>Ga0209148_1000002_pt1 | contig 2399500 bp, 2085 predicted proteins | sample AraplaCol_mMF_r2_2_FD_184288 | JGI IMG/M metagenome (GOLD analysis project Ga0209148, IMG submission 184288) | Arabidopsis root microbial communities from North Carolina, USA - plate scrape CL_Col_mMF_r2 (SPAdes) (version 2) | ecosystem: Host-associated > Plants > Roots > Endosphere | place...
CTGTCAAAGATCTCAATCACTTGCAGCACGTTGCCGTTTCTGCGTTGGAACATTTCGTTCCGAGTGAGCCGCTCATCTTACATCATCTTTCCGGTCCGTCAACACCTTCAGCGAAGAATTTTTGCTGTCGTTGTTGCCGTGGGAAGAAGCTGCCAGCGGCGGGAGGCGAATAATAGGCAGGCACCCCATCTTTGACAAGCAATTTTTGAAATTATTTTTGATGTTTCGCGTAAGACGTTGTTCTCACGCGAAACATCGTTGATCGACGCATCGCGATGACGTTGCGTCATCGCGATCAACTCATGCTTGCGTCAACAGGACGCGCGCGAAGTTGCGTTTGCCGATCTGCAAAACCCCCTCAAAACCCGGGGAAAACACGCGCTGTGCGTCTTCGACGACTTCCGCATCGATGCGAACGGCGCGTTCCTTGAGTTTGCGATTCGCTTCAGCGTTGCTCGGCGTAAGTCCCGCCGCAGTAAGTAGTGCGGGCAAACGCAGGCCTTCTGCAGGCACCGTAATTTCGGTGAGTGGCAACAAGCTGGTGTCGCCTTCGCCACGCACCACTGCGTGCCAGCCGGCGATCGCTTGTTCTGCTGCCGCCGCGTCATGGAAACGCGTGGCCAGTTCACGTGCCAATTTGATCTTTGCGTCGCGCGGATTGAGCACGCCGCTGGCGACCTCTTCCTTCATGCGCGCGATGTCCGCCATCGACGTCTCGAAACTCAACAGTTCGAACCAGCGCCACATCAGGTCGTCGCCGATCTTCAGCGTCTTGGTGACGATGTCGATGGCCGGCTCATTGATGCCGATGTAGTTGCCCAGCGACTTGGACATCTTGTTGACGCCGTCCAGGCCCTCGAGCAGCGGCATGGTGAGCACGATCTGCGGCGGCTGGCCGTGGTGCTCCTGCAGTGCGCGACCCATTAGCAGGTTGAACCTCTGGTCGGTGCCGCCGAGCTCGACGTCGCATTTGAGTGCGACGGAGTCATAGCCCTGCACCAGCGGATACAGGAATTCGTGGATGGCGATGGGCTGCTGGCCAGCGAAGCGCTTGGAGAAATCATCTCGCTCGAGCATGCGCGCCACCGTGTGCTGTGCGGCGAGCTTGATCATGTCGGCGGCGGACATCTGGCCGAACCATTCGGAATTGAAGCGCAGTTCGGTGCGTTCCTTGTCCAGCACCTTGTAGACCTGCTCGGCATAGGTCTCGGCGTTGGCCAGCACGTCTTCGCGTGACAAGGGTTTGCGGGTGACGTTCTTGCCGGTCGGGTCGCCGATCATGCCGGTGAAGTCACCGATAAGGAAAATGACCTGGTGCCCCAGGTCCTGGAACTGGCGCATCTTGTTGAGCAGTACGGTGTGGCCCAGGTGCAGGTCCGGCGCGGTGGGGTCGAAACCGGCCTTGATGCGCAGCGGACGACCGAGCTTCAGGCGTGCGGCCAGCTCTTCCTGCTTGATGATCTCGTCGGCGCCGCGCGCGATGGTGGCCAGCGCCTGCTCAAGCTCGTTCATGTATTCCTCAAATTTTCGTTGTTCGGGGAGCATCGGAAAGCATAGCTTCCCGGGCATTGACGTTAAGTGTGCGTTAACCGGAAAGTTATCGCAACTCATTGATGGAAAAGGCGTTGACGCCCTTTACACAGGGCCGCTATGGTACGCGGCAATTAGAAATGTAGTACCTGGGGAACACCGGGCATGGGTGAGAGAAACGAGACCGCGCGCGCTGCGCGCAAACAGGCTATGCGTCGAAAGGCGCAGAAGCGACACTCTCATTTTTATGAACGCTGCGCCCACTGGTCCTTTGGTTGCCATGGTGAGGCCGAGCCCATCCGTTGGCATCGCGAACGCTGGATTCTCGCCGGCACCGCCCTCCTTATTACCGCCGTTTCCGGCTTCCTGATTCCCGCCTGGGCCAGCGCCATGCGCCCGGATACCATTTCGACGGCGCATGCCGTATTGCCGCTGGAACTGCCCAAGGCCGCGCCTGTGGCGGCCCAGGCTCCCACGGTGGAAGACTGGCACATTGTGCAAGTGCAGCCGGGCCAGACGCTGTCGGATCTGTTCCAGAGCCAGGGCCTGAGCCTCACCGACGTGCAGCATGTGGTCGACCAGTCGGGCGACGCCAAGGCATTGCATCACATCAGCCCCGGGCAGGAATTCGATTTCCTGCTCGACAACGATGGCAGCCTCAAGGGCATCCGCTTCGACAAGGACGAATCCAACCGCACCACCATGCGCTTCGAAGGCGACAAGGCCACGGTCACGGCACAGGCTCGCGAAGTGGACCATCGCGAGCACGTGGCCCACGGTACCATCGACAGCTCGCTGTTCGCCGCCGGCTCCAAGGCCGGCATGAGCAACGCGATGGTGCTCAAGCTTGCCGAGCTCTTCAAATACGACATCGACTTTGTGCAGGACCTGCGCGAGGGTGACAGCTTCACGGTGATCTACGACGACGTGTACCGCGACGGCGCCTATCTGCATGAAGGCGACATCGTGGCGGCCGAGTTCGTGAACCAGGGCGAGCGCTATACCGCCTACCGCTTCAAGAAGGACGACGGCAGCTACGGCTGGTTCAGCGAAGACGGCCGCCCGATCCAGAAGTCGTTCCTGCGTATCCCGGTGGATTTCACGCGCATCTCCTCGCAGTTCAGCGCGGCACGCATGCACCCGATCCTGGGCCTGATGCGCGCCCATAAGGGCGTGGACTACGCCGCGCCCACCGGCACGCCGATCCACGCAGCGGGCGATGGCGTGATCAAGTTCAAGGGCTGGATGAACGGCTATGGCAATTTCGTGGTCGTGCAGCACAACGGTTCGATCAGCACGGCCTACGGCCACATGTCGAAGTTCGCCAACGAGAAAGTTGGCCAGCATGTGGGCCAGGGCGAAGTGATCGGTTACGTGGGCATGACCGGCCTTGCTACCGGCCCGCATCTTCATTACGAATTCCGCGTCAACAACGTGCAGCGCGATCCGCAGACGGTGACGCTGCCCAAGCCCGAACCGCTGCCGGGCGTACAGCTGGCCAAGTTCAAGTCGCAGGTGGTGCAGCCGCAGCTGGCCCGCCTGAAAACGCTGGACGCCAACATCAAGCTGGCCAAGGCCAGCGGCACCAAACGCAACGACGACTGATTCCCCGTGGACAACGCTACGGCGCTTTACCTTGGCCTGATCTCGGGCACCAGCGCCGACGGCATCGATGCCGCGCTGGTGCGGTTCGAGCACGACACGCCGCAACTGATCGACGCGCTCACGCATCCATGGCCTGAGGATCTGCGCACGCGCATCCTGGCGGTGGCGCAGGATGAGACGCGGCTCGATCTGGATGCCTATGGACGCCTCGACGTGGCCATCGGCCAATGCTTCGCGCAGGCTGCGCAGCAATTGCTTGGCCGTAATGCAGCGCATGCGCCGGCAGTTCGAGCGATCGGCTCGCACGGACAAACCTTGCGCCACCGGCCTGCGGGCGCGTTTCCCTTCACGTTGCAGGTAGGCGACCCTTCGGTAATCGCCGAACACTGTGGCATCGATGTGGTGGCCGATTTCCGCCGGGCCGATGTGGCCGCGGGTGGCCAGGGCGCACCGCTGCTGCCTGCCGTGCACGCAATGCTGCTGGGTCGCGCTGATGGCGTACGCGTGGTGCTCAACCTCGGCGGCATCGCCAACATCACGGTGCTCGATCCGGCCGGGAAGGTGTTTGGCTTCGATACCGGTCCTGCCAACGGGCTGATGGATGCGTGGCATTTGCGCCACCGCGGCGCGGCCTACGACGCGAACGGTGCCTTCGCGGCTTCCGGCCGTGTGGACGACGTGCTGCTCGCCGCCTTGCTGGCCGATCCCTACTTTGCGTTGCCTGCGCCCAAGAGCACGGGGCGCGAGCATTTCCATCTCGCCTGGCTGGAAAGCCACGCAGGCGTAGCAACGCTCTCGCCTGCCGACGTGCAAGCCACGCTGCTGGAGCTTTCGGCGCGCAGCATCGCCGATGCCATCGAACGCCACGCGCCCGAAGCCTTCGACGTACTGGCTTGCGGCGGCGGCGTGCATAACGCCGTGCTGATGCGACGATTGGGCGAACTGTTGGGAACGCGCGAGTTGGCGAGCACGGCCACTCACGGCGTCGATCCCGACTACCTGGAAGCCACGGCGTTCGCGTGGCTGGCGCGGCAACGTCTGCTGGGGTTGCCCGGCAATCTTCCCGCTGTCACGGGAGCCCGGGGGCCGCGCGTGCTGGGTGCGGTGTATCCCGCACCGCGCTGATCAGAAGCTGTCGTCGCCCAATACGCTGTTGCTCTGGGCCAGCGCGGCCGTGGGTGCGCGCGAAAGCGCCTGCAGCGCTTCCTGGAACGCGGCCTTTTCCTTGGCGTCCCACTGACCGCCGAGCGTGGTCAGGTCGCCCGGATCGAGCATGGTTTCCGCGAACACGTTCGACGAGGCCATGCCGAGGCCATGGCGCAGTGCGTGCAGCACCACGTCATTGATCGACCACTGCCTTTCCTTGGCGAGCGTCTTGATGCGCTCGGCCATGAGGTTGTCGATATGGCGTATGACGAGGTCCGGCACGGACGCTTCCTCCGACAGTCATAAGCCCCCTGTGACTTGATCTTGTCACAGGGTCAAGGGCGAGACTATCGACCGCTTGGCTGATTCACGCCGAAGGTTCTTTCGCGGCGGCGACGTCCCCGGGCCGGTCCTTGCTGAAACGTGGCCACAGATACGCAAAGAGCAGCGTGGCAGGAACGATGGACACCACGGTCAGCATGAAATAACTGCCATAGCCCGTGGCCATGGCGATGCCGCCGGCGAAGAAGCCCAGCACCTTGCCGGGCAGGTTGACCATGGAGCTGAGCAAGGCGTACTGGGTGGCTGTATGGTCGCGGCTGACCAGTGAGGAAAGAAACGCCACGATGGGAGGACCGAGCACGCCGAGGGTGAAATTCTCGACGGAAATCACCACGGTCAGCACGACAAGATTGCCAGGGTGTGCGATCAGCCACAGGTAACCCAGGTTGCTGGCACCGGCCAGCACCATCGACACCCCTAGGCTGCGCCAGGCGCCCCAGCGCGCCACCGCCGCGCCGCCGACGAACACGCCCACGATGCCGATCCATACGCCCCACAGCTTGGTGATCGTGCCGATCTGCGTCTGGGTGAACCCCATGTCCAGGTAGAACGGGCCCATCACGCCGCCTACGGTCGCCTGTTCGGGGATCTTGAACAGCAGGATGAAGAGCAAGGTGATGCTCGCCAACGCCCATCCATAGCGCCGGAAGAAATCCGCGAACGGGTCGATCACGCTCAACTGCATGGCAGCGCGCCAGCTATGCGGCGTTGTTCGCACTACCTCCGGTTCGCGTGCGAACAGCGTGGCCAGTATCGGCACCAGCATCGCCAACGCGAAAACGAAGTAGATCACCGGCCAATCCAGATGGTCGGCAAGAATGAGCGCACCGGCACCCGTGACGATGAGTGCGATGCGGTAGCCCAGCGAGTAGGTCGCCACCAGCGCGCCTTGCGTGGCCGTGGGCGCGATCTCGATGCGATAAGCGTCGACCGCGATGTCCTGCGTGGCACCGAAGAACGCCACGACCAGGGTCGCCGCCACGAACAAGGGCAATTGCGCCGGCGTCAACTTCGCCATGGCAAGCAAGCCGCCCATCACGGCCAGTTGCGCCAGCAAGAGCCAGCTGCGCCGCTGGCCCAGGCGCCCCAGCGCGCCAGGCAGACGCACGTGGTCCAACAAGGGCGCCCAGAGGAACTTGAGCGCGTAGAACATTCCCGCGCTCGCGATCATGGTGATTTCCTTCAACACGATGCCGTGCTTTCGCAACCAGATGGCAACCGTATAGGACACCAGCAGAAACGGCAGGCCCGAGGAAAAGCCCAGCAGGAACATCGTCCACGCAGCCGGCTGCGTGAACGCATGCCACACCGACACCTTCGATTTCCTGGCCGGCGCCGCCTCAGTCGGCATAGTCGACCGTATACGGCGCGTGGTCCGAGAAGCGTTCGTCGCGGTAGATGGAACAACGCTTCAGGCGATCGCGCAGGCCGGGCGTGACGATCTGGTAGTCGATGCGCCAACCCACGTTGTTGGCGCGCGCGTTGCCGCGGTTGGACCACCAGGTGTAGTCCTCGCCCTTGGGATGCAGCGTACGGTAGCTGTCCACCCAACCGTGCTTGTCGACCAGGTCGTTGAGCCACGCGCGTTCTTCGGGCAGGCAGCCTGAGTTCTTCTGGTTGGATTTCCAGTTCTTGATGTCCAGCTCGCTGCGCACGATGTTCCAGTCGCCGCACAGCACATAGTCGCGGCCGCTCTTCATCCACTCGTCGAAGATGGGCGCGATCCAGTCCATCACCTTGAACTTGAACTGCTGGCGCTCGTCCCCCGACGAGCCGGACGGCACGTACAGCGACACCACGCTGAGCTTGCCGAAGCGCGCCTCGATGTAGCGGCCTTCGTTGTCGAACGGCGCCCAGCCCAGCGCCGTGCGCACTTCGTCGGGTTCGCGCTTGGCGTAGATCGCCACGCCGCTGTAGCCCTTCTTGCTGCTGGCGTCACGATAGAAGCAGTGGTGCCCGTCGGGACGGAACATGGCGTCGGAGAGCTGGTCTTCCTGCGCCTTGGTTTCCTGCAGGCAGACCACATCGGCCTTCTGCTGCCGAAGCCATTCGAAGACGCCCTTGGTGCCAGCGGAACGGATGCCGTTGGCGTTGAGGCTGATGATGCGCATGTCAGGTGCTCGGGATCCAAAGGATGGGCCATCATAGCAACCATGCCTGATCGCCCCGATATCCGCGTCGTGCCTGCCGACGCTGCCCGCTACCCCACGTTGTTGCAGCTGCAGGTGCATGAGCTGCAACGCGATTTCGTGGGGCCCATTGCCGTTTCGCTGGCCGATGCCGCGCAGTGCGAGGGCAGCGAGGCCATGGCCATCCTGTGCGACGACGAGCCGATCGGTTTCTATCGCATCGAGAAACAGGCGCGCAGCATCGCGGACCGGGATTTCGAACGACCCACGCTGGGCCTGCGCTCGTTCTTCATCGACGCACGCTGGCAAGGCCAAGGCCTGGGCACGCGCGCGCTGGCTGCGGTGATGCGTGATCTCGCGCAACGTCGCCCAGCGGCGCGCGACGTGGTGCTGACCGTGAACGTCCGCAACACGCCGGCCCTCGCACTGTATCGACGCGCCGGCTTCCGCGAGACCGGCGGGCTGTACCATGGCGGGCGTTCCGGGCCGCAGCACGTGATGCTGGGCGCCCTGCCCCTTTGAACCCGAACCAGAGAAAGCTGCCGTGCACGACTACCAGCGCGATTTCATCGAACTCACCCTGCAGCGCGACGTGCTGCGTTTTGGCGACTTCACGCTGAAGTCCGGCCGCCAGAGTCCCTATTTCTTCAACATGGGCCGCATCGATTCCGGCGCGGCGCTGGCCCAGTTGGGCCGCGCCTACGCAGCGGCCGTGGTCAATTCGGGCATCGAGGTCGACATGCTGTTCGGCCCGGCCTACAAGGGCATCGCCCTTGCGGCCGCCACGGCCATCGCCTTGGCGGATCAGCACGAGCGCGACCTGCCTTGGGCGTACAACCGCAAGGAAGCGAAGGATCACGGCGAAGGCGGCGTGCTGGTCGGCGCACCGCTGAAAGGCCGCGTGCTGATCGTGGACGACGTGATGACCGCAGGCACCGCCGTGCGCGAATCGCTGGCGCTGATCCGTGCGCAGGGCGCCACGCCGGCCGGCGTGCTGATCGCGCTCGATCGCCAGGAGCGCGGCCAGGGCGAGATGTCCGCCGCGCAAGAAGTCACCGCCCAGTTTGGTATTCCGGTAATCGCCATCACCAGCCTGGGCGATGTGCTTGCCTATGCCGGGGAGCGCCCGGAGCTCGCGTCCGAACACGCGCGTCTGGTGTCGTACCGGCAACAGTACGGCGTGAACGGCTGACGGGCCGATCGTTGGCGACGTCGGTCACATCGTCACGAGTGACGCCATGCCAACCTCAAGGTGTCACGGTTTCGGCCGCTATACTTCCGCCCACAAGGGGGAATTCATGCGTAAAACTGCTTTTGTCATCGCGTTGCTCGCGCTGGCCACCGTCGTGCACGCCCAGAAGGCGGGGTCCTATCGATATCGGTGGAAGGATGCGACCGGCTTGCCACACTACAGCGACAGCCTTACCTCGGACGCACTGAAGTACGGTTACGACTTGGTCAACGATCGCGGCATCGTCGTCCAGCACGTCGACCGCCAGCTCACGCCGGAAGAGCGTGTGGCTGCGCAGAAGGCCGCCGAACAACAGGCCGTCGTGGACCGTGCCGCCGAACAGCGCAAGCGCAACGACGCGCAGATGCTCGCGGCCTACCCGACAGAAACGTCGTTCAAAACGTCTCAGCAGGAAAACCTCGACAGCCTCGACCAGCAGATCGGCACGACCCGTTCCAACCTGCGCAGCCAGGAAAAGGCGCTGACGGATCTGCTGACCCGCGCAGGCGACCTGGAGCGAGCCAAGCAACCGGTGCCCAAGTCCCTCAACGACAGCATCGCCAAGCAGCGCGATGTAGTGGCTCATCAGCGCGATGCACTGGAGCGCCAGCAGAATGCACGCGACGCGCAGGTGCAGAAGAACACGCAGGATCTTATGCACTACCGCGACCTGAAAGCCGCCCAGGCCAAGGAACAACAAGGCCAGTAATCCGATTTTCAGTTCAAGGAAAAGCCCCGGCATGTCCGGGGCTTTTTTTCAGAACGGCAGCTTGAGCGAGCGGTCGACCGCCAGCAACTGCTCGCGGAAGACTCTCTTGATGCGTGCGAGCGCCGCGTCGTTGTCCGCATCGAATCGCAGCACAAGAATGGGTGTGGTGTTGGAAGGACGCACCAGGCCCCAACCATCGGGCCAGTCCGCGCGCACGCCGTCGATGGTGGTTAGCGTGGCATCACCGAAGGTCGCCTTCTGGCGGAAGGCCTCGATGAAACGGTAGTGCTCACCTTCGGCCATCTCCACCTTGAGTTCGGGTGTGGAAACGCCTTTGGGACAGGTGGCGAAGATTTCCTCGGGCGTGCGTTCTTCCAGGTCGCCGGCGAGGATTTCCATCAGGCGCGCGCCGGCGTAGATGCCGTCGTCGAAGCCGTACCAGCGTTCCTTGAAGAAGAAGTGGCCGCTCATTTCGCCCGCCAGTTCCGCCCCGGTCTCGCGCATCTTGGCCTTGATCAACGAGTGGCCCGTACGCCACATCATCGGGCTGCCGCCGGCATCGAGGATCACGCCCTTGAGGTGCCCCGTGCACTTCACGTCGTAGATCACCGTAGCGCCGGGCTGGCGCGACAGCACGTCGCGCGCGAACAGCATCAGCTGGCGATCGGGAAAGATGATCTCGCCATCCTTCGTCACCACGCCCAAGCGATCACCATCGCCATCGAACGCCAGGCCAAGGTCGGCCCCGGTCTGCTTCACCGCGAAGATCAGGTCTTCCAGGTTGTGCGGATCGGACGGATCGGGGTGATGGTTCGGGAACGTACCGTCGACATCGCAGTAGAGCGGAATGACATCGCACCCGATGCCTTCCAGCACCTGCGGCGCCACCGCGCCGGCGATGCCGTTGCCGCTGTCGATGACGACCTTGAGGCGACGCTCGGCCTGCACATCGGAGGTGATACGGTCGATGTAGTCAGGCACCACATCGACGTGGCGAAGGTTGCCCTTGCCGCCGCGTTCGAGACGCTCGCCGACGATGCGCTGATATAGGTCCTGGATGGCGCCTTCGGACAAGGTCTCGCCGCCCACTACGATCTTGAAGCCGTTGTAGTCGGGCGGATTATGGCTGCCAGTCACTGCCACGCCGCAGCCGGTATTGAAGCGGTAGGCGGCGTAATAGACCACCGGCGTGGGCACGGCGCCGAGATCGATCACGTCGATACCGGCCTCGCGCAGACCATCGGACAACGCACCCGCCAACTCAGGACCGGAAAGGCGACCATCGCGCCCCACCACGATCTCCGGCAACCCTTTCTCGTGCATCACCGTGCCGATGGCCTGGCCCAGCAGATGCGCCACCTCCTTGGTGAGCGACTTGCCAACGACGCCGCGCACGTCGTACGCGCGGAAGATGGCGGGATCGATCGTGGCGGGTGCGGGCTTGGCCGGCTTGGGCGGCGCGATGCGGGCGGGCGCGACGGGGGTTTCGGGTTCCGGCGGGGTATCGAGCAGGTCGGCCAGCACCGGCTCCGCCAGGTCCTCGCGGGAGCGAAGGCCTCGCGGGCGATTGCGGATCCAGATCAAATAGAGGCCACCGGCAAGACACAGCAAGCTCAGGAAAGCGGTCAGCGGCCATACCCGCGGCAGCACGATGAAGGCGGTCGGCAAGGCCGCAAGGATGCTGAAGGTGCTGCCATCGACGGGTACGCCGTTGGGTTCGCGTTCGGCCGAATTACTTCCGGAAGCGAGCAATCGCAGATCGCCGCGATCATCACCCTGGCGAAGTTCCAGTCGCCCGGCACCCGTTGCAATGGACTCGAAACGCTCCTGCACCGGAGCAAACGGCAACGCCGTCCACACCCAGGCCTGCGGGTGCCCTGCCGGTCCCACCGGAATCACGACGGACAACACGCGGGTGCCCTTGGCATCGGGCACGCTTTGCGTCAGCGGTTTGCCGTCGGCGGTCTGCGCCGCCATCAGCTGGGCCGCCTTGCCGTAACCGAACACACGGTAGTTGGCGTGCAGCACTTCATCGAGACTGCCGCTGTACACGTCCACCGCCAGCGCGTGCGGAATGAGCTGGCGAAGTTCGGTGGCGGCCTGCGCGGGATCCGCGACGATGTGGGCAGGGTCCATGGAGTGAACGGCCGCTTCCACATGACCGCGCTCGCTGGCGATCTCCGCGGCAATGGCATCGACCGCCTGCTTCTGGGCGCTATGCACGTGCTCGATGACGCTGCCTTCGTCGAAGATCTGCCAGGTCTGCCAGAGGCAGAACAAGCCGGCGAGCACCAGCAAGGTGCCCGCCGCCAGCGGCAGCAGGCGGCGCCCGTCGATGGATCCGGCAAGGCTTCGGCCGCCGGCGTTGAAGATCTTGGCCATGTCCTGTCCCCGCACAGGCTATCTGGTCGCTTCAAACGCGGGCGCGAGCGCCCGCATCACTCAATTGACACCGGTCGAACCGAATCCGCCTTCGCCCCTCTGCGATGGCGCGAACTCCTGCACCACCTTCAGCCGTACCTGTGCCACCGGCACCAGCAGCAATTGGGCGATGCGATCGCCCACCGCAATGGTGTACGGCTGCGTGCCGCGATTCCAGCACGAAATCATCAGCGGGCCCTGGTAGTCCGCATCGATCACGCCCACCAGGTTGCCCATCACCAAGCCGTGCTTATGGCCAAGACCCGAGCGCGGCACGATCAGCGCGCACCAGCCCGGATCACCGATATGGATGGCCATGCCGCTGGGCACCAACGCGCTTTCGCCCGGCTGCAGGGTCAGCGGCGCTTCGATGGCGGCGCGCAGGTCCATGCCGGCGCTGCCGACGGTGGCCGCTTGCGGCAAGGGAATGGAATCACCCAGGCGCGCATCGAGGATCTTCAGCTCGACATCGATCCCCACGCCAACCGTCACGGGCGCACCGCCCGGTAACGCTCGGCCACCTTGGCCACCAGTTGACGCGCCAGCTCCGTCTTCGAAGCACGCGGCAGTGCGATGGCCCCATCCGGAACGTAAAGCGTAAGAGCGTTGTCGGCGGCCTCGAAGCCGAGGCCACCGCCCACCTGGTTGGCGGCAATCATGTCCAATCCTTTGCGCTTGAGTTTGTCTTGCGCGTATCGCTCCACATCATGCGTTTCCGCGGCGAATCCGACCAAGAAGGGGCGCACGGTTTGCGCAGCCAGCGTGGCGAGGATGTCGGGATTCTCCGCAAGGCGCAGCTCCAGTGGCGCGCCGTCGTGCTTCTTGAGCTTCTGGCTGGCCACTTCGGCCGGGCGATAGTCACCCACCGCGGCGGCGGCGATATAGATGTCCGCACCAGCGGACGCATCCACCACGGCATCGCGCATCTGCTCGGCGCTGCGCACATCGATGCGGCGGACAATGCCCGGCGGCGTCGCCATGCTCACGGGGCCGGCCACGAGCGTCACGTTGGCACCGGCCTGGGCGGCGGCTTCCGCCACGGCGAAACCCATGCGACCCGAACTGCGGTTGCCGATGAAACGCACGGGGTCGATGTCCTCATACGTCGGCCCCGCGCTCACCACGACCTTGAGGCCGCGCAGCACCTGCGCACCGAACGAGGCGATCAGAGCCTCGCGCAGCTCCAGGGGTTCAAGCATGCGGCCCGAACCGATGTCACCGCAGGCCTGATCACCCGAGGCAGGACCGAGGATATGCACGCCGCGCTGGCGCAAGATCTCCACGTTGACCTGCACGGCCGGATGCGCCCACATCTGCTGGTTCATCGCAGGGGCCACATAAAGCGGCGCGGCACTGGCGAGGCAGATGGTGGTGAGCAAGTCGTTCGCCATGCCATGCGCGAGGCGGGCGATCAGGTCGGCGCTGGCGGGCGCGATGATGATGCGTTCGGCCCAACGCGCCAGTTCGATATGACCCATGGCCGCTTCGGCTTCGGCATCCCACAGGCTGGTGCGCACCGGCTGGCCGGAGAGCGCCTGGAACGTCGTCGCGCTCACGAAGTGAGCGGCGTTCTCGGTCATCACCACGCGGACCTCGGCATCGAGGTCGCCCAGGCGACGAACCAGTTCGCACGATTTGTAGGCCGCGATACCGCCGGATACGCCCAGCAGGATGCGGCGTTGGGCAAGACTCATGGTGTTGATGCCTGACGACCGGTTGGTGTCGTAGCTTACCGGAATCATTCATCCCGCTCGGTGAAACGAAGCGGGCGGCTCGTGGCCGCCCGCGTCATCCTCAGGCCGTGACGCGGGGATGGAGGATGTCCTCCAGCCCGATGCGGCGCAGCAGCTCCGCCCGGACGCGATCGGCCACGCCGTTGACGATCTCGGCGCCGTCTTCCGACGGGTCGATATGCACGCGGAACGGACGCTTGCCGAACGGCTTGCCCACCACCTCGACGATGGCCTGCGCCACGGCTTCCGGATCGGCATCCGCGGGTTCCAGCGAGGCCAGGCCCTTGAAGGCGACCTCGCTGAAATCACCGGTGGGGCCGTCGGCGTAGATCCTGGCGACCGCTTCATCGGCCGGCGCACCGGCATGGGCAAAATGATTGGTGCCCTTGGTGAAGGCGCCCGGCACCACGATGGACGTCTCGATGCCCCAACGCGCCAACTCGCCCGCATAGCTCACGGCCAGTGAATCCATGCCTGCCTTGGCGGCGAAGTACGGCGCCAGATAGGGCGGCGTGCCACCGCGCACGCTGCTGGACGACACCCACACGACCAGTCCACGCCCCTGCTTGCGCAACTGCGGCAGCGCGGCGCGGTTGACGCGCTGCGTGCTCAGCACATTGGTGTCGTAGAGCTGGGCGAACTGTTCCGGCGTAAAAGCTTCGGCGGGGCCGTAGGACATGTGACCCGCATTGTGGACAACCACGTCGAGCCGCTGGTGCTCGCCGATGATCTGCGCGATGGCCGCGTCCACCGACGGCTGCGAGGCCACATCCATCTCGATGGCGCGCAGGTCGACGCCGTATTCCTTGGCGTATTGCTGCATGTCGGTGACGCGCGCTGCATTGCGCCCGGTCGTTTCGCGCATGCCCGCATAAACCGTATGGCCGGCATGGGCCAGCGCGCGTGCGCTCATCAGGCCAAAGCCGCTCGATGCGCCCGTGATGACGATGACGTACTTCATGATGCGTTCTCCTGAAAAGGTTCGATGCGGGAAGGGGGAAAATCAGACAATGCCGCCGTTGGCGCGCAGCACCTGGCCGTTGACCCAGCCACCGTCGGGGCCGGCGAGGAAGGACACGACGCCGGCGATGTCATCGGGCGTGCCCAGGCGTTCGAGCGGGGCCATCTTCGCGAGCTGGTCGACCTGCTCCTGCGTCTTGCCCTTGAGGAAAAGGTCGGTGCCGGTGGGGCCTGGCGCCACGGCGTTCACCGTGATGGCGCGGCCACGCAGTTCCTTCGACAACACGTGCGTCATCGATTCCACGGCGGCCTTGGTGGCCACGTACACGCCATAGGTCGGGAAGTTCAGGCCCACCACGCTGGTGGAGAAATTCACGATGCGGCCACCCTGGCGCAGGCGCTTGCCAGCCTCGCGCAGCGTGTTGAAGGTGCCCTTGAGGTTGATGGCGATGGTGCGGTCGAACAGTGCGTCGTCGCTGTCGCTGATCGGCGCCAGCTGCATGATGCCGGCGTTGTTCACCAGCACGTCCACGCCACCGAAGGCGGTTTCGGCCGCATCGAACATGCGGCGCACGGCCGCCGGGTCGGCCACGTCGGCCTGCGCGGTCAGCGCGCGACCACCGGCACCTTCGATCTTGCGAGCCAGCGCTTCGGCCGAGGCCGCATCGCCGGCGTAGTTGATCACCACGGTAAAGCCGTCGCTGGCCAGGCGTTCAGCAACGGCAGCGCCGATGCCGCGGGAAGCACCGGTGACGATGGCGACCTTGGATTCTTTGTTGGCAGACATGGGGAAGATCCTCTGAAGGGGCCGACCGGATGTCGGGGTAAGCAAAGGATGGTCTTTTCTTGGTGGCGGATAATCTGCTTGAATCCGTCATCATCATTCGGATTGACCGAACAATGGACAAGGTCGACGCCATGCGCCTGTTCGCCCGCATCGTGGAGCGCCGCAGCTTCACGCTGGCCGCGCAGGACCTGGAATTGCCGCGCTCCACCGTCACCGAAGTGGTGAAGCGACTGGAAGCCCGGCTGGGCGTGCGCTTGCTGGAACGCACCACCCGGCAGGTACGTCCCACGCTCGATGGCGAGGCCTATTACCAGCGTTGCCTGGGCATCCTTGCCGAGATCGAGGAGGCCGAGGCGGCCTTCACCGGCGCGCGGCCCAGCGGCCCGTTGCGGGTGGACGTGCACAGCGTGCTGGCGCGGCACTTCATGCTGCCGGGCTTGCCCGATTTCCTGGGGCGCTATCCGGAGATCCAACTGCGCATCGGCGAAGGCGACCGTTATGTGGACCTGGTGCGCGAGGGCGTCGATTGCGTGCTGCGCGTGGGCAAACCCACTGACAGCAGCATGATCGGGCGCCAGATCGCCACCCTGGCCGAAGGCACCTACGCCAGTCCCGCCTATCTGGCGCGCCATGGCACGCCGACAACGCCGGACGATCTCGGCGGCCATCAGATGGTGGCCTTCGTGTCCTCGGCCGCCGGCAGCGTGCTACCACTGGAATTCCAGATGGCTGGCGGCGTGCGCGAACACCTGCTGCCCCATCCCGTGACCGTGGCCGGTGCGGAGATGTATGTCGCCACGGCACGGCTGGGCCTGGGCCTGATCCAGGTGCCGAACTATCGCGTGCAGGACGACCTGGCGCGCGGCACGCTCGTGGAGGTGCTGGCGCGCTTTCCACCCACGCCCTCGCCCGTCTATGTGCTTTATCCGCAGAACCGGCAGCTGTCGCCGCGCGTGCGCGTCTTCATCGACTGGCTGAGCGCCGAGTTCGCGGCACGGCTGCCCGCCACGATCTGACCTGCCCTCGGCACGAACACGCACAAGAGCGCCGATGTGCGCCGATGGGCATGTCTCGCATCGGACGGCAGGCTCGTCGGGATGAGCATCCGTGAATGGCCCGAAGGCGAGCGTCCTCGCGAAAAACTCCTGAGCCGCGGTTGCGCGGCGCTGTCCGACGCGGAACTGATCGCGGTGCTGCTGGGCAGCGGCGTTCCCGGCAAGGACGCCATCGCCCTCGGTCGCGAACTGCTGGGTACCGCCGGTGGCCTTGGCGTGCTGCTCGCCGACCCGGCCGGCACCGTTCGCCTGCGTGGCATCGGCCCGGCGAAACGGGCGCGCCTCATGGCGGCACTCGAACTGGCACGCCGCGCCCTGGCGGAACAACTCGCCGAACGCCCCGCCCTGGGCAACCCGCGCGACAGCGGCAGCTACCTGCGAGCGCAGCTGAAGCATCTGCCGTACGAAGTATTTGGCTGCCTGTTCCTGGACAATCGCCACCGCGTATTGGCGTTTGAAGAACTTTTCCGCGGCACACTCGATGGCGCCAGCGTCCATCCGCGTGAAGTCGTGCGCGCCTGCCTGCGCCACAACGCAGCGGCGGTCATTTTTGCGCATAACCATCCGTCGGGCGTGGCCGAACCCAGCGCCTCGGACCGCGCCATCACGCGGGATTTGAAGGATGCGCTGCACTTGATCGGCGTCCGCGTGCTCGATCATCTGGTGATCGGCAGCGGCGAACCGGTCTCGATGGCCATGCTGGGGTTGATCTAGCCCCAAAAAACAACGGCGCGGGGGGAGATCCGCGCCGTATGGCCGTCTTGTGGGGAGAAAGGAGAGTCACGGCAGTCTCCTGTCCCCGTCGGCGGGGAGGTGCCTGGGGGACAAGAGGAAGTGTGGCAATGCCGCATGACAGGGTCATGACGTGGATCGAGACAAATGCCGGAGGCGCTCCCGGCAGGCGCGTCCTGTGACTTATGCACATTTGGCCTGAGACGGCACTTTCCGTTCACAATCTCTTGCGGCCCTCATATGTGACGCGTAGCCTGCTGATTCAATTGATTATTTTTTGTGACATGGCGATTTCCAACGGGAAAAGCCAACATCCGCTCGTGCAGCGGCCAAGCTTCCCCACAGACTTATCCACAGACTTCCCCACCGCATCGCAGCACGCTGCCGCACACCCCGGAACCACGGCCGTCAAGGCCTGCGTCTGTTAGGATTGGGGGTTCCATCGCCGTCAGACCCTTACCGTGAAAGAACAGCTGCGCGAACTGCTGCTGCAGGCCATTCGTACCCTGCAGAACGACGCCACCCTGCCTGCCGACCTCGAAGTGCCCAACTTCGTGATCGAACGCACGCGCAGCCGCGATCATGGTGACTTCGCGGCCAACGCGGCGATGCTGCTGGCCAAGCCCGCCCGCGCCAAGCCGCGCGAGCTGGCCGAGAAGCTGGTCGCCGCCCTGCCGGGCAATACGCTGGTGGGCAAGGTGGAGATCGCCGGGCCCGGCTTCATCAACTTCTTCCTCGCGCCGGGCGCCTATCACGCCGAAGTGGGCCGTGTGCTCGTGGACGGCAACGCCTACGGCCGCAGCACCAGCGGCAAGGGCGTGATGGCAGGCGTGGAATTCGTGTCCGCCAACCCGACCGGTCCGCTGCACGTGGGCCACGGCCGCAACGCGGTGCTGGGCGATTGCATCGCGCGCGTGCTCGATGCCACCGGCTGGAACGTGAGGCGCGAGTTCTACTACAACGACGCCGGCGTGCAGATCCACAATCTCGCCGTGTCGACGCAGGCGCGCGCGCGCGGGCTCACGCCGAACGATGCCGGCTGGCCGGAAGACGGCTACCGCGGCGACTACATCGCCGACGTGGCGCAGGCCTACCTCAACGGCGACACCGTTGAAGTGGAAGGGCATGTGGTCGTTGGCGCGAAGGACGCCGAAGATCTCGAAGCCATCCGTCATTTCGCCGTGGCCTACCTGCGCCGCGAGCAGAACCTGGACCTGGCCGCCTTCGGCGTCAGCTTCGACGTGTACTACCTCGAGTCTTCGCTCTACGGCGACGGCAAGGTGGACGAGACCGTGCGCGAGCTGGTTTCCCACGGCCACACCTACGAGGAAGGTGGCGCCCTGTGGCTGCGCTCCACCGACTACGGTGACGACAAGGACCGCGTGATGCGCAAGTCCGACGGCAGCTACACGTACTTCGTGCCGGACGTGGCCTACCACATGACCAAGTGGCAGCGCGGCTACGTCAACGCGGTCACCGTGCTCGGTTCCGATCACCACGGCTCGCTGGCGCGCGTGAAGGCGGGCCTGCAGGCGTTGGACACCGGCATTCCCAAGGGTTACCCGAACTACGTGCTGTACCAGATGGTGACGGTGATGCGCGGCGGCGAAGAGGTGAAACTCTCCAAGCGCGCCGGCAGCTACCTCACCTTGCGCGACCTCATCGAGGAAGCCGGCCGCGACGCCACCCGCTACTTCCTGATCGCTCGCAAGGCCGATTCGCAGCTGGTGTTCGACATTGACCTGGCGCGCTCGCAAAGCAACGACAACCCGGTCTACTACATCCAGTACGCCCACGCCCGCGTGAGCCGCGTGCTGGAAGAACTGGCCGAACGCGGCCTGCCGCCGGTGGACACGCAGGCCGGCGTGGCCCAGCTCTCACGTCTGGACAGCGAACACGAACAAGCCTTGTTCACCGAGCTGTCGCGTTACCCGGAAGTGGTGGAAGCCGCAGCCGCCAATCTGGAACCGCACCTGATCGCGCAATATCTGCGCGAACTCGCGGGCGCGCTTCACAGCTACTATCACGAGCACAAGTGGATCGTGGATGACGCCGAGTTGCGCAATGCGCGCATCACGCTGGCGCTTGCCGTACGCCAGGTCATCCGCAATGGTTTGGATTTGCTGGGACTCAGTGCCCCGGAGAAGATGTAAATGGCAGCACGCAAGGGCAAAGGTCGACAGGCCGTCCGCAACAACAGCGGTGGCATGCCGGGCTGGGGTTGGGCCGTCATCGGCATCCTGATCGGTGCCGTGCTGATGTTTGCCATGCGCGGACATCTGCCGATGGCGCCGCGCGCCAGCGATGGCCCGCAACCCAACGCCCAGGCCACCGCGCAGCGCGGCAGCGATGCCGGCGCCGCCGGCTCGGAATCCACCTCCGCCAATGACACCGCGCCCGCGGCGAAAAAGCCGCAATACGACTTCTACTCCGTGCTGTCGGAGAAGGAAGTGCGTATTCCCGATGCCGTGATCAGCGCGCAGGCCAAGGCCGAGCAGCAGCAGAAACAGCAGGCCGCCCAGCAGGCAGCGCAGGCCGCCGCACAGCAACAGGCCCAGGCCGCCGCGCAGAAGCCGGCGCCTGGTCCGGCCGCAGTGTCCGAAGCCATCACGCCGGCGCCGGAATCGGCAGTGCGTGCACCGGCACCGACCGCGGCGGCCGCCACACCGACGGCCAGCGGTTATCTCCTGCAGGTCGGCGCCTTCCCGAGCCCGTCCGACGCGGAGACGCTGAAGGCCAAGCTCGCCATGCAGGGCTTCGTCGCCAACGTGTCGCCGGTGAGCGTCAACGGCCAGACCTACAACCGCGTGCGCTTGGGCCCGTTCCATTCGGCCACTGAACTGGAATCGGCCAAGCAGCGCTTGTCCTCGGCCGGCATCAATGCGATTGCGTTGAAGGAAGGCAAGTAAGCAAGGCGCCGCTTCACGCGCGCAAGGAAAAGGCCGTGTCGATGACACGGCCTTTTTTGTTTCAGCGTCCGCGCAGATCGACGCTCATCAGCCTTTTCGCTTGAGCCTGATCAAACCGGAAATGTCATCGTCACCGTAGCCCTGGCTCATGAGTTCGGCATAGTCGGCGAGCGAGCGCTCGATCACGCTGCGATTGGTGCCGGCGCTTTCGGCAATGCGACGCACGATGCCCAGATCCTTGTGCAGCAGGCCCAGCTTGAAGCCCACGCTGAATTCGTTGCGCAGCATGGTGGCGCCGCGCTTTTCGAGGAACCAGTTGCCGGCGGCGCCAGCGCCCAGCGTGGGCAGCAGGCGTTCCGGATCCAGGCCCAATGCCTCGGCCAGCGCGAGACCTTCGCACACGCCTTGCGCGATGCCAGCCACGAGTACCTGGTTCACCGCCTTGGTCGCCTGGCCCGCGCCGACATCGCCCAGGTGCGTGACGCGCAGCGCATACGCTTCCAGCACCGGACGCGCGCGTTCGAGCACGTCGGCGTCGCCACCCACCATCACGGAGAGCTTGCCGTTCTTCGCACCTTCCACGCCACCCGACACCGGTGCATCGAGGAAACGCGCGCCGACGGTGGAAAGCTTCGCGGCGGCCTGCTTGGCCGTGTCGGGTGCCACGGTGGAGTGATCCACCACGATTGCGCCCTGCTTCAGATGCGGCATGAGCGCATCGACGGTGGAGAGCACGTCGGCATCGGCGGTGACGCACAACGCGATCACGTCGCACTGCGCGGCGATCTCCGCCAGCGACGGAGCGGCGACGCCAAGTTCCTTCGCCACGGCATCGGCATTGGACTGTGTGCGGCTGGCCACGGCATGGAGCAGGCCATGGGTTTTGAGATGTCCGGCCATCGGCGTGCCCATGGCGCCGAGTCCGATGAATGCTGCCTTGAGACTCATGTGTGTTCCTGGGGTTTCAATCGTCACAGTGTACGTCGTGCGTCACGAAGGGGTGCTCCGCCGAGGGCTTTTCGAACCACTCCGGCTCATCGAGTGTGCACTGCATGTCGTCCCTGCCGCTGGCCCAGTGCTGGCGCATGCTGTCCGCGCTGAACTCGTAATCCTTGTAGTGCCCTTCGTACGGCTTGTTGCGATAGATGAGGTGGAACAGGTTGACCAGTGCGCCGCTCGCGTAGATGTCCGCCTGGCGGTAGGCCTGGTGATGACGCTGGTCTTCCGGCACCAGCGCCATCAGGTCATGCAGCACGCGCTGCTGGCGCTGGCGGTTGGCCATGTACTCGGTGATCAGGCGTGTGCGGCTGGAATACTGGATGTCCTTGGCGCGCGTGGTGACTTCGGCCAGGTCGCGCGGCAGTTCACCGCGCGCGCTCCACAGGTCCACCTGGAAGATCAGCGAGTCGCGGCACGAGGCATCGGACAGCACCTTGTACAACGGCGTATTGGAGACCATGCCGCCATCCCAATAGAACTCGCCGTCGACTTCGATGGCCGGAAAACCCGGCGGCAACGCACCGGACGCCATGAAATGCTCGACCCGCAGGTTGCCGCCGGTGTTGTCGAAGTAAGCGAAGTTGCCGGTGCGGATGTTCACCGCACCCACCGACACGCGCATCGAGGTCTTGTGGTTGATGCGGTCGAAATCGACCAGCCGCTCCAGCGTGCCCTTCAGTGGCGAGGTGTCGTACCAACTGGCCGTGGCCGGCGAAGCGCGCCACGGCAGCAGCGGGAACGGACGCGGCGTGAAGAAACCGGGTTGCCCTTCCATCAGCGCGCGCAATGCCGCCAGCCCGCTCAGGCCGTTCTGCCACGGCAGCTCCCAGGCGCCCGGATCCAGCGGAAACGTGGGCCACGTGGGCATCAACGGCGGCCGCGTGATCGACTGCCAGAATTCGCGCAATCGCGCGACGCGCTGCTCGGGCGCATTGCCCGCGATGATCGCCGCATTCAATGCGCCGATGGAGATGCCCGCCACCCAGTTCGGATGCAGGCCGGCCTCGTCCAGGGCTTCGTACACGCCGGCCTGGTAGGCGCCCAATGCGCCGCCACCCTGCAATACCAGGGCAACGGTTTCGTATTCCCTATGGTGCTGCTTGAGCACATCGCGTGCGGAAGCGTTCGGTGCTTTGCTTTTCTTGCGGACGTCCATACGAAGCAGCCTCGACTCACTCGGCCAGATAATCGTGCACCACGGTGCCCAGGTCGAGCGTCAGGTCCGTGATGAAATGCAGGGCCGATACCACCTTGAGCACGGGCAGTTCCGCCACCGGTGCGAGCGCATGCGGATGAAGCTCCAGCGATGCCGGCCCGGTCCACGCGCCCTTGAGTGTCACGTTGGTGGTGAAGTAACGGACCAGTTCGCAGATGCGCGGCGTGCCGTCCACGTGCGGAATGATCTTGAGCAGGAAGTTGGGCGCCGCCAGCGAGTCCAGCACGGCTTGGTGATCGGCCGGCCGGTGCTTGAACCCCATGGTGGCCTTGGCCACGCGCACCTTGCCGTAGTCCAGCGTGCCCACCAGCGTATCGATCTCGGTATCCAGCTGCGGCGTAGCCAGCTTTTTGGGGAAACCCCACAGCTCGCGACCGCCCGCGATCGGCGGGTGGTCGTTCAAGTACATCGAATGCACGTAGCCGCCATGCTGGCCCTGGAAGCTGACCGGAATCACCTGGCCCGATTCGGTGTAGTCACCGAAGCCGGTGGAATCGGGCATGCGGATGAATTCGTACTTCACCAGCGGCTCGCCGATCTCCAGTGGCTCCGGCACCACCTCGCGCAAGGCGTCGGGGTCGGTGCGATAAGTGATGACCAGGAATTCGCGATTGACGAAGCGATAAGGTCCCAGCGGAAACGCTGGACTGGTCAACGGCATGGCGAAGGCATTGGCCTTCACGTCAGCGATCTTCATGGTGGCACTCCCGGCAGGTTGCCCGCGCGGCGCAATCGAGCACGCGTGGTGCGGTATCGATGGGCACGAATGCTTCCCCGCCCGACACCGCCGGGCGGGGCACGTCGATTACTGCATGTACCAGCCGTGGCTCACCACGATGGACTGACCGGTGAGCGCCGCCGACGGGAACGTGGCCAGATACAGCGCCGTCTGCGCGATGTCTTCCACCGTGGTGAACACGCCGTCCACGGTGTCCTTAAGCATCACGTTCTTGATCACCTCGTCTTCGCTGATGCCCAGCTCTTTCGCCTGCTCGGGAATCTGCTTTTCCACCAGCGGCGTGCGCACGAAGCCGGGGCAGATCACGTGCGAGCGCACATTGTGCGCGGCGCCTTCCTTCGCCAGCGTGCGCGCCAGGCCCAGCAGGCCGTGCTTGGCGGTGACATAAGCGGATTTGAGCTTGGATGCCTCGTGCGAATGCACCGAGCCCATGTAGATCACGGTACCGCCGCGATCGCCCTTGTACATGTGCTTGAGCGCAGCCTTGGTGGTGAGGAAGCCGCCATCGAGATGGATGGCCAGCATCTTCTTCCAGTCGGCGAAAGCGAACTGCTCGATCGGGTTGATGATCTGCACGCCCGCATTGGAAATGAGGATATCGAGATGGCCAAACTGCGCGACCACCTTGTCGGTGCCCGCATTCACGGCGTCTTCGTTGGTGACATCCATCGCGATGCCGATGGCCTTGCCGCCCGCCGCGTTGATTTCATTCGCAGCCGCATCGGCAGCCTGCTGGTTGATGTCGGCGATGGCGACTGCGGCGCCATTCTTTGCATAAAGCTCGGCAATTGCCTTGCCCAGGCCGCTGGCTGCGCCAGTGATGAGTGCCACCTTGCCGTCGAGACTTGCCATAACCACTCCTGTCGATGGGGAACGGGGGAAAGCAGAAACGGTTGTCAGGTTGAAGCCTGTGTCGTCGTCAACGGCACGGGCTGTCACAGCCTGCCGGTGTGCGGCCATGCGACGAACGGATAACGTCGCGCGCCGCCCTCTCCTGCCTCGTCATTCCGGCGCAGGCCGGAATCCAGTGGCGGCCATGTGCGGTTGTCGCGAAAAGCCCGATGTCGACCTTCGCAAAAATCCAACACCCGGCAACTGGATTCCGGCCTGCGCCGGAATGACGAGCGGAGAGCGACGCGAAGCGGCTGGTCACCGCGTCAGCGCACACCCTCGGAGAGGTAGGTATATCCGGTGAGACCTTCATTCAATGTGACAAACAACTGTTCCGCTGCATCGCCTTCGACACCGGCCGCCGCAATACGTTCGCGATAGCTGCGGCGCAGGACTTCGAGGTCGTAGCCTACGTAGTCGAGCATCAGGTCGGTGGTGTCGCCGCGGCGCTTGTGCGCGAAAACATACGAATCGCCGTCCACGCGCACGTTCACCGCGTCGGTGTCGCCGAACAGGTTGTGGATGTCGCCCAGGGTTTCCTGGTACGCGCCGACCATGAAGATGCCGAGGCGATAGCTTTCATCTTCCTTCAGCGCGTGCAGCGGCAGGCTCACGTCCACGCCTTCGGCGTCGACATAGTCGTCGATGCGGCCATCGGAATCGCACGTGAGGTCGACGATGACGCCACGGCGCGTGGGCTCTTCGTTCAATCGTGCGATCGGCGCGATCGGGAAGATCTGGTCGATGGCCCAGATGTCCGGCACGGATTCGAACACAGAGAAGTTGACGAAGTACTTGTCGACCAGCTTCTCGTCGAGTTCGTCCATCGCCTGGCGATGCGAACGCTCGGCCGGCAACAGGCGCGTGCGCACGGCGTTGGCGATGGCGTAGTACATGTCGTCCAGGCGCGCGCGATCTTCCAGATGGAGCTGGCCCAGCGCGTACAGCGCCTGGCCTTCGGCAAGGTGGTGCTGCGCTTCATGGAAGAGTTCAAGCGCGGGACGCGCGTCCATCTCGTCCCAGGTTTCGCGTAGGCGACGCAACACGGCCGGTTCGTGGTCGTGCGCGGCAGGAATATTTCCCTCGGGCACCGGTTCCACCTCGGTCACGTTCACCACCATCACGGCGTGGTGCGCAGTCATCGCACGGCCGGCCTCGGTGATGATGTGCGGGGCCGGCAGGTTTTCTTCGGCCACCGCCTCAGCCAGCGACTGCACGATGGTGGCCGCGTACTGTTCGATCGAATAGTTGATCGAGTTATGGCTGCGCGAGCGCGAGCCTTCGTAGTCCACGCCCAGGCCGCCGCCGACGTCGACGATGTCCAGCGGCACGCCCATGCGCTTCAATTCCACGAAGTAGCGCGTGGCTTCGCGCATGCCGTTGGCGATGTCGCGCACGTTGGAAATCTGCGAGCCCATGTGGAAGTGCTGCAGCTTAAGCGTGTGCTTGAGGTTAGCCTGGTCCAGGCGTTCCACCAGCGTGAGCACCTGGCTGGGCGAGAGGCCGAACTTGCCCTTGTCGCCGCCGGTGTTCTGCCACTTGCCTGCGCCAATGGAGGCCAGGCGCACGCGCACGCCGAGCAGCGGCTCGACGTTGAGCGCCTTGGCTTCGGTGAACACGTGGTCAAGCTCGGAAAGTTTTTCGATCACGATGTGCACGCGCAGGCCGAGCTTGCGGCCGATCAGCGCGAGGCGGATGTATTCGCGATCCTTGTAGCCGTTGCAGATGACGATGCTGCCCGGGCGCGCCATCGCCAGCACGGCCATCAGCTCGGGCTTGGAGCCGGCTTCGAGACCGAAGCCATGTTCGCCCGCGGCCACCAGCTCGCCGGCCACGCCGCGCTGCTGGTTCACCTTGATCGGATAGACGGCCGTGTAGCCACCCGCGTAATTCCATTCGCCGATGGCCTTGGCAAACGCCTCCTGCAAACGCTTCAAACGATCCGCGAGGATGTCCGGGAAGCGAACAAGCAGCGGCAGGCGCAGGCCTTCGGCTTTGGCGCGGTCCACGATGGCCGGCAGCGACAGCGCCGGGCCGGTAGCGCCCTTGGGACGCATCACGATGTGGCCGGCCTCGCTGATGTCCACGTAGCCATCGCCCCAATGCGGGACGGCGTAGGTATGACGGGCAGCATCGATGTTCCAGTGCTTCGACATGGAGGGTTCCTTGTTTTACGGGTGTAACACCCTGGACATGTCGTCGCAGCGGCGAGCCTTGACGGTAACGCTCTCGTTTGGAGCAGAAGTCAGCCGGGCCGGAAGCCTCGCACGCCGCGGGGCCGCGGCTGACCTGGCGAACCGCGGGCAGATGGGCACGGCGGTTCGGACGGCTATTGTAACGGCCTCTTGTGACAATGTGCCGAAGACTTGGGCCCGGGCCGGCGGCTCCGGAGACCCCGTTCGGCTACAATTCCCGTTCTTTGAACCCATCTTTTCGTCAGGAACATCCCCATGTCGCAGCACCCCAGCTGGTTCACCGAAGCCCACCAGGCCTCCGGCTCCTCCATCGGCTACCGCGTGGAGAAGCTGCTGCACGCCGAGAAAACCCCGTTCCAGACCATCGAGATCTACCAGACCACCGACTGGGGCAACCTGATGGTGATCGACGGCTGCGTGATGCTGACCAGCCGCGACAACTTCCTCTATCACGAGATGATGACGCACCCGGCGCTGTTCACCCATGCGCGCGCCAAGCGCGTGGTGATCATCGGCGGCGGTGACTGCGGCACGCTGCGCGAAGTGCTCAAGCACGAGGAAGTGGAGCACGCGGTGCAGGTGGAAATCGACGAGCGCGTCACGCGCCTGGCCGAGCAGTATTTCCCGGAACTGTGCGATTCCAACAACGATCCGCGCGCCGAGCTGCTGTTCATCGACGGCATCAAGTACATGGCCGAAGCGGAGCCCGAATCGCTTGACCTGATCATCGTCGATTCGACCGACCCGGTCGGCCCGGCCGAAGGCCTGTTCAACGCCGCCTTCTACGCCAGCTGCTACAAGGCCCTGCGCCACGGCGGCATCCTGGTGCAGCAGTCGGAATCGCCCATCGCCCACCTTGAGCTGATCAAGTCCATGCGTTCGGCCATGCGCACCGCCGGCTTCAGCGCGGTGAAGACGCTGCCGTTCCCGCAGCCGTGCTACCCCACCGGCTGGTGGAGCTGCACCATGGTGCGCAAGGGCGGTGACCTGGCCGGCTTCCGCGAGCGCGGCGCACTGAGCAAGAACTTCCCCACCCGCTACTACAACGCCGATATCCACAAGGCGGCACTGGCCCAGCCGGAATTCATGCGCGAAGCGCTGGGCGAGTAAGTTCTACCGGCTCCCCGAACCCGGTGCGGCAACGCACCGGGTTTTTCGTTTCTGGCCCAGCTCAGAACAGCGTCTGGCGTGCCTTGGGCATCAGCACCAGCACCAGCGTGGCCAGCGGCCCGAACACCAGCGACAGCAGGAACCAAAGCAGGCCGCTGCGGTTCTTGCCCTGGGCGAGGCCGGCGTTGATCAAGGCAAGCGTGCCCCAGCCCACGAACCAGGGGGCCGCACGGCCGTCGGCCAAAAAGGAAATATCGTTCACGTGGTCTTCTCCTGTGCTGCGCAGGATGACGTATCACCCCGGGGCGTCGCGAAGCGGCCATGCTAGCAAGGCAGGACGCATTCTCCCGCCCTTGGCGTCCCGCGGATCAGGCGAGCTTAATCCTTGGACGCTATCCTGAGGGTTGGCTTTGGGTAAGGACCCCTCGATGCTTGGACGGCGCCACCTCTTTTTCGCACTGCTGCTGGCCGCCGCTTGCGGCCCCGCCTTGGCGGCCAAGACGCCCGCAAAGGCCCCCGCCGGTGCCACGGACGCCCAGCAGACCGCCCGCCGCCAGGCCCTGCTGCAGTACCAGAAAGACCTGGTCAGCGTGATCGCTCCGCAGGCCGATCCCATCCCGTTGATGGGCGCCGCCCTGCTCGCCCGCCCCCTGCAGGACCAGCCGGACTTCAACAGCTTCCATGCACTGATCGACCGCGCCGCCGCCGCGCAGGGCGCGGGTCCGGAGATCAGCTGGGCCCGGCTGACCGACTGCGACGCCAAGGCCGCGGACTGCCCCAACAGCGACGCGGTGTCCAAACTGGTGCAGCAGGCACCCGACAACGCCGCCGTGTGGCTGCTCAAGCTGGGCCAGGACATCCGCGACGGCAGGAACGACGATGCCCGCGAGGACCTCGCCAAAGCCGCTTCCGCCAAGGTTTACGACGACTACGCCGGCGCCACGCTCAAGGCGCTGGCCACCACCGTGACCCTACTGCCGCCGCCCACCAATGTGGTTGGCCCGCTCTCGGCCACCAACGGCGCCGACGTGCAGCTCACCCTGGTGTTCGGTCTGGCCGAAGGCCAGCCGCAGCCGGCGCTGCAGGCCACCGCCCGCCTGTGCGAAGACAATGCCGACAAGGCCAGCGTGAAGGCCGATTGCCTGAAGCTGGGCAAGCTCCTGGAGTGGGGTTCCAGCCCGTTGGCCCGTTCGCTGGGCCTGCATCTGCGCGAAGTGCTGGACGAGGATTCCTCGCAGCAGGAGGACGCCAAGCGCCTGCGCCGCAACCTGGTGTGGCAGGTGCAGAGCTTCTCGCAGCTGTCGATGCGCGCCAAAGGCGACAGCACGGTGGCCCAGCATCTGCTGGTGCTCGCCCGCTCCGGCGGCACGCAGATGAGCCTGGTGCTTACCGCACTACACGACTACAACATGCCGGTGGATGCGCCCACTGACTGGGAACCGGGCAAGGCTGGCTGATTCCCGTGGCCTTCGAACGCAACGCATGAGCTGCCCAACGACACTCATGCTTGCGTCGGCGCCCGGGCCATCATGTAGGCTTGGCCCCGGCTTGGACACTGGGGCGGCATCATGCTGACGGTACTGGTAGCAAGCAGCAAAGGCGGTTGCGGCAAGAGCACGCTGGTCACGCAATTGGCCTCGCATTGGGCGCAGGATGGCAAGCACACGGCCATCGTCGACGCCGACCGGCAGCAGTCCGGATTCCGCTGGGCGGCCAACCGCCCCGACACGGTGCCGGGCGTACTGGCCATCGAAGGTGGCCGGCGCTCCATGGAGAAACTCCCTCCCGATACCCAGCGCGTGCTCATCGACACGCCCGCCGGTTCGCAGGAGAAGGACCTGGAGCCTTATCTCGAAAAGGCCGACATCGTGCTGGTGCCGGTGTTGCCGTCAACCTTCGACCTCGATGCCACGTTCGGTTTCCTGGAGGAACTGAAACGCATCAACCGCATCAAGCGGGGAAGGCTGCCGGTGGGCCTGGTGGGCAACCGCCTCAAGCCGTGGACGAATGCCAGCCAGGACGCCATGAACCAGCTGTCCGAGCAGGCACCGTTTCCTGTGGTGGCGCAGTTGCGCGACAGCCAGGCCTATGTGCTGCTGACGGCGCTGGGCAAGGGCATCTTCGATTACGCCTCGGAAAACGTCCGCAGTCATCAGGAAGACTGGAAACACCTGCTGCGCTGGATCAAACGCCAGCACTGAAGGTGCGCTGCGATTCCGTAACACCAAGGAGTGCTCTGTTCTGTTCGGCGAGGGTGGCATGATGTCCAGCAAGTCGGCGAAGTGGGGGAGCGCGGCATGGCGCAGGCAGGTGGCCTGGGCTAGTCACGCATCGCGACCTGCGAGCCAACGGAAGCGATGACACCGTCACCGCGTAGAACAGAGCATCCCCAGGAGCCCACCATGCATGAACTCATCCTGTTGCGTCACGCCGAAGCCCAACCGGCTCCGGCGGGTGCCGATGACCACAGCCGCCGCCTGAGCGGACGCGGCGAGCAGGAAGCCAAGGCCGCCGGCAAATGGCTGGTATCGCACGGGGTGAAGCCTGACCGCGTGCTGTGCTCGCCTTCCGAACGCACCCGCGCCACGGCCGCACTCGCACTCGCCGCCTACAGCCACGTGCCGGTCACCGAATTCGCCGACGACATTTACGACGCCACGCCGGGCGAACTGCTGGCCCTGCTCGATCAGCACGGCGATGCCGGCACGGTGGTGCTGGTAGGCCATAACCCGGGCATTGAACGCCTGGTGGCCCTGTTGGTGGAGGGTCGTTCCGACGAGTTCCGCGGCATGCCGCCCGCCGGCCTGGCGGTGTTGCATCTCGATGGTGCGCTCGAACCGGGCAACGCCCGCCTGGATGCTTTCTGGTCCCCATGAGTTTGCCGCTTGCCAGTTGCTGCCTCGCGCTGTTGTTGCTCGTCATGCTGCCGGCGCAGGCAGCGGATTACCGCATCGATCCCGCACGCTCGCACGCCGACTTCGGCGTTCGCCTGTTCTGGTTGAGCCAGATCAACGGCCGCTTCGAGGAAATCGACGGCGATGTCACGCTGAGCACCTTGCATGACACTGCCATCGTCGATGCGCGCATCACCGTCGACAGCATCCGCATGGGCTCGGACCGCATCCGTCGCTGGGTGCTGGCGCCGGAGTTCTTCGACGCCTCGCGTTTTCCTTCGATCCATTTCATCTCCGATCCCATCTCGCTGGGCATGCTGGAGAAAGGCGGCAACCTCGATGGCACGCTGACGCTGCGCGGCGTCACCAAGCCGGCGCATTTCGAAGTGCTTCCCTCGCACTGCCCGCTCGACTCGCTGCAGGAGTGTGTGATCTCCGTGCGCGGCACCATCCAGCGCAGCGATTTCGGCATGAGCAACCATCGCACCGCCATTTCCGACCAGGTGCAACTGGGCATGATGATCAGCCTCGATTACGCCAGGCGTTCAGCGAACACTGACTGAGTCCCGCCGTCGTCTCCCGTATCATCGCGGCATGCGCCAACGTGGGATCGCCGTCTCCTTTCTGTTTGCAGCGATCCTGATCTTGTCGGGATGCAGCGTGTCGCCCACGCGCATCCGGCGAGCGGATGCCGCGGTCGCTGCAGACATGCAGCGCCAGCTCGATTGCGACCGCGACGATCATTGCGCCATCGACTCGCCCTTGCTTGACGCCGCGCATCAGGCGATCAGCGACTCCACGCCCGATCAGCCCGTGCACGTGGTCACGCTGCTCAACGACAGCGAGGCGGCGATGGTCGCGCGACTCAACCTGATCCGCGCCGCGCAACGCAGCGTCGACGTGCAGACCTACATCTGGGACCAGGACGACGCCGGCCAGTTGGTGCTCAACGAGCTGATCAAGGCGGCGCGGCGCGGCGTGAAGGTGCGCATCCTCGCCGACCAGTTGTTCTCCTTCGGCGATCCCGTGCTGCTGGAACGCCTCGCCACGGTGAACCAGAACCTTGAGGTACGCCTCTACAACCCGACGTTCCACGAAGCGCAGACCTCGGTGGTGGAGTTCAGCGCCAGCATCGTGTGCTGCTTCATGACCTTCAACCAGCGCATGCACAACAAGCTGCTGCTGGTGGACGACGCCATCGGCATCACCGGCGGCCGCAACTACCAGGACCGCTATTTCGACTGGGACAACGATTTCGACTACGTCGACCGCGACGTGATGGTGGGCGGACCAGCCGCGCGCGACATGGCCACCAGTTTCGAAACGTTCTGGAACCACAAGCGCTCCACGCCGCTCACCCACCTGCGCGACGTCAACCGCTACCTGCTCGACAGCGTCCATCCCGGCCCGCTGCCGGAACCGCGTTACGCGCACCCGCAACGGGTGGCGCGCGTGGTGGAAGAAGCAGCCGATGACGCATGGATCGACGACGTGCTGGTCTCCGACACCCTGCGCACCGGCCGCGTCGACTATTTCAGCGACCTTCCCGCGAAAACGGACGAACCCGGCAAGCGCAGCGCCCACGAGTTCACCACACACCTGATGCGCATGGTCGGCGCCGCCCAGCACGAAGTAGTGCTGCAGACGCCGTACCTGGTGATGAGCGACCGCGCCAAGGCCATCTTCGAGCGCCTGCATCAGGGCACCTCGCCGCCGCGCATCGTGGTGTCGACCAATTCGCTCGCCTCCACCGATGCGTTCGCGGTGTATGCCCTCTCCTACAAGCACCGCAAGCGCTACCTCAAGGACTACGGTTTCGAAATCTACGAAATGAAACCGCACGCGGTAGGTCCTGCCGAGGACAACGCGGATGCAGCGGCGGACGAAGGTCCCGAACCATCCGTGCAAGGTGGCAAGCAGGTGCATCGTCGCGTGGGTACGGAGCGCGGCCTGCTCGGCAGCCGCGGCAGCGCGCGCCGCAACCGTCCTGCGCCGCTGACCACGCCCGGCCGCCGTTTCGGACTGCATGCCAAGTCCATCGTGGTGGACGACGACTTCGCCATGGTCGGCTCGCACAACTTCGACCCGCGCTCGGACCACTACAACACCGAGGCCGGCGTGATCGTGTACGACGCCCGCTTCGCCAGCGAACTGCGCGACAGCATCTTGCGTGACACGCAGCCGGAGAACGCCTGGGTCATTGCGCCGCGCCAGCAGAGCAGCCTGAGCATGGCCATCGGCGACATCTCCGCGAGCCTGCCCATCTTCGACCTGTGGCCGTATCGCTACGCCACCAGCTACGACCTCAAGGCAGGCTGCACGCCGATGCGGCCCAGCGATCCAGCCTTCCTCAGCTGTTACACACCGGTGGGCGACTTTCCCGATGTCGACGTGTCGCCCAAGCTGATCTACACGCGCCTGATCACCGCCTTCGGTGCGGGCGTGCAAGGCGTGCTTTGAAGCGGTCTAGAGATTCGCGGCAGGCGTGTCGTCGAAGCGCATGACCAACAGGCCGCTCAAGCCATCCGGATGGTCCACGGGAACGGCGAAGCGCCAGTGCGTTGCCGTGCGCAAGGCGCGATCATCAAGGCCCGCGTTGCCGCTGGATTCGGCCACTGCTGCCTGACCCACACGGCCTTCGCCATCGACGGTCAGCCGCAGCACCACGCGACCGCTGGCGAAGGCGACGCGTTGCAACCATGGCGTCGACAGCGGAGGCATGTCGATCGGCGTGAGCGTGGGCAGGTCTTCTGCTGCGCGGATGGGCGCCGTCGGTGTCGGTCCATGGGAAGCCGTTGCAGCGGCGACCGGCTCGCGTGGCGCCGTCGTGTGTGCACGACGACGCACGATCATGCGTACCTTGTCACGACGCGCAGAGGTGTTGTCGGCATGGCCGGTGGGGCCCTGCCAATCGCCAGTCAGCGTGCTCAGCCAGGCCGTGCCCGCCACGCCCACGACCAGTGCAAGCAAACTCAGGCTGACGGTGGTGCGAAGGCGAAACATCGGCGACAAACAGCGAGCGGATTCGCTCAGCGTTCGAGAATGGCGGTGACACCCATGCCGCCGGCCGTGCAGATGGAAATCAGGCCGCGGCCGGAGCCTTTCTGCTCGAGCAGCTTGGCCAGCGTGGCAATAACGCGTGCACCGGTAGCCGCAAACGGATGACCGGTCGCAAGGCTCGAACCGTTGACGTTGAGCTTGGCCGGATCAATGGTGCCCAGCGGCTGATCGAGGCCAAGGCGGTGCTTGCAGTAGTCCGCGCTTTCCCATGCACGCAGCGTGCACAGCACCTGCGCGGCGAAGGCTTCATGGATCTCGTAGAAATCGAAATCCTGCAGCGTGAGTCCATGGCGCGCCAGCATGCGCGGCACGGCCACGGTCGGCGCCATCAGCAGGCCTTCGCCGTGCACGAAATCCACCGCCGCCACTTCCGCATCGCGGAACCATGCCTGCACCTTCAAGCCACGCTGTGTCGCCCATGCTTCCGTGCCCAGCAGCACGGCGGCGGCGCCATCGGAAAGGCCAGTGGAATTGCCGGCGGTGAGCGTGCCGTGGCCCGAGCTCTTGTCGAACGCGGGCTTGAGCGAGGCCAGTTTTTCCAAGGTGCTGTCGGGTCGCAGGAAGCCGTCACGTTTCAAACCGCGGAACGGCACCACCAGGTCTTCGAAGAAGCCGGCGTCGTACGCAGCGGCGAGCTTGTGATGGCTGTCCAGCGCCAGCTGGTCCTGCGCCTGCCGCGCGATGTGCCACTCCTTGGCCATCTTCTCGCAGTGGTCGCCCATCGACATGCCGGTGCGCGGCTCGGCCACGCCCGGAAACGCGGGCTTCAGTTCCTTCACCGAAAAACCATGCGTGGCGGTGCGCAGCTTCTCCTGCCAGGTCTTGGCGCGGTTGACGGCGAGCAGGCGCTTGCGCAGGCGCTCGCCCAACACAATGGGCACGTCGCTGGTGGTGTCCGAACCGCCGGCGATACCGGCTTCGATCTGCCCGGTGGCGATCTTGTTGGCGATGATGATGGCGTTGTCCAGCGACGTGCCGCAGGCGCGTGCCGTGGTGATCGCCGGCGTGGTGGGTTTGAGACCCGACGAAAGCACCGCTTCGCGGGCCAGATTCCACTCCGAGGCGTGCTTGATCACCGCGCCCATGGCCACTTCGCCCAGCTCCACGCCGTGCAGGCCGTAGCGTTCCACCAGCGACCCAAGCACTTTCACCGACATGCCGAAATTGCCGACGTCGGCGTAGGCGGTGTTGTTGCGGCAGAACGGGATACGTACGCCGCCGATCACACCGACGCGCTTGAGCGTGTTTTCCATGGCTGGAACAGTCCGAAAAAGCCGAGTCCTCAAGGCTAACGCGCGGGGCCACCCGGTGAAAGCCCAAAACCTGGCAAATGTTGGAGCCTGTTTAAGGTTTCACCATGGCCCGCGCCGGGCCTGTTTGCCCGCCAGACAAGGAAGAACGCGGGCGTGTACGTCGATACACAACCGAGTGATGACGATGGATGGCGGGCAAACAGGCCCGGCCCGCAGGGTTGTCCATCGGCATGTGGCCAGGCGCCCGCCACGGCTTGACCTGACCACCAGTCAGGCGCTTCGCCGCGCCAGGCGCCTGGCCACATGCCGATGGACAACGCGGGCTATGGTGAAACCTTAAACAGGCTCTAAAATCCGGTTCTTTGCTGTTCGGGTTCGTGATCCGTGGAAGCACAAACGCTCGTCGCCCTCCCTGTCGTCCTCGCGCTGGAGCTCTCCGCCGGTGACACCCCCTCGCACCGCACGCTGAGCCGCGACGAGGCCGCCGAACTGGCCGCCCTGGTCGCCGAGGACCTGCATGCGCTCGTTCCCCAGGTGGCCGAAGCGCGTCTCGCCCTGGCTGGCGCGCTGTTCGACGCGGTGGAGCTGCTGCGCCCCGGTTTCCCCGTATGGGCGACGCTGGATGAACTGGCCCGGCGCGTGCCGCGCGGCCATCTGGAAAACGTGGTGGCCTTCGGCACTCACGAGGGCCACATGCCCGCGCAGCCGCTGGAGCCGGAAGCCGCCTTCGCCGACGGCCCGATGCGCCTGCTGCCGATCTCGCTACTCGCTCCCGAGGCACTGGCCGAAAGCCTTTCCGAAAAACTGGAAGTGGAGCTGGTGGGTCGCGGCGAAGCCGGCACCCGCACCGCGGACTGGTTGATGCGCACGCTGGGCGTTCGCCTGGAGCATGCGCGCTACCTCAGCCGCAACGACCTGCTCGCGCTCACCTGCGTGCAATACGAACACGTGAACCTCGCGCCACTGTGGACCCTGCTCGAGGCCGCGCTGCTCACGCCGTATCGCGAAGAGAGCACGATGAGCGCACGCGGCATTGCGCTGCGCTATCGCGACGGCAAGGTGGAAGCGCAATCGCCGGCCGACTGGTTGCGCAGCCAGCCAGGCGAACTTAGCCAACGCACGCACGACTTCGCCGGTGCCGTGTTCGAACTGCGCCAGTACGCCGCGCTGCTCGATGCACATCACCTGCCGCTGATGCTGTCCAACGGCGAACCCGCCTCGGGCTACTTGCTCGAAACCTTCGGCACCACCGACTCCGCTTATGACGCACCGGCGCTCTACGCACACGAGGCGCCGGGTCTGGGTGTGGTGGTGGTGACGCTGGCACAACGCGGCGATGGCGGCCGCGCCCGCGTGCTCGCGCACGGTTACCCACTGCATCCCAAGGCACTTGGACCGCTGGTGACGGAGCTGGCTGCACGCCACGGCGTCTCGGCGGATCTGCACGCGCTCGGCTGCATCCTGCTCGATGCCGATGGCCAGCTCGGCGCACCGGCCCAGGCCCTGCACTGACTGTTGACGCGGTCCGGTCCACAAAGGAACCGGGACCACCTGCACAGCCGGCCCTACTTGGCGCATGATGCGCTGACAAGGCGCGGGGGGTGCGCCAGCGGGCCGAACTTACGATGCGCCAAACCGATCACGAGTTCGTCCCTGCAGGAGGCGAGGCCCAATGGCCCCGCCATGTCCTGGAAGGCACGCCCGCGCTGATCACCTACGTGGATCGCGAGCGGCGTTTCCGTTTCGCCAATGCCACGCATCGCAGCTGGCTGGGCATCGACCCCGAACGGATGATCGGCCGCACCGTCGACGAAGTGATCGGCGTGTGGAACGTGCAGCATGCCGGGGCCTGCCTCGAGCAGGCGCTGGCCGGCGAGGCCGCGGTGTACGAAGGCGAACTCCTCGCGGGCTCCGCGCGCTGCTACGTGCACGGCAATTTCCAGCCTGACGTGGACGATGAAGGCCACGTGCGCGGCGTGTTCACCGTGTTCATCGACATCACCGCGCGCCACGCGCTGGAATTGCAGCTGCGCGAAAGCGAGCAGCGTTTCTTCGGCGCGTTCCAGCACGCCCCCATCGGCATGGCCCTGGTCACCACCGAAGGCCACATGCTGCGCGTGAACGCCGCGCTGTGCGAGATGCTGGGCTACAGCGAACAGGAACTGCTCGCGCGTGCCCTGCCCGACCTCACCCACATCGACGACCTGCCCGCCTCGCGCGAGCTGTCGCGCTCACTACGGGAGGGCCGGCGCGAAACGTATCAATTGGAGAAGCGCTACATCCATCGCGACGGCCATGTCGTGTACGTGCTGCTCAGCGTGTCGCTGGTGCGATCGATGAAAGGCGAGCCGTATCACGCCATCGCTCAGATCCTCGACATCAGCCAGCGCAAGGCCTACGAGGAAGCACTGTTCCGCGAACGCGAACTGGCCGAGGTGACGCTTCGCTCCATCGGCGACGCCGTCATCACCACCGACCTTCAGCATCGCGTGACCTCGCTCAACCCCATCGCCGAAGCGATGACGGGCTGGAGCCAGGCCGAAGCGGTGGGCAAGCCGATGAGCGAGGTGTTCCGCCTCATCGACAGCCGCACGCGCGAACCGCTGCACAGCCCGCTGCTCGATGCCATCACGCGCGATGCCATCGTCGAACTGAAGGGCAATGCGGTGCTGCTCCATCGCAACGGCTTCGAAACGCCCATCGAGGATTCGGCCGCTTCCATCCACGATCACGCCGGCAGCGTCATCGGCGGCGTGCTGGTGTTCCACGACGTGAGCGAAACGCGCGCGCTGGCGCTGAAGATGGCGCACCTGGCGCAGCACGACACGCTCACCGGCCTGCCCAACCGAAGCCTGCTGCAATCGCGACTGGAACAGGTACTGGCCGCGGCCGTGCGCCGCCACGACGAAGCGGCGCTGCTGCACATCGACATCGATCACTTCAAGCAGATCAACGATGCGCTGGGCCACACGGCCGGCGACGACCTGCTGCGCGCATTCGCCGGCCACCTGCGCCACCATTTGCGCAACGAAGACACGGTAAGCCGCATCGGCGGCGACGAGTTCGTGGTGCTGCTGTCGCACGTGGATGGCCGTTCGGGAGCCAGCCAGTTGTGCGAGAAGCTCATGCGCCTGTGGCAGTCCTCGGCGTCCAGCAAGATGGGCGAATTCAACATCAGTTACAGCGTGGGCATCAGCGTCTATCCCGACGATGCGCTCGATGCCGAAGCGATGCTTCGCAACGCCGACATCGCCATGTACGAAGTGAAGATGAAGGGTCGCAACGACTACCGCTTCTTCACCTCGCAGATGAGCGAACTGCCCGCCGCGAGACTGTGCATCGAGCAGGATCTGCGCAAGGCGCTCAAACGTGGCGACCTGCACCTGCACTACCAGCCCAAGGTCGACGCGCGCACTGGTGCCATCGTCGGCGCCGAGGCGCTGTTGCGCTGGCAGGTGGATGGCCGCGACGTATACATGCCCGACCAGTTCATCCCAGTGGCCGAAGAAAGCGGCCTGATCGTGCCCATCGGCGAATGGGTGATCCGCGAAGCCTGCCGCCAGGCCGGCGCGTGGTATCGCGCGGGCCGCCCCATCGTGGTGGCGGTGAACGTGGCCGCGCCGCAGTTCCAGCATCCGGGTTTTCACGCCACGCTGAAGACCGCGCTGGAAGAAGCGCAACTGCCGCCGTCGCTGATCGAGCTGGAACTCACCGAGCGCATGGTGATGTCCGCGGGCGACCAGAGCCGGGCGCTCATGCAGGGCATCAAGGACCTGGGCGTGAGCCTGGCGCTCGACGATTTCGGCACCGGCTATTGCAGCCTTTCGTACCTGAAGTATTTCCCCATCGACGCGCTGAAGATCGACCGCACCTTCGTGCGCGACATCGCCACCGACGCGGACAACGCCGCCATCACCGACGCCATCATCACCATGGCGCGCGGACTGGACATGAGCGTGGTGGCCGAAGGCGTGGAAACGCTCGCACAAGCCGAACACCTGCGCCGCGCGGGTTGCTCACTGTTGCAGGGCTTCCTGTTCGGCACCGCGATACCACCGGAACAATTCAGCCGGCAATTGCTGCCGGCCTGACATACATCAGAACTCTGCTTCGTACATGAAGTAGTGGCAACGCTCCATGCCAAGCCCGGCGTAGGTACGCTGCGCGCGCTCGTTTTCCGTTTCCACGTACAGGCGCAAACCCACGGCGCCTGCTTGCGACGCACGCTGCTTGGCGTCTTCGTAGAGTTGTCGGAACACGCCTTCGCGACGCGCCGACTCCACCACATACACGCTCTGGATCCACCAGAAATCGCCGGCGCGCCAGTCGCTCCATTCGTAGGTAACCAGCAGGCAGCCGACGGGTTCGCCAGCACGCTCGGCCACTAGGTAGAAGCCGCGGCGCGGTTCATCGAATACTGCGGTAACGCCGCGTTCGATCACGGCGGGCTCGAGCACCTTGCGTTCGGTTTCCCACGCCATCGACACATTCCACTGTGCGATATGCGCGATGTCGTCGCGGGCGGCGATGCGGGTGGTGACGCTCATGGTGAGTCTCTCAGGGTTTGGATGGCCGACGTGTGCGCGACGCGCCCAGTTTGCGGGTCAATGTATTGCGGCCCACGCCGAGCGCTGCCGCGGCGTGCTGGCGATGGCCTTCGTGGGCTTCCAGCGCTACCTGCAACAAGGTATGGTCCAACGCTTCGCGTGCCCGCGTGTGGATATCCACTTCGCCGTCGGCCAGGGCCTGCGATACCCATTCACGCAATGCTTCGGTCCAGCCGCCGGCCGAACTGCCTGCGGTGTTCGCGCCAAGGTCGGCCGGGAGAATCTCGTTGCCGGGCGCAATCACGGCCAGGCGACGGCAGAGGTTTTCCAGCTCTCGTACGTTGCCCGGGTAGTCGCGCTGCGCCACCGCCTTGAGCGCCGCCTTGGAAAAACGCTTGGGCGGCAGGCGCAGCTCCTGCGCGGCGCTGGCGAGAAAATGCTGGGCGAGTAGCGCGATGTCGCTGCGACGTTGGCGCAGCGGCGGCAGCTCGATGCGCACCACGTCGAGTCGATGCTTGAGGTCCGCGCGAAATTGCCCTGCCGCCACGCGCGCATCCAGATCCTGATGCGTGGCGGCAATGATGCGCACGTTGCCGCGAATGAGTTCGCGCCCGCCCACGCGATAGAACTCGCCGCCGGCCAGCACGCGCAGCAGGCGTGTCTGCAAGGCGAGCGGCATGTCGCCAATTTCATCGAGGAACAAGGTGCCGCCTTCCGCCTGCTCGAAGCGGCCGGCATGTCGACGCGTGGCGCCCGTGAAGGCGCCGGCCTCGTGGCCGAACAGTTCGCTTTCCAGCAGTTCGCTGGGGATGGCCGCCGTGTTGAGCGCCACGAACGGCTTGCCGCGCCGTGCGCTTTCATCGTGCAGCGCGCGCGCCACCAGTTCCTTGCCGGTGCCGGTTTCGCCGGTGATCAACACGTTGAGGTCGCTCGCCGCGACGCGGCCGATCAAGCGGAACACTTCGCGCATCGCCGGGCTTTCGCCAAGCAAGGCGTGCGTGGGCGCAGGTGCTGTGGCGGGAGCGGCGATCGACGCGGGCACGTCGGCCAGCGCGCGTTGCACCGCAGCCACCGCCTGGTCGAGATCGAACGGCTTGGCCAGGTAATCCACCGCGCCCGCGCGATAGGCCGCCGCCGTGGTAGCGACATCGGTGAACGCGCTCATCACGATCACCGGGCCCACGCCTTGCGCTTTCAACGCAGCAATGAGCGCCAGGCCACCTTCGCCGGGCATGCGCACGTCGGTAACCAAGAGCGCGGGCGATGCCGAACGCAATGCCTCGCGCACTTCCTCGGCGTCGCCAAACTCGCGTACGGGCAGGCCCGCATCGCGCAGCGCCTCGGCGAGTACGAAGCGAACGCCGCGGTCGTCGTCGGCAATCCAGATCTCGGAGCGTGGCTCAGTCATGCGCGTGCCCCATCGGCAAATACAGTGAGAAGGTGGTTTCGCCGGCGCGTCCCACGTGACGCAGCTCGCCGCCATGTTCGCGCGCGATCTCGCGTGCCAGCGCGAGGCCCAGGCCGCTGCCATCGGCGCGACCGGAAACCAGCGGTTCGAACAAGGTGTCGCGCAGAGATTCCGGTACGCCCGGACCATCGTCGACCACGTCCACGCGCAAGGCCATGCGCGCCATGCGTTCGCCCAGGCGTACGGCCGGCTCGGCGCGGGTGCGGAAGACCAGCGTCTTCGCACCGGCTTCGATGGCGTTGCGCGCGAGGTTGAGCAGCAACTGCAACAGGCGATCGGCGTCGCCGTAGATATCCGGAAGGCTGGGATCGTAATCGTGGCGCAACGTCGGCGGTGACGGTTCGGCCAGCAACAGATCGCCAAGGCGCTCGAGTTGTTCGTGAATGTTCACTTCGCCAAGCTGCGCTGCAGCGCCGTCATGACGCAGCAGGCGATTGGCCAACGCGGCGAGTCGATCGGCTTCGGCAATCACGAGGCCGGCGAGACTGCGCAGCTGTTCGTCCTCGACGCGTCGCTGCAGTAGTTGCGCGGCGCCACGCAAACCCGCGAGCGGGTTCTTCACCTCATGCGCAAAGCCGCGCAGCGTAGCCGAGAGCGGCGTATCCGACACGGCGGTCGGCGCCAGCGCATGCACCTCCAACAGCAACTCGCCACTGGCAAGGCGCTGCATCGACACGTCGACCCGCGCTGTCTCGCCACGCGCCGACGGTATGTCGATGCCACGCAACTGATGCGGCGACGGCTCCTGCAACGCGCGCTCCGCCAACGCCATCCATTCCGGACGATGCAGCAACACGGCCAGCGACTGACCCACGGCACTGCGCGGACCGATATCCAACAACTCCGCCAGCGCCGGATTCACCCACACCAGGCGCAACTGCCCATCCGCCAGCGCCACCCCGGTCGCCAACGGCTCCGCCCACGCCCGAGCTGCCGTATCGTTCATTGCACCATCATGGACAATGCGCCGGTGTGGTGCAACGGTAGCGCGAGGGATCAGCGCCTGACGTCAAAGCCCCGGGAACTGGCGAAGGCTTCGACTTCCCCCGCGCGGAAGGGACTGGCATCGCCCGCGACCGAGTGCTTCAGGCAGAACGCGGCCATGGCGAAGGCCAAGGCGTCGCGGTCCGCGGCGCCCTCGAACAGGCGATGGAGCAAGCCCGCGGCGAAGGCGTCGCCGGTGCCGATGCGGTCGACGATGCCCTTGAGTTCATGGGCATCGGTGGTGATGAGCCCATCGCGCGAGGCGCACAAGCCCCGCGCTTCCTGATGATCGGCGCTGTGGTGCACGCGTGCGGTGGATGCCATGCGTCGCAGTCGCGGCCACTCCGTGAATGCGGCATCGGCGGCGGCAGCGAACCGATCGATCGCCTGATCCTGGGAAAAGCGATGGCCAAGCATGAGCGCGATGTCGCGATCGTTGCCGAACAGCACGTTGGCATGCGCCACCATCTCGCGCATCAGTGCCGGAGCCTCGCTGAAGCGCTGCGCCCACAGCCGCTCGCGGATATTGCAGTCGAACGACACGGGAATGCCCGCATCGCTGGCGGCACGCGCGGCGGCAAGCGCGGCGTGTGCCGATGCGTCGCTTACCGCCAGCGTGATGCCGGAAAGATGCAGCCAGCCTGCGTGGGCGAGCAGGCGCGGCCAGTCGTACGACGCTGCAGGCGCCGTAGCGAAGGCGGAGCCCGCGCGGTCGTACAGCACGTCGCTGGGACGCCGCATGGCGCCCGGCGTGAGGAAGTACAGGCCCATGCGTCCCGACGCGTATTGGACGTCCATATCCACGCCGTAACGCCGCAACTCACCGACGCATGCACGTCCCAGCACGCTGTCCGGCAGCGTGCTCACCATGGTGGTCGGATGGCCCAGCAGCGCCAGCGAGCATGCGACGTTGGCCTCGGCGCCGCCCACATGCACCTTCAGCGCCGGCGACTGCAGCAGCAGTTCGTCTGTTGGCGGCGAGAGACGCAGCAGCAGCTCGCCAAAGCAAATGACGCGACGATCGCCTGGGTGGGTGGTCGGTTCGGACACGGCGTGTTTCCTGCATTCGATCATCAAAAAATGGCCCTGCCGCTCCAGCGGCAGGGCCATGCTGCCCACATCCTGCACCGCCAGCGTTCAGCGGTGCGTGATGCATGCCTGGATGCGGCCCATGTGAGGGCATGGACGCACCGGGCGGGCCTTACTGGAAGTTGTACGTCGCGCGGATGCCGAAGTAACGCTCGAAGTCACGCGGCAGGTACGACTGCACGGCCAGCTGGTTGGCATAGTTGCTGGTCGAGTTGGTGAGGTTGGAGTAGTAGTGCTTGTCGAACGCGTTGTTGACGAAGCCCATCACTTCCCAGCGGCCGCTTTCCTCACGCACGCCGATCGAGAAATTGGCGATGCCGTAGCCGCCCTGCACCGTCAGCGGGTCCTGGCTCAGCGAATAGTTCACTTCGCTCTGGTACGTGTACGAGCCATTGACCACGCCGAGCAAGCCGGTGCCACCCAGCGGATGGGTGTAATTGAAGTTGGCGTCGAACTTCCACTTCGGCGCCAGCGGCGGACGTGCGCCGGCCAGGTTCTGGCTCTTCACCGACGTACCGGTACAGCCCTGGGCGACCGTCTGGTTCGGATAGCACTGCGCGAACGGGAAACTGGTGATTTCCGCATCGAGGTAGGTGGCGTTGGCGCCGAACGTCAGGTCCTGGTTGACGTGGTACGAGCTTTCCAGCTCTACGCCGCGCGTGTGCAGCTTGCCCACGTTGGCCAGGCGATAGTTGGTGGTGCCGTCGGACAGCGTCTCGATGCCCTGCGCCTGGAAGTCCTTGTATCGGGTATCGAACAGCGTGGTGTTCAACGTCAGGTGACGATCCAGGAACTGCATGCGTGCGCCCAGTTCGTAATCCGTCGACGTTTCCGGCTTCACCGGCCCGCCTGCGGCGCGAACCGCGTTGAAACCGGTGGAAAGATCGTAGGTTTCGCCCTTGTGGCCCGAGGCGGTGGTGAAGTACAGCATGAAGTCGTCGGTGACCTGCTGCTGGATGCCCGCCTTGTAGGTGCCGAAGTTGTCGCCGTTGCTGCCGTTGAAGGCGGTCTTGGCGAGGTAGTCGTTGAAGGTGTAGCCGATCTTTTCGTAACTCTCGCGGCCACCCAGTATCAGCGTGGTGCCCGGCCACAGGTCGTACTCGATCTGGCCAAAGCCGGCGTATTGCTTGGAGGACGAAGTGGCATACCAGGACGCGAGCGAGTAATACGGGCCGCGGCCGAAGTTGCGGCTGTAATCCACGTCGGCGTAGAACAGGCCCAGCGTGTAACGGAAGCGGTCATCGCCCGGCGAGAGCAGGCGGAATTCCTGCGTGGTCTGGTGCGAGGCGAAGGTGCCGAACTGGCGGTTGTCCAGCTGCTTCAGGGCCGATTCGTCCTGGTCCAGGCGATCGAACATCTTGTAGCTGTCGTACGAGGTGATCGACATCAGCGTCGGACCGCCGTTGGCGAAGTCATAGGAGACCTTCACCGAGCCAGCCGTGTCGGTGTAGTCGGTGCCCGTGGTGTAGTTGTTCGACACATCCGTGTTGTCCGGGCCGGGCGTGATGCCCGGGGCAAACACCGACGGTGCATAGGTGCCGCGCAGGTTGGCGTTCGGCGCCAGCGCAATGAACGGACGACCCGTAGTGGTATGGCCGTCGATGTAGTCGAAGCCCGCCGTGACGTTCCACTGGTCGGTGGGATCCCACACGAGCTTGTTGCGCGTGGACAGCGTGCGACGGCCGTTTACGTCATTGCCGTTGTACTTGTTGGTGACGTTGCCGCCGAAGTTGTCGTAGTTCCAGCTGCTGCGGAAACCAAGATGCTCGGCCAGCGGGCCGGAGAACACCGCTGAGCCACCCATCTCGCCATCGTTGGTGGTCAGCGCACTCACCGATGCGGTCAGTGTGTCGGTCGGCGGCAGCGTAGTGATGTTGATCAGGCCGGCCGAAGCCGACTTGCCGTACAGCGTGCTTTGCGGGCCGCGCAGCACTTCGATCTGCGCGATGTCCGACAGGTCGGTGAACGCACGCGGCTGGAAGGCGATCGGCACATCGTCCACCACCACCGCCACGCTCGGCTCCACGCCGATGGAGAAAGCGAACGTGCCCACGCCACGAATGGTCAGCGAGGCGTTCACCGGATTCTCCGCCGGCTTGATCACCAGCGACGGAGCGACGCGGTTGAGATCGTTGAAGTCACGCACGTCGTAGGCGGCGAGCTGATCGGTGTTGATCACCGCCACGGCCACCGGCACCTTCTGCAGGTTTTCGACGCGCTTTTCGGCCGTCACGGTCACGGCCTGCAGGTCTTTCGTGGCTGCCGGAGCGGCGGTGTTCTGTCCGTTCGTCGTGCCGGACTGCGCCTGGGCCGGCGCGTCGGCGTCGGTATCGGCAGCGAATGCAGGAACGCTGACGAGCACGCCACCGGCCAGAACGGCCGCCACCCATTGGCTCAACATCTTGCGCTTCATAAATTGGCCTCTCCCCGAGAGCCTTATTGGTCAGACCAATGATGGCAACGGTACAACGCGGGAGTCAACCAATTCGGTTATGCAGATTTGCAATTATTTTTATGTGCGAGTGAATGTCCGACAAACTTGTGCGACGCATCAAAAAGGCCGGCAAATCAGCTATTTCAGGATTTTCCGCGCTATACACCGAAACGCAGGAAAATAATGGCGGTTCGGCCACTTCGGATGCTGCTAGGCAGCATGTCCGGAAATAATTGGTCAATCCGAATCGAGCAGTCCCGTGAGCGCCTGAAGGTCGACTTCAGGAGCAACCCACGAGGCCTCAAAGCGACCCTGCGGCCCGAACAGCGCCCTGGCGATGCCACCACGACCTTCGCTCGCCCACAGCGCCGCCAGCGCATCGGCCATCGGGTCATCGACGAGGTGGCCTTCGCCGCGCACGTAGTCGATCCACGCCGCCAGCGCCGTGATCAGCGCGGGACAGCGTTGATTGCGACGACTGTGCCAGTCCAGCGTGGCCAGCCAACGCTGGGGAATCTTCTGCGAGCCGTCCATCGCAATCTGGCGTAGCCGATGCGGAAGCGCGGCATTGGTGAAGCGCTCGATCAACGCGTCGGCGTAGCGCAGCAGATCCATGTCGACCGACGGCAACGTCGGCACGGCTTCCTCGCGCATCAGGCGCGCGATCAATGGCGCAATCTGCGGATCGGCAATGGCCTGGTGCACGTACTCGTGACCGCGCGCGAGGCCAAGATAAGCCAGCGCCGAATGCGCGCCATTGAGCATGCGCAGCTTGGCCGCCTCGTACGCGCGCACGTCACGCACGAATTGCGCGCCGCCCGCTTCCCAGCGCGGACGCGGGCCCGCGAAGCGGTCCTCGATCACCCATTGATGAAAATGCTCGGTGACGACGGCGGCCTCGTCACGCAGGCCGATGGCGCGAGCGACATCGGCCCGGTCGGTGTCGGTCGTCATGGGCACGATGCGATCGACCATCGTGGATGGGCACGCGCACTCGGTCTGAAACCAGCGTGCGGTGTCGGCGTCGAGCGACTCGAGATATTCACCCAACGCCGCCGAGAGGCGCTCGCCGTTATGCGGAAGGTTGTCGCAGCTGATCAGCGTGAGGCCGCCCGAGCCTTGCGATCGACGTCGCGCGAGCGCCTTGCCGATGTAGTCGTAGAGACTGCCTTCGCCGCGCGCGAGATAACCCTTCTCGGTCACCGTGAGCGTGACGATATGCACGCCTGGATCGGCCATGGCGTCCACCACGGCGCCCGGATCGCGTGGCGCCACCAGCACGCGTCGCACGGCGCCGATCAGTCGTGGCGCAACAGCATTCGGGCCGCGCTCGTTGAGCGTGTAGAGACCATCCTGCGGCGCGAGCTGGTCGTGCGCGTCGGGCGAACGCAACGACACGCCCGTGACGCACCAGTCGTTGTCGCCGGCATTCATCGCGTCGTCGGTATACACAGCCTGATGCGCGCGATGGAACGCGCCAATGCCCACGTGCACGATGCCGCAAGCCTGCGCGTCGCGATCGTAGTCGGGCCGGTGCACCGAAGGAGCGAGTTGCGCCAGCACATCCCGCGAAAGGCGCTGCATCACAGGCGATAAGCCTGCTTGGCGAGCTTGCCGGCGAGATCGACGGCCAGCTCGGCCGCCTCCCAGTCTTCGATGCGATGCTCCATCACCAGCTCGGCGAGGAAACCGCAATCGATGCGGCGCGCGAGGTCGTGCCGCGCCGGAATGGAAAGGAACGCACGCGTGTCGTCGTTGAAGCCGACCGTGTTGTAGAAACCCGCCGTCTCCGTCGTCGCCTTGCGGAACCGGCGCATGCCTTCGGGACTGTCGTGGAACCACCACGCGGGACCCAGCCGCAGCGCGGGATAGTGTCCGGCGAGCGGCGCAAGCTCGCGCGCATAGGTGGATTCGTCCAACGTGAACACGATGATGGTGAGCGACGGCTCGTTGCCATAGCGCGCCAGCAGCGGCTGCAGCGCGCGCACGTATTCGGTGCGCATGGGAATGTCCGCGCCCTTGTCGCGGCCAAAGCGCTCGAACAGCGACGGATTGTGGTTGCGCCAACTACCCGGATGAATCTGCATCACCAGGCCGTCTTCCACGCTCATGCCGGCCATCACGGTCAGCATCTGCGCGCGGAACAGCTCGGCGTCTTCAGGCGTGGGCTTGCCGTTCGTGACGCGGGCGAACAGCGCTGCCGCCTGTGCGTCGGAAAGGTCGGCCGTGGCCGCCGTGGGATGGCCGTGGTCGGTCGAAGTGGCACCCATCGCCGCAAAGAACGCACGGCGCTGGCGCAGCGCGGCGAGATAGCCCGGCCAGCTGCGCGCATCCTCGCCCGTCATCTGCGACAGCAGGTCGAGGTTGCCGAGAAAGCCTTCAAATTCCGGATCGACCACCGGATCAGGACGAAACGCCGTGATCACACGGCCCTGCCATCCACTGTTGCGGATGGCGACGTGATGCTCAAGCGAGTCGATCGGTGATTCCGTGGTCGCCAGCACGTCGATGTTGAATCGCTCGAACAATGCGCGCGGCCGGAAGGCCGGCGTGGCGAGGCTCTCGCCGATGCGATCGAAATAGACGTCCGCCGTGCTGGCATCAAGGCGCACGGTGAGTCCGAACACGTCGGCGAACACCCAGTCCAGCCACGTGCGCGACGGCGTGCCGCGGAACAGGTGGTAGTGCTCGGCAAAACGACGCCATGCCGCACGCGGATCGACGCTGGCCCTTTCGCCACGCGGCTTCACGCCCAGCGCTTCCATCGGCACGCCCTGGCTGTAGAGCATACGCAACACGTAGTGATCGGGTGTCAGCAGCAGGCTGGTGGCGTCGGCAAAAGGTTCGTCATACGCAAACCAGCGCGGATCGGTGTGCCCGTGTGGGCTGACGATCGGCAGCTTCTCCACCTGTTCGTAGAGCTGGCGGCACAGTTTGCGGGTTGCCGGGTCGGCAGGGAAAAACCGGTCCGGATGGACCACCAGGGGACGGGACATGGGCAAGCTCAGATCGAGGCGATGTTGCCGAAACGGCGACGGGTGGAAGCGACGGCCTCGCGCGCCTTCGCAAGCGCCTGCTCTTCGGTCGCGAACAACAGGTGGTCGATCACGGCCGCGAGATGCGCGCGCATGGCCGCGCGTGCCTTCGCCGGGTCACGCGTGCGCAGGGCCTCGACGATGGCGCTGTGCTCTTCCACCACGGGACGCACGTTGGCCGCGCGCGCCTTGGCGTGCAGCAGCGCGCATTCGGGCGAGGTGGAGCGAAGCCGCCACAGCTCTTCGATGGCATTGACGATGGCGAGGTTGCGCGTGGCACGCGCAATCAGCATGTGGAAATCGCGATCGGCGTTCTCGGTGACGCTGCGGCGCTGGTTCTCGTCCGAGATCTGGCGCACCAGCGCCTCGAGCTCGTCCAGTTCGGCCTCGGTGATGTTGGTGGCAGCCAGCGCCGCGCTTTCGCCTTCGAACAACAGGCGCGCCTCGGTGAGCTCGAAGGCGGTGACGTTGAAGCCCGGCCGGTCATCCACGCCCGGCAGGCGACGCACATAGGCACCCGAGCCCACGCGCACATCGATCAGGCCCTGCACTTCCAGGGCAATCATCGCCTCGCGCACCGCCGGCCGGCTGACCTCGTGCTCGATGGCCAGTTCGCGTTCCGCCGGTAGGCGGTCGCCCACGGCGTACTTGCCGTTGGCCAGTTCCTGGAACAACCGGTGCGCCACGCGCTGGTAGAGCCGCCCGTTCGCCTGCGCAGCCGCGGCGTCGCTGGCGGCGGCCTTCCGGCCCTTCTTGGAAATCGTCATATGGCTCGCTTTCGCCTAATTAGTAAGACCAATATTGTCTAAATTGGCAAGGCAGAATAGTATGCCCAGCAGTATAGCCCCCCACCGCTGAAATGGAATACGCACCCTCCATGAAGATCGAACGTGCCCGCGTGATCGTCACCTGTCCAGGTCGCAATTTCGTGACCCTGAAAATCGAGACGGATCAAGGGGTCAGCGGTATCGGCGATGCTACGCTCAACGGCCGCGAAAAGGCGGTCGTCGCCTATCTGGAAGACCACGTCATCCCCTGCCTCATCGGCAAGGATCCGCGCCGCATCGAGGATATCTGGCAATACCTCTACCGCGGCGCGTACTGGCGTCGCGGCCCGGTGACCATGTCCGCCATTGCCGCCGTGGACACGGCGCTGTGGGACATCAAGGCCAAGATGGCCAACATGCCGCTCTATGACCTGCTTGGCGGCCAGAGCCGCGACCGCGTGCTGGTCTATGGTCATGCCAATGGTGCGGACCTGGCCGAGACCGTGGATGCCGTCGCCCGCTACGTGGACATGGGCTACAAGGCCATCCGCGCGCAGTCGGGCGTGCCCGGCATGAAGGACGTCTACGGCGTGGGCCGCGGCAAGCTGTTCTACGAGCCGGCAGGCGTCGGCCTGCCGCAGGAAACGCAGTGGAACACGCCCAAGTACCTGCGCTTCGTGCCCACGCTGTTCGACAAGCTGCGCGAGAAGTTCGGCTTCGACGTCCAGTTGCTGCACGACGCGCACCATCGCCTGACGCCCAACGAGGCGGCGCAGCTTGGCAAGTCGCTGGAGCCCTACGGGCTGTTCTGGCTGGAGGACGCCACGCCGGCCGAGAATCAGGAAGCCTTCCGCCTGATCCGCCAGCACACCACCACGCCGCTGGCGGTGGGCGAGATCTTCAACACCATCTGGGACTGCAAGGACCTGATCCAGAACCAGTTGATCGACTACATCCGCACCACCGTGGTGCGCGCCGGCGGCATCACGCACCTGCGGCGCATCGCCGACCTGGCCTCGCTTTACCAGGTGCGCACCGGCAGCCACGGCGCCACCGACCTGTCGCCGGTGACCATGGGCGCCGCGCTGCATTTCGATACGTGGGTGCCCAACTTCGGCATCCAGGAATACATGCGCCACTCGCCGGAAACCGATGCCGTGTTCCCGCACGCCTATCGTTTCGAGGACGGTTACCTGTACCCGGGCGATGCCGTGGGCCACGGCGTGGACATCGACGAGAAGGAAGCGGCCAAGTATCCGTACGAACCCGCCTATCTCCCGGTCGCCCGCCTGGAAGACGGCACCATGTGGAACTGGTAAGCGCTACTTTCCAACGCTTTTCCCTCGGCCGTCACGTGATGCGTGGCGGCCTTTTTTATGCGCGGCGTGTGCCGATGGTCGCGTTGACAGCAGGAACACCATACCGGAGTATTGGTCAAACCAATATTTCAGAAACAGGATGACCGGTGATGCAGCGGAATCGTGGCCGACACGCTCTTGCCCTTGCCTGCCTCATCGGCCTCATGACGTCCGCCGCATGCTCCGGCGCCAGCGCAGCCAGCTCGCCCGACTCCGACGGCCGCTACGTGCAATCGCTGGCCACGGGCTGGCACTTCCGCTTCGGCGGCGACGCGGCTGGCGTCACCGGCAACACCTACGACGATCGCGCCTGGACCGAAGTCAGCCTGCCGCACACCTGGAACCGCGTGGGCGAATACGGCCTCACGCCCTCGCCCGCCATGAACAACGCCCACGGCATCGGCTGGTATCGCCTGCATGTGGACGTGCCCAAGGTGGCGCCGGGACATCACCTGTTCCTGCAGTTCGATGCCGTGGGCAACGTGGCCGACGTGTGGGTCAACGGCGAGCACGTGGGCCAGCACCGGGGCGCCTTCTCGCGCTTCCGCTTCGACATCACGCGTTTCGTGAAGCCGGGTGTGTCCAACCTCATCGTGGTGAAGGCCGACAACAGCAAGCCGGACATCGGCGCCTCGACCGAGAACGTGATTCCGTTGGGCGGCGACTTCTTCGTCAACGGCGGTATCTACCGCCAGGCGTCGCTGATCGACACCGACAGTGCGCAGATCGACCTGCTAGACCACGGCGGTCCCGGCATCTACGTGAGCACGCCCAACGTCACGGCAGACGAAGCCAAGGTGTCGGTACTCACGAAACTGCGCAACTTCGCTCCATCGCAGCGCGATCTCAGCGTTGTCACCACCATTCGCGATGACGCGAAGCATGCGGTCGCCACGGACAGTACATCGGTGAAGCTGGGCGGCGCGTCCACGCAAGACGTGACCCGCATGCTGACGCTCGCGCATCCGCGCCTGTGGAATGGCCTGAAGGATCCGTACCTCTACACGGTGACGGTGGAGCTGCGCGACCACGGCAACGTGATCGATCGCGTGGAGCAGCCGCTGGGCGTGCGCACGTTCCACTTCGACGCCAACACCGGCTTCAGTCTCAACGGGCAGACGCTGCCGCTGCATGGCGCCTCGCGCCACCAGGATCGCCTCGGCAAGGGTTGGGCGATCTCGCCGCAGGATCACGCCGAAGACCTCGCCATCATGGCGGAGATGGGCGTGAACACCATTCGCGGCGCGCACTACCAGCACGCGCAGGAGTGGTACGACGACGCTGACAAGGCTGGCATGGTCATGTGGGCCGAAGTGCCCTTCGTGCATCAATCGTCGTTCACCAACAGCGCGCCCAAACAGGCGCTGATCGACAACGGCAAGGAGCAGCTCACCGAGCTGATCCGCCAGAACTACAACCATCCGTCCATCGTGGTGTGGTCAATCGGCAACGAGACGGACATCCGTCCGGTGCAGCTCAAGCTCAAGGTGCCTGCGCAATCGCTGACGATGCTCAAGGTGCTCAACACGCTGGCCAAGCAGGAAGATCCCTCGCGCGCCACCGGCTATGCCGACTGCTGCGAAGACGCCATCCCCGGCCAGCCCGTGCTGAGCAACGTGGCCGACCTCACCGGCTACAACCGCTATTTCGGCTGGTACTACGGTAAGCCCGAAGACCTCGGTACGTTCCTGGACACGATGCACGCACGCTATCCGTCCATGCCCATCGGCGTGAGCGAGTACGGCGCCGGCGGCGGGCTCACGCAGCACACCGACAATCCGCTGGGCGGGCCGGTCAATGTGTTTGGACGTCCGCATCCGGAGGAATACGAAAGCTGGGTGCACGAGCAATCGTGGAAGGCGATGGCTGCGCGTCCTTACCTCTCCGGCGTATGGATCTGGAACATGTTCGACTTCCCTTCCGACCTGCGCGAGGAAGGCGACGCGATCTATCTCAATGACAAAGGCCTAGTTACCTTCGACCGCAAGGTGAAGAAGGATGTCTTCTACTTCTACAAGGCGCAGTGGTCCAACGAGCCGACGCTCTACATCACCAGCCGGCGCTACGTGGATCGTGCGTACCCGGTAACGGACGTGCGCGTGTACAGCAACGCCGAACGTGCCACGCTCAGCGTCAATGGCCAGGCGCGCGGTGAAGCGCTCTGCCCCGAGCACATCTGCGTGTGGCAGAACGTGGCGCTCAAGGCGGGCGACAACCAAGTCACCGTGAATGCCTCGATCCAGGGCCATGCGCTTTCCGATTCGGTGACGTGGCACGCGCCCGATGCAGCGAACGGCGTGCGCATCAAGGCCGGCAGTCTCACGGGAGTCACCACGGCCGACGGGCAACGCTTTGGTTCGGACACCTTCTTTATCGGCGGCGAAGGCAAGGTGCTCAACCCGTTCCGCCGCGGCGCCCAGGAGGAAGGTCCTGACGTGGCGGTGAAGACCATCACCGGTGCGAAGGAGTCGGCGCTCTACGCCGCGTATCGCGAAGGCCGCTTCCAGTACCGCGTGCCGATGCCCAACGGACGTTGGCTGGTGACGCTGCACGTTGCCGAACCGGATGCATCGCTCGCCGCGACGCGCACGTTCTCGGTCAAGGCGGGCGATGCCAATGTGCTCGCGCACTTCAATCCCGCGTCGGCGGCCGGTGGCGCACTGAAGGCGGTAACGCGCCAGTTCCCCGTGGTGGTGAAGAACGGCATGCTCGTGCTCGACTTCGTGCCCGAAGGTGGCCCAGCGCTCGTTTCCGCCATTGTCGTCACGCCGGGCTGAGATCGCCGGTCTTCATTGCTGCGCCAGCCGTAGCGCGAGGTGTCTTTGATGTTCACGCACGGCCGCCGCTGGTGGATCATTGGCCTGGTCACCATTGGCACAGTCCTCAACTATCTCGCGCGCTCGACGTTGTCGGTGGCCGCGCCGACACTCAAGTCGGCATTCGCAATGTCCACGCGCGAATACAGCTGGGTGGTGGCGACGTTCCAGGGTGCCTACACCGTGATGCAGCCGATTGCCGGCTGGGTGCTCGATCACGTGGGTTTGCGCTTGGGCTTTGCGCTCTTCGCCATCGGCTGGTCGCTCGCCAACTGTGCGCACGCACTGGCCACCGGCTGGGGCAGCCTCGCCTTCTTCCGCGGCCTGCTCGGCGCCACGGAGGCAGCGGCCATTCCCAGCGGCCTGAAGGCGGTGTCGGAGTGGTTCCCACCGAAAGAGCGCACGGTGGCCACCGGCTGGTTCAACATCGGTTCGTCGCTGGGCGCGATGATCGCGCCGCCACTGGTGATCTTCTGCATTCTGCATTGGGGCTGGCAGGCGGCCTTCGTTGTCACCGGCAGCGTGGGCCTGCTGTGGGCGGCGCTGTGGTACGTGGGCTATCGCAAGCCGGAGCATGATCGCCGCCTCGACCCGACTGAACGTGCTTACATTCTTGCCGGACGAGAAGAAGCACCCGCCGCCAAGGGCGCGGATGCATGGCACGCCGTGCTGGCGACGCGCGAGTTCTGGAGCATCGCGCTGCCGCGCTTTCTCGCCGAACCGGCATGGCAGACGTTCAACTTCTTCATTCCGCTGTACCTGTCGGAAGTGCGCCACATGGAGCTCACGCAGGTGGCGGCGTTTGCGTGGCTGCCGTTCCTCGCGGCCGATGCCGGCTCACTGTGCGGCGGTTATCTCGCACCCTGGCTCATGCGCCGCTTTGGCGCCTCGCTGCTCACCTCGCGCAAGCTGGTGATGACGCTGGGCACATCGCTGATGTTCGGCCCCGCATGCATTGGCCTTGCCGACAGCGCCGGCCTCGCCATCGCGCTTTTCTGCGTGGGCGGCTTCGCGCACCAGATGCTGTCCGGTGCACTCATGACACTCTCGGCCGATGTCTTCGACAGCCGCGTGGTCGCCACGGCCACCGGCATGGCCGGATCGGCTGCGTGGATCGGCGGCTTGGCGTTCTCGCTCATCGTGGGTGCCATGGCCGACACCATGGGCTATCACCCGCTGTTTGCCAGCCTTGCCGTGCTCGATGTGCTGGCGGCCGTGGCACTGTGGGTATTGTTGCGAAAGCGGCCTGCATCGCACGCCTGAGCGTCACCGCCATGGCGGACTTCTCCGGCCGCAACATGGACGAACTATAGTGCCGCCATTCCTCCACCGGCTGCCCCGCCATGGCCGACACTTTCCCCGCATGGATACGCATGGCCCGGTCGAGCGCTTCCGCGCTGACGCAGCCACTGGTGGAAGCCGTGGTGACCATGCTGGCGGTATTGGCCACGCTGCTCTGCACGCTCAAGCTGGCGCCGGGCAGCGGTCCGGCGGTGTTGGCGGTGGTGTTGAGCCTGTCGTTGTCGCGCAGCCATATGGATCGCGATCTGCGCGGACGACTGGAGGCGGTGGGGGTCTTGCCGCTGGTGGGCTTCGTGGCGATGGGCGTGGGCTTGTTGCTGCGTCACACGCCGTGGGTCGGTGCGCTGGCCTTCATTGCCGGCATATTCCTGTCGATCTGGTTGCGCGGGTTTGGCTCGATGGCGCGACGTGCAGGGCATTTGATCGCGTTGCCTTTTGTCACGCTGCTCACCGTGCCGCATGTCCACGCCTCGCCGGGCGGCGCTCTACCGCCCGTGCTGGTGCCGGTGGCCGTGGCGCTGCTGTCGTTGCTGTGGGTGACGGTGTTTCATCTGCTCGCGCGTCGACTGCGTTTGTTGCCGCCGGTGGAAGCGCTGGAACACGCACCCGCCGCACCAGCGCAGGAAGGCGGCATGCGCCCGACTGCCAGCACACGCATGGCCATCCAGATGGCGGTGGCGCTCGCGTTGTCGTTTGTCGTCGGTTACCTGTGCTTTGCGGAACGCTGGGCGTGGATCGTGCTCACCGCCTTCATCGTGAACAGCGGCAACCGCGGGCGGCTTGATGTCGCTTACAAGTGCGGCCTGCGCGTGTTGGGCGCGGCGGCGGGCACGGTGTTGGCAATGACGCTGACAATACACACCGGTGCAAGTCCTGCGATGACGGGCGTGCTGATTCTCATCGCCCTGTTCTTCGGTGTGTGGCTGCGCCCGCTGGGTTACGCCTGGTGGGCCCTGTTCGTCACGCTCGCGCTCGCGCTGCTGCAAGGCTTTGAACCGCAGCCGCCAGCCATGCTGCTGTGGTTGCGACTGGAAGAGATCGTCATTGGGGCGATGATTGGCCTGGCCTCGGCTTGGTGCGTGTTGCCCGTGCGTTCCACCGATGTGCTGCGTCGCCGATTGGCCGATGCGCTGGCGGCCATGGCCGAAGCGATGGACCCGGCCACCACAGAACGCCTGCCCGCACGCGTGGCCAGGACATTGGACGAACTCGAGGACATGGCCGCGCCATTCCGCGCCGCGCGCCGAATGACGCAGCGCTTCCGCACGTTGCAACCGGCCGACTGGGTTGACACCTTGCTTGCATGCCGCACGCCAGCCATCGACGTGATTGTGCGTGGCGAAACCCCGGGCCGCGTGCGCCAGGCCATCGGCGCGGCGCGCAGGTCGCTGCGCCAACCCGACACGCTGCTGCCGGCATTGCAGCAATTGCGTCAGACGTTCGAAAGCTGATCACTCGCCGGCGGGCAGATTCCGCACGGCCGACAGCACGGAGACACCGTGCTCGTCGAACGCTTCCACTGCCACCACATAGTTCACGCCCTTGTTCAACGAGTGCAGTACCAGTCGCGTCGGTTGGTCGGCGAAGCGTTGATAGGTGGAGTGCAGGCGATCGGCGGTGAGCCCCCAGCGCACGTTGTAACCCACTGCGCCGGGCACGGGCGTCCAGACGATCTCGGCATCGCGTGTATCGCTCAGCCGCTTGGCGGATATCAATTGGGGCGCCGATGGCAACGCACCATCGGCGGTGCCGAACACACGCAGGTCCGCAATGGCGAGCGTATGCGCGCCCACATGTTTGTGCACGTAACGCACATAGCGCACGCGTACCGGCTGATCGAGTTCGAGATAGGCGTTGGCGCGGTCACGCGTTTCGTGCGACAGGTCGGCCAGCGTGCTCCAGTGCGTGCCGTCGCGCGATCCTTCCAGCATGAACTGCGTGACGATGTCGGGCGCGTCGCCGTAACGGCCGGATTGATAGTCCGCAAAGTTCACCTGCACCGCGCGCACGGTGCGTTCGCCGCCCAGATCTACGGTGAGCGTCTGGCCGGCTGTGTTGCTGGCAGCCACCCAGAACGTGCGCGGGTTTTCGTCCGTGGCGGCGGAGGCGGGATGATCGCGCAGCGACGATGACGCCATGGCCTTCTTGCGATACGAGAGCAACATCCAGCCCGTGAAGGTGTCTTCGCCTTCCTTCAAGGCGTGATCGGGCATGCGGTGCGGGAAATCGCCGAAGCGCGTGTCGATCCACATTTGGCCGTCCGAATGAAATCCGGCCGGATACAGGCCGATGCGTCGTTCGAAGGTCCAGTTGGCGCCGATCCACGACGTGCCAGTGTTCCAGACATTGCCGTGTGCGTCTTCGAAGGTGGAGCCGTGGCCCACGCCCGTGACGAAGCCGCCGGGCTTCTCGCCCACCGGGTTGTACGGCGCATAGCGGAACGGGCCAAGCGGCGCGTCGCCCACCACCACGCCGGTGCCGTACACGTTGTATTCGGTGCCCGGCGCGGCGTACTGCAGGTAGTAGCGGTTGCCGTGGCGATTCATCCACGCGCCTTCGAGGAAGGGCTTGGTGACGTTGTCGGTGTGATCCTGGCCGAAGCGTTCCCAGCCGTGCTCGGCAGGATTCAATTGAAGCAAGGGCTGCGGGCGCGTGACGAACGCGAGGCGCTTGCCCTCGCCTTCGCCCGCGTCGGCAAACTTCATGTCCAGCTGCGCGCCGTACAGCGGATGCACGTTGGACGAATCCCAATAGAGATAAACCTTGCCGTCGTTGTCCTGGAACAGCGCGGGGTCCCAGGGACCGGGCGGCAACTCGCCGGGTTTCATGGCCCATTCGCCCGCGCTGGACACCGCGCCAGGGATCGGCGGCAGCAGGCGTGTCCAGAATTGCCAGCGGCCGTGTGCCGGATCGGTGGAGAACATCAACGGCCGCGGCTCAGTGGCAGACTGCATGAGGAACAGCTTGCCGTCCGCCACCAACGTGGCCGGTGCCACTTCGCTGTCGAACGGCCAGTGGTCGGGCTGCACGAAATCCCAGTGCACGAGGTCGGTGGAATGCCAGTAACCGTCGGCCAGCGTCTGGAACAGGTAGTAGGCATCGCCGTAGCGCACCACCGCCGGATCGGCGCCGGTGCGATAGGAAATGCCCTCGTTCATCTGCTCGAAGTTGTAGCGGTAGTCGATGTCGAGGGGGTTGGCCCACGTTTGCGGCGTAGCCATGGCGGTTGAAACGGCGCCGATGGCCATCAGCGCCATGCAGCAAACACAACCGTGCCGGAGTGACACAAAGGCCTTACGAATCAGGCGTGACATAGGCTCGCTTGCCATGTTGCGGCGCAGCGGCGCCGGATTCTGTGAACTTCCCATATTGATCACGCGACCCGGTCTGTAAGAGACTCCGTGACCATCCGCGTAAACGTTTACATCGTAGCCGCCCATACACGGCTGGCCAACCCATCCCCTGTTGATCGAAGGAATCGTCATGACTACCCCGTCGCCGCTCCGCCGCCTTGCCCTGCGCACCTGCGCAGCGGCCTGTCTTGCCCTGCTCGGCTCGGTACACGCGGCGCCCGCCGGGAACGATTCCGTGCAGTTGCAGGTGGACGCCAGCGCCAAGGGCACGCCGCTGCCGCACTTCTGGGAAAACATGTTCGGCTCCGGCCGCGCCGTGCTCGCGCTGCGCGACGATTACCGCAAGGACCTGGAAGCGGTGAAGGGCGCCACCGGCTTCACCTATATCCGCTTCCACGGCATCTTCGATCGCGACATGGGCGTGGCTTATCGCGATGCGCAGGGCAAACTGCAGTTCAACTTCAGCTATGTGGACCAGGTGTACGACGGCCTGCTCGCGCGCGGCGTGAAGCCATTCGTGGAGCTAGGCTTCATGCCGCCGGAAATGAGCACCCAGCCCGATAGCCATCACGACTTCTGGTATCACCCCAACGTGATGCCGCCGAAGGACCCGGCCGAGTGGGACGCGCTGGTGCGCGCCTTCCTGCAGCACGAGATCGAGCGCTACGGCATTGACGAAGTCTCCAGCTGGTACTTCGAGGTGTGGAACGAGCCGAACCTCGCCTTCTGGGGCGGCAAGCCGGAACAGCCCACCTATTACGACCTGTACGACCGTTCGGCGCGCGTGGTGAAGTCAGTGGACAAGCGCCTGCGCGTGGGCGGCCCGGCCACCGCGCAGGCAGCGTGGCTGCCTGACTTCCTCAAGCACGTGAAGCAGAGCGGCGCACCGATCGATTTCGTCAGCACGCATGTCTACGGCGACGACACCGCCGACAACGTGTTCAAGACCAACGAAAACATTCCACGCCGCGACATGGTGTGCCGTTCGGTCGAGAAGTCGCACAAGGAAATCACCGCCTCGCCGTTCCCGAAGCTGCCGTTGATCTACAGCGAGTACAACGCCTCGTACGCCAACCTGCCCAACGTCACCGACACGGTCTACATGGGCCCGTGGATGGCCAACACCATTCGCGAATGCGCGGGCAAGGTGGACATGATGAGCTACTGGTCGTTCTCCGACGTGTTCGACGAGCAGGGCCTGGTGAAGACGCCGTTCTACGGCGGTTTCGGCCTGATCGCTGCCGACCGCATCGAGAAGCCGGCCTTCAACGCGTTCGCCATGCTGCACAAGCTGGGCGACACGCAGCTGCCGCTGAAGACCGATAGCGCGCTCGCCACGCGCCGCGCGGATGGCACCGTGGTGCTTGCGCTGTGGAACTACACCAAGCCGCTGGGCGATACCGCCGACTACACGCCGGGCGTGCCGACGGGCGCGAGCAAGCACTTCGAGGTGGATCTCAAGCACCTGGGCAACGCCACGCAGGCCACCGTGTGGCGCCTGGACCAGGATCACGGCAACGCCGTGGCGGCCTTCGACAAGATGGGCCGCCCTGCAACCCCGAGCCGCGAACAGATCACTCAGCTACGTGAGGCAGGCAAGCTCGCCGCTCCGGAACAGGCCGCTCTGCAGAACGGTCGCCTGAGCATCGATATCCCGCCGCAGGGTCTGGTGGTCGTGGAACTGCACTGACCACCAACAAGCGTGTGACGCCGCCATCCCCTCGTGGCGGCGTCGCACGCGGCTTTTCCGCGTCGAGAACGCAATGACCTCTGGCATTGGCGCCTCGTAGCCGCTGGATCAAAGCTCGCGCTGCCATCCACCATGGATCCCTCCCATGCGTTTGCGGCGCGGCATCCTTCTCGCAGTGCTTTCCCTGCTGCTTGCTCACGCGGCCCACGCGCAGCGGGCACCGGTGCATCAGTCATTCGATCTGCGCGTGCCGTGGGCACCGGAACCTGTCGTGGTCGCGGGCAAGGTGTCGCTGGTGTATGAGCTGCATCTCACCAATGAAGCGCAGGAGACGCTCACGCTCCAGCGCATCGAGGTGATCGACGAGCAGCATGTGCTTGCCGCTCTGGCAGGCGGCGAACTGACCGCTGCCATCGGCAGGGCCGACCGTGCGAAAGGCGACGACCGCGTCCGCATGGCGCCAGGCATGACGGCCGTGGCGTATCTCTCCGTTCCGCTTGCTGCTTCGAGCAGCGTGCATCTGCGGCATCGTATCGTCTATGCCGGCGAAGCGGGGCAAGACAGCATCGTCGAAGGAGGCAACGTCACGCCATCCCATCGTGCCGCATTGCAACTCGGTCCACCGTTGCGCGGCGGCCCATGGGTGGCGATCTACGATGCGCGCTGGGAACGTGGCCATCGCCGCGTGCTCTACACCACCGATGGCAGCGCCAAGCTACCGGGCCGGTTCGCCATCGATTGGATTCTGCTCGGGCCGCACGGCGGCTTCGCCAAAGGGAAAGGTGAAACGCCGCAACAGTGGTTCGGCTACGGCGCCGAGGTGATCGCCGTCGCCGACGCCACCGTGGCATCGACAGGTGAAGGCATCGCCGAACCGGCGACGCTCGCCGAAGGCGCCGCGCACAAGGTGCCGCTGGAGAATGCCGCCGGCAATTATGTGGCGCTGGATCTGGGCGATGGACGCTACGCGTTCTACGAACATCTCAAGCCCGGCAGCATTCGCGTGAAAACAGGCCAGCACGTGCAGCGCGGCGACGTGATCGGACGGCTGGGTTTCACCGGCGAGTCCACCGGGCCGCATCTGCACTTTCACGTGAGCGATGCGAACGCGCCGCTCGCTGCCGAAGGATTGCCGTATGCGCTGAAGTCATTCCACGTAGTCGGCGCTTACGCATCCATAGAGGATTTCTCCCAGGGAAAGCCGTGGACGCCAACAACACCACCCGCGATCAGTGACGGTTTTCCCGCGCCGCTTTCCGTGGTGGATTTCGGCAACGGCCGTTGACGTGATGTCCTAGATTCCTGCAGGGAGTGGCCAGGTCACGGGCCATGGATGGCTGGTGTCGCTGTCCCGTACATCCATGTGAAGACCCTTGCCGTCTGCCGTGACCTCGACATGACGGTCACCTGCGAAATGCATCCACGCCGGACGTGCGGCCAAGCGTTGCTGCAAGGACGAGCCGTGATCGTGTGCCTCACGCAGCCAGAGCATCAAGGCTCCCATGCGAAGGCTTGCCGCGACATCCTGTTGGCGCGCGAGGTACGGATCGAAGGCAGGCCCGGGAATGCGGGACAGGATGGTTCCCGCGCTATTGGAAACGAGGTCGAAGATATCGAAGCCTGGCGGAGCGGTCGCCAATGCAACGCGTTCGTCCGACAGCAATCTCTGCGGCAGCGACGCGTTGCATAGGGCACCGTAACGCGGTGCCAACATGCGTTGCGTCGCCTTGGCATTCAAGCTCACGCTCTCGTACCAATGTTCTTGCTTTCCGAACAGCTCGGGCGATCCCACCAAGGCAAATTCCGAGCGAATGCTCGGACACAGATCGATATCCGCCTCGGTTACCGGCACAAACGCCGCCGCGCAGGACGCCGGCAAAGATGCATCGGCCGGAAACGCCCCCAGCAGCTGCACGAACAGCCGCACGGCGCCACGCAACCGCGCCGCGAAAATCAGCGTGCTGACAAGCGTGTTGCTGTGAGCATGCAATCGACGCATGGTCGTTACCTGCGTGCACGCGGCGTCCATCGCTTGAGATGTATGCCCGTCGAGAAAGTTCGCTGCGATGGCGGTATGCCACAGCCCCATCGATGCACCGAAGGACGGCATCGGCACCGCGGGACCCAAGGGCATATCTGTCCATAGGTAGTCGAAGCCACTGAGCGCTTCATCGCGCGCTAGTCGCTGCGGGTGGCGTGCGAGCACCTGGTTCACTTCATCGCGCTGCGCCCGCACTTTGCCCAGGCAATCGGCTTCGCGCGGCTTGCACAGCAACTCTCCATCTGCCCGGGAGATCTTCGGCAGGACGGGGAAGTCAGCTTGCGGATTGGGGATGGGGTCGGTGCTGCCGATTCCCGGCTTGAAGTTCGCCTCCCACGCGAGCACGCGTTGGTGATCCTTCGCATACGCCGCATCGAGTTGGTCGGCCGGCACATCGAAGTCCGCGAACCACAACCATGGATACGCATTGCGGCCCTGCGGCGGTTTGCCATCGATCTGCAGCGCAGACAGCGCCTTGGCCTGCTCCGGCGTCGGTGGACGCAGTCGTCCCCACGCAAACGCAACTACCACGGCAACGATCAATCCAACGATCGCCCACAGCACTCCCTTCAGCGCGCGATGCATGCCTGTTCCCCTTATGTCCCTGCATGCATTCTAGCCACGGAAAAAACGAAGGGCGCCGTAGCGCCCATCGTCCCTCTCCCCAATTTCGCAACAACTCGCGATCAGAGCGCGTAGTACATCTGGAATTCCAGCGGGTGCGTGCTGGCGCGGTAACGCGTCACTTCCTGCATCTTCAGCGCGATGTACGCATCGATGAAGTCGTCGGTGAACACGCCACCGGCCTTGAGGAAGTCGCGGTCCTTGTCGAGCGCATTGAGCGCTTCGTCGAGGCTGGCGCACACCTGCGGGATGTTCTTCTCTTCTTCCGGCGGCAGGTCGTACAGATCCTTGTCGGCCGGCGCACCCGGGTCGATCTTGTTGATGATGCCGTCGAGGCCGGCCATCATCAGCGCGGTGAACACCAGGTAGCCCGAGTTCATCGGATCGGGGAAGCGCACTTCGATGCGGCGGCCCTTCGGGCTCGACACGTACGGAATGCGGCAGCTGGCCGAACGGTTGCGGGCCGAATAGGCCAGCATCACCGGCGCTTCGAAGCCCGGCACCAGGCGCTTGTAGCTGTTGGTGGTGGAGTTGGCGAAGGCGTTGATGGCCTTGGCGTGCTTGAAGATGCCGCCGATGTACCACAGCGCCGTCTGCGACAGGCCGCCGTACAGATCGCCCGCGAACAGGTTGTTGCCGTCCTTCGCCAGCGACTGGTGCACGTGCATGCCGCTGCCGTTGTCGCCCACGATGGGCTTGGGCATGAAGGTGACGGTCTTGCCGTTCTGGTGGGCGACGTTCTTGATGACGTACTTCATGGTCATCAGTTCATCGGCCTTCTTCACCAGCGTGTTGAACTTCACGCCGATCTCGCACTGGCCCGCGTTCGCCACTTCGTGGTGGTGCACTTCAACGACCTGGCCCAGCGATTCGAGCACCTTGCACATGTCGGCGCGCAGGTCGCCCAGCGAGTCGACCGGGCTGACCGGGAAATAGCCGCCCTTTACGCCTGGACGGTGACCGGTGTTGTTGTCTTCGTACTTGTAGCGCGAGCTCCACGCGGCTTCTTCGGAACCGATTTCGTAGAACACGCGGCCCATGTCGTTCTGCCAGCGCACGGAATCGAAGATGAAGAATTCCGGCTCCGGACCGAAGAACGCCGTGTCGGCGATGCCGGTGGACTTCAGGAACGCCTCACCGCGCTTGGCGATGGAGCGCGGGTCGCGGCCGTAGGCCTGCATGGTCGACGGCTCGAGCACGTCGCAGTGGATGACCATCTGCGTGTGCTGGCTGAACGGGTCGAGGTAGGCGGTGTCCGGATCCGGCATCAGGATCATGTCGGACTCGTTGATGCCCTTCCAGCCGGCGATCGACGAACCGTCGAACATCTTGCCGTCCTCGAACGTGCCCTCGTCGATGGCGTGGGCCGGGAACGTCACGTGGTGGTGCTTGCCGAGCATGTCGGCAAAGCGGAAGTCGACGAATTCGACCTCGTGTTCCTGGATCAGATCGAGCACTTTCTGGACGGGGGACGACATGGACAACCTCGACGGGCGAAAAGGTGAGAAATCGACAGGCGTCTGAGCAAGGCGCGTGCCAAGGGGAAGCTTCTTTCTATATCAATGGGTTAATCAGTTTAGCGGAGCGTGGCGCAATGATGTTGCACGATGATGAATCATCGATACGCACCATTATGGTGCAGTTGTTATCCATCCTCGGATCCTCCTTTCCCGCCAACAACCGTTCCCAGGGGGAAGACCTAACCGACCCAACGCGCCTCAAAAACGCTACGCCAGTCCCTTAAGCTATGCCGCTTTGCGCCGGTATGGAACCGGGGCGTCCTTTTGCGCTGGAGTTTTCGTGAGCGACCTCATCAACGTCATCCTGCTCGGCATCATCGAGGGCATCACCGAGTTCCTGCCCATCTCCAGCACGGGCCACCTGTTGCTCGCCGAGAAGTTCGGCCTGGGCCAGCGCTCGGACCTGTTCAACGTGGGCATCCAGGCCGGCGCGATCCTCGCGGTGACCTTCATCTACTGGGGCCGTATCTGGAAGCTGTTCACGCAGTGGCGCGATCCGGCCAACCGCGACTACCTCGCCAAGTTGTTCGTGGCCTTCATGATCACGGCCGTGCTCGGCTTCATCGCGGTGAAGCTCGGCTTCAAGCTGCCCGAGGCGGTGACGCCGGTGGCGTGGGCGCTGGTGATCGGCGGCGTGTGGATGATCGCGGCCGAACGCCTCGCCGCCCGCCAGCCCGACCGCACGCAGGTGACGTGGCGAGTGGCCATCCTGGTCGGCATCGCGCAGATGATCGCCGGCATTTTCCCCGGCACCTCGCGCTCGGCCGCCACGATCTTCACGGCCATGCTGTTCGGCACCAGCAACCGCGCGGCGGCGACGGAGTTCGCCTTCCTTGTCGGCATTCCCACCATGTATGCCGCGACCGGCTACGAGCTGCTGAAAGTGTTGAAGGAAGGCGGCGCGCACCATGAGGACTGGAGCGCCTTCGGCGTGGGCTTCGTGGTCTCGGCCATCGTCGCCTTCGTGGCGGTGAAGTGGCTGCTCGGCTATATCCGCAGCCACCGCTTCACGCCGTTCGCGATCTACCGCATCGTGCTGGGCATCGCGCTGCTGCTGTTCATTCCCGCGGGCGCCTGAGCAAAGCGTGCGAGGATGACGTCGGCACACTGACCTCCTCCTCGCATGAGCGCCACGCGTTACCGACTGCTGGATCTTTCCATCGACGTCACGCGCCAGCGCGTGATGCGTGATGGTGCACCGCTTGATGTCCAGGGCTTGTCGTTCCAACTGCTCGCATGCCTGCTGCGGCACGGCGTGGACGTGGTGGATTTCGACACGCTGATCGCCGAAGTCTGGGCGCCCGCCGTCGTCAACGAGGAAACCGTCACGCAGCGCGTGAAGTTGCTGCGCCAGGCGCTGGGCGACGATGGCCGCGCGCCGCGTTATATCCGCTCCGTGCGCGGACGCGGTTACCAGCTGTGCGAGATGCCGGTGGCTGAAGAAGAGGCCACGCCAGTGACGGCTCGCGCTCCACGTCGATGGATCGCAGCCGCCATCCTCATGCTCGTACTCGCGATGATCGGACTCGGCTGGTGGGTCATGCCCCAGCGCATCCACAAGCCCTCCACCGCGCAGGAGCTGGTGCAGCGTGCGAGCTACTACGCCGGCATCGGGCAGCGCGACAACAACGAACGCGCCATCGCGCTTTATCAGCAGGCGCTCGCATCGACGCCGCAGGATACCGATGCACGCATCGGCCTGAGCCGCGCCTACAGCGCACGCGTGTGTCTCTACAACTTTCCTTACCAATGGGCGCAGGAAGCGCAGAAGCTCGCTGACGATGCCGTCGCTGCCGAATCCTCGCGCGCATCGGCGTGGTCGGCGCTGGGCTATGCGCGCGATTGCCTGGGCGATATCGATGCGGCCATCGAGGCGTACCAGAAAGCCTTGACGCTCGATTCAGGCGACGATGCCACGCGTGCCTCCGTCGCCTATCTTTACCAGGAACGCGGCCGCATCGACGAGGCGCTGCATGCCAACCTGGACATGCGCGGCGATGCCTCGCGCGTGCGCTTCCGCGAAGTGCAGATGGCGCGCGAGATGGCCTTGCTGGGTTTCGACGACGAGGCCGCCACGCGCCTGGCACGTAGCTTCCAGCTCTATCCCGACAATGTGTTTTCCAACATCGCGTGGCCGCGCCACCTGTTCCTGCACGGCCGCCTGGTGGAAGCGCAGCAGGCGCTGGACGAAGCGCTGACGCGCAACACGCCGCACGTGGAGCTGTATGTATTGCAGGGCGAGCTCGCGCTGCTGCACAACCATCGCGATGCGGCGCTTGCTGCCTTCATCCACGCGCGAGAGCTTCGCCCGCAGATGGGATTGCCCGGCACGCTGGCAGGGCTTTACGGCAAGGACACGCCCAGCGCCGACTGGCTCGCTTCGCGTATTGCCGCCGTGCGTGACGAGGCGGCGCACCATACGCTGTATCCCGGCGAATGGCTCGAACTGGCGATGTTGCTGGAGGCTCACGGCCAACGCGATGCCGCGCTCGATGCCGTGCAGACGGCCGTGAAGCAGGGCTATAGCGATGCGGCCTATCTGCAGGTGTCGCCCTTGCTCAAGCCGCTGTCTTCCGATCCGCGCTACGCGGCGACGGTCGACATGATCAACCGCCGCGTGGCCGAACAGCGCCAGCGCGTGCTGGCGGCGACGTGGTGTCCGCCAGCACTGCGACAGCTATCGCGCTAAGGCAACGCTTTCAATACGTAGTCGCGAAAGATGGCCTGCGACTGCTGGTGCGCATTGCGCTGGTTGAAGGCGGTGCTGGTGATCACGGCGACCAGTTGCTGCGATGGCATGACGAACACGTAGTTGCCGCCGTTGCCGGACATGGCCCACGTCACCTGATCGCTGCCGTGCACGGGGAAGCGGAAGCACCACCACAGGTAACCGTAGTCGGCATCGTCGCGTGCCTGCGCATGCGGCGTGAGCATCTGCTTGATCCATGCGGCCGAGATCACCTGGCGCCCCTGCCAGCGCCCGCCATCGAGTGCCAGTTCGCCGAGTTTCGCCAGGTCACGGCTGCGGTAGCGCGTGCCGCCACCGCCCATGCCGATACCCAGCGGCGACTGGTTCCACTGCACGGTGGTGATACCCAAGGGCTTCTCCAACACGTCCGCGGCGAACGCGGCCAAGCCTCGATGCGTCGCGCGCTCCACCACTGCGCCAGCCACGAATGCGCCCGCCGTGCAGTACGAGAATGCGCGGCCATACGGACTGTCCTTGGGCTTGGCCATCCACGGCGCGAAGCCCTTGATGGGCAGATCCAGCGCAAATTTCAGCCAGTCCTCGGTGACGTACATGCGCTCCTCGTTGCCGGAGGAAAATTCGTTGTCGTCGTTGCATTCCCATAGCGAACTCATGGTGAGCAGGTCTTCGAGCGTGATCGCCTGCTTGCGCGTGTCGGCGTGCTGCAGCGGCCGCTTGTCGGGGAAGAAGTCGTACACGCGCGCCTGCACGCCGGCGATCAGGCCGCGGTCGATGGCCGCGCCGACCAGCAGGGCCGTCACGCTCTTGCTGGCGGAACGCACGTCGTTCAACCGCGACGCGTCGCCGCCATTGAAATAGCCCTCGTAGACCAGTTTGCCGTGCTGGGCGACGACGACGCTGCTGATGCCTTTGACGCTGCCGTCGGCAAGCTTCGCCTCCATCGCCGAGAGCGATGCCATATCCCAATGCGCGGCGTGGGCATCGGCGACCGCCCAGCCATCATCGCGGGAAGTCGGCGGCTGGTAGTCGGCGGCAGCAAGGGAAGGTGCGGCCAGCATCAGCGCCAGCAGCCATCGGGGAAAACGTGTCGACATGGGTGAACTCCGTGGGAAGACCGAGCCCAGCCCAACAGGACGCCGAATGAAGCGCCTGAAATGCGTATGAAGAATTATGAAAGCGCGCGGCGATGCCGTTGGAGCGACCTGCGGGAGCGCAATCGTGCGCTCCCGCAACGTTGTGCGCTCAGGCGCTCAGCCGCTCCGGCACCGCGGCCATCACCGGCTTCTTGTGCTTGCCCGGCTCACTGCTCTGCTCGAACACCTCGCGCACCCACTCGATGAAGGCCTGCACGCGTGCCGAGAGGTGCTTCTTCTGCGGGTACACAATCCACACCGGTTTGCCGGTGGAGGTGGTGTCGGTCATCACCAGTTCGAGCTTGCCGAAGTCCAGCATGCAGGCCGCGATGACGTGCGGCGCCTGGGTGATGCCCAGCCCTGCGACCACGGCCTGGATCACCGACTCGGCGTCGTTGATAAGCAGATGCCCATCGATATCCACCGCCACCTGCCCGCTGGGCGTTTCGAAGTACCACTGGCGGGGGCGGCCGTTGGGCAGCACGTAGTTGATGCAGCGGTGATGCTTCAGGTCTTCAATGCTCTGTGGCGCGCCATGCTTGGCCAGGTAATCCGGCGAGGCGATCATCACGTTGCGCAGATAGCCGATCTTGCGGGCGATCAGGCTGGAATCCTCCAGCGGGCCCATGCGCACGGCGCAGTCGATGCCTTCCTCGTTGAGGTCGTACGGGTAATCGCACATCGACAGTTCCAGACGGATGTCCGGGTAGCGCTGCTCGAATTCCGCCAGTCTGGGGATGATCACCGTTCGCCCCACCGCGGCCGGCACGCCGATGCGCAGCTTGCCGGTGGGCTTGCGGTTGGCGTAGCCGAGCGCCTCGGTTGCCTCGGTGAGGTCGGCAAGGATCTCCTTGCAACGTGCGTGGAACGAGGCCCCATCGTCGGTCAAACGCAGCGAACGGGTGGAACGGAACAGCAGACGCGCGCCCAGCTGCTCTTCCAGTCGCGACACGGCGCGGCTGACGCCGGACGGAGTCATGCCCAGTTGGGCGGCCGCGGCAGCAAAGCTCTTGGCTTCGACCACGCGGACAAACGCTGAGATTGCGGCAAAGTCTTCCATAAGCTGGATTCTCACCCCATTCGTGACTGGCAGTCACTATTGCGTTGCATCAAAAAGCATTTATTGAACCAGATAGTACACCTAATCTCTCGCTCCTGATCGTCGGGGTACCCCGTCTTCGACGAGTTGATCTTGGGAGCGCGACATGAATAAACGATGGATCCTCGCCATTCTTGCCCTCGCGGCGGTGGGTGGCAGCTGGGCCTTGCTTGGCCATAGCGGCGATACCCACGCCCAGGCTGGCCCGCCGCCGGCCCCCGCCGTCACCGTGGCCCAGGTACTGGTGCGCCCGGTGGACGACGCCGACGAATTCACCGGCCGCCTGCAGGCGGTGGACACCATCCAGCTGCGGCCCCGCGTGAGCGGATATGTGGACTCGGTGCACTTCAAGGAAGGGGCGATCGTGCGAAAAGGCGATCTTCTTTTCCGCATCGATCCCCGCCCCTACCAGGCCGAAGTGGATCGCCTGAACGCCAATCTCGGCCAGGCCAAGGCCGAGCAGGTGCTGGCGCAGTCCAATGCCGAGCGCGCCCAGCGCCTGCTCGACCAGCACGCCATTTCCAAGGAAGAGGCCGACCGCCAGCAGACCGCGGCGCAAAGCGCCAAGGCCCAGGTGGCGTCGACCGATGCCGCGCTCGACAGCGCCAAGCTCAACCTCGGCTTCACCGAGGTGCGCGCGCCGATCGATGGCCGCGTGAGCAACGCGCTGGTAACCCCGGGCAACCTGGTGACCAGCAATGACGTGCTGACCAGCGTGGTGAGCGTGGACCCGATCTATGCCTACTTCGACGTCGACGAACACAGCTACCTGAAGTTCGATCGCCAGCGCCGCGAGCACGGCGCCTCGCCGCAGATCTCGATGGCGCTGGCCGATGAAAAAGGGTTTCCGCACACCGGCCGCGTTGACTTCGTCGACAACCAGCTTCGCGCCGGCAGCGGCACGATCCGCCTGCGCGCGGTCTTCGACAACGCCGACGCCAGCTACACGCCGGGTCTCTACGTCCGCATCCAGCTTCGCAGCGACAGCCGCCAGCCGCGTGCCCTGGTCGACGACCGCGCCGTGGGCGCCGACCTCGGCAACAAGTACGTGTACGTGGTCGACAAGGACCGCAAGGTGGAATACCGCCGCGTGGTCACCGGCCCGCTACTGGACGGCCTGCGCGTGGTTACCGAAGGTCTGGACGCCAAGGACGTCGTGATCGTCAACGGCATCCAGCATGTGCGCCCGGGCGTGGAAGTGAACCCGACCAAGGTGGCGATGGAAACGCGCAGCCTGGATCCGAGCAAGCAGGTGGCGATGGCGGGCAGTGCGTCGGGCAAGAACGCGGCGCAGCAGAAGTAACCCGTCTTTGATCGTCATTCCCGCGAAGGCGGGGATGACGAGTCAGAAAGGTGATTGGCAAGAAATGACATGACGCCCCCTCTCCGTTGAGAGAGGGCCAGGGCCGCTTTGCCTCCGCATCACGCGAACAGAGCGCCGAAAGTCCCCGCCTCGCGCGGGAATGGTGCCAGCGAGCAACCAGGACGAATGCAATGAAAATCGCACAATTCTTTGTGGACAGGCCGATTCTGGCCGGCGTCCTCTCCGTGCTGATCGTCATCGCGGGCAGCATTGCGCTGTTCAAGCTGCCGATCAGCGAATACCCCGAAGTCGTGCCGCCCACCGTGGTGGTGCGTGCTTCGTATCCCGGCGCCAACCCCAAGGTGATCGCCGAAACCGTCGCCACGCCGCTGGAGGAACAGATCAACGGCGTGGAAGGCATGCTCTACACCAGCTCGCAGTCCACCAGCGACGGCGCGATGACGCTCACCGTCACCTTCGCGCTGGGCACGGACCTGGACAACGCGCAGGTGCAGGTGCAGAACCGCGTGTCGCAGGCGCTGCCGCGCCTGCCCGAGGAAGTGCAGCGTCTTGGCGTGACCACGCAGAAGAGCTCGCCCGACCTCACCATGGTGGTGCACCTGATCTCGCCGGATCAGCGCTACGACATGCTGTACCTGTCCAACTATGCGCGCCTGCACATCAAGGATCAGCTCGCCCGCCTCGATGGCGTCGGCGACGTGCAGATCTTCGGTGCTGGCGAATACAGCATGCGCGTGTGGCTCGACCCGCAGCGGCTGGCCTCGCGCCAGCTCACCACGGGCGACGTGGTGCATGCGATCCAGGAGCAGAACATCACCGTGGCCGCCGGTGCGCTCAATGCGCCGCCTGGCCCGACCAACTCCGCCTTCCAGCTCAACATCAACACGCAGGGCCGACTGATCACCGAGGAAGACTTCCTCAACATCATCGTGCGCAAGGACGCGGATGGTTCGTTCACGCACCTGCGTGACGTGGCCCGCGTGGAACTGGGTTCCAACAACTACGCGCTGCGCAGCCTGCTCAACAACCAGCCGGCCGTGGCACTGCCGATCTTCCAGCGCCCGGGTTCCAACGCCATCCAGATCTCCGACGAAGTCCGCGCCTTGATGGTGGACCTGAAGAAGGATTTCCCGCAGGGCGTGGATTACCAGATCGTCTATGACCCGACGGTCTTCGTGCGTGGTTCGATCGAAGCAGTGGTGCATACGCTGTTCGAAGCCATCGCCCTGGTGGTGCTGGTGGTGATCCTGTTCCTGCAGACGTGGCGTGCGTCGATCATCCCGCTGGTCGCCGTGCCGGTGTCGCTGATCGGCACCTTCGCCGTGATGCTGATGGCGGGCTTCTCGCTCAATGCGCTGTCGCTGTTCGGCCTGGTGCTGGCCATCGGCATCGTGGTGGACGACGCCATCGTGGTGGTGGAGAACGTCGAGCGACACATCGAGCACGGCCTGTCACCTAAGGAAGCGACGCGCAAGGCGATGAACGAAGTGACCGGACCCATCGTGGCCACGGCGCTGGTGCTGTGCGCGGTGTTCGTGCCGGCAGCGTTCATCAGCGGTCTTACCGGCCAGTTCTATCGCCAGTTCGCACTGACGATTGCCATCTCCACGGTGATCTCGGCCTTCAACTCGCTCACGCTCAGCCCCGCACTCGCTGCGTTGCTGCTGAAGGATCGCGATGCACCGAAGGACAAGCTGAGTCAGTGGATCGATCGCGGCTTCGGCTGGCTGTTCCGTCCGTTCAACCGCCTGTTCATCAGTGGCGCGAACCGTTACGTGGGTGGCGTGAAACGCATCCTGCGTTCGGGTTCCATCGCGCTGATCATCTACGGCGGCCTGGTGTTGCTCGGCCTGTTCGGCTTCGCCCACGTGCCGACCGGTTTCGTGCCGCCGCAGGACAAGCAGTACCTGGTGTCGTTCGCGCAGCTGCCGGATGCAGCCTCGCTTGATCGTTCCGAAGACGTGATCCGCCGCATGAGCGACATCGCGCTCAAGCAGCCGGGCGTGGAGAGCGCGGTGGCGTTCCCGGGCCTGTCGATCAACGGTTTCACCAACAGCACCAACTCCGGCATCGTGTTCGTGACGCTCAAGCCGTTCGAGGAACGTCGCGATGCCTCGCTGTCGGCCGGTGCCATCACGGCCGCGCTGCAGCAGAAGTACGCGGGCATCCAGGATGCATACATCGCAATCTTCCCACCGCCGCCGGTGAATGGCCTGGGCACGATCGGTGGTTTCCGCCTGCAGGTGGAAGATCGTTCCGATGCGGGCTTCGAGGAGTTGTACAAGCAGACGCAGGGCTTGATCCAGGCAAGCACCAAGGTGCCGACGCTGGCGGGCCTGTTCTCCAGCTACCAGGTGAGCGTGCCGCAGATCGACGCCGATGTTGACCGCGAGAAGGCCAAGGCCGAAGGCGTGGACCTGGCCGACGTGTACCAGACCATGCAGGCCTACCTCGGTTCGCTCTACGTCAACGACTTCAACCGCTTTGGTCGCACGTATCAGGTGAACGTGTCCGCTGAGCCGGGCTTCCGTCACGAGCCGCAGGACATCCTGGGTCTCAAGACGCGCAGCTCCACCGGCGAGATGATTCCGCTGGGCTCGTTCCTCACCGTGAACCAGACCGTCGGCCCGGATCGCGTGCAGCACTACAACGGTTATCCGACTGCCGAAATCAACGGCGGACCGGCACCGGGCTTCAGCAGTGGCCAGGCACAGGCGGCGATTGAAAAGCTCGCCAAGGACAACCTGCCCAACGGCATGACGTTCGAATGGACCGAGCTGACGTACCAGCAGATCCTTGCCGGCAATACCGCGGTGCTGGTGTTCCCCTTGTGCGTGCTGCTGGTGTTCCTGGTGCTCGCTTCGCTGTACGAAAGCCTATTGCTGCCGCTGGCGGTGATCCTGATCGTGCCGATGGTGCTGCTGTCTGCCATCTCCGGCGTGTGGCTGTCCGGCGGCGACAACAACATCTTCACCCAGATCGGCCTGATCGTTCTCGTTGGCCTGGCGTGCAAGAACGCGATCCTGATCGTGGAGTTCGCCCGCGAAGCGCAAATCATCGAAGGCATGGACCGCACGCAGGCCGTGCTGGAAGCGGCTCGCCTGCGACTGCGCCCGATCCTGATGACCTCGTTCGCTTTCATCATGGGCGTGGTGCCGCTGGTGACCTCGCACGGTGCGGGTGCGGAGATGCGTCACGCGATGGGCGTGGCGGTGTTCAGCGGCATGCTTGGCGTCACCTTCTTCGGCCTGATCTTTACGCCGCTGTTCTATGTGCTGGTGCGCGGCTGGGGCGAACGCATGAGCGAACGCCGCCGCGCCCGCAAGGCCGCCCGCCTCGCGCAGGGCAGCAACCTCATCGAGGAGCATTGATATGTCTTTCTTCAAGAACCTCAGGACGTCGCTACTCCCTCTCTCCACTGGGGAGAGGGCCGGAGTGAAGGGCCGCGCCAGCGACACGCTCGGCTCGGGCGTTGGCCACATGGACTTCGCCATCGCGGACGATTGCGCCTGCGAACCCGCATCTCGCCGCAGCACGGCCAAGAAAGTCACCGCCATCGCCGCCGCGATCATGCTGTCCGGTTGCGTCAGTGTTGGCCCTGACTACCACGCGCCGCAGGAAAAGCCGGTGGCGTTGCAAGGCGTCAACGCGCAGGAATCCACGCAGACCTTCCAGGCGCAATGGTGGAAGCAGTTCAACGACCCCACGCTGGAGGCACTCATCCAGCGCGCGGCGGCGAACAGCCCCGACCTGAAGATCGCCTATGCGCGCCTGCGTGAATCGCGTGCCTTGCTCGGCGTGGCGAAGTCGCAGCAGATTCCCGATGTGGAAACCGTCGCCAACTACTCGCGTGCTCGCGAGCAGCAGCCCGGCTTCACTGACCAGCGCACCACCATCACCAGCTACCAGGCCGGTTTCGATGCGAGCTGGGAAATCGATCTGTTCGGCGGCGTGCGCCGTTCGGTGGAAGCTGCACGCGCGGACGCCGGCGCCAGCGAAGCCTCGCTGCAGGATGCGCAGGTCACCTTGTTCGCGGAAGTCGCGCGCTACTACTTCGACCTGCGTGGCGTGCAGCTGCGCATCGACGTGGCCAATCGCGACATCGAAAACCAGCGCGAATCGCTGCGCCTGATCCACGCGCGTTCCGATATCGGCACGGGCTCTGAGCAGGACGTGGCAAGCGCGACCGCGCGACTGAACTTCGTGGAAGCGCAGTTGCCCACGCTGCAGACGATGGCGCAGAACGACACCTCGCGTCTTGCCGTGCTGCTGGGCGAGCGCCCGGGCGAACTGGATATCGATGTCTCGCCGAAGGGCTTCAAGCCGATCGACGTGGCGCTGGATATCGGCAACGCCGGTGATGTGCTGCAACGCCGTCCGGACATCCGTATCGCCGAACGCGAACTGGCCGCCGCCAATGCGCGCATCGGCGTGGCCAAGGCCGATTACTACCCGCATATCCAGCTGGGCGGTTTCCTGGGCTTCCTCGCCGGCAAGAGCAACGACTTCGGCGGTGCGCAATCGCGCGCGTGGTCCATCGCGCCGAGCATCTCCTGGTCGGGCCTCAACGTGCAGCGCGTGCGTTCCAACGTGAAGGCCAGCGAAGCGCGTTCCGATGCCGCGCTGGCGAGCTATCAGCGCACCGTGCTGCAGGCGGTGGAAGATGTGGACAACGCCATCGTGGGCTACAACCTGCAACGCGAACGCGTGCTCAAGCTGCAGGACCAGGTGACCAACAGCCGTCACGCGGCCGACCTGGCCCGCATCCGCTACAACGAAGGCGCGGCCGACTTCCTGCTGCTGCTCGACGCCGAGCGCACGCAGCTGGAAGCGGAAGATGCGCTGGCCGATGCGCAGGCCGCGATCAACCTGCGCGCCGTGTCGGTGTACAAGGCATTGGGCGGTGGCTGGCAGGCGTGTGCCACCGAGCGTTGCGACCAGCTGGCCGCGACGCCATGAACGCGGTGGCGTTTCCGGGGAGGCCTTCACGACGTCGCGCGGCGACGGCCGACCCGGAGCCGTCACAACGCGTGGCGCTGGTCAGCGGCGCCAATCGCGGGCTGGGCTTCGAAATATCGCGCCAGCTCGCTGCCCAAGGCGTCACCGTGCTGATGGGCGCGCGTCGCCCGCTCGCCGGCGAAAAGGCCGCACGGCAATTGCGACGTGAAGGCGGCACGGTGATCTCAGTGCCGCTGGATGTCACCTCAACGGAATGCGTGCGCGAGTTGGCCGCGCGCATCGAAGGCGAATACGGTCGGCTGGATATTCTGATCAACAACGCCGGCGCGTATTTCGATGTCGACAACCAGGCATCGTCCGTGGATCTGGGCCTGGTGCGGCAGGCGCTGGAAACCAACCTGCTGGGCGCGTGGCAACTCAGCGAGGCGATGCTGCCGCTGATGCAACGGCATGGCTACGGCCGCATCGTGAATGTGTCCAGCGGATGCGGCGCCATCGACAGCGACGGGACCAGCTGCCCCGCGTATCGCGTCTCCAAGGCCGCGCTCAACAGCCACACGCGCATGCTCGCAGCGGAACTGGCCGGCAGCGGCATCCTCGTCAATGCGGTGTGTCCCGGCTGGGTCGCCACCGACATGGGCGGCCACGGCGGTCGCCCCGTCGCCGAGGGCGCATCCGGCATCGTGTGGGCCGCGATGCTGCCGTCGCGCCCAGCCCTCAACGGCCTTTTCTTCCGGGACAAGCAACGCATCGACTGGTAGTGGCTTCCGCCGTCCGGCCACGGCGGCATGCCGCTCGTGGCACCGGTGCGACCGGTCGTCACAAAGGTGGCGACGCTGCATGACTTCCGCACTACGTTTTGGACGGTTTCCCGTTCAAGCACGTGCCGGAGCAAGCATCATGTGGCAGCAGATGATTTGCGTGGTTCTCATCGCGATATCGCCGCTGATTCCCTCGCCATCGATCGATCAGCCCCTCACCACACCCACCGTGTTCGTTCCCGGCGGCGATGTGAGCGCTGCCGACGACGCCTCGCCCGCATTCACGCCCGACGGCGAGACGGTGTATTTCATGCGCGGCACCGACAAGGGCGCCGTGATCGTGACGTCGCATCGCGTCGATGGTGGCTGGTCCGCGCCTGTCGCCGCACCGTTCTCCGGTCAGTGGCGCGATGGCGATCCGGCGATGGCGCCCGATGGTTCGTTCCTGGTGTTCGCTTCCAATCGACCCGCCTTGAAGGACGGGCCGGCGATCGATGCGGTGCGCAAAGGCCAGCGAGTGGTGGGTCAAGGCATGAATCTTTGGCGCGTCGATCGCCAGGGCAACGGCTGGAGCGAGCCCGTACGCCTGCCCGATATCGTCAACACATGCACCAGCACTTTCGCGCCGAGCATCGCGGCAGACCAGAGCATCTACTACATCGGTTGCGCGCCCGATGGGGTGCTGCGTCCGCTGCGCACGGTGTATGAGAAGGGTCAATACCAGGCGCCCTATGTGGTGGCGGTGGGCGACAAGGACGCGCAGATCCGCGATGTCGCCATCGCACCCGACCGTTCCTTCATGGTCTTCAGCATCAAGCACGATCCGAAGCAGCCCTACCGCCTGGCCATTTCCTTTCACACGGCCGACAACTGGAGCGAGCCGCAAGACCTGGGCGATGCGGTGAACGGCGGCACGCACAACATGGGTTCTCAGCTCGGCTGCGACCATCGCACCCTGTATTTCTCCAGCGACCGCTCCCTGCCCGCTTCCCTGTCGACGAACGCGAACGGAGACCGCATGTGGAAAGTGTCGCTGGCGCCGTGGCTGGCCCGGCTCGGCGATCGCCTGGTGGCGGTGGCATCGTCCTGCGTCGCGGGTTGAGCCTGTGTTGAGCCACGCCTGGCCGCCGATGTCTTCAGGCACTGTTGCCGCGAGGTGCATGCGCCCACACTACGCGGGTTCATGGCGGCAACGCACGCCTGCGAGGTTCCGGTGTCCGACCTGATGACCGCGCCACGTTGGAAGATCTGGGGGCTGGTGTTTGCCTTCTGGACGCTGCTGGCGCTGTCCTATACGGTCAGCTCGGTGATCTCGATGATCAGCGAAGGCGAGGCCTATACCTGGATTCGCCCGTTCACCTGGAACTTCACCAACGCGTATCTGTGGATGCTGCTCACGCCGGTGGTGGGTTGGCTCGGCGCACAGGGCGGTGGTGGCGGATGGAGTCGTTTCTGGGCCGTGCACGCGCCAAGCAGCATCGTGCTGGCCGCGTTCCAGGTGATGCTGATGCTTGGCATCTACTGGACGTTGTGCGGACCACCCGCCTCGCGGCCCAACATCGGCTTCGTCGCGTTCGCGCGCATGCAGTTCGCCTATAACTTCCACCTGAGCTGGCTCACCTACGGCGTGATGCTGGTGGTGTTGCGCGCCATCGATTCGCAGCGCCGCCTGCGCGACGAGCGCCTGCGCAACTCGCAGCTGGAAACGCAGCTGGTGCAGTCGCAGCTGCAAACCTTGCGCGTGCAGCTGCAGCCGCATTTCCTGTTCAACACGCTCAACGCGATTTCCGCGCTGGCCCTCGCCAATCCGGTACAGGCGCGGCAGATGATTGCGCGACTGAGCGACTTCCTCCGCCTCACGCTGGAGGAACGCCATGCGCAACAGGTGCCGTTGTCGCGCGAGGTGGAGTTCCTCACCTGCTATCTCGGCATCCAGCAGGTGCGCTTTCAGGATCGTCTCACCACGCACATCGACGTATCCGCCGACACCCTGCGCGCCCTGGTGCCCAACATGATCCTGCAACCGCTGGTGGAGAACGCGTTGCGCCATGGCCTGCTCGAGAAGACCGAACGCGGCACGCTGCACATCGTGACGCGGCGCGATGGCGACAACCTGCTGCTGCGCGTGGACGACGACGGCATCGGCCTGCCGCCCGAAGGCCCCAAGGACGGGCTGGGCCTGGGCAACACGCGCACGCGCCTGGACATGTTGTTCGGTGCCGACGCCAGCCTCGAACTGCAACGCAAGGCGGAAGGCGGCACGCGCGTGGAACTTCGCTTTCCGTTCCGGGAGTGCGCCGCATGAGCGCGTCACCGATCCGCACGCTGCTGGTCGACGATGAAGTGCTGGCGCGACTGGCGATACGACAGGCGCTGGCATCGCACAGCGACGTGGCCATCGTCGGCGAATGCGGCAACGCGCACGAAGCGCGGCAGGCCATCGAAGCGCTGGAGCCGGACCTGATGTTCCTGGACATCCGCATGCCCGGCATGGACGGCTTCAAGCTGCTGCACAGCATGAAGCGCGATACCTTGCCGATGGTGGTGTTCGCCACCGCGTTCGGCCAGCACGCCCTGCGCGCCTTCGACATCAACGCCATCGACTACGTGCTCAAGCCCATCGACCAGGAGCGCTTCGACCAGGCCATGGCACGCGTGCGGCATCATTGGCAGGGCTTGCATGCCATGCCTGTCGCTACGCCTGCCAGTGGTGCAGCGGCCAGTCCACCCTCGCCTTACCTGCAACGCCTGAGCGTGCAACAGGGCGAACACATCCGCGTGATCGCCGCCAGCGACATCGACTGGATACGCGCCGATGGCAACTACGTGCACATCCACGCGGGCAGCGCGACCTATCTTCATCGCGAATCGTTACGTCACCTGCTGGCGGCGCTCGATCCCGGCAGTTTCCTGCGCATCCATCGCGGCATCGTGGTGAACGTGGAACGCATCCGCGAAGTGCATCCGCTGTTCCAGGGCAGCGCCGAAGTGGTGCTGCAGGATGGCACGCGGCTGAACCTCAGCCGTCGCTTCCGCATGCACGCGCGTCGCGCGCTGGGCATGGCCTGACCGTCGACGCATCGGCGACGACCGCTCGTCATCGCGCGCATACCGTCGGTCACAAACCCACTGCAGAAGGACAACCGATGCCTCAGGTTGTGGGAACTCACCGTTCCCACTCCTGAAGGAGCATCGTGCATGTCATCGAAGCCGTTCGTGCTGGCCGCGTCCATGTTTCTTGCGTTGCTCTCCGCTCATGTCGCCGCAGGCGAACTGGTCCGACCGGGCGTCATCTCCACAGCCTTGCAGGAAACGTCGGCAGCCGTGTCGCCCGATGGCAGCACGCTGTATTTCATGCGTTCGGATTTCGCCGAGAAGGACGACACCATTCTGGTTTCGCACCGGCAAGGCGATCACTGGGGCTCGCCGCAGGTCGCTTCGTTTTCCGGCCAGTGGCACGACTCCGAACCCGCGCTCTCGCCGGACGGCAAACGCCTGTACTTCGTCTCCAATCGACCGGTGCACGCCGGCGACGTGCCCGTCATGGCGGACATGGGCGGGCAGACCTTCGCTGGCACCAACCTGTGGTACGTGGAACAACAGCGCGACGGCAACTGGGGCAAGCCGGTTCATGTCGACGGTGCGCTCAACGACGGCGCGATGATCTACAACCCGTCGGTGGCCTCCAACGGCGACCTCTATTTCTCCGCGCATCGCGACGATTCGGGCAAGGCTTACCAGATCTATGTCGCACGCCGCACGGCAAAGGGTTACGCCAAGCCCGAGCGTGTGGCCCTGGGCGATGTGGATCACAACCGTATGGATCCCTGCGTCGATCCCGAGCAGCGCTTCCTGATCTACGCTGGCAACGAAGGCGATTCGATGGGCAGCGCCGATCTCTATATCGCGTTCCGCGAACCCGATGGCCGCTGGGGCAAACCCGTCCACCTGCCTGGCGACGTCAACAGCAGCGCGCTGGAAAATGCACCGTCACTGGGTCCGCACTTCGGCGAGCTTTATGTATCGAGCGGCCGCGAGAATGCAATGACGTTTCCCAAGAAGCAGGACGATATCGCCTCGCTCCAGCATCGGCTGGAAGAGCCGCTCAATGGCTCGCGCAATCTGTGGCTGTTCGACATCAGCGATGTGCTGAAGGCGCACGGCATCGATCAATGAGCCGTTGATGCCGCCGCGTTGGTCAACCATCCGCCAACCGCCTGGCGTACGCTGGCCAGCGATGCGGCGTCCGCCGCCCACTGATGGGACATGTCGGGCAGTTGGCGGAGCTGCAACCGCGAGGATTGCTGGCGATAGAGCGGCTGCAGTCCTTCATACAATTGGGAGGCGGCGCGCGCATCGATCACCGCATCGTTCGCGCCTTGCAGGAAGAGCAGCGAAGGATGGTGCCGGGCGATGTCGGCGGTGTGTGCGGCGGCATCCGTCTGCGTTGCCAGCTCGCGCGAGGCGGGCGACCATGCGTAGGTCTGTTTGGTCGCCTGTTCGTACGCCTGCACCGACGTGCTCAATCCTGTGGACGTATTGATGAGCACGGCGGCATCGATCTTCACCTTGCCTTGCGACAATGCGTAAAGCGCCGCTGCGCCACCGGCCGAGAACCCGACCAGGCGAATCGAACCGTCGTGTGGCATGCACGCGTTGCTCTTCAACGCCGCGACGACAGCCGGCAGCTCATCGGCCGCGCCGGCGACCACGGGCTTGAACAGCTCAAGCCCCACATCTTCACTCTGGCGCCGCGCGAGTTCCTTGGTGCCACCGGCCGGTGCGCGTGCGCCGAACAACGGCAGGCCGAGGTACACCTTCACGGCATCGACATCGTCCAGCGGCAGCGCATCCATCATCGCGTCTTCGCTGGCCGGCGGGCCAAAGCCATGCCAGAGAATGATCGGCGGCTTTCCGACCTGCGCGGGTATGCGCAGAATGGCGGGCACGCCGGCCAGCGTCGTGCGGGTGATGGTTGGATCGTCATGCTTGCCCACGGCACAGAGTGCGCGAGTGTCGGCAGCGAATGCGCTGGAACAACCGATCGCAAGAAGCAGCAGCACGGCACCGATCCGCATCGTCAATGCAAGCCGCATGGCATCACTCATTCGGGAAGTTGTGTCGCTGCGACGCTACAACGGCTTGCGGTAGACAATAAACCCTGACTTCTCGGCTAGGTTGTCGTAGAGCTTCATGGCCGTGGCATTGGTTTCGTGCGTCTGCCAATACACGCGCGACGCGCCGGCCTCGCGCGCCTTCGCATAAACGGCTTCGATCAGCGCACGCCCCACGCCCATGCCACGGGCCTGCGGAACGGTGAAGATATCCTGCAGATAGCAGCTGTCTACGACACTGATGGTGCTGCGATGGAACAGGTAGTGCGTGAGTCCCAGCAGCTGGCCCTCGCTTTCGGCCACCAGCGCATGCACGGGTTCGGCCGGATCGAGAAACCGCGACCACGTGGAGAGCGTGATGTCGTCTGGCAGTTCGGTGGCGCCGCTGCGTCCGTAGAACGCGTTGTAGCCATCCCATAGAGGTTTCCATGCGTGGAAGTCGCGCTCGGTCACGTCGCGGATGACGAACGATGCACCCACGTCGACGCTCAGCGCTGCACCATGCGCGCAAACCAGCGCCAGCCACGCACGCGCTCGGCCACCAGTTTGGCGCTGGTAAGCATGGGCACGGCGAGCAACGCACCGGGAATGCCCCACAGCCAACCCCAGATCAGCAGCCACAGCAGGATCGCGATGGGGCTCAGGCGCATGCGATGACCCTGGATCAGCGGCGTGACCACGTTGCCTTCGAATGCCGTGATGCCGGCGAAGGTGAGCGCCGGCAGCAAGGCCGCGCCCGGCTCGTTGAAGTTGAGCAGGCCCACCACGGCGAGCACCGCAGTAGTACTGATGGCGCCTACGTAGGGAATGAAATTGGCCAGCATCGCCACCGTGCCCCACAGCAGCGGATCGGGCATGTGATACAGCCACAACATGCCCGCCGTCACTCCACCCAGGCCGAAGTTGATCAGCGTGGCGGTGAGGATGTAACGCGACACTTCGTACTGGATGCCGCGCACCACGTGGACCGCGTGCCGCTTGTAACCGAAGCTGGGCGACGCCTGGACCAATCGTCGAAGCATCAGGTCGCCGTACACCAGGAAGAAGAACACCAGCAGCACCACGGTGAGTACGCCAGCCAAGACTTTCGGCGCGCTGGAAATGACGTCCCATGCCGTGATCGACAAGGGCGGCTGCGCCGAGCCCTGCACGCGCGAGGTGCTGCCGGTGAGGCCTTGCGTGGCGCGATTCGCCGCTTCCAGCGGCTGCATGAAGGTGCGCAACTTCGGGATGAAGCTGCGGATGGCGGTGGGTGCTTCGTGCACCCAACCCATCGCGGGCTGCGTGAGCGCACCCACGCCGGCGCCGATGGCCGCCATCAGGCCGATCATCAGCACGCTCGCCGCCAGCCAGCGCGGAATGCCGATGTGCGAGCAGCGCGCCACGATGGGATTGAGCGCCAGGCCAATGAAGGAGGCGAGCACCAGCGGTATCAGCAATTGCTTGGTGATGGTCACCGTGTACATCAGCGCCAGCGCCAGAAACATGTTCAGCACGATGCGGATGCCGCGCAGGTTCCGCCGCGCGCTCTGCGTGCGCTGCACGTGCATGAGCTGCGTACGCGGTTCGCGGCTGGGCACCATCGCCTCGACGGGTACCGGGCTTTGCGCCGCGTCACCAGCGGCAACGGGCGGGGGCGATGACATCGGCGTGTTCATGTGAAGTCGCTGGTGTCCGGCCTGACGTGATCCGGCATGAGGTCGTCGGCCTGTTGCGAGAACTCGACCACCAGCCGCATGGCCTGCCCCACGACTTCCGCCGCGGTGCCGCTCAACAAGGCGCCCAGCCCCGGCACGCGCAGCGGATGCACGTTGAGCTGTCCCAGCACGAAGCCCGCGCCCGCTGCCATGCCCACCGTGGTGAGCGGATGGCGCTGTCCACGTTCAAGTAGCGCCTGCGCGGGCACGGCCAGTTCCTCACGCGCTGCCTGAGCGCGGTCTTTCGCTTCGCGCACCGCATGCATTTGCTGGATGAGGCTCATGGCACGTCCTCCGGGCGGATGTCGCCCTGCGGGTCGGGACGACGCAAGGTCTCCCGCATCATCGCATTCCATTCGCCGCGCGTCGCCGGCAACGTCATCCAGTGCATGCAGCGACGGAACAGCAGCATCGCACCGGCGAGAAACAGCAGCTCCACCAGGGACAGCGCCGCCAGTGCCCAGGCCCAGGAGCCAAACCACTGTGCCAGCAGCCAGCCGATCAGGCCCAGCAGCGTCAGGCCCAGGCCCACGGCGGCCACGGTGGCAACCAGTCCCGCGATCAGGAGCCAGTGGACGGCGCTGCGCGCCAGGCCCAGTTCGGCCGACAGCAGCTTCAGTTGTGCCCCGAACAGCTGGCGGAACGCACGGCCCAGACGGCCGATGTCATCCAGCAGGCCGGGTGGTGGCGCAGGAGGTGGCGTCTCGTCGGGCGAGGCGGGCGCGTCGTCGCGTCCGGTCTGGTCCATCCCCTGTCCTCGGGTTATCGGTTAGCGACGCAGTATGCGACCAAGCAGCCAGCCGGCGCCAAGGGCGATGGCCACGGACTGCACGGGTTTCTCGCGGACATAGTCGCGTGCGCGCTCAAGCCACTCGTCGGCGCGATCCACCGCCTCGTCGTAGACCTCGCGGCCACGCTGGCGATATTCGTCGGCCTTCTCGGTGGCACGCGTGGCAGTGTCGGCCGCCTTGTCGGTGGCGCGATGCAGGCCTTCCTCGACCTTGTCGGCCGCGCGGTCCACGGCTTCCTTGGTATTCGTCACGGCGCTGGTGGTGGCCTGCTTGATGCGCTCGGCGCGTTCCTCGATGCGCTCGGCCGCAGTGTTTTCCTCGTGCGCCTGGACTTGCTTGTTCATGACGTTCTCCGTTGAAGCGGACATGCAGTGGTATCGATCGGTCCGGCCAGACGCATCGGGGCGGGCGGCCCCGATGCGTCGTCGCTCAGCTTGCGCGCCTGAAGAAGGCGATGATCGCCAAAATCAGGAAAACGATAAACAGGATCTTCGCAATACTGGCAGCCGTGCCTGCGATGCCGGTGAAACCGAACAAGGCAGCAATGATGGCGATGACCAGGAATACCAGGGCGTAGTGCAGCATGGGGCGATCCTCTCAGCGGACATGACATCGTCCTGCCGACCATTCACCCACAGCCCATGCCTTGCGAGCGTGAAAAAGAGCTCAGGTCGGGTCGGCCTTTGGTCGCCGTTCACGCTCGCGAGCCCGGTGTTCAGGACGCTGCGGGGTTGATCGTATACGTGCCCATGATCTCCGCCTCGGCCAGCACATGGCCGTCCATCGCCGCGCGCAGTTCGTTGACGGTGAAACCATCGGCAAGCTTGAGGCTTTCCACGTCCAGCGCATAAAGGCGGAAGTGGTAGTGATGCACGATGGAATCGTTCCACGGCGGGCACGGGCCGTCGTAGCCGAGATATTCGCCGCGCATGTCCGCGTCGCCCGCGAACCAGCCGGTGTAGTCGTTCAAGCCCTGCACGCTGCCGGGCGGACCGTACGGCGCACGCTTGCCGCGCGGCACGATGCCATCGCTGCACGCGCCTTCGGCCAGTTCGCCGCATTCCACCGGAATGTTCGCCATCAGCCAGTGCACGAATTCCACGCGCGGCAGATCGGCCGGTACGGTGCGGCCGGCCTGGTTCACGTCGTCCGGCTTGCTGGGCACGTCGAAGTCGAATACGGCGAGCACGAACGAACGCGTGGCATGCGGTGCGTCTTTCCACGCCAGGTGCGGGCTGAGGTTGTCCGACAGTGCGAAGGGCTCGCCGCGTTTGCCGAAAGCCAGTCGCACAGGCATCGCCTGGCCATGTTCGAAACTATCGCTGCGCAGTTGCAAGGTTGTTCTCCGAATGAAAGCAGATGATGGGAATAGCGTCGCCGTGACAGCGCCGCATCAGGGTTTTTCGTAGGTGACGCGATACACCGCGCCGGCCAGGTCGTCGCTCACCAGCAGGCTGCCATCGGGCAGCGGCTGCACATCGGCGGGGCGGCCCCAGGCTTTTTCGTCTTGCTCGAATCCTTCCAGCAGCGGCTCGTAGGCGGTGACCTTGTCGCCGTTCAAATGCACGGTCATCACGCGATAGCCGGATTTCACGGTGCGATTCCACGAGCCATGTTCGGCAACGATGATCGCGCCCTTGTAGTTGGCGGGGAACTGCGAACCTTCGTAGAAGCGCAAGCCAAGCGCGGCGACGTGATCACCCAGCTTGTAGACGGGCGGCGTGTAATCCTTGCAGTTCTTGCCCTGGCCAAACTCCGAGTCGAGCGTGTCGCCCTGGTGGCAGTAGGGATAGCCGAAGTGCTCGCCCACATGCGAGAGGCGATTCAATTCGTCGCTGGGCATGTCGTCGCCCATCAGGTCGCGACCGTTGTCAGTGAACCACAGCTGTTTGGTCCTGGGCTGCCAATCGAAGCCGACGGTGTTGCGAATGCCGAAGGCGACATCTTCCAGGCCGCTGCCATCGGCGTTCATGCGCGTGAGCTTGGCGTAGTCCTTGCCCTTGTCGCAGATGTTGCACGGTGCGCCGATCGGCACATAGAGCTTGCCATCGGGGCCGAACGCGATGAATTTCCAGCCGTGGTGCGTTTCGGAGGGAAACTTGTCGTAGATCACTTCGGGCTTCGGCGGATTATCGAGATGGTTCTCGATGTCGCGCAGCACGAGGATCTTGCTCACCGCCGAGATGTACAGGTCGCCGTTCTTGAACGCCACGCCCACCGGCAGCTGCAGGCCGCTGGCGATCACGCGCACCTTGTCGGCGTGGCCATCACCCCTGCTGTCAGTGAGTGCGTAGACCTTGCCGGCGCTGTTGGAACCGACGAATACCGTGCCCTTGGCGCCCAGGGCGATTTCGCGCGCGTTCGGCACCTGGTCCGAATAGACGCCAACGTGGAATCCCTTGGGCAAGGTGAGTTTGTCCAGTTGCGGCGCCGCCATCGCGACATGCGCAGCAAACAAACCGAACAAACCCAGCATCAACTTGCGCATGGACGGCACTCCGGGTGGAGTTCTAAAGCCTAACGCCATCGCAGCGACGGGGGAAAGCGTCACGGCACATCAGGCAGCATGTATTCAAGATCGTATGAATGCACGCCGTTGGCGATACTGATGCTGAGCTCGCCCGAGATGCCTGCCAGACCATCGGTGCCCGAATCCGGCACGATGGTGACCGACAGCTGCGGCGTGCCGCGATGCATGGTGCCGGAGTGTTGCAGCGCGAAACTGCCGTGGCGCCCGTGCACGCTGCCTTGAACCCGCTCCATCGCCACGTAACCGGCGGAGCCATCGACGGCGGTACCGACGGCAAGCATCTGTCCCTGGCCGCGCGCCTGCATCTCGCCGTGGAAGTGCTTGGCGATCGCCATGCGGCCAACACTGGGATCGCCCACACCTTCCTGCGGCGATTGCGGCGTGATCTTTACGTCGAACGTGCCCTTGGCATGTGCCATGTCCGGGTTCTCCGTCTGAAGACGATGCTGACGCGGATGATGCGGCGCCGTTATGACAACCACCGCATGCTCGGCGCCCGCCGACGCGGTGTCAACGAAGACGTGTCGCGCAGCCGTCAGGCGGAGGCGATCGCGTTGAAGCGCGCGGCGATGTAGTCGTCGGTGAAGCTGGTCATGTCCCAGCCGCGGATATAGCCGCAATGGCCGCCGTAGGGCGAGATGTCCAGCTCCACGTTCGCGGGCAGGTCCAGTTTCTCGAAGGCGGCCACGGGAATGACGGGATCATCGCGCGCGGTGAGGATGGTGCACGGCACATGCATGCCTTCCAGTGCGCGACCGGCCACCGAATAGCCGTCCAGATACGCTTCAAGCGAACCGAAGTCGGTGTGCCGCGCCACCAGCGAGGCGGTGAGCCCGCGCAGGTTCTGCTTGAGTTCGGCCAGTTCGAAATACTGGTGCTGCGGGAACGCGGCCTGCTTGGCCTGCAGCGAACGCCGCCACTTGTGCATGAAATACGCCTGATAGAACCACGGCGCCTGCGCTTCCAGCGAGAACAGGCCTTCGCCCGGATCGATGATCGGGCACACCGCCAGTGCGTAGCTCAACGGCAGTCCCGCCGCCGGCGCCTGCATGGCCGCGCGCAGCGCAAAGTTGCCGCCGAGCGAGAAACCCGCCAGCGCCATCGGCCTCGAGGGAAAACGTTGCGCGATGTCGCTCAGCGCGTACAGCACCTCGTCGATGCGGCACGAATGGAACAGCGCTTCGTTGAGATGATGGCTGTCGCCGTGGTCACGGAAATTGAGGCGAAATACATCCCAACCATCCGCGAGCAAGCGGCTGCCGGTCTGCAGCACATAGGTGGAATCGACGCTGCCTTCCCAGCCGTGGAACAACACGGCCAATCCGCGCGACTGCGACTGCGCCGTCTGCATGGTGTAGGCGCCGGTGAGGCGCACGCCGTCGCCGCCGTTCACCACCATCGGCTGGGAATTCTGCAGCACGGTCTGCGCTGCCTTGGGCAACAGCAGTCGCCGCACGCCGCTGGAGGACAGCATGGTCTGGATATGCCCGCTGCGCAGCGGCCACGGCGGCAGAAAATCCTTTCCCAGGGGAAGCGTCATGCGTGGCTTTCGTTGTTCTGCTTGTCGTCCAACGCCTGCGCAATGCGCTCGCGCGACGTCTCCGCCATGCGGCGGCGCGCGTCCGGCGTGGCCGCCACGGGTTCGAGGAAATGCACTTCGGCATCCAGCGGCGCCTCACCCAGCAGGCGCAGGAAGTTCTGCATGAAGTTCTCGTGCTCGCGGAAACCGGCGTCCACTACGCGACGACCATCGCGCGCAAAGCGCAACGCCACCGGTTGCACCGGCACCTCGGCATCGAGCGCGGCCTGGAAGATGCGCGCATGGAACACGCGCAATACGCCGTTGTGGCCGGTGCCGCCTTCCGGGAACACCGCCACGGAACGCCCGCCACGCAGGCGATCGACCATCACCTGCATCACCGCCGCCAGCGAATGGTTGCTGCCGCGGCGATGGAAGATGGTGCCGCCCGCTGACGCCAGCCAGCCCACCAGCGGCCAGCTGGCGATTTCCGCCTTGGCCACGAAGCAGGCGGCGCGCTGGCTGTGCAGCAGCTCGATGTCGATCCACGAGGTGTGGTTGGCCACGAACAGCACCGGGTCGGCCAACGGCTTGCCGACCCGCACGGAGCGCAGCCCGAAAATGCGCAGCAGGGCGGTGGACCACCAGCGGATGGTGCGATGCGCAAAAGGCTCGCGACCATCCTTCATCACCGCATCGCGGCGCCAGGTGAGCACCAGCGAACACAGCAGCACGCCAAGCACCACGTGCAAAAGGAGCAGCGGCACGCGCCAGAAGTAGCGCAGCGGTCGCATCAGGTCTCGGCGGGCGGGAGCGGAGAGGGATTGGCTGTTCATCAGTCCGGTTAGTTTACCGTTAGTCGGCCCCTGCGTCCCCGCGTCGCAGCATGGTTTTCGTCTCAATGTTCCAGCTGGGTCAGGGGCAGCGCGGACGAGCGCTTCACGGTCCGCAGCACGAAGCTGGAATTGACGTCGGCCACGCCCGAGGCGTTCAGCAGGCGATCGAGCAGGAAGCGGGAAAAATCCTGCAGGTCGGCCACGAAAACGTGTAACAGGTAATCCATGTCGCCGGTCAGCGCATAACAGGACACCACTTCGGGCCAGCCGTTCACCAGCTCGGAAAAGCGCTCGACCACGACGCTTTCATGCTTGCTGAGCTGCACGCGGACGAACGCCTGCAACCCGAGCCCCACGGCCTGCGGGTCCACCTGGGCGGTGTAGCCGGTGAGGACACCGTCGCTCTCCAGCTTCTGCAGGCGGCGCAGGCAGGCCGAAGGAGAGAGGCTGACCCGCTCGGCCAGCTCGGCATTGGTGATGCGACCGTCGGACTGGAGGACGGCCAGAATTCGCAGGTCGGTGCGGTCCAGAGTAACCATGGCAATAAATCTCCATAGATACGAATAGGGGAGCACGATTATTGCGCAATCGAGCTGAATCAATGCAACAAAACAAGCATCGTGCGCGGCAATCGCCCTATGCTGAGCCATCCAAGCAGGTTGGCCTTGTTGCCAGGAGTAGCTCATGAACAGCACACCCCGCCGCGTCGAACATCACCAGACCGACCGAGGCTATGTGCCGGTGTATGCCACGGGCGTGGTGGAGCAGCCCTGGGCGGACTACTCCGCTACCGACCACGAAGTGTGGGACACGCTTTACAAGCGCCAGCGCGACCTGCTGCCCGGCCGCGCCTGCCAGGAATTCCTCGAAGGCGTGGAGCGGTTCGGCCTGGGCGACGGCGGCATCCCGAAGTTCGCCGACCTCAACAAGGTGCTGGGCGCCACCACTGGTTGGGAACTGGTGGCAGTGGAAGGCCTGCTGCCGGACGAGGTGTTCTTCGACCACCTGGCGCATCGCCGCTTCCCGGTGAGCTGGTGGATCCGCAAGCCCGACCAGCTCGACTACCTGAGCGAGCCCGATCTCTTTCACGACCTGTTCGGCCACGTGCCGCTGCTGCTCAACCCGGTGTTCGCCGACTACATGCAGGCCTACGGCAAGGGCGGCATGAAGGCCTTCGCCATCGGCCCCGAGGCGCTGATGAACCTCACGCGCCTGTACTGGTACACGGTGGAGTTCGGCCTGATCAACACCAAGGAAGGCATGCGCATCTACGGCGCCGGCATCGTCAGTTCGAAGGGCGAGTCGATCTACTCGCTGGACTCGGCCTCGCCCAACCGCATCGGCTTTGGCCTGGAGCGCGTGATGAGCACGCGCTACCGCATCGACACCTTCCAGCAGACCTACTTCGTCATCGACAGCTTTGAGCAGTTATTCGAGGCCACGCGTCCGGACTTCACGCCGATCTACGCCAAGCTGCGCGAGGAACCCGCGCATGCGGCAGGCGACGTGCTGGCCAGCGACCGCGTGTTCACGCGCGGCAATCGTGAAGGCTGGGCGACCAACGCCGATACCTGATCCGTTTTCGTTCGACTGCCACGCAAGGCCCGCCGAAAGGCGGGCCTTCGTTTTTCAGTGGCCAGCTGCGCCGGACGATGGCTTCTCACTCAGGAACGCCAGGGCTTCGGCCACGAACGGCGCCGACTGCGCGCCGAACACAGGCAGATGATCGCCCTGCGGCACGATCCATAGCGCCGAACCGGGAATCGCGGCATACATTTCCACCGGCAGCGCCACCGGGAAGAACGCGTCGCGGTCGCCATGGACGATGAGCGTTCGCGCTCGAATCGCTCCCAACGTGGCCGGTGAGAACGTCATATCGTCGTAGCTCTCGGCAAAACGCGCGAACTCCCTCACCAGTTCCTGCACCTGTGGCTCGCCGCGTGCCGCACATCGCTGATAGCCGGCCAGTACAGGCGGCGGCAGGTCGGCCGGCGACTTGAGCTTGCGTTGGATCGCGCGCGCCTGATCCGTAAAGCGCGGCGTGGCGCTGACCAGCACCATCGCCTCGACACGCCCGGGTTGCAATGTCGCCACATGCAGCAGCGTCATGCCACCGGAGCTGAAGCCGATGGCCTTGAAACGTTGGATGTGCAGTGCGTCCATCAGTGCCAGCACGTCCTGCGCTGACTGGCGATGCGTAAACACGTTGGACGGATTGGTGGATTGGCCATGCCCGCGCATATCGATCGCGATGCGCCGGTACGCGCCCAACGATGCGTCGAATGGCGCGAAGATGGCACCGCACGCGCCGAAAGGATGCAACAACACGAGCGGCTCGCCCGAACCACTGACGGTGTAGTGCAGGGACACGCCATTGATGCTCGCTGCGTGATCGCCGGGCGACAACATGTCCGCTGCGTTTGCGCATGGCGCGGTCGCGAGCAGTGCGACCGCATATAAAAATGCCGAACACAGAGACTTCATCACCACCTCTCCCACATGTGGAAAGCGTTTGCGCAGCTTAGGCGCGCGCCCCGGTGCGTCCATATCTCCTACGGCGTACCGCGCCTATGTGACCGTTGCGAACACAAGCGCTGCGTCCGAATGCCCTAGACGCGGATGACCTGGATCAAGGGCGCGCAACGCCTTCCTAACGACCATGACGTCGCCCCCAACGAAAACACGATGGAACAACGTCATGAAAGTCCTGCTTCCCCTCGCTCTCGTTGCCACGCTTGGCGCGATAGCCACACCGGCTGCCCATGCGGATGACAACAACTGGGTCGTGCGTTTTGGCGTGCATGCGGTGGCCCCGAAGGACAATCCCGGCTCGCTGGCCGGCGCCCAGTCCAGCATCAGCAGCAGCACTCGCCCTACCGCCAGCCTCGAATACCTGTTCACGCCAAACTGGGGTCTGGATCTGCTGGCGGCGTGGCCGTTCCAGCACGATGTGAAGCTGGCGGGTCTAGGCAAGGTCGCGCAGACCAAGGAACTGCCGCCGACCTTGGGCATCAATTATCACTTCATGCCCGACAGCGTGTGGTCGCCCTTCGTGGGCGTGGGTGTGAACTACACCAACTTCTTCGACACCAAGAGCGCTGGCGCACTCAAGGGTGCGAGCGTCAGCATCGCCAACAGCTGGGGCGTCGCCGCACGCGTGGGCTTTGACCTGCGCATCACCGACCGGTGGCTTGCCACTGCCGATGTGCGCTGGATCAACATCGACAGCGACGTAAAGGTCAATGGTACGAGAGTAGGCAAGGCAGCCGTTGACCCGATCGCCTTTGGCCTGAGCCTCGGCTACCGCTTCTGAGGGGAGACCAGTCGGCACGGAAGCCGCGTGGGCCCTTCGCGAGAAGGGCCCATTTTTATGCGCGTACGCGAGGCTGGTGTCAGCCGCGTTTCCACTCATCAACGGTGAGCACCTGCGCGATGCGCTTGCCGTCCCAGCGATACATCAGGTGCTGCGCCTGCACGCAAGGCGCCACGCGGTCGGGATAGAACACCGCGACACATTCGCCGCCAGCGTGACGCACGCTGTCGTAGACCAGGCCATCGGAACCTTCGTTGCGCAGCTTGCGCGCCAGGGCGATGCCTGCGGCGTAGTCGTCGGGGTCGTGCTGCGCTTTCCATCCGCCGCGCAGGTCGTGCAACTTCGCCTGGATGCTGGTGCTGTAGCAGCGCATCTCGATGTCGCACGGTGATTCAGCCGTGGCGGCGAGGAACAGCTCGCGGTGGTACACCGTCTCTTCCACGGCGGTGGCCACGCTGTGCGCGGCGTAGAACACGCCCCAGCTGCCATCGGAAAACCGACTGCCTTCGGGGTTCAAATGCGTGAACGCCGCCATCACCGGCGTGGTGCCAGGGCCGCTGACGCGTCGATCCGGCGGCACCATGTGCAGGTCGCCTATCTCGTCCCGCAGACGCGGATTGGTCATCGCCTCGATGGCGTACAGCGCATCCAGATCGCCGGGTTCGGCAATGCGGTCGAACACGCCGATGGGCGGAAACCGGCTGGGCACGATGCGATAAGCATGACTCCAGCGGATGCGTTTGAGCGGTGGAATGTCGGCCATGACGTGGATCTCTCACGCGTGTCGCCAGAGGAGGAAAGTATGCCGGCAGCATGTATCGCCGGTTGCGACGTGGCGCGCAAGGTGGTTTCGCCGCGCGGTCGCAGGAGGCGCGACGGCGCCGTGCGCCGGGCCGCGCACGATGATTCAAGCGGTATGACTCAGCCGCGCTGCGCGTCGAGGTATTCGCGCACCACGTAGAGATCGGCGACGTTGCCCGAGAGCATGCGTTCCAGCGCCGACTGGCCACCGAACAAGGTGGCGCGGTTCGCCCGATGCACCCAGCCGTCCGCCTGGTCGGCATCGGGAAAGAGGATCTGCAGATCCTTGAAGATGCCCAGCAGGTAGCTGATGCGCTCCAGCGTGTCGCGCCCCAGCGTGCCGCTCTGCAGGCGCTTCCACTTGTAGAACGTGGATTCCGGTGGATCGCCCAGCAGGCGGCGCTGGTCGTTGATGCGCAGGTTCCAGCGCTCGGCGATGTTGAAGAAGGCGCGCAGCGCGGGACCGCCGAGATCGGCAACGGGATGGGTTTCAGGCTGGAGATGAGCCGCCATGGTTCAACTCTCCCAGTGAAGTTACGAGGAAATTTACTCCACTGATGCATTTTTCGCCAGTGGCCGGTCATCTGCCGTTCGGCCAGTACAGGGCCGATACCCGCCGCCGCATACTCGCCCCGCCCCATCGGAGGACCCGCCATGCGCAAGCAAGCCGTTATCGCTGCTGCCCTATTGTCGCTTTACGCCCTCGGTGTGAACGCGGAAGTGAAGGAGGCCGCGCCCGATCACCTGCTGATCCAGGACAGCCGCACCATCCATGCGCCGCCGGACAAGCTCTATGCCGCGCTGACTGACGTCGCCAAGTGGTGGAACCGCGAGCACACCTACTCCGGCGACGCCACGCACCTGAGCCTCAAGGCCGAGGCCGGCGGCTGCTTCTGCGAGCGCTGGGGCAACCAGAGCGTGGTGCATGGACGCGTGATCTGGGCCGCGCCCGGCCACCTGCTTCGCCTCGACGCCGCATTGGGGCCGCTGCAGTCCCTGGCCGTGCAGGGCGTCATGACGTTCACGCTCAAACCCACGCCGGAAGGCACGGCGCTGCAGCTGGAATATCGAGTCAACGGCTCAAGCGCCAGCGGTCTCGACAAGATCGCGCCCATGGCCAACGGCATGCTGATGGAGCAATTGCAGCGGCTGCAGAGCTACGCGGAAACCGGCAAGGTCGCGCCGGCGAAACCCTGACCAACGCTCTGAAAGCAACGACCCCGGCCAGGCCGGGGTCGCGTGGGCGCCTTACCTCTTGGCGTCCTTGCCCTTCGCGCAATCGCAGCCGAAGTCCGGCTCCGGACCGCCGTCGGCAATGAAGCGTTCGATGCGCTTTTCCAGCACCGGGAGCGGCACGGAGCCGATCTGCAGCACGGTGTCGTGGAAGTGGCGGATGTCGAACTTGGCACCGAGCGCCTGCTCAGCCTTCTGGCGCAGTTCCAGGATCTTCAGGTAACCGAGCTCGTACGACAGCGCCTGGCCCGGCCAGCTGATATAGCGATCCACTTCGTTGGCGATTTCGCGATCCGAGAGCGCGGTGTTCTGCGTCATGAAGTCAATCGCCTGCTGGCGCGTCCAGCCGAGGTGATGAATGCCGGTATCGACCACCAGGCGGCAGGCGCGCCACATCTGGTAGGTGAGATAACCGAAGCGGTCGTAGGGCGTCTTGTAGATGCCCATCTCGTTGCCGAGGTATTCCGAGTACAGGCCCCAGCCTTCGCCGTAGGCTGAGATGTAGCCCTCGCGGCGGAAGTCCGGCTGGCCGTGCTGTTCGGCCGCCAGCGCCAATTGCAGCGAATGGCCGGGCGCCGATTCGTGCAGCGTCAACGCGGGCATGTTGTAGAGCGGGCGCGACGGCAGATCGTAGGTGTTCACCAGGTACGTACCCGCGCCGCCGCGGCCGGAGGTGTAGTACGGCGCGATATCGGCCGGCACCGGCACGATGGCGAAGCGCTGGCGCGGCAGGCGGCCGAATTCCTTGCCGAGCTGCGCGTCCACCTGCTTGGCCACCCAGGCAGTGCGCATCAGCAGTTCATCGGGCGTCTTGGCGTAGAACTGCGGGTCGGTGCGCAGGAAATGCAGGAAGTCGGCGAAGCTTCCCTTGAAGCCCGTCTCCTGCATGGTCTTGACCATCTCGGCGTGGATCTTCGCCACCTGTTCCTGGCCCACCTTGTGGATGGTGTCGGGGTCGAGATCGAGCGTGGTGTATTCAATGATCTGCTGGCGATAGAACGCCTTGCCGTCGGGCATGGCTTCGGCGGCGAGCGTGGTGCGCGCCTTGGGTTCGTATTCGTTGTGGAAGAAGGTGAGCAGGTCGGCGTAGGCCGGGATCACCTTGGTGCTGATGGCCTGCCTGGCCGCGTCGCGCAGTTTGGCGGCATCGGCGGCCGGCACGCTGGAGGGCATTTTCTCGAACGGCTTGTAGAAGCTGCTCTGCGTCGGGTCCTTCAGTTCGGAGACCGAGCTGATGGAGGCATCGCGCCCCTTGAGCACGTCGCGCGGCACGGTGAAGCCGCGTGCCAGGCCGTCGCGCATGTTGGCGATCTGCTGCTGGAAGTACGCGGGCACTTCGTTGAGGCGATCGATGTAGCGCTGGTAGTCCTGCGTGGTGTGCAGCTTGTCGCCATCCAGCACGTAGCCCAGCTCGCTCCAGAACGCCGAGTCGCTGTTGAACGGCATCTGCCACTGCTTGAACTTCTGCGCTGCGAGCAGATTGTTGATCTGCGCTCGATACACGGCGTAGTTCACCTGCGCTTCGGGCGACAGCTGCTTCACGTCGATGCCGTCGAGGTCGTTGGACACCTTCTGCCAGTAGTCCAGGCGCTTCTGCTGGTTGGCGGCGTCCACGTTGTCCAGGCGCGAGCCGTTCGGCTGCGCCTCGCCCGAGCTGGCGATGCCGGACTGGCCGTTGCGCCAGGTCCATTCCTGCTCGTAGATCTGCTTGAAGCGTGCATCGGCATTGGTATCGGCCCAGGCCGGTGCAGCCAGTGCAAGCGTGGTGGCCGCGGCCAGCCAGGTGGTGCGTAGAGCTTTCTTCACTGCGGATTTCCCTTTACCGATGAGGTCGTAAGCGGCGGAGCCGACACGGCATCCTCCACGCTCCAATCGTCCAGCGCCTGTGGCGGAAGCTGGGGTAGCGCCATGCGCAACAGGGCGTCGCGCGCGTCGTCCTTCAATCGTGCCACGCGCAGCTCGATGCCACGAGCGGCCAGCCAGGCGGCGAAATCGCCAAGGGATTCCAGCGAGGTGCCGTCCAGATCGGGACTTTCCTCCAGGCTGAGCACCACGCGGCCCAGCCCGTGCCCGGCCTCCACACGGTGGCGGGCCTGCGCCAGCATTGGTTCCGCATTGGCAAAGAACAGCGGCTCTTCCGGCCGCACGATCAGCATGCCGGGCACCTGCAACGCGTCCGGGTGCTGCGCCACGTCGACGAAGTCATGCCCCTCCGCCAGTCGCCCCAGCACGCCGAGCCGAGGCGTGGCGAGCTGGCGCAGCAACATCACCAGGCTGAAGGCGATGGCGAACAGCAAACCGTTGAGGATACCCAACGACAGCACCGCCACCACCGCCGCCAACAACACCAGGCGGTCGCGATGCCAGCGGAAATACGGCGCGAACACCGACACGCGCAGCGACTTGCTCACCGCATGGATCACGATGGCCGCCAGCACCGGCTGCGGAATGCGTTCGATCCAGCGCAACGCGAGCAGTACAAGCACGAGCACGCTCGCTGCACCCACCAGGCCAGCAAGACGCGACCGCGCACCGGAAGCCTCATTCGCCGACGTGCCCGAATAACCCGCGCCCACCGGCATGCCATGCAAGGCGCCCGAGATCACATTGGCGACGCCGAGCACCAGCAGATCCCGATTCGAGTTCACCGCGTCGCCGTGCTTGAGCGCAAAGCCACGGATGGAGCTGTACGACTCGGCGTAAAGGATCAACAACAACGCCGCGGCCAGCTCGACGCTGGGCAACCACTGATCGCTACGCGGCCAGGTCGGCCAGCCGAGATCGGCCGCCAACTGGATGGGGCCCGTCAGCGCCACGCCATGCGCCGCCAACCAGCCCGACATCGCCACGCCCAGCGCAATGGCAACCAGGCTGCCGGGCAGCCGCCGCAGGTACTCGCAGGCAAACAGCAGCAACAGCGCCACCACACCGGCGCCTAGCGCCGCCGCGTTCACCTGCGGCAGCACCCGCGCCAGTTGCGCGAGCAGCAGCGGCGCGAAATCGCCATGCACATTGGCCACACCCATCAGATGCGGCAGCTGCTTGAGCGCGATCACGCAGGCCAGACCAAAGGTGTAGCCACGCAAGACGGGACGCGCGATCAGATGCGAAAGCCCACCCAGCCGCAACGCGCCCGCGATCAGAAAGCAGACGCCGCCGAGCAGCACCAACGTGCCCGCCAGCGCCACCCGCGAGACGTTGTCACCGCCCGACAGCGCCAATGTTCCCGCCGCCAGCACCGCTGCCGATGACGAGGTGGCCGACACGATGGCATAGCGGCTGCGCCCCAACAGCCCATAGGTCGCCAAACCCACGAACAAGGCGATGACGCCCGCCTGCGGCGGCAGGTTGGCGATGCCCGAGTAGGCGACGGCTTCGGGAATCAGCAGGCCGGCTACCGAGAGGCCGGCAATCAGATCGAGGTGCCAGGTGGGGGGCGCTTTGGCGACGACGGGGGGAGTTGTCGTGGGCATGGGGCGCCGCTCCTGCGTGGATGTTGGGGAGGGTAGCTGATTGGTGGTGTTGCTTTGGGGTTGTGGTGGGGGTGTTGCTGTCGCGCTTATGCAGCGCTGTCGCGATCTGGCCGCCTGCGCGGCGGGCGTTTCGATCGGCTGCCGCCGCTCGAGTCACTTTTCTTTTGCTGGCCCAAAAGAAAAGTAACCCAAAGAAAATGGCCTTTAGAGCGATGGGCTCATAGCGTTCTGTGGGATACGAGCCTTGAAGGTTTTGGAGCCCGGATCGTCACGATCTCTCTAATCAACGGTACGGCTACACCGCCACGCACCGAAGCGAAGAGGACTTAAGGCGGAGCTGGCTTTGGCTTTGGCTTTGGCTTGGCTGTTGGCTCTGTGGGGTCCCCGTATGACAGCGGCGGGCGGGTGGAGGAAAGCCCGTAGGGTGGCCGCAGGGATGCGGCCAGTTTTTCGACAGGACACGGACGTCCTGTCGAAAAACCCCGTAACCCGCACGCGAACCTTTCGTCCACAGGACGGAAGGCGCGTCATCCGGGGTGCCTTTCTCTTTGGCATTGCCACCATCTCGGTGGTTACTTTCTCTTGGGCAAGCAAGAGAAAGTGACCCGGCCTCCGGCAGGAGGTCGGAAGCCCGCCGCAGGCGAGCCAGATCACTGCCACGCGACAACCAAGCGCAAAGTCGCTGGATGACCAGCCTTCGACTGTTGAAAAGCGCCTCCGGCCTGCGCCGGGATGACGAGCAAAAAAGGCCCCGACGGCGGGCAGGAAAAAACCTTACCCCTCCATCCCCTCGTAATACCCCCGCATCGCCTGCAAATAGGCGTCCAAATTCCGCCCACTCACATCATCGAATCGCTCACCCGTAATCGTGCAACCGGCAATCCGATCCGGGCGGAAATTGCGGAACCCCACGCGCAATCGGCACCACGTGCCCAAGGTCCACGCGCCGCCCCAGAATGCAAGACACAACGGTTCCACCTCGCGCGTGCTGCTGCGTCCGGCTTCGTCGCTGTATTCCAGGCGCAGCACCTGGTTGTCGGTGATGGCGGCGTTGAGGCGGTCGATCAGCGCGGCGAAATCGGTCTTGGTCTGGTCGCGCCAGATGGGTGCATAGATGCGCGTGCGCGTGGCGCGTTCGCGCAGTTCGGCAGGCAGCACGGCTTCGATCTTGAGCAAGGCCGCTTGCGCGCTCTCGGCCAGTTTCTGTCCGGCGAAGGCCCGCACGAAGCGCGTGCCGACCACCAGCGATTCGAGTTCGTCGGCGGTGAACATCAGCGGCGGGATGTCCGAACCCTTGCGCAACAGATAACCGACGCCGGCTTCGCCCTCGATAGGTACACCGGAGAGCTGCAGATCGGCCACGTCGCGATAGACGGTGCGCAGCGACACGCCCAGCGTGCCCGCGAGCTGGCGCGCCTGCAACGCAGTGCGACGCCCTCGCAGGGCGTGAATGATGAGGAAGAGCCGGTCGGCGCGACGCATCCGCAGATGATGGCGGAGTGAGACGCGCACGGCCAGCGCCGTGAGTCATGCATGATATGGGTCATGACGTGGAGCACACCGCATGCGCGCCATCGCCGCTTCCACGGCGATGACTGCCATCATCGTTACGGTCGAACCGATCCACTCACGCCGCCTGCGCTTCCGCCAGCGCCGCATCCAGCGTAGCCGCGCGCTGCATGGCCGGTCGCGACATCACGCGATCCACATAGGCGCGGATCACCGGCAATTCCGGCACCAGCTTGAACATCGTCATCCAGTGCAGCGCGCAACCCCACAGCACGTCGAGTGCCGTGAAGCGCTCGCCCAGCATGTACGGGCCGCGTTCGAGCTGCGCCACCAGCGTGTTGAACATGGTGTCCCAGTCGCCGTAGGGACAGGTGGATGGCGGCACCGCATCGCGCTTCATCGCGCGATCCACTGCGGCGGGTTCGAAGCACGAGCCGTAGAACACCATCCAGCGCAGATAGGGTCCGCGCAGCGGATCGTCCAGGCCCGGCGCCAACCCCTTCTCCGCGTAGAGATCGGCCAGATACAGATAGACCGCTGGCTGCTCGGTCACCAGCTCGCCGCGATGGTAAATGGCCGGCACCTTGCCCATCGGATTCACCGCGGTGTACGGCGATTCGCGCTGTTCGTTCTTGCGCAGGTTGAGCACGTGCATGTCGTATTCCACGCCGAGCTCTTCAAGCAGGGCGCGCGTGCCGCCGGAGCGGCTGTTCGGTGCGTGATAGAAGGTGACGCGTGGCGTGGTCATGACGCAGTCCTCGCAGCGTGGAAAACGGCGACCGCGAAGGTCGCCGACGGTTTCAGAGATGGCTGGTGACCGCGGGTGCGTTCCACCAGTTGTTGTCGCGCCCGTCGGAATAGCGGATCGGTGCGGCAGACCATTCCTCGTCGCTCGCATCGTCCAGGCAGGCCACGTTGACCGACACGAATTCGCCGCCGATCTGTTCCACGTAGCCGCGATGGAACGAGTGCACACCGCAGTGGCGACAGAACAGGTTGTGCGTGCTGTCGGTGCCGAAGGTGTAGTCGACCAGCGCGTCTTCGCCGCTCAGCACGCGAAACGTTTTCAAATCGGCCATCGCACCCCAGAAGCGCAGCTTGCGGCAGATCGAGCAGTTGCAGCGCCCGGTGCCGGCGGACAGATCGAGGTTCGCTTCGTAGCGGACGGCGCCGCAGTGACAACTGCCGTGATACGTGCGGCTCATGCACGCGCTCCCCGCAGCGTTGCCGGTGTCGCCGGCATGCGCTCGGCGGCAATCTGCTTGCTCGCCTGCTCTTTCTTTCCCACGGGCGGTTCCGGCGTACTCGCCGGCAGGCGGTACTGCCCATCCATCAGCAGGCCGCGAAGGTACAGGGGGCGATATGCCATCAGGATCTTGCCCATCGAAAATGCCATGACGTTCTCCTCGTCGCGTTTTTCGTCAGGCCGCCACCGCGGCGGCGGTAGCGGCGTCGCCCGCGCACCACGGCGGCGGCAGGGCGTGCTTGAACAGGCGGAACCAGTACTCGCGGTCGCTGGGGCTGTAGAGATCGAGCGTGCGGATCACTTCGCGGGCGAACTCCACGCTGCCGAGCTGGCTGGCGGTGATCACGCCGCCGTCGCTTACCGCGAGTGTGTTGGCGTCGTATTGATCCGCGCCGGCATAGCCAGGAACGTGGGTGCCGATGTGGCCGGGCCAGCTGCCGGTATGACGCCAGGCATCCAGCAGACCAGCCCGGGCCAGCACCAGCACACCGCTATCGACGGCAGCCACCGGCGCACCGGCGTCATGGACGCGTCGCGCGGCGTGCACGGCTTCGTCGCCATGACCGTGTTCCCACAGGTAACCGCCGGGCACGATCAGCAACGCCGCGCGCTGCAGGTCCAGCTGGTCCAGGGTGAGTTCCGGCACCACGCGCAGCCCGCCCATGGAGAGCACCGGCTGCATGGAAAAACCCACCGTCTTCAATTGCCAATCGCCCGGACGACGGATCTCGCAGAGCGCATGCGCCGCATGCCAGTCCGCAAAGCCGTCGAATGCCAGGAAATACACTGTGTCGCGCATGAGAATCCCTCCTTCTGACAGAGGCCAGTGTGGGTACCCCCTGCTGCCAACGTGTTGTCAGTAGGGGAGTGGGAGTTGGGTAGCGGGGCGGCGAGGCGGCGGGCCAGGCCCCCCGGGAGCCGCCCTCAGGGTTACCGGCGAAACACCGGGTTTATGCCCTCGCCCCAGGCCGTTCGCCCCTCGTCCCTACTTAGGTGGTTTGTCCGAAAAGGTTTTCAGATCGCATAGATGAACCGACTGGTCACACTTTGAGCTGACAAGTATCGGCATCAACCGGGACAATAGGCGTACCTTTTCTTGCGGGTTTGCCATGAAGTCCATCTCGCTCATCCAGTTCCTCATCGAGGAACGCCGCGCCGGCCGCATGAATGCCGAGCTCTCCCTGCTGATCGAAGTCGTGGCCCGCGCCTGCAAGCGCATTGCGGTGGCCACCAACAAGGGCGCCATCGGCGGCGTCTTGGGGGAAGCCGGCACCGGCAACATCCAGGGTGAGGCGCAGAAGAAGCTCGACGTGATCTCCAACGAGATCCTGCTCGAAGCCAACGCCTGGGGCGGCCAGCTCGCTGCATGTGCGTCGGAGGAAATGGAAGATCCGCAGCCCATTCCCGACATGTATCCGAAGGGCCATCACCTGCTTCTGTTCGATCCCCTTGATGGCAGCTCCAACATCGACGTGAACATTTCCGTCGGCACCATCTTCTCGGTGCTGCGTTGCCCCGACGGCGTGACCGAACCCAAGGCCGAGCACTTCCTGCAGGAAGGCACCACCCAGCTGGCCGCCGGTTACGTGGTGTACGGTCCGGCCACCGTGCTGGTGCTTACCTTCGGCCACGGCACGCACGAGTTCACGCTTGATCGCGAAGTGGGCAGCTTCATCCTGAGCCGCCGCGACATCCGCATTCCCGAAGAAACCGCCGAGTTCGCCATCAACATGTCGAACCAGCGCCACTGGGAAGCGCCGATGCAGCGCTACATCGGCGAACTGCTGGCCGGCAAGGACGGCCCCAGGGCTAAGGACTTCAACATGCGCTGGGTCGCCTCGATGGTGGCCGACGTGCATCGCATCATCACGCGCGGCGGCGTGTTCTTCTATCCGCTGGACGCCAAGATCAAATCCAAGGGCGGCAAGCTGCGCCTGATGTACGAAGCCAACCCGATGGCCTTCATCGTGGAACAGGCCGGCGGCGCCGCCACCACCGGCCGCAGCCGCATCCTCGACCTGCAACCCACTGGCCTGCACCAGCGCGTACCGGTGTTCCTCGGTTCCAAGAAGGAAGTGGAAGTGGCCACGCACTATCACGTCGAGGCGGATGCAGCGGTGTGATCGTTTGATCGTCATCCCGACGGGGCCGGGACAACGGCTGTTTTGCTGAGCGGCGCCCAACAGGCGCCGCGTCCCGCCATCACGGCGCCCTCTGGCGGTCGTACACTCGCCCGCCAGTCACCGGCCTGCTGAGGGATCAGCGGGTCGGCCCTTCCCCTTCGAGCCGCCCGCGCCCATCGACATGACGTCCACCCGCCGCTCCATTCGCACGCTCCTGCCCCTGCTTGCCAGCCTGGCGCTGTGCGGCTGCTTCGGCGGCACCAAGCCCACGCCACCGCCCGCGCCCATCGCACCGCCGCCGGTGGTGAAGCTGCGCATCGGGCTGGCGCTCGGTGGCGGCGCGGCGAAGGGCTTTGCGCATATCGGCGTGATCAAGATGCTGGAGGCCAACGGTATTCGTCCCGACGTGGTGGCCGGCACCAGCGCGGGCAGCGTGGTGGGTGCGCTGTATGCCAGCGGCATGGACCCGTTCCAGTTGCAGGAAACCGCCATCTCGCTCGACCAGGCGAGCATTCGCGACGTGCGCCTGTTTTCCGGTGGCGTGGTGCAGGGGCAGAAGCTGCAGGATTACGTGAATCAGCAGGTGAAGAATCATCCGCTGGACAAGCTCAGCGTGCCCTTCGCGGCCGTCGCCACGCAACTGGAAACCGGGCAGCGCACCGTGTTCGTGCGCGGCAACACCGGCCAGGCCGTGCGCGCATCGAGCAGCGTGCCTGGCGTGTTCGAGCCGGTGGAGATCAACGGCAAGCACTTCGTGGATGGCGGCGTGGTGAGCCCGGTGCCGGTGGATGCCGCGCGCCAGCTCGGCGCGGACGTGGTGATCGCGGTGGACATTTCCAGCAAGGCCAGCGGCACCAACCCGCAGGGCATGATCAACATCGTGGGCCAGTCGATCAGCATCATGGGCCAGAAGCTTGGCGAGCAGGAGCTGGCGCGCGCGGACATCGTGATCCGCCCCAAGGTCAACCAGATCGGCGCCGCGGACTTCGAGCAGAAGGACCAGGCCATCATGGAAGGCGAGCGCGCCGCGCTGGCCGCCATGCCGGCGATCAAGGCCAGGATCGCCGCCGTGCAGATGGCGCGCCAGCAGCAGGCCGTGGCGAGTCACTAGACCATTAGTCACGGTTGAGGCTTCTACCCAGGGCTGGCCGTGCCTGTTAGCGTGATGCTTTCCCCGCGTCACAGGTTCCGCCATGCAACACCCTGCCCGTTTGCTGCTGCCATTCCTGGCGGTGGGCTTCGTTTCTTCCGTCCAGGCTGCCGGCGTGGACCCGCGCATCGACCACTTGCTGACCGAGCTGGGCAAGGTGCGCGCCATCTCCAGCGCGCAGCTTTCTCCCGATGGAAACCAGCTCGCCTGGGTGGTGCGCACCGATGGCAAGGATGCGATCGAAGTGGCCAAGGCCGACGGCAGCGACGTGCACCGCATTGGCGGCACCAAGACCGGCGACTGCAACGAGAGCGATCCCGCCTGGGCGCCCGATTCGCAGCATCTGGCTTTCCTCTCCAGTTGTGCCAGCGGCGGCAAGCAGAAAGACCTGCTGATCGTCGGCCCGCAATCGCGTGACACGCCGCATCACATGGCGTCCCTGCCGGGCGTGGCGCAGGGGCTGAGCTGGTCGCCCGACGGCAAGTCGCTGGGCTTTCTCTACGTGCCCAATGGCACGCGTCGCGCCAGCGCGGTCTACGCGGCCAAGCCGGCTTCCGGCGAGATCGGCGTGGACGGGCTGGAAGTGCAGCGCGTGGCGAGCGTCGCGGCCGAAGGCGGCGCAGTGCGCCTGCTCACGCCTGCGGCTACTTACGCCTATGAATTTTCGTGGTCGCCCGACAGTGCGCGCATCGCGTTCACCGGCGCACCGCCGCCGGGCGACAACAACTGGTGGGTCGCCAAGCTTTACGTGCAGGACGCGCAGGCCGATGCGAAGGCCTCGGTCGTCGTCGATCCGGCCACGGTGAAGGGCTCGCTGCATGGCCTGCAGATGGCCTTGCCGCGCTGGTCGCCGGACGGCAAGCGCATCGTCTTCATCGGCGGCCTGATGAGCGACCAGGGTTCGACGGGCGGTGACCTGTACGCCGTGCCCACCACCGGCGGCGAACCGGCCAACCTCACGACAGGCACGCATGTCACGCCGGCCTGGTTCACCTGGAGCGGTACGCAGAAACTGCTCGTGTCGCAGGTCGCCAATGGCCAGAGCCAGGTGGCCGAATACAACATCAATGAGACCGCAGCGCAGCCGGAGCGTGTGCTGTTCACGCTGCCCGCCACCATCGGCGATGGCACGGCGGAGATGGCGCTCTCGCTTTCGTCCGATCGTTCGCGCGTCGCCTACGTGCAGAGCTCTTACACCGAAGCGCCCGAAGTGCACGCGGGCGCGCTCGGCAGCAACGCACCGGCCGCCGTCACGCACATCAACGCCGCACTGAAGCCGGGCTGGGGCAAGGCCGAGTCGGTGGAATGGGACAACGAAGGCCGCCGCGTGCAGGGCTGGCTGCTTTATCCGGCCGAGTACGATGCGAACAAGAAGTACCCGATGATCGTCACCGTGCACGGTGGCCCGTCGAGCGCCGTGATTCCGCGCTGGCCGCGCATGGGTTTTGCCGGCGAGCCGTTCTCCGCGCTGGGCTACTTCGTGTTCATGCCCAACCCGCGCGGCAGCTTCGGCCAGGGCGAGGCGTACGTGCAGGCCAACCGCAAGGACTTCGGCCACGGCGACCTGCGCGACATCCTCGCCGGCATCGACACCATCGAGAAGAAACTGCCGGTGGACGACAAGCGCCTGGGCCTCACCGGCTGGAGCTACGGCGGCTTCATGAGCATGTTCATTCCCACGCAGACGCAGCGCTTCCGCGCCGTGGTGGCGGGTGCGGGCATTGCCAACTGGCAGAGCTATTACGGCCAGAACCTGATCGACCAGTGGATGATTCCGTTCTTCGGCGCCTCCGTGTACGACGATCCGCAGGTGTACGCGAAGAGCTCGGCCATCAACTTCATCAAGCAGACCAAGTCGCCCACGCTCATCGTGGTGGGCGATCGCGATGCGGAATGCCCGGCACCGCAATCGTTCGAGTACTGGCATGCGCTGCGCGCGCAGGGCGTACCTACGTCGCTGGTGGTGTATCCCAACGAAGGGCATCACTTCGTGGATGCCGACCACCAGCGCGACGTGCTGCAACGCGCGCTGATGTGGTTCCAGAAATACCTGCCGGCGTCGAACTGAGCGCCGTCACAACCGAAACAGGCCAGCCGCCGATGTCCGCATCGGCGGCTTTTTCGTGCCCTGCCATCCGGCCTATTGCATCGTGGCCAAGTGTATTGTTGTATTAATACACATGGATGCCTCGATGTTCGCCATACAACCCACCTCCGCCGAGCCGATCTACCGGCAGATCGTGGAGCAGCTGCGCCGGCTGATTGCCGGCGGCCAGCTGGTGGCCGGCGAACTGCTGCCATCGGTGCGCGAGGTCGCCGGCTTTCACGCCATCAACCCGATGACGGTGTCGCGCGCCTACGGCATGGCCGAAACCGAAGGCCTGCTGGAACGCCTGCGCGGCAAGGGCATGGCGGTGGCTGCCACCACGCGCAGCACCGCCACGCAAACCCAGCGCATGGCGCTGCTGGAACCGCAACTTCTGGAATTGTCGCGCCACGTGCGCGAACTGGAGCTGCCGGCGGATGCCGTGCTGCGCCGGTTGGGGCGCCTGCTCGGGGACTGAGCAGACACTTTGTTTGAACATGCATCTGACAGCGAGGGATAGTTCGATGAATGCGGTACTGCAATCCACCATCGATGGCACTGACGCACCGCTGGCGGTCCAAGGACTCACGCACGGTTACGACGACGGTCCGGTGCTCGCCGGCATCGATCTGTCGCTGCCCACCGGCAGCGTGCTCGGCCTGATCGGCCGCAATGGCGCGGGCAAGTCCACGCTGATCCGCGCGATGATCGGCCTGCTCAAGCCACGCGCGGGCAAGGCATGGTTGTTTGGCGAACCGGCGCTCGCGCTGTCCGATGCCACCAAGGCGCGCGTTGCCTATGTGCCGCAACAGCCCGAAGCACTGGCGTGGCTCTCCGCACAGCAGATGTTCGATTACGTGGGACGCTTCTATCCCTCCTGGGATGCTGCCTTCGCGAAACGCATGCTGTCGGACTGGGACATTCTTCCCAACAAGGTGTTGGGCAAGTTGTCGCCAGGTGAGCGGCAGCGCGTGGATCTCATACGCGCACTGGCATCGCAGCCGGAATTGCTGGTGCTCGACGAACCGGCCGCGGCGCTCGACCCGGTAGCCCGCCGCGATCTGTTGCGCGAGATCGCGTTGCGAGCGGGCGAAGCGGGCACGACGGTGCTGTTCTCCACGCATATCGTCTCCGATCTGGAGCGCGTCGCCTCGGACATCGCGTTTCTCCATGAAGGCAAGCTGCTGTTGCAGTGCGCCGTCGACGAGACCAAGGAACGCTTCGCGCGCCTGTGGCTGCCGGCGCACATGTCGGCAGCGGCGCCCACGAAAACGCTGGGCCAGCGTCGCCACGCGGACGGCAGCGTGAGCGTGGTGATCGAGCGACGCCAGGACGGCACGTGGCCCGAAGCGGCCAACCTGCCGGGTGCGCGCGTGGATGCGCTGGGCCTGGAGGATCTGTTCGTGGAGATCGCCGGATGAACGCGCAAGCGATCCTGCTCGCGCCCTGGCGTGCAACACACGCGCCGTTGCGATGGTTGTCCCTGTGCGTCGTCGCCCTGTGCGTGCTCGGCGGCATCGTGCTGGCCACGTTCTCCCACAAGGGTGAGCCGGCATGGATGCTGGTCGGTGCCTATGACGTCGCGCTCGTCTACATGTGGGCGTTCTTTCTATGCAGCGCCGCGTTGCTTGGCATCGACGCGCGTTGGCTGTGCGTTCCCGGCATGCAACGCGCCGCGGTGCAGTCCGTGCTGTTCTATGCGGCGCTCAGTCTGCTGCCGACGTGGCTGATTGCACAGGTACACGGCAGCGACACGGCGCCGATGATGCTGGTATCGGCGTTGTGCGTGCTTGCAGGGCTGTGTTTCGCGTTGCTGCCACGCTATGTGTCGTTGATCATGGGCGTACTGCCTGCGATGTTCAGCAGCTTGTCGCGGCAGTACGACCTGCCCCACGTGGGCGACCCACGTTTCCTGCCATGGGGCGGCACGCTCGCCGCCGTGTTGGCGACACTGTGCGTGCTCCGCTGGCGCAGCATCGTGCGCACGGCGCCGCAGCATCAGCAGGGCTTTTCAGGCCCGATGGTATTGCAGTACCGCAGCCGCCAATGGGCAGGCGGCGCCATGAATGGCGTGGACAGCACCACGCAGGTGCGCCAGCGACCGGACTGGATGCAGCCGCACCCCGATCTTCGCCATGCGGGCCCGCAACAGCCCGGCAACGCGATGCGCGTCGCGCTCGGCGGCTGGTACCTGCCGCGGACCTTGCTGGGGCATCTGCAGGGACTTTTACCGGGACTGCTCATCTTCTGCGTGCCGGCCACCACGTTGCTGCTCATCTACAACGACAAGCACACGATCTCGCTCCATGCGTTGTGGCCGCTGGCCGTGCTGCTCATTGGCTGGGTCGCCATGTTCGGCAGCATGGGCGTGGTGTTCTCGACTCTCATGCTGGTTCAGCAACGCTGGCGCAAGGCCAACGCGGAATTGCCGCTGCTGGCGCTTCTTCCCGGTTTGGGCGATGCCGCAAGCTCCAAGCACCGCATGCTCGTCACCACCCTGCGTCGACCGCTGGTGGCGCAGGCATGCGCCCTGATCGGCCTGCTCGCGCTGACGTTGCCTTCGCATCCCGCTGCGATCAGCGTGGCGACGCTCATTGCCGGACAAGTCGGCTGCGTGGCAGCGTTGGTTGCCTGCGTGCTGTGCGTGCTGGGTGGACGTCCGTTGTCGACCTGGGCAACGTTCGCGCTGATGATCACGATAAGCCTGCTCATCGGCCTCAACTCCTTCGTTCCCAACAGCATGGTGGGCTCTCACCCCTGGACACCGTCGCTATCGTTCGCGCTGCCCGTGCTGGCGGGCTGGTTCGTGGTCTGCGCCATCCTGGCGTGGGTGGGCGCGCGCGGATGGCGCGCGTGGCGCGAACGACCGCATGCCTTCATGCCCAACGGCTGAAGGCCTGGGGAATCGTCAGAACAATTGTCCCTGCGGTGACGGCTTGCGAGGCGGAACGAACTTGGTGGTGTCGAGCGACAGCTCGCGGGTGCGACCAAAGCCATGCTTGCGACACGCGACGTCGAAACGGCGGCGAATGAGTTCGGCGAACACGCCCTGCCCGCGCATGCGCGTGCTGAAGTCGCTGTCGTAGTCACGGCCGCCGTGCATCTGCTGCATCAGGCTCATCACGTGCGCCGCGCGTTGCGGCACGTGCAACGCCAGCCATTCGCGAAACAAGGCCTTCAATTCGTACGGCAGGCGCAGCGTGGTGAAGCCCGCGGACGTGGCGCCGGCGTCAGCGGCTTGTTCCAGCACGGCTTCCATGTCGCTGTCGTTGAGCGCGGGGATGATAGGAGCCACCAGCACGCCTACCGGTATGCCTGCCTCGTGCAACGTTCGCACGGCCTTGATGCGCCGATGCGGCGCGCTGGCGCGTGGTTCGAGTTTCGCGGCGAGATGATTGTCCAGCGAGTTGATCGACACGAATACCTGCACCAGGTTCTCGCGCGCCATCGGCGCAAGGATGTCGATGTCGCGCTCCACCATCGCGTTCTTGGTGACGATGGTGCATGGATGACGACACTCGGCCAGCACCTCCAGCGCCGCGCGCGTGAGCTTCCAGCGACGCTCGATGGGTTGATAAGGATCGGTACTGCTGCCGATGTTGATCGGACTCACCGTGTACGAAGGCCGCGCCAGCTCGTGGCGCAACACTTCGGCGAGATTGCTCTTGGCGCGTAGCTTCGTTTCGAAATCGAGGCCGGGCGAAAGATTGAGGTAGCTGTGCGAGGGGCGCGCGAAGCAATAGATGCAACCATGCTCGCACCCGCGGTAGGGATTGAGCGCCTGGTTGAAATGGACGTCCGGCGAATCGTTGCGTGTGATGACGCTGCGTGCGCGTTCTTCCGTTACCTCGGTGCGAGGGCGCGGCGCTTGCTCGTCGAGCAACCGGCTTTGCCAGCCGTCGTCTTCCGCGTGATGACGGATCGACTCGAAGCGTCCTTCCGGATTGGAAGCCGCGCCCCGGCCCTTGAGGGCTTGCGGTGGGAGAAAGGATTCAGCCATGCGGACAGTGTGCACCGGCCATGTCTCAGCCGACGCGACACCTCGGCCTGTGTCACTGCGCGTTTGGTGCGAGCTGCGCCTGCAGGGCCTTGCCCATCGTCTGCAGCGGGTAGAGGTCCAGTTGCCGGCCGAGTTCGGTGAAGACCGGCGTGGAGATGGTCCAGCCCAACGGAATGGGATAATTGCCTGGGCACAGGCGGAAGTGCCACAGCAAGTCGCCGCGCGCGGGGTCCGCCTCGTTGGGCCGAAGCGTGTTGAGCAGTTGCACGCGTGCGTACTCGCCGCGTGCGCTGCGCGTATCGAGCAGCGCATTCAACGGCGCAATGGCTTCGCCACTCACCGGTTCATGCACCACGCCGGGTACCGAGGGGCATGCGGCGGAATAGAACGGCATCGGATGGCTGGCGTCGTGTTGCTCGATGAAGTCGGTCATCAGCGGATCATTGCTGATATGGATCACGATGAAGCGCAGCGACAAGCCTTGCTGCTTCGCCTTGCCGCGCAACAGCCGCATGAGTTCGAGCAGCGTGGTGGTGCCGGAGTTCTCGAAGTAACCGCCATCGACGAGCTGCATGCGATCGGGCACGGGCGGATTGGCCAGATGCGTCTCCAATGTGCCGGCCGGGCTCACATAGGTGAAGCGCGCGCTGTTGAGCACCACTTCGCTCAGCGGTACGCGCGGATCGAGCCAGCTCGAGCCATCCAGGCCCGCCGTCCACGGTTGTCGTTGCGGCGTGGCAACCGGCTGGAACGGATGCTGGATGAAACGCTTGCCGTCGGCCACCGTGGTGCTGTTGAGGAACAACGCTGGCAGTCGCGTTGATGGCAGCGTGCCTGCCTGCCCATAGAGTGCGGAGAACGGTTCATCGAACGCCGGCATGCCTTCCTTGCGCGCTGCCGATTCCCAGGCTCGCGTCAGAGCGCGCGCACGATCGTCGAGCCACGCACCCGGCAGCCACCGCTGCGTGAAGTCGACAAAGAACGTGTTGGCCAAGGTGGGTGCGAGGAAATCGTGGCTGAGCATGCGCTGCGCACGCGCTTCCAGCGTGGATGCGTCCACCGTTTGCGGCTGCGCCAGCGAACTCACATAGACGGCCAAACCCAGGCTACCCCCGGAAACGCCGCTCGCGGCGAACAGATAGCGGGCAAACAGTGGCTCAACGTTCGACGGCTGACCTTGCTGCGTGACGGCGGTGAGACGGCTGAGCACCTGTGCCGACCACGCCGCACCGCGAATGCCGCCACCTTCCGCCGCCACGAGGATCACCGGGCACGGGATGTGGCCCACGCAGCGATCCGCAAGCCACGCATCCACATAGGCATCGAACGAAGGCCGCGTGTCGGCTGGCTGCAACGCGGGGTGCTCGTGCGTGCTCATGCCCGCGTACTGCCGCACCTTGTGGTTGTCGTTGAGATGCAGCCAATGCAGCGAGGCACTGAGCAGCAGCATGATCGTGAGCAAGGGCACGCCGCGCCGGTCGCCGACCATGCACAGCAAGCTGCCGCTGTAGCACAGGAAGGTCGCGGCGATGAGCAGGATGGCCAAGGGGCCCATGCCATCGAGCAGTTCGGGCACGAAGGCGATCAGCACGGTAGCAAGCACGTTGAGCGTCACCACGCTGATGTACATGACTATCGCGAACCTGCCCAGGTCGCGCACGCGCCACACGCGCTTCTCGTCGCGCGGCCGCGCATGGGGCGTGCTCACGCGCGGCACGCGACGAGACAGCGCGCTCCACAGGCGGCGGCGAGTGACAAAGAACACGATGAGCGCCGCCGACTCCACGACCAGACCGAGCGCGCGCCAGCTACGTTGTACACAGTGCTCGGTGATGTCGCAGGGCCCATGGGGCAGTTTGGTCAGCGCGAGCACGTAGCCCAGGCACACCAGCATCGGCACCGAGGCGCCGAGCAGGCGGGGCAGCCAGTCGCGCAGAAGGGCAGCGCGTTCGTCCTGGAGCGCGGGCCAGCGCGGATAGCGCAAGCGGTACGCGTTGCGCGCCGCATGCCACATCGCCAGACCCGCCAACGCGCTGCTGAGCAACAAGGCCACGTAGCGCGCTTCGCTGGGGTCAGTCCACAAGGCGATAAGAAAAAGTTCGGCGGCCTGATCGACGCCAATGGCTACCACCACCGCAACAGCCACGATGAGCAGCGACACGCGCACCGGCTTGAGGTGATCGAGCACCAGCGCGGTCCAGCCCAGCATGCGTCGCCAACGACGGCGGATGGTGGGTTGGCGGATGTCGCTTGCGCGCTCGATGTCGGGCATGCGGCTCCCTCCCAGGTGCCGTGCGTCGCCATGGTCGCGACCATAGTAGAGCGTTGCCCTGCTGTCACCCGTGACCGCGTTGGCATGCACGTTTCGGCGACGTCGCCGTCTCGACGCTGAAGGAAGGTCCTTGCGTCGCACCCATGCGACGCGAGGCTGTGGATACTTTCGTCCACCGTTGCGCGGCAAGGAGAATGCAATGACCACCGAAGGCCTGCTCGTTTTCCTGTTGATCGGCGCCATCGCCGGCTGGCTCGCCGGGCTGATCGTGCGCGGCTTCGGCTTTGGACTGATTGGCAACATCGTGGTCGGCGTGGTGGGAGCGTTCTTCGCCGGTTGGTTGCTGCCGCGCCTGGGCGTACATTTCGCGATGGTCAGCCCCTTCGTCAACAGCGTGCTGCATGCCTTGATCGGCGCGGTGGTGTTGCTGGCGATCATCGGCGTCATCCGCAGCGTGTGAATCGCGCGCAGGAAAAAGGCGCGGCGGTTGCCCGTCGCGCCTTTTCGTTGTCGCCAGTTACGTGATCAGCCGCGGATATCGACATCCTTGGTTTCACGCAGGAACAGCAGGCCGATGAAGAACGTGGCGATGGCCACGATGATCGGATACCACAGGCCGTAGTAGATATCGCCCTTCCACGCCACCAGCATGAAGCCGATGGTCGGCACGAAGCCGCCGAACCAGCCGTTGCCGATGTGATACGGCAGGCTCATCGAGGTGTAGCGGATGCGCGTGGGGAACATCTCCACCAGCCAAGCGGCGATGGGGCCATACACCATGGTCACGTAGAACACGAGGATGGCGAGCAGCACGATCAGCATCGGGTAGTTGCTTTGCGCCGGATTGGCCTTCTCGGGATAACCGGCCTCCTTGAGTGCGCCCGTGAGTTGCGCACCGAACGCCTTGCTCTGGTCTCCAAACGCCTTGCCGTCCAGTGCCGCTCCTTCAAACGAGCTGATGGTGCGATCACCGATCTTCACTTCGGCGATGCTGCCGGGCTCGGCCGCCACGTTGGAATACGGAATGCCCTTCTTCGCGAGGGCGCTCTTGGCCACGTCGCACGAGCTGGTGAATTTCGCCTTGCCCACCGGATCGAACTGGAAGCTGCAGCCGTTGGGATCGGCGACCACCTTCACCGGTGAGGTTGCCGCTGCCGTCTCGATGGCCGGATTGCCGAAATGCGTGAGGCCCTTGAAGATCGGGAAGTAGGTGAGCGCGGCGAGCAGGCAACCGGCGAGCACGATGGTCTTGCGGCCGATGCGATCGGATAGCCATCCAAACAATACGAAGAACGGCGTGCCGATGGCCAATGCCGCGGCAATGAGCAGGTTGGCCGTGGTGCCGTCGATCTTCAGGCTCTGGGTGAGGAAGTACAACGCATAGAACTGGCCCGTGTACCACACCACCGCCTGGCCAGCCGTGGCGCCGAGCAGCGCGAGTATCACCAGCTTGAGGTTCTTCCACTGGCCGAACGCTTCCGTCAGCGGCGCCTTGGAGTGCTTGCCCTCGGCCTTCATCTGCTGGAACACCGGCGACTCGTGCAGTTGCATGCGGATGTACACCGACACGATCAGCAGGATCGCCGAGACCCAGAACGGAATACGCCAGCCCCAGGATTCGAACGCTTCCGTGCCCAGGCCAAGTCGCGTGCCCAGGATGACCAGCAGCGAAAGGAACAGGCCGAATGTCGCCGTGATCTGGATGAAGCTGGTGTACAGGCCGCGCTTGCCCTGCGGCGCGTGCTCGGCCACGTAGGTCGCGGCGCCGCCGTACTCGCCACCCAGTGCAAGGCCCTGCAGCAGGCGCAATGCGATGAGGATGGTCGGTGCCGCCACGCCGATGGTGGTGTACTCGGGCAGCACGCCGACCAGGAAGGTCGACAAGCCCATGATGACGATGGTGATGAGGAAGGTGTACTTGCGGCCGATCAAATCGCCAAGACGGCCAAACACGATGGCGCCGAACGGACGCACCGCAAAGCCTGCCGCGAACGCGAGCAGCGCGAAGATGAACTGGCTCGTTTCGTTCAGTCCGGTGAAGAAGTGCTTGCCGATGAGCGCGGCGAGCGATCCGTAGAGGTAGAAGTCGTACCACTCGAACACGGTGCCCAGGCTGGAAGCCAGGATGACGCGGCGGTGGCCGGTGTCGAGCGATCCCCGCATGTCGACGGCGGTCGTAGCCATGATGTAGCCCTCAGTTGTGACACCCCATCGAATCGATGGATGTGGTTTCAGGTGCAACGTGATGGAGCGGCGCGTGCCACTCGGTATGCCTCTCCACTAGCCGGTTCGGGCGCCTCCCGTCGCCCCGCCCGGTGGTGCCGATGGCAACGCCGCCTGGCGGTGCCATCGTCGCTTGCCTAGAACTTGTACATGCCGCTGAAGCTGACCTGGTTGCCGTTGACGGTCTGGCTGGAGGACGAATTCTTCAGCTGGTAACGCAGATCGTCGTAAATCCACTCCACGCCCAGCTCGTAGTTACCCGAGGCATATTGCAGGCTCAAGGCAGACATGTTGTTGCGCAGGAGTGCGGTGCCCGGGGCCGCCGCCGTGCCGGCCGGCGTCCATGCAAGCACGTCGTCACGGTTGGGACGCGCCGCCGCGAAGAATCCATTGACGCTCCACTTCGGCGTGAAGTTGTAGCCCGCCTGCACGAAGCCGCCCGCTTCCTTGATGTTGCCGAACTGCGACATCGCACCGAAGATTTCACCCAGTGCCTTGCCGGTATAGATGAGGCCCTTGAACGTCCACGGACCGGGCTTCCACTGGCCGCCCAGGTCGTAGCCGATGCTGTTCAACTTGTCGCGCGGCGGCTTGGGCGCGATGTCGCCCACACCGTGCAGATCGATTTCGGAATAGTGCGCGGTGAGGTAAGCCAGCCAGTCCTTGCCCTGCGCATGCAGCCGCGCTTCGAATTGCGGATTGAAATGCGCCGCGCCGGCATTGAGGTAGTTGGTGGTGGCGTTGCCGGCGGGGTTCTGCGGGCCGCTCCAGTTGCCTTCGAGCAAGGCGAAGTCGAAGCGCCACTTCACGCCTTCGGTGCCGTGGTTGAGGTCCTGCATCACGATCACACCGGGATAGCGCCAGCCCACCACGCCCGAGCCATAAGCCAGCGGGAAGGCGATGTGCGACAGCGAGGTCGGCGTGTTTTCCAGCGGGAACATCAGGTCCCACATCTGGCCCACGCGCACGGTGGTGCCCCAGTTGGGGTTGATGATGTCCATGTACGCCTGGCGCAGGCGTGGAATCGGCTGCTGCTGCGCATACGCGCCGGTGCCGTTGTTGCCGCCGAAGAAATCCATCTCGATGCGGCCGCTGCCGTTCCAGTCCTCGTTCAACTTGGCGCCGGTGAAGTCGAGCCAGAAGCGCGTGTTGCGCACATCCGCGCCGCTGAGCGAGCCGGTGTAGCCGTTGGCCTTGTTGGCGGCGGTGGGCGGCGCGGGAATCTCCGCGTTCTGGCCGTTGCCGTAGTTGATGAAGGTGCGGTCCTGGCCAAATACCGTGGCATCGACGAAACCATGCAAGGCCACCGTGAGGCCCGGCGCCGTGGTGAACTGCGGCTTGGGCGCGGCTTCCACCTTGGTGGAGGTGGCCTGCGCCGTGGTCTGTGCCTGCGTGGCTGCCACCTGTGCCTGCTGGGCCGTCTGCGTGGCCTGCGTGGTGGCGGCCTTCTGCTCCTGGATCATGGCCTTCAGTTCGGCCAGTTGTTGCTCCAGTTGGTTCACACGCTGCTCGAGTTGTTGTTCGCGCGTGGTGCCTTTGCTGCTTTTCGTCGTGCTCTGCGCATGGACACCCAAGGGCAGGCTCAGCGCACAAGCGATGCTGAGAGCCAACAGGCCATGGCGGCGTGTGGTGGTGGTCAATGTCATAGCAGGCCTCCCCAGGTCGATGACCACCCGAGCATGTCCATGCTGCAATGCGGACGCCTATTCACCATTGGTCGAACCTCGACCAAAGTCGAAAGTGGGGCGAAACGTCTCGATCACCGGCCAGCCGCTACACTCGGTCGTTATCGCCGACAGTGGGTTGCTGCGGCGACATTCAACGCATGAGGAGGCCGGCAGGGCCGGCCGCAGGAGCCCCACGATGACCAAGCTCTACCCCGTCAAGCCCGATTTCGCCGCCAAGGCACGCATCCGCAAGGACGATTACCAGCGGCTCTACGCCGAGTCGGTCAAGGATCCGGAGGGTTTCTGGGGCAAGGTTGGCCAGCGCCTGCAGTGGAGCAAGGCGCCGTCCCGGATCAAGAACGTCTCGTTCGACCCCAAGGACCTGCACATCAAGTGGTACGAAGACGGCGAGCTGAACGTGTCGGCCAATTGCCTGGACCGTCACCTCGCCGAGCGTGGCGACAAGACCGCCATCCTCTTCGAAGGCGACGACCCGAACGAGTCGCGCCACATCACCTATAGGGAACTGCACGCCGAAGTGTGCAAGTTCGCCAACACGCTGAAGCACCTTGGCGTGGCCAAGGGTGATCGCGTGGCCATCTATATGCCGATGGTCCCCGAAGCGGCGGTGGCCATGCTGGCTTGCGCGCGCATCGGCGCCATCCATTCGGTGGTGTTCGGCGGCTTTTCGCCCGATTCGCTGGCCGGCCGCATCGCCGACTCGACCTGCAAGGTCGTCGTGACCGCCGACGAAGGCGTGCGCGGCGGCAAGAAGATTCCGCTGAAGACCAATGTGGACGCCGCACTGGAACGCCCGGGCACCAACAGCGTGGAGACTGTGATCGTGGTGCGCCGTACCGGCAGCGCCGTGCCCATGCAGTCGCCGCGCGACCGCTACTACCACACGCTGATGGAAGGCCAGTCCGCCGATTGCCCACCCACGCCGGTGGAAGCGGAGCATCCGCTGTTCATCCTCTACACCTCCGGTTCCACCGGCAAACCCAAGGGCGTGCTGCACACCTCGGGCGGCTATCTGGTCTACGCCAGCTACACGCACGAGCTGGTGTTCGACCTGCGTGAAGACGATGTCTACTGGTGCACGGCCGACGTGGGTTGGGTCACCGGCCACAGCTACGTGGTGTACGGGCCGCTGGCCAACGGCGCGACCACCGTGATGTTCGACGGCGTGCCGAATTATCCGGATACCTCGCGCTTCTGGAACGTGGTGGACAAGCACAAGGTCACGCTGTTCTATACCGCGCCCACGGCCATCCGCGCTTTGATGCGCGAGGGCGAGGGCCCGGTGAAGAAGGCTTCGCGTGCATCGCTGCGCCTGCTGGGTTCCGTGGGCGAGCCGATCAATCCGGAAGCCTGGGAGTGGTACTACCGCGTGGTGGGCGACGAGCGTTGCCCCATCGTCGATACGTGGTGGCAGACCGAAACCGGCGGCATCCTCATCACGCCGCTGGCCGGCGCCATCGACGAGAAGCCCGGTTCAGCCACGCTGCCGTTCTTCGGCGTGAAGCCGGCGATCGTCGATGCCAGCGGTGCGGTGCTGGAAGGGGCAACCGAAGGCAACCTCGTCATCACCGATTCGTGGCCGGGCCAGATGCGCACGGTCTACGGCGATCACCAGCGTTTCATCGACACGTATTTCAGCGCCTATCCCGGCAACTACTTCACCGGCGACGGCGTGCGCCGCGACGAGGACGGCTACTACTGGATCACCGGCCGCGTGGACGACGTGATCAACGTGAGCGGTCACCGCATCGGCACGGCCGAAGTGGAGAGCGCGCTGGTGTCGCATCCCAAGGTGGCCGAAGCCGCCGTGGTGGGCGCGCCGCACGACATCAAGGGTCAGGGCATCTATGCCTTCGTCACCCTGGTGGCCGGCGAAGAGGGCAGTGACGAACTGCGCAAGGAACTGGTCGCCTGGGTGCGCAAGGAAATCGGCCCCATCGCCACGCCCGATTTCCTGCAGTGGGCGCCGGGTTTGCCGAAGACACGCTCGGGCAAGATCATGCGCCGCATCCTGCGCAAGATCGGCGAGAACCAGCCGGACCAGCTCGGTGACATTTCCACGCTGGCCGATCCGGGCGTGGTGAAGAACCTGGTGGACGAACGTCTCATCAAATGACAAAGGAGTGAGTGAAGAGGAGCGAGACACGAGAGGGCAATGCAGCTCTCACTACTCACTCCTCTCCACTATTTTCTGCCCTATGCCCGACGTACTGATTGCCGATGATCACCCGCTGTTTCGCGATGCCCTGCAACGCGCGGTTGTCGCCGCGATTCCGGACGCCGACGTGCACAGCGCGGACAGCGTCTATTCGCTGCTTGGCCTGATCGAGCAGTTTCCCGACGCGGAGCTGCTCCTGCTGGATCTGCACATGCCTGGCGCGCGCGGCTATTCCGCACTCGCGCATATTCGCGGCCAGAACCCCGGCCTGCCCACCATCGTGGTGTCGGGCCACGAGGACGTACAGGTGGCGCGCCGGGCGCTTGCGCACGGCGCATCGGCATACATTCCCAAATCAACGCCGGGCGAAGACATCATCACCGCGATCCGCAAAGTGCTCGATGGCGATGTATGGCTGCCACACCAGCTGGTGGGCGGCGGCATGGAGCTGAAGCCCGACGAAGCCGCCGTGGCCGACCGCGTGGCCACGCTGACGCCGCAGCAATTTCGCGTACTCACCATGATTGCCGAAGGGCTGCTCAACAAGCAGATCGCCTATGACCTTGGCGTATCCGAAGCCACGGTGAAGGCGCACATGACCGCCATCATGCGCAAGCTCGGCGTGAACAACCGCACGCAGGTCGCGCTCGCCGCCAGCCATCTCGCCATCGACCAGGAAGCGATGCCGGCGTTGCCGGCGGATGAGGAAGGCTGAGTAAAGCCAGAAGTGAGTGAAGAGGATTGAGCAGCGAGAGTCGGCCGAACGGTGCCACTCTTACTTCTCACTCCTCTTCACTCGCTCCTGCCCTAAGCCGTCTGCCTGCGCACCAGCGCACTCAGCAACGCACGCAATGCCGCCGGTCGAACCGGCTTGTGCAGGATCGGATAACCCATCGCCCGCGCCCGCTGCTTCAATTCACTGCTGCCATCGGCGGTGATCATTGCAATTGGCGGCAGATCGCCAAGCACATGGCGCAACGCATCGAGCGCCTGCAAACCATCCATGTCATCCGTGAGATGGTAGTCGGCGAGGATCAAATCCACGCCGCCACGTCGCAGTTCCTGCTCGGCCTGCGCCACGTCGATGGCGGTACGGCAATCCACGCCCCAGCGCCGCAGCAGCGCACACATGCCGTCGAGGATGGCGGTGTCGTTATCCAGGCACAGCACGGTAAGCGGCAACTGTTCGCTCGATACCGGATGGACGTTCGTGCGACGACGCGGTATCGCACTTTCCGCGCGTGGCACGCGCACGGCGAAACGACTGCCCTTGCCTTCGCGCGAATCCAGTTCCAGCTTGTGGTGGAGTATGCCGGCGATGCGTTCGCAGATGGAAAGGCCGAGGCCCAATCCCTTCTCGCCCCAGGGTGAGGGACGATCCAGTCGCTGGAACTCGCCGAAGATGCGCGCGCGTTGCTCGGCGGCAATGCCGGGCCCCGTGTCCCACACTTCGATGCGCACTTCGTCGCCCATGCGACGCGCGCCGACCAGGATGCCGCCTTCGCGCGTGTAACGCAGCGCATTGGAGATGAAGTTCTGCAGTACGCGGCGCAGCAGTTGAGGATCGCTGCGCACCGCCAGCTTGGTAGACACCACGCGGAGTCGTAGCCCACGCTGCTGCGCAATCACCGCGAACTGCGCCTTGAGCGACTCGAACAGATCCGACAGCGCCACGTTGCTTACATCGGCGCGATAACTGCCGGCATCGAGACGCGAGGTATCGAGCAGCGCATCGAGTAGATCTTCAGCGGCGCGGAAGGAAGCATCGATGCGTTCGGCGAGCAAGCTTGCCTCGCCATCGAGTCCCGGGTGTTGACGCAGGGCTGCGGTGAACAAGCGCGCTGCATTCAACGGCTGCAGCAAATCATGACTCGCCGCCGCGAGGAATCGCGTCTTGGATGCATTGGCCATCTCTGCTTCGCGGCGCGCATGCGCTGCAGAGTTCAGCGCTTCGCTGAGTTCCGCCGTACGCTGATCGACGCGCTGCTCGAGATTCTCGTTCGCCTCGATGAGCGCCTGTTCCGCATTCTTGTACGCGGTGACATCGGTGTAGGTGGTGACGTAGCCGCCGCCCGGCAGCGCGCGGCCACGCATTTCAATCACCGATCCGTCGGGGCGGGTGCGTTGAAAGATGTGCGGCGAACCCGCGTGCATGTGCGCGATGCGCTTGGCCACATGCGCCTCGACTTCGCCGGGCCCCAGTTCGCCGTGCACCGCATTCCAGCGAATGAGATCGGCCACCGGCATGCCGACATAGACCATGCCATCCGGATAGTCGAACAACTCCAGATAGCGCCGGTTCCATGCCACCAGGTGCATGTTCGCATCGACCACGCTGATGCCTTGCGACACGTTCTCCAGCGTCGTGGAGAGCAGTTCGCGATTGAAACGCAACTCTTGCGACGCTTCGTCCATCAGCGCCATGGCTTCGGCTATGTCCAGGCCCGAGCCGGACAACGCGCCCATCAGGATGCGGCGCGCGCTCGCGGCACCAACGGCCGAGGCGAGCAATCGTTCGGTGTACTGGATAAGGGCGCGATCGGCCGCTTCGCCGGACTGCAGCGGCTTGCCGCGACGCTCCGCATATTCCTCGAAGGCACGCTGGCTGCTGCGTTCGCCCACGATGCGCTCGGCGATGGTGCGAAGATCGGCCACCGCTACGCGTCCGCGCCAATCACCGGCGCCGCGGCTATCGATCGCATACGGATCGATGAACATGGCCGCATGCAGGCGTTCTTCGAGGTTGGGACGAAAGCGTAACGAGACGAAGATAAGGCACGACACGTTCACCAGCAGCGACCAGAACGTGCCATGCATCACCGGGTCCCAGCCACTGAGGTGGAACAGCGCCTGCGGCTGCAACCAGCTGAGGTGCATGGGGCCGGTGTCCAGCCAGTCGGCCGTGCGATTCATGCCGGGCAGCAGCAACGTATAGACCCACACCAGGAATCCTGCCGCCAGACCGGTGGCCACGCCCTTTCGGCTGGCACCGCGCCAATAGAGCGCCGCGACAATGCCGGGCGCAAACTGCGCCACCGCTGCGAAGGCGAGCAGACCGGTCGTCGCCAGGTTGGTCGTATCGGCGACCACGCGGTAGTAGACGTACGCCATTGCCGCCAATGCGATGATCGCGACGCGTCGTACCAGCAGCACAAGTTGCGAGAGATCGGCACGCTGCTCGAGCTTGAACGCGTGGATGCGCAACAGCATCGGCATCACGATGTCGTTGCTGATCATCGTGGACAAGGCCACGCACGCGACGATCACCATGCCCGTGGCGGCGGAGAAGCCGCCAATGAATGCGAGCAATGCCATGCCGCGATCGCCATAGGCCATGGGCAGCGTGAGCACCCACGCGTCCTTGTTGCCCGCTTGCAGCTGCGGCACGTGAAGTCCTGCGGCCACGATGGGAAGCACGGCAAGACTCACGATCACCATGTAGATGGGGAACAGCCAACGCGCACGCGTGACGTCGTGCGGGTCTTCGCATTCCACCACGCCGATCTGGAACTGGCGCGGCAGGCAGAACATGGCGCAGAACGCGAGCAGGGTCTGCGCGAGGAAGCCTGGCGAGACGCCTTCGGAAAACTCGTTGATCGGCAGTTGCGCCGTGACAGCGAGGCCAGGTCCACGCCACAGGGCGTAGCCTGCCAGCGCAATGAAGACCACGAGTTTGATCAGTGACTCGACCGCGATGGCGAGCATCATGCCGTGGTGGTGTTCGGTGGCATCGATGGTGCGCGTGCCGAACAGGATGGCGAACGTCGCCAGCAGGATCGCGCACCACAACGCGCTGTCGCTGAACTGCGAAGTGCCCGGCGGAGAAGGGCTGCCGAGTACGGCATAGGACATCGCCACCGCCTTGAACTGCAGCGCGAGGTAGGGCACGACGGCGATCACGGCGATCACCGCCACGAGGGCGGCCAGTCCGTGCGACTTGCCGAAGCGCGCGCCGATGAAGTCGGCGATCGAGGTAATGTTGCGCTGTCGTGCCAGCAGCACAAGCCGGCGCAACAAGCCGAAACCGAACACGAACAGCAGGATGGGGCCGAGATAGATCGGCAGATAGCTCAGGCCTTCGCGCGCGGCCGTACCCACCGCGCCGTAGAACGTCCACGACGAGCAGTACACGGCAAGCGCCAGGCTGTACACCAGCGGACGCAGGCGCGGCTGGCGTGGGTAGAGCGGCCGGCGATCGCCTGCATAGGCAACGACGAACAAGAGTCCGACGTACAACAGGGAAACCAGCAGCAGTAGCCATCCGGCAATCAAGCGGTGCTCTCCGTCGTGTGGGCATCCCTGCGGTGGCTGCGCGCGGCGGGCGCTCTACACCTCGCCGTGCTTGTAAGTATCGCCTCTTGGGCGGCAACATGCGCGGATGATCACGACCGACGGCCAGACGCCGACCGATTTGGCGGCGGAGCTGGGTGAGGACATTCACGTCTGGCGGCTCGCCTACGACCATCACGACGGCCGCGCGCCGCTGCTGGCCATGCTGGGTGCCTATTTGGGCGTACCAGCGTCCCAGGTACAGCTCGAGGCGTCCGAACACGGGCGTCCCGCGCTGGCGGGCACGCAGCGCGACGCGTTTTCGTTCAACTGGTCCCACAGCCATGACCAGGCATTGATTGCGATCACGCGCGGCGTGCTGCCGGGCATCGATCTCGAACGCCTGCGCCAGCATCCCAAGGCGGTGCCCATCGCGCGGCGCTATTTCAGTCCGGATGAAACGGCCGCGCTGGAAGCACTGCCGGCTGACCAGCGCGACCGCGCATTCCTGGAGTTATGGACGGCGAAGGAAGCGGTATTGAAGGCGCTCGGTCGAGGCCTGGCATTCGGGCTGCACCGCCTGAGCATTGCCGGGCCATCGGATCTTCCCGTGTTGCACCGCCTGGAAGGCTATGAGGCCGCGCAGTGGCAGCTTCATCGTCTGATCCTCGACGATGCCCATGTCGGCACGCTGGCCTGGCAGGGGACACCGCGTCGCATCCGCCAGTGGACACTTGCCGGTACCGATTGATCGGCGCAATGTGTCCAACCCGCCGCCGTCGCGGCGCTTTGCTACGCCTTGCCAGCGAGTATTGCCCAATCTATGACCCTGCTTAGCGTCAACGTCAACAAGATCGCCGTGCTGCGCAATTCACGCGGTGGCACCGAACCGGACATTCTGCGCGCCGCGCATACGTGCATCGATGCCGGTTGCGGCGGTATCACCGTCCACCCACGTCCCGATCAGCGCCATATCCGGCCCGACGATGTGCGCGCACTGGCTGCCATCACGCGTGGCCGGGTCGAGTACAACATCGAGGGCAATCCGTTCGCCGGCGCCCGCGGCAGTTATCCCGGCCTGATCGAACTGGCGCGCGAGACGAAGCCCACGCAGGTCACGCTGGTGCCGGATGGCGATGGGCAGATCACCTCGGACCACGGCTTTGACCTCACGCGCGATATCGACACTCTGAAGCCTCTCGTGGCAGTGCTGCGCGACATCGGTTGCCGGGTGAGTCTATTCGTGGATTCCGGTGCTACCGGGTTTGAAGCCGCTGTCGCCATCGGCGTGCAGCGAATCGAAATCTATACCGGCCCTTACGCGCAAGCCTTCGAGGAAGGGCACGTGCAGGAGGAGCTTGCACGTTGCGCCGATACCGCGCGACGCGCGCAGCACGCTGGCCTGGCCGTCAACGCCGGACACGACCTGAGCCAGGCCAACCTGGGCACGTTCAAGGCGGCCATTCCTGGCTTGGCGGAAGTGTCCATTGGGCATGCGCTTATTGGCGAAGCCTTGTACGAAGGCATGGCGACCACGGTGCGGAAGTATCTGCAGATCCTTCGCTGATTTCTTCGCGGGCGCTTTTCATTTGGACGTCCATACGTCTGGAAGTGTCTTGCGCCAATAATCTCGTCATTCCGGCGCAGGCCGGAATCCAGTGGCGTGCACCATGATTGTCGCGCCAACTGTGATTCGCCTTTATGCGGCGGAAGCGGGTAACTCGACAATCAAGAGCGACCGTGTGAGCGCGATAACCCTTCGCACCGCTACTGGATTCCGGCCTGCGCCGGAATGACGAGCAGGAACTCAACACCCATCCGCGATAAGCCAAAAAAAACCCCCGCGCGAGGCGGGGGCTTTAAAGGGTAGTGTTGCGGTAATGCCTTACGGTATTACTGAATTACTGACCTTCAGTGAAGCCGATCTTGGTGAGACCGTAGCTCTTGGCATCCGCCAAGACTCGAGCGACGTGCTCGTAGGCCACACCATCGTCCGCGTTGATCTGCACTTCCGGCTGCTTGGCCGGATCGCCCAGACCACCGATCACCGCGAGCTGCGCCTTGAGGCCCAGCTCATCCACCGGCGTATCGTTCCAGTACAGCGCGCCGGACTGGTCGATCTTGAGGCGGACGGGTTCCGGCGGATTTTCCGGCTGAACCACGTTCGGGTTGGGCTGCGGCAGGTCGATCTTCACTTTGTGGGTAAGCATCGGCGCCGTGATCATGAAGATGATCAAGAGCACCAGCATCACGTCGACGAGCGGCGTGACGTTGATGTCGGCCATGGGCCCCTTACCACTTCCAGAACTGAATGCCATGACTCTTACTCCTTACCGGTCGTCATGAAGCCGACATGCACCATGCCTGCTTCCTTGGCGTCGGAGAGGACCTTCTTGACGATCTTGTATTCCGTGGTCTTGTCCGCACGGATCTGAAGTTCAGGCTGCGGCGTCAGCGTCGCCTTCACCGCAAACTGGGCCTTCAGTTCCGCCTCGGTGACTTCGACGTCATCGAGATACAGCGTGCCATCAGGCTTCACGGCCAAGTCCATCGGCGTCACCTGCTCAGTATCCGGAACCTTCGGATTGGCAGTCGGCAGCTCGACGGTGATTCGATGAGACATCAACGGCGCGGTGATCATGAAGATGATCAGCAGCACCAGCATTACGTCGACGAGCGGCGTAACGTTGATCTCCGACATCGGGCCGCCGGAATCGCCTCCGGTACTCATTGCCATGGGTCAGATCCTCACTTGCCTTCGACGCGAGCGCCGGTGGCGAAGAAGTCGTGCAGGTCGTGCGCAAACTCGTCGAACTGAGCGTACGTCAGACGGTTGGAGCGGTTGAAGAAGTTGTAGGCGAGCACGGCCGGAATAGCGGTGAACAGACCGAAGGCGGTCATGATCAGAGCTTCACCCACCGGACCGGCCACGGCTTCCATCGAAGCGTTGCCCGACGCGGAGATCTTGATCAGCGCGTGGTAGATGCCCCACACGGTACCAAGCAGACCGATGAACGGTGCCGACGAACCGACCGTGGCGAGCAGGGTCAGGCCGCCTTCCAGGCGCAGGCTCTCGCGAGCAACGGCCTGGCGCAGGGCGCGATCGATGAACTCGGAGCGGCTCAGCGACTCGGCGAGGCGACCACCACCGGCCGAAGCCTGCTGGTGGTGAGCGACGGCCGAAGCGGCGTCGAGAGCGATCTTCGAGAACGGTTCGCCCTTGGGCTGTGCTTCGAGTTCGCGAATGGCGTCCTGGGTGGAGCCATTGGACCAGAAGCCGTTGATGACCTTGTCGGCGCGACCGCGAACCATCGAGTTGCGGATTGCGTTGGCGACGATGAAGTACCAGGAAGTGAAGGACATCACCACCAGCACCACGAACACGATCCAGCCAAGGAAATCGAAGTTGTGGATGAGGTGATCGAAGCCCATCGACTTCATGGCTTCGGCGTTGGTGGTACCGCCCGCGGGGGCCGGAGAAGTTTGCAGGAACATAACGCTACCCTTGGAAAGTCAAGCGTGAACTGATTGACCGTAACCGAAGTTACAGCTGATTGAGATTGAAATTGACCGGGACGCGGACATAGCCTTCCGTCTTTTGCCCGTTCCTGATGTTCGGATTGAAGCGCCACTTGCGTGCCGTTTCAATCGCGGCCTGGTCCAGCTCGCGATAACCGCTGGACGCTTCCACCTTAATGTCCTTAGGCGAACCGTCCACACCCACCAGAATCATCAACGTGACCGTGCCCTCGTGACGCTGGCGGATAGCCTGCGGCGGATACTTGGGCTGGATACGGCTGTTATAGCTGATGTCCTGACTGGCGGTGATATCCGAAGGCGGAGCCGGAGGCGCAGGCGGTGCCGGCGGCGGCGCTGGGATAGCGTTGGTCGACGCTTCCTCAACAGCCGGCGGCGGAGCCGGCGGCGGCGGAGTCGGCGGCGGCTTGACCTGCTGAATGATCTTCGGCGGCGGCTGCTTCGGCGGCTCCGGCGGCGGCGGCGGCGGTGGCGGTGGCGGCGGAGGAGGCTCGATAAAGTTGACCTGGACCGTGCGTTCTTTTTCTTTCTGTACCTGCTTCGGCGGTGCCATAGGCGCCACCAGCAACAGGAACGCGAACGCATGCAGCGCGATGGCTACGGCCAGCGCCCAGGTACGCCTCCAATTGAACGGCCCTTGGCCGGTTGCTTCGTTACTTGAGGCCATCTGTCACTATCTGGAGCTAATCAATCGGTGAGACGTGGTCACGAACTCATGTGGCAAATCGATCCAAAGGGATGACATTTGCCACTGGACGGGAGCACGGAAAGGTTTCAACGGTACAACAGCACATGGCATTTGTATAGCACTTGTGAGGCAGGCAAATGGACGTCTATCTGCCCCACACTTGTTACACGTTCTGCCTTACTTGCTCGCGCCCTGCGCCTTCAGCCAAGCCTTTGCTTTGGCGGAGGTTTCGGGATCCTGTGCGGCCTTCTCCATGGCTGCGATCGTGCCCGGCTTGTCCTTCAAGCCACGGCACGCTTCGGCCAGCAACATATAAGCCGTGCCCTTGTGCTGCACGCCCTTGTCGATGCCCTGTTGGATGAGGCTCTTCGCCTCGCTGAACTTGCTGTCCTGGATGAGCAGCTGGCCGGCGCGAATGTTCGCCTCGCCGTCCTTCGCCATCGGGATAGCCTTCTGATAGGCCGCCAGCGCGCCCGACGTGTTGTCGGCCATGTAGGACGCCGTACCGAGCAGCATGTAGTTGTCGGCCGTGGAGGTGACCACGCCCTTGTTCAGGCCTTCCTGCAGGACAGCGACGGCCTTGGTCGCCGGATCCTTCTGGTCACCGCTCTGCTGGCCGGAGACGAGATAGAGCTTGGCGAGGTTGACGTAGTCCTTCTCAGTCTTCAGCTGACCGTTGGCGCGGGCCTTCTCCATCAGCGAAATCGCTTCCGGATACTTCTGCGACTGCATGAGCACGGCGACGGCGTTGTTCAGCGCGTTCGGATCGTTCGGGTTGGAAGCAAGCTGCTGCTGCGCCATCTGGGCAGCCTGGTCGCTCTGGCCCGATTCCGAGTAGCTGGCCATGAGGATCTGGTTCCAGCTGTCGCTCGGCTTGTCGGTCATCGACTGCGCCTTCTTGATGGCGGCAATCGCTTCCGGGAATTTCTCAAGGCGGTAGTACGCGTTGCCTTCGAGCGCGTACGAATCGGCGGTTTCCTTCTTGCCTTCGTTGCGCCACTTCTCGACGGTGTCGATGCTCAGCTGGTACTGCTCATTGGCCAGGTAGAACTGGGCGAGCATGTACTCGAGCTGGAAGTAGGTGTCGTTCGGCATGGTGCCGTTGTCGAGCGCACGCTTGAGCAGGTCGATGGCGCCCTTCACGTCGCCGTCGTTGTAATGCACGTTCGCCAGGCCCTGCAGGGCCAGCGCCTGTGCGTACTTGCTCTTGCTGCCGTCGGCGATCGGCTGAAGGATCTGCGTCGCCTTTTCCTTGTCCTGGTTGTTGACTGCGTCGAGGCCTTCGTTGATGGCCTTCTGGTCCTTTTCGCTGGTGAGGTCCAGCTTGGGTTCCTGACGCGTGGCGTTGGGGTAGAGCGCTTCCTTCTTGTCCTTGGAAGTGCTGTCCTTCGCGATGACCGGGGTGCTCACCACGGCCAGGGCCAGCGCCGAACCAGCGAGCATCTTGATCAGGGGAACACGCTTCATGGCAGTCCTCAATATGGGTTTCACGCGCCGAAGACGCGGGGGATCGCTGAGCGTAACCTGACTAGGCGCCAGATAACAAGTCGCAGCGCGACAACAAAGATTGTTAAAAATCAATAAGTTGAACCATACGCCAGCGACTGGACATGATTTTCGGGCTAAAGCCCCATGTCACCCGTGACTTTTCGGCCTGGAAACACGCTATCGGCAGCCGTTTCCCTGACTTTAGTTAATGTGCTAATGCGTTAGCACATTACATGAGAAAAGAGGGCTGCAGCGATGCGAAGACAGCTCGCATCGCTGCAGCCCTAGTCGTCAGATATCCAGGTTGGCGACCTTCAGCGCGTTGGCTTCGATGAAGTCGCGACGCGGCTCCACCGCCTCGCCCATCAGCATGGAGAACATCTGGTCGGCCGCGAAGGCGTCTTCGATGCCCACCTGAAGCATGCGGCGCGTTTCCGGATTCACGGTGGTTTCCCACAGCTGCTCCGGATTCATTTCGCCCAGGCCCTTGAAGCGCTGGATGGTGCGGCCCTTCTTGCCCTCTTCCAGCAGCCAGTGGCGAGCCTCGGCAAAGCTCTGGACGCCACGCGAACCGTTGCCGCGACGGACCACGGCATCCGCCTGGACGAGGCCGGCCAGCTGCTGGCTGGCATGCAGCACCGGTCGGAATTCCGCGCTGCTGAAGAACGGCTGCGGCAGCAGCCAGGTGTGGCTGAGGCCGTGCTGGTCGCGCACTACTTCGATGGCTGCCGGTTGCTCGTCCACTGCAGGCCGCAGCGCAAGCTTGTAGCGCGGCTTGCCGAGGCCGCTGGCGGCCAGACGGCCCTCCACAGCCTTCAGCCAGCTCTGCATGGCCGCAGCATCACTCCAGAGCGCCGGCTCAATGGCCGTGTGCTCAAGCAGCGCCGTGAGCACGGTGGCATCGAAGCGGTGGCCGAGGCGCTCGATCTGGTCCAGTGCAGACTGGTAATCGCGCAACAGCTTTTCCAGTGCTTCGCCGCTGATGCCCGGCGCGTCGGCGGCGTACTGCAATTCCGCGCCGTCGACGGCGGTGGAGACGAGGTAGCCGTTCAAGGCCGCATCGTCCTTCATGTACATCTCGTTCTTGCCCTGCTTGATCTTGTAGAGCGGCGGCAGGCCAATGTAGACGTGGCCGCGCTCGATCAATTCCGGCATCTGGCGGTAGAAGAACGTGAGCAGCAGCGTGCGGATGTGCGAGCCGTCCACGTCCGCGTCGGTCATGATGACGATCCGGTGGTAGCGCAGCTTGTCCGGGTTGTATTCCTCCTTGCCGATGCCGGTGCCCAGTGCGGTGATCAGCGTGCCGACTTCGGCGGAGGACAGCATCTTGTCGAAGCGGGCCTTTTCCACGTTGAGGATCTTGCCCTTCAACGGCAGCACGGCCTGGGTCTTGCGGTTGCGGCCTTGCTTGGCGGAACCGCCTGCGGAGTCACCCTCGACCAGGAACAGTTCGCACAGCGCCGGATCCTTTTCCTGGCAGTCAGCCAACTTGCCCGGCAGCCCGGCGATGTCCAGCGCGCCCTTGCGGCGGGTCATCTCGCGCGCCTTGCGAGCGGCCTCGCGGGCACGCGCGGCGTCTACCACCTTGGAGGCGATGGCCTTGGCCTCGTTCGGGTGTTCCAGCAGGAACTCGCCCAGCTTCTCGTTGACGGCCTGCTCCACCGCGGTCTTCACCTCGGAGGAAACCAGCTTGTCCTTGGTCTGCGAGGAGAACTTCGGGTCAGGCACCTTCACCGACAGCACGGCGATCAGGCCTTCGCGCATGTCGTCGCCGGAAAGGGCGACCTTGGCGTTCTTGGCCAGGCCTTCTTTCTCGATGTAGCCCTGCAGCGAACGTGTCAGCGCGGCGCGGAAACCCGTGAGGTGAGTACCGCCGTCGCGCTGCGGGATGTTGTTGGTGAAGCAGTACATCGTTTCCTGGTACGCATCGGTCCACTGCATTGCCAGTTCGACCGAGATGCCGTCCTGCTGGGCGCTCAGGCTGATCACGTTGGGGTGCAATGCGGTCTTGAGCTGGGCCAGGTGCTGCACGAACGACTTGATGCCGCCTTCGTAGGCAAAGCGATCGCTACGCCCTTCCCCGCGCTCGTCCTTCAGGTCGATGGTGACGCCCGAATTGAGGAACGCGAGCTCGCGCAGGCGCTTGGCCAGTATGTCGTAATGGAATTCGACATTGGTGAACGTGCCCGTGCTGGGCAGGAAGCGCACGGTGGTGCCGCGCTTGGTGGAAGCGCCCACTTCCTTGATCGGGTACAGCGGCTCGCCATGGGCGTATTCCTGCTGGTACTCCTTGCCCTCGCGGCAGATCGTCAGCCATAGGTGCGAGCTGAGCGCGTTCACCACGGACACGCCCACGCCGTGCAGGCCGCCGGAAACCTTGTAGGAATTGGCGTCGAACTTGCCGCCCGCGTGCAGCACGGTCATCACCACTTCCGCGGTGGATCGGCCCTCTTCCGGGTGGATGTCCACCGGGATGCCGCGGCCGTTGTCGGTGACGCTGACCGAGCCGTCGTCGAGGATGGTGACCGTCACATGGTCACAGTAGCCAGCAAGAGCTTCGTCGATCGAGTTGTCGACGACTTCGAACACCATGTGGTGCAGGCCGGTGCCATCATCGGTATCGCCGATGTACATGCCGGGGCGCTTGCGCACCGCCTCCAGACCTTTCAGAACCTTGATGTTGCTCGAATCGTAGGATGCGTTCATTCGTCGACCGTTTCCTGGGCGCCTTTTCCCGCCCGGACGGCGCCTAGAGGCCGGGCTGGGGACATAATCGGTTGATTATAGCAGGGGGCTGATACGTCCCTGTTCCACGTGGAACACCTGCGTGGGACCGGTTTGCAGGGCCTCCGGAACCTCCGTGCCAGTGACCAAGACCTGAGCACCGACCGATCTCAACTGGTTCACGACGGCGGCTTGATGCGCCTTGTCCAGCTCGGAGGCTAGATCATCCAGGCAGACGACGGGCCACTCGCCCCGCCTTTCCGCATAGAGCGCCGCTTGAGCCAGCACACAGCCCAGCGCCGTGAGCTTTTCCTGGCCGCGCGACAAGTGCTCACGCTGCGGCGCATGTTCGAACACGATGGACCAGTCAGCTCTGTGGGACCCCATGGTGGTGTGGCCCCTGGCGAGATCTCTCCCGCGCTGGCTGGCCAGCAAGTCGCCCAAAGCGGCTTCTTCGGACCAGCCTCGGCGGTACTTCATTTCCACCAAGCCAAGCTCGGGCAACAAACCCGCCATCGCTTGTTCTATATGGGGACGAAGAGCGTCCAAATACAGGGTGCGGAGCCGATCGATCACGGCTGCCGTGGCGTCCAGCTCGGCTTCCCAAGGGAGAAAGAGTGCCTCGGGCGCCGTAGTGGTGGCACGGAGCAGCGTGTTTCGCTGCTTGAGCGCCCGCTGATAGCGCCTCCACGCGGACATGAATTCATGTTCCACGTGGAACACGCCCCAATCGAGGTAACGGCGCCGTTCTTCAGCCCCGCCCGCAATCAGCGCGTGTGAACCCGGTTCGAAGCAGACGACGGCGCATTCCCCAACCAGCTCGCTCAAACTGACGGCCTCGCCATCCATCCGAGCCTCCCATCGGGCTCCCTGCCTCCCGAGTCCTAGGCGGCGCACACGACCATCTGCGTGCCTAAGTTCCGCAAAGACCGACAACGCCTCGGTACCGCGTTGGAGCAAGGCTTCTTTTGCCCCGGAACGAAACGATCGGGCATGCGACAGCAGGAAGGCTCCCTCCAGGATGCTGGTCTTCCCTGCCCCATTGGCTCCAGCGAACACGGTAACGCCGGGTTGCAGCGGGATCACCGCATCGCCCAGACAACGCAAGCCGCGAATACGAAGACTTTCCAGCCACATGTCAGCAAACGGCCCAAGCAAGAACGCCGGAGCGCCTCTCGACGGCTCCGGCGTTCGTTTCTTGCTTGCCCGACTCAGGCAAACGGAACATCGACATCAGAGGCGAAGCGGCATGATCACGTGGCGCGCCTGGTCGTTGTCGTCTTCCTGTACCAGACAGCTCGACTGCGCGTCGCGCAGATTCAAGCGCGCCCGATCACCGCGCAAAGCGGCCAGCGCGTCCAACAGATAACCAACGTTGAAGCCCACGGCCAGGTCAGAAACCGGCGTATCCGCCTCGAGTTCTTCCACCGCCTCTTCCTGCTCCGGGTTGTGCGCCACGATGCGCAGCTTGCCCGGCGACAGTTCCAGCTTCACGCCGCGGTACTTTTCGTTCGAAAGAATCGCCGCACGCTGCAGAGCCCCGCGCAGTACTTCGCGATCCAGCGTGGCGTGCTTGTCGGCGCCCAGTGGAATCACCGCTTCGTAATCCGGGAAACGACCGTCGATGAGCTTGGAGGTGAACACCACATCGCCACGGCGAACGCGCAGGTGGTTACGACCGAATTCGAGCTCCACTTCGCCATCGCCCGTCTCGAACAAACCGATCAGCTCGTTCACGCCCTTCCGGGGAATGATGATCTGGCGGCGCGTGGAAACCTTGCTGTCCAGCTTGGTTTCCTTCAACGCCAGGCGGTGACCGTCGGTAGCCACGCAACGAAGCGTGTGCTCCTGGAGGTCGAGCAGCATACCGTTCAAGTAGTAGCGCACGTCCTGATTGGCCATGGCGAAGGCCGTGCGTTCCATGAGATCGCGTAGCACTTCTTCCGGTAGCGCTACTCGCTCAACCAGCTCTATTTCATCGATGGTCGGGAATTCGGTGGCCGGCAACGTGGCGAGCGTGAAGCGGCTACGCCCTGCATTCATGGCGACGCGATCGCCATTGAGCTTCAACTCGATCTGCGCGCCATCCGGCAGTGCACGCACGATGTCGAACAGTTTGCGCGCAGGAATGGTGATTTCACCGTCGACCAGCTTGTCGGCTGCCGTGGTGGCGATCATTTCCACTTCGAGATCGGTGCCGGTCATCGACACTTTGCCGTCGGCTACCTTCACCAGCAGGTTGGCTAGAACCGGGAGCGTTTGTCGGCGTTCGACGACGCCAACGACCTGCTGCAACGGTTTGAGCAGAGCTTCTCGTTGAATGCTGAATTGCATGTATGCGCTTCCCCAATCCTGCTTTTCTGTTTTTAAAAGAAGTTCTGTAGTGGTGGTAGGCGGCGTGGATAACTCAAAAAACTGAAATTATCCATGAGAATCAAGGTTTTACCCGATTCTCACATTGTGTTCCAAAGAGCCTGATCACTGTGGGCCGATTGTGGATAACTTTCCAGTCCAAATCGTCCACCTATTATCCACAGGTTGCCACCGTACTTTTCAAGCAATCCGTGCACAGCCGCCCTGCTTCCTCAACCCGTGAGGATGCGGATGAGCTGTTCCCAATCCTGACGCATGCGTGTGTCGGTCTCGCAAAGCTTCTTGATGGTGCGGCAGGCGTGCAGCACCGTCGTGTGGTCGCGGCCGCCGAAGGCCTCGCCGATCTCCGGCAGGCTGTGTTCGGTCAACTCCTTGGACAGCGCCATCGCGATCTGGCGAGGACGCGCCAGCGAACGCACGCGACGCTTGGACAACAGATCCTGCAGGCGCACCTGGTAGTAGTCGGCGACGATCTTCTGGATGTTGGGCACCGTCACCGCCTGCGCATGCGTGGCCAGCAGATCGCGCAGGGTTTCTTCCGCAAAGTCGATGGTGATGGGCTTGCCGTAGAAGTTCGCGCGCGCCGCCAGCGTGTTGAGCGCGCCTTCGAGGTCGCGCACGTTGGAGCGGATGCGCTTGGCCAGCAACATCGCCACGTTCTCGCTCACCGCCACGCCCTTGTCGTGGGCCTTGGAAAGCAGGATCGCCGCGCGCGTTTCGAAGTCCGGCGGCTCGATCGCCACCGACAGGCCCCAACCCAGGCGCGACTTCAGGCGCGGCTCGAGCTTGTCCACTTCCTTCGGGTAACGGTCGCAGGTAAGGATGATCTGCTGCTTGGACTCGAACAATGCGTTGAAGGTGTGGAAGAACTCCTCCTGCGTGGTGTCCTTGCCGGCGAAGAACTGGATGTCGTCGATGAGCAGCGCGTCCACCGAGCGGAAGCGTCGCTTGAATTCGTCCATGCTCTTGGTGCGCAGCGCCTCGATCATCGAGCCCACGAACTGCTCCGAGCGCAGGTACAGCACCTTGAAGTCCGGATTGCGCTCGCGCATCAGGTTGCCGGTGGCGTGCATCAAGTGCGTCTTGCCCAGACCGGTGCCGCCATACAGCAGCAGCGGGTTATAGGCGCGGCCCGGATTCATGGCCACCTGCATGGCGGCGGCCTTGCCCAGCTGGTTCGACTTGCCTTCGACGAAGGTTTCGAAGGTGTAATGCGGATCCAGATTGTGGCTGAAGCTGGGCGGCGGGACTTCGGCCACGGCCGGCGCGGGCTTGACCGGTGCCGCCACGGGCGCCGGCGCCTTGCCGCTCGCGGTGGCGCGCGGTGAGCTGGAACCCACCTCGAGACGGACCGTCAGATCATGCCCGGTCAGCTGGCTGATCACCGTTTCGATGCGCGCCAGATAGCGCTCACGCACCGTCTCCAGCGTGTATGGATTTGGCGCGAACAGCTGCAGGCCATGGGTGTCGTCGCGTGCCTGCAGTGGCATCAGCCAGGTGTGCAGGTCTTCGGCGTTCAATTCGCCCTCGAGGCGCTCGAGACAGCGCCGCCACAGGTCACTCATGGGAAGTCTTCAACCACTGGAAGGAGCGCTTAAGCGCGGGGTGGACCGGCAAGTCTAGCAGCACGAACCCTCCTTCATGGCATGGATATCCACACGGATATCCACAGGAAGTAAACAGCCTTTTGTCAACCCGCGAAATACCCCCATTTGACAAGCGCCAAACTTCCCTCGCATAATTTCCAACCTTTTTACCAACTTAACCGGAGGAAGCCATGTCCAAGCGGACCTTCCAGCCCAGCAAGCTCAAGCGTGCCCGCACCCACGGCTTCCGTGCTCGTATGGCAACGGCCGATGGCCGCAAGGTGTTGAACGCACGTCGCGCCAAGGGCCGCAAGCGCCTGATCCCGTAAGCGGCTCGCCACCATGCGTGCCGCCGGCCTGCCGCGTGAAGCGCGGTTACGGAGCGCCGGTGATTTTGCAGCTCTGCGACATACCAGCGGCCGCCTCGGCGGCCGCTGTTTTTCTGTGCGCTATCGGGTCAACGAACTGGGCCATCCGCGTCTTGGCCTGGCCATTTCCAAACGCGTTTCCAAGCGCGCGGTCGATCGCAACCGCATCAAGCGCCTGGTGCGCGAATCTTTCCGTCGTGCCCGCCTTGACCTTCCGCCCGTCGACCTCATGGTGATGGCGCGCGAGCAGGCGTGTGGCCTGCCCGGCCCGGAGTTGCTCGCCGAATTGCAGCAGCTGTGGAAGAAACTGCGTTCCGCGAAGGTCGAGCCCACGTTGAAGCCGGGCGACCCGACCGGCACAATCGTGCGTTGACCTTTTTCCATCCCCTTCCGCGGCACGGCGTCGCGGCATGCACCGGATCTGCTCCGCGATGAATCAAACGCGTACGTTCCTCATCTTTGCCCTGCTGGCCGTGGCCTATCTCCTATTCCAGGCCTGGGAGAAGGATTACGGCCCGCAACCGCCGGCGGCGGCCGCGCCCGTCGCGGGAACCAGCACTGACAACAGCGTGCCCGGCGCCAGCGCCTCCACCGCGCCGGCCGCCGTTCCCGGCACCGTCAGCGAAGCGTCCGCGCAATTGATCACGGTCAGCACCGATGTGCTGCGCCTGACCATCGACACGCGCGGCGGCAGCGTGGTGCGCTCGGAGCTGCTCAACTATCCGGCGGTGCCGCGCACCAAGAAGGATCCCGACCCCGCGCCGGCTCGCCTGCTCGATGACGACCGCGCACAGTACTTCGTGGCGCAGAGCGGCATCGTGAGCAACCAGGGCGACGCGCCCGATCATCGCGCCGTGTTCGCGACCGCGCAGACCAGCTACGCACTCACCCAGGGCCAGGACGACCTGAAGGTGGACCTGACCTGGCAGAACGCCGCCGGCCTCAAGGTCACCAAGACCTTCGCGCTCAAGCGCGGGAGCTACGTGGTCACCGTTGACCAGAAGATCGAGAACGGTGGCAGCGCGGCCTGGGCCGGCAACACCTATGAGCAGCTGCAGCGCGTCGCACCGACGCAGCAGAAGAGCTGGCTGCAGAACTTCACCGATCCCTCGTCGCACAGCTTCTATGGCGCTGCCTGGTACAGCCCGGAAGACAAGATGACCACTCTGCCGTTCACCGACTTCGCCAAGAAGCCGCTGAACCACGCCATCACTGGCGGCTGGGCGTCGATGCTGCAGCACTACTTCTTCGTGGCGTGGATTCCGGCCGCGCAGGACGCCAGCACCTACAGCACCAGCGTGATCAATCCGGATACCGCCCAGCCGGTGTACCTGATCCGCACGGTCGGCCCGTCCATCAGCGTGGCACCGGGCCAGAGCGCAACGAGTGCGTCGCGCCTGTACATCGGCCCGAAGCTGCAGGGCACGCTCGATTCGGTGGCGCCCGGTCTGGACCTCACCACCAATTACGGCTGGCTCACGGTAGTGGCGCAGCCGTTGCACTGGTTGCTGTCGCAGCTGCACGCCATTGCCGGCAACTGGGGCGTGGCGATTATCCTGCTCGTGCTGCTGCTGAAGGGCGCGCTGTGGAAGCTCACCGCCGCGCAGTTCCGTTCCGGTGCCCGCATGCGCAAGCTGCAGCCGCGCGTGAACGCTCTGAAGGAGCGTTACGGCGACGACAAGATGAAAATGCAGCAGGCCATGATGGAGCTGTACAAGAAGGAGAAGGTCAACCCGATGTCGGGCTGCCTGCCGGTGCTGATCACCATGCCGGTGTTCTTCGGCCTGTACCGCGTGCTGATGGAAAGCGTCGAGCTGCGCCACGCGCCGTTCTTCGGCTGGGTACACGATCTTTCCGCGCCCGATCCGTTCTTCGTGTTGCCGGTGATCTACATCCTGGTGATGCTGGCTACGCAGTGGCTCACCCCTGCCGCCGCGGGCATGGATCCGGCACAGCAGAAGATGATGAAGGTGATGCCGGTGGTGTTCGGCTTCTTGTTCCTGTTCTTCCCGGCCGGCCTGGTGCTGTACTGGGTCATCAACGGCCTCACCAGCCTGACCCAGCAGTGGCTGATCACGCGCAGCGTGGATCGCGCGGAAGAGAAGGCCAAGGCGGCGGCCTGATTAGAAGCAAGGCGTCGCAGGAAAAGGCCGCTGACGCGGCCTTTTTCTTGGCCAGCAAGCCGCATAATTCCCGCATGACTCACACCGACACCATCGCCGCCATCGCCAGTGCACCCGGTGCCGCCGGCGTCGGCGTATTGCGTGTGTCCGGACCCGCCGTGCCCGCTATCGCCGCTGAATTGTTCGGCCGCGATCCCGAACCGCGGCGCGCGCATTTCACGGCGTTCCGCGAAAGCGACGGCGAACTGATCGATCGCGGTCTGCTGCTCTACTTCCCCGCACCGGCCTCCTACACCGGCGAACACGTGCTGGAACTGCAAGGTCATGGCAGCCCGGTGTTGCTCGACGCACTGTTGCGCCGCGTGTGCGCGATGGGCGCGCGATGGGCGCGGCCAGGCGAATTCACCGAACGCGCCTTCCTCAACGGCAAGCTCGATCTCGCGCAGGCTGAAGCCGTGGCCGATCTCATCGCGGCGCGCTCGCACGCCGGGGCGCGCGCCGCGCTGCAATCGATGGAAGGCGTGTTCTCGCGCAAGGTGCATGATCTGCTGCAATCGCTCATCGCGCTGCGCGTGCACATCGAGGCGGCCATCGATTTTCCCGAAGAGGAAATCGATTTCCTGGCTGACCCGGTGATCACTCAGCAGCTGCACGCATTGCGTGCCGAGCTCGATGCGCTATTGCACGAGGCGCAACGCGGCGTGCGCCTCAACGACGGCTTGCGCGTCGCCATCATTGGACGTCCAAACGCCGGCAAATCCAGTCTGCTCAATGCGCTCGCCGGCAGCGACCGCGCCATCGTCACGGACATCGCCGGCACCACGCGCGACGTACTGCGCGAACAACTCAACCTCGACGGCATCGCGCTGGAACTGGCCGATACGGCGGGCCTGCGCGACACCGACGATCCGGTCGAACGCGAAGGCGTGCGCCGTGCCCACGGCGAACTGGCGCGAGCCGATGTCGCACTGCTCGTTACCGATGCCGGCGATGCAGAGCACGACCTAGCGTTGCTTGCCGACCTTCCTTCGCATGTCGAGCGCATCGTCTTCATCAACAAGATCGACCTTGGCGATCATGCGGCGGGCTACGACGTTCGCGCCGACGCCATCTGGGTCTGGGCTTCCGCGAAAACCGGCGATGGACTGGAAGCGCTGCGCAACCACCTCAAGGAGCTGGCGGGCGCCGGCGGCGGAGAAGGAGCCTTCAGCGCGCGTCGACGCCATGTGCTGGCACTGGAACAAGTGGCCGTGCATCTCGCGCGTGCCGACCATGTCTTGCACGCCACCCGCGCCGGCGAACTCGCGGCCGAAGAGTTGCGACAAGCCCAGCACGCGCTCGGTGAAATCACCGGCACCTACACCAGCGACGATTTGCTCGGTGCGATCTTCAGCTCATTCTGCATCGGAAAGTAAGGCGCAATACGTAAGGCGCACGTAGATTTCAGCAGATTCCGATAGAACGCTTGCCGCCTTCCCCGCATCGTAGCGCGACCTGCTGCATAACGGTCGCGCACTCGCGTGACCCTCTGAAACAACGATGGGGAATTTTCATGGAATGGTATTTGAAAGTGCTCAAGCAGCACTACGCGGACTTCAATGGCCGCGCGCGCCGCAAGGAATATTGGATGTTCACGCTGGTGAACATCATTATCGCCTTTGTGTTTGGCTTCGTCTGTGGGTTGATCAAACTACCTGCGTTGAGCATGGTTTACTCGCTGGCCGTCTTGGTTCCCGCTATCGCCGTTACGGCGCGCCGGCTTCACGATATCGGCAAGTCCGGCTGGTTCATGCTGATTGCGTTGATTCCGTTGGTCGGTCTCTATCTGATCTATGTGCTCACGCTCGAAGGCGACAACGGCAATAACGCCTACGGTCCGAATCCGAAAGCGGTGCTCGCCTGACGAAAATGGCCGGCCATGCGCCGGCCTTTTTCTCAGCTCTTCACGCCAAACGCGCCAAAAATCTCCCTAAACAGCACGTCTTGTGGCGCGACGCGCTAACGTTCGCGAGGCGTTGGCGCTAACATGCTGAGTTTGCAAGCGGTCGCTCGTGATTCCGGCATGCTCCATCTCTTCTTCGGTGCCCTCGGGCTATCCACACTCTGGTTGATTCCATGGATTTGGCGCGTCGCCAGGAGTTTGCTGGCCAGGCGCCGCCTGTCCCGTGGCGGTGAAGGCACGATCCGCTTCTGGTTGGGCGTGCTCGTGGTCATCCTGGCCAGCGCAACGTTGGAAGGTCTGGTCATCGACCAGTACACCGACGATCCGAATGCTGGTGGCGTTGTTTGCCGCGCCCTTTCGCGCCTCATCGGCGGCCTGCTTGGCGGGTGGCTGACCACCGTCGTCATGCTCGGTGCCATCGCTGTCGCGCTGCCGTGGTATCTCGGCATGAACTGGCGGGCGATGTTCAAGCATGTGTCTGCTGGCGTGGACGTCATTGCCGCGCTGCTTCAGCGTACGATCGATGCGTTGGCTGCGCGTCGCAGTTCATCGACGGGTCTTCGATCGAATGGCGCCGTGCGTCGCCCGAAGCGGGTGGAACCTGCTGCGCGGCGCGCGAAATCCGCCGCCACGCGTCGCGTACCGGCTGCGGCAGCCGTTGTTCCTTCGCCGAAACTCACGCCCGCGCCGGAGACGGAAGTGCGGCCGGCACCCGTTTCCATGTCGCGCGTTCGTCAGGCCGCGCAGCACGAGAAAGTGATACGCGAGCCATGGCTGACACCGAAACGCGGCCAGCCTGCTACACCCGAACCGAGGGTGACCCCAGGTCGTCTCGCGACGGTCGTGCCCATCGCGCCGAAGACGACCGCGGCCCCTACAACCACGACGCTCGGGCCTGCAGTTCCCGCGGTCGATTTGCCAATCGGCATCGACACTACCTCGGCGTCTTCGTCACCCGTTGCCGAACCGATGGTCGACACCGCCCTCGCGGTTCCGGTAGTTGAGCCCATGCCGGCGACCGCGGAAGAATTATCCGTCGATCTTCCCGTCGAGCCCGACGTCGATCTCGCTGCCGTGAGCGCATTGCCGGTGAGCACGTCGGTCGTAGCGGCGCGCCGTCTGGCGGCCAACGACGAAGAGCCGAGTCCTGCGCCGGTCACCGTCATGGCATCGCCGTCGAACGTCGCGACGCGTCAACGCACATCCGTCATGTTGCCACCGCTTTCGCTGCTTGCCGCGCCGCGCCAGGAATTCGCTGCCATCGACGATGCACAGCTCGCCGAGACCGGCGAACTGATCGAGCAGCGCCTGCGCGAGTTCAAGGTGCCCGTGGCGGTGGTGGGTGCATCCGCCGGGCCGGTCATCACGCGCTTTGAAGTGGAGCCCGCCGTGGGTGTGCGCGGCAACCAGATCGTCGCGTTGATGAAGGATCTCGCCCGCGGTCTGGGACGGACGTCCATACGCGTGGTCGAGACCATTCCCGGCAAGACCTGCATGGGCCTGGAGTTGCCGAACGAGCAGCGCCAGATGATCGCGCTGTCCGAGATTCTCGATTCGTCCGCCTATCGCGATTCCGATTCGCTCCTGACCCTCGCGATGGGCAAGGGCATCACGGGCGAATCGGTGGTAGCTGATCTGGCCAAGGCGCCGCACATGCTGGTGGCCGGCACCACCGGCTCGGGCAAATCCGTCGCGGTGAACGCGATGATTTTGTCGATGCTCTACAAGGCCACGCCCGACGACGTGCGCATGATCATGATCGACCCGAAGATGCTGGAACTCTCGGTGTACGAGGGTATTCCGCATCTGCTGGCGCCGGTGGTGACGGACATGAAGCTCGCCGCCAACGCGCTGGCATGGTGCGTGGGCGAGATGGAGAACCGCTATCGCCTGATGTCGGAACTGCGCGTGCGCAATCTTGCCGGGTACAACCAGAAGATCCGCGAAGCGCAGGCGTCTGGACGTCCATTGCTCAATCCGTTTCCCGCGCATCCGGAAGTGCCGGAGAAACTCGATACGCTGCCCATGATCGTGGTGGTGATCGACGAGCTGGCCGACCTGATGATGGTGGCCGGCAAGAAGATCGAAGAACTCATCGCGCGCCTGGCGCAAAAGGCGCGCGCGGCGGGCATCCATCTCATCCTCGCCACGCAGCGACCGTCGGTCGACGTGATCACCGGCTTGATCAAGGCGAACATTCCCACGCGTGTCGCGTTCCAGGTGTCATCCAAGATCGACTCGCGCACCATCCTGGACCAGATGGGCGCGGAAAGCCTGCTCGGCCAAGGCGACATGTTGTTCCTGCCGCCCGGTACCGGTTATCCACAGCGCATCCATGGCGCCTTCGTGGCCGATGAGGAAGTGCATCGCATCGTGGCGCACCTCAAGCTCTATGGTGAGCCCGACTACAAGGAAGAAATCCTCGCCGGCCCGCCGAGCGAAGGGTCAGGCGAACTCTTCGGCGAGGAAGGCGGTGATGCCGAACTCGATCCGCTGTACGACGAAGCCGCAGCCTTCGTGTTGCGCTCGCGTCGCGCATCGATCTCGTTCGTGCAACGGCAGTTCCGCATCGGCTACAACCGCGCCGCGCGATTGGTCGAAGCGATGGAAGCGGCTGGACTCGTTTCGTCGATGGGCATCAACGGCCAGCGCGACGTGCTGGCGCCGGGGCCGTCAGACTGATCGATCGCGCAGGAACTGATCGAGTTCTCGGCGACTCGGCATGCCACCTTGTGCGCCGAGCTTGGTCACCGACACCGCCGCCGCCGCGCAGGCCTTGCGTACCGCCGTCGGCAGGCCTTCGCTCAGGAATACCGCCAGCGCGGCATTGAAGGTGTCGCCGGCGCCGGTGGTATCGACAGCAGTGACTTCGAAACCCGGCTGATGCTGCGGCTCGCCGCCATCGCGATACCACGCGCCGTCGCTGCCGCGCGTCAGCACGACTGGCGTGGGTGCGTGCTTCATCAGCGCGACGAAATCTTCATCGCTGTCCGCACCGAGCAGGATCGCCAGCTCGTGCTGGTTGGGCGTGAGGTAGCGCGCCAGCCTCAGCCATTCCACCGGCAAGGTCTGCGCGGGCGCGGGATTGAGGATGACCGGCTTGCCCAGTTTATGACCGAGCCGAAGCGTGGCCTCGACGGATTCAAGCGGGATTTCCATCTGCACGAGGATCGCATCCGCACTGGCCAGCGTGGACTGTGCACGCTCGATCTGTGCGGGCGTGACGCGCGCGTTGGCCGCGGGCACGACGATGATGTGGTTCTCGCCTTCGGCGACGGTGATCGAGGCCGTGCCGCTGCCGCAGTCGGCGATGCGCGCAACGTGATCGAGCGAGATGCCTTCGTGCGCCAGGCCATCGTGCAGCTGCGTGCCGAAGGCGTCATCGCCCACGGCACCGACCAGCGCCACGTCCGCGCCCAGGCGCGCAGCGGCCACAGCCTGGTTGGCGCCCTTGCCGCCGTGCACGGTGAGGAAGCGTTCGCCAAGAATGGTTTCGCCGGGTTGGGCAAAGCGCGATGCCAGCGTCACCAGATCCATGTTGATGCTGCCGACCACGACGACGCGTGCCATACCTGCTCCATCCGTTCTTCATGCGAGGACGGAAAGGATAAGGGATGGCGCCAACGTGCAGCACGCGGCGCCACAACACCACGACGCCTCTCCAGGCGAAAACCGGAACGCGTAGTGCGATGGCGCGCGCCGCTCAGCCGCCGCTGCTGCCCGCTGTCGACGGCACGTTCTGCCCGCGCTTCTCCTGCATGCGCTCCATCGCCTTTTCGCGCATGGCTTTCCACTTGCCGCGCTGTTCCTGGGTGAGCACGCCGCCGATCTGGCTTTCGCTGTCCTGCATGATCGTCATCGCCTTGGTGCGACGGTCGGCCGGCTTGAGGCTGCTGTCGCCGTGCAGCGACTGCAGCTGTTGGTCGCGTTGCTGCAGCATCGGGCCAATCTTGGCCTGTTGATCCGGCGTCAGCTGCAGCTGCTTGGTCAGTCGCTGAAGCTGCGTCTGCGCATCAAAGGCGTGCATGTGTTGATTGCCGGGCGCAGGCGGGTTGCCGCCGGCACCGGCGGGGGCGCCTTGTTGGGCGAAAACGTGACCCGACAGCGTGACGGCCAGCGCGAGCGTAGCGAGTGCGGGAAGGCGTTTCATGGGCGGCTCTCCTTGGGGTTACCAGCGGGAACGCGGGCACGCAACGGCGGTTGACGGTGGTGCTGCCGGCCCTGGCTTGAATCCAAGCCTAGCGCCCCGAACATCAACAGACCGTCCCCACACATTGTCCAGCTCAGGGAACCGTCATGATCGAACTGCACTACTGGCCCACGCCCAACGGCCACAAAATCACGCTGTTTCTCGAAGAAAGCGCCACGCCCTACACCATCAAGCCGGTGAACATCGGCAAGGGCGAGCAGTTCCAGCCAGCCTTCCTGGCCATTGCGCCCAACAACCGCATGCCGGCCGTCGTGGATACCGCGCCGGCGGATGGTGGCGAGCCGGTCAGCGTGTTCGAGTCCGGCGCGATCCTGCAGTATCTCGCCGAGAAAACCGGCCGTTTCCTGCCGGCCGACCTGCGCGGCAAATACACCGTGCTGGAATGGCTGTTCTGGCAGATGGGCGGGCTAGGCCCGATGCTGGGGCAGAACCATCACTTCAACCGCTATGCGCCGGAAAAGATTCCCTACGCCATCGACCGCTACGTCAACGAGACGCGCCGCCTGTACGGCGTGCTGAACAAGCGCCTGGAAGGCCGCGCCTTCATTGCCGGCAACGACTACACCATTGCCGACATGGCGGCGTATCCGTGGATCGTGCCGCATGAAAACCAGGGCATGACGCTGGACGATTTCCCGCACCTGAAGGCCTGGTTCGAAGCGATCCGCGAACGCCCGGCCACCCAACGCGCCTATGCCCTGGGTGACGAGATCAAGGGCAGGTTCGACCTCACCACCGATGAGGAAGCGCGCAAAATCCTGTTCGGGCAAGGGGCCAAAGCCTGATCCACCGCGGTGCGTTCGATATCGAATGCACCGCTTTTCATGGGAAATCGCTGGCTTCCGGGCGCACTACGCGGTCTAATCGCCGCTTGTTCTTACGTACGACGCGTCGCCCAAGGAAGTACTCATGCGCGCCCTCTTCTTTGCCGCCCTGACGATGGTGGCCTTGCCGACCATGGCCGAAAAACTCACGATCGAACGCATCTTCGACGGTGGAAACCTGGCTGGCGCCGCACCGCGCGGCCTGGAAATTTCCCCCGACGGCAGCCGCGTGACCTTCCTGCGCGCACGCGCGGACGACCAGTTCCAGCTGGATCTGTGGGAATACCAGCTCAAGGACAACAAGACGCGCCTGCTGGTGGATTCGAAGAAACTCGAACCCAACGGCGAGCAGTTGTCGGATGCGGAAAAGGCGCGACGCGAACGCGAGCGCACCGCCGGCCTGCACGGCATCGTGAGTTACCAGTGGTCGCCGGACGGCAAGCAACTGCTGATCCCGATCAACGGCAAGCTCTATGTGGTTGCGCTGGCCACGCCCGATGCTGCGCCTACGCAGCTCGACACCGGCGACAACGTGATCGATCCCAAGATCTCCCCCAAGGGTCGCTATGTCTCTTACGTGCGCGACCAGAATCTGTGGGTGATCGACCTCACCACTGGTGAAGCGAAGCAGCTCACCCACGACGGCGGCGGCACCGTGCACAACGGCGAAGCGGAGTTCGTGGCGCAGGAGGAAATGGATCGCAGCGCCGGCTATTGGTGGGCGCCCGATGATTCTGCCATCGCCTTCGAGCGCTACGACGAAGCGAAGGTGCCGGTGACCAAGCGCACCGAGTTGTTCGCCGACCACACCGACGTGGTCGACCAGCACTATCCCGTGGCCGGCGCGGCCAATGTCGCCGTGAAGCTCGGCCTGGTCTCGCCCGGTGGCGGCCAGCCGCGCTGGATCGACCTGGGCAAGGACGCGGACATCTATCTCACCCGCGTGAACTGGCTGCCGGATGGCAAGCGCCTCACCTATCAGCGCATGCCGCGCAGCCAGCAGAAGCTGGATTTGCGACTGGTCGATGCGAAGACGCTGGCGCAGCGCACGTTGCTCACCGAAACCAGCGACACGTGGATCAACCTCAACAACGACCTCACCTTCCTCAGGGACGGCAAGAGTTTCCTGTGGGGCAGCGAGCGCAGCGGTTATCACCACCTGTATCTATATGGCCTCGATGGCACGCTCAAGCACGCGGTGAGCGAAGGCGACTGGCCCATCGACGGACTGCTGGCGGTGAACGAACACACGGGCACCGTGTTCGTGGCATCGAACAAGGACGCCGTGCCGGAGAAGCAGATCTACGCGCTCAAGCTCGACGGCAGCAACGCGAAAGCACCTGCGCGCGTCAGCCAGGGCGCGGGCACGCATGCGGCCACGTTCGCGCCGGATGGCAGCTTCTATCTCGACAACTTCTCCAGCGTCGACACGCCGCCGCAAGTCAGCCTGCACAAGGCGGACGGCAGCCTCGTCACCTGGATCGAGCCGAACAAGCTCGATGAAAAACACCCGTTCTGGCCTTTCCGCGATAGCCTGATCAAGCCGGAATTCGGCACGCTCAAGGCGGCCGACGGCCAGACGCTGTACTACCGCCTCTACAAGCCGGCCGGTTTCGACCCCGCGAAGAAGTACCCGGTGTTCGACACGTACTACGGCGGCCCGCACGCGCAGATGGTCAGCAACGTGTGGGGCGATTACTTCAACCAGTACATGGCCAATCAGGGCTTCGTGGTGTTCACGCTCGACAACCGCGGCATGGCCCGCCGCGGCCGCCAGTTCGAGAACGCCATCTACCAGCAGCTCGGTGCCGCGGAAGTGGACGATCAACTGGTCGGCATCCGCTGGCTGAAATCGCAATCGTGGGTCGACGGCAAGCACGTCGGCGTGTTCGGCTGGAGCTACGGCGGCTACATGACCACCATGATGCTGGCCAAGGCTTCCGATGAACTGGCCGGCGGCGTGGCCGTGGCGCCGGTGACCAACTGGCGTCTCTACGACACCTTCTACACCGAGCGTTACCTCGGCCGCCCGCAGGACAACGACGCCGGCTACACCCGCAGTTCGCCGATGGCCTGGCTCGATGGCCTCACCTCGAAGCTGTATCTCGTGCACGGCATGGCCGACGACAACGTGCTCTTCCTCAACTCCACCGAGTTGATGGCGGAGCTGCAGAAGCGCGGCACGCAGTTCCAGTTCATGGCGTACCCCGGCGCGAAGCATGGACTCAATTTGCCGGGACAGCGCAGCCACGTGTATCACCTGATCGAGAATTTCTTTCAGCAGCAGGTGAAGGGGGCGCCGGTGCCGGTGCCGGTTGCGCCGAAGCCGGTGGTGCAGCCGGCGGCTGCGACGACGCGGTAGGTCTTTGCTCGTCATCCCGCCGTACCCCCAAAGGGGCGAGGCCGGGATTCCAGTTTTCGGATCGCTTGGTTGTCGCGATGTGGCTAGGTTGCTCGCCTGCGGCGGGCTTCCGTCCTTCTGCCGAAGGCTGGGGCACTTTCTCTTGCTTGCCCAAGAGAAAGTAACCACCGAGATGGTGGCAATGCCAAAAGAAAGAGCACCCCGGATGACGCGCCTTCCGTCCTTTGGACGGAAGGTACGCGGTCGGGTTACGGGGTTTTTCGACAGGACATCCGTGTCCTGTCGAAAAACTGGCCGCATCCCTGCGGCCACCCTGCGGGCTTTCCTCCACCCGCCCGCCGCTGTCATACGGGGACCTCGAAGAGCCAAGAGCAAAAGCCCGTCTTCGCGACGCTTCCGCGAGCACCCGCCCCTCACCTCGGCCCTCTCCCGCAAGGGGAGAGGGAGAAGTGCGGCGCATCGCGTATGACCTTGAAGAGCGAAGCCAAAGCAAAGGCCGATGCGAAGCGAGGCTCCGCTTTAAGTCCTCAGCGATTCGGGCGCGTTGCGCAGCGCTGGGGAGTACCCGCTGTGTGGCCTCCCATGGGTGTCCCGCCACAACCATCCTCAAGCGCTCGGGCTTATCCCAGCACAATGCTGCGAGCCTTTGCTCTGAAGGCCATTTTCTTTGGGTTACTTTTCTTTTGGGCCAACAAAAGAAAAGTGACTCGAGCGGCGGCAGCCGATCGAAACGCCCGCCGCGTAGGCGGCCAGGTCGCGGGATCACCGCAGACGAGCGACAACAACGCTCCCGCGACAACCAACTAGAAAGTCACAGGCCGCCCAGCCGCCGGCCACCAAAAAGCCCCCTGCCCGCGCCAGCACGATGAGAAGCAGAAACGCGGACCACCCCACTCCTTCCGAACGACAACCAAAAAGAAAGGCCGCCCTGAAGGCGGCCTTCTTTCATCTCAATCAACAACAGTTACTGCGCATGCCCCACACCCGAATCGCCCTGCTCCAGCGGCGGCGGCGTGCCAGCCACGGCCAGCAGCGACGTGGCATAGCCATCCTCGATGCTCACCGTCGACACCTCATCCCACGAGAAGAACGACGCCTCACGCAGCCATTCCGCATCCGGCGAAATCTCCTGCATGTTGAAGCCATCCTCTTCCACGCTGATCAGCCGGCCGATGTAACAGACCTCCGACTCGTCCTCGCTGTCCACGTGCACACCGATGACCGGTGCCTGCGCAGCCGCGGCCTGGATCACGCTGCGGATGTCGTCCAGCGGGAAGCCGCGTGGCGTCCGCGGCATCAGGTGTTTGAGCACCAGCGCCTTTTCCATGAAGGGGGCGTGTTTGTCCGGTGCTTCCAGTTCGGACACGTCGCGGTGACGCATCACGTACATGCCGTCATAGGTGATGCCATCGCCGACGACCCACAGCAGAAAGAATTCACGGCCAACACCACCCACGTAACCACAGAAGCTGCCGTGTTCGAGTTCGCCGCGCCATAACCGGACCAGCTGATGCTGCTGCTGCGCTTCGCGTAGCTGGGCCCGCTGTCCGGTGGTCTTCAGTTCAATCACATTTCCCATGGTCAAAATTTTACCAGCCCGGGGCTTTCCCCTTGTTTACAGGATGTAACGCGACAAATCCTCGTCCTGGACCAATACGCCGAGGTTTTTATCGACATATTCGGCGTCGATCGTGTAATTTTCGCCGGATTTGTCGGCAGCTTCGTAGGAGATCTTCTCCAACAGGCGCTCGATGACTGTGTGCAGGCGGCGGGCGCCGATGTTCTCGGTCCGCTCGTTCACCTGGAAAGCCACCTCGGCCAGACGGTCGATGCCTTCCTCGGTGAAATGGATCGTCACGCCCTCGGTGCCCAGCAGGGCGATGTATTGCTTGGTCAAGGCGTTATGCGGCTCGCGCAGGATGCGCTTGAAGTCGCCTACCGACAGCGCCGACAGCTCCACGCGGATCGGCAGGCGGCCCTGCAGCTCCGGAATGAGGTCCGAGGGCTTGGCCAGCGAGAACGCGCCCGAGGCGATGAACAGCATGTGGTCGGTCTTGATCGGGCCGTACTTGGTCGACACGGTGGAGCCTTCCACCAGCGGCAGCAGGTCGCGCTGCACGCCTTCACGGCTCACGCCGGCACCGCCCCATTCGGAACGCTGGGCGATCTTGTCGATCTCGTCGATGAAGACGATGCCGTTCTGCTCGGCCGACTGCATGGCCTGCGCGCGCACTTCTTCCTCGTTGAGCAGCTTGGCGGCCTCTTCTTCCACCAGCATCGGACGGGCCGCCTTGATGGCCACCTTGCGCTGCTGGGTCTTGGCGCTGCCCATGTTCTGGAACATCTGGCGCAGCTGCTGGCCCATCTCTTCCATGCCCGGCGGCGACATGATTTCCACGCCGACGTTGGTGGCGAAGTCGAGCTCGATCTCGCGGTCGTCCAGCGCGCCCTCGCGCAGCTGCTTGCGCAGCTTCTGGCGGGTGTCGTTCTGTTCGTTGCTGGGCGCGGCGTCGTGCGACCAGTCGGACGGCGACTGACGGCGCGGCAGCAGTGCATCGAGGATGCGGTCTTCGGCGCGGTCTTCGGCCTGCGTGCGCACGCGCTTCATGGCCTGCTCGCGGACGAGCTTGTAGGCCACATCGGCGAGGTCGCGCACGATGGATTCGACATCCTTGCCCACGTAGCCCACCTCGGTGAACTTGGTGGCTTCCACCTTCACGAACGGCGCGTTAGCCAGCGTGGCGAGGCGGCGGGCGATTTCGGTCTTGCCCACGCCGGTGGGACCGATCATCAGGATGTTCTTGGGTGTCACTTCATCGCGCAGCGACGGTTCGAGCTGCATGCGGCGCCAGCGGTTGCGCAGCGCAATGGCCACGGCGCGCTTGGCGTCGTGCTGGCCGATGATGTAGCGGTCGAGTTCGTTGACGATTTCGCGGGGAGTAAGTTCGGACATGAGTTCACCGGAAAATGTGGTCTTGCTTGCCCGTCATCCCAGCGAACGCTGGGATCCAGCGTCTTTCGCGGTGTGAACAGGCACTGGATTCCAGCGTTCGCTGGAATGACGGTATGGAAGGGCGCTTACAGCTCTTCAATCGTCGTGTTGTGGTTGGTATAGATGCAGATGTCACCGGCGATCTTCAGCGCACGCTCGACGATGGCGCGCGAATCCATCTCGGTGTTTTCCAGCAACGCTAGCGCGGCGGACTGCGCGTACGGACCACCCGAACCGATGGCGATCAAGCCATGCTCGGGTTCCAGCACGTCGCCGTTGCCGGAGATCAGCAGCGAGGCTTCCTTGTCGGCCACGGCGAGCATGGCTTCCAGGCGGCCCAGGCGGCGGTCGGTGCGCCATTCCTTGGCCAGTTCCACCGCGGCGCGGGTGAGGTTGCCGCCGTGCTTGTCCAGCTTCTGCTCGAACAGCTCGAACAGGGTGAAGGCATCAGCCGTGGCGCCAGCGAAACCGGCCAACACGTTGCCCTTGCCGAGGCGGCGGATCTTGCGGGCGTTGGCCTTCATCACCGTGTTGCCGAGGGTGACCTGGCCGTCGCCGCCAATCACGACCTGCCCGTTGCGGCGCACCGAAACGATGGTCGTGGCGTGAAAGGATTCCATGGGGGACTCCGTAAAGAGTGAATTCGCCAGAGGTGGGGCCGCGCGGGCGGAAACCAAGCCAGGACGCCGCTGGCCCGGCAGGAGCATCGTCCGTAGTTCTACGGAAAGGCTGCGCCCGGCGGTGGTCCCAGGTTATGGCAAGCAACGCTGACAACCGCTGTCTGCGGGCCGCTGAGCGACGTCACCGACGGTCCGTCGCGCCGATCATTTGCGCTTGGCGCGCGGGTGCGCCGCGTCATAGACCTTGGCCAGGTGCTGGAAATCCAGGTGCGTGTAGATCTGCGTGGTGGCGATGTCGGCGTGACCGAGCAACTCCTGCACCGCACGCAAATCGCCGGACGATTCGAGCATGTGGCTGGCGAATGTATGCCGCAGCAAGTGCGGATGAATGCGCTTGGCCATGCCTTGCTGCAGCGCCAGCGTCTTCAACCGTAGTTGCACCGTGCGTGGGCTGATCGGGGCACCGCCGCGACCCTTGAACACCGGTTGCTCCGGAACGATGCCTTCCGCTTCGCCGAGCGCGCGCAACGCGGTCACCGCGTGGCGACCCACCGGCACGATGCGCGTCTTGCTGCCCTTGCCGAGCACGCGCACTTCGCCGGCCTGCAGATCCAGGTCGATCCAGCGCAGGCCGGTGAGTTCGGACAGGCGCAGGCCGGATGAGTAGAACAGTTCCAGCATGGCGCGGTCGCGCAGGTTCAGCGCGCCCTCGGTGTGCGTTTCCACCAGCGAGGTGGCTTCATCCACGTCGAGAACCTGCGGCAGCTTGCGGTGCACCTTCGGGCCGCGCACGCCGGCGAGGGGATCGTGATCGAGCGAGCCTTCGCGCGTGAGTTGGCGGAACAGGCTGCGGCACGACGACAGCAGGCGCTGCAAACTCTTCGGCGACAGGCCCGCGCGATGTTCCGCGGCCACGAAGCCGCGCATGCGATTGGGTTCGAGCGCGCCGAAATCCGCGACGCCCTGTGCTTCCATCCAGCGCAGCAGCTTGGCCAGATCGCGGCGATAACCATCGACCGTATGCACCGAAGCCTGCCGTTCCCCCGAGAGCCGGGACAGCCAGGCGTCGACCTGGGCCTGCGGGTTGGGCATGGTGTTACATGACTTCCTGGGCGCGGCGCAGCGCGGCGGTGACGGTGCCCGCGATCATCTTGAGGAACACCGTGCCCATGCCCGGCTGGAAATGATCGGCATCGCCGCTGCCGATGGCCAGGATGCCGAACTCACCGAGCGGCATCATCGCGGCGGAGCGGATCTCCGGCGCGTGATCGCCGAACAGGCGGTAAAGGCGCTCGGCCGAGAGGCGGCCGGCGATCGGCTCGTGGTGCGCGAGGAAATCCGAAAACTCCGGCACCTGCGAGCGCCCGCCCGGAATGTGCACCAGCCAGTCGGCCGGCGGCAGGCCAATGGGACCAAACAGCATCAGGCGCACCTGATCGGTCTGGAAATCGTCGGCGAGCCGCGCCACCACGCTGCGCGCGGCCACGGCCGGCGTGCCGGCACGCAGCACGGCGAGGTTGAGTTCGTGCACCCGCTGCATCAGCCGCTCGTTCTCGGCGGCAATGTTGATGAGGCCAGCCAGCTGCTTTTCCAGCTCCGCGTTCTTCTCGCGCAGGCTCTGCAGCTGGTAGACGGCCAGCGAGGCCACCCGACCCTGCTCGCGCGGCAGCGTGAGCTGCGCGGCGATGTCGGGATAATCGGTGAGGAACTCCGGATGGCGCCTTAGGTAAGCCGCGACGTCGCTTGCGGAAAGCGTGTCGGCAATGGCGGTGTCGGACATGGCTACCTCAGCAGGATCGATGCGTCGCGGGCCGAGTGTGCGGTGTTCGGCTACCGGCTTCAACCGACACGGACAGGAACCCGCGTCAGCCCAGCCATTCGCCTTCGAAAACGAAGGTGGCCGGCCCGGTCATCCACAGCGTTTGTCCCGGGCCGGCCCATTCGATGGTCAGCGTGCCGCCGGGCAGCGTCACCTGCACTTTCTCGTCCACCTCGTCGCGCAGACGCAGCACGGCCATCGCGGCGCAGGCGCCGGTGCCGCAGGCCAGCGTCCAGCCGCTGCCGCGTTCATGCACGCGCAGGCGCAGCTGGCCGCGATCGATCTTCTGCACGAAGCCGGCGTTCGCGCCGTCGGGGAAACGTTCGTGGCTGGTCAGCATGGGGCCGACGCGATACAGCGACGGCGCCTGGAGGTCGGTCACTTCCAGCACGGCGTGCGGATTGCCCATCGACAGCGCACCGATTTCCAGCACGTCGCCACCCACGTCCATCGAATAGCGATCGGCCTGCGCGTCGGCGCGGAACGGAATGTGCTCGGGCGCCAGGATAGGCACTCCCATGTCGACCGTCACTTCGGTCGGGCCGCTGAGGCGCACCGTCACCGGCCCGGACGGGCTTTCCAGCCGCACCATATCGCCGATGGCCAGTTCGCCCGCGCGATGCAGCCACGCGGCCACGCAACGCACGCCGTTGCCGCACTGGCCCGACGGCGTGCCATCAGCATTCCAGATGCCGTAGTAGAACGCGCACGACGCATCGCGCGGCGGCTCGATGCTGATCAGTTGATCGAAGCCCACGCCCATGTGGCGGTCGGCAATGGCGCGGATCTGCTCTTCATTGAGCGGAAACGCGCGCTGCCGGCAGTCGACCATCACGAAGTCGTTGCCGATGCCGTGCATCTTGGAGAACGGAAGCTTCATTACATGAACTTGCCGCCGGTGATCCGGCCGTTGGCGTCCAGTTCGGCGAAGTAGCGGCTATTGTTCGTGCGCATCTCGCGTGTGGCGATGCTGCCCGGCAGCACCAGCAGCACATCCGGATACGCCGCCTTGAACTGGTCGGGCGTGGGATGCGTGGCGATGAATGCGTCAAACGCGGTCATGTCGGTGACGAAGCCGTGCACCGCTGCCGGCGCCGCTGCAGCCGGTTTCGTCGCCGGCGCAACCGGCGCGGCGGGATGCACGGTGGCTGCCGGCGTGGCCTTGGGCATATAGAGCGGCCCCTTGTTGCCGCATCCGGCGAGCAGGGCGAAAACGGTGCACAGCGGAAGCAGCAGGAGTGATCGGCGCATGTCGGGGTATCCGGCGGGAACCCGCGCAGTATAGGCAAGCCCCGAAAACGTGGCGAGCGAACGGTTTTGCGCGTTCAGCGGCCGGCGATGCCGCGCCAGCCGCTATGATGCGGCCGTCGCCGCCGCGAGCGGTTTGAATGCACAAGAAGTACGACGATGGATTGGACCGCGCTGCTGCGCCTCCCTTCGACGATCCTGCTGATCCTGGCGGTGATCGCACTGATGTTCACGCTGTTCCAGCTGGTGGCGCTGCGCCAGCGCCTGGATGACCGGCAACGGCTGGCGGCGGCGGGGCGCTCCGCGCTGCTGATCGTGGGCTTCGCCGTCACGCTGGCATTAACGGGCATGGGTTTCGCGCTGCGCGGCTATCGCCTGCTCAGCGAGGAAGCGCCGGTGGTGGAGATCGACGCGCGCATCCTGTCGCCGCAACGCTGGTCGCTGGTGCTGCACTGGCCCGACGGCGCCACGCGCCGCGTGGACGTGGCGGGCGACGCCTGGCGCGTCGAAGCCGTGGTGCTCAAGTGGAAACTGCCCGCGATGCTGGCGGGCGTGCCGCCGCTGTATCGCCTCGATCGCCTGTCGGGTCGCTATGACGATGCCAACGATGAAATGCACGCGCCGCGGACGGCGGTGGATTTCCGCGAAGCCGGCAGCTTCGATCTGCTCGACTTGCACAAGCAGTATCCGCGCTGGGTGCCGGACGTGGATGTGTTGTTCGGCAGCGGTGTGTTTTTGCCGTTGGTGGATCAGGGGCATTACACGGTGAGCCTAATGCGCACGGGGGCGTTGGTGGCTAGGCCGGATGAGGCGACGGTGCAGCGGATCGCGCAGCCGTTTTGAGGTTGGGTTTCTTCTTCGGCGTTCGCTTTTAGGTCGTCATTCCTGCGAAGGCAGGAATCCAGTGACTTTGCATTTGGTTTTGGCGTTGCCGCGATCTGGCTCGCCTGCGGCGGGCTTCCGACCTCCTGCCGGAGGCCGGGTCACTTTCTCTTGCTTGCCCAAGAGAAAGTAACCACCGAGATGGTGGCAATGCCAAAGAGAAAGGCACCCCGGATGACGCGCCTTCCGGGCGCAGCCCGGAAGGTTCGCGAGCGGGTTGCGGGGTTTTTCGACAGGACATCCGTGTCCTGTCGAAAAACTGGCCGCATCCATGCGGCCACCCTGCGGGCTTTCCTCCACCCGCCCGCCGCTGTCATACAGGGACCCCAAGAGCCAGAGCCAAAGCTCGCAGCAGTAGTGTTTTCGCGAGCACCCGCCCCCTCTCCCCAACCCTCTCCCACAAGGGGAGAGGGAGAAGTGCCGTGCACGGAGAGGACGTGAAGAGCGGAGCCAAAAGCAAAGGTCGATGCGCAGCGAGGCTCCGCTTTAAGTCCTCTGCGATTCGGGCGCGTTGCGCAGCGCTGCGGAGTACCCACTGTGTGGCCTCCCATGGGTGTCCCGCCACAACCATCCTCAAGCGTTCGGGCTTATCCCAACACGATGCTGCGAGCCTTTGCTCTGAAGGCCATTTTCTTTGGGTTACTTTTCTTTTGGGCCAGCAAAAGAAAAGTGACTCGAGCGGCGGCAGCCGATCGAAACGCCCGCCGCGTAGGCGGCCCGGTCGCAGTAAGGCCACATACGAGCAACAGCAACGCTGCCACGATAATCCCAGCGCAAGGTCATCCGATGGATGACCAATAGGCGCTCACCCCAACACCTTCTCATACCGCCACGCATCCGCCCCATCACCGTAGTAACGGTCATACCGCCCAATCCGCCGATACCCCAGCCGCTCATACAACCGCAGCGCATCCTCGTTATCGGTGCGCACTTCGAGCCGCAGCGACGTGCAACGCCGCCGCACCGCCAGCCGCTCCGCCGCCTCCAGCAACGCAGAGCCCACGCCCTTGCCGCGTGCCTCCGCCTTGGTGGCGATCGAATACAACCGCGCCACGTGCGTGCTCTTGCGGAAGAACACCACGGCGGTGCCGAGGAAGTGGCGGTGGTTCGCGCTGGCCACCAGCACTTGCGCGCTTTCGCTGTCGAGGTGGCGTCGGTATTGGGCCCGGCTCAGGCGATCGGTGGCGAAGCTGCTCTCTTCCAGGGCAACGAGGTCATCGAGATCGGAGAGTTCGGCGCGACGCACGCGCACAGCGGCGGTCGCGGGCATGGGTGTCATCAGGGGCGGTTCCGCAGGCGCGATGAAACAAGCGGGGCACTGTAGTCCCCGCATCACTCGGGGGCAACGATGACTTGTGGCGCATTTCAGAGCGCGTTCAATCTCGGCACGTGGCGGGCCCGGGGATGTAAGCAAAAGGTGCAGGCGCTGCCGTGGCGCCGTGACCATCGTGCGTTCTTGCCGTGCGCCGGTTGGCAGCAAAACTGCGATGCTCGTCAGAGGAGCCTCACGCCGTGCCGGCAAATGTTGAACCGCCTATGAGCCGGGCCAGCGACCCGCCTTGTGCCGAGCCACGCATGTGCCAAACTGCGGCTCTTGCGCCGTGCCGCCCCGTTTCCCCGCGTGACGACACTCCTCGGTTTCATCTGACAGAGGTGTCATGACCCGTCTCGTCCTTGTAGTCGAGAAGGCCTCCGACTGGAGCGTCTACTACCCGTCCGCAGACGTGGTCACAGCGATGGACTACTTGCGCGAACCCGTCGGCGTCGACGACGAGCGCACGCACGTCATCAACCTGTGCCGCAGCTACAAATACCTGGGCACCGGCTACTACGTCTCGCTGCTGGCCGAGGCGCGCGGGCATCGCGTGATGCCTTCCGTGCGCACGGTGAACGACCTGCGCCGTCGCTCGCTGTACGGCCTGGAGATCGAGGACCTGAGCGCCAAGCTCACCCATTTCCTGCCGGCCGGCGGTCGCGACACCACCGACTTCGGCATCCTCGTGTACTTCGGGCAGACCGCGCACCCGGCGCTGCAAGATCTTGCGCGCCAGGTGTTCGAAATGTTCCCCTGCCCGCTGCTGCGCATCGAGTTCGAGCGCGACCGCGTGTGGCAGATCAGCGCCATCAAGCCGGTGGGCCTGCAGACGCTCGACGACGCGCAGGAAGATGCTTTTGCCGAAGAGCTGGACCGCTTCAGCAAAAAGCTGTGGCGCAAGCCCAAGGCGCGCAAGCAGTTCCGCTACGACATCGCCATGCTGGTCGATCCGCACGAGGCGATGCCGCCGTCGAACAGGAAGGCGCTGAAATCGTTCATTGCCGCCGGCAAGGAGCTGGGCATCGAAGTCGATCCCATCGGCAAGAACGACTACCAGCGCCTGGCCGAATACGACGGCCTGTTCATCCGCGAAACCACCGCCAGCGACAACCACACCTACCGTTTCGCGCACCGCGCGGAGAAGGAAGGCATGGTGGTGATGGACGACCCCACCTCCATCCTGCGCTGCACGAACAAGATCTTCCTCAACGACCTGATGGTGTCGCGCAAGCTCGCCGTGCCGCGCACCGAAATTCTCTATCGCGACGATGCGAAGGGTTTGAAGGAGCTGTCGGAGAAACTCGGCTATCCGCTGGTGCTGAAGATTCCCGACGGGTCGTTCTCGCGCGGCGTGGTGAAGGTGGAGAACGAGGCCGCGCTCAACAAGGCCAGCGCGGAACTGTTCCAGCACAGTGCGCTGCTGCTGGCGCAGGAATTCGTGTTCACCGAGTTCGACTGGCGCATCGGCGTGCTCAACAACGAGCCACTGTACGCGTGCAAATACTTCATGTCGCGCGGCCACTGGCAGATCTACAACCACGGCGCGAAAGGCGCATCCAAAACCGGCGACTCGGAAACCATTCCGATCGAACGCGCTCCGGCCGACGTGGTAAAGCTGGCCCTCAAGGCCACGCAGGCCGTGGGCGATGGCCTGTACGGCGTGGACATCAAGCGCGTCGGCGACAAGCCGGTGGTGATCGAAGTGAACGACAATCCGTCGATCGATCACGGTGTGGAAGACGAGCACCTGGGCGAAGCGCTCTATCTCCGCATCATGCAGGAGTTCCTGCGGCGCATGGAGCGCAAGCGCGCTGGCGAAACCCCAATGAGCGCGATGCAGGACCGCGCCGTGCGCCGCTCTTGAAAACTCGGCCTGGTGGGGTGATTACGGCAGTTCTTCCCTGAACTGCCGTCACGCGGGCGCGATCCGTCGCGCCGCTCCGGCGAGGTGCCCAGCCATCCTGCGGTCAGCAGGTCCTTGCCATCGCACGGAGCCCCACGCCACGGCGTTCCTGCCGCGGCATCCACTGCCAAGTGAATTCGTTGTCGCTTCAGTTCCAGATCAGTGCCGACGCCGTGCGACGGCGCGGGCGAAACAGCAGGCCGAGCAGCTGGCGTGGCAGCGACGGCTCCAGCGCCAGCAACACGACCAGCGGCGCGCCCACCAGCCAGAACGCGGGCGTCCAGCCCAGCGCATGGGTATGTACCGGCACCAGCGTGGTCAGCAGCAGCGCCGCGCCACCCAGCAGCCACAGCAGGGCGGCACCAAGCAGGCGTTCGTGATGGGCGAGTCGGGCGGTCGGGCGCATGGAAGTGTTCCGTCGTCGATGTGGAGCCCAGCGTGCCCGGGGCCGATCTCAAAACCTGCGATGCCTCACCGGGCGCGGCCTGCGGCGGGTAAAATGACGATCCCGGCCCAGCCGGACACCGCCATCGGCGGCATCGACTTTCATCAGGAGCGCGCATGAGTGCAGGACAGTTCGCGGTATTCGGCCACCCCATCAGCCATTCGCTGTCACCGCGGATCCACCAGGCGTTTGCGCGCCAGTTCGGCCTCGAGCTGAGCTACCAGACCATCGACGCCACGCCGGCACAGTTCACCCACGCCGTGCACGAGTTCTTTGCCGAGGGCGGCCGCGGCGCGAACGTCACGCTGCCGCACAAGAAAGCCGCCTTCGACATGGCGAACGAGCGCAGCGATGCGGCTGTGCGCGCGGGCACCGCCAACGTGCTGACGTTGCTGCCCGGCGGCCGCATCGCCGCGCATAACACCGATGGCGCGGGCCTGGTGCGCGACATCACCGAACGTCATAGCGTGGACCTGCGCGGCCACACCGCCCTGTTGCTGGGCGCAGGCGGCGCCGCGCGCGGCGTGGCGTGGGACCTGCTCGATGCCGGCGTGCATACGCTCACCATCGTCAACCGCACGCCGGAAACGGCCGACGCGCTCGCCGACGCCATCGGCGAACCGGCACGCGCGCATACGCGTTACTGGGAAGACCTGGCCGATCTGGGCGCGTTCGACCTGATCGTCAACGCCACGTCGGCCGGCGTGCTCGGCAAATCGCTCGATCTGCCGTTCGCCATCGTGGGCAATCGCGCGCTCTGCTACGACCTCTCCTACGGCCTGGCCGCCAGCGGTTTTCTCGCCTGGGCACGCACGGCGGGTGCGCGCTACGCGTTCGACGGCCTGGGCATGCTGATCGAAACCGCGGCCGATACCTTCGAGCTGTGGCATGGCAAGCGTCCCGACACCGACCCGGTGTACGCCGAATTGCGTCAGCAGTACGCCTGAGCGAGTCGACATGCAGGGCCTGGCATTCACGGCGAATGCGCCCCGTTGCCGGGCCGGCTGCGGCGCGTGCTGCATCGCGCCGTCGATCTCGTCGCCAATTCCGGGCATGCCCAACGGCAAGCCTGCAGGCGTGCGTTGCGTGCAACTCACCGATGACAACCGCTGCGCTATCTTCGGGCGGCCGGAACGCCCCGCCGTGTGCTCCGGCCTGCGCGCCGACGTGGCGATGTGCGGTGATTCGCGCGGCCATGCCATGGCCTATCTCGCGGCGCTTGAAGTCGCAACCCGTAGCGGCTGACAAAGCCTTCACCTTGCTGACTCATCGCAAGAACCTGCATGCGCAGAGTGCGGACGCATAGACGTCTGAGGCACGCATCGCCGTGCTAGCGTGCGCGGCGCAGGGGGCACATCACGGGGAGAACGTTATGGTGCCTGAGGGATTCGTCCGCCTTGGGGCGGCGGCAGCGCTGGCCGCGACGCTGGCGCTTGGTTTTGCTGCGCAAGCTGCGGCCGATCCGGTCGTCGGTTCGAGCAACGTCGCCACGGCCGACCCGACCGTGCCGCGTCCACCCGGTCAACCGTGCGTGGTGACGCTGTTCACCAACGTCGCCTTCGACGATTTCAACGCCCGCCCCTACAGCTATGCGCCGCCCACGTCATGCACGGGCGCATGGTCGAAGGTGGTGCTGGAGGCTGATTTCTCAGTGACTGCCGGGCGCCAGTACGACCGCACGGCCACGCTGTGGCTGGGTGGCGTGAATCTCTACTTCGGCACCACGCAGGAACCCTCGGCCAGCGTGTCGCCCGCATGGCATGTGGAGCGCGACCTCACCGATTACGCGGCGCTGCTGCGCAACGCGGGGCAAGGCCAGGCGATCATCGGCAACCTGGTGAACGCCACCTACACCGGCGTGATCCACGGCACCGCGCGATTGCTGTTCTATCCCGCGTCGGCGCGTGCACGCGCGGCGGATGTGCCCGATGCTGTGTATCCGCTGGGCAGCGATCCGGTAGGCAGCACGGCCACGCTCAATACGTCGACCGACAAACTCGCGCGCACGCTCACTTTGCCGACCAATGTGGAGCGCGCCTATCTGGACGTATTCACGCAAAGCCAGAGCGGCGATGAGTTCTGGTACACCTGCGTGCCCGATGCGTATGCGTCGGAAACCAACGAATGCGGCGGCGGCAATTTCCGCGAGGCGGAGATCAGCATCGATGGCCAGCCGGCTGGTGTCGCGCCGGTGTATCCGTGGGTCTATACGGGCGGCATCGATCCTTACCTGTGGCGTCCCACGCCCGGCGTGCAGGCGTTGAACTTCATGCCGTACCGCGTGGACCTCACGCCCTTCGCTGGCCAGTTGAGCGATGGCCAGCCGCACGAAGTGGCCGTGCAGGTGGCCGGCGCCAACGGTTACTTCGCCGCCACGGGCGCCTTGCTGGTGTATCGCGACGCCCACGCCAAACAGGTGACCGGCAAGATCACGCGCAACACGCTCGTCGGCCAGGCCGCCACGCCGACCATCGGCAGCACGCTGGCCACGGCGAGCAATGGCGACATCAGCGGTGACATCACCACCAGGATCGACCGCCACTTCGTGATCGAGGGTTACGCAAACACTTCGCACGGGCGCATCACCAGCACGGTGACGCAGAACACCGGCTTCGACGACACGCAGACCTTCACCATCAACAGCAGCACCTACCGCCAGCAGACCGCGCAGCGCACCTGGTCGGACAGCACCAGCCAGAGCCGCCTCGGCAACTTCCTCACCGCCGAGCGGCATGAGCACTTCAACTATCCGTTCTCGCTCGACTACAACCAGCAGCTGGCCAGCGACGGCAGCACCAACGCCGCGTCCACCGTGCACCAGGGCTATCGCCAGCACGACGAACTGCGCCTGCTGGGCCTGACCGTCTATGGCGCCGATGTGGATAACACGGTCGATACGCAGGACACGCTGGTGTTCGACGCCAACGGCAACCTGAGCAGTCACGGCGGACAGCAGAGCGCGCAGTCGTTCGCCTTCCGCGACACGCTGGGCAGCTGCTATCGCGCCACGCTCGCCACGCAGGCCGGCGCGGTAACCAGCACCAACGCGGGCAAGGGTTGCCCGGATGGCAGCAACCGCGTGTCGTGGTTCGCCCATCCTGACGGCTCGCCGGACAGCAGCCTGTTGCCGGGTCGCTGATGATCCACCGCGCAGTTCACACGCCATGACCGACACATCGGTCGTGTGAACTGCGTCACGTCTGTCGATGCGGGGCAACATCGCCGCAACATGACGCATCTAAGCTTGCGCGCCCAGCCGGCGCGCCGGCTTCCTTTGTCCATGTGTGGCCCATGTCTCCCGCTTCGTCGCGTCGTCGTGCCCAAGGTGTCGTCCGTTACAGCCTGCTGATCCTCATCGTGCTCATCGCGGTGGCGGGTGGCGTGATCTTCTGGCAGATCAGGCATGGCCAGGATGCCGATCAACCCTCGCAAGGCGTGGTCGCCGCGGCCGGACCGGTGGTGCGCGCAGGCATCGGTACCGACGAATTGCTGCAGCACGCGCGTGATGCCATGGCGGCGCAGCGCCTGCTGGCGCCCGCAGGCAACAACGCCTTCGAGCTGTACCTCGCCGTGCTCAAGCGCGAACCCGGCAACCGCGTGGCGCAGGATGCGTTGCGCGAGATCTTCCCGTTTGCCGCGCACGCCGCCGAGCAGACCATCGACAACGGCGACGATGCCGAAGCGCAGCGGCAGATCGATCTGCTGACCCGCGCCGATCCCCAGAACTACACGCTTACCCTGTTGCAGGCCAAGCTGCAGGCGCAGCGCACGGCCACTGCCGAGCAGGCGCAGCAAGCGAATCGTCGCGAACCGCCGCCGTCATCGACCAGCAAGACGCCGCCGCCCGCACCGGTGACCGCGGCGGTGGCGGCCGCGCCGGTGCCGCCACCGCCGTCGCCAACACCTGCGCCGGTCGCGCCTGCCAAGCCGGCCAACACCATGACGCCCTCCGAGCTGGCCATCGCCCAGTTGCATGTCGAATCCACCCAGGTGGAAGCGGCACCGAAGTCGGCCGTCCGTCCGCGCGCGCCTGCACCCGCTCCCGTGGCCGACGCCAATGGTGCGAGCGCGCCCGTGCTTACGCATCGCGTGGAACCGGCGTATCCGCCGGATGCCAAGCGCACGCGTCGACAGGGCTGGGTGGACGTGACATTCACGGTGGAACCGGATGGCTCGGTGATCGGCGCCACCGTGGCCGACGCCGATCCCAAGTATGTATTCGATCGCGCGGCGGTCAGCGCGGTGTCGCGCTGGCAGTTCACGCCGGGCATGCAGGACGGCAAGCCGGTGGCCTTGCAGATGCATCAGCGCATCGAGTTCCGCCTGTAACGTTGGCACGCAGGAACGAAAGCGCATAATCGGTCGCGGCTCATTGCGGAGTGACCTCATGCGGCGCTTCATCGCCCCTGCCGTTCTCGCCGTCGCCATGATGCTGGGTGCATGCGAGGCGACGACACCCGTCACGCCAACGCCGGTGCATGGCTTTGTCACTGACATGAAAGCGTTCGACGCCTTCATCGCCACGCATCCAACGCCCGGGCAGTTTCGCGCGACCTATCCGGACGTGCAGCTGGTGATGCCGGGCACCATCACCACGATGGAATTTCGCTCGAACAACAGCCGTTACTATCCGCAGCTCGACAAGGACGGACGCATCACCGGCGGCCACTTCGGCTGAGCGCGCGATCGTGCGGACGTCCATACGCGGGTGGTTCAGCAAGTCACATCGCTGACATGATGTATCGATAATGTGACCCAGTTCCGCCGGGACGCCTGAAGGCAGGCGTGCCTGCGTGCGGGTCACATCGATGTAACGGTGCCATGTCTCGTCTTGCTTCCCTCGCGCCGCGTCAGCGTGTGCTCGTCGTCGTGTCCCTGATCGTGCTTGTCGCCATTGGCGGCGGCATTTACTTCTGGTCGAAGGGTGGTTCCGCATCCGGTGCCACCACGGCGTCCGCGGCGGATGCGTCGGCCCCCGGCGGCGACGACAGCGGCGTCGGCATCCTGCTCGGCCTGGCCAAGACCGCCGTGTCCGAAAAACGCCTGGTGGCGCCGGCCGGCAGCAATGCCTATGAGTTCTACCTCAGCGTGCTGCAGCTCGATCCGCAGAACAAGGTGGCGCTCGATGATTTGCACGAATCGTTTCCCACCGCGTCGGCGGACGTGGAGCGAGCGATCAACAACAACAACCTCGACGAAGCCCAGCGCGAACTCTCGCTGCTGCGCGAGTTCGACAGCACCAACTACATCCTCTCGTTGCTCGGCGGCAAACTGGATGCGCAGCGCCAGATCCAGATCCGCCAGGACGAAGCGCGCGCCGCCGCCATGCAGGCGCAGCAGCAATCGGCGGGCAACGGTTCGATGCTGTAAATCGATCAGGCACAACAGCTAGCGTTGATTTCTAGAAGAAAGCGATCGGCTTTAAGTCCTCTTCGCCTCGGCGCCTAGCGGCGTAGCCGCAACGTTGATTAGAGAGATCGCCACGCTTCCGAGCCCCTCAGCCGCCAAAGCTCGTATCCCACAGAACGCTATGAGCCTATCGCTCTAAAGGCCATTTTCTTTGGGTTACTTTTCTTTTGGGCCAGCAAAAGAAAAGTGACTCGAGCGGCGGCAGCCGATCGAAACGCCCGCCGCGCAGGCGGCACGCTGGCGGCAGAGCTGCAGAACGACGACAGCAACGGTTTCGCGACAATCACAACGCAAAGTCACTGGATTCCTGCCTTCGCAGGAATGACGAGCGGGGACCGGCCATTCGGCTGTTGCAAAGTGCCTCCTGCCCTTGCCCCTTTGAGGGCTCGCAGGAATGACGGCATGGATGGAACGGTCACGCAAACGTCCACCGCCCTTGTATCCCGATAAGACAGCAAAGCAACCCCATCACTGCGCCGCGAGATAATCATCCTTCATGCGAACGTAATGATCCGCCGAGTAGTGCAACTGCTCGATCTGCTCGGCACTCAACACGCGCACCTTCTTGGCCGGGTTGCCCAGCCACAGCTCGCCCTCGCCCACCACCTTGCCCGGCGGAATCACACTGCCCGCGCCCACGAAGCCGTGCTTCTTCACCACGGCGCCGTCCAGGATGGTGGCGTGCATGCCGATCAGGCAGTAATCCTCGATGGTGCACGCATGGATCACCGCGCCGTGCCCGATGGTGACGCCTTCGCCGATGATCGTGGGCATGCCGCCCGGCGAATAAGGGCCATCGTGCGTGACATGCACCACCGCCGCGTCCTGCACATTGGTGCGCGCACCGATGCGGATGAAGTTCACGTCGCCGCGCAGCACGGCGCCCGGCCAGACGGAGACATCGTCGAACAATTCCACCGCACCGATGACGGTGGCCGCGGGGTCGACATAGACGCGCTGGTGCAGCGTGGGCCAGATGCCCTTGTATTTGCGTAGAGGATCCATGCGGCCATGTTACCTCGCCGGTCCGTGTGCGGCGCGAAAAGCCGCGCGTTCACGACTGTTTTTCCAGCATGTCCCTCGTATAGAGATAGCCCGCTTCCATTGCGCGCTCCCAGTCTTTCCAGTCGAGCATGCCGATGTGTTCCAGCGGCGGCGTCAGCAGCAGGTCGGCCCGGTCGCGGCGATGCTCGCTGGGGCCTTCGCTGTTGACCATGGCAGCGCGCACCAATGTGGAAACCAGGCCTGGCCGCTGAATGTCCTGGCGCCCCAGCACCAGCTGCCACCACGGCGGCGTGGCGAATTCCTCGGCGGTGGTGAGTAGCGAAATCTCCGCGCGAATGTCGATCGCGGTGATGTGGGCCATGCCGTCGTCGGCCATCACGTCGGTGGGCAGGTTGTCGACCAACGCGCCGTCCACGAATACGCGGCCGTGATGCAGCACCGGCGGCAACACGCCGGGAATGGCGCTGGACGCGCGCAGCCACAGCCACAGCGGCCCTTCGCGGTGAACCATCATGCCGTCGCCCGACAGGCAGGTGGACACGCAGAAGAACGGCAGCGTGAGGTCTTCGATGTCGAGCGCACCGAACGCGCGACGCAACATCAGCGCGGCGCGGCGGCCGCGCGTGAGCGCCACGATCGGCACCGTCCAGTCCGACAGGGGGCGGCCCTGCACGAACGCGCGGCGCAAGGTGTCGATCGTGGTGTCCAGATCCCAGCCGGCGGCCACGCTGGCGCCGATGATCGCGCCGATGCTGGTGCCGCCCACCGCGTCGAACGTGTGGCCGGCCTCGTACAGCGCGCGCAATGCGCCCAGGTGCGCCACGCCGCGCGCACCGCCGCCGGCTAGCACCAGTCCACGCGCGTTGCCGCTGATCACGCGCGCCAGGCGTGCCATGTCCGAACGGCCGCCCACGTGATGGTGCTGCACTTCGCCGCTGAACTGCGCACGCCAACGCTGCGCCGCCCCCAGCGCCGGCTGCCGGCCCGGATGCAGCAGAATCAGATGGCGCGGACGATGTCCCGCACGCGCGGGATGCATGGGCGCCGCTTCCGGCCAGGGCCGTGCCGGCTGCGCAGCCAGCGTGGGCAGCAACAGCACATCCGCCTGCCGCAGGCATCGCTGGCGCCACAGTTCATCGCCGATGCTGTCCAGGTAGATGACGAAACGGGCCTGCGCCTCGCGTTCGGCGAACCAGTCGCTGCCGCGTCCGGCGCCATGTTCGGCGTCGATCACCGCGCAGCTGCCCCAGCGCTCCAGCTCCATTGCCAGCTGCATGGCCAGCGAACGGGCAGGGACGTCGGCACTCGCCGGCAGCAAGGCGAAGGTGCGCGCAACGCCTGGACGCTCATCGCCGCGCATGCGCTCCTGCATGCGCGCGATGGCAACGCGCGCCACGCCCATCATCGCCTGCGGATGACGCTGGATCAGCGCTTCGTAGGTGGCCAGGTCCAGCCGCAACAGCTCGCTATCGCGCAGCGCCCGCGCGGTGTAGTGGCGGCTCTCGCCGGTGATCAGCCCGATCTCGCCGATGCTGTCGCCCGCCGCCACCAGGCGCACCCATTCGGTGGGGCCGGCGAACACGCCCAGGCTGCCGCTCATCACGAAGTAAAGCGCGTCCGCCGGATCGCCCTGTTTGAACAGCGTGCGGCCACCAGGCAGGGAAAACCATTGGAGTTCCGGGACCAACGCCGCCAGTGCCGCGTCCCCCAGGTGTCCGAACACATCGCTTCGACGCAGCAGGGCGGAAAAATCGGGCTTGGACATGGCGCGGGATGGTACGGGCAGGGTTGTGACAAATCGTGACGACCGGGTGTCGTGGCCGCTTGATTTCACCCACCCGGGTCGCCACGCTGGGGTGCAGCCCGCAGACCCGCCATCGGCAGGCCGGGCGTTCAGGAGACACCATGGAAAACACCAATCCGCTGCTGGCCGACGACACGCTGCCGGCGTTTTCGCAGATCCGCCCCGAGCACGTCACGCCCGCCATCGACACCCTGCTGGCCGATTACCGCGCCGGCATCGAGGCACTGACGGGCCCGCATGCGCCGCACGACTTCGACAGCGTCATGCTCACCCAGGAACGGCTGGAGCAGCGTCTGGCGCGCGCCTGGGCACCGGTGGGTCACCTGCATTCGGTGGCGGACAGCGAGGCGCTGCGCGAGGTCTACGGCCCGGCGGAGGAAAAGCTCACCGATCACGCCATCGAGGTTGGCCAGAACCGTGAGCTCTACCAGGCCGTGCAGGCGCTGGCCGATGCGCCGGACTTCGCCAGCCTGTCGCGCCCGCAGCGCGCGCTGGTGGAACATGCGTTGCGCGATTTCCGCCTGTCCGGCGTGGCGCTGGAAGAACCCGCACGCTCGCGTTATCGCGAAATCGGCGTGGAGTTGAGCCGCCTGTCCACCGAATTCTCCAACGCCGTGCTCGACGCCACCGATGCGTGGCACGAACACATCACCGACGAGCGCGACCTGGCCGGCATTCCCGAATCCGGCCGCGCGGTGCTGCGCCAGTACGCCAAGGAGCAGAACCTCGACGGCTATCTCGTCACGCTCAAGCAGCCCAGCGTGCAGGCCGTGCTCACCTACGCCGACAATCGCGGCCTGCGTGAACGCGTGTACTGGGCTTATCAGACGCGCGCTTCCGACCAGGGTCCGCAGGCCGGCAAGTACGACAACAGCCAGCGCATCGAGCGCATCATGGCGCTGCGTTATGAAGCCGCGCGCCTGCTCGGCTTCGCCAACGCCGCCGAGGAATCGCTGGCCACCAAGATGGCCGGCTCGCCCACCGAGGTGATGGAATTCCTGCACGACCTCGCGCAGCGCGCCAGGCCGGTGGCACGCAACGAACTCAACGGCCTGCGCGAATTCGCCACCAACGAACTGAAGCTCGACAACCTCGAATCGTGGGACGTCGGCTACGCCTCGGAGAAACTGCGCCAGCAGCAGTACGACCTCGACGAAGAACAGCTCAAGCCCTACTTCCCGCTGCCGGCGGTGATCGACGGCTTGTTCGGCCTCACCCAGCGCCTGTACGGCATCACGCTGAGCGCGCGCGAAGACGTCGATGTGTGGCATCCGGACGTGCGCTATTACGACGTGCGCGATGCCGATGGCCGCGTGTTCGCTGGTGCCTATGTCGATTTGTATGCGCGCACGGGCAAGCGTGGCGGCGCATGGATGGATGTGTGCCGCGCACGCTTCCGCGATGGCGACAACGAACAGTTGCCGGTGGCCTTCCTCACCTGCAACTTCGCGCCGCCCACCGAGGGTCGCCCCGCGCTGCTCACGCACGACGACGTGCTCACCCTGTTCCACGAATTCGGCCACGGCCTGCATCACCTGCTGACCGAGATCGCCCTGCCTTCCATCGGCGGCATCGACGGCGTGGAATGGGACGCGGTGGAACTGCCCAGCCAGTTCATGGAGAACTTCGGCTGGAACCGAGAAGCGCTCGACCTGTTCGCGCGTCATTACGAAACCGGCGAACGCCTGCCGGACGAGCTGTTCCAGCGCATGCTGGCCGCGCGCCATTTCCACGCCGGCCTGTTCCTGGTGCGCCAACTCGAATTCGCCATGTTCGATTTCCTGTTGCACCTGGAATACGACCCGAACCAGGGCGCACGCACCATGGAAGTACTGGAGGAAGTGCGCCACGACGTGGCCGTGCTGCATCCGCCGGCATGGCAGCGTTTCCCACATGCGTTCTCGCACATCTTTGCAGGCGGCTACGCGGCCGGTTACTACAGCTACCTGTGGGCCGAACTGCTCAGCGCCGACGCCTTCGGCGAGTTCGAGGAACACGGCGTGATCGACCGCTCCACCGGTGATCGCTTCCGCCGGGAAATCCTCGCCGTGGGCGCCAGCCGCCCGGCCATCGAAAGCTTCATCGCCTTCCGTGGCCGCGCACCGGAGCCCGAAGCCCTGCTGAAAAGCCACGGCCTTGCCTGAGGCATGCCGCCGCCCGACACGGGCGGCGGTGTCCGGCCAGCCTTCGCATACAATGGCCCGATGAAAATCGCCTCATGGAACGTGAACTCGCTGAAGGTGCGCCTGCCGCACCTCACGCAGTGGCTGGCCGACGCACAACCGGACGTGGTGGCGTTGCAGGAAACCAAGCTGGAGGACGGCAAGTTCCCGGTTGATGAACTGGCGGCCGCCGGCTATCGCGCGGTGTTCTCCGGCCAGAAGACCTACAACGGCGTGGCCATGCTGGCGCGTGCGGACCTCAAGGGCGAATTCGAGGACGTCGTCACCGACATCCCGAACCTGGACGATCCGCAGCGACGCATCCTGGCGGCCACCATCGGCGGCGTGCGCGTGGTGGATCTGTACGTGGTCAACGGCAAGGCCGTGGGCGACGAAAAATACGCGTACAAGCTCGATTGGCTGGCCAAGATACGCGAGTTCCTGGCGCGTGAAATCGAACGCCATCCCCACCTCGTGGTGCTGGGCGATTTCAACATCGCGCCGGACGACCGCGACGTGTACGACCCGGTCGCCTGGGGCGAGGACATCCTGTGTTCGCCGCCCGAGCGCGAGGCGCTCAAGCGCATCACCGATCTGGGCCTGCACGACAGCTTCCGCCTGTTCGAACCGGCGGGTGAACACTTCAGCTGGTGGGACTACCGTCAGGCCGCCTTCCGGCGCAACATGGGTCTGCGCATCGACCTGATCCTGATTGGCGACGCCCTGAAATCCGCGGCAAAAACGGCCTCCATCGACCGCACGCCGCGCACTTGGGAACGCCCTTCGGATCACACGCCGGTAACGGTTGATCTGGATATCTAAGCACCAAAGCAACACCGCAAACAGGCAACGGATGAATACACCCAACACCGAGTGGCCCAGTTCGCTAGGCGACGACGAACTCGACGAACTGGATACCTACCTGCGCGGCCATGTCGGCGAGGGCGACCTGCTGCTCGACGGCGTGCACGGCCTGCTCTCCGCGCTCGCGGTGGGCCCAATGCAGGTGCTGCCAGAAGAGTGGCTGCCCGAAGTGCTGCACGAACCCTTCACCGACGAAACCGAAGGCAATCGCGTGCTGGCCTTGCTGGCCAAACTCAACGATTCGATCACGGCCGAACTCGACGTCGACGCCTACGAACCCATCCTCGGCGAAGTGGATACGGAAACCGGCCCGGTACTCTCCGCCGCCGGCTGGTGCGAAGGCTTCAGCCGCGGCATCGACCTGCGCGCAGGCCTGTGGGAAAAGCGTCTTGCCGATGACCCGCATTTGATGGAAATGCTCGGGCCGGTGATGGCGCTGGCGGTGGACGAAGGCATCCTCAACGCCGATGCGGAATTCGAAAAGCTCAGCGACGACGAATACGACGAGTGCTTGGCGCAGGTACCCGCCGTGCTGGTTGCAGTGAATCACTACTGGGACGAGCATCCGGTGAGCGAGTCGGAAATCGAAGCCGCCGTGCGTCCGGCCGAGGAAAAGGAACCGTCGTCGGCACCGCCGCGCCAGCGCAGCGGACACTGGGTGCATTGAGTGCAGGAGTGAGTGACGAGGAGTGAGGGGAGAGAGGAAAGCGCTTCACTCGCCGCCTTTTCTTGCTTCTCGCTCCGCTCCACTCACTTCTCGCTCTCAGCGAACAATCCGTTCCCCGCGCGCGTCTTGGACCCACGCCACCGCGGCGCCATCATGTTGGGCAGTCCACTTTCTGGAGACAGCCATGACTGAGCGCAGCATTCTCCGCCGCATCCGCGGCGTCGACACGTCCGATGGCGCGGGTGTGAAGCTCAAGCGCGTCATCGGCCAGCCCGGCCTGGACATGCTCGATCCGTTTCTTCTGCTGGACGAGTTCCGTTCCGACCAGGCGGGCGATTACATCGCGGGATTCCCCGAGCATCCGCATCGCGGTTTCGAAACCGTGACCTACATGCTCGCGGGCCATATGAAGCACCGCGACAACCACGGCAACAGCGGCGATCTGGTGCCGGGCAGCGTGCAGTGGATGACCGCTGGCCGCGGCATCCTGCATTCGGAAATGCCCGAGCAGGAAGACGGCCTGATGTGGGGCTTCCAGCTGTGGGTGAACCTGCCCGCGAAGGACAAGATGATCGCGCCGCGTTACCAGGACATCGGTCCGGAACGCATTCCGGTCGTGCGTCCTGCGGAAGGCGTGGAAGTGAAGGTGATCGCCGGTGAGTTTGCCGGCGTGACCGGCCCCGTGGCGGAGATCGTCACGCAGCCGATCTATCTCGACATCTCGGTGCAGCCGGGTGCCTCGATCACCATCCCGTTGCCCGAAGGCCACGCAGGCTTTGCCTATGTGTTCGATGGCAGGGACGCCGACGTGGCCGACCAGCCGCTCGCACGCAGCGATCTGGCCGTACTGTCGCGCAGTGGCGATCTGCGCATCGCTGGCCGCGACACGGCAGCGCGCGTGTTGTTGGTGGCCGGTCATCCGCTCGAAGAGGCAGTGACTCGCTACGGGCCGTTCGTGATGAATACGCCCGAAGAGATTCATCAGGCGATTGCGGACTTCCGCGCCGGCAAGTTCTGACGCAGGGCAGCCACACAGTCGGCCGCAACACCCGCCACCCCGGTTCGCCGGGGTGGCTTTTTTCTGGGAACTGCCGGGTCAGGTGCGCCACGCCGGAGAGGCGGCACTCAAGGCATCCCTCGAGCCGCCGTTAACAACTTGTAAGGGAGTTCGAGCGGCAACGGCCGACTTGGCAAGATCGATGCATGACAATCGTGCCTGCTAGCAAGTTCTCAAAATCAGAGAGTTAGCGCAAAAGTTGGGTTGTAAGCGGGCGCCAGGATGTCGTTAAATAAGGATTAATCTAAACCGGTGCAAGTGGCTGTACTATCTACTTACAGTTCTTGCGAAGAAAACATACATAACTCGTTGTATCTATTGCCATGAATGCCCTGATTACTCTCGTTGTCCTGGCCCTGATCGCGACGTTCGTCACCGCGATCAAGCGTGTGCCGGCCGACCAGGTGCATAGCCTCTATCGTCGAGGCAAGCCGTATCGCCTGCTGCAGCCGGGTACCCATATGGCGCTTCCGCTGATCGACCGCGTGGAGCATCGCATCAACCTGTGCGGCCAGGTGCTGCGCTTCGAGGAGCCGCTGCCCAACGCCCACGACGTGCGTGGCACGGTCTACTGGCAGGTGCTGGAGCCGGAACGCGCTGACGCCGTGATCGACCAGGCCGACCAGCTGATCCGTGGCGGCGCCCTGGCGGCGCTGCGCGACGAGCCGGAAGCGTTCCAGGCCGATCGCCGCGACCTGGGCTCGCGCCTCAAGCAGAGCATGAATGGCGCCCTGCGCGAGCGCGGCATGATGGTGACGCGCGTGGAGCTGGAATTCGCCTGATCCGGTGTGCTGCCGGACAGGCCCTGGCGAAGGTGGCCTAGAGCACCCGCCACAGGGGAGACCCTTGAAGCCCGCTTCGGCGGGCTTTTCTTTATCCCGCGTGCTGGCGTCGTGGGCCATCGGCCCGGATACTTGCGGCCCCACTGTCCCAGGCGCTCTCCATGACCTCACGCCAAGACCTGCAAACCCGGTTGGAACGCGGCATCGCCGCGCTTGGCGTGCAGCTGCCGGCGGGCGCTGTGGAGCGCTTGCTGGACTACCAGGCGCTGCTGGCGCGCTGGAATGCCACCTATAACCTCACCGCCATCCGCGATCCGATGGAAATGGTCAGCCGCCATCTGGTCGATTCGCTGGCGATCCTGCCGTACGTGCAGGGCCAGACGCTGGCCGATCTGGGCACCGGCCCGGGCCTGCCTGGCATTCCGCTGGCCATCGCGCGGCCGGAGTTGCAGGTGCTGCTGGTGGATTCCAACGGCAAGAAGGTTCGCTTCCTGCGCGAGGCCATTCGCTCACTCAAGCTTGAGAACGTGCGTGCCGTGCAATCGCGCGTGGAAGAGGTCGAAGGCCAGTTCGACTGCATCACCGCGCGCGCCTTCGCCAGCCTGGAGGACATGCTGGCCTGGGGTGGTCACCTTTTGACCAAGGACGGCATCTGGCTCGCCATGAAGGGCAGACATCCCGACGAGGAATTGCCCGGCGTGCCGGCCGGTTTCGAGGTGAGGGGCATCCATACGCTGGTGGTGCCCGAGGTGGGCGGCGAGCGCCATCTCGTGGTGCTGGGCCACACAGCCGGCTGAACAGGCTGCTAATCTAGCCCCCTTTTCACTCGTTCACGGTATCGACGACACCATGGCCCGCATCATCGCTGTCGCCAACCAGAAAGGTGGTGTCGGCAAGACCACCACCGCCGTCAACCTCGCCGCCGCGCTGGCTGCCGCCAAGCGCAAGGTGCTGCTGGTCGATCTCGACCCGCAGGGCAACGCGACCATGGCATCGGGTGTGGACAAGCGCGTGGCCAAGCCCAATGGCTGCGAAGTGCTGTTGGACGAGGCGCCGATCGAGCAGGCCATCGTCAAGACCGAAGCGCATTACGACCTGCTGCCCGGCAATGGCGACCTCACCGCCGCCGAGCTGAAGCTGATGGACGCCATCGCTCGCGAGAGCCGTCTGAAGGATGCGCTGGCCAAGATCGCCGACCGCTACGACATCGTCCTCATCGACTGCCCGCCCTCGCTGCACCTGCTCACGCTCAACGCGCTGGCGGCGGCCACGGGCCTGTTGATTCCGGTGCAGTGCGAATACTTCGCGCTGGAAGGTCTTTCCAGCCTGCTCGACACGGTGAAGGCCGTGCGCCAGCGCTTGAATCCCAACCTGGAAATCGAAGGCCTGCTGCGCACCATGTACGACGTGCGCAACAACCTCGGCAACGAAGTGTCGGCCCAGCTGACCACGCATTTCGGCGACAAGGTGCTGCGCTCGATCATCCCGCGCAACGTGCGCCTGGCCGAAGCGCCCAGCCACGGCCAGCCGATCCATCTGTACGACCGCAGTTCGCGCGGCGCCATCGCCTATATCGGCCTGGCCGGCGAGATGATCCGCCGCGATCGCAACCAGCAGGCGGCGGCGCAGGATCAGGCCAACGACGTGATCACGCCGACGCTGCACGAGAGTGACGAGACGCTCGACGACATCGTCGACATCCATCAGGAGTAAGCATGTCTGCTGCGAAAAAACGGGGCCTGGGTCGTGGGCTCGATGTGCTGCTCGGCGGCAACGACGAACCCGGCAAGCCCTCGGTGCTCGAGCAGGAAGGCGAGCTTCGCACGCTGCCGATCCAGCAGATCCAGCCCGGCAAATACCAGCCGCGCCGCCACTGGAACGATGAAGCACTGGACGAACTGGCCGCATCCATCCGCGCGCAGGGCCTTATCCAGCCCGTGGTGGTGCGTCAGATCGGCAAGAACCAGTTCGAGCTGATTGCCGGCGAACGCCGCTGGCGTGCCGCGCAGCGCGCGCAGCTGTCGGAACTGCCGGTGCTGGTGAAGGACGTGCCCGAAGTGGCCGTGCCGGCCATGGCGTTGATCGAGAACATCCAGCGCCAGGACCTCACGCCGCTGGAAGAAGCCGACGCGCTCAAGCGCCTCATCGACGATTTTGCCCTCACCCACCAGCAGGCCGCCGAGGCCGTGGGCCGCTCGCGTGCCGCCGTTTCCAACCTGCTTCGCCTGACGGAGCTGCCGGTATCCATCAAACGCCTGCTCGATGAAGGCAAGCTGGAAATGGGCCATGCCCGCTGCCTCATCACGCTGCCCGAAGGCATGGCCGAAGGCCTCGCGCTTGAAGCGTCGCGCCACGGCTGGAGCGTGCGCGAGCTGGAAGAAGCGGCTCGCCGCGCCCAGACCGCACCCAAGGGCAAGGCCAAGAACGCGCCTGCCCGTGATCCGAATATCGATGCGCTGGAACGCGAGCTGGGGGAGCGCTTTGCCACGCGCGTGGAGTTGGCGCATGGGCGCGGTGGCAAGGGCAAGCTGGTGATCCACTATCACAGCAATGATGAGCTGGATGGAATTTTGGGGAAGATTCGCTGAGGCGAGTTGACCTCGCGCTTCGGCTCTTCGTCTTGGCGGCGGCGTGAAGTGCCGCGTCACTGGTTCATCGTTCTTCGGTTTGGTCGTCATTCCTGCAGGGGCGGGTCGCTTTTCAATAGCCGAAGGCTGGCCATCCGGTTTCCATGTCGCTCGGTTGCCGCATTGCCGCTTTTTTTGCTCGTCATCCCGGTGCAGGCCGGGATCCAGCGCGTCGGTGATTGGTTGTCGCGTTGCGGTGATCTGGCTCGCCTGCGGCGGGCTTCCGACCTCCTGCCGGAGGCCGGGTCACTTTCTCTTGCTTGCCCAAGAGAAAGTAACCACCGAGATGGTGGCAATGCCAAAAGAAAGAGCACCCCGGATGACGCGCCTTTCGGGCAGAGCCCGGAAGGTACGCGGGCGGGTTGCGGGGTTTTTCGACAGGACATCCGTGTCCTGTCGAAAAACTGGCCGGCATCCATGCCGGCCACCCTACGGGCTTTCCTCCGCCCGCCCGCCGCTGTCATACGGGGACCCCGAAGAGCCAAGAGCAAAAGCTCGTCTTCGCGACGCTTCCGCGAGCACCCGCCCCTCACCACCGTAAAGGTGGCAATGCCCCGGCCCTCTCCCGCAAGGGGAGAGGGAGAAGTGCGGCGCATCGCGTATGACCTTGAAGAGCGAAGCCAAAGCAAAGGCCGATGCGAAGCGAGGCTCCGCTTTAAGTCCTCAGCGATTCGGGCGCGTTGCGCAGCGCTGGGGAGTACCCGCTGTGTGGCCTCCCATGGGTGTCCCGCCACAACCATCCTCAAGCGCTCGGGCTTATCCCAGCACAATGCTGCGAGCCTTTGCTCTGAAGGCCATTTTCTTTGGGTTACTTTTCTTTTGGGCCAACAAAAGAAAAGTGACTCGAGCGGCGGCAGCCGATCGAAACGCCCGCCGCGCAGGCGGCCAGGTCGCGGAACCCCTGCATAAGGGCGACAACAACCCCGCTGCCACAACCACCGGGCGCCTCACCCCTAGATCCTCCCCGCAAAACCCGATGCACCCCAGTCCTGACGCCAAGCCTCCCACCCACTAGAATGGCGCCCTGGCGCCAAGCGCCCCCTGTTAAAGACCAAGGCTCTCCCCATGCCACAACTGTCCGTCGTCGTGCCGGTGTTCAACGAGCGCGACAACATTCCGCCGCTGCTCGCCGAAATCGCCGCCGCCCTGCGCGGCCAGGTGGATTTCGAAGTTGTCTACGTGGATGACGATTCCAGCGATGACAGCGTGGCCGTGCTGGCCGCGGAGAAGGCGAAGTACCCGGAACTGCGCATCGTGCGTCACCTGACCCGCAGCGGTCAGAGCACAGCGGTGTGGAACGGTGTGCGCGCCGCGCGTTCGCCGTGGATCGCCACGCTGGACGGCGATGGCCAGAACGATCCGGCCGATATTCCCAAGCTGCTTGCCCAGCGCGACAAGAGCGCGCCGGAAGTGCGCTTGTTTGCTGGCTGGCGTACCACGCGTCGCGATAGCTTCAACAAGCGCATTTCCTCCAAGATCGCCAACGCAGTGCGTTCGCGCATGCTCAAGGACTCCACGCCCGACACCGGCTGCGGCCTCAAGTTGTTCGACCGCGATGTGTTCATGCGCCTGCCCTACTTCGACCACATGCATCGCTATCTGCCGGCGCTGGTGAAGCGCGCGGGTTTCCAGAGTACCAGCGTGCCGGTGGGCCATCGTCCACGCACGGCGGGCACGTCCAAGTACGGCATGCTCGATCGCCTGTGGGTGGGCATTGCCGACCTGCGTGGCGTGGCGTGGCTGATGCGTCGTGGCAAGGTGACCCAGGTCGAAGAGATCTGACGCTTACCCCGTAGCGGCACGCGCGAGAAGCGCATCACAGGTCGCAGCCTTCGACGTGCTCTTCATGAGCGTATGCTGATGATTCGTGCTTCGGGAGGCCGCCCGTCCATGAGCATCGCCGTCAAGCGTATCTACGAATCGCCCGCGAAGAGCGACGGCTATCGCGTCCTGGTGGACCGCGTCTGGCCGCGTGGCATGAAGAAGGAAGATGCCGCGCTCGATGCCTGGAGCAAGGAACTCGCGCCCTCCACGGCCTTGCGCAAGTGGTTCGGCCACGATCCCTCGCGCTGGGAAGGTTTCCGCCATCGCTACGCCACCGAACTCGATGCCGCCGCCGAGCATTGGCGGCCGCTGCTGACGCAGGCTTCGCGTCACCGCATCACCTTGTTGTTTGGCGCGCGCGACGAAGAGCACAACAATGCGGTGGCGTTGAAGTGCTATCTCGATGCGTTGCTAAAGGCCCACGGCCAGCAGTGAAACCTCAGGGTCGTCCGGCGTAGACGCTGGCGCGCGTCGGCTGCCAGTTGGCCAGCGCCAGGCGCGCCTGTTTGCGGCCCATCTCGATCAGCTCACCCGCACGATAGAACTCGTACACCGTGGCCACGTTGCGCGGCATGCGGATCAACAGGTCGGGCTCATAGGCCGCCAGACGCAGGCGCGAGAGATTGGCCTGCATCAGGTCCATCGATTGCATCAGCAGTTCCAGCACGCCCGGTTCACGCGGCTTCTCGGCGCCGTGCGGCATAAGCCTGCTGATGAAGTCGCCGATGCGCGAACGATAGCCTTCGTCGCCGTCCGTGGGTGTAGCCGACACTTCATCCGGCGTGCCGGCATCGGGCGGGCCGTCCATGCTCACGGCGAACAGGTAGTCCGCCGGTTCGCGGATCAGTGGCGTCACCGGCACGGGATTGAGCAGGCCACCATCGATCAGCCGCCGCTCCGACAACATGTGCGGGCGAAACAGGCTGGGAATGGCGATGGATGCGCGAATCGCATCGAACAGCGGGCCGCGCGTGAGCCAGACTTCGCGTTCGCGATCCAGGTCGGTTGCCACGGCGGTGTAGGCAATGGGCAGGTCTTCGATGGCCGCATCGCCGATCAGCCCGCGCATCGTCTCGATGATGCGTTCGCCCTTGATGAGGCCGCCGCCAGAGAGCGTCCAGTCGACCAGTTTCAGCACGTCCATCTTCGCCAGCGAGCACACCCAGTCGCGATAGACGTCCAGCTTGCCCATGGCGTAGATGCCGCCGATGAGCGCGCCCATCGAAGTGCCCGCAATGGCCACGATCTCGTAGCCCTGCGCTTCGATCTCTTCGATGGCACCGATGTGCGCCAGACCTTTGGCGCCGCCGGAACCAAGTGCGAGCGCGACGGTCGGTCTCTTGGTGACGTTGGCTTCGGCAGGAAGCGTGGAGGGATCGGCGATATCGGTGGCGCTCATGGCTCAGACGACAAGAAGTGAGTGGAGAGGAGTGAGCAGCAAGAGGGTGCTTGGCAGCGCCTCCGGGTTGCTCATTCCTGTTGACCCACTTATCTCACTGATAGCCGCCCAGTGCCAGCTGCAGCTGGATCTTCATTTCCTCGCGCAACGACAACGGCGCCACCACTTCCGCGTCCGGGCCGTACTTGAGCACGTCCATCAGCAGTTCCTTGGAATTGGAGTAAGGCACCTGCAATTCGTAGCGGCCGTCCGACAACCACTCGCCTTTCTGTTGCGAGTGCCAGTGCTCGTCCGCCACCCAGCGCGCGGCATGCTGCGAGAAGCGCAGCGTGGCCCACGCTTTGGGTTTGCCGGCGAAAATGCCATAGCTGGAAGCGAGCGCGTCGTTGAGTTCCTGTTCGGCCACGTCGCGCGCGGCGTCTTCGAGCGCCTGCGGTTCGGCGATGCGATCCACGGCGAAGCTGCGCAGCGCTTCGCGGTCGTGGTCCCACACGTCGAGGTACCAGTTGTCGCGATAGTGCGTCAGGCGCTGCGGCGACACGCGGCGATGACTGTCGGCATTGGTGGTGCGCGCGCGATAACGGAAGCGCAGTTGCTTGCGTTCAAGCACCGCGCCAGCCACCACGCGAAAGACCTGCTGGTCGAGCTTGCGCTCGCCCCAGGCAATGACGCGAATGCGTTCGATCGGCAGCGTCTTGCCGGTGCCCTGGTCGGAGAGCAGATGTTCGATGCGCGCCTTGAACGGCGCCAGCGCACCCGCAAGTACACCAGGCCCGCTGCGACCGATGAGTTCGTTGAGGGCAAGCAATGCCGCCAGTTCATCGGAGGTCAGCCACAGCCCCGGCAATTCGAAACGTTCGCCTTCGCCCACTGCATAGCGAAACGCGGCATGTTCGCCGCCCGCGCTTTCAATGGGCGCACCGAGCGCGTCGCGCAGGAACGCCACATCGCGATACAGCGTCGCACGCGAACACTCCAGCTCGTCCATCAGGCGAGGCAGAGGTACGGGGTAGTGCGCCGACTTCAGCAGTCGATGCAAAGTGAGAATGCGCTCGTAACGGTCCATGAAATGTTTTTCGACGGCTGCGTCTGCGTAGCATGCGCACCGTTTGCGATAGCCGCAAGTCCACCAGATGGTGGAATTCAGCAAGACCACGCCACGGTCACGCGCACGTGATCCCCCCTTCACGTACAAAAGACGCCACCCTCATGAAGCCGCGCCACATCGCCCACCCGCAAGCCGTCGCCGACGGACGAGCCACCCCGCGCGCGCAACCTCGGGCGCTGGCGTCCACGCTGCTGCATGTCAGCGGCTACGACGGCTTTGGCCTATGGATGGCGCTGGGGCTCGCGTTGGCCATCGGCGTGTATCCCGATGGACGCGGCGACGTGCTGGTGCCCATCGCGCTGGGCGCGGCGCTGGTGGCGATGGGTTTGCTCGCCGCGTGCCTGCATTCGCACTGGATGTCGCACTGGCACGGCTGGGTCATCGTCAAGGGATCACGCCCCACGCGCGATGCATTGGTGGCGCTCGCCTGCATCTTGCCCGTGCTGGCGGTGGCCGGCCTGGCGCGCGGTGACAACGCGTTCTGGGCGACGCGCTTGTCAGGCGCAGCCATGGCGTTGTGCGGTTTATGCAGCCTGGTCATCACCGCTTATGGCGATGCACGGCCTCAGGCGCCGGACATGGACATGCGTCTTGCCAGCCAGTTGCCGTTGAGCCGCGTGGTCTCGGCCACGTACGGCGGTGGGCTCTGGCTATGGCTTTGCACGGCAGGCCAGGAGGTTGACGACGCCACCCTGCATCCGCGCGCGTGGATCATCGGCCTGTTGGCGCTGGCCTTGCTGCGTGGCCTGGTGGAGAACCTGCGTTGGCAGGCCACCCTGCAGCGGGTCGCTGCGCCACGCGGTCGGCTGGAATTGCCGCCCAGGCGTTATCTGGCGGCACTGCTGGTGTATGCGTTGCCGTGTCTCGCCTTGCTGCTGATGAGCTTCAGCGATGGCTGGCTCGCCCTGGCCTCCCTGGCAGCCGTGAGCTGCACGGTGGGTATGGCGATCGAGCTTAGTTTGTATGATGAAGCCCTGGCAGCTTTGCCGGGCGGCCCGTGACGGGCCCGCCGCGCGTCAGCGCTGAACAAAACCTCCCCCGGTTCACAGGCAGTTCAATCCGCCCCGTTAAGGTGGCGGCCTCCCCATTTTAACGAAAAAGGAACAATCTGACATGAAAAGCACCCTGATGGCGGGCGCCCTGCTCGCAGCGCTGGCCAGTTTTGGCGCTCAAGCCGACGACGCGTCATCGAATCCGGCCAACAACGGCGGATGGACGGGTTCGGGCGAATTCGGTTTCGCGTCTTCCTATGGCAATTCGCGCTCGGAAAACATCAACGCCAAGCTCGGCGTGAGCCAGGAAAACGACCTGTGGAAGAACAATTTCTTCCTCAACGGCCTGCGTTCCAAGGGTGAAGTCGAAGTGCAAGACCAGCAAGGCAACACCGTCGATCGCCTGACCACCACCGCGAACCGCTACGACAGCGGCGCGTCGGTGGGCTACAAGCTCGATCCGCGCAGCTACATCGTGACGGCCGCCCGTTACGAGCACGACGATTTCGGCGCCAACCTGTGGCAGGGCATCGTGTCGGTCGGTTACGGCTACATCGCGTTGAAGACCGAGCGCACCGAGCTCTCGTTCGAAGCCGGCCCGGGTTACAAGCGCTATCGTCCCGCCGACGTCGACCAGTCGGTGACCCAGCCCGATGGCACCACGGAGACCATGCGCGTGCGCCAGAACACGGTGAGCGAAGCCGTCGGCCGCGGCCTGGTCAACTACAAGTACCGCCTCACCGACAACACGGCGTTCGAAGACACGCTGTTGATCGAAGCGGGCTCGGACAACAAGTACTACCAGAACGACATCGGCCTCTCGGTCAGCATGACCAAGAAGGTGGCGCTCAAGCTCGGCTACCAGGTGCGCTACAACAGCGACGTGCAGCCCGGTACGCAGAGCACCGATTCGCTGGTGACCACCAACCTGCTCTACAACTTCTAAGCGCTCGCGCGCTGCACCGAAACCGCCTGGGCGACCGTCGATGACGGCTCGCCGGGCGGTTTCCTTTTTAGTGGCCCAGCAGCGGGCCCGCGCCCAGGTCGAACAGCGCCGCGGCCACCTGCTTGCCCAGGACTTCAGCCTGATCACCCTCGGCTTCGGCCTGCGCGTGCAGCAGGCGTCCGCTACTCACGTCGCCCACCATGCCGCGCAGGTGCAGGCCACGCTCGGTGACGGTGCACCAGGCACCCACCGGCACTGTGCAACTGCCGCCCAGTGCCTGGTTCATGGCGCGCTCGGCGGTTACGGCGAGTCGGGTCTGCGCGTCGTCCAGCGCCGAAAGCAGCGCGAGCACGTCGTGCCGGTCGGAACGCGCCTCGATGGCGATCGCGGCCTGTCCCGGCGCCGGCAGCCAGTCCGGCGCCGCCAGCCGGCCACGGATGCGCGAGGCCAGGCCCAGGCGTTCGAGCCCGGCGCAGGCCAGCAGGATGGCGTCGTAGTGGCCCGCGTCGAGCTTGGACAAACGTGTGCCCACGTTGCCGCGCAGGTCCAGCAAGGTCAGGTCGGGACGCGCCGCGCGCAGCTGTGCCTGCCGACGCAGCGACGAGGTGCCCACGCGCGCACCCAGCGGCAACGCGGCGAGGTTGGCGTAGTCGTTGCTGACGAAGGCATCGGCCGCATCGGCGCGCGGCAGGATGGCCGGCAGCGTGAAGCCAGGCTCCAGTTCCGACGGCACGTCCTTCAGCGAATGCACGGCCAGATCGGCGCGGCCTTCCAGCATGGCCACTTCCAGTTCCTTCAGGAACAGGCCTTTCCCGCCGATGGTGGCGAGCGGTTTGTCGAGGATCTCATCGCCCCGGGTCGACAGCGGCACCAGGTCCACGAACAAACCGGGATGGACTGCGCGCAGCTCCGCCGCGACGTGTTCGGCCTGCCAAAGGGCAAGCGCGCTCTTGCGGGTGGCGATGCGCAGCGTGGTGGGCGTCATGGTGGTCTCGTTGGGGGCGTCGCACGAGGCTTCGTCGGGGGCCCCATTGTCGCGTAAATATTGCCGCGGCTGCATTAGGTGCGCGGTCGCGGGACGGGCTATGCTCGCGCCGGGACGGGACAGCAAGGAGTGTTGTCATGAAATTCCGCAGCGTGGTTTGCGCAATGCTTTTCGCCATGGCGGGCCACACCGCCGTTGCGGCGAACATTCCTTCAACGGCAGGCAATGCCGGCACGGCGCTTCCCGTGCTGCTGCCCGACGGTAGGCCCTACACCGATCCCGATGTGTCCGCGCGCGGATTGCCCGAGGCTTCCGCGTTCCATCAGGTCGGCTCTTCCGGCGCGTTTCCGCAGATTTCGCCCGTGCGCAAGCTGACCGATGAAGGCTGGCTGGCGGCGAGCACGCATCGCGCCAGTGCGGCGCAGGTCAATTTTCACCGCGCCCTGCGCATCAAGCCGAACGATCGTCGCCTGCTCTGGGCCTATGGCTGGAGCATGATCAATCTCGGCGATCCGGCCTGCGCGCTCGAGGCATTCCAGCGCAATCTCTCGTTGCGTCCGCAGCAACGACCCCAGTGGGTGCCGATGGCGATGGCGCTGACCTACACCGCATCCGGCCAGCGCGATGCGGCGCTGGCGTGGTATCGCGCCGCCGCGCTCAGCGATCCGGTGCGCTTTGGCACCGACAACGCCACCTTGCGCACCACGTTGCACTGGACGTCGAGCGAGCGAGCGCTCATCCGGCAATTGATTGGCTTTGCGAACCAGGGCGATGGCGTCGATTCGCGGGAACTGGCCTCGCGTTGACGAGTGACGGAAGCGCGATGGCGCTTCAACCCATGCGCAACAGCTTGCGCAGCGCCGGCAGATTGCGGCGACTCACTTCCGGCATCAGGTCCGTGCCGCCGAGGCGCGCGAGTACGCGGCCATCGGTCAGCGTCTTCAGCCCGATCAAGCGCTGCGCCGGCACGAGGCAATTGCGATGCAGGCGGATCAGCGTATCGGGATAGGCTTCTTCGAGCTGGCGCAGCGACTCTTCCAGCAGCAGCTGCCCGCCACGGTGCTGCACCACCACGTACTTCTCTTCGGCCAGCAGGCAGATCACATCGTCCAGCGCTACGCGAACCTGTTCGCCGCGCAGGCGGCCGTGCAGGTAGCCGCCGGACTCGCGCGGTGTGTGCTGCAAGCGCTGGCGAGCGCGCTGCAGCGCTTCGTTGAGCCGCTCCAGGCGCACCGGCTTGAGCAGGTAATCCACCGCGCCCAATTCGAAGGCGTGCAGCGCATGGCTCTCGTAGGCGGTGCAAAACACCACCAGCGGACGCTTGCTGCCGGCCAGCCGCTGCGCGATCGCGGTGCCGCTGATGCCGGGCATGTTGATGTCCAGCAGCAGCACGTCGGGATGCAGTTCGCCGAGCGCGTCGAGTGCGGCTTCGCCATCGGCCACGCTGCCTGCGATCTCCACGCCCTCGCATTCGCCGAGCAACGCGGCGAGTCGCGTGCGGGCCAGGGGTTCGTCGTCAACAATGAGTACGCGCATGGAGTTCGGTCTACGGTGCAGGCAGCTGGAGACGCACGACGAAGCGCTCGCCCTCGGGGCCGGCGGTGACGCGCGCGCGCGGGCCGTAGCGATAGGCCACGCGGCGGCGCACATTGTCCAGGCCGTGGCCATGGCCGCCGGGTGCCGGCTCGCCGGCCAGCGGGTTGTCGATTTCGATCAGGATGTCGCCGCCTTCGCACCGCCCGCGCAGGATCACTTCGCCGCCTTCGCGCAGCGGCTGGATGCCATGGCGCACGGCGTTCTCCACCAGCGGCTGCAGCAACAGGCGTGGCAGCGGAAAGGCATCGGGCAGATCGTGCAGCTCGCGCCGCACGCGCAGGCGTTCGCCCAGGCGCAGTTGCTCGATGTCGAGGTAACGATCGACCAGGCTCAGTTCCTCGCCGAGCGTGCCGTCGCGCGTGCTGTGCTCGCCCAGCGCGGCGCGAAAGAGTTCGGAGAGGTCTTCCACGGTGCGCTCGGCCGCCGCGGGATCCACGCGCACCAGTGCCGCCACCGTGTTCATGCTGTTGAACAGGAAATGCGGGCGGATGCGCGCCTGCAGCGCCGACACCTGCGCCTGCGTCACCGCTTCCAGGCGGGTCTGCCACTGCGCGAGCAGGTAGAAATAGCGCAGCATCGCGGCGCCCAGCAGGGCGGCGATCAAGGTGTTGTTGAGTACGAAGTCGCCGGTGCTGTCGTTCAGCAGTTCCATCTGCATGGCGGCGTCCATCCAGTGCACCAGGGCGCTGCCGCCCATCACGATCAATACCATCGCCAGCCACACGCCGGCATAGGCCGCGTGTCCCGGCAGACGCATCAGGAGCGGGCGCAACTTGCACAAGGCCACGCCGATCACCACCGCCAACCAGTCGGCGAACAGCATGCCGACGCTGAAACCGCGCCAGCCATGGCTGTTGTTGGGCGCCAGCCACATCACGGTGACCGTGACCGAGGCCATGATGAGCAGCGCGAAGATCACCGGCCCGCTGCAGAAATCGGGCAGCGGGCGATGCTCCGCGCGACTTGGCGCCGGTGTATCGGTGGTGGACTCCCTCATGTGAAGGAGTATGCCGCATCAAGGTGCGTGCTTCTTTGCGCGCCGTCCCGGCGCACGGGGATCAGGCGCCGAGGCGCACGGTCATCCACTGGCGCAGGTCGGCCACTTCCTCGGCGCACACGGAGTGCGGCATCGGATAGGTATGCCAGCTCACTGGATAGCCCATTGACTGCAGCAGGTCGCGCGAATTGACGCCGCGCGTCAGCGGCACGATCGGATCGGCGGTGCCATGGCCCCAGAACACCGGTGTACGCCCGTTGGCGAGGTGGCGCTCGGTACCGAAGGCGTCCTGCAGCGGCAGGTAGGTGGACAACGCGATGATGCCCGCCAGCGCCTCGCCGTAGCGCAAGCCAGCCGACAGGGCGATGGCGCCGCCCTGCGAAAAGCCGGCAAGCAGGATGTTCGAGGTCGGCACACCGCGCTCGTTCTCGCGCGCGATCAACGCATCGACGCTGGCGATGGACGCGCGCATGCCGGTTTCGTCCTGGCGTGAGATCAGGTCGACGCCCACGATGTCGTACCAGGCGCGCATCGGCATGCCGCCGTTGACCGTCACCGGTCGCACCGGCGCGTGCGGAAACACGAAGCGCAGCGCTGGCCACGCCGGCGACACGAGCTCGGGCACGATGGGGGCGAAGTCGTTGCCATCGGCACCCAGTCCATGCAGCCAGATCACGCTATGGCCCGGGTTCGGGGCGGTTTCGATCTCAACGGTGGGCAGGGGCATGGTTGTTCGCCGGCATGGGGACTTCGGAGATAGCACGCCTTCAAGACATGCAGGGGGAACCTCACGGAACGCATGGACCGCAGGTTGGCCGACACGGCGCCGGCAGGGGAACCCCAAAGATTAACTGCCTAGGCGATCAGTTTGTACGGGACCAACGGCGCTTGTGCCGTTCGGAGGCTTGGTTATGCTCCGGCGTTTTGACTGTGGAGCCATCCATGCGCCGAACGCTGTTCGCCGGCCTTGCCGCCCTTGCCACGCTGCCCGCGGCGGCCCTGTCGCCCCCGTCGTCCGGTGGCCAGCTGGACCTGGAAACCATCATGGCCAATCCCGACTGGATCGGCGCCGCGGTGGAACAGCCCTACTGGAGCGTGGACGGCCACAGCCTGTACTACTCGCTCAAGCGCGACGGCAGCAAGGTGCGCGACCTCTACCGCGTGGATGCCGCCAGCGGCCAGAACACCAAGCTCGATCCCGCCGCCATGGCGCAGGCCGAAGGCCCGGCGGTGTACGACCGCACGCATCGTCATGCCGCCTACGTGATGCACGGCGACATCTTCATGGTCGACCTTTCCAGCGGCCGCCGCGTGCAGGTGACCCGTTCGACCGAAGCGGAATCCGCGCCGCGCTTCTCCAGCGATGGCCGCAGCCTGCAGTACCGCCAGGGCAACAACTGGTTCGTCTACGACCTCGCCGGCGGCGTGAGCGCGCCGGCCGCCGTGCTGCGCTTCGTCGACGATCCGCAGGCCAAGAAGCCCGACCAGCTCAAGGACATGCAGCTGGAACTGTTCCGTTCGCTGCGCGAGAACAAGGCCGACAAGGACGCCTCGCGCGACAACGACGACGCGCTGATCGCCGCCGATCCGAACCGCGCACCCAAGCCCATCTACCTGGGCGAAGGCGCCGAGCCGGCCGACACCGAACTGTCGCCGGACGGTCGCTGGATGCTGGTGGTGACCAAGCCCAAGGGGGCCAAGGAAGGCAAGCGTCCCGAAGTCACGCATTACGTGACCGACTCCGGCTACGCCGAGCAGCAGGAAACGCGCGTCTACGTGGGCCGCAACGATCCCGCGCCGCAGTCGCTGGTGCTGGTGGACCTCAAGTCCGCCAAGTTCTATCCGCTGAAGACCGATGCGCTGCCCGGCATCAAGGACGATCCGCTCAAGGACATCCGCGCCAAGACCGTCGCCGCGCTGGAAAAGGATGGCAAGGCCGACGAAGCCAAGGCGCTCAAGGCCCCCGAGGTTCGCCCGGTGCGCATCGTCTCCGGCGCCGAGGACGGCGGTGGCGGCGGCATCGTGTGGAGCGACGACGGCCAGAACGTGGCCGTGCAGCTGCGCGCCATCGACAACAAGGATCGCTGGATCACCAACGTCGACTTCGACAAGCACGCGCTGGTCACCCAGCACCGCCTCACCGACAACGCGTGGATCAACTGGAACTTCAACGATTTCGGCTGGCTCAAGGACGGCCGCACGCTGTGGTATCTCAGCGAGGAAACCGGCTATTCGCAGCTCTATTCCAAGACGCTCGGCGGCAAGGCCAAGGCGCTGACCAGCGGCAAGTTCGAAGTGAGCCATCCGGCGCTGAGCGAAGACGGCCAGTGGTTCTACGTGCGCACCAACCAGGTCGCGCCATACAGCTACGACGTCTATCGCGTGCCCAGCGCAGGCGGTGAACTCGCACGACTCACGCAAGTCCAGGGCATGGACGATTTCGCGCTGTCGCCCGACGGCCGCCAGCTCGCCGTGCTGCATTCGGCGCCGTACACGCTGGCCCAGCTGGCCGTGCAGAGTGTCGACGGCGGCACGCCGCGCGAACTCACCAACACCATGAAGCCGGCCTTCACTGCGCATCAGTGGATCCAGCCCAAGATCATCGGCGTGCCGTCCTCGCATGGCGCGGGCACGATCTGGGCGAAGTACTACGGTCCGGCCGATGAAGCCGCTGCGGCTTCGCGTCCGGCGGTGATCTTCGTGCACGGTGCGGGCTACCTGCAGAACGTCACGCTGTCGTACTCCAACTACTTCCGCGAGCAGATGTTCCACAACCTGCTGGTGCAGCAGGGCTACGTGGTGCTCGACATGGACTACCGCGCCTCCGACGGCTACGGCCGCGCCTGGCGCACGGCGATCTATCGCCAGATGGGCCATCCGGAACTGGAAGACCTGCTCGACGGCAAGGCGTGGCTGGTGAAGAACCACGGCGTCGATCCCGAGCGCGTGGGCATGTATGGCGGCAGCTACGGTGGCTTCATGACGCTGATGTCGCTACTGCGCGCACCGGGCGAATTCGCCGCCGGTTCCGCGCTGCGCCCGGTGACGGACTGGACCAGCTACAACCACGAATACACGTCCAACATCCTCAACGATCCCCAGCTCGATCCGGAGTCGTACCAGGTCAGCTCGCCGATCAACTTCGCCGACAAGCTGCAGGACCCGCTGCTGATGGAGCATGGTTTGATCGACGACAACGTGCTGACCAGCGACACCATTCGCCTGTATCAGCGCTTCATCGAGCTGCACAAGAACAATTTCTGGATGTCGCTGTATCCGATGGAGCGCCACGGCTTCACGCATCCGGACTCGTGGTACGACGAATACCGTCGCATCGATGAGTTGTTCAACACCTATGTGAAGCCGGTGAAGCAGTAACGCCTATGTCGCTCTCCCAGCCGCGACGTGGACTGGGGTGAAAGTCGAGCTCTCGAAGCCGCTCCAACCGGAGCGGCTTTTTTTGTTCGCCATCCCGATGCCGGCTCTGCCACGGGGCCATTCCGCCAGGGCCAGCCCGGTTCACGGCAGGTGCACGCAGATCCCGCGTATATTCTTGCGACAACATGGAATGCCCCTCAGACGAGGTGGATGAGAGGACGTTCTTCCGGCCATTTCGGCCAGAACGACCATCACGAGATTCCAAAGTGCCCAAGCCCTATCAGGGTAGGCATCGTGGGCCGGGCTCCCTGACAGCCCTCGTAGCGCTGCGTATCGCACCGCTCGCGCAAGGACTGTTGCTGACGGGACTGTTGCCCCTTGCCACACCTGCCAGCGCGCAGCAGGTGGTCGCGAACGGAACGACGCAAACCGCTAGCGGTGTCATCAATACCGGCACAGTGGCGAGCACGGGGGGATTCGCACTCTACGCGCTGAATGGCGGCACCATTAACGGCGTCAGCGGACTCAGTCTGACCACCGGCGGCGCCAGCGCCATGGCGACTTATGCAGCGGGCGCGGGCAGCTCGATCCATGTGATCAACACGACCATCCTGACCAACGGCGACGGCTCATACGGCTTATATGCGCCAGGCGGCACCGTCACGGCTACGGGCGGGTCGGTGACGACGAATGGCGCCAGCAGCCTCGGTATCGGCGCAATCAATGGCCCGACGAGTGGAACGGTGACAGCGACCGGCGTCGCGGTGGTGACCCATGGCGCCAACAGCGGCGGCGCGAGCGCGCAAGGCGGATCCGTCGTCAACCTAAAGGACGTGTCGATCACAACCACTGGGACCACCGCCAACGGCATGTACACGGTGGGCGCGTCCTCTAGCGGAATCGCGTCATTGCTGGTGGCGGATCATGTGACCGTACTGGTGACCGGAAACGGCGATCTCACTCATGCCGCCGCAGTCGTCCGTGGCGGTAGCAGCATGGTCATTCAGAATGGCAGCAGCATCACCGCCTCGGGAACAGGCATGGCGGGGCTGAGCGCATCAACGGCGGGTCTGGTGAACACGCTGACGGTCACCGACAGCAGTATCACGTCGGCTCTGGATACCGGCCTCCGGACGAATGGCGCCCCCTTCAATGTATCGCTCTCCCGTTCTTCGATCAGCGGCGGCAGCTCACTCCTCAATACGATCAACGGCGGCATCCTCAACCTGACGGCGGATGCGTCGACGCTGACCGGCGTGGCAATGACGGCCGCCGGCGCCACCTCGAACGTCACGCTCAAGAACGCGACGCTGTGGAATATCAGCGGCGATTCCACGCTGACCAGCCTCACCCTGGACAACGCGACCTTGCGCTATCAGGCACCTGCGGCCATCACCTTGGGCTCTGCATCGCCTTCGATTTCGCTGGCCTCCGGCGGCGGAACGATCGACACCAACGGCTTCAATATCGTGCAGACGCAACCCTTCACCGGCGCCGGTGGCCTCACCAAGGCGGGGACGGGCACGCTCACTCTGGCCAGTGACAATGCCTATACCGGTGGGACGACGATCAGCGCTGGCACGTTGCAGATCGGAAATGGCGGTGTAACGGGAAGCGTGACCGGCAGCATCGTCGACAACGCAAACCTGGTGTTTCTTCGCAGCGACGATGGGAGCACGCCCTATGAGGTGGCCAATCCCGTTGCCGGCTCTGGCGATATTCGCTTGATGGGCGTGGGCGTGCAGAACAAGTCGGCCTACGAGATTGCCGCTCCCAATGGTGGTTTCGCCGGCCACATATATGTCGACAATGGCGCACGGCTATCGCTGCTCAGCGCCACTGCCAACGGGCTTGCCGGCGGTGTGACGGTTGAAGATGGTGGCAGCCTCTGGCTCCGTTCCGCCGTGATTTATTCCGCACCCCTGACCTTGGCGGGCGATGGCTGGCTCGAGAATCTGGGCCGTCTTGGTGCCTTGCGCATGGCAGGTGGTTCGACAGCGAGCGGGCCCATCGTGCTCGCTGGCGATACGCGCATTGGCACCGTCTTCGACCGAGATGTCGGCACCATCAGTGGTGTGATCAGCGACGGCGGCCATGGCTACGCGCTGGAGAAAAGCGGCGATGGCACCGTAATACTGAGCGGCGCCAATACGTACACCGGCAACACGCTGATATCAGCAGGAACGTTGCGTGTGAATGGCGACCAGAGCCTGGCGACCGGGCTGACCAGCGTTGCCTCTGGTGCGACCTTGGGCGGCAGCGGCACGATCGGCGGCAGTGTCACGATCGCCGACGGCGGCATCCTCGCGCCAGGAAACAGCCCCGGCACGCTGACGATCAATGGTGATCTCGCGCTCAATCCCGGTTCGATCCTCAACTATGAATTCGGGCAGGCCGATACGCCAGGTGGCGCACTCAACGATCTCACCAACGTTGGCGGCAACCTCGTACTCGATGGCACGCTCAACGCGGCGGTCTCGTCCGGCGGCAGTTTCGGGCCCGGCATCTATCGCGTGTTCGGCTATGGCGGCACGCTTACCGACAACGGCTTGGCGATCGGCACGATCCCGTCGCCGGAGTATTACCTCCAGACGTCGATTGCCAGCCAGGTCAACCTGGTGAACACGCAAGGGCTGACCCTCAACTACTGGGACGGCGCGGTCGGTCCGAAGAATGATGGCGTGATCAATGGCGGCGACGGCTTGTGGCAGGCCACAGGCGGCAACGACAACTGGACCCAGATCACCGGCACGCCCAACGCGCCGTGGGCGAATGGTTCGTTCGCGATCTTCGCCGGCAGCGTTGGCACCGTGACGATCGACAACAGCCTCGGCATCGTCAGCGCGAACGGCATGCAGTTCGCCAGCAACGGCTATGTGCTGACTGGCGACACGCTCAACCTGATCGGGCCGCAATCGATCATCCGCGTCGGCGACGGCACATCGGCGGGCGCCGGCCTGACCGCGACGATCAATGCGGCACTCACCGGCCACACGCAGTTGCTGAAAACCGATCTGGGCACGCTCGTGCTGGGCGCTGCCAACAACTATGACGGCGGCACTTCACTCCAGGGCGGCACGCTGCGGCTCGGCAACGCGGCGGCGCTCAGCAGCGGCCTGCTGGCCATGGACGCGGGCACGACACTCGACTTCAATGACAGCTACACGATCGCCAACAACATCACGCTTTCGGGCGACCCGACCATCAACACCGCCAGCGGGCTGACCGACACGCTGAGCGGCATGATCACTGACGGCAGCACCGCCGGCACGCTGGAGAAAACCGGCAGCGGCACGCTCGTGCTCGCGGGAATCGCCAGCTATTCGGGGCCGACCCTGGTGCAGGCGGGCACATTCCGCGCCGGCGGCGGCAACGTATTCAGTCCTGTTTCGGACGTCACGGTGGCAAGCGGTGCGACTCTCGACCTGGCCGGCTTCAGCCAGTCGATCGGCGCGCTCGGCAACGCCGGGCTGGTCGATTTCGGCACGGGCACGCCGCCGGGCACGGTGCTTACCGTGCATGGCAATTACACGGGCATGTCGGGCGCGTTGGGCCTCAACACGATCCTCGGCGACGACGGTTCGCTGTCGGACCGCATGCTGATCGATGGCGGCATTGCCAGCGGTTCGAGTGTGCTCGACATCCGCCCGAGCGGAGGCGGTGCGGTCACGGCGGGCAACGGCATCGAATTGATTGGCGTGTTGAACGGCGGGAGCACGCAGGCCGGTGCCTTCCGTCTGGGCAGCCCGGTGATTGCCGGGCCTTATGAATATTCGCTACAGCGCGGCGGCGTGGATGGCAGCGACCCGGAAAGCTGGTTCCTGCGTGACACCCTGACACCCGTGCCACCGCCAACGCCCCCTTCGCCGCCTGCACCACCTTCGCCTCCTTCGCCACCCTCACCGCCTTCACCGCCTTCACCGCCGGCGCCCCCCACCCCACCTCCGCTTCCGCACTACCGGCAGGAGGTCTCGCTCTATGCGGCGGCTCCGGCGCTGGCGATGATCCAGGGACGGCAGATGATCGGGACGCTTCACGAGCGCATGGGCGACGAGGAGCAACTGCTCGGCGATCCGTTGCGTGAACCGCCAGGCGGGTCGAACGCCATGTGGGGCCGCGTTGTTTATCGCGAGGGCAAGACGCAGGGCGATCCGATCGGCATCTATGGCGATGGGCCGTCGTACAAGAGCGACATGGTCACCGTCCAAGTGGGCGGCCATCTCTATCGCGCATTGAGTGACAGCGGCCGGCTCGATCAGGTGGGCGTCTATGGTGCTTATGGCAACGCCGATGCCGATGTTGATCACAACCTGTTGAGCCTGCAGTTCAAGGCCGGCTCGATTGGACTCGACACCTATGCGGCGGGTGCGTATTGGACACATTACGAGCCCAATGGCGCCTATCTCGATGTGGTCGGGCAAGCGAGCTGGTACGGGTTCGACCTGAAGGGGCTGCGCCTGCCGCAGATCGAGCCCGACGGCTTCGGCCTCGCCGGCTCGGTCGAAGGTGGCTATCCGTTCAAGATCGGGCACGAGCTGGTCCTCGAACCCCAGGCGCAGATCATCTATCAGAACCTTTCGGTGGACAGCTTTGCCGATCCGGGAGCGCACGTGCGCTATCGCGATCTCGATTCGCTCACCGGGCGGATCGGCGTGCGTCTGGCAACCCAGGGCAACTATGAAGTGTGGGTGCGCGCCAATCTCTGGTACGAATTCCTCGGAACGCCCAAGACCGAATTCTCATCGGCGGCCGGATGGGTGCCGTTCCACGCCGATCTACCCAACCTGATGGGACAGTTGGGCGTGGGCGCGGGCCTGCGAATCACCTCGAATGTCTATGTATTCGGTGTGGCGAATTACGAGAGCACGTTCAACGGCAACTCGCACAGCTGGGACGCCAAAATGGGTGTTCGTATTCGCTTCTGACGGACACGGCCGCCTCGATGGCGGCGTCCGTTCGCAGTGACCAACCATGCGGCTGCTCACGTCTGCAAAACCGGGAACACCGAAACGAGCGTCCTACTGCGCCGTCTGCGCTGCAAAATACCTCGCCGGCGGTTGCCCGAAACTCCGCCGGAACATCGCCACGAACGCACTCACGCTCGCATAGCCCAACGCATCGGCCACCGCAGACACCGGCTCGCCGTCGGCCAGGCGTTCCAGCCCGTGCGTGAGTCGCGCCAACTGGCGCCACTGCGCAAAGCTCAGCGCGGTTTCGCCCCGGAACAGCCGGCTCAGGCTGCGTGGCGAAAGCCCCGCCCAGGTGGCCCACTCATCGAGGCCACGGTTGTCGTTGGGGTTTTCCAGCAGCGCCACGGCGATGCGCAGCGCGCGTCGATCCACCGGCATCGGCAGGTGCAACGGCTCGCGCTGGGCGCGGCGGATTTCTTCCAGCAGCACGGTGGTGAGGCGTTCCTGGCTTTCGTCCAACTGCGTTTCCCAGATCCACGAACTGGCGCGGCGCACCAGGGCGCGCATGAGTTCGGTGACGCCGATGACGCAGGGTTCGGCAGGCAGGCAACCGCATTCGGGCGGGGTCACGAAGACGCCCCAGCCGGTCATGGGGCCGCTGAGGGTGACGGTGTGCTCCACACCCGGCGGCATCCAGCCGGCGCGGTGTGGCGGCAGCAGCCACGAGCCCTGCGCCGTGCGCACGTGCACCAGGCCGCTCTCGACGCAGTACAGCTGGCCGCGTGCGTGCGAGTGCCAGCCGTATTCGCGGGTGCTGTCGGTGTACTCGCTGGCGACTTCGCCTTCGGTCCAATAGGCGATCACCGAGGGTCCGTCGAGTCGCTCGATCAGGGCGTGGAACTGGTGTTCGTCTTTCTCGGCGACATGGCCCATGGCCGGTTCTCGATAAAGTTTGACCAAATAACGCTAACAGTAATTTGTCTGCATGCCCAATCATGCTCGCCCGATCCCCGCCGCTGCCGCCGCTCGCGGTCCCCAACGTGTCGTCGGTCGCGGTTCGAGTGTGCGTGCCTAGGCTCCTGCTTGATCCATCGTGGTCACGCCCGCACCCCGACACACGTCTTGATTCAGCAAGTGGCGTCGACACCCGGCGCCAGAGGGAGCAGACCCATGTCGACGATTGCCGTACGCACGCCCGCCGCCGAGAGCGCACCGCTCGAGGCTTTTGTGGCCTGTGCGCACCAGATGCTGGACCCCAACACCCCCGAGGCGGCCCGCCGCGCCCTGGAGCCCCGACTGCTCGCGCTGCTGCCGACGCTTCGCGCGCTGGGAGTGTTCGAGCTGTTCGACCTGCGCCACCCGGCCCTGCGCACCTGGCTGGAGGACGAGATGCAGGAGGGTCCTCATTGAGGTGATTTCAAATTTTGTTCGGGCAAAATGTATCCAGCACATATTTGCCTTGACAAATATATTTTCGGCAATAGAATTGCCGCGGTATGAGCCCCCCAACCCCCCTTTCCGTCCAGAAAGACAGCATCGGCGTCCTGATCGGACTGGTTCGCAGCGAACTGGTCCGGAAGATGGAGGCCGAGTTGCAGGCGTCAGGCGTGGAGCTTCGCTTCACGCAGTTCCTGATCCTCAAGCGCCTGGCCCTGGTCGGCCCGATGTCGGCCAGCGAATTGGCCCGCTCGGTGGAACTGGACGGCGGCGCCATGACGCGCCAGCTCGACCAGCTCGAAGGCAAGGGCCTGCTGCGCCGCTGCCCGCATGAACAGGACCGCCGTGCGCTGCGCATCGAGCTGACGCCGGAAGGCGATGCGATGTGGCGGCAGATGACGCCCTGCAACGACCGCGTGCTGGATGCTGCGCAAAAGGCGCTGGATCCGACCGAACGCGAACAACTGCGCGATTACCTGGAGCGTGTGCTGCACACGCTCCGCGACAAGAACTGACCCGTTTCACTTTTCTGGAAACCAAGCCCATGCGTCTGCAACTCCTTGCGGCAGCCACCGGCCTTACTCTCGCGCTGGCGGGATGCGTCAGCAGCGGTGGCCTGCATCCGGAAGGCACGCTGACCGATGCCTCGTCACTGAAGGCCGATCGCAGCCTGTCCGGCGCCACGCTCTCCCCCGCCGCCTGGCCCGCCGATGACTGGTGGACCGGGCTGGGCGACCCCCAGCTGAGCGCGTTGATCGCCGAAGCGCTGAAGGACAACCCCAGCCTCGCCGTGGCCGATGCGCGCGCCCGCCAGGCGCAGGCGCAGGCCGGCGCGGCCGATGCCGAACGCGGCCCGAGCGTGACTGCCGGCGCCAACGTGATCGGCCAGCGCCTGCCGCTCACCGCCGCGCCGCCGGAACTGGGCGGCGGCAAGTTCACCTGGTTCAAGGACGCCCGCGCGAGCTTCAGCTGGGACCTGGACCTGTGGGGCGGCAAGCGCGCCGCATGGGAGGCCGCCGTTGGCCAGCAGCATGCCGCCGAGATCGAGCAGCAGGCCGCGCGCATCGCGCTTTCCACCAACGTGGCACGCGCCTATGTGCAGCTCTCCTATGCGTATGCGCAGCAGGACGTGGCGAAGGCCGAGCATGAGCGCGCCGCCACCGCGCGCCAGCTGACCCTGCAGCGCGTGTCCGCCGGCATCGACAACCAGCTGCAGCTCAAGCAGAGCGACACCGAAGTAGCCAACGCCGACCAGAATCTCGCCGCGGCCACGCGCGCCATCGACGCCGCGCGTTCGTCGTTGTCGGTGTTGCTGGGCAAGGGTCCGGATCGCGGGCTCGACATCGGCCGTCCGCAGTCACTGAACCCCGGTGCGTTGGCGGTGCCGGCCGATGTGCCGACCGAACTGATCGGTCACCGCGCCGATCTCGTTGCCGCGCGCTGGCGCGTGGAATCGGCGGGCAAGGAGATCAAGGTCGCCAAGACGCAGTTCATGCCCAACGTGAGCCTGAGTGCGATGGCGGGCGTGGCCGCGTTCGGCAGCATCAATCCGCTGCAGCTGCCGGCACGCTTCTACACCTTTGGTCCGTCGCTGAGCCTGCCGATCTTTGATGGCGGCCGGCTGCGTTCCAACCTGTCCGCGAAGGACGCGCAGTACGACGAGGCCGTGGCGCAGTACAACCAGACGCTGGTGCGCGCCGTGAATGAAGTGGCCGATGGCTACGACGCGGTGCAGTCGGCGAAGGAGCAGGTCGATGCCCAGCAGCGCGCCGTCGATGCCGCCTCGCAGGCCTGGCAGCTCGCCCAGCAGCGCTACAAGGCGGGCGTGGGCAGCTATCTCGAAGCATTGATCGTGCGCCAGCAGTTGCTGGGCGCGCAGGAGCGTCTCGCCGCGTTGCAGTCGCAGCAGGTCGACCTCTCCGTGCAACTCATCCAGGCCCTCGGCGGCGGTTTCCGTCCGCAAGCGGGCGCGGCCGACGTGGCCGCTTCAACTTCCTCTGAACATTCGCTCTAAAGGCTACCCCCATGTCTAGCCAGACTCCGCTCGCGGCCGAGACCGCAGCCGCCCAACCCCCCAAGAGCCGTCGCGGTTTCCTGCTGAAGGCACTCGTCGCCGTACTGGTGATTGCCGCCATCGGCTGGGGCCTGTGGTACTTCTTCGAAGGCCGTTGGTATGAAGACACCGACGATGCCTACGTCAACGGCAACATCGTGCAGATCACTCCGCAGGTGTCGGGCACGGTGATCACCATCGGCGCCGACGACGGCGACCTGGTGCATGCAGGCGACGTGCTGGTGAAGCTCGACCCGGCCGACGCCGACATCGCGCTCCAGCAGGCCCGCGCCAATCTCGCCAACACCGTGCGCAAGGTGCGCGGCCTCTACAGCAACGTGAGTGGCGCGCAGGCCGAAGTGGCCGTGCGCAAGGTGGCGGTGGACAAGGCCCAGGCTGACTACAACCGCCGTCGCGACCTGGCCAAGTCGGGCGCCATCTCGGCCGAAGAGCTGTCGCACGCACTCGACGCGCTGACCTCCGCGCAGAGCGCCCTCACCACGGCGCAGCAGCAGCTGCAGACCAACAAGGTGCTGGTGGATGACACCGTCGTCGTCTCGCATCCGGACGTCCAGGCCGCAGCCGCCCGTCTGCGTGCCGCCTATCTCGATGACGTGCGCACGGCACTTCTTGCGCCGGTGGACGGCTATATCGCCAAGCGTTCGGTGCAGCTGGGCCAGCGCGTGGCGCCGGGCACACCGCTGATGGCCGTGGTGCCGCTGCATGGCGTGTGGGTTGACGCGAACTTCAAGGAAACGCAGCTCAACAGCATGCGCATCGGCCAGCCGGTGGAGATCCGCGCCGACGTGTACGGCAGTTCGGTTACCTACCAGGGCAAGGTCGAAAGCCTGGGCGTGGGCACCGGCAGTGCGTTCTCCCTGCTGCCGGCACAGAACGCCACCGGCAACTGGATCAAGATCGTGCAGCGCGTGCCGGTTCGCGTGTTCTTCAGCGATCCCAAGCAGCTGGAAGAACACCCGCTGCGCATTGGCCTGTCGACCAAGGTCTCGGTGAATCTGCACGACACCAGCGGCCCGCTGCTCGCCAAGCAGTCGCCCGCGCAGCCGGCCTTCAACACCGATGTGTACAAGGAACAGCTGGCCAAGGCCGACGGCATGATCGCGGAGATCGTCCACGCGAACATGGCTGGCGAAAACCAGAAGCAGTAAGCGTCCTTGCGTGGAGGCATCGCCTGCCTCCACGCAAACCGGCAGAAAAGCAAAGCGCGTTTCGAACGTTTCCCGAAGCGCGCCCATCCTTCATACCGCAGGTCACCCGTGCGATGAACCAACCATTCCGCCCGCCCAACCTGGCGCTGACCACCATCGGCCTCTCGTTGGCGACCTTCATGCAGGTGCTCGACACGACGATCGCGAACGTGTCGCTGCCGACGATTGCCGGCAACCTCGGCGTGAGCGTGAACCAGAGTACCTGGGTCATCACCTCGTTCGCCGTGAGCACCGCCATCGCCCTGCCGCTGACGGGCTTCCTCACGCGCCGCTTCGGCGAAGTGAAGCTGTTCATCTGGTCGACGCTGCTGTTTTCGCTCGCGTCCTTCCTGTGCGGTACGGCGCAAAGCATGCCGATGCTGATCCTGTTCCGCGCCATCCAGGGCGCGGTGGCCGGACCGATGTACCCGATCACGCAGAGCCTGCTGATCTCCATCTATCCACCCGCCAAACGAGGCATGGCGCTGGCGCTGCTGGCGATGGTGACGGTGGTGGCGCCCATCGCGGGCCCCATCCTCGGCGGCTGGATCACCGACAACTACACGTGGCCGTGGATCTTCTTCATCAACGTGCCCATCGGCATCTTCGCCAGCATGGTGGTCGGCAACCAGATGAAGTTGCGCAAGGACGTCACCATGCGTCCGAAGATGGACTATGTGGGACTCATCACGCTGATCGTGGGCGTGGGTGCGCTGCAGATCGTGCTGGACAAGGGCAATGACGAAGACTGGTTCAACTCCAGCTTCATCATCATCACCAGCATCGTGTCGGCCATCGCGCTCGCGGTGTTCCTGATCTGGGAACTCACCGACAAAGAACCCATCGTCAACCTGCGCCTGCTGCGCCACCACAACTTCCGCACCGGCACCATTGCGCTGGTGCTGGCCTATGCGGCGTTCTTCGCCATCGGCCTGCTGGTACCGCAGTGGCTGCAACGGAACATGGGCTACACGTCCACGTGGGCGGGTTTCGCGGCGGCGCCGCTGGGCATCCTGCCGGTGATGCTCACCTTCATCGTGGGCAAGTACGGGCCGCGCACGGACATGCGGCTGCTCGCGTCGTGCGCGTTCCTGATCATGGGCGCCACCTGTTTCATGCGCTCGGACTTCTTCACGCAGATCGACTTCATGCACATCGCAGGCGTGCAGTTGTTCCAGGGCCTGGGTGTGGCGCTGTTCTTCATGCCGGTGACGACGATCCTGCTGTCGGACCTGCAGCCGAACGAGATTGCCTCGGGCGGCGGCCTGGCCACCTTCCTGCGCACGCTGGGCGCGAGCTTCTCCGCTTCGCTCACCACGTTCCTGTGGGATCACCGCGCGATCGTGCATCATGCGCATCTGGTCGAACACATCACGCCGTACGACACCTCGCCGCAGGCGACCTTGCAGACCGTGGGCGTGACGGGCCAGGCGAGCAATGGATTGCTGGAGCAGCTGATCAATCAGCAGGCCTACCAGATCTCGTTCAACGAGGTGTTCCACATGTTGGGCTGGGTGTTCTTCAGCCTGATCGTGGTGGTGTGGATGGCGCGGCCGCCGTTCAGTGCGAAGGCGGGGCCGGGGGCGGATCATTGATCGCGCTTGATGTTAGGTGATGTGGGGCCGCAGTGATGCGGCCTCTTCATTTTGGGATGGTCGTTCTGGCGCGGGTTTTCCTGGTCGTCATTCCGGCGTAGGCCGGAGGTGCTTTTCAACAGCCGAAGGCTGGTCATCCAGCGCCTCGGTGTTTGGTTGTCGCGATCACGTTGGTCGCGCTTTTGTGGCGCTGCCGCGACCTGGCCGCTTACGCAGCGGGCGTTTCGACTGCCTGCCGGCAGCCGAGTCACTTTTCTTTTGCTGGCCCAAAAGAAAAGTAACCCAAAGAAAATGGCCTGAAGAGCAAAGGCTCGCAGCATCGTGTTGGGATAAGCCAGAACGGTTGAGGAACGTTGCTACGTGGCAACCTCCGCCGCTACACAGCGGGTACCCCGAAGCGCTGCGCAACGCGCCCGAATCGTTGAGGACTTAAAGCGGGGCTCGCTTCGCATCGGCCCTTGCTTTGGCTTCGCTCCTTGAGTTGATCCGCGGTGCACGACACTTCTCCCTCTCCCCTTCGGGGAGAGGGCTGGGGGTGAGGGGCGATCTAGCCTTATCGTTTCAATCATGGCTTTGTCGTGCTTTGGCGCAGATGTCGTGAATCCACACGGCCATCTAGACGTCCAAACAACAACGGCCCCGTCGGGGCCGTTGCATGTCCAACATCGCTTCGCGGATCAGGGATTGAACGCAAACCCGACCAGCGCCATCGTCTCGCCGCGGTTGGAGCCTTTGATGCCGGCGTTGGAGACGTGGCGGATCTGGAAGGTCCAGTGGTCGTCTTGCCAGCCGAAGGCGTTGACGAATTCGCCGCCGCTGCTCAACGCCAAGGTTCGGCCCGATTGGGCGGCAACCTGCGTGGTCCAGAACAGGTGGTGATACCAGTCGCTGCTGTTGCCGTAGTGGATGCGCACGCCGCCGGCGAGCAGCCATACGTCATCGGACACCTTGTTGCCGTACTTGGACACGTTGCGCCCGTTGATGAAACCGAGCGAGGCCGCCGGCGACCAGGTGAACTGGCTGTTGCCGAAGGCGTGTTCGCCCCAGATGCCTTCAATCCACGCTGTATTGGTCCAGTAACTGTCTGAATAGCTTCGGCCGCCGTTGATCTCGATGCGGGGGTCGGCCAGGGTAGTTGCGGAAACGCCCAACAGGGCCAGCGCAACGGCACTGCGCAGGAGGGGAAATCGCATGGTCTTTCTTCTTTGACTTTGGTGGGGAGGAGATTTGTGCACCGCTAAGTTTAATAACTTATTGGACCGACCGGTATTGGAAATAGGTCGAATCGAGACAACACTGCGTTGCCTGGGCGGTACGAATGCGGCCGGGTTCCGTCACGGACACGCGTCTAGCTTGTCTCAACCGGCGTGAAGCGCACGCCTAGGACACCGTAAAACTACGGCAAGGCAGCCCGGATAGGGGCGTTTCCGACCGGGATCGGGACGATCCTGCCGCCTAGAGGAGGACGCCATCCACGGGCTGCAGCGGCGCCGGCAGCTCGCGCTCGCCCAGCAGCTCGCCCAGGCCGATCTCCACCGTGCGGCACATGGCGTCCAGCGGCAGGTCGTTGGGCAGGCGGTCGAACGGGTTCTCGATCTGGTCGCCCAGCGCATCGAGCCCGAAGAAGGTGTACGAGAGCACGCCCACCATCAGCGGCGTCACCCAGCCCACGCTGCCGATCAGGCAGAACGGCAGCAGCAGGCAGTACACGTAGACCGTGCGGTGCAGCAGCAGGATGTAGGCGAACGGAATCGGCGTGCCCTGGATGCGCTCGCAGCCGCCCAGCACATACGACAGGCGCGTCACCTGCGCATCGATGTTGGCCAGCAGCATCGGATCGAGCCGGCCTTCGCGCTGCCATTGCGCATAGCCCTGGCCGATCATCCCGAGCAGCACGTTCGGCGGATTGGGGCGGCCGGCCAGCGCAGCGGCTTCCTCGGGTGCCAGCCAGCGCGATACCTCATCGCCCGGCGGCGTCCCGCGAAGCTGGTGGCGCAGCGCGTGGGCGAACGCGATCAGCCGATGCACCATGCGCTCCCGTTCCGGCGTGGAGAGACCTTCGGGCAGGCTCACCGTTTGCCGCGCCAGATTGCGCACCACGATCAGCAGTTCGCCCCACAGGGTGCGCGCTTCCCACCAGCGCTCGTACGCCACGGTGTTGCGAAAGCCCAGGAAGATCGCCAGCGTCAGGCCCATCAGCGTGAGCGGCACGGCGCCCAGTTCCACGCCGGTGTGCGGCAGGCGCCGCTCCAGCAGCACCACCGCCACGGCCAGCAGCACCATGCCGGTCACCCGCTTCCAGATCACCGGGATGATCGAGCCGCGCAAGGTGAACAGCATCAGCCGGAGCGAGCGGTGCGGAGGATGGACGAACATGGGAGGCGCGCGGCAGGAGGATGAAAAATTTTACCCCCCAGCGGGGCCATGCTGCCGTGGTGTTGACCTTTATTTATTACCCGGGCAATATCCACCACCTGTTTATACCCGGGCAAAAACATGTCAGCAGCTGATATCGCTTCCTGCATCGCCTTCGATGGCTATCGCCGCATTGCCGCCGGCTCGCTGGCGGACGTCGCCCTGGCCACCAAGCACGCCGTGGATGCCGGTGTCGACGGACCGGTGCTGGTCTTCGACGACCTCAACGGTCGTCCGCTGGAACTGGACCTGCGCGGCACGCCGGACGACGTGCTCGCCCGCCTCCCCGCACCTGCATCGGACGACGAACCCGCGCCGCGCGGTCCCGGGCGCCCGAAGCTTGGCGTGATCGCACGCGAAGTCACTTTGCTGCCGCGTCACTGGGACTGGCTCGCCAGCCAGCCGGGCGGCGCCTCGGCCACCTTGCGCCGCCTGGTCGAAGAAGCGCGTCGCAGTCATCGCGAGCGCGACGCGGCGCGTCTCGCCGGTGAAGCGGTGGATCGCTTCATGAGCGCGATGACGGGTAATCTCCCCGGCTACGAAGAAGCGTCGCGTGCGTTCTGGCGAAAAGAGCGCGAGCGTTTCATGCACGTGACGGATGCATGGCCAGCCGATGTGCGCGAGCATGTGCGACGGCTGGCCATGCGCGCATGGCAAGCCACCCTCGCCGACTGATCCCCTCTCCCCCTGGCGGAACGATTCGATGTCATCTCTTGCTGCAAGGCAGCCCCTGCTCACCGAAGGACCGATTGCCAAGACGCTGCTGATGTTCGCGTTGCCCATCCTGGGCAGCACGGTGCTGCAGTCGCTCAACGGCTCCGTCAATGCGATGTGGATCGGCCACTACCTGGGCGAAGCGGCGCTCACGGCGGTGAGCAACGCCAACCTCATCCTGTTCCTGCTGCTGGGTGCCGTGTTCGGCCTCAGCATGGCCTGCACGATCCTGATCGGCCAGAGCCTGGGCGCGCGCAACATGCTCGAAGCCAAGCGCGTGGTGGGCACGGGCGTAACGTTCTTCGTCTCGGTATCCATCCTCGTCGCCATCGCCGGCTACTTCGGCACGCCGTGGATGCTCAATGCGCTCAACACGCCCGCCGACGCGCAGGCGTTCGCGGTGCCGTACCTGCGCATCATCTTCGTCGCCGTGCCGTCGATGTATTTCTACGCCTTCCTGATGATGACGCTGCGCGGCGCCGGCGATTCGCGCACGCCGTTCGTCTTCATGGCCTTGTCGGTGCTGATGGACATCGTGCTCAACCCGCTGCTGATCTTCGGCGTGGGGCCATTCCCGCGCATGGGCATTGCCGGTTCCGCCACGTCCACCTTGATCGCGCAGTCGGTGGCGTTGATCGCGCTGCTCATCACGTTGTACAGGCGCAAACACTTCCTGCGCCTCACGCGCAACGAGCTGGGTTATCTCAAGCCCGACATGGAGATCTTGCGTTCGCTGGTGTTCAAGGGGCTGCCGATGGGCCTGCAGATGATCGTCATCTCCAGCTCCGCGATGATCATGATCCACATGGTGAACAACTACGGCTCCAAGACCACGGCCGCCTACGGCGCGGCCACGCAATTGTGGACGTACGTGCAAATGCCGGCCATGGCAATTGGCGCGGCCGTGTCCTCCATGGCGGCGCAGAACGTGGGCGCGAAACTGTGGGGTCGGGTAAGCCGCATCACCAAGGTCGGCGTGCTCTACAACTTCCTGTTGAGCGGCATGCTCATCGCGTTGATCTACCTGTTCAACCACGCGGCGCTGGGCTTGTTCCTGCCCAACGACGGCGAGGCGTTGTCGCTGGCGCAGCATCTCAACAGCATCGCGGTGTGGTCGTTCATGTTCTTCGGCGTCACCTTCGTGCTGTTCGGCGTCGTGCGTTCCACCGGCGCCGTGGTGCCGCCGCTGGTGATTCTGTTCATCTCGATGTGGTTGTTCCGCCCGCCGTTCGCACTCGCGTTGGCGCCGCGCCTCGGTGCCGATTCGATCTGGTGGAGCTTTCCGCTGGGCTCGCTCGCCTCGATGCTGATGGCGATGGGCTACTACAAGTGGGGCGGCTGGCGTCGCGCACGCATGCTCGCCACGCCCATCGAAAAAGCCGGGCTGGAAAAGGCCGCCGACGAAGCTGCCGTGGCCGGCCAGCAAGCGCCCACCACGGGACAAGGCGTGCCCGCCTCGGCGGAGTGATCGCCACACCCTTCGCGCGTGGATGCGCGAAGGGTGAACCCGGTTTCACGCTTTGCCATGCGACTGTCATCCGGGCTGCCTAGGGTTGCCGGATGACTCGCATGAACCCCTCGCGCCGGCAGTTCCTGCGCGGCCTCGTCGACATGGTCGGCGCCGCCACGGCGGCGGAACTTGGTCTGCTCGCCTGGTCATCGCCCGCCATCGGCGATGAAAAGACCATGCGCATGGCCATGCCGCAACTCGCTGCACCCAAGGTGCCGCTGGTGAATCCGGTGACGCTGGCACGCTTCGTCGATCCGTTACCGTTGCCGCCACTCGCCAAGCCGGTAGGACAACGCGCGCATCCTGCATATCCAGGAAAACAGCTGCCGCTGTATCGCATGGAGATGCGCGCGTTCAAGGCGCAACTGCATCGTGATTTGCCGCCGACGCCACTGTGGGGCTACGGCGGAAGCTTTCCCGGCCCGACGCTGGTCGCCAAACGCAACGAGCCCTTGCTGATCGAATGGGCGAACGCGCTGCCCGACAATCACTTTCTGCCCATCGACCACACCATCCACGGTGCCGAGCGCGACAAGCCGGAAGTGCGCACTGTGACGCACGTGCACGGTGCGCGCGTTCCGCCATCGAGCGATGGCTATCCGGAGGAGTGGTTCGTGCCCGGTCACACCAGCGTGTCGCACTACCCCAACGCGCAGGATGCGGCCACGCTGTGGTACCACGACCACGCGATGGGCATCACGCGTCTCAACATCTACGCCGGCCTGCTCGGCGCGTATCTGATTCACGATGATGCGGAGCAATCGCTCAACCTGCCGAGCGGCGACTGCGACCTGCCATTGATCCTGTGCGACCGCCTCATTGCAAAAGACGGCCAGCTCTACTACCCCGTTTCGGATGATCCGGATGCGCCGTGGGTATCCGAATGCAACGGCAACGCCATCCTGTGCAACGGCAAGCTGTATCCCTTCCTGGACGTGGAGCCGCGCCGGTATCGCCTGCGCCTCGTCAACGCCGCCAACACGCGCTTCTATGAGATGTCATTGTCGGCTGGCTTGTCGTTCACGCAGATCGCCAGCGACCAGGGCTTGCTGGCGGCGCCCCTGTCACGCCAACGCGTCACGTTGTATCCCGCCGAACGCGCCGATGTGGTGATCGATTTTTCCGGCATGGATGGCAAGCAGGTGCAATTGCGCCAGCAGACAGAGGCCATCATGGAATTTCGCGTGCGCGACCGTGGCCGTCGCGACAAGGGCGTGATGCCGACCACGCTACGCACCATCGAGCGTCTCGCCGCAGCGAGCGCCGTGCGTGATCGCGTGCTCACGCTCGGCGAGCAGGACGATGCCGGCGGCAGCGCCATGATGATGATGCTCGGCGGCAAGCACTGGTCCGCGCCGATCACGGAGGATCCGCGCCAGAACACTACCGAAATCTGGAGCATGGTGAACCTCACCGGCGACGCGCATCCCATGCATCTGCATCTCGTGCGTTTCCAGGTGCTGGAGCGCAGGCCGTTCGATCTGTTCACGTGGAACGAAAGCAAGACGCTCAAGTACACGGGTCCGGCGATACCGCCTGGGCCGGAGGAAATGGGTTGGAAGGATACGGTGCGCGCTGATCCGGGGATGGTGACGCGCATCATTGCGCGTTTTGAGGGGGAGCCTGGGCGGTATGTGTGGCATTGCCATTTGTTGGAGCATGAGGACAACGAGATGATGAGGCCGTTTCAGTTGTTGCCGGCGTGATGGGTTTGCTCTCGTTTGGTCGATTGAACCGAAGCAATTGTGCTGTTATCCGTCGTTGCGACAGGAGCCAGTGCCGGCAAGTGCACGAGCACCTTTCCCAGTTCGTCATTCCTGCGAACCCCCGCGGGGGGCGAGAGCAGGAGGTGCTTTTCAACAGCCGAAGACCTCCCGCTCGTCATTCCTGCGGAAGCAGGAGGCGCCTTTCAGTAGCCGAAGACGTCCCAGCACGTCATTCCTGCGAAGGCAGGAATCCAGTGACTTTGCTGTTGGTTATGGCGGCAGCGTTGCTGTCGCCCTTGTGCAGCGCTGCCGCCAGCGTGCCGCCTACGCGGCGGGCGTTTCGATCGGCTGCCGCCGCTCGAGTCACTTTTCTTTTGTTGGCCCAAAAGAAAAGTAACCCAAAGAAAATGGCCTTCAGAGCAAGGGCTCGCAGCATCGTGTTGGGATAAGCCCGAGCGCTAGAGGATGGTTGTGGCGGGACACCCATGGGAGGCCACACAGCGGGTACTCCGCAGCGCTGCGCAACGCGCCCGAATCGCAGAGGACTTAAAGCGGAGCCTCGCTCCGCATCGGCTTTTGCTTTGGCTTCGCTCTTCAAGGTCATACGCGATGCATCGCATTTCTCCCTCTCCCCTTGTGGGAGAGGGTTGGGGAGAGGGGGCGGGTGCTCGCGAAATCGTTGCTACTCGAGCTTTGGTTGTTACTCTTCGGGGTCCCCGTATGACAACGGCGGGAGGGTGGAGGAAAGCCCGTAGGGTGGCCGCATGGATGCGGCCAGTTTTTCGACAGGACACGGATGTCCTGTCGAAAAACCCCGTAACCCGCCCGCGAACCTGCAGGGCCGCAGGCCCGGAAGGCGCGTCATCCGCGTGCCATTTCTTTTGGCATTGCCACCATCTCGGTGGCTACTTTTCTTTACTCCGGCATCCTGCCCTCCGCCCTTCGGGCCGGCTTCGCCGTTCGCACGCGCTCCTGCGCGTGCGTGGGCAAGCAAAGAAAAGTGACCCGGACCGCGGCAGCGGTTCGGAAGCCCGCCGCAGGCGAGCCAGATCGCGATCTTTCTACAACTCCGCGATAAACCAACTTCACATTCCCATGCCGATGCCGAAACCACAAAACATAAAGCCTCGCGCAAGCCGTAAAGACGTCCAAACGTGCGCCACCGCACGATCCCCAACACCCGCAGTAAAAGCAAATTCTTGCCGATCCGCAACGCCGCCTCCACGCCATAAGCCCGCATCCGAGCCCCCGCAAGCCCTCGCACCCAACCCTGATACGCAAGCAATTGCGACGTAGCCCCTCTGTCATCTAACCGGAAATTCCTGTCGCAAAAGCGCCAAGGGTCCGTCATCTGCGCGGACCAGACTCGCCGCCGGCTGGGGTCATCAAACGTTGCGAACAGGCCCTGGCCAATCAGGGGGTCCACTCATGCAGTCTTCTTCCGGAAGCTGCTGGAGATCGAAGTCATGTCCATGACGCACGTCCGCAAGCGGCTGTTGCCGTTTGTCATTGGTACGCTTTCCGTCGGCCTGGCCGGCGTGGTGAGCGCCCAGAGCAACTCCACCGATCAGAATGCTGTCTCGACCAGTCAGGTTCCCGCGACTGGCGTCACCGTGCTGCACCGGCCGGGCGGCGACGACAACGACGATCGCACCAACACGCCCATCAAGCACGTGATCCTGCTGATCGGCGAGAACCGCACGTTCGATCATGTGTATGCCACGTACACGCCGCCGAAGGGCCAGAGCGTGCATAACCTGTTGTCCGAAGGCATCGTCAACGCGGACGGCACGCCGGGTCCGAACGTTGCCGCGGCCAGGCAGTGGCAGGCCAGCAGCACGGGCAAGTTCGCGCTGGCGCCCAAGCACACCACGGCCTTCGTCACGCTGCCCGCAATGAATACCGGCGGCGCACCCACGCAGGCACCGTTTGCTTCCGCTGCGCAGGCGCAGGCGATCGAGCCGGCGCTTCCGGCCGATGCCTACGGCGAACTCGCCGCGGGCGGTACGGGCCTGCCGAACGACGTGGTCGACACGCGCTTCCCGGCGCAGCTCGCCAACGCACCGGTCGACATGCATGCGTCGATCAGCTACGACGACTACGCCAACAGCCCGGTGCACCGCTTCTTCCAGATGTGGCAGCAGATGGACTGCGACGTGCATGCCGCCACCGCGAAGAATCCCAGTGGTTGCCGCATGGATCTGTTCCCGTGGGTGGAAACCACCGTGGGTGCCGGCACCAATGGCAAGGCACAGGCCGCCGGTTTCAACGACCAGACCACGGGCGAAGGTTCCACGGCCATGCAGTTCCTCAACATGGCCAAAGGTGACGCGCCCTACTTCGCCGAACTCGCCCGTACGTACACGCTCAGCGACAACTTCCACCAGTCGGTGATGGGCGGCACGGGTGCCAACCACATCATGCTGGGCTTTGGCGAGCTGGTGTATTACGCCGATGCCAACGGCGACCCTGCCACGCCGCCGGCGAACCAGATCGAGAATCCGGATGCGCAGTCCGGCACCAACAACTGGTACGTACAGGACGGCTACAGCGGCGGTTCCTATGTGAACTGCGCAGACGACTCGCAGCCGGGCGTGGGCGTCGTGAAGGACTATCTGAAGTCGCTGCCGTATCGCACCTTCCACGGCACCGACTGCAAGAAGAACGCCTACTACCTGGTGAACAACTACAACCCGGGCTATCTCGGCGACGGCACGCCGGCACCGCTGGGTGCGCAGCAGTTCACCATGCCGCCGACGCGCCAGGACAACCTCGCGCTGCTGCTGAATCGCCATCACGTGTCGTGGAAGTACTACGGCGAAGGCTATGCCGATGGCAAGGAAAACGGCGAGGCCGGCACCTTCTGCAACATCTGCGATCCGTTCCTGTATTCCACGCAGGTCATGACCAATCCCAAGTTGCGTGCGAACAACCAGGACATCACCGATCTCTACAACGACATCCAGAATGACACGCTGCCGGCGGTGTCCATCGCCAAGCCGGACGGCATCCTGGACGGCCATCCGGCTTCGTCCAAGCTGGATCTGTTCGAAGGCTACGTGAAGAAGATCGTCGAGCTGGCCAAGGCCAACCCGAAGGTGTGGAACGACACCGTGATCATGGTGACCTTCGATGAAGGCGGCGGTTACTACGACTCGGGCTACGTGCAGCCGATCGACTTCTTCGGCGACGGCACGCGCATCCCGATGCTGGTGATCTCGCGCTTCTCCGAAGGCGGCCACGTGGTGCACACGTACTACGATCACGTCTCCTTCGACAAATTCGTCGAGGCCAACTGGAACCTGCGCGAGACCATCTCCAACCGCAGCCGCGACAACCTGCCCAACCCGGTGTCGCTACCCAACAACCCGTATGTGCCGCTCAACGCACCGGCCATCGGCAACCTGATGAACATGTTCGACTTCGGCAGCAACGGACATGGCCATGGCAACGTAGCCTCGGCTGACACACAGGACTGATGAAATAGCAGCAACCCCGACCCTGCCCGCGAAAGCGGGCCGGGTTTCCCTGTGCCTGGAGTGCCGCTGGCCATGAATCCTTCAAGCTCATTCGCATGCGGTCGTCGTGGCAGCATGGTGGCGCGCGTCGTCGCGGTGCTGGTGTTGCTGGCTGCCGCGTTCGTCGGCGAACCGGGTCACGCGGACCCGGGCGATTTCCAGGCGATGCCGGGCCTGTGGAAAATCGTTACGCGGGTATTCGATCACGGCAAGCTCGGTGAGCCGCGGGTCGCGTGGCATTGCGTGGACGAAGGTCCGGACCCCTGGGCAGAATTCGCCCAGCTGCCGGTGCCTGGATATGACCAGTGCGAACGCGTGGACCAGCATCGCAGCAGTACGGCGTTGAGCTGGTCGTTGCAGTGTTCCGGCTTGACGGATGCAGCGCACGGCCGCGTGAAATTCGACTCCGCCGAACACTACACGGCGAGCGTCAACGTCGGCGGCAAGGACGTGGTGCAGGTGGAGGGACGCCGCTACGCGGCGTGCACGAGCCCTAAGGATTGAATGCGGGCGCTCCCTCTCCCAGCAGGGAGAGGGACGCGAAACATCATCCCGCAGCCAGCTGCGCCTTCAGCGCGCGCTTCGCAGCCCGCTTGGCCCGACGCTTCTCCTTGCGGATCTTGCGGTCGTAGTTCCACAGGTAAATCGCCGGCGTGCTCAACAGCGTCAGCAACTGCGATACGAGCAGGCCACCCACGATGGCCACGCCCAGCGGCTGGCGCATTTCCGAACCGATACCGAAGCCGATGGCCAGCGGCAATGCGGCACCCATCGCCACCAGCGTGGTCATGGTGATGGGACGGAAGCGCACGAGTGCCGCTTCCCTGATCGCATCCGGCGGCGACAGCCCTCGCTCGCGTTGCGCCACGAGCGCGAAGTCCACCATCAGGATCGCGTTCTTCTTCACGATGCCGATCAACATCAGGATCGCGATGATGGCCATCAGCGTGAGCTGCGTCTGCGTCACCAGCATGGCGAGGAACGCGCCCATGCCGGCCGCGGGCAGCGTGGAGAGAATGGTCAGCGGATGACCCAGGCTCTCGTAGAGAATGCCCAGCACGATGTACATGGCCACGATGGCGCCGATCAGCAGCACCATGCCGTTGCTCTTGGCCTGCTGCAGGCGCTGGTTCTGGCCGGTCCACTCGATGCGCACGCCCTCGGGCAGGCCCACGATGATGCCCGCGTTCTCCACCAGCTTGGTGCCGATGTCCTGCGACACATCCTTGGCCAGGTTGTAGTTGATGGTGGAGGCTTCGAGCTGGTTGTGGTGGCGGATGCGCGTGGGGTTCATGTTGGGCTCGATGCGCGCGATGGCCGAGAGCGGAATCATCTCGCCCTGCGCGTTGCGCACGCGCACGTTCAGCAGCGCGCCGGGACTCAGCGACGTGGCCGAGCTGGAGGTCAGCACCACCCAGTACTGGTTGATGTCCGAATAGATCACCGATACCTGGCGCTGGCCGAAGGAGTTGAGCAGCGCGGTGTCCACGTCGCCCATGGTGACGTTGAGGCGACCGGCGTTGCGGTCCACCTTCAGTTGCTGCTGCTTGCCGACCAGGTCGAAGTTGCTGCCGACGTCGCGGAATTCCTTCATCTTCCGCATCTGCTGCACCATCTTCAGCGTCCACGGCTGCAGGTCTTCGCCGTTGCTGCCGATCAGCTGGAATTCGTAGGCGCCGCCCTTGTCGCCGCTGCCGCCGCCGCCGAGGAACTGCACCAGGCTCAGCGAGACGCGGATGCCGGGCAATGCGTCGTATTGCTTGGACAATCGGTCCATCACCACCTTGGCGCTCTCGTGGCGATCGTTGGGGCCGCTGCCCTTGGGCTTGAGGTCCACGAACATGGTGCCTGCGTTGCCCACCGCGCCGGTGCCGTCGTTGCCGCCCAGCGTGGTGAGCACGTCGAGCACGGCGGGGTCGGCCTTCATGATGTCCGCCGCGCGCTGCGCCTGCGTGGCCATCAGCGTGGGCGAGATGTTGGCGTCGGCGCGGATGTCGCCCTGGAGCATGCCGATGTCTTCTTCCGGCATGAAGTTGCCACCCGCCGTGGCCACCACCGCCCAGCCGAGCACGAAGGTGCCGATCAGCAGCACCAGCGGCTGCCAACGCATGATGCGGCGATGGTGCATCGCCCAGTCCAGCGCGCGCTCGTAGACGCGGTGGAAGCCCTTGTCGAAGCGTTCCAGTGCCTGTTCGATGCGGCCCGGCGTGCGCTCGCCGGGCTCCTCGTGCTTGAGCAGCTTGCCGCACAGCGCGGGCGTGAGCGTGAGCGACACGATGGCCGAGATCACCACCGCCGCTGCCAGCGTCACCGAGAATTCGCGCAGCAGCATGATCAGCATGTTGTTGCCGAACAGCAGCGGCGCGAACACCGCCACCAGCGACAGCGTGATCGACACCACCGTGAAGCCGATCTCGCGCACGCCGATCAAGGCGGCCTGCAGCGGCGCTTCGCCCTTTTCCATATGGCGAACGATGTTCTCGATCACCACGATGGCATCGTCCACCACGAAGCCGATGCACAGCACCAGCGCCACCAGCGACAAGGTGTTGAGCGTGTAACCCAGCGCCAGCATCACCACGAAGGCGCCCGCCAGCGACAGCGGCACGCTCAGCGAGGCGATCAGCGTGGGACGCATGCGGCGCAGGAACACCAGCATCACCAGCACCACCATCACGATACTGATCAGCAGTGCCACCTGCACTTCATGCAGCGCCGACTTGGTGGTGGTGGTGAGGTCGAAGATCGGCGTGATCTGCACGTCCGCCGGCATCCACTGGCGGAACTCCGGCAGGCGGCGGCGAATCTCGTCCACCGTTTCCACCGCATTCGCCTCGGGACGCTTGCTGATCTGCATCGCCACGGTCGACTGGCCGTTGAACCAGGCGCCCTGGTAGATGTCCTGCTGGCCGCTGGTCACCTTCGCCACGTCGGACAGGCGCACGGGCGAGCCGTTCTTGGAGGCGATGAGCACGTTTGCGAAATCGCTGGCCTCGCTCAGGCCGTCGTTCGCCGTCACGGTCATCTGCGTGCGGCCGTCGGTGAGGATGCCCTGCGGCGAGGTCACGTTCGCCGCGATCAGCGCGTTGCGCACGTCATTCGCAGTGAGGTTCTTCGCGGCCAGCGCATTGATGTCCAGCTCCACGCGCACCGCGTGCGGCGTACCGCCGAACACCTGCACCTGCGCCACGCCGGGGATCTGCGCCACGGCGGGCTTCAGCAGGGTATCGGTGAGGTCGTACAGCTTGTCCTGCGGCAGGCCCGTGGAAGTGAGTGACACCAGCAGGATCGGAATCTGCGACGTATCGAACTTGAAGTACTGCGGCGGGCTGGGCAGCGCCGGCAGGTCGGCCTGCGCGGCGTTGATGGCGGCCTGCACGTCGCGCGCGGCCTTATCGGCGGTGCGGTCGAAGGTGAAGCGCACCTGGATCGATGCCGAACCCTCGGACGCATTGCCGTACATGTCGTCGATGCCGGGAATGCGGCCGATATGGCGCTCCAGCGGCGCCAGCACGGTGGACGCCATGGTCTGCGCACTCGCACCCGGCATCGAGGCCACGATGTACACGCCGGGGAATTCCAGCGACGGCAGCGCGGCCACGCCCAGCAGGCGATACGCAAAAGCGCCCGCCAGCAGCAAGCCAAGCGCCAGCAGCGAGGTGCCCACGGGTCGACGAATCAGGGGGGCGAAAATATTCACAAGGTTTCCATACCGGTTAGGGCGCGTGCCCGGCACCCAGGCAGACCATGAGCGAGGGCGCGCGTTCACGTAAGCAGGGCGAAAAGCCTGCACATAGTGCCATTTATGCCTGCGGGGAAGGGTTCGGCGAATGTGCCTGAAGTCGGTCCGTGCCGGAAGGCAGGGGGTGGGATGTGTCATGGCTGACGTAATTGGTGGTGCTGCGCGCTTTCTGCGCGAGACGCGCTGGGGTTCTTGCTCGTCGTTCCTGTGCGCTTCCAAAGGGGAAAGAGTAGGAGGCGCCTTTCAACAGCCGGAGGTCTGCTAGCTCGTCATTCCTGCGAAGGCAGGAGGCGCTTTTCAACAGCCGAAGGCTGGTCATCCAGTGACTTTGCGTTGCGGTTGTCGCGAATCCTTTGCCCGCTCTTTTGCAGCATTTCCGTCAGCGTGCCGCCTACGCGGCGGGCGTTTCGATCGGCTGCCGCCGCTCGAGTCACTTTTCTTTTGCTGGCCCAAAAGAAAAGTAACCCAAAGAAAATGGCCTTCAGAGCAATAGGCTCATAGCGTTCTGCAGGATACGAGCCTTGACGGTTTTTGGAGCCCGGAACGTCACGATCTCTCTATTCAGCGGTACGGCTACACCGCCACGCGTCGATGCGAAGAGGACTTAAAGCGGAGCCTCGCTTCGCATCGGCCTTTGCTTTGGCTTCGCTCTTCAAGGTCATACGCGATGCATCGCACTTCTCCCTCTCCCCTTGCGGGAGAGGGCCGGGGTGAGGGGCGGGTGCTCGCGGAAGCGTCGCGAAGGCGAGCTTTTGCTCTTGGCTCGTCGGGTCCCCGTATGACAGCGGCGGGCGGGTGGAGGAAAGGCCGCAGGGTGGCCGCATGGATGCGGCCAGTTTTTCGACAAGACAGGGACGTCCTGTCGAAAAACCCCGTAACCCGCACGCGTACCTTCCGGGCAAAGCCCGAAAGGCGCGTCATCCGGGGTGCCGTTTCTTTTGGCATTGCCACCATCTCGGTGGTTACTTTTCTTTGGGCAAGCAAAGAAAAGTGACCCGGCCTCCGGCAGGAGGACGGAAGCCCGCCGCAGGCGAGCCAGATCGCGATCACGCGGCCACCGAATGCACAACCACAGGGCTTTCATCCGCCGACGAGGCAACGATAAACACCAACCCCTCACCCCGCCGCCGTCTGCACCTTCAACCCCCGCTTCGCCGCCCGCTTCGCCCGCCGCGCCTCCTTCCTCACCTTCCGGTCGTAGTTCCACAAATAAATCGCCGGCGTGCTCAGCAGCGTCAGCAGTTGTGAGACGAGCAGCCCGCCCACGATGGCCACGCCCAGCGGCTGGCGCAGTTCCGAGCCGATGCCGAAGCCGATGGCCAGCGGCAGCGCGGCGCCCATGGCTACCAGCGTCGTCATGGTGATGGGGCGGAAGCGCACCAGGGCGGCTTCGCGAATGGCTTCCGGTGGCGACAGGCCGTGTTCCCGCTGCGCCACGAGGGCGAAATCCACCATCAGGATGGCGTTCTTCTTCACGATGCCGATCAGCATGAGGATCGCGATGATTGCCATCAGCGACATCGGCGTGCCGGTCACCAGCATCGCCAGGAACGCGCCCGCGCCCGCGGCCGGCAGTGTGGAGAGAATGGTCAACGGATGGCCCAGGCTCTCGTAGAGAATGCCCAGCACGATGTACATCGCCAGGATCGAACCCAGCAGCAACACGTTGGCGTTGGAGCGTGTTTCCTCCAGGTTCTTTGCCTCGCCCGAATAGCCCAGCTGGATACCCGGCGGCGGGCGCGCATCGGCCACGATCTGCTCGATCAGCGCGGTGGCCTTGTCCTGCGGAAAACCCTGCTCGGTGTTGTAGTAGATCTGCGTGGCTTCGAGCTGGTTGGTGTGGATGACGAACGATGGCGTCACATTCGGCTCGATGCGCGCCACCGCAGACAGCGGCACCATGCTGCCGGTGTCGCTGCGCACATAGGTATTGAGCAGCGTGTCCGGGCTCAGCGAACGCTCGGAGGCCGAGGTGAGCACCACCCAGTACTGGTTGATGTTCGAATAGATGATCGACACCTGCCGCTGGCCGAAAGCGTTGTACAGCGCCGAATCGATGTTGCCCATGCTCAGGTGCAGCCGCCCCGCCGCTTCGCGATTCACCGTGAGCATCTGCTGTTTGTCGATGTTGTCGTAGTCGCTGCTGATGTCGCGGAATTCCTTGTGCTTGCGCATCAGCTGCGTGACCTTGTACGACCACGGCTGCAGGTCCACGTTGTCGCTGCTGATGAGCTGGAAGCTCTGGCTGCCGCGATTGCTGTCGTTGTTGTCGTTGAAGAAGCCGATGGAATTGAGCGCCACGTGCAATTCGGGCAGTTTCTCGTAGGCCTTGTTGAGCCGCGTGATGGTGTCCTTGATCGATTCGGCGCGCATGCCTGGGCCATGGCCGCGCGGCTTCAGGTCCACGAACATGGTGGCCTGGTTGCCCACCGCGCCGCCGGCGTTGTCGCTGCCCAGGAAGGTGGTGACGTCGAGCACCGCCGGGTCGGCGAGCATGATGGCGGCGGCCTTCTTCGCGCGCTCGGCCATCAGGGTGGGCGAGATATTGGTATCCGCACGCACGTCGCCCTGGATCATGCCGATGTCTTCGGACGGCATGAAGTTGAAGCCATACAGTTTCACCACCGCCATCGCCATGCCGATGGTGAGCGCGAGCAGGATGAAGGGCTGCCAGCGCATCAGGCGCCGGTGATGCATGGCCCAGTCGAGCGCGCGCGCATAGATGCGCTGGAAGCCCGAATCGAAGCGGGCCAGTGCCTGTTCCATCCGGTTCGGCTGGCGTCCGCCCGCATTCTCCAGCGAGAGGTAACGACCGCACAGCGCTGGCGTGAGCGTCAGCGAGATCACCGCCGAGATCACCACGGCGGCGGTCAAGGTGACGGAGAACTCGCGCAACAACATGGTGAACTGGTTGTTGCCGAACAGCAGCGGCGCGAACACCGCGATCAGCGACAGCGTGATCGACACCACCGTGAAGCCGATTTCCTTGACGCCATCGAGCGATGCCTGCAACGGGGGCGAGCCGTGTTCCATGTGGCGCACGATGTTCTCGATCACCACGATCGCATCGTCCACCACGAAGCCGATGCACAGCACCAGCGCCACCAGCGACAGCGTGTTGAGCGTGAAGCCCAGTATCCACATCACCGTGAACGCACCGGCCAGCGACAGCGGCACGCTGAGCATGGCGATCAGCGTGGGGCCGATGCGGCGCAGGAACACCAGCATCACCAGCGCCACCAGCAGCACGCTGAGCAGTAGCGCCACTTCCACTTCATGCAGCGCCGACTTGGTGGTCTGGGTGAGGTCGAAGATCGGCGTGATCTGCAGGTCGGCCGGCAGCCACGCGCGCATCTGCGGCAGCTTGGCGCGCACCGCGTCGGCGGTGGCCACCGCATTGGCCTCGGGGCGTTTGCTGATGCGGATGGCCACGGCGCGATGGTCGTTGAACCACGCGGCCTGGTATTCGTCCTGCTGGCCGGTGCTCACTTTCGCCACGTCCGACAGGCGCACCTGCGAGCCCTTCTGGATGGCGATGAGCAGGTTGCCGAATTCCTGCGGTGTGCTGAGTGCATCCGTCGCCGCCACGGTCATCTGCGTGCGTCCGTCGCTCAGTGCACCCTCCGGCGAGGTGACGTTGGCGGCGCGCAGCGTATTGGCCACGTCGTTGGCGGTGAGGCCCTTGGCCGCCAGTGCTGCCGTGTTGAGTTCCACGCGCACCGCACGCGGGCGTCCGCCGATCACGCGCACCTGCGCCACGCCGGGAATCTGCGAGATCGCCGGGTTGATCAGAGTGTCGGCGAGGTCATAAAGACGGTCCGGCGGCAGCGAGTTGGAGGTGAGCGAGAGCAGCAGCACCGGGATGTTGGCGGTGTTGAACTTGTAGTAGCGCGGCGGTATCGGGATGTTGGCCGGCAGGTCGGCCATGCTCGCGTTGATCGCCGCCTGCACGTCGCGCGCCAGCTTGTCGGTGTTGTTGCCGAAGTTGAAGATGATGCGCACCGAGGTGGAGCCGTCGTTGCTCTCCGAGTGCATTTCCTTGATGCCGGGAATGCGGCCGAGGTGGCGCTCCAGCGGCGCGGCCACGGTGGACGCCATGGTCTGCGCGTTCGCGCCCGGCAATTCCGTATAGACCACCATGCCCGGGAATTCGAGCGACGGCAGCGCCGCCACGCCCAGCAGCAGGTACGCCCAGAAACCCGCCAGCGCGAGTCCGAAGGCCAGCACCGAAGTGCCGATGGGACGACGTATGAAGGGCGCGAACAGATTCACGGCATGCGTACCGTTGACGGCGGCGCGTCCCCGTCCGCGCCCCAGGACACGGGATGCTACCGATGCCAGCCATCCCGATGATCTTTATGCACGCAAAGCGTCGCCGACGAATGTGCCGTAAGTGCGTATGCCGAGGGACACATGCGTCTCGGCGCGCCGTGATCGTTCACGGCGCCGTGACTTCAGCGTCACGCAAGTGAGCGGCGATCAGTCCGTCTGCAGTTCCGCCACGAAGTCGTAGATGTCGCCGCGATACCACGAGGTGGTGAACTCCACCACGCGGCCGTCATCGAGAAAACTGCGTCGCTCGATGTTGAGGCCCGCACTGCCGGCCGGCACGTGCAGCAGGCGCGCCTGTTGCGCGCCCAGCGACACCGCACGCAGGCGCTGCAATGCGCGGCGCGGGCGTGCACCCAGCGTCTCCAGCACCTGGTAGAGCGAGTCCTGCACGATGGTCGGGTCGGGCAGGATGCTGGCGGGCACCACGCTGCGCTCGATCGCCAACGGTTCTTCCTTCGCGTAGCGCACGCGATGCAGGCGCGCCACCAGCACGCCCGGCGAGAGGTTCAGCGCCATCGATTCTTCCGGCGTCACTTCGCCGATGATGCGTTCGGAAAACTCGGAGCGCGGATTCAGGCCGCGCGCACGCAAGTCCTCGGTGAAACTGGTGAGGCGCGACATCGGCTTGATGATGCGCTCCGCCACGAAGGTGCCCGCGCCGTGGCGCTGGTTGAGCAGGCCTTCTTCCACCAGGCCGGAGATGGCCTTGCGCACCGTCACACGCGACAGCTGCAGCAGGCGCGAAAGATCGCGCTCGCTGGGCAGCGCCTGTCCCGGTTCGATATCGCGATGCTCCACCACGTTGCGAATCGCGCGACGCAGGCGCAGATACGCCAGCGGCTGGCTGGTGGCGGGGTCGCGGCTGAGCCGGCGGTATTCGTTGACGAGGGCGGTTTCCATACCTTCACGATACCAATGACCATACCAGTCTGGCAATCAGTCGTTTTTTCGCGGCCTTGCGGGTGGTACCAATTTTGCTGGTGAATCCTTGCCCAGCGCGGGCTCGCCGGGTCTCTTCGGGGAACTGGTGTTGTCTGGTATGTCACTGGTACGATCAGCGGGCCGGGTGCGTGGTATGCATGCCACGCGCCCGTTCCCCGCATCGCCTCGAGGTGACTGAAGTGACTGCTTCTTCCCAGCCGGTCGAGACTTTCGACCTGGTGATTTTCGGCGGCACCGGCGATCTTGCCCTGCGCAAGCTCCTGCCGGCGCTGTACCACCGTTACGCGGACGGCCAGATTCCCGACGACAGCCGCATCATCGGCATCGCCCGCGAAGGCCTGGACGACGAAGGCTACCGGGACAACCTGCGTGCCGTGCTCAAGAAGAACGGCAACGGCAAGGTCGAAGACTTCCTCAAGCTGGTCGGCTACCGCTCGCTCGATGCGCGCAAGGACGATGGCTGGGACGATTTCGCCACGCTGATGGGCAAGGACGCGGAACGCATCCGCGTGTTCTACCTGTCCACCTCGCCCGACCTGTTCGTCGACATCTGCAACCGTCTGGGCAAGTACGAGCTCAACAAGGGCAAGTCGCGCGTGGTGCTGGAAAAGCCCATCGGCCACGACCTGAAGAGTGCCAACCAGATCAACGACGACGTCGGCCGCTTCTTCGACGAATCGCAGACCTTCCGCATCGACCATTACCTCGGCAAGGAAACGGTGCAGAACCTGCTGGCGCTGCGCTTCGGCAACGCGCTGTTCGAACCGTTGTGGAATGCCGAGCACATCGACCACGTGCAGGTCACCGTGGCCGAAACCCTCGGCGTGGGTCAGCGCGCGGGTTACTACGACCATGCCGGCGCGTTGCGCGACATGGTGCAGAACCACATCCTGCAGCTGGTGTGCATGCTCGCGATGGAGCCGCCCTCCTCGCTCGCGCCCGACGCGGTGCGCGACGAGAAGCTCAAGGTGCTGCGTTCGCTCAAGCCCATCACCGAAGCCAATGCGGCGCAGCTCACCGTGCGCGGCCAGTACCGCGCCGGCTCGGCCGAAGGCCAGGCGGTGCCGGGCTATCTCGACGAATTGAAGGACCACAAGTCCAACACCGAGACCTTCGTGGCGGTGAAGGCCGAGATCGCCAACTGGCGCTGGGCCGGCGTGCCGTTCTATCTGCGCACGGGCAAGCGATTGCCGGAACGCGTGTCGGAAATCACGGTGGTGTTCAAGGCCGTGCCGCATTCCATCTTCGATGCCTCGGCCGGTCCGCTCGCGCAGAACCGGTTGGTGCTGCGCCTGCAGCCAGACGAAGACATCAAGCTGTGGCTCACCATCAAGCATCCGGGCCCGGGCGGCCTGCGCCTGCGCCACGTGCCGCTGGACATGAGTTTTGCCGAAGCGTTCGGCGTGCAGCAGCCCGATGCGTACGAGCGCCTGCTGCTCGACGTGGTGCGCGGCAATCCCACACTGTTCATGCGTCGCGATGAAGTGGAAGCGGCATGGCGCTGGGCCGATCCCATCCTCGCCGCGTGGGCGGACAGTGGCGAGGCGCCGCGTCCCTACACGTCGGGCACCTGGGGCCCGAGTGCTGCCGTGGCGCTGATCGAGCGCGATGGCCGCACCTGGAACGAGGATAGTGAGTAAGCCTGCGTCCGGTTTGGTGCAAGACGATGCACGGGCACTTCACCCGTGCATCGCGACTCGGTTCCTAGACTGCTCGTCTGTTCCTTCTTTTTGCGACGCGTGTGCTATCGCCACGCTTCCGTTGCACATTGATCATGCCTGACACCCTCAACGTCACCACTCACAGTTTCACCGACTGCCATGCGCTGGCCGTCGCCTTCGCCGAACGCATCGCCGAGCGCCTGCGCGATGCCATTGCCGAGCGCGGCCACGCGCTGCTCGCCGTCTCCGGCGGCAGCACGCCGAAGCACTTCTTCGAAAAATTGTCGCGCCAGGCGCTGGACTGGTCGAAGGTGCAGGTGACGCTGGTGGACGAGCGCTGGGTGCCGGAGAGCAACGAGCGTTCCAACGCCGCCATGGTCAAGGCCATGCTGTTGCAACACGACGCAACCGATGCGCAGTTCGTGCCGCTCTACAGCGATGCGCCGACGCCCGAAGCGGGCCTTGCCGCGGTGCGCGCACGCGTCGCATCGCTGGAGCTGCCGTTCGATGCGGTGATCCTGGGCATGGGCAACGATGGACACACGGCCTCGTTCTTTCCGGGCGGCGATCGCCTGCCCGAAGCGCTCGACATCCACAACGCCACGCGCGTGCTGCCGATGCGCGCCGCCGGCGCGGGCGAGCCACGCATCACCTTTACCTTGTCGGCCCTGCTCGACACGCGCGCGTTGTACCTGCACATCGAAGGCGAGGCCAAGCGCCAGCTGCTGGCCGATGCGCGACTGGGCCTGGGCGAGGCTGCGAATTTCCCCGTGCGCTCGGTGCTGACCCAGCAACGCGTGCCGGTTGCCGTTTACTGGTGCCCGTAAGGCACCGACGGCTTCACCGATGAATCGATGCGCTGACCCGCGCATCGCCTGATGCTTCCGGAGTTCGAACATGACTGTGCTGCACCCCGTCCTCGTCGAAGTCACCGAACGCCTGCGCGAGCGCAGCCGCGAGTCGCGTGCCGAGTACCTGCGACGCATCGATGGCGCGAAAGGCAATGGCGTGCATCGCGAGCGCCTCTCGTGCGGCAACCTCGCGCATGGCTTCGCCGCCTGCGGCACGACGGACAAGGAACGCCTGCGCGAAGGCCACACGCCCAACCTCGCCATCATCAATGCGTACAACGACATGCTCTCGGCGCACCAGCCATACGAGCGCTATCCGGAATTGATCCGCAACGTGGCCCGCGAAGCGGGCATCACCGCGCAGATGGCCGGTGGCGTGCCGGCGATGTGCGACGGCATAACGCAGGGTCGTGCCGGTATGGAGATGTCGCTGTTCTCGCGCGACCTCATCGCCATGGCCACGGCCATCTCGCTCTCGCACGACATGTTCGACGGCGCGATGTACCTGGGCATCTGCGACAAGATCGTGCCGGGCCTGCTGATTGGCGCGCTGAGCTTCGGCCACCTGCCCGGCATCTTCGTGCCCAGCGGCCCGATGCCCAGCGGCATCAGCAACGAGCAGAAATCCAAGGTGCGCCAGGCGTATGCCGAGGGCAAGGCGACCAAGGCCGAATTGCTGGAAGCGGAAGCCGCCTCGTACCACACGGCCGGCACCTGCACCTTCTACGGCACCGCCAACTCCAACCAGATGCTGATGGAGATCATGGGCCTGCATCTGCCGGGCTCGAGCTTCGTGGCGCCGGAAACGCCGCTGCGCGACGCGCTTACGCGCGAAGCCGTGCATCGCGTGGCTGAATTGAGCGCGCCGGGCTCGTCGTATCTGCCGCTGGGCCACATCATCGACGAGCGCGCCATCATCAACGGCGTGATCGGGCTGCACGCCACCGGCGGTTCCACCAATCATCTGTTGCACCTGGTGGCCATCGCGCGTGCGGCGGGCATCGAGTTGCGCTGGGATGATTTCGATGCGCTGTCCTCGGTGATCCCGCTGCTGGCGCGCGTGTATCCGAACGGCTACGCCGACGTGAACCAGTTCCACGACGCGGGCGGCATGGGTTTCCTGATCGACCAGCTGCTGAGCGCCGGCCTGCTGCACGCCGATGTGCGCACCGTGTTCGGCACCGGTATGGACGGCTATACGCAGGTGCCGCATCTGGACGATCACGGCGCACTCGCATGGTCGCCGGTATCGAAGGAAAGCGGCAACCGCGGCGTGCTGCGCGGCGTGGCCGAGCCGTTCCGTGCCGACGGCGGCCTGCGCATGCTGGATGGCAACCTCGGTCGTGCGGTGATCAAGGTGTCGTCGGTGCCCGATGACCGTCTGGTGATCGAAGCGCCGGCCATCGTGTTCCACGACCAGGACGACGTGCGCAAGGCGTTCGAGCGCGGCGAACTCAATCGCGACTTCATCGCCGTGGTGCGCTTCCAGGGTCCGCAGGCCATCGGCATGCCGGAACTGCACAAGCTCACGCCCACGCTCTCGGTGCTGCAGGATCGCGGCCATCGCATCGCCCTGCTCACCGATGGCCGCATGTCGGGTGCATCCGGACGCGTGCCGGCCGCCATCCACGTGACGCCGGAAGCGCAGGACAACGGCCCCATCTCGCGCATTCGCGACGGCGACATCGTGCGCCTGGACGCGGTGCACGGCCGCCTGGACGTACTGGTGGACGCCGCCGATTTCGCCGCGCGCGTACCGGCGACGGCGGATCTGTCCGCGCATCAGTTCGGGCTGGGCCGCGAGCTGTTCGGCATGTTCCGTCGCAACGCCACCACGGCCGATCTCGGCGCGGGTGTGTTCTGACCGCGCGCCTCATCCACATCGACTTTCACGGAACGCCATGAGCATCGAAAACAAGCAGAAGCAGGTCGAGTCCACGCTGCGCCTCGCGCCGGTGGTACCGGTGGTGATCATCGACGACGCCCGTCACGCCGTGCCGATGGCGCGCGCACTGGTCGCCGGCGGCATTCCCGCCATCGAAGTGACGCTGCGCACGCCGGCCGCACTCGATGCGATCAAGGCGATCGCCGAGGAAGTGGAAGGCGCCGTGGTGGGCGTGGGCACCGTGCTCAGCGCGAAGGATCTGCGCGCCGCGCACAAGGCTGGTGCGAAGTTCGCCGTATCGCCGGGCGTATCGCCGGGCTTGCTCGATGCGGCCGACGACAGCGAACTGCCGCTGCTGCCGGGTGCCGCCACCGCGAGCGAGGTAATGACGCTGCTCGAACGCGGCTATCGTTTCCTCAAGCTGTTCCCGGCGGTGCCGGCCGGCGGCCACAAGCTGCTCGGTGCGTGGGCCAGCCCGCTGCCGCAGGTGAAGTTCTGCCCCACGGGTGGCATCAGCCTGAGCAGCGCACCGGATTTCCTCTCGCTGCCCAACGTGGTCTGCGTGGGCGGTTCGTGGCTCACGCCGGCCGACAAGTTGCAGAGCGGCGATTGGGCGGGCATCGAAACGCTCGCCCGCGAGGCAGCAGCGCTGCGCTGAGCTGTCGGGCTACCTTGAACGCAGAGGCCCGCGACATGCGGGCCTTTTGCTGTTTGCACTCAGGGCGCGGGTGCCGGCGTCTTGTCGACGCATTCCTGCACCTGCTGGAAGTACCAGGTGTCGTCTTCGTCGAAGTTCGAGTAATACGTGGCCACGGTGTGGTCGCTTACCGGCTTCACGTCCACCAGCGCCACGGCGGGACTATTTTCGGTCTGGTGGATCTCGATGGTGGTGCCGGTGTAGAGCACGTACGACTCCAGGTGCACGGGCTTGCTGCCCCACGCACCGGAAATGCACGAGGCGATGTCGCCTGCGCTGCCCGGCCCCGCATAGGAAGCCGTGGGCTTGGAATTGCGCAGGCTGCCTGCGCTGGAACAACCGGCGAGCAGCGTGGCTGCCATGGCAAGAACCACATATCGTTTCATCGAGCGTTTTCCGTCGGCGGGTGGGGGCTGTGCGGTCCATGGTACGTGGGCATCGCGTGGATGCGCACCTGGGCAGGGAACGTCCCGCACCCGTATTGCGCTGACGCGGCCGTAACGGCGCGAGGTGTTGAATGCCGGCACCTGACGGAGGGACACACATGAACAAGCGCATCGGCAGCATCGGTACGGCCTGCGTGGCCATCGGCCTGGCCCTGTCTTGCAGCACGACGGGCGCGCAGGACCTGGGCAAACTCGGCGGCATGATCCCCGGCGGCGGCTCCATGACATCCGGCAGCATGGGCAATGTGGCGGGTCTGCTCGAGTACTGCGTGAAGAACAATTACCTCGGCGGCGACTCCGGCGCCTCGGGCATCCAGAATCAGCTGATGGGCAAGCTCGGCGGCGGCAGCGCGGGTTCCAACTCGTCGAGCAACAGCGCCGGTTCCAACCCCAGCGACATGCTCGGCCAGCTCACCGGCAGCAAGAAGAAATCATCGGACAGCCACGCGGCCGGCACGGGCGGCGCCACCAACGACCCGGGCTATCTCAGCGGCGCCAAGGGCATCCTGCAGGGGAGCAACGGCCAGAGCATGGATCTGGCCAGCGTGGGCGGCGGTTCCAGCGACATGAAATCGCAGATCACCACCAAGGTATGCGACACCGTGCTGAAGCAGGGCAAGTCGTTCCTGAAGATGTAATGCGATTCGTGGCGACGACGCGCCATGCATCGTGGCGCGTCGTTACTGCCCGCGTCGCAACCGCCTTTCATCGCGCGCCACATAGATGCCCGCCGCCAGCACCATCAACGCCAGCACGTACCACGTGATCAGGTAACTGAGGTGGTTGTTGGGAAACGCGATGACGGTGAGTCCGCCCTGCGGCCACGCGGGCTTGCCGGCATCGAGCGTGCCGGGCGCAGCATCTTCGTCCACGAAATACGGCGCGACATGGCTGAGCCCGCGTGCGGCAGCGATGGCCGCGACGTCGCGCGTGTACCAGCTGTTGCGCGAGGGATCGTTGTGGCGGAACGGTCGCGGTGATTCGCTGATGCGCAGCAGGCCCGTCACCGTGGTGTCGCCGATGGGCGCGGGCGCGCAGCTGCCCTTGATGCCGCACCAGTCGGTCGGCACGAAGCCGCGATTGATCAGCACCACCGAGCCGTCGGCTTCCTGCATCGGTGTGATCAACCAGTAGCCGCTGCCCAGATCGGTGGCGGCCCACACCAGCGTCTGGCGATCGTGCAGGAAGGTGCCGCGCAGTTCCACATGGCGATATTCCGAAGACGATGCGTTGACGCCGCTCCACTGGTCCGGCCCCGGCGCGGCCACCGGCGGCGCGTGTACGCGCGCTTCCACGCGCGCGATCAGGTCGCGCTTCCAGCCGAGTCGATAGACCTGCCAGGTGCCCAGCGCCACAAAGCCGGCGAACAACACCACGCCCAGCAGGGTCAGCAAGGCCAGCGCCACGGGGCCGCGCGGCGGGCGGCCCGGTTCTTCAGCAACACTCATCGGGAATCACGTATCGGAGGTTGGGCGCGGATCGTCAGGGCAGGTTCGACGGATCCATCATCGTGGGCATCATGTTGCTGTTGAGGTGATACATGATCCAGATCGACCCGCTCAACGTGATGACCACCAGCACGATGGTAAACACCAGCGCCAACATGTTCCAGCCGCCTTCCGATTTCGCGTTCATGTGCAGGAAGTAGATCATGTGCACCACGATCTGCACGGCCGCCAGCGCGAGGATGATTACCGCCGCCGTGCTCGACTTGGTGATCACGTGCGCCATCACCAGCCAGAACGGAATGACGGTGAGGATCACCGACAACACGAAACCCGTCATGTAGCCCCGGAACGTGGCGTGGATGCCGAGGTCGTCGTCGTGACCGTGATCGTCGTGGGCGTGCAGTTCGTCATGCGCGCTCATGGCAGCACTCCCATCAGATAGACGAAGCTGAAGACGCCCACCCACACCACGTCCAGGAAGTGCCAGAACATCGACAGGCACAACAGGCGCCGCTTGTTCGCGGTGACCAGGCCCTTCCTCAGCACCTGCGTGATCAGCACTACCAGCCAGATCAGGCCGCAGGTCACGTGCAGGCCGTGCGTGCCCACCAGGGTGAAGAACGAGGAAAGGAACGCGCTGCGCTGCGGCCCCGCGCCGATGGAAATCAGGTGTGCGAACTCACGCAGTTCCAGCGTGATGAATCCCGCGCCCAGCAGGCCCGTGATCACCAGCCACACCAGCATCGGGTTGCGTCGGTCGCGCTGCATGTCCAGCACGGCAAAGCCGTAGGTGATGGAGGAAAGCAGCAGCAGCGTGGTGTTCACCGCGACCGCCGGCAGTTCCAGCACTTCCTGCGCCGTGGGGCCGCCGGCGTATTCGCGACCCAGCACGCCATAGGCGGCGAACAGGCAGGCGAATACGAGGCAATCGCTCATCAGGTACACCCAGAACCCCAGCAAGGTGCCGTTGACCGGGTGATGTTCCGCAGTGTCGAGGAAGACCAGCGGCTGCTTGGGCCCGCTGCCGGGCAGAGTGGTCGATATGTCAGACATGGCTGGCCAGCAGCTCCGTTCGGGATGCTTCGGTGCGGGTCACTTCATCCGCGCCCAGGTAGTAGTCGCGGTGATAGTTGAAGGTGTGCCCGATGGCGACCACCAGCAGCGCCACGAAGGCCACTGCCGCCACCAGCCACATGTACCAGATCATGGCGAAGCCGAAGACGAAACTCAGGCCGGCCATGATGATGCCCGCGCCCGTATTGAGCGGCATGTGGATGGGCACGAAATTGGCGAGCGGCCGCTGGAAGCCGTACTTCTTCATCATCCACCACGCGTCGTGATCGTGGATCACCGGCGTGAAAGCGAAGTTGTACTTCGGCGGCGGCGACGAGGTAGACCATTCCAGCGTGCGGCCATTCCACGGATCGCCGGTGACGTCGCGCAGCTGTTCGCGATGCTTGAAGCTCACCACGAACTGGATGATGTTGCAGGCGATGCCCAGCGCCACCAGGAACGCACCGAACGCGGCGATCTGGAACCAGATCTGCAGCGACGGATCGTCGAAGTGGCTCAGTCGACGCGTCACGCCCATGAAGCCAAGCACGTACAGCGGCATGAAGGCGAAATAGAAGCCGCTCACCCAGAACCAGAACGAGCACTTGCCCCAGAACGGATCGAGTTTGAAACCGAACGCCTTGGGGAACCAGTACGTGATGCCGGCGAACAAGCCGAACAACACGCCGCCGATGATCACGTTGTGGAAGTGCGCCACCAGGAACAGGCTGTTGTGCAGCGAGAAATCCGCGGGCGGCACCGCCAGCATCACGCCCGTCATGCCGCCAAGCACGAAGGTGACCATGAAGGCCACCGTCCACATCATCGGCAGTTCGAATTCCACGCGCCCGCGGTACATGGTGAACAGCCAGTTGAAGATCTTCGCGCCCGTGGGGATCGAGATGATCATCGTGGTGATGCCGAAGAACGAATTGACGCTGGCGCCCGAGCCCATGGTGAAGAAGTGGTGCAGCCACACCAGGTACGAAAGCACCGTGATCACCACCGTCGCGTACACCATCGAGGCATAGCCGAACAGCGGCTTGCGGCTGAAGGTGGCAGTGACTTCCGAGAAGATGCCGAACGCCGGCAGGATCAGGATGTAGACCTCCGGATGGCCCCAGATCCAGATCAGGTTCACGTACATCATGGCGTTGCCGCCAAGCTCGGTGGTGAAGAAGTTGGTGCCCGCGTAGCGGTCCAGCGCCAGCATGGCGAGCACGGCCGTGAGCACCGGGAACGCGGCGACGATCAGCACGTTGGTGCACAGCGAGGTCCACACGAACACCGGCATCTTCATCAGGGTCATGCCGGGTGCGCGCATCTTGATGATGGTCACCAGCAGGTTGATGCCCGATAGCAAGGTTCCCACGCCCGCTATCTGCAAGGCCCATATGTAGTAGTCGACGCCGGCATCGGGGCTGGACACGATGTCCGACAGCGGCGGATACGCGAGCCAGCCGGTGCGCGCGAACTCGCCGATGAAGAGCGAGGACATCACCAGCATCGCGCCGGCCACCGTCATCCAGAAACTGAAGTTGTTGAGGAAGGGAAAGGCCACGTCGCGCGCGCCGATCTGCAGCGGCATCACGAAGTTCATCAATCCCGTCACCATGGGCATGGCGACGAAGAAGATCATGATCACGCCGTGCGCCGTAAAGATCTGGTCGTAGTGCTCCGGCGGCAGGTAGCCGTGCGAATCGCCGAAGGAAAGCGCCTGCTGGCCGCGCATCATGATCGCGTCCGAGAAGCCGCGCAGCAGCATCACGAAGCCCAGGATCATGTACATGATGCCGATCTTCTTGTGGTCGATGCTGGTGAACCATTCGCGCCACAGGTAGCCCCACAACTTGTAGTACGTCACGGCGCCGAGCAGCGCGATCGCACCGATGGCCACCGCCACGAAGGTGTACACCACGATGGGCTCGTGCAGCGGCAACGAATCCAGCGTCAGTCGACCGAAGATCAGCTTGGCAAGGTCGGGATGGGAAAGCATCGTGGACACCACCGGATCAGTCGGAGTGGGGATGGGTTGCCATGGCAGCCATGCCGCTGGCCTGGCCCGATCGAAGCATGGCGCCGGAGTCTCCCGATTCATGTGGGCTCAGGTCCACGCGCGTCATGCACGACGGGTTCTCCGGATCCACGCAGCGCGTGAGGATGGCGCGGTACAGCCCCGGCTCCACCGTGGCGTAGTAAGTCACCGGGTCGTTCTCGCTGGGCGCGGCCAGCTTCACATAGGCATCACGATTGAGATCGCCGCCGCTGGCCTTGGCCTTCTGCACCCACTGCGCGAAACCTTCCTCGCTTACGCCGTGGAAAAGGAAATGCATGCCCGAGAAACCGTGGCCGCTGTAGTTGGCTGAGAAGCCCTGGAACTCGCCCGGCGCGTTGATCACCGCCTGCAGCTGCGTCTCCATGCCGGGCATGGCGTAGATCTGGCCGGCCAGCGCGGGGATGAAGAACGAGTTCATCACCGTGGAGGCCGTAATCTTGAACTGGATCGGGCGATCCACCGGCGCGGCCAGTTCGTTCACGGTGGCAATGCCTTGCTCCGGGTATATGAACAGCCACTTCCAGTCGAGCGCGACCACGTTCACCTGCAAGGGCCGTACGCCGGCGGGCACCGGACGATTGGCGCTGATGCGTTCGAGCTGGCGATACGGATCGAGCTTGTGCGTGCTGACCCAGGTGATGGCGCCGAGCGCAATGATGATGAGCAGCGGTGCGGCCCAGATCAGCAGTTCGAGGATGGTCGAGTGATCCCAGTCGGGATCGTAGTGAGCCTTCTTGTTGGATGCGCGGAAATGCCAGGCGAAGAACAGCGTGAGCACGATCACCGGCACGATGATCAACAGCATCAACAGCGTCGAAGTGATGATCAGGTCGCGCTGCTGTACCGCAAGGTCGCCGGAGGGCGACATCAATACGGATTGGCAACCCGCAAGCGGGACAACGGCGATACAGGCGAGCAGTCCACGACAAGGCTTCATAGACATGACCGACGACGCAACCAATGTGGAAAACGGTACGCCGTTCGGCGCGAAACGGGAACAGGAAAATCATTCCCCGTGACGCGAGAGGCGTGGCGGTGCCATAGTGTGGCCGCGACATACTCCTTCTTTCTGAGTAATGACTATGTCAAGCACCTTCCCTGAGCAAGGCTCCGCGCCGGTCACGTCCGCCGAAGACATCGGCCGCCTGCATGCGCAGGCCAAGGTGGCGCCAGGCGAGATCGCCATTGGCGTCATCATCGGCCGCACCTCCGAACAGTTCGACTTCTTCGTGTTCGGTATTTCTTGCGTGCTGGTGTTCCCCGCGGTGTTGTTCCCGTTTGCCAGCGCACTGGATGGCATTCTTTACGCCTTCACGGTCTTTTCACTGGCCTTCATCGCGCGACCGTTCGGCACTGCGTTGTTCATGGCCTTCCAGCGGCGATGGAGCCGCGGCACCAAGCTCACCATTGCGTTGTTCCTGTTGGGTAGCGCGACCGCAGGCATCGCCTTCCTGCCGGGCTACAAGCAGATCGGCAACTGGGCGATTGGACTGCTGATCCTGTTCCGCCTGCTGCAAGGCATTGCGCAAGGCGGCTCGTGGGATGGCCTGCCCTCGCTGCTCGCGCTCAACACGCCGCCCGAGCGGCGTGGCTGGTACGCCATGCTCGGCCAGTTGAGCGCGCCGATCGGTTTCATCGTGGCCAGCGCGCTGTTCCTGTTCCTGCATTCGAGCCTCGACGAAAACGACTTCATCGACTGGGGTTGGCGCTATCCGTTCTTCGTGGCGTTCGCCATCAACGTGGTGGCGTTGTTCGCGCGCCTGCGACTGGTGGTGACGGAGGAATACACCGTCGCCATGGAAGAGCGCGAACTGGAGCCCACCCCCATCACTGAGATCCTGCGCACGCAGGGCTACAACATCTTCATCGGTGCGTTCGCCGCATTGGCGAGCTACGCGCTGTTCCACCTGGTGACGATCTTCCCGCTGTCGTGGATCGTGCTGAAGTCCACGCAAGCGGTGGATTCGGTGCTGTTGATCCAGATCTTCGGCGGCGTGGCGGGCATCTTCGGCATCGTGATGTCGGGCTACGTGGCCGATCACATCGGCCGGCGCACCACCTTGGGTGTGGCAGCCGGGCTTATCGGCCTGTTCGCGCTGGCGGCACCGTGGATGCTCGATGGCGGCAAGGAATTGCAGGACGCCTTCATCATCGTCGGGTTCCTGTTGCTCGGCTTCTCGTACGGCCAGGCGGCCGGCAGCGTGACGTCGAACTTCGAGATCCGCCTGCGCTACGCCGGCGCCGCCTTGACCACCGATGTTGCATGGCTGATCGGCGCGGCCTTTGCGCCGCTGGTGGCGCTGGGTCTGTCGATGCGCTTCGGCCTGGCGGCGGTGAGCGCCTATCTGCTCTCCGGCGTGGTGTGCACCTTGCTGGCGTTGCGCGTGAATCGCGCACTCGCTACGCGCGAATAACCATCAGACGCCCGTGACGGAAAGTTCATAGCACGCTCTTCCGCGCTCCTTGGCGCGGTAGAGCGCTTCGTCGGCGCGCTGCATCAAGGCGTCGACCGAGCCCGCATCGCGGCACAGCGCGGCGCCCACGCTCAAGGTCACCTTGAGCACGTGCGGGCCGACGATGATGGAGGTGTCCATCGCGCGGGTGATCTTTTCGGCCAGCGTTTCGGCAATTTCATGGCTGGCGATGTCGTCGCAGAGCACCACGAATTCATCGCCGCCCAGGCGCGCGAGCAGGTCGGTCTTGCGGATCGACGCTTTCAGCCGCGAGGCAATCTCCAACAGCACCGCATCGCCGGTGGCGTGGCCGTAGGTGTCGTTGATCTGCTTGAAGTGGTCGATGTCGATCAGCATCACCAGCAGGGGCGAGTTGGCGATGGAGGCATGACGCATGGCGATGTTGATGCCTTCGCTGAAGAAGCGGCGATTGGCGATGCCGGTGAGCACGTCGTAGTGGGCAAGATAGCTGAGCTGCTGCTCGGCCTGCTTGATGCGCGTGATCTCGGTGGTGAGCGCGTAGAAACCGCTCGGCTGTCCGTTGCCGGTGGTCGCCGGAAGATAAGTGGTCTGGAAATAACGATGACGGCCACCGTATTCCGCTTCGTATTCGAAGGTATCGCTTTCGCCACGCAAGGCGCGTTCGATGTGGGGTTTGAGCGTGACGTAGAGCACGTGGCCACGAATCTCCTGAACCGTCTTGCCGATCATGTCCTCGGGTGCCTGCCCGGCCACTTCGCGTACGTAGCCATTGACGAAGGTGTAGCGCTCGTTGGCATCGATATGCGCGATCACGGCGGGTACGTTGTCGGTGATGGTGCGCAGGCGCTTCTCGCTGTCGGCCAGCGCCTGTTCGGCTTCCATGGCTTCGGTGATGTCGCGCCCGGTGTAGATCAGCTCCATCTCGCCGGGGCGATCCGGGCTGGGTGCCATGCGCACCAGGGCTTCGATCCAGATGTAGTCGCCGCTGCGGCGCTGCAGGCGGTACTGCGTGAGCGAGGGCTTGCCGCTGTTCCACAGTTCCTGCACGGCGGTGGCGACGCGCTCGCGATCTTCGGGATGGATCAGCTCCGGGCGGTAATCCAGGAACTCGCGTACGTCCCAGCCGAGCATGTCCTTCACCGACGGCGATACGTAGCGTCGCGTGCCGTCGCGTGCGATGCGCATCACCAGGTCGCTGGCGTAGTCGGCCAGCAGGCGGTAGCGGCTTTCGCTCTCGGTGACGCGGCGTGCCAGTCGGCGGCGGTCGGCGAGCGCAAGCGCGACCGGCAGCGCGGTGATGCAAAGCACGCCGAGAAAGATCTGGGCCAGCATGGCCTGGTGCGCCGGCGTGGCTGGCACGATCAACTGGAACGGGCCGGCGCCCAGCGCCGTGGCGACGCTCGTGACCAGCGCGATGATGGCAATGCCAAACACCAGTCCCGGAAACCGGTGCTGGAACACGACGTAGAGCAAGGGCCCGAACACCACGAACAGCAGCGGATAGCGCGATTGCGCGAACACGCCGACGGTAACCAGCGTCAGCACGGTGACGTCGCGCAACAGCAGCAGCCGGCGTCCCGGCTGGCCGAGCATGCGGCGACGCTGCAGCAGTGCCACCAGCGTCAGCGTGGCCACGATGACCATGCCCAGCAGATGCGAGCGGAACCACCAGTCCGTCGTGGTCCAGAATGGCAGTCCATTCGCCGCGCGCTGCACCGTGGCGGCAAGCAGCGAAGAAGCCACGCATGCCACCAGGGTCGAGCCCAGGGCGATGCGGCCAAGCAGGAGGAAGCGTGTGTCCTTGGCGATGCGCGGGAACCCGTGTCGCACCACCGTGGCCACGATCAGGATCTCCACGCCATTGCACAGGCCCAGCGCCAGCGACACGGCCACCCCGTTGCCGAGCAGGCCGCCATGGCCGAGAACCCGCCCGGCCAGGAAGCCCAGGAAGCCGGCGGCGAGGTAATGCGGCCACTTGCGTCGCGGCACGCTGAGCAGTGCGCCGACCACGATCCCGTTGGGAACCCAGATGGTGAGCACGCTGCCGGTATGGCGCGCAAGCAGCAGCGAGTAGCTGACGGTGACGAGCACCGCAGCAAAAAGCCCGGCCATCTCGATGGAGAGGGCCAGAAAAGCTTGGCGCCGCTGTTGTGGCTGGTGCATGACCATGGCGATGGGGAACGTGCCAACGGTAAGCACGCGCCGTGCCATCTTTAGGGCGGGCCACGTCAACGATGTGTCGTTCCGGCAAAAATCGCCCGGATCAACGCTCCGCGGGGGCGCGTCCCCCGACTCGTGCCACCAGGGACGCATGGACGGCCATATCCACGGGCTTGTGGATGACCTGCGTGGCGGCGGGATAGCGCGACAAGCTGTTCTGGTTCTTCCAGTCGTGCGCCGGCCGCACCGGGCGCGGCGTGAAACCGCCGCCGCAGTTGGGGCAGACGTCCTGCAGCAACGCGACGCAATCCCGGCAAAAGGTGCATTCGAAGGAGCAGATCATCGCCTCCGTCGAGGCCGGCGGCAGCGGCTTGTTGCAATGCTCGCAGGTGGGTCGAAGTTGCAGCATGGGTGCCTCCGCCGTGATTCGTGACGATGATGACACCGCGCCACCATGCGGCGTCATGCGCCGCTCAGCGGCAACACATAACGCAGCTTGGCAGATTCGCTTGCGCCAAGCCTTCGATAAAAGCGCGCCGCGCCGTCGTTCCATGAGGGTGTCTGCCATTGGACGGCCGAGCAGCCAAGGGCGGTGGCCAGCCCGAGCACGCGCTCCCACAACCGCTGGCCGATGGCCCGGTTGCGCCACGCGCTGCGCACGTACAGGCAGTCCATGTGCAGGTACGCGGCCCGATCCAGGGTGGAGAAGTCCAGCGTGGCGCTGGCATAACCGACGATGGCGCCGTCGATGCTCGCCAGCCAGGCGTAGAGCCGCGGCGGGGAACCGTGCAGCGCATCGGCGAGCACGTCGGCGCGACTGTCGGGAACATGCGGCAATCGTTCGAATGCCGCGTGTTCGGCACAGATCGTCATCAGCTCGGGCACGTGAGCGCGCGTGGCCGGATGGATCGCGACGTCGTGTGGCATCTCAGCGCTCGAGGCCGAAGCCCTCGTCGATCCAGCCGGTCAGCCCGCCGATCATCTCCTTCACCGGCCGCCCGAGCTGGGCGAGTTTCACCGCCGCCTTGTTGGCGCCGTTGCAGTGCGGGCCGGCGCAGTACACGACGAACAGCGTGTCGGCCGGGTATTCGGCCAGGCGCTGCTCGCTGATCGTGCGCGTGGGTAGGTTGAGCGCGCCGGGCACATGGCCTGCCGCGTAGAGCGTCGGCGTACGCACGTCGAGCAGGACGAAGTCCTTCGCCTCATGGTTCGTCGCGTAATAGACGTCCGCACAATCGGTTTCGAAACCCAGGCGTGCCTGGAAATGCGCCAGCGCGTCATCGCTGCTGGCGGCGGAAACACGTTGCACCACACTGCTCATGGGTTCACTCCGGTGGAAGGGCGCGCCCAGTATCGGCACTGGCGCTGGACGCGGACATTGGCAAGAATGACAGTCACCATGAAGAAACCGCCAAAACGATCCAGACGTCCATCCGGTCCGCCGAATCGCCAGGTGGCGGCCCTGGTCTACGACGGCTTGTGCACGTTCGAGTTCGGTATTGCCGTGGAAATGTTTGGCCTGCCACGGCCCGAACTGGCCCAGTGGTACGACTTCACGCTGTGCGCGGTCGACCGCGGACCCATGCGCGCAGCCGGTGGCATGCGCGTGATGGCCGAAGGTGGCCTTGAGCGGCTCGCTTCCGCCGGCACCATCGTCGTGCCCGGTTGGCGAGGCATCGATGCGGCGCCGCCCGAGGCGCTGCTGCAGGCGCTGCGCGCCGCGCATGAGCGCGGTGCGCGCCTGCTGTCGTATTGCTCGGGCGTGTTCGTGCTCGCCGCCACCGGACTGCTGGATGGCCATCGCGCCACCACGCATTGGCGCTACGCGGATGCGCTGGCCCAGCGCTATCCGCGCATCCATATCGAGCCGGACGTGCTCTACGTCGATGAAGGCCAGCTGCTCACCTCGGCGGGCAGCGCGGCGGCACTCGATCTGTCACTGCACCTGATTCGCCGCGACTACGGCCCGGAGGTGGCCAACAGCGTGGCGCGGCGCGCCGTGGTGCCGGCGCACCGCGATGGCGGGCAGGCGCAATTCATCCAGTCGCCGCTGCCCGCGCAAGGCGATGGCTTGGGCAAACTGCTGGACTGGATGCGTCGCCATCTGGACCAGCCCATGCCGGTGTCCGTGCTGGCCGAGCGCGCGCGGATGAGCGAGCGCACGTTGTTGCGACGCTTCGAAGAGGCCACGGGTTGCTCGCCCAAGCAATGGCTGACCCACGAACGCCTGGGCCGCGCGCGCGAGCTGCTGGAAGGCAGCGACATGGGCGTGGATCGCGTGGCGGAGGTGTGCGGATTCGGCAGTACGGATACGCTACGGCACCATTTCCGCCAGCATCTGCAGCTGAGCCCGGCGCGTTACCGCGAGCGATTCGCCCTCCAGCGGTGAACGCTGCGGCGGCCGTCGCAGCGCAGGAAAGCTGACATCAAGGCCCGGTATATCGGCGGAGCGGAAACGCGTCGCCATCCACAAGGATTCCTCATGATTTACGTGTTGCTGAGCGTTGTCTGCAGCGTGCTGGTGTCGGTGCTGCTCAAGCTCGCCCGCCGGCTGTCGGTCGACGTGGGGCAGGCCATCGCGTGGAACTACGTGGCGACCAGCGTGCTGACGGCGATGGTGTTTCATCCTTCGTTATCGGTGTTGTCGAGCACACAGGCGCCGTGGCTTGGTTTCATCGGTTTGGGCTTGCTGTTGCCGCTGATCTTCCTCGCGCTCGCCGCTTCGGTGAGCAGCGCCGGCATCGTGCGCACCGACGCGGCGCAGCGCCTGTCGCTGCTGATTTCCCTGCTGGCGGCGTTCCTGCTGTTTGGCGAAACGCTGAGCGTCGGCAAGGGTGCCGGCATTGCATTGGGCCTCGTGGCGCTGGCGTGCATGGTGTGGCGCGTGGCGCCGGCGACGGATGGCAACGGCGATCGTGGCTGGCTGTGGCCGCTGGTGGTGTTCGCAGGTTTTGGCGCCATCGACATCCTGTTCAAGCGCGTGGCGGCGGCGGGCACGCCGTTCGCGGCATCGTTGCAGGCGATGTTCGCGCTGGCCTTGGTGGTGTCGCTGGTGATCCTGCTGTGGCGCCGCTGGCACGACCGCACGTTCTTCACCTTGCGCGATGCGGTGGCGGGTTTGCTGCTGGGCCTGGCGAACTTCGGCAACATCGTGTTCTACGTGCGCGGGCATCAGGCGTTGCCGGATCATCCGTCGTTGGTGTTTGCGAGCATGAATCTGGGCGTGGTGGCGTTGGGGGCGGTGGTGGGTACGGTGGGGTTTCGGGAGCGGTTGAGTTGGGTGAATGGGGTGGGGGTGGTGTTGGCGTTGGGGGCGATTGGGGTGATTGCCTGGGGGTGAGGGCTGGCTCGTCATTCCGGCGGAAGCAGGCGGCGCCTTTCAGTAGCCGAAGACGTCCCAGCACGTCATTCCTGCGAAGGCAGGAATCCAGTGACTTTGCTGTTGGTTATGGCGGCAGCGTTGCTGTCGTCCTTGTGTAGCGCTCCCGCCAGCGTGCCGCCTACGCAGCGGGCGTTTCGATCGGCTGCCGCCGCTCGAGTCACTTTTCTTTTGCTGGCCCAAAAGAAAAGTAACCCAAAGAAAATGGCCTTCAGAGCAATAGGCTCATAGCGTTCTGTTGGATACGAGCCCTGAAGTGCGAGAAGTTCGGAACGTCACGATCTCTCTAATCAGCGGTACGGCTACACCGCCACGCGCCGAGGCGAAGAGGGCTTAAAGCGGGGCTCGCTTTGCGTTCGCCGTGGAGATTGCTTCTGCCTTCTTGGGATGGGCTTTAATGACTTCTGGCGTATGAAACCGACCCGCCTCGCCACCTAAGCTGGAGCGTCGCGCTCTCGCGTCTGTCCAGAGGTTCACCTTCATGCGCAAGCTTCCCCTCGCCGTGGCACTCGCCACGTTGCTGCTCGGTACGGCGGTCCATGCGGCCGACAAGAAAGACGACAAGGACAAGCCGGACGACAAGCCCGATGCCGCGTTGATCAAGCCGCAGGCGTCGGAGACGTCGGGGTCGGTGAAGGTGGAAGGCAAAAGCATCGACTACAAGGCGGTGGCGGGCACGCTGGTGCTTCATGGCAGCGGCGACAAGGAGAGCGAGCCGCAGATCAGCATGTTCTACGCCGCCTACTTCAAGAAGGGCGTGGAGCCGGGCAAGCGGCCGATCACCTTTGTGTACAACGGCGGCCCGGGTTCGGCCACGGTGTGGCTGCACATGGGCGCGTTCGGGCCCAAGCGCGTGGTGACCAGCGATGATTCGCATACGCCGGCAGCGCCGTATGGCCTGGTGAACAACGATTACAGCCTGCTCGATGCCACCGATCTGGTGTTCATCGACGCGCCTGGCGCGGGTTTCAGCCGTCTGATTGCGGACGATGCCGACAAGGGCAAGCGCGACGAGCAGATGAAGGATCGCAAGAAGACCGTGTACAGCGTGGACGGCGACGGTCACGCCTTCGCGCAGTTCATCACGCAGTTCCTCTCCAAGTACAACCGCTGGAATTCGCCCAAGTACCTGTTCGGCGAAAGCTACGGCACCACGCGTTCGGCGGTGGTCGCCAACATTCTGGAGAACGAGAGCAGCGTCGACCTCAACGGCGTGATCCTGCTGTCGCAGATCCTCAGCTTCGATACGAGCATCGACGGCGCGAGCAACAACCCCGGCGTGGACCTGCCGTACGTGGTGGGTCTGCCCACGTTTGCGGCCACCGCGTTCTATCACCACAAGCTGCCGCAGCAGCCCGCGGCGCTCGAACCGTTCCTGCACGAAGTGGAACAGTACGCCATCGGTGACTACGCCTCCGCGCTGATGGCCGGCTCGCGGCTGGACGACTCGCGCAAGCAGGCCGTGGCGCAGAAGCTGCACCAGTACACCGGCCTGCCGGTGGCCTATCTGCTCAAGGCGAACCTGCGCGTCGACGGCGGCATGTTCGAGCACGAGTTGCAGGCCGACAGCGACATCACCACCGGACGCCTGGACAGCCGCTTCTCCGGGCCGTCGATTGATCCGCTGAGCAAGTCGTCCGATTACGATCCGCAATCCTCGGCCATCAGCTCGGCGTACGTCGCCGCGTTCAACGACTACGTGCGTCGCCAGCTGAAGTTCGGCGAGAACCAGACCTATCGCCTGTTCGCGGACATCGATCACTGGGATTTCGCGCACAAGGCGCCGGGCGCCACCGAAGCACTGCAGCAGTCCACCAACGTGATGGCCGACCTGGCCACCGCCATGAAGACCAATCCGAACCTGCGCGTGTCGCTCAACGGCGGTTACTACGACCTGGCCACGCCCTACTTCGCGGCCGATTACGAGATGCACCACATGCCGATTCCCGCGAATCTGGAGAAGAACATCTCCTATGCGTGGTATCCGTCGGGCCACATGGTCTACGCGCACGAGGATTCGTTGAAGAAGCTGCACGACAACGTGGCGAGCTTCATCGAGCAGACCGACAACGTCGGCAAGCATTGATGCGTGCATGAAGGTGCGCCGTAACGGCGCACCTTCACATCCGGCTTCCGCGCGCGGCGCTACGCTCGCGGGCCTCGCCAGCCGGAGATTCACCCATGAGTACTGAATCCGTTGCCAAGCGCCTGGTGGCCATGTGCCGCCACGGCCAGTTCGAGGAAGCGCAGCACGAGCTGTACGCCAAGGATGCCGTGAGCATCGAGCCCGAGGGCATGGCGCAGGGACCGCTGGGCAACGTGAAAGGCCTGGACGCCATCCTCGAGAAGGGCAAGCGGTTCCAGGCGGGCGTCACCGAGATGCATGGCATCGAAGTCAGCGAGCCGCTGGTGGCCGGCAATTGGTTCAGCATCGCCATGACGCTGGACGTGACCATGAAGGAATACGGCCGCGTGACCATGCAGGAGATCTGCGTGTATCACGTGAAGGACGACAAGGTGGTGCAGGAGCAGTTCTTCTACGATGCGGGTGGTTGAGTCGCGGTCTTCTCAGCGGCAACGCAAACAAAAAGCCCCGCTTTCGCGGGGCTCTCTGCAACTTGCACCAGCGTGTGCTCAGTCGAGGAACGAGCACAGGGGCTCGGGTGGCGTCGCTTGCCCAACGCCTTGATCTGAGACTGCACTCGCCAGGCCGATCAAATCAAGCAGAACAGATTGATCTTGTTGCCGTCCAGGTCGCGAAAGTAAGCGCAATAGAACGAAGATCCCCTTGGACCGGCGGCTCCTTCATCGGAACCGCCCAGCTTAAGCGCCTGCAGGTGCGTGACATCAATTTCTGCGGGATTCTTCATCAGGAGCGCAATCATGGTGCCATTGCCGACCGTTGCACGGTTTCCGTCAAAGGGCTTGGTGGCGAAGAACAAGGGATACTCCGCTCCCCAGCCGATCTTGTCGCCATCTTCAAACAGGCGCTTGTAGCCAAGAGGGTCGAAAAGAGCGTCATAGAATGCGCCGGCGCGGGACAAATCGTTGGTACCAAGCATGGTGTAAGCAATCATTGCGCTTCCTCATTTTATGGATCGGTCAAACCAGTCTTGGCGAACTGCATTGGTTCTGCTGCTGCGTTGTTCGCGTGAATGGCTTTTGCGAGTTTTGCCTGTCCTGGGGAATGCGCCTATCAGATAAATCAAAGAACGCGAACGATTGTTCGTGGGCAAATACCCAAACAAAAAGCCCCGCTTTCGCGGGGCTCTCTGCAACTTGCACCAGCGTGTGCTCAGTCGATGTCGAGGAACGAGCGCAACTGCTCCGAGCGGCTCGGGTGGCGCAGCTTGCGCAGCGCCTTGGCCTCGATCTGGCGGATGCGTTCACGCGTCACGTCGAACTGCTTGCCGACTTCTTCCAGCGTGTGATCCGTGTTCATGTCGATGCCGAAGCGCATGCGCAACACCTTCGCTTCGCGCGGCGTCAGGCCGGCGAGCACGTCGCGCACGGTTTCCATCAGGCCCGTTTCGGTGGCCGACTCGATCGGCGAGGACGCGTTGGTGTCCTCGATGAAGTCGCCGAGATGGGAATCCTCGTCGTCGCCGATCGGGGTTTCCATCGAGATCGGTTCCTTCGCGATCTTCAGCACCTTGCGGATCTTGTCCTCGGGCATGTCCATTTCCTTGGCCAGCTCCTCCGGCGTCGGCTCGCGGCCGAACTGCTGCAGCATCTGGCGGGAAATGCGGTTCAACTTGTTGATCGTCTCGATCATGTGCACCGGGATGCGGATGGTGCGAGCCTGGTCGGCGATCGAGCGCGTGATGGCCTGGCGGATCCACCACGTGGCGTACGTGGAGAACTTGTAGCCGCGGCGGTATTCGAACTTGTCCACCGCCTTCATCAGGCCGATGTTGCCTTCCTGGATGAGGTCGAGGAACTGCAGGCCGCGGTTGGTGTACTTCTTGGCGATGGAGATGACCAGGCGCAGGTTGGCCTCGACCATTTCCTTCTTCGCGCGGCGGGCCTTGGCCTCGCCGATCGACATCGTGCGGTTGATTTCCTTGATGTCGGTCAGCGGCAGGAACAGCTTGCGCTCGATGGAGGCGAGCTTTTCCTGCTCGGCGTCGATCGATTCCTTGTAACCCTTGATGTTCGGCGACCACTTCTGGCGCTTGCGGCCCAGCTCGTTCGCCCACTCGAGGTTGCCCTCGTTGCTGGGGAACGCCTTGAGGAACTCGGCCTTGGGCATCTTCACGTGCTTGACGAAGATGTCCATCAGCACGCGCTCGTGGTGACGGATGTCGTTCACCACTTCGCGCAGCTTGCGCACGAAGCTGTCGATCAGCGCGGACGGCAGCTTGAGCTTGAGGAATTCCTCAGCCATCTGGTCGCGCAGCTTGGTGACCTTCTTGTCGTTGATGTCGGTGGCCTTGGGAGCCGCCTTCTGGAACTTGCCGTAGTAGTCGCGCAGCAGTTCCATGCGGCGCTTGACCTCTTCCGGATCCGGACCGGTGGGGCCGGCTTCCTCTTCCTCGGCACCTTCGACGTCGTCGTCTTCTTCCTCGACTTCGGACTCGTCCACTTCGGCATCGGCCGCAGCGGCCTGCGCGGCGTCGGCGGCTTCTTCCAGGTCGGCGAAGCCGGCCAGGATTTCGCTCAGGCGGCGCTTGCCGTCCAGGTGCTGGTCGTATTCCTCGAGCAGCAGCTCGATGGTGAGCGGGAAGCTGGCGAGTGCGGTTTGCACCTGGCCCAGGCCTTCCTCGATGCGCTTGGCGATGGCGATTTCGCCTTCGCGCGTCAGCAGCTCGACCGTGCCCATCTCGCGCATGTACATGCGCACCGGGTCGGTGGTGCGGCCCACTTCGGAGTCGACGGCCGACAGCAACGCGACCGCTTCTTCGGCGGCGGCTTCATCGTCGGTGGACGCGCCAGGCGCGTTGTCCGACAGCGGATCGGAATCCGGCGCGGCGTCGTGCACTTCAATGCCGACGCCCTTGAGCACCGCCATGATGTCTTCGATCTGCTCCGGATCGACGATGTCGTCGGGCAGGTGGTCGTTGATCTCGGCGTAAGTCAGGTAGCCCTGCTCCAGACCCTTGGAGATGAGCGCCTTGATTTCAGACTGTTGCTCAGGAGCTTTGCTATTCATACCTACCGCCGCGTATGCAGGAACCGATCAGTATACCTATGTGATGCTTTTTTGACCAGTTTTCAAGGAAGAAAATCGGCAGGGCCGACACGCAAAAATCGCGCCAAATCGGCATCTTCCGAGGATTTTTGTCTAGGGTCGAGATGCGCCGGGGGTGGTGGCGATCATGGGGTCTCCAGCCAGAAGGTGACTGGGCCGTCGTTGACCAGATGTACCTGCATATGGGCGCCGAACTGCCCGATTTCCACCCTGGGGTGCGCGGCGCGGGCCAGTTCGACCAGGCGATCGAACCAGCGACGGCCTTCCTCTGGCGTTGCGGCGGTGGTGAAGCTGGGGCGCATGCCGGAACGCGTGTCGGCGGCCAGGGTGAACTGGCTGACCAGCAGGAGCTCGCCGCCGGTATCGGACAACGAGCGGTTCATGCGGCCTTGTTCGTCGGCGAACACGCGGTAGCCGAGCAGGCGTTCGAGCATGCGTTTGGTGCGCGGCTCGTCGTCGCCCGGCTGCACGGCCACGAGCGCGAGCAACCCCGGCCCGATGGCCCCGACGGTGGTGTTTTCGACATCGACACGAGCTGACAGGACGCGCTGGATCAGGGCGATCATCGAAGGGGTCATGGCCGGAGACGGCGGAAGCTTAGGGCCTCGCCATCGCTGGCGGTAGCCTCGGTGCCGAGAACGTAAGCAGGCGTCCTGTGGTTGACCCGTGAACCCATGGCGCGGCCGGTTACACTGCGTCGCCCATGCGATTCGACATCACACTTCTCTATCTCCTCCTGCGCCTGTTCGGAAAGCTGCCTTTGCGCACGCTGCACGGCATCGGCGCGGGCATCGGCCGCCTCTCGCTGGCGCTGCGCACGCGTACGTCGCACAACACGTCGGTGAACCTGCGCTTGACCCGTCCCCATCTGGACGAACGCGCGCATGCGGCCCTGCTGCGCGAGGTGATGGAAGATGCCGGCCGCTCGGCCACCGAGATCACCAAGATCTGGGGCAACGATCCCGAACGTGCGCTCGACATGGTGCGCGAGGTGCGCGGCGAGGCGCTGTTCGATGCCGCCCTCGCTTCGGGCAAGGGCGTGATCATCGCGGCGCCGCACCTGGGCTGCTGGGAGCTGCTCAACTACTGGCTGTGTCGCAAGACGCCGATGGCCATCCTGTATCGCCCGCCACGCATCGCCGCCATCGAAGGCCTACTGCGCAAGGTTCGCGGCGCGCTGGCGCCGGAGCAGGTGCGCGCTGAAGGCGCGGGCGTGCGCACGCTGTACAAGCGTTTGGCGGCCGGCGGCACGGTGGGCATCCTGCCCGACCAGAAGCCGCGCGCCGGCGAGGGCGAGGTGGCGCCGTTCTTCGGCCAGGACGCGCTCACCATGGTGCTGTTGCCGCGCCTGGCCGCGCGCACCGGTGCCACCGTGCTGTTCGCCTTTGCCGAGCGCCTGCCCAAGGGCGAGGGTTATCGCATCCACCTGTTGCCGGCACCCGAAGGGCTGGCCGATACGGATCTCGCAGTCGGCTGCCGGGCCTTGAACCGGGGTGTGGAGAACTGCGTGGAGTTGGCGTTCTCGCAGTATCAGTGGCAGTACAAGCGCTTCTCGGCCGATACCTGGAAAAGTCCGTACGACTGAAGGCGGAAGAGCGTAAGGGCGGAAGTGAGTGGAGAGGAGGGAGAAGTGAGAGAAGGGCTGGCAGCTCGCACTCTCACTTCCCACTCATCCTCACTTACTCCTGCTTTTCCAGCCGCCGCAGGAACACCGTCATTTCCTTTTCGGCCTGCTTGTCGCCTCGCGTCTGGGCCACGGCGATGCCTTGGCGCCACGCGTCGGCGGCGCCATTGTGATCGGCGATAGCCAGGCACGCCTTGCCCAGCAGTTTCCACGCGGCGGAATAGCCGGCGTCGAAGGCGACCGCCTGACGGAACTCGGGAATCGCCCCGGCCGCATCGCCTGCCGCGAGCAGTGCATTGCCGAGCGAGAAGCGCAACAAGGCACCATCGCGCGGACCGCCGCACTGCGCACGCAGGTTGGCGATCAGGGCGTCGTTCATTGCAGCGCGCGGAAGCGCCATTCGTCGACCTGGTAGACACGGGTCGGGTGCGGCGGCTCGGGCGGCACGCGGCCGGCGCGCAGGTCGGCCAGCGACTTGGCCGGCCAGATCACCACCCAGCCGGAGCGGAACGGCTGCACCAGCAGCGCATAGCGCAGCGCTTCGTTGGTCAGCTTTTCCGGATGCTCCACGATCACGCCATCGGGGTGCTCCTGCGCAAACGCCTGCAGTGACTTGCCTTCGTACAGGCGTTCGATGGCGTGGGTCAGCCGGCCGGCGAAATGGAACTGGCCTTCGTAGTTGCCCAGCAGGCCGATGGGACGTTGCTCCGCATCGGCCGCGCCCAGCAGCTGCGCCGAGGGACGCAGGTCGAAGTTCTGCCACATGGTCAGCGTGAACAGCGTATTGAGCGCCAGCGTGCCCACCAGGCCGGCGAAGGCCAGGCGGCGCATCTCGCCGCGACCGCGCAGCAACAGCAGGATGCCCAGCAGCACGAACACCACGCTGAAGAAGCGGCTGTAGCGCTGCGTGCTGTCGAACCATTCGCCGTGCAGGTCGTTGTGCGACACCAGCACCGGCAGCACGAACAGGAAGATGCCGAACAGGATGCCGCCCACGCCGAGCGGCCAGGTGCCCAGCCAGGGGTTGTTGGCCAGCGCCGGGCGCTGGTCGCGCAGTGCCGCGATGGCACCCGCGATAAGCAGTGCCGCGCCGGCGAATTCCGGCAGCGGGTAATACAGCTGCTTGCCGCTGATGAAGGAGAACACCAGCATCACCGGCACCAGCCAGCACAGCGCAAAGCGCATGCCGCTGTCGAGCGGGCGGCGCAGGGTGATGAGCGCCGCCCACGCGCGCGGCCAGCCGCTGAAGGGGAACAGCAGCGCCGGGATCGCCGGTATGTACCACCAGAACGGACGCGCATGATCGAACGCGTTCACCACTCGGCCGGCGGTCTGGGTAAAGAACAGGCGCTGGCGATACGCCTCGCCGCCAGCAAAACCGGCCGGCAACGCCCACGCCAGCAGCAGCGCGCCGCCGAGCAGCAGCGCGAGCACGCCGCGCGAGTACCAGCGCACGCGGTTGTCGCGCGCCCAGTCGTTCCACAGCGGGCCGAGCAGGAACGGGAAGGCCACGTGCAGGAACATCACCGGCCCCTTGGTGAGCAGACCGGCGCCCACGCACAGGCCAAACAGCACCCAGCGCGGCTCGGCGCGTTGCGGCTTGGGCGTCAGGCACAGCAGCGCCGCCAGCACCCAGACGGCCAGCAGCACTTCGTACATGATCTGCAGGCCGAACAGGAATGCGTAGCCCAGCGCCAGCAGGATCCACGGTGCGCCCTTGGCCACCCACGAACGGTTGGGGAACAACCGCTGCGCCAGCAGCGAGACCAGCACCAACTGCGCGCCGCCGAAGATCACTTCGAGCACGCGCGGCCAGATGTCGTTCACGCCAAACACCAGCCAGCCGGCATGGATCATCCAGAACAGCAGCGGCACCTTTTCGCTGTAGGGCGCGCCGTTGATGTGCGGCACCAGCCAGTCGTGGTGGTTCCACATTTCCCAGGCCACCGCGAGGGTGCGGGTGGAATACAGCGGCATCGGACCATGCGAGAAGATCGCCAGCAGGGCGGCCAGCGCCCACAGCGGAAGCCATGGCCAGAGGGAGCGCAGGTGTTCGGTGCGGCTATAGCTGCTGGATGCCACGGGCAGTCTTCTTGATGGGAATGAAACAATTCTAGCCCGAGCCGCCCCCGCTCCACGCTGACCGGGCCGCGCCTGCGGCCCACGGGCACCTCAGTACCCGGCCGGTCCCCAGTAGCCGATGCGGCGACGGATCTTCAGTTTTCGCCAGAGATTCCAAGGCTTACGGCGGCGGTTGCGGCCGCCGGCAGCGATGAAGCCATCGATGGCTTTAAGGATGCGCTCGGCCGAATGGCCGTCGCGGTACGGATGAATGGCATCGCCGTACTCGCGGATGGCCTGCATCAGTTCGGGCGGTCGCGACAGTGCGCGCTCGATCGCCGGCTCGAACTGGGAGGCCTCGTCGATGTCGATCAGCTGTGGTCCCGGGCGCCGGTTCTTGAACGTCACCACCGGCTTGCCGGTGAGCAGGAACTCGTTGAGCGCGGACGAGGTGTCCGAGCACATCATGTCCACCTGCGGGAACAACTCCAGGATGTTGTCGTTCTCGGCAAAGGTGAGGTACTCGTTCTGCAGCGCCTTGTATTTGGCCGTGGTCTCCGGGTTCATCTTCGGATGGAAGGTGACGATCCAGCGCCAGCGGCCGTCGCGCGACAGGCGTTTCACTTCCTCGTACAGCGTTTCGGCGGCGCTCCAGGACGGCGAGAAGGTGGAGTGATAGAGGATCACCGGCGGCTGGCGCACGGCCGGCAACGGGCCGCTGATTTCGCGCATGAACGGGTCGAGCTTGGGAAAGCCCGTTTCCACCACGGCGAAATGGCCCACTCGATCGGCGATGGCCTTGAACTGCGCCGTGTCGCGTGGGCCGGTGGTGCAATACAGATCAAAGAAACCGCGCACGTAGATGTGTCGCGGCTTGCCGGCGTCGAAACCGTGGAAGGTTTCCACCTTCACGCCGGGAAAGAAATGCGGCACCGCGTTGCTGGAAGTGATGACCGCGCGCGGCTTCCATGCGCGCACTTCCTGCACGGTGAGCAGCCGCTCGCCTTCTACCAGATCCTCGGCACCGGGGCCATCGAAGAACCAGGCCGCCTCGTCGCCGCGCGCGCGGATGGCGTCCTGAATGGGGCGAAGGATGGCCAGCGCGTAACGCTCCGAACCGTAGAGGAGGTAATGCTCGGGCTTGCTCATCGATCGATGCCATGGCGAATCAGGGCGTCCGCTGCGGTCTGCAGCGACGCGGGGTTGCGGCGCATTTCGTAGTAGCGCATGCGCTTATAGGCGGCGTACGAGGCGGCGGTCTGCGCGATCACGAAGCCGCGCCAGCCGTCGAGGAAGGCCAGCCGGAAAAAATAATCCTTGATGAAGGCCAGCAAGTACACGAACGGCGTCTGCCACATGCGCACCGGCTTGTTCTTCTGCAGCCAGTCGCGGCACTTCAGTTCGGCGTAGCGCAGCACCTTGATCTGCTTCTCGGGCAGACTCGGGTTGTTCTCGTGGTTGAAGGCGGCCTTCAACGTGACCGAGGCGCCATCGAAGCGCAGCGACTCATGCACGCGGGCGTCGGTCCAGCGCGCGCGGTCGCGGTGATAAAGGCGGGCCATCTTCTCGCCCATGGCGGGCAGGTACCAGCGCATGCGCGCGCCCATGAAGATGGTGGATCGGCGCAGAAAGGCGGCGCTGATGTCGCTGGCCATCAACTCGGGCAGCCGCTGCTCCAGTTCGGCCGCCAGTTCGGGTGACAGGTACTCATCGGCATCGAGTGCCAGGATCCACGCATTGCTGCACTGCGTCGTGGCGAAATTGCGCTGCGGCCCGAAGCCAAGCCACGCCTGTTCCACCACCCGCGCCCCATGCGCCTGCGCGATGGCGACGGTGTTGTCCGTGCTTCCGCTGTCGATCACCAGCTTTTCACCGGCAAAGGGGACGCTATCCAGACAGCGCGCAATACTCTTCGCCTCGTTGTAGGTCATCACGACGAGGGTGAGGGGAAAGGTAGGCATGAGGCGAATTCTAGCCGTAATCGGCCGGAGCCTCGTGTCCCCCGGCTTGCACGCCTGTGCGTTCGCTGAGTGGCGATGGTCGGCTCAGTTTCAGCTGGGGCGCTGCACTATCCTGCTGACTTTGGGTCAGACAAACCTGAAAATGGGACGGTTTCGGGTACGCCCCGACAGCAGTGACGATCAGGCAAGCAGGCAGTATGAGAAGCAGGACGATTCCATTGACCACGGACATTCAGCCAAAGAGCCGGGCCATCGGGCGCACGATTCTTGGCATTGGCATCGTCTGGATGATGCTGGGCATGGTCATCATGCCGGCCGGCGTGTCGTTCAATCCGGGCAAGGCTTACCAAACCAGCCTGATCCTGCTGCTGTATCTCCCTGCCCTGGTGCTGGCCTTTTCACGGCGCGCGCGGGTATGGCGCGAACTCTGGCCGCTGCCGGTGTTCCGGGTGTTTCTTGTGCTGCTGCTATGGGCGCTGGCGTCGCTGAGCTGGGGACATGTGCCGCGCCCATCCAATGAGGTGGGACGGCTGATCAGCGTGTTCGCCTTCGTCATGGGCTGGCATGCGTATACGTCGGGCGAAACCCCGCGCATCCGCGACCTGCTGTTGGCTGCCGGCCTGGGCATCGGTGCCTGCGCGGTCTACTACTGCATCAGCTTCGTGATCACCCCAGTGCAGGACGGCCGCATCGTCGGCGAGGGCACCATCGCCACGGCGAACTACGCCGCGGCCCTGATGGGCGTGGTGGCGCTGTGGCTGAGCCAGTTGGATCTGGCCGACCGTCGCTGGTCGATCGCGCGCTATGTGGCCATGGCCGTGCTGCTGCTCTTCGTGGGGCTCACCCAGACGCGCAGTGTGTGGCTGGCCCTGGCCCTGACCATCATGCTGATGCCGTTGTGGCAACGTGCCCGTGCCCATCGCTGGCTGGCCGTGACCATGGCGGTGCTGGCGGCCGTCATGCTGCTGTGGCCGGCCTCCATGTTGACCGAGCGCGGCACCTCCTTGCGTCCGGAGCTGGCGGCGCAGTCGATGCACCTGATCGCGCAGCATCCGCTGCTGGGCTTGGGTCAGGGCGCGCCCATCAGCCTGCTCGTGAATGGCGCGGCCTATACGCACACCCACAACCTGTTGACCCAGGTGACGGTGGAACTGGGCCTGCCCGGCCTGCTGCTGACCGTCGCCATGTGGCTCATGATCGGCTGGCAGGGCTGGCGTCATCGCGCCAGCCTGGCCGGTCGCCTGGTGCTGACCCTGTGGGTCTATGCGTCGGTGGTGTTGCAGTTCGACATGCCGCAGATGCTCGACAGCCCCCGCCCGGCCTGGCTGCTGATCTGGCTGCCCCTGGGCCTGGTGCTGGGACTGATGGCGCACGATCGGCAGAAGCCGGCAAACTCCACCCATTGAAACTAAAGTACCCCGACGTGTTTGGGGATTCGGGGCGATCGATGAACAAGGTGCTGGTAACCGGTGGCGCGGGCTTTCTGGGCTCGCATTTGTGCGACCGACTGCTGCGCGACGGCCATGATGTGCTGTGCGTGGACAATTTCTTCACCGGCAGCAAGCAGAACATCGCGCACCTGCTCGATCATCCGTACTTCGAGATGATGCGTCACGACGTCACCTTCCCGCTCTACGTGGAAGTGGACCGCATCTTCAACTTCGCCTGCCCTGCCTCGCCGGTGCATTACCAGCACGACCCGGTGCAGACCACCAAGACCAGCGTGCACGGCGCGATCAACATGCTGGGCCTGGCCAAGCGCACGCACGCGCGCATCCTGCAGGCGTCCACCAGCGAAGTGTATGGCGACCCGGAAGTTCACCCGCAGCGCGAGGAGTACTGGGGCCGCGTCAATCCCATCGGCTTCCGCAGCTGCTACGACGAAGGCAAGCGCTGCGCCGAAACGCTGTTCTTCGACTACCACCGCCAGCACAACCTCGACATCAAGGTGGTGCGCATCTTCAACACCTATGGCCCGCGCATGCACCCCAACGACGGGCGCGTGGTGAGCAACTTCATCGTGCAGGCACTGCGCGGCGAGGACATCACCATCTACGGCGACGGCAGCCAGACGCGCAGCTTCTGCTACGTGGACGACCTGATCGAAGTGATCATCCGCATGATGAACAGCGAGGCCGGCTTCACCGGCCCGGTGAACATCGGCAACCCCGTCGAGCACACCATGCTGCAGCTGGCCGAGCGCGTGATTGCGCTCGTCGGCGGCACATCCAAGCTGGTGTTCCGCCCGTTGCCCTCGGATGATCCGCGCCAGCGCCAGCCGGACATTGCACTCGCCAAGGAAAAGCTCGGCTGGGAGCCGCGCGTGAGCCTGGATGACGGCCTGCGCGAAACCATTGCCTACTTCCGCAAGCTGCTGAAGGGAGAGGTGGCTGCATGAAGGCTCTGACCTTCAGCGTCATCATCACCAACTACAACTACCGCGACTACGTCGGCGAGGCGATCGACAGCGTGCTGGCGCAAACGCGCGCCGCCGCCCAGGTGATCGTGATGGACGACGGTTCCACCGACGGCTCTGCCGCGTGGCTGGCCGAACGTTACGGCAACGACGAGCGCATCACCTTGCGCTGCGTGAGCAACGGCGGCCAGCTGTCCGCCTTCGTGAAGGGCATGGAAGGCGTCACCGGCGACATCGTGTGCTTTCTCGACGCCGATGATCGCTGGGACAAGGACTATCTGGCGCGCATCGGCGAGGTGTACGAGAGCCGCCGCGACATCGATTTCGTCTTCACCGACGTCAACCTGTTCGGCAACGAACAGGGCATCATCGGTTATGCCGACCGCGCGACCGATCTTGGCTACACCGCCATCAGCACCTGGGTGACTGCCTACTGGTACGGCGCGGCGACGTCGGCGTTGTCGATGCGCCGGATGTGGGCGCAGCGCACGCTCGATCTTCCGCACGTGTTCCTGACTACCTGGCGCATCTCGGCGGACAACTGCCTGGTGTTCGGCACCAGCGTGCTCGGCGCGCGCAAGTATTTCCTGCCCACCGGCATGGTCCACTACCGCGTGCATGGCGCCAACGGCTGGTGGCATGCGCGCGAACGCGAAAACCAGTTCGCCAACCTGTTCCGTTCGCGCACACTGATCAATCATTACGCCGAACGCATGCATATGGACGTCCATACGCTGGACCTGGCCAAGGCGGAATTCCGCAGCAAGCCGGAACCGGGCATGGACGAAGCATGGCGTTACGCCGGCATCGCGTTCCGTCGCGGTACGGCCGGTTGGCTCAAGCGCGTCGAGCGTGCGGTGTCCATCCTGCGGCACGGCCGCAAAAGCCGTGGCAAGGCGGAGGCGTGATGTCCAAGGGGGCTCGCGGCATATGAGCACCGGACTCGATCTCAAGGTCAGCGTGGTCCTGCTGACCTACAACTGGCCCCAGGCGCTCGAACGCATGCTGGAAGGGCTGGCGCGCCAGACGCAGCTGCCCTACGAAGTGATCGTCGCCGACGACGGTTCGACCGAGGAGACCGCCGCGCTGGTGAAGCGCATGGCCGCAAGCTTCCCCGTGCCGTTGCGTCATATGTGGCAGGAAGATCACGGTTTCCGCGCGGCGCGTGCACGCAATCGCGGCATCGCGGCCAGCCGTGGCGATTATGTGATCCTGCTCGACGGCGACATGCTGATCCACCCGCACTTCATCGCCGATCATCTGATGCTGGCCGAGCGAGGCTTCTTCCTGCAGGGCGGCCGCATCAAGGCGACGCCCGAAGCGTCGCAGCGCATGCTGGCCGGCGAGGCGCCGGTGTTTGCGCCATGGTCCGAGGCGAACTTCGATGAATTCGACGGCACGAAACGGCTCTATGCGTTCCGTGCGCCGCCGTTGGCGCGGTGGAAGTCGCGCTCGCGCAACGGCGGCCGGGTGATGAGCTGCAACATGAGTTTCTGGCGCGACGATCTGCTGCGCGTGAACGGTTTCGATGAGCGCATGGAAGGCTACGGCGCGGAAGATCGTGAACTGGCGGCACGCCTGGAGAACACCGGGTTGAAGCGGCGCGCACTCAAGTGGGCGGCACTCGCCGTACACCTGTGGCACAACTCGCGTTCGCCGCCGGACGTCGACGACATGAGCCTGCCGAACAACCGCCTGTTCCACGAAACGCGTACCCAGGGCATCACCTGGTGCGAACGTGGCATCAGCCAGCATGCCGATCTGCTCGGTGAAAGCGACCACGCGGCATGAAGCTGCTCTACACCAACTTCCACAGTGGCGACGGTGGCGGGCACACCACCTATATCCGCGAGCTGGCCGCCGCGCTCGCCTCGCGCCATGAAGTCCACGTAGCCGCCCCACCGGGCAGTCGCCTCAACCGCGAAGCGCGCGCGCTGCCCGGCGTGTTCGTGCTTGATCAGCCGTTTCCCAACGGCATCAACAAGTGGAAAGCGCGTCGACGTGCGCGCGCACAACTCGCCGCGTACCTGCGCGAGCAGGCGTTCGACCTTATTCACGTCAACGGGTCGGCCGATCATCGATTGGTGTTGTCGGCCATGCCGTCCACGCGCCCGGCCCTGGTGTGGACCAAGCACAACTCCAAGCCCGTGAGCGGCATAGGCGCTGCACTGCGTGCGCGCCGCACCGACATGGTCATTGCGGTATGCGAGTACACGCGTCGCGAATTGATGCGCACCGCCTATCGTCGCTGCCGGCTGGAAACGGTCTACAACGGCGTCGACATCGAGCGCTGGTCGCCGTGGTCCGCTGATGAGGCAAAGCCCGAGCGCGCTCGCTGGAGCGGCGGTGACGACAGCGTGTTGCTACTGGGCAGCAACGCGGGCACCGCCAGCTACAAGGGCTGGATGGATCTGATGGAAGCCTTGCCGCTGCTTCCCGTCGAGATTCGTCAACGCGTGCGCGTGCTGATCGCCGGCGTACCGCCTAAGCCCGTCGAGCTTGAGCGCGTGGCAGCACTGGGCTTATCCGATCAGGTGATGTTCCCCGGCGTGTTGAGCGATCCGCGCGGCATGGTCGCATCGCTCGATGCCGGCTTCGTCCTCTCCTACGACGTAGAGACGATCTCCTTCGCCTGCCGCGAAATGATGGCGATGGGCAAGCCGGTCTTGGTCACGCGTTATGCGGGCTTGCCGGAAAACATCCACGAGGACAAGGATGGCTGGCTCGTGCCCGTGCGTGATCGCGAGGCAATCGCCGTAGCCGTAAAGCGACTGGTTGAACAGCGCGATGTGTTGCCCGCCATGGGCATTGCGGCACGCGAACATGCGGAGCGGGAATTCGGTCTGCCGTTGTTCGTCGGTCGGACGGAAGATGCCTACGAAACGTTGCTTGGCTCACGACGACCGTAATCGCCATGACGCCATGGAAGCTTCTTCGACGTCAGTGAAGCGAGCCCCGCTTTAAGCCCTCTTCGCCTCGGCGCCTGGCGGTATAGCCGTACCGTTGATTAGAGAGATCGTGACGACCCGGGCTCCAAAACCTTCAAGGCTCGTATCCAGCAGAACGCTATGAGCCTATTGCTCTGAAGGCCATTTTCTTTGGGTTACTTTTCTTTTGGGCCAGCAAAAGAAAAGTGACTCGAGCGGCGGCAGCCGATCGAAACGCCCGCTGCGCAGGCGGCCCGATCGCCACATCGCGACAATCGAGTCACGCCGCTACTGGATCTCGGCTTTCGCCGGGATGACAGACAAAAACGCGTATCCGACCAAGCGCCGTCGCTGCGCTTAGGCAGCCGCCTCACTCCTCCAACGCCGCCGCCGGAACCCGATCCACATCCTCACTCGGCATGCACCCGGGCACCACCGCATCCGCCTTGAACATCCACCACTCGCGCCGATTCGCGTGCCCCAGGCTCACCGCCTTGCTGCGATCCACGCACTGGGCCATCACGCCATCCAACGCAAACAGCCAACGGTGCGCAGGATCTTCGGCCTGCCACTTAACGGCGGCTGCGTACTGCTCGTGCCAAGGACGAGTGAAGCCAAAGTCGGTGGCAGGATGATCGAACATCAGAAGGTTCTGCTCCTTCCACGCCACCATGCCGATCTGGTCACCTGCCGGCAGGCGTTCGCGTACGTCCTGCATGAGGCCCGCGGCCGAACTGGAATCGTTGAGGATGGGATAGGCCCACAAGCTCCACACCAGCCACATCGCCGCCATGCCGCCCGCGACGGCGGCCACGGCGCGACGCACGCGCAGCGTGGCAATCAACAGCAGCTGGATCGCACCAATGGTGACAAACATCCACCACAACGCATGGCCGCCATCATCGAACCCGCGTGCGGTGGCGAACTCGCTGGCAAACCTCGGGTGCATCAACAGCGCAGTGGCGCCCACGCCAAGCATGGCCGCGCCCATGATGCCAATGAAGGCAAGCCCGGCGATGCGCAGCCAGCGCTTGTGCAGCAGCTCGTCGAGATACGGCGCGCTGACCAGCGCCAGCATCGGCAGCGCGGGCATGATGTAGACGTCGCGCTTGCCCTTGGGAATCGAGAAGAACACCAGCAGCAGCACGATCCAGCCCAGCGGCAGCAGGATGCGCGCGTCCTTGGCCTTCAGCGAACGCCACCAGCGCGGCAGCGTGCCGGGATAGGTAAGCGATAATGGCAGCCAGGTGAACAGCACGATGGGCACGTAATACAGCGCGTTGTGGTGGTGATCCCACGACTTGCTGTAACGGCCGGCCGTCTGATGGAACAGGATGTCGTTGACGTAAGTGGCGTAGGCAGGGTCGCCCGCATGCGCCTTGGCGCCCAGCAGCATCGGCACCAGCCACAGCGCCATGGCCAGCAACAGCGCGACCAGGCCAAGCGCCCAGCGCCACCACGCACCCTCGCCCATGCGGGCAACGCCATTCCACTGGCCGAACGCGGCGACCAGATACGGCACGAACATGAAGAGCGCGAGCACGCCCACGCCCTTGGTGATCACGCCCAGGCCCGCGCAGAAGCAGCCGAACCAGAACGCACGCCAGTTCGGCCCCTTGAGCATGTGCACCAGCAGGCCCCAGTTCGCCGCGGTGATGTAGAACATCACCAACGGATCGATCTGCGCGCGCTTGGTCTGGTAGACGAACTGGAAGGTGATCAGCAGTGCCGACGCCGCATAGATGCCGACCTGTCGATTCCACAGGCGACGGCCAAGGTCATACACCAGCGCCAGGCAGCCCAGCGCCGCCAGCAACGACGGCAGCAGGAAGGCGATGCGCCAGCTGCGAAGCACCGTGTAGCTCGCCGCTTCCAGCCAGAACAGCATCGGGGGCTTGTCCGAATACAGCTCGCTGCCGCGATGCGGGAACAGCCAGTCGCCGCTCTCCACCATCTGTTTGGCCGCCAGCGCGAAGCGCGGTTCGTCGGAAGGCCACGGATCGCGCAGGCCCATGCCGGCGCCGATCACCACCAGCGCGATCAGCAGCAGCAGCCAGAAGCGGCGGCGTTCCAGGGGAGTGGCTTCAGAAAAAACAGACATGCATGGATTCCGGAGATGCGGCGATGCCGCGTCGCTGATCGAATAGCTTAACGGCCTTGCCTTGTCCCTGGCTTAGATGCGGCACGTGGCCGCCAAGCGGCTTCAGGCCTTCTCAAGCACGGCATAGTACATGCCGTCGAGGTCGCCATCGCCCGGCAGCACCTGCCAGCCGACCGTGGCGGGCTGGCCTGCCGGCAGCGTGAACTCGACGACGCGGGCATCCGTCTGGGTCTTCAGCCATTCGCCGACCACGGCGTCGTTCTCGGCGCGCAGCATCGAGCAGGTGATGTAGACCAGCCGCCCGCCCGGCGCCAACAGCGGCCACAGCGCGGCAAGGATGCGGCGCTGTTGTGCGGCGAGCGGCGGCAGATCGCTCTCACGGCGATGCAGACGCACGTCCGGTCGACGGCGCAGCACGCCGGTGGCCGAACACGGCGCATCGATCAGGATGCGATCGAACGGTTTGCCGTCCCACCAGCCGCTGGGCTCGCCGGCATCGCCAATGACAATATGGGCCTCAAGGCCGAGACGTTCCAGGTTCTGACTGATCCGTTGCGTGCGCTTGGCATCGAATTCGAGCGCGGTCAGCGCGACCTTGGCGCGCTCCAGCACATGACAGGCCTTGCCGCCCGGAGCGGCACAGGCATCGAGCACGCGCTGGCCGTCCTGCACATCGGCAAGATCGGCGGCAATCTGCGCCGCGCCGTCCTGCACGGCGAAATCGCCGTGGGCAAAGCCGGGAAGGCGGGTGACGTCGGTGCTGTGCGGCAACACGATGCCATCGGGGAGCCACGAATGGGCTTCGGCCGTATAGCCGTCCGAACGCAGTCGCTCGATCAGCGAGTCGCGCTCGGCCCGGCGATGGTTGACGCGCAACATCAGCGGCGGCTCGATATTGTCCGCCGCCATCACGGTATCGGCCTGTTCCGGCCAGTCGCGTGCTAGCGTCTTGGCCAGCCACAGGGGATGCGCGTGGCGCGTCTGTGGTTTGGCATCGAGTTCCGCGAGCAAGGTCTCGCGCTCGCGCTGCCAGCGGCGAAGCACCGCGTTCACCAGGCCGGCCATGCGCGGGCGCTGCAAGGCACGCGTGGCCTGCACGGTGGCGGCGACGGCGGCATACGCCGGCATTTCCAGGATTTCCAGCTGCACCAACCCGAGCACCAGCAGCGCGTGCACCACCGGTTCCTTCTGGCGCAGCGGCTTTTCCAGCAGTCGGTCGAGCACCGGATCGAAGCGTAGCCACCAGCGCGCGCCATCGCTCAACAAGGCCATCAACAACGCTCGGTCGCGGCCGTCAGCGAGCTTGGGCGCGTGGCGCTCCATGGCATCGCGCAGCGACGCACCACGCAAGGCGACATCGGCAAGGGCTTGGGCGGCGAGGGCGCGGGTGTCGGTCATGAGAGGAAAGGTAGGGAGTTGAGGGAGAAGCGAAGGTCAACGACACGCCGCTTTTTGCTCGTCATTCCGGCGCAGGCCGGAATCCAGCAGCGCCAGTCATCGATTCTCGCGCCCCGTTGAAAAGCCTTTGCGGGGCTACGCGAATATCGGAGGTGACCGTTGCTGGATTCCGGCCTGCGCCGGAATGACGGCTTGGGTGGTTTGCGCCGAAATGGCGAGCACCTGCACGGATGGTACCGTCAGCCGCCGCGCGTCTTCATGGCGTTGAAGTAATCGGCAGCCGTAATTCGCTTGCCGCCCGCGCGCTGAAGAGCGGTCACACGCAAGACGCCTTCACCGCAGGCCATGTCGATGCCCTCGCGGCTCATGCCCAAGACCGAGCCCGGCGCGCCGCTGCCTTCGATGGCGCACGCGGCCCAGATCCGCAGCGTCTCGCCGTTGACCTCGCCCTCGGCCACCGGCCACGGATCGAAGGCGCGCACCTGGCGTTCCAGTTCGATGGCCGGCCGCGTGAAGTCGAGTCGTGCTTCGGCCTTGTCCAGCTTGTGCGCGTAGGTGACGCCTTCGTCCGGCTGCGCGCGCGGAGCGAGCGTTTCGCCGGCCATCACGCGCGACAGGCCTTCGGCGAGCACATCGGCGCCCAGCGCGGCGAGGCGATCGTGCAGCGTTCCGCCGGTGTCGTCACCGCTGATGGGCGTACGGCGCTCCAGCAATACCGGGCCAGTATCCAGGCCTGCCTCCATCTGCATCAGGTCGACGCCGCTCTCGGCATCGCCAGCCAGGATGGCGCGCTGGATCGGCGCCGCGCCGCGCCAGCGAGGCAGCAAGCTCGCGTGCACGTTCCAGCAACCCAGGCGCGGAATGGCCAGCACCTTGCGCGGGAGGATCAGCCCGTACGCCACGACGACCATCAAGTCGGGCGCGTACGGGGCCAGCGTGGCGCGCGCCTCTTCCGACTTGAGCGACTCGGGTTGTTCGACGGGAATGCCGGCGGCCAGTGCCGCCTGCTTCACCGGGCTGGGCGTCAGCTTGCGGCCGCGGCCGGCGGGACGGTCCGGCTGCGTGTACACAGCCACCACATCCGCACCGCTGGCGCGGCACGCTTCAAGGCAGGGAACGGAAAATTCGGGAGTGCCCGCGAAGACGACGCGGAGCTTCAAGCGGTGGCCGCCTGCTTGCGCTGCTTTTCCATGCGCTTGAGCAGCATGGAGCGCTTGAGCGGGGAGAGGTAGTCCACGAACACCTTGCCGGCGAGGTGGTCCATCTCGTGCTGGATGCACACGGCCAGCGGGCCCTCGAACTCGCGCTCGATCTCGTTGCCGTCCACGTCGTTCGCCTTCACCTTCACCTTGAGGGCGCGGGTAACGTCGGCATAGATGCCGGGGAACGAAAGGCAGCCTTCCTGATAGACCTGTGCGCCGTCCTTCTCGACCACGCGCGGATTGATCAGCGCCAGCGGCTGGTTGCGCTCGTCGCTCATGTCGGCGACCAGCACCTGCTTGTGCACATTCACCTGGGTGGCAGCCAGGCCGACACCATTGGCGTCATACATGGTCTCGAACATGTCGGCCACGAACTGCTTGAGTTCGGCGTCGAACACGGTCACGGGTTCGGCCTTGGTGCGCAGGCGGGGATCGGGAAATTCGAGAATGGTCAGGACGGACATGGCTTTTACCTCAGCGCCGAAAGTGCGGGCGAATCGGTGAAAACCAAGTCCCGGGCGCATCTAGAATGGCCCTTATTGTACGCCGCCAAGCCCGTGTCTGGCATGCCGTTTTGCCAACTGGTCACGGTTGCGTGAACAAGTTGTTCGGTTACACTCGCCCGAGCGTTGGGGGATGGGGGATTCCCGTTTATGATCAGAAAGTCCATTGGACTGCTGGCCGGCATGCTGGTCACGGTCGCTGTATACGCTGCGGGCGCGCAACTGCGTGCCGATCACCCCGATACCTACACGGTTCGAAAGGGCGACACCCTTTGGGCGATTTCCGCACGCTTCCTTTCCAAGCCGTGGCTGTGGCCGGAAATCTGGCAGGCCAACCCCCAAGTGCAGAATCCGCACCTCATCTATCCGGGTGACGTGCTGAACCTGTCGTTTGCCAACGGTCCGCGCCTGGGCTTGCAGCCTCGCGTGCGCGCCGAGGGCGACGCGGTTCCCGCCATTCCGCTGGATCAGCTGCAGACCTTCCTCAAGGAAATGCGCGTCCTCAAGAGCGAGGACGTGGAGAACCTGCCCTATGTCGTGGGCTTCGAGGAAGCGGACCTGCGCGGCACGGTGGGCAGGAACGTCTACGTTCGCAACCTGCAGTCCACGCCGGGCGAGCGCTTCGCGATCGTGCGTCCCACCCAGACCTTCCGTGACTTCGACAGCAAGAAGGGTCGCGACGGCGGTTCGGACCTGGTGGCGCACCCACTGGACAGCAACGTGTCGCTCGTTCGCACGCCGTGGAAGGAAGATTTCCGCGCCGATGGTCATTACGGCCATGGTGAGGACATTGGCACCGAGGTGATGGTGATCGGCACCGCCGAGGTGCTGCGCACCGGCGATCCGACCACCATGCTCCTGCTGAACTCCACCATGGAGATCAGCAAAGGCGACCGCCTGCTGCCGATCGACGACAAGCCGTACGACGCCTACTACTACCCGCATGCGCCCAAGTCGCTGCCGGGCAATGCGCGCGTGATCGCCTTCGCCGACGCCTACGATGCGGTGGGTCCGCACCAGGTGGTGGCGTTGAACATCGGTGCGCAGGATGGCGTGGACAACGGCCAGACCTATTCGATCTACCAGCCGGGCGAAACCATTCCGGACGACGTGGCCAGCAACAGCTGGAACCGCGGTACCGGCAAGGAAGTGACGCTGCCGCAGGAGTTCGTGGGCCACGTGATGGTGTTCCGCACCTTCGACCGCGTCAGCTACGGCCTGATCATGGACGGCCTGCGTCCGGTGCATAAGCACGACAAGCTCGAATTGCCGGAATAAACCACCGGCGGTTGGGGACGACAGAACGGCGCGGTCATCACCGCGCCGTTTCTTTTTGTGCCGTCCCTAGGCTGGGCGGCCATGAACGACACTGCACATTTCCGCACCTGGCTCACCCTCCTGCGCACGCCGCGGTTCGCCTCCGTCAGCCTTCGCGAACAGCTGGCGCTCCACGATAGGATCGAGGCCGTGCACGCCGCGTTGCTGCAGCGCCTGGCCGAGTTGCCAGCGGACACGCGGCGCTGGCTCGAATGCCCCGACGACCGCCGCCTCGAATCCGACCTGGCCTGGCTCGACCAGCCCGGCCATCGCCTGCTGCTGTGCACCGACGAAGATTTCCCTCCGCTGCTCGACGCCATTCCCCAGCCGCCGGTGGCGCTGTTCGTGGCCGGTGACGCGAGCCTGCTGTTGCGCCCGCAGCTGGCCATCGTCGGTGCCCGCGCGGCGACCTTGAGCGGGCGCACCCTGGCGCGAGCCTTCGGCCAGGCCCTGGGTCACGCCGGCTTCGTGATCACCAGCGGCATGGCCGAAGGGATCGACGGTGCCGCCCACCTCGCCGCACTCGATGCGGGACTGCCTACCGTGGCCGTGGTGGGCACCGGACTGGACCGGGTATACCCACGCCAGCATCACGCGCTGGCGCGGCGGCTGGCGGCCGAAGGGGCGCTGGTGAGCGAGTTCCCGCTCGGCACCCCGGCGCGGGTGGATCACTTTCCCCGCCGCAACCGCCTGATCTCGGGTTTGTCGCTAGGCACCCTGGTGATCGAGGCCGGGCTGCAGTCCGGTTCGCTGATCACGGCGCGATTGGCGGCCGAGCAAGGACGCGAGGTGTTCGCTTTGCCCGGTTCCATCCATAATCCGCTCGCTCACGGTTGCCATCGATTGATTCGCGATGGCGCACGGCTGGTCGAAACGGCGGCTGAAATCGTGGAGGCGCTTGCTCCTGCTGCTGTCGCACTGGGTCGTGAGTTGGCGGGTCGGCTGGATGGGCCGGCCGTCGCGACGCCCGGAGAGACAGCGTCCGAAGCCGATCCATCCCGTCAGGCGTTGTTCGAGGCGCTCGGTTACGGGCCGGTGGCGCTTGAGGATTTGGCGGGCTTCACCGGCAAAGCTGTCTCGGAACTTACATCTGAGCTGCTGATGCTGGAACTGGAAGGCAAGGTCGAAGCGCTGCCGGGCAATCGCTACCAACGGTTGCCGGGCTAGCGAAAGCCGACGTGCAGCGCGCTTTCACATGGTTCAGCTTGACGGCGTCGAGCCGCCATGCCTTTAACTAAATATAGGAAGCCGGCCCGGACAGGTCGGCTATAGATGGCGGATAGCAAGCTTCATGGCAAAAAACCTGCTCATCGTCGAGTCGCCGGCTAAGGCGAAGACGATCAACAAATACCTCGGCAAGGACTTCCAGGTCCTGGCCTCTTACGGCCACGTCCGTGACCTGCGCCCGAAGGAAGGCGCGGTCGACCCGGACAACAACTTCGCCATGGCCTATGAGGTCATCGATCGCAACGAGAAACACGTCGATGCCATCGCCAAGGCGGCCAAGGTAGCCGACGACATCTATCTGGCGACCGACTTGGATCGCGAAGGCGAAGCCATCTCCTGGCACATCAGCGAGATCCTCAAGGAGCGCGGTCTCACCAAGGGCAAGCATTTGCACCGTGTGGTGTTCTCCGAGATCACGCCCAAGGCGATCAAGGCAGCCGTTGCCGCGCCTCGCCAGCTGTCGCTGGATATGGTGGATGCGCAGCAGGCGCGCCGCGCACTGGACTACCTGGTGGGCTTCAACCTTTCGCCGGTGCTGTGGCGCAAGGTGCAGCGCGGTCTTTCCGCCGGCCGCGTGCAATCGCCCGCGCTGCGCATGATCGTGGAGCGCGAGGAGGAGATCGAAGCCTTCGTTGCTCGCGAGTACTGGACCATCGAAGCGGCGCTGCGCCATCCCGAAGGCGATTTCACCGCGCGCCTCACCAAGCTCAACGGCAAGAAGTTCGAGCAGTTCGACCTCACCAACGAACACGATGCGCTCGCCGCGCGCCACGCGTTGAAGCAGGCCGCGCACGGCCATCTCACCGTCAGCGACGTGGGCAGCAAGGAACGCAAGCGTCGCCCGGCGCCGCCGTTCACCACCTCTACCCTGCAGCAGGAGGCCGCGCGCAAGCTTGGCTTCTCCACCAGCCGCACCATGAAGGTGGCGCAAGGCCTGTACGAGGGCGTGTCGATCGGTACGGAAGGTAACGTCGGCCTCATCACCTACATGCGTACCGACTCGGTGGCGCTGTCGGAAGATGCCGTGGGCGAGCTGCGCCAGCTGATCACGCGCGACTTTGGCGCCAAGGCGCTGCCGGACCACGCGCAGGTCTACAAGTCCAAGTCCAAGAACGCGCAGGAAGCGCATGAAGCCGTCCGCCCCACCTCGGCCATGCGCACGCCGCGCGAAGTCGCTTCGTACCTCAACGACGAACAGCGCAAGCTCTACGAACTGATCTGGAAGCGCACTGTGGCGTGCCAGATGATCCATGCCACGCTCAACACAGTGTCAGTGGATTTCGCCGTGCCGCACGTGCACGGCGGCGATGCCGCGTTCCGTTCCACCGGCACCACCGTGGTCGATCCGGGCTTCCTCGCCGTGTACGAGGAAGGCCGCGACCAGAAGACCGCCGAGGACGACGACGAAGGCCGCCGCCTGCCCAAGCTCGATGTGGGCGAGCGTGTGGCGCTGCAAGACATCCTGGCCGACCAGCATTTCACCGAGCCGCCGCCGCGCTATTCCGAAGCGAGCCTGGTGAAGACGCTGGAAGAACATGGCATCGGCCGTCCGTCGACCTATGCCAGCATCATCCAGGTGCTGCTCAACCGCGAATACGTGTTCCTCGACAGCCGGCGCTTCAAGCCGACCGACGTGGGCCGCGCGGTCAGCAAGTTCCTCACGGCGCATTTCACCCGCTACGTCGACTACGACTTCACCGCCAAGCTCGAGGATGAGCTGGATGCCGTGAGCCGTGGCGAGGAAGCCTGGGTGCCGTTGATGGAGCGCTTCTGGCAGCCGTTCAAGCAGCAGGTGGACGAGAAGACCGAATCGGTCGATCGCAGCGAAGCCACCGGTGCGCGCGAACTGGGCGTCGATCCCAAGAGCGGCAAGCCGGTGTCGGTGCGCCTGGGCCGCTACGGGCCGTACGCGCAGATCGGCGACAAGGACACGGACGAAAAGCTGCAGTTCGCGTCCTTGCGTCCCGGCCAGAGCATGCACACCATCACGCTGGAAGAGTCGCTGGAGCTGTTCAAGCTGCCACGCAAGCTCGGCCAGGCGGAGAACGGTGATGAAGTGAGTGTGGGCGTGGGCCGCTTCGGTCCGTTCGTGAAGCAGGGCAACACCTATGCCTCGCTCAAGCCCGAGGACGATCCGTACACCATCGAGCTGCCGCGCGCCCTGCAGATCGTGCAGGAAAAGCTGGAAATGCTCGCCAACCGGATCATCAAGGATTTCGGCAACGGCGTGCAGGTGCTCAACGGCCGCTACGGCGCGTACATCACCGATGGCGAGAAGAACGCGCGCATCCCCAAGGACCAGGAACCGAAGGACCTGACCGAAGCGCAGTGCGCGGAATTGCTTGCCGCCGCGCCGGTGAAGAAGGGCCGCGGCGCGTTCAAGAAGACCGCTGCCAAGAAGGCTGCCGCGAAGAAGGAGCCGGCGGCCAAGAAGGCAGCGGCCAAGGCCACCACCAAGACAGCCACCAAGAAGACGACGGCCAAGAAGGCGGCGACCAAGAAAACCGCCGCGAAGAAGACCGCCGCCAAGAAAGCCACGGCCAAGACCGCCACCAAGAAGGCCGCTGGCAAGAAGATCTCGGCGGACGCCTGAGTGACGGCACGCTTCGCCCTGGCTGATGTCGATGCCGCCGCCGCGCTGTTGCGCCGTGGCGGTGTGCTGGCCTATCCCACCGAGGCCGTGTTCGGCCTCGGTTGCGATCCGCACGACCAGGCCGCCTTCGAGCGGCTGTTCGCGCTCAAGCAGCGGCCGCCCACGCAGGGCGTGCTGCTGATTGCGGCGGATTTCGCCCAGGTCGAGCGCTACATCGACCTGGCCGCCGTGCCGGCCGACGTGCTGACGCAGGTACGCGAGAGCTGGCCCGGCCCCTACACCTGGATCTTTCCCCGCTCCCCGGCCGTCCCCGCTTGGGTCGCCGGCTCGCACGCCGGCATCGCCCTGCGCGTGACGGCGCATGAACCTGCTGCCGCACTGTGCCGGGCGTTCGGTGCCGCCCTCGTCTCCACCAGCGCCAATCCGCATGGCGAGCCGCCCGCGCGCAGTGCCGATGTGGCCGCCGACTACTTCGGGCCCGCGCTGGATGGCGTGCTGGATGCGCCCGTCGGCGAGCAGCTGCGCCCGACCCTGATACGCGACGCGCTTTCGGGCGCTATTATCCGTTCCTGATCGGGACCGTAAGGACTTGCCGTGCCTTCGGCGAGGATGAATGGCTTCCGCACGCCACGAGCTCTCAGTAGGGAGTGATTCAGTGGCTACCGCGAGGATGGGGATCATCGCGGGCACTCCTTTCCGTCCGCTCGTCGGGCCGGCGTGAGCCGGACCGAAAGGGCTGACTGCCGTCGTTGGAGAACACCTTGTCCATCGTTTTCGAAAACGTCCAGCTCGAACGGTCCGACCTTGAGCTGCCCTTGCTGGTCGCCGGTGCGGCCCACCGCCCGGTCGTATGGCGCCACGCAGGGCCGGTGAGCGCCGAGCGCTTCATGGCGCACGTGCAGGCGGTCGCCGAACAGCTTCCCGTGGCCACGGCCGCCGTGAACCTGTGCGAAGACCGCTACGCGTTCCTGGTGGCGTTCTGCGCCATCGCGTTGCGTGGCCAGACCAACCTGCTGCCGTCGTCCCGTGCCCCGCAGGCCGTCGCCGAGGTCATGGCCGCCCATCCGGGCAGCTACGCGCTGGGTGAGCTGGCGCTGGATGCGCCGCCGGCCCACTACCGTCACCTTCCCAGCCTGATGGATCCGCCGACCGAAGGTGCCTCGGCGACGCCGTCACTGCCGGCCGACCAGGTGGTCGCCATCGGCTACACCTCTGGCTCCACCGGCACGCCCAAGGCCAACCCCAAGACCTGGGCCAGCTTCAACGCCAGCAATGCGGGCAACCTGCGCATGCTGCACGACTCGGTGGGCAAGCATTTCCACGTGGTCGCCACGGTGCCGCCGCAGCACATGTACGGCATGGAGATGTCGGTGCTGCTGCCCTTGCTCGACGACGTCGCAGTCCACGCCGGACGCCCCTTGCTGCCGGCCGACGTGGCGGCCGCGCTGGCCGAAGTGCCGGCGCCGCGCGTGCTGGTGACCACGCCGGTGCATCTGCGCGCCCTGCTGGAATCGGGCGTCGAGCTGCCGCCGATCGACGCCATGGTGTCGGCCACGGCGCCGATGCCGGTGGAACTCGCGAAGGCGGCCGAAGCGCGCTTCGGTGCGCCGCTGCTTGAAGTGTTCGGCTCCACCGAAACCTGCGTGTTCGCCAGCCGCCGCTCTGCCCACGACGAACCCTGGCTGCTCTACGACGACGTACAACTGCACCCGCAGCCGGACGGCACGCAGGTGCGCGCGCCGCAGCTGGACCAGCCGATGACGCTGGCGGACATCGTCACGCTGCACGACGGCGGCCGTCGCTTCCGCCTGTGCGGTCGCCATTCCGATCTGCTCGACATCGCCGGCAAGCGCGCCTCGCTGGGTGATCTGACGCGCCGACTGCAGGCCATTCCCGGCGTGCAGGATGGCGTGGTGTTCCAGCTGGAAAACGGCGATGCGCTGGGTGTGCATCGCATTGCCGCGCTGGCGGTGGCGCCGGGCATGGACGAGCAGACCATCCTCGATGCGTTTCGCCAGTCAGTGGATCCGGTGTTTCTGCCGCGGCCGCTGAAGTTGGTGGGGGCGTTGCCGAGGAACGAGACCGGCAAGTTGCCACGAGCGGCCCTCCTGGCCCTGCTCTGATTCCGCTTTCGACGGCTCATACAAGGCCGATGTCATTGCCTTCTTTCGACCAACGAACTGGTCATGGGCGCCTGAACGCATGCTGGCGAAAAGCGACCGGACCAACGCCACGGTTGGCCCGGTCGACAGTTAGGTTGACTAAGCGCGCTTGACGAGCCGCGTGGCAAACAGCACCAACAGCGCTCCCCCTGTGGCGGTGATCAACGAGCCCAGCCAGCCCTCGCCGATGTGGATGCCGAGCACGCCGGCCAGCCACCCGCCGACGAAGGCACCAGCCACGCCCAGGACAATGTCCATCAGCAGGCCGAAACCGCCGCCCTTCATCAACGTGCCGGCGAGCCAGCCTGCGACGGCACCGATAAGAACCCAGAAAACGAAACCATGCTGCATAAACAATCACTCCCATCCTTGTGATGAGAGGCCATGGTCACAGGCGCGAAGATTGCCGCCCATCGGACGAATCTGACGTCAGGACGTCGCGGCAGGCAGGCCCTTGCCCCCGACCATGCCAGCGGAAGGCCCCGCAATCCTTGTCGCTACGCGCCCGGGCGGCCTCGGCGAACGGCGCACGCGCTTCTCGAGCGGAGGCGCGTTGCGCCGAGTACTCACCCACGACCATGCCTGTCAGTGGCCGGTTCCTGGCCGCGCGTTCGTGTCGAGGTTGGGCGCGTGTTGCGCTGCGAAATGGCGGGCCAACCCTTACAATGTGCCGTTGCGCCGGTCATGGTGCGTTCCCTTGGCAGTTGGAGTCCCCATGAAAGTCCTGGTCATCGGCAGCGGCGGGCGTGAACACGCGCTGGCGTGGAAGCTCAAGCAGTCGCCGCGCGTGAGCGAAGTGATCGTGGCGCCCGGCAACGCGGGCACTGCGCGCGAGAAGGGCGTGCGCAACGCCGATATCGCGGTGACGGACCTGGACGGTCTGTTCAAGCTGGCGAAGGACGAAAAAATCGCGCTGACCGTGGTGGGCCCGGAAGTGCCGCTGGTGGCGGGCGTGGTCGACAAGTTCCGCGCAGCGGGTCTGCGCTGCTTTGGCCCGCGCGCCGTCGCTGCGCAGCTGGAGGGTTCCAAGGCCTTCGCCAAGGACTTCCTGCTACGCCACAACATTCCCACCGCGCGCTATGCGGTATTCACCGAGCTCAATCCCGCGCTGGCCTATGTGCGCCAGCACGGCGCGCCCATCGTCATCAAGGCCGATGGCCTGGCGGCGGGCAAGGGCGTGGTGGTAGCGCTGACGCTGGCGGATGCCGAGCAGGCGCTGCACGACATGCTGGGCGCGCACCAGTTCGGCGATGCGTCCGCGCGCGTGGTGATCGAGGAGTTCCTCGATGGCGAAGAGGCCAGCTACATCGTGATGAGCGATGGCCAGCACGCACTGCCGATGGCCAGCAGCCAGGACCACAAGCGTCGCGACGAAGGCGACCTGGGCCCGAACACCGGCGGCATGGGCGCGTACTCGCCCGCGCCGGTGGTCACGCCCGAAGTCGAGAAGCGCATCCTCAAGGAAGTGATCGAGCCCACGCTGCGCGGCATGGCGATGGAAGGCGCGCCGTTCATCGGCTTCCTCTACGCCGGCCTGATGATCGACAAGAGCGGTGCACCCAAAGTCATCGAATTCAACGTGCGCTTCGGCGATCCGGAAACGCAGCCGATCATGCTGCGCCTGAAGTCGGATCTAGTGGACTTGATCGAGGCGGCGCTCGACGGCGAGCTGCACCACACCCACGTGCAGTGGGATGCGCGTCCCTCGCTGGGTGTGGTGATGGCCGCGGGCGGCTACCCGGGCAAGGTGCGCAGCGGCGACGTCATCACCGGTCTGGACAGCGACTTTGGTCCCGACGTGAAAGTGTTCCACGCGGGCACGCAGCTCGATGCGAACGGCAACGTGGTGACGGCCGGCGGTCGTGTGCTGACGGTGTGCGCGCTCGGCAAGGACATCGCCATCGCCCGCGCCAATGCTTACGATGCGGTGGCGAAGATTCACTACGAAGGTGGTTTCTGCCGTCGCGACATTGCGCATCGCGCGCTGCATCGCGCCTGATATCACCGCGCTTTTGTTCGCTTGAAGCCCCGGTCTTCCGGGGCTTTTTCTTGGTATTTACGGCCTCGTCTACGACGGCGATCCGCCGAAGCGCATCACGCCTGCTCCGAGATCCTCTTCAGGCCGCGCAATACATCGCCGAAATCGGCTGTGACTTCGGGCCCGATCACGTCCGCCTCGGGGCCGGTGATCCGCGTGGCATACGTCACCCTCGCCGTGCGTGGCGTGAGCGCTTCGATGCGGTGTTCCACGATCACGCGCGTCTCGTCGATCACCGTTTCATCGGTGAAGCCACCCTGCTCCTCAACCGCAATCAATGTGCTGACGAAGGCGTCCGTTCCCGGTGGCTGCATGGTGAAGGTGGTGCCCGTGATGAAAGGGCCGTGCAGCTCGATACGCTCGATGCCGGCGTTCCAGCGCCTCCACCCGGGCACATCCGCCAGCACGGACCATATCCGCGCGGGCGTGGCGTCGATCTCGATGCTCTCTTCATGCGTCCACATGACAACTCCTGTAAGTGGTGGAACGCGGGGCGTTCCGTGACGGCGGCTCAGCCGGGGATTTCGGGCTCGACCAACTGGGCCAGATGCAACAGCGACTCCTGCCAGCCGAGGTAGCAGCCATCGACGGGAATCACGGCGGGAATGCCCTCCTGCACGACATTCAACTCCGTGCCGCACGACACCTGCTTCAAGGTGATCGTGGTCTGCATCTCGCCGGGCAGGTTCGGATCATCGAAGCGGCAGCTGTAGCGAATGCGCTCGCCCGGCACGAGTTCGCGATACGTGCCGCCAAACGCGTGGCTTTGGCCATTGGTGAAGTTGGTGAACGACATCCGATACGTGCCGCCGACCTTGCCGTCGAGTTGTTGCACGTTGCCGGTGAAGCCATTCGGCGGCAGCCAGCGCGCCATGGCGTCGGCATCCAGAAAGGCGCGGTAGATCTTCTCGGGCGTGGCGCGAAGCACGCGATGCAGCTTGACGGTTCCGGTGCTCATGCGGGGGACTCCTGTGCAGGGATCGGCGAGCCGCTGAGTGGCCCATCATCGATGCGACGAACGACGACACAGCGTTTCGACATCGATTGTTCAATCGCGCCGGCGCAGCGTGACATGCGTGGCGCGTTCACCGGCGACGCTGTCCACGCACGCATAACCCAACCCGGGCAAGTCCAGGCCCTGGAACAAGGCTTCGCCATGACCCAGCAGCAACGGGCGCACGGCGAGATGCAGTTCGTCGAGCAGTCGCGCCTCAAGATACTGGCGGACCGTCGCCACGCCGCCACCCACGCGCACGTCGAGATCGCCGGCCGCGGCGCGCGCCTGTTCCAGCGCGGCATGGATGCCCTCGGTGACGAAGTGGAACGTGGTGCCGCCGGCCATGGTGAGCGGTGCGCGCGCGTGATGCGTCAGGACGAACACGGGCACGTGATACGGCGGCTCGTCGCCCCACCATCCCTTCCATTGGTCATCCGGCCACGGACCGCGAACCGGTCCGAACATGTTGCGTCCGAGGATCCACGCGCCGATGCCGTTGAAGCCCTGTTCGGCCATGGCGTTGTCCACGCCGGTCTCGCCGTCGCTGCCGCCGTGCATCCGCTGCCAGGCACGCGTGGGAAAGAACCACTCCATCAGCGCCATGCCGCCGACGCCAATGGGATTGTCCAGGTCCTGGTCGACGCTGGCGCCGTAACCATCGAGGGAAACGGCAAAACTCTGCACGCGAAGTTTCGACATGATCTGCAGCCCATGGGGAAGTGATCGAGCATGCGACGCATCACAGGCGGCGATTTCGACATGGTTCGGCGCAAGCGGCCATCGCGGCGCGCAGCATGACAGAAAGCGTGTCAACGACGTGAAAGGCGTAGCGGGTAACGCCGTGAATGCCGAACAGCCTGCTCCGGTCTGGCGCACGTGACGGCGGCCTGGTCCCCGCCGCGACGACTGCTATGCTGCCCGCGAGCCGCCACATCAAGACTGCGCATGAGCCAATTCAACCTGCTGGGAAGCCGACGTTTCGCGCCATTCTTCTGGACGCAGGCGCTGGGCGCGTTCAACGACAACGCGTTCCGCAATGCGATGGTCATGCTGGTGGCGTTCCAGATGGGACTGGATGACAAGACGGTGTCGCTGTACACCAATCTGGCGCCCGCGTTGTTCATCCTGCCGTACTTCCTGTTTTCCGCCACGGCTGGCCAGCTGGCGGAGAAGTACGAGAAGTCGCGCATCATCCGCTACGTGAAGTTGTTCGAGATTGCCGCCATGATGATTGCGGCCGTGGGCTTCTACACGCACCACACCACGCTGCTGCTGCTGGTGTTGTTCCTGATGGGGCTGCACTCCACGACCTTTGGGCCGATCAAGTACGCCATCCTGCCGCAGGCGTTGAAGCCGGAAGAGCTCGTCGGTGGCAACGGCCTGGTGGAGATGGGCACCCAACTGGCGATGCTCATCGGCATGATCGCCGGCAACTCGCTGATGCTTATCGCCGGCTACGGTCCCATCGCCGCATCGGCCACCACCATTCTCGTCGCGGTGCTTGGCTATCTGGCGAGTCGCCGCATTCCGCCCGCGCCGGCCACCGCGCCGGACTTGGTGTTCAACTGGAATCCCATCACCGAAACCGCGCGCGTGCTTGGCATCACCAAGAGCGATCGTCGCGTGTTCAACGCGGTGCTCGGCATTTCGTGGTTCTGGTTCTTCGGCACGGTGTTGATCGCGCAGTTGCCGAACTACACACGACTCAACCTGGGCGGCGACGGCTCGGTCAACACGTTGGTGCTCACGCTGTTTTCTCTCGGCACGGGCGTCGGTGCGCTGCTGTGCGAGCGCATGTCGGGGCGTCGCGTGGAAGTAGGCCTGGTGCCGCTGGGCGCGTTTGGCCTGACGGCGTTCGGCGTGGATCTTTATCTCGCGCATCCGCACTTGTCCACCGTGCATGGCCTGGACTGGATGGGCTTCGTGCGCAGCGCCGGAAGTTGGCGCGTGATGATGGACCTCACGCTGATCGGCGTGTTCAGCGGTTTCTACGTGGTGCCGCTGTTCGCCTATGTGCAGGCACGCACGCCGCGCGATCGCCTGTCGCGGGTCATCGCCGGAAACAACATCCTCAATGCGCTGTTCATCTGCGTGGCGTCGGGTTTCGGTCTGGCACTTGGCGCGATGGGTTTGAGTGCGGTGCAGATCTTCCTCGCGGCTGCCCTGCTCAACGTGGCGGTGGCGGCGTACATCTTCACCATCGTCCCCGAATTCCTGATGCGCTTCATCACCTGGGTGCTGGTGAACACGCTGTACCGCGTGCGGGTCGACGGCCTGGAGAACATTCCGGAGGAAGGGCCGGCCCTGCTCGTGTGCAACCACGTGAGCTTCATGGACCCGCTGTTGTTGATGGCGAATCTGCGTCGGCCGGCGCGCTTCGTCATGTACTACAAGATCTTCAACATCCCGGTGTTGAAGTTTGTGTTCCGCACCGCCAAGGCGATTCCCATCGCGGGACAAAAGGAAGATCCTGCCGTATTGCAGCGCGCCTACGACGCGGTGGATGCCGCACTTGCTGACGGCGAACTCGTCTGTATTTTTCCCGAGGGCGGCTTGACCAAGGACGGCGCCATCGCGCCATTCCGTCCGGGCGTGGCGCGAATCCTGGAGCGCCGCCCGGTGCCGGTGGTGCCGCTGGCCTTGCGTGGGCTGTGGGGTAGCGTGTGGAGCCGGCGCGATTCGATGATGCACCGCGCGCGCCTGCCGCGTCGCTTCCGCGCACGCGTGGAACTGGTGGCCGGTGCGCCTTACGCGCCGGTGGACGTGCAGTTGGACACGCTGGAAGCGCGCGTGCGGGAATTGCGCGGCGACTTCGCCTGACGGTTTCGTTGACGCTCGCGCATAGGCTGCGCGAGCGCCTGTTTGCTCAGGCCATCCAGCCCGCGAGCACCATCAGCGCGACCACGCTGAGCCAGGCCAGCAGCGCGCGCAGCAGGGCGCCGCGCAGGCGGATCAGTTCGCCCAGGGTGTCGATGCGCTCCTCGGCGTAACCGTCGCCGGCTTCGATATCCACCTGCACGTCGGCACGCGCGGCGGCACCGAGAAAACCAGGGCCCTCCACATACCAGCTGTTGGGCGATTGCTGCTGGTGCCAGCGTTTCCACGCGCCGATCACCGCATCCCAGTGGCCCACCAGCGCCAGGGTGAAGACCATCAGTTGCGCAGGCAGCCAGTCGGCCACGTTGGCGAAGGCGCGCGCCGCGTTGCGTGCGGCGCCGTCCAGGTGAAGGGTCTGGTCGCGGCCGAGCGTTTGCGCGAGGCGATAGAGCAGCGCGCCGGCAGGGCCGAGCAGGAAGAACCACAACAGCACGCCGAAGCGCCGGCGCAACGCGGCATAGGCGGTGGCTTCGCCGAGTGCCACGGCGTTCCAGCTCACCGGATCGCCTTCATCGGAAAGCGCCTGTGCAGCCGCTTCGCGCGAAGGCTGGTCGGGTGCCTTGATGATGGCTTCAAGATCCGCTTCGTACGCGTGCGGACCGAAGCAGTACAACAGCACCAGCAGCGAGAAGATCAGGCGAAACAGTTCGCTGCCCGGCAACAGGCTGATCAGCCAGATCGCCACCAGGCAGAGCACCACCGGCACGCCAAGCGTCACCGCGACGCGCGCAGGGCCGCTGGTGTCGCCCAGTTGCGCCACCCAGCGTCGGAAGCCACCGTCGCCGCGCCAATGCACGAGCTGCGGCATGACATGCACCAGGCCCAGTGCGATGAGTGCGGATAGCAAACTGACAGCCATGAACGCGTTTCTCCCTATCGACGGGCGCATTGTAGGACAACGCTGTGACGGCTCAGTGGGTGCGATGGCCGTCGTGTTTTAGCTCGTCATTCCAGGCGGTGTCCGCATGACGGCCTGGAAAAGCTGAGCGGAATTTAGCGCGTGCGCTGCGCAGCCAACTCGTCCAGCTCCAACCCCGCCTGCTGACGCAGCCAGTGTTCAAGCAAGCGATAGGACACCGACAGCGGCGGCGAGGGCAGGAAGCTGCCGTCGGCAATGCCGTCGACGATGTCCTGCGGCGTAAACCAGCGCGCTTCTTCCAGTTCCTGGTCGCGCAGGCGGATGGTGCGCGACACGGCCTTCGCCGTGAAACCCACCATCAACGATTGGGGCAACGGCCATGGCTGGGACGAGTGGTAATGCACCTCGCCCACGACGACACCGGATTCCTCGGCCACTTCACGGCGCACGGCATCTTCCAGTGCTTCGCCTGGCTCCACGAAACCCGCGAGCGTGGAGTAACGACCCTTGGGCCAGCCGGCCTGGCGGCCGAGCAGGCAGGCGCCCTCGTGTTCCACGATCACGATGACGGCGGCGTCGGTGCGCGGGAAATGCATGCGGCCGCATTCGGCGTTGGTGCATTGCGCGCGGTGGCCCGAAGCGACCAGCACCAGTGGCGAGCCGCAGTACGGGCAATGGCGCGTTTCGCGCTGCCAATGCACCAGCCCCTTCGCGTAGGCGAACAGGCCGGCTTCATCGGCGGGCAGCAGCAGGCCCACATCGCGCAGGCCGGCGCGGCGCGCGCTCAGTGCCTGCTCCACTGCGGCGGCGCGATGCTCGTCGTCCACCGCCAGAAGAAAGGTGGGGCGTTCGTCGTTCAAGCCGAGGAAGCTGGCTTTCACGTCGCCCAGCAGCTGTTCGCGCTCGGCGCTGTCGAGCCAGCGCAGCGCCGCACCATCCGTTTGCAGATAGGTCTGGCCCAGCGGATCGATCAGCACGTAGCGCGCGCGATCGGACACCGCCTGCTCGTTCACCCACATCGACTCATCGCGCCGCTCGGCGACGCGATCGAGGATCAGGCTGAGTCCCGCGAAGGTATTGGGTCGCGACAAGGTGATGCGATCCATGCGGTGACGGCTCTCAGGTGGAGAAGGAGGAGCCGCAGCCGCAGGTGGTCTTGGCGTTGGGATTGCGGATGACGAACTGCGAGCCGCTCAGGCTTTCCGAATAATCGATCTCGGCGCCGGTGAGGTATTGCAGCGACAACGGGTCGACCAGCAGCGTGACGCCTTCGCGGTCGATCGCGAAGTCGTCTTCGGCGCGCGCTTCGTCGAAGGTGAAGCCGTACTGGAAGCCCGAGCAGCCGCCGCCGGTGATGTACACGCGCAGCTTCAGCTCCGGGTTGCCCTCTTCCTGGATGAGCTCGTGCACCTTGCGGGCCGCAGCCTCGGTGAACACCAGCGGGCTGCCGGCGCTGCGGTAGTCGGGAACGATGGGGAGGGGGACGACGGTATCCATGATGCTCAAGTGGGGATGCGACAACGCGTACGCAAGGATACCGCGATCAGGCCGGTACGGCTTCCGCGTCCCTCAGGGAGGGCGACGGCAGTTCGCGCGGCAGCTCGCCGGCCTGGTGGCTGATGCGCCCGTTCACCTGGGCGCCAGCGGCCATTTCCAGCGTGTGGTAGTGAACGTCGCCGACCACGCGGGCTTCCGGCGCCAGTTCCAGGCGTTCGGTGGCGTGGATGTCGCCGCGCACATGGCCGTTGATGATGGCGTGGGGCACGCGGATCTCGCCCTGCACATGGCCGTTTTCGCTGAGCGTGAACACGGCGCCGGCTTCCTCCGCGAGTACCTTTCCCACGATCTGTCCATCCAAGTGCAGGGCGCCGCTGAAGCGCACGTCGCCTTCGATGAGGGTGCCGCGGGCGATCAGGCTGGTGTCGTGGCTGGTGGGCGCGCGCTCGCTGCGCTTACGGTTGAGCATCTTGTTCCCCTTGGCTGGGTGTGAGGTGGCCGGACAGCGCGTCACCCCAGGCGACCGTGCGTGTCACCGGGTCGTCCCCGGTGGGCTGGGCCTTGATGATCAGGCGAGTGGGCCGGAAATCGGCGGGCAGCACAATGGTGCCCTGCAATTGTTGAAAGTATTTGAAGCGGAACGGGATGCCGTCGTGCTGGGCCGAATCGCCCAGCGATGCCCAGTCGACCTGCACCACTTTGTCGCCGCGCAGGCCTTCGACGCTCACCGTGGCGTTGCCGGTCACGTCGTCGCCGCGCTTGGCGTTCTGGGTAAGGCTGAGGGTGAGGTTCCAGGCGTGGGAGTTGTCCACAGGCTGCAGGCGCACTTCCTGCACCTTGAGCCCTTCTCGCTGGGCGTCGCCGCCGGTGAGGCGGGAGTAGAAGCCCAGGTCGGCGCGCAGGCCGCTGATTTCCTCTTCGCGCTCGGCCAATGTCTTGCGCAGGGAGCGGGTAGCGATGTCGGTCACTTGGCCGGCACGCTGCAGGTTGGTCACCTGCTGCTGGAGGTCGTCGTTCTGGCGAGCCAGCGCCTTGAGCTGGCGTTCCTCGCCGGCGGCCGGCGTGGTGTGGCGGGCGATGCCGCCGACCACCAGGGCCACCAGCACCAGGCTGACCAGCCAGGCCGCGCCCAGCCACAGCGCGCGACGCCGCCCGACGGACGCGTCGTGCGGACGTACCACGAAGCGCGGCGGTGGACGTGAAGCCATGCGCGGCTTTCCCGGGGAAAACCAACGTATAGCCCTGCCGTGTAGAAAGCGTCAAGGAACGGCGGCACGCTTTGGGCCGCCGTCCGGGAGTGCCAAATGGCCGATCAGCTGTCGATCTTGGACTGCAGGTAGCGCTCGGCGCTGAGGTCCTTGATCAGGCTGAACTGGGTTTCCAGCCAGTCGATGTGCTCTTCCTCGTCGTGGAGGATGTTCTTGAACAGGTCGCGGCTGACGAAGTCCGCAATGCTCTCGCTGTGGACGATGGCTTCGCGCAGGTCCTTCACCGCGGCCATTTCCAGGTCCAGGTCGCCCTGCAGGCATTCCACCGGGTTCTCGCCGATGCGCAGCTTGCCCAGGTGCTGCAGGTTCGGCAGGCCATCGAGGAACAGGATGCGCTCGACCAGATTGTCGGCGTGCTTCATTTCCTCGATCGACTCCTTCCTCTCGTGCTCGGCCAGCTCGTCGTAGCCCCAGTCCTTGTACATGCGGTAATGCAGCCAGTACTGGTTGATCGCGGTCAACTCGTTGTAGAGGACCTTGTTGAGGAATTCGATGACCTTGGCGTCGCCCTTCATGGGAAGTCTCCTTGCAGCGCAGAAGACGACTATACGGCGTCTTTTTCAGCCTTGTCGGAACGAGAATGACTAAGAGTTGCGCATGCAAAAACGCGCAGCCAAGGCCGCGCGTTCCGGGGAAAACATGAGGTTCGCCGGGTCAGGCGATGGCGACCACCGGCAGCGACGAAAGCACCTGCTGCACCGCCTTGTCCAACGTGGCGCGGGCTTCCTGTTCGCAGCAACCGCAGCAGTCCGAACAGCCGGTACGCGCCTGCAGCTCGGCAAACTGATGGACGCCCTCGGAGGCGGCTCGGCGGATGTCGCCGTCCGTGACGGCGTTGCACATGCAGATATACATGGCACATATGGGAACGCAAATGCGAATGATTGTCAACTCAATGCCTGGGGATGGATCGGCGGGTTCGTTCAGGTGCCATCTGGGTTGGCCAACTAGCTGCTGCGGGCCAGACCGGCAAGCGCACTCAGGCCTCGCGGCCAAACCTTGGCTTGGCCATGGGTTTTTCGGGCAGGCCTTGCGATGTCGGCCGCCCGCTGGCGCGAGAAGCCATGACGTCCGAGGTCGTCGGCAAGGCGCTTCGCGCAAGAAGGCTTCTAAGGATGATTCGGGCCAATGCGGAGAAACAGGAAAACCCCGCGCAGCGCTTCTGGAGAGTGCGCGTGAGACGCCCGAAGGTTCGAAAAGCGGAGAAGGCAGGTCTCTTTAAGGCCTAAAGAGACATGGTGGCTATGGGTGGACTCGAACCACCGACCCCAGCATTATGAGTGCTGTGCTCTAACCGGCTGAGCTACATAGCCTTGGGTGCCGCCCGCCCTTGCATCGACGCGGTGTCGACCAGGCAGGGCCCGGCAGTGTAGTGGCCCCCGATCCCGGGTTCAAGGGGTGCGGTTGCTCCACCTTCCTGCGCTGTGCTTGAATCGACCATGAGCCATGGCGGTTCTGGTTGTTCGTCGTACCCGCCGGGTTTCAGGAGGCAACATGATCGACGTCGATGGCTATCGTCCGAATGTAGGCATCGTTCTGCTCAACGCAGACGGCCGGCTGTTCTGGGCGCGTCGCGTCAATCGGGATGGTTGGCAGTTTCCCCAGGGCGGCATGCGCAGCGATGAAACGCCGCTTGAAGCGATGTACCGCGAGCTGGAAGAAGAGACCGGCCTCGCCCCCCATCATGTCGAAGTGATCGGTGCCACGCGCGGCTGGCTGCGCTATCGCCTGCCCAGCCGTTACGTTCGCCACCACCAGCACCCGACCTGCATCGGCCAGAAGCAGGTGTGGTTCCTTTTGCGCCTCGTGGGCAATGAAGAAGCCTTGCGCCTGGATGCCTGCGAAAAGCCCGAGTTCGATCACTGGCGCTGGGTGGATTTCTGGTACCCGGCCGCACACGTCGTGAACTTCAAGCGACAGGTGTATGAGCGCGCGCTACGTCATTTTGCCCCCTTGGTGGAATCGCTCCTCAGCGTGCAGTTAGGCGATCTGCCGCATCGCGACGTCTCCGCTGCTGGCGATACCCCGCGCAAAGGCAAAGCCGCCGCCTGATCTTGGCCGGTTACCTCGGCACTTTCTCTTCCTCGTTCGTCAACAGCGCCGGTTCCCGTTGGAAATGTGCGTGCGGTATCTGAGCCGCCGCTGCCTTGCTGCGCGCCCCCAAATAATCGACGCGCTATTCGCTGGTCATGGGACGGCGCCTTTGAGCCATCAACACGAACACGCCGTGCCGAATTTCCGTTGAGAACGGCTAGCGGAAGCCATGGAGATCTTCTGCGCGAATCGATAGTGCCGCAGGTTCCGAAGATTGCGGCCTCCCGGTTGCAGCCCAGTGATCCGTATGTGCGGCAAGACACATGGGTGCTGCCCATGCATTGATCCGGTATCGAGATCAGCGAAGCGGATGCTTGATTCCGGCCCATGTAATGGATCGATTCAATTCAATAAAGAGTGATGTCCCTCTGCAATGGCATGCCGCCCGCATTTTCATCAGACGTCTCCTCGGATTATTCCGATCCATTCGCCATTCGGAGCGAATTTGCCGCGAGAGCAAACGAATAATCATTAGAGCACTCCCGCATTTTCATAATTGCCCGCCAGCACGACGTCCTATTCACTACGCAAACGCCGAAGACTGATTAACCGACTGTTCTGCCACGTGCTCCAGCGAGCCAGGCTTCCAGCGTGACGAGAAACCGGGAGGCCGAGAGGCGTGAGCCATCGGCGGCAATATTTGCGGGAGGGGACAATCCATGAAAGACCGTATGCAATCACCGGTGCTGCAGCACCGGGTGTATCCGCTTGTGGGCGCAGCGCCGTCGCGCCGCCGGCTGGCAGCAGGTATCGCGCTGGGCCTGGCATTGATTTATATGCCGTCCATGGGCTTTGCGCAGGACGCTAATCAGCAGACGGAAATGTCTTCGTCGGCGTCGGCAAAGAAAGATGCCAAGGCTGATGAAAAGAAAAAGGCCGACGACAAGAAAGACGTCCAAAACCTCGACGGCGTTACCGTCACCGGCATTCGCGCCAGCCTTGAGTCGTCGCAGTCGCTGAAGCAGAACGCAAGCCAGATCGTGGATTCCGTCACCGCGACGGACATGAACGCCTTGCCCGACCGCAGCGTGACTGAAACCCTGCAGCGCATCAGTGGCGTGACGGTGGATCACTTCCTGGCCGACAACGATCCGGACCATCCCTCGTCCGAAGGCAGTGGGGTGCTCATCCGCGGTCTGCCTTACGTGGCCAGCCAGCTCAATGGTCGCGACAGTTTCTCCGCCAACAACGGCCGTTCGCTGGGTTTCGAGGACGTGCCGGCCGAACTGATGGCTGGCGTGGACGTCTACAAGAACCCGTCGGCGGAGCTGATCGAAGGCGGCATCGCCGGCACGGTGAATTTGCGCACGCGCATGCCATTCGATAACCCGGGCCAGGTGATCAGCTTCTCCACCGGCATCAATGAAGGCGACATGGCCAAGAAGAGCAAGCCATCGGCGTCGTTCCTGTACAGCAACCGCTGGAAGTCGGACAGCCTCGGCGAGTTCGGCGCACTGTTCGACGTGTCGTACTCGGAACTGGCGTCGCGCAACGACGGCATCCAGACCAACCCATATGTCATGCGGCCCAACGCGACGGACACGGCGTACTACGCGCCCAATATCGCCGCCGGTTCGCCTACCAGTACGGTGTACGTGCCGGGCGACATCAACTGGCTGGAAATGCAGATGCAGCGTCGGCGCATCGGCCTGTACGGCGCCCTCCAGTGGCGCCCCACCAACGATCTGGAGTTCTACTCGCAGTTCTTCCGCTCCGACTACAACCTGGAGTGGGACCAGCACAACGTGCAGACGAACGAGAGCGCGTACAACAACGTGCTGCCTGCGCCGGGCACGGCGTTCAACTACAACAGCCAAGGCATCTTCCAGAGCGGCACCATCGCGTCCAACGCGTGGCGCGGAGACCCGTCGATGGGCATACCCGACGGCTATGTGAACTACTACACCGATAACCGCATCCAGCACCAGCACACGCGCACCACGGACTGGTCGAACGGCTTCAAGTACAACATCAACGACCACATGCTGCTGAGCGGCGACTTCCAGTTCGTGAAGTCGACCAGCGACATGCAGGACTTCTCGGTGTTCGGTCAGTTCTACATGCCGCCGGCCCAAGTGAGCGTGGCCGGCACGCCGAGCCTGACCCTGGCCGATCCCAGCTATCTCGCCAACCCGGGCAACTACTATCTCGGCGCGGCCATGGATCACCTGGAGTACGACTACGCCGTGCAGCGCACGGCGCGCCTGGACCTGGAGTACAACTTTCAGGACAGCCGCTGGCTGCAGTTCTTCCGCGTCGGCGTGCGCGCCACCAATCGCGATGCGTCCAGCAACAACACCGGCGGCAACTACAACTGGGGTCCAATCAGCCAGATATGGAGCGCGTCGAACTACACATCGACGGGCCTTGACTGGTTCAACCAGATTCCTTCCTGGATGTCCCAGCAGTATTCGATGTCCAACTTCTACCGTGGCGCGAAGTTGCCGACCACGCTGTGGTTCCCGAGCTATGCGCTGGTGAGCAACTACGCGAAGGCCATCCAGGCGCTCTATGCAATCGAATCGCCCGGTGGCTGGCAGGCACAGGTCCCGGGCCTGCCGGGCGAAAACAATCATCAGGACGAAGATACCAAGGCCATCTACGGCTCCCTGTATTTCGGCAGCGAGGACGCGTTGGGCATTCCCTTCGACGGCAATATCGGCCTGCGCTACGTGAAGACGGATGTGAGTGCCAACGGCGCCATCCAGTTTCCTTCGTCCAGCAACATCAGCGGCAGCACGGCCAACCTGACGCCCGCCCAACTGGCCCTGTTCAGTGGCGCCTACGTGCCGATTTCCGGCGAAGGCAGTTACCACAACCTGCTGCCCAGCCTGAATGTGCGCTTCAAGTTGACCGATGAATTGCAGCTGCGCCTGGCCGCGTCGAAGGCGATGACGCGCCCGGACATCAACCAGCTCAACTCGTACATGAAACTTGGCGCCTCGTGGGGCGGCCCGGCGGGCCAGGAGCCAACCATCACCGGCTGGACCGCCAGCACAGGTGGTAATCCGAACCTCAAGCCGCTGGAGGCCAACCAGTTCGATTCGGCACTGGAATGGTACTTCTCTCCTACCGGCATGCTGTACACGACGGTGTTCTACAAGAAGATCAAGAACTACATCACCAACGAAGTCACCACGGAGACCATCCAGGGACAGGAGTTTGCAGTAACCGGGCCGCGGAATGCCGGCAACGGCAACGTGAAGGGTGTTGAGGCCGGTTACTCGCAGTTCTTCGATTTCCTGCCGGGTGCATGGAAGGGCCTGGGCGTACAGGCCAACTACACCTTCCTGCGCAGCAGCAAGATCGCTGGCACCACTTCGTGCGATCCCGATCATGCCAACGGTTCGTGCGGCGCGGATTACATCGTCACCAATCCGCCGCTGCCCATGGCCGGCCTGTCCCAGAACAGCTACAACCTCATCGGCATGTACGAGTACGGCAACTGGTCGGCACGCGTGGCATGGTCGTGGCGCAGCCGCTACCTGATCACCGCGGAGGACTCGGGCGACACTTATTTGCCCATGTGGAACGACGCATATGGCCAGCTTGATGCGTCGGTGTTCTACCACATCAACAAGAACATGCAGGTGGGCCTGCAGATGAACAACCTCACCAACGCCACCACGCGCGTGTTGATGGGCCCGGCTTCCTACGTCAATGGCGTGGTGGATCCGAACCTGTACACCCGCGCCATCTTCGAGAACGATCGACGTTACGAGTTGGTATTTCGCGCAACCTTCTGAGTAGATGTCGTGGACAGGCGGTTGCGCGCCTGTCCACGATTGACCCGTTGCCGGCACGCCTGCGCGCTGGCAACGATGCGACGAATCGATGTCTTGCCACGCGCGCAGGCGTGGCGACGGCTTCCAGGCTCGCTAGCGTGGCAGACCTGCTGCTAGGCCTTCAGCCGGTCGAGATATTGCCGGGGCGTGCAGTTGAATTCGCGCCGGAATACCAGGTACATGTACTGCAGCGAAGTGAAGCCACTGCGAATCGCCACGTCGGTGAGCGATATGGCCGGTTCCGACAACAGGTCCCGCGCACGTTCCAGCTTGTGTTCCAGGATCACCTGGTGCACCGACTTCTTGAGCTCGCGCTTGAAGTGTTCTTCCAGCAGCGTGCGCGAGACCCCGACATAACTGGCCACCTGCTCGGTCTTGATGCCCATGCAGGCGTATTGGCGGATGTAATGCCGCGCGCGCATCACGTGCGGGCTGCGTATGCACTGGTACTGGCTGCTGGCCTGCACGTTGATGCCGGTCGGCGCCACCAGCACGCGCGCGCTGGAACAGTCCCCGCCATGCAGCATCTGATGCAGCAGCTGCGCGGCGGTGCGGCCCATCTCTTCCGCACCCTGCATCACCGAGGTCAGCCGTATGCAACTGAGCACCTGCACGATCGGGTCGTTGTCGATGCCGATGATCGCCACCTGTTCGGGCACCGGCACGTCGCCGACGATGCAGGCCTGCAGCAGCTGCCGTGCGCGGGCGTCCGTGGCAGCGATGATGCCGATCGGCTTGGGCAGCGAACGAACCCACTCCACCACTTCCTGTTGCGCGCGACCCCAGCCGCCCGCGCTGGTGGGCGAGCCGTGATAGACGATGCCTTCGAGTCCGTCGGCTGCGGTGAGGCGACGGAACCACATCTCGCGTTCATTCGCCCAGCGGTTGTCCGCTTCGGGCGGCTTGCCGAAGAACGCGAAGCGCTGCAGCCCATGCTCGATCAGATGGCCATACGCCAGTTGCACCAGCTTCTTGTTGTCCGTGGCCACGTAGGGAACGCCCGCCGGATAATGCGATTCATCGGCGTAGGAGCCGCCGACCGCCACCACGGGAATAGGCAGCGCCGACACGGCCTCGGCCACGACGGGATCATCGAAGTCGGCGATGATCCCGTCGCCGCGCCACTGGCGTATGCCCACAATGCGACTGCGGAAATCCTCTTCCATGAAGAGGTCCCACTTTACACGTGTAAAGGTGAGGTACTGACCGATGCCCGCGATGACCTGCCTGTCGTAGACCTTGTTGGCATTGAAAAGCAGCGCGATCCGATGCGGCAGCATTCAGCGATCCTTGGTGGTGACTCGTGGTGGAAACTATCGCCTCGTATGGGCGACGACACGTTGCGGCGCGTCAACCTATGCCAAGGCGGTAAGCGCCGGGCGACGTGTGCAACGGGACGACGAAACGTGATTTGGACGGCCAAACTCCCGGTCCACGCCCGTTGTCGCGCAATCTACATCCGTCCGTGCCGCAGGTCTGTCAGGTGCCTGGGGTCGTTTCGGCCCGAGCTTCCAGCGGTTTTTTGCAATGCGACATGCATTTTTGCCAAGCGCTAGTACAGTCTGTCCCAGACGACCTCCTTCCGGCGACTGCGGGCCTTAAGCCACGGTTCTCCGCCTCGGAGGTTTTATTGGGTTACTGTATGGTAGCGCTAACATTCTAGGGGCGAGGCAAGGTATGGGCTTGGTCGTTGGACTCGATGTGGGCACCCAGAGCGTGAAACTGGTGGCCTACGATGCGCAGACGCGGCGCGTGGTCGCGACGCACGGTCATCCCCTGGAACTGATCGCTGGTGACGACGGTAGCCGCGAGCAGAAAGCCGAGTGGTGGATCGACGCGATCCGCGCCTGTTTCTCCAAGCTCGATGCGGCCTCGCGCGCGCAGGTGGTGGCCATCGGCGTGTCCGGCCAGCAGCATGGCTTTGTGCCGCTCGATGCGGACGGCAACGTGCTGGCACCCGCCAAGCTGTGGTGCGACACCAGCACGCAGCGCGAGTGCGACGAAATCACGGCCGCCGTGGGCGGTGCGCGCAGCTGCGTGGAGATCGCCGGCAACCCCATTCTTGCCGGCTACACGGCATCCAAATTGCCGTGGACACGCAAGCACCGTCCCAATGTCTACGCCAAACTCGCGACCATCCTGCTGCCGCACGACTACGTGAACTTCTGGCTCACCGGCGAACGCTGGATGGAATACGGCGATGCCTCCGGCACGGGCTGGCTGGACGTGCGCACGCGCCAGTGGTCGTCGGAGATGCTCAAGGCGACCGATCCCGATCGCAATCTCTCCGCATGCCTGCCGCCGCTGGTCGAGGCGGATGCCAGCTTCGTCATTGCCGCCGCCACGGCCGACGAATTGGGGCTGCCGCACGATGTGCGTGTCTCTGCCGGTGGCGGCGACAACATGATGGCCGCCATCGGCACCGGCAACGTCGAAGCTGGCGTGTTGAGCATGAGCCTGGGTACCTCGGGCACGCTGTTCGCGTTCGCCGAGCATGCCGTGGTGGACGATGCTGGTAGCTGGGCTGCGTTCTGCTCGTCCACCGGCGGATGGCTGCCGCTCATCTGCACCATGAACTGCACCATTGCCACCGAGAGCGTGGCGAAGGCGTTCAACTTCAGCACGCGCGACGGAGATGCCGTGATGGCAGGCACGCTGCCCGGTGCGGCTGGCCTGGTGATGCTGCCGTTCTTCAATGGCGAACGCACGCCAGACATGCCGTATGCGCGCGGCAGCCTGCACGGCATGGATCTCAACAACCTCACGCGCGCAAACATCTATCGCGCGGCGATGGAAGGCGCCACGTACGCGCTGCGCAACGGCTACGACGCGTTGCTGGCCGCGGGCCTCACCTTCGATGCCATTCGTCTCACCGGCGGCGGCGGCCACAGCGCTGTGTGGCGACAGATGGTGGCCGACATCTTCGACCTTCCGGTGGAAGTGCCGTTGCAGGCCGAGGGCGCCGCGTTCGGCGCCGCGCTGCAAGCACTATGGGCGCTCGATCACGCCAAGGGCGGCAACGCCGATCTCGCCGCCATCGCGCGAGAGCACGTACTCATCGCGCCCGGACTGTCCACGCGTCCGGATGCGAAAAACGTAGCGGCCTACCAGGGCCACTACCGCCAGTTTCTGCGCCACCTCGATGTGGCCAGATCGTTCTATGCGAATCCCCCGGCCTGACTTTGCCGAGTTTGCATTCACCACTTCCTCCGCCAAGGACTCGAATCCCATGAGCACCCCTTTCATCGGCAAACGCGAATTCTTCCCCGGCATCGGCCGTATTCCCTTCGAAGGCCTGCAGTCGGACAACCCGCTGGCGTTCAAGCATTACGACGCGACCAAGAAGATCGGCGACAAGACCATGGCCGAGCATCTGCGCTTCGCCGTGTGCTACTGGCATACGTTCTGCAACGCAGGCCACGATCCGTTCGGCCCAGGTACGCGCGTGTATCCGTGGGATGCCGACGCTGCGCCGCTGGCGCGCGCCGAAGCGAAGATGGACGCCGCGTTCGAGTTCTTCACCAAGCTGGGCGTGCCGTACTACTGCTTCCACGACATCGACATGGCGCCCGATGCCGATGACGTGAAGGAGTACGAGAAAAACCTCAAGCACATGGTGGCGCTGGCCAAGGAGCGCCAGCAGGCGACGGGCATCAAGCTGCTGTGGGGCACGGCGAACCTGTTCAGCCATCCGCGCTACATGAATGGCGCGGCCACCAACCCGGATTTTGCCGTGGTGGCGCGCGCCGGCGTGCAGATCAAGGCGGCACTGGACGCCACGGTGGAGCTGGGTGGCGGCAACTACGTGTTCTGGGGCGGCCGCGAAGGCTACGCCTCGCTGCACAACACCAACATGAAGCGCGAGCTGGAACACTTCGCGCGCTTCCTCACCATGGCGCGCGACTACGGCCGCAGCATCGGCTTCAAGGGCAACTTCCTGATCGAGCCCAAGCCGATGGAGCCGATGAAGCACCAGTACGATTTCGATTCGGCCACGGTCGCCGGCTTCCTGCAGGCGCACGGCCTGGAGAAGGATTTCAAGCTCAACATCGAAGCCAACCACGCCACGCTCGCCGGCCACACGTTCGAACATGACCTGCAGGTGGCGTCCGACCACGGCCTGCTCGGCAGCATCGACGCCAACCGCGGCAACGCGCAGAACGGCTGGGATACCGACCAGTTTCCGTCCGACCTGTACGACACCGTGGGCGCCATGCTGGTGGTGCTGCGCCAGGGCGGTCTTGCGCCGGGCGGCCTCAACTTCGACGCCAAGGTGCGCCGCGAGTCCACCGATGCGGACGACTTGTTCATGGCGCACATCGGCGGCATGGACGCCTTCGCCCACGGCCTGGAAGTGGCGCATGCACTGCTCACGAAGTCGCCGTTGGAGAAGTGGCGCGCGGAACGTTACGCCAGCTTCGACAAGGGCGCGGGTCATGACTTCGCGCAGGGCAAGTTCAGTCTGGCCGAGCTGCGCGAGTTCGCCATCAAGCACGGCGAGCCGGTGAAGACCAGCGGCAAGCAGGAACGCTACGAGAACCTGGTGAACCAGTACCTCGTGCGTTGATGTCGCAAGGACGCGTGTCATGCGCGTCTGATCTGAGTGGTTGGCAGGGCACATGGGGAATGTGTCCCGCCAACTTGGGGAGGCGGAAACAGACATGAGACATCGACGGCATGAACAGCGTCCTGCTTGAAAGATCGGTCACCACGAAGAGCGCGGAAAACACCCGGCTCATCGTGCAGATCAGTTGCGTCGCCACGCTTGGCGGCTTCCTGTTCGGCTTCGACAGCGGCGTCATCAACGGCACCGTCGATGGCCTGAAACAGGCCTTCCACTCCAGCTCGTCGGGCCTGGGTTTCGAAGTGGCTTCGATGCTGCTCGGTTGCGCGCTGGGCGCGTTCTTCGCCGGCCGCGTTTCCGACTACTGGGGCCGACGTTCGGTCCTCATCATTTCCGCCTTGTTGTTCCTGCTCTCCGCGCTGGGCGCGGGTGCAGCGACCACATCGACGCTCTTCATCCTGGCGCGCATCACCGGCGGCTTCGCGGTAGGCGCGGCCAGCGTGATCGCGCCGGCGTACATCGCCGAAGTGGCGCCTGCGCGTTATCGCGGGCGACTGGCCACGGTGCAGCAGATCGCGATCATCAGCGGCCTGTTCACCGCGTTCCTCAGCAATTACCTGCTGGCGCGCGCGGCGGGCTCATCCACGGGTGCCTTGTGGCTGGGCCAGGACGCCTGGCGCTGGATGTTCTGGATGCAGGCACTGCCGTCGGCCTTGTTCCTGGTCTCGCTGATCCTCATTCCCGAAAGCCCGCGCTTTCTGGTGGTGCGCAAGCGCGATGCGGAAGCATCCGCAGTGCTCGCACGTCTCTATGGCGAAAGCGAAGGCCGCGCCAAGTTCACGGAAATCGGCGCGTCGCTGGCACAGGATCGCCATCGTCCGCGTCTGTCCGACCTGCTGGACAAGGCGACGGGACGCGTGCGCCCCATCGTGTGGGTAGGCATTGGCCTGGCTTCGTTCCAGCAACTGGTGGGCATCAACGTCGTGTTCTATTACGGCGCGGTGTTGTGGCAGGCCGTGGGTTTTTCCGAGGCCGATGCGCTGCTCATCAACGTGCTGTCGGGTGCACTGAGCATCGCGGCGTGCCTTGTCGCCGTGATGCTGATCGACAAGGTCGGCCGCAAGCCGCTGCTGTGGATTGGCTCGGTGGGCATGGCGGTGACGCTGGCGCTGGTCACCTGGGCGTTTGCCCATGCGGGCCTCGACGCCGCGGGCAAGCTCAGCCTCGCGCCGGCGATGGGCACGCTGGCGCTGGTGGCAGCGAACGCCTATGTGGCGTTCTTCAACATGTCGTGGGGCCCGGTGATGTGGGTGATGCTGGGCGAGATGTTCCCCAACCAGATCCGTGGTTCCGGCCTCGCCGTGGCGGGCGCCGCGCAGTGGACGTCCAACTTCCTGATCACCGTGACGTTCCCGATCCTGCTCACCGGCATCGGCCTGGCTGGCGCGTATGGTTTGTATGCGGCGGCCGCTGCGTTGTCGATCGTGTTCGTGCGGCGCTGTGTGCACGAGACACGCGGCAAGGAACTGGAACAGATGGAGGGCTGAGGCATGCGCCGCATCGCCCGCCCCCGTACTCCGTTGCGAACGCCCGCGTCAGCCGCGCGTCTTGCGGCCGGTGGCCACCGGGGGCGCGACGGAATCGCGCTTGACCAGTTGATGGGCGACCACATGATCCACCACCACCTTGGTATCGGTGTCCTTGCGGCGGATGGTGCGCAACAGGATGTCGATGGCCGAGTCGGCCATGCTGGCAATGGGTTGCCGCACGGTGCTGATCTCCGGCCACACGGTGGTGGCGGCGGACGTGTCGTCGAAGCCGACGATGGAAATGTCGCGCGGCACGTCGAGCCCGCGGCGATGCGCCACGGAAATCGCCGCCGAGGCCATGTCGTCGTTGCTCGCAAAAATGGCCGTGGGCGGCTGCTTGAGCGAGAGCAGCTTCTCCACCGCGTCCAGGCCCGAGCGGTAGGTGAAGAAGCCCTGCTGCACCAACGCCGCATCCGCCGCGATACCGGCTTCCTTCAAGGCGGACTGATAGCCCTCGAAGCGGCGCGCACTTGCCGTCTGGTTGGGATGGCCCTTGATGAAGGCGATGCGCGTGTGGCCCATGCGGATAAGGTGCTCGGTGACTTCCTTGCTGGCGAGGAAATCGTCGATGCGCACGCTGGAAATCTCATGGTTGAAACGGCCCGAGGCGATCGCCACCACCGGCACGCCGGCCTCGACCAGTTCCTCGATGACGACCTTGGATTCGCACAGCGGCGGCGGCAGGATCACGCCCGATACGCTCTTGGCCAGCGCGCGCGCGGCCTTGCGATCACCGCCGGCATCCAGTTCGTCCCAGTCCTCGATGACCAGTTGCGCCGCCGTGCGCGCCGCGCCGCGCAGCGCACCGAGCAGCAGCTCGCGCAGGTAGGCCGCGGACGGGTTGGTGTAGATCAGCGCAATGCGCGCGTCCTGCGCGGCAGCCAGCGAACTGGCGGCAAGGTTGGGGATGTAGCCCAGTTCGCGCACCGCTTCCATCACGCGTTCGCGGGTGGCGTCGCGCACTTTGCTGTGGCCGTTGACCACGCGCGACACCGTCATCGGCGACACCTTGGCAAGCGCTGCCACATCGTCGATGGTGATGGAGCCGCCCTTGCGACGGACCGATTTCTTCCCTGTCTTCCTCATTGCCGTTTCCCCTCGGGCGGTACCGCCGCAGAGCCCGTGACCCCATGGCCACGGCGTCGTTTCGACCGTGATTCTGGCTCGAATATGGACTATTTTCGCACATGTTAGCGTTAACCGTTCTTCTAACATCGGCTGTCAGGAAGGTCTCTGCGTCCGCCCGTCGCCTTCCTGTGCGACACGCGATGGCGCACTGCACCCTGCTGCTGTGCGGCCTGCTGAGCGCCGGGATGGCACATGCGGAAGACGGCTATGATCTCTGGCTGCGCTATCACACGCTGCCCGCAGCGCAGGTCGATGCCTATCGCGCCCATGCGACGCAGTTGATCGCGCCATCGTCCTCGCCCAAGCAGCAGGTCACGCGCCAGGAACTGCAGCGCGGCCTTGACGGCCTGCTCGGTCGCACCACGCCGCTGGCCGATGCGGTGACCAGTGACGGCGCCATCGTGGTCGGCACGGCGGCATCGTCGCCGCTCATCGCGCGCCTGCGGCTGGATACCAAGAACCTTGGCCACGACGGCTACCTCATCCGCAGCACCAAGGTGGACGGCCATGCCGTCACCATCGTGGTCGGCAACGACGACGTGGGCGCGCTCTACGGCGCATTCCATGTGTTGCGCCTGGTGCAGACGATGCAGCCGCTCGACCACGTGGACGTGCGCGAAGCACCGAAGCTGCAACTGCGCGTGCTCGATCACTGGGACAACCTCAACGGCCACGTCGAGCGCGGCTACGCGGGCAATTCCCTCTGGAACTGGCAGAAGCTTCCCGACTGGCTCGACCCGCGCTACACCGACTACGCGCGCGCCAACGCTTCCATCGGCATCAATGGCACCGTGCTCAACAACGTCAATGCGCAGGCGGCCATCCTCACGCCGCTGTATTTGGAGAAGGTGAAGGCGCTGGCGGGCGTTTTCCGTCCGTACGGCATCCGCGTCTACCTCAGCGTGAAGTTCAGCGCGCCCATCGAGATCGGCGGCCTCAAGACCGCCGATCCGCTCGACCCGCAGGTGCGGCGCTGGTGGCGCGAGAAGGCGGACGAGATCTACCAGCTCGTCCCCGATTTCGGCGGCTTCCTCGTGAAGGCCAATTCGGAAGGTCAGCCGGGCCCGCAGGATTACCACCGCACGCACGCTGACGGCGCCAACATGCTCGCCGATGCGCTCGCTCCGCACGGTGGCGTGGTGATGTGGCGCGCCTTCGTCTACTCGCAGGACAACACCGACGACCGCGCCAAGCAGGCGTACACGGAGTTCAAGCCGCTGGACGGCAAGTTCCGCGCGAACGTGCTGCTGCAGGTGAAGAACGGCCCCATCGATTTCCAGCCACGCGAACCGTTCAACCCGTTGTTCGGCGCGATGCCGAAAACGCCGCTGATGATGGAGTTCCAGGTCACCAAGGAATACCTGGGCTTCGCCACGCACTTGGTCTATCTCGGCCCGCTGTTCGAGGAAGTGCTCGCGGCCGATACGATGGCGCAGGGCAAGGGCTCGACCGTGGCCAAGGTGATCGACGGCCAGCTCGATCATCACGCGCTGACCGGCATTGCCGGCGTGGCCAACATCGGCGCCGATCGCGACTGGAGCGGTTCGGACTTCAACCAGGCCAACTGGTATGCGTTCGGACGGCTGGCGTGGAATCCCGAGGCCTCGTCGCGCGACATCGCCAACGACTGGGCGCGCATGACGTTCACCAACGACGAGGCCTTCGTGAAGCCCGTGGTCGACATGATGATGCTGTCGCGCGAAGCCGTGGTCGACTACATGACGCCGCTGGGCCTGCATCACCTGATGGGCCACGGCCACCACTACGGCCCGGAGCCGTGGGACGCCAGCGGCCCGCGCGCCGACTGGACGCCGGTGTACTACCACCGTGCCGATCACGATGGCATCGGCTTCGACCGCAGCAGCACGGGCAGCAACGCCGTTGCACAGTACGCGCCGGCCGTCGCCGCACAATTCAACGACGCCAGTCGCACGCCCGATGCGTTCCTGCTGTGGTTCCACCACCTGCCGTGGACCTATCGCATGCCGTCGGGCCAGAGCCTGTGGGATGCGTTGGTTCAGCACTACACGCGCGGCGTGGATGATGTCGCACAGATGCGCGCCACCTGGGCGCGTCTGGATGGCCACATCGATGCGCAGCGCTACCGCAAGGCCGCCACCTTCCTCGCCGTGCAGCAGAACGAAGCGCAATGGTGGCGCGACGCCTCCATCGCTTATTTCCAGAGCCTCAACGGTCTTCCGCTGCCGGCCGGCTACCAGCCACCCGCGCATTCGCTGAAGTACTACCAGTCGCTTTCGTTCCCCTACGTTCCGGGCTACCAATGATGATCCCTCGCGTATTTCCCAAGATGTCGACGGTTCGCCTGGCAGCGGCGTCATTGCTCGCCTTCGCATGCGCGTCGCCGTTCGCGACGCGTGCGGCCGATGCCGAAGCGCCCCTGCTCAATCCGCTGTTCCAGGATCACGCCATCCTGCAGCGCGATCAGCCCACCCGCGTCTGGGGTGATGCGAAGGCAGGTGATCGCATCACTGTGACGTTCGCGGGCAAGAAGGTGACGGCGAAAGCCGATGCGAAAGGTCACTGGGAAACATCGCTACCGGCTTCGCCTGCTGGCGGACCTTATGTGCTGACCGCGAAGGCGGGCGGTGGTCATGAGCAAACCATCAGCGACGTGCTCGTGGGCGACGTGTGGCTGTGTTCCGGCCAGTCCAACATGGTGCTGCAGGTGAAGCGCTCGCTGGATGCACGCGCCGAAGTGCAGAACGCCTCTAACGATCGCATCCGCATGCTCACCGTCGACAACGTGAGCAGCGTGACGCCGCTGGACAGCATTCCCGCCACCGATCACTGGCTGAAGACCACGCCGGAAAACGTGCCCGAGTTCTCCGCTGCCTGCTATTTCTTCGCGCGCGAACTGCAGAAGACCGTCGACGTGCCGATGGGCCTGGTGGTGGCCGCATGGGGCGGTTCGCGCATCCAGCCTTGGATGAGTGCACAGGCGTTGCGCAAGGTCGGCGGCTACGACGCGCCGCTGGATCTGCTCGAACTCTACGCCAAGGATCGAACCAAGGCCGGCGAGCAATGGGATGCGCAATGGCGGGCATGGTGGCACTCGCGCACCGGCGTGGCCGCGAGCGATGAACCCTGGAATCCCGCGCATATCACGCAGGAAGGCTGGCAGCCGGCGCCACTCGACAAGGGCGCATGGCAGCGTTGGGGCAAGCCCGAGTTGGCCAACTTCACCGGCACCGTGTGGTATCGCACGGTGGTGACGTTGACGGCGGCGCAGGCTGCGCAGGCGGCCACGTTGCACTTGAGCACGGTGAACGAGGCCGACCAGACCTGGGTGAATGGCCGCTGGGTCGGCACGACCTATGGCGGCGATCCGCGTTCGTATGCGATCCCCTCCGGCGTGTTGCACGAAGGCGAGAACCTCGTCGCGATCAATGTGCTCAACACCTATCGCGATGGCGGACTCTACGGCGATGCATCGCAGCGTGCGCTGCATCTGGCCGATGGTGGCACCGTCTCGCTGGCCGACCACTGGCAGTATCGCGCGGTGCCGTCGAGCTATGGGCCGCCGCCGAGCGTGCCATGGCAATCGACGCAAGGCCTGTCCACGATCTACAACGGCATGATCGCGCCGCTGGGCGATTTCACCTTCCGTGGTGCGCTCTGGTACCAGGGCGAATCCAACACCAGCGATCCCTCGCACTACCAGGCCTTGCTGGAAGCGTTGCGCAGCGATTTCCGCGCGCGCTTCGGTGCGCAACTGCCGCTGTTGATCGTGCAGCTCGCCGGTTATGGCGCCGCGCCCACGCATCCGCAGGAAAGCGGCACCGCTGGCATTCGAGAGGCTCAGCGTCTGGCGGCTGACGACGACGCACGTTCGGCCTTGGCGGTGACCGTGGATATCGGCGAACGCACGGACATTCATCCCGCGAACAAGCAGGAGCTGGGTCGCCGGCTTGCCCGCGCCGCGCGCCACGTGATCTACGGCGATACCGGGCTGCCGCCTTCCGGCCCGGTGCCGGCGTCCGTGCAACGCGCGGGCGATGCCGTCAGCGTGCGCTTCAAGGACGTCACCGACGCGCTGGTCGTCTACGGCGCCGATCATCCGGTGGGCTTCGAACTCTGCACTGCGCAGGAGGACTCGTGTCGTTACGCGGACGCCGACGTGCATGGCGACACGGTGACCTTGCACGCATCACTGCCCGCCGCCGACATCGCGCGCGTTCGCTACTGCTGGGCCGACAACCCGGTGTGCACGCTCTATGACCGCGCCGGCCTGCCTGCGGGTCCATTCGAATCGCCCGTTACGTCCCATCGTTCTGCCCAGGAAAGCCGTCCATGAGCACCCCGTTGTCGCATGAAGCCACCTCTCACGCTTCGGCCCGCGATCGCGAGATCGTCGATGCCAAGGTCATCGTCACCTGTCCGGGCCGCAACTTCGTCACGCTGAAGATCACCACGCGTTCCGGCGTCACCGGCCTGGGCGACGCCACGCTCAACGGTCGCGAACTGGCGGTGGCGTCCTACCTGCAGGACCACGTGGTGCCCAACCTGATCGGCCGCGACGCGGGCCGCATCGAGGACATCTGGCAGTTCTTCTATCGCGGTGCGTACTGGCGCCGTGGCCCGGTGACCATGACCGCCATCGCCGCCGTCGACGTGGCGTTGTGGGACATCCTGGGCAAGTTCGCCAACTTGCCGCTCTATCAACTGCTGGGCGGCCGTTCGCGCGAAGGCGCGCTGGTCTACGGCCACGCCAACGGCCGCGACATCAGCGAGGCGAGCGAGGAAGTCGGCCGTTTCCGCGAGAAGGGTTTCCTCGCCATCCGCGCGCAGTGCGGCGTGCCCGGCGTGAAGAAGGCCTATGGCATTTCCGTGGGCGGCAAGCCATACGAACCCGCGGAAAGCGAGCTGCCGGCGGAAACCGTGTGGTCCACGCCGCGCTATCTCGACCTGGTGCCGAAGCTGTTCGAGCAATTGCGCGCGGACCACGGCGATGAAGTGGAACTGCTGCACGATGTTCACCATCGCCTCACGCCGATCGAAGCGGCGCGCCTGGCGCGCAGCGTGGAACCGTATCGCCTGTTCTGGCTGGAGGACGCCACGCCTGCCGAGAACCAGAAATCGTTCGAATTGATTCGCCAGCACTCCGTCACGCCGTTGGCGGTGGGCGAAGTGTTCAATTCGATCTGGGATTGCAAGCACCTCATCGAGAACCAACTGATCGACTACATCCGCACCACCATCGTGCACGGCGGCGGCATCACGCACCTGCGTCGTCTGGCGGATTTCGCCGCGCTGCATCAGGTGCGCACCGGTTTCCACGGTGCCACGGATCTCTCGCCGGTCTGCATGGGCGCCGCGCTGCACTTCGATACCTGGGTGCCCAACTTCGGCATCCAGGAATACATGTTCCATTCCGATGAGACCAACGAGGTGTTCCCGCACGACTACACCTTCCGCGCGGGCCGGCTGCATTGCGGCGAAACGGCGGGCCACGGTGTCACCATCGACGAGAAGCTCGCCGCACGCTTCCCCTATGTGCCGAAGCAGTTGCCGATCGCGCGACTCGAAGACGGCTCGATGTGGGATTGGTGATGCGTTCGTTCCGGCGTCGCCTTCTGCTGCCGTGCCTGCTCGCCATGGTCGCCGCGTCGGCGCATGCGCAGGATGCGGTGCTGTTCGACTGGTTCGATTACCAGGGTCACGACCAGGCGTTCGAACAGCCGCTCCCGGCCGGCCACTACCGCAATCCCGTGCTTGCCGGCTTCTATCCGGACCCCAGCGTGGTCCGCGCGGGCGACGCGTTCTATCTGGTGAATTCCAGCTTTGCCTACTACCCGGGCATTCCCGTGTTCGAGAGCCGCGACCTCGTGCACTGGAAGCCCATTGGCCACGTCATCGATCGTCCCGGCGAGATCGACTTCGATGGACTGAGCATGTCGCGCGGCCTGTTCGCACCGGCCATCGCGTACCACCAAGGCACGTTTTACGTGGTCAACACGTCGGTGGACCGAGGCGGCAACTTCATCGCGAAGGCGACGAACCCAGGGGGACCATGGTCCGATCCGATCTGGCTGCACGGCGTGGAAGGCATCGACCCGTCGCTGTTTTTCGATGACGACGGCAAAGCGTATCTGCTCAACAACGGTACGCCCGAAGGCAAGCCGCTGTACGAAGGACACCGCGCCATCTGGTTGCAGCAGATCGATCTCGCCAAAGGCGAACCGGTAGGCGCACGCAAGGTCGTCCTCAACGGCGGCACGGACATCGCAAAAAAGCCGATCTGGATCGAAGCTCCGCACCTGTATAAGCACGATGGCTGGTACTTCCTCATGTGCGCCGAAGGCGGCACGGGGCCGCAGCATTCCGAAGTGGTGCTGCGCAGCCGCTCCCTCTGGGGCCCGTACGTGCCGTACGAAGGCAACCCCATCCTTACGCAGCGCGACCTTCCCGCCGATCGCGCCGATGCAATCACCAATGCCGGGCACGCCGACCTGGTGCAGGCAGCCGACGGAAGCTGGTGGGCCGTATTCCTCGCCAGCCGCAACTACAGCGGCTCGCACTACAACACCGGGCGCGAAACCTATCTGCTTCCGGTGACGTGGAATAACGACTGGCCGACGATACTTCCGCATGGCAAGGCCATTCCGCAGGTGTCCGCGGGCCCGGCATTCATACAGCGCGATGCGACGCAGGCGCCGTTGTCGGACAACTTCGACGCACGCGATGACTTCGACGCGCAAGCGCTCGGCGCCGAATGGCTGTTCGTGCGCACGCCCAAGCAGGCCTGGGCGGATCTCGCGTCGCATCCCGGCAAGCTCGCGATCCATCCTCTCGCCGAAGACCTGGACACGCTGCGAAATCCGTCCTTCCTCGCGCGTCGCCAGCAACACCTCGTCTTCGAGGCCAGCACCTCGTTCTCGGTACCGACTCAGCCGGACGTCGAGGCGGGCATCGCGGCGTTTCAGAACGAACATTATTGGTACGCGCTTGGCGTGCGTCGCGAGGGCGACCATCTGCTGCTGTCGCTGCGGCAGCATCGGGGCAACGATGTGGCTGTCATTGCCAAGACGGTGCTTCCCGCCACGACGAAGGCGTTGAAGCTGAAGATCCAAGGCGATGCCGGCGTGTATGGATTTGCCTATGACGATGGCGCCGGTTGGACGTGGCTGGAACGCCACGCGGATGGCACGGTGCTGAGCACCGACGTGGCCGGTGGATTCATTGGCACGGTGCTGGGGCCGTATGCGCGCCAGCTGGGAAGCAAGTGACATGAGTGGTTTGCCGATGCGTGGAAAGGGGATGTCGATGAGCAGGAAGGAAACAGCGCGCGAGCACCGGCGCTTCACGTGGCGTAGCGCGATATGCGTGGCGTTGCTGACCGCGGGCCTGCCCTGCCTTGGCCTGGCGATGACCGATGCAGCGACGAAGACACCTGCGCCGAAGGCTGGCTACCTCGACCTCTCGCGCAGCTTCGAGGATCGCGCTGCCGACCTGGTGTCGCGCATGACGCTGGAAGAGAAGGTTGCGCAGATGCAGAACGCCGCGCCAGCCATCCCGCGCCTTGGCGTGCCGGCCTATGACTGGTGGAACGAAGCGCTGCACGGCGTGGCGCGCGCGGGCGAGGCCACGGTGTTTCCGCAGGCCATCGGCATGGCGGCTACCTTCGATACCGGCCTGATGAGCCAGGTGGCTGAGGCGATCAGCGATGAGGCGCGCGCCAAGCACCAGGAGTTCCTGCGCCGCGATATGCATGCGCGCTACCAGGGACTCACTTTCTGGTCGCCGAACATCAATATCTTCCGCGACCCGCGCTGGGGCCGCGGGCAGGAAACCTACGGCGAAGATCCCTTCCTTACCTCGCGCATGGGCGTGACGTTCGTGCGCGGGCTGCAGGGCGACGATCCCACCTACCGCAAACTCGACGCCACCGCCAAGCACTTCGCCGTGCACAGTGGGCCGGAATCCGAGCGCCACCGTTTCGATGTGCATCCCAGCGAACGCGATCTCTATGAAACCTATCTGCCGGCGTTCCAGGCCTTGGTGCAGGAAGGCAAGGTCGACGCAGTGATGGGTGCGTACAACCGCGTGAACGGCGAATCGGCCTCGGCCAGCCAGCGCTTGCTGCAGGATGTGCTGCGCAAGGACTGGGGTTTCACCGGCTACGTCGTTTCCGATTGCGATGCGGTGGAAGATATCTTCATGCACCACCAGATCGTGGCCAATGCCGAACAGGCCGCCGCGCTCGCGGTGAAGAAGGGCGATGACCTCAATTGCGGCCACACCTATGCCGCGCTCGTCAACGCGGTGCACCAGGGCCTGATCAGCGAAGCGGAGATCGACGTCGCGCTCACGCGCCTGATGCTGGCGCGCTTCCGCCTCGGCATGTTCGATCCCCCGGAACGCGTGCGCTGGGCGCAGATTCCCTACTCGGTCAATCAATCGCCGGAACACGACGCGCTGGCGCGTCGCGCCGCCGATGAATCCATCGTGTTGCTGAAGAACGATGGCGTGCTTCCCTTGTCGCGCGATCTGCATCGCATCGCCGTGATTGGTCCAACGGCTGATGATGTGACTGCCTTGCTCGGCAACTACCACGGCACGCCGGCGTCGCCGGTGACCATCCTGCAAGGTATCCGCAGCGCCGTGCCGCAGGCGGAAGTGGTATACGCCAAGGGCGCCACACTGGTGGAAGGCTTCGACGACCAGAGCGGCTTTCCGCTGATCGATGCAAGCTATCTGCGCCCGTCGGCCGATGCCGCCGAGCACGGCCTCAAGGGTGAGTACTTCCGCGGCAACGACTTCGCCTCGGCACCCGTGATCACGCGTGTGGACGGCAAGATCGGTTTTCGCTGGGACCATAGCGCACCCACGGACGAACTCGTCACGCGCGGCGAACTGCCTGCGGACCAGGCGCTCGATCCCACGCACTTCAGCGCGCGCTGGACCGGCCAACTCGTGCCACCCACATCAGGCCGCTATGAACTGAGCGCGGCAGCTGCCGAAGGTTATCGACTCTATCTCGATGGCCGTTTGGTGCTGGACGCGTGGAATCCCGCCACCGCCACGCATGCCGTCAGCGTTCCGATGGACCTGCAGGCCAACAAGGCCTACGACATCCGGCTGGAATACACCAAGGCCGACCACAACGCCGACGTGCGCCTTGCGTGGCGCATGCCGGGCGCCAAGCCGCCGTTCGAAGAAGCGATGGAAGCGGCCAGGCACGCGGACGCCATCGTCTTCGTCGGTGGCCTCAACAGCGATGTGGAAGGCGAGGAGATGAAGGTGAACTACCCCGGTTTCGCCGGGGGGGATCGCACCGACCTGCGCCTGCCGGCTACGCAGCAGAAGTTGCTGCAGGCCTTGCGCGCCACGGGCAAGCCGGTGGTGCTGGTGCTAACCTCCGGCTCGGCGCTCGCCGTCGACTGGGCGCAGCTACACGTGCCTGGCATCGTGCTCGCGTGGTATCCGGGGCAGCGCGGCGGCAACGCCGTGGCCGACGTGTTGTTCGGCCAGAGCAATCCCTCCGGCCGCTTGCCGGTGACCTTCTACAAGGCCAGCGAAACATTGCCCGCCTTCGACGACTACCGCATGGAAGGCCGCACCTATCGCTACTTCAAGGGGCAGCCGCTGTATCCGTTCGGCTATGGCTTGTCGTACACCACGTTCACCTATTCCGACATGCAGCTGGATCACTCGACGCTGAGCGTCGATGGCCACCTCACGGTGACGTTGAGCGTGAAGAACACCGGGCCGCGCGCGGGCGACGAAGTGGTGCAGCTCTACGCGCGCGCCACGCATGCCGGCCCCTGGCGTTCGAACAAGGAACTGCGCGGCTTCCAGCGCGTGAGCCTGCAACCGGGCGAGGAGAAGCGCGTGTCCTTCGACGTGTCGCCGCGCACCGATCTTCGCTACTACGACGATGTGCGCCATGCCTATGCGGTCGATCCGGGCCGCTACGAATTGCAGGTAGGTGCATCGAGCGCTGATATCCGCCTCACGGCGCCGTTCGACGTGCGCGATTGAGGAAGCTTGCCATGGCGCAACCCTCCCGCGCGGTCTTCTTCGGCGAACTGCTGCTGCGCCTGTCGCCGCCCGGCCACGAGATGCTGCTGCAATCGCCGCGGCTCGATGCGCGCTTCGGTGGCGCGGAGGCGAATGTCGCCTCATCGCTGGCCATCTTCGGCCATCACAGCGTGATGGTGAGCGCACTGCCCGATCACGCGATCGGTCACGCCTGTGCGGGCGAGCTTCGCCGCCACGGCGTGGACACCGCTGCCTTGCGCTACGCGGCGGGCCGCATGGGCATGTATTTCCTCACGCCGGGGGCCATGCAGCGACCATCGGAAGTGATCTATGACCGCGCCGACTCGGTGTTCGCGCAAACGCCTGCAGCGGATTACGACTGGCCGCGCCTGCTCGAAGGTGCGCAGTGGCTGCATCTGTCAGGCATCAATCTCGCCTTGGGCGAAGGCACGGCAGAGGCGGCGATGGCGGCCGTGCATGCGGCGCATTCCCTCGGCGTGCGTGTCTCCTTCGATGGCAACTATCGCAGCAAGCTGTGGGGCGAACGGGCGAAGGACGCGCCGGCATGGATCCGTCGCATCATGGCCGAAGCCGATCTGATCTTCGGCAACGACCGCGATATCGCGCTGGCTCTGAACGTGGCCTTTCTCCAGGCGCAGGCGGACGAGCGTTTCCACGCCGCCGCTTGCGCTGTCTTTGAAGCCTTCCCGCGGCTCTCGCACCTGGCGTCCACCGATCGGCGCCACAGCAGCGTGGATGACCAGTCACTGGTCGGCTTGCTCGCCACGCGCGAACGCACCTACACCACTGCATCGCACGCCTTGACCGGCATCGTCGATCGCATTGGCGGCGGTGACGCATTTGCAGCAGGGCTTTTGCATGGCTTCTTGCGCGGCATGCCGGAACAGGCATCGCTGGATTTCGCGCTTGCAGCGGCATGCCTCAAGCACTCCATTCCCGGCGACGTGAATCTGGCGCGCGAAGCGGAAGTGCGGGCGTTCCTCCAGCAGGAAGGTTTCGAGGTCAGGCGTTGATGGACTCGAAGCAACACGGCACGCGCCTGTCGATGCACACGCTGGCCAGCGTGCCGGCATCGGTGGCGCGGCCATCGTATGACATCGAAGGCACGCGTATCGGCATCGTGCATCTTGGCGCGGGCGCGTTTCATCGTGCGCATCAAGCCGTATACATGGACGACCTGCTCGCTCAACATCCGGACTGGGCCATTTGCGGCGTATCGCTGCACAGTCGCGATGTGCGTGATGCCCTGGGGCCGCAGGATGGGCTTTATACGCTGGCGCTATTGGGGGAGCAGAGCCGCTTGCGCGTGATCGGGTCGATTCGCGAGTTGCTGTGGGCGCGTGCAGAATCCGCTGCCGTGCTGGCGCGGCTCGCCGAACCAGGCGTGCGTCTGGTCACGCTCACGGTGACGGAGAAGGGTTATTGCCTCGCGGGCGATGGGCTGGACCTTGCCCACCCCGACATCGTGCACGACCTGGCCGTGCCGGATGCGCCGCACAGCGCCATAGGTTATGTCGCCGCCGGATTGTATCAGCGCTGGCGGCAAGGCATCGCACCGTACACGGTGCTGAGCTGCGACAACCTGGCGGCGAATGGTCATCGACTGCGTCGCGCCGTGCTTCAGTTCGCCGAGTTGCGGGATACGGCCTTTGCTGCGTGGATCGAGGCCCGCGTTGCCTTCCCCTGTTCCATGGTGGACAGCATCACGCCCGCCACGGACGATGCGCTGCGTGAGCGCGTGCGACACGAATTGGGCTGCGACGACGCCTGGCCGATCCAGCGTGAGGAATACACGCAGTGGGTGGTTGAAGACCGTTTCTGCAACGACCGGCCACCGCTGGAGCAGGCCGGCGTGACCTTGAGCCAGGATATCGCCGGTTACGATCGCGCCAAGCTGCGTCTGCTCAACGGCGCGCATTCGACATTGGCGTATCTCGGCTCGCTGATGGATATCGACAGCGTGGGCGATGCCATGCGCAACGAAGCCTTGTCGGGTTTCGTGGCGTTGTTGATGCGCGAGCGTATCGCCACGGCCATCGCGCTTCCCGAAGGTCTGGGTGCGTCGACTTACATCGATGCCGTCTTGCATCGTTTTCGTAATCCCTCGATTCGCCACCGTCTTTCGCAGATCGCCTGGGATGGCTCGCAGAAGCTTCCCGTGCGCCTGCTCAGCACCATTGGCGAGGCACTGGCGCAGGGCAAGGACGTCGAAGCGCTATGCCTGCCCATCGCGGCATGGATGCACTTTGTGCGTCGGCAGGCGTTGCGCGGCGTGGCCCTGGTCGACCCCATGAACGACGTGCTGTCGGCCCTTGGCCGCGCATGCACGGGCGAGGCGGCGAAGGATGTATCCGCTTTCCTCGTGCTGGCAGCCATATTCGCACCGCTGTCGGCCGATGAACGTTTTGTGGCGTCGCTCACCCGCGCGTATGCGTCGCTCGGCGACGCATCGCCCGGGCAGGTCTCGCGCGTGCTGCTCGCGGCGAGCGCGGCGATCCGCGGCGCATGAGCGACGCCCCGTTGGAATCCGAACGATTGAGCGTGAGAGAACAACACATGCGCAAGGCAAAGAAAGTCCAGCTCGCCTTGGCAGGGCTCGCCACATGGTTGGCGATGTCCGTGCAGGCGGCCGAGCTGCCTCGCGTGGTGTTGCACGATGACGCCAGCCAACTCATCGTCGATGGCAAGCCGTACCTGATGTTTGCCGGCGAACTCGGCAATTCCTCGGCGGGTACGGCGCCGCAGGCCGATACCATCCTGCCGCGCCTCGCCAGCCAGCACGTCAACACCGTGCTCATGCCCGTGGCGTGGGAACAGATCGAGCCGAGCGAGGGAAGCTTCGACTTTCGCCTGCTCGATCACTGGATCGACGTGGCGCGCAGTCACAAGCAGCATCTCGTACTGTTGTGGTTTGGGACATGGAAGAACGGCTTTTCCGAATACGCACCGGGCTGGGTGAAGGCCGACGCGGCGCGTTTCCCGCGTGCTCGCGCCGTGGATGGTACGCCGCTGGAAATTCTCTCCACCTTTGGCGAGGAAACGCTGCGGCTGGATAGCCGCGCGTTCGCGGCGCTGATGGAGCACCTCAAGCAGAAGGACGCCCAGCAGACCGTGCTGATGGTACAGGTGGAGAATGAAGTGGGCCTGGTGGGCGATCGGCGCGATCGCTCGGAGGCGGCGGAGCGCGCGTTCCGCGCGGACGTGCCGCCGTCGCTGATCGCCGCCCTGCAAGCACAGCACGCGCAGCTGACGCCTGAGCTCTCCGCGCACTTCGATCCCAAGGGCCGAAGCTGGAGCGAGGTGTTCGGCGATGCCGCGGACGAAGTGTTCATGGCATGGCGTTATGCCACCTATATCGACAGCGTGGCGCGCGCAGGCAAGGAGAAGTACGCGTTGCCGATGTACCTCAACGTGCAGCTGCCGGCGTTCCTGGAGCGCGCGGGCGACTACCCCAGCGGCGGGCCGCACCCGTACTTCCAGCAGGTCTATCGCGCGGTGGCGACGCACATCGACTTCTACTCGCCCGACATCTACTGGCCTGAATTCGAGTACTGGGTAAAGCGCTACCAGGCCTTGGGCAACCCTGTCTTCATCCCCGAGGCGAAACTCGACCCGGCACCGTACAACGCACTATTCGCCTACGGCGAAGCGCGGGCCTTCGGCTTCAGTCCGTTCGACATCGACAGCCTGCCTGCGCCCGGCAAGGACGCAAACGACCAGCCGTTGATGATGCAGGTGTATGGCGCGCTGAGCTCGCTGGGCGAGCTGCTGCCACAGGCGCAGAGCGCGGGCCGCACGCGCGCTTTGGTACTGCACGCCAACAGCCCTCGGCCCATCCAGACCGTGTCACTCGGTGGCTTCCTTTTCGAAGGCGCACTCTCGCAGTCGTGGCCGAAGAAAGAGTTGCTGACCAACGACGGCGCGATGTTGGTGCTGCAGGTCAGCCAGGAGGAGTTCTATGTGGTGGGCAGCGGACTCACTGTCAGCATAAGGCGTGATCCCGACGTCGATGCGCGCGTGGCGGGTATCAGCAGTATCGAAGAAGTGTCCCGCCAGGGAGCGAGCTGGATGGTGGTGCGGCGACTCAACGGGGATGAAAGCAACCAGGGGCGGCAGTTGATGATGGATCCGAAGGGGTTTCATATCTATCGGATGAGGTTGCATGCGATAGCGCGTTGAGTGCTGCGCTTTCGCTGGCTTGCTCGCCTGCGGCGGGCCTCCGCCTTCCTGCCGCATCCCTGCGGCCACCCTGCGGGCTGATCCTCCTCCCGCCCGCCGCTGTCATACGGGGACCCGAAGAGCCAAGAGCAAAGCACGAAGTAGCAACGCTTCCGCAAGCACCCGCCCCCTCTCCACCGTAAAGGTGGCAATGCCCCAACCCTCTCCCACAAGGGGAGAGGGAGAAGTGCGATGCATCGCGGATCAACTTAAAAAGCGAAGCCAAAGCAAAGGCCGATCCGGAGCGAGGCTCCGCCTTAAGTCCTCAGCGATTCGGGCGCGTTGCGCGGTGCTACGGAGTGCCCGCTGTGGAGCCTCCCATGGGTGTCCCGTCCCAACCATCCTCAAGCGTTCGGGCTTATCCCAACACGATGCTGCGAGCCCTTGCTCTGAAGGCCATTCTCTTTGGGTTACTTTTCTTTTGGGCCAGCAAAAGAAAAGTGACTCGAGCGGCGGCAGCCGATCGAAACGCCCGCCGCGTAGGCGGCACGCTGGCGGCGGCATTGCAGAGGAGCGAACCAAGGAATCGCGACAACCGTAAAGCAAAGTCACTGGATTCCTGCCTTCGCAGGAATGACGAGCTAAAAAAGCACGAGCTAGAAAAGCACGAGCTAGAAAAGCACGAGCTAGAAAAGCACGAGCTAGAAAAGCACAAACTCCTTCCACGCAAACCCTGCGCACATTCCAACGTTCACAACACCCCCCCATCAAAGCCTATACGCCCTCTTAGGCAACCGATACGCCAAATCCACCGCCACCTCCACCGCCTCATCCTCCTCCATCCGGTGCTCCGCCACGAGCTTCGCCAAAAACGCGCAATCCACACGCCGCGCCACATCATGGCGCGCAGGAATGGAAAGGAATGCCCGCGTGTCGTCGTTGAAGCCCACCGTGTTGTAGAACCCGCCGCTGCTCAAGGTCTGCTCGCGAAACCGCCACATGCCTTCCGGCGCGTCGTGGAACCACCAAGCGGGGCCAAGGAACAGCGCGGGATAGTGGCCGGCCAGCGGCGCCAGTTCGCGGCTGTAGGTGCTCTCGTCCAGCGTGAACAGCAGCAGTTGGAAGCCCGGCTCGTTGCCGAAGCGGTCGAGCAGCGGCTTGAGCGCATGCACGTACTCGGTGCGCAGCGGCATATCGGCGCCCTTGTCACGCCCGAAGCGCTTGAACAACGCGCGGTTGTGATTGCGGAAGCAGCCCGGATGAAGTTGCATCACCAGTCCGTCGTCCAGGCTCATCGCCGCCATTTCAGTAAGCACCTGGCCGCGGAACAACTCCGCCTCCTCGGTGGTCACGTTGCTGCGCACGACCTTATCGAACAGTCGCGTCGCTTCGGCGCGCGAAAGATCGGCCGTGGCTGCGCTGGGATGCCCGTGATCGGTGGAGGTGGCACCCATGCTTGCGAAGTACGCGCGTCGCTGACGATGGGCGCGCAGGTAGCCGTCCCAGCTGTACACGTCCTCGCCGGTGATCTCGCCAAACGATCGCAGCGCATCCGGAAATTGCTCGTGCTCGGGATCGACCACAGGATCGGGCCGATAAGCCGTGATCACGCGTCCCCGCCAGCCGCTCTCGCGGATCTCGGCGTGGTGCTGGAGCGGATCGAGCGGTGATTCGGTGGTGGCAATCAGCTCGATGTTGAAGCGCTCGAACAAGGCGCGCGGACGGAAGGCCGGTGTCTGCAGTGCTGCCGTGATGTGGTCGTAGTACAGGTCGGAGGTGCTGGCGGCGAGGCGCGCGCGCAGGCCAAACACATCGTGGAACACATGGTTGAGCCACATCGACGACGGCGTGCCGCGGAACAGGTGAAAGTGGCTGGCGAACACGCGCCACGCTTCGCGTGGATCGACTTTTGCACGCGAGCCATCGCGACGGGGAATGCCAAGCGCATCCAGCGACACGCCCTGGCTATAGAGCATGCGGAACACGTAGTGATCCGGCAGCAGCAATAGTTCCGTAGCGTTCGCAAAGGCTTCGTTTTTTGCAAACCAGGACGGATCGGTATGGCCGTGCGGGCTGATGATCGGCAACGTGCCGACATGAGCATACAGCCGCCGGGCGATGGCGCGCTGCACGGGATCCGATGAGAACAGGCGATCGTCGTGCAGGGTCAGGGGATGGGGCGTGGTGGTCATGGTCGGGCCGTGCATCGATGGGAATGCTGTGTCGGAGAACGAATGAATGGCGTAGTCAAGGCGTTGGTGTGTCGTGCGTCTCGCGCACATAGCGGCGCAGCCATGCCAGTGCGGGGCGCTCGCTGCCGTCATCGCGAACGAGATTGGCGCCCTGCTTCGTCCGCCATAGGCCCGGGCGAAAGCCCCACAGGGTGATGCCGCGAACGGCCGGGTGGTTCCAGAACACGGGGAAGACACGTTCATAGGAAGCGAGTTGACGCGCATCGTCGCGGCCGTCGATGTCGAATTCGGTCACGTAGATGGGCAGCCCCGTCGCTGCCAGCCGGTCGAGATTGGATTGGTGCACCGACATGGCGACATCGTTGACGGTTTCGAACGCATGTTCCTGCAGCCCGATGCCGTCGATCAGATGGTCCTTCTGCAACAGCTCGATGATCTCTCGGTAGCGACGCGTGTGGCTGTCGCTGTGCGTGATGTCGTAGTCGTTGATCAGCAGCTTGGCATGGGGAAAGCGCTCGCGCGCCAACCGGAAGGCGGTGACGATCCAGTCCCAGCCGGTGGCGCCCTTGCCGCCGAGCGCATCGATGTAACCGCCGCTGTCCTTGCGCTTGCCGGTGGGCGGATGTTGCAGCGGTTCGTTCACCACTTCGACAAAATCGAGATCCGGGTAGCGCGCGGCAACGGCATCGAACCATGCCTCGATGGCACGGCGCTGCTCGGCGACGGGCAACGAGTGCAGCCACGCGGGTTGTTGTTCGCCCCACACCAGCACGTGCATATGGAACGGAAAGCCGTGCGCCTTCGCAAAGCGATAAGCGTCGTCGAGTGCGGACCAGTTCATCTGTCCGCGCACGGCTTCCACGCTGCCCCACTTACCGGCGTTTTCCGGCGACACCTTGTTCCAGTACCGCGCAAAATCCGTTGCCTGCTTTTGGCTGTAGGCACTGCCGAGGAATTTCGATTGCCCGGCGGCCAGCGGTGTTTCATCCGCGCGGACAAGCACAGGTGCGATGACGAGCAACAACATCAGGAGCAGACGGCGCATGGTTCAGGTCTCCTTCGCGTCGACGGATAGCACGGCCGGCTCCAGGCGTGGCACCAGCAGTTGCACGACAAGCCACGCGACGAGGTACGCACCGCCGGCCAACAGGAACACCGGCACGTAACTGCCCGTGGCCTGCAGCAACAGGCCGATCACCGTGGAAATCAACATGCCACCGACGGCGCCGGCAAAGCCGCCCATGCCGACCACCGAGGCAACGGCGTGGCGCGGAAAGAGATCCGACGTAAGCGTGTAGACATTGGCCGACCAACCCTGATGGCCCGCGGTGGCCAGGCCCACCAGCGCCACTGCCAACCACAGATGGCTGGCCTTGGCCGCGAAGATCACCGGCACCACCATCAGCGCGCAGATGAGCATCGCGGTCTTGCGTGCGCGATTCACGTTCATGCCGCGCTTGATGAATGCGCCGGCCAGCCAGCCGCCCGCAATGCTGCCCGCATCGGCCATCAGGAAAATGGTGATCAGCGGTGCGCCGAGTTCCAGCAGGCCCAGCCCGTACTTGGCGTGCAGGAACTTGGGCAGCCAGAACAGGAAGAACCACCAGATCGGATCGGTGATGAACTTGGCGGCCGCGAAAGCCCAGGTCTGACGGAAGCGCAGCAGCTGCGACCATGGCACGCGCCGCGTGGGCGCTTCCGGTTCCGCGCCGATATGCGCACGCTCCTGCGGCGAGAGCCGCGGCTCCTGGTCAGGCGTGCGATAGGTGAGCAACCACACGATGAGCCAGATCGCGCTGAGCACGCCGGTGCACAAGAAGGCGGCCTGCCATCCCCATTGCGCCGCAACAATCGGCACCATCAACGGCGCCACGATGGCGCCGAGATTCGAACCCGAATTGAAGATGCCGGCGGCGAGCGCGCGCTCGCGTTGCGGAAACCATTCGGCCACCGCCTTGATCGCGGCGGGAAAGTTGCCGGCTTCGCCGAGGCCCAGTGCAAAACGCGCCGCCGCGAAACTGATCACGCCGGTTGCCAGCGAGTGGCTCATCGCTGCGAGGCTCCAGATGCCAATGGCCAGCGCGTAGCCAATGCGTGTGCCGAAACGATCGATCACGGCGCCTGCGCACAGCAGGCCCACGGCGTACGCGGCCTGGAACGCGGTGACGATGCTGCTGTATTGCAACTCGGTCCAGCCGATCTTTTCCTGCAGAAAAGGCGCCAGAACGCCCAGCACCTGACGGTCGATGTAGCTGATGGTGGTGGCCGCCAGCAGCATGGCGCACACGCGCCAGCGGTAGTTGCCGATCTTCATGCGCGGCGTGGTGGATGCCTCGCCGGAAACCTGGCGCGAGCTGTCGGCATCGCTGCCGCGAGGCGGCGACATCACGTTGCGTGTTTCATCCGATCGCGCCATTCCATCCCCGTTTGCGCAGCGCTGTAATTGGTAGCGCTACCATTATTGTCACCGTGTCTGGCGAATGTCACTTCCATTTCGTTGTGCATGTGCACATGACGAAAACTGCTTGTTTACAGCTTCTTTCAAGGCTTTTTTTGCGAGTGAAAAAAGCATGCTGCCCTGCAGCGTGCGGGTCGATATTGTTAGCGCTACCTTTTCTGTCGAGCCGAGACGGGGACCAGTGTCCGGCCAGCGACTTAAAGCACATGTAGGAATCGGCGAGTGCCGCAAAGGTGCTCGGGGGGCGATTCCGTCAACAGAATCGAGAGGGGAGTATGGTGCAGGCCCGAATCGCTAGAACCGTGTTGTCGCATGCGTTGAGTCTTGCCTTGCTGGGCGCCGTGGGGATTGCGCAGGCACAAGAAGCAACGGCATCGCAGACGCCGTCCCAGGACCCGACCAAGCCGCAGGCAAAGAAGCCCGCGCAGGCCGATGGCCAGACCACCAACAGCACCACCAACGGCACGGCGGCCACGCCCGAACAGAGCAAGACGCTCGGCGCCGTGAACGTGAGCGGCAGCTACCGCAACAGTATTCAGTTCCAGACCGATGCCAAGCGCGACGCCACCAACGTCACCGACTCGGTCTTCGCCGAAGACATCGGCAAGTTCCCCGATACCAACATCGCCGAATCGCTGAACCGCGTGCCGGGCGTGCAGTTGACGCGCGATGTCGATGGCGAAGGCGTGAACATCCAGATTCGCGGCCTGGGCACGGACTTCACCAAGATCATGCTCAATGGCGACCAGCTCGCCGTGGCATCGGCCGGTGGCCTCAATTCGCAGAACCAGAATCGCGAGGTCGATCTTGACCTGCTGCCCAGCGAATTCTTCACCCAGCTGACCGTCAACAAGACGCCCACGCCGAGCATGACCGAAGGCGGCGTCGCCGGTGTGGTGGACATGCGTACCACGCGTCCGTTCGACAACCCGGGCACGCACCTGACCTATTCGTTGCAGGGCCAGTACAACTCCATCGGCAAGGACACCAAGCCGCGCGGCTCGCTGATCGGCAGCTGGACCAACAAGGAAGGCACGTTTGGCGCGACGGTGGGCTATACGGCCTCCAAGAACGACTACGACGTCCAGGGTTTCGAAACGATTGGCTGGACCACGCCGCAGCTCACCGCAGCGCAGTGCGGCACCGCGGCGGGCCATTGCAGTCCCGCCGGCGGCAGCTGGGTGATTCCCGGCGCCATCCCGGCGAACGCAGGCTTCGGCCTGCCGGCGGGCCAGGTGATCGACAACGCGTGGCTGCTCGCGCACAACCCCGGCCTCAATACGTCGCAGATCGCCAATGCGCTGATTCCGCGCCTGGGCCGCGACGCCTACACGGACGGCACCAACGATCACCAGTCCGCGATGGCGTCGCTGGAATGGCGCCCGAGCGAGGCCGCGCACTTCTACCTGGACACGCTGTTCTCGCAGAAGGAAAAGCACTTCGACCGACTGGACATGAATCTGATCGGCCGCAGCGGCCAGATGATTCCGACCAATATGCAGGTCGACCAGAACGACGTCGTCACGCAGGCGAACTTCGCCAATGCGCAGTACTTCCTGGAAGATCGCCCGTACGACCAGCACACCAAGTTCTACAACATCAATCCGGGCGGCACCCTGCTGCTGGGTTCCGGCGATGACCTCAAGTTGGACTTCCAGGCGTATACGCAGCGCAGCTGGTATCGCCAGTACGCGCCGTCGATCGACGTGCAGACGCCGCTCAACCAGAACATCACGGTCAACTACAACAATACTGGTGGCAACGTTCCCGCCATCACGCCCAGCGTTGACCTCAACAATCCGAACCTCGGTTGGCAGTATTACCGCGTCAACATCCAGAACGAAACGCGCACCACCGACAACAAGGGCACGCGTTGGGATCTGCAGTGGGGCGACGACAGCAACAACCTGCGCACCGGCATCGCCTACGACGACATCTCACGCGAGATCAAGGCGTACGACAACTCCCCTGCGTGGGCGACAGCGGTGAATGCGGCCGTGGCCGCCAACGGCTGGGCCCAGTACATCAAGCCGGGCAAGAATGGCTTCATCGCCATCGACAACGCCGCGCTGATGGCCGCCACCAACTACGACTACCTCAATGCCACCGCACCGCTCACCACGGCAGCGGCCAGCGGCGCCAACGCGGGCAATATCGAGGAGCGCACGTGGGCGTGGTACCTCGAAGGCAACGGCAAGTGGGACCTCGGCGGCCATGAGCTGCGCCTCAACGGCGGCGTGCGGCATGCGGAGACCGACCAGAGCATCGCCGGCCCGTCCACCATCGGTACGCAGCTGCAGTACATCACGCTGAAGAATACCTACGGCTACTACCTGCCGTCGTTCAACGCGGCGTTCAACGCCACCGACGATGTGGTGCTGCGACTGGCCGCATCGCGTTCGCTGACGCGTCCCGACCCGAGCGCGATGGTGCCCAACACCAACTTCAGCGACCCGGCGGCGGAAATCGCCACGCAGGGTAATCCGAAGTTGCAGCCGTACCTGTCGACCAACCTCGACTTCGGTGGCGAGTGGTACACCGGCAACGAGGGCTATCTGGCGCTCGACCTGTTCGGCAAGCGCATCAAGGGCTTCACCGTCAGCGGCACCAACCTGGTTCCGTTCGACCAGATGGGCATCCCGTTCGACTCGTTGACTGCGACGCAGCAGCAGGCGATCAACCTGCGCGGTGGTCCGGCGCAGGCGGAAGTGCAGGTGTCGCAGCAGGTCAACGCCGACGGCACGCTGTTCCTCAAGGGCGCGGAAGCGAACTGGGTGCAGCCGCTTGACTTCGTCCTGAAGGGCCTGGGCGTGCAGGCCAACTACACCGTCACCTCGCAGAAGAGCATCGGCGGCGGTGTGCCGGCGCAGGCCATCGGCGTGTCCCCGCACACGTACAACGCCACGGCGTACTGGGAAAACTACGGCGCGATGGTTCGCCTGTCGTACACCTGGAACTCGGCGCAGATCAGCTCCACGGCCAACCAGAACGGCCTGCCCTTTGCGCAGATCAAGACGGACGCCCGCGGCCAGCTCGACCTGTCGGCCAGCTACGAGTTCGCGCAGTGGATGTCCAAGCCGACCGTGACGTTGAACGTGGTGAATCTCACCAAGGCCAATTTCCGCCAGACCATCACGTACAACAACGCGGCGTATTCGTACTACACGCCAGGCTATACGATCATGCTGGGCGTGCGCGGGACGTTCTGATCGACGAACCGTTGTATGAAACATCCGCGGCCCGCCCGGCGTCCTCCCCCGCCGGTCGGGCCGCAACGTGTGGCGGGTCGGCACGGAGTGCCGCGTCACGTGCTCCTGACCTGCCGTGGTGACGACGCGCATGAACAGCAATTCGCAAAGCCTCTCCGTCATCGAGAAGATCGGTTACAGCCTCGGCGATCTCGCGGCGAACCTGATCTTCCAGACGCTGGTGACCTTCCTCGCGTTCTTCTACACCGACGTGTTCCGCATTCCTGCGGGCACGGCGGCGGGCATCATCTTCGCCGTGGGCATGCTCGGCGCGTTCGTGTTCACGCCGTTGATCGGTCTGGTGGCCGATCGCACGCACACGCGCTGGGGCCGGTTCCGGCCCTGGGTGTTGTGGACCGCGGTGCCGTTTGGTGCGCTCTCGCTGCTGGCCTTCAGCACGCCCTCGCTGGGGATGGAAGGCAAGATCACTTATGCGATGGCGACGTACACGCTGCTGGTGTTCGTGTATGTGGCGAACAACCTGCCGTATGCGGCGCTGAGTGGCGTGCTGACCGGCAGCATGGCGGAGCGGAACAGCCTCTCGTCGTATCGCTTCGTGGCCGTGATGATCGCGCAGTTCATCATCCAGGTGCTGCTGCTGCCGCTGGTGCTCATTCTGGGCGATGGCGACAAGGCGCGTGGCTTCCACAACACGATGACCATCTTCGCCGTCGTCGGCACGGTATTCTTCCTCATCACCTTCTTCACTACGCGCGAGCGCATCGTGCCGGCGAAGGAGCAGTCGTCCAGCGTTCGCGAGGACCTGGGCGACCTGCTGCGCAATCGACCCTGGCAGATCATGCTGGCCATCACGGTGCTGCTGTTCGTCAACCTCGCGTTGAAGGGCGGCATGTACATCTACTACTTCAAATACTACCTGAGCGATGCGGAGCTCGCCTCATTCCTTGATCGCGTCGGTTTCAACGGTTTCATTGCCGGGCTGAACCACGCGCTGGTCAGTATGGGGCTTACCGAGTTCCGCTGGCCGAAGGATGCGCCCACCTCGGCGTTCAGCCTGTTCAATGCGCTGGGCATCATCTTCATGATTGTGGGCATCGGCTTCTCAAAGCGCCTGGCCGATCGCTTCGGCAAGCGCGACGTGTTTGGCGGCGCCTTGCTGGCCTCCACGCTGTTCCTGCTGGCGTTCTACATGTATGCGCCCGATGCCATCGGCTTGGTGGTGGTGTCGTACATCTTCCACGGCTTCTTCTACGGCATCACCATTCCGCTGTTGTGGGCAATGATTGCGGACGTGGCGGACTACTCGGAGTGGCGCAACCGGCGCCGTGCCACCGCCATCATCTTCTCGGCGATGCTGTGCGGCTTGAAGGTGGGCCTGAGCGTAGGTGGTGCGCTGGTCGCCGGCATTCTTGCGCACTACGGTTATGTGGCGGAGGCGGCCTCGCAGTCGCCTGGCGTGGTCAATGGCATTCGCCTTACCGTGAGCGTGTTCTGCTCCATGCCGTTCCTGCTCGCGGTGGGTTTGTTGTTCCTTTATCGGATCGACAAGTCGCTGGAGCGTCGCATCGAGCAGGAGCTGGGTGAGCGACGCCTTGCCGCTGCTTCCTGACATCAGTCTTTACGGAACCTATCCATGTCGGATGAAACGACTTCGGTCGATCTGTCGTCGCTGGCCGCCAGGGCCATTTCGAAGCCGCTGGTGACGCATATCTACACGGCCGATCCCTCGGCGCATGTGTTCGAGGGAAAGATCTACATCTATCCGTCGCACGACATCGAAGGCGGTGTGCCGTTCAACGACAACGGCGACCATTTCTGCATGGAGGACTATCACGTCTTCCGCATGGATGCGCCCGATGGCGACGTGGTCGATTGCGGCGTGGCATTGCACGTCAACGATGTGCCGTGGGCGGAGCGCCAGATGTGGGCGCCGGATGCGGCGACCAAGGACCGCCGCTATTACCTGTACTTTCCCGCCAAACGCAGCAACGGCCTGTTCCAGATTGGCGTGGCGGTGTCCGATCGTCCCGAGGGTCCGTTCGCACCAGAACCCGAGGCCATCGTGGGCAGCTATTCCATCGACCCGGCCGTGTTCGGCGATGACGACGGCGCCTTCTACATGGTGTTCGGCGGCATCTGGGGCGGGCAGTTGCAGAAGTACCGCAACAACACCTACGCGGCGTCGAACGAGGAACCGCCGGCGCACGAGCCGGCGCTGGGTCCGCGTATCGCGCGACTGGGCGCGGACATGACGCAGTTCGCCGAGTCGCCACGCGAAATCCTGATCGTCGACGAAGACGGCCAGCCGTTGCTCGCGGGCGATCACGATCGCCGTTATTTCGAAGGCCCGTGGCTGCACAGGTATCGCGGCATGTACTACCTGTCGTATTCGACAGGCGATACGCATTTCCTCTGCTATGCCACGAGCGACAACCCGTACGGTCCGTTCGTCTATCGAGGCAAGATCCTTACCGAAGTGGTGGGTTGGACCACGCATCACTCGATCTGCGAGATCGCCGGCAAGTGGTACCTCTTCTATCACGACGCCATCCTGTCGGGCGGCGTGACGCATCTGCGTTCCATCAAGATGACCGAGCTGACGTACGACGCGAATGGTCATATCGAGTGCATGCATCCCTATGGCCGCTGATCGCGATCTGTCGGTGGCGCCTGTCGACCCTGCCCAGACGCCGATGGCGCCGGGCGAGTTGATCCATATCGGCCGCGGTGCGCTCAGTGTCGTCATCGCTCCCGAGGCGGGTGGGCGCGTTGCGCAGATTCGCCACGACGGCCTCGAATGGCTGGTCGGCCATGACGATGATCACCAGGCGATGATCGCGTGGGGCAGCTACCCGATGCTGCCGTGGGCGGGACGCATACGGCACGGTCAATTCGGGTTCGACGGCCAGCGCTATGCCTTGCCGATCAATCTCGGTGCGCACGCCATTCACGGCGTGGGCCTCGCCTTGCCGTGGCGAGTTGATGGGCATGGGCCGCACGACGCCGAACTCTCGCTTGACCTGCCGCAGGACGAGCGTTGGCCGTTCGGCGGTCGCGCGCATCAGCGCTTCGAAGTGACCGAGCGTGCGTTGCGCATGGAGTTGTCCGTCACGGCGGGCAAGCAGGGCATGCCGGTCACGCTCGGCTGGCATCCGTGGTTCCGAAAGCCCGATTGCCTCGACTTCGCGCCCACGCGTGCCTATCCGCGCGACGACGAAGGCATCGCGTGCCTGCCGCTGATCGATCCGCCCGCCTCGCCCTGGGACGATTGCTTCATCAATACGCGGCCGGTGGAGTTGCAACGCGCGGGACAGCGCCTGCGACTTTCCTCCGACTGCGGCCATTGGGTGGTCTACGACGAACCCGCGCATGCCACCTGCGTCGAACCGCAAAGCGGGCCGCCCGATGCATTCAATCTGGGGCTGGCGCGCAACCTCGCGCCGGAGGAATCCCTGTCGGCATGGTTCCTGCTGGAGTGGCTGTAACCCGGGTGCGCGTCAGTGAGGCGCTAGAATGCGCGCATGCATATCTTCAAAGAATTCCATATCGAGGCGGCGCACCGCCTTCCGAACGTGCCGCCGGGCCACAAGTGCGCGCGGCTGCACGGCCATTCGTTCCGCATCGAGATTCATGTCGAAGGCGAGCCCGATCCCACGCTTGGCTGGGTGATGGACTTCGCGGACGTCAAATCCGCCTTCGCACCGCTGTTCGACCAGCTCGATCACCACTACCTCAACGATATCGAAGGCCTGGAGAACCCCACCAGCGAGATGCTTTCGCGCTGGATCTTCAAGCGCCTGCAGCCGGCGTTGCCGGGGTTGGACAAGGTGGTGGTGCACGAGACCTGCACGTCAGGCGCCAGTTGTAGCCGTGACAGCTTTTGACGCGTCGCAATAAGTCATCGTTTACGCGTAATGCGCTGTGAATATTGAATTTTTCGTGACACGACGGCGTGTCAGGTAAAAATATATTGCATTGCACAATTTGACTTGGTAGTTTAGCTGCCACTACCCCCAATCCCGTCGAGGGACCAAGTCATGACGCAGCAACTGAACGCTCAGATTTTCGCCTACGCCAAGCAGCTGGCCGACAGCGCCTTCAAGGCACAGTCGGTGGCCCTGAAGGGTCTGGAGCAGGTCGCCGAACTGCAGATTCGCGCGCTGGAAAAGCAGTCTGAAGCGGCTGCCGACTTCATCAGTGGCGCCCTCGAAACCCGTGATGTCGATGGTCTGCGCGTGCTGTGGGAAAAGGCTGCCACCGCCGGTCGCGAGAATGCCGAGCGCGCCGTGGCCGTGACCCAGGAAATCATCGCCGTGACGCAGAAGACCGCCGAGTCGCTCAGCGCGCTCGTGCAGGAACAGCAGCAGGCTGCCAATGACGCCGTGGCCGCTCCGGTCGCTGCCGTCAAGAAGGCCGCCGCCGCGGCTTCCAAGTAATACCGCTTACCAGACGCAGCGCTTCTTCCCCCCAGTTGCGTCAAAGGGCCGGACGGTTGTCCGGCCCTTTTTCTATTCGTGAGTTCTCACGATATGGCCCGGTTTTGTGAACAGATTGGCCGCTGGACAAGATGTCGCGCCGGGCGCGGCTTGTCGCTGTAAATGCCTCGCTGATATACTTTTTGGGATTGGACCGTGGCCCGCAGCTGGTTCGGTGCCGCCTAGAGCGAAGCCGCGCGGGAACGTCACGTGATCAACAGTCTTGCTTCCGGTCGTCGTCTGGCACTGCGCATTATTTTGCTGCAGGTGGCCGTGGCGGCGGCCTTGGCTCTCACCTTCCTGATGCAGGGGCCCCGCGAAGCGCTGGCGGCCGCTGCAGGCGCCACCCTCGTGGCGCTGGGCACCGCGCTCCTGGCGTGGCGCACCTTCAGTGGTCTTGGTGGCGGCGGCATGACCATGTGGCGCGTGATGTCAGGTATGGTCCTGAAGTGGATCGTGATCGGCGGAGGGCTCGTCGCGATCCTGGGTCAATGGAAATTACCGCCACTAGCTGCCATCACGGGGCTGGTGGCTGCTTACGCAATAAATCTGCTGGCGTTCAGATTCAAGGGCTAACACATGGCAAGCGAGCCGCAGGGCGGACTAACTGAATACATCCAGCATCACCTTCACCACAACACGGTGAGTCTGGGTGACAGCGCGTTCATGAAGATCCACGTGGACTCGATCCTCGTGGCCTTCCTGCTGGGCGCGGTGTTCTGCCTGTGGTTCTGGCTCAAGGCCCGCAAGGCCACCTCGGGCGTGCCGTCGAAGGGCCAGGCCTTCGTCGAGCTGATCGTGGAGTTCGTCGACACGCAGGTGAAGGACACCTTCCACGGCGACCGCCGCACGGTGACGCCGCTGGCGCTGTCGATCTTCATGTGGGTGACCTTCCTCAATGCGATGGACTTGCTGCCGCTGGACGCGCCGAGCTGGGGCGTGAAGACGCTCGCCGGTGCCGAGGCGGCACATCACACCTTCTTCCGCTGGGTGCCGACCGCCGACATCAACACCACGGTGGGCCTGGCCCTGGCCGTGTTCTTCATCGTGCTGGGTCATGGCATCAAGGCCAAGGGCGGCCTGGGCTTCGGCAAGGAATTGATGACCGCGCCGTTCCATGCGCACAACCCGGTGGTCGTGGCCATCCTGGTGCCGTTCAATTTCCTGCTCAATGTCGTGGAATACCTGTCTAAGCCGGTGTCGCTCGCCATGCGACTGTTCGGCAACATGTACGGTGGCGAGCTGGTGTTCATGCTGATCGCGGGCCTGTTCGCAGGCTGGATCAGCTTCCTTCCGGGCGTGATCTTCAATACGGCGTGGGCCATCTTCCACATCCTGATCATCCTGCTGCAGGCGTTCATCTTCATGATGCTGACCATCGTCTACATCGCGACGGCGCGTGAGCATCACTGAGTTCTTGTTCCATCCGGTTTCGCTTCAAATCGCTTTGCCCTAATCACACCTTTAGAAAGATTCACAGGAGATTTCCATGAACCTCGTCGAACTCGTCGCTCACGTCCAGGGCCTCACCGCCATCGCCATCGGCATCATCATCGGCCTCGGCGCTCTGGGCGCTTGCTTGGGTATCGCCATCATGGGTTCCAAGTTCCTCGAGTCGGCCGCCCGTCAGCCGGAACTGGTTCCGCTGCTGCAGGGCCGCATGTTCCTGCTCGCCGGCCTGATCGACGCCGCGTTCATCATCGGCCTGGCCGTGGCGCTGCTGTTCGCGTTCTCGAACCCGCTGATCGCCGCGCTCAAGACCGCCGTCGCCGGCTGATTGTCGCGAATTGAGTCGTCGCAGCGGCCATCCGCTGCGACGATTGGCGGTTTAACGCGTTACCGGAGTTAATTGGAAAGCTCATGGATATCAATCTGACTTTCCTGGGCCAGATGGTCTCTTTTGCCATCCTGGTCTGGTTCACCACCAAGTTCATCTGGCCGCAGCTCAATCACGCGATTGAAGAGCGTCAGAAGAAGGTTGCCGATGGTCTGGCTGCCGCCGAGAAGGCGCGTGCCGAACTCAAGGACGCCGACGCCAAGGTGGCCGTCGAGATCAAGCAGGCCCGTCAGCAGGCCAACGAGATCATCGAGCGTGCCCAGCAGCAGGCCAACCAGATCGTGGACAAGGCCCGTGCCGAAGCCGTGACCGAGGCCAACCGCCTGAAGGCGAATGCGGCCGAGGAAATCGTCAGCATGCAGCAGCGTGCGCGCGAAGAACTGCGTGGCTGGGTTGGCCGTCTGGCTGTCCAGGGCGCGGAGAAGATCGTGCAGCGCGAAGTCGACGCCAACGCCCACAAGGCGATGCTCGACCAGCTCGCAGCCGAGATCTAAGCCATGGCCCAGGCAATCACCCTCGCCCGACCGTATGCACGTGCCGCCTTCGAGGTGGCCCATGCGGCCGGCGCGCTTGGCGCATGGTCGCAGGCGTTGGCCTTTGCCGCGGAAGTGGCGAAGGATCCGCGCGTGGCCGGTTTCGGCAACGATCCGCGCGTGGCGCCGGAACAGCTCGTCGCGCTGCACCTGCCGCAGGGCATGGCGGCCGACGCGCCGTTCGCCCGTTTCCTGGGCGAGCTGGCCGAGCATCGTCGCATGGCGCTGCTGCCGGACATTGCCGCGCTGTTCGAAGAGTACAAGCGCGAATCGGAGTCGCAGCTGCTGGTGAAGGTGACCAGTGCGTTCGCTCTGGATGCCGCGCAGGCTGAACAGCTCAAGGCGTCGCTCAAGCGCCGCTTCAAGCGCGAGATCGAACTGGAAACCCAGGTCGATGCCTCGCTGCTCGGCGGCGTGGTGATCGACACCGGCAGCGAAGTGATCGACGGTTCGGCCCGTGGTCGTCTGGCGCGCATGACCCGCGCGCTGACGGCGTAAGCATTTAAGCGAAGTCCGTTTCGCGAAGAGTCGCCGGCAGCGGCAAGACTCTTCAAAAAAGACTCAAATCTCAGGATATCGACCCATGTCCAGCTCCACCTTGAACCCGTCCGAGATCAGCGAACTGATCAAGACCCGCATCGAGCAGTTCAAGCTCGGCGCGGAAGCACGCAACGAAGGCACGATCATCAGCGTGTCCGACGGCATCGTGCGCATCCACGGTCTGGCCGACGTGATGCAGGGCGAAATGATCGAACTGCCGGGCAATTCGTATGCGCTGGCGCTGAACCTCGAGCGTGACTCGGTGGGCGCCGTGGTGCTGGGCGAATACCAGCACCTGCGCGAAGGCGACACCGCCAAGACCACCGGCCGCATCCTCGAAGTGCCGACCGGTCCGGAGCTGCTGGGACGCGTCGTCGACGCGCTGGGCAACCCGATCGACGGCAAGGGCCCGCTGAATGCCAAGACCAGCTCGGCGATCGAAAAGGTCGCGCCGGGCGTGATCTGGCGCAAGTCGGTCGACCAGCCGGTGCAGACCGGCTACAAGTCCGTCGACTCGATGATCCCGATCGGCCGTGGCCAGCGCGAGCTGATCATCGGCGACCGCCAGACCGGCAAGACCGCGCTGGCCATCGATGCGATCATCAACCAGAAAGATTCCGGCATTAAGTGCATCTACGTCGCCATCGGCCAGAAGCGCTCGTCGATCGCCAACGTGGTGCGCAAGCTCGAAGAGAACGGCGCGCTGGCCAACACCATCATCGTGGTGGCCTCGGCGTCCGAGTCGGCGGCGCTGCAGTACATCGCGCCATACTCCGGCTGCGCCATGGGCGAGTACTTCCGCGACCGCGGTGAAGACGCGCTGATCATCTATGACGATCTGTCCAAGCAGGCCGTGGCCTACCGCCAGATCTCGCTGCTGCTCAAGCGCCCGCCGGGCCGCGAAGCCTACCCGGGCGACGTGTTCTATCTGCACTCGCGCCTGCTCGAGCGCGCCGCGCGCGTCTCCGAGGAGTACGTCGAGAAGTTCACCAACGGCGAAGTGAAGGGCAAGACCGGTTCGCTGACCGCGCTGCCGATCATCGAAACGCAGGCCGGTGACGTCTCCGCGTTCGTGCCGACCAACGTGATCTCGATCACCGACGGCCAGATCTTCCTGGAAACCGACCTGTTCAACGCCGGCATCCGTCCGGCCGTGAACGCCGGTATCTCGGTGTCGCGCGTGGGCGGTGCTGCCCAGACCAAGATCGTGAAGAAGCTGTCCGGCGGCGTGAAGCTGGCCCTGGCGCAGTTCCGCGAGCTGGCTGCGTTTGCGCAGTTCGCCTCGGATCTGGACCCGGCCACCCGCGCCCAGCTGGACCGCGGCCAGCGCGTGACCGAGCTGATGAAGCAGGCGCAGTACGCCCCGCTCTCCATCGCCGAACTCGCGCTGTCGGTGTACGCCGCTGAAAAGGGCTACCTCGACGACCTGCCGGTCAACAAGGTGCTGCCGTTCGAGAAGGGCCTGCATGCCTTCATGCACCAGAACCACGGCGAGCTGATGAAGAAGATCGTCGCCACCGGTGACTGGAACAACGACATCGAAGCCACCTTCAAGTCCTCGCTCGACGAGTACAAGAAGACCGGCAGCTGGTAAGCAGTAACAGGGTGTACGGCCGTCTGGACGGCCGTACCGAACTCCGGTGAAGACCACCGGGATCGCACTAACCCACTAGGTTGAGGCAAACGTGGCAAGCGGACGCGAAATCAAAACCAAGATCAAGAGCACGCAGAACATGCGCAAGGTGACGCGCGCGCTCGAAATGGTCTCGGCCTCGAAGATCCGCAAGGCGCAGGATCTGATGAAGGCCTCGCGTCCCTATGCGCGTGCCATGCGCAAGGTGATCGCGCACGTGGCCCAGGCCAGCACCGACTTCAGCCATCCGTTCCTGCTGGAACGCGAGAAGGTGCAGCGCGTCGGTTTCCTGGTCATCAGCACCGACCGCGGCCTGTGCGGCGGCCTGAACTCGAACCTGTTCCGTCGCCTGCTGCCGATCATCAGCGAATGGCAGGAAAAAGGCGCTGAAGTCGACGTGATCGCCGTCGGCCAGAAGGCCAACCAGTTCTTCCGCCGCATCAAGGGCGTGAACCTGATCGGCAGCATCGGCCACCTGGGTGAAAAGCCGAAGGTGGAAAGCCTGGTCGGCGTGATCAAGATCGCGCTCGATGCGTACACCGCAGGCAAGCTAGATCGCGTGTTCCTGGCGCACAACGATTTCATCAACACCATGACGCAGAAGCCGGCGATCCACGCGCTGCTGCCGCTGCCGGTGGTGGCTCAGGAGATGGTGGGTGGCGAAGGCAAGCCGAACTCGCCGGATTTCCCGGTGGCCGGCCTCACGCTCGAGCAGAAGCACGACTGGGATTACATCTACGAACCCGATGCAGCCACGGTGCTGGAACACGTGCTGGCGCGCTACATCGAGTCGGTGGTCTACCAGGGCGTGCTGGAAAACCTGGCCAGCGAACATGCCGCGCGCATGGTCGCCATGAAGAGCGCATCGGACAACGCCAACAAGGTGATCGGCGAACTCACGCTGATCTACAACAAGGCGCGTCAGGCGGCGATCACCCAGGAAATTTCCGAGATTGTCGGTGGTGCGGCGGCGGTTTAACTGCGATCGTCCCTGATTGCCAGATTCAAGAAGCAACCATCCATGGTTGCACTACTTAACAAGAGCGACGCACTGGCGGCGCTTGTACTGAACCTAAAAGATCCATCCGGAGCACATCCATGAGCCAGGGCAAAGTTGTACAGATCATCGGCGCGGTTATCGACGTGGAGTTCGCACGCGACCAGGTGCCGCAGGTTTACGACGCGCTGAAGGTCGACGGCACCGACATCACGCTGGAAGTCCAGCAGGTGCTGGGTGACGGCATCGTCCGCACGATCGCCCTCGGTTCCACCGACGGCTTGAAGCGTGGCCTCGTGGCCCGCAACACCGGCGAAGGCATCAAGGTGCCGGTCGGCAAGGCCACGCTGGGCCGCATCATGGACGTGCTGGGCAACCCCATCGACGAAGCCGGTCCGATCGGCGAAGAAGACCGTTGGGTCATCCATCGCGAGGCGCCGAGCTACGACGACCAGGCCGCTGCGAACGACCTGCTGGAAACCGGCATCAAGGTCATCGACCTGGTGTGCCCGTTCGCCAAGGGCGGCAAGGTCGGCCTGTTCGGCGGCGCCGGCGTGGGCAAGACCGTGAACATGATGGAACTCATCAACAACATCGCCAAGGCGCACTCGGGTCTGTCCGTGTTCGCCGGCGTGGGCGAGCGTACCCGCGAGGGCAACGACTTCTACCACGAGATGAAGGACTCCAACGTGCTCGACAAGGTCGCGATGGTGTACGGCCAGATGAACGAGCCGCCGGGCAACCGTCTGCGCGTGGCGCTGACCGGCCTGACCATGGCCGAGTACTTCCGCGACGAGAAGGACGCGTCGGGCAAGGGCAAGGACGTGCTGCTGTTCGTGGACAACATCTACCGCTACACGCTGGCCGGTACCGAAGTGTCCGCACTGCTCGGCCGCATGCCGTCGGCGGTGGGTTACCAGCCGACGCTGGCCGAGGAAATGGGCGTGCTGCAGGAGCGCATCACCTCGACCAAGACCGGTTCGATCACCTCAATCCAGGCCGTCTACGTGCCCGCGGATGACCTTACCGACCCGTCGCCGGCTACCACCTTCGCTCACCTTGATGCGACCGTGGTGCTGAGCCGCAACATCGCTTCGCTGGGTATCTACCCGGCCGTGGATCCGCTGGACTCCACCAGCCGCCAGCTCGATCCGAACGTGATCGGCGCCGAGCACTACGACGTGGCCCGTCGCGTGCAGGGCACGCTGCAGAAGTACAAGGAGCTCAAGGACATCATCGCGATCCTGGGCATGGACGAACTGTCGGAAGACGACAAGCTGGCCGTGTCGCGCGCCCGCAAGATCGAGCGCTTCTTCTCGCAGCCGTTCCACGTGGCCGAAGTGTTCACCGGTTCGCCGGGCAAGTACGTGCCGCTGAAGGAAACCATCCGCGGCTTCAAGATGATCGTGGACGGCGACGTGGACCACCTGCCGGAGCAGGCGTTCTACATGGTCGGCGGCATCGACGAGGCCATCAAGAAGGCCGAGGAAATGGGCGCCAAGAAGGCGGCCTGATCCTCTGACGGCGCGCGGAGCAGTTGATTAAGAGTCAACTGCTCTACCGCCACTGCTTCAAACGCATCGGAATACCGTCATGAGTCATACCCTCCGTGTCGACATCGTCAGCGCCGAAGCCGAGATCTTCTCCGGCGACGCGCAGCTCGTGGTCGCCACCGGCGAGATGGGCGAACTGGGCATCGCGCCCCGCCATGCGCCGCTGATCACGCGTCTGAAGCCCGGCCACGTGGACGTGGTGCTGACCAGCGGCGAGCGTCAGCAGTTCTGGGTGTCCGGCGGCATTCTGGAAGTGCAGCCGCAGGTCGTCACCGTGCTGGCCGACACCGCCGCGCGCGCGTCCGACCTGGATGAAGCCGCAGCCCAGCGCGCCAAGCAGGAAGCCGAGGACGCCCTGGCCAATCGCACCGACGCGATGGAAATCGCCGAGGCGCAGGCCAAGCTGGCCGAGGCCATCACCCAGCTGCAGGCGCTGGAGCGCTTGCGCAAGACGCTCAAGCACTGAGCGTGCTCGCCGGGTGATATCCCGCAGAACGCCGGCCCTGGGCCGGCGTTTTTGTTTATGCTGAGGCCAATCGACAACGGGCAGCGACATGGACGCGAAGCATCACGGTGGTTGGTCGCGATGGTTGCTGGTGACTCTCGGCATGACACTGGTCGGTTGCGCAAGCGTGCAGCCCTCTGCCCCGTCCAGGCCAACCACCGAAGGCGACACCTCTTATCGCGCCGTGGCCAAGGACGATATGCAGCACTACCAGCTCGCCCTGGGCGAGATTTCCACTGGTGCGGTTCCCTCGAGCCATCCGGCGCCGGTCTATCCGGTCGCCTTGCTCGACCAACGACTGCCGCCACAGGAAGTGGAAGCCGTTCTGGTCGTCGACGAGGCAGGCAAGGTGGTTGAGGTGCGCATCGCCGAGGAGCAGCAGGCCGATGCGCGTACCAGGCTCTTCGATGATGCCGTGCGCGCCGCCGCCATGCAGTGGACGTTCGAGCCGCTGCGCATCAGCCAGTGGGCGTCGGATGCCAACGGCAACACGCACGAGGTCGGCAGCGAGGCTCGTCCTTTCAGTCTCGCTTACGTGTTCCGCTTCGCCTGGAAAGACGGCAAGCCGCTCACCGACGCCAGCGCCTCGCCATAGCCATACGGTCTACATCCTCAGGCCCTTAGGGCCACTTGCATCGGCTGCTATCCTCCGCCGCTAGTCGAAGAAGGCCCGCCTCATGCTCAAGACCACGCCATTGCACGTCATCGTTCTCGCCGCCGGCGAGGGCAAGCGCATGAAATCGAAAAAGGCCAAGGTGCTGATGCCGCTGGCCGGACGACCGCTGCTTGCCCATGTGCTGGAGGCGGCGCGTGCCTTGCAGCCGCAGGCGATCCACGTGGTCTATGGGCATTGCGGCGAACAGGTGCGGGCCGCCTTCAAGGGGCAGGACGACTTGCGCTGGGTCTTGCAGTCGCAGCGCCTCGGTACTGGCCATGCGGTACGCGAAGCCCTGCTGGACGTGCCGGACGACGTCACCGTGCTGGTGCTCTACGGCGACGTGCCGCTGACGCGTGCGCAGACGCTGGAGAAGCTGGTGCAAGCCGAAGGCACGGTGAGCCTGCTGGCCACCCGCGTGGCCAATCCCTTCGGCTATGGCCGCGTGCTGCGCGACGGCAACTGCTTCGTGCGTGCCGTGGTGGAGGAAAAAGATGCCGACGACGCGCAACGCGCGATCAATCTGATCAACACGGGCATCGTCGCCGCCGATGCGGTCGCACTGAAGCGATGGACGTCCAAACTCGACCGCAACAATGTGCAGGGCGAGTACTACCTCACCGACATTTTCGCCATGGCTGCCGACGAGAATCGCGCCGCCGCCTGCGTGGAGTGCGAGGACGAATACGAAGCCGCGGGCGCCAACAATCCATGGCAGCTGGCGGAACTCGAAGCACAGTACCGCTCGCGTGCAGCCAAGGCGCTGGCGCTCGAAGGCGTGCGCATCGCCGATCCGCTGCGCATCGACGTGCGCGGCAAGGTCAGCGCCGGCATGGATGTCGAGATCGACATCGACGTGATACTCGAAGGCAACGTCGCGCTGGGCGACGACGTACAGATCGGTGCGTTCACGCGCCTGAAGGATGTCTCGCTGGCGGCCGGCACGGTGGTCCAGGCGCATTGCGATCTCGAAGGTGTAGTGACGCATGGCCCGTGCACCATCGGTCCGTTTGCACGCCTGCGCCCGGGGACCGAACTGGCATCGGGCGTGCACATCGGCAACTTCGTCGAGACCAAGAAGGCGTCTCTGGGTGAAGGCAGCAAGGCCAATCACCTGAGTTATCTCGGCGATACCGTGATCGGCGGCGGCGTGAACATCGGCGCCGGCACCATCACCTGCAATTACGACGGCGCCAACAAGCATCTCACCGTCATCGGTGACCGTGCCTTCATCGGTTCCAACAGCGCGCTGGTGGCGCCCGTGGTCATCGGCCCCGATGCGACCATCGGCGCGGGGTCCGTCATCGGCAAGGAAGCGCCTGCCGGCGAGCTGACGATCGCCCGCGCCAAGCAGGTGACCTTGCATGGATGGAAGCGGCCGACCAAGCAGAAGTGATCTGCCGCTTCCGCTGCCTGCAGCCGTGGTGGCTTTGCACGTCAATCAAGGACAAATCATGCGCGTCAGGATGATGGCCGTTACTGCTCTGGGCCTGTTGTTGAGTGCGTGTGCGAGTGTGCCTGGCGCTGGCCAGGCTCCCGTGCAATTGTTCGGCGCGCAGGATGCACCGCGGTTTCACGCCTACCTGGCGTGCACCAGCCATACGGTCGACTGCACCATCGTGCAGCGAGCCTTCGACCGCTGGGCGGACGAGCGACATGTCGCGTTGGATGCCGTGGCGCCGGACAACGCGGCCTTCATGACGGGTAAGCCATCGCCTGCTACCGAGCAATCACAGCCTTATCGCGTCACGATGCGCTATGCGCCTGACCTCTCCGCACCCGCCAATCCCATGGGCGGCGGCAGCATGCGTCCCATGATCAGCTACACCGCGACGGTGCACGTGTTCGATGCCGCGACGGGCCGCCTCCTGAAAACGATGTCGTTCAAGGACAAGGCCATCATCGATCAGGACGGCGGACCGGCGAATCCATACATCGATGCGCAGGTGCACGCGTTCCTCAAACAGCTCGACCCTGCCTACGCGAGGGCGTCCGCGTCCTGACCTGTCGTCGCTGCGCCGCCACGCGAGCAGTGGGTGCCCGACACAGGCAGAAGCGGCGGCTTCGTCACACTGCACTTTTGTCTGACTCGCGCGCCGCGGGCGCCCGCGTATAAGCTCATTTCCGCTGGTGAGACAGGGGGTGGTCCATGCGCTTTCCGTTCCGTAACGTCGTTGTGATCGTCGTCATGGCGTGGCTGTGGGGGCTGGGTCCGCAGGTTCATGCGGCAGCAGGCGTGCGCGAGTTGCCTTCCTCGCCCGAGATGCAGTCGGCGCCAGGCACTGATTACGCACTGCGAACGGCTCCGTTTGCGGGCGCGACCGTCACGTTGATCGATGTGCACTCCGGTGCCGGTGACTGGACCCGGCCCGACGTCGGCAAGCTGCCCGCGCTTCCGTCGCCTCCGTCATCGGCGAAGGATGCCGTGCAATGGTTCTACGGCAGCGTGGCGGGCTGGATGGCGGTTCCCACGGGCTGGCGCGTGCAGCGTGCCGCGATCGGCGCCGACGCGAATGCACGCTACACCTTCGTCGCGCCGGAGGGCGCCGCATTGGGCTGGGTGACCTACGCCGTGATCCCGGCCTGCGAAGAGTGCCTGTTGCAGGAGTCGGAAGGTTTGCTGCCCGATGCCGGCGAACAGCTGGCGGCGCGTCACGACGCCACGCCGATCAACCTTGGGCAGACCAATCCGGTGATGAGCTGGCAATCCCGTCCGGATGACTGCACGGCGCTGTTCCGCTACCGCTCGGGAGGCTTGACCGTCCACGCGGCGGTGCTGAGTAGCGTGCCTGTTTCCGCGCTGGCCAGCGGCAAGGGCGCGCTCGCGCTGGCGGATGTCTACGCAGCGCTGCCGGCGGCCAAATCGGCGCTGGCCGACTACATGGTGGGCAGCTTCCGGCAGGCGTTTCCTGCCTGCCAGTCGCCGCAAGGCTGGTCGGGCTGATCAGGCGTAACGCCAGCCGTCGATCTCCACCAGCAATTCGCTGCGGCAGATGTCGCCATGCAGCAGCAGCACCGGCACGCCGGGCAGGCGGTGCTGCAGGAAATCGCGCACCACGGGCGCATCGGTGGGATGCCGTACGTACGCCTTGAGCGGCGACTGCGTGTCGAAGCCGGCCGGCATATTGGCGCTGGCCAGCAGGGCTTCCAGGTTCACCAGCGTTTCGTCGAGCTGCGCGAGCAGGTCGTCTTCATGAGCGGACGCATGCCCAACCACGGCGGCGGTGCCGGAGATCGCCAGCGCGTCCTCGCCAGGCAGCGTCATGGCCCGGGCAAAGCTGGGCGGGGTACGGCCATACTGGCGTGGATAGCGCCAGGCGCTGACCTGACGCGGGTTCTCCACGCGCCCGCCCGGCTCGTCGCAGGCCAGCAGGTAGACCTGCAGGCGCGGGGCACTGGCGTGATGGCCGATGGCGGTGGCCGCTGGGAAGCCTTCGGCGAAGAAGCTGCCCATGCCTTCGGCGCGCCCCTCGCAGAACTGCTTGTAGCGCTCGACGTCGCCTTCGCCCTGGTTGATGTCGGCCAGGTAGTTCCAGATGCGCAGCACGTGGCGTTCGCGACGCGAGGCGACGAACTCGCATAGCTGCGCGTAGGCGGTTGCTGCTGTAGCGCTTGGGCCTCCATGCGTATTTTCGTCAGCGGTGATCGCGGCAAATAGCCAGCCGTCACCGCTGGACCATTGCAGCTCGCCAACTCGCCCATGTGTCACGGGGCCATCGACCTGCCAGATTTCCAGCGGCGTAGGTGCGTCGAAATCTTCCAGATCGACGTTGAGCCAGCGCGGATCGGCGCTTCGCGGCGCGCCCGTGCCGAAGCCGAACACGGCCAGCGTGCCTGCTTCCTGCAAAACCGTCTCCGGGTCGACCCACCGGTACGACACCTGCGGCGCACGGTGCAACGCAGGCCTTACGTTTTCACAACCCTGAACCATGGGCATCCAACCGGAGAAACTGGGACGCTATGTTACACTGGCCGGCCTGCGGCTCTGGGGGAGAGACGCAAGAATTCGAGTACGGAAACGGCATGGCCGAGCAGAGCACCGCACAACATGAACTGGCCACGCTGATCGTGGACAGCCTCAATCTGGAAACCGTCACGGCGGACCAGATTGACCCCGATGCCCCGCTTTTCGGCGGTGATCTGGGCCTGGACTCCATCGACGCATTGGAAATCGCGCTGGCCGTGTCCAAGCGCTACGGCTTCCAGCTGCGCTCGGACAACCCCGAGAATCGCAAGATCTTCACCAGTCTGCGCACTCTTTCCGAGCACATTGAACGGCACCGCGCCGTTTAACCAACATCGGGCATGATGCATTGCGCACGCGGCAGACTTCAGGTCGTGCCGTTCCGTTGTCACGCAGGCTGAGCCATCCATGTCGTCCCTGATCGCACCCTCACCGAAATCGACGTCGCGGCGCTGGATGCCGCTGATGTTCGGCTATCCGGTACTTGCGATGGCAGGCGTGCTCACCCATAGCCAGGGTTTCTCGCTGGCGGCGTGCGCCTTGCTGCTTACCGTGCTGATGATTCCTGCGCTCGCCACGCGTCGCGCCATGCCGTGGCTCGTGTGGACGGGCACGCTGGCGGCCATGGCCTGGTTGTGGCTGCACGGCATGGTCGGCCTGTTGCTGGAATGCGTGCCCATTGCCATCAACGTGTTGCTGGCGTGCCTGTTCGGCCGCACCTTGCGCGCCGGGCGCGTGCCGCTGATCGCGCGTTTCATCGAGGCGCTGGAAGGTCCCGAGCGTCTCGCCGTTCCCGGCATCGCGCCCTACGCGCGTCATCTCACCTGGTTCTGGACGCTGCTCACGGCGACACAGGCGCTGGTGCTGGCAGTGTTGCTGTTGTGCGCGGAGCCGGGCGGCTTGCTCAGCTCGTTGGGCCTTGCCTCGCCGTGGCCCGTGCATGCGGGTCTGGCACAGTCGTATGTGCATGTGGGCGGTTATGTGTTGATCGCCAGCGCGTTCCTGCTGGAAAACGTGTTCCGTCGCTGGCACCTGCGCCATGTGCATCATCCGCGCCTGCATGAGCTGGCGCTGGGCCTCGCCGCTCGCTGGCCCACGCTGGTGCGCGGCGAGGATTCGGCGTCGCCATGAATCAGGCGTCGTTCCAGCGCGCGTTTCGCGTGGCGGCTGATCACCCCAGTCTGCCCGGGCATTTTCCCGGTTCACCGCTGGTGCCGGGCGTAATGTTGCTGGAGCAGGTGGCGCTGGCGCTGCGCGATTGGCGCGGCGAGCGGCTGGCACGCGTGCTGGACGCCAAGTTTGTTGCACCGCTGTTGCCGGAACAGGATGCCCAGGTCGCTCTGACTGAAGCACATGGTCGCGTGCGTTTCGAGATTCGTCGAGGGGACGATCTGCTCGCGCGCGGCTCCATCGAGGGAACGATATGACTGAGCACTGGCAGAATCGCCCGGAGGGCGGTGGGCGTTTCGCGCTGTGGCTGATCCGCAGCATCGCGTTATATGGCGGCCGTCCGCTTGGCCGCGTGATCCTGTATCCCATCACGCTGTATTTCTACCTTCGCCGTGGGCCCGAGCGCGAAGCGTCGCGCCGTTTCCTGGAGCGCGTGCTCGACAAGCCGGTGACACCCTGGCATGTGATGAAGCACATCCACTGCTTTGCCTCGACCATGCTCGATCGCGTGTTCCTGCTCGCGCGCGGCGAAAAGGGCTTCGAGGTTACGGTGGAAGGCCTTGAACAGCTCGAAGCCAGCTTTGCACAGGGGCGTGGTGTGCTCCTGCTGGGCACGCACCAGGGTAGTTTCGAGGCGTTGCGCACGCTCAGCTCGCGCCGGCCGGGCACGCGGCTGCGGGTGGTGCTGGACAAGCAGAAGACGCCGGCCCTGACGGAGCTGCTCGAAGCGCTGGCTCCCGACGTGGGCGCCAACGTCATCGACGCCTCCAAGGGTGGTCCGTCCATCACACTCGCCATGGCCGAAGCCTGCGAACAAGGCGCCATGGTGGCGCTGCTGGCCGATCGCGGACGCGAACATGAAGTGCTGCGCCGCACGACCTTCCTGGGCGAACCCGCGCCGTTTCCCGTGGGGCCCTGGCTGCTCGCGCACAGCCTGCGCGTGCCGGTGGTGCTGTGCTTCGGCTTGTACGAAGGCGGCAACCGCTATCGCCTGATCTTCGAGCCGTTCGCCGAACGCATCGAGATTCCGCGACAGGATCGTGCACAGGCGCTGGACGCGGTCATCGCCCGCTTTGCCCGACGCGTGGAACACTACATCCACGTCGCCCCCTACAACTGGTTCAACTTCTATGACTTCTGGCAGCAAGACGTGGACACTGCTGTGCGGCCTGATGCTGTCGCTGTGCGCGAACGCGTCGGCGCCTGAAGACGCTGCGACCGCACGGGCGCTGGTGGCATCGCTGGGGCGGCCCGCTCCCGCGAGCACGCCGTTTGCCGAAGCGCGCTTCATGAAAATGCTGGAGCGGCCGCTGGTGGTGTCCGGGCAGCTTGCATGGCTCGGCGGCGACAAACTGGAGCGCACGGTGGAACGTCCCACGCGTGAAGTCTCGACCATCGCCGATGGCGAGGTCACGCAGCAACGCGAAGGCCGTTCGTCACGAAGCTTTTCGCTGAAGCGCGCGCCGCAACTGCAGTTGCTGCTCGACAGCTTCGTGGCCCTGCTGGGCGGCGATGCGTCCCGCCTCGAGCAGGCGTTCACCGTGCAGCACAGCGCCGATGGCGCGGATCACTGGACGCTCACCTTGACGCCACGCGATGCAAAACTCGCGCAGACGGTGAGCCGCATCGACATCGACGGCAGCGGAAACGAGCCGCACTGCATGCGCATGCAGGAAGCCGATGGCGATGTCGCCATCGACCTGCTCGGCGACTACGCGGCCAAGATGCCGGCGACGCCCACGCGCGATGCGCTGACCGTCCTCTGTCGAGGCAGTTGAAGGTGCGCCGCAGCCGCCTGACGCTGCTGTTGCTCTGGCTGGCAACGCTTGCCGCGCTCGGCCTGTTCGTTGCCCGGTATCTCACGGTAAGCACCGATCTGCGCAGCTTCATGCCCGCGCCCACCACGCCTGACCAGCGCCTGTTGATGGAGCAGGTGGGCGAGGGCCCGGGCTCGCGCCTGTTGCTGCTCGCCATCACCGGAAAATCCGACGAACAGATTGCTGCGTTGAGCCAGCAACTCGCCGTCACCCTGCGCAAGGACGAACGCTACGCGCAGGTACTCAACGGCAGCTTCGATATCGGCACACTCGACGACGCACTGCTGCCCTATCGTTATCTGCTCTCGCCCACGCTCGATCATCAGCCGCTGGATGCCGCCTATCTGCGCGACGAACTGGAGCAGCGCCTGGACGATCTTTCGTCGCCCGCGGCCAGTTTGCTGAAGGGACTGTTGGCTCGCGATCCCACCCTGGAAGTGCTCAAGCTGGCGGAGCGTTGGTCGCCGCCCAAGTCGCCGGAAGTCGTGCAGGGTGTGTGGTTTTCGCCTCAGCACGAAGCCTTGTTGCTGGTGCTGACGCGCGCGGCGGGTTTTGATCCGGACGCACAGGCGCAGGCCATCGATGGCATTCATCGCGACTTCGATGCCCTGCCGGATCATGCCGGTGCATCCGTCGTGGTCAGCGGGCCCGGCTATTTCAGCGTGGTGGCGAATGCGCAGACGCGCGGACAGGCGGAATGGATCGGCCGCATCTCGACAGTAGGTTTCATCGTGTTGCTGTTGCTGGCGTACCGCAGCATCGGTTCGCTGCTGTTCTCCGCCTTGCCCATCGCCAGCGCCGCACTCGCAGGCATTGGCGCGCTCGTGCTGCTGTTTCCGCAGGTGCATGGCATCACGCTTGCGTTCGGCTTCACCCTGCTTGGCGTGGCGCAGGAGTATCCGATCCGCGTGCTGAGCCATCGCCGTGCCGGCGAGAGCGCCGTGGAAAGCGTGCGCGAGTTGTGGCCGCTACTGCTCACCGCCATCGCATCGGCCTGCATTGCCTACGCTGCCTTCTTCGCATCCGGCGTGAATGGCTTGAAGCAGTTGGCCGTCTTCACCGTGACAGGCTTGCTGGTGGCCGGCTTCAGCACGCGCTACCTGCTGCCTTACCTGCTGCCCGAACGCGTGCACGACGTCGCCAACATGGGATGGCTGATCCGTGCGCGTCGATTCGTCGACCATCTGCCGCGTCCCCGCTGGGTTCCCCTGCTGGTGGCGGTTGCCACTGTGTTGATGCTGGTGTTCGCACAGGGGCCGTTCTGGCAGAACGATCTGTCGGCGCTGACACCGCTGCCGCGTGATCTCCTCATGCGCGATGCGCGCTTGCGCGAAGCACTCGGCGCGCCCGACGTGCGCTATCTGCTGGTCTTGCAGGCGCCGGATGAACAGGGCGTGCTGGCGCTGTCGGAGAAGCTGGAGCCTGCGGTCGACGCGCTGGTCGCACGCCATGCGGTCGATGCGGTGGAGCTGCCATCGCGCTATCTGCCCAGCGAGGCGCTGCAGCGTGCACGGCAGCAGGCCTTGCCCGATCGCGATGCATTGACGCATGCACTGGCCGATGCCGAGCAGGGCATGCCCTTCCAGCCTGGGTTGTTCGAGCCCTTCGTCAACGATGTGGAGAAAGCGCGCAACTTGCCGTTGCTCACGCCGGAGCGGTTTGCTGCATCGCCCCTGGGACAGCGTGTCTCCACGATGCTAATGCCGCGCGACGGTCACTGGCTCGGCCTTGGCACGCTCAGCGGCGTGCACGACGTGGATGCCCTGCAGACGCTCGCCCGTGACAGTGGGGGCGCTGTACGGCTGCTGGATCTCAAAGGTGCGGCCGAATCGCTGGTCGTGGACTATCGGGCACGTATTCTCCATGCCTTGCTTGGCGCCACGCTGCTGCTGGTGATCGCCATCATCGTGGCCTTGCGCAGCGTGCGGCGCGCGTGGCACGTGCTGGCGCCGATGACGCTGGCGACGTTCCTGGTGCTCGCCGTCGAACGTGTGTCAGGCGTGGAAGTGTCGCTGTTTCACCTGGTCGCCTTGATCCTGGCCGCGGGCCTTGGCCTGCATTACGCACTGTTCTTCGAGCGCGATACGGGCGACGCTGCCGAGCAGCGCCGTACGCTGCACGCGACGCTGGTCTGCGTGCTGTCGGCCTTGCTGGTGTTTGGCATGCTGGCATGGAGCACCATTCCCGTGCTGCGCGCGATTGGCCTCACCGTGAGCCTGGGCGTCGCCTTCCACTTCTGTCTTTCGATCCTGATGGCACCGCATGCTCGCCAAGACTGACTGGGCTCATCTCATTCCCCACCACGGCGCGATGTCGCTGCTGGATGCCGTGTTGACGTGGGACGACACGTGCATTCACGCCGTAGCCGAGAATCATGCACTGTCCGATCATCCGTTGCGCAGCGGGCACCGATTGCACGCAGTGCATCTTGCCGAGTACGGCGCGCAGGCCATGGCGGTGCATGGAGCGTTGCTGGCGCGCTCGCGTGGTGTGGAACACGCGAGGCCGGGTCGTCTGGTGAGCTTGCGTGATGTCGCGTTCGATACCGAATACGTGGACCCTTCGCACGGACGTCTGGACGTCCATGCCGAATGCCTTTACGCCGACGACACCGGCGCGCAGTATGCGTTTTGTGTCGAGCAGGGCGGCCGCGTACTGGTGAGTGGTCGTGCGGCCGTCATCCATCCTCTTTCCTGACAGCGAGGTCGCCATGTCACAGGCCCATACTCCCCGTCGTGCGCTGGTGACCGGCGGCAGCGGTGATCTCGGCGGCGCCATCGCGCAGGCGTTGGCATCGGGTGGCTATCACGTCATCGTGCATGCGAATGCCAGCCTGGCCCGTGCCGACGATATTGCCGCCGCGATTCGCGATGCCGGTGGCGCTGCCCAATCGGTCACGTTCGATGTGACGGATGCGGCCGCCACGCGCCATGCGCTGGAGACCTTGCTCACGGACGGACCGATCCATGCCGTGGTCAACAATGCCGGCGTGCACGAGGACAGCCCGCTGGCAGGCATGTCCGAAGAAGCATGGCGACGCGTGATCGACGTGTCACTGCATGGTTTCTTCCACGTCACGCAACCTTTGCTGTTGCCGATGGCACGCGCGCGTTTTGGCCGTATCGTGTCGGTGAGTTCCGTGGCGGCGCAGCTGGGCAATCGCGGCCAGGCGAACTATGCGGCGGCCAAGTCGGCGCTGCATGGCGCCACGCGTTCGCTGGCGCGCGAAATGGCTTCGCGCGGCATTACGGCCAACGTGGTCGCACCGGGCGTGATCGAGGGCCGCATGATCGGCGAGGATTTTCCGCCCGAACGCATTCGCGAGATCGTGCCCGCCCAGCGCGCGGGCAAGCCGGAAGAGGTTGCCGCGCTGGTGGCTTTCCTGTGTTCGGATGCGGCCGGCTATATCAACGGGCAGGTGATAGGCGTCAACGGCGGCATGGTGTGATGACGTGCCGCTCGCGGGCTTGTGTGCCCCGCGTGCGGTTCCTCAGGTCACCGCCGTATCGAACACGATGGGCTGCGAGGCGCGCGAACGGCGATAGCTCGCCAGCACGTCGCCATGGCGGATCACTTGCCCAATGGTGTACGTGGTGATGCGCGTCACGTCGCGGATCGGGCTGAAATGGCTGATGCGGAATTCGCCCTGGTAACGCGAGGCAATCGGCACCGATACCACGCCCAGGCCTTTCTGGCGCGACGCGGCAATCAGGATGGCAGCTTCGAATACGAAGTTTTCCGCGGGCAGGTCCACCAGATCGAGTGCGGCGCGCGGATACCAGCGCTGTCCGCTCTGCGTGTCGGCCACGGGTTGTGCGCAGGCCCACGAGATGCCCCAGTCGGCGACGGCGTTGGCGCGGCGACGGCCCTTGGGCTGCTGCTCGCGTTCGAGCAGCCGCGCGCCGATCACGATGTGGTTGGGATAACGCTGCGCTGCCGCGACGATGCGAGGGATGTCGCTGGCCAGATGCTGGCCGTCGCCATCCATGGTGAGCACGGCGTCGAAGCCCTGGCGCAGCGCTTCGCGAAAACCGGTGCGCAGTGCTTCGCCCTTGCCGCTGCGCTGCGGATGACGCAGCAGCGTCACCGGCAGTTCGCGCACGATGTCGGGCGTGCGATCGTCCGAGCCGTCATCGACCACGATGACGGATACGCCCTGTTCCAGGACGGATTGCACCACTTCGCCGATCGCCGCCTCTTCATTGAGGCAGGGAATCAGCACGCACCAGCGGACATCGGACGTATTCAAACGGGTGTCTCCAACGCAACCCTCAAGGCCAGGGTTTCGGCAGCGGCGAGGGTGCACGCACCTTCGCCTTTAGCGAGATTCTGCATCAGCGGCCATGCCGATGCGGCGATCGGATTGCTTTCGTACCAGGCGCCGGTTGCCGGCGCTGGACGTAGAGCCTCCTGGGCATGAATCGCCAGATCAATGCCAAGGCTTGCCAGCGTGCGCGGCGTAGCGAAAGGTGAAAGCACCAGCGCGAAACCGAACGAGCTGCGCGTGCCGCTCATGTCACCCACCGGCCCGGTGCCCGCGATATCGCTGCATACCAGCAGTACCGGTCGCTGTTCGGTCACGCTGAGCGTGGCCGCTTCGAGCAGGCCTGCGCCCAGTGTGGCGCGACCGGCCGAGATCGCGCTCGAGGTCGCGTGGCAGCCGGTGGCGATGGTCCAGTAACCGGCCGGTGCGTTGTGCACGGAATTGTGGAAGCGCGTGGGCGAAAGCTCGGTCGGGGCGCTCGCCAGCGTGGCGCACATGTAGTCGGAAATTAGTTGATCGCCAAAGGTGGAGCTGAAGACGCAGGGCAACTCGCTCGCCGCATAGCCGCTCATGGCCACGGCCTGTCCGGCGACTTCCACGGCCAGCAGCACGCTTTCTGGCGCGCGCCGGCGTTCGTTCGGCGGCAAGGTGATGGCGGGCGGCCGCGCGGCCGGTGCCTCCACCGATGCGCCACTGAGCTGCGCCTGCAGCGCCGCGAAATCGCCCAGCGCGGGCGACCACAAACCGATGCCTTCCACGTGAATCTGCAGCTTGCTCATGCCGGTGCCCTTCCGAAGGCAAGGCAAGCGTTGTTGCCACCGAACCCAAACGAATTGCTCAAGGCCACGTTGACGGCGCGCTGCTCGCTCCGTAGCGCAAGCTGCGGTCCGCAGGCTTTGTCCGGATGCGTGCACCCAAGGTTGCCGGGAATCACGTTGTGGCGAATGGCCAGCAACGCGACCGCCGCTTCGAGAATGCCAGCCGCGCCGAGTGTGTGGCCGGTAAACCCTTTCGTGGAACTGGCGCGTGTATGGGTGGGAAAGGCGCGCGTGATCAGTGCCGCTTCCACTTCGTCGTTCTTCAGGCTCGCCGTGCCATGCAGGTTGATGTAATCCACCTGCTCCGCGCGCAGCCCGCCGCGTGCCAGCGCATCGCGCAGGGCGAGCTCGGCACCGAGCCCCTCTGGGTGCGGCGTGGACATATGATGGGCATCACTGGCCTCGCCATAGCCGAGCAGACGCGGCGCCGCCGGTGCGCTGGCCACGCGTTCGAGCAACGCAAAACCGGCGGCCTCGCCGATGGAAATGCCGCCGCGTGCCTGATCGAATGGGCGACACGGTTCGGGTGATACCAGCTCCAGCGCATTGAAGCCGAACAGCACGCTGTCGCACAGCGTATCCACGCCGCCCACGATCGCCGCGTCCGCCAGGCCCAGTCGCATCAGGCGCTCGGCAGTGGCAAACACCTTGGCGCTGGACGAGCAGGCCGTGGACACCGTCAGGCAGGGGCCTTCCAGCCCCAGCGCTTCGGCTACGAAGGCGGCCAGCGAGTGCGGCGCATGGATCGGCGGGCGACGCAGTTCGGCCGGCATGCGGCCGTCGCTGTCGAGGTGGCGGTAGCCCTCCTCAGTGGCGCCAATGCTTGCCGTAGAGGTGCCCAGCACCAGCGCCACGCGGGCCGCGCCATAGCGCTGGCGGGCGTCCAGGGCGCGCTCGAGGAAGCCGTCCTGCTGCAATCCCAGCCACGCAAGGCGGTTGTTGCGGCATTCCCATGCCGCATGGGCGGCGGGCAGCGCGGCGTCTTCGACGCCATCGACACGGCCTATCCAGCACGCCAATGGTGCGCTGCTGAAGTCATTTTCACGTAGGCCGCCGTGGCCGGTGGACAGGGCGGCGAGATGGCTTTCGAGACCTTGGCCCAGCGCTGAAGTAACCGTATAGGCGCTGACGGCAAGGGGTTGGATCGGTACTGACATCGCGCGAGCCTAACGAGCGACTGCAACATTTCCTAGTCTGGGCGCACCGTACGCTTGAACGCGTTCATATTTGTCGTCTGCCTTTTGACGCCCGCTGGCGTCTGGCGTGACGGCCTCGCAGGACGCGGCGCCAGGCCCCGTGGGACACTGCGCCACCAACGGCTCCCCACCCTGCCCCAACCGACCGTGCCGCCCATCACCGCCCCACTCAAGCGTGGCCCCTGGCGCTACCTCAGCGACCGGGACGTATTGCACGCCGCCGTGGTCACGGTGGCCGCGGTCGCCTTGAGCCTGGGACTGGTGTGGGTCGGCTACCTCGTTCATGTATGGCGGGTGGCGGCGCGCAGCCCTGTGACGCCCGGACAGCCCATGACGGTGCTGGTGTTCGGCCGCCGGCTGGTGCGGGACGCACCCGAAAAGGACTATCAGGCGCGCCTGCTGCGCGCGCTGGCACTGATGCGTTCGCATGACACCGAGCACGTGCTGCTGTTGGGCGGCCGCAGCGGCGGGGCCATCAGCGAGGCGGCGGCGGGCCGCAGCTGGCTGGAGCAGCACGAGTTGCCGCCGGGTGTGGTGATGCAGCTGGAGCAGGCCTCGGTGGACTCGCTGGAAAACCTGCGTCACGCGCGCAGCCTGCTGCAGGAAGACGGACCGGTCACGCGCGTGCTGCCGCCGGTGGCGCTGGTGACCAGTCGCTATCACCTTGCACGTTGCCAGCTGCTCGCACGCAGGCTCGGTTTCCGCAGCGTGCCCATCGCGGCCGAGCCTAGTCTGGAGCTCAATCGCCGCTATGTCGTGCGGCTGCTGGCCGAGTCGGGTTACCTGATGTGGATCGACATCGGCATGCGCTGGGCGACCTTGATCGGCGATCGGCGCATCAGCGCACGCCTAAGCTGATGCGCGACTGCCGCCGCAGCGGCCCGCGCGCGGCGCTTGCTAAGCTTGTGGCCTTCGAACGACGACGGACCGCCCGATGAGCCAGCAAGCCGATCAAGCCGAATTGTTCCTGCGTGAGTTGCAGGATCGCATCTGCGCGGCGATCGAACAGATCGATGGCAAGGCGCGTTTCGAAGAAGACGCGTGGACGCGTCCTGCCGGCGGTGGTGGCCGTACGCGCGTGCTGCGCGATGGCGCCGTGTTCGAGCAGGCAGGCGTGAATTTCTCACGCGTCTACGGCAGCCAGTTGCCACCGAGCGCCACGGCGCATCGTCCCGATCTGGCGGGCGGCGGTTTCGTGGCCACCGGCGTGTCGCTGGTGCTGCATCCGCGGAACCCGCACGTGCCGACCACGCATGCCAATGTGCGCTATTTCGAAGCGAGCAAGGAAGGCGTGGAGCCGGTGTGGTGGTTCGGCGGCGGCTTCGATCTCACGCCGTTCTATCCGCGCGATGAAGATGTGCTGCACTGGCATACCGTGGCGCGCGACCTGTGCGCGCCGTATGGCGACGATGTGTATGCGCGCTACAAGAAATGGTGCGACGAGTATTTCTATCTCAAGCACCGCGGCGAAACGCGTGGCGTCGGCGGCCTGTTCTACGACGACTTGAACGAGGGCGGCTTCGAGCGCTGCCTCGCCTTCACGCGCGATGTGGGCCAGGGTTTCCTCGACGCCTACCTGCCCATCGTCGAGCGCCGCAAGCATGAAACCTACGGCGAGCGCGAACGCGAGTTCCAGCTGTATCGCCGCGGCCGCTACGTGGAATTCAACCTCGTGTACGACCGCGGCACGTTGTTCGGCCTGCAGTCGGGCGGACGCACGGAATCGATCCTGATGAGCCTGCCGCCGCGCGTGCGCTTCGAATACAACTTCCAGCCCGCGCCGGAATCGCCCGAGGCGCGGCTGAGTGATTACCTCAAGCCGCGCGATTGGCTGTGAGATGCAAGAGTGAGTGGAGAGGAGTGAGAGAGGCGGCAATGCCCTCGTCCTCAGCCCCTCTCACTTCTCACTCCTCCGCCCTCACTTCCAGCGCTTACTCCGTCGGCATGGCGCCGCTGAACTTCACCGGCGTGGCGCCCTTCACCGCGCCGATCTGCGCACTGTCGCTCACCTGAAGCACTACTTCGCGGCGGAACTCCAGCGTGCCCTGCACCACGGCGTGCGGGCCGATCACCACGCGCGGTAGACGGTTGTTGCTGCTCCAGCTCCAGCCGCCCGGCTTGTCGACGAGGATGCCGCCTTCCACGCGCGAATTGGCGCCCACGATCACGTCGCCGTTGGTGGTCTGCAGGCCGCCGCCCACGTGTGCGGCGTCGAGGTTGATGCTGCCGTTGACGTTGCCCACCTTGCCGGCGACATCGGCGCCCTTCTCAAGATGAATGCCGCCATTGGTGGTGCTGACGGTACCGGCCACGCGGGAGCCCGAGCCGAGGTTCACGCCGCCATTGACGGTATCGACCGCCGTGGCCTGCGAATGATCGCCAAGGTCGATCGAACCATTGACCGTGCTGGCCTTCTGCACCGTGGCGTTGTCGCCCACGCGCACCGCACCGTTGACCGTGCTGATGTTGCCGGCATGTTGGCCCGCATCCACGCGCGCGGTGCCGTTGACCTTGTCGATGTCGTTGTCACTGGCCTGCGCCACGACGGGCAGAGTCAGGGCGAGGGCGATGGCTAGCAGATGACGACGCATGATGAACTCCGTGACGATGATGACCACCCTAGGATGCACCGGTCGACCCCAGGGTTTAGCATGACCTTCGACAGGGGCGGCGCGTGATTTGACGAGACCGGGGCGGGGCCTCACCATCGCAGGTTTCCCGCCGCGAATTCCCGCCATGTACAAGCTCGTACTCATTCGTCACGGCCAATCCCAGTGGAACCTGGACAACCGCTTCAGCGGCTGGGCCGATGTGGACCTCACCGAACAGGGCATGGCCGAAGCGGCCGAGGCCGGCCGCCTGCTGAAGGCCGGCGGCTACCGCTTCGATGTCGCGCACACCTCCGTGCTCAAGCGCGCCGTGCGCACGCTGTGGGGCGTGCTGGATGCGATGGAGCAGATGTACCTCCCGGTGGTGACCGACTGGCGCCTCAACGAGCGTCACTACGGCGGCCTCACCGGCCTCAACAAGGCCGAGACCGCCGCCAAGTACGGCGAAGACCAGGTGAAGGTGTGGCGTCGCAGCTACGACATTCCGCCGCCGCCGCTCGATCGCGCGAGCAACGAGTCGGTGAGCGATCCTCGTTACGCCAACCTCGATCCCTCGATGATTCCCGACACCGAGTGCCTCAAGGACACCGTCGACCGTGTGGTGCCCTACTGGCATGACGTGCTGGCGCCCGCCATCGCTTCCGGCCAGAACGTGGTGGTGGCCGCGCACGGCAATTCGCTGCGCGCGCTGGTGAAGTACCTGGACAACATCTCCGAAGAAGAGATCGTCGAGCTCAACATCCCCAACGGCGTGCCGCTGGTGTACGAGTTCGACAAGGACCTCAAGCCGATCCGCCACTACTACCTCGGCGACGCCGACGCCATCGCGGCGAAGATGGCCGCCGTGGCCAATCAGGGCAAGGCCAAGTAAGTCCTGGCGCCATCGCGGGTGACAGGCGTCATCCGCGATGGTTGCATCCCGTCAGTCGTACGGGCGGCCACGGGCCGATAAGCTGCCTGGCATTCCATCACCTGGTGCCCGCGATGAACCCGAACATGATCTATGCGCTGATGATCCCGCTCATGGCGTTCGCCATCTGGCGCCGCGTGCGTGGCAGCTTCGGGCGGCAGCCGATCCGCCGCAAGCGCATGATCGGGCGCATCGTCTTCCTTGGCGTCATCGGCGGCTTGATCGCGCTGGGCGGGTTGCACAACGTCCGCCTGCTGGAAGGTTTGCTGGGTGGCGCCCTGGCCGGCGCGGCGCTGGGCGCGGTGGGCATCAAGCTGACGCGCTTCGAGCGCGATGCCGCTGGCAGCGATCTCTACATTCCTAACGCCTGGATCGGCGGCCTGCTCACCGTGCTGCTGGTCGGGCGCCTGGCGTGGCGCTTCCTGGTGACGATGCCGCAACTGCAGGATCCGGCCATGGCCCACAGCGCACCCGCCATGGGCAACAGCCCGCTGACCCTGGCGATCTTCGGCCTGACGATCGGCTACTACATCAGTTACTTCGCCGGCCTGCTGGTGCATCACCGCCGCTTCGAACGGGCGCAGCTGGCGACCTGAGCAAGATCAGAGCGCGTCGCCGTCCATCTCGCCCGTGCGGATGCGGATCACCTGCTCGAGCGAACTGACGAAAATCTTGCCGTCACCGATCTTGCCGGTCTTGGCCGAGGCCTGGATGGCCTCGACGACGCGGTCCACCTGTTCGTCGCTCACGGCCACTTCCAGCTTGATCTTGGGCAGGAAGTCGACCACGTATTCGGCGCCGCGATACAGTTCGGTGTGGCCCTTCTGGCGACCAAAGCCTTTTACTTCAGTCACCGTAATGCCCTGCACGCCCACTTCAGCCAGGGCCTCGCGCACATCGTCCAGCTTGAACGGCTTGATGACCGCAACGACCAGCTTCATGGGCTTTCCTCTTGATCGAACGAACGCCCGTCGCGGGCTCGGGAGCGGCATTTTGCCTGCCGAGGCGGGCCGCTGTCGCCTTTCGGCTTTCTGTAGGAAAATCCCTACACATAGAAGTGGAGCATGCCGATAGTGGCATTTAAAGACATGAACCTAAACTTCACCCTGACGAGTTCGAGGTGCTATCCATGATGGATAGGCAGGATATCGATCAACTTGCCCAGCGTCTTGTTTCGTTGGTTCCATCAGGATTGGCTCAGGCGCACCAGGATTTGCGCACCAACTTCGGCGATGTTCTGGCGCAAGGATTGCGCCGCCTTGACCTAGTCACCCGCGAGGAGTTTGACGTCCAGAGCCAGCTTTTGGCGCGCACCCGCGCCAAGGTCGAGGCTCTGGAAAAGCGAATCGCAGATCTCGAGGCTGGTGCGGGCACCTGACTAGCGGGGTGCGGCACGGGCCCATGTCCCGGGAGCCGCCCCCGATCCGTCACCCTCACCCCGAGAACGATCGGGGGCGGCTATTTTTCTCTGTAGGCCGCTTGAGGGAGTTGCTCCGTGTTTCAGCCTGGCAGCCGCTCCCGCGCCGTACGTATCGTGCGAGCGACATGAGTCTTGCCGTCACCCTCAGCCGAGCCCAGGAAGGCGTGGCGGCGCCCCAGGTCATGGTGGAAGTCCATCTATCCGGCGGCCTGCCGGGTACCAATATCGTGGGTCTTCCCGAAGCTGCCGTACGCGAAGCGCGCGACCGCGTTCGCGTGGCCATCCAGAACACGGCGTTCGAATACCCCAACCGCAAGGTCACGGTGAATCTTGCGCCGGCGGAATTGCCCAAGGACGGTGGGCGGTTTGATCTGGCCATTGCGCTTGGCATCCTCGCCGCGGGTGGTCAGGTGCCGCGAGAGAAGCTGGACGATTGCGAATTTCTCGGCGAACTGGCGTTGTCGGGCGCCTTGCGCGGCGTGTCGGGCGTATTGCCAGCCTTGCTGCGAGCACGGGCGCGCGGTCGTCGCGTGGTGGTGCCGCGGGCGAATGCGGCGGAAGCGGCGCTGGTGTCGGATGCCGAGGTGCTGGTCGCCGACACCCTGGCCGATGTCTGCGGCTGGCTGCGCGGGGCGCAAGACCTCGCACCGCCTGGCGAAGCCTCCAGCATTTTCGACGAAGTCACCGGCCCTGATCTTTCCGACGTGCGCGGCCAGCTGCAGGCAAGGCGTGCGCTGGAGATCGCCGCGGCCGGCGGCCACCACCTGCTGCTGCTGGGACCACCGGGCACCGGCAAGACCATGCTGGCCGAGCGCCTGCCGGGCATCCTGCCGCCGCTGAGCGAGTCCGAGGCGCTGGAAACCTGCGCCGTGCTTTCCGTGGCCGGACAGTCGGTCGATCCGAAATTCTGGCGCCGTCGCCCTTTCCGGGCCCCGCACCATACGAGCTCCGCCGTGGCGCTGGTGGGTGGCGGGGCGTTGCCACGTCCCGGCGAAATCTCGCTGGCCCATAACGGCGTGCTGTTCCTTGATGAATTGCCGGAGTTCGGGCGTCACGTGCTGGACGTGCTGCGTGAGCCCATGGAGTCGGGGCACATCGTGATTTCGCGGGCCGCACGCCAGTCGACGTTTCCGGCGCAGTTCCAGCTAGTGGCGGCGATGAACCCGTGTCCCTGCGGTTATGCGGGCGATCCGCGCAACCGCTGCCAGTGCACGCCCGACCAGGTGCAACGCTATCGCGGCCGCATTTCCGGCCCCTTGATGGACCGTATCGACCTGGGCATCGAGGTGCCGCGCATTCCGCTTGGGGAACTGGGTGCATCGCGTGGTCCCAACGATGAGGACTCGGCCACCGTCCGGGCGCGGGTGATCAAGGCACGCCACCACGGCCTGATGCGGGCCGGGCGCGCCAATGCCGAAATCAGTACCCGAGAACTGGAACGCGATTGCGCGCTTGGTCCGGCGGAGCGTCACTGGTTCGATGCTGCGCTTGAGCGGCTGGGGCTGTCCGCACGCGCCTACCACCGTACGCTCCGGGTGGCCCGGACTATTGCCGACCTGGATGGCGGCGCGGGGCTGCTGGACCGCACACACCTTGCCGAAGCCTTGATGTATCGGCGCTTTTGAAATGTCGGGCCATGCCTAATGGCCCTTGCGGGTAATTTTTGAACTGACGGGTATTGACTTGGGTCGTCGCGGGCGTATTATCTGTACCCGCTAGTTCTGCATTGAACTATGCCTGCCACCCCGGTATCGGTACTCCCTCCCCCTCCCCCGTCCGATACCGGGGCTTGGCCCTCTCCCCAGGCTCCCTCGTTTCTCGATCAAGCGGCGTCATCGCGCGATGGCGCTGGCGGCGTTCGCATGGTCCGATAGGTCCACGGCAACCGCACGAAGGACCGCGCATGACGCTCGATCTCGGATTCCTGCTGGTGTGCATCCTGGGCGTGGGGTTTCTTGCCCAGTGGCTGGCGTGGCGAGTGAGGTTGCCGGCCATCCTGTTCCTGCTGCTGGCCGGCATCCTCATGGGACCGGTGGCTGGTGCGCTCGCGCCTGACAAGCTGCTCGGCCCCTTGCTGTTTCCCATCGTGTCGCTCGCCGTGTCGGTGATCCTCTTTGAAGGCAGCCTCACGCTGCGCTTCAGCGAGCTGCCGGACATCGGCCGTGCCGTGCGCGGCCTGGTGACCTATGGCGCCGTGATCGCGGTGTTCATGCTCGGCGTCGCCGCGCACTACTTCGCGGGGCTCAGCTGGGACGTGGCTCTGCTGTTCGGTGCGCTGACCTGCGTGACCGGCCCCACGGTGATCGCGCCGATGCTGCGCACGGTGCGCCCGAACGCGCGCATCGCAAACACCTTGCGCTGGGAAGGCATCGTGATCGATCCGCTCGGCGCACTGTTTGCCGTGTTGGTGTACGAGGCCATCGTGTCGCGCCAGCAGGGTCACACGGTGGGCGTCTTCCTCGCGGTCATCGCCAGTGGCGTGATCATCGGCTTGTTGGCGGCGTGGACCCTCGCGTTCCTGCTGCGCCGGCAGATGATTCCGGAATACCTGCAGAACTTTGGCGCGCTCGTCCTGGTGCTGCTGGCGTTTTCGCTGTCCAATGCGATCACCCACGAGTCCGGCCTGTTGACCGTTACGGTGATGGGCATCGCGCTGGGCAACATGCGCGGCGTGCACATCGACGACATCCTCGATTTCAAGGAAAACCTCACCACGTTGCTGGTGTCGAGCCTGTTCATCCTGCTGGCGGCGCGACTGACCTGGCCGTTGCCCGATGGCATGCTGTGGGCCGGCGTGGCGATCTTCATCGTGGCGCAGTTGATCGTGCGACCGGTGACGGCGACGATCGCCAGTATTGGCAGCGCGCTTAACTGGCGCGAGCGCGCGTTGATTGCGTGGATCGCGCCACGTGGCATCGTGGCGGCGGCAGTCTCCGCGCTGTTTGCACTGAAGCTCGACGCGCTTGGCATGGCCGGCGCGAAGGAACTGGTGCCGCTGGTCTTCATCCTGATCATCGGTACGGTGGTGCTGCAGAGTGCGACGGCTCGTCCACTCGCGCGCTGGTTGAAGGTGGCCGAGCCTGATCCCACCGGTGTGCTCATCTACGGCGCAGATCAGGCCTCACGCGTGGTGGCGCGTGCGCTGGTCGATGCCGGTTTCCATGTGATCGTGGCGGACGAGCACTGGGAGGGCATCAAGCACGCGCGCATGGAAGGCCTGCAGACGTTCTTCGGCTATCCCGCCTCCGCCTATGCGGAGCGTCATCTCGACCTCACCGGCATTGGTCGGTTGCTGGCCATGTCGACCCATCGCGAACGCAATGCGCTGGCCTGCGTGTACTACCGCCAGGAGTTCGGCCGGGGCAAGGTCTACCGATTGAACAATGACGACGGCAACGCCACCGGCGGTCGCGTACAAATAGGCGGCCATTTGTCGGCACCGGCCTTGTTCGGCATGGACATGACACACGAGCGTTTCCTGGAGTGTCTTGCCGAAGGCTGGCGCATCAAGTCGACGCGGCTCACGTGCACGTTCGACTGGCCGAACTTCATCGAGCAATACGGTTCGCCGACGGTGTTGCTGTTCGGCATCGAGGAAAAAGGCGCGCTGCGCGTATCGTCGGTGAAGCGCGAACTCGAGCCGCGTCCGGGCTGGACGATAATCGCACTGGTGCCGCCTGAAAGCGCATCGTGACGAATGCGATGCGCCACGCATTCCCTGCGTGCATGCGTGGGGGCGCTGGACAGGGCCGCGCTCCCCACGCACGCGCCGACATCCGTGTCGGCCTACGCGAGGCAGGCAAGGTCAGGCGGCGCTGACCTGACGCGAGGCGTGGAATTGCGCCTCTTCGGTGGAACCCTTGAGCGCGGTGGTGGACGACTGTCCCTGCTGGATGGCCTGGGTCACGGCATCGAAGTAACCCGTGCCGACTTCGCGTTGATGCTTCACGGCGGTAAAGCCACGGTCGGCGGCCGCGAATTCCCTCTCCTGCAATTCCACGAACGCGCTCATCTGTCGACGGGCATAACCATAGGCCAGATCGAACATGCCGTAGTTAAGGCTGTGGAAACCGGCCAGCGTGATGAACTGGAACTTGTATCCCATCGCGCCCAGCTCCTGCTGGAAGGTGGCGATGGTGGCGTCGTCGAGATTCTTCTTCCAGTTGAAGCTCGGCGAGCAGTTGTAGGCAAGCAATTTGCCGGGGTACTTCGCGTGGATGGCCTCGGCGAATTTGCGTGCTTCGTCCAGGTTCGGCTTGCTGGTCTCGCACCACACGAGATCGGCATACGGTGCATACGCGAGACCGCGGCTGATCGCCTGGTCCAGGCCGGGGCGGACGCGGAAGAAACCTTCCACCGTGCGTTCGCCGGTGATGAACGGCTTGTCGTTGTCGTCGATGTCGGAGGTGAGCAGGTCGGCAGCCTCGGCATCGGTGCGCGCCACGATGAGGGTGGGCACGCCGAGCACGTCGGCGGCGAGGCGCGCGGCATTGAGCTTGTCGACGGCTTCGCGCGTGGGCACCAGCACCTTGCCGCCCATGTGGCCGCACTTCTTCACCGAGGCGAGCTGGTCTTCGAAGTGCACGCCTGCGGCGCCCGCTTCAATCATCGCCTTCATCAATTCGAAGGCGTTGAGCACCCCGCCGAAGCCCGCCTCCGCGTCGGCCACGATGGGCACCATCCAGTCGATGTCGTTCTGCCCTTCCGCGTGATGCAGTTGATCGGCGCGCAGCAGCGTGTTGTTGATGCGCTTGACCACCGACGGCACGGAGTTGGCGGGATACAGCGACTGGTCGGGATACATCTCGCCCGCGAGATTTGCATCGGCGGCGACCTGCCAGCCGCTGAGATAGATCGCCTGCAATCCGGCCTTCACCTGCTGCATCGCCTGGTTGCCGGTGAGCGCGCCGAGTGCATTGACGAAATCTTCCTTGTGCAGCGACTTCCACAAACGTTCGGCGCCGCGGCGGGCGAGCGAATGCTCCACGCCTACGGTGCCGCGCAGGCGCGCCACATCCTCAGCGCTGTAGTTGCGCTGGATACCGCTCCAGCGAGGATTGTTCTTCCAGTCGAGGGCGATCTGATCGGCGGTGGGCAGCGTGTTCTTCATGATGCGTTCTCCTGCGTATCCGTGATGCGTAGTGACGGAATTGGTGAGCTCAGAGCTGCGGGTAGGCCGCCAGGGTGAGGAAATCGCCGAGTTCGTCGGCGTGCGTGAGTTGCTTGAGCAGCGCCGCCGCCTGCTCGGCGCGATGCGCCAGCGGGCTTTGGCTTTCGATGAGGCGATGCGTGTGCTTGGCCAGCGCGTGGTCGAACAGCGCGAAGTCGATCGGCGCGTGGTCGGTGAATTCCAGCGGCCCGCGATGCAGCCATTGCCAGATCTGCGAGCGCGCGATTTCCGCAGTCGCCGCGTCTTCCATCAGGTGATGAATGGGCACGCAGCCCTGGCCGTCCAGCCATGAAGCGGTGTAACGCAGCGCCACTTCCACGTTGTTGTCGAAACCGGCGCGGGTGATGGTGCCGCTGCACGGTGCGATCAGCTGATTGCGGCACACGTCGACGTCATTGCGTGTCACGCTGAGCTGGTTCGGCGACGGCATGTACTTGTCGAACACTTCCTGCGCCACCGGCACCAGCGCGGGATGCGCCACCCATGTACCGTCGTGGCCCGCCTGCACTTCGCGCAGCTTGTCGGCGCGGACCTTGGCGAGTGCCGCGTCGTTGGCCGCCTCGTCGCCCTTGATCGGAATCTGCGCGGCCATGCCGCCCATGGCGAACGCGCTGCGGCGGTGGCAGGTCTGGATCAGCAGCTCCGAATAGTTCTTGAGGAACGGCACGGTCATCTGCACCTGGGTGCGGTCGGGCAGCAGGCGATCGCGATGGCAGCGAAAGGTCTTGAGGTAGGAAAAGATGTAATCCCAACGCCCGCAGTTGAGGCCCACTGCGCGACCGCGCAGTGCGTGCAGGATCTCGTGCATCTGGAACACGGCCGGTAGGGTTTCGATCAACACCGTGGCCTTCATGCAATCCCGCGGCAGGTCGAGCGCGGCTTCGGCGGTGGCCATCACCTCGTCCCACAGCGCGGCCTCTTCCATCGCCTGCAACTTAGGCAGGTAGAAGTACGGGCCGCGGTCGCGCGCTTGCAGCGTGCGTGCGTTGTGGAAGGCGAACAGGCCGAAGTCCACCAACGCACCGGACATCGGCTCGCCGTCCACGGTGATGTGACGCTCCGGCAGGTGCCAACCGCGCGGACGCACCACCAGCACGGCCGGGTTGCCGTTGACGCGGTAGTGCTTGCCTTCCGGCGAGGTGTATTCGATGGCGCCGTTCACCGCGTCGCGCAGGTTGATCTGGCCATCGATCTGGTTGGCGAAGGTGGGCGCCGAGGAATCCTCGAAATCGGCCATGAACACCTTCGCGCCGGAATTGAGCGCGTTGATGATCATCTTGCGCTCGACCGGCCCGGTGATTTCCACCCGGCGGTCGCGCAGCGCGGGCGGAATGGACGCCACCGTCCAGTGACCCTCGCGGATGGCCACGGTATCGGCGCGGAAGTCCGGCAGCTCGCCGGCGTCGTAGCGAGCCTGGCGGGCGTCGCGGGCTGCCAGCAGTTCCAGGCGCCGCTCGTCGAACTGGCGGTGCAGCTGCGCAAGAAAGGCCAGCGCCTCGGGCGTCAGGATGGCGGCATGTTCCGGGCGGATGCCGCCCTGGACCTGGGCGGGCAAAGGTGCGAGTCGTTCCTTGGGGACGGCCATGGCGAATCTCCGTGATGACGATGGGATGACACTAGGTCACGGAAATTGGCTTTGACAAAGCAAATGTTTCAATTTTTGGTATTGTCATTCTTAATGAGTGACGCAACTGCTTGAGTTGCAAGAGACAAAAATGGACAAGAAACCGTCGGGCAAGGCGAAAAAAGCGCATTCGACGCCGTCGCGGCGACGTACGGACAAGTATGGTCGCGCCGACGAAGGCGGGCGGTTCTACTACAAGGGCAATCGGCAGAAGCAGATGCGCGCCTTCGTTTACACCGTCAAATTGGGAACGCTGACCCGCGCCGCCGAGGCTCTGTTTTTGTCTCAGCCCAGCGTGAGCCTTCAGCTCCAGGCGCTGGAGCGGGAGCTCGGCGTGAGCCTGCTGGAGCGCCGCCGCCGCCGCATCAACCTCACCGACGCAGGCGAGGCGCTGTACGAATTGGCGCGGCCCTTGGTGGAAGGCTGGGAAAACCTGGATCGCGACTTCCACACCAAGGTGAAAGGCCTGCAGGGCGGGCGGCTCACCATTGCGGCGGGAAGCTCGACCATCCAGTACCTGCTGCCCGATCTCGTACGTCGCTATCGCGAACACTTTCCCGAAGTGCAGCTGCAACTGGCCAATGTGACCGGCAAGGACGGCCTGGCGTTACTGCGCGCCGACGAAGCGGATTTCGCGGTGGGCTCGATGCTCGACGTGCCCAACGACATCGCGTGGGCGCCGGTGCATCACTACGACCCGATGTTGATCATGCCGCCTGATCATCCGCTGGCGGCGAAGGACACGGTGACGCTGCAGGACCTGTCGCCGTACGGCCTGATTCTTCCGCCACAGCGACTATCCACGTATCGCCTGGTGGACCTCGTGTTCCAACAGCGCCAGGTGCCTTACCGCGTGGCCATCGAAGTGGGCGGCTGGGACGTGATCAAGGAATACGTGGCGATGGGCCTGGGCATTTCCATCGTTACCGGCATCTGCATCACCGACGCGGACCGCTCCCGTTTGGCCATCCGAAACATGAAGCAGTATTTCCCCCAGCGCAGCTACGGCGTGGTGATGCGCAAAGGCAAGTTCCTCACGGCGGAGGCGAGGGCGTTCATCGATCTGGTGAAGCCAGGATTGCTGACGCATCGCGATTACGATGAGTCGGGACACTCGGAACGTTGATCGTCAATCCGATGGGAGCGCCGCTTTGTGCGCGGCCGCACCGGAGCGCGATCAATCGTTGGCGTTGCGGTGCTTGCCCCGATACGGCGTAAACAGCGCGCGGATCTTCGCCATGTCCGCATCCGGATCGTCCGTGGCGCGCACCACCGGCCCGAAGCGGAACGTCTTGCTCGGATAGTCGAGGAACAGCGTCTGGATGGGTACGTTAGCGTCGTGCGCGATGCGCAGGAACCCTGACTTCCATTGCTTGACCTTCTTGCGCGTGCCCTCAGGCGTGATGCCCAGCCACATGCGGTCCTTTTCCTGGAAACGCTGCACCATCTGGCCCACCACGTTGAGCGCAGCGCTGCGGTTGATGGCGATCATGCCGATGGGGCGCAGGATGATGCCCAGCGGGCCGTCCAGCACTTCGCGCTTGATCATGATGTTGATGTCCACGCCCAGCCCGATCTTCATCAGCAGGCCGTAGTAGCCATCCCAGTACGAGGAATGCGGTGCGCCGATGATGATCAGCTTGGGTTCGTTCGGCAGCTCGCCGAGAAGCTTCCAGCCGGACAGGCGCAGCAGGCCACGCGCCAGCCATGGCCAGAACGTGCTCTTGAGCTTGGGGGCTTCGGGTGGGGCAGGGGGGAGCATCGGCGTGCTCATTCGCGACTCCAGTCACGCGACCGTGTTTGCTTGATCTTGCCGCGCTGCTGCTTGCCGGCGAGCCGGCGCTCTTTCGAGCCGCGGGTGGGTTTGGTGGCGATGCGCGCCTTGGGTACCACGAGCGCCGCACGGATGATCTCGACCAGGCGCTCGCGTGCATCCTCGCGATTGCGTCCCTGGTCGCGGAAACGTCGCGCCTGGATCACCAGCACGCCGTCGTCCGTAAGGCGACGATCCCGGCGCGCCAGCAAGCGTGCGCGCAGCGGTTCGGGCAGGGACGGCGAATGCGCCACGTCGAAGCGCAGTTCGACGGCGCTTTCGGTGCGATTGACGTGTTGGCCGCCGGGACCGTCTGCGCGAAGGAAACGCTCAGTCAGCTCGGTCTCGGGCAGGACGATGGATCGGCTGATCGTGAGCATGCGTAAAGTTTAGCGGGCGCGCGTGACACACCGCCACGACGCGGTGCGTCACAGCGCGGGCAGGGTCCAGCCAAATCGTTCGAGCAGCCCCTCGTAAGCGGCATCCAGCGGTGCTTCCAGGCGCATTGGTTGGCCGGTCACCGGGTGGGCGAAACTGAGGCGCCAGGCGTGCAACAGCATGCGGTGGCAGCGGAAATACTGCTTGTACAGGCGATTGTGGTCGCTTCGGCCGTGCTGGCAATCGCCGATGATCGGGTGATGGATGTGCGCCATGTGCTTGCGAATCTGCCGGAATCGACCGGTTTGCGGCTCCGCGAGCACCATGGCGTAACGCTGCTGCGGATAGCGCCCCAGTTCGATGGGCACTTCCACCGTGGCCAAGCGCCGGTAGCTGGTGCGTGCCTCGCGACGCGGCCCCGTGTCGCGGGAGCCGGGCAGGGCATAGTCGATCAGGGTTTCCTCCGGTTCCGGCCAGCCGCGCACCACGGCCAGGTATTGCTTGTGCACGTCGCGGCCCATGAACTGCTCGCCAAGCGCGGCGGCGATCTCCGAGGAACGCGCCACGAGCAGCACGCCGCTGGTGGCTCGGTCGAGGCGATGGGCGAGATACGTGGTGCCGCCCACCTGCTCGCGCAACAGGTCGATGAGGAATTCCTCCGCATTGCCGACCATCTTGGAGCGATGCACGGCCAGGCCCGCGGGCTTGTTCACCGCGATGAGGGCGTCGTCTTGGTAGAGGATGTCGAGCATGGGATGTCCGGAGGGCGCCGTGGTCTGCACGCCCTTCCATGGCAAGGTCATCCGAGCGGGGCAGGGATGATGCGGAAAATAATCAGCGACGCGGCCATCCGGCCGCGAACGCGACGAGGCCAGCAACGCCGATGACCGTGGCGTGCCAGATGCCGTGCTCCGACGCCTGCGTCCACAAGACCGCACTGCCGATCAGCAAACTGGCGCCCAGCAACCCCAACGACAGCGCGCGCCGCGTGCGTTGTGCCTCGTCGCGCTGCTGCGCCAGTTCGACCGGGTCGCTCACCGCGCGACGTTCGCCCTTGGCCACTTCGCGCAACGCATCGCGTACCAGCTCGGGAAACTGCGGTGCGGCGTGGAACCACTCCGGCAGGCGCTTGCGCACTTCGCGCAGGGTGCGGCGGGGACTGTAGCGTTCGCGCAGGATGCGCTTGAGCACCGGGTGCGCCACGGCCCAGATGTCGATCTGCGGGTCGAGCATGCGGCCGACGCCTTCGATGTTGAGCAGCGTCTTCTGCAGCAGGATCAGCTGCGGTTGCAGCGTCAGTTCGTAGCGTCGTGCCGTCTGGAACAGCTTCACCACCAGTTCGGCCAGCGAGATCTGCGACAGCGGCCGCGTGAAGTAGGGCTCGCACACGGTGCGCACGGCGGCGGTGAGTTCGTCGATGCGCACGGTGGACGGCATCCAGCCGGCGTCCACGTGCAGTTGTGCGATGCGCGCATAGTCACGCTCGAACAGCGCGATGAAGTTCTGCGCCAGCCAGTATTGGTCCTGTTCCGGCAGCGAACCCATGATGCCGAAATCGAGCGCAATGAAACGCGCATCGTTGGCGCGCGAGGTGTCGACCCAGATGTTGCCCGGGTGCGCGTCGGCGTGGAAGAAATTGTCGCGGAACACCTGCTCGTAGAACAGGCGCACGCCTTTCACTGCCAGCGCCTTGCGGTCGATGCCGGCCGCATCGATCGAGGCGATGTCGTCGCAGCTCACGCCGTACACGCGCTCCAGCGTGAGCACGCGGGCGCTGGTGTAATCCCAGAACACCGCCGGCACGTAGAGATCGACGCCGCTTTCGAAGTTGCGTCGGAGCAGGCTGGCGCTGGCGCCTTCACGCTGCAGGTCCAGCTCGTTTTCCAGCATCTTCTCGACTTCAGCGACGACGTCGAGCGGGCGGATCTTGTCGGCATTCGGATGCCAGCGTTGCGCCAGTTCGCCCAAGGAGCGCAGCAACTTGATGTCGCGTTCGATCTGCTGGTCGATGCCTGGACGCAGCACTTTCACCACCACGGCGCTGCCGTCCTGCAGCGTGGCGGCATGCACCTGCGCGATGGACGCGGAGGCCAGCGGCGTTTCATCGAAGCTCGTATAGAGCGTCGTGATGGGCGCTTTCAGCTCCTGCTCGATGATGGCGCGCGCTTCGCTGCCCGGGAACGGCGGCACCTGATCCTGCAGCTGCGCGAGTTCATCGGCGATGTCGGCCGGCACGAGGTCGCGGCGCGTGGAAAGCACCTGGCCGGCCTTGACGAAGATCGGGCCGAGCTCGGTGAGCGCGAGCCGCAATCGTGCGCCGCGCGAGAGATGGGCGATATCAGTGCGCGGCCGCGCGACGAAAGGACGAATCAGCTTGAGCGGACGGAACAGGTGCGCCGCATCGACCAGTTCATCGAGACGATAGGCAAGCAGCACGGAAGCGACGCGCATCACGCGCGGTACGACCTTCAGAGGCGTCCTCACGCGGCGGGTCCCTTCTTCAGGCGTTGCTCCAGGCGTGCGAGTCGCGCTTCGAGACGCTCGGCGCGTTCGCGCAGATCGTCCACACCATCGAGAAAACCTTCCACTTCGCCGGGCGCTGCCGCCAAGCGCGCTTCGTCGCGCAACCAGTCGGCGGTGTCGGTGGTGAGGTGGCTGGCGGTTTCCTTGGCATGTGCCAACCCGCTGCGAACGGCCTTGGCGAGCGGCACGCCCAGCACATCGCCGAAGGTGCGTGCGAAGGCTTCCTCGAAATCCGGCGCGAACTTGCTGGCGAGCTTTTCCAGGCGGCGGGCGAGATCCGCGTCACCGGCGATTTCCACCTTGCCTGGCGAAACACCTTCGTCATCGCGCTTCACCAGCATGGCCAGCAGGCTGCCCGGCGTAGCGGCCACGCGCAGGTGGTTGTCGTCCTGTGCAGGCCCGACTTTCAACCGCTCACCTTCCACCGTCACCGACAGCGCCAGCTCGGGGCCGCGCAGATGCAGCTGTACGCTGCGACCGTCGAGCGCAGACAGGCGCCCGGCCGTTTCCGGGTCGAGCGACAGCGTGTGATTCAACGCGGTTTCCAACGCGCGCCCGGCAAGGGCCCGCATGGGACGTGGCAGCAGTGACATGAGGGAAGGGGCAGTCATGCCGCCGATTGTAGCGGGTCGTGCCGTGGGGCTGAGGTTGAGCCGCCTACTTTGCGGCGTTCCCGCGAGCATCCGACCCTCACCACCACAAAGGTGGCAATGCCCCAGCCCTCTCCCCCGCGGGGAGAAGGAGAAATGCGGTGCCTCGCGAAAATCCAACGCCCGCAGTCATGAGGCAGCGCAGCGACGTTGCGCTTTGAGTCCTCTCCGTTTCGGCGCGTGGCGGTATAGCCGTACCGTTGATTAGGGAGATCGTGACGATTCGGGCCTCGAAGACTTCAAGGCTCGTATCCCACAGAACGCTACGAGCCTGAATCTTTTGAGGCCATTTTCTTTGGGTTACTTTTCTTTTGGGCCAGCAAAAGAAAAGTGACTCGAGCGGCGGCAGCCGATCGAAACGCCCGCCGCGTAGGCGGCCCGATCGCGGCGGCACCGCATAAGCGCGATCACCCGCGATCGCGACAACCAAACACCGAGGCTCTGGATCCCGGCCTGCGCCGGGATGACGAGCAAAAACGGCGCGCTACGGCGCAGCCCCCACAAACCCCATCTGTCGCCACGCCTCATACACCGCAATCGCCACGGTGTTCGACAGATTCAGGCTTCGGCTGTTCGCCCGCATGGGCAAGCGCAAACGCTGCGCCTCGGGCAAGGCGTCGAGCACCTCGCCCGGCAATCCCGCCGTCTCGCAGCCGAACAGCAGCGCGTCGCCTTCGACAAAACGCGCATCGACATGCGCCACGCGACCACGCGTAGAGAACGCGAATACCCGTGGCTGTCCGATGCTCTCAAGGCAGCTGGCGAGGTCGTCATGCACGGCCAGCTGCGCATATTCGTGGTAGTCCAGGCCTGCGCGGCGCAGGCGGGCATCGTCCAGCTCGAAGCCCAGGGGGCGGATCAGGTGCAACGAGGCGCCCGTGTTGGCGCACAACCTGATCGCGTTGCCCGTATTGGGCGGAATTTCCGGTCTGTAGAGAATGACATGCAGCATCCGGCCATTATCGGGTCTATCCGTGGACCCGTAAAACGCTGAGCGTCCTTGCTCAGCCGTTGGAGATGCGCGGGCACACCACGCCGTCGGGCGGCAGGGCGCAAGCGGTGGGGGCGATCAGCTGGCCCGCGCTGCCGGCAGCGGCGAGGCGGATGGCTTCGGGCGACGCGTTCACCATGGCACCCAGCACGAGTCCGCAAACCAGCAGGCAAGCAACGAAGAGGCCGCGCAGCATCAAGGTTTCGAATTTCATGATCATGTCTCCGATGAAAGGTGGGGTAGTCCTGCGCTGTAGATATGGCAAGCGCCGTGCCAAGCCTCTGGTCGCGTTCAAGTGACTGTCTTTGTTGAAAATTATCTGGCGTTGGGCTGGGGGCTTGGCTGTCCGCGGACAGCGACCGGGCGTGGCCGGACAGCTGCGGACACCGGTGCGGACGTCGCAACGTCCTGCATGCATGTTCTTGCGTCGAACGAAGCCTCGCAGACGTTGTCCACCATGCCATTGGTCATTTGCCAAGGTTCCGGGCCGTGGCTAGCCTCGGAATGTTCATTCGCCGAAGAAAACAGGAGTGTCGTGATGGCAAGAAAGCCCCTCGCCCTACTCGTCGCAGGAGTGCTCAGCATGTCCGCCGGTTTGCCAGCCATCGCGCTTCCCCAGGCGGCCACCGCCGAAGCCACCCAGGCGGTTCCGGACATCGCCTTTACCCGCTTCACGCTGCCCAACGGCCTCACAGTTGTGGTGCACGAAGACCACAAGGCACCCGTGGTGGCCGTGAGCATCTGGTACCACGTGGGCTCGGCCGATGAGCCCAAGGGCAAGACCGGTTTCGCGCACCTGTTCGAGCACCTGATGTTCTCCGGCTCGGAGAACCACAAGGGCACGTATTTCCAGCCGTTCGAGCTGGCCGGTGCCACCGACATGAACGGCACCACCTGGTTCGACCGCACCAACTATTTCGAAACCGTGCCGACCACCGCGCTCGACATGGCGCTGTGGATGGAATCCGACCGCATGGGCCACCTGCTTGGTGCCATCGGCCAGAAGGAACTCGACACCCAGCGCGGCGTGGTGCAGAACGAAAAGCGCCAGGGCGAGAACCGCCCGTACGGCCGCGTGGACCAGAACATCCTGTCGAACACCTACCCGGGCAACCATCCGTACCAGCACGACACCATCGGTTCGATGGCCGATCTCAACGCCGCCTCGCTGGGCGACGTGAAGCAGTGGTTCCACGACTACTACGGCGCCGCCAACACCACCCTGGTGCTGGCTGGCGACATCACGGTCGCGGAAGCCAAGGCCAAGGCCGAGAAGTATTTCGGCGACATTCCCGCTGGCCCGCCGGTGCCGCGCCAGCAGGCGTGGATCACGCCGCTCACCAAGTCCACACGTGGCATCCAGCACGACCACGTGGCGCAGCCGCGCATCTATCGCACCTGGGTGGTGCCGCAGCTGGGCACGGACGATGCGATCCAGCTCGACCTCGCCTCCACCGTGCTCGGCGGTGGCAAGACCTCGCGCCTGTACCAGCGCCTGGTCTACCAGGACAAGCTGGTCGACGACGTATCCGCCAGCATTTCGCCGTTCGCACTGGCCAGCCAGTTCCAGATCCAGGCCGACATCAAGGAAGGCGTGGACCAGGCCAAGGTCGAAGCGGTCATTGCCGAAGAAGTGAAGAAGTTCCTCGCCGACGGCCCCACCGCCGACGAACTGGAGCGCGCGAAGATCGGCAACCGCGCCGGTTTCGTGCGCGGCCTGGAAAAGGTCGGCGGCTTCGGCGGCAAGGCGGTGATTCTGGCCGAGGGTCAGGTGTATCGCGGCGATCCGGGTGCCTACAAGAAGGACCTGGAACGCGCCAACGCCGCCACGCCGGCCAGCGTCAAGGCGGCCGCCGACAAGTGGCTCAGCAAGGGCGATTACCTGCTCACCGTGCTGCCCGCCGGCAACGACTTCAATCCCGACACCGAAGACGCCAAGGTCGTGGCGCTGGGTCCGCAGAAGGGTCGTCCCGACGCCAAGCTGCCGGTGTTGCATGAGTACAAGGTGGCCGAGAGCGCGGTCGACCGCAAAAGCGGCGTGCCGCAGGTGGCGCAGTTCCCCGACCTGAAATTCCCCGAGCTGGAACGTGGCAAGCTGAAGAACGGCATCGAGGTGATCCTCGCGCAGCGCCACACCATTCCGGTGACGCATGTGCAGCTCATGTTCGACGCCGGCTACGCGGCCGACCAGGGGCGCAAGCTCGGCACCGCCAGCTTCACCACCACGCTGATGAACGAGAGCACCAAGGATCTCGACTCGGTGGAAGTGGCCAAGCGCAAGCAGCGCCTGGGTGCGATTACCCGCATCGGTTGCGGCCTGGACGCGTGCTCCGCGTCGCTCAATGCGTTGAACGACCAGCTGCAGCCGTCGCTGGCGTTGTTCGCCGACATCGTGCGCAACCCGGCGTTCAAGTCCGAGGACATCGAGCGCATCCGCGGCCAGTGGCTGGCCGGCATCGCGCAGGAAAAGACCCAGCCGACCGCGCTGGCGCTGCGCACGCTGCCGCCGTTGCTCTACGGCGCCAACCACGCCTACGGCATTCCGTTCACCGGTTCGGGTACGGAAGCGGCGATCAAGGCCATGCAGGCATCGGATCTGGCGACCTTCCAGAATGACTGGCTGCGCCCGGACAACGTGAAGATCCTCGTGGCTGGCGACACCACGCTGCAGCAGATCATCCCGCAGCTCGATGCCGCCTTCGGTGACTGGAAGGCACCGTCCAACCCGGTGCCGAAGAAGAACATCGCGACCGTGGCCGCCCAGGCCAAGCCGCGCGTGTTCCTCATCGACAAGCCGGACGCACCGCAGTCGCTGATTCTTGCCGGCCTGCTCGCGCCGTCCAGCAAGGCGCCGAACGAGCTGGCCATCGACGTCGCCAATGGCGCCTTCGGCGGCAGCTTCACCTCGCGCCTCAACATGAACCTGCGCGAGGACAAGCGCTGGGCCTATGGCGCCTTCAGCTTCATGCGCGATGCGATCGGCCAGCGTCCGTTCCTGATGTATGCACCGGTGCAGACCGACAAGACCGCCGAGTCCGCGCACGAAGTGGCCAAGGAAGCGGCCGAAGTGATCGGCGCCCGCCCGCTCACCGAGCAGGAAGTGGACAAGATCAAGGACTCCAACGTGCGCGGTCTGCCCGGCAGCTTTGAGACCGGTTCCGAAGTGCTCAGCGCGATGAGCGAGATCGTCCAGTACAACCGCCCGGACGACTACGTGCAGACGCTCAAGGCCCGCACCGAAGCCGTGAAGCAGCCCGATGCCGAAGGCGCGATCAAGGAGATCATCAAGCCCAACGCGCTCACCTGGGTGATCGTGGGCGATCTGAAGAAGATCGAGCAGCCGGTGCGCGCGCTGAAGCTGGGCGACGTGCAGGTGATCGACGGCGACGGCAAGCAGGTCACGTCCACGCCGTCGAAGTAAGCGTGAGATTTTGTGGGGAGCGGTTCACGTCCCCGGGTTAGGATGGAGGCCGGGCGGGAGACCGCCCGGCTTCTTCATATTCACGTCGCGGAGTTACTCATGCGCAAGACCCTGCTGTTGCTCGTTCCCATCGCTTTGCTCGGCGCCTGCACCTACGGCATCACGCTGGACGATGCCGGTAAGAACGTCCGCACGGCCTGGAGCGGCGATGTGTCCTCCTGTCGTGACCTGGGCAAGGTCACGGTATCCGTGATGGATCATGTCGGTCCGGTCAATCGCAACGACATCAAGGTGCGTGACGAGCTGGAAGTCATGGCGCGCAACGAAGCCGCCAAGATGCACGCCGACACCATCAAGCCTTTGGGCGACCCCACCGACGGCTCGCAGCCGTGGGGTGCCTATCAGTGCGGCAATGCCCAGCTGGCGCCGGCGGGTCGCGCGCCGAATCCGGCCAACCCGAATCCGGCAGCTAACGGGGCCACCGCGCCGGGTGCGTTCGAGACGTACCCGGTCAAGGGCAACTGAGCGGGCGTCGACGACGCGCCGCGCTCACTCGACGTCCCGGCTTTGCCGGGGCGGCGGGCGAGCCACTCACCGCATCACTCCGAAAGGCGCCCTCGTGGCGCCTTTTTCACGCGCGCAGGTTGACGCTCTTGCATGCCCGGGAGGGCGGGCATAAAATTTACATCTATATATTACATATATGTATTACTTGGGCCGCGCGCCATGAGCAGTTTCGTTCCCACCGAGCAGCGCCTGGCGGTGACGCGTCGGCGTCATCCTGCGTTTCCGCGTGATCCGGCGATCCTCGTTCGCCTGATCAAGCACATCTACAAGCGGGTGCAGGACGATACGAACGCGCTGTTGCGCCCGTATGGCATCAATCATCCGGAGTACAACCTGCTGATGATGCTCTACGGCACGGAAGGCTATACGTTGCATCCCACCGAGCTGGCTGATGCCGCCGGTGAGAAGTCGGCGAACATCACGCGCCTCACCAACGAGCTTGCAGACAAAGGTCTGATTGCGCGAAACGCCAGCGAAGAGGATCGTCGCAAGGTCACGCTCACGCTCACCGACGAAGGCCTGGCGCTGATCGACAGCTTCCTGCCCGAGATCTGCGCCTTGCTGGACTGGCAAGTGGATGGGCTTGCCCAGCGCGACGTCGCGCAGCTCGAGCGCCTGCTCAAGAAATACCTCGATCAACTGGAGCGCACCTGACGATGTCAGCCGTGTCAGCCGACCTCTCGTCTTGGCGCAACCCACCATGGTTGCGCGACTTCGTCGCGGAAGAATCGCAGGCGTGGATCTTCGTGCTGAAGGCCCTGCTGGCGTTCTACCTGGCGGCGTGGATCACCATGGTGTTCCAGCTGGAGCAGCCATCGACCACGATGGTCACCGTGTCGATCGTGATGCATCCGCAAAGCGGCACGGTGCTGGCGAAAAGCTTCTATCGCGCGCTGGGTACGTGCGCCGGCAGTTTGTTCGGCGTGCTGTTGATGTCGGCCTTTCCGCAGCAGCGTGAACTCTTCCTGCTCTGCCTGTCGCTGTGGGTGGCGTTGTGTGCCGGCGGCGCCGTGTTGTACCGCAACTTCATGTCCTACGGTTTCGTGCTGGCCGGGTACACCGCGTTCATCGTGATACTGCCGGCAATCGATCATCCCACGGCGGTGTTCGATTCGGCGGTGGCGCGCGTCAGCGAGGTGATGCTGGGCCTGATCGTGGCCGGCCTGGTGAGCGACGTGGTGCTGCCGGTGCGCCTGCGCCAGGTGTTGCGTCGCGTGGCGCGCGAGCATTACCAGCACTTCATCGACTTCGCGCGCAACAGTCTCGGCGGCATGATTCCGCGTGCGGACATGGAAAAGGCACACCTTCGCTTCGTGCGCGCGGCGGTGCAGATCGAAGACCTGCGCGCGTCCGTGATCTTCGAAGATCCCGAGGCACGCGCACGCAGCAGTCGCATGCAGTTGCTCAATCTGCGCTACATGGCGGCGGCGACCAGTTTTCAGTCGCTGCATCACCTGATCAATCGACTTCAGCGCAGCAATCATCCACGTACCGCGGCCGCGTTGATCACGCTGTACCGGCCCATTGGCGAGGCGCTCAGTCCCGCTCCGTCGGAGACGCCCATTCCCCGCTTGCTGGCCACGCGACTGGAAGCCTGCGAGGCGAAGCTTCCCGCGCTTGCGGCCGAGTTGCGCGAAGGATTGCGGCAGGATCCCGAGCTGCTGCTGGAATTCGACAGCGGCACGACGATGGTGCGTCGCTTTGCGGCCGAGCTGCGCGACTTCACCTCGCTGGAAGCCACGCTGCGCGAGACCCAGGGCGTGATGGGCGGCGCGGTGGAGCGCGTGGACTTCAAGCGCGCCAACGACTATGCGGCGCCATTGATCGCCATCGTGCGCACGTTCCTGACCATGGCCGCGCTCAGCGTGTTCTGGCTGGAGACGGGTTGGACGTTCGGCCTCAGCGCACTGCTGCTGGCGACGGTGTTCAGCGGCCTGTTGGCGGCATCGCCATCACCGCTGGCGGCGACGGCCAATACCTGGATTGCCTACGCGGCTGGGCTGGTCGCAGCGTATTTCGTGCTGTTCCGCCTGATGCCAGGCAGCGATGGTTTCCTGATGCTGATCCTGGTGACGGCGCCGTTGCTGGCGATAGGGCCGTACCTCACCACGCGCAATGCCACCTTGCCGGGTTATGGGGCGGGTTATTCGCTGGGCTTTGCGTACATCCTGGCGCTGAAGAACCCGATGGTCTATTCGCCCGAGCGCTTCCTCAACGACAGCATCGCTTCGCTGTTCGGCCTGATGATGAGTGGCGCCGCCTTCATGATCATCCCCACGGTGATCGGCACGCAGTGGCTACGCCGGCGCCAGCTGGTGCAACTGCGCCGGCAGGTGGTGTTCGCCGCCACCGCGCCGATGGACGGCATCCTCTATCGCTTCGAGAGCGTGAACCGCGACTTGTATCACCAGATCGTGCAGTTCACGCGGCAGGGCAGCGAGGAATCGCACTCGCTGTTCTCGTGGGCGCTCGCCGTGCACGACTGCGGACGCGCGGTGATCGAGCTGCGCCAGGATATGACGCATGCCGAACTGCCGCCGCCCTTGATGGAGACGATGCAGAACGCCGTGGACGCGCTGGCCCGACTCTATGACGAGCCCGACAAGGCGCGCTGGCGTCGTGCCGACCAGGCCGTGGACCATGCGATCGTGCTCACCACGCAAACGCTGCCGCAGGCGCGCGCCAGTTGTCAGCCGGCGTTGGCGCACCTGCTGCAATTGCGCACGGCGTTGCGCGACGATGAATCCGCACTCGCTCCCTACATCGACAAGTCGCCGGAGATTGCCCATGCCCCGTGAAGTCGCGCTTGGCGACGCCCTGGTTCCAGGCTTGCTGCTGGTCTATATGGGTTGCCTGCTGGTGTTGTGGGGAGTCGACACGGTCATCGGCCGCTATGGCCTGTATCGCTACGTCTGGCATCCGTCACTGTTCCGCGTTGCCGTGTTCTTCGCGCTGTTCGGCGCGGCTGGCCTGCTCCTGTATCCCTGACCTATGAAAATCCAACCCCAAGCCCTGCTTCGATTCACCATCACCGCGGTCATCGTCATCGTGGCGCTGTTGCTGAGCCACGCGCTCTGGCGGCACTACCTCTATGCACCGTGGACGCGTGACGGACGCGTACGCGCCGAAGTTGTCCGCATCGCGCCCGACGTTTCCGGCCTGGTCACCAAGGTGCCGGTGATCGACAACCAGGAAGTGAAGAAAGGCGACGTGCTGTTCGAGATCGATCCCGAGCGCTACCACATCGCGCTGGCGCAGGCAGAGGCAAACCTCAACGCGGCCAAGGCCGCCGCGCGTGCCGCCGGCGCCAACATTGACGCCGTGCTGGCGAGTGCCGCCGCGCGCAAGGCCGAGTACGACATGCGCCAGGAACAGGCCCAGCGCCGCCAGGAGCTGGCCGAGGTGGTGCCGAAGGAGGAACGCACCGACGCCAAATCCGCCGCCATGACGGCGCGCGCCATCTGGGAACAGGCGCAGGCCAGCGGCCATCAGGCGAATGCCTCGCGTGAACAGGCGGAAGCCGCGGTGGTGCAGGCGCAAGTCGCCGTGGATCGCGCCAAGCTCGATCTCGAACGCACCGAAGTGCGCGCGCCCGTGGACGGCTACGTCACCAACCTCGACGTGCGCGTGGGCGACTATGCCGCCACGGGCAGTCCGCGCCTCGCGCTGATCGATCGCCACAGCTACTACATCTACGGCTATTTCGAAGAAACCAAGCTGCCGCACCTGCGCGTGGGCGACCCGGTGACCATCCGCATGCTCAGCGGCGGCATCCATCTCAAGGGACGCATCACCGGCGTGGCGCGCGGCATTACCGATCGCGACAATCCCACCGGCCGCGACCTGCTGGCTGATGTGAATCCCACCTTCAACTGGGTACGCCTCGCGCAGCGCGTGCCGGTGCGCGTGGACATCGATGAAGCGAGCGAACCGAAGGGCCTGATCCTCTCGGCAGGCATGACGGTGAGCATCGACGTGCAGCCGCGCCACGTGCTCGACCAGGAACACGAGCCGCAGTAACCCACTGTGCGAACACGACTTGTGCACGAGGCGCCGACGCCGCGTTGACGGTGTCGGCGCCAGCGCAAGCACATGCGCTCCACCATTCAAGTCGGGTTGATTACCATGGGAGGCCATGAATCGACCGCTACCCTCGCCACGCAGCCTTGCCCGTCGACTGCTTTCCCTGCGTCGACGGCGTGAGCTCGATGTTTCCGGACACGTGAATTTCGCCATTCCCGCGGAGGCGATCACCACGCTGGCGGGCCCGGCTGCATTTCGCGAGATGCTGCTTTCGCTGATTTCCCAGGCGCAGCGTCGCATCGTATTGGTCGCGCTGTACGTGCAGGACGATGACGCGGGCCGCGAAGTGATCGAGGCGCTGCATGCGGCGCGCGCCGCACGTCCGCAGCTTTCCATCGAGGTCTATGTCGACTGGCATCGCGCCCGTCGCGGCCTGATCGGCAAGGGCAACAGCGAAGGCAATGCCGCGATGTATCGCGAGTATGCGCAGCGCCTGGGCGATGGCGTGGTGATCCGCGGCGTGCCGGTGCAGACGCGCGAGCTGTTCGGTGTGCTGCATCTGAAGGGCTTCATCATCGATGACGCGGTGCTTTACAGCGGCGCGAGCCTCAACGACGTCTATCTCGCCAGGCATGGTCGTTATCGCCTCGATCGTTATCACCTGATCCGCCACCAGCCGTTGGCGGACAGCATGGCGGCCTACGTCGATGGCCAGTTCCGCGGCAGCGACGCGGTGCCGCGACTGGACCGCCTGCCGCAGCCGCGTTCGCGCGACCTGCAAGAGCCGATCCGCCGCCTGCGCCAGTCGCTGCAGCAGGCGCAGTACACCGGTACGAACGACGTGCCGCGCCAGGGCGATGTGTCGGTGATTCCGCTGGCCGGTTTCGGGCGCAACGACAATGCGCTCAATGAAACGCTGCTGGATCTGCTGCGCAGCGCGCAGAAGCGCGTGATCCTGCTCACGCCGTACTTCAACCTGCCGCGCCCGGTGCGCACGGTGATCGGCCATCTGCTGCGTCGTGGTTGCCAGCTGGACATCATGGTGGGCGACAAGACCGCCAACGATTTCTACATTCCACCGGAGCAGCCGTTCAGCCGCATCGGCCTGTTGCCGTATCTGTACGAAGCCAACCTGCGTCGCTTCGCGCGCCTGCATCAAGGCGCCATCGACAGCGGACAGCTGAACCTGTGGCTGTGGCGCGACGGTGACAACACCTATCACCTCAAGGGCCTGTTCGTGGACGAGGAGACGGCCGTGCTCACCGGCAACAACCTCAACCCGCGCGCCTGGGCGCTGGACCTGGAAAACGGCCTGCTGCTACGCGATCCATGGCGCAAGCTGGTGGCGCAGCACGAGGCGGAATGGCAATCGCTGCGCCGTCATGCCACGCGCGTATCGCACTATCGCGATCTGCCCGGCGCGCGCAGCTATCCGCCGGAAGTGCGCAAGCTGCTGCGTCGCATGCGACGCGTGAGGCTGGATCGCCTGGTCAATCAGCTGCTCTGATCGTCGCTCGACCGGCGACACGTACGAGAATCAACCCGCCAAACGCTCCAGCCGCATGGCCAGCCAGCGCGAGACGTCGGGCCATTCGCTGTCGATCACGCTGAAGCACACGGTGTCGCGCAGCGTGCCGTCCGGGCGGCGCTTGTGTTGGCGCAGCACGCCCTCGCGACGTGCACCGAGGCGTTCGATGGCCCGCTGCGAGTCGAGGTTGCGGTGGTCGGTGTGGAACTCCACGGCCACGCAACCCAGCGTCTCGAAGGCGTACTGCAACAGCAGGCGCTTGCACGCGGTGTTGAGGTGGCTCTTCTGCCAGCGCTTGGCGTACCAGGTGTAGCCGATGGCGACGCGGCGCGGATCGTCGACGTAGTTGTAGAAGCGCGTGGTGCCGACGATCTCGCCGCTGCTCTTTTCCCGCACGGCGAAAGGCAGCATCAGCCCGGCTGCATGGCCTTCCAGCGCCTTGGCGATGTAGGCGCCCATTTCCCCCGGGGCCGGCGTGCTGGCGAACCAGAGCTTCCACACCTCGCCGTCGGCGGCCGCAGCTTCGAGCGCTGGCGCGTGATCGGGTGTGAGGGGTTCGAGGGCGACGAAGGCGTCTTCCAGCAGGACAGGCGTCAGCGCGGACATCGGTGCTCCGGGGATGGGACGCTCAGGCGTCCAGGTCGGGGATCAGCTTGCTTTCCAGCCGCGCGATATGGTCCTTCAGCAGCAGCTTGCGCTTCTTCAGGCGCGTGATCTGCAGCTCGTCGCGGCTCAGCGACGCGGCCAGGTGCTCGATGGCCACATCGAGGTCGCGGTGCTCAACGCGCAACTCGGCCAGCAAATGGGCAATCTCGGCTTGGTCCTGGACCTGCATGACGGGCGACTGGCTGGGGAAATCACGCTCAGTGTAGCGCCGCCGGACACAAAGAGCCTGCTCCGGGCGGCCAGCCCGTTACAATGGGAGGCCGTCCCGTTTCCGACCGACCATGTCCGCCCAGCCCGACGCCACCCGCAAGCAGCACTACGAGGCCGCCAAGCTGGCCAAGCGCCTGCGCCATCAGGTGGGCCAGGCCATTGCCGACTTCAACATGATCGAGGACGGCGACAAGGTGATGGTGTGCCTGTCCGGGGGAAAGGACTCGTACACGCTGCTGGATGTGCTGCTGTCGCTGCAGGCGAAGGCGCCAGTGCGCTTCGAGATCGTCGCGGTGAACCTGGACCAGAAACAGCCGGGGTTTCCCGCGCACGTGCTGCCGGAATACCTCACCGCGCGCGGCGTGCCGTTCCACATCATCGAGCAGGACACCTACAGCACCGTCACCCGGGTGATTCCCGAGGGCAAGACCATGTGCAGCCTGTGCTCGCGCCTGCGGCGCGGCGCGCTGTACCACTGGGCGGCGGCCAATGGCGTCAGCAAGATCGCGCTGGGCCATCACCGCGACGACATCCTGGGCACGTTCTTCCTGAACATGTTTTACCAGGCGCAACTGAAGGCCATGCCGCCCAAGCTGCGCTCGGATGACGGCCGCCACGTGGTGATCCGCCCGCTGGCGTACTGCAAGGAAAGCGACATCGCCGAGTACGCGCAGGAACGGCAGTTCCCCATCATCCCCTGCAATCTCTGCGGCTCGCAGGAAAACCTGCAACGCAAGGCGGTTAGGCGCATGATGGAGGACTGGGAGAAAACCCAACCCGGCCGCGCCGAGAACATTTTCCGCGCGCTGGGCAGTGTGCAGCCCTCCCAGCTCGCCGATCGCAACCTGTTTGACTTCGCCACGCTGGGCGCGCGCGAAGGTATCGCCCGCGCTGATGCGCACGAATGGCTTGCCGGCATGCCGGACGAGTCGTGAATCTTTCAACCTTCGAATCGAGTAACGCCGTGTCTCTCTTTGCATCCGTTGAAATGACCCCGGGCGATCCGATCCTGGGACTCACCGAGGCCTTCGTGGCCGACACCCGTCCGGGCAAGGTCAACCTGGGCGTGGGCATCTATTACGACGAGCAGGGCCGCATTCCGTTGCTGCGCGCCGTGCAGCAGGTGGAACAGAAGCTGGCGCAGGAAGCCAAGCCGCGCGGCTACATCCCCATCGACGGCCTGCCGGCATACAACCTCGCCACCCAGAAGCTGGTGTTCGGCGAAGACTCGCCGCTGCTGGCCGCCGGCCGCGTGGCCACTTCGCAGACCATCGGCGGCAGCGGCGCGCTGCGCATCGGCGCCGACCTGCTGAAGAAGGTGCTGCCGAACGCGAAGATCGCCATCAGCAGCCCGAGCTGGGAAAACCACCGCGTGGTGTTCGCCTCGGCCGGTTTCGAGGTGGTGGATTACGCCTATTACGACGCCGCCACGCACGGCCTGGATTTCCCCGGCATGCTGGCCGACCTCGGCAAGCTGGAACCGGGCACCGTGGTGCTGCTGCACGCGTGCTGCCACAACCCGACCGGCGTGGATCTCAACGCCGAGCAGTGGCAGCAGGTGGTGGAGCTGGTGAAGGAGCGCAACCTGATGCCCTTCATCGACATGGCTTACCAGGGCTTCGACGAAGGCATCGACACCGACGCCACCGCCGTCCGCCTGTTCGCCGCCTCCGGCATTGATGCGTTCGTCGTCGCCAACTCGTATTCCAAGTCGTTCTCGCTGTATGGCGAACGCGTGGGTGCACTCTCCATCGTGGGCAGGACGCGTGATGAAGCGCTGCGCGTGCAGTCGCTGGTGAAGCGGACCATCCGCTCCAACTACTCCAGCCCGGCCACGCACGGCGGCCTGCTGGTTTCCACCGTGCTGGGCAGCGCCGAGCTGAAGGCCATGTGGGAACAGGAGCTGGGCGAAATGCGTGAGCGCATCCACGCGATGCGTGCCGGCATGGTGGAGAAGCTGGCCGCTGCGGGCGCACCGCACTTCGGCTTCATCCAGGAGCAGGCCGGCATGTTCTCGTACTCGGGCCTCAGCAAGGCCCAGGTCGACCGCCTGCGCGAGGAATACGCCATCTACGCCATCGGCACTGGCCGCATCTGCGTCGCGGCGTTGAACCGCGCGAACCTGGACACGGTGGTGAACGCAGTCGCTGCGGTCAGCCGATAAGAACCTGAGTCATACACGCACGTCATGCCGGCCCCTTCGGGGCGCCGGCTGATGGCAAGAAGCACGGATACCGAATGTTCTTCCGCAATCTCACGCTGTTCCGCTTTTCCCCCGCCATTTCCGAAGACCTCAACCGCCTGGACGACGCCCTGGGCGACCATCGCCTGCGCCCCTGCGGTCCTATGGAAATGGGCACCAAGGGTTTCGTGCCGCCGGTGGGTCGTGGCGACGAGGCGCCGCTCACGCACGCCGTGAATGCCTGCACCATGGTCACCGTGGGCGGTGAGGACAAACTCCTCCCCGGTTCCGTGGTGAACGACGAACTTCAGCGCCGCGTGCAGAAGATCGCTGAAGAAGAAGGCCGCAAGGTCGGCGGTCGCGAGCGCAAGCGCATCAAGGAGGACGTGCTCAACGAGCTGGTGCCGCGCGCCTTCATCCGCAGCTCGCGCCAGCGCGCCTACGTGGACAAGAAGAACGGCTGGCTGGTGCTCGATACCTCCAGCCGCAAGTCCGCCGAGAACACGCTCACCCAGATCCGTGAAGCGCTGGGCAGCTTCCCCGCCGTGCCGCTGGCGCCCGAAGAGGGCCCGCGCGTGCTGATGACCGACTGGCTGGCCAACGGCAACCTGCCGGCCGGCCTGGCGCTGGGCGACGAGGTGGAGCTGCGCGACCCGGCCTCGGCCACCGGCGCCATCGCCAAATGCCGCCGCCAGGACCTGGACGGCGAAGAAGTGAAGGAGCACCTGCGCAACGGCAAGCAGGTGTTCCAGCTGGGTCTCACCTTCGATGAGCGCATGAGCTTCGTGCTGGGCGAGGACCTGATCGTCCGCAAGCTCAAGTTCCTCGACGTGGTCACCGAGGAACTGGGCGACAGCCACCCGGACGCCGCTGCCGAAGCCGATGCCACCTTCACCCTGCTCACGCTCGAGGTCGAGCGCCTGCTGGGCAAGCTGGAAGAGTGGTTCGGTCTGCCGCGTCCCGCCGAGGCCTGAGCCGCTTCGTTCAGGCTCAGCCGTCCCGACCGTATGGTCGGGACGGTCATCGGATCGCCTTGCGAAGCCTGCATGCTCCCCCCACATTTCCTTTGGGACACTGGCTTCCCTTTGGACATCGGTCGGCGTGGACGCCATGCAGTTAAGGCGGGGACATGACGCAGCACCTTGAAGGCGATTGGCTGGAACTGGCCACCGCGAGCGGCAGCACCATTCGTGTGCTCAAGGCCGCCCATCCACGCGCACGCCGGTTGCGGCTCACGGTGACGCCCAAGGGTGCGCGCGTGTCGTATCCGCACGGCACGCATCCGGCGCAGGTGAGCGCGTTCCTGCGTCATCACGCCGACTGGCTCGAACGCAAGCTCGACGAGTTGCACCTCATCGTCAAGCCGCTGCCGCCGCTGCGCGTCGGCACGCCTACGGAATTTCCGCTGCGCGGCGAAACCGTGCAGCTCGATTGGGCAGAAGGCCCATATCCGCGCGTCGATGCGGGCGAGGGCACGCTCACGCTGGTGATTCCCCGTCCGCACACGCGTGCGTTGCCGGTAGCGCGTGGCTTGCTCGCGTCGTATTTCGAATCGCAGATCCGTCGCGATGTGTCGCGCTGGCTGGCGGGCTACGTGCCGCAACTGGGACTGGCGCCCACGGCCTTGCGCGTGCGTCCCATGAAGAGCCTGTGGGGCAGCCTGGACACGCGCGACCGCATCAACCTCGATCTCGCGCTGGCGCTCGCGCCGCCCAATGCACTGAAGTACGTGCTCGCCCATGAGCTGTGCCATCTCAAGGTGCGCAGCCATGCGCCACGCTTCTGGCAACAGGTGGAAGGGCTCTTCCCCGAATGGCGCGAGCAGCGCGATTGGCTGCGCCTCAACGGCGCATGGCTGAAGACCGAACTCGATCGCCTGATCGCCGACGTGGCGGACTGAGCCCGCAGTTTTAACCCCATTCCGGCGTTCCCGGCGATCATGGAAGTATCGCCAACGGAAAGGACGCCATGTCGGTCGCCATCGCGCCATCAACGAACTGGACGCAAGCGTGCGCGCAAGCGCTGGCGCATCTCCACCACCAGCTGTCCCAGCCGCACATCAGGCGCGTTGCCGAAGCTTCGCCCTTGAGCGATGCCGACTGCATGCAGCGTTACCGCAACGGCGACGCGCAGGCTTTTCGCATTCTCTACGCGCGTTACCGCGAGAAACTGCATCGCTATACGTTGCGCCTGTCCGGCAAGGCCAGCGAGGCGGAAGAAATCTTCCAGGACGTCTGGATGGCCGTAGTGAACGGCAAGGACCGCTATCAGCCCGATGCGCCGTTCGCTGCATGGCTGTTCGGCATCGCGCATCGCCGCGCCGCCGATCGCTGGCGCGTGCTCGGCCGGCATGCGCCGGACGCGGTCGATCCTCATGAGAACGCTGACGACGCGATCGAGCATCACGCGGCATCGCCCCTGCATGCACCCGATCGGCATCTCGACAACGATGCGCTGGGCAAGGCGCTGGTGGAAGCGGTGAAGGCCTTGCCCTTGCCGCAACGCGAAGCCTTCCTGATGAAAGCCGAAGGCGAACTCAGCCTGGAAGACATTGCCTTCGCCACCGGTACCACGCGCGAAACGGTGAAGAGCCGACTGCGCTATGCGCAGCAGAAACTGCGGGAGACCTTGCAGCCATGGCGATGAGTAACGACATGGACGACCTGCTTGCGCTCTACCGCAAGGCCTCGCTGGAAGCGCCTTCGCCGATGGCCGATGCACGCGTCCTGCGCGCTGCGGACAAGGTCGCTGCGCATCGCCGATGGTCCCGAAGTGCGATGTGGCCCGCGGCCATCGCGGCGAGCATCGTGCTGTGGAGTGCATGGCACGGGCATACCAGCCATCCTGCGCGTAGCGCCATCGTCATGGCCGGCTATGACGCGGATGCATCGCGCATCGAACTCCTGCATATGGATGTCACGCCGCCACCCAGCGACGTGGACCACTTCCTGCTCAACGTCGGCACCACCCGCGATCACTCCATGACAAGGAATGCACCATGAAGAAGCTGCTCACGAAAACAGTCCTGTTCGCGTGTTGTCTCGTCGGCGCTGCGCACGCGGCCGCGCCTCCCGGCTGGTTCGTCTATGTGAACCGTGCGCCGTCCACCGATTTTGAAGCGGGTACCGAGCCCTCCCATCGCGCCTCCGGCAGCATCAGCGCATTCCTGCGCGCCAAGGCCGACAGCAATGGCTTCGCGACCTTGATGCAGACCGTCGATGCGGCCGCGTATCAGGGCAAGCGCGTGCGTTTCTCCGGTTACTTGCGCACGAAGGCGGCGGGCAAAGGACAGTTGTGGATGCGCGTCGATGGCGCCGACAAGAAGACAGCGGCGTTCGACAACATGGAAGACCGCGCGCAGCAGGGTGATCAGGACTGGCAGCACTTCGACGTGGTGCTGGACGTTCCTGCCGATGCGCGCGACATCGCCTTCGGCCTGCTGCTGCAGAACCGCGGCGAGGTATGGGCCGACGGCCTTGCGTTCGACGTCGTCGACAAGAGCGTGCCGACCACCGGCAACCAGCCGCATGCCTTGCCTGCTGCGCCCGTGAACCTGCATTTCGCCAACTGAGTTCGGATCGTTCGCGCAGGGGCGCGCGGCGGGCCATCTTGCGCGAGTGTGGCCACAGGTAGAACCTCAGTGTCCATGAGGGCAAGGGGGAACGCCGTGCAACTACCGATCGAGCCATTCATCAAGGCGATGTGGCTGGTATTCGCGCTGTACTGGCTGTGGGGATGGCGCCGCGTCAAGGGCGCGCAACGCAAGGAAGCCGTGCTTCCGCGCATCGTGAAGTACTGGTTGCCGCTGGCCATCGCCGTCGCGTTGATCGGCCCCGGCGACTGGTTCGGCAGCAGCTGGCTGCATGTGCGCATGTATCCGGCCAGCGTGGCGGTAGCCGTGGTCGGTGCGCTGCTCACCATGCTGGGCGTGGCGTTCGCCTGCTGGGCTCGCCATGTGCTCGGCCGCAACTGGAGTTCGGTGGTGCAGGTGAAGAAGGATCACGAACTGATCCAGAGCGGCCCGTACCGCTGGGTGCGCCATCCGATCTACACGGGTCTGCTGCTGGCCTTCCTCGGCACCGCGATGGCCATTGGCGAATGGCGCGGCGCGGTCTGCGTGGTGATCGTCGCCGTGTCGTTCTGGTTCAAGCTGAAGCTCGAGGAGCGCTGGATGCGCGAGAACTTTGGCGTGGCCTATGAAAACTACATGCAGCGTACGAAGGCGTTGATTCCGGGCCTGCTGTAAGCAAGGCCGCCGGATGGCCTGGCGGCCATCCGGCGCAGAAATCAGTGTGACAGCGTGAACTGCGTGAGGATGCGCGCGGTTTCTTCCGGCTTCTCGATGATCGGCATATGGTTGCAGCCCGTCATCATGCTGGTGCTGATCGAGGCGGCGTTCTTCAAGCCGTTGCGCAGGTTGTCGAGCGCGGAGATGTCGATGATCTTGTCGTCATGGCACCACAGGCCAAGCACCGGCATGCCGAGCTTGTCCAGGCGATTCTGCAGCGAGAGGTACTGCGAGGGGTCGCGCAGCTCGTTGAAGGTGCGATCGATGAAGGCGCGGTTTTCCTGGTTGCGCCTGATCAGCACGTCCTGGAAGCGGCCGGGAATATCCAGCGGCTTGCCAAACGCCCAGGCGGTGGCCTTGGCGAACTGTTCGCGATTGTCGAAGGCAAACACGTTCTTGCCGGACATGGCCTCGCGCGAGAATTCGTTTTCGTTGGCCTTCAGGCCGAACGAATCGAGCAGGGCAAGCTCCGCCACGTGTTCCGGATGCTCGGCCGCGAACACACCGGCAATGGCGCCGCCCATCGAGTGGCCGATCAACACCACCTTCTGCAGCTGCAGCGCATCCATGAAGCCCTGCAGGCGCGCAACCTGCGCGTCGATGTTGTAGCTGGCGCCGTCGACGCGGCTGGATTCACCCCAGCCCGGAAGGTCCGGTGCAATCACGTGGAAGTGCGGGGAAAGCAGTTCCATCTGCTTGAGCCACACTTCCTTGCTCGCGGCAAAGCCGTGCAGCAGCACCAGCGTGGGGCCCTGACCGCCTTCGTAGTACACCCACTTGGTATCGCCGACCTGCACGGAGTGCTTCTCGACATGCGCCGTCATGGCCTGTCGCTTCATGTCGGCGGCCATCAGCCACTGCGGCGCAAAGAGATACGAACCGCCCAGCACCACGGCCAGCACGAGGGCCACGTAGCCGAGGAACTTCAGGCGGCGCAGGGCAAGCCGCTGCCATAGCGGGCGCGTCGAGGCGGGCGTGGCGGGCGTCGTTTTTTTGGTGGCCATGGGAAAACCAGTAGGAGGAAACGCAGCTATCGATGGCGTCGCGCGCCTCCTTTTGCAAGGAGGCGCGCGCAGAGCTTACTTGCTGCCGCCCTTTTTCGCCTTGGCGAACAGGGATTCCACGGCTTGTTGCGTGAGCGGGTGATAGCCGCTCTTGGCCTTCACATACACCTGCTGTGCGTAAGCAAGGCCTTCCGGCGACTTCACGAAGGCCTTGTACAGCGGCATGGTGAGGTACAGGCGGCCGATGCGCGTCATGTGCTCGGCGGCGGCCGGCCACACGTCCCTGTCGCCCGCTGCAATGGCGTGGCTGTACCAGCGCATGCCGATCTCGGCGTTGGGCGTGCCGGTGAGATGCCAGGCGGCATCGATCTGCTTGATCTTCTCCAGCGGCGTCACGTCCGGCAGGCCGTCGAGGAAGTACATCCATTCCTGCGTGTTCCAGCTCTTCGCATCGAGCTTGTCCGCGGCGAGCGAGCCGGCCAGGAACGAGGAGCGCTCCTTGTCGATGGCATTGAAGCGCGGCGAATCGGGCAGCGGCGCGTCCTTCGGAACGCCCGGTTCGTACACCCACTGCTGCACTTCGTCCCAGCTCATCTTGCCCGGGTTCTTGTCGAACAGATTGGCCTTCAGGTAGTCGAGCATCTGTTCGGTGGTGATGCTCTGGAACGCGAAGTGCGCGAAATAACCCTTCAGATAAGCATCGAAGGTGTCGCGGCCAAAGCGCTGTTCCAGCGTGCGCAGGAACCAGCTGCCCTTGTCGTACGGCACTTCGGAAATCGAATCGTCGGCGCCGATGCCGGGCTTGGGCGCGAGGCGCTGCGCGTTCGGTGCAATGGCCTTGTCCCTAATGGACTTCTCAAGACCGCGCGCGGAAATCAGCGCTTCCTCATCGGCCAGCGTCTTGCCGTACACGGCTTCGGTGATGCGACCCTGCACGTAAGTGGTGAAACCCTCGTTGAGCCAGATGTCACGCCACGACGCGCTGGTGACCAGATTGCCCGACCACGAATGCGCCAGCTCATGCGAGATCACCGAGACCAGGCTCTTGTCGCCCACCAGCAGCGTGGGCGTAGCAAAGGTCATGTTGGGGTTTTCCATGCCGCCGAACGGGAACGAGGGCGGCAGCACCAACAGGTCGTAGCGGCCCCAGGCGTACGGGCCGTACAGTGTTTCGGCAGTCTTGATCAGCTTCTCGGTGTCTTCGAATTCCTTGGCGGCCTTGCCGACCACGCTCGGCTCCGCATAGACGGCCGAACGCGGACCGGTTTCCTTCGCTGCGATGTCGCCCGCCGCGATGGCGAGCAGGTACGAGGGAATCGGATGCGGCTGGCTGAAGCTGAAGTCGCCATTGAGCGGATGGTTCGCGTCGTTGAGCGCGCTCATCACCACGCGCACGTCCTTCGGCGCGGTGACGTGGGCGTCATAGGTGAAGCGAATGGCCGGCGAATCCTGCAGCGGCACCCACGAACGCGCGTGGATGGATTCGGACTGCGAGAACATGAAAGGCAGCTTCTTGTCGGCCGTCTGTTCCGGCGGCAGCCACTGCAGGCCCGAGGCGGTCGGCACGGTCGAATAGACGATGCGCACCTGCGAGGGATGCTGCGGCGTGGCGATGGTGAGCTTGCTGCCCAGTTCCTTGTCGCTGGGCGCCAGCGCGTACTTCAGCGCGCTTGTCTTGCCCGCGGCATCGACGGCTTCGATGCTGGCGATCTTCAGGTCGCGCGTATCGAGCACCAGCGACTGCGCCTTCGGGTCCTTCCAGTCCAGCTTCAGCGTGGCCTTGCCATCGAGCTGCTGGTGCGGGAAGTCGACCTTCAGGTCCAGGTCCAGGTGCGTCACGCGAACCTGGTCGGGCTGGGCATAGGAATGCGGGTCGGCGGCGAAGGCGCTCAGCGGCAGCGCGAGGGCGCCAAGGGCGAGGGCGTGGAACGGGCGCATCGGGGGAACTCCATCAGCAGGAATCCCGAGTATGCCATTGGTGGGTGAGGGGGCGCGGGTGTGGGAGGTCATCATCGAGAGGGCCTCGGGTCTGGATCGTCATCCCGGCGCAGGCCGGGATCCAGTGACTTTGCGCTTGGTTGTCGGGTAGTCGCGACCTGGCTCGCCTGCTGCGGGCTTCCCACCTCCTGCCGGAAGCCGGGTTACTTTCTCTTGCTTGCCCAAGAGAAAGTAACCACCGAGATGGTGGCAATGCCAAAAGAAAGAGCACCCCGGATGACGCGCCTTTCGGGCAGAGCCCGGAAGGTACGCGGGCGGGTTGCGGGGGTTTTCGACAGGACATCCGTGTCCTGTCGAAAAACTGGCCGGCATCCATGCCGGCCACCCTACGGGCTTTCCTCCGCCCGCCCGCCGCTGTCATACGGGGACCCCGAAGAGCCAAGAGCAAAAGCTCGTCTTCGCGACGCTTCCGCGAGCACCCGCCCCTCACCACCGTAAAGGTGGCAATGCCCCGGCCCTCTCCCGCAAGGGGAGAGGGAGAAGTGCGGCGCATCGCGTATGACCTTGAAGAGCGAAGCCAAAGCAAAGACCGATGCGAAGCGAGGCTTCGCTTTAAGTCCTCTGCGATTCGGGCGCGTTGCGCAACGCTGCGGAGTACCCGCTGTGTGGCCTCCCATGGGTGTCCCGTCCCAACCATCCTCAAGCGTTCGGGCTTATCCCAACACGATGCTGCGAGCTCTTAAGGCCATTTTCTTTGGGTTACTTTTCTTTTGGGCCAGCAAAAGAAAAGTGACTCGAGCGGCGGCAGCCGATCGAAACGCTCGCCGCGTAGGCGGCACGCTGACGGAAATGCTGCAAAAGAGCGGGCAAAGGATTCGCGACAACCGCAACGCAAAGTCACTGGATGACCAGCCTTCGGCTGTTGAAAAGCGCCTCCTGCTTCCGCAGGAATGACGAGCGAAGGCGGCACTCGCGCCCGGCGCCGCTTCTGCGAGGCACCCCTCACGCTCGCCACGACGAACAACACAAACGCCACCACAATCACTCACCCCCCCCCCCCACTCCCAAAAGAGGAGAGCGCGCGCCAGGCCAACAACCTCAAACAATCAGTGCGTCGACGCCGCCGCCGCAGGAGCAGGCGCCCGATGCCCCTGCTGCATCGACTTCACATAGTCGATCACATCCTGCTTGGACACCGTCCCCTTGTGATCCTTGTCGATCGCATCGAAGTGCGCACGGATGAACGGCACCGGTCCTTTCTCGGCCTCTTCCTTGGTCAACAGGCCGTCCTTGTTCTTGTCGGCGATGTCGAAGTTCTTCAGCCGCATCTGCGCATCGTTGGCGATGTTGCCAAGACCCGATTGCGCATGAGCGGTGGTGGCGGCGAAGACGACGAAGGCGGCGGTGATGAGTGCGATGCGGCGCATGGCGGGGTTCTCTCCCTGAAAAGACGGGCGGAGTATGTCACCGCGGATGTGAGTGCTTCGTTCTTGCGATGGCCCGACCTGCCGTCGGGCGTTACAGCGTTGACGGGAGCGCAGAGCGCGCTCCCGCCAGGAACTACTTACGCACTGAAGTCCAGCGCGTTGGTGAGGTCGCCCGGCGGCGGTCCGCCGGCGGCCACCATGGCCTGCTCGCGCATGCTCAGGCCAGGCAGTTTTTCCAGGCCGAAGCGGCGCGTGAGGAAGCGTGCGATGGAGCCGGTGTCGTAGATCGTGTGGTCCACGTGGCCCTTCTTCGCAAACGGCGACACCACGATGGCGGGAACGCGCGAACCCGGTCCCCAGCGGTCGCCCTTGGGCGGCGCCACGTGATCCCACCAGCCGCCGTTCTCGTCGACGGTGATCACCACCATCGTGTGCTTCCACGCCGGTGATTTCTGCAACGCATCGACGATCGCCATCACGTGGCGGTCGCCCGTGTCCACGTCCGAATAGCCGGCGTGCATGTTGAGGTCGCCCTGCGGCTTGTAGAAGCTCACTGCCGGCAGGCGATTGGCTTCGATGTCGGCGAGGAAGCGATTGGTCTTCGATGTCTCGCCCACGCCGCCGTCGCGCAGGTGTTTCGCGCGCGCTTCGGTGCCGGGCGCGAAGCTCTTGAAGTAGTTGAGCGGCTGGTGATGGATCTGGAAATTCGGACGCTGCGGGAACTGGTGTTCGTCGCCATCGCCCTTGCCATCCAGCGCCAGCTGCCATGCACCTGCATACCACGCCCAGTCCACGCCCTTGGCGGAAAGCACGTCGCCGATGGTCTTGTGTGCCTGCGGCGGCAGCGTGTTCGGGCTGTCTTCGGAGGCCAGCAACGGATTCGTGCCCGACTGCGTGCTGGTGGGCTGGTACGGCGGCATCATGGTGTTCACCGCCCAGAAGTCGGGCGTGAGCTGGCTGCGCGAGGCGTACTTGGGCTTGCCGTCCATCGCGCTGCGCGGTGAATCGTCGGCGAGCTTCAGGCGCGTATCCTCCGCCCTGCCGCTTTCGGTCACCGCGATGTTGAACTGCGCGGGGCTCTTGTCCGCGTTCGGATAGAACGGCGGCTGCGCAGCCACCAGGTATTGGTGGTTGAGGAACGAGCCGCCGAACGTGCCCATGAACCAGTTGTCGCAAAGCGTGAACTGGCGCGCGAGCTGCCACAGGCGCAGATTGGAGGCGCTGTCGTCGTAGTGGCCCATCACCATCGCGCCGGTGTCGCCCCACGCGACGAAGCCGTCGTTCTTGCCGCCGTTGATCTGTCGCTGGTTGTCGTAGAACGCGTGCACCAGGTCGCGCGTCACCACGCCATGCGGCAGCGGCTCGCCATCGCCCGTGCGCAGCGCCCACGGTGCATTCGGCAGGCCGGTGAGGTGCTCCTGCATCACCTGGTAGTCGCGGTGATTCACGGTCTGCTTGTGCGGCGCCAGGCCGTGCCAGATCGGCGGAAGCTCTTTCAGCACCGTGCCGTCGCGGTCGCGTTGCAGATAGGCCTCGGGCTTCAACGTGCCCAGCGGCTGCTCCACGCCCGGGAAATTGGCGAACAGGTTGTTGAAGCTGCGGTTCTCCAGATAGATCACCACGACTTGCTGGATCTGCTTGCGCAGCGCCTCGTCGATGGCTGCGGGAGCCACCGGCGAGGACGCCGACGCAGCGTTGGCCGTCAGCGACTCGGTGCCGCCGATGGCCAGCGCGGCGCCGCCCAGCGCGAGGCCGCCGAGCAGGCGCCGTCGCGAGGGGTCTTCCGGTTGTTCGTCAGACGATTCAGGGAAAGGCGGGGGAGGGAGCTTGGTCACGGAGCGGCATCATCGTAGAAGCGGGACAGGTCGGCCTTGGTCTGCTGCAGCGACGTCTGGTCGAGATAAATCATGTGGCCGGAAGGATAGAAACCGAACGTGACGTTTTTGCGTTCGGCCGGTTCCAGGCCCAAGTGCGTGAGATCGAACTCCGTCGCATAGAACGGCGTGGCCAGATCGTAGTAACCGTTGGCCGAGAACACTTTCAAGTGCGGGTTGCGACGCATCGCATCGCCCAGGTCGTCGCCCACGTAGGTGGCCTGCAGCCAGCCGCCATTCTTCTTGCGCTTCCAGTCCCAGTTGCGGCCGATGGCGCCGTAGTTGTTGGGCAGGTAGGCGCGATCCTCGGTAAACTTCAATTCGGTCGCGGCATATTGATTGAACACGGCCACATAGGCGCCGGTGATGGCGTCGCTGGCGGTATCGCCATCGGGCGTTTCGCCGGCGGCATCCGGATCGATGCCCTGGAAACGACCGTCCAGACGGCCAACCGTCAGGCGCTGGTCGCGCAGCAGTTCCTTGCGGAAACGGCTGGGGCTCACGCGCAGGTTGGCTTCCTTGATGTATTGCGGCGACAGGCCGAGGTAGCGGCTCATCTGGTTGGCCACGCGATCGGCTTCGGCCGGATCGATGGTGTCGCCCTTGGCCAGCGCCAGCGTGTAGTCGCCCGAAGCGAATCGGCGCACTTCGGCGAGGAACGTGCCGATGTCGGCGGGCTTGTTCGGCACCTTGTTGTGGTACCACGCAATGGCCGCTTCGGTGGGCAGGTTCACAATGTAGCCGTGGTCGATGCCCGGCGCCGCCACCGAGAAATCGAGGATGGAGGACATCAGCACCACGCCGTTGAACTCCATGCCGGCATCCTGCAGCGACTTCACCAGCACCGCCGAACGCGTGGTGCCGTAGCTTTCGCCGAACAGGAACTTGGGCGAGTTCCAGCGGTTGTTCACGCTCACGTAGCGCGTGATGAACTTGGTGAACGCCTCGGCGTCCTGGTCCACGCCCCACACGTCCTTGCCCTCGGTCTTGCCCACCAGCTGCGAGTAGCCGGTACCCGGCGCATCGATGAAGACCAGGTCACTCTTGTCGAGCAGGCTCTGGTCGTTCGGCACCCAGCGATACGGTGCGGGCGGAATCGGCTTGTCGCCGTCGTTGGCCACGCGCACCGGACCGAACGAACCCATGTGCAGCCACATGGACGAGGAACCCGGGCCGCCGTTGTAGAAGAACGTCACCGGCCGCTTGCTGTTCTTGCCGCCGTCGGCGGTGTACGCGACGTAGAAGAAGCTCACCGTCGGCTTGCCCTTGTCGTCGCGGATGGTGAGGCGGCCGGCGGTGGCGGTGTAGCTGATGCTGCGGTTGCCCACGCGCACGCTGTGCTTGGTCACCACGGCGCGCTCGGGCGGCGTGGGTTGCGTGTGCTCGTCGGCGTTCTTGTCCTTGTCCTTGTCGCCCTGTTCGGTCTTGGGCGCGTCCTTGGGCTTGTCCTGCGCGTGCAGCGGCAGCGTGCCGAGTGCAAGCAGGGTGGCGAGGGCGAGAGAGGCAAAAGAGGTCGTGCGCATGTCAAAAATTTCCCAAGAGTCGTTTATTCCTCACCGTCATTCCCGCTTTCGCGGGAATGACGGGATTGAGAGGCTGATTGAGAACTCAATTCACGAATGCACCGTCGCGTCGTAATAGCGCGCCAGGTCGCCCTTGAGCTGCTGGAGCGCTTCCGTGTTGAGGTAGATCATGTGGCCCGACGGGTAGTACAGGAAATGCACATTGCCGCGCAGCGACGGTTCCAGGTTCATGTGCGAGATGTCGAACTCGGTGTTGAAGAACGGCGTGGCGAAATCGTAGTAGCCGTTGACCGAGAGCAGTTGCAGGTGCGGGTTGGTGCGCATCGCGTGCGCCAGGTCGCCCGCCACGTACGCCATCAGCAACGGGCGCTTGATGCCCGCGGCCTGGTGCTTCCAGTCCCACGACTTGTTGATGTCGCCGAAGGTGGGGCGATAGTCGAGGTCGCTGTGATAGTTGAGCTGATTGACGATGTAGTCGTTGAACGCGGTGACGAACGCGCCACTGATGCCGGTATCGGACGCATCGTAGTCGGGCACTTCGCCGGCGGCGTCTTCGTCCACGCCTTCAAAGCGCGCGTCGTAGCGACCGATGGTGCGGCGCTCGTTGCGCAGCAGTTCCTTGCGGAAGCGCGAGGGATCCACGCGCAGGTTCGATTCCTTGATGTAGCTCACCGACAGGCCGGTGTACGCGGCGAGCTGGCGCGCCACGGTGTCGGCTTCGGCCGGCGAAATGTCCTGTCCCTTGGCGAGCGCGCTCGCATACGGGCCGCTGGCGAAGGCGCGCACCTGGTCGATGTATGCCTTCAGGTCAGCCGGCTTGTTGGCGAGCTTGTTGTGGTACCACGCGGCGGCGGCGTAGCTCGGCACGTAGCCGATGTACATCGCGTCGTAGCCCGGCATGCGCATGCCGTAGTTGAGGATGGAGGACATGATGATCACGCCGTTGAACGACATGCCCTTGTCCTGCAGCGCATCGACCAGCGCGCCGGAGCGCGTGGTGCCGTAGCTTTCGCCATAGAGGAACTTGGGCGAATTCCAGCGATTGTTGATGGTCACGTAGCGCTGGATGGCGCGCGAGAACGCCGACACGTCCTGATCCACGCCCCAGAAATCCTTGCCTTCGGCCTTGCCCAGCGGACGCGAATAACCGGTGCCCACCGCGTCGATGAAGACCAGGTCGGTCTTGTCGAGCAGGCTGTCGCTGTTGGACACCAGCTTGTACGGCGCGGGCGCCGTGGCTGCCGGGCTGTCGGTGGCGATGCGCACCGGGCCGAACGAACCCATGTGCAGCCACATCGAGGACGAACCCGGGCCGCCGTTGTAGAGGAAGGTGACGGGGCGCTTCTCCGCCTTGCCGCCATCCACCGTATAGGCCACGTAGAACACGCTGGCCTGCGGCTCGCCCTTGTCGTCGCGGATGATCACCGTGCCGGCCGTGGCCGTGTACGACACCGAGTGGCCGTTGATGCTCACGTTGTGCTTGGTGCGCACGGCGGTCTCGGTGCTGGGCGCCTGGACGTCCTCGTCCTTGCTGGCGGCCTTCTTGTCTTTATCGGGCGGCGCGTCCTTGGCCAAGGTCGTGAAACACGGCAGCAGCACAAGGCTGCCTGCCATCAGCAAGGTCAAGAGACGGCGCATGCAATTCCCCGGGGTTGGATCGATGTAAGCCCCGAGTATGCGTATCGCGGTCACGCGACGACCGTGACAAAAGTACTGGTTGGCTTGCCTTTCACTGACGGGATGCGCGGAGCGACGTCGCAGGATCATGCGCGTGGCGGCGTCAGGCCAGCCCAGCGATGGGCTTGTTGGCGATGGCCACCGGGCGGTAAACGTGATCGACGTCACGCTTTCCGTGCGCGCGCCACGCAAGCCGCCAAAACCAAGCCGCCGCTATCCAGGCGGATGCGGCGGCTCTCGGGAGAAGTGCGCGTTGCTCAGGGCGAGGCGGCGGGCGGCTGGTTCGGCTGCGCGGTGGGCGTCGATGTGGTGGCGGCCGGTGCCGGCGTGGGCAGCACGAGGTTCGGGTTGGCCTGCATGGTTTCCAGCGCGTGGATCTGCTGCTTCACTGCATCGAGCTGCGCGTTGGTGTTGTGCAGGTCGCTGCTGAGCGCCACGGCCTGCTGGCGCGCCTGCTCCTGCTGCTCGGCCACCTGGCGGGCTTGCTGCTGCTGGTTGTTGGCATCCTGCTGCAGGCTGCGCAGCTTGGCTTCGTTCACCGCGATCATGTGCGCGGCGTACTTGTTGCCGGCATCCAGTCGCATGGTGTCGATCTCGACCTGGCCCAGCGTCTGCGTTTGCGACACGAAGGTGCGGTAGAGGCTTTCGGCATCGTCGAAGGAATCGGTCTGCATCACGCGCCAGAATTCCTTGCCGTGAAACAGCACCACGTAATAGGCCAGCGTATCCGGGCGGAACAGCAGGCTCGCGCCGTAGGTGCTGTTGTAGGTGGTGCGCACTTCGGTGAGCTGGTGGTTGTCGATCAGCTGGCGAAGGCTCTCCACCGTGTTCAGCGGCACCTTGGTCTGCGTGGATGCGGCAGGATCGGGTGTGGGCGGCATCGGGTTGTTGCTCGTCGCGGGCGCGCTGGCGCAAGCGGAGGTAGCCATGAGCACCATGGTGCCGATCGCGAACAGCACACGCCGTGCGCTCGCGTTGCGAGTGAAAGCCGTCATCCTGATGTTCCCCTCTGATCGTGGCCCGCCCCGGAGCGCACTGGAACGTGCGGTTCCGGCCCTTTGTCGAGCCATCCACGACAGTCTAAGGTTCTGCCTGATGGGGTCAAGGGGCCGCGCATGGCTAATAGACCAACTGCACGCCGTGACACTGCAACGACTGCAGGCTCACGGTGCTCACGCCGAGACGGACACCAAGGATGTCTCTCAACGCCGGCGTCAGGAACTGCGAGCCGAGCTGGTTGAGCGGCCCCTGCAACGTCTGCACCACAAAACCGAGCACGGCCACGAGGCTGTTGGGCAGCGTGCTGGAACCACCGTTCATGGCCGTCTGGATGGCCGCGATGCAACTGCCTTGAAAGCCTGCCGCACAACCGGTTTGCGTGAGCACGCTGCCCAGCAGGTTGACCACGCCACCCAGCACGTTGCTGGTGCCGGCGAGGATGCCGGGCACGTTGAGTGTCAGCGTGCTGCCCAGGATGCCGCCGACCTGGCCGCTGGTGTTCTGCAGAAAGCCCTGCAACCCGCTGGTGGTATTCGACAGCTGGTTCAACGCGGCCGACAACTGATTGAGATTGGGCGAAGCGCCGGTATGGGCGCCCGCATTGTTGTTCCACAAATCGGTCGCCAACGGGCTGGATATCGTCGATGACGACGATGACGTCGCCGTCTGGTTGATCAGCGCCGTCGTCAGCGCGTTGAAGACATTGGTGACGGTGGTGCCCACGTCGAGCGTGGTGCCGCCGCTGGGAATGTCCGCCGATTCGCCGGCCGCCAGCGTGCCGCTGCCATTGGCCGGCAGGCCCGTAATCACGAAAGGGTTGACCACGCTGGCCACGGTTGCGCCGGCCACCGTCACGTTCAACAGCGGATTGCCGCTCACCTGCGGAATCTGGTCGCAGCTGCCGGCCGTACTGAAGGCGCTGTTCTGCGACACGCCGCCCACGCACATCTTCAATACCGACGATTGCACGCCGAACGTGGCGTGATAGGGGCCGCTGTTCTCCGTGCACAGGCTGTTGAGCGTCGCCTTGGCATAAACCAGATCGATCGCGATGGGCAGGTTGAGGCTGATGGACGTCTTGGCCAGCGTCGACGCCAGCGTGCCCAGCAACGGAATGTTGTTGCTCGAGAACTGCACGTTGACGAAGGCACGCACCTGGGCCGTGGATGCCGTGGTGCCCACGCCGCCGATGCCGATGGAGGGAGGCTCGATCACGCTCACCGCGCTACTGATGTTGAATCCCAGAACGTTCGGCGCCGTGACGGCACCGGTCAGCGCGTGCTGTCCGGTGGCCACGCCAACCGCACCGCTGATGAGTTGCAGCGCATTCACCTGCGCGTTGAGCGCGGATTGCAGGTTGGCGTCGGGCGCGGTGATCTGTGCAAACAATCCGCTGGTCGAACCATACGACCCGAGCGTGACCTTGCCCGGTGGCGTGCCGACGGCCGTCGTCACTGCGTTGACCAGGGTGGTGTTGGCGCTGAGCAGCTGCTGCTGTCCTGCGGCGTTCACCACGGCGTTGAGCACGTCGATCAACGCATGTGCCTGCACCGATGAGGCGAGCAACTGGTTGAGGCCACCGGCGTCGATGTTGGCCGGCACGCTCACGCCAAGCTGATTGAGCAGGCCCGAAGGCGTGATGCTCGCCGTGGCCAGCCCGTTGTAGCCGACCAGCGTGGCCTCGGGAATGTTGAGTCCCACGCCGCTGAGCAGTTGTCCCAGCGGCGACTTGCCGCTGACGCTCGCCAGCGTGCTGCCGATGCTGAAAACGGCAGTGGGTTGCAAGCCGCTGGCCACGGCTTCGGCGCTGACCGAAGGCAATGCGCCAGCCATGCCCCAGATGGGAAGCACCGAACGTTGCGCCACCACCTTCACCGCATTGGGTGTGCCGCTGGTGCCGGCGAAGTGATCGCTGGCGCCGCTGGCCATCGGGTTCCAGGTGCCGCAGGTGACGGTCAACTGGCCGGTGAACCGGTTCTCGGCCGTGGCGTTGCCTATGGCGGCCGTGTTGTTCGCATTGCCCGGCGCGCACGCATTGAGCTGTTGCGCGCCGGCAAGCGCCGCAAGATCGGCCACCTTCTGCGTGTCGCGCTTGGCCCAGTACAGATAGCCCACTTCCACCAGGCCCAGCATGGTGATGAGGCCAAGCATCATCAACAACATCGCCACGGCCGTGGCCCCGCGTTGTGTGCGCTGCATACAGGTCAGGGCGAGCTGGATGTGGAGGACATGCCGGCACTCTTGGACACCGCCGCGTCATAGAACTCCGGAATCGGATGTTCGAAGCTCTTGAGGTAACGCTGGTAACTCGCCGAGGCCTCCTGGCCGGGTATCGGCAGATGCTTGCCTGCGTGCGTGCCTTGCGATTGCATGGTCAGCAATTGGCGCGTCACATCGCCTACCTGCGTCTGCATGGTCGCGTTGTCGGTCGCAACTGACGGCATGGGCGAAGGAGCGAGCGGTGGCGATGCGTGTTCGGCCACAGCGGTCGGCGTGGTGGGTGCCAGCATCTGGCCCGTGAGCGGAGCCTGTTGCGCCTGCACGGCGATACCGGCCGAGCAGGCGAGCAACCCTGCAATGAGATGCCGTTGGCATGCGTAAGGCGAGCGATTCATGGGCGTGCCTCGTAAGCGGTGGCGTCCGTGGTAAAGCGTTTCAACATGCTGGCGGGCACATCAGTGCCGCCCGCCGCTTCATTCGCGGAAGAGGTGGTTGCGGTGGGACGCGTTGTCGACGTGCTCGCATGCGTGCGGCGCGATGCGAGCTGCATGGCAAGACGCCGCACATCGTCCTGGCTGCTCGCGGGAAGTTCGCCGCGCTGCATGATGGCGTCGGCGCGCGCGCTGTCGCCCATCAGCATCGCCCACAGGGCGAGATTGGCGATGACCTTCGCATTGGTCGGGTCAAGTTCGGCGGCCATGGCGAGCGGGTCCTTCGCGCTGGCGGTTTGCCCATCGCACAGGCGCGCATAGCCCAGGTCGCTGAGGTAGGCGGCGTTCACCGGTTCCAGTTCGGTGGCCTTGAGCAGCGCGTCGTCGGCCGCGATGGCGTGACCCGACTGCGCCTCGACGAGCCCCAGGCCGTGCCACGCCGCAGCGGCCTGGTCGCCGTTGAGCAGGCTGCGATACAGCGTGCGCGCCACATCCAGTTGCCCGGTGGCGCGCAGTGCGTCGGCTTTTCGGCGCAGCAATTCCGGCGTGCTGCCAAAGCGCTGGCGATAGGCATCGATATGCGCCAGCGAGGCGTAGTACGCGCCCTGCTGCTGCATCTGCCGGATCAGGTCCATGTAGACCGTCTTGTCGTCGCGCGCACTGTTGCTCGGCGCAACGAGGGATGCCGTGGACGTGTGGTTGGGATAACCGCCGAGCGTCTTGCCGCATGCGGCAAGCAGCATGCAGGCCGTACCGATAAACATCCAGCGGGGCAACGAGGCATGCAAAGCCATGATCAATGTCCTTTCAGCTTCATCATGGTGGTGACGAGCGAGATCACCGCGGGGCCCGCGAGCACCAGCATCAGGGCCGGAATCAGCGTGAGCATCATCACCACGGTCATCTTCACGGAAAGCTTTCCGCTCAGTTCCTTCATGCGCAGCTTGCGCTGCTCGCGCAGGCGGTCGCCGAACTGGCGCAAGGGCTCCTGCACCGCGCCGCCGTGCTCGTGCACCTGCACAAGGATCTGCACGAGGCTCTTCAGTCCATCGTTGTCGAACTCGCACAAGCGATGCAGCGACTGCATGCGCGTGCGGCCCCGCAGGTACAGCGCGTTGGCGTCGCGAACTTCGCGGCTCATCAGGGGCATCGCTTCCTGGAAACGATCGCCCACCATCTGCAGGCTCTGGTCCACGCTGAAACCCACGCCTTGCAGCAGGCGCAGGAGGTCGATCAGCAAGGGCAATTCGTCATCGGCCCGCTTGCGCAGTCGCTTGGCAAGACTGCCTAGCACCAGTTTGGGCGCGATCAGTCCGAATGCCGCTGCACCAAGGAACACCACGAATGCGGCAAGCCCGCTCGGTGCGAACCACAGCATCGCCGGCAGCGGCACGGCCATCGCCAGCGCGAGCCGCAGGCCCAGGAACATGGCGCGGCCTTGCGTGGTGTTGCGATTGATCTGTCCCAGCAACAGACGGTCTTCCGGCGTGATCAGCGCGCGCCCAAGCCGACCGCTCTCGAAACGGTTGCCCAGCGCACCCAACGAGCGCAGCAGGAGTTTCCAGCCACCTTCGTCGGCATCGGCCGGTGTGCCCGGCTCGTTGCCGGTGCCCGGGCCCAGCAGCGCGCGATCGATCAGCCGGCCTTCCTGCTGCCGCTGACGGTAGTGACGCACCGCCTCGCTGGCGAACAGCGCAAGGCCTGCCAGCAGCGCCACCGATGCAGCGAGCATGATCCAACCCACTTCCACCACGCACCCCCTGTGAACATCGAACGGAACGACAGCTACAACGACTTGGCAAGGCGGTAGAGCAGGAAGCCTCCCGTCAACTCCAGTCCGAGCGCGATGAGCAGGAACCGGTGACCCAACGGCGAGGTGAACATCGGCTTGAAGAAGGTCGGGTCGATTAGCGTCATCACCGTGGAGACCGCCACCGGCAGCAAGGCGAGTACCCAGGCGGACATGCGCGTTTCGGCGGTGATGGCCTTCAGCTCGGCGCGCGCGTGTGCGTGATCGCGCATGAAGTCGCTCATGCGTTGCAGGATGTGATCGGCGCGGCCGCCCACGCGCATGCCGATGCCGAACACGGCGTGCAGCAGCGAGAGTTCTTCCATGGCGTAAGGACGCGATGCCATGGCCAGGGCCTGGTCGAGATCGGCGCCCGCATGCATGGACGACAGCGTGCGATCGAGTACGCCACGCAAGGGCATCGCCACCGACTTGCTGGTGCTCTGGAAGGCCATCGGCAGGCTGTTGCCCACGCTGGTCATGCGGATCATGCCGTCCAGGAAATCGGGCAATTGCGCGAGCAGCATCTGCTGCTGCCTTTCGATGCGCCGGCGTAGCCACAGCCACACGCCCGCCAGATACAGCGCCAGCATCAAGGGCATGCCCCATGCGCTGCCGATGCGCCACCACGCCAGCAGCGTGAGCACCACGCCGGGAGCGGCCAACGCGAGATAGATCGACCTGTCCGTGGAAAGTGCGGCACGCATGAGGACGCTGTCCAACCTCTGCACCAGTGCGCGTCGGCGCGGCACCGGCAACGGTGGCGGCGCGCGATGATCGGCCGGGCCGTGCGGCACCAATCGCTGCTCGATGCTTTCCATGCTCTTGCGCTGTTGCAGGCGCAAGGCACTGCCCCACCACAGCTCGATCGCACCGGCGAGCAGCAGCAGGGCGAGCGCGGTGAGGGACAGCGCCTGGATCATGCAAACGGCCCGTTCGCATCGCGCAGGAACTGCCGGAACGGTTCGAGCTTGCTGGTGTGCGGCTGCAGGCCCAGGCTCATCCAGCGGTCGACTTCCTTGCCGTCGCGGTCGACGAAGGGATCGTGGCGATACATGTCCTGCGTGGTGATCACGTTGTCGCCCACGCCCGTCACTTCGGTGATGGAGGAAATCACCCGACGCCCGTTGCTCAGTCGCGCGATCTGCACGATGAAATCCACCGCGCTGGCGATCTGCCGGCGCAGGCTGTTCTCGCTGCCCTGGAAGCCGGCGAAGCCCGCGAGCATTTCCAGGCGATACAGCGCATCGCGCGGCGAGTTGGCGTGGATGGTGGACATCGAGCCGTCATGGCCGGTGTTCATCGCCTGCAGCATTTCCAGCACTTCGGTGCCGCGCACTTCGCCCACCACGATGCGGTCCGGACGCATGCGCAGGCTGTTGCGCACCAGGTCGCGGATGCTCACCGCGCCTTCGCCGTCGAAACTGCCCAGGCGGCTTTCCAGGCGCACCACATGCGGATGGTTGAGCGCGAGTTCGGCGGTGTCTTCCACCGTGATGACGCGTTCCTGCGCGGGGATGAAACTCGCCAGCGCATTGAGCAGCGATGTCTTGCCTGAACTTGTGCCGCCAGAGACGATCACATTGCAGCGGCCCAGCACCGCCGCTTCGAGGAACGAGCGGATGGCGCGGTCGAAGGTGCCCTTGTCCTGCAGCTCGTCCGGCGTGAACGGATCCTTGCGGAACTTGCGGATGGACACGCAGGGGCCGGTGACGGAGAGCGGTTCGATGATGGCGTTGAGGCGGCCGCCGTTGGGCAGTCGCGCATCCACCATGGGGTTGGAATCGTCCAGGCGACGGCCCAGCGGCGCGAGAATGCGGCGCACGATGCGCAGCAGGTGATGGTTGTCGCTGAAGCGGATGTTCTCGCGCTTGAGCACGCCCTTGCGCGAGACGTAGACGTCGTCGTGGCCATTGATCAGGATGTCTTCGACGTCCGCATCCAGCAGCAGATCGTCCAGCGGGCCGAAGCCGGTGAGCTCCTTCACCAGCGCGCCGGATACTTGCTGCATCTCCGACTCGTTGACCGGAATGCGCCACTCCTGCACGAAGCTGGCAGTTTCCGTTTCCACATACTTGGTGACGGTGCTGCGCGACCACGAGGCGATGTCGATACGCTGGTCCTCGATGCGGTTCAGCAGGAACTCGTGCGCGGCGGACAGCACGTCCTGGAACTGTTGGGTCTGCTCGAACGGCAGGTTCGGGCCATCCAGGCGCGAGGAGACATCGGCACGGCGAAGTGCCGCGGCTAGCAACGCACTGGAGGAATTCAGTGGCGTGTCCATAAGGCCCCCATTCGGTTGAGCAAGGTCCTCCAGCCGCCGTCGCCGGTGCTGCGCTTCGTGCGCAGGCGGAAGCGGGCGAGGAGGGGTGCGAGTGCGCGCACGTAGGCGTCGCCCGCGGCGGTTTCGTGCAACAGCGTTCCGCGGTTGGCGGCCGCGCGCAGCGTGCGCGAGCGCTCGGGCAAGGTGGCAAGCAAGGGCAGGCCGAAACGTTCGGCCATGCGCGCGGCGCTGATGCCGCAGCCTTCGTCGTAGCGATTCACCACCAGCGACACGCGAAGGTCGCGAGCCTGCGCGCGATCGAGCTGGCGCAGGCAGGCATCGAGCGCCACCATGGAACCGAGCGCCTGGTCGCTGACCAGCCAGATCGCGTCGGCCATTTTCAGCAGCGTGTGCGCGACGTCGTCCAGCAGGCGGCTGTCGAGATCGCACAGCACCAGGTCGAACATGCCCAGCAGCCGTTCCAGCAGTGGGCCGACCTCAGCGCCGCCGAGGCTGATGTTGCGCTCGCGCGGTTGTCCCAGCACGGCTGCGCCGCTGGCATGGTGCGATACCGCCGTGCGCAGCAGTGTGGCGTCGATGCGGCTGGCGTTGCGCAGCGCGTCGTCGAAATGGAAATCGCCGCTCGTGCCCAGGTAGAGCCCGATGTCGCCGCTGGAATGACCAAGGTCCAGCAGCATCACGTGATTGGCGATGGCCGGTGCATCGGCGGACGGCTTGATCGCCGCCGCCATCGCCCCGAGGTGCGCGGCCAGTGTGCTGGTGCCCAGCCCCGGACGCACGCCACACACCAGTACGAGTTGTCCGCGCTTGGTTGCACGCGCGGGTTGGCCGTCTGCCGCGTTGCGCAGTTGCTCAAGCGCCGTCGTGAGCTGGTCGAGGATTTCATCATCGCCAGCATCGATGTCGATGAAGTCCTTCAGTCCGGCGCGCATCGCGCAGAGCACGCCAGCGCCGCGATCCGACGCCGCCGAGCCGATGCCCAGCAACACCAGCCCGGGATCGAGCGCCATGAGTTGGCGCGCGATTTCGGCGGACGCATCCGTATGACCCTTGGAGAAATCGAGCAGCACCAGGCGCGGCTGGTGCTCGTCGAGCACGCGACGGCTGGCGGTGAACTGACGGCTGTCGCACCAGGCCAGCGTGACCAGGTTGCGCAGGCGCGCCGAGAAACGCTGCGCATTGTTTTCGTCGGGCGCGTAGAGCAGCAGCGTCGATTCCAGCGCCGGCTTGGTCAAGGTCACCACGGTGGGGTTTACCTGCATGGCCATGTCCTCAGCGCGAAAAGCCCGGCAGTTGATCGGAGCCTGCCGGATTGAGCAGCCACGAGCCCCACACCGGCAGGTTGTTCCGCTGTTCGCGCTCGCCAGGCAGCGGCAGGCGGGTGTCCTTGGCGATCGGGCGCACCAGGTGCGGTGTCACGATCAGCACCAGCTCCTTGTCCTGCCGGCTGTACTTCAGGTCGCGGAAGAACGAACCGAGTATTGGGATGTCGCCGAGCAGCGGAATCTTGTCCACCTGGCTGCTGATGTTCTGGCTCACCAGGCCACCGATGATGAAGGTCTCGCCGTCGCCCAGTTCCACCGTGGTGTCCGCGCGGCGCGTGCTGATGGCAGGCACGGACACGCCGTTCAACACCACGGCATTGGTGTAGTCCAGGTCGCTGGCTTCTGGCGCCACCTTCAACGCGATGCGATCGGGCGCCAGCACCGTGGGCGTCACGGTGAGGCCGATGCCGAACGGCTTGTACACGATGGTGGTGGTGCCCAGCCCCTGCGGTTCGGGAATCGGCAACTCGCCGCCCGAGAGAAAGCTCGCGCTCTGGCCCGACAACGCCACCAGCGTCGGCTCGGCGAGCACGCGTGCCATGCCGTCGCTCTGCAGCAGGTTGAGGTTGGCGTTCCACGCATGCTGACCGTTGGCGCTGGTGTGGCCCATCACCAGGTTGAAGGCCGAGGAGATGGCGCCGCCGGTGGCGGTGGTAGCGCCCAGCGGTGAGGTGAAGCCGTAGCTGAAGCCGTTGTTGGTCGCCTTGAAGTTGATGCCGATCTGGCTCATCACCGTCTTGTCGAACTCCACCACCTTCACTTCCACCTGCACCACGCCGCCGCTGGCGACGGTGGAGGCATCGATCACCGCGCCCTTGTCGCCGGCCGCGTTCTGCGCGGCAGCAACGCCGCGTTCGTGTTCGAGCATGCTGTCGGCCTGTCCGCGCAACACGGCTTCGTTGTCCTGCACGGCGATGTGCAGGCCGCTATCGCTTTGCAGCGCGGCCTGTCCCGCGCTGCGCACTTCCACCGCCAGGCGTTGCGGCGTGGCATCGCCGCGACGCCACAGCAGCAAGGTGGTTTCGCCGGGCTTCTTGCCGACCAGCAGCGCGTCGCGCTGGCCTTTCAGCATCACGATGTCGGTGACGGACGGGTCGGCAATCGCCACGCGCTGGATGTCCGCCGGCAGATGCCAGGGCCGCTGCTCGTGTACCTGCAGTGCTATCGCTGCATCGTTGACGGACGCGGCGTGGGCCACCAGCAGCGGCAATGCGGCGGTTGCCAGCGTGATCCAGAGGCGATGGTTCATGGCGTCACCGCTTGCGGTGCATGTGACGAAGATGCATTCGAGCCGCGGATGATCTCCACGCCGCCCTGCGAAGACACGCGTGGCCGTAGTGTCGGTGCGCTTCCTCTTCCGTGTCCCATCAGGCTCGCATCCTCGATGCCGGCGAACGCCCGGTTTTCCGGCATGAGCAACCAGGCGCGCTGTTCGGCGGTGAGATCGCCACGAGGCGCCAGCACCGTGGGCGGCAAGGGAAACAGCAGATCGCTTGGCATGCCCTGATCGCCGGGATGCCGCAGCGCGAGCGACACCTTGCCGGCCTGCAGGCCAAGCACCAGCGGATCGACGTCCGCCAGTGGCACGGCAAGCACCGCCATCTTCGCTGCGGCCTCGCTCGCGTCGTTCCTGGTCGCCGATGCGGACTGCCCCGGTGTGACGCCGACACTCGGCAGGTCACGCGCACCGTAAGCCAGCACGCGCAAACGCGAGGCAAGCAGGCGGCTGTCGGTATGTTGCCTGCCCATGGCAGCGGGGTTGAGCTCTTCCATCTTCAAGGTGACCACGACGTCGACGTAATCGCCCGGTTGCACGCGATAGCCCACGCCGGACACTTCATCCACCGGCACCGCGAGTGCGCGCTCGCCCGGCCGCAGCTGCATCGCGATGGGATTGGCAAGCAGTGCGGAGGTGACCACCGTGCCCTCGGGAATATCCACGCGCGGTACCTGGCCGACGAGCAAGGCGAGCTGGCCGTAGCTGCCCTCGGGCGTCGTGGAAACCACCATGTCACGCAAGGAAGAAGCAGGGATCACCTCGCCCGCTGGCAACGCCTGTGCCGCCACGATGGCGTGCGCCACCTTCGCCGGCGCAGCGGGAGCAGGCGGTGGCGGAGTGGTCGCAGCGGCCACCGGCGCCGGCGCCTCCTGCACCTGTCGCCGCTTGCCGAGGTTGAAGGCGACCAGCGCCAGCACCGTCGCGAGGACGACCAGCACGATGGCGGCGATGCGTGACACGTTGTGCATCTGGATGCGTCTCCGGTTCGCGTGGGTCGTCAGGTGCCCAGATCCAGCTGCACGGTGGCCGAGCTGCTGAGGTTGGACTTCATCAGCCATCCGTACAGCGCCGTGGCGCCAGGTATGAACGGGTGCGTGTTGTAGTCGAACGAAGCCACCACCGTGATGCATTGCATGGCGGCGTTGCTGGGGCAGGGCGTGGCGGCAGAAACCGCGATCGGCGCGTAGTTGCCGCCAGGTGCGGGAGGTGTTCCGCAGTTGGCGCTCTCGCCGGAGAAGGCGAACAGCCAGGACATGGAACGCTGGGCAGCGTTGCAGGCGTTGCGTTGCCGCTGCGCCACCGTGCCGTACTGCAGTGCCGCGCGGGCACCTTCGGCGGAAGCGAGTGCCAGCGATTGCTGCGCGGCGAAGATAAGAATGCCCGCCAGCGTAATCAGCAACAGCGGAAGCACCCCCAGCAGGAACACGAAGGCGAACTCGATCGCCGCCACGCCGCGCTGTCGCGCCGGGCCTGTGTGAAGGCGGCTGATCACGGCCGTCCCCACTGCGTCAGTTCCGGCGCGAGCACGGTGACGATGGCGGCGATGGCGAGATAGGCGGCATGCGGCAGGCCCACGCGCCCTTGCCGCGCATGCTGGGCGCGCCGCCACAGCGGCCATGCACGCAGATGTTGGTGGACGCTGACGATGCCGGGCGCACATGCGATGCGCGGCATGCGCAGCAGCAGCACGCAGGTGGCATGCACGCCAGTCATCAGGCAGCCCATGACCCAGATCGGCAGCAGCGCACGCGCGCCGAGCAGAAATCCCAGCGTGGCGAAGAACTTCACGTCGCCCGCACCCATCCAGCGGATCGCATAGAAGGGCAGCATGCTGATCAGGCCCGTAGCCAGTCCCAGCGGCGACGGCCAGCTGACCTGGCTGGCACCGGACAACTTTTGCAGGAACGCCATCGCGATGGCGGTCAGCAACGTGGCGACGAGCCACGCATTGGGCACGCGGCGCGCATAGACATCGCTCAGCACCACGCAGGCGCCAAGAACGATTGCAAGCATAGAAAGTAGCGTGACCATGCCATCCCCCTTCAAGCCTGGCGGCCGTCCGTGGCCGGCCCCGATGCATCGGCGACGTCGCCCTCCGCAACGTCCTCTTCTGCAGTTGCTTAAGTGGTTGCCTTGGTCACCTGTCCCGTCAGGGCGGTGAAGATGCTTTCGAACAGCGTGGCCAAAGGCCCCTTGAAGGCCAGTACGACGGCCGCCGCCACGATGGCCGCGAGAATGCCGTACTCGATCGCCGTGATGCCGTCTTCTTCCACAAGGAACTTGCGAATCGCTGCGTTCATGGGTTTGTCTCCGGTGGAGCTACGCGCTCTGTGTTCGGTATTTCAATCAGCATCCCGTCTTTGGCTATCGACGGTTTGCCGCCCCAATTGAGCATTAAGACCATCGTCCATTTGGACTATGAAAAGCGGTTGCACGGCCCGTGCCTTTAATCGGTCCAATAATCCGAATGGCTAGTTGGATCGATTAACAGCAAGCTGCCCGAAAGGTTTTCCGACGATTTAAATCGATGAAATAAAGATCGCGTGAAATTCGCGATTTTGTGAAGTCAATTTCACGTCGCCCGACGGCAGAAAACCGACGCCGGCCGCTCACGGCGCGAATCGCGAGAATTGTCGGAAAGCCCCCAAAAAAGTACGTTCCGGCCATCCTGGGCGGAGTGACGTACAGCCACAGTCTGTTTTGAGCATGCGTGACTGCTTGCACAAAAACGGCAGGCATGAAGATCAATAATGTGATGCGCTTCACAAACCGAAGGGTGGCATTTCAGCCAAAACGGAAATTGCCGAATACGTGCATGGGGCGGCGCGTGCGAATTCTTTAATGCGCCTTGGCACCGGAGATAATCGATCAAGCAATTAATGGGCGCCTCGAAGTGGATGCCTCAGGGGGCAATCAATGGAAATCGAGAACGACGTCGGACTGCAGTCGCCCGATCTCGTCACGCTGTGCGGCATCCTGAAAGTCTGCGAACTGGAATTGGTGCTGCTGGGCAAGCAGGGACCGCGTGCGCACGCCGACTCGATGGCATCGGAGCATGCGATCTATTTCAGCGGTGAGGTGAACTTCGCCTTCCGCGGCCGCTTCGCGTTGCCGCAGGGCTGGTGCCTGTTCGGCTATCTGCATCACACGACGGAGGACAGCTGGTGCCATGGCACGTCGCTCGGCGCGGGCATGGCGTTCACCGTGTTTCCCGAAGGCATCAGTGAATTCATGCTCGGCAGCGGCAGTCGCGTCACCGGCGTGCTGGTGCCGCAGCAGCGCCTGGTGGACAAGTATCTCGAACTCAGTCCGCACCAGCCCGATGTTCCCGTGCGGGCTATATCGCTCTTCGCGCTGTCCGACGACGAACGCGCCCGCGCGTTGCGCGCGAAGATCGACGCCGTGCGCGAGCGCGTGGCGCGTCCGCCCAGCGCGGGGCCGCCGCACGACATCGACCTGGACGGGCTGCTAGAAACGCACCTCATTGCGGCGCTGTCGGCGCGCGCCGAAGATCGGCCCGCCTGCTCGCGCGGCCGCCGCACGCACTACCTGGCCATGCAACGCGCCGAAGAATTCATGCGGCGCAACCTGCGGCGGGACATCTATATAACGGAGTTGTGCAACGCCGCCGGCGTAAGCGAGCGCGCCCTGCGCTATGCGTTCGACGACCTGCTCGGTGTGTCGCCGAACCGTTACCTGTCCATGCTTCGACTTTGCACGGCGTGCAAGAACCTCACGTTGTCCGATGCCAGCCGGCGCTCGGTGAAGTCGGTGGCGCTCAGTTGCGGCCTGTGGGATCTCTCGCGCTTTGCCGATCACTATCGGCGTGTCTTCGGCGAGCGCCCGCGCGACACCTTGATGCGCGCGCCGCCGTTCGAAGTGGCCTGAGCGTCGTTGCTGCGCGCTGGTCACGCGCACGTTCTTCATCATCTCTCTTCACGCGACGCCCACGTGATGCCGGATTTGTGCAGGGCGCTGCCGTATTTGCCCAAGGCCTTGCCGGATTGGCTTATCTCGTTGCCGGATTGGAACATCGGGCGACCGCTGCGATCGTTGTAATGAACCCCAAGCGTTGCCGGTGGCACACGATGTGCGCCGGCACAGCTCGCATGGACTGTATGCGCGGCCACATCACGTGGACTGCGCCGGCCAAAAGGGGACATCTCAATGAACCGCATCTATCGTCTCGTCTGGTCCGACGCGCGGCGCGCGTGGGTACCGGCCTCGGAGCTCTCTTCGCCGCGTCATCGCATTGCGCGCCAGATGGGTTTTCTGCCCGCGGTACGTGCCTTGCTGGTAACGGGCATGGCGCTGTGCGCGTTGGCGTATCACTCGACATCGCATGCGGAAGGCGTCGACGACGCCAAGCTCAACGATCTCATGGGCCTGGTGGCGAAGTATGAGAATCCGCCCGCGCGGACGGCGCCGGTGGCCGCCAGCGTGCAGCTGTCATCGCTGGGCAACCATGCCGCCGTGAGCGTGCCTGCTGGCACCGAGGCCGGCATGTCGTCGACATCATCGTCGGCATCGGTGCGACGCAAGGCCATGGTTGCCGGCGTGCGGGTGAAGGGTGGCGTGCCGATCGTACCCACTGTGCAGCAGATGAACTCCGGCGTCGCCATTCCGACCGACCTGGGTTCGCGCGTTGGTGCGATATCCGGCGGTGCTGGCGTGGCGGCGTTGGGTCAGGGCCTGGCGTCCGCGATCCTGCCTTCATCGAACGAAGCAGCGGATCGCAACCGTTCCGTGGTGCTGGCCACGCAGGCGAACGTCACCAGCTCGCTCGTGGACAACCGCGCACCGGCGCTGGTCGGCGCCGATGGCCTGGTGCATCTCGGAACGCCGGTCGATGCCACGGTGGGCGCGCATGCCGCGGTGCTGGCAAGCAATGGCGATCTGGTCGATGCGCACGGGCATGTCGGCGTCTCCGTGCCGGTGCTGTCGAGCACGCCCCTGGTGAATGCCGACGTCAATCTTCACGTAGGTGGCCAGCTGACGTCCGCGCTTGGTCCCGTAGTGCAACCGGTCACCGGCGGCCTGGGTTCCGGCAGCGTGAGTGGCGTGGTGTCGACCTTGCCCGCGGCAGTCGATAGCGTGAATCACGCGGTGAATGGTGTCGTCGGCGGTGTCACCGCAAGTACGCCGCTCGCCGGCGTGACGAGCGCGGTGTTGCCGCCCGCGGAATCGACGCTGCACAACGTGGCGACGACATTGGCCGGTGCAGGCACAGGTTCGGGTCTCGGCGGCGTGTTGGGAACGAATGGTCTGGTGTCCACCTTGTCCGCCACGATGGATGGCGTGAATCACGCGGTGAACGGTGTCGTTGGTGGCGTCACCGCAGGAACGCCACTCGCGGGCGTGGCTGGCGCAGTACTGCCTCCCGTGGAATCGACGCTGCACAACGTGGCGACGACGTTGGCCGGTGCAGGCACAGGCTCGGGTCTCGGCGGCGTGCTCGGTGCGGGTAACGGTTTGGGCGGCGTGGTTTCCGATGTCACCTCGACCGTCGGCAAGGTACTGCAGCCGGTGACGGGTGGTAGTGCGGGTCTCGGCAGTGTCACTGGCTTGGTATCGAACCTGCCGGCAACCGTGAGTGGCGTGACCCACACCGTGAGCGGTCTGGTCGGCGGCGCCACCGCGGGCACGCCGCTGGGCGGCACGGTGTCAGGCGTTGTGCAGCCGGTGGTGTCGACGGTCAACGGCGTCGTTGGCACGGTGGCTGGCGTGGGCAACGGCAGCGGTCTTGGCGGTGTGCTTGGATCGGGCAATGGTCTTGGCGGCGTGGTGTCCGGCGTCACCTCGACCGTGGGCCGTGTGCTGCAGCCGGTGACGGGTGGCAACAGTGGCCTCGGCCAGGTCGGCAACGTCGTTTCGGGTGTGACGTCGACGCTCGGCGGTGTGTTGAATCCCGTGACGACGGGCGGACCGCTTGGCGCGATAAGCAATCTTCCTTCCACCCTCAACGGCGTCAGCAACACGGTGACGGGCATCGTGGGCGGCGCAACGGCGGGAACGCCGCTCGCCGGCACCGTCAACGGCGTGCTTCAGCCGGTGACCGGCGCGCTCAACAACGTGGTCGGCGCCGTGGCCGGCACGGCATCGGGAAGTGGACTCGGTGGCGTGCTGGGGTCGAGCGATGCGTCGCTGGGCAAGGTGCTGCCCGATGCAGACAAGACCGTCGGCGATCTCGCCTCCACCGTTGGCGCGGTGCTTTCGCAGCCGAACGGCGCGGGCGTGGCCAGTGTGCTGGGGCAGGACGGCACGGCATCGTCGCTGTTGGGCAACCTCACGAATACGGCGGCCGACACGGTGAACAGCGTGCCGGGCGTGCAACTGGGCGCCACAGGCAATGGTCAGTCGTCCGGACAGAATCTGATCGGTGCGATTCCCGGTGCATCCAATCTCGTGGGCAAGGCCTTGCCGAGTGTCGCCTCGCTGCTCGGCGCGACGCCTGCCACGCCAGTCACCAGTGCGTCGGGCACGGGCAGCAGTGCTGCTGCCGTGCCGGTGGTGCCCGCACCGTCGGCCACGCCGACGGGACTCATCGTGGGCAATGGCGGCGTGGTGGGTACGGCCGGCCAGTTGCTCGGTTCATCCGGCAACTCGCTGTTCACCAACACCAATGGCTACGTGACCAATGGCGGGCTGCAGGTGAACGCGGCCAACTTCACGCAGGGCTATCAGGTGGTGAGCGTGGCTGGCATTCCGTTGGTGAATGCCACGCCCGTCGGCACGGTGCTCACCACGGTGGGCGGTGCCACGCTCGGCGGCACCGGCAGCAATTCGCATCTGACGCTGATCGGTTCGGTGAGTTCGGACAGCTACATCACCAACATCAACAATGGCGCGGCGGGCGGCCTGCTCGGCCTGGCGCTGCCCAACAGCGCGCCGGCATGGGCATCCACCTGCGCGAATGTGCTGGGCGTGGTGCAGTCATCGTGCTGGGCGGTGAATGCCGCGCAGGACTACCAAGTGTTGATGGGCGATGGCGCGACGGCCAACGGTTCGAAGGAAGTGGTGATCGGCACCAACGCCAGCCACACCTTGCCGGCGGTCACGGCGGCCGCGGCCTTCCCCGGCAATGGCGCGAATGATCCCAACGATCCGTCCGGCGTTCCCACCGACGACTACAACGCTCGCCTGGGCCATTCCGTAGTGATCGGCGACAGCGCCACCGGCACGGCGAATGCGCAGACCATTATCGGTGCCAACGCCACCGCGAGCGTCGCCAACAGCGTGGCGCTGGGCTATGCCTCGTCCGCGGCACGTGGCGCGCAGAGCGGCTATGTCGCCTACGGCATGAGCACGTTGCAGAACTCCGCGGGCGAAGTGTCCATCGGCGCGCCGGGACAGGAGCGCCAGATCACCAACGTGGCAGCGGGCAGCGCGCTGACCGATGCGGTGAACCTGGCACAGCTCGAAGCGGTGTCCTTCGCCACGGGCAATGCCGTGCAGTACGACGATGTCACGCACGCCACGGTGACGATGGACAACACCAGCAGCACCGACGGCGGCGTCACCGGCGGCACCACGTTATCGAACCTGCACCAGGGCATCATCGGCGCCACCAGCACGCAGGCCATCAATGGCTCGCAGATGTGGCACTGGACGCAGGACACCACCAACGTCTACAGCAACACCAGCCTCTACAACGCGATCCAGAACATCAAGCCGGGCGGCACCACGATCAACAACGGCACGTCGGTGAAGTACTTCAACGTCAACTCGACGCTGGCCGATTCCAGTGCCACCGGTGCGAACAGCATCGCGGCAGGTCCTGCGGCGACGGCGAGCGGAAGCAATGCGGTGGCCGTGGGCAACGGTGCGAATGCATCGGCTGACAATGCCGTGGCGATCGGTTCCGGCTCGGTGGCCGATCGCGCGAATACCGTGTCAGTGGGAAGCGCCGGCGGCGAACGGCAGATCACCAACGTGGCGGCAGGTTCGGCGGCCACCGATGCGGTGAACCTCGGCCAGATGCAGGCGAGCATCAACACCTCCACGCAGGGCACGGTTCGCTACGACACCAACACTGATGGCAGCACCAACTACAGCAGCGTCACGCTGGGCAACGGCAATGCGGGCACCACCATCCACAACGTCGCCAACGGCGTGGCCACCAGCGACGCGGCGAACGTGGGTCAACTCAACGCCGGCATCCAGCAGGCGCAGAACTGGGCGCAGAACTACACCGACCAGCGCTTCAACCAGTTGAACGGCCAGATCCAGAACGTGGGCAATCGCGCCAACGCGGGCATTGCCGCAGGCATGGCGATGGCGGGATTGCCGCAGTCGTACGAGCCGGGCCGGAGCATGGCGGCGGTGGCCGCCGGTACGTTCCGCGGCGAATCGAGCATTGCGGTGGGCGTGTCCACCATCTCGCAGGGCGGCCGCTGGGTCTACAAGCTCACCGGTAGCGCGGACACGCGCGGCGACGCGGGCTTCTCCATCGGCGCGGGCATGCAGTGGTAACGCGGCTCTTCACAGCGAACTTCGGATAGCGATCAAGGGGAATCGTCATGCGAAAGACCATCCACATCACGCGACTGTTGCCTGCCATCCTGGCGGCAGCAGTGGCGATGGCCATCGGGGGCGCCATGCCCAGCCATGCGCAAACCGCCGAGGCCGGGCCGAATTTTCCCGACCCCGCACGCGCCACCATGCCCGAAGGCGTGTTCGTCAACGTGGAAAACCTGCGCAAGCTCGCGCCAGGCATGACCAAGCATCAGCTGTATGACCTGCTCGGCGCGCCGCATTTCAGCGAAGGCGTGTTCGGCGTGCATCGGTGGAATTACATCTTCGCTTTCCGCGAAACCGATGGCGGCGTGATCAAGTGCCAGTTCCAGGTGCAGTTCGACAAGAACCATCTCGCCCGGGCGTTCTACTGGAAGCCGGATTCGTGCAAGAACCTGCTTGCCCCGCCGGCACCACCACCGTCCCCCACGCCCGTGGCGACACCGATGATGGCGCTCACCTTGTCGTCCGATGCGATGTTCGGTTTCGACAGCGCCACGCTCACCCCCGATGGCAAGGCCAACCTCGATCAACTGTTGTCGCGCGTGCAGGAGGCGAGCCACATCCAGGACATCACGATTACGGGCTACACCGACCGCATCGGCAGCGAGCGCTACAACCTCGCGCTGTCGCAGCGGCGCGCCGAAGCCGTGCGCGACTATCTCGCCGCGCACGGTGTGTCGCCCGCCGCCATGCAGGTGGCGGGGCGCGGCGATGCCGACCCGCTGGTGCAATGCGATGACAGGCAGCGCACGCGGCTCATCGCCTGCCTTGCGCCCAATCGCCGGGTGGAACTGAAGGGGACAGCAAAAGCGCAGATGTAACGCGGCGACGAGCCTGTCGCAGTCGGCACCGTGGCGGCCACATGGAAACCGGTGACCCCTCTACGGCGCGCCCCCCTAGCGCCGACCACCGCCACGGTGCCGACTACGACAGGTTCAAGGCGACCCATGAACCGAGGGCAGGCGGCCGCGCAACGCGTGCCGCCACAGGAGCAGGAGGAGGGAGTGATGAAATCCGTCTATTCGATCTGCGAACGCGAAGGCCGCCAGTGGTGCATCACGCTGGGCCAGCACCTGGTGCGCAGCCAGTTGTGTCCGGCAGTGGCGATCAAGCTTGCACGGCATCTGGCGCGCGAGCATCACCATGTCACCGGTTGTCCCGCCCGCGTGGAATTCCTCGGCGGCAAGATGACCATCGTGCTCGCAAGCTACGGCATGCAGTGAGGTACGCCGTAGCCCGCGTCGCGCGATGGCCCGGCGGGATCAGCTCGTCGGCGTATTGAGATAGTCAAGCGTGGCCTGCAGCATCGACGCCATGCCGATCTTCAACGCGCCTTCGTCCATGAAGAACTTCGGCGAGTGGTTGGCAGGCGCCTTTAGCGCGTCCTGCCCGGTCGGCGTGGCGCCCACCCAGAAATACACGCTGGGCACCTCGTTGGCGAAATAGGCGAAGTCTTCCGACGCCATCCACGGCTTGGCCTCGATCACGTGATCGCCGCCGATGGCCTTGCCGATGCTCTCGCGCACGCGTGCGGTGAGCGCCGGGTTGTTGATCAGCACCGGATTGCTGTCGCCCACCGGGATCTGCGTCTCCACTGTGGCGCCGTTCGCTTCGGCAATGTGGCCGGCGATGCCCTTCAAGTTGTCGATGGCCTGCTGGCGCATGCCGGCGTCGAACGTGCGCAGTGTGCCCTGCATTTCCACCTGGTCGGGCACGATGTTGTAGCGCGAGCCGCCCTCGACGATGCCGAAGCTGAGCACGGCGGGGTAGTCGCTGATGTTGAGCTTGCGGCTGACGATGGTCTGCGCCGTGCTGATGATTTCCGCCGAGGTGACCACGGGGTCGACGCCGTTCCACGGCATCGCGCCGTGTGTCTGCTTGCCGTGCACCACCATCTTGAACCAGTCCGAGCCCGCCATCGCCGGACCGGATCGCACGCCCACCGTGCCGACGTTGAGCGAACTGACCACGTGCATGCCGAACATGGCGTCGGGTTTGAAGTCGCGGAACACGCCCTCCTTCAGCATCAGTGAGGCACCGCCCTGTTCGCCCGGAGGTGCACCTTCCTCCGCGGGCTGGAACACGAACATCACTTCGCCCGGAAGATCCTTCTTCATGCCGGCGAGCACGGTGGCGAGCCCGAGCAGCATGGAGGTGTGCGCGTCGTGACCGCAGGCATGCATCACGCCGACCTGCTTGCCGCGGTACTCGCCCTTCGCCTTTGAAGCAAAGGGCACGTCCACGTCCTCCGTCACGGGCAGTGCATCCATGTCGGCGCGAATGGCGAGCTTCGGTCCCGGCCTGCCGCCCTTGAGGATGGCGATGACGCCGGTGTGCGCGATGCCGGTATGCACGTCCAGTCCCAGCTTCTTCAGCTGCGCCGCGACCAGCGCCGACGTGCGCGTTTCGCGATTGCTCAACTCCGGATGCTGGTGGATGTCGCGCCGCCACGCGGTGACCTGCGGCAGTTCGCCTTGCACGAGTTGGGCGGTGTCGGCGGCGTGGGCGGTGCCGGCAACGACGGTGGCGACGGCCAGGGCGAGCAAGGTCAGGCGCATGGGGTGTCTCCGCGAAAGGAGACTCGATCCTAGCGTCATACGCGGTGGGTGGCAGCGCGTTTCTTCTCGCCGCGACCAAAGTCGAACAGGCGCGGGGCGCGCAAACCCGGTGCTATCCTCGTTTCCGGTCCACCAAGGCACAGCCCATGCCCGCTTCCAGCTACGTCCATGGCGTCAGTGCACAGCCGCTGCTCGGCGACACCGTGGGCATGCTGCTGGACCGCATCGCGGCCACGCATCCGGATCGCCCGGCACTGGTGGTGCGCTCGCAGGGCATCCGCCTCGACTATCGCCAGTTCCATGCAGAAGTCGAACGCGTCGCCGCGGGCCTGTTGTCGTCAGGGTTGCAGCGGGGCGACCGCATCGGTATCTGGGCACCGAACCGTTACGAGTGGGTGGTGCTGCAGTTCGCGGCGCCGAAGATCGGCGCGATCCTGGTCAACATCAATCCCGCGTATCGCCTGCACGAGCTGGAGTACGCGCTGAACAAGGTGCGCTGCCGCGCGCTGGTGTTGCCACGGCGCTTCAAGACCTCGCACTACCTCGACATGCTGTTGGAACTGGCGCCGGAACTGGCCGTGGCCGAGGCGGGCGCGCTGCAATCGGAGCGCCTGCCGTCGCTGCGCGAGGTGATCCTGCTCGATGAACATGCAGCACCCGGTACGCGAACATGGCAAGACCTGGCGACATGCGCCGACGAACACGCCATGGCGCAGATGCGCGCGGTGGAAGGCGAGCTGAGCTTCGACGACCCGGTGAACATCCAGTTCACTTCGGGCACCACGGGCGCACCCAAGGGCGCCACGCTGACGCATCACAACATCGTCAACAACGGCTTCTTCATCGGCGAGGCCATGCGCCTCACCGAGCACGATCGCTTGTGCATTCCCGTGCCGTTCTACCATTGCTTCGGCATGGTGCTGGGCAATCTCGCCTGCGTCACGCACGGCGCCTGCATGGTGATTCCCGGCGAAGGCTTCGACGTGCTCGCCACGCTGGAAACCGTGCAGGCGGAACGTTGCACCGGATTGCACGGCGTGCCGACCATGTTCATCGCCGAGCTGGAACATCCCGAATTCCATCGGTTCGACCTCAGCTCGCTGCGCACCGGCATCATGGCCGGCTCGCCGTGTCCCATCGAGGTGATGCGCCGCGTGGTCAGCGAGATGCACATGAGCGAAGTCACCATCGCCTACGGCATGACCGAAACGAGCCCGGTGAGTTTCCAGTCGACCGTGCACGATCCGCTGGAGCGTCGCGTGGACAGCGTGGGTCGCATCCATCCGCACGTGGAAGTGAAGCTGGTGGACGAGCGCGGACGCATCGTGCCGCGCGGCACGCCGGGCGAGCTGTGCACGCGTGGCTATTCGGTGATGCTCGGCTATTGGGAAGACGAGGCGCGCACGCGCGAAGCCATCGACGATGCGCGTTGGATGCATACCGGCGATCTGGCAGTAATCGACGACGACGGCTACTGCACCATCGTCGGACGACTGAAGGACATGATCATCCGCGGCGGCGAGAACGTGTATCCGCGCGAGATCGAGGAATTCCTCTACACGCATCCCAAGGTGCAGGACGTGCAGGTATTCGGCGTGCCGGACGAGAAGTTTGGCGAACAGGTATGCGCGTGGATTCGTTTGCGCGAAGGCTGCGAATCCAGCGAGGCGGAAATCCAGAGCTATTGCCGTCATCACCTCGCGTACTTCAAGGTGCCGCACTACGTGCGCTTCGTCGATGCCTTCCCGATGACGGTGACGGGCAAGGTGCAGAAGTACCTGATGCGCGAGGCCATGGCTGAAGCGCTGGGCCTTTCCGTGTCCCCAGGCGTTTAGTCGCTCCAGCGCACCGCGCGGCGCGACGGCATGCCCTGCTGCGTGGCGAGCCACGTGGGCACGTCGCGGGCGTGCATGGGGTGGGCGATGTGGAAGCCTTGTGCTTCGTCGCAGGCCATGCCGAGCACGCTTTCGTAGATGCTCGCCGTTTCCACGCCTTCCACCACCACGCGAAAGCCCATGTTGCGTGCAAGCTCGGCCACCGAGCGCACGATGGCTTCGTCGTGCGGGCTGGTGCCCATGCCGCGCACGAAGGACTGGTCGATCTTCAGGCTGGTGGCCGGCATCTGCCGCAAGGTGGCGAGGTTGCTGTAGCCGGTGCCGAAGTCGTCGATGGCGATGCCGGCGCCGAGTTGGCGGATGGCGGTGAGATGGCGCCGCGTGACCGCGCTGTGTTCCATCAGCGTGCTTTCGGTGAATTCCAGTTCCAGCGCATCGAGCCCGATCTTGTGGCGCTCGGCGACAGTGCGCAGGCGGTCCACCAGATCGGCGTCCAGATCGCTGCTGGATACGTTGATCGACAGCTTGATGTCGTGGCCGTCGTGGCGCCACCGGGCGAGCTGCGCGACGCTGTGTTCCATCACCCATTGCGTGAGCGAATGCATCAGGCCCGCGCGCTCGGCCAGCGCCACGAAATGCGCGGGCGGAATGTTCCCCAGCGTGGGGTGATGCCAGCGCGCCAGTGCTTCGAGGGCCACGCAACGGCCGGTGTCCAGGTCCACGCGAGGTTGGTAATGCAGGTCCAGTTCGGTGCGTTCGTTCAAGGCGGCGGCCAGCTCGGTGACGAGCAGGAATTCCTGTCGCTGCTGTTCGTCCTGCATGCGGTTGTATACCGCCCAGCCGCGCGGGCTTTGCTGCGCGGCGAACGAGGCGTTCATCACCAGCCGCAGCGGATCGCCGCCACGCAGCTCGCTGGCGTTGATCTTCAGCAGGCCGACGCCCGGCTGGATGGTGAGCGGAATGCCCAGGCAGTCGAACGGCCGGCGCAGGCGCGCCACCAGATCGTCCAGCCGCGTGGTGTCGTCCAGCAGATGGTGATCGGGCAATACCGCGGCAAAGCGCGTGGCGCCCACCTGATACAGGCGCGTGTTGGGCGGGACCCATGCGAGCGCGCGCGCGGCCACCGCGCGCATCAGCTCATCCGCATAGGCGTGGCCCATGGCGCGAATGAAGGCGTTGAAGCGCTGCACCGGTGCCACGTCGATGGCGATCACCCACGCATGCGGCACGCCCTCGTGCAGGTGCTTGCGCAGGTCGTCGAAGAACGCGTAGCGGTGCGGCAACTGCGTGATGGGATCGGTGCGCCCGAGATAGCTGCGCAGGACCACGCCGGCACCGACCAGCGACGCGGCATCGCGCAATGCGGACTGTTCGCTCTCGCTGAGTTCCGCGCGCGGCTGCGCATCCATCACGCACAGCGCGCCCATGTGCTGGCCGGTGAGCGTGCACACCGGTTCGCTGGCGAAGAAGCGGATGGGGCCGGGGCCGGTCGTCAGCGGTACGGCGACATCGCGCAGGCGTTCGTCGCTGAGTGCATCGAGCACGACGTGCGGGGCGAGGCTGCGCGCAGCATCAAGAAACAGCGGATGCAGGGAGCGCGGGCCATGCGCCGGCAGTTCGTTGCCGTCGGCGAACCAATAAGCGGCGCCGCTGTTGAGCACCAGCGCCACCAGCGGCACGTTGAGCGAGCGCGTGACCAGGCGCACCACGGCGTCGAAGCCGGGCACCGCAAAATGTTCCGCCGTCGCGGACGGATCAACGGTGGGCGGTGTCAGCTGATGCCCGGCCGCGAGTTGCCCCGGACCCAGCTCCGTGGTCGTGCGCATCGCGTAGTGCCCCCTCGGGACTGACGTCCCGATCTTCGCCCGAGGCTACTCCAGCCTCTCCGCGAACCGCAATCCGCCAATAAGTGGTAGCGCTCATGGCGCAGCCCTGCGCCGCGACGGCGTCATGCCATGGTCATGGCTTGATGCTGAAGTCCACCTCGACGGGATAAGGCGCGGGCTTCGCCGGTGGCGCGGGCAGCGTCCAGCTGGCGAAATGACTGGCCATGCACTGGGCTGTCTTCGTCTCCGGCTGCACCGCGATGCGGCTGAGGCGACCGTCGACGGCCACGTCGGCCACCAGCGTGAAGGGCGATTTGTCCGGCGGTTGGGTGCTCGCCAGGCAGGCCTTGTACGCATCGGTGGTGGCGTTGCCGATGCGCTCCCACATCTGCTTCTGGTAGGCCGGGCCGGTGGCCGCGCCTTCGGCGAGCTTGGCCTGGGTGACGCGTGTGTGGAAATCCGCGCCGGCATCGGGGCTCAGTTGCAGGGCGAGGGAGAGCAGGATCGGCATGGCGGTTCCGGCCAGTGAGGTGTCGCCACGTTAGCAGCAGCGACGAGCCGTTTCATGCCGCTACGGCAAATGCTCGCTGGCGAGGTATTCCTCGCTCTGCATCTCGATCAGTCGCGATTCGGTGCGGCCGAATTCCGCGCGCAGCCGCTCGCCGTCGTACAGATCGGTGATGGCCGTCGCGGCGGAAAGGATCAGCTTCACGTGGCGGTCGTAGAACTCGTCCACCAGCATCACGAAGCGGCGCGCGGCATCGTCGGTATAGATGGTGAACTGCGGCACGTTGGAGACGATCACCGCCGGGCAGGACTTGGCCAGCGCGATGTAGTCGGACACGGCGCGCGGGCCTTCGCACAGGTCGGCGAAGTCGAACCACAGAATGTTGCGCGCGCGCTTGCGCACCGCAATGGAACGATCGTTGATGACGATCTCACCGCCGTCCTGCACCGCACCCTCGGCCTGCGTGGTGAAGATGCGGGCGAGCGCGCGCTCCGCTTCCGGCCCCGGCGGCGTCTGGTACACCGCCGCCTGCGTGAGTGCGCGCAGGCGCCAGTCGTGCGAGGAGATCATCTGCACCACGCGGCAGTGCTTTTCGATCAGTGCGATGGCGGGCAGGAAGCGCGCGCGTTGCAGGCCGTCCTTGTAGAGATTCTCCGGCGCGGTGTTGGACGTGGTCACCAGCGTCACGCCGCGCTCGAACAGCGACTGCAGCAGCGTGCCCAGGATCATCGCGTCGCCGATGTCGTTCACCAGGAACTCGTCCAGGCAGACCACGCGGCAGCGCGAAGCGATGTTGGCGGCCACCTCGATCAGTGGATCCTGGCGTTCGCCCAGCTCGCGCAACTGCTCGTGCACCTCGCCCATGAAGCGATGGTAGTGACGGCGCAGCGCCATGCCCTGCGGCAGGCTGGCCACGAACATGTCCATCAGGAAGGTCTTGCCGCGACCCACGCTGCCCCACAGGTACAGGCCCTGCACGCCGTCGCGCGCATCGTTGCCGAGCAGCGATTTCAGACGTCCAAACAGGCCGCCGCCATTGCCGTTGGCGGTGGCCTCGATCAGCGCGGCATGCATGCGGTCGAACTCGGGCAGCAAGGCCTGCTGCGCCGGATCGGCTTCCCAGCGGTGCGCGCTGACGCCTTCGTGATAGCGCGCACTGGGCGCGAGGGGAGCGGGGTTACTCATGGGTACGGCGGACTCTGCGGACGCCCTGTGGGGAAGCAGGGCATCGGATCGGGGGGAGGTCGAGCGGCATCAATCCTGACGCAGCGGTGGCAGCCACGGCTGCACGGCGTGCTTGATGGCGCCGCGCAGGTCCATGAGGCGGCGGTGGAAGAAATGACTGGTTTCCGGCATGCGCACCAGTTCGGGCTTTTTCGCCATGCCGTCGATCCAGTCGAACACGGCCTGCGGGTCGACCACTTCGTCTTCCTCGCCCTGCACGATCAGCCAGGGGCAGGTGGGCAACGGGATCTCCTCGAACGGCCAGCGCCCGGCCGGCGGCGCGATGCTCACCAGCGCATCGGCGCGCAGGCGCACCGCGTTGCGGATGGAGACGTAGCTGCCGAACGAGAAGCCGGCCAGCCACAGCGCGTCGTGCGGCCGAACGCGGCGCACCCAGGCGGCCACGGCGGCCAGGTCGTCGCCTTCGCCATTGCCGTGGTCGTACGTGCCTTCGGATTCGCCCGTGCCGCGGAAGTTGAAGCGCACCGTGTCCAGCCCGGATTCGCGCAGCGAGCGTTCCACCATCGTCACCACCTTGTTGTGCATGGTGCCGCCCTGGAGCGGATGCGGATGGCAGATGATGGCGGTGCCGCGGCGCGCCTCTTCGGGCACGGCCACGTCGCTCACGGATTCAAGCTTGCCGGCGGGCCCTTCCAGCGCGAAGCTGGAGGCCTGCTCCGGAAAACGGTCGGGTTGGGTGGGGATGATCACGGGGTTCATAAGCGAGATGATAACCGCCGCGTGCCCCCGGCGTTCGGGCAGAACGGCATGAATCATCTTGCGCACACGTTGCTGGCCGGTGACGACGACTTCTTGCGGCTGGGCGGTTTCATGGGCGATTTCGTCCACGGCCAGCCCGATGCGGCCTTGCCTGCCGGGGTGATCACCGGCATTCGCCTGCACCGCGCCATCGACGTCTATACCGACAGCCATCCGGCCGTGGCCGAGGCGCGCGCGCTGTTGCCGGCGCCGTTTCGCCGTTACGGCGGCATCCTGCTGGACATGTGGTTCGACCATCTGCTGGCGCGCGACTTCCCGCGCTGGAGCGACCAGCCGCTGGAAGCCTATTCCCTGGGCGTGCGCGACCTGCTCCATCGCTACGAGCCACTGCTGCCACCCGGCCTGCTGCGTTTTCGCCACTACATGGAAGCGCATGCGCTGCCGGCGGGGTACGCACGGCCGGAGGAAATGTCGGCGGCGCTGAGCGGCATTTCGCATCGCCTGAGCCGCGCCAATCCGGTGGGCGAGGCGATGCCGGTGCTTACCTCGCTGGATCGTCCGCTGCAGGCGCATTTTGAGACGTTTTTTCCGCAGTTGCGGGGGTTTGCGGCGGAGTGGGTGGAGGCCAATGGTGCGCGGGGTGCTTAGTGTGCTGTGCCTTGATCTGGCATTTGAATCGGCACTTTCGGCCCGGCCCTCCGCTTTGCTTGTCATTCCTGCGGAGGCAGGAGGCGCTTCTCAACAGCCGAATGGCTGGTCATCCAGTGACTTTGCGCTCGGTTGTTGCGTCATCGCGATCTGGCTCGCCTGCGGCGGGCTTCCGTCCTCCTGCCGGGGGCCGGGTCACTTTTCTTTGCTTGCTCAAAGATCCCACGGGGACTAGCTTCGCGTCGAAAGTAACCACCGAGATGGTGGCAATGCCAAAAGAAAGAGCACCCCGGATGACGCGCCTTCCGTCCGTTGGACGGAAGGTACGCGTGCGGGTTACGGGGTTTTTCGACAGGACATCCGTGTCCTGTCGAAAAACTGGCCGCATCCCTGCGGCCACCCTGCGGGCTTTCCTCCACCCGCCCGCCGCTGTCATACGGGACCCCAAGAGCGAGAGCCAAAGCTCGTAGTAGTAGTGTTTTCGCGAGCACCCGCCCCTCACCCCGACCCTCTCCCACAAGGGGAGAGGGAGAAGTGCGGTGCTTGGCGAAGATCCAACGATCGCAGCCATGGGGTAGCGCAGCGACATCCTGCTTTAAGCCCTCTTCGCCCCGGCGCGTTGCGGTGTAGCCGCCGCGTCGATTAGAGGGATCGTGACGTTCCGGGCTCCAAAACCTTCAAGGCTCGTATCCCGCAGAACGCTATGAGCCTATTGCTCTGAAGGCCATTTTCTTTGGGTTACTTTTCTTTTGGGCCAGCAAAAGAAAAGTGACTCGAGCGGCGGCAGCCGATCGAAACGCCCGCTGCGTAAGCGGCACGCTGGCGGGATTGCTGCATAAGAGCGAGCAAGGGAATCGTGATAGCCAAGTGCAAAGGCACTGGATGACCAGCCTTCGGCTGTTGTAAAGCGCCTCCTGCCTCCGCAGGAATGACGAGCTGGTAGCGGCATCCGCGCCCGTGCCGTCATCGTGAGCAGGTCCGCCATGCTCCACAGAGACTCGCTTCGCGTCGCCAGCGATATCGCGCGATACGGACACCGGACGACCAGCCTCAACGTGGCCCCCAGCCTCACACAAAAGAAAACGCCGCCCAGAGGCGGCGCTTCCACAACATCAAGTACGCAACCACAACATCAAGTACGCAACAAGCGCCGCGAGCGCTTACTTCGCCTGATCCACGATCCAGTGCACGGCCGCCTTCACCTGATCGTCCGTCAGCGACGGGTTGCCGCCCTTGGCCGGCATCATGTTGCCATCCGGGCCCTTGTAGCCCTCGATGGCGTGCTTGACCAGGGTATCGAGGCCCTGGGCCACGCGCGGACCCCAGTTGCCCTTGTCGCCCAGCTTCGGTGCGCCGGCCACGCCAGCGGTGTGGCAGCTGTGGCAGAGGTTGTCGTAGATGGTCTTGCCGTCGGTGGTGCCGCCGTAGGCGACCTGCGCGGCGGCAGCCTTGGTGGCGGCTTCCTGCGCGGCCTGCATGGCGGCGCGGCCGGTGTCGCCGGCGTATACCGCGCCGGCCGGCGCGATGCGTGCGGCGGTTTGTGCGGTGGTCTGCGGATTTATTTCCTTCGGCTCGTGGTCGTAGATCCACCAGGCGCCGCCGATCAGCAACAGGGTCAGAACACTCAGGCCCGCGATCAGCATGGAAAAGCTGCGCATAAAGCTCTGGTCGGATTTCGTCATGGAACCGCTCACGCAATGACTCCAATTCAATGGACAGATCAAAGGACAGCCACAAAGGGCCAGATTAGCTTTGGTTCAGGCAACAATTGGCCGAGTATAGACGAAGGCCGCGGCAAGTTTCAGTCGGGTCGAGCGGACAGCGTGTCGCGCCCGAAAACAGCCTGATTTCACGCAACTTTCGTCATCTGGACGGGATACGCTTGAAAAACCCTGCCATCGGTCATGGGGCACCCATGTCAACTGGCATTGTCTATTTTCGTTGATCTGACCCTATCCTTTCACTCGACACATAGGTCAGGCGCGCGGAGCGCACCGGTGGGGTCGGTTGACCTGTCTTTCATTCTGGGAGTTTTTCATGTCGCGTTTTTGGAAGATCGCGCTGATCGTTGTGGTCGTGATCGTGGTGGGAGCCGTGGGCTTCCGTCTGCTGCACAAGCCCGCAGCCGAGGACGGCGCACAGGGCCAGCACCGCGGTCAGCACAAGGGACAGGGACAAGCCGATGGCGATGCGTCGGACAAGGACAAGGACGCGCCGCCGGTGCCGGTGACGGTCGAGCCTGTGGTGAAGCAGGACGTGCCGGTGTACCTGACGGCGCTGGGCACCGTGCAGGCGCTCAATACCGTCACCATCAATCCGCAGATCAGTGGCCAGATGCTGAGCATCAATTTCAAGGAAGGCCAGGAAGTGAAGAAGGGCGACCTACTCGCGCAGATCGACCCGCGTCCCTTCCAGGCCGCCTATGACCAGGCCACGGCCAAGCAGGAACAGGACGAGGCGCAGCTTGCCACGGCCCAGAGCACGCTCAAGCGCAACGATGCGCTGGTGGCCAAGGGCTATGTGGCGCAGCTGGACATGGACACCTTCCGCAACAACGTGGCCAACCTGGTCGCGTTGGTGGCGGCCGACAAGGCGGCCGAGCGCGCGGCCAAGGTCAACCTCGACTACACCCGCATCATTTCGCCGATCGACGGCGTGGCCGGCATCCGCAACGTGGACCCGGGCAACGTGGTGACCACCACCACCGCCGTGGTGACGCTCACGCAGATCCATCCGATCTATGTGATGTTCACCCTGCCGGAGCAGAACCTGGAAATGGTGCGTAGCGCCGCCGCTGCGGGCGACCCGCTGGAAGTGCTGGCGCTGGACCGCTCCGACGCGCACACCATCGCCGACGACGGCACGCTCAACGTGGTGGACAACCAGATCGACACCACCACCGGCACGTTCAAGCTGCGCTCGGTGTTCCAGAATGCCAAGGGCGAGCTGTGGCCTGGCCAGTTCGTCAACACGCGCCTGAAGGTGCGCACCGTGAAGGGCGGCCTGGTGATACCGGCGCAAGCGGTGCAGCGCGGTCCGGATGGCGACTACGTGTACCTCGTGCAGCAGGACCAGACGGTCAAGATGAATCCGGTCAAGGTGGCCGGTGAAGTGGGCGACAGCCACGTGATGATCGGTTCGGGCCTGGCGCTCAACGACTTGGTGGTGACCGAAGGCCAGTTCCGCCTCAAGCCGGGCAGCAAGGTCAAGGCGCTCAAGCCGGGCGAAGTGCCGGCAGCGCCGACCGCAGCCGACGTGGACAAGGCCAAGAAGAACGCCAAGCAGGGCGGTGGTCGCCGCGGCGGCTAAGCGGCCCACGGGAACAAGGCGGCGGAGGCGATGGCTTCCGCTGCCGGTGGCAAGGCAGGGACGCATCGCGCGCCGTCGCCGCCACGGTCCGCTCCGACACTGCCTTGCGCGAGCAAGCTGACAGCCACTTATTGACGGCAAACCTATGGGCTTCTCCACACTCTTCATTCGCCGACCGATCGCCACCTCGCTGCTGATGGTGGCGGTGCTGTTGCTCGGCATCCTCGGTTACCGCGAGCTGCCGGTGTCGGCGCTGCCCGAGATCGACGCGCCCAGCCTGGTCGTGACCACGCAGTACCCGGGCGCCAGCGCATCGACCATGGCCTCGCTGGTCACCACGCCGCTGGAGCGCAACTTCGGCCAGATCTCCGGCCTGTCGATGATGACCTCCGATTCGTCGGCGGGCCTGTCGACGATCGTGCTGCAGTTCGCGATGGATCGCGACATCGACATCGCCGCGCAGGACGTGCAGGCGGCCATCAACCAGGCGCGCGGCACCTTGCCGAGCACGCTGCCGTATCCGCCGGTGTACAACCGCGTGAATCCGGCCGACGCGCCGATCATGACGCTCAAGCTCACCTCCGACAGCCTGCCGCTGCGCGACGTGAACAACTACGCCGATTCCATCCTGGCGCAGAAGCTCTCGCAGGTGCAGGGCGTGGGCCTGGTGTCCATTGCCGGCAACGTGCGTCCGGCCGTGCGCGTGCAGGTGAATCCGTCGCAGCTGGCCAATCTCGGCCTCACCATGGAGGACGTGCGCAGCGCGCTCACCGAAGCCAACGTGAACGCGCCCAAGGGCACGCTCAACGGCGCCACGCAGTCCTACAGCATCGGCACCAACGACCAGCTGTCCGATGCGGCCGAGTACCAGAGCACCATCATCGCGTACAAGAACAACGCGCCGGTGCGCCTGTCCGACGTGGCCAGCGTGGTCGACGGTGTGGAGAACGATCAGCTCGCGGCGTGGGCCAACGGCAAGCCGGCGGTGCTGCTGGACATCCGTCGCCAGCCGGGCGCCAACATCGTGCAGACGGTGGAGCAGATCCGCAACATCCTGCCGCAGCTGCGCGCGGTGTTGCCGGCGGACGTCCATCTGGATGTGTTCGCCGACCGCACCATCACCATCCGCGCGTCCGTGGAAGATGTGCAGTTCACCCTGATCCTCACCATCTTCCTGGTGGTGGCGGTGATCTTCGTGTTCCTGCGCCGCCTGTGGGCGACGATCATTCCGTCGGTGGCGGTGCCGCTGTCGCTGATGGGTACGTTCGGCGTGATGGCCTTCACCGGCATGTCACTGGACAACCTCTCGCTGATGGCGCTCACCGTGGCCACTGGCTTCGTAGTGGACGATGCGATCGTGATGATCGAGAACATCGTGCGCTACATCGAGCAAGGCAAGGAAGGCAAGGAAGCGGCCGAGATCGGTGCGAAGGAAATCGGCTTCACCGTGCTGTCGCTGACCGTGTCGCTGATCGCGGTGTTCCTGCCGCTGCTGCTGATGCCCGGCGTCACCGGTCGCCTGTTCCACGAATTCGCCTGGGTGCTCACCATCGCGGTGGCCATCTCGATGCTGGTGTCGTTGACGCTGACGCCGATGATGTGCGCCTACCTGCTCAAGCCCGACGCGTTGCCCGAAGGCGACGATGCGCACGAGCGCCACGCCGCCGCGGGCAAGAAGACCTGGTGGACGCGACTGGTCAACGTGTACGAGAGCTCGCTCGACTGGGTGCTCGGCCACCAGCGCTTCACCCTGCTGATCGCCGCGGGCACCGTCGTGTTCACCGTGTTCCTCTACGTCGTGATTCCCAAGGGACTGTTGCCCGAGCAGGACACGGGCCTGGTTACCGGCGTGGTGCAGGCGGACCAGAACGTGGCGTTCCCGCAGATGGAACAGCGCACCAAGGCCGTGGCCGATGCATTGCGTCGCGACAAGGCGGTGACCGGCGTGGCCGCGTTCATCGGCGCCGGCTCCATCAACCCCACGCTCAACCAGGGCCAGCTCAGCATCGTGCTGAAGGACCGCGGCGACCGCGATGGCCTGGATGAAGTGCTGGCGCGTTTGCAGAAGGAAGCGGCCGGTATTCCGGGCGTGGCGCTGTACCTGAAGCCCGTGCAGGACGTGACGCTGGATAGCCGCGTATCCGCCACCGAGTACCAGTACTCGATGTCCGACGTGAATGCGACGGAGCTGTCCGGCTACGCCACGCAGATGACGCAGGCGCTGCGCGAACTGCCCGAACTGGCCGACGTGGACAACAACCTCGCCGACCAGGGCAGCTCGCTCAAGCTCACCATCGACCGCGAAAAAGCCAGCCGTCTCGGCGTGCCGGTGCAGACCATCGACGACACGCTGTACGACTCGTTCGGCCAGCGCCAGATCTCCACCATCTTCACCCAGCTCAACCAGTACCGCGTGGTGCTGGAGGTGGCGCCGCAATTCCGTTCCAGCACCGCGCTGCTCAACCAGCTCACGGTGAAGAGCAACGGCAGCGGCGCACTCACGGGCAGCAACGCCACGGCATTCGGCCAGGTGGCATCGAGCAACTCGTCTACCAGCACGGGCCTGGGCGTGGCCAACACCGGCGTGATCATCGGTGGCGGCGGCACCATTCCGCTGGCGTCGCTGGCCACCGCTGAAGTCACCACCGCACCGCTGGTGGTGAGCCATCAGCAGCAGCTGCCGGCGGTGACCATCTCGTTCAACCTCGCGCCGGGCTATTCGCTGTCCGAAGCGGTGGAGGCGATTCACGGCGTGGAGCAGAGGATCAACTTCCCGCCGCAGGTGCGTGGCCAGTTCATCGGCAAGGCGGCGGAGTTCTCCACCTCGCTCACCAACGAAGTGCTGTTGCTCATTGCCTCCATCGTGGTGATCTACATCGTGCTGGGCGTGTTGTACGAGAGCTACATCCACCCGCTGACCATCATCTCCACCCTGCCGCCGGCCGGTGTGGGTGCCTTGCTGGCGCTCATCCTCTGCGACATGAGCCTGTCGGTGGATGGCATCGTGGGCATCGTGCTCTTGATCGGTATCGTGAAGAAGAACGCGATCATGATGATCGACTTCGCCATCGAGGCGCAGCGCGACGGCATGCAGCCGCGCGAGGCGATCCGCCGCGCGTGCCTGCTGCGCTTCCGCCCGATCATGATGACCACCGCGGCGGCCATGCTCGGTGCGTTGCCGCTGGCGCTGGGCAACGGCATCGGCGCGGAGCTGCGCCGTCCGCTGGGCGTCTCCATCGTGGGCGGCCTGCTGCTCTCGCAGCTGGTGACGCTGTACACCACGCCGGTGATCTATCTCTACATGGAGCGCTTCTCCGACTGGTTGCGCGAGCGTCGCGAACGTCGCGCGCTGCTGCGTGCGCAGACGCGGGGCGCGGTGTGATGGCAGCAGCGTGAACCGGCCTGCGCCGGCTCAGTGGCGGAATACGAAAGGGGCGTGCCGCGAAGGTACGCCCCTTTTCGCGTCTGCGGACTTCCCCCTCATAGGAGTGACAACATGACGGCACCGAGAAGACCGCAGGTGTGCGTACTGGGCAGCGCCGAGCCGGGTTCGAAGGCCTATGAACTCGCTGGTGCAGCAGGCGCGTTGCTGGCCAGATCGGGCATCACGGTGGTGAGCGGCTGCGGCAGCCCGGCCACGCGATATGCGGCGCAGCGTGCCATCGATGCCGGTGGACTGGTGGTCAGCATCATTCCGGCCGACGCGATGCCGGCGGAAGACTGGCCTGCCACTGTCGTCATCCCGTGCGGCATGGGCGATGCGCGCAACCTGTTGATGGCGTTGGCGGGCGACGCCTGCCTGGTGATCGGCGGACGTGCGGGCACCATCTCCGAAGTGTGCCTCGCGTGGCTGCATCATCGACCGCTACTGCCGTTGACGGGCTGCGGCGGCTGGTCGGATGGCTTGCTGCGGAATCCACCGGACGAGCGCGGCAACTCGCCCATCCTGCCGTGGGATTCAATGGATGCGCTCCATGCGCAACTGCAGTCGCTGAACCTGGCAGGCATTTAGACGTCTAATAGCCGTCGCGTTATTCCGCGCAAAAACCCATCAACCAAACCGACCGTCATGCGTTCTTGCGTCAATGTGCGGTATATACGTACCTTCGTGCGCGCGCCGCCATCCGGCCTGCGACCTTTTTGAACATCTTCGCGCGTTGCGCGTTGTTTCTGGCTTGCTGACGGCATGAACATTTCCGGCCCTTTCATTCGCCGCCCGATCGGTACCTCGCTGCTTGCCATGGGCGTTTTCGCGGTGGGCCTGATCTGCTACGTGCTGCTGGGCGTGGCCGCGCTGCCGAACATGCAGTTCCCGGTGATCTTCGTGCAGGCCAGCCAGGCCGGTGCGAGCGCCAGCACCATGGCTTCCACCGTGGCCGCGCCGCTGGAGCGCCATCTGGGACAAGTGCCGGGCATCGACACCATGCGCTCGTCCAGTTCGCTGGGCAGCACGCAGGTGTTCCTGATGTTCGAGACGGGACGTAACCTCGACTCGGCCGCACGCGATGTGCAGGCGGCGATCAACGCCGCGCAGTCCGATCTGCCCAGCGGCCTCAATGCGCCGCCGAGCTACCAGAAGGCCAACCCGAACGACGATCCGATCATCGCCTTCGCGCTCACCTCGGAAACGCAGTCGGCGCGCGAGCTCTACGACATCGCCGACTCGCTGCTCGCGCAGCGCATCCGCCAGCTCGAAGGCGTGTCGGAGGTGGACATCCTCGGCGCCGCGACGCCCGCCATCCGCGTCGATGTGAACCTGCGCCAGCTCAATGCGCTCGGCCTGTCGCCCGACCAGCTGCGCAACGCGCTCACCGCCGCCAACGTCACCTCGCCGCAGGGCTTCCTGTCCGACGGCAAGACCACCATGGCGGTGACCGCGAACGATTCGCTGCACAACGCGGCCGACTTCGCCAACCTGGTGATCGCCTCCAACAACGGCACGCCGGTGCGGCTGTCCGATGTGGCCAAGGTGTACGACGGTTTGCAGGATGCCTACCAAGCCGCCTGGTTCGAGGGCAAGCCGGCCATCCTCATGTATGTGTATCGCCAGTCCACCGCCAACATCATCGGCACGGTGGACCGCGTGAAGGCCGCGGTGCCGATGCTGCGCAACTACCTGCAGCCCGGCACCACGCTCACGCCGTACTTCGATGGCACGCCGACCATTCGCGCCTCGCTGCATGAAGTGCAGGCCACGCTGCTGATCAGCCTGCTGATGGTGATGCTGACCATGGCGCTGTTCCTGCGCCGGCTCGCGCCCACGCTGATCGCGACCGCCGCCGTGCCGCTGTCGCTCGCTGGCGCGGCGATGGTGATGTACGTGCTCGGCTTCACGCTCAACAACCTCACGCTGCTCGCGCTGGTGATCGCCATCGGCTTCGTGGTGGACGATGCCATCGTGGTGATCGAGAACATCGTGCGCCACATCGACCAGGGCATGACGCGCATGGAAGCGGCGCTGGCCGGCGCGAGGGAAATCGGCTTCACCATCGTCTCCATCACGGCTTCGCTGGTGGCGGTATTCCTGCCGCTGTTGTTCATGAGCGGCATCACCGGCCTGTTCTTCAAGGAATTCACCATCACGCTGGTGGCGGCGATCATCGTCTCCGCATTGGTGTCGCTCACGCTCACCACCTCGCTGTGTGGCCAGTTCCTCAGCAGCCACGACCAGGACAAGCCGACCACGCGCATCGGCATCGCGCTGGAAGGTTTCCAGGCGCGCATGCTTGGCGTGTACTCGCGCTGCCTGAAGTTCTCGATCAAACACGCGCTCGCGTTCTCGCTGACGCCGCTGGTGCTCATCGTGATCACCATCTTCCTGTTCGGCCAGGTGAAGACCGGCCTGTTCCCACCGCAGGACACGGGCCTGATCCGCGGGCGTGCGACTTCCGGCGCCACGGTGTCGTTCCAGGACGCGGTGGCGCGCCAGCAGCGCCTCATCGACATGTTGCTGAAGGATCATGACGTGGCGCGCGTGGGCTCGCGCCTGGGCACCAGTCGCCAGGGCGCGTCGGGCACCTTCGACATCGAATTGAAGACGCACGCGCAGGGCCGCAAGGACGATACGTTCGCCGTGCTGGCGCGACTGAGTGCGAAGGCGGCGCGTTATCCCGACCTCAACGTGCGCCTGCGTCCCATCCAGGACCTGCCCAGCTTCGGTGGCGGCGGTGGCACCAGCCAGGGCGCGCAATACCAGGTGTCATTGCAGGGCGATAACCCCGAAGAACTGACGCTGTGGCTGCCCAAGCTGGTCGCCGAGCTGAAGAAGAATCCCAAGCTCAAGGACGTGGGCAGCGACGTCGACGACGCCGGCCTGCAGCAGAACATCGTGATCGATCGCGACAAGGCCGCGCGCCTGGGCGTGGGCATCGGCACCATCGATGGCGCGTTGTACAACGCCTTCGGCCAGCGCCAGATCAGCACCATTTATTCGGACCTCAACCAGTACAAGGTGGTGGTGAACGCGCTGCCGAACCAGACGGCAACGCCGGCGGCGATCAATGCGGTCTACGTCGCCAGCACCAACGGCAAGATGGTGCCGCTCACGGCATTCGCGCACCAGGAGGCCGGCCTCGCGCCCACGCAGATCTCGCACGAAAACCAGTACACCGTGATGAGCATGAGCTTCAACCTCGCGCCCGGCGTGAGCATGGGCGAAGCCTTGCAGATCATCCAGCAAACCGGCTCGCAGATGCGTTTGCCGGGCGACATCCGCATCAATATCGGCGGCGATTTCCGCCGCTTCCAGCAATCGCAGAGCGGCATGCTGTGGCTGCTGCTCGGCGCCGTGGTCACCGTCTACATCGTGCTGGGCATGTTGTACGAGAGCCTGATCCACCCGGTGACGATTCTTTCCACGCTGCCGGCGGCGGGCGTGGGCGCGTTGCTGGCGCTGTGGTTCACCGATACGGAATTGTCGGTGATCGCGCAGATCGCGCTCGTGCTGCTCATAGGCATCGTGAAGAAGAACGCGATCATGATGATCGACTTCGCGCTGGTGTCGCGCCGCGAGCACGGCCTGAGTCCGGCCGATGCCGCTTACGAGGCGAGCATGGTGCGCTTCCGCCCCATCATGATGACGACGATGGTGGCGATCCTCGCCGCCGTGCCCATCGCGGTGGGCCTGGGCGAAGGTTCGGACCTGCGCCGGCCGCTCGGCATCGCGCTCATCGGCGGCCTGCTGATCTCGCAGAGCCTGACATTGCTGAGCACGCCCGCGCTCTACGTGATCTTCTCGTGCCTGGCCGATCGGTTCTCCGCGTGGCGCGCCCGCCATCGCTCGGTCAAGCGGGTGCCGGTGAGCGAGGGAGCGTGAGGTCTGGCGCGACCCGGGGCGTAGCAGTCGACATCCTTCGTCGCTTCATACTCCTCACCGTCATTCCGGCGAAAGCCGGAATCCAGCGCCTTCAGTGCGCCTCATGGAAAGACACTGGATTCCGGCTTTCGCCGGAATGACAGTGAGGGACGTGGTGAGTATTCGCGGCACCAGCTCCCTGCGGAAAAAATCCCGCCCAACCATACCCTTGCGCATTGTCTGGCCGCCGAACTTTCGCGCGCCATGTGAAATCGTGACAATGAGGGGCTTCCGTCCCGCCGTTTCGACCCCATGTCGAACGGCTCCGGACGATGTGTGCGTCCGCGCACGGCGCTGCCCTCGGGCGCGCATCCCCACTTTGAACATGCCGTAGCCAGCGAGGTCATAGCAGACAATGTCGAACACGCCCAAGATCATCTACACGCTCACGGACGAAGCGCCGTACCTCGCCACGCATTCGCTGCTGCCGATCATCAAGGCCTTCACCGCCACCGCCGGCATCCAGGTGGAAACGCGCGACATCTCGCTGGCGGGCCGCATCATCGCCCAGTTCCCGGACATCCTCCCGGACAACCAGAAGATCGCCGACGATCTCACCGAACTCGGCCAGCTGGCGACCACGCCTGAAGCCAACATCATCAAGCTCCCCAACATCAGCGCCTCGATGCCGCAGCTGAAGGCCGCGATCAAGGAGCTGCAGAGCCAGGGTTATGCGCTGCCGGACTACCCGGAAGACCCGAAGGACGTCAGCGAGTGGAACGTCAAGGCGCGCTACGACAAGGTGAAGGGCAGCGCCGTGAACCCCGTGCTGCGCGAAGGCAACTCCGACCGCCGCGCACCGCTTTCGGTGAAGAACTACGCGCGCAAGCACCCGCACAAGATGGGCGCGTGGTCCAAGGATTCGAAGACGCACGTGTCGCACATGGATGGCGGCGATTTCTACGGCAGCGAGAAATCCACTGTCGTCGAGAAAGCCACCAACGTGAAGATCGAGTGGTTCGGCAAGGACGGCACCACCAAGGTCCTCAAGGAAAAGACCGCGCTGAAGGACGGCGAGATCATCGACGCCGCCGTGATGAGCAAAAAGGCGCTCACTCGCTTCATCGACGCGCAGATCGAAGACGCGAAGAACCAGGGCGTGCTGTTCTCGCTGCACCTGAAGGCGACCATGATGAAGGTCTCCGACCCCATCATGTTCGGCTTCGCTGTCAACGAGTTCTATAAGGACGTGCTGACCAAGCACGCCGACGCGTTGAAGGGCGTGGGCTTCGAGCCGAACAACGGCATCGGTGACCTGTATGCGCGCCTCGGCCAGCTGCCGCAGGCGACGCAGGACGAGATCCTCGCCGACATCAAGGCCGAATACGCCAAGCGTCCGGCGCTGGCCATGGTGAATTCCGACAAGGGCATCACCAACCTGCACGTGCCCAGCGACGTGATCATCGATGCGTCGATGCCGGCGATGATTCGCGATTCCGGCAAGATGTGGAACACCGAAGGCAAGCTGCAGGACACCAAGGCGGTGATCCCCGATCGCAGCTATGCGGGCGTGTACCAGGCCGTGATCGACGACTGCAAGGCGCATGGCGCGTTCGATCCGGCCACCATGGGCAGCGTGCCCAACGTCGGCCTGATGGCGCAGGCTGCCGAGGAATACGGTTCGCACGACAAGACCTTCAAGATCGCCGGCGACGGCCTGGTCAAGGTCATCGACGATGCCGGCAAGGTGCTGCTGGAACAGTCGGTGGAAACCGGCGACATCTGGCGCATGTGCCAGACCAAGGACGCACCGATCCAGGATTGGGTGAAGCTCGCCGTGTCGCGTGCGCGCCTCAGCAACACGCCGGCCGTGTTCTGGCTTGACGCCAACCGCGCGCACGATGCGCAGGTGATCAAGAAGGTCGAGCGTTACCTCAAGGATCACGACACCTCGGGCCTGGACATCCGCGTGCTCTCGCCGGTCGATGCCACCACGTTCTCGCTGGAGCGCATCCGCAAGGGCCAGGACACCATCTCGGTGACCGGCAACGTGCTGCGCGACTACCTCACCGACCTGTTCCCGATCATGGAGCTGGGCACCAGCGCCAAGATGCTTTCCATCGTGCCGCTGATGGCCGGTGGCGGCCTGTTCGAAACCGGTGCGGGCGGTTCCGCGCCCAAGCACGTGCAGCAGTTCCTGGAAGAGGATTACCTGCGCTGGGATTCGCTGGGTGAATTCCTTGCCATCGCCGCCTCGCTGGAACACCTCGCCAACCGCTACGACAACGCCGATGCCCGCGTGCTGGCCAAGACGCTGGACGAAGCGAACGGCAAGATCCTCGACAACAACAAGTCGCCCGCCCGCAAGGTCGGCGAGCTCGACAACCGCGGTAGCCACTTCTACCTGGCCATGTACTGGGCGCAGGCGCTCGCTGCCCAGAACGACGACGCCAAGCTCAAGGCCAAGTTCGAGCCCATCGCCAAGGCGCTCACCGAGAACGAAGCCGCCATCATTGGCGAACTCAACGGCGCGCAGGGCAAGACGGTGGACATCAAGGGCTACTACCACCCGGACGTGGCGCGAGTGACCGAGGCCATGCGTTCGAGCAAGACGTTCAACGACACGCTGGCGTCGCTGGGCTGATGTCGCTCTCGCACAGGTGAATGGAGAAAGGCCGCGCAAGCGGCCTTTCTTTTGCGCGCTTTCCGGCAAAGCTTTCGCAAAGACCGTGCGCTACGCTGGTGTGCATGAGCGCGCCAGATGCAAACCACGACGAGGCAGCACCAACCGGCGGCGCCGGCGAAGTGTTCTTCGCTTTCCTGTCGCTGGGGCTGCGTTCGTTCGGTGGTCCCATCGCGCATCTCGGTTATTTCCGGCGCGCCTTTGTCGACGAGCGCCGCTGGCTGGACGACGCGCGCTATACGCAACTGCTCGCCCTGTGCCAGTTCCTGCCGGGGCCGGCGAGCAGCCAGCTCGGCTTCTCCATTGGCCTGATGCGCGCGGGATGGCGCGGTGCGATAGCCGCGTTCGTGGGTTTCACGCTGCCCTCGGCCTTGCTGATGTTCGCCTTTGCCTGGTGGACGCCTTATCTGCAGACGGCCTGGGGGCGTTCGCTTCTGCACGGCTTGAAGTTGGTGGCCGTTGTCGTGGTGGCACAGGCGGTCCATAGCATGTGGCGTTCGCTGGCGCCCGACGGGCCGCGCCGTGTGCTCGCCGCGGTGGCCGCCGCCTTCCTGCTGTGGCAGCCGGAGAACGGAATGCAGCTATTGGTCCTTGCGGCAGCGGCACTGCTCTCGCCTTGGGTGTGTCGTCATGTGCGGGCGCAAGGCGAATCAAGCCTCGATCCCGGATATGGAACGCGCGCAGGCACAGTGCTGTTGATCATCTATGCGCTGTTGTTGCTCGCGGCTTTCACCGTCGCCTGGGATGGTGGCGCGCTGCTGGGTACCGGTGCCGCGTTCTATCGCGCGGGTGCCCTGGTGTTCGGCGGCGGTCACGTGGTGCTGCCGTGGCTGAAGCAGGCGCTGGTCGAACCGGGCTTGATCGACGAGAACACGTTTCTTGCTGGCTATGGCGCGGCACAGGCCGTGCCCGGGCCGATGTTCTCGCTGGCCGCGTTCCTGGGCGATCACATGGTGGATCGCGCGGGCTGGGCGGGTGCGTTGGTGGCGCTCGTCGCGATTTTTCTGCCGGGGTTTCTCTTGCTCGGCGGCGTCATGCCGTTCTGGCGAAGCCTTTCGACACGCGCGCATGCTGTACGGATCATGGCTGCGATCAACGCGGCGGTCGTCGGCCTGCTCGCGGCCGCGTTCTACAATCCCGTATGGACCGGCACGGTGCACGATGCGTCCGACATCCTCATCGCTCTTTGCGGATTCGTGATGCTCGCCGTGGCGCGACAGCCCGCATGGGTCGCGGTGTTGTGGTGCGTGGCGGCGACCGGCGTGGGTACATGGCTGGTTCACTGAACACGCGATATTGAACGAAGGAACCGGGCTTCTGCGCGGTGGTCTCAACGCAGCCCCATAAGGAACTTGAGACGATGACACCCATGCACTCCACGCCGCTGGCTCGTTCATTGGCGACCGTCCTGCTGGTGGGCGCGCTGGCGTTCGGAGGCCCGGCAAGCGCGCAGGTCGCACCCGCGTCGGCAAGCAGTGCGCCGGGACAGGTGCAGAATCTCGAAGCCGTCACCGTCAGCGGCATACAGCCCGGTCCGGGACTGTGGAAGGTGAGCAAGGGCGATCATGTGATGTGGGTGCTCGGCACGCTGTCGCCGCTGCCCAATCGCATCCAGTGGAAAACCGACGAAGTCGAGCAGACCATCGCCGAATCGCAGGAAGTGCTTGGGCCACCGTCGATCGCGCTGAAACCCAAGACCAACTTCTTCGGCAAGCTGTTCCTGCTGCCGTCGCTGGTGGGCGCGCGCAAGAACCCGGATGGGCAGACGCTGCAGCAGATGGTGCCGGCGCCCGACTACGCGCGCTGGTTGACGTTGAAGAAACAGTACATCGGCAACGACAGCGGCATCGAGAACTGGCGCCCGATCTTCGCCGCGGTCGAACTCTACGACAAGGCGATCAAGCGCTATGGCCTCACCTCGTCGGGCGGCGTGAAGGACACCGTGCGCGACCTGGCCAAGAAGCACAACGTGAAGTTCGAAACGGTGCGCTACACCATGCTGGTGGACGAGCCGCGCAACGCGGTGAAGACATTCAAGTCATCGCCGATGGACGACCGCGAATGCTTCGGTCGCACGCTCGACACGGTGGAGCGCGACATGGGCCGCATCACGGAACGCGCCAATGCCTGGGCCACCGGCGACATCGATGAGCTCCGCAAGTTGCCGATGAACGATCAACGCGAGGCGTGCATCTCCGCCGTGACCGAGGCAGGCTTCGCCAAGCAGCTTGGCTTCAGCGACGTAAAGCAAAAAGCCGAGGCTATGTGGATGGGCGCGGCTGAGCAGGCGCTCAACACCAATGCGCAAACCTTCGCCATGTTGCCGATGGAAGAAGTGCTGTCGCCGAAGGGCTTGATTGCGCGTCTGAAGGCGCAGGGCTACCAGTTGGAAGCACCGGATGGCAGCGATGCCGACGGCGTGGCGTCACCGCAGCCGTAACCCATCCCTGTTCCACGGTGCACTCCTTGCGCAGGAGTGCACCGTGCGCGGCTCGATCGATCAGGCGCTCGCCTGATCCAGCGCTGCAATCTCGTCCTTGCCAAGCTGCAATTCCGCGCCGCCCAGCAATTCCTTCAACTGGGGAAGGGTGGTTGCGCTCGCAATCGGTGCAGTAACACTGGGCCGTGCGATCAACCATGCGATGGCCACCTGCGCGGGCGTCGCGCCGCGTGCCTTGGCCACCTTGTCGAGCGCGCCAAGCACGCCGAACGCGTGCTTGTTGAGATACTTCTGCACGGCGCCGCTGCGCGCCGCACTCTTGGCTAGATCCGCTTCGCTTCTGTACTTCCCGCTCAGGAAGCCGCTGGCCAGCGCGTAGTAGTTGATGACGCCGATGTTCTCGGCCACCACCAACGGCTCCAGTTCCTTCTCGTAGCCGGCGCGGCTCACGAGGTTGTATTCGGGCTGCAGGGTTTCGTAGCGCGGCAGATGGTGTTCGGCCGATACCTTCAGTGCTTCGGCGAAGCGATCCGCCACATAGTTCGACGCACCGATCACGCGCACCTTGCCTTGTTCGATCAGCTTGCCGAACGTGCCCAGCGTGTCGTGCAGCGGCACGGTGGCATCATCTTCGTGCGCCTGGTACAGATCGATGTAGTCGGTCTGCAGACGCTTGAGCGAGCCTTCCACCGCCTGGTTGATGTTCATCGGCGAAAGACCCGGATGCTCCGCCCATTTCGCGACCTTGGTGGCAATCACCACCTTGTCGCGCTTGCCGCTGCGCTTGAGCCACCTGCCGATGATGGTTTCCGATTCGCCGCCGCCATTGCCGGGCACCCACGCCGAGTAGACGTCCGCCGTATCGATCAGGTTGAACCCCGCGTCGACGAACGCATCGAGCAATTCGAACGAGCGTTGCTCATCCGCGCTCCAGCCAAACACGTTGCCGCCAAAGGCGAGCGGTGCGACGGAAAGGGAGGATCGACCGAGGGGACGCCATTGCATGGATGTGCTCCGTGTTCGATGTGGGTTCGTGCATACTCCGGGGACTGGGCGAGTATACGCGCCGCCCGCGTGATGCCGAGGCGAGCGCGTGACCGGACCGACACTGGAGGAAGGCGGATGAAGAGCAAGGCGGCAGCACTGCGGTGCACGGTTTTGAAGGGCACGGTCCTGAAGGCTGCGGTTGTGATGGCCTTGTGTACGTGGGCCGGCATGGCGGCGTCGCAGACCGCGACCCGTCCGTGGAACGACACCACGCTTTCGCCCGATGCGCGCGCCAAGCTGCTGTTGGCGCAGCTCACGCAGGACGAAAAATTCCAGCTCATCCGCAGCTACTACGCAGGCCCCGACCGTCCACCCAACGTGCCGTTTCCCAAGGGCGCGATCGCGTCGGCCGGTTATGTGCCGCCCATCGAAAGACTCGGCATTCCTGCGCTCGAAGAAAGCGACGCGGGCCTGGGCGTGGCAAGTTCCGACCGCATGCGCCCCGGCGATCACGCCACGCCGCTGCCGGCCGGGCCGGTGACCGCGGCAACGTGGGATCCGCAAGTGGCGTACCGCGGTGGCGCCATGATCGGTAGCGAAGCGCACAGCAAGGGGTTCAACGTGCTGCTGGCCGGCGGCGTCAACCTTACGCGCGAGCCGCGCAACGGCCGCAATTTCGAATATGCCGGTGAAGACCCGCTGCTGGCCGGCACCATCGTCGGCGAGGCGATCAAGGGCATCCAGGATCAGCACGTCATCTCCACCATCAAGCACTACGCGTTGAACGACCAGGAGACGGCGCGCAACACCATCAGCGCGCAGATCGGCGAACAGGCCATGCGCGAATCGGACCTGCTCGCGTTCGAGCTGGCCATCGAGATCGGCAAGCCCGGTTCGGTGATGTGTTCGTACAACAAGATCAACGGCGACTGGGCTTGCGAGAACGATTACCTGATGAACCAGGTGCTCAAACGCGACTGGAAATACCCCGGCTTCGTGATGTCCGACTGGGGCGGCGTGCACAGCGCTGCAAAGTCGGTGAACGCGGGACTCGACCAGGAATCGGCGGGCGAAGTGTTCGACAAGGAGGTTTATTTCGACGCACCGTTGCGCACGGCGCTCGCCAAGGGCGAGGTGAAGCAGGCGCGCATCGACGACATGGTGCAACGCATTCTGCGCAGCATGTTTGCGGTGGGCGTGTTCCAGTATCCCGCAGGCAAGGCGCCGATCGATCCGCAGGTCAACCTCAAGGTGGCGCGCGAAACGCTGGAGTCGGGCGCGGTGCTGTTGCGCAACGAGAATGCGCTGCTGCCGCTGGACCTCAACAAGCTGCAATCCATCGCGGTGATTGGCGCGCATGCCGACAAGGGCGTACTTGCCGGCGGCGGCTCGTCGCTGGTCACGGCCATGGGTGGCAACGCCGTGCCGGGCATTGCGCCCACCGCCTGGCCGGGCCCGGTGATGTATCACCCGTACGCACCCTTGAAGGCGCTGCGTGACGCGGCACCGAAAGCCAACGTGCAGTTCGCCGAAGGCAACGATGTGGCCGCTGCCGCCGCACTCGCCGCAAAGTCGGAGGTGGCGGTGGTGTTCGTGCAGAAGTGGCAGGCCGAATCGGTCGACACCGCGGATCTGTCGCTGCCCGACAACCAGGATGCCCTCGTCGACGCCGTCGCCAAGGCGAACCCGCATACGGTGGTGGTGCTGGAAAACAGCGGCCCGGTCGCCATGCCGTGGCTCGATCAGGTGGGCGCCGTGTTGGAGACCTGGTATCCCGGCGGCGATGGCGGCAAGGCGATTGCCAATCTGCTGTCGGGCAAGGTGAACCCGTCAGGTCGACTGCCGGTGAGCTGGCCCAGCGATCTCTCGCAGCTGCCGCGCAAGGACCTTCCCGGGGTTTCCGGCGGCACGCCGCCTGAATCCGTGGACTACGCCATCGAAGGCGCGAACGTTGGCTATCGCTGGTATCAATCCAAAGGCATCAAGCCGCTGTTTCCGTTCGGCTATGGTCTTTCCTATACGCAGTTCAAGCACGGCGACCTGAAGGTCGATGCCAAGGGCACGCAGCTTCGCGCGACAGTGGACGTCACCAACACTGGTTCGCGTGCCGGTGCGGACGTGGCGCAGGTGTACGTGCGCGTGCCGGGTGCCAAATCGGCGCGGCTTGCCGGTTACGCCAAGGTGTTCCTGAAGCCGGGTGAGGACCGCACGCTCAGCATTCCGCTCGAACCGAAACTGTTGGCCGACTTCGACGCCGGCAAGCACGGTTGGGTGATACGCGGCGGCCAGTACAGCGTGTCCGAAGGGCGTTCATCCGACGATCTCGGCAAGCCAGTCAACGTGCAGTTGCCCGCGGGCCCACTTTGACGATCACGACACCGGCCCTCGCGGGTCGGTGTCCAGCTCAGCCGCAACCGCCGTGTGCCAGCGTCGCCGGTGCAACGACCTTGGGCACCACCGACGCACCCGGCGTCCGCTTGCGCTTGCCGGTGGGCTTGGAGGTGGGAGCGGGTGGCTCTGCCAGACGGCGTGCCAGTTCCAGGTTGGTGATGTGGCCATGCATGAACAACAGGTTCGTGAAGATCGAGCTCATGACATCCTCCCTTGGCGCTGTGACTTGAGCGCCAGCTCAAGTTAGAGGCGTCGCAGGCGACGAAAAAGCGATATATTCGCAAGCCAGCCTTGAGGGAAATTCAAGATGGCGCGCGTGTCGCTGGATCTTCTCCAACAGTTCGTGCAGGTGGCCCGGCTGGGCAATCTCTCGCGCGCGGCGGAACAGGCCAACCTCACCGTCAGCGCGCTCAGTCATCAGGTGCGGCAGCTCGAGCAACGGTTGGAGCGCAAGCTGTTCGAGCGTGGCCCGCGTGGCGTGCAACTCACCGCCGAAGGCCGACGCTTGATGGAATCGGTCAGCCATCATTTCGAAGGCATCGATCGTGCGATGGTCGGCTTCCGCTGTCGCCGCGACGACGTGCTCACGCTCAGCGCCATTCCCGGCGTGATGTCGAGCTGGCTGGTGCCGCGCCTCGCACGCCTGGTGGCGGCGCATCCGGAGCTTCAGCTCAACCTGCAGTCCAGCGTGGAGCTGGTGAATTTCGAACGCGATCCCGTGGACGCCGCGGTGCGCTACGGGCGCGGTCCATGGCCCGGCCTGATCACGGAACGCCTGTTCGGCGAGTGGATTGCGCCGGTGGTGGCGCCGTCGCTGGTGGAACGCATGGGCGATCTCGATCCCAACGATCTCAGCCAATGGCCGCTGCTCGGCGATCCCGGCGATCGCTGGCGTGACTGGTTCGCCGAGGGCGATGCCGAATTGCCGCGTCGCTACGTGGCGCACTTCGACAACACCGATGCCTTGCAGCGCGGCGCCATGGAAGGCATGGGCGTGGCGCTGGGGCGCATGGTGATGGCGCGCCCGCTGATTGAGGCCGGCTTGCTCACCGTGCTTGGCGATCGCTACCAGCAGATTCCCGAGGCGTATTTCCTAGTGTATCCGGAGCACGCGAAAGATCACGCCGGTTTACGCACCTTCCGCGAATGGTTGCTGTGCGAGGCGGGAAAATATTCGGAGGCGATGTCCTACGCCACGGGCAACGCCGACCCGTAGGAAGCGCACTCATGCGCGACTGCCGCCCGCGCGCGCCGCGTGCCCGACGACGGTTGCACCAAAGTCGATGGTTCCCACGGTTTCACTTCCGGGCCCAACCCTTCATCATTCGCTTTCCCCACCTCAGCCCTCAAGGATTCAAGCCATGAAATCGCGCGCCGCCGTCGCCTGGGAAGCAGGCAAGCCTCTGTCCATCGAGCAGGTTGATGTGGCCGGTCCCAAGGCGGGCGAAGTGCTGGTGCGCATCGTGGCAACCGGCGTGTGCCACACGGACGCGTTCACGCTGTCGGGCGCCGATCCGGAAGGCCAGTTCCCGGTGATCCTTGGTCACGAAGGTGGCGGCATCGTGGAGGAAGTGGGCGAGGGCGTGACCTCGCTGAAAGTGGGCGACCACGTGATTCCGCTGTACACGCCCGAATGTGGCGAGTGCAAGTTCTGCCTCAGTGGCAAGACCAACCTCTGCCAGAAGATCCGCCTCACGCAGGGCCGCGGCGTGATGCCTGACGGCACCTCGCGCTTCTCGCTCAACGGCAAGCCGCTGCTGCACTACATGGGCACCAGCACCTTCAGCGAATACACCGTGTTGCCGGAAATCTCGCTGGCCAAGATCAACAAGGCCGCGCCGCTGGAAAAAGTTTGCCTGCTCGGCTGCGGCATCACCACCGGCATCGGCGCCGTGCTCAACACCGCGAAAGTGGAGCCGGGCGCGAGCGTGGCGGTGTTCGGCCTGGGCGGCATCGGCCTGTCGGTGGTGCAGGGCGCGGTGATGGCCAGGGCCGGGCGCATCGTGGTGGTGGATACCAACCCGGACAAGTTCGAGATGGCACGCGCACTGGGCGCCACCGATTTCGTCAATCCGAAGGATTATGCGGATACGTCGATCCAGCAGGTCATCGTGGATCTCACCGATGGCGGCGTGGACTATTCGTTCGAGTGCATCGGCAACGTCAACGTGATGCGTTCGGCGCTGGAGTGCTGCCACAAGGGTTGGGGCGAGTCGATCATCATCGGCGTGGCCGGTGCAGGCCAGGAGATCAGCACGCGGCCGTTCCAGCTGGTGACGGGCCGCGTGTGGCGCGGCTCCGCGTTCGGCGGCGTTAAGGGCCGCTCGCAGCTGCCCGGCTACGTGGACCGCTACATGGCCGGCGAGATCAAGATCGACGAGATGATCACCAAGGTGCTGCCGCTGGAAGCCATCAACGAGGCCTTCGACCTGATGCACGAAGGCAAGGTCATCCGCTCGGTCATTCATTACTGAGCTGATCTCGGTCGGCTTGCGCCCCCGCGTGGCGCGCCGGCCTTGCGAAAGACGGGCTCCAGCTTCGCGTGCTTAGCTGACGCGTGGGGTGAAGGGGCTCGTTTTCCACCCTTTGTATACATCGTGGCCGGCAAGCTGAGAAAGCCTTGCCGGGCTGTCGTACCAACGTTTTCGCTAGGGGTTTTCAATGAAGAGCGGTGTTTTCCTTGGGCTGGCAGCGCTGCTGCTGGCCGCTTGCAGTGGCAATTCCGGGCCCGCCAACGCGCAGGCGCAGGATCAACCTGCCGGTGCCCTGGTGCCTCCCACCAGCGCCAGCGACTTCACGGCGTCGCAGCTCGATCAGGTGATCGCGGGCGACTGGCGCTCGCCGGAGCACAAGGCGCGCGATGTCTATCGCCATCCCAAGGGTACGCTGCAGTTCTTCGGCATCCGCCCTGACCTCACCGTCGTCGAGGTCACGCCAGGCGGCGGTTGGTACACGGAAATCCTCGCGCCGCTGTTGCGCAACAACGGCCACTACATCGCCGCCACCGCCAAGCCCGCCGCCGATGGCGAGGCAAGCCGCGACTTGAATGCACTGAAGGCCAAGTTTGCGGCCGACGCTGCGCATTACGGCAAGGCGCAGGTGATCGAGTTCGATCCCAAGGCCCCTTCGTTCGGCGCACCGGGCTCGGCGGACATGGTGCTGACCTTCCGCAACGTGCATAACTGGGTGGAAGCCGATACCGCGCCGGGCATGTTCAAGGCGTTCTATGCGGTGCTTCGTCCCGGCGGCGTGCTGGGCGTGGAAGATCACCGCGCCGCCGACAACGCGAGCCTGGATGCGGTGAAGGAAAGCGGCTACCTGCCCACGAACGTGGTGATCAAGCTCGCCACCGATGCGGGTTTCCGCTTGCAGGAATCGAGCGAGATCAACGCGAACCCGAAGGACACCAAGGATTATCCCAAGGGCGTGTGGACGCTGCCGCCCACGCTCACGCTGGGTGACCAGGATCGCGCCAAGTATCTGGCCATCGGCGAATCGGACCGCATGACGCTGCGCTTCGTGAAGCCCGACGCCGCGACGCCATCGACGTCGCACTGAACCAGGGCTCGGCCATTCGCTCGGATGCGGATGGCCGCGCACGCTGCATGCTCATTGCGCTCAACAAACCCTACGGCGTGCTCTGCCAGTTCAGTGATGCGGATGGTCGTCCCACGCTGGCGGCCTTCGTCAAGCAAAAAGACGTCTATCCGGCCGGACGTCTCGATCACGACAGCGAAGGCCTGCTGCTGCTGACCGATGACGGCCGGCTGGCGCACAAGCTCACCGATCCGCGTCACAAGGAACCCAAAACCTATCTGGTGCAGGTGGACGGCCAAGTCACCGATGACGCCATCGACGCGCTGCGTCGCGGCGTGGTGCTCAATGACGGGCCGACGCTTCCTGCACACGCCGAACACGCAAGCGAACCGGAGTGGCTGTGGCCGCGCGACCCGCCCGTGCGTTTCCGCAAGCTCATTCCCACCAGTTGGCTGCGCATCACGCTACGCGAAGGCCGCAACCGCCAGGTGCGTCGCATGACGGCAGCGGTCGGTTTCCCCACGCTTCGACTCATACGCGAACGCATCGGGCCGTACGCGCTCGATGGCCTTTTACCGGGAAGCACGCGCATCGTGGGTTGATGCGCGCGCGCTCAGATCGAAGGCAAGCCAAAGAATGCACGCGCCGTCGCCGTGCTGTTGGCCGCCGTTTCCTCCGGCGATTCGCCGCGATCGCGCGCAATCTCCTCGCAGATGTGCCGCAGGTACATTGGCTCGTTGCGTCGATGCGACGGATGCGGCTTCACCGTGCGCGGCAGCAGATACGGCGCATCGGTCTCGATCATAAGACGATCCGCCGGAATCTCCTTCACCAGTTCGCGCAGATGTGTGCCACGCCGCTCATCGCAGATCCAGCCCGTGATGCCGATATGGCAATCGAGGGCCAGATAGTCGCGCAGCGCTTCGCCCGTATCGGTAAAGCAATGCACCACCGCGCCCGGGATGCTGTCCCGATAGCGACGCAATAAAGCGACGAAGTCGTGATGCGCATCGCGCTGGTGCAGGAAGACCGGCTTCTGCATATCCACGGCAATCTGCAACTGCCGCTCGAACACCGCCAGCTGGACGTCGCGCGGCGAGTAGTTGCGGTTGTAGTCCAGCCCCGCCTCGCCCACGGCACGCACTTCTTCATGCATCGCCAGTTTGCGCAGAAGCACGTCGGTGGCGTCGTCGTAGTCGATCGCATGATGCGGATGAACACCGGCGGTGGCATAGAGCAGCCCCGGATGCGCCTGGGCCAGCGCCAGCGCGTGCGAACTCCCGTCGGTCGATGCACCCGTCACCATCAATTGGACAACACCATGCTCCTGCGCACGCTGCAGCACGGCATCGAAGTCATGTCGAAATGACTCATGAGTGAGATTGGCGCCGATGTCGACGAGTTGCATTGCGCGGTCACTTGCCAGGTTGGGTTCGCCATTTTTCCAGAGATTGACGGTCAAGCAAACACAAATGGCATGACCGTTGGCCCGGCACGGACAGCGAGTGCGCGTGAGGTGCGCCGCATCAATACGCGCCGGCATCGGCCAAGACCTACTTTGTTACGAGTGAAACAGTGCGGGTTGGGCGCAGCCATGCCCTCTTAGCGAAGGTGCTGGGCGCGCGGATAGTCGAACCGGTCTTCGCCATAGCCTGCCATCCATCGCCATGGGGACGGTGATGAATGACTCCAGCGTGCGTGGAAGAGGCGCGGCCTTGCCGGTCGCTCATCATCATCGGGGAGTATCCAAACATGCAGTGCCTAACATTCAAAGCGGCGCTCGCCGCATCGGTAGCGTTTGCGCTTTCGTTCGGTTGCATCACTTACGCACAAACTGCCTCGGGTTCGAATGGCCTTGCTACGCGCATCAACACGAGTGCAGTTACCAGTAATGCAACGTTCAACCGCTTCATCGTTCGCTACAACGCCAGTACACCCATGACGGCCGTGACTGCCACGCAGGGCGCAAGCGCAGCCATGACGCGCGCGATGAAACTCCAGGCAACGTTGTCCAGTAATGCACCCACCGTTTCCTACAAGCGCGCGCTGGCTACCGGCGCTCATCTGATCGCCACGTCGCGCAAGCTAAGTGCGTCCGAAGCAACGGCTTTCATGCAGTCAATCGCCAGTGATCCAACCGTGGCTTATGTGCAGCCTGACGTGATGCGCCATCCCATCCAGGCACCGGCTTCATTCACACCCAACGACAACTATTTCGCGAAGTATCAGACAGACTTCTTGCCGGGCGACGGCAAACTGACGCCGATCAGTAGCGCGGCTAACTGGGGGGGCGCCAACATCACAGGGGCCTGGGATCTGGCAGACGGCACAGGCATCACTATTGCCGTGCTGGATACCGGTATCGTCAAGCACGCGGATCTCGATACGTCGTTGGCCGATGATGGTTACGATTTTCTTACCAGTGCGTTGAATTCTGGCCGTCCTGGTGATGGTCGCGCGGCCGGTGGCTGGGATCTGGGTGACTGGACGACGGGTGCGCCGTACTCCTCGGGCCCCGATGCCTGCGTTGATGCTGCTCACGCATCTGGCAGCTCCTGGCACGGCTCGCATGTGGCTGGCGCCAGTGGAGCGGAAATTACCAACAACGGCATTGGCATGGCCGGCATGGCCTATAAGGCAAAAGTGTTGCCTGTGCGCGTGTTGGGCCACTGTGGCGGCCCCGACAGCGATATCGCCGATGCCATCGTGTGGGCATCGGGTGGCCATGTAGATGGGGTGCCGGACAACAAGCATCCGGCACAAGTCATCAACATGAGTCTAGGCGGTGATGGTGCATGTACGGCTGACGACAATACGGCACAGGCTATCGCCAAGGCCCGGGCCAACGGTACGACGGTTATCGTGGCGGCAGGTAACTCCGCTGCCGACGTCAAGGACTTTTCCCCGGCGAGTTGCCCAGGCGCTATCACGGTGGCGGCCAACGGTGTTGCAAGCGGCCTGGCTGTCTATTCCAACTACAACGGCCCCGGCGAGACCATTGTGAAGCTCGCGGCATTCGGCGGTGGCATATATGCCAACGACGCATCTTCAGGTACCCAGATCCCCGAAGGGTTTGCCTTTCAGGCGGTCAACAGCAGTTCGACCACGCCAACGGCGAGTCCAGCAGGAGATGACTACATAGGCTATTGCGGTACCTCTCAGGCGACGCCGCACGTCACCGGTGCAGTCGCTCTCATGCAGTCCGCGCGCCTGGCCATGAGCATGCCGTTGCTCAAGCCCGACGAGGTGCTCACGATCCTTCAGAAGACCGCACGCACGCCACATATCACATCCAATGCCAACAAGACGTTCGGCGCGGGCATCCTTGATGCGGGCGCCGCTGTCGCCGAGGCGGTGAAGGGCGGCGGAACACCGCCGACCGACAATGCAACGGTCCTGCAGAACGGTGTTGCGCTGACCGGTCAGAAGGGCGATGCGGGCAGCGAGGCTTTCTACAAGATCGACGTCCCTGCCAACGCCCGTGCACTGGTCATCCGCACGGCCGGTGGCACGGGTGACGTGTCGCTGTACGTGAAGGCCGGCGCGGCTCCCACGGCGACATCGTTCGATGCCTCATCCGTTCACGCTGGCAGCAATGCGGAGTCCGTCACCGTGGCGCGCGTCACGGCAACCACGACGTACTACCTGCGCGTCGTCGGTGTGCAGGCGTACGCCGGCGTGAGTGTGCAGGCCACGTATACGCCGCAGTAAGTCGCGCAGCGTTGCGGAGCGGGTATCGGGCCCGCTCCGCACTTCTTTCGAACACGTCGCTCCGCCGCATTCGTCGAGGCGGTGAGTCCACGCACGCGACGTGGAACTTTCTTCGGCATGCCGATCGCATGCCCCACATGCGTCCAGCGACTTACTTAAGACCGCGACGTTTGCCTACGGGCAGGAAGCTGCGCGAATCGGGTTCGTCCGCTGGATCAAAACTGAGGATTCCCGGATGAACAAGATCTACAGCAAGGTTTGGAACAAGTCGCTGGGCAAGTTGGTGGTCGCTTCCGAATTCGCCAGGCAGAACGGAAAAGGCTCCTCGCGCAAGCTCGTTATTGGCGCCGTGGCATCGTTGGGCGTCGCGATGATGCTTTCAGGCCCGGCGTCGGCCGCCGACAACGACAATGCCAGGCAGGCACAAGAGCAACTTGCGTCTGCGCTCGCCGCTCTGCAGAGTGGCCATCCCCTTGTCGCGCCACAGGGAAGCGTGGCTGTTGCAAGCCACCTGTTCGATGCAAACGGTGCGACCAATGGTTCAGAAGACGCCGCTGCGTCAGGTAATCGTGCGGTTGCCGGCGGCGCCAACAGTGCCGCTTTCGGTGTACGCAGCAGCGCGTATGGCGCCAACAGCATTGCCAACGGCACGGAAAGCACCGCCGTCGGTGCTGGCAGCGTCGCTTATGACGACAACAGCAGCGCGGTAGGCGCCAATGCGATTGCCCAGGGGGCCGGTTCCACGGCACTGGGTAGCGGTGCCGGCACCAATGGCGCCAACGCCACCGCTGTGGGGTATGGCGCATACGCCAACGGCGTCGGCGCATCGGCCTATGGCAGCGGTGCCAATGCCACTGACGGTGGCGCGACTGCCATGGGTCAGAACGCCTTGGCGAACAAGCCCAATGCCGTTGCGTTAGGCAACAACAGCCAGGCCACGAGCATCGGGAGCGTGGCGGTTGGCAACAGCGCCTCTGCCAGTAATTACTATGGTGTTGCCGTTGGCAATAGAGCCTCGGCTTCGAATGCCAGCAGCGTTGCGATCGGCAATCAAGCTAACGCGGGAGGCTCGGAAAGCATTGCGATGGGCGTTGCGTCGACGGCAACCGGGTTGGGAGCCATCGCATTAGGCCAGACAAGCAGCGCGACCGGCGATGTTGCGACGGCAGTGGGCGTACAGAGTGTGGCCAGTGGTACGCAGTCCACGGCACTCGGCTTCAACGCGCATGCGACGAGCACGAATGGTCTCGCGGTGGGCGTAGAAAGTGCTGCCACATCCAATGATGCGATCGCGGTGGGCAACTACGCGGCGGCATCGGCCAAACATGCCATGGCAAGCGGCTTTTCCGCCGAGGCGGATGGCGAAGACAGCACGACCACCGGTGCCAACAGCGCCGCCTTCGGTAACCGCAGCAGTGCGTATGGCGCCAACAGCATCGCCAATGGCACCGAAAGCACGACGATCGGCGCGGGTAGCGTGGCCTATGACGACAATAGCAGTGCGGTGGGCGCAAACGCCATTGCGCAGGGTGCTGGTTCCACGGCGCTGGGTAGTGGTGCAGGCACCAATGCCGTCAACGCCAGCGCGATCGGTAATGGCGCGTATGCCAGCGCCGCCAACAGCGTGGCGCTGGGCGCCAACTCCGTCGCCGATACGGCTAATACCGTCTCGGTCGGTAGCGTGGGCGGTGAACGCAAGATCACCAATGTGGCTGCGGGCACCAACGGTACCGACGCGGTGAACGTGTCCCAGTTGAACAAGACCTCGCGCTACTTCAAGGCGGATGGTTTGGACGACGGCACGGACGACGCCAGCGCCACGGGTGCCAAATCGGTTGCCGAGGGAGCCAATGCAAAAGCCAGCGGTACCAACGCGGTGGCGGCCGGCTTCAACGCGGTCGCCAGTGGCAACAATTCCCTCGCCGAAGGCAATGGTGCGCAGGCAACGGCCAGCGGTGCCATGGCGTTGGGCAACAACGCCTCGGCTACGCTTGCCAATGGCATGGCCCTTGGTAGTGGTGCTGCCAATACCGGTTCCAACTCGGTCGTGGTCGGGCCCTCGGCATCGGATACCGCCGTTTCCAACAGTGTGGTGATGGGATCGAGCGCGAGCATCACGAACCTCTCATTCACTGGGACCACCGTCGCCGGTCTGTATCGCCAGGACACCGCCATCGGCGCGGGTGCATCGATGTACGCGGCCACACAATCGACTGCGGTAGGTGCGGCGGCGTTCGTGGGCAGCATGGCTGCCACGCCCACCCTGATCACCCAGGGCACTGCGATGGGTTACGGCGCCAGTGTGCAGGCATCGTACGGCTCGGCCTTCGGCGGTGGCTCTCAGGCAACGGGGCAATACAGCACGGCGGTTGGCTATGGCGCAACGGCGTCTTCGCTCAATGCGGTTGCCCTTGGCGAAGGTTCGCAGGGGTTGGGCAAGGGTTCCACGGCATTGGGCGGCAACGCGAAGGCGACGGGTGATAACACGATTGTCATTGCAGGTGGTGATGGCAATGGCGGCGGCGCGTACGCGGGCCCCCACTCGAAGGGTGCCATCGTGATTGGTGCGGGCGCCGAAGCGATGGAAACCAATAGCGGTTCAAACGCGGGCAACATTCCGCAGTACTCCACCAACAGCGTTGTCATTGGCACGAATGCCCTTTCCTACGGCGCGGCCAGTGGCATCGCGATCGGCTTGAACTCTGGTGTGGCGCAAGGCAGCATCAACGCCATCGGCATCGGCACGAAAGCGATCGGCTACAACGACGGTTCCGTTGCCATCGGCGCGAATACTTATGCCGTGGGCCCCGGTGCCATCGCCTTGGGCGGTTCTTACACCACGGGCAACGGATCGAGTCCCGCATGGGCGCTGGGTTTTGCATCGACGTCACTTGGTGCGGGCGCCTATACTTTCGGCGATTACAGCGTAGCGCTGGGTGCCGGTGCTTACGCGAGCGGCGGTCAGGCGAAGAATGGGCTTGATTCAAGCCTCGGCGGTGCTGTTGCCATAGGCAATAAATCCCTCGCTGGTGGTGATGGCAGTATCGCCCTCGGCAAGAATGCGTTGGCCAACGGCGCGAATAAGGGCACCACGGATTCCATTGCCATCGGCAACGGGAGTGTGGCGTGGGGCACCGATGCCATGGGGATTGGCCATGGTGCCGTCGCGGCGTACACCAACGATCAAGCGATGGGCGTCAATGCTTGGGCCGGCGGTGGTACGGGTACGCGCAACATGGCGATCGGCAATGGTGCAATCGCGGGCGTCAAGGATGGCAGTGCGGACATTAGCGACGCCATTGCCTTTGGTGCCGTGTCCAAAGTCACCGCCAGTCGTGCGCAGGCCATGGGCGTGGGTGCCGCCGCCTCGGCAGAACGCGCGCTGGCCAGCGGTTATCAGTCCGATGCCGAAGGAGTGGACAGCACGGCGACGGGTGCCAACGCTGCGGCCTTTGGTGATCGCAGCAGCGCGTACGGTGCCAACAGTCTGACCAATGGCACCGAAAGTACCGCGATCGGTGCAGGCAGCGTGGCGTACGACGACAACAGCAGCGCGGTCGGTGCCAACGCCATCGCGCAAGGCGTCGGCTCCACAGCCGTGGGCAGCGGTGCTGGCACCAATGCCGCCAACGCTAGCGCGATTGGCAACGGCGCCTATGCCAGCGCCGCCAACAGCGTGGCGCTGGGTGCCAACTCCGTTGCCGATACGGCCAACACCGTGTCGGTCGGCAGCGTCGGCAACGAGCGCAAGATCACCAACGTAGCGGTCGGCACGGACGACACCGACGCGGTGAACGTGTCGCAGCTCAAGCAGGTCGGCGCCGCCACGGCGGCGGCACAGCACTACTTCAAAGCCGACGGTCCGGCCGATGGTTCGGACGATGCCAGCGCTACGGGCAATAAGGCCGTGGCATCCGGTTCCAACAGCGCGGCATTCGGTGATCGCAGCAGTGCGTATGGCGCCAACAGCATCGCCAACGGCACCGAGAGCACGGCGATCGGTGCGGGCAGCGTGGCCTATGACGACAACAGCAGCGCCATGGGTGCCAATGCCATTGCGCAAGGCATCGGCTCTACAGCGGTGGGCAGTGGCGCGGGCACCAACGCCGCCCATGCCAGCGCCATCGGCAATGGCGCGTATGCCAGCGCCGCCAACAGCGTGGCGCTGGGCGCCAACTCAGTCGCTGATACGGCCAACACCGTTTCGGTGGGCAGCGCGGGCAACGAACGCCAGATTACCAACGTGGCGGCAGGTACCGCAGACACCGATGCGGCCAACGTCGGTCAGCTCAAGGCGAATCAGACGCACTACTACAGCGTCAATGACAACGGTACCGCGGCTGGCAACTTTGCCAATGATGGTGCCATTGGTCTGTACGCCTTGGCGGCTGGTGCAGGCGCCACCGCGGCGGATGACAACGGCATCGCCATGGGCAGCAATGCTTCGAGCTCAGGTGTGGCAAGCACGGCTGTGGGCGCTTACGCCACGACGAAGGGCGATTGGTCCACTGCACTCGGCAGCGGCGCGAATGCCACAGGCAATGCAGCCACGGCGCTTGGTATGGGCACCTCGGCTGGATTGAACTCAACCGCAGTAGGCGCGGGCGCACATGCAGCAAGCAGTAGCGTGGCTGTCGGCGACAACAGCAGCGCCTTGACCATTGGCAGCGCGGCCTTCGGTCACGCGGCCCAGGCGACCACGTACTACGCCACCGCTATCGGCCCCTACAGCACGGCCAGTGGCGCGGGTGCCACCGCCCTGGGCGGCAACTGGGGCATGGGCGCGTCCGCACTGTTGGACAACAGCGTGGCCTTGGGTAGCGGTTCGGTGGCCAATGTGGACGCGGGTGCGGCCGGTTACAACCCGGCGACCAGCGGTGCATCGACCAGCACGAGCGCAGCCTGGAAGAGCACACTGGCGGCGGTCAGCGTGGGCGATGCGGCTAACAATCGGACGCGCCAGATCACCGGCGTGGCGGCGGGTTCGCAAGATACCGATGCGGTCAACGTCGCCCAGCTCAAGGCCGTGCAGACGACGGCCAATGCGGGCTGGAACCTGACTGACGGTAAGCACACGGCCAACATCGCTCCGAATGGCAACGCAACGTTCACCGGCGACAGCAACGTGAGCGTGACCACGGGTGGCAGCAATGGTGACGGCACGGTGAGCGTTGCGCTGAGCAAGCATCTTGATCTGGGCACGGATGGCAGTGTGGCCATGGGCGACACCGCCGTGAATGGCAACGGCTTGACCATCAAGAATGGCCCGAGTGTGACAGCGACCGGCATCGATGCAGGAAGGAAGAAGATCACCAATGTCGCGGACGGGACCGATGACACCGATGCTGCCAACATCTCCCAGCTCAAGGCAGCGGGCATCGTCGATAACAATGGCAATGCTTCACGCGCGGTGATCTACGACGGCACCGGCACGAACAGTGTGACGTTCGGTGGATTGGGTGCTTCAGCCCCCGTGATCCTGCATAACGTCGCACCGGGCCTTGCCGGCACCGATGCGGTGAACATGAACCAGCTCAACGCCCTGCAAGGTCAGGTGACCAGTCTGGATGGCCGCGTCACCAACATCGAGAACAATGGCGGTGGTAAACCCGTGCCGTACATCGACGGCAACGCCGGTGCGTCCAGCAATGCAAAGGCCAATGCCGGCAACAGCGCGGGTGTGGCCGTGGGCTATAACTCCAACGCATCCGGCAACAACGCGTCGGTGCTGGGCCAGAATGCGACAGCGCTCGGCAGCTACGGCACGGCGATCGGCAACGATAGCTATGCCGCAGGTCCCAACGACACGGCCCTGGGCGGCAACGCCAAGGTCAAGGCGGATGGCAGCGTGGCGGTGGGTGCGAACAGCGTGGTCGCGGTTACAGCTACCAACGCAGTCGCGGTGGGCGCGGACAGTGCCGTCACCGCTGCGTCCGCCACGGCGGTTGGTCAAGGCGCGTCGGCCACGGCAAATGGCTCCGTCGCCGTGGGCCAGGGTTCCGTCGCCGATCGTGCCAATACGGTATCGGTGGGCACTGCAAGCAACACTCGTCAGATCACCAACGTCGCAGCGGGTACACAGGGCACCGATGCTGTCAACGTCAACCAGCTGACCGAGCAGACGCAGCAGGCGATCCAGACGGCCAAGTCGTACACCGACCAGAACATCCAGAATCTTGGTGGTTCAGTGAATGACTTGCGCACCCAGATGAATGACCAGTTCCGGCAGCAGGGCAAGCGTATCGATCAGACCGGCGCCATGTCCGCGGCCATGACGCAAATGGCCATCAACACGGCGGGTCTAAGAACCGATAACCGCATTGGCGCAGGCATGGGTTGGCAGGGTGGCCAGTCGGCCCTGTCGGTGGGTTACCAGCGCGTGCTCAATCGTGAAGGTACCGCGACGCTCAGCGTGGGAGGCTCCGTCGCGAACGGCGGCAACTCTTCGGTCGGCGTAGGTGCGGGCTTCGGCTGGTAAATGGGTGGAGATGGGACGCCATCCGGCTACGGGTGGCGTCTCCTTGAGGAGTTCAAGGACCCGTTCGGCCTGTCGATCGAGCGAACGTTGCGACGGTCGGTACCGTCAGTGGCATGCACGATATGGGTACATCGGCGCCTCCGGGCGCCGTTTTTCGTAGCAATCACAAAATCTTGCGAATGATGCACGTCACAGTTCAAATGCCGGCGCACCGTCATGGCGTCACATCGCACCCCTGCGCCATGGAACGCAAGGCGCGCTCCGGTGTCCGAACTTATGGTTCGAGGTGAGAAACCGTGCTCGCGCGTGCGCAGGCGGGTGTGTTAACAATGCGCCTCCGTGCCGTTGGGGGCGGTTAGCGGGTCGGAACCAGTCTGGAAACGGGGTGATACATGTCGGCAGTCGCAAAGCCGGCGGCCAATGCGGAGGGTGCGGCGATGGAAAGCCGCGAGGCGGCGGTGTGTTCGCTGCTGGTCTCCCGTGGGCGGCTGAAGGAGTCGGATTTCGCCCGTGCGCGCCGCCTCCACGAAGAATCCCCCGACGGCACGTTGACCGCGCTGATGGCGCGCCTGGGTCTGGTGTCCGAGCGCGATCTGGCCGAAGCGTGGTCGGAGTTGCTGCACACGCCACTGCTGGCGGCGCGCGATGCGCCGGAGATGCCGCCGGCGGAGCTGGATGTGTCGGTGCGCTTTCTCAAGCAGCAGCACGTGGTGCCGGTGCGGGTGGGGGAGGAGGGGTTGGGGCTGGTGGTGTCCGATCCGGCCGATCCGTACCCGTTGCAGGCGATGCAGCTGGCGGCGGGGCGTCCGGTGGTGATGCGCATTGGACTGCGCTCGGAGATCGATGACCTGATCGAGCGTTACTACGGTTCGGGCCGGTCGGCGATGGGCACCATCGTGGAGAATCTCGACGGCAGCGCCGCCGTGGAAGACGACGTGGAGCATCTGCGCGACCTCGCTTCCGAGGCGCCGGTGATTCGCCTGGTCAATCTCATTCTCCAGCGCGCGGTGGAACAGCGCGCGTCGGACGTGCATATCGAGCCGTTCGAAAATCGCCTGAAGGTGCGTTACCGCATCGATGGCGTGCTGCATGAGGTGGAAGCGCCGCCATCGAGTTCGACGGCCGCCGTGATTTCCCGCGTGAAGATCATGGCCAAGCTCAATATCGCCGAGCGGCGGTTGCCGCAGGATGGTCGCATCCAGCTGCGCGTGCAGGGCAAGGAATTGGATCTGCGCGTGTCGACGGTGCCGACCAGCTTCGGCGAGTCGGTGGTGATGCGTATCCTCGATCGCGAATCGGTGGTTTTTGACTTTGCCTCGCTCGGTTTTACCGACAACTTCCAGCAGCGCTTTGTCGATGTGCTGGAACGGCCGCACGGCATTCTGCTCGTGACCGGCCCGACCGGTTCGGGCAAGACCACCACGCTGTACACCGCGCTGTCGCAGATCAATACGCCGGACGTGAAGATCATCACCGTCGAAGATCCGGTGGAATACCAGATCGAAGGCATCAACCAGATCCAGGTGAAGCCGCAGATCGGGCTGGATTTCGCCGGGGCGCTGCGCTCCATCGTGCGCCAGGATCCGGATGTGATCATGATCGGCGAAATGCGCGACCTGGAAACCTGCCGCATCGCGATCCAGTCTGCATTGACCGGCCACTTGGTGTTGTCGACCTTGCACACCAACAGCGCCGCGGGCGGTATCACGCGTCTGCTCGACATGGGCGTGGAGGATTACCTGCTCGGTTCCACCGTCAACGGCATCCTGGCGCAGCGACTGGTGCGCCGGCTCGATCCGGAAACGGCGATTCCCTATGACGCACTGCCGGAAGTGATCGAGCAGTTCGAGTTGCACAAGTACACCAACGAGCGCCCGATCCGCTTGTGGAAGCCGGGCACCAGCGCGGCCAATCCCACCGGATATCGCGGCCGTCGCGCCATCATGGAATTCCTGGTGATGACCGATCCGCTGCGCCGCCTGGTGATGCAGCGCGCGGATGCGGGCGAGATCGAGAAGCTCGCGCGCAGCGAGGGCATGCGCACCATGTACGAGGACGGCATCGCCAAGGCCGTGGCCGGCGTGACCACCCTCGAGGAGGTGTTGCGTGTTACGCAGGAAGGTTGATGCGGCGGTGACGCCATGACCCAATTCCGCTACCGCGCCGTCAGCGCCGCCGGCGAAGTGCTGCAAGGCCAGATGGAAGCGGCCAGCCTCGAGGAGGTGGTGAGCCGGCTGCAGGATCAGGGCCACACGCCGCTCGATGCGCGCGCTGCCGACAGCGGTGCGGCGGGCGGCGGCATGGCCGGCTGGTTCAAGCGTGGTGCGTTCACCGGCGATCAGCTGGCGCAGTTCACGCATCAATTGGCGACGTTGCTCGGTGCGGGGCAACCGCTGGATCGCGCGCTCGGCATCCTGATGGATCTGCCCGAGGGCGCCAGCGCCAAGCAGTTGATTGAGCGCGTGCGCGATCGCGTGCGCGGCGGCACGCCGCTCTCGCAGGCGTTGGACGATGAGCACAGCGTATTCCCCAAGCTCTACATCAGCCTGGTGCGCGCCGGTGAAGCGGGCGGTTCGCTGGAAGACACGCTGCGTCGCCTGGCCGATTATCTCGAACGCTCGCAGCAGCTGCGCGGCAGCATCATCAACGCGCTGATCTATCCCGCGTTCCTGATGGTCGGCGTGCTCGGCTCGCTGCTGTTGCTGCTCGCTTACGTGGTGCCGCAGTTCGTGCCGATCTTCGAAGACATGCAAGTGCCGATTCCGCTGATCACGCAGATCGTGCTGGCGGTGGGCGGCACCTTGCAGACATGGTGGTGGGCCATCGCCATCCTGATCATTCTCGGCGTGTTGATCGCGCGCTCGCGCCTGCGCGACCCGGCCGCGCTGCTGGCCTGGCACACGCGCCTGCTCACCATGAAAGTGATCGGCCCGCTGATGCTCAAGGTGCAGACCGCACGCATCGCGCGCACGCTCGGCACTCTGCTGAAGAACGGCGTGCCGTTGCTTACCTCGCTGGGCATTGCGCGGCAGGTCACCGGCAACAAGGCGTTGGATCTCGCGCTGGCGCAAGCGTCCGAGCAAGTGAAAGAGGGCGCCGGTTTGTCCTTCGCGCTCGCCCAATCGCAGCGCTTCCCGCGCCTCGCGCTGCAGATGGTGCAGGTGGGCGAGGAGGCGGGCCAGCTCGACACCATGCTGCTCAAGGTGGCCGACACCTTCGAGCTGGAAAGCCGCCGCGCCATCGATCGATTGCTCGCGGCGCTGGTGCCCGCGCTCACCATCGTGATGACGGTGTTGGTAGCCATCATCATGGCGGCCATCCTGCTGCCCATGCTCGATCTCACCAGCCACATTCAGTAATCGACTTTCGAACGACGATGAGGATTCCCATGCGACAGAAGACACACGGCCGTCACGCGGCGCGCGGTTTCACCCTGCTGGAAATGCTGGCGGTGATCGTGCTGATCGGCATCATCGGTGCCGTAGTGGTGACCCAGGTCGGCAAGAACGTGGACAAGGGCAAGTACGGCGCGGGCAAGGCGCAGCTCACCACGCTGAGCCAGAAGATCGAAAACTACGCGCTCGACAACGGCGCGCCGCCGCAGCAACTGCAGGACCTGATGGTGAAGCCCGCGAACGCGCGCAACTGGCAAGGCCCGTACGCGAAGGAATCGGAACTGCATGATCCGTGGGGCCATGAGTTTGGCTACAAGGCCCCGGGCGATCACGGCGCCTTCGATCTCATTTTCTACGGCCAGGACGGCAAGCCCGGCGGCGATGGTTACAGCGCCGACGTGGGCAACTGGCAGTAACGCATGACAAGGAAGCCGCCACGCATCGCACGGCATCGCACCTCGTGTGCGGTGACCAGCGTGCGCGGCTTCACGCTGCTCGAAATGCTTGCCGTGATCCTGTTGATCGGCATCGCGGCGGCCGCCGTGGCCGTGTCGGTCACGCAAGGCCTGGCCAGTGCACGCGTCAACGCCGCCAGCGGCGAACTGGCCGCCGCGCTGCGCGGCGTGCGCACCCAGGCCATCGTGCACGGCAACGAACACACCTTCGACGTCGACACGCGTCACAACACCTATCGCGCCGACAACGGCCCCTCGGTGCGCCTGCCCTCGGGCATGACGCTGGGCATCACCAGCGCCAAGGAAGACCAGGTCGACAGCACCACCGGCCGCATCCGCTTCTTCCCCGACGGCAGCTCCACCGGCGGCCACATCACGCTGCAGCGCGATCGACGCCAGTGGCGCGTGAATGTGTCGTGGCTGACCGGCGCGGTCAGCGTGGCGGATGTGAGTGCGAAGCGATGAAAGGGCGGGCGCGCGGGTTCAGTTTGCTGGAAGTCGTGGCGGCGACGCTGTTGCTCGCCATTGCGTTCACGGCATTATTGAAAGTGGCGGGTGGTTCCATCCAGCTCACGCGCAATGCCGACGACCACAGCCAGGCCGCGATGTGGGCGCGCTCGCTGCTGGATACGGTGGACATCACCACGCCGCTGCAAGCGGGGCGCACGGAAGGACGCTTCGACGACAACTATCGCTGGCGTCTGGTGGTGACGCCGTGGAATCCCGCGCCAACCGGACAGAACGTCGCCGTCCGCGTGATGAAGCTCGACCTTGACGTGATCTGGGGGCCATCGTTGCGCGAGCGTTCCGCGCATTTCAGCACTTTGCGCGTGCTCGGCCCGGTGAAGACGTCATGACGCCGTTTCCAGCCCATGGTGCACGTGGCTTCACGCTGCTGGAAGTACTGGGCGCCCTCGCGCTGTTCGCGCTGCTGTTGCTGGGCGTCTATTCGGGCGTGCGCACGGCCACGCACACGGTGCGTTCGGGCGAAGCCTCGATCGAGCGCATGGACGAAGTACGTTCGGCGCAACAGTTCCTGCGCCGCGAAATCGCGCAGGCGCGTGCGGTGCCGTTGGAACGTACGGACAAGGGTGATCCGCTCTATTTCAAGGGCGACGCGCACGAATTTCGTTTCGTGGCGCCGCTGCCGGGTTATCTCGGCAAGCTGGGGCCGCAGCTGCAGCAGTTGAAGCTGGTGTCCAATGGCGATGGCACCTCGCGGCTCGAAGCGAGTTTCGCGGTGATGCCGCCTGATGGCAGCGCACCCAAGCCGTTGGGTGAGCCCGAGGTGTTGGTGGATCGCATCCGCGAAGGCAAGTTCAGCTACCGCGCGCCGGATACGCAGGACCACGCCGGTCAATGGGGCGACAGCTGGGACGATACGCGCGCCATGCCACGCATCGTGCGTGTCGCCTTGCAACTGGATGGCGGCACCAGCTGGCCCTTGCTGGATGCGCCGCTGCGTGTCGATGTAACAGCAGTGCAAGGGCAGGCCGTCGATCTGCTGCAGGGCCTGCAGCGACGGAACGTGCAATGAGCGCGGCCGTGCATCGCCAGCGTGGCGTCGCCCTGCTCGTGGTGCTGTGGGCGTGCACCTTGCTCGCCATTCTGGTGGGCGGCTATGCGGTATTGGCGCGCACAGAAGGTCTGCAGGCGCGGTATCAGTTTGCGCAAACCCAGGCGCACTACGCCGCCGAAGCCGGCGTGATGCGCGCGATCTATGCCCTGGAGGATCCGCAGCCGGACCAGCGCTGGGTGTCCGATGGGCGTGCCTATCCGTTTGCCTTCAACGATGCCAAGGTCACCATCAGCATCATCAGCGAGACGGGCAAGGTCGATCTCAACGCCGCCTCGCCCGATGTGCTGCAGAACCTGTTTCGCGCGGCCGGCATGTCCGACATGGATGCGCAATCACTGGCGCGCAATATCGTGGACTGGCGCAGCTTCTCCTATTCACCGCCGGGCACGGTGCCCAATGCGGCCTACGCCAATGCCGGGCTGGACTATGGTCCCCGGCATGGGCCGTTCGGCACCGTCGAGGAATTGCAGATGGTGCTGGGCATGACTCCCAAGGTGTATCGCGCGGTGGCCTCGCAGGTCACGTTGTGGTCGGGCCGTCCCACGCCCGATCCGGCGAGTGCGCCACCGCTGGCGTTGGCCGCCATTCCCGGCATGACGCCGCAACAGGCGCAGGCCATCGCGGCATCGCGCTCGGCCGGTCCACAACAGCCGGGCCTAGCTGCTATACAGGGAGTGACGCATAGTATTCGCGCGGAGGCCACGCTGGCCGACGGTACGCGTGCGATCCTGCGCGCCACGGTGCGGATACAGGGCATACGCCCGGGCGCACTGCCGTATACCGTGCTGCGTTGGCAGGAGGGAGAGGGCGAGTGAATACGACAACGCAGCCGCTGCAGTTGCAGTTCGACCGCGCGCGTCGCGCATGGCGTGGTTCGCCCATGCCGCGCTTCTTCGCGTGGTGGGGCGGCGAGCTGCTGGCCTTGCTCCCGGCGAGCTGGCGCAGCCGTTTTGGCGGGGGCCTGGCGTGGCACCTGCTGCAACTCGACGGCGAGGAGTGGACGCTGCGCAAGGCCGGTGGGGCCCAGGAGCTGGCGCGCTGGAGCGCTCAGCTCGATCCTGCCAGCCAACAGGTGGCGATGGCCGATGCACTGCGCGGCGTGGACACCGAAGACTTGCGCATGGCCTTATGCCTGAACCCTGCGGACGTGCTTCGCCCGCGCCTGAACCTGCCGTTGGCGGCGCGCGACAATCTGCAGCAGATCGGTGCGTTCGAGATGGATCGGCAAACACCATTCCGTGTCGAACAAGTGCGCTACGACGTGCGCGAAGTGCGCGTACCGGCGCCGCCGGGACGCTTCGCTGCGGAACTGGTCGTGGTGCCTCGTCATACGCTCGATCCCGTGCTGGCGAAACTGGCCGCATCGGGCCTGCAGGTGGATGCGGTCGACGTGTCGCTCGGTGCGGACCGTCTCGGCGCGAACCTGTTGCCGGCGGAACTCGCCTCTCGCCGCACGCACCCGCGGCAACGCCTGAATCTCGCGCTGGGCGCGGCGGCCATCATCTTGTTGTTGCTGTCGCTGATGCAGTTCCTGCACAACCGCGAGGCCGCATTGGAACAGATGCGCAGCGAGGTGGAAGGCATGCGTGCGGATGCGCAGCAGGTGTCCGCCTTGCGCCAGCAGTTGCAGGACAACGCCGGCGCCGCCGGTTTCCTCGCGGAACGCAAACTGCATAAAGTGTCTGCGCTCGGCGTGCTGCAGGACATCAGTCAGCGCCTGCCCACGACGGCGTGGCTGGAGCGGCTGAGCATCGACAACAGCGGGCAGGTCGGTTTCCAGGGCCAGAGCCCGCAGGCGGCGCGCCTGGTGGATGCGCTCAAGGGTTCGCCTGTCATCACCGATGCGAACTTCCAGGGCACGATCCAGGTGGACCCTTCCACCGGCAAGGAACGCTTCTACATGGTGGCGCAACTGCGCAAACCCGCCGAAGCCAAATCCAAGGCACCGGCCACGGCAGGAAGCGCCCCATGAAGCTCACCACCCTCAAGCCCCGCGAGAGCCGCATCGCCGCGGTGCTGTTGCTGTTGGTGGTGCTGGTGATCGCGTATTTCGCGCTGCTGCACTGGTGGTTCGTGGCGCCGTTGCAGGCGATCCACAGCGAGATGGACGACCTGCGCGACACGCATGCGCGCTACGCCGCGGCCATTGCCGAGAAGCCGCAGCTGCAACAACGCATCGCGGCGATGGGTGCGGGGCAGGCGGCCAGTCATGCGTTTTTGCCGGAAGACGATCCGAACGCCGCCGCCGCGGGCTTGATGCAGCGCGTGGTCGATGCGGTGGCGGCGCATCCGCAAGGCGGCGCGTGCGATGTCACGCAGAAGATGCCGGTGACCAATCCACCGGCGGCGCCCGATGAGCCGTATCGCAAGGTGGCGGTGAGCATCAGCCTGCGCTGCGATGTGCAGCCGCTGGCCGAGACGCTGCACGATCTGGAGCAGGGCACGCCGTATCTGTTCGTGGATGACCTGAGCATCTACCGCAACCCGGTGGCCGCGATGCAGCAGGCCGCCGCGCCGCTGGAAGTGCAGTTCACCTTGTCCGGCTACGTGCGCCAGCCGCGCGCGAGCAGCGATGCCCAAGGCGGTGCGCCATGAACGCTGCCGCGCAACGTCGCCTGACGCCGCTGCTCGGCGGCGTGGCCGTGCTGTTCGGCGCGCTGCTGTTGGTGTTGCTGGTGGGCGTGGGACGCGGCGTGTCGTGGGGCCCGCAGCGCGCCGCGGCGCCGTTGCCGCCTGCGCACGATCAAGGCCTGCCGCCGCCGGTGCCGCTCGCGCAGTTCTCCGCCGTGTGGACGCAACCGCTCTTCAGCAACGACCGCAAGCCCTCGCTGCATGCAGCGGCAGGTGGTGCGAGCCTGGGCGACATGCAGCTCACCGGCATCATCCTCACGCCGCCGCTGCACATGGCGCTGTTGCGCGACAAGAGCGGCGAGCACGAAGTGCGCGTACGCCAGGGCGATGCGCTGCCCGATGGCAGCTGGCGTCTGGTGGATCTGCGTCCGCGCTCGGCCGTGTTCGAATCGAGCAGCGGCCGCACCGAGTTGCAGTTGCCGGCCGGTGCGCCGATTGATATTCCCAAGGCGGAAGGCAACGCGCCGCCGCCGGCACCGCCGGCGCCTGCCATGGCCGTAGGCCCCGTGCCCGCGCCGCAGAACGGGCCGATGTTCAACGCCGCCAATCCAACCAACACACCCAATCCGGCCTTGCAGTCGCCCAACGCGGTGGACGCGCAGGCCGATCGCATCCGCTTGTTGAAAGAAGCCATCCAGAAGCGCCGCGCCCAACAGCAGGCGGCGACCCCCGAGGGAGCCCATTAACGCCATGTCCATCCAGCGCACGTCGCGGTTGACCCGCATCAGTACGCTCACCCTGGCCCTGTGGCTGGCCGGTTGCCAGACGCTGCCGCCGCCGGCCAAGGACGACGGTGCCTTGCAGCGCGAAGCGATGGCGGGCACCGAGAAGCCGGTGCCGGCGCCATTGCCGCTCAACACGCGCAACGCCGCGCTCGACCAGAACGCCACGCAGAAGCCGCAGCTCAGCGAAGGCAGCGGCCAGTTCGTGCGCACCACCGGCTTGGCGCAACCGCGCAAGGTCGCCAGCGGAGATGGCGCGGTCACCTTCAACTTCGAAAACCAGCCGGTGCAGGCGGTGGTGAAGGCGATCCTGGGTGATCTGCTCAAGCAGAACTACACCATCGTGCCGGGCGTGCAGGGCAACGTGTCCTTCTCCACCTCCGAACCGGTGGACAGCAGCCAGGCCATTCCCATCTTGGAAACGCTGCTGTCGTGGACCAACAACGCGCTGGTGATGCGCGATGGCCAGTACGTGGTGATGCCGGCCAAGGACGCGGTGGCCGGCAACCTGGTGCCCAGCCTCAACGCGGTAGCGCCGCAGGGCGGCCTGCAGGCGCGGCTGTATCCGCTGCGCTACATCTCCGCCGGCGAGATGCAGAAACTGATCAAGCCGTTCGCGCGCACCGACGCGGTGCTGCTGGCCGATCCCTCGCGCAACCTCATCGTGCTCTCCGGCACGCCGGCCGAACTGGACAATTACCAGCGCACCATCCACACCTTCGACGTGGACTGGCTGCGCGGCATGTCGGTGGGCGTGTTCTCGCTGCAACACGCCAACGTGGGCGAGCTTGGGCCACAACTCGACCAGATGTTCGGCCCCAAGGGCGACACGCCACTCGCTGGCATGGTGCGTTTCCTGCCGATCGAACGCACCAACGCCATCGTGGTGATCAGCAGCCAGCCCACCTACCTGCAGGAAGTGGGCGACTGGATCACCAAGATCGATCGCGGCGGCGGCAACGAGCCGGAGTTGTTCGTGTACGACGTGCGCAACATCAAGGCCTCGGATCTCGCGCAATACCTGGGCCAGATCTACACCAAGGGCGGCGGTGGCGGCGGCGATGCCGGCAGGGTCGGGCCCGGTCTCAACGGTGCCACGCTGGGCACCGACAACGCCAACGGCAACGCCAGCGGCCTGGGCAGCACCGCCGGCAGCTTCGGCAGCTCGCCCACCGTCAATGGCGTGGGCGGTGGCTTTGGGAGTGCCGGTGGTTTTGGCAACAGCGGCACGTCGGGTGGTTTTGGTAGCACCGGAACGACGGGCGCCACTTCCGGCTTCGGCAACACCGGCACCAGCGGTGGCGCGGCCGGCGGCATGTCGTCGTTCGGCAGCAACACCAACGGCAACAACACCAACGCCGGGCAGCAGTACGTGTCCGAAGACGGCTCCATCCGCATCGGCTCGGTGGATGCGAACAACCAGCTGCTCGTGCGTGCGCGTCCCTCGCAGTGGAAGGAAATCGAGCAGGCCATCAAGCGGCTCGACAACGTGCCGCTGCAGGTGCAGATCGAGATGCGCATTTTGGAAGTCGATCTCACCGGCGAGCTGGAGTTTGGCGTGCAGTGGTACCTGCAAGGCCTGGCCGGCAGCACGCCGACGTATGACAGCAACGGCAACGTCAACGGCGCCACCAATATCCCGCCCGGCGCGCATCGCCAGATCTCGGTCGGCTCCGGCGGCAACCAATACCAGGGCGAACCGCTGTTCTATTCGTTCCTGAGCAGCAACGGCAAATTCCAGGTGGCCATCCGCGCGCTGGAAACCAACGGCAACACCAAGACGCTCTCTGCGCCGTCGCTGGTCGTGCTCAACAACCAGGTCGCGCACATCCAGGTGGGCGATCAGGTGCCCATCAATCAGACGTCCATCGTTCCCGGCCTGGGCACCACCACCACCACGTCCACCGCCAGCAGCGTGAGTTATCTGCCCACCGGCGTGATCCTCGACGTGCAGCCGCGCGTGAATCCCGGTGGCCTGGTGTATCTCAATGTGCAGCAGCAGGTGAGCAACACCACCGGCGCGGCCAACTCGCAAGGCAACTTCACCATCCAGCAGCGCGCCGTGGGCACGCAGATCGCCGTGCAGAGCGGCCAGACCGTGCTGCTCGGCGGCCTGATCCAGCAGAACGAAAACAACACCGACACCGGCGTCCCCGGCCTCAACCGCATCCCCATCCTCGGCCGCCTGTTCGGCACCACCAGCCACAACCGCAACCGCACCGAACTGATCGTACTCATCACTCCACGCGTGATCACCAGCAGCGAAGAGGCCAAGCAGGTGACGGATGAGTATCAGCGGAAGTTTGAATCGCTGGCGCCGTTGCGTGCGGCGGGCGCCGCTGCGGGTGCACCTGCTGGGGCGACGAATACGACGGTGCATCCGTAAGCTGCGCCTCTTCTCCCGCTCCCCTTTTCGGGGAGAGGGTTGGGGTGAGGGGACAATCTCGCCAAGCCGCTCCAAAGAGGGCGGCTTTTTTTCCCGCTCGCCATCCCCAAAGACAGCCCGCGAGTCCCTTCCCTTCTCCCCGGTATCATCTCCCCGATGAGTACCTCGCCTTCCTTTCCCATCACCCCGCTCCTGCCCGAGATCGCCGCCTCTCTCGCGGCACACCCACGTCTCGTGCTCGAAGCGCCGCCCGGTGCCGGCAAGACCACGCAAGTTCCGCTGGCCCTGCGCAATGAATCATGGCTTGCCGGCAGCAAGATCCTGATGCTGGAGCCGCGCCGTATCGCTGCGCGCGCGGCCGCGCAGTTCATGGCGAAGCAGATGGGCGAGGAGGTGGGGCAGACGGTCGGCTATCGCATCCGGTTCGAGGCGAAAGTCAGCGCGGCGACGCGCATCGAGGTGGTGACGGAAGGCATCCTCACGCGCCTGATCCAGGACGATCCCGAGCTCACCGGCATCGGCGCCATCCTGTTCGACGAATTCCACGAACGTCATCTCGCCGGCGATCTTGGTGCGGCGCTCGCGCTCGATGTGCAGGGCACCTTGCGTCCCGAGTTGCGCATCGTGGTGATGTCCGCCACGCTCGATGGCGAACGCATCGCACAGTGGCTCGATGCGCCGCGCATCAGCAGCCCTGGCCGCAGTTTTCCGGTGCGCGTGGAATATCCCGCTGCACGCACGCAGGAAACGACCGAACATCAACTTGCGCGCATTGTGCGGCAGGCGCTGGAAGAGAACGAAGGCGATGTGCTCGCGTTTCTGCCGGGACGTCGCGAGATCGCCCGCGCGCAAGCCACGCTCGAATCGTCACTGGACGAGAACATCGCCATCGTCGCATTGCATGGCGAGCTCTCGATGGCCGAACAGCAGGCGGCGCTGAGTCCGGCCGAGCCCGGCACGCGCCGCGTGGTGCTCGCCACCAATGTGGCCGAATCCAGCGTCACGCTGCCGGGCATTCGCGCGGTGGTGGACAGCGGTCTCGCGCGCGAACCGCGCTTCGATCCGAATTCGGGATTCACGCGACTGGAAACGGTGAACATCTCGCAGGCCTCGGCCGACCAGCGCGCCGGTCGCGCGGGTCGCGTCGCCGAAGGCACGGCGTATCGCCTGTGGCCGCAGAGCAAGCGGCTGGATGTATCGCGCACGGCGGAAATCGCGCAGGCCGAACTGTCCGGTCTCGCGCTGGAACTTGCTGCGTGGGGCATCACCGCGGAGAGCGGCAATTACCTTCCATGGCTCGATGCACCGCCCGCCGGCGCGCTTGCGCAGGCGCGTGAATTGTTGGTGCAGCTGGGCGCGCTCGCGGTGGACGGACGCATCACGGCGCTCGGACGCGAGATGCTCGAACTCGGCGCAACGCCGCGGCTGGGTGCGGCGGCGTTGCGCGCCGAGCCCGAACTGCGTTCATTGGTGGCCGACCTGCTGGCCTTGATGGAGGCGCGTTCCCCTTTGCGTGGCGAGCAGGCGCGTAGCGATGACTTCCGCGCACGCGTCAGTGCGCTGCATGTATGGCGTGATCGCCACACCGCCGGTGCGCGGGGCGGTGCAGATGCCGGTGCGCTCGCTGCCATCGAGCAGGCGAGCAAAGGCTGGCGTCGTCGCCTGGACATGCGTTCGGCCGCCACCGGCGTGCCGGACAGTCATGCCGTGGGCGATCTGCTGCTGCATGCCTTTCCCGATCGCGTGGCGCGTCGCGACGACAGCAATCCGCTGCGCTACACGCTGGCCAACGGCCGTGGTGCGCGCCTGCACGAAAACACGGCGCTGCTGGGCGAGCCGTGGCTGGTGGCGCTCGATGTCCGCTTCGAAGCGCGCGACAGCCTGATCCTTGCGGCCGCACCCATCGATCCGCGCGTGCTGGAGCGCGACTATCCCGCGCAGTTCAAGCGCGAACGAGCCCTGCGCTGGAACGACGAACGCAATGCCGTCGAAGCCTTCGACGAACATCGCTACGCCAATATCGTGCTCGAACGCCGCAGCGTGCCCGTGAAACCTGAAGACGCCTTGCCCGCGTTGCTCGCCGCCGTGCGCGCGAAAGGCATCGGCGCGCTGCCGTGGAGCGAGAACGCGCGTCGCCTTCGCGCCCGCATGCAGGCCTTGCGGGGATGGATGCCGGAACTCGGCTTGCCCGATATCTCCGATGCCGCCTTGCTGGAATCGATGGAGCAATGGCTCGCGCCATACCTGGACGGCAAGCGCCGCCTCGATGCATTGAGCGCGGAAGAACTCTCGCAGGCACTCGGCACCTTGTTCGACTATGAGCAGCGCCGCCAGCTCGATGCCAACGTGCCCGAAAGCCTGACGGTGCCCAGTGGCATGACGCGCCGCCTGGAATACGCCGAAGGCGAGGCGCCCGTGCTCGCGGTGAAACTGCAGGAACTGTTTGGTCTTGCCGACACGCCGCGCTTGGCGAACGGGCGCGTGCCTGTCACGCTGCACCTGCTCTCACCCGCAGGGCGTCCGATCCAGGTCACGCAAGACCTCAAGGGCTTCTGGGAGCGCACGTATCCCGAAGTGAAGAAGGAACTGAAGGGCAGGTACCCGCGTCATCCGTGGCCGGATGATCCGTGGACGGCCGTTCCCACGCATCGCGCCAAGCCGCGCGGCACATAAAAAAGGCTGCCGACCTCATGGTGCGGCAGCCTCATTTATCGATGAGCTTGAGTATCGATCAGCGACCGATCTCGCGCAGGCGCTTGCCGCTCATCAGGTTGCGTTCGATCTGCTCCAGCGTCACGCCCTTGGTCTCCGGCACCAGCCAGAACGTGAGCAGGATGAACACCGCGTTGAGCGCGGCATAGAGCCAGAAGGTGTTCGCGTTGCCGATGCCGTTGAGCAGGCTGAGGAAGCTGATGCCGACGAGGTAGTTGCAGGCCCAGTTGGTGAAGGTGGAACAGGCGATGCCGAAGTCGCGGCCCTTGAGCGGCTGGATCTCCGAGCACAGCGTCCAGATCAGCGGGCCGGCGGACATGGCGAAACCGACGATGAAGGTCAGCAGCATCGCCACGGTGAAGATCTGCGCGCCCTGATCGTGGATGCCGTTGTGCATCATCAGGCCGACCACGCCCAGGCCAACGGCCATCACGGTGAAACCGGTGTAGAGGATGGGCTTGCGGCCCCAGCGGTCGATCAGCGCAATGGCGATGAAGGTGGCGAGCACGTTGGTGAGCCCAACGAGCGCAGTGAACCACATCTGTGCCGACGTGTCGTAGCCCATTTCCTTGAAGATGCGCGGCGCGTAGTACATCACCACGTTCATGCCGGTGAACTGCTGCATCAGCTGCAGCAGCACGCCCAGCCACACCGAGCGACGGAAATTGCGGTTCTCCGTGAACATGTGCCAGCCGCGCTGCGGCGTCTTGAGCTGCTCTTCGATGTCGGCCGCTTCACGCGCCACCACGGCACTGTCACCGCGAAGGCGCTGCAGAACCTCGATGGCTTCGTCGCGACGGCCGCGCATCATCAGCCAGCGCGGACTGTCGGGCAGGAACATCACACCAAACAGGAACAGCGCGCCGGGAATGGCGATGATGCCGAGCATCCAGCGCCATGCGCCGCTGTAGCTCAACGCGGTATCGGAGAGGAACGCCACCAGGATGCCGGTGGTGATCATCAGCTGATAGGTGGAAATCATGGCGCCGCGAATGTGTTCGGGTGCGACTTCGGCCAGGTACAGCGGTGCGGTGAACGTGGCCAGGCCAATGGCGAGGCCCAGCACCACGCGCGCGGCGATCAGCGTTTCCGGCGACCATGCCGCGCCCGACAGCAACGAGCCCAGCACGAACAGCACGGCGCCGAGGATCAGCGAGCGCTTGCGTCCCAGCGTGGCCGACAACCAGCCCGCGCCCACCGCGCCCACGGCGGCGCCGAACATCATCGAGCTGACGATCCATTCGATGGTGTGGTCGCTGACCTTGTATTCGGCCTGGATGAATTGCGTGGCGCCGGAGATCACGCCGATGTCGAGACCGAACATGAGTCCGGCCAGCGCGGCGAGTACACAGGTGAAGATGACGGTGGCCTTCGATTGCGCCGAGGATGGCGCGATGACTTGGGCATTCATTGAAAAACTCCCCCGCAGGCGGTGATGATGCTTCTATGGGCGTTCGTGGTGAGGCCGCTATCCCTCAAGCGGCGGCGATGACGTGTGGCGGCGGACCCGCGAAGCGCGGCTCCGGCATGCCACGAAAACCCGCATCGGCGAAGAACAATGCACCGGCGTAGGGCTGCGAAGCAAGCGCGGCGTCGTCCAGTCCGACGCGCGCGCTGGTGATGTAGAGCGTGGAGAAATCCGTGCCGCCAAAGGCGGGCTTGGTCGGCTGCGATGTCGGTACGTCGATGATGCGATCGAGCTGGCCCTGCGCCGTGTAACGTACCACGCGACCCAATCCCCATTGGGCATTCCACAGGCCGCCATCGCGGTCGACGGCGGAGCCATCGGGCTCGCCGCGCGAATCGTCCAGTGTTACGAAGGTGCGGATGTTGGAGACGTTGTCGCCGTAATCGCAGCACTGGATGGCGCGCGACGGCGAGTCGCAGAAATACATGGTGTTGCCGTCGGGACTGAACGCCACGCTGTTGCTGATCGCCACGCCCGGCAAAGGCAGGCGCTCCAGCGACAGGTCGTGGTTCAACCGATAGAAACCGCCCACCGGCTGCTTGGGACCCGTGGCAGGTTCATGCAGCGTGCCGAACACGAAGCGCCCCTGGCGATCGCATGCGCCGTCGTTGAGTCGTGTGGCCAGATCGGCCTCCACGTCGGTCACGGGAACCATCGCTTGGGTGGACGGGTGGAAGAAGGCGAGGCGCGAGGCGAGGCCGAGCAGCAACCAGCCGTCTGCCTCGCACAAGGCGAAACTCGCCAGCCGTTCCGGCATCGTCCACTGATGCAGTGCGCCGTCGTGCGGACGGTAACGCCACAATGCGGACGCGAGGATGTCGGTCCAGTACAGCACCTGTCCACGATCGCACCACGTCACGCCTTCGCCCAGCGTGTTGTGCACCTGCATGGCCACTGCGGCGCGCGCATTCATACCCAACCTCCATCGACGATGAAATCCTGTCCGGTGCACATGCGGCTGTCGTCGGCAGCAAGGAACAAGGCCGCGCGCGCCAGATCATCCGCCATCAGGTAGCCGGGCATGCATTGCACGCGCGCAATCTCCGCTTCGCCATCGGCGTCGAGCCAGAGACGGCGCTGTTTTTCCGTGATCACCCAGCCGGGCACCAGCGCGTTGATGCGAATGCCGTCGCGACCCAGCTCGCGCGCCAGCCCGTTGACCAGGCCATGCACGGCGGCCTTGGCCATCGCATACATCGGGTAGCCTGCGTTCTTCTTCATCCAGCCAGTGGAACCCAGGCAGATCACCGAGCCGCCGCCGAGCGAACGCATGTCGTCGCGCACGGCCTGCGTGGCGAAATACTGGTGGCGAAGATTGATCGCCATGTTCTGGTCGAACTCCGCCGCCGTGGTGCTGCCGAACGTATGGCGCACGTCGTTGGCCGCATTGTTCACCAGCACGCCGATCGGTCCGTGTACGTCGCGGGCCGTGGCGATGGCGGCTTCCAATGCATCGAGTTGGGTGACGTCGCAGCGCACGAACAGCGGGCGATGCGGGCAGGTCACCAGGCCTTGCACGAGCTGCTCGCCGCTCGCCTGATCGATGTCGATGAACGACACGCGCGCACCCTGTTTCGCGAAATGCTCCACGAATGCCGCGCCGATGCCGGTGGCGCCGCCGGAGATGAAGACATGGCGCTCGGCCAGGCTGGGGTAGGTTGCAAACGTCATGCTCACCACTCCGCCACGCTGCCGTCGGCATGGCGCCAGATCGGATTGCGCCAGCGATGGCCCACCGCTGCGCGTTCCGCCACGTACGCCTCGTTCACCGAGATGCCCAGGCCCGCACCGTTGGGAATGGCGACGAAGCCATCCTTGTATGCAAACACGTTGCGGTCGGTCACGTAGTCGAGCAGATCGTTGCCGGCGTTGTAGTGGATGCCCAGGCTTTGTTCCTGGATGAAGGCGTTGTGGCACACCGCATCGAGCTGCAGGTTGGCCGCGAGCGCGATGGGGCCGAGTGGACAGTGCAAGGCCAGCGCCACGTCATAGGCTTCAGCCATCGCCGCGATCTTGCGCGTTTCGGTGATGCCGCCCGCGTGCGAAGGATCGGGCTGGATGATGTCCACGCCGCCCATCTGCAACACGCGCTTGAAGTCGTAGCGCGTGTACAAGCGCTCGCCAAGCGCAATCGGTGCCGGCGAGATCGCGGCCAGTTCCGGCAGTGCTTCGAGATGATCGGATAGCACCGGCTCTTCGATGAACATCAGCTTGAACGGTGCCAGTTCACGCATCAGCACCTTCGCCATCGGCTTGTGCACGCGGCCGTGGAAATCCAGACCGATGCCCACGTGCGGTCCCACCGCATCGCGAATGGCCTGCACGTTCTCCAGCACCTGCTCGACCTTGTCGTAGGTGTCGACGTATTGCAGTTCTTCCGTGGCATTCATCTTCACGGCGGTGAAGCCGCGCGCCACGGCTTCCTTGGCCGCGCGTGCCGTATCAGCCGGACGATCGCCGCCGATCCACGAATACACGCGAATGCGATCGCGCACCGGGCCGCCGAGCAGCTGATGCACGGGCTGGTTGAGATCCTTGCCCTTGATGTCCCACAGCGCCTGGTCGATGCCGGCAATCGCGCTCATCAGCACCGGGCCACCGCGATAGAAGCCGCCGCGATACATCACGTTCCACAGGTCTTCGATGTGGCGCGGGTCCTTGCCGATCAGGTAGTCGGACAACTCGTCGACAGCAGCAGCCACGGTGTGCGCGCGACCTTCGACGATGGGCTCACCCCAGCCGACGATGCCTGCATCGGTGTCGACGCGCAGGAACAGCCAGCGTGGAGGAACGAGGAAGGTAGTGAGACGGGTGATCTTCATGCATGCGATCCTTTGGCATCGGAGTGGCGGCGCCAGGCGTCGGCGAACGCGCGTGCGCGCGTCGCGACATCACTGGCGGGGCGACCGGGTGCGTAGAGAGCGGAGCCGATGCCGAAGCCGCCGGCGCCAGCCGCCAGCCATGGCTCCATGTTGTCGGGCGCGATGCCGCCCACAGGCAGCACCGCGAGATCCTTGGGTAACACCGCGCGCCATGCCCTGAGCACGGCGGGGCTGGCCTGTTCGGCAGGAAAGAGCTTGAGCGCGTCGGCACCTGCCGCGAGCGCCGCGAAGGCCTCCGTGGGGGTGGCGACACCCGGAACACAATGGAGGCCGGCCTGCTTGGCCGCGCGAATCACGTTGACGTCGGCATGAGGCATCACGATCAGGCGGCCACCCGCATCGGCCACCTGCCCGACGTGGGCGGGATCGAGCACGGTGCCTGCGCCAACCAGATAATCATCGCCCAGCGCATCAACGAGACGGCGGATGCTCTCGAATGGCTGCGGCGAATTGAGTGGCACTTCGAGCATGCGAAAACCGGCGTCGACCAGCACGCGACCGATCTCGACGGATTCGTCGGGCGTCAGTCCGCGCAGGATGGCGACCAGGGGAAGGGGATCGAGCCAGGACTTCATGAATTCATGCCGTTGCTTGCGTGGAGATCAGGCCGGCCGCATCGGCGATGCGCCAGAGGCCGTGGGACGTGGTGGCGTCCGGTGCCTGGTGAATGGTGAGCCCGAAGATCGAGGCGGCCCTGAGATAGCGATCGCACAACGCGCCTTCGCCCACCATGTGTATGCTCGATGAGGCATCGGCCCAACCGGCGGCCACCGCGATGCGCAGTTCGTCGCCGATGAGCAGGCCGGAGAGATAGTCGGTCACGGAGGCCGGCGGCAAGGATCCATCGAGCATCAGGCTGCGCGCCGAGAACAGGCGCGACAGCGCGCCGGCCGCGCCGCTCTCGCGAGCGGCATCAACGCCACGGCGAAACGCCTGCTCGTCATCGACCGCGGGCGGCAAGGCCGCGCCGAGTATCGAATGCTGGGTCAGCAGTGCGAACAGTTCGCCCGTCATCACCGTGGCAAAACCAGTGACATGGCCAGCACGCAGCGACACCCATTTGCTGTGCGTGCCCGGCAGCAGCAGACAGCCGCGGCGCGCGACATCCGGCGCCTGTGCCAGCACGCCGACCACCTGTGTTTCCTCGCCACGCATCACATCGGGACGCGAGGGATCACGCAGGCCGGGCACGAGATGCAGGGTTCGTCCGCCGACGTTCAAGGCGGTCAGCGCACCGGCAAGGCGATCGACGCTGGTGGGCGTATCGAGATACGGCACTTCCAGCCAACCATGGCGACTGCCGACCATGCCGCAGGCCAGCACCGGCAGCTCAGGCCAGTGCTCGACCGCCTGCGCGAACGCCGCAGGAAACCCGCCTTCGGGAAGATGGCGTATGCCGTAGGGCAGCGCGCGTTTCTCCAGGACCTGGCCCTGATCGTCATAGCGGTAGGCCCGCAGCTGCGTGCTACCCCAATCCAGGCCGATGAGACCCTTGGTCACGCGCTGGCCTTCTTGCGCGCCTTGCTGCGGCTGCGCTGCAGATTGGTCTGCGAGTCCGCGATCATCGCCTGCATGGTCTTGCGCGCCACTTCCGGCTGCTTGCGCTTGATCGCCTCGAACACTTTCTGGTGATAGGGCAGCGAGTACTTGAAGTCGCCGGCGCTGCGGGCGGACAAGGTGAAGAACGTGCCCAGCGCGGTTTCGATCACCGAGAACAACGACTGCATCAGCTCGTTGCCGGTGGCATGCAGCACGGCATCGTGGAACATCAGGTCGGCCGTGGACCATTCGTCCAGCGTCTGTGCGGCATCCATGGCGTTGTACGCCTCTTCGATGTGCGCCAGCTGCACGGTGGTGCGACGCCGTGCGGCAGCGGCGGCAGCGGCGGGCTCGATGATCTCGCGCATCTCCACCAGCTTGTCGACGAAATCGTCGGTGGGCATGGAGGCGCAGCGCCAGGCCAGCACGTCGGCATCCAGCTGGTTCCAGTAACGCTCCTCCAGCACGCGGGCGCCCACGCCGGTACGCGACTCGATCAAACCCTTGGCCGACAGCACCTTCAGCGCCTCACGCAGCGCGGTGCGGCTGACCTGCAGGCTTTCGGCCAGGGTTTCCTCGCGCGGCAGGACGTCGCCGGGCTTCACCTTGCCACTGACGATGCGCTGCCCGAGTTCGTGCATGACGTGCCCGTACAGGCTGCGAACTGCGATCGGCTTCTTCATGAAATCCTCTGACCCTTGCTGCTGGCGATGAGCGGTCCGTGCATTCGGGCATATAGGTAGCGCCCGATCCGATTGTCATACAAACGGACTATAAGCAACTTGTTCCATCCGTGCCAAGGTGTTTTTGCATGGATTTTTTCCCGCGTGAGCCGCGACCTTGTAGGCGCAGGCGGGAACATGCGATGACGCAATGCGGAATGTGCGCCTCTGCGCCGTGCTTCGTGCATGGGTGCGGTTGTACCGGCGCACCGCATGAAAGCGCCGTTTTGCGTTTTTGCGACGCTGCCACTTCGTGCGATGCCGCAACGCACCAGGGAAATTTTTCGTGCCGATGAACACTTGCACGATAATCATACAATGTGTTTGCATGCGGCCCATCGTGATACGCCGAAGGGGACACCAGGGACATGCAGCGTGCAGGTTTGATGGCTTCGATTCTTGGCCTGGCGACATCGTCGATGGTTGGGCATGCAGCGGATGCAAAGCGCGAAACCTTCGGCAGCCTGCCTGATGGCACGACCGTGGATGCGGTGGTGCTGAGCAATGCGCATGGCATGCAGGCGCGCATCATCGCGCTCGGTGCGAGCATCCAGTCGCTCGCCACGCCCGACCGCAACGGCAAGAGCGCAAACATCGCGCTGGGCTACGCCTCGCTGGCCGACTACGTGAGCAATCCGCAGTATTTCGGCGCCACCGTGGGCCGCTATGCCAACCGTATCGCCAAGGGCAAGTTCACGCTGGATGGTCACGCCTACAGCGTGCCGGTGAACAACGGCGTCAATTCGCTGCATGGCGGCAGCAAGGGTTTCGACAAGGTGTTGTGGACCGTCGCCGACGTGAAGCACGACGCAGACAAGGCCAGCGTCACGCTCAGCTACGTGAGCCCCGATGGCGACATGGGTTATCCGGGCAAACTCACGGTCACGGCGACCTACACGCTCGATGAAGAGAACCGTCTCTCCATCGACTATCGCGCGACCACCGACAAGACCACCATCGTCAACCTGAGCAATCACGCCTATTGGAATCTTTCCGGCGAAGGCTCGGGCAGCGTGATGGAGCAGCGCCTCACCCTTGCCGGCGATGCCTATCTCCCGGTCGATGCGGGTTCGATTCCCACAGGGGAAATCCGCAAGGTCGCCGGTACGCCATTCGATTTCCGCCAGGCCAAGCCGATCGGCCGCGACATCCGCACCAACGATGCGCAGCTGCTCAACGGGCGCGGCTATGACCACAACTGGGTGATCAGCAAGGACGAGGCTCCTTCGCTGCGCATGGTGGCGCGCGTGGAAGATCCGGTGTCCGGTCGCGTGCTGACGCTCAAGTCGAGCAAGCCTGGCTTGCAGTTCTACTCGGGGAATTTCCTCGACGGCACCACCGTGGGCACGGGCGGGCACGTCTATCGCCAGGGCGATGCGTTCGTGCTGGAACCGCAGCTCTATCCGGACACGCCAAACAAGGCGTCATTCGGTTCGGCACGGCTGGAGCCGGGCCACGAGTACCGCAACCTGATCGTGTACGAATTCACCACCGAGTCGGCGCGCGGAGCGCACTGACCCATCGAGCATTCGAATCGAGGGCGCCCGAGAGGGCGCTCGTAGGGTCGCTTTGTCTTCAGAACAAGGTGGCCGCGCAACCAGAGCGTCGCCTGCATGAGGCGCGGCGCCACCGAGGGAGAGCTGATGAAGTACGCATTGTTGGCAGTGGCCATGGGCCTGGCGACCACGTTTGCCGTGCCGGTCCACGCGCGCGACACATCGGAACGCTGGACGCCCGCCGAAGCCAAGGCCTGGTACGCCAAGCAGCAGTGGCCACTGGGTAGCAACTACCTTCCGGCAAACGCTATCAACCAACTGGAGATGTGGCAGGCCGATACGTTCGATCCGGCGCGCATCGACGAGGAATTCGGCTGGGCGCAGCAGGCGGGCATGACGACCATGCGCGTGTTCCTGCACGACTTGCTGTGGCAGCAGGATGCAGCGGGCTTCAAGAAGCGCATCGACACCTTTCTCGCCATTGCCGACAAGCACGGCATCAAGCCGATCTTCGTGCTGTTCGATTCGTGCTGGGATCCGGCGCCGAAACTCGGCCCGCAGCATCCGCCGATTCCTGGCGTGCACAACTCCGGCTGGGTACAGAGCCCTGGCGTGGCGATGACCGATCCCAGCCAGTATCCGCGCCTCGAGCAATACGTGAAGGACATCGTGGGAAGCTTCGCCAAGGACAAGCGCATCCTGGCATGGGACGTGTGGAACGAACCCGATAACCCGGGCGGCGGCAACTACGACGCCAAGGAGCCGAAGGATAAGGAAGGCCACGTCGCCAAGCTGTTGCCGCAGGTGTTCGCCTGGGCACGCAGCGCCGAGCCGGTACAGCCGCTCACCAGTGGCCTGTGGCATCACGACGACTGGGCCGATCCGGCCAGGCTCAACGCGGTGGAGCGCACGCAGGTCGAGCAGTCCGACGTGATCAGCTTCCATGACTACAGCTGGCCGGAAACCTTCGCCGGTCGCGTGAAGCAGCTGCAGACGTATGGACGTCCATTGATCTGCACCGAGTACATGGCGCGCGGCAACGGTTCCACCATCGACGGCATCCTGCCCATTGCCAAGAAGGCCGACGTAGGCATGGTCAACTGGGGCTTCGTGGTCGGCAAGTCGCAGACCAACATGCCGTGGGATTCGTGGCAGCGCCCGTACACCATGGCCCCACCCACGCTGTGGTTCCACGACCTTTTCTACGCCGATGGCAAGCCGTATCGCCAGCGCGAGATCGACATCCTTCGTTCGCTGTCGCACGCGCCGCGTGGCGCGGTACCAGCGGATGCCTTGAGTTATCCGCTGTCGACAGGGGCCGCGACGCGTTGAAGCCTGCAGCCCCATGAGCGCGCCGCGATTTCCCATCCCGGCGATACCTACAACGACAGCGCCGGCACGGCCGGCGCCACCTGTCCTCTGAGTGAAGACCCATGATCCGCACCCACATTCAACGCAGCTTGCTTGCCGCAGCCATCGCCGCCGTCTTCAGCGTGGCGCATGCCGCCGACGTAACGGCAACGAACGACGGCGACCCGCAACAGAACGCGAACACCACGACCACGGCGCAGCCGGGCACGGACGCCAAGCCAGTCAAGAAGTCGAACACGGCGGCCGGCCAGGCAGCGCAGACCGACGCTTCCACGCAGAACGCGCAGAACCTCGCGGGCGTCACGGTGACGCCACTGCGCGACAGCTTGAAGACCGCGCAATCGATCAAGCAGGATTCGCCGCTCATCGTCGATTCGATCGTGGCCGAGGACATCGGCAAGCTGCCGGACAACAGCGTGGCCGACGCCTTGCAGCGTGTCACCGGCGTACAGGTGGCGCAGGGTTTTCAGGGCGAGACCACCACGGTGGTGATCCGCGGCCTGCCCAATGCGGTCACCACGCTCAATGGCCGCGAGATCTTCAGCTCCGGCGGTCGCGAATTCTCCTTCCAGGACCTGCCGGCAACGGCGGTCAGCGGGTTGGACGTCTACAAGTCCACCGACGCCACCATGGTGACCGGTGGCATTGCAGGCACGGTGGACATTCGCACGTTCCGTCCCTTCGATTTTCCGGGCTTGAAGGTGGGCGCCACGCTCACCGAGACTAATCAGAAGTACGGCGCGCATACCGATCCCACGGCGAGCTTCCTGATCAGCGATCGCTGGAATACCGATGCCGGCGAATTCGGTGCGCTGCTCAATACCGGCATCACCACCATGCACTACGACTACAACGTGTCGTACGTGGACAACAACCTCACGCGCGTGGCGACGGATGGTGCAGGCAATCCCATTCGCACGGGCAATGGCGATCTGGTGGTGGCGCAGAACCAGTTCGGCGCCAATTACAACGTAGGTTGGCGTAAGCGTCCTGAAGCGAACTACGCGCTGCAGTGGAAACCCAACGACAGCACCGAAGTGTACGTGGAAGGCCTGTACACCTGGATTTCGGACCAGTACAACCAGCCGTACTACTTCTCCGGCCCGCAGAACGTGGTGGCGCCATCGTCCTATACGGTGAGCGGTTCATGCTTCCCCGTCGGCACGCCTGGCTCGCCGTATTACGGGCAGACCATCTGCCCGCCCACCAGCGCGTCGTATACCGGCAATTACTACGCCGCCACCAGCACGCAGGCGCACCAGGATTGGGGCCACAACATTCAGAACGCGATCGGCCTGAAGTGGCACGGCGACAAGCTCAATCTGTCCACCGACATCACGCGCAACGCATCCAGCTACCAGAATCAGCGCTTCGTCATCGATACCTTCCTCGATGCCTCGTCCACGCCGCTGACCACGTATTACAACTATCCGAACAACTGGGGGCTGACCGGCACGCCTCAGATGAACCCGGCCAACTATTACCTCAACGGTTTGTACCAGCAGTGGAACAACAACCGCGCGACCCAGACCGCATGGCGCTTCGACGGCGATTACAGTTTCGACAATAGCTTCTTCAACTCGATCAACTTCGGCGCGCGCTACGCCAACACCAACGCGCAGGCGACCGGCGCACAGTTCGACCAGGCGCCTCCAGGCGGCGCGTATCTCGCCGACGGCACGCCCAATCCGGCCAACAACGTGCTGGGCCTGTTCGGCCAGCAGTATTTCTGCAACGTGCCACGCACGGCCGCCGTGCCGGGCAGTGCGCTCACCGGTTGCTACAACTACCTGTTGAACAATGCCGATGCGCTGCGCCAGTTCTACGGTCTGGCGCCGGGCAACCTGCCGGCGCAGGAAGGCCAGTACTTCGACATCACCGAGAAGACCTACTCGTTGTACGGTCAGCTCAATTACGGCAACGAGATGTTCGGGCTGCCCTATGATGGCGTGCTCGGCGTGCGGTTGGAGAAGATAAACCGCAATCTCAACGCCTTCACCTACGACAGCGCCACCCAGTTGTATTCGCCGATCGGGCTCAATACCAGCGAGCGCACGGCACTGCCCAACGCCACGTTCAACCTGCATCTGCGCGATAACCTGCAGATGCGTTTGTCGGCGGGCAAGACGCTGCAGTATCCGGACTTCACCCAGCTCAATCCTTCGCTTTCGCTGAGCCCGCCGACCGCCAATACGATCGCCACCGGTGCTGGCGGAAACGCGTATCTGAAGCCAACCAAGTCGACCAATTACGACGCCACGCTGGAATGGTATTTCAGCGATGTCGGCTCACTGACCGGCGGCGTGTTCTATCACGACATCACCGGCTATATCGAAAACTACACGTTCGAGCAGAACATTGGCGGCATCACTTATCTGATTTCCGGTCCGCAGAGCGCGGGTTCGGGTCATCTGGAAGGCGCGGAACTCGGCTATACGCAGTTCTTCACCTCGCTGCCTGGCGCGCTCAGCGGCCTGGGTTTCCAGGCCAATTACACCTACATCGACAGCAAGTTGAAGACACCTTCCATGACCGGCGAAGGCTTCATCAGCGCCCCGTTCCAGAACGTGTCCAAGAACAACTACAACCTGGTGCTGATGTACGAGAAGTACGGCGTGTCGGCGCGCCTGGCCTATAGCTACCGCAGCCGGTACCCCGAGTTCTTCCTGGCCGCGAGCAGCGTGCTTGGCAACAACGCGCAGATGTATGACGTGCCGGCCAGCGAGCTCGATCTCTCGATCGGCTACGACATCAGCAAGAACTTCGCGGTGGTGTTCAACGCCACCAACCTGCTCGGCAAGGATTTCCATTCCTACGCCGGTCCGGGCAAGTCGATGCCGCAGGACCTTCGCTACCAGGATCGTTCCGTCGGCCTGGGTGTGCGCTTCAAGCTGTAAAGCCATCGATGCCCCGCGCTTCATGCCACGAAGCGCGGGGCGATCGTTACCACCATGGAGTTACGCAAGGTGAAAGCTGGAACGTCGCATTGTTTGGCCTTGCTTGGGGGCTTGTGGTTGCTGGCCTTGCCGTGCGCGGCCGAGACGTTCACCAATCCTGTGTTCGTGGGACAGGATCCCTGGGTCACCTACGAAGACGGCATCTACTACTACAGCAGCGCCAACTGTGGCGTGGCGGACATTTGCATCAAGCAGTCACGCACCTTGACGGGCCTGGCCGACGCGCCATGGCAAGGCATCTGGAAGCATGGTCGCGACGATGCCCCCAACGGCAAGGAAATCTGGGCGCCTGAGCTGCACCGCATAGATGGCCGCTGGGTGGTCTATTACGCGGCGGACGATGGCGACAACAATCATCATCGCCTGTTCGCCCTGACGTCGAATGCTCGCGGCGTGGGCCTTGGTGAATTCAGCGAGGCTGATACGGGTCTGCCCCACGGCCAGCTCGACGTCTCCACCGATCATTGGGGCATCGATCCCAATGCGTTCACGGCAGCGGACGGCAAGCTGTATCTCACCTGGTCCTGTACCAACCAGAGTGACTCTGCCTTTCCGCAGCGCATCTGCCTGGCACCGATGCGCGATGCCGTGCATGCGGGCGGTGCCACCGTGTTCCTGTCGACGCCGACGGAGGCGTGGGAAACGCGCGGCAAGCCCATCCAGGAAGGGCCGGTGGGCTATACCCGCGAGGGTCGCACCTATATCACCTATTCGGGCAGTGCCAGCTGGATCGCCAACGATTACGCGGTGGGTCTGCTCACGCTCACCAAGGGTGGTTCACCGCTCGACGCGTCGGCCTGGCACAAGTCCGGTCCGATCTTCGACCATCACGGCAAGGTCTACGGTCCGGGCTCGGTGGTGTTCGTACCATCGCCCGATGGCAAGCAGACGTGGAACGTGTACCACGCCATCGAACGCCTGGATTGCACGCCTGCCTACGCTTGCCGCGATATCCGCATGCAACCCATGCGCTTCGACAGGCAGGGCGCACCTTTGCTCGGCACGCCGGTCGCTCCGGGCATGCCAATCGAAAAGCCGTCAGGCGATAACGCAGCGGCCATGCAATGACCGCGTATTCGCATCGCCTTCGGTCGATCAAAGCTTTCCCCTTGACCGGGCGTGCCGTTCGTCGCGCATCCTCCTCCCGCGCTGTCGACCTGCGCGCCCCGGTCAGTTTTTTGTTTGCTGCCGCACTCGGGATTGCCAGCGTACTCGCGGCACCGGTCGCCAATGGTGCCGAGGCGGCGTGGACGACTGCATGGGGCGTGGCGCCATTGCGCAGTCCCATCGAGCCGAACATTCAGTTGCCGAAGCCGCCGACGAATCGCCCTGTGGCAGGGCAGACCGTGCGCGAAGTGCTGACGGTGGGTGTGGGCGGCACGCATCTGCGGCTGCATCTGGACAATCGCTACGGCACCGCGGCCGTCGAGATCGGCGCCATCACCGTGGCTCGTCTGGACAAGGATGCGAGACACATCAGCGTGTCGTCGCTCGCGCCTCTCACGGTGCACGGCAAGCGCGCCGTTACGCTGCCTGCCCAGGGTGCGATCGATACTGATGCACTGCCGTTCGATCTTCGGGCAGGCCAGCAGATCGCCGTGAGCCTCTACGTGCCCGGTCGCGCGGAGCCGGCCTCGTGGCACGTGGATTCCCGCATCGTGCAGACCTTGTCGAGCATTGGCGATCACACCAACGACGCGGCCTTTGCCGATGCCACCACGGCGCCCGGCTACGACTGGCTGACGCGAGTCGATGTGATGACGCCGGCACCGCTGCCGGTGGTGGTGGCCCTGGGTGATTCCATTACCAACGGTTTTCGCGCCAGCGCCGGCGCGAGCTATCCCGAAAGACTCGCCGACCGATTGGCAGCGGCCGGTTGCATGACACCGGTGATCAACATGGGCATCGACGGCAATCAGGTGGCCGGGGCGCTGGGCAATTTCGGTCAGGGCGAACCGATGTTGCGCCGACTCACACCGGATGTGCTGCAGGTGAGCGGCGCCCGATTCCTGCTGTTGTTGGGCGGCATCAACGATATCGGCGAGCCGAGTATGGCCGCGCACGCCGCCGGCCATGCGCAGCCTGATGCAAACACACTCGCGACGCCGGTCATCGCGGCGCTGCAGCGCATCGCCGAACGCGCCAGGCAACACGGACTGGCGGTGTACGGCGCCACCCTGCCACCTTTCGGCGGCACGCAGGGCGCCTTCACGCCACAGGGTGAAGCGGCGCGCCAGTCCATCAATGCTTGGATACGGGGCGCGCCGATATATCAGGGCATCGTCGATTTCGACGCAACGCTGCGCGACTCCGCGCAGCCAGAACGCATGCAGGCGCGCTTCGACAGCGGCGATCACATCCATCCCAATGACGAGGGTTACCGCGCCATGGCCCAGGCCGCTCCGCTGGCCTGGTTCGGATGCCGCGCGGATGGTCCATCGACATCGCACAAGCAACATCAGGTTTCAGCAAACGGGGATCGCCGGGGAGTGAAGGCGGTGCCCTGATTACGACAGCACCGGCATCAGCCGGTGAGCTATGACCTTCGAGGGGAGGCTTTCTGGGCTACGACATCAACCGTTACTTCACCGTGGTGTTCAACGCCACCAACATCTTCGGCGCGAACCTGCATCAGTACTGGGGCGATGGCGATACGCGCCCGCGCGACATCCGCTACCAGGACCGCACCTACGGCCTGGGCGTGCGCTTCAAGATGTAAGTCTCTTCCCCTTGGCGGGAGCGGTGGTGACATGCCGTTTCCCGCCTCTTTTTGGGAGGCAACTCGACAAGCGCCACGGCAGGCGTGAACAGGGAATCCGCGTATGAGTCGCTCGATATTCGCTTTGTCCACCCTGGCCCTTTGCATCGCCGCCGCCATGCCAGGTTCGGCGGTGGCGCAGGACAGTCCCGACCCGGCGGTCGGCACGCACTTGGCCGATGGTTCCGGCTACGTGTCGATCACGCGCATCGAGCACGGTTCGCCGGAAGACAAGGGGCGTCTGCTGATGGCGTTCGAACAGGACGGCATGGCGGGCATTCCGCTGTGGGAAAGCCGCGATGGCGGCGACCACTGGCGTTTCCTGATGAACGTCACCGACCAGACGCATGCCGGCGACAAGCACTGGCAGCTGCGCTGGCAACCGCACATCACCGAGCTGCAGCGCGCGAGTGGCGATCTTCCCGCCGGCACGCTGGTGCTCTCGGCCAATGCCACCGGCAACGATGCCAAGGGCCATGTCGCCGAGGAAGACCTGCAGGTCTACACTTCCACCGATGCCGGCAAGACGTGGCGCTATCGCAGCTCCGTCGTCAAAGGTGGCGGACATCCGGAAGACAAGGACAACAAGGGCGTGTGGGAGACCAACATCCACGTGCTCGACGACGGCCGCATGGTGGCCTACTACTCCACCGAGCAGCACAAGGCCGATGGCTACAACCAGGCGCTGGCGCACAAGGTGTCCGACGATGGTGGCAAGCGCTGGGGCAAGGAAGTGCTGGACGTCGCCATTCCCGGCGGCGTGCAACGTCCGGGCATGGCCGTCGTTACCCGCTTGGGCGACGGTCGCTATGCGATGACCTACGAGAACATCGATGGCGCGAACAACGGCCAGGTGTTCATCAAGTTCAGCCGCGACGGGCTCGACTGGGGCGACCCGCAACGTCATGGCGAACCGGTGATGACGCTCTCCGGCTTCTGGCCGGCCGCCTGCCCGGTGGTGACGTGGTTCCCGCTCGGTGGTCCGGAAGGCGTGATCGTGGTGTCTGCCGAACGCGGTGGTGGCGGCGCGGAAGAGGGCGGTCGCGACCTGTACTGGAACAACGCTTCCGGTCGCGGCCCGTGGTGGGAAGTGCGCGCACCGGTGCAGAAACGCACGGGCAACATCCACGCTGGCTGGACGCAGGCGCTGCTGCTGCGCGATGACGGCCGCATGCTGCATGTCACGACATCGTCGTCGCCCGAGGCGCCCACCAGCGTGCAGCACAACGAGATCCTCTATAACTTGACGGCGCTGAACTTCAACCGCTATGAAGCCGAGGATGCGCAATTCACCGGCGCTGTTGCCGTACCGGATCGCAAGGCTTCCAACCTGCGCAAGGCGCGACTGGGCGCAGGCACGGAAGGCCGTTTGCGTTTCGTGGTGAACAGCAATGGCGGGCAGCATGCGCTGGTGCTGCGGTTTGCCGATCTCGGGCTCGCGTCGCAGCCGTCCATCGTCATCAATGGTGCACGCACGACGAACGCCAGCATCACCAGGACGGATGACGGCTGGCAGCTGGAGCAGCTGTCCGCATCGCTGTTGCCGGGTTTCAACACCATCGATGTGGACGGTGGCGCGCACGTGGTCGATGTCGACTATCTGCAGATCGATGGCGACGCCGCCACGGCGGGCAAGCCGTGATGACGTGTCGCCGCGTGAACCCGATGCTCGCCATCGTTGCCGGTGTCCTGCTGGCCTCGATGGCGCAGGGGCAAACGCCTGCCACCATGCATCCGCTGTTGCCTTCCGGACCGGACCCGTGGGTCACGCAACGCGATGGCGTCTATTACTACACGAGCACCGAAGGCGATCGCATTTCGCTGCGCAAGACCACCGACATGACGCGCCTCGCCGATGCTTCGCCCGTGGTGGTGTGGCGTCCGCCAGCCGTGGGTGCGAATTCCCATTCGATCTGGGCGCCGGAACTGCATTTCCTCGACGGCAAGTGGTACCTCTACTACTCCGCATCCGACAAGGCGCATGACGATGATGCGCACCGCCATGTGTGGGTGCTGGAGAATGCCTCTTCCGATCCCACGCAAGGCGAGTGGATCGACAAGGGCATGTTGAAGACGCGGCTCACCGGCATCGACGGCACGGTGTTCGATCACGCCGGCAAACGCTACTTCGTCTACTCCGCGTACGTGGGCGATCACAGCGATCTGATCATCGCGCCGATGAGCAATCCCTGGACGCTGGGCGAACCGCAGGTGGATATCGCGCAACCCACCCATGCATGGGAAATGCAGGGCGGCCGCAAGATTCTCGAAGCGCCGGAATTCATCGAAGGACCGAAGGGCAACGTGTTCCTTACCTATTCCGCCAGCGCCTGTTGGTCTGATGGCTATTCACTCGGCCTGCTGAGTGCGAAGGCCAACGCGAACCTGCTCGATCCTGCATCGTGGCGCAAATCACCCACTCAGGCGCTGCGCAGTTCGGCGGCGCGCGGGTTCTATGCGCCAGGCCATAACGGCTTTTTCAAATCGCCCGATGGCAAGCGCGACTGGATCATCTTCCACGCCAACGGCGGACCGGATTGGAAATGCACGGTGCGTCGCGCGCCGTACATCATGCCGTTCTCGTGGAAGGCGAACGGCGAGCCGGATTTCGCGAGCGGCAAGTGATGTGCCGCGAAGGGTAGCCGCGCCCTGGGCGCGGCACCTGTCTGCTTACTTGCCTTCCGGAACAAGGTTGGCGAGCTTGCCCTTCTTGTCGAACTGGCAGGTGAAATTCTTCTTGCCATCCATGCCGGCGTCGGCAATGCCGGCGATCGTGTAGCCGGAATCAGCGGCCTGGATCGGTTGCAGCTGGATGTAGTCGTTATTCACATCGAATTTCTTCGCCGCGGCATCCAGGCAGCGAGTGGTCAGCTTGCCGGGATCGGGGCGGTCGGAAGCGAAGGCGTGCGAACTCAGGACGAACGCGAGGGACGCGGCCAGGAACAGGGCAGAGTGGCGCATGTATCTATCTCCTACGAGGCCAAAGGTATGGCCTCGTCGAGTGTGCCTTGCATTTCCTTGCGGCAGGATGAATCGCCATCGTCGCGCATTGACACGATCACGATCGCGTCAATGCGATGTCAATCCACTCCGAGATTGAAGAACGCGCGCTGCTCCGAACCTCTTCACCACTCCGCTACGCTGCCATCGGCATGACGCCAGATCGGATTGCGCCAGCGGTGGCCCACCGCTGCACGTTCCGCCACGTACGCTTCGTTCACCGAGATGCCCAGGCCCGCACCGTTGGGAATGGCGACGAAGCCATCCTTGTATGCAAACACGTTGCGGTCGGTCACGTAGTCGAGCAGATCGTTGCCGGCGTTGTAGTGGATGCCCAGGCTTTGTTCCTGGATGAAGGCGTTGTGGCACACCGCATCGAGCTGCAGGTTGGCCGCGAGCGCGATGGGGCCGAGTGGACAGTGCAAGGCCAGCGCCACGTCATAGGCTTCAGCCATCGCCGCGATCTTGCGCGTTTCGGTGATGCCGCCCGCGTGCGAAGGATCGGGCTGGATGATGTCCACGCCGCCCATCTGCAACACGCGCTTGAAGTCGTAGCGCGTGTACAAGCGCTCGCCAAGCGCAATCGGTGCCGGCGAGATCGCGGCCAGTTCCGGCAGTGCTTCGAGATGATCGGATAGCACCGGCTCTTCGATGAACATCAGCTTGAACGGTGCCAGTTCACGCATCAGCACCTTCGCCATCGGCTTGTGCACGCGGCCGTGGAAATCCAGACCGATGCCCACGTGCGGTCCCACCGCATCGCGAATGGCCTGCACGTTCTCCAGCACCTGCTCGACCTTGTCGTAGGTGTCGACGTATTGCAGTTCTTCCGTGGCATTCATCTTCACGGCGGTGAAGCCGCGCGCCACGGCTTCCTTGGCCGCGCGTGCCGTATCAGCCGGACGATCGCCGCCGATCCACGAATACACGCGAATGCGATCGCGCACCGGGCCGCCGAGCAGCTGATGCACGGGCTGGTTGAGATCCTTGCCCTTGATGTCCCACAGCGCCTGGTCGATGCCGGCAATCGCGCTCATCAGCACCGGACCGCCGCGATAGAAGCCGCCGCGATACATCACGTTCCACAGGTCTTCGATGTGGCGCGGGTCCTTGCCGATCAGGTAATCGGACAACTCGTCGACAGCAGCAGCCACGGTGTGCGCGCGACCTTCGACGATGGGCTCACCCCAGCCGACGATGCCTGCATCGGTGTCGATGCGCAGGAACAGCCAGCGTGGAGGAGCGAGGTAAGTGGTGAGGCGCGTGATCTTCATGGGGTGGAATGTCCTTGATGATGACGGGGCCACGCGCGGACAAACGCCTGCGCGGCGGCGCCGACCGTGGCCGCGTCCTGGCCGGGTTTGTACAGCGCAGAGCCCAGGCCGAAACCGGTTGCGCCAGCGTCGAGATAAACCTGCATGCCGTCAGGCGTGATGCCGCCCACGGGCAGTAGCGGTGTGCTGGCGGGAATCACGGCGCGCCATGCCCGCAACACCGCGGGAGTGATCAGTTCGGCAGGGAAGGCCTTGAGTCCATCGGCGCCGGCCGCGAGCGCAGCGAATGCCTCGGTGGGCGTGGACACGCCGGGCAGGCAGAACAGGCCGGCGCGCTTGGCTGCCGAAATGACGGCGGTGTCGGCGTGCGGCATGACGATCACGCGACCGCCGGCAGCGGCGACATCTTCCACCGCTGCGGGCGTGAGCACGGTGCCCGCGCCGATCAGGCAACGTTCGCCCAGCGCCGCGGACAGCAAGCGGATGCTCTCCAGCGGCTGCGGTGAATTGAGCGGCACTTCGATGATGCGCAGGCCAGCGTCGGCAACGGCGGTGCCGATGGCCTCCGCTTCGTCAGGACGAAGGCCACGCAGGATGGCCACCAGCGGCAACGGATCAAGCCAGTCGCGGAACAGCATCAGTGAGTCACTCCTGCAGGGGAAGCGTCGGTTTCCAGCAGCTTCGCCGCGGTGGCGAGACGCCATAGGCCGCATGCGGCGGCGTCCTGTGCTGCATCGACAAGATGCACGCCGAACAGTGCGGCGGCGCGGTGGTAACGCGCGCGTTGCGCGGCGTCGCCGACCAGCAGCGGCGGCACATCCGTGCGCAGCCAGCCTTGCGCGGCGGCGATGCGCCATTCCTCGCCAATCATCAGGCCGGACAGATAGGACGGCACCGAGGCTGGTGCGAGTCGACCGTCGAGTACCAGCGTGCGCGCGGAAAACAGGCGCGACAGCACACCGGATGCCGCACTGTCGCGGGCGGCATGTACGCCGGCATCGAAGGCGTCGACGTCATCGTCGCTGCCGGCAGCATCGGATACGCCGGCGCCGAGAATCGAATGGTGCCGCAGCAGCGCGAACAGTTCGCCCGTCATGAGCGTGGCCACGCGCGTCACGCGGCCGTCGCGCGTGGTAACCCATTTGCTGTGGGTGCCAGGCAGCACCAGCGTGCGTTCGCCGATGTCGTCATCGGCCAGCGCGCCGAGTATCTGGGTTTCCTCGCCGCGCATCACGTCGGGGCCATGGGCGTCGCGCACACCGGGCACGATGTGCAGCAGACGGCCTTCGCCGGTGTCCACTGCGCGGATGCCGGCGACGAGCGCATCGAGATGGGCGGGCACGTCGACGTAAGGCACTTCACGCCAGCCCTGGCGACTGCCGACCATGCCGGAGGCGATCAGCGGCAGTTCCGTCGGCCAGCCGGCCAATACATCGTTCAATGCCGCGCCGAAGCCGCCCTCGGGAAGCTGGCGGATGCCCCAGGCACGATGGCGCTGCTCGAGGACCATGCCATCGGCATCGAACAGGAAGGCACGCAGGCTGGAGGTGCCCCAGTCGAGGCCGATCAATCGCATCATGGACTCAGTTCTCCGACGCGCGGCCCTTCTGCATGTTGGCCCGCGATTCCTCCACGACGGCCAACGTCGCGAGGCGCGCCGCTTCGGGGTCGCTGCGACGGATCGCTTCGAGCACCTTGCCATGGGCCGGCAACGCGGCCTTGAAGTTCTTGGCGGTGCGCGCCGACAGCACGAAGAACGTACTGAGCGCGCTTTCGATCACCGTGAACAGCGAGATCATCAATTCGTTGTTGGTGGCGTTGAGAACAGCCTCATGGAAGGCGAGGTCGGCGGCCGCCCAGGCTTCCAGATCGACGGCGGCATCCATCGCCGCATAGGCTTCGTCGATGTGCCGCAACTGCTCGTACGTGCGCTGTTTCGCAGCGGCGGCCGCAGCGCCCGGTTCGACCAGTTCGCGCATCTCGGCAAGCTTTCGCACGAAATCTTCGGTGGGCATCAACTCGCAGCGCCAGGCCAGCACGTCGGCGTCCAACTGCTGCCACGCGCGCGCATCGCGCACGCGGGTGCCGACCTTGGTGCGCGATTCCACTAGCCCCTTTGCGGAGAGCACCTTCATCCCTTCGCGCAACGCGGTGCGGCTTACCTTGAGCTGCTCTGCCAGAAGCTCCTCGCGCGGCAGCAACTCGCCGGGCTTGAGGCTGCCGCCAATGATGCGCTGGCCGAGTTCATGCACCACGAGGTCGTAGAGGCTGCGGGTCGTCGGCGTTGCGCCCTTGGGGTGGCGCGCGCGGGCAGAGGAAGGCGGAGTGGAGCGTCTGGTCATGGAATGCGCCTTGGCGTGGCAGTCGACTAATTATCGTACAAGAAGCGTCATGGCAGAGACTTTCGACCGACGTCATTCACGGCTATATAGTAGTATAAATTGAGTTGAGTGCAAAATAATTTTCGGCTCGAAGTGGTGCGTCGCCGCATGACCTACTTGAGCATCTCATCGTCATATTCCAGCCATTACATGGCTTTGCACGTTACTTGTCGTGCCTTGAATGTTGCGGTGCGCTAAGACTGGCGCTCGGATTGGTCCGTCAATCCGTATTGTCAATCATCATACCATATGCTCATATGCCGATCCGCGCCAACGATCCCCCGGGGCTGGCGCAGCGCATGCGGCTCCCTTTGGCGACGCCGCGCGATGACGATGACCGCCGCGATGACGCGGTGGCACGGCGACCAAACAAGAACAGCGTCTTTGGGAGAGGAAGACATCATGCAGACGAGAAAGCTCACGGTGGGTATCCGCAGTGCGTTGTTGTGCGCCGTCGGCGCCGCATGCGGTTTGGCGGGGACCGATCTCTACGCGCAGACGGCGACGTCCGACGCGGCAGGCGCGCCGGCAGCGTCGGCCACGCAGGGTGGTGACGCTGCCTCCACCGATGCACAGAAGAACGTCAAGAACCTCAATGCCGTGCAGGTGACCGGCCAGCTGGAGTCGCTGTTGCGCGCGCAGGAAACCAAGCGCGACGACATCGGCGTGGTCGATTCGGTGTCGGCGGCGGAAGCGGGCCAGTTCCCGGATCAGAACGTGGCCGACGCGCTGCAGCGCGTGCCTGGCGTGTCGGTGAATCGTGGTGGCGGCGAGTCCTCGCAGATCACCGTGCGCGGCTTCGGTCCGCAGTTCGTCAACGTGCTGGTGAACGGCCGCGACATGGCATCGTCCTCGACCGACCGCGCGTTCGACTTCGACGTGCTGCCGGTGGAATTGCTGCAGCAGGCCGTGGTGCACAAGACCGGCACGGCCGACCTCGACGAGGGCGGCATCGGCGGCACCGTGAACCTGGTGACGGCGCAGCCCTTCGACTTCAATGGTTTTCATGCCTCCGCCAGCGCGGGCGGCGTGAACGACGACTCGGTCGGCGGCAAGGTGACGCCCAAGGTGTCGGGCATCATCGGCGACACCAATGCCGACCATACCTTCGGCTGGCTGGTTTCGGCGGTGTACTACAAGCGCGACCACTCGACCCAGTCGGTGGATACGTCCGGCTGGATGCACATGGGCTTCCCGTGGGTGAACCCGAACTACACGGACGTCTATCTGCCGCAGAGTTTGCAAGGCTCGGTGACTGATGAGAAGCGCACCCGCCGCGCACTCAGCGGCGCGATCGACTGGAAGCCGATCGACGACCTCACCGTGAAGTTGGACGGGCTGTACTCCGAGTACAAGGTGGACTACAGCTACAACGCTTTCGGCCTGTACACCAACCCATACGTCATCGACTCGATCACGCCCGGCGCGAACAACACCGCGCAGCACTTCAGCGAGAACGCGACGGGCGGCATGTCGAACGATTACATCAAGGAAGGCAACCCGCGCGACTCGAAGAACCTGCAGTTCGGAGCCAACCTGAACTACCAGATCGACAAGGACACGCAGATCGACCTCGACTCCTCCGTCTCGCGCGCGTGGAACAAGCAGTCGGCGAACGGCTATTTCGTGGTGATCGGTACGCGCAACCTCGGCGTCAATCCGACCTGGACCAACAACGGCGACAGCCAGTTGCCCAGCTACACGGATTTCGTCTCGCCCACCAACGTCAACGACCTGCATGCCCACGTCACCAACCAGGGTACGCAGAGCCCGAACGTGAGCAACGACATCTTCGAGAATCGCCTGCACCTTTCGCACACGTTCCAGGAAGGCGTGCTGTCGCGGCTGGACTTTGGCGTGGAGCAATCGTCGCAGACCAAGATGATGGACACGTACAACACGCCCAACAGCTTCGGCTGCGCGGAATACTGCGGCTACGTGGCCACCATCCCGGCCTCGGCGATCGGCGCCCATGTGCAGAACTTCGGCTCGCTGGTCGGCGGCGTTTCGCCGGGCTTCCCCGGGCAGTGGATCGACTACGACGTCAACAAGCTGTTCGCTTATCTCGCCACGCCCGCCGCGTACAACCAGTTGCCGAATCCGGACGCCTTCAAGGCGCAGTTGGATGCCAACGGTGGCGGCTTCACCGCGATCCCCGATCCGCAGAAGTACAGCCGCATCCACGAACTGGTGCGCGCGGCCTATGTGATGGGCACGCTGGACGGCAACATGGGCGAGATGCCGTGGGAACTGAACCTGGGCGTGCGTTACACCAAGACCGACACGACGTCGGAGGCGTATTCGGTGCCGCTGGTGTCGCTGGTGGTGAATCCGAACGACCCCACCAACGCGATTCCGACCTACGGTGCGATCTCGCCGATCAGTGCGCACGGCAGCTACAACAACTGGCTGCCGTCGGCGAACTTCCGACTGAACCTGCGTGACGATTTGATCTTCCGCGCCGCAGCGTCCAAGACGCTCACGCGTCCCGACCTTAGCAATCTGTCGGCGGCGGTGGGTTATGACTTCCGTCCTACCGACCAGACCATCACCAAGGGTAATGCGGAGCTGAAGCCGTATCTCTCCAAGAACTTCGACATGGGCCTGGAGTGGTACTTTGCCGACACCAGCTACGTGGCGCTGGATGGTTTCTACAAGAAGGTGGACAACTTCAGCACGCTGGTGACCAGCACCACCTCGTTGCTCGGCTTCCCGTTCCTGCTGACCGAACCGGTGAACCTCAACAGCGCCACCATCAAGGGCGCGGAGTTCACTTTCAACTACCAGTTCACCCATCTGCCTTCGCCGTTCGACGGCCTGGGTGTGGCGACCAACTACACCTACGTGACCAGCAGCGCATCGGCCAGCGCCAGCGAGATCAGCACCACCGGCAAGTTCGCCATCCCCGGCATCGGCAATTCGTCCAACGCCAGCCTGTTCTACACCAAGGGACCGGTGGAATTGCGACTGGCGTACAACTGGCGCCAGGCCTACCTGAGCTCCATCGCCGGCGCGCAGGGCCAGCCGACCACCGTCAAGGCTTACGGGCAGCTCGACTTCAGCGGCAACTACCACTTGAACAAGAATGTCTCGTTCTACCTGCAAGCGACCAACCTCAACAACGAGAAGATCTACCAGTACCAGGTGTACCTCGATCGCGAGAGCTACGCCGAAGCCGATGGCCGGACGATTTCCGCCGGCGTGCACATCGACTGGAACTGAGACGTTTGAACCGCGGTTCGCTGCGCATGCAAGGATGCGCGCAGCGAGCCGTTTCGCGCGGCCGCGTTCGTGAGAGCGCGGCCGTTCGTATCATGGAGGCATGGGCATGATCGAATGGAACAGTGCGGCGTTGGCGGTGGGCCTCTGTCCGTCGTTCGGCGGCGGCATAGCGTATCTCGATGCGTGGCACGACGGCGCCCGCCTTTCGCTGATGCGTCCGTTGCGTGCACCGGCCATGTCGGCTGATGCGTTCGAGCCGAACCGGCTGGCGTGTTATCCGCTGGTGCCGTGGAGCAACCGTATCGATCACGGTGGCTTCGCGATGGACGGTGCGCGCGTGGCGCTGGCACCGAACCGCAACGATGATCCGTATCCCATCCATGGCACAGGCTGGCAGCGCGCATGGCAGGTCGAGCAACAAGCGTCGGAAGACGTCGTGCTCGCGCTCGACGATGCGACACCCGGCGCCTACGCCTATCGGGCGCAGCAGCGCTACACCTTGCAAGGCGACACGCTGCGCGTGGCACTTTCGGTACGCAACGATGGCGGTGCGGCACTGCCGTTCGGGCTCGGCTTGCATCCGTTCTTCCTGCATCACGATGGCGCGCGTCTGCGCGCGTCGGCCACGCAGGTGTGGCTCAACGACGGCCATTCGCCGATGCCGGTCGAACGCGCCGCGGTGCCGGCGGCCTGGGACTTCCGCGATGGCTGCGCCCTGCCAGGCGAAGAGCTCAATCACTGTTTCGTGGGATGGGATGGTCGGGCGACGATCGAATGGCCGGGCCTGGGATTGGCGCTGGACATCGCCGCCGACATGGATGCTTTCATCCTCTATACGCCGGTGGGTGCCGACTTTTTCTGCTTCGAGCCAGTGGACCACTGCATCGATGCCGTGCATCGTCCGGGTGGTGCATTGGCCAACGGCATGACGCGGCTGGCGCCGGGCGAGCGGCTGATGCGACACGTCGCGTTTCGCATGCGCCCGTTGGCGGTGGATGCCTCGCCCCTTTCTCCTTTCGCTCCCTGATGTCACGAGGTCGAACCCCCATGAATGCAAGCGCCTACGACTTCACTGCAACCGGCCAGCCCCGACTGCAGGGCAAGCGCGCGTTGATCACCGGCGCGGGCAGCGGCATCGGCAGCGCCATCGCCGAACTGTTTGCACGTGAAGGCGCGGACCTCGCCCTGGTCGATCTCACCGCTGCGCCGGCGAAGGCGGTCGGCGAACGGTTGATGGAAGCGACCGGGCGGCGCGTCATGGCGGTCGGTGCGGACGTATCGTCATCCACGCAGGTGGATGCGGCCTTTGCCGAAGCGCTGGATGCCTTCGGCGGTTTGGACATCCTGATCAACTGCGCCGGCGTCAACGTGTTCGGCGATCCGCTGCAGACCAGCGAGCAGGATTGGCGGCGCTGCCTGGACACCAACCTCACGGGCGCGTGGCACTGCATTCGTGCAGCGCTGCCGTCGATGCTGGCGGCGAGCTACGGCCACATCGTCAACATCGCCTCGGTGCATGGACACAAGATCATTCCCGGTGCGTTTCCGTATCCCGTGGCCAAGCATGGGCTGATCGGATTGACGCGTTCACTGGGCATTGAATACGCCGCGCGCGGCATCCGCGTGAACTCGATCTCGCCGGGCCTGATCATGACGCCGGCGGCCGAGCGCTATTTCCAGTCGTGTCCCGACCCGGAAGCAGAGCGCCGCCACCAGGCAGAGCTGCTTCCGTGCAAACGCATCGGCCGACCGGAGGAGGTTGCCTATGCGGCGCTGTTCCTCGCTGGCGACGAGGCGCGCTTCATCAACGCCACGGACGTGCTGATCGACGGCGGTCGCAGCCAGATCTACCACGACTGAGCGCTGGAGCCGTCGAGCGTCGACGGCTCAATCAGATCGACCGGTCAAGCGCGCTTCCATCGCTTCCAACGCGACACCGGCTGTTTCCGGCACGCGTCGCAGGATGAATATGAAGCCGGCCGCGCAGATCAAACCATAGATCCAGAAGCTGCCGGCCGGCCCCAGGCGCGCGTTGAGCCAGGGGAAGGTGTAGGTCAGCACGAAGCACGCGGTCCACAGCGAGAACACGCCCAGTGCCACCGCCTGCGCGCGAATGCGGTCGGGGAAGATTTCGGCGAGCAACACCCAGGTCACCGGCGCCAGCGTGGTGGCGTATACCGCGATGGCGGCCAACACCAGTATCAGTACCGGCAGGCCCATCACGTGCAATGCGTAGGCGCCGCCAATCAGCGCATAGATGATCGCCAGCGCGCTTGCGCCCACCAGCATCAGGCGGCGGCGTCCCCAGCTGTCGACCAGGCGCAGCGCAAGCACGGTGAACAGCAGATTCACCGTGCCGGTGGCGACGATGGATTTCAGCGCATCGTTCACGTCGAAGCCGGCGGAGGCGAAGATGTCCTGCGCGTAGTTGAAGATCACATTGATGCCGCACCACTGCTGGAACACTGCGAGCACCACGCCGATCAGCAGGATCGGCCGAACGTCCGGCGCCCACAGCGACGGGCGTCGCGCATCGCTGGTGGGGTGTTCGTGATGCGAGGCGCGTATCGCAGCCAGCACATCACGCGCGTAGTCGACGCCGCCAATGCGTTCGAGCACCGTCGCCGCCTGCGCGTCGCGCCCGCGGCGACTCAGCCAGCGCGGCGATTCGGGTATCGTCAATGACAGCAGCAGGAAGAACACGGCAGGCACGCCGCCGGACAGGAACATCCAGCGCCAGCCGTGCTGCACGTTCCACGACTGCAGCAGCGTCGCGGCATCCATGCCCGGCGGCACCGGGCGCGCGATCCACAGGTTGACCAGTTGCGCGAGCAACACGCCGATCACGATGGTGAGCTGGTTGATGGCAACCAGCCGACCGCGAACGGCGGTCGGGCTGACTTCGGCGATGTACATCGGCGACAAGCCGGATGCCAGGCCGATGCCGATACCGCCGACAATGCGGAACACGGCGAACACCGAGGCATCGTTCGCCGCCGCGGCGCCGATCGCGCTGGCCACGAACAGTACGGAAGCGATGATCAACGAAGGGCGTCGGCCCAGGCGGTCGGCGAGCATGCCCGCGCACATCGCGCCAACAATGCAACCGATCAAGGCCGAACTCATCAGCCAGCCGGACATGGCCGGGTTGTGCACGCCGAAGTAGGCCTCGTAGAACGTCTTGGCGCCGCCGATCACCACCCAGTCGTAGCCGAACAGCAGGCCGCCGAGCGCCGCCACCAGACAGATAAGCCAGAGGTAGGCCGTGGGCGCCGCAGCGACACGGTCAGGCAGCGCGCCCGGCATCGAGAGATCGTTGTGCATGGGGACATCGGCTCCGCGGGTTGGGCGTGCGCCCGGAGGGGCGCGACACTCGTGTGGTGAGCGATCAAATTGTCATACAAGTAGGCAAAATATCAACCTGTATGCCTATTTTCACGCTGCAGCACACATTGCTATTTGTACGACAATATGTTTGCATCCTGGGCTAGATCCGTTCGGCCCGATGCGCGCCGAACCTCCATGCAGATCGCCGCACGCGGCAACAGCGGCCATTGAGAGGAACCTGCCAGGTGATGCGACATTCCAGGGGCAAGAGGTGCGCTGCGGTGCTGGCGCTGGGTTTGTTGTTCGGCACAGTTGCTTCGCAGCCATTGGCAGCCGCGCCTGCTGCAGGCAAGGCAGCGAGCGTCGCGCCACGGATTCGCTACGACGCCGCGCACCAACTGTTCCGCATCGATGCGGGGCAGGTCACCTATGCCTTCGGTGTTGACGCTGACGGCATGTTGCAGACTGTCTACTGGGGTGCGCGGCTGGCTGCGGATGATCCGCTGGGTGCGGCGCGCGTATCGCCGGGCCACTCCTCGTTCGATTCGCCAGGCAGCACGTCGCCGCAGGAATACGCCGGCTGGGGCGGGCGCATCACCATCGAGCCCGACCTCAAGGCGCATTTCGCCGACGGCAATCGCGACCTGGTGCTGCACTACGCAAGCCATCGCATCGACGGCGACGCGCTCGACGTCGAACTGCGCGATATCCGCCTCGACGTATCGGTGTGGCTGCGTTATACGGCCGATCCGGTCACGGGCATCATCGGCCGCTCCGCGCGCATCGAGAACCATACCGCGCAAGCCATGACCGTCGACCAGGCGTCGGCTGCCAGCTGGAACCTGCCTGCCGGCGATGACTATTCGCTGCGCTACCTTACCGGCAGCTGGGCGCGCGAATGGCGACTGCAGACGCGCGCGATCGTGCCAGGCGCCACCGAGCTCGGCAGTCGACGCGGCACCACCGGCGACGAGAACAATCCATGGTTCGCCATCGAGCGCGGCGGGCAATGGAATGAAGAGCACGGCGAGGTGTGGTTCGGCGCATTGGCCTGGAGCGGCTCGTGGCACATCCGCGTCGATCAGGACGTGCTGCACCAGGTGCGCGTCACGGGCGGCTACAACCCGTTCGATTTCGCCTATCGCCTGGCGCCGGGACAAACGCTGCAGACGCCGGTGTTCTACGCAGGCTACACGTCCGCAGGCATCGGCGAGGCATCGCGATTGATGCACCGCTTCGAGATGAATACCGTGCTGCCCCAGCGTGCCGACACCAAGCTGCGACCGGTGCTGTACAACTCGTGGGAAGCCACCGAGTTCAAGGTCGACGAGGCGGGGCAGGAGAAGCTGGCCGAAGCGGCGGCCAAGCTCGGCGTCGAGCGTTTCGTGGTCGACGACGGCTGGTTCGGCGCGCGCAACAGCGATCATGCGGGCCTCGGCGACTGGACGGTCAATCGCGAGAAATTTCCGCATGGCCTCAAGCCGTTGATCGACAAGGTGCAGGGACTGGGCATGAGCTTCGGGCTGTGGGTCGAGCCGGAGATGATCAACCCCGACAGCGACCTCTATCGCGCGCATCCGGATTGGGCGCTGCATTTCAACGACCGCCCGCGCAGCGAAGGCCGCAACCAGCTCGTGCTCAACCTTGCGCGCAAGGACGTGGCCGATTACGTGTACGGCGTGCTCGATCGCCTGCTGTCGGAGAACAAGATCCAGTTCCTCAAATGGGACTACAACCGCAACTGGACCGAACCGGGCTGGCCGGATGTTGCGCCGGAAGAACAACAGAAGGTCTACGTCGCCTTCATCGACAATCTCTACGACATCATCAGGCGATTGCGCGCGAAGCATCCGGGCGTGGAGATCGAATCGTGTTCCGGCGGCGGTGCGCGCGTGGACCTGGGCATCATGGGGTTGACCGACGAAGTGTGGCCTTCGGACAACACCGATCCCTCCGACCGCCTGTCGATCCAGGACGGTTTTACCTATGCCTACGCGCCCGGCGTGATGATGGCCTGGGTCACCGGCTCGCCGAACTGGGTGAACAATCGCAAAAGCTCGCTGGATTTCCGCTTCCTGTCCTCCATGCAGGGTGGACTGGGCATTGGCGCGAACATCCTCGAATGGACGCCGGAAGAAAACGCCACCGCGCAACGCTACGTGGCCGAGTACAAGCGCATTCGTTCAACGGTACAGCGTGGCCTGTTGTATCGCCTGCTGTCGCCGCGCGACGAGGCACGACAGTCGGCCACCGAATCGGTGTCGTCCGATGGCACGCAGGCCGTGCTGTTCGCCTTCCAGCGACAAGGCTACGAAGCCGAGCGATACCCCACGCTACGCCTGCGCGGGCTGGACCCGAAGGCACGCTACCGCTATCGCCTGATCCACGGCGAAGCCGCCGAAGGCACACCCGTCGAGGCCAGTGGTGCGTACTGGATGAACCAGGGCATCGATCTGAAGATCCAGGGCGATCTGCAGGCAGCTGGCGTGGTGTTCGAGCGGGTGAGGGCGTGATGAGCCGTTGCGCTCGCGAGAGGCGATGGCAAGGCGTGCGATAGCGAGTACCCACGTGCCCGGTTTGATCGCTGCTGGCGCGCGTGGCACCCTCACACTTCATCCCCGGACGGCTGGCCGTCCGAAGACCATGGAGTGATCATGCCCCGCACGTTCCTCGCCTTCGCGCTCGCCGCGAGCCTCACCACCGCCGCGCTGGCCGCGGTTCCTGCTACCGAACAGGCGGGCCTTGCGCAGATACGCGAAAGCGACCTGCGTGCGGACATCACCTTTCTCGCTTCGGATGCGTTGCAAGGGCGACTCTCGCTGCAGCCGGGCGATGATGCGTCCGTGCAATGGATCGCTTCGGAATTTGCGAAGGCCGGATTGAAGCCCGCGGCCACCGATGCGCAGGGGCAACCCAGCTTCCTGCAGACCGTGCCGCTGATCGAATACCGGCCGGACGCGAAGGCCACGCTGCTCACGCTCAAGCGCGGCGGCAAGAACACCGAGTGGAAAGATCCGGAAGTGTCTGGTTCGTTCCCGACCGATCAGGACGTCTCGGCTCCGGTCGTGTTCGCCGGCTACGGCATCACCGCGCCGGAACTCGGCTATGACGACTACGCCGGCCTCGACGTGAAGGGCAAGGTGGTCGTGGTGTTCGACCACGAGCCGCAGGAGACCGATCCCAAGTCGATCTTCAACGGTACCGGCAACACGCGTTACGCCACCGGGTATGTGAAAGCGCTGAACGCGCAGGCGCATGGCGCGGTGGCGGTGCTGCTGGCGCCCGAACCCGCTCACAACCATCCCTCGCAACTGGAAGTGCGCAAGCGCATCGGGCATCAAGCCGAACACGCCGCCAACCCGATTCCCGCACAGGCGCTTGCAGACAGCCCCGTGCATATCCCCAGCATGGTCATCTCCGCCGAGGTGGAAGAGGCGCTGCTGAGCACCAGTGGGAGCACGCCGAAGGCATTGCAGTCGGGCATCGATGCGGATCTCAAGCCGCGCTCGCAGGCGCTGCCCGATACCTCGATCAGCCTGCACCTGAAGAACAGTTCACGCCGCGAAGCCACCACGTGGAATGCCGTGGGCCTGCTCGAAGGCAGCGACCCGAAGCTGGCGCCCGAGACCATCATCATCAGCGCGCATCACGATCACGACGGCCAGGCCGGCGACAAGATCTGGCACGGTGCCGACGACAACGCGTCGGGCACGGTGGGCGTGGTGACGCTTGCGCGCGCATTTGCAGCCAACCCTACCAAACCGAAGCGCTCGATCCTGTTCGCGGTGTTCGCCGCGGAAGAACGCGGCCTGTTGGGCGCGTATTACCTCGCCGCGCATCCGCTGCGTCCACTCGAAACCACGCGCGCGATGATCAACTTCGACATGATCGGCCGCGATGAAAAGCCCAGTCCGCAAACCGAAGGGCTGATCACTATTCCCGCCGATACCAGCAACCGCCTCAACCTGATCGGCGCGGCATACAGCCCGGATTATCAGAAGACCGTGGCCAAGGCGAACGGCGACGTGGGTCTGGTGCTGGACGATCGATTCGATCACGAGTACGCGCTGAACGTGTTCTTCCGCTCCGACCAGTTCCCGTTCGTGCTGCACAACGTGCCGGCCTTCTGGTGGTTCACCGGCTTCCATCCGGATTACCACCACCCGAGCGATACGGCCGAGAAGATCGACTATCCGAAGATGGCCAAGATCCTCAAGCTCGCCTACCTCAGCACGTGGCAGTTCGCCAACGAAGCCACGCCGCCTCGCTTCGTGTCGCATCCGGGCAGCCAGAACACGCCGTAAGCACACTGGGCCCTCGCACCAAAACACCCCGGCATGCCGGGGTGTTTTCGTTTACGGGGTGAACGACACGCGTTGCTGCGCGCGGTCGATCAACGCCTTCTCGATGGCCGGCCAGCGATCATGCGCCGTGCCGTGCTCGCCCAGTTGCGCGGCGGTGAAGCCGGTAGGCGCGAGATCCTCGCCGTAGATCACCATCAGCTCCTTGCGCTTCTCGGCATCGGGCAGATGCACGAGGCGCACATACATCGCGTTGGCCGGGCGTTGATAACCCTTGGCCGCGAGCAGGCGGCGCTGGTGGTCGCCATCGGAGTCCTTCTCGGCCTGCTGCTGCGCGTTCTGCACCCAGGTGTCGAGATAGAAATCCAGGCCGTTGATGGTGATGTGCCGCGAGCCCGAGTAATCGTGATGCATGTCAGGACGCTCGGGTACGTAAGCCTCGAACTGCACCCAGTACAGGCGCTGGATATGTTGGCCGGCGTCGGCATCCACGAAGACGTGCATCTCGCAATCGTCGAAGCCCAGCAGTATCCAGCGATCGGAACCCACGTAGGTTGCGGTGGGCGGCAGGTCGATGCGTATCTTCGGATCGTGCGTCGAAGTGACGGTCGTGCCGCGCACCGTACGCTCCGGTTCCGCCGCGTGTGCTGGCAGCACACAGGCCAGTGCCAGCGACAGCGTTGCCATGGTTTTCCACATGATTCACCTCATCGTTCCGTGTCGGGATCCAGCAGGACGTGCGATGACGTCATCGCCGCATCCCAGCATGAGGTTGTGTGGCAACAAGCGTGCCATGGACCGGATGGCGGGTACATGGCGTGGGGCGGGTATGGCGATCGATCAAAGCGCTGTCCGCGGACGCGCAGCGGACGTCCGTGCGGATGATCAGCCCTTGCCCGCGCTTGTTTGCTTGGCCAACTGTTCGCAGTTGTTGCCGTAGGTACGCAGATCCTTGCGCACCGCATCGAGCGGCATCCAGAAACCGTAGCGCACCGCGCCGCCGCGGTCGGCCAGCCACGCGGCCATCAGGTGGGCCGACAGCAGCTGGTTGAGCTGCGCCATGGGCAGCGGCTGGCTGACCACTACCGACTGCTCCACGGCCGATGCATTCACGCGGTCGCTGCTGTTGATGGGCTGGTCATTGATCTCGAAGTACGAATGCGTGGCGCGTGCCACCATCTGGCGGGCGCGATCAGCGCCGATGGCGTAGTACGCGGTGATCGTGAGCCCATCGGGGCGACACTGCAGGGTGATGCGATGCTCGCCTTCGCGCGTCATCTGCGTGACCGAGATGGAAGCGACGCTGGTGATCGGGCTGTTGACCGCCGTGGGCAACAGGCGCCCGTTGTTCGAGAGACCGTTGGCCAGCATCTGATCGGCGTTGAGCCAGGTCACTTCACCGCCGGGCGTGGTGCCGAAGACCTGCGGGTTCACGCCCATATCATGGAGATAGGCGGCAGCGTCGGTAGCCGGCGTCACCGTGGTGGGCAGCGGCTGCGCACCGAAGCGATCGCTGCCGGTCGGCGCCCAGCGAAACAGGCCGCCCGCATAGGCGTACGCGCAGGCATTCACGCACTGCGACGACTTGGGCACCACGGGCTGGCGCGCGGTCTTGCGCGGCGAGCCAAGATGCGTGGTCATGTTGCCCGCGCGAAACAGGCGGCCCAGCGCGATGCCTGCCGCCACATCGCCACCGGGCGAGTTGAGATAGATGTCGCTGTTCGGCGGAATCCTGCGCGACTGGATCATCGACTGCACGCGCTGCGCGGCGCCGGCATCGATGGGGCCATACAGATACACCTGCGGCACCTTCGCCACCGAGATGGTCATGCGGTCATCGTTGACCTGCACCGCGAGCTGTTCGCTTCCGGCCGTTTGCGAGCTGTTGCGCGACGGGCTTTCGCCATGCGCCTGCCATGGGCTGACGCCGGCCAGCAACACGCTGGCCAGCAGGATCGATCGGCGAAACGGGAATCGGACGTGGCGCTGAGTGGAAACGGCTTGCACGCGTTGGATCCTGCAACAGAAGGCGGCAAGTGTGCGTCAAGCCGGATGTCCCGCGGGTGAAGAGGGTGTAAGGCGGTGTCCGTACGGCCCGGACAACCCGGACGTCCGGCCTGTTGTCCGCGGACGCTGGCGCCAGTGTCCATCGTGTGCGCAAGTACCTGATATCGCGTGCGTCCACCGCGTAACGTGGCTTGGCATGGCGCTTGCTCTCACGGATGTAACGGCCACGCACGGCGTGCGTGCTGTCCATGTTGCGTCCGCGGGAGCAGAGGGCTACGCGGATCGCCGAAAAGAACACCAGCCAGGAGAGCTGACTTGAATATCTTGCGTGCGTCCTTGTTCGTCACGTTGTTTCTCGCGATCGGCACGCCGGTCGATCGCGTTCGCGCCGACGATGCGCCGGCCAAGACGGCGGTGGCCACCACGCCGGACAAGTCGATGATCTCGCGCGACGAGGTTCGCCGCATCCTCGACAGCAATCGCATGATCCTCACGCCACAGGGCATCGACGAGAAGATCAAGCTGCACATCAACGGCATCGACCAGTGGATTTCCGTGCGCGGCAAGGATCGCCGCAATCCCATCCTGCTGTTCCTGCACGGTGGCCCGGCCTCGCCGGCGATGCCCGAGGGTTACACCTTCCAGACGCCATGGGAGGATTACTTCACCGTCGTGCAGTGGGACCAGCGCGGCTCGGGCAAGACCTATCGCGCGAATACCGAAGCGGCGATGGCGCCGGGCATGACGGTGGACGGCATGACCGACGATGCGGCGCAGGTCGCCCAGTACCTGCGCGAACACTACAACAAGAAGAAGATCTTCCTGCTCGGCCATTCCTGGGGCACCGTGCTCGGGGTGCATCTCGCACAGCTGCATCCGGATTGGTTCTACGCGTACATCTCAGTGGGCCAGGTGGTGAACGGCAGGCGCAACGAGGCCATTGGCTATAACTACGCGCTGGGCCGCGCCAGGGCCGAGAACAACACCAAGGCGATTGGCGAACTGGAATCCATCGGGCCGTATCCGGGCGACACCAAGCTCACCATCGATCGCATCGGTGTGCGCGGCAAATGGGAGATGTACTACGGCGGCCTGGCCTGGGGCCGCAAGGATTTCCAGTTCGACGTGGATGCGGAAGAACTGTCACCCGATTACACGCGCGAAGACCTCGACGCCATCGACAAGGGCAGCCTGTTCTCGCTCCATCACCTGCTCGATCCGCTGCTCGACGTGAACTTCGACAACGTCACGCACTTCGCCTGCCCGGTGATCGTCTATGCGGGCGCGCATGACTACACCACGCCACACGAAACTGCCGAAAAGTGGTTCGGCGATCTGCAGGCGCCGTCCAAGCACCTGGTGATCTTCGCCGACTCGGCACACATGATCATGCAGGAACAGCCTGGCCGCTTCCTCGTGCACCTGGTGGACGATGCACTGCCGCTGGCGCAGAAGGTGGGTGATGCGGCGCCGGCGGAGGTGACGCGCGATCACTGAAACGCAGCAACGAAAGAGGCATAGTGCGGAGCGCGCACGACGCCTCTTTCACCTGTGAGCCTGATCAGGTTCCAGCGTGCTTGGCCGCTTCCTCGATCAGCGCGGCCACTTCCTTCGGATGCGATTCGTACACGGAGTGGCTGGCGCCCTTGATCTCGATGGTGTGGCTGCCGGCGCGCTTGGCGTACATGCGTTCCAGGTCCGGGTTGATGATGCGGTCGGACGTGGCCACGGCGTACCAGCTCGGCTTGTCCTTCCATGCCGGATGGCCGGCCGGTGCGGCGAACACGGAGGCTGCGGTCAGTTCCTGCGCGTTTGCTTCGAACTGGGCCTGCTGCGGCGGCAGGTCGGCGGCGAAGTCGGCGGGGTAATGGGCCGGGTCGAGATAGAGGAAACCATCGGCCGTCTTCTTGATGTCGGTGGTCTGGCTGGTAGCGCTGGGGAACTTCTTGCCATTGGCTACTTCCGTTTCGCCCTGATCGAGCGCGTGGGCGGCGATATAGACCAGGCCGACCACCTTAGGGTCGTTGCCGACATCGGTCACCAGCGCACCGCCGTAACTGTGGCCGACGAGAATGGTGGGACCATCCTGCATGTCCACGATGCGTTTCACGGCTGTCACATCGTCGCTGAATGATGTGAGCGGATGCTCGGCGACGGAGACGTGATAACCATCTTTCACGAGGATGTCATAGACCGGCTTCCAGCCATTGCCGTTGACCCATGCACCATGCACGAGGACGATGTTGTGCACCGGCTCGGCGGCCAGTACGGGAGCGGTGGCAACGACACCGAGCAGCAGGGCGGCGGCCAGCAGATTGCGATGGAAAGAGCGCTTGTTCACAAGGATGTCCTCTCGACGGGGAAGTGGGGTTGGCGCCAGGGCGTCATCGAATGCAGGGGGATTGCGAGGCTTCGGAGAGCCGGCGGCAGTGACGACGTTTCCCCGATGGACAAAGCCTAGCCCAGACGAAGGCGGTGATTTATGAAGTTTCCAGCGACCATTGAGAGGCTTAGTCGATGAGACCGTTGCCCACCGAACTCCTGCGCAGTTTCGTCATGGTGGCGCAGACGGCCAGCTTCACGGCGGCGTCGGAACACCTGTGCCTGTCACAATCGACCGTCAGCCAGCACATTCGCCGGCTGGAGGATCTGGTCGGCGTGCCCTTGTTCGAGCGCGACACGCGCAACGTGCGGCTGTCGCAGCAGGGCGATGCCTTGCATCGTTACGCCGTGCGCATTCTCGAACTGATGGACGAGGCGATGACCACCGTCTGCGGTCCGCCGTTGAACGGTACCGTGAGGCTTGGACTTCCCGAGGATTTCGCCTCATCGCGACTCGCCGGCGCGCTGGGAAGTTTCGTGCGGCGTAATCCCGATGTGGATCTCGTCATCCGCACGGGGTTGAGCGGCGACCTGTTTCGCGAACTCGACGAGAACAAGCACGATCTCGTCTTCGCCAAGCGCCTCAGCGGCAGCCAGCGCGGCTATGTGGTGAAGAGCGAGCCGCTGTACTGGTGCGGAAGCGCGTCATCGTCGCTGCGTGGCGATGCACCGTTGCTTCCTTTGGCCGTCCATCCGGAACCGAGCATCACGCGTTCTCGCATCTTCGAGGCGCTGAAGACGGCCAACCGTTCCTATCGCGTCGCGGTGGTCAGCAGCAGCATCATGGTGATCCAGGCTGCAGTGATGGCTGGCTTGGGCGTGAGCGCCTTCACCGGCTATGCCATGCCCGAGGGCATCGTGCGCCTTGACGATGATCTGCCGCCGCTGGGCGTGCTCGACTACGTGATCGATCGGCAGGCATCGATCTCGCAGGCAGCCCAGGCGCTGGAGCGCGTGCTGGCGGATGCGGCGAAGGAGCTTTGAGCAACCCTTCGCCGCCGCTGTTCAATCGAGATGCCGGTGGAAGAATTCGTAGGTGCGGTTGTTCGCGAGCGCGGCGGCTTGCGCGTCGTAATGCGTGCCGGTGTGGCGGGCGAACGCATGGCTGCAGCCGGGATAGCTGTAGATGGTCACGTTGTCCTTGTGCGCAAACGCAGCCTTGATCTGCGCTTGTGCGGGCTTGGAGATGAATTCGTCTTCCTCGCCCAGATGCATGATCAATGGCGCCTTGATGGCCGGCGCTTCGGCCAGGTATTTCTCGGTGCCGCCGCCGTAATACTCCACGCCGGCATCCACACCTGAGCGCGCGGCGGTGAGGAAGGTCATCAGGCCACCCAGGCAGTAGCCCATCACGCCAACCTTGCCGGTGCATCCTTCCAGGTTGCGCGCCGCGGCGACCACGGCAGCGACGTCGCGCGCGCCGGCATCGAAATCGTAGGCCGCGTATAACGACAGGCCTTTTTTCCAGTCCGATTCCGACCATTCGTTCAAATCCAGTCCCGGCTCCATGCGCCAGAACAGGTCAGGGCACACGGCGATGAAACCTTGTTCCGCCAGTTCGCGGCAGGATTGGCGAAGGTCGTTGTTGATGCCGAAGATTTCCTGCAGGACCACCACAGCGGGTGCAGGCGTTTTGTCGGGATAGTCGATGTAGAGGCGAAAGCTGCCCTCGTCGGTGGAAAGAGTGTGGTACTCGCCCATGGGATTCTCCGGGAGTGAGTCGCCCTGCCGATGCGGCAGGGCGACGTGGGCCTGGCCATCAGGCGATGGCGCGCACCCTGAAGGACTTCGTCGCACGCACGGCCAGCACGATGAAGACGATCAGCACGACCAGTTGCGTGGCGCCGAACAGCTTCTGGCGAAGGTCTGGCGGAAGGCTGCTCAGAACAGACCACTTCGCGAAGATCTGCGCGACCAGCACGAACACCAGAAAGTACTCGCTGATGACGATGCCGATGGGGAATTGCGCGGTCCAGAAGCCGGAACGGCCGATGGAGCGGCGCGCCACGATGGTCCAGGCCAGCACGATCAACGCAATGATGCCCACGATGATGGCGGGCGTGACGCCATGAAACGGAAAGAAGAAACCCGTGACGCTGGTGATCACGGCTGTCCAGAGGAAGGTCGTGATCGCGCCCGAGCGATAGCGGCCGATCATCAGGTCGCGAATGGCCCAAAGGCCTGCAACGATCGCCACCAGACTGATCAAGGTGTGGAAAGCGGTGAGCCAACCCAGTGCGGTATTCATGCATGCGCTCCGTTGTGGTGTCGCGGGAACAAACGTGGGCGCGGCTCGCGCTGGGGCGATGCGTCGCGATGCCGGCCATGGGCTGTTGCACTGTTGCTGTGCTGCGAGGTCCGGCGCCCCTTCGCCGGTGAACGGCGTTGTGGCCGCACCCATCTACTATGCGCCCGGTCTCGGCGCCGCCTCAACCGGCCATTGGTATATCCGTGGCGCCCGGCTGCTCGGCGGAACGCGCAAGCGCCCCGGGATGGTGGCCTTGGCACAGTCCCGCGGCCATGGACAGTTCTTGTAAAGCGCCGGGCGCAAAGGGCATATTGGCTGGGCAGCAGTTCGCCGTTGGGAGAAGTCATGCGGGTCCGCCTCGAAGATGTAGCGCGCGCGACGGGTGTCTCGCCAAAAACGGTTTCCCGCGTCCTCAACGAAGAATCCTCGGTGAAGGAATCCACCCGCCAGAAGGTGCTGGCGGCGATGGAATCGATGAATTACCGCCCCAGCCCCGCGGCACGCGGGCTGGCCGGCAGCCGCTCGTTCCTGGTTGCCATGCTTTATGACAACAACGACAACCCGGCCTCGACCTATCTGGCCGAGGTGCAGGACGGCGTGCTCGATGCGTGCGATGCGCACCGCTACAGCATGATGGCCTGCCCGCTGCGCATGCGCGGGCAGGATTTCATCCGCCGCGTGGATGCGCTGGTGTTCGATCACCACATCGAAGGCGTGATCATGACGCCGCCGCTCACCGACTACGCGCCGCTGCTGCAGCGTTTGAAGGAGCACGGCGTGCCGCATTCGAGCATTTCGCCGGTGCATCGCGAAGCGTCCATCGGCGTGTGCATGGACGAGCAACAGGCGGCGAAGGCGATGGTGATGCATCTGGTGGAGCTGGGCCATCGCCGCATCGCGCACATCGTGGGCATCGCCAACCACGGCGCCAGCCGCTGGCGCATGGCCGGCTACAAGGATGCGCTGGCAGCCGCCGGGTTGCCGTTCGATCCGCAATACGTGGTGCAGGGCGAATTCTCGTTCGGTTCGGGCGTGCTCGCTGCGCGCGAACTGTTTGCGCTGCCCGAGCTGCCCACCGCCATCTTCGCCGCCAACGACGACATGGCCGCCGGCGTGATGTGGGCCGCCAACGAGCGCGGGCTGAAAGTGCCGCGCGATCTCTCCGTCTGCGGCTTCGACGATACGCCGCTGGCCACGCAGCTGTGGCCGCCGCTGACCACGGTGCGCCAGCCCAGCCGTGACATGGGCAAGCTGGCGGCACTGCAGCTGATGGAAGTGTTGCGCGGTCGCGGGCCTGGCCTGCTGGTGCAGGTGCCGTACGCGTTGCAGCTGCGCGAATCGACGGCGGCAGCGCCGTAAGTTCTCTAGAGACTTCATTTCTCGCCAACTCTTCCCGCCACGCCACCGTCATTCACGCGAAGGCGGGAATCCAGCGCCTTTCCGCGGCGCCCAAAAGGCACTGGATTCCCGCCTTCGCGGGAACGACGGGAAGGGGCGCCGGATGATGGGGCCAGCCGAGGCGGCTCAGAGCTCGACGCAGTTCCCCGCTTAAATTCGGCCGAGTGTCTCTGCTTAAGCAATTGTTTTAATTGAAATCTTCGCAAGCTCGTTGAGTATGCGGCCCGGCTACCGGGCTTGTTGCATCGCGAATTGACAGCGCTGTCATTTCTGTCAGGCTCCGGACCGACTGGCTCCAAGGGGGAGCCATCCCCCCTGTCTGATGGAGAGAGCCGTGCGGGCTTCCGTTCGTCGTTTGCGTTGTGTTCCGACCGTTCTTGCCGTGGCTCTGGCGTGCACCGTGGGTGTGGCCTGCGCCGACGATGCGTCGACCGTGCACCCTGATAGCTGGCCGCGCGCCACCTGGCCGTTCCCCAAGGACGCAGTGCTGGAACAACGCGTCGCTGCGTTGATGGCGAAGATGACGGTGGAGGAAAAGGTGGGCCAGTTGATCCAGGCCGACATCCTCAGCGTGACGCCGGACGATGTGCGCAAGTATCGCCTCGGCGCCATCCTCGCCGGCGGCAATTCCAAGCCCAACGGACAACTCACCGCCACCGTGGCGCAATGGCAGGCGCTGTCCGATGCGTTCTATCGTGCGTCGATGGATACGAGCGGCGGCCATCAGGCGATCCCGCTGCTGTTCGGCATCGACGCCGTGCACGGCCACAACAACGCCGTCGGCGCCACGTTGTTCCCGCAGAATTCGGCGCTGGGCAGCGCGCACGATCCGGAACTGATCCGCCAGATCGGCGAGGCTACCGCCGCCGAGACGCGCGCCACCGGCATCAACTGGAGTTTCGCGCCCACGCTCGCCGTGCCGCAGGACGTGCGTTGGGGTCGTTCGTACGAAGGTTATTCGCAGGACCCGAAACTCGTGGCGCAATACGCCACTGCGATGGTGGAAGGCCTGCAGGGCAAGGTGGGCACGCCGCAGTTTCTCGATGGCGCGCACGTGCTCGCCTCCGCCAAGCATTTCATCGCCGATGGCGGCACCAAGAACGGCAAGGACCAGGGCGATGCGCAGGTCAGTGAAGCGACGCTGCGTGAAATCCACGCGGCGGGTTATCCGCCGGCCATCGATGCAGGCGTGCAGACCGTGATGGCGTCGTTCTCGAGCTGGAACGGCACCAAGATGTCCGGCAACAAGGCGCTGATCACCGACGTGCTCAAGCAGCGCATGGATTTCCAGGGCCTGGTGGTGGGCGACTGGAACTCGCACGGGCAAGTGCCGGGCTGCGCGAACGACGATTGCCCGGCGTCGTTCAACGCCGGCCTCGACATGCTGATGGCGCCGGACAGCTGGCGCGGCCTGTATGAGCACACGCTGGCCGAAGTGAAGTCGGGCGTGATTCCACAGACGCGACTGGACGACGCCGTGGCCCGCATCCTGCGCGTGAAATTCCGCGCCGGGCTGTTCGACAACGGTGCCCCTTCGACGCAAACCATCGCGCAGAAAGCGGCCGATGTCGTCGGCAGTCCGGCCCATCGCGCCATCGCACGTCGTGCGGTGCGCGAATCGCTGGTGCTGTTGAAGAACAACGGCGGCGTGCTGCCGCTGGATCCACGCAAGCACCTGCTCATTGCCGGCGATGGTGCTGACAACATTTCGCGCCAGAGCGGCGGTTGGACGCTCAACTGGCAGGGCACGGGCCTGAAGAACGAGAACTTCCCGGGCGCGCAGTCCATCGGCGCCGGATTCGTGGAGCAAGTGAAAGCGGCAGGCGGTTCAGCCGAAATCGAAACGGACGGCCATTTCACCACCAAGCCGGACGTGGCCGTGGTGGTGTTCGGTGAAGATCCTTACGCGGAATTCCAGGGTGACATTCCCAACCTGCTGTTCCATCCGGGCGATGATCACGAGCTGGAATTGATTCGCCGCCTGCGCGGCCAGGGCATTCCCGTGGTGGCCGTATTCCTCAGTGGTCGTCCGCTGTGGATGAATCGCGAGATCAATGCGGCCGATGCCTTCGTCGCCGCGTGGCTGCCAGGCAGCGAAGGTGGCGGCGTCGCGGACGTGCTGTTGCGCAAGCGCGACGGCAGCATCGGCAACGACGTGCATGGCAAGCTGGCTTATGCGTGGCCGAGCACGGCCGTGGTGGGACAGGGCAAGCCGCAGTTCGCGCTGGGTTACGGCCTCACCTATGCCGATCACGCGCAAGTGACCAAACTTTCTGAGACATCGGGCATCAGCGGCGAGCAGATTCCGGTGGGCAACTATCTCGATCGCGGCAAGGCCGTGCATGGCTACACGTTCACGCTGATCGGTGCGCGTGGCGCGTCCATCACGGGCGATGTGTCGCCGGCCACCACGACGGACGGCGCGTTGCACATGGCGGCGCTCGACTACAAGGCGCAGGAAGATGCACGCCGCTTCACCTGGGCTGCGGACAACGCGCAGCTCGCCATCCATGCACGCGCGCCGCTCGATCTCGATCGCGAAACCAACGGCGACGTGTTGTTGGTGACCACGCTGCGCGTCGATGCGCTGCCGACACAGGATGTGTGGGTGGGCATGGCATGCGGTGCGCATTGCCAGGGCCATGTGTCGCTGGGCAAGACGCTGGCGACGTTGCCGCGGGCGCAGTGGACGCGCGTGGGCGTGCCGCTGAAATGCCTGCGCGCCGCGGGCGCCGACATGCATCACATCGACCAGCCGTTTGCGTGGGGCGCCGGCAAAGGCACGGACATCGCCATCGCCCGCGTGGCGCTGGGAACGGATGTCGATCAGGTGGTCGAGTGCGCCAAGTGAGCGAAGCAGGACAACCGGCAGCCGGGCGCTCGCGCGGCCGGGTGAGGTTGGCCCCGGTGAGGTTCGAGAGAGGGGGCGCGTCAGCGATGACCAAGCCCGGGCGACGGAACAGTCATTTGCTTTTGCATCAAAAACGGCCGTGTGGGCGGACGTGTCATCAAGGGAAAGTGAGTTGCAGCAAGGGCTGCGAAGGTTCCATGGACTTGCTGCCACGCGTCAAGCTTCTACCGGGCAACCGTTCTATGATCCACATGACAGCGCTGTCATCAACCTAAATGACAGCGCTGTCATCGGGGAAGCCAACAAACCAGTCGCCGTCGAGGGCGGTGACGAACAACAATCCGAATGAATTGAGGGGAAGCCAAATGAAGTTGCGCTATTCGGCGTTGTACATCGCCATGTCCCTGGTACTTGCGCCCGGCGCAGTGCTGGCGGCGGATCAGGATGCAGCGCCGCAGAGCGCGCCTTCGCAAAATGCCACGCCGCCTGCCGAGCGTAAGGTGAAGCAGCTCGACGCGATCGAGGTGAGTGCGACCAAGAGCGAGACGCTGCTGCAGAAGACGCCAGTGGCGGTGAGCGCGATCACGCCCGATACGCTCGACAAAGAGCGCGTGATGACCGTGCAGGATCTCACCAAGCTCGTGCCGGGCCTGCAGGGCACCAGTCAGGGCGACCACGGCGTGGTCACGCTGACCTTGCGCGGCATCGGCAACGACAGCGCGAAAACCGAATACGCCGATCCGGAAGTGGCCACCTTCGTCGACGGCGTGTACGCGCCGCGCGCCGAAGCTGCCTCCGGCCTGCTGCTGGACATGGATGGCGTCGAAGTGCTGCGCGGCCCGCAGGGCACGCTGTGGGGTCGCAACTCCACCGCAGGCGCAATCAGCTTCCAGACGGCCAAACCTGATATCACCGCGGGCTTCTACGGCAATGCGCAGGTGGAAGCGGGCAACTTCAACCAGCTGGGTGCGCGCGCCGCGTTCAACCTGCCGATCAGCAGCACCTTCGCCATGCGCGTGGCCGTGGTGCACGAGCAGCACGACGGTTACGTCGATTACCAGAATCCGTCGAGCGAACTGCCCAGCGTGGCGCAGCAGCAGGCGGCGTACCTTGCCTCGCCCGCGTCGGGCGGCACGCTGACCAATTTCAAGCCGATCGATCCCAGCCAGTACGTGCAGGGCGGCAAGAAGTACAACTCGCAGGATCAGTCCGCCGCGCGCGTGAGCGCGTTGTGGCAGCCCAGCGATTCGTTCAAGTGGAACCTCTCCTATGAGTACTTCCTCGATCGCGGCACGCCGGACCTCAGCCTGATGCAGACGCCGCGTCAGGGCCAGGATTTCTGGTCCGCTCTGATCGACACGGCGCCGTACCTGGACCGCACGTCCAAGACGGTGCGCAGCCGCATGGACTGGAACATCAACGAGGGCATGGAGCTGAGCTATATCGCCGGCTACAACCGCTACTCGGGCAAGAGCGACTTCGACCAGGACGTGGGCGTCAGCGTGCCCACCAGCTTCACCACCAACGGCGTATACCAGGACGACCGCACCAACTACTCCAACTACGAAAGCTGGAGCCAGGAAGTGGACCTGAAGTCCACCGGCCCGCAGACCTTGGACTGGATCGTGGGCGCGTACTACGGCTACGAAGACAACAACATCCGCTTCGACATCCCCATCATGAACGGCACCAAGTACGGTTCCGTGAACTGGCAGGGTTCCTTCATCCAGCCGAAGGAAACGGTGGAGTCGTATGCGCTGTTCGGCCAGGCCACGTGGCACATCAGCGATCACTGGCGCCTGACCGGTGGTGCGCGCTGGTCGCATGACGACAAGGAAAACAAGGGCGGCATCAATTGGGGTTGGAACTACGATCCCACCGTGCCGCAGCTGCCAATCTCGCCGGGCGTGTATCCGGATCCGTCCAACGGCTTCAGCATCTCGCAGCGAAACACCGCCAAGTACAGCAAGAGCAAGCCGACCTGGCTGGTGCGCGTGGATACCGACGTCGGCGCCAACGGCCTGCTGTACGCCAGCGTGTCCACCGGCTACAAGTCCGGCGGCACGCAGGACGCGGGCACGCTGTACAAGCCCGAGACGCTGACCAACTATGAAATCGGCAGCAAGTTCAGCTTCCTCGATGGCCGCATGACGTGGAACTCGGCCATCTATTACGAAGACTTCAAGAACTTCCAGCTGTCTGCGCCTATCGTCTATCCGGACGGCAACCACGGCCTGGGCTTCTCCAACGTGGGCGGCAGCACCAAGGTGTTCGGCATCGAATCGGAGCTGGCGTATCAGACCAAGGACGACCGCGCCAACCTGATCTTCTCGGCCATTCCGAAGAAGGAACTCGGCACGCTGGTCTACGCGGGCAGCAACGACTACCAGGGCCTGCCCGCGTGTCCGCCGGCGTCCAACCTGGCCAACTGCGCGAACGTCACCGGCAACGACTTGCCGCACGCGCCGAACGTCTCGCTCACCGCGATCTACGAGCATGACTTCCATCTCGGCAACGGTGGCCGCCTCACGCCGCGCATCAGCGCGCAGTACCAGAGTTCGCAGTGGCTGAGCTACTTCAACCTCGGCGAAGGCGACCAGCAGAAGGCGTACACGCGCGGCGATCTCTCGCTGCGCTACACCGAGCCGGGCGACAAGTGGTGGGTCAATGCGTACGTGCAGAACATCTCCGATGGAAAGATCCGCACCAGCGCCGGCCGCTTCCTGATGTCCGATGGCTCGCTGCAGTACGTGTCGCAGTACCTCGCGCCGCGCACCTACGGCCTGCAGTTCGGCGTCTGGTTCTGATGACGTAGGGCGGCCCCATGACGAACACGCCGCACGTGGTTTGCCGTTCTTCAGGCGATGCTCCCGGGAGCATCGCCGCCTCTCCCCTTGAATGGCTTTTTTGCCGGGTCCGCGTGGGGCGGCCCGGCAGTTCTTTCTTACTATCGTCTGCGGTTGCATCGCCGCGGCGCGCTGGCGATCCCGCCAGCCGGGAGACACCATGGCTCGTCTGAAGAAAGTGCTGATCGTGGGCGGCGGCACCGCCGGCTGGCTCGCCGCGTGCTATCTCGCCAAGGCGGTGAATGCCGTCGATCCGAATGGCGTGCAGGTGCACCTGGTGGAATCGCCGGACATCGGCCTGCTCGGCGTGGGCGAGGCGACGTTTCCCTCCATTCGCGGCACGCTCTCGGCCATTGGCCTGGACGAGCGACGTTTTCTCGTGGGCGCCACGGCGACCTACAAGCAAGGCATCCACTATCGCCATTGGGTGCGCCCGCCCGGTACGCCCGGTGCGGATCACTTCTTTCATCCGTTCAATGCACCGAGCCAGCGCCCTGGTGGCCCGGAGTTGTTGCCATACTGGCTGCTCGGCGCCGCGCCGGAAGGCATGCCGTTCGCCGATGCGGTGTCGATGCAGACCACGCTGGTCGATCACTCGCGCGGACCCAAGCGTTTCAAGGACCCCGATTACCAGGGGCCGATGAACCACGCTTTCCATTTCGATGCCGCGTGCTTTGCGCGCGTGCTCGCCGAACACGGCCAGGAAACGCTGGGCGTGAAACGCCACATCGCCACGGTGGAGCGCACGGAGCTCGATGAGCACGGCGCCATCGCCCGCGTGGTGACGAAGGAGCTCGGTGACCTCACGGCGGATCTCTACGTCGACTGCACCGGCCTCAAGGGCATGCTGATCGGCAACGTGATGCAATCGCCGTTCCGCAGTCGCGCCGACGTGCTGTTCGCGGATCGCGCCGTGGCCATCCAGGTGCCCTACGAAAAGCCCGATTCACCCATTCCTTCGTACACCATTTCCACCGCGCAGGAAGCCGGCTGGATCTGGGATATCGGCTTGCAGAAGCGTCGCGGCGCGGGCTACGTGTACTCCTCGCGACACACCGATGTCGAGCGCGCCGAAGCCGTATTCCGCAAGTATCTCGGCCCGGCTGCCGACGGCCTCAAGGCGTTCCACATCAAGTTCGAAACCGGTTATCGCCCGGAACACTGGCGCAAGAACTGCGTGGCAGTCGGCCTGGCCGGTGGTTTCGTGGAGCCGCTGGAATCCACCGGCATCGCGCTGATCGAGCTGGCGACCTATCTGCTCACGCACCTGTTGCCAAGCGACACGGACGCGATGGAACTGGCGGCGCGCCACTTCAACGAGATGATGATCGCGCGCTATGACCGCATCATCGACTTTATCAAGATGCACTACTGCCTCAGCCAGCGGCGCGATTCCCAGTTCTGGATCGACAACACCGATTCGGCCAGCATCCCGCGGACGCTGCAGGACAAGCTGGCGCAATGGAAGCAGCGGCCGCCGCATCGCCTGGACTTCGTCAGCGACCTGGAGATGTTCCTCGTCTCCAGCTGGCAATACGTGCTCTACGGCATGGAGTTCAAGACAGACTTGTCGGCCATGCGCAGCGCCTACCCGCGCGTGGACGAAGCGCGGCAGGAATTCCGCAACATCCAGCTCGCCGCGTCGCAGGCGCTGCACGATCTGCCCGACCACCGCGCGCTGGTGGAGCAGATGTGCCGCGAGTATCGCGAGCGTGCGGGGCTCGAGGGCGCGGTCGCGTAGTAGCGGAGCGACCGCGGTTCAATGCAAGCACGCCAGCGCCGCAGCAGGGCGCTGGCGTGCACTGGCTCATCGCCCGTAGTGAACGTCGCCGATGGCGTGGTCCACGGCCGCTTCGGCCTGATCCACGTGCATCAAGGCGCGATGCTTCAGCTCGCGCGACTGCGGGTCATCTTCTTCGCGATCAATGTCGTTGTGCACCTTGGCCAGCAGCTGCGCGGCCTGGTGCAGGCGTCCCGGCTGGTCCATGCCCGTATCCACGGGCGGATGATCATCGAGATTCTTGCCGTCGTCATACGCAGCGTGTTTGATCTCGCCGATCGCGCGATCAATTTCGGAGATGGCGATGTCTTCCTGGCTGCTCACCGCAGCATCGCCCGGGCGATGCGAGAGCATCCAGCGCGCCGCGCGCAAATCGGACAGCGCGTGCAGGTAAGCCGGGTGGCGACCCGGCATATCGGCGTGGGCAGCCAACGGCAACAACACGGCCAGACTGGTCGTCAACATCATGCGCTTGTACAGCAATTTCATGCGGCCCCCTTGGGTTGGAAAGTCGCCGCATTATTCGGTGATGTCACTTGCGCATGGCTTGCTTTGAAGACCACGCGTTTAACCGGCAGTTGGCGAGGCTTCGCTCAGCTCGCCAACCGGCATGAAGCACGCTTCCACGCAGCGTTGCTCGAATGCGTGGAGTCAGTTCGCTTCAAACGTAGCGATCGGCCAACGCATCCGTCGCGCTCACCAGTACATCGACAATCGCAGGATCAGCCGCGCTGTGTCCTGCGAGCACGATATGGAACGCTGCTTCGGGCCACGCCGTGGCCAGATCGTGCGCGCTCTTCACCGGACAGATGATGTCGTAGCGGCCGTGCACGATGGTGGTTGGAATATGGCGCACGCGATCGACATCGCGCAGCAGCTGGTCCGGTTCGAGGAACACCTTGTGGCGGAAATAGTGTGCTTCCGCACGCGACACGCTGACGGCAACATGCGGCTCGCCCTGCGTGCTCGGCTCGTCGGGGTCGTGCAGCAGCGTGGTGCTGCCGCCTTCCCAGTCGCCCCAGGCCATGGCGGCGGCGACACGCACGGCTTCGTCGTCGCTGTCCAGGCGACGCCAGTAGGCTTCCACCATGTTGTCGCGTTCGTTTTCGGGAATATGAGCGACGTAGCGTTCCCAGCGCTCCGGAAAGATCCAGCGCGCGCCGCCATCGAGTTCGTTGAACCAGCGCAGCTCGCCCGGACGACCGAGGAAGATGCCGCGCAACACCAACCCCAGCACGCGTTCCGGATGCTTCTGCGCATAAGCAAGCGCCAGCGTCGAGCCCCACGAACCACCGAACACCACCCAGCGTTCGATGCCGAAGTGCTCGCGGATCGCTTCGATATCGCTCACCAGGTGCCAGGTGGTGTTGTCACGCAACTCCGCATGCGGCGTCGACTTGCCTGCGCCGCGCTGATCGAACAGCACGATGCGGTAGCGCGCGGGATCGAAGAAGCGGCGATGATACGGCGATACGCCTGCACCTGGGCCGCCGTGCAGGAATATCACCGGCAGGCCATTCGGATTGCCGCATTCCTCGATGTGCAGCTCGTGGATATCGTCCACGCGCAGCCGCTGGGTGCGATAGGGCTCGATCTCGGGGTATAGCTCGCGCATGCTCGTGTCTCCTGGCGATGCGGCGAGCATAGCGAGAGCGAAGGCCAACCGAACAGCGCCCTCGTGAAACGTTTCCCACAAGGGCGCTTGTCACGTGTTCTTCAGGACGTGGGACGACAGCCTGCGCTGCAGGCCAGGTAGGCCGCGCCATGGGGATAGTCGATGGTCATGCGGAAATGCCGGTACACGTTCGCGCCAAGTGCGCCAGCGACTGGGCCGTCCATCATGTTGAGCCAGTTGCCCGGTCGCGCAGTGAAATTGGCGTCCGGCCGCTCGGTGAACCATACCGGCCCCACCTCCCATCCGGCGACCACGAGATGCGGCACTTCGATAAGGCGTGCGCCTTTGCCAGGGCCACGCGAGCCCAGATCGTCACCGTCGTTCACCACGCGCCAGGCCGGGTGCTGGCCATGCCAGCGTTCGAGCTGGCTGGTCGTGATGTACGACGTGACGCCGAAGCCACTCGCCGTCACCTCCGTGCCGGCGATCTTGCCGGCTTCAGTGGGATGCGCGGTGGCGCCTGTATCGAGCAGCAGATCCAGTGGCTTGCCATCGACCTGCACGCTGATGCGCGCAAAGCCGCTCTGCGGCGTGCCTTTGGAGTTGCGCAGCATGCCGAGAGGTGCGCGATGCATATCCGCACTCGATCGCCAGTCGCTCGCTTCCCGCCACAGCTTTCGCGCCGGATAGTCGAACGTCCAAATCTGGCCGGGCAGATAGCCCGAACCAAGCAGACCGTCCATCGAATCGGCCGGTTCTTCGCTGGTGATGACTGCAGGCGCATGGCAAGGCGTAGCGCTGCGAGTGGGCAGCCCCTGGCCTTCGCGATAGTCGAGCGTCGTGACGACTTCAAGAGACTCGTCATCCACCGTGCAAGGCCTGGATGTCAGCGCAGCACGCGTGACGCCCGCCTTGAACATCACGAACCAGCCACCGCTACCGCCGCCACCGGTATCGACCAGCAATCGCAGCACATGCCCATTGGCGAGCGTAGGCGTCGCATAGAAATGCCCCGCCTCATACGTCGCGGGCACTTCCACTCGCTGCTGTGCGTTGGCCGTTGCGCTTGCAACGGCCAACATCACACCGAAAGAAACTGCGCGCTTCGCCATGCCACATCCTTGTGCAATGAATGGATGGCTGGATCGTAGCGGATCAGAGCTTGTAGTTGAGACCGAACATCACCGTGCGTCCCCAGGTGTTGTAGTCGAGCGGACGGCCGACTTCCACGCCGTTCGGCAGTCCGGAGATCTGCGCGGTCTTGTACGCCGAGTTGGTGAGGTTGTAGACCTGCAGCAACACCGACAAACCGTTCCAGTTGCCCTGGGTGAAGTTGTAGCCGGCCTGGAAATCCGTCTGCTTGTCGGCCAGTATCTTCTGATAGCCCAACTGGTCGAACAGCGCGATGGCTTCGCCGGTGAACGACGAGCGATAGCGTTCGGAAATGCGGAACGACCAGCCGTACTTCTCATAGTAGAACGCCAGGTTTGCCACTTTGCGCGAGAGGCCCGGCAGGGTGGACGGCGCGCCGGGAATCGAGCTCACCGAACTCACCGGCACGGTGCTGTTGGTCAGCGAGAAATTCGCCTGCATGCCGAAGCCGTCGAGCGGACGGGCAATCAGTGCGCCTTCGAGCGCACCGGACAATTCCAGGCCTTCCATGCGGCCGCCGGTGCCGTTTTCCGGCGTGGTGAACGAGCCGATGTTGCTGGTTGGTACCAGCGTGGGATCGTTGTTGACGTACTTGGAGAAGTCGTAGTCGAGCACGGTCTGGTTGTAGATGTAGTTCAACAGGTTCTTGTTGAACACCGCCACGGCCACATAGCTGGACTTGCCGAAATACTTCTCCCACGACAGGTCGGTGCCCACCGCCACATAGGGCTTGAGCTCGGGATTGCCGCCGCTGCCGGTCCACAGCACCTGGCCGGCCGCGGGGCCATCGGTGACCTGGTACACGCCGGCGGAGGTGGCGACCTTCTCGTCGTCGATACGTCCGCGCGTCATGGTCTTGGCGAAACCGAAACGCAGGTATTGCTGGTCGGCGATCTCGGCCGCCAGATTCAGGCTGGGCAGCACATTGTTGTACGTGGTGCCGCCGCTGATGTTGCCCACCAGCGTGTTGCCGTTGGTCTGCAGCGCAGTGGACGACTGGTCGGTGTGCACGAACTGCACGCCCACGTTGCCGCGCAGCGGCACGCTGCCCAGCATGGTGTCGATGTTGAACTTCACGTACGCCACCGGCACTTTTTCCTCGACGCTGTAATTGCGCGCCCAGTCGCCCTGGCCGTTGCCATCGGTGAGATAGAACTGGTTGTTCAACGCCGCCAGCACGTTGTAGTTGAGAATGGGCCCGATGCCGCCGTAGTTGATCGAGGTGGGGCCGTACAGATAGCCCGGATTCACCGGCGCGGCATAACCCGGCTGATAGGTGCTGCCAGTGGAGCCGTTGCCGTTGAGCCACGCGAATTGGACGTCCGCCGACTTGGTCTTCTTGCGGTCGGAGTAGTTCACGCCCACGTCAACGGTGCTGAAGATCCAGCCCACCGGATGCGAGACTTGCAAGCGAATGGCCTTGATCCTGTCGTTCTGGTGATCGAACTCCTGGCGGCCGTTGTAACCGTAGCCATCGGGGTCGGTGAACTGGATGCCCGACGGATCGGCCAGGTTCACCCCAGCGTTGAAATCCGGGAAGCCGTAGTTGAGCGGCGTGGCGAACTGCACCGTGGTGGTGCCCTGGTCGGGAATGCCGGCGAACAGGTAGGCGTCGTGCAGATCCTTCTTGGCGCTGGAATAGGACAGGTCCGCCACGCCCTGCCAACCGCCGCCGAATTCGAACTGGTTGTTCCAGCCCACCGAGAACAGCTTGTCGTGTTCCTTGGTGTATTCGTTCTGCAGGATCGGCCGGATGCCATCCATGGTGCCGGTGGTGACCACTGGATACGGCTGCGACGGCACCACGCCCACGTTGCTGTACACGGCAGGGCCGGCGTTGTCGTACGGGCCGCTGGCCCACTGCACGCCGTTGGTGGTCTTCTTCTCGTTGAAGGTGGAGTAGTAGGTGTCGAGCGTGCCGTGGTACCAGTCGTTCGGCGCCCATTCGAGCACGGCCATCAGGCCGTTGCGCAACTGGTTCTCCGACTGCGCGCGCAGCTGCATGCCTTCCTGCGAGAGCACGCCGTCGGGCAGGCCCGGCGAATGCGGTCCGCCCCACGCATCCTCGATGCTGCCCGGACCGTTGTTGAGGCTCCACCACCACGCCTGGTACTGCTTCTCCTGGATCGGCGAATCGAGTTGCGCAAAACCGATGGCCAGGCCCAGCGTGTGATCGAGGAACTGGTCGACGTACGAAAAACTCGCGCGATGGCCCAGGTCGCCCACGCCCGAGCCCGGATTGTTCTTGCCGTTGGTGGTGTATTCGCCGCGCAGGTTGGCCACGATGGTGCGCGTGGAAAGATCCAGCGGCTTGAGCGTGTGCAGGTCCACCGTGCCAGACAGGCCTTGGCCGATCAGGCTTGCGTCGGGCGTTTTGTATACCGCCGCGCCGCTGATGAGTTCGGCCGGATACTGGTCGTATTCCACGCCGCGGTTTTCGCCGATGGTGGCCTGCTCGCGACCGTTGAGCGTGGTGCCGGCAAAATCGGGCGCCAGGCCGCGAATGGAAATCTGGTTCGCGCGGCCATCCACGCGTTGCGTGGCCAGGCCGGGCAGGCGCGCCAGGCTTTCGGCGATGCTCGCATCGGGCAGCTTGCCAATGTCTTCGGCGGAGATGGCCTCGATGATGTTGTCCGAATTCATCTTGGCCTTGATCGAATTCTCGATGCTGCCCGCGATGCCGGTGACGGTGATGGCGTCGAGCGTGGCGGCGCGATCCTCCGATTTCGGCAACGGGTTCTGCTCGGACTTCGCCGGCTTCTTCGCTGGCGTGGCCTGCGTGTCCTGCGGCGTAGACGATGTGTCCTGCGCCTGCTGTGCGCGAGCCGGCTGCGCACTCGCCAGGGCGAGCAGCGCCGTGGCGCAGGCGATGGCGAGCGGGCGCTTGGCCCCCTTGATGCGTGTGACGAGAACCTGCGAGCGGCGACCGTTCATGCCCTTCCCCATGTGTCGTTATTGGAATGGCTGTGCTCCCCAGCACAGCGGGCGGAAACGCACCTCGCCTGACCGGCAAATTCTTGCGGTCACGCGATTGGGCGGTAGGTTTCTGCGTGGGGCGGGAGCATGAGCGAGAGAAATTGCTGCGTCATCATGCGACGCAGCAAGCTCGGTCATGTTGCTGAAGGAGGGCGCGCCTCTCGTTCAGCGTGTTGGACAAAGCGTGATCACTTGCCCGGCGAGGACGTGCACCCGGCGATGATGGGCGCGGCGTTCGGGTCGGCCATCAAGTCGTAGAGATCGCCGTGGTTGCCCTTGGTCCACCACGCGTAGTGGCCGGCGACGTACTTCACGCCGGAACCGGCCAGCGTGTCGACGAACAACATCGCCTTGTCCTTCACCAGCAGCAGGGCAAAGCTCTGTCCGCCCTGCGTGTTGTAGTAGGTGACCTTCAGCGACTTGCCGCCCTGGCACTGGTAGTTGCGCACCAGCGTGGCATCGATCGGAACCTCGGGCACGTTCAGCGCGTCGGCCATGGCGACCGTCGCGGCCAGCGATGCCATCGCTCCCATGGCCGCGCGCGCGGCGTGACGATGCAGTGTGTTCATGGCTTACTTCACCTCGTCGTAGACGTATTCGTGCTGGTCGTCGCGCAGCACCAGCTTGCGCCTGTCGGCCGTGCCCGCGACCACGAATTCGAAACCGTCGGTACCCGGCGAGATGGTGACGAACGACAGCGAACCATCGTCGTTCCGGCGCGACGCCACCTCGCTGTGCCACGCGCCGAAATTGAATACCGCGTTCTTGCCGTTGCGATCCACCTGGATGCTGCCCACCGACGGATTGCGGTAGTCGTTTGCCAGCTTCGCCACCTCCGCCGGGTCGGCCGGCACGGTGAGGCGTTTGCGCTCGGCGGCAATCTGCGCCTTGAGGCGTTTGACGCCGGCATCGATGTCGCCCTGCGCCAGCGGCTTGCCGTCGAACAACACTTCCAGCAGGCGCCGCTGGAACGGCCCGCGAATGAACACGCCGGCATCGGCGTTGGTGAGGATCACCGCGCCCACGCCTTGCTCCGGCAGCCACATCATGTCCGAGTGAAAGCCGGCCAGGTCGCCGCCGTGATGCACCACCGGCACGCCCCAGGTGTGATCCACCATCAGGCCCATGCCGTAAGTGGCGGTGGTGCCCAGCGCTACGTTGGGCTTGCGGCGTTCGAGCAAGGCCAGGGTCGAGACATAGCGCTCGCCGTCAGGCAGCACGCCGTTGGCCAGCTCCATCTGCACGTAGCGCAGCATGTCGCTCACTGCGCTCCACGCCGCGCCCGCGGGGCGCGCGGCGCGAATCGAATCGTTGATGCCCATGCCGGCGACGGCGGTGTGGCCATCCACATCCAGGCCATGCGGCGTGGCATGGTTGCCGAGCAGCGCGCGGTCGTAGTCGAAGGTGGTGATCTTCATGCCGAGCGGATCGAACACCTGCTTCTGCATCGCCAGGTCGTAGGCCGCGCCCAGTTCCATGTCCGGATACAGCACGTGGCCGCCGATGTAGCCCGCGGCCGCGGCCATCAGGTTGGAATACTGGAACAGCTCGCCGAACTTGCTGGTGGGCTGCATGCCGGACAAGGCCCGCAATACCGTGGCAGGCGTGGCATCGCGGCTGTTGAGCAGCCACTCCATGTCCTGCCGCGGCATGCCGGTGCAGGCGCAGATGAGATGGCGCATCAACACCTGTTTCGTCGTTGCTGCATCGCCCAGCTTGAAGGTGGGCATCACCTGCACCACCGGCGTGTTCCAGGTGAATTTCTTCTGGTCCACCTCGCGCGCCAGCATCAGCGTGGTCAGCGCCTTGGTGTTGGAGGCGATCATGAAGAGCGTGTCGGCGTCGACGGTTTCCGGCTTGTTGATCTCGCGTACGCCCAGGCCGCCCGCGAAAACCACCTTGCCGTGATCGATCAGGCCAATGGCCACGCCCGGCACGTCGTATGCCTTGCGTGCGTCGTCCACGAAGGTCTTGAGCGTCTGCACGCGCGCGGCATCGAGTGGATGCGCGCTCTTGCCCGCGAAACTTTCCCGCTTGTAGCCCTTTGGCAGCAGGCGATCGGAAATGGCGCGCAGTTGCGAGGCGCGCTTCTCGCCCACGGCATTGGCCACGTCGTAGATCAGCACCGTGTATTGCTCGCCATGGCGATAGGCGATGGCGGTGACGCCGCGCTTGTCGTTGGCGGACGTCTCGTAGTTGTAGACGCGGATCTGGTCCCAGTCGTCGCGCGGGGCGACATCACTGGCCACCTGCAGCGGCCAGGTTTTGGTGGGCGCGTAGGCTTTCCATGCTTGCGCGACGGCGTCATCGGGCGTGGCGGCCTTCACGTCGACCAGCACGGCCTGCGAGCCTGCTTCGGGCGGGTTGAGCGTCACCTTGTTGCCGCTGGCGTGCAGGGTCCAGTCCGAGGGCACCATGAACTGCGTGCCGGCGGAGGTCGCCTTGGGTGTATCGGCTTTTATCGCGGCGCCTGCGGCTGGCGCCGCAGGTGGCGGCGTGGCGCTGGCCAGCGCCGAGGTAGTCAGTACGAACAGCCCGACGAACGCAACGCAACGCATCAACATGGAGGTACCTCGCAAGGAGAGGGAACACTCGTGCTGGACGTATCGCACCGGCATGGCGCGACACGGCGGGTGATGCCGACGGCTCCGGCGAGTCTACACAGGTTGCGATGTCATGCCAGTGCGTGGGGGCCGCGGGAAGCCTGCCGCAGGCCCGTGCGATGTCCTCGCGATCAGGCGCAGCCGCCGCGTTGAAACATGCTCAGTTCAGGGCGGCGGCGCGCATGCCTTCGCCGCGCACACGGCCGGGACAGCGGCCGCTCACGCGCTTGAACAAGCGACGGAACGCCGCTTCGCTGCTGTAGCCCAGTTGCTGCGCAATGCCCGCCACGGATTGCTGGCGGTCGCGCAACAACTGCTCGGCCACGCTGACGCGCCATTGCGTGACGTACTGGATCGGCGGTTGCTTCATCAGCTGCGTGAAGCGTTCGGCAAACGCCGAGCGCGACATGCAGGCCAGGGCGGCCATCGACTGCATGGTCCAGGCTTTTCCCGGGTGGTCGTGCACTGCTTGCAACACGCGTGCAATGCGCGGATCGGCCAGCGAGGCGAACAGCCCTTGGCGTTCTCCGGTGGTGCGCGAGTATTCGCAGATCGCCAGCGTGAACAGCGCATCGGCAAGCTTGTTGAGCAGCACGTGGCGGCCGGCACAGTCGGCATGCACTACCTCGGCCATGGTCGCGGCCAACTGGCGGAAGGGTGCGCTGGCACTGGCGGCGTGGATGACCATGCACGAAGGCAGGGCGAGATTGAGCGGGTGTTGCGCGGTGCCCGTGAAGCGGAATTCGCCGCAGATCAAACCGGTGTGGTGCAGCTCGTCGGGAACCGTGCCGCTCAGTCGATGCGCCGCGCCGTGCGGGAAGATCACCAGGTCGCCGGTTTCCAGCGTCACGGCCCCGTCGAGTTCGTCGCTCTCCACCTGGCAACGGCCGGTGCCGACGAGATGGAACAGGCCGCACTCGTAACGCGGTGCATCGGCATACCACGAGCCGCATCGATGCAGCTCGGCCACCACCTGCACCTGCAGCATCGACCGGTTGAGCAGCGATTCCAGCGCCGGCGCCACCAGTTGCGGACGGGGGCCGGCGGGTAGCGACGGGTTCGGTTCGATGTACATGGGCTTCCTTCCGGCGGCAGTCTCATGAAGAACTTCGCCGCCGGTGGCTTGCCGGTTACATCGCTACGTTCCAGGCAGGGCCAGCCGGCCAATGAGCCCCTCGTCCAGCCACTGCGCCAGCAGTGCCGCCATGCGGGGCAGGGCGGCCATGCCGTGGCGCTCGGACAAGCGCTCGCACAAGTGTGCGAAGCTTTCGCCGTTCAGGGCGCCCAGCAGGGCGGGAAGTTCGCCCGTCGCCACCTGTCGATAGTGCACGTCCAGCGCCGGCCGCCAGACCAGCAGATGGCGCGGTCGACGCCAGCGACGCAGCGCCGGGCGCGGCTGGCCACGGTCGGCCGCGCGGCGGAACGCATCGACGTTGCAGGTGACGCGCAGCAGCTTTGCGTGCGGCAAGGGATGTAGCCGCAACGTTGCCCATGCGTCGGGAGCGATGCCGGCAAGATCGCCCGTGCTCACGGTGACATGGTCGGCCGCATCGAACGCGCTGGAAATGGCCCAGTCCAGCTGCGCCATCTCGGCCAGTTCGGGCCGGTCGCACCAGGGCGATGCATGCGCAAGAAACGTGGCGAGCCCGTCGCCATGCCAGCGGATATTGAAGTGCGTGGACGGGTGCGCGGCCACGTAGTCGTCCAGCAATCGTGGGAATTTGCGTCCGACCAGCAGGGCGAGGCCCGGAAACTCCGTGGCCAGCGCCTCGCGCAGGCGAATGCGGTAGCCATGCTGGTAGATGGCAAGCCGGCTTGCCTCGTCGGCCTTGTCATCGCCGTGCAATGAACCCGCCAGGGGCGAGGCGCCCACCAGCATGGCGCTGGCCAGTTGCACCTGCATGGCGCGCAGGTCGTTCATGCGGCTTCCTGCATCAGCGCGTCGGCAAGCGAGCGCGCATGGTCGAGTTCCGCGATCAATTCGGCGAGCGGCGGAATGTGGTCGTCGCGCTCGATCATGGTGGAGACGCGGCCAAAGCGGCGCACGGCTTGCACGTAGAGATCCCACACCGCATCCACCACCGGCGCGTCGTGCGTGTCGATCAACAGGTCGCCGCCGTGTTCGTGGCCGGCCAGATGAAACTGCTGCACGCGCGAGGAGGGCAGGCCATCGAGATAGTCGAGCGCGGAGAAGCCGTGGTTGTGCGCGCTCACGTGCACGTTGTTGATGTCGAGCAGGAGCAGGCAATCGGCGCGCTCGGCGACGGCGGCAAGGAACTCCCATTCGGTGAGCTGCGACTGCGCGAAGCTGATGTAGCTCGACACGTTTTCCAGCAGGATGCGCCGGCCGAGCTTGTCCTGCACACGACGCACGCGATCCACCACGTGGCGCAAGGCTTCCTCGGTGTATGGCAGCGGCATCAGGTCATGCAGGTTCACGCCCTGCACGCCGGTCCAGCACAGGTGATCGGAGATCCACGCGGGCTCCACCTGTTTCGCCAGTGCGGCGAGCTGGTCGAGATACGCCATGTCCAGCGGATCGGTGCCGCCGATGGACATCGACACGCCGTGCATCACCAGCGGAAAGCGCTCGCGAAAACGTTCCAGCCAGCGCAGCGGGCGTCCGCCGGGCACCAGATAGTTTTCCGAGACGATCTCCAGCCACTCCACGTTGCCCGGTTCGTCGATCAACGTTTCGTAGTGATCGACACGCAGGCCGAGACCGAAGCCGAGATAAGGCAGCTGGCGGGAAGAAGGCATGGCGTTGCTCGCAGTAAAAAATGCGGGGCTTCCGGGCGATGCCGAAAGCCCCGCGATCACGCTCAGGAGGCCTTGGCGGCTGCCTGGGCGGCGTCACAGTCCTGCTGGCTCTTCTGCATGGTGAAGCCCTGGCCCTTGCAGGCGTTCTGGCCCTTGCAGGCATTGCTGGCCTGCTTGCAGGCGCCGTGGCCCTTGCAGGACGACGAGTTCATGCACTTCACGCTGGCGGTGTCGGCCGTCTTGCCGCCCGCGGTCTTCTCGGCGGCGGAAGCGGACATCGTGGTGACGGCGAACAGACCGGCAACCATCATTGCCATGGCGGCACCGTTGAGCTTGTTGGTCTTCATGGAAACACTCCTGTCATGTCATGACGGCCGCCGATGGCGGCGCGGATAAACAAACGTCGGGCCCGGACACCATGGCCAAGCACTGCCGACCTGAGCATTCTCGACACACCGGTGGCCGACGGCTGTCCCCACGCGTCTGCCTTTTGTGCCCATTCGTCCGGCGATGGGCGCGCCACGCAGGACCGGACGGCGGGCAAGAAAGCATGGACGACCAGCCATGGCGGCAAACCGGGGCGCTTCGCATGATCAGCGCACCTCGCTTTCACGGAACCTCTCCCCATGCGCCCCTTCATCGCCGACAAGGCAACGCATCTGCTCCAATGGCTGCATCGCATCGAGTGGCTGGGACCACTCGTGGTGCGCGTGGTGTTCGGCTACTTCTGGCTGGAAACCGGCATCGCCAAGGTGCACAACCTTGACGGTTTCACCCAGCGCTTCGTGGGCTGGGGCATTCCCTTTCCGGCGTTCAGCGCAGGACTTTCCGCCTGGACCGAACTGGTCGGCGGCCTGCTGATCCTGGTCGGCCTGTTCACGCGCCTGGTGTGCATTCCCATGCTCATCAACATGGCCGTCGCCGTGATCCTGGTGGTGTCGGCCAACCTCACCGGCCTGGACGACTACGTGGAGGCGGACGAGATCGTCTACAGCCTGATCTTCTTCTGGTTGCTCATCAGCGGGCCGGGCAAGGCGAGCCTGGACACCCTGGTGGCGAGGGCGCTGGGCATTCGCACGGCATCCGCCGATGCGTCGCCGGCGCGTTCCGCCATCCCGCTCGTGGCCGACTGACGGCGTCGCACAGGAATCATCGTGAACATCAAGTCTCAAGCGTCCCGCTGGATCGTCGGCATCGCGTTGTCGGTGTCGGCCGGCGTCGCTGGCGCCGACGAAGTGCCCTTCAACCAGGCGGCGTATGCGCAGGCTGTCGCCGCGGGCAAACCCGTGGTGGTGTATCTGCACGCGGACTGGTGCCCTACGTGTCGTGCGCAGCAGCCCATCGTCGATCGCCTGTCGAAGGAGCCGAAGCTCAAGGACGTGACGATCTTCGTGGCTGACTTCGACAAGGAAACGGCGCTGGAGAAATCGCTGAAGGCCAGCCAGCAATCCACCTTCGTAGTGTTCAAGAACGGGCACGAGGTGACGCGTTCCACGGGACAGACGGCGGAACCCGCCATTCGCGCGGTGCTCGAGCAGGCGCTCTGATGGATTTCGGTCTGGGCACGTACGCGCTGGGTTTCGTGGCCGGCATGGCGACGCTGTTGTCGCCCTGCGTGCTTCCCATCCTGCCCATCCTCATTGCGTCGGCCTTGTCGCGGCATCGTTGGGGCGCGGCAGCGCTGGCGTTGGGCTTGAGTCTTTCGTTCGCGTTGACGGGAACCTTTCTCGCCACGCTGGGCGCCTCCATCGGTCTGGATGCAGGCACCTTGCGCATCGCCGCGGCCGTGCTGATGGTGGTGTTCGGCCTGGTGATGGTGTTGCCGCCGTTGCAGCGCGCGTTTGCACGCCTCACCGCACACGTGGGCAACAAGAGCCAGCAGGCATTGGGCTCTGTGCGCGGCGAAGGCGGCTTCAGTCAATTCCTGATCGGCCTGCTGCTGGGCCTGGTGTGGAGCCCGTGCGTTGGCCCCACGCTGGGCGCGGCCACCACGCTGGCGGCGCAGGGCACGCATCTGCCGCAGATCGCCTTGTTGATGCTGCTGTTTGGCCTGGGCGCGGGCTTGCCGTTGCTGGCGCTGAGCACGGTGTCCGGCGCCGCCATGACGCGCGTGCGCGGCTCGCTGATGTCGGTGGGCGGCGTGGCCAAATCCGTGCTTGGCCTGTGCTTCGTGGTGATTGGCGTGCTGGTGATCAGCGGCCTGGATCGCCGCTTCGAAGCGCTGGTGCTTGCCATCAGTCCCGACTGGCTGACGCGCCTCACCACGTCGCTGTGAGGCGCTTGTACTGCGCTAGTGCCACTTCACCGATTGCAGCAGGTCGGAAAGCCCCACCCACAGCAACTGCATGCCGATGCAGAAGGTGACCAGCGCAAACAGGCGCATCACGATCTTGGTGCCGCCCGATCCCAGCCACCGTTCCAGCGTGTCCGCAAAGCGCATGCAGATATAGATGCTGGCGCACAGCACCACCAGCGCGGCGGCCACCCCCAGCAGATGGACGGGCGAGAGGCCTTCCTGTGGCGAGCTGGTGCCCAGCGCGATGGCCACCGAGATGGAGCCGGGCCCCACCATCAGGGGCAGCGTCAACGGATAGAAGGTCTTGGCGGCGAGCGAACCGGTGTGCGCCGAAGGGTTCACTTCCTGGGCCTTCTCGTTGGCGGCGGCATCGTCGTCGGGCTTCTGCAGCAGGTTCCAGCCCGCCACCGCGATGATCATGCCGCCGGCCAGACGCAGCACTGGAATGGAAATGCCGAAGAAGGTGAGCACGTAGGCACCCATCAACAGCGACACCAGCAGGATGGCGAAGCTGTTGGTGGTGATGCGCCAGGCCAGGTCGGTGCGCTCGGCGGGCGTGGTGCCGGGCACCATGCTCAACACGATGAAGGCCGAGCCGATCGGGTTGATCACGGGGAACAGGCCCGTGATGAGCAGCAAGGCGGTCTGGGTGAAATCCTTGAGCATGCGCGCAGCTCCCCGATGCAGGCTTGTGGTGGGAAAACGTAGCACGTCGCTGGGCGACAGCGCCCCTCATGCCTGCGTGTTTGCCTCGTCCTGTGTCGCGAAGCGGTGAAGGATGCCGCCCAAGCTGCGCAAGTCCTGGCTGTTGTGGCTGGCCACGCGATGCAGCGCCTGCGCCGAACCGCCGCGCAGATAGCCCAGCCACGCGGCAGGCGCTTCGGAGCCGGGCAGGTCATCGTCGCGCACCACCTGCAGCAGCTGGCGTTCGGCAGTGGCAAGCCGGCAGTTCTCCCAGGCGCCACGCCAGCGACGCCGCACCGGGTGCAGCAGGTCGATGTGCGCCAGCCCTTCGAGTGGACACGCGCGCTGGTGCAGCCGAAAGCGCGTCTTGAGCAGCGGCGAGTCGTACGACTTGCCGTTGTAGCTCACCAGCACCGCGTCCGGACGCAGCCATGAGGCAAAGCAATCGAGCATGGCCGCTTCGCCACCCAGCGTGCTGATGAGCAACTGCCGTTCGCGAAAGCGTCCTTCATGCCAGTCGCCCACGCCGATCATGAAGGCGCGCGTGCCGGTGCCACCAGCGAGTCCGGTGGTTTCCGTATCGAAGAGCACCAGCCGTTCCGGTGCGATCACTTCGTCGACACGCGCGAACGCGGCGTGGAACGCGGGCGGTTCGGGCGGCCACGCGCTGCTCGTTTCGCATAGCTGCAATCCGGGCGCGATGGTCTGCCCGGGCAGTGAAGACGATTCGTTGTTCGTCCTGCGTCGAGGCGCGATTGTCGAACCTTGCGCGCGCTGGCGGATACCGAGCAACTGGGCGATGTTGTCCGGCAGCGCGGGACGCGGCTTCGACGGCGTGGTCACCGGCGCCGGTGCGGGCGGCGACACGCCGGCCTGCCGTCGCAGGCCGCGCAACTTGTCGGCAAGCGCGCTCACAGCGCCACGATCAGGTCGAGCACGCGCGCAGCGAGTGATTTCAGCGAGCGCTCGTTCTGTTCGTCGATGGCAAGCACGGGACCTACGCATGCGGGACAGCCGCCGCGGCAATCGCAGCGATGCACCAGTTCGCGCGCCAGGCGCACCAGATCCTCGCGCCGTTCGAACAACGGCGCGCTGAGCCCCACGCCGCCAGGGAATGCGTCGTAGAGATACAGCGTAGGGACGAACGGGCCGGTCATCGATGGCTCGCCTTCGCCGAAGCCCGAGCGCAATTGTGCACGGCCGTTGGCATCGGGCGTGGCGAACCACGCGCCGTCGCCACTGCCCACGGCTTTCTGCAGATCGCGCGCTTCCGCCATCACCGCAACCGTGGCCACGATATGCAGCGCATGCGCGGCAGCGAGAAAGCCATCCAGCGCTTCCTGCCGATGATCGAATGCCTGCTCCAGTGCGCGTTGCGGCAACTGCCACCACACGGCGGTGGTGTGCAGTTCCAGATCGGGAAGATTCACCGGCCCGTAGCCGATGTTCTCGTGCGTGTAGTAGCGGATCTTCTTGTAGCCGGCCACGCGACGCGCCACGTGCACTTCGCCGTGATGCGCGCTGCCGTTGCCGGCGGGCGAGCCGTCGAAGGCTTCCAGCACCTTGAGCTTGGTGTAGTCGATGGCGTCGGTGTAGTAGTCGACGTGGGTGCGCGTGACGAAGGCCTTGCGGTTATTCCAGTCGAGTTTCTCCACCTGGTAGGGCACCGACTGGATCATGTGGATGGCGCCTTCGTACAGCGTGAGCGAGGCCGCGCTGAAATCCACTTCCGCCACGATGGTCTGGCGGCCGTCGGTGCGATCCACCACCACGAAGTTGCCGTCCGCCACCGAACGCAGCGATACCGCGTTGGCGGGATAGCTGTCGGCAATCCATTCGAAGCGTTCGCCCTCCTGGTGAAGCACGCCTTCCTCGGCCAGCACCTGCAGCCACGGCGTGGCGTCCTGCGGGCCGAACAGTTCGCCGTCCTTGAACGGCAACTCGAAGGCGGCGCAGCGGATATGGTCGAGCAGGATCAACGGTTGATCGGCGGCGATGCGCGCGTGTTCCGGCGTGGCGCCCTGGAAGAATTCCGGATGACGCACGAGGTACTGATCGAGCGGATCGCTGCTCGCCACCAGCACGCCCAGCGATGCCTGTTGCCGACGGCCTGCTCGCCCGAAGCGCTGCCATGTCGCCGCCACGCTGCCCGGATAACCGTTGAGCACCACCACGTCGAGCGCGCCGATATCCACGCCCAGTTCCAGCGCGGAGGTGCTGACGATGCCGTCCACGCTGCCCGCGCGCATCTCGCGTTCCGCCGCGCGCCGTTCGGTGGGGAGGTAGCCGCCGCGATAGGCGCGGATGCGCGGTGGCTTGCGCGGATCGCTGTCGAATACATCCTTCAAATACTTGGTGAGCACTTCCACCATCAGGCGCGATTGCGCGAACACCAGCGTCTTCAATCCCGCGCGGATCGCGGTGCGCGCGATGCGGTTGGATTGCGAGCGCGCCGACGCGCGCAGGCCGAGATCCGGATTCACCACCGGCGGGTTCCACAGCAATACATGCTTCTCGCCCACCGGCGCGCCGCTGTCGGTGATCGCCGTGACGGGCTGCTCGATCAGCGCGCTGGCGTGCTCGGCCGGATTGCCGATGGTGGCCGAGCACAGGATGAATTGCGGCGACACGCCATAGAACGCGCACACGCGCTGCAGGCGTCGCAGCACATTGGCCACGTGCGAACCGAACACGCCGCGATAGGTGTGCACTTCGTCGATCACGATGTAGCGCAGGTTCTCGAAGAACTGCGCCCACTTGGTGTGATGCGGCAGGATCGCCTGGTGCAGCATGTCCGGGTTGCTCACCACGATGTCGCCATGCAGGCGGATGGCCTGTCGCGCATCGCCCGGCGTATCGCCATCGAACGTGAATGCCTTCACCCCCAAGTCGCCGGCCTGATTGAGTTCGAGCAGCTCTGCCACCTGGTCCTGCGCCAGCGCCTTGGTGGGGAACAGGAACAGCGCCTTGGCGCGCTGGCGTATCGCCGCGCTGATTACCGGCAAGGTGTAGCACAGCGATTTGCCCGATGCAGTGGGTGTGGCGATCACCACGTGCTCGCCCGCCGCAGTGGCATTCCACGCCTGTGCCTGATGCGCATAGAGCTGGCTGATGCCGCGCGAGCGCAAGGCATCTGCAAGTGCGGATGGCATATCGCCGGGAAGCGGTGCGAACTGGCCTTCGCGACCCGGCAACACGAACGAACCGGTGATGCGATCGCCATAGCGCTTGGCGAGCCGTCGTGCCAGTTGATCGCCGCCGGATACCGGCGCGGCCAACGCACCGTCGTTGCGCACCGCGCGTTGGGCCATGGGGTTGGGCAAGGCGTTCATCGGTGCGCTCCATCCGGGGACGGCATTGCACCTGCAGGCCGTCTCAATCCCTGAGACGGCCCGGTGTGGAACGGCTTAGAACACCCAGGTCAAACTCATGCGTGCGGACTGGTCGCTGGCATGGCTGGCGAACTGGCCGTTGTAGCTGGCATCCACCGTCACCTTGCGCGACAACGCGAAGCTCAGGCCGCCGTTGAAGGCAGCGGCATTGCGCGCCACCGGCACGCCGTCGACGGCGTAGGCCACGTTGCCGTTGGCGAAGCGCATCGTGCTGCTGGTGGCCGTGTCGCCCCAGGCATGCTGCCAGCCCAGGCCAAGATGCGCCCGCAGGCCGCCGCTGGCATCGAGCGCGAACACGCTGCGCAGGCCAAGCGTGGCGTAGGTGGACGAATCGGTCTGCGCATCGGCGTCCAGCGCTGCCGCGCCGTTGCCTTCGCTCGCGGTGTCAGTGTGCAGTCGCACGTAAGCCACGTTGAGGAACGGCGAGAACGTCGCAGCCGGCGTGCCGAACGCGTAGCTCGCATCCACATAGGCCTGTTCGGTGTTGGCGTCGTACTCGCTGTCGTAGCGGTTGTTGAACGTGTCGAAGGCGACCGAGCGATGGCTGTCCACCGTTTGCCAGGTGTAGGCCACTGCGCCTTGCAGCTGGAAAGCGTCTGCATGCATTCCGCCGTAGATGCCGAGGTGCGTGCCGGTGGTGTGCGACGACGAACCCAGCGTGTCGACCTTCGCGCTGTTCTCGCCGAAGCCGGCCACGGCGCCGATGCGCGCCTGAGAGCCGAGCGCCATGTCCGCGCCGACCAGCAGGCCGCTGCCGTTCGCCTGCAGGCGCGAGGCGTTGCCGTTCGCGTCGTGGCCGCCCCAGTGGCCCCAACCGGACGTCCATGCGGACACGCCGTTGTCGTCGGTGGCGCTGGTGCCGGTGGCGGTGTTGCTGAGGCCGAGCAGGTGATCGTTGATGGCATCGCGCACGTAGCGGCTGTCGTCCATCAAGGCCGTGCGCGTGCTGGCGTAGATCTCGCCGGAGAGCTGGTCGTACGCGTGACGGGCCGTCGCCGCATCGGCCATCACCACCGCGTTGTACAGCGCGCTGTTCCAGCCCAGCGCCTCGACTGCGCCGGCAGTGGCGCGTTCATTGGGCGTCTGCGCCACGCTGGTGAAGGTCACGTCGTTGCGTTCCAGCGACAGCGTGACGCTGTTGGCGCCGTACGCGAGCATCGGCGTAAGGAAGGCAAGGTTGCTGCTCGCCGAGGCGAACTGGCCGCTCACGCCCTGCGTGGCGGTGAGAATGGTGTAGTCGGTGCGCGGCGCCCAGTTGCCGGTGGCGCCGAGCACCACCGTGCTGCCGGCGATGCTCGCCTTGCCGTTCACCGTGAGCAGGTCCGCCTGGCCGGTGGGCGCCGCATCGATCACCAGCGCACCGTTCGCACCCTGCGTGTAATTGCCCTGGATGGTGAGCGTGCCGATGGAGCCGCCCGGCTGCACCGAACCGTTGTTGGTCACGTTGCCCACGATGGTGCCGTGGCCGCGCAAGGTGCCGCCTGCTACCACCTGCACGTTGCCGCCCAGCGTGGCGGAAGCATTCGTTGCATCGCCCACTTCCAGCGTGCCCGCCTGCACCGTGGTGGTGCCGGTGAAGCTGTTCTTGCCGTCGAGCACCAGCATGCCGGTGCCGGACTTGGTCAACGTACCCGTGCCACTGAGCACGCCGTTGTAGACGCCATCGCTGGCCTGGTTGAACACCAGCGCCGCGTTGTCGGCGATGTTGCCCCGCAGGCTGGTGGTGTCGCCCTGCAAGGTGCCTGCGGTGATGGTGGTGCCGCCGCTGTAACTGTTGGCGCCGGCGAGCACCAGCGTGCCGTTGCCGGTCTTGGTGATGCCGAAGCTGCCGCCGATGACGCCGGTTTGGGTGGCGGTATCGCTGCCGTCCACATCGAGCGTGGTTGCACCCTGCAGGTTGATCGCGTTGGCGAGATTGACGCCATTGCGATAGACCACCGAGGCCGCCTGCGTGATCACCGAACCCGTGCCGACCGCGGCGCTGTTGCCCAGCACCAACGTACCTCCGTTGACGGTGGTGTTGCCGCCGTACGTGCTGGCGCCGTTGAGCACGGTGGTGCCGGCGCCGATGGTCACGCTGGCGAAGTTCGCGATGGAGCCGGCGTAGCTGAAGCTGTTGCCCGTACCCGGCGCAATGGTGAGCGTGCTGGTGCCGGTACCGCCGTTGATGTTGCCATTCACCACCGCCGAGCCGCCGAGAATCTGCAGGCTGCTGTTGCCGCTGCCAAGATCGACCGCGAGATTGCTGCTGTCAGCCGTGATGGTGCCGTAGTTGACGATGGTGGCGTTGTTGCCGCCGGTGTAGACCGCCGCGCCCGCACCGCCGCCTTCCAGCGTGCCGCCGGCGAGATTGTTGATGGTGACGGTGAACGCGTTGGTGGCGCCCGTCACGGCGATGGCTGCGTCGCTCTGGCCGCGGATCAGGCCGCTGTTGGTGATGGTGGTGTTGCCGTAGATGCCTTGCGTGGGAATCGGTGCGTCGGTGGTCGGGTCCTTGTCCAGGCCGGCCAGCGTGATGCCGCGGCCGGTGCCCGTGTTGATGGTGTTGTCGGCATTGGTCGCCGAGTTGTCGCCTTCGATGGTGCCCGAGTTGACGATGGTGCCGCCGCCCACCGTTACGCCTTCGCTGGTGTCGTTGTACGCGTGCAGCGACTTGATGGTGCCGGTGTTGGTGATGTTCACCAGGCCATCCACGTCCACGCCGTCGCCGTCGCCATTCACGCCGTTGCCGGTGATCGTGCCGTGGTTCACCACGGTCACCACTTCGTTGGCGTTGAAGCCGTCGATGTTGATGCCCGAGCCGTTGTCGCCCTGAATGGTGCCGCCGAGGTTGTTGGTCACCGACAACATGTAGGCGCCGCTGGTGGTCACGTCCTTGTTGCCGCCGGTGATGCCGTGGCGCGCGCCTTCGATGGTGCCGGTGCCGGCCACGCTGGCCGAGCCGGTGGTGGCGTTGACTATGGTGATGCCACTGTTGGACTGCGCATCGACGCCATCGCTGCCATCGGTGCTGCCCGGCGCATTGGTCGACTTGATCAGGCCGTCGTTGTAGACGAAGCCGTTGACGCCGGGACGCACCGCGTCCGCTTCGTATGCCTCGATATCGCCGGTGGCGTAGTTGTAGAGCGCGTTGCTGCCGGTGGTGATGGCATTGAAGTCGACCGCCTGTGCACCGGCCTTCGAGGCATTGAGCGAGGTCAACCGGCCGTAGTTGGTGAACACGACGTTGCTGCTCGCCTTGTTCATCTGGATGACGTCGTTGTCCGCCGTCTGCATCACCGCGCCCGCACCGTTCGTCACGGTGAGCGTGAGGTTGCCGGTGTTGTCGCGGATGGCGCGGCCGGTACTCGTGTCGAGCAGGGTGCCGTTGTTGGTGATCGTGCTGCTGCCGGTCACGGCGATGGCGGCACTGGTACTGGTCACCGAGAGCGTGCCGGTGGCATCGATGGTGCCGGTCTGCGTGGCCGCAAGGGTCTGCGCCGTGTTGGACGTTTGTCCGGCGGTGATCTCGAACGTGGCGGCGTGCGCGGTATCGACCAGCGCGAGCAGGATTCCGGCAACGAGCAGCTTCTTCTTCATGGGGCCCCCTGTGGCGTAAGCCCGCAAGTGTTGCCAAGGCATTGCGTAAGTCTCATGACGGCCTGGCTGCGCGGCGCGGCCCTTTCCTTAGCGTTGTCTTAGGACGCTTGCCGTGGATTCCCGCGGTCCCTGCTGCCTGCCGCTGAACGTGCTGAAAAGGCCAGCCGATACAGCCGTTTAAGTGTTTCCTAAGCCGTCTGTCGGATAATCCGGGCGTACATCGCCAGAAGGGCGAAGGAGCGTCACCTCGTGCACATTCTTCTGGTCGAAGACGACGCGCAGCTCGGATCGGCGATCCAGCGCGCGCTCGAACGGCTGAGCTATACAGTGTCGTGGCTGCGCGACGGCCGCTCGGCGCTTGCGGCCATGCGCGACCGCACCGCCGATCTCGTGCTGCTCGACCTGGGCCTGCCCGGTCGCGATGGCATTGAGGTGCTGGTGGAAGCGCGCCGCGCGCACGTGGACACGCCGGTGCTGGTGATGACGGCGCGCGACGGCCTCACCGCGCGCGTCGATGGGCTGGATGCGGGCGCTGACGACTACCTCACCAAGCCGTTCCACGTGGAAGAACTGGCCGCGCGCATCCGCTCGCTCACGCGTCGCATGCGCGGGCTGGCGGTGAACCGCATCGAGGTGGGCGTGTTGAGCCTGGACGTGGGCACTTCGGAGGTCACCTTCCGTGGCCAGCCGGTGGACCTCACGCGCCGAGAGTTCGCCTTGCTGCAGGCGCTGATGGAAAACGCCGGCCGGCTGGTGCGGCGCGAAAGCCTGGAGAACTCGCTGTACGGCCTGGACCACGTAGTGGGCAACAACGCGCTCGAAGTGCTGGTGCATGCCTTGCGCCGCAAGCTGAGCTTCGAGACGGTGCGCAACGTGCGCGGCTTCGGCTACATGATTCCGCAGGATCCCAAGTGAGCCGCAGCAGTCTGCGCTCGCGGCTGCGCTGGCTCATTCTCGGCGTGATCGCGCTGGTCTTGCTGCCGCTGGGCGTCTACAGCCTGCGGCGCACCACCAACGAAGTGAACGAGCTTTCCGACGGCCGCCTCGCGCAATCGGCGCGCACGCTGCAGACGCTGGTCAACGAGATCGGCCTGCCGGCGCTGCAACGTCACAATGCCGAAGCGGGCGTGGTGGTGCCGATCACCGCCAAGTCCACGCAGGAACTGGTGCTGCACGGCCATACCTACGAGTCGGAAGTGGGCTTCCAGGTGTTCGACCGCGAGGGCCGGCCGCTGCTGGTCACCGGCAATCTCACCGCGTTGCCGCCGCCCGATGCCACGCATGCGGGTTTCAAGAACCTGCGCTTCGGCAATTACCGCTGGCGATTGTTCACGCTGCCGCCCACCTCCGATGGCGTGGTGGTGCGTGCGGCCGAACGCTACGACAGTCGGCGCGACATCAGCACGGCGCTGTGGATCGAACACGGTCTGCCGCCGCTCATCGCGCTGCCGGTGCTGGCCTTGCTCGTCGGCTGGGCGGTGCGGCGCGGCTTGCGGCCACTGGATGCGCTGGCCGAGAAACTCGCCGTGCGCCAGCCGGGCAGCCGCGATACGCTCGACGTGGCCGAAGCGCCGCGCGAACTGGAACCCGTGCTCGATGCGCTCAACAGCCAGTTCACCCTGCTGGAGGAGGCGCTGGAACGCGAGCGGCGTTTCAGCGCCGACGTGGCCCACGAACTGCGCACGCCGCTGGCTTCCACCATGATCAACCTGGAGAACGCACAGGCCAGCCGCGACACGCGCGAAGCCGACGTGGCGCTTTCGGGGGCGCGCGAAAGCCTTGCGGCGCTGGCGCGTCGCGTCGAACAGTTGTTGTCGCTGGCGCGCCTGGAGGCGAGCTCGCGCTCCGATGGTCATGCGGATGTCGACCTGCTCGCCGTGGCGCGCAGCGTCATCGAGGAACTGTCGCCGCTCATCGGCAACTCGGACGTGGAACTGGACGTGACGCTCGCCGACGGTGCGCTGATGGTGCGCGGCAACGAAGCGGCGCTGGCCGCATTGCTGCGCAACCTGCTGGAGAACGCGCTGCGCCATGTGCCCGAGGCTGGCCATGTGCAGCTGGTCATTCGGCGCGAGTCGGACCACGCCGCCATCGACGTGATCGACGATGGCGAAGGCATTCCGCCGGAACGTCGCGCGGCCGTGTTCACCCGCTTCCATCGCGAGGCGGGCAGCCGCGGCGAAGGCTACGGGCTGGGCCTTTCCATCGTGCAGCGGGCGGCGCAATTGCACGACGCCTCCATCGAACTGCTCGATTCGCCCTATGGGCGCGGCCTGCGCGTGTTCGTGCGAATACCGTTGAGCGGCACGCACGGTTGAGGCGTGGCCTGTCTTCCAGGCTTTACAAAGTGAACGCTAAGCCATGTTCGGTAGGGTATGGAATCCCTCCTTATGCATGGATCGTCGGTGCCTGCTCCGTTTGCCACGCGTCACGCTGGACGACTGCCGCGGATGCGCATCGCCGCCGCCATGCTGCTGGCCGCATGCATGGGCGGTTGCGCCACGTACCACGCCAAGCCGCTGCCGGAACAGGCCGCGTCGGCGACGTCGCTGTCGCAGCTGCAAGGTTTTGATGCGACCGCACTGCCGCTGGACATGGCCACCGTCGAGCGACTGGTGCTGCTGAACAATCCGGACCTCAAGACCCAGCACGCACGACATCAGGCCGTACAGGCGCAGCGACGGCAGGATGGCGTGCTGCCCAATCCCAGCGTCGGCGGCAGCGTGGGCTATCTCCTCTCGGGGCCGGGCGACGCCACGGCATGGACGGCATCGATCAGCCAGGACATCGCCTCGCTCATCACCCTGCGGCCACGTCGCGAGGCGGCCAAGGCGAATGCCGATGGCGTCGATGCCGGCCTGCTATGGGAGCAATGGCAGACGCTGGGCAAGGCGCGACTGCTGGTGATCGACCTGGTGGAAGGCGAGCAGCAGCTGGCGCTGCAACACCAGGCGATGGAAGCGCAGACGCAACGCGAATCGCGCATTCTCGACGCGGTCCACGCGGGCAACATGGAACGCGTGACGGTGGCGTCCGACCTCGCCGCCGCCGCCGAGGCCCGCACCGCATTCGACGACCTGCAACGTCGACAGCTCGACCTGCGTCAACAGCTCAACGCGCTGATGGGCCTGAAGCCCGATGTCGTGCTGCCACTGGCGTCCACCTTGCCGTCGGCGAGCGTGGATGCCGCAGCGATGCGCGAACAGTTCGATAGCGTAAGTCGCCGCCGCCCCGACCTGGTGGCCTTGCAACTGGGCTACCGCGCGCAGGAAGCCACGCTTCGCGCAGCGGTGCTGGCGCAGTTTCCGCCGCTCGCCATCGGCTACGACGCCTCGCAGGACAATAGCCGCGTGCGCAACGGCGGGCCTGCGGTGAACTTCACGCTGCCCGTCTTCGATCACAACCAGCACAACGTCGCCATTGCCCGCGCCACGCGCGAGCAACTGCACCAGGAATACACGGTGCGCCTCGCCACCGCGCATGACGACGTCGACGCCTTGCTGGCCCAGTACGCGCAGCTCGACGCGCAGCGGCAGGCGCTCGCACCCGCCGCGGACGATGCCGTGCGAGCCGCCTCGCAAGCCGATCATGCTGCGCAAGCCGGGCTGATCGACGTGCGCAACGCCACCGATCTTCGCGTCGCCGCCATCAACCGTCAGCTGGCGCAGCTCGCCATCGAGCAGGCCATGCTCGAACAGCAGGCCGCGCTCGAGTTGCTGGTGGGGCGCGGCATGCCGACTTCTCTCGAACAGGACGTGATGGCCCCATGATTCAACGACCGCACTGGATCGCTGCGGCACTGGCCGCCCTCACGCTCGCGGCGTGTTCCGCCAGCGAAGCACCCGATGACGCTGCGGTGAGTGCCGCGGTGGTGACGGTGCCGCTCAAGCAGGGCAGCGTTCCCGAAACGGTGGCGGCGTATGGCAGCGCAGGGCCGGCCGCCGATGCCGCGCAGGTGATCAGCGTGCAGGCGATGGGACGCGTCACGCACTGGAACGTCACTGCCGGCGCACCGGTCAAGCGTGGCCAGTCCTTGCTTGCCTTCACGCTGGCGCCTTCAGCCGTGGCGGCGTACCAGCAGGCGGCGACAGCGCAGAAGCTCGCGCAGGCGGAGCGTACGCACGTCGCGCAACTGCTCTCGCAGCAACTGGCGACACGCGATCAGCTCGATCAGGCGGAGAAGGTCGAGAAAGATGCGCAATCCAACCTGGACGCGTTGGTGCAACAACAGGGTCGCGGTGCGACGTTGGACGTGACCGCACCGTTCGACGGCACCGTGGTCACCGTCGATGCGCAACAAGGCGACAATCTGCAGCCCGGCGCCGCGCTGCTCACGCTGCATCGTGGCGACGGCCTGGTCGTGACGGCGGGCGTGGAACGCGATGCGATGGCGCGCGTGCAGGTAGGCGCCAAGGCCGAGCTCGTGCCCATCGATGGCGGCACGGCCGTGCATGGCACGGTGCGCCGCATGTCGCATGCACTCGATCCGCATACGCACCAGCTCACGGTGGAAATCGTGCCCGACGGTGCGCTGATCAACGGCGAAGGTTTTCGCGCGGATATCGTCGTGGGCCAATGGCAAGGCTGGTTGCTGCCACGCGACGCGGTGCAGGGCGATGACGAAGATCGCCACGTGTTCCAGGTGGCGAACGGCAAGGCAGTGAGTGTGCCGGTGAAGGTGCTGGGTGAATCGGCCGACGTTACCGTGGCGAGCGGCGCGCTCGACGCCAAACTTCCGCTGGTGACCGAAGGCGCCACGCAGCTCGACGACGGCATGGCCGTGCGCTTGCCGGCGGAGCGGGCCAAGCCATGAGCCTGCCGACGCTATTGGCACGGCACGCACGTGCCATCGTCATCGTGGCCTTTGCGCTGGCGCTGGCAGGATTGGCGAGCGCGTTCACCTTGCCGGTGGGACTGTTCCCGCAGGTGTCGTTCCCGCGCGTGGTGATCGATCTCGATGCCGGCGACCGCCCGGCTGATCAAACCGCGCTGCTGTTGACGCGTCCGGTGGAAGAGGCCATTCGCACCGTGCCCGGCGTGGCCGGTTTGCGTTCGGAAACCACGCGTGGCTCGGCGCAGATCTCGGTGGATTTCGGCTGGGGACGCGACATGATCGCCTCCACCCTGCAGGTGGATTCGGCCATCGCCCGCGTGTTGCCCAGCCTGCCTGCCGGTGCTACGTACAACGTGCGCCGCATGGACCCCACGGTTTTCCCGATCATTTCGTATGCGCTGAAGTCCGACACGCTGTCGCCCGTGGCGTTGCGTGATCTGGCGCAGTACCAGATCGTGCCGCTGCTGGCATCGGTGGAAGGTCTCGCGCGTGTCGACGTGCAAGGTGGCGAGACCGCAGAAGTGCAGGTGGAAGCCGACCCGCGAAAACTCGCGCAATACGGTTTGGGCCTGGACGATCTGGTCACCGCCGTGAATGGCGCCAATCAACTGGAAGCGGTGGGCCGCCTGCAGGATCGCAACCAGCTCTACCTCGTGGTGGCGAACCACTCGCTGCAACGCATCGATGCCATCCGCAACATCATCCTGAAGAACGATCCGCACGGCTGGGTGCGGCTGGCCGATGTCGCCACGGTGCACGAGGGTTACGTGCCGCAGTGGATCAAGGTGAGCGAGGACGGCAAGCCGGCCGTGCTGTTCAACGTGTACGAGCAGCCGGATGGCAACGCCGTGCAGATCGCCAGCGAAGTGCGCGCCCGGCTCGCGTCGTATCGGCTGCCCAAGGGCGTGACGCTCACCTCCTGGTACGACCAGAGCGAGTTGGTGGTCGAATCTGCGCACAGCGTGCGCGATGCCGTGCTGATCGGCCTGGTGCTCGCTGCCGCCGTGCTGCTGGTGTTCCTGCGCAATCTTCGCGTGACCTTGATCGCCATGCTGGTGGTGCCGGTGACGCTGGCCGTCACGGTGCTGCTGCTGCAGGTGTTCGGCATGAGTTTCAACATCATGACGCTCGGCGGCATCGCCGCCGCCGTGGGCCTGGTGATCGACGACGTGATCGTGATGGTGGAACACGTGGCGCGGCGCGCAGGCGCGTTGCAAGGTGGCGGCGAGTCGGCGGTGCTGCCGGCAGCGCGCGAATTCCTCGCACCGCTCACCGGTTCCAGCCTCGCCACGCTGATCGTGTTCATTCCGCTGGGCTTGTTGAGCGGCGTCACGGGCGCGTTTTCCAAGGCGCTGTCGATCACCATGGCCAGTGCGCTGGCCGTGTCGTGGCTGGTTTCCGCGTTCGTGGTGCCGCCGCTGTTGCGGCGTTGGATCGACTTCCGCCATTGGCACGATCCGGGCCTCGATCACGAAAGCTGGTTGTCCCGCTCGCACCAGCGGCTCTATGACGCGTTCGCGCGCCGCCCGCTGTGGCTGCTCGCCTTCGTGCTTCCGCTACTGGTCGTGGGCGCCGTTGCGTATACGCACGTCGCCACGGGTTTCATGCCCGCGGTGGACGAAAGCGGCTTCGTGATGGACTACTACACGCGGCCCGGCACGTCGCTGCCCGAAACCGCGCGACAGGTTGGCCAGGTGGAAGCGATCCTTCATTCGATGCCCGAGGTGGATACGTTCTCGCGCCGTCTAGGCACGGGCCTTGGCGGCGATCTGGGCCAGTCGTACCACGGCGATTTCTTCGTGCATCTCAAGCCCGGTCATGCGCGTTCCACCGAAGAGGTGATGAGCGACGTGCGCGAGCATGTCGAGCACGAAGTGCCGGGTGTGGAAGTGGAGTTGGCTCAGTTGATGGAAGACCTCATCGGCGACCTCACGGCGGTGCCGCAACCCATCGAGATCAAGTTGTATTCGGCCGATCCGAAGACGCTGGTGCCGCAGGCACAACGCGTGGCCAAGGCCATCGCCAATATTCCGGGCGTGGTGGAGATCAAGGATGGCGTGCAGCTGGCGGGCGATGCGCTGAACGTGCAGATCGATCCGGACAAGGCCACGTTCGAGGGCATGACGGTGGCCACGGTGACGCAGGCGATCAACAGCGCGCTCACCGGCGTGGTGGCCACGCAGCTGCCGCAGGCCACCAAGAGCGTGGGCGTGCGCATCCGCATGCCCGATGCCATGCAGTGGCGCTTGCCGCAACTGCTCGCCTTGCCGGTGCGGGCGCCCGATGGCCACGTCTTTCCGCTGAGTCGCGTGGCGTCCATCGTCACCGAGAACGGCCAGCCGCAGATCTCGCGCGAAAACCTGCAACCGATGGTGGCCGTGACCGCGCGCATCGACGGTCGCGGCATGGGTGCGGCCGTGGCCGACGTGAAGAAGCGGCTCGCACGGCCGGGCATGCTCGATGCGGATACGCGTTACGAACTCGGCGGCCTTTACCAGCAACAGCAGATCGCCTTCCTGGGTCTTGGCAAGGTGTTCCTGATGGCGCTGGTCGCCGAATTCGTGTTGCTGCTGTTCCTGTACGGACGTGCCGGGCTGGCGCTCGTGGTAATGGGTTGCTCGTTGTTCTCGGCCACCGCGGTGTTCATTGCGCTGTGGTTGTGCGGCGTCGACCTGAACATCACGGCGATGATGGGCATGACGATGATCATCGGCATGGGTACGGAGATGGCGATCTTCTACGTGTCGGAATACGTGACGCTGTCGCGTGACATGCCGCCGTTGCAGGCGCTGCGCACGGCCAGCCGCGACCGCCTGCGTCCCATCACCATGACGACGCTCGCCGCCATCCTCACCTTGTTGCCGCTGGCGCTGGCGTGGGGACAGGGCGCAGGCATCCAGCAGCCGCTGGCTATCGCCATCATCGCCGGACTCGCATTGCAATATCCGCTGGTGTTGCTGGTGATGCCGACGCTGATCGGCGTGGTGGCCGGTCATGCGCGGCGCGCTGGCTAGCCGCGCGAGCGCCCGATGTTGCCCTAGTTGGGCACGCCCACGGCATGTTCCATCGGCGGCTCCGGGCCGGCGGGCGTCGCAGGCGCCGCGGCTGGCGCGATGAAGTCGGCGGGTTCGCTGTAGACCACGCGATTGCGACCATCGCGCTTGGCCTGAAAGAGCCCGTTGTCCGCGTCGATCATCATCTGACGCAGGTCATAGCCGCTGCGGTCGGTGGATGCCACGCCGAAGCTTGCGGTGATGACCACGAGCCGCGTTTCGCCCCACAACGGCGTGGCCGCGATGGCCTGGCGGATGCGTTCGGCGCGCTCGCGCGCCCGTATGGCGCTGCAGTCTGGCAGGTAGATCGCAAACTCCTCGCCGCCAAGGCGGCCGAAGATATCGCGGCGATGCAAGTGGTGCTGGCAGGCGGCCACGGCGCGCTTGAGCACCAGGTCGCCAATCACGTGGCCATGCGTATCGTTCACTTCCTTGAAGTGATCCAGGTCCACCAGCACCAGGCACGCGGCCCGCGTGGCCTTGGCGGCGGCGCGCAAGGCCAGCTCGGTTTCGTCGACGAAATGCTGGCGGCTATGGATGCCGGTGAGGCTGTCGCGCGTGGCCAGGCGCTTGAAGCGCATTTGTGAGCGCTTGATGCGCAGCAGCCAGAACGCAATGGACGCCACGATGGTGATCAGCAGCGCGATGTACAGCCGGCTCGTCTCCATGTCCTTGTGGTCCAGCTCGCGCTGCAACTGCAGGATCTCGTTTTGCTTGTTGAGCGAATCGACTTCCATCTTGTTGGCCAGCAGCTGCTGCTTGACCGTTTGATAGGCGATGGCGCGCGCGCTGACGTCGTTGAGGTAGCCCTTGTCGGCTTCCATGTATTGCTTGTGGAAGTCCAGCGCGGCACGCGTGTTGCCGAGCTTGTCTTCCACCTGGTACAGCACTTGATAGGCCGGTCCCAGCGAATCGGAAAACTTGTCCTTGACGGCTTCGGTGACGGCCTCGCTCGCATATTTGCGCGCTGCCACGAGGTCGCCAAGTTGCAGGTACGCCTGGGCCAGCGTCACGTTGACGGCGTTCATCAGTACGCGATAGTGGTACGAGACGAACTCGTCGTAATGCGCCTGGAGCAGCAGGATGGCGTCCTTGGGCCGGCCCTGTTCGATGGCGTATTTGGCCTGGTCGTTGCGCAGCGAATTGGCATACAACGCCTGCTTGGCCTTGATGCAGGTGTCGATGCCGCGATCGTATTCGGGGTCGGTGCCTCGCACCTTGCCCGCGCGGAACAGCACGCGCAGCTTGAACGCCATGCCCTGGCACGCGCGGTCGCGCAGCTCGGGATCGTCCAGGATGCGTTGCGCGTAGTCCGACGCCAGTTCGTACTGACCCGCCGCAGCGAGGAATTGCGCGGTTTCTCCCAGTGCCTGGTAACGAGCTTCCGCCGATTTCGCCGACGGCAGCAGGTCGACGAGCGTGCTTAGCTTGGTGAATGCCTCCTCGTAGTGCTGGCCGAAGCCGAGGATGTTCACCAGCGTGGCCAGCGCGCGAACCTGCAGCGTGGGATCGCCCGAGCGCGTGATGATGTCGTGGAGCTGGGGTCGGGCGAGGTCGTAGCGGCCATCGAATGCCGACTGCCATGCATCGAGATAACGCAGGTGCCATTGCTGGCCAGGGGAAAGCTCGGTCGCACGCTGGTCGAGCTGGCTGAGCAAGCGAAGGAACTCGCCGTGGTCGGCGGTCTTGAGCTTGTCGGCGCGTTCCAGCATTTGAACCGAGTCTTCCGCCGGCGTGGGTACGGCCGCAATGGCCGCACCCACCTGCCATCCTGCCAGCAGCGCTGTCAGGATGATCGCCCGGCTGAAATGGCCGGCGCGGAACATCGTCAGGCCAGGTCGGCGGCGTGCGCGGAAGAGTGGCCGGCGCCGTTGCCGGGCTGCTTCGCCTGCTCCTCGCTTTCCTCGCCTTCTTCACCTTCCTTCTCTTCCTCATCCTCGTCTTCGCGACGCGGCACGGTCTGGAAGCAGTAAGAAGGCGCGACCTTCAGCAGCGCGTGCAGCTCTTCCACGTTGCGCGCCAGGATGGCTTCGCTGGCCGCAGCTTCCACCTGGGCGTCGGCCAGGGCCAGGGCGACTTCGTCCTTGGCGGCCTGAAGCAAACGCGCATCGCTGCCAAGCTTTTCCAGAAACTCGATGACATCGGACATGTGGTATTCCCCCTAACGGTTGATAGTACGGCGACAGCTTGGTTGATGTCTTGCGCGTGGACGGCAAAGCGGCGCTTTTCCGATGAAGGAATAAGCGCGAGGGCGTCTCGCAGCGATCTGGTTTGGTTCCCCGATATCCCCTGCGCGAACGGCCGGTGCACATTTGCCACTGGTTCGCGCAACTACGGATCATAGTCCGGTTTTTTTCCGAAAATGTGCATGTCGGAAACGGCGTCGCGCCCATGCCGCTCCTGCGTTCCGCCGTGCCGGCCGCAGGCGGATCTCCCCGGGTGGCTTCCGTGCGTTGCGCAGGCGGCGGCGTGCGTATCCACCGCGTCGAGATCGGCGGGGCGCTTGGATCGATTCGAGCGTTCCATCGTCAACGGCGCGGCTTTGACGGAAACAGGGGCGCCCCGTGGGGGAAGGGCTGGCGCCCGGAGGTTATTCGGTGCAGGCGGGCGGGCCCACGAACGACATGACCTCCGCCAGAAAGGCCTCGGTGTGCTCGCCGTGCAACCGATGCCCGGTGCCGATCTGGCGGAAAACGGCATGGGGAATCTGGGCCGCCAGCAGCGGCAGGCGCGCGGTGACGAGCCCATCGTCGTGGCCGGCCAGGAGCAGACACGGTGCGCGCAGGGTGGACAGCCGCGACCACCACGCCGGCATGGGCGTGCGCAGTTCCGGCAGCACCGTGCGCGCTGCGCGCACGTCGAACTGCCGCAGCAGCATCAGGCGCAGCAGTCGGCCCACGCCCAGCAGGCGCAGGGCACGCCGCCAGGCGGCGCCGTCCTGTGCCGCGGCCATGGCCGTCGCGTCCGCGATATCGCGTGGCGGCACCGGCGCGGCTTCGATGACCAGCCGGCGGATGCGTTCGGGCTGGCGCGTGGCGAGTTTCAGCGCCAGATGTCCCCCCAGCGAATGACCGATCAGGTTGATGGCGCCCAGTCCCAGGGCGTCGAGCAGGGCGCTGAGGTCGTCCTCGAAATCCGCCAGGGCATAGGTGGGCGTCCAGTCGCTGCGCCCGTGGCCGCGCAGGTCCGGCGCAATGACCTGGAAACCCTGCCCGGCGAGTGCTTCGGCGGTGTTCGCCCAACTGGCGGACTGGCTGGCGAACGCGTGGATCAGCAGCACGGGTTCGCCGCCCTGCTCGCCATAGGTGCGATAGGCCAGGCGATGGCCGCGCAGGCGCAGGAAGCGATAGATCGATAGGCGGCTATCCAAGACCGGGCTCCGCAGCGTGACCAGCGCAATGTCGCATGGCCTTCCTGGGCGGCGATAGCTGGCCGAACTTCACTGGCTTGCTTCAGGTTGGGATGGCTATGATCGCCGCATCGACGCGGCATGGCCGGCGCAAGGCCGACGATGCTCATGGAAGGCTCATGCATAAGGAGTAGCGAGCGATGAAGCAGCGAATGTTGTCCACTGCGGCCTGCCTGCTGGCCGCCATGCTTGCGGCACCGGTCTGGGCCCAGCAGGGCGCCGCGGCGAATCCGGCTGATTCGTACCGCGAGCCGTTGAACGTGCTGGCCAAGAGCCAGGATCCGACGTCGCCATCCACGCCACCTGCATCGTTGCCGGTGTTCGCGCCGCAGCCTTCCGCCGTGCGGCGTCTGTCGCAGAATGCGCTGACGTTTGCGGCACGCTCGGCGGTGGTCGTGGCGGCGCAGAAGAAAGGCGTCTATACGGCCGTGCCGTCGCCCTCTTATCAACCTTATCGCCCCGGCACGTCCGTGCCCGAGCCGGCCACGACAGAGCACCTGTGTCCGCCACTGGGCACGCCGAATCTGCCGGACGTGTGCCGCGATCGCGGGGCCGTCGTCACGATGAATCGCAACGGCCTCGTTTCGTCCACGGGCACGCCGTTCTAAAACGCTAGCCGGTCCCCGATGCGGCAGCATGGGGGTGCGATGCGGCGCCACTCATTGGCTGGCTGATGCATCGGTGCCGGTCTTCAATGTGACGAGTGCATCGAGCAGCGCCTGTCCCTTGGGCGTGCCCAGACCCGTGCAGGCGTCCCAGCCCTTGGCGGCATTGAACTTGCCGTTGTTGCCCTGCGTGATGTCGTGGAACGCGGCGAGGCCGATGCCGTAGAGCGCTTCGTGCGGATCGCCAATGCTTTGTCCCAACTGCTGGTTGAAGCGCGCGATAAGCGCGGCCCACAGCGGCGCGACGGCGCTGGTCCCACCGATCACCTCGTTTTGTCCATCCACGCGTATCTGATAACCCGTGTTGGGATCGGCATCGCCGGCGACATCCGGCGTGCCGCGCCCCGCATAGCCGTTGGTGCCCTTGGGCACCTTCATCGACTGCTGCCACGTGGGCAACGCGAAACTCGCGCTCACGCCGCCGCCGGTGGCGCCTTCATTGCTGGCCAGCTCGTTCCACACCGTTTCGCTGGTGATCGCCGTGCTGCTGGCGACGAGTTTGGTGCCGCCACAGGCGAGCGCGTAAGGACTCGATGCCGGGAAATCCACATGCGGCTGGTTGTCGCTCTCGCCATCGGTGTAGCCACTGTCGCCGCACGCAACCGTGACGGTCACGCCCAGCGCCGCCGCATCCTGCAGTGCGCTCTGCATCGCATTGAGCGATGACGCGGACCAGCTGTCTTCCGGACCGCCCCAGCTGATGGAGATCACCGATGGTTGCTGGGTGGCGTCGTGCGCGGCCTGCGAGATGGCCTCGTAGAAACCCTGGTCGGTATTCGGCGCGAAGTACACGGCGATGCTGGCGCCGGGAGCGAGTGCGCCGATCACTTCCACATCGAGCATCACCTCGCCGTCCGCATCGCCGCCGGGCTGGCTGGTGCCGCCCTGCACGGATACCACCTTCACTGTTGGCACCTTGATGCCCAGCGATTGCATGTACTGGGCGAAGTCGCTTTGCGTGAAGCCGCCGCCGAGTTCGACCACCGCCACGGTCTGGCCGCTGCCGTCGAGCGCTGCAGGAAATTGATACAGCGTGCCGAGTTCAACCGGTGTGTACGTTTTGGCGGGCGTGGCGGCGGGACGACGAAAATGCGGACGCGCGATGGGTCGCTTGTCCAGGCCGAGCACGGCGATCACGCGGGAGGAGATATCGCTGGGCAGCGAGGGCGGCAGGTGACAACCGATCATTTCCGGACCGCCGTCGGGCATCTGGTAGCGGCCCAGTTGCACGCCGAACGCCTGTTGCAGCGCCTGCGGCGTGCCGCGCAGATGCATCACGCGACGATGCAGCTCGCAACCTGTTTCGGTGAGGCCGTGATCGCGTGCGAAATTGCGAATGGTGTCCGCATCCGCAGGATCAGCGCCCCATTGCGTGCCGAAATCCGCACGGGACACGGCGGCGCGGTGTGGCCACGCAGCGGTCGCGGGATGACTGCCGCGGCGTCGCATCACCACCGTGACATCCATCGGATCGGACCCTTCATGCGGTCCGAGATAGCGCGCTTCGTTGGCGAGCGGCCAATGATGGGGGCGGGCGGCGGACATGCTCATGGGTGGCTCCTTGATGGCAAGCGGCAGAGACTGCACCTGCCCATGTTGCAGTGGGGTGTTTGTTCGTGAAGGCATTCATGCGTGGTGCGGTTTGGAGGTCTCGACGCCCGCGTCAACATGACTTTTCGGCGCGGGCGCAAGGAAGCGCTAAAATGTGCGAATGTCCTGCCCGAGAATTCACCCATGAGCTATCCCGCCGTACGCATGCGCCGCATGCGCCGCGATGCCTTCTCGCGTGCGTTGATGCGCGAGCACACCCTGCTTCCCTCTGACCTGATCATGGTCGCCTTCATCATCGAGGGAGAAGGGCAGCGCGAACCGGTGCCGTCCATGCCGGGCGTGGCGCGTCTGTCCATCGACGAATTGCTCAAGCTCGCAGGCGAATGCGTGCGGCTGGGCATTCCCGCGCTGGCGCTGTTCCCGTCGCCGGGCGCATCGGTGAAGACGGAAGATGCGCGCGAAGCGTGGAACTCCGACAGCCTCATGCAGCGCGCCACGCGTGCGCTCAAGGCAAAGTATCCGGAGCTTGGCCTGATCGGCGACGTGGCGCTCGATCCCTACACCACGCACGGCCAGGACGGCTTGATCGACGAACACGGCTACGTGATGAACGAGCCGACCATCGAGGCGCTGATCAAAATGTCGCTGGCGCAGGCCGAGGCCGGCATGGATTTCGTGGCGCCGTCGGACATGATGGATGGCCGCATTGGTGCGATCCGCGATGCACTGGAAGAAGCCGGACACATCCACACGCGCATCCTTGCGTACTCGGCGAAATATGCATCGGCGTTCTATGGTCCGTTCCGCGATGCGGTGGGTTCGGCCGCCAATCTCGGCAAGGGCAACAAGCACACGTACCAGATGGATGTGGGCAACAGCAACGAAGCGCTGCGCGAGATCGAGCTGGACATCCATGAGGGCGCCGACGCCGTGATGGTGAAGCCGGGCATGCCTTATCTCGACGTGTTGCGTCGGGTGAAGGATGCGTTCGGCATGCCCACCTTCGTGTATCAGGTGAGCGGTGAGTACGCGATGTTGAAGGCCGCGGCGCAGAATGGCTGGCTGGATGAGAAGGCCGTGGTGCTGGAGTCGTTGACGGCGTTCAAGCGGGCGGGGGCGGATGCGATCCTGACGTATTTTGCAGTGGATGCGGCGAGGTGGTTGAAGGGGGAGTGAGGCTGCTTTCTCTTTTGAAACGGGCGCAGTTTTTCAGTTCGTCATCACGGTCTACCTCCCACGGGGGCAAGGGCCGGAGGCGTTTCAACAGCCGAATGGCTGGTCTTATTTTTGTTCGTCATTCCGGCGCAGGCCGGAGGCGCTTTTCTACAACCGAATGGCTGGTCTTGGTTTTTTTCGTCATCCCGGCGCAGGCCGGGATCCAGTGACTTTGCACTTGGTTATCGCGAATCTTGTGCTCGCTCTTATGCGGCGCTTCCGCGATCTGGCCGCCTACGCGGCGGGCGTTTCGATCGGCTGCCGCCGCTCGAGTCACTTTTCTCTTGCTGGCCCAAGAGAAAAGTAACCCAAAGAGAATGGCCTGAAGAGCAAGGGCTCATAGCGTTCTGTTGGATACGAGCCTTGCAGCCTTCGGAGCGCGGATCGTCACGATCTCTCTAATCGACGTTGCGGCTACACCGCAACGCGCCGATGCGAAGAGGACTTAAAGCGGAGTGTCGCTTCGCTCTTTTTGAGGCATGGCTGCCTGTGATGCGCGTGCCTCTCCCTCTCCCACTCGGGAGAGGGAGAGGCAATCTTGCGTTGTCCGTCACGCACTTCGATACGTTCCAAGATCCGCCTGCACGCCCAGTTCGTGCATGAACGCTGCCGGGTCGAAACGCTCCTGCGCATATCGCGCCTGCATCGCTGCCTTGGCTGCGGCCATGTGCGATTCGTTGCTCCATTCCACCACGGTCATCAGGTTGAATTCGCCGGCGAGGTCGGGTTGGGTCAGTACGAGGTTCTGGCGGCAGCCGGGGAGTTTGTCCAGTAGTTGTTGGGTCAGGCGCAGGCGTGCCATGAAGGCCGGGAACGCGTGAGCGGGGACGTTGAAGCGGTCGATGCGGTACACGGGGGCGCGATCGACGACGAGTGGCTGGCTCATGGCTGTCTCTGGCAAGGAAGTTCGTGGCACTCTAGGACCTCAACCAAACTTGAGGTCAAGAGGTGCCGCATGAGCAAGCTTCCCGGTCACGGGCTGCCCATGACGCTGGGCGTGGGCGAGGTGGCGCGTCGCAGTGGCGTGGCGGTGTCCACGCTGCATTTCTATGAAACCAAGGGATTGATTCGCAGCGAGCGTTCGGTCGGCAACCAGCGGCGTTATGCGCGGGCCGTGTTGCGCCGGGTGTCGTTCATTCGCGTGGCGCAGCGCGTGGGCATTTCCTTGGCGGATATCGCGGCGGCGCTCGATGCCTTGCCGCCTACGGACGCGCCCAGTCGCGCGGATTGGGCGCGCCTCTCCGCCGCGTGGCGGGCGGAACTGGACGAGCGCATGGCGCAGCTGAAGAAGCTGCGCGACACGCTGGATGACTGCATCGGTTGCGGTTGCCTGTCGATCGACCGCTGCCGCCTGCGCAACCCGAACGATCGATGGGGCGGGAAAGGCGCGGGTCCGCAACGGTTGCTGGTGGACAAGGCGCGTTAGGCACGCTTTACGCGTATTGCGCTTGGCCATTGCCGAACGACCAGTTCTCCTTGGCCGTTTCCAGCAGGTTGATGAACACGTCCTGCGGGCGCAGGCCGGGTTCCTTGCTCAGCAGTTCGACGGTGTGCTTGTAGAACGCTTTCTTCTGCTCGACGGTGCGCGTGTTGTTGCAGGCGATCTGGATGATCACCAGGTCGTCGGTGCGCGCAATGTCGAGATAGTTCGGGTCGTAGTCGAATTCATCGGCGTCGTGCTGGTGCACAACGATGAAGCGGTCGTTCTGGGGCACGCTGAACGATTCGATCATCGCGCGATAGATGCTGTTGCGGATGGCGGCGATGTGCTGTGCCGACTTGCCACGGCGAAGCGAAACACGGACGAGAGGCATGGGATATCTCCAGCGGGGGATCAGGGTTGGGAAACGTGGCCGACCTGGTAACGCTGGCCGGTGGCTTGGGCGGGAAGGGCGTCGTCCCACAAGCGGAAGCTCACGCGCGTCCACGTGGTGGGCTCGAAGGCGTTGACGGCGGCGACGGCGCCGCGTTCGATGTCACGTTGCAACAGCACGCGCTGTTCCTCGCGCAACGCATCGAGCGCCGTGTACGGCGCGATCGACTCGATCTCACGTGTGGCAAAGCGCGCGTGTCGCGCCTCGGGCGAGAGATAGACGTCCCACGCCGGCCACACGCGAATGGACGGCCATCCGAATGCCTTTGCCAGATTGGCAAAGCCTTCGCTGCCCAGGAACCGCTGCATCGCGGCGCTGTCGCGCCAGACGTAGAACGGCGCGTACAGGTTTTCGTCCGACGCGGAACCGCGTTCTGCATGCAGATAGGTTTTCAGCAGCAGGCCCTCGAAGTGATCGAGCAGGTGGCCCTTGTCCGCAATGCGCTGGCGCACGATCGCCATGTCGTAGTCGGCCGGCAGGGTGAAGCTGTATTGCATTGCGATCACGAGCGCGCCTCCTCGTCTTTCCGTTCGCCCGGAGGTATCGCCACCGATGTTGCGATGGCGCTTCCGAGCTTGACGGGAGTTAGCGTAGGGCGGACAGTATCATCCTGAAAATCGGAAAATATCGAACCAATAGTCCATGAAAGCGGGATGATGGCCATGAGGCGAGTCAATTTCGACCTCGACGTGCTGCGCACCTTCGTGACGGGCATGGAGCTGGGCAGCTTCGCCCGCGCCGCCGATCGGCTGGGGCGTTCGACGTCGGCGGTCAGCGCGCAGCTGAAGAAGCTGGAAGAGCAGGCCGGCACACCGGTGCTGCGCAAATCCGGTCGCGGCATGGCGCTCACTGAGGCGGGCGAGACCATGCTCGCCTACGCGCGCCGCCTGCTGGAGCTCAACGACGAGGCCGCGGCCGCCCTGCACGGCGCGGAACTCGAAGGCTGGGTGCGCCTGGGCCTGCAAGAGGATTTCGGCGAGAGCCTGCTCACTGATGTGCTGGGCCGTTTTGCCCGCGCACATCCGCGCGTGAAGGTGGAAGTGCGCATCGCGCGCAATACCGAGCTGCTGGAACGCGTGGCGTCGGGGCGTCTCGATCTGGCCTTGGCCTGGGATGCCGGCGCCACCATGCCGCATGCCGAGCGCATGGGCACGATGCCGTTGCGCTGGATCGCCGGTGCGGGGGTGATATGGCCACGCGACGACGGCGAACCGCTGCCACTGGTGATGCTGGAAGCGCCCTGCATCATGCGCACCGCAGCCACCACGGCGCTCGATCGCGCGAACATTCCCTGGCGCATCGCCTTCACCAGCGCCAGCCTGGCGGGGACATGGGCCGCGGTGGCCGCGGGTCTGGGCGTGTCGTTGCGCACGCCGTGCGGCCTGCCCGCCAGCGTGCGTGCCCTGTTGCCGCACGAAACGGTCTTGCCGTCGCTGGGTGAGCTGGGCCTGTGTCTGCATCGCGCGGAAGCGGAGTCGTCACCTGCAGTGGAGCGACTTGCTGCGATCATCACCCAGCAATGGCAGGGGCTTGCGCTCGCCGCCTGATTGGCAGACGCGTTCGCTGGTTGTGCGATGGGGGTCGGTTTAGCTGGCGCCTGCGTGGAATAATGCGATTCCCCCGAATGGAGCGTGCGCGTGGATAGCCACCATTTCCTGCAGACGGCGCTGGTCTTCCTGGTGGCAACCGTCATCGCGGTACCGCTGACCAAGCGCTTCCGGCTGGGCTCCGTGCTGGGCTATCTGCTGGCGGGCATCGTCATCGGTCCGCAGGAGCTGGGCCTGATCTCCGATACCTCGGGCGTGACCACCATCTCCGAATTCGGCGTGGTGCTGATGCTGTTCGTCATCGGCCTGGAACTCTCGCCGCAACGCCTGTGGGTGATGCGCCGCCAGGTGTTCGGCACGGGCTTGCTGCAGGTGCTGGCCACCAGCCTGGTGATCGGCGCGGCGGCCTACTATCTGTTCGGACTCACCGTGAATGCGGCCACCCTCGTGGGCGGCAGCCTTGCGTTGTCGTCCACCGCGTTTGGTTTGCAGATCCTTGCCGAGCGCAAGGAAGCCGGTACGTCGTACGGACGGCAGGCGTTCGCCATCCTGCTGTTCCAGGATCTGGCCGCCATCCCGTTGATCGCCGCGGTGCCGCTGCTGGCCAGCGCATCGACCAAGCACGGCTTCGACGTGTACGCCGTGCTGCGCACCGTGGCCGCCATCGTCGCGGTGATGGTGGGTGGCCGCTATCTGTTGCGCCCGGTGTTCCGCTTCGTGGCGAAGGCCGACAACGTGGAAGTGTCCACCGCGACCGCGCTGCTGGTGGTGATGGGCACGGCCTGGTTGATGGAGATGGTGGGCGTGTCCGCCACGCTGGGCGCCTTCCTCGCCGGCGTGCTGCTGGCCGACTCCGAATACCGGCACGAACTGGAATCGCATCTCGAACCGTTCAAGGGTTTGCTGCTCGGCCTGTTCTTCATCAGCGTCGGCATGTCGATGGACCTGACGCTGCTGATCCACCAGCCGATGCGCGTGGCCCTGCTGGTGCTTTTCCTGCTGTTGATCAAGGGCGTCTTGCTGTGGCCGCTGGGACGCATCGTGGGTGGATTGAGCGGCCGCGATGCGCTGCGCCTGGCGGTATTGCTGGCGTGCGGCGGCGAATTCGCCTTCGTGCTGCTCAAGCTCGCCGGCGAGGCGAATCTCATCACCACGGAGCAGCACAGCCTGCAGGTGCTGGCCATCACGCTCTCGATGGCGCTGACGCCACTGATGGTGACGCTGCTTGGCCGTCTGCTGCATCAGTCGCAGGTGAAGAAGGAGCGCGAGTTCGACACCATCGTGGCCGATTCGCCGCGCGTCATCATCGCCGGCTACGGACGCATGGGCCAGATCGTGGCTCGCATGCTGCGCGCGCAGAACATTGCCTTCGTCGCGCTCGACCATTCGGTGGAGCAGATCGACCTGGTGCAGCGTTTCGGTAACTGGACGGACATTTTCTACGGCGATCCGGCGCGCCCCGAACTGCTACGCGCGGCGCAGGCCGACCAGGCCGAGGTATTCGTGCTGGCGGTGGACGATCCCGAAGCGAGCCTGCGCACCGCACGCGTGGTGCGCCGCATGTATCCCAACCTGAGGATCATCGCGCGTGCGCGCAATCGCCAGCATGCCTGGCGCCTGATGGACCTGGGCGTGGAATTGCCCGTGCGCGAAACGCTTTATTCCAGTTTGAAGATGACGCGCCAGACACTGGAAGCGCTCGGCATGTCGCCGGAAATGGCGGCCGACCACGTCGAACGCTTCCGCCGGCAGGACGCCGAGCTGCTCAAGCGCCAATACCTGGTGTACGACGACGATGCGCGCATCGTGCAGACCACGCGCGAGGCGCTGGTCGATCTGGAGCAACTGTTCCAGGCCGATGCTTCGCCGGAAGCCGCGCGCGAGCTGGAAAAGCCCACCGATGCCACGCCAGATGACGAAGACGTGACACGCTGACGTTCGCCTGACGGGATTTCCTGCGTGCTGACAGCACGTCAACTTGCGGCAAATCCGCAACTCATTTCGCCGCGCATCGGGAAAGATAGGCGCGCCTGAAGGTCGTGCCGTCGAGGGACGGGCCACCGGACGGACCGGGCTTGCCCGACGCCTACCTGATTTCGCATGGCACAGCGCGCGCCGCTACATCCCGTCGTCATTCGTTTCGGACGTCTGGGCGACACGATTCTGCTGCAACCGCTGTTGCACAAGTTGCGGCAGCGCTATGGCGGTGCGTGTCGCCTGGTGTCGCTGGGGGAGTGCTCGCGCGTGCTGTACGAAGGCAGCGAGGATGTCGCCGAAGTGCGGCACATCCACAGCCAGTACGGCTCGCTATGGTTCAACCCTCAGCGCCTGCGCACGGCACTGTCGTTGCGCGAACTGCGCGAGTCGCCGTTCTACATTTGCGAGCCGGACGTGCGCACCCGCACCAAGGTGCGTCCCATGCTGGCGCTCGCCGGCATTCCTTCCGAACACTGCGTCTTCATCGAAGACTCGCCGCTCCAGCACGGCGAGCATTGGGTGGACTGGCTGTTGCGCTTCGCGGACCAGACGCCAAAGGCCTTTCACGACGCGTTGTGTCACACGCATGCTTCGCCCTGCGCGCCCCATCTGGAACCCACGGCGATCGAACTGGGCGAAGCGCACTTGTGGCTGGCGCGCCGTCATCTGCAGGGACGCCCCTTGGTGCTGCTGCAGCCGTCGAACAAACGCACCATGCGCTGGAACGGCGTGCGCAAGCCCGCAGACGACGACAAGTCCTGGCCGGTGGAGCGATGGGCCGCGTTGTGCCGCGCCATCGTCGAGACGATGCCGGAGGCGTGCGTGCTCTTGTGCGGTTCGGCGGCCGAAGCCGGCTATCTGGCCACCATCGGCGACGCGGCGGCGCATGCGCAGGTGATCGTTCCGCGCGAAGGCCTGCCCTTGGGACATCTGCGCGCGCTGCTGCACATCGCGCACAGCATGGTGTCGGTGGATACCGGGCCGGCGCATCTGGCCGCTGCCGTGGGTTGTCCACTGGTGGTGTTGTTCGGCAATCGCTGGCCGTCGATGTGGACGCCGCGCAGCGCGAGCGGCAGCGCCGTGCATGCCATCGGCGGCCTGCCGCACGTGCCCAGCGTGGACCGCATCGAACTGGATGAAGTGGTACAGGCGTGGCGGCAGTTGCCGTCACGCCCCGAGTCGATGGCTCGTCGTCTGGTGGAAGAGGCGCTTCAGTCCGCCGGCTGGGCCGGTTGCCTCAACATCTGCCGCACGCTGGGAATCGCCGAGCCGCTGCGCGCCGCCAGTTCGTGAGCGATGTCGATGTAGCCGATGGCGCGCGCCACGTCGGCAGGCGTGCGCCCGAACGCGTCCGCCGCCTGGCGATCGGCGCCGCGTGCAAGCAGCACGCGCGCCGGCGCAAGCAGCGCATGCATCGCGCACGAATGCAGTGCGGTGACGCCGCGCTGGTCGGCGTGTTCAAGCACCGCACCGGCATCGAGCAGCACCGGCACCAGGGCGCCGATGTGCGTGGGATCGCATTCGCTGCCCGGGCGCAAATGCGCGCCCAGCAACAGCAGCAGCGGTGTCTTGCCTTCCTTGTCGGCCACGCCCACGTCGGCGCCGCGCTTGAGCAAGGCGTCGAACAGGCGGCGCGCGCGCAAGCTGTCGTTATGGTCGAAGCCGTATTGCGCGGCGGCATGCAGCGCGGCATGACCGCGCGCGTCGACGGCATTCACGTCGGCGCCGCCATCCAGCAACTGTTCGGCGATCTCGGGATAACCCATCGCCGCCGCAATCATCAACGCCGTGGCTTCGCCGGGCAGGCGCTGGTCGACGGCGATGCCGTTTTGTAGCAGCAGCGCGACTAAGGCTTCGCGGCGCGCGCTCACCGCAGCGGCGAGCGGCGTCATGCCGTTGGTGGCGGCGAGCGTAGCGTCCGCGCCCTTGTCGAGCAGCAACGCAGCCACGTCGCGCTGGCCGGCGCCGCAGGCGTGCAGCAACGCGGTGGCGCCTTGGTGATCGCGCGTGTCGACGGCAAAGCCGAGATCGAGCAGGCGGTCGACGGCGGTCAGTGCGCCAGCCTTGGCGGCGGCGGGCAGATCGTCGGCGCGCAGCGGGCGTGAGGGGCGCGTCCACTCGCCCCAGTTCATCCAGCGCTCGATGGCTTCGTGTTCCAGAGAGAGGCCCAGCGGTGTTTCGCCGTTGGCGTCGATGGCTTCCGGATCGGCGCCATGGGCCACCAGCGAACGCACGAGTGGCAACGCACGCTCGCCATGTTCCAATGCAGCGAACAAGGGCGTGCGACCGCTGATGTCGCGCGTGTTGGGATCGCAGCCGCGCGCCAGCAGCGTCTGCAGCAACGCCTGGTGTCCGTAGGTGGCAGCCAGGTGCACGGGTGTGCGCTCGCGCGCATCGGCACCAAACGGATCGGCGCCGCGTTCGAGCATCGCCAACGGCAAGGCCGCGCCTTGCGCGCTGTCTTCCAGGCGCAGCAGCGCTTGCGCGAGCAGGCCGGCGCCGGCCGGCGTGGCGCCAGCATCGAGCAGGTCTTCCACCGCCTCGGTGGCCGCGGGCAACAGCGGCAGCAGCGCGTCGAACAGGCGACGGCCCAGCGGCGGCAGCGACGACTCGACGCCTTCAACGGTTTCCGCGTCGTCCACCAGTTGCGGTTGCAGGCGGGCTTCCGGATCGAGCGCGTGATCGAGCAGCCAGCGGCGCGCGGCGCTCTGGCCAGCGCCGGCCAGATCCAGATACAGCTGCGCCAATTGCGACTGCGGCCATTCGCGCACGCGCTGGCTAAAGGTGGAGACGATGGCCCAGTGGCCGAAGCGCAGCGCGTCGAGCAGATGCGCGGGCGTGTCCGCACCGTCGGGCAACGCATCGATGCTGAGACTGGCGGGCAGCGGCGTTTCCGGATCGAGCAGGGCGACCAGATCCCAGCGTCCGGCGGCGGCGGCATAGTCGAGTGCGCTGCGGCCGTTGCTGCCGGCGGTCTTGGGTTCGGCGCCCAGGGCGAGCAGGGCGCGCACCACTTCGGCGTGCGCCTGAGGCGACTGGCAGGCAAGCGTGAGTGCATCGCGGCCATGGCTGTCGCGCAGCCGGGCATCCGGTTGCGCTTCGGCCAACAGCGTCACGATGCCCACGGCGCCGGCGCGTGCGGCTTCCATCAGCGCGGTGCTGCCGTGGCGGTCGGTGAGGTTCACGTCCGCACCGGCCGCGCGCAGTGCGCGGGCAATCTGTTCGTGGCCCTCGGCCGACGCGGCCATCAAGGCACTGCGATGGCGCGCGTCCACTGCGTTGATGGCGGCGCGGTGCTTGAGCAACAGCTTCACGCCTTCGACGTCGTCGTCGGGAATGCCCGCAGCCGTGACCAGCGCGGGCTCGCCATCGGCAGGCGTGGGCTTGGCGCCGTGTTCGAGCAGGAACTTCGCCACCGGCCAGTTGGCCGCGCGGCAGGCCACCGCGAGCGGACTGAGCCCGGCCTTGTTTAGCGCGTTGATGGCGGCGCCGGCATCGAGCAGCATCGCCGCGACAATGGCTTCGCCACTGAGCACCGCGCCATGCAGCGGCGTGTTGCCTTCCGCGTCGGCGGCGAGAGCGCTGGCGCCGTTGGCCAGCAGGGTCATCACGGCTTCGGCGCGGCCATGCCAGCTATCACGCGTGGCCGCGAGCAGCGGCGTGAGGCCGCCGCTGGCGCGATTCACGTCGGCGCCCTTGGCGATCAGCGCGCGCAGAAGACGCGTATCGGGCAGCAGGGCGGCGAGCATCAACACGGGGCGCTGGTCGCGATCGCCCGGCGCAGGCGCGGTGTTCGGATCGGCACCCGCTTCCACCAGCGCGAGTGCGCGTTCGATGTCGCCATCGCGCGTGGCCATCAGCAAGCCATGCGCCTGTTCGGGCGTGCCGGCGGTGCGCTCCTGCTCGGTGAGTTTGGGCGCGGGCTTCGGAATCGGTGCTGCAGCTGGCGCATCCATCACGCCGGCGGCAGGCTGGCGCAGCGGTCGACGGCTTTCGCAGAGCAGGGCGCGCAGCGTGCGGTTGGCAATGATCAGGCAGCCCAACGGCATCAGCACCACGCCATAGATCACCAGCGCCGCCGTGCGCAGTTCGGAAGGCAGCACGCCGTAGAGGCCGGTAAGCGCAATGGCGATGAAGGCCAGCGCCAGCAGCGACAGCGCCGAGGGCAGGAAGTGGGTGAAGAAGCGTTCTTCGCGCGAGAGATGGCGACCGAAGGCGAGGCTGCGCGCGGTAGCGGTGAAAATCCACGAGCCGTCGCTTTGCGCGGGATAGGCGTCGTCCCACACATACACCAGTCCGAACGCCGGCCACATGCGCCACAACGCCCCCAGCGCGACGACCAGTGCGCCGGCCAGCATCAACGCCGCGCCCAGGCTGGGCGACTGGTTGAGCTTGAGCATCGGCCAGGCCACCAGCAAAAACACCAACACCACATAGCCGGTGAACATCACCAGATACGCGGCGCCTCGGCGCAGCACGGTGCGGCCAAAACGCGGTTCCGGATCAAACCCGATCGCGTGGCACACCGCCGCCATGGTCAGCGCGTTGGCGACCAGCAAGGGGATCAGCGCCAGCGGATGGGCACCGAAGGCCGCGATGGCGGCGGCGACCAAACCAGGAACGAACCAGGCGAGGGCTTGCAGAAACGGAGGTGGGCGACGCGTTTTTGAGTAGGCCATAAGCGCGGAGTATAGGAATCGTGACAAAGCCAGAAGGTAATCCCGTGTTAACGGCTTCGGCTTGATGGACTTCAGCGATCGCGATGCGGATCGAGCGGCGCGCTGTTGTAGACAGGATGATTGGCCGTGGCCAGTGTTTCGTTCGGCGGCAGTTGCAGATGCCAGCCTTGCGCCTCCAGATGCTTGAGCACCTGCGTGGCGTCTTCGTGGGGCAGCTTGCGTTCGCCGGTCAGTTCGACCTCGAGCACGTAGTGCAGGTCGCCCAGCATCAGAGCGAGCGATTCGGGAATGCATTCGAAGTCGTCGCGGCGGCCGAGCCACAAATAGGTATCGGGCTTGCGCTGGCTGGCATAGACAAAACAGTGCATGGCGGCACCCGTCGGCAATCATGGGAAGGGCGCACCCGCAGGCGCGGTCTGAAAGGTTAGCACCGCTGGCGCCTGCATCGCGATTTTCCGCGCAGCACCTGTGCCAGCTGCGTTACACCCCCTATCTTCGTCAATCGGCGACGAACAGAGCGGATGAGCCGGTAATTCACGGGGAATTTTGCTGCAAGCGCACTTGTAAAGCTTGCGTTGTGTCGGCACAGTGCCGGCCGGGGGTGTCAAACGCGCGTATGAAAAACAGGGCGTGGACGTCAAGCCCCCTGCTACTACCCGAGCCAGATCAACGATAAGCAGGAGCATTGCTGATGCAGATGTCATACCGTCAATTTTCACGTGCGGGTCGTCCGCTCACGCTCGCTGCGCTGAGCCTGGCGATCCTTGGCACGCTTGCTGCACCGCAGCGCGCCCATGCGAGCGCGTTCCAGCTGCATGAAGACAGCGCCGCCGCGATGGGCCGCGCCTACGCCGGTTCCGCCACGGCTGGTGGCGACGTGTCGGTGGTGGCCAACAACCCGGCCGCCATGAGCGACCTGAAGGGCACGTACTTCCAGGCCGACGTGACCGCCATCAATTTCGGCACCACCTTCAGTGGTTCCGCGCACGACGCGCTGGGTCGCCCGATCAGCGGCGGCAACGGCGGCGACGCCGGCACCACCATGCCGGTTCCGGCTTTCTTCTTCGCCACCCAGCTGGGTGACAAGTGGCACGTGGGCGCGGGCTTCACCGTGCCGTTCGGCTTCCAGACCGAGTACGACCACAACTGGATGGGCCGCTACAACGCGCTCAAGTCCAAGTTCGAATCGCTGGACGGCACGCTGTCGGTGTCCTACGACGTGACCGACACCTTCGCGCTGGGCGTCAGCGGTATCGCGCAGAAGACCTCGGCCGAGCTGACCTCCGCCATCAACTACAACGCCGTTGGCCTGGGCCTCGTCCAGCAGGCTGTGGCTGGCGGTGCGATTCCGCCGGCAGCAGGCGCTGCACTGGCACAGCAGGTGGGCGCCATCGTGCCGCCGGGTTCGGATGGCGTCGCCCGCATCAAGGGTGACGACTGGGCCTACGGCTGGCAGGTCGGCATGCTGTGGCGCGTGACGCCGAACGACAAGTTCGCGCTGAACTACCGCTCCAAGATCTCGCACACCATCGAAGGCACGGCCAACTTCACCATGCCGGCCAACGTGCAGGCATTGCTGAGCAACCCGACCGTGGCCGCGCTGCTGGCCGGTGCGGGCGGCGTGCCGTTCACGCACACCGATGGCACCGCGCCGTTCACCACGCCCGCCGTGGCGACCGCCAGCTACTGGCACCAGGAAGAGAAGTTCGGCATCGGCGCCGACGTGGCCTGGACCAAGTGGGACGTGTTCAAGAACTTGAACGTGTACTACGCCAACCCGGCGCAGCCGACCACCACGGAGCCGTTCAACTGGCGCAACAGCTGGTACGTGTCCCTGGGCGGCGAGTACTACCTCAACGACAAGTTCACCCTGCGCGGTGGTATCGCCCTCGACACCACGCCGACCGTCACCGCCACCCGCGATCCGCGCGTGCCCGATGGCACCCGCCAGCTGGTCTCGTTTGGTGTTGGCTACAAGGCCAGCGAGCACTTCGTGATCAACGCCTCGTACGCGCACATCTTCGTGAACAGCGCACGTGTGAACGCCACCAGCGCCACCGGTGACGTGATCACCGGCGAGTCGGACGACTACGGCAACCTGTTGAGCCTGTCGGCGCAGTACAAGTTCTAATCGCGGTTCATCGCGACAGACGCTTGAACGAAAAACTCCCCGCGAAAGCGGGGAGTTTTTTTATGGGCCGATGTTGGTACAGGGGCGCATCACGTGCGCCACTGCAAGGCGACCGCTTCAGCCCACGCGCATCAACAGTTTCAGCATGCGCTTGAACTGTGCGCCATACGGCGGGTTGAGCATGCCGGTGCCGTTCAACCGCGCCTGCCGGAAGATCGGCTTCATGTGCGAGAACGTGCGGAAGCCCGCTTCGCCGTGATAGCCACCGATGCCCGACGGACCCACGCCGCCGAACGGCAAGCCGTGCTGGGCGATGTGGTACAGCGTGTCGTTCACGGTGACGCCGCCGGCATGCGTGCGTGTCAGCACCTCGTCGATGGTCGAACGGCTCTGCTCGAACAGATAGAGCGCGAGCGGTTGCGGATGATTGGCCACATAGCCGATCGCCTCATCCAGCGAGTCGTACGGCAGCACCGGCAAGAGTGGCCCGAAGATCTCGTCCTGCATCACCGCCATGCTGTCGTTGACGTTGGTGAGCATCACCGGCGCGAGCAGGCGCTTGGCAGGAATGTCGTGGGCGTCGCTCATCGGCTCGAGCGTGGCGCCCGCGGCTACGGCTTCGTCGCGCAATTTCGCCAGTCGCTCGTACTGGCGATCGGACACGATGGAGGAATACTGCTGCTGCAACCGCAGGTTCGGGTACAGCTTGCCCACCATGTCGCGCGCGGCGCCGACGAACTGGGCCATCTGCGCACGCGGCACCAACACGTAGTCCGGCGCAATGCAGGTCTGCCCCGCATTCACCAGCTTGCCGAACACGATGCGTTCCACGGCATGGTCCAGCCGCGCACCCGGCCCCACGATGGCCGGCGACTTGCCGCCCAGTTCCAGCGTGACCGGCGTGAGATTCGCCGCGGCCGCGCGCATCACGTGGTGGCCAACAGCGGTGGAGCCGGTAAACAGCAAATGGTCGAACGGCAGCGCCGAGAACGCCTGCGCCACGTCGGCGTCGCCGGTGACCACCACCACTTCGTCGGAGGAGAAATAACGCGCCACCTGTTCGGCGAACAAGGCCGAGAAGCGCGGCGTGAATTCGCTCATCTTCAGCATCACGCGGTTGCCCGCCGTGAGCGCATCGATCAGCGGACCCACCGCCAGGAACAGTGGATAGTTCCACGGCACGATGATGCCTACCACGCCGCGCGGCTGCGGCATGAGCGTAGTGCGCGCGGGCAGGAACACCAGGTTCGCCAGCTTGCCGCGCGGACGCATCCAGCGGCGGCCGCGCTTCAGCGAGTGCTTGAGGTTGGAGAGGCTGGGATAAAGCTCCAGCAACTCCGTTTCCTCCTGCGGGCGATGGCCGAAGTCCGCGTCGATGGCTTCGGCGAACGGCACCCGTTGTTCGTTGAGCATCTTCTCCAGCGTGCGCAGGCGCGTGGCGCGCACGTCCCACGGCGGCAGCGGATCGCGCGCCTGCGCCTCGCGCATGCGCAGCAGGATGGAATGCAACGACGGGCTGGGCTCTTTCATGGTCATGCCTTCCGGGTCAGAACTTCGCGCGCAGTTCCAGGCCCCACATGCGGGGCGGCGAGATGGAGGCGAACGGCGTGCCGAACACCGAAGTGCTGATGTTGTTCACGCCGGTCACGTAACGCTTGTTGAAGACATTGTTGCCGTACAACGCCACGCCCCAGCGATCGCCTGGCGCGTGCCAATCGATGCGCGCGTCCGTACGCTGCTGGCTGCTGCCGATCTTGAAATTCGGACTCACGTTGCACGCGCCCTGATACTGCGAGTCGTCGTTGCAACGCGTGGCGCCGCGATAGGCCTGCGCCAGGTCGAATTCCAGGTCGCCGTTGGCCACACCATGCACAGTGTAGGACAGCGAGAGCGCGCCGGAGAAGTATGGTGCGCCGGTGGGCTGGCCGCTCAGGTCTACGCCGTCCGGCGCCATCGCGTTGCGATACTTCGAATCGATATAAGCGCCCATGAAGTTCACGCGGAAGCCGTCGATCGGTTGCCACTGCGCCTGCAGCTCCAGGCCCTTCGCTTCCTGGTTGCTGCTGTTGACCACGTAGATCGGCAAGCCCGTGGCCGGGCTGTTCGGATCGAGCGCCAGCGACTGCATGTTGTCGTAGCGGTAGTAATACACCGAGCCGTTGAGCAGCAGGTTCTGGTTCGGGAACAGGCTCTTGATGCCGCCTTCGTAGTTGATCACCTTTTCCGGCTGGAACGTGGAGCCGACCTGCACGCTGTTGTAGCCACCCGCCTTGTAGCCCTTGGTGATGGAGACGTAGCCCATCACGTCCGGCGTGAACTTGTAGCTCGCCACCACGCGCGGGCTCCAGTTGTTCCAGGTGTTGCTGGCGTACACCGGCGTGCCAATGGCGCTGGTGAAGATCACATTCTGCTGAAACTGGTCCAGCGTGCCGGGTGGCAGGATGCCCAGGCCGTACAGGCCCGCGACGGTGGCGTCGAATGCCGGCGCGCTGCGCGGCATGTTGTACCAGCTGAAATCCTTCTCGTCGCGCGTATAACGCAGGCCGGTGGTGACATCGAACTTATCGGTCACGTGCCAGATCACGTCGCCGAACGCCGCATACGCCTTGAAGTTGCCGTCGTTGCTGATCGCTTCATGCCACGGATCGCCCAGCAGCGAGAAGGGCAACCCGGCCGCGGCCAGCATGCTGCTGATGTAGGCGAGCGGAGGCACCGGCTGCTGAAGAACGTTCAGCGCCAGCGTGTCGAGACTGTCGGTATTGATGTTGGTCTGGCTGGTCTGGCGTGCCTGCTCCTGGTAGTAGCTTACGCCCGCCACCCAATCCATCCGGTCGTTGTTGCCCGAGAGCTTGAACTCCTGGTACCAGCTGTTGTTGTGCTCGATGTTGGCCGTGTCGAGATAAGTAACGACATGGTTGGTGCCGTCGTAGTCGCCCAGGTTGAACGTGTCGAAACCGCGCCACGCGGTAGTGGACACCAGATCGCCCCAGCCGAAGGAGTGATCGATCTGCAACGTGGCACCATCGAAGCGCCGCGACTCGCGCCCGCCGATGGCGTCGTTGTACAACGGCGCATGCAGCGGGTTGAGATACGTGGCCGGATCGGCCGGGTAGGGTGCGCGTTCGTTCGTGTCGTTCGACAGCGGAATCAAGCCAATGGCGGGCTCCGGCGCCTGGTTGAGCTTTTCGTGATCCCAGGACAGCAGCACGCGCGTGTTGTCGGTGACGTTCCAACGGAACACGGCGCGCGAGCCCCATTCGTTGTCGCCGCCATAGCGCTTGCCGGTGGCGGCGTCCTTGATCCAGCCGTCGCTCTGGTTGTCCAGCACGCTCAGGCGCAGGGCCATGTCCTTGTTGATGGGAATGTTCACCAGCGCATCGGCGTACTTGCGGCCGTCGTTGCCCACGCGTACGCGCGCATTGCCCTCGAACTTGTCGGTCGGTTCGTTGGTGACGATGGAAATCGCGCCCGCCGCCGCGTTGCGGCCGAACAAGGTACCTTGCGGGCCCTTCAGCACTTCGATGCGCGCGATGTCGTTGAAGGCCAGCAGCGAGCCGCCCGAACGCGCGGCGTAGACGCCGTTGACGTACACGCCCACCGCCGATTCGGTGCCGATGCCGAAGTTGCTGGTGGCGATGCCGCGCAGCTCATAGGTGGGCTGCGTGGGCTGTGCGGCGTTGATGACCAGGCCGGGCACGAAGATGTCCATCTTGCTGAGATCGGTCGCGGCCAGCGTGTCGATTTCCTTCGCCGTCACGATCTGCAGCGGAATCGGCACCGACTGCACTTCCTGCGAGCGGCTCTGCGCCGTCACCGTGATGTTGCCAAGCAGCTTGGCCTTTTCCGGATCGGCGCTGGTGCCGGTTTTCTGGGTGTTGCCGGCGTCCTGCGGCGGCGCGCCGTCATCGCTTGCCCAGACGTCAGCAGGCAAGGAACCAAGCATCAGAGTGCCGCCGATCAGCAGGCGATGCAGGCAAACGGACAACGGACGCAGACGCATGTTCATCAGCACAGTCTCCCCTCGATATGAAAAGGCCGCGGCCCGAAGGCCGCGGCGCTGCTACTCAATGGATCGCGACGCAGCCCCCCGACTGCGCCGCAATCCACGCCTTGATCAGTGCAACGCCCTCACGGTGCACTGTGCTTCGGCCCAGTTCCGGCATCATCACGCCCGGGTCGGCCGAATCCATCCGATAGGGCAGGATGGATTCGTCGGGCGAGCCGGGCACGACATCGAACAGATGATCGCCCGTGCCTCGCCCTGCGGCGACCGGTGGCTTGCAGATGCCGAGATGGCGGTCTTCGGGCGCGCTCACATCCAGCGTCAGGGCGGTGGTGTTGGCCGCGCCTTTCGGGTTGTGGCAGTGCCCGCAGTTGATGTCGAGATACGCCCGCGCGCGTGCGTCGAGCGAGGCGTGCTCGTCCATCCAGTTGGCGTTGCGTGGTGCGTCGGCCGGTGCCGGTGCGCCGCTGAGGTAACCCACCTTTATCAAGTGCGCGAGTTCGCTCTCCTCGCCCGTCGCGTAGTGGTAATCGCGATTGAGGTGGCGCGCCTTTGGCCCGATGGGATGGACCTTGCGCGTCACCCAGTCCTGCGCATGGCAGCTGGCGCACTGGCTTTCGTCGGGCACCACGTAGTTGAAGTCTTCGCGCGCGTCGCTGTCGGCAACCAGCGTGAGCGGAATCACCGCGCCGGTGCGTGCGAGCTGTGCGTCGCTCTGGTCGTCCTTCCATACATAGGGAATGGCCGACCAGCCCGATTCGCGTCGCACCAGGATGCGCGTCTCGATCAGATGCACATGCGAAAGATCCAGGCCTTCACCGGCAAAGTCGCGCGAGCTGTCGTATGTACGCGCCACGTCGGTGAACTTGCCGTTCGCAGCGCGCGGGTAATAGAAGGTCTTGCTGATGATGGTGCCGACCGGGAAATCGAAGGTGTCGGTCGGGCCGTACTTGGCCGATACGCCCTTGGGCATCCAGATCGTGCGCAGCTTGTGCGCGTAATCGGTGAACAAGGGCGTGTTGAGGTCGTAGGGCACCACGCCTTCGTTTAGCACGAGCTTGCCGTCGCGCACTTCCACCACGTGCCAGTCGCTGAGTTTTTGCGGACGTCCATCGGCGTGGAAGGCCACCGGGTCGAGACCGCGGTGGCAGGCAGCCACGAGCATCAATGCCAGCACCATGCCGGCACGCACGAACCACGTCATCATCTGCTGCAACCTCAGGCCTTCGGTTCCGGATCGAGCACAACCGGCGGCAGCTTGGGCAGCGTGCACTGGTACGGCTTGGTGTCGGTGCTGGGATTCTTGTAGTCGTGCGGGCCGTCGGCGTTGATCACGCCCACGTCGCCGTTCTGGATGCAGAAGCGATCGCTGTCGGGCGGCAGGCCGTTGACCAGCTTCGTCTCATCCACATAGCCATCCCACAGGATGTCCGGAAACTTGCCGTTGAGGCCGAACACCGCGGTCTTGAGCGTTTTCAGCTTCAGACCGTCCGGCGAATCGCCGCCGCCCTTGAAGCGGTTGTCGTAGATGAAGATGCCCTTGGGATACGGGTTGTAGTCGGCCGCCACGCCCTTGGTGTTGTAGTAGTTGGTGGAGAAGTAGCTGGAGATGATGACGTTCGCCGTCTGGTTGTCGGCAATGTCGTTGTCGAAAATCTCCACCTTGTCGTTGGAGTTGACCACGACGCCCGAACCACGCGGCACGCTGGCCACCGCCGCGCCCTTGGCGGCGAAGTTGTCGGTGTTGTTGCCGATCGTCTTGTTCTTGAACACGCGCGTGCTGTGCCCGGCCTGCGAGAGGTTGGGCATGTTGAACACCAGGATGCCGCCCGTATTGTTGGTGGCGGTGTTCTCGTACACGTCCGCATTCACCGAATTCTCGATCTCGATGCCGGCCACGTTGTACTCGGCGCGGTTGCGGCGCACCACGATGTTGTTGGACTGGCCCACATAGATGCCGGCATCGGAGGCGCCGATCACCACGGAGTCTTCCACCAACACGTTCTGCGTCTTCACGGGATACAGGCCGTAGGCGCCGTTGGTGGTCTTGGGGCCGCCCGTCCATTCCACGCGTACGCCGCGGATGGTGATGTTCTTGCCTTGGTTGATCTTGAGCGCGTCGCCCTTGGTGTCTTCCAGCGCAAGGTTCTCGATGGTGAAGTCGTTCGCGTTCACCAGCAGGCCTTCGGGCCCCACCAGTTGGCCCTTGAACGACAGCACGGTCTTGTCCATGCCCGCCCCCTTGATGGTGACGCCGTCGGTGCGCAGGCTCAGGCCGCGCTGCAGGTGATAGATGCCCGCGGGAATGTCGATGACGCTGCCCGGCTTGGCATCCAGCAACTGCTGTTGCAGCTTGGCCTCGAACGAGGCATCGCCGCTGCTCTGCGCCGCCTGCTCTTCGTGATGGCAGGCCGCCAGGGCCAATGGCAGTGCGAGAAACAATAGGGTCTTGCGCATAATCGCTTTCCTCCCCAGGAGCGCTGGCTGCGTGACATCCCACTGTCCCGGAAACCGCAGCGCACAAGGGAGGGCAGAACGGACGTCGAAGGGGGGTAAATCGGCCAGTGTGACGATCGTTTGAATGTCGTCGGTTTGTAAAAGTCCGTTTCCGGTAACGGGTATGACCAGAGCGTCGTCGTTTGTATGCATCTGGCCGACGCTGGTGAATCCCGCCTCCGCACACGTTGCCGCATGGAGTTCGAGCTATGCCGATTTGCGACCGCAGGCGCGGCTCTCCTTCCGGCCTTCATTGCGCAGGGCAACCAAAGAGTGGCATGGGTGCACTCACGTGAAGATTCGACATCGAGACGGCGGCCAGGGTGCCGGCACCCTGCGCAGGTGTCGTTGCAGCCTATCCCCATGCCGACCACTGGGGCCTCTTAGACATGCTGAAGATTCAGGTTGGCCATGCTTGCGCCTTGAATGGCGAAGGCAAACCGCGGGAACAGGGCAGGCCCTGTCCACCGCTTACCCACATGCACGTCGCTTTCCCGATTCATGCGCCCTCTCAGGACAAGTCTTTGGCGCAAAGGAACGCCGCTGAAGCGTTGGCTTTACGCAGCCCGCAGAGCGCGTGACATGAGCCGTGACCTCTTGAATATCGTCGATCTCGAGGCGCAGCTCGATCAGCAGCTGCAAAGGCCGCGCGTCACGAATCTGGGCGCCGTGCGTCAGGCAGCCATCGCCTGGTCTCATGCGGTGTGGTCCGTTGCCGAGTCGGCCGGTCCACTGATGCTCACAATGGGCGAGATCGAGCGGGCGTTCGCCATCGCGGATCGGCCCGTGTTTGTTTTCGGTGCTCACCGAAGCGGCACGACGCTGGTACGCGATCTGCTCGATCATCATCCGGCCCTCTCGGTGCTTCCCGCCGAAGGCACCATGCTCACGAATTTCGCGTGGCATCTGAAGCGGCTCGCGCCGGATAGCTGGCTGCCATTCCTCGGCTGCGAATGGTTGCGAAGGCTCGCCAACCCCATCAACCAGCAGCCCTACTGGCTGCTTGGCCGTTCGTCGATGGAAGGCTCGCCATACGTTGAATTTGCCCGCGCCTTGCAAGCCTGGTGGCCCCTGGTCAGCACGCGGCTCGGACCTCGCACGACATCCTGGCCGCTGGTGGCGATTGCGCTTGCGTACGCGCATGGCACGACAGGGCTTCACGCCGAATCGCTCCTGCAGCGGTGGGTCGAGAAAACGCCGACCAACGAGCGCTTCCTGGCGCGCCTGATGGCCGAATTTCCCCAGGCAAGAATGCTCCACGTCGTCCGCCATCCTTTCGCGGTCTATGCGTCGAGCTGTCAGGCCCTGCGAAATGCCGGGCTTCCATCGAGCGAAGAGACTCGAATCCTGCGTCAGATGCGTTTGTCGTATCGGGAAGCGGCCAGTCGCTCCTTTCAACCTGCGTCGGACTCGTACCTGCTCGTTCGCTATGAGGACCTGCTGGAGGACACTGCGGGCGGCGTCGACCGGATCGCCTCTTTTCTGGGCATCCAGCCGCTGCCCATCATGACCCAACCAACTGCGAACGGCATTCCCACCCCGAGCAATAGCTCGTTTGACAGCGGCAAGATGGCCGGAAAATTGGAGCGCCGTTCGGCGGATACCGAGTTCAGGTCGCTCACTGCGCGCGACCGCGAGCGACTGAGCGCGATGCTGGCCGACGATGCGGAAAAGCTCGGCTATCCGTTGGCACCGCCACCTGCGTTGCGCCGACAACTGCTGCAAATCCGCACACACGCTGGCTGGTTGGTCGATCGCCTCAGGGCACGCTGGGTCCGCTTTCTTTCCGTGTATCAGAGGCCGTAACGAGCAACCGAGCGCTGCAAGCTGGCCCTCGCAGTCAGAGCAGTTTCGGCACGTCGGCGGGACTTCAATGGGCGCTTCGGAAATACGAAGCCCATAAGAGTCCAGGCCTTCCGACCTCTTTCTGGTGCGCAACAAAAGAATCATGTTGCCGCACCTGAACGCGTGTAGCACGACGTGCAGGAGTGCAGGGAAACAAACGGACATGTTTCCTTCGCTCATTCATGCAGCTCCAAGAGCGTGTCTCTATCAGCTCTCCACGAGCGGAATTGATGGCCCTAATCATGACGAATTCGGCAGCACCGATGGAGCCGCCGAATTCGGATCACAAAGAAGGGTCAGCGTGTTTTCCCGACAACGTGCTCCTTTTAGATAAGCACTCTTTCCCTTTCGGGCTTGCTCTAGGCACCCTTCGGCTCGGGATGCCTGGCGAGGTAGGTCTGCATTTGGGCGACGGGTTTCTGGAACCTCGGCTGATTCCCATAGTGATCGATAAAGTAGTGGATCGTTTCGTAGCGACCCGGCAAATCGTGGTCCATCAAGTAGCATGCTCGCACGACGTAGCCCTCCGGATACTCCGGGTGCTGCGCGATCAAGGTATCGGCTAGTGCTTTCGCCTTTTCCGGCTGGTGCGCTTCATGGTTGTACAAGTCGCCCAGCTCGGACATCGCCGGCAAGGCTTCCGGGTACCGCTCGATCACGGCGAGATAGGTTTCCTCTGACTCTTGGATACGGCCTGCCTGTCGATAGATATTCGCTACCAACGTGGCAATGGCACTGTTTTCCTGAAATCGGCTAGAAGCCGCCGCGACGGCATCAATGGCACCCTGCTTGTCACCCAGTTTAATCATCAGCTGGGACCGCCACCGCAACGCGTCGACCTCGGTCGGATCAAAGCGGAGAGCTTCGGAGTAGATCTCAACCGCCATTCGCGGGTCGGTGCCGTAAACGGATCCCGCGAGGTTGACGAGGTTGCCCGAACTGAGATTCCGGTCGATGGCGTGCTCCACGCGGCGATGCGTTTCATCGGCGCTGCAGTCGCAATATGCCCGGTACACCTGAGGGTTTTGCGCCACCATGCGCAGCAGTGGATTGTGCGAGGCATCGGCCTCGTCGTTCTCCTGTTGTTGTGCCAAGCCTCCAAACCGCCGCCCCCATTGCGGCTGTGCCTGGTTCATCATCTGGATCCGGATACTGAAGTTGTATGGATCAACCCTCAGGCCTGATGCAGCAGCTTGTTGCTGGTATTTTCGATCGCCCGTAAGGCCACCAAGATGGATCATTGATCCGTAAACCGCTGTCATCTCGGGAACGGCTGCTACTGCGCCATCCAAGTCCTCGCGGGCTAGCATAAGTAGACGACGCATGTCGGTCATTTGTTGCTCGCCAACGTGGGCCGCCGAGTCGTCGCCGCGGACGGCCTGAGCGGCATCCACGTACTGGACACCGCTGGCAGCCATGGCAAAAGCGCTTCCCGGATCCTGCTGCTTCCACGCATCGATAACCCTGCGGGTCTCGCCTGAAGTTTTGTAGAAGCCCGCGTTGGCGAAGGCAATGTCGAGAAGACCGGGATGACCCGGTCGCTTCAGCTGCTCATCCAGATAGTCCCGGAAGGCGTGATCAACCTCCGCTGCGCGCCCCTTCTTGAGCAGCTCGTCTATCTCCGAAAGTCGTATGGTCTTCCGGGCTCGCAGCTCACAATACGCACGCGTGGTTTCAGTGTTCCAGTGGCTTCCCGGCAAATCCGGATAGGCTAGGCAGCGCTGCAGCGGGTCCGTCGTCGCGTCTGCCTTGGTAACAGCATCAAGGAAGGCGGCGTATCTTAATGAGTCCTCTTGTTGAGGCTGACCGCCAGGTGCCGGGCCACCGTGAGGTGTAATCAGCCGAGAGGCTGCAAACGGGATGGCGACGACCGCAAGCAGTGTTGCCAAGAGCACGGTCCGCCGTGGGACGTTGCCCTTCTGATTTGACGCGTCTTTATTACGGACATCCGTGTGGTTCATGTATCTCCCCCCTTGAGATGAAAGCCAAGATAACGATGTCGTGCAAGCAGCTGCCGTCGCTGATCGTCTTGCAAGGTCGGCAAGCTATAGCCTGGCGCGCTTGTTAGTAATGATCCAAAGGATTCAGATCTGCCCGGGTTCAGATCCCAAAAGTTGTCCGCTTGGTTCGAAAGCGGGCCTCTCGTTGATAGCCCGAAGTCAAAACAAATTGACGATGCTGATCATCAAGGCCGCGACACCTATCAGGATGCTAAGGACACCACTCGCTACAGCGTCCCTACCGGAAGATCGTGTAATGCGGCCACCCTTTGACCGTGAGACCGCCTGACGGGTAAGCACGGCGCGCACTCCAATTACCAGCCAAATAAGACCGAAGCAAAGAAAGAACAGGCTTGCGGTCCGACTATCAGTCATGGGTCCCCTTCACTCATATCCAGATCGGCATTACGGTACCGCCACCCCTGCGCCTTTATCGGCCGTCAAACTTGCGGCGTCGAATGATCGTTGGCGGTTCGGTGCCTCCCGGGTGCCTGTAAGCATAGAGTGCTTCTTCTTCCGCCTGTGAGGTCGGCACCAGTGCGGTCAGGCGGCCAGAAGCCTCGCAGAACGTTGTGAACTGAACTGAGCAGGCTTGGCAGCCGCACTCACCGGCGCAACGAACCCAACAAGCCGGTTTGCAAACGCAGGGAATGGGGCTGGCGAGGTCCACGTTATATCCCGCCGACTCGGGATAGCGCTTCAGGCCCTCAGCTGTTGGTTCGCACATCTCGTGCTCCTCTCATCGAACACAACACACATCAGGTGTCACGTATCCATCTTCGGAAAATGTCTGCTTCAGATCAAAAGCGGACTTTATCTTTCCATGTGCTACTTCCTGGCCGAGCATCAGCCGCCCGGGGGGCAGTTATTTCTGGTGAAGTCGGCCAGGACTTGCAGGCTCGACCCTGGTGGGTTGAACGACACGGTCAGCTTGCCCACCATCGTGTCATCGCACATCAAGATCGTCCGCCCACCTACCTGACAGAAGGCGCCGTAGCTTCGCTCTGCTGATGTTCCTATGCGAAGCATGGCTTGGCATCCCTCCAACTTCATTGGTGACCCGCTTCGCTCCAGACTCGCCTGAAAACCTTCGACCTGGTTACTGAATTCGGATGCATTGAATACGAAGGCAGTGTTGTCATTGATTCGCGACAACGCTTCCATCCGACGGTCATACGCCGTCTTGAGGCAGGTTCGGTCCATGCAGGCATTGCGCACCTGGAATAGCCATGCTTTCTGATCGGCAGTGATGCCTGCGACCTTGTTCACGGCACTGGTAGCCAATACTGCCTTGTATAGCGCGTTGAGTTGGTCATCTTGTGCAGAGAGTTCCGCGTCGTTGCATACGAGCTTTTCGTTGGCTTCCTGTGCGTGCAAGCAGTCAAAACCCGCTGCGATGGCCTGGTTGCCGAAGGAGAAGAGTAGAACCATTACCGCTGACAAAGATCGAGAACGAAACACCTTTTTCATCACCTACTCCTTAACCTCTCTGGTACTGCAACTCATCCTTAAACGCGCATGACGCTCAGCGAACGTATTCCCTCTTGAGCTCTATTTGCGCTTCATCTGAGATGCCCGCTTTCGCCAAAAGCCGCGCCCCTACGGCCCAGGCGCCGCAATCTTCAACAGCGTGCCGTTGCGATCTTCGGTGACCAGCAAGCTGCCGTCACTCATTTCCGTGATGGACACCGGCGATCCCATCGGATGGTCACCAGGCGCGTTGTTCCAACCCCACACGAGGTCTTGAGGTTCGCCGCTGGGATGGAAGTGATCATCAAGCGCCAAGCTGACAATGCGATGTCCCGAATCGCGATAGCCGTGATAACTGATGATCAAGTGGTGTTGCTGACCCGGCAAGCCGTTGTCCTCATAGATCAGCATGCCCAGAGGTGCGGCGTGAGATGGTAGCAGGCGCGTGGGATGCGCTTTCGTGCTGCAGTCGTATTGCGCATTCTCGGGACTCGCCCGGTTGTCATCGAAACAATAGGGCCAACCGTAGTCGGCGCCGGCCACCAGGTAGTCAAGCGTGTCGTGGGGCATCTCTTCATCGGAATATCCCGGGTCAATCGCATTGATGGCGTCACGCGCGTTGACGGCATCAATGACCTGGCCGTCCGGACTTAGGGCGAGTGCCATGCTGTTGCGCAGCCCCCGGGCAAACACGGGTAATTGCCGGGCGTCCAACGGTTCGCTCGCGCCCAATTTCGCAAGGAGCACCGATCCGCGCGGTGGGGATTCCAGCGTTTCACGACATACGTTGCCATGCGCTGGCTTTCCGATGTCCTGATCGCAATTGTCGGATGCGCTACCCACATTGATATAGAGCGAACCGTCCTTCGCCAAGGCCATGGCTGGAAGAGGATGTCGCCCGCTATCGGGAAGATTCATCACGACATCCCGCCAGGTCGCGCGCGGATCGGATGCCTCGGGATCAATACTCGCAATTCGGCCCGCCAAGGCCATAAGAATGCGCTTGTCTGCGGTCACTATGATCGCGTTGGGTCGATCCAGTCCGCTCATCAGTACTTGCGGAGGCTGGCCACTCCGCAGGCGCAGGAGCCTGCCTTTGTCGGGGACCCAATCCCCGTTGTCGACCACGTAGATGTCATCGCCAAGTACTGCGGCTCCGCGAGGGAAGCCGAGATGTTGGGCCACCAGTCCCACGCAAGTTCCGGGGGCAGTTTGCAGGTCCAGGCGCGGGTAGCCGCCACAGGTGCCGAGCGTCCTGTAGCTTTCATGCGCGTATCCCGGTTGTGCCACGCCAAGCACCATGGGCAGGCATAAAGCGAGCTTGCCGATGAGGCGGAGCCAGTTGTCCAAGCAACAACAGCTCAAAGGATGGCTGATCGCGCCAAACCTGGTTTCAAAAGACATGGGTCCCCCTTAAGACCACTCATCTCGGTGTGCGCTCTGTATCGAGAGCGAAGTTGATCGGCAGGAACACTCACGCCTCGCCAGCCTCCAACGCATTGTTCGACGTTCATCTGACGTATTTAGGCTCTCCGCATGTTCGCTTTGGGCCTAAAGCCAACCTCGGGCCATGAACTTACGTCCTGGGCAGCAGCATCGGCTGGCGAATGCCATACATCAAGCTGCGCCATAACCACTCGATAGGGCCGAATCTGAAGTGGCGGAGCCACCATGCGCTGAGAATGATCTGGGCGATGTAGACCGCGAGACCCAGCATGAAAGTCAGCGCCGCTCCCAAGTGGCCAAACCAGCCAAGGCCGTAGCCATAGAACAGCCATCCAAAAAGCAGTGACTGGCTTATGTAGTTGGTGAACGCCATTCGGCCCAGAGGTGCGAATATCCCAAGCATCGTGCGTGCCTGCGTGAGCCCCAGCAAGAGCAACACGCTTGCGTATCCCCATGCCAGGGCAACGGGGCCTAATGGCTCAATCAACGCCAACCAGGGTTGATAGTCGGCTGGCACGAGATCGCGTCCTGTGCTGTCCGTGAATGTCAGGGCTGCACCCAGTAAGAGGCCAACCACTGCAGTGCGGACGAGCAAGCGCTTGTGCGCGGCGGGATGGCGAAGCATGCCGCTGCGCCAGGCGAGGATGCCGATGAGGAAGAGTGCGAGTGTCCTGGGTGCAATATAGACAAGCAGACGCAGGACCATGGGTATCTCCTGCAGCCGGAAACGCAGCACATCCGCGTAGCCTCCGTCGGCATACACATGGTTGGCGTTCGTTACTTGTTGTTGAAGGAAGGCGGTCGTTGGCCAGTAGCTCAGTGGCAAGAGCAGCGAGAGGCCGGCAAAGAGCGCGAACAAACCCAATGCCGTCACGACGAGAATGCGGTTGGGGAGATAGAGGAATGGAATGGCCAGCATCCCGATGAGCGCGTACTCCGTAAGAATGTCGCCGTTCCATATAAGACACATATGGACGAGGCCGAAGGCCAGCAGTACCGCGACACGACGAACAAGCAACGACAGCCGGGCCTGGCTTGCCTCCAAGTGCTCAAACTGGATGGCCATCCCGACACCGAACAACAGGGAGAACAGCGAGATCGCCTTCAGCTCCAGCGCCGAGCTGACGAACGTATCCGCGATGCGGTCGATCAGCGGCATCGCCGGATCAGGCGGAAGAAACTGCTGGAAAAGAGAGACGCGAAACTCGGTCATCAGATTGACCATGAGCACGCCAAACAGCGCCAGTCCGCGAAGAACATCGATGGCTTGAATACGCGCCGTAGGACTGACCGGAGCCGAGTGCTCGGTCGTCGAAGCATCATTCACGATCACAGCGGCTTGCTGCATGAGAGCGCCTTTGCGCGTAGCAGCCAATGACGATGGCGGGCGGATGATGCGCGGGTCATATCGAACCCGCAAGCCTCCAGTGCGCAGGTTCTTGCGAGTTTTTCTTCGAAATGGGGCGGACATTCGCGCTGATTCGCGCGTCGCTTGACGAGATCGTGCGCGGAATCTTGCAGCCAACCCGAATCGTGATGCTCATGGCGCAAGCACGTGGCGCGATCTGCTAGCATCGCGCGCCGAAAGTGATGCCGACGATTGTGCAAGGTCGGACGAGTGGGGCCATCGATGCCGACAGGGGGCGATTCGTGATGGCTGGGGAAGTGGATGTTGCTGCGGATGTCGTTGATACGGACGAGCGCAATGTTTCCTTGCGCGACGTGGCGTGGCCCATCGCTGAGATGGCGCCCTTCGCGGAGCGCGACGACGCGCCGCTTACCGGGGTGATGCCTGCGCGCAACATCGGACCATTGTCGACCGGAGTCGTAGCATTCACGCGTCAGCGCGAACATCGCGACGGACATGGCGCGAGGCGGAGCGAAACCGGCCACTATCTTCTGCAGCTTCTGACCACTGACTCGTTGCAAGCCGGTGTCGATGAACAGGCGCCCGGCGCGGGCGTGGGCGACATCTGCATCTTCGATCTTTCACAGACGCCGCAACGCCAGGCCGAGGCGGGATCGATGCTGTCGATGGCGATGCCGCGACAGGCGCTCGAAAAAGCCATCGGCTCGAGCAACCTGCACGGCGTCGTGCTCAAGGCGAATGGGGCCATGACGCCGCTACTCGCCTCCATGTTGCGAGGCGTGAGTTCGCTCGGCGCGCCGTTGCACGACTCGCAGGCCACGGCGGTGCAGGAGGCGGTGGTCACGTTGCTGTCGGCCGCATTGAAAGATGACATGCACGGTGGCGTCGACGGCAGGTCGCTGCTCGGTGCCGGGCTGCGCCAGCGCATCGTCGAGTTCATCACGCACAACGTCCATCTGCTGGAGTTGTCGCCCGATTTTCTCTGCCGCCGTTTCAAGGTGTCGCGTGCCCACCTGTATCGCGCTTTCGCCAGTGATGGCGGCGTGGCGAAGGTGCTACGCGACATACGGCTGGACGCGGCCTTTCGCGAGCTAACGGGAGCCGTGCGAACGACGCGTTCGATCACGGAGATCGCATACAGCCTCGGCTTTTCCAGCAGCAATCAACTGCTGCGGAGTTTTCGGACGCGCTTCGGCATGACGCCGAGCGCAGCGAGGACGAACGAGCAGGGTTAAACAGTGCTGGTTTTGCGCACGCGCCGGGTGCATGTCGCCAGCGACGTCGAATGCATTTGCGTTTGAAAAGAGACGCTACGCCGAGCGAAAAGAGACGTCACGCCGATTTCCTGTCGCATCGGTTGCATACGCTTGCGCCGAGCTTTCCTAAAAGACGCCGCAGGCACGGTACAGGGGATCGATCCACGCGTGTCAGCGGGCCATCGGCCGGAGAACCCCCTCCGGCTCAGGGGCTGTGCCAATACCGACGTTTCCCATGGATTTGAATCGATTCATCTCCGATGGCTGCCTCGTGCGTCCGCGCGCGCGTCGGCGTGCGCGCCGTTGTCGCGGCACCACGGCATGGGCCCGGCTTCTCGTCTATCGGCGCGCGGCGCGCCACCGAACCACAGGCCTGGATTCGGCCTGATATACGGCGGCCAACGCACCGCCAACAACAACTGCATTCGATTGCACATCGACAGGGGAACGTGATGAACCGTGTATTCCGCATCGTCTGGTCCAAGGCGCTCAACGCGTGGGTGGTGGCTTCCGAACTCACCGGCAAGCACGGCAAGGGACGCGGATGTGCCGCGTCGTCGACTATCGATGAACGGTCATCACCGGCTCGCGCCTTGCACGGTGCGTGGACGTTGCGCCTCGGTGTGCTGATGGGACTGGCGTCACTGTATGCGACGCCGACGCTGGCCGCCGACAAGTACTGGGACGTCAATGGTGGTTCGGCGGGCAGTGGCGGCGTGGGCGTGTGGGATACCACGTTGGCCAACTGGAACGCTGCTTCCGACGGCGTCGCCGGGCCCTTCACCGTGTGGAACAACACGTCGCTAGACAACGCCATCTTCGCGGGTACGGCGGCCACGGTGACGCTGGGTACGAACGTCACGGCCAACTCGGTCATCTTCAACGTCACGGGCTATACGTTAAAGAACGGCACGCTCACCCTGGCCGGCCCCACGCCCAGCATCTCGGGTGCAGGCACGATTCTCTCGGTGATCGCCGGCAACGCAGGCCTCGCCAAGAATGGAGCGGGACTCTTGACGCTGGGCGGAGCCAACACGTTCACCGGTGGCATCACCGTCAATGCCGGCACCTTGGCGGTGACCAGCGATGCCAACCTCGGCAATGCGGGCAACGGCATCACGTTGGCGAGTGGCACCGGGCTCACCGCCACCGTGCCGACGGACGGCTCCGGCTCGGCGCTGGCGGCCAGTCGCGTGGTGACGGTGCTCGGCAGCAGCACCATCGCGGGCAATGGCGTCGGCACGGCGCGATTCACCGGCATCGGCAGTCTGAATCTCGGCAGTGGCGTCACCCTGGCCAACAATGCCAACGATTACACCGGCACCACGTCGTTCAATACGGGTGGCAACTACGGTTTCACCTCCGTTGGCAACCTGGGCGAGGTCAGTTCGCTCGGCGCCCCGACCACGCAGGCGAACGGCATCATCACCGTGGCCTCGGGTGGTGGCCTCAACGGCAACCTGTATTACACCGGTGATGGCGACGTATCCAATCGCGACTGGCGGTTCGTCAACGGCGGCACGTCGCTGATCAACCAAGGCGTGGTGGGCAACGTGCTGGACCTGAGCGGCAACATCGCCGTGGGGGGCGGATCGGGCACGCAGGCGTTCAGCGCCCTCAACGGTGATTTCACCTTGCGAGGTGTCATCAGCAACACCGGGACGGGCGAGATCTTCTACACCGGTAACGCGGGGCGGAACATCACGGTGCTGGGGGCCAACACCTACAGTGGTCCGGTCGGCATCACCAACATCAACCTGTATGCATCGTCGTTGGCGGACGCAGGCACCGCCAGCTCGTTTGGTATCGGCACGCTCGGCAACATCAATCTGAGCAATGCCAAGCTGTATTACACGGGAACCAGCGCGGCATCGACCAATCGCACGTACACCTTCCTGGGCGCCAACACCATCGCCAACAATGGCCAGGGAGCGCTCTCGTTCACCGGCGTCGGCGCCTTCAGCGCAACCGGCACCAACTCGCTCACGCTGGGCGGCACGTACACCGGTACCAATACGGATTCCGGCACCATCAGCGGCAACGGCAGCGTCGTGATCAACGGCAGCGGTAGCTGGGTGTTCAGCGGCAACAACACCTATGCGGGTACCACGACCGTCACGGCCGGCACATTGACCGCGGGCAGCACCAATGCCTTCGGTGCATCGACCGGGTTGATTGTCAATGGCGGCTTGCTCGATCTCAACAACCTGGCCATCACGGCGCCCTCGCTGGCGGGCACGGGTGGCACGGTGAATTTGGGCAGTGGTTCGCTCACGCTCAATGCCGCCTCAGGCAGCACCTCGTACGCGGGCAGCATCGGCGGCACCGGCAGCCTCACCAAACTGGGTGCAGGCATGCAGACACTCACCGGCGCCAATACGTATACCGGCGCCACCACCATTGGCGCCGGCACGCTGGCGTTGAATTTCGCGGCTACGGGTGCGCCGGCCAGCAACATCATCAATAGTGCTTCCGCGCTCGATCTCGATGGCGGCACGCTGTCCGTCACGGGCAAGGCCGGTGCCAGCGCGCAGGCATTCAACGGCCTCGATATCACCGGCGGCAACAACCGCATCAGCGCCACCGCGGGCAGCGGCGGCGCGCTGGGGCTCTCGCTGGGCGCGATCAACCGCAGCAGCGGCCTGGTCGATTTCGCGTTCAACACCGGCACCACCATCACCACCACCAATGCCGATGGCGCGCTCGGTGGCTGGGCCACGGTCAACTCGTCGGACTACGCGCAGGTGACCGGCGGCGTGATCACCGCGTTCACCAACTACGCGGACAAGGACGATGCGAGCACCTGGCAGAGCGGCGACATCGTCAGCGACGAGGGCGGCAACGCCAACACGCCGTACTTTGGCACCGTGAACGGCAACGTCGCGCTGGGCGGCATGAAGGTGGCCGCCGCGGCGACCTCCATCGTGACCGTGGGTACCGGCAATACGCTGAGCATCGACGGCAGCATCATCGTGTCGCCCACGGCGGGCAGCGCAACGGAGACGATCCAGGGCGGCTCGCTGACGGGCGGCGCTGGCGGCAGCCCGCTGGGCGTGCTGCAGAACAGTTCGGGCAACTTCAACATCAGCTCCACCATTGTCGACAACGGCGGCGCGACCAGCTTCGCCTTGAACGGCCTAGGCACGGGCGCGGTGACGCTCTTTGGGGCGAACACGTATACCGGCGCGACGACGGTGAGCGGCACCACGCTGGGCTTCAATAGCGTCGCCAACGGCGGCAGTGCGAGCGCCATCGGCGCCTCGTCCAATGATCCCTCCAACCTCGTGCTGGAGAACGGCACGCTGCATTACACCGGCGCGACCAACGGCACCGATCGCGGCTTCACCCTGGTCGATGGTGGCCCGTCGCGCACAATCCAGGTGGACGGCACCACCGATCTGACTTTCAGCGGCGTAGTGACCAGTCCTGACGATGCGGGCTTCACCAAGACCGGCGCCGGCACCTTGACGCTATCCAACGCCGCTAATGATTTCATTGGTCCGGTCGTCGTGAGCGGCGGCTTGTTGTCGACTGGCACACTGGCCAATGGCGGTATCGACAGCGGGATCGGCGCAGGCAGCAATGCCTCTAGCAGTCTGGTGCTTCAGACCGGCGGCGGTCTGGAATACACGGGCGCCGATGTGTCGACCAATCGCGGTTTCACGCTCGCCTCGGGCCAGGCCCATGTCTCCGTCGATCAGGCGACCACCACACTGATCGACAGCGGCGCCGTCGTCGGCAGTGGCGCGTTGAACAAGGACGGCGACGGCACGCTGGTGTTGGCCGGCGCCAACACCTATAGCGGTGGCACGACCATCACGGACGGCACCTTGCGCGCCGGCTCCTCCACGGCGTTCGGTGCCAATGGCCAGATGACGGTCAACGCCGGCGCCACACTGGATGCAGCCACGTTTCCGGTCAGCATCGGTGCGTTGAACGGCGCGGGCAGCGTCACGCTCGGTACGGGCAGCGGGTTGACGATCAACGGCAATGGTGTGTGGACAGGCTCCATCAGCGGTGTGGGTGGTGTAACCATCGGCAGCGGGCGCACGCAGATCATGACCGGCTGCGGCAACAGCTATACCGGCGCCACCGTCATCCTCTCGAGCACGCTCAGCACCGATTGCCTGGCCAATGGCGGCCAGCCCAGCGGTATCGGCGCGTCGAGCAATGCGGCGTCCAACTTCCAGCTGGGCGGCACGTTCATCTATACGGGTACCAGCGTTTCCATCGACCGTGGCATCCAGCTGATCGCCAACTCCGCGATCAACGTGAGCAATGCCGGTACCACGTTGGGTATCAGCGGACCGATCGTGAACAACGGTCAGATCCAAAAACAGGGCGCGGGCACGCTGGTGTTGAGCGGCAGCAACACCAACGTCGTTGGCACCTACGTGCGCGGCGGCATCCTGCGCGCCGGCGCCACCAACGCGTTCGGCAGCGGCTATCTGGTGACGGACAACGTCGCCGGCCTGTCGGTGGACCTTAACGGCTTCAATACGCAGGCGAGCTATCTGGCTGGCGGCGGCACCGCAGGTGGCAACATCAATCTGGGCAGCGCCACGTTGACGGTCACCAGTGGAAGCGGCGTGGCCTCTACCGCAACCTACGCCGGTGCCATCGCGGGCACGGGAAGCTTCGTCAAGACGGGTGCGAACATCGAATATCTCAGCGGTGGCGCCAGCACCTATACCGGCACCACCACCATCGGCACTCTCAATGTCAACGGCACCACGGCGCTCGTCGGCGGCACGCTGCAGGTGAATGTGCTCGCCGATGGTGGCACGACCAGTTCCATCGGCGCATCGAGCAATGCCGCCAGCAATCTCGTGCTCAACAACGGCACGCTGCAGTATTTGGGTGCGGGCAACACCACCGATCGCCTGTTCACACTGGGGCCGTCGAGTGCGCTGGATGCGTCCGGCGCGGGTGCGCTGCAGTTCACCAATACCGGTGCAGTCGCTTTCAGCGGTGCCGCCAACTCGGCGCAGACCGTCACGCTCACCGGCACCAGCACCGCCAACAACAGCTTGGCGTTGCAGATCACCAACAACGGCACGGGCAATACCTCGGTCAACAAGACCGGCACCGGCACGTGGATCCTGCGCAACGCGGCCAGCACGTACGGCGGCGTCACCACCATCACGGGTGGCGTGCTCGGCGTGGACCATCTCACCAACGGCGGCCAGGCCAGCAGCATCGGCGCGTCGTCGAATGCTGCGACCAACCTGGTGATCGGCAATGGTGCGACCCTGCGCTACACCGGCGCCGGCGACACCACCGATCGGCTGTTCACCTTGTCGGCTGGCACCAGCGTGATCGAGTCGTCCGGCACCGGCGCCATCGTGTTCAGCAACACCGGTCCGGCGGCGTATGCCGGCAGCGGCAACCGCACCTTGGGCCTGGGTGGCACCAACACCGGCAACAACACCATGGGCGGTTCCATTGTCGATGGCACGGGTGGCGTGACCACCGTGGGCAAGAATGATGCGGGCACCTGGTTGCTGACCGGCAACAACACCTACACCGGCAACACCGTGGTCAACGCGGGCCTGTTGCAGATCGGCAATGGCGGCACCACGGGCGCCATCGCGAGTCCCACCGTCATCGTCGACACGGCGGGCACGCTGGGCTTCGACCGCTCCGACACGATGACGCTAGCCGGCACCATCTCCGGCGCGGGCGACGTGATGCAGTCGGGCACCGGCACCACGGTGCTCACCGCCACCAACGTCTACACCGGCGGCACGACGATCACCGCGGGCACGCTGCAGTTGGGCAATGGTGGCGCCAACGGTTCCATCGTGGGCGACGTGACCGACAATGGCACGCTGGCGTTAAATCGTTCGGACGTCTATACGTTTGGCGGACTCGTCTCCGGCACGGGCGGCGTGAACCAGTTCGGCAGCGGTACCACCGTGCTCACTGGCACGAACAGCTACGCGGGCACGACAAACGTGCAGGCCGGCACGCTGTTGATCGATGGCAACCAGTCTGCCGCCACCGGTGCGACCGCCGTGCAGAGCGGCGCTGCGCTCGGCGGTAGCGGCACCATCGGCGGCAACGTGACGGTGGCAAACGGCGGCGCACTCAACCCGGGCGATGCCAGTGCAGCGGGCACGCTGACCATCAACGGCGGCCTGGCGCTGGGCGCCACCTCGTCGTTGAACTACCAGTTCGGCCAGCCCAACGTGGTGGGCGGCGCGCTCAACGACCTCACCGTGGTGCATGGCAATCTCGGTTTGGATGGCACGCTCAATGTGTCGGCCACGCCGGGCGGCAGCTTCGGCCCGGGCCTGTATCGCATCATCAGTTACGACGGCACGCTGAGCGGCAATGGCCTCACCTTGGGCACGACGCCGGCGGGCACGTATCAGGTGCAGACGTCCGTAGCCAATCAGGTGAACCTGCTCAACAGCAGCGGGCTCACGCTGAACTTCTGGGACGGCCCCAATGGCCACGCGAACAACATCATCGACGGTGGCGCCGGTGTCTGGCAGGCCAGTGCCGGCAACAGCAACTGGGCCGATCAGACGGGCCAGTTCAACGCGCCGTATACCGATGGCGAGTTCGCCATCTTCATGGGCGTGCCGGGCACGGTCACCGTGGACAACACCGCGGGCGCGGTGACGAGCTCCGGCATGCAGTTTGCGGTGGATGGCTATACCGTCACCGGCAGCTCGATCACCCTCGCCACCGGACAGGATGTGATCCGTGTCGGCGACGGCACTGCTGCCGGCGCCAGCATGACGGCGACCATCGGCGCGCAGATGACCGGCACCAACGTGCAACTGGTGAAGGAAGACCTCGGCACGTTGGTGCTCACCAACAGCAACCCCTTCACTGGCAGCCTGGCCATCAATGGCGGCGTGGTGCAGGTATCGAACAATTCCTTCCTCGGCGGTGCCGCGGCCACGCTCAGCTTCGACGGCGGTACGTTGCGCAACACGGCTGCGTTCTCGCTTGCACGCACCACCACGATCAACCAGGGCGGCGCAACGTTCGATACGCAGGCTGACCTGAGTGCGCCTCGCGTCATCTCCGGCGCCGGTGCACTCACCAAGATCGGTGCTGGCGCGCTGACGCTGAGCGGCACCAACACCTACGCCGGTGGTACCACCATCGACGCGGGCAGCATCATCGTTTCCAGCGATGCGAATCTCGGCAACGCGAGCGGCGCACTCACCTTCAATAGCGGCGCGCTGGAGAACAGTGCATCCTTCACTTCCAGCCGCACCATCACATTGAACAATCCGGGCGGTAGCTTGCTGACCGATGCCGACCTCACGCTCACCGGCGCCATCGTCGGCGCGGGCTCGCTGACCAAGGGAGGCAATGCCGGGCTCGTGCTCACCGCGGACAACACGTACACCGGCGGCACGACGATTGCCGCTGGCGCATTGCAGCTTGGCAATGGCGGCACCACGGGCTCGATCCTCGGCAGCATCACCAACAACGGCACGCTGGTGTTCGATCGTTCCGACACGCTCGCTTTCACGGGCGCCATCTCCGGCAGCGGCGCGCTGGAACAGCAGGGCAGCGGAATCACCGTGCTCAGCGCCGCCAACAGTTACACCGGTCCGACGGCCGTGCGCGCGGGCAGCCTGATCATCAACGGCAACCAGTCCGCGGCCACGGGTGTCACCTCGGTCGACAGCGGCGGCACGCTCGGCGGCAAGGGCGTTATCGGCGGCGACGTGAGCATCGCCGACGGCGGCACGCTCAGCCCGGGTGATGTCGGCAGCGCACCGGGAACGCTGACGGTGAAGGGCAGCGTGGCGTTGAGCGGCGCGTCCAATCTCAGCATCAACCTGGGCCAGGCAAACGTCGTGGGCGGTCCGCTCAATGATCTGGTGCAGGTCAATGGCGACCTCACGCTCGACGGCACGCTCAACGTCTCGGTGTCCTCGGGCGGTACGTTCGACCCGGGCATCTACCGCATCATCGGCTACACCGGCGCGCTCACCGACAACGGCCTCACCATCGGCTCGGTGCCGTCGCCGGATTACTTCCTGCAGACCTCGATTGCGCAGCAGGTGAACCTGGTCAACACGAATGGTTTGTCGGTGAACTTCTGGGACGGCAACGGCGCGCGCGGCGATGGCCAGGTGCAGGGCGGCGACGGTGTGTGGCAGGGCACCACGGGCAACGACAACTGGACCTTGCTCGACGGCTCCATCAATGCGCCGTACCAGGACAGCAGCTTTGCCGTGTTCGCCGGCGCGGCCGGTACGGTGACCGTCGATGCGACCACGCAGGGTGCCGTCAACAGCGACGGCATGCAGTTCGCCACCGACGGCTATCGCGTGGAAGGTGACGCGATCGCGCTGGTCGGCACGGCGCCGGTGATCCGCGTGGGCGACGGCACCACGGCCGGCGCGGGCATGACGGCGACGATCGCCTCCGTGCTCATCGGCAGCAACGGCATGACCAAGTCCGATCTCGGCACACTGGTGCTGGCGGGCAACAACAGCTACACCGGCGGCACCACGATCAGCGGCGGCACGCTGCAGCTCGGCGAGGGTGGCGCGAGCGGCTCGATCGTGGGCGACGTGGTCGACAATGGCACGCTGGCGTTCGATCATTCGGACGTCCAAACGTTTGGCGGCGCCATCTCTGGCACCGGCGGCGTGACGCAGATGGGTGCCGGCACCACCACGCTCACCAGCAACAACACGTATACCGGCGCCACCACGGTGTCGGGCGGCACCTTGCTTGTCGAAGGCGACCAGTCCGCCGCCACGGGTGCAACGACGGTGCAGAACGGCGGCACGCTGGGCGGCTCGGGCATCATCGGCGGCGACGTGACGGTGGCCAACGGCGGTACGCTCAGCCCCGGCAATTCGCCGGGCACGCTGACCGTCAACGGCAACCTCACGCTCAACGCGGGCGCCACGCTCGACTATCAGTTGGGCCAGGCCGGCACGGTGGGCGGCAGCCTCAACGATCTCACCGTCGTGCACGGCAACCTCACGCTGGATGGCACGCTCAACGTGTCCACCACGCCGGGCGGCACCTTCGGCGCGGGCGTGTATCGCTTGTTCAACTACGACGGCACGCTCACCGACAACGGTCTGGCGATCGGCAGCACGCCGAGCACCAACGTGTTCGTGCAGACCTCGCTCGCCAACCAGGTGAACCTGGTGAACACCGATGGCCTGACGTTGAGCTTCTGGGACGGCCCCGGCCACGCGAACGACGGTGCGATCACTGGCGGCACCGGCACCTGGCGCCTAGCCGACAACGACTACTGGACCGACGCCACCGGTGCGCTCAACGCGCCGTACAGCAACGGCACGTTCGCGGTGTTCGGCGGCACCGGCGGCACGGTGACGGTGGACAACACGAACGGGCAGGTGACTGCCTCGGGCATGCAGTTCCAGAGCGACGGTTATCGCCTCACCGGCGGCAGCGTTGCGCTGGCGGGCGGCGCCGCCACCATCCGCGTGGGCGATGGCACGGCGGCTGGCGCAGGCATGACGGCCACCATCGACTCCGTGATTACCGGTGGCGCGATGCTGGTGAAGGATGACCTCGGCACGCTGGTGCTCACCGGCGCGAACACCTACATCGGCGGCACCACGATACAAGCCGGTACGTTGCAGATCGCCAACGACGGCAACCTCGGCCTCGCTTCGGGCAGCCTCTCGATCAACGACGCGACGCTGCACACCACCGGCACGATGCAGACCAATCGCACCGTTGGCCTGGGCGGAGCGGCCACCATCGACACCGACAACGGCACCACGCTCACGATCAGCAATGGCCTGCAGGGTTCGGGCAGCCTCACCAAGACCGGTGACGGCACATTGGAGCTCGGCGGTGCATCGACGTACGCGGGCGATACCACCGTTGCGGCGGGCACCTTGAGTGCGGCAGTGGCGAATGCGTTTAATGCATCGTCCGCAACGACTGTGCAAAGCGGCGCCACGCTCGATCTCGGCGGCTTCGCGCAACGTACCGGCGCACTCACCAACGCAGGCAGCGTGAACTTCGGCCGCGCACCGGGCACCACGCTCACGGTGCAGGGCGATTACGTCGGCCAGGGCGGCATGTTGAACATCAACAGCGCACTGGGTGGCGACAACTCAGCTACCGACATGCTGGTAGTGACGGGCAATACCTCAGGCAACACGACGGTGCAGGTGACCAACGCAGGCGGTGCGGGTGCGGCCACCACGCAGGGCATCAAGATCATCGACGTGCAGGGCGCATCGAATGGCACGTTCGCGTTGAAGGGCGACTACGTGTTCCAGGGCCAGCAGGCGGTGGTTGCCGGTGCCTACGCGTATCGCTTGTACAAGGACGGCATCAATGGACCGGATGGTGACTGGTACCTGCGTTCGGCGTTGACGGATCCGCCGACGGATCCCGGCAACCCGACCGGCCCGACCAATCCGGGCAATCCCACCGGCGGCGGTGGCACGCCGCTGTACCAGCCGGGCGTGCCGCTGTACGAAGCCTATGCCGGCATCCTGCAGCAGGCCAACACGTTGGACACGCTGGTGCAGCGCACGGGCGATCGCCAGTGGGCCGATGGTCAGCCCAGCGATGCGATGACGCCGGGCGAAGGCGTGTGGACGCGCGTGCAAGGCGGCGATCACACCATCAAGCCCGAATCCAGCACCACTGGCACCAACTACGACATCTCGGACTGGAAATCGGAAGTGGGCCTGGATGCGACGCTGTCCGACAACGGCTCGGGCAAGCTGGTCGGCAGCGCGTCGCTGCACTACGACCACTACAACTCCGACGTGAGTTCGGCCTATGGCGATGGCCGCATCAACACTCGCGCCTATGGCGTGGGCGCCGCGTTGACCTGGTACGCCAACAACGGCCTCTATGTGGATGGCCAGTTGCGCTGGATGCATCTCGATTCGGACCTGCACTCCAACACGCTGGGCATGGCCGAGAACGACAACAAGGCCGCTGGCTACGCTGCCGGCGTGGAAGTGGGCCAGCGCTTCCGCCTGAGCGATGCGTGGTCCATCGTGCCGCAAGCGCAGGTGACCTGGGGCAACGTCTCGTTCGACGGCTTCAACGACGCGTTCGGTGCGCGCGTGTCGCAACAGAGCGGCGCCGCCGCCGCGGCGCGCGGAGGCGCGGCCATCGACTACCTGAGCACGCATTCGGGCGACTCGGGTCCGGTCGTCACGCACGTGTACGCCATCGCCAACGTCTACGACAACTTCAAGGACACGGCGCAGGTGAACGTGGCCGGCACCGACTTCAGCACGCGCAACGAGCGCTGGTGGGGTGGCTTCGGCCTTGGCGGCTCGCTGGATTGGGCCGGTGGCCGCTATTCGGTGTATGGCGAAGTGCAGGCGCAGACCGGGCTGTCGCACTTCGGCGATTCGCATGCGGTGAACGGCACGCTCGGCTTCCGCATGCGTTGGTAATGGATCGCCGCATCGAGTCCACATCACCGGTGTGGGCTCGATGCGCGGTGCGAACCTGGCTTCGGCTTTCGTCGCGCGCCGTTTGGCCATCCATGGGAATATGGATAGAACACTTCGTCATAAGCATTGCGCGGATCGGCAAGAAATAGCGGACATCTGACGGTACGACTGCGGTAACCTCGATCCACTCAAGCGAGGTGCGGGCATTGGCTGGTCGGAAAGAACGGTTGCTGCAGGATGCCGGAAAGCGATGGCTCACATGGGCGCTCATCGTGGCCACGTTGCTCGGCGTGGCCGTGGGCTGGTGGTGCAATCGCTCGCTGTCGCCGGAAAAGGCGGCCCAGGTCGCGGCAAATTTTTCCATCGTCACGGATGCGTTTCTTCGCCTGATCAAGATGATCGTGGCGCCACTGGTCTTCGCCTCGCTGGTGTCGGCCATCGCGCGCATGGGCGGCGCCGCGGAGATCGGGCGCGTTGGCCTCAAGGCGCTGGCGTGGTTCGTGGGCGCATCCATCGTCTCGCTCACGGTGGGCCTGTTGATGGCGCATGGGCTGGCACCGGGCGCGTCGCTGCACGCCAGCGGAAACTTCGTGCAGGTGCCGTCGGCAACGGCGAGTGATGGCGGTTCGACTCTCTCCGTTGCCGAGTTCATGACGCACCTGATTCCGCGATCCATCATCGAAGCGATGGCGGGCAACGAGATCCTGCAGATCGTGGTGTTCTCGCTGTTCATCGGAACGGCGGCGGCCTCGCTGAAGGAACAGTCGCTACGCTTTGTGGAGCTGATCGAGCAGCTCGCCACCATCATGTTTCGCGTGACGGACTATGTGATGAAGGCCGCGCCGCTGGCGATCTTCGCCGCGCTGGCCAGTTCCATCTGTTTGCACGGCATCGCCATCATGGGCACCTATGCGCGCTTCGTGGCGGGGTTCTATCTGTCGCTCGGCGTGCTCTGGCTGCTGCTACTCGCCGCGTTGAGCCTGATCATCGGCAAGCGCAGCCTGCGCCTGCTGGCCAGCATCCGGCAGACGGTGTTGCTGGCGTTTGCAACGTCCTCGTCCGAGGCAGCGTATCCGCGCCTGCTGGAACAACTGGTGGCGTTCGGCATACCGCATCGCATCGCCAGCTTCGTGCTGCCGCTGGGTTACTCGTTCAATCTCGATGGCGCGATGATGTACTGCACGTTCGCCATCCTCTTCATTGCACAGGCTTACGGCGTGGAGCTGAGCCTCGTGCAGCAGATCACGCTGTTCGGCCTGCTCATGTTGACCACCAAGGGGCTGGCCGGCGTGCCGCGTGCAGCCATCGCGGTGGTGGCGGTCACGCTGCACTACTTTCATCTTCCCGATGCCGGCCTGGCGCTGGTGCTGGCGGTTGACCACGTGCTGGACATGGGGCGCTCGGCCACCAACATCGTGGGCAATTCCGTGGCCGCCGCCGTGGTGGCGTCGTGGGAAGGCCAGCTCGAAGCGCCTTCCGAAGCGAATGCCTCTTGAACGCTTCCGTGTGCGCCGTCTCTCATTGCACTGCCCATCCTTAGCGAGGTCGTATGCCTGCCATTGCCTATCTCGAATGCTCCCGCTGTCACGCGCGGCTGCCCGCCGACGTACCGCAAACACTGTGCACGCAGTGCCCCGCCGATCAACCCGCCGGTGCGCTCTATGTGAGATACGATCTCGCGCCGTTGCAGGGCAGCTCGCCTGCGGACGTGGTGCAGGGACAGGATGCATCCACACCATGGCGCGGCATGTGGCGCTATCGCGCCGTGCTGCCGGATGCCACGCCCGTGACATTGGGCGAAGGATGGACGCCCATGCTCCGCAGCAAGCGATACGACGGCATCTTCCTCAAGGAAGAAGGCGCCAACCCCACGGGCTCGTTCAAGGCGCGCGGATTGGGCCTGGCCGTCACGATGGCGCGGCACTACGGCTTGCGCAAACTGGCGATTCCCTCGGCGGGCAATGCGGCCGGCGCGCTGGCGGCGTATGCGGCGGCGTCGGATATCGAAGCGCACATCTTCATGCCGCGCGACGTGCCCCTTGCCAACTATGTGGAAGCCACCGCGTATGGCGCCAAGGTCACGCTGGTGGATGGCGTCATTTCCGACTGCGCGCGCATCGTCGCCGAGCGCAAGAAGGACGAAGGTTGGTTCGACATCTCCACGCTGAAAGAACCCTTCCGTGTGGAAGGCAAGAAGACCATGGGTTACGAGCTCGTCGAGCAACTCGGCTGGGAATATCCCGATGCCGTGTTCTACCCCACCGGTGGCGGCGTGGGCCTGATCGGCATGTGGAAGGCGTTCGAGGAACTGGAACAGCTGGGCTGGGTGAAGCCGGGCAAGCGGCCGCGCATGTTTGCCATCCAGTCGAGCGGATGCGCGCCGGTGGTGCGCGCCTTCGACGAGGGCGCGCCTGTCAGCCAGATGTGGCAGAACCCGCAAACCGCGGCGTCGGGCCTGCGCGTGCCCAAGGCTTATGGCGACTACATCATCCTCGACATTCTCCGTGCCTCCGGTGGCAAGGCCGTGGCCGTTTCCGACGAGGACACGTTCGTGTCGCTGCAGGACTGGGCCGCCAATGAAGGCATCTTCCTTTCACCCGAAGGTGCCGCCGCCACGGCCGCGTACGCGCAACTCATCGCATCGGGCGACCTGAAGGCGTCGGATCGCGTGGTTATCTTCAACACCGGTGCCGGTTTGAAGTACACCGATGTCATCGCCGGCGTCCTGGGTTTGTCGCCGACGGAACGCGGGTGATCACGACCTTTGCTGGAAACGTTGCTTCGTAGCCTGGTCACAAGGGCGAGTTGCTTTTACGGCAGAATGCCGTGTCTCCAGCTTCCGTCGGGAATACCCATGCGCAGGACACCATGGAATCAACGCGTGACCCTGGTGTTGATCCTTGCGAGCCTGGTCTTCCCGGTGGCGCATGCGGAGGTGGCCGGTGAAGTGAGTCGATCCGACATCGCCATCGGCCAGCCCAACGTGTTGCCCAGCCAGGCAGTGGGGTTGGGCAACGGCAAGCTCGGTGCCGCGTTCTGGGCGGCCGATGGGCTCACGATTCAACTCAACCGCATCGACACGCTGCCGTATCGGCGCTCACCGGGCCAGCTGGTTTTCCCGGATCTCAAGATCATGACGGCCGATCGCGCCTTCCATGGCCGCGTGCGGTTGTACGACGGTGCGCTGGAGGAATCCGGTGGCGGCGTTGCACTGAATGCGTGGGTGGATCGGGATACGGATCGTGTCGTGATCGATCTCGATGGACTGCCCGCATCAGTGACGCAGCGCATCCGGCTTCAGCTGTGGGCGCCACGCACGCCCCACGCTTTCACCGATGGCGACGTGGCGCTGCTCGCCGAAAGTTGGCGCGACGACACATTGCCCGGTGCATCGGGCCGCTCGTTCGGCTCGTTGGCGGGCGTGCGCGTATTGGGCAGGCAGGTGCATGCAGCGGTGATCGATGCTCGCACGGTCGAAGTCACCGCGTTGCCGGATTCTAGCGGGCATCTACGCGTGATCGCCGGTGCGCCCGCGTTCGACGGCAGCAACACCGCTCGCGAGGCCATCCAGCAGGCCTTGAGTGTTCCCGTGGATCGCACTAACACTGAACGATGGTGGCATGCGTATTGGACGCAAGCGTTGCGCATCCAGGCCACATCCGACGATGGCGTGGCTCGCTATGCCGAAACCCTGCGTACGCTTTATCTGTTCGCTGCCGCTGCACACGCAGGCAGTGCCATGCCCGGTGCGCAAGCGGGCATCGCCGATCTTTTTTCTTCCAGTGCGGACGATCACTTCTGGGATCCCGCGGCCTATTGGTTCTGGAATACGCGCATGCAGGTGGGCGCGAATCTCGCCGCGGGTCTTCCCGGGCTCAACGATTCGGTATTCGCGCTCTATCGCAACAACCTGGCCGCGGTGAAGCAATGGACGCTACGCCACATGGATGGCCGTGAGGGCGCATGCATTCCCGAAACCATGCGCTTCAACGGCAACGGCGTGGAATACGAGAGCGACCGCTTTCGGCCGTTCGCCATCGTCACGCACAGTTGCGATCTCTCATGGACGCCCACTTCCAATGCGCGAACGTTGACCACGGGCGCCGAAGTGGGGCTATGGGTCTGGCGAACTTATCTGCAAACGGGAGATCACGAGTTTCTCCACAGCAACTACCCGCTGATGGCAGAGGCTGCGCGCTTCCTGCTGGCATATCAAAACCGTGGCGACGACGGCCTGCTGCACACTTCGCCTTCGAATGCGCATGAAACGCAAGTGGACGTGACCGATCCGGCCACGGACATCGCGGCGATACGCACGCTCTACCCCGCCACGGTGGCTGCCGCGCAAGCGCTGGACGTGGATGCGGATCTTTCAGACCGCTTGCGCCAGGCACTGGCGAAGACCCCGGCGCTTCCCACCATGTCTTCATCCACGGGAAGCGACGCAGGAGCTCAGGTACTGGCGGCAAGCGCGGATGCGCATGCCCCGTATCAGAACGGCGAGAACATCGGCCTGGAAGCCGTGTGGCCGTATGGACTGATCGGTGTCGACAGCGCGCTGTTTCCGGTGGCGCAACGGACGTATCTGTCGCGGCCCTTCAAGTACGCCGCGACGTGGAGCTACGATCCGGTGCAAGCCGCGTACCTGGGCCTTGGTGACGAGGCGGCGAAGGCCATCTTCGAGCTGGTGCAGCGCTACCAGGTGTATCCAAACGGCATGGCGGCCTTGCTTCACGATCAGCCCAGCGAGTTCTATCTCGAGCAGGCCGCCGTCACCGCGCTCGCGTTGCCGGCCATGCTGGCGATTGAAGACAACCATCATCTGGTTCGCATCGCCCCGGCCCTTCCTTCCGGTTGGACGATGCGCGGGACGGTTGCCCTCACGCATGGCGGCACCGTGGAGGTGGAGGCCGTGGAAGGCAAGCTGGTGTCATTTGCCTTCGAGGGCGAGGGTGACACGCCACGGGAATGGATCACGCCCTGGGCGCACGCACAGGTACTCGTGTGGCGGGACGGCAAACCGCAAGCGAGCATCGATGCACCAGCGGGCCGCTTCTCGTTTCATCCGGCAAGCGGCCATGTATACCGGTTCGCGCTGTCGGAGCACGCGCCCGTTCCCGTGTTCGATATTTCCGCCGACGCTACCGTCAAATCGCTCGGTCGCGCCTCGATTGGCCTTACGCCACCGTGCTGCGCCCCACCGGCACATTACGTATGGACACAGGACAAATAGGCGCGCGCGGCGCCGATTTGGCGACTACTTCTTCGGCGGCACATTCGAACGAATAAACGCCCGCACTTCCACCGGCGCACGGCAGGCAACGACAGCCTTGCGCCCCCATGCCACCGCCTCGTCCATATCGGCGGCATCCAGTATCCAGAAGCCGCCGACGTGTTCCTTGCTCTCGGTATACGGGCCATCGGTAACGACCACGTCGCCCTCGGATGGCTTGCGCAGCGACTTCGCCCTGTCGATCGATTCCAGCCCGCCCGCGAAGAACCTGGCGCCTGCCGCCTGCATCTCTTCGTTGAGCGCGTGGATGTCGCGCATCATTGCCTCGCCCTCAAGGGACGGGTCGTAGTTTTCAGGGTGATGAATGGCAACCAGATACTGCGGCATGGCGCGCTCCCAGGGTTCAAGTTCAGGCGGCCCGATGGCCGGCTTTCACTATCACGACGAACGACCATCGGGGATTTCGACAGTTCGATCGAAACGTTCGTAACGGGTTCGCATTCGACTCGAAGCGCACCGCTCCATGCTTGGGGCATACGCACGGAGCCCATGTCTCATTGAGCGCGTAAAACACCGTCGCCGATGCCAAGGCATAGCCGCGTGGAGCGCGCGACCTGCCTGGCAAGCGTGAGCAGTCCCGGTTGCGCAGGGGGCTTGGGTGGAGATTCGGCGATCGGGCGTGCGGTCAGTCGGCGCAGCAGTTCGGTATCGGTGATGTAGCCGTGCAGGCTGAGCAGGTCAATCCATGGCGAGGGCATGCTGAACTTCCGTGTGCGGTGTCGGGGGACGATCGATGGTGTCGCCGGAGAGTGGCGTGGCGCGCATCGATGGGCGTGCGCAGAAGCGCCGGTACCAGGCGGACAGACGAGGGCGCTCCACTTCGAAGTCGTGGATATGCCGGAATTCGATCCAGCTGAGCGCGGTGGCGAGCGCGATATCGCCGATGTTCACCGCCTGACTATCGTCGAGGTGGGCTTCCAGATAGTCGCAGGCGGCGATGACTCTCAACAGCTGGCCTTCGAGCAGCGGCGGCCATCGCAAGGCTTCGGGGCGGCGCCTGGATTCCCAGCGCACGGCTATGCCGGCATCGGCCAATCCCAGCGCCACGGCTTGATGGAGCAGGGCGCGAAAACGCGGCGCCGGCGTGGACGGAAAGAGCTTTCTTCCATCGTGCAGGCCATCGAGGTATTCGCAGATGACGCTGGACTCGAACAAGGCCGTGCCGTCATCGCAGATCAACACGGGCACCTTGCCCAACGGGTTGAGTGAAAACACCTCATGGTTCTGTTCGACCGGACTCGTCTCGTGGTGAATCACCTCGATGCGATCGGCAAGGCCTGCTTCGTGGGCGAACACGAGCACCTTTCGCGCATAAGGCGAATGGGATTGGTAAAGCAGCTTCATGTCGTGGGGCTCTGGCTGGTGGGAGCGAACGTCATGCTAGAGTTCGCCCGCGCGGCCAGACCGCGATTTGCAGTGGATCAGCGCTTCTATTTCCCGTCCCTCATGGAATCCGCGCATGCCCGAAAGTGAGATGGACAAGATCGACCGGCGCATCCTGACCATCCTGCAGAAGGATGCGCGCCGGGCCGCGGAGTTGATCGGCGCTGAGGTCGGGCTCTCGGCCTCCGCCGTGCAGCGCCGCATCGTGCGCATGCGCGAGGAGGGCATCATTCTCGCCGAGGTGGCGGTGATCGACCCGAAGCGCGCAGGCAAGGCGTTGACGATGATCGTGGACGTTGAAGTGGAGCGCGAGCGACCGGAGTTGCTGGCGAGCCTCAAGCAATGGATCGCGGCCGAGCCCTGCATCCAGGAGGCGTGGTACGTCACCGGCGCGGGCGACTACGTGCTGATCGTGCTGGCCCGTGATGTCGAGGATTTCGAAGCGCTGATGCAGCGGCTCGTGGCCGACAACGCGAACGTCCGCCGTTTCCAGACCCGGGTGGCGTTGAGCACGCTCAAGCGCGGCATGTGGGTACCGCTGGATCCATCTAGCTGAGCGAGCAGCGTATCCCAGCCAAGGCGACGTGTCGCCAGCGTGCAGGCGCCCTGCTTTCCGGTACAACGCACTACGCAGCCATGGCATACCAGAGGCCGATGTGCACAGGTAATGGATGGTCATTGCGTTGCACACCACGCCGGGAATTCCCGAATTCCTGCATCCGGAGGCAGCGCTGCGCCGGATGGAACCCTTCATCCGGCGCGAACGTGTCGAGCTCGCTCTTTCGGTGCTATTTGGTGGCGACCTTCACCACCGGTGGCGGGCTCCAGCTGCCGTCCGTGACCGGCGCATCGGGCCAGTAAGCGCGGATATAGAGCGAGAAGTCGTCGGCGGGCGCGGGCAGCCAGTTGCTTTCCTTGTCCTTGCCCGGCGAACCGTGCTGCACGTAGATGGTCAGCGAACCGTCCGCATTGGTCTTGAGGCTCTTGTTCTTCGTGCCCACCGAGTAGCGGTTGAGCGCATTGGGCTCGAAGAAATGATGCTTGTTGTACATCGTCAGCGACCAGAAGCCGCTCACCGGAGGCGTCTGGCCCTTCGGAAAGGTAATGGTGTACGCATTGCTGCCTGCGCCATTCAAGCGTGCGCCCTTGGCATCGAAATCCGTATAGATGTAGCGCGTCTCCTGTGGCGCGTTGTCATACATGTTGGACTTGGCCGTGGCCGTGCGCGAAAGATAATCCACGCCCCATTGCGCGCCGTTCGGTGGCGAGGTCCAGCCGTTGCCTACCGGGCGGCCGTTGTTGCGGAACTCGAACAGCGGGGCAACGATGTCCTTGTCCGCCTCGATGGCGGTCTGCACGAGTGTTTGCTTGATCTGCGCATCCTTGCCGGCAGCAACAAGAACGGACTCGATCGTTGCATAAAGGGATTCCTCGCCAGGCAGTGGCGGAATCTGCTTCATCACGATGGGCAGCTCGTCGAAGAATTTTTCCGGCTCGACCCAGCGAATTTCGCCGCCGCCCGGGATCTCGGGCGCGGGATAGGAGGGCAGCTTGTGCCAGTCCATGGTCTTCATCTTGCCGTCGAACTTGTCCAGCGGATAGACCACGATCTGGCTCAACACCTTTTGTATCGCTGCCTTGTCCTCCGGCGTGTCGTCCATGAAGGCGCGCGGCAGCACCGTGACCAGATCCGTCGTGGAACGACACACTTCAGTGATGCCCTTGGGGACGTCGCCCTTCCAGTTCGGTCCCACGAGCAGATAGAAACCCGGCTTGGATTTGTATTGCTTGCCGATGGAACAGAACGAATCGGTGCGTGCGTCGGCAATCTGATACACGTAGAAGCGGTCGCCGAAATCCGGCACCTGCACCACGACCGGTTGCGTGTCCACGTGCTGATAGCCGGCGCCATAGACCGTGTCCTGGTTGGGACAGGTGATGAAGTTCTGCTCGGGCTTGATGTAGTCGGTGAGCATGGCGATGGCGCCCGGAGGCGACACCGGAAGCACGCCGCCATTGAGTCCCGGCCCCGGCTTCTGCGCCACCGCCTGTGACCGGTTGTAATTGTTCACCAAGGGCCAACCCCAGATGTACGCCATGCGCGCCACCGCCTGCACATACGCCTTGGTCATGACGGTGCCGGGTGGTGTCCCCTTCACATCCTGTGCGCGCGTTGCCGATGGAACCTGGGCAGGCCCCACGGTTGAACCAGGATCGACGGCGGGGCAGGCATTCGCTTGGCAGCAGGCGAAGAAGAAACCAAACGCGCCGGTAAGGGAAAGCATCGCCTTTTGCATGACTGTTGCCCCATCAGATTGACGACGAAGCCACGCTCCCGAAGGGCCGGCTCTGGACAGCATCATGCGAGCACAGTTTGCAGCGCGCCGCCTCAGTGCTACTACGCGGAGAAACTCGGTACAACTACGTAACGCCGTATCCGTGGCGTCCGTGCCCAGGCGTCTGTCTTGGTCTTGGAACGGGTGGGCGCTTGCTGTGCGAGACGTTGCCGCGCGGCATGGAAGTGTAGAATCAAGCTTCGCTCGCAGGCAGGAGGTCCCCGATGTCCGATCCGACCGATGACGCGGGTACGATCCAGGTATTGCTCGATCGGCTGGTGAAGTTCCGGCTGCCTCGGACGCTCGCGATAAAGCAGCGAATCGACAGCGGCGAGCGCCTGAGTGAGACCGAGCTCGAATTTCTGAAGAAAGCGCTCGAGGACGCCAAGGAAGCGGAGAAGTACGTGGTGCGCAATCCCGAGTTCCATACCTTGGGTGCGAGGATCGCCCAGCTCTATGGCGAGATCATCAACAAAGCTCTCGAAAACGAGAAGGGCGCGCAATGAAGCGTGCACGAGCTTTGTGTGCGACCGTGCTTCGGCGCGCCACGGAAGTTCATCGCGCAGGTGAGGGCGATGTTCGTTCCGCTGGCGCCGACATCATCTTCGGTCCCGACCATGGGCCGAAGATCGTGGTCGATACGGTCCATCGCGACCGTCGGTAGAGATATCCGCTGCCGCCCGCGAGTCTTGGCTTAGTGGTCCATGTTTTGCGGACATTGTTGGAGTGCCCTCAGCAAGGAGCGTGTACTGCAACCTGGAGATAACGGGTGAGTGGTTGCAGATCATGGCAGGGGATCATGACCCACCGTGGAGCAAACGACATGAAACGCGACGAAGAAGACGACGCGGCTGGCGCAAAGCCGGAGAAAATGAAGCGGAAGGAGTACGAAGCCGAGCTCGAAAAGTTGCACGTCGAGCTGGTCAAGCTGCAGCTGTGGGTGGTCGCCAAGGGGCTCAAGGTTTGCGTGGTATTTGAAGGGCGTGACACGGCGGGGAAGGGTGGGACGATCAAGGCTCTGACGGAGCGCGTGAGTCCTCGCGTATTCCGGGTGGTGGCATTGCCCGCACCGACGGACCGCGAAAAAAGCCAGATGTACATGCAACGCTATATGGAGCACATGCCGGCCGCGGGGGAGGTCGTCATCTTCGACCGCAGCTGGTACAACCGCGCCGGCGTTGAACGCGTGATGGAGTTCACGCCGGAAGCCAAGGTGCGCAGGTTCCTGCAGGTTGCGCCGCTGATGGAGAAAGCCATCGTCGAGTCGGGTGTTGTCCTTCTGAAGTATTGGCTGGAAGTGAGCGAGGCGGAGCAAACCCGGCGGCTGAAGGAGCGAGCGAACGATGGACGCAAGCTCTGGAAGCTCTCGCCGATGGACCTGAAGTCGTATGGCCGGTGGTACGACTATTCGCGAGCCCGGGATGAGATGTTTGCCACGACCGATACTCCGTATGCGCCGTGGTATGTGGCGCGAACGGACGACAAGCGTCGTGGACGTCTCAACATCATCCGGCACGTGCTCGACAAAGTTCCGTATAAGGAGCTTCCGCGCGAGAAGATCAAATTCCCGAAACGGCAGAAGCGCGGCGACTACGTCGAGCCGGACTATCCATTCAAGTACGTCAAGGAACAGTACTGACGGCAGGTAGCGATCGTTCATTACCGACCTTCGATCCGCTCCATTCTAGAAAGGACAAGGCATGAACGGCTGGCAGCGTTGGCTACCCGGACTGCAGATCGCCCGCGAATACAAAGCGGCCTGGCTGCCGCACGACGTGATGGCCGGCCTCGTGCTGACCACCATGCTTGTCCCGGTCGGCATTGCCTACGCCGTGGCATCAGGTGTCCCGGGAATCCATGGCCTGTATGCCACCATCGTTCCGTTGCTCGCCTATGCCCTGTTCGGGCCCAGCCGCATTCTCGTGTTGGGGCCGGATTCTTCGCTCGCCGCCGTGATCCTGGCCGTCGTGCTGCCTCTTTCTGCAGGCGATCCGCTACGCGCCGTCGCCGTCGCCAGCTTGATGGCGATCGTGTCCGGGTTGGTGTGCACGTTGATCGGGGTTATGCGCCTTGGCTTTGTCACGGAGTTGCTGTCCAAGCCGATTCGCTATGGCTATATGAACGGCATTGCGCTCACGGTGCTCATCAGTCAATTACCCAAGTTGCTTGGCTTTTCCATCGACAGTGCCGGGCCGCTGCGCAACCTCGTACGGATCGCGCGAGCGATTATTGAAGGTCGTGCCAATTGGGCGGCGTTCTTCGTTGGTCTCGGCACGCTGATCGTGATCTTGTTTCTCAAGCGTTGGAAGCGAATCCCAGGACTGCTGATTGCCGTGGTGGCCGCCACGATCGTGGTCGGTTCGTTCGGCCTGGCCGACAGCGCGGGAATCAAGGTGCTTGGTCCACTCCCGCAAGGCCTGCCATCGTTTGCTATGCCGTGGATCGGTGTGGCCGATCTCGGCCAGGTGGTGATCGGCGGCTGCGCCGTGGCCATGGTCGCGTTCGCCGATACCAGCGTGCTGTCACGCACATACGCGGCAAAGACCCGTGCGGTTGTCGATCCCAATCAGGAGATGATCGGCCTGGGCGTCGCGAACCTGGCGGCGGGGCTATTCCAGGGATTTCCGATCAGCAGCAGCTCGTCGCGCACGCCCGTCGCCGAAGCCGCGGGCGCGAAGACGCAACTCACGGGCGTGGTTGGTGCGGTGGCGGTGGCACTCTTGCTAGTACTGGCACCGAACCTGCTCGAATACTTGCCGAGTAGCGCCCTGGCGGCGGTGGTGATTGCCGCGGCGATCGGCTTGTTCGAGTTTGACGACCTGCGCCGCATCTTCCGCATCCAGCAGTGGGAATTCTGGCTTTCGATCGCCTGCTTCGTGGGTGTGGCAGTCCTCGGCGTCATTCCAGGCATTGGCATCGCGATCGCCATAGCGATCATCGAATTTCTCTGGGACGGCTGGCGCCCGCACTACGCGGTGATGGGCCGGGTCGACGGCATCAGGGGCTATCACGATATCAAGCGCTATCCTGCGGCGCGTCTTGTTCCGGGGCTCATCCTGTTTCGATGGGACGCGCCGCTCTTCTTCGCCAATGCCGAGTTGTTCCATCAGCGCCTACTCGAGGCAGTGGCGCAATCGCCAACACCGGTGCAACGAATTGTCGTGGCCGCAGAGCCGGTCACCAGCATTGACGTGACGTCAGCGGACATGTTGGCCGAGCTGGAACGGGCATTGCGCGAGTCCGGCATCGAACTTCGATTCGCGGAAATAAAAGATCCCGTGAAGGAAAAGCTGGAGCGCTTCGGGCTGCTGGAGCGCTTCGGCACGCTCCATCCCACCATTGGTGCCGCCGTCGATGCCTACCTTGAGGAATATCGGGTGGACTGGAAGCCGTGAAGAGTCCTCAGCGGCTGTTGAATGACGCGATGCAGGCGTTTTGGCCCGGTTTGCACAGTTCGATCAGGTGCAGTTGCACGCCACGCTCGTGGGCCCAGGCAAGTTACAGCTTTTCGGTAGCAACAAGGCTTTGGCAGTATGCATAGCCTTCGCAAATGAACTGGCATCATGCCGCGCACGTTCTGCCTAGTGGGCTCGTTCTCGGCGGGTGAAGCAGAGGCGATACGTACGATCGCGACGCAAAGATGCCTTGCCTGGCGGCTGTCCGGGTGGCGATGTCGCCGTGAAATCCTGGCGAGCCAATGTTTGAAGAGCAATGTCTTGCTGACCTACGGTGAGTGACATGTTCAAGCATATTCTGCTGCCTACGGATGGCTCCGAACTTTCGCTCCGAGCCGTCGACATAGGAATCGATGTCGCGGCCAAGTATGGCGCCCGCGTTCTCGCGCTCCATGTCATCAAGCCCTCGCCAGCCGTCCAGCACCTTTCGGACTCGCTCGTGCTGCAGGAGGACGAAAGAGCCTTGAAGATCACGCGCCGAGCTTCTGCCTACCTTGACGAGGTTCGCCGGCGCGCAGAGGTGGCGCATGTGGAGTGCAGCGGTGCCTACGAAATGGACAAGCGTCCCTACATGGCCATCGTGACAGTGGCCCGAAGGCAGCAGTGCGATCTCATCGTCATGGGGTCGCACGTACAAACCGGGACGGACCGGCTGCGGCGGGGAAGTCAGACCGCCAAGCTATTGGTGAGCACCAGCATTCCTGTACTCGTTTGCCGCTGAGCGTGAGCCGAGATGCCCCTTGGATGGGGAGACACCGATGCTCAGGTATCGCCGACTTCTGTGCGAGGTCTGACGCTACCAACACGCAACATCTCAGCGCGGCGTTGAGATGCCGGTGAGTCAAAAATCGGAGTTCGCTCGGATGCGGCCATTCATCGCGCCATTCGGACCTGCAAGGAGCATCCTCGCTACGGTGACAACGCCATCCGCCGACCAGGTCTTTCGAAGGATCTCAAGGCTTGGCGTGCCGCTTGGCACCGCAAGTAGCTGCTCTTCTCGTGCCGAGATACTGACCGCGCGGACTCGCTCGCTGCCCTGTCGATAGGGTCGGATGCGCATCAAGCGCGAGAACAGGGTCTGATGGCTCAGGTCGATGGCCATCCCATCAGGGATGAATACCGGATCCATCCAGCGATCTTCCAGCTCGAACGATATCTCGTCCTCGAAATGAACGATATCGTTGCCACGCTCACCGCCGTTAGGGCTCCGCTATTCAAAGCCGGGTGGATCCGGCCCGGCACGCATGTCGCCAGCATGGGCTCAGACGCCAGCGGAAAGCAGGAGCTTCCACCAGCGCTTTTCGACCGCGCTTCACTGTTCTGCGATCTGCCGGCGCAAGCGGTCGTCCTGGGTGACCTGCAGCACTTCTCGGGCGACGCAACGCGGATCACGCCCATCGGGCGAGTGCTTTCGGGACAGGCGCCCGGGCGCAAGGATGATCAGGACATCACAGGATTTGAAAGCGCAGGAATTGCCCTGCCTATACATGGCCTGGAAACTCGTGCTCGCTGCTGTCGCATGACCTGATCGCCGGGCGCGAGCCGGCGGCCTATCACTCACTCAGCGAGGATCTTGGAAAACAGGGCTGGATCCATGTTGCTTCCAGACACCCCTGCCGAGCGCGTTCTTGCTTATTCGAAATGAAGGAACCACGGGACGCGGTGCAGAATAAGGTCTGCTTCCGGCCCAAAGCGGACGGTGGCGCTGGCCATCCTCACCCGCCATACCTTCCCATATCAGGTGCAATCAGCATGAAATTTGGTGATCTTGAGAAGTCAGCCTTACAGCTAAACGAGCTTTACGAACAGCTGGAGATAAAGAAGTGGGGTCGCATCTGGACCACAGCAGAGCTTGCGCTGGGTTTTGTAGGGGACGTTGGCGATCTGGCGAAACTGATCCAGGCCAACGCTGGTGTCCGGGATATCGAAGACTGCAGTGCCAAACTAGGGCATGAACTATCGGACTGCTTATGGTCAATCATCGTTCTTGCGAGCAAGTGCGGCATTGATCTTGAGGCGGAGTTTGTCAGGAATACCAGAGAGCTGACCGAATACGTGTCTGGAGAGCTGCACGCATAGTCGAAAGCTCCGCCGCGACGAATTTGACGCGGCTCTACGTTACGAGACTGCTGCATGGGCGCGAGCGCAAGGCGCTTCGGCCGAAGAATAGAGAGGCCATTTTGCGTGTCCGCTTTCGATCCGCGGCGGATATAACCGTACGTGGCCTGCCGGGCGAACGTTCCTCGCTGTCCAAAATCGCGACATTTCGCGAATGGTTGACGAAGGAGGCCGCGGTAGCCGGCTCAGCGGGTGCAGGCCTGACTTTCGACCCATGGCAGATGAGGCGGGATGTGGTTAGGTCGGGGTTTGTGCAATCCACTGGGGAACTCCTGATGCCACGCCTTCGTACGCTTGTCATAGCCACGTCCATTGCGCTGGCCGCCTGTTCGCAGCAATCGAACGAACAGGCTGCGCCGCCCGCTCCCGCACCGGCCGGCACCGCGCCCGCCAAGGCATCCACGGCGGCACCGGCCGCCGAGGTCAGTGCCGTCAATCCGTTCCTCGAGCCCAGCACGCTGCCGTTCCAGGCACCGCCGTTCGACAAGATCAAGGATGGCGACTACCAGCCTGCGCTGGAGGAGGGCATGAAGCAGCATCTGGAGGAGATCAACAAGATCGCCGACAACCCGGATGCGCCGACCTTCGAGAACACCTTCATCCCCATGGAGAAGTCGGGCCAGCTGCTGTCACGCGTTCGCCGCGCTTTCTTTGCGGTCACGGGGGCCAACACCAATGACGTGCTGCAGAAAGTGCAGCAGGAAGAAGCGCCCAAGTCTGCCGAGCATCAGGACGCGATCGTGATGAACAGCAAGCTGTTCGCGCGCATCGAGACGATCTACAACCAGCGCGATTCGCTCAAGCTCGATCCCGAATCCAAGCGCCTGGTGGAAGTGACCTACAAGAACTTCATGCGTGGCGGCGCAAAACTCTCCGATGCCGACAAGGCCAAGCTCAAGGATCTCAACAAGGAAGAGTCCGGCCTGCGCGCCCAGTTCACCAAGAAGCTGCTGGCTGGCACCAAGGCCGGCGCGCTGGTGGTGGACGATAGAGCCAAGCTCGATGGTCTCTCCGATGGCGACATCGCCGCCGCGTCGCAGGCGGCGGCCAGCCGCAAGATGGATGGCAAGTGGGTGATCCCGCTGCAGAACACCACGCAGCAGCCGGCGTTGCAGAGCCTCAACGATCGCGCCACGCGCGAGCAGCTGTTCAAGGCGTCGTGGAATCGTGCGGAAAAAGGCGACGACAACGATACGCGTGAGCTGATTTCGCGCATCGCGCAGATTCGCGCCGAACAGGCCAAGTTGCTGGGCTTCTCCAGCTACGCCGCGTGGAAGCTCGAAGACCAGATGGCCAAGACGCCGGAAGCGGCGATCGGCTTCATGGACAAGCTGGCCCCGGCGGCCACCGCGCGTGCCGAGCGCGAGGCCAAGGACATCCAGGACGTGATCGACCAGCAGAAGGGCGGCTTCAAGGTCGAGGCGTGGGACTGGAACCACTACTCGGAGATGGTGCGCAAGGCCAAGTACGACCTCGACGAATCGCAGATCAAGCCGTACTTCGAACTGGACAACGTGCTGCAAAACGGCGTGTTCTACGCCGCCAACCAGCTCTACGGCTTGACCTTCAAGGAACGCAAGGACATCCCCGTCTGGCAGCCTGACGTGCGCGTGTTCGAAGTATTCGACAAGGACGGCACCTCCATGGCGCTGTTCTATTGCGACTACTTCAAGCGCGACAACAAGCAAGGTGGCGCATGGATGAGCAACCTGGTGGCGCAATCCAAGCTGTTGGGCACCAAGCCAGTGGTGTTCAACGTCGCCAACTTCACCAAGCCGGCACCGGGCCAGCCGGCGCTGCTGTCGTTCGATGACGTGATCACCATGTTCCACGAGTTCGGTCATGGCCTGCACGGCATGTTTGCCAATTCCGAGTATGCGAGTCTTTCGGGTTCGGCCACGGCGCGCGATTTCGTGGAATTCCCGTCGCAGTTCAACGAGCACTGGGCGACCGATCCGAAGATTTTCGCCAACTACGCGAAGAACTATAAGACCGGCGAGCCGATGCCGGTCGAACTGGTCGAGAAGATCAAGAAGGCCAAGACCTTCAACAAGGGCTACGACATGACCGAACTGCTCGGCGCTGCTTTGCTCGACATGAGCTGGCACAGCCTGGGCGCGGACGTGCCCAAGCAGGATCCGGACAAGTTCGAGATGGAGGCGCTCACCAAGGCCAAGATCAACCTGAGCTACGTGCCGCCGCGCTACCGCTCCAGCTACTTCCAGCACATCTGGGGCAACGGCTACGCTGCCGGTTACTACGCCTACCTGTGGACCGAAATGCTGGCTGACGATGCCTTCCAGGGCTTCGTGGACAAGGGTGGCCTGACCCGCGAGAACGGCGATCGCTTCCGCGCGATGATCCTCTCGCAGGGCAACACGCAGGACCTCGCCACCATGTACAAGAACTGGCGCGGCAAGGACCCGAGCATCGAGCCGATGCTGCTCAACCGTGGCCTGAAGGAAGCGCCGGCCAAGAAGCAATGACTTCCCGGTGTTGAAACAGGAGAGGGCCGGCCACACCGGCCCTCTCCTTTTGGACGGCCATCAAGAACATTCATCCACGAACTTCCAGACTTTCCAATTCGGATCGATGGCGGAATCCATGAGCAGAGGTAATGGCATGCTGCGTGTGCTGTTTGCGATGGCAGTCACCCCTTTGATCCTTCAGCTTCCTTATCTGATTCCGCCGTACGGACCATTCACGCTGTGGTGGATCAAGCTTGAATTGTTTATCTATTACATGGTGATGGTGCTGTTCGGGTCGCCTGTTATCTGGATCTTCATGCGAAAGCGGTGGCTCGCATGGTGGCAGGTTTGTCTGGGAGCGATATCGGTCGCCGCGTTGTTTCTGGTGGTCTGGTTCGCCACCTTGACGGACTACTCTTTTACCGACGGTCTGCCTATGGTGCTCTCAACAGTACTGACCGCGACTGTCGCTGGGTTGGTGTTTTGGCTGCTGGCGTTCTGGCGCAATACACGGTTTCACAGGGCTACACATTCTTGATGGCAGGTCCGCTCTTCAGGCCGAAACGGATGCACCTGGATAGTGAAAACATTCCGGTGGCGTGGTCGGCCTGGAATGAAGCCCGGTGCATACACTTCGCATGATCGTGGGGTCGTATCGATGACAAAGGCGGGAAAAATCAGCCGGAATAAAGTCACAGGCGCCGTGATGGCGCTGGTGTCGTGGCCTTTTTGCTTATTGTCTTTCGACCCGCCCCGATCCTATCTGTTTGCGTGTGCGGGGTTGTGCTTCGCCTGGTATGAGGCCTTCGGCCTGCTTCCCAACATAAGTAACAACGCCACCATTCCCGACATCTATCGCGCCTTTCGCGCCATGCCTGCGCAAGGCAGCGGCTTCGGTGCACGCGTTGTCGGTTCGCTTGGTATCGCGCTGGTCATCGCCGGGATACTTGTTCGGTAGTGAGTAAGGCCGTGCGGTGGGATAGCCGGGCCTACTCACGATCTCTGCATCTCTGCATACTCGTGAAGGCCGACGTGCTCAACCAACGTGTTCGCTGACACCTTAGGAAACCCATGAACGAAACGCCTCCCGTGTTCTGCGCGATCTACCGTTGGCGGCTGCATCCTGGATCGGAGGCAGCGTTTGTCCAGGCGTGGTCGCGTATTACGCACTTGCTGCTGACTGAGCGAGGTTCCTTGGGATCGCGTTTGCATCGCGGTCCGGATGACGTTTGGTACAGCTACACGCAGTGGCCCTCCGCCGAGGCAAAGGCGGAAGGACTGGCGCGCGAGTCGGTCGATCCGGAAGCGTGGCAGCGATTGCGTGATTGCATCGCCGAGAGCTTGCCCGAAGTGATTCTCGAGCCGATAGCGGACTTCCTGGCTCCGCTTCCGCCGGGAGGCGGTCTTCAAGGCTGATGCCTAGGCCTCTTCCGGAGGCGGCCGCAATGTCGCGGCCAATTCATCAAGTGCGGCGATCTGCTCGTTCAGGGCGTCATGCAACTCGCTCTGGCGCGTCATCAACGCTTCGATCGGTCCGGCCTGCTTGAGCTTCTTGAGCTCGCCGTCGAAAAGCAGCCATTGCGTCGTCAGCGCTTCGACGTTGTTCTTGGCGTAGTGGCGCATCTCCTTCAGTTGCGCGAGCACGTCGTTCACGTGTTCAAGCGGGGTCTTGGTATCCGCAGTCATGGGAGCACCTCATGTTTCACGCGTGAGCCCAGGGTAGCCGCGCGAAGCTGGCTGCCGCCGAAATGGGGGCGTGTTCCTCAGATGGCTGGCTGCACGGGCTTCAGGGAGATGGGCGCCTGGCGCGATGCCAGATCAGCGTCATCATGCTCACGGCAAAAGCGCCGGCGAGCGCAAATTGGAGTACGCGCATCAGCCACAAGGAGAGTGAGCCGCTATCGGAGGAGATCGCGGTGCTCAGGATGATCAGCATCGCATTGCAGGCGAGTACCGCAATGCCGGCCGTTGGGCCGCCGGCGCTGATGGGTTTGCCAAAGCCGAGCAACACGACGAATAGCGATACTGTCAGGAAAGGTAGGGTTGGCGTGGTGAGCAGCAACGTGTGCAACAACAACCCCAGCAAGCCGCCGGCAAAGTTCCCGATGATCATGGCGAATGCATGCATGCGGCCGCGCTGCAGGTCGAAATTAGCCACGAGCATCACCGTGGCGATCATCACCGGCAACACATCGGCCAGGCCAAACAGCAGGTAGACCAGCATCAATGGCATCACGATGACGACGCCACCCAGGGCCACCGTCACCAGGGAAACCTTGCCCGGTGGCGCCGATGGCGCGGGTTTTGGCGCAGCAGTGACTGGCCAGATCAGGTACACCAGCCAGATGGTTGCCAACGCGACGGCCATGCCGCGAACCAAGGCAATCGGCAGGAGGTTTGCCTGGGCGGGCGCAATCATCGCCACCACGGGAATGGTCGACAGGCAGATCAACAAGAGCAGCGACGGCAAGGGCGGTCGTCCGCTGAGCATGGTGTAGAACGCCAGGAAGACGGACAGCCCGATCAGGCCGAACAACACCATGGGCGTATCGCGAAAAAGCGATGCGATGACGAAAGCGAACAGCGACGTCATCGTCATCACGATCACCAGTCCCAACGTCATCTTCCACGGTGGGCACATGGGAAGGTTCGTCAGCAGCACGGCCGCCAGCAGGGGAGCGATGAAGCTGGGAGACCACCGCATCATTTCGCATATGACGAATGCGGCAGTTACGCCCACGGCGAAACGCAGCGTGGCCTGGAACGTGGCTTCATCCCGTGGCTCGACGCGCTGGCTGACCGCGTTCACCGCAGGTAGCTCAGCATGGCGACGATCCATATCCACAGGCGTGACAACGGATTCCATAGCGAGCGGTCACGGGTAAGTACCACCACGTTGGCTTGCGCGCCGCTGCGGTTGGGTGGCAGTTGATCGGCGGCGTCGGCGGGAGGGTCCACCACGATGCGCACCGGAAAACGCTGCGGTTCGCGCAGCCAGCCGGTGGGCGCGGTGACGGTGGGCAGCTGTCCGTTCGGGGTTTCTCCACCCTGTGCGATGCCCCAGCCCACGCTGTCGACGCGCGCGGCATACACCTTGCCGGGCCGGTCATCGAACACGACGTAGGCACGGTTGCCGGGCACGATATTTCCCAGCTGGTTCTCGCGCATGGCGGCGCTGATCCAGCGTGGGCCTGACGCGACGAAACTGAGCACGGGCTGGCCTCGGCTGGCGAACTGTCCGGGCGACAGGCGCAGATTGGTGACCACGCCATCGCTCGGCGCCACCACCGTGCTGTGGCGCAAGTCGAGCTCGGCCTGATCCACGGCGGCGATGGCCTGTCGCACTTGCGCATTGTTGTTGCCGGTGTCGCCCATGCGTATGCGTGCGCGCTCCGCTTCCGCCTCGCCGCGGCTGATGTCCGCGCGGTTCTTGGAAATGTCGGCGCGGGCGCGTATGGCCGACGTTTCGGAGAGCGCGCGCTTGGCCGACAGGTCCAGCACGATCTTGCCCAGTTCCTGGGATGCCGCCAGATCCACGCGCTGCCGGCCCAGTTGGGCTTCCGCCACGCGAACGTCGGCGGCCGATGCATCGGCCGCCTGTATCGCCAACGCTAGATTGGCCTGCGCCGAACGCAACGCAATCTGAAAAGGCTGCGGATCGATGCGGAACAACACCTGACCTTTCTTCACCTGGCGGTTGTCCGAAACGTCCACTGATACGACCGGGCCCGTCACCTCGGGTGCAATCTGCACCAGATACGTGTCGATGGTGGCCTGCGATGTGTACGGCGTGATGCGATCGGCGATCACGTGGTAGACGAACATCACCAGCAACACCAGCAGCGTCCACAACACGATGCGGCGCATGCGTTGCGGACCGGCCGCAGCCGCAGCGGGCGGCGCCGCGCCGGCTGGCGCGTCCGCAGGCTCGGAGGCAGTGGCTTTGTGCTCGGAAGACGGATCGGTGGGCATCGTGGCTCTCGTCGCTGGACTCACCGCGGAGAAGGCCGGGCGCTGGAAACGCGCGGCGTATCGGCATCGTGATCAGGTATTGCCGGCTGTTGCGCCACGGGCAGTGGCGCCACCTGGTCGATCCAGTCGCCGCCCAACGCGCGATACAAATCCACCAGGGAACGGTAGCCGTCGCCACGCGCCGAACTCAGCGAGAGTTCTGCCGAGAACAGGCTGCGTTCGGTGTCCAGCACTTCCAGATAGTCGGTGTAGCCGTTGTCGTAGCGTTCCCGCGTGAGCTCCACTGCGCGCTTGAGCGCGACCACCTGACGTTGGAGCGATGCGATCAGCGTGCGCTTGGCCTGAATGGCGACGAGGGCATCGTCCACATCGCGAAACGCGCTCTGGATGGTTTTCTGATACACCTCCAGCGCCTGATCGCGGCGGGCCTCCGCCTGCTGGTTGGCTGCGGCGATGGCGCCGCCCGAAAAAATCGGGCCGAGCAACTGGCCCGCGAAAGACCACGTGCGCGACGGACCGGAGAACAGGTCACTGAGCTGCCTGCTGGCGCCACCACCGGTAGCCGTCAATGCGAGCGTGGGAAAGTACAGCGCGCGAGCAGCGCCTATCAGCGCGTTGGCAGCCACCAGCTGTTGCTCGGCCTGCAGGATATCCGGGCGCCGGGTGATCAGGTCGGAAGGCAGGCCGCCGGGCACGGGCGGCACGCTCAGTTGCTCCAGTGCGCGTCCGCGCCGGATCGGTCCCGGGTTGCGACCGATCAACACGCTCAGCGCGTGTTCCTGCTGGGCGATGGCCTGCTGCAACACGGGGATGGAGGCCGCCGCGGTTTCGTACTCTGCAGTGACCTGCATCATCTCGAATTCGGATACGGCACCGCCATCGAGGCGCAGCTGAAACACGTCGACCGTGCGCTTGCGACCATCCAGCGTGGCCTGCGCGATTTCGAGCTGGCGATCGAGGTCGAGCAGCGTGATGTAGCTGGAGACGATGGTGGACACCAAGGTGAGCGCGACGCCGAGCCGCGCTTCTTCCGTGGCGAACAGGTTGGCCTGCGCCGCTTCGTTCTGGCGACGAATGCGCCCCCAAAGATCGAGCTCCCAGCTGGCAGACAATAGCGCCGAATAGTTCTGGCCCACGGGATTGGCGCCCGGTGGCAAGGCCGTCGTGCTCTGGCTCACGCGTTGCCGGCTGGCACTGGCGCCGTAACCCACCTGAGGCAGGCCTTGCGCGCGCGACGTGACGACGAGCGCGGCGAATTCATCCACCCGCGCCGTGGCAATGCGAAGGTCGTGATTGGCAGCCAATCCTTCTTCCACCAGGGTATCGAGTTCGGCATCGCCGAAGGCGTGCCACCAGGCGGGCACGCTTGGCAACGTGGCGTTGGAAGTAGGCTTCGCCACGTCTGCAAAGCGATACGCTTTCGGTTCGTCGACCGACGGCCGCACATAGTCGGGACCCAGCGTGCATCCGTTTTCCATGCACACCGCTGCGACCAAGGCCAGGGCGATGGGTAATGGAAGCTTGCTGATTCGCAATCTGCGACTCACGCTGCCCCCTTTCTTCAGTGCTCGCCCCTAGCGACAAGTGTCGATTTCGCGCGTCTCTTCGGAAGGTCGAGGTCGCGTGTATGCCGGAGGAAATTTGGAACGGTCGACGTGGCCTTGGTGTGAATTCGCCAGCCTCCGGCCATCGTGCGCTGGGTTCCATCGGCGATGGTCAAACAACCAGCATGATCGGCTGCGGTCGCAGGCGCAGCATCGTGTCACATCCATGCACCGATACTGAGTAGTTCTACTTAATCGCCACTAGGTAGATGGCGAAGCGCAAGTCGCTCCGCACGTGCCCTGTTGGCCCATTTACACATCGGTCTGGACGTCTAATCGATATGTCGACGAACTCTGCGCTATCGTGCGACATCGGCGCAGGAAGCGTGTCGTACCGGGAGGAGTGCTGCCATGCGCCTTGTTCTGACCCTGAAGGAACCCTTGCCATGAGCAGCGAAGCCCTCATGCCGGTCACGGCGGAAGCGCCATCGAATAAGCAACGCCTGTTCGTTCGTTACTACACCGGGATTCTGATCGACCTGGTCGTGCTGAATCTCTTTGCCGAGTATTGGAGCAACGTGTTCGTCGACACGTTCACCACCTCATTGCTCGCCGCGATCGTGCTGCAGGTATTGCTGAAACTGACGGTGGCCGCTGAGCACTGGGTTGGCGGCTATTTCAAGAAGCGGCCGGGCGGATTCATGAAGTTCATGCGGTTCTTTTGCGCCTGGCTGATCCTGTTCGGATCGAAGTTCGTGATACTCGAGGCGATCGCGCAGCTCTTCGGTGAGGACGTGCGGTTCTATGGCGCGTTCCATGGCATCGTCGCGCTGATCGTGGTGGTCGTGGTGATGCTTGTCGCCGAGGAGCTCATTGTGCGTTTTTATCGAAAGCTCGGTGACAAGATGCCCTTGGACCCTGCGATGCCCGCGGAAGGCTAAACGCTCGTCAATGGAGGCGGCCGGCAGGGCACGTGTGGCCCTGCCGGATGGTTGATCGCCATCCTTGAAGCGCACCTACGCTTCCTGGTTTGCGCATCGGCGCCCTGCGCGTGTCTGCCAAGCGCCGTGCGCCGGGTCCGCTCAACTCAAGGCAGGATCCATTGACATCTCGGCCATTCGCCGAGTCATCCCCTGCCGTACGAGGCCTTGCTTCTCGGCCTCGCGGATAAGGGCGATGCTGTTATGCACGCCAAACAGGCGCAGCAAGGCCTGCCGGTGACTTTCCACCGTGCGCGGCGATATGCCCAGCGAACTGGCGATCTCCGCGGTACGAAAACCTTCGGCGACGCAGTTGATGACCTGCCCCTGTCGACGTGAAAGCCGGTGAGTCATGGGCGGCGCAAGCATGATGGCGGTGAGCGCACTGGGGCTCAGGTATTGATAGCCGCGCACAACAGCCTCCACCGCGCGACAGAGTTCTTCGCCAGCCAGCTGCTTGACGACGAAACCATTGCAACCCGAAAGCAGGGCTTCGCGCGTGCAGGCCGGGTCACCGTGTGCCGATAGCGCAATGAACGGCACGCTGGAGCCTTTCTCGCGCAGTTTCTGCAGTGCCTGTAAGCCGCTGAGCAGTGGCAACGTCATGTCCGAAACGACGAGATCGATGGCACCCGTGAGTACGCGTTTGACCAGGGAGTAGCCATCGTGTGTGATCTCGTACGATCCCACCACGGGCGACAGCGTATCTGCCAACGCCTGTGCCTGGCCGGGGTCGCCATCCGCTACCAACACGCGCAACGCGGGCACGCCGCTCGCTTGAAAAGAAGTGTTGTCTTTCATGGTGTCATACCCTCCCTGCTACAACCTCGATGATCGATGAGGTCCGGCGATTACAGCGCCGGCCAACCAAGGTTTGGCTTGTGATGGAAAGAGTTGCGGACCTGCGTCGCCCGCAAAAAATCCACCGCCACGCGTTGCGCCGCTTGCCTGGCGCTCGCCAGCCATCAACCACTCTCGCTCCCCGACCGCCTTCACCCCGCGCGAAGGCGAACAGGCGCTGCGACATGGATGCATCGATGTCTGCACGCCTGCCAATCAGAAGGCATCCCTGACCATTGCCCCGATATCAGAATTGCCAGGTGTAGTTGAAGCTGGGTCCGCTCAACTCCGCCCGTTTGAGAAACTTGTCGTCACCGCCTTGCTCATATTTGATGTCGCGATAACTCAGTGCGATATCGCCCCAATGGAATGAATAACCCACGCCGATATTCAATTGATAGGTATTGTCGGAATCGCCCGTGCCCACATCGGCGTAATAAGGGAAATACCAGCCCGTGCCGGCGAACGGCGTCCAGCGCCCGCGCACACCGATGATGCCGTTTCCCGCATGCGTCTGGTTGTGCAGGTGGCCACTGCCTTGCAGGATCAGGGCATTGCCACCGGTCACGTTGAGGTTCCAGCTGATGTTGCCTTTCAACCACACATAGCGCGCGCCGAACATCAGGTCGGCATATCCCAGCGTGCCATGGGCCATGGTGTACAGGCCGGCCAGCGTAATCAGGCCACCCTTCATGCCCCAGCGCGTATCCAGATCGCCGCTGCCCTCGATGCGTTCGCCTCCGATCGACCTGAAACGGCCTTTCTCGTCGGAGAACTTGATCCAGTCGATATCGCCGAACAAGCCCCAGTTCCCTTTGCGGATATCGCCTTCGAGTAGCAGGGCGCCGCTGAGGCTGCTCAAGGGATCGCTCTTGTTCTTGACCTCGACTTCGGGGCCATTGGGAAGCTGATAGCGCGTCTCGCCCGATACGCCGGGCAACCAGCCGTACGGTGTGATGCTGCCGTGCCAATTGCCGTCCCAGGCATCGTTCGAGTCTGCGAAAGCCGGAAGCGTGAAAAGCGCTCCGGTGCTTGACGTCAAGACGACTCCGAGTACCAGCGTGGCACGAGTAGAGAACCAATTGGAGCGGTCACTCATGATGACCTCCTCTACGCCCGAAACCACGAAACATCTTGGCGCAATTAATTATGAAAACCTAGCAAAATATTACCGACCTTAAGACCTAAGTATATTTACGCGGCGCGAATATGGTTCGCATTATGCGAACTGCCAGTGGTGGATTTTCAGTTGCGTATATTTACAGAGCGATGTTACGTATTTCGCCACTGGAGATTGCGGCCATCGCAACTCATGCTGGACACCTCGTAATGCGAGTGCCGCCGCGAATAAAGGGGAGCGAGTGGCGAAAGGTGAAAGACAGGTTGATTATCATCGATGGAAACAGATGCCTTGCCGTTGCCACGGCAAGCGTGCCCCTGAATCGTGCCGACCGAGAGATCCGTTATGAGCACCTTTGACTATCTGCGCTGCTCGTTGCTTGGCGTCGTCATCGCTGCCTTTCCTGCGTTGTCTGCGTATGCGCAACAGTCGACCGAAGCGACGCCGGTCACTGCCACGGCACACGAATTAGCAAATGAGACGGAGACTGTCACGGCAACGGTCGTGCAGATCGACCCGCAGACGCGCCACGTGACGCTACGGACGCCGGCCGGCGAAGACACCGTCGAAGTGGGGCCGGGCGTGAAGAGGCTCGATGAGATCAAGGTGGGCGACAAGGTCAAGATGACCTATCAACACGCGCTTGCACTCGAGCTGCTGCCGGCGAACAGTGCAGAAGCGGGTACCGAGATGGAAGGCAACGTGACGCGCGACGAGAAAACCAGCGCGCCGGGCGGCACGGTGGAGCGCGCGGTGACCGTGACGGCAAAACTGACGGCGATCGATCTCAAGAAGCACACCGTGACCTTGACCGGGGCCGATGGCAAAACCCGGATGATCGAGGTCAAGGATCCGTCGCGTCAGGCCCGCCTTTCCAAGCTCAAGGTGGGCGACATGGTGCGCATCACGTACGCAGAAGCCCTTGCGGTAACGGTGATACCGCAGGGCAAGTAGTGCGTGGTCGGAACATGGGGCGCGGCGTCGCGGCGAGAGCATTCCGCGCGCCGAGCGTCTGAGGTGTCCCCAATAGCCGAGGCCATCAATCAAGGGGCCGGCCGATGGCCGACCCATTGCCCGTGAACCTGGTTGCGACGCACACGAAGCGCTGTTTCCGCGCTACGTCACTGGCTTGTATTCGCCACGGTGAGTTCCACACGCCGATTCTGCGCGCGACCTTCCGCCGTATCGTTTGAAGCGACCGGATTGGATTCGCCAAAACCCTTGGCCGCGACAAGGCTGGGATTCACGCCTTGCGAGATCATGAATTGCTGCACATTGTCCGCGCGCTTCTGGGACAGGATGAGATTGGTCGTGATGCCTTGCTTCGCCAGCTCAGGCCCGATGGGCGTGCTGTCCGTATAGCCATTCACGTCGATCTTGTTCTTCTGATGCGGCGCCAGGATCTTGGCAACCTTGGCGATGCTCGTCTTGGCTTCGGCGGACATCTCCCAGCCACCCGAGGGGAACAGCAGCTGGTCGTTGAGCGATACCTTGATCGCATCCTGCATCCGCGAGATACGCACATCGCGCGACTGGATCTCCGAACCCATGCTGGCATTGAGCTGCTGGTATTGCGCCTCGAGCTCAGCATTCTTCTGCTGCGACTCGTCGTATTTCTGTTGAGAAACGCACCCTGTCGCCAGGAGCGCCACGCTTAGTACGCATAGTCCGGGAAGCTTGATCATGGGGTTGTCCTCACGCTGAGGTTTTATGAAAAACCGACCTTGAACGCGCCAGAGAATGCTGTTCCAAACAAGTCTCACCCTGTTATGGAATCTTTGCTGATATTGCGTTAATAAAATAGGAAGAAAAGCGGTTTTGTGTTTGCTCATTCGCGAATGGCGAAATGCATTAGGTAGAAACACACAATCGGCCTGAGTAGAGATACGTTCAAAATGATGGATCAATGTCTTGCCTGCCAGTCACGCTGCCATCATTGGAAATAGCGGATAAGGTGCGGGCCCTCGTTGAGGTTGCCCCAATAGTCGACATGCATGTATTTCTTACCGACGTCGCGGTGGGATTGCTGGGCCTGACGACCATCGCCAATCCGGTGACCAGTGCCACGGTGCTGTTGGCGCTAACGGCGCGCTACCCGGATTCCGAGCGCAATCGGCAGGTCTTTCGCGCCGCCATCTACGTGGCCCTTGTGCTGTTGCTCTGCTTCTATGCTGGCAGCCTGATCATGCGCCTGTTTGGCATCTCCATGCCCGGGCTGCGGTTGGCTGGTGGTTTGATCGTTGCGTACATCGGCTTCAGCATGCTGTTTCCGCCGGAGCGAATGTCGGAGCCGGGGATCCAGGCAGAGCTGTCCGAAGCGACGCCATCGACGCATCTGCGCGACATCTCGTTCGTGCCGCTGACCATGCCGTGCACCACGGGCCCTGGCACCATCGCCTTCATCATCAGCGCCGCCTCGACCATGCCAGAGCGCAGCTACACCTATTCAGTGCATCTGGCCATCATCACCGTCGTGGTGCTCTTTACCTTGGAATTCTGGATCTGCCTCCGGGGCGCCACCACGGTGTTGCGCTTGCTTGGAGAGAGTGGGGTGGATGCCTTGTCGCGCATCATGGGTTTCTTGCTGGTGTGCATCGGCGTGCAATTTGCCATCAATGGGATCCATGAGCTGCTGCAGATATGGCACGTCATGGCCGCCTGAAACTCGCACCGGGTCCAAGGCGATCCACATCGAGGACGGCCATCGGTTCGGGCATGAATGACTACGTATTTTTGCTCAGGCTCGACCGGTGGCGGAAACATCCAATCGTGCGTTCACACTCAATGGACGCGAGTAGTTCTATCTAACCAGCACAACGTCATCGCGTGTTCCAGCAAGTGGCGTTGCTTGGGGATATGACGCACTACCGTTCTTTTCCTTGGCGCATCACGGCGCTTGTCGTTGCCGGTTGGGCCTAAGGCCGGACGCAGAATCGGTGCCATGCCGAGAACCAACATCATCGTCATCGTGGACGACCGGGGCGAAGTGGCTGCGGTCGATGCCTGGTTCGCCAAATGGCGCTCGGCGCTCAGCCATGTGTCCGAAGATTTCGGTTGGAGCTGCTGTATGCATATCTGGCAATTGGAGGGCCCGGCAGAGGCGTTGGCAGAACTGCCGCCGTCCATCGTCGCCGGCGGCGAATGGACAAGTTAGCCAACGGGCTTTTCCCAACGGTCGTAGAGCAACCCGGGTCAGCACCTACGGCTACTGAAATTGTCCCGTTCATGGCATCTACGTCGCTGTCGCGGTGCGTAGCCGCATAGCGATAACCAAGACCTTCCGTCGAAGGGGATCAACCCATGTTTCTCAGTCCAACGTCCGAGAAGGCCATGTCCCGCGGGTTGCTCGATGTACTGATTCGTGCCGGACTGATCGCCGTGCTGGTGATCTTCTGTTTTGAGATCTTCCGTCCCTTTCTCCACCTGATGCTCTGGTCGGTGATCCTGGCGATCACGCTCTATCCTCTGCAACGCAAACTCAGGGGCAGGCTGGGCAATCGCGACGGCCGCACGGCAACGCTGATCGTGGTGATTTCCATCGCCATCCTGCTGGTGCCGGTCTACCTGTTGGGCACCTCGATGACGCAGTCGGTGGAACATGCACTGATGGTAGTCAAGGAAGGCAGCATCAGTATTCCTGCGCCGACCGAGTCGGTAGCCAGTTGGCCGCTCATCGGAAAACCCTTGTATGGCTTCTGGGTGCAGGCAGCCACGGACCTGACCGGCCTGGCGCAGAAGTTTGCGCCGCAGATCAAGGATGTCAGTCTCTTGCTGCTGGGGAAGATGGCCAACATCGGCCTGGGTCTGCTGATGTTCATCGCTGCGTTGATCATCGCCGGCATCTTCATGGCCTATGGCGAGAGCGGCAATCGCAGCGCGGTGAAGATTTCCTCGCGCATCTTCAGTTCGGGCAGAGGGCCGCAAATCACGCAACTGTGCGCGGCCACCATCCGCGCGGTGGCTCAGGGCGTGATCGGTATCGCCTTTATCCAGATGCTGCTGGTCGGCGTGGGCTTCGTGCTCATTGGCATTCCCGGTGCCGGGCTGTTGGCGCTCGCCGTGCTGTTGCTCGGCATCATGCAGCTGCCGGCCACCTTGATCACCATCCCGGCCATCATCTTTGTCTTCGCCACCGAGGGCGTCAGCGTGGGCACCATCGTCTTCGCGGTCTATGTCTTCATCGCCGGCCTCGCCGACAATGTGCTCAAACCCCTGTTGCTGGGTCGCGGTGTGGATGTGCCGATGCCGGTGGTGCTGATTGGCGCGCTCGGCGGCATGGTGACCGGCGGCATCATCGGCCTCTTCATCGGCCCGGTGGCGCTTGCGGTGGGATACCAGTTGTTCTGGCAGTGGGTGGATGAGCAGCCACCGATCGACACGCCCGACGAACAGAAGCCAGCCTGAGGCGACCCGGCCGGAGATTTCCATGCCGCCTGTCCGCGGCGCATTCGCTGAGGAGATCACGCGTGCTGCTCAACCTGTTGATCGGCCTGCCCGTGATGCTGGTTTGCCTGCTGCTGCAGGCGTTCTTCCTCAACATGAGCCTGCGCCATTACTCGCGCTTCAAGCTTGCCCATCAGGGGCGTGAGTCGGCCAGCGTCAACGTGATGTTGTTGTACACGGTGTTGCTGTTGCTGACGCTTGGCTATTTCACGCAGATGATCATCTGGGCCGCGCTGTTCATGCTGCTGGGCGAGTTCGAGAATTTCGCCACCGCGCTCTACCACTCGGGCGTCAACTTCGTCACGCTGGGTTATGGCGATATCGTCATGTCGCCGCGTTGGCGCCTGCTCGGCCCGTTGGAAGCGGCCAATGGCATCCTGATGTTTGGCTTGTCCACCGCGGTGATGACGGCTGCGGTGCTCGATATCACCAAGCAGAACGCGGCCAAGCTGAAACAGCGCGAACCTCCCTCATAGCGGAGGCTGTGCGGCCACTTGGCGCGTCCCTGGTTTCCGGCGTGCGACTCAGTTGTCGTCGTTGCTTAGCAGCGAACCCACGATGCCGCCGAGCAGCGCACCGCCGACAGTCGCGCGCCCGCCGCCGCCTTCGCTGCTGGGAAGATATTCGGCAATCTGATGCGCCAGTCGCGAGATGGGCAGCGTCTGCAGCCACACCGTGCCGGGGCCGGTCAGCGATGCGAGGAAGATGCCGTCGCCACCGAAGATCGCGTTCTTGATGCCGGGCACCGTGGTGATCTGGAAGCTCACCGACGACTGGAACGCACCGACGTGTCCCGGATGCACGCGCAGGGTTTCGCCGGGCGCCAGATCCTTCCGGATCAGTTCGCCGGAAAGTTCGAGCCATGCGGTGCCGGTGCCGCCCAGCTTCTGCAGCACGAAACCGCTGCCGCCGAAGATGCCGGCACCCAGCGACTGCTGAAAACCCACGCCAATGGTGACCTGCGGCGTGGCGCAGAGAAAACCATGGCGATGCACCAGGTATTCGCTACCCGGGCTCACCGACACCGGCACGATGTGGCCGGGCACCTTGGTGGCGAACGCCACTTCGCCCGGAGCCTGCGCGGCGCGGTATTCGGTCATGAACAGGCTGCCGCCGCTGACCACGCGCTTGAACACGCCGAACAGGCCGCCACCGCCGCCCATCTGCGTGTGCGTGGTCATCTGGATCGACGAGGTCATCCACGAAAGTTCGCCGCTTTCGGCGAAGACGCTTTCATTGGGATCGAGCCGTACTTCCAGTACGGGCATCACCGTGCCCTGGATGCGTGTCTGCATGTGGTGTTCCCCTGAGGATGGATGATCGCCGGCGTGCTTTCGAAAGAACGTGCGCTTCATGGTTCCGAAGCGAGCCCATCAAGATTACACAGCCATGGCGCGTGCGGCAGCAAGTCGGCTGCACGCCATGAATTCGGCGGGTGGGATCAGTGTTTGTCTCGTGCGTCGGTCCGCGCCATCTGCGCGCTGGCGGCTTCATCGAGCAAGGCATCCAGTTGCGGCCGCAGCAAGAGTCGACCATCGAGCACCACGGCCCGGATGCGTCGGGCGTTATCGATGTCCTTGGTGGGGTCGGCATCGAGCAACACCAGGTCAGCGCGCTTGCCGACAGCCACCGAGCCGGCGATGTCGGTGATGCCAAGGAATCGTGCGGGCTCCAGCGTGGCCGAGCGCAAGGCATCGAATGGCGTAAGCCCCGATTCGACCAGCAACTTCAACTCTTCCTGCAAGGCGAAACCAGGATAGACGCCCGGCATCGGCGCGTCGGTTCCCGCCATGATGGTCACGCCCGCCTGGTGCATGATCGAGACGATCTCATGCGCAATCGGCCAGCGTTGCCTGGCCAGCGCCGCATCCTTGGCCGTGTAGCCGGCGAGGAATCGTTGCCAGCGCGTACGCTCGTCCGCACGCAGATATTGCCAGCGAGGATCGTGTTCGGGCGAAGCGCTTTTCGCGAACGCGTCTTCGTCGGCGAGCACCAGCGTGGGAACCTGCACCTGGCCGGTGGTGGCGAGGTTTCTGGAAACGCTTCGGCAGGTGTCCTTGTCGAAGGCAGCGAGTGTTCGCGCCTCCTGTTCCTCGCTGCGCATCGTCAGCGCGTCGCCATCGAGGCCCTGGCGTTCCGCGAGCAATGTTGTCTCGATGGACGAGCATGCCTCATAGGCTTGCATCAAGTGCTCGTCGCTGCGCTGCCCCGCTTTGGCAGCCACCAGCAGCGGCACGCCCGCGGGCACGTGGCCGACCACGGGCAGGGCGCGCGTTTGCGCCTCGGCAAGAATGGCGCGCCAATGCGATGCGGGAACATCGGAGAACACCTTGATGAAGGCGGCGCTCGCGTCCGCCGCCGCATCCACCTGGCGCGTCGCATCTTCCGGTGACGTGCCGTGCACGGCGATGCCGGCAACAAGAACGCGTGGCGCCACCAGTTCACCCTGGGCCAGCGCCGCGCGCCAACGATTCACCAGGACAATGGACGCCGCATCCGCACGCATGTCGCGTATCGCCAGCACGCCATTGGCGACGTACATCGGAAACGACCAATCATTCGGCGGCCGATGCGACGAGAGATTGAACAGATGGACATGCATGTCCACCAGTCCCGGCATCAGGAACCGACCCCGGCCATCCACACGCCGTGCCGTCTCGGGAATGACGGCGTTACGCGGAACCTCGATGGAAGCAATGCGCCCCGCATCGACCAGCACCGTTCGCGGCCCCACCACGCGCCCTTGTTCGACATCCACGATCATCACATCGGTGATCGCGATAGTCTGGCGCGCGGGCAGCGGCGCGGCGGACGCCATGGACGTCCAGACAAGCAAGGCGAGGGCACACAGCCTGATCAAGGGCACCTCCAACCATCCACATCGGTACGCATGCTGAACTCGCTACTCCATTGCCAGAGTCGACATGCGCGGTTCGGACGGGGTCTGCGTTGGGTCGAAAGCAGACGCCGCTTTTTCCGGGCAATGGTCGTAGCACTCAGAGCAAAAGGGGAGGGAGGTAGTTAATTCGAACCACGACGGTGGAACTTAACTACGTCCGCCCCGTTTGTCGTGCCTTTGTCCTTAATCAACAAGCGGACGATACGCGCGCACCACAGGCTTTGCCCTTTCCAGATCGTAGCGCGCCTGAAGTGCCAGCCAGTAGAAGGCAGTGGTGTCGAAGGCGAGGGAGAGGCGGAGGGCGATCTTGGGGGTGATGGGGTGGGTGTTGGCGATGAAGGCTTTGATGTGGGTGGCGGGTATGCCAGTGCGGCGGGCGAGTCGTGCGGGGTTGAGGGCGTTGGGGATCAGGTAGGCGTGCAGCAGGATGTCGCCGGGGGCTCGCAGGGGTTGCGAGGGGTCGACGTCCGAATGCGGAGTGAGCTGGATCAGTTCCATGGGGGTCTTCCCTTGTCGGGCACGGCCGTGCAGCGGATAGGCGCTTACAGCGCTCCGTGTCAGTGAATGCTTGGCAGCGTCGTCGGTGATCGTCCGAAAGCGGCGCATCGCCCTGCCAGCCGATGCGCCGCCACGGCGATCATCGGAGGCGTGTGATGTTCACTCCGGGCTCGTCACCCAGCCGGCGGGCGACCCACTGAAGACAGTGGATGGCCGTGTCCAGGCTGGCCCTGATGCTCACGGGAAACGGCCATGGCAGCGGTCTGCCGGGGAATCCTCGCGCCTGCGAGTGGCGGCACTGCTTGCTATCGACACGCAAGCGCGTGAGGGTGAGCACTGCTAGAGCAATGTCACCGCGAGTGCGTGGCGTGCTTAAACGCAGGGTTTCGGGCCACACCGTACGCGTGCGCGCTGCGTCGCCAAGTGGCGGAGTGAAGGTGTCGTCAGGGGGAACGGACGAGCGAATGCCTACCGTATGATCGCGGGTAGCCATGATCAACTTCCTTAGAGTTGGTGATGGTTAGCGGGTCGTGGGTGTTGCAAGCACTCACGGCCCGCGCCTCATGACTTGATCGTCATGGTCATTCGCGAAGCCCATCAGAGAGACAGCGCGAATGACAAACCGACCCTAACGAGCAGGGTTAGGATCGTCTGTCAGGGTTGAGCGAGATGGCTGTCCGCGTGACCGCAGGCAAGCGTGAGTGCTCGGGGCCAACAAAATGTGCGCGCCCTCTCCGGGAAAGCCGAAGAGAGAAGGCAGCCCTCTGCGCAGAAGTGAGCAGCGGAGCGAAATGAACCCCTCCGTTTCACAAACATGGTGTGAGCGAGTCCAGCCGACTGAGGGATACGCGACAACTGCGTACTCAATGATCATTTCCAACCGGCCAGTTCACGGCCCCAGCTGAGTCTCGCCCTAGTACCGCGAAAGGTCGGCTATGGGTCGGAAGCAGACATTGCGGCATACCGACTATTGCTATGCCAATCACTCCGCCCTTATGCGAGATATTTAGCGCGATCCGGCGAGAAACTCTAGGATCAAATACATCGGAAGAGTCCACAGAAGAAGCTCCCACGCCACGCCAAAACCAAACAACAGCGGGGACGTGTCATACCTATACACAACGAATCGAGTCACGCCAATCGTATTGACGTGACCGCGCATGACATTCAATAGCAAACCAACGACTTGCAGTACGGAGACAACGATCAGGGGTGTAAAAAATAGATATTTCATCCACATGAACGTGGTCGTGCCAGGAAGAGGCCTGTAAAACAAGGAAACGAGGAAAAACAGTGCGACATCAATTGCAATTATCGAGCACAGGGACTTGTAATACCTCATTTTCGCCTCGCGCTGCCGCGCTGATTTGATGGAAATCCCGTCTAATCAGGCCCGCTGGCACACTAAGGTCCGCCATAGGTTGCGTCGACGGGTTGAAGCCGCAGTCGGAAGCGGACACTCAGGGATGAACTGAAATTGTGATCTTTGGTGCAGCCATTGATGCGACCTCGATCGTGTGATTCAAGCAGTAGATCCCCCAGTGCTCAAATGGCCCCGGAAAGTCTGACGATGCGAAGGTCACCTTCGCTAGGTAGTCGAGATATACAGACTTCGTGTATCGAACGAAAAGACGTCCCTCGCCCTCTGAATCTTTTGGCTCCGGGACATGGAAACTCTCGTTCTGGACGGCATAGCCGATATAGCTCTCCCACACGATCTCAAAGATGCGGCAACCGGGTCCGTGAAGAATCGGTCTCGCCGCTGAGAATGGCCCTGGCAAGGCCGTTACTTCATCCGGTCCAGTCATCTGACCGGGCAGAACGTCACTCGTAGCTTCGAGTATGACGAGGCGAAGGCAATTGTCCTGCGGCTCGGCGATCGAACCCATGTATAGGTACTTGGCCGACCGAATAGCTTCAATCTGACTATCCATTTTCGATCACCTTGTTACTCCTTGGTCCTTGCCAGAAGGTCCGCTTCGGGTCGGAAGCGGACCTTGCCATTTCAGCTCAACTTCCCCGCGAAGGGAATGACAGGCCCATACGGCAGGCCGCGCAGAAGAAGCCTTCGTCGGCATCGCTATGAGGTGTCCGTGCTGACTGGTAGTAACGAACCGGATCGGTGACGTCACGTCTCAGGGCCGCAGGCATCTCTGGCAAAAGCAGGAAAACGAAATCCGCGCTCGACCATCTCTCCGACACCTCCCCGATAACGCAACCGTTGGCAAGCGCGTCGTCGTAGAGAGGGCGAAGGTGCTCACATAGTTCGGCCATGAAAGTGCTCTCGGTTGCTCTGGCATGGATGTCCGCTGTGGGTCGGAAGCGGACTTCAGCGTCGAGAAGATTCAACAATCAAGTGCCTCACGGCGACCAATAGCGACGAGATACCCAGTCATAAATCCAAGCCACAAGCCAATCAGACAAGATCGGTCCGTCTGCATTGCATGGGCGGTCTCCGGCGGCCTAGTGCACATAGACAGCAAGCCGACGAGGACAAACAGATTGAGTACGGCAATCGACCGATGCGCAGCTCGACGACGGTCTCTCCCGGTTGTAACAGCCTCTTGGCTCAGCCCAAGCCAGCCTCGCCATTTGTCACCCCAGTCACGCAAGGTCAGGGCAAATCCGAGCGGGCTAGGTGGCGACTGAGCGAGCAGAAAATAGGTTAGCGCCCCGAAGAAGAGGCTATTTACCATCGCTGGCTTCAACGTAAAAAGAAATGCCGCAGCGTTTGTAGCCATCAACCCCAATGTGATCGCGATGAGTTGCGCGACGTTCAAAGGCACTCTCCTTGATGTTGATACTCCTAGCTCACATGTCTGCTTTGGGTCGGAAGCGGACGACCCAAAGCTATTGTCCACGCCGCGCAAGTTTACTCATGAAGAGAAATGCCGCTAGGCCGTAAATGGCCACCCCGGCTGGAAAGCTTGCCACGAACACGATCAGGTTGAGAGGCGATCCCTCGTACACGGGGTGTTTCGCGCTACCGATGTTTCCCATTGGCACTAACGACTGGAGTAGGGAGTTTTGCCAGAACAGCGCGGTCGCCAGGGATTCGAACCCAGCAAGATCGGCAGCGAATGCTAATCCCAAGAGCAGGAGCGTAACGAGCACGCCGATACCAACGGCAAACATGACACGCTTAAGCACCGCACCTCCCCTATGGTTCTCTTAGGCTTCTACGTTAGGTCTGCTCTGGGTCGGAAGCGGACAGCCCCAATTGGCACTTCCTCGACTGCTCGTGATAGCTCCTTCAGGAGATGGCATTCATGACCGAAGACACCACGCGCCACCCAGAAGCGTCGTGCGCCACCACGGCCGTGTACCAGCCTGCGCAGAGGGGCCCGCAGTAGTAGCTGTAAGTCACGTCATAGTTTCCATCAGGACGACGAATCGGAAGGCCCACAGCAAAGCGTATGGCCATGGAGCCGTTCGACGCGCCCTGTGTCCAAGTGCTCCCTGGAAAGGCTTCGATATCGTCCTTTCGAAGTTTGGCAAGATTCTCCGGCGGAAGATCTATTGCTCCTTCGGTATTCGGCGACGGCATGCTCACGAAGTATCGGGCCTTTGGCGCGGCTCTGTTGCTGGGCCGATCAGCATTCACTTGATATCGCAGGACGACCTCCGTCAACTGCTGCAAGTCGGGCGCGGGATACTTCTTGGCGAGCTCAAGTGCCTCCACTTTCTGTCGGGCCGTCGTCACCTGTTGGTGAATATCTTCTTTGGCAACGCAACCCACAGATGGAGTGGCCTCAAGACACGCGAGAGACGTGGATTCGTTTACTCGAGCCACGAAATGCTTCGCGGTCTGGATATCGACCTCGGCGTCAATCTGGATCACCCATTCGCGGGTCACGGGTTCGAAATGGATGCCGGAAATGGAGAAGTTATGACTGCCCGTTGCTCGGCCAGCCAGCATCATCGCTACGTTGCTTGCAAACTGCTCATCGAACAATGGCTTGGCATGCGCTTCGATCGCTAGCACTAAGGGGCTCGCGAACCATGCGGCCAGGAGGCCACCAAATACCCTCAACCAACGATGCAACATCATGATCCATCCTCCCGATGGCGCCATCCATAAATACATGCTGCGGACTAATGTCAGCCATGGGTCGAACGCGGACATCCGGAAATGAGCGACGCTCAAACGCTCCAGTAGCCGAGCGAGGCACCCATTGAATAGAGAACCGCTGCCATCCCACAAGCACCTTCAATGACGGCGTAAGTCCAGTACCTCCCCGGCTCCTTTGAACGCTTCACCGGGCGATGGAGAAATGAGAGCGCCCATCCGACTTTGAGATCCATGGCCGTGAACCCCAACACCACGCAGCCAAAGAGAAATTATCCCCATTCTCGGGAAGACACCCCGGCGCCGTGACGCATCAAGTAGAAAGCGGCAAAAACAAGCGCACCTAAGAGCAGGGGTAGCCAACCCGGATAGCCATCAAATTCGTCATCTTGAGAGAACTGGTCAACCACCACCTTCTCCTCTGTCCGTCAGGCTCAGACCTTGCAATGCTTAGGCGCGCGACATGTCTGCTCTGGGTCGGAAGCGGACCTAACGAAGATGGACGTTGACGATCTTCATATCCGACTTTGCTACCTCATAGGTCGAAACTCCGTCCAGGACGGGTCGCCCATGAAACGGCATGATGGTGAAAGTGAATACGAAAGAGTTGCCCGTTTCACGCGCCTGGAATGTGTAGTTGTACGGAGCGGCCGCAAATCGCTGAAAGTCGTTTTCAGGACGCTGGGTCTGTAAATCCTTCGCAAATTGCTCTAGCGCTACGCATCCTGCGCGCAACTCCTTTACAGAACGCGCACCGACCTGAACTTGCGGTGCGTGGGATCGGGAGCAGGACGCGAGGTACGCCAGTGAAACGACCAGCAGAGCTGATTTCATCGAAAATCGACGATTCATAGCACCTTCCCTGTTTGATCCCGCGATGTCCGCTACGTGAACCTTATGACCCTGTTGGTTACGTCCGCTTCGGGTCGGAAGCGGACATGAGCTCATGAATGCCTGGAATTGCTGTTGGCACAAGGGCACCGGCGCTCAATGGCTTCCCGCCTGACGGGTGCTCTTGACGAGAACATCGAAAGCCTTGCCAGTTTCTTCTTGCGTAAAGGCACAATGCCCCTCCCCAACGGGAGGCAGCACTGTCACCTTCGAGGCGTTGCCGGCAGCCTTTGCAAGCCCGGGATAAACCGTATCGAAACGCGACGGAATGGTCGGATCAAACGCGTTTCTCTGTAGCACGACAGGCGCGGTGACCTTCCCCGTCAAGGTTGCATTGCTCGCGAGATACGCCATGGCCGACGGCACTCCTTTGTACCGATGCACCTTCTTATTGAAATCGCCATCGTCTGCAAACTCGGCGTAGGTGGTCTTAGTAGTGTCGACGGGCATGCCGCCCGCACGCTGCACTATTTCGTGTAAGACCATGTAATCGAGCATCAATGACCCCGGCAACGTTGTATTCGTTTCTTGTAATCGCTCCTCGAGCCGAGTGGCTACGGCAGGATTGGCTTTCAGCGCTTCCTCGATGCGTCCTTGATCGATCATCGCTGGAGAGGTTGGATCCGCGAGATCCGGAATTACACCAGGGAAATACACGTCAAAGGCGACCAGCGGCGTCACGACGCCACGCGCAACAATGTCTGGCGCAGATACATTGACCCCGCACATCGACAAGGCGCCACTGTATTCGTCGCCATGCCGCTCCATGGTTGCCAGCGATTCCAGCCCACCTAGCGAGAAGCCAACCACATACGTATGGCGAGGCGTCCGGTTCTCCTTGATGAAAAACTGACGAAGCTCCTCACTGTTATCCAACGCATCTCCCACGGCCCATCCCTGGGACGCGTATGCGCTGGCAGCAACGGCATAACCACGGGAAAGGAAAACGGGAGCCTCTTCAGTTTGAGGCCACGGATTCTTACGCGGCACACCTTTGGGTTCGTAGCCATGCATAAGCACGACCAGGTCGCCATTCCAGTTGACGGGTATATCGATTCGGTATGGGACGCCGTCGAGCGCCCCGGCCGATGTTCGAACACTCGCCTCGGGCGCCGAGTTCGATGCCATCGATCTACTGAACGGGTAAGTGACACTGCAGACCAGTAGTACGCCAAGAAGGCAACTTCTAAGTGAGCGACGCATGCAAACTCCCTCTAAATTGAAGACGGTACTGAAGGCCATACTGGCACTCTTAGCCCCTTGGGACGGTCATTCATTAGGTCCGCTTCGGGTCGGCAGCGGACCTTCCCGTCCCAAGCAAATTAGTGTGTAGATCGCTTCAATTCGATCATCTGAGGCCTGTCATCGCCTATGTACCAGATCCTAGATCCGTCTTCGAAGTCTTTTGCTGTCGCAATGAGCCTATACGCCGGCCGCCGATCGCCGCTGAATTCCGAAGGGCTCAACACTTCCCATTCCCTAATTGCGGCGATGAAGAACTGGCCATCCTGCTTGGTGATGGTCGTCTTTTCTGGAAATTCCTCGATATGGACGGACGCACCGGCTACGGGATTACCGCTGAAAGCATCAATGACCACGCCGCTGACGGACGGCGTGACTCGCATATGCCAAGGTATGCACCCAGGCAATACGAGACAGCCGAATGCAAAGATTGTTGGGTGAATCCATTTCACACGCAGTCCCCTCTGCAGTTCCGTGACGTCCGCTGTGGGTCGGAAGCGAAAATTACCGTTCTTCTTGCTGCTGCCACAGATCTAGCGCAGACAAGGTCCTTCCGTCTGAGCAACACCGTAGTCGGGCGATCTGTAGCGAATATCAGCGTCTGAAAGAAAGTGCCAAGCGATTTCGGGCATATCCGTTCCAAGGCCGTGGCTTTGGATGTGCAAGCGAAGCAAGAGTGAGCCCCGCTGGACATGGGCCAATTCACCCGCGCTATCTGGCCGCTTGGCTGCCAGTTCCCTGAGTGCAGCGCGGATCTGACTAGTCGTTTGAGGTTTCACATCCATGGCTTCACCTGAGACGAGGCATGACTGCTATGGGTCGAAAGCGGACGTGGTATCACTGCCAACTAACGGTCTTCCATTGCCCTGAGGATGTGCTGACGAACATCGCCAGCCATCACCTGATCGACGTCTTTTTCGGCGAGAATCAGCAATTTAACCAAGACATCCTTCGCCGGCCGGCGTTTCAGCCACCAGTGAAAAGCGCCATTCCTGTCGTGCTCTGAGCCAACTTCGTCACCCGGGCGATACAAGCTCATTTGCCCCTGGAAGAGCTCATCGGGATAGAGACCCCAGCTCTCCCACTCTTCCGGAGAGCCCATGATCTTAAGAAATTCTGTCTTGGTCATGTCCTTCCTTGGCGTCTAGTCGGATGTCTGCTTTGGGTCGGAAGCGGACCTTAGATTCAAACAAGCTCCTCAGCTTCCCAGTCACCCAATGCGTACAACAGTGCGTCTGTCTGGGCAACTGCGTAGGCATGATCTTTATGCCGAATGTCGACGTCAGATAAGTAATGCCAGACTATTTCCGGCATGAGCTTAGCCACCGATGCAGGCGCAGAGTCCTTGAGGTACATGCTCAACAGCAGGCAGGCGCGCTGAATATGCACGTAGTCGCCACCATCGGCCAGTGGCCGCTGGGCAAGCTCCTTTAGAGTGTTTCTAAGCTCGACTGCTGTCGTTGGTCGAATGTTCAATGACGCCCCCTTAGCCATAGAGCATGTCCGTTACGGGTCGGAAGCGGACGATTCGTCTAGCGTGCCATGAAGCACCCGACAGCATCACCCCGGACATTAAAGGTGACTGGCGGATTGCCCGAGTACGCCAACACGAAGTTCCCTTCGGCAGGATCGAAATAGAGCTCGTAACCCTCTCGGTCGTCGGCAACTAGGACGCATGGCCGAATCTCGCTCTCGGCCGCGCCCATTATCTGCTCGTACGAGTCTTGGATTCTTATTTCGCGCCAGACGGGCTGAACAAGCGCGGCTCGCATCACAGCCAGTTGGGCGTCCACCCACTCTTGTGGCAGCGGCTGACCGATCGCCTCGGGATGAATCTCGTACACGTAGTTCTCAAGCTCGTTCTCGACGGCAGCTCGCAGCGCAATTAGATCCATTCCCCCTCCGTTCTAGTGTCTGCTGTGGGTCGGTAGCAGACCTTCTCAACGACTATTGCTGCCATTCGACTGTGACGTCTTTGATCTCATAGTCGTTATAGGCCGTTAACTTCGCTGAGACATGATTGCCAGCCCAATTGATCGCGGTTGGGGCGTACTTGTACTGATCTCCATACTCAGCCCTAGCCAGGTCAACAGCCTTTACCCCCGCCTCCCCACTCAATGTAAAGTGAAAGAGGGCAGTCAAGACGAGCGGGAGCACGATGCCAATCCCCATGGCTAATCTCGGAGGGGTTATGGAGCGGCCGTCGTTCTGAAGGGCCTGAAGCACGGGGGCGGCACGCAGTTGCCCGTAGGTCCACGCGAGTAGACCAAGTAGCGCCAACGTCACCATAAACCCCAACACTGACGCGATCGGATTTAGCTTTAGCCGAGTGACCCACAGATCCAACGGCTGAAGGAACGGCACGAGGAATAGAAGCGTTCCGATAGCGGTGGCGAGAAAGAAGGCGCTAAAGCGGGCCACGAGACGCACCGCACCCAGATGACCACGCCAAAGAAATACACCGGCGACAACCGCAAAAATGTTCAAGCTAGACGAATAGCTCTTTTCAGTGCTGATGCAGTACACCATGTACGCAAGGTCGACGAAGCCGACGAGCATCAAAACCACGCCCACTCTTTTGAGTGTTTCTAGATACGTTCTCACGCTTTCCCCTGTTGAATGCGCTATCAAATCAGTCGGGTCTGCTTCGGGTCGAAAGCGGACGCTATGAGCGTGTCCAATCAGGGACCGCCCATAGACGCGATCGTTGTCCTCGTCGGCGTGACGTCACATGGCTAATCTACAGACTTACTGCCGACGTTTGCTGCGAAGGTCAGTATGACTTCATTCTGGCCTGACGCCGAGTAAGCGCTCGACGACGATCGGTAGCGTCGGCTCGACGGGGAGTGTGTCGTGCGTGGTGGTCGGCAAGGTCGCCAGCGCGTTGGCGGGTCGCAGGGAGCCATGGATCCCGGCATCGCGCAGGCCGCCGCCAGGCGCCTTCCAGAACTCGACCAAGTATTCGTGCCCTGTTTTGCAAGCGGAAAATTCGCGGGCATCCCTCTGCATTGAAGCGAGCGCTGCCCTGACCTCCGATAACCCGACCTGATCGCGAGCCGACGTTCGCAGGATTGCGATCCCGGCGGACGAGCGGGCTTCGCGGATTGCGACCGAACCCGGTAAGTTCTATTTCCATCGCGGACCGCAACATTCAGCAGGGTTGGATATCTCTATGCATAGTTGGCGGAACGATCAGACGTGATCAAGCCGCTCCAACAGCTATGCTGCTTTTTCCATATCACCTATCGTTTCTTCTCATGAATACCGGCTTCCAAAGGCATGCGGCATGACGGCAAACCAGACTCCTCCGCCAACGGATCGCGCGGCGGGCTTGCTGCCTGCGGTGCGAGTCTTTCTGCAGGAGGCCGGCAAGGCGCTGGCGCAGCGTCAGCCGGAGTCAGCCGAGCGTGCGTTGACGAGCCTGTTGGCCATGGCGCCGGAAAGCGCCGAGGGCCACATGTTGCTGGGTGTGGCAGCGCAGATGCGCGGCGACCATGCAAGGGCGATGGCGGGCTTCCATGATGCACTGCGGTTTCGACCCGACGACGCCGTTACCCTGATGTACCTGGGCATTTCGCAATTCGAGTTGGGTGAGGTGCAGCCGGCGCTGGCCTCGTTCCATCTTGCGTGTGAGTTGGCGCCGGGCCTGACGTCCGCCTGGTTCAACCTGGGCAAGGCCCTCAAGGTACTGCTGCGACGGGGGGAAGCATGCCGCGCATTGGAGCATGCGTTGCAGCTTGATCCCGGCCACATTCCTTCACGCAACAGCCTGGCCGATACGCAGGTGAGCATGGGCGAGATTCAAGCCGCCGTGGCGAACTATCGTGAGGTGCTGCGTCGACTGCCCGAAAACCATGTGGCCTGGCATGCCCTGGCAAACCTGAAGACCGAGCCCTTCTCTGCCAGTGACAGTACGCAGCTGCAGCGATTGTTCCGCAAACCCGATCTGTCACCCGACGCGCGCATCGCCATTGGCTTTGCGCTGGCCAAGGCACTGGAGGATCAGTCCGAGCATGCCCGGTCCTTCGAGGTATTGCGCGAGGCCAATACGCTCAAGCGACGGCAGTTGCGTTGGGATGCCGCAGCGGAGCGACGTCACGTCGATGCCATCATGGCGGCCTTTACTCAGCCGACGCCCGCGCCTGTCGATGCCACGCTGGGAGAGGAAATCATTTTCATCGTCAGCTTGCCGCGATCGGGTTCCACGCTGACGGAGCAGATCCTCGCTTCGCATCCGCAGGTCGAAGGCGCCGATGAAATCACCGATCTTCCGGAAGTCATCGATGCGGAGTCCCGCAGACGCGGACGGCCGTTTCCGCAGTGGGTGCCTGACGCCACGGCTGACGACTGGGCGCGCCTGGGGCGCGAGTACCTGGCGCGCACCGAGCGCTGGCGTGAGGAGCGACCGCGCCTCACCGACAAGAACATGCTGAACTGGCAACACCTTGGCGCGGCGCTGGCCATGTTGCCTGGCGCGCGCGTGGTCAACTGCCAGCGCGATGCCGTGGAAACCTGTTTTGCGTGCTATCGCCAACTCTTCAGCGTGGGATCGCATTTCAGCTATGACCTCGATGAGATGGCGAGCTACTACACCGACTACGCGCGCCTGTGCCAGTTCTGGCAACGACGTTTTCCGGGACAGTTGCTGGACCATTCCCATGAAGCCCTGGTCGCCGAACCGGAGATGCGCATCAGGCATCTGCTGGATTTCTGCGGACTCGCCTTCGATCCCGCCTGCCTTAGCTTCCACACCACGTCGCGCACGGTGCTTAGTACCGCCAGCGCGGCCCAGGTGCGCCAGCCTCTGCACAAGAACAGCTCGCGGCTGATGCACTACGAGGCGCAATTGGCACCGCTGCGCGAGCGGCTCGCGGCCGCTGTTTCTACGCGGTAGCCGGAAGCACAGAAGCCGCCGGATATCCGGCGGCTTCCGTGGGTGGGAGGGGCTGAACACCCCCTCCTGTTCCGCGAACTTACCAGTCGTACGTCAAGCCCAGCTGGACCGTGCGCGGCGTTTCCACCGCGGCCGTGCCATAGCCGGTCGTCTCCCAAACCGACTTGTAGTACACGTTGGGCTGCGCGAGGCTGCCGTAGTCCGACTGGTACTGGACCACCTTCTGCTCGTTGAACACGTTGCGGACCTGCAACTGGAAGGCCAGCTTCTTGGAGGCCCATTCGGGACGATATTCCAGCGACAGATCCAGCGTGTGCAGCCACGGCGTAGTGCCCGTGGAGCCCGACGGCGTGGGAATGCCGCCGCACCAGTGGTAGTTGCCCTCACCGTAGCCCAGGCCCGGGTTGGTTTCGTCCGGACCGTAGAGGCCAAGGCAGGACGCCGGCGTACCGGACGCCACCGTCAACACGCCGCTGACCGACCACTCCGGCAGGAACTGGTAGGTGCCATAACCCTTCAGCACATGCTTTCGGGAGTTGGCCTGGGTGCCGTTGGCGTAGGACATGATCTCGGAGTAGTCCCACTGTTCGGTGGCCGACTGCGACGTGCCGCCCTGACCAATGTTGGACTGCACCGGACCTTCGCTGGTGCCGTAGCTCTTGGAGAATACGTAGTCGAGCTTGGCGCGCCATTTGCCATCCCACACGTGCTCGAGATACATCTCCAGCGAGTAGTAATGACGCCATGCCGCCGGGAAGCCCAGCTGCGCCGGGCTCGCCGTGCCGGTGACGTAACCGCCGTTGAGATCCTGGATCCGATAGACGTTGGTCTTGCCCGGATTGATCAGGATGCTGGCGTTGGCATACAGCGTGTTGCCGCAGTTGGCCTGCGCCGCCACGGTGGCGCTGTTGGGAGTCTCGTTGGCCCTGCCCGGATTCTGGGCCAGCACGGCAGCACAGATGGCACCCGTGCCTTCGCCGGTGTCGTCGATGATGTTGCCCATCTTCGACCAGGTGGCCGTCACGCCGTAATCCCAGAACTGGCTGATCTGCTGCTGGAAGCCGAGGACGTAGGAATCCTGGAAGGACGCCTTCAGGTTCTGCGATGCCACGGTGGACGGATCAAGCGGCTGACCGTACTCATTGTTGAGCGATACAGGCACGCCCGGGCCGGTGGTCTGGCCGGTCGAGTTGATCGGCGTGAGGCCGGTCGGCACGCCGTTCGCGTCAATGCCCGTATAGCTGTAGTACTGGCTTGTATAAGTGGAAGCAGACGCTTCACGCAAAGCCACGCCCGTGGGCAGCGCCAGATAGTAGCGTCCGGCGTTGCCGAACAGCTTCATGCTGGAATCGCCCATGATGTCCCAGCTGAAGCCAAGGCGCGGCGCCCACTGCGGCTTGGTCAGGCGCACATAGGGCTCGTTGTCGGGGTTGTAATTGGTGAACTGGTCGTTGCGCAGACCCAGGTTCAACAGCAGGTTGGGCGTCACCTGCCAGGTGTCCTTGAGGTACTGCGCGCGCTGATCCACCCGCACCGTGGCGCTGGTGATGTACTGCGTCTGCGCCACGTAGTAGCCATTGGGTGCGGGGTCCACGTACGGCGGGACGCCCAGCGTGTTGCCGACGATCGGATTGCCCGGCGCCATGTAACCGTACTGCCAGTAGTAGCCCGGACCGGTCGGAATCGAGCCGTCGTCGATATCCTTCGAGGTCTGATTGTCGATACCGGCCATCAACGTGTGATCACCCAGCTTCCAGGTGAGGTTGAGGCGCAGGTTGGTTTCTTCGGACTTGTGGTCAGGATTGCTGATGTCGGTGTACAGCTGGCTGTTCGAGCAGCTCTGCGATGGGCAGTACGCCGGGTTCTGATATTGCGTGTTGAGGATCGCAGGGTCGTTGCTCTCGCCCGGAGTATTGGACCAGTACGTGCCCTTCATCTTGCCGTACATGGCATCGAGCGTTACATCGTCGGTGATGTACGAGGTGTACTTGGCAACGCCGAGGTTGAAGGTGTTCCTGTAGGAGGAGTTGTAGCCTGCAAAGCTGCCCGCGGTCTTGGTGCCGTAGTCGTAGTTGTAATAGTCGCCCTGGTACTGGTTCTTGTTCTGCACACCAGTGAGCGACAGGATGTTGGAGTCGGTGATGTTCCAGTCGATCTTGCCGTAGATCTTCGGATCGTGATTGTCGTTGTGGTATTCGAACGGCGTGCCGATGTTCGGGCCCACGTTGTCCGTATCGCCGTGGGTGTATTCGGCGGCAAGGAAGAAGAACAGCTTGTCCTTGATCAGCGGGCCGCCGACATACGCGTCGTAGACCTGATTCCATGCTGTGTTGTCGTTGCGGTAGTGGAGCAGGTCACCCGGCTGCTGACCGGGCGAGGCAAGACCGGATGCAATCGCCGCAGACGTGATGGCCGGGTTGTTGTAGTACATGTTGCCCGGCGTGCCCTGCAGCTGCGACGGCTGCCAGAACATCGCGCCACCGAAGTGCCAGACGTTGGTGCCGCTGGAACCCACCTGGCTGATCACGCCGCCGGTCGAGCGGCCGTATTCCGGGCCGTAACCGCTGGTGAGCGTTTCCTGCTGGGCGATGGCGCCATAGGGCAGCGTGATGCCGCCGGAGTTGGAGATCGGGTCGGAGGTGTTGAAGCCGTTGATGTAGTAAGCGTTCTCCACGACCGACGAGCCGCCGAAGGACACCAGCGGTTCGCCCGTGGGTCCGTTACCGAGCGCCGTGGCGCCTGCTACCGTGCCCGGGGCAAGCAGCGCGATGGCCGCACTGGTACGGGCCAGCGGCAACTGCTTCAGCTGTTCCTGAGTGATAACCGTGCTCTGCTGCGTGGAGCTGATGTCGATCGCCGGGATGGCGTTCGCAACCACGGTCACGCCTGACAGGCTCTTTGCTTCGTGAGCGGTGCCTGCGGCCGTGCCGAAGTCCACGGTGACCGCGCTGGCAGCCAGTGCTGTCACGCCCTGCATGGTCTGGATGGTCTGGCCATCACGCACCAGCGATACGTCGTATTTGCCGATGGGCAGGGTGACGGTATAGCGGCCGGATTTATCCACCGGCACGGTGCGGTCAAAACCCGAACCGCCCACGACGTGAACAGACTCACCGACTTCTACAGGTACCTGGCCAGAAATTGTGCCCGTGGTTGCCTGTGCATGCAGATGTCCCGAAAAGCCCAGAGACATCGCAATAGCTGCGGCCAAAGCTGCCCGCCCCGCCGGCATCCTCGATGCCGGCAAACGTTTGTTAACACTCACGTTGAACCTCTCCCCGTATCAGAACAATGCGATCGAAATTCGATGCTCTCCCCTGGTCCGATGGTGAGCTTGGCGAACGCCACTCCATCCATCGGATGACTCGACCATAAGTGTCTTGTTTGCTAACTGTAAACAACAATAATTTGCGAACTGACGGCAGTATTTTTCATTCTGGACTTTGGCGACGCTTGGGGATGTCTGCGATTGATGCGGTTTTTGCCTTAAAAACAGCACAAATTTGGCCCATGCACTCCGGCGATATTTCCCACGCAGGGAGACCGGAAGATGAATTTATTTTCATCTTCCCGATGGTCAGCACGAAACAGTTGTGAAGGCTTAGAGATGTCCGCACTGGCGTTGATCGGTGCATCGGTGTGCATGGCGTCACTCGCTGCTCAAGTGACTCCGCCAAGTGCAGCCGGTATCTCGGCGGAGCAAGCGGTGAATGCAGGTCCCGCCGTGCTGGCCAAGCTTGTAGGCTTCCATCAATTCGGAACCTACTCGATGGTGAGGGCAAAGCTGGAAGGCTCGCAGCTGTCCACGCCATTCACCGGGCAGGGATTTGTCCCCGTCTACCCGGGTAGCAAAGCGCGCTCCTCGTGAAAGCAGTCAACGCGCACCCGAATTTTCTGGTGAGCGCGCAGGGCCAAAGGACTGGCACGGAGTTTTCGGCTTATCCACCGAATTCAAGGGAACCATCGTGGGGGGCATTTCGCCGCCCCTGAACTTCAAGTTGGCTCCCCGGACACTTGATGGTTCTAACTGCGTACAAGACGAACGCGTAAAGCCTGCTGCGTCGCTCACGGCACCACACTCAGAAGAGCGATGATCATGCGCAGATCACCGGCGCCATGTCGATCCGCGAACGCCCTGCCGATATCGAGGATCGAGCCGTGCCCGGCCATTGGGAGGGCGATCTCTTGTTTGGCGGCAGGAACAGCCAGATCGCCACGCTGGTGGAACGATGGTCACGCTATGTCGTGCTGGTGAAACTGGACAGCAGGGACAGCGAGACGGTGGTCAATGCGTTGATCAAACACGCCGACAAGCTGCCGCGCGAGTTGTACCGATCGCTGACCTGGGATCGCGGGTCGGAGATGGCTCAACATCATCGCTTTACATTGGCGACGGACATCAAGGTCTACTTCTGCGATCCGTACAACCCTTGGCAGCGTGGATCGAACGAGAACACCAACGGACTTCTGAGGCAGTATTTTCCCAAGGGAATGGATCTATCCGGGTTCACACAGGCGCAGCTCGACGCTGTGGCAAGGCGCTTGAACGGACGGCCAAGGAAAACACTAAACTACGAAACACCAGCGGAGCGTTTTCATCAAACTGTTGCAACGACCGGCTGAATCCGCAGTCGGAAGCGGACACTCAGGGATGAACTGAAATTGTGATCTTTGGTGCAGCCATTGATGCGACCTCGATCGTTTGATTCAAGCAGTAGATCCCCCAGTGCACAAATGGCCCCGGAAAGTCTGACGATGCGAAGGTCACCTTCGCTAGGTAGTCGAGATATACAGACTTCGTGTATCGAACGAAAAGACGTCCCTCGCCCTCTGAATCTTTTGGCTCCGGGACATGGAAACTCTCGTTCTGGACGGCATAGCCGATATAGCTCTCCCACACGATCTCAAAGATGCGGCAACCGGGTCCGTGAAGAATCGGTCTCGCCACTGAGAATGGCCCTGGCAGGGCCGTTACTTCATCCGGTCCAGTCATCTGACCACGCAGAACGTCACTCGTAGCTTCGAGTATGACGAGGCGAAGGCGATTGTCCTGCGGCTCGGCGATCGAACCCATGTATAGGTACTTGGCCGACCGAATAGCTTCAATCTGACTATCCATTTTCGATCACCTTGCTACTCCTTGGTCCTTGCCAGAAGGTCCGCTTCGGGTCGGAAGCGGACCTACCTACCAGGCCCTGCTTCGTCTGCTCCAACAGCCGCAAGTTGGGCGAACTTTTATTCGCTCACAGCTCGAGCGTTATGGAACAAATCATAGTTGTACGCGGCCGCCATCCGTGTACATGTACGTCAGCCAGAACGTTCTTTCAGTAGCCGGGTCATCAGCCCCGATTCGGTGAGGGAATCCTGCACGGTAAAACGCCCCTGAAAGTGACTCTAGCAACCGCCATGCTTCCGACCAACCAGTGCCCATTGATCCTGAGGCATACATTACTTCGTGCGTCGACGGGTCCATTTTGAAGTCCACGTCGCCCGGGCCTGCATAGCGAAGTATCACCTGACCGTTGAAACCCGAGACCCACGGCTCAAGCTGAAATAGGCAATCGAATAAATAGGGCTCGATGCCCCTAAGGCCATTTGGCGCGTAGACGTCGATATGAAAGTGACACCTTGCTGCCTCATCAAGTTGGTTGATCACTTGGTTTGCGGAGATCGAGCCTTCCATGATTCCCTCCCAAAAGAAAACGATCTCAAATCGGTGCCGTTAGGTCCGCTGTGGGTCGAAAGCGGACCTCTCCTTGCTACTCAATAGCACGAACAACCTCGTAGCGAGGTCGGCCCGGTATCGGGCTGTTTGGCGCCACCCGAATCCGATTCTCGTTGATCAGTTCGTTTATCGCCGGCATGAGCGATGTGGTCATCTCGGGATTGGCACCCATAAGTCTCCGGTCCAGTTGGTACCAAGTCCACCGACCGTCATTCTCGAAAATGGCCTCGTACACCAACTCTTTGAACGCGCCAAAGTCCATTCAATACCCCTGATTCCCGGATTTCGACCCATATCCATAAGGTCCGCACCGGGTCGGAAGCGGACGTTTCTCGCATTGACCCTAGTTCACACACTCGGTGACCGTCCCGCGCCCGGTAGGCTCGAAGCATCCCGTGAACCACCCGGCACATTGGTTGCCCTGCGCGGTCTCAACACACTCACTCTGGCAGTCGGACGACTTCTTGCACGCCTTGCCGACGTCCGCTGTCTTAAGCAAGCAGTACTTCACGATGTTTTGTGGCCCTGCGAAGATCCATTGACCGCCTCGCGCAACACACTCGGACTCCGTTTTGGGTATGGAAGGCTTTCTGGTCAACACGTCAGATGCCAGCACAATCACCGGAAGTCCACATGCGATTAGAAGGAGAATCCGTAGAAGTTTCCTGACGTCCAAGCAGCCTCCTCCTAAGGTGTCTATCTCGATCAGTTCACTGTCCGCTCCGGGTCGGAAGGGTACCCCTCAATCACTGTCGCCCTCTGAGTTTCGTCCATCAAGCGGAACATCGCAGTTGACGCATTTGGGAGAGAGGCCGCTCCAGTACCACGAGCAATAGAACAACTGCTTGCACCGCGGGCACGTACTAAACGACCAAGCAACCACAGGAACAATCATCAAACCCAGGGTTACAAGCGCGATGTACGGAAACAGTTTGGGCGAGACCGCTGACGCCAGGGCGAAGATTAGAGGGCCGCAGAGCATGGCACCGATGGCAAATTTTCTCCTTTGCCTTATCCGCACAAGCCCGCCGGCGATGGCCGGAGAAATTGGATCTCCATACATGTACTTTCCGGTCACTTAAGCCCCCTCCTAAATGTCGGCTATGGGTCGTAAGCGGACCTAACGATACGCGAAGGAACCACTACATTTCTATGCAAGCTTTGAACGAGCTCGATACAAATGTGTGCCCCGCCAAATCGCTGAACTTGATCTTGAAATGCTTGGCGTAGTCAGCAGGCGTCAAACCGTATAGCGAACCCACTACTTCGGCCGAGTCGCCAGGGCCGATAGACAACGTGGACGGCGGCATGGGCCCGTGCCCGCCTGGGCCATGCTTCCAATCTGTGTTGCCACCATCGCCGAGGATTTGGTAGCTGAGCCAACTGAGAGCGTATGGAGGCTGGTGCAACGCGGGGTCAATCCAAACCTCTAACTTTCCCTGACTATCGTTGCGTACGCTTATCCGGACAGGAATCTCTCGGTCCGAAGTGCCACAAATCAGGGTAACCGGCGCAACATCAAGCTTGACTCGGGCTGGATCGACAGTCGCGCAGCCGGCAAGAAAAATGGTGCCCCCCACGACCAGAAACCGGCGCATCGCTCCTTCTCCAATTCTAAAAAAAAGGTCTGCTGTGGGTCGAGAGCGGACACTCAGTGATCTACGGATAACGCGCCCCAGGCCTGCATGGATTCCTGCGCGGTGCATCCACCAACCCGGAGTCGAGCGGAACCATTCCGCCGAATCGCTTGCCGACCGGCGCACCGCCCTTACCCAGGGGCTGATAGACCCAAAAGATCACAAATTCTTTGAGATCCTTCAGTCTGCTAAGGCCTGGAACATATCCATTGAGATCGATCCTGCCGGCGACATTGCCCCCGCCAGGAATGTCGTAGATCTGCTCGGGAAAATCCTCGATCGGGTAGGCTTGTTCCAGGGTTTTCCCTGTATGGACGTTATAAACGACAAGACCTCTTACCAGCGTCGCGCCCCAGGGCAAAATGAAGCGGTCCATGGATATCTGCTTGTCTGAGCAATTCCAGACAAGCATGTCCAAATAGGTGTGTCCCCCGCTTCTCTCAACTCCAGTGGTCTCCACCGCAATTGGATACTCAGAGTTGGCGTCACTCGTCGATGCCGCAGTCACGTGCGAGACCAGAAGGAGGGCTCCACAAGCAAAGATCTTTAGGTTCATAGCCACTCCATAGCCGCGGGTAGAGCATCGAAGATGTCCGCTCCGGGTCGGAAGCAGTCATAAGACCAGTACGGTAGCCGTCTTGACCCGGCCTTCAAAGAGCTCGAATACGGACCCAGGGCTTAGGCGGTCTACTGGGGCGTCGGGGGCGAGAAACCGTGCCTTCGCCTCAAAAGGTCCGCCTCGCATTTCGTCCACCGAAGGTAGAAGCAGAACGATGCTCCACGTATCGCCGTTAGGCCAATCGTGGTCATCTGCAAATCGAGCGACCGTTGAGTAGGTTCCCAAAGTTGGCGGTCTCGCCAACTTCTCTCCCGACCATTCGACTTTGACTTTCACGGACTCAGCCAAGAATGTCCCCCAGCACGGTTCTATTTGAGGTCCGCTTCGGGTCGGAAGCGGACGTCGCCGCTCTCACGAAGTGCTGCACGTACGCCGCTATGCATGAATCAATTGCCGGGCGAGTTTTGCTGCCGCTCGCGCCCCGTATCAAAAAATGCGTCTAGGTAGGCTTTCGGTGAAAGATTGCTCTCGCGAAGTAACGAGAACACCTCAACACCCGAAGCACTCACTGGTTCAAACAGTGCAAATGCCTGGGAATACCCGAGATATTCAGATGATTCCTCAGCATAGGACCGCGCTTCGTTCTCCGCCAATTCAATGGCGATATCGATCACCTCCGCTTGCTATAGCGTAATCCGCTCCTCGTACAAGTAGTCGAGCTTTTGATCATCACGGCGCTCACATCGAAAAATGCACCGCACGGAGAACGAATCCATATTCTTTGCCTATGTCTGATAGGTCCGCGTTGGGTCGGAAGCGGACATCTACTTGCTCGCTGGGTTTGCGCACGTCTCTGACAGCCAGCTTGCCAGGCTGGCAACGATGACGAGCGTAATGGCACCACAACTCATGACATATGGCATTACGGCGGTCCGCGCGTACGATCCTGGAAGACCGTCGGCGTGCTTCGCCCGCCAGCCATCCCCACGTCCCCAATGCCGAGTTCCCCATGCGTCGAGCCCTTACCCTTGGCCTGTTATTGGCCCTTGCGTCCTCTCCGGTCGTTGCCGAGACGCAGTGGACGCCGTTCCGACTGCGTGAGGTGTCCGGCATCCGTCCCTTTGTGGATGTGCGCATCAACCAGGTGCCGTTTTCCTTCATGGTGCATGCCAATGCGGGGTTCTACGCCATGACCACCCATGCCAATGCGGAGCAGGCCGGGGTCGGGCCGCTGCAGTCCAGTGGGCATTACGGCATTACCGGGCCCGGCCAGGTCAGCAACCAGGGTGTGGCCATGACTACGGTAAAGACGCTGCAGGTGGGCGATGACGTGGTGAGGGACGCGCCGCTCAAGGTGTTTGAGGTGCCGCAGAAGCAGACCATGCAGGGCATGTTGGGCATGGGCTGGTTGCGTGCGCGACGGGTGCTGGTGGATTTTGATCAGCACCGCATCGGTATTCCGCATTCGTCGGCCGACACCGCGCAGGAACGCCAGCGCTTGTTGGCTGCGGGCTATGTCGCGCACGCCATGCAATGGAACGTCGCCACCAACGAATACGAAGTGCAAGTGGCGCTCAACGGTGCGAGCGCCAATTTTGTGGTCTCCACGGTGGCCAATTTCTTTATCGATGACCACACGGCCAAGCGCGCCAACATCACCCTTGGCAAGGTAGTGGATACCTATGGCGGGCCCACCGGCACCACCGGCAAGTCATACGCAGCGGCCAGTGCGCTATCGCTGAGCATTGAAGGTCAGGCGGTGAAAGTGCCCGACAACACCCGGGTGCTGGATCTGTATGACTACGAAGCCACTCCGCGACCAGCGTCGCCGGCGGATCAGATCGGCGGTTTTCTGGGCGCCGATGTGATGCTTGCCAATCATGCAGTGATCGATTTTGGGGATGGGATGTTGTATTTGAAGCCGTGATTTGGGGTTGCTTTGCCTGAGACGGGACGGCACTGGTGTCTGGAAGCAACATGGATCCAGCCCTGTTTTCCAGGATTCCCACTGAGTGAGTGATAGATCGCCGGTTCGCGCGCGGCGATCAGGTCATGCGACAGCGGCGAGCACGAGTTTCCAGGCCATGTATAGGTCCTGCAGGGCAATTCCTGAGCTGTCAAATACTGTGATGTCGTGATCATCCTTGCGCCCGGGCGCCTGTCCCGAAAGCACTCGCCCGATGGGCGTGATCCGCGTTACGTCGCCCGAGAAGTGCTGCAGGTCACCCAGGACGACTGCTTGCGCCGGCAGATCGCAGAACAGTGACGCGCGGTCGAAAAGCGCTGGTGGAAGCTCCTGCTTACCTCTGGCGTCTGAGCCCATGCTGGCCACGTGCGTGCCGGGTCGGATCCACCCGGCTTCGAATAGCGGAGCCGTCGCGGCGGTGGCTGTGACAACGATATCCGCGCGGACACACGCCTCTTCGGCGCCTGAGAGCTTGGCGTTGAAGCCGGCCTCGATCAGCGCTTCGACGAAAGCTTGTCCGCGCTCCTGCGACCGAGCGACGACCAGGACGTGCGTTAGAGGACGTACCTCCGCCAGGGCCGCGCACTCATGCAAAGCCTGGTGGCCGGCGCCGAATATGGCGAGCACCGATGCGTCGCACCTGGCCAGGGCATCGGCGGCGACGGCATCTGCAGCCGCGGTGCGATAGGCATTCACCTCACCGGCTTCAATCGCCCAGGCTATTCGGCCCGTTGCCTGATCTATCAGAAGGATCGTCGAACTGTGGTTCTGCATGCCGCGAGCGGTATTTCCCGGCCAATACGATCCGATCTTTAAGCCCGCCAATTGGGCTGTAGCGGCCGATTTGATGGAGAACCGGTTGCCAGGGTCGGAGCCGTGCGCGATGACCGCGGGAAATATATGCGCCAGCTTATCGTCGGCTGCGATATAGGCTTCTCGTGCGGCGGTGTACGCGAGCGCACGCGTGACAAGGCGCCTGCTTTGATCTTCGGTCATCACTTGCATGGCATCTCTCACCAGCCGCGGAACCGAGGCCAGCTCTGCAATGGCCCTCCGTCGGCGGGAAGTACGGCATACGCATCGAACTGCGCGGCAGTCGCACAAGCGTGAACGGGCAAGATGCGCAACACGGTACCCACCGGCAGTGGCGGCAACCTGGCACCGCTTCCAGGCCGCACCGCGACAATGCCGTGCTCCTGGTTCGCCTGGATGAGTAGGAGATCGGGGTAAGGCTTTCCGGCCGCATCGCACACGACTCCGCCGAACTGATTCACCGCTTGGCTTGCCGTGCCTCGGTCTGAGCTGAGTGCCATCCATCCCGCGTCCACGATGACCCAGCCTTTGTCCGGCTGATGGCCGATGACCGTGGTCGACACGGACAGTGCGATGTCGTCGATTTGGCACACGCCAATGCCCGCCATGACGAGGTCGAAGAAAACATAGACGCCAGCGCGCACTTCAGTGACACCATCAAGATTTCGCGCGTAGTGGGCCGTCGGTGTAGAACCCACGCTCACCTTAGGGCAAGGAAGGCCCGCCTGGCGCAACAACCCGGCTGCGTCGACAGCGGCGCTTCGCTCAAGCTCGGCGAAGGCGACAAGCTCGCTTTCACTCCGCGCCTTGTAGCTCTCTCCGGCATGAGTGAGGACCCCACGCAGGTGAGCGCCTCCCCTCACCAGCGCATGTCCAATCTCGACAATGGCGGGATTGCTCGGCTTGAGGCCGGAGCGGTGGCCGTCGCAATCAATCTCCAGCAGCACAGGAATGGGTGCGTGAGCGCTTGCCGCGACCACCGCCTCCGCCTGTTCCAACGAGTCGAGTACCACACTCAGGTCGCAGCCTGCTGCCCGCAATGCCTGGACCCTTGGAAGACGATGGGGCGCAATGCCCACCGCGTACAGAATGTCTGTCACGCCGGCGGCAAATAGCTCCTCGGCCTCCTTCAATGTGGAGACAGTCGCCGGCCCGGCGCCGCCAGTGAGGACGCGACGTGCAACCTCGATGGACTTGGCCGTTTTCATGTGCGGCCGCAAGGTGACACCGAGTGGCTCCAGGTGGGCACGAAGGCGATCCACATTGCGCAGCATCCGGCCTTCGTCGAGGATCAGTTCCGGGGTTTGCCGCGTGGCCAACGCGTCGACCACGCTCGATGGTTTTGAAGACACAGCCACCTCCTGCTATAAATGTATATACATTTGATAATAGTCTGTCTATTCATATGAAGCTACTGCCAACAGGAAAGGGGGCTGGCGCCAAGCCGCAGGGGCTACGCGATCGAGTTGCCGCGTACGTCATCGAGAAGATCACGACGGGAGAGTGGGCGACCGGTTATCGAATACCCTCGGAGAACGAATTGGTGGCGACCTTCGGCGTCAGCCGAATGACTGTCCACCACGCCCTTCGAGATCTTGCGTCGCAGGGCTTTCTGGCGCGTCGAAGTGGATCGGGCACCTATGTGGCCGAACCGAGCGCATACATCGCCGAATACGCGCACCTGGACGTCATACGGGAAATCGAAGATCGCGGTGGCGTACATCGAGCCGATGTGCTGACGCGAGAAATCATTCAACCGCCGTCGCCCATAGCAACGGCATTTGGCGCCGCCGACACCGGCCTGCTGTTTCACGCGGTTATCGTTCATTTCGAGGACGAGATACCGTTCGAGCTGGAAGATCGCTGGATGGATCCGGCGTTCATCCCTGACGGGATGGCCATCGACCTGAGCCATCAGACCCTATTCTCGCGCTTGATGCGCATCCGACCCTATCGACAGGGCAGCGAACAGGTCCGCGCAGTCAGTATCTCGGCACGGGAGGAGCAGCTACTTGCGGTGCCCAGCGGCACGCCGGCCCTTGAGGTCCTTCGAAAGACCTGGTCGGCGGCTGGCGTTGTCACTGTAGCGAGGATGCTCCGTGCAGGTCCGAACGGCGCGATGAATGGCTGCATCCGAGCGAGCTCTGATTTTTGAGTAAGCGGTATCTCAACGCCGTGCTGAGATGTTGCCGCACTTCATCGAGCTCAACGATATCGAAAGCAAGCTGCGAATGGTTCTGCACGATCATGCGCATCAACTGAAGAAAGCCCGAGCGCTTTTCTTGGTCTGCGAACCTGCGCTCCACTAGCGATGGTGGCGCGGAGGTAACGCCGTGCGCAATTTCGAATTCGTCGCCTTTCGCCTCGATAAAGAGTCAACAAAGTGAATGTTGACTGAGGACCGCGAGTATCGATCAGTAACCATCGGCCTCCGCTGTGGAACTAATCCGACCTATGGCGTGAGCAACGCGCTCTGCATTTTCCTGCTGACTGCGTTTGCCTTTACGCCATAAGGGTGGCCCAAAAAAGCGGCTGCACATGCGCGTGGAGGCTGATTGCTTAGCTGACACGCCCGTGTTTTCACAATCAAGAAGACAAGGGCTCGTGAACATGATGCGTAAGTTTTCGTCGTACTTAATTGCTTTGGCAACAGCCTGTGCAACGAGTGGAGTTGCGCAAGCGGCTGCCGTCGACAGCTATCAGCTTGAGATCCAGCAGTGGCAGCAACAACGGTTTGAAAAGCTAAAGTCTCCTCAAAGCTGGCTAGGCGTTACCAACTCTGAGGTTGTGCGACCAGGCGTCACTCGCATTGGATCTGCTGCGGACGAAGACATTGTGTTGCCATCGGGGCCCTCGCATCTGGGCAACCTTACTTACGTTGACAATGGCCCCATCAGTTTGGCTTTGGCGAACGGTGGCCATGCCACGTTCGACCACTCGCCTTCAGGGCAAGGCAGCATCGAACCATTTCATATAAATGGTTTGTATTTCTTCCCCGATGGAACCTTGTTGCTGGAGCCCGTGAAAGGCAGCCGTACGCCCACCGCGGTGCATATCGGCACTGAAACACTGAAAATTTATTCCTACGAAGGCGACTATAACAAGGGCGAAAAGCGGCTCCTCATTACCGATACCCAGGCCCCGAGACTCGTCAATTTCAAGGGCCTCGATTATTTCCCCATTGACTCCAGCTGGAAGATCACCGCGGACTGGGAGCCCCTAAAACAGCCTCGTGAAGTCGAGGTGGCTTACATACAGGGCTCCGTTCAAAAGATCCAGTTCAAGAACAAGGCAGTGTTCTTTCGAGATGGAAAACGTTACGAACTCATGCCTTATATGCAGTCAGACGACGAGGTATTGTTCGTCTTTGCAGATCGCACTTCGGGCAAAGAGACTTATGGCGGCGCCCGCTTCTTAATGACCCCTGCAGCCAAGGATGGAAAAATCGTCTTGGATTTCAATAAGGCCGTCAATCCTCCTTGCGCGTTCATGCCTTTCCCTAATTGCCCCATAGCGATACCTGAAAATCGCCTCAATTTGCGTATAAATGCTGGCGAAAAGAAGGTGCATGAGGATATTTAGTGAACGTCGGGGCTATTTGGGCTATAGCCATGAATCCCACCTGGCTCGCGCTGCTGAGGCCAGAAGCGGAGATCACATCACGCTCCTGGCTTAGTCGAGAATGGGCTGCGCCAAGCCACCGAGGCGCCTGACTACCGAACGTCCTTATGTACGAAAAAGCCCCGCGAATGCGGGGCTTTTTTTGACTCGAGAACTGCGGCAGGCCAGCTGGCGTTCGCCCCTGGTTCCGCTAGGGGTCGAAAACGGACCTTAGCCGCATGCACCTAATCGATACCTAAAACCGCCTCGAGCCGGGCAGCGAGATCGTTAAACAGGCTTCCCCATCCACAGTCCATGGAGAGCTCCTGCAGATTGGCCGTCGGCAGGAGCAACAGCTTTACTTGGTGCACGGAGGGATTCGCGAGCAGCGCGTCGATGTCATGGAGCGCCTTGGTTCGGTCACCATAAATTCCCCCTTCGCCCCCGCCCTCTACCTTCGCCCTCAGTTCCAAAAGGATGGCGCAGGCTGAGGAATCGATATCCATAGAATTTACCCACCTATAAGCGACCACACCATCCGAAGCGATCCAGGCGTTGAGCCCGTACCTGAGAGGTCCGCTGTGGGTCGAAAACGGACATTCCCAGCTTACAACGCGTCGTGACTCAGCTTCGACTTGCCGCGGGAGGTGCCAAGAGACCTATGCCAGATCGGCAAGATCATTAGTATTGTGAAGATCAACTAAAGCACGGTGTCTGGCTTGTCAGCTCAGCTTGATGGTTAGGCGACTGATTTCTCTGAGACGCACCAAGCCTGCGCTGCCCAGCATAAGGATGTGCCAATGCATTTGTGGATTCGCAGCCGCGTCGCGCTGCTTGCCATATCGATTACCTCAGCTTTCATGGCTATGGATGGCCACGCGGCCACCCTTATTGGTGAACCCGCCGATGGCTGCATCATGGCCGGACGAGGTGAGAGAGCAAACCCGACTCCAGCCGAAGCCGGTCTGGCCTTTCCGCCGCCGCAGCTACAGATAGTCACTCCCTACGCGCCGACCTACTTCCCGAGTGGAGGGCGGCAGTACTTGATCTATGAGCTGCACATCGAGAACTTCTCGGAAGCGTCGATGGACATCATGGGTATCGACGTGGTCGATGCAGGCTCAGCGTCCAACGAACCAGTGACCAGCATCCGACCGCATGAACTGCGCTCTGTGTTGCAGCCGGTGGGCGCTGCGCCGCAGCCTAAGGACACGACGCACGGATACCGTCTTGACGAAGGACGGACCGTCGTTGCGTTCCTTTGCCTAGCGTTCGATGGAAAGACCGCGTTGCCATCAAGGATTAGCCATCGCGTTTTCCTGCCCAATGGCGTAGCCAGCGGCCCAGACATCCATGCTGCACGGGGCCCGCTGCCGGTGCTATCAGCACCGGTTGCCGGCACCGACTGGACAGCTGCCGACGGCCCCAGCAATGAATCCCACCACCGCCTTGGTCTATTTGTTGCCGGTGGCGCCGCTCAGGTTTCGAGGCGCTACGCCATTGACTGGAAGCAGATCAAGAACGGCTCATCGTTCTCCGGTGATCCCCGTGACGTGCATGCTTACCATGCCTATGGCCAAGACGTGCTGGCCGTTGCCGATGCAGTAGTCGTTGGGATAAAGGATGGCCTGCCGGACAACATTCCACGCACACCGGCGGGATTCAATACCGCGGTGCCCATCACCATGGAAACAGTGGCGGGTAACTCCGTAATTCTCGACCTTGGCAATGGACAGTTTGCCTACTACGCCCATCTCAAGGCTGGGAGCCTTCGCGTCACGAAGGGAGATCACGTGAAGCGCGGGCAGTTGCTTGCAAGCATCGGCAACTCCGGTGACGCACGGGAACCGCATCTGCATTTCCAACTGGCAACCGGTACCGACATCCTCGATTCAGAGGGCATGCCTTATGTCATCGACCGCTACAGAGTAAAGACGGGCCACGGTTGGGATGAGAGAGCCGGGGAGCTGCCTGTTCGGGGGATGATTGTGGACTTCGTACCGTCCCAAACAAAGTAACTACCGATAGTGGGTCATGATGGCAGCCTGCTATCTCCGCGCGGCTTTGCTGCCATGTTCGCTATGAGTCGAAGCGGACCTTACTAAATCGGCGGTGGGTCACCTGGGTGCTGCGACGCGAAGTGGATGGTGGGGATTCTCGGCAACGAATGCAGCCACATCGGACAGCCTTGAGGGCAATGAAGGGCCATCGACGCTGCGATAGCTAAAAAACCGGAAGCCAGCGGCATGAAGGCGCCTGACCTTTTCCCACTGTTCCTCGTCACTTCCTTTGGGCGCTCGGAATGATCGTCCCATCTCACAGATGACGTCCCCACAATGAGGACAAGTCGCACTTCGCTCCTTTCGTGGGCGAATCTTGAAGCTCTTTCGACAACGGAAACAAGCATGGGCGATCAGATAGTCAGGGCCGGCCATAGGTCTCTCTTTACTTGATTCCCCAGGGTCCGTTTCGGGTGGATAGCGGACCTTGTCCATAGATCCACGGCACGTTGACGAACCTCAACTTCCGCCCCAGGAACACTCGGAGATAGCATGTCCATCGGCGCGTTTCCTGTCGTCCTGCTTTATTCCCCTAGCGCAGCGATATTGAGTCGCGCCCGCTCTGGTTTGGAGGCGCGATAACTGCCCGGCAGGGCAGAACTCCAGCCCGCAAGCACGAGCGTTGCCGCGTTCATATAGTCAACGGCCGTTCTATGGATGAAGTGTGCCCCTTCCGCGACTAACCTCTACGGGGCCCATCATCCGTTTTGTGGGCCACGCTAAGAAACTTGCAGCCATGGTTTCGATCGGTACCTGTCCCAGCCATCCGGAAGGATGGTGACAATCGGGCCATTCCCTTGGCCGCTGGCTGCCACGCGCATCGCCGCTGCCACGTTGGTGCCGGACGATCCGCCGACGAGAAGGCCCTCTTCGCGAATCAAGCGTCGAGCCATGTCGAAACTCTCGTCATCGGAAATGCGTTCGACGCTGTCGATGACATCGCGGTGCAAATTTGCCGGTGGTTCGGCTGCGCCGATGCCTTCGACGGCGTACGAGCCATCGGGTCCGGGCGTGCCCGTTTCGATCCAGTCGGCCAATGCCGAACCCACGGGATCGGCCAGCACCACCATGATGTCCTTGTGGAGCGCCTTGAGTCGCCTTCCTACACCGGAGATCGTGCCGCCGGTGCCTGCGCCCGCGACGAACGCGCCGATGTTTCCGCCGGTCTGATCGATGATTTCCTTGGCAGTCGTTTCTTCGTGCATGCGAACGTTCGCCGGATTGCGGAACTGATCGACGAGAAACCAGCCATGTTCGCGTGAAAGACGTTGGGCGACATTGCGGAAATTATCGTCGCTCGATGGCGGCGCGTTTGGCGTGATGATGACTTCTGCGCCGAGGGTGGTCAGCGCGGTACGCTTGTCGATGGACATCTTTTCAGGCATGACGCAAACAAGCCGGTAGTCGCGAGCCGCAGCCACCAGGGCGAGGCCGACGCCGGTATTGCCGGCGGTGGCTTCGATCAGCGTCATGCCCGGTCGCAGCATGCCGCGCGCTTCGGCGTCATCGATGATGGCCAGCGCAATGCGATCCTTGATCGAGCCGCCTGGGTTCAGGTGCTCGCACTTCACCCAGATCTCGCGGGGCAAATGGCTTCCGATCCGCCGGAGGCGCACCAAGGGCGTGCGACCGATCTGCTTGAGGATATCCTGGCTCATCGTGTGATCCACTCTGCGTTTCAAGCGGCGTGCTGGCGCGCGCTCCTTGGCGGCATCCCGGTCCAGCGCTTGAAGGCGCGGCGGAATTCGCGTGGATCGCTGAAGCCGATTTCCAGGCCGATTTCGGCCACGCTGAGCGTGCCGCCATGCAGCAGTTCCAGCGCACGCTCGGCGCGCACGCGGTCGTGGATTTCGCGGAACACGCGACCGCCTTCGGCAAGGCGGCGACGCAGTGAGCGTTCGCTCATGTTGAGCATGCGAGCTACGTCGGGCAGGCGGGGCTGGTGGCGCAGGTGGGTGCGCAGCAAGCGCTCCACCGAGGCCACGACTTCCTGCTGCGGGCCTTCAATGTCGTGTTGCTGCGTACACAACGCCAACGCCTGCCGTGCGGTAAGCGGGTTGTGGCAGGGCAGCGGGTGCTCCAGCCATTGCGCGTCAATCACCACGCGGTTGTGGCGCGCGCCGAACATCAGCTCGCACTGGAAGAAATCGGCGTACTCCTGCGCGTGCTCAGGGCGCGCGTAGGTGAGTTCCAGGCGGAGCGGACGGAACGTCGGGCCGGCCAGTTCGCGCGCGATGGCCAGCGAGCTGGCGAACAGTTCTTCGCACAGGAAGGGCAGCAAGGGCGCGTCGTTGAAGCGCGGCCACACGGCCAGCGCCACTTCGCGCGGGCTCACTACTTCGAAGCTCACGTCGACCAGGCTGCCGCTCACGCGATGATGGGTGATGCCGACCTTCATGGCGTCGCCGAACGTGGCGGAGGTCATCATGGCCAGGCCCAGCAGGCCAAAGCTGCCGAGCGTCTCGGCGCGGCCCACGGCCAGCCCGAGCCCCGCCTCGCCGGTGGCCTGTTGTGCGCGGCGGATGATCGAACGCGCCTGTCGGTAGGAGACGCGCAGCGTGGGGTCGTTCAATTGTTCGCGCAGCAGGCCCGAGCCGGCGAACCAGCCGTCGCAGCGCTGCCCGCGCGACAGGGCGAGCTGGGTGAGGTGCACCAGGATGTTCGGCGGTGTTTCGGCCACGGTATAGCGCGCATCGGCGCTCAGTTGCGCCGACGCGGCATCGTCGGTGACGTGGCTGACAACGGCGGACATGAACTGTGCTCCCACCCCCGAGAGCGCCGGATGGACCCGGCGAGACCCCTTGATCTATATCATGGCCTTCGCCCGGCCGCCTTATGCAATGCACAAGGCCGGCCGCCTCGTTGCCCTGGGGAGATGCCGATGAACACGATACTGGCTGGCTGTCGTCGCGTCGTATGGCTGGGCTTGCTGCCGCTGGCAGCCTGCGCCCCAGTGCAAACCCCGGTCTCCCAGCTGTCGCCGGCCAGCGCGAGATCGGTGGCCGCCTCCTTGCAGACGGCCGAGCTGCTCTCGGCCGCGCCCAAGGCCGGCAGCCCCCGTTATGAGGCCGATCGCCAGGTGTTCCTGGCCACCCGCAAGCTGCAGGACTCGCCGCGCTGGACGCTGGCCCAGCAGGACGTGGATTACGCCACGCCCAAGCTGATGGCCGACTTCAGCTGCACCATGGGCGCGCCGCTGGACGCCGCCCGGCTTCCGAAGCTCGCCGCGCTGCTGGATGCCACCAGCAATGCGGCGGATGCCTCCACGGCGCCGGCGAAGAAGGCCAACCAGCGGCAGCGGCCGTTCCTGATCGACCAGGGCGCCACCTGCCAGTCCACCGCGCAGCTCGCGCACAGCTTCGACTATCCCTCCGGCCATGCCACGCGCGGCTGGGCCGTGGGCCTCGTGTTGGCGGAGCTGGCGCCCGATCGCGCCACCGATGTGCTGCTGCGTTCGCGTGCGTTTGGCGATAGCCGTGTGGTGTGCGGCGTGCACAATCTCAGCGCCGTGGAAGCAGGCGCGATGAATGGTGCGGCCGTGGTGGCCGTGCTGCACGCGTCGCCGTCGTTCCAGTCCAGCCTTGCCGACGCGAAGCGGGAATGGAATGCGTACCGCGAGGCGAACAACCCCATGCCCGCCGCGCAGTGCGCTGCGGAGAAGGCCTTGATCGAACCCACGCCGTACTGAGCACGCCATTGCCGGCGTAAGCTGGCGCAATGCTTTCCTCGCCGCGCGACACGGAGCGAAGTGCATGGATCGTGAGGTTTCGTCGACGTTCGATGTCTTGATCATCGGTGCGGGCCTTTCCGGCATCGGCATGGCCTGTCATCTCGCGATGGATCATCCGGGTTTGCACGTGGGCTTGATCGAACGCCGCGCCGCGATGGGTGGCACCTGGGATCTGTTCCGCTACCCGGGCGTGCGTTCCGACTCGGACATGTTCACCTTCGGCTACGCATTCCGCCCATGGCATGCGCTGGACGTGATGGCCGACGGCGATGCCATCCGCAACTACGTCATCGATACCGCGCGCGAATACGGCGTGGACGGCAAGATCCACTACGGGCTCAAGGTGGTCTCCTCGTCGTGGTCGAGCGAACAGCAGCGCTGGCGTGTGCAGGTGCTCGACGAATCGCGTGGCGAAACGCGCGTGTTCGAGTGCCGCTTCCTGATCGTCTGCACCGGTTACTACAACTACGATCACGGCTACCTTCCAGCATTTCCTGGCGTAGAACGGTTCCAGGGCCTGTGCGTGCATCCGCAGCAGTGGCCGGCCGCGCTCGACTATCGCGGCAAGCGCGTGGTGGTGATTGGCAGTGGCGCCACCGCGGTGACGCTGGTGCCGGCGATGTCCGCCGACGCCGCGCACGTGACCATGCTGCAGCGCTCGCCCACTTACATTCTCTCGTTGCCGCGTTTCGACAAGATATCCGCGGTGCTGCAGCGCTTCCTGCCGAAGGCGCTGGTGTTCCGCATGGCACGGCGACGGAATATTTTCCTCACGCGGCTCATCTACAAGGCGGCTCGCCGCTGGCCGGACAAGGTGCGCGACTTCCTGGTTTCTGGCGTGCGCAAGAAACTCGGCCCCGATGCGGACATGCGCCACTTCACGCCGAACTATCAACCTTGGGATCAGCGCTTGTGCGTGGTGCCCGATGGCGATCTGTTCGAGGCCATCAAGAGCGGCAAGGCTTCCGTGGTGACCGACAGCGTGGCCACGTTCACCGAACACGGCGTGCAGCTGGCATCGGGCGAAACGCTGGAAGCCGACATCATCATCACGGCCACCGGACTCGACATGCAGACGCTGGGCGGCATGCAACTGCAAGTGGACGGCCAGCCGCGCCGAATGGGCGAGCTGGTGACATACAAGGGCGTGCTGCTGCAGGACACGCCGAACTTCGCCTGCATCTTCGGTTATACGAATGCGCCGTGGACGCTCAAGGCGGATCTTGCCGCGAAGTACGTCTGCCGCCTGCTGGCGTATATGCAGCAACAAGGCGCACGTGTGGTGACGCCGCGCGCACCGGACGATGAGCGGCAGGATGAGTCGATCATGGGCGCGTTGACGTCAGGGTATGTACAACGTGGTGCGCCCGTGCTGCCCAAGCAAGGGCGACAGGTGCCGTGGCGTGTGTTGAACAATTACGAGCGCGACTGCGAGATGCTGCTGAAGTGGTCGGTCGCGGACGATGCGTTGGAGTTGCGCATGGCGAACGCTTCGACGGAAGCGGCGTGATCGTCAGCGCGGCTGTGTCGCTTTCTTCCATTGCTGCACCCAGCCGGTGAGGTCGGCGAGCTGCTTGTCCTGGCCTTCGCGCATGGACATGCCCACCGCCGCCCCGGCGACGTGGCCCGAGGGATCAATCAACATCAGCGTGGGGTAGATGCTGACGCCCAGCGTGTCGATCAGGGACTGCCCATCGTGCAGCACCGGCCACTTCAGGCCGCGATCGGCCACGAACTGGCGCGCCGTGGCGGCGTCTTCGTAGGTGATGGCGACGAAGGCCATGTCGCCGTTGGCGTGCGCAAACGCATTGAGCGCCGGCACTTCGGCGATGCACGGCGCGCATTCGGCAAAAAAGAAACTCACCAGCGTGTAGCGGCCGCGAAAATCGCTCAGGCGTTGCGTGTCGCCCTGCAGGGATGGCAGCTCGAACGGTGGAAACGCGCTGCCGCGCCCGAACGAAAAGCGACCCGCGCTTGTGCTGTCGGGTGGACGCAAACGCAGCATCGCTGCATCCGCCTTGCTATCCATGGTGCTGCTGTAATTGCGGCCTTCGCCGAGCTGCTGCGCGAAGGCGGCATAGCTCAACGGTTTGCCGGCGGCGTCGAGATAATGCACGTCGGCTGATGGGCCGAGCTGCAGCGCGGCGACGAAGCGTTGTTCGTCGTTCGGTGCGTCCGCTGCATGCAGCGGGCACAGCATCCAGGCAAGGGCAAACAGACCAACGAATCGCGAAGCGTGCCGCATGCTGGCTCCCTTCGATCATGCGGGCCGGCGCGGGTGCGCCGGCCCGTGGTGCGCTTACTCGCCGATGGTGAGCAGCGAGGCGTTGCCGCCAGCGGCGGTGGTGTTGATGGTGAGCGTGCGCTCGCCGGCAAAACGCAGCAGGTAGTGCGGGCCGCCGGCCTTCGGGCCGGTGCCCGACAGGCCTTCGCCGCCGAACGGCTGCACGCCGACCACCGCGCCGATCTGGTTGCGGTTGACGTAGCAGTTGCCCACGCGCGCACGGCTCTGGATGAACTCCACCGTGTCGTCGATGCGGCTGTGAATGCCGAGCGTGAGGCCGTAGCCGGTGGCGTTGATCTGCTCGACAACCTTGGGCAACTCGTCGGCCTTCCAGCGGATCACGTGCAGCACCGGACCGAAGATTTCGCGGGCCAGCGTGGCCAGGCCCGGGATTTCGTACGCACGCGGCGCGAAGAACGTGCCGTGGCCGGTGGTGGCCGGATCGAGCGTCACTTCGCCGATCTTCTTCGCTTCCTTGTCCATGCGTGCGGCGTGGTCGACCAGAATCTTCTTCGCGTCCTCGTCGATCACCGGACCCACGTCGGTGGACAGCTGGCCCGGGTCGCCGACCTTCAGCTCGGCCATCGCGCCGGCGAGCATCGCGCTCACCTTGTCGGCGATGTCTTCCTGCACGAACAGCACGCGTGCCGCCGAGCAACGCTGGCCGGCGGACTGGAATGCCGAAGAAATGACGTCCTTGACGATCTGCTCCGGCAGGGCGGAGGAGTCGGCGATCATCGCGTTCTGGCCGCCGGTTTCGGCGATCAGCGCAGCGATGGGTGCGTTGCGCGCGGCGAGCGCGCGGTTGATCGCCCACGCGGTTTCGGTGGAACCGGTGAAGGCCACGCCGGCCACGCGCGGGTCGCGCGTCAATGCAGCGCCGACGGTGGCGCCGTCGCCCGGCAGGTATTGCAGCACGTCGGCGGGCACGCCGGCTTCATGCAGCAGCTTCACGGCGACGTAGCCGATCAGGCTGGTCTGTTCGGCGGGCTTGGCGATCACGGCGTTGCCTGCCGCAAGCGCGGCGCTGACCTGGCCCAGGAAGATCGCCAGCGGGAAGTTCCACGGACTGATGCAGACGAACACGCCACGGCCGTTCAAGAACAGTTGGTTGCTCTCACCGGTGGGGCCAGGCAACTGTTCCGGATGGCCAAACAGGCGGCGCGCCATGGTGGCGTAATAACGCAGGAAGTCGGCCGCTTCGCGGATTTCGGCGATGGCGTCGGGCAGGCTCTTGCCCGCTTCGCGCACGCACAGCGCGATGAATTCGCCACGGCGCGCTTCGAGTTGTTCGGCAGCGTGCTCGAGAATCGCTGCGCGGCTGGCGGCCGGCAGGCGGTCCCACGCGTGCTGTGCGTTGACGGCGTTGGCGAGAGCCTTGTCGACGGTGGCGCTGTCGGCGGTGACGTAGCTGCCCACGGTCTGGCGACGGTCGGCCGGATTGGTCACCTGCACGGTGGCGCCGGTGCTCTTGGCGCCGGGCACCAGCGGTTCGGCATTCCACGGGCCGCTCTTGCTTTGGATCGCCTCGGCGAGGGCCTTCAGTTCGTTGTCGTTGGAGAAGTTGACGCCCATGGAATTCTTCCGCAGTTCACCGTAGAGATTCACCGGCAGGGGGATGCGCGGGTGAGGAATGGAGGCAAAGGAGCGCACGGTCTCACACGGATCGGCGACCAGTTCGCGCACCGGCAGCGTTTCGTCGACCACGCGGTTGACGAAGCTGGTGTTGGCGCCGTTCTCGAGCAGGCGGCGCACCAGGTAAGGCAGCAGGTCTTCATGCGTGCCCACCGGCGCGTACACGCGGCACGGCACGTTGAGGTTCTGCTTGCCGATCACTTCGGCGTAGAGGTCCGTGCCCATGCCGTGCAGGCGCTGGTATTCGTACGGACGGTTCTGCGCCAGGTGATGCACGGCGGCGATGGTGTGCGCGTTGTGCGTGGCGAATTGCGGATAGATCAGCTCGATGCCTGCGTCGAACAGCTTGCGTGCACACGCGAGGTACGACACGTCGGTGTTCGGCTTGCGCGTATACACCGGGTAACCGCTGAGGCCGTTCTCCTGCGCGCGCTTCACTTCCGCGTCCCAGTACGCGCCCTTCACCAGGCGCACGTACCAGCGGCGGCCGCTGGCGCGCGCGGTTTCGATCAGCCAGTCGATGACGAACGGCGTGCGCTTGGAATACGCCTGCACCACGATGCCCAGGCCGTTCCAGCCCTGCAGCGAGGGGTGCGCGAACACATCGCCGAGAATATCCAGCGAGAGTTCGAGGCGATCGGCTTCTTCCGCGTCGACGGAAAGCGCGATGCCGTTCTTCATCGCCAGCTGCGAGAGTTCGAGCAGCTTGGCGGTGAGATCGCGACGGGCGATCTCGCGCTTGGCCACTTCGTAGCGCGGATGCAGCGCGGAGAGCTTCACCGAGATCGAGGGCGCATCGGTGTGGTTCGCAAACGGACCGCGCGAACCGATTGCGGCGATGGCGTTGCGGTAATCCTGCTGGTAGCGCTCGGCGGTTTCGCTGGTGAGCGCCGATTCGCCGAGCATGTCGTAGGAATAGCGATAGACCGCGTATTCCTTCTGCGCGCAGCGGTCCAGCGCCTCACCGATGGTGCGGCCCATCACGAACTGGTGGCCCATGATGCGCATGGCCTGGCGCACGGCGAGGCGAATCGCCGGCTCGCCCGCGCGACCCACCAGGCGACGCAGCGCGCCGGTGAAATCGTGGCGTGTTTCTTCTGACAGCGTCACCAACTTGCCGGTGAGCATCAGGCCCCAGGTGGAGACGTTGACGAACAGCGACTCGCTCTGGCCCAGGTGCTTCTTCCAGTTCGCATCGCCCAGCTTGTCGCGGATCAGCTTGTCGGCGGTGCTCTTGTCCGGAATGCGCAGCAGCGCCTCGGCCACGCACATCAGCAGCACGCCTTCTTCCGACGACAGGTCGTACTGGCGCATGAAGGATTCGACGGCGCTCTGGTCCTTGGCGCGCAGGCGCACTCGGCTCACCAGGTCGGCCGCCAGATCGATCACCTTTTCGCGCTCGACGGGCGGCAGGGTGGCCTGGGCGAGCAGGTCGTTGACCGCTTCGGTCTCGTCGCGCAGCCAGTTGGCAGTGATGCGCGCGCGCGCCGGTTCGACGCCGGTCGGCAGTTCGGGGCTGAGGATAGGTTGTGTCACTTGGGCTTTAGCCGAAACGTTGGTGGGGCGGGGAATCGCGGAATTGTACGCGTGGGGGCATACGCACGCACCCGTACGCGGTGTTGCGGTGCGGCAGGCGCGCGGGCTGGCGCATACATATGTATGGGCGGCCTGGGGTCTGGGGAAGGGCGGGACCGCCTTGGTTGACGTTGTCATGCCGGTGGCACGGCGACACCGCAGATGTCACTGGCGTGTCGGGTGGGTCGACGTGCGATGCGTGGGCCGTGGCAAACGGTCGCACCCATGGCGTCGCGCGGTCCGCCCGTCGGCGCCGTTTGCGCTGTTCGTGGCGCAAACACGTGTTCCTCAAGGCGAACATCGCCTGCGTTGGCGTCTCATCGTGCGCACGAGCACGAACTTGCGCGTTCATCCCTGCTTCAAATCAAGCACATGCGGCATTGTTGCTCCCCGATGCGCTCGCGGCCTATCATGCCTGCGTTCCAGGCACGCCGGGTTCTCATGATCGTGCTTCGACCAGCAGCAGCCGGCTTGCCGTGCGCAACGATGTGGCTCAAGCCCAATCGTGCCCTGAGCCGACGCGACCTGCGTCGATTGATCGGAGTTCTGGCGGCGCTGGCGCTGACGACGGCCGTGTTGGGAGCATGGCAGGGGAATGTCTTCGCTCCTTTGTTTGCATTGGTCGAGTCTTCCGCGGTGGCTTTCGCCCTAGGCGTAGCCTGGCGGGCCGGCGACCGCAGCGAACGCATCACCCTCGACGAGTCGTCGCTGGAGGTGCAATCCCTGCCAGGTCGGCGCAGTGCGCGCTTTCCCACGTATTGGGTGCGCGTGCAGCTGCGGTCCGGCCAGGGAAGGGAACGTCTGCTGCTGGCATCGCATGGACGGGAGCTGGAAATCGGGGCTTTCCTCGGGGAAGAGGAGCGTGCCGAGCTGTCAAGGAAACTCATGGTGTTGCTGGCCGATATCCAACGTGGTCCGCAGCGCAGGTAGGTTCAACAAAGGGTGCATCACGACATGACATCTGGCGGCATCAAGCCTGGCAGCATCAAGCGAGCAGTGGCGGCAAGCGCACTCTTCGCCCTCACCATGTTCGGCGGCGTGGCTTTGGCCAATCCGCAGCCAGGGCAGTTGAACATGACCCGCGGCGCCTCCGAGTGGTCGCCCGAGGCCTACTTCCTCAACAACGTTGCCCTCGGCGTGTGCGTCGTGATCGGCATCCTTGTGTTCGGCGCGATGTTCATCGCGATGTTCCGCTTCCGCAAATCGCGCGGCGCGGTGGCCGAAAAGTGGTCGCACAACACCACGCTCGAAATCGTGTGGACCACCATCCCCGTCATCATCCTCATCGTGCTGGCCTATCTCGCCACGGGCGGCCTGCGCACGTTCGCCGACACCACCGGCTCGCAGATGACCGTGAAGGTCACCGGCTACCAGTGGAAGTGGCGCTACGACTATGTCGACTACAAGGGCAAGGCGATCGATAAGGTCGGCTTCATGTCCAAGCTCGATCGCGAGAGCGACGAGACCCGCCAGCTCAATTCGGGCCTGGACCCGAACGCGGTGAAGGTGGGCAACGAGAACACCTACTTGCTCAACGTGGACAAGCCGCTGGTGGTGCCGGTGGGCACCAAGATCCGCTTCGTCATCACGGCCGGCGACGTGATCCACTCGTGGTGGGTGCCGGCGCTGGGCTGGAAGATGGATGCCATCCCGGGCATCGTCAACGCGGCCTGGACCAACATCACCGAGCCGGGCGTGTATCGCGGCCAGTGCGCCGAGTTGTGCGGCCAGGACCATGGCTTCATGCCGATCGTGGTGCAGGCGCTGCCCAAGCCCGAGTTCGAGAAGTGGCTGGCCGAGCAGGAGGCCGAGGCCAACAAGCCGCAGCAGCCGGCGCAGCCTGCCGCTCCGGCGCCGGCTTCCACCGCTGCCGCGCCGACCACGGCGCAGGCGACCGACGCACCTGTTTCCCAGGGCCATCAGGGCTGAGCGATCAGCTTCTTCACAGCATTCGTATTTAGGTAGAGGTGTAAGGCATGGCCCACGCAGCTACAAACGATCATCATCACGACGATCATCACGGCGCGCCGAAAAATTTCTTTGTCCGTTGGTGCATGTCCACCAACCACAAGGACATCGGTACGCTGTACCTGGTGTTCTCGCTCCTGATGTTCTTCATCGGCGGCAGCTTCGCGATGGTGATACGCGCGGAGCTCTTCAAGCCCGGCCTGCAGCTGGTGCAGCCGTACTTCTTCAACGAAATGACCACGATGCATGCGCTGGTCATGATCTTCGGCGCGGTGATGCCGGCCTTCGTGGGCCTGGGCAACTGGATGATCCCGCTGATGATCGGTGCGCCGGACATGGCGTTGCCGCGCATGAACAACCTGTCGTTCTGGATCCTGCCGTTCGCCTTCTCGCTGCTGCTTTCCACGCTGTTCCTTCCGGGCGGTGGCCCGGCCGGCGGCTGGACGATGTATCCGCCGCTGTCGCTGCAGGGTGACTCGGTGGCGTACCTGGTGTTTGCGGTGCACTTGATGGGCATCAGTTCCATCATGGGCGCGATCAACATCATCGCCACCATCCTCAACATGCGCGCGCCGGGCATGGACCTGCTGAAGATGCCGGTGTTCGTGTGGAGCTGGCTGATCACGGCGTTCCTGCTGATCGCGGTGATGCCGGTGCTGGCCGGTGCGGTGACCATGCTGCTCACCGACAAGTACTTCGGCACCAGCTTCTTCAATGCGGCTGGCGGTGGCGACCCGGTGCTGTTCCAGCACATCTTCTGGTTCTTCGGTCACCCCGAGGTCTACATCATGATCTTGCCGGCCTTTGGCCTGGTCTCCGAGATCATCCCGACCTTCGCGCGCAAGCCGATCTTTGGTTACAAGGCGATGGTGTTCGCCATCGCGTCCATCGCATTCCTGTCGTTCATCGTGTGGGCGCACCACATGTTTGCGGTGGGTCTGCCGCTGGGCGGCGAAATCTTCTTCATGTACGCCACCATGCTGATCGCGGTGCCGACCGGCGTGAAGGTGTTCAACTGGGTCAGCACCATGTGGGGCGGCTCGATGACGTTCGAAACGCCGATGCTGTTTGCCATCGCGTTCGTCATCCTGTTCACCATCGGCGGCTTCTCGGGCCTGATGCTCGCGCTCGCTCCGGCCGACTTCCAGTATCACGACACCTACTTTGTGGTGGCGCACTTCCACTACGTGCTGGTGACCGGTGCGATCTTCGCGATCATCGCGGGTACGTACTACTGGCTGCCGAAGTGGACCGGCCACATGTATTCGGAAACGTGGGGCAAGATCCACTTCTGGAACAGCGTGATCTGGGTGAACGTGCTGTTCTTCCCGCAGCACTTCCTGGGCCTGGCCGGCATGCCTCGCCGCATTCCCGACTACAACGTCGCGTTCGCCAACTTCAACATGATCAGCTCCATCGGCGGCTTCCTGTTCGGCGCCTCGCAGCTGATCTTCCTGGGCGTGATCATCCACGCGGTGTGGTTCTCCAAGAAGAAGGCACCGGATCGCGTGTGGGAAGGCGCCAAGGGCCTGGAGTGGACCCTGCCGTCGCCCGCGCCGTACCACACGTTCGATGTGCCGCCGGTCATCCACGATGACGAGCTGGCCCACGGTCACGTGGAAGATTGATGCAGGCATCGCCGCTCCGGCCTGATGCCGGAGCGGAAGGAAGCGAAACGATGAACCAGCCGTCCGCAACAACGATCGAGCAGTCCCGCAAGAAAGGTGTGCGACGCACCGTCACGGTGTTTGGCGCCATCGCCTTTGCGATCTTCGTGCTCTCGCTGTTGCAGGGGCTGAAGTACTCCTGACGCAACCGCTGCCGTATTCCTCCGCGGTGTCGAGCAGGCATCACGGGTTGCAGCCCGCGCGACCATTGCACGGGCGGAAGTTGACAGAGCATTCCATAGGGATCTCAGCATGGCTCAGCAAGAAGGCGTTTATTTCGTTCCATCCAAGAGCCAGTGGCCGATCGTGGCCGCGGTGGTCATGTTCGTCACCGTGCTCGGTGCCGCGCACTGGCTGAATGCGCCTCCGGGTGAAGCGGGCTTCGGCAAGACGATGCTGAGCATCGGCTTCGTCGGCATCCTGCTGATGTTCTTCGGCTGGTTCCGCTCGGTGATCCGCGAGTCGCTCGCGGGCAACTACAACAACCAGGTGGACCGCTCGTTCCGCATGGGCATGATGTGGTTCATCTTCTCCGAGGTGATGTTCTTCGCCGCCTTCTTCGGCGCGCTGTTCTACGCCCGCATGTTCGCGGTGCCGTGGCTGGGCGGCGAAGGTCATGGCGTGCTCACCCACCAGTTCCTGTGGAGCGACTACGCCGCTTCGTGGGGTGCTGGCGGCGGTGGTGGTCCGGAGCGCATCGGCGGCAGTTTCGAGACGGTGGCGCCCTGGGGCTTGCCGCTGCTCAACACGCTGATCCTGCTCTCCTCCAGCGTCACGGTGACCATCGCGCATCACGCGCTGAAGGCCGGCCATCGCGGCAAGATCCTCCTGTTCCTCGGCCTCACCGTGCTGCTCGGCGCCACCTTCCTGTGGTTCCAGGCGCACGAATACATCGAGGCGTACAAGGAGCTCAACCTCACGCTGCAGAGCGGCGTGTACGGTTCGACCTTCTTCATGCTCACCGGCTTCCACGGCATGCACGTGACGCTGGGCACGATCATGCTGGCGATCATCTGGCTGCGCGTGGCCAAGGGCCATTTCACCAAGGAACACCACTTCGCGTTCGAAGCGGTGGCCTGGTACTGGCATTTCGTCGACGTGGTGTGGTTGGGCCTGTTCATGTTCGTCTACATCCTTTGAGACGCTGACGCGTCGCAGCAAAAAGCCCGCCGGAAGGCGGGCTTTTTTGTGGGGCTCCCGTGCTCGCCTGCGTGGTGGGTGCGTTGCGCAAAACAAAGGCCCGCCGATCGGCGGGCCTTGGGTGGAACCGGATGTCGCAGCGAGGCGTCAGCGGCGGCAGGACGCTACAATTACTGGCCCACGCCGTGCGGGTGAAGCCAGCCCATCCAGATGCCGAACACCACCATCAGGATGAGCAGCACCGACAACCCGATGCGGCGCGTCAGCGCCCACACCGTGCGCTTGCTGCCTTCCTTGTCGGTCATCATGAAGTACAGGGCCTGACCAAGATTGAACAACACCACCAGCAGCAGAATCACCAGCGCATATTTGTAGATGGTTTCCACGTGATCGGTCCGAACGTTTTTGACAACCCGAGTATAGCGGCCGTGCGCGGTGCCACCGCGTGAAGTGGCTGCGCCGTCCGTCGTGGTTCGCGCTGCTGCTCACTGCGGTTAGTGCCTTGCTGTTCATACGTTTGGGCGTGTGGCAGCTGCATCGCGCCGACGAGAAGGAAGCGATTCTGCGACGGTATGCCACAGCGGAAACCGCGGCGCCGCGCGACTTTGCCGCAGTGGCCTCAAATCCCCCCATGGACGCTTTTGCACGCGTCGATGTGCGAGGCGAATACCTGGCCGGCCGGCTCTATCTTCTGGACAACCCCAAGCACGACCAGCGCGGTGGCGTGGAAGTCTATGCGCCTTTCCGTCCACATAACGGTGATCGCCTGCTGCTGGTGGATCTGGGTTTTCTTCCGGGCAACGGCACCGACCAGGCGCCGCAGTTGCCGGCGATGGCCATCGGTGAGCAATCCTTGCATGGTCTCTACGTGCCGCCGCCGGGCGTGGGTTTCGAAATTGGCGGCAACGCGCTGGCGCGCCAGACGCAGTGGCCCAAGACCACCGTCTATCTCGATCTGCCGCAGGTCGCCGCCGATCTTGGCACCGCGCTGTATCCGCACGTGCTCTCGCTCGATGCCGAGCCGTCATCCATCTACGTGCGCGAGCACACCATCGATTTCTCGGCGATGCCGCCTGCGCGCCATCGAGCCTACGCGTTCCAGTGGTTCACCTTCGCCGTGGCGGTGGTGGTGATCCTGCTGGTGTTGCATCGTCGTCGTCCCAACCGACCGGACAAGTCATGAATACACCCGATCCTGCCGCACTGCGCGCAAGCCGACGAAAACTGCTGTTGATCATGTTGGTGTTTGCTGCGCCGATCGTGGCAGCCATGCTGCTCACCTTCGCGGGCTGGCAGCCGTCCGGCAAGGCGAACGGCCAGCCCATCGCGCCGCAGCGCAATTTCGCGGCCGAACAGGTGCCCGTATCGCTCACCGACGGAAACACCTGGGATTGGCGCGCGAAGGAACCACGACTCACCCTGATCGCCTTGGCTGGGCCTGGTTGTGCAAAGCAGTGTCTCGACGTGCTGACCAAGATGGCCGCGGCGCGCCTCACGCTCAACCAGAACGCTCCGCGCCTGCGCCTGCTCTATATCGGCCGGCCGCCGGTAGATGCCGTTGCCACCGGCATGACGAATTACTGGAAGCTGGGCCAGGACTCGATGGGTGCCCTGGCGCCGTTCACGCCCACCACGCCTGACAGCGTGAACGCGCTGCTCGTGGAATCCGATGGCACCGCGCTCTCGTTCTATCCTGCCGGCTTCGATCCCACCGGCTTGCGCAAGGACCTCCAGAAGGTGATCCGTTGATGACCGGCCGTTCCCTCAACGTGCTGCGTGGCCTTGCCTTGCTCGCTGCTGTGTTCGCCTTTGGCGTGGTGATGTTCGGTGCGTTCGTGCGCCTCTCTAATGCGGGCCTGTCGTGTCCCGACTGGCCGACCTGTTACGGTCGCGCCGCGTGGCCCGAGCAACAGCACGAGATCGCGCAGGCGAACCAGGCCTTCCCGGATCGTCCCTACGAAACGCACAAGGCATGGCGCGAGCAGGTGCATCGCTTCCTCGCCGGCACGCTGGGCACGCTGGTGTTCGCGCTCGCATTGATCGCCAGCTGGCGCAAGCCGTGGGCGCGCTATGCGGTGATCGCAGGCGCCATCTTCGCGGCCGTGGGCGTGGCCATGTACATCAAGGGCGAGCATCACTGGTCGCTGCTGGTGTCGCTGCTCGCCATCGGCCTGCCGCTTGCAGCGGCGATGGGTCTGCGTCGCCCGGGCGCGTGGCGCATCAGCGTGCTGGCGCTGTCGGTGGTGGTATTCCAGGCCATGCTCGGCATGTGGACGGTGACGCTGCTGCTGAAACCCATCGTGGTCATGGGGCATCTGATGGGCGGCATCACCACCTTTGCGTTGCTCGCGTATGCCGCGTTGCGTTTCGCCGGTGTCGGTGCGAATGACGACAGCTATGCGGACCTTCGCAGGGCGGTGGTGCTCGGCATCGTGCTGTTGCTGGCGCAGATCGCGCTGGGCGGATGGACCTCGTCCAACTACGCCGCACTCGCCTGCGGCACGGATTTTCCCAAGTGCCTGGGCCAGTGGGCACCCGCCACCGATTTCCGCGAAGGCTTCGTGCTGTGGCGCGGCATCGGCGTGAACTACGAAGGCGGCGTGCTCGACATGGCCGCGCGCAGCGCCATCCAGATCACGCATCGGCTCGGTGCGCTCGTGGTGTTCTGCTATCTGGCGTGGCTGTCGCATCGCGTGTCGCGCCGCGGTTTGCGTTCGTTGGGTCTCGCCATGGCCGTGGTGCTGGTGACGCAGGTGCTGCTGGGCATCAGCAATGTGCATTTCGGACTGCCGCTGCCGGTGGCGACGCTGCACAATGGCGTGGCCGCCTTGCTGCTGTTCACCCTGCTGGCAGCGCTGGCGCGCACGCAGAAGCGTCATGAGGACGCGATGTTTCTTTCCCACGGATACCGATGACGATGAGCAGCCGTTTCCATGAGTACCTGGAACTGACCAAGCCGCGCGTCGTCGCGCTGCTGGTGTTCTGCGCCGTGATCGGCATGTTCCTCGCCGTGCCCGGCATGCCGCCGTGGCGCGCGCTGGTGTACGGCACGCTGGGCATCTGGATGGCCTCGGGCTCGGCGGCCGCGTTCAATCACCTCATCGATCAGCGCATCGACAAGGTGATGGCGCGCACCGCGCATCGTCCGCTCGCCACGGGTCATCTCAAGCCGCATCAGGTGCTGATCTTTGCGCTCGCGCTCGGTGCGCTGTCGATGGTGATACTCGTCGTGCTGGTGAATCCGCTGACGGCGTTGCTCACGTTCTGCGGATTGATCGGCTACGCGGTGATCTACACGGCGTATCTCAAGCGTGCCACGCCGCAGAACATCGTGATCGGCGGCCTTGCCGGCGCGATTCCGCCGGTACTGGGCTGGACCGCCGTCACGGGCGCGCTGCATCCGTTCGCGCTGCAGTTGTGCCTGATCATCTTCGTGTGGACGCCGCCGCACTTCTGGGCGCTGGCGATCTTCCGCCGCGACGACTACTCACGCGCACAGGTGCCGATGCTGCCGGTGACGCATGGCGTGGTGTTCACGCGCTGGCACGTGTTGTTCTACACGATCCTGCTGGTGCTGGTGACGTTGCTGCCTGCGCTGACGGGATACAGCGGGATGGTGTATTTGGGCGGTGCGGCGGTGTTGGGCGCGGGCTTCCTTTATTACGCCGTGCGTTTGCTCAATCCGCCGGATGAGTTTTTCGCGATGAAGGTGTTCAACTATTCCATCGTGTATCTGATGGCGTTGTTTGCGTTCTTGCTGGTGGATCATTGGGTGATGGAGCCGTTGATTCAGCATCAGGGTGTGGTGTTTGAGCGCTCGGTTTGAGCCCGCCTTTCTGCTCGTCATTCCGGCGTAGGCCGGAATCCAGCGCCTGGGTTGAAGGTTGTCGCGATTACGTCTGATCGTGCTTTTGTTGCGCTACAGCGACCGTGCCGCCTGCGCGGCGGGCGTTTCGATCGGCTGCCGCCGCTCGAGTCACTTTTCTTTTGCTGGCCCAAAAGAAAAGTAACCCAAAGAAAATGGCCTGGAGAGCAAAGGCTCATAGCGTTCTGTTGGACACGAGCTTTGAAGGTCTTGGAGCCCAGATCGTCACGATCTCTCTAATCAGCGGTACGGCTACACCGCCACGCGCCGACGCGATGAGGACTTAAAGCGGAGCCTCGCTTTGGCTTTGGCTGTGCTTTTTTGCTCTTGCCCTTGGCTCTGTGGGGTCCCCGTAACCCGCACGCGCGCCTTCCGTCCAACGGACGGAAGGCGCGTCATCCGGGGTGCCGTTCTCTTTGGCATTGCCACCATCTCGGTGGTTACTTTCTCTTGGGCAAGCAAGAGAAAGTGACCCGGCCTCCGGCAGGAGGACGGAAGCCCGCCGCAGGCGATCCAGGTCGCGATCACGCGACAACGAAGCGATGTCGAGGCCGAGTGGCCCGTTGTCGCCAACACAAGCCGCCCATCCAAAGAACCAACAAGCCCTCACCGGCTCGGCGCAGCGCCAACAGCCCATCACGCCAAAACCACATCCCGACCCACTTCGTGACCGCAACAACTTTCGCCCCCCATTTCGCCGTCACAGGGTTGACACTTGCGCACCGCAGCAAGACAATTCGCCCGCTACCGGGCGTTACACGCCCTAAGTGGCCTCTGTCCTATCAACCCAAGGCATATGGACGTTTACCCTAGTCGCAACGTCGACATCCGCGAGCATCGGGTGCCGGCATTGCATAACAAGCTGATTTGCTGCGGCGACCGCCTGCGGTCGGCTGGCGCTTTCCTCGACTAGGGAAGACCGGCCCACCTCTGATGGCGCCGTTGGCGCCGTTAACGAGGAGAAAGGGCCATGAAGCTCCTTCGCGAATTCTTCCGTCTGCGTGTCGCACCCCGCGCGCTGGCGAGCCGTCGTGCCGATACCCGCCGTACCTGGACGATCACCGTGCCCGCCCCGCTGGGTGAAGCGAAGGTGACCCCGCCGTCCGACTCGCATCACCGTCTTTCCGACGCCCCGCGCGGCCATCAGGTCGTGCGCAGGCAGGAACATGCTATTTCGCAAGCGCATCGTCATCTGCAGCTGGTATCCAGTCTCTGATGAAGACCTCGCCGCGCATCGAGCTGCCGTGCAAGGGCTGGCCCCCACCAGTCCGCTGGCATCGATTGCGACGAAGTTCGTAGCGCAGGCATTGGCGTCACGCGCGGGTTAGATCCCGCCGGCTCGCTGGTCCGGCTCAGATGTCACCGATTTCACGGAAGCGAGTCATGTTGAAGCACTCCACCCAGTCCGTCTCAGGCAAGGCGGCCGGCACGAGCGCCGCCGCGCCGGTGCGCGTGGCCGTGGCGCAGGAAGCGTTCCGCCACAACGAGGCACTGTACGCGGCGCTCGACACCAGCGCCGCCGGTCTGAACGAAGAGCAGATCTCCGAGCGCCTGGACCGTGACGGCCTCAACGAGGTCTCGCACGAGAAGCCGCCGCACTGGACAGTGCAGCTGCTCACGGCGTTCAAGAACCCGTTCATCATCGTGCTGCTGGTGCTGGCCATCGTGCAGCTGGCCACGGACAGCTCCGACCTCACCGGCCCGATCATCATCGCCGTGATGGTGGGCATCAGCGTGGTGCTCAGCTTCACCCAGGAATACCGTTCGTCGAAGGCCGCCGAGAAGCTCAAGGCGATGGTGCGCAACACCGCCACGGTGACGCGCCGCGCGTCGGACGGCCACAGCGAGCGCATCGAAGTGCCGGTGAGCGAGCTGGTGGCCGGCGACATCGTGCATCTCGCCGCCGGCGACATGGTGCCCGCGGACCTGCGCCTGGTTTCGGCGAAGGATCTGTTCATCAGCCAGGCCATCCTCACCGGCGAATCGCTGCCAGTGGAGAAGTCCGCGCCTGCGCACCTGCATGGCACCGACGAAATGGAAGGCGGGTCGCATGGCGACAATCCGCTGGATCTGCCCACCGTGTGCTACATGGGCACCAACGTGGTGAGCGGTAGCGCAACGGCAGTGGTCGTTGCTACCGGTTCGCGCACTTACCTTGGTTCGCTGGCGCGCACCATCGTGGGCGAGCGCGTGCAGACCAGCTTCGATCGTGGCGTGAACAGCGTCAGCTGGCTGCTGATCCGCTTCATGCTGGTGATGGTGCCCATCGTTCTTGCCATCAACTGGTACGACAAGGGCAGTTTCTGGGAAGCCTTCCTGTTCGCGCTCTCCGTGGCCGTGGGCCTCACGCCGGAGATGCTGCCGCTGATCGTCACCGCAAACCTCGCCAAGGGCGCGTTGGCGATGTCCAAGCGCAAGGTGGTGGTGAAGCGCCTCAACGCGATCCAGAACTTCGGCGCGATGGACGTGCTGTGCACGGACAAGACCGGCACGCTCACGCTCGACAAGATCGTGCTCGAGCGTCACCTCGATCTGTACGGCGAAGAGTCGGACGAAGCGCTGGAATACGGCTATCTCAACAGCCGCTTCCAGACCGGCCTGAAGAACCTGATGGACAAGGCGGTGCTGACGCATCGCGACCTGGAAGTGGTCGCGCAGCACTACCGCATTGTCGACGAGATTCCGTTCGACTTCCAGCGCCGCCGCATGTCGGTGGTGCTGGGCAACGGCGACGGCAACGAGCTGCTGGTGTGCAAGGGCGCGGTCGAGGAAATGCTCTCGATCTGTTCCTCCGCCAAGACGGAGGACGCGATCGTTCCGATGACGGACGAGATGCGCGCCGAGATCAAGGCGATGACGCGCGGTCTCAACGAGGATGGCCTGCGCGTGCTGGTGGTCGCCATCAAGCGGCAGCCGCCGGCCGGCCGCGCCTATGGCGTGGCGGACGAAAGCAACCTCATTGCGGTGGGTTGCCTGGCCTTCCTCGATCCGCCGAAGGACAGCGCGGCCACTGCCATCGCAGCGCTGCATCACCACGGCGTCGAAGTGAAGGTGATCACCGGCGACAACGAAGCGGTGACGCGCAAGATCTGCCGCGAGGTGGGCCTGGACGTGGAGCACTCCGCGCAGGGCAAGCACATCGAGCCGCTGAGCGACGACGAGCTGGATGCGCTGGTGAAGCGCACCACCGTGTTCGCCAAGATGTCGCCGCTGCAGAAAGCGCGCGTGGTCAAGTCGCTGCAGCGCCAGGGTCACACCGTGGGCTTCCTCGGCGACGGCATCAACGATGCGCCGGCGCTGCGCGAGGCCGACGTGGGCATCTCGGTGGACACGGCCACGGATATCGCCAAGGAATCGGCGGACATCATCCTGCTCGAAAAGAACCTGATGGTGCTGGAAGAAGGCGTGATCGAAGGTCGCATCACCTTCGGCAACATCATCAAGTACATCAAGATGACCGCCAGCTCCAACTTCGGCAACATGTTCTCGGTGCTGGTGGCGAGTGCCTTCCTGCCGTTCCTGCCGATGCTGCCGCTGCAGATCCTGGTGCTGAACCTGCTGTACGACATCTCGCAGCTGTCCATTCCGTTCGACCGCATGGACGACCAGTACCTGCGCAAGCCGCGCAAGTGGGACGCCAGCGATATCGGCCGCTTCATGGTGTGGATCGGCCCGGTGAGCTCGATCTTCGACATCACCACGTTCCTGCTGCTGTGGTACGTGTTCGGCGCGAACTCGAACGAGCACCAGGCGTTCTTCCAGTCGGGCTGGTTCATCGAAAGCCTGCTCACGCAGACGCTGATCGTGCACATGATACGCACGCGCCGCATTCCGTTCCTGCAGAGCATCGCCTCGGCGCCGGTGTTGGCGCTGACCACGGCCATCATCATCATCGGCATGCTGATTCCGTTCACGCCGGTGGGTGGCAAGCTGGGCATGGTGCCGCTGCCGGGCGTGTATTTCGGCTGGCTCGCGCTGACCGTCTTCACGTATTGCGTGCTCACGCAGCTGGTGAAGCTGGTTTACATCAAGCGATACGGTCGCTGGTTGTGAGGTGAGGGCGCGGCGGCAACGGCGCCGCGCCTCCGTTGCTCCCTTTGGGAGTGCGCCGCAATGACGGCGAAGATGTCGTGCGTCGCTTCGAAGCGTGTTCAGGACGTCGCCCTCGATTCCACCAAAGACTCCCGCAAGGAAGTCCGCGGATGCTCCACGCGTCCGATCTACTCCAAGGAGGCCTCGCCATGAAAGGCACCTTCGCTCTTCTCGACATCGCCGGCTACGTCGCCCTGCTGCTGTGGGGCACGCACATGGTCACCAGCGGCGTGCTGCGCGGCTATGGCAGTGCGCTGCGTCGCTGGATGGGTCGCTATCTCGGCCATCGTCCGGCGGCGCTGGGCTTCGGCGTGTGCGTCACCGCAATTCTCCAGAGCAGCACGGCGACCGGCCTGATGGCCACGTCGTTTGCCGCCAGCGGTTTTCTCGGTCTCGCGCCGGGACTGGCCGTGATGTTGGGCGCCAACGTGGGCACCACGCTGATCGTGCAGGTGATGTCGTTCGACATCGCGGTGGTGGCGCCGGTGTTGATCCTCATCGGCTTCACCATCCATCGCCGTACCGACGACGTGAGTTACGAAAACATCGGCCGCGTCTCCATCGGCCTTGGCCTGATGCTGCTGGCGCTTCACTTGCTGGTGGGCGCGATGGCGCCGGTGGAGAACGCGCAGGTGCTGCGCGCCATCCTGCAGAGCCTGGCGAGTGAGCCGGTGCTGGCGATGCTGGTGGCCGCTGTGCTCACCTGGGCCTGCCACTCCAGCGTGGCGGTGGTGCTGCTGATCGTGTCGCTGGCGAATGCAGGCGTGGTTGATACGTCGGGCGCGCTGGCACTTGTACTGGGCGCGAATCTGGGCGGCACCATTCCCGCGCTGATGGAGGCGCATACGCCGGTGGCGCGCCGCCTGCCGATGGGCAACCTGATGGTGCGAGCCTTCGGTTGCATCGTGTGCCTGCCCATGTTGCCGCTGCTTGCGCACTGGCTTGCGCCGCTAGGTGCTTCGCCGGCGCGCATCGTGGTGAATTTCCATACAGCATTCAATCTCGTACTCGCGCTGATCTTCATCGTGCCGGTGGATGGCCTGGCGCGACTGCTCGTGCGCCTGCTGCCCGAGCCGCCCAAGCCGAACGATCCGGGCGTGCCGCAATACCTCGACGAAGGCGCATTGGAATCGGCCAACGTGGCCCTGGCCAATGCCGCGCGCGAATCCATGCGCATGGCCGACATGGTGGAAGGCATGCTCACGGGACTGGTGGAAGTGTTCGGCAAGGACGATCGCTCGCGTGCCGCCGCCGTCGGCCGGATGGATTCCTCGCTCGACCGCCTCGGCATGGCCATCCGCGAGTATCTCGCCGACCTCGGCGGAGAAGCCTTGAACGAGGAGGATGGCGAGCGCAGCCAGGAGATCCTCGCGTTCGTCATCAACATCGAACACATCGGCGACATCACCGCCAACAACCTGATGGAATTCGCCGCCAAGAAGGCGGAACGCGGCCAGGATTTTTCGGCCGAGGACATCCAGGACCTGGCCTTGATGCATGCGCAGGTAATGGAAAGCCTGCGCCTGGGCCTCACCGTGTTCCTGCGCGGCGATGTGCGTGCCGCGCAGCAGTTGCTGGCGCGCAAGGAAGTGCTGTGGAAGCTGGAGAACGAAGCGTCGGAGCGTCATATCCGCGCGCTGCGCGAACGTCGCGATGGCGGCGGTGGCGGAGACGTCTATCTGCGCATCCTGCGTGACCTCAAGCGCATCCACTCGCATCTCGCGGCACTGGCCTACCTGCCGCTGGAGCGCGCCGGCCTGTTGCAGGATCGTCTCGTGCGAGAGCCCGCGACGACCTGACGTAAGCCTTCTTAGATAACGTACTCAACTTGTAACGGAGCAACGGCACATTGGATCCGGACCCATCGACTGACATCGAAAATTCTTGCTGACCACGTCGACCCCGCTCCTGCGTCCGCTCCCTCCGGAGTGACGCCCGCACGCGGCGGCCGACGACGGCCAGTCCGCGAGCGGGTCATGCGCTCGGTCTCCTAGCGAGACATGCGCCATCCCTTTCGCAAACGCTGCCCCATGGTCCCTGGCCGTGACGGGCGGGTGTACGCCAAGCATTGCAAGGGAAGTCCCCATGACGCATCGCCTCACAGCTTTCTTCTTCGTTCTTGCCGTTGTGTCGTTGAGCGCGTGCTCGCATCGCGCCGACGACCAGGCATCGTCGCCGCCGTTCGTGGAAGACCACGGCGTGCTGCGCGTGCCCGATGGTTCGCCGCTGCGCAAAGCGCTCATCATGGCTCCCGTCGAGATGCGTTCGGCACCGCACGCGTTGGTGTTTCCCGCCACGGTGGAATCGGACCCGGCGCGCACGGCCAACGTGGTGGTGCCGCTCACCGGCCGCATCACCGAACTCAAGGTCGGGCTCGGCGACCACGTGGTGCGCAACCAATTGCTGGCGGTGATCGAATCCGGCGACATGGCGCAGGCCTATGCGGATGTGGCCAAGGCCGCCGATGCGCTCGCGCTGGCGAAGAAAGGGCTGGAGCGCGCCCGCGGCGTGCAGCAGGCGGGCGGCAACGCGGTAAAGGATCTGGAGGGCGCGCAGAGCAGCTACAACCAGGCCCTGGCCGAATCGGATCGCGCTCAGACGCGGCTGCAATCGATCAATGCGGGCGGGCAAACCGGCCCTGCACGCAGCATCCGCATCACCGCGCCGGTGAGCGGCTACGTGACTGTGCTGTCGGCCGCGCCCGGTACTTATGCCAACGACACCACCACACCGCTGATGACCATCGCCGATCTCGACTCGGTGTGGATCACGGCGAATGTGCCGGAATCGGACATCGGTGGCATCGCGAAAGGACAGGCCGTCGATGCCACGTTGTCGGCCTATCCCGATCAGGTGTTTCGTGGCCAGGTCGCTTTCGTGAGCCAGGTGCTGCAGTCCGATACGCGCCGCGATATGGTGCGCGCCGTGTTCGCGAACACGGATGGACGTCTGAAACCGAACATGTTCGCCAAGGCCAGCATCGCAGTGCCGCAGCCGGCGCAGGTGTTCGTGCCGGAATCGGCACTGCTGATGAACAACGACAACACCACGGTGTTCGTGGAAGTGGCGCCGTGGGTATTCGAGCGACGCACGGTGATCCTCAGCTACGACGAATCGGCCGGTGCCCGCGTGGTGAAGGGCCTCAAGGCGGGTGATCGCGTGGTGGTGAAGGGCGGAGTCCTGCTCAATGATTAACGCGATCTTCCACTTCTGCTTCCAGAAGCGCGTGATCTTCATCGTGGTGTCGGTGCTGGTGCTGTGCTTTGGCTATTACTCGTGGACGCAGCTGGCCATCGAGGCGTATCCGGAACTCAGCGACGTCACCGCGCAGGTGACGACGCAGGTGCCGGGCCTGGCCGCAGAGGAGATCGAGCAGCAGATCACCACGCCGCTCGAGCGTGCGCTCGCCGGCACGCCCGGCCTGGTGGCCATGCGTTCCAGCAGCACGTTCGGCCTCTCGCTGATCACGCTGGTCTTCAAGGATGGTGCCGAGGACTACTGGGAACGCCAGCGCGTGATGGAGCGCATCGCGCAGGCCACGCTGCCGTCCGGCATCACGCCGAGCCTGGATCCCGTATCGGGCCCGGCGGGCGAGATCTATCGCTATACGCTCGAATCCACCAGCAAGAACCTGATGGAACTCTCGGAGCTGCAGAACTGGGTGGTGATTCCGGCGCTGGAGAAGATTCCCGGCGTAGCCAACGTGGACATCTTCGGCGGCTTCACCAAGGAGTTTCAGCTCGAGCTCGATCCGGCGCAGCTGTTGCACTACGGCGTGAGCGTGAACCAGGTGACGAGCGCGATCTCGGCCAACACGGCGAACGCTGGCGGCGGGCGCATCACGCGCGGCGACCAGTCGTACATCGTGCGCGGCATCGGCATGGTGCACACGCTGAAGGACTTGGGCGACATCGTGGTCGCGCAGAACAGCGGCGTGCCGGTGCTGGTGCGCGACCTGGGCAAGCTGCAATACGGCCATCAGGTGCGGCAAGGCATCCTGGGCAAGGACAGCAATCCGGACACCATCGAAGGCATCGTGGACCTGCTCAAGTACGAGAACCCGTCGCGTGTGCTGGAGAACATCCATGCCACGGTCGACCAACTCAACAAGCAGCTGGCGGCGCAGGATGTGCGCATCGTGCCGTACATCGATCGCGATGACCTGGTGAACGCGACCAAGGAGAAGGTGTTCCATACCGTGATGGAAGGCGTGGGACTGGTGTGCATCGTGCTCATCCTGTTCCTGGGAAGCCCGCGTTCGGCGATGGTGGCGGCGGTGGCGATTCCCATGTCGCTGGTCACCGTGTTTATCCTGATGCAGTTCACGCACATGCCGGCGAACCTGTTCTCGCTGGGCGCCATCGACTTCGGCGTGATTGTGGACGGCACCATCGTGGTGACCGAAGCGATCCTGCGCCGGCGCGAGGAGAAGCCCAACGCCATCCTCACCGAAGACGACGTGATGACGGTGACCAAGCACGTGGGCCGTTCGATCTTCTTTGCCACGCTGATCATCATCACCGCGTACCTGCCGCTGTTCGCGTTCGAGCACGCTGAAGGAAAGTTGTTCCGCCCCATGGCCTTCACCGTGGGCTATGCCTTGCTTGCTGCCTTGCTGTGCACGGTGACGCTCACACCTGGCCTGGCGTACTTCGCCCTGCGCAAGCCGCGCAAGATGTTCCGCAACAAGCCGCTGGAGCGTTTGCAGGCGGCGTACACCGCGTCGCTGGGCAAGTTGCTGGGCAGGTTGCCGGTGGTCTACACGGTGGCTGGCGTGGCGTTTGCCGGTGTGCTGTTGCTGGGCGCCACCATCGGTCGGGAATTCCTGCCGGATCTCGACGAAGGCTCGTTGTGGTTGCAGGTGCAGATGCCGTCCGGGCTGTCGCTTGACAAGGCCAGCGAGATGACGGCCGATCTTCGCCGGGTGATCCGCGAGTTTCCCGAGGTGTCGTACGTGGTGACGCAGCTGGGGCGCAACGACACCGGCACCGACCCGTGGACGCCGTCGCACGTGGAGGCGGGCGTTGGGCTCAGGCCTTATGACACCTGGCCCCATGGTGAGGACAAGGCCGCCTTCGTACGTCGCTTCAATGCACGCATGCAGCAGATTCCCGGCGTGTCGGTAGGCATCAGCCAGCCCATCGTCGATGGCGAGAACGACATGATCGGCGGCGCGCACAGTCCGCTGGTGTTGCGCATCTACGGCGACGACTTCACCGAGCTGCGCCGCGTGGGCAATGAGATCGTCGATGTTTTGCATGGCGTGCGCGGCACGGCCGAGGCGTCGATCTTCCAGGAACCACCGATCCCGCAACTTGCCATCACGGCCGATCGCGATGCAGCAGCACGCTACGGCATCAATATCGGCGACATCAGCAACCTGATCCAGACGGCGATCGGCGGCACGCCGGTGACGCAGGTGTATGTAGGTGATCGCATCTACAACGTGACGACGCGCGTGTCGAACGAGACGGCCAACAACGTCGAGGTCATCGGCCAGCTGCCGTTGACATCCGCCAGCGGCGCGCAGGTTCCCCTGAAGCAGGTGGCGGACATCCACTTCAAGACGGGCGAAAGCACCATCGCACATGAAGAGGGCAAGCGGCAGATCACCATCCGCGTGGACAACCGCGACCGCGCCCTGTCCGAATACCTGGCCGATGCGCAGCAACAGATCGACGCCAAGGTGCACTTCGACAAGCAGAACTATCAACTGCAGTGGGCCGGCACGTTCGAAAATCAGCAGCGTGCGCAGGCACGCCTGGCCGTGGTGATGGCGCTGGTGCTGGCCATCATGCTGGTGTTCCTGTTCGCCGAATTCGGCAAGCTGCACCAGGCGGTGATGGTACTGGCGGTGGTGCCGCTGGCGACCGTGGGCGGCCTGATCTCGCTGCATCTGCGCGGCGAGACGTTGAACATCGCCACGGCGGTTGGGTTCATTGCGTTGTTCGGCGTGGCGGTGCAAAACGGCATCATCATGGTGGCCAACATCAATCGCGTGCGTAAACACGGGCATGGCCTGCGCGATGCAGTGCTGGAAGGCGCCACCGAACGTTTCCGCCCCGTTCTGATGACCGCCACCGTAGCCAGCGTCGGCATGCTTCCTGCGGCGCTCGCCACGGGTGTGGGCACCGACGTGCAGCGCGGCCTGGCCACCGTGGTGGTGGGCGGCCTGCCGATTGCCACGCTGCTGACGCTGTTCGTTCTTCCCGGGTTCTACTTCGCGGTCGAGCGCTATATCGAGCGCCATCGCCGCAAGCATCGTCCGCATCCGTCGCGGGAGCTGTGATCATGACCAAGACAACACGCCTTTCCATGCTTGCGCTGAGCGTGACCATGGCACTCGCCGGCTGCGCCGTGGGACCCGACTACAAGCGGCCTCAGGCACCGCAGGCGCAGACGTATGCGCCGACGCCCATCGCCAGCGAGACTGCATCGGCTCCTGGCTCAGGTGGCGATGCGCAACATCTGCTGGCTTCGATGGACATTCCCGGTCAGTGGTGGACGCTGTTCCACTCCGAGCCGCTCAACGGCCTGATCGACGATGCGTTGAAACACAACGCCGATGTCGAAGCAGCGCACGCCTCGCTGCAGGCGGCGTGGGAAGCGGTGTACGCGCAGCGTGGTGCGTACTTTCCCAGCGTCAACGCCAGCGTGAATCCCACACGCCAGGACGATGCCAGCGACGTGGCCAGCGGCGTGGCATCGAACGCGGACCTGTACACGTTGACGACGGCGCAGGTCAGCGTGTCCTACGTGCTCGATATCTGGGGCGCCAATCGCCGGCAGGTGGAGTCGCTGACGGCGCAGGCCAATGCGCAGCGCTTCCAGCTTGAGGCGACCTATCTCAGCCTGACCAGCAACGTGGTGAACACGGCGATCCAGGAGGCATCGCTGCGCGCGCAAATCGAGCTGACGCAGAAGATCATTGACGAGCAAGAGAATATCCTCGCCACGCTCAAGCGGCAGCACGAGCTGGGCGACGTATCGGACGCCGCCATCGCAGCCCAGGTCTCCACACTGGAGCAAAGCCGGGCCACGTTGCCGCCTCTGGACAAGCAATTGGCGCAGCAGCGCGACCTGTTGGCCACGCTCACGGGGCGCACGCCCGATCAGGGCGTCGATGCGCAGTTCCAGCTCGAGTCTCTGCAACTGCCGACCGAGCTGCCGCTGAGCCTGCCTGCGCAATTGGTCGAGCAGCGCCCGGACGTGCGCGCATCGGAAGAGCAGCTGCATGCAGCGAGTGCGCAGGTGGGCGTGGCCATCGCCAATCGGCTGCCCAATGTTCAGATCAATGCCTCGCTGGGGTCGGCCTCGGAGAAGACCAGCCAGCTGCTCACGGCGGGCAGCGGCTTCTGGGCCGTGGGCGCGACGGTGACGCAGCCGCTATTCGACGGTGGCGCACTCAAGCACAAGCAGCGCGGCGCGGAAGCTGCGTATCGACAAGCCGCGGCGCAGTACCGCAGCACCGTGCTCGGTGCCGTGCAGAACGTGGCGGACACGCTGCATGCCATCGATGCGGATGCGCGTGCGCTGGCCGCAGCCGAACGCGCCGAGCAGGCCGCAGCGCATAGCCTGGACATCGCCAGGCGCCAACTCGCGCTGGGCGACCTCAGCGAGGCCGCGATGCTCAACGCACAGCTTGCCTGGCAGCAGGCAGCGTTGTCGTTGGTGCAGGCGAGGGCGGCGCGTTACTCCGATACGGTTGCGCTGTTCCAATCGCTCGGTGGCGGCTGGTGGCATCGCCAGGACGCGGGCAGCGTGGCGTCGACATCGGCCTCCGGATCGCGCTGAGCCCTCCGCGTGCGGCGTCTTTCCTGCCGTTGGGTGTCGAGGCTGCAGTGGATGCCTTTCGGTGTGGCGCCAACGGCAGCGACGTTCTCGAAGGACTCGCTCTCGTGCGCGCTTTCAGTCAGGCCGTGAGTGGTGATGCGCGGGTGTCAGCGCGTGCCCGACTCGCAGGCCACGCGCCGCTTGTGCCGCCACCACAGCACCAGCGCCACGATGAGCGCGGCGGCACCGACCAGCCACAGGCCGTTCTGGCCGCGGTGGATCCACATAGCGAGCCACTCGTGGTTGTCGGCGCCCAGATAGCCCAGGTACACCCAGATCGGCACGCTGATCAGCGCGGCCAGTCCGTCGAGCAGGAAGAAGCGCAGGAACGACACGCGATGGGTGGAGCCGGCGGTGATGAATACGGCGGTGCGCATGCCGGGCAGGAAGCGCGCGATGAACATCAGGCGGTTGCCGTAGCGCTCGAATTTTTCCTGCACCTTGGCATAGCGTTCCGGCGTGAGCACACGCGCCACGAAGCGCAACTTGAGGATGCGCGCGCCGAAATGATGGCCCAGCAGGAACATGCCCGAATCGCCCACCAGCACGCCGGCCATGCCGACGCCGAACATGGTGTGCACGTTGGCGTAGCCGAGGCCGGCAATCACGCCGCCGGCCACCAGGGTGATGTCTTCGGGCAACGGCACGCCGGCGCCGCACAGCAACAACGCGATGAACACCGCGAGGTAGCCGTTTTCGGCGAACACCGTGACCAGTCGTTCAAGCAGTTCCATCACCATCCATGCCCGGGCGGACTACCCATGCCTCAAAGAGGGGTCGATGATCCCATACGAAGACGTCCATACGCTTGACGCGGCGCAGGGTCGCTCCATGTTCCTCTTCCGTGCGGGGACGAGGCCGGGGTGAGGCGCAATCTTGCAGGGCCAATAGTTAGAACCCTGTTCTTTTCATGCCGAGACGGGCATGCGCCACACACCTGTCACAAATGCTTAGGTAGAGGGCGTGGTGACGCGTGCGGCCAGCAGTTCGCGCAGTTCGGCCTTCTCGGCGCTGTCGAGCGCGCCCTCGCGGCTCTTGGCGGTCAGCCAGTCCCGACGCTGGATCACGGCCTGTTCCTCCATGCGTCGCAACGCATCGAAGAACTCCGCGCGCTGGGTTTCCGGCTCGCCCACCACCATCGCGGCCATCAGTTTCTGCAGGGCAGGGTATTCGGCGCGTTCGGCGAAATGTTCCACCAGCATGGCGGAGTTGATGCCGGGGCGTGAACGCGCCATGTCGATCAGCTCGGCCAGCAATTCCACGCCGGGTTTGTCCAGGCGCAGGAAGCCGTAGGGACGCTCCACCTGATCGGCCACGCCCGGCTGGGCCAGCAGCAGGGCGATGGCGCTGCGCACCAGCGAGCGCTGCACGACGGTGGGACGCTGCAATGCGGTGCGTGGTGTCGGTGCGGTGTCCAGCGTGGCGCGTGCCCCTGTGCGCTTCTCCAGCTCCTGCGCCATCAGGTCGCGGAAGGCGCCATCGGGCAGGCGCGCGATCAGCGGACGTGCGCGTTCGGCGAGGCGTGCGCGGCCATCGAGGCTGGCCGTGTCCACGTCGTGCGCCAGTTCGCCGAAGAAGTATTCGGAGAGCGGCGTGGCGGCCTTCAGGCGCTTCTCGAAACCGTCCTTGCCTTCCTTGCGGATCAGCGTGTCCGGATCTTCGCCATCGGGCAGGAACAGGAAGTACGCCTGGCGTCCGTCGCGCAGGCGCGGCAGCGCCGATTCCAGCGCCTTCCAGGCGGCGGCGCGGCCGGCGCGGTCGCCGTCGAAACAGAACACCACATCGGGCGCGGCGCGAAACAACACTTCGGTGTGCTCGGGCGTGGTCGCCGTGCCCAGCGTGGCTACCGCGATGGGCAGGCCGGCCTGGTGCATGGCGATGACGTCCATGTAGCCCTCGACCACCACGATGCGCGCGAGGCTGGGATTGGCCTGCTTCACCTGCCACAGCGCGAACAGCTCGCGGCCCTTGTGGAACAGCGGTGTTTCCGGCGAGTTGAGGTATTTCGGACCCTGGTCCGATTGCAGCACGCGGCCGCCGAAGGCGATCACACGACCGCGCCGATCCAGGATGGGAAACATCAGCCGTTCGCGGAACCGGTCGTAGCGGCTGCCACGTTCGTTGCTCGCCACCATGCCCGCTTCGTTGAGCAGTTGCGTGCGCCGCTCGCTGCCGCCGAGGGCCTTCATCACGCCATCGAAACCGGCCGGCGCCCAGCCGATGCGGAAGCGCTGGATGGTCTGCGCATCGAGCCCGCGCTTCTTGCAGTACGCCTGCGCCTCGGCGTTCTTCGGCAGTTCGTTCTCGTACCAGCGCGCGGCGGCGTCGAGCAGGGCGTAGAGATCGGTCTTGTCTTCGCGGGGACGGTCATCGCCGCCTTCGCGCGGCACGGTGAGGCCCACCGACTGCGCCAGTTCTTCCACCGCATCGGGGAATTCCAGGCGCTCATAGTCCATCAGGAACTTCACCGCGCTGCCATGCGCGCCGCAGCCGAAGCAATGGAAGAACTGCTTGGCTGGGCTCACGTAGAAGGATGGCGTGCGCTCGTTGTGGAACGGACAGCAGGCGGTCCATTCGCGTCCCGCCTTCTTCAACGGCACGCGCCGCTCGATCACGTCGACGATGTCGACGCGGGCAAGCAATTCGTCGATGAAGCTGTCTGGGATACGTCCGCGCATAAGATGCGTAGTCTATCGGCTGCAGGCCACCTCTGGCCGCTTTCACCCCCAGGCCGGTCCGTGTGCCCCACTGCGCCGGTCACCGGGCTGCCTTATGCTCTCGTCGAGGCGTTGCGGTGGCTGGGGGTGCCATGGGAAACGTGCTGGGAATGGCCCGGTCGGGCCTGCAGGTGAGGTTTCGCCCGGCGGCGCCGGAAGACGCCGCGGTGGCCGTGCCGTTGATCTACAGCTCCGGTCCGGTGGCGTTCGACTATGTGTTCACGACCCGCGACGGCGGCGACGCACGGGCCTTCCTGCAGCATTGCTTCGTGGATGGCGCCGGGGAGTTCGGCTGGCGCAACCACTGGGTCGGCCTGGTCGAAGGCAAGGTGGTGACCGTGGGCGCGGGCTTCGGGGCCGACGCCAAATGGCCCTTCATGCTGGCCGCAGCCCGCCAGATCGTTCGCCACTACGGGCTGCCTCGCGGGCTGGGCGTGATCGCGCGCGGGCTGCGCGTGGAATCGGTGATCCAGCCGCCCAAGGGCGACATGCATTACCTCGCCCATCTGGCGGTGCTGCCCGAACTGCGCGGGCACGGCATCGGCCGCGCGTTCATCGATCAGTTGGTAGGCATGGCGCGCGACGCGGGCCGCAGCCGCGTGGTGCTCGACGTGGCCGCCAGCAACCCGCGCGCCGAAGCCCTTTATCGCCGCGCCGGTTTCAAGGTCACCGGCGAGCGCAAGTCGCAACTGGCCAACGAACGCGGTCGCGTGCCCGACCACCGGCGCATGGAGCGCATCGTCGACTGACGCGGCTACGCCAGATGGATCAGGCCCACCAAGGCCAGCAAGGCGATCAAGAACAGGATGATGAAGATCGCAAACAGCACCTTGGCGATCGCGCCGGTCACGCCGGACAGCGTGCCGAAGCCCAGCCAGCCGGTGACGAGCGAAACGATGGCAAGGATGATGGCCCACTTGAGCATGTGTCACTCCTGTTGGAGAACGCCGCCGGAAGCATCGGTGGCCGTGCCGTTGTAGGTGTCGATATGTGAAGGCCGTGCCGCGTCGTTGTCGACGCGATGCGAGTTCGGCGGCGCAGCCGAGACCCTGGATAGGCGCGGCTGCCGCAGCCCTGCAGGCCGGAACGTCCGTACTATCGGCCATGCCAGCGCCGCTGGGCGCTGGCACGGGAAGCGGGCGATCAACCCGCCAGGCGTGCCTTGATGCGGCCGGACACCACGCCCATGTCGGCGCGGCCCGCGGCCTTTTCCTTCACGGCGGCCACCACCTTGCCCATGTCGCGGGCCGAGCTGGCGCCCGTTTCGGCGATGGCGGCGGTGATCAGTGCATCGAGCTCCTCGTCGCCCATCTTGGCCGGCAGGTAGGTCTCGATCACCTTCATCTCGGCGCGTTCCACGTCGGCCAGGTCCTGGCGGTTGGCCGCGTCGTACTGGGTGATGGAGTCCTTGCGCTGCTTGACCATCTTCTCCAGCACGGCGAGCGTCTGCACGTCGTCGAGCTCGATGCGCTCGTCCACTTCGCGCTGCTTGACCGCCGCCAGGATCAGTCGGATCACGCCCAGGCGGTCCTTGTCGCCGCCACGCATGGCGGTCTTCATGTCGTCGGTGAGCTGCTGCTTCAGGGTCATGGTCTTTTCCTTGGGAAACACAAAAGCCGGCGTTGCTTGAGCAACGCCGGCTAGTGTAGGTCTACGAAGACAGAGGCAGCGGATTAGGACGCGCCAGCTGCCAAGCTACCTGTAACGACGCCAGAGGCGCCAGAACCGCGGATCGTCCGCCAGGCGGACGACGGGCTCAGTACAGGCGCGTACGACGCGACGTGTCGCGCGAGAGGCGACGCAGGTGACGCTTCACCGCGGCAGCGCGCTTGCGCTTACGCTCCTGGGTCGGCTTCTCGTAGAACTCGCGCTTGCGGGTTTCGGCCAGGACGCCGGCCTTTTCGCAGGTGCGCTTGAAGCGACGGAGGGCAAGCTCGAACGGCTCGTTCTCGCGGACTTTTACGCTGGGCATGGAGACTCCAAGTGTTAGACTGGCTCGCCTGAACGAGCCGTTTGAATACGGTGAGCCGCGAAGTATAACGTGGAAACGACAGCAATTTCAAAGCCCCAGTACAACCCACCGGCAAACAGGCCGGTGCTGGGTATCGAGACGTCCTGTGACGAGACCGGCGTAGCCCTGCTGCGCTGGGAACCCAGCGCGCCTGGCAACGGCCTGCTTTCACATACGCTCTACAGCCAGATCAAGCTGCACGCCGAATACGGCGGTGTCGTGCCGGAGCTGGCCAGCCGCGATCACGTGCGCAAACTGCTGCCCTTGGTGCGTGAGGCGCTGGCCCAGGCGGGCCTGACCCCGGCCGACCTGGGAGGGGTAGCTTACACCGCCGGTCCCGGCCTCGTCGGCGCCCTGCTGGTGGGCGCGTCGGCTGCCCGGGCCATGGCTTGGGCGTTGGGCGTGCCGGCCATTGGCGTGCACCACATGGAAGGCCACCTGCTGGCACCGCTGCTGGAGGAAAACCCGCCGGAGCCGCCCTTCGTGGCGTTGCTGGTGTCGGGCGGCCACTCCATGCTGGTGGAAGTGAAGGGCATCGGCGAATACAAGATACTCGGCGACACGCTGGACGACGCCGCGGGCGAAGCCTTCGACAAGACCGCCAAGCTGATGGGCCTGCCATACCCCGGTGGCCCGGCGCTGGCCAAGCTGGCCGAGCAGGGTAAGCCGGGCGTGTTCCGGTTCTCGCGTCCGATGACCGATCGCCCTGGCCTCGATTTCAGCTTCTCGGGCCTCAAGACCCAGGTGCTGCTGGCCTGGCAGCAATCGGACCAGAGCGAGCATACGCGCGCCGACATCGCACGCGCGTTCGAAGAAGCCATCGTCGACACGATGATCATCAAGTGTCGCCGTGCCCTGCAGGCCACGGGCGCGAAGCGGTTGGTGATTGCCGGTGGCGTGGGCGCCAACAAGCGCCTGCGCGCAGAGCTGGCGGCGGCCGGCGAGAAGGACGGTTTCCAGACGTATTTCCCGCGCCTTGCCTTCTGCACCGACAACGGCGCCATGATTGCGCTCGCCGGCGCCATCCGCCTGGCGCATGGCCAGCATCAGGACGAATCGGTGCAGGTGTTCCCGCGCTGGGATCTGGAAACGCTGCCGCCGGCGATGTGATGCATCGCGAGGAAGCGCACAGGGTGCGCTCCCTCATGCAGATGGTTACCCTATCGGCATGGATATCGTTTTCATCGAAGACCTGCGCATCGATGCCGTCATCGGCATCTACGACTGGGAACGCCGCGTGCGGCAGACGTTGTCGTTCGACATCGAAATGGCGTTCGACAACACCGTGCCCGCCGCGAGCGACGACATTGCGCTCACGCTCAATTACAAGGACGTGTCCAAGCGCCTGATCGACTACGTCGGCGCGTCCAGCTTCGGACTGGTGGAGACGCTGGCGGAGCAGTGCGCGGCCATCATCCGCAACGAGTTCGGCGTGTCGTGGGTGCGGCTGAAGCTCTCCAAGCCCGGCGCTGTGCGCGGTGCAAAGTCGGTGGGCGTACGCATCGAACGCGGCACGCGACCGCAGTGATGCGCTGAATCGATGGCACGCGTCTACCTGAGTCTGGGTTCCAACCTCGAACCCCTGCGTTATCTTCGTGCTGCGCTGGCTGAATTGCGCGAGCGTTTTGGCACGTTGTCCGTATCGCCGGCCTATCGCAGCAAATCGGTGGGCTTCGACGGCGCCGATTTCGTGAACCTGGCCGTGGGGCTGGATACCGATCTTTCTCCGGAAGCGCTCAACGCGTGGCTGCACGCGCTGGAAGATCGTCACGGACGTCGTCGCGACGTGCCGCGCTATTCCGATCGTACGCTCGACGTGGACATCGTGTTGTACGACGACCTCGTGCGGCAGGGCGAAGGACACCTGGAGATTCCGCGCAAGGAGCTTCGCCACGCGTTCGTGCTCAGGCCGATCGCGGATATTGCGCCGCAGCTCAGGCATCCGGTCACCGGCGAGACGATGGCCTCGCTGTGGTCGGCGTTTCCGGCGGATAGCGAGCCGCTCATCGTCGAGCCGCTGTAAGGCGTTCGCCGCGCCTTGCGGCTTATCCCCCGACGATCACTCGGCATGATCGCCTTCGGCGTGTTTCCTGCCGCATGAGGGGCTGTTCTTGGAATTGTCTGATTCCTTGCGGTGCAACGCGCGAACTAGGCTTCGCCTTGTCGCCAGTGCACCACGTCTAGCTTCGCCCATCGTGGCGGAGCGACGCGGCGAATGCTTCTGGCGCGCCGGCTTATCGATGTCATCACGCAAACACGTCGCTTTCCACGGTACTGCTGCGGCACGCCGTGAACGAAAGCGCATACGGCAGGACGCATGGGGAACCAGACGAAACGTGACGCGGCGATTCGCTACGCGATTTGCCCCCATTGCCGCAGCGAAGCACGGCATGGCGTGCGCACGTGTCCGGGGTGCGAAGCCGTGGTGACCTATGGGACGCCGCTTGTGCTCATCATTGTCACGCTGGTCGCCACCGCATGGCTGGGTTTCCACGCGCACCGGTTTTTCTACGACTCCTGGCCGGTGGTGTTGCTTCTTGCAGGCATTGCCGCCGGCGGCGTGTTGAGCCTGCTCTATGAAGCGTTCGATGAGCGCGTGGTTTTCCGGAAGAAACGTCGCCCCTGGTAGTGCCGGGGGCGTCCAGGTACAGCCCTGTACATGCACGAAAGCCCGGTGTCAGCACTGTCCCCGGCACACAAGTAATGCTAGAAACGGCCCCACCTAACATGGAACGGGGAAGGCATATGGCAGGTCGCTTTGCACGCAGCTGGAGCCTGATGAAGGCCAGCGCGGACGTGTTGCGTTCGGACAAGTCGCTGTTGATGTTCCCGCTGGCCTCCAGCATCTGCTGCCTGTTGGTGGCGGCCAGTTTCCTGGTGCCGATCATCGCGGCCATGGTGTCGGCCGGTGGCGTGGCGGACCAGGGCCACCGCATGAGTGCCGGCGGTTACGTGCTGCTGTTCCTGTTCTATCTCGCGCAGTACTTCGTGATCATCTTTTTCAACACGGCGCTCGCTGGCGCTGCGTTGGCCCGACTGCGCGGTGAGGAGGCCAGCTTTGGCGAAGGCATGGCGATTGCGCGTTCGCGCATCGTGAACATCTTCGGTTACGCACTGATTGCCGCCACCGTGGGTCTGGTGCTGCGTGCGCTGCAGGAACGCCTGGGCCTGATCGGTCGCCTGGTGGCCGGCTTCCTTGGCCTCGCATGGACGGTTGCCACGTTCCTGGTGGTGCCGGTGCTGGCGAGCCAGGACGTGGGCCCGACCGAAGCCATCTCGCGCAGCGTGGAATTGCTCAAGCGTACCTGGGGCGAGAACATCATCGGCAACGCCGGCATTGGCGTGGTGTTTGGCCTGTTGATGTTCGTCGCGATCGTGCTGGCGGCCGTGCTGATTGGCGGTGCGTTCGCCACGCAGTCGCTTACCGCCATCATCGCCGCCATCGTGATCGTGGTGATTGGCCTGACGCTGCTCGGCCTGATCCAGGCGTCGCTGCAGGGCATCTACGCCGCGGCGCTTTATCGCTACGCGGAAGAGGGCGAAGTGGGCCACGGCTTTGACCAGGCGATGCTGGAGCAGGCGTTCAGGCCGAAGAAGTGAGTCGCCTCGATCAACGCATGTAAAAAGAAGGGGCGCCGCGGCGCCCCTTTTTCTTGCTCACACGGAAAGCGTGCGTCCGCCATCCACGCGAATGATGTGTCCCGTCACGAACGGTGCGTCGCGCAGCAGCCAGAGCACGGCACCGGCGACATCTTCCGGTGAGCCCGCGCGCTGCAAGGGCGTGCGGGCCAGCATGGCTTGCTGGTCGTCGTAGGGTTTGCCGTCGCTCGGCCACATCACGGCGCCGGGGGCGACACCGTTGACGCGCACGTCGGGGCCGAGATCCAGCGCAAGCGAGCGCGTCATCGCTTCCAGCGCGGCTTTCGCCATGCAGTAGACCGGATGGTTCGCGAGCGGACGCTCCGCGTAGATATCCACCATGTTGACGATGGCGCCGCGCGCTTCGCGCAATGCGGGCGTCGCTGCCTGTGCGAGAAAAAACGGCGCCTGCGCATTGGATGCAAAGAGCTCGTTCCATTGCGCCAGCGTCGCGGTGCCTACCGGCGTGGGATAGAACGCCGAGGCGTTGTTGACCAGCGCGTCGAGGCGGCCGAAGCGAGAGAGCACGCGCTGGACCATGCCAGGCAGCGCATCCAGATCGGCCAGTTCGGCCTGCACGGCGAACGTGCTGCCGCTGCGTTGGCGTTCCAGCGATGCGGCGAGCAGCTCCGCGTCGGCGGCCGAATGGCGGTAGTGCAGGGCGAGGTCGTAGCCCGCCGCATGCAGCGTGCGTGCGATCACGGCTCCCACGCGTTTTCCGGCGCCGGTGATCAGGGCAACGGGACGCTCGTGACGTGCATTCATGCGTGGGCTCCTGCGTGACGCGACCAGGCGGGGAGCTTGCCCCAAAGCATGCGTGGCGTCACGTCGATGACACCGGTTCCGTGGAAGGTTCCATCGCGGTCTCTGTCGCGAACGATGTGCTGAACATGGCGATGGCGGTGCGCGCTACTTGTCCGGTGTCGTAGTACGCGTAGCTGCCCACGCCCACGGCGCCCACCACCGGCATCCAGCGCGAGATGCCGCTGCCCACGGCGCGCTGGGTCACCTTGATGCCAATGGTCTTGGCCACGCGTTCGATCACGGAGTACGTGACACGGCGAAAGATCAGGCGATCACCCACGCGCACCACCAGATCGCGAAACGCCTGCGCGGCCGTGTGGCGGAACAGGCACCACAGCATCTGTTCGCGGCCCAGTTCCGAATGCTGGCCGTAGGCGGCGGCGATGTCGCTGACCATTTGCGCCTGGATCTTCCAGATCGCGATGACCTCGGGCAGCACGGTGAGCCAGCCCAGCGGACCAGGCGGCAGCGCCAGCGATCCGGCGGTGAGGGCGGCGCGTTGCTGGGCCCGCGTGGCGAGGCGGCGGGCTTCCTTCTCGGGCTCACGCGCGCCAGGCACGTGGCTGTCCGGGATCTGGCTTACGAAATCCAGGATGGCCTGGGTCACGCGGCCGTGGTCGGCAATAACGGCCGGAAGCTTATCGGGGGATGGGGACATGGGCCGGGCTCGGTGGAGCGGCCGAGGCCGCGCGACACCCCAGTCTAGGCTGCCTGGGTGAAATCCTGCTGAGCCCGAAGGCTGGGCGGCACCTGAACGCAGGAACTTGCCCGGGCGGGCATGACTTCTGGGGCAGGCGCCCGGTCGTCTAGAATGGCAATGTTATAACGTATCGAAAACAACAACGTCACCGCCCCTTCCGGAAACCCGATGAAACGTACCTTGCTTGCCGTGAGTCTTGCCGTTGCCTTTGGCGCCGTCCCCGCCGCCTACGCCCAGACCAGCCCGACCCCGGACACCAGCACTGTGGCCTCGCCGGGCACTACCGACGGCACCGATGCCGGCAAGACCAGCGCCACCCGCAACCAACCCTCGAAGGTGAAGCAGCTGGGCGCCATCGACGTGAATGCGGCGCTGGACCAAGCCCGCAATTCGCTGTCGCCGGACACCGGCAGCAGCCAGTACGTGATCGACCAGAAGGCCATCCAGCAGCTGCCGCTGGGCGATTCCACGCCGCTGAACCAGGTGATCCTGCAGGCGCCGGGCGTAGTGCAGGATTCCTACGGCGGCCTGCACGTGCGCGGCGACCACGCGAACCTGCAGTACCGCATCAATGGCGTCATCATTCCCGAATCGATCTCTGGCTTCGGCCAGACGCTGGACGCGCGCACCATCCAGAGCGTGAAGCTGCTCGATGGCGCGTTGCCCGCGCAATACGGCTTGCGCACGGCGGCCGTGGTGGATATCGACACCAAGAGTGGCCACGACCTGGGCAACGGCGGCAGCGTTGGCATCACCGGCGGTTCGTTCGGTACGTTGAACCCGAATGCCTCGCTGTGGGGCAGCAATGACCGCTGGAGCTGGTTCGTTACGGCCAACTATCTGGAGAACGACGTCGGCATCGAGAACCCGACGGCGAGCCGCACGCCCATCCATGACCACACCAACCAGGTGAAGGGCTTTGGCGACATCTCGTACCTGATCGACGACAACACGCGCATCAGCTTCATGTTCGGCGCGACCAACAATCGCTTTGAGATTCCCAATAATCCGAACCAGACGCCGCAATTCGGTTACCTGGACACGGTCGACTTCAACTCCGCCAACCTCAACGAACGCCAGCAGGAACAGACGCGTTTCGGCGTGCTCTCGTTGCAGGGCAAGTGGGGCAAGACCGATTACCAGATCTCGGCGGGTCAGCGTTATACCCACGTGGGCTTCGATCCGGACGAGATCGGCGACCTGATGTTCAACGGCGTGGCCTCCACCATCAATCGCACCAACCGTGCCGACACGCTGCAGGCGGATTTCTCCACGCCGCTGGGCGACAGCCACACGCTGCGCTACGGCATCTACGGTGAATTCGAGCGCGGCAACATCAGCAACAACTCGCTCACCTTCCCGGCCAACCCGGATGGCTCGCAGGCCAGCACCACGCCAATCGCCATCTACGACGCCACCAATCTGCTTGCGCGCACGTATTCGGCGTACTTGCAGGATGAGTGGAGCATCGGCGACAAGTGGACGGTGAACTACGGCGTGCGCGGCGACCGCTACGAGCTGTTCCGCACCGAAAGCCAGCTGAGCCCGCGCCTGGGCCTTGTCTACCAAGCCACCGACAGTACGACGGTGCATGCGGGCTATTCGCGCTACTTCACGCCGCCGGCGACCGAAGTGATCGACGACAGCAACATCGCCCGCTTCAACGGCACCACCAACCAGTTGCCCAGCGGCGGCAACAACCTGCCGCTGTCGGAACGCTCCAACTACTACGACCTGGGCATCCAGCAGCAGTTCGGTTCCACCTTCACCGTGGGTGTGGACGCGTATTACCGCCAGGTCAGCCGTCTGCAGGACGAAGGCCAGTTTGGCGCGGCGCTGATCTACTCCAACTTCAACTACGAGTTCGGTCGCATCCGCGGCGTGGAACTGACGGCGAACTACGACAACGGTCCGGTCTCCGCGTATTTCAACGCGGCGTACAACCGTGCCATGGGCAAGCGCGTCATCACCGGCCAGTACAACTTCAGTCCGGACGACCTGGCGTACATCTACGACAACTACATCCATCTCGATCACGACCAGAAGCTGACCTCGTCGGGCGGCATCACCTATTCGTTCACCAACACCACGCGAGTCGGCGCCGATTACATCTTCGGCAGTGGCCTGCGCAAGGATGGCCTGGTGCCGAACGGTGAGTCGCTGCCGTACTACTTCCAGCTCAACCTCAATGTGGCGCACGACTTCACCTTCGACAGCATAGGCACGGTGAAGACGCAGCTGGCGCTGATCAACGCACTCGACCGCACGTACGAGCTGCGCGATGGCACCGGCATCGGCGTGGGCGCGCCCCAGTTCGGTCCGCGTCGCGGCATATACCTGAGCCTGCAGAAGGACTTCAGTTTCTAAGTCAGCTGGGCCGATGTCCCCGCCATGGCCGGTCTCCCCCTCACGAGGCTATGGCGGGGCATGGGTTAAACTTCGCGCGTTTCCCCGCAGGCAACGTGCATGTCTTCCCGACTCCCCGATCCCGGCGCCGACGAGCGCGCCCATTCCGACCGACTGCTGACGCGCCTGCGCGAAGAAATCGCCGCGCACGGCCCCATGCCGTTCTCGCAGTACATGGAGCGCTGCCTCTATGCGCCGGGCCTGGGTTACTACAGCGCCGGCAAGACCAAGTTCGGCGAAGCGGGCGATTTCATCACTGCACCCGAATTGGGTGATCTGTTCGCGCGCTGCGTGGTGAACGCCACGTATCCGGTCATCGAGATGCTTGGCGAGTCCGCCGACTTCCTGGAACTCGGCGGCGGCAGCGGCGCGTTCGCCGAAGCCGCGCTCAAGGCGTTCGCCGCGAACGGCACGGTGCCGCGTCGTTATTACATTCTCGAACCCAGCGCCGACCTGCGCGAACGTCAACGCGACCGGCTGGCGGCGGCGCTACCGTCCGAGTTGTTCGCCCATGTGCTTTGGCTGGATCGTCCGCCGGAACAGGACTGGCAAGGCGTGCTGTTCGCCAATGAAGTGATCGATGCCTTGCCGACCACGCGCTTCGTGATGCGCGATGGCGAGGTGTACGAAGAGCACGTCGCGCTCGATGGCGAAGGTCGCCTGATGCGGGTGGATCGCCCCGCCGATGCGCTGGTGTCGGGCGCCGTGCGTCACGTGGAGCGCGACCTCGAGGCGGAATTTCCCGACGGCTACCGCTCGGAAATCCTTCCGCAGTTGCCGTACTGGATCCAGGCCATCGCGGGTTCGCTTACGGCCGGCCTGATGATGTTCATCGATTACGGCTACGTGCGTCGTGAGTATTACCTGCCCGAGCGCAACGACGGCACGCTGCGTGCGTACTATCGCCATCGCTCGCACAACGATCCGCTGTATTTCCCCGGACTCAACGACCTGACTGCGTCGGTGGATTTCACCGCGCTGGCCGAGGCCGGCAACGTGGCCGGATTTGGCGTGGCCGGTTATATGCCGCAGGCGCAATTCCTCCTCGGCAGCGGCTTGCAAGATATTTTCACCGCGTCCTACGAATCCGCCGCGGACGAAGCCACGCGTTACGACCTGGCCCAGCAGGTGAAGAAGCTGACCTTGCCCGACCAGATGGGCGAGCGCTTCCAGGTGATGCTGTTTGCACGCGGCATGGAGGTGCTTCCGCTACCGGCGGATGTTCTGGAAGCGGATCGGGGCGATCGGCTCTGAGCTAGCGCGGTGGGCTGAAACGCAACGCCCGCGTCATGGACGCGGGCGTTGACGGTTTCACTGAGCGGCGGGAGCGGCGACTGGCGCAGGTTCCGGCGCGGGCTGCACCGGCTTGCTGTCGTCCGGCCGTTTCACCAGCTGCCCATGCTTGAACAGATTGGCGGCCACCTGGTAGTACGCGGTGGCATCGTCCACCTGGCCCTGCTCGACCGGCGTGTTGGGCACGGCGTCGCCGTTGTCGAAGTTCGGCTTGACCTGCTCCAGCTTGCGCTGCGGTTCGAGCACGGTGAGCACGTCGCTGTGCAGATAACCGAGCTTTTCGTAGGTGGCCGGGAAGGCGCGCTCGCGGCCCGGTTCGAGCTGGAAGATGTCGGCGCCGAAGAAGCGGCTGCGGTAGCTGAAGTTCAGCAGGCCCATCACCGTGGGGATGATGTCCACCTGAGCCATCTGCCGCGACACGCGCTGCGGCGGGATGTGCTTGGGCGAGTAGATCCACAGCGGAATGTGGTAGCGATTGATCGGCACGCTGCTTCGGCCCGCGCTGGAAGCGCAGTGGTCGGCGGTGATCACGAACACCGTGTCGTCGAAGTACGGCTTGTCCTTCGCGCGCTTGATGAAGTCGGCGATCGACCAATCCGTATACGCCACGGCCGCCTCGCGCGTACCGTTCTTCTGCGGCACGCGGTTGGCCGGCACGGTGAACGGCCGGTGGTTGGAGGTGGTCATGATGTGCAGGAAGAACGGCTTGCCCTGCGCATGCGCCTCGTCCATCTGCTTGAGTGCCAGCGTGTAGAGGTCTTCGTCGGCCACGCCCCACACGTTTTCGTGGTGGATGGTCTCGCCCTTGCCGATATCGTTGCGGTCCACCGCGCGATAGCCGTTGTGCGCGAAGAAGTAGTTCATGTTGTCGAAGTAGCCGTAGCCACCATAGACAAAGTCGGACTGGTAGCCGCGGTCGTTGAACACGTTTGCGGCGGAGAACAGGTTCTCGTTGTTGTGCGCCTTCACGATGGAGTCGCCAGGCGTGGGCGGCACCGACAACGACAGCGCTTCCAGGCCGCGCACCGTGCGCGTGCCGTTGGCGTAGAGGTTGTCGAAGAACATGCTCTGGTTGGTCAGCGCATCGAGGTTGGGCGTGATGTTGCCGCGCTTGTTGTTGCTGAACTCCGAGAGGAAATCCGCCGAGAGGCTTTCCACGCTGATCAGCACCACGTTGAGGTGCTTCTCCGGACCCGCATGGCGAATCTCGCGGGTCAGGTCGTGCGGATCGTCGCTGACATAGGTGGCCTCGGGCGTCTTCACCAGCTCGCGCACGCGCTTGAACGCCACGTCGTCGGGCAGGGTGCGGTAGAAGCGCGAGTAGTCCAGGTGGCTGCTGCGGAACGCGGCGAAGAATTCGAACACGCCGTTGCCGGAGAGCTCGTTCACGTAGGCGTTGTCGGTGCGATCCTTGAGGGTGCCCTTGATGCCGACGGCCAGCACCACGGTGACCAGCAGCCATACCAGCACCACCTTGCTGCGCTGGAGGAAGGTGGTGCCGCCGTCGCGCGCCTGCAGGCCGCCGCGGCTCAGCCAAACCACGACCAGCGTGGCGATGGCGAGCAGGCTGATCCAGGTACCCAGCGGGTACGACTCGCGGATGTTGCCGATCACTTCGGTGGTGTAGACCAGGTAATCGACCGCAATGAAGTTGAAGCGCGTGCCGAATTCACCCCAGAACACCAGCTCCGAAGCGGCGATGAACAGCAGCCCGAACAGCGTCACGGCGCCACCCACGTATAGCGCCCATTGCCCGGCGCGCGATACGTAGAGCCGCTTCGGTACCAGCCACAGGTACAGCAGCAGGAGCCAGCCGAGGAAGACGAACGTAATCAGGTCGTAGCTCAGGCCGACGCCGAACGCGTAGGCCCAGTACAACGGGTTGTGCGGCACGCCGCTGCCGGCCATGAAGAGCAGCACGATGCGCGTGAGTGCGCCAATCAGTACATAGCTGATGGCAAGCCACCACAGCGGGCGAAACCGCTGGCGCAGCGGCGAGGTCGTTTGATAGGCAGTCGGCACGGAAGGCTCCGGTAAAGCTGAAAACGAAGGCCTGGCCGTGGAGTGGGCGGGCTGGAGAGCGACCGCATTCATTCACGGCCCCACCGACTGGCACTAAACGGACAGATTTCTAGCCGGTTACCTTACTTCGGATTGGCTTTCATTTGGCTTTGCTTGGACGCTTTCAGTTCGCGTCGGGCCGCAGTGAGGCAATGGCGGCGACGCGGGCCGCCGTCATGGCGTCGCCAATGGCCGGACCCTGCAGGCCCTGCGCCACGAAGGGTTCGGAACGCACGGCCGCCGCGGCGTCGCGTGCGCGCTGGAGATAACCCGCCTGCGGATAGGCATCGTCCTGGTGGCCCAGGCGGCCGCGCTTGTCCGCCTCGCACGCAGCGAGGAACAGCGACAGGCGTTCGGGCCGGCGCAGCGCATCCAGCCAGGTGAGCAGGCGCAACACCGTCGAGGGCTTCAGTTCGAAGGCGCGATGCACGTTGAGATGCTCGCGGCACACCAGCTCCGCAAGCGTGGCATGTTCGGTCGGCACCCGCAGGCGCGCCACGAGGCGTTGCAGCGGGGCCACGCCAGCGTGCTCGTGGCCAATGTGGCGTGGCAGTGCATCGACCGGCGTGAGCGCCTTGCCAAGATCGTGCGTGAGCGCGCAGAAACCCACGATGTCGTTGCCCGGTGCGATGCGTGCGGCCATGTCGAGCACCATTTCCACATGTACGCCGGTATCGACTTCCGGATGGAATTCGGCGCGCTGCGGCACGCCGTACAGCGCATCCACTTCGGGAAACAGCACCGCGAGCGCACCTGATTCACGCAGCACGCGCAGGAAGGCCGAGGGCTGCGCTTCGCCCAGCGCCTTTCGCGTTTCCTGCCACACGCGTTCGGGCACGAGGTGATCCACTTCGCCATCGCGCACCATCTGCTGCATCAGCGCCATGGTGTCCGGCGCCACGGTGAAGCCCAGTGGCGCAAAGCGCGCGGCGAAACGCGCCACGCGCAGCAGTCGCACGGGATCTTCCGCGAAGGCGGGTGATACATGCCGCAGCAGGCGTTGTTCCAGGTCGCGCGCACCGTTGAACGGATCGACCAGATGACCGTCTTCGGCCTCGGCCATCGCGTTGATGGTGAGGTCGCGCCGTGCCAGATCCTCTTCCAGCGTCACCGACGGATCGGCATGGAAGGCGAAGCCGTGATAGCCATGGCCCGTCTTGCGCTCGGTGCGCGCGAGTGCGTATTCCTCGTTGGTCTTCGGATGCAGGAATACCGGGAAATCCTTGCCGACCGGGCGGTAGCCCTGTTCCAGCATGTCCTCGGGACGCGCGCCGACCACCACGTGATCGTGGTCGGTTACCGGCCGGGCCAGCAGTTTGTCGCGGACGGCGCCGCCGACGAGATAGATGCGCATGCGGCCCATTCTGCCACGTGATGCAAAGGTGCCGACGCCGTGGGATGCGCGATCAACGTCCCGTAGAGCGTGCGTGATCCAGTCGCCGCTGGCGCGGAAGCACGTTCAATAGCACCGGCAGCCATGCAGCGAGGGGTTGCGGCGTGATGCCGAGCGCCGCATAGCCGTCCACCTTGCCCACCGAATCGGTGCGCAGCGAACGGAAGTTGTCGAGCGAGAACGGCTTGCCCGGCAGCAGCTGCGCCACTTGTGCCTGCAGGCGGCCAAGGCTGTCCGGCAGCGGAATGACGGGCGTGCGCACACCGATGGTGGTTCGAATCATCTGCACGATCTCGCCCAGCGTGAACACGTCGGGACCATACAGCTCGAAGCTGCGGTCGACACCCAGCGTGTCGTCGCCGATGCAGCGGGCCATCGCTTCGGCGACGTCGCCCACCCAGGTCGGCGCCATCCGCGCGGAAGCACGCGCCAAGGGCAGCGCCGGCATCTGGCGCAGAAGGCCGGCGAAGCGTGCCACCAGGCCGCCATCCGTGCCGAACATCGGGCTGGGCTGGTAGATGGTCCAGTCCAGGGACGAGTTGCGTACTGCTGCCTCCGCCTCGCCCTTGGTCTTGAGGTACTGCGACAGGCCCTGGCCGGCCTTCAGCGCGCTCATGTGATGCAGGCGCGACACGTTCGCCGCCTGGCAGGCGCCGAGCACGCGCTGCGTGAGTTCCACGTGTGCGTGGTGGAAGGTCTGCTCGCCGAAGGCGTTGAGGATGCCGACGAGGTTGATCACCGCGTCCGCGCCCTCGAACTGGCGACGCAGCGCGTTGGCGTCGTAGACATCCACGCTGCGGATGCGCACGCCGGGCAGCACGCCAAGCGCGCGCCGCTGTTCGCGATTGCGCGAGAGCAGCAGGACGCGATGGCCATCCTTGACCAGTCGCGGCAGCAGGTTCGATCCGACAAAACCGCTGCCGCCGAGCACGACCAACTGTTTGGCTTTCAATGTCACTGGCTGATTCCGCCTCAATGGGTGCCGCTGCTGCTCGCCGCGGCGGGAGGTGCCATGCTGCTGGCGGGTGCAGCCGAACCTGCTTGCGCAGGCGCAGGTGGTGCAACCACCGGGCAGGTCACCAGCTTACGCTCACTGCGGCTGTCCGGCAGCGTGTAGGTCTGGCCAATTGGCGTGAGGCGCTGCGACAGCGTCACGGCGTTGCCGTGCTGGCGCCAGTCGTAGATCACCGCGAAGGACATCACGCGCGCCACGTATTCGCGCGTTTCCTTGAACGGAATGGTGGCGATGAACAGATCCGGCGGCAGCGAGCTGCGCGCCTCCAGCCATTGGTCCACCTTGCCCGGGCCGGCGTTGTACGCCGCGCTGGCCAGCCATGGCGCACCGTTGAAGCGGCCCGCCATCTGCGCGAGGTAGCGCGTGCCGAGGATGATGTTGGTGATGGGATCGTAGAGCGAGTCGCCGCCTGTCCACGTCACGCCATTGCGTTTGGCCACCAGCTCCGCCGTCGATGGCAACAACTGCATGAGGCCACGCGCGTCGGCGCCCGAGCGGGCATCGGCCATCCATGCGCTTTCCGCGCGAAGAATGGCGTAGGCCCACGACGGATCGATGCCCGCCTGTTCCGCCTGCGGCACCAGGCCGTCCTGGCTGGCGAGCGGGAAGCGCTGCTCGTAGTAGCGCAACGCATCGCCCGTGTTGAAGGTGAACACGGCGCGGTCGTACCAGCCGCGGCGATAGGCAAGATCCACGGCCTGCTTCAGTGTGTCTGCATCGGCGCCGTCGAGCGCCTGCGTCCACTCGCGACGCGCCTGCTTCGGCAGGCCCACGGCGTAGAGCTCGAACGCGCGCAGCAAGCCCTGGTTGGCGAGCAAGGCGCGCTCGCGCTGCGCATTGCCTTTCAGGTCCGTCTGGCAGATGCCGTAAGGCGCGTTGATGCGATCGGCCGCGAGGAAGCCGAAGAACGTCGGCTCCGTGGCCAAACCGGTGAGCACGCGTTGTGATTCAGCCGCGCGATTGGTGGCGGCGAGTGCGCGCGCGCGGAACCAGCGCCATTCGCCGTCCTGCTGCTGCGTGGCGGGCATCGCATCGATGGCCGCGAGCACCGCGTTCCAGTCCTGCTGCGCCAGCGCGGCGCGTACACGCCATTCGCGGCTCGTGTCCGTTTGCACCGAGGCCGGCAACGCGATGAGGCGCGACAGTGCATCGGCGTCGTAGTCGGTGGCATGGAACAGCGCGAGCGCATACATCACGCGATTGCGCTGGTCGGGCGTGAAGGCGAAGCGGCCCTGCAGCTTTTGCCAGGCGACGTCGGCGGTAACCGACTGGCGGCGCGCAAGACGTTCCAGCGCGAGCGTGGCCGCCTGTCGGTTGCGCGGCGAATCGGGCCATTGATTGGCGGCCACCACGGCCGCGCCCGGGTCGCTCAGGGCGGAGGCGATGCGTCGCGCGGACTCCGCCTGCTCAGCCGGCAGCCAGCCGGCGATGGCGTTGATGGTGCCCGGCTGCACGGCATCCGCGGCGCGGTCGATGCGATCCCATAGACGAGCTTCGGTGAGCAGCCCCTGGTCGTGCGCCGCGCTCAACACGGGATCGCAGGCGCTCGGCAGTTTGGGCTTGCTCCACAGCGCAGCGATGTCGCGATCGAAGTCGAGCTGCGCGCCCTTGCTCAACTGCGCCTGCAGCGCATTGCATGTCAGCGCATCGCCGAGGCCCGGCTGATACATCGCGAGAAAATTGTCCCAGTCCTGCCGGCGTGCGAGCTCGGTGAGGAAATCGCGGCGCAGGTCGCTGGCAGTGAGCAGTGCGGGATAACGCTTGAGGTAATCCTCCACCTGCGGGCGCTGGATCTGGCGAATGTCGTGCGTGAGCGAGGCCGCTTCCAGATACGGATAGAGCGGATAATCCTGCAACCCGCTGGCCGCCGTGCGCCAAGCGTCGCCACCCTGCTGGGCTGCGGCGTAGGCTTGCTTGAACGCCGTGCGTTGCGCTTCCGTGGGCTCGGCGGCCGAAGCCGCGCCGACCAGCCACAGGCCGGCCACCATGATGAGCAGGCGACGGGCGACGCGCCGCGGTGCTGCGTGCAGGGACATGACTACTCCTTGTGCCAAGACTCCCGCCGTGATGATCGCCGTTCCGCAGGGGCGGCGCGTGGCGCGGGACACGGAAGCATGGCCAACGCCCGCTGAGCGCGACGTGAAACCACGGGCAGGTATCACCCGCACATGGCGAAGGCTTAGCGCCTGTTAGAATTCGCCACCCACGAGGCGCCGCGTCCGGCGCATACCAGGAAGTGCATGTCGCCCCCGTCCTCGCCGTCATCCCGTGTTGCACCGTTGGCATGGCTGATCCTCGTCGTGGCCATGGTGTCCGGCGCGGTCTGGTGGTGGCGGATCGGGCGTCCGGTGGATCTGCCGGATGCACCGACGGCGCGCATTGCCTGCGTGTCCTACGCGCCGTTCCGCAAGCCGGGTGAAACGCCGCTCGATCTCAACGCCTTCGTCAGCCCCGAGCGCATCGATGCGGATCTGAAAGCCTTGTCCGAGCGCTTCGATTGCGTGCGCACCTACTCGCAGGGTTTCGGCTTGAACGCGGTGCCGGAAATCGCCCAGAAATACGGCATGAAGGTGCTGATGGGCATCTGGCTCGGCCGCGATGCCAAGCTCAACGATCGCGAAGTAAGCATGGGCATCGCCACGGCCAAGGCACATCCGGAAGTGATCCGCGGCGTGATCGTGGGCAACGAAGTGCTGCTGCGCGGCGAGCAATCGCCCGTGGCGCTGGCCGGCTACATCAAGCAGGTGCACGACGCGCTGCACGACACACACGTGCCGGTGACCTATGCCGACGTGTGGGAATTCTGGCTGCGCTATCCGCAGATGGCGAACGTGATCGACTACATCACCATCCACATTCTTCCGTACTGGGAAGACGAGCCGGTACCGCCGGAGGACGCGCTCCAGCACGTGGCGGATGTCTATGCGCACATGAAGGCACGCTTCCCTGGACGCGCGGTGATGATCGGCGAAACCGGCTGGCCCAGCGAAGGCCGCCCGCGCCGGCAGGCGAGCGCGAGCCTGGTGAATGAGGCCCGCTATCTGCGCGATTTCCTGCGCTATGCAGGCAGCGTGGACATGCCCTACAACGTGATCGAAGCCTTCGACCAGCCGTGGAAGCGCGAGCAGGAAGGCACGGTCGGCGGTTATTGGGGCATCTTCGATGTCAATGCGAAGCCTAAGTTCGGCATGCAGGGGCCGGTGGTCGAAGAGCCGAACTGGATCGTCGGCTGGTACGCGGGCGCGGCGGGCGCCGTTCTGTTCCTGCTGACGGGCGTGTGGCGCCGCGGCCTGCGCAATGTGCGCAGTCGCGTGGCGTTGATCCTTGCGGGTTTCGCCGCGGCCACGTCCATCGCATGGCAGGGTCGTCGCATGATCTACGACTGCCGCAATCAGCTGGAGTGGGTGTTCTCGGGCCTGCTCTGCGTGCTGTCGTTGCTCACGGCGATTTATCTGGCCCGGCGCATCGCGGCACGGCTGGCAGGCGCGTCCATCCCGTTGCCGGACCGCCGCTGGCGTTTCGGATGGATGTTTGGCCTGGCGTTCTATGGCCTGTTGCTGGTGTTCGACGGACGCTACCGCGATTTCCCGCTCGGCCTGTTCTGGCCGCCTGCGGTGGGTTTCCTCATCGCCGCGCTGATGGAATCGGCGGGCAACTGCGTGGTGCCCATCATCGAAGAGCGTTTCATGGCCTGCCTGCTGCCGCTGCTCGCTGCCGTGGTGGTGGCGCAGGAGATCGGGCTCAATCCGTCGACGTGGCTATGGCTGGCCGTGAACCTGGCGAGCGCCGGCGCCGTGATGATTGAGTGGCGCCGTGCCGGACGACTGCAGTCGCACCAGGCGCAGGCAGCCCACCAGTAGCGCGAGCGCGCCAGGCGCAAAACAGTAGAGCACCACGGCGACCATGCCGGTCGCCGCGGAAAGCCACGCAGTGAATGGCTTCTTCCAGAACAGCGCCAGCGCTGCGGCTGCCAGCGCTACCCAACCGTAGATGCCCATCTGGTAGCTGTAGCTGGCAGTGAGCTGCATGCGTGCAAGCACGAAGCCCATCACGGTGGCGTGCCGCACATCGCAGGTGAACGAGCGGCCGGTATCGCACAGGTGCGCGACGTCGGACGACTCGACCAGGCCATAGCGCAGCGCATACGCGCTCGCGCCGATCAGGATCAGCGTCAACCAGGGCAGGGTCAGGCGTAGAACAGATTTCATTTGCGCATCCGGTGCGAGCGTGGGGCGATATGGCTGGGCAGGCGAATCTCGGCCGCTATCGGCAAATGGTCGGAGAATGCCTGCGGAAGCGCCCACACCTTGTCGAGCTGGATTTTCTCGGAGGTGAGAATGTGGTCCAGCGCACGGCGCGGCTTCCAGCTGGGAAAGGTCGGCGTGGACTGGTCCGGCGGCACGAGGCTGGACTTGGCGAAGAGATGCTTCATCTCCGCGCTGCGCACGTCGGTGTTGAGATCGCCCATCAGCACCGCGTGTGGATAGTCCTGCAGCACTTCGGCGATGAAACCCAATTGCTTCGCACGCGCGGGCGCGCTGAGCGAGAGATGGGCAATCATCACGGCCAGCGCATCGGCGCCCTCACCGAAACGCGCCAATAACGCACCGCGGCCGGGAATGCGGCTGGGCAGCGGGTAATCGAGCACGCTGCTCGGTTCCAGGCGACTGATCAGGCCGTTGGCGGAATGCGCGAGTCGCGCCATCGGCCGATTTGGCTGATGACTCCAGAACGGCATGCCCGCGGCTTCGGCGAGGTAGCGCGTCTGGTTGAGAAAACCCGAGCGCAGGCTGCCGGCGTCGGCTTCCTGCAGGCCGATCACGTCGAACTGCGGCAGCACTTCGGCGAGGCGGTCGAGATTGTCCAGCTTGCTGCGCCCCGGCAGCACGGCGTTGATGCTGCGCGTGACGTATTCGCTGTAGCGCTGCACGCTGGCGCCCGCCAGGATGTTGCAGCTCAACAGGCGCAGGCGGCGTTCTTGAGCCGGGGCGGGAGTGGGTTCGGCGCGATTCATCGGGCGGGCAGAGTAGTCGCAAAAGGGTGATCGCCGCCATCGTGGCGGCGATCAGACTGGAGACAGACCCTGAGAATGCCCGGTCGGTTGTGAACGCGGGGAAAGTTCCCGCGTTCCGAAGGGCTTACTTGGCGCCGGCGAGGTCGCGCTTGGCCAGCCATTGAGCGACGGCGGAGAGCTCGTCCAGGGTCTTCACATTGGCCGTGCGGTACTTGCCGTCGATGACGAGGGTGGGCGTGCCGTCCACCTGCCACTGCTTCACCAGCTCGGCATCCTTGCGGATCTGCTGGGTCACTTCGTCAGAGCTGGCGATGCGCATGAACTCGTCGCGCTTCACGCCGTGCATGGCGTAGAAATCGGCCAGCTCATCCAGGTTGGAGATCGGATAGTGCTCGTCGAACTTGGCGTGAAACAGCGCCAGGTGCGTCTGATCGAGCACACCGAGCTTCTTGGCGGCGTAATAGGCACGGGCAAACGGCAGCCACTGGTCGCTGAAGACGGCCGGCATCAGCTTGAAGGTCACGCCCGCCGGCAGCTGCTTGCGCATCTGGTCGGCGATGGGCGCGAAATGCGCGCAATGGATGCAGCCGTAGGAGAACACTTCGACCACTTCCACCTTGCCCTCGTTGCTGAGGCGGTGGGCGGGGGCCGGGAGCGTCACGTACTCGGCACCGTCGGTGTAGGGCGCGGCTTCGCCGGAGCCGGCGGCGGTGCACGCGGTCGCCAGCAGCAGGCCGGCGATCAGGCCGATCGCGCGCAGGGGAGCAAAACGCTTGAACATGGGGCGGTACTCTTGGGGTGGCGTGGGATGGGTGTCGACGAGCGCGGCTTACTTGCCGGCCGCTTCCTTGGACACCAGCCACTTGGCGAGTTCCACTGCCTGCTCGTAACCGCCGGCCGAACGCGCGGTGAAACGGTACTTGCCGTCGACCACGATGGTCGGGGTTTCTTCCACGCCGTAGGCCTTCAGCATTTCATCCGCGCGCTTGACCTTGGTGTTGATGGCGAAGGAGTTGGCGACAGCCGCGAATTCCTTCGGATCGGCGCCGAACTTGGCATACACCTTGGCAGCATCGTCGATGGTGGGCAGTGCCGAGGCGGGCTTGAGGCCCGAGCCCTGCATGGCGCTGAGTTCCTGCGACTTCCACACGGCGTCGTACATTGCGTCGTTGGCCTTGTCGGCCACGCCCAGGGCCTGCGCGGTGAGGAACGCGCGCTGCAGCATCGGCCAGTTTTCCTGCGGCATGAACGACGCCGGCAGGTAAGCCACCACGGCATTGGCGGGCAGTTCCTGCACCAGCTTGTTCATGGTGGGATGGAACTGGTTGCACGCCGGGCAGCCGTACGAAAACACTTCGGCCACTTCGATCTTGTCGGTGTTGCTCACCTTGGCCTGCACCGGCTCGATGCGGAAATAGTGCTTGCCTTCCACCCACTTGCCGTCGTCCACGAACGGCGTGGCCGGTGCGGTGGGAGCTGCCGATGCCTGTGCGGTCGTGCTGGCCGCTGCCGGAGCCGCTGTGCTGGCAGCGGCAGGCGTTGCAGCGGTGGCGGGCGCGGCGGGCTGTGCCGCCGGCGCGGTGGCGGCCGGTGCCGGCGTTGGCTGTGGCGCCTGGCTGGCGTTGTCGTTGTTGTTGCTGCACGCGGCGAGCGCGAGCAGGGCGGTGCACAGGAACGACAGACGCTTCAGCATGGTGATCCTCAAATACTTTTACTTGGCTTGGAACGCACACGCCGGCCAACGGCCGGCGTGTCGAAGACGTTTACTTGGCGGCGGAAGCGCCTGCGCCTTCGGCGGCATGCAGGCCTTCGACGTAGCTGGCGACGGCGGCGATGTCCTTTTCGTCCAGCTTCTTGGCGATGCCCGGCATGATCTGCGAGTGCGGGCCTTCGCCCCACACGGTGCCGTCGTGCCAGGACTTCAGCGTGGCCTCGATGTACTGCGCATGCTGACTGGTGAGCTGCGGGTACATGGCGCCCGGGTTGCCGCGGCCATCGATGCTGTGGCACGCCATGCAGGCCGGCACGCCCTTGGTGGTGTCGCCCTGGCGATAGAGCTGCTCGCCGCGCTCCACCAGCGCCTGATCGGCCACGCCCGGAAGCGAGGTCTTGCTGGCGAAGTAGGCGCCGATGTCATGCATGTCCTGCTCGGACAGCGGCGTGGCCATGCCGAGCATGATCGGATTCTGGCGGTGGCCCACCTTGAAGCTGTTGAGCTGATTGACGATGTACGCCTCGCTCTGGCCGGCAAGCTTCGGGTACTGCGGATCGGTGGAATTGCCGTCCATGCCGTGGCAGGCGCCGCATACGGCAGCTTTGCCCTGGCCGGCGGTGGCATCACCCGGCTTCACGGCAGCGGTGGCCTCGCCCGGCTTGGCCGGTTCGGCAGCAGCAGTGGCTGGTGCGGCAGCAGCGGCGGCGGGCTTGGCGGCGGTGGCCGCCGAGGCGGGATTCTTGGCTTCCTGCGCCAGGATTGCTCCGGAAGACAGCGCAAACACGAGGACTACGGCATAACGAACAACAGCGGGCCGAAAACCGGCAGGCCGAAAACTCATACACTTGTCTCCCGAAAAACTGCTATGGCTGCACGGTCCGCGCTGGCCAGCACGTCCGCAACTGGCAGAAACTACCGGATTATCTCTGCGCCACCTTAACCGGTCAAACCATGCCAAATCCATTGCAAGGAGCCCAGTTTGTACTGGCTGCTCACCGAATTTCTCAGCTTCCGACCGATGCCGGCGCGGAGGTGGCGTTTGCTGGTCGCTCCAATGCCGGCAAGTCGAGCGCGCTCAATACGTTGACCGCGCATCGCGGCCTGGCGCGCACCTCCAAGACACCGGGCCGCACGCAGCAAATGGTGGCGTTTTCGCTGCCTCCGCTGGCGCAGGAAGAAGGCCAGCCACCACTCGCGGCGAGGCTGATCGACCTTCCCGGTTACGGCTACGCCAAGGTGCCTGAAGCACTGCGCGAGCACTGGAAACAGGAAATCGATGCCTATCTGCATCAACGCCGCAGCCTGCGCGGCGTGGTGCTGATTTCCGATATTCGCCATCCGCTCAAGGACTTCGACCGGATGATGCTGGAGTTTTGCTTCGCCACGCACCTGCCTTGCCACGTGTTGCTGACCAAGGCGGACAAATTGTCGCGGAGCCAGGCTGCACAGGCGCTGGCGGCACTGCGCAAGGAATTGTCGGCCAGCGAGACGCAGGCCACGGCGCAGATTTTTTCCTCGCAGGCGCCGACCGGCGTGGAGGAAGCGCGTGAGAAGGTGATGACCCTGCTCAATACGCCGCGGGAATAAGTCGCGCGTCGGTAGACTGGCGCGCGGAAGAACTCAGCGCTTGTCTACCGACGCCATGAAGACGGCGCACAGTGCTTCCATGCCGGCGCGGTCTTCGTCGTCGAAGCGGGCGATCGACGGGCTGTCCACGTCCCACACGCCCAGCAGGCTGCCGTCGGCGCGCACCAGCGGCACCACGATTTCCGACTGCGACGCGGCATCGCAGGCGATGTGGCCATCGAATTCATTCACGTCGCGCACCACCTGCGTCTGGCGCGTTTGCGCGGCCGTGCCGCACACGCCGCGGCCCAGCGCGATGCGGATGCACGCGGGCTTGCCCTGGAACGGGCCCACCACCAGCTCGGTGCCGTCGTAGAGATAGAAGCCGGACCAGTTGAAATCGGGCAGGCTGTGATAGACCAGCGCCGCGAAATTCGCCGCGTTGGCGATCAGGTCCGGCTCGCCTTCCATCAGGCCGCGGGCCTGGCTGCACAGGTCTTCGTAGTGTTCGCGTTTGCTGGCGTAGGCCTGCGTCTTCACTTCATACATCGATCGAATCCTCTGGAGCCCGTGGATGGCCCTGGCGCGGATCGCCCTAGGGCCGCAAGCGGGCAGCCGCAAAGCACGTATTATGCGCCTGCGAGGTGCCATCGGCACGGGATCGCCGGGCACCACCAACAGGGGATGGCCTCATGTCGACACTGTTCATCGCAGGCACCGATACCGGTGTCGGTAAAACCCATGCCACGTGCACCCTGCTGCATCTGCTGCGTGCCCGCGGCAATCAGGTCTGCGGCATGAAGCCGGTGGCCAGCGGATGCGTGGAAACGCCCCAGGGCCTGCGCAACGATGATGCGCTGGCACTGCAGGCGGCCAGCAGTTCGCCCATGCCATACGAGTGGATCAACCCGGTGGCCCTGCGCGAACCACTGTCGCCGCATCTGGCGGCGGCGCACGAAGGCGTGGAGATTCGCCTCGCGCCGCTTTACGAAGCATTCGAGCGCCTGCGCGGCATGCACGATGACGTGCTGGTGGAAGGCGTCGGCGGCTGGCTGGTGCCCTTGTCGCGCAGCCTGCTCGCATCGGACATCGCGCGGCAATGGCAGCTGCCGGTGATCCTGGTGGTGGGCCTGCGGCTGGGGTGCATCAACCATGCGCTGCTTTCCGCGCGAGCCATCGCCACGGACGGTTGCCGGCTGGTGGGGTGGATCGGCAATCGCATCGATCCGCACATGGACGCCGTGGACGAGAACATCGAAACCCTGCGCCATCAGCTGCCCGCGCCCTGCCTGGGCATTCTTCCGCACGGCATTCCGCCGCAGGAAGCCGCCGCGCATCTGGATCTCACGCTGGTCTTGGAATGATGTTCACGCGACGCGTGGTTGGATACAGGCGTCGACACCGCAGGAGGCACGCATGGCCACTCGCAGCCACTACTACCTTTCCGTCGCCGACCTTGCGCACGCCCGCGGGCCGGTGCCTTCGCTGAGTTACGACGGGGCGGGGCCCAACGACCTCGCTGCTGCGGTGCAAAACGCCATGCGCAGCACCGAGCTGTTCGAGCGCTGGCGCGCCATGCAGGACGAACCGGACGACGTGGATCCGTCGCTGGGCGTGGTCGATCCGCAAGCCACGGCCAGCGCGCGGGTCAGCGATCTGCGCACGGACATGGACCTCATCACCGACCTGCCCATGCGCATCGTGCGGCACCGCCTCAACCTGCTGATCGGCAACAGCTGGCAATTGCGCGACATGCAGCAGGCTTGATCGCCCACCCTGCGGCGCGAACCTGCGAGCCGCCCATGCTGCGGTTGCGCAAGTGCCATCGTGCGCTGGCACGCGTGTTCCAGTACTTCCAGCCCTTGGCACCCGTGTCGGGCTGTGGTTAGTCTCGGCGTTCGTTTGTCACGCCCCATGGGGAACCTCGATGCTTCGTCTCCGCACGCTTGTCATAGCCACGTCCATTGCGCTCGCCGCCTGCTCGCAGCAGTCGAACGAGCAGGCCTCGCAGCCCGCACCCGCCAGCACCGCGCCGGCCAAGGCCTCCACCGCCGCCGCCGCGCCCGCCGTTGAGGTCAGCGCGGTCAACCCGTTCCTCGAACCCAGCACGCTGCCGTTCCAGGCGCCGCCGTTCGACAAGATCAAGGATGGCGACTACCAGCCGGCCTTCGAGGAAGGCATGAAGCAGCAGCTGGTGGAGATCAACCAGATCGCCGACAACCCGGATGCACCGACATTCGAAAACACCTTCATCCCGATGGAGAAGTCCGGTCGGTTGATGCAGCGCGTGATGCAGGCGTTCAACGCCGTCAGCGGTGCCAACACCAACGACACTCTGCAGAAGGTGCAGGAAGAAGAAGCGCCCAAGCTCGCCGAGCACCAGGACGCGATCGTGATGAACAGCAAGCTGTTCGCGCGCATCGAGACGATCTACAACCAGCGCGATTCGCTCAAGCTCGATCCGGAATCCAAGCGCCTGGTGGAAGTGACCTACAAGAACTTCGTGCGTGGCGGTGCCAAGCTGTCCGATGCGGACAAGGCCAAGCTCAAGGACCTCAACAAGGAAGAGTCCACGCTGAGCACGCAGTTCACCAACAAGCTGCTCGCCGCCACCAAGGCCGGTGCGCTGGTGGTGGACGATAAAGCCAAGCTCGACGGCCTCTCCGACGGCGACATTGCCGCCGCAGTGGAAGCGGCCAAGGCGCGCAAGCTCGACGGCAAATGGGTGATCCCGCTGCAGAACACCACGCAGCAGCCGGCCCTGCAGAACCTCAACGATCGCGCCACGCGCGAGCAGCTGTTCAAGAACTCGTGGGATCGCGCCGAGAAGGGCGACGCCAACGATACGCGCGACATGATCGCCCGCATCGCGCAGATCCGCGCCGAGCAGGCCAAGCTGCTGGGCTTCTCCAGCTACGCTGCGTGGAAGCTCGAAGACCAGATGGCCAAGACGCCGGAAGCGGCGATCGGCTTCATGGACAAGCTGGCCCCGGCGGCCACCGCCCGCGCCGAGCGCGAGGCGAAGGATATCCAGGACGTGATCGACCAGCAGAAGGGCGGCTTCAAGGTCGAGGCGTGGGACTGGAACCACTACTCGGAGATGGTGCGCAAGGCCAAGTACGACCTGGACGAGTCGCAGATCAAGCCGTATTTCGAACTGGACAACGTGCTGCAGAACGGCGTGTTCTACGCCGCCAACCAGCTCTACGGCCTGACCTTCAAGGAACGCAAGGACATCCCGGTCTGGCAGCCTGACGTGCGCGTGTTCGAAGTGTTCGACAAGGACGGCACCTCCATGGCGCTGTTCTATTGCGACTACTTCAAGCGCGACAACAAGAACGGCGGCGCCTGGATGAGCAACCTGGTCGACCAGTCCAAGCTGCTGGGCACCAAGCCGGTGATCTTCAACGTCGCCAACTTCCCCAAGCCTGCCGCAGGCCAGCCGGCGCTGCTGTCGTTCGACGACGTGATCACCATGTTCCACGAATTCGGTCATGGCCTGCACGGCATCTTCGCCAACACGCAGTACCCGTCGCTCTCGGGCGCCGCTACCGCGCGTGACTTCGTGGAGTTCCCGTCGCAGTTCAACGAGCACTGGGCGACCGACCCGAAGATTTTCGCCAACTACGCGAAGAACTATAAGACCGGCGAGCCGATGCCGGCCGAACTGGTCGAGAAGATCAAGAAGGCCAAGACCTTCAACAAGGGCTACGACATGACCGAACTGGTCGGCGCCGCCCTGCTCGACATGAGCTGGCACAGCCTGGGCGCGGACGTGCCCAAGCAGGATCCGGACAAGTTCGAGATGGACGCGCTCACCAAGGCCAAGATCAACCTGAGCTACGTGCCGCCGCGCTACCGTTCCAGCTACTTCCAGCACATCTGGGGCAACGGCTACGCTGCGGGCTACTACGCTTACCTGTGGACCGAAATGCTGGCTGACGATGCCTTCCAGGGCTTCGTGGACAAGGGCGGCCTGACCCGCGAGAACGGCGATCGCTTCCGCGCGATGATCCTCTCGCAGGGCAACACGCAGGACCTCGCCACCATGTACAAGAACTGGCGCGGCAAGGACCCGAGCATCGAGCCGATGCTGCTCAACCGTGGTCTGAAGGAAGCGCCGCAGAAGAAGTAATGCCGCGAGGCATGCTGTGACGAAAGAGGGCCGGCCATGCCGGCCCTCTTTTTTTCAGCGGCCTGCGTACGTTGTCATCGCGCCAACCGTGCAAGAATTCGTGTGTCCTTGAGATGTGGCTCGACGGCTTGCTTCGTCAACGTTGCTTGCGAGGTGGCTTCATGGTGGTGCAAGGTTCGTCCGGTCGTCGTCTGCGGCGCGTCCTGTGGCGCGTGATCATCGCCATTGTGGTGCTTGGCGCGATGGGCGCCATCGCCGTGAAGATCAGTCCGTGGCCATCGGCGATGGTGATTCGCCTGGTGTTCAATCACGGCGGTACCTTGGCCAACGCCGCCCTGGCCAGCCATGTGCCGCACGGCATCCGCACTGAATCTGACGTGCGGTACAGCGCTTCCGATCCCGATGCGCTGATGGACATCCACCGGCCCTCGTCGCTCGACGGCACCCCGTTGCCCGTGATCGTGTGGATTCATGGCGGCGGCTTCGTGGCAGGCAGCCGCCATGACGTGGCCAACTACGCGCGCATGCTCGCCGCCGATGGTTATGCGGTGGCGACGGTGGACTATTCCCTGGCGCCGGAGCATCGCTATCCGTTGCCGGTGCATCAGCTCAATCAGGCGCTGGCGTTTCTTTCGGACAATGCGGGCCGCCTGCGGCTGGACATGTCGCGTCTGGTGCTGGCGGGCGATTCTGCGGGTGCGCAACTGGCCGCGCAGATCGCGCTGGTGGTCACCTCGCAAGAATACGCTGGCGAGATGGGAATTCCCTCGGCCGTGCAGCCCTCGCAGTTGCGCGGCGTGGTGCTGTTCTGCGGTCCTTTCGACGGGCGGTCCATGACCGCGTCGCCATCATGGTTCGGACGCACGGTGGTGTGGTCGTACTTCGGCTCACCGTCGCCACCACCGGAGCACGACACCTTCTCCGTCGTGCCGCGCGTGACGAAGGATTTTCCAGCGGCCTTCATCACGGTGGGCAACGACGATCCACTGGCGCCGCAATCCGTGGCGCTGGCCGAGGCGTTGCAGCGTCGGGGAATTTCCGTCGACGCGCTGTTCTATCCGGCATCGCATCAGCCCGCGCTCGGGCACGAGTACCAGTTCGATTCTTCGTTGCCCGAATCACGCGAGGCGTTTGCACGCACGCGCGCCTTCCTGCGCACGCACCTGGCCGCTACGACGCCGTGACGGCGATCAGCCGCCCGACGCGTGATGCGCACCCAGCCATGGTGCGAGCGACACCGACCAGATGTTGTCGCTGCCGTTGTCCCACTGCATGCGTGCGATGTCTTCCTGCCCCTGCTGTGGTGTGCGCGGGTAATGCACGGGCAGCGAGCGTGTGCTGCTGAAATACAGCGTGCGGTGGTCCGGTCCCAAATGCGCGCCCCAGGGACTCTTCACGTTGATGTCCTTGCCCAGGTCGATCGGCTTGCCCCAGCCTTCACCGTCGCGAAACGCGATGTAGAGACGGTCCGGATCGTCCTTGCCGGTAAAGTTGGCATCGAACACGATGAAGGATTCGTCGGGTGCCACCGCAGGGTCCAGCTTGTGCGCGGATGCATCGCCGAGCATCACCGGCACCGGCGCTTCGTACACGCCGTTGCGGTATTGCGAGCGATACAGGCGGAAATCGTCATCGTCCGCGGGTCGCTGGAAATACACGCTGCCGTCTGCCACCACGCTCGGCGCGTAGGTGCGCGAACTGCTGTTCACCGCATCCGGCAGGCGCACTGGTTTTCCCCAGGTATTGCCCTTGCGATCCACGCGCCACAGATGGCCGCCGGATCCGGCCTGCACCTTGCCGTCGGCCATCACCGCATCGAGCGCCTTGCCGCCTTCCTGATCGGGACGGTTGGACGAAAAGACGATGAACGAACCATCCGGCGACATGGCCGGATCGTGATCCAGCCATTGCCCGGAGAATGGCGCCACCGTCGGCGCGCTCCATGCGCCATTCACGCGATGGGACACCATGATGGCGGCGTTAGGCCAGTGGATGCGATCGAAGAACACGGTGTTGCCATCGGGCGTGAAGGCCGCCGAATCCTCGTTGGCCGGGCCCGAGACCACGCCGGGCGCGAACACCTGCGGCGCATCAGTTGCCGTGGTTTCGGCAGCGATGCCCTCTACGAGGCCGCTCATGCAACAGACCGCACACAGCACACGCATCACACGCTTCATGCCGCCGATCCTTCTGTTGGGAATGGAACGAACTGTCTGGCACTTCAGGAGCCGCGCCATTCTTGCGCCGCGTTCCGGCGAAAGGACGTGCTTGAAGTCATGCGAGCTTGGCGCCATGTCGGTCACAACGTGCTGCACTGGCCGGCTGCTGCCGGCGGGCACATGGCCTCCCTCTTGGAACAAGGACGTTTCATGCCACGCCTCATACGTGTATTGCTACTTGCCGTACTTTGCCTAGGGCTGCCGGCGCAAGCATTGCAAGCCGGCGCAATCGGCAAGCACGCATGCGTACCATTGGAAGGGTTCGACGCTACGCGGTGGGCTCAAGTGATCGTTTTCGGTGACATGCACGGCACCGTGCAATCGCCTGCCGTGTTCGGTCAAGCGGCTTGCTTGTTCGCCGAACAGTTGGGTGCGCGGCGAGGAGTCATCGGCCTGGAATTGCCCGAATCCTTCAACGCGTATTTCAGTGCCATTGGTAAGGAATCGGTGGAAACCGTGTGGTCGCGAGCGCGCTCGGACATATTCTGGGACGAGTTCAGGGATGGTCGGCATAGCGCCGCGATGTGGAATCTCGTTCATCAGCTCATCGAACTTTCCGCGCAATCGCGGGGTGTTTTGCACCTTGTGGCGTTGGAGCGCCAGCCCATCGATGTGGATGGCGCCTCCCTGTTGGTTGAATCGATGAAGTCGATGGACGCGCCGCGCGCGCTGGTGCTCATTGGCAACGCGCACGCTCGCATGATTCGCATGGAGGGCCAAGACTCCGAGCCATTCGCGCGCAATGTGGCGAATGCGGGACTTAGCGTCATTTCGTTGAACGCGCAGGCAGGCGGCGGCAAGGTCTGGTGGTGCGCACCTGAATGCGCCGTGCACCCCTTCTTCGCCATGCCGGAAAAGGGCGGGGTGAAAATCGTGCTGCTTCCCGACGGTGATACGCAGCCTTGGCACGGTTACTACTACGTGCCCGAAATGACGCTTTCGCATCCGGTGAAGACGCAGATGCTGCCGGAACATACGCGATTGAACTGGCCAAGCGCGGCAGAGCCTGGGCATCGCGACAGTGCGGCGGGAACTTCATCTCCACGATGAGATATGCAGTGATTGCATCAGCGATGTGACATTGCCATCACGCGCCTGCGGCGATAAGCCTTCGGTGGCGGAACAGAAGAAAACGTCTTCGGAGCGAATCCATGCGCAACCTGGATTTCAGTTCGTGGCATGCCTTGTTGTCGACCGTGGTGGGTCTGGCGCTCATCACGTTGATCATGGTCGGCGTGCGGTTGCTGGCGATGCACACGGTGCAGAAGCGGCGCGAGCGCGAGAATCGCCAGATCAACGAGCGCCTGCGCACGTTGATTGCCGCATACAAGACACTGGGTGGCTCGTTCACTGGTGATCTGTCGGTGGATCCCACGCATCTGCGCGATCTGCGTCGCATGAGTGCGCCCGCGGATGGTGAGACGAACGAGACGGCCTCGCAACGTTCCGATCGTTCGCGTCGCATGCGCGATGCGGTGGAGGCGGCACTTTCGGACATCATCCTGCTGGGCACCGAGGAGCAGGTGGCCCTGGCTGCGCGTGCAGCCACCGAGCTATCCGAGGGGCGGCCCACGCATACGGCCGAACTGGTGGTGTCGTTGCGCGATTTCATTCGCAAGGTGCTGGACCTGGAAGCCGTGCCCGCAAGCCTCGCCATTCCCCGGCAAGGGCCGACGCGCATGTCGGCAACGCGAGGCAAGGCCGAGGGCAAAGGCGACGGCGGTGGAAAAGGTGCTGGTGGCGGTGCGGGCGGCTTCGGCGGCGGCATGGGAGGCATGAGCAGCCACGCCGCGTTCGACAACGACCACGAGGCTCATCGCTGACCTCTTGGTTGCAGCGGTTCAGTCGTTCTGGCGGACGTCCCGCGTCGATACCAGTCGCAGAAAGGCTTCGTGCTGATAGCGACTCATGCGCAACTTCTGGCCGGTATCCATGGTCACCACGTGGTGACCGTTGAACCAGGGATGGATGGCCTGCACGCGGCGCGTGTTGATGATGGCCGAGCGATGCACGCGTGCAAAATGCCGCGGATCGAGCCGCGCCGCAAGCGCCGTCATGGTTTCGCGCATTTCATGGACGCGGTCGGCCAGGTGCAGCAGCACCGTGTTGCCGCTGGCCTTGATCCATACGATGTCGTCGACGTCCACGAAGGCGATATGCTCGCCGACGCGTACCGGCAGTCGCTGCAGGTAGCTCTCGCGCTGCTTCAGCGTGTCGAGCGCCTGCATGATCCGCGTGATGGAGGCATCGCCTGCCCGCTCGCGTGTCGCCAGGCGTTGCTTCACGCGCAGCAGGGTTTCGGCGAATCGCTCGCGGCTGAAAGGCTTCACCAGATAGTCGACGGCGTTGGCCTCGAACGCGCGCACCGCGTATTGCTCGTACGCGGTGACGAATACGGTGGCCGGCATCTGCGCAGCGCCGATGGTGGCGACCACGTCCATGCCCGTCATGGCCGGCATCTGCACGTCGAGGAAGACGAGGTCCGGCGCGTGATGTCGAATGGCCCGCACCGCCGACTCGCCATCGCCGCATTCGTCCAGCAGTTCGATATCGGCATCGGCCTTCAGCAAGCGCACGATGGCGCGGCGCGCGATAGGTTCGTCGTCGACCACCAGGGCGGTGATGCTCATGCGCTCACCACTTCGGGCGACTCGTCGGGTTCCTCGATTTCGCGGAAGGGCAGGCGCAGGCGGCAGACCACGCCTTGCGGCCAGATCATTTCCAGTCGCACATGCGCTTCGTCGCCGTAAAGTTCGCGCAGGCGCAGCGCGGTGTTCGACAAGCCGATGCCGTGTCCGTGCCTGGATGGGGCATCGCTTTCCAGCGTGCTGTTGCGGTTGCGCACATCAATGCAAAGGCTGTCGCTTTCGCGCCGGCATTCGATCTCGATGCAATCCTCACCCACGCGTTCGCCGATGCCGTGGCGGATCGCGTTTTCCACGATGGGTTGCAGGATCAGGCTGGGCACCGCGCAGGGCAACGACTCGGGGCTCACGTAGATCTGCGTGGTGAGGCGGTCCTTGAAGCGCGTGCGCTGGATGCCGAGGTAGAGATCCAGCAACACCAGTTCGCGTCTCAGGCTGATTTCCTGTCCGTCATAGTCTTCGAGAAAGGCACGCAGCAGATCGCTCAGGCGCAGCAGCATGTCTTCGGCCGAGAGCGTGTCTTCGTCCAGCAGGGTAGCGATGGCGTGCAGCGTGTTGAACAGGAAATGGGGTTGCAGTTGCGATTTCAGTGCGCGCAGGCGCGACTGCGCCAGTTCGGCCGTGAGCTGGCTCGCCTCGAGCTCGCGTCGCGATTTCTCTTCATGGAATGCCATGGCCTGCTGGATGGCGAACAGCGCCCAGTACGTGAGCAGCCCCGTGGCGAAATGCTGGCCCACGAAGTACCACAACTGCTGGATGAAGCCGCTGGGCTCGAACAGCGTGGAAACGAGCGCGCCGATCACCATGGCGAGCATCGTCACGCCAAGGCTCAGTGGTAGCTGCTTGCCCAGGCCGCGCAGGCGCAGCGGTGCGCGAATGGGGTGCTTCTCGGCGAGGCGAAACACCCATGGCGCCAATGCACCCCAGGTGTACCACTGGATCATGCCCCAGCGGATGTAATCCCACGGCGACCACAGGTGATGCCCGTCGACGATGTCGCGCAGCAACTCCTGCGAGCCGAACACGGTGGCCACAACCGTCCACAGTCCAAGGTAGTGGGCCAGGCCGATCTGCGTGTTGCCGAGGCGCACCTTCATCGCGGGATGTCCGAATGGATCGTCGCTCCATCTTAGGCGCCTGTTTTCGTGGAGAGAAGCAAAGCGTGCGACGCCTACGATTCGTCATCGCGCTACGACGATTCGTCACGCATCGCTTCCGCCACGGGGCCGCAAAGTCGTCCGATGGCATGGCTCGCTGCGTACGCCGGCATCGAGCCATCCATTCCATGCCCGGAGAGCTGCCATGCGTGCCACCCGTGTCACTGCCTACGTCATGACTGTGTCCACGATGCTCGTCACCTTGGCGGCGTGTGCCACGCCCGCTGGTGCGACTCGCGAGTCAATGCGTCCGCTGCGCATCGTCAACGCCACCTTCGATGGCGTGACCGCGCTTGCCATGGCGCCCAGCGGCAGCACGGATTTCCGTGACGTCGCGCTGGCGCGACCGCTGCCCGGTGGTCTTGCATCGGTGATGGTGGAGGTGCCGCCGGGCGCATGCCGCCGCGATGTGCGCGTGACCTTTCATGGCGGCCGCACGCTGCTCTATCCTCATCTCGACGTATGCCGCAACGATGGCCTGCGACTGGCGGTGGGCAGCACCCGCACCGGTCGCTCGATGCCGCTGAAGCGTGACGACATCCAGGTGGCGGGTTCACCGTGATGCCATGCTCAACGCATCAACGAAAAGCCCCGCGCGAGGGCGGGGCCTTTCGTGATTCGAGACGGGTATCGCTTAGTAGGCGAACTCGCGGAACACCGGGTCCACGCTGCCGTTCCAAGGGCCGTTGAACAGTTCGAGCTTGCGCTCGGCTGGGGTCTGGTTGGCGTCGACGATCTCGATCATCGGTTCAAGGAAGATGCTTTCATCCGTACCGCTCTTGTTGAGGCGTGCGCGGCGCTTGAGGCCATGTGACGCAATCTTCAGCGTTTCGGCCGCCAGCTCGCGCACCGTGTGCGAACGGAACGGCAGCTTCAGCGCCTGGCGCGGCACGCCGTCGCGCAGCGCGTGGCGTTCTTCGCGGGTGAAGTCCTTGACCAGATCCCATGCTGCGTTGAGCGCTTCGTCGTCGTAGAGCAGGCCGACCCACAGCGCCGGCAGCGCGCACAGGCGATTCCACGGGCCTCCGTCAGCGCCGCGCATTTCCAGGTACTGCTTGAGGCGCACTTCCGGGAACGCGGTGGTGAGGTGGTCGGCCCAGTCCTTCATGGTGGCGTGCACGCCGGGCACGGCAGGCAGTTCGCCCGCCATGAAGCGCTTGAAATCCTGGCCGGAAAGGTCGATGTACTGGCCGTTCTGGTAGCTGAAGTACATCGGCACGTCGAGCATGTAGTCGACGTAGCGCTCATAGCCGAAGCCGTCCTGGAACACGAAGTCCAGCATGCCGGTGCGGTTGGGATCGGTGTCCTCCCACACGTGCGAGCGGTAGGAGAGATAGCCGTTCGGACGTCCATCCGTGAACGGCGAGTCGGCGAACAACGCAGTGGCGATGGGCTGCAACGCGAGGCTGGTGCGGAACTTGCGCACCATGTCCGCTTCGCTTTCGAAGTCCAGGTTCACCTGCACGGTGCAGGTGCGCGTCATCATGTCCAGGCCGAGGTTGCCGACCTTGGGCATGTACTCGCGCATGATCTTGTAGCGGCCCTTGGGCATCCACGGCATTTCGTCGCGGCGCCACTTGGGCTGGAAGCCCATGCCGAGGAAGCCGATGCCCAGATCCTCGGCGATCGAGCGCACTTCCTTGAGGTGCGAATTGACCTCACTGCAGGTGTCGTGGATGGTCTCCAGCGGCGCACCCGAGAGCTCCAGCTGACCAGCCGGCTCCAGCGTGATGGAGGCCTTGTCGCGCGACAGCGCCACCGGGTTGTCGCCTTCGCGCGCCACCTCCCAGCCGTAACGCGTGGCCAGGGTTTCCAGCAGCACGCGGATGCCGCGCTCGCCCTCGAAGGTGGGCGGGCGCAGGGTGTCGGTGAGGAAGCCGAACTTCTCGTGCTCGGTGCCGATACGCCAGGCATCGCGCGGTTTTTCCCCGGCGGCCAGGTAGTCGGTGAGTTGCTGACGGCTGCCGATGGGCGTGCTCTTGACGGCACTGGGTATGGACACGGGGAACTCCTTGCGGGGGTGCCACCACGGTGGGGGTGACGCATCCTAATTCAAAGTGCCGATTATCCGAACTTTTGAATTTGAAGCGCCTGACCCATTCGGCAGGGGTGCGACCCTGTTTACCTGCACGCATGTGTTGTGCTGGCGAAGAAGGCCCGGCCTGCCTCAGCTTAGCGGTGGAAAGTCGATGCGCATCCGCACGCCCCGGCCAGTGCTGCCGTCGAGGATGCTCAGTTGCGCCCCATGGACGCGGGCCACTTCGTCCACGATGGCCAGGCCCAGGCCGCAACCGTCGGCGCCATTGTTCGCGCTGCGCACACTGCGATAGAAGCGCTCACGAACCTTGTCGCGTTCCTCCATGGGGATGCCCACGCCGCTGTCGTCCACTTCAAGGAACGGCCGTCCGTTTTCGATGCCGCAGCGAATGGTGATGTTGCCGCCCACCGGGGTATGGCGGATGGCGTTGTCGATGAGGTTGTTGAGCACCTCGTGCAACAGCCAGTACACGCCGGTGACTTGCACGGGCTGGCTGTCCGCACCCAGGTCGATGCCGTGCGCCAGGGCGCGATCGAGCGAGCTGTCGATCACTTCACCGATCAGGCGAGGCAAGTCGACTGCCGTGAAGTGGCTGGCGCGATGCGCGGACGGCTCGGCGCGTGCCAGCGTCAGCAATTGGTTTGCAGTGTGCGCCAGCCGATCCACGCCTCCCTGCAGGAGGGCGATGCGTTCCTGCACTGGCGTGCCCGCGCTTTCGCGGCTCAACACTTCGAGCTGGGCTTTGAGTCCTGTCAGTGGCGTGCGCAACTGGTGCGCGGCATTCGCAAGAAAATGCTGCTGCGAGAGCACCGAATCGCGTACGCGTCCCAGCAGGGAGTTGAGTGACACGACCAGCGGTAATACTTCGGTGGGTACGTCTTCCGTGGGCAGTTGATTGAGCGCCACCGCGGGGCGTCCGGCAATCTGGCGGCTCAGGCGTTGCAGTGGACGCAGTGCAATGCGTATGCCCACCAGCGCGATGACGAACACCGCGGCCATCTGCACGGTGTCGTTGATGAGGAAGGCCACGTCCAGGCGATGCACGGCGCGGTCGCGGCGCGCCGGCGTTTCCGCCACGGTGACCACCAGCGGGTCGCCGGTTTCGTTGGTGCGGTAGCTCGCCAGCCGGAACGGTTCGTCGTGGAAGGTGACGTTGGTGTAGCTGAAACCGTCGTCCGACTGGCTGTCGGGCGCCACAGGCAGTTCGGGCGAACCGGCAATGGTGGTGCCGTCGGGCAGGCTGACCCGATAGAAGAAATGCTCGTCGGGCATCGCGCGCAACGGCGGCGGCGGATGGGGCGGCAGCGCCACGTCCAGCTGGCCGTTCGGCCCCGCGTGAATGCGGGCCACGATGGCCAGCGCCGAACGCGACAGCGAATGATCGAAGGCGTTGTGGATCGGGCTGACGATCACGTGGTGATCGACCGCCACCCCGGCCACCAGCAGCAACAGCAGCGGCGCGAGCAGATAGCTCAGCAGTCGCTTGTGGACGCTGGTAGGGCGCCTGGACTGCTCTGATTTATTCGAGGTGAATTTCACCGAACCGGCCCCGCGGATGATGTCCAGACGGCGCGGGGGCGGTCCCCGCGCATGGTCCTGACATCATGCCATCGGCAAGGGCTGGATCAGAGGACCGCCGCTCAGGCGTCTTCGAGGCGGTAGCCCAGGCCGCGGATGCCGCGCACCGTGGCCGAGCTGCCCAGCTTGCTGCGCAGGCGCGACACGTGCACTTCGATGGCGTTGCCGGAGATGTCCTCGCTCCAGCCGGTGATGGCCTGGGTGAGGCGCTCCTTGCTCACCACGCGACCGCTGTGGTGTGCCAGGCATTCCAGGATCGACCACTCGCGACGGGTCAGTTCGAGGACTTCGCCTTTCTCGTTGAGCGCGCGGCGACCGGCGAGGTCGATGCGCAGGCCGCCGATCACGATCTCGTTGGCGGCGGCGGCCGTGGCGCGACGGATCAGCGCACGGCAGCGCGCGGCCAGTTCCGGCAGGGCGAACGGCTTGACCAGGTAGTCGTCGGCACCCAGGTCCAGCGCATTGATGCGGTCGTCCAGTCCGTCGCGGGCCGTCACGATCAGCAGCGGCAACGAGCTGCCATTGCGGCGCAGGCGACGCACCAGCGAGAGGCCGTCCTCGCCGGGCAGGCCCAGGTCCACGATGGCCAGGTCGTAGTGCGTGTCGGCCAGGCGAGATGCCACCGATTCGGCGTCCCCCACCGCGTCCACCACATAACCAGAGCCGACCAGGCCACGGGAAATGGCGTCGGACACGAGGGAATCATCTTCGACGAGCAGAATGCGCATAGGGCACGAGAATGAGGTGGTACCTACATGCTAGCAGGCACGCCTTTCAGTTCGCCGTCGTCGGAGTGGTTCGATCGTCGGCGTTCGTCGGCCAGCGCCGGCCAAAAAGAGAAGGGCGCCAGCCGAAGCGGGCGCCCTCATGATCCACCGGTGGTCTTTCGCGCGATTTAGTAACGCGGCACGGTCGGGTCGATGTCGCGCGCCCAGGCGTCCATGCCGCCTTCCACGTTGTAGATCTTGGTGAAGCCGTGCGCAGCGAAGCGCTCGGCCACGCCGCGACTGGATACGCCGTGGTGGCAGATGAAGGCGATGGCCGTGTCCTTGGGCAGGTTGGCCAGCGTCTCGTAGCCTTCTTCGTCCAGGATGCGTGCCTGCGGCAGCGGTGCCGCGGCAGCGCGGCCGTGGGCCGGACGCACGTCCACCAGGGTGATGTCACCGGCGGCCAGGCGCTCCTTGAGCTGCTGCACGGTGAGCGTGCCGATCTCCTGCGCGCCCGGGAACTTCAGGCTCAGGCCTTCGCCCTGCACGGTGGAGACCCAGTCGATCACGATGCCCTTGGCGCGCTGGGCGCTGCCCGGGTCGAAATGCACTTCGATCCCGTTGGAGCTGACCACGATGTCGTGGTCGCTGCCCGGCGCCAGCTGGAAGCCGGCGCTGTGGTCCGGGCCGATTTCCAGATGCAAGGCCAGGCCCTGGGCATTGGCGGTGCCCTGGCGGATGGCTTCGGCCGCCTTGTCGGTGATGGTGATCTCAGGCGGCGTGCGATCCGGCGCGGCCGCGCCGAACAGCGTGTGCAGCTCGCCCGAGGCGTACATCTGGCGAATGATGTCGGCACCGCCAACCAGCTCACCGCCCACGTACAGCTGGGGAATGGTCGGCCAATCGCCGTAGGCCTTGATGCCCTCGCGGATTTCCGGATCTTCCAGCACGTTCACCGTGTGGTATTCCGGCAGCAACTCATTGAGCGTGTTGGTGGCCGCGGCCGAAAAACCGCACATCGGCTGCTGGCGGGTGCCCTTCATGAACAACACCACGCGGTGGTTCTGGAGCAGGGATTCGATACGTTCGCGGGTGGCGCTGTCGAGGGACATGGGGGCGGAGGCTCCGGCAAAGAGGGTGAATTGTAGCGCCTGTGGATATGCCGGCGGATTTTGGGGATGCAAGGGGTGGGGCGAGGAGTGAGGGCAGGGAAGTGAGAAGTGAGGGAAAAGCGGGGAGCGGAGCTTGCTGGCGCCTCAGGCCGGCGCTCTCACTTCTCACTCCCTTCTCTCACTCCTGCCCTCAGGCCGCCGGCCGCAGCTCTGTCAGATCCAGCTTCGCCCGCGTCAGCGGCGCCAGCGCCAGCGCGGCGGCGGGCGAGGGCAGCACCAGTTCGCGGCTGGCGCGGCCCAGCGGCGCGTACTGCTCGCTCCAGTGGATCAGCTCCATCGCGCCGGTGTGGTCTTCCACCAGCACAGTGCAGTGTTCCACCCAGTCGCCGTCGTTGAGGTACAGCACGCCATTCATGTCGCGCACGTGGCCGAAATGGATGTGGCCGCAGATGTGGCCATCGAAGCCGCGTTCGCGCGCATCGTTCGCCACGCGTTCCTCATAGGCACGGATATAGGCCAGCGCCTTGCCGATATGCGATTTGACGATGATGGACAGCGGCAGATAAGGCAGTTCCATTCGGCGGCGCATCGCGTGCACGCGGCGGTTGGTCCAGCAGATGAAGCGATGCATCACTTCCCCCAGGTGCACCATCCATGTGCGCCCGACCTGCTCCGGATCGAATTCGTCGCCGTGGCTGACGTGGTAACGGCGCCCATCGGCGCCTTCGTGCACCGCATCCAGCTCGATCTTCACGCCGCCAAAGCACTGGCCGGCCAGGCCGCGCACGGGGGCGTCGTGGTTGCCGGGGATATAGATCACCTCCACGCCGCGGCGCGCGAGGTCCAGCACTTCGGCGATCACTGCGCCGTGATCGGCATGCCACCAGGTGCGGCGGGCCAACGCTTCCATGTCGATGATGTCGCCGACGAGGTACAGCTTTTCGCAACGCAGTTTGCGCAGGAAATCCAGCAGATAGCTGGCCTTGCAGTCAGGCGTGCCCAAGTGCACGTCGGAGATGAAGGCGCTGCGGCAGTGGAAAGTCGCCATGGCAGTCTCTCCCGGTGGTTACCGGGATGCCAGCGTGCCGCGCTTACGTCACCGCACGATGGCGGGAAGGTTGCAGAGTGGTTTCCGCGCGCAGCCGCGTCAGGCGGAAAGCATCGCCACCGCGGTAGGCACGGCAGCCTCGGTCCACAGCGCATATTGCGCGGCGGAGGGGTGCAGGCCATCGTCGGCGAGCAGGGCGGGGTGCTGTCGCGAGACGCCGGTGATGTCCACGACATGCGCGCCCCGCTGCGCGGCCTCTTCTCCCGCGATGGCGTTGTAGACGTCCAATTCGCGGGCGATCTTCAACACATCGCGGCCGCTGCCATGAGCGAACGGGGTGACGCCCCAGTCGGGAATGGACAGCACCAGCACACGCCCGGCACGGCTGCCGGCGAGCTCGATGGCGCGTTCGAGCAGGCGGCGGAATTCGTCGCGGTAGTCGTCGGCATCGCGGCCGCGATACTGATTGTTCACACCGATCAGCAGGCTCACCAGGTCGTACGGCGGCGCGAACGTGGCGGCATCCATCGCGGCCGAGAGTTCGTCGGTGGTCCAGCCGGTGGTGGCGACGATGGTGGGATCGTCCACCGCCAGTCCTTCGCGACGCAGGCGCACCGCCAGTTGCACCGGCCAGCGGCCCGCTTCGGGCACGCCTTCGCCGATGGAATACGAATCGCCCAGCGCCAGGTAACGCATGGTCACGCGACGGCGGCGGTACGCGGCTTCTGCGAGGCGGCCATGCCGGTGAGCACGCGCTCGATGCGCTCGAACACTTCGCGCAACTGCTCCGGCTGCGGCAGCAGGGTCAAGCGCAGATGGCGGCTGTGCGGCACGTTGAAGCTGCTGCCCGGCACCACCAGCACGGATTCCTCTTCCAGCAGGCGCAGCGCGAAGGCGTTGTCGTCGAAATCGGCCAGGCGATCGGCGCGAACGCGCGGGAAGGCGTACAGCGCGCCGGCCGGCGACACCAGGTCGAGGAACTGGCTGGCCGCGACGCCTTCGAGCACTGCGCGACGCGCCTCGTGCAGGCGGCCGCCCGGTGCGGTGAGCGCGTTGATGGTCGGCGCAGTTTCCAGCGCGGGACGCACCGCCCATTGCGCGGTCACGTTGGCGCACAGGCGCAGCGCGGCCAGCAATTGCAGGGCGTCGCGGTAGTCCGCGGTGCGTGCGGGATCGCCCGATAGGCTCATCCATCCCACGCGATAGCCGCAGGCGCGATGCACCTTGCTCAGGCCGCCGAAGCTCACGCAGGGTACGTCGCCTGCCACTTCGGCGAGCGGCTGGAAGACGGTGCCGTCGTAGAGGATCTCGTCGTAGATCTCGTCGCAGAGCAGCAGCAGGCGATGCTTGGCGGCGATCTCCACCATGCGCGCCAGCAGCTCGCGCGGATACACGGCGCCCGTCGGGTTGTTCGGATTGATCAGCACCAGTGCGCGGGTGCGCGGCGTGACCAGCGATTCGATTTCCTCGGGATCGGGCAGGTGGCCGTTTTCCGCCAGGCAGCGGTAATAGCGCGGCTTGCCGTCGTTGAGGATGGTGGCGGCGCTCCACAGCGGGTAATCGGGGCTGGGCAGCAGCACCTCGTCACCGGGCGCCAGCAGCGCACGCAGGCTCAGGTCGATCAGTTCGCTCACGCCGTTGCCGACGAAGATGCGCTCCACTTCCACGCCGCGCGCGCCGCGATGGCGCTGCTGGGCGGCGATGGCATCACGTGCTTCTTCCAGGCCCTGTTCGTGGCCGTAGGCTTCGCTGTCATGCAGGTGACGGGCGATGGCCTCGCGCAGATGCGCCGGCGTTTCGAAGCCGTAGCGACCGGGATTGCCGATGTTGAGCTTGATGATCGGCAGGCCGGCCGCCTCCAGCTCACGGGATCGCCGGGTGAGCGCGCCACGGATTTCATAGCGCACGTCCGCCAGGTGCGCACTGGGTTTGATCGAGGCCAACGCAAGCGTCCTTCGTCTTGGTGTTGTTGCGGCGCAAGAATCTGCCCGCCAATCGCATGCTAGCAGCGTCGCGGCGCCATGGGGGAGCCAAAAATCGTGGGTTTTCGGGCTTTTTCCGGGCAAGCCATCGGGCAGGGCATAATGGTCACCCATGACGCATCCCGAAATCATCGAGCGACTGCGCCGGATCGGTTGGCGCGGCGATGTCCTGCCCGCCGAAGGACGGCAGTTGGCCCGCGTAGTGGCGCAGCACCGCGCCGGCTACGAATTGCATGATGGCGAGCACCTGTTCGGTGCCCAGCCGGCCGGTCATTTCCTCAAGCGCAACCTGGATCCGGCGGATCGCCCGGCCGTGGGCGACTTCGTGGAAATCGAATCGGGCAAGCCGCCGCACATCGTGCAGGTGCAGCCGCGGCGCACGGTGCTGTCGCGCGCGGCGGCCGGCGAACGCTACGAACGCCAGATCATCGCCACCAACATCGATTACGTCTTGGTGCTGACCGGACTGGATGGCGATTTCAATCCGGCGCGCATCGAACGCTACCTGTCGCTGACCGAAGGCTCGGGCGCGCAGCCGGTGGTGCTGTTGAGCAAGCTCGACACGCGCGAGGATGCGCCCGAACTGCTCGCTGCGCTGCGCGAGCGCCTGCCGCAGGGCACGCCCATCCACGCCATCAACGGCAAGGATCCGGCCAGTAGCGACGTGCTGTTGCCCTACCTTCAGCCCGGTGACAGCGCGGTGCTGGTGGGTTCGTCCGGCGCCGGCAAATCCACGCTCACCAATACGCTGCTGGGCAGCGAGCGCATGGCCACCAGCGCCGTGCGCGGCCACGACAGTCGCGGCCGGCACACCACCACCTATCGCGCGCTGCTGCAGTTGCCCAGCGGCGGTTGCCTGATCGATACGCCCGGCATGCGCGAGCTCAAGCTCACCGGCGAGGAAAACCTCGACCTGTTCGCCGACATCGACGCACTGGCCGAACAATGCCGCTTCGCCGATTGCGGCCACGGCAGCGAGCCCGGTTGCGCCGTGCAGGCGGCGCTGGACAGCGGCGATCTCTCCGCCGAACGCTGGCGCAATTACCTGAAGCTGCGCGACGAACGCGAAGAGCAGGCCACCACGCTGGAAGCCAAGTTGCGCCGCCAGCGCGGCGGGCGCCCGGTGGCGCGGCCACATACCAATCGCCACTCGCGCGACCGCGAATAGTCGAATGCAGCGCTGTCGTGGCGCGGCGGGTGCACTAGTATCGAGTCGTCTTGGTTAGGGAAGCGGGCATGCAGCGGCTGTCGTCGCGTTCGAGGTTCTTCTTCAAGCGGGTGTTTCCCGCCTTCTGCTTCGGCGCCTCGGCGCACAAGCCCGATCCGGTGTCGACGGACATCATCCCGCGCATCGATGCGTTGCGGCTGCGGAGGGCGCCATGAGCAGCCCTGGTGTCACGTTCTCGCCGGAACTCCAGCGTTACGCCGATCTGGACAAGCGCCTGCTGGCGGCCGTGCGCGGCATCCGCATCTTGCCCACCGTCGCATGGCCCGCCTCGCTGGAAGACCGCATGATCGCGGCCTACGCGAAGGGTCAGTTCTCGCTTCCCGATGTGCACTACACCGTGCCGGATCTCTCGGCCGAGCGCACCGAGCTGGCAGCCATCGAGCGTGAGGCCGGCTACGGCGATCCGCTGGGCGAATACCTGTGCCGCACCGCCGAGTCGTGGCGCATCGCCGCGGAAATGCTCGAAGCGGTAGGCACCGACCAGGTCACCGCGCCTTCCATCGTGTTGTATGGCCGTCCGGGCGACAAGATTCCCGGCAGCGAACGCAGCAACCTCGACGCCGCGCGCTATTTCGTGGAACTCGCCGACGAACTGGGCTCGGACCTGATTGCCGACGACGTGCTGGTGGCCATTTCCGCCGATGACCTGCGCGCGGACCTGAGCAAGACGCTGGACGATTTCTTTGGCGAGCCGCTGATTTCCGTGGAAGTGGACCCGGAACTCACCGCCAAGGCGGCTGCCGGCGCCACGCGCATCCGCCTGCGCGGCGGCACGCGCTTCACCGATTACGACCGTCACCAATTGCTGGCGCACGAAGCGCTGGTGCATTCGCTCACCGCCTTGAACGGTCGCGCGCAGCCGCTGCTGGCCTCGTTGGGGCGCACGTCGCCGCGCGTCACCGCCACCCAGGAAGGTCTTGCGGTATTCGCCGAGCTGATGTCCGGCGCCATCGATATCTCGCGATTGAAGCGCATCAGCTTGCGCATCCTCGCCATCGACATGGCGTTGAGCGGCGCGGACTTCGTCGAGGTCTACCGCTTCTTCAGCGAGTGCGGACAGAGCCCGGCCGACAGCTTCCACTCGGCGCAGCGCGTGTTTCGCGGCGTGCCGCTCACCGGCGGTGCGGCGTTCGCGAAGGACAACGTCTATCTCTCCGGCCTGCTCACCGTGCACACGTTCTTTCGCTGGGCACTCAAGCAGCGGCGCATGGACATGTTGCGGCATCTTTTCGCAGGCAAGTTGGCGCTGCACGATGTCATCAGCCTGCAACCGTATTTCGCCTCGGGCGTCATCGCCGCGCCGCGCTGGTTGCCGCCGTGGATGCAGCACGCTCACGGGTTGGCAGGCAAGCTCGCATTCTCGTTGTTCGTCAACCGCATACACATGGGCAAGGTGCAGGCGGAGACGTTGTCGCTGAGTCTTTGATGCGTGCGTGGCGCCTCGGCAACGTGGTGCTCGCTTGCATACCAGTTGTGTGAACCATCACGCCACCATGCTGCACCGCATCGTCGGGGAAGGGTGGTCGGCGGTGATACCATTCGAAGATGCCGCTGCGCGGCACCTGACTCCCCATCACATTCGATCTCTCTATCCCATGGCCCTTCCCGAAGAATTGCGCCTCGCCGCTCTCGAGTACCACCGCCTGCCGCGCCCCGGCAAGATCAAGGTGACCGCGACCAAGCCGATGGTCACGCAGCGCGATCTCGCACTGGCTTACTCGCCCGGCGTGGCCTATGCCTGCGAAGCCATCGTCGAGGATCCCAACGCCGCCAGCGAAATGACGGCACGCGGCAACCTCGTCGCGGTGATCACCAACGGCACCGCGGTGCTCGGCCTGGGCGACATCGGTCCGCTCGCCGGCAAGCCGGTGATGGAAGGCAAGGGCGTGCTGTTCCAGAAGTTCGCCGGCATCGACGTGTTCGACATCGAGATCAACGAGCGCGACCCGGACAAGCTGGTCGACATCATCGCCTCGCTCGAACCGACCTTCGGCGGCATCAACCTGGAAGACATCAAGGCGCCGGAGTGCTTCATCGTCGAGCGCAAGTTGCGCGAGCGCATGAAGATTCCGGTGTTCCACGACGACCAGCACGGCACCGCCATCATCGTGGGCGCGGCCATCGTCAATGCGCTGGAAGTGGTCGGCAAGAAGATCCAGGACGTGAAGCTCGCCACCACCGGCGTGGGCGCCGCGGGCATCGCCTGCCTGGACATGCTGGTGGCGCTGGGCCTCAAGCCCGAGCACATCCTGGCGTTCGATCGCGAAGGCGTGCTGTACACCGGCCGCGACCACATGGACCCGGACAAGCAGCGCTACGCGCGCGACACCGACAAGCGCACGCTGGCCGAGATCGTGGCGGGCGCCGACGTGTTCCTGGGCCTCTCGGCCGGCGGCATCCTCAAGCCGGAGATGGTCGCCAGCATGGCCGACCAGCCGATCATCCTCGCGCTGGCCAACCCCAATCCCGAGATTTCGCCGGAAGACGCCAAGAAGGTGCGCCCGGATTGCATCATCGCCACGGGCCGTTCGGACTACCCGAACCAGGTCAACAACGCGCTGTGCTTCCCGTACATCTTCCGCGGCGCGCTCGACGTGGGCGCCACCGTCATCAACGAATCGATGAAGACCGCCTGCGTGCGCGCCATCGCCGAGCTGGCGCGCATGGAAGCCGGCGACCTGGCCAGCGCCTATGGCGGTGACGTTCCCACATTTGGTCCCGACTACCTGATTCCGCGTCCGTTCGATCCGCGCCTGCTGGTGATGCTGGCGCCGGCGGTGGCGCAGGCCGCGATGGATTCGGGCGTGGCCACGCGTCCCATGGTGGACATGGAGGCATACAAGGAAAAGCTCGGCCAGTTCATCTATCGCACCGGCCTGCTGATGAAGCCGGTGTACGAGCGCGCGCGCTCGGACCTCAAGCGCGTGGTCTACGCCGAGGGTGAAGAAGAGACTGTGCTGCGCGCGGTGCAGACGGTGATCGACGAGCGCCTGGCGTTCCCGATCCTGATCGGTCGCCCCAGCGTGATCGAGACACGCATCCAGCGCCTTGGCCTGCGCATGCGCGAAGGCGTGGATTTCGAGCTCACCAACATCGATGACGATCCGCGCTTCAACGAATACTGGCAGCAGTACCACGCGCTCACCGAGCGTCGCGGCGTATCGCCGGCGGCGGCGAAGAACCTGCTGCGTTCGCGCCCCACGCTGATCGCCTCGATCATGGTGGAACGTGGCGAAGCCGACGCGATGATCTGCGGCCTGGTAGGCCGCTTCCACAAGAAGCTCGGCTACATGCGCAGCGTGTTCGGCCTCGACCCGGGCGTGTCGTGCACATCGGCCATGACCGGTGTGATCAACGACCAGGGCGCGTGGTTCTTCCTCGACACGCACGTGCAGTGCGATCCCACCGCCGAGCAGATCGCCGAGGCCACGCTGCAGGCCAGCTATCGCCTCAAGCTGTTCGGCATCGAGCCGAAGATTGCGCTGCTGTCGCATTCGAATTTCGGCAGCCACGAGAACGCCAGCGCTGCCAAGATGCGCAAGGTGCGCGAGATCCTCGTGCAGCGTAATCCCAAGCTCGACATGGACGGCGAAATGCAGGCCGACACCGCGTGGGACGAGGCACTGCGCCTGCGCATGTTCCCCAACACCACGCTCTCGGGCCGCGCCAACCTGTTCGTGATGCCGAACCTCGATGCCGCCAACATCACCTACAACATGGTGCGCGTGATGACCGACGGCGTGGCCATCGGCCCGATCCTGATGGGCATCAACAAGCCCGCGCACATCCTCACGCCGGCAGCCACGCCGCGTCGCGTGGTGAACATGACGGCAATCGCCGCAGTGGACGCGCAGATTCGCCACGCGCAAGGCGAGCGTCGCAGTTGAGGCGCTGCTTTATCGGCTAGGTGAGAACGGGGCCTGGTTGGCCCCGTTTTCGTTTCTGCAGGTCGCCCCGGGTGCGGGTCGGGGTGGAAAATCCGTTTCCCCCGGGGGCCGCGTTGATCGCGACTAAAGTTGAACCCATATGGGAACGACGGCCCATCAATATCTTGCATTCCCATTCGCCTCCGTATTGTCTCGATCCAATTGGCGAAAAACCCCGCCGGAGCTACACTCGGAGGGTTTCCCGCCTCTTACCCGGAGGCGATCCACCTACAGCCGCGCCAACCCCCCGGCGCCGCGGAGAGAAGCTCCCCATGGATCAGCTCGACGACATCCTCCACCAGGACCTCGACCCCACCGAAACCCAGGAATGGGTCGAATCGCTCAATGCCGTCATCAACCACGATGGCACCGAGCGAGCGCACTACCTGCTGGAAAAGATGGTCGATTCGACGCGCCGGGCCGGCGGCTACCTGCCGTTCAACCCGACCACCGAATACGTCAACACCATTTCGCCGGGCAACGAAGCCAAGATGCCGGGCGACGCCGCGATGGAGTGGCGCATCCGCACGCTGATCCGCTGGAACGCGATGGCGATGGTCGTGCGCGCCAACCGCAAGCCCGGCGAGCTGGGCGGCCACATCGCCAGCTTCGCCTCGTCGGCCACGCTGTATGACGTGGGCTTCAACCATTTCTGGCGCGCACCGAGCGCCGATCACCCGGGCGACCTGGTGTTCCACCAGGGCCATTCCAGCCCGGGCGTGTATGCCCGTTCGTTCCTCGAAGGCCGCATCAGCGAGGAGCAGCTCGACCTGTTCCGCATGGAAGTGGCCGGCAAGGGTCATGGCCTGTCGTCGTATCCGCACCCGTGGCTGATGCCGGACTACTGGCAGGTGCCGACGGTGTCGATGGGCCTGGGGCCGATCCAGGCCATCTACCAGGCGCAGTTCTGGAAGTACCTGGAACACCGCGGCCTGATGCCCAAGACCGATCGCAAGATCTGGTGCTTCATGGGCGACGGCGAAACCGACGAGCCCGAGTCGCTCGGCGCCATCTCGCTGGCCGGCCGCGAAGGCCTGGACAACCTGGTGTTCGTGATCAACTGCAACCTGCAGCGCCTCGACGGCCCGGTGCGCGGCAACGGCAAGATCATCCAGGAACTGGAAGGCGTGTTCCGCGGCGCCGGCTGGAATGCCATCAAGGTGGTGTGGGGTTCCTACTGGGATCCGCTCCTCGCCCGCGACACCAAGGGCGTGCTGCGCAAGCTGATGATGGAAACCGTCGACGGCGAGTACCAGGCGTGCAAGGCCTTCGGCGGCGCGTACACGCGCGAGCACTTCTTCAACAAGTACCCCGAAACCCGCGAGATGGTGGCCAACCTGTCGGACGACGACATCTGGCGCCTCAACCGCGGTGGCCATGATCCGCACAAGGTGTACGCGGCGTACGACCAGGCCGTGAAGACCAAGGGCATGCCGACCGTGATCCTCGCCAAGACGGTGAAGGGCTACGGCATGGGCGCGGCCGGCGAATCGCAGAACCCGACGCACCAGCAGAAGAAGCTGGACGCCGACGCCGTGCGTCACTTCCGCGACCGCTTCAACATCCCGGTGACGGACGACAAGCTGGCCGACGTGCCGTACTTCCACCCGGGCAAGGATTCGCCGGAAGTGGAATACATGATGGAGCGTCGTCGCGCGCTGGGCGGTTTCCTGCCGCAGCGCCGCCGCACCTCGGACGTGAAGCTCAAGGCGCCGGAACTGTCGGCGTTCGAGCAGATCACCAAGGGCTCGGGCGATCGCGAAATCTCCACCACCATGGCGCTGGTGCGCGGCATGAACCTGATGCTGCGCGACAAGCAGATCGGCGAGCGCATCGTGCCCATCGTGGCCGACGAAGCGCGCACGTTCGGCATGGAAGGCATGTTCCGCCAGATCGGCATCTACGCGCCGTTCGGCCAGAAGTACCGCCCACAGGACGCCGACCAGCTGCTGTACTACCGCGAAGACCAGAAGGGCCAGGTGCTGCAGGAGGGCATCTCCGAGGCCGGCGGCATGGCCGCATGGATGGCGGCGGCCACCAGCTACAGCATCAGCAACCAGCCGATGCTGCCGTTCTTCGTGTACTACTCGATGTTCGGTTTCCAGCGCATCGGCGACCTCGCCTGGGCAGCGGGCGACATGCGCGCGCGCGGCTTCCTGATCGGTGGCACCGCCGGCCGCACCACCATCAACGGTGAAGGCCTGCAGCACGAAGACGGCCATTCGCATCTGTTGTCCGGTGCGATCCCGAGCGTGAAGTCGTACGACCCGACGTTCTCCTATGAAGTCGCGGTGATCCTGCAGGACGGCACGCGCCGCATGCTGCAGGAACAGCAGGACGTGTACTACTACCTGACCGTGATGAACGAGAACTACCAGCACCCGGATATGCCGGCCGGTGCCGAGGAAGGCATCATCAAGGGCATGTACCTGTTCAAGGACGCCGGCAAGCCGAAGAAGGGCGAGACGCGCGTGCAGCTGCTGGGTTCGGGCACGATCCTGCGCGAAGTCATCGCTGCCGCCGAGTTGCTGGAGAAGGATTTCGGCGTGACCTCGGACATCTGGTCCTGCCCGAGCTTCAGCGAACTGCGTCGTGACGGTTTCGACGCCGAGCGCTGGAACCGCCTGCATCCGGAATCGGAACAGCGCGTGCCGTACGTGACCGGCCTGTTGCAGGGCCGCCAGGGCCCGGCCATCGCCGCCACCGACTACGTGCGTGAGTTCTCGGACCAGATCCGCGCCTTCATGCCGGACGGCATGCGTTACACCGTGCTGGGCACCGACGGTTACGGTCGTTCCGACACGCGCGCACACCTGCGTGGCTTCTTCGAAGTCGACCGTTACTGGATCGCCCACGCCGCGCTGGCTGCGCTGGCGAAGGACGGCAAGGTCAACGCGAAGGACGTGGCCCGCGCCATCAAGACCTACAAGCTGGATCCGGACAAGCCGAATCCCGAAACGGTCTGAGGCAGGGTTCAACCTGCCGAACCAGAAAACGCCGCGATTGATCGCGGCGTTTTTTTATGGGTAGCAGCCGCGCAGTGAATGCTTCCAGAAGCGCGGCAAATGGCCGTCCAAAAACAAACCCGCCTTTCGGCGGGTTTGTACGGATGGCTGGCGACGCTTACTCGTCGTCCCCGCGGAACAGGTGCCGCAGCAGGAAGAACGCACCTACCGTGCCGGCAATGATCGCGGTGGTTGCCACCGGGTGGCGCGTCACATGGCGGCGCAGGCGACGGTACTGATAGTTCGCTTCATCGGCGAAGTCTTCCGCGGCGTGGCCAATGCGGCGTGCATACGTGGTGCGGTTGCGGCCGAAGCGGCGGCTGGCCTCGCGGCCGCGCTCCACCAATTCATCGGCTCGCCCGGCGGCCTCGCCGGCGTAGTGGCGTACGCGGTCACGGACGCCGTTGACGGTGTTCTCGAGGTCGTAGTGGCGGCTCATGGCGTCCTCCTGCAATAAGTGCGCTTCACGTTGCCAGCGGCGGTGTGAGCGGTGCGTAAATAATGGCCGGCCTGTTCAGCTGCGATGCCGGCCTACGACGGACGCATCGCCGCGCCCGGCCGCCAGCACGCGCGCGATGCCTTGGCGCGCCGGTGGCAAGACATCGCTGGCACGAAGCAGCGCGGAACGGGCGAGCCGGGCGATGGGTCGGTCGTCGGTATACATGCCGACCACGGCCATGGTGGCGGCATACAACGGCCAGGTGGCGCGGCGATGCAGGCGCTGATAGCGGCGCAGCAGATCCGGCGAGCCGATGTCGCTGCCATGGGCAACGGCCCGCGCGATCAGCGATCCCAATGTCTCCACGCTGCGCAAGCCGAGGTTGAAGCCATGCGCCGTGACGGGATGCATGCCAACGGCCGCATCACCGACCAGCGCAAGGCGATGCGCCACGAACCGCCGCGCATACACGCTCACCAGCGGATACGTATGACGCGTGGAGGTGAGTCGCATATCGCCAAAGCGGCCATCGAAGCGACGGCGCATCTCCGTCTGGAAGTGCTCCTCCGCCATGTCCATCACGCGTTGCATCTCCCGTGGCGGCAAGGTAAGCACGATGGATGCCTCGCCGCCATTCAACGGCAGCGCGGCCAGTGTCTGTGCATGGCCGAACCATTCGAGGGCTTCGTCGCCGTGCGGCTTCTCCAGCGCCATCCGGCAGACCAGCATGGTCTTGCCGAAGTCATGCATGTCGGCAGCCATGCCCGCATCGCGACGAAAGCGGGAGAAGCGGCTGTCGGCGGCGATGGCCACGCTTGCGCTGACTTCCGCGCCATTCGACAGGCGCAGTCGCGCAGCCTCGTCGTTCAACGTGATGCCTTCGACGGAAACGTTGCAGGCCAGCGTGATGTTGGGTTGATGGTCGATGCTGGCGTATGCGGCGCGACGGATGCAGTGATTGGGCACAAGGAAACCCAGCGACGCATCCGATGCGTTCGCCGGCGTTACGTGCAATCCGCGCGGCGACGTTCCATTGAGCACCCGCGCACTGCGCAGCGGCGAGACGTCCGCAGGCCCCAGGCGATCCCAGATGCCGAGTTCCCGCAGGATGCGCACGGAGCGCAAGGTCAGCGCGATCTCGCGTCCATCGAACGGCGGGTCGCGCAGCACATCGAGCGATTGCTGCTCGACCACAAGGATGCTGAGTCCCGTGCGCGCGAGGGAGCGAGCAAGGCAAAGCCCGGCAGGGCCGGCGCCGACAATGGCGATATCGACGTGCATGGCATGGCGCGCGAAGGAAGATGCCTCATGCTATCGGGCGTGCACGGCCTTCCTTTGATGTGGATCAAGCCAAGGCCGCCACGATTCGCCGATGGCGTTCGAACCGATCAGTGCTTTGCCTAGGAGAGATGTCAAGCGGCGCGATCGTTCGCGAATTCCCGTCGAACGGCGGCGCTGCGCAACCGCCACGCGATCCATGCGAACACCAGGATCAACAGCACCGGCCGCACCATCGCCTCGATCTGCTGGAACGCCAGCACATGTTGAAACCACGACGCGAAGGCAGGCGGCATCTGTGGCGGCATATCGGCCTGCACGGCTTTCGCCAGGACGGGTTGCACGACGAGCGCATACGGGATCATCGCCAGCTGGAGCAGCATGTCGACGAACAGCAACGCGATGAAACCCGCGCGTGCCCACCGGCGCCGCCATAGCAGCCCCAGCGCGCAAGCGAGGTGCAGCAAGGCCACGGCCGACCCCAGCAGCAACCACTGGGCCTCGTGCGCGTAGATCCATGGCCACGGCGGCGGCAGCGCTTCCATGGCCTGGGTGATGTGCAACATCTGCTGGTTGATGGGTGCGGTGCCCGCATGGGCGAGGCGGTGCGTCACGGTGGAGGTGAACGAGAGCAATGCCATGGCGCAGGCGCCGAGTGCGCCAAGCCCCACGAACGCCCAGCCCAGCACCGTCACGAACATGGAGCGAATCGGCGTCGTCATGCTTTCCCCTGATGAGTGCACGGCTCGCGCGTGCCAGCGCCGGGACTATACCCGGCTCACGGACGCCCGGCCTATCGGGAAAAGATGATCAGAGGGTGGTTTGCGCGCCGGCTTCGGCCACCGGCGGTGCTTCCACGCGCAGGCTCTGGCGACGGCGCAGCGAGGGGAACATGGCCATCCACAAACCCACCACCACCAGCGTACCGATGCCGCCGATCACGGTGGCATTCACCGCGCCCAGCCAGGCGGCCAGCATGCCCGACTCGAACTCGCCGAGCTGGTTGGAGGTGTTGATGAAGATGGCGTTGACCGCACTCACGCGGCCGCGCATGTCGTCGGGCGTATCGAGCTGCACGAGCGCGCCGCGTATCACCATGCTCACCATGTCGAACGCGCCCAGCGCGAACAGGGCAATGAGCGAAAGCCACAGCAGCTTGGATACCGCGAACACCAGCGTTGCCAGGCCGAAACCGGCGACCGAGGCGAACATGATCGGTCCCACGCGTCGTTCCATGGTGTGGCGCGCCAGCCATAGCGACATCAGCAACGCGCCCACGGCGGGCGCGGCGCGCAGCAAACCGAGACCCCACGGACCGGTATGCAGGATGTCCTTGGCGAAGATGGGCAGCAGCGCCGTGGCTCCGCCCAGCAACACGGCGAAGAGATCCAGCGAAATCACGCCCAGCACGTCCGGACGGCGACGAATGAAATGCACGCCGGCGAACAAGGTCTTCAACGTGGCCGGCTCGCGCTTGGGCTGCGCCTGTTCGTAGCGCATGCGCAGCATCAGCACCACGGCGATCAGATACAACGCAGCGCACACGGTGTAGACCGTGCCCGCGCCCGCCACATAGAGCAGGCCGCCCACGGCGGGGCCCATGATCATGGCCGCCTGTCCCGCCGACGCGCTTGCCGCCATAGCCCGGGGCAGGATGGCGGTAGGCACCAGCGCAGGCAGCATCGATTGCAGCGCAGGAAATTCGAAGGCTTTTGCGACGCCGATGACGAACACCAGCGAGAGGATCAGCGCCTCATGCGCCAGATGCATGAGGCTGATGACGGCCAGCACCGCAATGGCCAGCATGTCCACGATCTGTCCCAGCATCACGATGCGGCGTCGTTCGAACTGATCGGCAACATGGCCGGCGGGCAGCGCCAGCATCACGGAAGGAATGAACTGCACCAGGCCGATGAGACCCAGGTCGAGCGCGCGGCCGGTGATGGCATAGATCTGCCAACCCACGGCCACCGACAACATCTGGAAACCGAAGCCCGAGCAGATGCGGGCGAACCAGAACTGCACGAATGCGGGATGCGAGCGCAGCGATTCCGCAGAAGCTTGCGCAGGGGAAGGGGGCATGAGGGGATCCTTGCGGGAGCGCTTGCATTATCGGTAGCTGAAGCGCTCAGGCAAAGCACCGCGGCTTCACGTTTGTAGCACAGGGCGTTGCCGCTGCCGCCCCTAGCGTGGCGATAGGAGAGCGAGCCTGCGAGGTGAGTCATGGGCCAGTTTGCCAAACGCGTGTACACCGACCCTGCCAAGATCCGTCGTCTGGAGTACCTGGTCGATCAGTTGCCCACCAACGGTCACGTGGTATTGCAACTGATGGACGGCACCAGCTACGACGGCGTGGTGTGCGAACGCCCCAACGTGCAGGTGTTTCGCGACTTTCAGGAAAACGAGGGCATCAATGGCGTCGTGCGACTCGAACGACCCGATGCCCCCGCGTGGACCTGCTATGTGTGGCTGGGCGATATCCATCGCGTGGAGCATCTCGATTCCATCATGGGCAGCGAGACCTGAGGCCACGCTGCCCGCGTCGTCATGCACCCTGCGTCTGCACGATGGGCGTCGTTTCGAGGCGCGGAGCGCGCGGCCTGGCGTCGAGACCGAACAACGGACGCAGCCAGCGCGTGCGGCGTATCACCAGCTCGTGCAGCGCGGCACAACCGGCCACCGTGCCCAGCAACAGCAGCGCGGGTTCCCACACGGCGCCGAGCTTCAGTGGAATCAGCACATAGGCCAGTGCCAGCATGACGCTCTGGTGCAGGATGTACCAGGGAAACACCGCTTCGCGTGCATACGGCAACCAACGGAACGGACGGTTGAGGTATTGATGGCCCCATCCAAGCACGGCGGCGATGGCACTCCACATGTAGAGGAAGCGCAGCACGCGGACGATGTGATGTCCCGCGGACAGCGTGGCCGATGACCATCCGCCGAGGTCCACGAGGTCGCCCAGCCGATCCAGCAATACGAACGCGGCGAAACAGAACACCGCCATGCCGAGCGAACGGCGACGCAGGCGTGCCAGCTCGGTCCACAAGGCCGGATGCGTGCCGATGGCATAACCGTAGAAGAACATCGTGGCGTAGCTGGCGTGGGCGTACCAGTCGCCGATCACGGCATGGTTCTGCGGGAAGCGCGCGGCCAGCAGCAGGTTCCACGCGAGCATGGGCAGTGCGGGAAGCACCAGCAGCGGCCAGCCGCGCAGCCGATGCAGCGCGGCGATCATGCGCTGCCCAGGGCCCGATTCCAGCGCCGGCAGCAACATGATCAGCAGCAGCGTGAAATTCCATACGTACGGCAGGTACCACAGGTGATTCCAGGTGACGCCGAACTGCCAGCCGTCGAACGCGCCCGCCGGCCACGGGCCACCGGTCCAGTAGCGCAACAGGAAGTGCCCGAAGCCCGGCGCCACCAACCCCTTGTCCACGCCCTGCACGTACGGCTGGATCGGCACGACCACCGCCATGCCAAACAGCAGCGGCAGCATCAGCCGCACCGTGCGCTTCCACGCCAGCGCCGGCAGGCTCAGGCGACCACGCAGGAAATGCAGCGCCATGCCCGAGATCAGGAACAGCAGATCCATGCGCCAGAAGTTGGAGGCCAGCATCGGGTACTTCAGCCAGTCGGCGATGTAGCTGCTCTTGAGATGAAAGGTCCAGTCGTTGGCCGGGCCCACGTAGAGCATGCCCAGGTGGTAGAGGATCAACAGGCCGAAGGCCAGGACGCGCAGGGCGTCGATGTCGTGGCGGCGGTTCATGAGCGGCGGACTCCATGGTCGGGATGACCCATGCTGCGTTTCGCCACGGTCATCGTCTGCCGCTAAGTGATTGATCGACCTCAAACAGGGACAAGTGGCGGGCTGCGAGGGACGAAAAGAGCGGGTTCGGCCGCCGCTGCACGTAGAATCCGGGCATGACCATCAAGCCGGCCTTCGACCTTGCCCGTTTCCAGCGCTGGCGCCGACCTTTCGAGATCGGCTTCTGGGTGGTCATGATGACGGTCAACACCGTGTTCAACGGCGTGGTCGCGTGGTTCGACGACAGCTATCGCACCCACCGAGCCGAGAGCATCGAGCCGTGGATCTGGGAGGCCACCAGCAGCGTGGTCATGCTGGCGCTGGTGCCGTTCGTGGTGATGGCCAGCCGCCGCTGGACGCTGCGCTTCGACACCTGGCGGCAGAACCTGAAGATCCATCTGGCGCTGAGCGTGGCGTTCTGCCTGGCGCATGTCGGTTTGATGATCGTGCTGCGCATGGTGGCGTACCGGGCGCTGCTGGGCTGGCAGTACCACTTCGGTGACGACTGGCTGCGGCAACTGGGCTACGAATACCTCAAGGACATCCGCACCTACTTCCTGTTCCTGGCCATCATCGGCGGCTACCGCTTGCTGCTCCTGCGCCTGCAGGGCGAGGCCAGCCTGCTGGCGGAGCCGGACGAAGGCCCGCCAGTGGAGCCGGTCGACCGGCCCGAACGTTTCCTGGTGCGCAAGCTCGGCAAGGAATTCCTGATCGCCGCGCGCGAGATCGAATGGCTGCAGGCGTCGGGCAACTACGTGAACCTGCATGTGCGCGGCCGCGACTATCCCCTGCGCGCCACCATGGCCGGCATCGAGGAGCGGCTCGACCCCGCGCGCTTCGTGCGCGTGCATCGCAGCTACCTGGTGAACCTCGACTACCTCGCCGAAATGGAACCGTTGGAAACCGGCGACGCCCGCCTCACCATGCGCGATGGCGCCACCGTGCCGTGCAGCCGCCGCTTCCGCACGCAACTGCGCGGGCGTTTCGGCGACGCGCCGGTCAGTGCCTGATCACCGCGCGGGCAGCGGTTGCACCGCGGCTCGCCCTCGTTCCACTCTAAGCGCCTACCCGCAACAGGATCCCGTCCATGAACCAGCGCCTCCGTTTTGCCGCCACCACCGTCGGCACCATGCTCCTGCTCGCCGGCTGCTCGCAGTCGGGCGACCAGGCACAGGCGCCGCAACAGGCACAGGCACCGGCCGACGATTCCGCGGGCAAGCTCGATACCTATCGCCAGCTGCAACGCATCGGCAACGACGAGATGGCGGTGACGATGGGCAACGAAATCCTCAAGCGTTATCCCAACAGTGATGCAGCCAAGGAAGTGCAGCAAAGCCTGCCCGCCATCGAGCAGCGCTACAAGGAAAACAGCGAGAAGAACCGCCTTGCCGGCCTGTGGCTGTACCAGGTCTCGCCGATGCAGGGTGGCACGCAATCCACCGCCACCATCTACACCAGCCAGCCTTCGGGCGACGATCGCGTACGACTGGTGTTGCGCCGTCACACCGAGTGGGGACAGAACGCCTTCCTCTTCAACGGCGGTCCGCACGGTTTCGTGTGCAAGGGCGTGTGTTCGATCAAGGCCACCTTCGACGGCAAGCCCGGCACCATCAGCGCATTCGCGCCGACCACCGGCGAGCCTGCCTTGCTGTTCAAGGACGACAAGGGTTTCATCGCCCAGCTGGAAAAGGCCAAGAAGATCACCATGGACGTGACGCTGCAGGACGGCGAGAAGAAAGTGACGCTGGTGTTCGAGACGGGCGGCTTCGATCCGTCCAAGTGGCAGCCCGTCACCAAGTCGTCGGGCAAGAAGAAGTAAGGTCCACGCACAAACGCCTGGCGCGTTTGCACGACCAGTATCTTTGGAGATGAAAGTCATGGCAGCCAAAACCCTTCTTGCCGCCGTCGCCGTGGTCGCTGCACTCAGCGCCTGCACCCGCGTCGGCAAGGATTACACCTCCCGCATGGAAGCGCGCCAGCAGGCGTACGCCGCCGCTGCCGGCGAACCGGTAAGCAGCTTCCGCTACTTCAGCCTGTGGTCGTGGGAGCCGCTGAGCGACAGCGAATTGGCCATCTATACGCGTTCGAACGAAGCATGGCTGCTCGACCTCGATGGCAAGTGCCGCAACCTGGAGTTCACCAACCACATCGCGCTGACCTCACAGGCGAGCGAGGTGTCGGCGCGATTCGATCGCGTGATCACGGGTGGAGCGGATGCGCCTTGCTTTATCAAGCAGATTCGGCCGGTGGACATCAAGAAGTTGAATGCGCCGCAGGAAGGCAAGCCGCGAGAGGTGGAGGAGGCGGCGCGGCCGGCGAAGTGAGGGTGATGGTTTAGCTCTCGCACTTAGGTGTGCGGAGCGGAACGTTCGAGCTTCTGCACGTCTTCCTGCTCGTCATCCTGGTGCACCCCTAAAGGGGCGGGCGAGGGCCGGGATCCAGTTTCGTCAGTCTTCGGTTGTTGCGATATCGCGACCGGGCTCGCCTGCGGCGGGCTTTCCTCCACCCGCCGCCGCTGTCATACGGGGACCCCAAGAGCCAGAACCAAAGCTCGTAGTAGGAGTGCTTTCACAAGCCCCACCCCTCTCCCCAACCCTCTCCCACAAGGGGAGAGGGAGAAATGCGATGCATCGCGTATGACCTTGAAGAGCGAAGCCAAAGCAAAGGCCGATGCGAAGCGAGGCTCCGCTTTAAGTCCTCTTCGCTTGGGCGCGTGGCGGTGTAGCCGCAACGTTCATTAGGGAGATCGTGACGTTCCGAGCTGCAAAAAGCTTCAAGGCTCGTATTCAACAGAACGCTACGAGCCTATCGCTCTAGAGGCCATTTTCTTTGGGTTACTTTTCTTTTGGGCCAGCAAAAGAAAAGTGACTCGAGCGGCGGCAGCCGATCGAAACGCCCGCCGCGTAGGCGGCACGCTGGCGGAAGAGCTGCACAAGGGCGATCAAAGGAATCGCGATAGCCGCAACGCAAAGTCACTGGATGACCAGCCTTCGGCTGTTGAAAAGCGCCTCCTGCCTTCGCAGGAATGACGCGCCAGGACGTCTTCGGCTACTGAAAGGCGCACCCACTTTGGGGTTCGCAGGAATGACGAGCTAGGAGCGGCGCACACGCCCGTGTCGACATCGCGAGCGAAGAGTTCGCCGCGTCCCACGAGCACCAACTTTGCATCGCACGCAACGCGCCGGCGATAGCTCAGCCGACGCACCCGTCAATTGAGAAACAACCTCTCCGCCAACTTCGCCAACGGCTTCTCCATCGCATTCTGCAACCGCGGCGGCAACTCCAGCGGCTTGAGCAACATCTTCACCGTCATCTCCGCAGGAATATTCCTGCGCAGCAGATCCTGCGCCCGCCCCGTGATGCGCTTGAACTCCGCGTGATTGTCCTTGTGCTGCGGATAGCACTGGTCGAACACGTGGCGCAGCGCGATGTCGCTGTCCTCGCTGCGGATCTCGTTCACACGGCGCAGGATGGCGCGGAACACCTTGTAGCGGCCGAAGCCTTCGCGTTCGCGATAGAGGCGGTAGTGCTGGTAGAAATGCTTGTAGTGGCGCACTTCGTCGCTCTTGATGTGGCCGGTGAGCTGCTTTAGCACGGGCTCGTCGGTGATGTCGTTGAGCGCGCGGTAGAGGCTGGCCGTGCCGGTTTCCACCACGCAGCGGGCGGCGAGCTCCAGGCCGCGGCTGGATTCCAGTTGCTCGGCGGTGCACACCGCGCCGTACTCGGCCCAGAACGCGGCGAAGCCCTTGTCCCAGTCGAATTCCGGCCACACGGTTTTCACGTAGGCGGCGAGGGCGCGGCCGTGCTGCAGTTCCTCGTGTTCCCAGTGCTGGCTCAGCCAGGTCTGCAATGCCTCGTCCCCGGCAAAGTGGTCGACCAGGTTGTGCGTATAAAGGTCGGAACCGCTCTCGACGAACGAGGCGCTGCACAGCAGGAAGAAAAGGTCTTCGTTCTGGCGTACGCGCTGGATTTCAATGCGGCTGAAATCCAGACTGTCGAGGGTCCAGGGCAACGATTGGGCGTAACTCACGCGGACATTCCTGTGCGGGGCCAAAGGGCTGGCTCGACGCGGACGCGGCGCCAGCCCGGCATGACGATCGTGTGACAGCATACGATGAGATGGCGACGCGGGATTAACGAGCGCCGACCCGGCGCACATCGCAAGAACTCAGCGCACCACGGTCACGGGCACGTGGGCCCGTTCCAGGACGTCGCTGGAGACCGAGCCCAGCAGCCAGCGTGCCAGCGCGCCGCGTTCGGTGTGGCCGATCACGATGTGATCGATGCCGTGGCTGCGTACCTGTTCCAGCAGCACGTCGCCGGGACTGCCGCGCACCACTTCGGCGTCGATCAGCGCTGCCGATCCCGGCACGAGCTCCTTCACTTCCTCGAGCAACTGGGAACAACGCTTGCCGCCCTGGTCGGTCATCATCAGGGGACAGGTATCGGCGCTGCCTTCAGTCACTTGCAGCACGGACACCACGCGCACGCGTCCACCGGCGGCCTGCGCCAGTTGCACGGCAAAACGTACGGCGCGTTGCGATGTGGCGGAGCCGTCGTAGCCGACCAGCGAATACTTGACCATGCGCTACCTCGTGCTGCGGCAGGCGTTGCTCATGTCTTGCGAAGCGTGTTGCCTGCGGTTTTTCCAGGACTCGCCCCCAGCGTAATCCTCGTCGCACGCGGGCGCTACGGTTGCTTGTGCGAGTCATCTGCATCGAACACCCGCGTTTCCTGAAACGCCGTGCCAATGCGCTTGCGGGTGGCGCAACGTGCGGGTGCGCCTCGCTTTTTTAAGCCAGACGACAGCGTCCAGTGTTGCGCCGTTAACGAAGCGTCCAGCGAATTCCACATCGCGTTCACGGACACTGCCGACGATGGAGGGGGCTACGGCGGGCATCTGCAAGCGCCTCGCCGATCACAGTGGCGGCGTTGTCCGAGGTTCTCATTCACTGCAAGGAGATGAAGATGATCAAGCGTACGATGGGTATGGCGGCTCTGGTCCTGGCTTGTGCCGGTGCGATGTCGGCAGCGCCGGTGTCCACGGCGCGGGCAGCCGAAGCCGAAGTGAAATGCGATCTCTCCTTCAGCCTTTCCGGTTGGTCGGCCATCTACAAGCATGCCTCCGGCAGCGGCACCGTGGTGTGCAGCAACGGCGAGCGCGCCAAGGTGAAGATCTCGTTGAACGGCGGTGGCCTGACGGCCGGCAAATATCGGATCGACAATGGCAAGGGCGACATCACCCACGTGCGCGGCATCAACGACGTGTTCGGTGACTACGCGCAGGCTGGTGCCGAGGCGGGTGTGGTGAAGACGGGCGAGGCCCAGGTGCTCACCAAGGGCACGGTGTCGCTGGCGCTGCATGGCAGCGGCGAGGGCATCAACCTCGGCGTTTCGGTGGGCCAGTTCTCCATCACCAGGGAATAAGCCCCCCGGTGTTTGCAGACGACAAGGGGCGCCGCGTGGCGCCCTTTGTTTTGTAGCGCGTACACTCTGCTGGTTTTCCACATGGAGTGCCCTTATGCGTCGCCTGTCGCTCTTGCTGATGTTGAGTCTTTTGGTGGGGCTGCTCGCGCCCGCCTATGCCGACGAACCCGCATCCACCATGCCGCAGGCCGGGCAGATGGCGCCTGATTTCCACCTGCAGGACCAGAACGGCAGGTGGCACACGCCCGCCGATCACAAGGGCCACTGGGTCGTGCTGTATTTCTATCCCAAGGACTTCACGCCCGGCTGCACCACCGAGGTCTGCGCCTTCCGCGACGACGTGGCCAAGCTGCGTCAGCAGGGCGCCGACGTGCTGGGCGTGAGCCTGGACGATGTGAAGTCGCACGCCGATTTCGCGGCCAAGTACCACGTGCCGTTCCCGCTGCTTTCCGACGCCGACAGCAAGACGGCGCAGGCCTATGGCGTGCTCGCTTCCAAGATGGGCTTCAAGTACGCGCGCCGCACCACCTTCCTGATCGATCCGCAGGGCAAGATCGCCAAGGTCTACCAGGACGTGGACCCGGAGAAGAATTCCGCGCAGGTGCTGGCGGACCTGGCCACGCTGAAGGCCGCTTCCTGATGCCGCTGATGGCACGCGTGGAATCGGGTCGCCGCGACGGTTTCACGCTCTGGCGCATGCTGGTGTGGCTGATGTTGCTGTTGGCCGCATACGGCTGCCTGCAATACCTGCTGCACGCCCAGCAGGTGTGGCGCACGCTGCAGCCGCTGCCGGCGTCGAACACCGGCGACATCCTGGAACTGCACAAGATGCTGGCGTGGGACGTGGTGTATTTCATCGCGTCGTTCGCGCTGGTGGTGATCTGCGCGGGCGCCATTCTTCGCCAATCCTGGGCACGTGTGTCGCTGCAGGCGGCCAGCGTGCTGCTGGCGGTGGGCTGGGGCCTGGTCGGCGGCGTGCTGCTGTTTGCGCATTGGCGCGAATTCAGCCAGGAAGTGGCGATGACCGACGCGCAGACCTCGCTGGATACGGCCTCGCAGATGGCGCTCGCCCATATGCACCGCGCGTTCCTGATGGCGCTGGCGATCAAGGCGGCCTGCGTGCCCGTGCTGCTGTGGCTGGCCTGGTGGCTGGGGCAGCCGCAGGTGCGCGCCCAGTTCCGCAAGCTGCGCTGAGTGCGCGCAACGCGCGATTCAGGTGCGGTTGCCGCAGCGCAGGTTATCGCTGCGGCACCGTTTCTTCCGGGCTTTCCCATGCTTCTGCGTCGCCTGTCGCTTATCACTTCCCTGTCGCTGGCCTGCGCGGCCCTGCATGCGCAGGATCTGGCGACCACCTGCCACGCCACCAGCAGCTATGACCTGACGATCACGCCCGACCGTCTCCAGTTCGACCGTCCGCAGCCGTTGCCGCGCCAGGTGGAGCTGCGCGACGGAACCCTGCGCACGGACGGCACCGGCGTCTCCCTGCGCCCTGACGATCAGGACCGCCTGGCCCTGTTCGAACGCGAATTGCGCGCCCTCGCGCCGCGCGCGAAGGCGGTGGCGGCCAATGGCGTGGACATGCTGGCCGCCGCCATGCATGACGAAGGCGCCCGGCTTTCGCTCGATCCGGCCACACGTGCCGAGCTCGACCGCCGCGTCGCGGCCCGTGCCGTGGAACTCAAGCAGCGCATCGCCGCGAGCAACAGCACCCGTGACTGGCAGGGCAATCTCGCCGACCAGTACGCCAATCAGCTGGCCTCCGACCTGATGCCCCTGCTGGCCAACGACCTGGGGCAGCAGGCCGTGAATGCCGCCATGACCGGTGACCTGCAGGCCGCCGCCAACCTGCGCGACACCGCCTCGGATCTCACCACCCAGCTCCGGCCCCGCCTGGAGCAGCGCATGCAGGCCCTCGCGCCGCAGATTCAGGCCCTGTGCCCTGCGGTCCAGCGGCTGGCCGAATTGCAGCAGGGCATTCGCGGGGCGGGTGGCCAGCCGCTGAATCTGCTTGAAGTAGGTCAGTAAAACCTGGGCTGAGCGAGGAGTCATCTTTCGCCCGGGGTTAACGTCCCGCTAAGTGGCGAAGGCAGAGGATGGCACCCGCAGTCGTTTTTGGCCGTCAGGAGGCGACCTCGTGTCGCAGGCATCGCACTACAACGCCCTCATTCGCCAGGGCATCGATGACCGGGATCTGTACCGTCGGGCGCTCGCCCAGGTGCGCGAGCCCGGGCTGCAGGCGCTACTGGCCGAAAACCTGCATACGCTCGACGCGCTGATCGGCGACCTGCAGGCCCAGGTGCATGCCACCGGCCGCACGCCGGCCAGCCACGGCACGCTCGCCGGTGCCGTGCGCAGTGCGCTGGCCGAGATGATGACGGGCATGGCGTCCAATCGCGATTCGGCCTGGGTCCACTGCCTGGCACGCAACGAATGCGCGCTGCTGAAAAGCTTCGAGCGCCAGATGGCGCGGGCCTCGGATGACTCGGCGCGTGTGCTGAGAGTCCAGTTGTCGCGGCTGCACGGCATCCACAAGGATATGCACTGCCTGGCCGGCACCACCCACGGTTGACCGGCCGCTCATCGATGAGGAGCGCGTGTGCCGTCGACCCCTGCGGACGTGCTGAATTTCTGGTTTGCCAGCGACGCCGAGCCGCACTGGTACGAGCGTAACGACGCCTTCGATGCGGCCATTGGCGAGCGCTTCGGCGACACGCTCCAGGCCGCGCTGCGCGGCGATCTCGATGACTGGGCCGACACGCCCGAAGGTTGGCTGGCGCTGCTGATCGTGCGCGACCAGTTCAGCCGCAACCTCTACCGCAACGATGCCCGCGCCTGGTCAGGCGACCCCGGCACGCAAGTGCTTGCGCTCAAAGGCATCGCGCGCGGCCACGACCAGCAACTGACGCCGATGCAGCGCGTGTTCGCCTATATGCCGCTCGAACATGCGGAAAGCCCGGTGCTGCAGAAGCATTGCGTGCATCTGTTCGAAGGGCTGGTGGCGAGTCAGCCGGCGGCGGAGCGTCCGCGTTATCAGAACTTCCTTGATTACGCCCGCCGACACCACGATGTGATAGAGCAGTTCGGCCGATTTCCCCATCGCAACGCCGTGCTTGGTCGTGTCGATACGTCTGCGGAGCAGGCGTATCTGGCGACCCCGGGCGCGGGTTTCTGAGCGTCACCGACGACACGGAGTTCATCATGCGCCGCTATCTCCTCATTGCCCTGCTCTTGCTGAGTGCGTCCGCCCATGCGGCCAACACCTATCGCGTGGGCAGCGAGGTGCTGACCGTGGGCGACAGCGCCGTGCACGCCATGCAGCTGATGGGCAAGCCGGACTTCAAGGAGCCCGTGCAAAGCGACTTCGGCGGCTACCAGGGTGAGCGTTGGCAGTACATGCGCGACGACGGGCGCGTGGTCATCATCACCATCATCAACGGCAAGGTGTCGGACATCGCCGATCGCTCGCGTTGATCGGCAAGCCGCATTCGCTCGTACGACGGCAGCGCGCGAACGCTGCCGACACGTCGCCACGGCCTCCAACGCATGCCGTTGCGCGGTGATGCATCGCTAAGGTGACTTTTCCGCGCCAAGCGCATGGGAAAAGGACATCGAGCGATGCGTCGATATATCGGTTTACTGGGTGGTTTGTGGTTCGCCTGCGCGGTTCACGCGGGCAGTGGAACATTGCGCGTGGGCAGCCAGGTGCTGGTGGTGGGCGACAGCGCCACGCGAGTGACGGAACTGCTCGGCAAGCCGTCGTATCGCACGCATGCCAAGGCCGACTCGGGCGGTCGCTCCGGTGGCAAGAAGGGCAAGGGACGCAAGTCGTCCTCGTCCGGCGGCGAGCAGTGGCAATACCGGCAGGGCAACCGCATCGTCACCATCGTGGTGGCCGATGGCAGGGTCGCGTCCATTCGCGACGACGGGCGTTGAGCACCGTGGCGGCGTAGCGGCCGCCTGTGCGATAAGAGGTGCGATTCCGGGGAGATCGCGCCATGTCTGAGATGACTCACACCGCACAGAGCCACTCGAACAATCTGTTGCGGCCGCGCCAGCCGGGCACGCACGGCAAGGTCACCAATATCGAGCTGTTCTTCGATCTGGTGTTCGTCTACGCCGTGACGCAGCTCTCCCACACCTTGCTGGGCGACCTGAGCGTCCTCGGCGCCGTGCACGTGCTGCTGCTGTTCCTGGCCGTGTGGTGGGTGTGGATCTTCACGGGATGGATCACCAACTGGCTCGATCCCGACCGCTTCGCCGTGCGCCTGCTGGTGTTGGCGCTGATGTTCGGCGGCCTGTTGCTGTCGGTGGCGCTGCCGGAAGCGTTCGACGGCCATGGCCTGCTGTTCGCCGGCGCCTATGCGTCCATGCAGGTCGGGCGCTCGCTTTTCATGGTCTGGGCGCTGCGCCATTCGTCGCTGGCGGCGCGTCTCAATTTCTATCGCATCACGCTATGGCTGGCGGTAACCGGCGTGCTCTGGGTAGTAGGGGGTCTCGGCTCAGGCGACACACGGCTGGCGTGGTGGGTGCTGGCACTGGGCATCGAATACCTGGGCCCTGCCGCGTTCTTCTATGTGCCTGGCCTAGGGCGCTCCACGTCGCGCGAATGGGATGTGGAAGGCGGTCACCTGGCCGAACGATGCAGCCTGTTCGTGATCATCGCGCTGGGCGAATCGGTGGTGGTGATGGGCAGCAGTTTTGCGGAAGGTGCGCGTACCGCGGATGTGTGGCTCGCCTTCGTCATGGCCTTCATCGGTTGCGTGGCGATGTGGTGGATCTATTTCGACATCGGCGTGGAACGAGGTAGTCGTTCCATTCGCGAATCGAGCGACCCCGGCCGCACCGCACGGCTTGGCTACACCTATCTGCATTTGCTGATCGTCGCGGGCATCGTGGCCTGTGCCGTGGGCGACGAGCTGAGCCTGGCGCATCCGCACGCCGTTGCGGAGAACGCGCAGATCGCCGTGCTACTCGGCGGCCCGGCGCTCTATCTGCTGGGCAACGCGTTGTTCAAGAAAACGGTGAACCACACCAACCTGCCACTCTCGCACCTGGTGGGACTGGGTTTGCTGCTGGTGCTTGTGTGGCCGGCGCACGCGTTGTCGGTGGCGACGCTCGCGGCGGCCACCACGGTGGTGCTGGTGGTAGTGGCGATATGGGAAACCCTGTCCTTGCGCAACCTGCGGCGCGAGCTGTACGCGGGCCCTTCGCACGAGTGACGGTGCCTACGGCGTAGCGCGGCTTTCCAAATCGTCGAGCAGTTCCTGCGCCGTCCACGGGCGGCGTGCTTGTTCCGCCGCATGAATCAGTTCGACCAGTCGCGCATTCACCGGGGCGCCGACGTGGTGCGACTGGGCGAGCCGCACTACTTCCCCGTTGATCACATCGACTTCGGTAGGACGGCCGCGCTCCAGGTCTTCCCACATGGACGAGCGCGCCACCGGATCGATCGCCAACAGGCGCGAAGCGAGACGACGGAACCACGCATCCGGCATGTCCAGCACGCGTGGAAGCCATTGCGGCGGCAGCGGCGTGAGCTTGGCCGGATGGATGCCGGCCGCGGCGAACACCGCGAGCGCCTCGCGCTGCGCCAGCGCCAGGCAGTGACGCCAGTTGCGCTGAGCGAGCTCTTCCTTCAACGGCACGTTGGCCAGCGCATTGATGGCGTTGTTGAGATTGAGCAGCAGCTTGGCGGCCAGCACGGCGGGCATGTCCTGACGCGCGAGCAAGGGCAGGCCGGATGCTTCAAAGATCGGCAGGAAAGCGGCGAGCGCATCATGCGCCTCGACCATCAACTCGCCTCCCGAGCCTTGATGGAAATCGCCGGGAACACGCTGCAGCACATTGAACGGCACCATGCCCGCGAGCACCGGGTGCCCCGGCAACGCATCGCGCAGGATCGCCGCGTTGTGCAGCCCGTTCTGGAAACTCACCACCGGCACGCCGGGCGCGATGACTTCAGCCAGTTCGCGCGCCACCGTTTCGGTAGCCGACGATTTCACCGTGACCAACACCAGATGCGCCTTGGCCGCGGCGAAAGGATCGACCTGCAGTTCCACGTCGCGCGTGGTCACATGCTCGTGAGCGCCTTGCAGATCGCTCCAGTCCAGTCCGCCATGGATGCGCCACGCGTCGATGACGCGGCGGCGACCGATGCAGGTGATGCGTGCATTGTCGTGCAAGCGGGCGCCCAGATAGCCGCCCACGCTGCCGGCGCCGTAGATCGCAATGCGGGGCAGGGCATGCACGCTCATGCGACGGCTGCCGCCGCGGCGCGACCGGCGATGCGCCCGGAAAACAGGCAGCCGCCGAGGAAGCTGCCTTCCAGCGCGCGATAGCCATGCAATCCACCGCCGCCGAAACCTGCCGCTTCGCCCACGGCGTAGAGGCCGGGCATCGGTTGCCCGTCGTGGCCGAGCACGCGCGCATCGAGATCGGTTTCCAGGCCGCCGAGTGTCTTGCGTGTGAGGATGTTCAGGCGCACTGCGATGAGCGGGCCGTTCGCGGGATCCAGCACGCGATGCGGCTTGGCCACGCGCACCAGCTTGTCGCCGCGATAGCGACGCGCATTGTGGATGGCCATCACCTGGCCGTCCTTCGCGTACGGGTTGTCGAACTGGCGATCGCGCGCTTCGATTTCCTGGCGAAGGTGCGCGACGTCGAGCAGCGCGTTGCCGGCCAGCGCGTTCATGCCGGCGACGAGTTCTTCCAGCGTGTTGCGCACGATGAAGTCGCGGCCGTGCTGCTTGAACGCTTCCACCGGCGCAGGCGCGCCCTTGCCGACCGCGCGCTTGGCTACTTGTCGCCAGCTCTTGCCGGTGAGATCGGGGTTCTGTTCCGAGCCCGACAGGGCGAACTCGCGACGAATGATCTGCTGGTCGAGGATGAACCAGCTGTAGTCGTATCCAGTGCGGCGCAGATGTTCCAGCGTGCCCAGCGTGTCGAAGCCGGGCCACAGCGGTCCCGGCAGACGGTTGCCGGCGGCATTGAACCAGAACGACGACGGGCCCGGAAGAATGCGGATGGCATGCTTGGGCCAGATCGGATTCCAGTTCTCGATGCCCTCCACGTAGTGCCACATGCGATCGCGATTGATCAGCCGCGCGCCGATGTTTTCGCTGATGCCCAGCATGCGACCGTCCACGTGCGCCGGCACGCCGCACAACATGTGCGCGGGCGCGGGCCCGAGACGTTCCGGCCAGTTCTTGCGAACCAGCGCGTGATTGCCGCCGATGCCGCCCGAGGCCACGATCACCGCTTGCGCTCGCTGTTCGAAGCCATGCAGCACATCGCGCGAGCTTGGCTTGCCGCGCTCCATGCCGTCGGCGGCCAGCACGCTGCCGCGCACGCCGACCACGGCGCCGCCTTCCACGATCAACTCGTCCACACGATGGCGAAAGCCGAATTGCAGCAGGCCTTTCTCCTGTGCCTGGCGCGCACGTCGCACGAAGGGTTCGATCACGCCCGGGCCGGTGCCCCAGGTCACGTGGAAGCGCGGCACCGAATTGCCGTGGCCGATGGAACCATGGCCGCCACGTTCGGCCCAGCCCACCACGGGAAACCAGCGCATGCCCATCGCATGCAGCCACGCGCGCTTCTCGCCCGCGGCGAAATCCACATACGCCTCGGCCCAGCGCCGCGGCCAGGCGTCTTCTGGACGATCGAATGCCGCCGTGCCCATCCAGTCGGCCAGGGCCAGTGCGTGCCAATCGCGCACGCCCATGCGCCGCTGTTCCGGCGAATCGACGAAGAACAAGCCACCGAACGACCAGAACGCCTGTCCCCCCAGGCTTTGTTCCGGTTCCTGCTCCAGCACCAGCACGCGCTTGCCGGCATCGGCCAGCTCCGTGGCGGCCACCAGCCCGGCGAGGCCGGCTCCCACCACGACCACATCGCAACCATCCCGCATTCCCCGCCTCCCCGTGGCGATTTGCGTCTCCGGAACTTAGCGTGCCCGCCGAAGCATTCCTATGCGCGCTGCGTCATAGCCCAGAAGTCCCGCATGACCCTTGGCACGGCATGACCACAGGCCCATGCCGCGTTGTCATGCTGTGCTGCATCGTGACTTTCGAGGGCCGCGGAACGTGGCACACGGAGGGGAACGAGATGCGTACCACCATGATGGCTTGCGCGATGGCGGCAGGACTGGCGCTGGGCGGTTCGGTGCACGCGCATGAGCTTCAGGTGCACGGCGACCATTGCGGCTATTCCACTGCCTACGACGTGCAGGTGATGGCCAACGGCATCGGGTTCCACCGTGACAACGGCCGGCCGGTCGACGTGTTCATGCACGATGGCCGCCTGCGCGTGGACGGCCGCGACGTGGCGGTGACCAGCGACGATGCGGCCCGCCTGCGCGATTACGAGCAGCAGGTTCGCCAGCTGTTGCCGGAAGTGGCGGACATCGCGCGCGAGGGCGTGAACATCGGCTTCGCTGCCATGCGCACCGTGCTTGTGACCTTCGCCGAGAACGAGGACGAGCGTCGCCGCATGGTGGGACGCCTGGACGAAAACCATCGCCTGGCATTGGCGCGCATCGACGACGGCCTGGGCAAGGGCGTGTGGAAATCGGACGACATGGAAGAGGTCGTGGCCAAGAGCGTCGAGAATTCCGTCTCCGACCTGGTTTCCAAGGTGGCCGGGCAGGCGGTGTCGGCGGCGCTCTCGGGCGACGAGAGCAAGGTGGCCGCGCTGGAAGCACGCGCCAATTCGCTCGACAAGAGCATCGACCGCGAAGTGAACAAGCGGGCGAGCGAACTGGACAAGCGCGCGGATGCGCTGTGCCCGCGGCTGAGTTCGCTCGATGCCTTGCAACGACAGTTCCAGTTCCGCCTGCAGGACGGCTCGCGCCTGCAACTGCTGGCGTACGACAACAAAGACAACAAGAAGCTGATCACAGCCTCGGACAGTGCGCGCGCCGGCGGAGGCGATTCCACGCACTGATCCTTCGTCGGAGCTCCCCTGCTCGACATTCGGCCGCGTCGGCTCCCCCGGCGCGGTCGCTTTATGTGCGCACAACGGAACCTTGATTGATGGACTGCTAGGCTCGCTGGGTTTTTTCCTTGCGAGTAACGCCCTCCATGCACGATCTTCTCGCCCGCCTGCCGCTTTCCGAAGCCACCATCGCCACGCTCATCAATATCGGCCTGGCGCTGCTCCTGCTGCTCATCGGCCTGTGGCTGGCGGCTCGCGTGGCCAACATTGCGCAGCGCGCCATGCAGCGGGCGAATGTCGACATCACGCTCAGCGGCTTTCTGCGCAATCTCATCTATGGCGTGCTGATCGCGCTGCTGATCGTGATGGCCTTGCAGCAGGCCGGCGTACCGTCGGCGCCGCTGGTGGCCGCACTGGGCGCGGGTGGTTTGGCCATTGGCCTGGCCTTGCAGGGCTCGCTGAGCAATCTTGCCTGGGGCGTGTTGCTGATCGTCTTTCGTCCGTTTCGCGTGGGCGATTACATCCAGGCCGGTGGCGTGGAAGGCACGGTGGAAACCCTGAGCCTGATGCACACGTTGCTGACCATGCCCGACAACCGCGAGGCCGTGGTGCCCAATGCCAAGATCGGCTCGGACGCGATCATCAATTTCAATCGCCGCGGCACGCGCCGTTTCGAGTCGAAGCTGCGCATTGGCTACAAGGACGACATCGGCAAGGCGATGGAGTTGATCCGCATCTTGTTTGCCGCCGATCCGCGCATCCTGAAAGATCCTGCGCCGGGCGTGTGGACCGAAAGCCTGGGCGACAGCGGCGTGATGCTGGTGCTGCGCGCCTATACCAACAGTGCCGAGGGCTGGGGCGCGCAGACCGACCTGCTGCGCGCGCTCAAGGAGCGTTTCGAAGCCGAGGGCATCAGCCTCGGGGCGTCGCAGCCATCGTTCGTGCTGCTGCCGGGGCGGCCGCCGGAGCAGACCACCTGACGAAGTGGAATGCAGCGGCGAGATATCGCGGCACCCGAACGCACAAAACCGCGCTACCAAAGTCTTGCATACGTATGCGAATGGACGCTTCAAACGATCCAAAACCGTCCAGAACGGGGTCTCGTTCGCTATGATTGAACACCTTAAGCGGCCGTCATCCCCGCCGGCTCGCCATCGCCATCCGTAGGAGAAACCATGGCCGACCTTAAAGAAGCACGCGTCCCCGATATCGGCAGCGAAAACGTGCCGGTAATCGAAGTGCTGGTGAAACCCGGCGACAAGGTGGCCAAGGAACAAGGGCTGGTCACGCTGGAGTCGGACAAGGCGACCATGGAAGTGCCGGCCCCGTTCGCAGGCACGGTGAAGGAAATCAAGCTGAAGGTGGGTGACGAAGCCTCCGAAGGCACGCTGATCGCCATCATCGAGGTCGAAGGCGAGGCTGCCGCACCCGCTCCCAAGCAGGCTGCCGCGCCGGCCAAGGCCGAAGCCCCCGCCAAGGCTGCACCCGCTGCGCCGGCGCCCGCTCCGGCGCCTGCCGCGGCTCCCGCTGGCGGCGGTGCCGTGCAGGAAGTGAAGGTGCCGGACATTGGCAGCGAAGGTGTGCCGGTCATCGAGATCCTGGTGAAGGTGGGCGACACCATCGCCAAGGACCAGGGCCTGATCACGCTGGAATCGGACAAGGCCACCATGGAAGTGCCGGCCCCGTTCGCGGGCGTGGTGAAGGAACTGAAGGTCAAGTTGGGCGATGAGCTTTCCGAAGGCAGCGTGATCGCGCTGGTGGAAGCCGCCGGTGGCGCGCCCGCCGCCGCTGCGCCGGCTCCCGCTCCCGCGCCGGCCGCCGCCAAGGTTGCAGCACCCACGGTCGAGGAAAAGCCCGAGCCTGTCGGTGGCCGCAGCGTGCTGCCGGGCAATGCACCCGAGGGCGATGTGGCGCCCACCGCGCGTCCGCCGTTCGACGCCGGCATCATCATGCCGGGCGACGCCCCGTACGCCAGCCCCGCCATCCGCGCCTTCGCGCGTGAGCTGGGCGTCGACGTGCGCCAGGTGAAGGGCACCGGTCGCAGCGGCCGCATCCAGCGCGAAGACGTCACCGGTTACGTCAAGCACGCGCTGGCCTCCGGCGCACGCCCCACCGGTGCACCCGTGGCAACCGGCGGTGGCCTCAACCTGCTGCCGTGGCCGAAGGTCGACTTCAGCAAGTTCGGCGAGATCGAAGAGAAGCCGCTGTCGCGCATCCAGAAGATCTCGGGTGCCAACCTCGCGCGCAACTGGGCGATGATTCCGCACGTCACCCAGCACGAAGACGCCGACATCACCGAGCTGGAAGCTTTCCGCAAGAAGCTCGGCGAAGAGAACAAGGATCTCAAGATCACCCCGCTGGTGTTCCAGATCAAGGCGGTGGTCGCAGCGCTGAAGAAATTCCCGCAGTTCAACTCGTCGCTGGACGTCACCGGCGAGAAGCTGACCCTGAAGAAGTACTTCCACATCGGCATTGCGGTGGACACGCCCGATGGCCTGGTGGTGCCGGTGATCCGCGACTGCGACAAGAAGGGCCTGCTGGATCTGGCCACCGAGCTGGGCGAGATCTCCAAGAAGGCGCGCGACAAGAAGCTCGGCCCGAACGACATGTCGGGCGGCTGCTTCTCCATCTCCTCGCTGGGCGGTATCGGCGGTACTTCATTCACGCCGATCGTCAACGCACCAGAAGTGGCCATTCTTGGCGTGTCCAAGGCGGCCATGAAGCCGGTGTGGAACGGCAAGGAATTCGCTCCGCGCCTGATCCTGCCGTTGTCGCTGAGCTACGACCATCGCGTGATCGACGGCGCGCTCGCCGCGCGCTTCGCTTCCTTCCTCGCACAGCAGCTGGGCGACATCCGCCGCCTGCTGCTCTGACGCGCTCTTAGCTCCCTCTCCCCAGAAGGGAGAGGGCTGGGGTGAGGGGCCAATCTTGCGTCGGTCCCTCACTGCGTAGCGAAAAGAAATTCAAGGATTCCCCCATGGCAAGCACCATCGAAATCAAAGTCCCCGACATCGGCGGCCACGACAACGTGCCGGTGATCGAGGTGCTGGTGAAGGTCGGCGACACCGTCACCAAGGAACAAAGCCTGATCACGCTCGAGTCGGACAAGGCCACGATGGAAATTCCGTCGAGCGCCGCCGGCGTGATCAAGGAGCTGAAGGTCAAGGTAGGCGACGAAGTGTCCGAAGGCGCGGTAATTGCCGTGCTCGAAGTCGCCGATGGCGCTGCCAAGGCGGAAGCGCCCAAGGCAGCCGCTGCACCGGCGCCGGCTCCCGTTGCTGCACCCGCTCCGGCCGCCGCGCCCGCTGCGCCGGCACCGAAGGCCGCTGGCGCTTCGGGCCGCACGCCCGACATCGAGTGCAAGCTCGTCGTGCTCGGCTCCGGCCCGGGCGGCTACACCGCGGCTTTCCGTGCGGCCGATCTCGACGTCGACACCGTGTTGGTCGAACGCTACGCGTCGCTCGGCGGCGTGTGCCTCAACGTGGGCTGCATTCCGTCCAAGGCGCTGCTGCATGCCGCGGCGGTGATCGACGAAGCCGAAGCCATGGCCGCGCACGGCGTTACCTTTGGTGCGCCCAAGCTCGACCTCGACAAGCTGCGCGACTTCAAGACCAAGGTGGTCGGCAAGCTCACCGGTGGTCTGGCCAGCATGGCCAAGCAGCGCAAGGTGCGCACCGTGCAGGGCGTGGGCACCTTCGTGTCGCCCAACGAAATGGAAGTCCAGACGGCTGAAGGCACCAAGCTGCTCCGCTTCGAGAACGCCATCATCGCCGCCGGCTCGCAGGCCGTGCGCCTGCCGGCGTTCCCGTGGGACGACGAGCGCATCATCGACTCCACCGGCGCGCTGGAACTGAAGGACGTGCCGAAAAAGTTGCTGGTGGTCGGCGGCGGCATCATCGGCCTGGAAATGGCGACGGTGTATTCCGCGCTCGGCAGCGAAGTGACCGTGGTCGAATTCATGGACCAGCTCATTCCTGGCGCCGATGCAGATCTCATCAAGCCGCTCGCGCAGCGCCTGGCCAAGAAGCTCAAGGGCGTGCACCTCAAGACCAAGGTGGTGGAAGCCAAGGCCACCAAGAAGGGCATTGAGGTCAGCTACGAAGGCGAGAGCATTCCCGAAACCACCGTGTTCGACCGCGTGCTGGTCGCCGTGGGCCGCTCGCCCAACGGCAACAAGATCGGCGCGGACAAGGCCGGCGTGGCGGTAACCGATCGCGGCTTCATCAACGTCGACACGCAGATGCGCACCAACGTGCCGCACATCTACGCCATCGGCGATCTCGTCGGCCAGCCCATGCTGGCGCACAAGGCCACGCACGAAGCGCGTGTGGCGGCGGAAGTCGTGGCGGGCATGAAGAGCTATTTCGACGCGCGCGTGATCCCGTCGGTCGCCTTCACCGATCCGGAAATTGCCTGGGTCGGCGTCACCGAGCGCGAGGCCAAGGAAAAGGGCCTGAAGATCGGCGTGGGTAAATTCCCGTGGGCCGCCAGCGGTCGTGCTATCGGCATCGATCGCACCGAAGGCTTCACCAAGTTGATCTTCGACGAGGAAACCCACCGCATCGTGGGCGCCGGCATTGTCGGCCCGCACGCGGGCGACCTGATCAGCGAACTGTGCCTGGCCATCGAGATGGGCGCCGAAGCGGCCGACATCGGCCTCACCATCCATCCGCATCCCACGTTGGGCGAGTCGGTGGGCATGGCCGCTGAGGTCTACGAAGGCACCATCACCGATCTCTACATCCCGAAGAAGAAAAAATAAGCGGGATCATCGAGCGAAGAGAAAAGAGCCCGGGAATTCCGGGCTCTTTTTTTTTCCGAGATCAGTTCGATTCGGTGAACTGGATGGACGGCGTGGAGCCGCCGGACGTCGAGCATGCACCGAGGTTGAGGTTGTTGCTCTCGCCGGTGGAGCCGGAGTTGGCAACGCACGACGGGGCGCTGGTGGAGCCGTTGTTCACGGCGAGCTTCACGGTGATGGACGAGCCGCTGTTGAACTGCGCTTCCGAACCGCCCGCATTGCCGACCACGTTGAACTCGCCGACTTTCCACACCGACGCCAGCAACAGCACGCTGTCCTTGCCGCTGGAGCTGTAGGCCTTGGTGCCATTGGTGAACACCACAGTGTCGTTGCCGCCCGAGGTGACGGTGCCGGTAAGCTTTACGTTGGCCAGCTGCGTGGCGGCTACGTCCGGTGCGGTGGCGGCGGCGCTGTTCTTGTAGCAATCGCCTTCACCGTCGCTGCCGAAGCCGCTCGGGCAACGCGAGCTGCCCCAGCCGATCAGCCAGTACTGCATGAAGACGGCCGCGGAGCCTTGCACCTCGTAGTCGGGCGCATAGACGAACTGCTGCCACACCGTGCAACCCGAGTGGCTCTTACAGACCGACGTGGTGTCGTCAAAGCTCGAATTGATCTGCAGCGAGTACTCGTTCGGGCCGAGAATGCCACCGCCGCCGTAAGCCGCCACGCCGACGCCCTTCTCGGACGTCACGCCCGTCACCGACGGGAAGGTACCCACGGCCTGGGTGATGAGGCTGCTGCTCTGCAGCGTGTAGTCGTTGCCGTTGCCGGCGGTTTGCGCGGCGCCGCTGTTGAACAGCTTGAAGCGCGGCACCGGCGCCACGCGCGGCACCACTTCATGGCAAGCCGACTGATGCCAGATGACGCTGGGATAGGTCGCTTCGAAACAGCCTTCGGCTGGCGTGGCGATGTGCGCCATGCTCTCGCGCCAACTGGCCTGAGCTTGTTCTTCCAGCGAACCGATACGGTTTGCGGTCTGGGCGGAAACCACGGCAGGAATACAGGCGGCGGCGATCAGGCCTGCGAGAAGCGCAATCTTGGTTTGTGCACGCATTGAATTTTCTCCCTGGTACGCGAATAGCTGTGGATGTCGGCCCCGGGGAATTCCGGTGGCCGATGACAGGCAACAACTAACCCTCACGCCGGCAACGGAGCGTTGCGGCGCCTTCTCTTGCGGTTGCGTTGATCCTTCCGGGCGGAAGGAGTCGGAGCGATCACGTTTCGATCACGAACACTCGAAAACCCGGTGACGGCGAGTGCTCTGCCCGGTTTGGTAACGCATAAAAATCGCGGTTGCAAATCGAAAAAAAGTGCGTTGTTCGCTGTAAGCAATTCGACAGCGAGGGTTGCATCGATCAAAGCGATGCGAGCTGTTGAGAACTAAGAAGTTATTCTTTGCAGGTTGCGTGCACGCAGTGAATCCGATTTCCGAGTCGTCGCAAAATTGCACGAGCACCATTTCGTCGTCATGACGCATGGAAAAACATGCTTAAGCACGCATCGCACTTGCAGCAAAAAGTGCTTAAAACAAGCCACTTTTGTGATGCGTGCGGTTTCTGTGATGTGTTCCGCACTTTGCGTGGATCATCGATTGGTGTTGTGATTAGTGTGTGAAGTCTTTCGACGCCGGACGTTTGGCGCGCGCGGCTGCGCGACATGGTCCGCCGGCGTGGTCGCCATATCGCCATGCTGCGTTGCATATGCGCTGCGATCTGGCGATCGCGGCACGCCGCTTTTCCTGCGAGTCCGGCCCCCGCATGAAGTAGGGAAGCGCGAGCCATCGCCTCCCGCCGAAGCGGATCAATGTTCGGCTTTGGCCAATGCCTTCTTGATCGGCGTGGATGCGTCCATCAGATAAGCGATGGTTTCCTTCGAGCTGTTGATCATCTGCTGCGACACGCTGAGAAATTCCACCGGGTCGACGTCCTTGCCGAGGCTGATGCGCGTCCGCAGGTCGACCATGCGCGGGGCATCGAGTGCCACGGTGGCGTTGTGCGTGGTCCAACTGGCGGCGTCGCGCACTGCTGCATAAGCGGCCGTGTACCGGTGCAGGCGCTCGACATCGATCCACGTGGCGGACTGGTTGGCAACGGCCACGTCCCAGGCCTGCGTGTTGAATGCCGGCCAGTTGATGCTGAGCCGGAAACCACCGCTCAGCTGGCGGATGTGCTTGTTGATCTCGGCGTCGGGCAGGCCCTTCTGCACGTCATCGTTGATGGCCTTGTCCATCGCCACCAACGGCGCGAGCTTGTTCTCGTCGGTCTGGATGGCTGCCTGGATGTCGCGCAGCATGGTGTCGAGCTCCGAGTCGATCTGCGTGCTCGCATACTCGGCGGCGTGCCTATGGTGCGCGTTCTCGATCCACTGTTCCAGACCGAGCGCGGTGAGGATGCTGAGGACGATCATCAGGTAGTGCTGCAGGAATTCGCGCAGCGAATGCATCTTCACTTTGGGCACTTCGAAATGCATGTTGAATTCATCCATTGCAAGCATGTAGACGCGCGGCGCAGCGGGCACGCCGCATTCAAGGTGTGATGCTGTAGCCCAGCCTTTCCATCATGGGCTGCAGAATGGGCAACACGGGTTCGAAGTATTCGCGATAGGCATGCCAGCGGTTCACTGCCTTGCGATGAATGCCTTCCGTGACCTGTGCGTAGCTCGGCGTGCTGATGTAGCCCTTGCTGCGTGCGTGCTCGGCGAAGCGAGCCATGGGCGAGGCATCTTCCACATCGAGAAACTGGCCCAGGCGCACGACGTGTTCATCGAAGCGGCTCACGACAGACTCATAGCGCCATTCGAGCACGCGTGGCGCGAATACCTCCACCTGCCGGTACCACTGCTCGAAGGCCTGCACATAGCCCTCGGCCAGCCGCTGGAGCGATGAGCAGAGCACCATGAAAGGTGGCGCGCGGAACGGCAGCATGTAGCAGCTGAGCAGCACATCGCAGGGATGGCGCAGGCAGAGGATGATGCGGGCCTCGGGAAACAGGCGGGCGATCATCGGCAGGCACAGCATGTTGAGGGGATTCTTGTCGACCAGACGCCGCGTGCCGAGGTCGGGCACCACGTTGCGCGACATGGCGACATAGATTTCCCTCAGTTGATCCGCTTCGCGCTGGGTCAGCTGCGCGAGATCGTCCGGATACGATTGACCTGCCAGTTGCATGCGATGAACCAGCTCGTAGATGAAGTCGCGCTCGTCCATCGAGCGAAAATCAGGGTGGGCATCAAGCATCTGTTCGAGCAACGTGGTACCGGAGCGGGGAAAGCCCACGACGAACACGGGGCTGTCGAGGCTGCGTGGTACGGCCAGCGTGCTCCATTCGTCGTGTTGGACATGGCTCACGCCGTGGCTTGCCATGGACAGCGGCTGGCTGCCTTCAACGGTCAGCTCCGGCACGATCGTGCTGGCGATGTCCCACTGTGCGGCATGGGCGATTTCCGCGGCGCTCCATGCGTCCTCGTGACGACTCTGCTTGTTCATGATGCCCGCCAGTCCGAACGCAGCAGTCGCTCGCGTCTCCGGGCCATCGCTCAGAGCGAGCATGCGCTCGTAGAGGCCGGCCGAGCGATCCAGCTCGCCTCGTTGCGCGGCTATGGCGGCATGTGCCTGCCAAGCCGCCATGGCGAGCGCGGGAGATTGCGCGAGCACCGACTCGATCTGATGAAGCGGCAACTGCGCGAGTTCGGCTTCGGCGAGGTCGATCTGGTTGCCGCGCTCATGCATCGACGCGCGCAGGGCGGCGATGCGCCATTGCATGACGCGCGCGTCTTCACCTTCTGGCAGGGTCGCGCGTTCAAGAATCTTGAAGGCCGTCGGCAGGTCGCCCTGGGCGGAGAGCATCGTGGCCAACAGGAGCGCCTGTTCCGCCGGTTGTGGCGGCCAGTTGGAGGCGTCCGCGAGCATCTCTTGCTCGCCCCGGTGATCACCGCAGGCATGACACGCGTGCGCCGCCTGCAGGCGCGCATCGACGAAGGCTGGCACCAGGGTCACGGCCTCGAGCATCACATCGCGTGCCTGCAGCCACCGCTTCTGCTGGGCATAGAGCAGGCCGAGGTTGTAAAGGATTTGCGCTTCCTGCGGCGCCAGCGCCACGGCCCGCAGCAGGGCATCTTCGGCGACAGCCATGTCTTCCAGTTGTCGCGCGACAACCGCGAGGTTGTTCCAGTATTCGGCGACGGTCGGGTTGCGCTGCACCAGGTGGCGGAAGGTCGCCATCGCTTCATGGAGGCGCTGACTGGATTGCTGTGCTGTGCCCAGCAACAGTAGGGCGGTGTTATCGAGGTCAGCCGTGCTGGCGACGGATTCGCCGAGCGCCAATACCGTGGCGAGATCGCCTCGCTGGTATGCCGCGAGCATGCGCGCGGCGAGGTCAGGGGCAGATGGCGAGAGGTGGTCGGTCATCCTTGAATGCTAGCAGCGGGATGGTCGCGGCGAACTGCCGCGACCATCCGCATTTCTTGCAGTCAGATCAGAACTTGACCGTGGCGCGGGCCCAGTAGTAGCGGCCCATCACGTCATACGTCGCCGTATCGACGTTGTAGTTCGAACCATTCTGGTAGCTCAGCGGCGGAACCTTGTCGCTGAGGTTGTCGATACCCACGTCAAAGCGGGTATGGATCTTCGCCCACTCGTAGCCAGCCGAGATCGAGTGATAGAGCACCGATGCCATCGGCGCACTGGCACCCGTGTCGAGGTTCGCGTTCAAGTTGGTGACGCGGTGGATGTAGCGCGACTGCCACTGTGCGCTCCAGTCCCCCAGTGCCCAGTTGATCGTGAGCGTGCCACGCCAGCGTGGGATATTGCCGAACTGCAGGCCGTACGTACCGGCGTAGTTGATCGACTCCGAGCCCGGCTGACCAGGCGTGGCGTTGTTCTTGTACGTCGAGATGTAGGTGGTGTTGAGGCCGGCCTTGAAGTTGCCCGGATCCACGCTGCCCACGTTGAAGTGGGGGATGGCGTAGTTGAACGTGAAGTCGACACCGGTGGTGCTCAGGTTGCCAAGGTTGACCACGGGCGTGTTGATGTAATTGACGGCACCGGCCAGCTTGTTGGTGTTGTCGTAGCGGTTGATGAACGAGCAATACGGACTGCTGTTGTTGGCGAAGCACTCATTGGCCACCGTCTGCGCTTGGATGGGTGTCAGCGTGTCGGACAGGTAGATGTGCCAGAAGTCCAACGAACTGGACACGCCCTCCCACCAACTCGGCGAATAGACGAAGCCGATGTCGATGGACTTGCCCTGTTCCGGCTTCAGCGTACTACCGGCCGGAACCGCGCCGGAGTAGTAGGCCGTGACCTGGCCCAGCGGGTTGCCGCCCCAGTTGACCGGCACGTACTGGCAGGCTGCGGAGTGTTGGGCCAGCTGCGCGGCGCTCAGCCCAACGCATGGGTCGGTGAGGTTGGGGCCTGCCACGGTGCGGCCGTCATACAGCTCGTCCATGTTCGGCGCGCGGAATACCTGCGAAATCGTGCCGCGTGCCAGCAGGTCGGCGATCGGGCGGTACTCGATCGCGATCTTCCCGTTGGTCGTACTGCCCGAGGTGTCGTAGTCGGAGTAGCGCAGGCCCACGTCGACGTTGAGCGAGTAGGCCCACGGCTGCTCGTTGACTAGCGGGATGAGCGTTTCCGCGAACAGTTCCTTCACCGTGTCGCTGCCGCCGCCCGGTGAACCGCAGGCTTCGGACAGCACGACGCAGGTGTTGGTAGTCGGGTCGAGGACCGCGTCTGCGGTGACGTTGTAGTTCATTGAGGTCTTGCGATACAGCGCACCGGTCGACAGCTGCATGGCGCCTGCCGGCAGGTCCCAGATTTCGCCCGACGCGGTGAACTGACCCTGCTTCATGGTGTTGGTCAGGGTGTACTGCGGTGCATCCACGCCCTTCTTCAGGAGCGCGGTGACCGCCGGGTCGGACTGGTCGAAGATGTTGGCGCCGGCGTCGATCGCGGCCTGGAAGGCCGGCACGTTCACTTCGTTGTAGTTGGTCTGGATGCGGCGAGTGTGACCGTAGTCGAAGCTGGCATCCCAGCTCCAGGTGCTCTGGCCGAAGTTGCCACGCAAGCCCGAATTGATCTCTTCATTGTTGGTCGTGAAGGTATGCAGGCGCGTGCCCAGGCCGGTCAGGCGGACATTGAAGGGATAGCCACTGTCGGCGCCGGGTGCGGCCGGATCGACCAGCGCGCCCTGGCTGAAAGTGACGCCAAACGGATTGTTGGGGTTGCTTGCCAGCACATGCCAGCCGTCGCCCACGCCGGTCGGCGCCGGTGCATCCTGGCCCGACGAATTGGTGTGGTTGTAGAAGGCGTCGGCGTAGAACGTCACGTAGTCGTTGATCTTGTAATTGCCGATCACGAAGACGTTGGTGCGCTCCTGCTGCTGCTGGATGTAGTTGTAGGCGTTGTAGTTATACGTGTCGTTCGCGTCGCTGAAGCAGCGGTAGTCGCCGAGGCTGCTGCCATTGCCGCCTGCCCGGGTCACATATGCAGTGTTGGTGCCGTTATAGGGAGCGCAGCCCGGCGTTTTGTCCAGTGGTACGAGGATGCGACCGGTCGGAATGGTGTGCGAACCCGACGGCTGCGGGCCGCCGTTGTACAGGTACAACTGCTGCGCCGAGAAGCTGCGGCGCGGCGCAAGCACCGGGTCATATTTGTTGTAATCCACGCCAGCGACGATGTTGCCCTGCTCGCCGCTCGCACCCACGGTGAACTGAGCGCCGTGGCGCTGGCCGTCGCCATGGTCGGAGATGCCGTCGTTGACGCTGACTTCGGCGCCCGTGTAGTCCTTGCGCAGGATGAAGTTCACCACGCCGCCGATGGCATCGGAGCCGTATACGGTCGAGGCGCCCTCGGCCAGCACGTCCACGCGCTCCACCATGTTCTGCGGAATCATGTTGATGTCGGCATTGGCGAGGCGCTGGCCGTCCACGAGGACTAGCGTGCGGTTGACGCCGAGACCACGCAGCGAGACGCGAGCCGCACCGTCACCGCCTTCCAGCGTGGGGCTCGCGCCGCCGCCGCCGTTGCTGTTGTTCTGGGTGTTGGTCGCGTTACCCGCGATGCTTGGCAGTGCCTGTAGCACATTGCCGAGCGTGGGGCTGCCGTTGTTGGTGATCGCTTTGCGGTCGAGCGTGACGACCGGGCTGGCGGTTTCCGCGTCGACGCGGCGGATCAGCGAGCCGGTAACCGAGATGGCAGTAAGCGTCTTGGCGTTCGACTTGTTCGCTTGTTGGTCGGTGGTGCCCTGACTCTGTGCGTTCGTTTGAGCTTGGTCGCTCGATGCGTCCTTGTTGGCGACGTCCTCGGCCTGGGCCATCACGGCCGTTGAAGCGATACCAACAGAAAGCGCTAAACGTACCGCCATCGATAGACGATTGTAATTGGACTGCATGGTTGTCTCCCCGAATTCGTAGGCAAAAGAGTCCCCGCTATAGGCGCCTAGACGTCTATAGGTGTTGCACCGCTTGATGGGTTCCCCGAGGCCACTCTTTCAGGAAATTGAGATCGAGACAAGGGCTCTTTAACAATTCTTTCGAACTAGATTTACTTCCTTACGTGGTTTCAGTTGAAACCAATTTTCCCGAAGAGGTCGCTTTGCGCCGCGAAACTGTCGACCTCGACGAAGCCCGCCAGGCCAACGCCCACTAGGCGGTAGCGCGTTTCGGCGGGCCGTTCCACGCGGTCGCGCAGGGCGCAGGCGATGTCGGCGAGCTCGCTGGCCGAGTCCGGGCGTGAAGAAGGGGTGAGGCTGCGCGTCAGCGTGTGGAAGTCCGAGGTCTTGAGTTTGAGCACCACGGTGCGCGCCACGCGCGCGTGATCACCGGAAGCCTCACGCTCGTGCGCGGCCCAGGCTTTCTCGGCGAGCCGCCGTATATGCGGCGCGATCTCGTCCAGCGTCAGGTCGTGCTCGAAGGTGTCTTCGGCCGATACCTGCAGGGTGGGGCGGTCGGGTTGCACGGGGTGGTCGTCGATGCCCAGGGAGAGCTCGTGCAGGCGTCGTCCCCAGCGGCCGAAGCGCTGTTCCAGTTCGCGTGCCTCGCGCAGCCGCAGGTCGCCCACGGTGGCGATGCCGAGCTCGGTGAGCTTTGCCTCCATCACCTTGCCCACGCCAGGCAGGCGTCCCACGGGCAGCGGCGCGAGGAAGGCTTCCACCTGATGCGGACGGACCACGAAGATGCCGTCGGGCTTGCGCCAATCTGACGCTATCTTGGCGAGAAACTTGTTGGGCGCCACGCCGGCCGAGGCGGTGAGCTGGGTCTCTTCCCGAATCGCGGCCCGGATGGCTTCCGCGGTGGCGGTTGCCGACGGCAGCTGCGTGTGGGTGGTGGTGACGTCCAGGTAGGCCTCGTCCAGCGATAGCGGCTCGATCAGATCGGTGTGGCGCGTGAAGATCTCACGCACCTGCCGCGACACCGCCTTGTAGCGGGTGAAATCGGGCGGCACGAAGATCGCCTGCGGACACAGCCGTTCCGCGCGCACCGCCGGCATCGCCGAGCGCACGCCGAACTTGCGTGCCTCATAGCTCGCCGCGCACACCACCGAGCGCGCACCGCGCCACGCCACCACCACGGGCTTGCCACGCAACGACGGATCGTCGCGCTGCTCCACCGACGCATAGAACGCGTCCATGTCCACGTGGATGATCTTGCGGGGTGGCGGCACAGCGGCGAGCGAGGGAGTAGGGGCGCACAGTCAAGCACGAAACGCGCTGTCGTGCGCGATGTTGGCTGGTGCCTCGCATCGAGCGCCGGTCGCGCGCCTGCGCGCGACCGGCTTTGCCTCAGTGTTCGAGTGCCTGCAGGCTTTCCTCGATGCGCTCTTCCTCGAACTCCACGAAACGGTTGAGTTCGAACGTGTCCAGGCGAAAACGCTGGGCTGCGGTGAAGAAAGCCATCAGCGACAGGATGCGTTGCGGGTTGCGCGCCCACGGCGGCACGTAGACCGCGCGCGCGATCAGCCCGTCGTGCAGATAGGGGCTCAGCGTGATCACGTCGGAAGTAGTGACGCGTCCGGCGAACAGCATGGGCAGCATTTCCGCGTGGCCGGCCTGCAGCACCTTGCGGATGAACACGTAGATGATCATCACGCCTTCGAGATACGCGCCGTCCTTGGTGAAGCAGATGCGACCCTTCGGATCGCCGCCACGGAAGATGCGCGCAGCACTCTGGTAACTCTCGGTGGGCGATTGTCCGGCATCGAGGAAGCCTCGGAACACCTCGATGAAGTCGGCCCCATCCAGTGCGTTCTTCACCGCGATCACGCGCAAGGCGATGCGCCGCAGCCGGTTCAGGTCGATCGCGCCGGTGATGATCTCCGAGAACGTGGCCAGCCCCTCCTGCGTGCGCGTGGTGCGCGGCGCGCCAAGGCCCAGCGACTTGAAATACGGCTGATGCTTGCCATTGAGCAGCGTGGCGGTGTGCACGAATGCCTCATGCTCGGTGAGCTGCTCCAGGTCGAGCGCGGAAAACAGCGCCGTCGAGCGCAGGTTGATGCTCTTGCTGCCGGCAGTGGCCTTCGACGGAAGATCCGGATCGAGCACCACGTCGACCTTGTCCTTGTCGAAGAACGGGCCGAGCCGCTCGCGCAGGCGCCGGGCGAATTCCTCGGCGGGAATGTCGGCTACGACACGCGGGATCTCTTCGCGGCTGATCAAATCATCGCTGATGGTGAGCAGATCGTTCGCGGCATCGACGGCATTGGAGGTCTGGCTGCGATACGTCATGTCGGGTCGGCCATAGAGCGCCGTGGAGCATTCCGTGAAGCGCGCGGTGCCGATGCTCATCAGCATCTGCGCCGCCGTGCGATAACTCCACGCCGTCTTGAACATCCAGTTGCCGATGGGATGCCCGCGATCGAGCTTGTCCATGATGGCCTTGAGCGCGGCCATCTCGCTGCTGAGATCCGGGTGGCGCACCGGTGGTTGCGGCAAGACGGGATTGCCCTTCTCCCAGGAGGCCATGAAGGGCGCTTCCAACGATTGCGGCCAGTCGATGGCCTTGAGTACGCGGATCTTCTTGCCGACCGCGAGCAGTGCGCGGTCGCATTCCAGCAAGGGGCCAAGGGTCTTGTCGTCCCCGGGATGAAGGGCGCTAGCGACAGTGCTCATGACGTCTCCTCCGGTTTGGCCGGGCGTGCGGCCTGCGTGCAGCGACGGAACGAATACTCTGCCCGCACGGCCGTGACGTCGCGGCGAAGACCTGTCCACATGGCGCAAAAAAACGGCCTTGCTCCAGCAGGTTGCAGCGGGATGTCGAAGAGTGGGGCGCAGTCCGCTATCGTCCGTGATTCGTATCTGACGCGTAGGAAGCCGTGCCGCCCCATGACCGCTGAGACTTCTTCCGCGTATCTGCGCCGCCTGGGCACCTGGGACGCCGCGGCCATCGTCATCGGCGGCGTGATTGGCGCCGGTATTTTCCGCAGTGCATCCACCGTGGCCGAGCGCACCTCGTCGGGCGCGCAATTGCTTACGCTGTGGGCCATCGGCGGCCTGCTCACGCTGGCGGGCGTGCTCTGTTACGCGGAACTGGGTGCGCGCCGGCCGCAAGCAGGTGGTGTCTACATCTATTTGCGCGAGGCCTATGGCCAATTGCCGGCCTTCCTGTTCGGCTGGACCATGGCGCTGATCAACTACCCCGGCAGCGTCGCGGCCGTGGCCACCACCTTCGCCGACTATACGTGCGCGGCGATCGGGCTTTCGCCTCAGATGTGGGTGAAGCCGGTGGCGGCGGGCGCCATCGCGTTCATCGTGGGCGTCAATTTCTTCGGCATCCGCGCGGGCTCGCGCATGTTGAACGTGTTCACGCTGTTGAAGCTGTCGGCCATCGCGCTGGTGGTGGTCGCTGGCGTGATCCTCGCGCATGGGCAGTTCGGCAGCGTGCTGGCCGCCGATGCGACGCACAACGTGCCTTCCAGCGCGATTCTCGGGGCGCTGCTCCCGGTGTTGTTCACCTATGGCGGATTTCACTACCTCAACGATCTGGCTGGCGAAGTGCGCGATCCTCAGCGGACCTTGCCGCGCGCCCTGGGTCTGGGTCTGGGCGGCGTGGTGATCTGCTATGTGCTGGTCAACTTCGCTTATCTCTCGGGTCTGGGACATGACGGACTGGCGGCGAGTCGCGCGCCCGCGGCCGACCTGATGCGCCGCCTGTTCGGCGAAGGTGGCGCCACCTTGATTGCGGTAGGCATCGCGTGTTCCACCTTCGGCTATTGCAGCATCGCCATCGCGGGCGGCGCCCGCGTGCTGCAGACCATGGGCGCGGATGGCATGTTGTTCAGCGCGGTGGGACGCATCCATCCGACGTCCCATGCGCCACGCGTGGCCTTGGGCGTATTGGGCGGATGGGCCATCGTGCTGGTGCTGTGGGGCAACTTCAATTGGCTGGTGGATTACACGACGGTCGGTGAGTGGTTGTCGCACGCGTTCGGCATCGCCACGCTGTTCTGGTATCGCAGCCACTTCCGCAACGAGCCGTCGCCGTATCGCGTGCCGCTTTATCCGCTGCTGCCCTTGCTGTTCGTCAGCACGGTGTTGGGCGTGATCATCGTCACATCCATCAGTCAGCCCGAAGATGCGGGCAAAAGTCTGCTGCTGATCGCGGCCGGCGCGCCGGTCTACTACATCTGGCGCTGGTGGCAGAGGAGATCGGCATGAACGCGCCAGTGCAAAAAGATGCGCCGGCCCAGCAAGGCGGCCTTCAGACGCTGCAGGCATACTGCCGCCACTTCCCCGCGCCGAGCCGCCGATGAACCGGATCGCTCCCCTTGCCATCGCCTGCCTGCTGGCGCTTGCCGGTTGCCACAAGGCCAGCGACACCGATCGGGCCGATCTCAGTCATGCGGCCGCGAGTCCGGCGCCCGCCGTGAGCGCGCCCGCCGCGCCCGCACCGCAGAAGCCGCAGACCACGCTCGATCACGTCGTGCTCGACGGCAAGCCGGTGACGGTGGAAGGCATGTCGTTGCAGCGTTACGTGTTCCAGCCGGCGCCGCAGCCGCAGGTCACGGTGATGCTGGACAAGGGTGACTGGTCGAAGGAGGGCTCGCTGCGCGTGGACGTGCAGAACGCCATGCAGTGGGCGGTGACGCTGACGGTCGATGTCGATGGCGTGAAGGAGGGCGACCACCTGCACGCCACGGTCGGCATTCCCGCCGGCCCGCCGCAGACCCTGGTGATCCCGCTGCACGCCACCTCGCCGCGGGCGATGGGCATGCAAGCGGGGCCGCCGATGCCTTATCTGTCCGGCGGCAAGCGCGTTTTCGTGGCGACCACGGTGGAGGGCTCGCTCGATCTGGCCCACGTGAAGGCAGTGCGTCTTGGCACGCCCGCGCTCACGGCGGCGCAGACGCTGCTGTTCGGCAAGCTCGATACCTCGCGCGGCGATCACGACCTGCGTGATGCCTACACCGGCATCGTCGATGCGTGGGGCCAGTACACGCGTGGCCAGTGGCAGGGAAAGATCGATACGGACGAGGCCTTGCGCGGCGGTCGCCCCAAGACCAAGCCCGGCGCGACGGCCGATGCACCGGTGGCGCGCAAGGGTTTCGATCGCTACGGCGGCCGCACCGACATGCCCGCGTTCAAGGCCACCGGCTGGTTCCACACCGAACAGCGCAATGGCCGTTGGCAGCTGGTGACGCCGGACGGGCACGCATTCTTCTCGCTGGGCGTGAACGTGGTCGATGACGACGGCGGCCGCACGTCCATCGATGGTCGCGAGTTCATGTTCAGGGATCTTCCGCGCGACAGCGGCCGCTGGACGCCGTTCTACGGCACCACCGGCAAATCGACCGGTGACCAGACGGCATCGGCCGGCATCGCCTATCACCAGGGCAAGTGGTTCGATTACTACTCGGCCAACCTATTCCTCGCCGATGGTCGCCATTGGCGACAGGCATGGCGCACGCGCACCATCGAGCGACTCGACAACTGGGGTTTCAACACGCTGGGCAACTGGAGCGACGATGCACTCAGCCAGATGCATCGCATGGCGTATACGCGTTCGGTGAATATTGCCGGCGTGTTCGGCAACGTTTCCAGCGGCGTCGACTACTGGGGCCGCATGCCCGATCCGTTCGATCCGCGTTTTGCGCAAGCGGCCGACGCCGCTGCTGCGCAAGCGGCGAAAGAGGTGCGCGACGATCCGTGGATGCTTGGCTATTTCGCCGACAACGAACTGGCGTGGGCCGGCCAGGGTCCGCAGGGCCGCTGGGGGCTCGCGCAGGGCACCTTGCGCGGCGAAGCACGCAGCCCGGCCAAGCAGGCCTTCATCGCCGAGTTGAAGAAGAAATACGGCACGCCCGCGAAACTGGCGGCTGCGTGGGGCATCTCGCTGGATGCGTGGGATGCGCTGGATGCCACCAACTTCGCCGCGCCCAATCCCGACGAGGCACATCCCGCCATCGCGGATGACTACAGTGCCTGGCTGCGCGCGTATGCGGACCAATATTTCCGCACTGTCGCGCAGGCCATCCACAAGCACGACGTGCATCACCTGTTCCTCGGCGGGCGCTTTGCCGTGCATACGCCCGAAGCGGTGGCGTCATGCGCGCAGTTCTGCGACGTGGTGAGCTTCAACGCCTATGCCGATGTCCCCGAGCACGCCTTCGATGCCGCCGCTTTCGCCAAGCTCGACAAGCCGGCGCTGATCACCGAATTCCATTTCGGCTCCGATGATCGCGGCCCGTTCGGCAAGGGCGTGGTGCCGGTGTGGAACGAGCAGCAGCGTGGCGAGGCGTATGCGCACTACGTGGCCGATGCGGTGGCCAATCCGGCCATCGTCGGCGTGCACTGGTTCCAGTATGTGGATCAGCCGGTGACGGGGCGACTGCTCGATGGCGAGAACGCGCACATTGGCCTGGTGGCGATCACCGATCGGCCATTCACGCATTTCATCGATGCGGTGCGCGAGGCAAATCGCAAGACGGGTTATTGAGCAGCCCGTGCAGGAGCGCACGAATGCGCTCCTGCGAAGCGACGATCAGGCGAGGCTGGTTGCCGCGCCAAATGCCACGGCCATCACGACTGCCACCGCCATGCATGCGCTGGTAGGGCGAATGCGATGCGCGTCGATGCGCGGAATGAGCCGCCACAGCACGAACACGCCCACGATCATGTCCACCACCAGCGCACCGCGCAGCAAGGGCGAGGCGAGCAGCGGCGCATAGGGCGGTTTCGTGTGGCCCTCGTGCATGGCCACGCCGGCTACGATGAGCAGGCCGATCAGATTCCATACCAGGCACGCGAGATACGTACGATTGAACACCACCGGGCAACGCTCCACCCAACGCAGCACCGACCACGCGACGATCGCAAAGAACATCGCGCCGATGCTGCTGTAGAGCACCCACCAGAGCAGGGTGCTGATAAGGGTGAGGAGGGTGGTCATGAGGCGTTCCTGTTTCCGTTTGGCTTGCCGGGTAAATGCCGGCTTTGTTCTTTTGATCGTCATTCCGGCGCAGGCCGGAATCCAGTGAGTGCCGTGGTCGGTTATCGCTTCACGGCAAAAGCGTCGCGCTTGTCGCGAAAGGCCGCGTTCGCGCCACTGGATTCCGGCCTGCGCCGGCATGACGCATGGGTGAGGTGGCTAGACGCCCACGCGCCGCAACAACTTGTCCATCAACCACGCCGGCCCCACCAGCAGGTACGCCAGGTCGGTGAAGAAGCTTGGTCGGCGGCCTTCGATGGCATGTCCGATGAACTGACCGATCCACGCCACCACGAACACGCCGATGCCGGTGAGCAGCAGGTTGTGCGCGCCCAGCGTGCGATAGGCGAACTCGGTGAGCAGGCACAGCAGCACCAGCACCACGAACAACGCCGCGGCGATGCGATGCGATTTCTTCCAGTACCAGGTAAACGCCAGCACGAGTGCGAGCACGGCCCAGAAGCCGGGGCGGCCGATCATTGGCGGCACGGGAATGGTCCACATCATGGCGATGGCGCACCACAGGATCAGCGGCACGCAGATCCAGTGCAGCAGGCGGTTGGTCGGGTGCTGGTGATCGTTGCTGTAACTGTCGAGCCAGCCTTGCATGCCTTGCGTCGAACCCGTCGCTGCCATCGGTGCGCCCCCGCTCCTGAAGAAAGGTTGAGGATCACCGCCACCACGATCGGCCCGAGGGCAGGCGTGGCAGCGGGATCCAGCTTGGGCTGGAACGCTACCACGCCGGCACGGGCGATCAATCGACGCTGATGTTGGCCAGGCGCTGCAGCGCTTCGGCGTACTTGGCCGCCGTGGCGGCGATGACGTCGGCGGGCACGTTCGGGCCCGGCGCCTTCTTGTTCCAGTCCAGCGTTTCCAGGTAGTCGCGCACGAACTGCTTGTCGTAGCTCGGCGGGCTGATGCCGACCTGGTACGAATCGGCAGGCCAGAAGCGCGAGGAGTCGGGCGTGAGCATCTCGTCCATCACGTAGAGCTTGCCGTTCTCGTCGGTGCCGAATTCGAACTTGGTGTCGGCGATGATGATGCCGCGCTCCGCGGCGTACGCCGCTGCCCACTTGTAAATGGACAGCGTGGCCTCGCGCACCTGTTCGGCAAGATCCGGGCCCACCGCCGCTACGACCGCATCAAAGCTCACGTTCTCGTCGTGATCGCCCACGGCGGCCTTGGTGGACGGCGTGAAGATGGGTTCCGGCAACTGCTGCGCCTGCTTGAGCCCGGCCGGCAGCGTGATACCGCACAGCGAGCCGGTAGCCTGGTAGTCCTTCCAGCCCGAACCGATGATATAGCCGCGTGCGATGGCTTCCACCGGCACCGGCTTCAGGCGGCGCGTGACCACGGCGCGCTTCTCATACAGTTTCACGTCGGTGCCGGCAGGCAACACCTCGGCCAGCGGCACGTCGAGCAGATGGTTGGGCACCAGGTGCGCCGTCTTGGCGAACCAGAAGTTGGAGATCTGCGTGAGCATTTCGCCCTTGCCCGGAATCGGATCGGGCAGCACCACGTCGAAGGCCGACAGGCGATCGCTGGCCACGATCAACAACCGGTCACCCTGATCGCGGTCATCGGGGCGATGACCGCGCGGCAGCGCATAGACGTCGCGCACCTTGCCGCGATGGATCAGCTCAAGGCCCGGAAGATTCGATTGCAGCAGGGTGGTGGGCACGTTCTTTCGCTCCTGGATGGCCGACCTGGCGGGGCAGGGCGGGAAAATCGGCGGTACGACCCGGGCGGGGCCGCGATCAAGCGGATAATTGTAACGGCTGGCGCCGGTGCGCGAGGCAGGGCGACCTCAAACCGCTCCCGGTGGGCGTTGCACTGGCTGCTAGACTTGGCGCTTTTTGAGCCCGGGTCTTTCCCATGGTCCAGCCGCCCCGCCGCATCGCCTCGTTGTTCCGGTGCCTTGCCGTCGCCGTTCTGGCGTGTGGCGCCGTGGCATCGGTGCAGGCCGCACCGGCCAAACCCGCACGCCTGGGCCTGTGTGCCGCCTGCCACGGCGAAACCGGCATGGCGCAGATTCCCGGCGCGCCCCATCTCGCCGGGCAAAAGCTCGACTACCTGCGCGAAGCGCTCAAGCAATACCGCGATGGACGCCGCAACGTGCCCTTGATGCGCGCGGCCATCGGTCCCATCAGCGATGCCGACCTCGATGAACTGGCGCGCTGGTACAGCGCACAAACGCCGTCCGCGCCCACCCAAGGCAACCCATGAACTTCACCTGGACCCTCTGGCTTGCCCTCTTCGGATTGATCTTCGGCCACGGGCTTCCCGGTGCCGTGGTGGGCGGCATTACCGGTTTCATCATCGATAGCCTGCGTCAGGGCCAACGCCGACGCGCCACGCCGGAAGCAGGCGGTTACATCAGCCCCTTGTTCGCCTTGCTGGGCGCGGTGGCGAAGGCCGATGGCCGCGTGTCAGAGGCGGAGATCGCCGTCGCCGAGCGCGTCATGCAGCGCATGGGCCTGGAGCACGAGCAGCGCAAGCAGGCCATCACCGCGTTCAATGCGGGCAAGCAACCGGAGTTCGACGTCACCCCGGCCATCGAACAGCTGCGCCGCTGGGTGGGCCTGCGCCGCGACCACGCCTTTCCCGTGCTGGACGTGGTGATCGAAACGGTAATCGCCGAAGGCAACCCGCCCCCGGAAAAAATGGCCATCCTGCGCCAGCTCGCCTTCGCGTTGCGCGTGAGCGACATGGAACTGATGGCGCTGATGGCCATGAAGGGCTATGCCTGGAATGCCACGGGCGGCAGCTCGCGCGGCTACGGCCAGCGCGGCAACGGCGGCTATGTGCCGCCCCAGCGCAACGCGAACGGGCCCGATCCGTACACCGTGCTCGGCATTGCCCGCGACGTGGACGACCGCGCCGTGAAGCGCGCCTATCGCAAGCTCATTTCCGAACACCACCCCGACCGCCTGGGCGACCTGCCCGAAGCCATGCGCAAGCAGGCCGAATCGCGCGCCAGCGAGATCAATGCCGCGTACGAGCGCATCAAGGCCGAACGCGGCTTTAAGTAAACTTTGCCGTGACTTGTAGTGGCGCACCCTGTGCGCGACCGCAGCCATCACGTCACCTCAGGTCGCGCACAAGGTGCGCTCCTACAGGAATACGAATATGAGCAAGCAAGCCAACGTCATCGCCCCGTCCATTCTCTCCGCCGACTTCGCCCGGCTCGGCGAGGACACCGCCAAGGCACTGGCCGCCGGCGCGGACTGGGTGCACTTCGACGTGATGGACAACCACTACGTGCCCAACCTCACCATGGGCCCGATGGTGCTCAAGGCGCTGCGCGACTACGGCATCACCGCACCGATCGACGTGCACCTGATGGTGAAGCCGGTGGACCGCATCGTGCCGGACTTCGCCAAGGCCGGCGCCAGCGTGATCAGCTTCCATCCGGAAGCGAGCGAACATGTGGACCGCACCATCGGCCTCATCAAGGATTCCGGCTGCCAGGCCGGCCTGGTGTTCAACCCGGCCACCTCGCTGGACTGGCTCGACTACGTGATGGACAAGCTCGACCTGATCCTGCTGATGTCGGTGAACCCGGGTTTCGGCGGGCAGAAGTTCATCCCCTCGGCGCTGGACAAGCTGCGCGAGGTGCGTCGTCGCATCGATGAAAGCGGCCGGCCGATTCGCCTGGAAATCGATGGCGGCGTCACCGCGGCCAATATCGGCGAGATCTCGGCGGCAGGCGCGGATACCTTCGTGGCTGGCTCGGCCATCTTCAACGCGCCCGACTACCAGGCCGTGATCCAGGCCATGCACCAGCAGTTGGCCGCCGTGCGCGGCTGATGCTGGTCCAGAAAAGAAAAATCCCGGCGCTGTTAACGCCGGGAGAAGTTTCGTCGGAACGACGTGTGAGGAGACCACACAACGGACGCCGATCCACGGCAAGAATCCGCGACCGTCGAAACTTCTGACCGGGAATTTGCGCTTTGGTTCCCGTCGAAGCGTCATCATCTTTCGATAGCGCTTTGTTAACGCACAAAAAAATCCCCGCCTGCCGGCGGGGAAGGAACGTGCCTAGGATGGGAACAGGGGTTACACCGGTTGCCAGTCCGGATCGGGCTCATCGGCTCCGGCGGCCGGCGCGCTTCCATGCGCACCAGCCGCTTCCATGGCTTCCACGGGTAATGCGAAGAAGGGATCGTCCAGGTCGATATCGCTATTCATGGTTGGCCTCCTCAGTGCAGGCTCATGACCAGGCCCAGTAATAGACCACCGAGTGCCAAGACCACGCGAAGTGGCTCGAAGCCGCGCAGTTCGGCATTGGGGTCGACGTTGGGCTGGCCGGTGGGACGCATGACAGGACTCCTGAAAGGACGAGCCCATTGGGCGGCCGGCGCGGGCATGGGGCGGGCGCCGGATATGGCAAAACGCGGGCAAGATCGGCCCGCCATCGGGCGAAGCCCCAGAAACGTGACAGGGTTCCACCCGACTATGGCGCGTCGCCGGCCCAACATGGCGAAACGCGGGCAGTGCATGGCGATGGCTTGCGCGGCCTGGGCCCAGGCTTCACGCTGCGCGGCGACACCATCCTGGAGTGAACCATGGGCCGCAGTATCGCCATCGTCGAAGACGAGCCGCTGATCCGCGCGAACTACGTCGAGGCGCTCACTCGCTTCGGCTACGAAACGCGCGGCTACGGTTCGCGGCAGGAAGCCTCCGGCGCGTTCGCGATGCGCCTGCCCGAGCTGGTCATCATCGACATCGGCCTGGGCGACGAGCCCGAGGGCGGCTTCGACCTGTGCCGCGAACTGCGCGCCAAGTCGGCCACGCTGCCGATCATCTTCCTCACCGCGCGCGATTCGGATTTCGACGTGATCTCCGGCCTGCGCCTGGGCGCGGACGACTACCTCAGCAAGGACACCAGCCTGCACCAGCTGGCGGCGCGCATTGCGGCGCTATTCCGCCGCATCGAATCGCTGAAAGTGCCGGCCAGCAGCGAAACGGTGATCGAGCACGGCCCGCTCAAACTCGAATCCGAGCGCATGCGCATCACCTGGAACCACGAGGAAATTCCGCTCACCGTCACCGAGTTCTGGATGGTGCACACGTTGGTGCGCTTCCCCGGTCACGTGAAGAATCGCGACCAGCTGATGCGCGAAGCGGAACTGGTGGTGGACGACGCCACCATCACCTCGCACATCAAGCGCATCCGCAAGAAATTCATCGCCGTGGCGCCGGAATTCGACGCCATCGAAACGGTGCACGGCGTGGGTTATCGATGGAAGCCGTGATGCGGGCGTAAGCCATCGCGGCAGTGAGAGAAACATGGACGTTCAAAACGAAGAAGAGGCAGCGTCGGCGCAGGGAGCGGCGGACTGGTCGCTGCCCACCCGACGAACGCGGGCATGGTTCTGGCTGCGCTCGCGCGGGCTGATCGCTCGCCAGGCGCTGCGCAACGCATTCGATCGCAAGCTGCGGCGCTGGCCGGTGGGCGATCGACTTGCCGACGCACCCATCCTGTTCCAGTCGCGCAGCCCGTTGTGGACGGACGGGCGCGACGAAGAATTCATTCTGGTGGCGGGCAAGGTGCACAACCTGCGCATCGCAGCCAAGGCGTTCCATGGCGTGGAAGTGCCTGCCGGCGCGTGCCTCAGCTTCTGGCAACAGCTCGGCCGCCCCACGGCGCGGCGTGGCTTTGTGGTGGGCCGTGAAATTCGCCATGGATGCGTGGTGCCCGCGCTGGCCGGTGGCATCTGCCAGATATCGAATGCTCTCGCCATGGCGGCGGCCCGCGCGGGATTCGAATGCGTGGAACGGCATGGGCATACGGCACGCATTGACCAGGCGCATGGTGATGCTGGCGCCGCGGACGCCACGGTGTTCTGGAACTACGTGGACTTGAAAATTCGTGCGCCGGCAGCGTGGCGCATCGAATTGGAGCTGGATGCGAGCGAGCTGGTGCTCACCTTGCGTGGCGATACCGGCGTGACGGCCGCGCCAGTGCCGATGGTTGAAGCGATACCGATTTCGCCCAGGCGCGTGGCGCGAGGCTGCCTGACCTGCGAAGAGACGACGTGTTCGCTGCACCAGCCGTGGCGTGCGCGTCCGCAACGCAGCGCATGGCTGCTGGATGGACATACGCCGGAATTCGAACGCTATCTCCGACAGCAGCAAGAACCCGCCGATCTCTTCCTGCCATCGCTGGCTTCCTCGTGGCGGCGATGGCTGCCTGCGAGCTTTGCCGTCGACGGCTGGGCGGGATGGCGTGCCCATCCGGCACGACAGACATTCGCCGCCACCTGGCTGAGACGACGGTTGTGGCTGCGCCTTTGGGCGCGGCGCGCCGGTGGTCGACGTCAGGCCTCCGTGCTGGACGGTCAGCGTTGGTTGGCCGACGCGTTTCGTCGCCGCCTGCGTCCCGAGCATACGTCGCTCATCGTCGATCAGGCCTTGTTGCCGCATTTGCAGCGTGCCGGTGCGCTCGGTGGCCGGCGTTACGAGGTTCTTGCTGGCGCGTTGCCCATGGACGAAATCCAGCGACGTCTGGATGAAGCCCACGAGCATCTTCGAACGCGTGGAATCCGTGCCGAAGCGCTGGAGGATTTTCGCGTCAATCCGCGGCTGATCGCCGCCGAACACGCCGCCATGCGCGGCGCTGCGTGCGTGGTGACGGCGCATGCCGAGGTGGCTGCATATTGGCGTGAGCGCGGCCTGCGCGTGCATCGATTGCCGTGGGAGCTGCCGGCCGCGTCGCGGCGGTCAGGGAGAACCGTCCAAGGTGATGTCCCACTCATCGTGTTGGCGGCCAGCGCACTGGCGCGCAAAGGCGTGCACGAACTGGTCGAGGCTTTGCGCGGCTGGCGGTGCAGGCTGCTCGTGCTCGGCAGCCAGGCGGAAGACGCCGCGTTGTGGCAGGGCCTCGATATCGCCTATGCCAGCTACGCCAGCGACTGGGTCGCGCGTGCGGACGTCGTGGTGCTGCCGGCCCATGTGGAGCATTCGCCTCGCGGCGCCTTGCTGGCGCTGGCGCACGGGATACCCGTGTTAGCCTCGCGTGCCTGCGGACTGGAGGGCGTTCCCGGCGTGACGTCGGTGCCTGCCGGCGACGTGGACGCCTTGCGTCATGCGTTGCAGAGCGTGCTGGCCGTTCATTCCATCAACGGCACGATGCCTTCCGATTCCCTCGTTTCCACTTCCAGGACTGTTTCATGAAATTCCGATGCCTTGCCCCGATGACGTGCATCCTGCGCAGACTGGCCGTCCTGTTGCTGCTGACGGCGGCCTTTGCAGCGCACGCTCAAGCCGGCAAGGACGTGCTCGTGGTCGGGCAGGCGGATCGCGAGATCCCGGGCTGGACCATCCACACCGAACTGCCCGATGGTTGGACGCAGGACTGCTGCATGTACGCCAAGGCCATCGGGGTGAACATGGTGCTGTACAAGGGCGAGTGGAGCGGCGAGCCCGACCGCGTGATGGTGCTCAACGTTTGGCCGTCCAAACTGTCGTCGCTTGAGGCCGAGCTGCAGGACGATCGTCATCATTACCTCGGCCGCGATCCGTCCGGCAAATACAGCGTGTTCGCGCTGGACAACAAGGCCGTAGCCTGTCGTGGGGTGTTTTACGAAGGCACCGACCACAAGGACGATGTGGTGGTCTTCTGCGATCCGGGCCTGGCCAGCGGCATCCGCTTCAGCTGGTCGATGACGCTGGCGCACGACGATGCGCAGAAACAGGACCTGCTCGCCCTGTTCCGCCGCGTGGCGGAGCAGTCGCGCTACATGGCGCAGGGCGCCGCCAAGCCGAACGCAGGCAAGATGCAGCATTGAGCTGCGCTTTCGGTATCGTCGCCCCATGAACCTCCGCCGCAAACTCCTGCTCGTCGCCCTCTGCACGCTGGCTCTGCCGGTGGCAGGCTGGTTGTACGTGCGTCAGATGGAAACCCTGTTGCGCGAAGGGCAGGCGCAGGCACTCACGGCATCGGCACGTGCGATGGCGCGCAGCCTGGTGGTCACCGATGCGCCGCTGCCGCCGGCCGGCCCGGTGTGGTACGTGCAGGATGCGGCCAATCCCATCACGGTCGACGGTTATGGCGACGACTGGGCGCCGCTTACACCATGGAGCCAGGCGCTGGACAAGCGCGGCAAGCTGCTGCTCGCCGAAGATGCCGACTGGCTTTATCTCTATGCCGACGTGCGTGGCGCGCAACGCACGCGCGCGGACGCGGATGATCCCAATGCGTTGCGTGCCGATCACCTGGTGCTGAGCCTGGGCAAAGGCGACCAGTCGCGACGTTTTCTGCTGGCAAGTTCGGCGCCGGGCCCGATGACGGCGCGTCCACTCGATCCGCCGGTGGACGGGCTGCCCACGCGCATCACCGCGCAATGGCAGGAGGACGGCAGCGGTTACCGCGTGGAACTGCGCGTGCCGCGCAGCGCCGGGCTGGATGCTCTCGGCTTGGCCGTGTTCGATCCAACCACGGGTGGCGACCCGGAAGCCGTGCAGAGCCGCCCGCTGGTGACGTACTCCAAGCCGCTGTCCAAGGAACTGGGTTTGCTGGCGCTCGATGGCGTGCAGGCGCGCGTGCTTGCGCCGCAGGGCTGGCTGCTGGCGCAGACCGGCCGCCTCGCCACACCCGCCACCGCGCCGGGCGATCAGCCGGGCTGGTTTGCCTCGCTGGTCTACCGCTCATTGCTGGCCAATCGCGTGGACGATGCGGAACTGTGGACGGATGACGTCCCGCGCCTGGACGTGAGCGAAGTACGCGAGGCCAGCGAAGGCAAGCCCGCGACCCTGTGGCGACAAGGTGAAGCGCGCGGCAGCGTGGTGCTGGCCGCCGCCGTGCCCATCGAACGCGACGGCCAGGTGCGTGGTGTGCTGTTGCTGGAGCAGGCCAGTCGCGCGGTGCCATTGCTGGCCAATCGTGCGCTGCTCGGTTTGCTGCTCACGAGTTTCGGCGTGTTGTTGGTGGCGGGCGCGATTCTGCTGATCTTCGCCACGCGATTGAGCATTCGTCTCGGCCGTCTGCGCGATGCGGCCGAGCGGGCGCAGTTGAACGATGGACGTCTGGACGGCCCGTTCCCGATGACCTCATCGGAAGACGAGATCGGCGACCTGGCACGCAGCTTCGAGCGGCTGTTCGAGGTGGTGGGCGGCTACACCGATTACCTGCGCACGCTCGCCTCCAAGCTTTCCCACGAATTGAATACGCCGTTGGCGATCGTGAAATCCTCGCTGGACAACCTGGAACACGCGCTGCAGGCCGAACACGCGATGCCTCCCGATGCGGCGCCATATCTCCAGCGCGCCCACGACGGCGTGGCGAGGCTCGGCATGCTGGTGCGCGCGATGAGCGAGGCCAGCCGCATGGAACGCGCCATTGCGGCCGCCGAACCGGAAGACGTGGACCTGGTCGCGGTCGTGCGTGGCTGCAGCGACGCTTACCGCCCGCTGGCCGGCACGCGCCGCATGGAAACCGAGTTGCCGCACGAGTCGATGACCATGCACTGCGCACCGGAACTGATCGCGCAGGCCTTGGACAAATTGTTCGACAACGCCCTGTCCTTCACGCCCGAAGGTGGCTGGCTGCGCCTGACGCTGCGCGCCACGCACGATGGTGCGGAGATCGAGCTGGCCAACCAGGGCCCGCCGCTGCCGGCGGCGATGCAGGGACGACTGTTCGACTCACTGGTGAGCCTGCGCGACAAGGCCACGCCCGGCGACGCGCCGCACCTGGGCCTGGGTCTCTACGTGGTGCGCCTCGTGGCCGAACGTCACGGCGGCATGGCGATGGCGCGCAACCTGGAAGACGGCAGCGGCGTGGCGTTCACGCTGCAGTTGCACGGCATGCCGCGGCAGCGGCTTTAGTGCGATGAGTCGAGGGGAGAGAAGTGAGAAGTGAGAAGTGAGAAGTGAGAAGTGAGAAGTGAGAAGTGAGAAGTGAGAAGTGAGGGAAGCATTTCGTGATCTTTGGCCCTCTCTCACTCCTCAGTCCTCTTCACTCGCTCCCGCCTACTTCATTTCACCCAGCGTCCAGCCGCCGCCGCCGGGCAACACGGCGATCTGGCGCACCGTGGTGGCCGCGCAACTCGCTGGCTTGTCGCTGCACTGGGCCAGCGTGACGCGCAGGTGCTGGTCGTCCACCAGATCGAAATCGGTGAGCTTGGTATTCGCAAGATGCGTCGCCGTATCCAGCGCCGTACCGATGAAGACGCCGTTGTGGAACACGTAGAGCTGTAGCGCGTTCGGCTGGCATTGCTCGTCGACGGAGACGGCGGCCTCAGCCACGTAGGTGTCGCCCTTGCGTTGCGCGCGACCGGTGAGCAGACGCTGACCCGTGAGCAGGAAGCGGTCTTCGTCGTTCTTGGGCGTGGCCGTCTTGGCCATGCATTGCGTGGCGGCCACCGTGGCCGGCGCGCTTTGCGACAACGGTTTCAACGGGCGCGGCACGTAAGGCTGCGCAACAGGGACGGCCGCAGGTTTTTGCATCCACAGCACCAGTGCCGTGGCACTGAGCACCACGGCGATCACGGCCACGGTGCGACCGCGCAGCAGCGGACGCGGATACAGATAGACCAGCGCACACAGCGCCACCAGCAACGCCACCGGCGACAACGGATGCCACAGCAGCGCCAGCACGGCGAACAGGGCCGCGAAGACCGCGGCGGTGGAAAAGCGCCGCTTGCTTGGGGCCGGTGCCGGCGCAGTCGATGCAGGCAGCGGCGGCGGTTCGTGGGACACCGGCTCGCTGGCTTCCGGCAGGAACGCCCCGAACGAATGCGCCTCTTCATGTGCTGGCGCCACGCCCTCCAACGGCAGCGGTGGTGGTTCGGCTGCCGCCGCTTCCCACGCAAACCAGGTCTGGCCGCCGTCGTGGCACCACTGGTCGCCGGTTTCGGCGTAGTGGCTCAGCGCCGCTTCCGGCAAAGGTCCGCGCACCTGGTTGTCGCGTCGCAGCCAGATCAGCCGGTCGCCATCAGGCCACACGTCGGCTTCCGCACCCATGCCGCGCAGTTGCGCCGCTTGTGCCTCGGCGGCATCGACGTCCAGGCCGCGCCGGATGATCAGTGGCGATCGCGAGAAAACGCGCTCGCGGAAACCGGCCATCTCCATCCCGAAGGCGGCTGCCATGCGTTCATGCACCACGGCGGGGTCCAGCCCATCGAGCAGGCGACCGGAAAGTACCAGGCAACGGTGATCCAGACCCATCGATTTCCCCTGCGGATGCAGCCACGTGCACCGATTGCCCAAGGGTAGGCGCGCCAGCGCGGCCGAACAAGCGATATCGGGGCCCGAAGCCCATGCCGTGGGCGACAATCATGGGCCGGCCCTTCGGTTCGACGCCTGAGTGCCCCTACAATGCTTGTTCAAGCTTGGCCATCCGGATCCCCCACGTGATTTCCCGAGACGATTTCGACGCGCTGGCAGCGCAGGGTCATACCCGCATCCCGCTGGTGCGTGAGGTGTTTTCCGACCTCGACACGCCGCTGTCGGTGTACCTGAAGCTGGCCGACGGCCCTTACACCTTCCTGTTCGAGTCGGTCGAGGGGGGCGCCACCTGGGGCCGCTATTCCATCATCGGCCTGCCGGCCAAGCGCGTGTATCGCCTGCGCGGCCACGAGCTGGAAGTGGAAGACGCCGGCGAAGTGACCGAGCGCCGCCACGTGGCCGACCCGCTGGGCGAGATCGAAACGCTGCGCAAGCAGTACAACGTGCCGCGCCTGCCGCAGCTGCCCGCCTTTACGGGCGGTCTCGTCGGCTATTTCGGTTTCGAAACCATCGGCTACATCGAGCCGCGTCTTGCGCAGTGGGATCGCCCCGACGAACTGGGCACGCCCGACGTGCTGCTGATGCTCGCCGAGGAAGTGGCCGTCTTCGACAACCTCAAGGGCCGCCTCTACCTGATCGTGCACGCCGACCCGTCGAAGCCGCACGCGTACGCCGAGGCGCAGCGACGTCTCGATGCATTGGTGTACCGCCTGCGCCAGAGCGGCGTGTCGTACCCGCAGCTCAACCAGAGCACGGCGCTGGACGAAAGCGACTTCAAGTCCTCCTTCACCAAGGAGGAATTCGAGGCGATGGTGGAGCGGGCGAAGGAATACATCCGCGCCGGCGACATCTTCCAGGTGGTGCCCTCGCAGCGCCTGAGCGTGGGTTTCAACGCACGGCCGGTGGACGTGTATCGCGCGTTGCGCGCGCTCAATCCGTCGCCGTACATGTACTTCGTGGATCTGGGCAACACGCAGATCGTCGGTTCCTCGCCGGAAATCCTCGCTCGTCTCAAGGACGGCAAGGTCGTGGTGCGCCCGCTCGCCGGCACGCGCAAGCGTGGCGCCACCGAAGAGGAAGACCAGGCGCTGGAAGCCGAACTGCTGGCCGATCCGAAGGAACGCGCCGAGCACGTGATGCTGATCGACCTGGGCCGCAACGACATCGGCCGCATCAGCGACACCGGCAGCGTGGAAGTGAGCGAGTCGTTCGTGGTCGAGCGCTACTCGCACGTGATGCACATCGTCTCGCAGGTGCAGGGCAACGTTCGTCCCGACGTCGGCTACATGGACGTGCTCAAGGCCACCTTCCCCGCAGGCACGCTCAGCGGCGCACCTAAGATCCGCGCGCTGGAGATCATCCAGGAGCTGGAGCCGTACAAGCGCAACATCTACGCTGGTGCCATCGGTTGGATCGGCTGGTGGGGCGATGCGGATACCGCCATCGCCATTCGCACGGCAGTCATCCAGGATGGACGTCTGCACGTCCAGGCCGGCGCGGGCATCGTGTACGACTCCGATCCCGCATCCGAATGGGAAGAGACGATGAGCAAGGGCCGCGCGCTGTTCCGCGCAGTGGCCCAGGCGGCCAAGGGCCTGTGATCATGCGCGGCCTGCGACGCGGTGCGGCCTGGTCCTGCGTGCTCGGTCTGGGCAGCAGTCTGCTGGTTTCTTCACTGCATGCGCGCGAGCCCGAGCTGCCGCCGACGTGGCGTGATGATGCAACCTCGCGGCTTGAAGCGCTGGCGCTGCTGCAGTCGCTCAACGCCGAGTTGCTCAGCCACCCAAGCGCCACGCTGACGCTGGAGCGTTGGTGCGGCGCGCATCACCTCGCGCACGAAGCAAAGATCATCGCCGAGCGCGTGCAGGGCGAAGACAAGCCATTGCCTCCCGAGGCGCGCGCCCAGTTGCAGATCGGTGCGGACGAACCCGTGCGTTATCGCCGCGTGCAACTCGCCTGCGGCCCGCACGTGCTGTCCGAAGCCGACAACTGGTACGTGCCTTCGCGCCTTACCGACGCAATGAACCATGAACTCGATACCTCCGACACGCCGTTCGGCAAGGTGGTGCAGCCATTGCACTTCCGTCGGCAGACGCTATCGGCCGAACTATTGTGGTCGCCCTTGCCGCAGGGCTGGGAAAACGCAGCGAGCTTGCCCGCTGCTACCGGCGCCGCACTCGTGATGCCGCATCACCTGCTCGAACATCGTGCGGTGTTGTTCGATCAATCGAACCGTCCTTTCAGTTTGGTGATCGAAAGTTACACGTCGCAAGTTCTTGCCTTCGCGCCTGCCGCGCAGACTCGGCCATAAGTTAGATATCGCGCCTCTCGTCTTTACGCCGCATCTTCGATAACAATGCGGCAGCGCAGTCACTGGGGGGCTGACTGTCTTGCGTCCAACTGTCGTCTGACAGTGCGTTCGTGCACCACGAATGCGATGCGCATCACCGCCACCTGTTTCAGCTCCTGCGGTACGGACATCCAGGGGATCATCCGGTGAACGCGCAGGGTCACGTCAGGGGAATGACATGAAGCATTTATGGAAGAAGGGCGTGGTTGTCGCGTGCGCCCTGAGCGTTTCTGCGTGCGCGTCGATCGTGGGTGGTCGTTATCAGGAGGTGCACGTGGAGGCGCGTGCGGCCGATCAGAGCATTCGCGCCGACTGCAGGCTGAGCAATGGCACGGGCGAAGTGCGCGTGCTTACGCCAGGCACCGCGACGGTGCACCGTTCATCGCACGATCTGTCGGTGGTCTGCCAGAAGGATGGCAAGCAGATTGCGCAACAGACGTATGATTCGAGCATTCGCGGCCTGGTATGGGGCAACCTGATCATCGGCGGCCTGATCGGCATCGCCATCGATTTCTCGGACGGCGCCTCGCATCACTACCCGAACAAGCTCACGGTCGTGCTCCCATCGGCCTATGCCGCCGTGGCCACCTATCCGAGCGGAAACGCCGCGCAGGCCGGTACCTATGCCACGCCGACGGCCGATGGCCTGGCCAGTCTCGATGGCCGCGTGAGCAAGAGCATGTTCAACGCTGCGCAGAACGTGGCGGCGGCCCGCCAGTGCGATCGCGCGATCCATGTGGTGATGGTCGACGGCACGCGCGCCATGTTCCGTTCGCAGTGTCCGGCGTCCAGCGACGTGCAGATCGAATGCGCAGGCGATGCCTGCGTTCCGCTGCAGCAGGCGGGCATCGCCAGCAACTGACAATTCGCTTGTGATGGAATGAAGGGAGCTGGCTATCACGCCAGCTCTCTTCGCTTATGGCGTGTGCAGGAATCGCTGCCCGATGGCCAGCGCCGTGCGATAAGGCTCCGGATCGTTGCGGTTGCTGAGCAGCACGACAGTGAGACGCTGCTTGGGCCAACGGATGATCACATTGCGAAAGCCCATGCTTTCACCCGAATGCCACAGCACGTCGCCGTGGATACGCCAGCCGAAGCCGTAGCCGTCGACGTCGACTTCGTCGCTCACCTTGTTCTGGATGCCGAAGGCGAGCTGGCGCGATGCGTCCGACAACAGGCGGCGGTCGTACAACGCGGCATCCCACTTCGCCATGTCATCGATGGAGGAGTAGATGCCGCCGTCACCGCGCGTGGCGCTGGTGGTGCTTTGGTCCGTGCGGGTCCAGTGGCCGTTTTCCTCGCTGTAGCCGTAGGCGCGATGCGGCACGTCGGGACCGCCACGCACATACAGTAGCGTGTGCGTCATACCTAGCGGCTGGAAGATGTTCCTCGCCAGGAAGTCGGGCAGCGATTGCTTCGAGGCGCGTTCCACGATCAGGCCCAGCAGCACATAGCCACCGTTGCTGTAACGATAGGACGTGCCGGGTGCAAAGTAGCTTTTCGGCTCGGCGGCCAGCATGCGCAGCACGTCGGCATCGCTGATCTGATCGGTGACATTCGCGGGCATCAGGTCTTCGTAATCGATCAGGCCGCCGCCATGGCTGAGCAACTGGCGGATGGTGATTGGCTCGTGCGTTGCCGGTAGTTCCGGAATCCAGTGACGCGCCTGGTCATCGAGATGGAGCGTGCCGCGCTCGGCCAGCAGCAGGATGGCCGCGGCCGTGAACTGCTTGGTGACGGAGGCGAGTCGATAGTTGGTGGCCGGCGTGGCGGCCTCCTGCGTTTCCAGATTGGCCAGGCCGTAGCCGCGACTGACCAACGGCTTGCCGTCCTTGATCACCAGCAGCGACGCGCCGGGCACATCGCCCTGGTAGCGGGACATCATGGCATCGACGTCGCTGGCGGCATCGTTCGCCTGCGCGATGCCGGCCAGAGAAAAAAGAACGGCGAACAGCGGAGCGAACCTGCGCATCGCGTCGAACCTCGTTGGAAGTTAGTCTTACTGCACTGGTACGTCGTAGATGGTGTCGGGCGTGGGCTCGGGATTCAGCGTGTAGTGCCACCACTCCATCGCGTAGTTGCGGAAGCCCTCGCGTTCCATCGCCCGTTTAAGCACGTCGCGATTGGCGTGTTGCGTCGCGCTGGCCTCGGGTGAGTCGGTGTTGGCGAGCGTGCCGAAATAGTCGAAGTCGGTGCCCATGTCCAAGGGAGTGCAGTGCGTATCGGCGGCGTCGCATTGCATCAGCGTGAGGTCCACGGTGGCGCCGCGGCTGTGGCCCGAGATCGGTGCGATGTAGTCGCCGAGCAGGGCGCTCTTGTCCAGCGTCGGGTAGTGAACGGCCTTGGTGCGCTGATCCGAGATATTGCCCGCCCAGCGCACGAAGTGCTTCACGGCGCGCGCCGGCCGATAACAGTCGAACAGCTTGAGACGTCGATGCTGCGCCCGCAGGTCGCGCTCCACGCGTGCCAGGGCTTCGGCGGCGGACTTGAGCAGCAGGCACTTCGGCGCGAGGTAGCCGTCGACCGGCGTGCCGACGAAATTGTCGCTGCCGGCGTATTTGATGTCTTCGGTGATGTCGGGCGCGAGCTGGCGGACGTCGACAAGACCAGCCTGTTGCGCGGTTGTTGCGGGTGACAGTGCCGGCGTGCCGTCGGCGTGGACCAGCGCCGTCAGCGCCAACAGCATGCACCCGAAGGCAGGGCGATGCGCGTTATTCACAGCCGTGCTCCCGATGGAAGGAGAGATCTTCGAAGTCGGCGCTGAAGTCGGCGGACGGATCGACCTTGCTCATGTGCAACGCGCCCTTGGCATCGCTTGGGAAACTCAGCCAAGCATCGGTGTCGCCGTGATCCCAGTGCACCAGATGGCGTTGGCCGGCGCGCATGACGGTGCCGGTTAGGCGCGGTGACTTGGCCGCAACAAAGCGCACGGCATCGCCTTGCGCGCACAACGTGATGGTGCCGAACCACGGATCGCGCCAGCGACCGAACTGCTGCCGAAGTTCGGTCGTTGCCGCCGGTTGTGAAGTGGGTGGCTTGCTCGCTTCGCGCGTGGTGGCTGCGGCGCGATCGAGCTGATCTGCATACCAGTTGGCGTCGTGCGCGTCGTCGGGCGACGTGAACGACTTGGTGAGCGCTTCCATCAGCACGGTGCGCGCGTCCTCGGCCTCGCTGTTGATCAGCACCACGAAGCCGGACTTGCGGTCCGGCAGCAGGACCATCGCTGAATACATGCCCGACAAAGTGCCGGTATGCGACACGGTGAGCGCGCCGTCCACATCGGCGATGCGCCAGCCGTAACCATAGGCGTAGAAGCGGGTGCCGTTCCACGCGCGTTTCTGCGCCGAAATCGGCATCGGCGTGTAGGGCGTCCACAGGATCTGTCGTTGCGCAGGCGTCAACCACTGCAATTGCTGTGGCGTCGGAGCGAGCCAGTTGCGCGCCCAGGCGAGCATGTCGGTGAGGCTGCAGCGCACACCACCGGCCGGTGCCGAGGTGATGTCGGGAATCTCCGATCCGTCGGCGTTGATCACGACGTTGCGATCGTGCTCGCGTGCATGCGGTTCGGCCACGTTGCCAACGGCGTCGCGGTGCCATGCGCCGATCTGGCAGCGCGTGAGCCCGAGCGGCTCGAACACTTCGCGACGCAACAGCGCATCGTAGCGATCATGCCCCGCCGCCGCGGCCACTTCGCCAGCAACCACATAAAGCAGGTTGTCGTACGCATAGCCGGCGCGAAAGCTGTAGGCGGGCTTGAGGTAGGCCAGCGCGTGCACGATGTCCTGCCGGGTGAAGTCGTTCGGCTCCGGCCATAGCATCAAATCGCCCGCGCCTTCGCGCAGCCCGCTGCGATGCGTGAGCAGGTCGCCCACTTGCATATGCTCGGTCACCCAGGGATCGGCCATGCGAAAATCAGGCAGATACTGCCGCACCGGTGCATCCCAACGCAGCTTGCCTTCCTGCACGAGACGGGCGAGCAGGGCGGAGGTCATGGCCTTGCTGTTGGAGGCGATCTTGAACAGCGTGTCCGGCGTGATGGGCTGGCCGGAACCGGCCACGCGCTCGCCCAGCGTTCGCGTGTAGACCACCTCGCCATGGTCGATCACGCCTACGGCGAGACCGGCCAGGTGATAGCGCGCCATCACCGCATCGACGATGGGATCGAACTGTTTCGCGGATGGCGTGGTGGCCGCTGTGGCGACACCGGAGGCAACGGCAATTCCCGTCGCGACCAGCCATCGCCACCGCATGCGCTCAGCCCGCATGGCCAGCCGTGGCCCGCTTCGTCACGTCGTCCCACACGCGCAGCAGGTTGCCGCCCCAGATCTTGGCGATGTCGTCGTCACTGAAACCCGCCTTGCGCAGCGCCGCCGTGAGGTTGCGCGTCTGCGTGGCATCGGACCAGCCGCCCAGCCAGCCGCCGCCGTCGAAGTCCGAGGCGATGCCGACATGATCGATGCCTGCCACCTGCACCATATGCTTGATGTGCGCCACGTACTCGTCCACCGTCGCGGGCGGGAAGACGGCGTCGATGCGCTTCATGCCGTCGATATAGGCGGGCAGGTACTCATGCTTCTCGCTGTCGAAGCTCTTGTCGCCGGCCTGCTTCGCCACCTGGGCCTGCAGCGCCTTGATCGCCATGTCGCGTGCCGGATCGAGCTTGATGAATTCGCCCACCGCCACGGCTTGGATCACGCCACCCTTGGCGGCGATGGCGTGCAGCAGATCGTCCGACAGATTGCGCGGATGGGGATCGAGTGCGCGCGCGGACGAGTGCGAGGCGATCACCGGCGTGGTGGACAAGGCCAGCACCTCGCGCACGCAGACATCGGAGGAATGCGACACGTCGACCATGATGCCGAGCTCGTTGTCGCGCTTGACCACGGCGCGACCGAAATCGGTGAGGCCGTACTCGGGCAGCGGCGTGTCGCCTAGGTCGGCTTCCGGCGTGGAGCTGGTGCACAGGTCGTTGTTGCCCATGTGCGCGAGGCCGACATAGCGAGCGCCGCGCTTGTAGGCAGCGTCGAGATTCCTGATGTCGTGGCCCAGCGAGTAGCCATTCTCCACGCCGATCATCGCCGAAAGCTTGCCGGCCGCCTTGTTGGCGCGTACCTGCGCGGGCGTGGTGGCGAGGCGGATATCGTTGGGATAGGTCTTCAGCATCAGGTCGATGTCGTCGTACTTGCGCTTGGCCTGCGCCACGGCATGTGCGTAGCCTGCGGGCGTCAGCGGGCCCTGGTCCACGTAGACGATGAAGAACACGGCATCGAGACCGCCACGCCGCATCTTGTCCAGGTCCACCTGCATCGGCGTGGGCTTGCCGAAGTCAAAGCGCGCTTCGTGCATGTACGCAAAGGGAATGTCCACGTGCGTGTCGAGCGTGATCGGCGGGTCTTTCTGCGCCGCGGCGGGAGCGCTGCTGAGCGCAAGTGCGAGCGCAATGGCGCCGCCGAACAAGCTGAAAGTCTTCATGCCGTCTCCCAGTGATTGGCCGGCTGTTCGCCGGCGACCATGTCTTCGAAGGACTGCCGTTGCCGCACCACAGCGTAGCGCCCGGCATCCACCATCACTTCGGCGGCGAGCGGCCGCGAGTTGTAGGTGGAGGCCATGGAGGCGCCATACGCGCCAACGGTGCGGATCATCAGCAGGTCGCCCGGCGCGCACGCGGGCAGGGCGCGTGCCGTGGCGAAGGTGTCGCCGGTTTCGCACACCGGCCCCACGATGTCGTAAGTAGTCATCGGGCGTGCTTCCCCTGATACCGGCACGATGTCGTGCCATGCATCGTACAGGCTCGGCCGGGCCAGGTCGTTCATGGCGGCGTCGAGCACGAGGAAGCTGCGTTCCTCGCCTTGCTTGAGCCGGATGACGCGCGTGAGCAGCACGCCCGCCTCGCCCACCAGATAACGGCCGGGTTCGAACAATAGGCGGCCTTCGAAACCCGCCAACGCCTCGCGCACCAGGGCGACGTAGGCGGCCGCATCGATGGGATGGTCGTGGCCTTCGCGATAGCACACGCCCAGGCCGCCGCCCACGTCGATGCTGGCAATCGGGTGGCCTTGCGCGACCAGTTCGCGCCAGAACGCCGCCACCCTTTGCAGAGCCTGCCGGAACGGTTCCAGGCTGAGGATCTGCGAACCGATATGCACGTGCAGGCCGTCGAGCTGGACATGGCTGAGTTCGCCGCGCGCCGCGAACCAACGGCGTGCCTCGTCGATGCTCACGCCGAACTTGTTCTCCGCCTTGCCGGTGGAAATCTTGGCGTGGGTGAGGGCATCCACATCGGGGTTGATGCGCACGGCCGCACGCGCCACCACGCCTTGCGCCAGCGCCACGCGTTGCAGCAGGAGCAGCTCGTCATGCGATTCCACGTTGAAACGCAGGATGCCCACGCGCAGGGCTTCGGCGATCTCCGCCTCGCTCTTGCCCACGCCGGAGAACACGATGCGTTCCGGTGGCACGCCTGCTTGCAGCGCGCGCCACAGTTCGCCGGCGGAGACGATGTCGGCGCCCACGCGCTGTTCGTGCATGAGGGCGAGCACGCCGCGGTTGGAGTTGGCCTTCACCGCGAAGCAGATCAGGTGTTCGGTGCCGCGCAAGGCCGTCTGCATCGAGGCGATGCGGTCGCGGATATGGCTGGCCGAATAGACATACAGCGGCGTGCCAAGGCGCTCGGCCAGCGCGTGGAGATCGACACCGTCCCATGTGAGGTGTGCGGAGGCGGTGGCGTCGGTCATGCTCGAGTCTCGAAAAAAAACGGCAGCCTGCATTCTGCAGGCTGCCGGTGGGGAGGGACAAATCAGAAGTCCACGGAAACGGTCAATTGCGCAAAGCGAGGCGACTGGAAACGCAAGGGTTGTTCGAACGTGGAACTGGTGCTGTTGGAAATGGTGGTCTGCAGGTCCTGGTCCACCTGGATGGTGCGCTGCTCGTTGAGCAGGTTGTACACCGCGAACTTCACGCGCAGCTGGCCGATGTCAGCGAGCTGGCGCAAGTAGGTGATGCTGGCACCCAGCGTGTACGTCCACGGCATGCGGCCGTACTTGCCGCGCGGCGAGGATTCGTAAACGCGGTCTTCCGAGCGCTCCGCATCGCAGTTCGCCACGCAGACGTAGTAGCTGTGGTACACGGTGGCGTCGTACGGATTGCCCACGCCGAAGCCGGTGATGGGGCCGCCCGACGCGATGTTCGCATCGCCCGCCACCTGCCAGTTCGGCGTGATGGCATAGGTGCCGCGCAGCTTGATCTGGTGGCGGCGGTCGTTGGGCAGGTAGCCGTCGCCGCCGAAATTCACCCACGGATCGTCGAAGTTCTCGGTGCGGCCGGTGTCGTCGAAGTTGGTGTCCGAGTTCACTGGGCCTTCGGCATTGCCGCGGTTCCACGAGAGCACGTAGGAGGCGTTGAACGACCACTTGTCGTCCCACGCGCGATCGAGCTGGAATTCCAGCGCGGTGTACGTGCGCTTGGGATTCACCCAGCCGCGCTGGCCAAGGTAGTTGCCGTCCGCGTCGTACATCGCCCAGCCTTCCTTGGATGTATCCACGGTGACCCAGCCGTCGGCCGTGCCATCGCAGTTGGTGTCGCCCCATACCTTGTTCTTCTTGCCGGGATTGCCCATCACCCAGCCGATGTAGCCGTCGGGCCCGCACTTGCCGGTGGCGCTGATCTGCATGTCGTCGATGGCGTTGTGCAGCTTGCGGTAGGTGCCGTTGACGCCCCACGACCACTTGTCGTTGAGCATCTGCTGGAAGCCCACGATCAGCTCGTCCTGGTAGACCTGCTGCATGTCCTTGTTCACTTCCGAACGCAGGTCGTGCACGGTGCCGTCGCCCTGCGACGTGTCCACGCCGCCGAGCTGCGGGCCAAGGACGGGAATGGCGTACTTGTTGCCGTTGGCGTCGGTGAGCGTCTGCCAGCCACCAAAGGCGTAGTAGGTGCGCTGGTCGAGCAGGCCGCCCGCCTGCTTGATGTTGATCACGTTGGCCACCGGCAGGTAGTAGCGGCCCAGGTTGCCGTACAGCTTGGTGGTGCCGTCGCCCTTCACGTCCCACGAGAAGCCGAAGCGCGGCGCCCACATGTTGTCCATCTTGATGTAGCTGCGGCCGGCGGCGTCCATGTTGTCGAAGCCGTCGCGGCGGATGCCGGCATTGAGCAACAGGTTGGGCGTGACCTGCCAGTTGTCTTCCAGGTAGAAGGCGTTGTTGGTGGTGTCGAAGTTGCCGGCGATCTCGTAGCGTCGCGCACGCACGTAGCCGTTGTATCCCGGCGGAATCACGCCGCCGCCATTGGGATTGGGAATGGTCGAGCCAGGCGTGGCGGCATACACGTTGTAGTAGATCGCGCCGGGGCCGGGATAGTGGCGGCTGTAGACGGAATCGTCGTCTTCGTGGTCGTAGCCGAAGCGCAGCAGGTGGTCTTCCAGCTTCCACTCGAAATCGGCGCGACCTTCCTTGCGCTTGTCGTTGCGCTTTTCCACCGCCGTGTTGGTGGTGCAGCCCAACGGCACGCCGGGTTTGGGCACGGCGGTTTCCGCGGCGACGTGGTTGCAATCCAGGTCGGTGAGCGCGCGGTTGAACGACTCGCGACGGTTCTCGCCATACAGCACCTTCATCGACAGGTTGTCGGTGAGGTAGTTGGTATACGTCAGCGCCCAGTTCTTGCCGCCGGTATCGGTGTAGATGGTGTTGGTCTTGGCACCGATGGTGTGCGTGTCGTATTCGTAGTTGTAGACCGTGCCGACGTTCTTGCTCTTATCGGAGAAGGCCATCAGCGAAAGCAGGTTGCTGTCGTTGATGTGCCAGTCGATGGTGGTGCCCCAGAAATCCGGACTGGAGCTGTTGCTGGTGAGCGTGGTGCCCTCGTCGTTGGTGTTGCGCGGGTTGTCGCCGCGCTGTTCCGCCATGGCGAAGATGAACAGCTTGTCCTTCACGATGGGACCGGAGGCGTAGATGTTGGTCTTCATCAACGAATCGCGATCTTCGCTGGCCGTGAGGTAGCGGTTGCCGTTGGCGTCGTAGCGGTCCTCGGCCTGCGCGTGCCATGCGCCCGGCTCCATGGTCAGTTCCACGCCCGCATGGAATTCGTTGGAGCCCGAGCGCGCCACGGCATTGATGACGCCGCCGGTGGTGCGGCCGAACTCCACCGAATAGCCGCCCGTCTTCACCTGGAATTCCTGGTAGAAGTTGAACGGTGCTTCGGAATAGCCGTTGCGGTTGTAGAAGTCGGTGACGTTGAGGCCGTTGACGTAGATGGCGTTCTCCGCCACCGACGAACCGCCGAAACTCAGGCCGCCGAACGACGACGCACCTTTCACCACGCCCGGTGCGAGCGTGGCCACGGCGGCGATGTTCTGGTCCACCGGCAGGCGGCGCAGTTCTTCGCGCGAGATGTTGGTGGCCGATTCGGTCGAGGTGACGTCCACGGCCGTGATGATCGACGTGCCGGTGACGTTCACCGCCGAGAGGTTGGTGGCGTTGCTGGCGCCCAAATTCACCGTGGTCGCGTTGCCCAGCGTCACCGTCACGGCGGTGGGCTCGGTCAGCGTCTTGCCGTCCTTGGCGACGGAGAGCGTGTAATTGCCCACGGCCAGGAAAGGAATGCGGTAATTGCCCTTGTCGTCGGCCGTGACCGAACGGGTGAAGCCCGTCGCCGCATTGCTGATCGTGATGACGGCGCCGGCTTCGGTGTGACCGACCACGGTACCGTCGTTGTTGCCTGCGTGTGCGCAAGGAGCCGCCATGGACGCGATGCCCATGCCCAGCGCCATGCACAGCATGGTCCTGCGAAAAGTACGACTGACCATATCCCCGTCTCCCCCGGTTCTGTCGTCGTTGATGTAAAGACCGCCTATCTGTCCGAGCGCTCAGAGGCCGGCAGGAGCTGCCATGTGAAGTCGTAATTCCAGGTGTCGAAGTACAAGTTGCCGCCGCGCCACTCGAGTTCGCCGCGCTGCGAGTCCACCGTCTCCGAGCGGAAGAACTGCTTGCGTGGCACGAGGGGTTGGCTGAAATCGCTGTTGAAGGCGATGCGGTAGGCATCGAGCCCACCGAGGTAGAACCACTGCAGTGCCGGGTCATCGCCCTGCGCCGGATGCAGCTGCCCGAAGGTCACGTCCATCGGCACCCAGCCGTAGGGCGCGAGATACAACTGGCCCCAGTCGTGGATGTTGTTGTACGTGCCGTCGGAGAAGATGAAGCCCGATTGCCAACGCGCCGGAATGCCGTTGAGGCGCAGCAACGCGATGAGCAGCATGGTCTGCTCGCCACAATCGCCATGGCCGGCGTGCAGCGTGTAGTCGCTGAGATTGCTGATGGTGGAATATTCGCGCGCACCGGCCCAGGGAATCTGGTCCACCGCGGCGAACAGCTTTTGCGCGATGCGATACGGATTGGTTTCGTCGCCCACCACCTTGTGCGAGAACGCGCGCAAGTCGTCGGTGAACACGATGTGTGGCGCGCGCTCGGCAATGAAGGGCGCGAGTTCCGGCGTGATCCTGGCCGGCACCACTTTCGCCGGGTCGATGTCGTGGTACTGCGCGTGGATGGTCAGTTCGTAGGTGACGGCAAACGTGGTGGGCTTACCGGCTTGCGCTTTCTTTTCCAGATAAGCGGTGCGCTGCATGGTGCTCGCTGGTGCGACCTGCGCGCCTGCAGGCTGGCTGTCGACCAGGCGCACGCCTTCCTGCTGGCCCGGCAGTTCGCGCGGGAAGGGCAGCCACGCGCGAATGGTTTCTCCGGCGGGCACGGCATCGGCATTCACGGTGACCGTTTCGGTGACACGCACATGGTTGGGCGTGACACTGCTGCGATGCGTCGCGAGGGCTTCGCGTCGCGCCTCGCGATGGTGATCGTTGAGCGTTTCCATCGGATCGTCGTTCGATGGCGCCGGATGCGCGCGTCGCGCAGCGGCTTCCTTGCTGAGCAGGAACAGGTTGCCGGGCGCTCGCTTTAAATAGAGCGTGCGGCCGTCGATCACCTGGTGTTCGATCAGGCCCTGGCTGTCCCAGCGGGCGAATTCCGCATCGGTGAGGTCGGGAATCTGCTTGCGCAGTTTCGCCTTGGCGGCATCCGCATCGAGCGTGAAGTCGAGCAGGATGCGGCGCATGCGTTCGCGCTGGAACAACAGCGCCTCGCGCGCGTCCGGCGAAAGCCCCGGCTGGGCGAGTGCTTGCGTGATATCGGTTTGGGCCGAAGTGAATTGCCCCGCGTCAATGAGCGCGATGGCATGCTGCACGGGGGATGGGGTGGCGGCCGATGCGATGCCGGTGGCGAGCAGGCAGGCAAGCACTGTCGCCAGCGAATATCGCCGACGTCGCAAGGATGAGATGGGTCGAGCCGTCTGCACCTGCCACTTCCCCGTAAGAAAAAGCGAAGCCGCTGTGTAGCACGCTTGCAATCGACGGTCAATAATTTATGCTTCGATTGAATTCCGTCCGAATCAGATATTCCAAGGGCGGTTGCGATCGGGGACTCAAAGGGGACGCATGATCCATACGGCCTGGCCTTATCTCGCTGTGATGTTGCTGGCAGCGGGCCTGTTTCCTGCCCTGGAACGGCGCTTCCACTGGCGTTTCTTCGAGGTCCTGCCGCCCATCGTGCTGACCTACCTGCTGGTGACGGCGCTGGCGGTCACGGGTTTGTGGCAGGTCAACGCGGAGATCCGCGCCACGCAGGGCATGCTGATCGAGCACCTGGTGCCGGCGCTGCTGTTCCTGCTGATGATCAATTGCGACCTGCGTGCGATTTACCGCCTGGGGCCACGCGTGCTCGCGGTGTTCTTCGTCACCGTGGTGTGCCTGTTCATTGCCTTCGTGGGCACCTTCCTGATCTTCCGCGGCTGGCTGAAGGGTGATGCCTGGCAACCGCTGGCGGCACTTTCCGGCAGCTGGATCGGCGGCACCGCCAACATGGTGGCGGTGAAGCAAGCCATCGGCATGCCCGATCGCCTGCTGGCGTTTTCGCTGCTTACGGACGCGCTGTGCTATTCGATGTGGGTGGTGGTGCTGTTCGGGCTTGGCCGCGTGGCAACGCAGTTCAATCGCTGGACGCGCGCCACCTCCAGCGCCGACATGGTGGTGGAGGAAACCCGCAGCCATGGTCCGACCACGTCGGAGAACGTGCTGCTGTGGCTGGGCATGGCCTTGCTGGTCGGCGCAGCATCCGCGTGGCTTGCGGGCCATCTGCCCGTGTCGGACATGGTGTCGCCCACCACCTGGACGATCATGCTGGCCACCGCTTTCGGGCTGGTTGCCGCACACACGCCGCTGGCGCGTTTTGCTGGCGCCAGCATCATCTCCAGCGCCATGCTGATCAGCGTGGTGGCCATCCTGGCCTCGCAAAGCAATTTCGACGGCATCGGTTCGGCGCCGATCTACCTGGTGTGCGGCGTCTGCATCATCGCCATCCACGCCGTGCTGCTGGCGCTGGCCGCGCGCGTGTTCCATTTCGACCTTTATCTCTGCGGCATTTCCTCGCTGGCCTGTGTCGGCGGCGTGGCCGCCACGCCCATACTTGCCGCCAGCTATTCGCGCTCGCTGGTGCCGGTGGGCATCCTGCTGGCGCTGCTCGGCTATATCCTCGGTACCGGGTTCGGTTTGCTGGTGGCGTCAGTGATGTCGTCGCTGGCCATTGCATAGGAATCAGCATGCGACTCATGCCTCGCCTCACGCTTTGCCTGCTCGCCGCGCTGGCAGCGGCCCCGGTGCTTGCGGACAAGGGCCCCGACGCCGTACCCGTGCCGCCGTCGGGCGTGCTCGGCATCAGCAACAACGCCATGCTCGGGCCGGATTTCTGGATCAAGCAGCTGGCCCAGCCCGATCGCGCGCTGGCTGGCATCGATGAGATCGGCGCGCAGAACGCGAAGCTGCTGAGAGTCGATCCGTCCATGCACAACCTGCACGCCATTCCGGCGAATGTGGATCGTGCGACGGTGGTGGGCTGGATCAACGATCTTTCGCAATACCCCAAGCGCCCGTTGTTCGACGACAAGGGCCAGCCCGTGCCCGACGGCCTGCGCGCGCAACTGGCCGATGCGTTGGCGCTCGATGCGGTGCCGGCGCAACAGACCAGCCACTACGGCATGATCGTGCGGCGCGCGGCGCTGCGTACGTTCCCCACCGACACACGCGTGTTCACCTCGAAGGACGATACGGATATCGATCGCTTCCAGGAAACCGCCGAATTCCCTGGCACGCCCGTGCTCATCGCCCACACCAGTCGCGATGGCCAATGGCTGTTCGTGGTGAGCGAGCGCTATGCCGCGTGGACGCATCGCGAGAACGTCGCCGAAGGTTCGGCAGTGCAGGTGCTTACCTATGACACGCGCCTGCCGCATCGCGTGGTGACGGGCAGCACCATCCGCACCGTGTTCACGCCGGAGCAGCCGGCGGTCTCGCAATTGCAGCTGGACATGGGTGTGGCCGTGCCGGTGCTGTCCGATCATCCGGCCGATGAACCGGTGAACGGGCAATCACCGTATGCCTCGTATGTGGTGGATCTGCCGATTCGCCAGGCCGATGGCAAGCTCGCGTTCTCGCCGGCGCTCATCCAGCGCATCGCCGACACGCAGGACAACTACCTGCCGCTGACCGAGGCCAACATCATCCGCCAGGCCTTCAAGTTCCTGGGCGAGCGCTATGGCTGGGGCCACGATTACGATGGCCGCGACTGCAGCGGTTTCGTCTCCGACGTGTATCGCAGCATGGGCGTGCAGATGCCGCGCAACACCAGCAAGCAGGCGATCAGCCCCGGTTTCACGCATCAGGCCTTTGGCGACAAGGACGGCCACGACGCACGCCTCAAGGCCGCGATGGCCCTGCAGGTGGGCGACCTGGTGTACATCCCGGGCCACGTGATGATGGTGATCGGCAAGCTCGATGGCGAGCCGTACGTGATCCACGACACCGGCGGCATGTCCTATCGCGATGGCAAGGGCGGCATGCGCCGCGTCAAGCTCAACGAAGTGTCGGTGACGCCGCTGCTGCCGCTGATGTACGACGACAAGCACACCTACGTCGATCGCATGACCAGCATCGTGCACGTGCGCCCGTGATCGCCTTGCCCCCATTTCCCCTCGAAGACAGGAAGCCTGCGAGTCCCATGAAGGTCATGCTATGAAGATCACCGACATCCAGTTCGGCATGTTGCGGGTTCCCCTGAAGACGCCGTTCAAGACAGCGCTGCGCACCGTTAACCAGGTCGAAGACATCGTGGTGATGGTGCATACCGACAGCGGCCATGTTGGCTACGGCGAAGCGCCGGCGACGGCGGTGATCACCGGCGACACGCACGGCTCGATCGTCGATGCGATCCGCCACTACATCGCGCCGCGCCTGATCGGCCAGGAGATCGCCGACCTCAATCGCCTGACCCAGCTGATCCAGAGTTCGATGGAGAAGAACACCAGCGCCAAGGCCGCAGTGGAAATCGCCATCTACGACCTGTGGGGCCAGATGTACAACGCGCCGCTGTACAAGCTGCTGGGCGGCGGCGATCCGGTGATCACCACCGACATCACCATCAGCGTGGACTACATCGACAAGATGGTGGCCGATTCGGTGAGTGCGGTGGAGCGTGGCTTCGAGTCGCTGAAGATCAAGGTGGGCAAGGACATCGGCGTCGACATCGAGCGCGTCAAGGCCATCTATGCGGCGGTGGAGAATCGAGCGCTGCTGCGCCTGGACGCCAACCAGGGTTGGACGGCGAAACAAGCCGTCTATGCACTGCAGACGCTGGAAGACGCCGGCGTGCGGCTGGAACTGGTGGAACAGCCGGTGAAGGCACGCGATCTCGAAGGCATGCGCTACGTCACCGAGCGCGTGCACACGCCCATCATGGCCGACGAAAGCGTGTTCGGTCCCATGGAAGTGATCGACCTGATCCGCATGCGCGCCGCCGACATCATCAACATCAAGCTGATGAAGACCGGCGGCATTTCCAACGCCATCCGCATCGCCGACATCGCCGCGATGTACGGCGTGGAGTGCATGATCGGCTGCATGCTGGAAACCAGCATCAGCGTGGCGGCGGCGGTGCACGTGGCGGTGGCCAAATCCGCGGTGATCACCAAGGTGGATCTGGACGGCCCTTCGCTGTGCCAGTACAACCCGGTGGACGGGGGCGTGGTCTTCAACGAATCGGAGATCTCGGTCACCGATGCGCCCGGGTTGGGTATCCGGGAGATTCGTGGACTCGAGCGACTGGACGGTTGACATGAGTCGGTGCCGCCACGACGTGTCATGCCTGCCATCCCGTCATTCCCGCGAAAGCGGGAATCCAGCGACGTTAGCGGCGCGCGAGACAAAGGCACTGGATTCCCGCTTTCGCGGGAATGACGGTGTAAGTGGTGATTGGGCTTCGCCTGCGAGGATGGACTCATGTCACCCCTGGTGAAAATCCGCTCGGAACGCGACCAGATGTCGGCCGTCGAGCGGCGCATCGCCGATTTCATACTGGAGAATGCGCAGCTGTTGCGCGACTACTCGTCGCAGCAGCTGGCCAACGCGTTGGGCATCAGCCAGTCCAGCGTGGTGAAGTTCACGCAGAAGCTGGGTTTCAAGGGTTACCCGGATCTCAAGTATTCGGTGGGCGAAGCCATCGCGCGCGCCGACAACAGCGATGCGGCACAGGTCACCGCGCAGGCAAGGGCGGCCTTCGGCGAGTCTGCCTCGGGCAACCTGTGGCGGCGCAAATCCGAATCGGAAGAAGAAACCCGCCTCATCAATGCGCCCGAGACCTTGCAGGCCGTGGCCGAAGCCATTGCCACGGCGGGCGCGAATGGCAAGGTCTTCATGATCGGCCTGGGCGATGACGACATCTACGCGCGCAGCTTTGCCTTGCGGTTGTCGCTGCTCGGCATTCCTTCGGTGCACAACTTCGATGCGCCGCGCATGGCGGCAAGCGTCTCTGCGGCGGGTGCGGGCGATGTGCTGCTGGTGTTCTCCGAACACGGCAATCACCCGGCGCTGTGCAAGATCGGGCGCTTCTTCCGCGAGCGTCGCGGTCGGTTGATTACGGTCACGCGGCACACTTCCAACCCGCTGCGGGCGTTGGCCGACATCGCCTTGCTGGTGTCCGCCCACGACGATCGTCCGTATATCCAGCCTGTGCTCTATCAATCGGCGCTGCAACATCTGCTCGATGGCGTGTTCGTGCAGCTGTGCGAAGGTGACGAACAGCGGCACGTGCATCTGCTCGCCAATCTCGAACGTGTCCAGCAGATGCTGGAGCCCTAGTCACTCCCTCTTCGGTGTCGCATGACTTTTTCCGTTCGTCGTTTCGTCAACCGTCGTTTTCTTGCTGCCGCCTTGACCATCACGGCGATGGCGCCTCTGGCCACCGCCATGGCCGCCAGTGAGAATCTCGCCTGGCAATCGTCGCGCCAGATGGTGCTGGTGATCACGCCCGACTGGAACGCCGACCACGGTGTGCTGCGCGCCTATGAGCGAAACGGCGAGGGCTGGAGGCCGGTGGTCAAGGCGCAGGCCGTCACCGTGGGGCGCGCGGGTTCGGCCTGGGGCATCGGCCTGAACGAGCCGCAGAGCGATGGCCCGCAGAAGCACGAGGGCGATGGCCGTGCCGCGGCCGGTGTCTATCGCGTGGGCGCGGTGTTCGGCTACGCCGCGAAGATCGCTACGCACATGCCTTACGAAGCGATGCAGGACACGGACTGGTGCGTCGACGTGGATGGCTCGCCGTACTACAACCAGATCGTCGACTCGAAGAAGGTGGGCGACAAGGCAGTCGAAGGATCGAGCGAGCCGATGCGCCGCGACCTGCATCTGGACGGCGACCAGCGCTACAAGATCGGTTTCGTCATCGAACACAACGCCAAGGGCAAGCCTGGCGGCGGCAGCTGCATCTTTGCGCACCTGTGGAAATCGCCCACCGACGCCACGGCTGGTTGCACGGCCATGCCCGAACCGGTGATGCAACAACTGCTGGCGTGGATGAAGCCCGAGGAGCAGCCCGTGTTCGTGCTGCTGCCGCAGAGCGAATACGCACGTTTGCAGGCGACCTGGCATCTACCTGCGCTGGGCTCGCAGCCTTGAGCCCCACCTCGCGGGTACTCATCGGCCTGGTGTTGGGCGCAGCGGGCGGGCTGGCGCTGGCGGCGTGGTCGCCGGCGAACGCTGTGCATGTTGCCGATGCCGTACAGCCGTTTGGACGGCTGTGGCTCAACGCCTTGCAGATGACCGTGGTGCCGCTGGTGTTCGCGCTGGTGGTGGTGGGCGTGAACACGGCGAGCGATGCGGCGGCGTCCGGACGCATCGCCCGGCGCGCGATCGTGGCCTTCATCCTGATACTCACGGGCGGTGCGTTGTTCGCGGCGGCCGCGGCTCCGCGGTTGTTCGCGTTGTTTTCGCATAACCCATCGCTCACGACGGCGCTCGAAAGCGCCGTGGCATCGCATGCGACGCCGGTGTCGGGTGCAGTGGGCTGGGCAGAGTGGTTCAACGGCATCGTGCCGTCCAACGCCATCATGGCGGCGGCGCAGAGCGCGATGTTGCCGCTGGTGGTGTTCGCCCTGTTCTTCGGTTTCGGATTGACGCGCATCGAGGCCGAACGGCGCGCGCTGGTCGTGTCGTTCTTCCAGGCCATCGCCGACACCATGATCGTGGTGGTGCGCTGGGTGCTGTGGGTGGCGCCGCTGGGCGTGTTCGCGTTGATTCTTGCGGTGTGCGCCCGAGCAGGGCTGCACATGCTGAGCGCACTGGGCATCTACGTGTTGGTGGAGTGCCTGATCTACCTCGCGGTAACGCTGCTGATGTTGCCGGTGGCGATGGTGTGGGGCGGTGAAACACTGCGACGCTTCGTGCCCGCGCTGGTGCCCGCGCAGATCGTGGCGGCGAGTACCCAGTCGTCGCTGGCGTCGCTGCCGGCCATGCTGGAGAGCGCGGAGCGTCGACTGGGCTATCCGCCGCAGGTGAATGCGCTGGTGTTGCCGATGGCGGTGAGCCTGTTCCGCCTGACCAGTCCCATCCAATACGTGGTTTCCGCCTGTTTCATTGCGTGGGCCTACGGCATCGACGTGGGTCTTGCGCCGTTGCTTGCAGCAGCTTTGCTTGCCGTGGTCATCAGCCTCGGTTCGGTCGGGCTGCCCGGTGCGGTCAGTTTCATGGCGACCAATCTTCCCGTCGCGCAGGCGATGGGCGTGCCCGTGGGTCCCTTGGGCTTGATGCTCGCCGTCGATGCCTTGCCTGATGCGCTGGCCACGCTGGGCAACGTCACCGCCGATCTCACCGCCACCAGCGTGGTGGCTCGCCAATCCGCACGAGAAACGTCCACACCATGAGCACGTTGCACGACGCCGATGTCATTGTGATCGGAGCCGGCATGGCCGGCGCTTCCGTGGCTTATTTCATGGCGCCGCATGCGCGCGTGCTGGTGCTGGAACGCGAAGAGCACGCCGGCGTGCATTCCACCGGGCGCTCGGCGGCGCTGTTCTCCGAGACGTACGGTTCCGCGCAGGTGGGCGCCTTGACGCGTGCGTCGCGTCGCTTCTTCGATCATTCGCCGGAGGGTTTTGCACAGCATGCGATCCTTTCGCCGCGCGGCTCACTGAGCATCGGCACCGTCGATCACATCGAGAAGGTGCACACGCTGCATGCGGAGATGGCGTCGCGTACGCAAGGCCTGCGCGTGGTGGACGCAGCGTGGCTGCGCGAAACCGTACCCGTGTTGCGTCCGGACGCCGCGCACATCGGCTTGTACGAGCCGGGCGCCGCCGATATCGACGTGAACGAGCTGCATCAGGGCTTTCTGCGCGGGCTGCGTGCTCGCGGCGGTCAGTTGCGCGTGAATGTCGACATTCGTTCCGTTGAACGTGGTCCCGGCCACTGGTTCGTCGATGCGGGTGAACAACACTTCCGTGCACCGCTGCTGATCAATGCAGCGGGTGCGTGGGTGGATCAGGTTGCCGCGCTGGCCGGCATCGCGCCTATCGGCATCCAGCCCCGCCGGCGTTCGGCTTTCCTGTTCGAGCCGCCGCCAGGCATGGACGTCTCGCGCTGGCCGTTTGTGATGGACGTGGAGGAGGGCTTCTACTTCAAGCCCGATGCCGGCCTGTTGCTCGGCTGCCCCGCCAATGCAGATCCCGTGACGCCGCACGACGTGCAGCCGGAAGAGCTCGATATCGCCATCGGCATCCATCGCATCGAAGAGGTGACCACGATGACGATCCGCCGCCCCACGCGCACCTGGGCGGGCCTGCGCTCGTTCGTGGCGGATGGCGACCTAGTCGGCGGATTTGCCCCAGGCTCGACTGATTTCTTCTGGGTAGCGGCGCAGGGCGGCTACGGCATCCAGACCTCGGCGGCCATGGGCGAGACCTGCGCGAACCTCGCCCTGGGGCGCCCGCTGCCCGGCCATCTGCAGGATGCCGGCATCACGGCCGAGATGCTCGATCCTCGGCGCTTGCAGGGCTGAAGGTGCCTGCGGCCATGGCGCTGATGTGTCGCGGCGCCTGAGAAACAACCCCAGCGCCCGTTTCCGGCACTCATTCCCCTGAAGGGGCGGCCCCGGCTCCTGCGAAACCATCGAACTGGCCCGATGCTGCACCGCCGCGACGGCGGCCGCTACAATCGGACGGGTCGGTGGCCGCGCCGGCATCGGCTGGCGGTCAAGGTTGCCCCTCGGGTATCCCGCAGCAGCGGTGGTTGCTCGGTATCGCCAAATCAAAGAGTTGAGCCACGTATGCTGCTGATGATCGACAACTACGACAGCTTCACCTTCAACCTCGTGCAGTATCTGGGCGAGCTGGGGCAGGCGGTGAAGGTGGTGCGCAACGACGCGTTGGACGTGGCTGGCATCCGTGCGCTGCGGCCTTCCCACATCATGATTTCCCCGGGCCCGGGCACGCCGGATGATTCGGGCGTGTCCCTGGACGTGCTGCGCGAACTCGCGGGCGAGATTCCCGTGTTCGGTGTGTGCCTGGGCCATCAGGCCATCGGCCAGGTGTTCGGCGGCAAGGTGATACGCGCCAAGCAGATCATGCACGGCAAGACCTCGCCGGTGCGTCATCGTGGCCAGGGCGTGTTTGCCGGCCTGCCCGATCCGTTCGAAGCCACGCGCTACCACTCGCTGGTGGTGGAACAGGAGTCGTTGCCTGACTGCCTCGAAGTCACCGCATGGACGGAAAATGCGGATGGCTCCATCGACGAGATCATGGGCCTGCGCCACAAGACCTTGAACGTCGAAGGCGTGCAGTTCCATCCCGAATCCATCCTCACGCAATACGGTCACGACCTGCTGCGTAATTTCCTCGGCCTGCCGCTGAAGCTCGCCGCATGAACGTGGCGGGCAATGTGGGGCGGCGCGTCACCATCACGCCGCAGGAGGCACTTCAGCGCACCATCGAACATCGCGAAATCTTTCATGACGAGATGATCGAGTTGATGCGCCAGATCATGCGTGGCGAAGTGAGCCCGCTGATGACGGCTGCGATCATCACGGGCCTGCGCGTAAAGAAGGAAACCGTGGGCGAGATCACCGGCGCGGCGCGCGTGATGCGCGAGTTGTCGGCCAAGGTGGATCTGCCGATGCACGAGCATTTCGTGGACATCGTCGGCACCGGTGGCGATGGTGCGTCGAGCTTCAATATTTCCACCGCGTCGATGTTCGTTGCCGCGGCGGCCGGTGCGCGCATCGCCAAGCATGGCGGGCGCAGCGTGTCGTCCAAGTCGGGCAGCGCGGATGTGCTCGAAGCGCTGGGCGCGGTGATCGACCTGCCGCCTGCCAAGGTCGCCCAGTGCATGGAAGAGGTTGGCATCGGCTTCATGTTTGCGCCGAACCATCATCCCGCGATGAAAGTGGTGGCGCCGGTGCGCAAGGAAATGGGCGTGCGCACGCTGTTCAATATCCTCGGGCCGCTGACCAATCCTGCCGGTGCGCCGAATATCCTGATGGGCGTGTTCCATCCCGATCTCGTCGGCATCCAGGTGCGCGTGCTGCAGGCGCTTGGCGCGAAGCACGCGCTGGTGGTGTGGGGCCGCGACGGCATGGACGAAATCTCGCTGGGCGCGGCCACGCTGGTGGGCGAATTGCGCGACGGCGAAGTGCGCGAATACGAAGTGGAGCCGGAGGATTTTGGTCTTGCCATGGCCTCCAGCCGCAACCTTCGCGTGGAAAATGCGGAAGAGTCGCGCGCGATGCTGCTGGAAGCCCTGGAAGGGCGTCGTGGCGTGCCGCATGACATCGTCTGTCTCAATGCGGGCGCGGCGCTGTATGCAGCCAATGTGGTGGATTCCATCGCGGCGGGCATCGACCTGGCGCGCTCGACCATCGCCAGTGGCGCGGCTCGTGCAAAAATGGACGCCTTCGTCGCCACCACGCGACGTCTGGCGGAAGCGGCCTGACGCTCACGCTATTTTCATCCCCCCTCCCCGCAAGCTTTTGCCATGACCGATATCCTCCAGCGCATCCTCACCCGCAAGACTGAAGAAGTGGCCGAGCGCAGCGCCAGGCTGCCTTTGTCGGAATTGTCCTCGCGCGTGGCGGACCTGCCGGAAACGCGCGGATTTGCAGCGGCCATCGAGGCCAAGGTCGATGCCGGCCTGCCGGCGGTGATTGCCGAGGTGAAGCGCGCCAGTCCCAGCAAGGGCCTGATCCGCCCGGATTTCAATCCGGCGGCGATTGCGCGCAGCTACGAAAAAGGCGGCGCGGCCTGCCTTTCGGTACTCACCGACAAGGATTTCTTCCAGGGCAGCGAGGACTTCCTGCAGCAGGCGCGCGAGGCGTGTTCGCTGCCCGTGCTGCGCAAGGATTTCGTGATCGACCCGTACCAGGTCTACGAGGCGCGCGTGATCGGCGCCGACTGCATCCTGCTCATCGTTGCCGCGCTGGCGGATTCGGCGCTGCTCGAACTCTCGCTGCTCGCCGCCGAGCTCGATCTCGACGTGCTGTGCGAAGTGCATGATGCAGAGGAACTGGAACGCGCGCTGGCGCTGCCCGTGCCGCTGATCGGCGTGAACAACCGCAACCTGCGCACGTTCCATACCTCGCTGGACACGTCGCTTGAGCTGCAGCAGCTGATGGAATACGACCGCATCCTGGTGAGCGAGTCGGGCATCCACACGCCCGACGATGTGGCCACGCTGCGCGACGCGGGCATCAATGCATTCCTCGTCGGCGAGGCCTTCATGCGCGCCGAGGATCCGGGCGCGGAATTGAAGCGCCTGTTCGCCACGAACTGATCGCGGTTCAGACGTAGACCCATGAGCACAGGGGAAACCAGTCTCGAGCCGGTGACGGCAGAAGTGGTGTTGGATGCCGTTGCACAGCGCACGGTGTTGTTCGATTTCGATGGCGTGCTGATTCACGGCGACGCCTTCTATCTTTTCATGCGCGATCGATTCGAGCGGTCGTGGCTGCGCAAGCTGGGCGCGTTGTTCGCGTTGCCGTGGATGATTCTGGTCGCGCCGTTCTCGCGCCGGCTGGCCGAGCGTGCGCTGGTGCATGTGGGTTTGCTGGGCCTCAACGAGCGGCGTTACCGGCTCGCGGCGGAAGCCTTCGGCGCCAGCCTGGTGCGCCGTCCCAAGCAGTTCTGTCGCGATGGCCTGAGCGCGCTGCGTCGCCATCAGGCCGCCGGCGATCGCGTGATCGTGGTCACCGGCTGCGAGCACGTGCTGGTCAGCCATATCCTGGCCCAGCTCGGCCTCGGCGATGTCGACGTGCTGGCCTCGCAACTGCGTCCCGGCCTGTTGGGCATGCGCGTGAAGCTGCATAACGTGGGCCGCCGCAAGCCCGCACAGCTGGCGGCTTTCGGGGTTGGCGAGTGGCATGTGGCCTATAGCGACTCGGCGGTCGATGCCCCCATGCTCAAGCCTGCGGCGGAAGCCGTGCTGGTCAACGGCACGCCCAAGGTCTGCAAGAAGCTGGAGAAGGCGCTGGGTCGCACCATCACCCGCGTCGACTGGTTCTAACCGGCTTTTTCCCCAGGGAAGCGCACGCTGCGTGCGATCACGGGGCAGGGGAATTTGCCCTTCACGGATGATGGTGACGCCACCAGGCGTCGCCGGGCATATGCGGCTTGCCTTGGCGCATAGGGCAAATTACGTTAGTGCTTACATAATTGGTTCGAGGGTTGTCGGATGTATCTCCCTTCGCTCGCCCAGCTGGCGCTTGGTAGCCGGCTCAAATCGCTCAGCGATCACTTCTATGCCGCCGTCGACGAGGTCTACCGCACCTGCGGGGCCGGGGTGGAGTCGCGCTGGTTCCCGGTGCTGCGCTTCCTCTGGGAAAACGGCGAAACCACCGTCAGCGACGTGGCGCAGGCCATCGGGCAGACGCATTCGGCGGTAAGCCAGCTGGCCGACAAGCTGGTCGACGCCGGCCTGGTCTGCCGCAAGAAGGACGCCCAGGACGGCCGCCGCAGCCTGCTCGCGCTCACCGAAAAAGGGCGCACCGATCTTTCGGCGCTGGGACCAATCTGGGTGGCCGTGCGCCGCGGCATCGTGAAGTCGCTGGGCGAAGAGGGGCTGGAAGCCCTGCTCAACGCGCTGGCGGCCACCGAGGCGGCGGTGCAGGAACGTTCCGTGGTCGACGCCATGCTGGCCGAGCACGCCATCGTGACCAAGGCCGCGCTGGAAGTCGTGCCCTACGAGCCGGCGCTGAAGGATCATTTCTACCGCCTCAATGCCCAGTGGCTGCAGCGGCATTTCCGCATCGAGGACGTCGACCGTGAAATGCTCGGCGACCCCGAGCGCTACGTGCTGGCGCCGGGTGGTGCCATCTTCTTCGCGCGCCTGGCCGGCGAGGTCATCGGCACCTGTGCGCTGTTGCAGGAGGCGCCGGGGGTCTACGAGCTGTCCAAGATGGGCGTGGACGAGACCTTCCGCGGCATGGGCGCGGGCCGTGTATTGCTGGCCGCGGCCATTGCCGAATTCCATCGCCGCGGCGGCAAGGAGCTGTTCCTGGAATCCAACAGCCGCCTCAAGACGGCGCTGCGGATGTACGAACAGGCCGGATTTGTGTTGCAGCCCTCCGTGCGCGTGGGCTCGCACTACGAGCGCGCGGACGTGTACATGATCTATCAGCCCGAACGGCGCCAGCGTGCCCAGGCGGGGGCCGTGCGGGGCTGAAGCAGGCTTAGGACGTTGGAAAGAAAAAACCCGGCCAAGGCCGGGTTTCTTCGTCTGGACAGAACCTGGCGGCGCTTAGCGGGTGCCGCGGACCACGATGGTCTTGCCGGCCACGTCGATCATGCCCTGTTCCTCGAGCTGCTTGAGCACGCGGCCCACCATTTCGCGGGAGCAGCCCACGATGCGGCTCACTTCCTGGCGGGAAATGCGGATCTGGGTGCCTTCCGGATGGGTCATCGCATCGGGCTCCTGGCACAGGTCCAGCAGGGTCTTGGAGATGCGGTTGGTCACGTCCATGAAGGCCATGCGGCTGACCTGGCGCGAGGTCCGCAGCAGGCGATGGGTCAGCTGGGAGCCGATGGCGAACAGGATCTTCGGGCATTCCTCGCGCAGCGGCCCTTCCATCAGCTGGAACAGGCGCTCATAGCTGATTTCGGCCATCTCGCAGGCGGTGCGGGTACGCACCATGGACTCGCGCTGCGCCTGCTCCACGAACAGGCCCATCTCGCCGATGAACTGGCCTCGGCTCAGGTAGGCCAGGATCAGCTCACGGCCCTGCTCGTCCTCCGTGCAAACGGCCAAGGAGCCGTCCACGATGTAATAAAGCGTGTTGGCGGGGTCGCCTGGACGGATGATCGCGGTCTTGCCCGGATAGCGCCGGCGATGGCAAAGCGCAAGAAATCGCTCCATCGAGGCCGGGTCCGGTGCGAAATTCGCTGGCGCCTGGGAACGTTCAAAAGCCTGCTGTAGCTGATATTTGAGTTGCGCCACGTGAGATCCCGTTGATTCAAAACGGGGGCCGCAAGCGTCCCCCGGTAGTCCAAACCTTAACCCTCCAGGCATTATGGCAAACTAACCTGACCTGCCGAAGGTTCAGTTTTCCTTTTTTTTGCCGCATACTTCACGGTCTTTCGGACGCGATCCCTTTGTCGCGGTCCGGTCACAAGGGTCGTGGAAGCTTCGTGCTTTCACGTCGAATTATCCAGCGGGGACCCTTGTAGCTAACCCGCCTCTACTGCTGGCCCCATCCCCGGCCATGGAGAGTCGCTGTGGTTAAACCGCTTCCCCGCCTGCGTCTGCAGGGCTTCAACAATTTGACGAAGGCCCTGAGCTTCAATATCTATGACATCTGCTATGCGGTGTCCGAAGAACAGCGCCAGCGTTATATCGAGTACATCGACGAGCAGTACGACGCCGATCGCCTGACCCAGATCCTGACGGATGTGGCCGAGATCATCGGCGCCAACATCCTGAACATTGCACGCCAGGACTACGATCCGCAAGGCGCCTCCGTCACCATTCTCATTTCCGAGGAGCCGGTGGTGGAGAAGCTTGGCCGCGACACCATCTCCGACGCGGTGGTCGCGCACCTGGACAAGAGCCACATCACCGTCCACACCTACCCGGAAACGCACCCGCACAACGGCATTGCGACCTTCCGTGCGGACATCGATGTGGCCACCTGCGGCGTGATCTCGCCGCTGAAGGCCCTGAACTACCTGATCGACAGCTTCGAGTCGGACATCGTGATCGCCGACTATCGCGTGCGCGGCTTCACGCGTGACGTGAAGGGCAAGAAGCACTTCATCGACCACAAGATCAACTCGGTGCAGGACTACCTGGCCAAGCACATCCGCCAGAAATACGAGATGTTTGACGTGAACGTGTACCAGGAAAACATGTTCCACACGAAGATGCACATCAAGGACTTCGACCTTGATACGTATCTGTTCGAGGCGCATGCGGACGACCTCTCGTTCAAGGAACGCCAGCGCATCGAGTCGCTGCTGCGGCGCGAGATTGAGGAGTTGTTTCACGGGCGCAACCTGATGTGATGAAAAACCCGCCGGAAGGCGGGTTTTTTTGCGGTCGACTTGGCGCTCGGAGATGGTTTGGCTTGGGCTCGCCATTCCTCCGTACCTGGCGCTGTGTCTCGTGTTGAGCGGGATGTGTTCTTGGCTCGTCACTCCTGCGAAAGCAGGAGTCCAGTGACTTTGCGCTGTGGTTGTCGCGGGGCGTTGCTGCCGCTCCTGTGCGGCGCTGCCGCGACCTGGCCGCCTGCGCGGCGGGCGTTTCGATCGGCTGCCGCCGCTCGAGTCACTTTTCTTTTGCTGGCCCAAAAGAAAAGTAACCCAAAGAAAATGGCCTTGGGAGCGTCAGGCTCGTAGCGTTTTTTTGGATACGAGCCTTGCAGTCTTCGGAGCCCAGATCGTCACGATCTCCCTAATGAACGTTGCGGCTACACCGCAACGCGCCGAAGCGAAGAGGACTTAAAGCGGGGTTAGCTTTTTTGCGGTGCCTTCCGCTTTCTCTTCTTCCATTCGGGGCGAGGTCGGGGCATTGCCACACGTGCGGTGTAAGGAGCCGCGGCTCGCAGGAACGGCTGTTGAGCGTCTGGTCAAACCCGATACGCCACCGTCTTCATCACCATCGACGTCAGGTGCATCACGCCGGGAATCGGAAACGGCAAGTCGATGCCGCCGCGTTCGCGGGCGTTGTGGGCGTGGCGGATCTCGTCGGCCTGCATCTGCGACAGCACGGCGCGGGAGCGTTCGTCCTGCGGTGGCAGCTTGTCGAGGTGTTCTTCCAGGTGCGCCTCCACCTGGCGCTCCGTTTCCACCACGAAACCCAGGCTTACCGGGTCGCCGGCGAGTGCTGCCAGGGCGCCGATGGCGTAACTGCCCGCGTACCACAGGGGATTGAACAGGCTGGGGCGGCTGTCGAGTTCCTTCAGGCGTTCGGCGCACCAGGCGAGGTGGTCGGTTTCCTCGGCGGCGGCGTGCTGCAGGTGTACGCGGATGTCGTCGTTGCGGGCCAGCGCAGCCTGCCCGTCATAAAGTGCCTGCGCGCAGACTTCGCCGGTGTGGTTGATGCGCATGAGGCCGGCGGCATGGCGGCGCTCCGCATCGTCCATGTCGGCTTCGTCGAAAGCGTCGGCGGGTGAAGGCCGTGCGGCTTCCGGGGCACCGGACACGGTTTCCAGCGCGCGTTCGATGCCGGACAACAGGCGGTCGAGCGGGGAAAGCGTGCGTGCGTTCATGGCGATGTCTCCAGTTGCTGCGCGAGCAGCGTGAGCGGATGCATGGTCGGCCAATGCTCGCCATGGTCATCCATGCCTGCCGCAAGGTGCAGGCGACAACCGATATTGGACGACAACAGCTGCTGTGGTGCCAAGGTGGCGATTTGTCCAAGTACGCCATCGCGAAGGCGCGCTGCGCGCTCGGGGAATTCCAGCATGTGCGAGCCGGCCGCGCCGCAGCAGTGCGGTGGACGCGGCACGGGTGCGACATCGAGCGACGGCACCTGCCGCAGCAGCTCCTGCAGTGCCGACTCGCTACGCGCCACATTGAGCTGGGTGCATGGAAAGTGCAGTGCGATGCGTCGCTCCAGAGGACGGAACGCCAGGCGCTCCTTGCGTGCCGCAATCAGCATGATCGGGTCGGCCACCGCGACGCCTGGAAGCGCGCGCCGCAGCGTTCCCAGGCAACCAGGTGTCACGCTGACGAGATGTGTCGCCCCCGATGTTTGCCAGCAGTCGCGCACGCGGACGGCAAGCCGATCCGCGGTATCCATGTCGCCGCCATGCAGATCCATCGCGCCACAACAAAAGGCTGGCAGGCGTGCGACGCGATAGCCCGCAGCCTGTAGCAGCACGGTGGCGGCACGTTCGGCGACTTCGTCCTCGACACTCGCGACACAGCCGGGAAAGAGGGCGACGGTGATTTCCTCGGCGTTGCCATTCGTGGATGCCGGTGGCATGGGCGCGCTGGCGGTGTCCGGCCACGTTTCCAGTGCAGCGCGCCACGCCGAACTGGCTGGCAGGCGATCGCCGAGACGCTTCTTCCAATGCTTCAGGCCGGTGGCTCCGCCTAAGCGCGCGGCCAGCCGAAGCAAGGTAGGCTGCTTGAGCATGGCCAGCAATTGCCTGGGGCGTTGTGGCGACGGCCCGATCAGCGCCCGCGTTTCCACCAGCAGCTCGTCGTATTGGACGTTGGCGGGGCACACGCGCTGGCAATTGAGGCACCCCAGGCAATGGTCCAGATGGATGCGCAGGGCGGCCGTGGGCTCGGCATCGCCACGGGCCAGCGCCGCTGCGATGGCGATGCGCCCGCGCGGCGATTCGGCTTCGTTGCCGTCCAGGCCATAGGTGGGGCAGGTGGGAAGGCACAGGCCACATTGCACGCACTGGTCGGCAAGGGCGGCGATCTTCTGTTTTCGAGTATGGGGGGGCTTTTCAAGCGCCATGGTCATCATGCTATCATTGCCAGCTCGCATCCCACCGGTCGGTGGGCTTGCGCGATTGATGAAAACTCCGTTATCATCTCGCGCCTTTGTTCCACCGATTATGTGAACCGCCCTAGAGGCGGCAGACTAGGTATTCTGAAATGAAAACGTTCAGCGCCAAGCCGGAAAGCGTCAAGCGCGATTGGTTCGTGATTGACGCCACGGACAAGACGCTCGGTCGTCTTTCGACCGAGATCGCCCGCCGTCTGCGTGGCAAGCACAAGCCGGAATTCACCCCGCACGTCGACACCGGCGATTACATCGTCGTGGTCAACGCTGAGAAGGTGGCCGTCACGGGTGCCAAGCTGGACGACAAGATGTACCACCGCTTCACCGGCTACGTCGGCAACCTGAAGACCACGAGTCTCAAGGATTTGCTGGCCACGCATCCGGAGCGCGTCATCGAGATTGCCGTCAAGGGCATGCTGCCGAAGAATCCGCTCGGCCGCGCGATGTACCGCAAGCTCAAGGTGTACGGCGGTGCCGAACATCCGCATACCGCTCAGCAGCCGCAGGCGCTGGAACTCTAAGGAATCATCATGGCGATCCAGCAGAACTACGGCACTGGCCGTCGCAAGACCTCCGCCGCTCGCGTGTTCCTGCGCAAGGGCACCGGCGCGATCACCGTCAACGGCAAGACCCTCGACCAGTTCTTCGGTCGTGAGACGTCGCGCATGATCGTGCGTCAGCCGCTTGAGCTGATCGACGCGACCGAGAAGTTCGACGTGAACGTGACCGTCGCCGGCGGCGGCATCACCGGCCAGGCCGGTGCGATTCGCCTCGGCATCGCTCGCGCCCTGATCGAGTACGACGAAAGCCTGAAGTCCCAGCTCCGCAAGGCTGGCTTCGTGACCCGCGACGCCCGCGAGGTCGAGCGCAAGAAGGTCGGTCTGCATAAGGCCCGCCGCGCTACCCAGTTCTCGAAGCGCTAATTCTCCTCGGAGAGTTGCTTCGACGGTTCGGTGCACCAAGTCAGAGCGCACCGCTCCGCAGGGTTTTGGGAGATCGTCTAACGGTAGGACAACGGACTCTGACTCCGTTTATCTAGGTTCGAATCCTAGTCTCCCAGCCAAAATAAAAGGCCCGCCATTTAGGCGGGCCTTTTATTTTGGCTGGGAGGTAGAGGACTCGGACCCCGTTCGACAAATTTGTCAGGAACAAATTTGGACAGCGCACAGCGCTGGCCCCGTAGCGCGAAGCGCATAGGGGTGAGCCCCATGGATGGGGCGAAACAATCCAGGGCTCCACGCAAACGCTATCTGCCTAAGCCCAAATGCTTCTCTGGGCAAAACGCCGTATCGACACGGAGCACAGTGAATCGAACCACGCGTACTGGTGCAGCGCGACCTAGCCAGGGCACTCAGCTTGCTGAAAAGCCTCTCTACCTACTGTCGCGGCACCATCATCGGGACGCTCCCGCTCAACGAATGTCGTTGATTGGCACTGGTCATCACGAAGACGAGCTGCGGGTTGTCAAAGCTGACATCGATGCCGTCGATGGTCGTAAACGCGGGCAAAGGAAGCATCGTTGCCTTGCCGCCCGTCTCTATTCGATAGAGGCCATCCGTACCGACTGCCCACAGCATGCCTCCGCTTTCGGCGATGCCGAAGAAGGCGACGGTTTCCGGTGGAGGTTTGCGTTTGCCCAGGGATGCCCAGAACGGCTGGGTGAAGGGCTTCGCGTAAAGCGTCCTTATTTTGCTGCCGCACACTTCCACGACGCGCCCTTCCATCAGCATGTGGACAAGGCCAACGGCAACGGCCACGCAGCGGGCATTCCACGGTACGGCTGCGATGCCGTTCACGGGATCGCACGAAGGATTCAATGGGCCGCTGCAGATCCCGGAGTCGTCTTCCTGCTCCACGGTGACGACGGCGCCCGTGGTCATATCGATGCGCCGCAACCCGCCACCCCATTCGCCGCCGTTGATGGAGACAAGCACCGAAGTACCTTCGTCATGGATGGCGGTGACGATGCCACGAGGTAGTTCACCGGCAAGACTGACCGAATGTGGCGAGGTGTCACTGCCTAGTTCAATCAGCCGTCCGGATGTCAGCAGGTGGGTCTTTCCAGCGTTGCATGCGACAGCCAACAGACTTTCGCCCTGTTTGACGATGCTTGTGACAAGCGGCCAGTCCTGTGCTTCCCGGCGGTGTATTTCCCAGGCGCCATCCTTGCCGTCGATAATGACTTGCGGCTGCCGGGCGCTCACGCACAGGTCGAGAACGGGGCTGGCGAATGCCTGCGTGGTGCGCTCGTGGTCATCGGGCCGGATGGTGGACAGCTCACCGGCGTCGGAAAGCAACCAGAGCTGTCCATCTGCGAAAACCGCGCGAGTGATCGAGGACACTTGGTCCGCACGTACCGGCTCGACGGCGCGTGCCAGGGTGGGAGCGGCGACGCCAAGGGCGATCAGCAGCAGGCATGTGCATGACGCTCGAACAGATATTGCACTTTTCGCGGAAATCATTAGCCCACCGTACGCTTCCTTTCGTGCGGTCAAGCATAAGTGATGCTTAGGCTGGCGCATGGCAGGGCAGTCGACAAAAAACGCCGGCCCCTGGGGGCCGGCGCCTGATTCGTCGAGCGTCAGCGAATGGCGATCACATCACCCGATCACCCACCAACACCACATCCGCCGGCCGCCGCGCAAACAGGCCCACCGTCACGATGCCAGGAATCTGGTTGAGGTCTTTCTCCAGGCCCACCGGGTCGGCAATCTGCCAGCCGTGCACGTCGATCACCCAGTTGCCGTTGTCGGTGACCACGCCGTCGCGCCACACCGGGTTGCCGCCGCGCTTGACGATTTCGCGGCCGACCAGGCTGCGGGCCATCGGGATCACTTCGATCGGCAGCGGGAATTTGCCAAGCAGGTTCACCTGCTTGCTCGAATCGATGATGCAGACGAACTTCGCGCTCGCTTCGGCGATGATCTTCTCTCGCGTGAGCGCGGCGCCGCCGCCCTTGATCAGGCGCTTGTGCGTGTCGCACTCGTCGGCGCCGTCCACGTAAAGGTTGAGCGCGCCGGTGGCATTGAGATCGAGCACCGGAATGCCCACGCGCTTGAGGTGCGCGGTGGACTGTTCGGAGCTGGATACCGCGCCTTCGATGCGGTCCTTCAAATCGGCCAGTGCATCGATGAAGAAGGCGACGGTGGAACCGGTGCCGACGCCGACGATGGCACCGTTTTCGACGTAGCGGATGGCGGCTTCGCCGGCCTGGCGTTTTTCGTTGGCGCTCATGCGTGATGTTCCGATAAGGAGAAAGCGTTATTCCATCGCCAGAATGTGGCGCCATTCCTCGGCGCCCACCGGCATGACGGAGAGTCGGTTGCCTTTGCGCACCAATGCCATGTCGGTGAGGGCGGCGTCGGCCTGCAGTTCCTTGAGCGTGATGGTGCGCTTGAGCTTCTTCACGAACTTCACGTCCACCAGCATCCAGCGCGGGTTGTCGCGCGAGCTGGCGGCGTCGAAGTACTTGCTCTTGGGATCGAACTGGCTGGGATCGGGATAAGCGTCCGTGGCCACCTCGGCAATGCCGACGATGCCCGGTTCGGCGCAATTGGAGTGGTAGAAGAAAATCCTGTCGCCGATGCGCATGCCGTCGCGCATGAAGTTGCGCGCCTGGTAGTTGCGCACGCCGTCCCAGTGTTCCTGGCCTTTGCGCTTGAGGTCGTCGATGGAAAACGCATCCGGCTCCGACTTCATCAGCCAGTACTGAGTGGTTTTACTCATGCGTGCGCTTCTCCGTCTTCGCGCGTGGCGTGGCAGTCGATCAGTTCGTGGTCCGTGGCAATGAAGTCCAGCGGCACGTCCCACGGCTCTTCGTCGATCTCGGGCAGTTCCTGGAACGCATAAGCAATGCCAACCAGCAGCGGCTCGGTGGGGCGCACCTGCTCGTTGAGGAAGGCGAACGCCCGGTCATAGTAGCCGCCGCCCGTGCCCAGCCGGTTGCCGCGACGATCGAAGGCCGTCAGCGGCAGCAGCACGAGGTCGAGCTGGAACGGCTCCAGCAGCTCCTTCGGCGCAGCGGGTTCAGGAATGCCGTAGCGATTGGGTTGAACGTCCTCGCCCGATTGCCACGGCGCAAAGCGCAACTGATGGTTCGGGCCGATCACCGGCAGCAGGAATTGCTGCCCGCGCGTAGCCAGCGGCGGGATGATCAGGTTCAGCGGCAGCTCGCCGTTGACGGCCCAATAGCCCGCCACGCGCGCGTCGGTGAGGTATTCGGGGAGCTGATCCAGGCTGCGTCGCAGCCCCTGGGCGGCAGCGATCCGCTGCGCGGGCGTCAGGGCGCGGCGCTGTTCGGCCAGTTGCCGGCGTAGTTCGCGTCGCTGGGCGTTGGCGTCCACGTTCGCGTCTCCTGCTGTGCGAGCGAGCGGCCCTTTGAACTTACGGCGCCCTGGGGCGCCGTAAGTGAAGGAATAGGTGGCGTTAACCGCGATGCCGCTGCCCACCGAACGACCTTGATCCACGATGGATCAGGTGGGAGGGCGACATGGTCTCAAGGCTTTCCGCACGCGGCGGACATGCACAACAACCGATGAAAAGCCGACCCGGGGCCGTATTTAGGAACAAGGCAAATGTAAGAGTGTGCTGGCGCACACCGCAGATAACGCCGTGGACTATTTTATGTGGGCGTCCAGTGCGGCTTCAAGCTTGCGACGCAGTGCAGTAATGCCGTCAGTCACGCTCTGATCAGAGCCAGTGTGCTGCTTGCGCAGCGCAAGGAATTCATGCGTGACGCTGATGGCGGCCAGCACGGCCAGGCGATCGAAGCCCGGCGCCTTCGCGTTGGCACGCAATTCGCGCATCTTGCGATCGAGGTAGGCAGCCGATTCCAGCAGGCCTTCGCGTTCTTCCGGCGCGCAGGCGATCAGGAATTCGCGATCCACCAGTCGCAGGGCGACAGGCACGTTGGCGGTGCTATCCGTGCTGCTCTCAGCCATTGTTCTCAAGCGCCTTCAGTCGCTGGATCATTGCTTCGACGCGGCTGCGCGCCTGCTCGTTGCGTGCCATGAGGCCGGCCCGTTCGTTGGCCAGTTGTTCCTGGCTGTGACGCAGGCTGCGGTTTTCTTCGGAAAGTCGGCGTATGGCGTCCAATAGCCGATCCACCTGCTCGCCGAGGGCTGCAAGCTCTTGCTTGACGGGATCTGGCTTGACGGAATCGGGCACGCTCATGGGCCGGAACTATAACAGGAGGTCTGAGAGCCTGTTCAATGCTTCCACGTAGTTCGCGTTAGTCACCGTTGGCACCCTGTGCGTGGTTCGTGGCGCCGCGCCTGACTGGTGGTCAGGTCAAGCCATGAGCCGCGCACAGGGTGCCAACGGTGACTAACCCTTCGGGCCAGGTCTGTTTGCCCGCGAGCCTGCGTCATCACTCGGTCGTGTATCGACATACACTCCCTCGATCTTCCTTGGCTGGCGGGCAAACAGATCCTGGCGCGAACCACGTGGAAACATTGAACAGGCTCTAGGAAAGCAGCAGGCCAAAAGGCGTTTCGGGAACCAGTGCATTAAACTGCTCGCTTGTCTTGAAAGGAGCCCTGCCATGACCACGAACGAGCTGATCGGCTACGACGAACTGGATGCCGCCGCCGCCCGTCTCCAGCTGGCCGAAGATGCCAGTGGCCTGCATGGCTCGCTATGCGGTTTCCTGGCTGGAGGCGGTCGCATCGGTCGTCAGTCGCTGGTCGAAGCGTTGCACCTGGATGCCGAAGCCGCCACGCCATCGGCCGGCGACCAGGCCGTGCTCGACCGGCTGGTAAAGCAGACCCAGGCCGAGCTGGCCGATCCGGAACTGGGCTTCGAGCCGATGCTGCCGGCGGATGATCGCCCGCTGGCCGAACGCGCCGACGCGCTGGTCGACTGGTGCCGCGGTTTCCTCGGTGGCTTCGGTCTTGCCGGTGCGGAAACGCACAGCAAGCTGTCCGAAGAAGCCCAGGAAATCCTCAAGGACCTGGGCACCATCGCCGCCTCGTCGTTCGAATTCGGCGACGAAGACGAGGACGAGGATTCGCTGATCGAAGTGCACGAATTCGTGCGCCTCGGCGCGATGCTGCTGTTTGCCGAATGTTCCAACCGCGGCTCGAACAGCGACACCGTGCATTGACCATGTCGTCCGAGGAATACACCCGTCGCCGCCGCCAGTTGATGCGCATGGCGGGTGAGGACGCGGTACTGCTGATCGCCGCTGCGCCCGAACGCGTACGCAATGCCGACGCCAACTGGCCGTACCGGCAGGACTCGGATCTGCACTATCTCTCGGGCTTTCCCGAGCCCGAGGCCGTGCTGGCGCTGTTGCCTGGCCGCAAGCACGGTGAGGCCGTGCTGTTCTGTCGCGAACGCGACGAGGAACACGAGCGCTGGCACGGCGAATCCATCGGCACCGATCGCGCCGTGAGCGAACACGGCATGGACGATGCTTTTCCCATCGACGACATCGACGACATCCTGCCCGGCATGATCGAGGGCAGGGCACGCGTGTACTGCCATTTCGGCCGCGAACCCGAATTCGATGCCCGCTTGCTGGGCTGGATGCGTCGCCTGCGCCAGTTGCGCGGCGGTGGCGTGGTGCCCAAGGAATTCGTGGCGCTGGGACACCTGCTGCACGACCTGCGCCTGTACAAATCGCGCGGCGAACTGAAGCTGATGCGTTCGTCGGCGTCCATTGCCGCCGAGGCTCACCTGGCCGCCATGCGGGCGGCCGTTGCCGGTCACCACGAGTACGAAGTGGAGGCGGACATCCTGCGCGTGATGCGCAGCCGCGGCGCGGTGCCCGCGTTTCCGCCCATCGTGGCCAGCGGCGCCAATGCCTGCGTGATGCACTACACGGCGAACCGCGCGGTTTTGCGCGACGGCGATCTGCTGCTGGTGGATGCAGGTGCGGAAGTGGACTGTTATGCATCCGACATCACGCGCACGTTTCCCATCAGCGGTCGCTATAGCCGCGAGCAGCGCGCGCTGTACGAAGTAGTGCTGGCTGCGCAACTGGCCGCCATCGACGAAGTGCTGCCGGGCCGCGCCTTCAATGCGGCACACGAGGCGGCGGTGCGCGTGATCACCGAAGGCCTGTGCGCGCTCGGCTTGCTCAAGGGCTCGGCGGATGACGCCATCGCCGACGGCAGCTACAAGCGGTTCTTCCCTGCCAAGACCGGCCACTGGCTAGGCCTGGACGTGCACGACGTGGGCGACTATCGCGTGGACGGCGAGCCCCGCGTGCTCGAGCCGGGCATGGTGGTGACAGTGGAGCCGGGCATTTACGTGTCACCGGGCGATTTCACCGTGGCCGAGCGTTGGCGCGGCATCGGCATACGCATCGAGGACGACGTGGCGGTGGTGAAGGAAGGCCACGACGTGCTGACCAGCGGCGTGCCCAAGGATGCGGACGAGATCGAGGCCTTGCTCGCCTCGCGTTGAGGCATGGCCAACCGGAGCGCGTCATGCGCTCCGGTCGGCCCGTATCACTTGCCTGCGGGGCGCGGTTCCTTGCGCTGATGCGCTTCGTCGTCTGCGTGCACTTCGTACCACATCGCGTTGAGGATGCCGAACGCGCAGGCGAGGCCAAGGCCGAGCATCCAGGAGAAATACCACATGGCGTCGTTCCTCTCTCAGTAGGTGCTGCCGGAATGGCGCACGTGGTCCAGCGTGACGCGACCGCGCACCACGCGGTACACCCAGCTGGTGTAGATGATGATGAGCGGCAGGAAGATCACCGTCATCGCCAGCATCAGTCCAAGCGTGCCCTTGCTGGACGATGCATCCCACACCGTCAGGCTCGAGCGTGGATCCAGGCGCGAGGGCAGCAGGAACGGAAACAGCGCGAAGCCGGCGGAAAGAATGGTGCCCGCCACCATCAGGCTGCTGGAAATAAAGCAGCCCAGGCCCTTCTTGCCCACCGTGAGCTGCACGCTGACCGCGCCCACCAAAGCGAGCACCGGCGCGAGCCAGAACGAAGGATGCTCCATGTAACTGGCGAACCAGCTGCTGCCGTGCGCGACCTGCTTGAACAGCGGATTGGATACGCCATCCGTCACCACCGGTCCCACGATGGCGAATCCCGGCACGCCATAGGCCAGCCAGATGCCGGCCGCGACGTAGAGCACCACGTAGGCCAGCGTGACGATGCGCGCCACGCGCACGGCGCGATCGGCCACCACGTGATCGGCCTTGTACGCGGCCCAGCAGGCGCCATGCGCCAGCAGCATGCTCAGCGAAACGAGGCCGGACATCAGCGGGAACGGATGCAGCAGTTCGAAGAAGCTACCGTGCCAACTCATGCGCAGGTCGTTGTCGAACTGGAACGGCGCACCGAGGAACAGGTTCCCAAACGCCACACCCGAAATCAGCATCACCACGATGCCCGAGGCCGTCAGCACCCAGTCCCACAGCGTGCGCCAGCGCGCGTCGGGCACCTTGCCGCGGAAGTTGAAGCCCACCGGGCGCAGGATCAGCGCCACCAGCACCAGGAAAATCGCCAGGTACATGCCGGAGAACGACACCGCGTAGAGCTGCGGCCACGCGGCGAAGGCCGCGCCGCCGCCCAGCACGAACCACACCTGGTTGCCTTCCCAGGTCGGCTCGATGGTTTCCAGCATCACCAGGCGTTCGTCTTCCGTCTTGCCCAGCACGCGCAACAGCGCGGCGATGCCGAAGTCGAAGCCATCCATGATGGCGAAGCCGATCAGCAGCGTGCCGAGCAGGGCCCACCAGATCACGCGTAGCGTTTCATAGTCGAACATGACGTTCTCCTCAGGCGCCTGCGTGCGCGGCAACGTGGGTCATGGGCGGCACCGGTTCGGAAGGCGGCCACAAGCCCAGGCCGTCCGGTCCCTTCTTCGCGTACTTCACCATCAGCACAGCGTCGATGATGGCCAGCGCGCTGTAGAACAGCACGAAGCCGCCCAGCGAGGTCCATACCTGTCCTGCCGTCACGCTGGAAACACCCAGTGCCGTCGGCAGCACGCCCTCGATGGCCCATGGCTGGCGCCCGTATTCGGCCACGATCCAGCCCAGTTCGGTCGACACCCATGGCAACGGCAGACTCCACAGCGCCACCTTGAGCAACCAACGGCGCTTGTCGAGCTGGCGCTTGCTCGCCTGCCAGAACATGACCGCGAACAGCACGATGAAGTAGAAGCCGCAAGCCACCATGATGCGGAACGACCAGAACAGCACAGGCACATTCGGGATGGTGCTGTCCGCCGCCTTCTGGATGTCGGCCGGCGTCGCCTTGCGCGGATCGTCCATGAAGCGCTTGAGCAGCAGGGCGTAGCCCATGTCCTTGTCATGCGCGGCAAGAATGGCCTTCGCCTGGGCGTTGTCCTTGTCCTCGCGCAACACCAGCATGGCGTCGTACGCCTCGATGCCGGTATGGATGCGATCCTTGGTGTCCTCCACCAGGTTGGCGATGCCCGGGATGGGTTTGTCGATCGAGCGCGTGCCGATCAGGCCCATCACCCACGGAATGCGCAGCGCATAGTGCGTGGTGTGGTTTTCCACGTCCGGAAGGCCAAACAGCGTGAACGATGCGGGTGCCGGTTCGGTTTCCCACATGGCCTCGATGGCGGCCATCTTCATCTTCTGGTTTTCCGAAACGGCGTAACCCGATTCATCGCCCAGCACCACCACCGAAAGCGCGGCAGCGAGGCCGAAGCTTGCGGCCACCGTCATCGAGCGCTTGGCGACATCGGTATTGCGACCACGCAACAGGTACCACGCACTGATGGAGAGCACGAACATCGAGCCGATCACGTAGCCCGCGCTTACCGTATGCACGAACTTTGCCTGCGCCACGGGGTTGAACATCACCTCGGAGAACGAGGTGACCTCCATGCGCATCGTCTGCGCGTTGAAGGCAGACCCCACCGGGTTCTGCATCCAGCCGTTGGCGATCAGGATCCACAGCGCGGAAAGGTTGGTGCCCAGCGCCAGGAACCAGGTGGTAAGCAAGTGCGCGATGCGCGACATGCGGTTCCAGCCCATGAAGAACAGGCCCACCAGCGTCGCTTCGAGGAAGAACGCCATCAGTCCTTCGATGGCCAGCGGCGTGCCGAACACGTCGCCCACGTAGTGCGCGTAGTACGCCCAGTTCATGCCGAACTGGAATTCCATGGTGACGCCGGTGGCGACGCCCATGGCGAAGTTGATGCCGAACAGCACGCCCCAGAACTGCACCATGCGCTTCCAGACTTCGCGCCCGGTCATCACGTAGACGGCCTCCATGATGGCCAGGATCCACACAATGCCGAGCGTGAGCGGTACGAAGAGGAAGTGATAGAGCGCAGTCAGCGCGAACTGCAGGCGTGAGAGCGTGACGACCTCGGGATCGATGATCATGGGCTGCCTGCTTGCGGTGAGGAAGAAGAGGACGCCGGCGCGAGCAAATGCTCGATGGCGGCAGGACGGGTATCGGGACGTTCGTAATGAGCGGCAACCGCCCACCAGACCACGGAGATGAAGATGATCTTGGCGAGCACCAACAGGATCAGCTTGCGCGCCAGGCGGCGCAGCGGCGGCCTTGGCAGGTCGACAGGAACCGACACCGGGATGGCCGGCTCGGCGGACGGCATGGACATGCTGCAGGCCCCTAGCTGTACCTTGGGGCGAGCATACGCAACCGACGTGAAGTTGTCGTGCGGAGGGTTGACGCAGCGGCGGATGGCCGCGCGGGCGCAAATGCCGCGCCACTTTTATGGAGTCTAGGTGTAAGTGCTTTTACCTAGGGCCCGCCCGCCATCGCGTGGCGGGCCATGTCGAAGCTGGCGTCAGCCGATCAGTGCAAAAGCATCGCGAGTGAGGTTCTCGGGTGCGTCGTCGGTGCACACCACATCGTCCTCGATGCGGATGCCGCCGTAGGGACGGAAGCGCGCCACCCGCGCCCAGTCGATGTCGCTGGCCGCCGGTTTGGCGCGCAATTCGTCGAGCAGCATGTCGATGAAATACAGGCCCGGCTCAATCGTCACCACCATGCCGGGCTCCAGCACACGCGTCATGCGCAGGTACGGATGCCCCGGCGGGCGCGCGATGGTGCCGCCAGTTTCGGAGGCCTGGAAGCCGGCCACGTCGTGCACCTGCAGGCCAATGGGATGACCCAGTCCGTGCGGGAAGAACGCGGAGGTGACACCCGAGGACACGGCGCTTTCCGCGCTCATGCGGATCAGGCCGTGTTCGCGCAGTACTTCGGCCAGCACGTGATGAGCGTGGATGTGCAATTCGGGATAGCTCTGGCCGGCGCGCACCTTGGCGGCGAAGCCTTTCTGCGCCGTGTCGACACTGTCGATCAGCGCCTGGAATTCCGCGTGCCCCTTCGTTGCATACGTGCGCGTGATGTCGCTGGCATAACCGGCAGCGCTGCCGCCCGCATCGATCAGGAGCGAACGGCTTTCCGTGGGCGCCGTGCGATCGAAGTGCGTGTAATGCAGCACCGCGCCGTGTTCGTTGAGTGCCACGATGCTCGCGTAGGGCAGCTCGGCGTCGATCTGGCGGGCGGCAGCGAGATATGCCATGTGGATGCCGAACTCGCTCTCGCCCGCGCGGAATGCCTGCTCGGCTGCGCGATGCGCACGCGCGCCGACGCGGCTGGCCTCACGCATCAGTTCCAGTTCGTACGGCGTCTTGTACGAACGATGCCAGTGCAAATAGTCGAGCACCGCTTGCGGATTGTTCGCCTCGGCGCCGGGCACAGCGGGGCACTCCGGCCCGATGATGGCGCGTCGCGTGTTGGCGCCCGGCAGCAGCGCCACGGCCTCGGTCGCGTCGCGCACGATCTCGATGTCGAAATGCTCCACCCAGTAACCGCTCGGCGCTGCCGGCACCACCTGCCAGTAATCCCTGGGCTGCAGGAAGATCAGCTTCGGCTTCTCGCCTGGTGTGTAGACCACCCAGCTCCCCGGCGTGTCGATCAGCGGCAGCCAGTGGCGGAAATGCGGGTTGGCGACAAAGGGATAATCCTGGTCGTCGAGGAACTTGCGCAGCGGCGTGCCCGAGGCGATCACCAGATGATCGAACCCGCCCTGGGCAAGCGCCTTGTCGGCGCGCTCGCGCAGCGTGGCCAGGTGTCGGGTGTAGAGCGGGGCGAGGCGGTCTTGCATGGTGGCTCCGGGCGACGGCGCCTGGTGGTGGGCACCGGGCGGGTGGGGAAGGGGGACATGATCGCGCGGAGGGGAGGGGATCGCTAGTTTTTGGGGCGCGCGGCTTTGCGGTTGTTATGCCTTCGGGCGTCGGAGGCACGTTTCAGTAGCCGATCCAGTGATTTTGTTGCGACGTCGCGACCTGGCTCGCCTGCGGCGGGCTTCCGCCCTCCTGCCGGAGGCCGGGTCACTTTCTCTTGCTTGCCCAAGAGAAAGTAACCACCGAGATGGTGGCAATGCCAAAGAGAAAGGCACCCCGGATGACGCGCCTTCCGGGCGCAGCCCGGAAGGTACGCGTGCGGGTTGCGGGGTTTTTCGACAGGACGTCCGTGTCCTGTCGAAAAACTGGCCGTCTCCATGCGGCCACCCTGCGGGCTTTCCTTCACCCGCCCGCCGCTGTCATACGGGGACCCCAAGAGCCAGAGCCAAAGCTCGCAGCAGTAGTGTTTTCGCGAGCACCCGCCCCCCTCTCCCCAACCCTCTCCCACAAGGGGAGAGGGAGAAGTGCCGTGCACGGAGAGGACGTGAAGACCGGAGCCAAAAGCAAAGGCCGATGCGCAGCGAGGCTCCGCTTTAAGTCCTCTGCGATTCGGGCGCGTTGCGCAGCGCTGCGGAGTACCCGCTGTGGAGCCTCCCATGGGTGTTCCGCCACAACCATCCTCAAGCGTTCGGGCTTATCCCAACACGATGCTGCGAGCCCTTGCTCTTCAGGCCATTTTCTTTGGGTTACTTTTCTTTTGGGCCAGCAAAAGAAAAGTGACTCGAGCGGCGGCAGCCGATCGAAACGCCCGCCGCGTAGGCGGCACGCTGGCGGGATCGCTGCACAAGGGCGATCAAAGGAATCGCGATAGCCGCAACGCAAAGTCACTGGATTCCTGCCTTCGCAGGAATGACGAGCGGGAAGGTCTTCGGCTGCCGAGGGCTCCTCCACCTCCTTCCCCCTTTTTTGGGTCCGCAGGAATGACGAGCTAAAAAGCCGACGTCCCGTCGGCTTCATGTTTGCCCGGCCCACGTTGCAATGTAAGCTCCCAACCCTCTCACCATCGGCGAGAAGCAAAAAGCCTAATCGCGCTCCGGCTGCTCCAACCAAGCATCCAGCATCGCCGCATCCGCATCATCAATCGCCACGATGCGATACCCCGCCCACACCTGGCCCGGACTGGCCGCCGCCTCGTGCCACTGCTCCTGGATGCCCACCTCGATGCTCTGCGGCGAGCTGCCCAGGCCGGGCAGGGAGAGGCTCACCTGATAGATCGCTTCGCTGCACGGCGGATGCGTGCTGATCAGCAGCATGCCGTTGGCGGAGAGGTTGCCGAGGTGGCCGATGGGTTGGCCGGTGATCACGTCGGTGACCACGGCGGTGAAGTTGGCGCGTTTGCGCAGGGCGCGGCGCTGGTCGATGGAGGCAATGTTCTCGCTCACATCGATACTCCGGGACGTGAGGCTGCGGCATGGGCGCCCGTGATCTGGCGCAGGTGGCTGGTGAGCGCATGCCAGGCGCGATCGAGCAGGTTCTCCTTCACCGGCGGCATCTCGCGCACGCGACCGCAGGCCATTTCATGCGCGAGTTGTTCCAGGGTCATTTCCTGGCTGCGCAGGCCGCGGCGCGTCACGAACAGACAGTTGCCGGTGACGGGCGAATACCACGCCAGCTTGCGTTGGGTAATGCCGCCGTTGTTTGGGTCGATGAATTCGAACCAGCTGCCGAACGGTAATTGGCGCAGTCGCTGGCGGATGCGGCGCTCCGGCGATTCGGGCGGCGGCGGAGGTGCCGGCGGCGCGGCGGCCGGTGCGGGTGCCGCCATCTCTGACGTGGCGTGTTCGCCCAGCCGCTGGTGCTGCTTGAGCTTGAGCGCGAGTTCGGTGGTGGTGGCCGCCTCGCTGGCGGCCGCGGTGCCGGGCGGAATGCCCAGCAGGCGCTGCGCGACCTGCACGGATTCTTCCGCGTGCATGCCGATCTGCTGCAGGCCCGACTCCACTTCGGCCTGCAGCAGGTTGCGATCGGCCACCGGCTGTTGGCCAAGCAGTTGATCGGTGATGCGCAGGCGTAGTGAAAAGGCTTCGCTATCCTCGCCGTGACGCAGCAGCGTGAGCGCGAGCACGTCGGACCACGCGCGCTCCAGCAGCGTACGCAGCAGGCCGCGCGGATTGCACTTCTCGAAGCGCTCCGACATCAGCTCGGCGGCGCGATGGCGGGCTTGCTCGAGCCGCTCGCGGCCCTGCATGGCTTCCACCTGGCGGCGTTCCGCAATTTGCGCCTTGCGGTTGAGCAGGCTCAGGTGATGTTCGATGTCGGCCAGCAGGCTGGTGTAGAGCCCGGTGCTGGGCGGCTCGCGGCGTGCACGGTCCACCAGCTGGTTGATCTTGGCTTCCAGCGAGCGGTCGACGTCGCCTTCGGGTCCGTCCAGCCAGTCGTTCGCCGCCTCGGCGACGAGGCCGAGCAGCTTGCGTGCGGGATGTTCGCGCTGATTGAAGAAACCCTGGTCGGACACCGCCATGCGCAGTAGCGGCAGCTGCAGGTCGCCGAGCAGCGAGTGCGCGTTGCCCTCGTGGTGCACCTGGCGATCCAACTGCTCGAACAGCATGGCCACCAGTTCCACCGTGTCGCCTTGTTCGTCGGTGAGGTGCATGGGCGCCGAACCTTCCGGGCGACCTGCGTTGAGCTGGGTGAGCAATTCGTCGCGCAGCGCCTGGGCGCTGCGCAGTTCGCGTCGGGCCTGGTCCGCCACGTCGCTCACGTGCAGTTGCAGCGCATCGAGGGCGAGCTGAAGTTCTTCCGGTGTCGCCGAACGTCCCGTGCCCTGATAGTTCAGCGCGCCCTGGCCGGCGCGGTGCTGGGCCAGCATTTCGCGCAGGTTGTCGAGCACGGCGATGCTGTCGCTGCGCGGTGCAGATGCCTGGGCGGCAGGTGCCGCCGCGGGTCGGTTGAATGCCGCGGGTGGGTTGTCGTTGGCGACCTGGCGAGGATGGCGTTCCACCTGCGCGCGCGGCGTGGTGGGAAAGGCGCGCAGTTGCGGCAGGATGCCGTCGGCGCGGAGATGTTCGTTGACCGTGTCGTAGAGCGTGGCCAGGCCCTGCACCACGGTCATGTCAAAGCTCTGCAACAACAGCAGGCGATGTTCGACCGGCAGTTCCGGCCCGGTCATCGCATCGCGGAAGGCGCCTGCCAGGGCTTGCGGGCCAAGCGGCAGGCTTTCGCCTTCCAGTGGCGGCAGGCTGGCCAATACGGCGAAGCGATAACCCAGTTCGAACAAGGCGGTGCCATGGCGCGCTTCGCCGCGCGCCACGAGCTTGTCGAGCGCCACCGTCTGCTCGTGTTCGGTGGGATCGAGCAGTTCCAGCGGGCGGCGGGGCAGGTCGGCGTGGGGCACTTCGGGCTCTGGCACCTTGCCTACGCCGCTGAAGTGCTGGCGCACGCCATCCATGAAGCGGCGCTCCATCGGCGTGCGCTGCTGCTGGATCACCTGGCGCGAGTACAGGCATTGCTGTTGCTCGACGGGGTTGCGCGAACGCTCGGCTTGGCCGTACAGCCGTTGCTCCGCTTCCGCGAAGCACTGGCGCAACGGCGCGTCCAGCCAGCTGGCGCACAGGGCATGCGTTTCTTCGATCAGTCGACGAGCGCGCGGCGCCCAGACAGCATTGTCAGGACGGGAGTCCCGATCGGATGCATGCGGCGGCCGTCGACCCTGCTGTTCGACTTCCATGACAGACCTTGGTTCATTCCCCCCGGATGGCACAGAGTCTAAGGCCGACGCGTTACGCCCGCCATCGGCCGGACGGTGGATTCAGTCAAGGAATCCGGAAATGACGTCGTTGAGGAAGCGCTGGCCGAGGGTCGTGGTGTGCAGGCGGCCGGCTTCGTCGGTCAGCCAACCTTGTGCACGTGCGCGGTCGAGTGCGTGCGCTATGCGCACGGCGGGCAGGCCGGTGCGTTCGGCGAAATCGGCCATGGGCACGCCATCGATCAGCCGCAACGCGTTGAGCATGTACTCGAATGGCAGTTCTTCCGCGGCTACCGGGCCGCTGCCGCCGATGCGCTCCACGCCGCCGGGTGCCGTCAGGTAGGCCTTCGGGTGGCGGGTCTTCCAGCGGCGGATGACCTCGCCGGCGGCCACATCGGTGATCTTGCCGTGCGCGCCGGCGCCGATGCCGAGGTAATCGCCGAAGCGCCAATAGTTGAGGTTGTGCACGCAGCGGCGATCGTTCTGGGCATAGGCGGATACCTCGTATTGCCTATAGCCGGCGTCGCCGAGCTGTTGTTCGCAGGCTTCCTGCATGGCCCAGGCGTGGTCGTCGTCAGGCAGTGGCGGCGGGTTGGCGGCGAAGGCCGTGTTTGGTTCCAGGGTGAGCTGGTAGTGCGAGATGTGCGTGGGCTGCAGCGCGACGGCGCGCGCCACGTCGGCCAGCGCCCCTTCCAGGGTTTGCTCGGGCAGCGCGTACATCAGGTCGAGATTGATGTTGGCGTAGCCGGCATCCTGGGCGGACTTCACCGCGGCCTCCGCTTCGCCGGCCGAATGGATGCGGCCGAGCCGGCGCAGCTTGGCATCGTCGAAGCTCTGGATGCCGAACGACAGGCGGTTCACGCCCGCCGCCAGATAGCCATCGAAACGTCCATGCTCGACCGTGCCCGGATTGGTCTCCAGCGTGATCTCCGCATCGCTCGCCAACGGCAGGCGGGCACGCACGCCATCGAGGAAGCGATCGATCAGCTCCGGCGCGAACAGGCTGGGCGTGCCGCCACCAAAGAAGATGCTGTGCACGGTGCGGCCATGCACCGCCGTACCAAAGTCGCGCAGGTCGGCATCGAGATCGGCGAACAGCGCGTCGATGTAGCCGTCGTACGGCGGCGGCTCGTTGCGCAGGCCGTGGGAGTTGAAGTCGCAATACGGGCACTTCTTCACGCACCACGGCATGTGGACGTACAGCGACAGCGGTGGCGCGATCAACGACATGGCTTAGCGATGCACCTCGGCGAGCTGGCTGCGCAACAGCGCCAGCGCGCGGCCGCGATGGCTGATGCGGTTCTTCAGGCCCGGCGGCAGCTCGGCGGCGCTGACCGTTTCGTCTTCCGGCAGGAACAGCGGGTCATAGCCGAAGCCGTGCGTGCCGCGTTGTTCGGTGAGCACGTGGCCATGCCAGCGGCCTTCGGCGATCAGCGGCGCCGGATCGTCGGCGTGCTGCAGCAGCACGAGCACGCAGATGAAGAACGCGCCGCGCTGTTCCGTCGGCACGCCGTCGAGTTCGCGCAGCAGGCGCGCGTTGTTCGCGGCGTTGTCGCCATGCGTGCCGCTGTACCGCGCGGAATACAGCCCCGGCGCGCCGCGCAGATGCGTCACGCACAGGCCCGAATCATCGGCCAAGGCCGGCAGTCCGCTGATGCGCGAGGCGTGACGCGCTTTCAGCAGTGCGTTCTCGACGAAGGTGAGGCCGGTTTCCTCGGCATCGGGCACGTTGAATGCCGATTGCGGTTCCACCTGCAGGCCGCCGTCGGCCAGCAGGTCGTTGAACTCCGCCAGTTTGCCGGGATTGCTGCTGGCCAGGACGATGCGTGTCATGCGCGTAACCGTCAGGCCAGTTCGAGCGCGGCGCGCTGCGCAGCGACCAGTTCGGCAATGCCTTTTTCGGCGAGTGCGAGCAGCGCGTCCATTTCGTCGCGGCGGAACGCATGGCCTTCGGCCGTGCCCTGCACCTCGATGAAGCCGCCACCGTCATTCATCACCACGTTCATGTCGGTATCGCAGTTGGAATCTTCGGCGTAGTCCAGATCGAGCACCGGCACGCCCTGGTAGATGCCCACCGACACCGCCGCGACCGCGCCCACCACCGGGTTGCGGCGCAGGTTCTCGCGCTTCATCAGCAGGTTCACCGCGTCCACCAGCGCCACGTACGCACCGGTGATGGCGGCCGTGCGGGTGCCGCCATCGGCCTGGATCACGTCGCAGTCGAGCGTGATGACGCGCTCGCCCAGGGCCTGGCGATCCACGCAGGCGCGCAGGCTGCGGCCGATCAGGCGCTGGATTTCCATGGTGCGTCCACCCTGGCCGCCGCGCGCGGCTTCACGCTGCATGCGGGTATTGGTGGCGCGAGGCAGCATGCCGTATTCGGCCGTGATCCAGCCTTCGCCCTTGCCGCGCAGCCACGGCGGCACGCGGTCTTCGATGCTGGCCGTGCACAGGACCTTGGTATCGCCAAAGCTCACCAGCACCGAACCTTCGGCGTGGCGGGTGTAGTGGCGTTCGATGGTGACGGTGCGCAGCTGGTCGCTGGCGCGGCCACTGGGGCGGCTGAAAGAGCTCATGGGATAGGAGGCCATTGGGCAAGGCAGGGCGGGAAAGTTTACCATTGCGCTCTTTCCCGATATTCGCGAGCTCCCGATGACCCGCAGCATGACGGCATATGCCTCCGCTGAGACGACCGGCCCCGCTGGCACGCTCAGCTGCGAACTGCGCACGGTCAACCACCGCTACCTGGAGCTGAGCCCGCGCCTGCCCGACGACCTGCGCGTGTTCGAATCGGCCCTGCGCGAGCGCATCGCGGCCAAGCTGTCGCGCGGCAAGGTGGACGTCACTGTGCGCCTGCGTGGCGAAGCCCGCGCCGAATCGCTGCAGGTCAACGCCACCGCGCTGGCGCGCCTGTCCGAGCTGGCGATGGATCTGGAAGCGCGCTTTCCACACATGAACATCGAATTCACCGAATTGCTGCGCTTCCCCGGCGTGCTGCAGCAGTCGGAAGTGGATCCGGACGTGCTGCAGGCTTCCCTGCTGGACGTGCTGGACCGGGCGCTGGACGCACTCACCGCCACCCGCGAGCGTGAAGGCGGCAAGTTGGCCGAGTTGCTCAAGGAGCGCCTGGATGCCATCGAGCGCATCGTCGCCGACGTGCGCGGCTTCATGCCGCAGATTCGCGAAGGCCTGCGCGCCCGTCTGGAATCGCGCCTGGCCGACCTCAAGCAGCCCGCCGATCCGGGTCGCCTGGAGCAGGAACTGGTGCTGCAGATCACCCGCAGCGATGTGGACGAAGAACTCGACCGCCTCACCACGCACATCGGCGAAACGCGTCGCGTGCTGGGTACCCAGGAACCGGTCGGCCGCCGCCTGGATTTCCTCATGCAGGAATTCAACCGCGAAGCGAACACGCTCGGCTCCAAGGCGGTGGACGTGCGCAGCACCAATGCCGCAGTGGATCTGAAGGTGCTGATCGAGCAGATGCGCGAACAGGTGCAGAACATCGAATGAACACGAGCACGCTTCACGCGCCAAACCCCCCGTGCACCCTGTTCGTGGTGGCTGCTCCCTCGGGTGCGGGCAAGTCCACGCTGGTCAATGCGCTGCTGGAGCGTGAGCCGGCCATTTCGCTGTCGATCTCGCACACCACGCGGCCGCCGCGTCCGGGCGAGCAATACGGTCGCCATTACTACTTCGTGGAGCGCGCTACCTTCGAGCAGGAGATTGCCGATGGCATCTTCCTCGAGCATGCCGAAGTGCACGGCAACCTCTACGGTACGTCGCGCACCACGGTGGATACGCTGCTCGCCGAAGGCCGCGACGTGCTGCTGGAAATCGACTGGCAGGGCGCGCGGCAGATCCGCAAGAGCAAGCCCGATTGCGTCAGCGTGTTCATCCTGCCGCCGTCGCGTCCCGAACTGGAGCGACGCCTGCGGGGCCGCGGTTCGGACAGCCCCGAGGTGATTGCGCGCCGACTGCACAACTCGCGCGAGGAAATCGCCCACGCGCACGAGTTCGACTACATCATCGTCAACGACAACTTCGACGACGCGCTGCAGGATCTGCAATCCATCGTGCGCGCCGTGCGCCAGCGCTCGTCGCTGCAGTGGCAGCGTCACGAGGCGCTGATCCAGGAACTGCTGGCCTGAGGCCGCCGTTCCTTGCGTCCCGCTTCCGCCGTAAGGTCTTGTTTCGTTAGCCGTTCCTGAGCGACGCGGCGGACGGCGCATGGTCTTCATGGGCTTATTCAGCTAACTTGGCGCCTTTCCCCAGCCCGCCTGCCGCCCATGACCGACTCCATTAGCGCCAAGCCCGAGGACAGCGCCCTGGTGCGCGTCCGTGGCCTGACCACGGTGCTCAATGGCAAGAAAGTCTTCGACGCGCTGGATATCGATATTCCGCGCGGAAAGATCACCGCCATCATGGGGCCCAGCGGCACGGGCAAGACCACGCTGCTCAAGCACATCACCGGCCAGATGCGCGGCGACGCGGGCGAAGTGTGGGTGGATGGCAACAACGTGTCGGCGTTGTCGCGCGACAAGCTGTTCGAGCTGCGCGAGCGCATTGGTTACCTGTTCCAGAACTCCGCGCTGCTCACCGACTTCGACGTGTTCGAGAACGTGGCGTTCCCGCTGCGCCAGCACACGGAACTGCCGGAAGTGCTGATCCGCAACATCGTGCTCACCAAGCTGCAGGCCGTGGGCCTGCGCGGCGCCGCGGGACTGATGCCTACCGAGCTTTCGGGTGGCATGGCGCGTCGCGTCGCGCTGGCGCGCGCCATCGTGTTCGATCCGATGCTGATCCTGTACGACGAACCGTTCGTGGGCCTCGACCCCATCGCCTTGAACCAGGTGCTCAAGCTGATCCGCACGCTCAACCAGACGCTGGGCATCACCAGCGTGCTGGTGGCGCACGAGCTTGAGGCGATCAAGCAGGTGGCCGATCACATCTACCTCATCGCCAACGGCAAGGTGGTGGCGCAGGGCGATCCCAAGACCATCGCCAACGACGGTTCGCCGTGGACGCGCCAGTTCTTCGGTGGCGAGGCCGATGGTCCCGTGCCATTCCAATATCCGGCCGGCGACCTTGGCGTGTCGCTGGGCTTTCCAGGGAAGAACGCATGAGCGTCGCAAGCTCCGAAAACATCGTGGTGCGTTCGCTCTCGCAGATCGGCGATTGTGGATTGTTCCTGCTGCGCATGATCGCGGCGATTCCGCGCAGCATGCGCCACTATCGCGAGACGATCCGCCAGCTGTGGTTCGTGGGCGCGATGAGCCTGATCATCATCATGGTCTGCGGTCTGTTCGTGGGCATGGTGCTGGGCTTGCAGCTGTATGACGTGCTGTCGATCTTCGGCGGCACCTCGGCCACCGGCACGGTGGTGGCCATTGCCATCTATCGCGAGCTGGGCCCCGTGGTGACGGCGTTGCTGTTTGCCGGGCGCGCGGGTACGTCAGTCACCGCCGAGATCGGCCTGATGCGCGCGACCGACCAGATCGCCGCGATGGAGATGATGGCGGTCGATCCGATTGCCTATGTGGCCGTGCCCCGTTTTCTCGCCGGCGTGATCGCCATGCCGCTGCTGGCCTGCGTGTTCTGCGCGCTGGGCATTTTCGGCGGCCACCTGGTGGGCGTGACCTGGCTGGGCATCGACAACGGCACCTTCTGGTCGAACATGACCGCCACCGTCGAGGTGGTGAAAGACGTGATCAACGGCGTGATCTGGAAGAGCGTCGTGTTCGGCACGGTTGTCTCGTTGATCGCCGTATTCCAGGGCTACACCACGCCGCCGACTAGCGAAGGCGTCGCCTATGCGACGACGCGCACGGTGGTCGCCTCGTCCATCGCCATCCTGGCGCTGGACTTCGTGCTCACCGCATTTTTGATGTGAATGGCTGATGTGAGCGACGCCATGAATCTTTCCAACCACCTTTCCATGAGGAACGTGCCGTGAGCCAGAGACAATCCTATGCCGTCGGCACCGGCCTGTTCATCGCGCTCGGCTTTGCCGCGCTCGGCTATCTCGCCACGCAGACCACCTCGGTGGCCAACTCCAGTCGCGGCCCCAGCTACACCGTCGAGGCGCACTTCGCCAACATCGGCCAGCTCAAGGAGCGTGCGCCGGTGAAGGTGGCGGGCGTGCGCGTTGGCCAGGTGCAGTCGATCGTGCTCGATCCGGGCAAGGAGACGGCCGACGTGAAGCTGGCCATCGACCAGCGCTACGACCAGATTCCCGAGAACTCGGTGGCCACCATCTTCACCAGCGGCCTGCTCGGCGACCAGTACGTGGGTCTGCAGTATGGCAATTCGAAGAAGAGTCTCGCCGACGGCGGTACGCTGGCGCTCACCCGTCCGGCGCAGCAGCTGGAGGAAATGCTCGGCAAGTTCTTCGGCGCTGGCGGCGTGGCGGACAACCTGGGCGGCAGCTACACCGTCAAGGGTCGCTTTACCAATGTCGGCTCGCTCTCGGTCGGCGCGCCGGTGAAGATGGCGGGCGTGGCGATCGGCACGGTGCAATCGATCTCGGCCGACCCGGTCAAGCTGGATGCGGAAGTCACGCTCTCCATCGACAAGCGCTACAACCAGATTCCGGACGATTCGGCCGCCGCGGTGTTCACCAGTGGTTTGATCGGTACCCAGTACGTTGCCATCCAGCCCGGCGGTTCGCCGGACATGCTCAAGAATGGCGATGAGCTGGTGCTGACCCAGTCGGCCATGCAGATCGAAGACCTGATCGGCAAGTTCCTGGTCAGCGGCTCGTCGTCCGGCAAGCCTGCCGACGGTGCCAAGGCCGACGGCGACAAGCATTGAACTGGCGCATCGCGCACCGATATTCCAACGAGATATCTTTCAGGAGTTTCCCCATGTTGCGCAGTTTGGCCATTGCTACCGCCATTGCCTTTGGCACCGTGATCGCCGCGCCTGTCTTTGCCCAGGATGCGACGCAGGGCCCCGCTGCCCAGCAGACGCCGGTGCAGGTGGTGCAGGCGGTGTCCGACGATCTCGCCAAGGCGATCGACGGCCACCAGCAGGAATTGAAGAACAACCGCGAAAAGCTGATCCACGTGATCGACGACGCGTTCCTGCCGCACTTCGACATCGACTACGCCTCGATCCTGGTGCTCGGCCAGCACGCGCGTGAGGCAACGCCTGACCAGCGCTCGCGTTTCGCCAAGGCGTTCTACGAATCCATCACCCATCGTTATGCGGAAGGTCTGCTCGACTACACCCGCGGCCGCGTGAAGGTGCTGCCCTTTACCGGTGACATGAGCGACAAGCGCACCATCGTGCGCAGCCAGGTGGTGCTGGACGATGGCAAGACCATTGCCGTCGACTACGCCTTCCGCAAGGACAAGAACGGCACCTGGAAGGCGTACGACGTGATCATCGAAGGCATTTCGTACATCACCAACTACCGCAACCAGGTCGACGCCGAAATCCGCAAGGTCGGCATCGACAAGCTGATCAGCAACCTTGAAACCCAGGGTGACCAGGCACTCAAGGAAATGGAGCAGGAGACCAAGGGACAGCAGGGTTCCAAGCAGTGAGTGCAGCCGTGGCACCCGTTCGCATCGATGAAGGCTCGCCGGGCAGCGTGCGCGTGTCCGGCGAGCTGACCTTCGGCAACGCGGCGCAGGCCCTCAAGGCCATCGACGCCGCGGTGGCGCGCGATGGCCGTTCGGAGCTGGACCTCGCCGGCGTCACCCGCAGCGACAGCGCCGGCCTGGCCTGCGTGCTGGCGGTGCTGGCGCAGTCGGCCGAGCGCGGGCGCAAGCTCAATGTGCGCAACATGCCCGAGGGCATGCACCTGCTGGCCAGCGTGTGCGAGGTCGAGGGCTTGATGGCCTGAGTTCCATCCAGCGCCGGACGTGAAAAAGGGGCCTTTCGGCCCCTTTTTCGTGCAGCTCGGCAGAAGAACGCGTCAGTCCTTCTTGGGTTCCGGTTGGTCCTGCGACGCCTGCGGCTGCTTCTTCTCCCACTTCTGCTGCTCGTCGAGCAGTTCGTCCGGGTCGAAGCTCTTGTCGTGCAGGCCCTGCAGTTGCTCGATGACCTCTTCCGGCGGGTTGCCGTCGTAGATCTTGTAGATGCGCTGCTGGCGGTAGGCGTCGCGGATGAAGGCGTACGGATCGTAGGCGGAACTGAGGAAGCTTTCCGCGTCGATGGCGCTGGCGCGGATGGTCACCAGGTACATCAGCTCAGGCAGGTACTGCTGGCCATACTCGTAGTGGTTGTTGCGCTCGAAATAGCTGATCGGGTCGAAGAAGTAGCCGTCGACCGGCACCTGCCAGAAGTCGCGCGCCGTGCTCGGTCCGAAGAACGGCACCATCAGGTACGGACCGTCCGGCACGCCCCAACGTGCCAGCGTCACGCCGAAATCGGTGTCGTCCAGCGGGATGCCCAACTGACTGGCCGGGTCGAAGAAGCCGCCGATGCCCAGGGTCAGGTTCACCAGGAAGCGGCCGCTGCCCTGCAGTGCCTGCTTCGGGCGCGCCTGGAGCAGGTCGTTCGCCACCGTGATCGGCATGCGGATATTGGTGAAGAAGTCGGTCATGCAGCGCCGGATGGTCGGGTTGGTCACCTTGCGGTAACCCACGGCCACGGGGCGGATGATGGCCTTGTCCAGCGAGTTGTTGAACGCGTAGACCTTGCGGTTCATCTTCTCGTACGGATCGTCAGTCCGAGGCTTGGCGATCGTGCAGCCGGCGAGCAGCGCAATGGCCAGCAAGGGCAGGCTGCGCATGACGAAAGAGCGAAAGGCGGACGGCATGGAGGCGACTGTCCCGGAGGGGGTGGGGGAGTACAATATTGTACTTGCGGGTTTTTTATTATGTACAGGCCCCCATAAGTATTGGGGGCTCCGCATGCAGACGGCGCGAACCGTGCATGATAAGCCTTGCTGCATTGCCAGCAAAGCCGCTGCTGGCTACACTGACAGATGATAAGTCGCTTTATTCTTTAAGGATTTCAGATGGCCCGCATTACCGTCGAAGACTGCCTGCAGGTAGTCGATAACCGCTTCGAGCTGGTGCTGATGGCGACCAAGCGCGCCCGCCAGCTCTCCAAGGGTGCCGAGCCGGCAGTTCATCCCGACCATGATAAGCCGACGGTGCTCGCTTTGCGCGAAATCGCCGATCGCCGCATCGACCAGGCCACCATCGACGAGATCGACAAGGCCGAGCGCGAGCGCGCCGAGCGCGAGGCGCTGGAATGGGCCGCGGCCGAAGTGGACGACGACCTCTCCAAGGGTGGAGATGACTGATGGAAGGCGGCGGCTGTAGCCAGCAACGCCTCGGCGCCGGCTTGTCCGGCGCTTTGCGCTGCGGGTTCCACGTCGCCGGACTCGCTTCCCCCAAACGAAGCGAGGCGGTCGCCTGAGCGGGGACCGAACATCCATGCCCGCCGTCACGGATTCCTCTTCCTCGGATACGTCGACGCTGCCGCCGTACGTGCTGGCCTTGAAGGAGCGCGTGGCCTACCTGCCCGAGCCGCAGGTGGCGCGCGTGGTGCGTGCCTACGAAGTGGGCGCGGTGGCGCACGAAGGGCAGGCCCGCAAGAGCGGTGAGCCCTACATCACGCATCCCGTGGCCGTGGCCGGCATCCTGGCCGAGCTGGGCATGGACGCCGAGACCATCATCGCGGCGATCCTGCACGACACGCTGGAAGACACCGCGCTGAGCCGCACCGAGCTCTCGGGCGAATTCGGCGAGACCGTCGCCGAGTTGGTCGACGGCGTCACCAAGCTGGACAAGATGCGCTTCTCCAGCCGCCAGGAAGCCGATGCGGAAAGCTTCCGCAAGATGCTGCTGGCCATGGCGCGCGACCTGCGCGTCATCCTGATCAAGCTTGCCGATCGCCTGCACAACATGCGCACGCTGGGCGCGAAAGACGCCCCGTCGCGCCGCCGCATCGCGCGGGAAACACTGGAAATCTACGCGCCCATCGCGCAGCGCCTGGGCATGAACAAGTTCAAGGCGGAGCTGCAGGACCTGGGCTTCCGCGCGCTGTATCCCGACCGCTACCGCGTGATCAGCGAGCGCATCCGCGCTGCGCTGGGCAATCGCCGCGAAGCCATGGGCAAGATCGAAGCGGCGCTGTCCACGCGCCTGATCGCCGATCACATCACCGCGAAGGTGGTGGGCCGCATCAAGTCGCCGTGGAGCATCTATTCGAAGATGCGCAACGAGCACAAGAGCTTCGCGCAGCTGATGGACGTCTACGGCTTCCGCGTGGTGGTCGATTCGGCCATGAGCTGCTACATGGCGCTGGGCGCCGTGCACGGGTTGTACAAGCCGGTGGATCGCCGCTTCAAGGATTTCATCGCGATTCCGAAGGCCAACGGTTATCAGTCGCTGCACACCGTGCTCCTCGGGCCGTTCGGCGCGCCCATCGAGGTGCAGATTCGCACGGCGGAAATGGATTCGGTAGCCGAGCGCGGCGTGGCTGCGCACTGGGCGTACAAGACCGATTCCGGTCCGGCCAACAGCGCGCAGGCGCGCGCGCGCGAGTGGCTGTCGTCGCTGGCGGACAGCCAGGCCAATACGGTGTCGTCGTCCGAGTTCATCGAGAACGTCAAGATCGACCTGTTCCCGGATGAGGTCTATCTGTTCACGCCACGCGGCGACATTCTTGCGCTGCCGCGCAACGCCACCGCACTCGACTTTGCCTACGCCGTGCACACCGATGTGGGCGACCACGCCGTGGCCGCGCGCGTGGACAAGAAGCTGGTGCCGTTGCGCACGCGTCTGGAATCGGGCCAGTTGGTGGAAATCATCACGGCGCCGTCGGCGCTGCCTAATCCGGCGTGGCTGGAATCGGTGGTCACCGGCAAGGCGCGCACGGCGATTCGCCAGTACCTGAAACACCTGCAGCACGAAGATGCCGTGGACTTCGGCCACCGCATGCTCGATCGCGCGCTCGATGCCCTGGGCACCAGTCTCGATGCCATTCCACCGGCCGTGCTGGACCGTTTCCTGGAAACCTCCAAGCTCAAGCGCCTGGAAGAGCTGCTTTCGGACATCGCGCTGGGCAACCGCATTCCGCACCTTGTCGCCAGCCAGCTGGTGGCCGCGCGCGGCAAGAAATCCACCGACGTACAGCAGTCGCCGCATGCGATGGAGAAGATCCGCATCACCGGTGCCGAACGCGGCGTGCTCAGTTTCAGCAATTGCTGCCACCCGTTGCCGGGTGACGAGATCATTGGCTATCTCTCTTCGGGCAAGGGCATCGTGGTCCATCGCGTGGAATGCCCGAACGTGGTGGAACTGCGCAAGTCGCCGGAACGCTGCGTGGCCATCGAGTGGGATCGCGACGTGCAGGGCGATTACCGCGCCGAGCTGCGCATCGAAGTCATCAATCGCCCGGGCGTGCTGGCCACGGTGGCGGCGGCCATCGCGGCGGCCAACTCGAACATCGAGAACGTGGAATACGTCGAGCGCGATGCCGCGGCGGCCACGCTGCTGTTCGCACTCGAAGTGAAGAACCGCAAGCATCTGGCGGAAGTGATTCGCCGCGTGCGCCGCACCGGCGTGGTGAGCGGCGCTTACCGCTACCCGCTGTAAGGCGAAAGTGAGTGAATAGGAGTGAGCGAGGTCGCCAACCGCTTCTCTCGTTCCTCACTCCTATTCGCTCTCTCCTGCCTTTAGACTGTGGGGCCCGAGCAACCACGAGGCTTCCCCATGTCCCGCGACATCATCACCACCGACAAGGCGCCGGCCGCCATTGGCCCGTACTCGCAGGCAGTACGCACGGGCAATACCGTGTATTTCTCGGGCCAGATTCCGCTCGATCCGGCCACCGGCAACATGGTCGAAGGTGATATCGCGCTGCAGGCACGCCAGGTGTTCGTGAACCTCAAGGCGGTTGCCGAAGCGGCTGGCGGTTCGCTCGAAAAGATCGTGCGCGTGGGTATCTACGTGACCAACCTTGGTCACTTCGCTACCGTCAACGAGATCATGGCCGAGTATTTCCACGCCCCGTTCCCGGCCCGTTCGACCATCGAGGTGTCCGCGCTGCCGAAGCTGGCCGATATCGAGGTGGATGCCATCATGGTGCTCGACTGATCGAAGCGCACGCTCCACGCCGACAGTCCGCCGTTCGCCGCCGGCTGCGGTGCGAGGGCGTGCTCGGTTAGGCTTCGTCGATGCCGCCCCGTCGCGCCAATGCCGCCACGATGCTTTCCGATCCCGGTGCCACGCCGGCGTCGGCGTTGCCCGGTGTCGGTCCGGCGTTGGCGGAAACCCTGGCGAAGCTGGGTCTCGAACGTGTGCAAGATCTGTGGTTCCACCTGCCGTTGCGTTACGAGGACCGCACGCACGTCACGCCTATCGCCGATCTGCGTCCTGGCGAGCGCGCCCAAGTGGAGGGCGTGGTGGAGGCCGTCGAACGTGGCTTCCGTTACCGGCCGCAGCTGAAGGTGGCGATCACCGATGACTCGCACCAGACGCTGGCGCTGCGCTTCTTCCATTTCAATCGCAGCCAAGCCGAACAGCTCAAGCCCGGCACGCGTCTGCTTTGCTACGGCGAAGTGCGACAGGCCACGCAGGGGCTGGAGATGGTGCATCCCCAGTACCAGCGCCTGAGTGGCGACGAGCCTGCGGTTGTCGACGAGCTGCTCACGCCGGTGTATCCGACCACCGAAGGCCTGGGTCAGAAGCGTCTCGCCGGCGTGATCGCCAAGGCCCTGGCGTTGCTGCCGCAGGATGCGCAGCTGGAGCTGATTCCCACGGAGCTGTGCATCGCGCACGGTTTGACCTCGCTGCGCGAGGCGCTGCTTTACGTGCATCGTCCGCCGCCGGACGCCAACCTCGGGCAGCTCACCCACGGCCGTCATCCCGCACAACAGCGCCTGGCGTTCGAGGAATTGCTCACACAGCATTTGAGCCTGAAGCGCATGCGCGCGGCCGTCCGTCGCCGGCATGCGCCGCGCTTGAAAGGCACGGGCGAATTGCGTCGGCGTTTGTTGGCCAGCCTGCCGTTCGGGCTCACCGGTGCGCAGCAGCGCGTCAGCCAGGAAATCGCCAAGGACATCGCCGAACCCAGCCCGATGCTGCGGCTGGTGCAGGGCGACGTGGGCAGTGGAAAGACCATCGTCGCCGCACTGGCAGCATTGGCAGCCGTGGAATCGGGCATGCAGGTCGCGTTGATGGCGCCGACGGAGCTGCTGGCGGAACAGCATCGTCATCATTTCACGCAGTGGCTGACGCCGTTGGGCATCGAGGTGGCGTGGCTCGCCGGCAAGGTCACGGGCAAGGCGCGCCAGCAGGCATTGCAGCGCGTTGCGTCGGGTGCGCACGTGGTCATCGGTACGCATGCGTTGATGCAGGAAGGCGTGTCGTTCGCACAGCTCGGCTTGGTGATCGTGGACGAGCAGCACCGTTTCGGCGTGCAGCAGCGTCTGTCCTTGCGCGACAAGGGCGCGGATCACGACGCGGGCCTAGTGCCGCATCAACTCGTGCTCACCGCAACACCTATTCCGCGCACGCTGGCGATGAGCGCGTATGCCGACCTCGACGTGTCGGCCATCGACGAATTGCCGCCCGGGCGTACACCGGTGCAGACCATTGCGATTTCCAATGCGCGCCGCTTCGATGTGATCGAACGCATCCACGCCGCCTGCCTCGAAGGCAGGCAGGCGTATTGGGTTTGCACGCTGATCGAGGAATCGGAACAGCTTCGCGCGCAGGCTGCGGAAGTGGCGCATGCGGAGTTGTCGACGGCGCTGTCCGATTGTCGCATCGGCCTTATCCATGGGCGCATGAAGCCCAAGGAAAAGCAGGCGGTGATGGATGCATTCAAGGCGGGCGAGCTCTCCGTGCTGGTTTCCACCACGGTTATCGAGGTGGGCGTGGATGTGCCCAACGCCAGCCTGATGGTGATCGAAAACAGCGAGCGGCTCGGCTTGGCGCAGCTGCATCAGTTGCGTGGGCGCGTGGGGCGTGGCGCCATCGCGTCCAATTGCGTGCTGCTGTACCAGCCGCCACTCGGCCAGCTGGCGCGCGAACGACTGCAGGTGATGCGCGATACCAATGACGGCTTCCGCATCGCGGAGAAAGACCTCGAACTGCGCGGCCCCGGCGAAGTATTGGGCACGCGCCAGACCGGGCAGTTGAGTTTCCGCATCGCCGATCTTTCACGCGATGCGCATCTGCTGCCGGCGGTGCAGGAAGTAGGCGCGGTGTTGTTGGCGCATCACCCGCAACAAGCCGAAGGACTGATTGCGCGCTGGATCGGCGCGGCGGCCCGTTACGCGCACGCCTGAGCGCAAATTCCTGTGGTGCGGGGAGTCCTTTGCGCTCACCGCCGAACGTCATAAGCTAATCAATCCCCCATGCGAAAGATCGCCATGAGCCAACTGTCACTGTTGATCGACACCGACCCGGGCGTGGATGACGCGCTGGCCATCCTGATGGCTCACGCGCATGCCGACGTGCTCGGCCTGACGATTGCGGCAGGCAATGTCGGCCTCGGTCACACGGTGCGCAATGCGCGCACGCTGGTCGATCTGGTGGGCAAGGCGACGCCGGTTTTTCCCGGCTGCCCGACGCCGCTGGTGCGCATGCCCGAGGAAGATGCCGTGCACGTGCATGGCACGGACGGCTTGGGCGATGTCGGTTTTCCGGAGCCCAAGAGCGTGGCTGCCGAAGAGCACGCCGTGCACGCGTTGATTCGACTGACGCGCGAACATCCGGACCTCACGCTTGTCGCACTGGGGCCACTGACCAATCTGGCGCTCGCCGTGCGCCTCGATCCGACGTTGCCGCAGCGCGTGAAGCGCCTGGTGATCATGGGCGGCGCCGTCACCGGCCTCGGCAACACTGGCAAGATTCCGGCGGAATTCAACATCGGTTTCGACCCCGAGGCGGCGCACGTCGTGTTCGAAGCGTTTCCCAGGTTCGATCTGGTCGACTGGGAAGTGGTGCTGCGTCACGCCTTCGACGACGAGGAATTCAACGGCTGGATCGCGGCTGGCGACCGGCGCGCCACGTTCTTCGAGCAGGTGTTTGGCACGGCGCGCGCGTTCAATGCGAAGCGTGGTCGTCGTGGCGTGATCGCGGCGGACGCGCTGGCGATGGCGGTGGCGATCGATCCGGCCATCGTGACGCGCGCGGAAGAGCGTCACGTCGCGGTGGAAATGGATGGTCGCCTCACGCGCGGTGCCACCGTGGTGGACTGGACGGCCCGCCTGGGTCATCCGGCGAACGCGCGCATCGTGATGGCGGTGGATCAGGCCCGTTTCGGGGCCATGGTGCGCCGGGCGCTGGGGGCCTAAAACGTATGCTCCGGGCTGTCTGGCCAGTCCAAGTGACTGACCGACTTGCCAATGGGGGCCGCCCATGGTTAAAATGCCGCTCTTTTCACCCACCGCTTTGAGTCCGTCATGAAGCCCGATACCCATCCGAATTATCGCCCGGTGGTGTTCCAGGATCTGTCGTCCGACTTCGCGTTCCTGACGCGTTCGACGATCTCCACCAAAGAATCCGTCAAGTGGGAAGACGGCAACGAATATCCGCTGGTCAAGGTGGATATCTCGAGCCACTCCCATCCGTTCTACACCGGCAAGCAGAAGACGCTGGACACCGGCGGCCGCGTCGACAAGTTCCGTCGTCGCTACGCGCAGAAGTAATCGCGCGAAGGCACCTGCTGTCACGCTGCGGCCACGCAGCGTACACATGCTGAAACGCACGGGGCGAGCTGATGCTCGCCCCGTGCGTTTTTGCGTTCGCCATCCGACCATCCGCTAGGGCATGTTGGCGGGTCGATATGCGATAATCGGCGGCGAGGTGTCGCAGCCATCCCCCTACGCGACATCAACCCTACCTCGTCGGCTGTCGCTCCCCAGCGACACGCCGCCGGTGACATTTCGTGAAGGAGGTTTTCCGTGTCCGATTCCAAGATCGTCAAGTTGGTGGATGAGTCGACCAACCGCAGCAGCGAACTGCCCCTGCTCAGCGGTACGCTAGGTCCCGCATGCATCGACATCGGAACGCTGTACAAGGACACGGGGCATTTCACCTATGACCCGGGTTACGGCAGCACCGCCAGCACCAAGAGCGCCATCACCTATATCGACGGCGACGAGGGCGTCCTGCTGTACCGCGGTTACCCGATTGAACAGCTGGCCGAGAAGTCGAGCTTCCTCGAAACCTCGTACCTGCTGCTCAACGGCGAGCTGCCGAACAAGGACCAGTTCGCCAAGTTCGAGCACGACATCACGCATCACACGATGATGCACGAGTCCCTGAAGGACTTCTTCAAGGGCTTCCACCACGACGCGCACCCGATGGCCATGCTGGCCGCTTCGGTGGCTTCGCTGTCGGCCTTCTACCACGACGACATCGACGTCGATAACGCCGACGACCGCAAGCTGGCCGCGATCCGCCTGATCGCCAAGATGCCGACCATCGCCGCTGCCTGCTACCGCTATTCCATTGGCTGGCCGTTCCGCTATCCGCGCAACAACCTCGAGTACGTCGACCGCTTCCTGCACATGATGTTCGAAGTGCCGAGCGAGCCGTTGGAAATGAGCCCGGTGGCCGCCAAGGCGCTGGATCTTCTCTTCATCCTGCACGCCGACCACGAGCAGAACGCTTCTACCTCGACCGTTCGCCTGGTCGGTTCCACCGGCGCCAACCCGTACGCCTCCATCGCAGCCGGCATCACGGCGCTGTGGGGTCCGGCCCATGGTGGCGCGAACGAAGCCGTGCTCAAGATGCTCGAAGAGATCGGCACGGCCGACAAGGTCGAGACGGCCGTCAAGCGCGCGAAGGACAAGAACGACAACTTCCGCCTGATGGGCTTTGGTCACCGCGTGTACAAGAACTTCGACCCGCGCGCCAAGATCATCCGCGAGATGTGCCACAAGGTGCTCAACGAGCTGGGTGTGAACGACCCGCTGCTCGACGTGGCCATGAAGCTGGAAGAGGCGGCGCTGAAGGACGACTACTTCGTCGAGCGCAAGCTGTACCCGAACGTCGACTTCTACTCCGGCATCATCTACAAGGCGCTGGGCATCCCGACCGAGATGTTCACCGTGATGTTCGCCATCGCGCGTACGTCGGGCTGGATCTCGCACTGGATCGAGCAGCACGAAACCCCGGGTTCGCGCATCGGCCGTCCGCGCCAGATCTACACCGGCGCCAACGTGCGCGACTATGTGGCCAGCGACAAGCGCTGATCCCGTCGTACATCGCATAAAGAAAAAGCCCCGGTTTTGCCGGGGCTTTTTTGTTGCTGCGATAGGCGATCGTTGTTTCTGCTGACGGACGTCAGCGTAGCGCGGAAGACAACATGCGTTCGAACTCGTCGTCATTGTCCGCAGTAGCCAGCAGTTCCTCGACCGCGGCAAGCGAGGCGCGGCGCATGGGTTTCTCGTCGATCCGATCCAGCGGTGCCTGCTTCAGCGCATCCCGTGGCAGCACGGTAATGTCGAAGGGCACGCTGTCGGCGGCGAACAGCAGCACGGGATATTCCTTCTGCTCGTCGCGCGTGGTGCGCAATCGGCGGGTCTGCTGGGTGATGGGAACGCCGCGTTCCTGCAGGAACAGCACCACGCTTTCCGCCGTGTCGCTGAACACGTGCAGGCATACGGCGGAATGCGCGTCGGCCGTTCCTTCGAGCACGGCGCCGACCAGCCGGGGATCGAAGCGGTCAAGGAAGCGCATGGCTTCCACGGCGGCCTCGCGCCGCTCCTGCAAGAGCTGGGGTTGGGACTCGGCGTGGAAGATGCGCTGGTGTTCCCTCAGCGCGTCTTCGATTTCGTTGTTGCGCGGCAAGGCCTGCGCATCGAGGATGCCGAGCCGCTCGGCGGCCTTGACCTTGGCGTGGTGGAAATCGCGGATGCCGTGCTCGCTCATCAGTCGCGCCGCTTCCTGGGCGACGCGAAGACGATTGCGCTGAAGGCGATCCTGCGCGTGGATGCGATGGTGCTGACCTCGTGCCATGCCTCATTCCTCCGGCAATCTGGCGTTCGCCTCGGCGAACGCGGGCGGCAGTGTGGCCTGGGACAGGGTCCGACGCTGCCGACGATTAGAAGATGTCGTAGGCGTGCTGCTGATCCTGGTCCTCCTGCTGCTGGTTGGCCTGGTTACGCAGTCGGTCCACGTCCTCCACCTTGAAGATCTCGGACATGATGTTCGTATCGTCCGCGCCGGCGGGCAATCCGCTGGAGCGGTCGATCTGTACCGTAGTGATACCGGGCGGCATCGGCAAGATGGCTGCCGCCTGATCCTTCAGCACCGTGCCCATATAGGACATCCAGATCGGCAGGGCGGCCTTGGCGCCGAATTCGCCCTTGCCGAGCGAGCCGAAGTCGTCGAAGCCCACCCACACCGAGGTCACCAGGTTGCCGTTGAAGCCGACGAACCAGGCGTCGCGGTGGTCATTGGTGGAGCCCGTCTTGCCGGCCAGGTCGGTGCGACCCAGCGTGGCCACGGCGGCGCCGGTGCCGCGCTTGACCACGTCCTGCATCAGCGAGGTGACCAGGTAATCGTTGCGCACTTCGATCACCTGCGGGGCCAGCACCGGCGGGTGCGTGCCGTCGCCATGGGCGTCGGCCGGGAGCACCGCATCGCCCACGCCGGCCACGCTGCCCGAGGTGGTCGGAGCACCGCCGGCGCTGCCGGCAGCGGCCACGGTGTTGCCCGGAGCCGCGCTGGCGTTGGCCGGCGGCGGGCCCGGCGGGCGCGTATCCAGCAAACGCTCGGCGCAGGTGCGGCAGGCGCGGGCGGGATTGGCCTGGTAGACGGGCTTGCCGTCGCGGTCGTCGATCTCGCTGATGAAGTACGGCGTCACCAGGTAGCCGCCATTGGCGAACACGCTATAGCCCCGGGCCATGCTCATCGGCGATACCGAGGCCGTACCCAGCGCCATCGAAAGGTTGCTGGGCAGGGAGTCGAGCGCGAAGCCGAAGCGGGTGACGTAGTCGCGGGCAAAGCGCACGCCGATGGCGTCGAGCAGGCGCACCGACACGAGGTTCTTCGATTGCACCAGGGCCTCGCGCAGGCGGATGGGGCCGTCGAACTTGTCGTCGTCGTTGGAGGGTGTCCACAGGCCGCCCGGGCGCGACGGGTCGGGCAGGGCGAGCGGGGCGTCATTGACGATCGAGGCGGGCGTGAAGCCGCGTTCGAAAGCCGCCGAGTAGATGAAAGGCTTGAAGCTCGAACCCGGCTGGCGCGCGGCCATCACGGCGCGGTTGAACTTGCTGCGCAGGAAGTTGAAGCCGCCGACCAGTGCCTGCAGCGAGCCGTCTTCAGGGTTGAGCGATACCAGCGCGCTCTGTGCGCCCGGGATCTGCGTGAGCAGCCATTGCCCCTTTTCATCCCGGGTGACGCGGATGATGTCGCCACGCTTGAGTACCGTGGAGACGGTCTTGGGGCTGGCCCCGACGCGGGTGTCGTCGATGCGAGGGCGGGCCCAGCCCACCGAGTCCATGGTGAGCTTCACTTCATCATGGTTGGCCAGATAGACGCTGGCTTCGGTGGCCGTCGCCTGGGTGACGATGCCCGGCTGCATGCCGGAGATGTCGGTGTAGCCGGCGAGCGCGCGCTCCAGTTCGTCGGTGCCGGCCTCGGCGGCCAGCTCCTGATGGGCTTCAGGACCGCGCCAGCCGTGGCGATGGTCGTACTCCACCAGGCCGGCGCGGACCGAATCCACGGCGGCCTGCTGGCGCGTGCTGTCGACCGTGGTCTTGACCACGTAGCCCTCGGTCAACGCGTCATTGCCCAGGCGATCGAGCACCTGCAGGCGCACCATTTCCGCCAGATAGGGCGCGTCCACCTCGATGGCCGGCTCGTGCGGGGAAGCATTGAGGGGCTCCTCGATGGCCTGGTCGAACTCGGCCTTGGAGATGAAGCGGTTTTCCAGCATCTGGCCCAGCACCCAGTTGCGGCGGGCCACCATGCGCTTGGGGCTGTTGAGCGGGTTCACCAGCGACGGCAGCTGGAAGGTAGAGGCCAGCGCCGCACACTCGGCCACGGTGAGCTGGTCTAGCGTCTTGCCGTAGTAGTAGGAGGCCGCCGCAGCAACGCCGTAGGAGCGATGGCCCATGAACATCTTGTTGAGATAGAGCTCCAGGATCTGGTCCTTGGTCAGCTCGCTCTCCATGCGCAGGGCGATGAAGATCTCGGTCAGCTTGCGCGAATAGAGCTTTTCCGGGCTCAGGAAGAAGTTGCGGGCCACCTGCTGGGTGATGGTGGAGCCGCCGGAGCCCTTGTCGCCGCCCGAGGCCACCACGTGCCAGCTGGCGCGGGCGATGCCGTGCCAGTCCACGCCCGGGTGCTGGTAGAAGCTGGCGTCCTCGGCCGCCAGCACGGCGTGCTTGAGCCGTTCGGGCACGTCGCCGATGGCCACCGGGATGCGGCGGGTCTCGCCGAAGCTCGCAATCAGCTTGCCATCTGCCGAAAGCACCCTAAGCGGCACCTGCATGTGGTAGTCCTTGAGGACGGCCACCGAGGGGAGACGGGGGGAAATAAGCCAGTAGGCCACACCGACCGCTGCAACACCCAGCAGCAAACCCGTGAAAGCCAGGACCAGGATCCAGCGCAGCAACCGCTTAAGAATTTGCATGATTTGGGTGTTTGCGAGACGTGAGTCAAAACAAGACAGAGTATAGATGTAGCAGTATCCACGGCATGAACCGAGCACGTCACAGCAAGAAGCAGGCCAGCGGCCCAGTCGCCCAACCTGTGGATGCCGTCACGCGAATGAGTCGAGAAAAAGCTCGTAGGCCGTTGCCAATACGTTAATTTTTGGATTAAATGCCGATGCGCATCAGACCCATCTGAGTCTGGGCGCTCAGGGGCAAGGGGGAAAATCGTGGGGCTCTTTACACCCAAGAAGCCGCCGCTTGTTGGCGTCGACATCAGTTCGACGGCCGTCAAGTTGCTGCAGCTCAGCCAGGCCGGCGGTCGCTATCGCGTGGAACATTACGCGGTCGAGCCACTGCCCCCCAACGCTGTAGTCGAGAAGAACATTGTCGAGGTCGAGGCCGTGGGCGAGGCGATTCGGCGCGCGTTGGCGCGTTCGGGTTCCAAGCTCAAGCACGCCTGTGCCGCGGTTGCGGGTTCGGCCGTCATCACGCGCGTCATCCCGATGCCGAGCGAGCTGTCCGAGGATGATTTGGAAGGCCAGATCCAGGTCGAGGCCAACCAGTACATCCCGTACCCGATCGAGGAAGTCAGCCTCGACTACGAGGTACTCGGCCCGGTACGCGACAACCCTGAGATGAACAACATCCTGCTCGCTGCCTCGCGCACCGAGAACGTGGACATGCGCGTCGCCGCGCTCGATCTGGGCGGCCTGTCCGCCAAGGTGATCGATGTCGAAGCCTTCGCCATGGAAAACGCCTTCGCGATGGTGGCCGACCAGTTGAACGTGGGCCGTGACGCGCTGGTCGCCGTGGTCGACATCGGCGCCACCATGACCACGCTGTCGGTGCTGCGCAACCAGCGCACCATCTACTCGCGTGAGCAGGTGTTCGGCGGCAAGCAGCTCACCGACGAAATCATGCGCCGCTACGGCCTCTCCTACGAGGAAGCCGGTCGCGCCAAGCGCAAGGGCGGCCTGCCTGACTCCTACGAGAGCGAGGCGCTGGAGCCCTTCAAGGAATCGCTGGTGCAGCAGATCAGCCGCCTGCTCCAGTTCTTCTTCGCGGGCAGCGAATACAGCAAGGTCGACCAGGTCGTGCTTGCTGGCGGTTGCGCATCCATCGAAGGCATCGGTCCGATGCTGGAAGAGCAGCTTGGCGTGCCGTGCGTGGTGGCCAACCCGCTGGCGCGCATGTCGTTGTCGCCTCGCGTGCAGGCCCAGTCGCTGGCACAGGACGCCCCCGCGCTGATGATCGCGGTCGGCCTCGCGCTGAGGAGCTTTGACTGATGGCACACATCAACCTACTTCCGTGGCGCATCGAGCGCCGCAAGCAGCGCGAGCGCGAGTTCTTCATGCAGCTGGGCGCCGCCGCCGTGGCTGCGGTGCTCGCCGTGCTGGTGTGGTACGCCTGGATGGACGGCCGCATCAGCAGCCAGAACGACCGCAACACGTACCTGCAGGGTGAGATCAAGCAGCTCGACGAACGCATCGCCAAGATCAAGGATCTGGAGAAAGTCCGCGAGAGCCTGCTGGCACGCAAGCAGATCATCGAGCAGCTGCAGGCCAACCGCTCGCAGATGGTTCACCTGTTCGATGAGCTAGTGAAGACCATCCCCGCCAGCGCGCGCCTCAACGGCCTCAAGCAGACTGGCGAGTCGATGACGCTGGACGGCGTCGCGCAGTCCAACGCCAGCGTGGCCGAGTACATGCGCAACATCGAATCGTCGCCATGGATGGGCCACGCCGACCTGCGCAAGACCGAGAACACGCACGGCGACAGCCGTCTGCCTTATGTGTTCGGGCTGGACGTGGCGTTGAGCCGACCCAAGTCCGACGAGAACGGCGACGGTAGCGATCACGGTCCGGCATCGGCCAGTTCAGCGGCACCCGCGGCCACTCCGTCCAATGTCGCACAGCCCGCCAAGGCGGCCACCGCGGCAGCACCGGCCAAACCGGCCGCCGCCCCTGCAGCCAATGGAGGAGCCAAGTAATGAAGTTCCTCAACGATCTGCAGAGCCTCGACCGCAACAACATCGGTGGCTGGCCCAAATCGGTGAAGATGTTTTTCACCGGCTTGCTCTTCGCCCTCATCGTGCTTGCGTGCTGGTACTTCGTCATCAGCGACCAGCAGGACCAGTTGCAGGCGGCGGTGACCAAGGAAGAACAGCTCAAGAAGGAGTTCTCCGAGAAGCAGGCCAAGTCGGTCAATCTCGAAGCGCTCCAGCAGCAGCTGGACGAAATGCAGGACATGCTGCGCCAGTTGCTGCGCCAGTTGCCCAGCAAGACGGAAATGCCGGAGCTGCTCATCGACATTTCGCAGACGGCGCTTTCCGCGGGCCTGGAGACGGAGTTGTTCCAGCCGGGTCCGGAGTCGCCGAAGGACTTCTACGCGGAAAAGCCGATCCAGTTGCGTATGGTGGGCACTTATCACCAGTTCGGTACCTTCATCAGCGGCGTGGCCTCGCTGCCGCGCGTGGTGATCCTGACCATGCACGACGTGTCGCTGACGCCCAAGAACAAGGATCCCAAGGCCGGCGCCGCCGCCAACGGGTTGCTGGTACTGCAGGGCACCGTGAAGACGTACCGCTATCTGGATGAAGACGAAAGCGCGTCGGCCAAGGCGGCCAATGCCAAGTCATCGCATGGCAAGCCGGCCGCGAAGGCAGGGGGGCAGAAATGAGCAAGTTGGCTGCCATCAGGCCTGCCGCCATGGGGAAAACCGCTCTGGCGTTGTGCGCGCTGCTGACCCTCGCCGGTTGCAGCGGGCAGGACGATCTTCACCAGTGGGTTGCGCAGGAAAAGCAGAAGAAGGGCGCGCCGATTCCGCCGTTGCCCGTCATCAAGACGTTCGAGACCTTCCAGTACAACGACCAGGACAAGCGCGACCCGTTCAGCCCGAGCACGGCCGAACTCCAGACCAACACCAACACGGGACCCCGGCCGGACGAAAACCGCGCCAAGGAACCGCTGGAGATGTTTGCACTGGACAGCTTGAAGATGGTCGGCACCGTGGGGAACGGTACCGGCATGGAAGTGCTCGTGAAGGATCCCGGTGGTGTGATCCACCGTGTCCATCGCAACGAATACATGGGCCAGAACTATGGTCGGGTCACCGCGGTAAGCGAGGACCATATCGACCTGGTGGAGCTGGTATCCAATGGCAACGGTGGCTGGATGGAACGTTCCGCCAGCATCGCGCTCAGCGAGAAATAAGAAACAGGGGCTGATGCAATGACCAACCAATTCAAAACCGTTCGGGGCCGTGTCATGCGCCAGGCTAGCCGTTACATGGTCGTGGGCTTGCTGACACTGGGCGCTGCCTGGTCGAACGCCGCCGCTGCCGCCACCAGCACCCTGAAGGACATCAGCTACGACACGCTGCCCGGTGGCCGCGTCGAGCTGCATCTGAACTTCGCACAGGGGCCGGTGCCGGAACCGAAGATCTTCACCACGGGCAATCCGCCGCGCATTGCGGTCGATTTCCCCGATACCGATAACGCGGCGGCTCGCCACCTCGATATCGGCAAGGGTTCAACGACGGGTGTCTCGGCGGTTTCCGCCGGTGGTCGCACCCGCGTGGTCGTCGAACTCGTGCGCGACTCCACCTACCGCTCCCGTGTGGAAGGCAGCAGCCTGATCCTCACGGTAAACAATGGCACCGATGCGCAGACAACCACGACGGCGTCCAACATCGATCCGTCCAAGGCGCTGCCGTCGATGGCCAGCGGCCCGGCGGTGTCCAACATCGACTTCCGTCGCGGCCCGAACGGCGAAGGCCGCATCCTGATCGACTTCAGCGCACCCGGCGCCAGCGCCGACATGAAGCATCAGGGCGACAAGGTGATCGTGGACATCAGCCACGCCAACCTGCCGGCCAATCTCGCCCAGCGCCTGGATGTGCTCGATTTCGCCACGCCGGTGCAGTCGATCGTCACCAAGGCCAGTGGCGGCGGTGCCCACATGGAAATCAGCACCAAGGGCCTGGTCGACACCTCGGCCTACCAGAGCGGCAACCAGTACGTGGTGGAAGTGGCGCCCAAGAAGAAGGATCCGAAGGCCGAGGCCGCCACGGCCAAGGGCCAAGAGCCGGTCTACACGGGCAACCGCGTGACCTTCAACTTCCAGGACATCCCGGTGCGCTCGGCCCTGCAGCTGCTGGCCGACATTTCCGGCCTGAACCTGGTGGCCTCCGATACGGTGGGTGGCAGCGTCACGCTGCGTCTCGTCAACGTGCCATGGGACCAAGCGCTCGACGTGGTGCTGCGCGCCAAGAGCCTGGACAAGCGCCGCAACGGCAACGTGATCTGGATTGCGCCGCAGGATGAACTGGCCAAGTACGAGCAGAGCATTGCCGATGCGCGCATGAAGGCCGAGGACAATGCCGAACTGGTCACTGACTATGTGCCGATCAGCTACGGCAAGGCCAAAGACATCGCCAAGCTGCTGACCACGGGCAGCCAGCAAGGTACGGGTGGTGGCGGTGGCGCAAGCAATGGCTCACGCGGTTTCCTGTCCTCGCGCGGCAGCGTGTCGTTCGACGATCGTACGAACACCCTGCTGATCAACGACAACCCGCAGAAGATCCGCGAGCTTCGTGCGCTGATCGCCGTGCTGGACAAGCCGGTCCAGCAGGTGCTGATCGAATCGCGCATCGTGATCGCCACCGACAACTTCACCCGCGAACTCGGTGCCAAGTTCGGCGTGCAGGCCAAGAGGGTGAATCCGAGCGGCCAGACCATCTCTACGAGCGGCCTGGATCTCGGTAATGGCACCACCACGGGCGTCTCGCCTTCAGCCGGTGGCCTCAACGTGAACTTGCCGGCCTCCAACCCGGCCGGTAGCTTCGCCCTCGGCATCCTCGGCAAGAACTACGCCCTGGACCTGGAACTCTCGGCCGCACAGACCGAAGGCCGCGGCGAAGTGATCTCCAGCCCGCGCGTCATCACCGCCAACCAGCAGGAAGCGGTGATCCGCCAGGGTCAGGAAATCGGCTACGTGACCTACCAGAACAGTGCCACCGGTGCGGCTGGCAGCGGCACGGCCACCGTGCAGTTCAAGGACGCCGTGCTTGAGCTTAAGGTCACCCCGACCATCACCTCCGACAACCGCGTGTACCTGATGATCAACGTGAAGAAGGACGCGCTGGCGGACTTCATCACCGTGCCGGGCAGCGGCCAGGTGCCGCAGATCGACACGCGTGAGATCAACACCTCGGTGCTGGTCGACAACGGTCAGACGGTGGTGCTGGGTGGCATCTACGAGATCACCAAGCAGAACAACGCCACCAAGGTGCCTGGTCTGGGCGACATCCCGGGTCTCGGCGTGCTGTTCCGCAACACCACGCGCGAGAGCGACAAGGCGGAGCTGCTGATCTTCGTCACCCCGCGCATCCTGAGCGAAAGCCTGCAGTAACCGCGGTTTCGCACGGAACCCGACCAAGGGGCGGCTTAAGCCGCCCCTTTGTTTTTCAGCGCATCGGGCCATCGGCCGATAGGGGCCGGAAGTCATGGGTATTAAACTTCCGCGGCCGGTTAAGGTCTGTGGTTACGTTCAACCCCATGGATTCCCCGATGGACATGCCCGAGGCTTCAACCTCATCCCACCTGCAGCAGGCGTTCTTGCGCGTGCGCGATGAGCTGCAACGCAGCGTCATTGGCCAGCCGCATCTCATCGACTGCCTGCTGGTGGCCCTGCTGGCCGACGGCCACCTGCTCGTCGAAGGCGCGCCCGGTCTGGCAAAGACGACCGTGGTGAAGGCGCTGGCCGGCTGTATCGAAGCCGATTTCCATCGCGTGCAGTTCACGCCCGACTTGCTGCCCGCCGATCTCACGGGTACCGACATCTTCCGCCCGCAAGCAGGCAGCTTCGAATTCGAACGTGGTCCGTTGTTCCACAACATCGTGCTGGCGGACGAGATCAATCGCGCGCCCGCCAAGGTGCAGTCGGCGCTGCTTGAGGCGATGGCCGAGCGGCAGATCACCGTGGGGCGCAGCACGTGGCGCCTGCCCGAGCTATTCATGGTGATGGCGACGCAGAACCCGATCGAGCAGGAGGGCACCTTCGCGTTGCCCGAGGCGCAGCTCGATCGCTTCGTGATGCACGTGACCATCGGCTATCCCGACGCCGCCGCCGAACTGGCGATCCTGCAACTGGCGCGCGAGCAGGCCCGCAAGAGTCTGCACCCCGCGCCCGTTTCGCGACCCACGCTCAGCCAGGCCGACGTCTTCAGCGCACGCGATGCCGTGCTCGACGTGCACATGGCGCCGGCGCTGGAGGAATACATCACGCAACTGGTGCTGGCCACCCGCGAGCCCGGTGTGTATGGGCCCGAGCTGAAGCGCTGGATCGCCTGGGGCGCGAGTCCGCGCGGCACGATCGCGCTGGATCGATGCGCCCGCGCGCATGCATGGCTCGCAGGCCGTGACTACGTGCTGCCCGAAGATGTGCATGCCATCGTCCATGAAGTGCTGCGTCACCGCGTGCTGCTGAGCTATGAGGCGGAGGCCGAAGGCGTGCGCAGCGACCAGGTGATTCGCCGCGTGCTGGACCTCGTGCCGTTGCCGTGAACGCCGTGGTCGACATGAGTCCGGATGGCGATGGCCGCACGCGCGTTCGGCTCGCCGAACTGGTGGCCTTGCGCGCCCGCGTAGCCAAGGCGGCGCTGCCGCGGCTGGAGAGTCGCGCCATGCGCGCCGGGCAGCAGTCCAGCCGTCTATACGGCCGTGGCATGGATTACGCCGAGTCGCGCATCTACCAGCCAGGCGATGACGTGCGCCGCCTGGACTGGCGGCTTACGGCACGCAGCGGAAAGCTGCATACCAAACTGTTCCAGGAAGAGCGCGAAGGGCGCTTGCTGATCCTTGTCGATGCGCACGAGAGCATGCGGTTCGGTACGCGCGTGCGCCTGAAATCGGTGCAGGCGGCGCGTGCCGCGGCGCTGGCCGCCTGGTACGCGGTGCGCGCGGGCGAACGCGTTGGCTTGATGTCCTTTGGCAACGGCCATCGCATGCTGCGTCCGCAGTCGGGCACGCGGGGCGCGCTGGCCGTGTGCGGTGCGCTTGCCGACTGGGATGCGAATTACACCGCCATCCCTGGTGAGCCGCTCTCCGACGTGATCCTGCGCGCTGCAAGGCTCATGCATGGCGCCAACCGCGTGCTGTTGATCAGCGATGGGTTGAGCTGCGACGACGCTGCGCGTGGCCATCTGCTCGAGCTCTCGCGCAAGGCAGGCATTCGCGTGCTGGTGGTTGCGGATGCCCTGGAGCTTGGCTTGCCGCCCGCGGGCCGTTATCCCATGGAGCACGATGGCATCCGGCGCGATGTCGCGCTGTTCGGCGAGCGTCAGCGCCGCGAATTCCAGCAGGCGCTGGGTGCGGGGCAGTCTCGGCTCAATGCGATGGCGCAGTCCCTTGCGTTGCCGCATCTCACCGTCGATACGGAAGCCGATCCGCTCGATGCGGTCATGTCGTTGCTGGCACCGGGAGTGCGTCGATGAGCGCGCCGTCCACCACGCAAACGAACGGGCCTTTGCTGCGCGACATCCATCTTCCCCCTCAGCCTTCGTGGTGGCCGCTGGCACCCGGATGGTGGGGTCTCATGATCCTGGCGCTGCTGGTCGTTGGATTGGTTATCTGGTGGTGGCGCCGGCAACGGCGTCGCCATGCCGAGGAAAGGCGTGTGCTCGCCGAAGTGGACGAGGCCCTGGCGCTATGGCGGGAACAACCGCAGGCGCTGGCTTCCGGCTTGCACCAGTTGCTGCGTCGTGGCGCGTTGCGCATCGATCCGACCGCCACACAGCAGCGCGGCGACGCCTGGCGGCAGACGTTGGCGACGATGCCGGTGGATGCCAGCACGCTTGAGCAGTTGCACGCATTGGAAGCGTCGATGTACCGGCCCGGCATGGTGCTGGATGCTGACGCCGCCGCCCATGCAACACGTCGCTGGCTGCTGCTGGCATGGCGTAAAGGCACTTCCACGCGTACCTCGCGGGCGGTCGCATCGAAAAAGCTGGCCGGGGCGTACCCATGACCGAGTTCGCCTGGCCGTGGGTCATCGTGCTGGCGCCGCTGCCGTGGTTGCTGCGTTGGTGGCTGCGCCCCGCCTCGCCGGGGCAGGCGCTGCATCTGCCTCATCCGGGTGTGCATCTGGATACGCCCGAACGCCAGGGGCGCGGCGGTTGGCGCACCTGGTTGCTGGTCCTCGCATGGTTGGCCTTGCTGGTCGCAGCGGCCCGCCCGCAATGGGTAGGTCCGCCCCAGGCGCAGCAGCGCAGTGGTCGTGCGTTGATGCTGGCGGTCGATCTTTCCGGAAGCATGCGCACGGACGATATGCAGTTGAGCGGGCAATCGGTGAGCCGGTTCGGCGCCGTGGAAGCGATTGCCGGCGACTTCATCGCGCGCCGTAGCGGCGACGAAATGGGTTTGATCCTGTTTGGCAGTCGCGCGTTCCTGGTTACGCCGCTCACATACGACCTGCAGGCGGTGCGCGCGCAGCTGCAGGGCGCTGCCGTTGGCCTGGCCGGCACCGAAACAGCCATCGGAGACGCAATTGCCGTGGCAGTGAAACGACTGGCCGGCCTGCCGGAACAGGCGCGCGTGGTCGTCTTGCTGACCGATGGCGTGAACAACGCCGGCAACATCGCGCCGCTCGATGCGGCGCACGCGGCGAAGGCCGCCGGCGTGCGCGTGTACACCATCGGCATCGGTGCGACGGAAATGAGCATTCCCGATCTGTTCGGCTCGCACACGGTCAATCCGTCGGCGGACCTGGACGAAAGCATGCTGCGCTCCATTGCCACCCAGACCGGCGGCCGCTACTTCCGCGCCACCGACTCCAGCCAGCTTGCCGACGCCTATCGCGCCATCGATGCACTGGAGCCGATGCCGCAGCAGGGGCCTTCCTTGCGGCCCCGGCATGAGTTGTTTCGCTGGCCGCTCGGCATCGCCGTGGCCGCCTGGATGCTGGCTTTCGCACCGCGCCCGCGTCGGCGGGAGGCCTTCGCATGAGCGAGGCGCTGCAACAGTTTCATTTCCTGCGTCCATGGTGGCTGCTGGCGTTGTTGGTGCTGCCGTTGCTGGTGATGCTTGCGGCAAGGCGCCAGGGCGCGCGCGACCAGCTGTCGCGACTGGTCGATCCCGAGTTGCTGCCGTTCCTGTTGAAGGGCACCGCAGTGCGTCGGCGTGCGTCGCCCTGGCTGCTGGCGTGCGGCTGGGTGTTCGTCACGCTCGCCATGGCGGGGCCGACGTGGAGTCGCGTGCCACAGCCGCTGTATGCGAAACGCGCCGCGCAAGTCGTGGTTGTGTCGATGTCGCAACGCATGCTGGCGCGCGATGTGACGCCCAGCCGGCTTGATCGTGCACGCTACAAGGCGCGCGATCTGCTTGCCGTCAATCACGACGGACTCAACGCACTGATCGCCTATGCCGGCGAAGCATTCGTGGTTGCGCCGCTGACGTCGGATGCGACAGCGCTCAACGACCTGCTCGATGCGTTGTCGCCCGATACCATGCCCGTCGACGGCGACGATGCCGCGCAGGCCATCGCTCGCGCGGTGTCCCTGGTTCACGACGCCAAGGTCGGCGGCGGCTCGGTGGTGCTGATTACCGACGACGCCGATGCCGCCGCGCAAGCCGCGGCGCGCAAGGCCGCGGCCGATGGTGTGCGCGTGTCGGTACTCGGCATCGGCACGGTGCAAGGCGGACCGGTGCCGCTGGCGGACAACAGCTTCCAGCGTGACGACCAAGGTGGCGTCATGCTCGCACGACGCAACGACGACGACTTGCGCGCCCTCGCCACCAGTGGCGGTGGCCAGTACGTACCGATGACCGACGATGATCGCGACGTCCGCACACTCGCCGGCGAACTGCGTGCAAGCGGGCCGGAGACGCTCGCCGCCGATCTGCATGGCGACGAGTGGCAGGATCGTGGGCCGTGGTTGTTGCTCGCGCTGCTGCCGCTGGCCGCGGCATCGTTCCGTCGCGGCTGGTTGATGCTGTTCGCACTGGCCCTCCTGCCAGTGATGCCAGGCGCGGCGCACGCGAGTGCGTGGAGTGATCTGTGGCGTCGCCCCGATCAGCAGGCAGCAGCAGCACTCCAGCAAGGCAACGCCAAGCAGGCGCAGCAACTGGCGCGCGACCCCGCGCTTCGTGGTGCAGCGGCGTATCGCGCGGGCGACTACGCATCAGCCAGCAACGACCTGCGTCCGCTGCCCGCGTCCGACGCCCAGTACAACCTCGGCAATGCGCTGGCGAAGCAGGGCGATTACCAGGCTGCGCTGGATGCGTACGAACGTGCGCTCAAGGCCGATCCCAGGAATGCCGATGCGTTGGCCAATCGCAAGGCGGTGGAAGACTGGATGCGTCGCCAGCCCCAGCAGCCGAAGAACGACAACGGCGCGAAGGACAACAAGGGGAAGGCGGGGTCAGGCCCGTCGACCACGCCGCCTGACAATGCGCAGGGGCAGTCCGGCCAGAAGGGCGACAAGGACAAGCAGGATCAAGGGCAGGGCAAGCCGTCGCAGGACGCGCATGGCGACTCGCAAGGCAACGGCAACAGTCAGAACGAGCAGGGGCATAACTCGTCGATGGACCATCCCTCCGACAAGGACTCCGCGAACCAGCCGCAGACGCCGGAGCAACAGGCCGAGCAGCGTGCGCGCCAGGAACAGGCGCAGCAGGCACTGCAGAAGCAGATGGACGAGGCGCTGGCCAAGAAGCAAGGCAACGACAAGCCGCAGCATGGCGCACACGAACTCGGTGTGATCGAGAAGGACGACGCGCAATCCCGGTTGCCCGCCGACGTGCGTCAGGCCTTGCAGCGCGTGCCGGATGATCCCGGTGCGCTGTTGCGGCGCAAGTTTGAACTCGAATACCGGCAGCGCCACGGCGGCGCGTCGCCATCAGAGGGTGATTCGCCGTGAAGTCGCGCTACCTGATCTTCCTGTTGTTCTGCTTGGTCTGCGCGTGGCCGACGCTGTCGCTGGCCGCCGACGTCACCGCCACACTCGACCGCAACCGCGTGGAACTGGGCGAAACAGTCACGCTGAATTTGCGCGCAAGCGGCGGCGCCATGGCCGCGACACCCGACCTCAGCGTGTTGTCGCAGGACTTCGCCGTGCTCGGTTCGTCCAGCAACACCAGCATCAGCATCATCAACGGGCAGCGCACGTCGCAGGTGACGTTGGGCGTGGCGTTGCGGCCGTTGCACGCGGGCACGCTGCGCATTCCGCCGCTGTCGTTCGCGGGAGGAACCACGGCGCCCGTCGAGCTCGAAGTGGCGCCGCCCGACACGACGGCGGCAGCGGCGGGTCGCAAGGACGTTTTCCTGGAGGCCGCGATCGATCCGGCGAGCGCCTATGTGGGCCAGCAGGTGGTCTATACGCTGCGCCTGTTCTACGCCACAGACCTCACCAGCGGCGCGCTGGAGGATCCGCAGGTGGCGGGCATGGATTTCCCTCGGCTGGGCGATGAGATCAACTACCAGGCCGAGCGCGGCGGTCGCCGCTACAACGTGATCGAGCGTCGCTACGCCGCCACGTCGCAGCGCGTGGGTCATCTGCAGATTCCGTCGGTCGCCTTCCAGGGCGAGTCGGTCAACATGGCCAACCCGGATGCCTTCTTCGGCAACGGCACGCCGATCACCGCCTCGTCGCCGACGGTGGATTTCGACGTCCGTCCCGCGCCTGCGCAGGCCGCTCAAGGGGCGTGGCTGCCGGCTCGCTCGCTGACGCTCACGCTCGACGGCGGCCCAACGCACGGCGATCTGCGCGTGGGCGAGCCGCTGACCCTGGTGATGAACGTGCAGGCCGTGGGCTTGCCCTACGAGGCGTTGCCATCGCTCAGCTTGCCATCGCTCGATGGCGCCACGGTGTATCCCGACAAGCCGGTGAACGGCACGCGCGTGGAGGGCCAGTGGCGGGTGGGACGGCGGCAACAGAGCTTTGCGGTGGTGCCCAATCGCGCCGGCACGCTCACTATTCCGGAAACCACGCTCACCTGGTGGAACGTGGTGGAGAACCATGCCGAAACGGCGCGCGTTCCCGCGCAGACGTTCACCGTGTTGGCTGCTGCCAACCCGCCTGCCACGCCGGCAGCGCCGGCCCCGCAGACCAGCGCCGCGCCGACCGTGCCTTCCGTGGCACCGGCGCCCATGGTGGTGACCGAGCGTGGATGGTGGCGCACGGTGGCACTGGCCAGCCTCGCCCTATGGGTGCTGAGCGTGCTCGCGTGGATGCTGTGGCGTCGTCGGTCGAGTCACCCCGCAGCCGTCGCATCAACCGCTGCAACGCAAGGTTCCACATCGCGTCTGCGCGCCGCCTTCCTGCTGCAGGCGCGTGGCAACGATGCCGCCGGACAGGCCGCTGCGCTGCTTGCGTGGGCGCAGGCGGAACGCTCTTCGCTGCGGAATCTGTGTGAGTTGGCGCAAGCCCTGTCGGCGGGCCCTCAGCGCGAGACCATCGAGGCATTGCAGCGCAAGCGCTACGCGGGCGCGAACGAGCCTAGCCTGGGCGAACGGCTGGCGGCGGCGTTCCGTGATGGCTTTGCATGGCAGCCTGTGGCGGGCGCGTCGGATGCCTCGCCGCTGCCGCCGCTCTATCCGTTCAGCTTGCGTCGCTGAGGGCCTCGCGCCAGATCGCGCCCATGTCCTGCCCAAAGCAGCACACCAGCACCTTCGAAGGCCCGCCCTGAGGCGAATCGAGCAGGCTGCGCAACGCCACGCGCGCCGCCCGCTTGGGCGGGTAGCCGTACACGCCGCAGCTGATGGCCGGAAAGGCGATCGAGGCCAGGTCGTATTCGGCGGCCAGCGTCATGCTGTTGCGATAGCAGCTCGCCAACTGCTCGGGCTCGCCACTGCCGCCGCCCAGCCAGATCGGTCCGACGGTGTGGATGACGTACCGTGCGCCGAGGTCGAACCCCGCAGTGATACGGGCTTCGCCGGTGGGGCAGCGCATGCCCGGACTGAGCTCGGGAAGCGCCTCGCAGGCTTCCAGCAGCCGTGGCCCGGCAGCACGGTGGATGGCGCCATCCACGCCGCCGCCGCCCAGCAGGGTGCTGTTCGCGGCATTCACGATCGCGTCCACATCCAGGGCGGTAATGTCGCCGACAATGATCTCTATGTTCATGGGTATTGGCTTCGTAAAATGTTGCGACGTATGCTTGACCTTCCTACCGCTCTACCGGAACTGAGCTATCGCCATGACTAAGGCAGAAGACATCTCTTTTGGCTATCTGCTCAACGATGTCACCTTGCTGTTCCGCAAGCACTTCGACAGGCGGGCCGTGAAATTCGGGTTGACCCGCGCCCAATGGCGCGCCACCAAGATGCTTTATCACCGCGAAGGCCTGCGCCAGACCGAGCTGGCCGAATCGCTGGAGATGGAGCCCATCGCGGTGGGTCGCGTGATCGATCGCCTGCAGGCTGCCGGGTTCGTCGAGCGCCGCCCCGATCCCAAGGACCGCCGCGCATGGCGGCTCTACGTGACCGACCAGGCGCGCGGCGTCATTGCCGACATGGAGCTGATCGCCAAGGGCGTGCGCAAGGACGCCACGGTGGGCATTACCGTGGCCGAGCTGGAACATGCGTTGGGCGTGCTCAACCGCATGAAGGAAAACCTGCAGGCGTTGGACAACGGCGGCCACCCCGACGACGTCGAGGTCTGATCCACCTCGCGGGACGACAAATCCGGCCAACCAGGCCTTCTGGCAGGTGTATGTCATGCTGCTGCCACACTATGTTGCGATGAACATGTCGCCTGCCTGACGGCGGGCGGTTTGCCAAGTGCTGTCGGTCGTGCGGGTCACGGACGCTGGCTGCATCACAATGTTAGGGATGCTCTGTCTGTTCCGCATGGGCGGCATGACTCCAGAGCGTCCGCAGGGCGTGAGGTGTGACGCAGCCCAGGCTGGTGGCCTGGGCAAGGCGCACGTCGGGCCCTGCGGACGCTCTGGAGATCACCCTGCGGGCCGGTTCTGCCTGGCCGCAGCTGCGCGCTGCGCCGATTCGACAGGCCGCCAGCCTGCCTTCATCGTCGCAACCCCCATCTGCGGCCAGGCAGCACCGGTGACGCCTATGTGGAACAGACAGAGCATCCCTAAGTGCAATGCACCAGCGAGGTGAGGGATGCCCAGGTAGAAACACGGGCATGCTCGGGTGCGGCAATCCCCTTTTTCGGACAGGCAGCGCGGCCGATATGGCGGCATCCCGGCGCATGGCGGGCATGCCCATAGCGGTGGGTGGTCGGAGACATCATGCAAGGTAGGTCCCGCAAGAAACTCGTGGTGCTGGCAGTCGTCATCGTCGCTGCGATCGTGGCGGCACAGATGTTCCGCGGCGCCGAGCGCGCCAAGGCGAAGACGCCCGTGGCGGTCGCATCGGTGCCAGTGAAAGTGGCCAGCGCGCATCGGGGCGATCTCGATCTCACCTTGAAGGTGATCGGTCGCGCCGAGGCGTTTTCCACGGTGAATGTGCAGGCGCGCGTGAGCGGGCAGCTGCAGGCGCTGCTGTTCAAGCCCGGCGGACAGGTGAAGCAGGGCGACACCATCATCCGCATCGATCCCAGCCTGCTGCAGGCGCAGCTGGATCAGGCGCTGGGCAATCTCGCCAAGGACCAGGCGCAGCTCGACAACGCCAACACCATCATCAAGCGTTACCAGCCGCTGCTGGGCAAGGGTTACGTGTCGCAGATGGATTACGACACGTACAAGGCCAACCAGGGCATCTACACCGCTTCGGTCAAAGCCGACAACGCGGCGGTGGAACTGGCACGTACGCAATTGAGCTATGCGCAGATCCAGGCGCCGTTCGATGCCATCGCGGGTGCGCCGCTGATGTATCCCGGCGCGCAGATCACGGCGAACGACACCTCCATTGTCGTGCTCAACCAGATTCGTCCGATCCACGTGACGTTTTCCATTCCGGAGACGGGCCTCGACGGCATCAAGGCCACCATGGCGCGCGGCAAGGTGCCGGTCGCCGTCAACATTCCCGGTTCCAAGGGCGCGGCGATGGATGCCGAGCTCGACTTCATCAACAACGCGGTGGATACCACCACCAGCACCATCCAGCTCAAGGCGCGCTACGCGAACGACGACGTGCGACTCACGCCGGGACAGTTCGTGGAGGTCGCGCTGCCTACCACGCGCCTCACCAACGTCGTGACTGTGCCTGTCGTCGCGCTGCAGAACTCGCCGCTGGGCAGCTTCGTGTTCGTCGCCAACGCGGACGGCACGGTGCAGCAGCGCATGGTCACGGCGGGCCCCACCACGAATGGACAGATCGTCATCGAGAAGGGCTTGAACGGCAACGAGACGGTCGTGACGGACGGCCAACTGCTGCTGGTCGATGGCGCGCGCATGCACGTCGTGACCGACAACGGATGAGTCGGCCCGCATGAACCTGCCAGCCCTGTGCATTCAACGTCCGGTGATGACCACGCTGCTGATGGTGGCGTTGCTGGTGTTCGGCGTTGCCGCGTATCCGAAGCTGCCGGTCAACGAACTGCCGAACGTCGACTTCCCCACCATCACCGTGAATGCGAGCCTGCCCGGCGCCGCGCCGGAGACGATGGCCACGGCAGTAGCCACCCCGCTGGAAAACCAGCTATCGACCATTGCCGGCATCCAGTCGATGACCTCGACCAGCGCGCTCGGCAGCACCTCGATCACGCTCACCTTCGAACTCGATCGCAACATCGATGGCGCCGCGCAGGACGTGCAGGCGGCCATTTCCTCGGCGCAGCGCCAGCTGCCCACCAACATGCCCACGCCGCCCACCTTCCGCAAGGTGAACCCGGCGGATGCGCCCATCCTCTATCTCACCCTGCGCTCGCGCACGCAGCCGCTGTCGGTGGTGGACGATTACGCGGAAACGCAGCTCGCGCAGCGCCTGTCGATGATCGATGGCGTGGCGCAGGTGAGCGTGTATGGCGCGCAGAAATACGCCGTGCGCGTGAGCGTGGATCCGCAGAAGCTGGCAGCCAGCGGCATCGGCATCGACACGGTGCAGAACGCGGTGGCGGCGGCCAACGTCAATCTCGCCACCGGTTCGCTCAATGGCAATCGGCAGTTGCTGCAGATCCGTTCGGACGGCCAATTGCAGCGGGCGAACCTGTACAACAGCATCATCGTGGCCTATCGCAACGGTGCGCCGGTGCGCCTTTCCGATCTGGGTAAGGCCGAAGACAGCGTGCAGAACGACCAGGTGGCGAGCTGGTACAACGGCGAGCGCGCCATCGTGCTGGCCATCCAGCGCCAGCCGGGCTCGAACACCGTGGCGACCATCGACCGCATTCGCGCGGTGCTGCCCACCTTCGAGGCGACCTTGCCGCCGTCGATCAAGCTCGCCGTGCTGTACGACCGCTCGGTGTCGATTCGCGAATCGGTGAACGACGTGCAGTTCACCCTGTTGCTCGCGGGTGTGCTGGTGGTGCTGGTGATCTACCTGTTCCTCGGCAACGCATCGGCCACCTTGATTCCCGCGCTGGCGCTGCCGGTGTCCATCGTGGGTACCTTCGGCGCGATGTTTGCGCTCGGCTACAGCCTGGACAATCTCTCGCTGCTCGCGTTGACGCTGGTGGTCGGCTTCGTGGTGGACGATGCCATCGTGATGCTCGAGAACATCGTGCGCCACGTGGAAGAGGGCATGGACCCGTACGAAGCCTCGCTCAAGGGCGCCAGCGAAATCGGCTTCACCATCTTCTCGATGACACTCTCGCTGGTGGCGGTGTTCCTGCCGGTGATGTTCATGGGCGGCATCGTGGGCCGTCTGTTCCACGAGTTCGCCGTGACGCTGAGCGTGGCGATCCTGATTTCCGGCTTCGTCTCGATCACGCTCACGCCCATGCTGTGCAGCCGCTTCCTCAAGCACGCCGAGCACGAGAAGAAGGCCAGGGTCGTGCTGTGGTTCGACGCGGGTTTCGAGCGTGTGCGCCGCGGCTACGTGAGTTCGCTGACCTGGGCCGTGCATCATCCGCGCAGCATCATGGGCCTGTTCGTGGCGAGCCTGCTGGCGACCGCGGTGTTGTTCGTGGTGGTGGACAAGGATTTCATTCCGGCTGGCGATTCGGGCCAGCTCAACGTGAACGTGGAAGGCCCGGATGACACCTCCGTGGCCAGCATGGCGCAGCGTCAGCAGCAGCTGGCCAAGATCGTGGGCGAGGATCCGAACATCGCCAGCTACATGTCTTCGGTAGGCAGCGGCGGTGCGCGCACCACCACCAACAATGGTTCGTTGTCGCTTACGCTCAAGCCCGCCAGTGAACGGCCGCTCGGCATCAACGAGATCATCCAGGAGCTGCGCGCCAAGTTCGCCAAGGTGCCGGGCATCCGCGCCTATATCCAGAACCCGCCGCCGATCCAGGTGGGCGGACGTCAATCGAAGGCGCAGTACCAGTACACCTTGCAGTCGATCGACACGCCGTCGCTCTACGACTGGTCGGGCAAGGTGATCACCGCCTTCAGCAAGCTGCCTGGTTTCCAGGACGTCACCAGCGATCTGGACCTCAATGGTCCGTCCATCGTGGTGGACGTGAATCGCGACAAGCTCGCCACGCTAGGCCTCACCATGGACCAGGTGCAGACGGCCCTGGGTTCGGCGTTCGGTGCCAACCAGATTTCCACCATCTACGGCGCGTCATCGCAGTACTGGGTGATCCTGCAGGTGTATTACGCGCTGCAGAACGATCCGGATGTGCTGTCGCAGATCTACGTCACCTCGAGCAGCGGCGGCCTGGTGCCGCTCAATGCGGTGGCGAGTTTCGCGCGCAAGCCGCAGGCGCTCACGGTGAATCACCAGGGGCAGATTCCCGCAGTGACGGTGTCGTTCAATCTCGCGCCGGGCGTGAGCCTCAGCGAAGCGGTGGCGAGCATCGATGGCGCGATGAAGCAGATGAACCTGCCGCCCACGATCACCGGCAGCGTGCAGGGCACGGCACAGGCGTTCCAGGATTCGATGCAGGGCATGGGCCTGCTGTTGGTGCTGGCGCTGTTCGTGATCTACCTGGTGCTCGGCATCCTGTACGAAAGCTTCATCCATCCGTTGACGATTCTTTCGGGCCTGCCGTCGGCAGGCGTGGGTGCGTTGCTCACGCTGATGATCTTCCGCGCACCGCTGGACCTGTTCTCCTTCGTCGGTATCGTGATGCTGATTGGCATCGTGAAGAAGAACGCGATCATGATGATCGACTTCGCACTGGAGAAGCAGCGCAGCCACGGCACCGCGCCCGCGCTGGCCATCGTGGAAGCCTGCCACGTGCGTTTCCGCCCCATCATGATGACGACGATGGCCGCGTTCGCGGGCACCTTGCCGATCGCCTTGGGCCTGGGTGCCGGTGCGGACACGCGTCGCCCGCTGGGCCTGGCGGTGGTGGGTGGCCTGCTGGTGTCGCAGGTGCTCACGTTGTACCTGACGCCGGTGATCTATCTGTATCTCGATCGCCTGCACGAGCGGTTCTCGCGCAAACGTCGGGTGGGCGAGGTCGAAGCGGCGCACTGATTGCGCCGGTGAAAACGGCACAAAAAAAGGGCGGCCATGGGCCGCCCTTTTGTGGTCATGGCGCCGGTATCACTCTTCCGCGCCATCGCCCTTGAACGCATCCGGCGCCGAACCGAAGTCGCCATTGGCCTGCGCGGCCATGTACGAGAAGGCGGCATACACGGCCACGTTCTGCGCCAGTTCCTTCGGGTCGATCTTGTCGAGTGTGTCGTTGGCGGTGTGGTGGTAGTCGAAGTAGTCGGTACCGTCCTGCACCAGCGTCAGCGCGGCCATACCCTTGCCGTGCATCTGCGACAGGTCGGAACCGCCGCCGCCCGGCTTCTTGGCGTCGTAGTCCACGCCGATCGGCGCCAGCACCTTGGCGATCTGTTCGATGGCGCCGCGCGCCTCGGGCTTCACGCTGGCGGTCATCAGCCACACCTTGCGCGCACCGAAATCCGACTCGGTGCCGAGCTGGAACTTCGACACTTCCGCGGCGTGCTTGTCGGCGTAGGCGCGGCCACCCCACAGGCCCATCTCTTCGTTGGCGAAGGCGATGACGCGGATGGTGCGGTCAGGGCGCTGCGGCATGTCGTGAATCAGCTTGCCTGCTGCCATGGCAATCGCCACGCCTGCGCCGTCGTCGATGGCGCCGGTGCCCGGATCCCACGAATCGAGATGGCCACCAATGGCCACGACCTGTTCCGGATGCTTCTTGCCGGTGACTTCGCCGATCACGTTGGCGCCGGTGTAGCTGCCGTTGAAGCCGACATCGAGGTCGAGCTTCACGCTGACGGGCTTGCCATAGCCGAGGATGCGCGTGAGCTGATCGGCATCGGGGTTGGAAAGCGCGGCGGCGGGGATGGCGTCCTTCGGATCAGTGAAGCCGGTGACGCCCGTGTGCGGCGTGCGGCTGTTGGCATCGGTGCCGGCCGAGCGCAGCAGGAAGGCAGCGGCGCCCATCTTGGCGGCGATCACCGGACCACCCACGCGCACGCCTGAGCCGATGGCGTAGTCGGCGCCGTCCTTGTGGCGCTGCATGTGCGCATCGACGTAGACGATCTTGCCCTTCACGCTGGCCGGGTCAGCCTTCTTCAGCGCATCGAGGCTGTCGAAGCGAACCACTTCGGCAGTGAGGCCGCCCTTGGGCGTGCCGGCCGAATAGCCCAGCGCGATCAGATCCAGCGCCTGCGGGAACGGCGCCACGATGGCGGCGTGTTCGCTGCGGCGTTCCCACAACGGATACGTCACCTGCTCGGTGTAGACCTTGTCGAAACCCAGCGCCTTGAACTTGGCAATGGCCCACTCGCGGCCGCGCAGATCGGCCGGACCGCCGGCAATGCGCGGACCCACTTCGGTGGTCAGCGATTCGACGATCTCGTAGGCCGTGTTGTCGTTCATCGCCTTGTCGCGCAACTGTTCGGCCGTCTTTACGGCTGCGGCGGGAACCGTGGTCTGGGTGGCGGCGTTCGCCGAGCCGATGGCAAACATCAGGCTGGTGGCGAGCAGGGTAAGCGGCAGTTGACGCATGGGGACGTTCCTTGGGCGGAAACTTCGATTATGGCCCGCGTGCCTCTGGCTGCTTAGGCCAGAAGTCACGGTGCGGGGGCAAAACGGCAAAACAAAAAAGGCGCCACCGGCGCCTTCTTCGCGCAACGTTCCTCGTCGCTTACTTCGGGTTCTGCGCCTTGAGCAGGTCGCGGATCTCGGTAAGCAGCACCACGTCCGCCGGCGGCGGCGCGGGCGCGGCCTCCTCGCGACGGGTGATCCGGTTGATGGCCTTGACCACCAGGAAGATCGCGAACGCAATGATGAGGAACTGGATCAGGGTATTGATGAAGCTGCCGTAGCCAATAGCCACTTCGGCAATTTTGTGGGCGGGATCGGTATTGTCGGCGGGCTTGAGTACCCACTTCATCTGCGCGAAATCGATGCCGCCGGTGAGCAGGCCGATCGGCGGCATGATGATCTGGTCCACCAGCGAGGTGACGATCTTGCCGAATGCGCCGCCGATTACCACGCCGACCGCGAGATCGATCACGTTGCCGCGCATGGCGAATTCTTTGAACTCTTTGATCATGCTCATGCTTCTCTCCCTGGGCTGGATGGCGTCGACACTCTAGCGCAGCGTGATGTGCACGCGGCATGCAGCCGCGTCCGCAAATTCAAACGACCTTGCCTTCGAGCGTGGCCACACCCGCCAACTCCGCATGGAAGCGGTCGCCGCGTTGCAGCGCCGATACACCGGCGGGCGTGCCGGTGAAGATCAGGTCGCCGGCCTTCAGTTCGAACAACGTCGAGAGGATGGCGATGACTTCGTCGACGCCGTGCACCATGTCGCCGAGGCGACCGTGCTGGCGCGGCTGGCCGTTGATGGTGAGCGTAAGCGCGGTGTCGTCGTTCAGCGACACCTCGCCGGCCGGACGCAGCGCCGACACGGGCGCGGAATGGTCGAAGCCCTTGGCCACGTCCCACGGATGGCTCTTGGCCTTGGCGACGGCCTGCAGGTCGCGGCGCGTCAGGTCCAGTCCCACGCCGTAACCCCAGATCAGCGCGCCGGCCTGTTGAGTGGAAAGGTCACGTCCGCCCGCGCCCAGCGCCACCACCATTTCCACTTCATGGTGCAGGTCGCTGGTGGCTTGCGGGTAGATGACGTCGGCACCGTCGGTGACCACGGCATCGGCGGGCTTGGTGAAGAACAGCGGCGTGTCCTTGTCCACCGTGGCACCCATTTCGCGGGCGTGCTCGGCGTAGTTGCGGCCGATGCAGAAGATGCGGCGCACCGGAAAACGTTGGTCGCTGCCGATGATCGGCAGGCTCGGAATGGCAGGAGGCGTGATGGCGTATGACATGGCCCGGAAGGTTACCATCCCGGGCCCCGCACGCCAGTCTCCTGTCACGTCAGCTTTTTTCGCGCCGGGCATGCGAGTACAACCGGGCCGGTTCTCTGCCCTCTACCTGTGTCAGCCTGGATGACACCTGTCACTGCGTTTGGCTGATGAGGGCTTCTGGAGCCGGCGGGCTCGCTCCAGCATTGTGTATCGCACTGAGGAACCGGCGGGGACCGGCAGGGAGAGCGTGTGGCGAATGCGGATCTATTGAAGGAACTGCGCATCGAGAAACACCTGCGCGAGGAGCATGGCCAGGGACCGGGGCGTTGGCCTTGGATCGTCGGCGGTGCGTTGCTCGTGCTGTTGTTGATCGCGCTGGTGGCCTGGCTGGTGATGGGCCAGCGTGCCATCGAGGTGCAGACGGCCCAGGCCCAGTCGCCGGTAGCCAATGCAGCGGCCGGTGCGGTGCTGCAGGCGACCGGTTATGTCACCGCGAGGCGGCAGGCCACGGTGTCGGCGCAGATCACCGGCACGCTTACCGACGTGCTGATCGAAGAAGGTGATCACGTGAAGCAGGGCCAGGTGGTGGCGCGACTGGACGACTCGCAGTACAAGGCGGCACTCGATGCCGCCCGTACGGCTGCCGCTGCGTCGCATGCGCTGGTATCCCAGTTCCAGGTACAGCTGGCGCAGAACGAGCGCGATGCCGTGCGCAACGAAGGCCTCGCAGTGAAAGGTCTGGTCGCCAAGCAGGCCGCCGAGCAATCGCGCACGCTGGTCGACAGCACGCGCGCCCAGTTGCTGTCGCAGCAACGCAATGCGGCCTCCGCCGATGCGCAGGTGGTGGAGGCGCGGGTGAACTTCGACTACTGCGTGATCCGTGCGCCGTTCGATGGCGTGATCACCACCAAGGATGCGCAGGTGGGCGAAATCGTCTCGCCGTTTTCCGCGGGCGGCGGCTTCACCCGCACCGGCATCGGCACCGTGGTGGACATGGATTCGCTGGAAGTGGATGTCGACGTCAACGAGGCCTACATCGGCCGCGTGAAGCCAACCATGCCCGCCGAAGCCGTGCTCGACGCCTATCCCGACTGGAAGATTCCCGCCCACGTCATTGCCATCGTGCCTGCCGCCGATCGCGGCAAGGCCACGGTGAAAGTGCGCGTGGCGCTGGAGAAGAAGGATGCCCGCATCGTTCCCGACATGGGCGTGCGCGTGTCCTTCCTCGAACAGAAACAGGATGAGCCGCAAGCCCAGGCACAGGCGCTGCAGGGTGCGCTGGTGCCGACCACGGCCATTGCACAGCGCGACGGCCATGGCGTGGTCTTCATCGTCAGCAGCGACACCGTGCAGCAACGCAACGTGTCGCCGGCCGCGTCGAAAATCGGCGACCAGAGCCTGCTGCCGACGGGCGTGCAAGTGGGCGACACCGTGGTGGTGTCACCGCCAACGACATTGAAGGACGGCGACCGGATCAAGGTGGCGGCGAAGGCCGCGCAGTGATCCGCATCGCCAACGCGTGATCGGGTGCATCGTCTAGTGCGATGCCTGGCAATTCGCATCAGGAGCTAACGCATGAGCACGTTGATCGAAACCCGCGACCTTTCCAAGGTGTACGAGCGCGGCAAGCAGAAAGTGGAAGTGCTGCACCACATCAACCTCGACATTGCCGAGGGCGACTTCCTCGCGCTGATGGGGCCGTCGGGTTCGGGCAAGACCACCTTGCTCAACCTCATCGGCGGCCTGGACACGCCGACCGGCGGCAGCATCACCGTGGCTGGCCAGCGTCTTGATCAGCTCGGCGGTGGCCAGCTGGCGAAGTGGCGCGCCTCGCACGTGGGCTTCGTGTTCCAGTTCTACAACCTGATGCCGATGCTGTCGGCGCAGCGCAACGTGGAACTGCCGCTGCTGCTCACCAAGCTTTCCGCCGCGCAGCGCCGCAAGAACGCTTCCATCGCGTTGCAGCTGGTGGGGCTGGGCGAACGTGCGTCGCACAAGCCGAGCGAACTCTCGGGCGGTCAGCAGCAGCGCGTAGCGATTGCGCGCGCCATCGTGTCCGATCCCACGCTGCTGGTGTGCGACGAACCGACCGGCGACCTCGATCGTCAATCGGCGGAAGAAGTGCTGGGCTTGTTGCGCGTGCTCAACCGCGAGCACGGCAAGACCATCGTGATGGTCACGCACGATCCCAAAGCGGCCGAGTACGCCAACCACACGCTGCATCTGGACAAGGGTACCTTGGTCGAACAGGCACTGGTGTGAGGATGCGACGATGAAATATCTCCATCTCATTTGGGCGGCGCTGTTCCGGCGCAAGGCCCGCACCCTGCTCACGCTCGTCTCGATCATTGCCGCGTTCCTGCTGTTCGGCATGCTCGACGCGGTGCGCACGTCGTTCAATCAGGCCGGGCAGAGCGCCAACGGCGCGCAACGCCTGCAGACCGGCTCCAAACTCTCTTTCATCCAGACGCTGCCGCAGTCGCTGGAATCACAGATCGCGCAGGTCCCCGGCGTGAAGATGGTGACGTATGCGAACTGGTTCGGCGGCGCCTACCAGGATCCGCACAACCAAGTCTTCAGCTTTGCGGTGGAGCCGAATTACATCGATCTCTATCCGGAGATCGACGTGAGCGCGGCGGAGCGCAAAGCGTTTGACGACACGCGTACCGGCATCCTCGTGGGCGAGAAGCTGGCCAAGCGCTTCAACTGGAAAGTGGGCGACAAAATCCCGTTGCAGTCGACCATCTTCCCGAATCGCCAGGGCAGCAAGAACTGGACCTTCGACATCGTCGGCATCCTGCATTCCAAGGACAAGAAAGCCGGTGGCTTCTTCGACCAGATGCTGTTGCTGCACTGGAAGTACTTCGACGAAACCACGCCGTTCAATCGCGGCACGGTGGGCTGGTACGTCACGCGCGTGGCCGATGTGAACGAAGCCGACCGCGTGGCCAAGGCCATCGACGCGATCTCGGCCAATTCCGATCACGAGACGCGCACGCAGACCGAGCAGGCAGCCACCGCCAACTGGATGAAGCAGCTGGCGGACATCGGCCTGATCGTGGGCTCGATCATGGGTGCGGTGTTCTTCACGCTGTTGCTGCTGTCGGGCAACACGATGATGCAGGCGGTGCGCGAGCGCACCAGCGAGCTGGCTGTGCTCAAGACCATCGGCTTTTCCAACCACGCCGTGCTCGGCATCGTGCTGGCCGAGTCGGTGTTGCTGCTGTTGCTCGGCGGCGTGATCGGGCTGGGCCTCGCCTCGTTGATCATTCCCGTCGTGAGCGCAGGCAGCGGCGGCATGCTCAATCTGCCCAGCGTGGGCGCCAGCAGCTGGATCCTCGGCCTGGTGTTGATGGTCGCCATCGGTCTGCTGGTGGGCGCGCTGCCGGCGATGCGGGCGATGCGACTGAACATCGTCGATGCACTGGCCGGCCGCTAAGGAGAGCGACATGAAAAATTTCCTGATCAATCTTGGCTTGATCCTCCTGATCGCTGCGGTGCTGGTCGCCTGGATCCTGTTGCCGTGGCAGGGCGTGATCGTGCTGGCGGTGCTGTTTGCACTGTGGATGGCGTTTACTCGCGGTGGGCGTCGCGCTGCATCGGTGGCGAGCGTGGGCATCAGTACGCTCCGGCAGCGCCTCGGTTCGTCGGCGGTGATCGTGATCGGCATTGCCGGCGTGGTCGGCGTGCTGGTGGCGCTGCTGGCCATGGGCGAAGGTTACGCGGAGACGCTGCGCAAGACGGGCAGCGCGGACACGGCCATCGTGATGCGCGGTTCCTCGGCGGCGGAAGTGATGTCCGTGCTCGACCATGACAGCGTCACGCTGATCCCGCAGGCGGCTGGCATCGCCAAGGACGCGAAGGGCCAGCCCATCGCGTCGCCTGAACTGGTGGTCGCGGCCAATCTTCCGCTGAAGGGCGGCAATCCGGAGGACGAGGGCAGCGTGCAGCTGCGCGGCGTCGGCGACCAGGCGTGGGCCGTGCGACCGAACGTGAAGGTGGTCGAAGGACGCAACTTCCAGCCCGGCATGCGCGAGTTGATCGTGGGCAAGGGCGCGGCCAAGCAGTTCGAAGGCCTTGTGCCGGGACACACGGTGAAGCTGGGCAACCAGCAGTGGACGGTGGTCGGCGTGTTCTCGTCCGGCGATGCGATGGACTCGGAAGTGTGGGGCGATGCCAGCGTGGTGGCCGATACCTATCGTCGCGGCAGCAGCCGTGCCTCGGTGACGGTGCGGTTGGCCGATCCCACGTCCTACGACAAGTTCAAGGCCGAACTGGAAGGCAATCCGCAGCTGAAGGTGGACGTGAACACCACGATCGACTACTTCAGCAAGCAGTCCGAAGGCATGACCAAGGTGATCAAGGTGGTGGGCATCGCGGTGGGCCTGATCATGGCCATCGGCGCCATGTTCGGCGCGCTCAACACCATGTTTGCCGCAGTCGCCGCCCGTGCACGCGAAATCGCCACCTTGCGCGCCATCGGCTTCCGCGGCTTTCCCGTGGTGGTCGCGGTGATGCTCGAAACCATGTTGCTGGCCCTGGTGGGCGGCCTGCTCGGCGGCTTGCTCGCGTGGCTGATCTTCAACGGTTACAGCGCATCCACGCTGGCGGCGGGCACCGTGGGCAAGTTGAGTTTCGAATTGCGCGTGTCGCCGGCGCTGCTGTGGACGGGGCTCAAGTGGGCGCTGGCCATCGGCTTCATCGGCGGCATCTTCCCGGCGATGCGTGCGGCGCGTTTGCCGGTGACGACGGCGCTGCGCGAACTCTGAGAGTCATGCATGAACAAAAAGGGCGCGTCGAATGGCGCGCCCTCTTTTCTTCGCCAGGCCATACCGGCATCAGCGGCGCTGGCGGGCCAGCGTAATGGCGCCCACGCCCACCAGGATGATGGCCATGCCGATCAGGTCATACGGCCCCACGCTTTCGCCGGCGAGCAGCACGCCGAACAGCACGGCCACCGGTGGGTTCACGTACGCATAGCTGGTGGCCAGCGCAGGGCGTGCGTGCTTGAGCACGTAGAGGAAGGCGCTGAAGGCGATGATGGAGCCGAACACGGCGAGATAGATCAGCGCCAGCGTGGCGCGTGTGGTCGGGTGCGCAGGCAACTGCTCGCCGCTCGCAAAACCCACGATCAACATCGCCACGCTCGCGCAGAGCATCTGCGCAGCCGTATTCATGGGGCCTGCCGGCATGTCCTGGCGACGACTCCAGGTGGAGCCGAACGCCCAGCTCATCGCGGCGACCAGCAAGGCAATGGCGCCCAGGCGCGAACCGGAAAGACCGGCGCCGAGGTTCAGCACAATCACGCCGACGAAGCCGATCACCAACCCGACGGTCTCGCGTCGCGAGGGCCATTCGCCGTATAGACCCGAAAACACCGCGGCGAACAGCGGCATGCTGGCCACCGCGACGGCCGCGATGCCCGAGTTCACGCGCTGTTCCGCAAAACACACCAGACCGTTGCCGACGCCCAGCAACAGGAAGCCGGTGATGGCGGCATTGCGCCATTGGCGCGGCGTGGGCATCGCCACGCCACGCAGGCGCAGGAAGGCGAAGAGCGCAACACCCGCGCCAAGGAAACGAATGCCTGCAAGCAGGAAGGGCGGATAGCTTTCCAGGGCATAGCGGATGCCCAGGTAGGTCGAGCCCCAGATGATGTACAGCGCGAACAGCCCCAGCGGCACGAGCAGGCGCGTGTCGGCAACAGGAGCAATCACCGCAGGGGCGGCTGAAGAAGTCGTCGTGTCTGTCATGGCGGGCTGCGCGAGGGGCATCCCGGGGTGGATGCCGCTCATAGTTTACAGGCAGAACAACCTTAGTCCGGGCGCGTTGCGGTCGGAAGCGAGGCTTCCGCAAGGCAGGCTTGAGCAGCGCTCAAGTCACGCGGCGGAGCGATGTCCCTGCCGGTGCTCATCGCGCCGTTCGCTGGCGAGCAGCTCGCGCTTGCGCTCCACGCCCCAGCGCCAGCCGCCGAGCGAGCCATCTTCACGCACGATGCGATGGCACGGCACGATCAACGCTAGGCGATTGTTGCCGCACGCATTGCCGATGGCACGAGCCGCTTTGGGCATGCCCAGTTCCGCAGCGAGCTCGCCGTAACTCTTGGTGGTTCCTGACGGAATCCGCGTCAGTGCGTTCCATACGCGCCATTGAAAGGCGGTGGCGGCCACGTCGAGTGGCGGAAGGTCGGGTGCATCCACGTCGCTCCAGCCCAGCTCGCTGGCGATGCGGGCGATCACTGCATCCAGCCATTCTTCGCGGCCGGCATCCACGCGTTCGCGCGAGGCTTGCGGAAACTCGTCGGCGAGGCGCTTTTCCAGTTCCGCATCGGTATCGCCCAGCGTGACCGAGCAAATGCCTCGCGACGTGGTGGCGACCAGCAGCCGGCCCAGCGGTGTATCGGTGGTGGTATAGCGGATGTCCGCACCCGCGCCGCCCGCGCGATAGCTGGCTGGCGTCATGCCGAGCAGGCGGTCGCTGTGTTCGTACACGCGGCTGCCGGAGCCGAAGCCCGCGTCGTACACGGCATCGGAAACGGCGGCGCCTTTGCGCAGCGCGCTCTTGAGTTGTCCGAAGCGGCGCGCGCGGTGATATTCGGCCGGACTCATGCCGTAACGACGGCGGAAGGCGCGCTGCAGGTGGCTGGGACTGAGGCTGGCGGCCTCGGCCAGCGCTTGCAGGGTGGGCGCCTCGTCGGCGCGTTCCAGCAGCAGGCGGACATGTTCGAGAGTGCTTTCGTTGGCGTGGCGGGCAGTCATGGTCGACATCCGAAGAACCGATGGATCCAGCCTAATGCTGCTCTCGTGGGGCAGCCATCCGGATCTTGCGCAGCACGGCGGACACCCGCAGGCACCCGATCAACTCCGGGTCACGTCAAAGCGTCGATTGACGGTGTTGCGTGGCGGCCCTGGGGCCGGGACGTCAACGCGCGGCGTGATGCGTCTGGTGCAACACCACGTATTCGCCCTCGATGACTTCGGGCGTGTGGGCACGACGAGCTGCAGGCGACACGGCGCCGCGCTTGCGCGACCATTGGCGCAGTGCGAACACCACGGCCCCGCCGATCAGCAGCACGCTGGCCACCACAAGACCGAACACCATCAAGACGCCCACCACGGCGAGCCCCACGAGCAGCGACAGGGCGCGGATCAGCGGGTGGCGGGAACGACGCGGCATGGGCAGTGAAAAGCGCATGTGTTAAAAATCCGTGTGGTAAAATCAACGACTTACGTGCGTAACGATGGGGCCTTAAGGCCAAAGAGGCAAGTGCCGATGGATACAGCTGCACCCGACCAGGCGCTTTGCCGACTGGACGATATTCCCGACGGCGGCGCCATCGCCGTCGATGCCGTGCTGCGCGACGGCGAAGAAAGCGTGATCGTGCTGCGCCGCAAGGACGCCGTGCACGCCTATCTCAATATCTGCCCCCATGCGGGGCGTCGACTGGATTGGGCGCCGGGCAAGTTCCTGGTGAAGGACAACCTGCTGATCTGCGCGGCCCATGGCGCGTCGTTTCAGGATGTCGACGGCCTGTGCGTTGGCGGCCCCTGCCGTGGCGAACACCTGCGTGTCGTGGGCGTGCGCGTGACCGAGGGCGAGGTCTGGCTTGACGATTGAGCCATGCATCTTGGCGTCGCGACCGATGAAGAAAGGCCCGGCATCGATCCGGGCCTTGCGCATCACTCGGTGATCTTGTCGAGATTGCTGCGGAAGTTGTCCAGATCCCGATCGCTGGTGAGCGAGTACAGCGAGTAGCGCCGGCTCAGTATGGCGCCGCCGTCGCGGATCAGTGGATCCCACACGAACGCGGCGCGCGAGAGGGTGGAGCGCGGCAGCATCAGGTCGAACGGAATCGACACATAGATGCCCTTGTCGAAACTGCCCTCGCCGAACTGCTGCGCGGAGACGTTCGTCTTGGTGGCGTACGCACCCATGCGCACACCGTTCTTGAATTCGCGCGACACATCGACCGTGGCGCCCCAATCGCCAGCGAGATAACGACCCGCGCTCACCGCCACCAGCACATCCTTGTAGCCCAGGTCGAAGTAGCCGGTGACGTGGCCGGTCACCACGTGATAGCCGCGGAAGGAGAAGTCCTGATCGTAGCCGCGCTGCTTCACCCAGTTGATGTCCGAGCCGATGGCCCAGCGCTCGCCGAACGGACGATAGAGCACTTCGCCACCCACGCCGCCGAACATGCTCTCAAGCATGCCGGCATAGGCCATGCCATACAGATCCTGGCCCAGCTGCCGCGTGCCCGTGACCTGGAAGATCGGCATGGTGATGGTGGAACTGGTGACGTATTTGCGCACGTCGGTGCGCACGCGTGGCAGTTCGCTCGGGGCGTCGTATTTGAACTTGTCGTAGTTGTCCAGCAAATTGGCCGACACCACGCTGCTCCACCAAAGGTTTGGCGTGAAGTGGAAGTCGATGTTGTAGGTGGCGGCGATCTGGTACAGCAGAAAGGCATCCGGGCCGCCGAGACTCTGGCCATAAGTGAGCGCGAACGATTGGTCGACGCGATGGATCGGAGCGCGGTAGAGCACTTCTTCACTGCGCGGCGTGGGAGCGTTCTGCTCCACGCTCTGGCGGAAGTCGCCAAGCGTGATGTCGTGATCGAGCAGTTCGTCGAACCGCTGGCGATGCACGCTGGTCTCGGTCGTGGTCAGGCCTTCCTGTTGCGAGGCGACGGTGAACCAATCCACGCTCGGGCCGAGTGCGTTGTCGAGTACGCGCGCCGCTCGGCCCACGCCCTTGGCGCTATAGAAATACGTTTCCTGCTCGCCCTTCACCACCACTTCGGTGCCGCGACGCGTGATGCTTGACACTTCGATGCCGGCATTGGCGCGTAGCGAACGCGCAACGTCCGCCCAGTCGACTTGCTCTGGCGTTTGGGTTGCCGGGACGTTGCTGCGCTTGGGCAGCGCCGGATCGAGCTGCTTCGTCGGGCCAGTTCCTTCTGCCAGGTCGGCGTGAAGCGTGAGTCCGAACATCACCGTGTTGCCACGCTCGAACGCGACACTAAGGTCCAGGTTCCGGCTTGGGCGAAATACCGCGCCGATGTTGATGGGCGAACTCTGTTTCTGGTTGTTGTGTTGCGGCTCGTGCTGATAGTTGTTGCCGTCGTATTCGGCCTTCAGTACCAGCCAGTCCCATGGTGTCTGGTAACTGATGCCGCCGAAGAGTGCGGTGGGGCCGCGGAAATAGTGAGTGGTGCTTAGTTGGCCCGCATCGTTGATGTTCCCGTAGCCGGGTCGGTACTTGAATCGGTCATCCAGCAAAGAGAGCGGGTTTGAGAAACTGCCGCGCCCGCCGACATAGCCCCAGCCCAGTCCAAGGCTGGTATCGAATCGGCCCAAGCGTTTGCTCATCACCACGTATTCGCCCGAGAACAAACCGGTGCCACCAATGTCGCGCGCACCGATACTGATGTTAGGCAGATAGTGACTCTCGGACCAAAGACGCACTTTCACATCGATGGATTTGTCCTTGTAGCTCTGGCTTCCGCTGAGGGCTTCGGAGCCGTAGAGGCGGTTGCTCACTGCGGTGTAACGGAAGATGCCTTCCAGCCAAGGCAGCGGCTGCAGGGAGACGTTGTAGCGATCGTACGGCTGCACATGGCTGGCCGTGAGCGCGACTTCGCCCTCATCGGCCATGCGTGCCGTGGGGGTCTGCCACAGACCGACGCCGCCGTAGTCACCCTGCGTGGGAGCGTTGTCCGCATGCGCTGTCGCCATGAGCAAGCCGGTGACTAGGAGCAAGCAGCCACAATGCCAGCGTAGCCATGTGCCGCGTCGCGGCCTGTTGAGTATCCCCGAGGGACATCCTGTCCGCTTGCGCATTATCGATGGTCTTCCGTGGTACTGATGGGCTGCGTCGCCAGAAAGGCAGCCAGTTCCTGATTGAGATCCGCCGACACGGCATGCCGTCCTGCCTCACGCAAGGGCACATAGATCACGGCCCCCGGTGCCAGCGGCATCGCGTGGCCGGCATTCCAAAGTCCCACGCCCTGCTTCGCGACACGGCCATCAGGCTGGATCACGAAGATCCAATCGTTATCGGCAACCTGCGATGGCTCACAAGCGTCGAGATAGTCCGCCGCGTCCTGCAATGGAACGAGCGGCAACTCGCAGGCATGTGCTACGGCGCCCACCACGCGGATGGTGTTCGGACGCGTCGGGTAGTACAGCGTGTCGCCATCCATGACAGGCTGATTTTCAGCGGGGGTCACTTCAACCGAGCGAGGGTCGAGCAAGGCCACCTGGCGCCCCGTCACGGGCATCGGTTGCAACCATTGGCGCAATGCCGCGATGGAGTTGGCCAAGGCGGAGAGGTCGTCGCGCAGCGCTTGCCGATGTGCGCTTTCCAGATCGAACAAGAGGCCGGTCTTCAGGCGCAGCTGTTCGATCTGCAGAGAGGCACGCTGCCACGATGCGCCGAGCACATAGGCATCGACGCGCAGTGGGCTGGCCAGCGCGGCATCGCTGAGACGCGCGTGTCCCGGTAGCTGCTTCAGGCCGGGCGTGGTCACGGCACCTGTGATGCGAACGTCCACGGCGTGAGCTGTGAACGACAGCGTGACCGTTGCGAGTAGTGCCAAGACGACGCCGCGATGTCTCATGGTTTGTCGCCGCGAAAGGGCCGCAATTGCACGAGCTTGATGCTCGTTCCAGGCATTACTTCCTGCTCGCTCATCCATACAAAGCCATCTACCGGATCGACCCAGTAACGATTTCTCGCGCGATGGCGAGCGGAGTTTGCCGAGATGTCTTCAGTGACCAGCAACACCTGATGTGATCTTCCCAGGATGTCGATGCGGGTGTCGCCGGAAGGTTTCAGCTGCGCCTGTACGTGAATGCCATAGCGATAACCGGGCGACCAGTCGTCGATGCGGTCGTAGGCAGTTGTGGCGGCAATCGTCTGCAGTCCCCGCGCGAACGGATCTTCGCCGCCGTCGATGCGGCTACCGTCAAGGTTTTCCGGCAGGCCAACGGTCTGCACGACGCGGCCGCTCTCCAGCACGATGGCGACGCCACCCGGGCCATACCAGTACTGGCGGCTATCTACGACATTGCCGAGGATCAGAATGGCATCGCCGCTCGCAGTGGTCGCGCGCAGTTGAAAATAAGGCCTTGCTTGTACCTGCTCGGCGGTGGGGTTGAGCTCTGGTGTGCCTTGCCATGCTAGACGCAAGGTATCGATGGTGGAGCGCGAGACACTCGCGCAGCCAACGAGCAACGCGCCGCAAACCGCCGAGCCGACGAGTAGCGCGGTCCAGCCACGCCCGGTTTTTTTTGCGCCCTGTAACATCAGCGTTCGAGGTTGTACGAGGCGTTGGCCGCGTTGCTGATGATGCTGGTCAGAGGCAATAGCTGGGACAGAAAGCGATTCCAGCGGGTCACGTCTGCGGCACCAACGAACACCACATCGCCAGGTTTCACCTTGAACTGATCGGCCAGGATGAAGGCATCCGGGGAACGCGCATCCAGCTGGTAGACCGTGCCCTTGGTGTTTTCCAGGTCACCAATGCCGCGGATCACGTAGACCGCCTTGCCCTTGGATGTGGTCGGATTGAGGCCGCCAGCGCGCCCCAATGCCTGGGTCAGCGTGAGATCGGTCGTCTTGAAGGTGAGGGCCATTGGCCGGTTCACTTCGCCAATGACATAAGCCTCGTGACGATCGTTGTACGGCAGGAAGATGCGATCACCTGCCTTCAGGTAGATGTCCTGCGCGATCGCTTTGTCGGTGTTTAGTGCATCGAGATCGATGGGGTAATCGTGGCCATCGCGTGAAAGCACCAAGCCGGACAGGTCCGCCTGTTCCGTGTTGATCGTGGCGGCGCCCAAGGCCTGGGCCAAGGTAGTGGGAATCGCGGTGATCGGCTGAGGGTCCGTCTTGACGAACGCGCCCAGCACGGTGATGCGCTGGCTACCGTAGCCGATGACATTGACATCCACCTGCGGATCTTCCACGTACTTGGCCAGCTTGACGCTGATCGCCTTGCGCAGCTCTTCAATGGTCAGGCCCGACACCTTCAGCTCCCCGACGTAGGGATAGAACAAGGTGCCGTCGGAACGAACCAGGCGGCCATTGGCCAGCGTTTGCTGTTGCGGCCCTGCGGGTGACGTCAGTTCTGGGTGGTCCCAGACGGTGATATAGAGCGTATCGCCAGAGCCGATGCGGTATGACTCGGGCCTATAGGAAAAAAGCTCGGGAGCATTGAACGATGCCGATCTGGCGGCCTTGTCCATTGCTAGTTGCTTGGGCGTGATGGGCACGATCTCAACGCGACCTTCATCGTCACTGCTTCGGGTAGACATGTGCTGTCCGGGAGCCCACACGCAGCCTTGCAGCAGGAGGATTGAGACGACGAGAGCCGCGGCAGTGCGTAGATTCATGAGTTCGCTTTCTTTGACTTGCTAATAGCCACGCACTGCCAAAAGAGACGGTGTGGATGCGTCGCGTACTGTGATTGAGATTGGCGGCCACTGGCGTTCGGTGTCCTGAACTGATCTGCAGTACGGGCCGAGCAGCGACTCGTGACTTTCCATCCAAGGTATCAGTGGCAGGTGATCAAACAGATCAAGTAAACACATGTTGTTTTAAAAAAGGAATGAGATAAATCCGAATTCCTGTCGTCCATAAGTTCGGCTTGCTGCATGCGATTGCTCCGTACCAATTTCTTATCTTCATCAAGGATCGTTGAAAAGGCGGTATCGCCTTCGTTGCCAACTCACACAGGCCGTACCCCTTACTTTGTCGATGTTCCATTTAGGTTTCGGATTGTTCCGATGGTGGCGGCTCTGCGGGCGAAGCACACTAGCCAGCCGGTAATGAATCCACTTCCTGCGGTTCGCCGCGTACTGATCGACGAGTTGGTAGTTGTGTTCGAGCGGATCCTGATTGTTTGTGTGGGGAACATTTGCCGTAGCCCCACAGCGGAATACTTGTTCCGCCATCGCCTTCCATCAGCGGGCGCTTGCATCGAGAGCGCCGGTCTTGGGGCGCTGGTGGGCAGGCGCATGGATTCGTCTGCGCTTGAGATCCTTGGAGAGCACGGGATGGATGGTGGTGCGCACCGTGCGAGGCAGGTCACATCATCGATGCTGCGTGCTGCCGATCTGGTGCTTGCCATGGAGCGCGATCATGTCGCTAGCCTCATGCGTATGGCTCCTGAGGCCAGTGGCAAAGTGATGTTGCTGGATCGTTGGGAGCAGTCCGCCGACGTCCCTGATCCGTATCGCCTCGGACGAGAAGCCTTCGAGTACGTTTTTCAATGTATCGATCATGCGGTTCAGAAATGGCTACCACATTTAAGTGGCTGCTGAATGCACACCACATAAGAAGGGCGACGCTAGCCGTTGAGCACGGCCAGCGATCACGCGAAGCAAAACCGACACCGATCAATGTTGTAGATCCTGGATTACCCAAGCATGGCAGCACCAGAAACCACCACGTCCCAAGACGACGAGCTCGACTTGCGCGAACTGCTTGGCACGCTCGTCGACCACAAGTGGCTTATCGGCATCGTTACTAGCGTGTTTCTTGTGCTTGGCGTGGGCTATGCCGTACTCGGCACGCCGATCTACGAGGCCGATGCGTTGGTGCAGGTAGAGCAGAAGGTGCCGAACCTTCCCGGCTTGAGCGCGATCACCCAGACGCTCGGCGCTTCAAGCTCCGAGGCGACCACCGAGATCGCACTGATCACTTCGCGCTCCGTGATCGGCAAAGCAGTGGACGAGCTTGGTCTGCAGATCGAAACGGCTGCCTATCACTTCCCGGTTTTTGGTGGCTGGATGGCGCGTCATTTTGCGGCGGATTCCTCCAACGTGGTTTCGCCGCTGATGGGGCTAGCCAGGTATGACTGGGGTGGTTCCAAGCTCGACATCTTCCAGATGAAGGTGCCTGCCTTTCTGGAAGAAAAGAAGCTTGTACTGGTTGCGGGAGAGCAGGGTAGCTACACGCTCTACTACAGTGGCAACGTGATGCTGGCCGGCCAGGTAGGGCGCATCGCCAACGGCCACGGGTTCTCCATGGAAGTTCGCGAACTACTTGCCAATCCCGGCACGCATTTTGAAGTGATTCATCATAAGGCCCTTGCCGTCATCAACCAGTTGCAGCTCGATATCAATGCCTCTGAGCAAGGCAAGGATTCGGGCATCATTCAACTGTCGTATGACCATGAAGACCCCGATTTGGCAGCACGGCTGCTTGATCATGTCAGTCGGGCGTATGTAAAACAGAACGTCGACCGCAACTCCGCCGAGGCCGCCAGCAGCCTTACGTTCGTTCGCGAGCAGCTGCCGCGCATACGTCTGGACCTCGATAAGGCGCAAAGCGCGCTGAATGCGTTTCAGACCAGGGCACACTCCGTCGACATCACCCTCCAAACCAAGGGTTTGCTCGACCAGGCCGTGGCCATCGAGACCAGCATCCAGCAGCTGCGTATGCAGCAGGCGGATATGGAGCGCCGCTTCACTGCACAGCATCCAGCCTATAAAGCTTTGTTGGAACAGATCGGCCAGTTGCAGGCGCAAAAGAGTGGCATCGACAAGCAGGTGGGCAGCTTGCCCGATACGCAACAGGAACTGTTGCGACTGACGCGCGATGTCGAGGTTCTCAACGCGACCTATACGGGCCTACTCAATCAAGCACAGCAGTTAGACATCGCGCGTGCAGGCACCGTGGGTAATGTGCGCGTAATTGATCCAGCGGCCGTGGATATTTCAAAGCCGGCTAGGCCGAAGAAGGCTTTGGCGGTTCTGGGTGCCACGTTCCTAGGTGCTTTCCTGGCATTGGCTTTCGTATTGCTGCGTCAGATGGTGCGCCGTGGCGTGGAAGATCCGTCAGCTATCGAGCAGCTTGGTTTGTCGGTGTATGCATCGATACCCAGCAGTTTGGCCGAAAAGCAAAATTTTCTTCAGGGGCGCCGCGGTAGAGCTGACGGAAAGCAGAAGCTATTGGCTATCAATGCGCCGACGGATCTGGCGGTCGAGGCCCTGCGTAGCCTGCGTACCAGCCTGCATTTCGCACGCATCGAAGCCAAGAACAACGTTCTCATGATCTCGGGCGCAAGCCCCGGAGCCGGCAAGACCTTTATTTCCGCCAATCTCGCCGCCGTCATTGCAAAGGGCGGTCAGCGCGTTCTGCTGATCGATGGTGATATGCGCAAGGGCGCGCTGCACACCGTGATTGGGGGGCGTCCCGATAAGGGCTTGTCTGAATTGATTGCCGGCCAGCTCAACTTGGAAGATGCCGTGCGCACGGTGGGTGATGTCGAAGGCCTGCAGTTCATCTCGCGCGGCAAGGCGCCGCCGAATCCATCCGAATTGCTCATGTATGCCCGCTTTGCGGATCTGCTCGAAACGCTCAAGCCGAAGTACGACCTGATCATCATCGATACGCCGCCCATTCTAGCCGTGACCGACGCGGCGATCATGGGACATCACGTCGGCACCAGCCTCCTAGTGATCCGTTTCGGCCTGAATCAAGCGCGTGAGATCGCGCTAGCCAAGCAGCGCTTCGAACAGAACGGTGTGTGGATCAAGGGCGCAGTATTCAATGCGGTAGAGAGGAGGAGTGTGGGCTACTACTCGTATGGGTACTACGAATACAGCAGCAATCCAGCGTGAACAGGTCGAAGAATATTTCAGTGGGACTTTATGACCGGGCCCGCGGGTCCGGGCGGGACGAAAAGTTTATGGGTTGCTTGGCGCGCGGTCAGTAATGATCTCGCGGCTCTTTCACGAGAGTGAATGAGGGGCAATGAAGGCAGGTGGCGCAGCCCGGTGGAAGGGCTGCCTTGCGCAGGTGATTCGCGGCAGTGCTCAAGGTGGAGCTGTTGCGAATACGCAGTGATCGCAGATAGCTACATGGATGGAGTGCGGTGATGTTAACCATTCCAAATCTTCCGCAGCTGAAAAGGGCGGAGTCTCATTTCTTTTCAAAGTACGCGGCTCTTCTGGATATCGCGTTGCGGGTGAGCGACGTGTTCGTGATCACTCTGGTGGCGTTGGCAGTCTATCGCCTGGAGTTCGGAAATCTTGAAATGGACCTTCACTACACCTCCGGCTTGATGCGGACGGTGCTCGTGGCGCTCATGGTTTTTCCAGCTGCCGGCTTGTATCGCAGCTGGCGCGGCGAAAATCTGCTGAAGGAAATTGTTCGCCTGTGGGCTGCATGGTCGGGTGTGATGGTCATTCTTTTGGCCATGGCGTGGGCGCTCAAGACGACCGACGCCTATTCACGCGTTGTCGCCGGCGCATGGTTCATCGCCACCGGTGCGATGCTGACGCTCGATCGCGTGTTGTTGCGCTGGACGCTGGGCCATATCCGCATGCGAGGCGTGGATTCGCGCCGCGTGCTGTTGATCGGCAGTACGCAGGCAGGGCAGCGCATTGTCACTGCTGCGCGTAGCAGCGCCTGGATGGGCCTCGATGTGCTCGGCTACATCAGGACGCCGTACGACCAAGTGAATATCGCCGGCGTGCCTGAGCTTGGCGATCTGTCTGAGCTGACCGCCAAGATCACCGAGTACACGCCAGACCAGGTCTGGATCGCGCTACCCATGCGGGCGGAAGAGACGATTCAGAAGGTTCTCCAGTTGACCCTGGATACGCCGACAACCGTGCGTCTCGTGCCCGACTTCTTTGGCTATGAGCTCATCAACCATCACACCGTGTCTCTCGCAGGCGTACCTGTCATCACGCTGCGATCGAGCCGGGTTGAAGGCCATGCAGGTATTTTGAAGGCGATCGAAGATCGGTCTATCGCGTTCCTTCTGCTAGTGCTGCTAAGCCCGCTGATGTTCCTGCTTGCACTGGGCGTAAGAGTGAGTTCTTCCGGTCCGGTCTTCTTCAAACAGAAGCGCCATGGCTTGGGTGGCAAGGAATTCGAAGTGCTGAAATTCCGCTCGATGTGGAGGCACTCCGAAGGTCAAGGTGCAGTGACGCAAGCCAAGCGCAACGACGCGCGTGTTACCCGCTTTGGTCGCTTTCTACGCTCAAGCAGCCTTGACGAGCTTCCCCAGTTGATCAACGTGCTGCGCGGCGACATGTCCATCGTCGGGCCACGCCCTCACGCCGTCGAACACAATTTGTATTTCACTGAAGTGTTGACCGGATATATGCAGCGCCACGGCGTCAAGCCGGGTCTGACTGGCCTCGCTCAGGTGCGAGGCTTCAGGGGGGAGACCGACACGTTGGAAAAAATGGCTCGACGCGTCGAGTGTGACATTTCATACATCCGTCACTGGTCGCTCTGGCTCGATCTCAAAATCATTCTTATGACCCCCGTCGCTCTCTTGAAGAGAACGAACGCGTACTAAGAATTTCTCAGAAATTGCAGGCAGTCATCGTGCTTTGCTTGCGTAGCCGTGGTTGGTCCAATGGGTAGTCGTTTCGCCGATGAAAAAGAAGCCGGGCCGGATTCGAAAGAGGGAGCGCGCCGAGCCAACGGGGGGGGGCGTCATGGCGGCGCCTCATTGTTCGCTCGGAACGCCACGTTTTTGCTGATCCTTCAGCTGGCTTCCTATGTCCTTCCGTTTTTGCTCATTCCTTACCTTACGCGCGTGCTCGGCATAGAGAGTTACGGCGTGGTGGCATTTGGTTTGGCGACAGCGCAAATCGGTTCTGTACTTACTGACTACGGATTCAACCTGTCAGCCACCTATCAGATCGCCGGTCGTCAAACTGATGTAGGTCACATAAATAACGTGATCGGCGCTGTGTTTGCGTGCAAAACAGCATTGCTCATCGCGGTGTGTTTGGCGGTGGTTACTTTTGCCCTCACCAACGCCACATATCACCAACACTGGTTGTTCCTGTCGCTGATGTGCCTCCCCGTCGTAGGGCAAACCTACCAGCCAGTCTGGTTCTTTCAGGGAGTAGAGCGGATGGGCGCGATCACGATCTACACCGTTGTCGCCAGGTCGCTATTCTTGGTGATGGTTATCTTTTTGGTCAAAGGTCCATCGGATATTTACATCGTCGCGCTATCCAACGGCCTGAGCCAGATCCTCGCCGCCTTGGTCGGTGTGACCATGTTTCATCGCATGGGCTATAGAGTGACCTGGCCGGGGACGCCTGCGGTGATGGCTGCGTTCCGGGAGTCGACGCGGTTCTTTTGGTCGAGGGCGGCGGTAATGATCTACACGGCGGGAGGAAGTTTTTTCCTGGGGCTCGCAGGCACGCCGGTCCAGTTGGCGCACTACTCGGCTGCTGAACAACTGTATCGTGGTGCGCAGGCACTCTATTCCTCCATTCCACAGGCTCTCTATCCGAACATGGTGAGGAAGAGGGATCTAGACCTCTTTTTCCTGGTTCTCAAGTATGTGCTTGGCGCATGCGCCATAGGCATCGCGTTCGGGCTCTTATGCGGCAAGTGGGTCCTGATGAAGGTATACGGGGCGGAATACGCGAGTAGCTTTCCAACGCTGGTTGTCTTCATTTGCGCGTTTGGCTTGGTGGCGCCCTCGTTGCTGCTTGGGTACCCCTTCCTGGGAGCCATTGGCAGGATTCAGGCTGCCAACACAAGCGTGCTCTGGGGCGGCGGTTTGCAGATTGTTTCGCTGGCCATGTTGACCTTTTTCAAGGTCGCAAGCCCGTTCACCGTGGCCTGTAGCGTTTTTGCGACGGAGCTGCTTGTGCTCGTTGTTCGAGTTATTGCTGCCCGGCAGGCGCGGGACGATGGGGCCATGCGTTGCTTGAACGCGGACGACGGTGCGTGCGCGTAAGGTTGAAGGTTTTGTTTACCTGGATCCAGTGCCCATGGCGCTGATTGCCGACGGTTGGAGAAGTTGATGTCTCGCTTGGATGCGCGCAGCGTTATGGTTCGGAATGAAGCCGATAAGCTTCCGCTCGTCCGGGAACTCGATGTTTCGGTCGTCATTCCTACTTACAACAGCGCCGGGTTTCTGGCGAGAACACTCGAGTCGGTGGCATTGGCTGCCGCCGACCTGTCCTTCGAAATTGTCGTGGTGGACGACAAGTCAGCGGACGCCAAGGACCTCGCGGCACTCGTCAGCCGAACTGCTCACTGTCGCTTGATCGAGAAATCGATCAAGACCAATGCGGCAGATTCACGCAACCTCGGCTTTCTCGTTTGTCGCGGCCGCTATGTCCAATTCCTGGACTCGGATGATCTGCTGAGGGCCAACACGCTCAAAAGTAGAATTGAAGCCCTTGAGAGTACGGAGGCTGATTTTCTGGTCAGTGGCTTCATAGAGGGGGGGGGCGCCAGGCTAGCGCTGGATTTCCCAGCAACTGCAAGCTGGTGGGCGACGGTCGCGCGTATCTCTTTGAGTCTGGCGCGGATGTCCGATCTTCCACGCTGCTTTTGAGGCGATCCAGCTTTTCAGCCACCTTCGATCGCGCCTTCGCCAAACATCAGGATTGGGCCTTTTTCATTCAGTCGCTGGACCTAAATTTGTCGTTCGTTTATAGGGACGAACCAGATGTGGAAATCAACGACAACCGTCATGGACGAATGAGTTCGTCGTTTAACCTTCAGGCCAGCGAGTACTTTTTGAATAGTTTCAGTCTGACGGGTGCCCAGCTGACAAACTTTTCGTCCCGACACTTGCGTCTATCAATTCACAAGACGGATTTTCCGTCGTTCGCGTTCTATGCGAGTCGGATACAGGGCGCCAGACAGCTATCGCACTTCGTGATTGGACTGTCGAAGTCACAGCTCTATCAGCGACTTTGTTTCATGTTGCTAGTAAGCACAAGCAAGATTCTTCAGTGGAGTCGCTAATGGAAACGCTGAAAGTACCAAAGAAGATTCACTACTGCTGGTTTGGTTCGCGGAGTCTTCCTTATCTTCATGAAAGATGCGTTGCGACGTGGTCGCGTAAAGCGAGCGATTTCGAGATTGTTCATTGGGGTGAACACAATACAGATATCGACACGCCATTCCTGAAGTGGGCGGTCAAGCGAGGTCACTGGGCGTTCGTATCTGACTACATCAGAATGCGCGCAATTCATACCCATGGCGGTGTGTATCTGGATGCGGACATGGAGCTGGTTCGTGATCCCACGCCGCTGCTCTTTGATGCCTGTTTTTTAGGGATGGAAGCCGCTGGTCGACCGACTACCGGTATCTTTGGTGCAGAGTCCGGGCACGCTTTTCCACAGACGTGCATGGACATGATCGATGCACGTTTTGCAAGTGGAAAACCATATCTAATCGCCCCGGAAGTCGCCATCGCATGCTTGGCCAAGCCCGGCATGGAGAGCGTTCGCATCTATAGCCAAGAGTACTTCTATCCATACAACCCGTACGATCCTGACAGGCCGGGACAGGTCTTGATGTATTCGGACATCACCGATAGGACCTACGCAATCCACCATTGGGCAAAAGGCTGGAAGCATAGTCCTATGACAAAGATCATGAGAAAGCTTTTTCGATGAGCGGAAATTGGCCGCTGCGCGTCGGCTTAATTGTCTTGCCGACGCTGTTTTTTTTCTTCAATCACGTTATTCCGGCGTACGGCAAGACGGCATTTGACGCATTGATTGTGAGCACTACGCCGTTTCTTGGCTTGCTGGTATTGGCTGGAAAACGGCTTAGGCCTTGGACGGTAGCGGGCCTGTTTTTAGTGTCTCTGCTCGCGGCGATACTTGTGTTCAGATACGCGGTCATGTTTCACGAAACAAAAAACCACCAATATTTTCAGGCGTTCGCTTTCTTCATGGAGGTGAAGCCTATTGTGTATCTGCTTTTCGTCTCACTTCTCATATCGATTGCTCGTGAGCCCGGCCTTGGTGAATGGGTTTACTGCTGTCGATACTTCGCGATCCTTGTTATTGCCGACTTCCTTGTGCGCGCGGCTTTGTACGGGCTTCCCATTCGTCCGAGTCTTCTGGATGAGGCAAACTATGACAACGTACTTGTCTTGCTTGGAGTGGTCGCCTACTACGCATTGTACGGCTTCAAGGTCAGTGGGACACTGGTGATTTTTACGTTGGCCACGCTTTGTTCCCAGTCAAAAACCGGCTTGGTCTGCTTTGCTGCAATCAGCACACTCGTCACCGTGGGAACGAAGGATTTCAAGAAGATCCTTCTTGTCGTCCTTTTTATGGGGTTGTCGTTCTTCATCCTGATCAGCCGCCTCGAGCGTTCCAGCGTAGGCAACGTGAACGATGTTGACAGGGTGCAGATGCTCTATAGCTTCTTGAACACAATGCAGACCGCCACTGTGACGGAATGGATCATCGGTCGATTCCCCGGCATTCCGATCTCGTTTTCCGATCCCTACATCGGATGGTTCATCAAGCATCAGACTGAGGAAGTCTGGGGCGGTACCGGGCTTCATCCCTTTAATTATCATGGGATGTGGTTCCGGCTGTTCATCACGTGGGGCGTTTTACCGACCGTTTTGTTCATTGCGTATCTGATCAAGACGCTGGGTCGACGGCGAATGCCTCGATGCCTGTTGGTGCTCATTGTTCTGCAGGGCATTCCGATGGGCGTGTTCTACCTTTCTACCGTGGGAGCGTTTGTCCTCTATTTTGCAATGTCATTGGCCAATCACGAGCGCGGGTTGAAGCATGTTGAAACTGCGGTCGTTTGACCCGTCCCGGCCCTGGGGAATAACGCTGTTCCTCAACCCATCGTCGTATTTGGGAATCCGTCGATCATGCCCCGGCTTGCTGTCGAGAAAGGAATTCACCTTCTGCGCCGACGGAATATCTTTAGCTCGACTCGCCAGTCGCCTCAGTGGTCAGGCGATCGAACGCTGCAGCTTTGATGACACATCACTGGCGCCAGTGGTCTTTAATGCGTTGAATGAATCCGGGCAGTCGCTCGCGATTGTGGGTTCCTCCGCGGAGGTAAATGCGCGCGCCTCCCGGTTGCTGTTGCAAAAGTATCCGAATCTGAAGCTGGCGTTCTGCAGGGACGGTTACTTTTCAGGTGCCGAGCGAAATGCAGTGCTCGAGCAATGCGCAATGTGTGATGTCGTGATTGCTTCGCTGGGTGCCCCTCGCCAGGAGCTTTTCCTGGTTGACCTCTACGATTCGGGATGGAGAGGGGCCGGCTTTACCTGCGGGGGATACTTGGATCAGCTCGCCGCCAGTGGCGGGGCTGCGTACTACCCGCCACTGATTGATCGGCTTCATCTGCGTTGGATGTATCAATCTGGAAGGAACCTCGCCGGCTTTGGAGGCGCTACGCGGTGGACTATCCACTTGGCCTCATTCTCTACACTAGAGATTTGCGCTTCGGCGATATCGATACGTAACAGGGACGACGATCTGCTATTGGTTTTTTTGCGTTTGGACGCCTAAGCCATTCGGCACGTATAGGCGTTGCCAGATCGGGATGGGTGGATAAGTCACGCATGTTCCAGCTTTATCTCGTACGCTGAATTTTTGCTTCTGTTTGCAAGTTGCAGCGTGAGAGTGGATCCGTCGACGGTGGCGCTGGCACGCACGATCTGAATGGTTGAATTTGGGGAATTACCAAATGAATCTGCGCTAGAGAGATATTCGGGGCTGTTGATCGATGCGCTTGCATCACCATCCCTGCGACAGATGGTGATCGGAATAATGCCGAAGAGCACCTCGGCGGATTTTGTATGTCGTGCCGTGAAGCGCAGGCGTACCACATAAGCATCGAATGGTTGAACTGCAGGCAGGGAAATCGTTGCAGTCACCGATGCTCCCGTCTCTATAACAGGCAATCGCTGCTGGTCTTTAATGTCCGGTATGCCAGGGCAGCCGGTGACCCAGTAGACATCCGGCGCACTCGGTCCCTCGATGGGGTAATTGCCCGTACGCCCTCTCAAGTCAGAGTTACTAATTTGCAGGAAATTGGCTCTGCCGCCGACGAGTGTGATGGCGGCAGCGGGGGAGAGCACCCCTTTTCCATCGTCATCGGCGCCTGACCGTGTCTTTATGCCCGTGATGGTTGCCTCGGCCCCCTCTGTCACGCTGATGTGGGCGTCGTTGGCTAGCCCAGACCTTCCATTTCGACGCAACATCACGCCGTTGATGATGCACTGCGCTTCTGCACCGACGCGGATGCCGCTATGGATGGCACGGTCGATTACGCCACCTATGATGACATTGTTTCTGCACTTGTACAGGCTGATGTTGTCGCCACCATTCCATTCGGCCTTGACTCCGAGAATGGTGTTGTCGTTGGCGCCTTCACCGAGCTGGATGCCGTTGCCTGTATTGGCATTCACCGTACCCCCGATAATGCAGGAGTCGGCTATGTTGACAATGCCTACATTGTTCTCCGCAAAGGTGCAGTTCTCTGCAGTGAATCCCCCTAGGTAGCCGTGAAATGCAGAGCCAGAGACACCCGCAGCGAATTTGAATATCGAACAGCGGATCAGCTTGACCTGGTTGGCGCGGGCAGTCGACGAGGGCGAGAACAGGGTGCCGCCCCCGTTGCCGATTGCCACCACGCCATCCAGGGTGATGTTCCCTTCAATGCTGAAGAGACTGGAGGCATTGCCAAAGGGTCGGATGATGGCTGCTCTGGCGCCGACGTCAGAAGAGCGATATGACACCGGCGAATTTCCGAAGATATGCGTGCCACGGGGAAGCTTCGCTGCATTGATCAAATATGTCCCGAAAGGAACGTATATATGAGGAGACTCATTGGCGGCAGCGACGAAAGCTGCCGTGTCGTCGCCGCCCTCCCCTGGGCGGCCGCCAGACGAAGTGAGGTAGTCAAGGATGCTTACGAGGTCTCCTTCCTTGTCGCCAATAGTGCGCAGTCGCCCTCCTTCTCGCTGAAAGCCCGATGCACTCCCCAGTGCAAATGCGAGCCGATCGAATGTCGGCTGCCAACGTGCGCCGTCCCACAGGTAGCTGGTGTTGGCGGATGACGTGGGGTCAATCAGCACCCAACCCACTTTCCCAGCGGGTTGATGCTTATCCGCCATCATGTCGGCTTGTGTCTTGTAAACAACGATTCCATTGCGCTCCGCAGCTGCAAGCGCATTGACAGCTAGAGTGATGGAATCCCAGCTTGTGCCGCTGCCCGGCGCGGGCGGTTTTGACTCGCACCTCAAGGCGTCACCTTTGTTGTTAGCTGCGCCACGGCCGCGCAAATCTTGGAGAAAGGAGCCCATGAGTGCTTCGATCCTGTGCTGGGGGAAGTCCAACTTTGCGTGCGTTTCCCTTGGCGTCGACCTCAAAATGAGGCAGCGAAGCAAGCGACCGCTTTGGTAGAGACGCATGCGGCCGCATCAGGGCATAATCGGCGAAGGTATGGAAGCACTTGATAATAGGGTTTTAGATGAACATTTTACTCTGCGGGGGCGCGGGCTACATCGGTAGCCACATGTGCAGGCGCCTCGCGTCAAATAATTTCTTGATTGGCGTATTGGACAATCTGTCCACGGGGCACCGTGCTGCGGCGAACTGGGGTCATTTCTTCCTCGTCGACCTGCTAGACAATGATGCTCTTGACCGCGTTTTTACCCAGCATCGTTTTGATGCAGTGATGCATTTTTGTGCCAAGTCCCTCGTCGGGCAGTCGATGGCAAGCCCTTACGAGTATTATGAGAATAATGTAGTAGGCACTCTCAATTTGCTCCGAGCCATGCATCGTCATGGCGTGGACAAACTGGTGTTCTCTTCGACCGCAGCGGTGTATGGGCATCCTAAGTCGGACCTCATTGATGAGAGGCATCCAACTCAGCCCATCAACCCCTACGGGCGTAGCAAGCTGATGGTTGAGCAGATGCTCGCGGATGCGGCACATGCTTATGGCTTGCGCTCCGTAAGCTTGCGCTACTTCAATGCAGCCGGAGCCAGTTCGGATGGCCTCATTGGCGAGGCGCACGAACCGGAAACGCATCTGATTCCAAATGTATTGCGCTCTGTACTTGGACGGGGACCGTCACTTAGGATTTTTGGCGACGACTATCCAACAGTCGATGGCACTTGCATCAGGGACTATGTGCATGTTGAGGATCTAGCTCAGGCCCATGAGCTGGCCCTTGGGTATATGTCGAAACATGCGGGAGCACATGTCTTCAACCTGGGGAGCGGCCGTGGATTCTCGGTTCGCCAGGTCATGGCTGCTGCTGAGCGCGTTACCGGGCAGTTGGTGAAATATGAAGTAGCGCCTAGGCGTACAGGTGACCCTGCGGTGCTTGTGGCCTGTAGTAGAAAAGCACGGGAGGAGCTTGGCTGGTCACCTGAGCGCGACGATCTTGACGATATCGTTGCCAGCGCTTGGCGATGGCATTCCCATGCGCGGTTTTAATCTCTTCGCCTGAGGAGTGCGTTTCATTTGAACTCATCATGCTCTTAGCGCCCAACCAAGTCTGGACGCTGCTGACCGGCCTTGGCGACTCGTCTGTAGTGCTGCCTTGCGCAATATTGATGACCTTTTGGCTGATGATCGACCAGCCGAGCAGGCCCTTGGGGCGCCGGTGGTTGTTGCTCCTGGTGTCCATGGTGATGTTGGTCGTCGTCACCAAGCTGGCCTACATGGCTTGGGGAGTTGGCATTCCGTCGCTGCAATTTCGTGGATTGAGCGGACACTCGGCGATGAGTGCCATCGTGTGGCCAACATTAATGGCTCTACTTGCGCCACCAGATCGCGCAAAATGGCGTTGGGCAGCCTTGGCTCTGGGCGTTACATTGGCTATTGCCATTGGCGTGTCGCGACTCGCGCTTCACGTTCATTCGCCCGCTGAAGTTGTGAGCGGACTCGCTTTTGGCGTTGCCGGTGTGCTCTTGCTCCGTTTGAGCAGGTTTACCCACTCAGTCGCACCGCGTGTGCGAGGTTACTTAGCGCTATCTCTGCTTATGGTCTTGCCCCTCGTTTACGGACATAGGTTCCCTTCCGATCATCTGCTTCAGGTTGTGGCAGCACAGCTAGAAGGGAATATTGGCATCCGCTGAAAGGTGTCTCTAGCTCCAAACCTGGCGGGTCAGTCAGTGATACATCAAATTGATCGTCACCAGCGTCAGCACCAGCACAATGCCCGTAAGCGGCAAACCCACGCGCAAGAAATCCTTGCCGCGGTAACCACCAGGGCCAGCCACCATCATCAAGGCCGGATGGCCTGAGCTGAGCAGGAAGGTGTTGGAGGAGGAGACGGCGACGATCAGCGCATAGGCGGATGGGTTGTTGCCGGTGGCAACGGCGACGCTGATGGCGATGGGGACCATCATCACGGTGGCGCCGACGTTGGACATCACCTGCGAGAACAGCAGGGTGAGGATGGCCAGCGACAGCTGCAGGATCCAGTGGTTGGTATGACCCAGGTGTTGCAGCACTTCCTGCGCGAGCCACGCGGCGGCGCCGGTGGCATCCATCGACCAGCCGAGCGGAATGAGGCACGCGGTGACGAAGATGGTTTTCCAGTTGATCGCCTTGTATGCCTCGTCCATGTTGAGCACGCCGGTGAGCAGCATGCCGATGGCGCCGGTCATCATGGCCACGGAGAGGTCGAGATGAGTGAACAGTGCAAGGCACTTGGCGAGCAGAAAGAAGCCGACGGCCTGCCAGACCTTGCCGGGTCGCTGTTCTTCCTTGGGAATATCGGTGACGACGACGAGGTCACGGTCTTCGCTGGCAAGTACCAGATCGCGCCAGCTCGAATGCAGCACCAGGGTGTCGCCGGCTCGCAGGCTTACCGAGCGCACGTCATCGCGATAGACCTGGTCGCCGCGATTCACCGCCAGCACGGAAATGCCGTAACGCTTGCGCAGTCGCAGATCGCCCACGGTCTGCTTGAGGAAACGTGAGCTCGGTGGAATCACCGCTTCGGAAATACCCGCGCGCGACGGATTGAACAGTTCGCCCAACTGGCGCATGCGCGGCGAGAGCTTGCACAGCTGGTTGTTGGCGAACTGGTTGAGCTGGTCGCGCGGGCCGAGCACGCCGAGCACGGAGCCCACCCAGATGACGTGATCCGCCGGCGGCGCCATGCGCGCGTCGTTGCCGCTCTTGATGGCAAGGATCAGCGGCGCGCCATAGAGCTGCTCGACCTCACCGATGCTCATGCCCACCAGCGGACTCTCCGCAGTGACCGTGAGCTCAGCCGTTTCGCCGACGATGCCGTAGGTATCCGCAAAGTAACTTTCCGTGCGGCCGGGCGTCACCTTGAGGCGTTCGTCTTCGCGCTCGGGCAGCAGCTTCTTGCCGAAGAAATAGAAGAAGGCGACACCGGTGAGCGCCAACACCAGGCCGACGGGCGTGACGCTGAAGAGGCCGAATTTAGGAATGGTGTGCGCGCCGGCTGGCAGGTTGGCGTTCGAGCTGGCCACCAGGTCGTTGAGCACGATCAGCGGCGAGTTGGCGATCAGCGTGGTGTTGGTGGCGGTGAGTATGCAGAACGCCATCGGCAGCAGCAGGCGCGAGATCGGCACGCCGGTGCGTGCGGCGAGGCGACTGGTGACGGGGATCATCAGCGCTGCCAGCGCCTGGCTGGGAATGACCGCGCTGAACAGGCTCGTGACCAGATTGATCACCAGGCCAAGGCGCGATTCCACGCCACGTGCCATGCGCATCACGAAACTGGCGGTGAGCGTGAGCACGCCGGCGCGGTCCAGGCCGGCGCCCATGATCATGATGGCAATGATGGCGATGACGGCGTTGCCGGCGAAGCCGTTGAACACGCGGTCGGAAGGAATGAGCCCGGTGAGGCCGATCACCACCACCACGAGCAAGGCCACCATGTCGGCGCGGATCCATTCCAGCACCAGCATCAGCATGGTGAAGCCCACCAGCCCCAGCACCAGGATCATTTCAGGGGTGAGGGCGAGTCCCACTAGCGCGCGCCCCTTGGCAGGGCGTCTTGGCGACGATTGGATGTGGGCAGTGGGAGCTTCACGCTACGACGACTCGTCCCTGTTTGAGACGTGAGTATAAGCGCGTGGTGCCTTGCTCTGGTGAACCTAGCCTGCAATACGACGTGCAGATGGGGTCAATGAAAAAGGTCGCGCTGGTGTTCGGCGGCGCTTGCCCGCAAAACCGGTTGAGGCAGCGTGCCCATCGTTCCCGCCCTCTCCGCGCGGAGCAGGGGAGCAAGCGGCGGCCTGCTCAGACTTTGCGATACAGCAGATCCCACACGCCATGGCCCAGCTTCAGGCCGCGACGTTCGAAGTGGGTCTCGATGCGCCAGGCGGGCTTCTCTGCGTACTGGCCGGGGCCGAGGTCGTTGCGCCAATCGGGCGCCGCTTCCATCACCTCGAGCATGTGCTCGGCGTAGGGCTGCCAGTCGGTGGCCAGATGCAGCAGACCGTTGGGCGCCATGCGCGAGGCGAGCAGGGCAACGAACTCGGGCTGGATGATGCGGCGCTTGTTGTGGCGCTTCTTGTGCCACGGGTCGGGAAACCAGATGCGTGCTTCGGCGAGCGTGCCGGGCGGAATCTCGTTCTCCAGCACCTCGACGGCATCGTGCTTGTAGAGACGCACATTGCTGGCGTCGCGCGCGGCGAGCGCGTTCATCAGGCGGCCCACGCCGGGGCCGTGCACCTCCACGCCGATGAAGTCGCGCGTGAGGTCATGCTCGCTCGCCCACGCCAGCGCCTCGCCGTTGCCGAAACCGATTTCCAGCACCAGCGGCGCGGTGCGGCCGAAGCGGGAGGCAAAGTCCTGCGACGAGCCGGTGTAGTCGATGCCGAAGCGGGCCCAGTGCTCGTCGAAGGCGCGTTGCTGCGCGGGCGTCATGCGGCCCTCGCGCAGCACGAAGCTGCGGATGCGGCGCATGAACTGAGGGTGTTCGGCGCCTTCGTGCTCGCCGTCGTGGTCGTGCGTATCGCTCATGGAATCAACCGATGGTGCCGTCGATCGGGCTGGACGCCGAGGCGAATCGCTTGCGCGGAATGCGGCCCGCCTTGAACGCGGCACGGCCGGCCTGGATGGCCAGTTTCATGGCGTGTGCCATCAGCACCGGATCCTTGGCGCCGGCGATGGCGGTGTTCATCAGCACGCCGTCGCAGCCCAGTTCCATCGCGATGGCGGCGTCGGAGGCCGTGCCCACGCCAGCGTCGACGATGATCGGCACCTTGGCGTTCTCGATGATCTCAAGCAGGTTGTAACGATTCTGGATGCCAAGGCCCGAGCCGATGGGCGCGGCCAGCGGCATCACCGCCACGCAGCCGATGTCTTCCAGGCGCTTGGCCAGGATCGGGTCGTCACTGGTGTAGACCATCACGTCGAAACCGTCGGCCACCAGCACTTCGGCGGCCTTGAGCGTCTCGACCACGTCGGGGAACAGCGTGCGCTGGTCGCCCAGCACCTCAAGCTTCACCAGCTTGTGGCCGTCCAGCAGTTCGCGCGCGAGCTTGCAGGTGCGCACGGCGTCGACGGCGTTGTAGCAACCGGCGGTGTTCGGCAGCAGCGTGAATTCTTCGGGCGGCAGGGCGTCCAGCAGATTGGGCTGGGCGGCATCCTGGCCGACGTTCACGCGGCGGATCGCCACCGTGACGATTTCGGCGCCGGCGGCCTGGCTGGCGCGGCGCGTCTCGTCGAAATCCTTGTACTTGCCGGTGCCGGTGAGCAGGCGCGAGCCGTAGCTCTTGCCGGCGATGATCAGCGGGTCGGAAGCATCGAGCGTCTTGAGGTTCATCGTGAGGTCTTCAGTCTGCGGCGACGCCCAGGCGTCGCATGAGCGCACATGCCGGGCGATCAACCGCCGCCGATGGCATGGACGATTTCCACGCGGTCGCCGTCGGCCAAGGTGTGGCTGGCATGCAGGCTGCGGGGGACGATCTCGTGGTTCACTTCCACGGCGACGCGGCGCTGGCCGTAGCCGGCGTCTTCAAGCAATTGGGCGACGGTCGTGGCGGGGGCGCAGTCGCGCGGACTGCCATTGAGCGTGATGTGCATCTGCCCATTGTAGCGGCAGACGGCCCGAATACCGCCCAAAAATGAAGAGGCCCGGCGGTGCCGGGCCTCGATAGGGTGCCGAAGGAGCCCTCAATTGCGCTGCTGGTCGTCCCGACGCGGCGCGGCGCGGTGTTCCTCGTGGTTCTGCTGCGGTTGACGCTGCTCCGGCCGGGCCTGCGGTTGCGGCTGCGGATTGCCGCGGGGCACCTCGTAGCGCTGCTGCATCTCCTGCCGTTGCTGCATGGCATCGCGCTGCTGCATCTGTTGCTGCATCGCCTGGCGTTGCTGGGCTTCCTGTTGTTGCATCTGCTGCCGTTGCTGGATCACGTCGCGTTGCTGCAGTTGCTCTCGCTGCAGTGCCTGGCGTTGCTGGACTTCCTGCTGCTGCATCTGCTGGCGCTGCTCCAGTTGCTGCTGTTGCGCGGCCCGTCGCTGCTGCATCTGCTGCTGCATGTCCTGGCGCTGCTGCATGGCGTTGTCGCGCTGGAACCGCTCGTTGTTGTCCTGGTTCGCCTGGCGCATCGCCTGTTGCGGCGGGGCCTGTTCGAGGCGTGGCGTGTTCGGCAGCGTGCCGGGCCCTGCCTGGCCGCGCATGCGGTCCGATTCGGCATTGGGGATGTAGCTCACGCCGGGGCGCGGCTGGTTGTTCTCGCCACGCGGATAGGAGGGCTGGCCGTTCGGGCGAGCGAAGCGCGCGGACGGTAGCTCGCCCGGCCGCACGGCGGCGGGTTCGTTGTCACCGCGAGGCATGGCACGGGCCGATGGCTCCGGCCCATTGCCGCGGGCCGGTACGTTGGGCTGGGCCGCCGAGAATTCCTGCGGACGGTTCGGCATCGCGCCGCGCATGCCGGGGCCTTGGCCATTGAGCAGCCGCACATTGTTCGGCGTCGGCGCCATGCGTGGCGCGCCGGGTGCATTGCCCGCTCGACCCGCGAAACCGGCAGCCGGCGGCGTGCGCGCCACCACTTCGCGCTGGAATCCGCCGGCAGGCAGCGGACGTGCCGTGTTGGCACGCGGCGGCGCAAAGCTGGCCCGCACGGGCGTGAGGCCGCTGACGCCGCGGGGCATCACGGCGGCGTCGGCAAAGCGGTGCGGATCCACCGACGCCATATGGTTCCGGGCATTGCGCGCGGCCACGAAATCCTGGCCCGACATGGCGCGGAACGCATGCGGCACGTCGCGGTTCATGTACCGCTCGTTGGGCAGCGGGCGGCCATCGCGGAAATAGTTGTAGCGGTTGTTGATGTTGTTGATCACCACGTTGCGGTTGTTGCGCACGTAGATATTGGTGACGTTGACGTTGGTGTAGTAACCGCGGCTGGCCCGGTACCACGGGTTGTAGACCTCACCCGGTCCCAGCGGGAACCAGCCCACCGGGCCGCCGACGCCGATGGACACGCCGCCGCCAACAAAGGCCACCAGCGCCGGTGCATACACCGGTCGCACGCCCACCGGGCCCGGCACCCAGCACCAGCGACTGCGCACGTGGGCCCAGCGGCCGTAGTGATACGGCGCGAAGCCCCAGGGCGCGGCATCCACCCAGGTCCAACCCCACGGGCCGACGTACGACCAGTGGCCATCGCTGTAGGGCGACCAGTCCGCGGCCACGTTCGAGGGATACCAGACCTGGCCGTAGTCGGGGTCGGACTGCCAGTTGCCGTATTGGTCCAGGTCCTGGGCGCCCACGACATCCGGCGACACGTATTGATCCGCTGGCGCGGCGGCGACCTGCCGGTTGCGGCTATCCACCCAGGCGTCGAAGTCGTCGCCACCCTGGATGTCGTTGATGGTCACCACGCTCAGCGACGAATCGACGAACTCGTACGAACGGCCGGCGGCCACCATGCGCTGCGCGCCGCCTTCGCCATAGACCGTGGCGTGGCCGTCGAAATCGGTAACGCGCGTGGACTTGCCGTCCTCGCTGATGTCCACGCGATAGGTGCCGGGTTGATCGACCACCAGCGCCACCGTGGGCGTATCGATCTCGTAGCTCTGACCCTGGTCCAGGCCCCGTACCGTCACGTTCACCGTGCCCTGGGTGAGTTCGACCTGCGTGAGCTGGTCGTTGAGGGTGAGGAAGCCGAAGTTGGAATCGTCGGCAATGCGCAGCGTGCCGCTGTCCAGCTGCAGCTCGGCGCGCGCGCCCTCGCCGGTGGAAAGACGGTCGCCCGTGGTCAGCGGGCGGTTGAGGCTGGCATCGCCCCAGTCCTTTTCGCCGGCTGGCAGCAAGCCCACATCGCCCTCGCGATAGGAAAGCCGTGCGATGCGCGAGGGCGGGTCGCCCGCGGCGTTGTCGTCAGGTGGCGCCTGGGTCTGCGCCTGCGTCAGCCCGCTGGCGCAGATCAACAGGGCCGCTGCCATCCATCGCCTGTGTCGCGGCGACGTCAGGAAAGCAGTAAGCACACGCATCGGGTTCTCCGGAGCTGGACGCGATGTCCATCGCGCAAAGGTTTCTCGTCGTCCGCGGGAACGCTTGGGGAGCGCGGGCGCCGACGGCTGCATTATGCGGATGTGTGCTCCGTCCATCGCAAGGACCGGCCGTCCCCGCGCAAAAATTGGTTCAGCCGGCCGCCATGTCCGGTTCACCCGCTGTTGGGCTGCGTCGGGCGGGATGCCGTCCGTGCGCATGACTAACCAAGATGCGCGTCTTCCTTCACCACATCATCGCGGGATGGCGCTGGCCCCGGTGACACCGGCGGTTCCCAAGCCCCGCGGAGGCGGGTTACCATCGTCGGGCGTTGCGGGTGTAGCTCAATGGTAGAGCTGTAGCTTCCCAAGCTACTGACGAGGGTTCGATTCCCTTCACCCGCTCCAAGTTTGCTCTCGACCCCACCGAGCTCCCTACACGTAATCCTGCGGCGTACGCTGATCATGGCGGATGTGACTACCCTCGGCTGGCGGGAGCGCTTGGCATTGCCGATGCTCGGCATTCCCCTGCTCAAGGCCAAGCTCGACACTGGTGCGCGGAGTAGTTCGCTGCACGTGGACACGCTCGAAAGTTTCGAGCGCGCGGGCGATACATGGTTGCGTTTTTCGGTGTCCGTCGGCGGTCGGCATCGCATTGCGGTGACCTGCGAGACGCTGGCGCTGGATCGCCGGGCCGTCACCGACACCGGCGGCCGGCGTACCTTGCGCTGGTTCATCCGCACGGATGTGGTGCTGGCCGGCGAGCGCTTTGCGGTCGACATCAATCTGACCGACAGGCGCCATATGCTGTTTCCCATGCTGCTCGGTCGTAGTGCGTTGCACGGGCGATTTGCGGTGGACCCTGCGCTTTCCTATACACAGCCTCGACCCATCCGGGCGGGCATCACGGGTGTTTCATGAAGATTGCCATCCTCTCGCGCAACACCCGTCTCTACTCGACGCAACGCCTCGTCGACGTCGCGCGCGAGCGCGGTCACGTAGTGCGCGTGCTCGACCCCTTGCGCTGCTACGTGCGCATTGCGCCGGGCAACATGTCCATCCGCTACAAGGGCAAGGCAATCAAGGGCATCGATGCGGTGATTCCGCGCATCGGCGTCACCAGCACGTTTTACGGCACGGCCGTGCTGCGCCAGCTGGAGATGATGGGCGTGTACACGCCCAATTGTTCCGATGCCGTGCTCAGCGCGCGCGACAAGCTGCGCTCGCTGCAGATATTGGCTGCCAAGGGGCTGGACATGCCAGCCACCGTGTTCGGCGACAACCCCGACGACACCGCCGACGTGCTCGCCATGCTCGGCGAGCCGCCGCACGTCATCAAGCTCAATGAAGGCAGCCAGGGCACCGGCGTGGTGCTGGCCGAGAAGCGCAGTGCCTCGCAGAGCGTCATCGAGGCGTTCCGCGGCCTCTATGCCAACTTCCTCGTGCAGGAGTTCATCGCCGAAGCCAAGGGCACCGACCTGCGCTGTTTCGTGGTGGGCAAGAAGGTGGTCGCCGCCATGGAGCGCGAGGCCAGCCCCGGCGAGTTCCGCGCCAACATCCATCGCGGCGCCACGGCCAAGGCCGCCACGCTCAGCCCCGAAGAGCGCCGGATCGCGGTGCGTGCCGCTGCGGCCCTGGGCCTGGGCGTGGCTGGCGTGGACATGCTGCGTTCCAAGCGGGGCCCGCTGATCCTCGAAGTGAACGCCTCGCCGGGCCTGGAAGGCATCGAGGCCGCCACCGGCGTGAACGTGGCGGGAGCGATCATCCAGTTGCTGGAAAGCGAGGCGGGCGTTGCCTTGGCCCCCGAGAAGCGGCGCACCCAGCGCGCCGGCTGAGCTCTTCTGCGCCGAAATACAACTTTTGGCCTTTGACCCCGCGGCAAAAGCCGGCCTAGCATGGCATTCCTGCAGGGCGCGTCCCGAGGGGGGATGCCGCAGGGGTGGAGGAAAACAATGAAGCGGAAGTACTGGCTGCCGGTCATGGCGGCGATGATGCTCGTGTTGCAGGTGGCGTCGGTTCACGCAAAGGAAACCAAGCCTGACGTCAAGGCCAATACCAAGGACGAATTCGCCGCGGTGGCCGATCATGTTCGTCAGCAGATGGCTCCCGGCGGTCGGTTCGAATCCGTCAACAAGAACGACCAGGAAACGGTCAATCGTGACCTCGGCTCCATGGAGTCGTTGTACGACAGATTCGGGACGGTCGATGCCATGGATCAGGCGTCAAAGATCTCTCTCTACAACAACCAGTCGGAAGTCAACTCGATCCTGACGCGTAACGACGCGAATCGCGAAATATGCGAACAGGTCAAGCCCATGGGTTCCAACATTCCTAAAACTGTGTGCAAGACCAAGCGCCAGATTGACATGGAAAACGATCAATCGCAGCGCCAGATGCAGGACTTCAAACAGACGCGGAACGCCGTAGGCGGACATTGAACCGATTAACGGTGGCATGAGTACCGGTTAACCCCCGTGTAACCGCGCGGCACCTATAAAGGTTCCACTGCAATTTGTCTGGCACTTCCGCAAGGTCTGGTGACAGCAGATTTCGGTATCGGGGCAGTAGCTTGAGCCCAGGCGAGCGACCACGAGTCGAGCGGCCTGGGCTTTTTTCTTGCCCTATCTCGACCCTTGTTCAGCTTCCTGCCCGCCAGGGCCCCTTTCCCCGGCCCAAGCTTGTTAAGCTTGTTGCCTCGGCCGGCCCTCATGCCGGCTGCGTATGGAGGACGCATGCGCGTACTGGTGATCGAAGACAACAGCGATATCGCCACGAACATCGGCGATTATCTGGAAGACCGCGGCCATGTGGTCGATTTCGCCGGCGATGGCGTCACGGGCCTGCACCTGGCCGTCGTGCACGACTTCGACGTGATCGTGCTCGACCTGACCCTGCCCGGCATGGACGGCCTGGACGTGGCCCGCAAACTGCGTCACGAGGCGCACAAGCAGACGCCCATCCTCATGCTGACCGCGCGCGACGCGCTGGAGCAGAAGCTCACCGGCTTTGAGTCGGGCGCCGACGATTACATGACCAAGCCGTTCGCCCTGCAGGAACTGGCGGCGCGCCTGGAAGTGCTGGCCCGCCGCGGCAAGGGGCCGCAGAGCCGGGTGCTGAAGGTGGGCGATCTCACCTACAACCTCGACACGCTCACGGTGACCCGCGAGGGCAAGTCGATCCAGCTCAACCCGATCGGCCTGAAGTTGCTGCAGGCCCTGATGGAGGCGAGCCCCTCGGTGGTGACCCGCCAGGATCTGGAGCAGCGCGTGTGGGGTGAGGAATTGCCCGATAGCGACTCCCTGCGCGTGCACATCCATGGCCTGCGTGCGGCCATCGACAAGCCCTTTGAGAAGCCGCTGATCCACACGCGTCACGGCATCGGATACCGCATGGTCGAACCGGATGCAGTCCAGGCGTAAGCTCAGGTTTCGCCTGGTCGTTTCGTTCGCGCTGTTCGGTTTCGGCCTCAGCGCGTTGTTCGCGTTTGCGGCGCTGAACATCCGCAGCAGGGTGGAGGACCAGTTGGTCAACTCCAGCCTGATGGATGATGCGAAATACGCTAACCAGTTTGCGCAGGCGCATCCTGATGCGCCCGGGCCGGGGTCGCGCCTGATCACAGGCATGACGAAAAGTGAGCGCACGATCTACAAGGCGCCGCTGCCGTGGCAAAACCTGGATACCGGCATACACGACATCAACGAACTGGCCGAGGACGGCACCCAGCACCACTACAAGCTGGCGGTGTACCGGGAAAACGGCATCATTAGCTTCGTTCGGTACGATGTTTCGCGAGAGGAGCTGGGCAAACGACAGCTCATTATCAGCGTGATCGCTGCAGTGTTCTTGTTTGGACTGCTCTCGCTTGTGCTTGGCTTCTGGCTATCGCGCAAGGTTCTAAAACCTGTGAGCGATCTGGCGCAACGACTGCGTGACTTTCGCAAGAACGGCAAGGCCGAGCTGCTTGCGCCACACTTTGCCGATGACGAAGTGGGCGAACTTGCGCTGGTGCTGGACGAGTATTCGCAGCGACTCACCGCCATGGTGGAGCGCGACCGCGAGTTCAATTCCGACGTGAGCCATGAGCTGCGCACGCCGCTTGCCGTCATTTCCAGCACCACGGAACTGCTGCAGGGCTCGCCCGATCTCACCGACAAGTTGCGCGAGCGCCTCAAGCGCATCGAACGTTCGTCGCGCCAGGCCACGGAGCTGATCGAGGCCTTGCTGCTGCTCTCGCGTGCGGAGCGCCGCGGCCCCACGCGCGGCGAAACCACGGACGTGGGCAAGGTGGCTTCCGACGTGATCGAAAGCCAGCGTCCGCAGATGCGCGACAAGCCGCTCGAAGTGGAGTTGAACGTCAAGCAGCCGGTGAGCGTGAATGCGCCCGCGTCGGTGCTGGCGGTGGCGTTGACCAACCTCATCGGCAACGCCATCAAGTACACGCTCGAAGGTCGCGTCACGGTGGAAGTGAGCGCCAACCGCATCGAAGTGATCGATACCGGTCCGGGCATCAAGCCTGAGGATGCCGAGCGCCTGTTCCAGCGTGGCGTGCGTGGCGAAGGTGCGGGCGGCAGCGGCGCTGGTCTTGGCCTGGCGATCGTGCGTCGCCTGTGCGATCTCTACGGCTGGGACGTATCGATGCGTCCACGCACCGACACCAACGGCGCCATCGCCAGCATCGTGTTCGTCTGATATCGACGGAGCGCATGCATGCGCTCCGTCGCATCGCTTTCTTAAAGCGGCTCCAGCCAACCCCACTGGTCGTTGGTCTTGCCCGTGAACAGACCGAAGAACAGCTCTTGCAGGCGACGCGTCACGCGCCCGGCCTTGCCGCTGCCGATCTGCTTGCCGTCCACCGAACGGATCGGGGTGATCTCCGCTGCCGTGCCGCACATCAGCAGCTCGTCGCACAGGTAGAGATATTCGCGCGGAATATCGCGTTCCACCACTTCGATGCCGTCTTCATGCGCCAGCGTTTTGAGCGTGTCGCGCGTGATGCCGGTGAGGATGGATGCGCTGGCCGGCGTGGTGTGCAGCACGCCGTCGAACACCAGGAATAGGTTCTCGCCCGCGCCTTCGCTCAGCAGTCCGCTGGACGCCATGGCGATGCCTTCGCCAAAGCCCAGTCGACGCGCTTCACGCGCGATCAACTGGCCGGACAGATAGTTGCCGCCCGCCTTGGCGCCGGCCGGAATGGTGTTTGGCGCAAAGCGCTGCCAGCTCGATACGCAGGCTTCGATGCCGTTTTCCAAGGCTTCAGGACCAAGGTACGGGCCCATCGCCCAGGAGGCGACGGCGACATCGATGGGCGTTTCCGCCGACAGACCGAAACCACCCAGGCCGCGATAGGCCACCGGGCGCAGATAGGCGGCCGTCAGGCCGTTCTTGCGCACGACCTCGCGGCACGCAGCGGCCAGCTCGTCCTGCGAATAGGGCAGCACCATGTCGTAGATCTTGGCCGACTGGTACAGGCGCTTGAGGTGATCCGTCAGGCGGAAAATCGCTGCGCCGTCCGGCGTGGCGTAGCTGCGGATGCCTTCGAACACCGACGAACCGTAGTGCAGCGCATGCGCCATCACGTGGGTGGTGGCGTCCTGCCAGGGCTTGATGGCACCGTTCTGCCAGATCCAATCGGGGTACTGCTGCGCCATGGGGGGATCTCCGGGGGAAAAATCGCGCCATGATACCGCGGCCGTGCCGCTGGCGATTTTGCGGAGCACCAAGGCGAGGTTTCAGCCCGAGGCGCGCAACCAGAGGCAACCCGAACGGCGTACGACCGTGAAGCGCGTTTCACGCGGTATGCCGGTGCCGTCGCCCGATGCGGTGTGGACGATCAACGCATCGCCACCTGCTGCCGGCCGCGACGCTGCGTTCGGGCTGCTGGTCTCGGCGTTGTCGCCCGATGTCGCGGGTGGATCGTCGTCCTCGCCCGCTGTGCCGATGTCCAGCAGCGGGCGCTGCATCAATGAGCCCAGCGAGCGGATGTCGGCGACGACGGCATCGCGTCCGTAGCCGTTCCAGATCATCAAGCCGGCCAGTCGGTTGGGATCGCGTGCGGCGAAGGCGTCTGTCATGCCCTGGCGCAGATCGGCCACCGAGGTGGCGCAGCTCACCGGCGGCGGCGTTGCGGTGGTCACATCCGAAGGCGCTTGCGACACCGAGGGCTTTGGCGTTGCCGGTGGCGTAGCCACAGGCGTGGCCTGCAGCGCTGCGCAAGGCTGGTCGGTGAACAGCGGGTTGCCGTCCGGTCCGATGCAGCGATGAATACCCTCCTGTGCCATCGCGCAGAGCGGCAGCAGGAAGAGCAGCAGCGTGAAGCAGGCTCGCATCATCCGTCGAGCTTACGCGCGACAGCGTTGCTTATCCGTGCAGCCGGTCGAGAATCGCGCGCGTGGCGCGGGCGCGGTTCAAGGTATAGAAGTGCAAGCCGGGTGCGCCGCCTTCGAGCAGCCGGCGACACAACTGCGCCACCACGTCGGCACCCAGTTCGCGGATGGACGCTGCATCGTCGCCATGCGCCAGCATGCGCTTGGCGATCCAGCGCGGAATCTCGGCGCCGCAGCCATCGGAGAAGCGCTTGAGCTGCGAGTAGTTGGAGATGGGCATGATGCCCGGCACGATCGGCACGTTCACACCCAGTCGCCGCACGTCATCGACGAAGCGGAAATACGCATCCGCGTTGAAGAAGTACTGCGTGATCGCGCCATTGGCACCAGCATCGACCTTCGCCTTGAAGTGGCGCAGGTCGGCGAGCGCGTCATCGGCTTGTGGGTGCGTTTCCGGATAGGCCGCCACTTCGATGTGGAAGTGATCGCCGGAATGCTCGCGGATGAAGCGCACCAGTTCCGAGGCGTAACGGAAGTCGCCCGGCGTGGCCATGCCCGAGGGCAGGTCGCCGCGCAGCGCGACGATGCGGCGATAGCCTGCGGCGCGATAGTCGTCCAGCAGTGCCGCGAGTTCCGCGCGCGTGCCGCCGACGCAGGAAAGATGGGGCGCCACGCTCAGCCCGTGCGTGGTGTGCAGGTGATGCACCGTTTCACCGGTATAGCTCAGCGTCGAGCCGCCCGCGCCGAAGGTCACCGAGACGTATTCGGGCGCATGGGATTTCAGAAGGACCGCGGCCTGATCTAGTTGGGCGCGTTGTTCGTCGGTCTTGGGCGGGAAGAACTCAAAGCTGATGCTCGACATCGAGGCGCTCCCTGGCGTCGTGGTGGCGGGTGTCGGGAAGTATATATCTCTTTTTCGCGATATAGAGATATGTGTCCGCAAAGCCGCCTTGCGGCTCTGCCCTTCACCTCCCTGCGACAAACCGCAGCAGCCGTTTCCCGGTCGCCGCTTGATCCAGATCAACTGGCGCTGTCGCAGCGACACCCAGACTTCCCTCCGTTCAGTTATGCCTAGGAGTGGGCCTCATGGTGGGCGTCGAGGGGAGTTACAACGACAAGGTCATACGGCAGTTCTCCGTGATGACCGTGATCTGGGGCGTGGTCGGCATGCTGGTGGGCGTTTTCATCGCCGCACAGCTGTATTGGCCCGCCCTCAATTTTGATGTCCCGTGGCTCAGCTACGGCCGCCTGCGTCCGTTGCATACCAATGCGGTGATCTTCGCGTTCGGCGGTTGCGCGTTGTTCGCTACCAGCCTGTACACGGTGCAGCGCACGTGCCACGTACGCCTGATTTCCGACAAGCTCGCCTCGTTCGTGTTCTGGGGCTGGCAACTGGTGATCGTGGCGGCGGCCGTCTCGCTGCCGCTGGGTTACACGCAGGGCAAGGAATACGCCGAGCTCGAGTGGCCGATCGATATCCTGATCACCATCGTGTGGGTGGCGTACGCGGTGCTGTTCTTCGGCACCATCGTCAAGCGCAAGGTGAAGCACATCTACGTCGCCAACTGGTTCTACGGCGCGTACATCATCACCATCGCGTTGCTGCATGTGGTCAACAACCTCGCCATTCCGGCGGGCTGGATGAAGTCGTACTCGGTGTACTCCGGTGCCGTCGATGCGATGGTGCAGTGGTGGTACGGCCATAACGCCGTGGGCTTTTTCCTCACCACCGCCTTCCTCGGCATGATGTATTACTTCGTGCCCAAACAGGCCGACCGCCCGATCTATTCGTACCGCCTGTCGATCGTGCACTTCTGGGCACTCATCGCCATCTACATGTGGGCGGGCCCGCATCACCTGCAGTACACCGCGCTGCCCGACTGGGCGCAGAACCTGGGCATGGTGTTCTCGCTGGTGTTGCTGGCGCCGTCGTGGGGTGGTGCGATCAACGGCATCCTTACGCTGTCGGGCGTCTGGTACAAGCTGCGCACCGATCCGATCCTGAAGTTCCTCATCGTCTCGCTCTCGTTCTACATGATGAGCACGTTCGAGGGACCGATGATGTCGATCAAGACGGTCAACTCGCTCAGTCATTACACCGACTGGACCATCGGCCACGTGCATTCCGGCGCGCTGGGCTGGGTTGCGATGATTTCCATCGGCTCCATCTACGCGATGCTGCCGCGCCTGCTTCGCCTGCCGAGAATGTATTCGATCAAGCTGATCGATCTTCACTTCTGGCTGCACACCATCGGTGTCGTGGTGTACATCGCCGCGATGTGGATTGCGGGCGTCACGCAGGGGCTGATGTGGCGCGCCACCGATCCGGACACCGGCACGCTCACCTATGCCTTCGTCGAAGCGCTCAATGCCACCAAGCCGTATTACCTGGTGCGCGTTGGCGGCGGCCTGATCGTGCTGTCCGGCATGCTGGTGATGGGCTGGAACGTGTTCAAGACCTTCCGCCTGGCCGCCGCGAGCACCGAGCCGCAACCGCTGCTCGCGCCCGATGCCGCCGACGCCCGTGCCTGAGGGAACAGACATGAGCCAGAATCACGCCAAACTCGAAAAGAACATCGGCCTCATGGCCATCCTCGTGGCTGTTGCGGTGTCGTTCGGCGGTCTCGCCGAAATCGTGCCGCTGATGTTCCAGGCCGAAACGATCAAGCCGCTGCCGGGCATCAAGCCGTATCCCGCGCTGGAACTGGCGGGCCGCGACGTCTACATCCGCGAAGGTTGCTACAACTGCCATTCGCAGATGGTGCGCACGCTGCGCTTTGAAACCGAGCGCTACGGTCATTATTCGCTGGCGGGCGAATCGGTCTACGACCATCCGTTCCAGTGGGGCAGCAAGCGCACCGGTCCGGACCTCGCGCGCGTCGGCCTGCGTGGCTACTCCGACGACTGGCATCGCGCGCATCTGCACAACCCGCGCGACGTCGTGCCCGAATCCAACATGCCGGGCTATCCATGGCTGGCGGACAACAAGCTCGACGGCGACGAAGTGGCCACGCACATGCGCGCACTCAAGCGCATCGGTGATCCCTACAGCGATGCCGACATCGCGGGCGCGGCGAAAGCCGTCGAGGGAAAGACCGAGCTCGATGCCGTGGTCGCTTACCTGCAGGCGCTGGGCACGCACGTGTCCCAAGCCGACATGCAGGCTGCCGAAGGAGCGGAGTGACATGGTGCCCGGACTGATTACGGCCTTCCTGCTGGTGCTCTTCGTCGGCGCCTGCATCTGGATTTGGCGGCCAGGCACGAAGCCCGCCATGGATGCCGCCGCGCACATGCCGCTGGACGATGACAAGGAGGAGATCGCATGACTTCCGCATGGAGCTGGTACGTCATCGCCATCGCGGTGGCCAACCTCATCGGTTGCGTGTGGCTGTTGCGCAGCAATACGCGCCGCAGTCCCACCGACCCCAAGCCCGATGAAACGGGGCACGTGTGGGACGGCAACATCACCGAATACAACAAGCCGTTGCCGCGCTGGTGGATCAACCTGTTCTACATCACCATCGTGTTCGCCGTGGGTTATCTGCTGTGGTTCGGCGTCGGCACGTTCCGTGGCTTCGGCAACTGGAGCTCGCACAAGGAATGGGCGCTGGAAACGGCGGCCGAAGATGCGCGCCTCGAGGACACGCTGAAGCTCTACGACGGCAAAGCCATCGATGTGTTGGCCAAGGATCCTCAGGCCGTGGCGATGGGTCGCACCATCTTCCTCAACCGTTGCGCGGCATGCCATGGTTCGACCGGTCACGGCGCCAACGGTTATCCCGACCTCACCGACGATATCTGGCATTGGGGCGGCACGCCGCATCGCATCCTGGAAACCATCCAGGAGGGACGCCAGGCGGTGATGCCCGCCTGGGCAACGACACTCACGGCGCAGGGCGGACCGACCGCCGTCGACGACACCATCGCGTATGTGCTGTCGCTCTCGAAGCCGTCGCAGTCCAAGGATGAGGCTGCGAAGCGCGGCGAGAAGATGTTCTCGACCATCTGCTCCGCCTGCCATGGTCCCCAAGGCAAGGGCAATCAGGTGGTGGGTGCGCCTGACCTCACCGACAGCTACTGGCTCTATGGCAGCAGCCAGGCGTCGCTGCACAAGACCTTGAACGATGGCCGCCAGGGCGTGATGCCCGCATGGAAGCCTGTGCTGGGCGACACGCGTACGCGTCTGGTGGGTGCCTACGTGTGGACGTTGTCGCCGCACAAGGACCCGCCGCCGGCAGGAGCAGTGGTCGCCGAATGACCGACCGGAACACCACCGTCGCGCATCCGCACGAACGCATGCCGCTTTCGCAGTGCCTGGGTGCGCTGCTGTGGCCCAGCTTCTTCGTGGCCGGCGTCGTGACGGTGGTGTTCTTTGCCTTTATCGATCCGCTTGCGTTGAGGGACATCACCTTTCCCTCGCTGAAGATCGGGCGTGAGCTGGGCTACACGCTGGGCTTTTTCCTCATCTGGCTGGCGACGCTGTCGTCGAGCCTGTTCACCTGGATCCTGTTGCAGCCGAGCCGAGCGGTGCGGTCCGCCATTCGACCCGACAAGAGATCATGAGCCGCCGTATTCCCATCCAGGTCATCGACGAGTCCGACTCGTACTACGTGAGTGAGCGCAAGGTCTATCCGCGCGACGTGACGGGTCGCTTCAACCGCCTGCGAGTGGCGGCCGTGGTGTGGCTGCTTGGCATGTACTACCTGTTTCCCTGGTTGTCATGGCAGGGCCGCCAGGCCGTGCTGCTCGATCTTCCCGCGCGCAAGTTTCACGTGTTTGGGTGGCTGTTCCTGCCACAGGACTTCCTGTTTCTTTCCATGCTGCTGATCATCGCGGCGTTGGCGCTGTTCTTCTTCACCGCGCTGGCGGGCCGCCTGTTCTGCGGCTACGCCTGTCCGCAGACGGTGTGGACGGAAGTATCGCTATGGATCGAACGCTGGTGCGAGGGCGACCGCAACAAGCGCATGAAGCTCGATGCGAGTCCCTGGACACGCGAGAAAGTCCTTCGGAAAAGCGCACGCCATGCCCTGTGGATCGTGTTCTCGTTGTGGACCGGTTTCACCTTCGTGGGCTACTTCAATCCCATTGTCGATCTCGCGCGGCGGACGCCCTGGGGCTGGGGCGGCTGGGAAGCGTTCTGGATCCTGTTCTATGCGTTTGCCACCTGGGGCAACGCGGGTTTCCTGCGCCAGCAGGTGTGCAAGTACATGTGCCCGTATGCGCGCTTCCAGAGCGCGATGTTCGACCGCAACACGCTGATCATCGCCTATGACCCCATGCGCGGCGAACCGCGTGGGCCGCGCAAGCGCAGCGTGCCAAGCGTGCTTGAGCGTGCGCGTGGCCTGCTCGACAAAGTCACTGCGTACGATTATGTGTTTCGCGCCAGCCGGCATCCGTCCGCCGCCGACGATAGGGCCCAGGCGGGCGGCACCATTGCGCTCGCCGGCGCGGGTGCCGAGGCGGAGCCGTTGCCCAAGTTCATGGTGGACGAACTGGGCGACTGCGTCGACTGCACCATCTGCGTCCAGGTGTGTCCCACCGGCATCGATATCCGCAACGGCCTGCAGTACGAATGCATAGCGTGCGGTGCATGCATCGACGCCTGCAACGAGGTGATGGGCAAGGTGGGTTATCCGCAGGGCCTGATCCGTTACACCACGCAGAACCAGATCGATGGAAAGGCTGCACGGGTCGTGCGTCCGCGCGTGCTGGTGTATGGCGCGCTGCTGCTCGCGCTGATGGGCGGGTGGCTTTACGGCGTCACGCATCGCAGCCCCTTGATGGCGGAAGTGCTGCGCGATCGCAACGCGATGTACAGCGAGGCGAGCAATGGCGATATCCAGAACGCCTACACGCTAAAGCTGGTGAACAAGGCGCAGCAGGCGCATCGGTTCGTCATCGACGTGGCGTCGGGCGACGTGGCCGGCATTGCCCTTGGCGGCGGCGCAAAGACGGTGCGCGCGGAAAGCGGCGAGGTGCTGTCGGTGCCGCTCACGGTGACGGCGTCGACGGAGACCACCGGTCGTCACGACGTGTTGTTCCACGTGCGCGATCTGGATGGCGATGCCTCCGTCACCATCAACAGCAGTTTCTTCGGGCCTTTGCCATGAACAAGACACGCAGTACCTGGCGCGAACCCATGGTGTGGATGCTGGTGGGCTTGCCGCTCGCTTCGGTCGCCATTGGCTTCGCCTTGTTGTTTGCCGCCGTGCGTCCCGGTCGCGAGGACATGGAGATGGTCAGCAACGCGACTCACGTGGGCAAGCTGCTCGTGTCCGCGCAGGACCGCGAGCCGGCCACGGAGGTGGCCACCCAGGGACTGGTCCTGCGGATCAAGGGCGACATGATCGAAGCCGTGCCGATGGACGGCGATTTTCCGCGCGGCGGCAAGTTGCGGCTCACGCTCATCTCCAACGATGCACAGGCGGCCCAGCGCGCGTTCCAGCTGACGCCCAGCGAATTGGGTTGGCGTGGCGTGGGTTCGCTGGACGGCGCGCGTGAATGGCTCGTGGAGCTGGCTCCCGACAATGCCGCCTGGTCCTTGCGCGGTCACTGGACAGCAAACGCGCGGGCCGTTCGTCTGGCGCCCTGATCGTGGACTGCGCCATCGATGCCGGCCCGACCGGTCGAGCCCTGACCTGTTACCACTGTGGCGACGCACTGCCACAGGCGCCGGTGCGGCTTGAGATCGATGGCGAAGCGCACGGCTTCTGCTGCCACGGTTGCGCGGCCGCGGCCGAATGGATCAGGCAATCGGAACTCGGCGACTACTATCGGCTGCGCAGCGTCGCAGCAACGCGTGTTGAAGACATGCCCGACCTCTCCGGTTGGGATCGCGACGACCTGTTGAGCGAACACGCCGTGCCAACGGCGGGCGGCCTTGAAATGACATTGCTGACCGACGGCATGCGCTGCGCGGCGTGCGCGTGGCTGATCGATCGGGCGCTGCAGCGCGAACCGGGTGTATTCGACACCAGCGCCAACGCCGTGACGGGGCGCATTCGTATCGGTTGGGATCCGTCCCGCGTACGGCTGTCGCACGTGCTCGAACGACTGGCCATGCTCGGCTATCGCCCCTACCTGGCGACCGGCGCTGCGCGCGAACGTGAGCGCGTGGCCGAGCAGCGGCGATGGTTGATGCGGCTGGGCGTGGCGGGCCTCGGCGCCATGCAGACGATGATGTTTTCCGAGGCGCTGTACCTGGACTTCGGTCATCACATGGCCGGCGCCACGCGCGACTTCTTTCGTTGGGTAGCGTTGTTGGTCGCCACGCCGGTGGTGTTCTACGCAGGCTGGCCATTCCTGCAGGGTTGCTGGCGCGAGTTGCGTCAGAGGCATCCGGGCATGGACACGCTGATCGCCGGCTCCACGCTGTTGGCCTACGTCGCCAGCCTGGTGGAAACGGTCCGCGGCGGCGCCCAGGTCTGGTTCGATGCAGCCACCATGTTCGTCTTCCTGTTGCTCACGGCTCGATTGCTCGAACAACGCGCCCGGCGCATTGCCAGTGCGCAGGTGGATGCGTTGGCGCGCGCCCGGCCGACGCTTGCCGTGCGGGAGTGCGCCGACGGCAAGCGGGAATCCATACCGGTGACTTCGCTTCAGGTGGGCGACATTGCTTGCGTGGCGGTTGGTGAAGTGGTGCCCGCGGACGGTTGCCTGCTTGACGGCGCCGCGTCGTTCGAAGAGGCGCTGCTGACCGGCGAGGCGCGTCCCGTGACGCGTGCGCAGGGCGCGACGATCTACGCGGGAACCATCTGCCGGGAGAACCCCGCGCGCATCAGAATCACGCAAACGGGCAGCACGACGCGGCTGTCGCAATTGGCGCGGCTCGTGGAGCAGGCGCAGGCACAGCGCCCACGCTTGGCGCGCATGGCTGATCGCATCGGCAGCGTGTTCGTATCGGTGCTGTTGGTGATGGCCGTGATCATCTATGGCAGCTGGCGCCTCCACGATCCCGCGCGTGCCTTCGAGGTCACCCTGTCGTTGCTGGTCGTCAGCTGTCCGTGTGCGTTGTCGCTTGCGGTGCCTGCCGCGCTGGCGGCCAGTCACGGCGCACTGGCGCGCATGGGCGTGTTGTCCATACGCGCAGGAGGGCTTGAGCATCTCGCGCACGCCACGGACATGGTGTTCGACAAGACGGGTACGCTGACCAGCGTGCAGCGGCAGGTGGGCGAGGTGCATACGTTTGATGGCATGTCGTCGGAGGTCGCCATGCAGATCGCCGCCGCGCTGGAGCGCGACAGCCGCCACCCCATTGCCCAGGCCTTCGCCGACATCGACACGCCGCTCGCAGCACACGATGTGCGCGCGGTGACAGGTCATGGCGTGATGGGAAGAATCGATGGCGTCACCTGGCGGCTGGGTCGCGCATCGTTCGCCGGGCGTCGCGATGACGATGGGCAGCTGTGGCTGGGCGATGGTCATCGCGTCGCCGCGCGTTTTCGCCTGCAGGAAAGTCTGCGCGCCGATGCCGCCGATGCCATCGCTGCGTTGCGTGCGCTTGGTGTCGTCATCCATCTTGCCAGCGGTGATGCATCGTCGTCGGTGCAGCGGCTGGTGCGGCAACTGAAGCTCGGCGAGGCGCATTCCCGGCAGTCTTCCGAAGACAAGCTGGCGCTCGTGCGTGCGCTCCAGGCAAAAGGACATGTCGTGGCCATGGTGGGCGATGGACTCAACGATGCGCCCGTGCTGGCCGGCGCTGACGTATCCATCGCCATGGGCGAGGGCGCTTCGCTGGCGCAGCGCGCCGCCGACATGGTGCTGACCTCGCCGTCGTTGTTGCGCATTCCGGCCGCCATTCGTCTTGCGCGACAGACGCAGCGCGTCATTCGCCAGAATTTCGCCTGGGCGGTGGGCTACAACCTGCTTGCCTTGCCGCTGGCCATGACCGGCCATGTCACGCCCGCCGTGGCGGCGCTCGGCATGGCGGTCTCGTCGTTGATCGTGACGGTCAATGCACTGCGCCTGATGCGTTTCTCCGCGGTGGACGTGGCGCCATGATCATCCTGCTGATGCTGGTTCCCTTGAGCCTTATGTTGCTCGCCTTCGCCATTGGCGCCTTCATCTGGGCCGTGCGTCGCGGGCAGTTCGACGACATGGATACGCCGGCGCTGGATATTCTGAGCGACGACACTTCGCCGCCCACGCAGCCGGATGCGTCGGGTGATCAGGCGAGCCTCCATGTCGATTGACCTGCTCGCGCTGTCGGCGGCGTTGTTGACGGGCGTGCTCGGCGGCGTGCACTGCGCGGCAATGTGTGGCGGCATCGCCACGGGTTTTTCGATGTGGTCGCCGCGGCACGGGCTCATGGCGTCGATGCAGTTGAATGCCGGGCGCGTGCTTGGCTACGGGTTGGCGGGTGGCGTGGTGGGTGGCTTGGGCGATGGTGTGCTGCGCTTGTTCGAATGGCCTGCGCTCATCCTCGGCGCGCGCATCGCGATGGGCCTGGTGCTGATGCTGGTGGCGTGGCGCCTGCTCGATCAGCAAGGTCGCCTGCGTTTTTTGGGTCGCCCTGTCGCGCGGGTTTGGCGTTGGTTGCAACCTTTGCAGCGGCGACTGCTTCCGGCCAATACGCCGTTTCGGCGCATCGTCGCCGGCATGTTGTGGGGATGGATGCCGTGCGGCCTCAGCGGAACCATGCTGGCGGCGGCGTGGTTGCAGGCGAGTGCGATGAAAGGCGCTGCCCTCATGGCAATCTTCGGCATCGGCACATGGCTGGTGATGGTGCCGCTCACCTGGTCGGGTGCGCGTGTCGGACGGTGGATGCAGCGCACCGGCGCGCGGCGAGGCGCAGCGGCATTCATCCTGATGGCGGGTGTGGTGACCATGACCGCGCCATGGCTCATGCGCGTGCCTTCATTGCATGGGCTGATGGGCTGGCTCGGTTGCGGCCCCATGTAGAGGCCGGTTTCGCTCCACAACAAAAAAAGGCCGCCTTTCGGCGGCCTTTTCGATGTGCCCGAAGTGAGCGATCAGTAGCGGTAATGATCCGGCTTGTACGGACCATCCACCGGCACGCCGATGTACGCGGCCTGATCCGGCGTCAGCTTGGTGAGCTTCACGCCGATCTGCTCCAGGTGCAGGCGAGCCACTTCCTCGTCTAGCTTCTTCGGCAGGCGATAGACCGTCTTGTCGTAGAAGTCCTTGTTCGCCCACAGATCGAGCTGGGCCAGCGTCTGGTTGGAGAAGCTGTTGGACATCACGAAGCTCGGGTGGCCATGGGCGCAGCCCAGGTTCACCAGGCGGCCTTCAGCCAGCATGTAGATGCTGTGGCCCGACTTCTCGAACGTGTAACGATCCACCTGCGGCTTGATGGTTTCGCGCGACACGCCCTTGGCGGTGTTGAGGCGATCCATCTGGATCTCGTTGTCGAAGTGGCCGATGTTGCACACCAGCGCGTTGTTCTTCATCGCCGCCATGTGTTCCAGCGTGATGATGTCCTTGTTGCCGGTGGTGGTGACGTAGATGTCGCCGGTGCCCAGCGTCTCTTCGATGGTGGTGACCTGGAAGCCTTCCATCGCCGCCTGCAGGGCGTTGATGGGGTCGATCTCGGTCACGATCACGCGGGCGCCGAAACCCTTGAGCGAATGTGCACAACCCTTGCCCACGTCGCCGTAGCCGCACACCACGGCCACCTTGCCGGCGACCATCAGGTCGGTCGCGCGCTTGATGCCGTCGGCCAGCGATTCGCGGCAGCCGTAGAGGTTGTCGAACTTGCTCTTGGTCACCGAGTCGTTGACGTTGATGGCCGGCACCAGCAGCTTGCCGGCTTCGGCGAGCTGATAGAGGCGATGCACGCCGGTGGTGGTTTCTTCCGACACGCCCTTCCATTCGGCGGCGATCTTCTTGAACCAGCCCGGACGCTCGGCTTCGGTACGCTTGACCAGATCCTTGATGACCTGCTCTTCGTGGTTGCCGCTGGGCGTGTTGACCCAGTCGCTGCCGTCTTCCAGTTCCACGCCCTTGTGGATGAACAGCGTGGCGTCGCCACCGTCGTCCACGATCAGCTGCGGGCCGAGTTCACCCGGGTGGGTGAGCATGTCGAGCGTGCACTGCCAGTATTCCTCCAGCGTCTCGCCCTTCCAGGCGAACACCGGCAGGCCACCGGCGGCCAGTGCGGCGGCCACGTCGTCCTGGGTGGAGAAGATGTTGCACGAGGCCCAGCGCACCGAAGCGCCCAGCTCGCGCAGGGTCTCGGCGAGCACGGCGGTTTCCTTCGTGCAGTGCAGGGAGCCGGACAGGCGCACGCCCTTGAGCGGCTTGTCCTTGGCGTAGCGGGCGCGGATCTGCATCAGGCCCGGCATTTCCTCTTCGGCCATGCGGATACGACGGCGGCCGAGTTCGGCGAGCGACATATCGCGGACCTTGAAATCCTGCTGGGCGGAATCCTTGGTAACTGCATTCATAGGCTTAGCTCCGGGTGTTGCGGCATGAAAGCCGCATCGTTGTCCGGGCGCCGTTACAGGAAAAATCCGTCGAGCCTGGCCGGGTTCGTGGAACACGCAAGGCGTGCACGGAGCCGCGGTCGCAGCGCCCCTCGACGGGACGCATGAGTATAGCGTCCCTCGATGATGGTTTCGTGCGCGGCGGGGCGTCGATTCAGCCGAACCATGACCGATGGCCTGGTTGCGCCGGGCGGCAAGGCGGTAATGTCGCAGGAGTCATGACACAGGGGGCGTCTCGCATGGATAAGTCGTTGCAACGTTTCATTCTTGCCGGCTTGCTGCTGGCCGCATCACCGGTGGTGCTGGCGGACACGCGGGCCTCGGCGCCGGCTGCCGCGCCGGCTTCCGGCTATCTCGCGCCGCCGGCGCCATTGCAGGCACTGGTGGATGCACCGCGCCCACCGCAGCTGTCGATCAGCCCGCATCGCGACCTGCTGGCGCTCACCCAGACGCCGGCGCTGCCGGGCATCGATGTGGTGGCGCAGCCAGAACTGAAACTCGCCGGCCTGCGCATCAATCCGCGCACCTATGCACAAAGCCGCTTCGTATTCGGTAGCGACCTGTGGTTGATGGATGTGGCCACCGGCAAGGAGATCCGCCTGCAGGGCCTGCCGACGCCGCTGTCCATCGCCACCTCGTCGTGGTCGCCCGATCAGCGCTATCTCGCCTTCAACCAGGTCAACGCGCGCGAAGGCACCAACGAATTGTGGGTGGTCGACGTGGCCGCGCGTTCGGCGCGTCGCCTGATCACGCTGCCGTTGAACACCGTGGCGGGCCGCGGCTATCGCTGGATGCCCGACAGTTCGCAGGTGCTCGTGCAGTTGCAGCCGGAAGGGCAGGGCGCGGCGCCCGTCGCCAGCATCATCCCCACTGGCCCGGACACGCAGCAGACGCAGGCCGGCGGTGGCGTGAAAGCCATCCGCACGTATCAGGACATGTTGCGCAACGAAGACGATGCCAAGCTGTTCGAGTATTACCTGCGCTCGCAGTCCGCGCTGGTGTCGCTCGATGGCAAGGTCACCAGGCTTGGCGACCCCGCACTGACACTGGCCATCGCGCCGTCGCCCGACGGCCGCTATCTGTTGCGCGAGCGCGTGGAGCGTCCGTTCTCCTATCTCGTTCCGGTGGAAAGCTTCCCGCGTCGCATCGAAGTGCTCGACCGCGGCGGCAAGCTGGTCAAGGAGATTGCGCACCTTCCGCTGGTGGAAGGTCTGCCCACGGGCAACGATGCCGTGCCCACCGGCGTGCGCGACATCACCTGGCGCGCCGATGCTCCGGCCACGCTGGTGTGGGCCGAGGCGCAGGATGGCGGCGATCCCGCACGCACAGCGGACATTCGCGACCTCGTACAAATGCAGGCGGCACCCTTCGACCAGTCGCCGGTGACGCTGGCGAAACTCGGCAGTCGCTATGCCGGTGCGTACTGGGGCAACGGCGGCCTGGCGCTCATCGATGAGTTCTGGTGGAAGACGCGTCACGTGAAGGAATGGCGCGTGTCGCCCGATCAACCCGCTCAGGCTCCGGCTCTGCTGCGCGAAGGTTCCTCGGAAGATCGTTACCGCGATCCGGGCACGCCCGCCACGATGCCCGACGAGCACGGCGAAGCGCGCCTCATCGTCACCGCCGATGGCCAGAGCATCTATCGCCTCGGCGAAGGTGCCTCGCCCGAAGGCGACCGCCCGTTCATCGATCGCGTGAACCTCAAGACCGGCACCAGCGCACGCCTGTTCCAGTCGCAGGCGCCTTATTACGAAGATCCGCAGGTATTGCTGGACGCGGAAGGCACGCGCGCGCTGATTTCGCGCGAATCGCCCACCGAGCCGACCAACTACTACGTGCGCGAGCTGGCGACGAACGGCAAGCTGCATGAGCTCACCCACTTTCCCAATCCGCTGCCGCAACTGAAGGGCGTGAAGAAGGAGCAGATTCGTTACAAGCGAAAGGATGGCGTGGAACTCACTGCCACCTTGTACCTGCCGCCCAACTACGATCCGAAGAAGGATGGCCCGCGCCCGATGCTGATGTGGGCTTATCCGGCCGAGTTCAAATCGGCGGATGCGGCAGGGCAGGTCACTGATTCGCCGTACCGCTTCAACCGCATCAGCTATTGGGGACCGCAGGCCTTTCTCACCATGGGCTACACGGTGCTGGACAATTTCTCCGTGCCTATCGTGGGCGAGGGCAACAAGGAACCCAATGACACCTACATCCCTCAGCTCGTGGCCAGTGCGGAAGCGGCGGTGGATGAAGTGGTGCGCCGTGGCGTGGCCGACCGCAACCGCATCGCGGTGGGCGGCCATTCCTACGGTGCGTTCATGACCGCCAACCTGCTCGCGCATACGCGCCTGTTCAAGGCCGGCATCGCGCGCAGCGGCGCATACAACCGCACGCTCACGCCGTTCGGTTTCCAGGCGGAAGAGCGCAATTACTGGCAGGCGCCGGACGTCTACAACACCATGTCGCCGTTCAACTACGCGGATCACATCAAGGACGCGTTGCTGATGATCCATGGCGAACAGGACAACAACTCCGGCACGTTCCCGATCCAGAGCGAGCGCATGTACGCCGCCGTCAAAGGGCTTGGCGGCACCGCCCGATTGGTCTTGCTGCCGAACGAAGCGCACGCGTATCGCGCCCGCGAATCGATCATGCAGATGCTGGCGGAGATGAACAACTGGCTGGAGACGTATGTGAGGCAGGCGAAGCCGGAATCGGGAGCGGTGAAGTCCGGCGCAGCGAAGCGCTGAGGGCGGCTGATCTTTGCTCGTCATCCCTGCGAACGCAGGGATCCAGCGCCTTGGCTCTACGCGGCGTCCTAAAGGCACTGGATTCCTGCGTTCGCAGGAATGACGGCGAGGCAGTTTTGTCGCATTGCACAAACGCGTGTCGCTTGGGGTAGTCTTGGACGTCCAGACATCCGCAACGTGGCATCGATGAACCAGCACCGCAGTCCTGAGTTCTCTCCGCACGACGCGCCCTTGCGCGAAGACGTCCGCCGCCTCGGCACCCTGGTCGGCAACATGCTGGCCGAGCAGATTTCCCCGGACTTCCTCGACGAAGTCGAGCGCATCCGCACCGCCGCCATCGAACGTCGCGTAGAAAACGCACCGCTCGATGTGCTCGGTGGGTTGCTTACCGACCTGGAAACGGGCAAGGCCGAGTCGCTGGCGCGCGCCTTCGCCACGTATTTTCAGGCGGTGAACATCGCCGAACGCATCCATCGCATCCGCCGTCGCCGCGACTACCAGCGCGAAGGCGGCGCGCCGCAACCCGAGTCGCTGCTCGACGTGCTGACGCGCCTGAAGGCGCAAGGCGTGGAAGCCGGCGAGCTGATCGAATGGCTGGAACGGTTACAGGTGGAACCAGTTTTCACCGCACATCCCACCGAAGCCGTGCGCCGTTCGCTGCTGGAAAAGGAACAATCCATCGTGCGCGCGTTGGTCGACAACTTCGATCCCACGCGCACGCCGCAGGAACGCAAGGAAGACGACGACCGCATCTTCATGGCGCTCAGTGCCGGCTGGCAGACGGCCGAAGCGTCGTCGGTGAGTCCCAGCGTGCAGGACGAGCATCATCACGTCGGCTTCTACCTCGCCAATCCCATCTATCGCATCGTGCCGGCCTTGTACGAATCGCTCGCCGATGCGCTGCAAATCGTCTACGGCGTGGCCGTGCCGATTCCGCGCTTGCTGAGTTTCGCTACCTGGGTCGGTGGCGACATGGATGGCAATCCGAATGTTGGCGCCGCCACCATTGCCAACAGCTTGTCCACGCAGCGCGCGCATGTACTCGAACACTACATCGAGGACATCGCCGGCCTGTCGCGCCTGCTGAGCCAGACGGAGGATCGCGTGGACGTGGGCAGCAACCTGGCCCATCGCCTGTTCGACTATCGCGTTCGCTTTCCCGAAGCCGCCGCCAAGGTGCGCCCGCGCCATGCCGACATGCCGTATCGCAGCCTGCTTACCATCATCGGCGCGCGGCTGCAGGCGACGCTGGAAGACGATCATCCGGAAGGCTACACGTCGACCGACGAACTGCTGGATGACCTGCGCCTGATCGCGGTCAGCCTGATCGATCATCGTGGTTTGCACGCCGGCGCCTATGCCGTGCGTCGACTCATCTGGCGCGTGCGCACCTTTGGTTTTCATCTCGCCCGCCTCGATGTTCGCCAGGATTCGCGCGTGCACGACGAGGCACTCAGCCAGTTGTTGAAGGACGACGGCTGGTTGACGCGTGACCTTGCCGAGCGCGCGGAGCGGTTGCGCCCTTATGCCGGCGGCGATGAGGTCCTGCCGAACAGCGACGACGCTACTGCCACCGCATTGCACGACGTGTTTGCGACATTGCGCGAATCGCGCGGCCGTTACGGCGCGGAGGCGCTGGGCCTGTACATCATCAGCATGGCGCGCTCGGCGGTCGACGTGCTCGCCGTATTGGCGCTGGCGCGCTATGGCGGCCTCACCAAGGACGGGCGAGTGCCGCTGGACGTGGCGCCGTTGTTCGAAACGGTGGACGACCTGACGAACGCGCCGGCGACGCTGCGTGCCTTGCTTGACGATCCCATCTATCGCGATCACCTCGCCTCGCGCGGCAATCGCCAGTGGGTGATGCTCGGCTATTCCGACAGCGGCAAGGACGGCGGCACGCTGGCATCGCGCTGGGGTTTGCAGCGTGCGCAGGTGGAGTTGCTCGACGTGGCGGCGGAGGCTGGTATTCGCCTCTCGTTCTTCCATGGTCGCGGCGGCTCCGCGAGTCGTGGCGGATCGCGCATCACGCCGGCCCTGATGTCGTCACCGCGCGGCTCGGTAGCCGGTGTGCTGCGCGTCACCGAGCAGGGCGAGGTCATTCACCGCAAGTACGGCATCCGCGCGCTGGCGCTACGCAATCTGGAGCAGACTGTAGGTGCGGTGCTGCGCGCGTCGTTGCGCCCCCGCACGCAGGAGGCGCGCGAAGACGAGTGGCGCGAACGCATGAGCCTGCTTGCCGCGCGCAGCCGCGAACACTATCGCGCGTTCGTCGATCGCGACGGTTTCGTCGACTACTTCCGTTCGGCCACGCCCATCGACGTGATCGAACGCATGACGCTGGGCTCGCGTCCGTCGCGCCGGCGCAGCATGCGCGGTGTGCAGGATCTTCGCGCCATTCCATGGGTGTTTGCGTGGACGCAGTGCCGCTCGATCCTTCCCGGCTGGTACGGGCTGGGCACTGCACTGGAATTCGGTGCGGCCGAATACGGCGAGCAGGCGATGTCCGAAATGGCGCACGATTGGCCCTTCTTCGCCAACATGCTGGACGATGTGTCGATGGTGCTTGCCAAGAGCGATCTTGGCATTGCCGAAGCCTTCTCCACCTTGGCCGGGCCGTTGCACGAGCCGTTCTTTGGACTGATCCGCGAGGAATTTGAACGCACGCGCCATTGGCTGATGCAACTGAAGCACAACGACAGCCTGCTGCAGAACGCGCCGCGCCTGGCCACCTCGATCGACCTGCGCAATCCCTACGTCGATCCGATGAGCCTGCTGCAGGTGGATCTGCTCAAGCGCTGGCGCGAAGGTGGCGAGAGTGACGAGGCGTTGCTCACGGCGCTGGTGGCGTGCGTGAACGGTGTGTCCCAGGGCCTGCAGAACACGGGTTGAGAGGGAGGCAGTCGCGCACGATGTGCGCGACGCAGGCAAGCTCAGCCGTCCAATTCCGCCCAGCGCGCGTAAGCCGTATCCAGCTCGGCTTGCAGCTGGGATAGCGCTTCGTTCGCCTTGACGACGGCAGCGTTGTCCTGGCGGAAGAAGTCCGGATCGTTCATCGCTTCGCTGCGCGCGGCGATGTCGGCTTCCAGCTTCTCGATGCGACCGGGCAACTGTTCCAGTTCGCGCGCGTCCTTGTAGCTCAACTTGCGCTTTGCCTCCGCGGCGGGCGCCGCCGCAACGGCTATGGCCGCCGCCTTGCTTTCGAGGCTCTTGATGGAAGGCGCCAGTGGAGCAGGGCGCTGGCGCAGCCAGTCGGTATAGCCGCCCACGTATTCGCCGATCTTGCCGTGGCCTTCGAGTACCAGCGTGCTGGAAACGACGTTGTCCAGGAACTCGCGGTCATGCGAAACAAGCAGCAGCGTGCCCTGGTATTCGGTCAGCAGTTCTTCGAGCAGCTCCAGCGTTTCCACATCGAGGTCATTGGTGGGTTCGTCCATCACCAACAGGTTGGACGGCTGCGCGAACAGCTTGGCGAGCAACAGGCGATTGCGCTCGCCGCCCGACAGGCGGGTGATCGGCGCACGGGCGCGTTCCGGCGAGAACAGGAAGTCCTGCAGGTAGCCGATGATGTGCTTGCGCGTGCCGTTGAGTTCGATGTACTCGCGGCCTTCGGCCACGTTGTCCAGCGCATTGAGCTGGTCGTTGAGCTGCACGCGGTGCTGGTCGAAGTAGGCAATCTGGATGCCGGTGCCGAGCGTGGCGTGGCCGCGCTCGGGCTTGAGTTCGCCCAGCATGATCTTCAGCAGCGTGCTCTTGCCTGCGCCGTTGGGGCCAATGATGCCGACGCGGTCGCCGCGCATGATGGTGGTGCTCAGGTTTTCGATCAGCACGCGTCCGCCGTAGCTCTGGTGCACGTGTTCCAGGTCGATCACCTTCTTGCCCGAGGCCTGCGCGTTGGCCATCGTCATCTTGACGTTGCCGGACAGTTCGCGGCGCTGCGAACGCTCCACGCGCAGCGCCTTCAGCGCGCGCACGCGGCCTTCGTTGCGCGTGCGGCGCGCCTTGATGCCCTGGCGGATCCACACTTCTTCCTGTGCCAGCTTCTTGTCGAAGTGCGCGTTGGCCTGCGCTTCGGCGTGCAGGCGTTCTTCGCGGCGGCGCAGGTAGTTGTCGTAGTCGCCGGGCCAGTCGGTGAGTTGGCCGCGATCGATCTCGACGATGCGCGTGGCGAGCGCACGAAGAAAACTGCGGTCATGCGTGATGAAGATGATGCTGCCTTCGAACTGGCGCAGGAACGCTTCGAGCCAGCCGATGGCTTCGATGTCGAGATGGTTGGTCGGCTCGTCGAGCAGCAACACGTCCGGCTTGCGCACCAGCGCCTGCGCCAGCAGTACGCGGCGCTTCATGCCACCGGAAAGCGCGGCGAAATCGGTGTCGCCCGGCAGTTCCAGGCGGGTGAGCACATCGGTGACGCGACGATCGAGATCCCAGCCGTGTTGCGCTTCGATCTGCGATTGCACGTCGCCGAGCGTATCCATGTCGCCTTCGGCGAGTGCGTGGTGATAGCGCGCAAGCAATTGGCCGAGATCGCCGAGACCTTGCGCGACCACATCGAACACGCTGCCGGCGGTGTCTTGCGGCACCTCCTGCGCCATGCGCGCAACGACCACGCCATTTTGCACACGCACTTCGCCATCGTCGGCATGCAGTTCGCCGGCGATGAGCTTCATCAGGGTGGATTTGCCTTCGCCGTTGCGACCGACGATGCACACGCGCTCGTTCGCCTCGATGGAGAGGTCGACATGTTCGAGCAGGAGGGGGCCGCCGATGCTGAAGTCGACGCGCTGGAGTTGTATCAGGGACATCCCGCCATTTTAGGCGATGCGCCGTGGCAATCGTTCGCTTTACCCCTCAATGCCGCTTCCCGCCTGCCGATAGGGAAGGGCAGGCGGGTAAAAGTCGCGTCCCTGCACGGGGCGAAGGGCTGGCTGAGGAATTGTTTTTTAACGAAAAAAGATGGCGCCTACCTGCAAATAAGCCTTTCGCCATAGGGCAATTGAGGGCACACTCGCTTGACGCGTAGACGTCACTTTCACGGTGAAATCTACGTTATGACGGCGCCGGGGCGCCGTCATCGTTTTATCGTCCATGGAAACATGGACTTATGTGACCTAATTCAAGTATTGTCTGGACCCGTGGCGATGTTGCTGCGGTTCAGGGTTTGTAACGCCGGTTGAAGCGAGGAACTGGGGTGGCTATCAAGTCCAACACGCAGGCCAGGGGAGCAACCTGGCGCCAAGGCCTGCTAGCGCTGCTGATGAGCGTCGCCGGCGGGTTCGCCAGCGTGGCTCATGCCGGCTACGCCGCCATCGTCATCAATGAGGCCGATGGCCAGGTCATCACCGCCGTGAACGCCGATGAGCCGAATCATCCCGCGTCGCTGGCCAAGATGATGACGATGTACCTCGCCTTCCAGGCCATCGAGAACGGCACGCTCAAGATGGACCAGGAGCTTCCGGTTTCCTCGTGGGCTGCCGCCAAGGCGCCGACCAAGCTCGACCTGCGCAACGGCCAGACCATCACGGTCGAAGACTGTGTGCTCGGCATGATCACCAAGTCGGCCAACGATGCCGCCACCGTGGTCGCCGAAGGCCTGGGCGGTTCCGAAAGCCATTTCGTCGAGATGATGAATGCCCAGGCCCAGCTGCTGGGCATGAGCAACACCCGCTTTGCCAACGCCTCGGGCCTGCCCGATCCCGAAGACACCACCACGGCCCGCGACATGAGCAAGCTGGCCATGGCGCTGTACCACGACTTCCCGCAGTACGCGCACCTGTTCTCGACCAAGGACTTCATGTTCCGCGGTCACCTCGTGCGCGGGCACAACAACCTGATGGACAAGTACCCGGGCATGGACGGCCTGAAGACCGGCTTCACCAACGCCTCGGGCTTCAACCTCGCTTCCACCGCGGTGAAGGATGGGCGCCGCCTGTTCTCCGTGGTGATGGGCGGCCGCACGGCCTCCGCGCGCGACAGGCTGATGGCGCGCCTGCTCGACGACGGCTTCGAGAACCAGGAAACGCCCGCCGCGTTGATCGCCCAGGCTGGCGAAGCGCCCGCCGCCGTCGGTGGCAAGGGTCGCCGCACCAAGGGCAGCGTTGCCGCCAAGGGTACCGCCCTGGCCGATGCCACGCCGGCGTCGCGTCGTCATCATCGCCGCGGTTCCAAGCCGGATACCGTTGCCAGCGCGGCGACGTGCTCGAAGAAGAAAAAGGGCGCGACCTGTCCCGCCACCGCCGCACGCAGCACCAAGGTGGCGGCTGCAGGGCAGAAGGTTGCCTCGGCTGGCGCATCGCCGGACAAGTAAGCGCCGCTTGCGCTGATGCTGCGAAACGGGCTGCCTGCGGGTGGCCCGTTTTTGTTTGAGTCCGTGCTTGCGCGTGAAACCGTGGGTGCAGAGCGCTTCGATGGACCTTCAGAAAATCAGAAGCGATCCGTAGCCGCCAGGTAACGCCACTGACCCGGCTGCAGTCGGGACATGGGAATACGGCCGATGCGGATGCGTTTCATCGCCAGCACCTTCAACCCGACGGCGTTGCACATGCGCTCGATCTTCTCGGGCGCAATCCGCTTCAGCGCAAAGCGCAGGTGGGTTTCGTTCTGCCAGCTCACCTTGATTGGCGGCAGCGCGTAGTTGTCGAAGCTGAGGCCGTGATTGAGCATGGCCAGACCGTTCGGCGCCAGCGTGCCCGCCACTTCAACCACCATCTCCTGCTCGATGCGGTCGAAATCCTCTTCGAGGCGACGCTTTACCCGCCAGTCCTGGGTGAATACCACCAGGCCGCTGGCTTGATCGGGCAACGACAGCGGCGATTCCAGTCGCGCGAAGTGACGCTTGAGCAGGCGAATGCCGGTGGCGTCTTCGGTGGAGTGGCTGTCCGCGCGAATCAATGCGCGTGCCTGGTCGACGGCGGCGCCGGCAGGCTTGTGCAGTACCAGCGTGGCCGGTTCGGCAGGTTCGAGCTTGGCGTGCGGATCGATCTCGATGCGCTGTTCCAGCACCTTGAACTGCGGCTCTTCGACGATCTGGCCGTCCACGCGCACCCAACCACCTTCGATATACATCTCCGCTTCGCGTCGCGAGCACTGGGCCAGCGCGGCGACATGTTTGGCGAGGCGTAGCGGTTCGGTCATCGGGTTTGCCGGGAAGTCATGTGCGGGAATTATAGGCGGTCATCAGGTCAGGCAAGGTGCGAGCGCCCGCGCTTCGGCGTCCGGTTCTCGCATCGGGCCATCTTCAGTCGTTTGCCGATTCCGTGAATGGATGCTCTTTCTTGTGTTTGATGGTTGGCGCAGCTCGCACATTTTTGTGCGATGTTGTCTCCGGATCGCAAATATCTGCTGAAAGATGCCGCGGGTCCTTGCGGAGTCCACCCATCCTTTTCTCCTCGTGTACGGACCCAACATGAAGCGTGCTTTCTCCTTTCTCATCGCAGCCACCTTGCTGGTCGGCAACGGACTGGCTGTTGCGTTGCCCCTGGGCGATCACGGCCATGACAACGACAAGCACTGGGACGACGATCACGGCCACGGCCACAATCCCAAGGACGAGGGTCGCCACGACAACGGCAAGCACAAGGGTTGGTACAAGAAGGGTGGTCGCTTGCCGGACCACTACTATGCGCGTGAGTACTACGTCACCGACTACTCACGCTATCACCTGCGCCGCCCGGAACCCGGTTACCGCTGGGTGCGCGCAGATGAAGGGCAGTTCTATCTGACCCTCATCTCCAGTGGTGTCGTCATCGATATCGCGGCGGGCCTTTGATCGCTCTTCGGATTTAGCAGAGCCCCAGGACTGAATGTCCGCTTCTTCGACCAGGAAGCGGACATTTTTTTGCGCGGTCGTGTACCCGGCGCTCGGTACACGAAGTGACCAATGCTTGCGGTCACTTGTGACCAGTCGCGGGTTGCGAGCGTTGCGGCGAACGGATGAGAAAGCCCCGGCGGCTTCGCCTTGGGTCGGGGAACGGTGCGCGTTTCCCTAGGGAATACCCGTACTTATCGTCATTTAGGCAATCATCGAAATTTTACTTGACTAGAATTTAGATATTTAGCTAAATAGCGATCATGAGCGCCGTCTTCAAAGCCCTGGCCGACCCTACCCGCCGCAAGGTACTGGAGCTGCTGCGGCAGCGCCCGATGACTGCGGGCGAGCTGTCGGAACATTTCCCCGTGTCGCGGCCGACCATGTCGGCGCATTTCGCGGTGCTGCGCGAGGCTGACCTGATCGAGGCCAACAAGATCGGCACCAGCATCCTCTACCAGTTGAAGTTGTCCGTGCTGGAAGACGCCCTGCTGGGCTTCAGCCAGCTGTTCGGCATCGGCACTGGAGAGCGCAGGGCTGCTGAATCCGCGGGTGTTGCCCGCCCTGAAGAAACCCGAGAAGGAGCCGACGAATGAGTGAGAAACTCCATCCGCGCATCAGGCAGGACATCGTCCTGGGCCTCAAGCTCGGGATAGTGATGATCGGTGCCGCCTCGCTGCTGGCACTGGCCCGCAGCCAGGGGTGGCTCGACGGAGCGATGGTCGAACGTGCGTTCAACGTCATCCTCGGTCTCGCCTTTGCGGCCTACAGCAACCTCATCCCGAAGATGTATGGACCACCGCCTCGCTCCCTCCGCCACGCGACGTTGGCGCAAGCGGTCAGGCGGGTCAGCAGTTGGGCAATGACGCTGGCGTTCCTGGCGTGGGCCGCGCTGTGGGCATTCGCTCCGAAGGAGTTCGCAAGAGTCACTTCGGTGGCGGTTGTCGGCGCCAGCATTGCGATCTCGCTTGGCTACCTGATGTGGAAGGCCGCCGCCTGCCGTGCGTCGAGGAGTGATTGAGGCCTTTCGGTTGGCGTGTGGAATATCTAACCGAGAATCCGCGTTCGATCCAAAGCAGACTTCGCCAGAACACGCGGGAAAACGCCACCATCGCTCAGCGACGGCTCCAGCTCTCCAGCAGCGTGCGCGTCTGCTCGATGACGGTTTTCTTGATCAGCGCGCTTTTGTTGGCGTCAATTTCCTTCCAGCCCAGGAAGTCGACGCAGGCACCAGCGGGTGGAAAGAAGCTCATGATCTGGCCCTTGAGCGTCAGCAGGCGAATGCGAACCACCGGATCGCGCGTGGTGGTGCCGGCGATGCGCGCGAGCAGGCTCAGGCGCAGTTTGTGAAGTGGCTGCTTTAGCCGCTGCTCAAGCAGCTTGGAGGTGGCGAGCGGTTCGTCGCCGGCCATGTCGCGTGCCGCGAACAGGCGACGGTCCGACATATGGGTATCCGTCAGCATCATGTCGAGGCCGATCTCGTACATGCGAAGGAACGCATCGATCAGCTCTTGCACGCTGCCTTCGCCTTTCAGTACGGCGGCGGCGTGTTGCATGGAAGGTTCGAAGCGGCTGAGCAGGTCATCGGTGATGAACTGGGCGCAGGCGTTGTAAACCCCTTCCTTGCTCTCGAAGTAGTACTGCAGCGCCGGTGGGTTCACTCCCGCCGCCGCCGCGATGTCGCGCGTCGATGCACCCGCAAACCCATGTTCGCCGAACAGCCGGATCGCTGCGTCGATGATGCGCTGACGCGTTTCATCACCGCGCGCATAACCTCCCGCCGGGGCGCGTCGGGGGCGCTTGGGTTGGCTCATGCATTCGTCTCCTGCTGACGGCGGTGCAATATAACATTTGACAAAAGTATTCCAATCGGAATAAATCTTCCAGTTGGAATATATTGGACGACTTCCCATGCCTGCCTCAACCGGATCCACGCCCGGCCATGTCTCGAAAGATCCCGCCCAGCCGCCGTCGCGGCGATCCAGGGCGGGCAAGATTCTGCTTCCCGTTGGCCTGGTGCTCGGCGTCATCGCCTTGCTGGCGCTGGGTTATTGGTGGGTGGTCGGCCGCTTCATGCAGAGCACCGACGACGCCTATCTGCGCGCCGACAGCATGACGGTGGCGCCCAAGGTCAACGGCTACGTCACGGACGTCTACGTCGGCGACAACGCCACGGTCAAAGTCGGCGATCCGCTGGTGCGCCTGGACGGACGCCAGTATCAGGCGGCGATGGATCAGGCGCAGGCCACGGTGGACGCGCGTCAGGCCGACATCCAGCGTGCGCAGGCCGCGCTGTTGCAACAGCGCGCGGCGATCGAGCAGGCCAAGGCCCAGCTTTTGGTGGCGAAGGTCAACCAGCATCATGCAGATGACGAAGTGCATCGCTACGCCCCCTTGACCGCATCCGGCGCGGAAAGCAGCGACCAGATGTCGGTGTTGACCAGCAACCGCGACCAGGCCCAGGCCACCTTGGCGGCGGATACCGCCGCGCTTGATCAGGCGCAGGCGAAGGTTGCCGATCTCGACGCGCAGATCGCGCAGGCGCGGGCCCAGCTGGAGGCCGCGCAGGCATCGACACGCCAGGCGAAGCTTGATCTGGGCGACACCCTGATCCGCAGCTCGTTGCCGGGCCGCGTGGGTGATCGCACGGTTCGCGTTGGCCAGTATGCGCAGCCCGGCATGCGGATGATGACCGTCGTGCCGGTGGAAGGCATCTATCTCATCGCCAATTTCAAGGAAACCCAGATCGGCAAGATGCGCGCGGGGCAACACGCGAGCATCCGCGTTGATGCGTTGCCCGACGCCGAACTGCAGGGCGTGGTGGAGAGTTTTGCGCCAGGCACGGGCGCCGAGTTCGCGCTGCTGCCGCCGGAAAACGCCACCGGCAACTTCACCAAGATCGTGCAGCGCGTGCCGGTGCGCATTCGCCTGGATGTCGACGAACAGACGCGCAAGCTGCTGGTGCCGGGCCTGTCGGTCACGGTGAAGGTGGATACGCGCCAGGCGCATGACGACGCGGAAGGCCGTCATGGCTGAGGCCGCCGCGCCCGCCAGTCATCCCGAACGCGCCAGCGTCGCGGACTGGATCGCCGTCGCCGCCGGCTCACTGGGTGCGTTGATGGCGACGCTCGACATTTCCATCACCAACTCGGCGTTGCCGCAGATCCAGGGCGAAATCGGCGCGACCGGCACCGAAGGTACGTGGATTTCCACCGGCTACCTGATGTCGGAGATCGTGATCATCCCGCTGGCGGCGTGGCTGACGCGGGTGTTCGGCCTGCGCAACTTCCTGCTCGGCTGCGCCGTACTGTTCATCCTGTTCTCGATGGTGTGCGGCGTGTCGACCACGCTGATGATGATGATCGCGGGACGCATCGGCCAGGGCCTGACCGGCGGCGCGATGATCCCGACCGCGCAGACCATCATCCGCAGCCGCCTGCCGATGTCGCAGATGCCCATCGGCATGACGGCGTTCGGCCTCATTGTGTTGCTGGGCCCGCTGCTGGGGCCTGTCCTGGGCGGCTGGCTCACGGAGAACATCAGCTGGAACTGGTGCTTCTTCATCAACCTGCCCGTGTGCATTGGTTTGATCACGCTGCTGGTCGCGGGGCTGCCCTCGGACAAGCCGCATTGGGAGGCGCTGAGAAAAGCCGACTGGCTGGGCGTGTTCGGACTCTCCATCGGCCTCAGTTCACTCACGGTGGTGTTGGAGGAAGGTCAGCGCGAGCGTTGGTTCGAGTCGCCGATGATCATCTGGCTCAGCCTGCTGTCGTTGGCCGGCATGGTGTTGATTGCCATCTCGCAATTCACCGCGCAAAAGCCGGTGATGCGACTGAGCCTGCTGAAGAATCCACGCTATGCCAGCGTGATCTTCATCGTGCTGGTGGTGGGCGCGGCGCTGTATGGCGTGATCTACGTGATCCCGCAGTTCCTCGGCATCGTCGCCGGCTACAACGCGGAGCAGTCCGGCTGGGTGATGCTGGTGTCGGGCGTGCCCGCCTTCCTGATGATGCCGATACTGCCGCGCCTGCTCGGCAAGGTGGACTATCGCGTGCTGGTGATCACCGGGCTGCTGTGCTTCGTGGGCAGTTGCATGCTCGACATTCACCTGACGGCGCAATCCGTCGGCGATGACTTCTTCTGGTCGCAGCTGGTACGCGGCGCCGGCCAGATGCTGGCGATGATGCCGTTGAACCAGGCCTCCATGGCGGCCGTGACGCGCGAGGAATCGGGCGACGCGGCGGGCATCTACAACATGGCGCGCAACCTGGGCGGATCGATCGGTCTTGCCATCATCGGCACGGTGATCGACAGGCGTAACACCTTTCACGTGGCCACCATCCGCGAGTCGCTCTCCGCCAATTCCCTGCTTGGGCAGGAACGCCTCGCCGCCAATGCGGCGAACGGGTTTGCCGATACCGGCGACATGGCGTACTCGCACTTGCGCGCGCTGGGACAGCTGGCCGCGCAGATCCAGCAACAGGCGCTGGTGATGACGTATTCGGAAATCTTTTACGTGCTTGGCATCGCCTTGCTTTGCTGTGTGCCGCTCGCGTTGCTGCTGAAGACGCCGAGCCACCACGCGCCGGCAGCGTCGGGCCATTGAGGATACTGCCAATGATGATGTGGGAAGTTCGCAAGACACGCGGCGTGCTGTTGGGGTTTGCCGTTTCCGTCACCCTGCTTGCCGGCTGCACCGTCGGGCCCAATTACCGCGGTGCGCCAGCGGTGCCGGGCGAAGACGCCCAGACCTTCGTGCGCGCGCCATCGACGGGCCTGGCGACCACGCCGGCGCCTAGCCAGTGGTGGACCTCGCTCAACGATCCGCAGCTCAACGCACTGATTGAAGCGGCCCTCGCCCACAACCCCGACCTGCAATCGGCGCAGGCGCGCCTGCGGCAATCGCGCGAACAACTGCAGCAGCAGCGCACCAAGGCCTTGCCCAGCGTGTCGGTGGCTGCGGCAGCCGTGCGCACGCGCGAGCCGGATCTGTCGATTCTGCAATCGTCGTCCAGCAGCTCGACGCAAGACGGCCAGCAGGCAAGTACATCCGGCGGACACGGCCGCGGGCCCGTGCAGCTCTACACGGCCGACTTCGACGCCTCCTGGGAATTGGACTTGTTCGGCGGCATACGGCGCGCGACGGAGTCCGCGTCCGCCCAGGCCGATGCGGTCGAGGCGGACTTCGCCGACGCACAGGTTTCGTTGGCGGCTGAAGTGGCGCAGGCCTATATCGGTCTGCGCGACCAGCAGCAACGTCTGGTGTTGGCCAACCAGTCCACCGAACTGGCGCAGAAAACCCTCGTGCTGGTGCAGCAGCGACGCGAGCGTGGCGTCGCTGCCGATGCGGATGTCGAGCGGCAGACCACGCAAGTCGAAAACACGCGGGCCACCTTGATTCCGCTCGATGAGCAGATCACCGAATCCCTGGATCAGTTGGCCGTACTCACCGGCCAGGCGCCTGGCGCGCTCGATGCGCAGCTGTCGAAGCCTGCAGCTCTGCCAGGGCTACCCGCAACGGTGCCGATCGACGATCCAGCTACTTTGCTGAAGCAACGTCCGGACATCCGCGCTGCCGAACGGCGGCTGGCGTCGAGCAACGCGCAGATCGGTCAGCACACGGCCGATCTATTTCCCAAGGTGACATTGCTGGGCTTTCTTGGCACCAGCGGCATCAGCCCCGCTGACCTGTCCAGGAAAAGTGCGTTGACCTGGGCAGGCGTGCCTTATCTGCAGTGGAACGTGTTCGATTTCGGCCGCACCAAGAGCAGCATTCGCCAGGCGGAAGCAGGCCGTGACGAGGCAGCCGCCAACTACACCCAGGCCGTGCTCGCCGCCTTGCAGGACGCCAACAACGCACTGTCGCGTTACGGGCATCAGCGGGAAAGCGTGCAGCGCATGACGCAGATCGAAGCGTCTGCCAATCGCTCCGAGACGCTGATGCACCAGCGCTACAGCGCCGGCGCTTCCTCGCTTATCGATCTGATGGACGTGCAGCGCACGCAATTCAGTGCGCAGCAGAACCTTGTCGAAGGCCAGGCCGACCTGCTCAAGGACTACGTATCGCTGCAGAAGAGCCTCGGCCTGGGCTGGAGGTAAGTTTGACCATGCTTGCGTGGGGCGCGGCGCGATCACCCCGCCTACTTGCGATAGCATGGGCGCACACCCACTCCGTCGCGAGGGCGCCATGTCAGGCCTGCGGTCGCTGGACGTCAAGCAGTTGGGGAGCAAGGTCATCTCGCTCATCGAGCACGTCGGCTTGCTGATCGTGCTCGGCGCGGCGGTGCTCGCGGGCGCTCAGGAGATTGCCGTGATGTGGCAATCCGGGCGTGTTGGTGTGAGCGACCTGCTGTTGCTGTTTATCTATCTCGAAGTCGTCACCATGAGCTCGGTGTACTGGCGTGCCGGCCGGCTGCCGGTTCGCATACCGCTCTACATCGCGATGATCGCCATCTCCCGACATCTGATCCTCAATACCAGCGAAGTGTCACCGTGGATCGTCGTGGCGGAAGCTGGCGCCATCCTCTTGTTGGCCGCAGCGGTACTGCTGGTGCGCTTTGGCCACACCCGCATGCCGTATACCGATGAAGGTGGCGCAGAGCGCACGCATTCGAGTTAGCGAGTAACGTCGATGGTCGGACCGCGATAGTCGTCGAGACTTGTCCGCCGCAGGTCAACCAGGCCCCGGCAACACCTCGAAAGTGCTCTTGCGGCCAAAGAAAACGGGCCGCTTTCGCGGCCCGTTTTCATGGCGAAGCAAGCGTTGCTTACTTCAGCTTGGCATCGGCGCGCAGCGCGTCGGCCTTATCGGTCTTTTCCCACGAGAACGTGGTGTAGGTCTTGCCGTCCGGACCCTTCACTTCCTGCGGGGTGCGGCCGAAGTGGCCGTAGCTGGCGGTCTGCTGGTACATCGGGTGCACTAGGTCGAGCATCTTGATGATGCCGTACGGACGCAGGTCGAAGTGCTTGCGGATCAGCTTCTCGATCTTCTCGTCGGCGATCTTGCCGGTGCCAAACGTGGTGACCGAAATCGAGGTCGGCTCGGCCACGCCGATGGCGTAGCTCACCTGCACTTCGCAACGGTCGGCGATGCCGGCAGCCACGATGTTCTTGGCGACGTAGCGCGCGGCGTAGGCGGCCGAACGGTCAACCTTCGACGGATCCTTGCCCGAGAACGCGCCGCCACCGTGACGGGCCCAGCCGCCGTAGGTGTCGACGATGATCTTGCGACCGGTCAGGCCGCAATCGCCCACCGGGCCGCCGATCACGAACTTGCCGGTCGGGTTGATGTGGAACTTGGTGCCCTTGTGCAGCAGCTTGGCCGGCAGCACGGGCTTGAGGATGTGCTCGCGCACGGCCTCGATCAGATCCTTCTGCTTCACGCTCGGATCGTGCTGGGTCGACAGCACCACGGCGTCGATGGCGGTAGCGACACCGTCTTCGTAACGCAGGGTGACCTGGCTCTTGGCGTCCGGGCGCAGCCACGGCAGCGGCGAGTTCTTCTTCTTGCGCACCTTGGCCTGCTGCTCGACCAGACGGTGCGAGTAGTAGATGGCCGCGGGCATGAAGTCCTTGGTCTCGTTGGTGGCATAGCCGAACATCAGGCCCTGGTCGCCAGCGCCCTGTTCTTCCGGCTTCTTGCGGTCCACGCCCTGGTTGATGTCCGGCGACTGCTTGCCGATCAGGTTCAGCACGCCGCAGGTCTCGCCGTCGAAGCCGACGTCGGAGGAGTCATAACCGATGTCGGTGATGACCTTGCGGGTCAGCGCTTCCAGGTCGATCCAGGCGCTGGTGGTGATCTCGCCGGCGACGATCGCCACGCCCGTCTTCACCATCGTTTCGCAGGCCACGCGCGCACGCGGATCCTGCGCGATGATCGCATCGAGGACGGCATCGGAGATCTGGTCGGCGACTTTGTCCGGATGGCCTTCGGAGACCGACTCGGAGGTGAAGAGGAAGTTGCTCATCGCGGGTTATATCCTTCCTTACGGATAGAGAGATAAAAGGGGGTGGCGCATGATACACGGCCTCCCCTCGGTTTGCAGCCTCAGGATGGGGCCGGCACATGACGATTTCATGCCGATTCAGCCATTTGGACGGCTTTGCGGCTCTTCTCCGGGGCTGTCCCGGGCACGCCAAAACCGCCCTGAGGGCGGCGGCGCAAGCGGTCAGAATACTCCAAGGGTGTCGCAGAGGCCCCTGGCGGAGCGTCAGCGAAAGCCGGTCGATGCGGGTCAGCCGGGCCGTTTCAGGCGGGTGAAGCCGTCGTCGCTCCAGTCTTCGCTTCCCACGCCGTGGTGCACGAAGAACAGGCCTTCCGGGTCGTACTGGCGCTTGGCGGCGGCCAGTCGCGGGTAGTTGCTGCCCCAGAAGGAATTTTGCCAGTCGCGTTCGAAGTAATTGCTTTCCGACACGTATGAGCCGGCGCCCGGTGCGACCTTGAGCAGCGTGTCCATCGATTGATCGATGCGCGCCGCGTCGCGCCGGGCCTTGTCGAGATCGGGCGAGGCGCCCGGCATGCCCGGAAATGCCGGCTCGCTCTCGCTGCCGGTGATGGCGAGTGCGAACGCGTCCATCGCGCCGGGGTTCATGGCGGTATCGCGCGAACGGGCCATGGCGTCGGCGGGCGCGCCGGCCAGGCCTTTGTTGAAGTGCAGCGAATAGCCCCAGTGCTTCGATGCCTGGAACATCGCATCGCTCAGCGCATCGAGCTGGCGTTCGTCCAGCAGGGATTGCGGCAGCCACGCGGAGCGGTAGCCATGGATGAACTGCCCCACCTGTCCCTCGTCGCCGGCCCACAGCACGTGATCGCGCGGCGCGTCGGGACGGCTGTCGGGAACGATCAGTTGCGGTGCGTGCTGGCGGAAGAAATCCGCGTCCCAGAAATGCCGTGCCGGCAGGGCGATGACGCGTGCCTCCTCTTTGAAGCGATAGGCGCCGCGGGCCTTGATCCAGGCAAAGAACGGCGCCCACACCCGTTCCGCCTCCTGCTGGCTCAAACCCTGGAACACCATCGACAGGTGCAGCGTGTTGCCGCCGTGGAACTTCAGCTGCTCGCCCCAGTGCGGATTGAACAGCGCATCGCGGTAGAAGCGCATGGTCTGCGCGATCAGCGCGCGATAAGCCTCGTCCGAATCTGCTTGCACGGCGCCGAACACGGCGCCGAAGGTGTCGGGTAGATCGTGCGTCAGCAACGTCAGCTTGGTCACCACGCCGATGCTGCCGCCACCGCCGCCCTTGATCGCCCAGAACAGCTCCGGTTCGCGACAGGCGTTCACCGTGTGCACCTTGCCGTCGGCCGTGACCACTTCCGCTTCCAGCAGGTTGCCGCTGGCGGTGCCGAAACGCTTGGAGAAACTGCCGAAGCCACCGCTCTGCACCAGGCCGGCCACGCCCACCGTCATGCATCCACCGCCCTGCACGTAGCGGCCCCCCTGGGTGGTGACCGCCGTGTATGCGTCCACCCACATCGCGCCTGCCTCGACCGTCACGGCCGTATGCGTGACTTCGCAACCTTGCGGCACGAAGGCGTCGTGCAGCGCGATGTGATTCATGTGGCGCGTCCAGATCAGCAACGAGTCGGGCGCATCCGAGGTGCCCTGGTAACTGTGCCCGCCGCCTTTCACCACCAGTCGCAGGTGATGCTTGCGCGCGAAGTTCACGGCGGCCACCACATCGGCGGTGTTCTCCGCGGCCACCGCGTAGACGCTGGGGCGCGATGTCCATGCATCCACCCAACCGCTGGTCTGGGTAAGTGACGGCGTGTCGCCCAGGTAATACGGGTTCCTAACCTGCTTCACTGCCTCCTGGCATGCTGCATCGCCGACGCCGCAGTGTTCGAACGGTGACTGGAGGCGTTGCAGCCGGCCACCCACGGCGCGGCTCAGTTCGTCCCACTGGGCGGGCGTTGGCCAACCCGGATCGCCGGGCCGCACGCGCGAATGCCACGTTGCCACGCCACTCAGCGCCTCGCGCGCAGCTGCCACCGTGGGCGACAACGCCCAGGGCAGCAAGGGCAGGGCGAGGGCGGCCTTGAGCAGATCGCGGCGATGCATGGCGAACTCCGTTTGAGTGGGATGGGCTCACTCTGCCTTCGTGCGAGGCAGGAACAAGCGCGATGTGACGAATGGAGCGGCCTTTGGGACGAGTGGCGGGCTGGTGGTGACCGCTGCGGTCTTTAGCTAGCCGTTGGACATACCTGCCGAGACATCCATAATCGAACGCCCCACCCATCGATGCAGGAGCAAGCGAATGAAGCGATTGACCTGGCTGACGTTTTTACTTGCGATTGTCGTGGCCTCGGCGATCACGCACGCCGACAGCGCACCGCCATCGCACTGGCAGCCGGACATCGCCGCGTTCGTCGCCGCGGACCACCAGCATCCGCCCGCCCAGCATGGCGTGCTGTTCATCGGCAGCTCGTCCATCCAGTTCTGGAAGTCGCTGGCGCAGGACTTTCCGGGCATCCCCGTGATCAACCGCGGCTTCGGCGGTTCGGCGCTGCCCGACTCCACGTACTATGCCGACCGCATCGTGTGGCCGTACCACCCGAAATTGATCGTGATGTATGCCGGCGACAACGACATCAACGACGGCGCCACGCCGGAGCAGGTGCTCGCCTCGTTCCAGGCATTCGTGGCGCGCGCGCGCCAAGGCGTGCCCGGCGTGCCGATCGTGTATGTCTCGATCAAGCCCAGCATCGCGCGCCTGGCACTCTGGCCGACCATGAAGGCCGCCAACGACAAGATCCGCGACTGGGCTGCCACGCAGAACAACATCCGCTTCGTGGATATCGCGCCTGCGATGGTCGACGCCCAGGGCAAGCCGCGCCCGGAACTGTTCCGCCCCGATGGCCTGCACATGCAGCCGACCGGCTACGCGCTGTGGATCGCCGCATTGAAGCCCGTGCTGGCCGACTACGGCTTCGTGGCAAAGCCCGCTCAATAAACCAGCGCCCGCGCCTGCACGAAGGCAAAAAAGAACACCGCGTTCGGATCATTGCGCACCGCCTGCAATTCGCCGCGCATGCCTTCGACCGTCGCGGTGTCCACCTTGCCGGTGGCCATCAACTGATCGGCCGCGGATAGCAGCAACTCCTCCCAGAATTCCATCATCTGCTTGCGCTTGCCGGGTTGGCGGTTGTCGAGGTGGAAACTCTTCACCTCGGTCTGCACATCGCGATAGCCGCCGGCCAGCAGTAGGTTGCCCAGCTTGGCGCCGATGAAGGGATCGCCGCCGCTGTCGTACTGGTGGTCGTTGAACGCCATCCAGTAGCGCAGCAGATGCGGCGAATACGGATCGAGGAAGAATGAGGTGTTGAGCACTTCGGTGATGTACACCACCGCGCCAGGACTCAGCACGCGACGCAGCTCGCTCAGCACTCGCGCGGGGCTGGGCATGTGTTCCAGCACCCAGCACAGGTAGGCTGCGTCGAAACTGCGATCGGGGAAGGGCAGGTCGGTGGCATCGGCCTGCTGCAGCGTGTAGCGCGACGTGCACCACGCCGATTGCGCGAGATTGCGTTCGGCCGCTTCCAGTTGCGCTTCGGAACGATCCACGCCGGTCACTTCCAGATGCGGAAAGCGCCGCAGCAGGATTTCCGTCTGCGCCCCCACGCCGCAACCCACTTCGAGCAGCCGCGACGCCTCGCTGTAGTCGATGCGACTGAACAGCGTGGTTTCGAACATGCGTGCCTGGCGGATCAGTCGCGATTGCTCGTCCGACGAAAAGCCGTGGATATAGGGAAACTCACCGGTGACGATGCTGTTCACGACGGCGTCTCTTCGCTGGGAAACCTTGGCTTCCCACGCTACGCCGGCCGTTGTGGAGGGAAAGTGTCCCGGCTCGCTCAGGGCATGGGTGCAGCAACCTTGGCATGCGGATGCGAGGCGATGAACGCGAGTATGTCGCTCAGGGCCGGCGCGCCGTTGCGCAATGGGCGCGACAGGCTGAACAGCAGCGCCTCATGACCCACATCGGGGTACGTGCGCAGCGTACTGTCGCCGTGCATGGCCTGCGTGGCGCGATACAGCGAGATCGCGTTCGATGGTTCCACCTCGCTGTCGTCGGTGCCCTGCAGCAACAGCATCGGCGGCTCGGCGCCGTGCACGTATGACACCGGTTGCCCACGACGCTGTTGTTCCGGCGTGGCGCCGAACACGCCGAGCATGATGGGATCATCCTGCGGCACGGGCACGAAGTCGTAGCAACCGGCGAGGCCGATGAAACCTGCAAGGTCCGCCGGCTGCAGCCCATGCTTGCTAAGCCACTCGGCATCGGTGGCGAGCAAGGCGGCGATCTGGCCGCCGGCCGAATGGCCCATCACGAACACATCGTCGGGCGAGCCGCCGATTTCCGCGACGTGTGCGTGTGTCCATGCCACGGCATTGGCCGCATCCTGCATGAAGCCATCGAGCGTCACCTGAGGATATTTGCGGTAATCGGGAATCACCGTGATCACGCCGTGAGCGGCCAGCGCAGCGCCCACGAAGCGATACCACGCGCGCTCGCCGCGCACCCATGTGCCGCCATAGAAGAACACCACCACCGGTGCGTGTACCGCATGAGGCGGCGCATAGACGTCCAGTGCCAGGTGGTGTTGCGTGTCGAACACGATGCCGCGCTCTTCAGTGATGTCCTTGCGCTGGTCGGTGGCGTTGAGTCCGGCGAACAGCGTCGCTTGGCATCCGGCAAGCATCAGTAGCGCCCATGACAGCAGCAGGCGGGCAAGGATGCGAAGTGGCGGTGGTCGGCGGCAGCGGCGTCGTGACATGGCGGCGACGGAGGGGTAGTCCCAACCATGATGCCCGGAAGCATCACGCAAGGGCTTGCGGGTTTCTTTGAGGTCTGGCGAAAAATAGAGCTGGACGACAAAGGCCGGTGTCATTCGCCGCTACATCGCCAGTCGCCCGGCTGAGACCTTTCTACGCCTCATCAGCTGTCTCAATGACGAAGGAAGGGGCAAATGAATCAACACAGGAAAGCTGCCATCAAAGGCGGCGCATGGAGCATCGCAGCCATGGTGGCGGCAAGCTGTTCGATCCACGCGGAAAGCGTGCAGGACCAGCGCGCTGCGCAGATGACGCAGATTCCCACGTGCGCCACCCGGCTGGGCACCCTGGCGGTGGAAGAACCCGAGCGTGGCGTGGATTGGTGGAGCGAGCGTCAGCTGCCGTCGCCGACCAAGCTCATCAAGGTGTTCGTGGCCAAGTCGGGCTGCTTCACGCTGGTGGATCGCGGCGCCGGCATGGCGATGGCGCAGCAGGAGCGCGATCTTGCCGCCAACGGCGACCTGCGTGTGAGGTCCAACCTGGGCAAGGGACAGATCAAGGCAGCCGATTACGTGCTGGTGCCGGATCTGGTCACCGCCAACCAGGACGCTGGCGGTACCTCGTTGGGCGGCGCACTGGGCGGCTTGCTCGGCCACAGCAAGGTGGGCCGCATCGCCGGCAATCTCAATATCTCCAGCAAGACGGCGGATGTGGTGCTCACCCTGACCGACGTGCGTTCGTCTGAACAGGTGGCCACCGTCGACGGCAGCGCCAAGAAGAACGACATCGGCTTTGGCGGCAGCGGCGCGCTATGGGGTGCGAGCGGTGTGGGCGGCGCGGGTGTTGGCGGTTACGCCAACACAGAGGTGGGCCAGGTGATTACCATGGCCTACCTGCAGGCGTACAACAAGATGGTGGCGCAGTTGGGTTCGCTGCCGTCCAATGCGTCGCAATCAAATGCGCAGCAGGCAGTCACCATGCTCAAGCCTGGCCGGCTGCTTGGCAGTGCGACAGGCGGCGCGGTGGTGCGCACGCTGGATCCCGGCATGATGCTTTATCCCACCGGCAACAAGCAGGGCGCGATGTGGGAAGTGGAAGACGAACTGGGCAACAAGGGCTGGGTGTCATCCACCTTGTTGCAGTTGTCGCGGTAAACAAGGCGCCCGGGCCGTCGTTCGGCGGCCCGGTGTTTGCTCAGGCGGCGAGCAGTACGCCGTCCTGCAGGTTCGCGAAATACTCGCGCGTCAGGCGCAACTGGTCCTGCGCATTCTCCGCGCGATTCACCACGTTGCGGAACGCGGCATTTTCGGGGCGATCCTTGGCATACCAGCCCAGATGCTTGCGTGCGATGCGTACGCCCTGCAATTCGCCGTAGAACGCGTACAGATGTTCCAGGTGATGCACGAGGATGTCGCACACCTCGGCCGGCGTCGGCTCCGGCAAGGTTTCACCGGTGGCAAGGTAGTGCGCGATCTCGCGGAAAATCCACGGACGTCCCTGCGCACCGCGACCCACCATCACCGCGTCGGCGCCGGTGACATCGAGCACATGCCTGGCCTGCTGTGGCGTTACCACGTCACCATTGGCGAGCACGGGAATGCGCACGCTGGCTTTCACGGCGGCGATGGTGTCGTACTCCGCTTCGCCTTCGTACTTGTCGGCGCGCGTGCGACCATGCACGGCGAGTGCCGCGATGCCGGCGTCTTCGGCGATCTTCGCGATGGTCAGCGCGTTCCTGTTCTGGCGATCCCATCCGGTGCGGATCTTCAGCGTGACCGGCACATCCACCGCATCGACCACGGCCTTGACGATGCGCGCCACCAGTGGCTCGTCCTGCAGCAGCGCGGAGCCGGACCACACGTTGCACACCTTCTTGGCGGGGCAACCCATGTTGATGTCGACGATCTGCGCACCGTTGTCCGCGTTGTAACGCGCCGCTTCGGCCAGCATGCCTGGATCGTAGCCGGCAATCTGCACGCTCACCGGCTCGGGTTCGCCATCGTGATCCATGCGCTGACGCGACTTGCGCGTCTGCCACAGGCGTGGATCGGCGTTGGTCATTTCCGACACGGCCAAACCCGCGCCCAGCCGCTTGCACAGCAGGCGAAAAGGTTTGTCGGTGACGCCGGCCATGGGCGCGAGCACTACGGGCGGGTCGATGCGGTAGGGGCCGATCTGCATCCGGCTATTGTAACCGGCCCGCTTTCGGGCCGCCTGGATGGCTCAGTGAGCGACTTTGGCGGCCAGCGCCTCGGCCGCCGCGCGGTCATGCTTGTGCTTGAACAGCACCATGAACAGCACGGCCACGATCAGCGAATAGCTGGCGAAGGTGATCCAGATGCCGTGCCAGTCCTTGCTCTGGTCCGGACGGGTGAAAAACGCCTCGATCACCAGGCCGCTGATGGAACTGCCCAGCACCGCGCCGATGCCGTTGGTCATCAGCATGAACAGGCCCTGCGCGCTGGCGCGGATCGATGGATCACTCTGGCCTTCCACGAACAGCTGGCCGGAGATGTTGAAGAAGTCGAACGCCATGCCGTACACGATGCACGACAGCACGATCATCCACAGGCCCGGGCCCGGATCGCCATAGGCAAACAGGCCAAAGCGCAACGTCCACGCCAGCATGCTGATCAGCATCACCGCCTTGATGCCGAAGCGCCGCAGGAAAAACGGAATGGCCAGGATGAACAGCGTTTCGGAAATCTGCGAGATGGACATGATGATGGCGGGGTATCGCACCGCCACCAGATCCTTGTACGCATCCATCTTGGCGAAGTCGTGCAGGAACGTATCGCCGTACGCGTTGGTCAGCTGCAGCGCCGCGCCCAGCAGCATCGCGAAGATGAAGAACACCGCCATGCGCGCATCGCGGAACAGCTTGAACGAGGTGAGGCCGAACGTGTCCAGCCACGACTGGTTGTCCCTGCGCTGGAAGCGCGGCGGGCAGGCGGGCAGCGTGAAGGCGTAAAGGCCCAGTACCAGCGCCGCGCCCGAGGCCACGTAAAACTGGCCCGACGAGGTTTCCAGGTGCAGCAGGCTCACCGTCCACAGCGCGGCGATGAAACCCACCGTGCCCCACACGCGGATCGGCGGGAAGTCGCGCACGATGTCCTTGCCGTCGCTCTTGAGCGCGTTGAATGCCACCGCGACGGAGAGCGAGATGGTGGGCATGTAGAACATCATGTTGAGCAGCATCACCCAGAACATCAGCCCCGGTGACTGCACCATCGGCACGCAGAACAGAATCGCCGCGCCGCAGAGGTGGAAAATGCCGTGCAGCTTTTCCGCGTTGATGTACTTGTCGGCGATCACGCCGGCGATGGACGGCATGAACAGCGAGGCGATGCCCATGGTCGAGAAGATCGCGCCGAATTGGGCGCCCGACCAATGCTTGGTTTGGAACCAGTACGCGCCGATGGTAAGCAGCCACGACCCCCACACGAAAAATTCCAGGAAGTTCAGGGCAATCAGGCGCAGTCGCAGGCTCATCAGCGTATGTCGGTAGTGAAGCGGTTACGGTGGGCAGGTGGCGCGCTTGTGCCCCCAGGGCAGGCTTGGGCCGGACCTGTCTGGACGAGCCGGTGATCCCCCTGCAAAGGGCTTGGGAAGTCCCAAGGCCGTGCCAAAACGGGCAGACTAGAGGACCGTCGCGGTGGCGACAAGCTGCGCCGCCACGAAGCTACCGGCCCCTTCCCCGAGGAGACATCCATGAGCCTGTTCCTGACCATTGCCCTGGTGCATCTGGTGGCCCTGCTGAGCCCCGGTCCGGACTTCTTCTTCGTGTCGCAGACCGCCGTGAGCCGTACGCGTCGCCAGGCCATGTTTGGTGTGCTGGGCATCACCCTGGGCGTGGTGGTGTGGTCGGCGTTGGCTTTGGCGGGCCTGCAATTGCTGCTGCAGCGGCTGGCCTGGCTGGAGCGCCTGATCGCCGTTGCCGGCGGTCTCTATCTCGCCTGGATGGGACTGAAAATGTTGCGCGGTGCCGTGAAGGCTCCGGCCACCACCGGCGAACCCCGCGCGGTGCTGCAGCAGAGCGATTGGGCCACCTTGCGCGCCGGCCTGCTCACCAACCTTTCCAACCCCAAGGTGGTGATTTATTTCGGCAGCGTGTTCTCGGCCTTCCTGGGCGACCGGGTCGACGCGGCCACGCGCTGGGGCCTATGGACCCTGGTGATCGTGGAAACCTTCGTGTGGTTCACCTTCGTGGCCGGCGTGTTCGCCTTGCCCGCGATGCGTCGCGGCTATCTGAAGCTGTCGCGCTGGATCGACGGACTGGCCGGCGCCGTGTTCGTGGCCTTCGGCCTGCATCTCATTTTCTCGCGCCGTGCTTGAGCGTTACAGCGCGCGGCCGTTGTAGTGCTTGAGCGGTAGCGCATCCATATCGAAGTCTTCCAGGCAGCGGACGTTGATCGCGACCATCGCTACGCCATCGGGTCGAATGCCTTCGCAGAAGGCGTGAATGCCGCATTGCTGGCAGAAGCGATGTTGGATCACGTGTTTGTTGAACGTGTAATCGCGCAGGTGATGTTCGGGCGTGTGCAAATGGAACTGCTCGCGCGACACGAACCACATGAGCGTGCCCTTGCGTTGACACATCGAGCAATTGCAGCTCATGGCCTCCGTGGGAGCGCCATCGACCGTGAATTGCACGTTGCCACAGTGACAACTTCCTTTCATGGGGGATGTCCTTGTCGACTAGGGCAACAACTTGCCCGGATTGAGTATGCCTTCGGGATCGAAGGCGTTCTTCACGCTGCGCATAAGGTGCAGCGTCGACGGCTGCAGCGCGAGTGGCATGAACTCCTTCTTGACCAATCCGATGCCGTGCTCGCCCGACAGGGTTCCCTCCAGCGAAATCACCAAGGCGAATACTTCGGCAAGACAGGCATGTGAACGCTCGCGCTCCGCTTCGTCGCGCGGCAGCAGGTTCACATGGAGGTTGCCGTTGCCCGCATGGCCGAAACTCACGATGAGCACGTCGTGCTTCTTCGCCAGCCGCTTGATGCCATCCACCAGCTCAGGCAGACGGCTCACGGGAACCACCACGTCTTCGTTGATCTTGTTCGGCGAGATGGTGCGTTGTGCCGGCGACAGTGCCTTGCGTGCCGACCAGAGTGCCGCGGTTTCTTCTGCCGTTTCGGCCACGCGCAGATCTTCCAGTCCCTCGCCACGCGCAGCGCGGGAAACGGCGTCCACCGCGCTGGGCAGCGTTTCCAGTTCGCCATCCACTTCGATCATCAACATGGCGCCCGCCAGTGGCACGGTATCGCCGCCGTAATCGCGTGCGAGTTTCAATGCGACGTCATCGATGAACTCCAGCGCGCAAGGCGTGACCGGCTGAGCCATGATGCGCGCGACGGCGCGGGCCGCTGCCGAGACATCGCGATAAGTGGCGCGGATGGTGCGCAGCGCGGATGGCTTGGGCGTGAGCTTGAGCGTGGCCTCGGTGATCAGCGCCAGCGTGCCTTCCGACCCGATCAGCAGGCGCGTAAGGTCATAACCCGTGGCGCCCTTGCTCGTATAGGTACCGCAGCGAAACCCTTCGCCGGTACCGGCAACGGCGCGCATCCCCAGCGTGTTCTCGCGTGGGCTGCCGTACTTCACCGTGCGCGGTCCCGCCGAGTTGCAGGCGAGATTGCCGCCGATGCTGCACCAGGGCGATGACGATGGATCCGGCGGCCAGAAGAAACCGTGCGGCTTCAATGCCTGCTGCAGGTCGCCGTTGAGTACGCCCGGTTCTACGACGGCCAATCGATTGTCGGGATCGATGCGCACGATGCGATTCATGCGCTCGAAACTCACCACCACGCCACCATCCACCGGCACGGTGGCGCCGGTGGTATTCGTGCCACGCCCGCGTCCAATCACCGGTACACGGTGCGCACGGCACGCCTGCACCAGGGCTTCGGTCTGTTCGTGCGTGGTCGGAAATACCACGGCATCGGGCAACGCGTTGCGACGCGAATTGTCATAGGCATAGGCCAGGCGCTCGGCCATGCCGGTCGCCATGGCATCACCCGGGAAGTGCGCGCGGAGCGTGTCGAGCAAAGCATCGGGAAGAGTCATGCGCCAAGTATCCCACTCTCCGGCGCCCGGATGGTCAGCCACCCGCGGGCGTGGCGCCCTGCGCAGGCGAAGGCGTGGTACCTGCAGGCAGCACGCCGTCGATCCGCTCTCGGATATAAGGGTAGAACGGGTTGGAGCTGATGCGCAGGACAGCATCGAGATTGAGGATGAGTGCACCACGCTCGCCGCGAGGCGCCACCGTGCCGAGGCGAATGCCGTAATTCTCCGTCATGTCCGGCTGCGTGCCGTAGAGCGGATCATTCGGAGGGAAGGGCAATGCGATGTGCGAAAGCGAAAAGATGTTGTCGGGATACATCACCGTCAGGGGCGTCACGCTCGCCGTGGTCTGGCCGGCTTCGGTAGTGCGCGCCACGGTGTGTTCGTCATCTTCTTGCGCATTGGCGATCACGGTGGCGCGATACGGCTGCGGCCCTGCAGGAAGCATGCGATTGACTGCAGTCAGCGAGCTTGGCTTGAGCAGCGCGTCAAAGCGATGGTTGCGATTGACGTCGAACAGCACCACCTCGCTGCCATTGCTCGGCAGATTCGCGTAGAGCGTGCGCATCACCGCCGATGCGCTCACCGTATCGTCCACCACGGATTGGAAGGTGAGGATCGGTGGCAAGTGCGAAAGCTGGCGATCGCGCGCCATTCGCACCATTTGGCTGTGAATCGCATCGGTCAACAGATAGGACTGCCGTGCGGCGTTCACCGGGAAGGAGTTGTACTTGAACGGGTTGTATTCCGGCAGCAGATCCAGCCACGCCGCCTTGGCGAAGCGTGGCAGCAGCGCCGGCAGCCCCGCGAGACCGGCGAAGCGCGCGAAGCTCGTCACGCCGATCATGGGCGACAACAGTACGAGCCGCGTCGGCATGGCGAGCTCAGGGTGCTCGCACGCATCCAGCGTGTACTTCAATGCCAGCGCGCCGCCATTCGAATAGCCGACGATGTGGATGGGCATGTTGGCCCCCACGCGCCGCCGCGCTTCGCGCATGGCCAGTCGCGTGGCCGCCAGCCATTGGGGCCAGTCGGCCTTGGTCAATCCGGCAGGCACCGTGCCGTGTCCGGGAACACGCAGGCCGATCGCAACAAAGCCGTGGTCGCGATACAGCTCGGCGATGTCGCGCAGGCTATAGGGCGAATCGGTCAACCCGTGGATCAACACCACCGCGCCAATCGGCGTGCCTTTGGGTTCCAGCACGTACGAGCGATTCCAATCGTGCGCAAAGCGCCCCGGGTACATCGGCGCGCCGTCGAAGTATCGGTTCGTGATCACGCGCTGGGATGGCTCGAGCTTGTCGGTCACCTCCTTCTTCATTTCATCAAACGCGGTTTGCTCGGCCGCCAGATAACCCGCCCATTCCGTGGCATCGAGTTGCGACGGCGAAAGCTCATCGGGAACGAAGGTCTGCCAAGGGGCCAACGGTTCGCCCTGCTGCGAGTCCCAGGCACGGATGGCTATGACGGCGACGAGGAAGACGAGGACGATGATGGCCGTCCATTTGCCGATCTTGACCAGCATGCGAACCATGGTGCCCCCGCGTGCATGAGTCGCTGGCAGCGACGTGCTGGATGCAGTGTGCCCCTGGGAACATGTGCAAACTGTAGAGGCGTGCGATAGCGCAGCTCTCAGCCAGGTCAGCCGGCCTCGAACGCGTTGCGCCACCAGCTCATATCGGCGCGTTCCGTCGGGCCATCATAGCAAACGACATCGAATCGGCAGCTCCGGCTGGCGTGTTGCGGATGATCTGCCAACCAGAGTTCAGCGGTACGAATCAGCTTGGCCTGCTTGCCGCTGTTGACCGAAGCCGCGGCCCCGCCTCGCGAACTGGTCAGGCGATGACGAACTTCGACGAAGACGACGATGTCGCGATCGAGCATCACCAGATCGAGCTCGCCGTAGCGCGTGGTGTAGTTGCGGGCGAGCAGCTTGAGACCTGCGCGTTGGAGTTCCGCGCAGGCGCGTTGTTCAAATGCGGCGCCGGCAGCGCGCATCAATGCGAAGTGGGCTGCTCGGTTTGGAGCTGTGGCGAGCCGCTCGCGTCGGTCGGTGGCGCCATGGCGGGCGCGGTGTCCATCTGCAGGCTGCCGTTGAGCGGGCGCGCCAGGCCATCCTGGAACTTGGCCCACACCAGCACGCGACGGATGCGGCCAAACTGGTCGGAAGTGAGCTGGCCGCTGGCGCCGGGCAGGTAGCTGCCGGGATGTGCGCGCAGCCAATCGATGTAGGGTGCGAGGTCCCACGCGTCCATGCCGAAGGCGAACAGGCGGGCGGAGGTGCCGCGTGCGGCGGGCAGCTGTGCAGCGATGTCGCCGTGGTTGGGCAGGCCCGGCTGCACATCGAACAGCCACGGCGAGTCGCAGAACTCGACGCCTTCGAGGTCGCGGTTGGCGCCCGCATCATCCACGCCGGCATAGATGTGCGACGTGCCGTACACCGGCAGGTTCACGCGTGCGAGCTTCAGCTGTGGCAGCAGCAGGCGAGCCTGTTGCGGACGCATGCTGATGAAGATGCCGCTGTCCTTGTTGGCGCTGGCATCGCCGTTGTCGGTCGGCATGCCGAGGCCGGAAATGGTCGACGCGAAGTTGACGCCGGTACCCGTGAGGTTGCCCATACCGGAGACCTTGCCGCCACGCGCTTCGAATTCCGCCTTGAACGATTTGGCGGCGCGCTGCGCGAAATCATCGCTGCTCACGATGACGAAGGCATTGACGATGCCGCCCTCCGCCATGTGATCCGCTGCCTGTGCGCCTTCGGTCTCGGGCAGCAGGCCAAACTCGCTCACGCCGCTGGCGGGCAGGCTCTTGTCGTCGGGATGGTTGAGGGCGAGCAGGGGCACTGGCAGCTGCGGCAGGCCGAACAAGGCCGAGACTTCGCCGCGCGTCAGCGGGCCGATGATGAGCTGCGCACCATCGCTGACCGCCTGCTGGTACGCCTTGATGGCGCCGGCCGTCGTACCCGCGCTGTCGTAGACGCGCACCGGTGGACGTGGCACGTGGTTGCGCGAGGAGTCGGCGTAGGCGGCGAAAAAGCCTTCGCGAATGGCGGTGCCGGCCGAGGCGAGGTTGCCGCTGGTCGGCAACAGCAGCGCAACGTGCGCCGGCATTTTGAAGCCTTCGCGTACATTGGCGCCTTCACCCGGCATCATGGTGCCCACTTCTTGTTCGAGTGCCGGTGCGGGGTGCGCCACGGCAACGCCAAGCTGGGTCAGGGCTTCGTTGATCCACACCAGCATGCGGTCACTGGGCTGCATGGCGGCGGCGCGCTGCTTCAGTGGCTCTACGCCAAGCTGAGTGAGCAGCGAAACGATCTGCTTGCGATTCTGTGCCTGATCGAGGCCACTCAATTGGCCGTCCATTTCAACGCGTGTACGCGCGGCGCCCCAGAGGTCGCCGGTTTGCTGCATGGATTGCGAGCGCAGTTCCAGCAGGCGCAACTGCAATGCGGGTGGCACGCTGATGTTGGGCTGCGTGGTGAGTTGCAGCGCGCGAGGCGCGTTGTGCTGCTTCAAGGCCCATTCGGCTTGCAGCAGGTCGAGTCGCGAGGGTTCGTCACCGGTCAGTCGCTGGCGACGGATGCCGTCGAGCAGTGGTGCCGCACGATCGAGCTGGCCTTCCTGGCGATAGGCTTCGGCAGCGAGCAGCTGATAATGGTCACGATTGCCGCCCGTTTGGGCCAGTGCGAGATACGCCTGCGCGGCCTCGTCGAACTTGCCTTGCTGGATAAGGGTGTCGGCCTGCTGGCTCGCCGCGATTTCCGCCGGCGATTTCTGTGCGGCCGGCGGCACGCAGCCACTCAATGCCAGAGAAACAAGCAGGGCAACGCCTGCGGCGCGAGTCAAGCGCATGGCCAAATCCCTTCGAGCTTTTTTGACGACATGGTCGGCGGATGGGCGATGATAGCCCATTGGGTTGCCGCCCCGATGCATAGGAAACAGCAAGATGTCACAGATTCAGCCTGGTCTGCTATGGGTGGTCGCCACACCGATTGGTCATCGGGACGACTTTTCCGCGCGTGCCATCGAGACGCTGCGTTCCGTCGCCGTGATTGCCGCCGAGGACACGCGGCACAGCCGTCCCTTGCTGATGCACTACAACGTGGGCACGCCCATGGTGGCGCTGCACGAGCACAACGAGCGCGAGGTTGTCGATGCCATCGTGCGTCGCCTGCAGGGCGGTGAGTCGGTGGCGCTGATTTCCGATGCGGGCACGCCGCTCATCAGCGATCCGGGCTTTCGCCTGGTGCGGGCCGCGCGAGCGGCGGGAATCCGTTGCGCGCCGGTGCCGGGTGCCTGCGCGGCGATTGCCGCGCTTTCGGTGGCGGGCTTGCCGAGCGACCGCTTCGTGTTCGAGGGTTTTCTTCCGCCCAAGGCCGCCGCGCGGCGCGCGCGCTTGCAGGAACTTGCGGGCGATGCGCGCACGCTCATCTTTTATGAGTCGTCGCATCGCGTGGCCGAAAGCCTTGCCGATATGCGCGATGTTTTTGGCGAATCGCGCGAAGGCGTGCTGGCGCGCGAGCTCACTAAGTTGTTCGAGACGGTGCTTGGCGAGCCGCTTGGCGAGTTGGCGGCGCGCGTCGCCGGCGACCCGGATCAGCAGCGCGGCGAATGCGTGATTCTGGTGGCGGGACGGGGCGAGGAGACGGATGCTCGCGAAGCGGAAGGCAAGCGCGTCTTTGCCATGCTTCGCGACGAACTGCCGCCGGCGAAGGCAGCAAAACTGGCGGCGGCGATCACCGGTGCGCCGCGCAAACTTCTCTATGAAGGCTGACCGTTCCGTGTGAACGGGCAACTCTCAGACGCGCTGAGCGCCGTATTCATCTAGAATTGGCGGCGGAGTCGGCCGGACAGTCGCGTCGCGCGCAAGCGCATCGAGGAAAGTCCGGGCTCCACAGGGCAGAGTGCCAGGTAACTCCTGGGCAGTGTGAGCTGACGGCCAGTGCAACAGAGAGCAGACCGCCGAACGGCGTCTTCGGATGCGCGTGGTAAGGGTGAAAGGGTGCGGTAAGAGCGCACCGCACGCGGGGCTAACGTCGCGTGGCACGGTAAACCCCACTCGGAGCAAGACCAAATAGGGGAACGATAACGCGGCCCGCGTTGTTCCCGGGTAGGTTGCTGGAGCCTGGCGGTGACGCCAGGCCGAGAGGAATGACTGTCGCGCCGCAAGGCGTACAGAACCCGGCTTACAGGCCGACTCCACCTCCTTCACGACCGGTCGTCATCGCCGCGCCACTCGTCGGCGCGGTGATGACGAGCGTGTCGGGCGGGCCATGAACAGCGATTCATCTCAGGTGCCCTCAAGGACCTCCGAAAGCGTGACCGATGGCATGGTTTGAAATCAAAAAAACCCAGCCTTTCAAACACCTTCGAGTGTTTCCTCAGAAAAGGCTGGAATTACTGCCACATCACCGCCTTTCTCATTGATTCACAAGAAAAATTTCCTTGACAGTCTCAGGGGGCGAGACTATCGTGGGTTCCTGTGTGAAATCGTGGGAATTCGTGGGAGCCTAACGGTCGTGTTCCAGGGCGAAACCGCCATCACCGTTGACGACAAAGGCCGTCTGGCCATTCCAACCGCGTACCGCGAGTTGGTGGCGGGCGCCTGCGCCAATCGTCTGGTGATCACCTACAACCCCTTCGAGTCGGGCTGCCTGTGGCTGTTCCCGTATGCGGAGTGGGAAAAGGTGCGCGACCAGGTCAACGCACTTCCCAAGGTCAAGGCGGCCCATCGCGACATGCAGATGAAGCTGGTCGGTGCCGCCGCCGTGGTCGAGCCCGATACCGCCGCGCGCCTGTTGCTGCCGGCCAGTCAGCGCGCGACCACGGGCATCGAAAAAAAGGCGGTTCTGCTGGGCATGGGTAACAAGTTCGAGCTTTGGAGTGAGCAGGCTCACCTGGCCAAGATCCGCCAGACCATCGGCGAAGACGAGATCACCAACGAGATGGCGGAGCTGCAGCTGTAACCGGCAACGGTGGCGGCGCGGCGTAGTGACGGGACGGGAGCGGGAGTGCGAGCGGCATGGCCGAGCGTTTAGTGCACATCCCGGTGATGCTGGGTGAAGCAGTGGAGGGACTCGCCGTGCAGGCTGGCGGGCGTTATCTCGATGGCACCTTTGGACGCGGCGGTCACGCCCGCGCCGTGCTGTCGCGCCTGGGTCCTGACGGCCGTCTGCTGCTGATGGATCGCGACCCCACCGCCATCGCCACCGCGCAGGCGGAGTTCGCCAGCGATCCGCGCGTGTCGATCCGTCACGCCAACTTCTCCAGCATGGCCGAGTGGGACGAAACCGCCGGCGGTCTCGACGGCATCCTGCTCGACCTCGGCGTGTCCTCGCCCCAGCTCGACGAAGCCGCCCGCGGCTTCAGCTTCATGGCCGATGCGCCGCTGGACATGCGCATGGACACCACGCAGGGCGAAAGCGCGGCGGATTTCCTGGCGCACGCCACCGAGAAAGAGATCGCCGACGTGCTGTGGATCTACGGCGAGGAACGCTTCAGCCGCAAGATCGCCCGCGCCATCGTGGAAGATCGTACGGAAAACCCAATCACCCGCACCGGTCAGCTGGCCGCGCTCATCGAGCGACTGATCGGTCGTCGCGAGCCGGGCAAGCATCCGGCCACGCGCAGCTTCCAGGCCTTGCGCATCCGTGTGAACGGCGAGCTCGAAGCGCTGTCGCATGGCCTCAACGCGGCGCTCGATCTGCTCAAGGTGGGTGGTCGACTTTCCATCATCAGCTTTCACTCGCTGGAAGACCGCGCGGTGAAGTTGTTCATCCGCGACCACTCCGGTCGCGTGCAGGGCAGTCGCCGCGGCCCGCCGGTGGCGGCCGCGCCTGCCCGCCTTGCCGCCGTGGGCAAGGCGCAGTTCCCGTCGGAAGAAGAGCTGTCCGTCAATCCGCGCGCCCGTTCGGCGGTGCTGCGCGTGGCGGAGAAGCTCGCATGAGGGTACTCGGCGGCCTCTTCATGTTCATCCTGATCGCGGCGGTGCTTTCCAGCGCCATTGCCGTGGTGTGGACGCGCCATGAGAGCCGCGTGCTGTTCGTCGAGCTCACGCGCCTGCAAAACCAGCGCGACGACCTCAACATCGAATACGGCAAGCTGGAACTGGAGCAGGCCACCTGGGCCGAGCCGCGTCGCGTGGACGACGAAGCGCGCCAAGTGCTCGGTATGGCCAATCCCAAGCCGCAAGACATCCAGCTGGTGCGCCGATGAAACCGCGCCAGCGCGCATCGACCTCATCGTCCCGCCGCCACGCGGCGATTCCCAGTGCGCGCCGTCGCATGCTGGTGGTGGGTTGCGTGCTTGCCGCCGCCTCGCTGGGTTTGGTGGCGCGCGCATTCGACATGCAGGTGGTGCGCAAGGACTTCTACCAGAACCAGGCTGACGCCCGCATCCTGCGCGAAGTGCCCATCGCGGTGTCGCGCGGCACCATCTTCGATCGCAATGGCGAGCCGCTGGCGGTATCCACGCCAGTGGTGTCGATCTGGGCGAATCCGGCCGAAGTGCTGGACAACGAAGACAAGCTGCCGGCGCTGGCCAAGGCCATCGGCATGGATGCGGATGCGCTCAAGCAGTATCTGTCGCAACGCTCCGAGCGCGAGTTCGTCTATCTGAAGCGCCAGATGTCGCCGGATGCGGCGCAAGTCGTGCTCGATCTCGCCGTGCCCGGCGTGAACGGTCAGCGCGAATTCCGCCGCTTCTATCCGTCGGGCCCGGTGACCTCGCACGTGCTCGGCTTCACCAACATCGACGACCACGGCCAGGAAGGCCTGGAGCTGGCGTTCGACGATTGGCTGGCCGGCAAGGAAGGCCGCAAACGCGTCATCCGCGATCGCCAGGGTCACGTGGTGGAAGATCTCGATCTGGTGCGCGCGCCGCAGCCGGGTCGCGACATCACGCTCAGCATCGATCGCCGCATCCAGTTCCTTGCGTACAACGAACTGAAGAACACCATCGAGCAGTCGGAGGCCGACTCCGGTTCCATGGTGATCATCGACGTGCGCAACGGCGAAGTGCTGGCCATGGTGAACTGGCCCACCTACAACCCGAATGCGCTGCGCAGCAGCAACCCGTCCAGTCGCCGCAATCGGGCGATGACCGACGTGGTGGAGCCCGGTTCCACCATCAAGCCGATCCTGATGGCCGCCGCGCTGTCCAGCGGCCGGTACACGCCGACCGGTCCGATGATCGACACCGGCAACGGCCACTTCTTCTATATCCGCAAGGACATCCGCGACACGCACTCGAACGGCATGCTGTCGCCCACCGGCATCATCGCCAAGTCCAGCAACATCGGCGCCGCCAAGGTCGCGCTGACGCTGGATACCGGTCTGATGTACGACACCTACCGCGCGTTCGGCTTCGGTGCCAGCACCAACAGCGGCTTCCCCGGCGAAGCCTCGGGCTATCTGAAGCCGGGCAAGGGCTGGGGCATGCTGGAGAAGGCGATTCTGGCGTATGGCTACGGCCTCAACGTGACGCCGCTGCAGCTCACCAACGCCTACGCCACCATTGCCGACAACGGCGTGATGCACCTGCCCACCTTCGTGAAGGGCTCGGACAACGACGCCAAGCAGATCATCGACCCCAAGATCGCCAACGAACTGGTGCAGATGATGGTGGCGGTGACGCAGCCGGGTGGCACCGGTGCGCCGTATGCATGGATTGCCAACTACGGCGTGGCCGGCAAGTCCGGCACGGCGCACAAGGCAACGGCCGGCGGCTATTCCGAGAAGAACTACAGTTCCGCCTTTGCCGGCGTGGTGCCTGCGTCCAACCCGCGCCTGGCGGCGGTGGTGATCGTCGACAACCCGAGGAAGGGCAGCTATTACGGCGCGCTGGTTTCGGGACCCGTGTTCTCCAAAGTCCTGGATGGCGCACTTCGTTTGTTGGACGTGCCACCGGACAATATTGGTCGCTGGTATGTCGGTGGCCCCTTGCAGGGGCAGAACGGCCTGACAGGAAGCAAGCCGCCCACGGTGCAGACCGTGGATGACGCGCCAGTCGACGAGGCGCCGCAATGACCGCCCGCCTCGATCAATTGCTCCATGGCATCGCCGAGACACCCGGTGTCGGCGATATCGTCGTTTCAGGCCTCACGCTGGATTCGCGCCAGGTGCGTCCGGGCGATGCGTTCTTTGCGCTGCGCGGTACGCGTGAGCACGGCATCGCCTTTGCGCGCGGCGCCGTCGAGCGCGGCGCGCGCGTGGTGCTGGCCGAAGCGCCGGCTGCGCACGCCGAAGGCATCGACGTGCCCGTGCTTTGGGTGGATGGCCTGCACGGCAAGGTCGGCGAGATCGCGTCGCGCTTCTTCGGGCGGCCGTCCGAATCGATGCGCGTGGTCGGCGTGACCGGCACCAACGGCAAGACCTCCACCGTGCAGCTGCTTGCGCAGGCGCTGGAATACCTGGGCCATCGTGCGGCCACCATCGGCACGCTCGGCGCGGGCCTGCACGGCCACATCAACGAAGGCGAGCGCACCACGCCGGACGCCATCAACGTGCAGGGCCTGCTGGCCTCGTTCCGCGACGACGGCGCCACGCACGTGGCCATGGAAGTGTCCTCGCATGCGCTGGAGCAAGGCCGCGTGGCGGCCGTGGCGTTCGATGTCGCCGCGTTCACCAATCTCACGCGCGACCATCTTGATTACCACGGCAGCATGGAAGCCTACGGCGAGGCCAAGGCGAAGCTGTTCGCGTGGCCTACGCTCAGGGCGGCGGCCATCAATGTCGACGATGCGTTCGGCCGCACGCTTGCCCAGCGTCTGCCGCACGGCGTGCAGGCGTTGCGCCTGAGCACGGAGCAGCACGCGGAAGCCGACATTCGCGCAGAGAACATCGTCACTTCGGCGGAAGGCCTGGCATTCGACCTGCAGACGCCCTGGGGCGCGCATGCCGTGCGCAGCCGACTGCTCGGCCGCTTCAATGTCGCCAACCTGCTGGCCGTGATCGCCTGCCTGGGCGCGCTCGGCGAATCATTCGAGCGCATCGTCGAGGCGGTGGAATCGCTGGAACCGATCAACGGCCGCATGAACCGACTGGGCGGCGTGTCGAACCTGCCGCTGGTGGTGGTCGATTACGCGCACACGCCGGACGCGTTGGAGCAGGCGCTTGCCGCATTGCGCGCGCATTGCGAAGGCAAGTTGATCTGCGTGTTCGGCTGCGGCGGCGATCGCGACGCGGGCAAGCGCCCGCAGATGGGCGCCATCGCCGAGCGGCTGGCGGACACCATCATCATCACCGACGACAACCCGCGCAGCGAAGATGGCGACGTCATCGTGGCTAACATCATGGCTGGGCTGCGCCATCCCGACATGGCGCGCGTGCAGCGCGATCGCGGCAAGGCCATCGAGCAGGCATTGACCCTGGCGCAGTCGGGCGACGTGGTGCTGATCGCCGGCAAGGGCCACGAAACCTATCAGGAAGGCGCGCACGGCAAGCGCCCGTTTGACGACCTGGCCGTTGCGCGCCAGGCGCTGGAGAATCGCGCATGATGCGCTTGAGCGCCATCGCGCTGTGGACCCGCGGTCACCTGATCGGTGCCGACGCGGACGTCATGCGCGTCACCATCGATACGCGGAAAGTGCAGGCGGGCGACCTGTTCGTCGCCATCAAGGGCGAACGCGTCGACGGGCACGATTTCCTTGCCGATGCGATGGCTCGCGGCGCTGTCGCCGCTCTGGTAACGCGCAAGGTCGAATCGCCGCTGCCGCAGGTGGTTGTCGATGACACCGGGCTGGCGCTGGGCGACCTGGCCAGTGCCGTGCGTGCGCAAAGCAACGTGCGCGTGATTGGCATCACCGGTTCCAACGGCAAGACCACGGTGAAGACGCTGACCGCATCCATCCTGTCGCGCCACGGCCGCACGCACGTCAACGCTGGCAATTACAACAACGAGCTCGGCCTGCCGCTGACCCTGTTGGCGATGCCGCAGGACACCGAATATGCCGTGCTCGAAATGGGCGCCGGCAAGCCGGGTGACATCGCCTACCTCGCTGCCATCGCGCGGCCCGATATCGGCCTCGTCAACACCATCGCACCCGCGCATCTTGAGCGCATGGGCAGTGTGGAAGGCGTGGCCGAGACCAAGGGCGCGCTGTATCAGGCTTTGCCGGTCGATGGCGTGGCGATCATCAATGCGGACGATGCGTTCGCCAGCTTCTTCGCGGGGCTGGCCGGTTCGCGTCGTCAATTGCGCTTCGGTCTGGATCACAAGGCCGATATCGGCGCGGACATCGTCGACCAACGCGTGGATGGCTCGCACTTCGTGCTGAGCACGCCGGCGGGCGACGCCGACGTGCATCTGCCGCTGGCTGGTCGCCACAACATTGCCAATGCGCTGGCTGCCGCGTCGATCGCGCTGGCGCTCGACGTGCCGCTGGACACCATCGTGGAAGGCCTCGAACAGGTGCCAGGTGTGGCCGGTCGCCTGCAGTTCGAGCGCATGCCCGGCGGCTGGACGCTGATCGACGACAGCTACAACGCCAATCCCGGCTCGGTCGGTGCGGCCATCGACACACTCGCGCTTGCCGACGGCGAACGTTGGCTCGTGCTGGGCGACATGGCCGAACTGGGCGACAACGCCGCGATGCTGCACGCAGGCATCGGCGAGCGTGCCCGCCAGCACGGCATCGATCGCCTGTTTGCCGTGGGGCCGCTGAGTGCGGCAGCCATCAAGGCGTTCGGCGAGCGCGGCGAGCATTTCGCCGACAAGGCGGCGCTGGCCGCCGCACTCAAACAACAACTGCACGGCGGCGTCACCTGCCTCGTCAAGGGCTCGCGTTCCGCCGGCATGGATCAGGTCGTGGTCGCGCTTCGCGACCACAAGGGAAATGGGGAGGGCGCATCCGATGCTGCTTGAACTCGCAGACTGGATGGCTCGGCACTTCACCGCCCTGCACCTGTTCCAGTACATCACGTTCCGCACGATCATGGCCGCGCTGACCGCGCTGGCGATGTCGCTGCTGTTTGGTCCGGCGCTCATCCAGAAGCTCGCCGAACTCAAGGCGGGGCAGGTGGTGCGCAAGGACGGCCCGCAGACGCATCTGTCCAAGGCCGGCACGCCCACCATGGGCGGCGTGATGATCCTGCTCGCCGTGACGCTTTCCACGCTCCTGTGGACCGACCTGCACAACCGCTACGTGTGGCTGGTGCTGGCGGTGCTGCTCTGCTTCGGCGTGATCGGCTTCTACGACGACTACAAGAAGCTGGTGCTGAAGGACAGCCGCGGCCTCGCCTCGCGCTGGAAGTATTTCTGGCAGTCCGTGTTTGGTCTTGCCGCGGCGTTGTTCCTCTATTACACGGCGCCGCATGCAACGGGCGGTGCTCCGGTTGCCGAGACTGCGCTATACGTGCCGCTGTTCAAGCAGGTCGCGCTGCCGCTGGGCATCCTGTTCGTGGTGGTCGCCTACTTCATGATCGTGGGCTTCTCCAATGCGGTGAACCTCACGGACGGCCTCGACGGCCTCGCCATCATGCCGACCGTGCTGGTGTCCGGTGCGCTCGGCGTGTTCGCGTATCTCGCGGGTAACCGCGTGTTCTCCGAATACCTGGGCATCCCGTCGATTCCGGGTGCAGGCGAATTGGCCATCTTCTGCGGCGCGCTTTCCGGCGCGGGCCTGGGCTTCCTGTGGTTCAACACGTATCCCGCGCAGGTATTCATGGGCGACGTCGGCGCGCTGGCCATCGGCGCCGCGCTGGCCGCCATCGCCGTGATCGTGCGCCAGGAAATCGTGCTGCTGGTGATGGGCGGCGTGTTCGTGATGGAAACCGCCTCGGTGATGATCCAGGTGGCCAGCTTCAAGATGACGGGCAAGCGCGTGTTCCGCATGGCGCCCATTCATCACCACTTCGAACTCAAGGGCTGGCCCGAGCCCAGGGTGATCGTGCGCTTCTGGATCATCAGCGTCGTGCTGGTGCTCATCGGCCTCGCTACGTTGAAGGTGCGCTGACATGCTCTTCGACACCAACCAAGCCAAACGACGACAGGGTCCCCGCGGCAGCTTCGACATGCTGCTGGTGATCGCGCTCGTCGGTCTGGCCTGCGTCGGTGTCGTGATGGTCACCTCCAGCTCCATCGCGGTGGCGGACAGCCAGCACATCGGCCCGTTCTACTTTCTCAAGAAGCATCTGCTGTATCTGAGTCTTGGCGTGCTGCTGGGCGGCTTTGCCATGCGTACCGAACTGAAGCTGCTGGAGAAGCACGCCTATCTGCTGCTTGGTGGCGCGGTGTTGCTGCTGCTCATGGTTTTCGTGCCTGGATTCGGCATGCGCATCAATGGTGCGCGCCGCTGGCTCAACTTCTTCATCACCACCTTTCAGCCCGTCGAGGCGGTAAAGCTGATCCTGGTCGTGTACACGGCCAGCTATCTCGTGCGTCATCGCGAGAGCGTGGAAACCAGTTTCTGGGGCCTGTTCAAGCCCATCATGGTGGCGGGCATGTTCGTGGTCCTGCTGTTGCTGCAGCCGGACTTCGGATCGGCCACGCTGATGATCGCGGTCACCATCGGCATGATCTGGATGGGCGGCGCCAAACCCGTGTTCCTCGGCGGCATGGGACTGCCGGTGGTGGCATTGCTGTGGTTCGTGGCGAAGTTCGAGCCGTATCGCATGCGTCGCCTTACGTCGTTTGTCGATCCGTGGGCCGATCCGTTCAACGACGGTTTCCAGCTCACGCAGTCGCTGATGGCGATTGGTCGTGGCGAGTGGATGGGCGTGGGCCTGGGTTCGAGCGTGCTCAAGCTGTCCTATCTGCCCGAGGCGCACACCGACTTCATCTTTGCCGTGATCTCCGAAGAGTTTGGTCTCGCCGGCATCCTGTTCGTGATGACGCTGTTTGGCGTCGCGGTGGGGCGCGGCCTGTACCTGGGCGTCAAGGGCATGGAGATCGGCCAGCGGTTCGCCGGCTTCGTGGCTTGCGGCATATCGCTCATGATCGGCTTGCAGGCGATGGTGTCCATCGGTGTGAACCTTGGCGCGCTGCCGACCAAGGGCCTCACGCTGCCGCTGATCAGCTTTGGTGGTTCGTCCATCGTGCTCACCTGTGCGATGGCGGGTGTGCTGCTGCGGGCCACGTATGAAATCAATCGCGCGCTCGATGCGCGTCAGATGGCTACGCGCATGCCTGCCAACGCGCTGGCGGACGCCAATGCAGCTGCTACGGCAGCGCGGGAGGCAGTGACCGCATGAGCGCGCCCAAGCCCGTGCTGATCATGGCCGGCGGCACCGGTGGCCACATCTTCCCCGGTCTTGCCGTGGCCGAAGCGCTGCGCGCGCGTGGCGTGCCGGTCGTATGGCTCGGCGCCGAAGGCGGCATGGAAACCAAGGTGGTGCCGGCACACGGCATCGAACTGGTCACCGTGCCGGTGGGTGGCTTGCGTGGCAAAGGCTTGAAGACGCGCCTGATGGCCCCGTTCATGCTGGCGCGTGCGCTGCTTTCGTCGTTGTCTGCCTTGCGTCGGATCAAGCCGCGCAGCGTGCTGTCGATGGGCGGCTATGTGGCCGGTCCTGGCGGCGTGGCGGCGCGCATCACGCATCGTCCGTTGCTGGTGCACGAACAGAATCGCGTGGCCGGTTTCACCAATCGCAAGCTCGCCAGCCACGCGCAGCGCGTGCTGGCTGGTTTCAGCGACGCGCTGCCCAACGCCGAATGGGTGGGCAACCCGGTGCGTGGCGCCATCGCCGCGTTGCCGTCGCCGCGCGAGCGCATGGGGGCCCGCACTGGGCGTCCGCGCCTGCTCGTGCTTGGGGGCAGCCTCGGCGCGCGCGCACTGAACATCGCGCTGCCGCAGGCACTGGCCCTCATGTCACCGACGCAGCGCCCGGAAGTGCTGCACCAGTGCGGCAACCGCGGCATCGACGAAGCACGCGCGGCGTATGCGAAGGCCGGCGTGGATGCGCAGATCGTGCCCTTCATCGAGGACATGGCCGGTACCTACGCATGGGCCGATCTCGCCGTGTGTCGCGCAGGTGCGTTGACCCTGGCCGAGCTCACGGCTGCCGGACTCGGCGCCGTGCTCGTGCCGTTCCCGTATGCGGTGGATGACCACCAGACCCGCAATGCCGAGGCGCTCGTCGCCGCGCATGCGGCGGAATTGATTCAGGAGAAGGATCTGGACGTACAGCAGTTGGCGCAGCGCCTGGAAGCGTTGCTGGATAACCGCGAGCGCATGATCGCGATGGGTGAGGCCGCGCGTACGCTGGCCAAGCCCGATGCCGCGGATGTGATCGCGCGTGCCTGCATGGAGGTGGCCGCATGACGCCGCGTCGCCTGCTCGCGCACGAAGATTTGATGACCACCTTCCGTCGCGTGCATTTCATCGGCATCGGCGGCGTGGGCATGAGCGGCATCGCCGAAGTGCTGCACAACCTCGGCTATGCCGTGTCCGGTTCCGACCGCTCCAACTCGCCGACGGCGCAGCGCCTGGCGAGCCTGGGCATCGTGGTGCACGTGGGTCATGCCGCCGAGCACATCGGCGATGCCGACGTGGTGGTTACTTCCAGCGCCATCAAAGCCGAGAACCCGGAATTGCAGGCAGCACGCGCCGCGCGCATTCCGGTGGTGCCGCGCGCCGAGATGCTGGGCGAGCTGATGCGTTTTCGTCGCGGCATTGCCATCGCCGGCACGCACGGCAAGACCACCACCACCAGTCTCGCCGCGAGCGTGCTGGCCGAGGCGAACTACGATCCGACCTTCGTGATCGGTGGTCAGCTCAACGCGGCCGGCGCCAATGCGCGACTGGGCACGGGCCAGTACATCGTGGCCGAAGCCGATGAGTCGGATGGCTCGTTCCTGATGCTGTCGCCGGTGATCGCCGCGATCACCAATATCGACGCGGATCATCTGGAGAACTACAACGGCGACTTCGCCCAGGTGAAGAAGGCGTTCGACGATTTCCTGCATCGACTGCCGTTCTACGGTTTGGCCGTGTTGTGCGTCGACGATCCGGAAGTGGCTGCGCTGGCGAAATCGACCACGCGCCGCGTGATGACCTACGGCATCGACACCCAGGACGCCGACGTGCGCGCGAGCAACCTCTCGCAGCACGGTTTCGAAATGCATTTCGACTTGTGGCTGCCGGGCCGCAACGACGCGCTGCACGTGAAGTTGAACCTGCCGGGCCGCCACAACGTGCTCAACGCGCTGGCGGCCGCCACCATCGGTTGGCAGCTGGGTGTGGAAGCCGAAGCAATTGCGCGCGCGCTCGAAGCCTTCCAGGGCGTGGGTCGCCGCTTCCATCGCCGCGGCGAGATCGCACTGGACAAGGGCAACGTGTTGCTGGTCGACGACTACGGCCATCATCCGCGCGAACTGGCGGCGGTGTTCGCCGCTGCGCGTGGCGGCTGGCCGGATCGCCGCCTCGTGGTCGGGTTCCAGCCGCATCGCTACAGCCGCACGCGCGACCTGTTGGACGACTTCGCCAACGTGCTGGCCGAAGCCGATGTGCTGGTGCTGACCGAAGTCTACGCGGCGGGTGAAGCGCCGATTGCCGGTGCCGACGGCCGCGCCCTGGCACGCGCCGTGCGCGCACGCGGCAAGGTCGATCCGGTGCTGGTCGATCATCCGCGCGATCTGAAGGACACGCTGCCCGCGCTGCTGCGCGACGGCGATCTGTTGCTGCTGCTTGGCGCCGGCGATATCGGCGCGGCGGCGGTGGAGCTGGCCAACACTGGCCATTTGAGGACGAACAAGTGAGCAAGACGATCACCGATCCCGCACAGTTTGGCCGCGTCGCCGTCGTCATGGGCGGCAGTTCGGCCGAGCGCGAGGTCTCGCTGGATTCCGGCCGCAACGTGCTCGCTGCGCTGCAGGCACGCGGCGTCGACGCGCATGCCATTGATGGCATTCCGGCGCTGCTCGACGCAGTGCGCGCGGGTCACTTCGCGCGCGTGTTCAACATTCTCCACGGCGGCGGTGGCGAGAACGGCGAGCTGCAGGGCGCGCTGCAGTCGCTGCGCGTGCCGTTCACCGGCTCGGGCGTGCTCGGTTCCGCACTATCGCTGGACAAGATCCGCGCCAAGCTGGTGTGGCAGGCGATCGGTTTGCCGACGCCGAAGTTCAAGGCGTTGCCGCGTGGTGCCGACGTGCACGCCGCTGCGCGCGAGATCGGTTTTCCGTTGATCGTGAAGCCCGCCTGGGAAGGCTCCAGCGTTGGCGTCACGCGCGTGTTCGACGAGAGCGGCCTCGATGCCGCTGTCGAGCTGGCTCAGAAGTATCCCGGCGACATGCTGATGGAAACGCTGATCGAAGGCGGCGAGTACACCGTCGGCATTCTCGATCGCCAGGTGCTGGCCACCATCAACATCGTGCCCAAGGGCGAGTACTACGACTACAACGCCAAGTACATCGCCGAAGACACGCAGTACATCTGCCCGGGTCTGCGCGGCGATGACGAGCGCGAGATGCAGGAGCTGGCGCTGCGTGCGTTCGATGCGCTGGCGTGTTCCGGCTGGGGGCGCGTGGATGTGATGCGCGACAAGCAGGGCCGCAACTGGCTGCTGGAAGTGAACACCGCGCCGGGCATGACCTCGCATTCGCTGGTGCCCAAGGCGGCGGCCGTCGCCGGCATCGACTACCAGACGCTGTGCTGGCGCGTGCTGGAAACGAGCTTCCGGGAGGGCGTGTGAGGGGAACTGTCCGCCTCGTTGCCTGGGTTCTGGCCATTGCGCTGGTGGCGCTGCCGATCGTCGGCGTGCTGCGCGGATGGTTTGCGGCCAATCGCTGGCCGGTGACCCAGTTGACGGTGCAAGCCGAGTTCAAGCACGTGACCGAGGACGAGCTCCGTTCGGTCGTGATGCCGCGCCTCGGCAAGGGGTTCTTCGCGCTCGATCTCGATGGCGTGCAGAAAGCGGTGGCTGCGCTGCCGTGGGTGGAATCGGTGGAGGCGCGCAAGCGTTGGCCCGACACGCTGATCCTGCGCATCTACGAGCGCCAGCCGTTCGCGCGCTGGAACGAGAAGCAGCTGATCAGTCGCCAGGGCCTGGTGTTCGACGTGCCCGACGTATCGGCCAACGTCGATCTGCCGGACCTGCGCGGCCCCGATGCGCGGCTGGCCGAAGTGGTGAGCTTCTATGCGGAAACGCAGAAGGCGTTCGCCAACACCAAATTGAAAATCACTGGCGTTTCGCTCACCGAGCGCGGCAGCTGGAGTCTCACCACGAGCAGCGGTGCGCAGATCGTCATCGGCGATCGCGACCAGGCGGGCCGTCGCCTGCGCCGCTTCCTCGATGTCTATCCCCAATTGATGGCGGGCCATAGTGATGGCTTTGCCTATGCCGATCTTCGATACACCAATGGATTTGCCGTTCGATGGCCGCCCCAGGCGAGCACCGTGAACGCTGGAGGCTCACCCCGCACATGAAGACCAAGAACGACAAGCAGCTAGTCGTCGGCCTCGACATCGGCACCTCGAAAGTGGTGGCGATCGTGGGCGAGTACGAGCCTGGTGAACCGATCGAGGTGATCGGTATCGGCACGCACGTGTCGCGCGGCATGAAGCGCGGCTCGGTGGTCGACATCGAATCGACGGTGCACTCCATCCAGCGCGCGGTGGAAGAGGCCGAGCTGATGGCGGGCTGCGATATCCGCTCCGTCTATGCATCGATCTCCGGCAGTCACCTGGAAACCAAGAACTCGCACGGCACCGCCGCGATCCGCGATCGCGAAGTGACGCCGGGCGACCTGGACCAGGTACTGGAAGCGGCCAGCGCCGTCGCCATCCCGGCCGATCGCAAGGTTCTCTATAAAGAGTCGCAGGAGTACCGCATCGACGGCCAGGATGGCATCCGCTCCCCGGTGGGCATGAGCGGCGTGCGCCTGGAAGCGAGCGTGCACCTGGTCACCGGCGCCGCAGCGGCGGTGCAGAACATCAGCAAGTGCATCCAGCGTTGCGGCCTCACCGTCGATGAACTCGTGCCGTCCGCCGTGGCCAGCGCCAAGTCGGTACTCACCGATGACGAGCGCGAGCTGGGCGTGTGCCTGGTGGACATCGGCGCGGGCACCACCGACATCTCCATCTATACGCAAGGCGCGATCCGTTACACCAAGTCGCTGCCGGTGGGTGGCGACCAGGTGACCAATGACATCGCCTATGGCGTGCACACGCCGACCGCGCATGCCGAGGAAATCAAGATCAAGTACGCCTGTGCGCTGGCGCAGCTGGCGCATGCGGAGGAAACCATCCAGGTGCCGAGCGTGGGCGATCGTCCGCCGCGTCGTCTCGCGCGCCAGTCGCTGGCCCAGTCGGTGCAGGCGCGCTACGAAGAAATCTTCGAGATGGTGCAGGACGAGCTGCGCCGCTCCGGCTACGAGAGCCTGGTCGCTGCCGGCGTAGTGCTCACCGGCGGTGCCTCGCGCATGGAAGGTGCGCTGGAACTGGCCGAGGAGATTTTCCACAAGATGGTGCGCGTGGGCGTGCCGCAACACGTGAGTGGCCTGGGCGAGGTCGTTGCCAATCCGCTGCATTCCACCGGCGTGGGCCTGCTGCTGCACGGCGCGCGCTCGGGCGGCATGCGCGTCAGCGGCCCCAGCGGCGGCAGCGTGGGCGGCCTGGTCGACAAGTTGCGCGGCTGGATCACCAAGAATTTTTGATTTGGGCAGGGCATGAGGCCTGGCCTAGGACGAATGGATGTTCGTCCGCCACCTCGGGGCGACAGGAACGTCGGCACCCGCGGTTACAACGACAACGATGCTCTACGGAGGACGGGAAATGTTTGAACTGATCGAAAAACTCGCACCCAATGCAGTAATCAAGGTCATCGGCGTGGGCGGCGGCGGCGGTAATGCCGTGGCACACATGCTCAATGCAAACATCGAAGGCGTCGAGTTCGTCGTCGCCAATACTGATTCGCAGGCGATGAAGAGCTGCGGTTCGCGTACGCACCTGCAGCTCGGCGCCAACGTCACCAAGGGTCTGGGTGCCGGTGCCAATCCGGAAGTGGGCCGCCAGGCCGCGCTGGAAGACCGCGAGCGTATCGAGGAAATGCTCGAAGGCGCGGACATGGTGTTCATCACCGCCGGCATGGGCGGTGGTACCGGTACGGGCGCGGCGCCGGTCGTGGCCCAGCTCGCCAAGGAAAAGGGCATCCTGACGGTCGCGGTGGTCACCAAGCCGTTCCCGTTCGAAGGTCGCCGCCGCATGCAGGTCGCCGCCAAGGGCATCGAAGACCTGTCGCAGCACGTCGATTCGCTCATCACCGTGCCGAACGAGAAGCTGCTGTCGGTGCTCGGCCGCGAAGTGACGCTTCTTAATGCGTTCAAGGCCGCCAACGACGTGCTGCTCGGCGCCGTGCAGGGCATTGCCGACCTGATCACCGCCCCGGGCCTGATCAACGTCGACTTTGCCGACGTGCGCACCGTGATGTCCGAAATGGGCATGGCCATGATGGGTTCGGGCACCGCCCGCGGCGACGACCGCGCGCAGGCTGCCGCCGAGGCCGCCATCAACAACCCGCTGCTGGAAGACGTCAATCTCAACGGCGCCTGCGGCATCCTCGTCAACGTCACGGCGGGTCCGAACCTGACCATGCGCGAATTTGACGAGATCGGTCGCATCATCCATGACTTCGCCAGCGAAGACGCCACCGTGGTGATGGGCACCTCGCTCGACCCGGAGATGCAGGACGACGTGCGCGTCACGGTGGTGGCCACCGGCCTCAACCGCGCCGCTGCCACGCGCCAGCCGCAGCGTCCGGTCGTCGCACAGCAGGTGGAGATGCGCCAGCGTCCGCGTCCGGTGGTGCTGCGTACGGGTACCGGCAATGAAGTGGTCGACTACGCCCAGCCAGAAACCACCACGACCAGTCGCGTCGAGACGGGCGGCCCGGCCAAGAGCGCCGATCCGAGCTTCGACTACCTGGACATTCCGGCCTTCCTGCGCCGTCAGGCGGACTGAACAAACTGACTGGGCAAATAATTTGAAGAAAAATTGAACAAATCGCCGGTTTCACTTGTCAGTAACGAATCGTGCCTGGGAACTGTCCCAACGGAACCCCTGCGCGAGCCTGTTTTCCTGCCCTTCGGGGCGGTGGCTTGGCTGACGCTGTTCCGGCGCTTGTTCTCGAGATGTAGGGCCATGCTTCATGGATGAGCATGACCGGCCAGGAAATGATTTTCTGGCCTGGTCCGACGCCCCGAGACCGGATCCCGTCCCGGTCCGGGGCGTTGCGCTTAAGTTAAGTCATTGAAAGTACTTGGGAAAATGCTGCGCACCCCATGAATGGAACGCATTCATGAATGAAAGGAGCATGAAAGGGTGAACAGTGTGTGTGGCGCGGATCGCCTTTTCACAGGTTAAGACTGTGTTAGCATCCGTTCCCTAATTTGGCTGCTGCCCCTTACAGGTACCAAAAAAATGATCAAGCAGCGTACGCTCAAGAACATCATTCGCGCCACCGGCGTCGGTCTGCATACCGGCGACAAGGTGTACATGACGCTTCGTCCCGCTGCCCCGAATACGGGCATCGTGTTTCGTCGTACCGATCTGAATCCGCCGGTCGAAATCTATGCGCGTCCCGACAACGTCGGCGATACGCGTCTGTCGACCACGCTGGTCAATGGCGATGTCCGTGTTTCGACGGTGGAACATCTCCTGTCAGCGATGGCCGGCCTCGGCATCGACAATGCCTATGTCGATTTGTCCGCGCCGGAAGTGCCGATCATGGACGGCAGCGCGGGTCCCTTCGTGTTCCTGCTGCAGTCGGCCGGCATCGAAGAACAGAATGTCGCCAAGCGCTTCATCCGCATCAAGAAGCCGATCAAGGTGCAGGACGGCGACAAGTGGGCGAGCTTTGAGCCGTTCGAAGGCTTCAAGGTCGGTTTCTCGATCGAGTTCAACCACCCGATCATCAGCAAGCGCACCTCGCGCGCCGAAATCGACTTCTCCACCACCTCGTTCGTGAAGGAAGTGAGCCGCGCTCGCACCTTCGGTTTCATGCGTGACATCGAAATGCTGCGCGAACACAACCTGGCGCTCGGCGGTTCGATGGACAACGCCGTGGTGCTCGACGACTATCGTGTGCTCAACGAAGACGGCCTGCGTTACGAGGACGAGTTCGTGAAGCACAAGATCCTCGACGCGATCGGCGATCTGTACCTGCTGGGCCATAGCCTGGTCGGTGCGTACTACGCCCACAAGTCGGGCCACGAGCTCAACAACAAGCTCCTGCGCACCCTGATGGCCGACGCCACGGCCTGGGAAGAGGTCAGCTTCGCGGACGATCCGGCCACCTCGCCGATCTCCTATGCCCACCCGGCACAGGCCATCTGATCGCCTCGCGATCCGCTAAGTCCTCGACAAACCTGAACAAACTGAACGGCCGCGTCCCAGGGACGCGGCCGTTTGTTTTGTGATATACCTCCCGCCTTCTATTGGCAGCTGTTCACGTACTGATGACATCGGGGTCTATCAGGTTCGTGGGGGCATGGTATAAACCCATGAGCGCCGACCGAAGGGTCGGTGTCAGGGAAGTACGTCAATGGAGCTTGCCGGAACCCAGCGTCAGCGGGTTTCGTCGGATCGGGAATCAGAAACTTCGGCGATGGACGCCAACTCGAGGAACAGTTCCCGCAATTCGGGGTCTGTGGTTGAGGCTGCGGCGGCTCTCAAGTGAGAGGCGGCAGCTGGCGAAAGCGGTTTTGACCGATCCGGCACGTTTTCTGTCGGTGGTTGGGGGGCCACTTTCACGGTGACTGAACTGGCGTACGTGCCTACGGCACGTGCGGTCGAGAGGATTTGCGTCTGGAGAAGACGCAGCCTGGCGGCCAGGGCCGGCGAGGGAGCCAGAAAAACGAGGCGTCCGTCTTTCAGGTTGGCGAAGCGAACCTGTTCGCGGAGTGGTGACGGTAACGTCTGGCGCAGTGCGCGATCCAAGGCATCAAGCTCACGGGCTTTACGGGCCAGTGAGGCAATAGGGCCGAAATCGGTAATGGCTTTGAGGCCGGAACCGGAGCGGCGATAGGGCTTTGAATCATCGCGCTGCATGGATGCCGACATCTTCTGACGTAAAAACAATATGCAAATCATACTTGTGTCCCGCACCAAAAAGGTGCCGAAAACCTGGAATCTCGCCGACCGGCGCCTGCGCTTTCGCCTCTTTGCGGCGGTGGCGGCAGCCATCCTGGCGTGTGCGGGACTGGGCGGTGCGGTGGCCATGGCGGTGTCCAGCCCGCACGACCGGGCGCTGGCGGAAATTCGCCGCCTCCGGCAACAGGTGCAGCAGCAGAACGAGCAGCTCACCGGCGTGCGCAAGGATGCCCAGCGCGATATCGATGCGCTGGCGGTAAAGCTGGGCCAGCTGCAGGCGCAGTCCACCCGATTGAACGCGCTGGGTGAGCGCCTGACCCAGGTCGGCAAGCTCGACGACGGTGAATTCAATTTCGATGAGCAGCCGGCGGTAGGTGGTGTGGAAGACACGGCGGACAGCGGCTACTCGCTGCCGCAGAACCTCGACACCAGCATCAACCAGCTCGCCAACCAGTTCGATAGCCAGCAGGCGCAGCTTTCTGCGCTGCAGAGCCTGCTGCTGGACGCGAAGATCGAGTCCAATCTCAAGCCCACCGGGATGCCGGTCGAAGGTTACATTTCCTCCTATTTTGGTGGCCGCCCGGACCCGTTCAGCGGTCATAGCGCCTATCACACCGGCCTGGATATCTCGGCACCCAAGGGCACGCCGGTCCATGCGGTGGCCGAGGGCATGGTCACTTATGCGGGCGAGCGCACAGGCTATGGCGAGGTCATTGAGATCGACCATGGCAATGGCTACATGACCCGCTATGCCCACAACAGCCGGCTCGAAGTCAGTCCGGGCCAGCGCGTGCACGTGGGCGACGTCGTTTCCGAAGCCGGCTCCACGGGCCGCTCCACGGGCTCTCACGTGCATTTCGAGGTTTGGTACAAGGGCCGCGTGGTCAATCCGCTGGCTTTCGTGAAGAACCATCGCTGAGCGTGCGCCCAAGGGGCGCCCACGACGCCCTTGAAAGCCTTTCGGCGTGCCGCCACTCCATGGTCGGGACGATGATGGGGGAGTCTGCGGCGTTGGCCTGTAAAGGGTTGCCGCACGTCGCCATGCCAGCGGGCAAGTGCGGCGGCACGGCGTTTGGGATAGCCCGCGGACCCTAGTATCATCAATCCTTTCGTCCTGCCTGGATTTTCCGGGCAGGCGGTTCATGAATCTTAGATCCGGAAGATCGATGCTCAATCGTGCCCTGACGAGCCTTTTCGGTAGCCGCAACGAACGTGTGCTGCGCCAGCTCTCCAAGAATGTCGCGCGCATCAATGCGCTGGAACCCGAGTTCGAGAAGCTGAGCGACGAGGCGCTGCGCGCCAAGACCAACGAGTTCAAGCAACGCGTTGCCGCGGGCGAGTCGCTGGACAAGCTGCTGCCGGAAGCGTTCGCGGTGGTGCGCGAGGGCGCCAAGCGCGTGCTCGGCATGCGTCATTACGATGTGCAGCTGATCGGCGGCATGGTGCTGCACTCGGGCCGCATTGCCGAAATGCGCACCGGTGAAGGCAAGACGCTGGTCGGTACGCTGCCGGTGTACCTCAATGCGCTGGAAGGCAAGGGCGTGCACGTCGTTACCGTGAACGACTACCTCGCCCGCCGCGACTCGGCCCAGATGGGCAAGCTGTATGGCTTCCTCGGCCTGACCACCGGCGTGGTGTGGCCGGGCATGGATCACTCCGACAAGCATGCGGCGTACTCGGCCGACATCACCTACGGCACCAACAACGAATTCGGTTTCGACTACCTGCGCGACAACATGGCGCTCAGCAAGGACCAGCGCTATCAGCGTGGCCTGCATTACGCCATCGTCGACGAAGTGGACTCCATCCTCATCGACGAAGCGCGCACGCCGCTGATCATCTCCGGCCCGGCCGAGGATTCCCCGCAGTTGTATCTGGCGGTGAACAAGATCGTGCCCAAGATGATCCGTCAGGAGAAGGAAGACGCCGCCGGCGATTATTTCGTCGACGAGAAGCAGAAGCAGGTGCACCTGTCCGAAGAGGGCATGTCGCACGCCGACGAACTGCTGCGCCAGGCCGGCGTGATCGAAGCGGACAGCGGCCTGTACGATTCGAAGAACTTGGCCGTCGTGCATCACTTGAATGCCGCGCTGCGCGCCAATGCGATCTATCACCGCGATGTCGACTACATCGTGCGCGACGGCGAAGTGATCATCGTCGATGAGTTCACCGGCCGTACGCTGGCGGGCCGTCGCTGGTCCGATGGTCTGCACCAGGCCGTGGAAGCGAAGGAAGGCGTGCCGATCCAGCGCGAGAACCAGACGCTCGCCACGATCACCTTCCAGAACCTGTTCCGCATGTACAAGAAGCTGGCCGGCATGACCGGTACGGCCGATACGGAAGCCTACGAATTCCAGCAGATCTACGGCCTGGAAGTGGTGGTGATCCCCACCCACAAGCCGATGATCCGCCAGGACAACCCGGACATGGTGTTCCTTGGTCAGCAGGCCAAGTACAACCACGTCATCGAGGACATCAAGGATTGCCACAAGCGCGGGCAGCCGGTGCTGGTGGGCACCACGTCCATCGAAGTATCCGAGCTGCTGTCGAACCTGCTGCGCAAGGAAAAGATTCCGCACGAAGTGCTCAACGCCAAGCAGCATGAGCGTGAAGCGCACATCGTGGCGCAGGCCGGCGCGCCCGGTTCGGTGACCATCGCCACCAACATGGCCGGTCGCGGTACCGACATCGTGCTCGGCGGCAGCCTGGAAGCAGCGCTCGCGCAGCTGCCGGAAGATGCCTCCGACGCCGACCGCGCCAAGGTCAAGGCCGAGTGGAAGAAGCGTCACGAGCAGGTGCTGTCTGCGGGCGGCCTGCACATCGTGGGCACCGAGCGTCACGAGTCGCGTCGTATCGACAACCAGCTGCGTGGCCGTTCGGGTCGTCAGGGTGACCCGGGTTCCTCGCGCTTCTATTTGTCGCTGGAAGACAACCTGCTGCGCATCTTCGCCGGCGACTGGGTCGGTCGCTGGATGCGCATGTTCGGCATGAAGGAAGAAGACGCGCTGGAAGACCGCATGGTCAGCCGTCAGATCGAAAAGGCGCAGCGCAAGGTCGAGCAGCACAACTTCGACATCCGCAAGCACCTGCTGGAATTCGACGACGTCGCCAACGACCAGCGCAAGGTGATCTACGCCCAGCGCGACGAGCTGCTGGTGGTCGATGACGTGTCCGACACCATTGCCGACATCCGCGACGATGTGGTGAGCGACGTGGTGCATCGCTACGTGCCGGCCGACAGCATCGATGAGCAGTGGGACATCGCCGGTCTGGATCGCGAGCTGGAAAGCGAGTTCGGCCTGTCGCTCGACCTGCAGCCGTGGATCGAGCAGCAGCACGAGATCGACGACAAGATGATCCTGGAGCACGTGCGCCAGGCAGTCGAACAACTGTTCAAGGCCAAGGAACAGCAGATCGGCGCCGACACCATGCGTCAGCTCGAGAAGCACATCATGCTCAGCGTGGTGGACAACGCGTGGAAGGAGCATCTGGCGAGCATGGATTACCTGCGTCAGGGCATCTATCTGCGCGGCTATGCGCAGAAGCAGCCCAAGCAGGAATTCAAGCGCGAGTCGTTCGAGCTGTTCTCCAGCATGCTCGATCGCATCAAGACCGAAGTGGTGCAGATGCTGGCCCGTGTGCGTGTGCGCAGCGAGGAAGAAGTCGCGGCGATGGAAGCCGAGCAGCAGCGCCTGGCCGAACGCCTGCAGCGCCAGATGCTGGCGAGCGGTGGCGGCGCGCCGGTAGCGGCGCTTGGCGCAGATGCCGAAGCGGTGGCCGCCGGCAGCATGACGGCGCCGACGAGCGCACAGCAGGACGGTCCACGCGTGGGTCGCAACGATCCGTGTCCGTGCGGGTCTGGCAAGAAGTACAAGCACTGCCACGGTCAGCTCAGCTGATAAAAAGAAACCCCGCCAAGGCGGGGTTTCTTTTTGGGTGTTTCGTTTCACATGACGACGACCGGGTGATCAGTCGCCACCGGGAACCTTCTTTCGATAAGGCTCCGCATCCACTGTGACGTATTGCGGCTCTTCCGAATCGAGGCGCAGCGCGGTGAGCTGTCCGCCCCACACGCAGCCCGTGTCGATCGCGTAAATGCCGATGCCTGCGAAGCGGCCCAGTGCCGACCAGTGCCCGCAGACGATGCGCGACTCGCGCCGGCGCATGCCCGGCACTTCGAACCACGGATACATGCCTGGCTTCTGCGTGCCCGGTACGCCCTTGCTCTCGAAGTCGATGCGGCCGTGGATGTCGCAATAGCGCATGCGCGTAAGCGTATTGATCGATGCGCGCATCCGCTCGATGCCTTGCAGGCGGCTGTTCCACGCGGCGGGGCGATTGCCGAAGAGATTCTTCAGCAGTCGCGGATGACGGGGGCCGCCGAGTTCGCGCTCGATTTCCTGCGCCGAGCGCTGCGCCTGGCGCAGCGTCCACATGGGCGCCATGCCCGCGTGCACCATGGTCCAGTTGAGCTGCTCGTCGTGATGCAGCAGCTTCTGCGAGCGCAGCCACTCCAGCAACACGGGCGCATCGTCAGCGAACAGCACTTCGCGCAGTTCGGGATTGACCTTGGACTGTGCCTCGGGACGCCGCTGCGCGATGGCCAGCAGGCTGAGGTCGTGGTTGCCCAGCGTAACGATGGATTGCTCGCGCAGGCCGTGGATCAGCCGCAGCGTTTGCAGTGACTGCCCGCCACGATTGACCAGGTCACCGCAGAACCACAGGCGATCGACAGAAGGATCGAAGCGGATCTTGTCGAGCAGGCGTTGAAGTTCGGGAAGGCAGCCCTGCACATCACCGATTGCGTACGTAGCCATCAGTGCAGGGTACGCGGAATCGACAGGGTGAACGGCGGAATCGCAGCTTCGAAACGGGTGCCGTCGTCGGCCACCATCTGGTAGCTGCCCTGCATGACACCCACCGAGGTCTCCAGCACCGCGCCGGAGGTGTACTCGTATTCGTCACCTGGGCGAATCCACGGCTGCTCGCCGACCACGCCTTCGCCGGTGACTTCTTCGACCTTGCCGTTGGCGTCGGTGATGATCCAGTGGCGCGTCAACAGGCGCGCGGCGATATCGCCCGCGTTGTGCAGCGTGATCGTGTAGGCGAAAACATAGCGGTTGTCGCCGGGACGGGATTGGTCGGGGACAAAGCGGGGTTCGACCTGCACGTCGATCGTGTAGGAAGATCTTTCATTCATGGCCCGATTGTACGGGTTGTCGGGTCACATGGGTAAAGCTTGCGGGCGCGGAATGGCTTCCGAAAAACGGACCCGCGCCGGCCTTTCATCCGCCGTGCGGCACGCGGGCGAGGCGGACGTAGTCGTCAGGTGAAAGCGTTTCCGCGCGTGCCTTCGGATCCACGTCGGCGGCCAGGATGGCGCTGCTGTCCATCACGTTCTTGAGGGCGTTGCTCAGCGTCTTTCGGCGTTGCGCGAAGGCGGCCTTCACGATGGTGTGAATGCGTTCGGGATCGGCATCGGGCAATTGGTCAGGACCGAGCGGCACCAGTCGCACGACGGCCGAGTCCACCTTCGGCGGCGGCCGGAACGCACCAGGCGGCACGACGAACAGCGGCTCGACGCGGCACACCAGCTGAAGCATGACGGACAGCCGCCCATAGACCTTGCTGCCGGGCTCGGCGGCCATGCGGTCCACCACTTCCTTCTGCAGCATGAAGTGCATGTCCTGGATGGACTTGGCGTGCTCCACGCAATGGAACAGGATCGGGCTGGAGATGTAATACGGCAGGTTGCCGGCGACGCGCAGGCGCTCCACGCCGTGACGATGCGCCAGTGCCGTGAAATCCACCTTCAGCACGTCCGAATGGATGATGCTCAGCTCACCCACGCTGGCAGCGCGCGCCTGCAGGTCGGGGATGAGGTCGGTATCCAATTCGATGGCGGTGAGCTTGCCCGCCGCGGCGAGCAACGGCAGCGTGAGCGCGCCTTCGCCCGGGCCGATCTCGACCACGAAATCGTCGGCACGCGGCGAGATGGCGCTGACGATGCGCTCGATGTAGCGCTTCTCGTGCAGGAAGTGCTGGCCGAAGCTTTTCTTGGGGCGGGCGTTCATGAGTGTCCTTGCGCGATGGCGCTGCGTCGAGCCACAAGCTCGAGTGCCATCCTGGTGGCCGCGATCAGGCTGGCCGGATCGCCGCGGCCGGTGCCGGCCAGATCGAGCGCCGTGCCATGGTCGACGGAGGTGCGGATGAAGGGCAGGCCGAGCGTGAGGTTCACCGTGCGGTCGAACGCTTCGCTCTTCAGCACGGGCAGCGCCTGGTCGTGGTACATCGCGAGCACCGCGTCGTAGCGTTCGCGCAGTGCCGGCACAAAGGCGGTATCCGCCGGCAACGGCCCGAGCAGATGCATGCCCTCGGCGCGCAACGCGTCGAGCGTGGGGATGATGGTGTCCAATTCCTCGCGACCGAGATGCCCGCCTTCACCCGCATGCGGGTTGAGGCCAAGCACGGCGATGCGTGGTTCGACCAGGCCGAATTTCCCTCGCAGTTCGCGATGCACGATGCGCAGCACGCGTACCAACGTATCGTGGGTGATCGCCGCGGGTACCTCGGCGAGCGGAAGATGCGTGGTGGCCAGCGACACGCGCAGCTCCGGGCTGGCCAGCATCATCACCACGTCGGCGCGTGCGCGTTCGGCGAAAAATTCGGTGTGGCCGCTGAAGGGAATACCGGCTTCGTTGATCGACGACTTCTGCAACGGTGCGGTGACGATGGCGGCGTAGCGACCGTCCAGGCAGCCATCGGCGGCCTCGGCGAGCGTGGCCAGCACGTGCTTGGCATTCGCCGGGTCGGGCCTGCCAGGTGTCTCCGTGGCGCCGAGTGGGATGTGCTGCACACGCAGTTGGCCGGGCCTGCGTTCGGTGGTGTCGCCGCCGTCGTCATCGATCAATTCGACCGCCTGGCCGCAGCGCTGCGCGGCGCGTTCCAGCAGCGCGCGATCGGTGACCGCAACGAAATTGGCCGCCAGCGGAGTGGCGGCCAATCGAATGATGAGCTCGGGCCCGATCCCCGCTGGCTCACCTGCGGTGATGGCCAGCCGGGGCAGGGTCTGGGTGTTCAATGCGGCCTCAGGAGGACTTCGGGCTCTGCTGCTCGTTGGGATCGCGCAGCTCGGGCACCAGGATGTTCACGTAGGCACTGGAGCGCATCTCGCGCAGGTAATCGTCGTACACCTGCTCGGCCTTGCGGTTGCCGATGGCCTGGCGGGCCTGATTGCGTGCCATATCGTCGGTACGGTCGCTCTGGCGGGTGCCCAGGCGTTCCAGGACGTGCCAGCCCGCTTCGCTCTGGAACGGCGGGGAGACCTGGTTGTCCTTCAGCTCGACCAGGTGCTGGGCGATGGTCGAACCCCAGTCGTTCTGCATGAACCAACCCATGTCGCCGCCGTTGTTGGCGGTGGTGTCGTCCTTGGAGTTCTCCTTCGCCAGCTTGGCGAAGTCCTCATGCTTGTTGACGATGCGGTTGTAGATGTCCTGGGCCTTTGCGCGGGCCTGCTCGGCCGTCAGCAACTCGCTGGGGCGGATGAGGATCTGGCGGGCGTGGAATTCTTCCACCACCTGGCGGCTGGGCGCGCGCTGTTCCTCGAGCTTCAGGATGTGGAAGCCGGTCGGGCCGCGCATCGCCGGGCTGACTTCGCCGGCCTTCATGTTGCCCACCGCGTCGGCGAAGGCCGGCGGGATCTCGTCCATGCGGCGCCAGCCGAGGTCGCCGCCCTCGAGGGCGTCCTGCGCGTCGGAGTAGCGAATGGCGGCGGCGTGGAAGTCCATGCCGCCCTTGATGGCGTCGATGGCCTGCGTGGCCTTGTCCTGGGCCGCCTTGATGTCGGCGGCGCTGGCGCCGGCCGGCAGGCTCACCTGGATATGCGCCAGATGCACTTCGCCCGCCTTGTAGGACGGGCTGGCCAGCATGTTGTTGATTTCGCTGTCAGTGATGCTCACCTGGTCGCGAACCACGCTGTCGTGCAGGCGCTGGGCGACGATCTGATCGGACAGCTGGTGGCGGAACGCGGCAAAGCTGTTGCCATCCGCTTCCACGGCGGCGCGAAGCTGGTCGGCCGTCATGTGGTTCTGCTGGGCCACGGCGTTCACGGCCTGGTCGACGTCGGCATCGGACACGCGGATGCCCTGGTCGTCGGCGCGCTGCACCTGCAGCTTCATCAGGATGAGGCGGTCCAGCACCTGGCGGCGGAGCACGTCGATCGGCGGCAACTGGCCGGGATTGCTGGCGTACTGCTGCTGGACCGAACGGACGGCCTCATTCAGCTCGCTCTGCAGGATCACGCCCTCGTCCACCACCGCCACGATACGGTCGAGCGGCTGTTTGCCCTGGCCTGCGGCCTGGGGCAGCAGCTGGGCATGGGCGGGCAGGGCGGTCGCGGTAGCGACCGCGAGCAGGAACAACGCGAGGTGCTGCTTCATCAGTCCGGGGCCTTCGATCGCCGTGGGCGACAGGGAAGTTATTGATAACCAAGAATACCATTGCGGATGGCGTTTTCCGACTGGCCGGTGAACCCGCCCATGCCCTTGAACTCCACTTCCACCATGATCGCCGTATTGGCCGAGCCCAGCTGGTTGGTGAAGTCGTAGGTATTCACGTAATGGCGTCCCACCAGGCGCAGGGCCACGCAACAGCTGTCGTACTCCACGCCGGCCAGGGCCTCCACGGTCTTCTTGTCGAGTACCGAGTAGGTCCAATGGCCAATCAGGCGCCAGCGGTCGGAGACGGGATAGACAATGGAAGCGTCATATTGTTCCAGCAGGGGCGCTTCGGTGCCCGGCGTGCGGCGGTAGCGGTAGGAGAAGTTGAGCACGCCGTCGGTCTTGATGCGCTTCTGCAGCGTGATCGCGCCCAGGTCAGTGAGACTCAGATTGGGATTCCACTGGTATTGCGACATCAGCTTCCAGTCGTCGTTGAGCTGGGTGCTGAGGTCGATGATGTAGTCGGAGCCGGACCAGTTGGTGGGCACCGGGGCTGCATTGTTGCTAGTGGGGATCTGCACTCGCTGCTGGGTGAAATAGCGGATCTGGCCGAAGCTCGCCGACAGGCGCTCCACGCCGTTGTCGTCAAGCAGTCGCGAGGTCAGCATGGCGCTGAGGTTGTTCGCGTTCTCCTGGCGGTCGGCGCCGGAGAAGGTATTGGGCGTGAACAGCTCCCACGTGTCGAACGACATCAGGTTGGTGTCGAACAGCGGAATATTGTTCTGGTTGCGGTAGGGCACGTACAGGTAATACAGGCGCGGTTCGAGCGTCTGCGTGTAGCTGGTGCCGAACAGCGAGGTGCTCCGGTCAAACACCAGGCCGCTGTCCACGCTGACGATGGGTAGTGAACGACTCGGCGAGTTGCTGGTGAACGGTGACGCCTCACCAGCACCCAGCGGACCGTAGTAACCGTATTGCTCCGTGTTGCCGGTGAGGTCATAGCCCGTGTAGCGATAAGCGACCCTTGGCTTCACGAACCACGCGGCGCCGCGGAAATCGGCCTGGATATACGGATACAGATCGAGGCGGTTGCCCTCGACGGAGTCTTCCTTGCGGAAGGCAACCGCTTCGGTATTCGCGCCCACGTCCAGCCAGCGATTGATCGGGTAGTCGACGTTGAAGGTCGCGCGCGGCCAGCGCTTGTACTGAACTGACGTGTCCGGCAGCGAGTAGTCGGCGTTCTGGTAATAGTCCGCACCGAAGCTGGCGTTCCAGTACGCCGCGCCCCACTTGCCTGCGCCATTGATATATGTGGAGGAAACCAGCTGACTGGTCGTGGTCGTATAGAAGTCGTTGCCGAAATCACGCAGATAGTTGCGGTCCGACGCAAGGTTGATGCCCGCGTTGAGCGACCATGGCCCGTACAGATGGGTGGAGTCGTAAAGCTTCAGCAACCAGCGGTCAGTGCCCTTGGTGTTTTCCGTGCTGTCGGGGTCGTTCGCACCGTTGTCGTGGGGCAGGAACTCGAGGTTCACCTGGCCCTGGCTGCCCGGTACGAGATAGCGAAACTCGCTCGCCAGCATCACGCCACGATCGGTGTAGATGCGCGGATCGAGCGTGGCGTCGTAATTCGGCGCGAGGTTCAGGTAATACGGCGCGCTCACCATGAAGCCCGAACGGCTGGAGTTGCCGACGGTCGGGGTCAGGAAGCCGGACTTGCGTTCGTCGTTGATCGGGAACGTGAACGTGGGCAGCCAGAAGAACGGCACGTTGTACAGGTACATGGTGGCGTCGTGCGCCACGCCTTCGCCGGTTTCCTTGTCCATGCGGATGTCCTTCGCATGGAGCTCCCACACGTGGTTGCCCACGTCGCAGGTGGAATAGGTGGCGTTGAAATAGCGGCTGCGCTGGTCGTCCAGCATCTGGCCCTGGGTGGCCACGCCGTTGCCGCGATTGGTGAGCATCTGGTACGCGACGTTGTCCGCGATGCTGGTGCTCGCGTTCTGGTTGCCGCGCATATGGTCGGACGACACCAACTGCCCCACTTCCTGGTAGCGCACGTTACCGCGCGCGTCGTAGTCGGTGGTGTCGTCGTTGTAGTCGGCCACGTCGGCCTGCATGCGCTGGTCGGCGCGGTCCATCTTCACGTCGCCCTCCAGGTGGTAGACGCTCTGGTTGGAGCTATCCACGCGCTGGGCGGCGACATAGGTGTTCGAGGTGTCGCGGACCGAGCTGTCCTTGCTCATGGTCGGGTCGTAGAACGAGAGCATCGCGTTCGGGCGACACATGTTGTAGTTCAGCGGCCGCGTCGGGCAGCGGAACGCGCCGAGCGGGCAGTTGGATACGGTGGGCCGCGCCACGCTGGGCGTGGTCGGCGGGGCCGTCGCCTCGCTGGGCGCCTCGGGTGCCGACTGGGCCTCCACCGGGCCGCCGAACAGGGCGAGGGCAGCGGCGACCGCCAACAGGCGGCGAGGGGGCAGGTGGCGCGGAGGCAGCTTGGGCGTCACGATGGCAGTCTGTCGGCTGGGAGGCTCGTAAAACTAGCAGAAAGGCCCCATGGACGGCAGTTGGGCAGCACACACCGCGAGAAGGATTCAGCATGAGCGATCAGAAACCGGCCCGTAGCGACGAGCAATGGCGTGCCAGGCTGACGCCGCAGCAATATGCGGTGTGCCGCTGCTCGGCCACCGAGCCGCCCTTCAGCGGCAAGTGGTATCGGCACAAGGCCGTCGGAACCTACGTGTGCGTGGCTTGCCACGCGCCGCTGTTCGCATCGGAAGCCAAGTACGACTCGGGCTCGGGCTGGCCCAGCTTCTTCCAGCCCCTCGCGCGCAAGGCGGTCAGCCTTCAGCAAGACGAAACCAACGGCATGCGCCGCACCGAAGTCCGCTGCGCTACCTGCGAATCGCACCTGGGGCACGTCTTTCCGGATGGTCCCAAGCCGACCGGCCTGCGCTACTGCATCAATTCCGTGGCGCTGGATTTCGCGCCGGCCGGCGGTTGAACGCCGGGGTTCAGCCTTCGAGCAGCTCGCCCACGTGGGCAGCCACGCTGGTGGACAGGGCAAGCAGGTTGTAGCCGCCCTCGAGGGTGGACACCACGCGGCCTTGCGCATGGGCGTGCGCCACGTCGACCAGGCGCTGGGTGATCCACGCGTAATCCTCGCTGCCCAGTCGCAGATCGGCCAGCGGATCGTTGCGATGGGCATCGAAGCCGGCCGAGATCAGCAACAGCTGCGGCTTGAACGCATGCAGCTTCGGCAGCAGGTCGCCTTCCCACAGCTCGCGGAATTCGTAGGAGCCGTCGCCCGGCGACAAGGGCGCATTGATGATGTTGCCCACGCCGCGCTCGTCGGCGTGTCCGGTATCTGGATACAACGGCATCTGGTGGCTGGAGATGAACAGCACGCGCGGCTCGCGGGCGAAGATGTCCTGCGTGCCATTGCCGTGATGCACGTCGAAGTCGGCAATGGCCACGCGCTTGAGGCCATGCTCGGCGATGGCATGGGCCGCGCCCACGGCAACGTTGTTGAACAGGCAGAAGCCCATCGCGCGATCGGGCGTGGCGTGATGGCCCGGTGGGCGCACCGCGCAGAATGCCTTGCCGCCGTCGGAACCCAGCACGGCGTCCACCGCGGCGACCACCGCACCGGCGGCGCGCAACGCCGCCTCGGCCGAGCCCGGCGACATCAGCGTGTCTTCGTCCAGGCGCACCGTGCCTTGCTCCGGCGCGATGGCGAGAATGCGGTCGACGTGTTCGGGCGTATGCACGCGCAGCAACTGCTCGCGCGTGGCGCGCGGTGCTTCCACGCGATCGAGGGCGGCGAAACGGTCCTGGTCCAGCGCCTGCAATACAGCACGCAGGCGGGCGGGGGACTCAGGTTGGGCGGCGCCGGGATCGTGCTGCAGGCAGCTGGTGTGGGTATAGAGCCGCAGCATCGAGCATCACGCCTGCGGCTTGCGACGACGCTCGTGCTGCCACAGCACTTCGCCGTGGCCACTGGCGCGGGCCAGCACGCGCGAGATGACGAACAGCAGATCGGACAGGCGATTGAGATAACGCTGCGCCTGCGGTCGCACTTCTTCCACGCGGCCCAGCGCAATGACCTCGCGCTCGGCGCGGCGGCACACGGTGCGCGCCAGATGGCAGCACGAAGCTGCCATGCCGCCACCGGGCAGGATGAAATCCTTCAGCGGCGGCAGCGGATCGTTGAAGCCATCGAGCACCTGTTCGAGCTGCTCGATGTCGGCGTCATGCACCATCGCCATGCCAGGAATGCAGAGCTCGCCGCCCAGGTCGAACAGGTCGTGCTGCACCTGGGTCAGCGTTTCGCGCACGTCGTCGCTGACGCCATCGGAGGCCAGCACCATGCCGATGGTGCTGTTGAGTTCGTCCACCGTGCCGTACGCGGAGACGCGCAGCGAATCCTTGGCGACGCGCGAGCCATCGCCCAGGCCAGTGCTGCCGTCGTCGCCGGTGCGGGTGTAGATCTTCGAGAGGCGGTTACCCATGGCAGCGTGCCTTCAAGGATCAGTGCGACAGCTTGGACGAATCCGCATGGCCGAGCATGCGCGACAGCTGCACCACCAGGCCGTGGACCACCAAACCCAGCGCCACATAGAGCGCGGTGGTTTCGAGGAAGAAGCCGTACCAGTCGACCATGTTCTCGAACCAGGCAGCCAAGCTGCGCGGCTGCGGCACGGTGCTGCTCAACCAGTAATAGCTGCCGTTGGAGATCACGTAGCAGGCAAGCCAGCTCACCAGCACGGCGGCCACGGCGAGGCCGAGGCTCTGCGCGTTCAGGCCGAGCTTGCGGCCCGCCAGCCAGCTGCCGCCCATCCACAGGCTGGCGTACGCCGGCACGAGGAACCAGTAGGCCGCCGAGACGCAGTAGTGCTCCCAGAAATTGATGCCCTGGTGGCTGATCACCAGGTAGTCGATCAGCACGGACTCGACCAGCAGCAGCGGCAAGGCCCAGCGCACCGAGTTGCGCAGCCAGAAGCCGGCCAGGAAGAAGATGCCCCAAGAGGCGTCCCACACGTCGTGATGGAACAGCGAGAGGTGAATACGGGTGGCGGCCATCACTCCGGCCAAGGCCAGAAAGATGCCCAGGCGCTGGGTCTGCGTCTTAGCCATGAGCTGCTCCAAAAAAGGTCGCGTCGAATGCAAGCGGGAAGTCTATCGCAATTGGGCAGACCCCGGCCCACAGCCTAGCGCGTATCATGCGGCGCCATGACGAACTCATCCTCCCAGGCCGCCGCCCGGCAGCCGGTACTGATCGTTGGCGGCGGACTGGTGGGCGCCAGCCTTGCCATTGCGCTGGATGCCGCCGGCATCGATGCCGTAATGGTGGAAGCCGCCGCGCCGCGCGTCGGTGATCAGCCCAGCTACGACGAGCGCAACCTCGCGCTGGCGCGCGCCACCGTCAACGGACTCGCCGCCATTGGCGTGTGGAAGCACGTGGCGGCGCAGGCCGCGCCCATCCGTCACATCCACGTCACGCGGGCCGGCGAGTTCGGCAGCGTGCAGATGGACGCGGCACGCCAGGGCGTCGATGCACTGGGCTGGACGCTGCCCGCGCGCGAACTCGGCGCTGCACTGCTGCGTCGGCTGGACGAATGCACGCGTCGGCGTCGCCTGGCGCCCGCGCGCGTGGAGTCGCTGGAACCGGTGGCGAACGGCTGGCGCGCACGCATCCAGACGGCTGATGGAGCAGTCGATATCGACACGCCGCTCCTGGTCGGCGCCGACGGTACGGCCTCGTTCGTGCGCGATCGCCTCGGCATCGAGGCGGAGCGCCATGATTACCGCCAGACGCTCTTCGTCTGCACCGTGACGCCAGAACGCGACCACGCGCATCGCGCCTACGAACGCTTCGCCGACAACGGGCCCATCGCCCTGTTGCCGTTGGCAAGTCGTCGTTGCGGACTCGTGCTCACCGTGCCGCAACATGAAGCGAAAGCGGTGGAGGCGATGGACGATGACGCCTTCATTGCGTTGGCGCAGGAACGCTTCGGCTGGCGCCTGGGTCGCTTGAGCCGCCCCGGCAAACGCCACCCCTACGCCATTCAACGCGTGGCCGCGCGTTCGCTGGTGTCCACGCGAGCGGTGCTGGTCGGCAACGCCGCGCAGACGGTGCATCCCATCGGCGCGCAAGGCTTCAACCTCGGTTTGCGCGACGCATTGACCCTGGCGGAGTTGTTGACCGGCGCCGATGATCCGGGTGCCGAAGACCTTCTGGACCATTACGCGACACGCCGCACGCCGGATCGCGAGGGCACCATGGCGATGAGCCATGGACTCGTCCAGCTCGCCTGCCTGCCGCAGCCGTTGCTCGGGCCCCTGCGTTCCATCGCCATGCTGGCCTTCGATCGCCTGCCGCCGTTGCAGCGCCTGATCGCGCGCCGCGGCATGGGTTTTCGCGGCGATCCGCCGAAGGCCGTGCTGGAGCGACTGCCATGAGCCTGATGTCTTCCTCGCGCGGTGAATCGTCGCGCCGCCGCGGGCCGGCGCTCGATGTCGCCGTGGTCGGCGGCGGCATGGTCGGCGCGGCCACGGCACTGGCGCTGGCGCGCGCAGGATTCGCCACCGCACTGGTGGAGGCGCGCGCGCCGACACCGTGGTCCGTCGACGACGAAGTCGATCTTCGCGTGGTTGGTCTCGCGCCTTCGTCCATCGCCTTGCTCGATGAACTGGGCGTCTGGACGTCCATTCGTACATCGCGTGCCAGTCCGTACGCCCACATGCATGTGTGGGATGCCGCCAGCGGCGCGTCCATCCACTTCGATGCGGCGAAGGAAGGCCGCGACCTGCTCGGCTACATCGTCGAGAACAGCCTCGTGCAATGGCAGCTCTGGCAGGCGCTTGATGCAGCAGGCGTGAGGCGTGTGTGCCCGGCGAAAGTCAGCGGATACGAGATATTGGAAGATCGCGTGCAACTGACGCTGAGCGGCGCAGAAACTGACGTGCTATCCGCGCGCCTGCTCGTCGCCGCGGATGGCGCCGCGTCGCCACTGCGCGCCATGGCCGGTATCGAAACGCGCGGTCGCGATTACGCGCAGCGTGGCATCGTGGCGCATGTGCAGACCGAACGCGCGCACGAGGGCACGGCGTGGCAGCGCTTTCTCGACAACGGTCCGCTCGCCTTGCTGCCACTGTCGGATGGGCGCAGCTCCATCGTGTGGTCATTGCCGGAGGACGAGGCGCAGCATGTGCTCACACTCGACGACGCGGCGTTCTTCCAGGCGCTTGGCGTGGCCAGCGATTTCCGCCTTGGCCGCATCACCGGCGCCACCGCGCGCGCGGCGTTCCCGCTGCGCCTGCAACTGGCCGACACCTATCAGGCCGAGCGCTTCGTGTTGCTTGGCGACGCGGCCCACGCCGTGCATCCGCTGGCAGGGCAGGGCGTGAACCTCGGGCTGCGGGACGTCGCCGAGCTACGCGACACGCTGGTCGCCGCGCGCGAGGCGGGAAGCGACATCGCAGCGGCGCACGTGCTGCGTCGCTACGCGCGCCGTCGCCGCAGCGCCGACACCATGGATGCGTGGGGCTTCGATGCGCTGGCGCGCATCTACGCCTGGCAGGCGTCCCCGCTGGTCGCCGCGCGCGGACTTGGCGTGCGACTGGTCGACAAGTTGTCACCAATCAAACGCAGACTCGCGGAACACGCCGCCGGCTTGTAATCGTTCGAAAATCCCGCAACCAGGAGTGGACGTCATGCGCATCGCCCGTCTTTGCAGTTTGCTGTTGCTTTCCGGATTCGCGTTCGCCGCACAGGCGAAGATGGTGGAAAAGCCCGTCGAGTGGACGCAGGACGGCACCACCTTCCACAGCGTGCTGGTCTACGACGATGCGGTGACCGCCAAGCGCCCGGGCCTGGTGATGGTGCCCAACTGGTACGGCGTGAACGACGGCGCGATCAAGAAGGCCGAAGGCATTGCCGGCAAGGATTACGTCATCCTCGTCACCGACATGTACGGCGAGAAGATTCGCCCGACCAGCGACGACCAGGCCAAGGCGGCGACCAAGCCGCTGTATACCGACCGCGCGCTGATGCGCAAGCGCATCAATCTCGCGCTCGACCAGTTGAAGGCGCAGGCGAAGAGCGCGCCACTCGACACATCCAAGCTGGCCGCCATCGGCTTCTGCTTCGGCGGCTCGGCTGTGCTGGATCTCGCGCGCAGCGGCGCCGACGTGGCGGCCGTGGTGTCCTTCCATGGTGGCCTGGCGACCGACGATCCGTCGCTGGCCAAGAACATCAAGGCACGCGTGCTTGTGATGAACGGCGCCGACGACAAGGGCACCATGCCCGATGCCGACAAGTTCATGGACGAAATGCGCAGCAGCAAGGCCGACTGGCAGTTCGTCGTGCTGGGCAATGCGGTGCATTGCTTCACCGAAACCGACCAGCACAGCGCTGGCTGCGCCTACGACGAACGTGCGGCGCAGCGCAGCTATCGCCTGATGCGCGACTGGTTGCACGGCGCCTTCGGCAACACGCCGTAACGAGGGCCTGCGCAAAAAAACAAAGGGCCGCGCATAGGCTGCGCGGCCCTTTCGTTTTGCCATGGATGAAGCGTCAGAACGAACGCTGCACCGAGTAGTCCGCCAGCGTCGCCATGGCATCGCGCCACGGCGAATCGGGCAGCACGCGCAGCGCATCGCGCGCCGCATCGGCATGCAGCACGGCGCGTTCGTGCGTGCGTTCGAGCGCGCCCGAATCGCGGATGGCGGCGATGATGCGGTCGAGCGAATCGAGGCCGCCGTGTTCGATGGCGTGGCGCAGCGACTGCTTCTGTTCGGCGTCGGCGCGCTGCAATGCATAGATGAGCGGCAGCGTGGGCTTGCCTTCGGCCAGGTCGTCGCCGATGTTCTTGCCCAGGGTGCCGGCGTCGGAGACGTAGTCGAGCAGGTCGTCGGCAATCTGGAACGCGTAGCCCAGCTGCATGCCGTAACGGCGCAGTGCCGCGCATTGTTCCACCGGGAGCCCGCCGAGCAGGCCACCCAGTTCGGTGGCGGCGGCAAACAGCACGGCGGTCTTGCGTTCGATCACGTTGAGGTAGGCCGCTTCGTCCACGTCGGCATTGCCGATGTTGAGCAGTTGCAGGACTTCGCCTTCGGCGATGGTGTTGGTGGTGTCGGCCAGGATGCGCATGATGCGCATGTCATCGAGCTCCACCATCATCTGGAACGAGCGCGAGTAGAGGAAGTCGCCCACCAGCACGCTGGCCGCGTTGCCCCACAGCGCATTGGCGGTCTTGCGGCCGCGGCGCAGGTCCGACTCGTCCACCACGTCGTCGTGCAACAGGGTGGAGGTGTGGATGAACTCGATCACCGCCGCCAGCTTGATGTGGTGCTCGCCGCGGTATCCGGCGGCGTTGGCGGCCAGCACGTGCAGCATCGGGCGCAGACGCTTGCCGCCACCGGCAATGATGTGGTCGGCGATCTGGTTGATCAGCACCACGTCCGACGACAGGCGTTGGCGGATCAGCGAGTCGACCCGATGCATGTCTGCGGCGGCGAGCCCTCGAACGGCGGCAAAGTCGGCAGAGCGGCGGGTGTCGGCTTGAGTCGTGGTCATGAGGCAGTCATAGCGTCGTATCGGGGGATTATAGATAGAGTTTGGCTGCTCTGACCGTTTCCATGAGGATGTCACCGCTTTTGTGTGACCGCCGATGCGCGTTGAGCCGTCGAAGGCAGGCTGGCCGCGTGTCGAGACGACGCGGTGCAGAGCTGCGGTCACACAAAAGCGGCCCTACGGGTGATCTCCAGCAAGCGCGCAGGCCGTGGTCCATGACTTGCTCAGGCGGCCAGCCTGAGCAGCGTCTTGGCCCGCACCCTGCGCACTTGCTGGAGGTCATGCCACCCTCACGGAAACGGTCAGAGCAGCCCCGCAAGAAACCGCCGCGACACGGCACCACGGTTGGTTTTTTGGGGGCAAACGTATAATCGGTGGCTCATGCGACCCTTTTAAGAAGCCCCGGTGAGCAAACTCTCCCCACTCGAGCGACGCAGCGCGCTGACCCTGGCCTGGGTGATCAGCCTGCGGTTGTTTGGTCTGTTCCTCATCATGCCGGTGTTTTCGCTGTACGCGCAGCGCATGCCGGACGCCACGCCATGGCTGATCGGGATGGCCTTGGGTGTCTACGGTCTGGGGCAGGTACTGCTGCAGATTCCGCTGGGTCTGCTGTCCGACCGCATCGGCCGCAAGCCGGCGATCACGCTGGGGCTGCTGGTGTTCGCCGTCGGTGGCGGGGTAGCGGCCATGTCGCACAGCCTGCTGGGCATCGTGATCGGGCGGGCGTTGCAGGGCATGGGCGCGGTGGCCGGCGCCGGTACCGCGCTGGCGGCCGACCTCACGCGGCACGAAAACCGCAGCAAGGTCATGGGCATCATCGGCGTATCCATTGGCGTGGCTTTTCTGCTGGCGCTGATCCTGGGGCCACCGCTGGAAGCCATCGATGGGCTCCCCGGCCTGTTCGCCGCCACCTCGGTGCTCGCCCTGGCTGCGCTGGTGCTGCTGTGGCTGATCGTGCCCACGCCCGAGCGAGCCTCGGCGCCGGCAGCCACCACCTGGGGCAGCGTTTTGTCGATGCTGCGTGATGGCCGCATGCTGGTGCTCAACGGCTCGGTGTTCTTCCTGCACCTGTTGTTGACGGCCAGCTTCGTGGGCTTGCCGTTGCTGTTGGCCGAGCGCCTGCATTTGCCGGTGAATCGTCATTGGGAGCTGTACTTGCCGGTGATGGTCATTGCGGCCTTCGTGATGGGAGCCTGCCTGCATCGCATGCGCGAGCTCGCACAGAGCCTGCGCCTGGTGGCCGTATGTGTCGTGGCGACCGGGCTGGGGTTGCTGGGCTTTGGCCTGTCGGGCGATCACGTGGCGGTGCTGGGCGTGGCGGCGGCCGTGTTCTTTTCGGCCTTCAACCTGTTGGAGGCGGCCTTGCCCAGCCTGGTGTCCCAGTTGGCGCCAGGTTCGATGCGCGGCGCCGCCATGGGCGCGTATTCCACCAGCCAGTTTCTCGGGGCCTTTGTTGGCGGCGCGGTGGGCGGCATCGCTCTGGGCAGGCTCGGCGTCGATGGCGTGTTTCTTTGCGCGGCGGCGCTGACCTTGCTGTGGCTGCCCTTGGTGATGATCGGGGCGCGACGCATCGAGTCCGCCAGCGCCTCGATGGAGGCCGCTGCGGCGGCGCGCAGCGCCTAGCGCACCAAACGATGCGCCAGGATGCGGCGGCGTTCCTTGGCAGCGGGTCGTTCGGCGGTGTATGACGTGAGGCTTACGTGACGGGGCAGGGGAGCTCGCCGCCGTTGCGTGCCCCAATCCCTCACGAGGCCGCCCCATGCCTGTCACTTCATGTCGTGTATCGCGTTTTCCCCTGGTCACCGCACTGGCTGCGCTGACGAGCCTGTGCGTTGGCCATGCCGCCGCGGCGGACATCAGTCGCGGCGACCGCTACTCCGGTAATACCTGGGCCTCGCGCTCGCCGGTGATCGCGCAGCACGGTATCGCGGCGACCGAGCAACCGCTCGCCTCTCAGGTGGCCATCGACATTCTCAAGAAGGGCGGCAGCGCCGTGGATGCGGCGATTGCCGCGAACGCGGCGTTGGGCCTGATGGAGCCCGTGCTCAACGGCATCGGCGGCGACTGCTTCGTGATCGTGTGGGATCCGAAGACGCGCAAGCTTTATGGCTACAACGGTTCCGGTCCGTCGGCGAAGGGACGCGACCTGGCCAGGATGCAGGCGGAAGTGAAGGCGGCCTACGCCAAGGCCGGCATGCCGGCCAAGGACCACATTCCTTCCGTGGGCTCGCTGCCCATCACCGTGCCGGGCACGGTGGATGCGTGGTTCGCGCTGCACGAGAAGTTCGGCAAGCTGCCCATCGCCGACGATCTAGCGCCCACCATCGCCTATGCGAAGGATGGCTTTCCCATCACCCAGCTGGTGGCCAAGTACTGGAAGGGCAACTTCGCCGCGTTCGAGCGCGAGAAGGGCCTGATCGAAGAACTGGACAACGCGCGCCACACCTATCTCATCGACGGGCACACGCCGGCCGAGGGTGAAGTGTTTCGCAACCCCGATCTCGCGCGCACGCTCACCCTGATTGCCCAGGGCGGCCGCGATGCGTTCTACAAGGGCGCCATCGCCCACACCATGGACACCTATTTCAAGCGCATCGGCGGTGACCTGCGCTACGACGATTTCGCCGGCTACCACGGCGAATGGGTGACGCCGCAGTCGGTGAACTATCGCGGCGTCGACGTGTACGAACTGCCGCCGAACGGGCAGGGTTTTGCCGCGCTGGAAATGCTGCAGATCCTCAAGGGCTTCGACCTGCGCAAGATGGGCGTGGGCAGCGCCGACGCCATCACCGCGATGCTGGAAGCCAAGCGCTTGGCCTATGAAGACCTCGCCAAGTTCTACGCCGATCCGAACTTCGTCAACGTGCCGATGAAAGGACTCATTTCGGAGGGCTATGCCGAGCAGCGGCGCAAGGAGATCCGTCTCGATCACGCCAACCCGTCGATCGGCCCCGGCGACCCGCGCCTGTTCAATGGCGACACCACTTACTTCGCCACCGCGGACAAGGACGGCATGATGGTGTCGATCATCCAGTCCAACTATCGCGGCATGGGCTCGGGCCTGGTGGCTGATGGGCTGGGCTTCATGTTCCAGGATCGCGGCGAGCTGTATTCGCTCAAGCCGGGCGCGGCCAACGTCTACGCGGCAGGCAAGCGGCCGTTCCACACCATCATTCCGGGCTTCGCGATGAAGGATGGCGAACCGTGGCTGGCCTTCGGCGTGATGGGCGGCGACATGCAGCCGCAGGCCCACGTGCAGGTGTTGACCAACATCATCGATTTCGGCATGAACGTGCAGGACGCCGGAGACGCCGCCCGCTGGCGCCACTACGGCAATGCCGAGCCCACTGGCGAGCCCTCGGAGGGCATCGGCAAGGTGGAGATGGAATCGGGCTTCGATCCACAGGTGAAGGCCGAATTGACACGCCGCGGCTATACCATTGAGCCGGGCACGGGCAATTTCGGCGGCTACGAGGCCATCCTGCTCGACCCGAAACAGCACGTGTACTGGGGCGCCACCGAGATGCGCAAGGACGGCCAGGTCATCGGCTACTGAGGTCCGGCACCGGGCCGTCCCGCGGCGGCCCGGTCAATCCAAGAAATCGATTGTTTTTACGAGCGCCAGCCCCAATCATCGAAAGGCTGCAAGGTGTCACCGGTCGAGGTTTGCCATGGCCCACCACATCATCGAGCTGATCGCCCAATACGGGCTGCTGCTGGTCTTCATCAACGTCCTGGTCGAACAGGCGGGCGTACCGTTGCCTGCCGTGCCCACCATGATCGTGGCCGGCGCCCTGGCGTCCACCGAGCGGTTGCCGCTGACCGGCGTGGTGGCGGTGGCCGTGCTGGCCTGCCTGCTCGCGGATTACGCCTGGTATGCGGCGGGCCGCTATTTCGGCGGTGGCGTGATGCGTACGCTGTGCCGCATTTCCCTTTCGCCCGATTCCTGCGTGAAGCAGTCGGAGCTGCGCTTCCAGCGCTGGCGTGGCGGCGTGCTGCTGCTCGCCAAGTTCGTGCCGGGGCTGTCCACCGTGGCGCCGCCGCTGGTGGGCGCCATGGGCCTGCGCGTCGCGCCGTTCGTGTTCTTCGACGGCATGGGTTCGCTGTTGTGGGTGGGCGTGGCCGTCACGCTGGGCTATGTGTTCGCCACCGAGATCGACGCGCTGCTGGTCACGCTGGCCAACGCCGGCAGCGTGGCGCTGATGCTCATCGTCTGCCTGCTTGCGCTCTACATCATCGTGAAATGGTGGCAGCGCCACCGCCTGATCCGTGCCCTGCGCATGGCGCGCATCACCGTGCAGGAACTCAACGACGCCCTGGCCGACGGCCGCAACCCGGCCATCGTGGACGTGCGTTCGGAAGCGGCGCGCATGCTGGACTCGCGCATCATTCCCGGTGCCTTGCTGGCCGACGTGAACAGCGTCGACCTCATCGTCAACGCCGTGCCGCTCGACGCCGAACTGGTGATCTATTGCACCTGCCCGAACGAAGCTTCGGCCGCGCTGGTGGCCAAGGCGCTGATGTCGCGCGGATACAAGCGCGTGCGCCCGTTGCTGGGCGGGCTGGATGCGTGGGATGAGGCGGGCTATCCGATCCATCGCGCAGCGGCAGCCAACGACGAATCCGTGGTGTCGCACGCCGTCTAGGCGCTGCGCAACCGCATATTGATGCGGTATCGATAGGCCCGGCCGTCGCGCGCCGGGCATGGTCATTTACGGTTCTGCCGGGCCTCAGGGGCAAATTTTTACGGCTTCTATACGCGGCGGGGTGAATTCGCTACCCCTTTCTTATGCGCTGCTTCCGACAATTTCCTCCGTTGACCAAGACGGTGAGTCGGACTTCGATGGATGCCCTTTACCTCCTCTTCTCGATCGTGCTGTTTGCGGCGGCGCTCGGCTTTCTGCTGATCTGCGATCGCCTCGGCCGCCGCCCCTGATCGCCGGTCGTCGCCTCGGGCGACGACGCCACTGGCGCGCGCTTTTCCTGCGGGAGATCCACCCATGAATGCAATCTACCTCGTGGCTGCCGTGATCGCGGTGGCCTTGACGGGCTACCTGTGCGTGGCCTTGCTCAAGCCGGAGTGGTTCGAATGACCACCTTCGATATTTTCCAGGTCGTGTTGTTCCTGGGTGTGCTGCTCCTGCTGATCAAGCCGGTGGGTGCATACATGGCCCTCGCGTTCTCCGATGCGCCCAATGGCGTCAATCGCGTGGGCAGCAAGCTGGAACGTCTGCTCTATCGCCTCGCCGGTGTGCGCAGCGACGAGCAGATGGGCTGGCGCCGTTACGCCATCGCCATGCTGGTGTTCAACATGCTCGGCCTGTTCGCCGTGTATGCGTTGACTCGCCTTCAGCAGTGGCTGCCGCTCAATCCGCAGCATTTCGATGCGTTGTCGCCGGACCTGGCGATGAACACCGCCATCAGCTTCGCCAGCAACACCAACTGGCAGGCCTATGGCGGCGAGAACGCGATGAGCTACCTGACGCAGATGCTCGGCCTTGCCGTGCAGAACTTCCTTTCGGCGGCCACCGGCATCGCCGTGCTGCTGGCGGTGGTGCGCGGCTTCACGCGTCGCAGCGCCGACAGCGTGGGCAACTTCTGGGTCGACATGACGCGCACCACGCTCTACGTGCTGCTGCCGTTCTCGTTCGTGATCGCGCTGCTGCTTTCCTCGCAAGGCGTGGTGCAGAACTTCAAGGCCTACGTCGACGTGCCGCTCGTGCAGAACACGACGGCGGTGGAAACGGTGAAGGACGCCGCCGGCAATACCGTGAAGGATGCCGCGGGCAAGGACGTGACCAAGTCGACCACGGTCACCACGCAGACCTTGCCGATGGGCCCGGCCGCGTCGCAGATCGCGATCAAGCAGCTCGGCACCAATGGTGGTGGTTTCTTCAATGCGAACTCCGCGCATCCGTACGAGAACCCCACGCCTTTCAGCAACTTCATCGAGATGCTGGCGATCTTTTTGATTCCGGGCGGTCTTTGCTACACCTTTGGCAGCATGGTCGGCGACCGCCGCCAGGGCTGGGCGATCCTGGCCACCATGCTGCTGATCTTTATTCCACTCGCGATCGGCGCCATTGCCGCAGAGCAGGCCGGCAACCCCGCACTGCATGGACTGGCGGTGGATCAGCAAGCCTCTGCGCTGCAGGCCGGCGGCAACATGGAAGGAAAGGAAACGCGCTTCGGCATTGCCGCCAGCGGCTTGTTCGCCACGGTGACCACGGCGGCTTCGTGCGGCGCGGTGAATGCGATGCACGACTCGCTCACGCCGCTGGGCGGCCTGGTGCCGATGTGGCTGATGCAGCTGGGTGAAGTGATCTTCGGCGGCGTTGGTTCGGGTCTCTACGGCATGCTCGCGTTCGCAGTCGTTGCGGTGTTCATCGCCGGCCTGATGGTGGGCCGCACGCCCGAATACCTCGGCAAGAAGATCGAAGCGCACGAAATGAAGATGGCCAGCCTCGCCGTGCTGGTGCCGTGCGCGCTGGTGGTGATCTGCACGGCCATTGCGGTGATGACGCCGGCCGGCGTGGCCGGTGTGGCCAACCCGGGTGCGCATGGCTTCAGCGAAGTGTTGTATGCGGTGTCGTCGGCGGCGAACAACAACGGCAGCGCCTTCGGTGGCCTGTCCGCCAACACCCCGTTCTGGAATGTGCTGCTGGGCGTGTGCATGTATCTGTCACGCTTCCTGCTGGCCATCGCCATGCTCGCCATGGCCGGTTCGCTGGCTGCCAAGCGCCACGTGCCGCCGTCGGCCGGCACGCTGCCCACGCATACGCCGCTGTTTGTCACCTTGCTTGCCTGCGTAGTGGTGGTGGTGGGTGCACTCACCTTCCTGCCTGCGCTGGCCCTTGGTCCGATCGCCGAATTCCTGATGTCGGTGCGCTGATCAGCGCCCGAAGGAAGCAAATCCATGACAACGACTCATACCCCTGTGCACGGCGTTCGCAGTTTCGATCGCAACTTGATCCTCCAGGCGATCGCCGATTCGTTCCGCAAGCTCTCGCCACGCCAGCAGTTCCGCAACCCGGTGATGTTCGTGGTGTTCGTGTGCAGCGTGCTCACCACCTTGCTGTGGGTGCAGGCGCTGACCGGCCACGGCGAAGCGCCGACCGGTTTCATCTTCTGGGTGACGGTGTGGCTGTGGTTCACGCTGTTGTTCGCGAACTTCGCCGAGGCCTTGGCCGAAGGCCGCGGCAAGGCACAAGCTGCCGCGCTGCGCAGCTCGCGCAAGGACGTGGTGGCCAAGCGACTGTCGGCACCATACAAGGATGCGCCGGTCACCTATACGCCCTCGTCCGAGTTGCGCGTTGGCCATCATGTGCTGGTGGAAGCGGGCGAGCAGATGCCTGGCGACGGCGAAGTGGTGGTGGGCGCAGCGAGCGTCGACGAAAGCGCGATCACGGGCGAATCCGCACCGGTGATCCGCGAATCGGGCGGTGACCGCAGCGCCGTCACCGGTGGCACGCGCGTGCTGTCCGACTGGCTGGTGGTGCGCATCACCAGCAATCCGGGCGAGAGCTTCCTCGATCGCATGATCGCCATGGTGGAAGGCGCCTCGCGTCGCAAGACGCCGAACGAGATCGCGCTCACCATCCTGCTGGCCAAGTTCACGCTGATCTTCCTGCTCGCCTGCGCCACGCTGCTGCCGTATTCCATCTACAGCGTGCAGGCGGCGGGTGCGGGCAATCCCATCACGCTCACCGTGCTGGTGGCGCTGCTGGTGTGCCTGATTCCCACCACCATCGGTGCGCTGCTTTCGGCCATCGGCATTGCCGGCATGGATCGCATGATCCGCGCCAACGTGATCGCTACGTCAGGCCGCGCGGTGGAAGCGGCGGGCGACGTGGACGTGCTGCTGCTCGACAAGACCGGCACGATCACGCTGGGCAATCGCCAGGCCGTGGCTTTCCTGCCGGCACCGGGCGTGGACGAACACACGCTGGCCGATGCCGCGCAGCTCGCCTCGCTGGCCGATGAAACGCCGGAAGGCCGCAGCGTGGTCGTGTTGGCGAAGGAGCGCTTCGGCATCCGTGAGCGCCAGTTGGAAGAAGGCCAGGCCGAGTTCGTGCCTTTCACCGCGCAGACGCGCATGAGTGGCGTGAACCTTGGCTCGCGCCAGATCCGCAAGGGAGCGCTCGATGCGGTGGAGCGCTATCTCGAAGCCAACGGCAGCCATCTGCCGCCGCTCGTCAAGCGCATGGCCGAGGACATCGCGCGTCGCGGCGCCACGCCGCTGATCGTCACGGAAGCGGCGTCGGCGCTGGGCGTGATCGAGTTGAAGGACATCGTGAAGGGCGGCATCCGCGAACGTTTCGCCGAGATGCGTCGCATGGGCATCAAGACCATCATGATCACCGGCGACAATCCGCTCACGGCCGCCGCCATTGCTGCTGAAGCAGGCGTCGACGACTTCCTTGCCGAAGCGACGCCGGAAGCCAAGCTCAAGCTGATCCGCAAGATCCAGGCCGAGAACCGACTCGTTGCCATGTGCGGCGACGGCACCAACGACGCACCGGCACTCGCCCAGGCCGACGTGGCCGTGGCGATGAACACGGGCACGCAGGCGGCGAAGGAAGCCGGCAACATGGTGGATCTCGATTCCAACCCCACCAAGCTCATCGAAGTGGTGGAGATCGGCAAGCAGATGCTGATCACGCGCGGCTCGCTCACCACGTTCTCCATCGCCAACGACGTGGCCAAGTACTTCGCCATCATCCCCGCGGCGTTTGCGACGACGTACCCGGCGCTGAACACGCTCAACGTGATGAAGCTGGCCACGCCGCAGAGCGCGATTCTCTCGGCGGTGATCTTCAACGCGTTGATCATCATCTTTCTGATTCCATTGGCGCTGAAAGGCGTGAAGTACCGCGCGCTGGGCGCCGGTGCGCTGCTGCGCCGCAACCTGCTGGTCTACGGCCTCGGCGGCATCGTGGTGCCCTTCCTCGGCATCAAGGTGATCGACATGTTGCTGGTGCTCTGCGGTCTTGCCTAAGACCGCCAACCACTGACGCACCACTGGAATCTACGGAGTCTTTGCCATGCAAGTGCTCAAGCTTTCCGTTTCGTTGCCCGACGACACCCACCCGGACATGGAGCTTCGTCTCTCTTCAGACGACTCCGCCTGCGATGTGGTGATCGCACTGCCGGTGCAAGGTCGTCCGCGCATCCAGCTGCGCGACACCGAGGCACCGAACAGCGAGCAAGACGACTACGTGCTAGGCGGCTACGCCGGCATCTGATACGCGGCCGTAGGTGGCGGACCGCGAACCCCATTACCCAAACAGAGGACGGCTCCCCTCGAGCCGGTTGCAGGAACACCCCATGATGTCCAAGAAAGTTCTTTCGTTTGCACTGTTGTTGGCGCTCGCCCCCGTGGGCGAAGCAGCGGCTTCGGCGGCCTCGGTGGCCGGTACCGACGTGACGCCGGCAGCGGGTCTCGATGACGGCTCGGCCAGTGCGCCGACGGCCGCCAGCGACGATTGCTCGCAGGGCTTCTTCTCTCGTCTTGGCGCGGCTTATCGCGCGGATGCGCAGCCGGCCGATCCGAATGCGCCGGCCGCACCGCGCCGCGCCATGGATGCGCCGCTCGATTCGCCGCCGTTCCCTAACGGCGAGTGGCAGCTCGGCGGCGTGGCTGCACCGATCGGTGTGCCGGTGGCATACAGCCAGTACCCGCTGCAGAAGGCGCTGTCGTGCACCAAGCTCGGCAACTGGATGAAGCGCAATCGCATCGAGGTGAATGGCTGGATCAATCCGTCGTTGAACGCGAGTTCGTCCAGCTTCACCAACTATCCGTTGTCGTATGCCACGCGTCCCAATCGCCTGGAATTCGACCAGCTGGTGTTCAACATCACGCGCGTCGAAGACACCGTGCAGACGGACCACGTGGACTGGGGTTTCAACATCTCCACGCTGTACGGCTACGACTATCACTACACCGTGACCAAGGGCGTGTTCAGCAACCAGCTGCTGAATCATCCCAATTCGAATGGCCCGCTGCCGGGCAAGGTCTACGGCATCGACCCGATGCTGTTCTACTACGACCTGTACATTCCTTCGGTGGCCGAGGGTATGGTGGTGCGCATCGGCCGCTACCTGTCGCTGCCGGATATCGAAGCGCAGTTCTCCCCGCAGAACTACCTGGTGACGCACTCGATTCTCTACACGGTCGACCCGTATACGCAGACCGGCATCATGACCACCACCAAGCTCAGCCAGCAGTGGACGCTGCAGCTGGGCGTGAATGCGAGCAACGACACGGCGCCGTGGAACCACTCCGCGCGTCCCTCGCTGCAGGCCTGCGTGCGCTGGGTGTCGAAAGACAACAACGACATGCTGTACCCCTGCATCAACAACTGGAACACCTCGGACTACAACTACAACAACGTGCAGATGTACGTGATGACCTGGGGCCACCGCTTCAGTCAGAGCGTGCACATGCAGACCGAGGCCTATTACATGTACGGCCGCAACATCCCGGGCTTCGGGCCGGATGGCGAGCCGGGCGTGGTCGCATCGTCGCCGTATCCGGGCAAGGCGGGCGAGTACGGCGTGGTGAACTACCTCAACTTCGAGTTGAACTCGAGCAACATGATTTCGTTCCGCAACGAGTTCTACAACGACCAGAAGGGCCAGCGCACCGGCTATGCCACCAAGTACAGCAGCCACACGCTGGGCCTCACGCACTGGGTGTCGTCGGACCTGGAGATTCGTCCGGAAATCCGCTACGAGCGCTCGTACGACGTGAACGCGTACAACGCCGGCAAGAAGAACTACCAGGCGATCGCGCTGGTTGACGCGATCCTCCACTACTAAGGTGAAACCCATGGGCAAGCTGATTCGCAGCGCCATCGTGATGCTGCTCCTGATGACCGTGATCACCGGCGTGGCCTACCCGCTGGTTGTCACGGGCGTGTCCCAGGTGCTGTTCCCGTCGCAGGCGAACGGCAGCCTGATCGCCAGGGATGGCAAGCCGATCGGCTCCACGCTGATCGGTCAATCGTTCGACGACCCCAAGTATTTCTGGGGTCGTCCTTCGGCCACTTCGCCGCAACCCAACAACGGGTTGTCGTCGTCGGGCTCGAACCTCGGGCCGACCAATCCGGCGCTCACCGATGCGGTGAAGCAGCGCATCGATGCATTGCACGCGGCTGATCCGGGCAATGTGGCACCGGTGCCGGTGGACCTGGTGACGGCGTCGGGCAGCGGTCTCGATCCGGACATCTCGCCGGCCGCAGCGGCTTATCAGGTGGGGCGTGTGGCGAAGGCTCGCGGCTTGAGCGAGTCGCAGGTGAAGGCGATGGTGAGCATGGCGACGACGGAGCGGCAGTTCGGGATGTTGGGTGAGCCGCGGGTCAATGTGCTCAAGTTGAATCTGGCGTTGGATGGGCGGTGATTCTGGATGGGCGGTGATTCATCGTTGGTGCGCCGATTGGTTTTGCTCGTCATTCCGGCGCAGGCCGGAATCCAGCGCCGCGGTGTTGGGTTGTCGCGATCGCGTGTGATCGCGCTTGTGGCGGGTCTTCGCGACCTGGCCGCTTACGCAGCGGGCGTTTCGACTGCCTGCCGGCAGCCGAGTCACTTTTCTTTTGCTGGCCCAAAAGAAAAGTAACCCAAAGAAAATGGCCTCTAGAGCTCGCAGCATCGTGTTGGGATAAGCCCGAACGGTTGAGGAGGGTTGTGGCGGGACACCCATGGGAGGCCACACAGCGGGGACTCCGAAGCGTTACGCAACGCGCCCGAATCGCTGAGGACTTAAAGCGGAGCCTCGCTGCGCATCGGCTCTTGAGTTTCGGGGTGCACGTCACTTCTCCCTCTCCCCTATGGGGAGAGGGCTGGGGCATTGCCACCTTTACGGTGGTGAGGGGCGGGTGCTTGCGAATGTGCTGCCTATCCTTCCCTTGTGCACTATGCGCGTAGGGACCTAAGTCCTAACCTTATCCCACCCCCTCCCCAACGACTCCCATGCCCGAACCCTCCCGCGAAGCACGTGCCGACGCCTTGCTCGATTCGATGCAGGAAGAACGCACGCGTCGCCTGAAGATATTTCTCGGCGCCGCGCCGGGCGTGGGCAAGACGTTCGCCATGCTCTCGGCGGCGCGTGAACTGAAGCGGCAGGGCATCGACGTGGTGATCGGGCTGGTGGAGACGCATGGGCGGCAGGAAACCGCTGCGCTGCTTGACGGGCTGGAGCAGCTGCCGCGCCGCAAGGTGAACTACAAGGGCCGCGACTTCACCGAGTTCGATCTCGATGCGGCGCTTGCGCGTCGTCCGGACATCATCCTGGTCGACGAACTGGCGCACACCAACCTGCCGGGCGGGCGGCACGAGCGACGATGGCAGGATATCGCCGAGCTGCTCGAGGCGGGCATCGAGGTCTATACCGCGCTCAACGTGCAGCACTTGGAGAGCCTCAATGACCAGGTGCGGCGCATCACCAATGTCACCGTGCGCGAAACGGTGCCCGACGCTTTTCTCGATCGCGCCCGAGACATCGTGCTGGTCGATCTTCCGCCGCGCGAACTGATCCAGCGCCTGAAACAGGGCAAGGTCTACGTGCCCGAGACGGCTGCCGCCGCGCTCGATGCCTTCTTCTCGCCGACCAATCTCGTTGCGTTGCGCGAGTTGGCCGTGGACACCGTGGCCGGCCACGTGGACAGCGACCTGCGCGAGCACATGCTGGCGCGCGGTGGCGCCATGCCGGTGCGTCGTCGCGTGCTCGCCGCCATCGATGGGCATTCGCAAAGCGAATACCTGGTGCGCATTGCGCGGCGCATCGCCGAGCGGCGCGGCGCGCCATGGAGCGTGGCCTTCGTCGATACCGGCGTGACGCTGGACAAGGCGCGCAGCGAGCGGCTGGACGCGGCCATGCGGCTGGCGCGTCGTCTCGGCGGCGACACCGTGGTGTTGCGCGGCCATGCCATTGCCGATGAGCTCATCGCGCATGCGGATCGTGAAGGCATCGGCCAGATCATCCTCGGCCGTACGCGCGAGCGACCGCTGGCGCGCATGCTCGGTCGTTCGCTGACGCAGTTGTTGCTGCGGCGTGGCGCGCACCTTGAACTCACCATCATCGCCACTCCCGCGGAGCGGGCGAAGTCGCGGCTGCGCCTGCGCATGCCTGGCGGCACCGGACGTCGCGGCGAATATATCTACGCGACGCTGGCCACGCTGGTGGCGTTCGGTCTGTCGTTCATCGCGGATCGGTATCTATCCGTCGCCAATCTCTCGCTGATCTTCCTCACTGCCGTGCTGGTGGTGGCAGTGAGAACGCGCATGGCGGTGGCCGTCTACACGGCGGTGCTGTGTTTCCTCGGCTACAACTTTTTCTTCGCGCCGCCGCGCTACACGTTGATGATCGCCAACGTCGACGACGTGCTGGCGGTGAGCCTGTTCCTGGTCGCGGCGTTGGTCGCCAGCCGGCTCGCCACCAAGCTGGCCAGCCAGGTGGAATCGCTGCGCATGGCGCACGCGCAGGCGCGTGCCTTGTTGGCGTTGGGGCAGCGACTATCCACCAGCACGGATGCCGAGGGCATTCGCCGCGTGGGTGCGGCCGCACTCGCGCATGTGCTGCGTTGCGAAGTGGCAGTGCTGGCGCGCGATGCGAGCCAGGTGCTGCGCGTGGTGGCCGCGTCGCCGCGCGATTTCGATCTGACCTCGCAGGATCTGGGTGCCGCCGAGTGGAGCGAAAAGCACGCCGAGCAGGCCGGCCGCTACACCGACACACTCAACGCCGCACCATGTTGGGTGCTCCCGCTGGGTAGCGACGAAAATCATCTTGGCGTGGCCGCACTGCGTTTCCCGGCCGGGCAGGGCGAGCCCTCCACCGACGAGCGCAGCCTCGCGCTGACCATGGTGCAGGATATTGGCCAGGCGCTGCAGCGTGCGCGTTTGGCCGAGGAACTGGAAGGTGCGCGCGTGCAGGGCGAAACCGAGCGGCTGCGCAACGCGCTGCTCTCCTCGGTATCGCACGATTTGCGTTCGCCGCTGGCTTCGATGATCGGTTCCGCGGGCACGCTCTCCAGCTACGGCGACCAGCTGCCACCGGAAGAACGCCGCGAGCTGCTCGAAGCCATCCTCGGCGAGGGGCAGCGGCTGGATCGCTACATCCAGAACCTGCTCGACATGACGCGCCTGGGCCACGGCACGCTCAAGCTCAATCGCGACTGGACCGATGCCGCCGAGATCGTGGCGGCGGCCACCACGCGCCTGCGCAAGCTGTTTCCCGACCTCAAGGTCGACATCGTGCTGCCGCCGCAAACCTTGTTGCTCTACGTGCATCCGGCATTGATCGAGCAGGCCTTGTTCAACATCCTGGAGAACGCCGCTCGCTTCTCGCCGCCGGGACAACCAGTGCGCGTGGTGGTGCGTCCCAAGGGCGAGCAGGTGCAGATCGATGTGATCGATCGCGGCCCGGGTATTCCGGAAGACGAGCGCGCACGCATCTTCGACATGTTCTATTCCGTCTCGCGCGGCGACCGCGCGCCGCAAGGCACCGGCCTGGGCCTGGCCATCTGCCGCGGCATGATCGGCGCGCACGGCGGCAGCGTGGAGGCCTTGCCGGGCGACGGCGTTGGCACCACCATTCGCATCACCTTGCCGCTCCCGGCGCCGCCCGCGAACCACGCATGACCTCCGCCGCACGTGTCCTGGTCATCGACGACGAGGCACAGATACGCAAGTTCCTCGATATCGGCCTGCGCGCCGAGGGCTACGAGGTATTGCTCGCGGCGAATGCGGCCGAAGGCCTGGCGCTGGCCGCCACGCGCTCGCCCGATCTGGTGATCCTCGACATCGGCCTGCCTGACCGCGAAGGGCACGAGGTGCTCTCCGAGTTGCGCCAGTGGACTCACGTGCCCGTGATCATGCTGTCCGTGCGTGATGCGGAAAGCGAAAAGGTGAAGGCGCTGGACGCAGGCGCGAACGATTACGTCACCAAGCCCTTCGGTATCCAGGAGCTGATGGCGCGCCTGCGTGCGCTGTTGCGCAATCGCCAGGGCGAGCCGGAAGCCATGCAGCGCTACGACGATGGTCAGCTGGTCGTCGACCTCGGCCGCCGCGAAGTGTGGCTGGATGGCGCGCAGCTCTCGCTCACACGCAAGGAATATGCGGTGCTCGCGCTGCTCCTGCGTCATGCGGGCCGCGTGGTGACCCAGCAGCAGCTGCTGCGCGAGATCTGGGGCGCCACCCATACCCACGACAGCCACTACCTGCGCATCGTGGTGGGCAAGCTGCGCCAGAAGCTGGGCGACGACCCCACCACGCCCCGCTGGCTCAAGACCGAGCCCGGCGTCGGCTACCGCTTCATCAGCGCCGCCTGAGCCAGCCGACCTGCGTGTCTCAACCCGTGAGAGGGTTTAGTGGTCTGATTCCCGGACGTTTTTTCGTCCCTCCCGCACGCCGGGACGGGCCGAAGGCGGTCCAGATTCACGGTTCCCCGGCGCACGTCAATTCTGTTGCCCACCGCCGGGGCACGGTTATGATGGCTGCCGGTTCAACATCCCGGTGCTGACTGCCCAAGAACGCAGCGCCGGCTCACAGAGGACATCCCATCCATGGCACGTGGCGTCAACAAAGTCATCATCGTCGGCAATCTCGGCGCCGATCCGGAAACCCGCTACACCGGCAATGGCACCGCCATTACCAGCATCCGCATCGCGACCTCCGAGAACTGGACCGACAAGCAGAGCGGCGAAAAGCAGGAACGCACCGAGTGGCATCGCGTGAAGCTGTTCGGCCGCCTCGCTGAAATCGCCGGCGAATACCTGAAGAAGGGTCGCCAGGTGTATATCGAAGGTTCGCTGCGCACCGACAAGTACACCGACAAGGACGGCGTGGAGCGCTTCAGCACCGACATCATCGCCGCTGAAATGCAGATGCTCGGCGGCGGTTCCGAAGGCGGCGCGGGCGGCGGTGGCGGCGGTAACTTCCAGCGCGCCCAGGGCGGCGGTGGCGGTGGCGGCCAGCAGCGCCAGGGCGGCTACGGCGGCGGTGGTGGTGGCCAGGCACGCGGCGGCGACAACTTCGGCGGCGGCTCGCGCGGTGGCGACAATTACGGCAACCAGCAGCGCCAGTCCGCACCGCCCGCGCAGAACAACAGCTTCGACGACGACGATATTCCGTTCTAAGTTCGTCGTTGACTACATCGTTGTGCTTGACCAAAAGGCCATGAACTTCATGGCCTTTTTTTTAACGCGACTTCAGGTGCGGCAGGTGGCATGGAGATATCTTTTCTGGCGGGCATGAACCAACGGAGGATTGATGATGAAGGCAACGCCAGCACAATCGGAAGCCGATGCGTTTGTCGACCCAACATCACCGCTCAGAAGGCGCCAAGAGGTGCTTAACGAAGAACGCCGTCGACGTTGCTTAGTTTCCCGCGTACTGGCGTGGAAGGCGTCGTCATTGCCGGGAGAAAAGCCGTGAAATGTGCCTCTGTTTTCCTCGTCGCGGCGCTCGTTCTTTGTGCTGGATGCGCGTCGTCCGATAGCTCCCATGCACGTGCCACATCTCTTCCGTTGGACTATTTCGACAGCCAACAGCGATGTTACGCCGCTTGGACGAACATTCTCGACCAGTGGATCAAGCAAACCGGTGGACTGAGGCCGAGTGTGGACGCGTCGCGTCGCATGATTGCTCAGGACACCAAAACGGATCTTTCCCGCCTAATCAGGGCCACATGGAAAAAGTTGGGTAATCCCCAGCAAGCGACCTCGATTGATATTGCGTCTGCCTTCTCTTCCGTTGTCACGGACGAGGTGCCGCCCGATTGCCGAACGATCATCTGGCTAAGGCCGTTGCTCACCGAGGTTCCCGAGACTTTCGCTGCGGGAGCTAAGCAGGCTTTGCTCAACGAGGCCCCTGTCAATGATCGGGTCGGTGACCACGCGTTCTCCGCATGGCTCATCCTGCAGTTGCTTGCTCCGGAAAATCTGCTGGGCAAGATTCAATAAGCCACATAGGCCTTTGGGCGCATGGGCTAGACGAAAAGGCCATGATTTCTCATGGCCTTTTTTAATGGGAAGAAGGGCTACGCGCGACGCGCCACCCGTGGCTGTCGCATTGAGGCGCCTCACCGGCCTTGGGCGCCTGATTCCGCCAGGTGGCAGCGGGCTCTGAAGGGCTCGTCGGGATTCATCGGAATAAAACGGACGGTGGAACGGTTATGTGGATAGCGCCTCGGCTCGAAGGGCCGGGCGTTGAGTCCATTCAACAAGGTTCCCACACCCATGCTGGTTCCCACTCGTATCACCGTAAGCTACACACGCACCGCCAAAGTTCTGCACTGGCTGGTGGCCCTGTTCATACTGACGAACTTTGTCATCGGTCTGTGCATGGAGCACTTCCCCGGCTACACGCATACCTCGCCTGAATGGAACGGCATCCTTTTCTGGCATGGCTCGATCGGCGCCTTGGTGCTCTGGCTGGCCGTTGCGCGGATTATCTGGCGCAAGAGCCATCGACCGCCGCCGTTGCCTGCCAGCATTCCGCGCTGGCAAGTGCGGATGGCACACGGTGTCCATGGGCTGCTTTATCTGGCGATGCTGGTGCTGCCGCTTTCTGGATACGCGCATCGCGTCGCGGGAAAACATGCAGTCAACTTTTTTGGCCTGTGGAATTGGCCCAATCTTTTCGCGCCCAACGAGTCGTTGCGCGTTCTGTTCGGGACCGTCCATGTCAGCCTCGCTTTCGGGCTGGCCGGTCTTCTTGTCCTTCATTTCGGCGCCGTGCTGAAGCATCTGGTGATCAACCGCGACGGCGTGGTCAGGCGAATGTTCTGATCCGATCTCCTGGGTATTCATTTGCTGAAGCTTGATTACCACGCCGTTGAACGGAGGGCGGAAGCATGCACTACCGGAACATCCAAGGATTGCGCGCCGCCGCTGCGCTGATGGCTTTCTGCAGGCATCTGTTCTGGGATATCGCAACGATGCGCATGCATCGGGCCAAGCCCTGGGTGATGGCGATCGGCATCTCCAGCGGCGACATTTTCTCTGTGATATCCGGTTTGATCATCTATCACGTCGTGAGACGGTCGGCTGCCTTGCTCACTCCACTCATGGCCATCATCGGCCTTGGCGCTGGGTTGCTCAGCTATCACTTTTTAGAGAGGCCTTTGCTTCGCGTGTTTCGCGCGGGCCGACATGCTTTGGCGCGTGGGCCTGATCGAGTGACTCACGCCAGCCATTCCCCGACTTAGTCGCCACCGGAAGGAGTAGCTCATGATCACGATCAAGTCTCTTGGCCTTGCTGACGCAACCCTCGTTATCCAGGCCGGAGTCGACCACGCCAACAAGATTGGTTCGCCCAGTACGATCGCTGTAGTGGATGCGGGTGGAACGGTGATAGCACAAGCGAGAATGGATGGTGCGTCGCTGTCGAGCGTCGCGCTGGCTTACGACAAGGCGTACACCAGTCTTTCCTGCCGGTTGGCCACGAGCGAGATCACCAAGATCGCGCAGCCGGGTGGCGATTTCTACGGCATCGCCAACGGGCTGGGTGGCCGCGCCATCATTTTTCCTGGCGGCATCCCGATCAAGGTCGGCGATCAGGTGGTTGGTGCCGTGGGTGCGAGTGGAGGCAACGGCGCGCAGGACGAAGAAGTGGCACGTGCAGCGGCGGCATTTCTGGCTAGTGAAGAATACGGGAGCCTGCAATGACCACCATCATGATCACCGGAGCGGGCAGCGGCTTGAACAATGGGGCCGCCTTCGAACTCGCCGCGCGCGGTTACGATGTGATCGCCTGCGTGGAAATCTACCCGCAGGTTCGCGCGCTTGAACTGCAGGCACAGGAACGCGGCGTCAAACTTCGCATCGAAAAACTCGACGTCACCCAGGCGGGTGATCGTCGACGCGCGGCATCGTGGGACGTCGACGTGTTGCTCAACGGCGCGGGCATCATCGAGGGCGGCGCCATCGTGGATGTCCCCGGGGCCAACATGCGGCGGCAGTTCGAGGTCAACGTGATCGGCCCCGTCCTGCTGACGCAAGGTATTGCCAGGAACATGATCCAGCGACGGAGCGGCAAGATCATCTTCATGTCGTCCGTCGTCGGGATTCTGTCGGGGCCCTTCGTCGGCATCTATGGCGCCTCAAAACATGCCCTTGAAGCGATTGCGGAAACCATGGGCATGGAACTGCAGGAATTTGGCATCCAGGTGGCGGTGATCAACCCGGGGCCGTATCTCACGGGGTTCAACGACGCCGGTTTCCTCGCGCCCGCCGACTGGGATGACGATCCGTCCACGCGCGTCTTTGATTACCAGAAGCTCTCGTTTCCCTTCGCTCAGTTCGCGCCGTCGTCGGTGTTCAAGAGCATTGCGGACGTTGTCGCGGGCGACTCGGTGCTGTTCCGGAACGTCGTGGCACCGGAACTCAGCGACGGCGTGCGTGAACAGTCCCTGCAGGTTTGGACGCGCAGGGCGACGGATGGCCTTGGTACACGATCCGCACTCGTCCAGATGTCCTATGACATGAAGCCGGAGACCAGGGCGTGAGGCCATGCATGCTACGGCTCGCGCTCAGCCAGCAAGAACCCTAGACCCCCGTTGGCGTGTACCGCTTTACGCCAAAGCCCCCATCCTTTGGGGGCTTTTCCTTTCATGGCGAGATGTTTCCATGCCGGCCCGGGATTTCTCCGCAGCGCGGGTTCCCGACTCCAAGGCCTGCCGGAAGTCACCCTTGCCGCCCGCGAAATATCATGTATACAACGTATACATGGCCCGCCTCACCACTGCTGAGAAGATCCTCCACGTCGCGCACCGTCTGTTCGACGGAGAGGGTGCCGATGCAGTGACCATGCGTCGCGTGGCCGACGCGGTGGGCATTACCCCCATGGCGATCTATCGTCATTTCCCCAACCGCGATGCGCTCTTGAAGCGTCTTTCCGACGACAGCTTCAACACCGTCGCCGGTGAATGGAAAAAACGGTCGCGCAGCCGCGACCCAATCAAGCGGTTGATCGCATTGGCGGAACCGTATCTGGACTACGCACTCGCGCACCCGCATTTGTTCGATCACGCCTTTTCAGTTCGCCGCGAGGATGCCCGGCGCTATCCGGAAGATTTTCGCGCCGGTCGGTCGCCCACGTTCAATGTTGTGGTCGATGCGGTGAAAGAGGCCATGGCGGCCGGCGTGTTGAAAGAAGACGATCCGCACGACGTCGCCATGGCCCTCTGGGCGCAGCAGCACGGTCTGATCTCGCTCTATCGCGCTGGACGCTTCAGTTACGACGAGGCGCAGTTTCGAGCCTTCTACAAGCAATCATTGGAGAGGTTGATCCATGGCATCAAAGCCTGAAAACGTGCGATGGACCGCGGCGTTGGCGGCGACTGCCCTGGCAGCGCTGGCCTGGTGGTTCGGCAGCGGCGTGCAACCGCAATGGTGGCTGACGTGGCTGGCGCCGTTGCCGGTGCTGTGGCTCGCGCCTCGCATCGGAGCGCGTTGGGCTGCGCTCTGCGCCTTCGCGGCTTATCTCCTGGGTGGCCTCAACGTGTGGACTTATCTGCACACGGCGGTTGGACTGCCGGTGCTGCCCATCGTCTGCTTCATCGCCCTGGCTGGCGTCATGCTCGCCCTGTGCGTACTGCTGTTTCGTCGATTGCTGTTGCGCGGCCATGCGCTGGCAGCGGCGTTGTCGGTGCCGATGGCGTGGGTCGCCTGCGAATACGTCAACAACCTGCTGTCGCCGCACGCCACCTTCTTCAACATCGGCTATACGCAGGCTGTCGCGCTGCCCATCATTCAGATCGCCGCGGTAACCGGTATCTGGGGCATCGGTTTTCTCGTGTTGCTGTTTCCCAGTGCCGTGGCTGTGCAGCTGTGGCCGCAAACGCCGCGCCGTGATCGTCTGGTCGTGGCATCCGTGGCTGCATTGGCGGTAATTGCCACGGCTGCCTACGGCGGCTGGCGCTTGCATGAGCCAGCGTCATCCACGGTTCGAATCGGCCTGGCATCGCTGCAAGGCCCGATGCGCGCCGAGGACAGTGCAGAAGGCAAGGCGTTTCAACAGCGCTACGCAGCAGCGATGGGACGCCTCGCTGATGCCGGCGCGAAGATCGTGCTGATTCCGGAAACGTCCTTCTTGACCGCCGACCCGGGCATTCCCGCATTCGTGCAACTGGCCACGCAGCGCGACCTCACCATCGGCGCCGGCATCGATTTCAAGGGTGATCCACAGGCGGAGCGCAACATGCTCTCGGTGATCCAGCCGAGCGCCGCGTCACCGGCCACGTACGTCAAGCATCACCTGCTGCTGGGTCTGGAGCAGTCCACGCCCGGCGACAGCTACACGATGCTCCATGGCAGTCCGCGCATCGGCCTGGCCATCTGCAAGGACATGGATTTTCACGACACCGCACGCGCCTATGCGTTGCGTCGCGCACAGTTGCTGCTGGTTCCCGCATCGGACTTCACGGTGGATGGTTGGCTCCATAGCCGCATGGCGATCATGCGTGGCGTGGAGGGCGGCTTTGCCATCGCGCGTGCCGCTCGCAACGGTCGCCTTACCCTAAGCGATGATCGTGGCCGGGTGGTGGCGGAAGCATCCAGTGAGAACCGGGATGCGGAGCTCGTGGGCGATCTTCCGCTTCGTGCAACATCCACGCCTTATGGGCGCTGGGGGGACTGGTTCGTCTATCTCGTCCTGGCCGGCCTGGTGGTGTGCCTGGCGCTGGTTTTTCTCCCTCGCCGCGTCGAGCGATAGCGGGAGGGGCGTCGTTGTCAGGCAATTTTCGGCAACTGCCAGTTGTAGTAGACGGCCGCCACCCGCGACACAAAACACACCAGGCCGCCGAGCACAGCGGCTAAGGCAGGCGGATAGCCGAACCGCCTGCCGATAACGACCACTGCCGCGCCCAGCAATGCTGCGCTTGCGTAGATGTTCGCCACCAGCACCATCGGCACGCGCACGAGCAGGACGTCACGCAGCACGCCGCCGCCGCAGCCGGTGATCGCGCCCATGAGCGTCGCGATGAACGGGCTGATCCGGAAGTCGAGTGCTTTCTCGGCTCCGGCTACCGCGAACAGTGCGAGACCGGCGGCATCAAGCGTGGTCAGCAGCGACGCCGGCAGCGCGGCGATCTGCGTGTGAAGGAAGAACGTCACCAGCCCTGAAGTGAAGGCGAGCACCGGATAGCGCCAGTCGTTGATCGCAATGGGTGGCGTCGCGCCGATCAACAAGTCGCGCACCATGCCGCCGCCGAGTGCCACGATGAAGGACAGTACGACGACGCCGAGCAAATCCAGCCCGGCGCTTATCGCGGCGTTGGCGCCCTCGATCGCAAAGACCACGGTGCCCGCGAGATCGGCGGCAAGCACGACTTGTTTGCGGATCATGAGAGCCCCAAGCACCATGTTCGAGGCAGTCTAATGCAAGATTGCCCGCCGTCCCGGGACGGGCTAGTGTCGCTGGTGAGGCATGAGCGAAGGACCGCGTCTGGCCGTAAAGAAGGTGGTCTGCGCGTTCATGCCTACCGTGGCGGGCAGGGTGCCCGCGCAGAGGAATGGCCATGCTGCTCAAGGAACGTGGTTTCTTTCGGCGGGCGAATCGAAGGCGAACCTGCCTCGGCCTTTTGGGCGCGGTGGCGTTGGCAGCCTGTTCGAATGGCGCGGTGTACGCGCAGTCGGCAGTGGTACCCACGCTCGCGCCAGTGGTCGTGACTGGCGTCCTGCCCGGGCCTGCCCTCTGGAAAGTGAGCAAGGGCAATCATGTGATGTGGGTGCTTGGCCTTGCTTCGCCGCTGCCGAAGAACATGCAGTGGAAATCCGCGGAGGTTGAAAGCCGAATCGCCTCATCGCAAGCGGTGTTGAAGTTGCCAAGCCTGGAGATCGGCGTACGCACAAGCTTCTATCGCAGCTCGATGATGCCATCGGCCCGGGAGCTTGAAAGAAATCCCGGGGGGCAGAGCTTGCAGCACGTGCTGACGCCAGAGCTTTATCAACACTGGCAGGTGCTGAAGGCCAGGTATCTTGGCGACGACGATCGCGTGGAACGCATGCGGCCCATTGTGGCCGGACGCGAACTCTATGAGGCTGCCCTTGAGCACGCCGGTTTGGTTGACGATGACGGCCTGGAACGCATTGTTTACCGGGCGGCCCTTCACGACGGCATCGCAAGCGTCAACACGTCGTATCAGCTGTTGCTGAAGGATCCACGCGAAGCGGTGCGCTCATTGAGCAACGCGTCGATGAACGATCAGTACTGCCTGAGCCAAGTGCTGGATGCACTCGATCACGGGCTCGTGCAGGCGACGGTGCGGGCCAATGCGTGGGCCACCGGAGACATTGGCGCGCTGCGATCCATCCTGTCGCAAGTCCAGCAGGATTCCTGCCTGTCGACGCTGGACGGTTCGCAGTTCGCCATGGCGCTTGGCATCAACGACATCGAAAGCCGCGTGAGGAAAAGCTGGATCGACAGTGCCGAGCAGGCGATCGACAAGAACAAGCAGACCTTTGCGGTACTGCCGATGCACGAACTGCTTGCGCCCGATGGCTACCTGGGTGCACTGCAGGCCAATGGCTATGCCGTACAGGCGCCCAACCAGTGATTCGCGCCATGCCTCATCGAGAGCGACTTCGTCATGGCGTGCAGGGCATGGCCCGAGCGATGCTGCAAGCGCCATTCGGCACCAGGATGGGCAGTAGTCGCGTTGGCGACTCCGGCGGCATACTGCGAAGCACCTTCACCATCGGCCCGGAGTCTCCATGCGTCGTCGCGACTTTCTCACCGGAGTGGTAGCCACCACGGCTGCTGCGTCCACCGCCTTTGCGTTGGCCGGCCGGTCGGCGCATGCGCTGCCTGCTGCACCCACTGCGCCTTCAGGGCTCGCCGGGCTGACCTCCATGACCACTGGCGCCAAGCCGATTTCGGTGGAGGAGCGCCGTGCGCGAATCGCCAAGCTGCAGAAGCTGATGGTGGAGCAGAAGATCGGCGCCCTGATCCTGGAGTCGGGTTCGAGCCTGGACTATTTCACCGGCATCCAGTGGCATCGCTCGGAGCGTACGACGGCCGCCGTGATCCCGGCCCGGGGCGACATCGTCGTCGTTACGCCAGCCTTCGAAGAGCCCTCGATCCGCGAGACCCTGGCGGTGGGCGACGATGTGCGGCCGTGGAACGAACACGAGAGTCCGTTCGCCCTCCTGGTGGGCGCGCTTCGCGACCGTGGCGTGACTTCCGGCGCGATTGCCTTCGAATCCACCACGCGCCTGTTCATCGTCGACGGCGTGCGCGATGCGAGCGCCGGTGCGTATCACGTCGTTTCCGGTGACGCCCTGGTGAAAGCGGTTCGGCTGATCAAGACGCCGGCCGAACTTGCGCTGATGCAAACCGCCAATGACGTCACCCTGGCGGCGCTGCGCTACGTGCATGGCAACGTTCGCGCCGGCATGCGCCCCAGCGAGATCGCCGACATGATGAATGCTGCCACCGTGGCCCTGGGCGGTGCGCCGGAGTTCGCTCTCGTGCTGATCAACGAGGCCAGTGCCTATCCGCACGGCTCGCATCAACCGCAGACCCTGCATGAGGGTTCGGTCATCCTGATGGACGTGGGTTGCGCCGTGCATGGCTATCAATCCGATATCTCGCGCACCTGGGTGATGGGCCAGCCGACCGCGAAGCAGCGCAAGGTCTGGGACACCGTGAAGCGCGGCCAGGAAATCGCGTTGGCCACCGCCAAGCTGGGCACGCCCGTGGGCGCCATCGACGATGCCGTGCGCGCCTACTACGAAAAGGAAGGCTGGGGCCCCGGCTACAAGCTGCCCGGTCTTCCCCATCGCACCGGCCACGGCATCGGCCTCGACGGCCACGAATCGCCCTATCTCGTCCACGGCGACGCCACGCCACTGGCCGCGGGCATGTGTTTTTCCGACGAACCGGGCATCTACATTCCCGGCGAATTCGGCATCCGCCTGGAAGACTGCTGGCACATGACCGACACCGGCCCGAAGCTTTTCACGGCGCTCGCGAAGTCGATGGAAGATCCGATCTGATTGATTCGAGGGGGTGTTATACGGCGTTGCTGAGACGTCGGCTTTCGACCCAAAGCAGACCTAAGGACCGTAACGGGGCATCTCTTCGCAAAAACGGGGAACTGATGAAATCAAAGCTCTTGGTCCTGATTCTTCTCTTAACTTTGCCCTTCGGCGCTTGGGCGCTTGGGCGGGCGACTGTGCTGCGTTGGAAAGCCAAGCCCAGCAAATGGGAGTCCATATCCCATCGCATGAGTCAGGAAGAGTGACCATAGGAGCCGGGCGAGTGATGTTCTATAGCGGACCGAGCGAAACCTGCAGGGAGAAGGGAGTCTTCGTCCTCACAGGCGAAACACTGGACGCTTACATTGAGTTCAAGGGCTTTACCATGGTCCTCTACATCAATGCGAAGACTGGCCACGACACGACAGGCTGGGTTGAGAGCTCGCGATTGAAAGAAACTGGCTATGGGATTGGCCCGAATTGAGAGTCCGCTTTCGACCCGAAGCGGACCTAACTGTGCGGCGCACTGATCGGAGGAGTCTTAGGGCGGCATGAAGTCGAGAGTCGAAATTACTCATGTGAGAGACGGAGCAATTATTGATATCAAACAAGCGGAGTCGCGCTGGTTTGGTGTCTTCAGCTTCGTCTTTGCAGTCTGGGTCGCGTGGTCGTCACGGAAGGAACCATCCGCTTGGGTCAGCGCCCCATTCTTTTTGTTTTCTGTCGTGCTGAATCTGCGAATTTACGGGTGTGCCCAAAGAATCGCCGTCTCTAAGGACCATATTGATCTATCTACTATGATTGGACCGATCCGGGTCGGGCATACGCGAATTTCCACAGGGGCGGTAGATCGCACGGAACTACGTGAACGCTGGGTTCGGATGAAAGGACACAGGTATTTGAGTCGCAGAATCGTCTTCATGTCCACGGAGGGTGAATTAGCAAGAACGACACACTTGTCTGTAGGTGATGCGGGCGTGCTGCTTAGCGGCCCCTTGAACGCATTAGGGCCTGGCTAAGCCTGAGGGGCTGCAAGGTCCGCTTTCGACCCGAAGCGGTCCTTCTGAGGCGGCACGTCATATGTACTTAGCCAGACGAGAGCAAGGGGTGTGAGGCAGCAAATGGACAATTCTTCACTACAAGGACAGGAATACCGAAGCGCGTTCACGCTCTACAGCGAGGACGGAAAGCGTGCTGCTGAGGCGCTGGAATTCCGCAATGGCGAAACGTATCTCGACGAGCGGGAGCGGCTTGAAGGGACTACGTTCAAGAATAGGCATTCCGGTAGCTTGGTCGGGCCTTTCGCTTCGCCAGAAGATGCTGAGAAATTCATAGTCGCGACTTCCTGGTTTCGCGGCGACTAGGAATAAGAGTCCGCTTCCGACCCAAAGCGGACCTTTCGCCATTGTTGACGTCACAGGGCGAGAGCCGGAAGACTGGCATCGCTTGCCAAACGGATGGGGGATCTATGCCAAAGCGACTGAGCTTGCTACTGCTGGCGTTACTGTCGTTGCCAGTGTTTTGCCAGGAAGGGTGGAGGGATGCACATGGCCATCCGGCACCCGACACCGACTCCAGGAGGTCCGTCAAAGGATTTGGAGGCTCGCTGTTGGTAACTTCAGATTCGGATTGGCAGGCCAAGTGGCAAACCCCATCCGACACTATTCCTAATTTTTCCCAGGCAAAAGTTGTTTCGCGGGGGCAGCAGATATTCTTCCTGATCTTCTTTGCCAATCCTCTTTTGAAGGATGGTGGCACTGCAGACGTAACTTGCGATGTCGATGTGCTTCGACCTGATGGAAAGACCACGTTTCATCAACTAGATATGCCCTGCTTCAAGGGCGCTATCAACGAGCCCGTGACGCGTACTTTCCTATCGGCGCCTGTTATTGGCTGGACCGGCGATTCAAGCGATTCTTCCGGTACGTGGGTATTGCGCGTGCTTCTCAAGGACAACGTTCGACAAGTCAGCGTGCCGCTTCGCACATCGTTTGAGCTCAAGTGAATCATTTGGATCATCGAGACGTGCGCGGGAAACGCCTTGGCTACAATGGTCCGCTTTCGACCCGAAGCGGACATAAGAAGCAGTGCTGGGCAATGATGCTGGTCCGGGGGAGACATGTCCTTAAAAGATCCAAGGGAAGATCTAGAGCATCGAGCGCCCGTTTGGACAGCCATGACGGATCTCTTTCTGGACACCAAACTGTCGCCCATGCACTTTGGGCACATGGCGAGGGTCTGCGCCGCATCGCCTTACAGCGAACGAGAACTTGACCGCATCTTGTTTACCGAAGTTTGGCCGGCCTTCCTTCCTAATCTGCTCTCAGTTGCTGGGGAGTGGGCTGGGTGGCGAGAAGAATTCGTTCAACAGAGAGTTCTGTCCTCATACCGAAGGCGGATCTATGTTTCTTGGCGGCTTAACCCATTGAAATGGTTTTACTGCCACCAGTGGCGCCGGGTATTGGTCATGGTTAGGGCGATTCGATCGCCCCCTCCCACCACGAAAACGGCGCAGTGAAATGGTCAGCTTCCGACCCGGAGCGGACATAATCAATACAGCTCAATCATGTATCGAGGGGTCAGGGGCGGCAGATGGAGTCCCGTCGCTAGTGCGCGGGTGACCGACGGTCGAGTTACGTGGGTTGACTGGTACGCCGCAATTAAGCAGATATCTTTGCTTGAGTCGGTCTTTTGGAGCTGGGAGAAAGGTATAACGCTATCCCGCGAAGGCATTCCCTATCGCGATTGGTGTCGCTTCCACTCTAGATTACGGCCTGCCCGCGCGATGGCTCTAGATGACAAGTCTCCCATGGACGGCGGCACGTAATGTACGTGACATCATTTCAAGGGGGGCAGGTATCGTTGAGCATCCTTCGGTCCATGGCAGAGACCAAGTCATCAAGCGCTGCGGCGACTTGGGGCACGTCGATTGCTGACATCGCCGGCGCCTTTATATGTCGGAAATGCGGTGTGACCCGGAAGCCCCAGCGCGCAGGGTCCGTAGGTCCGAAGAGACCAATCGCAGGCACCAAAGAAAAGTCGGCCACATGCAGAAAGTACGAGTCGATGCCAAGAAAGAGATCCGACTGGGCGACCAATGCCGTCGTGGTTTCCAGGTCCACACCTTCAAGGCTGAAGATCCGCGACTCAAACGGACCCACGTCAAGATTGCTGTCCATGGGGTCAACCACGGCAGCCACAAATTCAGGATGAGAAGCCAGAAACCCGTTCAAGATTTCAGCAAATCGTTCCCGTGGCCATTGCTTGGAGTCTTTCGTATGGGTGTGCACGCACAGCAGCTTGCTGTTAGGCGGCATCAGCGAGCGAATGTAACGTGCTCGATGCACGTTCTCCGAGGGTAGCGGCGGTAGTGACAGGTAATCGCCAAGCCTGGCTGTGGGGTCAAAGAATTTTGCCAGTTCAAAAGCTTGATCCATAACGTGGCGCTCGCTCGTACTTGGAGCAAGTTGGCCATGGGCTGCGTGCACACCAAAGAATGGCTTGGGATCAATCGCGCGGGCCAGCCGATGCACGTCCTCAGAATCCCAGTAGTTCAAGCTTATGACGCTGTCGAACGCATCATTAGTCGACAGAACGTCGTCTACTCGAAAGCCATGGGTCAGAACGCTGTCGCCGAAGTAGACATCGTGCGTGAAACGAAACCCCGCGTCGGGGAAGAATGTCCGCGCATAGCCCGCAAGACCGATATAGCCAAGCCGACCTTCGAAGATGGATTGCAGCGCCAGAACGGTTGGACGAATCAACAAGTGGTCGCCGAAGGCATTGCAGAAGAAAAGCGCTGGCGAACCAGCGCTTTTCACTAACGCGTGATGTGTCGCAACAACCATTGCCGCGTCAAACGGTCGTTGGGCACACGGTCACTTGCCATTCCTTGTTGGTCGTGGTGACCCAACCGTATGTGCTTGAGCCGGGAGATATCGGCTCCCAAGTCTGGACGATCTGGTGTGCGAAAATGTAGCCGCTACTTGTAGTGCACCATTGGCTCACATTGATGGAGCCGGGCTGCGGTGGTGCGTCGTTGGCAATGGGACCCGCCAACGTGGCAGGTCCATTGATGGGACTACTCGTCTGATGGATGAAGTTCTGAACGTTCCCCGCCTTGAAATCGTCCAGACTCTTCTGTGCCATGGCGCGCCGCGCCGCGTCAGGTGACGTGAGCATCGCCTGAAATTGCGCTACGGAACCGGCGATATAGGGCTTTGCACCTTGGCCGGTATAAGTGCGGACAATCCTTCCGCTAACGGAGCCGTCCAAGTTCACCTGCTGCGCAATGGCGCTTGTGGCGGATCCCACTGCGGCGGCTACAACAATCGAGCCACAGATCATCTTGATCTTCATGGTCACGTCCTTTTGATTGATGCCCGATGACGCTAGCACTAGAAAATTTAGAAAACTATTAGAAGAACGCTTTTTAGTCGTCTAAATTGTCTAAATAATTAGACGTCTAAATCTTTGCGTTGGATGCCATCGGAAGCATTGGTGAATTGAGACGACTGAGCAGGGTATCGCCGAAAATGGATATCTTGGTCACAGATCTTGCCGGGGTGAGGTATGTGGCTACCCAGGAGAGGTTCCGGAGTCGCCACCATAGGTGGAAGAACTTAGACTGCGCTGAGGTCATCTTCCGGCCCATAGCGGATATTTATCTGCAGAGAATGGGGCACAAATTAATGCGTGGTTTGTAACGAGGTATCGATGCGCGCAGGAGGGAGAGTGACACTCCATTGGTTGCTGGCCTTGGTTGGTCTGTTTCTATCCACTGCTTCGTGGTGTGGTGATATCTCCTACATCGCCGGTAACGACCCGGGGATCGTGCGATTCAACCATGAGGCTACTCGGGCCTTCATCGACGGCGCTGACCTGGGCCAGGCCATCGAGGTGGGCAACGAACTGCTGGCATGTACGAACGACAAGGGGCGCGCCCTGGCGCTCAAACAGCTTGTCGCCACGTTCTATACATTCGCCGGGCGCTACGACAAGGCGGCGCAAACCTATCCCGTGTTCTCACAGGCCACGGCAATCGCATCGTTGTCGAAGGAGCAGGGCGTGCCGCGATTCGCCGATGCGGCGACGTCCATCGCGGCCATGGCACGGAATCGTCGCGCCGTGTTCATCAACGAGAACCATGGGGCGCCGATTACACGGCTGCTTCCGCTCGAACTTCTCTCCAAGCTGCGCGCGGAAGGTTTCCAATACCTGGCCCTGGAAACGCTCAATCGTGCCGATGCGCCGGTTGCGCATGGCTGCATCGCCCTCGTCGACCGCGACCTGTGCCAACGCGGTTATGCGCTCGACAGCGTGACGACGGGCATTTATTCGCACGATCCCGTGTATGGCGCGCTCATCCGCGAGGCCATGGCTCTGGGCTTCCATCTCGTCGCTTACGACGTGTTTGATGCCGGAGACGATCGAGCCAGGGACGCCGGCGAGGCGAGTAACCTGGCGAGTGTTTACAACAACGATCCCTCAGCCAAGATGCTGGTGGTGGCAGGCTTCGATCACGTAGCCAAGGAAGGCACGAACATGGCGATGGTCTTCAGGCGCATCACGCAGATCGACCCATTGACTATCGACCAAGCGGCCCTCCTTGGACTCGATCCCAAGTTGTGGGGCGCACGCGCCGCTGTCCCTCTCGACCGAGCCAGCGTGGTGTTCATGGATGGCGTGGCGCTTTCCACACGGCCGGGCGCCATGGACGTGTCGGTCTATCGCCCACCGTTCGCCACCGATCGTGAGAAGGCCGGCTGGCTCGCGCTGGATGGCAGGAGAGTGTCAACGCCCTTGCAGCGCCCGTGCACGGCGTATCCCTGTCTCCTCACAGCAAGGCGCGTAGGCGAGCCGACCAGCGTGCCCGAAGACCGGCTCTATTTGGACAAGCCGGGCGACGCAGTTCTCTTCCTTGCGCCTGGGCGTTACACGCTATCGGTCGACACGCAAGGGGGCACGAAGGTAAGCCGCATGGTGGTTCGGCGGGGCTCAAACCCGGGCCGTTCGACTTTGTAGAAGGCGAGCCTGCGCACTCGCAGGGGAATGCTCGCTCTCGATCCAAAGCGGACGTGACAAGTCTCCTGACATCAACCAGGAACCAAAAGGCGAGGCTACCCTTGACGCGCGACGAGTGCTTCTACGATGGCAGGAGCCCGGCTGCCTGGTAGTTCTTGATCAAGGCGTCAAAGAGTTTGATATCGGAGCGTCCGCGCGCCATCAGCTGCGCGCCCGCTACGGCAGCGAATATGGCGTGTGCGCGCTTCCTGGCGTCCCTGGTGCCGACAACTCCCGCCGCAACAAGCGTCTTGCCGAGCCACGCGACATTAACGTCGGTGAACGTCTCGACTTCCTTCTTCACCTCGTCGGGCAAGTCGTCGAACTCGGCCGTCATGAAGCTGCACAGGCAGATGCGGTTGTCGTTCTCCAGCGACTTTCGAAACGTTCCTGGAAATCGCCGCAGGCGGTCGGCAGGATCCGGGGTCTTCAAAGACAGGGCTTCCAGCCCCGCTGCCGCGTCCTGCCAGTAGCGCTTGGCAACGGCAGCTGCAAGATCGGCCTTGCTCGGAAAATGGTGGTAGAGGCTGGCAGCCTTGATGCCCACTTCTTCCGCAAGCGTGCGCAGGTTGAGTCCGCCATAGCCATGCGCCTGCGCGATCTTTGTCGCAACGTCCAGGATCTTGTCCCTGGAACTCGTGCCTGTCTGACTGTCCACGAATCTATCCTCGATGACATGAGCCATCCGGCAAGCGGGGAGGCTCATGGATTTTGTTCGCCTGCAGGCCTCTCGTCGACTCTGCCGGAGGCAACAACGCCGATCCAACCAACCGCTTCTGCGCGGGCCTCGTGCAGTGCTCACGCGGCGATCAACGCAGCTTTTTCGCCAGCCATTCTCTCAAGAGCGATGACTCTGACCAACACGGCTCTTTGAAAAAAAGTGTTGACTGGCGCTTAGTATGATGCTTATCCTTCAACCTAACAAGCGTTAGGTAGGCCGGCACCCGGGCTTGTTAACCCCTCTCCAACAAGTCGAGATCCCTGTCATGAGCACCGCACTTGTCTACCAAGACGCAACCAAACTCGCCGAGCTGATCCGTACCAAGGAAGTTTCACCGGTGGAGGTCGTGCAAGCGCACCTTGACCGCATCCACCTGACCAATCCCAAGATCAACGCCATTGTCACTGTCGCCGACGACGCGCTGAAAGCCGCCAAAGTGGCAGAAGCTGCCGTCCTGTCCGGTGAAAAGCTGGGCCCGTTGCATGGCGTTCCCTTTACGGCGAAGGACTCCTTCGACACGACTGGCGTACTCACCCAACTGGGCTCGCCGATCTTCAAAGGCCGCGTTCCTGACACGGATGCAACCGGCATTGCACGTATGAAGAAGGCGGGCGGCATTCTTCTTGCCAAGACCAATCTTCCCGAATTCTCCTACTGGATCGAGAGCGACAACTTGCTCTCGGGCCGCACGTTGAATCCCTGGAACCTTGATCGCACTCCCGGTGGGTCCAGTGGCGGCGAGTCGGCCGCCATCGCGGCGGGCATGTCGCCGATTGGTCTGGCGACGGACGTTGCCATCTCCGTGCGAGGCCCGGCTGCGTTGACCGGCGTCATCGGTCTCAAGGCAACGCATGGCCGTATCCCGATGACTGGCGTCTGGCCGCGCGTGCCGCGTCGTTTCTGGCATGCGGGCCCGATGGCGCGCTCCATACGCGATATCGCACTCGCCTATGCACTCCTGGCGGGTCCGGACGGCGCCGACGGGTTCTCCACCAGCCCGCTCAGCCTGGACGCCGGCATTGGCGTCGTACCGAACCGACCGATCCGCGTCGGCTGGCTGGTGGAGCCAGGCTTTGGGGCGATCGACAACGATGTGGCCGCGACGGTGAGGGCCGCTGCCGAGGCACTGAAGAGCGCGGGAGTGATCGTCGAGGAGGTGCGCATCCCTGTGCTGGAGCAGATCAACGCGCTCGAAGTCCTGTGGAAGCTACAGGCCATGGAGACCAAGCCCGCTTTCAGGAAGGCAACGGCCGGGCACGAAGACCTGATCTACAAGCATGTGCAAGGCGTGTTCGACACACCTGACACGTCGATCGAAGACTTTGTCATGGCCGAACAGCAGATCGAGACGATGCGTGACGGCTTCGCCCAGTACTTTGCCCGCTACGATGCGCTGCTCTGTCCCGTGACGCCGGTGCCGGCGCATGCTCACGACGCGGCGGAGTTCGTCATCAATGGCCAGACGGTGTCTTCGCTGCACGTGATGGATGCGACCGCGCCGCTGAGCGTCACCGGGTTGCCGGGCCTATCGATGCGCTTTGGCACGAGCAGGGATGGCCTGCCGATCGGCGTGCAGCTGGTGTCGCCCTGGTTTGCGGAATCGACGATTCTTCACCTTGGCTCGCTGCTGGAAAGTCTGAGCCCGGTGCGTGACCTTCACCCCACGCTCGCCAACATGGGCATCCAGTCGTAACGTTGTGTTCTGTCGTCAACAGGCCGAGTCAGCGATGGCTCGGCCTGGTCATGGGAAGAATCGCAGCTCGAGCATAGTTGAAGCATCCGATTTTCGACTGCGACTTCAACCGGTCAATGCAAGACGCTATAGCCGCTGCAAGCGGCCTTTCGTTTCCCCGACGATGTCCAAGCCTTAGACGATGGTCACCTGGTTGATGTTGTTCTTGGGATCCATCCAGAACGCCTCGTTCGCGAAGCGACCGAACACCTCGCGCGGCAGGATGGGTTGGCGTTCGACGGCTTCCACCTTCGCCCGGACGGAATGCAGGCCGGGCATGCCGACGCGTGCATCGAACTCGTCCGCGTTGTATTCGATGTGGTCGAAATCGTGCTCGAACCAGGGTTCGCCGAGGAATTGGTATACCGCGCGCACAGCGGTGGCGGGGTCGCGCACGAGGCTTTCGTAGGTCAGCATCAGCAGGTGTTCTTGCGCGTCCTGGCCGTAGAAGGCTTCCTTGGTGGCTTGATAGGCGAAGCCCACCATGCCGCGCGGATCGGTCAACGCCTCGATGCGCGAATACACGGTGGTGTTGGTGTCGAAGCGGAACACCTTGCTCACGCTCAGCGGCTGCTTGCGCACCAGGCGCTCCATGCTGTCCAGCACCCAGGCCAGCTGGCGCACGCACGCAATGACTTTGACGCCGGGGAACAGCGCGTTGAGCAACTGCATGCGGCTGCACCACAGTCGGCTGGTGTCGAATACCACGTTGGCGCCGGCATCGACCGAATAGAAGTTCTCCACCAGCCCGCGCAACAGCGCGACGCGCTGCTCGTCGGAAACGTCGAACGAGAAATCGTTCTTGCTGCTCGCTTCGGCCATCACCACGCCCATGATGTCGGCCAGCGGGCTGGTCATGCCGGCGCGGAAGCGCGGATTCTGGTTGAGGATGGCGGCCAACAGCGTGGTGCCGGCGCGCGGCAGCCCGGAGATGAAATGAAACGTCCGCGGCGGGTGGCTGGCGTCTGGCATCTGGCGTTCCTCTCGATCGATGGCGTGGGCTGTTGGATGGTGCCAGATTCAGGGCGCGGGAGCGGTCGATGCGCGCATGCGCATCTCGTAGCCGACTTCGACCATGCTGGCTTCTCCCTTGCCCAGCACGCGTAGCAGCAGCTCTTCGGTGGCGCGCTTGCCCATGTCGCGTACGGGTTGGTGAACGGTGGTGAGCAACGGCCACACCTGGGTGGCGATGGTGGTGTCGTCGAAGCCGCAAATGGACATCTCGCGGGGAACCGATACGCCCGCCTCTGCCGCCGCCCAGATGGCGCCGACGGCCATGTCGTCGTCGGCCGCGAAAATGGCGGTGGGCCGGTTCTTGAGCGCAAGCAGCCGGCGAGCGGCAGCCACGCCGGACTCGAACGAGAACTGACCTTGCACCATGTACGCCGGGTTCTCCTTCAGCCCCGCGCGCTGCAAACCATCGCGGTAACCGGCGAGGCGCCAGATGCCCGCGCCATGCTTGGGGTCGCCAAGAATGTGCGCGATGCGACGATGCCCCAGCGATACCAGGTGTTCCACCATCGCGGCGGCGGCTTCGCGTTCGCGCAGCATTACGCCGATGCAGCCCTTGGGTTGGCGTGGTGCGATGGAGGCGAACGGAAGGTCGTTCTCGCGCAGGTATTTGAGCAGCTTCGCGTGGTCGGTGATGGGCGGCGTGAGGATCAACCCGTCGGGCTGATGCCGCGAGAGGATGCTCTCCACGCGCTCCACGAAATCCGGCGCCGTCGACACCAGCGGCTGCACCATCATGCTGTATTGCTTTGCCTCGCACGCCTCCAGCACGCCAGCCTGCACTTCCATGATGTAGCTCGGCGACAGGTTGTCGTAGAGCAGGCCGATCATGAAGGAACGGTTGGTGGCCAGGCTGCGCGCCGAGGTGAGCGGCCGGTAGTTGAGCTTCGCCACAGCGGCAAGCACGCGTTCGCGTACTTCGTCGCGCACGTTCGGCTCGTTGTTCAGCACGCGCGAGACGGTCTTCTTCGAGGTGTCCGACGCGCGGGCGACATCGTTGATGGTCACACGCGACATGGAAGCCTCTGCGTCTTCAATGATGGGTTTCCTGCGCGGCAGCCGGAATGCTTTGGGTCATGACGTTCCACCCACTCACTTCGACGACGGGATCGGCGGTTCCCTGCGCTGCGTATCGCGCGGTCAGGACCATCGATTCACCGGGCCAGAGCGTGATGTCATTGTCATTCCACCGAATCGGCAGCGCAAGATCGCCCTGCGCGCCGCGACGGATCGAGACGTGCTGGAACAGCGCCACGGTGTTGGACGTTGCGGGTACCGATAGCGTGACCGTGGTGACGTTGTCGTCGCCGTCGCGCATGGTCGTGGCATGGACCTCGCTGGTCGCTGCCGGCAAGGACTTCAGCGCGGTCAGGTCGGCATATTGCGTCAACGGCGTCAGGTACCAGTTCGACTTCGGCCAGTCGAGCACGTCCTGTCGCGTGGACAGCCAATAGACGTTGCGGCTCACCGGCTTGCCATCGGCCGAGGTGAGCTCGAGCTCGATGAAGTAGGCACCGCTCAGGTTGGCGATGGATGGCAGCGTAGCCAGCGCCTTCGTGCGGTTGCCGGCGAGGTCGATGCCCTGCAGGTGCTTCTCGTAACGCACGCTGCCATCGAGATTGCGCACGCGGATGTTCGCCTGCAGGCCATGCGCATCGTCAAGCGCGTGGTTCACCAGCACGATGTCGCGCGAGTCATACGAATACTGGATATGCACCAGCTCGTTGGCTTTCTTCGCGCCGAAGTACGCGCCGGCGGGATTCATGAAGTAGTCGTACAGATGCCAGTGCAACGACGGCCACGCGTTGTTGAGCATCCAGTAGATGACGCCGGTGGCCGGCTTGGCCGCATCCATGCGCGCGTTGAATGCCTCGAACTGTGCGCGCACGTTGTCGTAGTTGTCGAGCTGGGCCTTGGCGACATAGTCGGCCAGGCTGGTGGGTGCGCCGTAGCGCTGCGCCAGCGCGTGGTCGAATGGCGTGAGCACCGCGAACTCGGACCAGTCGGCGGACGCGTGATATTGCCTGGCGTCCGGATACTTCCACAGCGCTTCCTGGTCGCGCGGCGACAGCATGCGTTGCACGTCTTCCAGTCGCGGAATGTCGGCGCCTGCGCTCACTTCCGAATCGAAGCCGAACGCGCCGCCCAACTTGTCGGCGTACCAATAGCTGGGCGGAATCCAATCGTACGGACCGGCCATCTTCATGCCGGAGGGGCCGGCTTCCGCGGTGCCCTGGTCGACCGCCGCGGAGATGACGGGTAACGACCAATCCTCGGCCCGCAGCGTGTCGCTATACATTTTGGCGATGGGCGGCGGCGGTGCGTTGTCGCTGCCGATGTAGAAGCCGATCACGGAAGGATGGTTGCGCAGCAAACGCGCTTCGCTCGCCATGGAGTTCTCCGCGACCTTCATGTCGGCCGCCGTCCACGGCGAACCGCCGGTCTTGGCGGCGGATTCCCATTTGTCGCAACACTCCCAGCCCGGCAGCACCATGATGCCGTTGCGGTCGGCGAGGTCGTAGAAGCGCTGGTTTTCCAGCTTGCCTTCGCTGCGGATGGTATTGAGGCCGAGGTTCACCACGTAACTGAACTCAGCTTCCATGCGGGCCGGGTCGTCGCGCAGGAACATGTCCGGCGCCCAGCCGCCGCCGCGGATCAACACCGGTTTCCCGTTGATGAAGAACTGGCGGTAACCCTGCTTGGTCAGGCTCGATGTGACGCTGCGTATGCCGAACGTTGCCTTGGCACGGTCGGAGGTGGCGCCATCGACCGCGGCCGTCATCTCCAGCTGATACAGCGGATGATCGCCCATGCCGAGGGGCCACCAGACCTTCGGATGATCCAGTGCGAGGCCCGGCGTAGTCGCGGGTGAGAACGACACGACCTGCGTCTGGCCGGGCGCGAGGTGCACGGTCTGCTGCAGGGGAACATCGGCCACGGTGCCCGTGATGATTGCGTCATGCGCCACGGTGTCGAGGTTCTTCGCGGTGACTTTCACAGTCAGCGTGGCGTGCGAGAGATCGGGCAGCGACAGGGTCGACGACACGTGCGGAAAGCTCAACGCGATGGGGCCGGTCTGCACGATGTCCACGCCGCGCCATGGCCCCATGTTGTTGTCCGGCGGCGTGGGATTCCAGTCCACCCAGCCAATCGACAGGCTCTGTCTTGGATCGGCCGGATAAATCTGCATGGCCAGAATGTTGGCGCCCGCGTGCACCCAGCGCGTGACGTCGAATTCGTAGACGGGATAGGCACCGGCCACATCGGCGTGGTCCGCAACCTGATGCCCGTTCACCCACACATCGGCGCTGGCGATCAGGCCGTTGGCGCGCAGCAGCGTGCGCTTGCCGCCGGCATCCTTCGCGAGCGTGAACTCGGTGCGGTACCACCACGGCGTCACGAACAGATTGCCGCTGGCTTCCGGCACCTGCACCGCGCGCAGGTTGTCGCTGTAGAACACGTCGTTCTTGAACGCGTGGTTTTCCAGCAGGCCGGCCATGACGGTGGCGCGACCACTCACCGGATACCAGCCCTTGGTGGCGTAGCCCGTGGCGGAAATTTCCGCGCCACCTTGCTGTGCCTTGGCGCTGTCCTGCATTTGCCAGTGGTCGATGGCGGTGACGGTGCCGGCGACAGCAGCTACCTGCGTAGGAGCGTGGGTCGTCTGGGCGTTTGCCAGCGATGCGGCTGACATCGTCATCGCGACCATCGCCCAAAGCACGTGCCTGGTTGGCTTTTGCATGGCGTTACGGTTTCCCAAGATAGGTTTCGCGTATTTCAACGGGCGCAAACGGCCAGGACTGGTTGAGCCTGGCCCAGATCGCAAACACCACCAGGCCAGCCACGATCCACACGCCGGAGAGGATCAGCGACAGCGTGGAAGCCGACACGTACACGTAGATCCATCCCAGCAGTGCGATCACGCAGGGCACGGGATAAAGCCATTGCTTGTACGGGCGCTCAAGATTCGGCTGGCGCTGGCGCAACACGATCAGCGCGGCGATCTGCGCAATCGATTGCACGATGATGGTCGCGGCCAGCAGCATGTTGATGACCTCGCTCAGGTCGAAGAACGTGCCGATGGCAGTCACCACGCCCATCGTCAGCAGCGCCACGTGCGGAAAACCGTGTCGGGCGTGCAGGCGCGCGAACACAGAGAGGAATACCTTGTCCTGTGCAGCCTGGAACGGCACGCGCGAGCCGCCCAGCAGGCCGGTGAACACCGAGGCGAACGCGGTCACGATGATCAGCACGGTCATGACGGCGGCAGCCAGATGCCCCCAGCTGCGCTCCACCACCAGCGATGCCACCGACTTGGACTGGGCGATTTCCTGCCACGGCGCCACGCCAAGCACGCTGATGTTGAGGAGCAGGTAGACCACCATCATCGCGATCACCGAGATGATGATGGAGCGGGGCATGGTGCGGCCCGGATCGCGCAACTCGTCGCCGATGTAGGCCGTGGTGTTGTAGCCGAGATAATCGTAGATGCCGATGATCAGCCCCGCCCCCAGCCCCACGAAGAAGTGGCCGCCAAACGTGTCGGCGGGGAAATCAAACGCGTAGCGCGCATGGAAGTGGGAGAAGCCCGCCGCCGCCACACCGACGATGGACACCAGCATGATCACCCACAGTGCAATCGTGATTGCGCGAACCGATTCGATGCGGCGATACAGCAGCCAGGTGACGACGGCCGTGGCCGCCACGCCGATGAGATGCATCGGCCACCAGCCCAGGTTGGGGAAGAAGAACTGCAGATATTCCACCATGCCGATGATGCCGGTGGACATGAGCAGCGGAATGGCCAGCAGCATCGTCCAGATGAACAGGAACGGCATCAGTTTGCCGGTGCGGTACTGGAACGCTTCTCGCAGGTAGACGTAGGTTCCGCCGGAACCCGGCATCGCCGCGCCGAGTTCGGCCCACACCAGGCCATCGGCCATCGCCAGGATGGCGCCGGCGATCCAGCCAATGATCGCCTGCGGCCCGCCCATCGCAGCGACCATGATGGGAATGGTGATGAACGGCCCGATGCCGCACATCTGCGTCATATTGATCGCCGTACCCGAGAACACGCCGATGGAGCGATGGAAGGCGTTGTCGCGGGTGGGCGCAGGTGCGTTGGAGTCTTGCATGCGTTTGGCTTTTGCTCGTTGTGGGCTGGATCGTGAAGCTAGGTTGAAACGCTGTTTACCAACTCCCTCACCGTCATCCCTGCGCAGGCAGGGATCCAGTGCCTTTCTGCGCTGCTGGAGGCGCTGGATTCCCGCCTGCGCGGGAATGACGGTGAGGTGCTTCGAACGCTCCCGCTAGACCAGGCGTCTGGCCCAACGACTCACCACTGACCTCGCACACCCAACATGAACATGCGTTCGGAGAAGGTGGAATGGCCAGGCTGGTCGGGCCACACCAGGTAGTACTTCTGATACTCGTTGGTGAGGTTGGTGCCGTCCAGGAACACCTCGGCGTACTTGCTGAACTTGTACGAGATTGACGCATCGAGATACTTCTGCGGCGCTTCGTACATCTCCAGGCCGGTGATGCCGCCCACGCTGTCCATCACGGCGCGCCGCGAGCGATAGTTGTACGCCACGCGTGCCTGGAAGTGGTCGTCCTGATACCAGAGGATGAGGTTGCCGGACTTGGTCGAGTTGTCCTGGAACGGAATCTTCTTGCCGGCCAGATCCGTTTCACCGGAGTTGCTCGGTGCATACGTGCCGTTGATTTCCATGCCCGTCTTGGAGAGGAAGCCCGGCAGGAAGGTGAAGCCCTGGCGGTAATCGAGCTCGGCGCCATGGATGCTGTTGCCGGTGCCCTGCACGGGCTGGGTGATCACGATGCAGTGATCGCGCACCACGCCATCCTCGTCGGGCAACGTACAGTTGGTCACGCTGCCGTTCTTGATGAAGCTGTCCACGTTGATGCGGAACAGCGCCAGGCTGAGCATGCTGGATGCGTTGATGTAGTACTCGGCCGAGGCACCGAAGTTCGTGGAGCGCCATGGGTTGAGGTTCGGGTTGCCCGTCGAGGTGCCGTTGGATACGCGGAAGATCGGCCCGTCAGGCGTTTCCGCCAGCGAGTAGTTGAGCTGAAGACCACCGCCCCATGTGCTGAGGTCCAGCGGCATCATGTTCTTGGAGTAGGCCAGGCGCACCTTGAAGTTGTCGGTGACGTCCAGCGCGAAGTTGGCCGATGGCAGCACATCCTGGTAGCTGCGCTTGGTCACCGCCGTGCCCACGTCTTCCGGTTCATCGCCGTAGGCGCCCGGATCGCCGCTGAGATGCTGGGTCACATCGAGGTTGGTGTGGATCAGGCGCACGCCGACGTTGCCGCTGAATGGCATGTCCCACAGGGTGCCGTTGAAATCGCCCTGCAGGTAGCCCGTCAGCTCCTTGAGGCGCACGGCCCAGGTGGTGCCGGGCTCGGCCACCTGCTGGGTGCCCGGATAGAGCGAGTTCCAGAAAGCGATGGGGTTGACCATCGCGTTGGGGTCGATGGCCCAGAAGTTGATGCCCGAGCCCAGCAGGTTGTTGTACGGCTTGAAGTTGCTCGACAACGGCGAGGCCGTGTTGGGCATCGATATGGCCGACAGCGGACCGGCGCGGAAATAACCCTGGTCGTTGCCGGCCGTACACGAGCCGCTGTTCAACACCACGTCGGCGCCGACGTAGCGCACCAGGCATCCGGCGGGATCGCTGGCGCCGATGCCCGCGTAGACCGGCGCCTCCAGCGTCCAGCCTTCGTTGTCGGCGCTGCGGATGCTGTTGCGTATGCCGAATTCCAGTTTGAAGCCATCCTGGAAATCGTATTTGCCGTCGAAGCGCAAGGCGTTGAGCGCGACCTTGCGGTCGTAATCGCCCGACGATTCCAGCGTCTTCATCGTCCAGTCGGCCGGGTTGGCGAAGTTGGAAGCCAGCGACGACGGCACATCGACCTTGAGGTAGCGACCGTTGAAGTTGGCGATGATCGGTATCGTGTTCTGTGGAATGCCGTTGGCGTTGAACACGCGGTTGCCGCCCAGCTGCGCGGGATACACCATGGTGCCAGGCGGCACGGAATCGGGGTCCACGCCGTCCATCAGCACGTTGGGCCACAGCGCGCCATCGGAGTCGGAAATGTTGACATCCGATTCCTGGTACGACTGCGATGCCGTGTCGCGGATGCCGCGCACGCTCGCCGTGAACGGGCCGCCGTTGTCGTAATCCAGTTGCAGGTTGAGGTTTCTTGCAACGGAACTCTTCTGGATGATCTGCGAATAGGACTCCACGTCGCCGGGCCACTTTTCGTACTGCTGCGTGGTGTAGTACTGGGAACCTTCCCAGCCCGGCTCCGGCGTGCCGTACGAACCCAGCGCGGGCGCCCCGGTGTTGCGCGACTGCAGCGGGACGTACGTGGCACCCTGCCAGTTGGTGGAGTTGAACTGGATGCCGACGTTGCGGTCGTACTCGCGCTGCGACGAATAGAAGTAGTCCGCGGTGCCGGTGAAGCCACTGCCGAAGTCGAACTGGAACGACGCGTTGCCCGACTTGCGCTTGCGCTGCGTGATGATGTCGTTGAGGCCGATGTCCTGGCTGCCCATGAACACGCCGTTGGACTTCCCGTCGCCGTTCACGTCCACGCTGCCGTCGGCGTTCTGCACGATCTTCGACGGAATCGGCGCGCCGTTCCACGGCGTGAGGAAGCCGTTGTAGCCACCGGCACTGGCGGCGTTCTCGCCGTTGAGCACGACGCCGTACTGGTCCAGGCCCTCGGTGGCGTTCATGCGGCGCGTGTTGGAGAAGTCGCCGGAAATCAGCAGGCCCCAGTGACCTTCGTCGTTGTACGAAATGAGGCCGTTGGCCTCAGGTCCCGTGTGCTGGGTGGTGCTGCCGCGCTCGCCGTTGGCCGAATAGCTGTACGTGAAGCCGCTGGGAAGATCCCACGGCCGGTAGGTGTGCAGATCGATGGCGCCGCTGATGCCGCCGTCGGTGGTGCTGGCCATCGGGGACTTGATCACGTCCACGCCGTGGAACAGCGTGGAAGGCAGCATGGTGAAGTCGGGCTGCTGCGAGTCGATCTGGTCGGCGGTGATGAATACTTCGCCATTCAACATGGTGCCGACCTGCGGCAGGCCGCGCACGTCCACCGAGGTGCCCACGCCCGCGTCGCGATTGATCTGCACGCCGGTGACGCGTTGCAGCGAGTCGGTGATGGTGGTGTCGGGCAGGGCGCCGATGCTCTCTGCCGTAATGCTGTCCTGGATGTTCGCGGCGTCGCGTTTCACGTCGATCGCACGCATCTGAGATGCGCGTACACCGGTGACGGCCACGGTCGACAGCGTCACCGCGTTTTTCTCGCCGTCGCTTCCGTCGGCTTTCTTGGTGTCGGCCTTCTTGGCATCAGGAGACGGAGGCGGCACGGCTTGTGCCGTCGTGGCCTGGCCGTCGGCCTGCATATCGACGAAGGTCGACGCGGCCGCTGACGTCGACACGATGGCGAACAGCGACACGGTGATGGCAAATGACAATGGATGCTTGCGAAGTACGGTGGACATGGGCTTTGACCTCGTTGGTGTTGCCTGTCGAACCTCTGGTGCTTCGTGGAATTGCAAAAAACGCATGCCGCCGGCGGTGCATGCGGGCTCGCACGCCGTCGTGACGCCATCTCTCTCGTTGTCCCCAACTTTGGCTACACGAACCAAAGCCACTTGCTCGGTACGGCCGCGCAGGACCCCCGTCCCGCGTATCGCTTACTTCGAAAACACCATTCGCGCCAACGCCCACTGTCCTTCGCGCGGGTCGCCGGTGGCGAACACACACAGGTTGCGAACGCCGTCCCCCGACGGCATGGCCACCTTTGCATCAAGTCGCGTCTGACCCGTTGCCTGCATCGCGCTGTCCAGCGGCAAGCGCGCAAGCAGCGGTCCCGTGCAGGTGTCGGCATGAATCTCGAACTCGCCAGCCGCGCCCGTCTTGCGGTGCACGACGGCGTCCTTGGCCTCATCGCCAAAGCGCCAGGTCAGGCGCTCGACTGTCAGCTCGACATGCGTGACGCCATTCAAAGCGGCCCGTGGCCACAGCCAGCACATGTTGCCGATATCGACGGAGTAGACCGGCTTCGGCCCCTGCGCCGGGCGGGCACCTTCGAGGCGCGAGCCTGGCTGTTTGGAGCACGTGGCCAGCGCGCTGCTGTCGCGGCTCAGCAAGGTGGATGCATCCAGCAACTGCGTGCGTGGCGCGGCCAGTTCGAAACCGTCCGGCGCGAACGTGGCGGCGCGCAGGGTCGTGTTGCCTGGCAGCGTGAATGGCTTGGCATATGGCGTGGATTGATCGCCCGGCTTGGAGCCATCCGTGGTGTAACGAATCGTGCCGAAGTCCACCTGGTTGGACAGCTCGATGCGAAAGGCGCCGTTGGCTGCCGCCGCGACATGGAACACGGGCGCAAACGCACTGTCGGCATAGCCGATGCCGAGTGCGCGGTAGCGCGCCAGTTCCGTCGGCATGCGTTGCAGGAAATCGTTCCAGTGGCGAGCGCTTGCGGGCGACCAGCCAAGTTCGGCCAGCGCGGCGATGCGCGGGAATACCGCATGCTGATCGTGCGCAAAGGTCGGCATCTGTTCGGCCCAGAGGCCGGCCTGCACACCGATGATGCGTTTGGCGTCGGCCGCGCTCGCACCCTTGGGAATCACTACCGTGTCATAGGCCTGCCGAAGTGTGGCGGCAGGTGACGGTCCCTGCCATTCGTCGGGCAGGTCGGACTGGAAGTGATCGAAGTACAGCGATTCCTGCGGCGTCATCACCACATCGTGGCCCTGCTTGAGGGCCGCCAGCGCCACGCGTTCGTCGTGGTCGCCATGCCAGGACATCACCACTTGCGATGCCGGCAACGTGGCGCCCTCGGCGATTTCGTCATCCCAGCCCACGGGTGTGCGGCCGTGCTCGACGAGGTGCGCTGCGACCTGGCTCATGAACCAGCCTTGCAGCTGATCCATGTTTGCCAGGCCCAGCTTGCGCATCTGCGCCTGCACCTCGGGCGAGGCATTCCATTGCTGCTTGTCGGCCTCGTCGCCGCCGATGGAGATGTAGCGCGAGGGGAACAGCTGCATCACTTCGTCGAGCACGTCATCGACGAACTGCAAGGTCTTTTCGTTGGGATTGAGCAGCCACGGGCTGACGCCCCAATCCGTCCACACGGCCGGGCGCTTGCCGGTGACGCCCAACCACGGATACGCGGCGATGGCCGCCTGCGAATGTCCGGGCAGGTCGATCTCCGGCACCACATCCACATAGCGTTCGGCGGCATAGCGCACGATCTCGCGCGCATCCGCTTCGCTGTAGTGGCCGCAATAGGGTTGCTCGGCAGAGCCGGTGAGTTCGGCGTCGAGGCCTACGGCCTTGCGACAGGCGCCGATGGTCGTGAGTTCGGGATACTTGGGAATCTCCAGGCGCCAGCCCTGGTCTTCGGTGAGGTGCCAGAGCAGCACGTTGAGCTTGTTGGCCGACATCCAGTCGATCAGCTGCTTGATCTCGGCCACGCTCTGGTAGTGACGTCCCGAGTCGAGCAGCAAGGCGCGCCATGCGAAGCGCGGGTGGTCCTCGATCGCGCCGTAGGCGACCTTGACCGGCGCGCCGCGCGTCCATCCGGCCGGCGTCAGCAATTGCCACGCGGTGACGCTGCCGTAGAACGCACCGCGTGGCGTGCGCGCGGTGACGAGGATGCCGCCCTCGTTCACCGTGATGCGATAGCCGGCGTCGTCGGCGATATCGGCCTTCGCATCCACATCGAAGGTGATGGCGGGATGCGCGGCGTCCGTGGTCACCACGCGCAGATGCAAGCCGTTGGTGTCGGCCACGCGTTGCGCGAATCGTTCCGCGATGGATTGCACCTGTTGAATATCCGCGCCGTGCACGAGGATCACGCCCCCATCGGCGATGTCCATCGCACCCGATGGGGCAGGGCTGAGCCTTGCCGGCTGCGGCAGCAACGACCATGGCGCGGTGGCGGGCGCTGCGGTGGCGACGCCCGCGGCCGCCAGCCACGCGATGCCCGCGCATCGCAACCATGTCGATGGCGCGAACCGCTTCATGGGTTCGCCCCACGTGCGGCGGCAGGTTGCGGTGCGCTGCCGTGCCTGAGGTACCAACGAGCCGCGCCCTGCACGCCGTGGTGGCCGTGCTCGGTGACCCATACCGGTATCTGCAAAAGCAGTGCACGCGCGCTGCGCCCGTGCAGGAAGCGCTGCTCGAAAGCGCTGCGCTTCAGCAATTCGAAGATGGAGGAGAGGAAGCCGCCGGCCAGATACACGCCGCCCGTGGCCATGAAGGCCATGGCGAGATTGCCGGTGAAGCTGCCCAGCGAGCTGCAGAAAATCTCCACCGCTTCCACTGCCTGCGCATCGCTGCGAGCGACGGCTGCCGTGGTGATGGCTTCCGGCGTCGCCAGTCTCGGTGTCTCGCCTTGCAGCCCGCACAGCGCCACGTACGCCGCCAGCAGGCCCGGGCCTGACACGATGTGTTCGAACGGCACGTAGCCGCCTTCCGGCGCCATGCGCGCAAGCACCTCGCGGTCGCGCACCGAATGGGGGGCGAAATCCATCTGGCCGGCTTCGGTGGCCATCACGAAGCCGCCATCAGGGCCGGGCACGTGCACTGACGCGCCAAGGCCCGTACCCGGCCCGATCACCAGGGCTGGGCCTTTGGTGTGCGCGTTCGGCCCGCACAGGTGGCGACCGTCTTCCGCGAGCGGGCCATCGAGCGCATAGGCCAGCGCTTCGAAGTCGTTGAGTACGGCAACGTCCTCCAGGCCAAGCGCATCGCGCAGTTGCGTGAGGTGAATGGGCCAGGCGAGGTTGTCGTTCACCACCTCGTCGCCCATGATCTGGCCCGCGCAGGCGAGCACGCAGTGCTTCACCGGGGCCTTCACTTCCTCGTCCACAAAGGCGCGCAGCAGCTCCGACAGTGCCGGGAACGCCGCGCACGCGAACACGCGATAGGCCAGCGTCTCCACGCCGTCGTGGGACGCGCGCATCAACGCCACACGCCCGTGCGTGCCGCCAATATCGGCTGCCAGAAACGGTATCGCCGTCATCCCCGCCACTCGATTCGAATGGTTGTGTGCCACATCCAACGTGCCCCCGCCGTGGATCCGTCATCAGCGTGTAACGACATTGACACCGGTGTCAAGTGGTGGCGCACCATGGCCGAAATGGCCCCCCAGGATGGGGCTCGTCGATGGTCTGCGTGGGACGAGGTGTACGCGATAGACGCGCTGTGCATGCGCCACCATCCGCCGGATTCGTTCCGACGGAAGCCAGAGAGACCCGCGGCGCGTGAACGAATACGATGGACGTCCGTTTCCGATTCAATGCGGTTGCTCATCGTCGCAAGTACATGCGTCGGCCACGACGAACAGGGGGATGGTGATGGGAATGCTGCGGTATGGCTGTCTCGGCATAGCTGTCTTGCTCGCTGGCCAGGCCTGGGCCGATGAATGCCATCTGGCGAGTTACGGCACGTTGCCGGTGGAAATGGTCGGCAGTCGCGCCACCACCTGGGTGAAGATCAATGGAACCCGCACGCGCTTCATCCTGGACACCGGCGCGTTCTTCAACTTCATGTCCAACGCCAACGCGGCGTCGCTGGGGCTCAAGCTCGAGCCCGCGCCCTTTGGATATCGCATGACCGGCATTGGCGGTTCGACGAATATCCAGCAGGCGCACGTCAAGGAATTCGGCATACTCGACACCACGTTCAAGAACGTCGATTTCATCGTGGGCGGCACCGACGCGGGCGATGGATTGCTGGGCGCCAACCTGCTCGACCTGGCCGACCTGGAGCTCGATCTGGCGCATGGCAAGGTCACGCTGTTCAAGGCGGAACACTGCGACAAGACCTCGCTCGCCTATTGGGTGAAGGACGGCCAATACAACATGGCCGACATCGAGCCCACCAACAATCCTTACGACCGACGTACGTTCTTCAACGTGGTCATCAATGGCACGAAGGTGCGGGCGCTGCTCGATTCCGGCGCCGTGGCCACGCTGCTCAGTCGCGGCGCCGCCGAACGTGCAGGCATCGATCTGATCGCATCGAACGTCAAGGCGGGCGGCAGCAGCCATGGCGTGGGCGCGAAGTCGCTCAAAACATGGACGGTGAGCATCGATTCCTTCTCGGTAGGATCGGAAACGATCCAGCACAGCCAGATGCAGGTAATCGACGGAAGGATCGGCGACGACACCGACATGTTGCTTGGCGTGGATTTTCTCCTCGCCCACCGCATGTTCATCGCCAACGGCAAGAAGAAGGCCTATTTCACCTATAACGGCGGGCGCGTGTTCACCTATGCGCAAGCGCCCGACGACGGCGCTGCACACGATGGCGATCACGCCGTGGCGGACAACGGTGAAGCGCCAAAGACCGCTGGCGACTACGCCTTGCTGGGTCAGGCGCACCTGTCGCGCGGTGAATCGAAGGCGGCCATGGCCGACCTGGACGAAGCGATCCGCATGGCGCCCGATCAAGCCGCCTACTACGCCACGCGTGCAGCGGCGCGTTCGGCAGACCAGCAGCCTGACGCCGCGCTCGCTGATCTGGACAAGGCCTTGAGCCTCGATCCCAGGAACTTCGATGCGTTGCGTATGCGCGCCGAACTTCGCTTCACGCGCAAGGACGTCGCCGGCGCGGCATCGGATGCGGCTGCCGCTGGCGCGGTGGCGCCGGCGGGCTCGTCGCGCGCGCGTGACATCGCCGCGCTCTACATCCGGCTCGGCCAACCTGCAGCGGCACTGCCGATACTCGACGAGTGGATTCGCCTGCACGGCGATGACGCCCTGCTTGGCGCGGCACTCAACGAGCGCTGCTGGGCGCGTGGGCTGAGCAATCAGATGCTGGACGACGCCTTGAAGGATTGCCGCAAGGCCATCCGGCGCGACGGCGCCAATGCGGCCTATCTCGACAGCCTCGGCATGGTCGAGTTGCGACTGGCGCATTATCCCGAGTCGATCAAGGCATACACGCAGGCCGTGACGATCAGTCCCCGTTCCGCATGGGCACACTACGGCCTTGGCCTGGCAAAAATCCGCAGTGGGCAGGCGGACGCGGGGAAAGCCGACCTGGTTACCGCGCGCACGCTCGATCCGCAGATCGAGGCGCGGGCCGCCAAGTTTGGCCTGACCACGCCGGAACCCTGAGCCGCCTGCGTCCTGGCGATGCGCGCAGGCGCACGGCTTATCGCCGCGTGCCCTGCAACCACTCGAGGACGCGTTGCGTCCACATGTCGGCGGGATTCAGATTCCATACGAAGGTGGCCACGCTGCGTGGCGGCATGGTGTAGTCGAATCGCGTCTGGCCTTCTGCCACCGAGACGGCGCGTGCTTCCGTGTTGCTGTTCACCATCACCAGCACGATCGAGCCGTCGGACGCATTGCGGAAGGCCACATTGTCGAGGCCCTTGTCGGTGGCGGTGGAATTCACCCGCACCGCGCCGGGCAGCACGAATCGGCTGAAGTGCGCCAATGCGTAGTATTCGTCGTTGCGGCTCACCGCGCCCGTCTTCGAATCGATGGTGACCACGCCCTTGCACAGTTCGCAGCCGCCGAAATGCGGGCCGTGGTTCTCGTCGAGCACCAGGTTCCAGTAGATCACACCACGCGCCCACTGCCGGATGCCGGTGACCAGCAGGTCGCGCGAAAACCAGATCAATTCGCCCTTGAGGGCCGACGCCCAATCGCCGCCGGAACACTCGGTGATATAGGCGTCCTTTTGCGGAAAGGCGCGATGGACGCGGCCTTGGTTGAACGGATTGCCTTCATAGCAATGCCAGGCCACGCCATCGATGTAGCGCGAGGCATCGGCGTCGCCCAGCACGCTCAGCGGCTGCTCGGGCTGGTTCCAGTTGTGATCCCATTCCAGGATGCGCGTGGCCGGCGTGCGATTGGCCAGCCTCGGCCCGAGATATTGCCCGACGATGCGCGCCCGCGTGGCCGAGGGCATTTCCATGCCCGGGTAGGTCACCGGCACGAAGCCGGGCTCGTTCTGCAGGGTCAGCGCAAAGATGGGGATGCCATAGCCGCGCATGGTGTCGAGGTATTTGACGAGATAGTCGACATACGTGCTTTCGTACTGCTCCAGCAACTCGCCGCCAATCAGGTTCTCGCTGCTCTTCATCCACGCCGGCGCACTCCAGGGCGTGGCCACGATGAGCAGCCCCGGATCGATGGCGAGCACCTCGCGCACCACCGGTATCACGTCCTGCAGATTGGAAGTGACGTTGAAGTGCTCCAGCGCAGGATCGGTCTGGCCGGGCGGCACATCGTCCAGCGTGTACGGCTTCAACGAGAAATCGGAGGCGCCGATGGTCATGCGCATCATGTTGAAGTTGAGGTTGGGCGGCGGGCCGTACAACTCCTGCAGCAAGGCGGTGCGCTGCCGCTGGCTGAGCTTGTTCTGGAGCAGCCACGCTGAGGAATCGGTCATCGCCGCGCCGAAGCCGTCCATGGTCTGGTAGGTTTTCTGGACGTCGACCACCACATCGGCAGGCGCCGTTCCGCGGGCGCTCATTGCGATGTCGGGCTGCGGCGCCAACTTGAGGTGGCGATCCGCCGTGCTCAGCCACAGCGCCACGGCGGGCATGATCGGTCGCGTCGAGGTCACGGTCTTGACCGCCGGCGGCGCATGCCTGAAGCGCGGCGCAAAAAGCGCGGCCAGGGTAGTCAGCGTGATCAAAGCGATGAAGGCGGCGGCCGCCCAGCTGGATTCCGACTTGCGCTCATCCATGGCGCGCAAAAAGTCCATCGCTCACAGGGTGGTTCAATTGGATCACGAAGCTCCCAGGCCTCCACATTGAAACAAGGGCGGGGTCGACGTTCGAACCAACGCCGGGTTCGTGGCCTGCAAACCCCGGGCAAACCCGACACCGCGCTCGCAGCATACCAATCTCACGCGGCTTTGACTGTGGAAACCATCGACGCGCGCGGTGGCCGAGCCGAACGTGCGTGCAAGGAAGCAGCGTAGAACGCCGGGAACGCCAAATTCTTGCGCTGCGGCACAACCTGCACGCAGTGCATGGGCATCACGCGCAAGAACTGCCAAGGGTGGTGCGACCCGCGGACCAGCGCTTTACTTGGTCGAACCGGCCGCCGCGATGATCGCGGTCGCCATCACCACCCGACGACTCGGCATGGCGACCGTGTTTGCGACGTCACTGCGTGCGCGCGGGCTCGCCGTGCTGCCTGCGATGCATCAATCCACGCGCTCTTGCAGCGTTGGAAGGGCGATCTGTCGGTGCGCTTGTGCGAGCCGATGATGGGCGGAGCCGATGGGCTGCGCATCGGCTGGCGAAGGATCTCGCACGACCTGCCAATCCATCGCGCGTATCGCGTCGGTCATGTAGTCGATGAATGCACGCACTCGTGTCGGCAACTGCTGCCGGCTGAGATAGCACAGGTAATGGCCGCGATCATCGGGCGCATAGGGCGTGAGGCAGGACACCAGTGTTCCCGCGCGCAGGTGTTCGCCCGCCTGGTAGCCGGCCAGCTGGGCGATGCCCGTGCCATCGAGCACGCTCTGCAGTACGAGCTCCGCATCGTTGAAGGTGCACAGGGAGGGCGGCGCGAACTTGTGCTTCTGCCCACCCACGCGGAATTCCCATTCGGCTATGCGTCCAGAGGCTGTGCGGAAGTTGATGCAGTGGTGCCCGGCAAGCTCATCGAGGTCGCGCGGCAGCCCATGCTTCTTCGCATAGGCGGGCGAGGCGCACACGAGCATTTGCATCGGCACCAGTCGCTTGGCCACGATCTGGCTGTCTTCCAGTTGCCCATCCCTGAAAGCCACATCAACGCGGTCGGTAGTGAAATCGGTCAGGCGGTCGTCCAGCAGCAGATCGATGGAAACGTCGGGATAGCGCGCACGAAAGCCGGCGAGCAGCGGGGCGACGATGCGGCGGCCGAAGCCCGCCGTCGCACTGATGCGCAGATGACCTCGAGGCGGGCCTTCGCGCAGTTCGCGCATGTCTTCCAGCGCCTGCACGATGCGCTGCACGCCGGGGTGGCAGTTCTCGTAGAACAGCTCGCCTTCGCGGGTGAGCGAGGTATTTCGCGTGGTGCGCAGGAACAGCCGCGCGTTGAGCTGGGCCTCGAGCTTCTGCACGCTGCGGCTCACGGCGGAACGGCCAATGCCGAGTCGATCGGCCGCGCGGGCGAAGCTGCCTTCCGATGCCACGGCAATGAAGGCGACAACGCCTGCATAACTGGCCGTAAAACTGGATGCGAGGGCATCGGCCGCATCGCCCTGGGGCTTGTCGTGAAGGGGATGGTTCATATGCGTGCTGCCTCATCGAGTTCTGCCGGATGACGTGGCGGAGCCCGCATGGACGACCTGCGTGGCTCCACTCATACCTTCCAGTCGTATGAGGCGTGTCGGTTGTGACATCGGTGCCTGGCGACGTCGCCGCGGCGCGCTGTGGCGTGGCCTAAGGCCCGAGTTTCTGTTCGATGCGGCGATCCGGCACGAACCACAGCGCGGCGACGGCGACGAACAGCGCGCAGGAAACGATGGGGTAGCGAAATGCGAAGGCCACGGCGGCGGCCTCGATGGCGATCGACGCCTTGGTCTTCCTGTCGGAGCCCAGGGCCTGGCGCAGTTCGGAGGTGGTTCCGCCGTTGGCGCTGATCAATGTCCGCGACAGCAACTCCCATGACAGAGCGGTGAGCAGCAAGGTAGTGCCGTAGAAGATCGTCGGCACGGAGGCCGGTCGCGGGTGCGCATGGTTGAGCCACGCGGTGGAAAACGGAAACAGCGACAGGCAGAACAGGAAGAACAGGTTCGCCCACATCACCTTCCCGTTGATGCGCTTGATCAACTGCAGCATGTGATGATGGTTGTTCCAGTAGATGCCCACGAAGATGAAGCTGAGGATGTAGCTGAGGAACACCGAGCCCTCCTCCAGCAGGGATGACCAGGTCGCCTCGCTCGGCACCTTCAGTTCCAGCACCATCACGGTGATCACCACGGCGATGACGCCGTCGGTGAAGGCCTCCAGTCGTCCCTTTTCCATGGCTGTCTCCCGGGTGGGACAGATCGTCCGCGTCATTCGCCGCGTGCGCCGGCGAGCCCTTCGTCGAAGCAAAGTCTTGAGCAGGCCTGGCGAGGGGTCAACCGAAAGGCAGGCCGCCATTGGTGCATCGCCGGCAACGCGCTATGTCCTTCGTCGTATCTATGGAGGCGACGAAACGAGGCATAGCATGCGACGGCAACAGGCTGCGGTACCGTCTCCGCGTTGGCTGCGCACCGCCGTCGGACAGGCATCAAGCGCTCGCATCGGCTGTTGAGGTGGACCATGAAAATCGTAGTGGTGGGCGGGCATGGGCTGGTGGGCGCGAACATCGTCCGACGGTTGAAGGCCGATGGCCACGATGTGTGCGCCGCATCGCGCCGAACCGGCGTCGACATCGTCACCGGCGCGGGCCTGGCCGATGTTCTGGTGGGCGCGGACGTGCTGGTCGACGCGAGCAACTCGCCCGTGCTCGAAGGCCCGGCGCCTTTGGAGTTCTTCAGCAAGGCCATCGACAACCTGCTCGCCGCCGAAATCCATGCCGGTGTGAAGCATCACGTGATGGTGTCGGTGGTTGGCACCGACCGTCTCGACGATAGCCCCTACTTTCGCGGGAAGGCCCGCCAGGAGGCGAAGATACGCGCCTCGGGCCTGCCATTTACCATCGTGCACGCCACGCAGTTCTACGAGTTCCTGCTGCATATCGTGGAACTGAGCGTGTACGAGCAGAGCTTGCGACTCTCGCCTGCATACATCCAGCCCGTGGCCTCCGCCGATGTCGCGGTGGCGATGGCGGAGCTGGCCGTGCAGCCGCCGCACAATGCGGTGATCGAAATGGCCGGCCCCGATCGCGAGCGCCTCTCCGAACTCATCCAGCGATTTCTCACCGAGATCGAAGCGCCGTACGACGTGATCACCGACGCGCAGGCTCCCTACTTCGGCGCGGTGCTGGCCGAGGATTCGCTGTTGCCGGGCGACAACGCGCATGTCTGCGCCATGGGATTCGGCGCGTGGCTCAATCAATCGGAATACTGGGGCGCCAACTGGTAAGCGTGGCATGCGCCAAGGCCGCGATGGCGATAGCCGGGCCGGGAGAAAACACCATCACAACGGCGTGAGCAACGGCACGTCGAGCTGGGAGGCGATGCGCGCGAGTTTCGCCGGATTGCGCTGCACGCGCACGCGCGTGATGCGTTCGCCATCGGTTTCGATGGACTGCACCGACTCCAGCGCATCGTTGATATAACGCAGCACGGCCAACTGGCCGTTGATCGACGCCAGCTCGATGCGCAGGCCGCTCCTGTAGCGCAGGTTGGAGGCATAGAACAGCTGCGCGATGCGCTGACCGCCCACCATCGGCTTGGGAAAACTGGTGACCCTGCCGCCGCCGTCGCCCACCAGCTCCGCGTCCTCGACGAGCAGCGATTTGATCGCCTTGAACTCGCCCTTGCTCAGCGCCTGTGCAAAGCGCTGCACGATGCGCAAATGGGATTCGGGCGTCACCGCATATCGGGGTTCGTCCTCGCGCAGTTGCGATTTCGCACGGTGCACGATTTGCCGCGTGGCGGCCTCGCTCTTGTTGAGCGCCTCGGCGACGTCGGCATAGCCCACATCGAACACCTCGCGCAGCAGGAACGCGGCGCGGGCTTCGGGCGAAAGCCGCTCAAGCAGCGACAGCAGCGCCACCGACACCTCGCTGGACCGTTCCTCGATCTGCTCGGGCGTGGGTGGGCTTTCGGTAAGCACGGGTTCGGGCAGCCAGATGCCCACGTAATGTTCGCGACGAACCTTGAGTGCGCGCAGCCGGTCGATGGCGACACGCGTGGTCGCGGTGACCAGCCATGCCTCGAGGTTGTGGATCAGCGACTGCTCCGCGTGATGCAGGCGTAGCCACACATCCTGCACCACGTCTTCGGCATCCGCGACCGAGCCCAGCATGCTGTATGCAATGCCCTGCAGGCGGGCGCGAAGTCGTTGGAAAATAGCGTTGACGTCGTTCACAGCCATGAGATGCCCGGCGTGCCTTGAGTGTTGCCATGACCCTGTTGGCGAGACGCCTTCCTTGACGCCGAACAGGAACGGTTGAGCCGACGTGTGGCGCTGCCATCGTGATCGTGGCCAGCGTCACCTGCATTCTGCGGCAGCCCATCTTAGCCAACCATCCGACTTACGCCATAGCGGCACGCTGGCGAGACATCAAGATGCGCGGCGCGTTGTCGGTCCACGAGGTGGGTATACCAAGGTGTCATGCGCACGGTGCGCGCCCAACACCCGAGGCGGGATTGGTTCCTCCACGGAAACACGGTGACGACCGTCGCGAATCTACCGCGATGAGCGCCAGGCGTTCACGATGTCGCCGCCGCCCTGGTGAGCGTATCGGCCGGGCAGGGATGTATGTCGCCGGATGCGTCGCGCATTTTTCACTGCGCATGGTGCACTATCGTGAGCTGGCGTTCGTGCACCGACAAAATGCACTGTTCGCCCCATTGACGCAGGCGCATGCCGCGTCGATGCGAGTGTCCCTCGAACAGGGGCTATGCGTTGGCTCGCTTATGGAGTGACGAACATGCGTCAGATTCACCGGATCCTCTTGCAGACCACCATTCCCTACGCGGAGGATGATTGGCATATCGGACGCTTCAGCCTGCTGCATCAATACCTGGCCGATCTGCGCGGTGATGACGGCCTGCCGTTGTTCGAGGTGACCGCGCGCGATCGCGATGCCCTGGGCGCACCCGACAGCGTGCTCTCGCAACTGGATAGCTCGCCCTTCGATGAGTTGTGGCTGTTCGCCGTGGATACCGGCAATGGGCTCACGGACGACGATTGCGCGGCCATCGGGCGATTCCGCCAGCGCGGCGGTGGCATGCTGGTGACGCGTGACCACATGGATCTGGGCAGCTCGGTGTGTACCTTGGGCGGCGTGGGTGCGGCGCATTTCTTCCACAGCAAGCACCCCGATCCGGATCCCTCGCGCCGGCAGATCGACGACACCGTCACCACCAATATCTCGTGGCCCAACTATCACTCCGGCGCCAACGGCGACTTCCAGCGCATCGAGCCGAGCCTTCCCGTGCATCCGGTGTTGAACGATCCGCAGTCTGCCGATGGCATGATTCGTTTCCTGCCGGCGCATCCCCATGAAGGTGCGGTGGGCAAGCCTGAGCATGACGATACGGCGCGGGTGATCGCGACCGGTCGCAGCCAGGCCAGCGGTCGCGCGTTCAATCTCGCGGTCGCCTTCGAACCTTCCGCACATGGTGGGCCGGCGATTGCGCAGTCCACCTTCCACCATTTTGCCGACTACAACTGGGACCCCGCCAAGGGATCGCCCAGCTTCGTGAGCGAACGCCCCGGACATGCGCTCGCGGGTTCGCCGGAGGCCCAGCACTCGATCCGGCAGTACGTGAAGAACGTGGCGATGTGGTTGGCAGGGAGCACGGCCGCCGCATCCTGAAGCGTGTGCATGCGATCACCGGCGGCCCTTCGTTTCCGGCGAGCCAGGAGAAATCCATGAGTCATTCCTTTGCCAAAGACATCGTGCCGCTGTTCACCGACGGCGACGTGCGTTGCATGAGCGGCGCAGGTGTCCATCTTCGCCAGTTCGATTACATGGCCGATCCGCGGGGCGATGCCGTGTACACCGATTATGCGAACGCGCGGCATGTCCTCGCTCGCCTGAAAGGCATCGAAACGCCACGGATGCCGCCGGGCAACGCCGGCTGGAGCGACAGCCAGATCGCCTTGTTCGAATCCTGGATGGCCGGCTGGTTGCCGTAAGTCGGGCAGGGCGTATCGACCGGGCATATCGTCGTTGCGCTAGGCGTGTCGTTCCTGCTTCGAGGTGTGCGGCGCGCTCGACGCATCCCACCATGCCTGTACCTGGTCGACGATGACGTGCAAGGGATCGACCGCGTTCACCGTCAGTACGCCGGGCTCAGCCGTGGGCGGTTCGAGATCGCGGAACTGGCTCTCCACCAGCGAGGCCGGCATGAAATGACCGGGGCGTTGTTTCACGCGCTCGGTGGCGGCTTCCGGCGACAGTTCGAGAAAGACGAAGCCGAGGTTGGGCACGGAGGCGCGCAACGTGTCGCGATAGCGGCGCTTGAGCGCCGAGCACGTCAACACGGCGATGTGGTTGTCGGCAACTTCACGCGCGAGTTCCGCGCCCAGTTGTTCCAGCCAGCCCTGCCGATCGGCGTCGGAAAGCGGTACGCCGGCCTGCATCTTCTGCACGTTCCGGTCGGGATGGAACGCATCGCCTTCGATCATGCGCGCACCGATGCGTTCGGCCACGGCCGTGGCGACGCTGGTCTTGCCGCAACCGGAAACACCCATCACCACGATGGCCGGCAGCTTGTGTTCCTTCCCATGATCCATCGGCTCTACTCGATACGGCATTGGCGTTCACGAGCATACTGTGACGCGCGCGGCGTTTATCATGCGCGGTGCAACGAAGTCACGAAGCGGTCATAACGCCGCCCTAGGCTCCTTGCTGTCTGAGTGCCGTAGCCTTCCTCGGCGAACGCGGTCGAAGGAGGCATGGTGCGTGAAAAGCATGGGGCGTGGTCGGCGTTGTTCGCGGAAAAGGGCGCGACGCTGAGCAAGTATTTCCTGCGCCGCGTGGCGCATCGGTGGGACGCGCAGGACCTCGTGCAGGAGGTCTATCTTCGCCTGCTGCGCATCGAGCCGGCCGACGCGGCCAATATCCGCAGTCCGGAAGCGTACCTGTTCACCGTGGCCGCCAACCTGGTGAAGGAACACGCCGTGCTCCGTCACCAGCAGCCGCTGGGCAGCGACGAGCTGGAGCAGGTGGTGGAGCAATTGGTGGCGCCCACCAATCTCGAAGCGGACATGGACAGCGAGCTGCGCCAGGAACGCCTGGGCGTGCTGATCGATCGCCTGTCGCCGAAATGCAAGGCCGTGCTGATCATGCATTACCGCGACGAGATGTCGTATCGCGAAATCGCCGAGCGCATGTCCATCTCGACGAGCATGGTGAAGAAATACATCGTCAAAGGCTTGGCGGCGTGCCGGCAAAGGATGGCCGACTATGAATGATTCCTCGCAATTCGACGCCGCACGACAGGCGCGGCGCATCACCGAGCAGGCGGTGTCCTGGTACATCGAGCAGCAGGAACCGCTGACCGAACGCCAGCGCGTGGCCTTCCTCAACTGGCTGCGGGCGTCGCCGCGCCACGTGGCGGAGTACTTCGCCGTCGTGCAGATGCATGGCGATTTCAAGGCCGCCGCCGCACTGAAGACGATCACGGCGGAAGAACTGCTGGAGAAGGCCGGCCGGGACAATCCCGTGGTGATGTTCCCGCTGATGGGCAGCGCCATCCGCAAGGAGCATGTGCCGCGCCCGGGACGCGTGCGTCGCGCGGCCACGCGCGCGGCGGGACTTGCCGCGGCAGTCGTCATGGCATGGCTTGGCATCGGCTACTGGCGCGATGCGCATGGCCTGCTGGAACGGAGTTTCCAGGGCGATACGGCGGCCGTGCGAGCGGTGACGCTGCCCGATGGCACGCTGGTTCAACTGGACAAGGACAGCGTGATCGACGTGCATTTCGACCGGCGACTGCGCCGCATCGAAGTGCTGCGCGGCAATGCCTTGTTCGACGTGGGCAAGGACGCGCATCGGCCCATGCTGGTGAACGTGGGCGGCCATGTGTTGCAGGACATCGGCACCGTGTTCGACGTGAAGCGCGAGGCCAGTGGCGACACGCTCACGGTGATCAGTGGCCGCGTGCGCGTGCTCAATGCACCCGATGATGCGCACCAGGGCGAACTCGCCTCGCTGTTGAACGGCGTGGCCGTGGCGGATCTCACCGCGGGCCAGCAGATTTCCCTCAATGTCTCGGGCGTGACGGCGACGCAGCCGGCGCAGATCGCCAGGACTACGGCGTGGCTGCCGTCGGAGATCCGCTTCCAGCACGAAACCATCGGCAACGTGGCGCGCCGGTTCAATGCGTATACCAGCAAGCCGCTGGTGATCGAGAACGACAACATCGCCGACGAACGCATCAGCGGCATTTTTCACGCGGACAATCCGCAGGCGTTCGCTGCCTATCTCGCCACGCTGCCCGACGTGCGCGTGGTGGAAGAGCACGACCGCGTTCGCATCGTCGCTGCGAACCAAACTGACACGAAAGCGCGACGGCTGTAAGAAAAGATTCATGCAATCGGAGGTACCCGGTTGCGCAAAAGGCGGCTCTTGAAAGGTATGGGCCGGCAAAAAACGCATCGAGCGTGGAACGCCGGCCAGCCGTTTACCTCACTCAAGGTTCTACCCCACATGCGCAATCGTTTGGCTTTACACATCGCCCTCGTGCTCGGCGTCAGCCTACCCCTGGCGGCGTTTGCCCAAGCTTCCGCTCCGTCGCACACGACCGCCATCGCACCGATGCCGCTCGCCAAGGCGTTGGAAAATTTCTCGCATGAAGCGGGCATGCAGGTGGTCTATGGTTCGGAGGTTGCCGACACCATCCGCAGCCCCGGTGCCGATGCCGGCCTGCCGCCGGAGCAGCAGCTGCGCCAGTTGCTCACGGGCACGGGCCTGAGCTATCGCCTCGTCACGCCGAACACGGTGACGATCATCCCGGGAAACGTGGCAGCCAATGCGGGCAACCCGGCCTCCGCTGCGGTGACGACGGCCGGTAGTGCGGGTTCGGCGGAAGTGGCCAGCGACGCGACGGGCGCGTCGGGCACCGGCAAGAGCGCCAAGGATCTCGACCAGGTGGTGGTGACGGCGCGCTCCGGTGTGGACGAACGCACCAAGGCGCAGACCAGCTACTCGATCACCACCATCGACGAAGATCGCCTGCGCATGCAGAACCCGACCAGCGTCACCGAAGCGATGAAGTCGGTGCCGGGTTTCTGGGTGGAGGCATCGGGCGGCGAAGCGAGCGGCAACATCCGCGCACGCGGCATTCCGGTGGACGGCTTCGGTTCGGTGAACCTGCTGGAAGACGGCATTCCGGTGCAGCACGATCCGGCGCTGGGTTATCTCAACGCGGACCAGGTGTTCCGTCTCGATGAAACCATCGACCGCATCGAAGTGGTTCGCGGCGGTCCGTCGTCGATCTTCTATTCGAATGCGCCGGCCGGTGCGATCAACTTCATTCCGCGCCAGGTCGGTGAATCCGCCGAAGGCCTGGTGAAGTACACGGTGGGCAACTACGGCCTCAATCGCCTGGACTTCTGGTACGGCACGCCGATCGGCGATGGCTGGAAGCTGAGCGCGGGTGGTTTCTATCGCCAGGACAACGGCATCCGCAGCCCCGGTTTCACCAATGATCAGGGTGGCCAGCTGCGCGCCACGCTGTCCAAGCAGTTCGAAGAAGGCAGCATCAGCTTCGACATCAAGCATATGGACGACAAGGTAGCGCTGGACCTTGGCATCCCGATGTTCCGCAATGCGAGCGGCGACCTGCAGGCCGTGCCGGGCTTCAACGGCAACTACGGCACGCTGGCCGGCCCGGAAACCGAACACATCCAGATGATCCAGGGCAACGGCAGCCCGTACAACTTCGACAACTCGCTGGGCACGCAGGTCAAGCGCACGCAGTTCACGGTGAAGTTCGACTACAACCTGGGCGACGGCTGGAAGATCGCCGAGAACCTGCGCTACAGCGATACGGATACCGTGCGCAACGGCGTGTATCCGAACGCGGTGCAGACCGTGAGCGATTTCTTCACCGCCACGGCGCAGAAGCAGCTCGCCAAGTACTACCCGAACGCGGCCGGCATGCAGCTGCAGTACGTGGACAACGGCCAGGCCTTCAACGCCAGTCCCAACAACGGACTGGTGGTGACGGGCGGCCTGCGCGGCATCACCATGCCGATGAACGAATTCACCAGCGACACGCGCCTGCTTCGCAAGTTCGAGTTCGGCGACCAGACGCATGACGTCACGTTCGGCTACTACTACGCGCACTTCAACCAGAGCTTCGACCGCTATTCATCCACCGCCATCCTCACCGCGACGGACAACGCGCGCCTGCTCGACGTGGTGGCCGTGGACGCGGCCGGCAACCCGCTGGGCAAGCTGACCAACAACGGCATCTACGGCTACGGTTACGAGTGGGCGCACGCCAGCGGCACGTCCAACACCAATGCGTTCTATGCCTCCGACGAATGGCAGGTCAACGACCAGTTGCGCATCGATGGCGGCGCGCGCTGGGAGCGCGTGAACACCACCGGTTGGACCGAGCTGTCGCAGAACGTGAACCTGGGCACGCCGCCGACCAACAACATCCTCACCGGCACCGGCCAGTTCGTGAACTACGACCACAGCTTCAGCAAGCTGGGCTGGACGCTGGGCGCGAACTACCAGTTCAGCGATCACCAGGGCGTGTTCGCGCGCTACACCTCCACCTTCCGCCTGCCGAACCTGAGCTCGTACATCACCACGCCCACGGCCACGCCGATCACGCAGACGATGATCCTGCCGGAGATGGGCTACAAGTACAGCAACCGCTACATGGATGCGTACGCCACGCTGTTCTACACCAAGTACAACAACGTGAGCTTCAGCAACTACGTGTTCGATCCGAACAGTGGCGTATCCACGCCGCAGACGGGCTACGCGAATACCGAGACCTATGGCCTGGAACTGGAAGGCACCTTCTACCCGACCAAGTGGTTCGACGTGCAGTACACCGCCACCGTGCAGGATCCGAAGTACAAGGGCCTGCGCTATACGACCGTCACAGCGGGCCAGCCCGTGCTGCTCGACTACGACGACAACCAGCTCATCCGCGTGCCGAAGAACAGCTTCCGCGTGGTGCCAGGCCTGAACCTGCTGGACGATAAGCTGCGCCTGCAGATGTCGTACGAGTACGAAGGCCGCCGCTATGTGGATACGGCCAACTCGGTGGTGTTGCCGCAGTACCACACCATCGGCTTGAGCGCGCGCTACCAGATGACGCCGGAACTCTCGTTCTTCCTGTACGCCGACAACCTCAACAACTCGCTGGGCCTGACCGAAGGCAACCCACGTGCCGGCGAATTGGCGAGCAGCGATGCGACCAAGAGTGTGTTCATCGCACGTCCGTTGCTTGGTCGTTCCTTCCGCGCCTCGGTGATGTACCGCTTCTGACGGCGTGTCGTGTTCGGCATCCTGCGCGTCGCACCGCATGGCGGCGCGCGGGATGGTTTTTCATCAGGAAGCGAGTCATGAATGAGCAATCCCGTGGTTCCTATTGCTTCATCGCGCTGGTGGCGTTGTGGCTGGCGATCCTCGGCGTGGCCTGCGCCACCGAGAACGCGCCGGACGTGGTGCTGCACGGTTCGCTGCAGGGCAGCGACAACCATACCTATCGCGAAGTGCCGTTCCAGGTTCCCACGGGCGTCAATCGCATCACGGTGCAGTTCGAATCCACCGGTCGCGACGAGCACACCACCATCGACCTGGGGCTGGAAGATCCGGACGGTTTCCACGGCCAGCAAGGTCTGCGCGGTTGGACGGGCGGCAGCAAGCGCGTCTTCACCGTCGGCGCGTTGGACGCCACGCCATCGTTTGCACCGGGTCCGATCCAGCCCGGGCGTTGGGCCTTGCTGCTGGGCATTCCCAATATCCGTCCGACTTCGAAGGCGGAATACACGGCGAGGATCTGGTTTGGCCATCCGGGCGATCCGGCGTGGCTGCCTGCCGTACTCAATGCACCGCTGCGCAGCGGCGCGGGCTGGTATCGCGGCGACCTGCACATGCACGGCGCGCACAGCGATGGCAGTTGCCAGACGCAGGGTGGCGATGCACGCGTGCCGTGTCCTCTCGTGTTCACCGTGGAGGATGCGGCGAAGCGCGGGCTCGACTTCATTGCGCTGAGCGACCACAACACGGTGTCGCAGGCGAACGATATCCGCGAGCTGCAGCCGTATTTCGATCACCTGCTGCTGATTCCTGCGCGTGAAGTGACCACGTTCCAGGGCCACGGCAATCTGTTCGGCACCACCGAACCGCTGGATTTTCGACTCGGCAGCAAGGCCGTGCCCGACTGGAACGCGTTGTTGACGGCAGCGGGCGCGCTGCACGGCGTGTTCTCCATCAACCATCCGAACCGTCCCAACGATGAAACCTGCATGGGCTGCGGCTGGACACCGGAGCAGCCGGTGGACATGCACCTGGTGCAGGCCATCGAAGCGGTCAACGGCGTGGATGCATCGAGCCCCAAGTACACCGGCGTTCCCTTCTGGCAGGAGCAGCTCAACAAGGGTTTGCACCTCACCGGCATCGGCGGCAGCGACAACCACAACGCGAAGCTGCCATTGCCGGCCACCGGGGGCAGCATGGCGATTGGCTTGCCGACCACGGTGGTGCATGCCAGCGAGCTGTCGATGAAGGCCATCCTCGATGCGATTCGCGCAGGGCATGTATTCATCGATGCGCAGGGCAGTCGCGATCGCTTCATGGATTTCGTGGCGAGCGTCGGCAATCGATCGGCCGAGATGGGCGACACCCTGGCTGCGCCTGCCGGCAGCGTGGTGCATGTGACCATGCATGCGACGGCGGTGGGCAACGGCCGTGCCGAGATCATCGTGGACGGGCAGGCCTTCCAGCCAAAAAACGATATGGCCATCCACGATGCGACGCAGGCGCTTTCGTTCGACTGGCCCAGCGACGGCAAGCGGCATTGGATACGCGCCAACGTGCGCGGCGCCGATGGCGCGCTGCTGCTGGTGGGCAATCCGGTGTATCTCAACGACTGAGTCGAGCCATCGCGGCACGCGACGCCACCTCCTTCACCTCTCCCTCACGAGGCCGCGCAACGCAGCCTCGTTTTCATGCGTCTAGCAGCGCGCCACCGTAATTTTGCTTAGAACCCCTAGGTAGTCTCTCGAATTGTCAGTCCCCGCCAAATCCACGACCGTGAGCGTCGGCGCGTCGTGTCGACGACGCCCAGGCCGGGCGCAGGACCCAACAGGGCGCCCGTCATGAGTTGTCGTCCGTAACGCAGGCGATCCATCTGCGGTGGTGGCGGCATCGATCCATGGGGAGCTGCTTGGATGCACGCCGCAACTGACCCTGCCAACGCCGGCGTATTCGCACGCAAGACCCGGGCATTCCGCTGGGCGGTGTGCTGCATGCTGGCGATGCTCGCGTGGGTGAATGTCTGCACGGCAGCGGACGACCCGTTGCCATCGTGGAATGACGGCGCCACCAAGCAGCAGATCGAAAGTTTCGTCAAAAAGGTCACCACTAAAGGGTCGCCGGATTTCGTCGAGCCGTCCAAACGCATCGCCGTGTTCGATAACGACGGCACGCTGTGGGCGGAGCAGCCCGCCTACTTCGAATTCTTCTTCGCGCTGGACCAGCTGAAGGCCATGTCGCCGCAGCATCCGGAATGGAAGAGCACCGAGCCGTTCAAGTCCGCACTGGCGGGCGACATGAAAGGTCTGGCCGCCACGGGCGAGAAGGGCGTGCTCGAACTGGTGGCCGCCACGCATTCGGGCATGACCACCGACGAGTTCGCGCGCAACGTGAGCCAGTGGGCGTCCACCGCCAGGCATCCCAAGACGCATCGCGTATTCACCGAGATGGTCTACCAGCCGATGCTGGAGTTGCTGCATTACCTGCGCGACAACGAATTCACCACGTACATCGTGTCCGGTGGCGGCCAGGACTTCATGCGCGCCTGGGTTCCCGCGGTGTATGGCATTCCGCCGGAACAGATCGTGGGCAGTCAGGGCGAGCTGAAATACGAACTGCAGGACGGCAAGCCGGTACTGGTCAAGCTGCCCAAGGTGGCGCTGGTGGACGACGGTCCCGGCAAGCCGGTGGGCATCCAGCGTGCGCTCGGCGTCAAACCCATTTTCGCGTTCGGCAACTCCGATGGCGACCAACAGATGCTGGAGTGGACGACGGCCGGCGACGGCGCGCGTTTCGCCGGGCTCGTGCATCACACCGACGCCGCGCGCGAGTGGGCATACGACCGCCAGTCGAAGATCGGCAAGCTCGACAAGGCACTGGATGAGGCCACGGCCAAGGGCTGGACCGTGGTGGACATGAAGAAGGATTGGAAAGTGATTTATCCCGCTGAAAAGCAGTGAACGCGTGACGACGGTGCAGCGCCCTGGGTGCCGTTGCGGAATGAATGATGTGGTTCATGGTGGCTGCCCCGCGCAGTCGTGCACATTAGGAGGTTCCCCATGTTTCGCCCGTGGCAGCGCAGCACCTTACTGAAGTCTCTAACGACCGTGGTGGCGACGGCTTTGCTCGTCGTGGCCGCTGTCACCCTCGAACCTACCGCCGTCAAGGCGCAACCACCTGCGCAGGACCAGTCGCAGGAGCAGGACAACGGCAAGCCCAACATCCTCGTGATCTTCGGCGATGACGTGGGCCAGTCGAACATCAGCGCGTACTCGATGGGCCTGGTGGGCTATCGCACGCCCAACATCGACCGCATTGCCCGCGAAGGCATGATCTTCACCGACTACTACGCCGAGAACAGCTGCACGGCGGGCCGCTCCACCTTCATCACCGGCCAGACGGTGCTGCGTACCGGCCTTTCCAAGGTGGGCATGCCGGGTGCGAAGGCGGGCCTGCAGGATCGCGACGTCACCATCGCGCAGGCGATGAAAGGCCAGGGCTACGCCACGGCGCAATTCGGCAAGAATCACCTGGGCGATCGCGACGAATACCTGCCGACCAAGCATGGCTTCGACGAATACTTCGGCAACCTGTATCACCTCAATGCCGAGGAAGAGCCGGAGCGTCCGTACTGGCCGTCGAACGACCCGAACTTCCTGAAGGTGTACAACCCGCGCGGCGTGATGCACACCTTCTCGGACGGCAAGATTGAAGACACCGGCCCGCTGACCGTCAAGCGCATGCAGACGATCGATGACGAAACCACCGGCGCGGCGATTTCGTATATCCAGAAGCAGGCCCAGGGCAAGCAGCCGTTCTTCGTGTGGATGAACTTCACGCGCATGCACATCTTCACGCACGTGCGTCCGGAATATGCGGGCAAGGCCGGCCTGGGCACGAAGGGCCACGAATACGCCGACGGCATGTGGGAGATGGACCAGAACGTCGGCAAGCTGCTCAAGACGCTGGATGACGCGGGCATCACCAAGAACACCATCGTCATCTTCACCACCGACAACGGCCCGAACTTCTTCACCTGGCCGGATGCCGCCAACACGCCGTTCCGCAGCGAGAAGGATTCCAACTGGGAAGGCGCCTTCCGCGTGCCGGCGATGATCCGCTGGCCGGGCCATATCCGGCCCAACACGGTCAGCAACGCGCTCATCTCCGGCCTGGACTGGTTCCCGACCCTGGTGGCAGCGGCCGGCGATGGCGACATCGCAAACAAACTGCTGAAGGGCGCTAGCATCAGCGGTAAATCGTTCAAAGTGCATCTGGACGGCTACAACTTCCTGCCGTATCTCACCGGCAAGACCAACGTCAGTCCACGCGATGAGTTCTTCTACTTCGACGACGATGCCCAGCTGGTTGCGGTGCGATGGGATCCACTGGAGCCCGGTGCAGTGAGGCCGGACGCATGGAAGGCCGTGTTCTGCGAGCAGCGCGCGCCCGGTGGCCTGCAGATATGGATGGAACCGTTCACCTGCCTGCGCCTGCCCAAGCTCTACAACCTGCGCATGGACCCGTACGAGCGCGGCGATATCGGTCCGACGGCCGGCTACTACCAGTGGATCACGGAGAACGCCTATCTCACCGTGGAGGGCAACATGCGCGTGGCCAAGTTCCTGGCAACGTTCAAGGACTATCCGCCGAGCCAGTCGCCCGACTCATTCACCATCGACAAGGCGGTGGAGCAGTTGAAGATGGAACTGCAGAAGCAGGGCAAGTAATGACCGGCGACGGGCGGCACGAACGCCGCCTGTCGCGAGCCATAGGCAGACTGCCCGCCGTCGCGCGGGCAGTCTGCATTTTGGGTGTCGATGAGGTGACGCGTATGGCGCGTTCGCCGCGGTTACTTAAGTAGCGCTTCGCGCCTCGCTTCGTCCCTATACTCGAATGACATACCGTCCCGCGCGAGATCCATGCCTGCCATGAAGCCTCCACGCGTTGGAAAACATGACTTTGTGGCCGTGCCCGCCCATTCGGCCACGGCGCGATGGTCGGCCGCGTTGCTGTTCGGCTCCGGCGCGGCGTCGCTGGTCTACCAGTTGCTGTGGATCAAGCAGCTATCGCTGGTGGTGGGCGTGGAGGTTTATGCCGTCACCATTGCGGTGAGCGCGTTCTTCGCGGGGTTGGCCATCGGCGGCGCATGGTGGGGACGCACGGCGGATGGGCGCGCTCATCCGTTGCGTCTCTATGCGTGGCTGGAAGTGGCGGTCGGCGTGCTCGGCGTGGGCGCGACGATGGTGTTGCCGCAGTGCGCCGGCTTGTTCGCGCAGTTGGAGCAACACGTCGGCTGGCTCGCATGGCTGCTGCCATTTGTACTGGTGGGCGTGCCTGCGATTGCCATGGGCGGCACGCTGCCCGTACTGGTTCGTGCGAGTGCTGGCGACAGCGTGGCAGGTACCGGCGGCAGGCTGTATGCGGCCAATACGGCGGGTGCGATCGCCGGTGTGCTGGTGGCGCCTTTCCTGTTGCTTCCGACATTCGGTGTGCAGGGAAGCGCGTGGGCCGCCGCCGCGATCAATCTGTTGATGGCGGCGGTGGCGTGGATGCTGGATCGTCGTCACGCGGCGGCTTCACCGGATGTCGCGCAGGAGTCCGCGCCAACGCCCCGTTCCGCACGACTGGCGCTTGTGCTCTATGCGATGGCTGGCGGCATCGCGCTGGGTTACGAAGTGATCTGGTCGCAGACCGTGGTGCAGTTCATGACGACGCGCGCCTTCGCGTTCGCCATGATGCTGGCCGTCTATCTGCTGGGACTGATGCTGGGCAGTGCGATCCACGCGCGGTTCGCCGATCGCGTGCGCAACGGCTGGTTTGCCTTCGGCATGCTCATCGCGCTCGCGGGCCTGGTGGCCTTGCTGCAGGTCAGTGTGCTGGGCGAATGGTTGCCGGCGTGGCAGGGCCGCGCGGCGAGCGCTGTGACTGAACTCACCGGCAATCGCCTTGCGGCGATGTGCGCGCGTTTCATCGTTGCTGCCGTTGCTGTCGTGTTGCTGCCGACCATGCTGTTGGGCGCCGCGTTTCCCGCGGTGCTTCGGCTCTACGCACAGCCGGGGCGAAGCGGTCGCGACGTGGGCTTTGCCGTGGCGGTGAATACCTTGGGCGGTATCGCCGGCACCGCGTTGACGGGATTCTTACTGGTGCCAACGTTCGGGTTGGTGCGTTCGCTGGTCTTGCTCGCGATGGCGGCGGCCGTGGTCGGTGTGACGGCAGTGTTCGCGGGCTCGGCATCGCGCGAGCGGTCGAGGTGGATCGTGGTTGCCGTGGGCGCTTGCTCATTGGTGTTGGGCGTACTGACACCGCCGCAGAAGCTTGCCACGTTGCTGGCGCAGGTGCGCGGTGGTGAACTGACCTATTACCAGGAAAGCCGCGGCGGCACGGTGGCCGTGTTGGCGCAGGGGCAGGGCGAGAACCGCTTCCATCGGCTCTACATCCAGGGCGTATCCAACTCAGGCGACACGCTGCCCTCGCAACGCTATATGCGCCTGCAGGCCTTGCTGCCGTTGATCATCCATCGCGGCGAGCCGCGTTCGGCACTGGTGATTGGCTTGGGCACGGGCATCACGGCCGGCGCGCTGTCGCAGTATCCCGGGCTCACCACGCGCGTGTGCGCCGAACTGCTGCCGGCCGTCGTGCATGCGGCATCGCAGTTTCATGGCAATTACCGCGCGGGAAGCGATCCGGGCCTGGATGTGCGTTTGCGCGACGGGCGCCGCGAATTGCTGGCCAGTCCGCAGACCTACGATGTGATCACGCTCGAACCGCCGCCGCCTTCCGCTGCCGGCGTGGTGAACCTTTATTCGCGCGATTTCTACCAGCTCGCGTCGAAGCGTCTTGCGCCCGGCGGCATCCTGGCCCAATGGTGGCCCATTGCCACGCAGAACGATGAAGACTCGCGCGCCATGGTGCGCGCCTTCCTCGACGCGTTTCCGCACGCCACGCTGTGGACCACGGAGCTGCACGAAATGCTGCTGGTCGGCTCGAACGAACCCATCGAACTCGATGCCGCGCGCATCGCGCAGCACTTCAACCAACCTTCGGTGGCGCAGTCGCTCGGTGAGGTCGGCGTGGCATCGCCCGCAGCGTTGCTGGCGACGTGGGTCACCGATCGGGCCGGCCTCGAGCGCTACGCGGGCAACGCGCCCGCGGTCACTGACGATCGTCCCAGCATCGAATACGGCACGTGGCTGCGGCGCAACGAGATCGTGCGCGTGCTGCCGGAACTGGCGACCTTGCGCACCGAGCCGCCCGTGCGCGGTGCCGATCCCCAACTCATCGACGCCATGCACCACCAGCGCGATGTGCTGTTCGCCTTTTACGCGTCAGGGTTGGCGGCGTATCAAGGCGACCGCGAGCAGTGGTCCGAAGCGCTCGGCATGGTGATGCAGGCGGACGGCCAGAATCCCTACTACCGCTGGATCGCCGGTGGCGGCCCGTGATGCGGCGAGCGAAGGAGAGCCATTGGACATGAATGCGAAAGAGGCCGTGTCGACGCTGCAGGCACAGATGGAAACCTCCATCATCGGGCAGCGCGATCTGATTCGGCAGATGATCGTTGGCCTGCTGGCCAATGGACACCTGTTGCTCGAAAGCCTGCCCGGTCTCGCCAAGACGCGTGCGGTGAAAAGCATGGCAAAGAACCTCGATGCCGACATGCGCCGCATCCAGTTCACCCCCGACCTGTTGCCTTCGGACATTACCGGCACGGAAGTGCTGCACCAGAAGGACGGGCAGAACGTGTTCCAGTTCCAGCCGGGGCCGATCTTCGGCAACGTGATTCTTGCCGACGAGATCAACCGCGCTCCCGCCAAGGTGCAGGCCGCGCTGCTGGAAGCCATGGAAGAACGGCAGATCACCGTGGCCGGCACCACGCACGCGATGCCGGACCTGTTCATCGTGATGGCCACGCAGAATCCCATCGAGCAGGAAGGCACCTATCCGTTGCCCGAAGCGCAGCTCGACCGCTTCCTGATGAAAGTACTGGTGGACTATCCGGACAAGGGCAGCGAAGTGAGCGTGCTCGAACTCGTGCGCAGCGAGGAAGTGGGCACGTCCAACGGCGCGCACGCGGCAAAGGCCACGCGCATCGCGCCGGCCAGCGTGTTCGAGGCGCGCGGCGAGATCCACGGCATGCACGTGGCGCCGGCCATCGAGCAATACATCATGGCCTTGGTCGATGCGACGCGTCATCCCGCCAATTACGACAAGACGCTGGCCACGTGGATACAGGTCGGCGCCAGCCCGCGTGGCGGCATTGCGCTGGAACGCACCTCGCGCGTGCATGCATGGCTGGAAGGCCGCGACCATGTCACGCCCGACGATGTGCGCGCGATGGTGCATCCCGTGCTGCGCCACCGCCTGATCCTTTCCTACGACGCCAGCGCCGAAGGCATTCATGCCGATCAGGTGATCGACAGGATTCTGGAACTGGTGGCCGTGCCGGCCTGAGCGGGAGGTGCGTGCGATGGCAGAGGTGGCAGCCAGCGACGTGGGTACGGTCTACGTCACGCCCTCGTACCTGGCGCGCCTGGAATACGACGCGCGACGCCTGCGTGCCACGCCGCATCGTCCGCACCACAGCATCCTCGCAGGTCGCCATGCGTCGCGCCTGCGCGGGCGCGGCCTCAATTTCGAAGAGATCCGCGCGTACGTGCCCGGCGACGATCTGCGCCACCTGGACTGGAAGGCATCCTCGCGCGTCGGCCACGCACTGGTGCGTTCGTACACGGAGGAGCGCGACCGGCCCGCGCTGTTCGTGGTCGATCAGCGCATCTCGATGTTCTACGGCACGCGTCGTGCCATGAAGTCGGTGGTGGCAGCGGAGTTGGCGGCACTCGGCGCGTGGATGTCGTTCCAGGCCGGTGATCGCGCCGGCGCGGTGGTGTTCGACGACGACCACATCCAAAGCATCCGCGCGCACCGCAGCCGTTCGCGCGTGCTGGCGGTGCTCGGTGCACTGGCGCGAACCAACCAGGCGTTGAACGCGGACAGCCCGGTGCGCATCAATCCCGGCCAGCTGGATGCCGCGTTGCGCGCGGCGCTGCATCTGGCCACGCACGATTACCTCGTCTTCATCGTCAGCGACTTTCTTGGCGCGGACGAGCAGACCTTGCAGCTCATCCGCGAACTGGCCACGCACAACGACGTGGTGGCGGCGCTGGTGTTCGATCCCTCCGCGCGCTCCGTGCCGGACCGCGGCAAGATCGTGGTCACCGAAGGCGAGTTGCAGGTGGAGCTGGATTTCGACCGCAAGACCATCCGCGAACCACTGAGCGCGATGTTCGATCGGCGCCTGCAGGAAACCGTGGAACTGGTGCAGCGCTGCGGCGTGCCCATGCTGGCCATCGATACCGAACAGCCCACGCTGCTGCAGGTGGCGCGACTGCTCGGGCATGTCGCCTTGCGTGGGAGGTAGGCCGTGCTGCTGCTTCCCGACAAGCCGATGGCGTCCATCGCCGATCTCAAGGACATTCCCGCGCCGCCACCCGTGTCCTACGCACCGCAGACGCCGGGATGGTGGGTGGTGGGCGGGCTGATCCTGCTTGGCTTGCTGGTGTATGCGTTCTTCCGGTGGCGCCGATGGCGGCGCAATCGTTATCGCCGTGAAGCGCAGGCCGCACTGGATGCCATCGAGCGCGCGGCGAACGAAGCGGCGACGCGCAAGGAGGCGCTGGCCGCCTTGCCCGCCCTGGTCAAGCGCACGGTGCTGGCGTGGGCGCCGCGACAGCAGGTGGCGCCACTCAGTGGCGATGCGTGGCTGCGTTATCTCGATGGCACCTATCCGCAAGGCGGATTCGTGCAAGGACCGGGACGCCAGCTCGATGCGTTGGCCTATGGCAACGGCGACATCGGCAAGGACGAACTCGCCGCGCTGATGGCGCTGCTGCATCGGTGGATCGACGACCATGTGGCAGCTTGAGCATCCCTGGTTGCTCCTGTTGCTGCCCCTGCCAGTGCTGGTGTGGTGGCTGCTGCCGCCGTACGGCGAACGCACGCGCGCCGTGCGCGTGCCGTTCTTCGACGAGCTGACCAAGGCCACGGGGCAGACGCCCGCGCGCGGCGCGGTGGTGCTGCGCGGCAGCTGGCTGCGTCGCGTGCTGGCGCCGGTGTGCTGGGCGCTGGTGGTGCTGTCGCTGGCCGGGCCGCAGCGGCTGGAGCCACCCATCGAACGCATCGAATCGGCGCGCGACCTGCTGCTGGCGATCGATTTGTCCGGCTCCATGGCCACGCCGGATTTCCTCGATCCGCAAGGGCAGCGCGTCGACCGGCTGAGCGCGGTGAAAAGCGTCGTCGACGATTTCATCGCGCATCGCACCACCGACCGCATCGGCCTCATCGTGTTCGGCACCAACGCGTTTCCTCAGGCGCCGCTGTCGCTTGACCACGTCGCCGTGCGCGAGTTGCTCGATGAATTGCGCGTGGGCATGGCAGGCGAACAGACGGCCATCGGCGACGCCATCGGCGTGGCCGTGAAGATGACCGAGCATTCGAAGCAGCGCGAGCGCGTGCTGATCCTGCTCACCGACGGCAACGACACGGCGGGCCGCATTCCTGCGGACAAGGCGGCCGAGATCGCCAAGGCCGGCCACATCGTGATCCACACCATCGGCATCGGCGATCCCGTGGCCAAGGGCGAGAACCGCGTGGATCTGGACGCGCTCAAGCGCATTGCCAGCGCCACGGGCGGGCGAAGTTTCCGCGGCGAAAACCGCGAACAGCTGGCCGACATCTATGCGCTGCTCGACCGCGTGACGCCGAGCAAGGTGAAGCATTCGGTGTACCGGCCGAAGGTGAAGTTCTACTACGTGCCGCTGGGTGCGGCCTTGTTGCTGATGGTGGCGTATCACCTGGCGATGCTGGGCGTGCTGGCGCCGCTGGCTCGACGCCGCGCCGTGTCCCGACTCTCGCCCGATGCAACGGGGAGCTGAGATGGAGCAGGGTTTTCACTTCATCCGACCGTTGTGGCTGCTGCTGTTGCCGGTGGGGCCGCTGCTGCTGTGGTGGTGGGGGCGTCGCAACGATCCGCTGCAGCGATGGAAGGGCATGATCGCGCCGCATCTACTGGCGCATCTGGTGGTGGGTGACAGCGAGCGGTGGCGGCCGCGTCCCATCCATCTCGTCTGCGCCGTGCTCATCATTGGCAGCATCGCCTGCGCCGGGCCCACGTGGGAACTGGAATCGCCGCCGTTCGCGGAGGATCGCGCGCCACTCGTCGTGGCGATGGATCTCTCCGCGGCGATGAATGCCATGGACGTCTCGCCGACGCGGCTCGAACGCGCCAAACAGAAAGTGCGCGACCTGATGGCCCTGCGCGCGGGCGGCCGCACCGGCCTCATCGTCTACACCAGTTCGGCGCATATGGTGTTGCCGCCGACGGATGATGCGGCGTTGATGGAAATGTTCCTCTCCGCGCTGAGCACGGATCTGCTGCCCTCCGGCAAGGGACTCAACGCAGGCGCCGCGCTGGCGCTGGCCGACAAGCTGCTCAACGCGGAAAGCGATCCGGGCACCATCGTGTTCTTCACCAGCGGCTTCGACGATGCGCAGATTCCCGCGTTCGTGGCGCACCGGCAGCATTCGCGGCAGCAGGTGTTGATGCTGGCCGTGGGCACCACGGAAGGCGGGCCCCTGCGCGGACCCCATGGCCAGATTCAGACGGGTGCGGATGGTGCGCCCATCGAGGCCAAACTGGACGACGACGCGCTGCAGCGGCTCGCGACGCAGGCGCATATTCCCTTGGCCAGCGTCACCTCGGGCAACGACGACATGCAGTGGGTGCAGCGCGAGGCGGTGCATCACCTGCAGATCGTGAAGGACAACTCGTCGGTGCACTGGAAGGAGTACGGTTACTTCCTGTGCTATCCGCTGGTGCTCATCGCGCTGTTCTGGTTCCGGCGCGGCTGGATGGTGCGCTGGGTGTTCGTGCTCGGAGTCGCGAGCTTGGCGATACATCCGTCCTCGGCGATGGCGGCGGACTGGCATGTCGCCGACTGGTTCTTCACTCCCGACCAGCAGGGCCGCTGGTACTACGAGCATCGCGATTTCGAGAAGGCCGCGCAGCATTTCCAGAACCCTTACTGGAAGGGCTGGGCGCTGTACCAGCACGGGCGCTGGGACGATGCGCGCAAGATCTTCGAGACCTTGCCGGGCGCGGACGCGAAGTTCATGGCCGGCAACAGTTACGCGCATCAGTTCGAGTACGAGGAAGCCAGGCAGGCGTACGACGAGGCGCTGCGCATGCGTCATCCGTTCCCCGATGCGGAGGCCAATCTGCGCCTGATGGTCACGCTGATGAAGCAGCGCCAAAGCGTACCGGACGAGGATCAGGACGACGAAACCCGTCCCGACCAAGTCAAGCAGGACAAGGAAGGCGCCAAGGGCAAGGGCAAGATGCAGGTGATGGGCAACCGTCCTGCGCAGCTGCCCGCCGATGTGTGGATGCGCAACCTCAGCGTGTCGCCCGCCGATTTCCTGCGCACCAAGTTCAGCATCGAGGACGGCCAGCCTGCGCCCGCCGGCAGCGCTGCAGGGGCACAGCCATGAAGCGCCTGCTGGCATGCCTGCTGTGCCTGGGGATGATGATTGCCCACGCCGACGAGCCGGCTGCACCATCGCCGCCGATGCGCGTGCGCGTGCATCAGGAGCCGGCAGGCGCGCTGATGCAGGGCGAGACGGCGCGCATCGTGGTGGACGTGCTGACTTCGGATTTCTTCATCGATGCACCGGTGTTGCCGGAGTTGCACATCGACGGTGCGTATCTCTCGCTCTCCGCCGAAACACCGGGACATCTGGTGGAAACCGTGGATGGCCAGAACTGGTCGGGCGTTTCGCGCACCTATCTCATCACGCCGCTGATGTCGGGAACCGTGGAGATTCCATCGTTCGAGATCACCGCGCATCTCGGCGCGCAACGTTTGCTCGTCACCGTGCAGACGCCGCCGCTGTCACTGCGGGTGCAGGCACTGGTGTTGCCGGACGGCGTGACGGAAGCATTGATTGCCCGTTCGTTGAAGGTCACGCAGACCATCACGCCCGAGAACACCGGCCTGCACGTGGGCGATACGGTCACGCGCCGCATCGAGATATCGGCCGAGGGCGCACCCGCGATGATGCTACCGCCCAGCACGTTCGTGCCGGTGGATGGGCTGACCCTGTATCCGGCCTCGCCCGTGGTGCGCGATGCGGTGGACAACCACGGCGGCTTCGTCGGCGGCAATCGCGTGGACACGGCCAGCTACGTGATCGACCATCGTGGACGCTACACGCTGCCGCCCGTCACCGTGCGCTGGATGGACAGCCGCACGCGCGAATGGCGCGAGAGCACGGTGCCGGCCGTGCGCTTCCATGCCTGGTGGGGGGCGGCCAACAAGCCGAGGTTCGCGTTGCCGCAGCGTGGGTTCATGCCACGCCTGATCGGTTGGTTTTCCAGCGATGCAGGATTGGCTCTGATGACGCTTGCCGTGCTGGCGGCACTGGCCTGGTACTTCCGCGCGTGGTGTGCGCGGCAATGGCAACGATGGAAGGCGTGGCGATATGAATATCGCCATCGTGAAGCCGTGGCGTTCCGCGACGTTCGTCGTCGGCGCAACGAGACGTCGGCGGCCGTGCTGGCGGAGGCCGTCGACGCGTGGGTGCGCCGTGCTGCGGTGGATGGCGCACCGGGCAGCATGCATGGCTGGGTGGCGAGCTATGGCGACGCCGCGCTGCACGATGCGTGGAACGCGTTGCAGGATGCGCTTTATGGCGGCAACGGTTCCACGTGGTCCGCGCAGGTACTGGTCGGCAGGCTCACCGACGCGCGGCGCCAGTGGAAGCGCAACCGCTGGCGTTGGCGGCAACGACCGGCCTTGCCGCCGCTCAATCCCATGGCATGAGTGGCGACACGCGTTCACGGCGTCATCGCACACACCGGCTACCATGCCGACGCGACGGTTGAAACATGGCGCCCGGGAAGAGGCGCGCAACTCGTACGGGCATGAGGAGAGGGCATGGGCCGTTCCAGGAAGAGCCATGGCAAGCGCTCTGGCAAGGGCGCGTCTGCGCGTCCGACCTCACCGTCTGCCGCCGTGCCTTCGCCGGACGAACGTCATCGTCGTCTGTGGTGGATGCCGCTGGGCCTGGGCGTGCTGGTGCTCGTGTTGCTGGGCATCTGGTGGTTGCGCGTGCCCGCACCTGGCGTCGCGACCACGCCGGTGGCATCCGTGGCCACCGCGCCTACGCCCGCGACGGCTGCGTTGCCTGCGGCGCATTACGTGGGTGCGCAGGCCTGCGCGTCCTGCCATGCGAAGGAAACGCAGGCCTGGCAAACCTCGCACCACGCGCTGGCGATGCAGGTGGCGGACGACAAGACCGTCGCGGGGCGGTTCGATGGCAACGCCTTGAAGCAGGATGGCTCCGTGGCCAGCTTCTTCAAGCGCGATCACCGTTACTTCGTGAAGACCGATGGCGCGGACGGCAAGCCTGCCGAGTTCGAAGTGAAGTACACGTTCGGCGTTTACCCGCTGCAGCAGTATCTCGTCGCCTTTCCTGATGGCCGCCTGCAGGCGTTGCGCGCATCGTGGGATGCTCGCCCGGCCGCCGAGGGCGGCCAGCGCTGGTTCAATCTCTATCCCGGCGAACACATCGACGCGCACGACACACTGCACTGGACGCGCCTCAACCAGAACTGGAACTACATGTGCGCCGACTGCCATTCCACGAATGTGCAGCGCCATTACGACCTGGCCAGCAACAGCTTCAAGACCACGTGGAACGAGATCAACGTGGCCTGCGAGGCCTGCCATGGCCCGGGTTCGCGCCATGTGGAGTGGTCCAACGCCGGCGATGCGAAGAAGAAGGCCGATCCGTCGATGGGCCTGACCATCGCGCTCGACGAACGCAAGGGCGTGCACTGGATTCCCAATCCGGCATCGGGCAATCCCGCGCACAGCGCGCCGCTGGCGACGCATCGCGAGGTGGAAACCTGCGCGGTCTGCCACTCGCGACGCAGCATCATCGCGGAGGACACCGCGCCGACTGGCCGGCTGATGGACACGCACGATCCCGTGCTGCTTGCCGAAGGCCGCTATCACGCCGATGGTCAGCAGCTGGATGAGGTGTATGTGTATGCCTCGTTCCTGCAAAGCCGCATGTACGCCAAGGGCGTGACGTGCAGCGACTGCCATGATCCGCATACGGGCAAGACGCGCGCACAGGGCAATGCGCTGTGCGAAAGCTGCCATACCGCGACGGTGTACGACACGCCGTCGCACCATATGCACGCGCAGGGCAGTGCGGGTTCGCAATGCGTGGCCTGCCATATGCCGTCGAAGAACTACATGGTGATCAATGCGCGCCCGGATCATTCCATCCGCGTGCCGCGCCCCGATCTCTCCGTGCAGTACGGCGTGCCCAATGCCTGCGCCAACTGTCACGTCGACAAGGGCGCGCCGTGGGCGGCCGATGCTATTGCCAAGGCGCATGGTCCCGAGCGCAAGGGCTATCAGCATTTCGTCGAGGCATTGGATGCGGCGCGTCGCGGCAAGCCCGGTGCCGCCTCTTTGCTGACCACGCTGGCGGGCGATGCCAGTTCGCCGGTCATCGCGCGCGCCACGGCGGTCAACGAACTTCATCGTTACCCCAGCCCCGATGCGCTGCCCGCCATCAAGACTGCCCTGGCGGATGAAGACCCGCTGATGCGTGCCGCTGCGCTCGATGCGCTGCTCGCCTTCCCCACGGAAGTGCGCGGGCCACTGGCGGCGCCGCTGGCAGACGATGCGGTACGCGATGTCCGCGTGAAGGCAGGGCGCGTCTTGGCCGCCGTGCCCGATGAGCAACTCGACGCCACGCAACGCGCCGCGCGCGATCGTGCGTTCGCTGCCTATCAGCAGGCGCAGGCGGCGATTGCCGACCGTCCGGAATCGCACTACAACCTCGGCGTGGTCGACGTGGAACGCGGTGACATCGCGGCCGCCGAACAGGCGTTCCGTGAGGCGCTCAAGCTGCAACCGGATTTCGTGCCGGCCTACGTGAACCTCGCCGACATGTATCGCGGCACCGGTCACGAGGCGCAGGCGGAAAGCGTGATCGACGAGGGTTTGCGCGCCGTGCCCGGCAACGGCAATCTCCTGCACGCCAAGGGCCTGTCGCTGATCCGGCAGAACGAGGCGAAAGAAGCATTGCCGTGGCTTGAACGCGCGTATCGCGCCGAACCTGGCAACGCGCGATTCGCCTACGTCTATGGCGTCGCGCTCAATTCCTCTGGCAAGGGTGACGAGGCGCGCGAGCTGTGGGAAGAGAGCCTGCGCGCGTCGCCCTATGATGCGTCGCTGCTGTTTGCGCTGGCGGGCGCCGAGCGCGATGCGGGCAACCAGGACAAGGCGCGCGAGTATGCCGAGCGCCTGGTGGCCGTGGCCCCACGCTCGCGCGAGGCGCACGAATTGCTGAAGAGCCTGGGCGGCGACAACGCGCCCGCGTTCCATTGATGCGGCGTGGCATGCCCTGACGCGGGCCTTCGGCGCGTCAGGGGCGTGGCGGCCAGCGATGTTCTATCGCTTGTCCAGCGAATACCGGCCGGGGCCGGCGATGCACAGCAACAGCAGGCCGCCGCTGATGCTCACGTTCTTGTAGAAATTGATCATCGTGCCGATGCGCTCGGGATCGACCATGTGCCAGAACTGGTGGCCGATCACCGCGGCAGCCAGCGTGTAGATGCCCAGCAACAAGGCCAGGGGGCGCGTGTAGAAACCCACCGCAATGGCCAGTCCCACGAAGAATTCCAGGATCACCGCGATGCCGGCGGTGACTGCCGGCATGGGCACGCCGACGGAACCCATGTAGGCGACGGTCGCCGAAAAACCGGTGAGCTTGTACCAGCCGAAGATAACGAACAGAACCATCAGCAGAAGGCGAGCAAGAAGAAGCATCCCGTCCCTGCTGCCTGCCAGCAACGTATATCGCATGGTCGTTCTCCCATGACTCTACGCAAGGCATGCGGGTGATGACCCGCGTGGATCGCACCGATAAGGCGGCGCGGTCGACCACACTATATGCCTGCGCGCGTCTTATGGGGCAGCCCCTCTTCGCACTTCACGCATCTTCGGGAATATCGCTCTTGTAGCGATCGGCGGCCACGTCGCGCGACAACTCCGGCGCCATGCGGCGACGTGCTTCGTCGAAGCGGTTCCACTCGTCGACATCGGGCAGCGAGGGAATGGTGATCACTTCGCTCTGGTCGTAACCGGAGAGCGCGGCATCCACCATTTCATCCACTTCCATGATCATGTGCGCGGGAATGGCATCGAGGCCGCCGGTCTGTTCCCAGATGTCGGTGCGCGTGACGCCGGGCAGCACGCATTGCACGCGAATGCCTTGCTCCGCCACTTGCTTGTGCAGGGCCATGGAGTAGGTCAGCACGTAGCTCTTGCTGGCGGCATAGGCGCCGCCGAACAGCTCGGGTGCAATCGCCAGTACCGAGGCGATGTTGATGATGCTGCCGTGTCCGCGCGCGATCAGTCGCGGAAGCAGCGCGGCGACCAGCCGCGACGGCGCGGTGACGTTGAGTTCGATCATCGCCTGCACCGCATCGGGCGGCGTCTGCGCCAGCACCGATCCGCCGCCCATGCCGGCGTTGTTGACGAGGATGCCGATGGTCTCGTCGTCGCGCAGGCGTTGCTCGACCTTGGCGCGTTCGGCGGGCACGGTGAGGTCCGCCGCCAGCACGTGGGTTTTCACGTGATATTCACGGGCAAGACGCGCGGCGAGTTCATCCAGCTTGGCGACGTTGCGCGCTACCAGCACCAGCGGATGGCCGCGCTGGGCGAAGCGATCCGCATAGGTGGCGCCGATGCCGGTGGATGCGCCGGTGATGAGGACGGTGTCGAGCTGCTCCACGACGGACATGCGGTTCTCCTCGAATGGGGCGTGTGATGGCGGCCGGGTGCCGCAACGCATGCCCGCAAGCTTGCTCCCGCGCTGCGGCGCTGTCACGCCTTTCGAGAAGGCTGGCAACCGTAAAACTACGTAGCAGGCTTGGGTGTTTTTGCGCTCGTGGGCCGCGACGTCCTGACCGAACATGACGGGGTGAGGGATACGCCCACTCGGCACGCGCGCATCGCCATCACGTACTCGCGCTTCCACGCAGAACCCGGCATCGGGCGATCGACACCCAAAGGAGAATCCACATGACGAAGTTCCAGCGTTCCACGGCTTGCCTGCTTGGCGCGGCGATCGCTCTTTCAGCAACGCCGTTCGCCTGGGCACAGCAAGCCCGCACCGCCGCGCCCGTCAACTCCACGGTGCATGAGTTGGCGCGCGAGGACAAGACGATCACCGCGACCGTCGTATCGGTGGACCAGGCCACCCGCCTCATCACCTTCAAGGGCCCGAAGGGCAAGGAAGTCACCGTGCAGGCCGGGCCGGAAGTGCAGAACCTCGATCAGCTGAAAGCGGGCGACCAGGTGACCGCGCATTACCAGGCGGCCGTCGCCTTTCAGTTGATGCCGGCCGACAGCGCAACGGCGGGCGTGGATTACTCGGCGGGCCAGTCGAGCGCGCCCAAAGGCAGCGAGCCGGGCATGAAGGCCGGCCAGACGGTAACGGTCACCAGCAAGCTCTCGGCCGTGGACCTGAAGCATCACACCGTGACGCTCACCGGCCCCGACGGCAAGGCGCGCACCATCGAGGTGAAGGATCCCGAGCGCCAGGCGCAGATGAGCAAGCTCAAAGTGGGCGACATGGTGGTCGCCACCTATGTCGAAGCGCTTGCGGTCACGGTGACGCCCAAGGCCAAGGTCAAGTAGGCAAAAAAAGAAGAGGGCCGCCAGGCGACCCTCTTCTTCGGGAGCAATGTTCGCAGATGGAGAAACCACTGCGAAAACCATAACGCTTGTTACGGAACGCCACCTTCGCGCACCAGCGCCATCACTTCGTAGCACGCGCCCATGGTGTGGTAGTCGGTCTTGCCGGCCGGGCTCTTCTCATCGTCAACCTTGCGATTGTCGCGCGTGAGGATGCGATACCACGCGCCGTAGGTGTGATCGACGAAGTGCTCCCACGAATACGCCCACAGCTTCTCGTACCACGCGTCGTATTCGGCGAGGCCGGTGCGTGCATGCAGCAGCGCGGCCGCGGCGAGCGATTCGGCCTGCACCCAGAAATACTTGTCGTCGTCGCAGACCTTGCCGTCGGGCGCGAAGCCATAGGCCATGCCGCCGAACTCCTTGTCCCACGAGTTGGCAAGCGCAGTGTCGAACAGGTGCTTGGCGGTGGGTACCAGCCACTCCACTTCGCGGCCGCGTTCAAGCAGCAGCGGTTCCATGATCAACAGCAGCTTGGCCCACTCGGTTTGGTGGCCCGGCTGGAAACCCCACGGACGGAACAGGTGCTTGGGATTGTCGAGGTTGTACTTCCAGTCGACGTTCCAGTTCACGTCGTAGTGTTCCCACACCAGGCCATCGGCCTTGGCGGCCTGGCGGCGCGTCATGTGGTCGGCAAGCTGCAGCGCGCGTTCCAGGTAGCGCGGTTCGTCGCTGGCCTGGTAGGCGGCGAGCATGGCCTCGCACATGTGCATGTTGGCGTTCTGGCCGCGGTAGTCGGTGAACTCCCATTGGTCGTTCGCCTCGTCGCGGTACAGGCCGGCATCGGCGTCCCAGTAGCGCTGTTCCAGCAGCTCCCAGGTTTCGTCCATCCACGCCTCGGCCTCGTGCACGCCAGCCTTTTTCGCGGTGGCGTAGGCCAGCAGCACGAAGGCCACGCCGTAGGCGTGATACATGGTGTCTTCGGGCTTGCCGTCGCGGATGGTCCAGGCGTAGCCGCCGGTGGCCGGGTTGCGATGCACGTCGCGCAGGTAGCGCAAACCATGATGCACGGCGTCGAGGTATTCGGCGTTGCCGAACTCGTTGTACGCCATCGCGTAGTTGAAGACGAAGCGCGTGCTGCTCACCAGGTGACGATGGCTGCGGTCGTAGATCGTGCCGTCGTCCTTGTAATAGTGGAAGAAGCCGCCGGCCGGATCGATGCAGTGCGGATGGTAGAACGCCATCGTGGTGGCGATGTGCTCGCGCAGGAACGCCTCGCTGCGGAAATCGGGCGTGGTGGTCATGCGTAGGTCTCCATGAAACTCAGCACTTCGGCTTCGTCGGGAATGGCCGAGAACGAACCCTGGCGCGTCACGGTGAGCGCGCCACAGGCTGCTGCGAAGCGCAGGGCGGCATGCAGGCGGGGCAGTTCGGTGATCAGGTGATCGATGCGGTCGTTGCCGTGTTCGAGCGTGGCCAGCTGATAGAGCAGGCCGCCGACGAAGGCATCGCCCGCGGCCGTGGTGTCTACCGCCGGCACGGCATATACCGGCAGCTCGCCTTCCACGTCGGGATGGAACCAGCGCAGCGGTTTGGCGCCATCGGTGATGATGACCAGGCGCGTGCGGCCTTCCCACAGTTTCGCCAGCGTGGCTTCCTCGCCGTCGACGGCGAGCCAGGCGAATTCCTCCGCGCTGAGCTTCACCACGTCGGCCAGATGCAGTGCCGGCCACAACAGCGGGCGTGGCTCCACGTCGCGCGGCCACAGGGCCGGGCGCAGGTTGAGGTCAAAGCTCACCAGTGCGCCGGCAGCGTGCGCGCGGCGCATGCCGTCGCGCGTGGTTTCCGCCAGCGCGGCGTCGGTCATGCTGTTGGAGCACACGTGGAACACGGCCGTGCCGTGGAAACCTTCCGCGTGGAAATGCTCCGGACGGAACAGCAGGTCGGCCGACGGCGGACGATAGAAGCTGAAGCTGCGCTCGCCGGTCGCATCGAGCGATACGAAGGCGAGTGCGGTGTTGGCTTCGTCCGTGCGGGCCACGCCGGCCGTGTTCACGCCGGCGCTCTTGAGGCTGTGCAGCAGAAAATCGCCGAACATGTCCTTGCCGAGCATGCCGGCAAACGCCGCGTCGCCGCCAAGGCGGGCAACAGCAACGGCTACGTTCGCCGGCGCGCCGCCGGCATAGGGAACAAAGCTGCGTGGAAAACCGGCGTCGTCGCCGCCTTCGCTATGGAAATCGATCAGTGCTTCGCCGAAGCAGAGGATAGTGCGTGACATCAACAAAGACTCAATGGGTGGAAGCGGGCGTAACGGCGTTGCGAACGAGTGAGCCGCGCAGTCCGTAGAACACGATGTAGCCGTAGCAGAGCAACGGAAGAATGAAGGCGTGCTGGATGCCCATGTGGTCGGCCAGTACGCCCTGCGCCAGCGGCAGCAGCGCGCCGCCGACGATGGCCATGATCAGCAGGCTCGATGCCTTGCCGGTGAGCGGACCCATGCGTTCGATGCCGAGCGCAAAGATGGTCGGGAACATGATGGAGTTGAACAGGCCGATGGCGATCACGCTGACCATCGCCACGTCGCCATGCGTGAGCATGGTGGTGAGCACGAGCAGGGCCGCGACCGCGGCGAACGCGGCCAGCAGCTTGCGCGGGTTGATGTACACCAGCAGCGCCGAGCCGGCCAGTCGACCGACCATGGCGCCACCCCAGTACAGCGACACGTAATGCGCGGCCTGCTGCTCGCTCATGTGGCCGATCTCGGGCAGCGACAGGTAGTTCACCAGGAAGCTGCCGATCGACACTTCCGCGCCCACGTAGAAGAAGATCGCCAGCACGCCGAACAACACGTGGCTGTGGCGCAGCGCGTCCATCAAGGTGTGATGCGTGGCGTCGGCCGCTTCGGTCGATTCGGTGAGCGGCGGCAGGCGGAACAGCCACACGCCCACGGCGAGCACGAGCAAGGCACAGCCCAGCCCGAGGTAGGGCTTCTGCACGAGCTCGGCCTGCTTCTGGCGATAGCTGGCCAGTTGCTGCGCCGTTTCCGGTGCGAGGTTGGCGCGCACCTTGGCCAGTTGCGCGGCGGCATCCGCATCCAGGTGCGAGGAAGCGAGCTTGTCGAGCGCGCCCGCCAGATTGGCCGACGGCAACGCCGCGAACTGCTGCGGCGACAATGCCGACAGCGTGGCGAGCAGCGGTGCACCGGCGAGTTTGTCCAGCGCCTGCGGCAACTGCGCGGTCGGCAGCTGCGCGATGGCGGCGGCCACGTCATTGGCGGGCAGGCGATCAAGCGCAGTGGCGGCGGCATCGTTCAACGCAGCCACGAGGCGTTCGGGCGGCGCCTGGCGAATGGCCTCGACAGCCTGCGCGGGCGGCGCATCGTTGAGCGTTTGCACCAGCTGCACGGTTTCCGGCGCCTTGCGCACGGCATCGGGCACGCCGGCGCTGACCGCGGCGAGAATCAGCAGGCCGCCGAACCACGGGCCGAGCGTGGTGCCCAGCGAATTCATCGCCTGCGCCAGCGTGAGGCGGCTGGAGCTGGTGCGTTCGGGACCGAGCAAGGCCACGTACGCATTGGCCGCCACCTGCAGCACGGTGATGCCGGTGGCCAGCACGAACAAGGCCGCGAGGAACGCCGGATAGGAATGCAGCAAAGCTGCGGGCCAGAAGCCGAAGGCACCGACCGCGGCAATCGCCAGGCCCGCCACGATGCCTTTCTTGTAGCCGAGTGCAGCGACCAGGCGACCCGCCGGCAGGGACATCAGGAAGTACGCGCCGAAGAAGGTGAACTGCACAAGCATGGCCTGTGCGTAGTTCAACTCGAACACGGTTTTCAGATGGGGAATCAGGATGTCGTTGAGGACGGTCAGGAAACCCCACATGAAGAAGATCGTGGTGGTGACCGCCATCGCCATCGGGTAATCGGTGTAGCGCGTGGAGCCGGTGGCCGGCGACGACGACGTCGCCGACTGGATGGGTGGAGCTGCGAAGGCCATGCGGAATCCGTGGGTCAGGAAAGAAGGTTGCTGCTTTCGCGCACGACCAGTTCCACCGGCGCGATGATGGTGCCCGAAGGCGCCTGCGGATCGCGCAGGCGGGCCAGAAGCATGTCCGCCGCCTGTCGTCCGCGTGCTCGCGGTGCGGTGGACAAGGTGGTGAGCGAGGGCATGCTCATGGCGGCTTCGGCGATGTCGTCGAAGCCGGTCACGGCGAAATCGCGCCCTGCCTGCCGGCCGTGCTGGTGCAGGCCAAGCATCAGGCCCAGCGCCACGGCGTCGTTGTAGCAAACCGCGGCTGTGGGAGCGGTGCCCGAGCTTTCGAACAACGCACCTGCCGCGCGTGCGGCATCCATGCGCGTGGGCGTGCTCTGCACGCGCCAGTGCGATTCGACCGGAAGACCGGCCGCATGCATCGCCTGCGTGTAGCCGGCGTGGCGTTCGCGCGTGGAACTGGCGTGGTCGTGCCCGCCGAAGAAGGCGATATGGCGATGACCCTGCCCGATCAGATGCTCGGTGGCCTGGCGCGCGCCGCGCTCGTTGTCGAGCATCAGGCGGTCCCAGTGTGCGTACTCCGGCAGTTCGCCGCCGAGTTCGCGGTTGAACAGCACCACCGGGGTATGCGTGCCGACGGCGGCGAGCACCTTGCGGGCTTCGCTGTCTTCGGCAGGCGAGAGGATGATGCCGCCCGGACCGTGCTCGATCAGCGAGCCCAGCACGGCGTGCTCGCGCTCGGCCGAGTCGCCGGAGCTGCCCAGCAGGGTCACGAAGCCGGCCGCGCCCAGGGTTTCGTCCACGCCCGCGGCGAATTCGGCGAAGAACGGGTTCGCCAATTCGTTGATGACCAAGGCCACGCTCGACGACGTACGCCGGCGTAGGTTGGCCGCGGCCCGGTTGTAGACGTATCCCTGGCGCCGCAGTTCTTCCTCGACCCGTGCTCGGGTAACCTTGTTCACGAGGGGACTGCCACGCAGCACCAGCGAAACCGTGGCGCGGGACACACCGCAGCCGGCTGCGATGTCGTTGAGTGTGATCTTTCTACCGACCGGGGTCTGGCTTTCCATCGCAGGCCTGGGTTGATTGGAACGATCCAAAGGTACCTGCGTCCGCGCACGAACGGAACCGATTTCGATGGCGCGACGCAGCATGCAACGATGCCAGCAGAGATGTTAGCGTCTGGCGAAATTAGAACGATTCAAATCTACGCGTTCGGGGAATTCTATGCGTTCTTTGCCTTTCCGTGCATGGCTGCCCAGTTTGCTGGCGGTCGCGGTCTCGATTTCCCTCGCTGCGCCGGCCTCCGTGCGGGCTGCCGAGGGGCATTCGGCCGACGTCGACCCCCGCATCGGCACCGGCGGCGACGGCCACACCTTCCCGGGTGCCACGGTGCCGTTTGGCATGATCCAGCTGTCGCCGGACACGGCGATGCCCGATTTCAAGCATGCCTACAAGTACGCCGCCGGCTACCAGTACGGCGACAGCAGCCTGCTCGGCTTCTCCCACACGCATTTCTCCGGCTCCGGCCATTCGGACCTGGGCGACGTGCTGGTGATGCCGATTGCCGGCGACGTTCGCCTGGAGCAAGGTGACCCGGCCAAGCCCGGCAGCGGCTACCGCTCGCGCTTCAGCCATGACACCGAGGTGGTGCAGGCCGGCTATTACGCCGTCACGCTGAGTGACTACGAGGTGCGCGCCGAGCTCACCGCCGGCCGCCGCATCGGCTGGCATCGCTACACGTTCCCGGCTGGCAAGCCGGCGCACCTGCTGCTGGATCTGCGACCGAGCATCTACGACTACTCGGGCAAGGTGCTGTGGGCCAGCCTGCGCGTGCATGACGACGGCACGGTCACCGGCTGCCGCACCACGCGCGGTTGGGCGCCGGGCCGCGAGTTGTGCTTCGCCATGCGTTTCTCGCAGCCGATGGCCTCGCGCACGCTCTACAACCGCGAAACCGATCTGACCTACAAGGGCTTCAAGGGTCCCGGTGAACAGCCGGAGGACCACGACGCGCAGGGTGGCCGCGCGCTGGAAGGCGTGTTCGATTTCGGCACGCTCAAGCAGCCGCTGGGCGTGAAGGTGGCCATTTCGTCGGTGAGCGAAGCCAACGCCATCGCCAACCTCGACGCCGAAGGCCAGGGCTGGGATTTCGATGCGCGCCGCGCCGAAGCCCGCGCCCAGTGGGACAAGGCACTCGCCTCCATCGACGTGGAAGGCAGCAAGGACCAGCGCGTCGGCTTCTATACCTCGCTGTACCACGCGTTGTTGTCGCCCACGCTCAGCATGGACGTGAATGGCCAGTTCCGCGGTGCGGACAACGCCGTGCACGAGGCCGTCGACAAGAACGGCAAGTTCGAATTCCACTCGACGTGGTCGCTGTGGGACGTGTATCGCGCCCAGCAGCCACTGATGGCGCTGCTGATGCCCGAGCGCAGCACGCACTTCATCCGCTCGCTCATTGCATCGCGTGAAACCAGCCCGTTCGGCATCCTGCCGGTGTGGGCGTACCAGGGCCTGGAAACGTGGTGCATGATCGGCTACCACGCCGTGCCGGTGATCGCCGATGCCTACGTGAAGGGCGTGCGCGGTTTCGACGCCGACGCCGCATTGAAGGCAATGGTCGCCAGCGCCACCTATGCGCCCTATGGCGACCTGGGCGACTACATGAAGATCGGCTACGTGCCCATCGACAAGGAGCCCGAGGCCGCCTCGAAGACGCTCGAATACGCCTACGACGACTGGTCGCTGGCGCAGATGGCCAAGGCCATGGGCCGCAAGGACATCGCCGCCACCTTCGACAAGCGCGCCGGCAACTGGCGCAATGCCTACGATCCGAAGACCGGCTTCATGCGCGCGCGCAAGAGCGACGGCGCGTTCCGCGAACCGTTCAACCCGGACGCCGCCGGCTACGGCAGCGACTACACCGAAGGCAACGCGTGGCAGTACTCGTGGTACGTGCCGCAGGATGTGGCCGCGCTGATCAAGGCGATGGGCGGCGACGCGACCTTCGTCAGCAAGCTCGACAGCGTGTTCGAGGCCAAGGTCGACAAGTCGCACTTTGCCAACGTCGAGGACATTACCGGCCTGATCGGCTGGTACGCGCACGGCAACGAGCCCAGCCATCACTTGGCCTATCTCTACGACTACGCCGGCGCTCCGTGGCAGACGCAGAAGCGCCTGAAGCAGATCATGGACAGCCAATACGCCACCCGTCCGGATGGCCTGGCGGGCAATGATGACCTGGGCCAGATGTCGGCCTGGTACATCTTCTCGGCGCTGGGTTTCTACCCGGTCACGCCAGCGAGCGACGAATACGCCATCGGCCGCCCGTTCGTGGCGCGCGCTACCTTGCACCTGGCTGGCGGCAAGACCTTCACGGTCACGGCCGATCCGCTGGACGACGCCCATCCCTATGTCCGCGCGGTGACGCTCAACGGCAAACCGCTGGACCGGGTGTTCCTGCGCCACGGTGAAATCGTTTCCGGCGGCGAGCTGCACTTCACCATGCAGGCCGAGCCGAATCGCTCCTGGGGACAGGCTGTGAGCGCCCGTCCGTCCTCGATGAGCGTGTCTACGACCAAGGTCTCAGGCAACTCCGATAAAAAGTCAGCGAAAACGCCGCCTTAAGAGGTGGCGTTAGCTGGGGTGATTCTGCAACCATGCCTGACATGTTGCGCTCATCCTGGAAACTGGCGTCGACACTGCGGCCGGCCATGAAGGACCGGGTCGCCCTGCGCTGGCGCCTGGGCGGCCTGCTGGCGGCCGTGCTGGTTATCGTGGCCTTGCCTTACGTGGTCACGCGCAGTGGTGCCAGCGAAGCCATCCTGGCCAATGAGCGAGTCACCCACTCCAGTGAGGTGAAATCGCTTACCTACCGCATCGCCTATGTCACGAGGGACAGCGAGGCGGCCATCTACCGCCTGATCCACGGTGATACGGACGCAACGGTGCGCATGCGCGCCGAGCGGGCCGCGCACGAAACGCCCGGCCTGCTGCAACAGCTGCGCGACATGACCCGCGACAGCCCGGACCAGCAGGCGCTGATCGGCTCGCTCAGTTCCACCGTGAGCGGCCGCCTTGCGCTGAGCGGGCAGGCCATCATGCGGATCGATCACGGCGACGAGGCGGGCGCATCGGATGCCATGCGCGACTCCGGCACCTTGTTCAAGATGGACGATCTGATCGACGGGATCGTGCGCAACGAGAACAACACGCTGCTCAATCGCCGCGACGCCGCCAACCGCGAATCGTTCAATAGCGAACTGGCGCTGACCATTACGGCGATTGCGCAGGTGTTGTTGCTGGCCATCGTGGTGATCGTGTCCGAGCGGCAGATCAGCCGCCGCCTGCGCGCAGAAGTGCGCGAAGGCCAGGCCGTGCAGCGTTCGCAACTCATCGTGCAGGCCGTGCGTGAGCCGATCGCGCTGCTCGATTCCACGCTCGGCACCTTGCTGGTGAATGCGGCCTTCGGCGAGCTTTACGGCTTGCCGCCCGATTTTCGCCAGTCGTTGCCGCTCACCGAGATCGGCGATGGCGCGTGGACCGACAGTGCGCTGCTGCAGCGTCTGAACGACGTGTTGTTGCTGGACCGCGAGTTGTGGGATTACGAACTGATCCAGCGCACCGTCGATGGCGTGGATCGTCACGTGGTGATCAACGCGCGCCGCCTGGAGCAGGACAACGGCGGCGATCCGGTGGTGTTGCTCACCTTGAGCGACGTCACCGCGCGCGCGTTGGTCGAGCAGCAGGTGAAGGAACTCAACCGCCAGCTCGAAGGCAAGATCGAGCAGGTTTCCGACGTGAACCGCGAGCTGGAAGCCTTCAGCTATTCGGTCTCGCACGACCTGCGCGCGCCGCTGCGTCACATCAGCGGATTTGCCGGCAAGCTGCAGCAGCACCTGGGTGAAGGCGCGGACGAGCGTTCGCGCCATTACATCGAAGTGATCAACGACGCCGCCAAGCGCATGGCCTTGCTGATCGAAGACCTGCTGGTGTTCTCGCGCCTGGGCCGTGGCGCGCTGCGATTGCAGCCGGTGGACATGCAGTCGCTGGCCGACGAAGCGCGCGCGCTGGCGGAAACCGATGCGCACGGTCGCCACATCGTGTGGTCCATCGCGCCGCTGCCCATCGTCATCGGCGACGAGAACATGCTGCGCACCGTGTGGCAGAACCTGCTGGGCAACGCGGTGAAATACACCGGCAAGTGCGAGGTGGCGCGCATCGACGTGGACGTGCAGCGCCACCGCGACGGCAGCTACGAATTCGTGGTGAGCGACAACGGCGCCGGTTTCGACATGCAATACGCGGGTAAACTGTTCGGCGTGTTCCAGCGGTTGCATCGTGCCTCGGAATTCCCGGGCAACGGCATCGGCCTGGCCAACGTGCGTCGCATCGTGACGCGACACGGCGGACGCGTATGGGCCGACGCCCAACCCGGGCAGGGCGCGCGTTTCCACTTTACCCTGCCGTCTTCGGACCTCGCAGAAAGCTTCGCGCAGAGGCGCCAATGAACCATCGAGACCTCCGTACCATCCTGCTCGTCGAGGACAGTCTCGCCGACGCTGAAATGGCTTTGGATGCGCTTGCCGGGGCGCACCTGGCCAATCCCGTGGTGCACGTCGAAGATGGCGTGGACTGCCTTGACTACCTTTATTGCCGTGGCGAATGGGCATCGCGCGATCCGGTCGATCCGGCCGTGGTGCTGCTGGACATCAAGATGCCGCGCATGAGTGGCCTCGAGGTGCTCACGCAGTTGCGCGCGGACGACCGTTTCCGCCGCGTGCCGGTGGTGATCCTGTCGTCGTCGCGGGAAGAGAGCGACCTGGCGCGCAGCTGGGACATCGGCGCGAATGCGTACGTGATCAAGCCGGTCGACGTCGACCAGTTTTTCGAAGCGGTACGGACCTTGGGGCAGTTCTGGGCGGTGCTCAATCAGGCACCTGACCATATCTGAGCGTAGCGAACGGAACGGGTAGCGGCACGACGGGGTGTTGAGAGTGGACAGGCAGCAGTGGGCGTTGCCCCGAATCCGTGTACTGCAGATCGAGGATAGCCAGCTCGATGCGGAACTCGTGTTGTCCGAGCTGGACGCCGATCACATCGAATACGACGTGACGCTGGTGGACGCCGAGCGCGAGTACCTTTCGGCGCTCAATGAATTCCAGCCGGACATCGTGCTGTCCGACCTGAGCATGCCGGGATTCTCCGGCCAGCGCGCGCTGGACATCCTGCGCGAACGCGACCAGGACCTGCCCTTCATCTTCGTCTCGGCGACGCTGGGCGAAGAGGCAGCCATCGAAGCGCTGCGCAACGGCGCCACCGATTACATCCTCAAGCAGAATCCCGCGCGCCTGGCGTCCGCCGTGCGTCGCGCAATGCGCGAGGCGGAAGCACAACGCGCACGCCGACGCGCCGAGACCGAGCTAATCCGCGCGCAGCGTTTCGAAAGTCTGGCCATGCTCGCCGGCGGCCTCAGCCACGATTTGCGCAACCTGCTGCAACCCTTGCTGCTCGCCGGCGACAGCCTGCAGGATTACCAGGAAGACCCACGTCTGGCTCGCCTCGGCCGGCTGGTGCGCGATTGCGGCAAGCGCGGCCTGGACATGGTGCATTCCATGCTGTCCTTCGCGCGCGGTGCGCGGCGCGCGGAACAGGTGCGCGTGGGCGCGCTGCTCGATGCGCTGAGCCTGCTGCTGCAAGGCAGCGTGCCGCGCAACGTCACGCTCGAACTGGATGCCTACGATCCCGATCTCAGTTTCGACGGCAACCACACCGAACTGCAGCAATGCCTGCTCAACCTCAGCCTCAACGCGCTGCAGGCGATGCCTGAGGGCGGCAAACTGCGCATCTGCGCGTCGCTTGCCACGCTGCCGGAGCATTTCTTCCAGCCCGGCGAGGATTGCCGCGAAGGCAACTACGTGTGCCTCACCGTGACCGATACCGGCACCGGCATGGACGACGCGGCGTTGCTGCACCTGTTCGAACCGTTCTACACCACCAAGGAAAGCGGCACCGGCCTCGGGCTGGTGTCATGCAAACGCATCATTGCCGCGCACGGCGGCGTGATGCGCGTGGAAAGCGTGCTTGGCGAGGGCACCAGCTTCCATATGCATATCCCGCTGATGCAGCAGCCGACCGATGTGATGGAAGAAGAGGAAACGGCGAACCTGCAAGGCGAAGCCGAGCGCGTGCTGGTGGTGGTGGAGGAAGCCGGCCAGCTCTCGCTGCTGGTCGACACGCTCGATTCGTGGGGCTATCAAGCGCATGCAAGCCAGAGTGGCACGGCAGCACTGCAGTGGCTCGAAGCGCAAGGCGTGCCTGACCTCGTGGTGCTCGATGCGGACATGAATCTCTTCACTGGCGTGCGCACCCTGGCCGCCTTGTTCGACCACGGCTATCGCGGCGCGGTGCTTCTGCTTGCACGTCCGGATGCGCCGCCTGATATGGATGAGCTGCCGGTGATGGAGCATCTGTACCTGATCGACAAGCCGATCTCGACGCTGAGGTTGTTGAAGACGGTGAGGGAGGCGCTGGAGGCGAGTGCAGGGGGAGTGGGGCCGCAGGCGCCGATGTGAGGGTGGGGTTGGCCGTCGATTTGAGGTCTTGCTTCCTCTCCCCACGGAGAGCGGTGAGGCATGGTGGTGAGGGGCGACTTTGCCTCGCGGTACAGAAGTGCCGCGGTCTTCTTTAGCTCGTCATTCCTGCGAAGGCAGGAATCCAGTGACTTTGCATTTGGTTTTCGCGTGGTCCCGACCTGGCTCGCCTGCGGCGGGCTTCCGACCTGCTGCCGCAGGCCGGGTCACTTTTCTTTGCTTGCCCAAAGAAAAGTAACCAAAAGAAAAGGCACCCCGGATGACGCGCCTTCCGGGCGCAGCCCGGAAGGTACGCGGTCGGGTTACGGGGTTTTTCGACAGGACGTCCCTGTCCTGTCGAAAAACTGGCCCGCATCCATGCGGGCCACCCTGCGGGCTTTCCTTCACCCGCCCGCCGCTGTCATACGGGGACCCCGAAGAGCCAAGAGCCAAGCTCGAAGTAGCGACGCTTCCGCGAGCACCCGCCCCTCACCCCGGCCCTCTCCCGCAAGGGGAGAGGGAGAAGTGATGCGCCCGGCGCAAACCCAGAGTCCGCAGCTGTGAGGAAGCGCAGCGACCTCCTGCCTTAAGCCCTCTTCGCTTCGGCGCGTGGCGGTGTAGCCGTACCGCTGATTAGAGAGATCGTGACGCTCCGGGCTCCAAAACCTTCAAGGCTCGTATCCCACAGAACGCTATGAGCCTATCGCTCTGAAGGCCATTTTCTTTGGGTTACTTTTCTTTTGGGCCAGCAAAAGAAAAGTGACTCGAGCGGCGGCAGCCGATCGAAACGCCCGCTGCGTAAGCGGCCCGATCGCGGCAACGCCACAAAAGCGCGATCAGGCGTGATCGCGACAACCCAAAACCGAAGCGCTGGATGACCAGCCATTCGGCTGTTGAAAAGCGCCTCTGACCCTTGCTCCTTTGGGGGTTCGCCGGAATGGCGAGCAAAAACAAGACCAGCCTTGGGTAGTTGAAAAGCGCCGCCGACCCTCGTCCCCTTTGGGCGCATCGGAATGACGATCCAAGAAGTAAAGACATGCGCCAAAAAACAAAAAGGCCGCACCAAGTGCGGCCCTCTCATGCGCATCGACAACCCACCCTCAATCGATACCCAACTTCTTCAACTTGTACCGCAGCGCCCGAAACGTAATGCCCAATTTCTTCGCCGCCGCCGTCTTGTTGTACCGCGACTCCTCAAGCGCCTTGATGATCGCCGTGCGCTCGAGGTTGCTGATGTAGTCGTCCAGGCCGCCGCTGGCTGTCGGCGCCGCCGCCACTGCAACCGGTGCCGGTTCTGTGGCGGGCACACCCGAAGGGACAGGAGGCGTCGTTTCCGCCGGCGAGCGCGGCGTGCGCTGCGGCAGCATCAGGTCGCTCACGTCGATCTGGTCGCCATCGCACATCGCCATCGCGCGTTCGAGGATGTTCTCCAGTTCGCGCACGTTGCCGGGGAAGTCGTAGCCGTCCAGCGCCTGTTGCGCGGCTGGCAGCAGATGGCCGGGTGCGCCGCCGCTCTTGTTGGCGAGCTGGCGCAGCACGAAGTTGGAGAGCAACGGTACGTCGCCGCGGCGCTCGCGCAACGGCGGCACGCGCAGCTCGATCACGTTGATGCGGTAGAACAAGTCCTGGCGGAACTGGCCTTGTTCCACCAGCGCGGCAAGGTTCTTGTGCGTGGCGGAAAGAATGCGCACGTCCACCGGCACTTCCTCGCGCGCGCCGATCGGGCGCACGGCTTTCTCCTGGATCGCGCGCAGCAGTTTCACCTGCATGTGCAGCGGCAGTTCGGCCACTTCGTCGAGGAACAGCGTGCCTCCGTGCGCGGCCTGGAACAGGCCTTCCTTGTCGCCCACCGCGCCGGTGAAGCTGCCCTTGCGATGGCCGAAGAACTCGCTTTCCATCAGCTCGGAGGGAATGGCGCCGCAGTTCACCGGCACGAACGGGCCGGTGGCGCGGGGGCCTTGTTCGTGGATGAGGCGGGCCACCAGTTCCTTGCCCACGCCCGATTCGCCGGCGATGTACACCGGCGCCTGGTTGCGCGCGAGCTTGCCGATGGTGGCGCGCACCTGCTGCATGGCCGGCGAGTCGCCGATGAGGCGCTCGTTGCCGTCGGGCTTGGCGGCGGCCTGGCCGCTGCGCTTTTCCTCGGCCAGTCGCAGTGCGGTGCGCACGAGGCGGCGCAGCATCTGGATGTCGACCGGCTTGGAAACGAAATCGAAGGCGCCCGCCTTGAGCGCGCTCACGGCCGCGTCCACGTTGCCGTAGGCGGTGATCATCGCCACTGGCGTGTCGGGATGTTCGGCGGAAATCAGCTCCACCACTTCATGGCCGGTGCCGTCGGGCAGGCGCATGTCGGTGAAGCAAAGGTCGTAGTGCCGTTCGGCGAGGGCGCGTCGTGCTTCCGTCACGGTGCCCACCGCATCCACCAGCAAGTCCATGCGGCCGAGGGTGATGGTGAGAAGCTCGCGGATGTCGCGTTCGTCGTCGATGACCAGAACGGTCTGTTGGCTCATGTCGTCAGTGCTGGCTGTGGACACGGCTAGGATAACCGCCCCCCTCGCGGGGGGCAAAGACTGAAATACGGAATTGCCTAGCCGCGCGTCAGATGTTGGTCGAAGAATCTCACGATGGTCTCGTAGGCCTGCCGTGATTCGGGCATTTCCGGGTCCGAGAAGAACGAATGCCACATGCCTTCCCAGACATGCAGCTCGGTGGCCACGCCCGCCTTGCTCAGCAGGTTCTGGCTGCGGACGACCGCACTGAGGGCCATGTCGCGGGTGCCGGTGATGAGCAGGGTGGGCGGGAACTGGCGCAGCAATTCCGGCGAAAGTCCGGGAAAAACCATCGGATCGGTCAAACGGGCGCCCTTGAAGTAGGGCAGGTCGCCCAGCCGCAGCGGGTGTTCCGGCACCGGGTCGCCGTTGAGCAGCGGCGCCACGAACATGGAATCGCCGGCCATATCCACCAGGGAACCGCAGAACGTACCGATGGCGCCGGGCACGGGCAGCTTGTCGGCGATCAGCCGCGCCACCGCCTCGCCGGTGAGCACGCCGCCGGCCGAACAACCGTAGATGCCGATGCTGGCAGGCTTGTACTGCTTGAGCAGCGCGCGATAAACCGCCTCCACGTCCTCGCTGGCGGCCGGAAACACGTGTTCCGGCCCTTGCCGGTAATCGATGCCGATGACCTTGATGCGCCCCAGGCTGGCGATGGGCACCGATTCCACCAGCGCGCCGCTGTGCGCGCCCCACAGGAAGGCGCCGCCGTGCAGGTTGATCAGCACGCGGCTCCGGTTTTCAGGGGCGATGCCCTCGGCCGGTTCCACCACGTCCGTCACCACGCCGGCGATGGTTTCGCGATGCGTCTTCACCGGGTAGAGCGCCATCAGGCGATGCGCGCGATCGGTGTTCATGCGGTCGTAGAACGCGCGACTCTGTTCGATGGGCGCGGTGATCGGCGGGGCCTTGCTGCCGGCGGCGAGCATTTTGGGAAAGAGTGCGCGCGCTTCGGGTGACGCCACCGACGAATACGGCAGCGTCATGTTGCCGAGATGCACGCTGCCATCCGCACTCACGGTGGGCTTGGCATCCTGCGCGTGAAGCGCGCCGCACAGGAGCGCGATACCGAGCGCAAGGCGAACGGCAACGCGCGCGTTCACGGTGTCTTCTCGGTCTTGGCGGCGGGCGCGGCTTTCTTCGTCGCGCCGTCGAACAGCTGGTGCAGCTTCAGCCAGACGCCATTGGTCCAGCCGAAGCCGACCACGTTCTCGCTGTAGCCCGCCATCACCTTCACGTCGGCGTTGCCCAGCACCATGTTGTATTTCTCGCGGATGGTGCCGTCGTCGGCCAGACCCTGATCCACCGTGCCGGCAAACTTGCTGCCGATGCGGCGTGCATCGTCGTGGAAGCCGTAGTCATCGAGGCCTTTCACCGCCAACCAGTTGGTGGGCGCCCAGCCGAACGGTTCGCCCCACTGCACGCCGGCCGCACGGTTGTCCATGCTCAGCCCGCCCTTGCGCTCGAAGATCTTCAGGTTTCCGCGCAGTGCCGCGGCCTGCTGAGGCGACGCCATGCCCGCCCATAGCGGGTAATACGTGGTCACGTACGGATACGGCGATGGCTTGCCCGCGATGAAGTCGTAGTCGAGATACATGCCGGCCTGTGCGTTCCACAGGTATTTGTCCATCGCCGCCTTGCGAGCCTCCGCCGCCTTGGCCCAGCGATCCGCTTCGCCGGCCTTGCCCAATTGCAGGGCGAAGTCGTGCAGGTCGCGTTCGTAGCGATAGAGCAGGCTGTTGAGGCTGGCGTCCGCGTAGTGATGCGTGGAACCGCCGAACGGGCCGAAGTGCGCATTGGTGTCGAAGCCCGACTCGCGCATCGCACGGTCGCCGTGGAAGTAGTCGGCGGTGAGCCGGTAACCATCCACCCATGCGCCTTCGCACACCTTCGATGCGCGCACATCGCAGCTCGCATCCTCCAGGCGCGCGGCTTCGGCATCGTCAGGATGCTCGGAAGCCTTCATGAGATAGCCGGGATCGTCCTTGGGATGCGCACGCAACCAGCGGATCACGCCCTTGTAGTACTCGCTGTCCTTGGCTTCCAATACCGGGCCGCTGCCGAAGTCGTAGTAGCGCGCCAGCCCCGTATCGCCCGCGCGATGTTCGGGGCGCGTCCAGATGTCGTAATTGCGCACCGCAAGCGGATACGCCTTGGCCAGCCACTCGCGTCGCGCATCGGCACTCGGGAAGGCGGCGGGATCGTCCAGCACCGCCGCCATCATCGCGGTGAGGAAGGGCGGCTGCGAACGGCTGAGGTAATACGTGCGGTTGGCGTTGAGCACGCCGCCGTAGTTCTCCACCTCGTACAGCGCGTTGTCGACCATATCCTTGGCCAGGTCGAGCCGATGGTCGGCCACCAGCCCGATCTGGATGAAATAGCTGTCCCAGCCGTACATCTCGTTGAAGAAGCCACCCGGCACCACGTACGGATGCGGCAGATAGAGCAGGCCTTGCTGCGGCAGCCTGGTTGCATCGATGTCGCCCAATTGTTCGACCTTCTTCGGCAACGGACGCACATCGACGCCGCAACGCTTGCCGATGGCCGTCACCGCATCCGGCACGGCTTGCCCCGCAGGCACGTACAGCACCGGATGCCCGACCACCTTGGTGTCGACCAGCGACGCACAGTCTTCCTGTGAGCGCGTAAGCGTGGTCCAGGCCTTGTCGATGTAGGCGCGCGTCTTGGCCGGATCGGGCGTGCCGGCAGCGAACGCCGAGGTCGCGACGGCGCACGACAGTGCGACGGCGACTAGGCGGGGACGAAGGAACGGCATGTGGGCTTGGCGGGTCATATCGGTTCCCGGGTGGTCGCGTGATCGTTTGGCTTCATCGTCGTGGCGCTGTTGCAGCTCAAAGCGCCTTGCGCGTCAGGTGTGCCTTGCCATCGGCGCCGTGCTCCACGGTGATGTCGTATTGCTTGCCGCGGAAATGCACGCCCTTGAGCTGCAGTGACTTCCATGCGGACGGTAGCGAGGGTGCATAGGCTTCCGTGAGGCCATCGTCGTCGATGCGCAGCCCGCTGAGTCCGTAGACGAAGCTCTGCACGAAACCGGCGGACGTGGCGAGGATGTAGCCCGCGTTGTTCGCCACCGTTTCGGTGCGCACGTTGAACGGCGGCTTGAGGAAGCCGACCAGGTTGCGCTGGATCCAGTCGTTGGCGCCTTGGGCATCGCCCAGCTCGGCGGAACCCACGGCCAGCATCACCATCATCATTTCGTTCGGGTCGTCGCCGTGTTCCTTCAGCTCGTGCAGCTGGAAGTCGAAGTCGTTGCGGCGGATCTGCGGCGTCATCGGCAGGTCGAGGTTGGGATACATCAGCCAGGCCAGCGACGAACCCATCCAGGTGATCTTGTCGTGCGGCACGGTGGCGTCGAAGTCGAGATGGCGCTGGTTCTGGTTGTCGAACGGGATGTACATCTTGTCCGCGATCACGCTCCATTGCGGATCGGCCGGTGCGCCCACCTTCTTCGCCGCCTTCACCGCGATGCGCAGCGCCTTCTGCGCCACGGCATTGGTGAACGAATCGTTCGGCACGTCGTCATAGGCCTCGTCGGGCGAAGTGACGTGATGTATCTCGTAGCGGTCGCTGGCCTTGTCGTAGGTGACGCGGCTGGCCCAGAACGTGGCGACCTGCTCGATCACCGGCCAGCCGTATTGCTTGAGCCACGCGTCGTCGCCCGTAGCGTTGTAGTACTGCCACTGCGCGATGGCGACGTCGGCATTGACGTGGACCTCGCGGAACACGCCGTAGGCGAAGTGCGGGGTGTAGTCCTTGCCGGTTTCCGGATCGGATTCCCACGGATACATCGTGCCCTTTACGCCGTGCTGCCTTGCGCGTTCCTGCGCAGGCCCGATGGTGCGATGACGGAACATCACGATGGGCTTGGCACGTTCCGGATGCAGCAGCAACAACGCGGGGAACACCCACGAATCGCTGTCCCAGAACGCATGGCCGGCGTAACCCGGGGTAAGCGCGCAGGCGCCCATCGGCCAGCTCGTGCCCACGGTGGTGTTGGACAGCAGGTAATAGAGATCGGAATGCACGGCCTGCTGCACCTTGGCATCGCCATCGATGCGGATGTCCGACTCCCACAGCGTGTGCCATGCCGCCTGGTGCTTGGCGAGCAAGGCATCGAAGCCGGTCTTGCGCGCCTGCGTGGCCAGCGCGAGGTCGGCCTGCGCATTGCCGCCCCAACCTTCGCGCGAGGCGGCAATGTACTTGGTGAAGCGGTAACTCTGGCCCTTGTGCACCTTGGCCTTGAGGTTCAGCGAGAGCTTGTACGGACTTTTTTCAAGCTGTACGTCTTCGACATCGAGTCCCTTGGGAAGCTCCACGGCCACCGCCTGCGCCACGGCCACGCCTTGTTCGGCGCGGCCATCGAGCCACAGCGTGAGCGTCTTGGTGTCGCCACCGTTGGATTCGATGCGCACCACGCCCGGATACCACACCGCTGAGCGGTCCGGCGTGGGCACGGGTTTGTTGTCGAGGTTCTGTCCGCTGGCGATCACGGCGGCGATCATCTCGTCGCCCGTCATCTTGCCGATGGGAAAGCGCGGCTGGTGTTCCGACCACAGGCGGATCGGAAACGTGAGCTGCACGCTGCCGTCGAACTGCGGCGTGATGGTGAGGCGCGTGGCGGCGAGATGGCCGGCGTCCTGGCTCACAAAGGTGGTCACCTGCACATCGGTGGCCTTGTTGGCATAGGCGAAGCGGTACTTCGTGCTCAGCGTGGCGCCGTACATGTCCAGCGTCTGCGAGTAGTCGGTGAAGATCTCCTTGGCCACGCGCGTGGAATTGAGCCAGCCGCCGCCCGGGTTGTAGTCGATCTCGTTCCAGCCGGGCATGGCTGCGGGGCGCGCGATATCGTCCTTCGCATAGTCCATGGTCGCCACCATGTAGCCCATCGTCGGTTCCGTGCCGCGTACCGAGGTGAGCGTGGAGAAGTAACCGTTGGCGAGATAGCTCGGGAAATAACTGCCGAACTGTTCCGACGTGCCCGTGAGCACGAAGCTGGGATCGGTGGCCGCGCTCACGCGGGCGGCGACAAACAGAAGGCCGAAGGCAGCCGCGCGGGGCAGGTGTCGTAGCAGGGGCGTCATGGCGTTGCGTATTCCTCGTTCCATCATTCAAAAGTTGCGCGCTCAGCGCGCGGGTCCAAAGGGATTGGTGATGCCGGCCATCCACGGATCGTGCGTGGCGGTGCGCCAGCGCGCCAGTTGCGTGCGAACGTCGGCGAGTGCGGCGGCATGCGCAGGGTCCCTGGCCAGGTTCACGATTTCGTCGGGATCGGCTTGCAGGTCGTAGAGTTCTTCATCGGGCCGGTGCTCGAACGCTTCCAGCGTGCGTTTTCCCAGGCGAGCGCCGGGCGTGGACGTGATGGCCTTCCATGAAGGCGACAACGCCACGTCGCTGGCAATGGGTACGCGCAGGCTCGGCTGCAGGTTGCGGAAATAGCTGTAGCGCCGCGTGCGCAGCGAGCGCGTGGGGTAGTACTGGTCGATCTCATGGAACGAGTGCGTGGCGAACACCTCGTCCCAACCGCTGGGCGAGGTCTGTTCCAGGATCGGCAACAGCGATCGACCCGGCAGCGGCAGATAGCGATAACCCTGCGGCGGCGATACGCCGGCCCAGTCGAGGATGGTCGGCGTGATGTCGATCCAGCTCACCATGGCGTTGTTGCGGACGCCACGGTGCGTGGCATGTGGCGCACGCACGATCAGTGGCAGGTGGATGCCTTCGACGTAGAGATTGTCCTTGGCGCCGGGAAACGGACGGCCATTGTCGGAGAGGTAGATCACCAGCGTGTCGTCGGCGTGGCCCGACGCCGCGAGTTCGCGCAGCAGGATGTCCACGCCGCTGTCCATGCGGCTTACGGCTTCGTAGTACTGGGCCAGATCCTCGCGCACGCCGGGAAGGTCGGGCAGGTGCGAGGGAATGGTCACGTCCTGCGGGCGATAGCGCATGCGCTTCACTTCAGGCCAGTCACGCGTATTGCCGAACTGCGAAGGGTCGCCCGCGCGGTGCGGGTCGCTGTATCCGACGGTGAGGAAGAAAGGACGTGCGCCCTGTGCACGCATCCATTGCCCGGCGGCGTGTCCCATCGCGGCGACGTCGCGATTGCCGGCCTGCTCGGGCAACAGCCACGCGTCGTACGCCAGCGCGGCTTCCGGCTTCACGTGCAGCTTGCCCACCAGCGCGGTGGCGTAGCCGTGTTGCTTGAGCATCCACGGCAGCGTCTTCACGTCTTCCAGCAACGAGAAGTTGTGTACGTCATGCGCCAGGCCGTACATGCCGTTGGTATGTGAATACAGGCCCGTATATAGCGTGGAACGGCTCGAACTGCAGGAGGACACCGAGGCATAGGCGTCGGTGAACAAGGTGCCTTCGCGTGCGAGGCGATCCAGCGTCGGCGTGTGCACGGCGGTGCCGAGGCTGGACATGTCATAGCCATGGTCGTCCGCCACGATGAGCAGCACATTCCGCGCCGCCTTGGCCTGTTGTCCCGTGGCCGCGTCTGCCGTCCACTTCGATGTCACCGCGGCCGTCGCCGCCATCACGCCCGACGCCAGGAACTGGCGACGCGTGAAGCTCACGCCGCGCCCTCCGGCGCCAGCAGCGCGGGAGTGGCGGAGCGATCGGTTTCGCGCTTGAAGAAGAACAGCGTCACCAGGATCAGCGTCATCGGCACCAGTGAGAAATAGAACGCGTGGATGCCGCCGAAGTTGGTGAAGACGATGGCCGTGATGCGCGAGCCCAGCGTGCCGCCGAGCGCCGAGAAGATCACGATGAGCCCGGTCATGGCTGCATGCGCCGGCTTGGGCAGCGAGCTGAGCGCGACCGAATTGATCACCGGATAGATCGGTGCCATCAGCAGGCCGATCAGCGGGATCAGGTAGGCCGCCACCGGTGCGTTGAACCAGCCCACATCCGCACCCACCGTCGCATGACGCGCCAACGGAAGCACGAGGAGGATAAGCGCACCCATGCCGACCACGCACAGGTTGAGCAGCACATGCCAGGACATCCGACGCAGCAACTGGCCCGCGATAATGCGACCCAGCGCCGTGGCGCCGGCGAGGATGCTCGCCATCTGGATGCTCATTGCATTCGGCAGCTTGAGGATCTCGTTGTTGAACGTGGGCAGCCAGGTGCTGAAGCTCTGCTCGATCAACACGTAGAGGAAGGCGGAGAGCAGGAACACATACACCAGCGTGCGCATCAGCAGGCGGTACATCTCGCGCAGGGCGTTACCCATCGACAGCCGCACTTCGCCATGCGCCGCCGATTCATCCAGCGACGCGCCGGAAAGCAGCGCCACCGTGCCGAAGCACAGCACGGCCAGCACCCAGTACACGTTGAACCACGACGGGTTGGCCGGATGGGCGTGGTCGATGAAGGCACTGAACAGCCAGCCGCTCGCCAATACGCCGAGCATGAACAGCCCTTCGATGGTGTTGGTGAGGCGGCCATGCTCGGCCTTGTTGTTGGTCAGCAGGCCGATGGAGGAGTAGACGGATACCTTCGCCAGCGCGAACGACACGCCAACGCAGGTGAACAGCAATTCGGTGGTGTGGAAGCTGGGGAACAACGGCATCAGCACGCAGGCGCCACCCACGATGCACAGCGCCAGCATCATCGCGCGGCGATAACCCAGCCGCGGCAGGAACGACGCCACCAGGAACGAGGTGACGGCGATCGGCAGGTCCTTGAACAGCTCCAGCAGGCTGGCCTGCGGTTTGTCGATACCGAAGGTGTGGATGGACTGCAGGATCACCGTGCCGACACTGTTGAGCAGTATCGCAAACACCATGTAAATCGACGCCAGCGCGACGACCATGCGAAACCGGTTCATGCACACCTCGTGATGAGGTTTCTAAAAAGGTCCCGGGCCGCCGCACTCGTGGCGGCCCGGGACAGTCGAGGGAAGTGCTCTGGTGAAACGCCTTAGAAGTTGTACTTGACCTGCAGGTTGACCTCACGACCTTCGATCGAGCGTGCGAGGATCACGCCGCCCGCACTGGCAAAGCCGAACAGGCGCGAGTTGCCTTCGGTGATGCCGATCTCATTGGTGAGGTTGGTGCCCTGCAGGTTAACCTGCCAGTTGTCGCCGATGTTGGCCGTGGCACCGAACGCCAGCGTGTGGTACTGGCCGAGTGGCTGCTGCTCGATCAGGTCGCCGTAGCGGTTGCCGACGTATTCGTAGGTCAGCCACAGCTTCATGCTGCCGAAGCCGGTGGGCCACTGGTACGAGGGCGTCAGGATGCCGTGGAACTTCGGCTGGCGCTGCAGCTGCATGCCGTTGAGGCTGGCGCAACCCTCGTCTCCGTTCTGCATCAGGTACGGCGTGCACGCGGCGCTGTGCGTGTAGTGACCGTCCATGTAGTTGCCGCTGAACGCAATCTGGAAGCCCTTGTCGCTGGGAAGCGGCTTCAGCACCGTGGTGAAGTTGATGCCCTTGGTGGCCGAGCCATAGTCGAACGAGAACTGCTGGCCGTTGCCCTGCGTGATCGTGTAAGGCACGTTGTAGAACAGCTTGCGGTACGCGTTCACGTCGACGTACACCCAGTCGGCCTGGTACTTGAAGCCCACTTCCATGTTGTGGATCTTGTTGATCGGCTGGCTGGGCAGGCCGCGCAAATCATCGAAGCCAGGGAAGTGCACGCCGTCGTTGACGCGTGCGTACACGCTCATGTTGCTCTGGATCTCGTAGTTGGCACCGATGGTCCACGAGGGCGCGGTCTTGGCGTAGTTGATGTACGTGTTGCCGCCGGTGAGGTACTGCGAGTTGTTGTTGTAGAGCGTGGTCGGGTTGTTGTCGAGATCGCCCGTAGCCGTGTTCTGGATGCGGCCGTTGGCTTCCTGGCGTTCCTCGCGGACGCCGACGTCGAACAACCACTTGTCGACCTTCCACGAATCGGTGAGGAAGAAGGCGGTGTTGAAGCCGTTCCATGCCTCGCGGATCGCCGTCGACGGGCCGCTCACGAAACCGCCCGGGCTCGACAGCACGTCGCCATTGCTCAGCGTCACGGCGATCGGGTACGGGTTGTTCTTGGCCTGCAGCAGCATGTTGTTGCCGAGCAGCCAGTTGTCGTGGTCGTTGTAGACGGCGGTGTAGTTGCCGAACGTCAGCGTGTTGCCTTCGAAGATGTCCTTGCTGATGTGGAACTCGTTCGTCGCGCCCTGGATGCGCTTGTGCACGTACCAGTAGCCCTGCGTGGTGACGTTCTGGTTCATGTCCGCCGCGCCGCCGTTGTTGACGTAGGTGGCGGTGGCAGTGGTGCCGGCCGGCAGGTCGTTGGCCGCGATCTGGTCGTCGATGTAGCTGCCCAGCGTCTGCGGGTTGGCGCCCGTGCTGAAGAACGCGACCGTGTTCATCTGGCCGCCGGTGAAGTTGAACTTGTCCGAGATGTTCCAGCCGTCGCCGAAGGTCAGGTCAAGGTTGCCGCCCACGGAAATCACGTCCGCGCCGCGGCCGTCGGCGAGGTTCACATGTTGGCCAGCCGGCTGGCAGCCCGCGGTGTTGCAGGGCGTGGTCTGCAGGAAGGCGTATTGATCAGCCTTGCTGCCGAAGGTGCCGGTGAGCGCATCGAAGCCGGGGTAGTTCTCGAACTGGCCACGGCTCGGGTTGAGGATCGGCGTGTCGGTGACGAACTGGTTGTGATCCTTCAGGTCGCGCGCGTAGAACATGATGGAGCCGCTGTCGCCAAAGTTGTGCGTCAACGTGGCGGTGAGCGAGCCGCCCTTGTCGGCGTCGAACTGCGGATCGCGCACGCCATCGGACTGGCGCCAGAAGCCGCCGACGCTGCCGTACCAGCCATCGGCGATCTTGAAGCCGTAGAAGCCGTCCAGACGCACCAGGCCTTCCGAACCGTAGGTGACGCCAACGTCACCGCTGGGCTGATCGGTACCTTCGCGCAGGATGAAGTTGGCGGTGAGACCGGGCTGGCCGTTGCCGTACAGCACGGCCGGGCCGCCGAGCACGAATTCCGCGTGGTCGATGGTGTCATCGAGGCGGAACATGGAGGAGTTTTCCATGAACGACAGCGTCGGCATGGGATAGATCGGCGAGCCGTTGATCTGCAGCGTCGCGAACGGCGCATCGCCGCCGCCCGGGAAGCCGGCCACTTCGATGTTCGCGCCCGTCTGGCCGCCCGACGATTCCGGGAACACGCCCGGCGCCATCTTCAACAGGTCGGCCGTGCTCTTGGGATTGAATTCGCGAATCTGGTCGAGCGTAGCGGCGGTGACCGAGTAAGCCGTGTCGATCTTCTTCAAGCCGCCAGCGGCGGCCGTGCCGGTGACCACCACCTGGTCAAGGTTGGTGGCGTTCTTCTGGGTGGGCGGCGGTGGCGTGGGCGCGGTGCCCTGCGCGGCAGGCCCGGTTGGCGGTGTGTTTGAGGTGGTGTCTTGTGCGTGTAGCGAACCGGCGGCGAGTAAAGCGGCGATGCTGGTGACAAGCAGCCGACGAGTCATGCGTTGCGTGTTCATGGTGTTTCCTCCCCATCAAAGAAAAGCTGTCGTTTGTGTTTCTTAGGAGTGGTACTGCACGCTGTCAGAGTGGTCCTGAGCAGTGGTTCGTCACGACTTCCGCCGACATGTCCCGGTCGGTCGGCTGCCTGTTGAGATAGCGCTGGATATCGAATGCGTCGATACCCGGCAAAACGTCCTCGGCGCGCGAAAGAACCGTCGCATCGCCCACGCCCACGGCACGCATGCCGGCGGCAAGAATGCTGTCGACACCGGCGGCGGCATCCTCCACGCCGAGGCAGGTTTCCGGTGTGATACCCAAACCTTTTGCCGCGGCCAGGAAGATTTCCGGATGCGGCTTGGAGTGGGCGATCTGCGATGCGTCGACCACGTAATCGAACAGGCCGGCAATGCCCAGCCGCTCCAGCAGCAACGGTGCGTTGCGACTGGCCGATGCAAGTGCGGTGCTCAATCCCGCGGTACGGACGCTTTCCACGGCGCGACGTGCGCCGCGCAGCAGTTGGCCGGGGCCGAAGCAATCGATCTGCGCGACGTAGTACGCATTCTTGCGATCCTCCAGCACGCGTTTCTCACGTTCGGAATAGGCGTGCGGCGCACGTTCCAGCAGAATCTCCAGCGAGCCGCGGCGGTCCACGCCTTTCATGCGTTCGGCAATGTCTTCGTCGAACGGTGCGCCGATGTCGTGCGCCAGTTGTTCCCACGCCGCGCGATGTACCACGGCGGTGTCCGCAATGACGCCGTCGAGGTCGAAGATCACTGCCTGCAGCGCTGCCTCGGTGGGCAAGCGATGCGGCATCAATATCGATTCACCATGGCGAAGCTGCATGTGCTCACCCGCATGGCGGAACTGCACGCTGTCGCCGCGCGTCACGGTGTAGCGCACGCCGGCGTGATCCACCTCCACGCGCAGGTGTGCCCGCTGCCACGCGATGCCGAAGCGGTAGCGTTGCCACGCCTCGGGCAACTGCGGGCGCAGGTGCAGTTCGCCATCGACCACGCGCATGCCGCCGTAGCCCCAGGCGAGCGATTGCCAGCTGCCGGCCATCGCCGCCATGTGCAGGCCGTGTGCGGCGTTGCCGTGCAGGTCGTCCAGGTCCACGCGCAAGGTGTCCTGGAAGTAGCGCCACGCCTTCTCCGATTCGCCCACTTCCGCCGCCATCACGCCGAAGGTGGACGCGGACAAGGTGGAGTCGTGCACCGTGACGCCTTCGTAGTAATCGAAGTTGCGGCGCTTGGCGGCGGTGCTCACGTCATCGCCGGCCAGCATCAGCGCGAGCAGCGTATCGGCCTGCTTGCATACCTGGTGGCGATAGATGGTGAGCGGATGCAGTTCCAGCAGCAGCGGCCGCTTGCCTTCGCCCGCCGCGCGCGCCGGCATGCGCGGTTTGTCGAGGAAGGTGTCGTCCTGCGGGAAGATGCCAAGCTCCGCGTCTTCGGCCAGGTACATCAGCTCGGCGGCACGCTGCCATTGCATGATCTCGAACTGTTCCAGGCCGATGCGGCGTGCGAGTTCCGCAAAGCTGTCCGGCGCCGTATCGGCAAGCCAGCGCGCCACCGCGGCCGCATCGCGCAGGTGACGTTGCGCCATGCGGTTGGTGTAGTGATTGTTGTCGACCAGCGCGGTGTATTCGTCGGGGCCGGTCACGTCGTGGATGCAGAACGCGCCACCGCGACGCGCATTGAAGTGGCCGATGTCCAGCCACACGCGTGCCGTCTCGAACAACATCTCGGCGCCGACGTCGCGCAGGAATGCGTCATCGCCGGTGGCGTCCACGTAGTGGCGGATCGCCCAGGCTACGGCGGCATTGATGTGGTACTGCGCCGAGCCGCTGGGGAAATAGGCGGAGCATTCGTCGCCGCTGATGGTACGCCACGCGTACAGCGCGCCACGTGCGTGGTTGAGTTCGCGTGCATGGGCACGTGCGCGGTCCAGCGTGCCGTGGCGATACATGAGCATGCTGCGCGCCACGTCGGGCGCGACCGCCACCATCGCCGGCAGCATGAAGGCCTCGGCATCCCAGAAGTAGTGACCTTCGTAGCCTTCGCCCGTGAGCCCTTTGGCGGCGGTGCTGCCTTGGCCGTCGCGGCTGCTCGACTGGAAGATGTGGAACAGGTTGAAACGCAGCGCCTGCTCCGTGGCCGGGTCGCCCTCGATGGCGAGGTCGGCGTTCTGCCACAACTGGGCCAATGCCTGGGCCTGTTGTGCCAGCAGTACGTCGTAACCCTTCTCGCGGGCATCGGAAAGCGCGCTTTCGGTGCGTGCAAGCAATTGGGCATCGGTATCGCTGCCGCCGGGCTGGCTCCACGCGTAGGCGACGTATTTCTCGAATGTCACCGACTTGCCCGGCGCCAGTTCACCTTCGAACACCTGCAGCACGCCATGGTGGGCAAGGTTGGCGAGGCGGAAGTCCAGGCTGTCGTCGATGATCGCGTGCTGCTGCATGCACGCCACACGGATATCGCTGTGTGCGGTGCGCTGCAGTACGTGGGCGAGGATGTCGCCGGCGACGGCATCGATGGTGGCCAGGCCGCCGTCCACGCGAGTGCCGATGCGCGGATCGTCGCCTTGTTCCGTCGCGTTGCGCGCCGTGCTGATCGAGGACTCCAGCGTCACCGGCCCGGAGTAGTCGACCGATTGCACGCGGTAACGGATGGCGAGCAGGGCAGCGCTATGGAGGCTGACGATGCGTTCGGCATCGATCAGCAGTGTCGCGCCGTCGGGCGAACGCCAGCGCAGCTGGCGACGGTAGCTACCGGTGCGCAGATCGAGCGCACGTTCGAAGTGCTGCCATTCGCCTTCGCCAAGCCGCACCGGCGTGTCGCCCAGGCGCAGATGGATGCGCGTGCCGTCGGCGACGGGAATGCGGGTGTCGGTGTGGGCGGCGAATCCGGGGAAGCGCTCGTGGTATTCGATCGGCGTGCGCTCCCAGGCGCCGGCCAGGAAGCAGGCCTGGCTGGGGCTGTCGCCTTCTTCCAGGCCGCCGCGCACGCCCAGTGCACCGTTGGAGAGGGCGAACAGGCTTTCATCCTGCGCAAAGGCGGCGGGATCGGCGCTTTGACGGGTGACTACCCAGGGGTCGCTCCACGCACGACCAAGGGGCGGCAGGGCCTGCGCCGTTTCTTGATGGTCCAACGTCACTCTCTCCGCTTTATTTTTTTGGCTTTATGGGCGGCCGTCAGATCGAGTCGGTCGGCCCGGCTTCTTGGTGTGCGGGCGGAGCTTCGCAGCAAATGTTATCGATATCAAGATATCGATAACATTTGCTGCGACACAACATTTACGCACTTGGTATCGATATCATTGGTGGCACGTCGCGAGTCCGCAGGATCTTGTGGAATAAACGTGCGAATGGGGTGGCAAAGCGAGGAGGTGTCTACGCCCATGCGGCGTGGACGTTGATGTCGCAAACCGCGACACTGTCCGCGTTTGCCAAGGTTGGCCGTCGCGCGGGAAATTGCGCGGCCGCTCACAAGACATTGGGGTCAGGTCTTGAGTCGTCACCAAAAGAATCGCCCGGTCGCCGCGCCTTCCGCCAGTCTCACCATGGCGGATCTGGCAGAGATGGCCGGGGTATCCAAGATCACCATTTCGCGGGCGCTGAGCGACAGCCCGCTGGTCAATCGCGAGACCCGCGAGCGACTGCAGGCGCTTGCCCACGAACTGGGCTACAAGCTCAACGTGAGCGCGCGCAACCTGCGCCTGCGCCGCAGCCACACGGTGGCGGTGATCGTGGAGATGAAACCCTCCCACGACCGCACCATGCTCGATCCCTATCCGCTGATCCTGCTGGGCGGCATTTCCCAGGAATTGACCGCGCACGGTTACAGCGTGCTGCTCACCACCCGGCAAGGTGCCACGGCGGCGGCGGTGCAGGCGGCTGATGGCTTGATCCTGCTCGGCCAGGGTTCGCGCCAGGACGCCGTGCGCCGCTTCGACAAGCTGGGCCTGCCGATGGTGGTGTGGGGTGCGCCGGGCGACGAACACATCGTGGTCGGCAGCGACAACAGCCAGGGCGGCCGCGTGGTGGCGGAACATTTCATTCGCCTGGGTCGCCGCAATCCCGTGTTCGTGGGCAACCCGAACCACCCCGAGATCTTCGAGCGCCTCAACGGTTTCGTGGATGCGCTGGCGGCGCACGGCATCAAGCCGTTGTTGATCCGCCGCGACGAATTCACGCTGGCATCGGGCGGTGACGCCATGCATTCCCTGATGGATCGCGGCGTGCCCTTCGATGCCGTGTTCGCCTGCAGCGACCTGCTGGCCATGGGCGCCATCCGCGCGCTCAACACCCTGGGCCGCACCGTGCCCAATGATGTGTCGGTGGTGGGTTACGACGACATGCCGTTGGCCGCGAGCTTCCTGCCGCCGCTCAGTTCAGTGCGGCAGGACTGGCAGGAAGGCGGCACGCTGCTGGCGCGCAAGGTGCTGGCGTTGATCGGCGACCAACCCGAGCAGTCGGAAACGCTGCCGGTCGAGTTGATCGTCCGCGAAACGTGAGTTGCAGGAGAAAGTGAAGAGGAACGAGAAGCGAGAGGGCTCGCACTCGCCACATTTTCCCTCTCTCACTTCTCACTCATCTCCCCTCACTTCTCGCTCTTACCCCGCCGCCGCGGCATCCCCCGTCGCCTTGCCCACGCGCGCCGGCGTCAGCACCAGGCGGAAGCAGCTGCCGCCGCCCGCCACGCGCACGTATTCCAGCGAGGCCTGGTTCGCTTCGCTCATCTGGCGCGCGAGATAGAGGCCAAGACCGGTGCCGTATTCGTGCGTCGTGTAGAACGGCTCGAAGATCTGTGCGGCCACTTTGGGCGCGATGCCGGGGCCGCGATCGATCACTTCGAGGATGGGCACGCCGTGCTCGCCATGACGTGCCACCACCATCACGCGCGCGGGCTCGCCGGGCATGCGGCCATAACGCAGTGCGTTCTGCACGAGATTCCACACCACTTGCTGCAACTGCTGTGGATCGGCCACCGCCGCTACCGGCGTGCTCGCCTGGATCACGCGCAACGAGTCCTCGCCCAGGTCGTTGCCCTGGCGGTATTCGTCCACGAACTGGTTGGCCCAGGTGCCCAGGTCCAGCGTTTCTGGACGCGAGCGCTCGCGCCGCGACAACTGCAGGATGTTCTCGATGATCTCGTTCAAGCGCACGCAGTGGTTGTTGATGATCTCCACCATGCGCTGGTCGGTGGGCGGCAGGTCTTCCGACTCGGCCAGCAGCTGCGCCGAGTAGCGGATGGCAGCGAGCGGGTTGCGGATTTCGTGCGCAATCGAAGCGGACAGGCGACCCAGCGAACTGAGCGTGAGTTCCTCCGCGCGCCGCGACACCAGCGAGGTGTCGTCAAGGAAGATCAGCACGTGCGAGTCGTCATTCGGAGCCAGTCGCGTGAAGCGCGGGACCACTTCGGGCACGCCGTCGGCCAGCTGCGTGGCCGATTCGTCCAGCTTGCCCGAGGTCATCCAGTGGTACAGGCGGCGCGACAGTTCCGAGGCCACGCGGCCCAGGTCGCGCTGGTCGGCGGGAGGGTTGCCCAGCAGCATCCAGGCCGATTCGTTCATCTGATGGATGCGGTTGGCATCGTCCACCAGCAGCACACCCGTCTTCATGCGACGGATGATCAGCTCGTTGACCTGCGCCAGGTTGGCCAGGTCGACGCCACGCTGTTCGGCCAGCGCTTCGCTGGCGCGGATCTGCCGGCTCAGCACGTAGCACAGCATGGTGATGGCGAAATAGGCGAGGCCGAACAGGCTCGATTCGAGCAGCTCCCGGTCCATGCCGCCCTGGGCCTGGGCTTCGAGCACCGAATGGCCGATGACGCCCAGCGTGGCCAGCGCCGCGAAGAAGCACGACAGGCGCAGCGGCAGGATCAGCGCGCCGGCCGCCAGGTTCACCGCCAGCATCATGGCGATGCCGATGCGGGCGTCGTGCATGGTGACGATGGCCAGCACCGCGGCGATGATATCCACCACCAGTGCGCCGGACACCGTCCAGCGCAGCCAAGGCGTGGACCGGCGGGTCAGCGACAGCATGCCAAGCGCAAACAGCAGGAACAGCACGGCCACGCCGCGGGCCAGGCCCACGTCGGCGAGCTTGGGCCAGCCCAGGGTGCTGGGGCTCAGCGCCAGGCCGATGTAGACCAGGGCCTGGGCCAGGCGGAAACAGTTGAGGAACAGGAGCTCATGCCGCGCGGCCTCGGGGGCGGGGCGCGCGGTGGGGTAAGCGGGCTGCACGGTGTTGGACACCTGGGCGGGCTCTCTTTCAGTCGGCCGGAAGGCGGGCCGAACCAGTATAGACGGGGCTTTCGCGGCTTGTGCGCACCGGCCGCCAGCGGCCACCGGCCCCGCCTCCTGTCAGGCCGCCCCTTTCCATCGGGGGCCGCTGCTGCGAAAATACCGGGCCGTATTGCGCGGTTTTCGTCATGTCGACAGGCAGGCGGCGGCGCACTGCATCCGGCAGCGCTCGTACCGCCGTCGTTCCCCTGACCGTCCGGTCTCCCACAACCGGCCGGCCGTCATGTTCCCCCGTACTCTCGAGGTATCCATGAATTTCCACGAGTACCAGGCCAAAGAATTGTTCGCGAAGTACGGCATCGCCGTGCCGCCGGGCAAGGTCGCCAACTCTCCCGATGCCGCTGTCGACGCCGCCAAGCACCTTGGTGGTTCGCAGTGGATGGTCAAGGCACAGATCCACGCAGGCGGCCGCGGCAAGGCCGGCGGCGTCAAGTTCTGCAAGAGCCTCGATGACGTGCGCGCAGCTGCCAAGGGCATGCTGGGCACCAACATGGAAACCTACCAGTCGGCCGGCCGTGCGCTGCCGGTGAACCTGGTGCTGGTCACCGACGCGACCAACATCGCCAAGGAACTGTACCTGTCGATCCTGACGGATCGCGATTCCAAGTCGATCTCGTTCATTGCCTCCAAGCACGGCGGCGTGGACATCGAACAGGTCGCCAAGGACACGCCGGAAGACATCCACACCATCGTGGTGGACTTCGTCGAAGGCCTGCAGCCGTACCAGTGCCGCCAGCTCGGCTTCGCCATGGACCTCAATGCGAAGCAGGTCGGCCAGCTGACCAAGATCATGCTGGGCCTGTACAAGCTGTTCAACGAAAAGGACCTGTCCCTGGTCGAGCTGAACCCGCTCGCCATCCTCGAAGACGGCAACCTCGCCGCCCTCGACGGCAAGGTCAACTCCGACGACAACGCCGAGTTCCGCCACCCGGATCTGGCCGCCATGCGCGACCTGACCCAGGAAGACCAGGCCGAAGCGGCTGCCGTGCAGCACAACCTCAACTACGTGACGATGGACGGCTCCATCGGCTGCATGGTCAACGGCGCAGGCCTGGCCATGGCCACCATGGACGTGATCCAGCTGGCAGGCGGTGAGCCGGCCAACTTCCTGGACGTCGGCGGCGGCGCCACCAAGGAACGCGTCACCGAGGCGTTCAAGCTCATCCTCTCGTCGGACAAGGTGAAGGCCATCCTGGTCAACATCTTCGGCGGCATCGTGCGTTGCGACCTGATCGCCGAAGGCATCATCGCGGCCGTGAAGGAAGTGGGTCTGAAGATCCCCGTGGTGGTGCGCCTGCAGGGCACCAACGTGGAGCTGGGCCGCGAACTGCTCGCCAACTCCGGCCTGGCGATCACGCCGGCCAACGATCTCAACGATGCGGCGCAGAAAGCCGTGGCTGCGGCCAAGGCCTGAGGAGCAACTGAACCATGAGCGTTCTCGTCAACAAGAACACCAAGGTCCTCGTGCAGGGCTTCACCGGCCAGCAGGGCACCTTCCACGCGCAGCAGGCGCTGGATTACGGCACCAAGGTCGTGGGCGGCGTGACCCCGGGCAAGGGCGGCACCGAGCACATCGGCCTGCCGGTCTTCAACTCGGTTTCCGAAGCCGTCGATGAAACCGGCGCCGACGCGTCCGTCATCTTCGTGCCGCCGCCGTTCGCAGCCGACTCGATCCTCGAAGCCATCGACGCCGGCATCAAGGTGATCGTCGCCATCACCGAAGGCATCCCCGTGCTGGACATGCTGCGCGTGAAGAACGTGCTGGCACAGCATCCGGAAACCGTGCTGATCGGACCGAACTGCCCCGGCATCATCACCCCGGGCGAGTGCAAGATCGGCATCATGCCGGGTCACATCCACATGCCGGGCAAGGTCGGCATCGTCTCGCGCTCCGGCACGCTGACGTACGAATCGGTGTTCCAGACCACCAACGAAGGCCTGGGCCAGTCCACGGTCATCGGCATCGGCGGCGACCCGATCAACGGCCTGAGCTTCATCGACTGCCTCAAGCTGTTCCAGGACGATCCGCAGACCGAAGGCATCATCATGGTCGGCGAAATCGGCGGCAGCGCTGAAGAAGACGCCGCCGAGTTCATCGGCGAGTACGTCACCAAGCCGGTGGTGTCCTTCATCGCTGGCGCCTCGGCTCCTCCGGGCAAGCGCATGGGCCATGCCGGCGCCATCATCTCGGGCGGCAAGGGCACGGCAGCGGCGAAGTTCGCTGCGCTGGAGAAGGCAGGCGTCACCACGGTGAAGTCCCCGGCCGACCTCGGCAAGACCCTCGCCGGTCTGATGAAGAAGTAAGTCGGGTTTTCATCACCGACATGAAAAGGGCCGCAGCGATGCGGCCCTTTTTCTTTGTGCCAAGAGCGATGGATCAGCGATGCTGGCGGAGTCCCTTGCGCGCGGCATCGAGCAAGGTGTCCGTTACCGTCGACAACGTAGCGGAGCGAATCGACCAGTGCTGCCAATAGAGCGGCACGTCGAGCCAGCGGTTGGCCGCGATGGGTTTGAGCCGGCCTTCCGCAAACGTCTTGGTCAGCATCGACTCCGGCGCCATGGCCCAGCCTAGCCCAAGCTCGGCGCCTTCGACGAAGGCGGTGGAGGAGGGCACGTAGTGCATTGGCGGAGCGAGTCTGGCGCGCGTCACGCCATGGACGAAGCGCCATTGCAGGGCGTCCTTGCGGTTGAACACCAGCATCGGCGCTGTGCCCAGCGATTCCGCATTCACGCCCTTGGCGAAATGACGCGCGATGAAGGCCGGCGATGCCACCGGCAGGTAGCGCATCACGCCTAGCTTCTTTACGCTGCAGCCTTGCACCGGCTGCGCGTCGGCCGTGATGGCGCCGAGCACCGAGCCGTCGCGCAGCAGGTTGGTGGAGTGATCCTGGTCCTCCACGCGCACATCGAACAGCAGGCGATGCCGGTCGTGCAATTGCGCGAGCGCGACGAGGAACCATGTGGCCAGTGAATCGGCGTTGACGCCGATGGCGACGGTGGTCGGCCGCGAGGCATCAGCATCGACGTGGAAGTCCTTCAGGGTTTCGTCTTCCAGCAGGCGCATCTGTTGCACGCTGCGCAGCAGGCGTTCGCCGGCCTCGGTGGCTTCACAGGGCGAGCGCCGAAGAATCAACACTTGCCCGAGCCGGTCCTCCAGCGCCTTGATCCGTTGTGAAATAGCAGAAGGGGTGAGCGAAAGCCGCCGGGCGGCGCCATCGAAACTGCCCTCGTCGAGCACGGCGGCAAAGGCGGCGAGCTGGGGATTGAGCAGGCTCATCGAACCCTCCTTCCAGGCGAATCACGCACGCGGCGCACCGACAGGAAGATTAGTAGAACTGAATGAAGTTAAGAATATTTAGTTTTACTGAATTCAATATCCTCCCCAGAATGGACGTCTTTTTGGAGGACAGCCCATGGAATTGACCGCGTACCTGGCGGGCCTCGCCGCCGGCGCAGGCCTGATCATCGCCACCGGCGCACAGAATGCTTTCGTGTTGCGGCAGGGCCTGCAGCGCCAGTACATCGGCTCGGTGGTGGCCGTATGCATTCTTGCGGACGCCAGCCTGATCCTGCTCGGCGTGGCGGGCATGGGCCTGGCCGTGCAGCAACATCCGGGTCTATTGCAGTGGCTGCGTTTCGCAGGTGCGGCGTTCCTGGCGGCCTACGGTTTCCTGGCCTTGCGGCGAGCATGGCAGGGCGAGAGTGGCCTGCAACCGCAAGGCAACGGCGTGATGAGTCGCGGTCGCGTGGTGTTGGCGTGCCTGGCCTTCACCTTGCTCAATCCGCATGTCTACCTCGATACGGTGGTGCTGCTCGGCAGTCTTTCCACGCATTACCAGGGCAACGCGCGCTGGATGTTCGCCGCAGGCGCGTCCACCGCGAGCGTGGTGTGGTTCCTCTCGCTGGGCTATGGCGCGCGTCTGCTGCTGCCGGTGTTCCGCAGCCCGTTGGCGTGGCGCGTGTTCGATGTGGCGGTGGCCGCCTTCATGTTGACGCTGGCGGCGGTGTTGCTCTGTCAGCCGGTGAAGTAAACCGGACGGTGGATCGACAACGTACGGTCATCATGCGAGCGTAGCGTCTTGCCTACGGCTTCCGGGGGGAATTCGCATGACAGCTTCGTCGCGTCCGTCGTTTCTCTATCCACCGGGTTCACCACTGATGCACCCGGCCCTCGCACTCACCAAGGCTCGCATGTACGGGTTCTGGGTGCCGGGCGAAATACAGGCGCTGCAGGCGAGCATCGATGCCACGCTCAACCAAGGCAGCGGCGGCGGCATGACCTTTGTGGTCGTGTCTCCCTTCGTGCTGATGACGTTCACCGACATCGCACGCGCCTACAGCCTATGGCCGGACGATCGCGCGAAAGGCTGGGGACGCGAAGTCGACATCGTGGCGTGGGTGATGGTCGCGGGATTCGTAAAGGGACAGCTCAAGCCCTCGTTCTACGCCTATCCATTGCACATCTGGGTGGACGATTGCATGGCGCTGATCGTCGGGCGCGAAGTGTTCGGCTATCCCAAATATCTGTGCAATTACACGATGCCCGAGCCCAGCGAGCCGCCGCTCGCTTTCACCATGGCCGTCAAGGGATTCCAGCCCTTCACGCCGGACACCGAGTTGAGCGTACATCCCTTGCTGGAAGTGACGGCTCTGCCGGGCTTAAGCAGCGGCCGCCAGGTGGGCGACGTGCAGACGTGGCGAGGCGATCTGCTGGAAGGTCTGCAGCAGGTGCCGGGTTTCTGGGCGGCTGATCGGTCGTGGCGCAAGTCGTTCGACCAGTGGTTCATGCAGTTTCCGGCGATGCCGCAGATCTTCCTCAAGCAGTTTCCCGACGCCACCGGGCAACAGGCGGTGTACCAGGCCATTGTGTCCGCCGATGCGCAGGTGCAGTCCATTCACGGCCTCTGGCTGCTCGATCACGGCTATCAGCTCAACCTGCACGAGTTCGCGAGCTTTCCGCTCAACACCACGCTGGGCTGGGCGCTGGGCGAGCAAAAGGCATGGTTCGGGTTTCGCATCGACTTCGATTTCCAGGTCGAACCTGGCGTGGAACTGGTGAACAACACGAACGGCACGGAGGCACGTTGATGTCCACACAACCCCGGCGCATCGCCATCCTGGGTGGCGGTGTAGGCGCCATGACGGCTGCGTTCTGGTTGACCCATCGCGATGGCTGGCAGAGTGACTACCAGATCGACGTCTACCAGATGGGCTGGCGGCTCGGCGGCAAAGGTGCGAGCGGACGCAACGCCGCGATGGCAGAGCGCATCGAGGAACATGGTCTGCACATCTGGTTCGGTTTCTACGACAACGCCTTCAAGGTGATGCGCGAAGCCTATGCCGCGCTGGGACGTGCACCGGACAGCCCGCTCGCGACATGGGACGAGGCGTTCAAGAAGCAGCGGCTGGTGTGTCTTACCGAAGCCATCGATGACGCGTGGCGCGTGTGGTCCATCCTCACGCCCTTGATGCCGGGCGAGCCGGGCACGCCACGCGATACGAGCAATATCGGATCGGCGCTCGCAGCGCTGCTCGATCAGCTGCACGCCTGGGTGAACGAATGGAACGGCATCGCGGCCAAGCCGTTGGTGATGGAGTGTGCGGCCACGCATGGAGCGGCCGTTCCACCGACGACGGCGTTCACCGGCGATGCGCCGGCCATCGTCGGTGTTGCCCGTGAACTCGCCCACGCCGACGCGCAGGCTGATTCGGCGGAGCACGCGCAAACCGTGCTCGCGCTGCTCAAGTGGTTGCAGGCGGTGTTGCATGCGGTGGGAGCGTGGCTGCAACAGGCCGGGCTATGGCCCGATGACGTCCGTCGCCTCTATCTATGCATGGATCTCGCGCTGGCCGCCGGCATCGGCATGCTCGCGGACGACGTGGTGAGCAAAGGCTTCGAGGTGATCAATCACGTCGATTTCTGCGCCTGGCTCGCCTCGCATGGTGCGCAGCCTGCCAGCGTCGACAGCGCGCCGGTGCGTGGCTTCTACGATCTCGTCTTCGCCTATCGCGATGGCGATCCGCAACAGCCAGACATCGAAGCCGGCACCATGCTGCGCGGCATGTTGAAGGTGGGGCTGGGCTATCGCGGCGCCATCATGTACAAGATGCAGGCCGGCATGGGCGACGTGGTGTTCGCGCCGCTGCAGGAGCTGCTCGAACGTCGCGGCGTGCGTTTCCACTACTTCCACAAGTTGATGGCCTTGCATCCCGACGAAACCGGTGCGTCGGTGGCAAGCATCGAGCTGCAGCAACAAGTCTCGCTGCGCGGCGACAGCTATCGACCCTTGCGCGATGTGAAGGGCTTGCCGTGCTGGCCATCGGAGCCGTTGTACGACCAGCTCGATCCTGCGCAGGTCGACGTTCTGAAGCAGTACGACATCAATCTGGAATGCCATTGGTCCGATTGGCCACAGCGCTATCAGGAGGCGTTCCATCAGCCGCTGCCCACGAAAACGCTGCGCCATGGCGTGGATTTCGACCAGATCGTGTTTGGCCTCTCCGTGGCCAGCCTGCCGGTGGTGGCGTCGGAACTGCTCGAATGCAGTACGGCCTTGCGTCAATGCAGCGACAACGTGGGCGCCGTGGCGACACAGGCCTATCAGGTGTGGACGCGTCGCAACCTGCAGCAGATGGGATGGCAGTGCAGCGTGGCCGATGGCGAGGAGCCAGTGCTCTCCGGTTTCACCGAGCCGTTCGATACCTGGGCGTCGATGAATCAGTTGCTGTGTCGCGAGACCTGGCCGGCCAGCGATGAGCCGCTTGGCGTTTCGTATTTCTGCAATGTGTTCACGGTGAGCAGCTACCCGCCCGTCGGCCAGCACGATTTTCCCGCGCGTTGCGCCGACGAGGTGAAGGCCTCGGCCACCGGTCAACTCGACCACGACATCCGCGCGTTGTGGACGAACGTGGGCAGCGGCGGCTTCGACTGGAACTGGCTGGTCGATCCGGCGGACGGCGAAGGCGTGGCCCGATTCGATCGCCAGTACTGGCGTGCCAACGTCGATCCTTCGGAACGCTACGTGCAATCGCTGGTGGATAGCTCGCAGTATCGGCTGCATGCGGATGAAAGCGGCTTCGCCAACCTGTTCCTGGCCGGCGACTGGTTGAAGACGGGTCTCGATGCAGGTTGCGTGGAAGCGGCGGTGATGGGTGGCATGCAGGCGAGCCGCGCGATCTGCGGTTTGCCCGAAACGATAGCGGGCGAGCAGGGTTGGTGAGCACGCGAACGGTCGCGCGCCGTCACTGCTCGCAGCCGGTTTCCGTTTCCATCGGGCCTGGATGATCGCTCGCCGATGGCGTGCGTCGACGGGATTTTTGCTCGTACATCATGCGATCGGCTTCGCGCACGAGTTCGGCGAAGTCGTCGCCGTCGAGCACCTGGCCAATCGACGAGCCGCACACGCCGAAGCTCAGTCCCGCGCCCTGAAAACCGTACTCGTGCAGTTGCTGGTCCAGCTTCAGCAGCGCGCGCGTGAGGCGGTGCAGGCTCAGTTCGTCGCCAAACGAGATCACGGCGAATTCGTCGCCACCGAGACGATAGGCCTGACCCTGGCAGGGCAGTCGCCCGAGACCGCGCGCGGCGGCCTGCAGCAGCGCATCGCCGCGCTCGTGGCCTTCGCTGTCGTTGATCTGCTTGAGGCCGTCCAAGTCGATCATCGCGACCTGCCAGGCGCCTTCGTTCATCGATGAGGGCGCGTAGGTTCGCCGCGTGATCTCTTCGATCCTCATGTTGAAGGCGAGGCGGTTGCCGAGCCCGGTGAGTGGATCAGTGGACGCGCGCGCAATGGCATCGAGCATGCCCAGGCGAAAACGTTCGCGCGCCGCCTGCACGAGTTTCATGTGGTCGGCGAGCGCGAACGCCAGCAGCATCGCTTCGCCGCTGTTGCCCATCAGGGTGAGCAGGTCCGCGTTGTCCACCGGGCTGGGCATCAGGCCGAAATTCACCGGCAGGATAATCGCGCCTGGCACCAGCACGCAGACGTACGCGAGCACGAAGAAGCGCGCCTGGCGAATGCCACTCAGCAAGGCCCAGATGCCCACGCTGGCCGAGAACACCACCACCGACGTCACCGCGATGGTGGCGATCAGGAAGGCCAGCGATGGCCACAGCAAGGCCACCGGCACCGCGAGTGCGGAGGCGATGGCGATGCCGTAGCCGATGCGCGTTGCGCGCGGCGCATACCGGGCAAGTTCCAGGAAGCGGATGGTGAAGGGCGCATGCACCACCGGCACCAGGATGAACCACAGCGTGAAGTTCAGGGCGCCGCTGCCGGTGCCCAGCCAGTCATCGGGCAGACCGAAGAACGATGCCCAGCCGGCCATGAGGATGAGCGACTGGCAACCGTACAGCGTGTAGCTCAGCACGCGCGTCCACAAACCCACGAACAGGATGAAGATGCCAAGGCCGCCGAGCACGCCCAGCGAACCGAGCATCAGCGCCGATTCGTTGGTGAGGCGGCGGCGGTAGGCTTCGCGCGTCTGCACGTCGATGCGCGGGCGGGCCGTGTAGAACGGCGCCGCGACGCGTATCACCACCGCGTAGCGGTGTCCCGCGTGCAGCGTCGCAGGCAGCGTGCCGCGCAGCATGAAGTTGGTGTCGATGCCGCGCCCTGCATCCAGGCGCTGGCGCGTGCCGTCGTCGCCCAGCACGCGCAGACTGGCGCGTTGGTAGTAGGTGTTGCCGAAGGTGACGACCCAGTCCGTCCGGTCGTCGGGTACTTCCAGTGGCGCGACCAGCCAGAACTCGCCGCCGAGCATGTCCACGGACGCCCGTTGCTGGCGCGCGGCCAGCCATCGGGGCAGTTCGTGGTAGTCCTGCGGCGGCGACTCGCCGGGCAAGGCACGATACGTCGCGATTTGTGGTTCCAGCGGCGGCGCGCCGAACAGCGACCACGGCTGCGCAGCGTGTGCTGCGGGGGTGAGCAGGGTGATCAGCAGCCATAGCAACACGCGCCAGGCACGCCCGTAACGGCGCCCGGCAACGACTGTTCCTGTGGACCGGAAACGACGCAACGCTGCCCCCTGTCAGTTTGCGTCCAGCGATCCTAGCACCGCCCCTGGACAACAAAGTGAAGGCCTGCGGGCAGGTGCGGAACGGCCGGGCAGGCGGCGTTCGGGCAGGCCTCGGGTACAATTTCAGGCCCCAAGAGTATGGATCCCCACGGCATGCCCTCCCTACGCTTCGCGCTCGCACAGTTCGATTTTCCGGTAGGCGCGGTTGCTGCCAATGCGGCCAAGGTGGGGGATCTGCTGGCGCAGGCGCGCGATGGCGGCGCGGCGCTGGTGGCGTTCCCCGAGCTGACACTGAGCGGTTATCCGCCGGAAGACCTGTTGTTGCGCCCGAGTTTTCTTGCGGCCTGCCAATGCGAACTCAACGCGCTCGCCGGCGGCACCAATGGCGTGGCGGCGCTGGTGGGGCATCCGCACAGCGAAGGCGAGGTGTACAACGCCGCCAGCTTGCTGCGCGGCGGCACCATCGAACTGACCACGCACAAGCAGGCGCTGCCCAACTACGGCGTGTTCGACGACAAGCGTTATTTCCGCCCCGGCCATGACAGCGCCGTGGCGACCATCGACGGCGTGCGCGTGGGCATGCTGATCTGCGAGGACATCTGGCAGCCCGAGCCCGCCGCGAAAGCGGCCGCCGCAGGCGCCGAGTTGATCGTGGTGATCAACGCCTCGCCCTGGGATGACGCCAAGCAATCCTCGCGCGAGGCCGTGCTCACCGCGCGCGCGCAGGAAACGGGTTGCGCCATTGCCTATGTGAACCTGATTGGCGGCCAGGACGAAGTGGTCTACGACGGTGGTTCGCTGCTGGTGAACGCGGACGGCAGCATCGCCGCGCGCGCACCCAACTTCGTGGACGCGATGCTGTGGGTCGAGTTCGACAGCGAAACGCGCACGCTGCGCGCCGAGAACTGGCCGACCGCCGCCGACGCGTGCACCGAGGCCACCTTGTATGCGGCGCTGGTGCGTGGCATCCGCGACTACATCGAGAAGAACGGTTTCCCGGGCGTGCTGCTCGGCCTTTCCGGTGGCATCGATTCCGCGCTGACGCTGGCGCTGGCCGTGGATGCGCTGGGCGCCGAGCGCGTTACCGCCGTGATGATGCCCACGCGCTACACCTCGCAGCTCTCGCTGGATGGCGCGCGCGCCCAGGCCGAGCGGCTGGGCGTGGATTACCACATCATCAACATCGAACCGATGGTGGATGCCTTCCTGGGCGCGCTCACGCCCGCCTTCGCCGGCAAGGCACCGGACACCACCGAGGAAAACCTGCAGTCGCGCACGCGCGGCGTCACCTTGATGGCCTTGTCCAACAAGCACGGCCGCCTGCTGCTGGCCACCGGCAACAAGAGCGAGATGGCGGTGGGCTACGCCACGCTTTACGGCGACATGTGCGGTGCCTACGCGCCGCTGAAGGACGTCTACAAGACCGTCGTCTATCGCCTCTCGCGCTGGCGCAACGAATACGCGGCGCGCACCGGCGAGCCGGAAGCGATTCCATCGGCCGTGATCGATCGCCCGCCCTCGGCCGAACTGCGCGACAACCAGACCGACCAGGATTCGCTGCCGCCGTACGACGAGCTGGATGCCATCCTCGCGCGCTTCATCGAAGCCGAGCAGTCGCAGGCGGAAATCGCCTCGCAGGGTTTCCATGCCGACACCGTGCGCCGCGTGGTGCGGCTGGTGCTGCTCAACGAATTCAAGCGCCGACAATCCGCACCGGGGCCGCGCGTCACCACGCGCGCCTTCGGTCGCGAACGTCGCTATCCGATCACGTCGGGCTGGAAATAATCCGCGTCGATATGATTCAACACTCAGATTCTCGAATGCATCTACTATTTTGTGGATTATCGAAGCCTGCCCGGTAGATAGAGTGCCCCGCTCCTTTTCTTCCATGGAGATGTAGGCGATATGGCTATCAACCGATTCACAGGAAAAACGGTGCTCATTACTGGCGCGGGCACTGGTATGGGGCGCGCGGCGGCAATTCGATTGGCTCGTGAGGGTGCGCAGGTAATTCTGGTGGGGCGCCGCAGGGAATCCATCGGGCAGGTGGTCGACGAAATCAGCCAGTTTGGCGGCCACGCACTCGCGATCGCGTGTGATGTTTCCAACGAACCGTCGGTGATCTCGATGGTCGCGGATGTGCGGGCACGTTTCGAAACATTGGACGGTGTGTTTGCCAACGCGGGTGTGCTTGGGGAGATCAAGCCCCTGGCCGACACCGACGTGGCCGACCTCAACGCCATGTTCGACTCGAACGTGCGAGGAACCTTCCTCACCATCAAGCATTGTTTGCCAATGCTCGACGGCGGCTCTCTTCTGATCAACGCATCTTGGACGGCGGCAGGCGTCATGCCTGGCGTGGGCTCCTACGCGGCCAGCAAGGGTGCGTTGCTGGCACTGATGCGGACGCTTGCGGTGGAACAGGGCGCTAGGAACGTTCGTGTCAATGCGATCAATCCCGGCATCATTCTTACGCCGATGGCAGACATGCTTTCACCCCCTGTCGCCGCCCGGCTTGCCGCGCACACGCCGCTACTGAGAAACGGAACACCGGAAGACGTTTCGGGCACGGTGGCATGGCTTCTATCCGAGGATGCTGCCTTTGTGACCGGCCAGGAAATCAATGTGGATGGTGGCTTCACGCTGGGCGGCATCCGGTTCTGAGTCGCAGTGCTATCCCGGAAATGAGCACAAAAAAAGCCGGCGCATGCGCCGGCTTTTTCATGCCATCCGAAACTATGGACGTTCGATCAGTGGTGACCCGAGAACGGAATCGCCTTGCGCAGGATCGACGGCGCGTGCGGCCACTTCGGATCCTTCAGGTACGGATGATCCGGGTAGTTCAGGGCCAGCACCTGGCGCGTCTGGTCGGCGAGGTTGTTCTGTTCCATGCCCAGGTAGCTGCGGGTGAGAATGGCAAGCGCGTCGCCGGTCTGAGGCGCCTGCTGGTAGTGCTCGATCACGTACTGCGAGCGGTCGGCAGCAGCCACGTAGGCCTTGTTGCGCAGGTAGTACTCGGCCACGTTGATCTCGAACTGGGCCAGCACGTCGCGCAGGTAGATCATGCGCTGGCGCGCATCGGCGGTGTAGGCGCTGTCCGGGAAGCGGCGCGACAGCTCGGAGAAGTCGTCGAACGACTTCAGGTTGAAGCCCTGGTCGCGACGCGTCTGCGCCTGGTCGCCACGCTGCAGCAGGCGCTCCATCGCGCCACCGGTACGATCAAAATTGATCAGACCGCGCAGGTAATAGGCATAATCTACGTGCTTGTGGGTCGGATACGTCTTGATGAAGCGGTTGATCGTGGAATAAGCGTCGTCCGGCTGGTTGTCCTTGTACTGCGCATAGGCCAGGTCGAGCTGGGCCTGTTCGTTGTAGTTACCGGACGGGAAACGCGCGATCAGTCGCTGGTACGCTTTGCTGGCTGCCGAATAGTCGGCGTGCTCCAGCGAGTCATGAGCCTTGTCGTACAGCTTGTCTACCGGCAGCGTATCGTTGGTGTCCCTCTTGTGGTGGAACATCGAGCATGCGCTCATCGACAAAGCGATGGCGAGCACGACAAAAATTTTGAAAGCCGGCAGCTTGGTTACGCGCATGAGAAGGGTTCAGATGTTTGAGCGAAAAGGGATGATAGCCGAAACGGCCGGGCGGCCGGGCGGCCAGCCATGACGATGATCCGTCATGAAGCCGCGGTGCCCCTGTCGGCCGCGGGTCGGAGGTTCGACCAGACCTTGGCCGAGATGTTCCCCGACTACTCCCGTTCGCGCCTCACGGCGTGGATCAAGGCCGGTGCGGTGACCCTGGACGGCGCCGTCGCGCCGCCCCGCCAGTTGTTGCGTGGCGGGGAAAAAGTCCAGCTGCAAGCGGAACTTGAGACCGAAGTGGAGCTGGAGCCGGAGGCCATCGCGCTGGATATCGTTCATGAGGACGACCACGTGCTGGTGCTGAACAAGCCGGCCGGGCTGGTGGTGCATCCGGGCGCAGGAAATAGCGCCGGCACCCTGCTGAACGCCTTGCTGCACCACGATCCGAAGCTGGCCCAGCTGCCGCGCGGCGGCATCGTGCACCGCCTGGACAAGGAAACCTCGGGCCTGATGGTGGTGGCCAAGAGCCTGGCGGCCCATACCGCGCTAGTGGACATGCTGTCGCGCCACGACGTGGAACGCCAGTACGAGGCCGTGGTGCTGGGCACCCTGGTAGCCGGCGGCACGGTCGACGCCCCGATCGGGCGCCACATGGGCGACCGGCTGCGCCAGGCCGTGCGCGACGAGGAGGACGGCAAGCACGCCGTCACCCATTACCGTTTGCGCGAGCGCTTCCGGGCCCACAGCCTGATCCAGTGCAGCCTGGAAACCGGCCGCACGCACCAGATCCGCGTGCACATGGCGCATATCGGCCATCCGCTGATCGGCGACCCGCTATACGGCGGCGGCCTCAAGCTGCCCAAGGGCGCCACGCCCGAGCTGGTGGCGACGCTGCGCGGCTTCCGCCGGCAGGCGCTGCATGCGGAACGGCTGGCGTTCGAGCACCCCGTCACCCATGAGCCGCTGTCGTTCAGCGCCGAGCGACCGGCCGATCAGCAGGCCCTGATCGATGCCCTGCGAGCCGACACCGCCCAAGCCGACCCGGACGAATGGCGGTAATGCCCGATAGCGCCTGGCTGATCCCGGATTGGCCGGCGCCCGCCAGCGTGCGGGCCGCGGTCAGCACGCGGCAGGGGCCTGGCGTGTCCGAAGGCGCCTGGGCGCGCTTCAATCTCGGCGCCCGCTGTGGCGATGTGCCCGAGGCGGTGGTTGCCAACCGGGCGGCCGTGCGCCGCTCGCTGGGGCTGGACCGCGATCCCCACTGGCTTCAGCAGGTGCATGGCGTGGATGTGGCCGATGTCGATCGCCTCGCCGATGGGCACGAACCACGGGCCGATGCATCGGTGACGCAGCGCGCCGGCGAGCCGCTGGCCATCCTCACGGCCGACTGCCTGCCGGTGTTGTTCTGCTCCACCGACGGTCGTGCCGTGGCTGCTGCGCACGCAGGCTGGCGTGGTCTGCAGGCCGGCGTGCTGGAAGCTGCACTGAACGCCATGCAGGTGCCGCCGGCGCAGGTCATGGCCTGGCTGGGTCCGTGCATCGGCAAGGCCAGCTACGAAGTGGGCGCGGAAGTGCGCGACGCCTTCACGGCGTTCGATGCCGGCGCGGCCGAGGGTTTCGAATCGACGCGACCGGGCCACTGGCTGTGCGACCTGGCCTGGCTGGCGCGTCGCCGCCTGCAGGCCGCGGGCGTTGCCAGCGTGCATGGCGGCGGGTTCGATACGCGCACCGACGACCGCTTCTATTCCTATCGCCGCGATGGCGCGCAAAGCGGTCGTTTCGCCAGCCTGATCTGGCGGGAAGCCTGACGCGCTCCCGCGGAACGCGTTCGACGCATCTTCATTCGGCAAGGCGACGCAGGAAGGCGTTGCGCCACGCGGTGACGTCCTGCTTCTCCAACACGTCCATCATGCGGCGCCAGCGGATGCGCCGCTCGTGCAGGGACATTTCCAGCGCAATGCCCAAGGCTTCGGCCACCTCTTCGGTGTCGGCCGGATTAACCAGCAGCGCATCGCGCAATTCCTGCGCGGCGCCGGCGAAGCGCGACAACACCAGCACGCCGGGATCCTCTGGATCCTGGCTGGCCACGTATTCCTTGGCGACCAGGTTCATACCGTCACGCAGCGGCGTCACCAGGCCCACGCGTGCGCTGCGGTAGTAGCCGCTGAGCAGGCTATGCGGATAGGAGTTGTTGACGTAGCGGATCGGTACCCAATCCGGCGCCGCATATTCGCCGTTGATGTGACCGGCCATGCGCTCGAGCTCGCGCCGAATCTGCCGGTATTCAGGCACGCCGCCGCGCGAGGTGGGTGCGATCTGAAGGAAGCTCACCTTGCGATGCAATTGTGGCGAACGTTCGAGCAGGCGCGCATAGGCGTGAAAGCGTTCGGGTAAGCCCTTGGAATAGTCCAGGCGATCGACGCCGATGATGAGCGCGCGACCTTCCAGGCTTTGCCTCAGGTCATGAATCTCCTCGTGCTCGTCGGCATGGCTCGCCCATTCGGCGACCGCGGCCGTATCGATACCGATGGGGAACACTTCGGCGCGAAAGTTGCGCCCTTCCGGCGTGCGGATGCGTCCGTCGCGCCGCATGGTCGCGCCCACTTCGTAGAGGAAATATTCCTGCAGCGCACGCTGGTCGCGCGGCGTGTGCAGGCCGACCAGGTCGTAGCTCGCCAGTGTTTCCAGCAATTCGAGATGACGCGGCAGCGCAATGAGCAGGCTGGCGGCCGGCAAGGGCGTATGCAGGAAGAAACCGATGCGGTTGCGCACGCCGCGCTCGCGCAGCATCGCGGCCAGCGGTATGAGGTGGTAGTCGTTGATCCACACCAGGTCGTTGGGCCCGATCAGCGAGATCAGCTGTTCGGCGAAAAGATTGTTGACGCGCAGATAGCCGGCCAGATGTTTGCGGTCGTAGTCGACCAGATCGGGCCGGTAGTGCAGCAGCGGCCACAGCGTGCGATTGGCGAAACCGTCGTAGAAGTCGTCGTGATCGGTGCGCGAAAGATCCATGGTGGCGTATTCCACCTGGCCATCCGTTTGCCGGTGCACTTCGCCGCCGGCTTGCCGCGCCACCTTGCCGCTCCAGCCAAACCACACGCCACCGCGTTCCTGCAGGGCCGCCCTCATCGCCGAGGCCAGCCCGCCGGTGGCGGTCTGGTCGGGTAGTGCCACGCGATTGGAAACCACGATCAATCGTCCCTGACTTCTTCCGTTCCGTACCGCCATCATCACAATGCGTCCTCCCAGCGTCTCGATAGACGCATGGCGGCCTGGATCAGGCCCACCATCGAATAGGTCTGCGGAAAATTGCCCCAGTGCTCACCGTTGGCCGGCGCGATGTCTTCCGACAGCAGGCCCAGCGGATTTCGTTGCGCCAGCATGTGCTCGAACATCATGCGGGCGCGTTCCCGGCGTCCCGTGGCGGCAAGCGCCTCGATGTACCAGAAGGTGCAGATGTTGAAACTGGTTTCCGGCGCGCCGAAATCGTCGGGCGCGATGTAGCGGAACAGATAGTCGCCGCGGCCGAGCGCGACGCCGATGGCATCGACGGTGGCGATGAAGCGCGGGTCCATCGCGTTGACGAAACCGATGTCGGCCAGCAACAGCAGGCTCGCGTCCAGATGTTCGCCGTCGTAGGCATCCACGAAGGTGCCGAGCTTCTCGTTCCATGCGCGCGCTTCGATGCGCGCGTGCAGGGCAACCGCTTCGTCGTGCCAGTAGCGCGCGCGCTCGTCCAGGCCCAGTTCTGTGGCGATGTGCGCCAACCGATCGCACGCTGCCCAGCACATGGCGGCGGAATACGTGTGAACCGCCGCGCGGCCGCGGTATTCCCAGAGTCCCGCATCAGGCGTTTCGGCCACACGCAACGCCAGTTCGCCCATGCGTTCCAGTCGGCGGAAAGTAAGCTCGTCGCCGGGATGTTCCAGGCGGCGATCGAAAAAGATCTGCGAGGAAGCGAGCACCACCGAACCGTACACGTCGTTCTGGCGCTGCCGCCACGCATCGTTGCCCACGCGCACCGGGCCCATGCCGCGATAGCCGGCGAGGCTTGCCACCTGTGTTTCGGGCAATTCGTGTTCGAAGGTGATGCCAAACACCGGACCTATCTCGTTGTCGCCATCAGCGGCGACCAGGTTGAAGACGTAGCGGATGTACTCCTCCATGCTGCGGGTGGCGCCGAGACGGTTGAGTGCGCGCACGGTGAAGGCCGCGTCGCGAAGCCAGCAGTAGCGGTAGTCCCAGTTGCGCCCGGAATTGGCCGATTCCGGAATGGAGGTGGTGAGCGCGGCGACGATGGCGCCGGTCGCTTCGTACTGGCACAGCTTCAGCGTGATGGCGGCGCGGATGATCGGCTCCTGCCACTCGTACGGCACCGACAGGTTGCGCACCCATTCGCGCCAATAGGTGAGCGTGTTCTCCAGCGTGTGGTGGATGAAATCGGCCGGGCTCTCCGTTAGCGTTTCATCCGGACCGAACACGAAATGGGCCGGTTTCTCGAGAAAAAACGGCAGCCCGCGTTCGATCATGGTGGACGACACGTCGCTGGTCAGCCGTTGCACCACGCCATCGAGCAGGAAACGGATGTGATTGCTGCCCGAGGTGCTCTGCGGCGTTTCGCTGCCGTATTTGCAGAGCGGACGCAGCCGCACGCGGATGCGCGGCGAGCCGCCGATGGGCCGCACGCGGCGCGCGATGAGCACGGGGTGATAGAAACGGCCGCGCGTGCGGAAGCGCGGCATGTAATCGACGATCTCCACGCCCGAGCCGTGGTGATCGTACAGACGCGTCACCAGGACTGCCGTGTTGGGCATGTAATGCTGCTCGGCGCGGTCGATGTCTTCCAGTTCGATCGACCAGTCGCCCCCTTCACACTGTGGCGACAACAGCGCGCAAAAACTCGCGTCGCCGTCGAAGCGAGGCAGGCAACACCACACGATGCGGCCGCGACCGTCGATCAACGCAGCAACGCTGCCGTTGCCGATGACACCCAGTTCCAGAGACGACGTCGGCTCTGGATTTTCCTGGGTATCAGGCGTTTCCTCCTGAGGAGTGGGCATGCGAGAGGGCTCCATGCTTGAGTGCGTGCAGCACGCGGAACAGCCAGGCCCGCGCGGCGGCAGGCTCCGGCAGCGAATAGCGGGCGAGGCTTGGTTCGCGGGAACCCACGCGAATGCTCAGTCCGCTCTGGAGATTGGCCGTGGCAAAGCCGTGTTCGTCGGTCAGGTCGTCGCCCACGTAGACCGGCTGGCGCCCGCGGAAGGGCCATGCCGACATCAGGTTGGCCACCGCCGAGCCCTTGTCCATGCCCTCGGGTTTCAGTTCGATCACCAGGTTGCCCGGCTGCATTTCGTAGCCGGCCAGCGACGGCAGCACCTGCGTCACGCGCTCGCGCAAACGTTCGAACTGTTGCGGCGAGGTGCGGCAATGCAGGGCGATGGCCATGCCTTTGTCTTCCAGCAGCACGCCCGGAAGCTCGGCAGCGATAGACCCGGCGATGTCGCGCACCAGCGAGCGGCGGCTCGCGCCGATGTGCACGCCGCGATAGCGGCCGTCGGCACCACGCAGTTCCAGGCCATGCAGGCCGGCCATCGCCCAGGGCGGATGGCCAAACAGATCGTCGAGATCGTCGAGGCTGCGGCCGCTTACCAGCGCGAGCGCCCCATCGAGGGCGCCGTAGAGATCTTCCATCAGCTCGCGCAGGCGCGAGTCGACGTAGACGTGATCCGGGTGATCCGCAAAGTCGAGCAGCGTGCCGTCGACGTCGAGAAACAACGCCCAGCGGTCATCCACGCCTGGCATTGGCGGAGCCGGGAGGAGCGGTTGGGCGGACATGGCGGAGTGGGGCACGGGGGATAGCACGAAGCCAGACTATCAACCCAAATGTGAAGGCAAGCTCTGGGCTCCCCTTACGTATTGGCTGAAGGAAAGTCGTACACCTTGCGTTGACGCGGCTTGAATCACGCGCGGGTGATCCGCATGTGTTTGGGTAGTGGCGGCGAGGGCCGCCAGATCCTATTGATCGAGGGGACAACCCATGAGGATGGACAAACTTACCTCGCGTTTTCAGCAGGCGTTGGCCGATGCGCAATCGCTCGCCGTTGGACGCGACAACAACATGCTTGAACCGGTGCACGTGATGGCCGCGCTGCTCGACCAGCAGGGCGGTTCCACGGCGCCGTTGCTGACGCAGGCGCAGGTGAACGTGCCCACGCTGCGCCAGCGCGTGAATGAAATGGTGGATCGCCTGCCGCGCGTCAGCGGGCAGGAAGGCAATATCCATGTCGGCAACGAGCTGACACGCCTGCTCAACCTCACCGACAAGCTCGCGCAGCAGCGCGGCGACCAGTTCATCGCCAGCGAACTGTTCGTGCTTGCCGCCGTGGAAGACAAGGGCGAGCTGGGCTCGGCGCTCAAGGCCGCCGGCGCCACCAAGGCCAACATCGAAGCCGCCATCGAGAAGGTGCGCGGCGGTGAAAAGGTGCAGAGCGAGAACGCGGAAGACCAGCGCCAGGCGCTGGAGAAATATTGCATCGATCTTACGGCGCGCGCCGAGTCGGGCAAGCTCGATCCGGTGATCGGCCGCGACGAGGAAATCCGCCGCACCATCCAGGTGCTGCAGCGTCGCACCAAGAACAATCCTGTACTGATCGGTGAACCCGGCGTGGGCAAGACCGCCATCGTCGAAGGCCTGGCGCAGCGCATCGTCAAGGGCGAAGTGCCCGAAGGCCTGCGTGATCGCCGTGTGCTCGCGCTGGACATGGGCGCGCTGATCGCCGGCGCCAAGTTCCGCGGCGAATTCGAGGAGCGCCTCAAGGCGGTGCTCAACGACCTGTCCAAGCAGGAAGGTCGGGTCATCCTCTTCATCGACGAATTGCACACCATGGTCGGCGCCGGCAAGGCCGATGGCGCCATGGATGCAGGCAACATGCTCAAGCCTGCGTTGGCGCGCGGCGAACTGCATTGCATCGGTGCCACCACGCTGGACGAATACCGCAAGTACATCGAGAAGGATGCCGCGTTGGAGCGCCGCTTCCAGAAGGTTTACGTGGGCGAGCCCAGCGTGGAAGACACCATTGCCATCCTGCGTGGCCTGAAGGAGCGCTACGCCGTGCATCACGGCGTGGAGATCACCGACCCCGCCATCGTGGCGGCGGCCACGTTGTCCAATCGCTACATCCCCGATCGCCAGTTGCCCGACAAGGCCATCGACCTGATGGACGAGGCGGCCTCGCGCATCCGCATGGAAATCGATTCCAAGCCGGAAGAACTCGATCGCCTGGAGCGTCGACTGATCCAGCTGAAGATCCAGCGCGAGATGCTGAAGAAGGAAACCGACGATGCGTCCAAGAAGCGCCTCGCCGATCTCGAGGCGGATATCGAAAAGCTGGAGCGCGAGTTCTCCGACCTCAACGAGATCTGGAAGTCCGAAAAGGCCGCGCTGCAGGGTGCGACCAAGGTGAAGGAGCAGATCGAGGCCGCGCGCGTCGAACTCGAAGCGGCGCAACGCCAGCAGGATTACGCCAGGATGAGCGAGATCCAGTACGGCAAGCTGCCGGAACTGGAAAAGCAGCTCGCCGCGGCGCAGGCCGCCGAGAAGCAGGACTTCAAGCTGGTGCAGGATCGCGTGACCGAAGAGGAAATCGCCGAGGTCGTGTCACGCTGGACGGGCATTCCCGTCAACAAGATGCTCGAAGGCGAGCGCGACAAGTTGCTGCACATGGAAGACGCGTTGCACAAGCGCGTGGTGGGGCAGGACGAGGCCGTGCGTGCCGTGTCCGACGCCATTCGTCGCTCGCGTGCGGGCCTGTCCGATCCCAATCGCCCGAACGGCTCGTTCCTGTTCCTCGGCCCCACCGGCGTGGGCAAGACGGAGCTGTGCAAGGCGCTGGCCGAGTTCATGTTCGATACGCAGGACGCGATGGTGCGCATCGACATGAGTGAGTTCATGGAGAAGCACTCCGTGAGCCGACTCATCGGCGCGCCTCCGGGCTATGTCGGCTACGAGGAAGGCGGCTATCTCACCGAGGCCGTGCGTCGCCGCCCGTACAGCGTGATCCTGCTGGACGAAGTGGAGAAGGCGCATCCGGATGTGTTCAACATCCTGCTGCAGGTGCTGGACGACGGTCGCCTCACCGATGGCCAGGGCCGCACGGTGGACTTCCGCAACACCGTCATCGTGATGACCTCCAACCTTGGCTCGCAGATGATCCAGGAGCAGGCCGGCGATTCCGAAGCCGACTATCTGCAGATGAAGGCGGCGGTGCTGGGCGTGGTGCAGGCGCACTTCCGTCCGGAGTTCATCAACCGACTCGATGAGCTGGTGGTGTTCCGTCCGCTGGAGAAGAAACAGATCCGCAAGATCGCGCTGATCCAGCTCACCTATCTGGAAAAGCGCCTGGCCGAACGCCAGCTACGCATGGAGATCAGCGAGAAGGCGCTGGATTTGCTGGGCAACGTGGGCTTCGATCCGGTGTATGGCGCGCGTCCGCTGAAGCGGGCGATCCAGCAGCAGCTGGAGAATCCGCTGGCGCGGGAAATCCTGGAAGGGAAATTCCAGGCAGGCGCGACGATTGTGGTGGAAGCGGCGCAGGGACATTTGACGTTCCACGCGCAATAAGCCGCTGGCTTCTGTTTGAGTTCCTGTTGTGGCGCCCGTCCTGTGTGAGCAGGGCGGGCGTTTTGTTTTTGGACGTCCATTTTGGTGGCGAAGTGTTTGCACCCTCTCTGCGCCGGGGAGAGGTGAGAGCATGGGTGCCTCCATCGTGGGATTGGCACCTTCATGCTCGTGAGGAGCAGCCTTGCCTCATGGTGTAACAGTGCTGTTTCTTTTGCTCGTCATTCCTGCGAACCCCCAAAGGGGGCAAGGGCAGGAGGCGCTTTTCAACAGCCGAAGGCTGGTCATCCAGTGACTTTGCGCTTGGTTGTCGCGGTACGGCGACCTGGCTCGCCTGCGGCGGGCTTCCGACCTCCTGCCGGAGGCCGGGTCACTTTCTCTTGCTTGCCCAAGAGAAAGTAACCAAAGAGAAAGGCACCCCGGATGACGCGCCTTCCGTCCTTTGGACGGAAGGTACGCGGGCGGGTTACGGGGTTTTTCGACAGGACGTCCCTGTCCTGTCGAAAAACTGGCCGCATCCCTGCGGCCACCCTGCGGGCTTTCCTTCACCCGCCCGCCGCTGTCATACGGGGACCCCAAGAGCCAAGAGCAAAGCGCGAAATAGCGACGCTACCGCGAGCACTGGCCCTTCACCACCGTAAAGGTGGCAATGTCCCGACCTTCTCCCCGGAGGGGAGAAGTGATGTGCCTTGCGCAAACCTAAGTCCGCAGCTATGGAGCAGCGCAGCGATGTGCTGCTTTAAGTCCTCTTCGCATCAGCGCGTTGCGGTGTAGCCGCACCGTTCATTAGGAAGATCGTGACGATCAGGGCTCCAAAACCGTGAAGGCTTGTATCCCACAGAACGCTACGAGCCTGAAGCTCTAAAGGCCATTTTCTTTGGGTTACTTTTCTTTTGGGCCAGCAAAAGAAAAGTGACTCGAGCGGCGGCAGCCGATCGAAACGCCCGCCGCGTAGGCGGCCAGGTCGCGGCAACGCCACAAAAGCGCGATCACACGCGATCGCGACAACTTAAAACCGGGGCGCTAGATTCCGGCCTGCGCCGGAATGACGAACAAAAACAAGACCAGCCATTCGGCTGTTGTAAAGCGCCTCCGGCCCTCGCCACCTTTGGGGGGGCGGAATGACGAGCAACACATTCCAAGCCTTCGACCGCTGAAAAAGTGCTCCGAGCCTCCGCACTAATCCCAAGCAAGAAAGCCGCAGACCCAACCACGTCAAGCCGGCGAGATAAAGACCCTCCGCGAGTACTTGCGCCTCGCCACCACAAACGCGGCCATGCCACCGTAAAGGTGGCCATGCCTCGGCCATCGCCCAAAGGCGAAACAAGAGCTCGCCCGCCCCATGCCCCCCAGTCTGTTACCATTCGCCCCGCCTGAGGTGACCCCCAGCCAGTTGGCTGGAGGTTGAAACGGGAATCCGGTGCGGCGCATGAGCGCTTATTCCGGAGCTGCCCCCGCAACGGTAGGCAGGCGCGATCCAGATGGGGATCGACGGAGCGACATCAGCCACTGTGCCACGCGCATGGGAAGGCGTCGTTCCGGAAGACGTGACGTCTTCGCCCGCGAGCCCGGAGACCGGCCTCGAGGCACGACCAGACAGGCGGTGGGCCGTGTCATGGATGCCGCGCTCGCGCACGGCCGCCACGCTCCTCCTGCCTGTCTATTTCCCATGCGATCCGCGCGGGCAGGCGCGGTTGAGGAGTAGTGCTTTGACCACCCGAATTTCCACGATCCGTCGTTCCGTATTGGCGACGGCGCTTTTGGCCATCGTTTTCCCTGCATTCGCTGACGACACGACCAATCTTGACGGCGTCGTCGTCACGGCCACGCGTACCGAGCAGACCCAGAACCAGACGCTTTCCGCGGTGACGGTGATCGACCGCGCCGATATCGAACGCCTGCAACCATCGTCGCTGGCAGACCTGCTGCGTGGCACGCCGGGCATGCAGATTGCCAACAACGGCGGCCCCGGCAAGGCGACCAGCGCGTTCCTGCGTGGCACCGAAGCCGACCATGTGCTGGTGATGATCGATGGCGTCAAGATCGGTTCGGCCACGCTGGGTACCGCGGCGCTGCAGGACATTCCGGTCGACCAGATCGAGCGCATCGAAATCGTGCGCGGCCCGTTCTCCAGCCTGTACGGTTCCGAGGCGATCGGCGGCGTGATCCAGATCTTCACGCGTCGCCCGGAAGGCGCCTTCGTGCCGTCCTTCAGCCTGGGCGTGGGCAGTTATAGCCATCTGAACGGTTCGGCGGGTTTTGCCGGCAAGAGCGGCGATGGCTGGTACTCGCTGGAGGCGTCGCACGACCAGACGCACGGCATCAATTCCTGCCGCGTGGGTGCGGCCGAAGTGGGCGCGGCCTGCTTTGCCGATCAGCCGGACAAGGACGGTTACCGCAACAACGCGCTGACGCTGCAGGGCGGCTACAAGTTCGACGAGCAGTGGGACGCGGATGTGCGCCTGTTCCGCAGCGAAGGCCACAACTACTACGACGGTACGTACACCGACTCCGACAAGAGCGCCACGCAGGTCGTGGGCGGCAGCGTGCACTATCGCCCGGCGTCCAATGTGAAGCTCACGCTCAGCCTCGGCACCAGCGGCGATTTCAGCAAGGATTTCTACCAGGGCGTGTACGTCGATCGATTCGACACGCATCGCGACCTCGGTTCGTTCCAGGCGGATATCGGTTTCTGGGGCGGCTTGCTGACGACCGGCTTCGACTGGCAGCGCGACCACGTGGACAGCAGCGCAGGCTACGTGAATGCGTTTACCGGCGTGCCGGTGAACAGCCGCATCGACCGCGGTGGCTTCGTGCAGTGGCAGCAGACCTTCGGCAGCCAATCGGTGCAGGCCAGTGTGCGCCATGACGACAACAGCCAGTTCGGCAGCAAGAACACCGGCAGCGTGTTGTGGGGCTGGGACTTCACCCAGACGCTGCGCCTCACGGCCAGCTATGGCACCGCGTTCAAGGCGCCGACCTTCAACGACTTGTACTACCCGTTCTATGGCGACCCGAACCTCAAGCCCGAGCGTTCGCGGAATATCGAGCTCGGTCTTCGCGGCAGCTACGACTGGGGCTACTGGTCGTTGAATGCGTTCCGCAACAACGTCACCGACCTGATCACCTACGACGCAGCCACGCAGGCGCCGGGCAACGTGGACCAGGCGCGCATCCGCGGCGCGGAAGGCGTGGTGAGCGGGCACGTGCTGGGCTGGCTGGTCACAGGCACGGCCACCTGGCTGGACCCGCGCGACGAATCCACCGCGTACGAAGGCAATTTGCTGCCGCGTCGCGCGCGACAGACGGGCAACATCGATCTCGACCGCAGCTTCGGCGACTTCAGCGTGGGTGGCACGTGGTTCGTCTCGGGTCGTCGCTACGACGACCTGGCCAATCAGCATCCGCTGGGCGGCTACGCCATCACCAACCTGCGCGTCGCCTATGCCATCTCGCGCGATTTCAAGCTGCAGCTGGCACTGAACAACGCGTTCGGCAAGGACTACGAGACGGCCTGGTACTTCAACCAGCCGGGTCGCAACTACATGCTGACCCTGCGTTATCAGCCCGCGCAGTAAGCCATGACGCCGGGGCCTGCGAAGGCCCCGGCGTTTTTCCATGCATTCAACCAGGAGTCGTCTCGTGAAAGCTCTCTCCGGTTCCCGTTTCAACGCGCTGTGGCTGCTGCTGATGGCGGTGATGATCGCCACCCGCTTCAAGCATTTCGGCGACATGCTGCATCTGCCTGACGCATCGATGGCGTTGTTCTTCCTCGGTGGCCTCTACCTGCGTCGGCATTGGACGTTTGTAACGATGGTGCTGCTCGCGGTGGCGCTGGACTGGGTGTCGATCAGCTACGCCGGCGTGAGCGCCTTCTGCGTGACGCTGGCGTACTCTTTCCTGCCATTGGCCTATGCGGTGCTGTGGTACGCCGGGCGCTGGTACGCGCCGCGGGTGAATCACGGTGCGTTGTCGCTGGTGGGCGCCTTTGGCGTGGCGGTGTTGGCAGCGGTGGTGTCGTTCGCCATCTCCAACGGTTCGTTCTACTGGCTGGGTGGCCGTTATGCGCAGCCGCACATGACCGAATATCTCTCGCGCCTGTGGCAGTGGGGTCCGCTGTTCGTGCGTACCACGATCAGCTATGTCGCGGTGGCGCTGGTGCTGCATGCCGTGATCGTGCGCGTGGCATCGTCTTCCACGGCGCAACAGAAGGAAGCTTGAGCATGAGCGACACGCCCGAATCGTCCAGTGCGCAAGAGCGCCATCGCGAACGCATGCAGCGCAAGAAGGAACTGGTCGATCGGAAGATCGCCCGCGCCACCATCGAGCGCGGCGTGCTGGTGGTGAACACCGGCAACGGCAAGGGCAAGAGCTCGTCGGGCTTCGGCATGCTGGCGCGTTCGCTGGGTCACGGTTTCCGCTGCGGCGTGGTGCAGTTCATCAAGGGCAGCTTCTCCACCGGCGAGGAAGCCTTCTTCCGCCGCTTCCCCGATGAACTCGACTACCACGTGATGGGCGAAGGCTATACGTGGGAAACACAGGACAAGGCGCGTGATATCCAGGCGGCGCAGGCTGCCTGGCAGGTGGCGGCCAACATGCTGGCCGACACCTCGCTCGACTTCGTGCTGCTGGACGAACTCAATATCGCGCTGGTGAAGGGCTATATCGATGTTGCGGTGGTGTGCGATGCGCTTCGTGCGCGACCGCCGCAGCAGCACGTGGTGATCACCGGTCGCGGTGCGCCCGACGCGCTGGTGGAGCTGGCCGATACGGTGACGGAAATGCGCCTGGTGAAGCACGCGTTCCAGGCGGGCATCAAGGCGCAGAAGGGCATTGAGCTCTGACGCGTTTTCTCTCCAAGGCAGGTGAGTGAGTTGCCGGAGTTGTCGATGACCGATACCAACACATCCTGTCCTGCGCTGCTGATCTCGGCGCCCGCGTCGGGCCAGGGCAAGACCTCGGTGACGGCTGCGTTGGCGCGCTGGCATGTGCGCCAGGGCCGGCGTGTGCGCGTGTTCAAGACCGGCCCCGACTTTCTCGATCCCATGGTGCTGGAGCGCGCGAGCGGCGCGCCCGTGTACCAGCTCGACCTGTGGATGAATGGCGAAGACGACGTGCGCGCGCGCCTGCATGAGGCGGCGGGTGAGGCAGACCTCATCCTCATCGAAGGCGTGATGGGTCTATTCGATGGCGGCCAGTCCAGCGCCGACCTGGCCCAACGTTTCGATGTGCCGGTGCTTGCCGTGATCGACGGTTCGGCGATGGCGCAGACCTTCGGCGCGCTGGCGCTGGGTTTGGCCAGTTATCGCGACGGACTACGCGTGCATGGTGTTGCCGCCAATCGCGTGGGCAGTGCGTACCACGCGCAGTTGCTGGCGGGCAGCGTGCCGCCGCATCTGCATTGGTTGGGTGCATTGCCGCGCGATGCGTCGCTGGCGTTGCCCGAGCGGCATCTGGGCCTGGTGGCGGCGGGCGAGCTGAGCGATATCGATGCGCGGCTGGATGCCTTGGCGGATGCCTGGGCAACGCATGCCACAGCCGAACTCCCCGCACCCGTGGGTTTTCCTGCGGCATCGCGCGCGCCGGTGCCGCGGACGCTGCAAGGTTGCCGCATCGCCGTCGCACGCGATGCGGCGTTCTGTTTCCTGTATCCGGCGAACCTCGATCTGCTGCGTGAAGCCGGCGCTGAATTGCGCTTCTTCTCGCCGCTGGCGGGCGATGCGCTGCCGGCATGCGACGCGGCGTGGTTGCCTGGCGGTTATCCCGAATTGCATTTGCAGGCGCTTGCCGCGAACGATGCCTTGCGCCACGCCTTGCACGATCACGTGACTGCGCGCCGGCCGCTGCTCGCCGAATGCGGCGGCATGCTCTACGCGTTGGATTCGCTCGCGGGAATCGACGGCGTGGCGTTTCCCATGGCCGGCCTGTTGCACGGCAGCGCGGCCATGCAGGCGCGACTGGGTGGCTTGGGCATGCAGTCGGTCGTCCTGCCTGAAGGCGAACTGCGCGGCCACACCTTTCACTACGCGCTCGCGCAGATCGGCGAGTCACCCTTGGCCATGGCCAGCAACCCCGACGGCGGACCCAGCAAGGAAGGCGTGTATCGGCGTGAACGTTTCACGGCGAGCTTCATGCACCTGTATTTCCCGTCGAACCCGGCCGCCATCGTGGCGTTGTTCCGGCCATGACGACGGCCCTGGCCATGGTGGCGGCAGTACTGCTCGATGCATGGCTGGGCGAGCCGCGGCGATTTCATCCGTTGGTGGCATTTGGGCGTCTGGTGACGTTCGTCGAATCGCGGTTGCATCGCGATCGCCGTTCCGCGGGCATCGCGGCGTGGTGTGTGGTCGTGTTACCGGTCGTGTTGGGTGCGTGGGTGATAAACGCATGGCTCGGGCATGACGCACCGTGGCTGGCGTTCGTCTATCAGGCGGTCGTGCTTTACGTGGTGATCGGTTTGCGCAGCCTCGGCGATCACGCCACGCCGGTGGCCCGCGCGCTGGAAGCCGGCGACATCCTGGGCGCGCGAACGGCGGTCGGACGCATGGTGAGCCGCGATACGGCGGCGCTGGACGATTCGCAGGTGGCCGCCGCAGCGACGGAGTCGGTACTGGAGAACGGCAACGATGCGGTGTTCGGCGCGCTGTTCTGGTTCGCCCTGCTTGGCGTGCCCGGTACGGTGCTGTACCGGCTGGCGAACACGCTGGATGCCATGTGGGGTTATCGCACCGAACGCTACGAGCGTTACGGTTGGGCGGCCGCACGTATCGACGATGTGCTCAATTTTCTGCCGGCACGACTGACCGCGATGAGCTATCTGTTACTGGGCGACGCGGCGCGCGCATGGCGCTGCTGGCGCGTGCAGGCGTCGCAGTGGGACAGCCCCAACGCCGGTCCTGTGATGGCTGCCGGTGCGGGCGCGCTGGGTGTATGCCTGGGTGGCGCCGCGCCCTATGACGGTGTGTGGGAACCGCGACCCGCGCTGGGCGAAGGCGATCCGGCCGATGCGCGTTCCATCGTGCGCGCGTTGCAGCTGGTTCGTCGCAGCGTGGTGTTGTGGCTGGTGGTGATTGTGCTGCTCGGCATCATCCGTTGGGGTGCGAGCCATGCTTGAGCACGGCGGACGCTTGCTGCAAGCGGCCAAGACCTATGGCATCGCGCCGGAGGCGTGGCTGGATCTTTCCACCGGCATCAGCCCGTTCGGATGGCCGGTGCCGTCGATTCCTTCGTCGGTATGGCAGCGCCTTCCCGAGGACGACGATGGTTTGGTTGAAGCCGCCTGCGCGTATTACGGCGCGATGCATCTGTTGCCCGTGGCCGGATCGCAGGCCGCCATCCAGGCGTTGCCGCTGCTGCGGCCACCTTCGCGCGTTGGCGTGATCGCACCCGGCTACAACGAGCACGCGCATGCATGGCGTCGTGCCGGACATGCCGTGGAAACGTTGCCGGCATCCGCATTGCTTGCAGACGTCGCACGCTTCGACGTGGTCGTGCTGATCCATCCGAACAATCCCGGCGGCGAACGTTTCGGGCGCGCTGCGTTGCTGGCTTGCCAGGCAGCGCTGGCGAAGCATGGCGGCTGGCTGATCGTCGACGAGGCCTTCATGGATGCCACGCCGCAAGACAGCCTGTGCGACGACGCGCATCACGAGGGATTGATCGTGCTGCGCTCGGCCGGCAAGTTCTTCGGGCTCGCTGGCGCGCGCGCGGGGTTCGTCGCCGCGCATCCGAGCCTGCTTCAAAAGCTGCGCGACCAGCTCGGGCCGTGGACATTGAACGGGCCGACACGTTACGTACTCCGTCAGGCGCTCGCCGATTGCGCGTGGCAAGCGACGGCGCGTGAGTGGTTGCACTCGATGAGCAGTCGGCTTGCCGTGGTGTTGTCGCGCCACGGTCTGATGCCTACTGCCGGTTGTGCCTTCTTCCACTGGTGGCAGGACGCACGCGCCGAGGCCGTGTATGTGGCGCTGGCGAAGCAGGGCGTTCTCACGCGTCTTTTCGACACGCCGGCGAGCCTGCGTTTTGGTTTGCCTGCCGATGAGTCGGGGCTGCAGCGGCTGGATGAGGCACTGGCTTCGTTGAACTTGAAGGACTCCTCGTCATGACCGCGAGCGTGCTCATGGTGCAGGGCTGCACCTCCAATGCGGGCAAGAGCACGCTGGTTGCCGCGCTGTGTCGCTGGGCCCGTCGGCGCGGCATGTCGGTGGCGCCGTTCAAGCCGCAGAACATGGCGCTCAATTCCGCGGTGACCGTGGATGGCGGCGAGATCGGCCGCGCGCAGGCCGTGCAGGCACAGGCCGCGGGCCTGCTGCCGCACACCGATTTCAATCCGGTATTGCTCAAGCCGAACAGTGATATCGGCGCGCAGGTGATCGTGCACGGGCACGCGGTGGCGAACATGGATGCGCGCCACTACCACGATTACAAACGCATCGCGATGGACGCCGTGCTGGCTTCGCATCGTCGCCTGGCCCATCGCTACGACGCGGTGATCGTGGAGGGCGCGGGCAGTCCGGCCGAGATCAACCTGCGCGATCGCGACATCGCCAACATGGGTTACGCCGAAGCGGTGGATTGCCCGGTGATTCTGATTGCCGACATCGATCGCGGCGGCGTGTTCGCGCATCTGGTGGGTACCTTGGTGCTGCTGTCGGAAAGCGAGCGGGCGCGCGTCGCCGGTTTCGTGATCAATCGTTTTCGCGGCGACATGGCCTTGCTGCAGCCGGGACTGGACTGGCTCGAACGCGAGACCGGCAAGCCGGTGCTGGGCGTGCTGCCGTATCTCCATGGGCTGCAACTGGAAGCGGAAGACGCCTTGCCGCGCGAAGCCACCCGCAAGGCCGCTGCGCGCCTGCGCGTACTGGTGCCAACGTTGCCGCGCATCAGCAACCACACCGACGTCGATGCGTTGCGTGCGCATCCGGAGGTCGATCTTCGTTTCATCGGACCGGATGAAGCGCATCCACCGGCCGACCTGATCGTGCTGCCTGGGTCCAAATCCACCCGGGCGGACCTTGCCTGGCTGCGCGCGCAGGGGTGGGACGAAACCATCACGCGGCATCTACGCTATGGCGGGAAAGTGATCGGCATCTGCGGAGGCTTCCAGATGCTGGGGCGGTTCGTGCATGATCCACAGGGCATCGAGAGCGAGCCGGGCTCGAGCGCTGGACTGGGCTGGTTGCAGATGGAGACCACGCTGGAGGCGAGCAAGCAGTTGCGCCGCGTGGAGGGGAAACTGGTCCTGGGAGATGCGCGGGTGAGTGGCTATGAAATCCACTGCGGCGTGAGCCGTGGCGATGCGCTGGGACAACCGGCAAGCATCCTCGACAGTGGCGAGCCCGATGGCGCGCTGACCACGGATGGCCAGATTTTCGGCACCTATCTGCACGGCGTGTTCGACGAACCGCAGGCGCTCGCCGCGCTGCTCGCTTGGGCCGGCCTGCGCGACGCCGCGCCGCTGGACATGCATGCCTTGCGCGAAGCGAGCATCGATCGCCTGGCCGACGCGGTGGAAGCGAACCTCGATACGTCTGCCTTGCTGCGTCTGCTGCAGCCGACCAAGGAGAACACGCCATGCGCACCCTGATCCTGGGCGGCGCGCGCTCCGGCAAGAGCGCGCTGGCCGAACGACTGGCGGCGGAATCCGGCCATGAGGTGGTCTACATCGCCACCGCGCAGGCGCACGATGAAGAGATGGCCGCGCGCATCGCGCACCATCGCGCGCAGCGTCCTTCCCACTGGCTCAGCGTGGAAGAACCGCTGGCGCTCGCCGATGCGCTGCAGGCGCAGGCGCGGCCCGGCCGCTGCGTGCTGGTCGATTGCCTCACGCTGTGGCTCAGCAACCTGCTGGGCGATGCCGATACCGAACGTTTTACGCGCGAACGCGACGCGCTGTTGCAGCTGCTTCCTTCGTTGAAGGGGCAGGTGTTGCTGGTCAGCAATGAAGTGGGCCTGGGCGTGGTGCCCATGGGCGAGCTGACGCGGCGTTTCGTGGATGAAGCCGGACGGCTGCATCAATCGCTCGCTGCGCAATGCGAGCGCGTGGTGTTCGTGGCCGCCGGTTTGCCGATGCCTCTTAAAGGAAACCTTGCATGAGCCAAGACTGGCTGATCGAATCCTGCTTCGCCATCGACGAAGACAGCCGCCAGCGCGCGCTCGACCATCAGGCGCAACTGACCAAGCCGCCGGGGTCGCTGGGCGCGCTGGAAACGCTGGCCGTGCGACTGGCTGGCATGCAGCACGTGGCAATGCCGTCGGTGCAGTCGGTGTGGATCAGTATTTTTGCGGGCGATCACGGCGTGGCTGCCGAGGGCGTGTCGGCCTTTCCGCAGGTGGTCACCGGCGAGATGATCCGCAACTTCGCCAACGGCGGCGCGGCCATCAGCGTGCTGGCGCGCAGCCTGGGCGCCATGCTGGAAGTGGTGAACCTGGGCACGGTGAACGATCCGGGCGAGCTGCCGAATGTGCGCCGCGCCATCATTGCGCCGCAGACGAGCAACTTCTGCGAGCAGCCGGCCATGAGCGCGGTGCAACTGGAACTGGCACTGCGTGCCGGTGCCGACAGCGCACAAGCCGCGTTGGAAGCCGGCGCGAAACTTTTCATCGGCGGCGAGATGGGCATCGCCAACACCACTTCGGCCGCGGCGCTTGCCTGCGGTCTGCTGCGCGAGTCGCCCAGCGCGCTCGCTGGCGCGGGCACCGGCCTGGACGCTGCCGGCATCCAGCACAAGGTCGCGGTGATCGAACGCGCGCTGGCGCTTTATCCGGACGATGACGACGCACTGGCGTGGCTGGGGCGCGTGGGCGGTTTCGAGATCGCGGCGCTGTGCGGTGCCTATATCGCCGCAGCCCAGCGTGGCATTCCGGTGCTGGTGGATGGCTTCATCACCACCGCAGCGGCGCTGGCCGCGGTGCGCATCAACCCGTCGTGCCGCGAGTGGATGTTCTTCGCGCATCGCTCGCGCGAGCGTGGCCATGCGCGCCTGCTGTCGGTGCTGGAGGCCGATCCGCTGCTCGACCTGGGCCTGCGTCTGGGCGAGGGCAGCGGCGCCGCTACCGCTGTCCCGCTGATGCGCCTGGCGTGCGACCTGCACTCGCGCATGGCCACCTTCGCGCAGGCAGGAGTGAGCAGCGCATGATCGGCAAGCACGTCGGCATCGATCTGTTGCGCCACGGGGATACCGGGCAGCGCAGCTATCGCGGCCAACTCGACGATGCACTCAGCCCGTTGGGCTGGAGCCAGCTGCGCGCGGCCATCTTCGGACGCAGCTGGGATGCCATCGTCAGCTCGCCGCTGCGTCGCTGCGCCGAATTCGCGCAGGATCTGGCCCTTGCGCGGCGCGTGCCGCTGCGCATCGATCCGCGCCTGGCCGAGTATCACTTCGGCCACTGGCAGGGCGTGCCCATCGAAACCCTGGCCAAGGAGCAGGGCGATGCGTTGGGGAATTTCTGGAGAGACCCGGTGGCGCATCCGCCGCCGGGTGGCGAACCGTTCGCTGTCTTTCGCGATCGTCTTTGCGCCGCTTTGAACGAAGTGGCCGAGGCGGCGGAAACACAGCGCGTGCTGGTGGTGACGCATGGCGGTGCGATCCGCCTGCTGCGTTGCGAAGCGGAAGGCCGCGACTTCGGCGAGATGGCGAACATCGAGGTGCCGCACGCGTCGCTGCACGCGTTGCACTGGGCGTCGCCCACGGGCACGCAGGCCAGGGCCTGATGCGCGGATGGTTCGCTGCCATCGGCTTCCTCACGCGCATTCCGTTGCCGGCGCGCGCGTTCGACGGCGCGTCGTCACCGTCGGCGCAGCTGGCCTGGTACCCCGCGGTGGGTTTGTTGATCGGCGGCTTGCTGTGGTGCCTGGGTTGGTTGTTGTCCGGTGCGTCGCCTTTGCTGGCGGCAGCCCTGCTGCTCGTCGCCTGGGTGGCGCTCACCGGCGCGCTGCACCTGGATGGCCTGGCCGATAGCGCGGATGCCTGGGTGGGCGGGCTGGGCGATCGCGAGCGCACCCTGGCGATCATGAAAGACCCGCGTAGCGGTCCTATCGGCGTTACCGCCATCGTGCTGGTGTTGCTGTTGAAGTTCGCGACGCTGGCCAGCGTGCCGCAGCCGTCGGCGATGCTGTGGGTTGCGCCCTTGCTGGGACGCGCGGTGCTCACCGCGGCGTTCATGACGACCCCGTACGTGCGCAGCGGCGGCCTGGGCAGCGGCTTGGTAGGCGAGTCGCGCGCGGTATGTGCGGTGGCGTTGCTTCTCGCCGCCATCGTCACGCTGTTCGCCGGCTGGCATGGGCTGCGGGCCATCATCGTGGCCGCCCTCGTTTTTGCTTGGTGGCGATGGACGTGCATGCGCCGGTTGGGCGGCATGACCGGCGATACCTGCGGTGCGCTGACCGAATTCACCGAGGCGGCCGTGCTGGTGGCGCTGGCGCTCTAGCCGTTTTTGCGCGGCGCGCTACCTCAAATCGTTGAATTCGCGCCGTTCGCCTCGATAATGGCGAACTGTCGCGTCATGCGGCCGGTGCGTGATCCGGGCGCGGCGACCGATCCTCCGGAGTGTCCATGCCTATCTACGAATTCGAATGCAGCAGCTGCGGCCACCGTTTCGACCGCCTGCAGAAAATATCCGACCCCGATCCTTCGGTGTGCCCGGCCTGTGACGTGGCCGAAGTGAAGCGCCGCCTGAGTGCACCGGGCTTCCGTCTCGCCGGCAGCGGCTGGTACGAAACCGACTTCAAGAAGGACGGCGACAAGAAACGCAACCTGGCCGGCGACAGCACGGCGCCGTCGTCTTCCAGTTCGACCGGAACGACGGGAGCTAGCGGTTCTTCCGGCTCCTCGGGTTCGTCCAGCGAGAGCTGACGCGTCGCGCGGCTGAACGCCGGATAGCCGGCGAGCAGGTTTCTACGAACGGTCGCAAGATATTCAATTCCGGTTGAAGATATCCCCACTAGCGTGACGAGCCGTCACTAGAAGGAGTGGGATCGATGTTCCGGATACGAACTGGCTTGATGGGTGTTGCAGCAGGCCTCATCGCCGGCCTGTTATGGGTGTCTGCACCGGCTGCGCATGCCCAAGGGCGCGACCAGGTGCGCTGCGGCAGCGACGACGGTCGCTTCACGCGCTGCCAGGTGCCCTGGCGCGATGCCGAGATGATTCGGCAGGAATCCAACAGCCCGTGCATACGCGGGCAGACCTGGGGCGTCGATCGCGGCGGCCTGTGGGTGGATCGCGGCTGCCGCGGCCAGTTCGTCGAAATGGGCCGTGGTGGCGGCGGCTATTACCCGCCGCCGGGTTATCGCCCGCCGCCGGATAACGGCGGCTGGCGCCCGGGTCCCGACTGGGATCGCGAGATCCGCCTGCAGTGCGAAAGCAACGACAAGCAGTATCACTTCTGCCAGGTGGACGTGGGCGGACGCGGCAATGCCTACCTGGTGAGGCAGCTGTCCGGTTCGCCTTGCGAAGAGGGTTACAGCTGGGGCTGGAATCGCGCGGGCGTGTGGGTTTCCAAGGGCTGCCGCGGCCTGTTCTCCGTCAATCGCCGCTGGTGACGGGCTGAAAAGTGGGCGCGGGCGCGGCTTCCAGGCCGCGCCCGGCGCCTGCCGGTGTTAACATTCCGGGTCTTCTTGTCCACGCATCACGCCGCCCAGCGGCCCGGAGTTCCAAGCGCATGCGCACGCATTACTGCGGCCTCATCGATGAGGCACTGGTCGGCCAGACCGTCACCTTGTGTGGCTGGGTCAACACCCTACGCCTGCAGAGCCACGTGGCTTTCGTCGATCTGCGCGACCACGAGGGTCTGGCCCAGGTAGTGATCGAGCGCGAGAACGCCGACGCGTTTGCGGTGGCCAACGAGATCGGCAACGAATACTGCCTGCGCGTGACCGGCACCATCCGCAAGCGCCTGTCGGTGAACGACAAGCTGCGCACCGGCACGGTGGAGCTGCTGGCCGACAAGGTCGAGATCCTCAACGCCGCGAAGGATCTGCCCTTCGCGATGCACGAGAATCCGAACGAAGACATGCGGATGACCTACCGCTATCTCGACCTGCGCCGCCCGGAGATGCAGCGCATGCTGCGCACGCGCATCAAGCTGGTGCAGGCGCTGCGTCGCTATCTCGACGCACGCGGTTTCCAGGACATCGAAACGCCCATCCTCACCAAGGCCACGCCGGAAGGCGCGCGCGACTACCTGGTGCCCAGCCGCGTGCATCCGGGCCAGTTCTACGCGCTGCCGCAGTCGCCGCAGCTGTTCAAGCAGATCCTGATGATGGCCGGTTTCGATCGCTACTATCAGATCGCCCGCTGCTTCCGCGACGAAGACCTGCGCGCCGATCGCCAGCCGGAATTCACCCAGCTCGACCTCGAGTTCGCGTTTGTCGAAGAGAAGGACGTGCAGGATTTCGTGGAGGAACTGATCCGCCACGTATTCAAGGAAGTGCAGGGCGTGGAGCTGGATGCCACCTTCCCGCGCATGACCTGGGCCGAAGCCATGCGTCGCTTCGGTTCGGACAAGCCGGACCTGCGCATTGCACTGGAACTGGTCGACATCGCCGACGCCGTGAAGCACGTGGAATTCAAGGTGTTCGCCGAACCGGCCAACGCCGAGAACGGCCGCGTGGCTGCGCTGCGCGTGCCGGGCGGCGCCACGCTGACGCGTAAGGAAATCGACCAGCTCACCGAATACGTGGCCAAGTACGGCGCGAAGGGTCTGGCGTGGCTGCGCGTGGATGATCTTTCCAAGGGCCGCGACGGCATCAATTCGCCGGTGGCCAAGTTCCTCGACGACAAGGCGCTGGAAGGCGTGCTCAAGCTCACCGGCGCCGAAACGGGCGACATGGTGTTCTTCGGCGCGGGCACCTGGAAGGCCGTCACCGATTTCATGGGCGCATTGCGCCTGAAGGTCGGCAAGGACCGCGGCCTGGTGGAAAACAGCTGGAAGCCGCTGTGGGTCACCGACTTCCCGATGTTCGAATACGACGAGGAAGAGAAGCGCTTCGTCGCCTTGCATCACCCCTTCACCGCACCGAAGGTCGACGACATTGCCGACCTGCGCGCCAATGCCGCCATCGCGGTGAGCCGTGGCTACGACATGGTGCTCAACGGCAACGAGATCGGTGGCGGTTCCATCCGTATCCATCGTCCGGAGATGCAGAGCACGGTGTTCGACCTGCTCGGCATCACGCCGGACGAGGCGGAGATGAAGTTCGGCTTCCTGCTCAAGGCGCTGAAGTTCGGCGCGCCGCCGCATGGTGGCCTGGCCTTTGGCATCGACCGCATCGCGGCGCTGATGGCGGGCACCGAGTCGATCCGCGACGTGATCGCCTTCCCCAAGACCACCAGCGCGCAGGACTTGATGACCGACGCGCCGTCGCAGGTCAGCGAGCCGCAGCTCAAGGAGCTGCACGTGAAGGTGGCGGTGGAAGCGAAGTCGGCCTGATTTTCCGCTGTCATTCCGGCGCAGGCCCACATGACGAGCGAGAGAGCAGCACGCCCCAGCGCGCACTGTGTCGCGACCTGATCGCAACTTTTTGTACACAATGGACTCTCCAGGATGACCGGGTTGCACAAGCCCGGCCGTTCCCGCCGTCGATGAATGTGTCCCACGCGCCATGACCGATCACGTCATTCTCCTGCACGGCCTCTGGATGCGCGGCTTCGCGCTCCTGCTGCTGCATCGGCGCATGATGGAAGCGGGCTTTCGCGTGCATCGCTTCGACTACATGAGCGTGGCCGCCACGCAGCCGCGCATCCTGGGCAGCCTGCAGTCGCGCATCCATGAGCTCGGCCAGGATTCGCACACCGTGCACTTGGTCGGGCACAGCCTGGGTGGCTTGCTTGCCCTGCGTGCCTGCGCGGAAGTCGCGTTGCCGCCGGGGCGGGTCGTTTGCCTGGGCTCGCCACTCAAGGGCAGCGCGGCGGCGCGGCGTTTCGCCGGCATGGGGCGGGGTGGCGAGGTGTTGCTTGGCCACAATCGCGAACTGCTGGAAAACGGCTTCGACCGCTGGAGCGGCGAGCGCGAGGTGGGCGTGATCGCCGGCAAGGTCTCGCTGGGCCTGGGCGCGATGATCGGTCAGTTCGACGGCGACAACGACGGCTGCGTGACGGTGGAGGAAACCTGCCTGCCGGGCATCGCGGACCACTGCGCCATCGAGACCAGCCACACCGGTTTGCTGTTCTCGCAGGAGGCGGCGCGGCAGGTCACGCAGTTCCTGCACCAGGGCGTTTTCGATCACGCAGGGGCCTGACAGCCCCATTCCCACCCGCTTTTGAGGGCCGCTTGCCCGCGTGACACCGTGAAGCGATAGAATTCGCGCCTTGTCCGTTCACCAGATTTGCAGGAAGTGCCATGGGTAGAGGCCCGTCCATCGAAGGTCGCAAGAACGCCGAAGACGCCAAGCGCGCCAAGGTGTTCACCAAGCTGATCCGCGAAATCACCGTGGCAACACGCGCCGGCGTCGCCGATCCGTCCGCCAATCCGCGCCTGCGCTCTGCGGTGGACAAGGCGTTGTCGGCAAACATGACCAAGGACACCATCGAGCGCGCGATCAAGCGCGGTTCGGGCGCCGACGGCGGCGCGGCGATGGAAGAGCTGCGCTACGAGGGCTACGGCCCAGGCGGCATCGCGCTCATCATCGACTGCTTCACCGACAACCCGACCCGTACCGTGGCCGATGTGCGCCACGCGCTCACCAAGCACGGCGGCAACCTGGGCACGTCCGGGTCCGTGGCGTTCCAGTTCGCCCGCACGGGTGAGCTGGTGTTCGCCACCGGCGGCAACGAAGCCGCCGAGGAAAAGGTGCTGGAAGCCGCGCTCGACGCCGGTGCCGACGACGTGGTGAACGAGAACGGCGAGAGCACCGTGCTGTGCGCGCCGGAGCATTTCGAAGCGGTGCAACAGGCGCTGGCCGCGGCCGGCCTCAACGCGCAGCACGGCGGCGTGGCCATGCGTCCTGCCAATCGCGTGCCGGTGCCGGAAGAGGCGCTGGAGCCGCTGCTCGACCTGCTGGAGAAGCTGGACGGTCTGGATGACGTCAGCGAGGTCTCCCACAACGCTCTGCTGCCTGCCGAGGCCGCTGGTTAAGTCCGCGGCTGTCACCAGCCGCGGCGAGCCTTCGCCCATGACCCGCATCATCGGCATCGACCCGGGCAGCCAACGTACCGGTGTCGGCATCATCGATGTCGACGCCAGCGGCAAGCTGTCCCATGTTTTCCATGGCGCGCTGGCGGTGGCTGGCGAAGCCACCTTTCCGCTGCGCCTGAAACGCATATTTGACGAGCTGTGTGCCATCATCGCCGCCCATCGGCCGGACGAGTGCGGCGTGGAGCGCGTGTTCATGGCGCGCAACGCCGACTCGGCATTGAAGCTGGGGCAGGCGAGGGGCGCCGCGATCTGCGCGGTGGTCAGCCAGGGGATCGCGGTGCACGAGTACGCAGCGACGGAAGTAAAGCAGGCCGTGGTTGGCAGCGGTCGAGGCGACAAAACCCAGGTGCAACACATGATCGGCGTCCTGCTCGGACTGAAGGGCCCCCTGCAGGCTGACGCGGCGGACGCGCTCGCCATTGCGGTGACCCACGCACACACCCGTGCCAGCCTTGCGCGCGTGGGTATTCCCCGTACCGCCTGGAGGCGTCGATGATCGGTCGTTTGCGCGGCACCCTGGTGTCCAAGCAGCCGCCGTGGCTGATGGTGGAGGTGGGTGGCGTGGGTTATGAACTCGAAGCGCCCATGTCCACCATCTACGACCTGCCGCAGACCGGGAAGGAAGTCACGCTGCTCACGCACTACGCAGTGAAGGAAGACAGCGTGGCGCTGTATGGATTCCTGCACGAGTCCGAGCGCACCTTGTTCCGCAACCTGCAGAAAGTGAGCGGCATCGGCGCGAAGATCGCGCTGGCCGTGCTGTCGGGCGTGTCCACCAACGATTTCGCGCGCCTGGTGCAGGCGGGCGACGTGGTGGCGCTCACCAAGATTCCCGGCATCGGCAAGAAGACGGCCGAACGCATGGTGGTGGAGCTGCGCGATCGCGTGGACGGACTCGCCACCGCATTGCCCGGCATGCATCCGTCAACGAACGGCGCGCCGCTCGACCCGGCCGGCGAAGCCACCGTGGCCTTGCAGCAGCTCGGCTACAAGCCGGCGGAAGTGACTCGCCTGGTGCAGAAGGTTGCCGCCGAAGGCGACACCGCCGAATCCATCATTCGCAAGGCGCTGCGCGCCGCACTAGGGAATTGAGACGTGACCCCGGATTCCACACACGGCATGTCCGACGCTGATACCAAACGTCGGCTGGCTACGCTCGCGCTCGGCGCGATCGGCGTGGTCTACGGCGACATCGGTACCAGCCCGCTGTACACCTTGCAGACCACGCTGCATCACGAAGGCCATGGCCTTCCCACTGCCGAAAGCATCTTCGGCGTGCTGTCGCTGATCTTCTGGGCGCAGATCATCGTGGTGTCGCTGAAGTACGTCGTCTTCATCATGCGCGCGGACAACAAGGGCGAGGGCGGCATCATGGCGCTGCTCGCGCTGGCCCTGCGCAGCGTCAAGGGCGATGCGCGCAGTCGCTGGGCGCTCGCCATCATCGGCATCTTCGGCGCCGCGCTGTTCTATGGCGATGGCGTGATCACGCCGGCCATTTCAGTGCTGTCCGCGGTGGAAGGCGTGAAGGTGGCGGCGCCGCACCTGGAGCACTGGGTGGTGCCGATCACGGCGGTGATCCTGTTCCTGCTGTTCACGCTGCAGCGTCACGGCACCGAGCGCGTGGGCAAGCTGTTCGGCCCCGTCATGGTGATCTGGTTCATCGTCATTTCCCTGCTCGGCGTGAACCAGATCGTGCGCAATCCGCACGTGCTGTTGGCGATCAATCCGTACTATGGGGTGAGGTTCTTCTTCACCCACGGCTTCCAGGCCTTCATCGCCCTCGGTGGCGTGGTACTGGCGCTTACCGGTGCCGAGGCGCTGTATGCCGACATGGGGCATTTCGGCAAGCGTCCGATCCGGCTGGCCTGGTTCAGCTTCGTACTGCCGGCGCTGGTGCTCAATTACTTCGGCCAGGGCGCGCTGCTGCTCGATCATCCCGAAGCCATCGACAACCCGTTCTTCAAGTTGACGCCGGAACCGCTGCTCTATCCGATGATCGGCCTGGCCACGGTGGCCACGGTGATCGCGTCGCAGGCGGTGATTTCCGGTGCGTTCTCGATGACGCGCGAAGCCATGTCGCTGGGTTATTCGATGCGCATGCCGGTGGTGCACACCTCGCGCGAGATGTCCGGGCAGATCTTCGTGCCGTGGGTGAACAACTTCCTGTTGATCATGGTGCTGGCCGCGGTGCTCGGCTTCCGCAGCTCGGACAACCTGAGTGCCGCCTACGGCATCGCGGTGACCGGCACGATGACCATCACCACCATCCTCGCGCTGATCGTGGCCCGTCGTCAGTGGGGCTGGAGCCGGCTCACGGTAATCCTGGCGGGCGTGCTGCTGCTCACCATCGATCTCTCGTTCCTCGGCGCCAACCTGATCAAGATCGAATACGGCGGCTGGTTCCCGCTGGTGCTCGGCGTCGCAGTCTTCATCGTGATGACCACCTGGCGCCGTGGCCGCGAACTGGTGGTGCGTGAGATCAAGCAATCGGGCCTGGCGCTGGACCCGTTCATCGCGAACATCGCCGAGCATCCGCCGCTGCGCGTGCCAGGCACGGCGGTGTTCCTCACCGCCAATCAGAACGCGGTGCCGCACGCGCTGTTGCACAACCTCAAGCACAACAAGGTGCTGCACGACCGCAATGTGCTGCTCACGGTGGAAATGCTCGAAACACCGACCGCCGATTTTGGCGAACGCATCGAGATCACCGAGCTGGGCGGCGACTTCTACGGGCTGGCGCTGCGCTTCGGTTTTGCGGAAGACCCCAATATTCCACGCGCGCTGTCCAAGTGTTCCAAGATGGGCTTGCCGTTCGACATGATGGACACCACGTTCTTCCTGTCGCGCGAAACCATCATTGCGGACGCCAAGCGACCGGGCATGGCGTTGTGGCGCGACAAGCTGTTCGCCTTCATGGCACGCAACGCGCTGCCTGCCACGGCGTTCTTCCAGATTCCAGGCAATCGCCTGATCGAACTGGGCGCCCAGGTCGAAATTTGAGGAAAAGGGCGCTTCGGCGCCCTTTTTCGTTGTGGGGGCTGGCCGAGCGGGCTTTTTTTCAAGCCTGCGTCATCGTGCTCTGCCATAATTTCGCCCCATGACCGAACACCGCATCGTCACCGCTGCCGCCCAGATGGACGACGAGGCCCTCGAAGCCTCCATCCGTCCCAAGCGACTGACCGAATACCTGGGCCAGCAGACGGTGCGCGAGCAGCTGTCGATCTATATCGAGGCCGCCAAGAAGCGTGGCGGTGCGCTCGATCACGTGCTGATCTTCGGGCCTCCGGGCTTGGGCAAGACCACGCTGAGCCATGTGATTGCCAACGAGCTGGGCGTCAACCTGCGTTCCACCTCCGGCCCGGTGCTGGAGCGGGCAGGGGACCTGGCGGCGCTGCTGACCAATCTCGAACCGCACGACGTGCTGTTCGTGGACGAGATCCATCGTCTGTCGCCCGTGGTGGAGGAAGTGCTCTATCCGGCGATGGAAGACTTCCAGATCGACATCATGATCGGCGAAGGTCCCGCGGCCCGCTCGATCAAGCTCGATTTGCCGCCTTTCACGCTGATCGGCGCCACCACGCGTGCCGGCCTGCTCACCGCGCCGCTGCGCGACCGCTTCGGCATCGTGCAGCGTTTGGAGTTCTATACGCCCGATGAGCTCACCGCCATCGTGCGGCGTTCGGCGCGCATCCTGGGCATTCCGTGCGAGCTGGAAGGCGCGCAGGAAATCGCCCGACGTTCGCGTGGCACGCCGCGCATCGCCAATCGCCTGCTGCGCCGCGTGCGCGACTATGCCGAAGTGCGCGCGGCCGGGCAGATCACCCGCGACGCCGCCCGTGCCGCCACCGACATGCTCAAGATCGACGCCGAAGGCTTCGACGAGCTCGACCGTCGCCTGCTGACCATCATCATCGAGAACTTCGATGGCGGTCCGGTGGGTGTGGAATCGCTGGCCGCCGCGCTCAGCGAAGACCGCGGCACCCTCGAGGACGTGGTCGAGCCGTACCTGATCCAGCAGGGCTACCTGGTGCGCACCGCGCGCGGCCGCATGGCCAGCGCCAAGGGCTGGCGTCACCTGGGGCTCACGCCGCCGCCGCGACCGTCGGTTCCCGCCGACCTTTTCACCACTGACAACACCGATGTCTGACATCACGCTAACCAGCGCGACCGAGCCCTTCGAGTGGCCGGTGCGCGTCTATTGGGAAGACACGGACGCTGGCGGGGTGGTCTACCACGCCAGCTACCTGCGTTTCATGGAGCGTGCCCGCAGCGAATGGCTGCGTGCGCTGGGCATCAACCAGTCCGTGGTCAAGGAAAACACCGGCTTGGCCTTCCTGGTCCGGGAAATGCAGATCGACTTTCTGCGGGCGGCCCTGCTGGATGATGAACTGGCGGTAAGCGTGGAAGTCAAAGAACGGCGGGCAGCCAGTATCCTTTTCGCCCAGACGATCCGCCGGGCGGACGGCGCGGAGCTGATCCGCGCAAAGGTGCGAGTGGCGTGCGTCGATGTTCGCCGCATGCGTCCGGTGCAGATTCCGGCCGACCTCATCCCCGGCCTTTCCCCTTAAATAAAAGTACGTGCGCTGGAGAACCTTCAAGCAATGAACGGTGGATTGAACATTTTCAAGTTGATCGCGGAAGCGAGCATCCTGGTGCAGGCCGTCATGCTGGTCTTGCTGGTGTTCTCCTTCCTCTCCTGGGTGATCATCATCCGCAAGCATCAGCAGCTGAAGTCCGCGATGGAAGAGGCCGAGGGCTTCGAGGAGCGCTTCTGGTCCGGCGCCGACCTGGCCCAGCTGTTCCGCGAGGTGAGCAATCGCGGCGCCGAGAACGGCGGCATGGAGAACGTGTTCGAGTCCGGCTTCCGCGAATTCGTGCGCCAGCGCCAGCGTCGCGTGCATGACATGCGCGTGGTCATCGAAGGTTCCGAGCGCGCCATGCGCGTGGCCGGCACCCGCGAGATCGGCCGCCTGGAACGCAACCTCGAATTCCTCGCCAACGTGGGTTCCATCAGCCCGTACGTGGGCCTGTTCGGCACCGTCATCGGCATCATGGGCGCCTTCCAGGGCCTGGGCGAAATGAAGGACGTCACCATCGCCGTGGTCGCGCCGCACATTTCCGAAGCACTCATCGCCACGGCGATGGGCCTGTTTGCCGCGATTCCGGCGGTGTGGGCCTATAACCGCTTCGCCAACAAGGTGGAGCGCGTGGCTTCCCGCTACGAGGTGTTCCAGGAAGAGTTCTCGTCGGTGCTGCAGCGTCAGATCCAGACCGACGACGCGGCCGCCTGAGCGAGGGCATGAATGATGCGTAGCTCCGCGCGCCACAAGCGCTTCAAGCTCAAATCAGAGATCAACGTCGTTCCCTACATCGACGTGATGCTGGTGCTGTTGATCATCTTCATGGTCACCACGCCCATGCTCAACTCCAATGTCGACGTGAACCTGCCGCAGGCGAACGCCAAGTCGATGCAGGACAAGAAGGACCCGGTGATCATCGCGGTGGACCAGGGCGGGCAGCTCTATCTCACGCTGGGCACCGAGAAGCGTCAGCCGGTGGACGTGGCGACCATGAAGCTCAAGGTGGGTGCCTTCGTGAAGGCCAATCCCCAGGTCAGCGTGCTGGTCGCGGGCGATCGCGACGGCAAGTACGACGGTGTCTATCAGGTTCTTGCCGACCTGCAGCAAGCTGGCGTGGCCAAGGTGGGCCTGATGAGCGCACCGGAGTCGGGCAGCAAGAAATGAGGGCCGACTCCCGCCCCAAGGGCACGTCCAAGGCGGTTGTCCTTTCCGCCGTTCTCCATCTTGGCATCGTGGGCTTTCTGGCCTTCGCGGTGATTCCGTGTTCGTTCTACGAAGAGTTGTTCGCCACGCTGCACCTGCCGGCCAGCTGGAACCCGATCACGTGCACCAAGCCGGTGTCGTTGCAGGGTGAAATCATCGAGGCCGAGCTGGTAGGCATCACCGCCGCGCCGCCGCCGAAATCCGCCAAGGCCAAGCCCGTGCCGGACACGGTGCCGCCGCCGCCTTCCGTGCCGCCGCCGCCGTCGGAAGAAGTACCCAAGATCAAGACGCTGCCGCCGCCGCCGGAGCATCCGGATACGGTCGATCAGGAAAAGATCGTGGCCGATGCCGCCCAGAAGGCGGAGGACGCCAAGAAGGAACAGGAAGAGAAGCAGCGCCAGCGCGCGGCCGAATTGGACGCCCAGGCGGCCAAGCACAAGCAGGAAGAGCAGAAGAAGATCGACGAGCTGTTCGCCAAGATGGACGCGGCCGACAGTTCGCGCAAGCAGGCGGAAAGCAAGGCCAAGCAGGCCAAGCAGCAGATGGAAGACCTCAAGAATGCCCAGGACAACGGGCGTGAGAACTTGCCCTACGCCGAACAGGCGCAGACCGGCAGCAACGGCAATGACGCTGATCTGAGGGCGCAATATCTCGCCGCGATTCAGAATACGCTCAAACAGAACTGGGTCGGGCCGGATAACATGCCCAGTCAGCCGTGCCTGCTGCACATTGTCCAGCTCTCGGGCGGACAGGTGGTCAGCGCAAAGGTTGATTCCAGTTGCCCGTTCGACGAAGCCGGACGCAAGTCCGTCGAAGACGCGGCCATGAGGGCCAATCAGTTGCCCTACAAGGGCTTCGAAAAAGTCTTCAGTCGCAACGTTGATATGTTTTTCAAGCCATAGGTGAGAACGCAATGAAGAAGCCAACCCGCTATCTGGCCCTATTGCTTGGACTCCTTGCCCTGCTGTGCGCAGGCATGGCGTCGGCGCAAACCTCTACGTTGACCGGCACCGTCGAGGGCGTGACGAAATCGGCTACGCCGATCACCGTCGTGCCGTTCGCGCAGGCTGGCGGTGCGCCCCTGCCGACCGACATTGCCGATGTCATGCGCAACGACTTCAACCGTTCGGGCAAATTCCGTTCGCTCGCCAAGAGCGAAATCGTGGAAACGCCGTCGAAGGGTGCGGACATCAACTTCGCCACGTGGCGCCTGCTCAAGCAGGACTACATCACCGTGGGCCGCATCAGCGATGCGGGCGGCGGCATGCTGCGCGTGGAATACGAACTGTGGGACGTGAACCGCCAGCAGAGCCTGCTGGCCCAGGCCTTCACTGCGCCCGCGGGTGACCTGCGCGGCGTGGCCCACCAGATCGCCGATGCGATCTACGAAAAGATCACCGGCGTGCGTGGCGCGTTCTGGACGCGTATCGCCTACATCACCGCCGTGGGCCTGGGCAACAACACCACCTACTCGCTGATCGTGGCCGATTCGGATGGCTATAACCCGCAGGTGGTGGCTCGTTCGCGCGAATCGCTGCTCTCGCCCTCGTGGTCGCCGGATGGCCGCAAGATTGCCTACGTCTCGTTTGAGAGCGGCAATTCCGCAATCTATGTGCAGGACATCACCACGGGTTCGCGTCAGCTCATCTCGGCACGCGCCAAGGGCATCAACGGCGCACCGGCCTGGTCGCCGGATGGCACCAAGCTGGCGCTGGCGCTCTCCTATCAGGGCAATCCGGAGATCTACGTGATGGACGTGGGTTCCCGCCAGGAGACCCGCCTCACCAACAACCTGGCCATCGACACCGAGCCGCGCTGGACGCCGGATGGCCAGGGCATCATCTTCACTTCCGACCGCTCGGGCCGCCCGCAGCTCTACCAGATGTCGGCCGGTGGCGGCGGGGCAGAGCGCATCACTTTCCAGGGCCAGTTCAACGCCAATGCCTCGATCAGCTATGACGGCAAGCAGATCGCCATGGTGCAGGGCAACGGGAACGTGTATCGTATTGCCATTATGGATCGCAGTCTGGGTGGGCAGGTGCGCTTCATCTCGCCGGGTCCGATCGACGAAACGCCGAGTTTCGCGCCCAATGCGAGCATGTTGCTGTACGCCGCTTCGGAAGGTCGACGCGGTGTGCTTTACGCCGTGTCCGCCGACGGCCTGGTTCGTCAGCGACTGGTGCTTGCCGATGGCGACGTTCGCGAGCCGGCTTGGGGTCCCTATCGTCAGCGATAAGCAGTTCATGACGTGACGCGTAAGCGTCAGGTCCATGTGATCCGGGCGTGAAGTCTTGGACGACACCTCGGATCAAACAGCTTGCCGGCCGTGGCAATCCGTCGCGGAAGGCGGGCCAGGCGTTGCGAGACAGCGCACCGCCGGCATCAAAAATGGCAAAATAACAGCCGGTTCACCGGCGAAAACTGTCCCGAAACCGCAATCATTATTGACTGTCGGAACTCAAACCTGTTTGAAGGAACGTCCACCATGAATAAGACCGTTCGCGTCGCCCTGGTCGCCCTGCTCTGCGTTGGCGCGGCCGCATGCTCGAAGAAGCAGGAAGTCAAGCCGCAGCCGCAGCCGGAAGCGCCGATGACCACCCCGGCTCCGTCGACCGCTGGCAAGTACACCCCTGCTGACCTCGATACCGACGCCTGCCTCCGTCAGCGCGTTGTGTACTTCGATTTCGACAAGGACGAAATCAAGCCGGAGTTCCAGCAGATCATGGCTTGCCACGCCAAGTACCTGCAGGATCGCCCGATGGCGCAGATGCGTCTGGAAGGCAATGCTGACGAGCGCGGCACCCGCGAGTACAACCTCGGCCTCGGCGAGCGCCGCGGCAACGCCGTGTCCAGCGCCCTGCAGTCGAACGGTGGTTCGGCCAGCCAGATCAACGTGATCTCGTATGGCAAGGAAAAGCCGGTGTGCCGTGAGCACAACGAAGACTGCTGGAGCAAGAACCGTCGCGTCGAGATCGTCTACACGGCGAAGTAATGAAGAAGCGACTGGCTAACAGCTTCACAGCCAGGATGGGCATGGCGGGCGCAATTGCGTCCGCCATGCTTTTTGGTGTCCCGGCCCAGGCCCAGGATTCCCGGCTCAGCCTTGCCGACCGCGTATCGCGACTCGAGCAGCAGGCACAGAACCAGAATCAGGGCACCACACTGGTCAATCAGGTGCAGGCGCTGCAATCGCAGCTGCAGCAGATGCAAGGCCAGATCGAGGAACTGCAACACCAGCTGCAGGAAGCCAACGACAAGAACAAAGCGCAGGCCACGGATTTCGACACGCGCCTGGGTCGCCTTGAAAGCGGCGCCAGTGCAGCGGGTGCGAATGCGGGGAATGCCAACGCCAACGTGCCGCCACCGGCCGCCAATGCAGCGCCGCCTGCACCGGCAGTTGCGCCGACGCCGGCCGCTGCTGCAGGCAAGCCGGCAGGCGCCGCGCCTGCGGCAGGAAAGGGTGGTGCGGCGGCCAATGCCAATGCGCAGGCCGCCTATGACGATGCCTTCAAGTCGCTGCGTGCCGGCGACTACGTGAAGTCCTCGCGCGACTTCCGCAATTTCATCCAGCAGTACCCGGACAGCTCACTGCTGCCCAACGCCTTCTACTGGCTGGGCGAGTCGTACTACGCCACCAGCAACTACCAGGTGGCGATGGAAGCCTTCCAGCATCTGGTGACGCAGTTCCCGCAGAGCGAAAAGGTGCCCGACGCCTTGCTCAAGGTCGGCTACAGCCAGATCGAACTCAAGCAGGTCGATGCGGGCAAGGCCACGCTGAAGAACGTGACTGCGAAGTATCCCGGCTCCAAGGCCGCCGGCCTGGCCCAGGAGCGCCTGCGTCGACTGCAGGCCCAGCCGGCCAACTGAGGTTGTTGTCGTGACTGGCAGTAGCACGAGCGTGGCACCCACCACGTCGACGCAGGCGCCCGCCGAGCGCCTGCGCATCACCGAGATTTTCCACTCGATCCAGGGCGAAGCCGATGCCATCGGCTGGCGCACGGTGTTCGTGCGACTGACGGGTTGCCCACTGCGGTGCGTCTGGTGCGACACCGAGTATTCGTTCTACGGCGGTGACTGGCGCGATATCGATGACATCCTTGCCGAGGTGGCGTCACATGGCGCGAGGCACGTTTGTGTCACCGGCGGCGAACCGCTGGCGCAGAAGCGCTGCCTGATCCTGCTGAAGCGCTTGTGCGACGCGGGTCATGAGGTATCGCTGGAAACCTCCGGCGCGCTGGACGTGTCACAGGTCGATCCGCGCGTGCGCAAGGTGATGGACCTCAAGGCGCCGGATTCCGGCGAAGCCAAGCGCAACCTGTGGTCGAACATCGAGCACCTGCTGCCGCACGATCAGGTCAAGATCGTCATCGCCAGTCGCGCCGACTACGAATGGGCGCGCGATGTAGTGGCCGAGCATCGCCTCGTCGAGCGCTGCATGGTGCTGTTCTCGCCCGTGCACGGCGCCATCAAGCCGCGCGAACTGGCGGAATGGATCATCGAGGACAAACTGGACGTGCGTTTCCAGCTGCAGCTGCACAAGCTGCTGTGGAACGACGAGCCAGGACACTAAGGCGAGAATGAGTGGAGAGGAGTGAGAAGCATGAAAGAGCGACCGCCTTCTCTCGCTTCTCACTCCTCTTCACTTACTTCTACCTCTACTGCGCTTCGGCCTGTGTTGCCGGTGGTGCTCTTTCGGCCGGATCACCGGCCTGAACTTTCAGTGGATGTCATCCCATGTCTCAAGTAACTCCCCGCAAAGCCGTCGTGCTCGTTTCCGGCGGCATGGATTCGGCCGTCACCATTGCCATCGCCCGCGAGCAGGGCTATCAGGTGCACGCGCTTAGCGTGGCCTACGGCCAGCGCCATAGTGCGGAACTGGCGGCGTCGGAGCGCGTGTCGCATCTGCTGGGCGCGGTCGAGCACAAGACGGTGCAGGTGGATCTGCGCACCATCGGCGGCTCCGCGCTCACGGCCGACATCGACGTGCCGCTCGACCAGGCCGGCGAGCAGGGCATTCCGGTGACGTACGTGCCGGCGCGCAACACCATCATGTTGTCCATCGCGCTGGGCTGGGCCGAGGTGCTCGGCTCCACCGACATCTGGTGTGGCGTGAATGCAGTGGATTATTCGGGCTACCCGGACTGCCGCCCCGCCTTCATCGAAGCCTTCGAACAGTTGGCCAACGTGGCGACCAAGGCCGGCGTGGAAGGGGCCGGCATCCGCATCCACGCGCCGCTGATGCGCATGAGCAAGGCCGACATCGCCCGCGAAGGCGGGCGCCTGGGCGTGGACTTCTCCGAGACGGTGAGCTGCTACCAGGCCGACGCCGAAGGCCGTGCCTGCGGCCATTGCGACGCCTGCCTCCTGCGTGCGCAGGGTTTCAAAGCCGCGGGCCTGCCGGACCCCACCCGCTACGCCTGAACGGCGTTGCTTGTGCCACGGGCGCCCAGCCCATAAAATATTGGGCTGGCTTTTGAAGCATGGGTCGTTAGCTCAGTCGGTAGAGCAGTAGACTTTTAATCTATTGGTCCCGAGTTCGAATCTCGGACGACCCACCAAAAGTACTCAGGGACCCGCGGCAACGCGGGTCTTTTTTTGTCTGGAGCTTGGGCTTGGTCTCTGACAAAGCCAGCACCAGAGACGATGATTTCTCCCCAGGCTTTATCGCCTGCTCAAACGATCTGCCTCGATTGATCGAGCGCGCTGTCAGGCACCTCTTGCATGGCATATGCATCTGAAGGACGCGGACGCCTTCGGGTCTATCGCCAAAGGCATCCTGAAAGTTATCTAGATGGCGGGAATGAGCAAGGCAGTCGACGAGCATCCGAATATGGCATTTCGGGCACGGCCCTGCGCGATGCCTCTCCGGTTTCGATCGGCTAGACGATGTTGATGGCGCTTACTTTCGATTGGAATTCCTTGACCTGAAACGGTACCTAATCTCACTGCTTCTTACAGTGCATAGCTGCAGCTATGCACTGCTAAGAGATCGTCTAATGATCTCGCTCACTAAGGAGCAAGAAGATAAGGAAAATCTCATGGTTAAGCATGTTATCTGTGCTCTCGTTCTGATCGCAGGACTGGGTCTTGGCGCACATGCCCATGCTGGAACTACAGCAATCGTTGTTGGTGGCGTTAACACTTGTGTGACCATGGACGGAGCTACTACCCCCGGAACATATGCGCGGGGAACCACGTGTGATGGCTCCGCCACACAGCTATGGAATACTCAGACAATTTCGTTTAACGGCATCTCACCATCGGCAAGGGCAACGGTTCGCTTTGTGAACGTTCTCAGTGGCCTGTGCCTAGACAATGCGGTGGGATCTAATGCGGGGGTGGTACAAAACACCTGCAGCAACAGCCCTAGCCAGCAATGGGTGATTTCCGAACCGGGCGTGTTCGTTCCGGATGCATCTGGTACCACTCGTTTTTGGTCTCGTAGCATTGGTACGCAGAGTGGTAACTGCCTTGACGGTAGTCTGTATCCCCCCACTCAGTCGCCGTATCGAAATGTCAATACAACTACCTGTGCAAGCGTTGCTAGCCAAGACTGGTATTTGGACGCCCCGTAAACGAGTTGGAGCAAGTCTTCTCTGAAACGGGCCGTTCGGATTCACGGCAGAGCCGTCGATACAAAGACTATCAATGCGCTCTCGGGAAAGGCCCGCTTGTGCGGGCCTTTTTTTCTGTACGAAAGATGTTTACGTGCCGCTCAGCTCGCCTGGCGCCAGGCCGGTGTGGCTGGCTTTTGTGCACTGGCGCTGGAATGGCGCTCCATCACCGGCATGCGCGGCAGGTCGAACCAGAAGGTGCTGCCGCGCCCCGGTTCCGAGCGCAGGCCGATGCGTGTGCCCAGCAGTCGCGCCAGGCGTTCGGCGATGGCCAGGCCCAGGCCGTAGCCGCCGCGACGTTCGCTTTCGCTGGCCTGCAATTGCACGAATTCTTCGAAGATGCGCTGCTGATGGATCACGGCGATGCCCGGGCCGTTGTCGCGTACTTCGATGCGGATGGCCTGGCCGCGACGGCGCGCTGCGATGAGCACGCGCCCTTCCGGCGCATTGGCGATGGCATTGCTGGCGAGCTGATAGAGCAAGCTGGCAGCGACATCGGCATCGCCGTGCAACTGGTGATGGCTGCCGCGCCAGGCCAGCGTCACGTGATTTTGTGCGGCCTCGTGGTTGAGCGAGGTGCGATCGCGCATGAAGAGTTCCGCAGCGGTGAAACCGATGGGCTTCACGGCGATCACGCCGGCATCGAGCCGTGAGATTTCCAACAGCGCATCGAGCAGGCGAGTCATGGATGCAATGCTGTGACGCATCTGCTGGAACAACGACTGTTGCTCCTCGCTCGCATTCTGGTCGAGGCCGGCGGCAAACAGTTCCAATGCCTGCAGCGGCTGGCGGAAGTGATGGCTCACCAGTGCGATGAACTGCGATTTGCTGCGCGTGGCAGCCTGGCTTTGGCGCAGTCGATCCAACGCTTCGACGGCGTTGTCGTGCTGCATCGTGCTCCAGTCGCGGCGCTGCGCTTCCTGCAGTTCGGAGAGACGCTGCAGTGTCTTGCGCAGTTCGAGGAATTCGGTGCTGACGGGCGTGTTGTCGATCTGCGGATGTCGCGCATTCACCAGTTCATGCGCGGCGTAGCGAGCCTGCGCCAAGGGCTCCAGCACGCGATGACGAATCGATACGCGCGCAAGCCATGCGAGTACAAGAATGCCTGTCGCACACAAGGCACCGAGCAGCCATACCATGGCCTGCGCCTTGCGCAGGGGGTGCGTGTCCACGTCCATGCTCACCCACGACGACATGCTGCCTTGCGGCCGCACTTCGTTCCGATAGGTGGAGCCACCCGCAACGGCTGCCGAGCCACTGCTCCAGAGGCGACCATCCGAGCCGTGCAGTTCCACGCGCAGCACCTGGTCGACCTTGCCTTCCTGCAGGGTGCGATCGAGCGCAGCTTGCGGCGACACGCCTTCTACAACACCGAGTTCTCCGGCGAGGCGTGCCAGGCGCAGGCTTGCGGCCGCATCCACGCGTTCGGCCAGGCTGTGGGTCTGTTGCAGGCACAGCGCCAGGATCAACGCCAAGGCGGCGATCGTGCTGGGCAACACCACATCGATGAACAGGCGGGGCAGCAGGTGCGCGCGCGGCTCCATGCGTCAGGCCTCCCGGTCGCAGTGGCGCGCTGACGGCGGGCAATGGAGCCGCCATCGGGGCCTTGGACAAAGATAGCGGCGGGTTGAAGGCATCACTCAAGGTCCCGGCAAACAGGGAACAAAATGGTTCGTGGGCGTTTCAGTCACGGAATCGCCCTGGTTGGCACTCTAAAGAATCCACGACGCCCCTTCGATACGCAGTTCGATCTAGCGCGACGCGCCATAGTCCTAACGGTCTATGGGCCGAAACTGTGACGTGTTGCGCTGCGCAACGGTTCGGCATGACGCGGGGCGCTTTTGGCGTTACCTTGCCACCCGCACGCCCACCCCGGGCGAAATGGAGAACCCCATGTCCTCACGTTGTCGCTGGTTGCTTGCTGTGTCCCTGCTGGGTTTGGCCGGCACTGCCCTGGCGCAGGATATTCCAGCCAACATGCCCAAGCGCAAGCCGGGCCTGTGGGAAATGCAGACCTCCGGCATGGGCGGCCAGCCGCAGACGACCAAGATCTGCCTTGACGCCGACACCGACACCGCGATGTACAAGATGGGCACGCACATGAGTGGCCAGATGTGCAGCACGTTCAAGATCGACGTGCAGGGCAACAAGGTGCTGACGGACGCCGTGTGCAAGATCAACGCGCCCAGCGGCACGGTCAACATGAGCAGCCACAGCGAGACCACGTATCAGGGCGATACGGCGTATTCCACGCAGGGCAACATCAAGTACGACCCGGCGGTGATGGGCCACTCGGAAATGGCGATGACCAGCAGCGGTCATTGGGTGGGCCAGTGCGCCGCCGGCCAGAAGCCGGGCGATATGCTCATGCCCAACGGGCAGACCTTCAACATCAAGGATATGCCGGGCCACTGAGGCCCATGCGCTACGGGGTGCTGGGCGCCATCAGCTGGCGTACCAGCGCCTCATGCTCGGCGTCGATCTTCTTGAGCCGGGCCTGCATGGCCGCATCGCTCACCCATTGCGCGCTGTAGGCGCGCCGGCGATCGAGGTTGAATTCGATATCGGCGAAAGGCACCAGGGTCTCGTTGCCGGCCGGCGAGAAACCGCTGATGTCGTGGATCAGATGCAGCTTGGCCAGCTCCGCCTGCGCGTTCTTGCCCTTGGCGTAGGAGGTGAGTGCCGCGGCTACGCGTTGGCGCAGTTCGGCCGGGAGATCGGTGCGGATCACCACCACGGCATGGGGAATCAGGCTGGACGTCCACAGCACGCGCAGGCGCGCGTACTGATCGGGAAACCGTTCGGCGAAACGCTCCATGTCAGCCGTATTGTTGGAGGCGATGTCGGCTTCGTTGTTCGCCACCGCCAGTGCATTGTTCTGGTGGTTGTCCACGGTGACATTGGCGAAGAACGTGTCCGAATCCAGCCGGCGGTTGGCGAATACCTGGGTCTCGGGCACGAGATAGCCGGAGACCGAGAGCACCTCGCCGCGCGCATAGCGCAGCTTGCCGGGCCGGCGGAACAGGTCGTCAAGGTTGCGGATGGGCGAATCCTTGGCCACCAGCAGCACCGAGTAATAACCACGCGAACCGTTGCTGCGGGTGAGCTGCGCGATCACCTGCATGCGATCGTGCACCACCGCATCGAGCGCGAGTCGGCCGGACACGAAGGCGAAGTCCACGCGTTCCTCGGCCATGGCCTGGCCCAGCCCCTCGTACGTGCTTACCGAGAGGCTGTGGATGGGCAGGTGCAGCGTGCGGCTCAGGTCGTCCAGCATGGGGCGCCAGGCGGCCAGCGATTCGGATGGACCGCCAATCGGCAGGATGCCGAAGGTCAGCGCGTTGATGTGCCCACTGTCCTGCGGTGGATCGGCCCATGCAGCCGAACCGCAGACGAGGGCAACAAGGAGCAGGGCGCCGCGCAGCACTTGGGCCACGATGCCTTTCGCCGGCACGCTGCCGCACACGATGGAGCGTTGGTGGGTGGTCTTAGCAGGTCTGTCCGGAGCGAGGAACATGGATGGGCCTGGCTGCCGGGACGTGGGGCGCGGCGATCAGAGGCCGCTGATGCGCCGCGAGGCCACCACGGCCTCGACGCGGTTGCGCACGTTCAGTGCGCGGAAGATCGCGGCGAGATGGATCTTCACCGTGCCTTCGCTGATCCCCAGGTCACGAGCGATGAGTTTGTTCGGCTTGCCCTGCGAGAGCAGGCGCAGTACGTCGATCTGGCGTTCCGTCAGCAGCTTGCGCAGCCGTTCTTCCAGCGAATCGGCGCCGGGCGCGGTCTGCGTGGCGCTGGCGGGCGGCGGTGTGGGTACGGCGCCATCCACGCGCTCCTGCAGCAGCAGGGGCGGCACGTACACGCCGCCGGACAGCACCAGGCGCACGGCCGAGAGCATCACATCGGGCGAATACGCCTTGGGAATGAAGCCCTGCACGCCCATGGCCAGCAGGCTTTTCATCAGCGCGCCATCCTCGGAACCGGAAAGCACCATCACGGGAACGTGCGGCAGATGCTCGATGACTTCGGCCAGGTGCTCACTGCCCTGCACGCCGGGCATGGCCAGGTCGATAAGCGCAAGCGACAGCGACGGCGCCTCCGGCGCATGGATGGCCTCGCGCAATTCAGCCATGTCCATGGCCATCACAAACTCCGTATCCGGCCCAAGCTCAGCCAGCTTGAGCTTGACACCTTCGACGATCAGTCGATGGTCGTCTGCGATCAATATGCGCATCTCATTCCCCATGGCGCTGTACGGTAATCCCATTACCGCACGTCCGCCTGCGCAACATAGCCCTAGCTCGTTCGCGCGGCAACCTCAAGGCGCGTACGAACGGCATAGCCTCAACGGGATATGGCCGCTGCTGGCGTCAACCGTGAAAATTCCGCTGCGATCAGGGGAATCGCTCATCGATACCGCGATGTGAGGCGGAGTGAGTCAGATCGTGCAGGACACGGCGCGATCCACACCGAACACCGCTAGAGATCTGGTACTTGATGAATGCCACGCGTAGCGTCACCGGCCCAAACAAGCCCACCGCGTGCTGCAGCAAGCCTCCCCTGAACCCGTTGGAACCCCCGGCATGCGGGAAGTAACGCCCGCGTCGGCCGGTTCGCCATGGATGGCCCTCTTGTCCGGAGACAGCGTTGTCTCCGGTTTTTCGGGCTGGATCTCACCTCGGGCATCCCTTGGTCGGCACGACGGCGTGTATCGTCGTAGACTTCGGCGCTCATCCCCAGCCGGTGCGGCCATGTGTTCCGGCGGGGGCGATGGAGCAACATGCAACAGGCTCTGACGGCTATAGGTGCCATGCGGCTGCTGGAATGTTTTGCGCCTCTGTTCGCATATGGCCTGCTGATCGACGAGCAGGCCGCCAGCCAGAATCTTTCCGACGACGAACTGCCGTCCGTGCACGCGCGCGCGCTTGCGCTGGTGGAGCAAAGCCGTGGCGCCGCCTTCGCGCGCGGCAAGTCGCTGGCCGAGGTGGAGCTGGCCGCGTTCGCCGTCACGGCATGGTTTGACGAGGTCGTCACCCGCCACGGTGGCTGGCGCGGTCCGTCGACGCCGCTGCAGCAGACCCTCTTCCGCACGGGCAGTGCCGCCACGGAGTTCTTCGATCAGCTGGGGCGCCTGGGCAGCGGCGACGACGAAGTCCGCGAAGTGTTCAGCATGGCGTTGCTGCTCGGTTTCTCCGGCCAGTACTACTACGAGCAGGGCGATACCGGCGAGCTGGGCCGCATCAAGGCCCTGTATTGCCCGGCGAGCACCGGGGCGGCAACGGTCCTGCAGACCTTGCAGCGCGAATCGGTCACGCCTCAGCCGTACATGGTGCCGGGCTCGCCGGTGCTGCGTCTGCCGGTGACCTGGATGGGGCGCCGTCTCGCCCAACTCGTGGCCGCGCTGCTGGTGCTGCTGGTGTTCGTGGCCTTCGTGGCGCCGGTGTTCAGTCAGGCCCTGTCCGAGCAGGCGTGGTTCACGGGAGGCATCATCGTGGCCGTGCTGGGCGTCGTCGGCTGGACCAGCGTGCTGGCGTGGCAATCGCTGGTGATGATGCGCGCCCACACACGCGTGGCCGACAGCACGGAGGCCGGCTACGGCATCGGCAGTTTTTCGGCCGCGGTGAAGGACGCAGCGCGCCGCCTGCGTGGAGCGATCCTCCATCCGTTTCGTCGCCGCGGCCCATGGCGGCAACTGTCGCGTCACCCATGGCTGCTGTTCATGGGCGACAGCGCGGCGGACGTCCGTTCGTTGTTGCAGGCCGCTGCGTCCGCGCCGCATGCACGTGAGTTGTCGCGCGCCAACGACACGCGTCCGTGGCACTGGTGGGTATTCCGTGCCCTGGTGGCGATCGAGCCCGGCCCGCGGCTCTCGCATCCGCATGCCACCATCGGCGATGGCGATGCGCCCTGGTCGAAAGCGCTTTCGCTGCTGGCGAAGGAACGCCGCAAACTTCCGCTGGACGGCATGGTGATCTGCATCGCCGCGCAGAGCCTGCGTGAACCCGAAGGCGTCGTCGCCACGCATGCCGACCGCCTGCATCGCCTGGCCGACGAAGCCACCCGTCGCCTGCAATTGCAGTTGCCGGTGTACGTGGTGGTGACCGGGCTCGAAGCGTTGCCGGGACACGGCGCTTTCCGCGCCGCGCTTCCCGTGTCGGTGTTTCGTCGCGTGCTGGGCTGGCGCCATCCGGCCGTCATCGAAGACGGCGTGCCCGATGCGCGCATGGAAGCCCACGCGGACGCAATGACAGAGCGCCTGGTGGCAACGGCACAGGCCGTGCTGGCTACCGAGCGCGATCCGCGCGCGCGTCGCGAAGCCTTTGTGTTCCTGCAGTCGCTCTACGGCATGCAGCGCGGACTGCGCACGTTCCTGGAGCGCCTTCAGGCCAACGAAGTGCATGGCGAGCGCCGCCTGCACTGGCAGGGCATCTACGTCACCGGTGGTTCGCGCAACCAGGCGCCGGGCGGCGATTTCGTCGACGATCTGTTCAGTCGCTTCCTGCCGGCCGACCGCGTGTTGGCGCGCCGCGTGGCGCCGAAGGGCTGAGCGTTCGCGTCAGACGGTGGTGACGCGCGATGCGCTCCACGCCACCATCAAGGCTTCGCGCAATTGTTCCGGCGATACCGGTTTGTAGAGCACGGGAATACGCGCGGCCATGATTTCGCGCAGGCGATCGCTGCGGGTTTCGCCGGTGATGAGCAGGCGGGAGAACGGCGGATTGCCATCGATCTGGTAGTGCGCATCCAGCGCGGCCAGCACGTCCAGCCCGCTTTCGCCATCGCGCAGGCGCAGATCGGAGATCACGATGTCGGGCGGCACGTTCCACTCTTCCGCCGCCAGCAAGGCCTGCACGCGGTCCTCGGCCACGGCCACTTCGCAGCCCCAGCTCTTCAACAGATAGCGGATGCCTGAGAGGATCGCCGGCTCGTCGTCGATCACCAGCACACGCATGCCCGACACATCGGGCGAGGCTTCTTCGCCGCTGACGACCGGAATGTGCTGCGCCGGCACTTCCGGCAGATGGAAGCTGAAGACGCTGCCGCGACCGGGTTTGGATTTCAGTTCCACCTTCGTGTCGAGCAACTCGGCCAGACGCTGCACGGTGGCAAGGCCAAGACCCAATCCACGGCGACGGCCCACGTCGTGTTCATTGCTGTGGCTTTCGACGCGATAGAACTCGTCGAACACGCGCACCTGGTGTTCCTGCGCAATGCCGCTGCCGGTATCCCAAACGTCCACGCGCACTGTGCCGTCCTCGCGGTGGCGTGCCACCACCAGCACGCCGCCGCGGCTGGTGTAGCGCAATGCATTGCTCACCAGGTTGTTGAGGATGCGCGACAGCATCGTGCGGTCGCTGCGCACCCACAGGTTGGTGGCGCGCATGATCAGGCGCAGGCCGTGCTGCTCGGCGATCATGCGGAAGTTGCGGCTCACTTCCTGGAACACGTGATCGAGCGGGAACTCGGCGATCTCGATCTGCATGGCGCCGGTTTCCAGGCGCGACAGGTCGAGCAGTTCGCTGAAGAGATGGTCCAGCGCTTCCACGCATTCCTGGATGTGCGCGATGCGATCGAGGCGCACGGGGTCGCGTTCGTCCTCGGCCAGCGCGGAAGAGAAGAGGGTGAGCGCATACAGCGGCTGGCGCAGGTCGTGCGAGGCGGCGGCGAGAAAGCGCGCCTTGGCCACGCTGGCGGCTTCGAGCGCGGCGTTCTTGCGCGCCAGCTCCACGGTAGCGTGTTCTATCTCGCGTTCCATGCCGCGCTGCACGTCGAACAGCGCCATGGCGGCGCTGTTGAAGCCGCGTTGCAGCTCGCCGATTTCGGTCTGGTCGGTGACTTCCACTTCCACGTGGCGGTCGCCGCGACCCAGTTGATGCACCGCGTCCACCAACCGGCGTAGCGGGGCGCTGATCCAGCGCGCGGCCTGCCACGCGATGATGGCGGCCACGAAAAGGCTGATCACCAGCGCGACGAGTGCGTGGCGAAGGCTTGCCTGCTGCATGGCAATCGCGTCGCGCAGGCTCACGTCCACCATCACCGAGCCCAGCACGGGTTGCCCCGGTCGCTCGCTGTCCACCACGTCGCGCACGACGGTGAGGCTTTCGTTGTTGTCGGCGCCGCTGCGGCCCAGGCTGTCGGCCAGGATTTCGCCGTCGGCCGCGCGGATCTGCACGCGTGCCACGTGAGGCAGGTCACTGATGGATTCGGCGATGCGCACCAACTCGCGGCGCTGCATGTCGCGCAACGGCGCCGCAGTGACCGATGCCGCTTGTGTCGCAATGGCGTCGGCGGTGTTCTGCGCCATGCCGCGCAGCGTCATCAGTTGCTGCGGGGCCAGCATGGCGACCAGCAAGGTCGCCGTCACCAGCGTCGGTATCAGCGTGACAAGCGCAAGCCGCTGCATCAGCGACGTACGACGCCACCATTGCACCGTCCGGGAGTTGGCCCCTGCACCCATCAGATCCCCTTGCACGCTGTATGCGTCAGGCGGAGTCAGCCTAGCGCGATTTTCCAAGCCAGGCAGCAAGCCGACTGGGTTAGCGAATGGGCTATGGCGCTTGTAGGACTTACTGTGGAGGATGGGCCGGCTTGGTCGCGGGGGCGGCCTTGTGGAGCCGGCGGGTAAGCCGCTCGACCAGCAGCGGGAGCAGGGCCAGCGCCGCGATGGCGGTGAGCGGCATCCATACGCCGCGTTGCATCAGCAATTCCGGCCCGAAATGGCCATGGCTCTTCGCCAGCGCATCGCCGAGGCCAGCGCCAATCGACGTCTCGAAGATCAGGGAGACAGTGCCGCCCAGCCAGCTCGCGCCCATGAACAGCCACAGCGGACAGCGCAGCCAGGCCAGCGCCACCGTGACCAGACCAAACGGCGCCACCGGCACGAAACGCAGGAACATGGTGTAAGCCACCGGGTGCCGTTCGAAGCCGTGATGGAGCTTGTCCACCAGGGCCGGCGGATGTTTGCTGCCGGCGCCGAAGGCGTAGCGACTGGCCAGGAACAGGATCAGCGTGCCCAGGGTGAGCCCGATGGAGGAATAGATGGTGCCCTCCACCGCGCCGAACGCGAAACCGCCGGCCATGATGATGATCACCGTGCCCGGGATGCCCGTGGACATGGCCAGCGTGAGCAGGCCGATGTAGGTGATGCGGCTCACCCAGGGCGCGGTTTCGATCTCACCGCGCAACTGCGCCTGATGTTGCACCAGCTGCTCCGGATGCAGCCGGTCCATCAGCCCGGAGCTGAACAAGGCGATGCCGGCGAGTACCAGCAGGATCAGCGGAAGAGCGGCGCGCAGGCGGCTCAATAGTGCTGTCCGCTCTGGCCGTAGGTTGCCAGCACGCCGCGGGCCTGCTCGCGCAGGATGTCGCGCCGCACGGCAATGCCGCGCTTTTCGAGCTCGCCGATCCAATCGGCCGGCAGCGGGCCTTCATCGAATTCGGTGAGCTCTTCCACGTCTTCGGCGCGGGCGCCGATCAGCAGCTCATCCACGCCTGCCCACACGGTAGCGCCATAGCACTGGCAGCACGGCTGTGCGCTGGTGGCGAGGGTGTAGCGGCCGCCATCGGCATTGAGGCGAAACGCGGCGAGGCGCTGCTGCGCGCTCATGTACGCCATCATCTCGGCGTGCGCGACGGAGCACGTCTGCGGCACCACGCGATTGACGCCCACCGACACCACGCGACCTTGTCCATCGAACACCGCCGCACCGAACGGGCCGCCATGGCTGCGCTCGATGTTCAGGCGCGAGAGTTCGATGGCCAGGGCCACGCGTTCCTCATCAGTGATGTAACGCTTGTTGGTGTCGACCACGTCGCCGATCCACGGCGGCAGGGTCAGGTGAATCTGTTGACGCAGCATGCAACGCTCCCTGTGACGCTGGTGTCAGCCAGCCTGCTTGGCCCATGCGTCACGCAGCGTGACGGTACGGTTGAAAACAGGTTTGTCCGACGTGTGATCGACGCGGTCGGCCACGAAGTAACCGAGACGCTCGAACTGGAAGCGCTGTTCCGCATCCACCTGCGCCGCCGCCGGTTCGAGCCATGCGGTGACGATGCGCTTGGCCTCCGGGTTGATGTGTTCGATCCACGTTTTGCCGTCGGTTTCGTCGTCGGGATCGGCCACGTTGAACAGGCGGTCGTACACGCGCACTTCGGTGGCCACGCCATGCTTGGCGCTCACCCAGTGGATGGTGCCCTTCACCTTGCGGTCCGCGCCCGGCATGCCCTGGCGCGATTCCAGATCGAGCGAGCAGCGCAGTTCGATCACGTTGCCGTCGGCATCCTTCACCAGCTCGTCGCATTTGACGATGCCCACGCCACGCAGGCGCACTTCGCCTTCGGGCTTCAGGCGATGGAAACCCTTCGGCGGCACTTCGGCGAAATCTTCGCGCTCGATCCACAGCTCGCGCGAGAACGGCACGCTGCGCGTGCCGAAGCTCTCGTCCTTCGGATGGTTGGAGAACGTGAGCTGTTCTTCGTGGCCTTCCGGCAGATTGGTGATGACCAGCTTGATCGGATCGAGCACCGCCATGCGGCGCGGCGCGGTGGCGTCGAGATCTTCGCGGATGCAGTTCTCGAGGATCGAGTAATCGATGATGCTGTTCTGCTTGCTCACGCCCAGGCGCTCGATGAGCAGGCGCAAGCCGCCCGGCGTGAAGCCGCGGCGACGCAGGCCACGCAGCGTGTTCATGCGCGGATCGTCCCAGCCATCCACCAGGTTCTCGTTCACCAACTGCGCGAGCTTGCGCTTGCTGGTGATGGAGTAGGAAAGGTTGAGGCGCGAGAACTCGATCTGTCGCGGCTTGGCCGGCTCGGTGCGGAAACCGCCTTCGCGCAGATGCGTCCACAACTCCGGATGGTTGACCAGGTCGACCTTGTCGACGAACCAGTCGTACAGCGGGCGGTGGTCTTCGAACTCCAGCGTGCACAGCGAGTGCGTGATGCCTTCCAGCGCATCAGACAGGCAATGCGCGTAGTCGTACATGGGATAGATCGGCCACGCGTCGCCGGTGTTCTGGTGCGTCACCTTGCGGATGCGATAGATCGCCGGGTCGCGCATGTTCATGTTGCCCGACGTCATGTCGATCTTCGCGCGCAGCGTCTTGGCGCCGTCGGCAAATTCGCCGGCGCGCATGCGCTGGAACAGGTCGAGGTTTTCTTCCACGCTGCGCTCGCGGAACGGCGAGTTGCGACCCGGCTCGGTGAGCGTGCCGCGATAGGCGCGCATGTCTTCCGGGCTGAGGTCGTCCACGTAGGCCACGCCGTCCTTGATCAGCTTGATGGCCGAGTCGTAGAACACCTCGAAATAGTCCGAAGCGTGGCGCAGGTCGTGCCACTCGTAACCCAGCCAGCGCACGTCGTCCTTGATGCCTTCGACGAACTCCGGGTCTTCCTTGCCAGGATTGGTGTCGTCCAGGCGCAGGTTGCACCAGCCCGCGAATTCCCTCGCGATGCCGAAGTTCAGGCAGATCGCCTTGGCGTGGCCGATGTGCAGGTAGCCGTTGGGCTCGGGCGGGAAGCGCGTGCGGATGGCGTGATGCTTACCGGTGGCCAGGTCCTCGCGGATGATCTGGCGGATGAAGTCGCGTTGACCCTCGGCGGCCTGTGGGGCTGCGGCGGAGACAGTGGGTTCAACGGCGGCGTTTTCGGTGGACATCGGGAATCGAAGCTCGGTCGCGGTGGCGGAAACGGTGAAGTTTACCTTGTCCGTAGATGGGGGTGTCCTGCCCGCTTTTCAGCGGCCGGCCCGGGCAGGGATCGGGTTCCGATCGTCCGTGAACCGCGGCCTTCACCCCGGCAACACGCCCGCAACAAGAACTTGCCCGAATACCGCCGCAGGGGTAGCGTGACCGTCATGCGCATTGCTTATCGAGCTGAAACCCTGATCGACGCCCATCTGGTGAAGGACGCGCTGGAGCGCGCCGACATCCCGGCGTTCGTATCGGGCGAATACCTGACCGGGGCGGTGGGGCAGCTGCCCGCCCTGGATTACGTGGCCGTGCTGGTGCCCGAAACCAGCCTGCCGGCGGCCGAGGCGGTGGTCCGCGAAGTAGAGCGGGATCTGCAGGAAGCCCGCCTGGCTCTGCAAGACGCCGACGAAGACCCGGATTCGCCGCTGCCCGCATTCTGCTGATCGTCGATACCTGACCGGCACGGCCGGTACATCCTTTGCCATGTCGCTGCGGCCCGCTTCTCGTGGCACGGTACGCTGTGGGGTCACCGCCCGGCCTCGCAGGAGCCACCGCCATGGATGCCACCTTGCAACAGATCCAATCCCTGATTCGCGCCGTACCGGATTTCCCCAAGCCCGGCGTGATGTTCCGCGACATCACCCCGCTGCTGGCCGATGCCGGCGGTTTCGCCCGTTGCATCGATGCGCTGGCCGAGCCCTGGCAGGGTAGTGGCGTGCAGGCCGTATGCGGCATCGAATCGCGCGGTTTCATCTTCGGTGCCGCGCTGGCGCAGAAGCTGCACGCGGGTTTCGTACCGCTGCGCAAGCCCAACAAGCTGCCGCCGCCGGTGGTGTCGGTGGATTACCAGCTCGAATACGGCGTGGATCGCCTGGAGGCGCGCAACGACGCGTTGCGTCCCGGCGAGCGCGTGCTGATCGTGGATGACGTGCTGGCCACCGGCGGCACCGTGGCCGCCGCGCGTGCACTGGTGTTGAAGCTGGGCGCGCAATTGGTGGGCGCCAGCGTGGTGATCGAACTGGCCGCGCTGCAGGGACGCGCGCGCTGGCAGGACGAACGCATACCGCTGCACGCCTTGCTGCGTTACTGAGTGCGTACTCACTGCGCTGCAGGTTCCACGCTCTCCACGTAAACGAGTTCGCACGCACCGTCGCCGGTGTCGTCGCGCGACATCGATGTTCGCCAGCGCCAGCCATCGGGGCGGCTGGCGTCCACCAGAAAACCTTGCAGATGGATCACCTCGCCGGCGCGCACGCGTTCCAGTTCGCGCCGTGCGGTGTCGTCGGCGGGAATCATGTGCATGTTGGCGCTGGACTGTTCGATCTCGCGGCGCGGTATCGGAAAGCGGTCGACGTGCCAGTGATAGAAGCGATTGCCCTGGCTGACCTCGATCTGTGACAACACTTCGCTGTCGGACATGCGTCCCCAGCCGAGCGCGAGATCGATCGGCGCCAGCGGAGCACCGGCATCGAAGCGGTAATCCTCGCGTGACAGCACGCGCGCGGTGAGTTCGAAACGTGCGCGCGTCACCAGCGTGAAATCGCCGCGACGCAGCGTGGCTGCTTCATCAAGATCGATCTGCGTAGGCGCATCCGTCGCCAGCATGCCGGGCGCGTGGGTGATGGCGCGATGACGCCACCAGTTCACGCCGCCAAGCAGCGCGATCAGCAGCAGGCCGACCAGGATGAAACGCTGCATGCAGGCGTCAGCGTGCGGATTTCTGGGCGGGCTTGGTGTCGACAAGTCCCGGTTGCAGCAGCCCCGGCGGCAAGTCGCCGATCACTTCCGCGAACCGCTTGAGGAACGTGCCCATCGACGAACTCTTGCGCCATACCAGCGCAATGCGGCGACTCGGCGGATGGCCGGCGAATTCCAGCAGGCGCACGTTGTCGGTGCGCGACACCGGCGGCTTGATGGCGAGCGTGGGCAGCAAGGTGATGCCGACGTTCGCGGCCACCATCTGGCGCAGCGTTTCCAGGCTGGTGGCGCGGAAACCGGAGCGTTCGCCGGCGCCGGCAAGCTGGCACACTTCCAGCGCCTGATCGCGCATGCAGTGGCCATCTTCGAGCAGCAGCAGGCTTTCGTCTTCCAGATCGTCGAGCTTCAGGCGCTTGTTCTTCTGACCCAGCGGATGATCTTCGGGCACGGCCAGCACGAAGGGTTCTTCGAACAGGAATTCCGTGTGCAGGCTTTCCTCGTGCAGCGGCAGCGCGAGGACGCCCACGTCGAGCGAGCCTTCGCGCAGCATGCGGATGACCTGTTCGGTCTTTTCTTCCACCAGCAGCAGTTCCAGACGCGGGAAATGCTTGCGCACCAGCGGCACCAGGTGCGGCAGCAGGTACGGGCCCAGCGTGGGAAAGATGCCAAGGCGCAGCGTGCCCGATTCCGGATCGCGCGTGCGTTGCGCAATCGCCTTGATCTCTTCGATTTCCGATAGCACGCCGCGAGCGCGGCGGGCGATCTCGCGGCCGGTTTCCGTCAGCAGCACCTTGCGTGGCGTGCGTTCCACCAGCGCCACGCCCAGTTCGTCCTCCAGCTTCTTGATCTGCGTGGAAAGCGTGGGTTGGCTGACGAAACTGGCCTCGGCCGCCCGGCCGAAATGACGGTGTTCGGCGAGAGCGACGAGATAGTGCAGATCGCGCAGGTTCATGGGTGGGGTCCATGTCCTATTGATAGGTGTTGTCAATGATTGTGGGGTTATTGATCGTCATAGGCAATGCCTTGGCCGCACGGAAAAGCCCGGGCTTGCTGGCGGCGCCGTGAGCTCGGCAGGTTTGGCCTCCACGCCAGAGGCCGGCGCCGGGCATGCCTTTTGGCACTGTGTCCAAAGTCACGGCAGCACCTAGCTTCGTGGTTTGCTTTGTTCACAGGGGAGCTTTCCGCGCATGCGCCGTTTCGTCCGTCCACTCGTTCTTACCGCCCTGGCTGCCTGTTGCGGCGCCGCCTTGGCCGCTCCTGCCGCCGATGACCAGCCGCATGGCCGGTTGCCCAGCTGGGCCCAGCCGGAGTCCTACCAGCTCGACTTCAAGGTCGATCCGCGCCAGCAGGATTTTTCCGGCACCACCGTGATCAAGCTGAAGCTGACGCAGGCGTCCGATCACCTGTGGCTGCACGGCCGCGAGCTGAAGGTGAGCAAGGTCACCGTGACGGATGCCGCCGGCAAGGCGCACGCTGCGAAGTATGTGGACGTGGCGCCGCAGGAAGGCGTGGTGCGCGTCGATTTCGGCGGAGTGCTGAAGCCGCAGGAGCTGACGCTGTCGTTCAACTACACCGCGCCGCTCAACCAGCAGTTGCAGGGCCTGTACAAGGTGAGTCACGAAGGCCAGCCGTACGCGATGACGCAGATGGAACCCATCAGCGCGCGCTACGCCTTCCCGGGCTTCGACGAGCCAGGCTTCAAGACGCCGTTCGACATCCGCCTGACCATTCCCAACGATGAAGCGGGTGTGGCCAACACCAAGCAGGTGAAGGAAGAGAAGGCCGGCGAGGGCTGGAAGAAGCTCACCTTCTCCACCACCAAGCCGCTGCCGACGTATCTCGTTGCGTTCGGCGTGGGTCCGTGGGACGTGGTGAAGGGTCCGGACATTTCGTCCACGCCATACCGCGCCGATGCGCTGGAACTGCGCGGCGTCGCCGCCAAGGGCGAAGGCCATCGCATGCAGCACGTGCTGGGCGAAACGCCGAGCATCGTGCACGCGCTGGAGGACTACTACGGCTTCGGCTATCCGTGGGACAAGCTCGACCTGCTGGCCGCACCGGACTTCTCCGCGGGTGCCATGGAAAACCCGGGCCTTGTCACCTTCCGCGACTGGCTGCTGCTGATCGATCCCGACTCCCCGGCCAACTATGTGCGCGGTTCGTTCAACGTCACCGCGCATGAGCTCGCTCACCAGTGGACGGGCGACACCGTGACGCTCGCCTGGTGGGACGACCTGTGGCTCAACGAAGCCTTCGCCACCTGGATGCAGCAGAAGGTGACGCAGAAGGTGCATCCGGAATACCGCGCCGATCTCGATCGCGTGCGCGGCGCGCAGGGTGCGATGAACGGCGACAGCCTGGTCACCACGCGCAAGATCCGCCAGCCGATCACCGGCAACGGCGATATCGAAACCGCGTTCGACGGCATCACCTATCAGAAGGGCGCCGCGGTGCTCGGCATGTTCGAGGGTTACGTCGGTGAGTCGACGTTCCAGAAGGGCATGCGTGCGTACATCCAGGAGCACAAGTTCGGCAACGCCACCGCCGATGACCTGATCGACGCCATCGCTACCGCCGCCGACAAGGGCGACAACTTCAAGCAGGCGTTCAAGAGCTTCCTCAACCAGCCGGGCGTGCCCTACGTGCAGACCGAACTGGCGCAGGAGAACGGCAAGACCGTGCTCAAGCTCAGCCAGAGCCGTTACCTGCCGGTGGGCAGCAAGGGCAATGCGAGCCAGGTGTGGGGCGTGCCGATGTGCGTGCGCTACGGCACCGCCAGTGGCAGCAAGGTGAGCTGCGAACTGTTCGACCAGGCCACCGGTTCCATGGTGCTCGAGGGCGCCAGCAAGAACACCTGGGTGCTGCCCAACGCCAATGGCTCGGGCTATTACCGCTTCGCCATGGTCAAGAAGGATCTGGCCAATCTCGGCCAGCAGGTTGGCAAGCTCGACGACGCCGAACAGCTCGCCTACGCCGACGCGGTGTACGCCAGCTTCAAGCACGGCGACATCGATGCCGGCGACGTGCTCGCCGCGCTCAAGCCGCTGACGTCGTCCAAGACGCGCGAAGTGGCCATCGCGCCGCTCACCAGCTTCAGCTGGATCCGCCGCAACCTCGCCCAGACCGACGCAGAGCGCGCCAAGCTCGATGCGTGGGCCAAGGCGGCCTATCTGCCGCGCCTGCAGCAGCTCGGCTACCACCGCAAGGCCAACGAAGCGGACAGCGACTCCCTGCTGCGCAGCACGCTCGCCGATGAACTGGCGCTGGTGGTGAAGGTGCCGGAAGTGCGCGCGGAACTGCTCAAGCAAGGTGATGCGGCGCTCAAGCGCAAGGCCGATGGTCGCCTCGACCTGGGCAGCGCCGATGCCGACCGCGACCTGCTCGGCGTCTCGCTGGGCGTGGCCGTGCAGGAACGTGGCAAGAGCGCCGTCGACGCGCTCATCGCCGAAGTGCCGCAGACCAGCGACCCCGCGTTGCGCAACGCCATCCTCGATGGCCTGAGCGAAGCCGAAGATCCGGCGCTCACCGCCGAAGTGCGCAACTTCGCCCTCGACAAGAAGGTGAAGGTGGGCGAGATGGCCATGCTGCTCAGCGGCAGTCGCTATACCCGTGCCGAACGCGATGCCTCGTGGCAGTGGGCCACCGCCAACTACGACAGGATCGTGGAACGCACCGGCAGCTTCGCGGGCGGCAAGCTGCCGGAACTCGTCGGCGGCGGTGGCTGTTCGCAGGACGAAGCCGATCGCCTGCAGGCGTTCTTCAAGGATCGCGTGAAGCAGGTGACCGGTGCCGAACGCGGTCTCGCGCAAGCCACCGAGTCCACCGTGCTCTGCCAGGTTCTGGCCAAGAAGCAGGATGCTGCAGCGATCCTGCGCTAAGACGCGGCTTCAACTCGGCAACACACGACCGGACGGCGCAAGCCGTCCGGTTTTTTTGTGCCTTGCCTTCGACCCCGTTCCTCTTCCCGCACCGTTACAGATGACGAGGGTGCTTTCCGTTGCCTTCCGCCGGCACCTACACTGGCCCGGCCAACCAGCGTCGTCAGGGAGAAAGACATGCGTCGTCCGTGGGAATGGCTGTGCCCGCTCGTGTTGCTCATCGCGCCAGCCATGGCGCAGGACGTACCGCCACCGTTGAAGGATTGGCAGGATTGGGTGTTGCATGACGTGCCTCAGCACGCCTGCCCCGTCCTGGTGACTCAGAACAAGGCGGGCCCGGCAAAGGAGTGCGCCTGGCCAGGCCGTCTGTCGATCGACGCGGGAAAAGACGGTGCGCGTTTCGCTTTCAACGTGCATGTCGACGCGCGCAGTTGGATTGCACTGCCAGGTGATCATCACAACTGGCCCCAACAGGTCACCGTCGGCAGCAAGCCCATGGCGGTACTCGAGCACGCCAATGTGCCATCGTTGCTGCTGGAGCCGGGCGACTACGACCTGCACGGCGTATTGCCGTGGGACAACCGCCCGCCGCGCCTGCGCGTGCCCGAGTCGATTGGACTGGTAACGCTGAGCCTCGATGGCCATCCCGTATCGCGCATCGAACGCAACGAGGATCAACTCACGCTGGGCGAAGCCGCTGCGGCACAGCGTGCGGCCGATGCTGTTTCGCTGCGTGTTTTCCGCAAGCTTACCGACGGCATGCCGGCACTCTTGGAAACCGAACTGGAATTCAAGGTCACCGGCAGTGCGCGCGAGCAACTGCTGGGGCCCGTGCTGCCGAAGGGTTTCACCGCGACGTCGCTCGCTGGCGAACTGCCTGCGAAGCTGGAAAGCGATGGCCACCTACGCGTGCAGCTACGGCCTGGCAGCTGGACGATCTCGCTGGGCGCACGCGGCGGGGAGGTGCTCGGCCAAGTCAACGCCACCATGCCGGGTGCGCCGTGGCCCACACAGGAAATCTGGAGCTACGCCGACGATGCGTCGTTGCGCACCACGCGCGTGGAAGGCCAGGCCACCGACGCGGCACAGGCCGATGTGCCGGAGGGCTGGGAGAGCCTTCCCGCCTACGTCATCGATGACGCGCACGGCCTTGTCATCGAACAGGGCACACGCGGCGGCGAAGGCGGGCAGGGCGATCAGGTCACGCTTCAACGCGAGCTGTGGCTGGATTTCGACGGACGCGGTTTTTCCGCGATGGACACGCTGACCGGCACGCTGCGCCGCAGCCAGCGTCTGGACGTGGCCTCGCCCTGGCAGATGCTGAGCGCAACGCAGAGCAGCGTGCCCATGCTGGTCACGACCGACGGCAAGACCGATGGCATCGAAGTGCGCGACATGGAGTTGAATCTCGTGGCGGGTCTGCGCCTGCCCGAGCGTGGTACGGCGCCCAGCGGCGGTTGGAAGCTGCCCCTGGAAAGCATCGACGCCACGTTGCACCTGCCGTACAGCTATCGCCTCGTCGGTGCGATCGGCGCCGATCGTTCGCCCGATTCGTGGATCGCGAAGTGGAGCCTGCTCGATCTCTTCATCGTCGCGCTCATCGCCTTGCTCGCCGGTCGCTTCCTCGGTTGGCCCTGGGCGCTCGCCACCATCGGTTTTCTCGTGCTTTCGTTGCATGAAGATGGCGCGCCGCGCTGGACGCTGGCGGTTGCATTGGCGCTCGCCCTGCTGATGCGCGTGCTGCCGGAAGGACGCCTGCGATGGTTTTCACGCATGGCAGCGGGTGCCGTGTTGCTGCTTGCCGTGTTGTGGACGCTGCCCTTCGCCGCGACGCAGATGGAGTACGCCTTGCATCCTCAACTGGAAGGCAACGCGCTATCGTCCAATGAACGCTACTCCGCCGCACCGGTGACGGTGCCAGAGCTGGACGCATCGAAAGCAGAGCAGAAGGTGCTTGCGCAGCCGGCCGTTGAAGAAGCATCGACCTCGCCCGTGCCGGCGCCACCGCCGCCTCCGGTGCTTGTGCGTGCACCGGTCGCCCCGGCACCGGCGGCAGGGTATGTCAGGGACAGCATCGACACGACGGAAGCCCCGGTGCGCCCCCTGGAATCGGTGTCGGTGACGGGCTCGCGCATGCCCGCCTCGCAGACCATCGGGCAGGAACTGGACGCGCACAGCGTGCTTCAGGCCGGGCAGGGCATTCCCGGATGGGACACCGGCAACAACTATCGATTGGGTTGGTCCGGACCCGTCACGCTCGAGCAAACCTCGCATCTGGTCATTGCGCCGGCGTGGCTGGTGCGCCTGCTGCGCGTGGCGTCACTGGCCTTACTGGTCGCACTGCTGGGCAGGCTCGCGTTCAACTTGCTGCATCCGGCGCCGTCGAGTGATCGCCGCTGGCGGCTGGGCGGCGGCGCGGTGGCCCTGCTCGCGCTGGCGATCGTTCCGCATGGCGCACACGCACAGACCACGCCCAGCAATGACATGCTCAACGCATTGCGCGGGCGTCTTGTCGAAGCGCCGCATTGCACGCCCGATTGCGCAGCGGTGGCGCAGGCGGCGTTCCAGGTGACGGCTGACAGCGCATCGCTGGATCTGGAAGTGCATGCGGGCACCGCCGTCGCCGTGCCGTTGCCGCAAGTCGACGACGCCTTGCAGTTGTTCTCGGTATCGGTGGATGGGCGCGACGCAGCGCTTTCGCGCAGGTCGGGCGATACGTTGGTGAAGATCGAGAGTGGCGTGCATCACCTCGCGTTGCGTTACCACGTGGCAGCGGTAGACACGACCACCGTACGTTTTCCGCTCACGCCGCAGCGCGTGACCTTCCAGGGAAGCGGCTGGGCACCCAATGGCCTGGACGAAGGCCGCCTGTTGGGTGACAGCCTCGCCTTCAATCGCGTGCTCAGTTCGGCGGACGGCAAGACCTTGAATGCGATTGAGCAGACCTTCCCACCCTACGTGAAGATCAGGCGGACGCTGGAACTTGGCAACGAGTGGACCGTCACCAACGTGGTCGAGCGCATTGCACCGATCAAGGGCGGCTTCAGTATGGAACTGCCGTTGCTGCCCGGCGAGCATCCGCTGGATGACAACGTGCGTGTTCACGATGGGCGCGTCTCCGTGACGTTCAACAACGGAGAAAATCGGGCCCAATGGCACAGCCGCCTCGACCGCACTGACACCATCGTGCTGAAGGCGCCTGCGCTGGGCGAGCGCGCCGAACAATGGGTGTTGCAGTCGGCGCCCATCTGGCACCTGGAAACCAAGGGCGTGCCGGTGAGCATGGATAACGACGGTCTGGCATTCCAGCCACTGCCTGGCGAAACGCTGGCTGTATCCGTGAGCAAGCCCAAGGCGATGGACGGCGACAGCATCGCCTTCGACCAGGTGCTGCTGGACAGCCATGCGGGCGATCGCGCCACGGAAACCACCTTGACCCTGGTCACGCGCAGCACGCGCGGCGGCGAGCATGCCGTCACTGTACCTGCGGGTGCCGAGTTGCTCGAAGCTCGGCGTGATGGAGAGCCGATGAGTCTTGCGATCCGCGATGGCAAGATCAGCCTGCCGCTGTTGCCGGATGAGCATCGTTACGTGTTGAAGGTGCGCGAGTCGCGGGGCGCGTCGTTCATCACGCGCACACCCGTGTTCGCCCTCGGTGCGCCGGCCGCCAATCTTTCGCTGCGATACGCGTTGCCGCAGGATCGCTGGGTGCTTTGGACATGGGGACCGGCCGTGGGACCGGCGGTGATGTATTGGTCGCAGCTGATCGTGCTGCTGCTGGCGGCGTGGGCGTTGGCCCGCTACGCACCGACACCGCTGCGATTCCATCACTGGCTTTTGCTTGGGCTGGGCTTCTCCGCGTTTGCCTGGGGTGCCTATGCGTTGGTGGTGGCGTGGCTGATCCTGCTGGGGCTGCGTGCGCGCCACGTCGTGTCGGAACAACGCGGCGCGTGGTTCAACGTGGTGCAGGTCGGGTTGGCTGCCGTCACGCTGGTGGCCATCGGCGTGCTGATTTCCGCCGTGCCCAAGGGCTTGCTCGGCCTGCCCGACATGCACGTCGATGGCAACAACTCCACCGCATGGATGCTCAACTGGTTTGTCGACCAGACCAACAGCGTGCTGCCACAGGGCGGCGTGTTGAGCGTATCGCTGTGGGTCTACAAGGTCGCCATGCTGGCGTGGGCGCTATGGTTGGCCAATGCGTTGATCGGTTGGTTGCGCTGGGGCTTTGATGCGTGGAGCCACGGCGGCTACTGGCGCAAGCGCAAGCCCAAAGCCATCGAGCCGCCGGCAGTACCTGAGACTGCCAAATGATGCCTATGGCGCCACGGCCTATGGCGCCACGGTGATTACCGTGGCGTCTCTCGCGCGAACTGAGAGGGTCGCGAGTGGCGCGATTCCTCGCAGGAGGCATCGCTTGTGCCGGCCGTTCAGCATTTTCAACGCAGGCATGTTAGCAATCACCATCTAAGCGGCATCTTTCAAAGTGTTCGGGCTTATCCGATAGACGTCCGTTTCGCCGGGCGGCTACCGTCGATTGGCTGTGCCTGGTAACCGCACCGGGCTCACACCAGTCACGGAGGATGTTCCCGAGATGTCCCGCAGTGCCGATGTTCGCTACACCTTTACACCCTCTTCATCGCCCAATGCCTTTGAGGTAGTGAGCTTTGAGCTTGACGAGGCCCTCTCCGGGGACATGCCTGAGTCCAGCACAGAGGCGCCGCTCCCGTTCCGGTTGACGGTCGATCTGTCCTGTTTTGACGACAACGTGGATTTCTCCATGTTGATTGACGCGCCTGCCCATTTCGCTATCTGGCGCGATGGGCAGGTCGTACGGCATCTATGGGGCATCGTCACTGCCTGGAACCAACACGACAGTGGCTTTCATCGGACGCGATATCGAGCCGTCATTGAACCCTCGCTTGCGCGACTGGCGCTACGCAGCAATTGCCGCATTTTCCAACAACAGACCGTCCCGGAAATCATCGGCGTTGTTCTCAAAGAGCACGGCTTGCAAGACGTGCAATGGGATATCTCTGGCGCGCATCTGCCACGCGAGTTTTGTTGCCAGTGGAACGAGAGCGACTGGGCCTTTCTTCAGCGTATCGCCGCCGATGAAGGCATCGTGCTGTCTGTCGAGCACGATGCGAGCCAACATCGTCCGGTCTTTACCGATACGACCCAGAGCCTTCCCCTCGGCGGAGCATTGATCTACCAGCCACAAGCGGGCGGTATGGCCGACCAGCCGAGCCTGCGCCACTTCAGCTATGGCGAACGCATGGCCCCCACGCGCGCCGTGGGCCGCGACTACACGTTCTGGAACGCCCGCTACCGCCTTGAACAGCAAGCGGCGCCCTTTGCCTCCGACGCGCATCTGGGCCGTGACTCGTCAGACAATAACGAATCGAGCAACTACGCCTCGGCATCCATCTCGCGTCCCACGGGAGTCTACGGATCTAACTACGAGCGCTACCGTTACCCCGGAGATTACAAGCGCGACGAAGTTGGCAGACCCTTCACGCGCACCCGCCTGAACGCCGAGCGCCGTGACGCCGCGCAAGCCGTCGGCCAAGGCGACGATGCCACGCTTAAGCCCGGCACCTCTTATACGCTGCAAGGCCATCCGCGCGAGGCATGGAATCGTGACTGGCGAGTCGTCTGCTTGCATCACATCGGCACCCAGCACCCCAGTCAAGGCGAGGATGCCACCGAAGGCGCTACCACCTACAGCAACACCGCCACCTTCGTGCCGCGCGAAACCGAATGGAAGGCCCCTTTATGGGCAAAGCCGCGCATGGATGGGCCGCTCATCGCCACCGTTGTGGGCCCGCCCAACGAAGAGATCTACGTGGATACCTACGGACGCGTGAAATTGCAGTTTCCGTGGGACCGCGATGGCAAAAGTAACGACACAAGTTCCTGTTGGGTGCGTGTTTCACAAGGCTGGGCGGGCACCGTCTACGGCATGCAGGCGCTGCCCCGCATTGGCCACGAAGTCATCGTTTCGTTTCTCGCGGGAGACATCGATCAACCGGTGGTAACCGGCCGCGCGCATCATCCGGGCAACCTGCCTCCCTATGAATTGCCCAAATTCCAGGCCATTCACACCATCAAGAGCAGGGAGTTGCAAGGCCAGCGCGCCAACGAGCTGCGCATCGACGACACACCCCAGCAAATCAGTGCCGCGTTGATGAGCGACCACGGCACCTCCGCGTTGCACTTGGGCTACCTCACACATCCTCGCCCCAGGGGCGGCGAGCCGCGTGGTGAAGGTTTCGAACTTCGTAGTGACGAACACGGCGCCATACGTGCCGCCAAGGGCTTGCTGGTTTCCGCCTACGGGCAGGCGCAAGCCGGCGGTCGTCAACTCGATGTGGCCGCACTGCTGCAACTGGTCGACCAACTGGCCCAACAGGCCAAAAGCCTGCTCGACCTTGCGCAAAGCCATCAAGCACTGCAAGCCGAACACACCCCGCGCAATCACCTGGTACAAGCGGCTTACGCACTCGGCGCAGGTGCCAACGACAGGCAAGGCGATAGCGGCAACCAACCCATCGTTATCACCGGCGCTCCCGCTGGCCTGGTCACCGCCACGCCAGCCAGCATGTTCAACGCGGCGGGCGGCAACATCGAAAGCATTGCCCAGCAAGATCAGTCGCTCATCGCCTCGCGCCATGTGCACGTCACCGCCGGTGCAGGCATCAGCGCATTCGCCATCGACGGCGGCGTTCGTCACGTGGCTAGCCAGGGCGACGTGATCACCCAGGCCCAGCACGGCAACGTCAACGTACAGGCCAGCGAAAACATCCACCACGAGGCGAACAAGCAGTGGATGGCCAGCGCCAACGACAAGATGATTCTGGCGTGCGGTCAAAGCGCCATCGTGCTCCATTCAAGCGGACGCATCGAACTGTTCGGCACCGAGGTGGTGTCACACGCCAACTGGCTTGTGGACAGCCCCTCCTCACTATCCACGGCGGTGCAGCAGTGGGAATCCACGCCCTTCAACGATCACTTCATCGCGCAATGGCCCGATGGCTCACCCGCCGCTCATCGACGCTATGAATTGGTGCACCCCGATGGCGGTCGAACAGCGGGCATCACCGATGCAGCGGGACGAGTAACGCTGCAAAAAGGATTGAACCCCGCCGCACTGAGCATCGTGTGGCTGGAACACACACTCGCCGAACAAGGAGGTCAAGCATGAGCGTGCCACCCGATCAATTCAGCCGCCCGGCGGTCGACCATACGCGCATAGCGTCCTACCACTTCGACGACTTCGGGCAGCAGGTCCATAAGTGGAACCTCACGAATCCGTCCATCACCGATCCGGTGATCTTGCCATTGGGGCCGCCACATATTCTCCCGGTGATTTTTGTACCCGGCATCATGGGGTCGAATTTGCGGGAGAAGCCCCCTAAGCAAAAGCCGAACGCCAAGACCGATCCAGTGTGGCGCCTCGATTCCGAAGCCGGCCTGGGGCTCAAGTGGATGTGGAATGGCCCTGGCAAACGGCAGGCCGTACTGCATCCTGATCGCGTAGAGGTGGATAACCGTGGCGAAGTGCCGAGCAAAGCCGCCGGCTCGGTGGGCGGCCCCAAAGGCGTTTGCCAAACGACCTATCGTGACCGCCATTGGGGCGAGGTGGGTGCCAGCAGCTATCAAGATTTTCTGCTGTGGCTGGAGCAGACGCTCAACGGCCAGGGGTGGGATCCCATGGCTTGGGGCGACTATCAGCTTATGGATTCGGTCATCAGTGCCATGCCTTCACCTGGCCAGAGAGCCACCCCGTATCCGGCCAACGTGCACATGAACGTGCGCGGCTTGCCCGACAACACCGCTGAATACACCAAGCCGCCGCAACGACTGCCCTTAACGTTTAGCGATCTGCAAAAGCGCGCCAATTACCTGATGCCCGTGCACGCCTGCGGCTACAACTGGCTCGCCTCCAATGAGCAAGCCGCTCAGCGGCTAGCGGAGCGCATCGACCAGGTCATGCAGCGCTACGGCAAGCGCTGCACTCAGACTGTTCTGGTCACCCATTCCATGGGCGGCCTGGTGGCGCGCCGTTGCCAGATGCTGCCCGGCATGGCCAACAAGATAGCCGGCGTCGTACACGGCGTGATGCCGGCCGTGGGCGCCGCCGTGGCCTATCGCCGCTGCAAGCTTGGCATGGCCGATGAAGTCAGTGGCTTCAAGGGCCATATAGCATCGATGGCCCTCGGTGATAACGGCCGCGAAACCACGGCCGTTTTTGCGCAAGCCCCCGGTGCCCTGCAACTGCTGCCCAGCGGCGACTATCCCTCGGGTTGGCTGCGCTTGTATGACGACAAAGGCCACGAGGCCATGAAGCTGCCTGCAAGCAACGACCCATATACCGAGATCTACCTGCGCAAGGATCGATGGTGGGGGCTGGTGCGTGAGGCGTGGTTGGCACCGGACGGTGGGCAGGCCATTACATGGAATATCTACAAGGATAACTTGAATGACGCTCGCAAATTCCACGATGCCATTCGCACTCAATACCACGACCACACCTACGTCTACTACGGCGCCGACGACCACCAGCGCAGCTTTGCCAACATCACTTGGCGCATGCAGCGCGGTTCCCTCTACAACGGGAAAACCAATGCGGCCAATGTGAGCCAATTGGGCATGGATGGCGTACGCGACGACGGCAGCAACCCGATCTATGTTGGCGGAAGCACCCGGATACAGCCAACAGGGCATTCGATGTGGGGAGAACCTGGCGCCGTCAGTTACAACACCAGCGACTGGGAAATCCATTGCGACACGCTGGACGACGCAAGCAAGGACTTTGCGGGCGACGGCACGGTGCCGAGTTGCTCGGGCAGCGCGCCACTGAACAGCGACAAGCAGGGTCGGGTACACGAGCAGTTCGGTCTCACGGGCTTCAAGCACGAAGCCTCGTACAAAAACGATAGCGCACGGCGCGCCACCCTCTACGCCATCACCTGCATCGCCGGCAAGGCACGCGTGCCATGTTGAGACGCGGGCTGATCGCACTGCTTTGCATCGCTATCTTTGGCGGCTGTACCCACCACCCCACCGACGCGGAGAAGCGCACCGTGAGTGAACTGACCACAAGCATGCAGACCCAAGGTTTGGGGCGCTACCTGATCGATCTGCCCCCGACGTGGCGTTTCGGCAGTGGCGACGTGACGCTGTATTACGGATTGGGGACCGACTTCAAAACAGTGGAAGTTACGGTGATCGATCAGGGCGTCACGCCGACGCAGTTTCAGGCAGCGGTGGCTTGGCGTGCAAAACGCATTCAGGACATCAGCAATAACAAGACCTACCGCTCGATGCTGGCGGGGACGTGGCCAGTGGATGTGCGTGTCGATGATGGAAAAGGAGATCAGAATCGCGAGGCCGTGCTACTGCGATATTACGACGACACAACGCTCGACATCGGTTTCGATCACGAACTGCATCTGCTGCTCGGGAGCACTTATGTGCAGTTGAGTGCCAAGTCCTATGAAGGTCTGGACCCATCGACAGAAGCGACGGCACAGGTGGACTCACGCCTCAAAACCCTGGCTCGCCAAATTTTTCTGGTAACCGATCCGGCCCGCACGGGCCCGGGTTTCATCCTCGGCCCCATCGTGATCGACGGACCGCAGGACCACGAGCAGGCCACCCTCAAGTTCTACGACCCGCAGCGACGTGACGTGACGCTGGAGATCGACAGCAGCGCCGTGACGCCTGACGAATCCCCCCACTTGTTGAATCGCATCGACCGCGACATCGCCGCCAGCGATACGCCGGTCCATGTGCTCAGACGCGGTAAGCACGACTTTGCCGGTATGGCCGGTGAAGAGGCGCTGGGCAGTGCTGAGGAAAAAGTCGATGACGACAAGGGCCATGTACATCGGCTTATTTTTGCGGCCGAGTCGTATCGGATCGACCCAGGGTTATTGCGCCCCTCGTTTGCACTACGACTGGATGCCGGTGGCGATATCTATTGGGATAGCGAGGAGGAGCATAAGGCGCGCCTGGCCGCGGCGGATTACTTGATGAACGAACCCAGCTTGCCCAATTTTGCGGCCAAGGCCTCGCTTCCCACGGACGAGCTTGACTCGCTTCCGACTAACGCATCCCTCACTGACCACGAAGCCACCGCCGTGTGGGACGCCATCCTGCCAACGATTCGCCCACGTCCTGGTGCGGTGGCGCCACCAAAACCCAAAGACCCCTTGCCACCCTCGTCCATCTCACGCGAGCAGGCGGAGCGTGATCGCCAGACGCTGGATGCGTTCATTGCCAGTCGGCCGGGCAATGAGCCAGAACATTGATCGCATGCGTGGATGGTCTTTTCGCCTACTGCCCATGATGGGTTGTGCGGTGATGGTTGCCTTGCTGAGCGGCTGCACCCACCACCCCACCGACGCGGAGAAGCGCACCGTGAGTGAACTGACCACAAGCATGCAAACCCAAGGTTTGGGGCGCTACCTGATCGATCTGCCCCCGACGTGGCGTTTCGGCAGTGGCGACGTGACGCTGTATTACGGATTGGGGACCGACTTCAAAACAGTGGAAGTTACGGTGATCGATCAGGGCGTCACGCCGACGCAGTTTCAGGCAGCGGTGGCTTGGCGTGCAAAACGCATTCAGGACATCAGCAATAACAAGACCTACCGCTCGATGCTGGCGGGGACGTGGCCAGTGGATGTGCGTGTCGATGATGGAAAAGGAGATCAGAATCGCGAGGCCGTGCTACTGCGATATTACGACGACACAACGCTCGACATCGGTTTCGATCACGAACTGCATCTGCTGCTCGGGAGCACTTATGTGCAGTTGAGTGCCAAGTCCTATGAAGGTCTGGACCCATCGACAGAAGCGACGGCACAGGTGGACTCACGCCTCAAAACCCTGGCTCGCCAAATTTTTCTGGTAACCGATCCGGCCCGCACGGGCCCGGGTTTCATCCTCGGCCCCATCGTGATCGACGGACCGCAGGACCACGAGCAGGCCACCCTCAAGTTCTACGACCCGCAGCGACGTGACGTGACGCTGGAGATCGACAGCAGCGCCGTGACGCCTGACGAATCCCCCCACTTGTTGAACCGCATCGACCGCGACATCACCGCCAGCGGCACGCCTATTCACGTGCTGCGGCGTGGCAAGCATGACTTTGCCGGCATGGCCGGCGAAGAGGCGCTGGGAAGCATGAAAGAAGAGGTTGATAGCGACAAAGGCTATGTGCATAGCATCCTTTTCGCGGGCGAAACTTATCGTACGGATCCAGGGCTGTTGCGCCCCTCGTTGGCGTTGCGCTTGACCGCCGGTGGGAATGTGTCTTGGATGAGTGACGCAGAACGCGCGACACGTCGGGCCGCACCGGACTACCTCATGAACCCCAGGCGCCTGCCGAACATCATCGTGGTCTACAACGATCCCGCTGACGCCGCTCCCTCCCCGCCGCCTGTCGAAGCCTCCCTCACTGACCACGAAGCCATCGCCGTGTGGGACGCCATCCTGCCAACGATTCGCCCACGTCCTGGTGCGGTGGCGCCACCAAAACCCAAAGAACCCTTGCCGCCCTCGTCCATCTCACGCGAGCAGGCCGAGCGTGATCGCCAGACGCTGGATGCGTTCATTGCCAGTGGGCCGGGCAATGAGCCAGAACATTGATCGCATGCGTGGATGGTCTTTTCCAGTCATGCGCTTCTGCCTAGGAACCGCCGTACCAATCACTCCGCCGATTTTAGGTTCCTCGGACGCCAATTACGCCGAGTCGATCGTGGAAAGTACGACGCACATCGCACCTTATATTTAACTAATAGACACCTATCTACATGCCAAAAATCGACTACGAAAAGATGCTGCTAGATTTTCTGGCAGAACTTCTGATGAAGCATCTGCTGTTCCTGATGGGTTGGAGCGTCCTCGGGTTTGGTGTGTGGGGAGCCATCAAGGTCTACATGAAAGGCTGTGGTGACTGGGGGCTGGACTGCGCGTGGTATTCGATACTCATACTCGCCGCTACCATGGCGGTGAGCGCCGTTGTGTTCTGGGGTGCAACTGCTCGACTAGGCGTCGGTTCGTATATGCGACCACTCACGCTGAGTATGGCGTGGCTCACAACAATAGTTGCCTCCATCGCAGTAGTCGGCGTTATGGCTGTCCTCTTTATAGTTTCCGCACACTGATTTTCATGGACGCTGTCGCGCACATCACTGCAGTGCATTGGAACAGAGCGTCTCGTGACTTGCTGTCATGGCAGCTCAAAGAAATTACAAGGAATGTTGTACATGGGCTTCCTCTTGAAGGCGCCGATGGCCGCCATTTGCATCGCCAGTCAGCTTCTAGCTCACAAACTACGAAGCCGCGGCCGTGCGGGAATCCACTCTGCCGCCCATCACCCGCGCCCCTGTGCGGTGGCGCAGCCAAAGCTCGAAAACACTTGGCCGCCGTCGACCATTTCGCAAGAGTGGGCCGAGAGTGATCGCAAGGCGCTCGATGCCTTTCTTGCCAGTCGGCCCGATATTGCCTCCCTACCCTAAGAGTAACCCCCATGCCTTCGCCCGTCGTCCTCGTCGGACACTCCCATGCCTGTCCCACCCACGGCAAAGGCCATGTCATTACCGGCTCTGGTAGCGGCCTAGTGCATGGCAAGGATGTGGCTTGCGTAGGTGATGAAATCAGTTGCGGCGCCAAGATCATCAGCGGCTCGCCCGGTGCGTCGATTCGTGGCAAACCCATCGCCCGCAAGGGGGACCTTACGGATCACGGCGGCGTGCTGGAAGAAGGTGACTCAGACTGCATGTTGCCTTGATCGGCTCAATCGCAGACAAGGAGTGTTGAACTATGGATTTCCCCCTGCAGAATCCCGAAGGTTATCGCTGGCATGGCAGCGACGCGGTGCAGACCGCCGTGCTGGTGCCGCAAGGCTGGGTAATTCAAGAATCCACGCACGGACCTGTGAATCAGGTGCTTGCTGCTCCACCCGAGTTCTATGACAGGGGGGAGTGCCGGGCCGCGTTGACGTTAAACGCGATTGCGAATGTATCCAAAGCGTATGGCATGACCGCCAGCGTGTACGGCGCGCAAGGCATCGCCAAGATCAAAGCCACGCATAGGACGCTGTTTGATGTCGAGCAAGCGCCGGATGTCGATATGAGATCGTGGGTTGTACGTTTTCGCAGCGTACTGTCGAGCCCGCCGCGTATCGTGCAGCGCTATATGCTGGCCCACGATACGAGCGACCTCTTGCGATGGTGCACCTTTGAGGCGCCCGAATCTGACTGGACGCAGGCATGGCTCGTCGGTGAATTTATCCTCGCCCATTTGTGCATGGTGCTGCCGGTGGATCTGGAGCCGCCGGAGGGAACATCGCTCCACTGATCGATACGCTGCGACTTTAGCAGCCGCGCGAGAGGAGTGCTCCCGACGGCTGCGACGTTGTCTCTCATGCGTCGTCACTTACTTTTAATACGAGCTTGCCGGTGTGGCTGCCGTCGAACAGGCGGTTGAGCACCAGCGGCGCGTTCTCCAGGCCTTCGGCTACCGTTTCGCCCGCCTTGATCTTGCCGCTCACCACCCAGCCGACGAGGTCCTGCACCGCCTTTGCCTGATCTTTGTAGTCGAAGGCGAGGAAGCCGCGCACGGTGAGGCGCTTGACGATGATCACGCTGTAGTCGTCGGAGGCGCGCGTGCCGCTCGCGTAGTTGGCTATGAGTCCGCACAACGCGACGCGACCGCCGTTGACCATGCGCGACAACACCGCGCGCATCACCGGGCCGCCCACGTTCTCGAAGTTCACGTGCACGCCGTCGGGCGTCGCTTCGGCGAGCTTCTGCTTGAAATCGTCGGCTTTGTAGTCGACGGCGACATCGAAGCCCAGATCCTCCACGAGATGGCGGCATTTCTCCGGGCCACCGGCAATGCCCACCACGCGCGCGCCGCGAAGCTTGCCGATCTGCCCCGCGATGGAACCGACGGAACCGGCAGCGGCGGAAACCACCAGCGTTTCGCCCGCGGCTACGGGCGCAATCTCGGCGAGGCCGTAGTACGCCGTGATGCCGCTGAAGCCGCAGGCGCCGAGCAGGGTGGGCAGCGCCACCGGCGGGTTGGGCGGGAGTTTCACCCAGTAACCCATCGCGTTCTCGTCAAGCAGGGCGTAGTCCTGCCAGCCCACCAGGCCCTGCACGAGGTCGCCCACCGCATAGTTCTTCGCCTTCGATGCCACCACGCGACCAATGCCGATGCTGCGCATCACCTCGCCGATGGCAACGGGTGGCATGTATTGCGGGATGTCGCTCATCCACACGCGGTTGGTGGGGTCCATCGAGAGATAGAGCACCTGCACCAGCGCCTGGCCGTCGGTGAGCTCGGCGGTGGGCGCCTCACGCAGGTCGAAGTTGTCGAGGCTTACGAGGCCTTCGGGGCGCGTCTTCAGCAGCAGTTGGCGATTGGTGAAGCTCATGAGTGTTCTCCGGGTCAGACGGCGCGAGCGCCGCCGTCGATGACGAGTTCCGCCGCCGTCACGTAACGGCTTTCATCGGAAGCGAGATAAAGCACGGCATACGCCACATCGTCCGGCTCGCCGAGGCGATGCATGGGAATGCCGCGTATCAATTTCTTGGTGGCCTCTTCCTCGCCCAGCTTGTCGAAGAACGGCTTGACGATGCCGGTGCGGATGAAGGCGGGATGGATCGAGTTGCAGCGCACGTCGATCTTCTGACGCGTGCAATCCATCGCCACCGATTTGGTCAGCGACGCCACCGCAGCTTTGGACGTGTTGTAGGCGGTGTAGTCGGGATCGATCTTGAACGCCGCCAGCGAAGAAATGTTCACGATGGACGCGGGCTGTGCATCGCGCAGGTACGGCATGGCGTGCTTGCAGCCCAGCATCACGCTGTCCACGTTGACGCCCATCACGCGGTGCCATTCCTTCAACTCGATGCGCTCAACGCCACCCAGCGAGCCGATGCCCGCGTTGTTCACCAGCACGGAGAGACCACCCATGGCCTTCACTGCATCGGCGAGCGTGCGTTCCCAACTGGCCTCGTCGCGCACGTCCTGCATGGCCGACCACGCCACCGTAGCGCCGTTCTCGCGATTGATCTCCGCGGCGACGGCAGCCACCGACGCTGCATCGATATCGGTGAGAAAGACCTTGGCGCCATGACGCGCCAACATGCGCGCCGACGCGGCGCCGAGACCGCCGGCAGCGCCGGTGACAAACGCACGCTTGCCGGCGGCACGCGCGGGTAGTGACGAGCTCATGCGCTGTTCCTTGGCATCAGACACTGAGATAACCGCCGTCCACGTTGAGTACGGCGCCGGTGGTGTACGAAGCGGCATCCGAAGCGAGATAGAGCGCCGCACCCGCCATCTCCGACGGCTGCGCCACGCGCCGCATCGGCACATGCGCCAGCGCCTGCTTGAGGATGGCCGGCGTGTTCACCAGCACCGAGGCGAACTTGGTATCGGTAAGGCCCGGCAGCAACGCATTGCAGCGCACGCCTTGCTCGGCGCATTCCACGGCGAAGGCCTTGGTCATCGAGATCACCGCGGCCTTGGTGATGGAGTAGATGCCCTGCTGGAAACCGGGCACCACGCCGTTCACCGACGCCACGTTGACGATGGAGCCGCCGCCGTTCTTCGCCATCAGTCGTGCGCCATGCGTGGACATGTAGAAGTAGCCGCGGATATTCACGTCCACGGTTTTCTGGAACACCGAGGGATCGGTATGGAGGATGTGTCCGAAATATGGATTGGTCGCGGCGTTGTTGACCAGGATGTCCAGGCGACCGTGCGTCTTCGCCACATGCGCATGCAACGCATCGATCTGTTCCATCTCGCCGATATGGCAGGCGAACGCCTCGGCCGATCCGCCCTCGGCGACGATGCCATCGACCACTGCCTGGCAGTCTGCCTGCTTGCGGCTGGACACGATGACATGCGCGCCATGCGCTGCCAGCAGTTTCGCGATCTCGGCGCCGATGCCGCGGCTGGCGCCGGTGACGATGGCGATCTTGCTGGTGAGGTCGAAGGTGGTCGGTGTGGTCATGAAATGTGGTTTCCGTGGCGAAGGAGAAAGCCCAACGTTGAATCCTGATCGTCGTGTCGACCGTGTTTCGAGTGACATGGACCGTTGCGGCAATGACTCATCGCAAGGTCACCAGCGCCTCATCGCGCGTTCGTTCCAGATGCGGCCACGCGTTGTATGACACGAGGCTGGCGCCGCGGGAGCCTAGCCGAAGCCTTGTCACTCCCGTGTTCACGAGCGACCAGCTGAGGTCGAAGGTTTTCGCTTGTGGAGCATCGAGCAGCGCCGCCGCAACGACGGCGATGGGACCACCGGAGGTAAATGCCCAGATGGTGTCGGCGCGCGAATCCATCAGTTGCTGGAGTGCGTCGAGCACGCCGTGGCGAAAGCTGCTCCAGCTGCGGCTGTAGTCGGCATCGTGCTCACCGCTTGTCCAGCGCTGGATGGCGTCGACGAACAGGCGCTGGAATGATCGATATGGATCGGCTTCCTGCGTCATCGCGGCGCGCAAGGCGCCGGGTGCGGCGAGTTCAGGGCGCAGCCGCGCCAGCAGTTCCAGATGATCGACTTCGTCCAGGCCCGGCAGCGTGATGGGCGATGCGGCCACACCCGCCGCATCGAGACATGGCATGGCCGTATCGCGATGGCGAACGCGCGGACCCATCGCCACCAGATCGGGTTGCTGTCCGCATTCGGCGAACCATGCACCGAGCAGCGACGACTGCTGCACACCCAGCGGTGACAACTGGTCGTAGTCTTCGGCGTGGAAGCTCGCCTGGCCGTGGCGTATCAGCAGCAGTTCGCGCATGCGTCAGTCCATGCCGGCCATGAGCCGGCGGCAACGCATCGCCATGTAGCGGGCGGCGTCGCCGAAGCCGGCAAATTGCGGGTTGGTGGTCTGTCCCAGCGCATAGCGGCGGTAGATCTGCTGGATGATCACCATCAGGCGGAACAACCCGAAGATTTCGTAGAAGCGCCAGCGCGAGACATCGATGCCGGTGCGCTTGCCGTAATACGCCACCACCTCATGGCGCGTGAGCATGCCGGCTTCATGCGTGGGCTGGCGGCGGAACGACTGGAACACCGGGTCATCGTCCGCTTGCACCCAGTAGGCGAGCGAGCTGCCCAGGTCCATCAGTGGATCGCCCACCGTGGCCAGTTCCCAATCCAGCACGCCGACGATGTCGAGCGGGTTGTCGGCAGCAAGCACCACGTTGTCGAAACGGAAATCGTTGTGGATCACGCAGCTGGCGTTGTCGTGCCTCGGTTGCTGCGATTGCAGCCACGCGATGATGTCTTCGCACGCATCGGAGCCTTCCGTGGCCGCTTGCCTCCAGCGCTCGCTCCAGCCGGAAAGTTGGCGTGCGATATAGCCTTCGCCCTTGCCGAGTTCCTTGAGCCCGGGCTGGCTCGCATCGACCTGGTGCAGTTCGATCAGGCGATCGACAAAGCCGAGGCACAAGGCGCGCACGCCATCGCGATCGAGCCCGAGTTCGGAGGGAAGGTCGCGGCGCAGTATGGTGCCCTTCAGGCGTTCCATCACGTAGAAGTCGTGGCCGATGACGGCCTCGTCGTCGCAGCGCGCAAGGATCGCAGGCACGTACGGGTAGCTCGCCTTGAGCGCATCCATCACGCGCGCTTCGCGCATCATGTCGTGCGCGGACTTGGCCTTCGCGCCACGCGGCGGACGACGCAGCACCAGCTCGCGATTCGCATAGCTCAGCAGATACGTGAGGTTCGATGCGCCGCCGGGAAACTGCTTCACCACCGGCGTGCCTTGCAGCCCTTCGATGCGTTGCTTGAGAAAGGCATCGACGCGTGCGACGTCGAACGCGTCTTCCTCGCGCACATCTCTTGCCTGGTCGGGGCGAGCGGTCATGCCTGGTTCTCCGCGGCGAGCTGGGCCTTGGCTTCGAGCTTGGCGACGACGGCGCGATGGACTTCATCCGGACCATCGGCCAGTCGCAGTACGCGCGCATAGGCGTAAAGCTGCGCCAGCGGGAAATCGTCGGTAAGGCCGGCGCCGCCGTGGATCTGGATGGCCGCATCGGCCGCCTGCTGCGCCACCATGGGAACCACTACCTTGATTTGTGAGATGAGGCTGAGCGCGGCCTTGCTGCCTTGCGTGTCCAGCGTCCACGCGGTTTTCAGCGTGAGCAGTCGCGCCTGTTCGATCGCCATGCGGAGGTTGGCGATGATGTCCGCGTTGCCGCCCAGCTTGATCAGCGGCTGCCCGAATGCCACGCGCGATTGCGCGCGCCGGCACAGCAGCGACAGTGCGCGTTCGGCTGCACCAAGCGCGCGCATGCAGTGGTGTATGCGACCTGGCCCCAGACGTCCCTGCGCAATCTCGAAGCCGCGCCCGGCACCGAGAATCACGTGGGACAACGGCAAGCGCACGTTCGCGAAATGGAGTTCGCCGTGGCCTGAGGGTTCGTCGTAGTCGTGGAACACCGGCAGCATGCGTTCGATGTGCACGCCCGGCGCATCCAGTGGGCAGATCACCATGCTGTGGCGGCGATGCGGTTCGGCGTTCGCATCGCTCAGGCCCATGAAGATGACGAAGCGGCAATGCGGATGGCCAAGACCGGTGGTCCACCATTTGCGGCCGTTCAATACGATCTCGTCGCCTTCCACCGTGGCCGTGGCGCGCATGTTGGTGGCATCGGATGAGGCCACATCCGGTTCGGTCATGGCGAAGCCGGAGCGGATCTCGCCCCGCAACAACGGTTCCAGCCACCGCTGATTTTGTTCGGCCGAACCGTAGCGGTGCAGCACTTCCATGTTGCCGGTGTCCGGGGCGTTGCAGTTGAACACCTCGGGCGCGATGAAGGAGTGGCCCATGATCTCGGCGAGCGGCGCGTATTCCACGTTGCTCAGGCCGGGGCCGTGTTCGAGGTCGGGCAGGAACAGGTTCCACAGGCCCGCCTCGCGCGCACGCGCCTTGAGCTGCTCCATCACCACCGGCTGGCGCCATTGGCGATGGTCCGCGCCTCCCACGAGTTGCGAGGCATAGACCATCTCGGCGGGAAAGACCTCTTCGCGCATGAAACGTTCGAGGCGCTCGGTGAGCGCCCGGGTGCGCTCGGACGGGGCGAAATCCATGGCAGTACTCCTCGACTCCGAAGGAGCGTACGCCTCAGGCCACCAATAATTGAAATGAATATACTTTATGGGTGTGCATTAGCCGCATGAATGGGTGGGGATGATGGAACGCGACAGCCGTATCGACCTCAACCTGTTCCGCGTACTCGACGCGATCTATACACAGGGCGGCGTCAGCGCGGCGGCGCGCGTGCTTCATCTCACCCAGCCGGCGGTGACGCATGCGCTGCGCCGGCTGCGCGATCAGCTCGACGATCCGCTGTTCGTGCGCCAGGGCAACCGCCTGCTGCCCACCGACAAGGTGCGCGCGATGATGCCGGCCGTGCAGGGGCACCTGAAGGGCTTGCTGGCCAGCACGCATGCCCAGCCGACGTTCGACGCGTCGCGCTTGCAGATGGAATTCGTCATCGGTTTTCGCGACATCCTCGAATCCATTGCCTTGCCCGGATTGATGGCCAGCATCGGTCGCGACGCGCCGGGCGTGCGCGTAGTGAGTCGCCGCGTGGCGGCCGACGAGGTGGAACGCGAACTGGGTACCGGCGCGCTGGACCTCGCCGTCGATCGTCCGCTGCGGGCCGGCGAGCGCATCTCGCACCGGCGCCTGCTCGATGAGACGCTGGTGGTGGTGATGCGGCGTGACCATCCACTGTCGCGGCAACTGCGTCGCGCGGATTATCTCGCCGCGCAGCACGTCACCGTTTCTCCCCTGGGCGAGCAGAGCGCGCTCGATGCCCTGATGGGCCAGAACGGCATGTTCCGCGAGGTGCGCATGGTGGCGCAGCACTACTTCTCGGCCTGCCAGATCGCCGCCGCCAGCGACCTGCTGCTCACCGTACCCAAGGCCTATGCCGATCACCTGGCGCCGTTGCTGCCCATCGCCATGCAGCCGTTGCCGGTGCGCATCAAGGCCATTCCCATCCTTGCCTACTGGCACGATTCCAAGGACAACGATCAGGCCCATCGCTGGTTTCGTGAACGCCTCGTCAAGTCGATTACCGGCGCCATGCAGGCGTCGCCGCAATGACTTGCGAGCGACACGCGGGCGGCGCACGATGCATGCAGCAGCGCTGCGCGGACCCGCGATGCGCGCTGATATGAACTGAAAGGACGCGTCTGGCTCGCTGCCGGGCCGCCCCCATGACGAGGTGTCTTGCATGTCCGAGCAGTCGCCAGCACCCGAGGTCGTCTACGACCCGACCGATCCGATGAACCGCAAGGAGCAGATGTTTCCGCGCCTGGAGGACGCGATGATCCGGCGCATCGCTACCTATGGCCAGGAAGAGAACGTGTCGGCCGGCACGATGTTGTTCGAGCGCGGGCAACGCGGCGCGGATTTTTTCCTTGTGCTCGACGGGCTGGTGGAAATCTTCGACGTCGACAAGCATGGCCAATCGAACGTATTCACCATGTACGCCGCCCGCCAGTTCAGCGGCGAGATGAACATGTTCAACCAGCGCGCCGTGATGGCGTCGGCGCGCGTGGCGATGGACAGCCGCGTGCTGCGCGTGCGTTCGGCGGATTTCCGTCGCATGGTGGCCGCGGAAGCGGACATCAGCGAGATCATCATGCGCGCCTTCATCCTGCGGCGCGTGGGCTTGATCCGCGCGGGCTTCGGTGGCGTGGTGCTGGTGGGGCCGGGCCATAGCGGCGATACGCTGCGGCTGGAGCGTTTCCTCGTGCGCAACGGTTATCCGCACCGGTTGATCGATACCGAGGTGGACCCCGATGCGGATGGATTCATCGAGTGCTTCCAGCTTCATCCCGACCAGTTGCCGGTGGTGATCTGCCCCGAGCGCTGCTTCCTGCAGAATCCCACCACGTCGGAGCTGGCCGATGAACTCGGCCTCACCGAAGTCATCGATCCGGACTTCGTGTACGACGTGGCAGTGGCGGGCGCGGGCCCCGCGGGCCTCGCCGCCGCCGTGTATGCCGCCTCGGAAGGTCTTTCCACCATCGTGGTGGAGGGCGTGGCGCCGGGCGGGCAGGCCGGTACCTCGTCGAAGATCGAAAACTATCTTGGCTTTCCCACCGGCATCTCGGGGCAGGCGCTGGCCGGTCGCGCGCAGGCGCAGGCGCAGAAATTCGGTGCGCGTCTGGCCATCTCGCGGCAGGCGTCGGCACTGGATTGTTCCGTGCATCCCTTCCGCATGCAGCTGGACGACGGCCAGACCATCCAGGCGCGCGTGGTGATCGTGGCCACCGGTGCGCGTTACCGCAAGCTGGACGTGCCCGGCTACGAACTGTTCGAAGGCGCGGGCATCCACTACGCCTGCACGGCGATGGAAGGGCAGCTGTGCAAGAACGAGGAAGTGGTGGTCGTCGGTGGCGGCAATTCCGCCGGACAGGCGGCGGTATTCCTCTCGCGCATCGCCTCGCATGTGCATGTACTGGTGCGTTCCTCCGGCCTTGCGGCCACCATGTCCGATTACCTGGTCCAGCGCATCCTGCTTTCCTCGTCGATCACCTTGCACACGCACAGCGAGATCGTGGGCCTGGAAGGCGAAGGGCGCCTCAAGCACGTGACCTGGCAGCAGCGCGAGACGGGCGAGCTGACCACGCGGCCGGTCAGCAACGTGTTCGTGATGATCGGCGCCGAACCCAATACCGACTGGCTGAAGGATTGCCTCGCGCTCGACAACAAGGGCTTCGTGCTCACCGGCCGCTGCGCGCAGGGGCATCTGCTGGAATCGCCGTATGCCACCACCAAGCCCGGCATTTTCGCCGTGGGCGACGTGCGCTCCGGTTCGGTCAAGCGCGTGGCGTCGAGCGTGGGCGAGGGCTCGGTGGTGATCCAGGCGGTGCACAGCTATCTGGCGCCGTCGCCCGTGTGACACGGGTGACTGTTGAGTTGACGTCGGCATCCCCTCGGGCATCCGAGGGACTAGCGCGGCGTACTGAGCATTACATCGGAGTTGCTAAGGCGTGCTGCCCAATCGCCCCATGGCAACATCGACCCTGCGGAGAGTGCACTGCCGAACAGGCCGATGGCCAACGCGAGGCGCACGGCGGTGCGCTCGCGTGGTAGGCGAGGTGCACGTGCGAGATACCAGATAAGCACGCCCAGGCACAGCAACGGCATGTACAGCAACGGCATGTACAGCAACGGCCTGTACAGCAACGGCCTGTACAGCAACGGCATGTACAGCACCTCTCCGCCGAACATGCTGCAAACGACCATGCGTCCATCACCTGGCATGGGACACATCATGCGCTGGGGATTCCATGCATGGAGTGTGGATTCCGCAAACCGGATCGCAGGCACGATCGTCGTGCTCAGGAACAGCAGTGCGAAGATCAGCGTTTGTAACCGTCGCGACCATGCTTTTTCGCTCCGTTGAGCCCATAGATATCCCGTCATGGCGAGAAGCTGAATCAGTACGATAGGGGTGCGTGCGTCTCTGCCGAACGCTTTCCCTACGACAGTCCACTGCCATGCATGAGCGGCGACAAAGGCCAGTGTGACGATCCAGCTCAACGCACTGTTGATACGGCCCATGTTGTTGGCGGAGGGATTGCCTGGATCAGGTTGTAGTAAATGCATCGAATCGCATGGCCAGTGAGGGCGTTCGCTGGACTATCAGCAACGCTGCGTTTGATCGCTAGGGCCAAAGAAGCAAGCGATCGTAGGCATACTCCCGTAAACTCGCATGGCCAACGGCGGAAGCAGCATTCGCTCGCTATCGGTAACTTTCACCTCGTCATCTGAGGATTCGCGTGTGATCGAAGTTCGCCATGCCCTTCACGATGCCACGCAGCAGTTGAAAGACCGCCTGGAAGCCGAGCTGTTGCTGCTGCATGTGCTGGGGAAGCCGCGCAGCTGGGTGATCGCCCATGCGGACGACGTGCTCGACGAGGCGCAGCTCGCCGCGTTCGGCGCACTGGTGCAGCGTCGTCGCGACGGCGAGCCGGTGGCCTATATCACGGGGCATCGCGGGTTCTGGACGCTGAACCTGGAAGTCACGCCCGCCACGCTGATTCCGCGTCCTGAGACGGAGTTGCTGGTGGAGCTCGCGCTCGCCCGCATCGTGGCGACGGCGCGCGTCGCCGATCTCGGTACCGGCAGCGGCGCGATTGCGCTGGCCGTGGCGCGCGAGTGCCCCACGGCGAACATCGTAGCCACGGACGCGAGCGCCGATGCGCTGGCGGTCGCCGAGCGCAACGCCGCCAGGCACGGCATCCGCAACGTGCGTTTTGCGCAAGGCGATTGGCTTGCGCCGCTGGCTGGCGAGCGTTTCGACCTGATCGTATCCAACCCGCCGTATATCGAAGCGGACGACCCGCATCTGGGGCAGGGCGATCTGCGTTTCGAGCCCGCGTCGGCGCTCGCGTCCGGTGCCGACGGCCTGGACGATATCCGCCGCATCGTGGCGCAGGCGCGCGACCATCTCGCGCCGGGCGGCTCGCTATTGATGGAACACGGCTGGAACCAGGGGCCGGCCGTGCGTGCTGTTCTCGAAGCGGCCGGTTACAGCGAGGTGTTCACCGAGCAGGACCTGGAACAGCGCGACCGTGTCAGCGGCGGCATCTGGCCTGGCGTGTAATGGACGTCCAAATGAAAACGCCGCGCAGGGCGCGGCGTTTCATCATGATTTCGTGGTGCGGCTGATCAGGCAGTGACCTGGCTGCGCGTGCCCACCTGCGGGAAACGCGCGCGGATCGCGTGGCGAATGCTTGGCAGGTCGAGTCCCGCCATCGTCAACACTTCCTCGCGACTGCCATGTTCGAGGTAGGCGTCCGGCAAGCCCAAATGGAGGATCGGCTTGACGATGCCATGCGCAGCCAGGCATTCGGCCACGCCGCTGCCGGCGCCACCGGCGATGGCGTTGTCCTCCAGCGTGACGAAGGCATCGTGCGTGTGCGCGAGCTCGAGGATCATCGCTTCGTCCAGCGGCTTCACGAAGCGCATGTTCACCAGCGTGGCGTCCATTTCCGCGGCAATTTCCGCGGCCGGCGCCAGCATCGCGCCAAAGCTGAGCAGCGCAAGGCCATGGCCGCGGCGACGCAGCTCGGCCTTGCCGATGGGCAGTGTTTCCAGTTCCTTCTGCAGCGGCACGCCAGGGCCGGTACCGCGCGGATAACGGATGGCGGCGGGGCCGTGATATTCGAAGCCGGTGCTGAGCATCATGCGGCATTCGTTCTCGTCGGCCGGCGCCATGATCACCATGTTCGGCAGGCAGCGCAGGTACGAGAGATCGAAGCTGCCCGAGTGCGTGGCGCCGTCCGGACCGACCACGCCGGCGCGGTCGATGGCGAAGGTCACGTCGAGGTTCTGGATCGATACGTCGTGAATCGCCTGGTCGAACGCGCGTTGCAGGAAGGTGGAGTAGATCGCCACCACCGGCTTGGCGCCTTCGCAGGCCATGCCGGCTGCCAGCGTCACCGCGTGCTGCTCGGCAATTGCCACGTCGAAATAGCGCTGCGGATATTCCTTGGAGAAACGCACCAGGCCCGAGCCTTCGCGCATGGCGGGCGTGATGCCCAGCAGGCGCTCGTCGGCGGCCGCCTGGTCGCACAGCCAGTCGCTGAAGATATCGGTATAGGTGGGCTTGGACGGGCCGGATTTCTTCACCAGGCCAGCCTGCGGGTCGAACGGACCCACCGCGTGGTATTCGATCTGCGCCTGCTCGGCGGGCGCGTAGCCCTTGCCCTTGGTGGTGATGACGTGCAGCAGCTGCGGGCCGGGCAGATCCTTCACCGTGCGCAGCGCGGCAAGCAGCTGCGGGATGTTGTGGCCGTCGATGGGGCCGGTGTAATGGAAGCCCAGTTCCTCGAACAGTGTGCTGGGCACGATCATGCCCTTGGCATGCTCTTCCCAGCGCTTGAAGAAGCGGCCGAAGAAGGACTGCCGCGGAATGGCCTTCTTCGCGCGTTCGCGCAGCGCGTTGAGGCGGCGGCTGGACATGGCGCGCGCAGCCATCTTGGTCAGCGCGCCGACGTTCTCGCTGATGGACATGCCGTTGTCGTTGAACACCACCAGCATGTCCGGTTCCACGTCGCCGCCGTGGTTGAGCGCTTCGAACGCCATGCCGGCAGTCATCGCGCCGTCGCCGATCACGGCGACGACCTTGCGGTGATCGCCCTTGCGCTGCGCGGCAATGGCCATGCCCAGCGCGGCAGAGATGGACGTGGACGAGTGGCCCACGCCGAAGGTGTCGTACTCGCTTTCCTCGCGACGCGGAAACGGCGCGAGACCGTCCTTCTTCTTGATCGTGGTGATGCGATCGCGGCGGCCGGTGAGAATCTTGTGCGGATAGCACTGGTGGCCCACGTCCCACACCAGCCGATCATGCGGCGTGTCGAAGACGTGGTGCAGGGCCACGGTCAGTTCCACCACGCCCAGGCCGGCGCCGAAATGGCCGCCGGAACTGGCCACGGCTTCAATCAGGTACTGACGCAATTCGTCGGCGACGGCGGGCAGCTCGTCATCGGACACTTTGCGAAGGTCGGCCGGCGTCTGGATGGGCGCCAGGTGGGGGTAGCGGGACAGGTCGTTCATCCCCGTATTGTTGGCCCAGCGGAGAGGCGGGGCAAGGGCGGCCAGGTGAAAACTTGCGGGCTGGCCCTCCACACGGCGCTGACGCGACAGGGGCGAGGCTGCGGCGCAGTCATTCAGCCAGGGCCCTCCCATGAGTACGAGCAAGGCTTTCCAGCGATTCGCCGGATCCGTCGCCCATTATTCCGGTCGCCCGGTGACCTTTGTCCTGGCGGTGCTGGTGGTGGCGGCCTGGGCCGTCACGGGGCCCATGTTCCACTTCGGCGATACCTGGCAACTGGTGATCAATACCGGCACCACCATCGTGACCTTCCTGATGGTGTTCCTGATCCAGAACACCCAGAACCGGGATTCGGTCGCGGTGCAGATCAAGCTGGACGAATTGATCCGCAGCTCGCAGGCGCACAACGCTCTGCTCAACCTGGAAGAACTGGACGAGGTGATCCTCGAGCGCATCCGCCGCCGCTATTGCCAGCTGGCCCAGGACGCACGCAATGAATTGCAGCGCATCGAGGACGAAGAGAACCCCTTCGGCGACGAGATCGAAACGCCCTAGGCCATGTGCTCGCGACGGTCACGCGGCAGGTGGTTGACCAGGAATTCCATCTGGTCGGCCAGGATGTTGCGGTTGGACAGGATCAGGTGCTCCACCCAGCTCGGGCGGTAGGGCACGGCCAGCAGCGGCATGTTGGCCTGCTGCGGCGTGCGATTGCTCTTGCGCAGGTTGCAGTGCAGGCATGCGCTGACCACGTTCTCCCAGGTGTCCTTGCCGTGCTTGGAGATCGGCAGCACGTGGTCGCGGGTCAGCTCGCCGCGGCTGAAGCGCTCGCCGCAATACATGCACAGGTAGCGGTCACGCGCGAACAGGGCCGTGTTGGTGAGCGCGGGCGATGGATCGATCGCGTGGTCGCGGCAATGGCCGGTGCTGGCGATGATGGGGTGCAGGTCCAGCGTGCTCTGCAGGCCGCTGAGGCGGTTGTGGCCTCCGTGGACGGTGATGCAGGGGTCGCCCAGCGTCCATGCCACGGCGTCGCGAACGTAGAGACAAACCGCCTCCTGCCAGCTGATCCAGTCAAGAATTCGGCCGGCGGCGTCCAGCGACAGCACGCGGGTCGAATGAAGGTCGACAACGCGGCCAGGTACTTCCATCAGCATGCAAAACCGTCCTTCAACCCAGGGGAATGAACGTGCGGGTGCAGCAAAGATGCTCGTGACGGCCTGAGGATAGACCATATCCATGACAGAACACACGCAAATGGTTGTCGGGGCAGGGGAAGGCGTGGTTCGAGGGGTGTTCTCGCATCCGCCGGACGGCTGATATAGTGGTTGTTCATCTGTAGACCCGGGGCCGGGTTTGGGAGGGGGAGCCTGGGTGGCGACCCCGGCGCGGCTGGGCAGAGGTAGTTAACGTGGCTGAAGTTCTTTTCTACGAGCGTCCTGTTCCGCTCAACCGCACCCAACACAAGGATCTGCGCATCAAGCCGATCCCGAACCTCAAGTTCGCGGGTTCGGTGCATTCGGTACCGCTGACTGGCGTGGAATTTCCCGCAGCTGCGCGCGACCTGCCGATCCTGTTCGGTGGCCTCACTGTCGAAGACGCCGGCCCGATGGCCCTGCTGGGCCTGCGCGAGAACGAGAACCTGTTCATCGACGCCAACGGCACCTGGGAAGCGAACACCTATATCCCGGCCTTCATCCGTCGCTATCCGTTCGTGCTGGCCGAGAAGCCGGCTGGCGCCGAAGGCGACGATTTCACCGTCTTCCTCGACGAAGCCTATGAAGGCTTCAACACCGCCGAGGGCGAAGCCCTGTTCAAGGACGACGGCAGCGAGACCGACATGCTGAACAACGCCGTGCGTTTCCTTGGCGAGTTCCAGCAGCATGTGTCGCGCACGCACTGGTTCATGGAGCAGCTGCGCAAGCACAACCTGCTCGAGCCGAGGAACATCCGCCTGGAGAAGGATGGCAAGTCCATCAACCTCAATGGCCTGTTCGTGGTCAACGAAGACCGCCTGCGCGCGCTCGACGAGAAGACCACGCACGAATTCCTGCGCGAAGGCGTGTTCGGCTGGATCTACGCGCACCTGCTGTCGCTGAGCAACATCGACCGCGTGTCGCAGCGCCTCAGCCAGCGCGAGCAGGCCGAAGAAGCCTCGGCTGCCCTGAAGAACTGATGTTCCCGGCGTCACGGCACCCGACGGTGCCGTGACGCCGTTCCGTAACGCGCAAGGCGTTGCGGCTGGTTCTTTCCATGGTTCTGTCCGGAGCCATGGTGCGCCCTCACACTGTCCACGCATGCCCAGGCGATATGCTCCGCCAGGACGGCGGGTTCGCGTACGCCGATGGTGCAGCTCCCGACTCGAGGCAGGCATGTCCGAGCAGAACAAGCGCGTGGTGATGTCCTACGTCGACGCGTTCAATCGCGGCGATCTGGATGCCGTGTGCGCGATGTTTGCACCCGATGCACTGATCTATGGCGCGCTGGGCTGGGGCGGTCTGGATACGGCGCGTCCCCTGTGGGAACAGCTGATGCGCTGCTTCCAATTGAGCCTGGAAGTGGATGCCCTCGCGGCCGAAGGCGACGCGGTGGTGGTGCGCTACACCGAGCGCGGCCGTTCGGTGCAATCGTTCCGGGGCAGCCCCGTCACCGGCAAGGATTACGAAGTGCAGGCAATGGAATGGTTCGTGGTGAAGGAAGGCCACATCGAGCGACGCTGGGGCGTGCGCGATACCGCGTCCATGTTTCGCCAGATGGCGTTGCCGTTGCCGTAACCACGTCGCGCGCGACGATGCGGCTCACTTGCCGTAGGTTAGGCTCGGCCGCCAATCCGCGCCGCGCCCTTCCGGCAGGCAATCGAGCAGGTTCCACAGCGGCCAGATCGGATCGACGTGGCGTGGATCCTGTCCGGGTTCCGGCGCCACGAACATCAGCTCGCTGCACCAGGTGTGATGAATCTGGCCGTCGCGCCGCAGGAACACATTGAGTGCCGGCATCTGCCGGCCTTCGGCGGTTTCGCCGTGGTAATCGGTGTTGTACGTGTTGTGCTCGGACGACAGCAGACGCAGATGCCGCCATCCACGTTCGCGCGCAAAATGACGAATGCGCGGGATCGGCGATTTGGCCACCACGGCCACGTTCACGCGTTGCTGCAGATGTGGCATCTCGCCATCGAGCGCATCAAGAATCGACGAGCATGACGGGCACGGCGCAGACATCGCCGGCCCGAACATGAAGCTGTAGATCACCAGCGTGTCCTTGCCATCGGCGAACAGATCGGACAGGCGCGTCTTGCGTTCGATGTCGGTATCGATCGGCGTGTCGCCTTCATCATCGAAGTAGTAGTCCACCGGCACCGGTCCGCCCAGCGGCAACGCACGTCTCAAGGCGGCGGTGGCTTCGGTCTGTCGTCGCAGTTCCATTTCCGCGCGCAGCAGTCGATCGCGCGCAATGCGGTAGGCATGGCTTTCGCCGGGAAATCGAACAGCGTGCAGGGGATCGTTCATGGCTGACTCCGGTCATGGGCCGGCCGCACGGCGGCTTAGCGCACAGGTTTGGCCAGGCGCAGCAGGTCGACGGCATAGCCTGCGCTTTCGTAGACAGCGCGAGCCCGTTCGTTGCCGGGAAACACGGCCAGCGTCACCAACTGGCAGCGATGTTCGCGCGCCCAGCTTTCGGCATGCTCGAGCAACACGCGGCCCACACCGCGACCTTCGTGCTGCGCGGCCACGGCAACATCCGAGATGTGGCAGTTGCTGCGGCCAGTGAAGTAGTCCTGCGTCTTCTGCAGGTGGATGAAGCCGACCGGCTCGCCGTCGTCGTCCTCGGCCACGAACAGGAAACTGTTCGCCGGCTGTTCGTCGAGATGGCGGCTGAGGTCCTTGCGGATGCCTTCGATGCATTCGTGGCGTCGCCGCCATGGCGGCAAGGTGAAATCCACGAAGCGGGGCACCAGGCCAAGGATGAAATCGTCGTCGTCCTCGGCCAGACGGATCAGGTACGTGGCGTCGCTCATGCGGGAACAACCGGCAGCGAGAGAGGTGCGTCGTTTCTACACCCAGCCGAGTGGGGACGGTAGTCCCGAAAGCGTGAAGACGTGCATTTTCGCGGACAGCAGTGGGAATGTGTGTGGGAATGGACGGCTATCCGCCAGCGCGCGTGCCCCATAAAAAAAGGCCCCTCCATGACGGAGGGGCCTTCGATGCATCACATCAGGCGATGGCGGGAATGGTGTCCACGCCCGCCTCGATGGCGGCCTTGTGCGTGAGGCTGCGCGGCAACAGGCGGGCGAAGTAGAACGCCGCGGTGTCGCGCTTGGCCTGCTTGAACGCTTCCTGCTGGCTGCTGTTGGCCAACGCCGCCACGCCGCGGGCCGACATGTAGGCCAGCGCGATGTAGCCGGAGTAGTAGAGGTAATCCATCGCGGCGGCGCCCAGTTCCTCCGGGTTGGCCTGCACGCGCTGAGCGAGGGTCGCCGTGAGTTCGGCCCATTCCTTGGTGACCTTGGCGAGCGGACCGATCAGGCCGGCGAGTGCGGCGTCCTTCGCGTGCTGCTGGCAGAACGCCTGGATCTCCTGCAGGAACAGCTTGAAGCCGGCGCCCTGCAACTGGAGGATCTTGCGGCCCAGCAGGTCGGCCGCCTGGATGCCGGTGGTGCCTTCGTACAGCGTGATGATGCGGGCATCGCGCACGAACTGTTCCACGCCGTTCTCGGCGATGTAACCGTGGCCGCCGTACACCTGCAGGGCTTCCTTGGTGCATTCCTGCGCCAGCTCGGTCACCACGCCCTTGGCGATCGGAATCAGGAAGGCGACCAGGTCGCTGGCCTGCTTGCGGGTGGCTTCGTCGGCGCCGCGCGCTTCCACGTCGGTCTGCAGCGCCGTGTAGAACAGCAGCGCGCGCGAGGCTTCCACGAAGGCGCGCTGGGTGAGCAGCATGCGGCGCACGTCCGGCTGCACCATCAGGTTGTCCGCCGGCTTTTCCGGGAACTTCGGACCGGAAAGCGAACGACCCTGCAGGCGTTCACGCGCGTAGTTGAGGCTGTTCTGCAGCGCACGCTCGGACAGCGCCAGGCCCTGCACGCCCACGCCCAGGCGCGCGGCATTCATCATGGTGAACATGGCGGCCAGGCCCTTGTGCGGCGCGCCGATGAGGTAGCCCTCGGCGGCGTCGAAATTCATCACGCAGGTAGCCGAGCCGCGCAGGCCCATCTTGTGCTCGATGGCGCCAGCGGCCACCGCGTTGCGCTCGCCCAGCGAGCCGTCGGCGTTCACCTTGAACTTCGGCACGATGAACATCGAGATGCCGCGGCTGCCGGCCGGCGCGTCGGGCAGGCGGGCCAGCACGAGGTGGACGATGTTCTCGGCCAGGTCATGCTCGCCGGCGCTGATGAAGATCTTGGTGCCGGTGATCTTGTAGCTGCCGTTCTCGCCGGGTTCGGCGCGCGTCTTGAGCAGGCCGAGGTCGGAACCGGCCTGCGGCTCGGTAAGGCACATGGTGCCGGTCCAACGGCCTTCGACGATGGGCTTGAGGTAGGTGTTCTGCTGCGCTTCCGTGCCATGGATTTCCATCGCGTGGCAGGCGCCTTCGGACAGCAGCGGATACAGGCTCCACGCCAGGTTGCCCGCCTGGAAGATCTCGGTGGTGGCCGTGCCCATCACGTTCGGCAGCGCCTGGCCGCCGAAGTGTTCGGCCTGGGTCAGGCCGGTCCAGCCGCCTTCGGCAAACGCCTTGAAGGCTTCCTTGAAGCCCTTGGGCGTGGTCACCGTGTGGGTGGCCTTGTCGAAGTGGCAGCCTTCCTCGTCGCCGCTGGCGTTCACCGGCGCCAGCACCGCTTCGCTCAGGCGACCGGCTTCCTCGAGCACGGCGTCCAGCAGATCGCGCGTGTGGCCGTCGCCACCCTGCAGCTTGGTGAGCACGGCTTCGGCGCCGAGCACGTCGAAGAGGGTGTAGCGCTGGTCGTCGAGGGGGGCCTTGTAGATCGTCATGGCGAAGTTCCTTCGTGGGTCATGCAAGCGCCGAGATCAGCGCCAGGTGTTGGGAATCCCCGGCACCGGCGACAGCCAGTCGTTGCCGTGGAAATTGAAATCGCGGCTTTCCTTTTCCTGCTCGGGCTTGGCGTTGGCCGTGCCCGTGACGTTGTACGGCACGCTGCCGGCGCTGCCTTTGACGGCGGCGGCCTTGAGCGCGGCGGTCATCTCGGGCGTGGGCAACAGGTCGATCTGGGTCACGTCGGCGGCGAAGGCAGGAATGTCCAGGTCGAAGCGGGCATGCAGGCGCACCGGCACGAATTCGGCCACCTGCAGCTGGCCGTCGAGCGAGTGGAAATCCATCGAGCCATAGCTGTTGTTCTGGATACGCACCGTGAGGCGCCACTGGCCATCGGGCCGGGTCGCCATCTCCTGGATGCTCACCGTGGGCGGAAACACACTCTTCTTCGCCGGCCCGCAGGCCACCAGACCCGCCACCAGCACAATGAGCGCCACACAGCCGAGCAGTCGTTTCATGGAATCACCTCAAACGATTGTTTGAATCTTAGCAGGAGGACCTTGGCGTCTGTCCATGGCCGCCTGCTCGCCTTTTTGATCTCAGCGCGGATGCGATCACGCTGGCGTGACAGATTCGCGGCGCGGCGGGAGGTTCCCATTGCGCAGCGCAGCAGGCATCATCGCGAATTCATCCCCCACATCGCGCTGCCCATGACCCGACGTATCGTTGCCCGCCGCTCTCCCATCCATGGCAATGGCGTATTTGCCGTGGCCCCGATCAAGAAGGGCGAGGAAATCATCGAATACAAGGGCACGCTGATGACCCACGCCGAGGCCGACGTGCTGTACGGCGATGGCGGCGAAACCGGGCATACGTTCCTGTTCACGCTCAACGACGACTACCTGATCGACGCCAACCGCAAGGGCAACACGGCGCGCTGGATCAACCACAGCTGCGACCCGAACTGCCAGGCGGTCATCGAGGAAAATGCCGATGGCAACCCGCGCAAGGACCGCGTGCTGATCGAAGCCATCCGCAACATCAAGCCCGGCGAAGAACTGACCTACGACTACGGCATCACGCTCGACGTCCCGCACACCGCGCGTCTGAAGAAGCTGTGGGTCTGCCTGTGCGGCTCCAAGCACTGCACGGGCACGCTGCTCAAGGGCAAGCGCTGATCCCTCTCGTGTTGCTCCCGTCGTGCCGTTGCGCTTCCTCCGCCGCGAGGAGGGCCGGCACGACGGAAACAGGCTTCAATCGTCCTTCGGGTATTCGATAGCCACGATCTCCACGGCGAGATCGCCCGCCGGCCGCTGCCACGTCACTTCGTCGCCCATGCGCGCGCCAAGCAGCGCCGCGGCCAGCGGCGAGACGTAACTCACCAGTCCGTGTTCCACGTCGGCCTCGTCCTCGCCGACGATGCGGTAGCGCGCCTCGCCTTCCTCGCTGTCCACCGTCACCAGCGCGCCGAACGCCACGCGATCGCGGGGTTGCTGCGCCGGCTCGATCTCGATGGCGCTGCCGACGCGCGTGTTGAGCCAGCGCAGTTCACGCTCCACGTCGGCCAGCTCGCGTTGCTGCGGCAAGGTATCGGCAGCGGCGCGCAGGGCATCGCGTCGGTCGCGCAAGGCAACCAGCCGCGCGCGCAGCTGCGCCAGTCCGCGCGGCGTCACGTAGTTGGGGTGTTCGCTCAGCGGGATATCCGGCAGCCGTTCGCCGACGGACTCGTCCGCATCCTTCACGAAGGAGCGGCTCATCGCATGCCTCCAGCGCCGGGTTGCGGCGCGTGTCCATTATTCACATGCGGCGTGATGGCGGCGCCTCAAGCGTGAGGGAGGCGCACGGGCGCGACGCCGGTCGCGCCCGTTCAGGCGACGAACCTGCTATTCGTCGTCCACGTGCGGCTTCCACGCCTCGGCCAGTTGTTTCTGTACCGGTGGGGGCACGGGTTCGTAGTGACTCAGATCGAGGCTGTAGCGGCCGCGGCCGCCGGTCATCGCCTTCAGTTCGGTGGGATAGTCGGTGAGTTCGGCCAGCGGTGCCTGTGCCTTGATCACCAGTTCGCCGCCGCGCAGCGAGTCGGTGCCCATGATGCGCGCGCGCTTGCCGGCGAGGCCGCCGGTGACGTCGCCCACGTTGGCCTCCGGAATGGCCACTTCCACATCCACGATGGGTTCCAGCACGATCGGCCGCGCCTTGCCCACGGCATCGAGGAAGGCTTTTTTGCCGGCGCTGATGAAGGCCACTTCCTTCGAATCGACCGGATGGTATTTGCCGTCGTACACGGTGACGCGCACGTCCTGGATCGGATAGCCCGCGATGGCGCCGGTTTCCAGCGCCTGCCGCACGCCTTTTTCGATCGCAGGCAGGAACTGGCCGGGAATCACGCCGCCCTTGATCGCATCGACGAACTCGAAGCCCGCGCCGCGATCGAGTGGTTCGACGCGAAGAAACACCTCGCCGAACTGGCCGGCGCCACCGGTCTGCTTCTTGTGGCGATGGTGGCCTTCCGCGCGCCCGGCAATGGTTTCGCGGTAGGCAATGCGTGGTGGATGCGTGGTCACTTCCACGCTGTAACGATCCTTCATGCGCTCCAGCATGATCTTCAGGTGCAGGTCCGACAGCCCGCGCACCACGGTCTCGTTGAGTTCCTTGTGATGCTCCACGCGGAAGCACGGGTCTTCTTCCGCCAGACGTCCGATGGCCTGCGAGAGTTTCTGTTCCTGTCCCTTGTGCTTGGGTTCCAGCGCCAGGCCGAACATGGGCTGCGGAAAACGCATGGGTGCGAGATGGATGCGGTCCTCTTCGTGCGAATCGTGCAGCACAGCGTCGAAATGGATTTCCTCCACCTTCGCCACCGCCACGATGTCGCCGGGAATGGCCTGCTCGATTTCCTCGTGCGTCTTGCCGCGCAAGCGGAACAGATGGCCCACCTTGAACGGCTTCTTGTTGTCGTCGATGAACAACTGCGTGTCGCGCTTCACCGTGCCTTGCCACACGCGGAACACGCCGAGCTTGCCGACGAAGGGATCGTTGACGATCTTGAACACGTCGGCAATCACGTGTTGCTTGGGATCGGCATTGACGGTGATTTCCTCGTCATCGCCATTGAGGAACGGCGGCGCGTTGCCTTCGGCCGGATTGGGAAGCAGGCGCTCGGCCAGTTCCAGGAATTCCTTGATGCCCGCGCCCGTGCGCGCGCTCACGAAGCAGATGGGGATGAGGTGGCCTTCGCGCAGGCATTGCTCGAAGGCGTCGTGCAGTTCCTGCGGCGAAAGATCGCCTTCGCCCGAGTCGAGGTAATGGCCCATCACGGTTTCGTTGATCTCCACCACCTGATCGAGGATGCGCTGGTGCGCGTCGGCCAGCGACGAGAAATCGGTGGCGCCTTCGCTGTGGAAAAAGCAGTCGAGTACTTTCGTGCCGCCCTCGGCGGGGAGGTTCACCGGCAGGCATTGCGTGCCGAATTCATCGCGTAACGCATCGACCAGGGGCCCCAGCCGCGCCACGTCGCAATCGATCTTGTTGATCACCAGTACGCGCGCGAGCCTGCGCTCGGCGGCGCGCTCCATGATGCGTCGCGTGCCGTATTCGATGCCGTTGGTGGCGCTGACCACGATGCCGACGGTTTCCACCGCGGCGAAGGCGGAGAGCGTGGGGCCGCGGAAATCGGCGTAGCCCGCCGTGTCGATGAGGTTGATGTGGCATTGGCCGAACGGGATGCTCGCGATGGCCGTGTCGATCGAATGTCCGCGCGCTTTTTCCTGTTCGTCGGTGTCCGACTGGGTGGTGCCGCGCTCCACCGAACCTTGGTTCTGGATCACGCCGCCGGCATGCAGCAGGGCTTCGAACAGCGTGGTCTTGCCGGCGCCGGCGTGACCGGCGAGTGCGATGTTGCGGATGTTTTCCGTGTTGTACGACACGATGCGACCCTCCCATGGCTGGGCGCGGGTTCGTGCCGACGTGACCTGCGGCGCCGCACGAAGCCGCGCAAGCGGCTGACGATGGCGGGCCGTCATGGTCGTCCAGGCGTGCGGGACGCGGGGGCGGTCATGGCGGGTACGGCCGGGGTGGCCGTTCGTCTAGGTTTTCGCCAATGGGCGCCGGGGTCAAGTTGCAGTGCGATGTAGGCCGTCGAGGGAGCCCCGGCGGGAACCCTTGGCGCCGGCGCGGGTCAGCAGATGTCTCCACCCCCGCAAGGCCGGCCCCGATGTTCGGTCGGCATCTCCCCGTCGTCGAACGAGAATCCCCATCGAGCACACCGAGCAGGTCGAACACCATCGCTGGACGCCGCCCGCACCGAATGCGCGCGGGCTGGCGCCACTCGATGGACCCACGCGCGCGATGCTGCATCAGCTGCGCTGGCGAAAGGCTCCGCCCAACCGCGGGCGCCGCTGGCTGGCCCTGGGCATCGTGCTGGCACTTCACGCCTTCTTCGCCTGGCTCACCTGGCATGAAATGCAGTTGAAGGAAGCGGCGCAGCGGGCGCTGGAGGAACGCACCGGCGCCCTTCAGGTACGGCTGATTCCGCATGCGGTCACGCCGCCCGGACCGATCGCGCCGCCAACGCTGGTGCCGCCTCCAGCGCCGGAGCCTGCGCCGCCGCGCCCGGTCAACCGTCCTGCGGTACACGAGCCGCCGGCGAAGAACGCGATGACGGTGAGCCTGCCGCCGGAACCGCCGGCGCCGGCCACGTCGAGTCCGCCATCGCCGCGGCCGGATATCTACAACGCATCTGGCCAAGCCGCGTTGCCCGCCACGGCGAGCACCGCGCCGCCGCCGCCTGAAGCGGACTACGTGGACCGGAAACCGCAGGGTGATTCCAAGATCATGCAGCACACGACGCCGGTGCCCTACAAGGCCACCCGTTTCGAGAAGGATTGGGAGCACGGCGGCGGCAGTTCGGTGGACGACGCGCTGAAGAAAGGCGTGGAAAAGAGCACTGTTTCGCACACGTTCCACATCGCCCCGGGCGTGCGTATCCATTGCTCCGTTTCGCTGCTGGCGCTGGGTGGTGGTTGCGGCGGCGACCCGCCGCCACCGCCGCCTTCCAACGATGGCGACATGCGCATGAACATGGCGCCGGCCAGCCAGCTCGCGCCCGGTTCGCCGCCGCCCAAGACGGTGAGCGTGGAAGAGTGCATCGCCATCTATCGTGCGGAGAAGCCGTTGCCGCAGGGCTGTCCAGTCGATACGCCCACGCGCTCGGTCGATGCCGAAATGCAGGAGAGGGCAGCGCATCCCGCGACGCAGGACGGCCACTGAGTCGAGTGCACGTGGGGGACTTCCCGGAACGTCATCGGTGCCCGTTACACTTCGCCCATGGACAGGGAATCCGCGGGCCGGCTGACAGTGACGCTTCCATCGCCCAAGTCGGCGGCGGAGAGCGCGGGCGTGTATCGCCGGCGCCGCGCCGAGCGTCCGCGCGATCGTTGGCTGCGCATCGTGGCGCTGGCGGGGGCGTTGCTCGTCCACCTCGTCTTCCTGGTCGGCGCGATCCTGGGTCCGGCCTATGAACTGGATGAGCTCAATGACGAGGCACCGCCGCTCGTCGTGCGCCTCATCGAGAAGCCCAAGGAAGAACCGCCGCCGCCCCCGCCCGTGCGCGGTACGCCGCCGAAGCAGGTGGGGCCGGTGCACAAGGGCAATGCGAGCAATGCGCCGCGCACCGCGCGCCAGAGCCGCTCGTCCACGCGCACCAACAACGATCTGTCGCCCGTGCCGGTGCCGGCCCTGCAGACGCCGGTGGTCACGGATGTGCCCAAGGCCACCGCGCCCAAGCCGGAAATCACCGCCGCGCCGCTTCCACCGGTGACGCTGCCCAAGCCCGCACCGGCCGAACAACTGCAACCCGTGCCCACCGCGCCGGAGCCGCCGCAGGTGGCGCTGGAGACGCCTGCGGTGGAGAAGCCGCTGCCGCCAAAATTCCAGCCCGAACCCATTCGCAAGCCGCGGACGGATGGCAACCAGCCGGTGCAGCCGCCCGCCTCGCTGGCCATCGCCGAAGTACCGCCGCAATCCGCGCCCGTGGTGACGCCGCCGACCATCGCGATGGAAAAAGCCGTGCCTGCGACCACGCCGCCGAGCATCGCGCCGGTGCCGCGACCGGAAGCGCCTGCGTCTCCGCCCGAACCGGAGATGCAGGCCGTGCCCTTGCCGGCGCAAGCTGCGCCCACGGTGAACCTGCAGCCGCAGCCCAACCCGGTGGCACCGGTGGTGCCGCGCGAGCAGCCCAGGATCGAATCGCCCGCCATCCGCGTCGCGGAAGAACCGCAACTGGAAGCGGTGCCGTTGCCGCCCAATCCGCAGCCCTCGCTCGAGCGCCCTGAAGCACCGCACCTGGATGTGGCGGCGCCCAAGGCCATCGCGCTGGACAACAAGCCGTCCATCGAACGACCGCAGTTGTCCGAAACGCCCTCGGAGGCAACGCCCACGCAGAACGCCGCGTCGTCGTCGGCCGCCAATGCATCGACGCAAAGCGCTGCCAGCGCGGCGTCGAATACCGCAAGCAACGCATCGAGCCCGTCGTCCAGCGAGAGCGGCGAAAGCAGCGCGCCCAACGCCACGCCGCAAGGCAGCCGCAGCGGCACGCCGGGACAGGCCAATGGCGTGAACCAGTCGCCGAACGTGGCGGGCGGCAAAGGCCTCAACCTCTCGTTGCCGCCCGGCCAGGGCAACGGCAACAGCCCGGGCCAGGGCGGCAAGGGGCAGGGCGAGCAGGAAGGCGCCGTGGGCACCTACGTGCAGCTCAAGCCGCATGGCAATACCGAGATCATGTCGCACGGCACGCCCAACATCGGCTACACGGCGACGCGCTTCGAGAAGGACTGGACGCCCGAAGGCGAAAGCTCGATCGACACGGCCCTGCGTCACGCGGTGGAGAAGACCACCATGCGCCACACCTTCCACCTGCCGCGCGGCGTGCGCGTGGAATGCGTGGTCATGCCGCTGTTCCCGATGGCCTTGTTCGGTTGCGGCGATGGCAATCCGCCGCCGGAGCCGGTGGACGACGTGGTCTACGACAAGATGAAACTGGCGCCGGTCAATCCGCTGGTGCCGCCCGCGCCAGTCAATGCGGCGCCCACCATGGCCACGGTGAAGCTGGACAACAGCGCGCAGTGCGCCGCCGCGCGCGTCGCCGGTGGCCCGGTGCCGCCGGGCTGCCCGGCGGATGTCACGGTTCCCACCGGGCCCGCGCGCAGCAGCACCACCTGGATTCCCGCGAGCGATCAGTTCCACTGACGCGTGCCGTCCCGGCGGTCGTGAACCCGCCGCAGGTAAATCTACTTAGCTTCGTCTCGAAGATTTGCGCTATCGGCCATGCGCAGGGCGACGCATGCTCGACAACGTCACTGCGGGCAACTCACGCAGCGATGACGCGTGCCACTCTTCGAGGTTCCCATGCGCATAGTTCGCTGGTCCTGTCTGGTGTTGATGCTTGGCCTGGTGATGAACGATCCCGGCCTCGCCCAGCAGCAACCCTCCACCACGCCCGTGTCGCCACCGGCCAACGTCGACTCACGCGCGTGGCCGCACAGCTTCGACGTCGATGGCGTGCACCTCGTGCTCCATCACCCGCAGCTCGAAAGCTGGGATGGAAACCAGCTCAAGGGGCGCCTGGCCGTTGCGGTGAAGACGGGCACGCAAGTCGGCAGCGATGGCAAGTCGCATGACGTGCTTGCCTATGGCGTGGCGTGGTTCACCGCGCGCACCGTCACCGACAAAACCCTTCGGCAGGTGACGCTGTCCAACGTCACCATCGACAAGGTGGCGTTTCCCACCGCCTCCGCGCAACAGTCGCATTACCAGTCGCTGCTGCAGAAGATCGCCAGTCGCGGCAACCAGGTGGCCGATCTCGACACGCTGGAAGCCTCGCTCGCCATTCGCCAGGCGCAGAACGACGTGAAGAACGTCGCGGTACGCAACGACCCGCCGCAGATCGTCTTCTCCTTCAAGCCTGCGCTGCTGGTATTGATCGATGGCATGCCGGCGGCGCGTCCCACGGGCAAGGGCAGCGTGAGCCGCATCGTCAACACGCGTTCGCTGCTGCTGCAGGACAGTGGCCAGTATTACCTGCTGTTCGCCAGTCACTGGGTGACGTCATCCGCGCTCGATGGTCCATGGCGTGCCGTGAAGGCACCGCCGTCGTCCGTGCTGCAGGCGGCCGAAGCGGCGGAGAACGCCAAGCAGGTGGATGCGCTGGACAACCCGTCCGATGCGCTCAAGCAACTGCTCGCCTCCGGCGCGTTGCCGGACATCGTGGTGCGCACGCAGCCGTCCGAACTGATCGTGATCGATGGCGATCCGCAGTTCACCGTCATTCCCGGCACGCAGCTGGCGTATGTCACGAACACATCGGCGGATGTCTTCGTGAACCAGACGCAGGATTCGATGTGGTATGTGCTGATCTCCGGACGCTGGTTCACGTCGACCTCGACGAACGGGCCGTGGCGTTACGTCGCCGGCAGTGATCTGCCCGCGGACTTCGGCAAGATTCCTTCGGACAGTCCCAAGAGCGCGGTGCTCGCTTCGGTGCCGGGCACGCCCGAGGCGCGCGAATCGCTGATCGCCAACAGCATTCCGCAGACCGCGACGGTGAACGTGCACACCACGCAACTGCATCTGTCGTATGACGGCCCGCCGCAGTTCAAGCAGATCAGTGGCACGCCGCTGTCGTATGCGTGGAACACGCCGGTGCCAGTGATACGCGTGAGTGCGGATGCGTATTACGCGGTGCAGAACGGCGTGTGGTTCGTGGCGGCAACGGCGAATGGTCCGTGGTCGGTCGCATCGGAAGTGCCGTCGGTGATCTATTCGATTCCCGCCAGTTCGCCGTTGCACTACGTCACCTACGTCTACGTCTACGGTCACGCCGACGATCAGGTCTACGTCGGTTATTCGCCGGGTTACTACGGCACGGTGAGCAGCGGTGGCGTGGTGGTCTACGGCACCGGTTATGCCTGCGACTCGTGGGTGGGCGACGTGTGGTACGGCTGCCCCGCTACCTACGGCTTCGACGTGTCCTTCGGCTGGACGCCGTGGGCCGGCTGGGGTTTCGGCTTCGCGTGGGGAGCCGCGTGGGCCTCGGCGTGGTACGGACCGTGGTGGGGGCCGTGGGGTTATTGGGGCGGCTACTACCCGCCGTACTGGGGCGGTGCGATTTCCGCGTGGAACGTCTACGGCCGCTGGGGCAACAGCGTGGTGGCTGGCCGCGGCGTGGCGTGGGCCGATCCATGGACCGGCAACTATGGTCGTGCCGCTCGGGGCGGTTACTACAACCCTGTCACCGGTGGTCGCGGTCGTGGCTATGCGGAACGCAACACCAACGTGTACACCGGCGTCACCTCTGGGCAGGCCGGCGGCATTCGCTACAACCCGCAGACCGGGCGCGTCGTTGCGGGGCAAGGCGCGGCAGCGGTCAATCCCTACACCGGCAATGCCGTGGCAGGCGGACAACGCACGGTGGTCAACACCAACACCGGCCGCGTCACGCAACAAGCCGGCGTGGCCGGACGCACCAACGAAGGCGCCGCCGCTGCCGGTGCGTTCAACACGCAAGGTGCCGGTGGCGACGCGCGTGGCGCAGGCTACGTGACGTACAACCGCGAAACGGGCGAAGTGAATCGTGGCGGCGTGGTGCAAGGCGACGACCACGTCTATGCCGGTCGCGACGGCAACGTGTACCAATACGATCCGGGCGAGGGCTGGCAGAAGGTGGATCGCAACGGCCAGTTCGATCACGTCAGCGCGCCCGACAGCATGGACACGGCACACGATCGCATGGCGCGCGACCGCGGCGGCGCCAGCCAATCGTTCACGCCGGCAGAGCCGCGTCCGCAGTTCGACCGCAGCAATTACGACAACCGCTTCCAGGGCCAGATGGGCGGCTTCCGTCCATCGGCCGGTGGTGGACGCTTTGGTGGCGGCGCACGCATGGGTGGGTTCCGGCGCTGAGCCGTCACCCACGCATGTGCGAACCACGGCATCCTGCCTAGCGCAGGATGCCCTCGGTCTTCAGCTTCGGAATCAACGTCTGCGCCAGTTCGGTGGTGGTCTTGGGAATGTCCTTGGAGCCGATGCCTTCGGTGGTCACGGTCCAGATCAATTTCTCCGAGCGCGCATCCCACACGCTGGTTTCCAGCGTCACCACGTCGTACTGCTGCACGTCGGGCACCGAGGCCCACGCACCACCGTACCAACCGTAGAAACCGCCGTACATCGGCCCGCTCGGCGTCACGCTCACACGTTGCTCCACGCGCTGCACGCGTGTGGCCAGCACGGCCTGCGCGCCGCTGGATTTCACCAGGTCCCGCAGTCCAACAGCGCCCGTGGTGCCGGCCGGAATCTGCGTGTAGCTGGGCGACGCCTGGATACCCGCCGCCTGCAGCTGCTGCGAGAAGGTGTCTTCGAAGATGTGGCGCATGGTGTCGCTGCGCGAGATGCCCACGACCACGACGCTGGTTGCTGGTGGTCCCGGCCACGACGGATCGCGCCACTGGTTGGTAATGCTGATGGTCGAGCACGCACCCAATATGAGACCGGCAGCGATGACGAGCAGACGCAACGCTTTCATGGCGATGGCTCCTGGTGAAAGACCCACCGCGAGGGGTGGGGGCAGCGCGATTGTGCGGTGGTGATCGTGGAGACTTCGCGATAGCCACCGCACACCTTGTTCGTGGACTCAGGGCGACGGCCGCAACAGGGAGCCGAAGGTGAGGTACACCGAGTTGTGCCCGCCCTGGGCGTAGCCGTAACCGAGGAACAGCGGCCCCAAGGGCGTCTGGATGCCCAGGAACAGGCTGCTCGCGTAGATCAGCGAGTCGAGCCGCACCTGGCTCTTGCTCTGCCAGGTGTTGCCGGCTTCCAGACTGGCGCCGATGTAAATGGGCGTGGAAAAGATGGCGTCCATCCTGCCCGTGCGCCGGTACAGCACCGCGCGCGCCAGCGCCGACTGGTTGCCGTTCAAGGAGCGCTCCGGGTAGCCCGACAGGTCCAGGAAGCCGCCCAGGAAACCCTGCGTCTCGAAGAAGGTTTCGTTGTTGAGCGTGCTCGATGCGCGCAGGCCCAGCAGCAGGTGGTAACGGCTGTCGGCCATGCCGAAGTCCGGCACCCAATCGACGTTGAGCTTGACCACGTCCGCACTCACGCTGCCGCCCAGCCATGGCCGGTACCACTCGTAGTCCAGGTTGACGTGCGCGCCGCGCGAAGGGAATTGCGCGTTGTCGAGGCTGTCCCAGTCGGCGCCGACCTTGGCCATCGCGTATTCGGCCGTCTGGCTGGGTGGAAACTCGGTGGGGCTGCCGATGCGCAGGTCGCCGCTGTCGTGCCCGCGCTGAAAGGCGGCAAGGACGCGCCAATAGGTGGAGGGCGACCAGCCTGACTCGACGCCCAGATAACGGCGCTTGATGCGGTACTCGGCGAGCTGCCGATTACCGTCGTCGGTGAAGACCGGATAGTCCTCGTTGCGCAGCAACGCATAGGGCATCACATAACCGCCCGCGCCTTGCCAGAACGGCTGGTAGAACTCCGTGGCGAGGCCGCCGATGCGACCGGCCCACACCGTGCTGCGCCATTCCGCGCCAAGACTGTTGATGTTGGTGGCGGTGACTTCGCCGGAAATGAGGTACTCGCTGCGACCGGCAAAATCGTCGTCCAGTTCGAAACCGATCTTGCCGTACAGCGGGCCCCACGGTTTGTCGCGCGGAATGATCAGCAAGCCGCGATCGTTGCCTTGCTGTTGCAGGCGGTAATCGATCTGCTGGTAGTTGCCGCGCCCGTAGATGCTGCCGATCTGCTCTTCGAGTTTCTTCGGATCGAACGGTTGGCCCACATCCTTGGAAAGGCGCTCGTCGACGAATTGCGCCGTGTCCGTGTGCTTCGCATCGACGTTGAGGAAGGCCACCAGGCCCGGATCGAACTGGCGCTGGCGATGCTGCGCCTCGAATTGCGCCCACTCATCGGGAGTGACCGACAGGGCCTTCAGGCGCGGCAGCACCGCTTCGGCGGCAGCACGGCCGATGGCGATGGCCTCGCTGCCGCGATTGAACTCGGCAGCGCTCATGTTGCCGAGCGCGGGTGTAATGAGGATGTCGTTGGGCCCAAGCGTGGCGAGCTGGCGCTGCGTCTTTTCCTCCATCAGCGCGCTCACCATCTGGTTGAGTACGGCCACGGGATTGCTCAGCTCCTCGCGCTGCGCCAGGGGCGAGCCAACGTTCACCACGATCAGTTGCGTGGCACCCATGCTGCGTGCCACGTCCATGGGCACGTTGTCCATCAGGCCGCCGTCCACCAGCAGGAGATCGTCCACATTGGTGGGCGCGAAGGCGCCGGGCACTGACATGCTGGAGCGGATCGACAGGGCGAGATCGCCCGACCCGAACACCACCGGTTTGCCGGCCACGATGTCCGTGGCCACGGCGCGGAACGGAATCGACAACTGGTCGAAGTCGTGCACGTCCCAGGTGGAAATCAACAGGCGGCGCAACAACAGCAGCAGCTTCTGTCCCTGCACCACGCCGGCAGGCGTAATGATGCGGCCCTTCTTGTAGCCCACTTCGAAATTGAGCAGGTAGCGGTAATCCGCATCCTTGCGGCGCATCGGCATTTCGCCGCGCGCCGGGTTGTCGGAGAACAGGTCGTTCCAGTCGAGCGTGGTGATGATCTGGTGCATTTCCTGCGGCGAATAACCTGCCGCATACATGCCGCCCACGATGGAACCCATGCTGGTGCCGGAAATGCGGCAGACGGGGATGTGCTCGCGTTCCAGCACTTCGAGCACGCCGATGTGCGCGGCGCCACGCGCGCCGCCGCCACCGAGCACCACGCCGATGCATCGCGCCGGCGCCGCGGGCGCTTGCGCCCAGGCGGGCATGACGGCACACAGACACAGCAAGGCGATCAACGCGATCCAACGATGCATTCCCACCCCCGCGCAAGAAAACGGCGTTACCTGCGGTAGCGCCGAAGTCAGGGCATCCTAAGGCAGAACGCGGGACCGCGCGTCCGTGAAATTACTCAAGTGCGCGCGCGGCATGCATGGGTTTCGTACACGCCTTCCTCACAAAGCTGTCTGTGCATTCGAGCCTCGCGTGCGAGGCTCGAATGTGACAGCGCGCGTTACAGCATGCGCAGCATTTCCTTCAGCAGCGGCAGGCGACGCACGCGCACCGCGCTGACACGGAACACCGCGTTGGCCAGTGCAGGCGCCGCGGTGGGCATGCCGAGGAAACTGGCGCCGGTGGGATCGCGGTCGCCGGGCACGATGATCACTTCGGTCGTGTCCGGCAGTTGCGCCATGCTGGCCAGCGGATAGTCCTTCCAGCTGTGCTGCTGGACCTGGCTGTCCTTGTAGGTCACCGACAGGTTCAATGCGGCGGACAGCGCATCGAGCGTGGCACCGGCGACCTGGCCTTCGAGGCCGGTGGGGTTGATCACGCGGCCGACGTCGACCGCGCACACCACGCGCTCGATGTTGAGCTTGTCGCCTTGCAGCGAGGTCTCCACCGCGTGCGCCACATAGGCACCATCGACATGCCAGCAGGCGATGCCCAGGCCGTTGACCGTGCGCAGCCAGTTCTTCCATTCGATGCGATCGGCCACCAGCTTGAGCACGTTGATGAGGCGGCCGGTGTCGAGCGTGCGGTTGTCGCCCAGCGGAATCATGCGCGGCTCGCCGATCAGGCGCAGGCGCGTGACCAGCGGATCTTCCTTCAGCGACTGGGCGATTTCGTCGACGAAGCTTTCGACGGCGAACGCATTGTTGACGTGCGGCATGCCGCGGGACGGTCCGCGCAACATGGCCGAAGGCAGCGAATACCAGTCGTTGCGCAGGTTGGGCACGAGGCCGGCCGGCAACTGGTGGGCGTCGACTTCGGACGTCCAAAGGCGGTTGTCGGACACGCCGCGCTGCGCCATGGCCGACGCGCTGGCCATGCGCTGGTTCCAGCTGGTGACCTGCCGCTTGCCGTCCAGCGTGGCGCTGAACTTGTGCACCGTGGCCGAGCGGTAATAGTCCTGCGTGAGGTCTTCGTCGCGCGTCCACATCAGCTTGACCGGCTTGTCGACGGCCTTGGCGAGCATCACGGCTTCGGCCACGTAGTCGTGATCGAGGCGACGGCCATAACCGCCGCCGACGCGCGGCACGCGGATCTCGATCTGCGCGGGCGCGAGGCCGGTGAGTCGCTGCACCACCTTCCATGCCTGCTGCGGCGCCTGCGTGGGCACCACGAGCATGGCGCCGTCCTTGTCGATACGGGCCAGGCAGTTCATCGGTTCGGGCGTGGCGTGGGCGAGCCACGGCTGCACGTAGGTGGCCTCGACGCGACGCGCGGCTTTCTTCCCCGCCGCATCGACGTCGCCGTCGTTGCGCACGCGCGTCGTGGGCAGCGCGTTCTTGTCGTTGACGATGTCGGCCGCCTGCTGTTCGAACCACGCGCTGCTTTCGCTTTGCGCGCCGGCCTTCCATTGCAGCTTGAGCTTGGCGCGGCCCTGCAGCGCCGCCCAGGTGTTTTCCGCGAGCACGGCCACGGCGGGCGAGCGCACGGTCTGGCCGAGCGGAATGCCTGCTTCGGGCTTGATCTGCACCACCTTGACCACGCCCTTGACCGCCAGCGTTTCGGTGGTGTCGAGGCTGTCCACGCTGCCATCGGGCCACGGGCAGTGCGAGAGCACGGCAATCAGCGCTTCGGCGGTGTACGCGTCGAGCGCGTAGGGCGCCTGGCCGGTGACGATGGCGCGTGCATCGATGTCGCCCACGCCCTGGCCGATCAGCGTGTAGTGCTCCGGCGACTTCGGCGGCACCGGCGTGGTGGGCGGCGCGATCTTGGCGGCGGCATCGGCGAGCGAGCCGTAACCGAAGCGACGACCGTCCGGCGCAATCACGCTGCCTTCTTCACAACGCAGGCGATCGGCGGGCACGCCAAGACGCCGTGCGGCGGCCTGCATCAGCAGCCAGCGCGCGAGTGCGCCGGCGCTGCGCAGGTCGGCCCACGCCGCAGGAATGGAATCGCCCAGCCCGCTGGTCTGGTGACCGTAGATCCAGCGCGGCTGGCCGTTGTTGTCTTCCACGCCGAGGCCGAGCGAGACCACGCTGACGCGCGTCCAGTCGGCATCGAGTTCGTCGGCGATGATGCGGGCGAGCGAGGTGGAGGTGCCCGTGCCCGTATCCGGATCGCGCACGCCGATGACGACGTTGCCGTCCGCATCGATACGCACGTATGCGCCCAGGCCGTACAGCGTGTCGCCCATCATCGAGGCGGGAACCGGCGCGTCGGCCGCATCCGCGAAGGGAATGCCCACGATCAGCGCGCCGGCCGTGCCCGCGAGCACTTTCAGGAAACGGCGACGCGAGAGCGGCAAGGCGTGGTCGTTCGCGCGGCTCATGCCTGGGCTCCCTTGGCGGCGCGCTTGATGGCGCGACGCACGCGGGTCTGGCAGCCGCAGCGGCAGAGGTTGGGTAACTGATCGATGTCGTTGTCGCTCGGTTGCGGATGGCGGTTGAGCAGGTCGAGCGAGGCCATCAGCCAGCCGGGCGTGCAGTAGCCGCAGCCGATGGCGTCTTCGTCCACGAAGGCCTGTTGCAGCGGATGCAGCTTGCCGTCGGCCGCCGCCAGGCCTTCGACGGTGGTCACCGTCTTGCCGGCCAGCTTGACCACGGGCAGGTTGGTGGCCGAGGCGAGCTTGCCGTCGACCAGCACGAGGTCGTAGCCGCCTTCGCCGTGCTCGCCGCTGTACTTGGTGCCGGTCAGGCGCAGCACGTCGCGCAGATACCACAGCAGGGGCATCTGATCGTCACCGGTGTGGCGATAGCTCCTGCCGTTGATCTCCAGGTCGACTCCCTCGCGCACCTTCTGGGGCACGATGGTGTTGCTTGTTCCGGGTGTCGGTAACTGGTCTTGCGCCTGCGCCATCGCCTGGGAGCTCCTTCGGATATCTGCTCATTGTGGCATCGCAACGCGATGCTTAGGAGGTAACCCGGCTGAACAGGCGTCGCCACACCAGGTACACCGGGATGCCGGCCGCCATGATCAGCAGGCCGATGCCCGTGTTGAGGGGGCTGGTGCGCAGGCTTTGCACCATCACCAGGCCGATGGTGGCGATGAAGATCAGCGGCAGCAGCGGGTAACCCGGCACGCGGAAACTGGCCTCTGCACCTTCCTGGCGGCGGTACCAGAACAAGGTGCCCACGCCAAAGGCGCAGGCGAGCCAATCGCCGAAGGTCGCGTAATCGAGCAGTTGGCCGTAACTGCCCGACCAGACCAGCACGATGGCCCAGCCCGAGAGCAGCAGCAACGCAACGTTCGGCGTGTGGTGCTTGGGATGCAGCCGGGCCACGCTGCGGAAGAACAGGCCATCCTCGCCCATCACCTGCAGCACGCGGGCGCCCGCCACCAGGGTGATGTTGCAGAAGCCCAGCGCGGAAATGGCCACGCCGATGGCGATCAGCTTCGCCCCGGCCGTGCCGAACACACGCTGCATCACGTCGGCCGCCGGCGCCCGGCTGGCGGCGAGGCCGTCGTGGCCCAACACAGCGAGATAGGCCAGGTTGACCAGTGCATAGGCGGCGATCACCAGCAGCATGCCGATGAACAGCGCGCGTGGCAGCGTGCGTTGCGGCTCGCTCACTTCGCCCGCCAGATTGTTGAGATAGGTGAAGCCGGAATAGGCGAACAGCACCGGCAGCGCGGCGCCCATGAAACCCACGTCCGCCGTTTGCGGATCGGTAGCCAGCATGCCGTGGCCGCTCACACCGGCCAGGAACAGGCCGCAGACCACCAGCACCGCCACCGCCAGCAGCTTGAGCAAGGTGAAAAAGTTCTGTATCTGGGCACCCAGACGCAGGCCGAACAGGTTGATCAGCGCCACGAACACCAGCGCGCCGATGGCCAGAGGGGTGGCGGCGCTGGCAGGCAGGCCGAACAGCGAGGCCGCGTAGCTGGCGAAGATGGTGGCCACGGCCGCGGTCGATCCCGAATAGATCACCAGCAACATGCTCCACCCGAACAGGAATCCGGCCAGCGGGCCAAACGCTTCGCGCAGGTACACATAGCTGCCGCCCGCATGGGGACGCCGTGCACCGAGTTCCGCATAGCAAAGCGCGCCGATGAGGGTGAGCAACCCCGCGCCGATCCACATCAGCAGCAGCGACAAGCCCGACGATGTGCGCATCGCCACGACGTACGGATTGAGGAAAATACCGCCGCCGATGATGCCGCCGACCACGATCATGGCCGCGTCCCATGGGCGGAGGCGACGGACGTAACCGCCGGACGTCGAGGTGTCGCTCATGCATTGCTTCGCTGCCGGAAAGTGCAGCGAGCATGGCAACTGGGGCCGCCGGCAGCAAGCCCTTGGGGGCCGTGCCCGGAAAAGGGAAGGGCCGGCATGGGCCGGCCCTTCGTCGACGATCACTTGGCTGGTGATCAGAACACGGTCATGAAGAGCGCCAGGTTGGTCACGTTGAGCGTGCCCAGGCCTGCACCGGGCTCATACCCCGATACACCCTTGTAGAACCAGTTGTCGCCCGCCTTGACGTCGTTGAACGGCGAGAACGCGCCGTAGCGGAAGATGTTCTGGAACGCGTACAGCTGCGGATTCCACAGGCCCTGGCGGCCATGCGTGGCCTGCGTGAGCAAGGCGGAAATGCCGTTGAGCTGCGGTGCCACGAAGCTGGTGCCACCTTCGAAGCCGAGCAGGCCGCCGTCTTCCGTCGAGACGAACAGGTAGCCCGTTTCCGGGTCGGCATTCAACGAGACGTCCGGCACGTTGCGGCCCTTGAAGTTCGCCGGCAACGTGTAGTTGATGTCGAACTGGGGGAACAGCCACGTCTGCTTCTTCTCGCTCTTGCGGATGCCCGGGGTGAACGCCTGGTAAAGCGGCTGCGACCAGAACACGCTCACGCCGCCACCGCCGCCCACCGAGAACACTTCGTCGGTGATGTCCACACCAAAGTTCTTCAGGAAATAGGCGGAGATGTAATCCCATCCCCAGACGCTTTCCTGCGTGAGCGACGCCTTTGGGCCGCCGCTGAAACTGTAGGTGAAGGGCACCGTGGTGCCACCGGCCGTGGTGATGAACGGATCGGAGCCTGGTGCGTCCGCAGTGAGCGGCGGCGGGACCGGATCGCTCAGCGAACCGCCGAAGCCACGCACGGTGTCGTAGGCGCCGGAATCGCCGGACGTGGCGAACATCGAGATGCCCTGTATCGCCGCTTCCAGGAACACCTGATGGAAGGCGCGCAGCTCGTCGGTGTAGTCGACACCGCCTTCGGTTTGCGGGAAGTACAGGATTTCAGGCTGGCCCCAGCTCACCGACAGGCTGTCGACCTTGTTGTCGGACACCGCCTGGTTGAACACATCGAAGAAGCCGGCGTCGGTGTTCGGCGCGTCATACACGATGATGTCCGCCCATGGCGCAAGGCCACCGGACTGCTCCACGTCCAGCGAGGTCTCGCCCGAACCCGCCGGTCCGCTCAGCGGGCCGCCGCCGTCCACATGCACCTGGGTGATGCGGTTGGGCTTCACTGCCAGGCCAATGGTGCTCCAGTACGTATACGCGTCCGCCGGCAGGAAATTCGCCAGCGTGGCGATGCCGATGGTGGAGCCCTTGCCGTTCACGCCCGCCTTGTAGAGCGGATTGATGTTGTAGCGATTGGCCACGTCACCCACGGTGAACGAACCCGGCGTGCAGGTGGCCGTGGGGTTGCCCGTGCACGCAGGCGCGGCCGGTGCCGCCGCCGCGGTCTTGGCCATGGGACTCATGGTGGCGGCGGATGCGGGCGTGGCCGGCGTGAAAGCGGAAACGCGGTGCGAGCGATACTTCGCCTCCGTGCTGAGGCCGGACGCCACGATCAGCGTGCTCGACAGCGACGAGGGCAATTTCGGCGTCGCGTTCGGGCGATGGAAGGTGCTGCCATCCGCATTGCGGTAATCGTGGATGGAGGTCTGAAACGCCTGGTTGAACTGCCCGATCGTGCCGCTCACCTTGAGCGCCAGATGATTGGGAAGCAGCTCCACCTGCGTCAGCCCTTGCTGCTTGACGAAGGCTTGCACCTGGGCAATGTCAGCGGCGGAAGCGCCGAAGCGATCCGCGAATTGCGCCGTGGTGAGGAAGCGGTGATAGGACGGATTACCCTGGGTCACCGTGCTGTAGATGAGATTTTCCAACGCGTCCTGATTGCGAAGTCCCAGCACGAGCGTGACGTTCACTTTCGTGTTCGTGTTGCTGGGGCCGAGATCGGCAGGTGACGAGCTGCCAGCGGCCATCGCTACCGAGGTAGCGCCACCGAAGAGCAGAAGGCCGAGAGAGACCGCGAGCGACTTGCGATGCAACGTCGAGAGCATGTTGTTTCTCCAGGGTAGATACAGCCGACGCTGCGCGTCGACGACGCCCCTGCGCGCCGCCGCGCCCTTCAGCGAGGCCGTAAAACGGACGTAATCGCTTTCCCCAAAAAACCAGCCCGCCCCCTGGAGACACACTCGCGCTGGTGCGGCGAAGCTAGCGCTGACCGGGGCATCCCGGAAGTGAATGCCAATACGCAATAAATTTCGACAATGAGGCTGGTGCTGGTTTTGCCGGCGCAATTTATTGCGCCTACAACCTATGGCCTAGCCGGCTGGCCCTTCGGCCAGAGCATTTGGTCTGAAAAAGAAGGGCTTGCGGGCATTTTTCAGGTCCGACAGCCATTTGCGGCACAATAGGAGGGTTGTGCGTCGCGGACATCCCTGTTTTCGACGCCCTGATCCCCCGGAGTCGAAGCAGCCGCCATGACCACCATCAAGCAAGACGATCTGATCCAGTCCGTCGCCGACGCCCTGCAGTACATCAGCTACTACCACCCCGTCGACTACATCAAGAACCTCGCCGCCGCCTATGAGCGCGAGGAGTCGCCGGCCGCGAAGGACGCGATGGCGCAGATCCTGATCAACTCGCGCATGGCCGCCGAAGGCCATCGCCCGCTGTGCCAGGACACCGGCATCGTCACCGTCTTCCTCAAGGTGGGCATGAACGTGCGCTGGGACGCCACGATGTCGCTGGAAGACATGGTGAACGAAGGCGTGCGCCGCGCGTACAACGACCCGGACAACAAGCTGCGTGCCAGCGTGCTGGCCGATCCCGCCGGCAAGCGCAGCAACACCAAGGACAACACGCCGGCGGTGATCAACGTCTCCATCGTGCCGGGCGACACCGTCGAGGTGATCGTGGCCGCCAAGGGCGGCGGTTCGGAAGCGAAGTCGAAGTTCGCCATGCTCAACCCATCCGACTCCATCGTGGACTGGGTGCTCAAGACCGTGCCGACCATGGGCGCCGGCTGGTGCCCGCCGGGCATGCTGGGCATCGGCATCGGCGGCACCGCCGAGAAGGCGATGCTGCTCGCCAAGGAATCGTTGATGGAACACATCGACATCCAGGAGCTGATCGCGCGCGGCCCGCAGAACCGCATCGAAGAGCTGCGCATCGAACTGTACGAGAAGGTCAACGCGCTCGGCATCGGCGCCCAGGGCCTGGGTGGCCTCACCACCGTGCTCGACATCAAGATCAAGGATTACCCGACGCATGCGGCGAACCTGCCGGTGGCGTTGATTCCCAATTGCGCCGCCACGCGCCATGCGCACTTCACGCTGGATGGTTCGGGCCCGGTTGCGCTCGATCCGCCGTCGCTGGAAGACTGGCCAAAACTCACCTACGACTCGAGCAAGGGTCGCCGTGTGAATCTGGACACCGTCACCCGTGAAGACGTCGCCAGCTGGAAGCCGGGCGAAGTGCTGCTGCTCAATGGCAAGCTGCTCACCGGCCGCGACGCCGCGCACAAGCGCATGGTCGACATGCTCAACAAGGGCGAGCCGCTGCCGGTCGATTTCAAGAACCGCTTCATCTACTACGTAGGACCGGTCGATCCGGTGCGCGAGGAAGTCGTTGGTCCCGCTGGCCCGACCACCGCCACCCGCATGGACAAGTTCACTGAGCAGGTGCTGGCGCAAACCGGCCTGCTGGGCATGGTGGGCAAGGCCGAGCGTGGCCCGGCCGCCATCGAGGCGATCAAGAAGCACCAGTCGGTGTATCTGATGGCCGTGGGCGGCGCCGCTTACCTTGTTTCCAAAGCGATCAAGGCGTCGCGCGTGGTCGGCTTCGCGGATCTCGGCATGGAGGCGATCTACGAGTTCACCGTAGAGGACATGCCGGTGACGGTGGCGGTCGATTCGGCCGGCACGTCCGTGCATCAGACCGGACCGAAGGAATGGCAGGCGCGGATTGGCAAGATTCCGGTGGTGGTTGCATAACACCACACTTCTCCTTCTCCCCTGCGGGGAGAAGGCTGGGATGAGGGCGGGTGCTCGCGCGAACTCATCTAGAGCGGGCTTTCGTTTCGTTAGAAACCGAGGCTAGATTGACCCCTCACCACCATAAAGGTGGCTATGCCCCAACCCTCTCCCCGCAGGGGAGAGGGAATAGGCCTCAGTCACCCATACGCATTTAGCCATCCAAACGGCTACGCCTCTCACAGGTTGCATTCCGCCTGCTGCGGCGCAACACTCATCTGATCATTCTCCCCAACCACGCAACCGAAGGTACTCGTGAACCCGCAAAGCCCCGCGTCGCTCACCAACGACGCTCCCTGGATCGTGATGAAGTTTGGCGGCACCAGTGTCGCCACCCTGCCGCGCTGGCAGAACATTCTGGAACTGGTAGCCACCCGCCGCGCCGAAGGCGCCCGCGTGCTGGTTGTCGTTTCGGCACTCTCCGGCATCACCGACGCACTCAAACAACTGTGCGCACAGGAAGACAAGGGCAAACGCATCGAGGCTGCCAAGGCGATCGCGCAGCGTCACTACGACCTGCTCGATCACATGCAGCTGGCGGTTCCGGACACCCTCGGCGCACGACTGGCCGAACTTGCGCAGCTGGCCGAGGACGGCCCGTCGCTGCTCGGCGAGCTGGCGTGGTCGGCGCTGGTGCAGGGGCACGGCGAGTTGATGTCCAGCGCGCTGGGCTCGGCGTTCCTCACGCACAGCGGCTTGACCACGCAGTGGCTGGATGCGCGCGATTGCCTGGCGGCGGTGGCGCTGCCCAACCAGAACGAGCGGACCAAGCTGCTGTCGGCGATGGTGGAGTGCAAGCCCGATCCGGCACTCAATGCCCGCCTGGCGACGCTGGGCGAGGTGTTCATCACCCAGGGCTTCATTGCGCGCGAAGCGCAGGGGCGCACGGTGCTGTTGGGTCGCGGCGGTTCCGATACGTCGGCGTCGTACTTCGGCGCGTTGTTGAAGGCACAGCGCGTGGAAATCTGGACGGACGTGGCCGGCATGTTCACCGCCAATCCGCGCCAGGTGCCGAGTGCACGCCTGCTGCAGCGCCTCGATTACGAGGAAGCCCAGGAGATCGCCTCCACCGGCGCCAAGGTGCTGCATCCGCGCTGCCTGTCGCCGCTGCGTGAGCCGCGCGTGCCGCTGCTGATCAAGGACACCAACCGTCCCGAACTCGAAGGCACGCTGATCGGTCCCGAAGTGCGCGAGCACGCGCCCAGCGTCAAGGCCATCAGCGCGCGCAAGGGCATCACGCTGGTGTCGATGGAGTCGGTGGGCATGTGGCAGCAGGTCGGCTTCCTCGCCGACGTGTTCGCGCAGTTCAAGCAGCACGGCCTGTCGGTGGACATGATCGGCTCGGCCGAGACCAACGTCACCGTGTCGCTCGATCCCACCGAGAACCTGCTCGATTCCGACGCGCTTGCCGCGTTGGCCAGCGATCTGGCGAAAGTGTGTCGCGTGAAGGTGATTGCGCCGTGTGCGGCGATCACGCTGGTGGGGCGCGGCATGCGTTCGATGCTGCACACGCTGTCCACCGTGCTCGCCGAGTTCGGCCAGATTCGCGTGCACATGATTTCGCAGTCGTCCAACAACTTGAACCTCACCTTCGTCGTCGACGAGAACGTGGTCGACGAATTGCTGCCGCATCTGCATGAGTTGCTGATCACCGCAGGCGCGTTGCGTACCGACGACAGCGCGCTGTTCGGTCCGAGTTGGCAGGCCCTGTACGGCACAGGCGACGTGTTGCCGCCGGCCGCCTCGTGGTGGCGCGAGGAGCGTCGCGCCGATCTGCTGAAGATCGGTGCAGGCACCACGCCGCGCTACGTTTACCACCTGCCCACCGTGCGCCAGCAGGCGCGCGAGCTGAAGACGCTGGGCGCGGTGGATCGCCTGCATTACGCCGTGAAAGCCAACACGCATCCGACCATCCTCAAGGCGCTGGCCGAAGAAGGTTTTGGTTTCGAGTGCGTGTCGCCGGGCGAACTCAAGGCCGTGATGGCCGTGGTGCCGGAAACGGCGCCGCTGCTGTTCACGCCCAACTTCGCGCCGCGCGAAGACTACGCGTGGGCGCTCACCACGCGCGCCACGCTGTCGCTGGATTCGCTCTATCAGCTCGAGCAGTGGGGCGAGTTGTTCCGCGGCAAGGAAGTGGTGCTGCGCCTTGATCTCGGCCGTGGCCTGGGCCATCACGAGAAGGTGCGCACAGGCGGCAGCGGCAGCAAGTTCGGTTTGCCGGTGGAACAGCTCGATGCGTTCCTCCGCCTTGCTGACGCGCACGGCGTGACGGTGCGTGGCCTGCATGCGCATCTGGGCTCGGGCATCCTCGACGACAGCCACTGGGGCGAGGTGTACGGCCAGCTCGCCAGCCTGGCCGAGCGCATCGGCAGCGTCACCTTCCTCGATATCGGCGGCGGCCTTGGCGTGCCGTCTCACCCAGGCGAGGCGCGACTGGATATCGCCGCACTCGACAAGGTGCTGCGCGAGGTGAAGGCGGCCTATCCGCACTACAAGCTGTGGATGGAGCCGGGCCGCTATCTGGTTGCCGACGCGGGCGTGCTGATCACCAAGGTCACCCAGACCAAGGGCAAGGGCAACGGCCAGATCCGCTACCTCGGCGTGGATACCGGCATGAACAGCCTGATCCGCCCCGCGCTCTACGAGGCCTGGCACGAGATCGTCAACCTCTCGCGACTCGACGAACCCGCCACCGGCCTGTTCCAGGTGGTCGGGCCGATCTGTGAAAGCGGCGACGTGCTCGGCACCGATCGCCGCCTGCCCGAGCCGCAGGAAGGCGACGTGATGCTGGTGGCCCAGGCCGGTGCGTACGGCAAGGTGATGTCCTCGCCGTACAACCTGCGCGAGGAGGCCGAGGAAGTGATTCTCGACTAGAGCGTCAATCCACACTTCGCCCTCTCCCCGACGGGGAGAGGGCCGGGGCATTGCCACCTTTACGGTGGTGAGGGGCGGGTGCTCGCGGTAACTTTCCAAAAAGGACGCTCATGGATGAAGCGTTTGAACGTAGATAGAGCACGCCGCCTGCGCGTCAGTCAGACAGATGCCGGGCAGCTGCTGTGGCATCACTTGCGAAATCGCCGCCTCCAGGGCTGGAAATTCCGCCGTCAGAACGAGATCGGGCTCTATGTCGTTGATTTTGTCTGTCCGGATGCCGGCCTGATCGTGGAGCTTGACGGTGGTCAACATGGCGATCAGCTGATTTATGACGAAGCACGAACAAAAAAGCTTGGGGAACAGGGCTATCGCGTGCTGCGTTTCTGGAACAATGATGTCCTGAAGAACGTACAAGGCGTTCTTGAGGTGATTCTGGAGGCTTTGGCGAGGCCGGCCCCTCACCACCGTAAAGGTGGCAATGCCCCAACCCTCTCTCCAAAGGGGAGAGGGAGTAGCGTCGACGGAGACTTGAGAGTGAGCACCAACATCAACCCCCGCCTGACCCAGGTATTCCGCTTCGTGCGGTGCAGCTACGCCAATGGCGTGGCCGAGCTGGTGTATGCGTTCGACCACGGCGAGGAGCTGATCGAGCGCGTGCGCTTTCCCCATGCGCCTGCATTGCCGTCAAGCCATCAGGCTGCCTTCGACCAGGCCTTGAAGCTGCTGCATCTCATCGCCGGCGTCAGTTACTACAAGGCGGGCGTGCCGCCGCGCATCGACGTGGCGGATGGTCCGCTCGATGACGCCACGGCGAACCTGCTGGATGAGCTTTATCTGCACGGCCTGGCCGAGTTCGCTTACCGCAACGGGCTGGACCTGCGTGGTCGCATTAACTTCCCGCGCCTTGGCGCGGGAAGCGAAAAGGCAAGTTCGCGCGGTGGTTCGACGCAGCCCGAAGCGAAGGCGCTTGGCTTGCCGCATCGCACGCTGGTACCCATTGGAGGCGGCAAGGATTCGCTGGTCGCCGTCGAAGCCATCAAATCCATCGGCGGCGAGGCTACGGCAGTATGGGTCGGCAATTCGCCGCTGATCGCCGCGTGCGCCGAACGTACCGGCCTGCCGACGCTCAACATCCAGCGCGAACTCGCGCCCGGCTTGTTCGAACTCAATCGCCTGGGTGCGTGGAACGGCCATATCCCGGTGACGGCGGTGAACTCCGCCATCCTCGCCGTGGCTGCCATCCTGTATGGCTTTGACAGCATCGCCTTCGCCAACGAGCGCTCCGCTTCCGCCGCCACGCTGGAATACGAAGGCCAGCAGGTGAACCATCAGTGGAGCAAGGGCTATGCGTTCGAGCGGTTGCTGGGTGACTGGCTGCATCAGCACGTTGCTTCCGATCTCGATTATTTCTCGTTGCTGCGCCCGTTCTCCGAACTGGCGGTGACGCGCGCGTTCGCCAAGCTCACGCCGTATTTCGACGTGTTCTCCAGTTGCAACCGCAACTTCAAGATCCTCGGGCCCAAGCCGGCGGATCGCTGGTGCGGCCAGTGCCCGAAGTGCCACTTCGTGTTCCTGGCGCTGGCGCCTTTCCTGCCCAAGCCGCGCCTGCTTTCCATCTTCGGTCGCAACCTGCTGGACGATGAGAACCTCGCGCCCGGTTTCGATGCGTTGCTGGAATACCAGGATCACAAGCCATTCGAATGCGTGGGCGAGGGCGCCGAAGCACGCGCGGCAATGTATGCGCTGAGCCAGCGATCGGAATGGCAGGAAGACGCGCTGGTCGCGCGCTTCATCCGCGAGATCCTGCCGCAGCTCGACGTAAAGGAGCTGGCGCTGGAACCGTGGCTGCAACCGTCGACCGAACAGCGCATTGCCAAGCGCGTGCTGCCGGCACTGGCGTTCTTCGCGTGAAAGCATGGTCGCCGCTGCGCATCGCCGATCTCGCCGACAAGCGTGTGGCGATCTGGGGTTTTGGACGCGAAGGCAAGGCAGCGATCTCGGCCATCCGCTCGCGCTTGCCCGGCCTGTCGCTCACGCTGTTCTGCAGCGATGCGGAAGTTGCAGTCGCCAAGGCGTTCGATGCAGCGCTGAGCGTGCGCGGCGAGGAGCCCGATGCCACGGCGCTGGCCATGTTCGACGTGGTGGTGAAGTCGCCGGGTATTTCGGCATACAAGCCCGCGCTGCTTGCCGCCCATGAAGCAGGCATTCGCGTGACCTCGGGCACGGCGCTGTGGTTCGCCGAGAAGCCCGATGCGCGTATCGTTGCGGTGACCGGCACCAAGGGAAAGAGCACGACCACGGCGCTGCTTGCGCATCTCGCGCGCAGTCTTGGCGTGCGCACGGCGTTGGCAGGCAACATCGGCATGCCGTTGCTTGAACTGGTCGACGAGTCGGCCGAGCTGTGGGCCATCGAACTGTCGAGTTTCCAGACCGGCGAAGCGGGGCCGGTCGAGCTGGGCGTCTTCACCAGCCTGTACGAGGAACATCTCGACTGGCACGGTTCGCGCGAGCGTTATATCGAGGACAAGCTCAAGCTTGCCGACGTGTCCAAACAGTTGCTGGTCAATGCCACGCAGCCGTCGTTGCTGGAGCGCACCGCGCAGCATCCGCATCGCCTCGCGTTCGGCAACGTCCAAGGCTGGCACATCGCCGATGGCTCCATTCGTCGCGGCACCCAGGTCGTGTTTCCCATCGCGAACTTGCGCGCACCCGGCGAGCACAATGCACTCAACGCATGTGCGGCGCTGAGCGCGCTGGACATCATGGGCTTCGATGCATTGAAGGCCGCGCCATCATTGGCGGAGTTTCGCCCCTTGCCCCATCGCCTGCAGCCGCTGGGCGAGCACGATGGGTTCCAGTGGATCAACGATTCCATCAGCACCACGCCGCAGGCCACACTGGCGGCGTTGCGCACGCTGGAAGGCCGCGCCGTCACCGTGATTGTCGGTGGCCATGATCGCGGCCTGGACTGGCAGGATTTCGTTGCCGAAATGAAAGCGCACGCACCACACGCCATCGTGGCGCAGGGTGTCAACGGCCCGCGCATTGCGCGCGCCTTGCGTGACGCTGGCGCCGCCGTGGAAGAACGCACCGATCTGGCCGCCGCCGTGGCACATGCCCGCACCGTGACGCCTGCCGGCGGCACCATCCTGCTTTCGCCGGGCGCGCCAAGCTTCGACCAATTCCACGACTACGCCGACCGCGGCCGGCATTTCGCCGAGATGGCGGGTTTCAATGCGCATGACATCATCGGCATCGAAGGACTGGGTATCCACTGAGGGGCCGCCATGACTGCCGCGTTTGAAATCCGTGTCGACGATCTGCGCGGACCCGAAGTCGCTGCGCTGCTGCAGGAACATCTCGACGAGATGGCCAAGTACTCTCCGCCGGAAAGCATCCACGCGTTGGATCTGGAGCGGCTGCGGCGCCCGGAAATCACCTTCTGGACCGTATGGCAAAACGATGAGCTGGTCGGGTGCGGCGCCATCCGGCAACTCGATGCCACGCATGGCGAAATCAAGTCGATGCGCACGTCATATCGTCACCGCCGCAAGGGTGTGGCCGCGGTCATGTTGCAGCACATCCTCGATGAAGCCGCGCAGCGCGGCTATCGGCGCCTGAGCCTGGAAACCGGTTCGCCGGCCGCGTTCGAGCCGGCGCGGCAGTTGTATGCGCGGTTTGGTTTCACGTTCTGCCAACCATTTGGCGACTATCGCGAAGATACGTACAGCGTTTTCATGACGCGAACGCTCTAGATCGTTTGTCGGGCACCAAAGCCTTGCGTCGGAGCATAGACTGCCGCGGCCGAAACAAACGGAAGGGCAACCATGAGCGACGTGCAGCGCCTCAAGCTTCTTCGCATTGCGTTGGTACTGCTGGGCATCGTCTGCCTGCTGCTTTATCCGCTGATGGAGTGGTGGCCATCGGGCTGGCGGTGGCATGAGGGTTATTCGGACTACCCGCTGATGATCGTGGGTGTCTACGCCACGCTCGGCGTATTCCTGATACGCGCGGCGCGCGATCCGCTCGCCAATCTCAGCCTCATCTGGTTCACCGTGTGGTCGAGCGTGGTGCACGCCGCGATCATGGCGGCACAATCGTTCATGCATCCGGACCACATGGGGCACTTGATAGGCGACGTGCCTGCGCTATTCATTGCCGCCATCGTGCTGGCACTGCTTACGCCACGCGCGACGATGCGAACGGCGTAAACAACAAGGCCACGCCTCTCGCGAAGCGTGGTCTTGTTCCGTCGCGGCGAGCGCGTTACCAGATCTTCACGCGATCCGCCGGTGCGAGATACAGCGTTTCGCCCGCCTTAGGCTGGAAGGCGTCGTACCAGCCGTCGAGGTTGCGCACCGTCTGTGCACGGAAGCGGCCCGGTGCGTGCTCGTTGCCGATCACGCGCTGGCGCATCGCGGCATCGCGGATCTTCTCGCGCCAGGTCTGGGCGTAGGCCAGGAAGAAACGCTGGTCACCCGTGAGGCCACTGATCACCGGCGCCGGCTTGCCGCCCAGCGACTTGTGATAGGCGATATAGGCGATGGTGAGGCCCGAGACGTCGGCAATGTTTTCGCCCAGCGTCTGCTGACCGTTCACGTGCAGGCCCGGCAGGGCTTCATAGGCGTTGAACTGCTCGACCAGTTTCTGGCCGGCGGCCTTGAAGTGCGCCTGGTCGTCGGGCGTCCACCAGTTGGCGAGGTTGCCCTGCGCGTCGAACTCCGCGCCGAGGTTGTCGAAGCTGTGGCTGATTTCGTGGCCGATCACGGCGCCGATGGCACCGTAGTTCGCCGCGGGGTCTGCCTTCGGATCGAAGAACGGCGCTTCGAGAATGGCCGCCGGGAAGTTCAGTGCGTTCTGCAGCGGCAGGTTCACCGCGTTCACCGTTTGCGGCGTCATCCACCATTCGCCGCGATCCACCGGCTGGCCGAGCTTGGCGAGCTGGTGCTCGTACTCGTACTTCTCGGCGCGCTGCTGGTTGCCCAGTGCGTCGTCGGCCCGGATCTCCAGCGTGCCGTAGTCACGCCAGGTGTCCGGGTACCCCACGCTCACGCGGATGCTGGCGATCTTGGCCTTGGCCTTCGCACGCGTGGCGGGCGTCATCCAGTCGATGTGATCGACGCGCTCATCGAAGGCCGCGAGGATGTTCTTCACCATCTGCTCGACCTGTTGCCTGGACGAGGCAGGGAAGTATTTCTTCACGTAGATCTGGCCGACCGCGTCGCCTAGCGCGACATTGGTGCTGGCAACGCCGCGCTTCCAGCGATCGCGCTGCTTGGGCGTGCCCGACAGCGCCTGGCCGTAGAAGCCGAAGCTGAGGTCGGCATAGGCCTTGGGCAGCAGCGAGGCGCTTTGGTTGAGCGCGTGGAAGGTGAGGTAGTCCTTCCAGGTCTGCAGCGGCTCGCTGGCCGTCAGCGCGGAGAGTGCCTTGATGGCCGGCACCTGCCATACATCGACCACCTTCTGCTGGTCGAGGCCGGCAGCCTTGAAATAGGCATTCCAGTCGAGGCCGGGTGCGTTCTTGGCGAACGAGGCCAGCGGCCACGGATTGTTGGCCTTGTGGATGTCCTGGCTGTCGACGATGTCGACCTGCGCCTTGGCGATCTTGGTTTCCAGGTCGAGGATCGCCTTGGCTTTCGCGTCGGCATCGGCCATGTTCGCCTGCTTCAGCAGCGCCGCGATGTATGCCTGGTACTTGCCACGCGTCTCCACCATCGCCTTGTCGTCGGACAGGTAATAGTCGCGCGTGGGCATGCCCAGGCCACCCTGCAGCAGATACGGAATGTTGCGCGAGGCATCTTCCAGGCCGTGCGACACGAACAGGCCGAACAGGCGTTCAGTGTGGAAGTTGGTGGCGTTGACCGGATCCACGTCGGCACGCAGGCCGTCGCCGAGCACACGGGCGAGATCGCCCTGGTTGCCGATGGCATTGATGGACTTCAGTTCCGGTTGCAGCGGTTCGAGGCCACGCTTTTCGATGCCGGCCTCATCCATGAAGGCGGCGTAATAGTCGGCGATCCTGCGCTCGTTGGAGCCCGCGGCCGCCTTTTCCTTGCCCGCGGCCTGGATCAGCTCGGCGTTGCGCTTCTCGGCCTTCTGGAACACTTCCAGGAAGATGCTGGTGCTGGAGCGATCGGCCGGAATCTCGACCGTCTTCTTCCAAGTGCCGTTCGCATAGTTGTCGAAATCGTTGCCCGGCAACACGCTGTGGTCGATGGCGGCCACATCGATGCCGCTGGGGCCACGCGTGGCCGCGTGGGAAGGGGCCGGCTGGGTCGCCGTCGCTGCCATGGCGCAGGTGCTGGTGAGCGCCGCGGCCGTGAAAATCCAACGAAGTTGCCGCATGGGCCGTCTCCAGATGAGGGAAAGCACAAACGATAATCCCTCATTCCACTGTCGCGGGCATGACTTCTGGGCTACGGCCTGGAGGGGCCCGCGTGGCGCGCCGCGGGCTAACGCTCGATGCGATAGTTGAGCGAGGCGCGGTTGAAGTCCGTCGCGCTCTGCGCTTCGAAGTTCCAGCGCGCGTTGAAGTGGTAGCGCAGGGTGATGACCTGTCCCGGTTCGAACAGGCCCACGCCGTAGCTGATGTACAGGCGTGGCGAGAGGTACTTGCCCACGGTGAAGGCGGAACCGCCGTTGAGTGCATCGTTGCTGCTCACACCGATGTCGTCCACGCCCAGGCGTGCGCCGATGCTCTTGGCCAGCAGGTTGCCGGTCGCCGAGCCAAGCGCCTGCGCCGCCGCGCCCACCATGTTGCCTTCGCCGCCCTTCACCTGCGACAGCGGCTTGCCGGTGATGAGGTAGGAGAGCGCGTCGGACTGTTCCATCGGCGGTTGCGAGAACACGGTGAGCACCGGTCGCTGCGCGGTGCCTGCGATGTTGAGGCCCACCTGCTGGCCGTCGTCGATGGTGGCGTTGGGGTTGAGCTTGCGAACGGCGCGGATGTTGAGGCCCGGGTTGTCGATGGGCGTGCTGGCGAACAGCAACTGTCCGCGGTCGATCTGCAGGGTCTGGCCGTAGGCCTTGTATGTGCCCGCCACATCGATCTGGCCTTGGCCCGTGGTGGCTCGTCCCGGTCGCTCGCTCACCACCAGCTGGCCGCGCAGCGTGCCGTCCAGGCCCATGCCCACGAGGTGCGTCTTCTTGCCCAGGTTCACCGTGATCGTGGCGGAGATGGGCGTCCGGCTGGCGGTGTCCTCCTGCTGTTTTTCGTCGACCACCACGACATCCGGTGAGGCCTTGGTGGCGCCGGCGCCGGGCAACTTGTCGAGATTCACATCGGCGCTGTCCAGCGTGACGCTGCCGGTGATGTCCAGGCCCTTGTCGTCGTGGCGCACGGCAAGGTCGGGCGATATGGCGACCTTCGCAGCCGGAATGTCGATCGCCTTGAAGTTGCTGCCCTTGACCGACAACACGCTTTGCGCGTCAGCGCCGAGCGCCGCGGTGCCTGCAAGCACGACATTGCCATCACCCGAATGCAGCGTGCCATCGATGCGGAAATGCCGCGCATCGGTGGTGCCGATGGTGACGCGCCCCTGATTGAGCTTGAGCCCCATGCCGGGAATTTCCGCCGAGAGATCGGTGAGGTTGGCCTGCCCGCTGATGGCCGGTTGCGACAGCGTGCCGGCCAGGTTGAAGTCGCCGTTCATGGCGCCCTTGGGATTGACCACTTCGGTGGTGAAGATCTCCAGCAGCCTGAGGTTGCTCACGTGGATGCCCACGTGCCCGCCGAGCGATTGCTGTGCTCCACTGATGCTGACCTGGCCATCGATGCGCCCGTTGTTGGTCAACCCCGCATGCAGTTCGATCTGCTGGTTCGATGGACTCAGTTGCGCCGTGAGCGCGAGATTGTCGTAGGTCACCAGCGGCTGGTCCGCGCGATCGGCGTAAGCCACGGAGCCTCGCGGCGAGGTGATCGATGCGTTGCCCGTCAGCGCGCCTGCCGTGTTGCGACGCAGGCTGCCGCTGCCATCGAGCGAGCCTTCCACGCGCATCGGGATCTTGCTGGTGCTTACCGCGCTCATGATCAGCGCGATGGGCAGGTTGTGCAGGCGATAGCTGGCATCGAGATTGCCCGCCTTGTCCTGTTTGGCGGCCGCGCACAACAGCGGTTCGCCCGCGGTGAGGCAAAGCTCGGAGAGATTGAGCGCGCCATCGTTATAGGAAAGCGAGGTCGACTGTTGCAGTCGCCAACGCGGCAGGCCAGCGAAGTCCACGTTGAGCGTGGACAGCGCGCCATTCCACGACGAACCCTTGAGGCTGCCGCTCAGCGTGAGATCGGTCGACAGTGGCGAGCCGTGTGCGGTCAGCGTGAGGTTGTGGCGTTCGGCCGTGCCATCGCCGCGCAGGTTGACCTGCGTGAAGGCGAGGCCGCCGGCCGTCACGCCGCTCGTCTGCAGATCGAGCTTGCCGCCGGGATGACTGATGTCCGGCACGTTGGCGAGCAGGCGCAGCGTATCGACGTGCTGGTCCGCGTAACTCAGCGCGCTGCCCTGCAGGTTGGCATCGACCGCAAGCCCGGGATATTTGCCGCGTAACTGGATAGTGCCCTGCAGGCGGCCCGCGGCGTCGGGCAGCCAATCGCCCAGCGACGTCACCGCGAGCTTGATGGTGATGTCGTTCGCGTTGCCCGGCCTGGCGTCGATCTGTGCGTCGCTGCCGCCCGAGACGAGATGCAGCTTGCCGTCGACCACGCCTTCGGGCGGCAGATGCAGTTTGCCGTCGCCATGCACGGTACGGTCGCGGAGGCGGCCGTCGAATTGCCTGATCTCCAGCGTGACGTCGGGATGGTCTTGCGGCAGCGTGCCTTGCGAGGCGACGTCGAAATCCAGCGAGCCGTTCCACTTCGCCAGCAGATGACCCGGATCGAACCGGTGCGCGACGGCTTCCAATTGCCAGCCCAATGCCGGTTGCAGGTCCAGCGTACCTTTCGCCTGCAGATCGCCCTGCGGTTGCTTGATGGTGAGCGCGTGCAGGTTGATGAGCTTCTGCGTGCCATCGAGATCGAGCGTGACATCGGCGAGCTTGCCAGCCGGGCCGATGGCGAGCGTGCTTTCGGCGTGGAACTGGTTCGGGCTGCCCTTGGCGGTGAGACTGCCGTGGCTGAGCAGCGTCTGTCCTGCCATCTGTTCGGGCAGCACCACGTCTTTCCATTCGACGGTGACGTCCGCGGCAAGCGGCTTCGCTGCCAGTTGCACGACGCCGTGCACGCCAACGCCACCCGTGAACTGCGGCGAGGCGATGCCGAGTTGTTCGATCGTCAACGTGTTGAGGTCGTCGCTGAAGCGTGCGGTCAGTGGCTGCACATGCAGTTGGTAGTCGTTGAGACCCAGCTCGCCGTTGAGCGTGCCGCTGCGGCGATCGCCGCTGCCGGTGAGCGCTACGGACAGGCCGGTGAGCGAACTTTCGCCGAGCAAGGGCTTGGGATCGAAGCGCGGTGCATCCAGTCTGGCCGTCCATGCGTAGTTGCCGCCCTGTGCCAGTTCCAGTTGAAGCCGCACAGCGGTGGGCTGCGTGAGTTGCAGGTCGACGTGTGCCTGCTTGCCGTCGCCACGTGCGGCGAGTTCACCGGCGTATTCGGTGCCGGCCAGGGTCCACGCGAAGCTGGCCTTGCTGTCGCCCTGGTATTTGCTGCCCACGACGATGTTGCCGGTGAGATCGGCATGGCCTTCCGGCGCACGTAGTGCGAGCTGGCGAAGTTCGATGCCGCGACGGTTGGTCCAGCTGCCGGCAACGTCGAGCGAGTCGGAAGCGAAGACGGATTGTCCCGCCTGCGTGATCTTCACCGAGCCAACGTGCGCGCGATCCAGCAGCATGTCGAACGGTGGCTTCCACGAGAAGCCGCTTTCGCTTTCGGGTGACTCAGGCTCGCTGGGAGGCAACGCCACGTCGACGCCATCGGCCTGGAGGTCGAGCACGTGCAGTCGCTCGCGGAAGAGGGCGGGCACACGCAGATCCAGATGCGCCCTGGCGACCTTCACGTCCAGTCCCTTGCCATCGGCATAGCGCAACCCCGCCACATCCAGCGGGCCCACGAGGCGGCCATTGGCCGACTGCACAGTGAGCTGTCCATGCGTGAAGCCTTCCGCACGTGCCAATGCAAAGCGCAGGCCCGGTGCCGTACCCAGCAGCCACGCGACGAAGGCAAGCAACACCAACAGCAGCGCAAGCAACGACAGCAGCGTCCAGCGCAGCCAGTGGCGGCGTGGGCGAGGCGCGGGAGCAGGGGCGGTCGTATCTGTCATGCCATCGTCGCTCACAGATCCGGACCGATCACGACGTGCAGTTCCACGCCGTGCTCATCGGGGTTGTGCACCGGCGTGCCAAGATCCACGCGGATCATACCCACCGGCGAAAGCCAGCGTACGCCCAGGCCCGCGCCGATCTTGGGACGGTAATCGGTGCCATTGAACGCGTTGCCCGCGTCGATGAAGGCCGCCATGCCCCATTGCCGCGTGAAGTAGTGCTCGACCTCCGTGCTGCCCACCAACAGGTTCTTGCCGCCGATCACACGGCCGAACGAATTTTTCGGGCCGATGCTCTGGTAGCTGTAGCCGCGCACCGAGCGGTCGCCGCCGGCGAAGAAGCGCAGCTGCGGCGGCAGGTCATCGAAGTTGTCGGTCCAGGTGGCGCCGGCGGAGCCGCGCACGATGAAGCGGTTGTTGCCCCAGAACGTGGTGATCCATTTGCCGTCGGCGGTCACCTGGCTGAAGCTCGCGTCGGAGAGCAGCGAGCCCACCGTGGTGCGCGCGGTGAACACCAGCGACCAGCCAGTGCGCACGAAGATGGGGTTGTCGCCCGATTTGCGCGATAGCGAAACTTCGGGATAGAACAGGTTGCTCTGGCCGTGTTCCAGACCTTCCACGTTGTCCGCTTCGCCGGGTTTCTGGCCCACGGTGAAGGTGCCATCCAGCGCATGGATACCGATGGTGCGCACCCAGCCGTGCCACTCGCGCGTTTCGTTGGCGACGAGTTCCAGCGTCTTGGATTTGGACGTGTCGGTATTGGAATCGCGATACGTGGCGCCGTAGTTGAAGCTGCGCTGGTTGGGGCCGGGCAGCGGCACGGTGTACAGCGTCGACAGCGTCTTGAGGTTCTGCGCCACGATCAGCTCGTTCTTCCACTTGTGACCGCTGCGGTTCACCCAGCGGCGCTCCATGCCCAGGCGCACGCCGAAACCGGTATCGGTGCCGATGAAGGGGCCGCCGGTGTAGATGGTGCGCTTGGCCGGCGCCAGTTCCACCTTCACGTCGACCACGCCGTTCTTCTTGTCGTCCACGTCGGGCAGCACGTTCACCACGGAGAAGTAGTCCGCGCCGTTCAACGCCTGCTGAAGCTGCAACAGTTTGTCCTGCGCGAAGTACTCGCCGGCCTTGAACGGCACGTAGCGCTGCAGGAAACCTTCCTTGAACTGTGAGCCTTCGAAATGCACCTCGCCGAACTTGTAGCGCTGGCCCGCCTGCCATTCGAGGTGGATGGCGGCGCTGCGTTCGCCGCGGTTGACGTCCACGCGGTGCGTGACCAGTCGTGCGTCGAGAAAGCCGTTGGCGGTGAGCGTGGCGCTCAGCGTGTCGCGATCGGCGTCGTAGTCGCCGTGGTTGAGCGTCTGGCCCTTGAGGTTCTCGATGGCGCGCTGAGCGCGGCGGATGGCCGGGATTTTCGCGGCTGTGGCATCGAGCTTCACGTCCACCGACGTCACCGTCACTGGCGCCCCAGGCGTGACGTGCAGCGTGACGCGCCAGTCGCTGCCCACCGGTTCGAGCTGTCCCTGCACCTTGGCTTCGTAGTAGCCGTAAGGTTCCAGGGCCGTCTTGGCCTGGTCCAGCGACTGCTCGTAGAGGCGGCGCACCTGCGCTTCGGTGACGTCGCGATTGGCGTATTCGGACAGATCCACGCCCGAGCTCACGGCGAGCTTGAGCGGGTCTTCCACACCATCCACCACCAGCTGCACGCCTGCGTGCGCCAGCATCGGCACGAGCAGGAGTAGTGCAGCTAGGCGTTGGACTATCTGCATGCGTCTGGATCCGTCCTCGCCACGCCAACCATGGTTGGAGGCTGCACTTGCAGCGAGTATCTAGCAGGTGGAATGTCTGCGGCGTATCAAGAATGCCTACTACCGTATGGCTCGCAGGATGTTCGGCAACATCTTCCAAGCTTCCGGTGAAGTGGTTTCATCGACATGGAAGCCTTCGTGCGGGGCGTAACAGAACCCCACTTCGGCGCGGCTGAAGCCCGCGTCGCGGATCTGGTCGAGAATGTCCCAGCCAAAATTATGGAAAGTGTAGATGCCGCCGCGATTGAGTCCATCGCCGTGGTATTCCGGCGGTTGTAGGTGCTCGATGGCGCCGGACGAATCGAGGCGGCCACGTAATATCGATTCCCCGTTGCCGACGGAAAAAGGTACGGTGAACAGCGCGGTGCCGCCGGGCCTAAGTACTCGGGCTGATTCGCGCATGGCCGTTGTTGTGTCGTACACATGCTCCAGGACGTCGCTGTGTGCCAGCAGGCCCAGGGAATTGTCGCAGTAGGAAAGCGAGGTGATCGACTCGTGTCGCGTATAGCGCCACCGCCACCAACGCGTGGACCACCAGTAGTGTCGGCCAGGTTTGCGGCCCTCGCCCAGATACTCCGACCCTTGCAACCAGGGCATGTGGGCATGCGCGCGCGCATACAGGCGCGTGGTCTTCTCGAGTAGGGCGCCGCTGGTGTCAGCACGATTTTGGTCACCAGCGTTTGAGAGCATTGCCGATAGCATCAGGCGCTGTCGCGTGTTCAGGCGACAGCGGACGCAGGACAGGTTTTCCCGCAGGTTGGGGTGAGCCACACCCGCGCTGGCGAAGCTGAAGGTGGTTGGTTTCTGGCAGGCGGTGCAATAGCCCTGATAGGAGTCCTTCCCGATCAGTCGTTCGCTTTCATGCGCGATATCGGCCTGCACACCTCGCGCTGCCTCGACAAAAGCACTTTCCGTTTCGAACCAGCGTATCGTCGCCATACCCGCATTCCATTCGTGAGCCCGTTGCCGGGCGCGGTCAACCCGCCTTGTCGCCGGCCTTGTGCGCAATCCATGCGCCGATCACGGCCGATACGTACGGAATCGACTGCGCACCGAGGATGAACATCCACAGCGTGCCTTCCACGTAGTGCGTGCCGAAGCGCATCCCCATGCCCACGATGCAGCTCACCAGCGCGATGGCCATGAGCAATTCCTCGCGCACCGGCGCGAACGCGGCGAAGTTGCTGCCGCCCAGGCGCCGGCTCTTGGCGGTCACCACGAACGAGGTCTTCTCGCGCGTGAGGCCGTGCAGGATGCCGCGGGCGATCGCATGCGACAGGCTCATGCTGGCCAGCGACGCCATCAATGTGTCGTACCAGCTGCATGGCACGCGCACGCGGTACAGCACGATGCCGAAGATGGCCTTGGCGAAGAAGAAGCCGATCACCGGGATCAGGAACAACTGCATCGGCAAGTTGAAGAGCGTGGGGAAGGCCACCATGCCCGCGGTCCAGAAGATCGCCATCATGGTGAAGATGAGGTGCAGCGCATCGGCGAACCAGCTGAACCAGCCGGTGAGGAAGTGGAAGCGCTGGCCGGAGCTCAAGGGGCCGCGCTTGGTCATCCAGTCCCAGCGGCCCTTGAGGATCTGCATGGCACCGAACGCCCAGCGATAGCGCTGGCTCTTGTATGCCTTGAAGTCCGCCGGCGTGAGGCCCTTGCCCATCAGTTCGTCGACGTAGACCAGTTCGTAGCCCGCATGCATCAGGCGCAGGCCGAGTTCGGCGTCTTCGCAGATGGTCCATTCCGACCAGCCGCCAGTGCCTTCCAGCGCCGAGCGACGCACCATGGTCATGGTGCCGTGCTGGATGATGGCGTTGCGCTCGTTGCGATGGTGCATGCCAATGCGGAAGAAGCCGTCGTACTCCCACGCCGTCATGCGGCGGAAGCGGTTGTGCTCGTAGTCACGATGCGCCTGCGGGCACTGCACCACGGCCACCTTCGGGTCGTGGAAATAGCCGGTGAGCGCGGCCAGCCAGTCTTCGCGCACGGTGTAGTCGGCGTCGATCACCGCCACCGCGTCGGCGCGCGAGTCGGTTTCCTTCAGGCCGAAATTCAGCGCGCCCGCCTTGAAACCCGGCCACGGTTCCAGATGGAAGAAGCGGAACTTGCTGCCCAGCTTCTCGCAGTATTCCTGCACCGGTTTCCAGATGGCCGGGTCCTTGGTGTTGTTGTCGATCACCAGGACTTCGTAGTTCTCGTACTTGAGCGCGGCCAGCGAGTCGAGCGTGATGATGACCATCTCCGGCGGCTCGTTGTAGCAGGCCAGGTGGATGGACACGAACGGCTGCTTCTCCACCGGATCGGGCGGCAGCAGGCCGGCATGGCGCACCCAGCCGCGGCGCCACAGCACCTCGGTGAATTCGAAGCCGTTGATCAGCAGGATGGCGAGGATGGCGATCTGTGCCGGGAACAGCAGCACCAGCATCGTCCAGTCGATCCAGCTCAGGTAGAAGTTGAACGGCAGCGTGGCCGACCACGTCACCAGGCCGCAGGCCAGCTGGATCAGCGCGCAGAAGAAGAAACGGCCCGTTAGCTTGAAGCGGCTGTAGCGGCGCGCGAACCAGATCATCGGAATCAACGCGAGCAGGCTGGCGCCCAGCGCCTTCCACGGCCACGCGGTGTCTTCGGTCACCGGACCGGTGAACGGGAACTTCGGCTGGCGATCGGCGTTGAACATGCCCCAGTACGCTTCGGTGCGGCCCGACAGCGCTTCCTTCCAGGGCTGGTCGAACGCTTCCATCACGTAGTAGTCGATGTTGCGCTTCTTCGCTTCGTTGAACCACGTGCGCAGGAAGATCGCTTCATTCGACACCGACGGGTCGGCGTACTTGAAGCGGTCGCCGTTGGACGGCCAGCCGATTTCACCGATCACGATGGGCTTGTTCGGGAACATCTTCTTGAGCGCGTCGTAGCTGCCCAACGCATCGCTCACCGCCGGAAAGGCTTCGAGGCCGCGGCCCTGGCCAGTGACGGCAATGCCGTTCCAATACGGGAACAGATGCACGGTGATGAAGTCGACGTGCTCGGCCAGCTCCGGATACTTGGCCCAGATGTGCCAGGGCTCGGCGATCGTCACTGGCTGGTGGATCGCCGCGCGCACGCGGTCGGCATACGCCATCAACTGTTCCGGCGGAATGTCGTTGCGGAACAGCACCTCGTTGCCCACGATCACGCGGTTGATCGAGTTGGGATAGCGACGCGCCTGCGCGATCAGCGTGTCGATTTCCTTCTCGTTGTTGTCCAGGCGCCGGTCGACCCATGCACCGGCCATCACCTGCAGGCCTTCCTTCTCCGCCAGGCGATACACCTGCGGGTTCTGCAGCGTGGAGTAGGTGCGGATGCGCGAGGTGTAGCGCTTGAGCAGCTTCAGGTCGCTGTCGATCTCGTCGTCGGACGGGAAGTCGTTCTTCAGCGGGTTCTGGTAGCGCTGGAAGGCCGACAAGGCGAAGCCGCCGATGGGTCCGTTCCAGTCTTCCGGGCCGTGCGGCAGGTTGCTCCACCACCACAGGCCGATGTTCATGGCCGCCACGATCAGGGCGAGCAAAATGGCTGCAAGCAGCGGGTGCCGACTGTCGTGGTTGGTTGATGCGTTGCTCAAAACGATCCCCGTGGCTGCCTCACACGAGGCCGAAAAGCATTGGAAGCTTAACCATGGAGGGCATTTGTCTCAATCGAAAGAGGGCCGGATGGTCAGCGCAAGGTCAGGCCGTTGCTTGCGGGGGCGCTGGCTATCGGCAGGGGGCGGCCATCCGGCACAGCGCTGCCACCAGGGTGGCCTGGCTGTGCTTGACCGTTTTTTCGAAGACATGCTTGAGGTGGTTGCGTGCCGTGCCTTCGCCCATCGCAAGCAGGCGGGCGCAGTCGCGCAGCTCGTGGCCATCGGCAAGCATGCCGGCCAAGGCGGCTTCCCGAGGCGTGAGCCCAAAGGCAGCGGCCAAGGCTTCCGGCGGCACGGGTCGTAGATGTTCAGGCGTCGTGACGAGTACCACCACCTCGGGCGGCGGCCCGGGCAGCGGCGACAGGCGCAGCAACAACGGGGCGGCGCGACGCGAGCGCCGCGGCAGGCCGAGATAGCGGGCAAGGGCCGGGGCATCGTCGATGTCTGCCGATGCCGCCATCAGCGCCACGGCGTGGCGAAGGCGGCGGGTATCGGCGGCCGTGGCTGCCTTGAGGCCGGCGGAGCCGTCGATCAGGCCATCGTGCCGCGCCAGCAGATCGCGCCCCTGGCGATTGACGAACGACGGTCGGGCCTGTGCGTCCACCAGGATCACGCCGATCAGCAACTGATCGAGCAACTGCTGCAGCAACGTGGCGTGCGCGCCGCCGTCGCGCGCCGTGGGCACGCGAGCTTCCCCTGCAGATGAACGTGCACGCGGGCGTGACATGACGGACTCCCGCTACCGGCCTAGTGCTTTCGCGCTGTCCAGAATGGGACAGGCGGGTCTGCCGCCGGCAGCGTATGCAGGAAGTTCCATCCTACTCCACCGTCCTTAAGGGCGGTGTCGCGGAGCACTTCATGGCTATCGATGAACAAAGACTTCACGCTTTCCTGGGCCGCGCCGTCAGCGACCTGGGCGCCGCCATCAGCGCCACGCTGATCCAGATCGGCGATGAGCTGGGCTTCTACAAGGCGCTGGCGAAGGAGCGCCTCACGCCGGCCGAACTGGCCGAGCGCACTGGCACCTACGAGCGCTACGTGCGCGAATGGCTGGGCAACCAGGCAGCGGGCGGGTATGTGGAATACGACCAATCGTCCGGCCGCTACGGCCTGAGCGAGGAACAGGCGCTGTGCCTGGCCGACCCGCATGGTCCGGTGGACGTGCCCGGCGCGTACGCCATTATCGAGGCCATGTTCCACGCCAAGGAACGCACGCTGGAACACTTCCGCAACGGCGAGGGCATGGAATGGGGCGAGCACCATCCCTGTCTTTTCCACGGCACCGAACGCTTCTTCCGCGCGGGATACAACGCCAACCTGATCGGTGCGTGGCTGCCGGCGCTGGATGGCGTGGTGGACAAATTGAGCAAGGGGGGCCGGGCCGCCGATGTCGGTTGCGGGCATGGCGCCAGCACGATCCTGATGGCCAAGTCGTTTCCCGCGACGCAGTTCGTGGGCTACGACTATCACGCGCCGTCCATCGACGTGGCGCGCGAACGCGCCGCCGAAGCGGGCGTGGTCAACGCCTCGTTCGAAGTGGCTGACGCCACCGGTTACAAGGGCAAGGACTTCGACCTCATCGCCTTCTTCGATTGCCTGCACGACATGGGCGATCCGGTAGGCGTGGCCAGGCACGCGCGCGATGCGCTCAAGTCCGACGGCAACTGCATGATCGTGGAGCCGTTCGCCGGCAACAGCGTGCAGGACAACCTCAACCCGGTGGGGCGTGTCTATTTCGGCGCATCGGCGCAGATCTGCGTGCCGGTATCGCTGGCCCGGCACGGCCCGGCGCTGGGAGCCCAGGCCGGTGAGGCGAAGCTGCGCGAAGTGGTAGTGGATGGCGGTGGCTTCCAGCGGTTCCGCCGTGCGGCGGAAACGCCGTTCAACATCGTGCTGGAGGCGCGGCCCTGAGCGTGGCGCTTATGCTCGTCGACACACACTCTCCTTGCCGGAGCGGGTGTGTCGTGCCGATTATTTCAACAGCGAACGCAGCATCCACGCAGTCTTCTCGTGTTCCTTCAGGCGGCCGGTCACCATGTCGGCCGTCCCCTCGTCGCCGGCGCCGTCGGCCACCTTGATCACCTGGCGGGCCGTGTGGGCGGCGATTTCGTGGCCTTCGACCAACTGGCCCACCATGTCCTTCCAGTCGGGCACGCCGGCTTCTTCCTTGATCGAGGTGAGCTTGCCGAACTGGCTGTACGAGCCGGGCGCGAACACGTCCAGCGTGCGGATGCGTTCGGCGACCTCGTCGGCAGCCAGCCACAGTTCGTTGTACTGGGTCTCGAACATGGTGTGCAGGCTGTTGAACTGCGGGCCGGTGATGTTCCAGTGGAAGCTGTGCGTCTTCAGGTACAGCGAATACGTGTCGGCCAGCAGCTTGGACAACTGGTCACCGATCTGTTCCCGATCCTTCTTGGCGATGCCGATGGAAATGGCCATGTGCTGCTCCTTGGAAGCGTGATGGAGTGAAATCTGGAGCCAGCTTAGTAAGCGGGGTGCGCGCGGTGAAATGAATCCTCCCGATGCCGGCGATAGCCCGCAGCTATCGACAGCCTCGCACTCGCAAGCCCATCAGCGGCTATCATCTGCGGTCCGATGACCCCGACTGCATCCAACGCCGCCTCCACCGACGCGCGACTGCGTCCGCTGCGCCAGGCGCTAGACGACGTGACCAGCCGCGACTACGGCCGCCTGCTCGGCCGGTGGCGCGAGCTGTCGCGCCGTTTCGACGAAAAGAAACTGGCCTCGCTGAGCGCCGACATCGAAGCGTCCACAGCGAAGCGCAAGGCGCGCGCCAAGGCCAAGCCCGCCATTCGCCTCGACGAATCGCTGCCCATCACGGCACGTGCCGATGAAATCGTCGAGCTGATCCGCAAGCACCAGGTGGTGGTGATTGCCGGTGAAACCGGTTCGGGCAAGACCACGCAATTGCCCAAGCTGTGCCTGGCCGCGGGGCGCGGCGAGGCGGGCATGATCGGCTGCACCCAGCCGCGCCGGCTGGCAGCGCGCTCCGTCGCGCGTCGCGTGGCCGAAGAACTGGCCACGCCGCTGGGCGAGCAGGTGGGCTTCCAGGTGCGCTTCAACGACCAGGTGTCCGACCGCACGCTGGTGAAGTTCATGACCGACGGCATCCTGCTCGCCGAGACGCAGGGTGATCCATGGCTGAGCGCATACGACACCATCATCATCGACGAGGCGCACGAGCGCAGCCTCAACATCGACTTCCTGCTTGGCTATCTGAAGCGACTGGCGGTGAAGCGGCCGTCGCTGAAGATCATCGTCACCTCCGCCACCATCGACACCGAGCGCTTTGCCGAGCATTTCAGCGGCGCCCCCATCGTGTCGGTGGAAGGCCGCACGTATCCGGTGGAAGTGCGCTGGCGTTCGGTGGACGACGTCGCTGCGCGACGCGGACAACGCGCGGGCGATCTGCAGCAGGGCGGTGCCGATCACGTGGCCGCCGTGCTCGATGAAATCACGCATGACGACCCGCGCGGCGACGTGTTGATCTTCCTCCCCGGCGAGCGCGAAATCCGCGACGCGCATCTGCTGCTGTCGCGGCGCCAGTACCGCGAGACCGAAGTGATGCCGTTGTACGCGCGTCTATCGGCGGGCGATCAGGATCGCGTGTTCAAGCCCGGCAACAAGCGCCGCGTGGTACTGGCCACCAACGTGGCGGAAACCTCGCTCACGGTACCGCGCATCCGTTACGTGATCGATTCGGGCCAGGCGCGCGTGAAGCGCTACAGCCAGCGCAGCCAGCTCGAGCGCCTGCATGTGGAGCCGATTTCGCGCGCCGCCGCCGACCAGCGCAAAGGCCGTTGCGGCCGCGTGGGTCCGGGCATCTGCTATCGCCTCTACGACGAGGCCGATTACGAAAGCCGCGCCGCCTATACCGATCCGGAATTGCTGCGCTCGTCGCTGGCCAACGTGATCCTGCGCATGCTCGCGCTGCAGTTGGGCGAAGTGGACGAGTTTCCCTTCCTCGAAGCGCCTGATCCGCGCGTGGTGGCCGATGGCTATCGCCGCCTTGCGGAAATTTCCGCCATCGACGACGCGCGCCGTCTGACGCCCATCGGCCGCACGGTGGCCAAGCTGCCGATCGACGTGCAGCTGGCCCGCATGCTGGTGGAAGCGCAACAGCTGCAAAGCCTGCGCGACGTGCTGGCCATCGTGTCGTTCCTGAGTATTCAAGACCCGCGCGAGCGCCCGGCGGATGCACGCCAGCAGGCCGACGCGGCGCATGCGGCGTTCGCCGATCCGAAATCCGATTTCGTCGGCGTGCTCAATCTCTGGCGCGAGTACGGCAAGGCGCACGAAGACCTCACGCAGTCGAAGCTGCGCGACTGGTGTTCGCGTCACTTCCTGAGCTTCATGCGCATGCGCGAATGGCGTGAGTTGCACCGGCAGTTGCTGCTGGTGGTGCAGGAGTTGGGGTGGAAGCTGGATGCAGCGTCATCGCGAGAAGCCATCACTTCTCCCTCTCCCCCGCGGGGAGAGGGTCGGGGTGAGGGGGCGACCCTGCGAGGCGCTGCAAAGGCACAGGCTGTTGCCGTCGAAAGGAGGCATGGTGGGCAAGGCTCCCGCGAGCACCCGCCCCTCACCCCAACCCTCTCCCCAGGGGGGAAAGGGAGTAATGGCGACGATGAGGCCTCGAAGCAATACGAAGCGATCCACCGCAGCCTGCTCGCCGGCCTGCCCACGCAAGTGGGCCACAAGGACGAGAAGGGCGTCTATCGCAGCACGCGCGAGCGTCGCTTCCAGGTATTTCCGGGTTCGTCGCTGTCGAAGGTGCCGCCCAACTGGATCTTCGCCGCGCAGATCCTCGATGTCGGCGGTCGCGTGTGGGGCATGATGAACGCGCGCGTCGAGCCACTGTGGATCGAACAGCAGGCCGCGCATCTGTTGCGTTCCTCGTGCCGCGATGCGCATTGGTCGCGCAAGCGCGGCCATGTGGTGGCCTACGAGCAGGTCAGCCTGTTCGGGCTCACACTGGTGGAGCGTCGCCCGGTCACCTTCCAGAAGCAGGATCCCGCGCTCGCGCATCAGATTTTTCTGCGCGAAGCGCTGGCACGCGGCGACATCGACGCGCGTGCCGATTTCATACGCGCGAACCAGCGCGTGCTGGAAGATGCGCGCGGCATCGAAGCCAAGCAGCGTCGCGAAGGACTGCTGCGTCACGAAGACGAACTCGTCGGCTTTTTCGAAGGCAAGCTGCCGCAGGACATCGCCGATAGCCGTGCGCTCGACGCGTGGTATCGCAAGGCGCGCCCGGTAGAGCAGGCCGCACTGCGCTGGTCGCTCGACGACGTGATGAGCGGTGGCGCCGGGCTGGATCCGAAGGCCTTCCCCGCATCGCTGGATCTGCCACCGCAGAAATATCGCCTCGAATACCGCTTCGTTCCTGGCGACGATGCGGATGGCGTTACGCTGCATTTGCCGCTGGCCATGTTGAACGCGCTGCCTGCCGCGCGCTGCGAGTGGCTGGTGCCCGGACTTCTGGCGGAGAAAGTGGCCGAGCTGATTCGCGGACTGCCCAAGGCGCTGCGACGCAACTTCGTGCCCGCGCCGGATTTCGCGCGTGCCTTCGCGGAAGCCGAGGCGCCACGCGACGAGTCGCTGACCAAGGCGCTGGCGACGTTCCTCAAGCGCGCCACGGGCGTGGAGGTGTCGGCCGCCGAGTTCGACTCGGTGGAATTGCCTGCGCACTTTCGCATGCGCTATCGCCTGCACGACGAAAACGGCAAGACGCTGGCGACCGGGCGTGACCTGGCGGCCATCCGTGCGCAATGGGAAGGCCAGGCGCGCGAGGCATTTTCGCGCAAGACCGACATTGAGCTCACGCGCGAAGACATCGCCAGCTGGGATTTCGAGGAGATTCCCGCGCAAGTGCGTTCGGCGGGCGGACTGCTCGCGTTCCCCGCGCTGGTTGACCTGGGCGACGCGGTGGCGTTGCGTGTGTTCGAACGCAGCGACGAGGCGCGCGAAGCGCACGTGCAAGGCGTCATACGTTTGTTGCGCAACGCGCTGGCCAGCGACATGAAGCAGGCGCGTCGGCGCTTGCCAGTGGGCAATCCGCTCGCCCTGAAATATGCGCCGCTCGGTGGCGTGGATGGTTTGCGCGAGGATCTGGTCGAAGGCGGCTTCCACGATCTGCTGGCGCGTTACGCGCTCGATGTGCGCACCGCCGGCACCTTCGAGGCGCTGCATACGCAGGCGGCGCGCGAACTGTTCGGCGCGGCGGTGGAGCGGCTGAAGCTGGCCGAACCGATCATCGAGGCGCAGGCCGATCTGAAGCCGTGGCTGCAACCGCCCCTGATGGGTTTTGCACGCGCGAGCTACGACGATCTGCGCGAGCAGCTCGATGCGTTGCTTACCCCGGGTTTCCTGCGCGAGTTGCCCACCTCGCGGCTGGCGCACTATCCGCGCTACCTCAGGGCGATGCGCTTGCGCGCCGAGCGTTTGCGGCAGGATCCGGCCAAGGACCAGCAGCGCCTGCTGCAGGTGCTGCCGTTCTGGCGCGAGTATCTCAAGCATCGCGCGGCCGGCACGGAAGGCTTGGACGAGTTGCGTTGGCTGATCGAGGAATGGCGCGTGTCGCTGTTCGCACAGGAACTGAAAACGCCCGAACCCGTCTCGGCCAAGCGCCTCACGCGCGCGCTGGAACAACTCGCCTGACGAAGGAATGATGCGCGTGGCGCGCGCAGAACGCGTGCGCCACGGTGGAAGCGATTACTTGACGCGCGTGAGCGGCGCGGTGTCGTTGCAGCCATCCACGGCCGCCATCCAGTTGCCCATCAACGAGCGGCGGATGGTCACCTTCGGATTGTCGCTCGACATGCAGGAGAACCGCGTGCTGTCGGCCTGTTGCCACACCTGGCCGTTGTCCAGCGTGAACTGGCCGTGGCCGTTGAAGCCGCTGAAGTTGCCCTGCACGTGGGCCTGAATCGGGCCTGCCTTTTCGCTGGTCGGATAGAAGACAGGCTTGCCGCCCTGGTCGACCACCTTGGTGACGACCTTGCCGTGACCGCTCAGCCAGTTGTCCAGATTCTTCAGTTCATCCGCCGAGAGCTTGCCCAGGCCGGCGGCCTTGAACTCGTCCGGCGTCATGCGCTGCTGCAGCGGCACGTACTGGTCGGCAGCGAAGGCGCCGAGGGGAACGGCAAGGGCGACACTCAACAGCAACAGCAGCGGGCGGGCCAGACGCATGGGGTAATCCTCTCGGGTGTAAGAACCCGTCCAAGGTCTCTGCGCGACGCACCGATCTTGAACAGGCTCTAATGGCTTGAACGTTGCTGGCGCAGCATACACGGCATGAACCGTCGATTCATGCGAGGGCGGTCGGGCCTGGGACTGCATTAGAATGGCGCCCATGGTTCAAGCCGCACTCAACGCAAGCTCGGGTCTCGCCGAGTGGCGCGAACGCGCCGGCAGCGTGCCGCCCGTGCTGGGCGAGGCGCTGGATACGTGCGCGGTGCTGCCGATGAACCAGGCCGAATGCGTGGACGTGCTGGACCTGCTGGCCATGCTCGGCTGCGACACGCAGACCCAGGCGGCCGCCTTGTGGTTCGAGGTGTCGCGCATCGATCCGGCCTTGTGGGCGCTGCGTGAACCCACGCTGCCGCCCGACCTGCAGCGACTGGTCGGCGGGCAGGTGGCCGCCGAGAAGGTGTGGGCACTCCATGCGCAGCACGGTGCGGACCGCGGCGCGGAAGGCTTGCGACGCCTGCTGCTGGCGATCATCCGCGACCTGCGCGTGGTGTTCATCCTGCTCGCGCGCCAGCTGGCGCGCATGCGCGCGGCGAACGCATTGCCCGACCACGAACGCCAGCCGCTGGCGCGCCTCACGCAGGACATCCACGCGCCGCTCGCCAACCGTCTCGGCATCTGGCAATTGAAGTGGGAGCTGGAAGACTTGAGCTTCCGCTACCTGCAACCGGACACCTACAAGCGCATCGCGCGCCTGCTCGATGAAAGGCGCGTGGATCGCGAGGATTTCATCCGCGAGACGCTGGGCGCGTTGCAGCGCTCGCTGGAAGCGGCGGGCATTCGCGCAGAACTGGCCGGACGTCCGAAACACATCTACTCGATCTGGAAAAAAATGCAGCGCAAGTCGCTGGAGTTTTCCGATCTCTACGACATCCGTGCCGTGCGCGTGCTGGTCGATTCCATCGGCGACTGCTACGGCGCGCTCGGCGTGGTGCATACCTTGTGGCCGCATCTGCCGGGCGAGTTCGACGATTACATCGCGCGCCCCAAGGGCAACGACTATCGCTCGCTGCATACGGCGGTGGTGGGCCCGCGCGGCAAGACGTTGGAAGTGCAGATCCGCACGCACGAGATGCATCGCATCAACGAACTGGGCGTGGCCGCGCACTGGCGTTACAAGGAGGGCGGTGCGGGCGACAGCGAATTCGAGGCCAAGATCGCCTGGATGCGCCGCCTGTTGGAGCCGCGCCCCGACAGCGAAAACGATCTCGCCGCGGAACTCCACACCGAGCTGCTTGAAGATCGCGTCTACGTGCTCACGCCCAAGGGCGAAGTGGTGGACCTGCCGCACGGCGCCACGGTGCTGGATTTCGCGTACCACGTGCATACCGAAGTGGGTCATCGCTGCCGCGGCGCGAAGGTCAACGGGCGTATCGTGCCGTTGACGTTCCAGCCTTCCAGCGGCGACCGCATCGAAGTGCTCACCGCGAAAGTAGCCGAACCCAGCCGCGACTGGTTGTCGACGCACCACGGCTATCTGCATACCTCGCGCGCCAAGGAAAAAGTGCGCACGTGGTTCCGCCGCATTGCGCACGACGCCAATCTCGCCGCGGGGCGCGCGATCTTCGAAAAGGAGATCAAGCGGCTGGCACTTCCCGCCGCGGACATCGGCAAGCTGCCTGCGCACTTCCATCTGAAGACGCACGACGAACTGCTGGTGGCGCTGGCGCTGGGCGAAGTGGCGCCGGGCCAGATCGCGCGCGTCTTGCAGGAAGCCTCCGCGCCCGCACCGGCGGCGCCACCGCCGTCCGCGGCCGCGCAGGCACGACAGGCATTGCGCGATCACAGCGCGCTCAGCATCGAAGGCGTGGGCAACCTGCTCACCACGCTGGCACGTTGCTGCCAGCCGTTGCCGGGCGATCCCGTGCGTGGCTTTGTGACGCGGGGGCGTGGCGTGTCCGTGCATCGCGCCGACTGCGCGAGCCTGGCGCGCCTGGCGCGACGCGATCCGGATCGGGTGATCGAGGTGGAGTGGGGCAAGGCGGCCGCCCAGGCATACGAGGTGGACATCGAACTGCGCGGCTACGATCGCAAGGGCTTGCAGAAGGACGTCACCAGCCTGATCAGCAACATGGGCACGCACATCATTGCCTCGTCCAGCCGCGTGTTTGCGCACACCGGCGAGGTGGAGATGCGCTTCACCCTGCGCGTTCGCGACTTCGAACAGTTGTCCGGCCTGCTCAGCCGGCTGGCGGCGCTGCCCAACGTGGTGGATGCGCGTCGCGTCAGCGGCGCCTGAACGACGTGCGTTCCCGACGGGGAGCCGCTGCAGCGCGATGTTAAGCTGCCACCCGTTGAACCCACCCTCGTGAGCCCATGAACGGACGCAAAGACCAGCACGACCACGGCTCGTCGGGCCGCACCGAGCCTACGCTCGGCAATCTCGATAACCTGGACGAACCCGCGCCCAAGTCCCGGAGCGACGACGGGCTGCCCACGTTCACGCTGGATCCGGACCTCCGTCGCGGCGGCTCCTCGCGCCCGCCGGTACATCGACCCAAGCGTCGCGGCTGGCTGGTGCCGCTGGCGGTGTTGATCGCCATCGGCGTCGGCACCTCGCTGTGGATCGGCCAGGACCGGCTCCGCGGCCTGGTGCCGAACACCGAACTCGACGGCATCCTGGGTCGCGCGGAAACGGCGCTGCAACAGGGGCATCTCGATGGCAACGATGGTTCCAGCGCACGCGAATTGTTCGAAGCGGCGCGCGCATTGCAGCCCGACAACGATCGCGCCCGCGACGGCCTGCGCAACGTGGGGCAGGCCGAGATCGCCCGCGCCGATGCCGCCTTGCAGGCCGGCAAGCTGGACGAGGCCGACCAGGCGCTCACCGCGGCGCGCGAACTGCTCGGTGGCGGCAGCGACGTCGATCGCCTGAGCCAGGCCTTGGCCGCCGCACGCAATGGCAAGGTGCCCACCGATCATCTGGTCGAGCAGGCCCAACAGGCCTTCGACGCGGGCAAGTTGCAGGGCGACGATGGCGCAGGCGAACTCTATCGCCGCGTGCTGGCGGCCGATCCCAACAACGCTGTCGCCAAGCATGGCCTGGAGCAAGTGGGCGACGCGTTGGCCGGCCAGGTGCACAAGGCACTGGACGCCGGCGACCGCGCGACGGCCTCCGCGCTGGTCGATCGCCTTGCCGTGCTGTTGCCCAATTACGCGGAACTGCCGGCGCTGCGCGCCGCCCTGGTGCAGGTGGACCAGCACCAGGGCGGCGCGCTTACCGATGCGATCAAGCAGGGCCAGGATGCGTTGCGTGATGGCCGCATCGTGGGCCCGGGCGACGATACCGCGCTGGCGCATTTCAAGGCGGCGCTGGCAATCGATCCCGACAACGGCGACGCGAAGGCCGGCATGGGTCAGGTCGCGCAGGCGCTGATCGTGCAGGCCAACGCCGCGCTCGACAATGCGGACAACGCCCATGCACGCCAGTTGCTGGATCAGGCGGCCGCCATTGCACCGCACTCGGCCGACCTTGCCGCGGCGCGCGCCCGCCTCGGTGGCGCACGCAAGACCAACGCAGCGCAGGTGGTCAACGACATCGCCAGCGATGCCGCCGCAGACAACAGCGACAACCTGCAGCATCCACCGCTCACGCCGCAACAGAGCGCGGAGCTGGCGCGTACCGTGCAGCGCGCCGATGCCGCTGCACGGCAGGGCAACCTGATGCTGCCGCCCGGCGAAAGCGCGTACGACCTCTACCGTCAGGCGCTGGCGATGGACGGCAATAACGAAGCCGCGCGCCATGGTTTGGAAACGCTGCCCACGCTCGCCATCAGCCAGTTCAACCAGGCGCTGGCCAGCGGCAATCTCTCTGCGGCAGGCAATCGCCTGGCCGACGTGGCCGATCTCTCGCCCGGCAACGCCAACCAGGGCGAGCTGCGCTCGCGCCTCGCGGGCGCATGGATGGACCAGGCCGAACAGGATCTGCAGAACGGCGATCGCGCCAACGCGGCGCAGGCGCTGGACAGTGCCCGCAAGCTCGCACCCGGCAACCCGCGCCTCGCGACGTTGATGGCGCGTCTGCAATCTGGCGGGTGACATGACGGTCGTCGTGTTCGGTGCCAGCAGCCAGATTGGCCATTTCCTGCTGCCGCGGCTGCGCGCGCGTGGCGAATCCATCATCGCGCTGAGTCGCAAGCCGCGGCTGGAGCAAGCCGGCGTGCGCTGGTTGCAAGGCGACCTGCACGATCAGGTTCCCGACTTGGGACAGCCCACGGCGGTGATCAATTTTGGTCCGCTCAATGCATTCGCGCGCTGGCTGGCCTCGGCCGCGCTGGCCTCGTCCACGCGTGTCATTGCCACCAGCTCGATGAGCGCGGAGTCCAAGCAGGCTTCGGATGTACCGGCCGAGCGCGAGCTCTCGCAGACGCTGCGTGATGGCGAAGCGGCCGTGGCCTCTGCCTGCGATAGCCGCGGCATGGCCTGGACCATCTTCAGGCCGACGCTCATCTACGGTGCCGGCATCGACAAGAGCCTCTCGCCCATCGCGCGTCGCGCCAGCCGCCTGCATGTGTTTCCGCTACCGGCCGGGAGCGGGCTGCGCCAGCCGGTGCATGCGGACGACATCGCGGCGGCCGTGGTGGCGGCGCTCGATCATCCGGAAGCGGCCGGGCGCATCCTTCCGCTGGGTGGTGGCGAACGGCTCACGGCAGGTGAGATGTTTTCCCGGGTCCGCCGCAGCCTTACTACGCCCACGGTGCCGGTGCCGATTCCCGCGGCGCTGCTGCGTGCCGGGCGCCACGCGGTGCCGCGCCTGCGGGGGCCGCTTACCCGGCTGGAAGCCAACCTGATTGCCGACAACAGCGAATTGCAGCGCCTGCTGGGCATTTCGCCGCGTCCGTTCCAGCCCGACGCGGCTTGCTGGGTCCCTCAGGAACCCCTTTGAACGCGAGGGCGGGCAGGGTGCCGTCGCGATCGGCTGGTCCCTTGATCGCGTGAGGGTGCATCCGCTGGATGCCCCGGCGACGCCCTATCCCCGCCACAAATCGCCGGACGCGTTCAGATGCCCGCCGGGAAGCAGGCCCTATGATCCCGGAGCCTTCCTGTTCAGGATTCCCCCTACTTGGACTTCATGACCCGTCTCCGCTCGATCTTCAGTGCCGTCTGGCCCTGGGTCCGCATTCCGTTCTGGGTCTGCATGGGACTGCTGTTCGGCTTCGTGCTGCCGTACACGCTGATCCTCAACAAGCGTGTGCAGGACCGCTTCAACGATCTGGTATTCGCCGTGCCCACCCGCGTGTACGCGCGGCCGCTGCCGCTGTCGGCGGGCACGCCGATGACGCCCTCGACGCTCGAGCTCGAGCTGACCTTTGCCGGCTATAGCAACGATGGCCATGCCGACGTGGCCGGCACCTGGGCCAAGGACGGCAGCACCTACACCATCGCCTCGCGCGGCTACGCCGGGCCGGATGGTGGCGAGGTGCCCAAGCGCATCCGCGTCGCGCTGGGCAAGGGGCAGGTGGCCAGCGTGAAGGATCTGGCCAACGGCAAGCCCATCGAGACGACGCACCTCGACCCGGCGCGCATCGCCACGGTGTACGGCTCGCAGCAGGAAGAGCGCCGCATCGTGCGCCTCACCGACGTGCCGCCGCTGCTGCTCTCTGGCCTGCAGGCGGTGGAAGACCGCGACTTCAAGCATCACTTCGGCATCGACCTCTCGGCCATCCTGCGCGCCACGTTTGCGAACCTGCGCGCGGGCCACACGGTGCAAGGCGGTTCCACGCTCACGCAGCAGCTGGTGCGCAATCTGTTCCTCGATCGCGAGCAGCATGTGTCGCGCAAGTTGAACGAAGCGCTGATGTCCATCCTCATCGAGGCGCATTACGACAAGAGCCGCATCCTCGAGGCGTACGTCAACGAAGTGTTCCTCGGCCAGCAGGGCGGACAGGCGGTGCACGGTTTTGCCGCGGCGTCGGAGTTCTACTTCGGACGCCGCGTGGAAGACCTCAAGCCGCAGGAGATGGCGCTGCTGATCGGCATGGTGAAGGGCCCGAGCTATTACGACCCGCGCCGCTATCCGGATCGCGCGCTGTCGCGCCGCAACCTGGTGATCGACCAGTTCGCCGAGACCGGCCTCATCACGGCGGAGCAGGCCAACGGTTTCAAGGCGACGCCGCTGGGCATCGTGAGCAATGGCCAGCTGCCGCACAACCGCTTCCCGGCGTTCATGGACTTGGTGCGTCTGCAGATCACCTCGGACTTCGACGACGACACGCTTTCCCAGGGCAACCTGAGCATCTTCACCACGCTGGACCCGGCCGCCCAGGTGTATGCCGAACAGGCCATCACCACCACGCTCGGCGGGCTCGGCAAGCGCGGCGAAGCGGCGCAGGCCGCCGCCGTGGTGACCGAAGCGCAGACCGGCGCCGTGCTGGCCATCGTCGGCAGCAAGGTGCCCGGCGACCAGGGTTTCAATCGCGCGCTCGACGCGAAGCGTCAGATCGGTTCGCTGGTGAAGCCGCTGGTCTATCTGGTGGCGCTCACCAATCCGGAACGCTGGAACCTGGCCAGCCCCGTGGAAGATTCGCCGATCAGCCTGCGCCAGCCCGACGGCAGCTTCTGGACGCCAAAGAACGACGAAGGCGACGTACACGGTTCGGTGCCGATGGTTGATGCGCTGGTGCATTCGTGGAACCTCGCCACGATCAACCTGGGCATGAACATCGGCGTGTCGCGCATCAAGGCCTTCCTGGAATCGTTCGGCCTGACGAACGTCAACCCGAGTCCTTCGTTGCTGATCGGCGCCGTCGACATGTCGCCGCTGCAGGCCACGCAGCTCTATCAATACATCGCCGCCGATGGCCACGCGTTGCCGCCGCTGGCGGTGCGTGGCGTGGTGGATGCGCGCGGCCAGACCATCAAGCGCTACGAAGTGAAGACCGGCGCCGGCGAATACCAGCCGGCCGTGCGCCTGGTGACCTGGGCCATGCAGCAGGTGACGCGCTCGGGCACGGCCGCGTCCATCGGCAGCTCAGGCCTGGCCTACCTCAATGCGGCGGGCAAGACCGGCACCAGCAACGACATGCGCGACAGCTGGTTTGCCGGTTTCACCGGCGACCATCTCGCGGTGTTCTGGATGGGCCGCGACGACAACAAGCCCAGCGGCATGTATGGCGCCACCGGCAGCCTGCGCGCCTGGCAGGAGCTGTTCAAGAAGTTGCCCACGCGTCCGCTGCCGGCGGCGCCGGGCCAGGGCCTGGAGATGGCGTGGATCAACACTGCCGACGGCAAGCGGTCGGAAGAGGGCTGCGAAGGAGCGCGTCAGGTGCCGGTGGTCGCCGGTACACTGTCACAGGATGCCGAGGGCTGTTTCTGGCAGCACGTCGGCAATTTCTTCAGCGGCGGTGACGCGTCCCCTGCGCCAGCTTCCTCCGCCCCCAGCCGGGATTGATCATGTTTCGTCGTGCCCTTCGTCTTTCCGCTGCGCCCGCCTCGCTGGCCGTGTTGTTGCTTGCGGCGTGCAGCCAACCGTCGGCTCCTTCGCAGGCCACGCGCCCGACTGTATCCGACGACCAGATGCTGGCCTCCATCCATGCGGCCGGCGACAAGGAAAAATCCGCCATCGACGTGAACCCGTTGCGCGATCCGGGCGTGGCGGCGTTGCAGGACGCGGCCGAAGGCGACCTGCGCGTGGGCAAGTACAGCGATGCGGCCACCAAGCTCGACCAGGCGTTGAAGATCAGCCCCAATTCGCCGGACCTGCTGCAGGACCGCGCGGAAGTGGCCATTCGCCTGAAGGATTACGCCAACGCCGAGCAGCTCGCGCATCGCTCGTGGGATCTGGGTCCGAAGCTCGGGCCGTTGTGCGCGCGCAACTGGCAGACCATCGCCGAGCTGCGCCGCCACGCGGGCGACGACGCCGGTGCCGCCAACGCCAGCAAGAGCGTCGGTCAGTGCCACGTGGAAGGCATGCAGCGCTACTGATGCGCTTGCCCGGGAGCGAAGGCTAGCGCTTTCGCTCTTCCATCAGCCCCACCAGGTTTCCATCCGGGTCACGCAGGAAAGCCAGCCACAGCGTGTGGTCGGACAGCTCGGCCGTCGCCTGCGGTTCGCGTTCCCCCACGGCGCCGTGATCGAGCAGCGCGCGGAACGTGTGCTCGATGTCTCCCACCTTGAAGTACAGGATGGAATTGCCGCCCACGCTGCCGTGGCCCTGCGGCGTGGAGAGCATGATCCGCACGCCGCCGGCATCGAGAAATGCCAGGTTCGTGGCCGGCCGGAACAGGAAGGGCAGTTCGAGGATGTCGCGATAGAACGACAGCGCCGCATCGACATCGCTGACGGTGACAGCGACCTGGCCGATGCCGGTGATCCGTGAGGACATGACAGCGCTCCACGGTGGGGAAGGCGACAGTCTAGGACATTCGCGGATGCGTCTCCGGTCGGCGATACTTGGCGGATGATCGATCACGAGGACGTTGCCGCGCTGCTGGGCACGGAAGGCCCATTCGCCCGCGAGCTCCCCAATTTCGCTCCGCGCGCCGCCCAGCAGGCGATGGCGCGCGCGGTGCAGCACGCCATCGCCGAGCGCGAGACCTTGATTGCCGAAGCCGGCACCGGCACCGGCAAGACCTTCGCGTATCTGGTGCCCGCCTTGCTCTCGGGTGAGCGCGTGATCGTGTCCACCGGCACGAAGGCCTTGCAGGACCAGCTGTACTTCCGCGACCTGCCGCGCGTGCGCTCGGTGCTGGACGCACGCCTCAAGACGGCGCTGCTCAAGGGGCGCTCCAACTACCTGTGCCTGTATCGACTCGACCAGACCGTGCGCGAAGGCGCCACCTTCGACCGCACGCAGGCCTCGCAACTGGCGGCCATTCGCGCCTGGTCGGCGCGCACGCGACGCGGCGACCGCATGGAACTGGCCGAAGTGACGGAAGAATCGCCGCTGTGGCCGCGCGTCACCTCCACGCCGGAAAACTGCCTGGGCGTGGAGTGTCCGTTCTACGACGACTGCCATGTGATCAAGGCACGACGCGAAGCGCAGGAAGCCGATCTGGTGGTGGTCAACCATCACCTGCTGTTCGCCGACCTGGCGCTCAAGCAGGAAGGCTTTGGCGAAATCCTGCCGGGCGCGAACGCCTTCATCCTGGACGAAGCACATCAGATTCCCGAACTCGCCGGCCAGTTCTTCTCGCAAAGCATCAGCGCGCGCCAGCTTTCCGATCTGGCGCAGGACAGCCTGAGCGAATGCAATGGCGTCACCGGCGCGATCGGACTGGTGCTGGAGCCGGCGGAAGCCGTGCAGGATGCGGCGCGCAAACTACGGTTGGCGATGGATGCGTTGCCGGAACGCGGGCCGTTCCATCAACTGGAAACCAAGGGCGAGATCAACGGCACCTTGCACGAATTGCGCGAAGTACTGGCAGCGCTGACGGATGTGCTCGCTTCGCAGGCGGAGCGCTCGCGCGGGTTCGCCAATGCACACGAACGCGCCGCCTTGTTGAGCGAACGCCTCGACCGCATTGCCGAGCGCGATAGCGAGCGCGACGTGCGCTGGTACGAATTGTTCCCGCGCGGTTTTGCGCTGCATGCGACGCCGTTGGATCTCGCCGCGCCATTGCGCGCGATGCGCGAGCAGACGCAGGCGGCGTGGATCTACACCTCGGCCACGCTGTCGGTATCGTCCAGCTTCGATCACTTCGCACGTCAATTGGGCCTGGAAGATCCGCAGACGCTGCATGTCGAAAGTCCTTTCGATTATGCGAAACAGGCCTTGTGTTACTTGCCGGCCGGCTTGCCCGATCCTTCCGCGCGCGACTACACCGACCGCGTGATCGAAGCCGTATTGCCCGTGCTGCACGCCTCGCACGGGCGCGCCTTCCTGCTGTTCACCTCGCACCGCGCATTGCGCCGCGCGGCGGAGCTGTTGCAGGAGCGCGTGCCATGGCCGCTGTTCGTGCAAGGCACGGCACCGCGTCACCAGTTGCTGGAGGATTTCCGCCAGAGCGGTCACGGCGTGTTGCTGGGCGCCGCCAGTTTCTGGGAAGGCGTGGACGTGGCGGGCGAAGCGCTGAGCGTGGTGGTGATCGACAAGCTGCCGTTCGCCTCGCCGGATGATCCGGTATTGCAGGCGCGGCTCGAAGCGCTGGAGCAGGCCGGCATCAATCCCTTCATGGGCTGGCAGGTGCCCAGCGCCGTCATTGCGCTCAAGCAGGGTGCGGGGCGGCTGATCCGCGACGTGCACGATCGCGGCGTGCTGGTGTTGTGCGATCCGCGCCTTACCGGCAAGGGTTATGGACGCCTGTTCCTCAACAGCCTCCCCGCCATGCCGCGCACCAAGGAGCTGGCGCAGGTGAAAGCGTTCTTCGACGACGAAGTATCCGCGCCCGCCTGAGTTCACCGGCGGCACTGGATTCTGCTCGCTGAAGGCACAACGATACGCGCTGTCACTCCAACGAGGGCTCGGACATGGCCAAGGTCACCGGTTTTGGCGGCATCTTCTTCAAGGCGCGCGATCCTGGCGCACTGGGTGAGTGGTACGCGCGGCATCTCGGCTTCCCGTTGGAGGACTGGGGCGGGGCGCGATTCGATGACGATGCCTCGCGACCGGGCTACCTCGTGTGGACGCCGTTCGCCGCCGACACCACCTATTTCGCGCCCAGCACGCAGCCCTACATGCTCAATTTCCGCGTGGACGATCTGGACGGATTGCTCGCGCAGTTGAAGGCGGATGGCGTGGACGTCGACGGTCGCATCGAAGAAAGCGAGTTCGGCCGCTTCAGCTGGATCATGGATCCGGAAGGCACACGCATCGAACTCTGGCAGCCGCCGGCCTGACCTCAGGCGTGCGTTCCCACGGCCACATCGCAGGGAAGCGACGGCCTCGCGGGTAGTGGGTTGAGTCACGGTTCTGCCACAAGTCGCTGGCGGATCGGCCGCGACGTGCCCGCCAGTTCGCCCATGCGCCTGTTTTCCTGCACGCTCCGAGACAAGGGATTGGGCCATGGGACACTGGATGAAGGGCTGGACCGCCAAGGTGATTGGCGTGGGACTGCTGGCGCTGCTGATGTTGTTGCCGTTGTGGAAAGTGCAGTCGCTGGTGGAAGAACGGCAAGGGATGCGGCAGGCGGCCATCGATCAGATCGCACAGGGTTGGGGCGGCGAGCAGGTGCTCGGCGGCCTGGTGCTTGCGGTGCCGACGCACGAGCAGATGGCCATGGCCGGCGGTGAGCTGCGCGATGTGGCCGATACGACGCTGGTGCTTCCCGATACCGTCGAGATGAGCATCGGCATGGCGGTGGACAAGCGTCGTTACGGCATCTACGAGGCGCCCGTGTTCGCTTCGACAGTGGAGCTGCGTGGCCGATTCGCCGCCGAAGACATCGCGCTGCAACGACAGATGGATACCGCCACCTGGCAGGGCGGCAAGGCGGAACTGCGTTTGGTGCTGGGTGATCTGCGCGGTCTTCAGGAAGTGACGGAGTTGCTCATCAATGGCAAGCCGAAACGCTTTGCCTCATCGGCGGCGACGTTCGGTGGTACGTCGTCCACGGTCGTCGTGCCGCTGGATCTGGACGCGTTGAACGGACAGCCGATCGAGTTCTCCATGAAGCTGCAGGTGGCTGGCACGCAATCGCTGCAGTTGCTGCCGCTGGCGCGCACCACGGACGTGAAGATGCATGCGCCATGGCCTGATCCGAGTTTTATCGGTGCGGCCTTGCCGTTGGAGCGCACGGTGAATGCCGAGGGTTTCTCGGCACGCTGGCACATGCTGGATCTCAACCGAAAGTTCGGCCAGTCGTGGCATGCGAGCGATGCGCGCATCGACGCCGCGGTACACGACGCGGCATTCGGCGTGGCGCTGTTCCAGCCGGTGGACGTGTATCAGCGCAATGTACGCGCGGGGAAGTACGGACTGCTGTTCATTACGATGACCTTCGTGGCGTTTTTCCTTTTCGAGGTGCTCAAGCGGCTGCGCGTGCATCCCGTGCAATACCTGCTGGTGGGTGCGGCGCTCACGTCGTTCTACGTGTTGCTGCTGGCCTTGTCCGAACAACTCGGCTTTGGACTCGCCTACAGCGTGGCGGCAGGTTCGGTGGTGGCCATCGTCGGCGGTTATGCGATGGCGGTGCTCGGGGCTCGGCGTGCAGGGCTGTTGCTCGGCGGCTCGCTGGCGCTGGTCTACGCCATGCTCTACGTGGTGCTGGCGGCCGAAGCGTATGCGTTGCTGATCGGTGCCATCGTGCTGGTGCTCACCGTCGCGCTGTTGATGTACCTCACGCGCCGCATCGACTGGTATGCGAGCATGCCTGCAGCGGCCGGCCCGGCTATCATGGAGCAGCCATGAATCTGCTAGCCATCGAAACCTCCACGGAAGCCTGCTCCGTTGCCCTCGTCCACGGCGACGAAGTGATCGCACGCAGCGAAGTCGCGCCGCGTCGCCACGCCGAGCTGGTCTTGCCCATGGCCGACGCCTTGTTGGCCGAAGCCGGCCTGGGCCGTCATGCGCTGGATGTGATCGCCGTGGGCCGTGGCCCTGGCGCGTTCACCGGCGTGCGTCTTGGCATCTCGCTGGCGCAAGGCATGGCGCTGGCGCTCGATGTGCCGGTGGTGACAGTGTCCTCGCTCGCCGCGCTGGCGTTGGAGGCACCGGAAGACGAGGCCACCATCCTCGCCGTGATCGACGCCCGCATGGGTGAGATCTACGCCGCGAGCTATCGCCGCGACGACAACGGCGGGCTGATCGCGCTCGATGACGAACGCGTGTGCCTGCCCGATGCGCTGGCGCTCTCGCCGTCATCGGCATGGCATGTGGTCGGTACGGGTTGGACGACGTATGCGGATGTGCTGCGTGGGCATCTCACCGGCGAACTGCTGTCGGCCGATGGCACGCGTTATCCGCAGGCACGCCATGTGGCCGAGCTGGCTGCGCGCGAGTTTGCGGCGGGCCATGCGGCGGCGCCGGAACATGCGTTGCCGGTGTATCTGCGCGACAAGGTGGCGTTGACGCTGGTGGAGCAGGGCAAGGCCTGACGCCTCTGCGGTGAACCTCGAACACGGCGGGCTGCATCGTGCGGGCGCGCCGTGGATTCTTGCGATGTCATTCCGGCGAGCGCCACATCGTGCGCTTGCTGTGTTGTCGCGACGACAACTCGCCAGGCGTCAGCCTTCTGCGCCCACCTTGATGGCGGAATTCAACTCAGCATCTTGCCTGCGTGCAGCGCACTGGATGCTCTGCGCATTCTTGATGGCGGGAAGCAGGCCGGGGAAACGCTCTTCGATCTCGGCACAACGCGTGGTGTTGAGCATTTCCACGCCGCGGCGCTCGCTGCGGATCAGGCCAGCCTCACGCAGCGCACGAAAATGCTGCGACAGGGTGGATTTGGGGATGCAGCGGTTTTCCAGCTTGAGGAAGACGGAACAGCTGTTGGCGCTGTCCGCACAGGACAGTTGCCAATAGATGGTGGCGCGCACAGGATCGGAGAGGGCATGCAGGATGCCTTCCACGGTGACGTCGTCGATGGAGGGGTGGGTCAGGGGCCTCATATGTCCATTTTAGCAGCACTTGAAAACTAGTTCTTAAGTTCGTATGTTACGAACTATTGGAGTAAGAACTCCTACTGCTTTTTCCTCCCCAACCTGAACAGGTCTCGTCATGAGCAAGCTCAAAGGTAAAGTGGCTGTTGTTACCGGCGCATCCAAGGGCATTGGTGCCGCCATCGCCAAGTCGCTGGCGGCCGAAGGTGCCTCCGTGGTGGTCAATTACGCCTCCAGCAAGGCTGGCGCGGACTCCGTGGTGGCCGAGATCACCAAGGCCGGCGGCAAGGCCGTCGCCGTGGGCGGCGACGTTTCCAAGGCGGCTGACGCCAAGGGCCTGGCCGATGCCGCGGTGTCGAATTTCGGTCGCCTGGACATCCTGGTGAACAACTCGGGCGTGTATGAGTTCGGCGCGCTCGACGCCATCACCGAGGAACACTTCCACAAGCAGTTCAACGTCAACGTGCTCGGTCTGCTGCTGACCACGCAGGCGGCCGCGCGCCACATGAAGGACGGCGGCAGCATCATCAACATCGGCTCGCTGGTGTCGCGCATCGTGCCGCCGGAAAGCGCCGTGTACACCGGTACCAAGGGTGCAGTGGACGCCATCACCGGCGTGCTGTCGCGCGAGCTGGGCCCGCGCAACATCCGCGTCAATGCGGTGAACCCGGGCATGGTCGAGACCGAAGGCACGCATGCGGCCGGCTTCATCGGTTCGGACTTCAATCACCACGCGGTCGCGCAGACTCCGCTGGGCCGCATCGGCCAGCCGGACGACATCGCATCCATCGTGACCTTCCTGGCTTCCAGCGACTCCTACTGGCTCACCGGCGAACAGCTCTACGCCGGCGGCGGCATGCGCTGATCCATCGCGCAACGCTGTCTCGCGCACCCCGGTGTGAACCGGGGTGCGTTTTTTTTTGCATGCGTCGGATTGACGTTGCTGGGAAGATGATCGCCAGTCACTCTCAAGCGACAAGGCATGTCGATGTCCAGCCCCTCCGATAACGGCATCGTGCAATTTCGCTCGCCCTTCGACGTGGCGACGACCATCGGGAAAATTCGCGATGCGCTGCAAGCGCATGGCATCGCCGTCTTCGCGCATCTCGATTTCAGCGGCGACGCGGCGCGCGCTGGTCTCACCATGCAGGCCGAGCAGATGCTGATCTTCGGCAACCCCAAGGGCGGCACGCCGTTGATGCAGAAAGAGCCACGCGTCGGACTGGACCTGCCGCTCAAGGCGCTGGTATGGGACGACGGGCAGGGCGCGACGTGGATCGCCTGCAACGCACCGGAATACATCATTGCCCGCCACGGATTGCCCGACGCCATGGCGGCGAATCTCGCCGGCCCGCTGGCGCTGTTGAAGCAGATCGCGTCGGAACCGGCTGCCTGATCAGGCCGCGCGTTCGACGAAGCTCACGTTCGCAATCCAGTTCGCCTGTCGCCGCGCGAGCTTCGAAGTCACGCTTTCTTCGCTGAAACTCGCCGGCCGGTGCTGAAGCAGGGCGGGATCGACGTTGTCGAACGTGTTGACGTTGACAACCGCATAGATACGGCCGTCCACGGTGCAGGTCACCAACGGAACGACTCCGCATTCCCTGCAGATATGGAAATCCGCCGTGCCCGTGCCGAAGGCGTAGCGATGGACCTGCTCGAGGTTGCGGATAGTGACGCGCAATTCGCCGTCGGGATGGGACGTCCAAACGCCTCCGTGCTTCGTGCAGAAGGAACAATCGCAGGCGCGGGCGGGAATTTCCGTGGGGTCGGGTTCCCAGTCGAGCGTGTAGGCGATGTTTCCGCAGTGACACTGGCCCTGGAGCTGCATGGTGGCATCCGTTATCCGCGTGGCAGGGAACGCCAAGCGTAATCGATCGAGCGACTTACAACTGTCCGATCACCATCTGCACCACCAGGCTGCTCACCGCCACCGCCGCCCACACACCCAGCCCCAGCAGGATCGGGCGCGCCCCGGTGGAAGCCATCTTGCGCAGGTTGGCCGAGAGCCCGATGGCCGTGAGTGCCACGATGATCAGGAACTCGGCCGCAAGATGCAGCGCGGGTTGGATCGCCGCAGGTACCAGGCCCGCCGTACGCACACCCGACGCCACCAGGAACCACAGGATGAACCAGGGGAAGATGCGCGCGAGGCTGAAATCGGTGGCGCCCTGCTTCTTCTGCTTCCACGCCGTGGCGAAGGCCAGGATCAGGCAGATCGGAATGATCAGCGTGGCGCGGGTGAGCTTGACGATGGTGGCGTAGTCGCCGGCCTGCTTGCTGAAGCTGTAGCCCGCGGCGACCACCGACGAGGTGTCGTTGATCGCGGTGCCGGCCCACAGTCCAAAGCCGAGGTCGGAAAGATGCAACACGTGGCCAAGCAGCGGAAACAGCAGCACGGCGACCAGGTTGAACAGGAAGATGGTGGAGATGGCGAACGCGGTGTCGTGTTCGTCGGGCTTGATGATGGGCGTGACCGCCGCAATCGCCGAGCCACCGCAGATGGCCGTGCCCACGCCGATCAGGATCTTCAGCTTGTCATGCACCTTGAGCACGCGGCCCAGTCCCCAGGCTGCGAGGAAAGCGACCGTCATGGTCACCAGGGTGACCGAGAGCGATTCCAGTCCCGTCTTGGCGACCTGGTCCAGGCTCAGCCCGAAGCCCAGCGCGATGATCGACCACTGCAGCACCTGCTTGCCCGCGAATTGGATGCCCGGCGTATAGGTGCCGCCCGGGGCCGTCGTATTGCGCACCAGAATGCCCAGCACGATGCCGAACACCGGGCCGCCGATCAGCGGCGCCACCTTGCCCAACCCCAGTGCCACCAGGGCAATCGCCACGGACAACAGCAAGCCGGGAAGGCGGGAAGGGGTGGGGGCGGCGGGTATGGCGACGGCGGCGTTCATGGCGTTCTCCTGCAATGGCGGCATTCTCCGCCTCGCCAGCCATCAATAAAACTTTGAATTATTGATCGTTGATATAAGATCAGCTGATGATCAACATCAGCCCGCGCCAGCTGGAGGTGTTCGTGCAGATCGCACGCCTCGGCAGCGTGCGCGCCGCCGCCGAGACACTTCATCTCACGCAACCGGCGGCGAGCATGGCGCTGGCGGAAATGGAGCGGCAATTGGAGGCTCCCGTATTCGCCCGCGAGCGCGGCCGTTTGCGCCTCAACACCCGTGGCCGCGAATTGCTGCCGCTGGCGCAGGAACTGTTGGAGCGTTACGCGGAATTCGGCCGCGTGGGCACAGGCGGCGCCGATGAACTCGGCGGCGAGCTGCGGGTGGGCGCAAGCAACACCGTGGGCAATTACCGCGTGGGCGAATTGCTGGGAGAGTTTGTGCGCGCCCATCCGCACGTCTCCGTGCGCCTGCGTGTATCGAACACCTCGGAAATCGTGGCGGCCATGCTCGATCACGCACTGGAACTGGGCTGCGTGGAAGGGCCGGTGGCGCATCCGTCGCTGGAGGTGCGTCCGTGGCGCGATGATGCGTTGGTGGTGTGCGCATCGCCCGATCATCCGCTGGCACGCAAACGGCGGCTGGAGCCCGAGGATTTCGCGGGCGCGCGATGGGTGTTGCGCGAACCGGGTTCGGCCACGCGCAGCCTGAGCGAACGTGCGCTTTCCAGCTTGCCCGCAGGCGAAACCGTGCTGGAGCTGGATCAGGCCGAAGCGATCAAGCAGGCCGTGATCGCCGGCCTAGGCATCGCCTGTATTCCGGAAGTGGCCATCATCGACGCGGTGGCGGCCGGACGATTGAAAGTGCTGCGCACGCCGTTCCTCGACCTGCATCGCAAGCTGTCATTGGTGCTGCATCGGCAGCGCTATCGCGGCGCGTTGATCGAGGCGTTTCTGGGCAGCGCGGGATAAGCGCTGCGCGCGGAATCAGGCGGTGAGCTTGGCCAGCATGGCTTCCGCTTCCTCGTGCGTGCGTGCGCGAAGAATGCGCGGCGCATGCGCGCGCAATACGCCATGATCGAGCGAGGCGAGACGATCGCGCACGTGCAGCAGCTGGCTGGGGTGCATGCTGAACTCGCACAGGCCCAGTGCCAGCAGCAGGCCGGTAAAGTTCGCATCGCCGCCGATTTCGCCGCACAGGCTCACGCCCTTCTTGGCGCGGCGGCCTTCGGAAATGACGTAGGCAAGCAGGCGCAGCAGCGCCGGCTGCAGCGGGTTGTAGATGTTGTCCAGCGCATCGTTGCCGCGATCGGCGGCGAGCACGTACTGCGCAAGATCGTTGGTGCCGATGGCGAGGAAGTCGGCGTGCTCCAGCAGCGCGCGTACATTGATGGCCGCCGCCGGCACTTCGATCATCGCGCCGAGCTGCAGTTTCTCCGGCAGGTCGATGTTCTCGCGCTTCAACTCCTGTCGTGCGAGCTTGAATAGCGTGCGCACGGCAATGAGTTCGTCGGGCTGCGTGATCATCGGCACGAGCACGCGAACCGGCCCGTAGCAGGCGGCGCGAAGGATGGCGCGAATCTGCGTGGTGAACACGGCGGGATAGCGCAGCGAGAGGCGCACGCCGCGCACGCCCAGCGCGGGGTTGTCCTCGCCGCGCAGTACGAGGCCCGCGGCATCGGCCTTGTCGGCGCCGAGATCCAGCGTGCGAATGGTGACCGGCAGCCCGCCCATGCCAAGCACGAGGTCGCGATAGGCGATGAACTGCTCGTCTTCGGTGGGCAAGCCCTTCTGGCGCAGGAACAGGAATTCGGTGCGATACAGGCCCACGCCATCGGCGCCACGCGCGCGGGCCATGGCGATGTCGGCGGGCATCTCCGCGTTGGCGAACAGGCGGATGTCCACGCCATCGCGCGTGCGCGTCGGCGCGTTGGCCAAGGTGGCGAGACGACGGCCTTCCGCTGCGGCCTCGCGCTGCCACGCGCGGTAATGGGCCAGGTCCTGCGCGGTGGGATGCACCACGGCTTCGCCGCGTTCGGCATCGAGCAGGATCAGGTCGTCGTCGTGGATGGTGGACAACGCATCACGCGCGCCCACCAGCATGGGTAGATCCAGGCTGCGCGCCAGGATAGCGCTGTGCGAATACGGGCTGCCCGAACTGGCGACCACGCCGAGCAAGCCGGCGCCCGCGAGGTGCGCCATGTCGGCCGGGGCGATGGTGTCGGCAATGAGGATCTCGCCCACGCGCGCGGCCAGCTTGCGTTCTTCGCGGCTGGTCTGGCGCTGCAGGGCGGAGATGACGCGGCTGATCACCTGGTCGACGTCTTCCTTGCGCGAACGCAGGTAGGGATCGTCCATCGCCTCGAACACGGCGGCAAGGCGGTCGCGTTGTTTTTTAAGAGCGGCGCCGGGGCGGTAATGGCCGATGCGCACCAGATCGTCCAGGCCGCGCAGCAGTTCCGGATCATCGAGCAGCAGGCTGTGCGCATCGATGAACTCGTTCACCTCGCGCGCGAGCGCGCCGTGCAGCTTGCCGCGCAGTTCGCGCAGTTCCTGGCGTGCGGTGTCCAGCGCGCGATGCAGGCGTGCCAGCTCGCTCTCGACTTCGTCTTCGTTGAGCGGGCGCGTATCGACCAGGTAGCGACTGGGCTGCACCAGGCGGGCGCGGCCGAGGGCCATGCCTTTCGCTGCCGTGGTGCCTGTCAGTACCTGTCTCATGAATGCCTTCCATGGTGGAGCGGCCGGCCCGGCCATGCGTGACGTCGGCATCCGGCCAACGCGTCGAATGCTGAAAGGGGAAGATCGCACGACGCAGCAAACCGGGCCGTGAATACGGCCTCAGGTCGAGACGCGCGTGCGAAGTTTTTCCCCACTCAGGCTCCTTCGTCGAACTTGCGGTCGAACAGCGCCACCACGGCGTCGATGGCCGATTGCTCGTCCGGCCCATCGGCGCGAACGGTGAGCGGCGTGCCGATGCCGGCGGCCAGCATCATCACGCCCATGATGCTCTGTGCATTCACCTCGCGGCCCTTGCTTACCAGCCACACGGTGGACTTGAAGCCCTGCACCAGCTGCACGAGCTTGGCCGAGGCGCGGGCATGCAGGCCCAGTTTGTTCGAAACGACGATCTCTTTCTCAAGCATGGTCGATGAAGATTCCTCCGCGGCCACCACTGGCGGCGATTTCCGCCAGCTCGTCCAACGGTTTTTCTGCGTAATTGAGCACGCGCAACAGCATCGGGAGGTTGAGCCCCGACACGCAACGCAACCGCACGCCCAGCGCGCCGAGCGACAGGCCGATGTTGCAGGGCGTGGCGCCGTACAGATCCGCGAGCACCAGCACGCCATCGCCTTCGTCCAGCTCGCGCGCGTGTTTGGCGGTGAGCGTGCGCATCACGTCCGGGTCCGCGTGCGGTGGAACCTCCACGGCCTCCACGCGCAGCGGCAGCTTGGGCAGCACGTGGTGGGAGGCGGAGATCAAGGCCTGCCCGACGGCTTCGTGCGTCATCAACAACACACCGACGCTCATGACGGCGTGCCAGTCCGTTTCACAGGTTTGGCCAGCATGGCTATCACTCGAGTTCGCGATGGAAGGTAAGCACGCCATTGCGTAGCGCGCGGTAATGGGCAGCAAGCTTTTCCACCAGGTACACCGAGCGGTGTCGACCGCCCGTGCAACCGATGGCAATGGTGACGTAGCTGCGGTCGTCCGCTTCGAAGCGCGGCAACCAGGTATCGAGCCAGCGTGCGGTGTCCGCGTAGTACTCAGCCACCAGGGGTTGCGCGTCCAGATAATCGCGCACGGCCGCATCCTTGCCCGAAAGCGGGCGCAGGGTAGGGTCCCAGTGCGGGTTCGGCAGGCAGCGTGCATCGAAGACGAAGTCCGCATCCAGCGGCAGGCCGCGGCGGAAGGCGAACGACTGGAACATCAGCGTGAGGCCTTCGGTGGCCTCGGCATAACCGGTCGCGATCAGGCGGCGCAACTGGTGCACGTTCAGTTCGCTCGAATCGATCACCTTGTCCGAGATGGCCGAGAGCGGACGCAGCACGCGGCGTTCCTCGGCGATGGCGTCGGCCAGCGACAGGCCCTGCCAGGACAGCGGATGGCGGCGGCGCGTTTCCGAGTAGCGCTTGATCAGCACGTCGTCGCGGCAGTCGAGGAAGATCAGGTGCGCCTTCACGCCCTTGGCTGCCAGCTCCGACAGGATGGCCGGCATGCGCTTGAGGTCTTCCCCGGGATTGCGCACGTCCACGCCCACGGCCACGTGGCGGCGCTTGCCCTCCACGTTGCCGCTCACCGCTGCGACGAGCTGCGGCAGCAAGGCGGTGGGCAGGTTGTCGACGCAATAGAAGTCCAGGTCTTCCAGCGCGCGCAAGGCAACGGTCTTGCCGCCGCCGGACATGCCGGTGAGCACGATCAGGTTGATCGGGTCAGTGCGTTTGAGCGTGTTGGTGGTTGTGCTTTCGCTCATGGGTCACCACGGAGGCAGCCGGCGCATCTGGTGCGCCTGGCGATCGATGAAAGTCTGTGCCGGGTCGATGCCCTTGCTCTTGAGCACATGGTTGCGCACCGCCGCTTCCACCAGCACCGCAAGGTTGCGGCCGGGCGCGACAGGTATCGTCATCATGGGCACCGGCACCTCGAAGATTTCGCGATGGCCGATATCGCCGGTGAGGCGCGTGAGTCCATCGGTGTCTTCCCCTTCGCGCAGCGGTTTGAGATGTATCACCAGGCGAAGGTATTTCGACGGCTTGACGGCGGTGTGACCGAACATCTCGCGCACGTTCAACACGCCCAGGCCGCGTACTTCCAGCAGGTCCTGCAGCAGCTCGGGGCAGGTGCCGTCGATCACGTCCGGCGCGATCAGGGTGAACTCGGTGGCGTCGTCGGCCACCAGCCGGTGACCGCGACTGATCAGTTCCAGCGCCAGCTCGCTCTTGCCCGAGCCCGACTCGCCGGTGATCAGCACGCCGATGGAAAACACCTCCAGGAACACGCCATGCAGCGTCACCTTGGGCGCCAGCATGCGCGCCAGGTGGTACTGCATCCAGGTCAGCAGCTCGTGGCCGCGCTTGGAGCTGATCCACAGCGGCGTATTGGTTTCCTCCGCCACCTCGCGCAGATCGGTGGGGATGGGTTGATCCTTGGTCACGATCATGGCGACCGGCTGGTAGGCGGCGATCTTGTTGATCGCTTCCCAGCGCTGGCGCGAATCGAGGCTGTCGAGGAAATTCAGTTCCTCGGTGCCGATGATCTGGATCTTGTTCGGATAGATGACGTTGAGATAGCCGATCAACGAGGGGCGGCGCGTGGTGGTCGCGGCCTGTTCGAGCACGCGCGATTCGCCGCGCATGCCGGACACCCAGCGCAAGGCCATGCGCTCGTGAACGCTGTCATAGAGTTGTCGGGCGGAGAGCCGGTCCAAGCCTTGTCCTTTGCGCCACCGAAAAAGGGCGGCTACATGGACATTGTGCCAGTTCGCACCGGCGGACGCCTTGGAAACGGTGGAAAGTGAGGCGGAAGGCCCGCCCGGAGCCGGGCGGGCCTGGGAGAGATCAGCCGTACAGGCGCTCGTCCCGGACGGCGCGCTGATGCTTGTCGCAGATCTTCTCGCGGTGCTTGCGCAACTGGGTCACCAGCTTGTCGAAGAGCACGTCGATGGAGACGTACATGTCGTTCTCAAGCGCTTCGGCGTGCAGGGTGCTGCCCGTGACGTAGAGCGTGCCTTCGGCGCGCTGCTGGAGTTTGTTCACGGAGAGAACGACGCTCAGGCTGAGAATGCGTTCATCGAGGCGGGTGAGGCGGTCAAGCCGGCTGTTCACGTGGTCCCGGAGGGCCGGGGTGACTTCAATCTGCTGACCGCTGAGCTGAACTTGCATGTTGCGCCTCCTCTGGTACTTGCCGCGGACGCGGCTGGAATCGATGCGCCGGTCGCTACTGTCGTGAACGACACACCTTTGAAAACTCCGGTATTGCGAAGGTTTTTCTCCGGCCTCCTCACCAAGTCGGGATAGTCACTATGCACCTCTGACGATGTGCTCGCGTTAGGAAGACCTTCACGCCTCGGACATGACAGGTTTCCTTTCGCATCGTCTCAGCCATATGTATGGGGACGTCTTTTTCGCCGCCAAGTTCCCGGGGCGCTTTGCCACAGTGCGGGCAGGCTTGTTCAGCCAGCGCGCTGGCGCTCGCTGGAACTGGGAATACGCATGGCTTCGCGGTACTTGGCGACGGTGCGTCGGGCAACCTGAATGCCCTTGCGATGCAGCTCCTCCGCGATGGCCTGGTCGGACAGCGGCTTGCGCGGGTCCTCGGCATCGACCAGCTTGCGCAGCATGGCCTGGATGGCGGTGGCCGACGCGCTGCCACCGTCTTCGGTGGACACGCCGCTGGAGAAGAAGTGCTTGAGTTCGAACGTGCCCCGCGGCGTATGGATGTACTTGCGGGTAGTTACACGTGAAATGGTCGATTCGTGCATGCCCACTTCCTCGGCCACTTCGCGCAGCACCAGCGGGTGCATGGCTTCGGGGCCGTAATCGAGGAAGGCGCTCTGCCGGCGCACGATGGCCTCTGCCACCTTGAGCAGGGTTTCGGCGCGCGATTCCAGGCTCTTGATGAGCCAGCGCGCCTCCTGCAACTGGCCGCGCATCCAGCTTGCATCAGTGCCACGCGCCTGCGCGATGAGGCCGCAGTAATGCTGGTTGAGCCCCAGGCGCGGCTGGCAATCGGGATTGAGGCTGACGCGCCAGCGGCCCGCATCCTTGCGCGCATACACGTCGGGCGCGACGTATTCGACGGGCGTCACGTCGAGCGCGGCGCCGGGGCGCGGATCCAGGCTGCGGATCAACACGGCGGCGGCAGCGGTGTCGTCTTCGCTCACGCGCAGTTTGCGTGCGAGGCGGGCGATGTCGTTGCGCGCAAGCAATTCCAGTTCGGCATCGACGATGCGCAGGGCGAGTTCGCGCTGCGGCGTATCGGGATCGAACTGCTCCAGCTGCACGCGCAGGCAATCGCGCAAGTCGACGCTGGCAATGCCGGTGGGGTCGAACCGCTGCAGCATGCGTCGCACATGCTCCACTTCTGCCTCAGTCGCCTTGACGTCGGCGGGCAGGGCGGTGATCAGCGACTCCATGCTTTCGGTGAGATAGCCGTCTGCGTTGAGCGCGTCGATCAGCACGGTGGCGATGGTGCGATCGCGCGCACTCATGTGTGTGAGGTTGAGCTGCCACAGCAGATGTTCCTGCAGGGTTTCCTGCGCGGCGCTCTGCGGCTCGAAGCCGTCTTCGTCGGGATTGTTGTTGCGCGACGAGCTGCTGCCGGCCGAAAAATCGATCGGGTCGTCGCTGCTGTTGTCGACATCCGCATCGCCCCATTCGGGCGCTTCGGCGTTGTCGACGGTGTCGCTGGTGGTGGTGCTGGACGAGCTGGAGGGAATCGCATCCAGCGGCTCGGGCGCCTCGCGTTCGTCGCCGTCCACGTTCTCCGGATTGTCGTCGGCAAACTCGAGCAGCGGATTGCTTTCGGCGATCTGACGCAGCTCAGCCTCCAGCTCAAGCTGCGACAACTGCAGGAGGCGGATGGCCTGCTGCAACTGTGGTGTCAGCGTGAGCTGTTGATTGAGGCGAAACTGCAGTCCGGGTTTCATGCCAGCCGGTCAGGAAGAATGTGCGGTCATCCTAACTCCTGACCTCGGGAGCAGCCATAGGTCGAAGGCGAAATCGCGTACTACCTCAGATTTAGCCCTGACGGCAGCCTGTTCCGCCGCCGTTACAGGCGGAATTCGCGACCCAGGTAGACCTCGCGGACCTTCTCGTCGGCAAGGATGTGCGCAGGCGTGCCACGCGATAGCACTTCACCATCGTTGAGGATGTATGCGCGGTCACAAATGCCCAGCGTCTCGCGCACGTTGTGGTCGGTGATGAGCACGCCGATGCCGCGTTCCTTGAGATGGCGCACGATGCGCTGGATTTCGCCGACCGAAATCGGGTCCACGCCCGCGAACGGTTCGTCCAGCAGCATGTAGCGCGGGTGTGCGGCCAGCGCGCGCGCAATTTCCACGCGGCGGCGTTCGCCACCGGAAAGGCTGATGCCTTTCTGGTCGGCGATGTGCGCGATCTTCAGTTCGTCCAGCAGGCTTTCCAGTTCGTTGGTGCGGCGCTTTTCATCCCAGCCTTCGCGCAGTTCCAGCACGGCCATGATGTTGTCGGCCACGGTAAGGCGACGGAACACCGAGGCTTCCTGCGGCAGGTAGCCGATGCCGAGCTTGGCGCGCTGGTGCATCGGCAGGCCGGTGATGTCCTGCTTGTCCAGCTTGATGATGCCGGCGTCGGCTTCGATCAGGCCCACCACCATGTAGAAGCACGTGGTCTTGCCCGCGCCGTTGGGTCCGAGCAGACCCACCACTTCACCTTCGCGAATGGAGAACGCGAAGTCGCGCACGACCTGGCGCGCCTTGAAACTTTTTTGCAGACCTTCAGCAGAAAGCATCGATCAATGGCCCTCGGCCGGCTTGGTGGCCGGTGGCGGCGTGCCCGGCTTCGGCGGCGTGGCGGTGGGCGTGGCCGGCTTCTGCTTGGGCAGGATCACGCCGTGCACGAGGCCATCGCCACCGGCTTCACCGGTGATCAGCGAGGACTGCGTGTTGTAGGTGAGCTTGTCGCCGTGGAATTCGCCACGACCCTGCTGGCGCACGACCGCATTGCCCGTGAGCACCGCAATGCCGTTGATGTTGTCGTAGTCGAGCTGGGCGGCGTCGCCCTGCATAAGGTTGTTGTTGTCGTCCAGCTGCTCGATGTGTGCCGGGCTGCCCGTCACCACGGCGCGCGCCACCTGGGTGTCGGCATCCAGATACAGCTTGGCCAGGGCACCGGTGAGCTTCATCGTGCCCTGGGTGGCCACGACGTTGCCCGTCAGCGTGGTGACGGTATTGGGCGCGTTGAACCCGTCCATGGACTTGGACGAGAAGTTCATCGGCTGGTTGCGGTCATCCTGCTTGGCCAGTGCCGGCTGCAGGATGAGCAGTCCCAGGCCCAGCAGGGCGAGGGGCAGCTTGAGACTTCTTGGGTCGCGGCGGAAACGAGCCGGTGACTTCATCGAACAGCTCCAGATGATTGGTGTTGAGGTTGGCACGCATGCCCACCCCGTTAAGTGTACGTGGGCCTTGCACCATATGCGCTGGGGCATCCGTCACCATGCGGTTTTCTTTTGGCCAGGCGGTGACGTCGGACGTGTGCATTTCGGCCGCATCGGTCTGGGCAAAGGCCGCCCGGTGCATGTAGACCGGCCCTTGGAGCTTGAGCAGGGTGCCGCTCTTGTCGACCCAGGCGTACAGCGACTTGCCCAGCCACGGCGGCACGCCGGCCTCGTTGGACGGCAAGGTGAAGTCAGGCGTGTTGATGTAGAGCGACTCGTCGTTCTCGCGGCGCTCCAGGTGCGGGGCGACCATCTCGAAACTGGGCAGCCCGTCCACGTCATACGACCAGAGCTGGAAATTGGTCAGGGTGTAGCCCGAACGCGGGGGACCCACGAACTCGCTCACCTTCGGTGCCGGCGCCAGCCACCAGTACAGCAACTGGGCCGCGCCCGTGGCCAGGCCAATCAGGACGATCGCCACCGGGAGGCCCCGGTCGCGCAGGTAACTGCGAAAGCTCACTTCCAGCGCTCCCGCTCGGCGTCCGACTTGCCCTGGGCGTGCAACACCATGTCGCAGACCTCGCGGGCCGCGCCCTGGCCGCCGCACAGGCGGGTGCGCCAATGGGATTGTTCCGCCACCCAGGGATGGGCGTTGGCCACCGCCACGGCCAGGCCGGCGATGCGCATGGCGGGCAGGTCCGGCAGGTCGTCACCCACGAAGGCCGCCTGTTCCGGCGCCAGGTTGAGCGCCTCCAGCAGTTGCTCCAGGCAGGCGCGCTTGTCGCCCTGGCCCTGGTAGACGTGGGCGATGTCCAGCTCTTCCGCACGCAGCGCCACCGGATGGCTGATGCGGGCCGAAATGATGGCCACGTGCACGCCATGGGCCATCAGCAGCTTAAGGCCCAGGCCGTCATGCACATGGAACACCTTGGTTTCGTGGCCGTCCTCGGCGTACCACAGGCGGCCGTCGGTCAGGGTGCCGTCCACGTCAAACACGACGAGGCGGATCTTGGCGGCACGGGCGAGCACGTCAGCGGGGAGGTCAGCCAGATACATGGGAGCCGTCGGCAAAAGGGAAGGGCGCCACCGTCAAACGCCGCGCGGCGCAGTCGGTGGACGCAATAAGAGATAGCAGCCGAGCCTTTCGATCAGACCACACGGGCGCGGAGCAGATCGTGAATGTTAAGCGCTCCCACCACCTGCTGCTGGTCGTTAACCACCAGCAGCGCATGAATCTGGTGCTTTTCCATCAACTGGGCGGCTTCGATGGCCAGCTTGTCCGCGCCGATGGTCTTGGGGCCGCGCGTCATCAGTTCGGCCACGGTGGCGCCGCGCAGGTCCAGGTCGTCGTCGTCCAGCGCGCGGCGAAGGTCGCCGTCGGTGAACACCCCGAGCAGACGATGGTCGGCATCGACCACGGCGGTCATGCCCAGGTGCTTGCGCGTCATTTCCATCAGCGCCGTGGTGAGCGAGGCATTCGGCGGCACGGCCGGGATGCCTTCGCCGGTGTGCATCACGTCGCTGATGTGCAGCAACAAGCGACGGCCCAGGCTGCCGGCCGGATGCGAGCGCGCGAAATCTTCCGATGTGAAGCCGCGCGCCTCCAGCAAGGCAATGGCCAGCGCGTCGCCCATCACCAGCGCGGCGGTGGTGCTGGCGGTGGGCGCCAGGCCCAGCGGGCAGGCCTCGGCGGCAATACTGGCGTCCAAGTGCACGTTGGCCTGGTCAGCCAGCGAGGAATGGGCGTTGCCGGTGATGGCGATCAACGGAATGCCCTGGCGCTTGATCACCGGCAGGATGAACAGCACCTCGTCGGTTTCGCCCGAGTTGGACAGGGCGAGCACGATGTCCTGCGGCAGGATCATGCCCAGGTCGCCATGGCTGGCCTCGCCCGGATGCACGAAGAAAGCCGGCGTGCCGGTGGAAGCCAGCGTGGCGGCGATCTTGCGGGCCACATGGCCCGACTTGCCCATGCCGGTGACGACCACGCGGCCGGCGCAGCCCATGATCAGCCGGCAGGCTTCCACGAACTCGGGTCCGATGCGCGGTTCAAGGGCACGGATGGTGGCCGCCTCGGTGGCGATCACGGTGCGCGCGCTCTGCACGATGGCGTCGGCGTTGATCGCGTGCGGGTTGGCTGTGGCGACGTGGGCGTTCATGCGTCCTCGAAAGTCTGCCGGATTTCCGTCATAACCCTGAATGGGTGGCTGGTAGAGGAAAATTCCGCTGAATCATTATGTTGTTGGCGGTCAACGGCCCAACGGGGGAGGGCGTCGACCTCACGTGTCGTTTCTGCGACAGAGGTTTTCCATTAACATGGCATATTCGCATTTTAACGTCATAGTCGCTGCCATTGGGTTCGGTTCCTCACCGGATCGGCGGCGCTGACCCAACTTAGCAAGTGGAAAAACCATGGACGCTGCCACCATCCAGGCAATGATCGAACAAGGCCTGCCCGGTGCTCAGGCTTCCGTCAGTGGCGATGACGGCGTGCACTTCGAAGCCCAAGTGGTGGCGGAACAGTTCGCCGGCAAGCTGCCGTTGGCGCGGCACCGCCTGGTTTACGCCACGCTTGGCGATCTCATGGGCGGTGCGATCCACGCGCTGGCCCTGAAGACGCTGACCCCCGCGGAAGTTGCTGCGCGCCGTTGAGGCCGCGCCGCACTCCCAAGCAAACCCTTCGCAAGGACTTTTGATGGCCAAGATCCTGATCAGTGGCGGCGAGCCGCTCCACGGTGAGGTGGGTATTTCGGGCGCCAAGAACGCCGTACTCCCGATCCTCGCTTCCTGCCTGCTGGCCGACGAGCCGGTGGCGATCAGCAACGTGCCCCACCTGCACGATGTCACCACCTTCATCGAGCTGCTGGGCCAGATGGGCACGCAGCTGGTGCTGGACGACCGCATGAAGATGCACGTCGACCCGCGCACCACCGACCGCCACTTCGCCCCGTACGACCTGGTGCGCACCATGCGTGCGTCCATCCTGGTGCTGGGCCCGCTGGTGGCTCGCTTCGGCGAGGCCGAAGTGTCGTTGCCAGGCGGCTGTGCCATCGGCTCGCGTCCGGTCGACCAGCACATCCGCGGCCTGCAGGCGCTGGGCGCCGAGGTGGTCGTGGAGAACGGCTACATCAAGGCCAGGGCCAAGCGCCTGAAGGGCGCGCGCATCTCGATGGACATGGTCACCGTGACCGGCACCGAGAACATCATGATGGCCGCCGCGCTTGCGCAGGGCACCACCATCATCGAGAACGCCGCGCAGGAACCGGAAGTGGTCGACCTGGCGCACTGCCTGATCGCCATGGGTGCGCAGATCGAAGGCGCCGGCACCTCCACGCTCACCATCCACGGCGTGGAGCGCCTGCACGGCGCCGAATACGAAGTGCTGCCCGACCGCATCGAAACCGGCACCTTCCTGGTGGGCGCCGCGATGACCGGCGGCAAGGTGCGCGCACGCAACGCGCGTGCCGACACGCTCGATGCCGTGCTCGCCAAGCTGGAAGAAGCCGGCGCGCACATTTCCACCGGCGCCGACTGGATCGAGCTGGACATGCGTGGCCGCCGCCCCAAGGCGGTGAACATCACCACGGCACCGTACCCGGCATTCCCCACCGACATGCAGGCGCAGTTCACCGCGCTCAACTGCGTGGCCGAAGGCGTGGGCGTGATCACCGAGACGGTGTTCGAAAACCGCTTCATGCACGCACTGGAACTGCAGCGCCTCGGCGCTGACATCCGCCTGGAAGGCAACACCGCCATCATCAAGGGCGTGGAAAAAATGAGCGGCGCGCCCATCATGGCCACCGACCTTCGCGCCTCCGCCTGCCTTGTGCTCGCCGGCCTGGTGGCCGAAGGCGACACCACGGTGGATCGCGTGTATCACATCGATCGCGGCTACGAGAACATCGAGGAAAAACTCGGCGTGCTCGGCGCGAAGATTCGTCGACTGCCGTCCTGACGCGATGCTCGATGCGTGATGCGAAAAAGGCCGCTGATGCGGCCTTTTTCTTTGGGTTCGTGGGCAGCTTTATTGGCGGGTGCGCGTGGCGCCATCCGTATTGGGAGGACGTGTCCGCCTCGCAGCCACAAAGGCCCTTTCAACCGGCGGCTTCACGCGTTGGCGATAGCGAGACGTGTTCCATATCGAATGATCCGCTTCCGAATCGAGACGGATCTTGACCAGGCAGACGGGAGGGCAGGGCCAAACTTCCGCAGGAGTCAAGCGATGACCAAGACATTCAAGTTAGGTGACCACGTCCGCTGGAATTCCGAAGCCGGCTGGGTGAGCGGAACGATCATTGCCGTTCACTCGCGGGATTTCGACTTCAAGGGTTATACGCATCACGCGTCGGAAGACGACCCGCAGTACGAGATCAAGAGCGACAAGACCGATCACATCGCTGCCCACAAAGGTGCCGCGCTTCACCGGTGTCGCGCCGACGACGTGCCGTGACACTTCCGTTCTTCACCATCGGCCATTCAAACCGCAGCCTCGACGAATTCATCGCGTTGTTGGGCGATGCCGGCGTCGAACGTGTGGTGGACGTCCGCGCCTTTCCGAGATCGCGGACCAACCCGCAGTTCAACGAATCGACGTTGCCCGACGCACTCTCGGCCTTCGGTCTCTCCTACGAACACCTGGCGGCGCTCGGCGGCCGACGCAGCAAGGCGACTCCCGTTCCAGCCGAGATCAACGGGTTCTGGACCAACCAGAGCTTTCACAATTACGCGGATTACGCGCTTTCAGAAAATTTCCGCACCGGCCTCGAGCACCTGATCGCCGAAGGTCGCAAGCGCCGCTGCGCCATCATGTGCTCAGAGGCTGTCTGGTGGCGATGCCATCGACGCATCATTGCCGATTACCTGATCGCCAGAGATCAGCCCGTGTTTCATATTCTCGGGAAGGGCCACGTGGATGCGGCACGACTGACCGAGGGCGCCGAGATTCAAGCCGAGGGAAGGGTCATCTACCCGACTGATGGACCGCCGACCAGCAGACTTTTTCCTTAGCTGAAAAGTCGGTCCCGGCTTCCGTTTTCGGAGGCGACTCAATAGAGTTGACCAAGGGTGTTAAAGCCCTATGCTGCTGCCCGGGTGGCGAGTATCCAACTGCAGATGGATACCCCACGGCGACGACTGGCCGTTGCTCTGCTCCTGTTCGATCTCCAGCACACCTTGGGGATTCTGGCTCTGCGAAACGATACGGATGCGCTGCTTGCACGATTCCAGCACGCTGACCTGGGACCCCTGATTGCCGGTGTCAGTATTTTCCGCGTAAGTGAGAGCAACGACTTCGCGACCGCTGGCACAAAGGGCATCACCTTTTTGCGCAAGCGAATGACTTTCTACTCGCAACATGAGGTCAGTGCGCGAAGAGGTGATTTCCTGGCCCATGAGCGTCACGTCTTCGATGCGGGTTGCCCGATCATCAAACAATTGCTGGAGGGTGAAGGTTCGCGTCTCGCCACCCACATCGAAAACAAGCGCGTCGCCCTTCGGATTGATCTTGAGATGTATGTCCGCTGCCGGCGCACTCGGCGCCGTGCTAACGGGAGGCGCAGGCGTGGCGGCGGAGGCCGGTGCATTTTCGCTACCGCCACAACCGGTGAGCGTTGCCAAAAGGACAACGCCGACGACGAACTGTTTCAGCCACACATGCATGATGATCTTCCTTGACGCGGCAGGGTCGCTCTTCATCGGGGGCGACAGTTTGATCGAATCGTGGCGACCACGATGTCCGTCGGCAGCTTCTTCATCTGCCTGAAAAAATCCACTCTTACGGGGCTTTACATGCGTTGCACCCGCGCGAACTCCGCTTGCGAAAACGCGCTTAATCCACGAGCGGACGATAGGCGCGAACCACGGGCTTGGCCTTCTCCAAATCGTAGCGCGCCTGAAGTGCCAGCCAGTAAAAGGCGGTGGTGTTGAAGGCAAAGGCGAGGCGGATGGCGATCTTGGGCGTGATGGGGTGGGTGTCGGCGATGAAGGCTTTGATGTGGGTGGCGGGTATGCCGGTGCGGCGGGCGAGTCGCGCGGGGTTGAGGGCGTTGGGGATCAGGTAGGCGTGCAGCAGGATGTCGCCGGGGGCTCGCAGCGGCTGCGAGGGGTCCACGTCCGAATGCGGGGTGAGCTGGATCAGTTCCATGGTTTTTCCCTGTGAGGCACGGCCGCGCGGCGGATAGGCGCTTACAGCGCTCCGTGTCAGTGAATGCTTGGCAGCGTCGTCGGTGATCGCCCGAATGCGGCGCATCGCCCTGCTGGCCGATGCGCCGCTACGGCGATCATCGGAGGCGTGAGGTGGTCACTCGCGGTTCGTCACCGAGCAGGCGGGCGTATCGCTGAAGGCAGCAGATGGCCGCCCCCAGACTGGCCGTGACGGCCACGGCAAGCGGCCATGGCAGCGGCCTGCCGGGGAATCCCCGTGCTTGCGCGTCCCTGCACTGCTCGCTATCGACAAGCAAGCGCGTGAGGGTGAGCACTGCTAGAGCAATGTCACCGCGTGTGCGTCGCGTGCTTAAACGCAGGGTTTCGGGCCACACCGCGCGTGTGCGCGCTGCGTCGCCAAGTGGCGGAGTGAAGGTGTCGTCAGGGGGAACGGACGAGCGAATGCGTACCGTATGATCGTGGGTAGCCATGATCAACTCCATGAAGTTGGTGATGGTTAGCGGGTCGTGGGTGTTCTCAGCACTCACGGCCCGCGCTTCATGACCTAGTGGCCATGGTCACCCGCGAAGCCCATCAGAGAGACAGCGCGAGTGACAAACCGACCCTAACGAGCAGGGTTGGGATCGTCTGTCAGGGATCGGTGAGAAGGCTGTCCACCTGCGCAAGGTGGCGCGTGACGGCGCGCGGCCGACCGAATGTCAGCACCAATCCCCTAGATGGCGTGACGGCAGCGCGTACGCTCATATCCGTTGTCAATTCTTCAAAGCAAGGGTGTGAGACCGGGCCGGGTTCACTTTCCACCGCGATTCGCCGGTACTGGACAGCGAGTAGACTGTTCGCGTAGTTGCCGCGCAGGGTGAACAGAGCCTACCCAGTTTCCCCAAGTAGCCGCTGGCAGATTTGCAGCAGAGCATGAAGGTCATCGGTTGCCGCGTGTGCCTCATACAGCGCTTCGCAAAAGGCATCCAGTGACTTAGATTCGAGGGCGTACATCAGGGAGGATACTGCTCGTGCCTTGGAAAACCACTCCAAACCATCCGACGAATCGGCGCCATCGCCATCTTCGGATTGGGCGATGAAGTATTTCTCGTCGAGCATCTCCACGTCGTGTTCAAGCTGGCTTCTTGCCTCATCCGAAAGCGTGTTGCTACCGCAAAGGAGTTGGCTAAGTCGCTCCTTGCCCAAGTACGAATCGGCATCAGTCTTCTCACATGCCCAGCCTGCAACGCGACGAGCCATCGCTCCGCGCTTTTCAGGGTCGAGATCTTTTCCTAGCTCAATTAGATTCGGCGCTAGGGCATGCAACCGACTATTCATTTCAGCTCACTCCAGTCGGTTGCAGTTGGTCGCGCGTCGGCCGGCAGTTTTTCCTCTTACTTGAAAAGCTCGCTCTGTCCTCTGCTTTCGGCACTTTTTGGATCTTAAGATCAAGGCTTAGGTAAAGCGAAGATCCATACGCTATTTGATACCTCTTTTGCGGCGAATCGTTTACGTCTACCGTTGAAAGAGCTTTCCCATATGGGGAGAGCTAGTTCTTCATTCCTATGGTCGATAGCGGTTGCTGGTTCTCCGTTGACCGGCTCCCAACTTTTTGACCAGACGTCTTCTTGTTCGAAGTAGCGAGCTAATTGGGTGTCTCCAGCGATAATCCAACTCATGATTGCAAGACCTTTGGAATGTTCGACAGATCGATGCGTGGCTGAGGGCATGGCCGCTCCTCATGGGGCGCATCGTTTGACGGGACCATGGTTGCCATGGTGTCCGTCGGCAGTTTTTTCATTAATCCAAATTCGCCTGAAAGCGCCTGTAGCTCAGCACCGCAGCCACGTCCAGCATTCCCAGCCAGCGCGGGGCGGTTGGCCACATCGGCTCGGTGTCCAAGCCCAAGGCCAGCAGGATGTCGCGGTGCATGCAGCGCACGTCTTGCCAGTCGAACGCATCACTGCTGAGCGACAGTTGGCGCCATCGACTTGTCCGAATGAGCAGTGACACCGTGCCCTTGTATTGGACGAGCCCTAGCTGCGCGATGTCCTCCAATACGATGACCCGTCGGCCCACGAGCCAAGTGCGTACGAGTGTTCGGTCATCAATAACAATACGGACCGTGGCCAAATACGCCAGGCTGATGATGGCGGCCAGGGCGCCTAAAGCGACGACGCCAGCCAGCAGCGGATGGTGGTTGCCCAACCCCTGCCACGCCATCCATAGAGCCCCGCCACCGCAGACCAGGAGCGTCAGGGCGTTCAGCAGGCGCGTCTGGGAGCCCGGGCTGTAGTGTTTGCCCCCAGCGCCAGGGGCGGCGAGGGAACCCTCGACATCTCCGGAAGAAAATGCCCGCCTTCCTTTCATCGCTTCCACAAATTCGTCGGGTGTTTTCAAGCTCAACTCCTTCCCGGGATGATCCGCACCAAAACAGGGGCAGGTGCACTCTCCTAGTCCACGTATTCTTTACGCAACCGGCCAATCTTCGCTGGGCCAATACGGCGCGCAAGCTAAGTTTCGACAGCAATCGGTAAGCACTCCGTGTCAAGTGCGTGCTGGCGTTAGCAATGCATCATCCATGAATGTTCAAGAGTGCTAGCTTCGCAGCAAGCTCATCCGCCATTTCCCGGCCGGGAAAGCCGCGAACATCTGCGATGTAGTGGATGCTTCCTTCGGCGATGACCTTGTCGTCTTTCACTGCCTGAAGGCGCCAACTCACATCACCATTCGCATTGGCTGATTCGCCGCTGAAAGACGTCATGGCGGGAAACAGTATGAGCCTGTGACTGATCATCAATCGATCTTCGGTGGACTTGTTCGCCGCAATGATTTCGTTCTCAGGGACGACTTTTGAGCTCAGCGCCGTTGAAACGATCGGTCCGCCTGCATACCGATGCTCCTCAATGACGTTGATAGGCAAGTGGTTCCTTAAGGCGGTGTCCTGCGCGCTCTCCGAAGTGACGTCGAACTGGTGAGCGCGAAGGCTGTTCGCAAGTTGGTCGTTGAAGGCCAAGAGGTCTCTGTTGAGTCGTTTCATGCCCAAGGGGTTCATCGAGAGAAAGGAATAAATGTAAAGTTTCGTCACTTGAACCTGGTTTCCGTTGTCTCTTCTGCTTCCCGAGATATGTACCCGGTCACATGAAGTAAGAAGGAAAACGGACACGATCAGCAGCGCTAGACAATTGAACTTTCTTGCCACAATTCAAACTCCTTTTTTGTCTAATGACTTAAGAGGCATTGGATTTCTTCCAAAAAAACCTTGTTTTCCGAAGAACCTAGCTCTACACCAAGAGCGCCGCTGGTTTTCGCGGTGCTCCGAATAAAAGGTGTTGGGCACATTTCTGCAAAACAGGTCTTGGAGTGCACTTTATAGAGGTCCTCTCTGGAGCACCCCTTTTTCCCTGTCTTGATCGCCAAAAAAAACGATCAATGCCTGCATGTCGCAATGCTCAGGTTGGAATAGTTCATGATCACATCTACGTGCTCCATTCCTTTTGATACAGTGAGCGACGCATCATCTAGGCAGTAGCTGCTGCCACTATCGTTTTGTGACCACCCTTGCTGCTGTAGTATCTCAGCGAGGTCGCTTCCGGCCGTCCTATCCCAGTCGGATCGGAAGAATCGTAATTCCATGTAAGCCTGTCCAGCTTTTGAGCTTTGATAAGCCATTACATATGGGTCGTCACGCTCCTTAAATCCCTGGGCCACCTTGGACATGTGACCAAAGCGGCGGCCGTCATCGCGTGATGACTCGCGAAAGCCCCGACTCAAGCCGCCAGTGAAAATTCCCAAGCCCCAGGTAAGGACGATCGAACCCAGTATCAGCGTCACCATGACCCGTCTGAAGCCTTCTCGCGTGGACAAGTAGTCGATCAGCCTTAATTTGCTGGTGGTATTCTGCAAAACACTTTCCTCATGGAACGACGCGGGCCACCCGTCCAGTTTTCGACGGCGTCATTAACAGATGCACGTGGTTGGTCATGAATACGTAGGCGTGTATTCGGCAGCCCTCTCGAATGCTGATCTCTCGCAGTTCATGCCAGTAGCGCAAGTAATCTTCAGCAGCGAAGAAGCACGGTTGGCGATCGTTGCCCCGTTGCACGACGTGCTGGGGAATGTTCGCCAGGTCGATACGTGGCTGACGGAGCATGGCCGCTCCTCATGGGGAGCGGATAGTTTGATGGGCCCATGGCTGGCACGGTGCCCGCCGGAAGCTTTTTCACTTGCCCGAAAAGTCTACTCTGACCCCCGTTTTGGCTTTGCCTGGTTTGGACCCGCCGTTTTCTCAGCTCATGATGTCCTCTGAAACGTTCCCGGTTCGCGCAAATTCCTTAAATACATGGCGTACCAACTCCAGATCTCGTGTTCTTGCCCGAGAGGGGTAGTAATCGCCCCAGTGGATAGCGAGACCTGGCTCGAACTCTTTGTTGTCAATGGTCCTCACCCGAACGTCTCCATTCGGCTCGTATTGACCAAGCAAGAGAAGATAAAGCCACTTGCCGTTCTTAAGAAGGACTCCTTCTTTCTCTGCATATAGGGTCAGTCTATACGGACCCAGGGCGGGCTCCGGTTGATGACTTATCTCAAGTATTCCCTCATAAGTTGCATAGAGGGAAATGATTTCATCAACCTGTGACTCCGTAGGTTCATCAATAATAGGCAAGTAACGCCGTCCAGAATCATCTATCACCGATCCGCCAAGTCGAACGGTCATTGTTTTACTCCCAATGTCCTCATTCCAAGTGTCCAATAACAAGTTCGAGCTAACCTACTTTTTGCGTCGACGGCTGATCATGAATACTTAGGCGTGTATTCGGCAGTCCTCTCGAATGCTGATCTCTCGCAGTTCATGCCAGTAACGCAGGTAATCTTCAGCAGCGAAGAAGCACGGTTGACGATTATTGCCCCTTTGCACGATGTACTGGGGAATGTTCGCCAGATCGATGCGCGGCTGACGGGGCATAGCCGCTCCTCATGGGGAGCAGATAGTTTGATGGGTCCATGGCTACCACGGTGCCCGCCGGAAGCTTGTTCACTTACCCGAAAAGTCCACTCTGACCCCTGTTTTGTTTTGCTCAACTTAGCCTGAGGGTGTCCAGATCGTGGCGGAATAGACTTGCTTCTTCCTGCGGTAAACCAACCAGAAGATTATCTAGGTGGAACTCGGCAAGTTGATCGGAAATTTGTTCACGCAAGTAGGCCTCCGCGTTAGGGTGCCATCCGCCTGATAGTACTAGCTGCACAACACACAGCATCAAATTTTCGAGAGGTAGCTCAAACGCGTTTTCAAATTCGTAGGTTATACCACCTAAAATCTCTTCTTGTGAGCGGCGCCCGACCAATCCACGGTCTCTACAAAAATCGAAGTATGCATCGAGGACTCGACCCTTGATCGTCTCATAGGGCACTCGTTCTTTACGCGACGTCATATCAAGGCCCCCTTTTGTTTCCGGTTTGACTCCGTTTTGGTTCGCTATATTTCCGATTTAATAGGAATTAATGGTGTATCAGACCAACGGACGCCATGCTCGATGAACCGCTGCTCTAGTTCGTCGACAAATGCAACACTCAATTCCTGCCCTAAGCCTCGAAGGTTATGGCGCCCAATGAAATCCTTGGCTGAATCTGTTAAGCAGAAATCCCATATCACCCAGGAGCTATATTGTTCAAAATAATTAGCTTCCTTCGAGAAGGGGTTGCTTTGCGCAAGTCGAAGCATATAGGCCAAGTAATCCTCCTGAGTCAGTGGTGGGGATCCCTCTGTTACGGAGGGCGACCACAGTAGATCGCTTCTGATGAATCGATATAGCGTGTCGATTGCGGTTTGCCAGCGAGCGCTGTCACCATCATCGAGGCTAGTCAATCCGCTGGTGAAAGCGTCTGCGCAGTAGCAGTCGTATGTGAGGACACGCAACTTGTTTTGCATGCCTTGAGCTAAAGACTTGGGCAATTTCATGGTGTACCTGCGAGCTACAATTTAAGTTTTTATCGCCCGCCAGTGATGATCGCATTTCCCGTTGATTTGTAATTGACGTTCACTGTCGTAAATGGTGTCCGGAAATTGTGTCGGGAACAATTTATCGAAGATTTATAGTGACGAGCGGAAACTGTCCATTGCGACCTTTTCCGGGCGGCATCAAAATCGTATTTCCTTTCCCCACAAGAAACGGCCTTCGTGGTAATCCAGCTCGAAGTAGAAATCGCCAGCGTATTCGATCCAGGCGGTCACTCCGAATTGGCCGTCATCGTGGGTCCCAGTGTTGCGGAACCACATCTTGGTTTCAGCAGGCACCTCAAGCCCCGTCAATTCCCAAGGTACTCGTAGGCGGCATCGTAGTAGGCCGTACGTGTCCAGAATCCGACAGTTATCGGGCTGAAAGCCTTTATCGAAGCAAATAAATCCACTTCCGTCTGGCAGCTCATGCCAGGTAACCTGACTGATGTCGACAGGCACACAGATATGGTCTCCACCTACGTTCCAAGAGTAGTGCGTTGTAATACCGAACTCGCCGGGGCCCTCGTTTTCGCGAACCCAGCGCAACCAATCTCTTTTCAGGACTGCATGGCCCTGGGCGTCGTGCATCCTGAAGTCAGATACCTTTGCAGTCATTTACGCAGCTCCTTTCCGCCGGCAAACTTGGTTACGTCGACGCGCTGGCCGAAAGCCGGGTCAGAATGCACCTTATAAAAGTTGATCGATTTTTACTTTCTCAACAAAAAATTTGTGGAGTTCTTCCTGATCTCGATCCAGGATTCCATCATAGTGAGCGGGATTGCTGACTAGCTCGTCGTAGCCGATCAGCGCGGTGATGCCGTACTGTAAAAAAAGCGGCTCGTAGCCAGCCTGTTGCTCCGTCAGGCAAAGCCGCCAAGGCGGTATAGCAGGGTCTATGACCTGGAATAGCAATGCGGGCTTCCAACTTGGGCCGTGTATCCAGTGAGGGTCGTGGGCAACTGGATAGACAAGATAATCAACCCCGCTGGGTCGGAATTTTAAGCCATAGACACCATACTTCTCGCCTACCTTTAAGGGCAAAAAGCTGGTTTCCTTGCCTTCACCCAAACGACGGGCATGTTTCGGAAGATATGATCCGGTATTCGCATTACAAAGGACTTGCATAGACCCTCACTTGAACTTGAAGTCATCTACTGCACCCGTTTGGACGTTGCGAACGTAGTGGATCTCGACGCCGTTGACTGTTTGCTCCATCTTGACCCAGCCATCCGAAGCCGGCCAGCGAGGATCATTCATTGTAATACGGTCAATTATTTGGCCTTGGAAAACGGGGTCAGGTTCACTTCTGTGCCGGCGGTCTGTGCGCTGGCCTAGTCCCGGCAAATCGCTGAGTTTTCGCTTCAACCATGGCCTTGAAAGCATCGCATCCTAATGCGCGTTGCTGTTGAAGATAGCTGCGTAAGCCAGCGAGCTCATCTTCGGATACGACTTCTTCCAAGAGACGCTGATACGCAAGGCCGCGCTCGAACACGTTTATTCCGAGCGCTTGAAAAGCTGAGTGGTCCGTTAGCAATGAGTTGCTTCGGTGTCCAGCATGGGCGGCCGCGCTGGACCACTCGAACTGGAGCGCATCGTCGGTCATGCGGGCGCGCACAGGGTTGAGGTCGATATAGCGGTAGCAGCGGAGCACGTACGATTCGCTATCGACCAAGCAAGACTTATAGCGGCCTTCCCACAACGTGCCAGTCCGCCGGTGAAGGGCATTGAACGCGCCCACGTATTGGCGGCCCAGCTTCTGCATCAGTCGCGAAATGGCGCCCACCTCTGGCGGTGTAACCAATAAATGCACGTGATTGCTCATCAGGACGTACGCATGTAGTGCGCACCCGTTGTGCAGCAACGCTTCGTGCAGCAGCTGAAGATATCGCTGGCGATCTTCATCATGGAGAAAGCAGGGAAGGCGATTGTTTCCTCGTTGCACGATGTGCTGAGGAACGTTGGGCAGATCGAGTCGAGGTAGGCGGGCCATGGACGGAATATCTCGCCGTACGGCGGTGCAGAATAGCTACCGTCGTCGGTGGCCTGTGTCAGAGGCCTGCCTTCGAGGCGGTAGGAAGTGAACCTGACCCCGTTCTTTGACCCCGTTCTTTCCCGTTCTTTCGCCTATTTAGAGGACAAAGGATCTTTTCGTCGATATCTTTCTATCTCTTCCTCTCGTTCGGCGGAATTCTTCTCATCACTAAAAATTTCAACCAATTCACTCGCGCCCATGTCTGGCAATATGCCACTTAGACTTTCATAGACGTCAAGTTCTATGGCATTCCACTCGAATAATGCTGCTAGGTATCCGTGCCACAGAAGAGCGACTTCCTTTGTTCTTCCTCGCCATTCAATTTGGCGGTTTATTCTGTTTCGTAGTTCTTCCTCGGTGGGCCGCCCACAGAAGTTCGGATTCATTATGGTTTCCTTGGCGCATATATTGTGCCATCTGACGTGATTATCGTAATACTTTGAATTTTTTGCCCGGTTTTGCTGTCGGCTCCGTATGCTCGGTCAATTCCGCGCTGAGCAATATCTTCCGTCATTCCAGGTTGGTTTCGCGCATCAATGACGATGTTGCCAGATTGGCCACGTGCGTCCATAGCTGTACTCGAAATCGCCTTGGACAAGCCATCGGAAGTCTGGTTGGACACATCCGTCATGGTCTTTAGTTCGTACGGTTGGCCGTTGATAAGGAAATCGGCCGTGCGCCCGGTGCTCCTCGGGATGACTTCCACCGTTTGCCCGCCGGCCACCATTTCGTTGATGAAACTCTGTTCCGCTGGAGTGAGTCCTTCAATCGACCCAACGAGCTTACCCTGACTGGCCGCACTCGCTGTCGCACCCTGTCCGGGAATCGCCCCATAGATAGACGCTCCTCCCGCCTCGGCATCAGCGCTTGCAGATGCTATTGGCGCATAGACCTTTACCGGCGAAAGCGTCGGAACTCCAGTTGCCACTACGCCCAATGACATGCCGCCCGCTGCACCAGCCGCGCCATAAAGCAGTTCCGCGGCTTGCGGAGAGATGCCAAACGCTTGCTGGATTGCATAGCCGCCGATGGTTTGCGTCGGTGTGCCGTTCCATGAGGTGAGCACCCCTGAGCGCCCCTGATCCACACCCCAGACGGCCAAGGCAGTGCCGCCGGCTGCGACGCCGCATCCGGCGCCAATGGATTCAGGGCACGCGGCCAGACCGCCAGCCGCCAGCACGGTGCCTGTGACCGCCGCTGCCGCACCGCCTACCGCTTGCAACACACCTCCCGCACGCGTAATGGGGTGACCGTATGTGTTGTTGAACAGAGCAACGCTGTCCAACCCAACATCTACTTTGTCGTAATCGAACAGCCCTTCGGTTACGGGCATAGCTTTGCCATCAATGGTGACACCCATTCGGGTATAGGTCTGCTGACTGAGTAATGCCCGGTCGTCCGCGTACTGCGGCTGATTTCCGAGCGCCTCGAGCTGGCTGTAGTACGCATACTCCGGACTATCTTTGGCGTACTCCGCCGAGCAGTGAACGAGTGCGCAGGCGGCTGCACTCAGTTCGGCTTCCTTTTGGGGATCGCCGCCGGCCAACTGTTTGATACGGTCCTTTTCGGTCTCGTGCAGCTGGCGGTTGAATTGCTCGCCCTGCAACGCCGTCGCCGCACCCGCACCACCACCGACTGCACCACCAATCGCCGCACTAGCCAGATTCATCAACATATTTCGTTGCGCTGGATCCGTGATGTGCTGGTCATCCAGGTATTGCTGCATTCTTGCGCTGGCCGCCTCACTTACGGTCGCGCCCATCGCGCCACCCAACGCATCGCCACCACCCAGTGCAGCCGTCGCGGCACCGACCAAGCCGTGCAGGATGACCTTGTTGGTACCGCCGTCACTCCACGATTGTTTCTCTTGCTCGGTCGTGGCGTGGTTGGCCATGTAACTGGCGACATCGCCCACAGCCGTCATCCCTACCTGGCCAGCCAGCATGCCGGCCTGCTGGTTGTCCTGCACCTTCTGCGCATCAAAGATCGTCTTGATCGCTTGATTGTCCAGGGTGGGATTGCGATTCAAGCCACTCAGATCGGTGTCGCCGCCGCGAGTGATGATGGTGCCGTTGGCGATGCCGGCGTGGGTGGTGCTGCTTTCGTTGTCGTTTTGGGGGATACCGATGCCACCGTTGATACCGCCGCCCGATGTGCCCATGCCGCCGCCAATGCTGATGCTTTCGCTGCTATAGCTGGCTTTGTTCTGGATATCGCTAAACGTGAGCGAGCCCGTGTCCAGCAGGTTCTTCGACGCATCGGCCGTGCTGGCGATCACGCCGCCCTTCAGGTCGGTGTTGCCATTGACGTGAATGTCGAAGCCACCGCTGCCCGCGCCGATGCCGCTGATGTCGTTGACGCTGGCGTAGTTGCTCTTGGCTTGGCTGGCTGCCAGCGAGCCACTGACACCCACGCCACCGGTGCTCCAGCCGTACACCAGCGTGAGGCCGGCCTGCACGCTATGGTTGGCGTAGTCGTTGGTGTCCTGCTCACTGGCGATATTGAGATTGCCGCCAATGTTGCCGAGCACCGTGTTGCCCTTGGCTTGCGCACCGATAATGTTGGTATCGCCGCCGCTGATCAAACTCAAGGTGTCGTTGGCGTTGATGGTGGTATCGGCGTGCGTGGTGCCGTTGCCGTGCCCTTGAGCCTGCCCAGCGGCGACAGTGAGATAGATGCCGGTGGTTTGACCAACGCTTACGCCCACTTCGCCGCTGCTGTTGTGGCTGTCGCTCTTGTCGGTGTGCTGTTCGGCCTGGCTGAGCAGGTTGATGTTGTTGGCGGCCGCTAGGGCGACGTTGTTGCCACTGACCTGACTGCCGATGACATTGAGGTCACCGCCCGTGGCGGCGATGGTAACGTTACCGTTGCTGTGAATGGTGCTGCCGTAGGCGGTTTCGTCGTGGGTCGTCTCGGTATTCGTCGCGCTGCTCGCACCCAGGCCGATACGCAAGGACATGCCCTGGGTATTGCCTTGTGCGGCCTGACTGACGGACTGCGCGCCCGTTTGGCCACCCAGGCCCATTGCATTGCCAGCGCCCGGCGAGAACAGCGTTTGAGCGGCCTGTGCCGCGTACAGCGCCTGCACGCGCTTGTCGGTGGTGTGGGTGGCACCTTGCGCGTCGCCGATGACGGTGTTGGCGACGGTGGCTGCGCCGCCGGTGAGGCCGAGGTGGATGCCTGCGCTGCTTTGCTTCTGGGTGTGCGTGATGTCGGTAGTGCCCACCGCCGCATCGATGGTGACGTTCTTGCCGACGATGGCGGTGCCGGTCTGGCTGAGTACGTCGCTGCCGGTGATATGCACGTTGTTGCCGGCACTCATCGTCACGCTTCCATCGACGCTGCCGACCAGGCTACCGGTATAGCTGGTGTCGTTGACGGTGGTGGTGCTCTTACTACTTTGCTTGCCCGCCATCACACTCAGGCCACCACCATTCATCACGCCGGTGTGGCTTTTGCCGGTGCTGTCGGTTTCGGTGTAGGTGTTTTGGCCCGCGTTGAGGGTGAGGTTGTTGCCGGCTGCTATCACCACGTCGTGGGTGCCCACCACTTGCGCGTTGGTGCCGGTGAAGTCGTGGCCGGCGGCAACCGTGACGCTGTCGCCGGAGAGCAGGGTGCCGACGCTGGTGGATTGCGACAGGCTCTGGCTGCTGTTGCTGCTGCGCTTGTCCGGGTCGACGTTACCGAAGCGCGGGTCGAGCACGTTGGTGTTGAAGGTGCGCGACGTGGTTTTGCTGACGTCGTGCTCTTCGCTGTGCACGTCATGGGCGTCGGTAAGGTTGACGTCGTGACCGGCCGCGACATAAATCGCGCCTTGAGCCTGCACCTGGGCCGCTTGCGCAGTGAGGTCGTGGCCGGCGGTCAGCGCCACGTTGTTGCCGCTGATGGCGGTGCCTACGGCGTAGGTATCACTGACGCTGTCGTGGGTACGCGTGGTGCTGTGCGTGTTCCAGTTGCCGCTGGTGGTCTTGGTGTCGACGGTGCTGGTGTGGGTTTCGCTGCCGGCGTTGAGCGTGAGGTCGTTGCCTGCGCCCAAGGCCACGTTGCCGTTGGCGCTGTTGAGCGTGGCGGCGGTGGCGGTGAGGTCGTGGCCGGCGGTGGCGGCCACACCGTTGCTGCCGCTGAGCGTGGTGCCGCGCACGGTCTCGTCGTACGTCGCCGTGTTGGTCACCGTGTGGCCCGACGCGGTCTTGCTGGTCACGCTTTGACTATCCGTCACCGCGTTCAGCGTGATGTCGTGGCCGGCAGCCACGCCCAGCTGATTGCCTGCTTTGAGCTGTGCACCCTGGCTCACCAGATCGTTGCCCACCGCCACCGCAAGGTTGCCGCCTGCGCTGATGCTGGTGACGCTATGGGTGAGGTTTTCCTGCACGGTCTGGCCGCTTTGCGTGCGCGTGGTGCGGCCGGTGGCGTCGAGGGTGAGGTTGTTGCCGGCGATCAGGGATGCATCGCCGACGGCGGTGATGGTGGATGCCGTGGCGGTAAGGTCGCGGCCGGCAACCATGGCGAGGTTGCCGCCGGATTGGACGGGTGCCGCGCCGATGGTCAGATCGCGGCCGGCGACCAACGCCATGTTGCCGGTGGAAGTGACCGAGCCCGTGTTGATCAGGTCACGCCCCGCCTGCACGCTGACGGCACCACCGCTGATCGTGCCCGCGTTGATGGTGTCGCTGCGCGTGGCGATGGCGAGCTGCTGGCCGCCGTTGAGCGCGCCCTGGTTGATCAGCGTATCGGCACTGATGGATGTGCTCTGCGTGCCGGTGATGGTGCCGTCGTTGCGCACGGTGCCCGACGACTGGATGTTCACGTCGTTGCCGGCGATCAACGCGCCATTGCTTTGCAGCGCATCGGTGGTGGCCTTGGAGAGATACACCACCGGCACCAGCACATGCTGGCCATCGACCACTTGATCGACCAGCCACACGATGTCCGAGGACAGCGACGCAATCTGCGCGCTGGTGAGCGGGGCGCCCAGTTGCAGGCCGAGCTGCGAGGCTTGCTCGGCGGCGTCGTTCATCAGGGCGGTGTACTGCGACAGACCATCGCCACCGTTGAGCGTCTTGCGACCGGTGAGCTGCAGAATCTGGTCCATCACCAGGCTTTGTTCGTAGTAACCATCGCCCAGGCGCTTCTGGGTGCTGTCCGGCGAATCGCCCAGCGCGCGCAGCAGATAATCGGAACTGGTGACCGGGCCATTGGCGAAGCGCGGGGCGGTGGTGATCAGGAACGGTGCGCTGGGATCGCCGTGTTGCGCATAGATAGCGTTGTTGGGAGCCACATAACCGGGCAGCGGAGCGTTGGCGGTGCCAACCGTTTGCGAGGTAGCGCCCGTGGCGTTGCCGCCACCGTGCACCATCTGGCCCTGCGTTGTGCCTGGGCCGGTGCCGCCATGAATGCTCTGGCCTTGGGCGCCGTCGATGGCACCCGTGGCGTCGACGGCATCACCCTGCGCACGATTGACGCCACCCGCGCCCTGCACGGCATCGGCCTGCGCACCGTTCACCGATCCGGTGCTGGCGGCTTGGGCGGTGTGCGCCTGATCCGTCGTATGGCTACCGGGGCCGGTCATGTTGCCCACGGTGATGGTTGCGCCATTGCCATTGCGACCCACCACGGTATTGGTGATGTCGCCGCCGTTGATGTTCAGGCTGCCGCCGGCGGTGATGGTGGAAGCGAGGCCGTTACCCACGGCGTACGTGATCCAGCTCGGCACGCTGCCCGGCGCGAGCACCACGCTTTGGGTGCTGCTGGTGCTGTCGTAGGTCCACCAGGCGCCCAACAGCCATGTACGCGGACTGCCGATGAGGTTTTGCGACTGCACTTGATCGGCTTGCGTGGTTTGCACCAGCCCAGTGGGCACCCAGGCGACGTTCTGCACGTTGTCGCTGCTGGCGCTGCCGCCCTGGCCATTGATGGTGAGGTTGCGTCCGGCCGCGATGGCGGAGGCACTGTTGAGTACCGAGCATTCGAGCGTGATGTCGCCACCGGCTTGCAGGCGACTCTGTGCGCTGGCCGCGGTGATGGTGGTGACGGACAACAATGTATCGGTGCTGGTGCCCTGATAGTTGGACGGCGCACCGTTGTGGTTGCCCGACTGGAAGAACACGCAGCGCGTGCTGCCGGTCTCGTGGGCTGCGCAGTAGCTTTGCGCCTTGGCGATTTCGGCCGCGCTCACTACCTGGCTGGGATCGATATTGGGCACCTGATGGGAGGCCGTCGGGTCGTCGTACACATACATCGGCGAGGTCGAGCTCTGCGAGTTCGCCGCTTGCTCCGCCGCAGAGAGCGTGAAGGTTCCCGTTTCGATGACGCGCCGCGCGTTGGTGAACTGTTGCGCACTGAGCGACAGATTGCCGCCGGCCTCGATGTCGCCAGAGAGATTGGTGACCGATCCACTGCGCGCGCCGCTGGCGGTGCCGGCAATGATCAGGTCGCCTTGGGAGAACAGCGTGGCGTCGCGGTTGAGCAGCGAGTCGCTCACGTACAGCGCCAGGGTATTCGCCGCAGCGATCATGCCGCTTTGATAAGCGGCGTTGTCGGTTGCCGAACCAAGGTCCGCCCCGTTGGTGAGGGTGGCCGCATCGATGCGTATGGCATCGCCCGTGATGTTGCCGGTGTTGTTGACGTCGTGGGCTTGCAGCGTGAGCGTGTCGCCTTCGAGCGAGCCACCGGTTTGGTTGTTGATGCCGCCACTGGCGGTGATGTGTGCAACCGCGCTGCCATTGTCTGCGCTGGCGTTGATCACGGCACCATTGGTGTTGATGACGTTGGCGGCCGTGACATCGAGTTCGCCGGACGTTTGCAGGGTGCCCTGGTTGGTCAGTGTGCCATCCACGGTAAGGCTGAGCACGCCATCGCTTTCCAGGCGCTGGCCGGCAAGGTGGGTGTAGTCGCCGGTGATATGGGCGTCCAGCAGTTGGCTGCCATAGATGCGGCCGATGCCGTTCAAACCGCTCAGCGTGGCATGCACGTTGGTGCCATCCACTTCGCCGCCGTTGTTATTGAGCGTGGGCGTGGTGAGCCACACCGTATTGGCCTGGATATGGCCGCCGTTGGCGTTGGTGATCGCGGCGAGATTCAGCGTAGCGGTGTTGCCCGAGCCGAATTGGCCGCCGGTATTGTCGAGCGTGGCGTTGCCGTTCTGGAAGCTGAGGTTGCCGGTGGCGTAGACGGTGCCACCCGCGTTGTTGAGGGAGCCGAGTGCGTCGAGGTTGAGATCGCGTTGGGCGACGATGGTGCCACCTGCGCTGTTGTTGACGCCGCTGGTGCTGAGAACGAGATCGCCGCCGCGACTGCCGAGCGTGCCGCCGCGGTTGTCGAGCGTGCCTGCCGTGGTGACATGCAAACCCGCCGCAGCGTTGCTGTTGCTGCCAGCGAGGATTTGCCCTGCGACGTTGCTGACTGCGCCCGCGTTGAGAGTGGCCGCTCCGGTGGCATCGATGCTGCCGGCGCTGTTGTCGAGCGTGCCTTGCGCGGTGAGCGTCAACGCGCCGCTGGTTTGCAGCTGGCCACCGTTGCGGTTGAGCAGGTTACCGTTGCTGGTAAGCGTCAGGTCATGGCGGGCAAAGGTGGTGCCGCCGCTGTTGTCGATGGAGCCGGCGTGAATCGAGGCGGTACCTTCGGCGCCGATCAGGCCACCGTTGGTGTTGCTCAGCGCCTGGGTAAGGTTGACGTTGAGGGCGCCGCTGTCGCCGCGCTGGATCAACTGGCCGCCGGTATTGTCCAGCGAGGTGCCGGTGATGTTGACCGCTCCCGTGCCATCGAGCACGCCACCGGCATTGGTGACCGTACCGCCGTTGATGGTGAGCGCATCGCGCGCCTGCACCTGGCCCTGGGTGTTGTCGAGTGTCGTGGCGCCGAGCGTGACGTGTTGTCCGTACAGGCCCGTGGTCTGGGTCGGATCGCTGCCAAGGGTCTGGCGGTTGAGCAGGGTTTGCGCCTGCACGGTGAGATCGCCGGTGGCGATGATGCTGCCCGCGGTGTTGTCCAGCGTGTTACCGACGGTCGCGCTGATGGCTTGCTGCGCTTGCATGGTGCCGGCGCGATTGCTCAGTCCACCGGCGGTGATCGCAAGAGTGCCATTGCTCTGCACGCTGCCGCTATCGTTGGTGAGTTGGCCGTCCACGGTAACGGCCAGCGTCGCGTTGCTGGCTGCCTGCAGCTTGCCGTGCGTGTTGTCGAAAGTACCGGCATGTAGGGTGGTGGCGCCCGCCGTCGACAGCGTGCCGCTGGTGTTGTCGAGCAGGCCGGTGACCTGCAGATCGGACGCATCGGTGCCTGCGGCGATCAGTGTGCCGCCGCGGTTGCTCCATGCGCCGGCGGTAAGCGCGAGCGCGCCGTTACTCACGACATTGCCGGCGGTGTTGTCGAAGGTGCCGCGCGCCGTCAGCTGCAGCGGATCGCCGCTCAGCGCGATCAGGTTGCCGCCGGCCGTCGAGAGGTTGCCGGTGTCGATGCTGATGCGCTGCGCCTGGATGGTGCCCGCGCTAAGGTCGGTAGTGTCGCCGGTGACCGTGAGGGTGCCGTTGCTGACCAGCGTGCCGCCGTGACCATTCAACGTGGTGGCATGAATGGTCGTGTTGCTTTGTGCGGCGAGCAGCGACGCGGAACTGGTTCCCGCCTGGGAGATGCTGCCTTGCGTGTTGTCGAGCGTGGCGGCGGAGAGCGTGAGATCGCCATTGCTGGCAATGACGCCTTGCTGGCTGTTGTCGAGCAGGCCGCTTGCGGTCACCGACAATGCCGCGCCGGAAACTTGCAGCGTGCCGCCCTGGTTGATCAGGTCACCGGCTTGCACGGTGGTGGCGCCCATGGCGGCCAGCGTGCCGTGCGTGTTGTCGAAGCGCTGTGCGATGGTGAGCGCCGTAGCGTCGGTGCCGGCGGCCGTGATCGTGCCGCCCGTGTTGCTCAGCGACTGCGCCGTGAGTTGCAGTGCGCCGTTGGTGGCAAGGGTGCCGGCGGTGTTGTCGAAAGTGCCGCGCGCGGTGAGGTGCAAAGGATCGGCGCTCAGCGCCACCAGACTGCCACCGGCCGTGCTGAGATTGCCGGTATCGACGCTGATGTGCTGCGCCTGCGTGGTGCCGCCGCTGAGGTCGGTGTTGTCACCGGTCAGCGTGAGCGTGCCGTTGCTGACGATGGTGCCGCCGTGGCCGTTCAAGGTCGCGGCCTGGATGGTGGCGTTGCCTTGCCCCGCGTGCTGGATGGTGCCCTGCGTGTTGTCCAGCGTGGTGGCGCCGAGCGAGAGGTCGCCGTCGCCGGCGATCAGGCCTTGCTGGCTGTTGTCGAGCAAGCCGCTGGCGGATACCGACAATGCCGCGCCCGAAGCTTGCAGCGTGCCCCCCTGGTTGATCAGGTCACCCGCTTGCACCGTGGTGGCGCTCATCGTCGCCAGCGTGCCGTGCGTGTTGTCGAAGCGCTGGGTGACGTTGAGAGACGTGGCGCTGTGGCCCGCAGCGGTGAGCGTGCCGCCGATGTTGGTGAGCGATTGCGCGGTGAGTTGCAGCGCGCCGTTGGTGGCGACGGTGCCGCCGGTGTTGTCGAAAGCGCCGCGCACGTTCATCTGCAACGCATCGCTGCTTAGTGCGACCAGCGAGCCACCCGCCGTGACGAGCGAGCCGGCATCCACGCTGATGTGCTGGGCTTGCGTGATGCCGCCGCCAAGATCGATGGCGTTGCCGGTGAGCGCCAAGGTGCCATTGCTGACCAGCGTGCCGCCGTGGCCGTTGAACGTAGCGGCATCGACGCTCAACCTGCCATTGCCGGTCTGCTGGATGCTGCCTTGGGTGTTGTCGAGCGTGGCGGCGGAGAGCGTGAGATCGCCATCGCTGGCGATGACGCCTTGCTGGCTGTTGTCGAGCAGGCCGTTCGCGGCCACCGACAATGCCGCGCCGGAAACTTGCAGCGTGCCGCCCTGGTTGATCAGGTCGCCGGCTTGCACGGTGGTGGCGCCCATGGCGGCCAGCGTGCCGTGCGTGTTGTCGAAGCGCTGTGCGATGGTGAGCGCCGTAGCGTCGGTGCCGGCGGCCGTGATCGTGCCGCCCGTGTTGGTCAGCGACTGCGCCGTCAGTTGCAGTGCGCCGTTGGTGGCAAGGGTGCCGGCGGTGTTGTCGAAGGTGCCGCGTGCGGTCAGGTGCAAAGGATCGGCGCTCAGCGCCACCAGACTGCCGCCGGCCGTGCTGAGATTGCCGGTATCGACGCTGATGTGCTGCGCCTGCGTGGTGCCGCCGCTGAGGTCGGTGTTGTCACCGGTCAGCGTGAGCGTGCCGTTGCTGACGATGGTGCCGCCATGGCCGTTCAAGGTCGTGGCCTGGATGGTGGCGTTGCCTTGGCCCGCGTGTTGGATGGTGCCCTGCGTATTGTCCAGCGTGCTGGCGCCGAGCGAGAGGTCGCCGTCGCTGGCGATCAGGCCTTGCTGGCTGTTGTCGAGCAGTCCATCCACGCTGAGCGTGAGCGGAGTACCACCCGTGCTGGCCTGTGCACTTGCGGTCTGTACGGTGCCGCCCTGATTGAGCAGCGAACCGGCGTGCACGGTCGTGGCGCCGTTGGCGGCGAGCATGCCGTGGTTGTTCGTGAAAGCGTTGGTGACGGTGATGCGCGTGGCATCGGCACTCGCCGCACTCAGCGTGCCTTTGGTGTTGTTGAGCGCCGCCGCCTGGATGTCCAGAGCCCCATTGCTGAGTACGGTGCCGCCGGTATTGTCCCAGGTGCCGGTGGCATGCACGCTCGTCGCGTCGGGTGCGGCGGCCTGCAACGTGCCGCCCGCGGTGCTGAGCGTGCCGGCCTCGATCGCCAGCGTGTTGGCGACCGTGGTGCCCTGGCTCAGATCGATGGCGTTGCCCGTGAGTGTCAGCGCGCCATTGCTCGCAAGCGTGCCGCCCGCACCGTTGAGCGTGTCGGCGTGAACGTTCAACGTGCCTGCGCCCGCCTGCTGCACCGTGCCGTGAGCGTTGCCGAACGTCCCGGCTGCGATGGCGAGGTCGCCGTTGGTCTGGACAGTGCCACCGTCGCCGTTGTCGAACGTGCCTGTCACCTGCAATGCATTGGCATTGGCACCGGAGGCGCTGATCGTGCCGCCGCGGTTGTCGAAACTGATGGCGTCGAGCGTCACCTGCGTCGCGCTCAACGTGGCGTTCTGATGGTCCACCGCGCCAGCGGTAAGCCATACCGCGCCGGCCGTGGCGATCTTGCCGCCGGCACCGTAGAGCGCGTCGGTACGAACGGTCAATCCAGCGGTTCCGGCGTGCGCGATGGTGCCGGTCTGATTGACGATGGTTCCCGCATTGAGCGCGAACGACGCGGTGTTGGTGGCCAACGTGCCACTGGTGTTGTCGAGTGTGCCGGCCACGCTCAGCGTCATCGGCGCGGTGTCGGCCAGGGTGACGGTGCCGCTGCGATTGGAAAGGCTTTGCGCGTCGATTGCCGCGGCCTGGGCGAAGCTCAGCGTGCCGTTGTCGTTGGTGATCTGGTTGGCGTGGATGGTGGATGTGCCATCGATGGCCAGCGTGCCGCCGCGATTGCTCAAGTCGCCGCTGCTCAAGTTGAGCTGGCGCAGTTCCAGTTGACCGCCGTCGTTCGCCAAGCCGGTGCTGCTGGCAAGATCGCCACCCACGGTGGCCGAGAATCCGGCCGCCGCGTTGATGTGGCCGCCATCGTTGTCGAGCAGGCCGCTGATGTGCAGCACGCCATCAGCCAACGGGGCGATGGGCGTGACGGACGTGCCGGTGGCACCGGACGGTGTGCTGCCACTGTTGCCCGTGGAGTTGCTGCCACCGCCACTGCTGTTGCTGCCGCTCGCACCATCCGTCGGTGTGCTCGTCGATCCGCCATCGCCCGTTGCCGGTTCCGTGGCGCCGATGCGACCACCGTTGCGGTTGGACAGCGCACCCACATCAAGCGTCATGCCCTGAGAGCCGGTCTGCGCGATGGTGCCGCCGGCGTTGCGCAGCGATACCGCATCCACCGCGATGCGCGCGGCATTCATGTTGCCGTTGCTGTTGTCCACATCGGCAGGCGTGGTGAGGGTGAGTTCGCGCGTTGCGCTGATCGTTCCCGCGTTCGCCACGCCGCCGGTGGCGGCGATTTGCGTATTGGCCTGCGACTGCAGGCTGCCCGTGTTTTCCAGTCGCCCGTCCTGCGTAACGACGAGGTCGCCCACGGACGCGCCGATGGTGCCCGCATTGCGTGCGCCGACGCCGTTCTCGGTGCCCAGCAGCACGATCTTGTTGGCGTACATGCCGCCCAGCGCGCTGACGTCCAACGCGAGCGTGGGCTTGTCGCTCGACCCCGTGATGGCGGTGACCTGCGACTGATCCACGTTGACCTGGTTGGTGCCCGTGGTGACCTGCAGTTGCGGTGCCCAGATGCCGCCGTTCACCTGCACGGCGCGCGCGATGATGTCGGCGTAGTCGGCGCGGCTTGCATCCATGCCTTTGCCGTTGATTTGAATAACGCCACCTGTGACGCGATAGCCGTTCAACGCACCGCCCGTGAGCATCGGCGTGCCGGTGGTCAGCGTGAAGCGATTGGCGTTGATCACGCCGCAACCATCGCAGCTGATGCCGGCGGGATTGGCGACGATCACCTGCGCACGATCACCCGCGACTTCGATATAACCGTTCAACGCACTGGGATTGGGGCCGGTGACTTCGTTGAGGATGATCTTGGCGGTGCCCGTGGCCAGCCACGGATTGCCAGCGACGCTGCCCGCAAGTTGCGTAGTGGTGTTGGTGCGCGAGTTGTTGAGCACCGCGCCAGTGGTATCGACATTGAAGTCGCTGTAGGTGTTGCGGCTCACGCCCGCCTTGCTTGGCGTGGTGATGTTGATCACCGGCGCGACGTTCGGCGCGCCCATCACGGTGGGGCGCTGGCTGCCCGGAGCATTCGGATCGGTGGCGATCTGTCCGGCGGTAGCAACCGAAGCCAGGCCGATCCAGCCGAAGGCCAGCCATAGACTCAGGCTTACCGGCCGCACTGTCGCCGAAACGACGCCCTCGCTCTGGGAAGCGCCACACCCAGGTCGACGGACCAATTCCGACACGACCTGAAACAGGCCCAGCGCGTGATTGAAGACGATGCGGTAAAGGTGCTTGTTCATACGTCAGCTCCGGTCTCATCCGTGACAGCGCCTGCCAGCAGTGGCTGATGTGATAGGAGTTGATTGAGGGTTTTTAGGCGTCGCGTACGTCGCGCAACGATGCGATCCCAGTGCTCACTCTTCTTGCCCTTTTCGCGCAAGTCGCGGTGCATATCGGCAAGCGTCTGACGATCGTCTTCAATCAGGGCTACCAGTGCCTGCACTTGCGCAGCAAAGAGATTGTCCTCGCGCGCCTGCTTCTGCGCCTTGGTCTGGCGGTCCAGCGACACCACGAGGAGTACCAGGGTCAATGGTGTCGTTAACGCCACAACGTCCTTGGGAAATCCGTACAGCGCCACGGAGGCGATGGCGACAGCAGCCACTGCGATCAAGCCGTATCGAAGAAACTTGTCCATGTTCGATGTCTTCCTGTGTGTGAAGCCTTAGCCTCGGCGCGCGATCAGAACGACCAGTTCAGGCTGAAACCGGTGGTGGGGTTGTCCGTGGGATAGCCATGCGGCTTGCTGATCGGTGCGCCGACAAAGACATCCCACGACCAGCCATGCCAGCCGCCGCGCAATCCGAGTGCGGCGCCCGCCAGGGTTTGGCCGAGTTCCGATGCGGTTGGCGGGCCGCCGACATGGCCGATATCGGCACCGACGTACAATTCTTGACCGCCGCCAAGCGTCCAGCCGAGGTCGTTGCGGATCAGCCAGCCGTGATCGCCGGTGAGTTGCAGTTCGCCGTCGAAGCCGCGCACGGTGTAGCGACCGCCGATCGCGAAGCGGTCCTGCGGCACCAGCGGTGTCTGGTTCCATTGCGCACGCCAGCTGCCGATGTAGCGGAAGCGTTGGTTGCCCAGTTGGAACGGCACGGTGAGTTGCGCATCGGCGGTGATGATTTCCGAGCGCGACGTGCCTTCGTTGAAGGCTTCCTCCGGCGCGTGCAGCGCATTGAATGCACCGGTACCTCGGCGGTACGCGGCATCGGCGTCGAGCGTGGCTGCGCCAATGAATTGCTTATAGGTAAAGCCCGCTTCCCAGCCGCCCTGGCGGCGACGCTGCACCAGCACTTCCGTGTCATCGACGAAGTTGTTGGAGTCGCGCTCCCAGGCGCGTGCGTAAGCGCTCAGCTTGATGGTGGCGTTGCGATAAAGCATGCGGCTGAGCCGCACGTCGGCGTTGTGGCTGGTGCCGCTGTAAACGTAGTTCTGCTCGTAGCCGGCCACAGTCTGGTGATAGGCGTAGCTGCTGGCCGTGGCGCCGAGCTGCCAGTAGCCGTAGGGCACGTCGTAGTGAATCGTGTAGTTGCGCGTGCCCTTGCGATCGCCGTCGAACGCGTCTTGCCCCACGTTCGCGTAGAAGAGGTCGTTCCACGTCAGAAGGTTGTCGAGCGACAGTGTGGTGCCGCCTTGCACCTTGCCGGTGCCGTCGCTGCCCGAATCGTCGAGCGAGAACGCAAGACGCATGCGCGTGGATTGCTTCCACACGATCAGCAGATCGCTTTCGCCGGCCTGCGCATCGCCGTCGGCGGGCACGATCTTGATGTCCGCATCTGCCGTGGGCACGCGCTTGAAGTTTTCCAGCGCCTGTTCGATGTCGCGCAGGTTGAGCAGGTCGCCGGGCCGTGCGGGCAGGGCGTCGCGCCACGAGGTGGCGCGTGCATCCACGCCTGGCGCAAACCGGATCGCGCGAATGCGTCCGGGAATGAGCGTGAGCGTCAGGATGCCGGTGTTGAGGTCCTGCGGCTTGGCCACCACCCGCGTCGTGACATAGCCGCGGGCGACGATGGCGTTCTGGACGCGCTTCATCACGACGTTGACGCCGCGCGTACCCAGGCAACGGCCGGTCGCCGGATCGTGCGGTAGGTCGGCGGCCTTGATCGCCCACGCAAACGCAGACGCGTCATCGCCGTCCAGGCGGATGGTGCGTATGGGAAAGCACGGCGTTTCGTCGGCGGGAACGCGTTCGACCTGCGCCTGCACGGGCGTGGGCAGGCGTACGTCCGGCGTGCTCTGCTGTTGCTCCCGCAAGGCGCGTTCGCGTTCCTGCTGTCGCAAGAGTTCCTGGGTTGCCGTGTCGGCCGATTGCGCCACGACGCTGGCCATCGGAAGGCAGCCGAGCGCCAAGGCCAGCCATGGCCGGATCGTCTTCGTTCCCTGAATCACACACTCACCTCACCACGGACACGACGAGCCCGCGCCTCTGGCGCTGCCCTCGCGTCACGAATCAAAACCGAGAAGGGGCGCCCCGAGGAAACTCAACTCGTACCCTGTCAGGTACGGCCGCCACTTATCACGTGGGTTCGGCCAATGCAGGGCTTGAGGCCCGCGGGTGCCATAAACGGCGAAAGCTATGTGGTCGGGGTGCCGCTGAACATCAGGGAAATCTGATTTTCATGACGATTTTCGTGAAATGTGACGTGCGTCAACTTTTGGACGGGTTGACGGCCCTCCCTGATCTCAGTCCGGGAGGGAAACTTTCCTGGGCCGGAGCACTTCAAGGAGGAAGTCGAGTTTGGCAGTCGCCCGACCAGCTTTGCGAGAAAAACTGGCGAGCCATGCGGGCGGATCGGCGACGTGAGCGCTCGCCGCGCTCACCGGGCCAGGGGTCAGTTGCCGCCCTTGTAACTGACCAACTGCAATTCCAGATTGCCGCCGTCGCTCTGCGAAAGCTTCACGGGAACCGGGTATTTCTGTGGCGCGTACCAGGCGCTGAAAGCGTTCTCGTCGCCGCTGCGCACCACGCGTTCGGTCTGGAAGCTACCGGCCGGCACCTTCACCGTGTCCTTGCCGGTGACCTTGAATTCCTGCGTTTCCACGTTGCGCTTCACGGCCACCGGCAGCGACACCGCTTGCTTGCCGGCGCGCAGGGCGAGGCCGATGGCGTAGGAGGTGGTGTTGCGATCGACCAGGCCGGGCGCGCTGGCGTAGGTCATCGGGCCCTTGCCGTCGTCCACGGTTACCTGGCCGCTGGTCCAGTTCACGTCGGTATGGCGCTGCTTGTTCTTGAAGCCGGCGTCCATCTTGTAGTCATAGCTGACCGTTTCCGGCGCGCCGTTGGTCCAGCGGAACGTGGTGGTTTCATTCGAGTTGGCGCCGAGCGCCGCCGCGATGCCGCCGGTTCCCTTGATCCGGTTGCTGTATTCCCACTGGCCATTGCCCGAGGATTTGAGCGTGATCACCGCTTCGCCAATGACCTGTCCACCTTGCGAGACCTGGTAGGTCGCGGTGAACGGTGTCGGCGCGGGCGTGGCGGCAACGGCGACGGTCGTTGAAAAGGCCAGCGCGAGACCGGCGGCGAACGTGCGGAGGGAGTGGGATGAGGTCATGGGGACCTCAGTCTACGGGCCGTTCCTGAACGACTTGTAGAGACGCGATGACCGCTCAGTCAACCAAAGCGCCGTTGCGCAGTTGCAGCGGCGCATCGAGCAGCTTGCCGTCCAGGGCCACGCGGTTGGGCGCGATCAGGTCCAGGCGTTGCTCGGCCATCAGCGTCAGCACGGCGGGAAGCAACTGGTGCTCGAAGGTGAGCAGGCGATGGGCCAGCTGTGCTTCGTCGTCGCCCGGCTGGATGCCGATGCGTGCCTGCGCAATCACCGGGCCGCCATCCAGCTCGGCCGTCACGTAGTGCACGCTGGCGCCATGTTCCGTATCGCCGGCTTCGAGCGCGCGGCGATGCGTGTGCAGGCCGCGGTATTTCGGCAGCAGCGACGGATGGATGTTGATCATGCGGCCGACCCACGGTGACAACGCTTCGCCGTCGATGATGCGCATGAAGCCGGCCAGCACGAGGACCTGCGCGCCGCTGGCGTCGAGCCGGCGGAACAGTTCCAGGTCGAAGTCGCGGCGATTGGCGAAGTCCTTCGCATTGAGCGTGAAGGTGGGAATGCCCGCATCTTTCGCCAGCTGCAGCGCGCCGGCGTTCGCCTTGTCGCTGCCGACCACCACGAAGTCGACCGGCAATGCGCCGGCATCGCGGGCGACGATCAAGGCTTGCAGGTTGCTGCCGCGCCCGGATGCGAGCACGGCAACGCGAAGACGCGGAGCGCTCACGGGTTCAGCCGATGTGGACGCGCTCGTCGCCCTGGGCGGGCACGATCTCGCCGATCACCGAACTCTTGAGGCCATGCTTGGCCAGCAGCTCGCTGGCAGCGTGGACGGCGTCGCGCGGCAGGATCACGGTGAAGCCCACGCCGCAATTGAACGTGCGCCACATTTCCTCGCGCGCCACGTTGCCTTCGCGCATCAGCCACTCGAACACCGGCGGCAACACGATGGCGGCGGCATCGATGTGGATGCCGAGGTTTTCCGGCACCACGCGGATGATGTTTTCCTTCAGGCCGCCACCGGTGATGTGCGCCATGCCGTGCACGGTCACCTGCTTCATCAGGTCCAGCATCGGCTTGACGTAGATGGTGGTGGGCGCCATCAGCGCGTCGGCAAGCGTGACGCCGCCGACATCGAGATCGAGCGGGTTGCCCGCGCGCTCGAGAATCTTGCGGATCAGCGAGTAGCCGTTCGAATGCGGGCCGGAGGAGGCCACGCCGAGAATCACATCGCCAGCTACGATCTTCTCGCCGCTGAGCAGTTGCGACTTCTCGACTGCGCCGACGGTGAAGCCGCCGAGGTCGTATTCGCCCGGCGGATACATGTCGGGCATTTCGGCCGTTTCGCCGCCGATCAGCGCGCAGCCGGCCAGCTCGCAGCCCTTGGCGATGCCGCCGACCACGGCGACGGTGGTGTCCACGTCCAGCTTGCCGGTGGCGAAGTAGTCGAGGAAGAACAGCGGCTCGGCGCCCTGCACCAGCACGTCGTTCACGCACATGCCGACCAGATCGATGCCGATGGTGTCGTGGCGACCCAACTGCTGGGCCAGCTTGAGCTTGGTGCCCACGCCGTCGGTGCCGGAGACCAGCACGGGCTCCTTGTACTTGCCCGAGAGGTCGAACAGGCCGCCGAAACCACCCAGGCCACCCATCACTTCAGGGCGGGAGGTGCGCTTGACCAGCGGCTTGATGCGTTCGACAACGGCATTGCCTGCGTCGATATCGACGCCAGCGGCGCGGTAGGTGAGAGCGTCGGACATGGGGGCAACCCGGCGTGGGAAACGACAAATTGTAGCAGCGTAAGGCCATGGTTGCCTGAGCGATGACGGCGAAGCGGGACCGCTTCGATGGACGCTAAGGGGCGGATTGGGCAGACTTCCGGGCGTCCCCCTCCGGATATTCCTCCCCATGCGCCTGTCCCGCCTGCTGCTCGTTTGTCTCATGCTGGGCCTTGCCCCGCTGCTGTCCGTCCACGCGCAGGGGCAGGTATCGCCGTACACCGTGGTCGTTTCCGTGGCCGATACCAGCGAAGCCGCCCGTGACAACGCCTTCGGCGACGCGTTGGCGCAGGTGCTGGCGCGCACCTCGGGCGGGCAGGACTTGAGCACCAAGCCGGGCTATGCCGATGTGCTGAAGGGCGCCTCGGGCATCGTGCAGCAGTACCAGTACCAGCGGGTTGCCACCGGCATGGCGTTGCAGGTCACCTTCGATCAGGCGGCCGTGCAGCGCGCGGTGTCCCAGATGGGCATCTCCGGCGGCGGTTCGCGCCCGCCCGTGCTGCTGGTGGTGCGCGACGAAGATGGCAGCGTGCTCACGCGCGACGCGCTGGCCGCGCTCACCCAGACCGTGGCCGCCAAGGGCTACAGCACGGTGTCGGCTGACCCGGCGAAGACGGGCGATACACCCAACCTCACCAGCGCCGAACCCGACCAGGTCGCCGCCATGGCGCGCCAGTACAAGACCGGTCTGATGCTGCTGGGCCAGATCCATGGCAACGCCGCCGACTGGGTGCTCGTCTCGGGCGGTGCCCAGCAGAAATGGAGCACGCAGGGCGCCAACAGCGCGGCCGTGCTGACCGATGCCGGTAACGGCCTGGCCGATCGCCTCGGCAAGCAGCTCAATGTGATCGGGTCGGCGACGGTCGACGGCAAGCTGTGGGTGTCACAGATCAACTCGGCCATGGATTACGCCAACCTGGTGGCCGTGTTGCGCGCCGATCCGAACGTGCGCCAGGTGACCACCTTGAGCGCGCAGGGCGACGGCATGCTGTTCTCGGTGAAGTCGGGCCTGCCCATGGATGCGTTGGCCAACAGTCTTGCCGCGGGTGGTCGCGTCCTGCGTGGCGATTCGCACAGCGATGCGGACGCCAGCCTGCGCTGGGTGCACTGATCGCGTCACGGCGAAAGCCGCGCCACCCGCCTGCCAGGATCTGGCGCGTGGGCCCTACCGCCCAACTCATGGGATGAGCCATGTCGATGACGCCTGACACCTCCCGCCGCTGGCAAATGCTCGCGATCACCGCGGCCATCCTTTACGTGTTCTGGCTGCTGGCGCCGGTGCTGATGCCGTTCGCGGTCGCTGCCATGCTGGCTTACCTGGGCGACCCGCTGGCCGACCGGCTGCAGCGGCTGGGCATGGGCCGCACGCTGGCGGTGAGCATCGTCTTCATCGTGCTGTTGCTGGTGACCGTCGGCGCGCTGATCCTGCTGATTCCGCTGATTTCCCGCCAGATCGACAACCTGGTGGAAAACATGCCCCGTTACGTGGACTGGGCGCGCAATACGGCCTTGCCCTGGGTGCAGGCCAAGCTGCATCTGGATCCGAGCGCGTTCGACAGCGATCGCCTGATCCAGCAGATCAAGGATCACCTCGGCTCGATCGGCAACGCGGCCTCGGTGGTGCTGGGCAAGATTTCCCGCTCCAGCGTGGGCGTGATCCTGTGGCTCACCAACATGGTGCTGATACCGGTGGTGGCGTTCTACCTGCTGCGCGACTGGGACCGCCTGGTGGCCTGGATCGACCGCATGCTGCCGCGTTCCATCGAGCCCACTGTTGCGCACCTGGCCCGCGAGGCGGACAGCGTGCTCGGTGCCTTCGTGCGCGGCCAGCTGCTGGTGATGCTGGCGCTGGGCATCTTCTACGGCGTGGCGCTGACCCTGATGGGGCTGTCGGTGGGCCCGCTGATCGGTATGATCGCCGGCTTGCTCAGCTTCGTGCCTTACCTGGGCTTCATCGTGGGCTTCGGCTCGGCCCTGATCGCGGCGCTGGTGCAGTACGGCGACTGGACCCACGTGCTGCTCGTCGGCGGCATTTTCCTGGTCGGCCAGCTGCTGGAAGGCTACGTGCTGGTGCCGCAGCTGGTGGGGGACAAGATCGGTCTGCATCCGGTAGCGGTGATCTTTGCCGTGCTGGCGGGCGGTTACCTGTTCGGTTTCCTCGGCGTGCTGCTGGCGCTGCCGGCGGCCTCGGTGATCCTGGTGCTGCTGCGCTACCTGGCGGAGCGATACCGGCAAAGCGATCTGTACATGGAGGAGGGCCAGGGCGATCCTGTGCTCACCGAAGTGGATGTGGTCGTCGACACGCCGCAAGGTGAAGTGGAAACCCGCACGGTCGTCGACGAGAAAGGCAACAAGAAGGACGCAGTACCACCCCCATGATTCCGCAGTTGCCGCTTGCCCTGCGTTGGCCCCGTCGCCAGCGCTTCGAACACTTCCATCCCGGCAGCAACGTCGTGACGTTGTCTGCCGTGGAGCAGTTGGCTTATGCACCGCATATGCCGTGGCTCTATCTGGCCGGACCCACCGGCAGCGGCAAAAGCCACCTGCTGATGGCGGCGTGCCAGGCGGCCATTCAGGGCGGTCGTACAGTGCAGTACCTGCCGCTGGCGAGCATCGGCAACCAGGCCGCGGCCATCCGTGGCGTGGTGGGCAGCGAATTCCTGGCGCTGGACGACCTGGGCGCCATTGCCGGCGATCGCGAAGCCGAACACGCCTTGTTCGACGTGTACAACCAGGCCAAGGCCGAAGGCGCGGTGCTGTTGTTTGCGGCGGAGGTTCTGCCGGTGCAACTGGGCCTGGGGCTGCCGGACCTGCGCTCGCGCCTCGGCGCGTGCCAGCAGGCCCTGCTCAAGCCGCTGGATGATGCCGAGCGCCGCGACGTGCTGCGCAAACAGGCTGCCGAACGCGGCATCGAGCTGGACGACACCGTGCTGGACTGGTTGTTCAACCGCTACGCCCGCGACCTTGGCGCGCTGCTCGACCTGCTCGACCGCCTCGACCAGGCCTCGCTCGCGGCGCAGCGGCGTATCACCGTGCCCTTCCTGCGCGGGTTTCTGCGCGAGACCGAGCCGGGCGCCTGAAGCACCAGGCAGAGGCATAAAAAAAGGCGCCCATGAGGCGCCTTTTTCGTACCGAGAGAAGACCCGGTCAGGCCATCAGCAAACGCGGTGTGGCATTCGCGCCGATGGCATCGACCATCGCCTGCGCCACATTGAGGTTGCCGGCGACGATGTTGCCGCTCTCCGGAATGCCTTCACGGCCGGCGAAATCGCAATAGCGACCACCCGCCTCGCGCACCAGCAGGGCGCCCGCGGCCATGTCCCACGGCTTCAGGCCGATCTCGAAGAAACCGTCGTAGCGACCGGCGGCGACATAGGCCAGATCCAGCGCGGCCGAGCCCGAGCGACGGATGTCCTCGGCCTGGCCGAGCAGGGCGCGGGTCATGTCGAGCTGGGCGTCCAGGTGCGAGCGCTGACGATACGGGAAGCCGGTGGCGATCATGGCGCCGCTGAGGTTATCGCGCTTGGTGACGCGGATGCGGCGGTCGTTGAGGTAAGCGCCGTCGCCCTTGCTGGCGGTGAACAGTTCATCGCGCAGCGGATCGAACACCACCGCATACACCGGCTCGCCCTTGTCGAGCAGGGCAATGGAGACGGAGAAGTGAGGGATGCCGCGCAGGTAGTTGTGCGTGCCGTCGAGCGGATCGATCACCCACACCAGCGGACCCTTGCCGATGGTGCCGCTTTCCTCGGCGAGGAAGGCATGCGTGGGGTAGGCGCGCTTGAGTTCCTTGACGATCTCGGCTTCGGCCAGGCGATCGACTTCCGAGGCGAAGTCCATGCGTTGCTTTTCGACGACGTTGAGTCCGTCGATGCGATTCATGTAACGCAGGATGATGTTTCCTGCGGAGCGCGCGGCGCGCACCGCGACGTTGACGGCGGGTCTTGGCATGGCTTCGGCTTTCAAAAGAGCGGGGTTTCGGCCGCGAAGTCTAGCAGAGACATGGCCTCGGGTCAGGCCAGCCGGGCCTGCCGGGTTTGACATGGCGGCCGGACATTTCCAAGCTTTGCGCCCATTTGCATGAAATCCTGCCCCGATGAGCGCTGAATCCGACCTCGCCGCCCGCATCCGCTATGTGCTGGTGCGCACCTCGCACCCCGGCAATATCGGCAGCGCGGCCCGCGCCATCCGCACCATGGGCTTCGACCGGATGGCCCTCGTCGCGCCGCAGAAGTTCCCGGACCGGGAGGCTTCGGCGCTGGCGGCCGGTGCCGATGACGTGCTGGAAAATGCCCTCGTGAGCGACGGCCTGGTCGATGCCCTGGCCGGCACCAGCCTGGCGCTGGGCCTGTCGGCCCGACGCCGCGGTGTGGACCTGGAGGAGATCACCCCACGCGAAGCCGCCGCCCGCGCGCTGGCCGCCGCCGCCCGGGGCGAGCAGGTGGCCCTGGTGTTCGGCAACGAGCGGACGGGCCTGGAAAACGAAGAGCTGGCGCGCTGCCATGCCATGGTGCGCATTCCCAGCGTGGACGATTTCAGCTCGCTGAACCTCTCGCAGGCCGTGCAGGTGATGGCCTATGAGCTGCGCGTGGCCTCGCTGGGCGAAGTCAGCGCACCGGTGCGCGCGGATGCCGAGCCGCCGGCCGATGCCGCGCAGATGGAGCGCTTCTTCGAGCACCTCTCGCAGATGCTGGACGACATCGATTTCCACAAAGGCCGCGCGCCCACCACGATCATGTTGCGCTTGCGCAAGCTGTTCCAGCGCGCCCAGCCGGACGAGCGCGAACTGCGCGTGATGCACGGCATCTTTGCCGACGCCCAGCGCATGGCGCAGATCGCCAGCGGCAAGATCAAGGCATCGAAGGGCGACTGAAACGTCGTGACGTAAACGGCTTCGTCAGAAGCCGTCTTCGTCCACGTCGATCTTCGGCAGTCGCGTGATCATCAATTTGTCGATGCGCGCACCGTCCAGGTCCACCACTTCCACGCGGAAACCGCGCCATTCGAAAGTTTCCGCGGTGACCGGAATGTGCCCCAGCACGGCCATCACCATGCCGGCCGCGGTACGGTATTCGTGTTCCTCTTCGCCGGGCAGCGCATCGACCTGCAGCAGCTCGCGCAGGTCGTCGGTGGAGAGCGAGCCATCGACCAGCCAGCTGTCGTCGCCGCGCGGCGTGATGAGCGGGCTTTCCTTGGTGTCGCTGCTGCCCAGCTGGGTGGCGCCCACGATGGCGGCCAGCAGGTCGTTGAGCGTCACCAGGCCCACGATGTCGCCGTATTCGTCGACGACCAGCGCCAGCTGCGTTTCGGCGTCGCGGAATTCCTCCAGCAAGTCGAGTGCGCGCGCGGTGGCCGGCACGTAGAGCGGTTTGGACAGCTGCCCGAAGATGTCGGGCTTGCCTTCGGCAAAACCGCGGAGCAAGCGCTTCACTTCGACCACGCCGAGGATGTCGCTCTCGTCCCCGCGATACACCGGGTAACGCGAATACGGCGTGGTGCGCAGGATTTCCGCGTTCTCTTCGTAACCTGCCGCCGAGTCCATCCAGACGATGCGCGTGCGCGGCGTCATCACGCTGTCCACCGTGCGGTCGCCCAGGCGCAGCACGCGATTGACCATGTTGTGTTCGTCGCGGTCCAGCACGCCGTGTTCGGCGCTTTCCGCCACCAGCAGGCGGATTTCCTCTTCCGTCGCCACGTCGCTGCCGCGTCCCTTGACGCGAAGCAGGCGCAGCAGGAATCCGCTGGAGAGGTTGAGCAGCCATACGAACGGCGCCGTCACGCGCGACAGCACCATCATCGGCATCGAGACGTAGCCGGAGATCAGCTCGGGCGCGGAAAGCGCCAGGCGCTTGGGCACCAGTTCGCCGATGACGATGTTGATGAAGGAAATGAGCACGAAACCCAACACCAGGCCGATGCCCTTGGCATAGGGCTCCATCCAGGCCGCCCACCCGCCATGGAGGTCGGTGGCAATGTGGTCTCCCAGCGCGTCGCCGGCGAGCGCGCCGGTGACCAGGATGACCATGGTCATGCCGACCTGGACGGTGGACAGGAACCGCTCCGGCGCCTCGACATTGCGCAGGGCCATCCGCGCGCGGCGGCTGTCGCGGGCCATGCCCTTCAGGCGGCTCTTGCGGGAGGCCACCAGGGCCATCTCCGACAAGGCGAAAAAGCCGTTGAAGAGGGACAGCAGAACGACGATGAGGATGTCGGTCAGCATGAGGGCCGCCGGCCGGGGGTAAGGTCGCGTTTGGACATGAGACGCAGTGTAAGGCCTAAGGGCCCTGTAGGGGCCTGATGCGGCTTGCTAGAAGGCTCCTGTAACATAGACGTCATTTTCCGCCCCGCACCCCAGGCAATAACCGCATGTTTTCATTGCAAACGATTTTCGGTAAAGGCGACAAGTTCTACGGTCTGCTCGAGCAGAGTGCCGAGGCTGCGCACGAAAGTGCCAAGGCCCTGCATGAACTTGTCACGCGCAAGGATCACGCTCCCGTGATGGCCGCCTTTGCCGCTGCGCGCCAGCGCGAGAAGGCGCTTGCGGGGAAGATCAGCGAGGAGCTGGTGAATACCTTCGTCACCGCGCTCGACCGCGAGGACATCGAGGCGCTCAACTCGGCGCTCTACAAGATTCCCAAGACCATCGAGAAGTTCGCCGAACGCTACGAGATCGTCGCCGGCCGCGTGACCGAGGTGGATTTCGCCGCCCGCGCGCTCGTGCTCGAACGCGCCACGGCCGTGGTGTCGGAAATGATCGGCGAGCTGCGCCGCGGCCTGCGCATCGACCCGGTGAAGAAGCTGCAGGACCGCCTGCAGACGCTGGAGTCGGAAGGCGACCGCATGCTGCTCTCGCCGTACCGCACGCTTTACGTGGAAGGCAACGACGCCATGCGCGCCATGCTGGCGAAGGACTTGTTCGAGCTGCTGGAGAAGGCCATCGACAAGTGCCGCGACGTGGGCAACACCGTGTATTCGATCGTGCTGAAGAATTCCTGAGGCACGACCTGATGACTTCCCTTTCTCTGAGCCGCCCGGTCACGTTCCGGGCCCTTGGCGTTGTGCGCGAGGTGCGTGCATGAGCATCGGGCTTGCTATTGCCGTGGTGCTCATCGCCCTGGCTTTCACGTACATCAACGGTTTCCACGACACCGCCAACTCCATCGCCACTGTGGTCGCAACCAAGGTGCTGACGCCGGGACAGGCGGTGATGATGGCGGCGATCACCAACCTGATCGGCGCGCTGTGGGGAACGGCGGTGGCCAAGACCATCGCCTCCGGCCTGATCGACACGCACGTGATCGATGCGGGGCCGCAGCTGCTCATCTGCGCGCTGCTGGCGGCGACCGTGTGGAATCTCATCACTTGGTGGTGGGGTTTGCCGTCCAGTTCCAGCCATGCGCTGGTGGGCGCGCTGGTGGGCTCGGCCATCGCGGCCTCCGGCAACAACTTCGCATCGGTGATCTGGATGCAGGGCGGCGCCCACTGGTGGGATGGCAAGGGTGTGGTTCCCAAGGTCATCGTGCCCATGGTCATTTCGCCCTTGCTGGGTTTCGTCATCGGCTTCCTGCTGATGGGAGCGCTCTACGCGTTGCTCAGCTGGTTCTCCAGTCGCACCGGTTTCCTGAGGCGTTTTGGCCGCACGCCGTTCGTCAACGCATTTTTCGGCAAGGCGCAGATCGTGTCGGCAAGCGCGATGGGCCTCGCCCACGGCATGAACGATGCGCAGAAGAGCATGGGCATCATCGCGCTCGCTCTTGCCGGTGCCACCACGGCCGGCCAGTTCGACGGCCTGCCTCAGTGGCTGGGTTTCCTGCGCATCCACGGCGGAGCTGACGGCGGCTTCAACGTGCCAGCGTGGGTGGCGGTGGTCTGTGCGCTCACCATGGCTGGCGGTACGGCTGGCGGCGGCTGGCGCATCATCAAGACGCTGGGCCACAAGATGGTGAAGCTGCATCCCATTAATGGCTTTGCCGCGGAAGGCAGTTCGGCGGCGGTGATTCTCACCGCGTCGGCGTTTGGCATTCCCGTGTCGACCACGCACAACGTGTCGGCGTCCATCATGGGTGTGGGCGCGGCCAAGCGCTGGAATGCCATTCGCTGGTCGGTGGTGGAACGCATGGTGTGGGCGTGGATTCTCACTCTGCCGATCACCGCGCTGCTCGCCTACGGCTTCGTGCGTCTCACCGCGCTTTTTTGACGCATCGCGTGGGAGCGCCGTTTGCGCGCTCCCGCTGCATCAGAGATCGTCGCCACCCGCGGCGACGATCCGCTCCAGCTGATCGCCCAGCTCACCCAATTCTTCGATCAGCCGCTTGAGTTCGACCGCATCAAGCAATTCATAGGGGCGGTTCTCACACAGATGCAGATACGGCGAGCCGTCCAAATCGGCCACGGCCAGGAAACCCTTGCGCTGCTCCCAGTTGAAGCGCAGGCAACGACGCGGATCGGCGCCCGCGAGCGGCCCCACAGGCGTGGATATGCGCAGGTAACGGCGGCCGGATTCGTCTTCCAGCTCGGCGAGGTAGATCCCCTGGTGGCGCTCGTGCGGCAACGTCAGATCGAAGCTGATGAGATAGGGATCGTTGTGGCGCAGCTCGTGCATGCTGCCGATGTGGGAACGCACGGCTTCGAAATGGCGCATGGTGCGATCTCCTTGGCAGGCGATTCCGGCCTCGCTACTGTGCCACGACCCGGTGTAAAGAGCCTGTTGAAGATCATGGACAAGCCGAAGAACGAGGCGCACGCACGCATCTTTGCTGCCATCGCAGCTATTCCGCGCGGGCGCGTGGCGAGCTATGGCGCCATCGCGGCCAGGGCAGGGCTGCCGGGCAGGGCAAGGCTGGTAGGACGCGCGCTGGGCGAGGTACCTGATGGTATGGAATTGCCATGGTTTCGCGTGCTGCGCTCCAGCGGCCAAATTGCGTTTCCACCGGGCAGCAGGGGATTTCGCGAACAGAGCAAGCGATTGAAGGCGGAAGGCGTAGAAGTGAAGAACGGTCGCGTGCCGCTGGCGACGTTCGGCCTCGATGCCGATCTTGATCGGGCGCTATGGGGCATGCCCTGAGAAGAATGCAAATTCGCTAGAAGTTCGGCTTGGCTGATCGCGCCAATTTGCGGGTATGTGTGCGTGAGCTGGATTGCTTTCAGCCACAGGCGGGTCTCCCGCAAAAAAAGAACCGCGCGCATGAGCGCGCGGCTCCAGCTCTTCCAGACGTCAGAATCGCTGCGTGTACTTCAGATAGTAGAAACGCCCGATATCGAAGCCACCGTAGTACGCGAAGCTGCTGTTCGGCTTCGAATACATGATGGGGCCTTCCTTGGCGAACACGTTGTTGGCACCGACTGAAATGACGCCCTTCCACGGCATGGTCCAGCGGAACTGCACGTCGTTGAACGTGGTGGAACCCGTGTGACGCTGTGCCTGCGCACCGTTGAACGGATCGACGTGGTCGGGATCGTTGCACTCATCCGCCCATGAGCAACGCTCCGTCATGCCGGAGTAGTAACGCATGGTCCACGTCATGCCGAAGATGCCGCGCGTCCAGTCGAGCGTCAGGTTGGAACGCGTCCGGAAGTTACCGCCGTAACCGGTGAGGGGCTGGACGATGGTCGCGGGGTTGTCATCGGCCTTGATGTTGTTGTAGTCGACGTAGGTAGTGTTCCATCGCACCGCGAACTTGTCGAGGGCGCCGATCGCGAAGCGATAGTTCACGCCGAAGTCGTAACCCGCCGTCTTCTGCCAGCCTTTGTTGGTCAGGCCGTAGAACATGGTGTTGATGACGCCAGTGCTCGGATCGCGCGTGAAGCCAGAACAACGCGAAGCGATGCCGGCCACATAGCAGTCGTCCAGAATGTCCTGCACGGCATCCTGCGCGATGACGTTCTTGATGTTGATCTTGTACCAGTCCAGCGAAACGTCAAAGCCTTCAATGTAGTGCGGGCTATAGATCAGGCCGAGCGTACGCGTGGTGGCGGTTTCCGGTGTCAGGTTGGGGTTGGAGCCGTTAGTGAAGACGTAGTTGGTGGCGCACGGATAAGTGGCACACGGCTGCTGGGCCTGACCCAACTGCACGTAGTTTGCCGGGGTGGGCGCCTGACCACCGAAACCGGAAGTACAGCGAGCGGCAACAGCTGGGTTCTTGCTGGAGGAGCCTGCATGGGTATCGCAGGGATCGGTGTAGTTCTCGAAGCTGCTGCCGGTGCCGCCGTAAAGATCAGAGATGGTCGGCGCGCGGAAGCCTTGCGCCCAGCTGCCGCGAACGAGCAGGTCGTCGATCGGCTTCCACTTGATGCTGGCCTTGCTGTTGGTGGTGGTGCCGAAGTTGTCGTAGTCCGAATAGCGCGTGGCAACGTCAAGGGAGAGTTCGCGCGCCATTGTCATGTCTTTCAAAAGCGGCACGTCAAATTCCAGGTAGGCCTCGTTCACTGAGTACTTGCCCTGGGTCGTGGTCGCTGCCAGGCCCGAGCTCAGGCCCGCCTGGTTGAAGGCGTCCGGCACGAAGCGGCCGTTTTCCTGGCGATGCTCCAAGCCTGCAGCGATGCCGATGTCACCCGCCGGCAGACCTGCGACGGTGCCGGCAATGTTCGCGGTGTAATCAGTCGTCGTGGTCTTGCCGGTGTCGTGGAATTCCGGGAACAGAAAGGCTTGCAGGTCCGGATCGGCCAGCGAGCCTGCACCGGCCTGGCCATAAGGCAACAACGGATTCCACGGTACGCAACCGGCAATCGGGTTGGCAGGAGTGCCGCAATGGATCTTTCCATCGGAGCCCTTATACGAAGGACCAACGGCTTGAGCGACGTTGAGCAGGTTGAAGTCGCCATGGCCGGTCTTGAGCATATTGTTGCGATTGGTCATCGCACCAACGTCCCAGTTCCAGGTGTGACCGCCCAGTTCGAAGAACCCTTCGAAGCCACCCGTCCAGCGATAGGTTTCCAGTTCATTGTCCGTGGTGCGGGGGACTTCCCAGCCGCGACGCGTGAAGTTGAACGTCTTGCCCAGCGGGTTGAAGTAGCTGTTTGCATCCATCGGCGTGTCAAATGCCGCCGCCTGGTACGGATAACCTGCGATCTGCTGGGTCGTGCTCCGCTTGTTGTAGAGGAAGTCCGACTTGAACGCGATGTTATCCAGCAAGTTGTACTTGCCTGCTACGAACAGCGAGGTGCGCTGTGAGCCGGTTTGAACCATCATTTCTTGATTCGAATTTGAATATTCGGCCGGCGTGATCGGATGGTAGTTGGCGATATAACGCGGATCGGCACCGCGATTGAGCGTGCAGGTGGCCTTGGTGCCACCTGGTCCGCAAGGGCCGCTGAAAGAGCCGTTCTGGCTGATGCCGCTCCAGCCTGCGGTTGGGTGGAACGGGCCTGACGGGTAGGCACTGAAATCGCGATCCTTCGCCCACACCGGATCTTCCTTGGTGTACTGCGCGCTCAACATGATCGAGCCACGGTCGTTGGCGGTGCCTAGCGTGAAGTCATATACCTGCTTCTTCCCGTCGCCCTGGTCGAACTGGCCAGCGTAGGCACTGGCTTCGGCGCCGGTGAAGTTGCTGCGGGTAATGACGTTTACCACGCCTGCGATCGCGTCCGAGCCGTAGATGGATGAGCCGCCATCCTTCAGCACTTCGATGCGATCGATAGCCGAAACGGGGATCTGATCAAGGTCCTGCAGGCCCGTGGTATTCGCACCAAGGCGCTTGCCGTTGACCAGGACCAGCGTGCGATTTGGGCCGATGTTGCGCAGATCGACGTAATAGCCGCCGACGTCTTCGCCCGACGCCAATGCGCTAGCGCGACTGATAGGCGGCGAGCCGACCTCCGTGAGGTTCTGCATGATGTCAGCGACCGACGTGAAACCCTGGTTTTCGAGTTGCGTGCGGCTGATGGTGAGGACGGGCTGTGCCGTTTCGACGTCCACGCGCGGAATGCGCGAGCCCGTCACGGTAATGGTTTCCAGGTTCTTGGCTGACGTCTGGTCTGGTTTGGCGGGAGACGAATCCTGCGCGAATGCCGTACCGGTTGCCGCCAGCGCGCCGGTGGCGATGGTCAAGCGAATAGCCAACGCTAGCCCGCGTTGATTGAGTGATTTCATGATCTTCCCCGTTGTCGTAGTTATCGGATACCTCGAGCCCCGCTGGCCCTGACTGGTCTCCCGCGTGTGCAGGTTTTTGCCCTGGCAACACTCCAGTCGTGAGGTTTTTCGATAATGTTTTTTTTACTTCAGGGAGCCCATCGTTCCGGCTGCTATTTCCGTGTGGGCTTTTTCCCTGCCAGTGAGTAGGTCGATGGGTTGGTGCGTGTCCGTGCAAGTGGATTCGACAAGCTTGCTCAGGCGCATCACCATGCGCAGTCATTTGCTAGCATTTCCCGATGCCTCCTTCGCCCCTCGACATCCTTCACAGTGTTTTCGGCTACACCGAATTCCGCGGCCCGCAGCAGGCGATCGTCGATCAGTTGATCGAAGGGGGGGACGCGCTGGTGCTGATGCCTACCGGCGGCGGCAAGTCGCTCTGCTATCAGATTCCCGCCTTGGTGAGGCAGGGCACCGGCATCGTGGTGTCGCCGTTGATTGCGTTGATGCAGGATCAGGTGGGCGCGCTGCGCGAAGCCGACGTTTCCGCGGCCTATCTCAATTCCAGCCTGGGTGCAGAAGATCAGCGCGAGGTGGAGCGCCGCTTGCTTGCCGGCGAGCTGAACCTTCTTTACGTCGCGCCGGAACGATTGTTGACGCCGCGTTTTCTCGGGTTGCTCGAGAGTACCGAAGTGGCGCTGTTTGCCATCGACGAAGCGCACTGCGTGTCGCAATGGGGTCACGATTTCCGCCCCGAGTATCGCGAGCTGGCGGTGCTGCATCAGCGCTTTCCGCAGATTCCGCGTATCGCGCTCACCGCCACGGCGGATCAGCGTACGCGCGATGAAATCGTCGAGCGGCTTGCGCTGCAGGACGCGCGTCAGTTCGTGTCGAGCTTTGACCGGCCGAACATCCGCTACCAGGTTGGCCTCCGCCACAACGCGCGTCGGCAGTTGATGGAATTCCTGGAGCGGCATCGCGGCGAAACAGGCATCGTCTATGCGCTCAGCCGGCGGAAAGTGGATGAAACGGCAACCTGGCTGACGGAAGCAGGCATCGAGGCGTTGCCCTATCACGCAGGGCTGGATGCCGCCACGCGCAATGCGAACCAGCGCCGTTTCCTGCGCGAGGATGGCGTGGTGATGGTGGCCACGGTGGCGTTTGGAATGGGTATCGACAAACCCGACGTGCGCTTCGTGGCGCATCTCGATCTGCCGCGCAGCATGGAAGGTTATTACCAGGAGACGGGTCGCGCGGGTCGCGACGGCCTGCCTTCCGATGCCTGGATGATTTATGGCCTGTCGGACGTGGTGACGATGAGTCAGATGATTGCGCAATCGGAATCGGCCGATGAGCGCAAACGCGTCGAACGCCAGAAGCTGGAATCGCAACTGGCGTATGCGGAGGCCACGCAATGCCGTCGCGAGCTGTTGCTTGCCGCGTTCGGCGAAACGTTCCATGGGCCATGCGGCCACTGCGACAACTGTATCGAGCCGCCCAAGACCTGGGACGCCACAGTGCCCGCGCAGAAGGCGCTTTCTGCCGTGTATCGCAGTGGCCAGCGCTTCGGTTCCGGGCATGTCATCAGCATCTTGCGCGGTGAGGACAGCACGCGCATGACGGACCTGGGCCACGATCGTCTTTCCACCTTCGGCATTGGCGCCGACATGGATGAAAAGCAGTGGCGCTCCGTCTTCCGCCAGTTGCTGGCGATGGGCCTGCTGGAAGCCGACGCCGAAGGTTTCGGCACGCTGCGTCTGAGCAAGGCCAGTCGCGAGGTGCTGGTGGGTAATCGCTCGGTTCGTCTGCGCGAAGACGCCACGCCGGCACGCGCGTCGCGTCGTCGTCGCGACAGCCAGTTGGTGACGGGCGGCAGTCTTGGCGTGGAGGCCTACGAGCAGCCGCTATGGGACGAGTTGCGCAAGTTGCGCACGCAGTTGGCGAAGCAGCATGGCGTGCCGCCGTACGTGATCTTCCACGACGCGACCCTGCTGGCCATGCTGCGCGCCTTGCCGTCGAATGAAACGGAGCTGGCCTCGATCAGCGGTGTGGGCGAGGCAAAGCTCAAACGCTACGGGCGCGATTTTCTTGCGGTGATCAACGCGCAGGAGTGAGATGGAGGCCAGAGTGTGGCGGCCAAAGAGCCTGCTCAAGATGGCTCGCCAAGCTTCACTTCCCTCATCGTCATTCCGCGAAAGCGGAAATCCAGCACCTTTATGCACCACCCTTATGCACCATTAGAAAGGCACTGGATTCCCGCTTTCGCGGGAATGACGGTAAGGGGGAGGGGCGAGAGATCGTGAATAGGTTTCAGCCAGCCAGGCGCCAGCGCGTGCCATCGCTGGAGACGCGCGAGTGCGCAAGCGCAAGTTCGGGGATATAGCGCCATTCGGCCAACTCACCGGGAAGTCGCGCTTGCGGGCAAGCGATGCGGATGGCGATGAGCGCGGCTTCGGCCGTTTCGTGGCGGCCGATTTCGTCGTCCTCGCACAGCACGCGCCATTGGCGACCGTGACGGATGATGCGGAACAGGCCGGATTTCGACGGGTAGACGTATTGCGCCAGCATAGGATTCGACGTTGGTGAGGACGGCGGATGGTGCGCAGCTTGCCTGCCGACGATGACTTCCCTGTGATTCCCGTCTGGCGCGGTTGTGACTGCCATGTTGCTGTTGTGTTTTGCCGTCATCTGAATCAGCGAGGCGTGAAAAACCTGTAGCCGGTGAAGGGATCGGTTCACGAAAAAGGCCCGCATCGCTGCGGGCCTCTTCGTGGATCTTCTTGGAACAGTGATTACTTGCGCTGTGCTGCCGTGGTGTCGCGGGCGGCGCGGAATTCCGAATCCTTGCTCCAGTTCGGCCAGGTATCGGAGTTGGCCAGATCGCTGCCGAGCTTGTAGAGGATCTGCAGGTCGCGCGCCATGCCGGTGAACGGCCAGTCGGCCTGCCATTCATCCGACGGCTGGTGATAGTGCTTGGCCACGTACTCGTCCTCGGCGGCCTTGCCGGCAGCGACGCCGCCGTCCACCCAGTCATTGCCCGAACCGAACGACACCGCCGGCACGCCACGCTTGGCGAACGAGAAGTGATCGGAGCGGAAGAAGTGACCCGCTTCCGGCTTCGGATCGGCCGAGTAGACGAGGTTCCACTGCTTGGCCGTGGTGGTCAGTTCATCGAGCAGGTCGAGCTTGGCACTGCCGGAGATGGTGAAGTTGCGCGACGGACCGTGCGGATCGAGCGCGTCCATGTTGATGTCGGCCACGGTGGTGGCCAGCGGGTAGAGCGGCTTGGAGGCGTAGTACTCCGAGCCCAGCAGACCCTTTTCTTCGGCCGTGACGTTGAGGAACACCACGGAGCGTTCCGGCTTCGGCTCGCTGGCGAAGGCGCGTGCGAGTTCGATCAGCGCAGCGGTGCCGGTGGCGTTGTCCACGGCGCCATTGTAGATCTTGTCGCCCTTCGCGTCGGGCGCGCCCACGCCCAGGTGGTCCCAGTGCGCGCTGTAGATCACCGTTTCGTTCGGGCGTTTGCTGCCCTCGATGCGGCCCACGATGTTGTGGGAGGTGATCACCTTGGAATTGATCTTGTAGTTGGCCGAGAACGTCTCGCCCTTCAGCACGACCGGCTTGAAGTCGCGCGTCTGCGCCTGCTTCTTCAACGCTTCGAAATCGAGCCCCGCGGATTTGAACAGATCGACCGCGACATCACGTTGGATCCATGCCTCCACCGGCGTATGCGAGCTGGCGGGATGGTCGCGCACCACGTCGAACTGGGTGTTGGTATTGGAGTTGGCCACGGTCGCCCAGCCATAGGAGGCCGGTGCGGTTTCATGGACGATCAGCATGCCGGCGGCACCCTGGCGCGCGGCTTCTTCGTACTTGTAGGTCCAGCGGCCGTAATAGGTCATGGCCTTGCCGCCGAAGTCGCCCACGCCGGTTTCGAAGTCCGGGTCGTTGATCAGCACCACGGCGATCTTGCCCTTCAGGTCGACGCCCTTGAAGTCGTCCCAGTTGCGCTCCGGAGCCTTTACGCCGTAGCCCACGAACACCAGCGGCGCATCCTTGATCGACACGGCCTTGGAGCCGTCGAGCGCGGAACGCACGGCGATTTCCTTGCCCTGCGTCAGCGGCTCGTTCTTGCCGTTGACGTTGAAGGACAGCGACGGCGTGCCGGCGATGTCGGACTGCAACAACGGTACGGCCTGCGTCCATTCGCGCTTGCCGTTCTTGAGGTCGCCGCCGGGCTGCACGCCGGCAGCCTTGAACTGGGCGACCACGTAATCGATGGTCTTGGTTTCGGCCGGCGTGGCGGGGCCGCGGCCCTCGAAGGTGTCGGAAGAAAGCGTCTTGACGTCCTCCGACAGACGGTGTGGATCGATGGTCGGTGTGGAGGGCGCATCGGCAGCGAACAGCGCCGACGTCACGGACAGGGCGAGCAGGGATAAGGCCAATCGCTTCATGGACAGCACCTAGCGTGGAAACGAACCTCGATAGTAGAGACGGCCGCCGTTGCCGGTCCATAGCCGCCTGACGTGGCGCCGTCGGCGAGTAGAGCGGGCAGGTCAGGAAAAGCCCTGAAAAACAGGCTTCCCGAGGGTGCGAACGTGACTTTCTTCACCCCCGCGAGGCCGATATCGAAAAAAAACCGCATTTTTTCCGTCCTGCAGCTTGGCGTGATGGGCTGGCATGCCATACATTCCGCATGCCGAGAGGCATTCAAACACCATCTCTATTGATCACCACGGGGAAATGTATGGCGAAGGCGCAAAAAGCAGCAGCAAAGAAGAAGGCCGCTCCGAAGGCAGCTCCGAAGGCCGCCAAGGCGGTTGTTCATAAGCCGATCAAGGAAGCACTGGGCAAGTCGGGCCTGGTCGCCCACATCGCTGAAGCCAGCGGCGTGGTGGCCAAGGACGTGCGCGCGGTGCTGGCCTCCCTCGAGGCTGCCGTGACCGGTTCGGTGCACAAGAAGGGCGCTGGCCACTTCACCATGCCGGGCCTGCTGAAGATCACCGCGGTCAACGTGCCGGCCAAGCCGAAGCGCAAGGGCATCAATCCCTTCACCAAGGAAGAGCAGTGGTTCGCTGCCAAGCCGGCCACGGTGAAGCTGAAGATCCGCGCGCTGAAGAAGCTCAAGGACGCCGCTCTCTGAGCGTAGCGCTTCAATAGAGCATTCTCGTCAGGTGCGGCGTTCGCGTCGCACCTGACATCTTCGGAAGTGATGCATCGCCCGCGCCCTGTCGCCGGCCACTTCCCACCGACTGCACTCCGGCCTGTCGGTATCGATCACCCGATCTATCTGCGGATCCAGCGGCAAGCTCATGTTCTTGCCGGCGGGGTTGTCCGTGTTGACCATCTCCACGCCTTCCTTGAAATCCGCGTCATGCAGGTGGGTATAACCCTGCGTGGATTGCCGCGCGAATGTCGGCCTCGCTCATTCGAGGCACCTGTTTGTCTGGGGCAGCGGAACGATCTGTGGCCATCGTGATCATCAAGCCCACCTTCTTCATGGATGCGCCTTGACGGTGGGATTGCATCCAAAACAACTTGCGGTGAGCACAGGGCGAGCCGACGGTTGAAGTGGAATGGCAGTGGTTGAGCAGCCGATCAAGGAAAGCGGGTTCATACATTTCGTTGAGGCGGTGGGGTTCATGCTCCCGTCGTGCGCCTGGTCCATAGTGGATGCAGGTGCCGTGGCGGCACCTGCGCATCGCCGCTGCCGGAGGGCGCTGCGGCGCGACCAAGAAGATCACCCACTGAGGGCATGACATGGCTACCCCGAGCGATCTCCCGTTGAGCCTCTACAAGGCCAACACCGAGTTTCAGCTGCGCGTGAACAAGCTGGTGATGGAAAACTGGAAGAAGTGGCTTGAGCTGTCCACGCGCGCGATGGATGACGGCATCGCCGAACAGCAGGCGCGCGTGGAGCACCTGATCAAGGCACAGGATTGGGCAGCGCTCGCCTCCATGCCGGCCGACACGTTCTGGCGTCAGCTGCAGCAGCGCATGGGCGACGCCAGTGTCACCAACCAGATCGCCGCGAATGTGCAGGCGCATTTCGCCAAGGGCCTTCAGGATGCGGTGCAGACGTGGCAGCAGGACACCGCCCGCGCACTGGGCGGTGTGGGTGACATGAGCCTGTCCGAACCATGGAAGGACATTCTGTCGCCCTGGGGCAAGTTTCATCCGACGACCTGACGCCAGCGCCAGCGACACCCGGTGAACGGGCCCGGGTGTCGTCAGGTCGCCTGCTTGCCGTGGCGTCGCCCGTATCCCCTCCCGTGTACAAGCCGCCTGGTTCTGCCGACTCCATCGCGTTACCGAGGCGGCGCTCGTGATCAACTTCGCCGCTGCCGGCGGTGTCGGGGCGTGGCGCGTGGGGATGCGCGATGCCGGTCAACCTCGTCGGCAAGGGCAAGCGGCAGGCCGCGCGATTGGATGGACCGCCCAGCTTCCCCGTCTTGTCACATAGGTTTAGTTAGCTAGAGAGCGCGGCGTCCTCGGGGCGCCGCCTGCTGGCGGTGAATCCCTGCCGCCAGGACAAGGTTCAGCGCAGGGGGACGGGTGGAGCGAGGACTGGGCATGGCTCCTCGGGGCCGGGCCGGCGATGTGCCGGCGAACGACAGAGTCGATGTGCTTTTCATGCGCGATGGATATCGCGCGTGGCGTAGTGCGTATTTGCAGGCCCTGTCCGCGGCATGCCGATTCCTTGCGCTTGCAGGGTGGGCGCCGGCGCGGTGGCCGGTGCGCCCGCCACGGACATCGACGGCCCCGCACTGATGCGCTACGCGATCTACTTCTGTCCAGCGCCCGCGAGTGCGCTCGCTTCGCTGGGCCGCGATTGGCTGAGCACTGACCTCGCTGCCAATGGCATTCCCGGCATTGGGCTCAGTCGTTGGAATGCGATGTTGGCCGATGTCCGCCGCTATGGCTGGCATGCCACGCTGCGATCGCCGTTCACGCTGTCGCCAGACGTCGACCTTGGCGATCTGCGTCAGGCGCTGGCTGTCGTCGCCAGGTCGCATGGACCGATCAACCTCACCCTGCGTTGTGCGCGGCTAGCGGGTTTTCCCGCGCTGCGTCCGCTGGGCGACTGCAAGGCGGTGAATGCCCTGGCGGCCGCCTGTGTCGAAGCCATCGAACCCTTGCGCTTGCCGCTGGCAGAGCACGATTTCCAGCGTCGCGCCTCCGGGCTCGACGCCATTGAAACCCACTATCTCGGACGTTACGGATACCCCTACGTGTTTGAACGCTACCGTTTCCACATGACGCTATCGGCGCCGGCTTCCGTCGAGGAAGAGCGGGCGCTGCAGCGCTGGCTCTCGCTGCGCGCATCGATGCTGCCCACGGCCCGTATCGATGCGTTGACCTTGTGCGTCGAGCAGTCGCCTGGCGCCGCCTTCGAACCGCTCGAACGCATCGCCCTGCACAAGGCATCGGCTGCCTGATCGCGACATGTCCGTCTCCAGAAATGCACGCCGGCGGGCGGTGCTTTGCCCATCCATCCTTCGGTGGGTGGGACGTGCTCCAGCGCTGTTCGCACTGCCTGCGCCACGCCGCGATTGCCACGTGCCGTTGCCATGGCGATGACGATGCGTAGCCATTGCCAGGGCTCACGTTCGCTTGACGCGTACGAGGAGATTCTCCAAATCCCACGACGGTGTCGGCGGCGCTCGATACCCTCGCCAAGGGCACGGCTTTGGCCGTCCGGCATTCCTGGTGAAATCTCCTGGGAGCGCGTCATGAACAAGACGGTGTGGATTGTGGTCGCCAATCGCGGCGTAGCCCGGTTGTTCCAGGCTCGGCAGCCCACGGGTCCGTTGGAGGAACTAGATGCCTTCATCCATCCCGAGGCGAGGCTTCATGAGCAGGACCTGGTCTCTGATCGCCCGGGGCGGGGCTTTGACCGGGTCGGTCCCGGAGGCCACGCCGAGGAGCCCGACACCACCATGGTCGAGCAGGAAACCGGCAACTTTGCCCTAGAGCTTTCTCGGTTTCTGCTGAAAGGCCGCACGGATGGCCGGTTCGACGGCCTGATGCTGATTGCCGCCCCGGCATTCCTGGGGTCGCTGCGGGATCGGCTGGACGGCCCCACGCGAGGCAGGATCATGCTCGAAGTGGCCAAGAACCTGGTGCATCTGGATGCCGCCGCCGTGCGCAATTACCTGCCGGACCGGCTCTATTCCGCCGTAGGTGCCTGACCCTCCGTTGTTGCCGGACGGGAAGCAAAAAAGTGCGTTGGCCGCTACATGCTCCGCTTCCAGCCCGCCCCGTGCGAGCGCCGCGACTTTCATGACTCGATGCCGAAATGTTTGACGTGGCGCACATTTGCAACAACTGGGTGCGCTAGGATAGTGCGGTTAAAACGCGGGGGCGTTTCACGATCCTTTCACGCCCTAACCGATGTTATCGGCCGCTTACGCGGAAGCCCGGCGTAAGCGAGGGAACACTGATCAGGGGGATGCAATGCTGGACGCTCCGTGGGCCAAGCCGTGGTTCCGCCGCATCGGCATTGCCGTCTCGTATGGGCTTCTGATCGCGCTCGTTCGTCAGATCACGATCACCCATTTCGTATTGGTGGGCGGCGTCCATCTGGTTGTGCTGTTGCTTACCCGTTACCGCGACTGGCCGGCGCTGGTTGCCGGTGAGATGGTCGTGCTGCTTCCCACCGCCCTGGAGTGCGTGGGGCAATTTGGTCTGCCGTGGGCCGTCGGGTACATCATTCCCGGCATCGTGATCATGGCGCCCTTCGTCTATCTGATTCGGGAGCGCTGGCCGATCGTGACGCCGCGCCACACCGTCAACATGGGCGCGCTGCTCGGCAGTGCCTTGTTCTTCTCGTTCCTGATGACGGCGTACAACCTCGGCTGCGTGTTCATCACGAAGTTGCCGTCGGGCTACCAGCTGCACGTGGACAAGGCGGCTACCGAATGGGTGCTGGGCAACTACCTGGGCATCCTCGCGGTCGTGCCGACGACGCTTTTCATCCACCAGTTGTTTAGCGGCGCGCGCTGGCGCGAACTGGGCACGCGCCTGCTGGACAACCGCGCCGTGCTCGACAGCATTTTCCTGGTGGTGCCCGCGCTGTTGCTGCTGGTCTGGATTGGCATCGAGTCCGCCCAGGTTCGTCAGATCGCCCAGGTGGCTATGTTCCTGCCGATCGTCTGGCTGGCCATGCGTCATGGCTGGCAAGGAGCTGCCATCGGCGGCACGGCGTCGAGCCTTGCGGTCATGGCGTTGATGCCGGCCATCAACGACCAGCAGACCTTGCAGGCGGAAGCGATCGTCGCCTTCGCCATTTCGTCGATGCTGTTGCTGGGCGCGCGCATCGGTGCCCTGCATCAGCATGCGGAGCAGGAGCGGATGGATGTCCGCACGGCCCTGGCACTGGCCCAGCGCAATGTGCACATCGGCGAGATGCAGCTGCGCACGACCTCGCTGGCGCTCGAACAGATCCGCGAGACGGTGCAGGCCAGCTTCTCCATGATGATGGGCCGCCTGCGTCACCTGCAGCCGACCATCGAAGACCGCAGCTATCACCGTCAGGCGCTGGTGGCGCAGGATCAGCTGTTCCGCCTGGCCGACAGCCTTTATCCGGTTTCATGGCGCGAGCGCGGCTTGCCTGCGGCCTTGCGCGAGGGCGCCATTCCTCGTGCGCTCGATGAAACGGGCATCGGTTACTGGTGCGATCTTCGCGGCCCGTTGAGCCGTCTATCGCAGACACTGCATCTGGCCATCTATCGCCTCGTGGTCGAGGTGGTGGCCGACGCTTGTGCAAAGCGCAACCTCAGCGAAGTGATCGTTCGCGTGCGTTGCGGCGAAAAGCACGGTCGCCGCTGGGCGCTGGTGAGCATCATTTTCCGTGATCCCACTGAACACGCCGGCACTGTGCGCTGGGACGAGTTGCTGCCGCGTGTCATGCGTTCGACCAGCGGCATGGGCTGGTCGGGTATCCGCGATCGCGCGATGACGTTCGAAGGCGATGCGCGCGAACATCCGATCGCCAGCGGTCGCCGCGTCAGCCTGCTGCTGCTCGATCCCATCACGATCAGCGGCGCATGATGCACCGCTGATCCCGTTGCTTTCCGCTTTTCTTATTGTACGTGCGTGTTGCAGGCGAGCGGATCGCACGCCGCCGCTCTCAGCTGCATGGTGCCATCGCTGAGCGTCGTAGCAGTCACGGTCGTCGCAGTGTCCTGGTACACCGTCGTGGGTGCCGTAGTCGGCGTTGCCGTGGTCGGCACGGCCGGACCCTGTTGCGGCGTGGTGACCAGCTGCGAGAAGCGGCCCACCGGCAGCGTGATGAACTGGCCGTCCGATGTGCCTACCGCGCCCAGCACGTTGCCGTTCGCATCATTGATTTGCACGAACTGGATGCCGCCGAGCGTGAACACATAGGCATGGAAGTTCGGATTGCGGCTGACGTCGGACGCGTTGGGCCAGGACTGGCCAAGGCCGGAAGCGGGCGGCTGGTCGGCGAAGGCGGCTCCAGAGGTAGCAAGAGCCAGCACGCCAAAGAGGCATGCGCGACGCGAGAGGGCTTTCAACATAACGGACCCCTTTGTTGGTGATGTGCTCAGACATTGAGCAACGGGGCGAATGTAGCACCACCTTTGGCCTATACCCCGTGACTAAAGGTGTATGTTGCACAACATTTGCCGGAAACGCGCAAACAAAACCGGCTCTTTATGCCAGTCAGTCGCTGCGACACAAACTGCTCGTGCCAATTAATGTCTCGCCAGGAGATTTCCGAAAGGATCATCGGTTGGCAGGGCGCGAGCCCCAAAGCGAATGGTTGTCCCATGAAAAATGTGATGTGAATCACATTTATGTCTCATGGAGCCCATTGGGTAAGACCTCGAGCCGGCATTGGCGCTTCCGAGGTCCGCGGGCGGATTCAGTGCACCGGGTCATGGCCCATGGCTGCGTGATCTGAAAAGGCACACATGGAGGCATTGACGCGCAAAGTGCTGTCGAGAAGCCGCTGTGCCGATTTCATCGGAAGGGTCAGGCACATGTCAGGTTTTTTGGGCGCGTGAATATGGTCGACTGATTCGAATATCGATCGGGATTGGTTCGAACTATTCGCAGATCATCGAGACGCGCGATTCAAGAAAAACCGTGCCTGCCGAAAGGCGGTGCACGCATTCGATCTTGCTCCATGGCGCTTCGCTCTTTCGACATGCTCGATGCCTGTTGTCGAACACCCACACGCGTTCAGTCGTTCAATGTTTCTGGCGTCATGCGCTAACAGAACATGCCAACATCGAAGGCTGCTCGATGGCACGATCGCCGGACATGAAGAGGGGGCGCGAGGGCAGGGCGCCGTGTTCGCAGGCCAAAAAGAAAGCCCGCTTCTTGCGAAGCGGGCTTTCGGAATCATGGTGGCCGGGGACGGAATCGAACCGCCGACACGGGGATTTTCAATCCCCTGCTCTACCAACTGAGCTACCCGGCCAGAATGCCCGCTAACGTCGAAGACGTCGCGTGGAGCCGTGCATTAAATCCGAAGCGGGCCGGCTCGTCAAGACTCCGCGTCGGGCGCGACGTAGCCCTCGGGCTGCTTCACGTCGCCGCCGAAGAGGAATTTCTCCATTTCGGCGCTCAGGAACTGTCGTGACTTGGGATCGAGCGGATTGAGGCGGTATTCGTTGAGCAGCATGGTCTGGTGGGCCAGCCACTGCTGCCACGCTTCCTTGGAAATCTCGGCGTAAATGCGCTGTCCCAGCGGCCCGGGCCAGGGCGCGAAGTCCAGGCCTTCGGCGTCATGGCCGAGCTTGGCGCAGTGAACGATACGACTCATGCGATGTGACTCATCGGTAGTGATTCAGAGGTTCTGCAGCAAGGTGCGCACGGGAGCGGGCAAACCAAGTGCGGCTCGCTCGCCAGGGTTGCACCAGCGCAGGCTAGGATTATCCGCGATGCGCTGGTGCGCTGTCGCCTCGTCGAACAACAGCGGCTCGACCTTCAGGCGATAGTGGCTGAAAACATGGACGAACGATGGCAGCGCCTGCGCGTCATCGATGTTCGCGAATGATTGCGCCGCGCGCCACGCCTGATCGTGATCACCTGCTTCCGGCAGGCTCCACAACCCAGACCACACGCCTTGCGCGCCACGGCGTTCGAGCAGCACGCGACCTTCGGCGTCGCGCAGGATCAGCATCACGGTGTCGCGCGTGGGCACGGCCTTGCCGGGCTTGGCGCTGGGCAGTTGCGCGGTGAGGTCGTCGCGCTTGGCCACGCAGTCGCCGCTCAGCGGACAGCTTTCGCACAGTGGCTTTGAGCGCACGCAAACAGTGGCGCCCAAATCCATGATGGCTTGTGTGTAGTCGGCCGTGCGTTGCGCGGGCGTCAGCGCATCGGCGTGTTGCCAAAGCAGCTTTTCGACAGCGCTTTGGCCGGGGTTTCCATGGATGCCCAGATGCCGCGTCAGCACGCGCTTGACGTTGCCGTCGAGTATGGGAAATCGCAGCCCATGGGCTTGCGCGAGGATCGCGCCTGCGGTGGAACGGCCAATGCCGGGAAGATCGGCCAATGCATCGAAATCGCGCGGCAGTTCGCCGTTATGCTTTTCCACGCAGATCTGCGCAGCACGCTGCAGGAAACGAGCGCGACGGTAATAGCCGAGGCCTGACCACAGCGCGAGCACCGTGTCTTCATCCGCAGACGCAAGGTCGCGCAATGTCGGCAACGCGGTGACAAAGCGTTGGAAGTACGGAATGACCGTCACGACTTGCGTCTGCTGCAGCATCACTTCCGACAGCCATACGCGATACGCATCGCGCGGATGTTGCCAGGGCAGGTCCTTGCGGCCGTGTTCGTCGAACCAGGCCAGTAGTGCGGCGGCGAAAGGATTCATGGCGATTGATGCGCGGGCTTGGCCGGCGCGGATCTCGCGGCAGCGGGTTTCGGCGGCGGTGCTGCGGTCGTCGCAGGCGCGGGTACGTCGCTGCCGGCCTGGATGGTGAGGCCTTCGATGCTGATGTCGCCGGTGTCGATGCTGGCGACTTCCGCGTGGCCATTGCCGGGCGGCACAGTGAGGCGCGGGCCGTCGTCGTGGTCGAGCTGCGACCACCAGCTCGCCAGCGCCAGCGGAGGGATGTGCAGGTCGGCGTGGTTGTCCGGCCCATCGAGTTTCAACGCGAGCATGAGCGGATCGCTCTGGTCCGCCGGCGTCAGCTCGATCACCGCGTCGTACTGGCCGGCGTTCGCATGATCCAGTTTACCGGACAAGTGCGCGGCTGCATCAGCTGCGCCGCGCCAGCGCGCGTTGCCGGCCAGATGCAGCGTGAGCGTGGTGCTGTGCGCGAGATAGAGGCTGATGTTTTCCAGCAACAGCGAACCGCCCTTGACGCTTGGCGTCACCGAAAGGCGCATCTGCGTGGGAATGCCTGCGGCGTCCTTCGCGGTGATGGTGAGCGGAAACGCGTGATCGGCCGCGAGGCGTCCCGCATCCAGCTCGACATCGCCCAGCAAGAGCTGATTGCCGCGCACGAGACTGCCTCGCGTGATGTGCACGCCGGCATCGATGCTGGGAATGGTGGTCGGTACGGCGGTGGGACCGGAGGGCAGGTCGTCCAGCCACGATTGCAGGGCGTCGAGGTCGACGCGCGGCGAATCGATGCGCATCTGCGAGATCACCGTCTCGCCGCGCACCAGCGTGCGCCATGGCAGTGCCAGCGTGCCGCGGGCGGCGAGCAGGATCGGCATGTTCGCGTTCTGCGCGCTGAGCGTGATGCCTTCGAGCTCGAGCGCGGGACGGGGAAACAACGCCGGCGTCGCCGGGCTTGCCAGGCTCAGCTCAAGGCCGGCGTCGTGCGCCTGCTGTTGCAGCATGGCGGTGATGCGTTCGGGTTGCAGTAGCAGGTGCACGGCAATCAGCGCAACCGCGACCAGCAACAGCGTGCCGCTGCTGAGGATGATGAGTGTGAGGCGGAGCCAGCGCGGCATCCGTCAGCACTCCTCAGCCCTGGCCCAGGCTGGCGGGAAGCAGGCCGTCGACATAGGCCTCGGCGTCGAAGACGCGCAGGTCGGTCGCGGTTTCACCGAGGCCCACGTAGCGGATCGGCAGGCCGAATTCGCGCGCCAGGGCAAACACCACGCCGCCTTTGGCGGTGCCGTCGAGCTTGGTTACGACCAGGCCGCTCACGCCGACGATCTGACGGAACTGACGCACCTGGCTCACGGCGTTCTGGCCGGTGGTGCCGTCGATCACCATCAACACTTCATGCGGCGCGTTGGTGTCGATCTTCTTGAGCACGCGGGCGATCTTGCCCAGTTCGTCCATCAGGCCGCCTTGCGTATGCAGGCGGCCAGCGGTGTCGGCAATCAGCACGTCGGCGTTGCGCGAACGCGCGGCCTGCAGTGCATCGAAGATCACGCTGGCGGCGTCGGCATCCTGACCCTGCGAGATCACCGGCACGTTGTTGCGCGCACCCCAGGTCTTGAGCTGCTCCACGGCGGCAGCGCGGAAGGTGTCGCCCGCGGCGAGCATCACCTGGCGGCCATCGTCGCGGTAGCGGCGCGCAAGCTTGCCGATGGTGGTGGTCTTGCCCACGCCGTTGATGCCTACGGTGAGAATCACGTACGGCTTGAGGCCACCGACGTCCAGTGGCTTTTCCACCGGGCGCAGCATGGCGATCAGCGACTGGCGCAGCGCGGCCAGCAGTGCGCCGGCATCGGCGAACTCGCGCCTGTGCATGCGCTTGCGCAGGTCTTCCACCAGGGCCGTGCTCGCTTCGACACCGACATCGGCGGTGATGAGCGTGGTTTCCAGCTCGTCGAGCAGGTCGTCGTCGAGCTTCGGATGACGGATGAACAGCGAAGACAGGCCGCGCGCGAACGAACTGCCGGAAAGACGTTCGCGCCAGCTGCGCTTGGCAGGAGTGGCCGCTTCGACTACCGCCGCAAGCTCGGTGGCTTCGTCTTCTACTGGCGCATCGGGCGCGGGCGGCGTCTCGGCCAGGGCCTCGTCGAGCGCGGGGCTGGCGTGATCGAGCGAAGTGGCATCCGTGTCGTGCGCGAACCCGGTCGCCGGCGCGCTTTCCGCCGCAGGCGCGGTCGGCTGGCCCGGTTCGGCGTCTGCGGGTTTCTTCTTCCAGAACTTGAGCATTGCGGCAGCGATTCAAAGACAATGAACGGCATGCTACCACCCCCTTCCAAACTCACTGCTGAGTCGGGGCGTCCATGAAGGGCGCCGCCGGGCGCATCCGCATCATTGGCGGACACTTGCGCAATTCACGCCTCGATGTGCCCGATCTGCCTGGGCTGCGGCCCACGGCCGAGCGCGTTCGCGAAACGCTGTTCAACTGGCTGGCGCCGGTGATTTCCGGTGCCCGTTGCCTGGATCTGTGCGCAGGCACCGGCGCGCTGGGCATCGAGGCGCTCTCGCGCGGGGCGGCCAGCGTGCAGTTCGTGGAGCGGGATGCTAGGGCTGCGCAGGCCTTGCGCGAGAACCTGGTTCGCCTGAAGGCGCAGGGCGGGCAGGTCGCCGCTGTCGACGCGCAACAGTACCTGCTGGCGCCGGCACAGCCGTTCGGGCTGGTCTTCCTCGACCCTCCGTTTGCCCATGACCTGTGGACGCCGCTGGCCCAGCGGCTGGAGCAGGGCGGCTGGCTGACACCTTCGGCGTGGATCTACGTGGAATCGCCCCGGCAAACGGCGCCTTCGTTGCCGGCGAACTGGATGCCTCACCGCGAGGGCACGGCGGGCGAGGTGCGCTATGCGCTGTATCGGCGCGTCACTTGACCGTCGCGTATGGAATGCATCGGTAAAAACGGGCTAGGCGACCGCTTCGAACGGGCCTAAGCTAGCCGCCCCTCCGCTGACAGTGACTCGTCACGTGAACAAGCCGCCGGTCAACCAGCGTCTCGCCGTTTATCCGGGTACGTTCGACCCGATCACCAATGGCCATGCCGATCTGGTGGCGCGCGCCGCGCCACTCTTTGAACGCATCATCGTGGCGGTGGCCGAGAGCCCCAACAAAGGCCGGGGCCCGGGTTTCAGCCTCAACGAGCGCATTGCGCTGGCTCGCTTGGCGCTGGCCGATCTCAGGAACGTGGAAGTGCGCGGCTTCGATGGCCTGCTGGCGCATTTCGTCGATGAAGTGGGCGCGGGCGTGATCATCCGTGGCCTGCGCGCCGTTTCGGATTTCGAATACGAATTCCAGCTGGCCAGCATGAATCGCCACCTGATTCCGCAGGCCGAGACGCTGTTCCTCACGCCGGCCGAGCAGTACAGCTTCATCTCGTCCACGCTGGTGCGCGAGATCGGACGTCTGGGCGGCGATATTTCCGGCTTCGTGCACCCCGCCGTGCAGCAGGCCATGCGCCAGCGTTGGCACCGGGACCGCGCCGCATCGGAAGACTGACCACAGCCCGTAACCCGCAGTGCAGCACGTTTGACGGTGTCGGGCCGGGCCGCCGTCGTGTATCCTCGCCCGCATCCTGCGGACAGGACAGTCGCTCGCCGCGGGCCAGGGGTACACAAGGTTTGTGTGGTGGCAACGCTGCCATGGAACCGGTTCACTCCCCTGGTCCAACAAGGCTCTGTCGCATGACGGCCGAAAGGTCGGTTATCCAACGGATCCCATGACCAGCTTCCACATTCCAGGGTGACCACCATGTACAAGTATGCTCTCCTCGCCGCCATCGCGATCACCGGCATCACCGCCTGCAGCCAGCAGGACGAGTCCGCCCAGCAGCCGACCGAGCAGGTCGCCGCCGTTGCCAAGCCGACCGATCCGAACGATTCGAAGGCGTGGAACGCCTACCTCGGCCAGATCGTGCAGAAGAACATGCAGGGCATGACGGCTGACCGTCCGTTCCCGTACCTGGTGCCGGCCGGCGACAACGACGACGCCAATGCGCTGCGCCAGCGCCAGCTCGAGCAGGTGCAGGACACCGTCGCCCGCGGCGTGCTGCCGGGCAACATGCTGGTGTTCGCCGGCCCGGATTCGGCCAAGACCTCGCAGTTCGTGACCGATGCCTTCAAGGACGCCAAGGCCGGTTCTTTCAAGGACGTGATCGTGCTGGTGATCGGCGATGCCGGCGACAAGGACAAGGTGACCGCGGCGCTGCAGCCGACCGGCGCCACCATCCGTTACGTGAACATGTAAGTTCCGGTTTCCGGAGCGGTTTCGAAGCCCGCGGTGCGAAAGTGCCGCGGGCTTTTGTTTTTCTTCCCGCGCATCCATGTTGATGGTTCGACCCGCCAGATCTTGCGGCGCACCATTCGCGCCCAGCATGTAAACTCAACGAATGTCCCTGAAAATCCTCGATACCTGCGTCAATTGCGACGTCTGCGAACCGGTTTGTCCGAACAAGGCCATCTCGCTGGGCGAGGAGTACTACGTGATCGATCCGTCGCTGTGCACCGAATGCATCGGTCACTACGACGAGCCGCAATGCGTGGATGTGTGCCCGGTCGAGTGCATCATCATCGACCCCGAGCACACCGAAACCCACGATCAACTCGACCTCAAATACCGACACCTGATGGGGCTGGGCGACAACGCCGCGGCATCGTCGGGCCATGGTTCCACAAAGGACGACGCATGAAGCACCCGTTGAACTGGCGCCTGACGCTGCTGGCCCTGCTCATTTCCTCCAGCGTTGCATACGCCGACAGCCGCCCCTCTGTTGCTCCTGCCGCCGCACCTTCGTCGCACCTCATTGCCCAGCGTCCCGGTCACGCCGGCATCGCCAGCGCGAACTTCCATGCCACCGACGCCGGCCTCGACGTACTGGCCAAGGGCGGCAATGCGTTCGATGCGGCCATTGCGGTGGCGTCCACGCTGTCCATCGTGGAGCCGGAAAGCTCCGGCATCGGCGGCGGTTTCATGGCGGTGCTGCATCGCGCCTCCGACGGCAAGGACATCTTCATCGACGCGCGCGAAACCGCGCCGGCGGCGGTGAACACCAAGGACTATCTCAACAACGACGGCTCGCCCAATCGCGACACCGCCTTGAATGGGCCGCTCTCCGCCGGCATTCCCGGCGAACCCGCCGGCCTTGCGTGGCTGGCCAAGCACTACGGCAAGCTGCCGCTGAAGGACTCGCTGACACCCGCCATCCGCCTGGCGCGTGACGGTTTCCAGCCAGATGCCCGCCTGATCAATGCCATTACTGAGCGCGAGCAGGATATCCAGCGCTGGCCGGCTTCCGTCACCAAGTACCTGCCGAATGGCAAGCCGCCGGTGGCAGGGCAGGTGTGGCGCGATCCCGACCAGGCCCGCACGCTGGAAGTGCTGGGCGAGCAGGGCGCCGATGGTTTCTATCGCGGCGATATCGGCAAGAAGCTCGTTGACGCCGTGCGTGCGGCTGGCGGCAACTGGACCGCGAAGGATCTGGAGAGCTACCAGGTGAAGGAACGCACGCCCATCGTGGTGGACTATCGCGGCTATCGCGTGGTCACCGCGCCGCCGTCGTCATCCGGTGGCGTGGCGGTGGCGGAGATCCTCAACATCCTCTCAGGCTACGACCTCACCAAGCTCGATGAGGCCCATCGCACGCATCTGGTCATCGAAGCCATGCGTCGCGCGTTCCGCGATCACAACGACTACCTGGGCGACCCGGACTTCGTGAAGATGCCGCTGGACATGCTGCTGTCGCCTTACTACGCGGCCGGCCTGCGCATGACCATCCTGCCCGACAAGGCGACGCCGTCGTCGATGCTGCCGGGCAGCACGGGCATCGATCCGGGCATGCACACCACGCATTTCTCGGTGATCGACAAGGACGGCAACATCGCCTCCATCACGCTCACCGTGAACTACACCATGGGTTCCACCTTCGTGGCCGCAGGCACCGGCGTGCTGCTCAACGACGAGATGGACGACTTCGCGCTGGTGCCCAACAAGCCCAACGTCTATGGACTGCTGGGCAGCGAGGCGAATGCGCCCGCGCCGGGTAAGCGCATGCTGTCGTCGATGACGCCGAGCATCGTGTTCGGCGCCGATCGCGTTGGCGTGATCGGTTCGCCGGGCGGCTCCACCATCATCACGCAGGTGCTGGAAGGCATCCTCGCCTTCATGGACGGCAAGAACGCCGAAGGCATCGCCGCGCAGAAGCGCTACCACCACCAGTACATGCCCGATCGCGTGGACGTGGAGCCGGGCACCTTCGATCCGGCTACCGCCGACGCGCTCAAGCGCATGGGCCACGAGTTGAAGGAACGCAGCCCCTGGGGCTACATGAACGTGGTCACGTGGGATCTGAAAACGAACAAGCTCGACGCGGCCAGCGATCCGCGCCGCGAGTCGGGCCTGGGCAAGGTGCAGTAACGATGCACATGTGGTCACTCACCGGTAACTCGCAGCAGCTTGATGGCGGTGCCATGTTCGGCAACGCGCCGAAGGCGCTGTGGTCGCGCTGGATCAAGCCGGATGCGGAGAACCGCATTCCGCTCGCGTGCCGCTGCCTGCTGGTGAAGGACCTCGACGGCAAGAACGTGTTGTTCGAAACCGGCATCGGCGCATTCTTCGAGCCCGCGCTGCGCGAGCGTTACGGCCTGGTGGAAGAACGCCACGTGCTGCTCGATTCGCTGGCGCAAGCCGGGCTTACGCACGAAGACATCGACGCGGTGGTGTTGTCGCATCTGCACTTCGACCACGCCGGCGGCTTGCTTGCCGCGTGGAAAGAAGGGCAGTCGCCGCGCCTGCTGTTTCCCAAGGCTACCTATATCGTCGGTGCCGAACATTGGCGCCGCGCGCTGCAGCCGCATCCGCGCGATCGCGCGTCGTTTGTACCGGAACTGCAGCCGCTGCTGGAAGCAAGCGGACGGCTGGAGCTGGTCGAGGGCGAGCATTCCAAGGCACTGGGTGATGCAGTGCGCTTCAGCTATTCGGACGGCCATACGCCCGGACTGATGCTCGCGGAAGTAGGCGGCGTGGTGTTCTGCGCCGATCTCATTCCCGGCCGCTTCTGGGTGCACCTGCCCATTACCATGGGTTACGACCGCTATCCGGAAAAGCTGATCGAAGAGAAGCGCGCCTTCCTGGACGACAAGCTGGCGCGCGACGTGCGACTGTTCTTCACCCACGATCACGACTGCGCCGTGGCGCGCGTGGTGCGGGACGAGAAGGGCCGCTACGGTACGGCAGACGAACAAGCAGCGATGCGGGGACAGGCGGCCTGACCGGTCGTCCACAGGGGAGGGGAGCACCATGCAGCCTTGGTTGCGACGCGTATTAGGTGTGTTGCTGTTGTTGGCCGGCGCGGGGCTGGTCGCGATGACCGAGCAGGGGCTGCTCGACAATCGCCATGCTTCCGACCGCCACGGCGGGCAGATTCTCGATATCGGTGATGGCGGTTCGCAAAGCCAGGGTCATCACGGAAACCTGGTGCGCGTCTCCGGTCCCGTGCGTGTGGTTGAGGAACCCTTCGATGCCGAGTTCGGCCAGCGCGCCCATGCGCCCGTGCTGATTCGTCACGTGGAAATGTTCCAGTGGCGGGAAATCCGCGTGGGCGGCGACGTGCACTATGAGCAGGACTGGGTCGATCGTCCGGTCGATTCGCGGCGTTTCGCGCAGCCTTCGGGCCATGCGAACCCCGAGCGTTTTCCGCTGGAGGGCAAGCAGTTCGACTCTGGGCAGGCGCGCGTCGGCAATTACATCCTGTCAGCGCCGTTGCTGCATGCCTTGCTGGGCGGCGAACTCATCCCGCCGGATATCAAAACGCTGCCGACGAACCTGGCGGCGAGCTTCGCCCCGAACGGCAATTACTTCACCACCAGCGAGCACCCCGACCACCCGCAGCTCGGCGATTTGCGCGTGAGCTGGGAAGCGGTTCCCGCACAGGTGGTCACCGTGTTCGCCCAGGTCAGCGGCGATCAGCTGGTGCCATCGGCGAGCGCTGCCGATGGCAAGGGTTTCGACGTGCAGGTGGGCGAGCGTTCGCTGGTCGACGTGGTGCCCGATGTTCCCGCGCCACCATCGTTCGTGTGGGCACGCCGCATCGGCGCACTGCTGCTGGCCATGCTCGGCGCGCTGCTGCTGCTTCCCGAGCGTCCTCGCACGCACCATGACGCGCTGCTTGCGGTAGGCAGCGGCGCGCTGCTGATTTCCGCGGTGGCGTGTGTGATGTGGTTGGGCACGGATATTGCCGTTGGCGGTATGTGGTTTGGGATGGCGTTGGTGGGGATGGGATTGGCGGTGTGGAGGTTGCGGGCGACCGCTGCCTGAGGTTTTCGGTTCTCCCTAGCGTTGAGTGGGACTTTGCGTCGCGGCGTAGAGGTGCTCGGTCTTGTCTTGCTCGTCATCCCGGCGCAGGCCGCGATCCAGTGACTTTGCGCTCGTTTGTCGCGTGGTCGTGACCTGGCTCGCCTGCGGCGGGCTTCCGCCCTCCTGCCGGAGGCCGGGTCACTTTTCTTTGCTTGCCCAAAGAAAAGTAACCACCGAGATGGTGGCAATGCCAAAAGAAACGGCACCTTGGATGACGCGCCTTCCGTCCTTTAGGAAGGAAGGTACGCGTGCGGGTTGCGGGGTTTTTCGACAGGACATCCGTGTCCTGTCGAAAAACTGGCCGCATCCCTGCGGCCACCCTGCGGCCTTTCCTCCACCCGCCCGCCGCTGTCATACGGGGACCCGAAGAGCCAAGAGCAAAGCACGAAGTAGCAACGCTTCCGCAAGCACCCGCCCCCTCTCCCCAACCCTCTCCCACAAGGGGAGAGGGAGAAGTGTGATGCATCGCGTATGACCTTGAAGAGCGAAGCCAAAGCAAAGGCCGATGCGGAGCGAGGCTCCGCTTTAAGTCCTCAGCGATTCGGGCGCGTTGCGCAGCGCTACGGAGTGCCCGCTGTGTGGCCTCCCATGGGTGTCCCGCCACAATCATCCTCGAGCGTTCGGGCTTATCCCAACACGATGCTGCGAGCTCTTCAGGCCATTTTCTTTGGGTTACTTTTCTTTTGGGCCAGCAAAAGAAAAGTGACTCGAGCGGCGGCAGCCGATCGAAACGCCCGCTGCGCAGGCGGCCAGGTCGCGGTAGCGCCATAAAAGCGCGATCAGACGCTAACGCGACAGCCCAACACCGAGGCGCTGGATGACCAGCCATTCGGCTGTTGTAAAGCGCCTCCGGCGTGCGCCGGAATGACGATCAAAAGCAAAGGCCGATATGCAAAGCGGTCCACACGCCGCACGCGGAGTAGCGTGCATCGCTACGCCGACGTAAACCAGGCTAGAAGCGAAGAATACCCACCAACCTCAACGCCAACCCCAGCGCGAAGACGCAGAGCCAGCAACCTCAATTCGGCCGCTGATCCGCAAACGCATAAACGTGATCCGCCCACTGCGTCGCCTCAAGATAAATCGCCGCCATGCGACGAATCACCTGAGGCTGCACTTCGCCACCGCGCAAGTTGCCCGCTTCCCACGCGCGGATCTGCTCAAGCAGCGGCGCAAACGGACCCTTGTTCTCCAGCAGGGCGCCGCTGATTTCCTTGGCGAGTGGCAGATGCCACAGCACGAAATCCATCGGCGCTTCCATCATGGCGTCGAGCAGGGAGAACAGGCCGGCGGTGAAGGCCATTTCGCGCTGTTCGTTGGGCATGTGCTGCGCCAGTTTCTCGCACATGTGCGCGCGGATGAGCGCGGCGCGCAGCAGTTCCGGCGGACGGTCACCTGTGCCGCTGAGTGCCATGGTGTAGATCCAGTTACGCAGGCGTGCGGCACCGAAGAAGATGGCAGCCTGTTGCACCGACTTGAGCTGGCGCGGCAACGCGAAGTATGCGGAGTTCACGCAGCCCAGCAGCTTGTAGCTGAGAATGGCGTCGTCGCGCACGATCTGGCCCAGTTCCACCGGACCGGGGTTGCCTTCCTGCAGGGCCTTCATCAGGCGCAGCAGGCTCAGGCGGCTGGCAGCGAGCACGGGCACGGCGACGGGTTCGGGCTTGAGCAGGAACTGGCCCTGGATGGCCTGCAGCGGCAGCGATTCGCAGCGGTGATAGGTGTCGTGATCGTCCACATGCCCGGCGACCACGTGGGTGCCGCGTGCATGCAGGTATTCGCTGCGCGAGCGCAGCGTGGCCGGATCGAGCTTGCTGGCATCCAGGCGCACGAACTGCACGATCTTGAGCAGCGGTTCCACGGCAGGATTGAATTCGAGCGTGGTGTCGCCGGCATCGAGCATCAGCGGGCAGCCGCGCTGCGCCATGCGCGTGAGGCGTTCCACCAGCGCGGCATCGGCGGCGGCTTCCGGCTGCAGCATCACGCCAAAGCGGGGCTGGTGCTGCAGCACGTCGGTTTCTTCCATCAGCAGCTCGTGCGTGAGCCGCAGGAAGGTGCGGTTGCCGCGCACCAGGCGTGCAAGCGCGCCGTCGGTGATGGTGGCAAGCGCGCGGCGCATCAGCGTGGCCTCGTCCTCCGCATCGTCCTGGAAGACGATTTCGTAGGCGAACAATTCGCGCTTGCTGTCCAGCATAGGCAGACGGATCACCGGCAGCGCTTGTTCGCTGGCGGTGGACGCGTCCGAGGCGGAGGGGATGGCCGCAGCTTCGCTCATGATCAGTCGATGTGGTGACGATGGTGGAGAGGAGCGGCAACTGCCGCCTGCCAACAAACACACGTGCATGAAGACAGCACGTGCGTCATAACTGTTCAGGCCTCGGCCAACGATTGCGAGCGCAGGCTCGTGCGCAGGTCACCCGCGCGGCCGTACACGCTTGCTTCCGCTTCATTGCCGGTCAGCACTGCCAGCGCCTTGCGTACCTGCTGCAGGCGGATACCCACGAGGGTGCCGTTGCGCTGGTTGAGCTGCTGGCAGGCGCGCAGCGACTGCAGGATCTCTTGCCACTTCGGTGCCAGCACTCGGCTGGCTTCCGGTGCGCCCTGGCTGAGCTGCACGCGCTCGCTGTCGAGCTGTTCCAGCCGCACCATCAGTTCGTGCTTGCTGGCCCCGGCCTTGTTGAGCGTGTCGACGTCGGCCGTTTCCAGGGCGGTGCGCTCGGTGGTGAGCGCGTCCATCAGTTGACCCACTGCCAGCCGCATCTCGTCGACCGCCGCCGTGAGCGCATGGTCCAGTTCGGCTTGCAGGGACGGGCTCATGACTTGCCGTTGAGCTGGTTTTCGAGGGACATCATGCGGTCGGCGATTTTGCCGGCGTCGACCTTGTACGTGCCGTTCGCCAGCTGCTGGCGGATCTGCTCGACTTTCTTCGTGTCCATGGTGGCACCGCTGTTCGTGCGAGCTGCTTCCTGCAGGGCGCGTGCGGAGTCGGTGATCTGCACGCGGTCGTTGGTGCCCGTGCTGCTGCCGACGGCGTCGCTGGACGTCGTGCTGGAGGTGCCCTGCGTTGAGCCGCTGCCCTGGCCCGTGGCGGGCTGGGGAAGCTTGGGCAAGCCGTTGTTGGAGATCGTGGTATTCATGGGGTCCGTTCTCTTGGATTTCTGGCCCTGTTGCTTACAGGATCGGCCGGCGGGCCGCAAACTTTAATGGCTCATGGGTTCAGGGGAGGGCGAGGACCTCGCCCGGCGCCATCACCATGGCGTCGATCACCTTGCCGGAGCTGCCGTTGCGCACCTTCAGGCGCGAACCGCTGTCCCCGCTGCCCAGCGCAACGCCGCTGGCGCGTACCTCGATGCCGCTCAGACGGGACACCAGCTGTACCTGGTCGCCCGCCTTCACTGCGCTGCGTCCGCCCAGGGCGGCCGGCGTGACCACTGTGCCGGCGCCCATGGCGCGCGACAGGGTACGTCCTTCCAGCTCCGCCATGTCATTGATATAGCCGTAACCCAGGCGCGTGATGTCGCGCTCCTCGCTGTGCACGTCGTCGGCGCGCACGCCGTCGCCGCGCTGCAGCGGGTGCACCAGCACCAGCACCTGGCGGAACACCTGCAATTGAACAGGCACGTGCAAGGTCCACCCATCCGGACCGGGGCAGCGCACCAGCACGTTCATACGCGGCATCAGCCGCGCGCCCGCCTGCAGGCCCGCGCTGAGGGCGGCCGGGCAGGGCGAGAGCTGCAGCGAACGCGTATCCAGTTCGGCCGCCTGCGCCACGACGCGGCTGCCGGGTGTTTCGTACTGGCCGCGCAGCCACTGTTCGGCCGCGGCACGCGCTGCCTGTGCCGGCTCCGCGGCATGGGCGGGCAGCACGATGGCGGCGAGCAGCAGGGCGGCCAGGCGTCGCGTCATAGATCGGCCAGCAGCACGTTCAGTTGGGACAGCAGCGTTTCGCGTTCGCCTTCCAGCTGTTGCATCAACTGGCTGGCCTGATCGAGGTTGCCGTCGCACAGCAGGGTGGCGAAGGTGCTGCCTTGCTCGCGCATGCGCGCGCCGGCCGCGGAGAGCGCGCCGGCGGCCGGGTTGTCGTGGCGGCCGGCGGTCAGGCGATCGAGCGTGCGGCTGAGTGCCTGCGTATCGAACCAGCGCCGATCGAGCGCGGCCGGTTCCTGCAAGGCCAGCTCCATCGCCTGGCGCAGACCCTGCGCCGCTTCGCGCACGGTGAGGCTGAGGCTGGCCGGATCTTCGCCGGTTTCGGTTTCCAGCCAATCCAGTGCGAGGCGGTGGCCGAGCAGCGCGCCGCGGCTCAACGCCTCGGACTGGCGCGTGGCTTCCGCCGAGCGACGGTGCCAGGCGCCAAGCGCGGCCTGCGCGGCGACAGCACGCGCGTGCTGGGCATCCTGGTTCTTGTGCATGGTGCCGATGCGCTCGCCGATCTGGCGCAAGGCTTCGCTGCTGTCCTGCAGCGAGGTTTCGGTCTGGGTGAGGCCGGCCTGCGCGCGGTCCAGCCGCTGCAGGCCTTGCTGCACGTCGCCGTCGAGCTGCTGCGAGAACTCGCCGATGGAACCGGTGACGCCTTCGATCTCGTTGGTGGCCTGGCTGGTCTTCTCGGCCAGTTGCTTCACCTCGTCGGCCACCACGGCAAAGCCGCGGCCGGCCTCGCCTGCGCGCGCCGCTTCGATGGCGGCATTGAGCGCCACCAGATTGGTCTGGTGCGCGATCTCCTGCACCACGCTGGTGAGCTTGCGGATCTGCGCCACTTGTTCGGCCAGCTTGCTCTGGTTGCGATTCATGGCCGACAGCGCCGTGCGCAGCAGGCGCAATTGACCGTCGAGCTCGCTCACGCTGCGTTCGCCGGTGGCGCCGGTCTGGCGCGCGTAGTCCAGCCCCGTGGCAACCTGCTGCAGTGATGTCGAGATTCCGGCGCTGCCGTCCGTCAAACGACCGACGTCATCGCGGCTCTCCTGCGCCGACTGGTGCATGGAGGCCTGCTCGCGGGCCAGCTGCTGCGCCGAACCCAGCACCAGGCCCAGCTGTTCCATGGTCTGCATGGCCACGGCCACGGGCGGCTTGCTGGTGAAAACGGCGGCCAGCAGCGGTGCCAACGCCTGTGCTGCGCGCGGATGGCGTGCCGACAACTGCGCGACCTTCGCGCGGTCACCCGCGGCGGCAGCTCGGGCAAGTTCGGCGAGATGCTGGCTCCAGATGAGACTCATGGGTGGATCTTTCCTTCCTATAAGGGTCGCTTCCGGCATCGGCGGCGAACGCTGGAACTTGAGAAGCAAACGACGTGCCATGGCCTGTCGTGCCGCTCAAGCCGACGCGCGGCCGGCCGATACGCGGGAGAGCAAAGCGGCAGGGCCGCAACGAGGAAGACGCATGAGTGCGTGGATGGACAAGGTGGAACAGCAAACCCGGCTGGCCGGCCACAACCGCGTGGCCATGCTGCTGTTCCGGATGGGCGACGAGCAGTTGTTCGGCATCAACGTATTCAAGGTGCGCGAAGTGATGCGCCGCCCACCCATGGAGCGCATGCCCGACGCGCATCCGCTGGTAGCCGGCAGTTGCGATTATCGCGGCACCACCATTCCCGTGATCGACATGGCCGTGGCGCTGGGCTATCCGTCGCTGCGGGACGTGGCCTCGGCGCACCTGATGGTCACCGAATTCAGTCGCAGCGTGCAGGGCTTCCTGGTGGCCGAGCCGCAGCGGCTGGTGCACTGCGACGGCGAATCGCTGGCGGCACCCGCGGCCGCGCTGGGTTTCGGCAGCCGCGTCAATGCGGTGACGCGCGTGGATGGTGCCTTGGTCGCCGTGGTCGACGTGGAGCACGTGCTGGCCACGCTCAACGGCACCACCACCGAGTTATCCGCACCCATGCAGCGCATCGCCCGCGTGCATGACCTGCAGCCGCGCCGCGTGATGGTGGTGGACGACTCGCTGGTCGCCCGCAACCAACTGGTGAACCTGTTCCGCCAGATGGATGTGGAATGCGTGGTCGCCCAGGATGGCCGCGAAGCGCTGGAGCGATTGGAAGCGCTCGCGGAAACCGATAGCGAAGAGAGCGTGACTCTGGTGGTGTCGGACATCGAGATGCCACGCATGGACGGCTACGCGTTGACGCGCGCCATCCGCGAGACGGCCTCGCTGCGCTCGCTGAAGGTGGTGCTGCACAGTTCGATCAGCGGCATCTTCAACGAGGCGATGGTGCGCGAGGTGAACGCGGATCGCTTCGTGGCGAAGTTTCAGCCGGATCTGCTGGCGCAGACGGTGCTGGAGTTGATGCCGGAGAGGTTTGAGGAGTTTTGAGGTTTTGCTGGGCGCTGGTTGCGCTGCTTTTGTTCCCTCTATCTTTGGCGGGGGCATTGCCACCTTATGGTGGTGAACGAGCAGTCTTGCGAAGCGCTCCCATGGGGCGCCGCTTTGTTTTTGCTCGTCATTCCTGCGGAAGCAGGAGGCGCTTTTCAACAGCCGAATGGCTGGTCATCCAGTGACTTTGCATTCGGTTGTTGCGATACGGTGATCTGGCTCGCCTGCGGCGGGCTTCCGAGCCGCTGCCGCGGCCCGGGTCACTTTTCTTTGCTTGCCCACGCACGCGCAGGAGCGCGTGCGAACGGCGAAGCCGGCCCGAAGGGCGGAGGGCAGGATGCCCGGAGTAAAGAAAAGTACCACCGAGATGGTGGCAATGCCAAAAGAAAAGGCACCCCGGATGACGCGCCTTCCGTCCTTAGGACGGAAGGTACGCGTGCGGGTTACGGGGTTTTTCGACAGGACATCCGTGTCCTGTCGAAAAACTGGCCGCATCCCTGCGGCCACCCTGCGGGCTTTCCTCCACCCGCCCGCCGCTGTCATACGGGGGCCCCGAGGAGCGGGAGCGAAAGCTCGGGGTAGAAACGCATTTGCGAGCACCCGCCCCCTCTCCCCAGCCCTCTCCCACAAGGGGAGAGGGAGAAGTGCGGTGCGTGGCGAAGATCCAACGCTCGCAGCTTGGAGCCATGCAGTGACGTCCTGCTTTAAGCCCTCTTCGCCCCGGCGCGTTGCGGCGTAGCCGTACCGTCGATTAGAGAGATCGTGACGATCCAGGCTCCAAAACCGTCAAGGCTCGTATCCCACAGAACGCTATGAGCCTATTGCTCTAAAGGCCATTTTCTTTGGGTTACTTTTCTTTTGGGCCAGCAAAAGAAAAGTGACTCGAGCGGCGGCAGCCGATCGAAACGCCCGCTGCGTAAGCGGCCCGGTCGCCGTAGCGCCACAAAAGCGCGATCAGACGTTAAGGTGACAACCCAACACCGAGGCGCTGGATGACCAGCCTTCGGCTGTTGAAAAGCGCCTCCGGCCTGCGCCGGAATGACGAGCCAAAAAGAAAAAGCGGGCCACCTAACCCCGCGTCAGTAACCCGCTACCACCCGCGTCGAAATTCCGACGAACCCCCAAACACCCGCGTCGAACCCCGGCCACGAAACCTCGCAAACCCATCAACCATGCGGGTTGCGAAGCACAACCTGAACCGTGGCACGCAAATTGCTCAAACCGTCCCGCGGCCTCCGCCGCAGGAGTGAGCGATGAGTTCGATCAACGACAACCTGTTCGGTTTGCACACGCAGGCGCTCGATACGTGGCAGCGGCGCAGCGAAGTGTTGGCGAGCAACCTGGCCAACGCCGATACGCCCGGTTACCTCGCGCGCGATGTCGACTTCAAGAAGGCGCTGGCCAGTGCGAGTGGCAACGGCAACACGTTGGCCATGACGATCACGCAGCCCGGGCAGATCAATCCGCAGGCGCAATCGGCGCAACAGCTTGCGTATCGCGCGCCCACGCAGCCGTCGATGGACGGCAACACGGTGGATACGCAGGTGGAGCAGGCGAATTTCGCCGCCAACGGCGTGCACTACCAGGCCAGTCTTTCCTTCATCACAGCGCAGATCCACATGCTGCGCACGGCCATCACCGGAGGCCAGAGCTGATGTCCATGTTCAAGATTTTCGATGTCTCAGGTTCGGGCATGGCGGCGCAGTCGCTGCGGCTCAACACCGTGGCGTCCAACCTCGCCAATGCCGACAGCGTGTCGAGCACGCCAGAAGGCGCGTACCGCGCGAAGGAACCGCTGTTCTCCGCGGTGCAGCGCGCGATGGGCGGCGCGAAGAATGCCGACGCCGACAGCACCGTGGGCGTGCAGGTGAAGGGCGTGACCGAAAGCCAGGCCGACGTGCAGGCGCGCTACGAGCCCGGCAACCCGATGGCGGACGACACCGGCTACGTCTACGGCAGTAACGTCAATCCCATCGACGAGTTGGTGAACATGATCACGGCATCGCGCTCGTACCAGAACAACGTCGAGGCGATGAACACCACCAAGCAGCTGATGCTCAAGACACTCGACCTCGGCAAGTAAGCCGGCAGGAAACCCCATGTCCACCATTCCAGGCAGCACCAGCAATACGAGCAACACGAACAATTCCAGTTCGAGCAGTTCTTCGAACGTGAACTCGGCGCTGTCGAGCACGATGACGCAGGCCGACTTCCTCAAGCTGATGACGGCCCAGCTGCAGGCACAGGACCCGACCAACCCGGTCGACAACTCGCAGTTCGTGTCGCAGATGGCGCAGTTCAGCCAGCTCTCGGCCACGCAGCAGCTCGATACCGACCTGCAGACGATGAGCAGCACCGTGACGTCGAACATGCAGACCTCGCAGGTGCTCAGCTCGGCGAACCTGGTGAATCGAGACGTGCTGGTGCCGGCCACTTCGACCACCTATGACGGCACCGATGCGGTGAAGGGCGCCATCAATGTGACTGCCGCGAGCAGCCCCACGGTGCAGGTGCTCGATGGCAGCGGCAACGTGATACGCACGATTTCGCTCGGCGCACAAAGCGCGGGCCTTGCGCAGTTCAGCTGGGACGGCAAGGACGACAGCGGCAATACCGTGCCTGCGGGCACGTACACGTTGCAGGCGAGCAGTGGCTCGGGCAGCGGCAGCACCTCGCTGGATACCTACGTGTCCGGCACGGTGACGGGCGTGGGCTACGGCGGCAGCACGCTGGGCACGTACTTGCAGGTATCGGGCGTGGGCGGCGTGCCGCTCAGCCAGGTGGCGCAGATTCTCTGACGCTTCGCGCGTTCACTTACACGAGGAATAGAACATGGCACTCAACACGGCGCTCAGCGGCATCAATGCCGCCCAGTCCGATCTCAACGTCATCGCCAACAACATCGCCAACGCCAACACCACCGGCTTCAAGGGTTCGCGTGCGGAGTTCGCGGACATCTTCGCGGTGACCGGCCTCAACCTCAATTCCACGGCAGTGGGCAGCGGCGTGACGCTGCAGAAAGTGGCGCAGCAGTTCAACCAGGGCGACCTGCAGACCACCGGCAACAGCCTGGACCTGGCCATCAACGGCAACGGCTTCTTCGCGGTGAACAACGGCAGCGGCGTGCAGTACACGCGCGCCGGCGATTTCGAGAAGAACTCCAACGGCTTCATCACCGCGCCGGACGGTTCGCGCCTGCAGATCTATCCGCCCAACGGCAACGGCGGCTTCGACATGAGCACGTTGAGCGACTTCAGCTGGCAGGCCGCGCAGAGCAGCGCCACGGCCACCACGTCCATCACGCTGTCGTCGAACCTGCCGGCCAGCGCCACCGTGCCGACCAACCCCTTCAGCACCAGCGATTCCACCAGCTACAACAACGCCGCGCCGGTGACCGTGTACGACTCGCAGGGCGGTTCGCACCAGGCCACGATCTATTACGTGAAGACCGGCACCAACACCTGGAACGCCAACCTTTACGTGGACGGCCAGAGCGCCGGCACGCAGCCGATGACGTTCGACAGCACCGGCAAGCTCACCACGCCCACCAGCGGCACGCTCGCGTTCAACCCGGTCAACCTGGGCAATGGTTCCTCGCCGCTCACGCTGTCGCTCAACGTGACCAACATCACCCAGTTCGGCACGGCCTACTCGGCGGCGCCCATCATCCAGAACGGCTTCGAAGCGGGCACCTTGTCGGGTATCGACATCGACGACCAGGGCGTGATCACGGCGACCTACTCTAACAACCAGAGCACGCAGATCGGCCAGGTGGCCATCGCCAACTTCGCCAACGTGCAGGGCCTGCGCCAGCTCGGCAACACGACCTGGGCGGCGAGCACCGATTCGGGCCCGGCGACGATGGGCACGGCGAACTCGGGCGAGTTCGGCACCATCAAGTCCGGCGAACTGGAGAGTTCCAACACGGCCGACACCACGGCGCAGCTGGTGGACATGATCCAGGCGCAGCGCGACTACCAGGCGAATGCGCAGGTGCTGTCTACCGACAACACGCTGGCCTCGTCGCTGTTCAACGCGATCTCACGTTAATAGACCGCCATGGACCGTTCCGTCTACGTAGCGATGACCGGGGCGACGCAGATCATGCGCGCCCAGGAAGCGGTGAGCCACAACCTGGCGAACGCGTCCACGGTCGGCTTCAAGAGCCAGCTCTCCGCGTTCCAGAGCGTGCCGGTGCTTGGCGATGGCACGCCGGCGCGCATCAACGCGGTGGCGCATGGCATTGGCCAGAGCAGCGCGCAGGGTTCGCCGGTGAACACCGGGCGTCAGCTCGATATCTCGGTGCGCGGCGCCGGCTTCATCGCCGTGCAGGCGCCAGACGGTTCGGAAGGCTATACGCGTGCAGGCGATCTCCAGCTCACCGCCGATGGTGGGCTGACCGACTCGCGCGGCAATCCGGTGATGGGCGGTTCCGGGCCCATCACCATTCCGCCGGCCACGGACATCAGCGTCGGTTCCGACGGCACCATCTCCACGGTGCCACAGGGGCAGGGGCCCAACTCCGTCTCGCAGATCGATCGCATCAAGCTGGTCAATCCCGACGTGGCCCAGATGACGCAAGGCCAGGATGGCCTCATGCACATGGGCGACGGCAGCACGGCCGCGGCCGACGAGAACGTGACTATTTCCTCGGGCGAACTCGAAGGCAGCAACGTCAATCCATCGGCCGAGCTGGTGAAGATGATTGCGCTTTCGCGCCAGTACGACATGCAGGTGAAGTCCATCAAGACCTCCGAGGACAACGCCGATTCCAGCCTCAAGCTGCTGCAGGCCAACTGAGCCCGCTGACTTACACGGAGTAACCGATGTTTTCTTCCCTGTGGATTGCCAAGACCGGCCTCGATGCGCAGCAGACGCGCATGGACGTGATCTCCAACAACCTGGCCAACGCCAACACCACCGCGTTCAAGAGTTCGCGCGCGGCGTTCCAGGACTTGATGTACCAGAACAAGGGCCAGCCCGGTTCGCAGACCACCGAGCAGACGCTCAATCCGTCGGGCCTGATGCTGGGTACCGGCGTGAAGGTGGTCGGCAACGAAAAGCTGTTCACCGAAGGCAACATCACGCAGACCGGTGGCTCGCTGGACGTGGCCATCCAGGGTCGCGGCTTCCTGCAGGTGAGCATGCCCGATGGCACCGTGGCGTATACGCGCGACGGTTCGCTGCATACCGATCCCAACGGTCAGCTGGTGACGGCGGACGGCTATCCGCTCGAACCTGCCATCACCGTGCCGCCGGGCTGGCAGAACATCAGCATCGGTTCGGATGGCACCGTGTCCGCTACCACCACGTCGTCGGCAACGCCGCAGACGCTGGGCACGCTGCAATTGGCCGACTTCATCAACCCCGCCGGCCTGCAGCCGACGGGTCAGAACCTCTACGTGGAAACCGCTTCCAGCGGTGCGCCGCAGACCGGCCAGCCCGCGCTCAACGGCATGGGTTCGCTGCTGCAGGGTTCGCTCGAATCCTCCAACGTCAACGTGGTGGCCGAGATGGTCAACATGATCGAAACGCAGCGCACGTACGAAATGAATTCCAAGGCGATCAGCAGCACCGACCAGATGCTGCAAGACCTGACCGACAAGATGTGAGAACTGCCATGCCGTGCTTTCGCTCCCTTCCTCGAATCGGTATTGCGCTGGCGGTGGCCACGCTGGCGGGCTGCGTCACGCCGCAGTCGCGCGACGACCACCAGTGGGCGGCCACCATGCCGGCCGAGCAGGTGGCGCCGCCGCCGACCGACGGCTCGATCTATCACGCCGAGCAGGGCATGGAGTTGTTCAACGATGCGCGCGCGCATCGCGTGGGCGACATCCTCACCATCTCGCTGGTGGAAAGCACGCAGGCGTCGAAGAAGGCGAGCACCAGCACCAGCAAGAAGGACACCACCAACATTGCCGCGCCGAGCATTCTCGGCCACACGCTGAAGATCGCGGGACAAACGGCGGATACCACGCTCAGCGGCGACCGCGCGTTCGACGGCAGCGGCGACAGCAGCCAGAGCAACCAGTTGTCGGGTTCGATCACGGTGACCGTCGCGCAGCGCCTGTCCAACGGCAACCTGCTGGTGCGCGGCGAGAAGATGGTCACGATCAACCAGGGCCAGGAACGCATCCGCATCTCGGGCATCGTGCGCCCTCAGGACATCCTGCAGGACAACAGCGTGCCGTCCACGCGCGTGGCCGATGCGCAGATCGGCTACACCGGCAAGGGCGCGCTGGCCGATGCAAACACGCAGGGCTGGCTGTCGCGCTTCTTCAGCTCCAAATGGATGCCGTTCTGATGAAGGCCTCTCTCTTTCCGTCGCGTGCCACCCTCATTCGCGTTCGCGAACGCCTGATCTCCGCGCTGAGCAGCGCCGGCATCGTGGTGTGCGCGGTTCTCTCGGTGAACCAGCCGCTGCACGCCGACAAGATCCGCGATCTTGCGCAGGTCGGTGGCGTGCGCAGCAACCAGTTGATCGGCTATGGCCTGGTCGTCGGCCTCGATGGCAGCGGCGACCAGACCACGCAGGCGCCGTTCACCACGCAAAGCCTGGAAAACATGCTGGTGCAGTTCGGCATCACGGTGCCGGCCAATGTGCGTCCACAGTTGAAGAATGCCGCGGCCGTGACGGTGACGGCGCAGTTGCCGCCGTTCGCCAAGCCGGGCCAGGTGATCGACATCACGGTCGCTTCCATCGGCAACGCCAAGAGCATTCGCGGTGGCGAACTGTTGATGACGCCGCTGCGCGGTGCCGACGGCAACGTGTATGCCATGGCGCAGGGCAGCGTGGTGGTCGGCGGCATCAGCGCGCAGGGCAAGAGCGGTTCCAGCGTGCAGGTGAATATTTCCGCCAGCGGTCGCGTGCCCAACGGCGCCACGGTCGAGCGCGCGGTGGCGTCCACGTTCACCAGTGGCGGCGACCTGATGCTCAACCTCAACACGGCCGACTTCACCACGGCCACGCGCATCGCCGAAGCGGTGAACCGCACCTATGGCGCCGGCACGGCCAGTGCCGTCGATGGCGGTTCGGTGGCGGTACGCGGCCCGGTCGACGCCTCACAGCGCGTGGCATGGATGGGGGCGATCCAGGCGATCGAAGTGACGCCTGGCGATGCGCCGGCGCGCGTGGTGGTCAATTCACGTACCGGCACCGTGGTGATCGGTGCGGATGTACGCGTGACGCCGGCAGCCGTGGCGCATGGCGCCATCCAGGTGACGATTTCGGAGAATCCACAAGTGTCGCAACCGGCGCCCTTCAGCAAGGGTGGGCAGACGGTGGTGGTACCGCAGAGCGACGTGCAGGTCAGCGAAGACGGCGGCCACATGTTCAAGTTTGGCCCGGGCACCAACCTCGACACCATCGTGCGCGCGGTGAATCAGGTGGGCGCGTCGCCGAGCGATCTCATTTCCATCCTGCAGGCGCTCAAGCAGGCCGGCGCGCTGCATGCGGAGCTGGTGGTGATCTGATGGAGATGACCTGATGGCGATTTCGGGCGACGCTGCCAGCAGCCTCAATACCTGGACCGACCTGTCCGGGTTCGCGGCGTTGCGCCAGACCGCGCAGAGCGACGCCAAGGCCGCGTTGCCCGCGGTGGCCAAGCAGTTCGAGTCGATCTTCACGCAGATGATGCTGAAGTCGATGCGCGACGCGAGCAGCGGCGACGGTCTGTTCGACAGCGACGCCGGCAACCAGTGGCGCGACATGTTCGATCAGCAGTTGTCGGTGCAGCTCTCGCAAGGCGGCAACGGCATCGGCATCGCGCAGATGCTGGTGCGTCAGCTCGGTGGTGCGCTCGGTGGCAAGGGCGATGGCGCCTCAGGCGATGCGGGCGCCAGCAAGACCGCAGGCGCGGCGAGCCTGGACGACAGCTGGCAGAAACGCCTGAGCGATGTCGCCGGCAGTGCGCGGCAAGTGGGCGAGAAGGTGCTCAAGCTGTTGCCCACCGATGCGGAAGACTTCGTGCGACAGCTCGCGCCGTACGCGCAGAAGGCCGCGGAAAAGCTCGGCGTGTCGGTACGCGCCGTGCTCGCGCAGGCCGCGCTGGAAACACAGTGGGGCCAGCACCTGCCCACGCATTCCAACGGCAACACCAGCAACAACCTGTTCGGCATGAAGGCCGGGCAGAGCTGGGGCGGCGAGAAGGTGAGCGTACCCACGCTGGAATTCGAAGGCGGCGTGGCGGTGCATCGTCGCGCGCAGTTCCGTTCTTACGACAACCCGGGCGAGTCGTTCGACGACTACGCCCAGTTGATTGCCGACAACCCGCGCTACGCCAAGGCGCTCAACCACGGCGAGGACGTGGTGGGCTTCGCCAGGGGATTGGTCAACGGCGGTTACGCCACCGATCCCTCGTATGCGCAAAAAATCGTGGCGATCGCCAACAGTCCCCAGATGCGTGACGCACTGCACGCCATCGGGCAGGGCGCCCTCAAGAAAGTGGCCGCCTCGCCGAATCCCTCTGAGTAATTTGCCCCGGAATGACACATGTCTAACCTCCTCAGCATTGGTGCCTCAGGGCTTAGCGCCGCGCAGACGGCGCTGTCCACCGTCGGCAACAACATCAGCAACGTCAACACGACGGGCTACAGCCGCCAGACGGTGGTGCAGACCGAGGCCATTTCGCAATCCGCCGGCAACTACACCATCGGCAGCGGCGTCGATGTGCAGTCCGTGCAGCGTGCGTATAGCGACTTCCTCACCTCGGCACTGTGGACGGCGACCTCGAGCACGTCGCGCGCCACCGCGTACAACAGCCTGGCCACCACGCTCAACAGTTCGCTGTCGGCCAGCGGCAACCTGCAGAGTGCGCTGGACAGTTTCTACGGCTCCTTCAGTACCGTGGCGAACACGCCCGGCGTGGCATCGAGCCGCCAGTCGGCGCTCGGCAGCGCGAGCCAGGCGGTCACCGTGTTCAACACGCTGGGCCAGCAGTTCGCCGCACAGCAAAGCCAGGTGAATGCGCAGATCAAGACCACGGTGGACAGCATCAACAACGTGTCGTCGAACCTTGCCGACGTCAACGCGAAGATCCACGCCGCCGGCAACAACGTTCCCAACGACTTGCTCGACCAGCGCGACAACCTGGTGCAGACGCTGTCGGGCTACGTGGGCATTTCGGCGTACACCGAGAGCGACGGCACCATCAGCGTGTACGCATCGAGCGGACAGGCGCTGGTGAGCGGCGACAAGTCGTTCGCCATGCAGACCGGCAACAACCAGTACGACCCCTCGCGCACGGAAGTGCTGGACAACACCGGCACCGTGGTCAGCGGCAAGCTGAGCGGCGGCACGCTGGGCGCCTTGCTCGATTACCGCGGCAACGTGCTGGACAACGTGCAGAACCAGCTCGGCCAGGCAGCGGTGGCGCTGTCCACCAGCGTGAACGAGCAGCAGTCCAAGGGCCTGGATCTCTACGGCAAGCAGGGCGGCCCGATGTTCAGCGTGCCGACGCCGAACGTGTTGCCGAGCAATCTCAACAAGGGCACGGGCGCCGTGTCGGCGAGCATCACCGACGTCTCCCAGCTCACCAGCTCGGACTACGTATTGAGCTACGACGGCAGCAACTGGAACCTGGCCACCACCGCGGGCCAGGCCGTGCCGATGACGGCCAATCCGGACGGCACGTATTCCGCCAACGGTCTGACGTTCTCGCTTTCGGGTACGGCGCAGGCGGGCGACAGTTTCCAGATCCAGCCCACGCGCCAGGCCTCGACGGGTCTGGCGCTCACCATGACCGATCCGAACAACATCGCGGCGGCTGCGGCGTTGAACGCAACGGCGGCCAAGGCCAACACCGGCAATGGCGCCATCGGTTCGGTGACGGTGGACGATCCCACCAATGCGGCGCTGCTCAACGGCGCCACCGTCAGTTTTCCGTCGGCCAGCAGCTATCAGGTCACGGACAGCACAGGCAACGTGCTGGCCAGCGGCAGCTACGCGCCGGGCCAGACCATCAGCGCGAACGGCTGGAGCGTGACGCCTTCGGGCACGCCTGCCGCCAACGACAGCTTCGCCATTGGCGCCAATACCAATGGCCTCAATGACACCAGCAATGCGCTGGCTCTGGCGGGGCTCGCCGACAAGGGCGTGCTGGCCGGTGGCACGCAGTCGGTGATCGACTCCTACGGCACGCTCACCACCACCATCGGCACGGTGGGCAGCCAGGCTTCGAGCAACCTCACCACGCAGACCAGCCTGTTCAACCAGGCGATGTCCGCACAGCAGAGCGTGTCCGGCGTGAACCTCGATGAAGAGGCCGCCAACATGGTGCGCTATCAGCAGGCATACCAGGCTTCGGCGCAGGTGATTTCCACCGCGCAGACCATTTTCAGCAGCCTGATCACGGCGATGCAGGGATAACCAATGATGCGTCTCTCAACGAGCTGGATGTACCAGCAGTCGCTCAACACCATGATCAGCCAGCAGAGTGCGCTGGCCGCGACCCAGAACCAGGTCGACACGGGCAACCGCATCAACGTGGCGTCCGACGATCCGGCCGGCGCCGGCCAGGTGGTGAGCCTCAATCACGTGCTTGCGTCGAACGCGCAGTATTCCAGCACCATCGATTCGGCGACCACGCGACTCAACACCGAGGCGAGCACGCTCACCTCGGTGAACAGCGCGCTCGACAGCGCCCGCACGCTGGCACTGCAGGCGGTGAACGGCACGCTGTCCAGCAGCGACCGCAACAGTCTCGCCAGCCAGCTCACCCAGATTCGCGACCAGCTCATGCAGCTGGCCAACACCACCGACAGCAACGGCAATGCGCTGTTCGCCGGCACCAGCACCACCAAGACGCCGTTCCAGGTGGGCGTGAACGGCGCCGTGAGCTACAGCGGCAACGATGCGCAGCAGCGTTCGTCGGTGGGTTCGGGCCTGCAGGTGCCGACCAGCGATCCGGGCTCGGGACTATTCATGAACATTCCCGCGGGCAACGGTACGTTCGAAGCGAGTGCGGGCAGCGCCAACACCGGCACGCTGGTGGTGGGCAGCAACAGCGTTACCGATCTTTCCGCGTGGAACAGCACATCGGCGGCAAGCGGTGGTGGTTACACCATCACCTTCGCCGCGGGCGGTGCATGGACGGCCACCGATGCGAACGGCAACGCGGTGCTCGACAGCAGCGGCAATCCCGTCGGCGGCACGTACACGGATGGCGGTTCGATCAGCTTCAACGGCATGACCATCGCCATGAGCGGCACGCCTGCCGCCGGCGATTCGGTGTCGGTGGCCACGGGCGGCCAGCAGGATGTCTTCAGCACGTTGAACAACATGATCAGCGCGCTGCAGAACGGCGGCACCACCGACACGCAGCTCACCAACGTGATGAGCCGCCAGATCGAATCCATCGACCAGACGCAATCCGCCATCAGCTCCGTGCAGGTGTCCATCGGCGGCCGGCTCGACACGCTGCAACAGCAGCAGGGTGCGTACCAGGACCTCAGCGTGACCTACAAGAGCGCGCTGTCCGATGTGCAGGGCGCGGATGCCTATACGGCCATCAGCAACCTGTCGCTGCAGCAGACGGCATTGCAGGCATCGCAGCAGATGTTTGCGCAGGTGAAGTCGATGAGCCTGTTCAACTATCTGAAGTAATCGCAGGTTCGTGCGCGTATCGCATCGACGCTGCGCGCCTGAGCACGAAGCACTCGCAGGAACGAGAGGAGGTCTACGCGGTACAGGTTGGCGTAATCGAGCGACACGACGTCGGGGCAACAAGGCCTTATCCAGTGCGCTCCATCACGAATTGGCACGAAAGTCGGCTCAAGTAATCGCAAGACGAGCCGAAAAGTTCACTGAGGCGGATGGCATCCCACGCGGAACCTGGCCGCCGGCACGAACAAAGCCAATCCAACCGGTCACCGGTTACGTAGGAGAAATTCATGTCTCTCGTTATCAACACCAACATCTCGTCGCTGAACGCGCAGAACAACCTGACCAAGTCGCAGAGCGCGCTCTCGACCGCCACGCAGCGTCTGTCGTCGGGCCTGAAGATCAACAGCGCCGCCGACAACGCCGCCGGCTTCGCCATCTCGCAGCGCTACACCACGCAGATCGGCGGCCTCGGCCAGGCCAGCGCCAACGCATCGGACGCCATCAACCTGGCGCAGACCGCCGGCTCCGCGCTGGACCAGGTCACCGCCAACCTGCAGGCGATCCGCGACCTCGCCGTGCAGTCGGCCAACGGTACCTACACCGATTCCGACCGCGCCTCGATCGACCAGGAAGTGCAGCAGCGCCTGGCTGAAATCACCCGTATCGCCAACCAGACCACGTTCAACGGTTCGAACGTGCTGGACGGCTCGATGAAGACGAAGAGCTTCCAGATCGGTGCCGACGTCGGCCAGACGATTTCGGTGAGCCTGGGCACCAGCGTGAAGTCGAGCGCCATGGGCCAGGTCGCCGAAGTGAACTCGGGCGACATCAGTGCAGCCTTCAAGGGCTACACGCTCGCCGCTGGCGCGCTGACCGTCTCCACCGACGGTGGCACCACCAACGTCTCCGTGGCTGCTGGCACGTACCACAGCGCGGGCGACCTGGCTTCCGCCATCAACACGGCTGCCGGCTCCACCGTTGCATCGGTCGATGCCACCACCGGCGAACTGAAGATCAACAACGGCGGTGCCGCTGCACTGACCTTTGGTGGTGCAGCTGCCACCACGCTCGGCCTGCCGGCGTCGACCGCCGCTGCCGGCACCGGTGCCTCGACCGGCGTCGTGGCCGCCACGGGCGACCTGTCGAAGGAAGGCCTGACCATTAATGGCACGGCCATCGACCTGAGCAGCGCCAAGAGCCTGCAGGACGTGTCCGACGCCATCAACGCGGCCGGCATCACGGGCGTCAGCGCCGCGGTGAACGGTGCGGGCAACGGCATCAACTTCTACTCGGCCGGTGCGCTGACGGTTGGCGACACTAAGGGTCAGATCGTCGGCGCGTCCGCTACGGACGCGAACGCCGGCGCCACGTACACCCAGGGCACCACGGCCGCCACCGGCGGTTCGCTGGCCACGGGTAGCGTGGGCACGGTGGATTCGGCCAACGACCTGATCTCGCGCGTCGACGTCGCCCTGAAGACGGTCAGCGATTTCGCTGCCCAGCTGGGTGCGGTGCAGAACCGCTTCCAGTCGACCATCTCCACGGTGGCCGCTCAGACCACCAACCTGCAGGCTTCGCAGTCGACCATCCAGGACGCGGATTTCGCGGCCGAGACGGCCAACCTCAGCAAGGCGCAGGTGCTTCAGCAGGCGGGTATCTCGGTGTTGGCACAGGCCAACTCCAACCCGCAGCAGGTTCTCAAGCTGTTGCAGTAACGGACGCAGGCCCGGATGCGACTCCTCCCGAGTCGCGTCCACCGCGGCCGGATCTACCACCAGGCGGGTTGCATTCGCAGCCCGCCCGGTGTTTCGGGAGCTTCCGGCAAAGCCCTTATGCGTGAGGTTTTTGCCGGAGGCTCGAACTCTTCCGCCGAGGCGGAACAACTTCGGGAAACGGACAAGGCAGTGCGATGACCACCACCAGCAGCACCAGCGGTAGCAGCCTCAGCTCGCTGCTCAACGCGCTCAACTCGGCAACTGGCGGTTCGAGCAGCTCGAGCAGCTCGTCCTCCAGTTCCAGTAGTTCGTCATCCAGCGGTGGCAGTGGCACCTTGAGCGCCGCGGGCCTTGGCTCGGGCCTCGACGTCAACTCCATCGTCACGGCGCTGGTGAACGCGCGCAAGGCGGCGTCGCAGCAGCAGATCACCACGCGCACCAACCAGACGAACAACCTGCTCAATGGTCTGTCGTCGTTGAACTCGGCGCTGGGCGGCATCCAGACCGCACTGGCCACGCTCACGTCCGCCAGCACCTTCAGCAGCTACAACGCCACGCTGACCCCGCAGGGCAGCAGTAGCAGCATCGGCACCGCGACGACGATGCCGAGCGCGCACGCCGGCACCTACACCATTGCGGTGAGCCAGCTTGCCACGGCGCAGAAGCGCGCGAGCGACGCGGTGGCCTCGGGCACGCCGGTGGGCGCGGGCACGCTCAACATCACGGTGGGCTCCACCACGATGAACCTGGCAGTGTCGGCTACCGACACGCTGTCGACCATCGCCACCGCGATCAACAATTCCACCTCGAACCCCGGCGTCACGGCCACCATCGTCAACGGCACGAATGGTCAGCAGCTGATGCTGAGCTCGAGCAAGACGGGCGTGGCCAACGCGTTCACCATCAGCGCCAACGCCACCAGCAGCAGCGGGCTCACCAGCCTCGCCAACACGCTGAACACGCCAGGCGCGAACGAAGCGCAGGACGCCAAGCTCACGCTGGACGGCATCGCCGTCACCAGTCCCACCAACACCGTCACCGGCATGATGGACGGTGTCACGCTCAACCTCACCGGCACCGGCACCAACACGCTGACCGTGGCGCAGGACAACACCGCCGCCACCAACGCGATCCAGGGACTGGTCAGCGCGTACAACAGCTACGTCAGCACCGTTTCCTCGCTGTCCAGCTTCGACCAGACCTCGGGCACGGCGGGCGTGCTGCTGGGCGATACCACGCTCACCTCGGTGCAGCGCGGCATCTCGTCGGTGCTGAGTGGTGCGGTAAAGGGCAACAGCCTCGGCACGCTGACCAACATCGGCATCACGCGCAACGCGGACGGCACGCTGGCGCTGGACACGGACAAGCTGGCGTCCGCGTTCCAGAGCAACCCGTCGGCGGTGAAGGACCTGCTGGTCGGCACCAACGGTTACGCGACGAACCTCAACACCACCATCAACGCGTACACGCAGACCGGCGGCATCATCGGCACGCGGATGGACAGCCTGAACAACACGCTGACCCAGCTGGGCCAGCAGCAGACGGCGCTGGACAGCCGCATGGCGACCTACCAGAACCAGCTGCAGCAGCAGTACACCGCGCTCGATACGCTGATGTCCTCGCTCAACAACACCAGCACCTATCTCACCACGGCGCTTGCGCAGCTCAACGGTTCCAACAACTCGAAGAACTGAACGCGGGGAAGCGACCATGACCTACGGCTACATGCGCAACGCCAGTGCGCTCTATCAGGACACCAGCGCGCGCGGCAGCGTGGAAGGCGCCGACCGTCACCAGCTCACCAGCATGCTGTTCGACGGCGCGATCGATCGCATCAACCAGGCACGCGGCGCGATCCGTCGCGGCGACGTGCCCGCCAAGGGCATGCACTTCAGTCGCGCGCACGCCATCATCAGCGAGTTGCGCGGCAGCCTCGACCACGCGCAGGGCGGCCCGCTGGCAAGCCGCCTCGATGCGCTTTACGACTACGTGAGCCGCCGGCTCCTGCACGCCCAGCTCAACAACGACGAGCGCGCCATCGACGAAGTGGTGGACCTGCTCACGCCGGTGCGCGACGGCTGGCGCCAGATCCGCGACCAGTTCCTGGCCACCCAGGGCGCCAAGCCCACCGCGGTGGCCTGAGCATGGCCGGGATCACGCACGCCGATCTGCTGGACCTCAGCGAACGCATGCTCGCCGCCGCCCGCGCGGGCGATTGGGATGCCGTGGCGGAACTGGAAGCCGATCGAGGCCTCCACATCACCACGCTGCCGACGACCGATCCGGAAGCACTGCCGCTGCTCAAGACCTTGCTGGCCCATACGGAGGAGGTACGTGAGCTGGCTCGTCAACAGCGTGAACGCCTTGGTGAAGATCTTGGGCAACACCAGCATCGCCATCGCGCACTCAGCGCCTATCTTCACGCCGGCTTCGAATAACCCGGTGCCACCTGGCCGGGAGCGCGCATAATCCCTCGCGGCCGTGACATGGTGCGGCCCAGCGCAACGAGGGACCCATGCAAGACGCTTCCTGGCAGGAATTTTCAGAGCGAGTCACCTACGACGACGGCCTTCACGCCAGTTGCGTGGCGCTGCCCGAGGGCTTGGGCGAACTGCAGCGTGCCGCCATGCGCGATCGCAATCTCAGCGTGCTTGGCACGCTTGCCGTCTTCAACGAGCGTCGCAGCGAAGCGATGGACGAAGAAAGTCCGCTAGCGCAGGACATGCAGCGCCTGGACAGCAAGCTCAACGTCATGATGGCCATGCTCGACCAGCTGCTTCAGCGCGATGCCCAATTGCCGCCGCGCATTCGTGTCAGCTTCAACGCGCTAGGCGCGTTATTGCCTCTGTCGTTGTGGCCCGCCGGGCAGGAGCACGCGTTGGTGCGACTGCATTTCGACGGATGCCTGGCATTGCCGCTGGAACTCACGGCACGCCGCGTGGAAGAACGTGATGCAGATCACGTTTTCGTTTCGTTCGAATCGATGGACGAGGCGACATGTGACGCGATTGAGCGACTCGTGTTCCGCCATCACCGACGTAAAGTGGCAGAGCGTCGTTCCAACGTCTCATAGCGCGCGGACTGGGTTCACAATCGTAATGTGATCGCTATCACGCTACGGAAAGCCGACACGAAAGTTCTTTGACGCACATCTCGAAAGGGTGTCGTACAGGGTCACCTTCCCGAGCATTTCGACTCGGGATTTTTTTTGAGCGAATTCAGTGATCTGTGGCGCACGGCTGCGGCGCTTTTTGGCAACGTTTACATGAGGTGACGCTCACCGGCAGGCGTGCGTGCCAGCGTCGCGTCGAAAAGTTGTGATCGGCTGGCCTTCTTCTTGCTCATTCCCTCTCGCGGACAGCGACGGATTGTCGTCACGCGGCAGGTGCAATCCAGGGGGACACCAATGAAGCAGCACGCACGAGAGCATCACATGGGCAAGTTCGACGTACTGGTGATCGAATCCGATCACCGCAGGGCGGAGTCAGTCGTTTCGGCGCTGGAGTTTCTCGGCTATCGGCCGCAACGCGGCGAAGAATGCGAAGCGGTGGACGAGGCGACGCACGCATGGCGTGCCGTGTATGTGGGCAATGTGTGGGACGATGCCGAAGCCGAGCGACAGTTTGCGCAACTGGGCACGGCCTCGAATCAGGCGATGGTGTTGATGGCCGCCGATTCGCAGTGGCTTCCCCGCCTGGGCAACGACAGTGCAGCGACCACGAGCCGCGTGGGCATCATCGAATTCCCGCTGCGCTATGACCAACTGTCGGAGACCTTGCGTGGACCGCAGGCCCAGGCAGCGCGTCGCCCGGAATTGAAGCTCGTTGGCAGCTCCGGCCCGATGGGGCGCGTCAATGCACTGGTTCGCCAGGTGGCACCGTTCGATTCGAGCGTGCTGGTGCTGGGTGAATCGGGCACCGGCAAGGAAATGGTCGCGCGCAGCATCCACGAATGTTCCTCGCGTCGCGACAAGCCGTTCGTGGCCATCAACTGCGGCGCGATTCCGGCCGAATTGCTGGAAAGCGAACTGTTCGGCCATGAAAAGGGCGCATTCACCGGCGCCATCAGCACCCGCAAGGGTCGCTTCGAACTGGCCGAAGGCGGCACCCTGTTCCTGGACGAAATCGGCGACATGAGCCTGCCGATGCAGGTGAAGCTGTTGCGCGTGCTGCAGGAGCGCGTGTTCGAACGCGTGGGCAGCAACCGTACGCAGCGCTGCGACGTGCGCATCATCGCCGCGACGCACCGCAACCTTGAAGAGGCCATCAACAACGGCCAGTTCCGCGAAGACCTCTATTACCGCCTGAGCGTGTTCCCGCTGGAAATGCCCGCGTTGCGCGAGCACCTGGACGATCTGCCGGAGCTGGTGGCCGAGTTCAACCAGCGCCTGTCGCGTCGCGGCCTGGGTGGCGTGCGCTTCAGCGCCGGCGCAATGAACGCGCTGCACAACTATGCATGGCCGGGCAACGTGCGCGAGCTGTACAACCTGGTCGAGCGTCTTTCCATTCTCTATCCGCACAGCGAAGTGCGCGTGAGCGACCTGCCGGAAAAATATCGCGGCCAGCAGATCGTGGAAGAAGTGCGCGGCGCGGCGCTGTTGTCGCTGATGACCGGGCACTCCACCGTACTGCCCGAGCCGATGGCCGTGGTTTCCACCGACTCGTTGGTGATGCTGCCCGAAGGTGGCCTGGATCTTAAGGATCACCTGGCCGACATCGAGGTGGGTCTCATCCGTCAAGCGCTTGACGTTACCGGTGGCGTGGTCGCGCATGCGGCGAAGCTGCTGCGCATGCAGCGCACGACCTTGGTGGAAAAGCTGCGCAAGTACGGCTTGCAGCCGAGCCTGCAGGCGTAAGAGCAGGAGTGAGTTGAGAGGAGTGGGACGTGAGAGGGGCGCACCTTGCCTTTCCCGCGCGACGCGCGCCGCTCCGCTCACGTCTCAAAAGCGGAACTGCGTCACGCTTTGTCTCACTACTCGCTCCTCCCCACTCACATCTCGCCTCATGGCACACGTCGTGCAGTAACACCCTCGATAACTCTTCACGCGTTGGAATTCCGTCATGAGTCAGATCGACGTCAACAACCTGCTGTCGCAGATGCGCCAGCTCTCGCTTCAGACGAAGCCGGCCGAGCAATCGTTCACCGCGGCCGCGCCGGGGCAGACGGACTTCTCCAGCTTGCTCAAGAAATCCATTTCCTCGGTGGCCGATGCGCAGATGGATGCCGGCAACCAGGCGGCGAGCTTCGAACGTGGCGATGAAGGCGCGGACCTCGGCCGCACCATGGTGGCCATCAACAAGGCCGACCTTTCCTTGAACACGTTGACCCAGGTGAGGAACAAGCTGGTCGACGCGTACAACAACATCATGAACATGCCGGTCTGACCGGTTCTTTGAAGAAGAAGAGTCTTCATGGCCGATAACGCCCTCGCGACCACCGACGAAAAACCCGGTTCTCGCCTGGACCTCAAGCAGCTTGCGCGCACGCCGGCAACACGTCAGTTGTTGCTCTTGGTGGGCGTCGCCGCGGCTGTTGCCCTTGGCGTTGCCGTGGTGCTGTGGTCACGCGGCCCCAACTACGGCCTGCTTTACGCCGGTCTCGAACAGAAGGATGCCGCCGCGGTCACGCAGGCGCTGCAGGCGTCCAATACGCCGTACACGCTGGGTGCCGATGGCAATTCCATCATGGTGCCTGCGTCCGATCTGGCGGCCATCCGCCTGAAACTTGCATCGCAAGGCTTGCCCCAAGGCAGCGCGGCCACCACCACGGCGCCGGGCGCTGATTCGCCGTTCGGCATGAGCGATCTGGCCGAGCGCACGCGCTACCAGCAGATGCTGGAAACCGACCTGGGCAGCACCATCGCGGGCCTGCAGTCGGTACGCGCGGCGCGCGTGCATCTGGCGTTGCCCAAGCCGTCGGCCTTCATTCGCGACAACAAGGAGGCGAGCGCCTCGGTGCTCGTCACGCTGTATCCGGGCCGTCAGCTCGATGCGAGCCAGGTGGCGGCGATCGTGCACCTGGTGGCGTCGAGCGTGCCCAGCTTGGATCCCAAGCAGGTGTCGGTGGTCGATCAGGCGGGCCAGCTGCTCACCACCACCGATCCGGGCAGCGCCAGCGCCATCGGCGACACGCGTCTGCGTCTGGCCACGCGCATCGAGAACACCTACGCGCAACGCATCGAAGAACTGCTGACGCCGCTGGTTGGCCCCGGCAAGGTGCGCGCGCAGGTGTATGCGGATCTGGATTTCAGCGAAACCGAAAAAGCCACCGAGACGTTCGATCACGAACATCCCGCGCTGCGCAGCGAACAGACCAATAGCGAGCAGCGCACCGGCGAAGCAAACGATGCGTCGATTCCCGGTGCGCTGAGCAACCAGCCGCCGAACACGGTGGCCCAACCTACCGCCGCCAAACCGGCGGCAGGCAAGGGCGCTGCGGGCAAGACGGCCGCGACGGCGCAAAGCAGCGGCCCCAGTGCAAGCACGAGCAGCGCCACGCGCAACTACGAACTCGATCGCACCATCAGCCACGTCAGCGATCCGGCGGGCCGCCTTGCGCGACTCACCGTGGCGGTGGTGGTGGACAACAAGAGCGTGACGGGCGACAAGGGCGGCACCAAGAGCGTGCCGTTCACCCCGCAGGAACTGGAACACCTCACCACGCTCGCGCGCAACGCCGTCGGTTACAACGAAGCGCGCGGCGACAGCGTCAGCGTGATCAACCAGCCGTTCCACCAGGACCCCGGCACCGACGTGGCCGCACCGGCGCAACCGTTCTGGGAGCGCCCGGGCATGCTCGACCTGATCAAGCAGGCGGCAGGCATCGTGGTGGCGTTGCTGGTGGCGTTCGGCCTGCTGCGTCCGTTGCTGCGCGGTTTGTCACGCGGTCCGTCGTCCAGCCGTGAGCTTGCGCTGGCCGACGTGCCGTCCATGAACACGCCGACCCTCTCGGTACGCGTGGACGACAAGGACGATACCGACGACGTGCTCAAGCTAGGCGTACCGCCGCAGCTCGCGTACGAACAGCGCATCGGCATCGCGCGCCGCATGGTGGGCGAGAACCCCAAGCAGGTGGCGCAGGTAGTGAAGAGTTGGGTGGGCGAAGATGGCGGCTGATCGCATGCTCGCGCCGAGCCCTTTCCGTCAGCATCGATTGCTGACCACGCATCGATATCGCGCGCTTGCACGCGCGGCACAACCGACCACGGCTAGCGGGCGGACCGAATCATGAAGGCAGAAACACCCATCGGCGGCGCGCAGCGCGCGGCCATCCTGCTGCTCACGCTGGGCGAGCAGGACGCGGCCGAGGTGCTCAAGCACCTCAGCGCACGCGACGTGCAGGCGGTCGGCTCGGCCATGGCCGGGCTCACCAACGTCACGCGCGAACAAGTGGAAATGGTGCTTGGCCGTCTCAACGAAGACATGGGCCGCCACACCTCGCTGGGCGTGGGCACCGAGGAATACATCCGCAAGATCCTGGTCAACGCACTGGGCGAGAACAAGGCCGGCGGCCTCATCGACCGCATCCTGCTCGGCCGTACCAGCAAGGGCCTGGAATCGCTCAAGTGGATGGAGAGCCGCGCCATCGCCGAAATGATCGGCCAGGAACATCCGCAGATCATCGCGCTGGTGCTGGCGCATCTCGAACCGGACCAGGCCGCCGAAGTGATCGGCTACCTGCCGCCGCGCGTGCGCAGCGATGCGGTGATGCGCATTGCCACGCTCGACGGCGTGCAGCCGCATGCATTGAACGAACTCGACGAAATCATGGAGCGCCAGTTCACCGGCGGCAACACCAAGAAACTCAAGTCCGCCAGCGTGGGCGGCCTGAAGGCGGCAGCCAACATCCTCAACGCGATGGAAACCAGTCGCGAGAACGAATTGATGGCGGCCATCCGCACGCACGACTCGGGCCTCAGCGGCCGCATCGAAGAACTGATGTTCGTGTTCGAAGACCTGGGCGACCTGGACGACCGCAGCATGCAGACGCTGCTGCGCGAAGTGCCCACCGCCCGCCTGGTCACCGCGCTCAAGGGCGCCGAGCCTGGCGTGCGCGAAAAGATCTTCGCCAATATGTCCAAGCGCGCGGCCGACATGCTGCGTGACGACCTGGAAGTGTCCGGCCCCGTGCGCCTCAGCGAAGTCGATTCGGCACAGAAGGAAGTGCTCGCCATCGCGCGCAAGCTGGCCGATTCCGGTGCCATCAATCTCTCCGGCACGGGTGACGAGCTGGTCGCATGAATGCCGTCATGAACCGCGACAAGCTGCCCGCCTTCGAACGCTGGCTTCTGCCCGAGATGGGCGAACCGGTGGCCGCCGAGCCGACGCCGGAGCCGGCGCAGCAGCCGACGGTGCGCGATCTCGAAGCGATCGAGCAGCAGGCGCGCGAAGAAGGTTATGCGGCCGGCCACGCGCAGGGCATGGCGGAAGCGCGCGAGGTGCTGCAGGCACGCATGCAACGCCTTGATGCCTTGCTCGAATCCGCCGCGCGTCCGCTGCGCAGCATGGACGAACTGGTCGAACTCGAACTCACGCGCCTGGCCATGACGGTGGCGCGCCAGGTGCTCGCGCACGAGCTGCGCACCGCACCCGATCTGGTGGTGGAAGCCGTGCGCCAGGCGGCGCTCGCGCTGCCGTCGGCCAGCGGCAACCTGCGCGTGCGCCTGCATCCTGAGGATCTTGCGCTGCTCCGCTCATTGGACATGGTCGAATCGCACTGGCAGCTGATGCCCGACAGCAGCCTGCAGCGCGGCGACTGCATGCTGGAATGCGAGCGCTCGCGCCTCGATGCACGCGTGGAAACCCGGCTTGCCGCCGTGGTGGATGCAGTGCTCGGCGCCGAAGCGGAAGAAACTGACGAAGACGCTGACGAGGTGCGTGGATGAACGCGCAGCCGAGCCCTTCGCGCACCGCGTTGTGGCAGGAACGGCTGGCGCGTCGTCGCCAGCGTGCCATCGGCGCACGCACGCTCACCGTGGAAGGCCGCCTGCGTCGCGTGGTGGGCCTCACGCTGGAAGCGGAAGGTTGCGAGGCGCCGTTGGGCGCGCGTTGCCTGGTCACCACGGCCGATGGCAGCGAACTGGACACCGAAGTGGTCGGTTTCGCCGACGAACGCTTGTTGCTGATGCCGGTGACGGAAATGCACGGCGTGTTGCCGAACGCACGCGTGCGCCCTTGCGCGCACACCAGCGGCCTGCCGGTGGGCATGGCCTTGCTCGGTCGCGTGATCGGCGCCGATGGCGTGCCGCTGGATGGCCTCGGTCCGCTCGATGTGGACGAGCACGCGCTGCTCAAGAACGAACCGATCAACCCGATGGCGCGCAAGCCCATCGACACGCCGCTGGACACCGGCGTGCGCGCCATCAACTCGCTGCTCACCGTGGGTCGTGGCCAGCGCCTGGGCCTGTTCGCCGGTTCGGGCGTGGGCAAGTCGACGCTGCTGGGCATGATGACGCGCTACACCGACGCCGACGTGGTGGTGGTGGGCCTGATCGGCGAACGCGGCCGCGAAGTGAAGGAATTCGTGGAGCACACGCTGGGCGTCGAAGGTCGCGCGCGCGCCGTGATCGTCGCCGCACCGGCCGATGCGCCACCGCTCAAGCGATTGCGCGGCGCGCAGTACGCCACCGCGATTGCCGAATGGTTCCGCGACCGCGGCCAGCGCGTGCTGTTGCTGATGGATTCGATCACGCGCTATGCGCAGGCGCAGCGCGAAATCGCGCTCGCCATCGGCGAGCCGCCAGCGACGAAGGGTTATCCGCCGTCGGTGTTTGCCATGCTCCCCGCGCTGGTGGAGCGCGCCGGCAACGATGCCGAGGGGCGCGGTTCCATCACCGCGTTCTACACCGTGCTGACCGAAGGCGACGACTATCGCCACGATCCCATCGCCGATGCCTCGCGCGCCATTCTCGACGGTCATATCGTGCTGTCGCGCGACCTGGCCGAAGCGGGTCACTATCCCGCTATCGATATCGAAGCATCGATCAGCCGCGTGATGCCGGCCGTGGTGAAGCGCGAGCATCTGCGTTCCGCCCAGCGTTTTCGCCAGGTGTATTCGGCCTATCGCCAGCAGCGCGACCTGATTGCCGTGGGCGCGTATCAAAAAGGTTCGGACCCGCAGGTGGATCACGCCATTGCCATGTGGCCAAAGCTGCGCGACTTCCTGCAGCAGGAAGTGGATGCGCCCACCACACTCGCCGACGCGATTGGCAGCCTTGAAGCGCTCACCGCCGGAGGTACGCCGTGACATCCCGCGCCAACCGCCTGCAACCCGCTGCCGACCTCGCGCACGATCGCCAGGAAGCGGCCATGCAGCGCCTGGCCGAGCAACAGCAGAAGCTCGCCAAGGCCGAACACCAGTTGGAAGAACTGCGGAAATACCGCGCCGAATATGCCGATGCGCAGGGCGGCGTGAGCGTGAGCGCCTTGCTCAACCGTCGCCAGTTCGTCGAACGCATCGACCAGGTGATTGCGCAACAGGTCAACGAAGTGGCACGCCAGCGCCGGCTTCTGGATGGCGTACGCAACCAGTGGCGCGAAGCACACGCCCGCGAACAGGCACTGGGAAGCGTGATCGACCGCTATCGCGAGCAGGAACGAAAGAGCGAGGACCGTCGCGAACAGGCCGAGATCGACGAGCGCATGCAACATCGCCGCCCGTCCAGGGGTTTCTCGTGACGACATCCATGAACGCATTCCAGGAGATCAACCCATGACGCCGTCCATTGCCCCGGTGGTGAACGTGGCGCCGCCGACGAATTCGTCCGCGAACGACGCGACGAATCCTTCGTCCACCGATCCCAACAACCATTTCAGCAAGCCGTTGCAGCAGGCACACCAGCAGCTGGCGCGGCAAACGGAACCGTCGCGTCCGGCGCAGGGAAGGCCTGCGGCATCGAAGGACGCACCGTCTGACTCGTCAGCGTCGGCGTCTTCATCGACGGGCAAGCAGGATCACAAGGACGACGACAAGTCCGACACTGCCACGCCCGACGTCGCTGCAGCGATGCTCGCCCTGCTGGGACAGAGCGTGCCGGCTTCCGCGGCCGCCAGCGCGGTGCCCGCCGCTGCGGATGGCGACGATGCAACCGACGCGGTGACGGCAGCTGCCACCTCCAACGTGACCTCGGCCAACGTTGCCTTGCTGGGCGCAGCGCAGGTTGCCACGCAGGCAGTGGGGCAGGCGAAGGCTGGCAACGCAGGCGAATTCACCAAGGCCATGGATGGCGTCAAGGACAAGAGCCTTTCCATGCTTGGAGAGGACGCCAATGACGGCGATGAGACCGTCGACACGACGGCTTCCGATGCCACGCAGGGCGCGAAGGGCGATGCATTCACCACGGCGCTGCAGGCTTTGGCAACGCCATCAGCTCAGAGCGATCACAGCGATTCGCTGGAGGCGCTGAAGAATCTCGCTGCCCAGGCCATGTCGCAGCAACCGCAGGCGCCCTCCGGCGCCATCACCGCACCGGCCCCGCATGCACTCACCATGCAGTCCAGCGTGGGATCGCCGGCGTTCGGGCAGGAGCTGAGCCAGCAGGTGACGTGGCTTGGCGGCCAGAACGTGAAAGAAGCGCGCATCCGCCTGCACCCCGAAGACCTCGGCGAACTCGACGTGAAGGTCAGCGTGAAACAGGACCACGTGGACGTGGCCTTCATTGCACAGCACCCGCAGGCCGTGCACGCGGTGCAGCAGACACTGAGCCAGCTCGACTCGATGCTCGCTCACCATGGCTTGTCGTTGGGGCAGGCGATGGTGGGGCAGGGGAATACAGGGCAGGGTTCGGGGCAGGCGGGTTCGCCTGGTAGTTCTTCGTCGGGTAGTGAGAGTGGGTTGGCGGAGGGTGTGGGTGAGTTGGCTTCGATCGCGGCGCCGGTGGTGAAGGCGGTGGGATTGGTGGATATGTTTGCGTAATAGGTTTTGCTTTCTCTTTTTTTGCGGGGAGAGGGTTGGGTTTGGAGGTTGAAGGCGATCGCCGCCTGAGTTTTCCCCCTCTCCCGAAGGTGAAGGCAGTCTCGCCTCGGTGCGTGGAAGTACTGCAGATTTCTTTTGCTCGTCATTCCTGCGAAGGCAGGAGGCGCTTTTCAACAGCCGAATGGCTGGTCATCCAGTGACTTTGCATTTGGTTTCGCGTAGTCGCGACCTGGCTCGCCTGCGGCGGGCTTCCGTCCTCCTGCCGGAGGCCGGGTTACTTTTCTTTGCTTGCCCAAAGAAAAGTAACCACCGAGATGGTGGCAATGCCAAAAGAAACGGCACCCCGGATGACGCGCCTTCCGGGCGCAGCCCGGAAGGTCCGCGTGCGAGTTACGGGGTTTTTCGACAGGACGTCCGTGTCCTGTCGAAAAACTGGCCGGCATCCATGCCGGCCACCCTGCGGGCTTTCCTCCACTCGCCCGCCGCTGTCATACGGGGACCCCAAGAGCAAGAGCCAAAGCTCGCAGTAGTAGTGTTTTCGCAAGCACCCGCCCCCCCTCTCCCCAACCCTCTCCCACAAGGGGAGAGGGAGAAGTGGGGTGCGCGGAGAGGACGTAAGAGCGAAGCCAAAGCAAGAGCCGATGCGAAGCGAGGCTCGGCTTTAAGTCCTCAGCGATTCGGGCGCGTTGCGCAGCGCTGCGGAGTACCCGCTGTGTGGCCTCCCATGGGTGTCCCGCCACAACCATCCTTAAGCGTTCGGGCTTATCCCAGCACAATGCTGCGAGCCTTTGCTCTAAAGGCCATTCTCTTTGGGTTACTTTTCTCTTGGGCCAGCAAGAGAAAAGTGACTCGAGCGGCGGCAGCCGATCGAAACGCCCGCCGCGCAGGCGGCCTGATCGCGGTAGCGCCGCATAAGAGCGAGCAACGGACTCGCGATAACCAAGCGCAAAGTCACTGGATGACCAGCCTTCGGCTGTTGAAAAGCGCCTCCTGCTTTCGCAGGAATGACGAGCAAGGGCGGCCCCTTTGGGGCACAGGAATGACGGGCTAGGAGTGGCACCCACACCCGTGCCCACCTCGCGAATGGCACCGCCGCACCCGGCCAGAAAGCAACCAACGCCCCCCGCGACAACCTTCCGACAACCGCCACCACCCCGTCGCGCCCAATCCCCGACACGCGTCAAGAAAGCGCCGCGTCTCCGTCGCGACACCTCGCAAACCCAAGCACACCAACGCATCCCACCGATGGCATGCCGTTTGCAACCAATGGGCATGTGCCGCCCGTGGCGGGTGGCCGACGACCAGACATTGATAGGGATCGAGTTCGCATGGCTCAGAACGAGCAAGCAGAAAGCACGGCAGCGGCGCCGAAGAAGGGATCGAACAAGGTCGTGATGATCATGGGCGTGGCGTTGCTCGCCATGGCCGGCGTGACGGGCTATCTGGTGATGGGCGCGCGTGCGCATGGCGGCGAGGGAGCGGACGAGCCGAAGGTGGTGCTGTCCAAGCAAGAGCAGTACCTCACGATGGATCCGCCGTTCGTGGTCAATTTCAAGGACGACCAGTCCATGCGCTTCCTGCAGGTGGGCGTGAGCCTGATGTCGCACGACGCCGCTGCGTTGGCTGCCGCGAAGGAAGCCGATCCGGTGATCCGCAACGCGCTGGTCATGCTGTTCAGCAGCCAGGACTACTCCATCCTCAGCGACGCCGCCGGCAAGCAGAAGCTGCAGGCGCAGGCGTTGGACGCCGTGCGCAAGATCCTCGAGAAGCGCCTGGGTCGCCCGGGCGTGGAAGCGCTGTACTTCACCAGCTTCGTGATGCAGTGACGGGAACGCAGCGATGAGCGACCTGCTTTCACAGGAAGAAATCGACGCCCTGCTCGACGGCGTGGAAGGCGGCGCCGTCGAAACGGGCAATGACGAACCGTTGCCGCCCGATGCGGTGATCTCGTACGACTTTACCCAGCAGGACCGCATCGTGCGCGGCCGCCTGCCCACGCTGGAAATGGTCAACGACCGTTTTGCGCGCTTCTTCCGCACGGCGGTGTTCGGCGTGCTGCGCAAGACCTGCGAAGTGTCGGTGCTCGGCGTGAAGATGATGAAGTTCGCCGAGTACGTGCACGCGCTGGCGGTGCCGAGCAACCTGAACCTGGTGCGCATCAAGCCGCTGCGCGGCACCGCGCTGGTGGTGATGGAGCCGCGCCTGGTGTTCACCGTGATCGACAACTTCTTCGGTGGCGACGGCCGTTTCCATGCGCGCATCGAAGGCCGCGATTTTACGCCCACCGAGAACCGCGTCATCCAGATCATGCTCACCGAGCTATTCGCCTCGATGGTGGAAGCGTGGGCGCCGGTGTTGCCGCTGAACTTCGAATACCTCAATTCAGAAATCAATCCGCAGTTCGCCAATATCGTGAGCCCCACCGAGACGGTGGTGGTGTCGAAGTTCCATATCGAACTCGACGGCGGTGGCGGCGAAGTGCACCTGACCTTGCCGTACGCGATGGTCGAGCCGATCCGCACGCTGCTCGATGCGGGCGTGCAGAGCGATCGCGTGGATCGCGATCACCGCTGGGCCGAAACGCTGCAGGACGAAGTGCTGGACGCGGAAGTGGAGCTGAGCTCGCTGCTGCTGGAAACGCGCCTGAGCATCGGCGAATTCCTGCGTCTTCGTCCCGGCGACGTACTGCCGATCCAATTGCCCGAATTCAGCACCGTCTTCGCGGAAGACGTGCCCGTGTTCCGCGGCCGCTATGGCCAGAACAACGGCCGCAACGCCGTGCGCTTCCATGCCCCGACCGGTCGTCGCGAAATACGCCTGTCGACCGAAACCACCCTGGAGATTGACCTCGCATGACCACGCCCAATGACGCCGCCAGCGCTACCCAGCGCGTGGAGTTCGACCAGCTCAGCGCCCCGATGGGCGATGGCGCCGAAGTCAATCTCGACATGATCCTCGACGTACCGGTCACGCTTGCCATGGAAGTGGGCCGTACGCGCATCAGCATCCGCAACCTGCTGCAGCTCAACCAGGGTTCCGTGGTGGAACTCGACCGCTCCGCCGGCGAACCGCTGGACGTGTTCGTCAACGGCACGCTGGTGGCGCATGGCGAAGTGGTGGTGATCAACGACCGCTTCGGTATCCGTCTCACCGACGTGATCAGCCCGGCCGAACGCGTGCGCAAGCTGCGGTGAGTTCGATGATGCTTGCCCTTGTCATGCCGGTAGCCGCGGCGCCCGAGATCAACGTCGGCGGCGAACTGGTGCGCGTGATGTTGAGTCTCGCCGCCATCGTCGCGCTGATCTTCGTGGCCGGCTGGCTCAGCCGCCGCCTGCAGGCGCGCACTACGCCGGGTGGGCGTCGACTGCGCTGCGTGGAGACCATGGCGGTGGGCGCGCGCGATCGCCTGATGCTGATCGATGCGGATGGCAAGCGCCTGCTCATCGGCATGGGCCAGGGCGGCATGCGCACGCTGCACGTTTACGAAGGCGTGGCCCCCGCGCCGGAAGCCGGACCGCAACCGCCGATGGCGCCGTTCGGCGACGTGTTGGCCCGCTGGAAGCGCAAGTGATGAAGTCGTTCCGCTGGATGCTCCTGGTACTGCTGCTGGTGTGCCCGATGCTGGCGTGCGCCGCCGCGGCCATGCCTGCCATGCCTTCGATGCCGCAGATGCCGGGTTCGCCCGCCGGTATTCCCGTGCTGACCGTGCAGAACGCACCGGGCGGTGCGCAGAACTGGACGCTGTCGCTGCAGTTGCTCGCGCTGATGACGGTGCTGACGCTGCTGCCGGCCGTGCTGCTGATGATGACGTCGTTCACGCGCATCATGATCGTGCTGAGCTTCCTGCGTCAGGCGCTGGGCACGCAGTCCACGCCGTCGAACCAGATCCTGCTTGGCCTGTCGCTGTTCCTCACGCTGTTCGTGATGTCGCCGGTGCTCAACCATGCGTACACCGACGGCGTGAAGCCGTACATGGACGGCCAGATGGCGGCCGAGCAGGCTGTGCCTGCCGCCGCCGCACCGTTCAAGCGTTTCATGCTGGACCAGACGCGCGATGCGGACCTGCAGCTCTTCACGCATCTGGCCAACGAGCAGCCTTATGCGAGCAAGGACGACGTGCCGTTCCGCGTGGCGATGCCGGCCTTCGTCACCAGCGAGTTGAAGACCGCGTTCCAGATGGGCTTCCTGTTGTTCATTCCCTTCCTGATCATCGACCTGGTGGTGGCCAGCGTGCTGATGTCGATGGGCATGATGATGGTGTCGCCCACCATCATCTCGTTGCCGTTCAAGATCATGCTGTTCGTGCTGGTGGACGGGTGGACGCTGCTGCTGGGCACGTTGGCGGGGAGCTTCTACACATGAGTCACTCCTACTTCTCTCTTGTGGCCGATGCTTTTGACCGTCATCCCTGCGAAAGCAGGGATCCAGCGTCGTTCAAGGTTTCGATCACAAAACAACCAAAGTCACTGGATCCCTGCTTTCGCAGGGATGACGATGAGGCAGTGTGCGCAAGCATGCGTATTGCGTCACTTGTTGCGGCCTTGCCCAAGAACGCTCGGCGGTTCGCACCATGACGCCCGAATCCGTCATCGAGTTCGGCCAGCACGCGCTCTACGTCGCCATGATGGTGGCCGCGCCGCTGCTGCTCACCGCGCTGTTCGTGGGTCTGGTCATTGGCGTGGTGCAGGCCGCCACGCAGATCAACGAAATGACCTTGAGCTTCATCCCGAAGGTGGTGGCCATGGCCCTGGTGGCGTTGATCGCCGGCCCGTGGATGCTGCGCACGCTGGTGCAGTTCACGCGCCAGTTGATCGAGAGTTTGCCCGGGGCCGTGAAATGACCACGGTGCAGCTCACCGAGATGCAGGGCCTGATCGGTTCCTTGCTGTGGGCCATGGCCCGCGTCGGTGGGCTGTGCCTGATCGCGCCCGTATTCGGCGATGCCGTGCTGCCGCAACGCATTCGCCTCGGCATCATGCTGATGCTCGCGATGGTGCTGGCGCCGCTGGCGCCGACCACCATCAATCCGATGTCGGCCGAGGGCATCGCCACCATGGCGAGCCAGTTGTTGATGGGCGCCGCCATCGGCTTCGTGCTCAAGCTCGCCTTCGAGGCGGTGTCGCTGGGCGGGCAACTGGTGGGCCAGAGCATGAGCCTGGGCTTCGCCGAAACGGTGGACCCGCGCGGCGGCGGCAGTTCGCCGGTGCTCAGCCAGTTCTACCTGCTGATGGTGACCCTGCTGTTCCTGGCCATGAACGGCCATCTGCAATTGATCTCCTTGCTGGCCGACAGTTTCCACACGCTGCCGCCGGGGCAGTCGGTAATCGGCACGAACGGCCTGTATGCCGTGGTCGCCTTCGCCACGCATCTGTTCGGCGGCGCGGTGCGGGTGGCGCTGCCGGCGATGACCTCGCTGCTGATGGTCAATATCGGCTTCGCCGCGATCAGTCGCGCGGCGCCGTCCATGAATCTTTTCGCGGTGGGCTTTCCCATCACGGTGACATTGGGCTTCGTCGCGCTGTGGCTGTCGCTGCATGCCGTGCCGGGTGCGTTCCAATCACTGCAGAACAGCGCATGGACCTTGATGCGCGAACTGGCAGGCGGTTGAGGACAACGCCATGGCCGAGAACGACGATCAGGAACGCACCGAACAACCTTCCGAAAAACGCCTGCGCGAATCGCGCGAGAAGGGCGACGTACCGCGCTCGCGCGACCTGTCGGGTGCGGTGGTGGTGCTGGCCGGCGTATCCGCATTGATGAGCGGTGGCGAAGCGGCGATGGTGCATGTGCACCGCATCTATGGGCTGGGCCTGAGCTACGGGCGCGATGCCTTGTTCTCCGATCAGCTTCCCGGTCGCGTGTTGTCGCTGGCCATGCACGAGGCGATGTCGTTGTTCGCGCCGGTGGCGCTGGCGACAATGCTTGCCGCACTGGCGGCGCCGTTGCTGCTCGGTGGTCTCAATTTCAGCGCCGAAGCGCTGCAGCCGAAGTTCGAGCGGCTCGATCCCATCGAAGGCTTGGGCCGCATCTTCGCCATGCGCGGCCTGGTGGAGCTGGCCAAGTCGCTGCTCAAGCTGTTGTTGATCGGCGCCGTGCTGGTGATGGTGCTGAAGAACTGGCAGGACGACCTGATGGCCACCGGCCGCGGCGAAGTGGGCGCAGGCACCTTCAAGGCAATGAGCCTGCTCGGCCATGGCGCGCTGCTGTTTGGCTCGATTCTCGCGCTGATCGGCGGCGCGGATGCGCTGTACCAGAAGTTCGACCACACCAAGCGCCTGCGCATGACGCGCCAGGAACTGAAGGACGAATCGAAGGAAAGCGACGGCAATCCCGAACTCAAGGGCCGCATTCGCCAGCTGCAGTTCCAGATGGCGCGCAAGCGCATGATGCAGGAGCTGCCCAAGGCCGACGTGCTGATCACCAACCCGTCGCACTTCGCCGTGGCGCTGCGCTACGACGAAGGCCGCATGGGTGCGCCGCGCGTGATCGCCAAGGGCATGGACGAGCTGGCGTTGCAGATACGCCTGGTCGCCTCCAGCCATCGCATTCCCACGGTGGAAGCGCCGCCGCTGGCGCGCGCGCTGTATGCCACCACCCAGATCGATCGCGAGATTCCCTCGGCGCTCTACGTCGCCGTGGCGCAGGTGCTCGCGTATGTGTTCCAGCTCAAGCAGGCGGTGTCTCGCGGCGATGCGCCGCCGAAGGCACCGCAACCCGACGTCGATCCGGACCTGATGGGTCCCTACAAGTTCTGATGGAACAGTGATGGCAAACGCTACCGCCCTAGGCAATCTCAAGTCGCTCGGACGCCGCGGCCTCGGCGCGCCGGTGATCATGCTCGCCGCGCTGGCGATGATGATGTTGCCGCTGCCGCCGTTCCTGCTGGACATGCTCTTCAGCTTCAACATCGCGTTGTCGCTGGTGATCCTGCTGGCAGTGATCTACGTGATGCGTCCGCTGGAATTCGCCGCATTCCCCACCGTGGTGCTGATGGCAACGCTGTTGCGCCTGGCGCTCAACATCGCTTCCACGCGTGTGGTGCTGCTGCACGGCCACGACGGTCCTGGCGCGGCGGGCAAGGTGATCGAGGCATTCGGCGAATTCGTCATCGGCGGTAACTTTGCCGTGGGCCTGGTGGTGTTCGCCATCCTCACCATCATCAACTTCGTGGTGGTGACCAAGGGCGCCACGCGCGTGTCCGAAGTGACGGCGCGCTTCACCCTCGATGCCATGCCCGGCAAGCAGATGGCCATCGACGCCGATCTCAACGCCGGCCTGCTCAACCAGGAACAGGCGCGCGACCGTCGCCAGGAAGTGCGCGAGGAAGCGGATTTCTACGGCTCGATGGACGGTGCCTCGAAGTTTGTGCGCGGCGACGCCACGGCCGGCATTCTCATCCTGATCATCAACATCGTCGGCGGCTTCTTCGTCGGCATCTTCCAGCACGGGCTTTCCGCGGGCGAAGCAGCCAAGACGTACACGCTGCTCACCATCGGTGACGGCCTCGTGGCGCAGGTGCCGTCGCTGATGCTGTCCATCGCCACGGCGGTGATCGTGACGCGCGTGTCCAAGTCCACCGACATGGGCAAGCAGCTCGTCGGCCAGTTGTTCGGGCAGCCGCGCGCACTGGCCGTGGCCGGCGTGGTGCTCGGCGTGATGGGCCTGATCCCGGGCATGCCGAACATCGCTTTCCTGCTGCTCGGCGGCACCTGCGGTGGCGCGGCGTGGCTGATGATCAAGCGCGAGCGCGAGGCGAAGGAGCAGGTGGCGAAGGCTGCCGCCGAATTGCCGGCGCCGGCTGCGCCGGTGGAACGTCTGGAACTCGGTTGGGAAGACGTGGCCAGCGTCGATCCGCTGGGCCTGGAAGTGGGTTATCGCCTGATTCCGCTGGTGGACACACACCAGGGCGGCGAGCTGATGGGCCGCATCAAGTCGGTGCGTCGCAAGCTCTCGCAGGAGCTGGGCTTCCTGGTGCCGGCAGTGCATATCCGCGACAACCTGGACCTGGGCCCCAACACCTATCGCATCACCCTGATGGGCGTGCCGATGGGCGAATCCGAAGTGCACAACGATCGCCTGCTCGCCATCAATCCCGGTCGCGTGCAGGAAGGCCTGCAGGGCATCGCCACGCGCGATCCGGCGTTCGGCCTCGAAGCGCTGTGGATCGAGCCGGGCCAGCGCGAAATGGCGCAGAGCCTGGGCTACACCGTGGTCGATCCGGCGACGGTGGTGGCCACGCATCTGTCGCACATCCTGCAGAGCCACGCGCACGAACTGCTCGGCCACCAGGATGTGCAGCAGCTGCTGGACCGCCTCGCGCAGACCACGCCCAAGCTGGTGGAAGACCTGGTGCCCAAGCGCCTGTCGCTGGGCGTGGTGGTCAAGGTCATGCAGAACCTGCTGGCCGAGCGCGTGCCGATCCGCAACATGCGTTCCATCGTCGAATCCTTGGCGGAGCACGCGAGCCAGAGTCAGGATCCCGGCGCGCTCACTGCCGCCGTGCGCGTGGCGCTGGGTCGCCAGATCGTGCAGGAGATCTCAGGGCTGGGCACCGAGATTCCCGTCATCACGCTCGCGCCGGAACTGGAGCAGATCCTGCTGGGATCGCTCGCAAATGGCGGTGTGGCGGGCGCCGCGGTGGAACCGGGCCTTGCCGACCGCCTGCAACAAGGCGTTGCCGACGCCGCGCGCAAGCAGGAAATGAGCGGCGAACCGGCCGTTTTGCTGGTCGCGCCGCAGCTGCGTCCGTGGCTCGCGCGCTTCACTCGCCATGTGGCACAGAACCTGCACGTACTCGCTTACAACGAGGTGCCGGACAACCGCCGAGTGCGTTTGGTGCAGGCATTGGGTCGCTGAAAACAAGGCGAGCAACGAGGAAAGGACGGGACATGACGAGCGCAAGCGTGATCAACGAGAAGTCGACATCGGCAGCACGCCGTGATGGCGCCGCGCCGCACGTCGCCGCACGCGTGGAACTCTCGTCGCTCGTCCGTCGCCGCTGGAGCAGCAAGGCATGAAGATCAAGCGTTTCGTGGCCCCGGACATGCGTCAGGCCATGCGTGAAGTGCGCGAGGACCAGGGACCGGATGCGGTCATCCTCTCCACGCGCCGGATGGACGACGGCATCGAGATCATCGCGGCCGTGGATTTCGACGAAGCCCTGGTGCGCGAAGCCGCGCGTCACGGCGCACCGCTGGAAGTGGAAAACCGCGCGCCGGCCGCTGCGTCCGCGCCGAGGGCCGAAGTGAAGCCCATCGCGTCGCGTCGGGCCGACGTTACGCCGCCGCCGCTGCCGACGACGAACCGTCGCGACGACGATGGCGTTTCCGTGTCGCTGTCGCGCCGTGCGCTGCCGTTGCGTGACGAACCGGCCATCGAGCCGCCCGTGGCCCGCATGCCCGAAGCGCAGGCGGCCACGCTGGTCAAGGCGCTGGAAGAAAAGAACACGGCGCTGGAAAGCGCGCAGGCTGCGGCAGCCGCCGATATCTCCGCGGCGTCCATCCATCCGTTGCTCGAACGCGCCATGCAGGACACCGCACGCGTTCGCGCCGAACTGGGCAGCCTGCGCGATCTGCTGGAAACGCAGCTGTCGAGCCTGATCTGGAACGACATGGAGCGCCGCCAGCCGATGCGCGCCCGCGTGTTGCGCGAGATGACGCGCCTTGGCATCGAGCCCGATGTCGCGCGCCAGCTGGTGGGCGAGCTGCCGGTGGAGATCAATGCCGAACAGGCGCGCTATCTGCCGCTGGGCGTGCTCAGCCGCAGCCTGTCGATCAGCCCGCGCGATCACTCAGAGCGTCGCGGTGTGACCGCGCTGGTCGGTCCCACCGGCGTGGGCAAGACCACCACCATCGCCAAGCTCGCCGCGCGTGCGGTGATGCGCAATGGCGCATCGCAGGTGGCGCTGGTGAGCACCGATCACTACCGCATCGGCGCCGCGGCGCAGCTGGAACACTACGGCCGCCTGCTCGGCGTACGCGTGTATCCCGCCTATGACGCCGACAGCCTGCGCCACGTGCTGGAATTGCTGCGCGGCCATCACACCGTGCTGGTGGATACCGCCGGCCTGGCCGGTGGCGATCCGCGTCTTGCCGAACAACTCGACGTGCTGGGCAACGGCGGCGACTTGCGCGCCTGCCTGGTCATGGCGGCGAACGCGCATGCGTCGTCGCTCGACGAGGCGGTGCGTGCCTACCTGCCGGTGAAGCCGCACGCCTGCATTCTCACCAAACTCGACGAGGCACCCAGCCTCGGCGGCGCGCTGTCGGTGCTGATCCGTCACCGGCTCGCGCTCGATTACGTCACCGACGGCCAGCGTGTGCCCGAAGACATCGCCACAGCCGATGCCCGGGTGCTGGTGTGCCGTGCCGCGCAAGTGCTCAAGGGCAACGCGCCGGCCGATGACTTACTGATGGCGGATCGTTTCGGACTAGCGGTGGCAAACGCATGAACGGTGTCTTCGCAATGAACCAGGCGATGGGGTTGGAAAGCATGCTGCGTGCGTTGACCGAGCGACACAGCCGCCAGGCGCCGGTGCAGGACCAGGCCTATGGCTTGAGCGGCAGCGCGCCGCGCAAGCGTTGCCGCGCCATCGCGGTGGCCGGCGGCAAGGGTGGCGTGGGCAAGACCACGGTGTCGGTGAATCTCGGCATGGCACTCGCCATGGGCGGGCACGAGGTGATGTTGCTCGATGCGGACATGAGCCTCGCGAACATCGACGTGCTGCTGGGCCTCACGCCCACGCGCCACATCGGCCACCTGCTCGACGGCGTCTGCTCCATCGAGGACTTGCTGATGACCGCGCCGCACGGCCTGAAGGTGGTGCCCGCCGGCTCCGGCACGCGCCGCCTCTCGCAGCTGGGCGCGGGCGAGCACGCCGCGGTGATCCGCGCATTTGACGATCTGGTGTCACCGCCCGATTACCTGGTGGTGGATACCGCCGCAGGACTTTCCGACAACGTGGCGATGTTCGCCGCCGCGGCGGACGACGTGGTGCTGGTGGTGTGCGACGAGCCGGCCTCGCTGACCGATGCGTACGCGCTGCTCAAGGTGCTGAGCCGCGACTTCGGCGTGCGCCGCTTCCGCATGGTGGCGAACATGGTGCGCAACGTGGGCGAGGCGAGGCAGCTGCATCAGAAACTCGCACGAGTTTGCGATCGCTTCCTCGACGTGGCGCTGGAATTCATGGGCCACGTGCCGAGCGATGAACGGCTCAAGCAGGCCATCCGCCGCCAGAGCGCGGTGGTGGACCTGTGGCCGTCCAGCCGATCGGGATTGGCATTCAAGCAATTGGCAGGTGCGGTCGATACATGGGGTGAACCCGAGCGACTGGGCCTGGATCGCATCGCCTTTTTCAGCAGGCAGGCCGCAGTAGCAACGGGGTGGTGAAATGAGTGTGGCTTCCGAATATCTGCAGCTGCAACGGCAGAGTGCCGACGAACTGGTTCGCCAGCACGCTCCCCTCGTGCGAAGGATCGCCTATCACCTGATGGGTCGATTGCCGCCCAGCGTGGACGTGAGCGACCTGATTCAGGCCGGCATGATCGGTTTGCTGGAGGCCGCGCGCAATTTCACCACCGGCAAGAACGCGAGCTTCGAGACGTTTGCGGGTATCCGCATCCGTGGCGCGATGCTCGACGAATTGCGGCGCACCGACTGGACCCCACGGTCGGTGCATCGAAAAGTGCGCGAAATGGCGGAGGTCGTTCGTCAGATTGAAATCGAAACCGGTTCTGATGCCGATGACGCCGAAGTGATGCGGCGGCTGGGCATGGGCGCCGAGGAATATCACCAGGTGCTGGCCGACGCGGCGAGTGCGCGCCTGCTCAGCCTCTCCGCACCGGACGATGCGGACGGTGGCGCGGCGTTCGACGTGGCCGACGGCGACAGCCTGAGCCCGGCGGACAGCGTTGAGCACGAAGGCATGCGCGAGGCGTTGGTGGAAGCCATCGGCGGCCTGCCCGAACGCGAGCAGCTGGTGATGTCCCTGTACTACGAGGAAGAACTGAACCTCAAGGAGATTGGTGCCGTGCTCGGCGTGACCGAATCGCGCGTGTGCCAGATCCACGGCCAGGCCATCGTGCGCTTGCGGGCGCGGATGAGCGGCTGGCATGAGGGGCAGGAGAAGGAAGGCAGGAAACGTAAAGGGACGAGGGGCGATTAGTAAGGGCGCGATCCCGGACGGTCGCTGCGCCGGCTGGGGTCGAACCGACGTTCGGTCGTTGCGCTCTCGCCACTCGTCGCTCGTTCCTGTTCAACACAAGTCATATCTACGCGCAGCGGAGAAAGCGTTTGGACAAGAATATGAAGATCCTCGTGGTGGACGACTTCTCCACCATGCGGCGCATCGTTCGCAACCTGCTGGTCGAACTGGGTTTCAGCAACGGGCTGATCCAGGAAGCCGACGATGGTGAGAACGCGCTCACCATGTTGCGCAACAACGCCTTCGACATGGTCGTCACCGACTGGAACATGCCCAACATGACGGGCATCGACCTGCTGCGCGCCATCCGCGCCGAGCCCTCGCTGAAGGGCATGCCGGTGCTCATGGTGACTGCCGAGAACAACCGCGACCAGATCATTGCCGCTGCGCAGGCGGGCGTGAACGGCTACATCGTCAAGCCGTTCACCGCCGTCACCCTGCAGGAAAAGCTGAGCAAGATCTTCGAACGCCTGGCCGCCAGCGGAGCCAACGCATGAACGCACAACTCTCCCTGATGGCCGGCGAAACGATGCCGAAGGAATTGCACGACCTGCTCAACAGCGCCGACGGCGCCGCTTTCGAGCAGGCCTTGGACGTGCTGGTGCGCGAGCGCGAACAGCGCGTGTTCCGCGCGCTGGGCCTGCTGGCGCGCGACCTGCACGATGCCGTGCGCCGCCTCGGCGGCGACCTCGCGCAAGAAGGCGTGCCGGGCAGCGTGGCCGATGCGCGCAAGCACCTGGAAGACGTGCTGGAAATGAGCTCGCAGGCCGCGCATCGCTCGCTCGATTTCGTCGAGCGCATGCGCCCGCAGGCCGAGGCGCTGGCCGAGAACGCCGGCGCGGTGATCGACGGCACCTCGGAAAGCGACGTCGCCCACGTGTTGGCCAAGCAATCGCAGTCGTTCGCCAACGCCTGCCGCGATGGCCTGGCCGATTTCGTGGTGGCGCAGTCGTGGCAGGACCTCTCCGGCCAGCGCATCAAGAAGGTGGTGAACTTCATCGGCAGCGTGGAGAACTCGCTGCTGGAACTGGTGAGCCTTACGGGCGCACTCGCGTCTGGCGAAGCCTCCGCTGGTCCGGTGAAGGTCACCAGCCAGGACGAGGCCGATCGCCTCCTGAGCGAATTCGGATTTTGAGGGCGCGCCCCATGTCTTCCCATCACCCACGTTGGTCACAGCAGCCCGGCAGGCAGTGGGCCGTGGCGCAGCGCCTGACTGGCCGTCAGGTCAAGCCGCGGGCCGCTGCCTGCCGGGCTGCTGTGACCAACCCTTCGGGCCGGGTCTGTTTGCCCGCCATCCTTCGTCATCACTCAGTCATGTATCGACATACATTCCTTCGTTCTTCCTCGGCTGACGGGCAAACAGCTCCCGGCGTGGGTGACGGGAAGACATGGGGCGCGCCCTAAGATGGATCCCACGCTGGACGCCGAGCTGCGCAACGATTTCCTGGTGGAAGCCGGGGAACTGGTGCAGCGCCTGGGTGAGCAGCTGATCGGGCTGGAAACCTCGCCGCGCGACGCCGACCTGTTGAACGCCGTGTTCCGTGCGTTCCACACGGTGAAGGGCGGCGCGGGTTTTCTGGCCATCGAGCCGATGGTGCAGCTGTGCCATCACGCCGAGGATCTGCTCAACGTGGCGCGCAACGGGCAGTTGTTGCTCGATGCCGAACGCATGGATGCGTTGCTCGAAGCCCTGGATCTGCTCAACGACATGATGGCCGCGTTGGCCAGTGGCGATGCGATGGCCATGCCGCCACCGAGCCTCCTGCAACGGCTGACGCCGGGTGCGGCCGCGGCTCCGGCGCCGAAACCCAAGTCGGTCGCGCCACCTGTCGCGCCGCCGCCGAGCGACGGCAGCATCGACGATTCGGAATTCGAAGCCCTGCTCGACAGCCTGTACGGCACGGGCGGCGCGCCGGGTGCACCGGCGGCTTCCTCTGAATCGGGCAGCATTTCCGACGACGAATTCGAAGCCCTGCTGGACAACCTGCACGGCAAGGGCGGTACGCCGGGTGCGGCGGAAAGCGTGCCCGCGCCTTCGACCGCTTCCGGCACGATCTCGGACGACGAGTTCGAATCGCTGCTGGACAATCTTCACGGCAAGGGCAGCGCGCCGGGAGCACAGGCGTCTGCGCCTGCGCCCGTTGCTGCACCTGCGCCTGCCGCGCCCGCCAAGCAGGCGGTGCCCGCGCCGGAAAACACTGTGCGCGTGGACATCGCACGTCTCGACGCGTTGGTGCATCGCGCCGGTGAACTGGTGCTGGTGCGCAATCGCCTGTTGAGCCTGGCGGCGAAAACGGGCGACGAAACGCTGGAACTGGCCGCCACCGAACTCGACCGCGTGGCCGATGCCTTGCAGAACGCCGTGCTCGGCATGCGCATGCAGCCGGTGGGCCGTTTGTTCCAGCGCTTCCCGCGCATCGTGCGCGATCTGTCGCGCCAGCTCGGCAAGGACGTGGAACTGGTGCAGGAAGGTGAGGGCACCGATCTCGATCGCAGCCTGGTCGAAGCGCTTGCCGATCCGATGGTGCACTTGATCCGCAACGCGCTCGACCACGGCCTGGAAATGCCGGAGGAACGCGAACGCGCCGGCAAGTCGCGCAAGGGCAAGGTGACGCTGGGCGCGAGCCAGCGCGGCGAGCGCATCGTCATCACCGTGTCCGACGACGGGCGCGGCATGAATCCGGAAGTCCTGCGCCGCAAGGCGGTGGAAAAAGGCTTGATGGACGACGCGCAAGCCTCGCGCCTCACCGAGAACGAATGCTACGAAATCATTTTCCGCCCCGGCTTCAGCACGGCGGCCACCGTCTCCGACATCTCCGGTCGCGGCGTGGGCATGGACGTGGTGAAGACGCGCGTGGTGGAGCTGGGCGGCACCTTGTCGGTGCGCTCGCAGCTTGGTCGTGGCAGCACGCTGGAACTGGCCGTGCCGCTGACGCTGGCGATCCAGCGCGTGCTGATGGTGCGCGTGGGCGCGCGTCTGCTCGCCTTGCCGCTGAGCAATGTGGACGAAGTCTTCGAACTGGCGGCCGGTCAGCAGCAACAACTCGACGGACGTGCCGTGGCATCGCATCGCGGCCGTGCGCTCGCGTTGGCCGACCTCGGTGGCTGGATCGGCGTGGAAGGTGCGCCGGGACGCCATGTGGTGGTGCTGCATATCGGCCACATGCGACTGGGTTGCCTGGTGCATGAAGTGCTCGGCCGAGAAGACGTGATGGTGAAACCGCTTGGGCCTCTGTTCGAGGGCGTGCCTGCCGTGGCAGGCGCCACCGTGACCGGCGACGGCCGTCTTGCGCTGGTGATGGATCTTGCCGGTCTTTCCGGCAGCGACGGACAACTCCTTCCCTCTCTCCGAGTGAGCAGCTGACATGGATCTGGTTAGTCTCATCGGCACGATCCTGGCCTTCGTGGTCGTGATCGTCGGCACCATCCTCAAGGGTTCCAGCGTGGAAGCGCTGTGGAATCCGGCGGCTTTCGTGATCGTGTTCATGGGCACCATCGCCGCGCTGCTGGTGCAGAACTCCGGCAAGGTGCTCAAGCACGCGATGTCGCTGTTTCCGCTGGTGTACAAGCCGCCGCAGCATCAGCCGTCCGACCTGATCAGCCGCATCGTGGGCTGGAGCGAAATCTCGCGCCGCCAGGGCCTGCTGGGCCTGGAGCCGCAGATCGATTCGGAAAGCGACACCTTCGTGCGCAAGGGCCTGCAACTGCTGGTGGACGGCAGCGAGCCCGAGGCCATTCGCGGCGTGCTGGAAGTGGAAGTGGGCGCGCGCGAGCACCACGATCTTGCCGGCGCCAAAGTGTTCGAGAACGCCGGCATCTTCTCGCCGACCATGGGCATCATCGGCGCCGTGATGGGCTTGATGGCGGTGATGCAGAACCTCGCCGACCCGAGCAAGCTCGGCCACGGTATCGCTGCCGCGTTCGTCGCCACCATCTACGGCGTGGCGCTGGCCAACCTGTGGATGCTGCCGATGGCCGCGCGACTGAAGGCGCTGATCCACAAGCAGACGCAGATGCGCGAAATCCTGATCGAAGGACTCGTCTCCATCGCCGAGGGTGCCAACCCTCGCCAGATCGAGGCCAAGCTCCAGGGTTACCTGGGGTAAGCGGAGCGCAACGTCGTGGCCAGGAAGAAAAAGCACCACGAGGATCACGTGAACCATGAGGCATGGGCGATTCCCTATGCCGACCTGATGACGCTGCTGCTCGCCTTCTTCGTGGTGATGTACGCGGTGTCGGTGGTGAACGAAGGCAAGTACCGCGTGATGTCCAACTCCATCATCGAGGCATTCAATGGCTCCAGCCACGTGATTGCGCCGATGCCGCAGACGCGCGTGCAGCCACACAACGTCGATCCTGCCATTGCCTCGCCGGCCAGCCAGCCGGGCGGCGCCACCGTGCCGGTGAACGTGCCCATTCCAGGTCGCCCGCAGATGGTGCGCGCGATGGACGTGCGCGCCGCCTCGCCGATGAACGAGAAGCGCAACCTGGAAGTGATCCGCGACCAGGTGGTGAAGGCGCTGCAGCCGCTGATCGACAAGCAGATGGTGATCGTGCGCAAGACCACTTCGTGGCTGGAAGTGGAACTGCGCACCGACATTCTTTTCCCCAGCGGCGTCGCGCGGCTCTCGCCGGAGGCGAACGAGGTGCTCAACAGCATGGCCTCGATCCTCAAGCCGTTTCCCAATCCCGTGCGCATCGAGGGCTACACCGACGATCGCCCGATCAACACGGCGCTGTATCCCTCCAACTGGGAACTGTCCGCGGCCCGCGCGGCGAGCGTGGCGCGCCTGTTCAGCGAGCAGGGCGTGGACCCCACGCGGCTGGGCATCATGGGCTGGGGCGAATTCCACCCCAGTGCAGACAACGCCACCGAAGACGGCCGCAACCACAATCGCCGCGTGCTGATCGTGGTGCTCAGCGAAGAAGGTGAACCCACGCGTCTGCAGAACAGCGCGCCGGGCGCGGGCCAGCTCACGGCGGAAAACCAGAGCCCGGCGCCGGCCACCTCCGTCGCACCGGCGGCTGCGCCGGTGGAAGTGTCCTCCGCCAAGCCCGGTGCATCGGTGCCCACGGTGGAAGTGGTGGCCTCGCGGCCGGTCGACGATGTGCCGGTGAACAAGGTGATCCTCGCCAGGCCCGGGCGCGCTGCGCAGGAGGATGGCGAATCCCGGCCGGAAGTGACGCCACGCGCCACTTTGCCCAACGTCGCCGCGGGCGCCATCACCGTGGGATCGGCCCACGTGGCCGCGCCGGAGCATGGCCCGTGATTTGCAAGTCCGTCGTGCAGACCAAGGTCACCGCAGAGGAGTCGCTGCCATGAAACAACCCCACAACGTCGATCACTGGCTGTCCTTCCGCATTGGCGGGCAGCTGTACGCCGCGCCGCTCACGCAGGTGAGCGAAGTGCTGCGCGATGGCGAGCTGACGCCCGTGCCGGGTTCGGCATCCGACGTGCTGGGCATTCGTCATCTGCGCGGTCGCATCGTGCCGGTGCTCGATGGCCGCCGTCGCCTGGGGCTGCCCGACGAAAAGCGCGTGGACCCGTTCCAGGTGCGCCAGGTGATGCTCTCGCATGGCCCGCACCTGGTCGGCATCCGCGTGGACGCCATCGGCGATCTGCTCGAAGCCAGCGCCGCCGACATCGCACCGCCGCTGCCGGGCGGCACCTCGCGCGAGGACGATCCCGTGCACGGCGTGTTGCCCTCGCAAGGCAGTTTCGTGGCGCTGCTGGACGTGCGCCGTTTGTGCCGCCTGCCGCTGGAAAGCGAAGCGGCCTGACCTATCGGCGACGGGCAACGCTATCCTTGCAGCATCCGGGCGACATCATGGGGCCCGGGCCCGGCTGCGGTGGAGAGGAGCGTGTCCATGTCGTCGCAAGACCCCACTTTGCCTGCCGCGTCGGCGAGCCAGCGCGCGATGGTCATCATCGCGCTGGCGTGCGTGCTGGCCTTGCTGTACTTCGGGCGCGAAGTGCTGGTGCCGATCATCCTGGCGTTGTTCCTCAGCCTGTTGATGGCGCCGTGGGTGCGCCTGTATCGCCGCATCGGTTTCGGCCATGGCGCATCGGTGATGATTGCGGTGGTGGCGCTGGTGGTCGTCGTCACCGGCATGACGGGCATGCTCGGTTCGCAGGTGGTGCATGTGGCTCGCAGCCTGCCGCAATACGAAGCCACCATCCACACCAAGGTGCAGTCGCTGCGCGCGGAAACGCTGGGGCGGCTGGACATGCTGCAGGGCGAGCTGGGCAAGGTCATCGATGAATCCGGGCAGGGCGCGGCGCCTGCTGCCGCAGGCACGGCAGCATCGTTCGGGACGCCGCCCTACCTGACCAATGCGCCCGTTGCGCCTAAACCCGCACAAGCGGCAACCAAGTCGACGTCGGCACCAGTGGGCGTGATCACGCGCGTGCTGTCCACGGCCTGGGTGCCGCTGGAAACGGCAGGCATCGTGCTGGTGGTGTTGATCTTCGTGCTGCTGGAACACGAGTCACTGCGCGATCGCTTCATCCGTCTCGCAGGCGGTGCGGATCTGCGCGCGACCACGGCTGCGATCAACGACGCGGGCGAGCGGCTTTCGCGCTTTTTCATCTCCACCTTCTCGGTGAACTTTGGCGTGGGCGTGGCGATCTGGCTGGGCCTCACCGTGATCGGCGTGCCCAGCGCGCTGCTGTGGGGCCTGCTCACCGCCGCCATGCGTTTCGTGCCTTACGTCGGCGTGTGGCTGGTGGCGGCGGTGGTGAGCCTGTTCGCCGCGGCGGTGGCGCCGGGCTGGTCGTTGTTGCTGATGACGGTTGTGCTCTACCTGGTGGTGGAGATCATCGTGTCGCAATTGATCGAGCCGTTTCTCTACGGACACACGACGGGGCTCTCGCCGCTGGCCGTCGTCGTCGCCGCGATCTTCTGGAGCGGGCTGTGGGGACCAATTGGCCTGCTCATGTCCACGCCGCTCACGCTGTGCCTGGTGGTCGCCGGCCGCCACGTGAAGGCGCTCGATCTGCTCAACATCCTGCTGGGCGACACGCCTGCGCTCACCATGCCGCAACGCGTGTACCAGCGTGCCTTGTCGGGCGACGCGGGCGAAATCCTCAGCGAGGCGCGCGATTTCCTCAAGCGCAAGAGTTTTGCGGCGTACTGCGACGGCGTGCTGCTGCCGGCCTTGCAATTGGCCCGCATCGATCTTGCCGGCGGCGCCATCAGCAGCGAGCAACAGATGTTGGTCAAGCGCGCCATCGTGACCGTGGTGGAAACGCTCGACAGCCACGAAAGCAAATGGACGCGCTGGCGCCGCCGCACCTCGGTGCTGGAGAGCGTGAGCATCGGCCGCAGCCTGCGCCAGCATCGCGAAGATGCCTTCGGCCGCTGGCAGGGACCGCTCGCCGTGCAACCGTGTTCGGTGGTGCTTTGCATCGGCCTGGGCTCCGTCGCCAACGACCTTGCCACCGAACTGCTCACACGCATCCTGCGCGACCTGCACATCGATGCGCGTCATCTTTCGGTGGAAGATTTCCTGGCCTTCGACGCCCAGCAACATCCGGAGCTGACACCGAACGCCGTATCCATGGTGTACGTGGTGAGCACCGATCCCACCAAGGAACGCGGCGCCTTCGACGATGCGGTGACGCTGGCGCACAGCCGCATACCGCAGGCGTGCATCGTCGGCGTGTGCTTTCCCGAGCCCCTGGCCACCACGGACACACCGCTGCCCGTCAACGCCGAAGTCAACGAGATCGTCAATTCGCTCGAACAGGCCGCGCAGCAGGCGATCGCACGTTTTCCGGAAGGCGGCAGTCTTCCCGATGTGCCGGGAAGGTCGCCGCCGATCAGCGCGTGAACGGATGGTGGGAATCCGCATCTCGCACGGCGGCGAGGCATCGACGCGCGATTCCAGCGCGGCGCGAGCCTCGCATCGACGGTATTTTCCCCCGTATTTCTACCTAGTTCGGTTACGTGGATTTTCGCTTGTCCGCCATCGATCGCGCGGCCACGCTGAGGCTCGTCATCACGGCTGAAACGGTCGTGCTGCCCCGCCCATCGACCTGCCTGCGTGACGCCATGAAACGATTCGTATCCGTTGCCATCCTGCTTGCTGCCGTCGTGGCCGCGCCCGCGTTTGCGACGGAAGGCGCGGTGGGGCGTTCCATCACCGGCCTGCAGGCCGCGTCGTATTCCGGGCTGATTCCTCCCACACCCGGCTGGACCTGGAGCCTGGCCTACGCGTACTACAGCGGCGATATCAGTGGCAGCAAGCAGGTGCCCATCACCGGTGGCGGCACGGCGCTCGGCATCAAGGCGGAGTTCCAGTTGTTCAATGCGGCGGGCTTGTACATCTGGAACACCAAGCCGTCGTCGTGGAACTTCGCCTCGATGGTCATTGTTCCCATTGCCTATGTAAATGTGAACGTCAACGCGCGCCTTGGGGCTTTCAGTGGCGGCAAGAGCGACAGCGCCACCGGCCTCTACGACATGACGTTCGTGCCGGTGATCGCCAGCCATCACTTCAGCCAGACGCAGCACATGTCGCTGGCGCTCTACATCTATGCGCCCACCGGCGACTACACCAAGGGCGACCTGGCCAACACCAGCCTCAACACGTGGACCTTCTCGCCCACGGTGGGTTACACGCAGCTGTTCGACAAGGGCTCGCTGGAGTGGAGCACCACCACGGCGGTGGATTTCTACACCAGGGACAACGCCACCGATTACCAGAATGGCGCAGTGTTCCGCATCGACACGCTGTTGATGAAACGCTTTCCCACCGGTTGGGGCATCGGCGGCGTGGGTGGCTGGATCTATCAGCTGGAGGACGACTCCGGCCCCGTCGCCGATCGGCTCAATGGCTTCAAGGGCCACTCGCTGGCCTTGGGGCCGATGGTGAATTATTTGAAGAAATGGCAGGGCGGACAGGTGGAGTTTTCGATGCGCTATCTGCACGAATTCGACGTGAAGAACCGCACGGAAGGCAACTCGGCGATGCTGTCCGCAACGATCTCGCTCTGAGTTTTTCGCGACGTCGTCATGCTTTGCCGCCGACGTAACGCCGGCAATGATCGAGATAGTCGCGCTCGTGCATCGACAGCAAGCCGGTGACGGCCGACCACAGCCATGACGGCGCATCGAGCGTGCGCGAATGATTGCGTTGCAGCTCGCGGCACCAGGAGGTGCGCGTGGTGGCATCCATCTGACGCGAATGCGCGTACCCCACCACGTGGGCGAGGAAGGCCGCGACGCGGCGTGCCTGCTTGCGGCGCAGGCGCGCGATGTCGATCTTCAGGTCCTGCGGCAACAGCTCGCGCACGAAGACGGATTTGTCGAGCAGTCGCGCCGGTTTCATGCGATTGCCCAGCGCCGGTGAAAGGTGTTGCGCCGCGAGCACCGCGCGTTGCGCGGGATCGCGTGGCATGCGCGCATGTTTCGCACGCGGTGCGAGGGGCGCGACGGCTTCCTTGATGTCGATAAGGCAAAGGTCATCGCCTTCCACCGCATTGCCATCCACGTCCAGCAGTGCGGCGTAGCGCAGCTTGCCGAGCGAACTGCAACCCTTGCGCCAGTACGCGGCATCCAGCACGTTCACCTCGCCGGTGGGATCGCGCTGCCGCCATTGCTTGGCGAGCGCGTCCAGTTCCGGCTGGCGGAATATCGCCTGGATGGCCTTGCGCTCTTTGGCGAGGATGGGCCAGAACTCCTTGCCCAGTGGCAGCTCCAGCGCGGCGCCATTCGTGCGTTCGTTGGCCAGCGATTTCCAGCTGCGCCGCGCGGCCCGCTTCATCACCAGTTTGATGGCGCCTGGCATGCCCGGTTCGAGATCATCCGTTTCCGGGAACGCGGATTCGTAGCCGTCGAGCATTGCTTCCATCATGTTGGCGGTGGTGATGCCGGGAAGGTCCGAGCCGCGTGCGGCCATGGCGAGCGAGAGCGCCAGGCGCACCAGGTCATGCGCGGGGTTGCCGATCACGCTCTGGTCGAAATCGCGGATCTGGATATGCAGCTTGCCCTGCTCGTCGGCCACCGGTCCGATGTTGCCGATGTGGCAGTCGCCGCAGATCCAGATGGCGGGTCCGTCGGGAAGATGCGGCGCCGCGCGCGAATCCAGCCATTCGTAGAACTGCGCCGTGTTGCCGCGCACATAGGCGTGCGCCGAGCGGGCCATCTTGGTGTTGCGGCGTTCGATCAGCGCGTGTTGCCGCTGCGCCGGCGGAACGGCGGATTTGCTGGAACGGGCCATGGGTGATCCTGTCGGTGGCGGATCACTTTTGCCGACGAAACATGAAGAGTGCGTCGCGTTTCCACGCACGTCGCGTGGGCACATTCACGCTTCGCAGGAACCTGCGCTCAGTGCTGCGCGTCGGCCGCATCGTAGATGCAGGCCATCACTGCGGCAGCAGCGGCATACAGCGTGGCAGGCACTTCCTGCCGCAGGCGCAGCGAGGCGAGCAGGGCGGCCATCTGTGGATCGTGATGCAGCGGAATGCCCAGCGCGCGTGCGCGCGCAAGCAGTGTTTCCAGCGATTCCGGCGGAAGACTGACCGGTGTCGCCGCCGCATCATTCGGGCCGCCGGAAAGACGCAAGGTCACGCGACGGCGTGCCGGAGGAAGGGCGTTGCTCATGCCGTCGTCCTCAGCAGGATCGCGCTGTGCTGGCTGGTTGAATGCGGCAAGCCTTGCTGGCACGACAATTGGTCGAGGATCAGACCCGTGGCCGACAGCGCGTGACGCAATGCGCCGAACTGTTGCTCCAGCCGATGCACCGTGTCCGAGCGTTCGGCCCACAGGCGTACGGCAAGGCGCAGGTCGCGTAATTGCAGTTCGCCCTGGATGGGGCCCAGCGCCGGCAGGTCGATGGCGAAGCCGAACGTCCACGACGAACCCGTGTCGCTTTCGGTGTTCTGCTGCAGCTGGATCTGCAGGATGTCGCGGCCGTCTTCGCCCTGCAGCGGAATTTCGATCATCCAGGCGGACGCGGTGGTTGCTTCGAGCTGCGCCACTTCCACGCGCGCCAGCGCTGCATGTACTTCGCCATGCAACTGGTTGAGCAGGGCGTCGACGTCGTCGTCCAGCAGCGACACCGGCAGCATGGCGCGCGGCTGCGCCTGCAGGCCGCGCTGTTGCAGGGGCGGGGGCGTTTCGCTGGTGGAGCTGGTGGCGCGTCGCGCAGGCAGGTAGTCGTCGAGCAGGCTGGCCAGGCGCAGCAGCGCGCCCTTCCAGTCTTCCTGGCTCAGGCCGGCCATGTCGAGATGGGGTTGCGCGAGCTGGGCTTCGAGGAACAGGCCGCTGCGCTTGATCGCTTCTTCCAGCCCTTCGCCGCGCGTGATTTCGGCCGGCGTGCGCACCACGTGTTCCAGCAGTGCAAGCGCGGGGCGCAGGTAGGCCGGCAACTGGCGCAGGGCCGGACGCTGCGCCAGCGCATCGAGCGTGGCGAGCAGCGGCGCGTAGCCGTTCTGCTGCGGCAGGCGTTCGCGCATGGCCAGCTGGGTGGCCGGCTCGGGCATCTTCGGCATGATCACTTCCAGTTGCGGCTGCGCGCCCAGCGTCAGCACGCGCACCTGGAACTGCGAAGGCAACTGCTGGCCACTCGGTGCTTCGGTTTCCACCGCGAGCGCACCGATCTGCAACACCATCATGCCGTCCTGATTGATCCCCAGCGGGCGCGCGGACAACACGGTACCGATACGCCAGCTCTCGGCGGCACTGCCGGAGGCAGCGCCAGCCCAGGCGAGGGCTGCGAGGCTGGTGGGTTGGATGATCAATCGTAGCTCCTTGCGAACGAAACGCAGCGCGCGCCCGTCCGTGCCCTAGGCATCGGCGGCCTTTTGGAAAACTTGAGGGCCATTTTGCGCGGACCGGATCGCCCGGACAGGGACAAAGATCGCTAAAGCGAACAACGGCATGGCCGATAAACCACCCGTAGACGCCCTTCGTTGGGGCAGAGGATCAGCGCGATGGGCAGCAAGAGAACGGGTGAGGCCAGGAGTGAGGCGCGCGTAATCGCGCTGCCCGCCGACTTCCGGCTCGGCAGCGTGGCCGGCGTGAAGGCTGAACTGATCGAAGCGTTCGACGCTCCCGGCGCGCAGCTCGATGGCGCTGGCGTGGAGCGCGTGGATACCGCTGCGCTGCAGCTGCTGGTGGCGTTCCGTCGCGAGGCGACGGCGCGTGGCCAGTCGCCCACGTGGCTGGGTGTGAGCGAAGTGATGCGTGACGCGGCCGGCGTGCTCGGCCTCGCACAGGCTCTGGAATTGCCGGCAACCATGCCGGCCTGAAACTGAGGTGGAAGATGGCGAAGATTCTTGCGGTTGACGATTCGGCTTCGATGCGCGGCATGGTGGCTTTCACCTTGCGCAACGCCGGCCACGATGTGAGCGAGGCGGAGAACGGCCAGTTGGCGCTCGATGCGGCCAAGGGCGGCAACTTCGACCTGGTGCTGGCGGACGTGAACATGCCCGTGATGGACGGCATCAGCATGGTGCGCGAACTGCGCACGCTGCCTGCCTACAAGGGCGTGCCCATCCTGATGCTGACCACCGAGTCGCATACGGACAAGAAGATGGAAGGCAAGGCGGCCGGCGCAACCGGCTGGCTGGTGAAGCCGTTCGATCCCGAGCAGTTGCTGGCTACCGTCAAGCGCGTACTGGGTTGATGCCCTTGATCGTCATTCCCGCGCAGGCGGAAATCCAGCGCTTTTTTCACGGCGAGAGCTGAAGACGCTGGATCCCCGCCTTCGCGGGGATGACGGATAGGGCAGCGCGTAGCTATAGCTATTCCCGAAAAGTAGAGATCCCCATGAGCAAGGCCGGTCTGGCGCAGTTCCAACAGGTGTTCATCGAAGAGAGTCTGGAAGGACTCGACACGATGGAGTCGTCGCTGCTCGCGCTGGACGAAGGCGGCGACGCGGAGCTGGTGCACACCATCTTCCGCGCCGCGCATTCCATCAAGGGTGGTGCGGCCACCTTCGGTTTTCCGGAGATGTCCTCGTTCACCCACGAGGCCGAGTCGCTGCTCGATGAAGTGCGCAGCGGCAAGCGCGCCATCGACGGCGCCATCATCGAACTGCTGCTGCGCACGGTGGATTGCCTGCGCGGCATGTTTGCCCGCGCACAGGCCGGCGAGGCGCTCAACGATGCCGTGGCCGAAGGGCTGCGCAACGAACTGGCCGCCGCGATGGGACGCGGCGTGCCGGCCACTGCCGTGCAGGCGCGTCGCAACGTGGACCAGGCCGATGCCTGGACCATCCGCTTCCGTCCGCATGCGGGCATGCTCGCGGGCGGCAACGAGCCGTTGCGCCTGATCCGCGAACTGGCCGGGCTCGGCAAGCTGCAGGTCACGCCCGAGTTCGACAAGTTGCCGGCCTTCGCTGCGCTGGAACCGACGGAGTGCCATGTCGGCTGGATCATCGAACTGACCGGCCCGGTGAAGCGCGCCGACATCACCGGCGTGTTCGACTGGGTCGAAGGCGAATGCGATCTGGCGATCGAGGCGAAGCACGTGGTGGCCGACGTGGCCGCCGCGCCGGCAGCACCAGTCGCCGCGCCGTCGGCAGCGCCCACGGTGGCCGATGCCGGCGCCGCGCGTGCGCAGCGCGAAACCAGTGCCGAATCCAGCTCGGTGCGCGTATCGATCGACAAGATCGATGGACTGATCAACCTGGTGGGCGAGCTGGTGATTACCCAGTCCATGCTCGACACCTTCCGCGAAGGCGACATCGATGCCTCGCGCCTGGCCGTGCTCGAACAAGGGCTGGCCCAGCTCGCGCGCCACACGCGCGAGTTGCAGGAAAGCGTGATGGGCATCCGCATGCTGCCCATCGCATCCGTGTTCAACCGCTTCCCGCGCATGGTGCGCGACATCAGCCAGAAGCTGGGCAAGCAGGTGAAGCTGGAACTGATCGGCGAACAGACCGAGCTGGACAAGACGGTGCTGGAGAAGATCGGCGACCCGATGGTGCACCTGGTGCGCAATGCCATCGACCACGGCCTGGAAACGCCCGACAAGCGTCGCGCTTCCGGCAAGGGCGATACCGGCACGCTCACGCTGCAGGCTTCGCATCGCGGCGGCAACATCGTGGTGGAAGTGTCCGACGACGGCGCGGGTCTCAACCGCGACGCCATCGTGGCCAAGGCGATCCAGCGCGGCATCATCAGCAGCGGCGAAGGCATGAGCGACGATGCCGTGGCGGAACTCATCTTCCAGCCTGGCTTCTCCACCGCGGCCGTCACCACCGATCTTTCCGGTCGTGGCGTGGGCATGGACGTGGTCCGCCGCAACGTATCCGATCTGGGCGGCACCGTCACCATCCGCAGCACGCAGGGCAAGGGCAGCGTGTTCACCATCACCTTGCCGCTGACGCTGGCGATCATCGATGGCCTTACCGCCGCGGTGGGCGAGGAGCGTTACATCGTGCCGCTGGTGTCCATCGTGGAATCGGTGCAGCTGAAGGCAGATGCAGTGCGCAGCGTGGTGGGCGGTGGCGAGCTGTTCCGCTTCCGCGGCGAATACCTGCCGGTGATCCGCCTGCACGATGCCTTCGGTTGCGAGAACGCGGTGCATGCCATCGATGAAGGCCTGATGGTGGTAGTGGAAGGCGACGGTTCGCGCGTGGGCTTGTTTGTCGATGGCCTGATCGGCCAGCAACAGGCGGTGGTGAAATCGCTCGAAGCCAACTATCGCCGTGTGCAAGGTGTGTCGGGCGCGACGATTCTTGCCGATGGCTCGGTGGCGCTGATCGTCGACATCGCCGGCCTGGTTCGCATGCAGGGTCGCCGCAAGGCGGCCTGAGCACATCACTCCTGGTCACACAAGATCGTCGTCCCAGCGAAAGCTGGGATCCAGCGCCTTAGGCAGACTGGCGAAAGTCACTGGATCCCTGCTTTCGCAGGGATGACGATCAAGAACAACGAAAGACACTTCAAGCCGCGACAGGAAGCCGCGGCGCGCTGGGCTGCGGCCCGCGTCAGAGCAGTGCAGGGAATGAACCCGGGCACCGGCATTCCGCCCTTTTCATTCTGAAGGCCAGCGTTCCATGAGATCTCCACTGACAACCATCGACCGAATGAGCCTGGCCGCCAAAGTGTGGCTGGTGATTGCCTTCGTGGTGGCGGGGCTTGCCACGCTCACCTTCGTCTCCGCGCTGGACAGTCGCCGCCTGCAGATGGCCGCGCGCGTGAGCGCGCTGGGCGATGAAGTGAACACCGCCATCTCGCTGCTCGACAGCTATCACGCGCGTGCCGCGGCCGGCCAGCTCAGCGACGAGGAAGCGAAGAAGCAGGCGCTGGCGGCGGTCGCGGCGCTGCGTTGGAACAAGGGCGCCGGCTACGTGTTCGCGTTCGATTCGAACTTCATCATGCGCATGCATCCCATCATGCCCAAGCGCGTAGGCATGAGCATTCGCGACGAGGCGGACAGCCAGGGCACTTACATGTATCGCCACATGATGGAGGCCGACCAGCGCGATGGCTTCGGCGCCACCGAGTACATGTGGCCGATGCCCGGCGGCAAGCAGGACGAGCACAAGATCACGTACACCACCTGGTACAAGCCGTGGGATCTGCACGTGGCATCAGGCGCGTACTTCGTCGATATAAACGAACAGTTTCGCCACGCGCTGATGGTGAGCCTCCTGGAAGCCAGCCTCGTGGGTCTGCTGGTGATCGGCGTGGTGTGGCAGTCGATGCGCAGCATTCGCCGCAGCATCGGTGGCGAGCCGGCGTTTGCGCTGGCCATGGCCGCGCGCATCGCCGATGGTGACCTGGCTGGCCACGATGAGCTTCGCTTCTCGCCGGATAGCATGCTCGACGCGCTCGAACGCATGCGCACCAAACTGGTGGGCATCGTGCGCGAAGTGCAGCAAGGCTCGCAGGGGGTATCGACGGCCGCGCAGCAGATCTCGCGCGGCAACGACGATCTCTCCCATCGCACGCAGGAACAGGCCTCGAGCCTGGAAGAAACCGCCGCATCGATGGAGGAGATGACCTCCATCGTGCGCCAGAGTGCCGACAACGCCGGCCATGCCGATCAGCTCGCCCGCAGTGCCCGCGCACAGGCCGAACGCGGTGGCGAAGTGGCCACGCGCACCAGCCACGCCATGCGCGAGATCGAAGGCGCGAGCCGGCAGATCACCGACATCGTGCAGCTGATCGACGAGATCGCCTTCCAGACCAACCTGCTTGCACTCAATGCGGCGGTGGAAGCGGCGCGTGCGGGCGAGCAGGGCCGCGGTTTCGCCGTCGTCGCGGGCGAAGTGCGCAACCTCGCGCAGCGCAGCGCGTCGGCGGCGAAGGAAATCAAGGCGCTGATCGGCGACACGGTGGAGAAGGTGCAGGCCGGTTCCACGCTGGTGGCCGAATCGGGTCAGGTGCTCACCGGCATCGTCGACAGCGTCAAGCGCGTGACCGACATCGTGGCCGAGATCGCGGCTGCCTCGCAGGAACAATCCTCGGGCATCGACCAGGTGAATCGCGCCGTGATGCAGATGGACGAAGTCACCCAGCAGAACGCGGCGCTGGTGGAAGAAGCTGCCGCCGCTGCACGCGCCATGCAGGAGCAGGCCGACGAGCTGGAGCGCCAGATTCGCTACTTCCGGTTGCAGGGCGAAGCTCATGACGTGACGCGTCCTGCAGTTGCTGCGCGGCAGCCCGCACGCTCGGTGGCGACGCCGCAGCTTGCATCGGCCAACGCCGGCTGGACCGAGTTCTAGCGAAAACACACACGGTCGGCGACGTTGTTCGTCGTCGACAGGATGTTCTGGCGGCGAAGGATTCCAGGGGCGCCGCCAGCAACATCGACAACAGCCGTGACAGGAAGTCGCGGCGCGCAGGCGAGCGGCCTGCGTCATGGCAGTGCAGGGAATGAATCACGGCCATCGCAGCGCCGTCCCTTTCATTCTGAAGGTTTTATTTTCATGAAGTCTCCGTTGAAGTTCATCGATCGCCTGAGCCTGGCGGCCAAGGTGTGGCTCGTCATTGCCTTTGTGGTGGCGGGGCTGATGACGCTTACCGTGCTCTCGGCCATCGACAGCCGTCGCCTGCAGATGGCCGCGCGCGTGCATGCATTGCAGGACCACGTCGCCACCGCCACCGCCGTGGCGCAGAGCTTCCACGATCGCGCCAAGGCGGGCGAATTCAGCGAGGAAGAGGCGAAGCACCGCGCGTTCGAGATCATCCGCACGATGCGCTGGGGCCAGGGCTCCGGTTACGTCTTTGCGTTCGATTCCAACTTTGTCATGCACCTGCATCCCATCTTCCCGGAGAAGGAAGGCAAGAACGTGCGCGAGGACAAGGACCCGGACGGCAAGCCGTTGTGGCAGATGATCGCAGCGGTGGATCGCGCGCAGGGTTCGGGCATCACGCAATACTCGTGGCCCATGCCGCCGGACAAGAAGATCGAACCCAAGATCACCTATAGCGCATGGTTCCAGCCGTGGGACATGCATATCGGCACGGGTGCCTATTTCGTCGACATCAATGAACAGTTTCGCCACGCCTTGCTGGTGAGCCTGCTGGAAGCCGGACTGGTGGGCCTGCTGGTGATCGGTGCCGTGTGGCAGTCGATGCGCAGCATCCGTCGCAGCATCGGCGGCGAGCCGGCGTTTGCGCTGGCCATGGCCGCGCGCATTGCCGATGGCGACCTCGTCACGGGTGACGGCACGCAGGCGTTTGCACCTGGCAGCATGCTCGACGCCCTGCAGCGCATGCGGTCCAAGCTGATCGAGATCGTGCGCGAGGTGCAGCAAGGGTCGCAGGTGGTGTCGACGGCGGCACAGCAGATCTCGCGCGGCAACGACGATCTCTCCCATCGCACGCAGGAACAGGCATCGAGCCTGGAAGAAACCGCGGCATCGATGGAGGAGATGACCTCCATCGTGCGCCAGAGCGCAGACAACGCAAGCCATGCCGACCAACTCGCCCGCAGCGCCCGCACGCAGGCCGAACGCGGTGGCGAAGTGGCCACGCGCACCAGTCATGCCATGCACGAAATCGAAGGCGCCAGCCGCCAGATCACCGACATCGTGCAGCTCATCGACGAGATCGCCTTCCAGACCAACCTCCTTGCACTCAATGCGGCGGTGGAAGCGGCGCGTGCGGGCGAGCAGGGCCGTGGTTTCGCCGTCGTCGCCGGCGAAGTGCGCAACCTCGCGCAGCGCAGCGCGTCGGCGGCGAAGGAAATCAAGGCGCTGATCGGCGACACGGTGGAGAAGGTGCAGGCCGGTTCCACGCTGGTGGCCGAATCGGGTCAGGTGCTCACCGGCATCGTCGACAGCGTCAAGCGGGTCACCGACATCGTGGCCGAGATTGCCGCCGCCTCGCAGGAGCAGTCCTCGAGCATCGACCAGGTGAACCGCGCCGTGATGCAGATGGACGAGGTGACCCAGCAGAACGCGGCGCTGGTGGAAGAGGCTGCCGCCGCTGCGCGCGCCATGCAGGAGCAGGCCGATGAGCTGGAAGTGCAAGTGCGCTTCTTCCGCCTGCAGGCATCGACACCGAAACCGTCCATCCGCCCGGTGCACGCGTCGCCGCGTGTTCCGGCAACCCGGCCGGCGGCTGCCGCGAGCGGTGGCTGGAGCGAGTTCTGAGGCCATCGGGCCGCCGGACCGCGCCGGTGGCCGCCGAAATGCCGGAAACGTGCATTTCGCTCAAGTTTCCCCCGTCACCGCCGATCCAGAACCCGATAGGGGGCCTCGCACGCGGCCCCGACCACGAGGCGAACATGTCCGATAACACCCGGAGCGAGGCGCTCCAGTCGCAGTACCTCACCGTCAACCTCGCCCACGAGGAATACGGCATCGACATTCTGGCGGTGCGGGAAATCCGCGGCTGGACGCCGGTGACGCGTATCCCGCAGGCGCCGCATTACGTGCTGGGCGTGCTCAACCTGCGCGGCGCCATCGTGCCCGTCATCGACATGCGTCTGCGCTTCGGCCTGGAACGCGAGGCGTATGGCACCACCACCGTCACCGTGATCATCACCGTGGCCGGTCGCAACTTCGGCGTGGTGGTGGATGCCGTGTCCGACGTGCTCGACGTGACGGCGGACGCCATCCGTCCCGTGCCCGACATGGGCACCACCGTGGATACCGAATACCTCAAGGGGTTGACCGCCGCCGGCGAGCGCATGGTGCTGCTGCTGGACGTGGACAAGCTGCTGCAGCCCCATGACGCACAAATGCTTGAGGCGGCGCTGCCGGCTGCCTCCGATGTCAAAGCCGTGGCCTGAACGACCTACGCAGAAAGTGGAATCATCATCATGAAGAAGTTCGCACTGAAAGCCCCCGAACTCTCCGTCAAGAACCGCATGCGCGCGGTGCTTGGCCTGCTTGGTCTGATGCTGATCGCCGGTGCCGTCATCGGCATCGGCTCGATGCAGCAGCAGAACGACGGCATGGGCAAGATCTATGACGAAGAGATCGTTCCCGCCCAGCTGATCTCGCAGATTTCGCAGCGCGCGCAGATGTCCTTCATCCTGCTCGGCGAGGCCAGCTCGCTGGTCAGCAAGGCCGATCAGGTGAAGGCCAAGCTGGCCGACTACGAAAAAATGCAGACGGAAATCGATGCCTTCAAGAAGCAGTTTGAAGCCATCCCGATGAGCGCCGCGGTGAAGAAGCAGTTCGACGCATGGCGTTCCACCGACGCCGATTACAAGGACGCCAAGGATTCGCTGGTCGATGCACTGAAGCAGGCCGACACCGGCGCATCCGAGTTGCTGGAAATGCAGGTTCGCCCGCTGATGATGGAACGCCAGGACGCGCTGGCCAAGCTGGTCGACGCGCAGCGCGCCGACGCCAAGGCGATCTACGACTCGCAGGTGAGCCGTTACCACCTCGTGCGTACCGTGAGCATTGCGGCGCTGATCTTCGGCCTGTTGGTTGCCGGTATCATGGCGCTGCTGCTGATGCGCTCCATCCTCAACACGCTGGGCCAGGCCGTGAAGGTGGCCCACGCCATCGCCGGCGGCAAGCTCGGCCACAGCATTGCCAGCACCCGCAAGGATGAGCTGGGCGAGTTGCTCGATGCGCTGCGCACCATGGACGAGCGCCTCAGCTCTATCGTGGGCGAAGTGCGCCACGGCGCGGGCTCGGTGAGTTCGGCCGCGCAGCAGATCGCACGCGGCAACGACGACCTCAGCCAGCGCACGCAGGAACAGGCATCGAGCCTGGAAGAAACCGCCTCGTCGATGGAGGAAATGACCTCCACCGTAAAGCAGAACGCCGAGAACGCCAGCCACGCCAACCAGCTTGCCAGCGCCACGCGCCGCCAGGCCGAGCACGGCGGCGAAGTGGCCGCCCAGGCCAGCTCCGCGATGCGCGAGATCAACGATTCCAGCCGCAAGATTTCCGACATCGTCAGCCTGATCGACGAGATCGCCTTCCAGACCAACCTGCTCGCGCTCAACGCAGCCGTGGAAGCGGCGCGTGCCGGCGAACAGGGCCGCGGCTTCGCCGTGGTGGCCACCGAAGTGCGCAACCTCGCCCAGCGCAGCGCGGGTGCGGCCAAGGAGATCAAGGGCCTCATCAACGACAGCGCGGAGAAGGTGCGCGTGGGTTCGTCGCTGGTGGACCAGTCCGGCAAGGCGCTGGCCGACATCGTGGACAGCGTGAAGAAGGTCACCGACATCGTGGCCGAGATTGCCGCGGCCTCGCAGGAACAGTCCGCCGGCATCGACCAGGTGAACCACGCCGTGCTGCAGATGGACGAAATGACCCAGCAGAACGCCGCGCTGGTGGAAGAGGCCGCTGCCGCTGCCCGCGCCATGCAGGAGCAGGCCGGTGAACTCGCTCGCCAGGTGGGCTTCTTCCAGCTCGGCGAAGGCGGTGCGGACGTGGCGACCGAAAAGGCGCGTTCGCAGTCGGTGATGGCCGAGGCCGAAGCCGTGTTCGCCGCCGTGCGCAGCTCCCACGCGCCGGCACCGCGTGTTGCGCGCGCCGAAGCAACCGACGCTGGTTCCTGGAAGGAATTCTGAGCATGACCACGGCTGCCACGATGGACAACAACGGTGGCGTGGCGGCCGTGGGCGGCCCGTTGCTGGGCAATGCCGAGTTCGAATTCCTGCGCACGTTCGTGTACGAGCAATGCGGCATCTCGCTCGGCGAACACAAGCGTCAGCTGGTGCAGGGGCGCCTGCTGCGTCGACTGCGTGCGCTGAAGCTGCGCGATTTCCAGGCTTATTGCGAACTGCTGCGGCGCGATCCGCAGCAGGAACTGGGCGAGCTGGCCAGCGCGATCAGCACCAACGTCACGGCGTTCTTTCGCGAAGTGCATCACTTCGAGCTGCTCACCGACGAGTTGCTGCCGCGCTGGATCGCCGAGAAGAAACACGGCGGCCGGCTGCGCATCTGGTCGGCCGGCTGCGCCACGGGCGAGGAGCCGTACACGCTGGCCATGGTGCTGGCCGAAGCGCTGGAAAAGCACGGCGCGCAGCAGATGGACGCGAAGATTCTCGCCACCGATCTGTCGCCGCAGGCGCTGGAAACGGCCCGCAAGGGCGTGTATGCGCTCGAGCGCCTCGAAGGCGTGAGCGTGGAGCGTCGACGTCGCTGGTTCCTGCGTGGCGAAGGCGACTACGCCGACTACGTCTGCGTGAACCCGCGCCTGCGCGAACTGGTGAGCATCCTGCCGCTGAACCTGTTGCACGACTGGCCGATGCAAGGCCCGTTCGACGCGATCTTCTGCCGCAACGTGGTCATCTATTTCGACAAGCCGACCAAGCAGCGGCTGTTCCAGCGCTACGCCGGCCTGCTGCCGGATGGCGGCTATCTGTTCCTCGGACATTCCGAGTCCATGTACGGACTCAACGACAGCTTTGACCTGATCGGACGCACGGTCTACCGGAAACGCAGTGCATGAATGGTGTGGCAGTAAAGGTCCCCACCGGGACTGGGTACGATCCGGCGCGCGTGTTGCCTGGGTTCGAACACCTGCGCCGTTTCTGGGACCCGACGCAGTCGTGCATGACGGTGAAGGTGTTGCCCGGCGAGTTCTATGTGAGCGCGCAGCAGGAAATGATTTCGACGGTGCTTGGTTCGTGCGTGTCGGCCTGCATCTTCGACCCGGTGCGCTGCATCGGCGGCATGAACCATTTCATGTTGCCCGAGCCGGTCAATGGTGAGCGCGGCGGCTGGGTCGACACGGTGGGCCGCGCCGCGCGCTATGGCAACGACGCGATGGAGCAGCTGATCAACGCCATCCTCAAGGCGGGCGGGCAGCGCGCGAACCTGATGGTGAAGGTGTTCGGCGGCGGCCGCGTGCTGGCCACCATGACCGACATCGGCCAGCGCAACATCGCCTTCGTGCGGCGCTACCTGGAGGCCGAGCGGCTGGAAGTGGCGGCGGAGGATCTCGGCGACGTGCATCCGCGCCACGTGCAGTTTTTCCCCGCCACCGGCAAGGCGCGCGTGCGCCAGCTGCGTGGCCGCACCGACACCGTGCTGGTGGACGGCGAGCGTCAATATCTCAAGCGATTGGCAAACGATCCGATAAAGGGAGAGGTGGAGCTGTTCTGACGCACGCTGCGTCACGACGGTTTCCTCTGGCAGGCATCTGGCGCCGACACGGGCCGGCGGACGCGGGTCATGCACCTGCACCGCACCACGAAGGCGAGACGAATACGCGATGGAAAGAGTACGTGTCCTGGTTGTCGACGATTCCGCGCTGGTGCGGAAGCTGCTGTCGACCATGCTTTCGTGCGATCCGGGCATCGAGGTGGTGGGTACCGCCGCCGATCCGCTGATTGCGCGCGAGAAGATCAAGCAGCTCAATCCCGACGTACTCACGCTCGACGTGGAAATGCCGCGCATGGACGGCATCACCTTCCTCGAGAACCTGATGCGCCTGCGCCCGATGCCGGTGGTGATGGTGTCCTCGCTCACCCAGGAAGGCGCGGAAGTGACGCTGCGCGCCTTGGAACTGGGCGCGGTGGATTTCTTCACCAAGCCGAGCAACGACCTGGCCAGCACCTTCGCCGAGGGCGCGCAGGAAATCTGCGCCAAGGTGAAACTGGCCGCGCTGGCCCGTCCGCGCCAGCGCACCGCGGTGCGCAAGATCGACGTGCCGCCGCGCCTCACCGCCGACGCGGTGCTGCCGCGTGCGCAGAGCGCCGGCACGCGCGGTGGCATGCCCATCATCGCCATCGGTGCGTCCACCGGCGGCACCGAAGCCATTCGCGTGGTGCTGGAGGCGATGCCGCCGGATGCGCCGCCGATCGTCATCACCCAGCATATTCCTGCCGCTTTCAGCGGTGCGTTCGCATCGCGCATGGATACATGTTCCGCCATGCGCGTGTGCGAGGCGCAAGATGGCCAGCCGATCCAGGTGGGCCACGCCTACATCGCACCGGGCAGCCAGCATCTGCTGGTGATGTGGGACGGCGCCAAGTACGTGTGCCGCCTGCACAACGGTCCGCCGGTGAATCGCCACAAGCCCAGCGTGGACGTGCTGTTCCGTTCCATGGCGGCCAGCGTGGGCAAGTCCGCCATCGCGGCATTGCTTACCGGCATGGGCGACGACGGTGCGCGCGGCCTGCTCGAACTGCAGCAGGGCGGTGCGCATACGCTGGTGCAGGACGAAGAAACCTCGGTGGTGTGGGGCATGCCCGGCGCTGCCTGGAAGCTGGGCGCGGCCAGCGAAAAGCTTCCGCTCGAACACATTGCCGCGCGACTGCTCGCGATGGCGCATCAACCCGTTTCCCGCGCCGCCGTGTCGGCCACCTGATCTGCGGATATGTCTATGGATGCCTTTCTTTCCTTCGTGCGCATGCGACCCGTGGCCGGCCTGGCCGCCAGTGCCATCGCGCTGATCCTGACCATGTTGTGGCCGTCGGCCTGGCTCGGTCCGGTCATCATCGTGCTGCTCACCGCAGCATGGATCGTCGAGACGCGCCGTGCCGTGCCCGCCGTCGAGCCGGTGATCCAGGCATCGCTGGATCATCACGAGCCGGTGCGCGAAGCGCTAGAAGAAGTGCGCAGCTCGCTGGTCGACGAACTCGGCCACGCCACGCGTGAACTTCATCAGGCGCTGGACCTGCTGCGCGATGCCGTGTCGGAACTCGGCGGCGGCTTCGACGGCCTGTCGCGCAAGACCGGCATGCAGCAGTCGCTGCTGCGCCAGATCATCGACGGCCAGAACGAAGGCGTGTCCGTGCAGGATTTTGCCGCGCGTACCAGCGACCTGCTCGCGCACTTCGTCGACATGATCGTGCAGATGTCGCGCGAGAGCCTGCGCATCGTCTATCGCATCGACGGCATGGCGAAGGAAATGGACGCCGTGTTCGGCCTGCTGAAGAACGTCAACACCATCGCCGAGGAGACCAACCTGCTGGCGCTCAACGCGGCCATCGAGGCGGCGCGTGCGGGTGAATCCGGCCGCGGCTTTGCGGTGGTGGCGGGCGAGATCCGCAACCTGGCGAGCCATTCCAACCAGTTCAACGAACAGATCGGCAGCCACGTCGAGCGCGCGCGTACCGCGATGGAGCAGCTGCGCGGCCTGGTCGGCACGATGGCGTCGCAGGACCTCAACGTGGCGTTGTCGGCCAAGGGCGGCATCGACGCCATGATGGCGCACGTGACCGAAAGCGACGCGCGCACCAGCAAGGTGGCGGATCAGGTGGTGGAGATCAACCGCGGCCTGGGCACCGACGTGGCCACCACGGTGCGTTCGCTGCAGTTCGAGGACATCCTGAGCCAGCTGATCAACCAGACGCGCCAGCGCCTGGTGGAACTGCAGGACATCACCACCGAATGCACCCGCGACATCCAGGAGCTGGCGTGCAATCCCATCGATGCCGAGTTGCTGGCGCAGCGCGCCGAACGCGTGCGCAATCGTTTGGCCATCCAGCGCGAGAAGGCACGCATTCGCTCGCGCGGCCCGGCGTTGCAGAACTCGATGGATGCCGGCGAGATCGAACTGTTCTGATTTGACGTGCCGTGAGCGTGCAGTGGCGCGCTCACGGTGATCCTTCGATGGATCGCACTCCTGACATAGGTAATGCCCCGATGAGCCTGACCGTTCACCACGATCCCGACCTGGACTGCGTCACCCTGCAGTTGGGCGAGCGCTTCGATTTCACCGTGCATCGCGCCTTCCACGACGCCTGCCTCGGCGGCCGCGCCGCGCGCAGTTACGTGATCGACCTCGGCGAGGTGTCGAGCATGGACAGTTCCGCGCTCGGCATGCTGCTTCTGCTGCGCGAACATGCCGGCGCCGATCGCGCGGAAATCCGCATCGTTAACGCGGACACCAGTCTGCGCGGCACGCTGCGCGTGGCGGGCTTCGACAAGCTGTTCGTGCTGCACTGAAGTTCGGGTCACCGCCCGATGGAGGCGTTCAACGAACGCCTGTTGCCGCCGCACGGACTTGGACGGGGCGATGCCGTCCCGCGTCAGTGTGGCGAAGGCAAGCAAGCCCGAGCCTGCCTCGGAAATCCGTAAATCATGCGCCCGCCCACGCTCGGCCTTACGCTCGATTGACGCTGCGCCGGGCGGGGCGTAGGTTTCTGCGGGTCACCGGGAGCAACATCCCGGTCTCTCGTGTCCGGCGTTGTTCAACGCACACGTCGTCGCTTCCGCCCCCTCGACTTGCGCGCACATGACTCCGATGTGCGGCGCTGTCGCGTGCCGGCTTCTCGGGAATAGCCGTTCGGATCCATGCAGGGGATGGCGCGGATGTTTCGTCCGCCGGGACAAGGACGCCCCAACAGCGGGCTTTCGCGGGCGCTATCGCCCCAAGCCCTGTCGACGTCGTCGAACCATGGGAGAACGTGCGATGGCTATTTCCGTTCCGTGCGGCATGAAGTGTGCGTTGCTGGTGCTGGCCTGCGCTTGTGCAGGCACGGCCTTGGCGCAGGACATGGCGAAGGTGGCACCCAAGAACACCAAGGTGGTGATCGACAACGATCAGGTGAGGGTGATCGAAGTCTGGCTGAAACCCGGGGAATCGTTGCCGATGCATTCGCATCCGGCCAACGTCGTCGTGTTCGTCACGGATGGCAAGGGCAAGATGACGACCGCGGACGGCAAGGTGACCGAGACGGAACGCAAGGCCGGCGAAGCGGTGTGGAGCGGTCCGGTGACCCACAGCAACCTCAACACCGGAACGATGCCGACCAAGGCCGTGGTGATTGAGCTGAAGACGGCGAAATAGGTTCGGTGGTCGGTTGCGATCATGGCAGTCAGCACTACGGCAACCAAGCAAAGATGACGGCCGCCCAACGGGCGGTCGTTGTCCTATCGGCCCATCGCGTAGTGCGGAGCATTTTGTCCGCATGTGCCATGCGGTCGACCACTAAGGTATGGATTGTTCCCGGCCGGGCAGGCGGTGCAGTAGCGCGAACGCGCCAACATCAACCGTGCCGTGGTCCGCATCGACACGCTGTTCGCGTTGCATCGAGTTGATCGCCTTGGTTTTTAGCACCGGGCTCAGCTCACGATTTACCGCAACTATTGCCGGTATGCTGGTGGCAGGGAAGGGCCCTTGCTGGAAAAGGTTGATGACATGACGTCCCGACTTCGTTGGTTGTTGCTTGGCGGTAGTTTGTTGGTGGTTACTGCCTTCGCCTTGTCGTTTTATCTCGACCGCGAAACGCCAGCGCCAGAGGCAGCAAGTGTTGCGGCTAGCGCTGCAGGCTTCGGAAGGCCGGCCTTTTCGGAACCTCAGTTGCAACAGTTTCTGGATGAGGCACACAAGGCCGAAGCCATTGCAGATCCCTTGCAGCGCTGCCTGTCTTATCCCAATCCCCCCGGCGTGAACTGGTCTGCCGACGTGGCGTCGGCATATTGCCATTTCACGGTGGATTCGGAAGTGACGTCGACCCAGGTCCGTGACTTCATCGAGAGCGGACGCGTTGCCCAGTTGCAGGACCTGTTGGCCAATGCGGAAAGGGCTGAGCTGTCCGACCCCGCGGCTCAAAGCCGTCTGGACCGGATCTACAACCTCGTGTTTTCCGATGGTTCTGATGACATGCGCGCATTGATGGATGCATGGAAACGCCAATCTCCGGATAGCGCCTTCGCGTTGGCGGCAAGCGCCGCCGCTTATGTGGCCATGGCGGAGAAGCAACGAGGCGATGAATTCGCCGACAAGACGCCTCAAAGCGCGTTCGATGCGATGCATCGATTGCTTGGTCTGGCGCGCACCGATCTGGATCGAGCTGTTGAGATCGACTCGAAACTTATTCCTGCTTATCACACCATGATCGTCCTGGCGCGGATGGACAGTGATCCGCGCTACGCAACCGATGCAGCGAAGCGGGCGCTTGCTGCGGACCCTGCCAGTTTTCCGATCTATGCGAGTCTGGTTGCGATGGCTGAACCAAGGTGGGGTGGTAGCGTTGCCTTGATGAACCATCTCATTGGGCAAGCTCAGGCGCATGCCTCAAAGAACGGACTCCTGCGCGTGCTCCTCTCTCAGCGCGACGGCGCTCGCGAACGGATCGAAGATTGTGCGTGCGATGACTTCGCTGATGCTGATCTGTACCGACGGTTCTTTGCCGAAGTGCCTACTCTGAACATCTTGCGGAGCGCTGGATGGGCAACGGAACAGCGGAACCATCCGGATTTGTCGGTGGTCTATCGATCGGAATTTCTTCGCTTCTATCCGGGTGACCTGGGCGCTCGCGAAGGACGTACTTTCGGTTTGCTGCAGTTGGGGCGAACAGCATGGGCGGTGGAGGAAGGCAATGTCTTGGTGAGGCTTGAACCCGGGGACCAGAATGCCTATGGACTTCGTGGATCGGCGTACCGCGCATCGGGTGATCCTGCGCGCGCTGCGCAGGATTACGAGCAGGCTTTGCGGCTCAATCCCGCCGATTCGGATCTGCTTTTTTCATTGGGCGACATCTATGCAAATCAAACCCACGATTGGGACAAGGGCTGGGCCGTCGCCGATCAATTGATGCAGATCAATGATCCTCGAGGATGGCTGCTTAGAGCGCAGATCCAGAAGGCACAGCCGCGTGAGGGTCTGGACCAGACCGTTGGCGAATTCATGCAGCGTTTCTCAGCGGATCCGGCTTCGAGGCCGCTCGTCGCAAGCATGCAGGTACTCGCGAGGCATACTTCTGTGGCGCCTTCGGCTCCACCCCTTCTTGACGCCCATTGAAGGGTGGGTCGGGCCGGGACCTTCGTTTTCAGCAGCGCGTGTCGCCGGCCTCGGCCAGGCGTGAATCGCGGTCGCCGGCGAAGCTCACGCCGTTGCGGCCGTCGAACTTGGTGCGATACATCGCCTGGTCGGCCTGTCGCACGAGATGCTCGAAACGCGTGCCCTGTCGCGCCGTGGCCACGCCGATGCTCGCGGTCACGGGAATGGTCTGGTCGCCCACGCGCGCATGCGAATGGGCCAGCGCAAGCCGCAGGCGTTCGGCGGCTTCCAGGCCTTGCACCAGCGTCGCGCCGGGCAGCGCGACCACGAACTCCTCGCCGCCGTAGCGGCTGGCGAGCTGGTGCGGCCATTGGATCGCCTTGCGCAGCATCTGCGTGACGTGGCGCAGCACGGCGTCGCCGGCGTCGTGGCCCCAGCGATCGTTGATCTGCTTGAAGTGATCGAGATCGAAGATCAGCAACGCAAACGGCTGGCCGCGTTCCAGGCAACGTTCCAGCGCCGCGCGCCCTTCGGCCACGATGGCGCTGCGATTGAGCAGGCCGGTGAGGCCATCGGTGCGCGCGGCGCGGCGCAGGTCCACCATCAGTCGCTCGGTAATGAGTTGCAGCAACGCGAAGTACGAGGCGAGCGTGGCGAGAATGCCCACCACATAGGTGGCCGCCACCGGCATGCCTGCCATCGTCAGGTCCTGGCTGGACGCCGGATCGAGCGGAACGAACACGCGCGCCAGGTAGAACAGGCCATTGATCATCAGCACGGCGCCGGCAATGCGGCAGCTCTTGCGGATGTCCGGTTCGCTGTAGCGCAGCAGCAGGTAGGCATAGGCAAAGTTGAACGCCATGGCCTGCAGGCTGCCGGCCAACAGGCGCGCGCCCAGGTTGGGCGACGCAAAGGCGAACCAGGCGATGGCACTGGTGTAGACCGCGGCGAGGCTGCACGGCCAGCGCCATCGCATCGGCAGCCCCAGATGCTGGGCAATGCCCTTGAGCGCAAGAATGTTGCCGGTGACCAGCAGGCCGTTGCCGACGACGATGGAGATGACGTCGGGGATGTGGTTGCGCAGCCCGATCAGCGTGATGCCCAGCGTGTTGACCCAGATGCTGGCCACCCAGATGCGCAGCACCTTCTGCGTGTTCAACACCGCCATCAACGACGTGAAACCAACCGACGCGGCAATACCCATCAGAAGGCTGACAAGGGCCAGGGTGGGAATGTCTAGATGCATGTCGCTCCCTGATGCCAGCGAAGCCTCTTGGCCAAGAGGGCGCGCAGGGCCTCCGATGAGGCGGTGACTGGGTCACTCAAGCATATCGGACAAATTCTCCAAAACTTGAACTGCGTCACATTTGTGGGGCGTCGGCCCAAAAAAAGAGGCCCCGGGAGGAGCCTCGAAAAAAAAAAAAACAGAGCTACACCAAACGAGGTTTACCAGGTGCGCACGTCGGCCACGCCGACGGTGTACTGCTGCATTTCGGGGTCGAAACGGAACAGGCGGCCCAGATCGAATTCCACGGACTGGCCCGGGCCGATGTTGGTGGTGCCGGCCGGCCAGCCCTTCTTGCTCTGGATGACCTTGCCCGCACCGTCCTTCGCGTCGATGCTGATTTGCGCGGCAGCGGCTTCGGCGCAATGGTTCACCAGCGAGCCACTCAGGCTCAGGCGGGCGGCGGCGCCGGCGCCGACGAGCTTCATCTTGAAGTCCTGCACGGCGAAATCGGTGGGAGCGCAGGCGGCATGGGCGGCCAGCGGAGCGGCCAGGAAAAGGGCGGCGGCGATCAGGGTCTTCTTCATAAAGGGATCCGTGATGTGGTCAGGTTGGGATGGGTCGACCTGACTCACATCGGCGGTCCCGCCGAAATCTTTAGTACCCGCAGCGGATTGCGTTCAGATTCGGCCCTTCAACTCCGTGTGCTCGATGAACCACAGGCCCGCGAACAGCTTCGGATCGATCGAGTAACCCTCGGCCGCGCGGGCGAACAGCCACTGGCCGGCCTGTGTGCGCGGCACTTCGTGGACGATGATGTTCTCGCTCTCGTCGCCGCCGCCCGGGCCGACCTTCTGCAGATCCCAGGCGCGCACGAAGGCGATCATCTCGGTGCTCATGCCCGAGGACGACGGGCCTTCGTGGACGAACTCCAGGCGTCCGCAGCGGTAACCGGTTTCTTCTTCCAGCTCGCGGCCGGCGGCGAGCAGGGCGTCTTCATCGCCGTGCTCGTGCAGGTCGCCCACCAGGCCCGCCGGCATTTCGATGGTGTGCTTGAGGATGGAGACGCGGTACTGCTCCACGAACAGGATGTTGTCCTCCGGCGTCACCGCCAGGATGATCACCGCGCCGCCCGGGTTGTTGCGCTCGGCATACTCCCAGCGCCCGCGCTTGCGCAGGCTCAGCCACTTGCCGACATAAAGGGTTTCCACCGGTGCATCGGCATCGGCGGGAAGGCGGGTATCGGGATGATTCATCGGCGTGGCCGCGCGGCAGGTTCGAAGTGATGCATGTTGCCGCGCGCTCATGTCAGCCACAACCACGCCGTCATTCCACCGCCAGTTCCACCGGGCGTGGCTTGATGCGCACGGCCCACGCCACGCCTGCCACCAGCAGGGCCACGCCGACGAGCGTGAGCGCGCCGGGCGGGCGTCCGCGAAAAATGAAGGCGTAGGCAAGCGCGGCCAGCGTCTCGAACACGATCAGCTGTCCCGCCAGCGCCGTCGGCAAGCGTTGGCTCGCCGCGTTCCAGCACAAGGTGCCCAGCCACGACGCGAACAGGCCGATGGCTGACATGAGTCCCACGAAGCGCCACGGATGCGGTCCGAACGGCATGGCGAACGGATGGCCGCTGAGTTTCATCAGCGACCACAGCAGCGCATAGCCGCATAAGGCCAGCGGCAACGTGGCCAGTCCTTGTGCGGTGGCCCAGGTGCGCGGGCTGCGATCCGGATGGCGACGCAGCCAGTCGGCATTGCGCAGCGGATACCACGTCCAGCACACCACCGCGCCGGCAGCGAGCAGGGCGCCGCGTGCGTAGCGCCACAGGTCCGCACCCGAGGGATGGTCGAGCATGGCGATCTCCGCGCGATTCACGCAGGCGATGCCCAGCGCGATCAACGCCAGCGAAGGCGCCAGCGACAACCATGGCAGGCGGCCATCGCGATGCGCATCGCGCAGATTGGCCGTAATGGCGATGACCACCGGCAGTGTGCCGATGATCATCGTCGGCAGCGGTGCGCCCGCCAGCTGGATCGCGCTGGCCAGGCACACGTAGTACAGCAGGTTGCCGACGGCGGCGAGCTTGAGCGCTTCCAGCCAGTCGACGCGCGCGAGTACGCGCAGCGCGCGCCGGTCCATCCACGCCAGCGGCAGCGCGATCACGCCGAACGCAAGGTAACGCCCCACCGATTGCAGTGCCGCCGGATAGTCCGGCAGCAACAGCGGGCTGACGAAGACCAGCCCCCACATCAGGCCGGCAGCAAGTGCATAGAGAGTGCCTGTCCACATGCGCACAGCGTGACGACGCGCGAGGCGGCCGTCTTGTACCAGATTGCGGAAAAGGCGCCTGCGGCAGTGCAGCTATCGCTGCAACGCGCGTTGATAGCGCGCCGGCGTCACGCCATAGCGGCGCGCGAACGTGCGCGTGAGATGCGCCTGGTCCGTGAGCCCTACGGCGGCCGCCACCTGCGCGGGCGATTCGCCGCGCGACAGCAAGCGCTTGGCCTCGGCGAGGCGGAATGCCATCAGCATCTGTTGCGGCGTGGCGTGATGCTGCGACTGGAACTGCCGCAGGAAATGGAACGGGCTGAGGCCGGCCACGGCGGCGAGTTCGTCGAGCGTGAGCCGGCGCGAAAGATGCTCGTGCAGATAGTCCACCACGGGTGCGAAACGCGCCGAGCGACCATCCTGCGGCTTGCGCGATGCGTGCGCGTGGCGGCGAAACTGGCCGAGCAGTTCGTACAACAGACTGTCGAACGCCAACGGCTCGCGTGCGCGCCACAGCGCATCAAGCAGATCGGTGATGCGACGTGCGCTGGGCACGTCTTCGCGTACCACGTCGCTGAACCACCACGCCGGTTCGCCCGTGACATCGGCAACGACCGATGGCTCGATGTACGCCATGCGGTAGTGCCAGCCGCCTTCGGTTTCGGCGCGGCCGGTGTGCAACTCGTCCGGATTCATCATCACCACCGAATCGGCGGGCGCGAGATGATCCGCGCCGCGATAGCGGAAGCGCTCCACGCCCGATTCGATGGCACCCAGGCCAAAGCCGTCGTGCGTATGCGGCTCGAAGGCGTGACGCACGATGTGCGCGCGATAAAGCTCCACGCCCGGCCGATGCGCCGCCATGCGGAACTCGGCTTCGTCGCGTGGCGATGGGAACGTGGAAGGCACGCCTTGCATGCCGCCATGCTAGCGCGATGCGCGTGGCGGCAGCGTGGTCAGGTCAACAAGGCTTTCAGGCGCGTGCGTGTCAGCGGTCCGAAGCGCAGTCGTTCGCACAGCGCATCCATGCCCTCGGTTTCGCCACGCAGCCGGCGCAAGGCATCGGCTTCGGGCGGCACGGGAGCATCCAGCGCAATACGGGTGAGACGGCGATAGAGCCGCGCCGACTCCGCATGCTCGCGCAGCTTCGCCGCGCAGCTCGCCGCGCCGCGCAGGCGCAGGAACGGCACTTCGTCCACGCGATCGAGCAAGGCATCCAGGCTGCCGAAATGGGAAAGCAGCGCCGCGGCCGTCTTGGCACCCACGCCCGGCACGCCGGGAATGTTGTCCACGGCGTCGCCGCAGAGTGCGAGATAGTCCGCCACCTGATGCGGATGCACGCCCAGCTTCTCGTGCACGCCGGCCGGCCCCCAGCGCAGGTTGCGCGCGTAATCCCACTGTTCGTCGAATTCGCCGAGGAGTTGGCCGAAGTCCTTGTCCGCCGACACGATCACGCTGCGGAAGCCGTGGCCACGCAAGGTCCACATGGCGCTGCCGATCAGGTCGTCGGCCTCGAAGCTGTGATCGATCAGCACCGGCACGCCCAGCGCCTGCGTCACTTCGCGGCACAGCACGAACTGGTGTTCGAGATCCGGCGGCGGCAGTTCGCGATTGGCCTTGTAGGCGGGGTAGATGGCATTGCGGAACGAGGTGGTGAGCGAGGCATCAAACGCCACCGCCACGTGCTCGGGCTTCACGCGCTCCAGCAGCTCGCACAGGAAACGGGTGAAGCCGTGCACGGCGTTGACCGGATGGCCGTCCACGTCGTGGAACTCGTCGGGCATGGAATGCCAGGCGCGAAACACGTAGAGACTGCCGTCCACCAGATGGACGGCTGGACGGCTCATGGCGTCCATGTGCTGACCACGTCGGCGAGCACCGGGCGCTCGCGATCGGGAACATCGATCTGCGGTGTACCGATATGCACGAAGCCGATCACGCTTTCATGGTCCTTGAGCCCCATGATGGCGGCCGCCTCGCGATCGTACGCCGCCCACCCGGTCAGCCACTGCGCGCCAAAGCCCAGCGCCTGTGCACCCAGCAGCAGGTTGTAGGCAACGCAGCCAGCGGAAAGCTGCTGCTCGATCACCGGCACCTTGCTGGCGGCATCGAGGCGCGCCACCACCACGACCACCAGCGGCGCGAAGTCGTAGCGCGTGCGGTCTTTTTCGCGCTTGGAATCGGTCATGTCCGGATTCACCCGCAGCGAGAGCGTGGCCAGGCGATCGCCAAAGGCAAGCTTGGCAGCGCCCTCGAGCACGATCAGGCGAAAGGGTTCGAGCTTGCCGTGATCCGGCACGCGTATGGCCGCTTCGAGCAGCGTTTTCAGCGTGGCTGCGTCGGGACCGGGTTCACCCAGCTGGCGGGACGGCACCGAATGACGGTTTTGCAGCAGGGAAAGGGGATGGGACATGGGGAGGTCCGGGGAGGCCAAACCTTGATGCTAACGCAGGAGGGCGGGAGTGAGAGAACGGGCGTGGGAAGCGAGAGAGGGCAGCTTTCTCTCACTTACCTCCACTCACTCCTGCGCTATCAGCTAGCCAGCCGGAACGACCCCGGCAGCAAAGCCTGCACGCTGGTTTCCTGCACGGTGCCGGCGAGATTGCCCAGCCACACCGGCATGGCCTCGTCGCACAGCTCGGACATCACCTGGCGGCAGGCGCCGCAGGGGCTGATCGGGCCGTCGGTGTCGCCGATCACGGCAAGCGCCGCGAAATCACCCGGCCGGCAACCGGCAGCCACGGCAGTGAACAATGCCGTGCGTTCGGCGCAATTGCACAGGCCGTAGGAGGCGTTTTCCACATTGCAGCCGGTGAAATGGCGGCCATCGCGGGTCACCAGTGCGGCACCGACGAGAAAGCGGGAGTAGGGCGCATACGCGTGTTCGCGCGCCTGGCGCGCCAGGTTCAGCAGGACATCGGGAACAACGACATCAGTCATCGGGATCTCCATAGCGGGATCCCCACCGAAACTGTCGCCCAAGGCGGTTTCCGGACCGGTGGCGGGCCAGTTAACTCCCTTGGCGAGTGGACCGCAAGTAGCCGGTGGCCGGTGCGGCAGACCATCGGATAGGATGCTCTCACCCTTTCCGCAGGAAATGCACGATGCCGATCACCGTGGCTGCATTGCGCGAAACCGCTGCCGGCGAACGCCGCGTGGCGATCACGCCGGAGGTGGCGAAGAAGTTGCGGGGCAAGGATGTCCGCGTGCTGTTGGAGCGCGGTGCCGGCGCGGCGGCGGGGTTCCCCGATCAGCTGTACACCGACGTCGAATTCGCCGACGCCGATAGCGTGCTGGCGCAGGCGGACCTGTTCACCTGCGTGCTTCCGCCCGACGACAGCGTCTGGGCGCGCCTGCGCGACGGCGTCGTCGTGGTCGGCCAGCTGCGCCCTTATGGCGCGGCGGCACGCATCGTGGCGATGGGCAAGCACAGGCTCACCGCGTTTGCGCTGGAATTGCTGCCACGCACGACGCGCGCGCAGGCGATGGACGTGTTGAGTTCGCAAGCGGCAGTAGCCGGTTATCGCGCGATGTTGATCGCTGCCGAAGCGTCGCCGAAATTCTTTCCCATGCTCACCACTGCGGCCGGCACCATCCGCCCGTCGCGTGTGCTGGTGATTGGCGCGGGCGTGGCCGGGCTGCAGGCCATTGCCACGGCGCGTCGTCTTGGCGCGCAAACCGAAGGCTACGACGTGCGTCCCGAAACGCGCGAGCAAGTGGAATCGTTGGGCGCGAAATTCATCGAACTGGGTGTAAGCGCGGCAGGCAGCGGCGGTTATGCGCGCGAGCTGACGGCCGAGGAGCGCGCGGCGCAACAACAGGCGCTGGCCGAGCACCTCAAGAGCGTGGACGTCATCGTTGCCACGGCAGCGGTGCCGGGTCGTCCCTCGCCCAAGATCCTCACGCGTGCGATGGTCGACGGCATGAAGCCGGGCGCCTTGATCGTCGACCTTGCGGCGGAAGGCGGCGGCAATTGCGAACTCACCCGGCCAGGCGAGCGCGTGGAGCACAACGGTGTGGTGATCCTCGGGCCGCTCAATCTCCCGGCCGGCGCGCCGCTGCATGCCTCGGAGATGTATGCGCGCAACGTGTACAACTTCGTCGAACTGCTGGTGCAGGGCGGCACGCTCGCGCCCGATTTCAACGATGAGCTGGTGGCCAAGAGTTGCATCACGCGCAATGGCGAGCCGCATTTCCAGGGGTGATGCGATGGACGTCCATTTGCCCATGGACTCATGAAAAAAGCCCCGCAATGCGGGGCTTTTCTTCAATGCCTGGGACCACCGGGCGGTCCCTTGGGCGGCCCCATTGGATGCCCCATGGGCGGGCCGTCGCGCATTTCACTGTGCCACTGGCGAAGCAACTCTTCGCGCTGATCGGGCGACAATTGCTGGAAACGCTGGAAAGCGGCGTGCAACTGCTCACGCTCCTGCTGCGGCAATTGCTGGAAGCGCTTGCTGTTCTCGCGCGCCTGTTCGCGCTGCTGCGGCGTCATCTTCTGCCATTGGTCGATGCGCTGGCGGATCGCCTCGCGCTGGTCGGGCGGCAACGACTTCCACTGCTGTGCACGTTCGAGCATGCGTGCCTGGCGCTCGGGCGGAAACGTATTCCACTTGTCGCCCAGCGGAGCGAGGATGTTGCGCTCATCCGGCGACAGGCTCTGCCACGGACGCGGCGGGGGCGGCGGCCCGTGCATGTCGCCCGGTGGTGGCCCGGGTGGGAAAAGACCGCCCGGCGGAGCGTGCACGGGGTCGTCCTGCGCGCCCGGCGGCGACTGCTGGGCCAACGTGGTAGTGGCGATGCCGCTGAGTCCAAGGACCAAAAGCAGCGACACGAAAACACGGCATCGACGCATGGTTACCTGCTCGCCTCGCTGTCGCTGTTCTTGGCCAGCCAACCGTAGAAATCCAGGTTCTGGTACAGCGTCGGGTCGGCGGCAGCGGCATCCGGCGGCAGTTCGCCGTCGACGTCCACGGCCAGAGCGACGCCGTTCGGCGTCACCGCGGTCGGGCGCTGTACCGGGGAGGACATGAACAGGGCCACGAAGGCGATGGCCGCGAAGGCACCCGCCGGCAACAGCAGTTGCAGCATGCGATGAGCCAGCGACGAGTGGTCGGCCTTGGCCAGCGCTTCGCGTCGGGCAGCACGCAGCCGCGCGGCCACGGCGGGGTCGACGTGACGCGAAGCCTCGCGATACAGCTCACGGGCGCGGCGTTCGAGGTGGTTGTCAGGCGCGTTCATCGCCATTCCTCCAGTTGGTCGCGCAAACGTTGCAGCGCGCGCGACAGGTGTGTTTTTACGCTCCCTTCCGAACATCCCATGGCCTGGGCGGTTTCCGCCACATCCAGGCCCTCCAGCACGCGCAGCATGAAAGCTTCGCGTTGGCGCTGGGGCAGCAGTTTCACGGCTGCCGCCATATCCGCGTAGGACTGTGCATCGTTCAACCGTTCCAGCGGGCCCGGACCCGTGTCGGCCGGTTCCCAGGCCGGGAGGTCTTCACCGTCATCATCCCGTCCGCCGAGCCAGCCCACCATGATCGAGCGCACCTTCCGGCGACGCTGCAGATCCACGATGCGCCGGCGCAGGATGCCCCAGAACAGCGGGGTCCATTCCTGGGCGGGTTTGTCGCTGTAATGCTTGACCAGCCTCAGCATGGCGTCCTGCACGGCGTCCAGTGCATCCTCGCGGTGCCCCAGGTTCAGCTCGGCCATGCGGAAGGCGCGGCGCTCCACCTGGGCCAGGAAGGCGTTCATGGATGCGGGCGCCGCCCGAACGTCGTCGGCCAGCAGGTCGGCTTCCAGCGTGGAGACGGCGCTGTTCATGCCGTCGTCGTCCGGTTCGTCGGCTCGGCCATCGTGAGACTCCATCGGTACGTCCTCTGACATCAACGTCCGACGCTCGCACGCGTTGACCCGCAACCGTATAGTGCGGTTACACCGATGTCCTGGCGGGGAGGGGTCATGATCGACGGTTTCCTGGCGCTTTATATCTTTATGCTGGCCGCTTTCACGGGATACGAGATCATCGCCCGGGTACCGGTCATTCTGCACACGCCGTTGATGTCCGGCTCCAATTTCATCCACGGCATTGTGCTGGTGGGCGCCATGATAGCGCTAGGTCATGCACAGACTCCTTTCGAGATGACCATCGGGTTCATCGGCGTGCTGCTGGGGGCGGGCAATGCCGCCGGCGGCTACGTGGTGACGGAACGCATGCTGGAGATGTTCAAGGCCAGCAAGCCCAATGCCGGCAAGGAGGCTAAGTAATGGCCTGGCTGCCTGTGGTAATCAAGGCCTGTTACTTCCTCGCTGCCCTTCTTTTCATTCTCGGTCTCAAGCGCATGAGCTCGCCGCGTTCGGCGCGGGGCGGCATCGTGTGGGCGGGCGTGGGCATGCTGGTGGCGGTGCTCGCTACCTTCGCGCTGCCGGACATGCAGAACCGGGGGCTGATCTTGGCCGCGGTGCTGATCGGCGTGTCCGCCGCCTGGTGGTCGGGACGCCGGGTGGTCATGACGGCCATGCCGCAGATGGTGGCCCTCTACAACGGCATGGGCGGTGGCGCGGCCGCGGCCATCGGCGCGGCCGAGCTGTTCAGCTACGCGGGCAAGTCGGTAACCCTGCTGGATGGTGGCCAGTTCACCGCCAACGGCGTCGATACGCCCAGCGCGGCGCAGTTGGTGTTGGCCGTGCTCGGTGCCTTGATCGGTTCGGTGAGTTTTTCAGGCTCGCTGATCGCCTTTGCCAAGCTGCAGGGCTGGCTGGACCGGCGCTTCGTCTTTCCCGGCCAGCGCGTGGTGAACCTGCTGGTGCTGGCCGCCGCCGTGGTGCTGGGCGGGATGATCGCCAGCGGCCAGCTGACCATGCCGCTGATCGTGGCGTTCTTCGTGCTCGCGCTGCTGTTCGGCCTGATGATGACCCTGCCCATCGGCGGCGCCGACATGCCGGTGGTGATTTCGCTCTACAACGCCTTTACCGGCCTGGCCGTGGCCTTCGAGGGCTTCGTGCTGCAGAACGAGGCGATGATCATCGCCGGCACCGTGGTTGGCGCCGCCGGTACCTTGCTCACGCAGTTGATGGCCAAGGCCATGAATCGCTCGATCGGCAACGTGCTGTTCGGCAGCTTTGGTGCCGCCGGCGGTGCGGCGCAGGCGATTGCCGGTGCTCAGAAACCGATCGAGGCCAGCGACGCGGCGGTGATGATGGCCTACGCCGAGCGCGTGGTGATCGTGCCCGGCTACGGCATGGCCGTGGCGCAGGCGCAGCACAAGGTGTGGGAGTTCGCCAAGCTGCTCATCGAGCGCGGCGTGAAGGTGAAGTTCGCCATCCATCCGGTGGCCGGCCGCATGCCTGGCCATATGAACGTATTGCTGGCGGAAGCAGGCGTGCCCTACGACCTGATCGCCGACATGGACGACATCAATCCCGAGTTCCCGCAGACCGACGTGGCCCTGGTGATCGGCGCCAACGACGTGGTGAACCCGCTGGCCAAGACCGATCCGGCCTCGCCCATTTATGGCATGCCGATCCTCGACGTTTCCGCAGCCAGGCAGGTGATCGTGGTCAAGCGCGGCAAGGGCACCGGCTTTGCGGGCATCGAGAATGCGCTGTTCTACGCCGACAACGCACGCATGCTATATGGCGATGGACAGGCTGCGGCGAGCGAGCTGGTGGCGGCGCTGAAGACCTTGGACGGTTGAAGGATCAGTCGCCCACCTTCGGCGGGTGAGCCTGGCGGAGCGCGACGAAAGCGGCGATGCCCATGCCGACGATGAACCAGATGCCGTCGCTGGGGCTGCATCCCAGTTCGGCCAGCTGCAGCAACAGCTGGAAGCCCGCCGTGCGCATGGAATCGACCAGGCCCAAGCCCATCAGGCCGGCGATGCGCGCGGCCGCCGTGAGCAGGTTGACGTACAGCGCCGCGATGAAGGTCGCCAGCGCCGCCAGGATGGCGGCATTGCCGCCGGCAGGACGAACCCAGTGCCGGATGGCCTTGCCCAGCAGCCAGCCCAGCGGCAGCGCGAGCCAGGGCAGCGGTTGCCGCAAATAAAGCGTGGGAATCATCCAGACCGCACCTGCAGCCAGGCCCAGCATCACTGCGCTCACCAGCGCGAACAACAACGCAAAAACGGCCCGGACGTTCATGAACGGCAAGCGGCAAACTGGACGGCGGACACGATTCTTCCCGGGCGTAAAACCGCCATAGTAGCGCGCCGTGGCGCCTCTCCGCCCCCGGTTTTGGGCCCCGTTCCCCTTGAGATTGACCCGTTCCGACCTGATCTCGGCGGACATGACCGGCCGTCAACCGGCATAATGAGCAGCTTGGCGCGGCAGTTTGCCCCGCCCAACGATGAGATTCGGCAGGATCGGCATGAGCGGTTTCAGTCTTAGCAGCGAACCTTTCACCCTGGAGCGCGACTGCCAGGCAGTCATGGTGCCCCAAGGGGAAACGGTGAGCCTGCCGGCCGGCCAGATCGGCTACATCACCCAGGCGCTGGGCGGCAGCTTCACCGTCTACGTGGAAGGCAACCTGTTCCGCATCGCCGGCAACGACGCCGACGCGCTGGGCAAGGAACCGCCGCCGCCGATCGAGCTGGCCAGCGACGCCAGCGATGCCGATGTTGAGGCGCTCGTGTGGCAGCAGCTGCGCACGGTGTTCGATCCGGAAATCCCCATCAACGTGGTCGAACTCGGCCTGGTCTACGACGTGAGCATGGAGCACCCGGCTCCCGACCAGCGCAAGGTCTACGTGAAGATGACCCTGACCGCGCCCGGTTGCGGCATGGGCGACATCCTCGTCGACGACGTGCGCACCAAGCTCGAACTCATCCCGACGGTGTCCGAAGCGGACGTGGATCTGGTGTTCGATCCGCCATGGAACCATTCGATGATGTCGGACGCGGCCAAGCTCGAAACCGGCATGCTCTGACGCCGCGACGGCGGCGCTCTTTCTCTATGAACCATGATGACCGCGCGCGACGCCGCGCGAGCAAGGTCGTGCGCGGCGCATGCGCTTGATGCAAATCATCACCGGCTCTTCGTGGCAACGCCAGACTGCGTAGCGCAGTCTGTTTCGTTGCCAGGAGCCAAGGCATGTTTCCCGAATACCGCGAACTCATCACCGACCTGAAATCGCGTGATCCACACTTCATCCGCCTGTTTCATCGCCACAACGAGCTGGACCAGGAAATCAGGAACATGGAGCTGGGTGTCACGCCCGCTGGCGACATGGCCATCGAGCAGCTCAAGAAAGAAAAGCTGCACCTGAAGGATCAGATCTACGTGATCCTGCGCAAGGCCTCCGCCGTCTGATCGACGGGCATCGAATGTTGCGCGCGCATGCGCAACATCGCCAACACCGAAAGGAATCGCCATGTCCATCTCATCGACGGGGCGTCGCGCTGCGTCCAGGCGCTCGAATGCAGCCACGTTGTCGCCTCCTGCCAACGGCGGCGGTCCGCATGCCAAGGAAATACAGACGGTCGGCCATGCCGTGGCCTCTGCGCAGACGGCGGTGGCCGAAGGCGCGCGGGACATCTTCGTGGGCGAGGCGGCCAAAGATGCCGATTCGCTGTACGAGAGCATGCGCACCGTGCTCGATGGATTGTCGCCCGATGACGCGGCGCGCATTCGCAGCCTGGTGCTGGAAGGCGATCCGGGCATGCGCAGCACGGGGCATCGTCACCCCGACGACGAACTCTCGGCCGGCTGGCGCAACGGCGAATACCCATACCGCTACAAGATGCAGCGTCGTTCGTACGAGAAGCAGAAATACCGCCTGCAGGTGGAGTTGCTGAAATTACAGGCGTGGGTGCGCGAGACGGGCCAGCGCGTGGTCATTCTTTTCGAAGGCCGTGATGCAGCAGGAAAGGGCGGCGCCATCAAGCGCTTCATGGAGCATCTGAACCCGCGCGGTGCGCGCGTGGTCGCGCTGGAAAAGCCCTCCGAATCGGAGCGTGGCCAATGGTATTTCCAGCGCTACATCCAGCATCTGCCGACACGCGGCGAGATCGTGCTGTTCGACCGCAGCTGGTACAACCGCGCCGGCGTCGAGCGCGTGATGGGTTTCTGCACGCCCGCCGAGTACGACGAATTCATGCGCCAGGTGCCGGAGTTCGAACGGCACCTGGCCAATAGCGGCATCCATCTCTTCAAGTTCTGGTTTTCGGTGAGTCGGGCGGAGCAACGTCGACGTTTCGAGGAACGCAAGCTGCATCCGCTCAAGCAATGGAAGCTCAGTCCCGTGGATCTGGCGTCGCTGGACAAGTGGGATGAGTACACCAAGGCCAAGGAGGCCATGTTTGCGCACACCGACACGGCCGATGCGCCGTGGATGGTGATCCGTTCCGACTGCAAGAAGCGGGCGCGCCTCAATGCCATGCGGCACGTCCTCAACCGCATCGCCTACGCCAATCGCGACGAGCGCACCATCGGTCTGGCCGATCCGTTGATCGTGGGGCGGGCGCTTTTTGGTTAAGCCCCATCGCAACGCCGGCCATGGGAGCGCTACCGGTGCCGCTTGAATTTATCGATGATTAATTTTCTTCATCGTGCCGTGAAGAGGCGTTGCTGGCGTGCGCGCAATATCTTTCGCATGTGCTCTTTCGTTCCGCGATTTTGGGACGAACCACCTCGGCGACATCGAATCGATATAACTCGCGCCAGATAGCCATCGGCGTTCGGATGCAAATATTGCGACGGGCATCACCACTTTTTTCAACGATTTGAATCGCATCGAATTCCAAAGCGATCCTGTCTTTGTATGGCTTGCGCAAGCGGTCGCAACTAAAAACGAAAACGGTCCTTGATTCGCAGGTTATTGCTGCTTTTGAGGCGTTTCTCGTGACTTCCCGTTTGCGTTGACGCTCCGAATTTTCTTGATTAGCGTCAATTGATCCGTGAGCGGGAGGGTTGACGGATGGTCCTTTGGCGACGTGGATACCGGCCTTCGCCCGGTAGGCGTCGTTTAGCGAGTCTGTGCCTGGGCATGCCGTTCCATGGAATGGCAGGGGGAAAGCAAGTCCGGGTGCCTATCGGATCGCAACACAGTCACGAGACCTGAGGCCGCTTAGCGCGGTGCCTTCATGCATGTGGTGCAACGCACCGCATCGGGTCGGTTCGTCCTCAAAAACGTCAAGGAGACAAGAATGACTGTTCGTATCGATTTGCGGGGAAAGGCAATTCGCAAGGCACTGCTGCCGATGGCGATGTCCCTTGCCATGGCTGGGTCGCTGCACGCGGCGACCAATGACGCTTGGGTAGGCGTGCGCACGCAGGCAGCCATGAGTCGCTCGTCCGGGCTCAGCACCGCCGCCACCACCGCCGCGGCAAGCAACGGCACCTGGACACTGAGCATGCACGGCTCGCCAACGGTCGACGCCGCCACGGTGTCGCCGCTGGAAGCGAGCAAGCCGGTGCACGTGGCGCTCAGCCTCAACCTGCGCAATGTGGATGAGTTGGAGACATTCCTGCACGCAGTGAACGATCCCGCCAGCGCGCAGTTCCACCAGTTCCTCACGCCTGCGCAGTTCAAGGCACGCTACGCGCCGACCGACGATCAAGTGGCGCAGGTACTGGCGCATCTGCGCCAGTCGGGCTTCAGCAATGTGCAGGTGTCGCCGAACAACATGTTGATCGAGGCCGATGGCAATGCGAACACGGTGAACGCCGCGTTCCGCACCACCATGCGCACCTTCGCTTACGGTGGCAAGCAGCGCATCGCCAATGATTCGGCGGTACAGGTGCCGGCCGCACTCGGTGGCATCGTCAATGCCGTGCTCGGCCTGCAGAACCTCAACGTGCCGCACACCATGCATCACATCGTGGGGCCGGTGCATGCGAATGCGAACAACGTCGGCATCCAGGCCGCAGCGGCACAGACCTCGCACAGCCCGAAGGATTTCCCGGCGATCTACGACGCCGGCAGCACGCCGACGGCATCCACCACCAAGGTCGGCATCATCACCTGGGGTGACATGACCCAGACCATTGCCGATTTGAAGACTTTCACCACCGGCGCAGGCATGAGCACGGTGAACACCCAGGTGGTGAAGACCGGCAGCCAGGCCTATGCGGACGATCCCGACGGCGACGGCGAATGGAACCTGGATAGCCAGACCATCACCGGTACCTCGGGCGGCGTGAACACGCTGATCTTCTACACTGCGCCCAACTGCGCCAACGACAGTTGCCTCACCGATGCGGCCATCACCGCGGCGTACAACCGCGCGGTGACCGACAACACGGCGAAGGTGATCAACGTGTCGCTGGGCGAGGACGAATCGGCGGCCAACAGCTCCGGTACGCAGTCGGCCGATGATGCGATCTTCGCGCAGGCGGTAGCGCAGGGTCAGACCTTCTCCATCGCCTCGGGCGATGCGGGCGTGTACCAGTGGTCTAGCGATCCCACCGAAGGCGCGCCGGGTTACGTCGCCAACTCCGCGGGCACCGTGAAAATCTCGCTCACCCATTACTCCGTCAGCGAGCCGGCCAGTTCGCCGAACGTGGTAGCGGTGGGCGGCACCACGCTCAGCACCACGGGCACCACGTGGTCGGGCGAGACGGTGTGGAACGAAGGGCTTGCCGCCGTCGATCCGAACAATGGCGACAACAACAAGCGCCTGTGGGCCACCGGCGGCGGCGTGAGTCTGTTTGAAGCCGCACCGAGCTGGCAGACCACCGCGCTGGGTTCGTCGGTCACCAAGCGTCAGGTGCCCGACGTGGCGTTCGATGCCGCGCAATCCACCGGCGCGAACATCGTGATCCAGGGCCAGACTTACCAGATCGGCGGCACCAGCCTGGCTTCGCCGATCTTCGTGGGCATCTGGGCGCGCATCCTCTCGGCGAACAACAACACGCTGGGCCTGCCGACGCAGAACATGTACGCGCATTTCCCCACCGACGCCACGCCGCTGCATGACGTCACCTCGGGCAACAACGGCTACAGCGGCAACGGCTACACCGCCAAGGCCGGCTACGACAACGCCACCGGTTGGGGCTCGCTCGACATCGCCAAGTTCAACAGCTACGTCACCCAGTACTGGGGCGGCGGTGGTGGGGGTGGCACGGGCGGCACGCCGACGGCGAACTTCAGCTTCGTCACCAATGGCCTCGTCGCCAACTTCACCGACAGTTCGACCGATACGGGCGGCAGCATCTCCGCGCATGCATGGACCTTCGGCGATGGCGGCACCTCCACCGCGGCAAGCCCGAGCCACACCTATGCCGCGGCCGGCACGTATAGCGTGACGGAGACGGTGACCGATGGCGTCAGCGCCAAGACCTCGAGCAAGACCTCGTCGGTGACGGTGACGAGCGGCGGTACGCCGTCGCAGCTCATCGTGAATCCCGGCTTCGAAACCGGCACGGCCACCCCATGGACCATCAGCTCCGGCGCACTCTGCAGCAACAGCACTTGCAGCGGCGAAACGGCGCACAGCGGCACCTGGTTCGTATGGCTGGATGGCTACGGCAGCACACACACCGACACCGCGTCGCAGAAGGTGACCATCCCCAGCGGCAAGACCTCGGCCACGCTGACGTACTACCTGCACATCGATACCGCCGAGACCACCAAGACCACCGCGTACGACAAGCTCACCGTGCAGGTGCTCAACAGTAGCGGCACGCTGCTGAAGACGCTGGTGACGTACTCGAACCTCAACGCGGCGGCAGGTTACGCGCAGGCGAATTTCGATCTCAGTGCGTACATCGGCCAGACGGTGACGATCAAGTTCACCGGCACGGAGGATTCGTCGGAGCAGACCTCGTTCGTGCTCGATGACGTGAACCTCAACGTGCAGTAACCGCGCGTTCGCGTGGTGCAAAAGCAAAAGGCCCGGTCAACGATGACCGGGCCTTTTTTCTTTCGTCGTTATGCGTGCAAATCAGCCGTTGCTTTCCTCGAAGCGATTCGCGTCGCGGTTCTTGCGCACCTTTGCCGGGTCCCACACGCGACCATTCATCGTGATGTACACGCCATCGGGCAGCGTCTGCACGGCGGCCACGGCGCAACCGATGTTGAACACCGCATCCGAACCCTGGAAGCGCGCAGGATTGAGCGCGCCCGTGAGCACGATCACCTTGCCCTTGATGCTGGCCAGCTCGCGTGCGGTTTCCACCATGGTGTCGGTGCCGTGCGTCACCAGCACGTGGCGATGCGGCTGCGCTTCGATGGTGGAACGCACCAGCGCGCGGTCCTCATCGTTCATGTGCAGGCTGTCCTTGCGCAGGATCGGAATCACATCGAACTGGAAGGCCACGCCGAGCTGGCTGAGGATGTCGCCGATCTGGGGCGAGCCGATCTTGTAGTCCGACTTGTCGTCGAAATAGATCTTGTCGATGGTGCCGCCGGTGGTGACGATGGTCAGATGCTGCATGGTCGGAAGTCGCCAGGGTGGGGAAGCGGGCATTTTAGCGGCTGGGCCGTTTTCGTGCTCAGTGCGGGCCCAGCAGCAGGGCGGTATCGGTGGCGTCGGCCGCCGTGAACCGCGACAGGCCGTGGGCCACGAAGCGGCGCAGCGCGGCCCCGGTACGCGCCGCGCCGTGCGGTGCGGACCAGGTGTCGTGGCGTGCCAGCAGCGCGGCGGCGGTGCAGCGGGCAAGGGTGAGCGCCAGGCCACGGGCACCCGCCTCCAGCGCGTCGCGCTCGGCGGCGCGGCTTTGCAGGTAGGCGGTGGCGGCGTCGAGCGCCTTGTGGATGTCCTGGCGCGCATGCGCATCGATGCTGTCGGCTAGCCAGCCTTCGATGGCCGTGCGCAGGGCGCCGAGGTTGTCGCCGGCCAGCGCGCGCAGGCTATCCAGCGACAGCACGTTGGTGGTGCCCTCCCAGATCGCATACACCTGCGCATCGCGCAGCAACTGGGGCAGGCCGGTGTCCTCGATGTAGCCGGCGCCGCCGAAACATTCCAGCGCTTCGGAACACAGCTCCACTGCCATCTTGCCGGTCCACAGCTTGGCCAGCGGCGTAAGCAGGCGAAGCAGGGCGACTTCATGCGGTTGCGCGGCGCCGTGTTCCACGCGTCCAAGCAGATGCGCCACTTCGAAGGTGAGTGCAAATGCACCTTCGAATTCCGCCTGCATGTCGGCCAGCGTCTGCGCGTGCAGCGGCTGATCGATCAACCGCTTGCCGAACGCACGGCGTCGCGTGGCGTAATCGCGCGCCAGCGACAACGCGCGCGCCATGCTGGCGGTGGCGCCCACGGCATTCCACGTGCGCGTGATGTTGAGCATCGGCGCCACTTGCCGCACGCCGTTCGACAATTCGCCGAGCGGCCACGCGGGCAGGCCATCGAGATGGATTTCCGCCGTGGGCAGCTCGTGCGTGCCGAGCTTGTCCTTCAGGCGATCGATGATGAGTTCGGGCTTGCGACGTTCGCCATCCATCGTTTCGACGTAGAACAGCGCGAGCGCGCCCGGGCCGCTGCCGGCGCCTTCGGGGCGCGCGAGGCCCAGCGCCATTTCGCCGACCACCGCCGAACTGAACCATTTGCGTCCATGGAGGCGCCATTGTCCCGACGCATCCTGCCGCGCGATGGTTTCGGTGTTGCCCACGTCCGAGCCACCGGCGTTCTCGGTCATCCACTGGCCGCTGAGCCAGAACGTCGATGCGTCGCGGCTGAGCAGATGCGGCAGCGCGCGTTCGATCAGCGCCTTGTTGCCCGAGGCCTTGAGCGCGGTGGCCGCGCCATCGGTCATCGCCAGCGGGCAACTGTAGAACTCGCTGGCCACGTGATAGAGGTAGACGCGTGCGAATTCTTCCAGCCGCGCATGCTCATGCGCTTCGTGGCCGGCGGCGAGTACGGCGTGTTTGGTCGTGATGTGCGGGCCTTCCCGCCAGGCCTCGGTGAGCTCGATGCGATCGACACGGTTGCCCCACGCATCCCACTGCGTGAGCACGGGCTTGCGACGCGTGCTGCGGCAGGCGCGTTCCCATTCCATGACGGCGTAGTCGCCCAGCGCCTGCAGGTCAGGTTCGATGGCGGCGAGGCGCGAGGGCGGCAGCGCGCGACGAAGCATGGCGCGCAGCAGCGGGTCTTCACGATACGGATGAGCGAGCTGCGGCGGATCTTGCAGGAATCCCATGATCGGCTCTCGACGGATCGGTGCCGTCGAGTATAGGTCGCGCCCGTGGGTGTTGCGTGGTAGCCACATCGATGCAGCGATGTGGCCACGCAGGCCATCAGTGGGCGTGCGCACGCTCGCTATCCAGGTGCGCCATCTGCGCAGCGGCGTAACGCTCGCCGGCAGCGGCATGCTTCGGCACGGCGGCTTCGATGGCGGCCAGATCATCGCTGCTCAACGAAACATCGAGCGAACCGAGCGCTTCCTGCAGTCGATCGCGACGACGCGCACCCACCAGCGGCACGATGTCCTTGCCCTGCGCCGCCACCCACGCGATGGCGAGCTGTGCCACGGACACGTTCTTCTCTTGTGCAATCGTGCGCAGCGCGTCGACCAGCGCAAGGTTGTGGTCGACGTTGCCCGCCTGGAAGCGCGGGCTGATGGCGCGGAAATCGCCCTTGCGCGTGCTGTTCTTGTCCCAGTGTCCGCTGATCAGGCCGCGCGACAACACGCCATACGCGGTGATGCCGATGCCCAGCTCGCGACAGGTCTGCAGGATGCCGTCCTCGATGCCGCGCGAGATCAGCGAGTATTCGATCTGGAGATCCGCGATCGGATGCACCGTGGCGGCGCGGCGAATCGTTTCCGGCCCCACTTCAGAAAGGCCAATGTGGCGCACATAACCGACCTTCACCATGTCGGCGATGGCGCCGACGGTGTCTTCGATGGGCACGTTGGGGTCGAGCCGCGCGGGACGATAGACGTCGATGTAATCCACTCCCAGGCGCTGCAGCGTATAGGCGAGGAAATTCTTCATCGCGGCGGGACGCGTGTCGTTGCCGCCCCAGCCGTTGGCGGGATCGCGCAACGCGCCGAATTTCACGCTGATGAGCGCCTTCTCGCGCGGCACGTTCTTCAGCGCCTCGCCGATCAGCATTTCGTTGTGGCCCATGCCGTAGAAATCGCCGGTATCGAGCAGGTCGATGCCTGCATCGAGCGCGGCGTGGATGGTGGCGATGCTTTCGGCGCGATCGGAAGGTCCGTACATGCCCGACATGCCCATGCAGCCCAGGCCGAGGGCGGAAACGCGGGGGCCGGTGACGCCAAGTTGACGGTGTTGCATGGTGAATCTCCGGAGGGTGGCCGCAGCAGGCGGTGGGGATCGGTTCGAGGGGAAGTATGGCGTAGCGTCCGGTGTACGATAATCCGGTCCTATCCGTACGACCTGTGCCGGAATCCGCACAATGGAAGAGCTTGGCCTCGCCGATATCGAAGCATTCATCGCGGTGGCGCGCGCCCGCGGTTTTCGCGGCGCTGCGTTGCAGGGCAATGTTTCCGCCTCTGCACTGAGCGCCGCATTGCGCCGGTTGGAGTCACGCCTTGGCGTGCGCCTGCTCAATCGCACCACGCGCAGCGTCACGCCCACCGAAGCCGGGCAGCGTCTGCTCGATCGGCTTGCGCCGCTGATCGGCGACATCGGTGGTGCGCTCGACAGCATCAACGCGTACCGCGACAGCCCCACGGGCACGCTGCGCCTCAACGTGCCTTCCATCGTGGCGCGCCATGTGTTGCCGCCCATCGCCACGCGTTTCCTCAAAACGCATCCGGGCATCACGCTCGATGTGATCACCGACGATGCCTTCGTCGACATGCTGGCGGCGGGATGCGATGCGGGCATTCGCTATGAGGAACGCGTGGAACGCGACATGATCGCGATGCCCATCGGGCCGCGCACGCAGCGTTTCGTGGCGGCAGCATCGCCTTCCTATCTGGCAGAGCGTGGAAGACCGGCGAAACCGCAGGACCTGGTGAATCACGCCTGCATCCGGCATCGCTTTCCCAGTGGTGTCATTGCGGCATGGGAATTCGAGCGTCGCGGCAAGACCGTGCGCATCCGTCCCGATGGCCCCCTGCTCGCGTCCACCATCGAGATGGAAGTGGAGGCGGCCGTGGCGGGCCTGGGCATCATCCACACCTTCGAGGAATTCCTGCGGCCGCAGCTGGAAAGCGGTGCGCTGGATTCCGTGCTCGAAGACTGGTGCCAAGGTTTCACCGGCCCGTTGCTGTATTACCCCAGCCGCACGCACATGCCGGCGCCACTGCGTGCCTTCGTCGATTTCATCAGGAGCGAAGGCACGCAGCAGGGGGACGGTGAAGTGCGCCGGACAAAGTGAAACAGCTCAGGGTTTGCGGAACTTGTAGATGAAGCGATCCGTGTTGCCCTTGATGGACGGATCGCGTATGCCCTTGGTGTGATCGTCGGCAGGGTTGCGCAGCGCATCGCTTTCGCCGTCGAACTGAAAGCCAACGGCGGTAAGCTCGCTCTTCACCGCGGCCGGGTCGATGCGATGCAGGTCGTTGGTCTTGGTGATGCCGGTGCCATCGGCCGCGGCGTGATCGAGCACGATCAGGATGCCGCCGGGCTTCAACGCATCGAACAGGCGCTTGTCGAGCTTGGCCATGTCCGGCGTGCCCATGAAGGGATCGTGCAGGTCGTGGTAATTCTGCGAGGTCCAGATCACGTCCACCGGTTCGGGCAACTTCAGTTCGTTCACCGGTTCCACCAGCACGCTGACGTTGGCATAGCCTTCCTTGCCGGCGAAGCTGCGCACGCTTTCCAGGCCCTTCGGCGCGATCTTGTCCATCTCGGCGGGCTGCAGCGCGTAGACCTTGCCCTTGCTGCCGACCATGCGGCTGAACAGGCGCGTGTAATAGCCCTTGCCGGGCATCAGATCCACCACGACATCGCCGGGCTTGATGCCGGTGTAGCCGAGCACGACGGCGGGTTTGCGCTGCTCATCCAGCGCACGATCTTCCTCGGGGCGATGCTTGTCGGCGATAGCCAGGCCGACGAAGCTCGGCAGGGGATGCGTCGCCGGCGCTGCCACCGCGGCGGTGACAGTGAGCAAGGCGGCAACAGCGATCAGGCGGAAACGCTTCATGGGGTCATTTCCTCAGTGCACGTAGTTGAGAGCGATCGCAGGCGTGACGGACGACGTAGTGCGGTTGCCCGAGGGAATGACACGCACGCCCAGCAGCAGGCCGATGTTCGGCGACCAATTGTATTCCACGGCCGGCGCGAACCCGATGTAGCGATTGGACTTGGCGCCCAGCGGTGTGTCGGGCGGAAAGGGATCGTTGTTCGCGAATTCCTGTCCGCCCACGTGCGTACTGCTGTTGTGGTTGTAGATCACATCCAGCGCCAGCACCCAGTTCCGCGTGAGGCTGTATTCGAACGACGCATTGGCGAAGGCGTTGTTGCCGGGGCGTGCGTGGCCGCGAAAGTTTGCGTCAGTGCCGTACACGCTTACGCCCTCCACATCCGTGCTCGATGAAAACGAAAGGGAAACATTGAAGCGCACGCGCAGGATGCGGCCGTTGGGCATCCACAGATACGTCTGCGTGTTGAGGCCAATGGTCGTGGTGTACGCGCCGCTGCCGAGGCCGTCGGCGGGGCGATTGCCGAGGCGATCGTATTTGCCGCTGGGAAAGGTTTCCTGCACCTGGATGGCCACGGTAGGCAGCCAGCTCCCTTCATGGAACTGCCGCAACCGGTATTGCGCCTGCACCGTGATGTCGCCTACTTGCACGCCGCTGCTGTTCGGCGCGCCGCTGACGCGGTTGTAACCGAACACCGGAATGATGCCCATGGTGAAGTTGTTGGCCACGCCGTAATTCATGTACGTGCGCGAGCCGAAACTGTCCACGCCGCGACTGGTGACGTCGTAGAGATAAGGCTCGAGCAGCACGTGGCCAGGCGGCAGCGTTTCGGCCGAATTGGCCATCATCGGGCCGGTCCACCAGGCGTTCTCGCGGGTCTGCGGCACTTCGGTCGCGGAGGATTCGTCCTGCGCGTGGCAACTGCCCGGCAGGCACAGCAGCAGCGCCAGGCACAGCACGAAAAAGCGTGGGTCGATCAGCGATGAGGGCAGTTGGCGCTTCATGGTTGATGGCTCGGGCGGACGGGTGCAAGCTATGCCCGCAAGTGGTTGGCTGAAATAGCCACTTTGTCGTGAGTTGATATGACCACTCTGGAGCCGTCGCCATGCAGCGCATTCCCGCCGGATTCCTGCCGCCCGTGGCCATGGACATGGCCAGCGATTCGCCCATGTACCAGCAGTTGTCGGACTGGTTTCGCCGCGCCATCAGCAGCGGGCAGCTGAGGCCGGGTCAGCGCGTGCCTTCCACCCGCAGCCTGGCCAACGAGCTGGGCATTTCGCGCATTCCGGTGCTCGGCGCGTACGAACAACTGCAGGCCGAAGGATTCCTCGAAACCTTCACCGGCGCGGGCACCTGCGTGGCCAGGGCCATTCCCTCGGACATGACGATGGGCCGGATCAAGGCAGTGCGCCCGGAACCGACGACGCGTAGCGGCTCGCGACGCACGTCGCTCCGCGCCGCACAGATGCACACGCCGGAAGCGACCTGGCTGGCGAACATGGGCGCGTTTCGCGTGGGCCTGCCGGCGCTGGATGCGTTTCCCACGGTGCTGTGGTCGAAGCTGGTGAGCCGGCACGCGCGCCATCTGTCGCCGGAGGCGATGGGCTATGGCGATCCCATGGGACATCTGCCGCTGCGCGAGGCCATTGCCGAATACCTGGGTGCCTCGCGCGCCGTGCGCTGCGATGCGTCGCAAATCCTCATCACCACCGGTTCGCAGCAGGCGTTGCAGATCTGCGCACACGTGTTGCTCGATCCGGGCGAGCGCGTGTGGATGGAAGATCCCGGCTATCCCGGCGCACACCAGGCCTTGCGCACAGCCGGCGCCGAACTGGTGCCGGTGCCCGTGGATGCGGAAGGCATCGACGTGGCGCACGGCACACGCGTGGGCGTGGGTGCGCGTGCCGTGTACATCTCGCCGTCGCACCAGTTCCCGCTGGGCATGGCGATGAGCGCGTCGCGGCGCATGCAGTTGCTGCGCTGGGCTGCGCAAAACGATGCATGGATCATCGAGGACGACTACGACAGCGAATACCGTTTCGGCAGCCGCCCGCTGTCGTCGTTGCAGGGCACCGACACGCATGCGCGCGTGATCTATCTGGGCACCTTCAGCAAGGTGATGTTCCCTGCGCTCCGACTGGGCTACGTCGTGGTGCCACACGACCTCGTGCCGGACTTCCACGCGGCGCGCGACGCCATCGACACGTTCTCATCGATGCTCTACCAGTCGGTCATGACCGAATTCATCCGCGAGGGACATTTCGCGCGGCATATCCGCAGCATGCGCACGCTCTACATGGAGCGCCGCGTCGCGGTGCACGACGCCATCCAGAAATATCTGGGCGAGCGTCTGGAGGTGATCGGCACGGAAGCAGGCATGCAGTTGGCGGGGTTGTTGCCGCATGGCGTGGATGATGTGGCGGTGTCGCGCAAGGCGGCTGCCAAGGGTGTGTCGGTGCGGCCGCTGACGCCGTGCTACATCGTTGCGCCGGAGAGGGGAGGGTTGTTGCTGGGGTATGGGGGGGCGAATCTTGCGCAGATTGATGAGGGGGTGAGGAGGTTGGCGGAGTGTTTTTAGGCGAATGGGTTCGCAGCAGCGTTTCCTCTTCCGCTCGTCATCCCGGCGAAGGCCGGGATCCAGTGACTTTGCTTTCCGATTGTCGCGGCGGGGTTGCTGTTGCTCTTATGCAGCGCTTCCGCGATCTGGCCGCCTACGCGGCGGGCGTTTCGATCGGCTGCCGCCGCTCGAGTCACTTTTCTCTTGCTGGCCCAAGAGAAAAGTAACCCAAAGAGAATGGCCTTCAGAGCAAAGGCTCGCAGCATCGTGTTGGGATAAGCCCGAACGCTTGAGGCTGGTTGGCGCGGAACACCCATGGGAGGCCACACAGCGGGTACTCCGCAGCGCTGCGCAACGCGCCCGAATCGCAGAGGACTTAAAGCGGAGCCTCGCTTCGCATCGGCCTTTGCTTTTGGCTCCGCTCTTCACGTCCTCTCCGTGCACGGCACTTCTCCCTCTCCCCTTGTGGGAGAGGGTTGGGGAGAGGGGGCGGGTGCTCGCGGACGCGTAGCTACTTCGAGCTTTGGCTTTCGCCCTTGCTTCTGCTCTTGGCTCTGTGGGGTCCCCGTATGACAGCGGCGGGCGGGTGGAGGAAAGCCCGCAGGGTGGCCGCAGGGAGGCGGCCAGTTTTTCGTCAGGACACGGATGTCCTGTCGAAAAACCCCGTAACCCGCCCGCGTACCTTCCGTCCAAGGGACGGAAGGCGTGTCATCCGGGGGGGCGTTTCTTTGGGTTACTTTTCTTTGGGCAAGCAAAGAAAAGTGACCCGGACCGCGGCAGCAGTTCGGAAGCCCGCGGCAGGCGAGCCAGATCGCGATGTAGTTGGGTAGAAGCAGGCAGCAATCATCAAGCGCTACACCGAACGTCGCCTCTTCACCCCCGCCCCCAACACCCCAATCAACGTCAACGTAAACACAATCTCCAGCCACGCCAGCCAACGCTCCCCCGGTGCACTCCACGCCTCGCTCACGCCGTGGCAGAAATAGAACAGGCTGAGAATGCCCACCCAGAGCAACGCGCGACGCACGTCGCGAACCGCAAGCAGCGGTAGCAGCAACGGCACTACCGTGATGGCGAGCACCAGGGCAGGCGGCATGGTCTGCGCGGGAAACAGCCAGCCATGCCAAACCAGTTGCAGCACGGTCAGCGCGGCCCACGCGAGCAATCCCACGCGATAGTTGGTGGTGACAGATGCCGTCATGCGGCACCCGCCAAACGACGCGCCACGTCCGCAAGGCGACGCCCCAGCGCGCGGGCCAGTTCGCGTTCGTGTTCGCTGATGGCGTTGTCGCCTTTGGCGCCGGCAACGTGGCTGGCGCCGTAAGGCGTGCCGCCGCTCTGGGTCGCGGTGAGTGCGGGCTCGGTGTACGGCAGGCCCACTAGCAGCATGCCGTGATGGAGCAAGGGCAGGGCCATGCTGAGCAGGGTGGATTCCTGGCCGCCGTGCATGGTGCTGGTGGCGGTGAACACTGCGGCAGGCTTGCCGGCGAGCACGCCGCTGGCCCATTCCGCGCCGGTGGAATCGAGGAAGTACTTGAGCGGTGCCGCCATGTTGCCGAAGCGCGTCGGGCTGCCCAGTGCCAGGCCAACGCATTGGGCGAGGTCCTCGCGCGTCACGTAGGGTGCGCCTTCGTCCGGTTCCGGCGGCTGCGCCACTTCGGTGACGGGCGCCACGGGCGGCACCTGGCGCAGCCGGGCGCGCATGCCCGGGATTTCCTCCACGCCGCGCGCGATGAGTCGGGCGAGCTGGGCGGTATGGCCGGAGCGGCTGTAGTAGAGGACCAGGATGTCTTGGCTCATGGCGTTGGGCGTGAGTGTCTCGATCGGTTAGTGTAACGGGCGTTCAAGCCCCCGTCGGCGCCCTGTTCACGCACTGCGCATGAGGCATGGCGTCACCATGGGGCGTTCGACATCGAAAGGAGTCACCATGGCCTTGCGTTTCGATCGCGACCGCTTGCACAGCTTCCGCCGTTTCCTGTGGCAGCGGTTCATCGACGACAAGTGCTTCGAGACGGCCGGTGCGCTGTCCTACACCACGCTGGTCTCGCTGGTGCCGCTGATCGTCGCCTCACTGGCGATCTTCGCCGCCTTTCCCGCCTTTGCCGGCGCGCGCGGCACGCTGATCGATTTCGTCTTCACCAACTTCGTCCCCGCCGCGGGCGAGTACGTGAAGAAATACCTCGATGCCTTTGCCAACAACGCCAGCCAGCTCACCGGCATCAGCATCCTGGTGATGTTCTTCAGCGCGCTGTCGATGATGGTGAGCATCGAGGATCGCATGAACCGCATCTGGCGCGTGCAGCGCCAACGCGGCTGGGTGTCGCGCCTGCTGTTGTATTGGGCAGCGCTCACGCTGGGGCCGGTGTTGATCGTGGGCGGTGTCGCGGTGGCGTCCTATGCCACGGCCTTGCCGCTGCTCAACGATGCGGCGAGCACGCTTAACCTGAAGGGGCGACTGGTCGGCGTGCTGCCGTTCACCGTCACCTTCCTGACGCTGATGCTGATCTACATGGTGGTGCCCAACCGCCGCATCCATTGGCGCAACGCCGCCATCGGCGCCTTGATGGGGGCCATCCTGTTCGAGCTGGCGCGCTGGGGTTTTGCGCGCTTCATCCATCATGCGCAAACCTACCAGCAGGTGTACGGCGTGCTGGCAGCGCTGCCGATCTTCCTGCTGTGGATCTACCTGTCCTGGGTGATCGTGATTCTTTGCGCGTCCGTGGCCGCGGCGGTTTCCGCCTTCGACTACCTGCCGCCCTCGCAATTTCTTCGCGAGGATGCGGCCTTGCTGGGCCTGCTCGTGGTGCTGGGGCATTTCATCGAGGCACAGCGCGAAGGACGCAAGATCACGCCCGATACGGTGCGCGCCAAAGAGCCGCGACTGCATCGCGCGTCCATCGTGAATTATTTCGGCGACCTGCAGCGCGCGAAACTCATCGAGGGCGAAGTGGGTTCCGGCTGGCTGCTTTCGCGCAGTCTCGACAGTACTGACCTGATGCGCGTGTATGCTCATTGCAGCTACCGCGTGCCCTTGCATCCGGTAGAAGCGGCCAGCGTGCATGAACTGCGCTTGCCGGCCCCGCTGCTTGCGCTGCTCGATGAGGCGGCGCTGGCGCTGGACGGCATGCTGCACACGTCGTTGCACGACGCTTATCCGCTGGACCAAACGGTTTCGAACTTATCCAAGGACACATCGCGATGAAGTTGTTGAAAACGCTCGCCGCCGCAGGCTGCATGCTGGCCCTGGCCGGCGCGGCGCACGCCGCCATGCCCGATCAGCCGTCGATCAAGGTGACCACGCTCGACGGCAAGCCGTACGACCTGGCCTCGCAGCGTGGCAAGTGGGTGATCGTTAATTACTGGGCCACCTGGTGCGTGCCGTGCATCAAGGAAATGCCGGACATTTCCAGGTTCGTCAGCGCTCACAAGGACAAGGTCAGCGCCATCGGCCTTGCCTACGACGACAGCGACAAGGCGGACATCCAGGCGTTCGTCGCCAAGCACCCGGTGAGCTATCCGATTGCGCAGGTGACGATGGACAAGCCGCTGAAGGATTTCGATGAACCCCGTGGCCTGCCCACCACCTGGCTGATCGGCCCGGATGGCAAGGTGGCCAAGCGTTTCGTCGGCACGGTCAACGAAACCTCGCTGGGCCAGGCCATTGGCCTTGGCAAATAACCATGGCCGCCATGCGCTTCTTCGTCAAAGGTCGCGTGCAGGGCGTGTTCTATCGCGCCAGCACGCGCGAGCAGGCGATGGCGCTTGGCTTGTCGGGTTATGCGAGAAATCTGGAGGACGGTCGCGTCGAGGTCGTCGCCATCGGCGCGGCGCCATGCATCGAGAAGCTGGAACGATGGTTGTGGCAAGGGCCCACCGGCGCGCGTGTCGACGAAGTGGTGCGTGAAGCCTGCGAAGAAATCGACGTCGTCGGCTTCCGCACGCACTGAGTGGCTCACGCGCTGGAGTGCGTCGATGCGCGCGCGGTTCCCAGCGGTCCCGTCCGCTGCAGGAACGGCCGCGGCACGGAAAGCACGAAGCCCTGTGCAAAGTCGATGCCCAGCCGATGCACCGCCGCCAGCAGTTCAGGCGTGCTCACGCATTCGGCAATCGTCCGCTTGCCGGTGACGTGGCCGATGTTGTTGATCGCCTCGACCATGGCGTAGTCGATGGGATCGTCGATCATGTCCTTCACGAAGCTGCCCTCGATCTTCACGAAATCGACGGGCAGGTGCTTGAGATAGGTAAACGAGGACATGCCGGCGCCGAAATCGTCCAGCGAGAAATAGCAGCCCAGCGCGCGCATCTCGTGGATGAAGGCCGTGGCGCGTGAAAGGCTGGAAATGGCCGCGGTCTCGGTGATCTCGAAGCAGATCGACGAGGGTGCAATGTCGAACGCCGCAAATTGCTGGCGCAGGAACACGGCAAAGCCCTCCTCGCATAGCGAGGTGCCTGAAAGGTTGATCGCGCATTGCGAGGGGATTTCGGCCACGCCCCGATCCATCGCCCCGCGCAACGCGGCAAACGCCGATTGCACCACCCACCGATCAATGGAAGGCATCAACCCGTAGCGTTCGGCGGCGGGGATGAAGGCCCGCGGCGGTATCAGTTCGCCGTCTTCGCCCACCATGCGCAGCAGCACTTCCACATGTCGATGAGGCGGGTGGCGGCGCAAGTCCACGATGTCCTGCTCGTAGAGTGCGAACCGCTGGCTGGCGAGCGCGGCCTGGATGCGGCTGACCCAACTCATCTCGGTCTGCCGCACGGCCACCTCGTCGTCGTCGAGGTGATAGGTCTGCACGCGATTGCGGCCTTTTTCCTTGGCCAGATGGCAGGCGGCGTCGGCCGCGCCGAGGATGTCCTCGCGCGCCAGTCGATCATCGGCGCTCAGGCTGACCAGGCCGATGCTGGCGCTGGTCGCAAAGCCGCGTTCGCCGAACGCGAAGTTGAGGTCGCCGATGGCGACGCGCAGTCCCTCGGCAACGGTGAGCGCGGCATCCGCGTCGCAGTCTTCCAGCAACACCACGAATTCGTCGCCACCCAGTCGCGCCACCGCGTCCGTCGGGCGCACGTGTTCGAAGAACAAGGCGGCGATCTGGCGCAGCAGTTCGTCGCCGGCCGCGTGGCTGCAGGTGTCGTTGACCACCTTGAACTGATCGAGATCCAGGTACAGCACGGTGAACGGGCGACCGTTGCTTTCCGCGGCGGTCATGGCGCGTGCAAGACGGCGTTCGAACTCGCGGCGGTTGATCAGGCCGGTGAGTACATCGTGGCTCGCCTGGTAACTCAATTGCGCCGCATGCTCGCGATCGCTGCTGACGTCGCGCAGCACCAGAACGGCGCCATCCATGTTGCCGGAGCGATCGCGGATGGGCGTGGCGGTCAGGTCGACGGCGATCGTCGTGCCTTCCGGATGCATCAGCACGAGCTTGTCGTTCTGGCTCCAGGCCGGCTGGCCATCGAGCACCTGCATGACCGGATCGGCGATGGGAACGCCGCTGCTCTCGGCCACGAAATGGCAGATGGACCCCACCGGGCGGCCGCGCGCGCGGTCGGTGGTCCAGCGCGTGAGGCGTTCGGCGCTGGGGTTGAGCAATTCGATGCAGCCGGTGGCGTCGGTGGTGATCACCGCGTCGCCAATGGACTGCAGCGTGACCTCAGCGCGTTCCTTCGCCGCGAACAGCATGGCGTCGGCTTTGCGTCGCTCGGTGATCTCCGTGACGGAGCCTGCCATGCGTCGCGACGCGCCCGTGGCATCGCGCGAGGAGGCGCCGCGCGCATGGAACCAGCGCGGTGCACCGAAGCGTTGCGGTACCCGAAATTCGACGTTCAGCGGATGGTTGCGCCACACGTGCGCGGTCACGGCGCGCATCACGTGGCGACGGTCGTCCGGATGCAGGCAGAGAAACACGGAAGTGGCGGCGCCGTCGTCCGTGATGTTGAGTCCAAGCATCTGCCGCAGGCGAGGGGAGAGGTAGATGTGGCCCGTGGTGCGGTCCCAATCCCACAGGCCGTCGTTGCTGCCGGCCACGGCGAGCTGGAAGCGGTCTTCGCTGGCGCGCAGTTCATCGGCCACCCGCACGCGATCGTCCAGCAGCCGGCGTGCGCGTCGCGCGGCGATCAGCACCATCGTCGCTGCCGCCAGGCACAACCACACGCGCAGCAGGTTGACGGTTTCGCGCGAGGCGGAACCCAACGCATCGGTGAATGCGTATTCCATCGGCGTGAGCCGTTCGTCGATGGCGCGCAGCTGCGCACTGGTCGATTCGGCCCAGGCGCGGTCACGCTCGCCCGCGCTGATGCGTCGGTGCGCGTCGGCGCCAAGCGCGACCATGTCATCGATGGAACGATCGGCTTCCACCCATATGTCGACCGCGCGGCGGATGCTGCCCACGTTGTGGAAGTAGCGATAGAGACGGGCCATGCCGGGAATGTCGGCCTCGTCGGTGCCGCCGCGACGGAATCCCTCGGTCACTACCGACATGTCGGGGTGGGCGCGGTCCAGTTCGACGCGTCCGGCGCGATGGCCCAGGGGTACGGCGACGGCGTCGAGGAACTGCCGGTAGTCGGCTTCGGCGTTGCTGGATAGGTAGTGCTGCAGGCTGGAGACAGCGATCTTCTGCGCCTTGGACCAACGGCTTTCGCCGCCCACGAAGGCGCGCGCCGCGGAAAGGATGTCCAGGCTGGCAACGCACAGCCCAATCATCACCACGACGACCAGTACGAACGGCGTGACGATCTCGGCCGCTCTGTCCCCTTTGACCAGTTCGGGCCTCCGGCCTCTTCCTGGCATAGACGCACCCCAGCGTGCCTGGATTTCAGGCCTTCGCCTTATCGGCCCGGGAAGGCAAAGCTTGAACCGGGCCGGCCCGGGCCTTCACCTCGCATCGACCTTGGACGCACGGCGCGGGGAGTACATGACCGTGTCGATTCGGCGGCGCGTCGCTCGTCGTCTCGATGAAGGGCCACGCCCTGCGACGGCCAGCCCATCGATGGTCGATCCATCACCCCAAGGAGAGTGCCGCATGTCCACGCGATTCCAGCGCATCACGCCGTTCCTGTGGTTCGACCATCAGGCCGAGGACGCCGTCCGGTTCTACGTGTCGATCTTTCCCAACTCGCGCATCCTCGCCACCACGCACTACACGGCAGAGAGTGCCAGGGCATCGGGTCGTGCCGAAGGTTCGGTGATGACGGTCGATTTCGAACTCGACGGCCAGTCCATGGCGGCCTTGAACGGTGGCCCGATCTTCCAGTTCAATGAAGCCATGTCGCTCGTGGTGCACTGCCGCTCGCAGGAGGAGATCGATCACTACTGGGATCGTCTGCTCGAAGGCGCCACCGACAAGAACGGCCAATGCGGCTGGCTGAAGGATCGCTTCGGCCTCTCGTGGCAGGTGGTGCCGGACGAGATGATGCCCTTGCTCACCACCGGCGATGCGGCCAGCGTGGCGCGCGTCCACGCCGCCATCATGAGCATGCAGAAGATCGACGTGGACGCGTTGCGCCGTGCGGCCGCGGGATAAGCCTCACTCGCCGAAGCTGTCGGGCACCCATTCCGCCTTGCGCGTGACCTGCTCGGACTTGGGCTTGCCCTTGAGCTTGGGCAGCTTGGGTTCGGGAATGCTTTCCTCGCTGCGCGGCACCTGTTCGAGCAGGTGTCGGATCAGGTTGATGCGCCCGCGCTTCTGGTCGTTGAAGTTCACCACGAACCAAGGCGCGTGCGGCCGGCTGGTGCGTTCGATCATCAGGTCGCGCAGGTGGCCGATTTCCTCGTACTTGTCGCGCGAGGCGAGGTCGGTGGGCGAGAGCTTCCAGCGCTTGAGCGGGTCTTTCGCGCGTTCGTCGAAGCGCTCTTCCTGCTCTTCCTGGTCCACCGCGAGCCAGTACTTGAGCAGGATGATGCCGTCGTCGGTCAGCAGTTTCTCGAACGCCGGCACCGCCGACATGAAGGCCTTGTACTGCGCCTTGCTGCAGAAACCCATGGCCGGCTCGATCACGGCGCGGTTGTACCAGCTGCGGTCGAACAGCACGATTTCGCCGGCGCTGGGGAGATGTTCCACGTAGCGCTGGAAATACCATTGCGAGGACTCGACGTCGTTGGGCTTGCCCAGCGCCGCGATGCGGTAGCCGCGTGTATCCATCGACTCGGTGATGGCCTTGATCGTGCCGCCTTTGCCGGCCGCGTCGCGTCCCTCGAAGATCACCACCAGCCGGTGGCCGCTGCGCTGCAGCCAACGATGCAGGCCGGCCAGCTCCAGCTGGAGTTCGGCCATGCTGTGGCGATAGGTTTTTTTCTTCTTGCCCATGGTGCGCCTCCTTGGGTAAAGCCCCCTGGCATTGTCCGTGGTCGAGGCAAGGGCGGAGTGAAGAAGCCCTCCACGCCTCGTGCCCGTCGTTCCGCGAAACCGGAGCACCGCGACGTGCTCCGGCTGGCAAGCCTGGCCGGCGAGGTTAGAGGTCCAGGTCGGCCGGCTTGCGGCCGATGCGGTAGCGCGCGCTCATGGCCTGCAGCGCGCGACGGAAATCACCGGCGAAGCCCTTCATGTCGAACAACGAGCTTTGCGTGCGTTGCTGCGACAGGTGCTGGCGCAGCGTCGCCAGTGCCTCGCGATCGTTGCCCAGCTGCGTGGCCATGGCGATGAAGGCTTCCTCGTCCTCGCAGATCAGCTCAGGCAGGCCGAGCTGTTGCAGCAGGCTGGTGGCGACGCGACCGGCGAAGGTGTGGCCGGTGCAGGTGAGCACCGGGCAGCCGGCCCACAGGGCATCGGAAGCCGTGGTGTGCGCGTTGTACGGCAGTGTGTCGAGGAACAGGTCGGCGTTGACGTAACGCGAGAGGTACTCCGGGTGCGCCAGGCGCGGCAGGAACACCAGTCGCTCCGGCGCAATGCCCGCGGCGCTGGCGGCGGCACGCAGGCGATCATTCGCATCGTCCACGCCGCTGAGCAGCCACAGCACGCTGTCGGGTACTTGCTGGAGCACCAGCATCATGCACGCGAACGCCGCCGGATTGATCTTGTAGCCGTTGTTGAAGCAGGCGAACACGGTGCCCTGTTCGGGCAGGCCGCATTCGGCGCGCGACGGCGGCTGCGCCACCTCGCGCGTGTTGTCGTTGGGCTGGTAGCAGCGCGGCAGGCGCACCAGCTTTTCGCTGACGTGCGCGCGCAGCTCATCGGACACGGTGACCTTGTCGGCCACCAGGTAATCCATCCAGGGCGCACCCATGCTGCCCGGATAGGCGAGCCAGTTGACCTGGATGGGCGCGGGCCGCAACGCGAAGAGTTCGGCGTTGTCGCGGCCCGAATAGCCGTTGAGATCGACCAGCACTTCCACGCCCGTGTCATGGATGCGCTGGGCGACCTGCGCGTGATTGAGCGCGGAGAGGTCGTGCATGGTGGTGGCCGCGGCCAGGCGCCGGCGGATGGAACCGCCGTCGTCGGGCGTGGTGGCGAACAGGTGCAGGTCGAGATCCTCGTCGTTGGCGAGAACCTCGAACATCGCCACCACCAGCAGACCGGTGGCGTGGTCGTTGAAGCCGTCTGCCACGAAACCGACGCGGATCGGGCTGTCGGGCGCCGGCTTGGCATGGCTGAAGGCCTGCTGCTTGCGCAGCGGCGCCGTCTGTTCCTCGATTACCGCGGCATAGGCCTTGGCCGTCTTCAAATGCATGGCGGCATCAACGTCTTCGGCCAGCATGGTGAAGGGGCTGACCACCGTTGTGCCATCCACGACCGCGGCCTGCAGGCGATTGCTCAGTTCGTCCAGGTCGTGCCAGTCCCACAGTCGGCGGCGCAGGAACAGCAACTGGCTCAGGGCACGGCCATCATTGGGATTCAGGCGCAGCGCGCGCTCGTAGGCGTCGGCTGCCGCGGCGAGTTGCCCGCCATCTTCCATCACCTGGCCCGCGGCAAGCGGGTACTGCGGGTTGCGCGGCGACAGGCGTTCGGCCTGCAACCAGGCCTTGGTGGCTTCGGCGCCGTTGCCCTGCGTCTGCAGGATGCGTCCACGCAGCGCATAGGCAGCGTCGAAACGGGGATGCAGGGCCAAGGCTTCGTCGGCGTGCGTGCGCGCCTGATCGACGTTGCCCAGTTCCAGTTCGGCGGCCGCGAGGTTGAGGCGCAGGCCCGGATGGTCCGGTGCGCCGTGCGTGGCCATGGCGTACGACTCGCGCGCATGCTGGAAGCGGGCGGCCGCCATCAGTGCGTTGCCCAGCGTCAGCAGGATGGCGGGGTGGCCGGGCGACTGGCGCAGGGCGGCACGCAGGAATTCGATGGCACCATCCGCATCGCCATTGGCGAGCCGGGCGCTGCCGAGGTTGCACTGCACTTCGACGCTTTTCGGCGCCAGCTGGGAGGCCTCCTCCAGCACTCTCACGGCATCGGCGGGCCGCTGCAGCTGCAGCAGGGCCACGCCGTGCAAGCGGGCGAGTTCGACGTCGTCGGGGTAATGCCTGCGCGCATCGCTGGCGGCCTGTTCGGCGGCATCGAACGCACCGCGCTCGATCTGTTCAACGATCTGCTGCGCGAGCACCTGGGAAGAGGGGGTAAAGAGATCAGTCATCCGCCCAAACTAACGCAGGGCGGGCATGGCTGCCAATCCGTGCGGACGGATCGGCGTGCCTGGGCGGCTCAGCCGGCGGTGAGCGCCTTCAGTTCGTCGGCCTGGTTCTCGCGGGTAAGCGTATCGACCAGCTCGTCCAGGTCGCCCTGCAGCACTTCGGGCAGGCGATACAGAGTGAGGTTCACGCGATGGTCGGTAATGCGCCCCTGCGGGAAGTTGTACGTGCGGATGCGCTGGCTGCGATCGCCCGAGCCCACCTGCAGGCGGCGCGATTCGGCCTGCGCGGCAGCCTGCTTGCTGCGTTCGTCGTCGAGCAGGCGGGCTTTCAACAGGCTCATGGCGCGCGCGCGGTTCTTGTGCTGGCTGCGCTCGTCCTGGCACTCCACCACGATGCCGGTGGGCAGGTGGGTGATGCGGATGGCCGAGTCGGTTTTATTGACGTGCTGGCCGCCCGCGCCCGAGGCGCGGAAGGTATCGGTCTTGATGTCGGACGGGTTGATCTCGATGTCGTCGATGTCGTCCATCTCCGGCAGGATCGCCACCGTCGCGGCCGAGGTATGGATGCGCCCCTGCGATTCGGTTTCCGGCACGCGCTGCACGCGATGCGTACCCGATTCGAACTTCAGGCGCGAATACGCGCCCTTGCCTTCGATACGCGCCACCACTTCCTTGTAGCCGCCGTGCTCGCCGTGGTTCTCGCTCAACACTTCGACGTGCCAGCGGCGACGCTCGGCGTAGCGCGTGTACATGCGGAACAGGTCGCCGGCAAAGATGGCTGCCTCGTCGCCGCCGGTGCCCGCGCGTACTTCGAGGAACAGGTTGGCCTCGTCGCGCGGATCTTTCGGCAGCAGCAGGATCTGCAGCTCGTCGTCCAGCTCGGTGAGACGCTGTTCGAGACGGGCGACATCGTCCTTCGCCATGTCGCGCAGCTCGGGATCGTCGAGCATGGCGCGCGTTTCGCTGAGCTCGCGCTCGGCCTGGTCACGTTCGTGCAGCGAGTTCGTCACCGGCTCGAGCTGCGCGTATTCGCGCGACAGTTCGCGGAAGCGGTTGTTGTCGGCCAGCACATCGGGCTGCCCAAGCAGCAGTCCGATTTCTTCGTGACGTTCGGCGAGGGACTCGAGTTTGCGGCGAATGGAAGGAGTCATGGGAGGAATGAGTTGAGAGGAGTGAGTAGTGAGAGAAGGCCGGGCAGCCTTGGTGTTTTCTCACTACTCGCTACTCTTCGCTCACTTCCGGCTTCTCCGTGATGCCGTACAGGCGGCCGGCTGCGTGCAGCAGATCCATGTCGCCGCTCAGCGCCGCTTCGCGCAGGCGTGCGCTCGGATGGTGCAGCAGCTTGTTGGTGAGCGTGTTGGCCAGATAGGCCAGCGCTTCGTCGGGCGACTTGCCGCGCGCGATCATGGCGCGTGCTTTTTCCAGCACTTCGTCGCGGTAGGTTTCCGCATGCTGGCGCAGGTCCACGGCCGGGTTGCGCAGCGAGAGCGCGCGACGCCAGGCCATGTAGCGTTCCACTTGCAGATCGATGATGGCGTCGGCTTCGCGCGCGGCCGCTTCGCGCGAGCGGCGGTTGTCGTCGATGACCTGGCGCAGGTCGTCGATGCCGTAGAGGAAGACGTCGTCCAGTTCGCCCACCGACGCTTCGATGTCGCGCGGCACGGCGATGTCCACCATGAACATCGGCTTGCGGCGGCGTGCCGCCACGGCTTTCTCCACCATGGCGCGCGTCACTACGGGCTGGCGTGCCGCGGTGGAGCTGATCACGATGTCCGCCTCGGCAAGATGCTGCGGCAGGTCGCTCAGCGAGATGGCGTAGCCGCCGTGGCGGGTGGCCAGATCCTGCGCATTTTCCAGCGTGCGGTTGGCCACGATGAGGCGGCGCACCTGCTTGTCCACCAAATGGCGCGCGGCCAGCTCGATGGTGTCGCCCGCGCCGATCAATAGCACGCAGGCCTGGCGAAGATCGGTGAACACCTGCTCGGCCAGGCGTACGGCGGTGAAGGCCACCGACACGGTGTGCGCGCCGATGCGGGTATCGGTACGCACGCGCTTGGCGACGGCGAAGGTGTGCTGCAGCAGGCGTTCCATCGGCGCGCGCAGGGCCTGGGCGTCGCGCGCCTGCTGGTAGGCGTCCTTCACCTGGCCGAGGATCTGCGGCTCGCCCAGCACCATCGAGTCCAGGCCGGTGGCCACGCGGAACATGTGCCGCACGGCCTCGTCTTCGTCGTGGCGATAGAGGAACTCATCGAGCTTGCCGGCAGTCAGATGATGGTGTCGGCTCAGCCATGCCTGCGGAACGTCCTCGGCTCCTGCCGAGACGCTCACATAAAGTTCGGTACGGTTGCAGGTGGAGAGGATCATCGCCTCTTCCACGCCGGGCTCGCGGGCAAGCGCCTGCAGGGCCGATCCGGCGGACTCCGCATCGAATGCCACTTGTTCGCGCAAATTGACCGGCGCGGTGAGGTGGTTGAGCCCTAAGGCGATCAGCTTCATGGTTCAGGGCGATTCGAGGCGGGGGGCATCCGGCGTAAACTGGCGGTTAGCGACGACCGTTCTACATTGTGGATACGGCCATGTCACGGACGGATGAGCGGAGAATAGTGTGCTGAGCAGGTGGTCCAAGTTCAAGCAACTGCGGCATTTTGCGGCCGCCGGCCTGGCGGCGCTGGTTCTGGCCGGGTGCGCCACCGTCTCCGGTTCCTCGGGACACCCGTTGGCCAACGACAAACAGCCGCTGGGCCGTTTGGTGGTGGCCGTTCCCGATGAAGACCACGACCTGATGGCCCAGCTGCTCGCTGGCGAGATGGCGCTCACCCGCACTGATCTCAAGGCGGCGTCCGAAGCCTACGGCCGCGCGATGCAGCTTTCTCCCGATCCCAAGGTGGCCGAGCAGGCCGCGGCGCTGGCCATTGCCACGCGGAATGTGGATGGGGCCCAGGCGGCCATCGCCCGCTGGCAGGCACTGGGCGGCAAGCCGGCCCCGCTCGCCCAGGCGCGAGCCCAGCTGGCGCTAAGCCAGGGCGATACGGCGGAGGCGCGCCGCCAGCTCGAAATCCTGGTGAACACCGGCGACCCGGATGCCTGGCGACAGTTCGGTCGCGTGCTGGTCAGCGGTCGCGATGCCGCCCAGTCCGCCCAGTTGCTGGAGGCGGTGGCTACGCCGCAACGGCTGCCGAATGACCCGCAGGCCTGGCTGGCCATGAGCGAGCTGGGCGAAAAGCTCGGCCGCCACCCCTATGCACTGCAGATTGCCGAAGCCGCGGTGAAGCGTTTCGGCACGGCCGACACGTATGCATGGCTGGGCCAGATGAAGTACCGCGAGGGCGACAAGAACGGCGCCAAGGCGCTGTTCGACAAGGCGCTGGCCAAGGACCCGAAGGACACGCACCTGCGCCTCGCCTATGCCACGCTGCTGGGGCAGGGTGGCGACTACGCGGCCGCCGCGCACATGCTCGACAGCGGCCCGCAGGACGCCGACACCTACGCCATGCGCGCCGCGTTCGCCGCACGCGCACACGACACCAAGACCATCAACCGTCTCTACACCCAGCTCCAGCATTCGCCGGACGACGTACGCCAGAGCAGCGCCTACCTGCTCGGCCAGATGGCGGAAATGCTCGACAAGAAAGAAGAAGCGCTGAAGTGGTACGACCAGGTCGCCGACGATGACGACCATGCGTTCGATGCCGACCTTCGCAGCGCCGTGCTGCTGCAGGATCTGGGCCGTAGCGCCGAGGCGCACGAGCAGCTCGCGCAGATGCAGACCGATTATCTGGACCAGCCCACCCAGCTGCGCCGCACCTACGAAGTGGATGCGGAGCTGTACATGGACGAGCAGCAGTACGCCCAGGCCGAGCGCGCCTTCAGTCGCGCCCTGCAGGTGACGCCGGACGATCCGGGCCTGTTGTATGGCCGCGCCCTGGCCTATGCCGAGGCCGGGCAGACGGATCAGGCGATCAACGATTTCCGCCATCTGCTTCAGCTCAAGCCCGACGACACCGACGCCAGCAACGCGCTGGGCTACACGCTGGCCGATGCCAATCGCGATCTTCCCGAGGCGCAGCGGCTGATCGAGCAGGCGCGCGCCGCGCGCCCGGACGACCCGGCCATCCAGGACTCCTGGGGCTGGCTGCAGTACCGGCTGGGCCATCTGGACCAGGCCGAAACGACACTGCGCGGCGCATGGGCGGCGCACAAGGACGCCGACGTCGGCGTGCACCTGGGCGAAGTGCTGTGGAAGCAAGGGCGTCAGGAAGATGCGCGCCGGGTGTTCGACGAAGTGCGTAAGATCGACCCGCAAAGCAACAACCTCCACAACACCCTCAAGCGCCTCAATCCATGAAGCTTCCGATTCGACTCCTCGCGGCAGCCTTGCCGCTGCTGCTGGCCGCCTGCGTTCATAAGGAAGCCGTCCGCCCGCAGCCCAAGGCGGATTACGCGGTGTTGCTCAACGAGCAACGCGCCCGCGAACACCTGCTCGCCACCACTGACCACTGGGTGCTGCAGGGCAAGATCGGCGTGTCCGGCGAAGTCAACGGCAAGAAGGAGGGCGGCAGCGGCACGCTCACCTGGACGCAGAACGGCCAGAGCTACGAATTCGTGGTGCGCGGGCCGGTGGGCAGCAAGAGCTTCAAGCTGACCGTGACGCCGGAAGGCGCCACGCTGGAAGGCCTCGAGGGCGGCCCGCAGCGCAGCCCCGATGTCGAATCGCTGGTGCAGAACACGCTGGGCTGGCAGGTGCCGTTCCGCAACCTGCGCGCCTGGGTGCTGGGCACGCGTGCCGACAGCGGCCCGGCCGAACTGAAGTTCGGCGACCAGGGCCTGCCGGTGACCCTGACGCAGGACAGCTGGACGGTGGCCTACCCCGGCTGGGACACCAAGCGCGAGCCCGCCCTGCCCACCAAGGTCTTCGCCAGCAGTGCAACGAGTTCGGTGCGGCTGTCGATCGAGTCGTGGACGATTCAATAAGGGGTGCTGGTCGCTTTTGAAGGCGGCCCCGCTTATCGCGTTGTACCCAAAGCCATCAGCCCAGCCTGCGCCGGGATGACGGCCAACGTCACGCACAGAGAATGACCCGGAGCCCCATGAGCTTCCACATCCAACGCGCCCACCTCGGACAGGTCGATGCCTTGTGCGCGATCGAGCGCGCGGCCGTCGAACTGTTTCGCGGCCACCGCGCGTGGCCGTCCTATCGCAATGTGTCCGTGCCGCCGGAAGTGCTGCGCGAAGCCATCGCGCGCGGACTGGTGTGGGTGGCCGTGATCGGTTCCGGCGAGCCGGTGGGCTTCATCTGGCTGGACGCGGAAGAGGGCGGCAATGCCATCGGCGTGGCCGAGATGGACGTACTTCCCTCGCACGGCCAGCGAGGCATCGGTGCCGCCTTGCTTGAGCACGCCTGCGGCTGGGCCCGCATGGCCGGCTATCACCGCGTGGACCTGGGCACGCTCGCCGATGTGCCGTGGAACGCCCCGTTCTACGCGAAGCATGGTTTCGAGGCGGTGGACAAACACCGCCCCGAGTTCGATTTCGCCCGTGAACGTGATCGCGAGAATGGCTTTCCGGACGACCTGCGCGTCTTCATGAGCCGACCGCTGGCGCCGCCCGACCCCGACGATTGGACCGTGTGGCCCGCGCCAGCCAAGGTGAACCTGTTCCTGCGCATCGTCGGCCGTCGCGCCGACGGCTACCACGAGCTGCAGACCGTCTTCCGCCTGCTCGACTGGGGCGATGAGATTCGCCTGCGCGTCCGGCACGATGGTGAGATTCACCGTCTCACCGACGTTCCCGGCGTACCGGCCGAGACCGACCTGGTGGTCCGTGCGGCTCGTCTGCTGCAGGAACACGCATCCCCGGGGGCGGGCGCCGACATCGAGGTGGAAAAGCGCATTCCGATGGGCGGCGGCCTGGGTGGGGGCAGCTCCGACGCCGCGACCGTGCTGGTGGCGTTGAGCCGCCTGTGGGGCGTCGGGCTGGACGAGGATGCCCTGGCCGAGTTGGGTCGCCAGTTGGGCGCCGACGTGCCGGTGTTCGTGCGCGGGCGCTCGGCCTGGGCCGAGGGCATCGGCGAAAAACTCACGCCACTGGGCCTTCCGCAGCGCTGGTACGTGGTGCTGGACCCCCACGAACACGTGCCCACCGGGGCACTTTTTCAAGCGTCTGAATTGACACGAAATGCTCCGCCCGCCACAATTTCTTCCTTTGCTTCGGGCGAAACGGTCGAGAACGCGTTCGCGCCCGTGGTCCGCGCGCGACATCCGCGTGTGGCTGCGGCGCTGGACTGGCTCGACGGCTTCGGCCGGGCAAGGCTTTCCGGCAGCGGTGCATGTGTGTTCCTGGAAACGGACTCCGTGGAGCGTGCCGAAGCCATTGCGGAGCGGTGTCCCGCCAGCTTCACGGCCCATGTGGCCAGGGGCGAGGACGTTTCTCCGTTGCATGTCGCCCTGACGCGCTTTCGCGGCGTCGACAGGAACGGCAGATAGGAAAATCCAGTTGTTACTGGGGCGTCGCCAAGCTGGTTAAGGCACAGGATTTTGATTCCTGCATGCGAAGGTTCGAATCCTTCCGCCCCAGCCATTTTCATATGGCTCACACAGGTTCAGAGAAATGACTGTCGACATCTCCGGTCCGATGCTCTTCACCGGCAATGCGCACCGTGCGCTCGCCGAGGATGTTGCTCAGCGTCTGGGTGTGCCGTTGGGCAAGGCGCTCGTCAGCACGTTCAGTGACGGCGAAGTGCAGGTGGAGATCGAAGAGAACGTCCGCCGCCAGGAAGTGTTCGTGCTGCAGCCCACGGGCGCGCCCAGCGCGGAAAACCTGTTCGAGCTGCTGACGCTGGTGGATGCGCTCAAGCGCGCCTCGGCGGCCAGCGTCACGGCGGTCATCCCGTACTTCGGCTATGCCCGCCAGGATCGTCGCCCGCGCTCGGCGCGCGTGCCGATCACGGCGAAGATGGTGGCGAAGATGATCGGTACCGCGGGTGTGGATCGCGTGCTCACGGTGGACCTGCACGCGGATCAGATCCAGGGCTTCTTCGACATCCCGGTGGACAACGTCTATGCCTCGCCGGTGCTGCTGGCGGACATCTGGCGCAACTACAGCATGGACGACCTGATCGTGGTCAGTCCGGACGTGGGTGGCGTGGTGCGTGCGCGTGCCATGGCCAAGCGCCTGGACGATGCGGACCTGGCCATCATCGACAAGCGTCGTCCGAAGGCGAACGTGGCCACCGTGATGAATATCATCGGTGAAGTCGACGGCAAGACCTGCGTGCTGGTCGACGACATCGTCGACACCGCTGGCACCCTGTGTGCGGCTGCTGCGGCCCTGAAGGAGCGCGGCGCCCGCAAGGTGGTGGCGTACTGCGTGCATCCGGTGTTGTCGGGTGCGGCGCTGAAGAACATCGAAGGCTCCCAGCTCGACCAGCTGGTGGTCACCAACACCTTGCCGCTGCGGCCTGAGATTGCCGCGTGCAGCAAGATCCGTCAGCTCTCGGTGGCCGAGCTGCTGGCGGAAACGATCCGCCGCATCGCCTTTGGCGAATCGGTGAGCTCGTTGTACATCGACTGAGTTTTCCGCGGCAGGCACAAGCCTGCCGCTGTTTCACGACTCCTCTGGTCGCGGGGGAGTCGCCTGACTGCCGCGAGGCAGCTCACTTTTGATAGGCAATACCCACATGGCTACGACTCACGAAATCAAGGCTTCGGCCCGTAATGACGAGGGGAAAGGTGCGAGCCGCCGCCTGCGTCATGCCGGCGTCGTTCCTGCTGTTGTCTACGGTGCCGGCCAGGCCCCGCAGAGCATCCAGATCGAACACAACACCATCCTGCTCGCTGCCAAGCACGAGTGGTTCTTCTCCTCGATCCTCGACCTGAACGTCGACGGCAAGGTGCAGAAGGTGCTGGTGCGTGACTGGCAGAAGCATCCGTACAAGCTGCAGATGCTGCACATGGACTTCCAGCGCGTCGACGAAAACGCCGCCCTGCGCGTCAACGTGCCGGTGCACTTCCTGAACCAGGAAAAGTCCGCCGCCGCCAAGACCTCGGGCGTGGTGATCTCGCACAACCTGACCGAAGTGGAAGTGTCCTGCTTGCCGAAGGATCTGCCGGAGTTCATCGAACTCGACCTGGCCGACCTGAAGCCGGGCGACATCGTCCACCTTTCGCAGCTCAAGCTGCCGAAGGGCGTGGAAATCGTTGCCCTGCACCTGGGCGCCGACCACGACACGGCCGTCGTCACCGCCAACACGGTGAAGGAAGAAGTCGACGCTGCCCCGGCCGAGGGCGAAGCCGCTCCGGCGCCGGAAGCTCCCAAGAAGTAAGTCGCTGCGGCCCGCGTTCCATGCGAACGCGGGCCGCGTGATCTTATGGCGGGTCTTCGACTCATCGTCGGACTGGGCAATCCCGGTGCCGAATATCTCCGAACCCGGCACAACGCCGGGTTCTGGTTTGTTGACGCCCTGGCGTCAGGGCAGGGCGAGCGCTTCGGCTTCGATGGCAAGCTGCATGGCGAGACCTGCAAGGTCCGCATCGGCGGTGAGCCGGTGTGGTTGCTCAAGCCCTCCACCTTCATGAACAAGAGCGGCATCGCGGTGGCTTCGGCGCTGCGCTATTACAAGATCGAGCCGGAAGAGTGCCTCGTGGCGCACGACGAGCTGGATCTCGATCCTGGCACCGTGCGCATGAAGTTCGATGGCGGGCACGGCGGCCAGAACGGCCTGCGCGACATCATTGCGCATCTTGGCCACGCGAAATTTCATCGTCTGCGCGTGGGCATCGGTCATCCGGGTCACAAGGACAAGGTCACGTCGTGGGTGCTTGGTCGTGCGTCCCAAAAGGACGAGGACGCCATCGTCGATGGCATTGCGCGCGCCCTCGATGTGCTGCCGCTGGCGGTGGATGGCCAGTTCGACAAGGCCATGCAGAAACTCCATACACCTGCCGGGTGACATCGCTCGCCCGTTGAGCAGGCGCCCATGGCGCTGCCATCGGTGACGTGAAAACACGGCACGGGCTTTCCCTTTACCATTCACCTTTTTGCAGGCGTCGATGGCGCCGACCTCACGGAAAACACATGGGCATCAAATGCGGCATCGTCGGCCTGCCTAACGTCGGCAAGTCCACCCTGTTCAACGCGCTGACGAAGGCGGGCATCGCTGCGGCCAACTTCCCGTTCTGCACCATCGAACCGAACGTGGGCGTGGTACCGGTGCCGGACGAGCGCCTCAAGGCGCTGTCGGACATCGTCAATCCGCAGAAGGTGATTCCGACCGCTGTCGAGTTCGTCGACATCGCCGGCCTCGTGGCAGGCGCGTCGAAGGGTGAAGGCCTGGGCAACAAGTTCCTCGCGCACATCCGCGAAGTGGACGCCATCACGCACGTCGTGCGCTGCTTCGAGCACACCGACATCATCCACGTGGCGGGCAAGGTCGATCCCATCGCCGACATCGAGACCATCGACACGGAACTCGCGCTGGCCGACTTGGACTCCGTCGAGAAGGCGCTGAACCGCGCCGAGCGTTCGGCCAAGGCCAACGACAAGGACGCGATTGCCAAGAAGCCGGTGCTGCAGAAGCTGGCCGCGGGCCTCAACGAAGGCAAGTCCGCGCGCAGCCTGGGCCTGGATGACGAGGAAAAGGCGCTGGTGCGCGACCTGTTCCTGCTCACGCTCAAGCCGCTGATGTACATCGCCAACGTGCGCGAAGACGGCTTCGAAAACAATCCGCACCTTGATGCCGTGCGCGCCCGCGCCGTCACTGAGGGTGCCGAAGTGGTGCCGGTATGCGCCGCCATCGAGGAAGAACTCTCGCAGCTCGACGACGCCGACCGCGATGAATTCCTCAAGGATCTGGGCCTGGACGAGCCGGGCCTCAATCGCGTGATCCGCGCCGGCTACAAGTTGCTCAACCTGCAGACCTACTTCACCGCCGGCGTGAAGGAAGTGCGCGCCTGGACGATCAAGCGCGGCTTCACCGCGCCGCAGGCGGCCGGCGTGATCCACACCGACTTCGAGCGCGGCTTCATTCGTGCGGAAACGGTGAGCTACGACGATTTCATCCAGTACAAGGGCGAGAGCGGCGCCGCCGCGGCGGGTCGCCTGCGCAAGGAAGGCAAGGATTACGTCGTCAAGGACGGCGACGTGCTGCACTTCCTGTTCAACGTATAACCCGTGCTCCCATCAGGTAGACAAGCAGTCCCAAGGTAAGGGCGATTAAAAGCAATTCGAAAAGACCCCAGGAGTAGGGCACGAACCAGTCGTTGCTGATGAAGGCGATGGCATAGGACGGATGCCTGGGGTCGACATGGGCAACGGTGCTTGATTGATTCAATGCCGCAGCGACGTCGCTCATTCGGGTTTTGGTGGGAAGCCACCTGAAGTCGATCGATTCGGCTTGTCCGTGGAAGATCTCCCCGTTGAAGCGGTACTCGAAACCACATTCGATTCGGTAATTCCCTTTCGTGGAGCCTCGATAGTGAGGCTCGCAGCCAGCAAGGCTTGTAGGTGTTTCTTGCAGCCCCGGAAAGCCGGCCAGCAGCAGCGCGTTGCTGGCTCGATTGGACAGGCCATAGAGGCAGCCAAGCACCGCCACTAGCGCCAGTGCATTTGTGCGCATGCTGGTAGCCATAATCCGCTTCGTTCTTGCGCGAACGGGTTCGATCAGTTCTCCGCTTGCCGGGTCTCGCACCATGGTGGCGCGCTTGTAAATGATTGTGGAAGGCATGATGCGCAGGCCCAAAGCAAACAGGCCTATGAAGAGCATCGACATCCACACCCATCGTGCCGGCGGATCCAGCCAGCGAGTTTCAACGACCGCGATGTCTTGTGGATTCAGTGAGTTGAACTGAATCGGCCTGCTTGTGAATGTGGATTGATGGCCAAGCTCACGATCCAAGCTCGATGCCGTCGCGAAGGGACTTTCGCTGGACCATGCATTCGTTTGTGACCTGTACGTCTGACCGTCGTACGCATAGTTGGCGGTGCAGCGGATGGCATTTATTCGGTGCCACCCATCGCGTCGTAACTCGCAGGCGTTAGCCGTGGCCTTCGCCTGAATCATCTTCGTTGCCGATGTTTCAAAACGCTGTCGTGCCATGGGCGAAGCCAGCAATACGGCAAATACGATGAAACCCAGGGCAGATATCAATGGGCCGAGTATCTTGCCGATGAAATCGCGTTTACCTGCTGAACACATGTCATGACCTTGCCGCGATAGCTTGCCTACGTATTACGAAAAGGAGGCCCATGCGTGTACTCGCATGGGCCTCCGGTTTCAGGGCAAAGCTAGCTGTTAGAACTTGACCGTTACACGCGCCCAGAAGTAGCGGCCCATCAGGTCGAAGCTGCTGGGGTCGGTGTTGGCATTGAGCGTGTTGTTCGCGTACAGCATGGGGGCTGCTTGTCGAACAGGTTGTTCACGCCGAAATCCAGCCGCGTGTTGATAGGCGTAAGGTTGTAGCCGAGCGATACATCGCTGTAAGCGGTCGAGCCGTAGCGCAGAACGACACCTTCGTCGCAGACAACTGGCCCACAGGCAGGGAAGGTGTCGTAAATCGAGCCTGCAGCACCACCGTTGGAGAAGCGACCGATCCAACGCAGGCGCCACTCGGCGCTCCAGTTGCCCGACTGCCAGTTGACAAAGCCATTGGCACGCCAGCGTGGGAACAGGCACACGCCCGCGTTGTCAGGACATGCTGCGGCTTGAGCCGAGCCGTAGGGCAGGAAGCGTCCGGCATTTTCATACGTGACATCGCCTTCGATGCCGGGCGAGGTCTCCAGCTTGTAGTACTTCAGGTAGGTCGCATTGAGGCCGATGTTGATCTGACCGAACGAGAACTGTGGAAGCTTGTAGTTGGCCGACCAGTCGATGCCGCTGGTCCTCACGCTTCCCAGGTTACCGGTGGGTTCGACCGTAGCTGGGGAGATCTGTCCCGCACCATCGCGGTGGATGTACTGGCAATAGGCAGTGGAGCCAGCCGCGCACAGGTTCAGCAGACTTTGCAGGCCGATGCTGGTGATGGTGTCGTTGAGCGAGACGCGCCAGAAGTCGACGGTGGTGGACAGACCCGGGACATAGGATGGGCTATATACCAAGCCGAAGTCATACGATTTGCCGTATTCAGGCTTGACCGGGAAGCCGGCCACGCGCGCGCCCTGCGTCACGGTGCCAGCCTGGGTCTGTGATGCCACGAAGCTGTTTTCGAAACTACCATCGGTCGGTACGTTCTTGCAGGCCAGCGCCAACGGCGAGCCGGCCGGAGCGCCGGTGTAGCCGGTGCACGGGTCGGTATGGATCATCGGCGCATCGGAGCCGGATGAGTACAACTCCGACAGGCTCGGCGCGCGGAACACGTCTTCCATGGTGCCGCGCAGCAGCAGGTCATCGAATGGCTTCCACTCCAGCGCGAACTTGAAGTTGTTCGTGCTGCCGAAGCTCTCGATACGCGAGTAACGGTCGCCAATGGTGAGGTTCAATGACTGCGCGCCGGGCAGGCTGCTCAGTAGCGGAATGAATGCTTCCGCATAGAGGTCCTTGGTCGCGTAGCCGCCTTGCACGGCGCTCAGGCACTGGCTGCCCAGCACGCAGTTGCCCGTGCTCGGATCGATCATCAGTTGCGGTGCGGGTGTGGCGTGCTCGTATTCGGTGCGGTATTCCGCGCCGACGGCCAGTCCCACATTGCCGGCTGGCAGCGAGAACAGGTCGCCGTTCAGGCCCGCATGCCAGGTCTTCTCGATCTTGAAGTCATTGGAGGGCGCGGAAACGCTCGCGGCACGTATGGCCGCAGCGGAGCCCGGCGAGTTCACGTCAAATGCATTGAACTGGCACTGCACGACGCTGACGCAGTGGGGGCTGGTGGCGAGCCCGTTCGCACCCATCGTTGATGCGTCGGTATAGATCTGTGATTGGTCGACCAGGCCCTTGGTAATGGTGTCGATGCTTTGGTGACCGTAGTTGTAGCCGACATCCCAGTTCCAATTTTTTTCCAGGACGGTGAAGTCGCCGCGGAAGCCGGTGTTGATCTGCGCGTCGGTTCTGCCCGACATCGCTGTGCGATTGCCATTGGCGACCAGACGCGATCCCAGGCTGCGCGCCGGATCAGTGGGGCTAGCCGGAATGCCGAATTTGACGCCGAACGGATTGAACGCGTTGTTCTGGTCAACGACGACACCGGTACCGGTTCCAAAGACCGCTGGCGCCAGCTGGAAATTGGAGGACGTCTTTTGATACACGGCGTCCACGTAGGCCGTGACGTGCTCGCCCAGACGGTAATTGCCGGTAAGGAAGCCGCCGGTGCGTTCCTGCGGCGTCATGATCAGGTTGACGGACGCGTAGTTGTATTTGTCGGCAGCGGTGTAGCAATGGTAGTTGGACTGATTGACGACTTGGCTGTTGCCGCCCGGACTCAGCGAAACGTACTTGCAGCCGAACTGGGAAGCAGCAGTTGGTGTCAACTGAATGCGCCCCACGGGCGTGTTCGACGAGCCGCCGACGAAGACTTGGCTGCCGCTGAGCGTGAGCGCATTCTTGGAGAAGTCGCGATGGGACGACAGCACGCCGTCCTGACGGCTGTAGTTGATGCCGGCCATCAGGCTGCCCTTGTCGGACGTCTGGCCGAAGATGAAGCTGTAGCCGCTCTGCTCGCCGTCGTTACGGTCGGACTGGCCGACATTGGCGGTGAACGTAGCGCCTTGATAGTTCTTGCGCAGGATGAAGTTCACCACACCACCGATGGCATCCGAGCCATAGGTCGCCGACGCGCCGGTCGGCAGCACTTCGATGCGCTCGATGGCATCGGCCGGAATGGCGTTCGGGTCCTTGCTCAGCAGGCGCTGGCCGTTGATCAGAATGAGCGTGCGCTTGGAACCCAGGCCGCGCAGGTTGATGCTGGAGCCGCCCGTGCCGCCGCTGTTGTTGACCTGAGGATTGAGGTTGCCGCCGGTCATGGCTGGCAGCTGCTGGATCAGGTCGCCGAGCGTTTGTTTGCCGGTCGCCTGGATGGCGGCGCGGTCGATGGTGACGACAGGGCTGGCCGTCTCGACGTCCACGCGGCGAATCAATGAGCCCGTGACGGTGACCGTTTCCAGCGTCTTGCTCTTGGATTGATCCGCCTGCGCGTCCTGCGCGAAAGCGGCGGTGCCGTACGTGCCCATGGCCAGCATGCCCAGCGCCAGACGTACCGATGCACAGAGCGTGTTCTTCCCGAAATTCATGCGTCCTCTTTCCTGATTAGGTTTTGGTTAAAGAGGGTTTGGACAGTACGCATGAGCTGGCGCGGGCGATGTCAGGCTTGGACGAGAGAGGCATCGGTCAACTTCGACAACATCCTGTCGTCGCTTGCCTTGGATGGCCTCGTTGCTCGTCAATCGATGAATGACGTTCGGACGGCGGAGCGGTTTGAACTCACGTTTCGCTTGATGTCGGGTTGTGCACGAGGCCGGCTTGTTCGGCCCATGACCGCATGGTGTGATGCCGCCATGAGCGAAGTCCGCATGCGACTGGCACGCGTCGACGATGCGCCCGCGGTGTCGCGGCTGGCGCGGAGGGTCGTGCGTCGATGGATCGTCCCGGATCAGCCGCCCGCCGCGGTGATCGTGCTGGAAGAGTCGCTGCGGTCGAGCGTGATACGCGAGAAGATCAGAACCGGCCAGCGCTTTCATCTTGCATTTGTCGGTGGCGCACTCGCAGGCGTCGCCGCCGTGCGCAACCACAGTCACGTGTTCCAGCTGTTTGTCGGTACGCGATACCAGGGGCAGGGCATTGCCCGGAAATTGTGGGATCGCCTTCGCAAGGACTGCATCCGCCGCGCCGCCACGGGCGCCTTCACGCTGAATGCGGCGCCCGGTGCCGTACCCGTCTATCTCCACATGGGCTTCGTGATCGATCACGACCCCGGGCGTGTACGCGGGAAAGTCATCGCTGCACCCATGATCTATCGCGTCGACGACCATGAGTGAGCCACGTCACTGGTGTGCGACCACGCAACGCGGCGCATAATTGGCGCCTTTCTCGTTGGAGTGGCGGCCCCATGCCCGGCAAGCAGCACGAAGTGAACTTCCGTTTCCTCGCCCAGCCGACTGACGTCAATTTCGGCGGCAAGGTGCACGGCGGCATGGTGATGAAGTGGATCGACCAGGCCGGTTACGCCTGCGCCGTGGCCTGGAGCGGGGCGTATTGCGTCACTGCCTCGGTCAGTGGCATCCAGTTCGTGAAGCCCATCCTCATCGGCGACCTGGTCACGGTGCGTGCGCGCCTGATCCATACGGGTCGTTCCAGCATGCACATGGCTGTGGACGTGCTGGCGCGCGACCTGCGCAAGGACGAGCACCGCTTGGCCACCAGCTGCGTGATGGTGTTCGTGGCCCTGGATGCACCCGAGGGCAAGCCCACGCCGGTGCCGTCTTGGGAGCCGCGCGACGACCACGAGCGCCAGCTGCAGGAGCAGGCCATGCGACTGATGAATCTTTCCAAGGAGATGGAGCAGCTGGTGGACGCGCACGTGGCCGAGGGCATCTGAAGAACGCGTCTGCAGGAGTGAAAAAAATCGCTGGAAAACGTCAATTTTCCCGCGAGAGGTGTTGACAGTTCCGGGGCCGATCCACACAATAGCCGTTCTTTGTTGGAGGGATACCCAAGCGGCCAACGGGGGCAGACTGTAAATCTGCTGGCTTACGCCTTCGGTGGTTCGAATCCACCTCCCTCCACCAGACGATTTCCGCAAAGGCTGATTCAACCAGGCGGGAGTAGTTCAATGGTAGAACCTCAGCCTTCCAAGCTGATGGTGCGGGTTCGATTCCCGTCTCCCGCTCCATTGAAGTCGTCGTAAGGTGTTTTTCGTGCTCATGTAGCTCAGTCGGTAGAGCACTTCCTTGGTAAGGAAGAGGTCGCTGGTTCGATTCCAGTCATGAGCACCATCTCACCGCGGTCCGCGGGTATCATCCTCACTTTTCATCATTCGACTCCATCGGGGTTTTAGGCGTATGGCAAAGGGTAAATTCGAACGCACCAAGCCGCACGTCAACGTCGGCACGATTGGTCACGTGGACCACGGCAAGACGACGCTGACGGCAGCACTGACCAAGGTGGGTGCAGAGCGCTTCGGTGGCGAATTCAAGGCGTATGACGCGATCGACGCGGCGCCGGAAGAAAAGGCACGTGGCATCACGATTTCGACCGCGCACGTCGAATACGAATCGCCGACCCGTCACTACGCCCACGTGGACTGCCCGGGCCATGCTGACTACGTCAAGAACATGATCACCGGTGCGGCGCAGATGGACGGCGCGATCCTGGTGTGCTCGGCCGCCGACGGCCCGATGCCGCAGACGCGCGAACACATCCTGCTGTCGCGCCAGGTGGGCGTGCCCTACATCGTCGTGTTCCTGAACAAGGCCGACATGGTGGACGACGCCGAGCTGCTCGAACTGGTCGAAATGGAAGTGCGTGAACTGCTCTCCAAGTACGACTTCCCGGGCGACGACACTCCGATCATCAAGGGCTCGGCCCTGAAGGCGCTGGAAGGCGACCAGTCGGAAATCGGCGTGCCGGCCATCGTGGCCCTGGTGGACGCGCTGGACAGCTACATCCCCGAGCCGGTGCGTGCGATCGACAAGCCGTTCCTGATGCCGGTGGAAGACGTGTTCTCGATCTCGGGCCGCGGCACCGTGGTGACCGGTCGTATCGAGCGCGGCATCATCAAGGTTGGTGACGAAGTGGAAGTGGTGGGCATCCGCCCGACCCAGAAGACCACCGTCACGGGCGTGGAAATGTTCCGCAAGCTGCTGGACCAGGGCCAGGCAGGCGACAACGCCGGTCTGCTGCTGCGCGGTCTGAAGCGCGACGACGTGGAGCGTGGTCAGGTGCTGGCCAAGCCGGGCACGATCACCCCGCACACGGACTTCGAAGCTGAGGTGTACGTGCTGTCGAAGGACGAAGGTGGCCGTCATACCCCGTTCTTCAAGGGCTACCGTCCGCAGTTCTACTTCCGCACGACCGATGTGACCGGCGCTTGCCAGTTGCCGGAAGGCGTGGAAATGGTGATGCCGGGCGACAACGTGAAGATGGTGGTCAGCCTGATCCACCCGATCGCGATGGACGAAGGCCTGCGCTTTGCTATCCGCGAAGGTGGCCGCACCGTCGGCGCCGGCGTGGTGGCCAAGGTCATCAAGTAAGCTGTACACTGGGAAGTCGCCCGCTCTGCGGGCTGCAAGGATCCAAGGTGGGGCGGTTTGATCGCTCCACCCCTGGAAAGGCGCCCAAGAGGCGCCACCTTGTGGCAGCAAGGCGAGCGACTTCACCCATTTTCTAGATACGCCAGTAGCTCAATTGGCAGAGCAGCGGTCTCCAAAACCGCAGGTTGGGGGTTCGAGTCCCTCCTGGCGTGCCATCTTCCCGAGGATCCACGACGGATGGTGGATGGCATACAGACCGTAATGCGGTCGATGCCTCTCTCATCCGATCACGTCGCATGAATACGAAGGCAGAATCGACCAAGGGCGCCAGTGGCGCCGATATCGCCAAGCTGGTGCTGGCCGTGATCGTGCTGGCAGCCGGCATTTTTGCGTATTCGTGGTTCGGTAGTGACGGTTCCGTCCCGCAGTCGGTGCGACTGCTGGGCGTGGTCGTCGCGCTGGTCCTGTCGCTGGCCATTGGTGCTTTCACGGCGCCCGGTCGGCGCGTGCGCGCCTTCCTTGGCGAGTCGCAGTTCGAACTGCGCAAGGTGGTCTGGCCCACCCGCGACGAGACGCTCAAGACGACCGGCATCATCATGGTGGTCGTGGTGGTTCTTTCGCTCCTGTTGGGCCTGATCGATCTGATTCTGAAGTCGGTCGTGCTCGACTGGCTGCTCAAGCTTGGTACGTGAGGTGATGGCATGAGCAAGCGTTGGTATGTGGTGCACGCCTATTCGGGCTTCGAAAACCAGGTGAAGCGTTCGCTCGATGAGCGGATCCGTCGCGCTGGCATGGAAGAAAGGTTCGGCGAAGTGTTGGTGCCGACCGAAGAGGTCATTGAGATGCGCAGCGGCCAGAAGCGCCGCAGCGAGCGCAAGTTCTTCCCCGGTTACGTGCTCGTGCAGATCGAGACGGACACCGAGGGCAAGGCGCCGCGCATCGACGACGAATGCTGGCACTTGGTCAAGGAAACGCCCAAGGTGATGGGTTTCATCGGCGGAACGGCCGATCGTCCGCTGCCGATTCGCGATTCCGAGGCCGATGCCATTCTCAGCCGCGTCCGCGAAGGCGTGGAGAAGCCAAAGCCGAAGGTGTTGTTCGAGCCGGGCGAGATGGTTCGCGTTACCGATGGCCCGTTCAACGATTTCAACGGCGTGGTCGAGGAAGTCAACTACGAAAAGAGCCGCCTGCGCGTTGCGGTGCTCATTTTCGGGCGCTCGACTCCGGTCGAGCTGGAGTTTGGCCAGGTCGAGAAGGCCTGATCGGCTCCTGGGCAGGTCTCGGCATGGGGCTTGCTTAAAACTTGATCAGTCTCTAAACTACGCGGTTCACGCCGGGGTCTTTTGGCTCGGCGTGTCCGTGTTTCTGAGGTTCGCGGGATGGCGGGCCTTCCTCTTTCAGGGAACGACAACACTGCGAGGAGCCGCAAGGCGCTTGAACTCGCGAGGAAAATCCAATGGCAAAGAAAGTAACTGGCTATATCAAGCTGCAGGTCAAGGCCGGTCAGGCCAATCCGTCGCCGCCGGTGGGTCCTGCCCTCGGTCAGCGCGGCCTGAACATCATGGAATTCTGCAAGGCGTTCAATGCCGCCACGCAGAAGATGGAGCCGGGTCTCCCGATCCCCGTGATCATCACGGCCTACTCCGACCGTAGCTTCACCTTCATCACCAAGACCCCGCCGGCCTCGATCCTGATCAAGAAGGTCACGGGCGTCGCCAAGGGCTCGTCCAAGCCGAACACCGACAAGGTCGGCAAGATCACCCGCAAGCAGCTGGAAGACGTTGCTAAGCAGAAGGAGCCGGATCTCACGGCTGCTGATCTCGACGCCGCGGTGCGCACCATTGCCGGTAGCGCCCGCAGCATGGGCCTTGTGGTGGAGGGTTAAGACATGGCAAAGCTCACGAAGCGTATGAAGGCGGCCCAGGCCGCAGTGCAGCCGGGCAAGCTCTATGGCCTGGAAGAAGCCCTGAACATCGTCAAGAACAACGCCAAGGCGAAGTTCGCCGAGTCCGTGGACGTCTCCGTCCGCCTTGGCATCGACGCCAAGAAGTCCGACCAGGGCGTGCGTGGCTCCTCGCTGCTGCCGCACGGCACCGGCAAGACCGTCAAGGTCGCCGTGTTCGTGCCGGCCGGTGAGAAGGCCGAGGCTGCCAAGGCCGCCGGTGCCGACGCCGTCGGTATGGACGACCTGGCCGAGCGCATGCAGGCAGGCGATCTCGACTTCGGTCGCGTCATCGCCACCCCGGACGCGATGCGCGTGGTTGGTAAGCTCGGTCAGCTGCTCGGTCCCCGTGGCCTGATGCCGAACCCGAAGGACGGCTCGGTCACCGCCGACGTCGCCACGGCCGTCAAGAACGCCAAGGCCGGTCAGGTGAAGTTCCGCAACGACAAGGCGGGCATCATCCACGCCACCATCGGCAAGGCCAGCTTCGACGCTGCCCAGCTCGCGGACAACCTCAACGCGCTGGTCAACGATCTGCTGAAGGCCAAGCCGTCGACCGCCAAGGGCCAGTACCTGCAGAAGGTCGCCCTGTCGTCCACCATGGGCGTTGGCGTGCCGGTCGAAGTGTCGACCCTGTCGGTGTCGACCAAGTAAGAGTTCAAGTCCCGCGCCGGTCAAGCCGGTGCGGGCACGTTTTTGAGGGCAGCCGAGGCTTTGAAGCCAACGCCGCCGTCAAAGACCGCAGGCGCGATCAGCGCGCGACGACGACGAGCAGGGAGCTCGTGTTGGCAAGGAAACGCCGTCGTTGCAAGCGGGTTCGCTTAATCGGATTCCCCGCGAATCTGGCCTGCGCAGATGGTGCTGCCCCTTCTGGAATCTTAGATTTTCTAGGAATGTTTTCTGGAAAGGCCACCACCCCCGGGATCGTTTCGATCCCCGACGTCACGGATGGCGTCGCTCAGGACCGCAAGCGGCAGGAGTCGCAAGCGGATTTAAAAGTGGAGGAGTGATATGGCTCTGAATCTCTCTCAGAAGCAAGAAGTAGTCGCCGAACTGGCAGAAGTTGCCGCGAAGGCTCACTCCTTGGTCGCTGCCGAGTACGCGGGCACCACGGTCGAACAAATGACCGCGATGCGCAAGAAGGCCCGTGAATCCGGCGTGTTCCTGAAGGTTGTCAAGAACACGCTCGCTTCGCGCGCCGTGGTGGGTACCGAGTTCGAGGTCGTCAAGGACGTCCTGACCGGTCCGCTGCTGTACGCGTTCTCGACGGAAGAACCCGGTGCTGCCGGTCGTCTGATCAAGGAATTCGCCAAGACCAACGACAAGCTGAAGGCCAAGGTCGTCTCCGTGGAAGGCAAGCTGCTGCCGGCTGCCCATGTGGACGTGCTGGCCTCGCTGCCGACCCGCGAAGAAGCGCTGGCCATGCTGGCCCGCGTGCTCGCCGAGCCCGCTGCGATGTTCGCCCGCGCCGTCAAGGCCGTGGCCGACAAGCAGGGTGGTGGCGAAGTCGCCGCGGAAGCCACGGCTGAAGCCTAAGTTCGACGCTTATCTAAATCGAATCAATTTCCAGAGGTAAATCAAAATGTCCCTGACTAACGATCAGATCGTTGAAGCCGTTGCCGCCAAGTCGCTCATGGAAGTGATGGAGCTGGTGAAGGCCATCGAAGAGAAGTTCGGCGTGTCCGCCGCTGCCCCGGTGATGGTTGCTGCCGGCCCGGCCGCTGGTGCCGCCGCTGCTGAAGAGCAGACCGAGTTCGACGTCATCCTGAAGAGCGCCGGCGACAAGAAGGTCGACGTGATCAAGGCCGTCCGCGCCATCACGGGCCTGGGCCTGAAGGAAGCGAAGGACCTGACCGAAGCCGGTGGCGTCGTGAAGGAAGCCGCTTCGAAGGAAGACGCTGCGAAGTTCAAGAAGGACCTCGAAGCTGCAGGCGCCACGGTCGAACTGAAGTAATTGGCGCTCTTGCGCGCCGTCAGTTTGATCTAGCGTCAAGCAAGCCTGGGGGCGTAAGCCCCCGGGCTTTGCCTGTTGCAAATGGCCAGCATCTCGCGATGCGGGCCTGTAACGACAAAGTGTCATCTTTTCTGGTTCGTGTTTTACCCGTCGGGAAGACAGTACTGAAAGGCCTGCAGACCATCGCCGACCTTTGACTCATGCCTTTTTGACGCATCGATGAGCAGGGCAGCACAACCTGTTCGTCGACGGCAGACACAGCTTTCACAATTCAGCCGGTGTGTGCACCACCGGCGTCACTGCGAACCGAGGCGGTACCCACCATGACCTACTCGTTTACCGAGAAGAAGCGCATCCGCAAGGATTTCGGCAAGCGTCCCCCTGTATTGGGCGTGCCGAACCTGCTGACCATCCAGACCGATTCCTATCGCGAGTTTCTGCAGGAGCACGTCGCTCCCAAGCAGCGCGACGAAAAGGGTCTCCACGCCGCGCTGAAGTCAGTGTTCCCGATCGTTAGCTATTCGGGCAACGCCGCGCTTGAGTATGTCGACTATCGTTTGGGCGAGCCGCCGTTCGATGAACGCGAATGCCGCAACCGCGGCATGACCTTCGGCGCGCCCCTGCGCGTCACCGTGCGCCTGGTCATCTATGACAAGGACAGCCCGGCATCGAAGAAGGCCGTGAAATACGTGAAGGAGCAGGAAGTCTACATGGGCGAAATTCCGCTCATGACGGACACCGGCACCTTCATCATCAACGGCACCGAGCGCGTCATCGTTTCGCAGCTGCACCGTTCGCCGGGCGTGTTCTTCGACCACGACCGCGGCAAGACGCATAGCTCGGGCAAGCTGCTGTTCTCGGCTCGCGTCATTCCCTACCGTGGTTCGTGGCTCGACTTCGAGTTCGATCCGAAGGATGCGCTGTTCACCCGTATCGACCGTCGCCGCAAGCTGCCGGTGACCGTGCTGCTGCGCGCGCTCGGCTACAACAACGAAGAGATGCTCGGCATCTTCTTCGAGCACAACGTGTTCCACCTGGGCAAGAAGGGCGGCACCACGCTGGAGCTCGTCGCCGAGCGTCTGCGCGGCGAAACGCTGACCTTCGACCTGGCCATTGGTGACAAGGTGCTGGTGGAAGCCGGCAAGCGCATCACCGCGCGTCATGTGCGCCAGCTCGCCGCCGAAAACATCACGGCGCTGGAAGTGCCGGACGACTACCCGGTTGGCCGCATCCTGGCCATCGACGTGGTCGATCCGAAGACCGGCGAACTGTTGGCCCAGGCCAACGACGAAATCACCGCCGAGCAGCTGGAGAACTTCCGCAAGGCCGGTATCGAAGTCGTGCCGACGCTTTACGTCAACGACCTGGATCGCGGTGCGTACATCTCGCACACGCTGCGCATCGACAACACCAAGACGCCGCTCGAGGCGCTGGTGGAAATCTATCGCATGATGCGTCCGGGCGAGCCGCCGACCAAGGACGCCGCGCAGAACCTGTTCTACAACCTGTTCTTCACCTTCGACCGCTACGACCTCTCGGGCGTGGGTCGCATGAAGTTCAACCGTCGCGTGGGCCGTCAGGAGATCGTCGGTCCGGGCGTGCTGTACGACAAGAAGTACTTCCAGGACCGCAAGGAAGAGGAAGCCCAGGCGCTCGTCGCCTCGCAGGGCGACCAGTCCGACATCCTCGACGTGCTCAAGGTGCTCATCGACATCAAGAACGGTCATGGCACCGTCGACGATATCGATCACCTGGGCAACCGTCGCGTGCGTTCGGTCGGTGAAATGGCGGAGAACACCTTCCGCATCGGTCTGGTGCGCGTCGAGCGCGCCGTGCGCGAGCGCCTGTCGCTGGCCGAGTCCGAGGGTCTGACCCCGCAGGAACTGATCAACGCCAAGCCTGTGGCGGCGGCGGTGAAGGAGTTCTTCGGTTCGTCGCAGCTCTCGCAGTTCATGGACCAGAACAACCCGTTGTCCGAAGTGACGCACAAGCGTCGCGTCTCGGCACTGGGCCCAGGCGGCCTCACGCGTGAGCGTGCAGGCTTCGAAGTGCGCGACGTGCATCCGACCCATTACGGCCGCGTCTGCACCATCGAAACGCCGGAAGGTCCGAACATCGGCCTGATCAACTCGCTCGCCGTGTACGCGCGCACCAACCAGTACGGCTTCCTCGAGACGCCGTACCGCAAGGTCGTGGGCGGCAAGGTGACCGATCAGGTGGATTACCTGTCGGCCATCGAAGAGGGCGACCACGTCATTGCGCAGGCGAACTCGCCGCTCAAGGACGGCGCGTTCATCGAAGACTTCGTGTCCTGCCGTTTCCGCGGCGAGTCCGAGCTGCGTCCGGCGGCTGAAGTCGACTACATGGACGTCTCGCCGATGCAGACCGTGTCGGTCGCTGCCGCACTCGTGCCGTTCCTCGAGCACGATGACGCGAACCGCGCACTGATGGGCGCGAACATGCAGCGTCAGGCCGTGCCGACCCTGCGTTCGCAGACCCCGCTGGTGGGTACCGGCATCGAGCGCGCCGTGGCGCGTGACTCGGGCGTCATCGTCACCGCCAAGCGCGGCGGCGTGATCGACCAGGTCGATGCGGCCCGTATCGTGGTGCGCGTGAACGAGAAGGAAGTGGGCGACAACGACGCCGGCGTCGATATCTACACGCTGACCAAGTACACCCGTTCCAACCAGAACACCAACCTCAACCAGCGTCCGCTGGTGAACGTGGGTGACATCGTGGCGAAGGGCGACACGCTGGCCGACGGTTCGTCGACCGACCTGGGCGAGCTCGCGCTCGGCCAGAACATGCTGATCGCCTTCATGCCGTGGAACGGCTACAACTTCGAAGACTCGATCCTGCTCTCCGAGCGCGTCGTGCAGGAAGACCGCTACACCTCGATCCACATCGAGGAGCTGTCGTGCATCGCGCGTGACACCAAGCTGGGCGCCGAGGAAATCACCGCCGACATCCCGAACGTGGGTGAGCAGGCGCTGGCTCGCCTCGACGAGTCCGGCATCGTGTACATCGGTGCGGAAGTGAAGGCCGGCGACATCATGGTCGGCAAGGTCACGCCCAAGGGCGAAAGCCAGCTCACGCCGGAAGAGAAGCTGCTGCGCGCGATCTTCGGCGAGAAGGCGTCCGACGTGAAGGACAGCTCGCTGCGCGTGCCGCCGGGCATGGACGGCACCGTCATCGACGTGCAGGTCTTCACCCGTGACGGCATCGAGAAGGACAAGCGCGCCAAGCAGATCGAGGAAATGGAAATCAAGCGTATCCGCAAGGATCTTGATGACCAGTTCCGCATCCTCGAAGGCGCGATCTACAACCGCATGCGCACCCAGCTCGTCGGCAAGACCGCGATGAGCGGCCCGGGTGGCCTCAAGCGCGGCGCCGAAATCACTGACGCTTACCTGGACGGCCTGAAGAAGGACGACTGGTTCAAGGTCAACGTCAAGGAAGAGGACGTCACCGAGTTCCTCGAGCGCGCGGCCGACCAGATCAAGCGTCACAAGGAAGAGTTCGACAAGCGCTTCAAGGAGAAGCAGGGCAAGATCACCCAGGGTGACGACCTTGCTCCGGGCGTGCTCAAGATGGTCAAGGTGTTCCTGGCCGTGAAGCGCCGCATCCAGCCGGGCGACAAGATGGCTGGTCGCCACGGTAACAAGGGTGTGGTGTCCAACGTGGTGCCGGTGGAAGACATGCCGTTCTCCGTCGACGGTACGTCGGTGGACATCGTGCTGAACCCGCTGGGCGTGCCGTCGCGTATGAACATCGGTCAGATTCTGGAAGTGCATCTGGGCTGGGCCGCCAAGGGCCTGGGCAAGAAGATCCAGAAGATGCTCGAAGCGCAGGCCAAGGTGGCGCAGATCCGCGAGTTCCTCGACCAGGTGTACAACCACCACGTCGCGGGCGCCGTGCAGCATGTCGACCTGAAGTCGCTGACCGACGAGGAAATCCTCGCGCTGGCCAACAACCTGCAGGAAGGCGTGCCGATGGCCACGCCGGTGTTCGACGGTGCCGAGGAAACCGAGATCAAGGCGATGCTCAGGCTCGCCGATCTGCCGGAATCGGGCCAGACCACGCTGTACGACGGCCGCACCGGCGAGGCGTTCGATCGCCCGGTCACCGTGGGCTACATGCACTACCTGAAGCTCAACCACCTGGTCGACGACAAGATGCACGCGCGTTCGACTGGTCCGTACTCGCTCGTCACGCAGCAGCCGCTGGGTGGCAAGGCGCAGTTCGGCGGTCAGCGCTTCGGCGAAATGGAAGTCTGGGCACTGGAAGCCTACGGCGCGGCTTACACCCTGCAGGAAATGCTGACGGTGAAGTCCGATGACGTGCAGGGCCGTAACCAGATGTACAAGAACATTGTCGACGGCAACCACGAGATGGCGGCGGGCATGCCGGAATCCTTCAACGTGTTGGTGAAGGAAATCCGCTCGCTCGGTATCGATATTGATCTGGAAGAAGTGAAGTGAGTTGAGGCGGAGACGAGGAACGCACCGCCGTTCCTCGGTCTCCCGATTCCTGATTCTCCATTACCTATTCCCGATCTTCGGAGACATCCATGAAAGACTTGCTCAATCTGTTCAACCAGCAGCGCACTGCGCCTGACTTCGATGCGATCAAGATCGCCCTGGCTTCGCCAGAGCTGATCCGCTCGTGGTCGTACGGCGAAGTGAAGAAGCCGGAGACAATCAACTACCGCACCTTCAAGCCCGAGCGTGACGGCCTGTTCTGCGCCGCCATCTTCGGTCCGGTGAAGGATTACGAGTGCCTGTGCGGCAAGTACAAGCGCATGAAGCACCGCGGCGTGGTGTGCGAAAAGTGCGGCACGGAAGTGACGCTGGCCAAGGTGCGCCGCGAGCGCATGGGTCACATCGAACTCGCTTCGCCGACCGCCCACATCTGGTTCCTCAAGTCGCTGCCCTCTCGCATCGGCCTGATGCTGGACATGACGCTGCGCGACATCGAGCGCATCCTGTACTTCGAAGCCTTCGTGGTGATCGATCCGGGTTTGACCGCGCTCGAGCGCGGCCAGCTGCTCAGCGAAGACCAGTACCTGGAAGCCGTGGAAGAACATGGCGACGAGTTCGACGCCCGCATGGGTGCGGAAGCTGTTTATGAGCTTCTGAAGTCCCTGGATCTTCCGGGCGAAGTCGTGCGCCTGAAGGAAGAGATTGGCTCGACCAATTCCGAGACCAAGCTCAAGCGCCTCACCAAGCGCGTCAAGCTGATCGAAGCCTTCCTCGAATCCGGCAACAAGCCGGAGTGGATGGTGCTGACCGTGCTGCCGGTGCTGCCGCCGGACCTGCGTCCGCTGGTGCCGCTCGATGGCGGCCGTTTCGCCACGTCCGATCTCAACGATCTGTACCGCCGCGTCATCAACCGCAACAACCGCCTGCGTCGCCTGCTCGAACTCAATGCGCCCGACATCATCGTGCGCAACGAAAAGCGCATGCTGCAGGAATCGGTCGATGCGCTGCTCGACAACGGCCGCCGCGGTCGCGCCATCACCGGCACGAACAAGCGCGCGCTGAAGTCGCTGGCCGACATGATCAAGGGCAAGCAGGGTCGCTTCCGCCAGAACCTGCTCGGCAAGCGCGTGGACTACTCCGGTCGTTCGGTGATCGTGGTCGGTCCGACGCTGCGCCTGCACCAGTGCGGTCTGCCGAAGAAGATGGCGCTTGAGCTGTTCAAGCCCTTCATCTTCGCCAAGCTGCAGGCTCGTGGTGAAGCCACCACCATCAAGGCCGCCAAGAAGCTCGTCGAGCGCGAAGAAGGCCAGGTGTGGGACATCCTCGAAGAGGTGATCCGCGAGCATCCCGTGCTGCTCAACCGCGCGCCGACGCTGCATCGTCTGGGCATCCAGGCGTTCGAGCCGAAGCTGATCGAAGGCAAGGCCATCCAGCTGCATCCGCTCGTGTGTACGGCGTTCAACGCCGACTTCGACGGTGACCAGATGGCTGTGCACGTGCCGCTGTCCATCGAGGCGCAGCTCGAAGCGCGCGCCCTGATGATGGCGACCAACAACATCCTGTCGCCCGCCAACGGCGAGCCCATCATCGTGCCGACGCAGGACGTGGTGCTGGGCCTGTACTACATGACCCGCGAGCTGGTGAACGCGAAGGGCACCGGCATGGTGTTCTCCGGCATCGGCGAAGTGCGTCGTGCGTACGACAACCGCGCTGTGCAGCTGCACGCCAAGATCAAGGTGCGCATCAAGCAGGTGCACATCGATGAAGAAGGCGGCCGCACCGAGCAGACCTCGATCGTGGACACGACCGTGGGTCGCGCGCTGCTGCTCGAAATCATGCCGGAAGGCCTGCCTTTCGCGCTGGCCAACACCGAGCTGACCAAGAAGAACATCTCGCGCCTGATCAACCAGTGCTACCGCCGCCTGGGCCTGAAGGACACGGTGATCTTCGGCGACCAGCTGATGTACACCGGCTTCCGCTTCGCCACGCGTGCGGGCATCTCGATCGGCATCGATGACATGATCATCCCCGACGAGAAGAAGCCGATCCTGGAAGAGGCCGAGAAGGAAGTGGTCGAGATCCAGGAGCAGTACCAGTCGGGTCTCGTGACCGCCGGCGAGCGCTACAACAAGGTCGTCGACATCTGGTCGCGCACCAACGAACTCGTCGCCAAGGCGATGATCGACGGTATCGGTACCGAGAAGGTGACCGATGCCGAAGGCAAGACGGTCAACCAGAAGTCCATGAACTCGCTGTACATCATGGCCGACTCGGGTGCTCGTGGTTCGGTGGCGCAGATTCGTCAGCTGGCCGGTATGCGCGGCCTGATGGCTCGCCCGGATGGCTCGATCATCGAGACGCCCATCAAGGCGAACTTCCGCGAAGGCCTGAACGTGCTGCAGTACTTCAACTCCACCCACGGTGCCCGTAAGGGTCTCGCGGATACGGCGTTGAAGACGGCTAACTCCGGTTACCTGACCCGTCGTCTCGTCGACGTGGCGCAGGACGTGGTCATCACGTTCGACGACTGCGGCACCGACAATGGCGTGACCATGCAGCCGATCGTGGAAGGCGGCGACGTGGTCGAGCCGTTGCGCGACCGCGTGCTCGGTCGTGTGGCGCTGGAAGACGTCTACGGCCCGGGCGAAGACAACGAGCCGCTGGTCACCCGCGACACCCTGCTGGACGAAGCCCTGGTCGAGAAGCTCGACAAGGCCGGCGTGCAGTCGGTCAAGGTGCGCTCGCCCATCACCTGCGCCGCCGATCATGGCGTGTGCGCCCTGTGCTACGGCCGCGACCTGGCCCGTGGTCACCTGGTGAACATGGGTGAGGCCGTGGGTGTGGTGGCTGCGCAGTCGATCGGCGAGCCGGGTACCCAGCTGACCATGCGTACCTTCCATATCGGTGGTGCGGCTTCCCGTGCTGCTGCCGTGGACAACGTGACGGTGAAGACTACCGGCACGCTGAAGTTCAACAACCTGAAGACCGTGCACCACAACCAGGGTCACCTGGTGGCGGTGTCGCGTTCGGGCGAAGTGAGCGTCATCGACGCCAATGGCCGCGAGCGCGAGCGCTACAAGGTGCCTTACGGCGCCACCATCGCCGTCAAGGACGGCGACCCGGTCAAGGCTGGCCAGGCCGTGGCCAACTGGGATCCGCATACCCATCCGATCGTCTCGGAAGTGGCCGGTACCGTGCGCTTCATCGACTTCATCGATGGCATCACGGTGCAGAGCCAGACCGACGAACTGACCGGCCTGGAGTCGGCGGTGGTGACCGATCCGAAGCGCCGTGGTACGGCCGCCAAGGATCTGCGCCCGATCGTGCGTCTGGAAGATGCCAAGGGTCGCGAGCTGAAGCTGCCGGGCACCGACGTGCCGGCGCAGTACATGCTTCCGGCCGGCGCCATCGTGTCGATCCAGAACGGTGCGCAGGTGGGCGTGGGTGACGTGGTTGCCCGTATCCCGCAGGAAACCTCCAAGACCCGCGATATCACGGGTGGTCTGCCGCGCGTGGCCGACTTGTTCGAAGCACGCAAGCCCAAGGAACCGGCGATCCTCGCCGAGCGCTCGGGCGTGATCAGCTTCGGCAAGGACACCAAGGGCAAGCAGCGCCTGATCATCAAGGACGTGGACGGCAACGAGCACGAAGAGCTGATTCCCAAGTGGCGTCAGGTCATCGTGTTCGAAGGCGAACACGTGGAGAAGGGCGAAACCATCGTGGACGGCGAGCCCAGTCCGCACGACATCCTGCGCCTGCTGGGTGTCGAGCCGCTGGCCGCTTACCTGGTCAAGGAAATCCAGGACGTCTATCGCCTGCAGGGCGTGAAGATCAACGACAAGCACATCGAAGCGATCATTCGCCAGATGCTGCGCAAGGTTGAGATCACCGATCCGGGCGAGAGCCACTACCTGCGCGGTGAGCAGGTCGAGCGTGTTCGCATCAACGGCGAAAACGATCGTGCCATCCACCGTGGTGAGCGTCCGGCGGAATTCCAGTCGGTGCTGCTCGGTATCACCAAGGCCTCGTTGGCCACGGAATCCTTCATCTCGGCAGCTTCCTTCCAGGAAACGACCCGAGTGTTGACGGAAGCCGCGGTCCGTGGCACGCGCGATACCTTGCGTGGCTTGAAGGAAAATGTTATTGTCGGCCGTCTTATTCCGGCAGGTACGGGTCTGGCGTATCACGCATCGCGTCATCGCCAGGGCGGTCTGACCGCTTCGGAGCTTGAAACTCTCTCCGGCTCCGCTTCGTCGGCTTCCTTCGCAGAAGCCACCACCGGTAGCGACATTGGTGTGGAGTAAGCCCCTTCAGGGCTTTACTCGCTGACATACGAAAAGAGGCGCAAGGAGTGCGCCTCGTGTTCGGGCCATGGCCGGCAGGGCGTCAGCTTGTCTGTGACAGGCTGCCCATGTTAAATTCCCGCTTCTTGGCAGACCGAGCCGGTTCGGTCTGCCTTTATGTTTCTCAGGAACAGCTTCAATGACGACAGTCAACCAGTTGGTTCGCAAATCCCGCAGCCCGAAGACCTACAAGAGTGCTTCGCCGGCTTTGCAGAACAGCCCGCAGCGTCGTGGCGTCTGCACGCGCGTCTACACCACCACCCCGAAGAAGCCGAACTCGGCGCTGCGTAAGGTTGCCAAGGTGCGCCTCACGAACGGCTACGAAGTCATCAGCTACATCGGTGGCGAAGGTCACAACCTGCAGGAGCACTCGGTGGTCCTGATCCGCGGCGGTCGCGTCAAGGATCTGCCGGGTGTGCGTTACCACACGGTGCGCGGCAGTCTCGACTGCGCCGGCGTCACCAAGCGCCGTCAGTCGCGCTCCAAGTACGGCGCCAAGCGCCCGAAGTCCTGATCTTTAGGAATTAACTATGTCGCGTAAAGGTTCACATCCCGCCCGTCTGATCCTGCCGGATCCCAAGCACGGCAGCCAGCTGATCGCTCGCTTCATCAACATGGTGATGAAGAGCGGCAAGAAGTCGGTCGCAGAAAGCATCGTCTACGGTGCGCTGGCCCATCTCGGTGAGAAGAATGCCGAGCCGGTGCAGCTCGTCGAAAAGGCGCTGAACAACATCGCTCCGGCGGTTGAGGTGAAGTCCCGCCGAGTCGGCGGCGCCACCTACCAGGTGCCGGTTGAAGTGCGTCCGGGTCGCCGTATGGCGCTCGCCATGCGCTGGGCCATCGACTCCGCCCGCAAGCGCGGCGAGACCTCGATGCCGCGCAAGCTGGCCGCCGAGCTGCTCGAGGCTTCCGAGAATCGCGGTGGCGCGATCAAGAAGCGCGAAGAGACGCATCGCATGGCAGAGGCCAACAAGGCCTTCTCGCATTACCGCTGGTAAGCAGTACAGCTAGAACTTTCAGAGGTTAAGACCGTGGCACGCACCACTCCTATCGAGCGCTACCGCAACTTCGGCATCATGGCCCACATCGATGCCGGCAAGACCACCACCACGGAGCGCATCCTGTTCTACACCGGCGTCAGTCACAAGATTGGCGAGGTGCACGACGGTGCGGCAACGATGGACTGGATGGAGCAGGAGCAGGAGCGCGGCATCACCATTACGTCGGCGGCAACGACGGCGTTCTGGAAGGGCATGGATCGTTCCTTGCCCGAGCACCGCTTCAACATCATCGACACCCCAGGCCACGTGGACTTCACCATTGAGGTGGAGCGTTCGTTGCGCGTGCTCGACGGCGCGGTGTTCGTGCTGTGCGCGGTGGGTGGTGTGCAGCCGCAGTCTGAGACCGTCTGGCGTCAGGCCAACAAGTACAAAGTGCCGCGCCTCGCGTTCGTCAACAAGATGGACCGCACTGGCGCGAACTTCTACAAGGTGGTCGACCAGCTGAAGGCTCGCCTGGGTGCCAACCCGGTCCCGATGCAGGTGCCGATCGGTGCCGAGGACAACTTCGAGGGCGTGGTCGACCTGCTCAAGATGAAGTCCATCATCTGGGACATGGAATCCCAGGGCATGAAGTTCGAATACGCCGACATCCCGGCCAACCTCGCGGACAAGGCTGCTGAAGCCCGTTCGTACATGGTCGAGTCGGCTGCCGAAGCGTCCGAAGAGCTGATGAACAAGTACTTGGAAGAGGGTGACCTCACCGAGGAAGAGATCATCGGTGGCCTGCGCGCGCGCACGCTGTCCAGCGAAATCATCCCGGTCTTCTGCGGTACCGCGTTCAAGAACAAGGGCGTGCAGGCCATGCTTGACGCCGTGGTCAACCTGCTGCCGTCGCCGATCGATCGTCCGCCGGTGGCTGGCGTGGACGAAGACGAGAAGGAAGCGACCCGCAAGGCTGACGACACCGCTCCGTTCTCGGCGCTGGCGTTCAAGATCATGACCGACCCGTTCGTGGGTTCGCTCACGTTCTTCCGCGTCTACTCGGGCACGCTCAACGCGGGCGACCAGGTGTACAACCCGGTCAAGTCCAAGAAGGAGCGCATCGGCCGCATCCTGCAGATGCACGCCAACGAGCGTCAGGAACTGAAGGAAGTCCGCGCGGGCGATATCGCCGCCGCAGTCGGCCTGAAGGACGTGACGACCGGTGACACGCTGTGCTCGCAGGATCACATCATCACCCTGGAGCGCATGACGTTCCCGGAGCCGGTGATCTCGATGGCGGTGGAGCCGAAGACCAAGTCGGACCAGGAAAAGATGGGTATTGCCCTCGGCCGTCTGGCTGCGGAAGATCCGTCGTTCCGCGTTCGTACGGACGAAGAGTCGGGCCAGACGATCATCTCGGGCATGGGCGAGCTTCACCTGGACATCCTGGTGGACCGCATGAAGCGCGAATTCAACGTCGAAGCCAACGTCGGCAAGCCGCAGGTGGCTTACCGCGAAACGATCCGCTCGTCGGACGTGAAGTCCGATTACAAGCACGCCAAGCAGTCCGGTGGTAAGGGTCAGTACGGTCACGTTGTGATCGAGCTGTCGCCGATGACCGAAGAAGACCGCAAGCTCCCGACCGTCAAGGATGATTTCCTCTTCATCAATGACATCACGGGCGGCGTGATTCCAAAGGAATTCATCCCGTCGGTCGAAAAGGGCCTGCGCGAAACCATCACCAGCGGTCCGCTCGCCGGCTTCCCGGTGGTGAACGTGAAGGTCAAGCTGGTCTTCGGTTCGTACCACGACGTCGACTCGTCCGAAATGGCGTTCAAGCTCGCCGCTTCGATGGCGTTCAAGCAGGGCTTCGCCAAGGCGTCGCCGGTGCTGCTCGAGCCGATCATGAAGGTCGAAGTCGTGACGCCGGAAGACTACGTCGGTGACGTCATGGGCGATCTGAGCCGTCGTCGCGGCCTGCTTCAGGGCCAGGACGACACGCCGTCGGGCAAGACCATCAATGCGATGGTCCCGCTGGGTGAGATGTTCGGTTATGCGACGACCATTCGCTCGCTGACCCAGGGTCGCGCCACCTTTACGATGGAGTTCGACCACTACGCTGAAGCGCCGAACAACATCGCTGAGCAGGTCATGAAGAAGGCCTGATAAGGCCTTCTTCCTCCAACTACCGTTCTTTTTTAGAGGTTTTAGTCATGGCAAAGGGTAAATTCGAACGCACCAAGCCGCACGTCAACGTCGGCACGATTGGTCACGTGGACCACGGCAAGACGACGCTGACGGCAGCACTGACCAAGGTGGGTGCAGAGCGCTTCGGTGGCGAATTCAAGGCGTATGACGCGATCGACGCGGCGCCGGAAGAAAAGGCACGTGGCATCACGATTTCGACCGCGCACGTCGAATACGAATCGCCGACCCGTCACTACGCCCACGTGGACTGCCCGGGCCATGCTGACTACGTCAAGAACATGATCACCGGTGCGGCGCAGATGGACGGCGCGATCCTGGTGTGCTCGGCCGCCGACGGCCCGATGCCGCAGACGCGCGAACACATCCTGCTGTCGCGCCAGGTGGGCGTGCCCTACATCGTCGTGTTCCTGAACAAGGCCGACATGGTGGACGACGCCGAGCTGCTCGAACTGGTCGAAATGGAAGTGCGTGAACTGCTCTCCAAGTACGACTTCCCGGGCGACGACACTCCGATCATCAAGGGCTCGGCCCTGAAGGCGCTGGAAGGCGACCAGTCGGAAATCGGCGTGCCGGCCATCGTGGCCCTGGTGGACGCGCTGGACAGCTACATCCCCGAGCCGGTGCGTGCGATCGACAAGCCGTTCCTGATGCCGGTGGAAGACGTGTTCTCGATCTCGGGCCGCGGCACCGTGGTGACCGGTCGTATCGAGCGCGGCATCATCAAGGTTGGTGACGAAGTGGAAGTGGTGGGCATCCGCCCGACCCAGAAGACCACCGTCACGGGCGTGGAAATGTTCCGCAAGCTGCTGGACCAGGGCCAGGCAGGCGACAACGCCGGTCTGCTGCTGCGCGGTCTGAAGCGCGACGACGTGGAGCGTGGTCAGGTGCTGGCCAAGCCGGGCACGATCACCCCGCACACGGACTTCGAAGCTGAGGTGTACGTGCTGTCGAAGGACGAAGGTGGCCGTCATACCCCGTTCTTCAAGGGCTACCGTCCGCAGTTCTACTTCCGCACGACCGATGTGACCGGCGCTTGCCAGTTGCCGGAAGGCGTGGAAATGGTGATGCCGGGCGACAACGTGAAGATGGTGGTCAGCCTGATCCACCCGATCGCGATGGACGAAGGCCTGCGCTTTGCTATCCGCGAAGGTGGCCGCACCGTCGGCGCCGGCGTGGTGGCCAAGGTCATCAAGTAAGAAGTAAGAAGAGTCCGTTCGGTCGCCGCCCTCGGGCGGCGACCGGAAATCCGCCGAAAGGGCTGATTCCAGGATCATTTTCAACCCTGGGCAAGTAAAAACGCTTCCCTTGGGTTGAAATACACGCTATAGTTTTGAGCTTGCCTGTCGACGGACCTTCGGATGCGTCGACCTTACAGCGAAATGAGGCGCAGGAAGTGCTTCGAGTTCGCTGGCCTGGATGGCCAACACGCAAGAACAGGCTTGGACAGCGAAGCGTGACGCTTTGTTGACCTGGCCATTTCGCGCGTTTTATACTTTTCCGTCTAGGCGGGCCCGTTTCGGGCCTGCCTAGTCTTTTAAGGTCGATTTCGCGGCATGAAAGTCGCTCGCCGCATCGACTGGCAATACCTGGCGACAATGGGTTGTGCGGGTGGGCGAGAAGCTCATCCGGTTCACAGAATTTGTTCTTTCGATAACAGGACACGGTTTATGGCGAACCAAAAGATTCGCATTCGGCTCAAGGCGTACGATCATCGTTTGATCGATCGCTCGGCCAGCGAAATCGTCGAGACGGCCAAGCGCACTGGCGCAACGGTCCTCGGTCCGATTCCGCTCCCGACCAAGATCGAGCGCTACACCATTCTGGTGTCGCCGCACGTCGACAAAGATGCCCGCGACCAGTACGAGACCCGTACGCACAAGCGCGTGCTCGACATCGTCGACCCTAACGACAAAACCGTGGACGCGCTCATGAAGCTTGACCTCGCCGCTGGCGTGGACGTTCAGATCAAGCTTGGTTGAGCGAGAGACAGGATACGAAGATGAGTATCGGACTGGTTGGCCGCAAGTGCGGCATGAGCCGACTCTTCACTGAAGACGGACGCTCGATTCCGGTGACGCTGATTGAAGCCACCCCGAATCGCGTTACGCAGTTGAAGACGGAAGATAACGATGGTTACAGCGCTGTGCAGGTCGCAGCCGGCGTCAAGCGCGCCAGCCTGCTGACGCAGCCGCTGAAGGGCCATTACGCGAAGGCGAAGGTTGAGCCGGGTCGTGGTCTCTGGGAGTTCCGCGTGTCTGCCGATGATCTCGGCAAGTACAGCGTGGGCGCCGAGATCAAGGCCGACGACGTGTTCCAGGTGGGTCAGATCGTTGACGTCGCCGGCGTGTCGAAGGGCAAGGGCTTCCAGGGCACCATCAAGCGCCACAACTTCACCATGGGCGACGCGACCCACGGTAACTCGCTGTCGCATCGTGCGCCGGGTTCTATCGGTCAGCGTCAGACTCCGGGTCGCGTGTTCCCGGGCAAGAAGATGTCGGGCCACATGGGTGCGGTGAACCGCACGCAGCAGGGCCTCGAAGTGGTCAAGGTCGACGCCGAGCGTCATCTGATCGCGGTGAAGGGCGCGGTGCCGGGCGCTACCGGTGGCGACGTCGTCATCCGTCCGACGACCAAGGGCTGAGGAGAGACGCCATGGAACTCAATGTTATTGGCGCCAAGCCGCTCAACGTGTCGGACGAAGTGTTCGGCGGTGAGCTCAAGCAGGCCCTGATCCACCAGGTGGTCGTTGCCTATCAGGCAGGCGGTCGCGCCGGTACGCAGTCGCAGCTCACTCGCGGCGAACTGTCCGGCACCACCAAGAAGTTCAAGAAGCAGAAGGGCGGCGGCGCCCGTCACGGTGACTACCGTGCACCGATCTTTGTCGGTGGTGGCCGCGCTTTCGCTGCCAAGCCGCGCAGCTACGAGCAGAAGGTCAACCGCAAGGCTTACCGCGTTGCGATCCGTTCGATCCTCTCCGAGCTCGTTCGTCAGGATCGTCTGAAGGTGGTCGAGAGCTTCGGCATCGACACCCCGAAGACCAAGGCGATGGTTGCCAAGCTGGCTGAGCTGCAGGTGTCCGGTCGCGTGCTGCTGGTGTCGGAAGACGCCAACGAAGCCACCTTCCTGGCTGCGCGCAACATTCCGTACATCCACGTGGTGGACGTGCTGGCGCTGAACCCGGTCAGCCTGGTCGGTTCGGACCACATCGTCATGACCGTCGATGCGGTGAAGAAGATCGAGGAGTGGCTGGCATGAGCAACGAACGCATTCTGAATACGCTGCGTGCGCCGCACATCTCGGAAAAGGCTGCGCGCCTGGCCGAGAAGAACCAGTACGTATTCGTGGTTGCCCCCGAGGCAACCAAGGCCGATGTCCGCGCAGCGGTGGAGCAGATGTTCGACGTCAAGGTCGAGCAGGTGAACCTCGTCAATGCCAAGGGCAAGGTCAAGTCCTTCCGTTTCCGCACTGGCAATCGCCAGGGCAAGCGTAAGGCCTATGTCCGCCTCGCCGATGGCCAGACCATCGACGTGTCGGCCAAAGCCTGAGCCAGGAGTTGAATTGAGATGGCACTGATCACTCATAAGCCGACCTCCCCCGGACGCCGCGACGCAGTCAGCGTTCGCACCGAGGGCCTTCACAAGGGCGCGCCGTACGCGGCGTTGACCGAAGCGAAGACCAAGAACGGCGGTCGCAACAATTACGGTCGCATCACTGTGCGCCACCAGGGTGGTGGTCACAAGCAGCGTTACCGCATCATCGACTTCAAGCGCGACAAGGAAGGCATTGCTGCCCAGGTCGAGCGCATTGAATACGATCCGAACCGTACCGCGCACATCGCACTGCTGTGCTATGCCGACGGCGAGCGCCGTTACATCATCGCTCCGAAGGGCGTGCAGGCGGGCGATCGCCTGGTGTCGGGCAGCGATGCACCGATCAAGGCCGGCAACAGCCTGCCGCTGCGCGCGATCCCGGTGGGTTCGACCATCCACTGCATCGAAATGCGTCCGGGCAAGGGTGCGCAGATTGCGCGTTCCGCCGGCGCTTCGGTCCAGCTGGTCGCTCGTGAATCGGGTTACGCCACGCTGCGTCTTCGCTCCGGCGAAATGCGTCGCGTGCCGGTCGATTGCCGCGCCACCATCGGTGAAGTGGGCAACGGCGAGCACAGCCTGAAGAAGCTCGGCAAGGCCGGCGCCAAGCGCTGGTTGGGTATTCGTCCCACCGTTCGCGGTGTGGTGATGAACCCGGTCGACCATCCGCACGGCGGTGGTGAGGGCAAGACCTCTGGCGGTCGTCACCCGGTTTCTCCGTGGGGTACGCCGGCCAAGGGCTACAAGACGCGCTCGAACAAGCGCACCCAGCAGTTCATCGTGCGTCGTCGCAAGTAATAGGAAACGATCATGCCGCGCTCTCTAAAGAAAGGTCCGTTTGTCGACCTGCACCTCGTAAAGAAGGTGGAAGCCGCCGTTTCCGCCAATAACAAGCGTCCGATCAAGACCTGGTCGCGCCGCTCGATGATCCTGCCGGAAATGGTCGGCCTGACCATCGCCATCCACAACGGCCGTCAGCATGTCCCTGTGCTGGTCAACGAGAACATGGTCGGGCACAAGCTCGGCGAGTTCGCGACGACCCGCACGTTCAAGGGCCATGGCGGCGACAAGAAGGGCAAGTGATGAGCACTGAAGCCAAAGCGATCCTGCGCAGCGCCCGCATTTCGGCGCAGAAGGCACGCCTGGTAGCTGACCTGGTCCGCGGCATGCCCGTGGGCCGAGCCAGCGACGTGCTCCAGTTCACCAACAAGAAGGCCGCAGCCCTCGTTCGCAAGGTGCTGCTGTCGGCCGTCGCCAACGCCGAGAACAACCTCGGCGCCGATGTCGACGAGCTGAAGGTCTCGCGCATCTTCGTGGACGAAGGTCCGGCGATGAAGCGCATGTACGCCCGCGCCAAGGGCCGCGGTTCCCGCATCCTGAAGCGCACGAGCCACATCACTGTGGTCGTTGGCAACTAAAGAGGACGTAGACGATGGGTCATAAAGTTCATCCCACCGGTATCCGCCTCGGCATTGCCAAGGACTGGAACTCGAAGTGGTACGCCAATAAGGGCGAATACGCCCAGTACCTCGCTGCCGACCTCAAGGTCCGCGAGATGCTGCGCAAGAAGCTGGCCCAGGCCGGCATCTCCAAGATCCTCATCGAGCGTCCGGCCAAGACCGCGCGCGTGACGATCCACACCGCCCGTCCGGGCGTGGTGATCGGCAAGAAGGGCGAGGATATCGAGAAGCTGCGCAAGGAAGTCAGTGACCTGATGGGCGTCCCGGCGCACATCAACGTCAGTGAAGTCCGCAAGCCTGAGCTGGACGCACAGCTGGTTGCCGAGTCGATCGCGCAGCAGCTGGAGCGTCGCATCATGTTCCGCCGCGCCATGAAGCGCTCGGTCGGCAACGCGATGCGCCTCGGCGCCCTGGGTATCAAGATCAATGTCTCTGGCCGTTTGAACGGCGCTGAGATTGCTCGTTCCGAATGGAGTCGCGAAGGTCGCGTGCCGCTGCATACGCTGCGCGCCGACATCGACTACGGCACCGCCGAAGCTCATACGACCTACGGCGTCATCGGCATCAAGGTGTGGATCTACAAGGGCGAAATCTTCGACCTTGCAGCCGCCAGCCAGGAGTCGAAGGAAGAGCAGTCCCAGCCGCGCCGCGAGGGTGGTGAGGGTCGTCGTGAACAGCGTCGCGAGGGCGGTGAAGGCCGTCGCGAGCGGACGGCGAAGTAAGGGAGAGTTGCCATGCTGCAACCTAAGCGAACCAAATACCGTAAGCAGTTCAAGGGCCGTAACGATGGTCTGGCTTTCTCGTCGAATCTCGTCAGCTTTGGCGAGTTCGGCCTGAAGGCAACCACCTTTGGCGCCCTGACCGCTCGTCAGATCGAGGCCGGTCGTCGTTGCATCACCCGTTTTGTGAAGCGCGGCGGCAAGCTGTGGATCCGCGTGTACCCGGACAAGCCCATCACCAAGAAGCCCATCGAAGTTCGAATGGGTGCTGGTAAGGGTGGCGTTGAATACTGGGTCGCTCCGATCCAGCCGGGCCGCATGCTCTATGAAATCGAGGGTATCGACGAGGCGACGGCACGCGAGGCGTTCCGCCTGGCCGCGGCCAAGCTCTCGGTCCAGACCCAATTCGTGACCCGGGCGGTGATGTGATATGGCCATCAAAGATTTGACCACCAAGTCGGCCGACGAGCTGAACAAGCATCTGCTGGACCTCCGTAAGGAGCAGTTCAATCTGCGCATGCAGAAGGGCACCGGCCAGCTCAATCAGCCGCACCAGCTGCGCCGCGTTCGGCGCGACATCGCCCGCACGAAGTTCGTGCTCGGCGGAAAGAAGTAAGGGACGGCCGATATGAGCGACAACCAAAAGCAGACGCGCACCCTCCAGGGCCGCGTCATTAGCAACAAGATGGACAAGACCGTGACGGTCCTGATCGAGCGCCAGGAACAGCATCCGCTGATCGGCAAGATCATCCGTCGTTCGACCAAGCTTCACGCGCAGGACGACCTGGGTGCGAACGAGGGCGACCTGGTCCGCATTGCAGAATGCCGTCCCTTGTCCAAGACCAAGCATCACCGCGTGGTCGAAATCATCACGCGCGCTAACGTCTAAGGGAGGGTGCAGACATGATCCAGATGCAAAGCACGCTTTCCGCGGCCGATAACAGCGGTGCCCGTGAACTGATGTGCATCAAGGTGCTCGGCGGCTCCAAGCGCCGTTACGCCGCGATCGGTGACGTGATCAAAGTCACCGTGAAAGATGCCATCCCCCGCGGCAAGGTGAAGAAGGGTGAGGTGTACAACGCCGTGGTGGTTCGTACCGCCAAGGGCGTGCGCCGTCCCGATGGCTCGCTGATCCGTTTCGACGGCAACGCAGCGGTCCTCCTCAACAACAAGCTCGAGCCGATTGGCACCCGTATCTTCGGGCCGGTCACTCGCGAGCTGCGCAGCGAGAAGTTCATGAAGATCGTCTCCCTCGCGCCCGAAGTGCTCTGAGCGGAGACAAGACCATGAACCGTATCCGCAAGGGTGATCAGGTCCTCGTGATCACCGGCAAAAACAAGGGTCAGCGCGGCGACGTGCTGCGCGTTGATGGCGACCGCGTGTTCGTCTCCAACGTGAACCTGGTCAAGCGTCACACCAAGCCGAATCCGCAGGCCAACCAGGCCGGCGGCATCGTCGAGCGTGAGGCTTCGATCCACATCTCCAACGTCCAGCTGTTCAACTCCGCCACGGGCAAGGGTGAACGCGTTGGCGCCAAGACGCTCTCTGATGGGCGTAAGGTGCGCGTGTTCAAGTCCTCCGGCGAAGTTGTGGACGCGTAAGGAATCTACGTTATGACGACGCGTCTCGAAACGTTTTACAAAGACCAGGTCATCAAGAAGCTCACCGAGCGTTTTGGTTACCAGAACGTGATGCAGGTTCCCCGCATCACCAAGATCACGCTGAACATGGGCGTGGGCGAAGCGGCGGGCAACAAGAAAGTGCTCGAGAACGCCGTGGCCGACATGGCCAAGATCTCCGGCCAGAAGCCGATCCAGACCAAGGCCCGCGTGTCGGTTGCCTCGTTCAAGATCCGCGATGGCTGGCCGATCGGCTGCAAGGTCACGCTGCGCCGCGCGCAGATGTGGGAATTCCTCGATCGCCTGATCAACATCTCGCTGCCGCGTACGCGCGACTTCCGTGGTGTGTCGGGTCGCGCTTTCGATGGCCGTGGTAACTACAACTTCGGCGTCAAAGAGCAGATCATTTTCCCGGAAATCGACTTCGATACGGTCGACGCCATGCGCGGTATGGATATCTCCATCACCACCACGGCCAAGTCCGACGAAGAAGCCAAGGCGCTGCTGGAAGCCTTCAGCTTCCCGTTCCGCAACTAAGAGAGCCGCGAGAGACCCATGGCAAAGACCTCAATGGTTAACCGCGACCTCAAGCGGACCAAGCTCGCCAAGAAGTACGCCGCCAAGCGCGCCGAACTGAAGGCCATCGTGCTGAGCCCCACCGCCTCCTACGAGGAGAAGATGGAAGCCCAGACCAAGCTGCAGAAGCAGCCGCGTGACGCCAGCCCGTCCCGTCAGCGCACCCGTTGCGCCCTGACCGGTCGTCCGCGCGCCGTGTATCAGAAGTTCGGCCTCGGCCGTAACAAGCTGCGCGAAGCCACCATGCGTGGCGACGTGCCTGGCCTGCGCAAGGCCAGCTGGTAAGACCCAAAACTGGATGGGGTAGGGCGCCAATCCAACCCCGTTCCAATGCGGCGGCAGGCCCAGGTCTGCCGCCGTTGGCGCGATTACGCGCCGTTATTCGCAAAGTCGGAAAAATGCTGCTATAGTCGTCGGTCTGCGTACCTGCAGGCTGGCTCTGTGCCGGCATACAACTCAAAACAGATTTCCGGTTTTTCGGATATCGGTGCACTCTGAAGGATGTTTTCATGAGCATGACTGATCCCATCGCCGATCTGTTTACGCGCATCCGCAATGCCCAGCTCACGGGCAAGCAGGCCGTAAACATGCCGTCGTCGAAGCTGAAGGTGGCCATCGCCAACCTTCTCAAGAATGAGGGCTACATCCTCGACGCCAAGGCCTCCACTGCGGAAGGCAAGCCGGTGCTCGAGATCAAGCTCAAGTATTTCGAAGGCCGTCCGGCCATTGAAACCATTACCCGTGTCAGCCGTTCCGGTCTCCGCGTTTACCGCGGCAAGGACGAGCTGCCGAAGGTCCTCGGCGGCCTGGGTATCTCGATCATCTCGACTTCCGCCGGTCTGCTGACCGACGCGCAGGCCCGTGCCAAGGGTCTGGGCGGCGAAGTCATCGGCCAGGTCGCATAAGGAGCCGACGATGTCCCGCGTTGCCAAGAAACCGATCAACCTGCCCAAGGGCGTTGAAATCAAGTCCGACGCCAACGGCATTTCCGTCAAGGGCCCGAAGGGCACTCTGGCGATCCATCACCTGCCGGGCGCCTCGATCAACATCGACAATGGCGTGGCCAACATCGTTCTCGCCGAAGGCGCGGACGACAAGTTCGGCGGCACGCTGCGCGCGCTGCTGGCCAACATGGTCAAGGGCGTGTCCGACGGTTACGAGCGCAAGCTCGAGCTGGTCGGCGTGGGCTACCGTGCCTCGATGGCCGGCAAGTCGTTGAATATCGCCCTGGGCTTCTCGCATCCGGTCGTGTTCGACGCCCCGGAAGGCATCACCATCGAAACCCCGTCGCAGACCGAAATCCTCATCAAGGGTTCGGACAAGCAGCGCGTGGGTGAGGTGGCCGCCAAGATCCGCGGCTTCCGTCCGCCGGAGCCCTACAAGGGCAAGGGCGTGCGCTACTCCGGCGAGAAGATCACCCTGAAGGAAGCCAAGAAGGCTTAATCGCCTATCCGCTTCCTGGAGAGAACACGATGAACAAGAACGAATCCCGCCTGCGTCGCGCCAAGGCCACTCGCTCCCACATCCGCAAGCTCGGTGTGGCACGCCTGTCGGTCCACCGTACCGGTCAGCACCTTTACGCCCAGGTGTTCGACGCCTCGGGCACCAACGTGGTGGCCGCTGCCTCCACGGTGCAGAAGTCGGTTGCCGAAGGCCTCAAGGGCACCAAGAACCTGACCGCTGCCGCTGCCGTGGGCAAGGCGGTTGCCGAGCGCGCGCTGGCTGCCGGCGTCGAGTCCGTGGCGTTCGATCGCTCGGGCTTCCGCTACCACGGTCGTATCAAGGCGCTGGCCGATGCGGCTCGCGAAGCCGGCCTGAAGTTCTAAGGCCGCTCGGTATCGGGTGCCGGTTCGCCGGCACTTGATGCCAACAGAAGTACCCACAACTCCAAGCGGCACAGCCGCAAGCAAAGTCCCGGTTCGCCGGGCATACGGAAAAGAACATGTCTTCTACCGATCGCGAAAATTCAGACGGCCTGCTCGAAAAGCTGATCGCCGTCAACCGCGTGGCCAAGACCGTCAAGGGTGGCCGCCAGATGAGCTTCACCGCGCTGACCGTCGTCGGCGATGGCGAAGGCCGCGTGGGTTTTGGCTATGGCAAGGCGCGTGAAGTGCCGGTCGCCATCTCCAAGGCCATGGACCGCGCCCGTCGCAACATGGTGAGCATCGACCTGAACAACGGCACCCTGTGGTACGCCATCAAGGCCAACCACGGCGCCGCCCGCGTGTTCATGCAGCCGGCTTCCGAAGGTACCGGCGTCATTGCCGGCGGTGCCATGCGCGCCGTGCTGGAAGTGGTAGGCGTGAAGAACGTGCTGGCCAAGGCCGTCGGTTCGCGCAACCCGATCAACCTGGTCCGCGCGACCATCAAGGGCCTGCAGGCCGTCGCCTCGCCGAAGCAGATCGCTGCCAAGCGTGGCAAGACCCTGGAAGAGGTGCTGGGTAATGGCTAAGAACAACGAAACCGCCGCCACCGTGCGCGTGCGCCTGGTCAAGGGCTTGCGCGGTGTGCAGAGCCGTCACCGCCTGAGCGTCAAAGCGCTCGGCCTGAACAAGCTCAACGACGTCCGTGAACTGAAGGACAGCCCGCAGGTCCGCGGCCTGATCAACACGGTCTATTACCTCGTGCGGGTTGAGGAGTAATCACCATGCGTCTTAACGACATCAAGCCGGCCGCCGGTTCCCGCAAGACCCGCCTTCGCGTGGGTCGCGGTATCGGTTCGGGCCTGGGCAAGACCGCCGGTCGCGGTCATAAGGGTCAGCACGCTCGCGCGGGCGGCACCCACAAGTACGGTTTCGAGGGCGGCCAGATGCCGCTGCAGCGTCGCTTGCCGAAGGTCGGCTTCCGCTCGCTGAAGAAGAAAGAAAGCCAGGAAGTGTTCCTGTACCAGCTGGCCACCCTGAAGGCTGACGTGATCGATACGATCGCGCTGCATCAGGCAGGTCTGATCGACAGCCATGCCAAGAAGGTCAAGGTTGTCCTCAAGGGCGAAATCGGCCGCGCCGTGAAGCTGTCGGGTGTGCTGGCTACGGCCGGTGCAAAGGCAGCGATCGAAGCTGCCGGCGGCAGCGTGGAGTAATCACGTGGCGTCAGCCCAGGGCACATCGCTCGGATCGCTCGGCAAGCTGACGGAACTGCGTCAGCGCATCTTCTTCGTGATTGGTGCGCTGATCGTCTTCCGTCTTGGTTCCTTCATCCCGGTTCCGGGCGTAAACCCGGAAGCCATGACGAACCTGATCGAGCAGGGCGGCGGCCTGATGAACATGTTCAACATGTTCTCGGGTGGCTCGCTGGCACGCTTCTCGGTGTTCGCGCTCGGCGTCGTGCCCTACATCTCCGCATCCATCGTGGTGCAGATGATGGGCTCGGTGATCCCGAGCCTGCAGGCGCTGCGCAAGGAGGGTGAGTCGGGTCGTCGCAAGATGACCACCTACACCCGCTTCGGCACGGTGGGCCTGGCGGCCTTCCAGGCGTTCGGCATCGCGGTGGCCCTGCAGAAGCAGGTCGCGGCGGGCGGTGCGCCGGTGGTGTACACGCCGGGCATGGGTTTCATCATGGCGTCGATCGTCGGCCTTACGGCGGGCACGATGTTCCTGATGTGGCTGGGTGAGCAGATCACTGAGCGTGGTATCGGCAACGGTATTTCGCTGCTGATCTTCGCCGGTATCGTGGCCGGTCTGCCGGGTGCCGTGGCGCACACGCTGACCATGGCCGGCAACGGCGAGCTCTCGGTGATCCGGATGATCATGGTGGTCGGCCTGATCCTCGCGGTGACGGCGTTCGTGGTGTTCATGGAGCGCGCCCAGCGGCGCATCACCGTGAACTACGCGCGTCGCTCCGGTGGTCAGCGGGCCTACATGAACCAGACGTCGCACCTGCCGCTCAAGATCAACATGTCGGGCGTGATCCCGCCGATCTTTGCGTCGAGCCTGCTGATGTTCCCGGCCACTGCGGCAACCTGGTTCGGCCAGGGGCACCAGTCGCGCTGGCTGACGGAGCTGACCCAGGCACTGACGCCGGGTGAGCCCCTGTACGACATCGTCTTCGCGGTACTGGTGATCACTTTCGCCTTCTTCTATACGGCGATCGTGTTCAACTCCCAGGAGACGGCGGACAACCTCAAGCGCTCCGGCGCCTTGATTCCGGGCATCCGCCCGGGCCGCTCCACGGCTGACTACATCGACAACGTGATGACCCGTCTTACCGGCGTCGGCGCGTTGTACCTGGTGCTGGTCTGCCTCGTTCCATCGTTTATGCAAAAAGCGTGGCACGTCCCGTTCTACTTCGGTGGCACCTCTCTGCTCATCGTCGTGGTCGTGGTGATGGATTTCACTGCTCAGGTGCAGGCGCACTTGGTCAGTCACCAGTACGAAAGCCTGCTGAAGAAGGCCAACCTCCGCCGCAACTGATGGCTGCTGGGGTGGTGTGAAGTTGGTCTAAGTCGGAGGGCGGCGGTACCCCAGGTACCGCAGGGCTTTCCTAATGGGTTGTTTAAGGTTAGAATTGCGCGTTTACCGCGCACGAAACGCATCGGAGAAAGTACATCATGGCGCGCATCGCGGGTGTCAATTTGCCGGTCCAGAAGCATGTCTGGGTTGGCCTGCAGAGCATTTACGGGATCGGCCGCAGCCGGGCCAAGAAGGTCTGCGCGGACGCTGGCGTGGTTCCCACCACGCAGATCAAGTCCCTGAGTGAAGGCGAAGTGGAAAAGCTTCGTCACGAAATCGGTAAGTACGTCGTCGAAGGCGATCTGCGTCGCGAGGTGGGTATCGCCATCAAGCGTCTGATGGATCTGGGTTGCTACCGCGGTCTGCGTCACCGCCGTGGTCTGCCGGTGCGCGGCCAGCGCACGCGTACCAATGCGCGCACCCGTAAGGGCCCGCGTCGCGCCATCAAGAAGTAACGGATCCCGAACATGGCTAAGCCTGTCAAGACCAAGAAGAAGATCAAGCGCGTTGTCACGGATGCCGTGGCCCACGTGCAAGCCTCCTTCAACAACACCATCGTCACGATCACCGATCGCCAGGGCAATGCCCTGTCATGGGCGACTGCCGGCGGCGCGGGTTTCCGCGGTTCGCGTAAGTCGACCCCGTTTGCAGCGCAGGTTGCCGCCGAAAAGGCTGGCCGCGCCGCAGGCGACTACGGCGTCAAGACCGTGGAAGTTCGCATCAAGGGCCCGGGTCCGGGTCGTGAGTCCGCCGTTCGCTCGTTGAACGCGCTGGGCTACAAGGTGCTCAACATCATCGACGTCACGCCGATTCCGCATAACGGCTGCCGTCCCCCCAAGAAGCGTCGAGTCTAAGGAGCATACCCATGGCACGTTATCGTGGAGCTACCTGCAAGCTCGCCCGCCGCGAGGGTGCAGATCTCAGCCTGAAGAGTCCGGCTCGCGCCATCGACTCCAAGTGCAAGTTGGAAAACAAGCCCGGCCAGCACGGCGCCAACAAGCGCATGCGCATGTCGGACTACGCCTTGCAGCTGCGTGAAAAGCAGAAGGTCAAGCGTATCTATGGCGTGCTCGAGCGCCAGTTCAGCAATTACTACTCCAAGGCGTCGACCCTCAAGGGCAACACCGGCGAGAACCTGCTGCGCCTGCTCGAAAGCCGTCTCGACAACGTCGTTTACCGCATGGGTTTCGCGGTCACCCGCGCCCAGGCCCGTCAGCTGGTCAGCCACAAGGCTGTGCTGGTCAACGGCAAGAAGGTGAACATCCCGTCGTACCAGGTTCGTCCGGGCGATGCGGTTGCACTGACCGAGCGTGCGCGCACCCAGCTGCGCGTGCAGGAAGCGGCAACCGTGTTCGACACCATGGATCTGCGTCCGCAGTGGGTCGAAGTCGACAGCAAGAAGTTCGAAGGTACGTTCAAGTCGATGCCGGACCGCGGCGATCTGCCGACCGACATCAACGAGAGCCTGATCGTCGAGCTTTACTCGAAGTAATCAACCGGAGCCCTGCATGGCAGTTTCGTCAACTAGCGTGCTGCGCCCTCGCGGCCTCAGCGTCGAGCAACTCGGAGCCAACCGCGCCAAGGTGGTGGTCGAGCCGCTTGAGCGTGGTTTTGGCCACACCCTGGGCAACGCGCTGCGCCGCGTGCTGCTCTCCTCGATCCCTGGCTCTGCCATCGTCGAGGTGGAAATTGATGGCGTGCTGCACGAATACACCACCCTGGAAGGTCTGCAGGAGGACGTCATTGAAGTCCTGCTCAACCTCAAGGACGTGGCGATTCGCCAGCATTCGGGTGATGAAGTCACCCTGACCTTGTCCAAGAAGGGCAAGGGCGTGGTCACCGCCGGCGATATCGCCGTCGACCACTCGGTGGAAATCATCAACCCCGAGCATGTGATCTGCCACCTGACCAAGGACATCGCTCTCAACATGCGCCTGAAGGTGCGTCGCGGCGTCGGCTACCAGCCGGCCAGCGCGCGCCAGCATCCGGATGATGAGGCACGTCCGATCGGCCGCCTGCAGCTCGACGCGTCGTTCGCGCCGGTGCTGCGCGTTGCCTACGAAGTGGACGCCGCTCGCGTTGAGCAGCGCACCAACCTCGACAAGCTCGTGCTCGATATCGAAACCAACGGCACCATCGGTGCGGAAGACGCGGTTCGCAAGGCCGCGGAAATCCTCAACGACCAGCTGTCGGTGTTCGGTGACTTCTCGCGTCGCGAGAGCGCCACCGACAAGGCGGAGAAGGGCGGTTTCGATCCGCTGCTGCTGCGTCCGATCGACGACCTGGAGCTCACCGTGCGTTCGGCTAACTGCCTGAAGGCCGAGAGCATCTACTACATCGGCGACCTGGTGCAGAAGACGGAAGTCGAACTGCTCAAGACGCCGAATCTCGGCAAAAAGTCCCTGACCGAAATCAAGGACGTGCTGGGTGGTCGTGGTCTCGCGCTCGGTATGAAGCTCGAGAACTGGCCGCCGCCGGGCTTGTCCCACGGCATGCAGTTGGGCTGAAGTTTCGGCGGTCGTTCGCGACCGCCTGCTGTACCGGCAAACTGGCGAGCGTGCTTCGGTGCGCTCGCCAGCTGCCAAAAGCGGTTTCAAAACCGCGCGATCTTTTTGGGCGACCACGTTTGGCCGCCGGTGTTGGTGCTCTGACGAGTGTTCATCCCTCGGATTTTGCAGGCACCTGAAACGACCAGCCTTGGTCGTCTTGCTCAATAAGAGCCCGTAGTACGAAGGGCTTCATCAGCGGGTAACCGCGGGAAGTCGGACCTAACCGCCGACTTTTCATAACAACAGACATAGAGAGTATTGCCATGCGCCACCAGAAATCCGGTCGCAAGCTCAACCGCACGAGCAGCCACCGCGAAGCCATGTTCAAGAACATGGCCGCGTCGCTGATCAAGCATGAGCTGATCCGCACCACCCTTCCCAAGGCGAAGGAACTCCGTCGCGTTGCCGAGCCGCTCATCACGCTCGCCAAGACCGATGGCGTTGCCAACCGTCGTCTCGCTTTCGCGCGTCTGCGCGACAAGCAGGCCGTCGGCAAGCTGTTCGTCGAGCTGGGTCCCCGCTACCAGAGCCGCCCCGGCGGTTACCTGCGCATCCTCAAGTGCGGCTTCCGCCCGGGCGACAACGCTCCGATGGCGTACGTCGAACTGGTCGATCGTCCGCAGACCGACGCTGCTGCCGAGTAATCGGTCGCAACCAGCGTTTTGCGAAACCCCGGCAGGGCAACCTGCCGGGGTTTTTGCTTTTGGGGCCGTGGCGGCGCGACGAGGGAGCTCCGCTGAGGCTGGTCAGTCTCGACGAGGCGCGATCCGGCACGTGAGCAAACATCTCGTATTACTCGGTCGGCCAAGCACTGATCCCTCGTGGTTGCCGTTGAAAGTTACGACGCACTCGCAGGACGTAGCCTTGACGTGTTCTGGCGAGGCGGCGTGGGTGAATCGACAGGGCTGACAGGGGCGGGGCAAGCGGGTAATGTCCGCTTTCGCATTGCACCAAAGTCACGCCATGAATCCTTTTCGCTGGTCGTATCGCGCTACCTGTTTCGCCGGTTTCGTCATCTGCGTTGCCCTGCTCGGCTATGCGTTGTATGCGGAACACGTGCTCAACATGATCCCGTGCCCGTTGTGCATCTTTCAGCGCATCGCGTTCATGGTGATGGCAGTGTTTTTCCTGCTCGGCGCGGTGCACGCGCCACATGGCGGGGCACGCTGGATCTATACGGGCGGTGTCGTGCTGGGTGCGCTGGGCGGCATCGCCACGGCGGGACGTCATCTGTGGCTGCAGACGCTGCCGGCGGACCAGATTCCGGCCTGTGGCCCCAACCTCGGCTACATGATGGATACGTTCCCGTTCGCCAAAGTGCTAAAGCTGGTCTTCACCGGTTCGGGCGAATGCGCCAAGGTTGAGCCGGTCTTTGGCCTGCCGATGCCGGCGTGGACGCTGATGTGGTATCTGCTGCTGGTGATCGCGGCCGTCTACGCCTGCACGCGCAAGCGCGCCTGAGCAAGGTTATTTCCCATGTCGCACGTCATGCCCGTCACCCCTCACGCATCGCAAGACTCCGAAGGCTGGTCGCCACAGAGCTGGCAGAGCCGACAGGCCCTGCAGCAGCCGCTGTATGAGGACGCGGTGGAGCTGGCCAGTGCGACGGGGCGGCTGGCCACGCTGCCGCCATTGGTGACGTCGTGGGAGGTGCTGTCGCTGAAAAAGGCGCTGGCCGAAGCGCAGGAAGGACACCGCTTCCTGCTGCAGGGCGGCGATTGTGCCGAGAGTTTCGCGGATTGCACCAGCCCGATCATTTCCAACCGGCTCAAGGTGCTGTTGCAAATGAGCCTGGTGCTGGTGCACGGGCTGAAGAAGCCGGTGCTGCGCGTGGGTCGTTTCGCCGGCCAGTACGCCAAGCCACGTTCGACGGATACCGAAACGCGCGACGGCGTGACCTTGCCGAGCTTCCGCGGCGACCTGGTCAACAGCCCTGAATTCACGCCGGAAGCCCGGCGCGCCGATCCGCAGCGCCTGATCCAGGCGCACGCACATTCGGCGCTCACGATGAACTTCGTGCGTGCGCTGATCGATGGCGGCTTCGCCGACCTGCATCATCCCGAATACTGGGATCTCGCTTGGGTCGAACATTCGCCGTTGGCTGCCGAATACCGTCGCATGGTGGCGGCCATTGGCGATTCGCTGCGTTTCATGGAGACGCTGGCCGGTCCCATCGCCGGGTTCTCGCGCGTGGATTTCTTCACCTCGCACGAGGCGCTGCTGCTGCACTACGAGCAGGCGTTGACGCGTCAGGTGCCACGCCACCTGGGCTGGTTCAACCTGTCCACGCATTTCCCGTGGATCGGCATGCGCACGGCGGCGCTGGACGGCGCGCACGTGGAGTATTTCCGCGGCATCCGCAACCCGATCGCGGTGAAGGTTGGCCCGTCGGTGACGCCTGATCAGCTCCTGCCGCTGATCGATGCGCTCAATCCCGAGGACGAAGCGGGCCGCCTCGCGTTAATCCATCGCATGGGCAATGCGGCCATTGGCAAGGCCTTGCCGCCGCTGCTCGAGGCCGTGAAGCGCGAGGGCAGGCGGGTGCTGTGGGTCGCCGATCCCATGCACGGCAATACCGAAACGACCTCGAACGGCTACAAGACGCGCCGCTTCGACAACATCCGGGGCGAACTCGACCAGGCTTTCGATATCCACGCTTCCGCCGGTACGCGCCTGGGGGGCGTGCACCTGGAGCTCACCGGCGAAGACGTGACGGAATGCATGGGCGGCGCTCGCGATCTCAACGAGGCGGACCTGGATCGGGCCTATAAGTCCATGGTCGATCCACGCCTCAACTACGAGCAATCGCTGGAATTGGCCATGTTGATCGTGCGCAAATCCGTCGGATCCTCGCCCCGCTGAAGGGCGGTGGACGTGCCGACACAAAAAAAGTTGTGAAAAAGAAAGCCCGGCCCCGTCGCCGGGCTTTCTTTTTGCATGGCCTGAGGGGAATCGCAAGGCTGACGCATTGCAGCGCGTTGTGCAGGGAGTTTCCTGCGACAATCCCGGGCACGCTGGCCACGCGAACTTGCCGGTCCTCCAACAAGGGATCGTTCCAGCGCGTTTCTGATACAGGGGTTTGGCACTACTCGATGGTCACGGCAACGAAAGGGCACAGCGACGCGGGGAAGCGCGCGGCGTCCCATGCAGGTCTTCTCCAGCTTGGCATCGTCATCGCCTACGCGGTGGGATTCTCGCTGCTCAAGGAAGTCTCCGCATCGCACTGGAACCTCATTGCCGGCCTGCGCATGCTCTGCCTGTTGCTGGTGCCGTACCGCTATTGGCCGGCCATGATCATCGGCGAGACGATTCCGCTGATTGGTCTGGGTTGGACCTACCACGACCGTTTTGGCGCACTCTGGGCATGTTCGGTCGCTGTGTCACCGATGATGCTGACGGCACCGGTGATCGCATGGTGCCGGCGCCGCATGTCCCTGTTCGTGGAGGGGCGCGTGAACATGACCGCGCTCATGACGTGCATCCTTGCCGGCAGTGTCGTGAGTACGCTGGTGAACAGCGGGTCATTCGCCACGATGACGTTTCACCACGAGGTGCCGCATCCGCTGACGGTGCACACCGTGCTCGAATTCTTCCTCGGCAGTTACCTGGGCGCGCTGACGCTGGTACCGCCGGTGTTCGCCTGGCGTAGCTGGTCGTCCCAGCGGCAGCTTCCCGGTGTCGTCTCGATGAGGAAAGTTGCCGTCATCGACTGCCTGAAAGGTGTGCTGCCGCCGCTGCTGTTGCTGATGTGGCTGGCATCCACCCGCTACGGCGACGATGTGGTGGAGATCGCCCGCATGGCCATGTTCCTGCCGGTGGCGTGGCTCACCCTGCGCCTCGGCTGGCAGGGCGCCGCGATCGGTGGCCTGCTGGCCAGTGTGGCCATCGAGCTCACCATGACGGTGGAGCGCGATCCTGCCGTCATGCAGGCGCAGGCACTCGTTGCCTTCGCGGTGTCCAGCCTGATCATGCTGGGTGCGCGGCTGTCGCCCAAGTCGGCACGCGGTCGAGCAGGGAACGAGGAAACCAACGATGCGCAGCGCGGATTCCTGCTGGCCCAACAGGGCCTCTATCAGGAAGAGCTGCGGCTGCGTCACGTGGCCGAGTCGCTCGATCGCCTGGGCCAGTCGATGCGCGATGGCCAGCACCGCATGATGGAGCGCCTGCGTCCGGTGTTGCCCGCCAACATGGAGCAGGCCTACGCGCGGCATCTGGACCTCACGCAGATGGAAATGCAGCGCCTCGCCGATGCCTTGCATCCGCGCGCCTGGCGCGAACACGGTTTGGCGGCGACATTCGAGCGTGGTCCGTTGTCGAAGGCGGCATCGCTGGTGGGCGCGGCTTACGGCTGCACGTTGACGGGCAGTGGCCTCAACCTGCTGGCGCCCGACGTGCACATGATGCTGTACCGGCAGGCCTGCGAAGTGCTGGTCTACATGCTGGCGCGCGAGCCGATGAAGCGCATTCGCGTGCATATTCGCGGTGGCTGCTCGCATGGCAGGCGTTGGGTGGTGTTGCGCATGACGGCGGTGCGCTCGGCGCCTTCGCTGCGTGGCCGGCCGGTGCCGGAATGGCGTCAGCTGGTGTCTTTGCTCGGCACCAACGGGCAGGGCATGGCCACGGTGCGCGAACGCGCCTTGATCTATGGCGGCGTGGTACACGAACGCGAGAATGACGATCACCTCGGCGTCACATTGTTGCTGCATGACGCCTTGCGCGCTGACGCTCCCCCGGCGCAGGACATGCCACCGGTGGCGCGCGTCGCTTCCGCCTGACCATCGCCGACGATAGTCGACGCGACGGGAATCAATCTCGTGCGGCATGATGTCGCTGAGTCGCCTTGGCGGGCGGCTTCACCCTGCGCCGTCGGCGCGCGTGCCTATAATCGACCATCGTTCCGGCGCGGCAGCTTTCCATCGCTGCGCCATCACGCGTAGGTCGGGGAATCATGAAAACCCTCTCAGCGAAATGGTCGCAGTTCGCGCGCACCTTGGCCGCATGGATGCTGTTGGCTTCGATAGCGCGTGTAGGCATTGCGAGTGCACAGGACGCCCCGCATCCGCCCATTCCCGACACGTTGCAGCAGCGCATCGCCGCGTGCACCGCGTGTCACGGCGTGCACGGCGAAGGCACGCCGGAAAGCGGCTTCTTTCCCCGGCTCGCCGGCAAGCCTGCTGGTTATCTCGCGCGACAGCTGAAGGATTTCCAGGACGGCCTGCGCAAATACGGCCCGATGGAATACACCGTGCGGCAACTCAGCCCCGACTACATGCGCGAAATCGCCGAGTACTTTGCCGCGCAGGACGTGCCGTACGCGCGTTCGCCGGTGCCCACTATTTCGGCGGAGATACGTCAACGCGGCGAAACACTTGTATTGCACGGCGATCCGTCGCGACAGATTCCGCCCTGCCAGGCCTGCCACGGCAGCCAGTTCACCGGTGTGCAGCCGGACATTCCGGGCCTGGTGGGTTTGCCGTACGACTACGTCAGTTCGCAACTGGGCTCATGGCGAACGAAGACGCGTGCCACGGTGGCGCCCGATTGCATGGCGGAGATCGCCAATCGACTGAGCGAATCGGACATTACTGCCGTATCGGCGTGGCTGGCCACGCGTGAGCTGCCTGCCGACATGCATGCGCAGGCTGCGGGCAGCGTCACGCCGCCGCTTCATTGCGGTGTGCTCGGCGACAAGGGAGACGGCGTATGAAGCGCATCGCAGTCATCGTTATCCTCGCGCTGCTCGCTGCAGGTGGCTGGTGGTGGTTCCACAACGAGGCAAGGCAACCCATATCCAGCGCAGCGAGCCAAGTGGATGCGGCCGCATTGAAGGATCCGGCACTCATCGCGAAAGGCGAATACCTCGCCATTGTGGGCGATTGCGCCTCATGCCACACCGCACAGGGTGGCGACCGCTATGCCGGTGGCCGCGTGTTGCCTACGCCGTTCGGCAACATCCCATCGCCGAACATCACGCCGGATCACGACACCGGCCTGGGTAACTGGAGCTTCGAGGATTTCTGGCAGGCGCTGCATGCCGGCAAGGGGCGCCACGGTGAATTCCTCTACCCAGTGTTTTCGTATACCTCCTTCACCAAGGTGTCGCGCGACGATGCGCTGGCGATGTTCGCCTACCTCCAATCGTTGGCGCCCGTGCATGCGCCGGCGCAGAAACCGTCGCTGGAATTTCCCTACAGCGTGCGCAGCAGCCTGAAGGCGTGGCGTGCGTTGTATTTCCACGAAGGCGAGTTCCAGCACGATCCGTCGAAGTCCGATACGTGGAATCGCGGCGCGTATCTCGTGCAAGGCCTTGGCCATTGCAACGAGTGCCATGCGCCGCGCGATTCGTTGGGTGGCCAGGAAGGCAAGGCATCGCTGGCGGGCGGGCAAATTCCCGCGCAGAACTGGTATGCGCCTGACCTGAGCACGCAGGCCAATGGTGGTCTTGCCGGTTGGAGTGAGCAGGACATCGTCGATCTGCTGAAGACCGGACAATCAGCGCGCGGCGCAGCCTTCGGCCCGATGGCCGACGTGGTGGTGCAGAGCACGCAGCACCTGCACGACGATGACCTGCGCGCCATCGCCACCTACCTGCAGTCATTGCCGGCGCGGTCCGCCAATGCATCGGAGGCTTTGCAGATCGATACGCGCGCCGTCATGGCGCAGGGCGCCAAAGTCTATGGCGAACGTTGCGCGGATTGCCATGGCAAAGATGGCAACGGCGTGGCCGGTATTTATCCGCCGCTCAACGGCAACTCCTCGGTGAACGAACGGACCGGCATCAATGCGATGCGCGTGATCCTGCTCGGCGGTTTTGCGCCGGTGACGAAAGGCAATCCGCGTCCTTACTCCATGCCGCCGTTTGCGCAGCAGCTCAGCGATGCCGATGTTGCCGCGGTGGTGACCTATATTCGCCGCTCGTGGTCGAACACGGCGTCAGTGGTGCTGGAGCGCGACGTGGTGAAGTATCGCCACACGCCGATCGACTGATCGGCGTAGCGTGCGTCAGGCGGTTGCCGGTGCGTGGGACGGCGTTCCGGCGACGCAACCGGCGCCGATGAGCGCCGCGCGCACCGCTTCATCGAAAGGCGTATGGACGTCCGTACCAAGAAACGCCCTGAGCTTGCTGTCATCCAGTTGAACGCGCTCACGCCACAGATAACGCATCTTGCAGAGCTCGCGCATGGTTTCGTTGAACGGCGACATCAACTGCGCCAGCCACCAGGGAAATTGGCCCGCCTTGATGCTCTGGTCAGCGGCACCACGACGCACGGCGTCGAGCATTGCGTGGCCATCCACCCAATAACCGCCGAAGTGGAAACGTTCGAAGCGCGCCAACTCCGCTTCGCGATCCAGTAGTCGCGCCAGCGTTTCGGCGACGTCGGGCAGATATGCCCAACTGTGGCCGATGGCGTAGTCGCCGGGGTAGCTCAGGCGCGTCACCGGCTTGCCGGCCTGCATCAGGCCCTGCGCAAACCAGTTGTTGCCGGCGCGTGGGCCGAAGAAATCGCCGCAGCGAAGCACGAGCACGCGCGTGCCCGTGTCCGACGCGGCCTGCAAGCGCTGCTCCATGGCCACGCGAATTTCGCCCTTGCGCGTTGCCGGGTGCTGCGGTGCGTCCTCGCGAAGCAGGGGAAAGGCATCCGGGCCGTAGTTGTAAACGGTGCCGGGCAGCACGATGCGGGCATCGTGGGCGCGGGCGGCAGCGATGGTGTTGTCCATCATCGGCAGCACGAGCCGGTTCCATGCCCGGTAACCCGGTGGATTCACCGCGTGCACGATCACATCCACGCCGGCCGCTGCCTCGACTACGTCGGCGCGGCTCATGGCGTCGCCGGTTCGCCAGTCGATGCCGCCTTGTTCGATCGTGGGAGCCTTGCGCACCAGAGCGCGCACCCGCCAGCCGTGCCTGAGCAAAGCCAGGCAAGTTTCGTGGCCGATGCCGCCGTTGGCACCAATCACCAGAGCCGTTCGCTGTGTCTGCATGACGAAGTCCTCGTTGAGAGGACGCCAGCTTGCGGGGCGGGCGGCTCAAAGAAAATTACCTAATGTCGAAGATCTGCTATACAGATATGCATGGCTGACATTGAACCCGGTTGGGAGCTCTACCGTTCCTTCCTCGCCGTGATGCGGGAAGGCAGCCTGTCTGGCGCGGCTCGCGCGCTGGGCATGACCCAGCCCAGCCTGGGTCGCCACATGCGTGAACTGGAAGCCACGCTGGGTGCCGCGCTGTTCGCCCGCTCGCCACAGGGCCTGGTGCCGACAGAGCTGGCGCGAGAACTGGTGCCGCACGCGCAAGCCATGGCATCCGCGTCCGCCGCCCTGCGGCGCACCGCTTCTGCCGGTCGGGAAGACGTGGGCGGCACTGTGCGGCTCACGGCTAGCGAGGTAATCGGCGCCGAAGTGCTGCCGCCCATCCTCACCGAGTTCCGCGAACGCCATCCGGGCATCGTGATCGAGCTGGCGCCATCCAACACGGCGGCCGACCTGTTGAGGCGCGATGCCGACATCGCCGTCCGCATGGTCCAGCCGACGCAGGACGCCTTGATCGCCCGCCACGTGGGCCGGGTGGAGCTGGGCATGTTCGCCCATCGACGCTATCTGGATGCCCACGGCCACCCGCAGACGCTCGCCGAACTGACCGGGCATGCCTTGATCGGCTTCGACACGGAAACGCCCTACATCCGGCGCCTGCGGCCCGAGGGCCTACCCTACGCGCGGGAGCAGTTTGCGCTTCGCACGGACAGCGACCTCACCGCCCTGGCCGCCATCCGCGCCGGCTTCGGCATCGGCATTGCGCAGGTGAACCTGATGCGGCGCGATCCGCTGCTGGTGCGCCTGTTCCCAGCCCAGGTGTCGCTGTCGCTGGAAGCCTGGGTGGTCATGCATGAAGACCTGCGCCCCAGCCTGCGGGTGCGCCGGCTGTTCGACCATCTCGCCCTGGCACTGGAGCAGTACGCGCGCGCCTAGCGCCCGCGCACCAGGGAGGCCAAGGCCTGCCAGTGGGCGACATCCCAATGCCCGCGCGCCTGCCCGGAGGGCGAGGGCAGCACGAACAGCTGCGTGTCGCCGATGCGCTCCTGCTGGAGCCCGTAGCCCGCCACCTTTCCCAGCGCCGCACGTGCCGCCGCCTTGCTGGTGAAGGCCAGCACGCGTGGCGCGTGGCGTTCGATGCGTTCGCGCAGCGCAGCGACGTCGAAGGCATCGCGCGGAAGCTGGTCATCGTTGCCCATATGGTGCTTGGCCACGTCGGTCAGGCCGATGCCGAGCGCGGGAAGCAACGGAAACTCGGCAGGCGCAAACAGCCGGGGCGTGAGCGCCACGGCGTGCAGCGTGCGCCAGAACAGGTTGCCGGGATGCGCGTAGTAGGCGCCTTCCTCGGCGGAGCGGCGTCCGGCAGCGGTACCGCAGAACACCAGGGCAAGGCCTGGCTGGAGCACGTCGGGAAGAATCGGGTCGGGCATTCGCCCAAGCATAGCGGGTCGTTCCATACCCACCCAATGGAACACTCGCCGGTACACCAAATCCCGTGATTTGCGCGCTGGTTGGCGGCGTGGCTGACGGCGCGCGCGACAGGTTCTTACACGCATCGACAGTGTGCGCGTCATGCCGCTATAAAGATCGCCCACGCATTGGAGTCACCGGTGAGCGAAGAAATCCTGATCAACGTGACCCCTCGCGAGACGCGCGTCGGCGTGGTCGAAAACGGCATGTTGCAGGAGGTGCACGTCGAGCGGGCCTCCCGCCGAGGTTACGTGGGCAACGTATACAAGGGGCGCGTGCAGCGCGTGATGCCCGGCATGCAGGCGGTCTTCGTCGACATCGGGCTGGAGCGTGCGGCTTTCTTGCACGCCTCGGACATCGTGCGTCCGCCGTCGCCGCCCAGCGCAGAAGGGGCGGAAGTGAGCCCCGGCGCCGGCAATGGCCACACGCCCTCCATCAGCGAACTGGTGCACGAAGGCCAGGAAATCGTGGTGCAGGTGGTGAAGGACCCGATCGGCACCAAGGGCGCCCGGCTTTCCACCCATCTGTCGATTCCTTCCCGCTACCTGGTGCTGCTGCCACACGCGCGCACGCTCGGCATCTCGGCGCGCATCGAAGAGGAGGCCGAGCGCCAGCGCCTCAAGGAAGTGCTCAACTCGCTGATCGGCGAGAACCCGCTGGGTTACATCGTGCGCACCAACGCCGAGGGGCAGACCGCCGAATCGCTCGCGTTCGACGTCACCTACCTGGGCAAGGTATGGCGCGTGGTGCAGGAAAACATCGCCAAGGCCAAGGTCGGCGAGCGGGTGTACGAGGAGCTGTCGCTGCCGCTGCGCAGCCTGCGCGACATGCTCAACGACGACATCGAGAAGGTGCGCGTGGATTCGCGCGAGACCTTCGACAAGGTCGTGAAGTTCGTACACAAGTTCATGCCGCAGCTGGACGACCGCATTGAGCACTACTCCGGCGAGCGCCCCATCTTCGACCTCTACGGCGTCGAAGACGAAATCCAGCGCGCCCTGAAGAAGGAGGTGCCGCTCAAGTCGGGCGGTTACCTCATCGTCGACCAGACCGAGGCGATGACCACCATCGACGTGAATACCGGCGGCTACGTCGGTACGCGAAATCTCGAGGAAACCGTTTACCGGACCAACCTGGAAGCCGCGCAAGCCGCGGCACGCCAACTCCGGCTACGCAACCTGGGCGGCATCATCATCATCGACTTCATCGACATGACGGACGAGGAACACCGGCGCCAGGTGTTGCGCATGCTCGAAAAGGGCCTGCTGCGCGACCACGCCAAGACCACGGTGTACCCCATGTCGGCCCTGGGCCTGGTGGAGATGACGCGCAAGCGCACCACCGAAAGCCTGGAGCGCCAATTGTGCGAACCGTGCCCGGCCTGCAGCGGGCGCGGCACCCTCAAGACCGCTGAAACCGTGACCTACGAGATCTTCCGCGAGATCACCCGCGCGGTGCGCCAGTTCAACACCGAAAAACTACTGGTGATGGCCAGCCCGAAAGTGGTCGGCCGCATCCTGGAGGAAGAGTCCGTCGCGGTGGCCGAATTGGAAGAGTTCATCTCCAAAAGCATACGCTTTCAGGCCGAAGAGCATTATTCGCAGGAACAGTTCGATGTGGTTCTGCTTTAAGACGCGGTGCCAGGCACCTTGCGTCGCGAGCCCGCCGTGAGCGCACCTTGGTTGAAACGAACCCATTTCTGCTGCCGGGCTCTCGCCTGGGTTGCGGGCGTGGCCGTGATTTCACTGGCCGTGCTGATCGGGCTTGGCCAATTGCTGTTGCCGCTGCTGGCCCGGCATCCGGAATGGGTGGAGACGCAGCTCGCCAGCAGGCTGCATCGGCCGGTGACATTCAAGTCGATGGAAGGTCGCTGGCAGCCGACCGGTCCGTTGTTCATCATGCGCGGCGTCACCATCGGCTCGGGCGACGGCGGCATGCCGCTACAGATTCCCGAAGCCGAACTCAAGCTCGATCCGGGCGGCCTGCTGCTGCCGTCACGGCACCTGGTGAACCTGCAGGCGCGTGGCCTGCAATTCGACCTCAGCCGCGACATGGACGGCACCTGGCACGTCAACGGCATCGGCCTGGCCGGTGGCAACGAACGCCAGCAGCCGGGATTCAACCAGTTGTCGATCGGCCTGTTGCTCACCGATACGCGGTTGGAGATCACCGACAATCGCATCAATCGTCACTTCACCCTGCTCGCTGATCAGCTACGCCTGAGCCGGCAGGGCAGTCGCGTCCGGGTGGGCGCGTTGCTGCGTCGGGAAGGCACGTCCGGGCAATTGCGTGGCGCCGGCAATTTCAGCGAGGACGGTGCGGACGGCAAGCTGTGGATCAGCGGCAGCGACGTCGATCTGCACGCGATGTCCAGCGGCATTGATATGGCCGGCTATACGGCCGACAGCGGCAGCGGTTCGTTCGAGAGCTGGCTCGACTGGCGCGATGCGCGCGTGGTGCGCAGCCTCACCCGTTTTCATCTGCGCGACCTGAAACTCGGCAATCCCGACGGCGCCACTGCCAGCACCGAAGGGCTGGATGGTCTGGCGGAAGTCTCGATCGGCAAGGACGGTTACACCGTGCGCTGGGCGGCCGACGATGGCGGCATTGCCGTGGCCTCGCTGAAGGACATGGGCACCGACCAGGCCAACGTGGACGTTGCCGCGCGCAACCTGCAACTGGCGCCGTTGGTGCCGTGGCTGGCGCTCAAGCCGCAGCTCTCCGCGGGGCTCGCGCAATGGGTCGGTACCGGCAAGCCGCGCGGCCAGGTCACACAGGCACACCTGGTTTGGAATCACGCCGAAGGCCTGCACGTGCTCGACGTCGCCTTCGCCAACGTTGCCATCAACCCGGTCGGCAAGTTGCCTGGCATCGACGGCGTGCGTGGCGAGTTGCGCGGCGATGCGCAGGCGATGGTGGTATCGCTGCCGGCGCAGGCCACGGTGCTGCGTTTTCCGCACACGTTCCGCGAACCGTTCGTGATGTCGAAGTTCGGCGGCGACGTGGCGTTCTGGCATGACGACGATGCCTTGCACATCGGCACCGAAGCGTTCGCTTTCGAAGGTGCGGGCTTTGGCGGTGAAGCGCGCGGTGAGGTGGCGTTGCCCAATGCAGGTGGACGTCCGTTCCTCGACCTGTACGCCGCGATTTCCCATGCCGACGTGGTGGCCGCCAAACTGTTCTGGCCGGTGGATTCGATGTCGCCGGCCGCCGTGCAGTGGCTGGATCAGGCCTTGGTGGGCGGCAAGCTGGACCGTGCCGACGTGCTGGTGCGCGGCGACCTCAAGGATTGGCCGTTCCACCACAACGAGGGCCGCTTCGAGGCGCGCGCCGAGATCAGCGGCCTGGAGCTGAAATACGGCAGGGACTGGCCCAACGCGCAGAACGTCACTGCCGTCGCCAACTTCGTCAACAGCGGCATGTTCGTGGAAGCGAGCGCAGGCGAATCGCTGGGGAACAAGGTCGATCGCGCCGTGGCGTTGATCCCGGAGTTCGGCCAGACCGTGCTCGACCTCAACGTGAGCGGCAATGGTACCGGCGCCAGCATGCTCGACTTCGTGCAGCGCAGCCCCATTGCCATGCACCATGCGGACATCCTGTCCAAGTTGCATCTGGGCGGCACCGGCGCTTTCGATTTCCACTTGTCGCTGCCCGTGGCGGATGCGAGCAATCTCGTTCTCGATGGTCGCGCGCAACTGAAAGGCATGGACTTCGATGCGCCGGAATGGAACCTCAAGCTCGACAAGCTCACCGGTCCGGCCACCTTCGACAAGGCCGGCTTCCATGCCGGACCGCTCGACACCAGCTTTCGCGGACAGCCGTCCAAACTGGATCTGGCGATTGCCGGCGCCACCGGTCAACCCAACACCGTGTTGTCAGCCAAGCTGGCTGGTCGTTTCAGCATGGCCGAGCTCACGCAGGGCTATAAGCAGCTCGACTGGTTGAATCAGGTGGCCGACGGCCGCAGCGATTTCACCGTGGGTTTCAACATCATCAACACGCCGGGTTCGGCGGCGAGCATGCAGCAGCTGTCCGTGGATTCCATGCTCAACGGCATGACGCTTGACTTCCCCGCGCCGCTGAAGAAATCCGCCGAGGGAACGCTGCCGCTCCACCTGGACATGAACCTGCCGATGCAGGGCAGCGACGTGCAGCTGAGCGTAGGGCAGGTGGTCCGTGCGCGCATGCGTCTTCCGCAGAACGACAACCAGTCGCTCGCGGCCACTTTTGTCTTCGGCACCAAGGCGCCCGATTCCGTGCCGGAAAAAGGCATACGCATACGCGGCAGGCCAGCCAGGCTCGATGTAACGGGTTGGACCCAATACGCGGCATCGGGCAGCAGCGCCAACGGGCCGGGACTGGAAAGCATTGATGTGACCGCCGAGCAGGCGATGGTGTTTGGCCATCCATTTACCGATATGCATTTGCTGGCGACATCGCAAGCCGACGGCCTGGTGGTGGATGTCGACAGTGCCGCGCTGGCGGGACGCTTCAATATTCCACTGGCCGATCTCGGCCGTCGTGGTGTCACGGCTCGCCTGCAACGTCTGTATTGGCCCAAGGATGTGGTGGCGCCGAAGAAGGGCGCGACGGGTACCGCGGATGCGACGGCTGCGCAGGGCGCGGCAACCCAGCCGGCAGGCGGCCCGGCGACTCCGCCACCCAATCCGGCGGTCACCGGCATCACGCCATCCGCGCTGCCGCCTTTCCATCTGTGGGTGAACGACCTGCGCTTTGGCGATTCAAAACTGGGCGACGCGCGACTGGAAACCTGGCCGACCGATCGCGGCATGCACATCGATCAGCTGCGCACCTTGTCGCATGGCGTGCAGATCAACGCGGTCGGTGATTGGAACGGCTCGGCCACCGACAGCCACTCGCACATGCGCTTCGATTTCGCCGCCGACAACATGGGCGAGATGCTGGGCGCCTTCGGTTACGAAGGTCTGCTGGCGGGCGGCAAGGTACGCGCGACGCTCGACGCGACCTGGCCGGGCGCGCCCTCCGCGATGGAGCTGGGCAACATGGACGGCAAGCTCAGCATCAACATCACCGATGGCCGCATGCCCGAAGTGACGCCCGGCGTGGCGCGCCTGTTCGGCCTCGTCTCGGTGCTGGAATTGCCGCGCCGTCTTTCGTTCGATTTCGGCGACGTGTTCGGCAAGGGGCTTGCCTTCGATGCCATTGTCGGCGACTTCAAGCTGGGCGATGGCAGTGCGACCACCGACAACCTGCAGATCCGCAGCCCCGCGGCGGAAATTTCCATCACCGGGCGCACCGGCGTACGCGCCAAGGATTACGACATGCAGGTGCTCGCCATTCCACACGCGGGCAACAGCCTGCCGGTGGTGGGCGCCTTCGTGGGTGGCCCCATCGGTATCGCGGCGGGTTTCGTAGCGCAGGGCTTGCTGGGCCATGGCATCAACCGCGCAGCCAGCGCGCGCTACAAGATCACCGGCAGTTGGGACAAGCCGGTGATCACGCTGATCGAGAAGAAGGATGTTCCGGTGCCGCCCACGGTGCTGACGCCGGGAAGCGACGTGTCACCGGCGCCAGCGACCAGCAGCGCCCGCTGACAAGGCGTAAGCGAGCGTTGCGCTCCTCCCGCCAGGACTCGCTCAGTCCGTCGATTCGCGCGGCTTGGTGCTGCCGTGGAACGGGAACAGTTGCTGGCGAATGAAGCCGTCGGGCATGTAGTCGCCCACGACGCCGTAGTGCTCCGGGAATTTCTTGGTCGACTTCACCGCCGTGCCGAAGAGATAGTCGAGGAACGCGTAGTGCGCGGCGTAGTTCTTGTCGATGGCTTCTTCGTCGGAGGCGTGATGCCAGTGATGGAAGTCCGGCGTCACCATCACGTACTTCAGCGGACCCCACGGTAGATGCACGTTGGCGTGGTTGAACACCGCCTGGAAGCCGACCACGATGATGTACGCATTCATCACGCCCTCGCTGAAACCGAGGATGTAGAGCGGCGCCAGCACGGCGACGCGCGTGACGATCAGCTCCAGCATGTGCTGGCGCGAACCGGCCAGCCAGTCCATCGTCTTCACCGAATGATGCACGGCATGGAAGCGCCACAGGAACGGCACTTCGTGATACGCGCGATGCGTCCAGTACTGCGCCAGGTCGGCCACCAGGATGCACACCAGCAGTTGCGGCACGAACGGCGTGTGCTGCACGAACTGCTGGAAGTCGCTGCGCACCAGCCAGCCGAACAGGTGATGCAGCAGAAAGTTCACCACCAGCAGCGCCAGGCCCACGATGAAGTGATTCACCGCGAAGTGCTTCAGGTCCGTCTGCCATTCCTTGCGGAACAGCGACTGGCCCTTGTAGAGCGGGAACAGCTTCTCGATCACCACGAAGATCAGCGTCGAGCCGAGCAGGTCGAGGATGAACCAGTCCAGCCCGATGTACGGCGTGTGGTCCGGAAAGTTGCCCACCGGCACGCGCGAGCCGCCGAGTGCCGTCGCCACGATCACCAGCGCGAATGCCACCATGCTCAGTTGCCGTGCGCGGCCGAGGATGATGTTGGCCAGCGACATGCCGCCCGAGACGAGCAGGGCGGCCAGCAGCAGTTGGCGCAGCACGTCCACCGAATACCTGTGGCGCAGGTCCGGCGTGGTCAGGTATTGGGGAAAGTGGAAGGCCAGCACGCCCAGCAGGCACAGGAAGCCCAGCGACAGCGCGATGACGCTGCTCACCTTGCCCTGGCCGGGCTTGAGCTCGCCATCCCGGTGCAGCAGTTCGCGGGTTTCCTCGATGGGGGCCTTGATGGCGCGGTCGATGACCTTATGGGCCAGCGGCTGCCGGGGTGCGTCGCTCATACGTGTTCCTTCACATGCGCGTCATAAACGGATGGCGGCATCCTAACCGCTGCGCCGGTCCGGCTGTATCGGAAAAGACTTTAAACGCCCGACGGGCGGCCCCAACTTGCTAAAGTCCCCCTTTTGCATACGGCACCGACCTCATGGATTCCCTGATCGCGCAGGCGGAACGTCGCCTGCTGTCGCCGGGCGGCCTGGCCGCCACCGACCTCGACCGTGTCTTCAACCAGCTGATGGGCCCTTCCATCGACGCTGCGGACCTGTATTTCCAGCATTCGCGCAGCGAGTCCTGGGTGCTGGAGGAAGGCATCGTCAAGGACGGCAGCCACTCCATCGAGCAGGGCGTGGGCGTGCGCGCGATCAGCGGCGAGAAGACCGGCTTCGCCTATTCCGACGAGATCGTGCTGCCGCAGCTGCTGGAGGCCTCCAAGGCCGCCCGCGCCATCGCCCAGGGTGGCAATGGCGTCGGCAAGCCGCTGGCGCTCAACGGCGCGCGGCAGCTGTATCCGGCCATCGACCCGGTCGAAAGCCTGCCCAACCCCGACAAGATCGCCCTGCTGCGCGAAGTGGACGCCTATGCGCGCTCCCGCGACCCGCGCGTGAAGCAGGTGATCGTGAGCCTGGCTGCCACCATGGATACCGTGCTGGTCGCCGCCTCCGACGGCACGCTGGCTGCCGACGTGCGCCCGCTGGTGCGCCTCAACGTCACGGTGATCGCCGAGCAGAACGGCCGCCGCGAGCAGGGCAGCGCGGGCGGCGGCGGTCGCTACGGCTATCGCGAGCTGATCGACAACGGTCGCGCCATGGCGTTTGCCGATGAGGCCGTGCGCGGTGCGCTGGTGAACCTCGAGGCCGTGGATGCGCCGGCCGGCAGCATGCCGGTGGTGCTTGGTCCCGGCTGGCCGGGCGTGCTGCTGCACGAGGCCATCGGCCACGGCCTGGAAGGCGACTTCAACCGCAAGGGCAGCTCCGCCTTTGCCGGCCGCATCGGCCAGCGCGTGGCCGCGCCAGGCGTCACCGTGGTGGATGACGGCACGCTGCAGGGCCGTCGCGGTTCGCTCAGCGTGGACGACGAAGGCACGCCCACCGAATGCACCACGCTCATCGAGGACGGCATCCTCAAGGGCTACATGCAGGACAAGCTCAACGCACGTCTGATGGGCATGGCGCCCACCGGCAACGGCCGCCGCGAGTCGTTCGCGCAGTTGCCCATGCCGCGCATGACCAACACCTACATGCTCGCCGGCCAGCACGATCCGCAGGAAATCATTCGCTCGGTGAAGAAGGGCCTGTATGCCGTGAACTTCGGTGGCGGCCAGGTGGACATCACCAACGGAAAGTTCGTGTTCTCCGCCAGCGAGGCCTACCTCATCGAAGACGGCAAGGTCACGCGTCCGGTGAAGGGCGCCACGCTGATCGGCTCCGGTCCCGACGTGCTCACCCGCGTCTCCATGATCGGCAACGACCTCGCGCTGGACGAAGGCGTGGGCGTGTGCGGCAAGGATGGCCAGAGCGTGCCGGTGGGCGTGGGCCAGCCGACGCTGAAGGTGGATGCGATGACGGTGGGTGGCACGGCGTCCTGATTCGCCATGCCTTCCCCCGCCCAGTAAGCAAGGAGCGGCTTCCGCCTCGCCTGATGCTTGTGTGAAGATCGTCCGCAAGACGGCCCAGCCGGGCCGCGGATGACATAGCGGGGGAGCTATGGTCTTGCATCGAAGTCTTGGTCGCCTGGTCATCCTGGCGATGGTGGCCTGCGCGGCTTCGGCCGACGTGATGGCCCAACGTCAACAAGCGCAACTCTTGGCGGCACAGCCTCAGCCGGTGGTGGTGCAGCCGCTGGTGCATGATCCACTCAGCCCATTCACGGCCGACGAGGTGCGCGCGTTCCTGGGGGAGGCGGCGAAGGCCGATCAGATCGGTGACGTCATGCAGCGGTGCCTGCATTTTCCCGATCCGCCGGGCAGTCACTGGTCGCGCGAGGGCCTGGAGGCTTATTGCCACTATCGGCTGCAGTCGACCATCGGTTTTGCCGAATTGAAGGATCTCGTCAACAGCGGCCATGCGGCGGAGGTCGACCGCCGATTGGCCGATTGGTCGAAAGACTCCATCCATCATCCCGAAGCGTTCTGGCGATTCCTCAATGCCAACTTCTTCGCGCCGCGGCCTGAAGCACGCGACGTGCTGGAGGCATGGAAACAGCAGTCGCCGCAAAGCGCGCTCGCCTACGCAGCCAGTGGCTTCACTTTTGTCAGAAGTGCATGGCGAGTGCGCGGCGGGAAATTTGCCAGCGATACCCCGCAGGAGCGGTTTGATGGCATGAGCCAGCTTCTCGCCCGTGCCGATGGCGATTTGCGTCGAGCGGTGAAGCTCGATCCCCGATTGGCTGCGGGCTATGCGGCGCTGATGGACATGGCGATGCTGGAGAGCGACCGGCAGTTGATGGTATCGGCCATGAAGGATGGCATTGCTGCGGATCCCACGAGCTTTCCCGTTCTTGATTCGTTTGCCATGATCACGGAGCCGCGCTGGTTCGGATCGCTGGAGGCGCAAGCCCGGCTGATGGCCCTGATAGACAAGCAATCGTCGAAACAACCGCTCCTTCTCGTCGTCCGCACGTCGGTGCTCATGGATCAGGCGGACCTGGTAAGTTGCGATTGCAATCTGCCGGAACAGCGCGCCGCCTACCGAACCGTCTTCGATCAGGTGGGGACGGGAAGCAGCCTTATCGGCGCTGGCGCCAACGCGCTCGACAACAAGCAGTACGAAGTGGCCACCGTGTACCTTGCCGAAGCATTGCGCTTCGATCCCAACGATGCGGTGACGCGTGGCAATCTGCGCACGGCCATGGCCGGCATCGATCCTTCACTGACGCCTCGCTGGCCCGGGCTGGTCGATCGATGACGCGGCTATATCGATAGAACAAAACCTCATTTCGCTTTGACCCGTGCCGCGCGGACAGTGTCCGCTGCGGCTTTTCCCGTTGGCCGCCCGGACGTCTGGACGTCCGGTCATCTTTCGGTGAGGGGCGGTGCGATGAGCGAAGCGACACGTGTTCTGCCGGGTCAGGCCCGTGCCCCAGCGGATGCCGCTGCGCGTCCTGTGCGATGGGGCGTGTTCTCCAACGAAGACTGGTGGTCGGTGTGGATCGGCCTGCTGGTGATTGTGGTGGCGTGGGCCTTGTTCGCCAACGGCAGCAGCCTGAAATGGCTGGCCGTGGCGCCGGCCAAGTGGAAGACGCTGGCGGAGGCGTGGCAGGGCATCGTGTCGCACGGCCCCAACTATCTCGCGTTGTTTGCTGCGTTCGCCTTGCTGTTTGGCACCGGGCTCGCGGTGCTTGGGCATTCGCTGGCGCGCTTTTTGTCAGCGTTCGCGATTCTGTTCGTGGCGTCGTTGCTGATCTTCACTGCGTCCGCCTGGGTCGAGGCGTCGCGCTACAACCTCGAGGCGCCGTTGCTCGCGTTGGGGTTGGGCCTGATCGTGTCCAACACGGTGAAGCTGCCTGATTGGTTCCAGTCAGGGCTGCGCGTGGAGTTCTACATCAAGGTCGGCATTGTGCTGCTCGGTGCCACGTTGCCGCTCACGCTGTTGGTGTGGGCAGGCCCGGTGGCGGTGGGGCAGGCGACTATCGTGTCACTCGCGACGTTCTTCACCATCTTCCTCGCCGGCAAGGCGCTGGGCCTGGACAAGCGTTTCGCGGCGGTGCTCGGCGTCGGCGGCGCGGTGTGCGGTGTTTCCGCGGCCATTGCCAGCGGTGGCGCGGTGCGTGCGCGTCGCGAAGATACCTCGGTGGCCATCACGCTGGTGGTGGTGTGGGCCATCGTGATGATCTTCGTGCTGCCGTTCGCGTCGCGCGCGCTGGGCTTGTCGACGGCAGTGGCGGGTGCGTGGATCGGCACGTCCGAATTCGCGGATGCCGCCGGTGTCGCTGCGGCGCAGGCATACGGTGATGCGGCACGCAACGCAGGCGGCGCCATTGCCGGTGCGCCGGATGCGGCGGTGCAGGCGTTCACGCTGATGAAGGTAGTGGGCCGCGATATCTGGATCGGCATCTGGGCGTTCGTGCTGGCGTGGGTAGCCATCACGCGCTGGAATACCTCGGAAGATGGCGTGCAGGCGAAGGCGGATGTGCGCGACATCTGGGCGCGCTTCCCGAAGTTCGTGTTCGGCTTCGTGCTGGCGTCGGCTTTGGTCACGTGGATCGCCAGCCACTATTCGCTGGCTGATTACCGCAAGATCGTCACGCCCGATCTCGTCGCACCGATCAGCACGCTGCGAACCTGGGCGTTCACCTTCTGCTTCCTCAGCATCGGACTGACCACGCGCCTGCGTTCGCTCACGGCCACCGGCTGGCGTCCGTTGCTGGCATTCACGGCGGGCGTGGTGGTGAACGTGATCATCGGCTACGTGCTGTCCGTGCACGTATTCGCGAACTATTGGAACGGCCTGGGCGGATGAGCGTGGCGGTCACGCTCCCGCCGCGTTGCGAGCATTGCCGGCATCGCCGCAACGATCCGCGCGTGACGGAGCAGCTCATACCGGGGCTGACCTCGTTCGGTTCGGCCTATGGCGCGAGCATCGCGGCGAGTGCGCTGTGCGAGGTGCACGATTGTTTCGTGTCGCCGCTGGACACGTGCAGGCGATTCACTCCGCGCGATGGCGAGGCATCTGCTGCGCCATGCCGCGCGGCAGATGCGGCTCAGTCTTCGCTTGCTTCCGATGACTCAACGTCGCCTTCGTCGATCTCGACGTCGTCGGTGGTGCTGCCCTTGGCCAGCTCCTTGAGCAACTGGTAGATCTCGCGATACGCACGCGGCGGCTTGTTGCCGTCCTTTTCGATCTTGGCCTGGCGCACCAGCGAACGCAGGTGCTGGCGATCGACGTTGGGAAACTGCGCGATCACATCGCTCATCGCATTGTCCGGATCGGCCAGCAGGCGATCGCGCGTGGCTTCCAGGCGGTGCATCGCTGCGGTTTCCTGGCGCTGCAGGTCGCGGTTTTCGCCGAGCGCAGCCCTTATGCCGTCAAACACGCTGTTCTCATGGCGGCGCATCACCTTGGCCAGAAAGGCCATTTGGCGCTTGCGCGCGCCGTGAGAGGTGATGCGGCGCGTGTTGGCGATTTCGCGCTGCACGTCTTCCGGCAATTCGAGCTTGGCCAGCTTGCTTGGCGGCAGCTCCATCAACTGGTTGGCCAGTGCCAGCACGGCCAAAGCGTCCTTGCGCTGCTGCGTGCGGGTCGGGCCGTAGTCGTGGTCCGGGTTGTCGGTGTAAGTGCGATTCACAGGTTCATTCCAACAAGTGGAGCGGGCGCTCAGGGTGCGGCAACAACGCCATCGAGCAGGTCGGGTTCGGCCTGTTCCAGCGCGAACCGCGGGATCGGCTCGCCATCGAGCTCCACGGTTTCGCAGAACATCACGGCGGGACGCACCCACAGGCCGTAGTCGCCGTAGAGCGCCTGGTAGACCACTACTTCCTCCATGGTTTCGCTGTGCCGGGCCGTGCCCAGGACGCGATAACGCTGGCCTTTGTAGTGGCGGTAGATGCCGGCTGTCAGTGACATGGCGTTCTCCGCGACGCTCTTTGCTTTCGGGCGCGCGACCCCATCTTCCGGAGTTGCGCGGGTAGGACCGCGTATTCTACCCGTTCCCCGTTTTTCTGCAGGAATTCACGTGACCCAGCTCAAGCCCACCCAGGACCGCAGCAACGACGAACTCGACCGCCTGGCCCAATTGGCCGAGGACGTGATCCGCCGGGCCCGCGCCGCTGGCGCCAGCCAGGCCGAGGTCGCCGCCAGCATCGACACGGGGCTGAACGTGAACGTGCGCCTGGGCGAGGTGGAAACGGTGGAGCACACGCGTGACCGCGGTTTCGGGCTCACCGTGTATTTCGGCCAGCGCAAGGGGTCGGCCAGCACGGCCGACCTCAACGCCGATTCGATCCAGGCCACGCTGGAGCAGGCCTGTGCCATCGCCCGCTACACCGAGGAAGACCCGGCCTCGGGTCTGGCCGACGCCTCGCGCATGGCGACCGAATTTCCGGACCTGGATCTGTGGCACCCGTGGCGCATCGAGACCGACCAGGCCATCGCGCTGGGCAAGCAGATCGAAGACGCCGGTCGCGCGCATGCCGGCATCACCAATTCCGACGGCGCCAGCGTGCAGATGGGCGAGAGCCTGGCCGTCTATGCGAATTCGCATGGTTTTCTCGGGCGCGAGCGCGGCACTCGCCACTCATTGTCGGTGGCGCTCATCGCCGGCGACGACGACGGCATGCAGCGCGACTACTGGTACGACAGCGTGCGCTCCGCCGATGATTTCATGAGCCCACAGGCGCTGGGCGACAAGGCGGCACAGCGCACGTTGGCGCGCATGGGCGCGCGTTCGCTTTCCACGCGCCAGGCGCCGGTGTTGTTCACGCCGGACGTGGCGCGCGGCCTGATCGGGCATCTGATCGGCGCGGTGAGCGGCGGCGCGCTGTATCGCCGCGCCAGCTTCCTGCTGGACCACGCGGGCAAGCAGGTGATGCCGTCGTGGATGAACATCGTCGAGCGTCCGTTCCTCATGCGCGGGCAAGGCTCCGGTGCATTCGATGCGGAAGGCGTGGCCACCCGCGACAGCTCGCTGATCGAAAGCGGCGTGCTCGCGCGCTACGTGCTGGGCAGCTACTCGGCGCGCAAGCTGGGGCTGCAGTCCACCGGCAATGCGGGCGGCATCCACAACATGATCGTCGAGCCCGGCCAGGACGATTTCGCCGCGCTGCTCAAGCGCATGGGCACCGGCCTGGTAGTGACTGAGGTGATGGGGCAGGGCGTATCCACGGTGACCGGCGACTATTCGCGCGGCGCGGCGGGTTTCTGGGTGGAGAACGGCCAGATCGTCTACCCGGTCGAAGAGATCACCATCGCAGCGAACCTGCGCGACATGTACGCCAACATCGTGGCCGTGGGTTCGGATGTGGATCATCGCTCGCACCTGCTCACGGGTTCGATCCTGCTGGAGCAGATGACCATCGCGGGTGAGTAGGACCTCTCACACCGGTAATCCGGGCGGACACTTGCTAGGATCAGGGCCGTCAGCTCTCCGCTGACAGAACCATCAGGCCTTTACGACCTAGGAGATGTACGCATGAGCGTTCCGCCCGAGTCCGTCGTACCGCCGCCGTCGAACGGCTCCGCCGTGCCGCCGTCCGATGTCCCTTCCGTCCAGGAGCGCCAATGGGCGATGTTTGCCCATCTGTCCGCCTTGCTGGGCCTCATCGTCACGGGTCACTGGTTCGGCTGGGGGTGTTTCCTCGGGCCACTGATCATCTGGCTGGTGAAGAAGGACACGATGCCCTTCGTCAACGACCAGGGGAAAGAGGCGCTGAACTTCAACATCACCGTGGCCATCGTTTTCTTCGCGCTGTTCGTGCTCACGCTGATCACGCTGGGCCTGGGCGTGTTGATCGCCATCCCTGTCGGCGTGGTGGTCGGCGTGGCCTGGCTGGTGTTCACCATCATCGCGGCCATCCGTGCGAACGAGGGCGTGCGTTATCGCTACCCCTTCACGCTGCGGCTGATCGGTTAGGCCGGCACCCAGGAAAAAGGCGACCTTCGGGTCGCCTTTTTCGTTTCAGTGCAGCCCCACGTAGGTGCGCTTGAAGCCAACCGGCTGTTCGAGCGTGGGCACTTTCCACGCACCCGTCACCACCATCTGCTGGCCATCGGGCGACATTGCCCAGGTCTGGTCGAGCTGCGTGCCATCGGCGTAGCGGATGTTCACCACCAGCTGGCCGCTCATGATCTGGCCGCGCACCATGGCATTGCCGTTGAGCGACTGGCGCGCGACGCCGTCCAGCTTGCCGGTGAGCTGGTCGCCGTTGCTCAAATGCACCTGAAAGGTCTTGGCGTCCTGCTGCACGAGCAACACCGAGTCGGTCTTCAGCGACGGTGGCATCGGATAGGTGGCCGTGGCGATGGGGTCTTTGTCGCCAGCATCCACGGGTTTGGCGTCGCTGCCGCTATCGCCGTGACGGCCATGACCGCCGCCACCCATGCCGCCGCCGTGGCCACCGCCACCCATGCCGCCACCGCCCATCCCTCCGCCGCCCATGCCACCGCCGCCCATGCCACCGCCGTGGCGGCCGCCGCCATGCCCGCCGCTGGCGGGCGCTGCGCTGGATGAGGATGAAGCAGGTGCCGATTGCTGCCGTGCGGCCAGCTCCTTGCGCGCTTCCACGCGCATCGCGTTGGTCAGGCCATCGGCGCTGTCGCTATTGCGATCGTCGAGGCGCCAGGCGCCGGAGAAGTCGGTGCTCTGGGCAAACGCCGTGCCTGCGGCAAGCAAGACGACGGCGCCGAGCCACGGAGCACGGAAAGCACGGACAGGGCGGAAGAATGGCATCGCGTCGCAACGGTCGGGGATCTACCACGCTGAACGTTCCAGCGTGGCGACTGTTGACCCGCAGCCGCGGCGGTCAGCGCAGGCGCGCGGCCGCGTAACGGGCCAGTTCTTCCAGCAGACTGGCGCGTTCGCCGAAGGGGGCGATGGCGTCCAGCGCGTCCTGCGTGAGGCGAGCGAGATGCTCGCGCGACGCTTCCATGCCGATGATCGAGGGGAACGTCGGCTTGTCGGCGGCGGCGTCCTTGCCCGCGGTCTTGCCGAGCACGACCGACTCGCCTTCCACATCGAGAATGTCGTCGCGCACCTGGAACGCCAGGCCGACGGCGTGGCTGTAGCGGTCAAGCGCGGCCAGTTCGTCGTCGGAGGCGCCCGCCGCAAGGCCGCCCAGGTGCACGGCAGCGCGGATCAACGCGCCGGTCTTGCAGGCGTGCATGAACTCCAGCTCGGCCAGCGTCAGCTTGCGGCCCACGGCGGCCAGATCCAGCGCCTGTCCGCCGGCCATGCCGTCGGCACCGCAGGCGCGGCCCAGCACGCGCAGCATCTCGACACAGCGGGCGGGCGAAACGCCGGCGTCCACGTCGTGGGCAAGCAACTCGAAGGCCAGCGCCTGCAGGGCATCGCCAGCCAGGATGGCCATGGCTTCGCCGAATACGATGTGACAGGTGGGGCGGCCGCGGCGCATGGCGTCGTCGTCCATGGCCGGAAGGTCGTCGTGCACCAGCGAATACGCGTGGATCAGCTCCACCGCCACGGCGGGGGCATCCAGCCGCGAACCTGTTTCGCCGAAGGCGTGGCCGGCGGCGTAGACCAGCAGGGGCCGCAGTCGCTTTCCGCCGCCGAGCACGGCGTAACGCATCGCCCGGTGCAATTCGACCGGTGCAGTGTCTTCAGGGGGAAGCGAACGGACGAGCGTCTCTTCAGCGCGGGCGATCAGCGTTTTGAGCTGTGCGCCGAGCTCAGAGCTCCGGTTCAAAAGGTTCGGCTGTGTCTGGGGCATCGGGATCGAGCAGCATTCGTACGCGCAACTCGGCATTTTCCAATGCCTGCTGGCAATGGCGGTATAGGCCGATGCCGCGTTCGAAGGAGGACAGGGATTCGTCCAGGCTCAATTCACCGCCTTCCATGCGCGCAACCAGCTGCTCGAGTTCGTCCAGCGAGTGTTCGAAATCGGCGGCGGGGGCGACGGGGACGGATGCAGACTTGGCCATGGCCCGCAAAGCTAGCGCAGGGGGCGTGTGGAATCAATCACGGCAGGTATCAGTAGGCCGATTGCCATAGCGGACGGGCCTCGCCGAACAGGCTGAGGCCACGCGCCGTAAGCCAGCGGTCGCCCACGCCGATCAGCTCGTGGCCCGCATAAAGCAGGGGGCAGGCTAGCCGGCGCCACGGCGGCATGCTGCTCTGCTGGAACAGGTCGCGCAGTTCGCGGGTATGCGCATCGCCCGCGGGGCGAAGCTGCTCGCCGCCGCGGCGAAGCCGGATGGTGAGGGCTTCGGCGAGCCGTCCTTGCGGTTCCATCCGCAGGCTGCCGCCATCGGGCAGGGCCAGCGGTTCGCCCTGCCAGGGAGCGTTCCAGTGCGGGTCGATCGAGGGCTGCGGCGGCAATGCCCACAGCCGTCCCTTCCACACATGCACTTCGGCACCCGCCCAGCGGATGCAGGGCAGTTGCCCGTCGCGCGCGCTGCATTGGCGTTCGATCTGTTCGCGCTGCGCGGTGGTGGGCGCGGAAAGTCCGCGCGAATGCAGCCAATCGTCGAGCAGGGGATGGCGCAACGCCGGCGACAGGGCGAGCCAGCCGGCGGCATCGAGACTGCCGTTGGTGGTGTCGAGCAAATGCGCCTGCGCGGCACGCCACTGGCGCTCCAGCGTTTCGGTGGCGGAGCGATTGAGGCTGGCGCTGTGGACGATCGATTCCACCGCCTGTGGCCAATGCTGACTGAGGCGCGGCAGGATTTCGTGACGAAGAAAATTCCGCGAGAGGCGCGCGTCCTGGTTCGACGGATCGTCGATGCAGGGCAGTTCGTGCTGCTCCACGTAGCGACGCAATACCTCGCGAGGCGTATCGAGCAGCGGGCGCCACAGCAACCCTTCGCCGAGGCGGCGCGTGACGCGCATGCCGCCGAGGCCCTCCGGCCCGGCACCGCGCAACAACTTCAGCAGAACGGTTTCGGCCTGGTCATCGCGGTGATGCGCCAGCAACAGGCGCTCGCCCTTGCGCAGCGACGCGGCAAAGGCGCGATAACGCGCATCACGCGCGGCCGCTTCCAGTCCATAGCCACGCGCGTGGTCCACCTCGACGCGCAGCACGAGGCACGCTACGCCCCATTCGTTCGCCAACTGTTTGCAATGCACGGCCCAGCGATGACTTTGCTCGTGCAGGCCATGGTCGATGTGCAGTGCGCGCAGCTCGCGCGCCTGCGCTTGGGGCAATTGCGAGAGCGCGTGCAGCAGGGCGGTGGAGTCGGGGCCGCCGCTGTAGGCCACGCACAAGTGGCCTTGCGGCTCTCGCTGCAAGGCGTGGCGAAGCGTGTCGATCAGCTTATTCACGGGTCGCGGGCTTCTTGCCCTTGTTGCGTACGTAGATCACCTTCGGACGCCCTTCGCCGGGACTGCGGCGGTCCATGTCGAACAGCGTGGTGGCCGCGATCAGTTCGCTCAGCTTGTTGTAGCCGTAGCTGCGCGCGTCGAAGTTGGGGCGTTGCTTGGTGATGATGGAACCCACGCCGCCCAAGGCCGCCCAGCCGTCGTCATCCGATGCGGCTTCCAGCGCATTGCGCAGCAGGTTCACCAGGCTGGAATCCTGCTTGAGCTGCGCCGCCGTGCGCGGCTTGAGCGGTTGTTCCTCATCCGGCTTGGCGGCAAGGATGTCGGTGTAGATGAACTTGTCGCACGCCGCCACGAAGGGGTCGGGCGTCTTGCGTTCGCCAAAGCCGTAGACGATCAAGCCGGATTCGCGGATGCGTGCGGCCAGTCGCGTGAAATCGCTGTCGCTGGAGACGATGCAGAAACCATCGAAGCGACCGGAATACAGCAAGTCCATCGCGTCGATGATCATCGCCGAGTCGGTGGCGTTCTTGCCGCTGGTGTAACCGAATTGCTGGATCGGCTGGATCGACTGCGTGAGCAGTTGCTCCTTCCAGCTTTTCAGGTGATTGGACGTCCAATCGCCATAGGCGCGCTTGACGTGCGCGGTGCCGTACTTCGCCACCTCGGCCAGCAGCGGTTCGGCGATGGCCGGCTGCGCGTTGTCGGCATCGATGAGGACGGCGAGCTTGGTGGCGTGTTCGTTGGCCATGGACGCGTTTCCGGGCGGCGTTGTCACCGATGGTAGCGCGCGTGCGTGAGTGGGCGGTGACGCGCGCCCAACGGCGCAGTGCACTCAGGCGAGGCTGGTGCGGAAATTGAGTTCCACTGTTACGCCAGCGGGATCGAGCAGGAACAACTGGACCTGTTCCGGCGAGCCGCCGACGCGATAGGGCACGCCGGCCCGATCGAGCGTGGCCTGCATGCGCGGTGCGTCTTCGCAGGCCAGGGCGACGTGGGCGATCCAGCCGGTCGGTGCGGGTTCGCCGTGGGCTTCTTCGATCACGCTGAGGTGGATCAACGGTGCGCCACCGGCGTAGAGCCAATGGCCGCGGGAACGCACGATGGGACGCGGGCCTTCTTCGAAGCCGAGCACGTCGATGTAGAAGCGCCTCGCCTGCTCGATGAGGTTGGCCGGCGCGCGCAGGTTGACGTGGTCCAGCCTGCGCACGCTCATGACGGCTTATTCCGTGTACGCGCCGTAGCCGCGCAGGCGCTTGTAGCGCAGTTCCATCAGGTCCTTGATGGGCAGCGCTTCCAGCTCGTCGAGCTGGTTGAGCAGCACGGCCTTGAGGCGCACGGCCATCGAATGCGGATTGCGATGCGCGCCACCCAACGGTTCGCGCACGACCTTGTCGATCAGGCCCAGCTCCAGCAGGCGCGGCGCGGTGAGGCCCAGCGCCTCGGCGGCGTCGCGCGCCTTCTCGGCGCTCTTCCACAGGATGGACGCGCAGCCTTCCGGCGAGATCACGGAATACGTGGAGTACTGCAGCATGACGGTGCGATCGCCCACGCCGATGGCGAGCGCGCCGCCCGAGCCGCCTTCACCGATGACGGTGCAGACGATGGGCGTTTTCAGGTCCGCCATTTCCAGCAGGTTGCGGGCGATGGCTTCGGACTGGCCGCGCTCTTCCGCGCCCACGCCCGGGTAGGCGCCTGGGGTATCGATCAGGGTGATCAGCGGCAGGCCGAAACGCTCGGCCATCTTCATCAGGCGCAGCGCCTTGCGGTAGCCCTCGGGACGCGGCATGCCGAAGTTGCGGCGCACCTTGCCCTTGGTATCGCGCGCCTTCTGGTGGCCGATGATCATCACCGACCGGCCATTGATGCGGCCCAGGCCGCCCACGATGGCGGCGTCATCGGCATAGGCACGGTCGCCCGCCAGCTCGTGGAACTCGTCGCACATCACGCTGATGTAGTCGAGCGTGTACGGACGACCCGGATGGCGCGACAGCTGCGTCACCTGCCATGGCGTGAGGTTGCGGAAGATCTCGTTGGTCTTGAGCTTCAGCTTCTCGCGCAGGCGGGCGACTTCTTCGTCGATATTGAACGCCTGCCCGTGACTGGCATGGCGAAGCTCTTCAATCTTCGCGTCCAGCTCGGCGATGGGTTGTTCGAAATCGAGGAAGTTGGGATTCATTCGGTGCAGTTCATGACACGGAAGCGCGCAAGTATACCGGGCCGCGGAATTTCGCGGGAACGGGGGCGTATGGGGTTAGGAAAGGGTGAAAAGCGTCGCTGGGCTGTGCCGTCATGCGGTAGGTGGGAATTGGCTAGGCCATCCCCTCTCTCCACCGTGAAGGTGGCAAGACCTCGGCCCTCTAGCCACCGGAGAGGAGGCGCCAAGGCGTGCAACGTTCGGCTCTAAGTCCTCAACACCGCCTTACTCGCGATGTGGCCACACCGCTGTTTAGGGAGATCGTGACGATCCGGGCTCCAAATCCCTCGGGTTCGTATACCGCAGTTAGTGTGAGCTCTTGAGGCCATTCTCTTTGGGTTACTTTCGACGCGAAGCTAGTCCCCGTGGGATCTCTTGGGCCAGCAAGAGAAAAGTGACTCGAGCGGCGGCAGCCGATCGAAACGCCCGCCGCGTAGGCGGCACGCTGGCGGGAGCGTTGCAGAGGGGCGGCAGCAACACTGCCGCCTAAACGAAGGGCAAAGGCACTGGATGACCAGCCATTCGGCTGTTGAAAAAGCGCCTCCTGCTTTCGCAGGAATGACGATCAAAAGCTAGATTCCGGCCTGCGCCGGAATGACGAGCTAGGGGCTCAATCGCCCCGCGGGCGGTCATCCGTCTTCACGATACGCAGCTTGGCTGCCTCCACGCCTGGCACCGCCCGGATCGCGCGCAGGAGCTCGGGGATGGCGTCCACCCGCCATTCCTCACCCAGTTCCAGGTCGGCCTGCGCGGTGGCGTTGTGGTAGCCGTGAAGAATCACACTGGCTCGCCCACCCCGGTACCCGGCCAGCGTGCGACGAAGGTCCTCGATGAAAGTGGGGTTCACCCCGTTCAGTTTCAAACGCAGCAGACGCGCATATCGGCGGCAGGCATCGCCCAGGGTGTAGGCGCTGCGGGCGCGCAGTGCGAAGCCGCCGCCGGAGAAATCGTCGATGCGCAGGCCGCCTTCCACCACCAGCAGTTCGTCTCGCGTGAGCAGCGGCGCGACCTGCTGGTAGAGCTCGCCAAAGAAACTCACTTCGACGATGCCGGTGCCGTCTTCGAGGCGCACGAACGCGTCGCTATCGCCGCGCTTGCGGATGGCGGTGACCATGCCGGCGACGGTCCACGGCGTATCGGGGCCGCGGCGGAAGCGGTTGTTGTCGCCGTCGTCGTTCTTGCGCGGCTTGGGCGGCTGGTAGCGCTCGGCGATCTCGCCCAGCGGGCACGTGGAAAGCTGCGCGAGTTCGTCCTTCCACGGATCGGTGGGATGGCCGGAAAGGTAGTGGCCCAGGGTGTCGCGTTCGCCTTGCAGTAGTTGTTCCAACGGCCACTCGGGCACAGTGGGCAAGTCCACCTGCACGACGGGCGCGACGCTGCCCATCATGGCGCCGAACATGTCGTTCTGGCCGCTCTGGCGATCGCGCAGATGCTGCTCGGCCACTTTCATCGCGTTCGGCAATTGGGCCATCAGGCTGGCGCGATTGTCCGCCAGCGCGTCGAGCGAGCCGGAGAGAATCAATGCTTCCAGCACGCGTCGATTGAGCTTGGTCGAATCCACGCGACGACAGAAATCGGGCAGATCCTTGTACGGGCCGTTGCGCTTGCGCTCGTCGGCAATCGCTTCGCACGCGCCCTGGCCCACGCCCTTGATGGCGCCCAGGCCATAGCGGATCACCTTCGGCTCCACCGCCACGAACATGAACTCGGACGCGTTCACGTCCGGCGGCAACACCTTCAGGCCAATGGCCTTCGACTCGTCGATGAAGGTGACGGCCTTGTCGGTGTTGTCCATGTCCGACGAAATCGTCGCGGCCATGAACTCGGCGGGGTAGTGCGCCTTCAGCCACGCGGTTTGATACGACACCAGCGCGTATGCAGCCGCATGCGACTTGTTGAAGCCGTAGCCGGCGAACTTCTCCATCACGTCGAAGATTTCGTCGGCCTTGGTGCTGCCGACGCCGTCCTTCGCGGCACCCTCGCGGAACTTGGCGCGTTCCTTCGCCATTTCCTCGACTTTCTTCTTGCCCATCGCGCGGCGCAGCAGGTCGGCGCCGCCGAGCGTATAACCGCCCACGATCTGCGCCATCTGCATCACCTGCTCCTGATAGACCATGATGCCGTAGGTCTCTTTCAGGACGGGTTCGACGCGCGGATCGGGGTACACCACTTCTTCGCGGCCGTGCTTGCGCGCCACGAAGCTGGGGATCAGGTCCATCGGGCCGGGGCGATACAGTGCGCCCAAGGCGATCAGGTCTTCGAAACGGTCGGCCTTCGCATCCTTGAGCATGCGCTGCATGCCGGCCGATTCGAACTGGAAGATCGCCACCGTCTGCGCTTTCTTGAACACCTCGTTGTAGGTGTACGCGTCATCCAGCGGCAGCGCGGAAATATCCAGCGCTTCTTCGCCGGTTTTCGCGCGGCGCAGATTGATCGCCTTCACGGCCCAATCGATGATGGTCAGCGTGCGCAGGCCGAGGAAGTCGAACTTCACCAGGCCGACCGCTTCCACGTCGTCCTTGTCGTACTGCGTGACCACGCCCGCGCCGCCCGGTTCGCAGTACAGCGGTGCGAACTCGGTGAGCGGCTTGGGGCCGATCACCACGCCACCAGCGTGCTTGCCCACGTTGCGCGTGAGGCTTTCCAGGCTCAACGCCAGGTCGATCAGCGTGCGTGCTTCTTCGTCCTGCTCGTAGAGTTCGCAGAATTCCTTGACGATGCGATCGGGTTCTTTCTTTGCCTTTTCCGAACGACCCAGCGCGCATTGCAGCGTGAGGTCGAGCGGGCGCGCGGGAATGAGCTTGGCGATGCGATCGACGGCGTTGTAGCCCATGCCGAGTACGCGGCCGGAGTCGCGCAGCACGGCCTTCGCGGCCATGGAACCGTAGGTGATGATCTGGCTGACGTGGTCACGGCCGTATTTGCGCGCGACGTAGTCGATCACCTCGTCGCGGCGATCCATGCAGAAGTCGATGTCGAAGTCGGGCATCGACACGCGTTCGGGATTGAGGAATCGCTCGAACAGCAGGTCGAACTGGATCGGGTCCAGGTCGGTGATCTTGAGTACCCACGCCACCAGCGAACCCGCGCCCGAACCGCGGCCCGGGCCGACGGGAATGCCGTTCTGCTTACCCCAGTTGATGAAGTCCGCCACGATCAGGAAGTAGCCGGGGAAGCCCATCTTGATGATGACGTCCAGCTCGCGTTCCAGGCGCGTTTCGTATTCCTCGCGCGTGCGGCCGGGCGCCACGCCGGCGAACTCAAGACGTTCCCGCAGGCCTTCGCGCGAGATCGCGCGGATGTAGCTGGCCAGGTCGTGGCCTTCCGGCACCGGAAAGTCGGGCAGGTAGTACGTGCCGAAATCGAGCTGCAACGTGCAGCGCTTGGCCAGCTCGACGGTGTTTTCCAGCGCCTCGGGAAGGTCGGCGAACAACGCTTCCATTTCCTCGGGCGACTTGAGGTATTGCTGGTCGCTGTAGTCGCGCGGGCGCTTGGGGTCGGCGAGCACGCGTCCCTGGTTGATGCACACGCGTGCTTCGTGCGATTCGAAGTTGTCCGCCTTGAGGAAGCGCACGTCGTTGCTGGCGATGACGGGAAGGTCGAGCTGCGCGGCGAGCGCCAGCGCGGCTACGTTCCAGTTTTCCTCGCCTTCGCGGCCGGTGCGCGTGAGTTCGAGATAGAGGCGGTCGGCCATCAGGTTGGCGAACGGACGCAGGCGCGCTGCCGCGTTGTCCACGCCCTGGTTGACGGCAATGCGCCCGGCTTCGCTTTCGCGGCCGAGCAGGGCGATCAGGCCCGTGGTGGTTTCCGGCGAGAGCCAGCTGGCATCGACCAGCGCGCGTCCACTGTGCTGGCCGTCGCGCCACGCGCGCGACACCAGCCGCGACAAATTCAGATAACCCTCGCGGTCCTGGCAGATGAGGGTGAGACGCCAGGGGCGCGGGTCATCGGGTGCGCTCACCCACACGTCGCAACCGCCGATCGGCTTGATGCCGGCCGCGCTGCAGGCCTTGTAGAACTTCACCAGCGCGAACATGTTGCTGTCGTCGGTCAGCGCGACGGCTGGAATACCCAGGCGCACGCAAGCTTCGACCAGCCCCTTGATGCGGATGGTCGAGTCGACCAGCGAGTATTCGCTGTGAAGGTGGAGGTGAGCGAAGCGGACGGACATGGCGCACGCGCAAGATGGATGTCCAGCCTAACGGTGCGGCACGGGGCGGGCAAGAATTGACATTGGTTCCGCCCCGGCTTTTCCGCGCGGTATCAGGAGGATGCCGGGCTTGCGCTGGCGGTGCTTGGCGCTTCGGGCGCGGGCTGGGCGAGCAACTCGTCCACTTCGGTCATGATGGTATTCAGCGAGTCTTCGCCGTAGCCGGTATGTACGTGGGCGATGCGCCCGTCGCGCCCGATCATCACCATGAAGGGCAGGCCGTTGATCTTGTATGGCTTGCCGATGCGGTTGTCCGCGGCGTCGTAGGTGAGGATGACGTCGAGGTTCTTCCAGCGGCGGCGCAAGTCCTTGAACTTGTCGTATTCGTCGTCGTGGTTCACGCCGACGACCTTCAGCTCGTCAGCGCCTTTCAGTTTCTGCAGCGCCGCGAGCACCGGCAGCTCCTTCCGGCAATAAGCGCACCACGAGGCCCAGAAGGACACGATGACCACCTTGCCGTGCATGCCCGAGATGAGCACGTCGTGTCCGTCGCGGTCGTGGCCGAGATAGTCCGGCGGCACCTCGCCCGGAGCCGGCAGCGCCTGGCAAAAGGTGGCCATGCCCAAGGCCAGCACGGCAAGTGCATTTCGCATCGCGCGTTTCATGGCGTCTCCCCTTTGACCGGCCAAGCATAGCCGAGGCGTGGAGACCCGCATCGGGCCGAGGCAGGCCGGACCTGTGGCGGTTGCAGGGAAGGCCGGGGACTGGCATGGTCCGGTGCTTTATCCATCTGGACGGCGGCCTTGGCGCTCGCCGGGGAAGCACTGATGTCATTGATCCGTTCGCTGTTCACCGTCAAGCCTATCGAGGCCTCGCTCTCGGCCAGCGACAACATGCGGCGCACGCTGGGGCTGAAGGACTTGATCGTCCTGGGCGTGGGTGCGGTGATCGGCGCGGGCATTTTCGTGATCACCGGCCAGGCGGCGGCCGAGCATGCCGGTCCGGCGCTCACCATCTCCTTCGTGCTGGCCGGACTCGCCGCCGCGCTGGCGGCGCTGAGCTACGCGGAATTCGCGGCCATGCTGCCGGTGTCGGGCAGTGCGTATGTCTACGCGTACGCGACGTTCGGCGAACTGCTGGCCTGGTTCATCGGGTGGAACGTGGTGGCCGAATACCTGCTGGCGGTGTCGTCGGTGGCGGTGGGCTGGTCCGGCTACGGCGTGGGCCTGTTGCACAGCATGGGCATCGACGTGCCGGCCGTGCTAGCGAATGCACCGCTGGCATTCGTCGACGGGCACTTCGTGGTGACCGGTGCGTTGATCAATCTGCCAGCGCTGTTGGTAGTCGCCGCGATCACCGCGCTGCTGTATTCCGGCACGCGACAGTCGACACTGTTCGCCAGCGTCGTGGTGGTGCTCAAGGTGCTGGTGGTGATCCTGTTCGTGGTGTTCGGCCTGCAGTACATCGACACCTCGCTGTGGCACCCGTACGTGCCGGCGAACCAGGGCGGGACGCATTATGGCTGGAGCGGCGTGTTCCGCGCGGCGACCAGCGTGTTCTACGCATACATCGGTTTCGACGCGGTGGCGACGGCGGCGCAGGAAACGCGCAACCCGCAGCAGAACGTGCCGGCCGGCATCCTCATCTCGCTGGCCGTGTGCACGGTGCTCTACATCATCGTGGCGGCGGTGCTGACGGGCCTGGTGCCGTATCCGCAGCTGGCTACGGCCGAGCCGGTGGCCACCGCGCTGGCGGCCCATCCGCAGCTTGCGTGGCTGAAGTTGCTGACGCAGGTGGGCGCCGTGGCCGGCCTGACGTCGGTGATCCTGGTGATGCACCTGGGTTTGGCGCGCATTCTCTACACGATGGCTGGCGATGGCCTGCTGCCACGCACGTTCGGCGCGGTGCACGAGCGTTTCAAGACGCCGCATCGCACGACGGTGCTGGTGGGCGTCATCGGCGGCGTGCTTGCCGCAGTGTTTCCGCTGAGCCTGCTGGGCGATCTGCTTTCCATGGGCACGCTGCTGGCGTTTGCCACGGTGTGCATCGGCGTGCTGGTGCTGCGTCACACGCGTCCGGATCTGCCGCGTGGGTTCCGCGTGCCCGCCGCACCGGCGGTGTGCTCGCTCGGTGTGATCGTGTGCCTGTTCCTGCTGGCGCAGATGAATGCCGGTAACTGGATGCTGCTCGCCGGCTGGACCACGCTGGGCATGCTCATTTACATCGGCTACGGCTACCGGCATAGCGCACTCAGGGCGCGCGGCTGAGCGCGCATCGCGCGGCGACGATGGCGCTCCATCGTCGCCGACCCCATCCGGTTCACCAGATGTGGAAGCGCTCGCTCATGTCGTATGGCTGGAGGTAGTGGTCCAGTCCCTGCACCCTTAGCGGCTGGCGATCGTAGTCGACGTGCTGGTATTCGGCCTCGGCGATCGCGACCATCTCATCGGGTGTGAGTTGCGACGACGGTGTGAGGTTGGGGCTGATGTCAGGGTCGTTTGGGCGGCGGTAGGTGCTCATGACGCAACTCCTGCGGTCGAATGCGCGCTTGGAGTTCGAGAGCCCACGCCGCTGGGGAGGCCGCGTGGGGCCAGCATCCGTGCCTGATGGAAGCACACCGCACCGTGGTGCGTTGTATGGGGTGAGCCGAGCGCCGGTGGCTTCGCTTCCTTATCCCTTCGGATGCAGCTGCAGCGAAAAAGGTTGCCTCGACGTACGCGTGACGGCAGCCTGTGCTGCTCCTTGATTTCAAGCGTAGCTTAGCGCTGTTGCGCGCCGATGACGCGGGTCATTGGGCATGCAAGAAAAGGCACGGATTGGCCTCGCTGTTGCATTCGGCGATGCGGTATCAGCGCTCGCGAGAGCAGCCTTCAGCTCAGAACAGAACGCCCTGGTCCACCAGGATTTTCACCGGCGCAAAGCTGCGCCGATGATGCGGGCAGGGACCAAGCCGCTGCAGTGCGGCCAGATGCGCAGGCGTGCCATAGCCCTTGTGTTCGGCGAAGCCATAACCGGGATGCTCGCGATCGAGCTGCACCATCCAGCGGTCGCGCGTGACCTTGGCGAGAATGGATGCGGCACTGATGGCAGGTTCCAGTGCGTCGCCACCGACGATGGCGCGTCCCGCGCACGGAAGGTCGCGTGGCAGTGCGTTGCCGTCGATCCACGCTTCATGCGCGGAAGGCGTGAGCCCAGCCAGGGCACGACTCATGCCCGTCATGGTGGCCTGGAAAATATTGATGCGGTCGATCTCGTCGGACATCACCAAAACGATGCTGTAGGACAGCGCGCGTTCCACGATTTTCTCGTAGAGCGATTCGCGCTTGGCATGCGTGAGTTTCTTGGAGTCGTCCAGGCCGCGGATGCGCGGCTTGGATGGATCGAGAATCACCGCAGCCACGGCCACGGGACCGGCCAGCGGTCCACGTCCCGCTTCGTCCACGCCGGCGATGAAGCGCACGACGGCATCGGCGGCGGGTGCTTCGCGACGCGTCCTGGCCTTCACCTCAACCATGGCCCGCCTCGATCAGTTCCGCGACGGCGTCGGCGGCAAGATCGCCGGCGTGGCCTTCGAGATTGCCACGCAACGCCAGATGCAATTGCTCGAACGCGGCCACGATGGCGCCACGCCGCTCGCTGTCATGGAACAACGACAGCGTGGCCTCGGCGAGCTTGTCGGCGGTGAAATCGTCCTGCATCAGTTCGGGAACCAGCACCACGTCGTCGCCCATGCCGTTGGCACGGGCGAGAATGTTGGGCAGCGAATAGACGTCCGTCTTGAGCATGTTGAGCGCGCGCGCAATGCGGTAGCTCACCGGCGACACGCGGTAACCCACCACCATGGGGCGCTTGGCCAGCATGGCTTCCAGCGTGGCCGTGCCCGAGGCAAGCATCACCACGTCGGCCGCGAGCATGGCTTCGTGCGCATGACCGTCGATGAGTTGCGGTGCGCTCTCGCCTTCGGCGTGGCCGATGATTTCTTTCAGGCTGGCGTGCACGCGCTCGTTCGCGGCAGGCACGATGATGCGCAGTCCCGGCATCTGCGCGGCGACCTTGCGGGCGGCTTCGATGAAGGCCGCGCCCAGCTGCTTGATTTCGGAACCGCGACTTCCCGGCAATACGGCAAGCACGGGAACACTGAGCGGAATGCCGAGGAAATCGCGTGCGCCGATACGATCCGACACCAGCGCAAAGCGATCGGCCAGCGGATGCCCTACGAAGCGCGCGTCGACGCCGTGACGTGCGTAGATGGCCGGCTCCATCGGGAACAGGCACAGCACGCGGTTGGCGCTGCGTCCGATTTTCTCCGTACGCTTTTCGCGCCACGCCCAGACCGAAGGGCTCACGTAGTGCACGGTGCGGATGCCGGCTTCGCGCAGGCGCTTTTCGACGCCGAGGTTGAAGTCGGGCGCATCGATGCCGACCACCACGTCGGGGCGCGCGGCGATGAGTCGTGCCACCAGCTCCTTGCGCAGCTTCAACAGTCGCGGCAAATGCGAGACGACTTCGGCGAAGCCGAACAGCGACAGTTCCTTGATGTCGTACCAGGAATCGAAGCCGGTGGCCTGCATGCGCGCGCCACCGATGCCGACGAAGCGTGCTTCCGGATAACGGCGGCGAAGCGCGGCAACCAGGTCGGCACCCAGCTGATCGCCGGAATCTTCGCCGGCAATCACGGCGATGGTGGGGGCGCGCCTTGTTACCTGGTTCTCAAGCATGTCGCCATCCGCCGTAAGAGCCAGCGCCTGTTTTGTTGATATGAGCAAAGCCCATATCAACGCGCCAGCGAGCGCTCGCTGCGATCGAGGAATTCCAGCATGGCGCGCACGTCGTCGCTGTCGTTGGCCTGCGTGCTCAGCTGCTCGCGTGCGTCGGCCAAGGTGAGGCCGGCCATGTACAGCGTGCGGTACGCGCGCTTGATCGCCGAAATGCGCGTGGTGTCGAAGCCGCGGCGCTTGAGGCCTTCGCTGTTGATGCCGCGCGGACGGCCGCGCTGCTCGTTGGCCATCATCACGAACGGAGGCACGTCCGAGCCCAGCAGGCAGCCCATGCCAATGAAGGCATGCGCGCCGATCTTGCAGAACTGGTGCGCGCCCGAGAAACCGGCCATCACCACCCAGTCGCCCACTTCCACGTGGCCAGCCAGCGCGGAGTAGTTGGAGAACACGGTGTTGTTGCCGATCTGGCAGTCGTGCGCCACATGCACATAGGCCAGCAGCCAGTTGTCGTTGCCGATGCGCGTGGCGCCGCCGCCGTCTTCGGTACCGCGGTTGATGGTGACGAACTCACGGATCTGGTTGCGGTCGCCGATGATCAGCTCGGTACGCTCGCCCTTGAACTTCTTGTCCTGTGGCGCGCCACCCAGCGAGGCGAACTGGCTGATGTGGTTCTCGCGGCCGATGCGCGTGGGACCTTCGATGACCACGTGCGGACCAATCACCGACCCTTCGCCAATATGCACGTCGGCACCGATCACGCTGTACGCGCCGATGCTGACGTCATTGGCGATGACGGCAGAAGGATCGATCTGCGCGGTGGCATGGATCATTTGTCGGACCTCGCGGCGCACATCAGTTCGCAGCTGGCCACTTCCTTGCCGTTGACGATGGTGCGCGCCTCGAACAGGCCCATGCTGCGCAGCAGGCGCTTGAGTTCCACTTCGAGGCGGAGCTGGTCGCCCGGCACCACCGGTGCGTTGAAGCGCGCATTGTCCACCTTGGCCAGGTAGAACAGCGGGCTGCCCGTGGTGCCCTTGAGGCGGCTGGAGATCTGCGTGAGCAGGCCGGCGGCCTGCGCCATGGCTTCCACGATGAGCACGCCCGGCATCACCGGATGACCCGGGAAATGGCCCTGGAAGAACGGTTCGTTGATCGTCACGTTCTTGATCGCCACGGCGCTCTTGTCGGGCACCAGCTCGATCACGCGGTCCACCAGCAGGAACGGATAGCGGTGCGGCAGCAGCTGCTGGATCTGTTCCACGTTCACGGGAAGGTGGAAGGGCACGGTCAGGTCACTCATTGTTGCTGTCCTTCTCCAGCGCCGAGATCCGGCGCGCGTATTCATCAAGATGCTTGAAACGGGCTGCGTTGCGCCGCCACAGGCGGTTCTCCTGCAGCGGAACGCCCGAAGAGTATTCGCCCGGCTCGCGTATGGAGTGCGTGACCAGGCTCTTGGCGGTAATGGTAACCCGGTCGGCCAGCTCCAGATGGCCCAGCACGCCCGCATTGCCGCCGATCATGCAATAACGGCCGATCTTGGCACTGCCGGCCACGGCGGCACAGCCTGCCAAAGCAGTATGCGCACCGATGTAGACGTTGTGGGCGATCTGGATCTGGTTATCCAGCCGCACGTCTTCCTCGAGCACGGTGTCGTCCAGCGCGCCGCGATCGATGGTGGTGTTGGCGCCGATCTCGCAGTCGTCGCCGATGCGCACGCCGCCCAGCTGGGGCAGCTTGATCCAGTGATCGCGGTCGAAAGCGAGGCCGAAGCCGTCCGAACCGATCACCGCGCCCGGATGCACCAGCACGCGCTTGCCCAGGGTGACGCGGATGACCAGGGTCACGCGCGCCACCAGTCGGCATTGCGCGCCCACGGTGCACTCGGGGCCGATGATGCAATGCGGGCCGAGGATGGCGCCGTCTTCCACCACGGCACCGTCTTCGATCACGCAGCCCGGGCCAATGCTCGCGGTAGGCGCGACACGGGCCGTCGGCGCCACCACGGCGGTGGGATGGACGCCCTGCGGCGCCGCGGGCAGGCGTTCGAACAGGGCGGCGATCTTGGCGTAGGCCACGTACGGGTCGCGGGCAACCAGGGCGATGCCCGGGCTGTCGGCGACATTCTCCTCGCGCATCACCACCACGCCGGCCCGCGTGGCGGCCAGTTGCGAGGCGTACTTGCTGTTGGAGAGGAAGCTCAACTGGCTCGGGCCTGCGCCAGCGAGGGTGCCGACGCCATCGATGACGTGCGAGCCGTCGCCATGGCACACCAGGCCAAAACGCTCGGCCAGCTCGGATACGGTGATCTGGAAAACGCTCATATCAGCTCCCTGCAATCGATGCATTGTAGGGCGGCCCGTGAAGGGCATCAAAAAATCGCATCGCGCCAGCGATGGTGGCCGCAAAAAAGAAGGCGCGGCCATGCCGCGCCTCCTGGTGGTTCGATCCCTGGACGGCCGGTTCGTTAGAACTGGCTGCCGAAGGTGAACTGGATGCGCTCTTCGTAGTGACCATCATCCGCCTGGGTGCGCAGCGGCACCGCGAAGTTGATGATCAGCGGGCCGATCGGCGCTTGCCAGTGCAGCGACAGGCCGGTGGAGACGCGCAGCGTCTTGGCCGTGAAGCTCTGGTAATCCTGGTAAGCATTGCCGACGTCCACGAACCACGACACGCGAGCCGTGTTGATGTCCTTGAGGAACGGCAGCGGCAGGTACAGCTCGGCCGTGCCCAGCACCTTGAACGCACCACCCAGCGGCTGCGCGTAGCTGTACACACTGCCGTTACAGGTGCCGTTCGCCGATGGCGTGATCGGCACCTGCTTGCCGCTGGCGTCGGCCACGGTGCCCACGCAGACGCGGGGACCGAGCGTGTTGTCCTGGAAGCCGCGAACGTCGCGCACACCACCGGAGTAGAAGTTCTCCCAGAACGGGAAGGTGATCTTCTCGCCGGCCGTGTAAGTGGTGCCGCCGTCGTTGTCGAAGGTCTGGCCGTAGGTCTTGCCGTAGCCGACCTGACCGTCCACATAGAGCACGAAGCCCTTGCCGATCGGCCAGTAATGATTCGCCTCGCCCATGATCTTGTAGTACTGCACGGTCGAGCCGGGCAGGGCGATATCGGTCGACAGCGAGATCAAGCCACCGCGGGTCGGCGCCCAGTAACCGTTGCGCGTGTCATGGTTCCAGCCCAGCGTGGCATCCCACGTGTGGATGGTCTGGTGGCCCAGCGCGTTCTGGTAGTCGATCAGCACCTGCGGCGAGTAGTTGGCCGTCTGCGTAACCGTGTTGCCGTTCTCGTCGACGGTCAAGTACTGGTAGCTGAGGTTGATCTTGTTGCTGCTGAGGCCCAGGCCCGCGCGGATGTTGTCCGTTTCGGAGATCGGGAAACTCAGGAAGCTGGAGAACGACTTCATCGAGCTCTCGTAGTTCACGAAGTCGCTGTTCGTGTCGCCGTAGTTGCTCTTGGTGTAGCCGGCGTTGTAACCGATACCCACGCCGCTGTCGGTGAGGTACGGGTTGAAGTAGCTGGCGTTGATGCTGGTGGAGTAGTCGCTGCGCGACGCGCCGACGGTGAAGCTGTCACCGGTGCCCATGAAGTTGTTCTGAGACACCGACGCGGACAGGATGATGCCCGAGTACTGCGAGTAGCCCACGCCGAACATCAGGCTGCCGGCGGACTGTTCTTCCACCTTCACCGTCAGGTCGACCTGGTCTTCGGTGCCCGGCACCAGCGCCTTGTCGATGTTGACCGTCTTGAAGTAGCCCAGGCGCTGCAGGCGGATCTTCGAACGGTCGATGGCCGGCTGGGAGAACCAGCTGCCTTCCAGCTGGCGCATTTCGCGGCGCATCACGTCGTCTTCCGTGCGGGTGTTGCCCTGGAAGATCACGCGGCGCACGTACACGCGCTTGCCCGGCTCGATGTAGAGCGTGAGGTCGACGGTGCGCTTGTCCTTGTCGAGCTTCGGCACCGGCGTCACCTTGGCGAACGCGTAACCGATGCTCGCCAGGATGTTCTTGATCGAATTGGTGCTCGCCTCGATCGCCTTGCGATTGAAGGTGTCGCCCTTGTGCACGTACACCAGCTGGTGCAGCGCGTCCTCGGGGAGGATCAGTTCGCCCAGCAGGTGCACGTCGGAGATGGTGTAGATGTCACCTTCCTTGACGCTCGCGGCGATGTACATCGAGCGCTTGTCCGGCGCGATGGTCACCTGCGTGGAGTCGACGCCGAAGTCGGCGTAGCCGCGGTCCATGTAGTAGGACTGCAGTTTCTCCAGGTCGCCCGAGAGCTTTTCGCGCGAGTACTGGTCGTCCTTCGAATACCACGACAGCAGGTTGGACGTGTCCGACTCGAAACCCTTGCGGATGTCCTTGTCGGTGAACGCCTTGTTGCCGACGATGTTGATTTCCTTGATCTTCGCGACCTTGCCTTCGCGAATTTCGATATCGATGGCGACGCGGTTGCGATCGAGTTGGGTCACGTGCGGATCGACCGACACGTTGTACTTGCCGCGGTTGTAGTACTGGCGCACCAGTTCCTGCTGCACGCGATCGAGCGACAGGCGATCGAAGGTTTCACCTTCGGACAGGCCGATTTCCTTCAGGCCCTTGCGCAGATCTTCTTCTTTGATGTCCTTGTTGCCGCGCAGGGTGAGCTTGGCGATCGAGGGACGCTCGACCACCTTGATGACCATGATGTCGCCTTCGCGATCGATTTCGACGTCGCTGAAGAACTTGGTCTGGTAAAGGGCGCGAATGGCGCGCTGGGCGCCGTCGTTGGTCAGGCGGTCGCCACGGTTGACCGGCAGGTAGTTGAGCACCGTACCGGCGGAAATGCGGCTGAGGCCATCGATACGGATATCGGAAACGACGAACGGCTCGAAAGCGAGGGCATTGGCGGAGAGTGAGGCAAGCAGGATCAGGGCGGCGATACGCTTCATCGTCGATTCCGTTGGTTTATTCCGATGAGGCGGCCGAAACCGCCCCGATCAATACGTGAAGCCAGGACAAGCCCAGCCTTGAAAGGGTGCTTGCATCTTCCCCAGATGCGCCGGGTGAACCACCGCCGTGTGCCCGTGGCAAGCGCGTGATCGCGCACGCCGCAGGTACACCTGTCCGTCGGACGAAAGCGCGACTTTCGGCAAAGCCGGCGCGCGTCACGTGGGCAGGAAGCGGTGGATGTCGTTGTAGAAAGCCAATCCCATTAACGTGAACAACATGACTAGGCCGACATACTGACCTGCCATCATCGCACGTTCGCTGACGGGGCTGCCTTTAACCAACTCAATAAGGTAATACAGCAGCCAACCACCGTCCAAGACGGGAATCGGCATGAGGTTGAGGATCGCAAGACTTAGCGAGACCATGGCCAGGAAGCTGAAGAACCAGCCCATCCCCATGCTCGCCGAGGCATTGGCGACCTGGGCGATGCCGATGACGCCCGAGAGATTCTTGGTCGATGCCTGACCGGTCAACATCTTGCCGATCATGTTGAACGTGGAGGCGGCGCTGTTCCAGGTCATCTCCAGCGAACCGCCGATGGCCTTGAGCGGACCATAGCGAAGCACGGCCGGTTCGCGCTGGGCGAACTGCACGCCGATCACCCAATTGGTCGGCTGGCCTTCCAGCGACTCCATGCGGGCCGTGACGGAGAGCGGGAGGGTCTCACCGCCACGTTCCACCACGATGGCCAGGGTCGGCGACTTGGCCGCTTCCTGCGGCACCAGGCGCTGGAACTCCTCGTAACTGTCCACCGCGGTGCCGTTGAGACTGATCACGCGGTCGCCGCCCTGCATGCCGCCCACCGAGGCAGGTTTGCCGGGAAGCACGAGGGCCACGACGGCCGGCGAGGGGGCGAGCTTGAGGCCGAGTTCGTCCAGGTACTGGCCAATGTCCTGGCCGGCCGGAAGGTGGTCTAGCGGCAGCACGAGGTTGCGCGTGGCGCCGTCCGTGCCGCGCACCTGCATGGGCAGCGGATCGCGGCCGAGCAGGGAGTTGGCGACGACATCCATGGAGTCGCTCCATGTCTGCACCGCGCGCCCGCCCACGCTAAGAATGCGGTCACCGGTTTGGACGCCTGCCTGCGCGGCGATGCTCTGCGGCACCGCGGCGATGACGGGAGCCACGTCCGGTTTGCCGACGATGAACATCAGCCAGAACGCGAACAGGGTGAAGATGAGATTGAACGCGGGGCCGGCCGCCACGATGGCGATGCGTTGCCATACGGGTTTGGCGGTGAATTCCTGGCCGGCGAGTGTGGGATCGACCTCACCTTCGCGGGCGTCGAGCATCTTTACGTAGCCGCCAAGGGGAATCATGGCGACCTGGTATTCGGTGCCGTCCTTGCCGATGCGCTTCCAGATGGCCTTGCCGAAACCCACGGAGAAACGCAGCACCTTGACGCCGCAACGCCGTGCCACCCAGTAGTGTCCAAATTCGTGAAAGGTCACCAGCACGCCGAGCGTGACGAGCAACCAAAACACTGAGCCAAATACACTATTCATCGGTGAGAGCTTATCAGGCTTGTCAGCAAGCGTTGCGAAGGATGCGGCGGGCGACCTCGCGGGCCGTGCGGTCGCGTTCATTCAGGGTCTGGACATCGACCACAGCTTGCGGCGGCAGTTCCGTAAGTACGCTCTCGACGAGATCGGCGATGCCGAGGAAGGGGAGCGCGCCGGCCAGGAATGCCTCCACGGCAACCTCGTTGGCGGCGTTCAAAATGGCCGTGGCATCACCGCCCGCGCGCAGGGCCTGGAAGGCCAGCGCAAGGCAGCGGAAGGTGGCCAGGTCGGGCTGCTGGAAGGTCAGCGGCGCGCAGGCGGCGAGATCCAGCGGGGCGACGCCAGCCTCGATGCGCGTCGGCCACGCCAGCGCATGCGCGATGGCCGTACGCATGTCCGGGTTGCCCAGCTGGGCGAGCACCGAACCGTCGACGTACTCGACCATCGAATGCACCAGGCTTTGCGGATGCACCAGCACGTCGATGACGTCGGGCGCCGCGCCAAACAGGTGGTGCGCCTCGATGACTTCCAGGCCCTTGTTCATCAGGGTGGCGGAGTCCACCGAGATCTTGCGGCCCATCACCCAGTTCGGGTGCTTGCATGCTTGCTCGGGCGTGACGCCGGCAAGCTCCGCGCGGGTACGGCCACGGAACGGGCCGCCGGAGGCGGTCAGGATGAGGCGACGTACGCCACTGGCCGCCAGGTTGGGGCGTCCGCCCGGCAGGCACTGGAAGATGGCGTTGTGTTCCGAATCCACCGGAATCAGTTCGCCGCCGCCGACGGCCAGCGCTTCCAGTAGGAGCGCGCCGGCCATCACGATGGATTCCTTGTTGGCCAGCAGCAGGCGCTTGCCGGTGCGCGCCGCGGCCAAGGTCGAGTCGAGTCCCGCCGCGCCCACGATGGCGGCAACCACTGTGTCGCAAAGAGTGCCCGACGCCGCTTGTGTCACGGCGTCGTGCCCGCTGGCGACATCGCAGTCCACGCCTGCCGCGCTCAGGCGACGGGACAGCTCGCCTTCCAGTGCGGGATCGGCAATGACCGCGAGTTCCGGGCGAAAACGGATACACAGTTCGGCCAGCGCAGCAACGTTGCTGTGCGCCGCGAGCACGGTGGCGCGAAAACGATCGGGATGGCGGGCGATGACGTCGAGTGTGCTGCCACCGATCGAGCCGGTAGCGCCGAGCACGGCAACCTTGCGAAGCGCGTGACTCATAGACCCAGCAGAAGCATGCCGGCAGCGAAGACGGGCAGGGCCGCGAACACGCTGTCGAGGCGATCAAGCAGGCCGCCGTGGCCGGGGAACAGGCTGCCGGAATCCTTCACCGCGGCATGCCGCTTCATCAGGCTTTCCAACAGGTCGCCCACGATGGAGGCGACCACCACGAACACCGACAGCACGAGCACGCCGACAAGCTTGCTGCCCGTGGCGCCGAGCATCGAGCCGCCCACGCCCGCCACGATGGCGCCGGCAACGAAGGCGCCATACACGCCCGCCCAGGTCTTGCCCGGGCTGATGGTGGGTGCGAGCTTGCGGCGACCGAACTGTCGGCCACTGAAATAGGCGCCGATGTCAGCGGCCCAGACAATGAACAAGGCCACCAGCGTCCACCAGTTGCCGCGATCGGACGAGCCGTGGATGGTCACCGCGGCGATCCACGTGGGAACGATCACGAGGAAGCCCGCGCCCAGCTTCATCAGGCAGTTTTCGCGGGTGGGCGCAGCGCCAAAGGCGAAGTGGCGCAGCCACTGCCCCACCACGATCCACCAGCTCACGCCGATGCCAATGAGCACCGGCCAGGCGATGCCTCCGCGGATCCACCAGCACAGCGCGAACACCACGGCGGTGAGCAGGAGCAGGGCGGCGCGCGGCGCGGTTTCCTTCAGGCCCGACAGGCGGGTCCATTCCCACATGGCGGCCAGGAAGGCGGCGGCGACGATGGCGGCAAAGATGCCCGTGGGCGCCAGCAGGATCAGCGCGATCACCAGCGGAGCGAGCAGCAGTGCGGTCAGGGTGCGCTGGAGCAGCATGGATGTCCTTAGGCCCTCAAGCCTTCTGGGCGATCTGTTCGCCGGTCTTGCCGAAGCGGCGTTCGCGGCGTGCGTAATCGTCGATGGCGCTCTTGAGGCAAGCCTCGTCGAAATCGGGCCACAGCGTATCGGTAAAGTGCAGCTCCGCGTAGGCAAGCTGCCACAAAAGAAAGTTGCTGACGCGGTATTCGCCGCCGGTACGGATGAAAAGGTCCAGCGGCGGCAGGTCGGCCAGGCACATCCAGTGGCCAAGCAGCTTCTCGTCGATGTCCTCGGCGCGCAGTTCGCCACGCGCCACCGCTTCGGCCGCCTTGCGCGCGGCCTGCACGATGTCCCAGCGGCCGCCGTAACTCACCGCGATGTTCAGGTGCAGCGCATCGTTGCCTGCCGTACGCGCCATGGCGGCCATCATGCGCTGGCGCAAGCCGCTTTCGAAGCTGCCCAGGTCACCGACGAAGCGAATGCGCACGCCGTTGCTGTGCAGTTCGTCGACTTCCTTGTCCAGCGCGCGCACGAACAATTCCATCAACGCGCCGACTTCGTCCTGCGGACGCTGCCAGTTCTCGCTGGAGAACGCGAACAGGGTGAGTACCTTGACGCCCTGGCGCAGGCAGTTTTCGACCGCGTTGCGCACGGCTTTGCGCCCGGCGTTGTGGCCGAAGGTGCGCGGCCGATGGCGCAGTTTCGCCCAGCGGCCGTTGCCATCCATCACGATGGCGATGTGGCGCGGTATCCGCGCAGGATCGGCGCTGGTCATTGGAGCGGCAGCGATGGCGCTCAGAGCGCCATCAGCTCCTCTTCCTTGTTCTTGACGACGCCGTCGACGTCCTTCACGAAGCGATCGGTGAGCTTCTGGATTTCGTCTTCCGCCTTGCGCTCATCGTCTTCCGTGATCAGCTTTTCCTTGAGCAGATCCTTGACCTGCTGCATGGCGTCGCGGCGCACGTTGCGGATGGCGATCTTGGCTTCCTCGCCTTCGTGCGCCACGTGCTTGGCCAGCTCGCGGCGACGCTCTTCGGTGAGCGGCGGCATGTTGAGGCGGATGGTGGTGCCAGCGGTGTTCGGCGTGATGCCGACGTCCGACGCCATGATGGCCTTTTCGATCGGCGCGACCAGACTCTTTTCGAACGGCGTGATGATGATGGAGCGCGAATCACCCAGCGCAACCGTGGCGACCTGGTTCAGCGGCATGTCCGAACCGTAGTACGGCACCTTGATGCCGTCGACCAGCGCGGTGCTCGCGCGACCCGTACGCAGTCGCGTCAGGCTGTGCTTGAGCGAGTCGATGCTCTTGCCCATGCGGGTCTGGGCATCGTTCTTGATGTCATTAAGCATGGGAAACACCCCTCAAACCGTGCAAGCCCGCGAGTATAGCAGGGGGAGGGAAGCAGGAACGAAGGGAGGGGAGTGAGTAGTGAGAGTGCCTGCCGGGCTCGCCCAGATTGACGGTCCTGGCGTTCTCACTGCTCAATTCTCTTCCCTCGCTTCTCGCTAGTCGCCCGACACCAGCGTGCCGATCGCTTCGCCATGCATGATGCGCATGAGGTTGCCCGGCACGGTCATGTCGTAGATGCGCAGCGGCATGCCGTGGTCGCGGCACAGTGCGATGGCGGCGGTGTCCATCACGGCCAGCTTGCGTTCGATCACCTGGTCGTAGGTGAGCGTGTCGTAGCGGGTGGCGTCCTTGTGACGGGCCGGATCGGCGGTGTACACGCCGTCAACCTTGGTGGCCTTCAGCAGCAGGTCCGCGCCCACTTCCACGGCACGCAGCGCGGCGGCCGAGTCGGTGGTGAAGAACGGGTTGCCGGTGCCGGCAGCGAACAGCACGATGCGACCCTTCTCGATATGGCGGATCGCGCGGCGGCGGATGAAGTCTTCCGAGACGTCGTGGATCTGGATGGCGCTCATCACGCGGGCAAAGCCGCCCCGGCGCTCGATGGCGTCCTGCATGGCCAGTGCGTTCATCACGGTGGCCAGCATGCCCATGTGGTCGCCGGTGACGCGGTCCATGCCGGCGGCGGCAAGGCCGGCGCCGCGGAAGATGTTGCCGCCGCCGATGACCACGCCGATCTGGATGCCGGCCTTCTGGACTTCGATGATTTCGTCGGCCAGGCGGCCGATCACCTTGGGGTCAATGCCGTAGTCGGCTTCACCCATCAAGGCTTCGCCGGAGAGTTTGAGCAGGATGCGGCGGTAATTAAGCGGTGCGCTCATGGGGTCTCCGGATTGTGTGGGGCAAAACGCGCGCATTGTAACGAGAGTGACGCGAACGGGTAAGGGTTGCGTGTCGTTACGGGGGTAAGAAAACCCAGTTCCATCGTGGGGTTGGCGATGGAGTCCGCCTGGACGGGCCCGCGCTGGGGAATGCGGGGCGGGGTGGCGGGCTTTCATAAAAAAAGAAGCCGCGGTTGCCCGCGGCTTCTTCGAGACTTCAGGGAAGCAAGGTCTTAGACCTGCATCGCCTTGGCCACTTCGGCCAGATAGTCTTCCTGCACCTTCTCGATGCCTTCGCCCACGGCCAGGCGCACCACGGCCACGACGTCAGCGCCTTCCTTCTTGAGGGCGTCGCCAACGGTGGTGTTGGTGTCCAGCACGTACGGCTGGCCGACCAGGGTCACTTCCGAGACGATCTTGTTGATCTTGCCGGAGATGATCTTTTCCAGGATGTCGGCCGGCTTGGCCTTGTCCTTGTCGGTCATCTGGCTCAGCGCGATTTCCTTCTCCTTCGCGATGAACTCGGCCGGCACGTGCTCCGGCTTGATGTGCGGCGGGTTCATGGCCGCCACGTGCATGGCGATGCCCTTGGCGAGCTCTTCCGAGCCGCCCTTGAGGGCCACGATCACGCCGATCTTGCCGCCGTGCGAGTAGGTGGCCAGCGGGCCGTCGTTCGCCATCTGGGCGACACGGCGCACTTCGATCTTCTCGCCGATGGTGGCGGTCTGGGACTTGGCGGCGGCCTCGACGTTGTCGGCGCCCGGGAAGGCGGCGGCCTTGGCGGCGTCGATGTCGGTGGCGCCGGAAGCCAGCACGGCCTCGGCCACTTCGTTGGTGAACTGCACGAAGTTCGGTGCCTTGGCGACGAAGTCGGTCTCGCTGTTCACTTCGACCAGCACGGCCTTGCCGTTGGCCTGGGCGGTGGCGATGCGGCCTTCGGCGGCCACGCGGTCAGCCTTCTTGTCAGCCTTGGCCAGGCCGGTCTTGCGCAGGTACTCGATGGCGGCGTCGATGTCGCCGTTGTTCTCGACCAGCGCCTTCTTGCAATCCATCATGCCGGCGCCGGAGCGCTCGCGCAGTTCGCTAACCAGTTTTGCGGAAATGGCAGTCATCTGGGTTCCTCGAATATCTTTGATGCACCCCGGCCCTTGAAGGGCCGGGGCGGTAAGGCTTACTCGCCGTCCGACGAGGATTCGTCGGCGCGACCGCGGCCACCACGGCCACCGTCACGACGCGGCGCGCCAGCGCCCTTCTTGGCCGGACCACGGTTGTTGCGGTCGTCGCGGCGCGGGGCAGCCTTGCGCTCTTCCTTGGCAACCGGGTTGCCTTCCTCGTCGAGTTCGACGAACTCGTTGGCGTCGCCCTGGGCGGCGGCCGGCGCGGCGGCCTTGCCTTCCAGGATGGCGTCAGCGGCAGCGCGGGCGTACAGCTGGATGGCGCGGATGGCGTCGTCGTTGCCCGGGATGGCGTAATCGACCAGCTCCGGGTTGTAGTTGGTGTCGACCACGGCGATCACCGGGATGCCGAGCTTCTTGGCTTCCTGCACGGCGATGTCTTCGTGACCGATGTCGATGATGAAGAGGGCGTCGGGCAGACGGTTCATGTCCTTGATGCCGCCCAGCGAGTTTTCGAGCTTGTCGCGCTCGCGGCGGCGAGCCAGCACTTCGTGCTTGACCAGGCGGTCGAACGAACCGTCGGTCTCGGCGGCTTCCAGTTCCTTCAGGCGGGCAACCGACTGCTTCACGGTGCGGAAGTTGGTCAGCATGCCACCCAGCCAGCGGGCGGTGACGAACGGCATGCCGGCGCGTGCGGCTTCTTCAGCCAACGGCTCACGGGCCGAGCGCTTGGTGCCGACGAACAGCACGGTGCCGCGCTTCTGGGCGATGGCCGACAGGAAGTTCATCGCGTCGGTGAAGAGCGGCAGCGTCTTCTCGAGGTTGATGATGTGGATCTTGCCGCGGGCGCCAAAGATGAACGGGGCCATCTTCGGGTTCCAGTAACGGGTCTGGTGACCGAAGTGCACGCCAGCTTCGAGCATCTGGCGCATGGTGACTTGTGCCATGGGTAAAACTCCAATTGTTGGGCCGTCCCGATGAGGGAGGTGAGTGGCCCGGGGGTTGGGACCTCCACGCATCCCCGACTTCGACCCCGGCAGCCCGCTATGATTGGGAAGGCTGACCAAGGCACCCCGAAGACGGTGCCGATACGTGTGTGGCGTTTAAGTGTCCGATCAAGGACTTGTGGGGCTTGCACCGCAACGCGGTTACAATCTCCCTCGCTTTGCGACGACCGTGCGGACCGTTGAAAACGGACACCTCGGGTCAGCAAAACTTCGAAATTGTAGCCGGTGCGCCGGCGATGCGGCAAGTCGCTGGATTTTCAGCAGGTTTGCCGCCATGTGAGTAGAACTATGGCAGTCACTCTTAAAACCCCCGAAGACATCCAGGCCATGCGCGAGGCCGGCAAGCTGGCCGCCGAAGTGCTTGCCATGCTCAAGGAGCATGTGAAGCCCGGCGTGACCACCGAAGACCTCGACCGGCTGGCCTACGAGCACATCGTGAACGTGCAGAAGGCGATCCCGGCCAACGTGGGCTACAACGGCTTTCCCAAGACGTTGTGCACCTCGGTGAACCACGTGATCTGCCACGGCATTCCCACGCCGGGCAAGGTGCTGAAGGATGGCGACATCATCAATCTCGATGTCACCGTCATCAAGGACGGCTGGCACGGCGATACCAGCCGCATGTATTTCGTCGGCACCCCGTCGGTGCTGGCCAAGCGCCTGGTGGACACCACCTATGAAGCCATGATGCAGGGCATCCAGGCGGTGCGCCCGGGCGCCACGCTGGGCGACATCGGCGCAGCGATCCAGAAGCACGCGGAAGCGGCCGGCTTCTCCGTGGTGCGCGAATACTGCGGTCACGGCATCGGCAAGGTGTATCACGACGAACCGCAGGTGCTGCATTACGGCCGTCCGAGCACGGGCCTGGAACTGAAGAAGGGCATGACCTTCACGGTCGAGCCGATGGTCAATGCGGGCAAGCCGCAGACCAAGCAGTTGCCGGATGGCTGGACGGTGGTGACGAAGGATCACTCGCTGTCGGCGCAGTGGGAGCACACCATTGCGGTGACGGATGATGGGTTTGAGATTTTGACGCCTTGGCCGGATGCGGCGTGAGGTTGTCTTGCGGGTTTGAAGGTTGAGGGAAGGTCGCTGCGGCGGCCTTTCTTTTTGTTCGCCGTCCAGGCGCAGGCCTTTTTTGCTCGTCATTCCGGCGCAGGCCGGAATCCAGCGCCTCGGTGTTTGGTTGTTGCGATCACGTCTGATCGTGCTTTTGTGACGCTACCGCGATCTGGCCGCCTACGCGGCGGGCGTTTCGATCGGCTGCCGCCGCTCGAGTCACTTTTCTTTTGCTGGCCCAAAAGAAAAGTGACCCAAAGAAAATGGCCTTCAGAGCAAAGGCTCGCAGCATCGTGCTGGGATAAGCCCGAACGCTCGAGGATGGTTGTCGCGGGACACCCATGGGAGGCCACATAGCGAGCACTCCCAAGCGCTGCGCAACGCGCCCGAATCCCTGAGGACTTAAAGCGAGGCTCGCTTCGCATGGCTTGAGCAATGCGCTGCACACTGTATTTCGCCTTTCCCAGGGGCGCTGGCAGGCGTTGACGACTTTACGGGAGCGTTGCCGCCTAGCAGGTGGCGAAAGGTGGGTGCTTGTAGTGACATTGCAGCCGAAGCCTCTCCATAACGTTCGGGCTTTTGAGTTTTTTCAGTCCTCCACCACAATTTGCCCTGCGCTCGACCCCCATGCGTGGCAGACTTGCTGCATCGCCACATGCGCTCAAGTCCATGCCTGTCGCCCCGATCGTGTTGCCTCCCTTGCCACGTCTGCCCGCGGCGGTACCGCGTTCGGGTGTATCGACGGATGCGCGGCGGGCGTTGCGGCAACTGCTGGGCGATGTGGATCGCGCCCTGGCCACGGCGTTTCGTGATGGTGCGGACGCCACGGCGCTGGCGCACCGGCGCAGCGAGTCGGTTCAACGCATCGTTGTGCATGTATGGACGGCTTGCCTCGGCGATGTGAGCGACGCGGCGTTGTTCGCCGTCGGCGGGTTCGGCCGCGGTTTGCTGTTTCCGCATTCGGACGTCGATCTGCTTGCGCTCGTTGGTCCTTCCGAGCCGGCGCGGCTGCGTGCGTTGGAGCAGTGCTTCGCCACGCTGTGGGACATCGGCCTGAAAGTGGGTCACGCCGTGCGTGATCTCGTGCAGTGCCGTGCGCTCGCCGGGCAGGATGCGAGCGTGTTCACCAGCCTGCTCGATGCGCGACGGCTGGTGGGCGATGCGTCGATGGAAGAAGGGCTCAAGAGCATCGTCGACGATCCTGCGCTGTGGCCGCCCGCGGCATATCTCGCTGTGCGCCTCGCCGAGCGCGATGCGCGCCACGCGCGCTACAACGACACCGCTTACAACCTCGAACCCAATCTCAAAGATGGTCCGGGCGGCTTGCGCACGCTCGATGCGTTGCGCTGGCTGGGTCGTCGTCTCGCGCATGCGGACGACTTTGACGACATGGTCGAGGAAGGCTTGCTCGACCCTGCCGAAAAAGACACGCTGGAACAATCGGAAGCAACGCTGCGTCGTTATCGCTACGCCTTGCACCTGGAAGCGGGGCGCGCCGAAGAACGCTTGCTGTTCGACTACCAGCGCGCGCTCGCGGCACGACTCGGCTTTCAGGACGAACACGAGAAGAACCTCGGCGTCGAGCAGTTCATGCAGGGCTACTACCGCGCGGCGAGCCAGGTCGAGCGGCTTGGCGTGCAGATCGCCGAGCGCTTCGAGGAAATGCTGGAGCCGCCCACCAATCCGCAACCGGTTGGCGAGGACTTCGTGCGTTACGGCAAGCGCCTCGCCGTGCGCGATCCGGATCTCTTCATGCGCCAGCCGGCGTCGCTGGTCGAAGCTTTTATTGCGCGACTGGGTGAGCCGGGCATCACCGGTTTCACGGCGGAAACCATGCGCCGCATGCACCAGGCATCGGCGATGCTCGATCGCGCGCTGGCCGACGATCCGGACGTGCTCGCCGCTTTCTTGCGCCTGCTGAAGCTGGGTGCGCCGGCGGTGGAGGCGATGTGGCGCATGAATCGCCACGGACTGCTGGCGGCCATCCTTCCCGCGTTCGGCAAGGTGTTCGGCCGCATGCAGTACGACCTGTTCCATGTGTACACGGTCGATGAGCACACGCTGCGCGTGCTGCGCAACGTGGCGCGCTTTGGCGATGCGGATGCAGCGACTGATTTTCCCATCGCCTGCAAGATCTGGCCGACCTTGCCCAAGCCGGAATTGCTGCTGCTGGCGGCGCTGTTCCACGACATTGCAAAGGGTCGCGGCGGCGATCATTCGGTATTGGGCGAGGAAGAAGCGCTCGCCTTCGGTCGGCGTCTCGGCCTGCCAGAAGAAGACACGCAGCTGATCGCGTGGCTCGTGCGCTGGCATCTGCTGATGAGCACCACGGCGCAGCGGCAGGACATCACCGATCCGGACGTGGTGCATCGCTTCGCTGAGACGGTAAGCTCACCTGAGCGGCTGGACTACCTGTACCTGCTGACCATCGCCGACATCATCGGCACCAGCCCGAAGTTGTGGAACGGCTGGAAAGATCGCCTGCTCGCCGATCTCTACACTTCCACGCGCTATGCGTTGCGCAGTGAGGACGAATTGCCTTCCGACGCCGCTGCGCGCGTGCGCAGCTGTTGCGAGCAGGCGCTGGCGTTGCTGGAGCAGGAAGGCTTTTCCGTCGACCTGTGCCAGCGCGTGTGGCGCGGTTTTCCCGAATCGAGTTTCCTGCGCCATCGCCCGGAACAGATCGCGTGGCAGACCGCAGCCATCCTGCGCGCGAAGGGCGCCACGCCATTGGTGGAGGTGCATCCGAAGTCGGTGCGAGGCACGACGGAATTGTTTGTCTACGTGCCCGATCGCGACGGCTTGTTCGCGGCGGTCACCGCCATGCTCGACCGATTGCATCTTTCCGTGATGGAAGCGCGCATCCTCAGCTCGCCCACGGGCATGGCGCTCGATACGTTCCTCTTGCTCGAATCGGACACCCAGCAACCCGCGACGCCGGAGCGAGCCGAGGAGCTGAAGCAGCGCCTGCATCGCGCCTTGTCGCAGCCGGGACACGTGCACCAGCCGTCGCGCCGCAGCATGTCGCGGCATCTCAAGCACTTCCAGGCAGCGCCGAAGATTTCCTTCAGCACGGTCCATGGGCGCACGCGGCTGGCGCTGGTGTGCAGCGATCGGCCCGGCCTGCTCGCGGCCGTGGCGCAGGGCATGATGGATGCGGGCGTGCGTGTGCACGACGCGCGCATCGCCACGTTTGGCGAACGCGTGGAAGATTTCTTCCTCATCACCGATCGCCACGACGCGCCGCTCGGCATCGAATTGCAGGACCGCCTGTTGCATGCCTTGCTCGAACGCCTGGGGCCCGCGAAAGAAATGCGCGCTTGAGGCGGGCGTGGGGCCGTCGACTCGCGGTACACGCCTTTTCTTGTCAGAATCCCATGTCCCTTGCGGCGCCGTGTTGCCGCATCCTTCCGCTTCCCTTGCCGTGACCACCATGCAAACCATCGAAACCCTTATCAACGACGCCTTCGAACGCCGCAACGAACTGACCCAGGCCGAGATCGACACGCATCTGCGCCCCGCCGTGGAACAGGTGATCGATCTGCTGGAATCGGGCGAGCGCCGCGTCGCCGAGCCCGACGGCAACGGTGGCTGGACGGTGAACCAGTGGATCAAGAAAGCCGTGCTGCTGTATTTCCGCCTCAACGGCAATCGCGTGGTCGATGGCGGCCCGGCGATGGCGTTCGACAAGGTGCCGCTGCGCTTTGCCCACGGCAACGACCAGGAACTGGAAGGCCTGGGCGCGCGCGTGGTGCCGGGTGCGCTGGTGCGCCGCGGCGCGCACGTGGCGAAAGACGCTGTGCTGATGCCGAGCTATGTGAACATCGGCGCGTACGTCGGCGCCGGCACCATGGTCGACACCTGGGCCACCGTGGGTTCGTGCGCGCAGATCGGCGCGGGCGTGCATCTGTCGGGCGGCGTGGGCATTGGCGGCGTGCTCGAACCGCTGCAGGCCAACCCCACCATCATCGAAGACAATTGCTTCATCGGTGCGCGTTCGGAAGTGGTCGAAGGCGTGATCGTGGAGAAGGGCAGCGTGATCGGCATGGGCGTCTTCCTCGGCCAGTCCACGCGCATCTACAACCGTGCCACCGGCGAAGTCAGCTACGGTCGCGTGCCGGCGGGTAGCGTGGTGGTGGCGGGCAGCCTGCCGGCGAAGGACGGCTCGCACAGCTTGTATGCGGCCATCATCGTCAAGCAGGTCGACGAGAAGACGCGCAGCAAGACCGGCATCAACGAACTGCTGCGGAGCGCCGAATGAGCGCGACCCTGTACGGCCTCACCACCTGCGATACCTGCCGCAAGGCGCGCAACTGGCTTGATCGTTTCGAGGTGGGCTACACGTTCGTCGACTACCGTGCGAACCCTGTGCCGGCGACCACGCTGAAGAGCTGGGCGCAGCAACTTGGCGGCTGGGAAAAGCTGGTGAACAAATCCTCCACCACCTGGCGCACCTTGTTGCCGCAACGCAAGAACCCGGGCAGCGATCCGGAGTGGACGTTGTTGCTCAAGGAATACCCGGCGCTGGTGCGTCGCCCGGTGGTGGTGCAGGAAGACGGTTCCGTCAGCGTGGGTTTCACCGACAACGGTTTCAAGAAACTGTTCGGACGCTGAGGACCTCCCGGCCATGGTGGTGCGCCTCTCCCGAATAGTGTTGCTCGCGACCATCGCGCTCTGGCTGTCGCTGGTTGCCTTCGGCAACCTCACCGATTACGGCAGCAACTGGCCCTTCGTGCAGCACGTGCTGGCGATGGACACCATCTTCCCGGGTGCGGGCATCCACTATCGGGCGATCACGTCGCCATGGCTGCAACACCTGGCCTATACGCTGATCATCGCCACGGAAACGCTGGCCGCGGTGCTGTGCTGGCTGGGTGTGTGGCGTCTGTGGCGTGCGCGCAAGATGCCGGCGGCGTTGTTTCATCGCGCCAAGCGCATGAGCGCGCTCGGCCTCACGGTGGGCGTCATGCTCTGGTTGGGCGGCTTCATCGCCATTGGCGGCGAATGGTTCGGCATGTGGATGTCCACGCAGTGGAACGGTTTGGAGAGTGCGTTCCGTTTCGTGGTCGTGTTGCTGGCGGCGCTGCTCTATCTGGGGCAGCGCGACAGCGAGCTGGACGAATGAATCTTCGGGAGGCGTCGTGATGGAGCGTCGCGCACGGCACTATCTCAACAATCTTCGCATCGAACGCGACAACGCAGCGCTATACGAGCATCTGTCCGAACTCGCGTCCGACCAGCGCCTGCGGCGTGCCTACCGGCGCATCGCCGATGGCGAGCGGGCCAATGCCGCGTTCTGGGAAGAGCAGCTCACGCACATGGGTGTGCAGGCGCCGCCAGCGCGCATCGGTGCACGCGTGAAGGTGCTCACCTGGTTTGCGCGCCGCTTCGGCACCGAGTTCGTGATGCCGACGGTGGTGCGCCTGGAACACGCGGACCATCTGCCGACGCCAGTGGATCGCGAAGGGCATCGCAATCACTTCCTCGAGGCGCAGGCGCCCTCCGCGCCCAGCGGCCGGCATCGCACGCAGAGCGGCAACACGCTGCGCGCCGCCGTGCTGGGTGCCAACGACGGACTGGTTTCCAACGGCAGCCTGGTGATGGGTATGGCCGGCGCCGCTTCAGGCGACCACGCCATTCTGTTGGCAGGTTTCGCGGGCCTGGTGGCCGGCGCCTGTTCGATGGCGCTGGGCGAATGGCTGTCGGTGAACAGCTCGCGCGAGTTCTATCAGGCGCAGATCGCCGCGCGCGCCGAGCGCCTGGCCGTGTCGCCGGAGGACGGCAAGCGCAGTCTCGTCGGCATCTATCGCCAGAAGGGCATGGATGCGAAAACCGCTGACGAACTGGCCGCGCAGATTGCCGAACGCCCGCGCACCGCCCTGGATACGCTGGTCCGCGAAGACCTCGGCATCGATCCCGACGAATTGGGTGGCTCCGCCTACGGCGCTGCCATTTCCTCGTTCTGCCTGTTCGCGCTGGGCGCACTGTTTCCGGTGGCGCCCTACCTGTTCCTGCACGGCCACGCCGCTTTCGTTGCCAGCATTGCATCCACCATCGCCGGGTTGGTGTTGATCGGCATGGGCACTGCACTGTTCACCGGACGCAGCATGGCGTTTTCCATCGCCCGTCAGCTGGCGATCACCGTCGCCGCTGCGGGTATCACGTACGTGGTGGGGCATGTGTTGGGAACGGCGTTGGCGGGATAAGTAAGAGCGCGTTGCGCATCGCATATTCATGGTTTGAGGCATGTCATGTCCAAAGTTCTCGATCTAGCCATTGACCTGATTCGCCGCCGCTCGGTGACGCCGGACGACGCCGGATGCCAGGCTTCCATTGGCGAACGCCTGGAGCGTGCGGGCTTCCAGGTCCAGCACCTGCGCTTTGGCGAGGTCGACAATCTCTGGGCCACGCATGGGCAGGACGGTCCGCTGCTGGTGTTTCTCGGACATACCGACGTGGTGCCGTCGGGGCCGGCCGAGAGCTGGGCCAGCGATCCGTTCGAGCCGGTGATTCGCGATGGCCTTCTATACGGCCGTGGTGCGGCCGATATGAAAGGCTCGGTAGCAGCGATGGTGGTGGCGGTGGAGGCCTTTGTCGCGGCACATCCGGAACATCGCGGCCGCGTGGGCTTGTTGTTGACCAGCGACGAGGAAGGACCGACCAACCTCGATGGCGTGCGTCGCGTGGCGGAGCATTTCCGCGCCACGGGCGAGCGCATCGACTGGTGCGTGGTGGGTGAGCCGTCGTCGAAGGAAAAGCTGGGTGACCTGATTCGTGTCGGTCGGCGTGGTTCGCTGTCTGGCACGTTGCATGTGCGTGGCATCCAGGGGCATGTGGCGTATCCGGAGAAGGCGCGCAATCCCATCCACGCGTTTGCGCCTGCGCTGGCGGAGTTGGCAGCCGAACGTTGGGACGAGGGCAATCAGGATTTCCCGCCCACCTCGTTCCAGGTGTCGAACCTCAATGCGGGCACCGGCGCCAACAACGTCATTCCCGGCACGCTGACGGCGTTGATCAATTTCCGCTACAGCACGGCCAGCCGTGCCGAGGATCTGCGCAAGCGCACCGAGGCCATCCTCGACAAGCACGGCGTGGACTGGCAGATCGACTGGTCGCTGTCGGGCGAACCGTTCCTCACGCCACCGGGCGGCGCCGTGCGCGAGGCGGTGGTGTCGGTATGCCGCGAGCTTTGCGGTGTTTCGCCGGAAGAAAGCACGGGTGGCGGTACGTCGGACGGCCGCTTCATCGCGCCGTTGGGCGCGGAGGTGGTGGAGCTGGGTCCCGTCAATGCCACCATCCACAAGGTGGACGAATGCGTGTCGGTGGCTGATCTGGAAAAGCTGCCGTCGCTCTACGAAGCCGTTTGCGCTCGCTTGTTGGGCTGAACATCCATCGCACGTCGCCCTGAAAAAAAGCCGCCTGAAAGGCGGCTTTTTTGTTTATGGCTTGGCAGGCACCAGCGTAAGCGTGTGCTGGTCGGGGCCTGGCAGCAGCGGCGTGGGTTTGCCGTTCACCCAATCCTCCTGGCCTGCGCCGTGATACGGCGAAAGCGGGTTGTCGCTCTGGCCGCCGGGCATGTGCAGGATGCTTTGCGCTTCATGGCCGGGCATCGCATCGAGTCGTTCCGAGGCACCAAAGCCCGGTGATACGACGCGCGGCATGTTGTGGTCGCCGGCCACCGGTTCGTCGGGCATGTCGAGGAAACGACCGAGGAAACCGGGCAGGGCGCGCGACAGCGGATGGCGGATGGCCGTGCGGTTGTACTCGCCCCAGGTGCGTGCGGCGAGGCCACCGGGTTGCTTGCCCAGCTCATCGGCCACGTCGTGCGCGGCGGCGTTGAGCAACGCGTTCCAGTTGTCGTACTTCGGATCGAGCAGGTTCATCGGGCGATCGCGCAGCAAGGTCCATACGGCCGCCTCGGCATCGACCAGGCCGGGCCATGCGAAGTCGTCGTGCTTGGCCTTCACCTGCGCGACGAAGGGCGCGAGCACCTTCTCCTTCACCTTGTCGCGGAAGGCGCGCACGAGTCGGTAGTCGACACTGTCCGTCGAGGCGCGGCCCGCCCATGCCGCGGTGAGCTGGCGCAGTTGTTCGAGGTCCGGATCGTGCGTGCCCGCGAGCGTGTCCTGCAGCAATCGTTGCCAGCGCGTGAGCAGCACGGCGCGGTTGTCCAACTGCACGTCGAGCATGTTGCCGGGCGTGAAGCTATTGCGGGCGCGCAGATCGTCGCGGATCTGCTGTGCGCGTGCGCCAAGATCGTGGCCGCCGTTGCCGAGCAATTCGAGTTCGGCGCCGTCCACCGTGCGGTTGTTGGCGGTCCACAGGCGGCCGTCCGCGGGATCTTCCACGCGCGGGTATTGCGAGGCTTCGGCGCAGCCCAGCCAGCCGGTGTCGGCCGCCGACCAGTCGGCCGGCAGCTGCGGATCAAAGCCCTTGCGCAGCGGAATGCAGGTGCCCGTGACCGTCCAGCCGATATGGCCGGCGCTGTCGCCCACCAGCAGGTTCTGCGGCGGCATGCCCATGCCCGGCGCCAGATCGAGCGCCGCGTGCGCGCTGTCGACGTGTTCCAGCTGCATCACGCCGAGGTTGTAACCCTTCGCACGATCGCCGATCCACGCCAACGCCAGCGGCGTGCCGTCCACGTCCTTGTCCATGATCGGACCCCAGCGCGTGGCTTCCACTTTCAGCATGTGGTCGGGAGCATCCTTGATGTGGATGACTTCGTCGTGCGTTTCGATGGCCGCCCAGCCTTCGGGCACCTTGTAGCGCGAGGCATCGTTCGGGTCACGCAACACGCGTACCCAATCCGTCCAGTCGCCGTAGCTGTTGGTGAAGCCCCAGGCCACCTGTCCATTCGAACCGACGACCAATGCAGGCGTGCCAGGCAGCGACACGCCGTTCGCATCGCGCTGGCCTCCCGGCGCGGACGCATCCGGATAACGCAGGCGCACGCGGAACCAGATGTTGGGCACGCGCAACGACAGGTGCATGTCGTTCGCCACGATGGCCGAACCCGATTCGGTGAGATTGCCCGCGACCGCGAAGCTGTTGCTGCCCGGTCGCGCCGCGTCGAGCGCCGGAAGCAGGGCAGCCGTAAGGGCGCTCTTGTCGCCAGGGATAGCCGGTGCGACCTTGTGCAGGTCGAACGTCTCCGCGTCCGGGATCACCGGCGGACGCGAAAGATCGCCTTGCAGCGGCGCCTCCCAATCCGGATCGGGCGAGAGCAGGAAGTCGGCTACCGGCGCAGGCAGCGCCGAGCGCAGTTCGGCCATGTGCAGCTCGCGATCGTTGCGGCCGTCGCCGTTGAGATCCAGGTACATCGCCGCGATCACCAGGAAGGTGTCTTCCGCTTTCCAAGGCTGCGGCTTTGTGTTGAGCAGCAGGTATTCCCATGGCTTCACGTGCAGGTGTGCGAGGCCGGCGTTGACGCCTGCCGCGTAAAGGTCGAGCGTGCGCTTCTGCTCCGATGTCAGCGCCGCATAGGCTGCCTGGGCCACGCTGCGCAGGCGATGGCGACGATGGTTGATGTCGGTATCCAGCGCTTTGGCGCCCACCAGTTCGGAGAGTTCGCCCGCAGGCAGGCGGCGCATCAGGTCCATCGCGAAGAAGCGCTCCTGTGCATGCACATAGCCCATCGCGTAGGTGACGTCATCGCGGCTCTTGCCCTGCAGCGTGGTGGTGCCGAGCGCATCGCGGGTGATGGCGACGGCATCGCCGAGACCGTTGAGCGTCACCTCGCCGTCGAGTTGCGCGCGGCTGCCTGCCAGCAGGAACCAGCCGGTGGCGAAGACGCCCAGCAGCAGGATCAGTAAGGTTCCAAGCAGATAGCGAAGCCAGCGGAAACGTCGGGGTTGATTCATGGCGCGAGTGGCTCGATCCGATAAGCGTTGGAAGAAAACCGCCAGCGTGCGCGGTCAAGGCGTGGTCTGCGAGAACACCGCGAAAATGCCGGCATACGGCTTTACCATGAACGTGGGCGCGCCGGCGTAGCCTTCGCCGTCCACGTAGAACTGGGAGATGGTGCCGTCCAGGTAGAGCGCATCGCGACAACCGAGCTCTTCCTTGAACAGCCGCGCGAAGGTATGGAAATTCACCGGCGCCTCGCTCACCGCGAACACGACGTGGTGAGGCGTCTTCGCGCATACGCCGCTGCGCCACTTGAGGCTGTTGGAGTCGTCGATGAACTGGTCGTTGAGCTTGCCGTCGATCACCAGCATGGGGCCCGACTGGCTGGCCCATTGCGTGGGCTTGCCGGCCGCCTTGAATGCCGTGCTGGTCTGCACGGCGGCGTGGCCATCCGGATAGATGGCGAACACGCCATTGGGCAGCAGCGAGAAGTTGCCCGAGGCCGGGTTGCCATGCGACAGGTTCAACGGCACCGTCGTCTTGCCGTTTTCCACGTACAGGCCCAGCGGCGCGAACTGGCGGTCGTAGATGCCCGCGTTCGCGGCGAACAGCATGCGGCGGTTATGCGTCATGCCCCATTGGCGCAAGGCGTTGATGGTGCCGAAGGCTTCGCCGCTTTCCGGGTCCTTCCAGTGCAGGCTCAGCGTCTCGCGTTTCAGGTCGATGCTGACCACGCGGAAATTCTGGTTGTCGAACACCTGTTCCTTGCTGGAGACGGCCTGCGCCTGGCGGTCGCAGCCGGCCACCAGCGCCAGTGCCAGCAGCAGCCAGCACAGCGAGGGGCGCAGACGGGACGATGGGCGGTCTGAAGCGATGGACATGCCACGATGGTCGCCGCCCAGGCCGGGCTGGCGCAAGTCCGCCGAGACGTATGGCGAATGGTCCCCTCCGCCTATACTGGCTGCTTTCCTCCTCGACCCGCAGCGTACCGATGCCTTACACCCCCATCGTCGCGACCCTTGGCTATGTGCTGTCGCCGGATCGTCGGCAAGTCCTCATGATCCACCGCAACTCGCGGCCCGACGACATGCACCTGGGCAAGTACAACGGCCTGGGCGGCAAGATGGAGCCCGGCGAAGACATCGCCGCCTGCATGCGCCGCGAAATCCTCGAAGAGGCCGGGATCACCTGCGAGTCGATGTCGCTGCGCGGCACCCTCAACTGGCCGGGCTTCGGCAAGCAGGGCGAAGACTGGCTCGGCTTCATCTTCGTCATCGATCGCTTCAGCGGCACCCCGATGGAGTCCAACCCCGAAGGCACGCTGGAATGGGTGCCGGTGGACCGCCTGATGGACCTGCCGATGTGGGAAGGCGACCGCCATTTCCTGCCGCTGGTCTTCGACGACGACCCGCGCCCCTTCCATGGCGTGATGCCGTACAAGGATGGCCGCATGCAGTCCTGGTCGTACTCGCGACTGTGAGTGACGAGCAGGTCATCCGCATCGTCGCCGCGGTCATTCGCGATGTGCAGGGCAGGGTGCTGATGGTGCGCAAGCGTGGCGCCACGGTATGGCAACAACCAGGCGGCAAACGCGACGCGGATGATCTCAACGATCTGCGTACCCTCGCCCGCGAACTGCACGAAGAACTTGGTTGCACCATGCACGAGGAAGGCGCGCGATGGATCGGACGCTTCAGCGCGCCGGCAGCGAACGAGCCGGGGCATGTGGTCGAGGCCGAGGTCTATGAGGTGAAAGCTGATGGGCCGTTTGAGGCGCAGGCAGAAATCGAGGGCGTGTGCTGGATCGATCCGGCCGCGCTTGGAGACATGCCGATTGCGCGTCTGAGTCGCGAGTTTATTTTGCCGGCCGTTGCGGCGACGCCTGTTGTGATGCATCCGCAAGATTGACCCCTCTCCACCGTAAAGGTGGCAATGCCCCAACCCTCTCCCGCAAGGGGAGAGGGAGAAGTGAGGTGCGCAGAGAGGGCGTGAAGAACGAAGTCAATGCAAAGGCCGATGCGAAGCGAAGCTCCGCTTTAAGTCCTCTGCGATTCAGGCGCGTTGCGCAGCGCTTCGGAGTGCCCGCTGTGCGGCCTCCCATGGGTGTCCCGCGACAACCATCCTCGAGCGTTCGGGCTTATCCCTGCACGATGCTGCGAGCCTTTGCTCTAAAGGCCATTCTCTTTGGGTTACTTTCGAAGCGAAGCTAGTCCCCGTGGGATCTCTTGGGCCAGCAAGAGAAAAGTGACTCGAGCGGCGGCAGCCGATCGAAACGCCCGCCGCGTAGGCGGCCAGGTCGCGGTGAAGCTGCATAAGCGCGATCACACGCGATCGCGACAACCGAAACCGGGGCGCTGGATTCCGGCCTGCGCCGGAATGACGAGCTAACACTGACTACACCCGGATGATAAGTAGAAACGCTCTCGCGAGCGCCCTCCCTCACCTCATCCGCCTCACCGCCACCACCGCATTCAATCCCCCAAACGCAAACGAATTGCTGATCGCCGCATCAACCTTCCGCTCGCGCGCCACATTCGGCACATAGTCGAGATCGCACGCAGGATCGGGTTCGAGATAGTTGATGGTCGGCGGCACGATGCCATCGTGAATCGCGCCAATGGCGCCAATGAGTTCCAGCGCACCGCCCGCACCCAGCGCATGGCCGTGCATGGACTTGGTCGAGGAAATCACCATCTCGCGTGCATGCGCGCCGAACACGCGATGGATGGCGCGCGTTTCGGTGCTGTCGTTGGCCACCGTGCCGGTGCCGTGTGCGTTGACGTAATCCACGTCTTCCGGCAACAGGCCTCCATCGCGCAGCGCCATGCTCATGGCGGCGGCTGCGCCGATGTCGGACGGTGCGGCGATGTCGCCCGCATCCGAGCTCATGCCGGTGCCCACGAGCTCGCAGATGATCTCGGCACCACGCTTCTGCGCCGATTCCAGTGTTTCGATCACGTACATCGCTGCGCCTTCACCCAGCACCAGGCCGCGACGGCCCTTGCTGAAGGGACGGCAGGTGTCGGGCGCGAGTACGCGCATGGCTTCCCACGCGCGCAGCGTGCCCAGCGTGACGCACGCTTCGGTGCCACCGACCACGGCCGCATCGACCATGCCCGAGCGGATCATCATGGCGGCCTGAGCGAACGCGTGGTTGGACGACGCACATGCACTGGCCACCACGAACGCGGGGCCGGTGATGCCGTGCACCATGCTCACCTGGCTGGCGGGCGCGTTCATCATCATGCGCACGATGCTGAGCGGGTGAAAGCGGCCCTGGTGTTCACCGTACAGACGCTCGTAGAGATCGTCGCGGGTGGTTTCGCCGCCGGCGCCGGTGCCGATGACCACCGCTGTGCGCGCGCCCACCTCGCCCTTGAAATCGATGCCCGACTGACGAATGGCCTCGTCCGCCGCGATGAGCGCGTACTCGCTGAAGATGTCGAGCAGGGCGCGACGGCTTTCATCGAAATACTTGGCCGGGTCGTAGTCCGGCACTTCGGCCGCGATGCCGCCGTTGCGCAGCTGGCCCGGGTCGATGTGGTGGATGGGGCCGATGCCGGATCGACCCTCGGTCATCGCCTTCCACACGGAAGGTGCATCGTGGCCGAGCGCGCAGATCGCGCCCATGCCGGTAATCACGATACGGCGCATGGATTATTCGCTGGTCTTCTGGGCGAGCTGGCGCTCGATGGCTTCCACAAGCTGGCCGACGGTGCCGCCGTCGAAGTCGGTGTCTTCGTTGGGCAGGTTGATGTTGAAGTGTTCCTCGATGTCGAAGATCACTTCGATGGCATCCAGTGAAGCGATGCCCAGATCCTTCAGGGTGGACTCCGGCTTGATCGTGTCGAGCTCGATCTTGGCCTGCTTGGCGATGATGTCGAAGGTTTCCTGCTGAACGTTGCTCATGTGTGGTTTCCTGGGTTCCACGGCGCCGGGTCACGCGGCATCCCCCGGGATGCCGTTTCTCAAGCCTGACGAACCGTCAGGACAAAGTCCAGAATGCCGCCGTATCGAGGAGCTGGCGTGATGCTCCGCCTGTCGCCTTTCAGCAGCCTTATCACCGGCAAAAAGCCCTGGGGTTGTGTCCGGGCGAGGCAGGGAGTCGTATCCTATGGCCTTGTGACTCGTGGGCCTGTCGCGTGCAGTACCTCAATCAGCTCGAGCCGGACGCACTGGTGGCCCGGTTCGCCGAATATCCCCCCATCGATTTCAGTGTGATGCAGGTCGCGGAAACGCCGGCCTTCGTCGCGCCGTTCGACCTGCTCACCACGGCCGATGACGACGCGCGCGCCAAGGTGATGGGCGCGCCCGGCTACCGCTGGTGGGGGCGCCTGCTGCGCTGGCGCACGGCCTTCGTGGGCACCACGGTGTCTGAGTACGCGCTGTTTCCTCGCCATGCCCAGCCCGATGCGCTGGCCAGGGCCCTGCGCGACCAGTTGGGCCGCCGCCAGCGATTGATGGTGGTGAAGGACATCCCGCAGGCCTCGCCACTGTTCGACGACGCAACGGGCGAATGGTGCCGGCGTTTTGCGGATGCCTGCGATGCGGCCGGTTTCCTGTTGCTGGAAGGGCAGGCGCTGGCGTATGTGACCATCGATTTCCAGAACGAGGACGAATACCTCGCGCGATTGTCCTCTGGCCGCCGGAAGGACATTCGCCGCAAGCTGCGCAAGCGCGATGAGACAACGGTGACGCCGGTACGCTGCGGCGACGCCGTGTTCAACGACGATGCGGTGGTCAATGCGTATTACGCGCTTTACGAGAACGTCTACGCGCAGAGCGAGATTCACTTCGACAAGTTGAGTCGCGATTTTTTCGCGGCCGTGCTGCGCGATGCCACGAACGGCGGCGTGGTGTTCGTCTATCGCCACCAGGAAGCCATGATCGGCTGGAACCTGTGTTTCGTGGTCGGTGGCAAGCTGATCGACAAGTACGTGGGTTTTGCCTATCCGCAGGCGCGCGAGCAGAACCTGTACTTCACCAGTTGGTTCCACAACCTGGCGTTTGCGCGCGAGCACAACCTGACTCACTACGTGGCCGGTTGGACCGATCCGCAGGTCAAGGCGTATCTGGGTGCACAATTCACCCTGACGCGGCACGCGATCTACCTGCGCAATCCGCTGCTGCGCATGGCCGCGCGCAAGCTCGGCAGATTCTTCGAGAGCGATAGCCAATGGGCGGCGCATGAACCGGCGTGAACCACTGATCCTGGATTTCGACAGCTCGATCGGCGAGATTCCGGGCGCGACCACGCTCGCGCTCACCGACTGGCAGGAGGCCATTCGCTTCGGCTGCACGCTGCGCACGTTCAACCGCCTGCGCAACTATCTCGACACACGGCTGCCGGAGAACTACGGCACCGTGTTGATGGGGTCGGGCGACTACCACCATCTCACCTGGCCGCTGGTGCAGCGCCAGCGTGCGCGCGGTCCGTTCCAGGTGGTGGTGTTCGACAACCATCCGGACAACATGCGTTTTCCGTGGGGCATCCATTGCGGCTCGTGGGTGCGTCGCGTGGCGATGCTGCCGTTCGTCACGCACGTGCATGTGGTCGGCATCACCTCGGGCGATATCGGCGCCAAGCATGCCTGGGAGAACTACCTGCGCCCCTTGCAGGCCGGCAAGCTCACCTACTGGTGCATGGACGTGAATGTGGATTGGGCAGCGAAACTCGGTCTCGGCGACGCCTTCCGGCGCTTCAATGGTCCGGACGAACTCACCTGCGGCTTCGTGCAGCAGTTGAAACAGGCGCCGCAGCCGACGTATCTGTCCATCGACAAGGACGCTTTCAGCGTCGATACCGCGCGCACCAACTGGGACCAGGGGCGGCTGGAGGAACAGCACGCCATGGCGATCATCGAAGCGTTGCGCGGGCGCATCGTGGCGAGCGACATCAACGGCGAAGTCTCCGCCTACCAGTACCGCACCTGGTGGAAGCGCATGCTCAGCGGCATGGACGGACAGGAGCCCGTGCCGCAGAGCGAACTGGACGCATGGCAGGCACAACAGCGCGCGTTCAACGCCCGCCTGCTCGCGGCCATCGCCGAAAGCAGCACGTAAACCGGCGCGGCGACCATCACCGCGTCGTTCACGCCGGCGCGGCGCTGAACAGGCAAGGATGCTGCACGCATGTCGAGAGCCGGCTCGTTCCGGCGACGCACAAGGCGATGCCGTGGCATGACCGAACACTTTCCTACCAGCCGTCGCGCGCTTGTCTATCTGGCCGCTGCGTTCGGCATCAGCTGGATGGCATGGGGCGCGCTGGTCGCGCTCGTCCAGGCACAGCTGACGAGCTACGGCCGTTGGCCGTTCATGACCTTGTACGTGCTCGGCGGCCTGGGGCCGACCATCGCCGCCTACGTGGCCGTGTGGCGCACGCGTGGGGAATCACCGTTGCGCGAGTTCAACCAGCGCGTGCTGCGATGGCGCGTGAAGCCGGTGTGGTATCTGATGGCGCTGTGCCTTCCGGCGGTGCTGGGTTTCATCGCCATCGGTGTGGCCGTGGCATTGAAACCGGCGCTGGGCGAGGCCGTGAGCTTCCGGCCGTGGTACCTGTTTCCCCTGTATTTCCTCATGACCATCATCGGCGGCGGTCTGGAGGAACTGGGTTGGCGTGGCATTGCGCAGGAAGAGTGGGGCCGCGGCATCGGCGCCAGCCGTGCCGCGTTGATGATCGGGCCGATCTGGGCGGTGTGGCACCTGCCGCTGTTCTTCCTGCCGGGCGTGGCGCAGTACCACGCCAGCTTTGCCTTGTTCCTGGTGGGCGTGATGGGCAACGCGCTGCTGTTCGGCTGGCTGTATTGCCACACGCGCAGCATCCTCCTGTGCGTGTTCATGCACGCGGCATCCAACGCCGCGGTGATGATGGGCGTGGCGATTCCCTCGGGCATGGGCATGGCACTGATCGGGCCCTGCCTGAGCCTGTGCGTTGGCGCCTTGCTGTTCCTGTCCGGCGGGAAGCGTGCGTCAAGCCAGGAGCACGCCACGCACTGAGCGCGCTTTTCAGGCGACCGCGCGTTCCAGTGCGAGGCAGATCGACTCGAACGTGGTGTCATCCAGCCATGGACTGTTGGTGATGGTGAGCGCGCGCGCGGCGAAGCTGCGTGCATTGGGCAACGGTGCATCGTCCACGATGTCGCGCAGATAGCCGTAGTCGGGCAGTGCATGGATGAACAGGCGGCTCACGCCCAGGCCGGCGGTCCACAGTGTGTCCAATGCGGCATCGCGCGTGGTTTCGCTCGGCAAGGTCAGTAGCAGGAACGGCCACACGCCTTGCTGGCCTGGCGCGTCGTCGAACACGGTGATGCCGGCTATCCGCTTCAGTCGCTCGATACGACGTAGCGCCTGCACGCGCGTTGTTTCGAGAAACGCCGGAAGACGGGGCAGGGCACGCGTGCCCACGGCTTGTCGCCAATCGCTCACAGTGTGCAGGGGAATGTCAGGGCCGAAATCGTCGCCCACGGCGGCGACCGGATCATGGTTCGCCAAGGCCTTGCGCAATGGACGTCCATACGCCAGTGGAAGCAGCGAGGGACGATAGGCGAGGGTGTAGCCGATCAATTCCAACGCGCGCTGCCAATCCATCCGCGCGTCGGCGTGGATGGTGGCGTCGTGGCTGGCGGCGAACGCATCGCGCAATACCGCATCGCGTGTCAGCAGCAGGCCGCCTTCAAACAGCGTTAGCCCCTTGCCCACGGCGAGGCTGAAGAAACCCGCGTCGCCAAGCAGGCCGACGCTCTGTCCGTTCTGCCGCGCGCCCAGCGCCTGGGCGGCATCTTCGAGCACATAGGCACCCACGCGATGACCCACGTCCAATGCAGCATTCACATCGGCCACGCGACCGGCGAGATGCGTCGGCACGATGGCCAGCGTTTTCGAACCGCCCAGCGTGCAGAGCTGGTCGATGTCCATGTCGAAATGATTGGGAGCGAGATCGCACAGCCGTGGCTTGAGTCCTGCGCGGTGGATGGCCAGCGCCACCAGCGGACAGGTCCACGCGGGCACGATCACTTCGTCGCGCTGCGGACGCAGCCGATGCATGGCGCGCAGCGCCACCACCATCGCCGCCGTGCCCGAGCATTCCAACTGCAGGTGTTCCACGCCCAGCCATTCGGCGACGCGTTGCGCAAACGGCGCGCGGCCAGGCCACAGGTCACTCAGTCGTAGCGGCAGTCCGGCGGTCGGCGGCAGCTCGCGGGCCACGTCATTCTCCCGCGGCCACGCCCAGCGCACCCTTGGCCTCGGTGGGCGGGTCGCCTTCCGGATGTGCGCTGCTTTCCGCGAACGCCAGGCAGATGATGCCGGCGACGATGGCAATGGCGCCGATGATGCGCGCCACCGTGAGCGGTTCGTGGAACAGCCACACGGAGAACAGCATCACGCTCACCACTTCGAGATGCGTGACGGCAAACGCGGGGCCGATCGGCGCATGCTTGAGCAGCGTCATCCAGGTGAAGAAGTTGCCGACGTAGCCGATCACCGCCACGTAGATCCATGGATGGCCAAACACGCGCACGATCCACGCCCAGTTGGCCTCGGGCGGGAAGGCGTGATCGCCGGCGTACTTGAAACTCAGCTGCACGAGCGTGTCGAACAACACCAGGATGGTGAAGCCGATGGCGTAGAAGCGGATCATGTTCTTCGTCATATCAGCCTCCGGCGAAGCCGACGATGGCCACGCCTGCGGTCACCAGCAGGATGCCTGCCACGCGCAGCGGCGTCAGCTTTTCTTTGAACAGGATGCGGCCGGCGATCATGATCACCACGATGTTGATCGATCCGAGCAGCACGCCCGCCGAAAGGTCGACCAGTGAAAGGAACGCGATCCACACCAGGAATTCGGCGACGTAGGAAAACACGCCGATCCAGATCCACGGACGCGCCGCCATGTACTTCCAGCGCGCGAGACCGTCACCCGCCCGCGGATCGCCAGCCGCTGCCTTGAACGACAACTGGCCGACGGTGTCGAGCGTGACGTTGAGCAGCCACAACGCTACAACGAGAGGACTCACGGTGAGTCCTCAGGCCGCAGCGCGCGCGGCAGGTTCGTAGGTGGCGGCGATCTGGCGGAAGAATTCCGCCGAGCGGTCGGTGAGCACGCGGCGTTCCCGGTCCACCGTGATCATGTGGTAGCTGTCCTTCAGCCACAGCGTTTCCACCGGGCCGGACACCGAACGCTGCACGAGATAGGCATTCTCGATGCTGGCAATGTCGTCCTCGGTGGCGTGCGCGATCAAGCAGGGCGCCGTCACCTTGGGCAGGTCGCGTTTCACCACGGCGGCCATGTTGTACATCTCCGCCAGCGACGGCCACGGGTTGCCGGGCAGGCCGGCCGCGGCGCTGTCGCCGCTCAGCATGGCGCCGCTGATCTGCGCGCGCAGACGCTCGTCGCGAATGCCGTACGGTTCGCCCTCGTGCACCATGCGGTGCTTGCCGATGCCGAACTTGTGCAGGAACGGCAGCAGGAAGGAAAACTTGCCGACCCACGGAATGGCCCAGCCGTCATAGCGGAAGGTGGCGCCGTACACGCCCACGCCCTTCACCCATTCCGGACGCTCGGCGGCGAGCTTGAGCGCCAGCACGGCGCCCATCGACAGGCCGGCCACGAACAGGTGGTCCACTTCGTGGCGCATCTGCTCGGCGGCGGCTTCCACGCTGGCGTACCAGTCGCGCCAGCCGGTCTTCAGCAAGTCGTCGACGTCGCCGCAGTGGCCTGCCAGCTGCATGCCGTACACGGTGTAGCCCGCGCGATTGAGGCCCTTGCCGAGCAGCCGCATCTCGGTGGGCGTGCCCGTCAGGCCGTGGATAAGCAGCACACCGCTGCGACCGCCCTCATAGCGGAACTCGACGTTTTGAATCACCTGGGAGCTCCGGAGCTACGGGCAATCGGGACAATCCGGGGCGTATGCCGCGCGGAAAAATGACAGTAAACCATGCAGTCAGTCTGACGACGGACCCTTTCCAAGAACTTTCGACCCCTGGGGCCCGCACCAGGCCAAGAGGGCGTTCGAGTGCGACGCCCCGTGCCTGTTGCCCGCTCAGCGTCCGAAATGGCCCTGCGTGCCGCCCACGGAGATGCTCACGCCGCCCGTCGGGTGCTCACAGCTGCCGAAGGCCTGGCTGAGGGTGACGGCGCCGCCCGTGTAGCTGCCGCTGAAATGATTGCCGGCCACCACGCCGGTGCTCACGGCGCCATGGACCTGTGGCTGGTTGTAGGTGGCGTCGTCGCAGGTGACGGCCGGTGCCACGCCGACGGCGGCCTGGGTGTCGCCCATCGCGCCGCTGGTGTCGCCGTAGTAGGTGCCCGGCGGATCCTTGGTGTAGCTGCCGTTCTGGGCGCCTGCCTGGGTATTCGCCTGCGCGTTGGCGGCGGGCGCCGGGCGGCCTGTGCTGTTGGCCACCGTGGTTGCCGGAGCAGCCGGTGGTGCGGCGCTGGCGCTGCTGGCCGGAAGATCGGCAGGGAGCTTGAGGTTCAGCGGCTGCTCGGCGTTCTGGGCCCAGGCCGTGGCCGCCAGCAGGGTGGCGGCTGCGAATACGGTGATGCGGAAGATCTTCATGGAAAAACTCCGGGGACGTGGGGCCTATAACGCGCCACCGTCGCCGGTGTGGACACGTCTCCCTTGGACGATGCGTGGCGATGGGAGTTCCCACCGCCACGCCGGTTGCTCAGGGTTGGTACGGCGTGAAGCTGCCGATGGACTTCAACTGCGGATCGATGGCCTTGGGGTCGCCGACCAGGATGATGCTCTGTTTCTCCGGCGCAAAGTACTTCCGTCCCATCGCCTGTACCTGCTCGGCCGTGACCTTGCCCGTGTCGGTCACGTAGGAGGTCATGAACGACGGTGGCATGCCGCAAAGCCAGTAGCGCGCCAGTGTGTTGGCCAGTGCCGACTGGATCTGGTTGCGCAACAGGTAGATGCCGGCAATGAGGCGCTTGGCGCGCAACAGCTCCTCGGGGCTGGCCGGTTCCGTGGCCATGCCCTGGTAGAGCTTGGACAGTTCGGCCAGCGTGGCTCCGGTGACGTCGTTGCGCACATCCACGACCGCAAGCGTGTTGCCGCCGTTGCGGCGCACGTCCAGCGTGGAGTAGGGACTGTACGAGTAGCCCTTGTCCTCGCGGATGTCATGCGTGATGCGGCTGCTGAAGCCGCCGCCGAGCACGGTGTTGGCCACGGTCAGCGGGATGAAGTCCGGATCGCGCATGGGAGCCGTGGGCTGTCCGTAGCGAATGTTGGTCTGCACCGCGCCGGTACGGGCCACCAGCAGTTTTTGTGCCGCCACAGCGGTGGGCGCCTGCGTGACGTTGGCGGGCGCCGGGCCTTGCGCCTTCCAGCCGCCGAACTGCTGCTCGACCGTCTTGAGCACCTCGTCCGCGTTGATCTTGCCCACGATGACCAGCAGGGCATGCTCGGGCCGCATGCGTTCGTCGTGCAGCTTTTGCAGCGATTCGGGCGTGGCTGCATTGATGCTCGCCTCGGTGAGCTGGTCGCGCGCGTAGGGATGCTCGCCGTACACCGCATGATCGAACGCGCGCATCGATTGCCAGTCCGGATCGGCCTCGTTCACCTTCAACGACTGCAGCGAATTGGCCTTCTGCAGCGTCACTTCCTTGGCCGGAAAACTGGGATGCAACGCCGTATCGGCCACCAGGGCGAGCAGTTCGTCGGCGTGGCTGGCCAACGCGCTGGCGCTGATGCCGATGGAGTCGCGGCCGGCGCTTGCGCCATAGTCGCCGCCGATGGATTGCAGCTTCTCGGCGATCTCCTTCGAACTGAGCTTGTCGGTGCCCTCATTGAGCAGCGACGCCATCAAGGCGGTCTGCGCGGGATGCTGGGCGTCGTCGTACGACGTGCCGCCCAGCACGGCCAGCTGCACATTCACCTTGGGCAGGCCGTTGCGTGGGATCACCCACACCGTGAGGCCATTGGGCAGCGTGCGCTGCGTGATCTGCGGCACCGGCAGCGGGCGCTCGGCACCGTAGGGCGGCAAGTCCTTGGGCATGGGCGCTTCGACGGCATGCGCGGTGGCGACAAGGCCGAGCGTGGCGGCGAGCAGGGATGCTTTCAGGGAAATCTTGGTCATGACCGGGCTCTCCTCAATGCTTGCCGGCCGGCTTGGCACCGGCGTCCTTGCTGCGGGCCACCACGGGGCGGCGAATGATCACGCTGCGGTTCGCGTCGGTGAGGTAGGTCTGCGCTACGCGACGCACATCATCCGCGCTCACCTGATTGATCCAGCCGGGAACCTGATTGACCACGGCAGCATCGCCCCACAGCGTCTGCAGCTTGGCGAGCGTGTCGGCGCGCGAGAGGAAATCCTCCATGCCGCCGTACCAGTCCGACAGCATCTTGGTTTTCACGCGGGCGAGCGTGGCATCGTCGACGCCGTCGCGGGCGATCTTCGCGATCTCGTCGTTGATGGCGCCGAGCACCTGGTCGGGTTGCGCATTGGGTTTGTAGATGGCGAACAAGCCGAACAAGGTGGGACCGGCATAGTCGGTGCCGCTGCCCAGCGCGAAGTTCACGCCGCCCTGGATCTGCAGCACCTGTTCGCGCCCCTTCACCAGGCCCTGGTACAGGCGCGATGCGTCGTCGCCCACCAGCAGCTGCGCAAGCACCAGCATGGGCATCTGGTCTTTGCTGCCGCGCTCGGGCGCTTTCCAGCCCACGGCGATGGCCGGTGCCTTGGCCAGTGCATCGGTTTGTTCGAGGTGACGTCCCTTGGTATTGAGCGGCTCGGCAACATCGGTGCGCGTGGGCAGCGGGCGGGCGGGAATGGCGCCGAAGTATTTTTGCGCGAGCGCGAAAGCCTGCTCCGGCGTGACGTCGCCGGAGATGCCGAGCACCGCATTGGCCGGCTGGTAGAAGGTGTCGTGGAAAGCCTTTACGTCGGCGATGCTGGCGTGGTCGAGATCTTCGAACGAGCCGTAGCCGTCGTGCTTGTTGGCCCATTTGTCGAAGGCCAACGCATCAAGGTCGGTCCAGAAGAACAGGCCGTAAGGCTGGTTTTTCACGTTGACGCGGATTTCTTCCTTCACCACGTTGCGTTGGTTGTCGAGATTCTTCTCGCTGAAGTCCAGCGTCTTCATGCGGTCGGCCTCGATCCACAGCAGTGGTTCGAGGGCCGAGATGGGCGCCGATGCGATGTAGTTGGTGTAGTCGGCGCGCGTGGAACCGTTGAAGATGCCGCCGCCGCCCTGGATCACGCGATCGAACGTGCCCTTGGGTGCATTGGGCGTGCCTTCGAACATCAGGTGTTCGAACAGGTGCGCGAAGCCGGTGCGATTCTGCGGCTCCAGGCGCATGCCCACGTGGTAGACCGTGCTGATGCCGACGGTGGGGGAGCTGTGGTCTTCCGAAACGACCACGACGAGGCCGTTGTCCAGTTTCTTCACTGCCACGGGCACCTGCCAGGTATCGGTTTCCGCAGCATGAGCCGTTACAGCGAACAGCAGACCGGCGATCAGCGCCGGCAAACGTGACGTACGCATGGACCATCCTTGTGCTTACGGCGGGAGCACACTGGATAAGGCGTGGCCAGGGTTTGCGTCAACAGGTGAGTTGGCCTATCCGGTCGCTTGCATCGGCCTGGCCCCAGAACAAAAACGGGCGCCGCGGCAGTGCATGCCGGGCGCCCGTCGAGGCCGAAAAAATTACGGTCAGCCCGTGGTTTCGATCCGCTCCACGCGGCGCAGGCCCTGCGGCAGCAGGCCGCCGCGGGTGGCGCGGCTGCCGCCGTATTCGACCAGGTTCGACCATTTCAGCGTGAGCTTGCGCTGGCCGGCATAGAGCGTCACTTCGCCCTTGCCCTCGGTGACGACGGCAACGCCGACCACCTTCACGCCCGCGCTGAGCTTGGCCTTGGGCACGTCGATCAGCTTGTTGCCCTTGCCCTTGTCCAGTTCCGGCAACTCGGCCACGGAGAACATCAGCAGATGGCCTTCGGTGGTGACTACCACGATGCGATCGCGCGCCGGATCGGCGCTGACCTGCGGCGCCAGCACCTTGGCGCCGTCGCCCAGCGTGATGATCTGCTTGCCGGCCTTGTTGCGGCCGGTGAGCGCTTCGAAGCGGGTCACGAAGCCGTAGCCGTGGTCGGTGGCGAGGATCAGGCGCGTGTCGTTGTCGCCGGCCGCGAGCGCATCGAAGCTCGCGCCCGAGGGCGGACTGAAACGTCCGGTGAGCGGTTCGCCGTTGCCGCGTGCCGAGGGCAGGCTGTGCGCAGGCGTGGAGTAGCTGCGACCGGTGGAGTCGATCACCGCGACCTGTTGCGTGGTGCGCGCCTTCACGGCAGCGAGCAGGCTGTCGCCTTCGCGGTAGTTGAGGCCATCGGCATCGACATCATGGCCCTTGGCCGCACGGATCCAACCCTTGGCGCTGAGCACCACGGTGACCGGTTCGCTGGCGACCAGCGCGCTCTCGTCCAGCGCCTGCGCGGCGTTGCGCTGCACCAGCGGCGAGCGGCGGTCGTCGCCGAACTTGGCGGCGTCGGCGCGCAGTTCTTCCTTGATCAGGCCCTTGAGCTTGGCCGGCGACTTGAGCAGCACGTTGATGCGCGCGCGCTCTTCTTCCAACTGGTCGCGCTCGGCGTTGATCTTCATCTCTTCCAGGCGCGCCAACTGGCGCAGCTTGGTTTCGAGGATGTAGTCGGTCTGTTCGTCGCTGAGCCCGAAGCGCGCCATCAGCACGGGCTTGGGTTCGTCCTCGGTGCGGACGATGCGGATCACTTCGTCCAGGTTGAGGTAGGCGATGCGCAGGCCTTCCAACAGGTGCAGGCGACGCTCGACCTTCGCCAGGCGATGGTTGAGTCGGCGCGTGACCGTGTCGGTGCGGAAATGCAGCCACTCGCTGATGATCCGCTTGAGATCCTTCACCTGCGGACGGCCATCCAGGCCGATCATGTTGAGGTTGATGCGGAAGCTCTTTTCCAGGTCCGTGGTGGCGAACAGGTGCTGCATCACTTCGTTCGCATCGATGCGGTTCGAGCGCGGCACCACGACGAGGCGAATCGGGTTCTCGTGATCGGATTCGTCGCGCAGGTCTTCCACCATCGGCAGTTTCTTCGCGCGCATCTGCGCGGCGATCTGCTCGAGGATCTTGGACGGGCTCACCTGATGCGGCAGCGCGGTGATGACGATGTTGCCCTCGTCCATGTGGTACACGGCGCGGGCGCGCACCGAACCGGTGCCGTTCTGGTACATCGCCAGCAGTTCGTTGCGCGGCGTGATGATCTCCGCTTCCGTCGGGTAGTCCGGACCCTGGATGTGTTCGCACAGGTCGGCAACGGTGGCGTCCGGATCATCCAGCAAACGGATGCACGCGCTCACCACTTCGCGCAGGTTGTGCGGCGGAATGTCGGTGGCCATGCCCACGGCGATGCCCATGGAGCCATTGAGCAGCACGTGCGGCACACGCGCCGGCAGCCAGCTGGGTTCTTCCAGCGTGCCATCGAAGTTGGGTACCCAGTCCACCGTGCCCTGGCCCAATTCGCCCAGCAGCGCTTCGGCGATGGGGCTGAGGCGCGATTCGGTGTAGCGCATCGCGGCGAAGCTTTTTGGATCGTCCGGCGAACCGAAGTTGCCCTGGCCGTCCACCAGCGGATAGCGGTACGAGAACGGCTGGGCCATCAGCACCATCGCCTCGTAGCACGAGGTGTCGCCGTGCGGATGGAACTTGCCGATCACGTCGCCGATGGTGCGCGCGGACTTCTTCGGCTTGGACGAAGCGGCGAGCCCCAGCTCGCTCATGGCGTAGACGATGCGACGCTGCACGGGCTTGAGGCCGTCGCCCACGAAGGGCAGGGCGCGATCCAGCACCACGTACATCGAGTAGTCGAGATAGGCCCGCTCGGCGTACTCCTTGAGCGGAATCTGTTCGAAATTGGCTTGCAAATTCATGGGTTTGCGTCAGTTGGGCTGCGCGCAGGCGGCGCGCTTAACCGGAGGATGGTGCCAGAAAGGGGGATCGGGCGGCGAGAGGGCGGGTGCGGGCAGCCCGCGTGGAGCGGACTATCGGGCGAGGCCATCTCAGCTTGCGCGACGCGAACACGTCGCGCGGCGTGCGCTGCTCAGTTCTGGATACGGGTGGTTTTCACGCCCAGCTTGCGCAACTGCTCCTGCAGGCTGTCCGGCCCAGCGAGATGGCCCGCGCCCACGGCGACAAAGCTCACGCCGGGCTGCTGCATGCGTTCGGCGATGATCTTGGCCCACGCCTCGTTGCGCTCGACGATCAGGCGCCGATACAGCATGGGGCTGTCCTTGCGCAGGTCTTCGTCCTCGATCTTGGCGATAGCGGCGGTATCGCCGTTGCGCCAGGCGTCGATCAGTTCGCGCAGCTTGGCCGGGCCATCGGCCACTTCCTTGAAGGACTGGCGCAGGAATTCCAGCTGCATGGCTTCGGGCAGGTCGGCCAGCATGCGGATCTGCATTTCCGCGGTTTCCAGCCCGTCGATGGGCTTGCCCGCCTGCTGCATGCGTGCCTTGAGCAGCTTGTCCACGCCCTGGTTCGGGTCTAGCCCGGCCTGCATCAGCGGCGCCATGGTGAGCGTCAGCGCGGCCAGCCACGGGCGCATGGGCTGCAGCGTGGCCATGCCACCGGGCAGCTTCGCCACTTCGGCGGCCTTTTCCAGTTCGCCGCGGTCTTTCTCGTCGAGCTTGCTGGACAGCGGTTCGCTCAGATCCACGCCGTGCTGCATCAGCAGGACCTGCATGGAGGCGGCATCGTCGTCGACGATCTCGATGCTCAGGCGCTGGCTTTCGTCCAGCGCCTTGTCCAGCGCGGGCGACTTCCAGTTGGTGTCCGAGGGCAGCAGATGCACGGTGCCGAACAGGTAGACCGTGGCGTGATCGTTCTTGGCCACCCAGAGTCCCGGCTGGGCCACCGCGACCGCGACGAGCAAGAGGTTGAGGGCCAGCGCGGCCGCGAATCGTCGAAACAGTTTCAAGGCGTATCCCGAATCAGGAGCGGACAACGTGTCGTAGCGGGTCATGACCGTCCGGCCCGTTGATTGGTGCACTATCGTGCGCAAACTGGCTTGCTGCAAGCATTCTCAACGCGGTACGCGGTAACCGCCGGGCACGCCGTGGGGGCTGAGCGTGAGCTGCCAGAGCTGGTCGCGACGGCTGCGGAACACGGCGGCCGACACGGAGAGGTAGAACCGCCACATGCGACGGAAGCGGTCGTCGTAGTTCGCCGACAGCTGCGGCCACGCCGCATCGAAGTTGGCCCGCCATGCGGAAAGCGTGAGGTCGTAGTCGGCGCCGAAGTTGTGCCAGTCCTCCACCACGAACAGGTTCTGCACGGCTTCGGCCACCTGGCTGGCGGCGGGTATCATCGAATTGGGGAAGATGTATTTCTCGATCCACGGGTCGGGCCGGCTCGGCGAGCCGTTGCTGCCGATGCTGTGCAGCACGAACAGGCCGTCATCGCGCAGGCAGCGGCGGGCGACTTCGAAATACGTGCGGTAGTTGAGCGCGCCCACGTGTTCGAACATGCCGATGGAGAAGATGGCGTCGAACGGCTCGTTGAGTTCGCGATAGTCCTGCAGGCGGATGTCGATGGGCAGGCCGCTGCACAGCTCGCGTGCATACGCCGCCTGTTCCTTGGAAACGGTGACACCCACGCCCTGCACGCCGTAGCGTTCCGCCGCGAACTTCAGCGCCTCGCCCCAGCCACAGCCGATGTCGAGCACGCGCTGGCCGGGCTGCAGGCGCAGCTTGCGGCAGATCAGGTCGAGCTTGGCTTCCTGCGCATCGTCGAGGTTGTTCGCCTGCGCCCAGTAGCCGCACGAATACACCAGCCGCTTGCCCAGCATGGCCTGGAACAGGTCGTTGCCCAGGTCGTAGTGCACGCGGCCGATGTCGAACGCGTGGTCGCCGCGCTGCAGGTTGATGAAGCGCGCCTTCAGGTGCGCGAGCAGCGTGTCCAGCGTTTTCAGCTCGTTATCGAGCTGCGCGCCGAGCACGCGGGTGAACAGGCCGGGCAGGTCTTCGCTGTCCCACCAGCCGTCCATGTAGCTTTCGCCCAGGCCCAGCGAGCCGTGCGCAAAGACGCGTGCGTAGAGTCGTTCGTCATGCACCCGCATGTCGGTGGGGCGCGATCCATCGAGAAGAATGCCAGCGTGTTCGAGCAGCGTGGCGGCGCGTGACTTCAAAGAATCCTGACTCATGCGGTCCTCGTATGCCATGGTGACGAGAAGGGCAGGACGGCGCCGTTCGCTCAGCTGGACTTCGGCGCCTTGCCTAGTATCCCAAAGCTTGCGGGAGCAATTGCAAAGACTGCGTCGACGCCGCTTTCGCGCACCGTCTGCAGCAGCGCCTGCGCCTGCGGCTCGCTCAGCAGGAACTCCACTTTCACGGCGAGATCGTCGGCCAGTTCGAAGAACTGTTCCTCGCGCAGCACGCCGTGCCGCCCGAAACCGCAGATGGCGCGAAACACCGAGCCGCCGCCAATGCCGTGGCTGCGCGCATGCTCGAGCAACCATTCGTAGACCAGTTTGCCGTCGTGGCATGCGCGGGTGTGCGTGTAGAAACTGAGCTGGACGCCTTGGTGCGTGGTTTCCATGGGGCCTCCTAGCGCAACACGGCGCGGGTGAGAGCGATGCCGGAAATGGTCAGCGCGATGGAGCCGACCAGGTGCAGGGCCAGGTGGCCGCCAAACCACAGGTACTGCTCGCGCAGCAACAGCGTGGTCGATTCGGCCGAGAAGGTGGAAAAGGTGGTCAACCCACCGAGGAAACCGGTGGCGACGAACAGGCGCAGCTCGGGCGGCAGGGTCTGGAAGTGGTCGAACACGCCCAACACCACGCCCATCAGCAGGCCGCCGACCAGGTTGGCGGCGAGCGTGCCCAGCGGCACGGTGGGGAACAGCGGGTTGAGCAGCACGCCCAGCATCCAGCGCAGCCAGCAACCCAGCACGCCTCCCACGCCAACGGCGAGAAATCCGGTAAAGCCCACGTTGCGGCCTCCTCTTGCAGAAGAACTTCGATCGGAAGGACTTCCCGGAAACAGGCATGCGCCTGCGCCCCGGCATGTCCGGCGGTGCAGGCATCATCAACCCGAGGGTGGTTCGCCACGGCGCCGCCGCGGCAGGAGGCATGCCATCTCCTGGTGCCATGCATCCTAGCCGATGATCCCTCGAACGTCATGGATCAGCCGCGCGGAAGGCGCCGGTATACTCGGCCATCCTCGCCCGCTGTGCCATGCCCATGACCTCCACGTCGCGCCCCGTCCGGCGCAGCCTGCCGTTTCTGTTGGCGGGCCTGTCGATGATCGGTCCGTTCTCGATCGACGCCGTGTTCCCGGCGTTTCCGCTGATCGGCGGACGCTTCGGCGTGGACAGCACCGGTCTGCAGCAGATGATCAGCATGTACCTGATCACCTATGCGGTGATGAGCCTGTTCCACGGCGCCATTTCCGATGCCATCGGCCGCAAGCCGGTGATCGTCACCGGCATGCTGGTGTATGCGCTGGCCTCGGCAGGTGCAGCGCTTTCCACCTCGTACGTCATGCTACTGACCTGCCGCGCGCTGCAGGGCGTGTGCGCGGGTGCGGGCCTGGTAGTTGGCCGCGCCATCGTGCGCGACAGCCTGGAGGGGCCGGCGGCGCAGCAGATGATGTCGCGCGTGATGATGATCTTCAGCATCGCGCCGGTGATCGCGCCCATCGTGGGCGCGCAGCTGCTGTTCCTCAACGGCTGGCACGGCATCTTCTGGGTGCTGATGGGCTTCACGCTGATGCTGTCGCTGGCCTTGGTGCTGTTCCTGGACGAAACCCATCCGGTCGCCGCGCGCACGCCGTTTCGCGCGGGCACGCTGGTGCGCGGCTACGTGAACTTCGGTAAGGATCGACCATTCTGGCCGCTGCTGATTTCCTGCTCGGTGAATTTCGCTGGGCTGTTCCTGTACATCTCCTCGGCGCCGCACATCATCCGCGACCTGCTGCATCTGTCCGCGCAGGGTTTTCCGTGGCTGTTCCTGCCGACGGTGGCGGGCCTGATGGCCGGTGCGTGGATGTCGGGTCGACTCGCCCATCGCCGCAGCGCGGCCTATACGGTCAACCTCGGCTACGGCTCCATGCTGCTGGCGTGTGCGCTGCATCTGGCGATCGCGCTGGTCACGAGCGAGCCCGTGCTGCCTTGGTCGATGCTGCCGCTGGTGCTGCACGGCATTGGCGTGCAGTTGGCGTTTCCCACGCTCACGCTGTTGCTGCTGGACCGTTTTCCGCAGCGGCGCGGCGGCGCTTCGTCGGTGCAGGCATTCGGCAGCCTGCTGATGTGCGCCTTGGTGGCGGGCGTGTTGTCGCCGCTGCTGTCGGGCCACATGGTGTACCTGGCGCTTGGCGCCAGTACGTTGACCTTGACCGGCTGGTTCGCATGGCGCTGGTATCGGCGCCTGACCATCCAGCCTCGCGTGCCGCACACCAGCGTGGCCGAAGTGGAAGTGGAACTGCAGACGGAAATCACCGAGCCGCGCTGAGGCGTTGCGCCCGATGTGTTGAGAGGTGCGGGGCACGGTGGCCCCGCACCGTCATGCTCAGTGCTCGTTGACCTGCAGCTTCTCCAGCAACAGGTTGAGCTTGCCCTTCATGGCATCTTCCGGACGCGGACCGTCCACACCGTAGAACGCGGTGTACAGCACGTCCGGCTTGGTCTCCGTGCTGGCCTTCGTGCCGCTCACCGTGCCGATGTAGGTCATGTCGTTTTCGCTGTACGGCACGCCATCGTCCGGATGGCTGCGATTGACGATCTTGCCCCAGTGGTTGCGGAAGCTGTCGTCCAGGTCGTCCGACGGCGCCACGTGGCGATTGACCATCACGTGCTCGGCGTTGTCGACGTTGGATTTCACTTCGACCTTGGAGACATCCCACACCGTCTTGCCGTGATCCTCGAAGTAAGACATGCCGAGCACCAGCTGGCTGTCCGCGTCGATCTTCTGCAGCGAGGGCGTATAGGCGAAACCGAGGCGCTTGGACTGGTACTTGAAGTCGTCGCCGTAGTTGAAGCGGATGGCGATATCGGACAACACGCTGGGGAGCAGCTCGGTGTTGGCCAGGAACTCCTTCCACTGCGCCAGCGTACCGCTGTAGGAGACGTCGACGAAGTTGGCCAGCTCCTTCATGTCGGCCATGTCTTCATGCTCAGTGCGGTTGTTGGTCACGCGCACCATCGCCGCATAGCCGTCGGGCACCGGCAGCAGGAAGGCGATCACCAGGCCGTTGTCGTAGGCCATTTGCCATTCGCGGATCTGCCAGCGGCGCTGGTAGTTGTCGGTGAAATTGCGCTCCAGCGACGGCGCACCCAGCGAGGTGATCTTGATTGCTTCGGCGCCCACGCGGCGCTGCATCGGCGCGCCCTTGAGCACCAGGTCCATGAACAGCTTCGAGTCGCCGTAGAGCTGCTTGCTGGTGACGTCGTCCGGCTTGCGCAGATGGAACATCACCTGCTGGCCCACGGCCGCGCGGCTGATGTAACCGTTGCGGGGAAGCACGGCCTTGTTCTCGTTGGCCTTCGCGCTCACCCAGTTGCCGTTGCTGTTGCGGTGGAGCAGCGTGGGGAAGGCGCTGAGATCGGAATTGACGTGCAGCAGGCGGCTGGCGCCCTGGCCGTTGGGGAACATCGTGGCTGCATTCTCGGCGAGCAGGTCGTGCAGTTTCTGGTCGACGTCGGCGTTGTGCAGTTTCTGGTAGGTGCTGCTGAAGTCGGCAAAGCTCTTGGGCAGCGGGAACTGCGCCTTGAACGGGCCGGTGTGCTTGTCCTCGATCACGTCGAGCTGGTAGCTCTCGCGCGTGTCGATCGAGCCGAGGTTGGCCGGCGCGTTGAGCACCAGGTCGATCGGCAGCGCGTAATTGAGGTTCTCGTCGGGCGACTTCATCACCACCACGCCGACCACCTTGCCGTCCTTGTCCAGCAGCGGGCCGCCGCTGTTGCCGGGTGAGGCGGCAGCGGAGAAGCGCAGCCATTTCCAGCGGCCGTCCTGTTCCTCCGGCGTTTGCGAAGTGTAGAGGCCGTCGCGGATCACGATGCCCGTGCCCAGCGCATTGCCTACTGCGTAGACCACTTCATTCATCGCCGGCTGCGTGTTCACCGCCAGCGGCGTCACCTTGGGCGCATCCTTCAGGGTGAACTCGACGAAGTCCTCATGCAGCGAATAGCGCGTGACCTTGTCGATGGCATACACGTGGCCGCTGGCGTCGCGCAGTGCCGGTTCGCCCATCAGGCTGTCGATGCCGAGCGATAGCACGTGGCCAGCCGTGACGTAGCGGTTGTCGCCAATGGCGAACGCGGTGCCGACCGAGTAGTACTTGTCCGTGCGTTGCTGGTAGGGAAGCTGGTCGAACGGCAGCGGCTTCTCGTAGCTCAACGGGTCTTTCACTGGCTTGGGAATCACCACCTCGAAGGTGGCGCCCTGCACCTGCGGAAGCATGGCCGGATCCATCGTTGCCGCTTGCACCGATGGCAACACCATCCATGCCAGTCCAGCCAGCCACGCGACGCGGCGCCATGCCTGGCGGGGTGGGGAAGTAAGCGCTTGCCGAGCACGGGTTGCCGGCTTGTCCATGTGCTGCCTCGTCTCATTGTCGGCGCGCTGTGGTGGCGCCATCCCCGGGTGCGGAACCCGTTCTTCGATGAGTTTATCCAACGGCTTGCCGGTTGGAATGGTGTACCTCGTAAGTCATATCGATGACCTGCGACGGCGTTCCCCTGGCGTGATTTCCGCCGCAGAAATGACGGCCCAGGGTTAAGCTGCGTCGGTTGCCGTGGAGTCCCCCGATGTCTGTTCCTTCCGCCGCCAGTACGGTGCACTTGCCCCAGGGATCATGGGCCACGGTGCTGGACGGACTGTGTGCGCTGTTTCCCCGCATCGACCGGGCCGCCTGGGAAGACCGCTTCGCACGTGGCCGCGTGCTCGACGAGACAGGGCAGCCGTTGCGTGCCGATACGCCTTACCGGGTGGGCCTGTGTGTGCGCTATTTCCGTGAGGTGGCGCAGGAGGCTCCCATTCCGTTCCGGGAAACCCTGCTGCACGTGGATGCGCGCCTGGTGGTCGTCGACAAGCCGCACTTTCTTCCGGTGACGCCGGCGGGCGGTTTCGTCGAAGAAACCGTGCTGGCGCGACTGACGCGTGCGCTCGGCAATGCCGATCTCGTTCCCTTGCATCGCATCGATCGTCATACCGCCGGGTTGGTGATGTTTTCCGCCGACCCCGCAAGTCGCGCGGCGTACCAGGCGCTGTTCCGCGAGCGGCGCATCAGCAAAGGCTATGAAGCATGGGCGCCGCCGTTGCCGGGCCTGCCGTTTCCGCTGACGAGGCGCTCGCGCATCGCGACGGGCGAACCGTTCTTCCGCATGCACGAAGTGGCAGGCGAACCGAATAGCGAGACGCGCATCGACGTGCTGGAACGCCATCCGGCGCATTGGCGCTACGCCTTGGAGCCAATCACCGGGAAGAAACACCAGCTGCGCGTGCACATGGCGGCGCTGGGTGCGCCGATCCTGCACGATCCGTTCTATCCCGAGCTGCCCGAGCCACAGCCCGACGACCACGCGCGACCGCTGCAACTGCTGGCGCGGCGACTGGCCTTTCTCGATCCGCTGAGCGGGCAGCCGCGGGAGTTCGTCAGCGAGCTGGCCTTGCTGTCGCCCGAGTAGGGCGCGGGACCGGGCTTCGCGGTTGGTAACATAGGCAGCCCCTCCAAGGACCGATCGTCCGATGCCTGTCTCTTTCTCTCCCGCAGCCCACGACGCGGCGCTGGAGGCCATCTTCGTGCCTTTCGAAACGGGCAACCTGATGCTGCCTGCGGATGGGCGCGTGCTGTTCCTGCGTGCGCGTGACGGCTTCCGGCTGCGTGAGATGGCGCAGAAGCACTGGGTGTGCGAGCAAAGCTTCAAGCCGTTCGCCGAGGCGTTGGAGCGCAGCGGTCTGGCCGTGGCAACGCCGGGCGGTGACGAGCGGTTTCCCCTGGTGCTGGTGTTGCCGCCGCGTCAACGCGACGAAGCGCGCGCGCTGTTCGCGCATGCGCTGCGCAGGGCGTCGGAAGGCGGCGTGGTGCTCATGGCGGTGCCCAATGCGGAGGGCGCGAAGTCTGCGGAAAGCGATCTGGCGAGCGTCGCCGGTCCACTCAACCAGATCTCCAAGCACAAGTGCCGCGTGTTCTGGACACAGCCGTTGGGCTCGCAAGTGAATGCGGAACGGCTTGAAGCCTGGGCCTCGCTCGATGTGCCGTGCCTCAACGAGGCCGGCTATGTCAGCCGCCCGGGCCTGTTTGCCTGGGATCGCGTGGATACCGCATCGGCCTTGCTGGCCGCGCATTTGCCGGCGGATCTGTCCGGCAGCGTGGCGGATCTAGGCGCGGGTTACGGCTATCTGTCGACGCAGGTGCTGGCGCATTGCCCGGCGGTGTCGTCCATCGACCTGTTCGAAGCCGAGGCGCGCGCGCTGGAACCGGCGCGACAGAATCTGCAGCGTGCACTGCACGACAACGCGCGTGCCGTCCCGTTCGCGGTGCACTGGCACGACGTCACCCAGGGTTTGCCACGACGTTACGACGCCATCGTGAGCAATCCGCCGTTTCACCAAGGGCGTGCCGATCTTCCCGAACTCGGGCGCGCCTTCATCGATACCGCCGCCCATGCGCTGCTGCCCCACGGCAGATTCTGGCTGGTGGCCAATCGCCATCTTCCCTACGAGGCCACGCTGGCCGCACGTTTCAACGAGGTACGCACGGTGGTAACGCAGGACGGATTCAAAGTGATCGAAGCACGCGGGGTGCGCGCATGAAACTGGTCAAGCTCATTGCCAACCTGGGCTACGGCAGCCGCAAGGAAGTGACGCTCATGTTCCGCGAAGGACGCATCACCGATCCCGATGGCGAGGTGTTGTACGCGGACGACAAGGTGCCGCACGAACACATCCGCATCGACGACGAACCGCTCGATCCGCCGGCGGGCTTGGTGCTGGTGATGAACAAGCCGCTGGGCGCTACATGCTCGCGCAAGGACATCGGTCGCGTGGTGTACGACTTGTTGCCGCCGCGGTACCGCGTGCGCGATCCGGCGCTTTCCACGGTGGGGCGGCTCGATCGCGACACGTGCGGCCTGTTGTTGTTCACCGACGACGGCGCCTTGCTGCACCGGATCATTTCGCCGAAGGCGCGCGTGGCGAAGGTGTACGAAGCGACACTGGCAAACGACCTGCGTGGCGGCGAAGGCGCGCTGTTCGCCAGCGGCACGATGATGCTGGAATCGGAAACCGATCCGCTGGAACCGGTGGTGCTCGACGTGCTGGAACCGCGCCGCGCGCGAGTGACGCTCACCGAAGGCCGCTACCACCAGGTGCGACGCATGTTCGCCGCGGTGGGCAACCACGTGGAATCGCTGTCGAGGATTTCCGTGGGCGCATTGACGCTCGACAACCTGCAGCCGGGCGAATGGCGGGCGCTTGAAGAACACGAGATCGCGCGCATCTTTGAATCGCCGGCTGGCGGCTGATGCGCGCGTGGACTCGCGTGGTGTTTAACCGAACGGATGCTGGCGGCGTCGGGCGAGTTCGTCCTCGCGGCGAGAATGCGCGCCCGGTTGCCAGGACACCAGCTGGAAACTGCTGTGATCCTGGTGGTTGTTGTGACGGACGTCCGGCGTGTCCCGATGATTCAGCATCCCTGCTACCAGCTGCATTCCGCGCTCGATGGCGGAACGGGCAAGAAGCATGTGCATGTCGTGGCTCCCGGTCACCCCTGCGTGACCGTTCAGGCCACATATAAGCAGCTTCACACGCGATACACAAATGCCAATGGGCACTGAATTTTGGCGTAAGTTTGTCTTAAGCCATGCCATCATCTTCACAAAGGTGAACCACGCAATGTTCTGCGTTTCTGACCGGAAAAATGCCCATTTCATCGCGCGAACGGCGCATGCAAATCCAGTGCTTTGCGGAGCCACACGATGACCGGGCTGAGCTTCGACAATTCGTTCGTGCGTGAGCTGCCGGGAGATCCTGAACAAGGCTCGCGGCAACGCCAGGTGCTGGGCGCCGTCTACTCCCGGGTCGACCCCACGCCCGTGGCTTCGCCGCGCGTCGTGGCATGGTCGTCGGAGATGGCCGAGACGCTAGGCCTGGATGCGGCGGACATGGCAAGCCCGCAACTCGCCCAGGTGCTCGGCGGAAACGCCTTGCTCGAAGGCATGGCGCCTTTCGCGGCAAATTACGGCGGCCATCAGTTCGGCGTGTGGGCGGACCAACTGGGCGACGGGCGCGCCATTTCGCTGGGCGAAGCGATCGCGGCCGATGGGCATCGCTGGGAACTGCAGCTCAAAGGCGCGGGACGCACGCCGTATTCGCGCGGTGCCGATGGCCGTGCGGTGCTGCGTTCGTCCATCCGCGAATTTCTGTGCAGCGAGGCGATGCATCACCTCGGCGTGCCGACCACGCGCGCACTCAGCCTGGTGGTGACGGGCGATGCCGTGGTGCGCGACATGTTCTACGACGGGAACCCGCAGGAAGAGCCCGGTGCGATCGTGTGTCGCGTGGCGCCGTCTTTCATCCGCTTCGGCAATTTTGAATTGCCGGCAGCGCGCGGCGACATCGCGTTGTTGCGCCGGCTGGTCGACTTCACCATCGCACGCGATTTCCCCGAACTGCCGGGCGAAGGCGAGTCGCTATACGCCGCGTGGTTTTCGCAGGTGTGCGAACGTACCGCTTATATGGTGGCGCAGTGGATGCGCGTGGGTTTCGTGCATGGCGTGATGAACACGGACAACATGTCCATACTCGGTCTCACCATCGATTACGGTCCGTATGGCTGGGTCGACAATTTCGATCCCGAGTGGACGCCCAACACGACGGACGCGGGCCGTCGTCGCTATCGCTTCGGCCAGCAACCAAACGTGGCGTGGTGGAATCTGAGCCGGCTGGCCATGGCGCTGGCGCCGCTGTTCACCAGCACAGAACCGTTGCAGGCCGGCCTGGATCGTTACGCAGCAGCCTATGCCGACGCCGACCGCGCCATCGTTGCCGCGAAGCTGGGTTTTTCAACCTGCGAAGAGGGCGATGTGGAACGCATGCGCGAACTCCATGCGCTGCTCACCGAGGCGGAAGTCGACATGACGTTGTTCTTCCGCGCGCTGGCCGACGTGGATCCGTCGCAACCCTCACTGGCGCCGCTGCACGATGCGTTCTACGACGACGCGAAGCGACAGGCGTTCGAGCCGGCGTTTCGAACGTGGCTGGAAAACTACGCGGCACGCGCGCGCAGTGATGCGTGGTCGAACGAGCAGCGGCGTGAGCGCATGCGCTCGGTCAATCCGCGTTACGTGCTGCGCAACTACCTCGCGCAGGAAGCGATCGATCGCGCGATGCAGGGCGACTACGCGGGCATCCATGAATTGCTCGACGTCATGCGCCACCCGTATGACGATCAGCCCGGTCGTGAACGCTACGCGCAGAAACGGCCGGCCTGGGCAACCCACAAGGCCGGCTGTTCCATGCTGTCGTGCAGTTCGTGACGTGAATCAGCGCAGCGCGTTGGCGAGGAACTGACGCAGCTGCATGCCGTTGAGCGCGCCTGCCTGGCGCGCGATTTCCTTACCGTTGCGCATCACCAGCAGCGTGGGAATGCTGCGAATGCCGAAACGTTGCGCCAACGCCGGTTGAGCCTCGGTATCGACCTTGGCCAGCCGCAGCTGCGGTTCCAGGCTTTTCGCCGCCTCCGCGAACACCGGCGCGAAACTCACGCACGGCCCGCACCACGGCGCCCAGAAATCGATCACCACGGGCAGGTCGCCACGCGCGGCCACCGCATCGAAGTTGTCGCTGGTGAGCGACACTGGCTTGCCGTCGAACAGCGGCTGCTTGCAGCGGCCGCATACGGGATGCTGGCCGAGCCGGTCCTCGGGCACGCGATTCAGGGCCGCGCAGTGGGGGCAGGGAACGTTCAACGGAGTGGACATGGCAGGCCTCGGTGGCCAAAACTCGATGCAGCATCAGATGGTGTCCGCCGCAGCGGTAAACAAGGAGGCTGCACGTGCAGAGCCGGGAACGCGGAACGACGGCAGCCCGCTGGCTCCTCCTGTTGGCTGGCGTGAGCTGGACCTTGCCCAACAGCCTGCTTGGCCTGCTGGCGGGCCTGGCGTGCATGCCGTGGGGCGCGCGGCCGCAATGGCGTCGAGGCGAGTGGGCGCTGGCGTTCCGGCGCATGCCGCATCGGGGCAGTGGCGGGGCGCTCACCCTGGGCAACGTGATTCTGTATTCCTGCGACGAACTCGATACGCCGTGCTTCACCTATGCGCATCGCGCAGGGTATGGCAACGAACCGCGCATTTCACTGGCGGATCACGAGCGCGCGCACGTGTTCCAGTACATGGTGCTGGGGCCGTTGTTCCTGCCGCTTTATGCGCTGTGCGGCGGCATCAGCGTGTACAACCGCTTCGAGCGTGCGGCGGATCGCTACGCGCTGCAACGCGCCGGCTGGTGGCCGTGGCCGATGGCGTGAAGGGCAGGGTTCATCGCGAATAGTCGCGCGCGTGCCATCCCGCCAGACCGGAGAGATAACCCATCACGCTTGCCGGCTTGAGCACGAGCCCGTAAAGCAGTGCATAACCGAACAAGCCGAACGGATTGCGCCGCACGGTGAGCCCCAGCGAGCGGAACATGCGCGCCTGCACCACGTAGATGATGACGTTGGCCAGCAGGCTCACCGGCACCACGAACGCCAGCATCGCACCTGCCAGCCAGTAAACACCCGTGCAGGCCAGCAGAATGCCGGGCACCAGCGCGATGGTGTAGGCCAGATCCATGTACGGGAACAGCAGATTCCATCCGATGAAGAACGTGCTCAGGCGTCGGCGGAAGAGCAGCGAACCATGCGCCTTGAACGCTTCGATGAGGCCATGCGCCCACTGCTGGCGTCGCTGCAGGAACGGTGACAGCGAGGCGGGCACGCGCGTGAAGGCGACGGCGTCCTCGCAGTAACCCACGCGATGATGGTCCTGCAGGATGGCCCAGGTAAGCACGGTGTCTTCGCCCGCACAATGGGGCCAGCCGCCGACTACGCGCAGGATGTCCGTGCGATACAGCGAGAACGTGCCTGGTGCCACCAGCGTGCCCTGAAACAGGCTTTGCAGGCGCTTGCTGGCCGCGATGCCCTGGAAGTAATCCCACTCCTGCATGCGCGTGACCAGGCTTTGCCGCGAGTTGCGCACGAGCACGGCGCCGGCCACGGCGGCCGTGTTCGGCGGATCGCTCATGTAGCGCGTCACCAGGCGACGCAAGGCATCGGGATGCAGGTGCGCATCAGCATCGAGCGTGACGGTAAGCGGGCAGGAGGCCAGGCGCAGCCCGGCATTCAACGCGTTCGCCTTGCCGCCGGCGGATTTGAGATCGAGCACTTCCAGCCACGGATACGACACGCTGCGCAGTCGATCGAGCGTGGCGTCGGTGGAGCCGTCGTTGATCACCATCACTTCGATGCGTGCGGGATAACGCTGTGCCGCAATGCTGGCGAGCGTATCGAGGATGCTGTCCTGCTCGTTGTGCGCGGCGATCAGGAGGGTGACGCCGGGAAAATCATCGTCGGCAAAGTGCGAGCGGGGCGGGCGGCGATCGAGCAGCAGGCCCACCGCGAGAAACGCATTCATGAAGGCGGGCAACACCGCCACGCCCATCACCAGCAGATGCGCCGTCAGCTGCTTGCCGGGCGTCTCCAGCGCGCCCATCCAGTGCTGCGCGGTGGCGTATGCAAACGCGGCCCAAGCCAGCGAGACGATCAACGCGAGCACGAACTTCAGGCAGACCGGCAGGTAGTGGCGCCGATGTACGCGGCTGTCGTTGGCCGCGGCCAACGGCAGGCGAACCGTTACGGGGAACGGTCGCCGCCTTGCCCAGTCTCGTGCGTTGACGCTCATGCGAAAGCTCGCTGCAGCCACGGCATCGCGCTCGCTCAGGACGAATGATGCAACTCACCGGGGTTCCGGTGATACACCTTTCGCATGCCCGGCAGGCCCATGCCCGAATGATCCGACGGCGTCTTGCCAGAACCCCGCTCCTCGATGATATGAGGGGCAAGAGTCGTGCCACCGTAAGGGCGTGCCGATAGCGCGGCAACGTCGGCAAAAAGCGGGGCTTCGGCGGATATCGGCGAAAAACGCAGCCTGCGCAAACCGACGCCTACTGACACAAACCGACGCCCTGCGGCGCCGGTTGTTCGGCACGGGGCAGCGGCGGTTACGCCGGGTGCTTGTCGCCCTTCTGATCGGGCGCGGGGCGCGCCTGCGGTTTGGGCCCCCCATGACCGCCGCCCTGATTCGGCGGCGGACGATGGTCACCCTGGTTCGGCGGTGGGCGATTGCCTTGCGGTGGCGAACCACCCGGCGGCCTGCCTTGCCCAGGCGGACGAGTGCCCGGATTGGGCCCTGGATGATTGGTCGGAGGACGATGATCCGAAGGCGGACGGTGCCCCTGCGACGGTGGCGGCCGGTTACCACCTTGATTCGGCGGCGGACGATTGCCATGCGGCGGAGGACGGTTGCCCGGCGGTGGCGGTCGATGGCCACCCGGCGGCGGTGCCCAATGACCGGGCGGCGGCGGGCGGGCACCCGGGTGCCAACCCGGCGGACGCGGCGGCGGGCGCGGTGCGTATGGACGGCCATACCAGTAATCGCGGTTCCGATAGAACGGGCGATTCACGTAGTACGAGCCCCAATACGCGCCAATCGAAAACGTGACGATGGGAATGCCGATGCGTGCGCCGTAATCGGCCACGTACACCGGCTGGCTCTGGTAGGTGTATTGCACGAAGGTGGCTGCAACCCATCCGCGCAAACCTTGCGTGATGACATCGCACCAACCCCATCCCTGCGTGCAACCCTGGATTGCCACGGGCGTGCCGGCAGGCAATTGCGCGATGGGGGGATAACCCGGGTCGGGGCCCGCGTAGAGATCGACGTATGCGGTCACCACGCCGTTCAAGCCCTGCGCGAACGCGGCGGGGCTGGCGAATCCCAAGAGCAACAGCACGATCCACACAAGCCGCTTCATCAGCGCTTCTCCCGATATACGCCTGGATGAGACTGCCCCATCCGCGAAGGATGCGTCAATGAAGCGTCAGCTTTGCTGATCGCGAGTTCATGCGTTCAGCGCGCAGGGCGAGAAGGATCATCGTCACCTTCGCGCCGGCATTCACGCTAGGTCGAGCGATTCGCGATACGCGCGGCGCACCATTTCGTGGAAATGATGCACGGCATTTTCCCGCAGCGGATTCAGGCGGCCCGCGTCGTACGAACCGGAGGCAAGGCCGCGCTGCACGTCCTCGCAGATGGTCACGTCCTCTTCCTGCACTTCATCGCTGAAGGCCACGTCGCGCGTGCGGCGCGCCTGCGCTTCGGCACTGTCGTCGGCGGGATAGTAGAAATCGAACTCCACGCGACAGCGATCCACGCCCAGCGGCAGCACGCGGTTGGTCTGCAGGCGCGAGGGCAGGATGTTGAGCATGGTGTTAGGATGGATGAAGTAGTAGAGCGCCTCGCCGCTGCCATACAGGTCGTCCGCGCTTTCCAGCGGGCTGTACTGGAACGAATACCAGGGCGTCGTCTCGGTGATGTAGCTGCGATAGTCGAGCAGGCTATTGAGACCGGGATGGATATGCGGCACGTGGTAGCCCTCGAGGTAGTTGTCCACGTACACCTTCCAGTTGCACGCCACTTCGTAGCTGGCGCGGTGATGGAACACGTAGTGCTCCAGCGAACGTTCCGGCCCCAGCCGTTCGTCGATGCCGGCCACCACGTCGGCGAACGGCGGCGCATCGGCGATGGCGATGAACACCAGTCCCTGCCACACCTGTACGCGCACTTCGGGCAGGCGGATGTCCGAGGGATTGAAGTCCTGCGTGCGGCCCATTTCCGGCGCACCGCGCAGCACGCCGTCCAGGCCGTAGGTCCAGCCGTGGTAGCGGCAACGCAAGGCCTTCGCGCCTTTGCCATCGCAACTGGCGATGGGCCCTGCACGGTGACGGCAGACGTTGTGGAAGGCGCGGATCGTGCGGTCCTCGCCGCGCACCACGATCAAGGGCAACCCGGCGATCTGCGTGACGATGTGGTCGCCCACCTCGGCCACCTGCGATTGATGGCCCACCAGCTGCCAGCTGCGCGCGAAGATGGCGCGCGCATCCAGCGCCGGCATGCGCGGATCGGTGTAGAAGCGGGCGGGCAGCGTCAGCGCAACCTCAAGCGGTTGCGGTGCAAGAACGGTGTCGTCGAACAGATCACGCATGGAACACCCGCCGGCAGCTGTTTGCCCGAGTATCAACCCCGGCGCCTCGGCGAGGGAAGAGGCGGCGCGCTCAGGCGTTCGCGAGCTGCTGCTGCACGTCGTTGATGGAATTGCGGATGCGCTGGCTGAAGATCGAATCCTCGTGATGGATCAGCACCAGCCGTTCCGTCGCACGCGTCATCGCGACGTAGAGCAGGCGCGCTTCTTCCGCCTCGTTCTTGCCGGGCTTGGGCAGCGAGCCCAGGCCCGGAATGATCACCAGCGGGAACTCCAGCCCCTTGCTGGAATGCATGGTGACCAGCTTGACGGTGTCATCCACCACAAACAGCGAACTCTTGCCGTTGCCTTCGGCGAGCTGGCTGGCAATGCCGGCTCGCTGCAGCGCTTCGTGCAGTTTTTCGCCTTCCCAGCTGTTGCGGAAGATCACCGCCATGTCCGCCAGGTGGCGGCCTGCGGCCAGCTCATCGCGCAGGCGCTGGATGATGGCCGGCAGTTGTTCTTCCTGCCGTTCGACGCGAATGAGCTCGGGCAGCGCGCCGCGGCGGCCGGCGCTTTCCGGTGCGATCAGCGGCACGCCGTCGTCGTCCTCGCTGCGTCCGAGCAGCAACTCGTTGGCGAAACCGCGCGCGACCGAAAGGATTTCCAGCGTGTTGCGGTAGTTGAGCTTGAGGATGGTGGTGCGGCCCTGCGCCTGCACGCCCAGGCTTTTCCAGCTGAGCTTCTTGCGGTTGGCCTGGCCGTAGATGTTCTGTGCGTCGTCGTACAACACCAGCAGCGAGTTAGTGTTGGGATCGATCATCTGCACGATGAGCTTGTACCACTCGGGCTCGAAATCGTGGCCTTCGTCGATCAGCACGGCGCCGTACTGGAAGCGCGGAATCTGTCCGCTGTCCACGCCGGCAATCACCGCCGGCGGCAGTTCCTCGGCGAAATGCGGGCCGTCCTCGGGCAGGGGGACGTGGTAGGCCGTGAGCATGCTGCGGCACCACTTGTGGAAGTTGTACACCTGCACCTTGTCGCTCAGGCCGCGCTCGCCCATGAGCTGTTCGAGTCGCGCGGCCAGCGTCTTGTTGTAGCAGAGCACCAGGATCGGCTTGGACAGCGAACGCGCCAGCTCCATCGCACGGAAGCCGAGGATCATCGTCTTGCCCGAGCCGGCCACGCCGTGAATGATGCGGTGCTCGTCGCCCAGCGAACGAGCCAGCAGTTCCTGCTGCGCGTCCATCACCTTGATGAGATCGGGGATGGCGATCCTGGTGGCGCCGCTGCGTTCGCTCGCGGAAAACAGGCCGAACTGGCCATCGCCCGGTTCCACGCGGATCTCCGGGAACAGGTGCCAGCGCACCCGATCGATCTGCGGCAGCGTGAGCGCAGTGGGGAACACCTGCGGGAACATCGCCCACAGCCGTTCCTGGAACGCTTCCGATTCCACCGATTCGTACATCTCGTCCTGGCAGATCACCAGGTGCGCGGGAATCACCGCCTCCAGCTGCCCGGCCTCGAACTGCTTGCGGCTGATGTTGGCAAGCACCACGCCGTAGCCCCACGGCATCAGCAGCTTGCCTTCGTAAGTGTGGCCGGGCGGGTGGCGCAGGGCCGGGTCTTGCGCCAACACCTTGTAGATCTCGCTGGCGCAGTCACGCGCCTGCATCAGCGGGTTGTGTTCCTTCACGCTGCTGCTGCCGGTGATCAGCGTGAACAGGGTGCGGTCGGCCTGCTGGATGGTGCCGGGCTTCCAGTCCTTCACCTCCAGCACGAGCAGGCCGCGGCGAGGGTGGAACACGATGAAGTCGGGGCGGCGCTGGCGCGGGCCGATGGCCACGTCGTACCAGATCAGGTAGTCGTCTTCGAGCTTCTGCTCAAGGCGTTCGGAGAAGCGCTTTTCGCCGCTGGTCATCTGCGGCAGGCAACTGTTGCGGGATGGAATGAGCGTCGCCAATGGAGAGCCTGCCTCGTGCCGTTCCTTGACCGCGCCGTGCGTTCAGGTCCGGCGACGTTAGCGGATCGGCGTTGCGTGTCAATCTCGCGGCACCCGCGAGGCCGCGCCTGGCCTCGGATTTTCACCAAGACGAGCCCACGCGGCGGGCATAGTGTCGGGGCTGCCAATCCCACCCTTGGAGCCCCGCGATGAGCACGAACCAGCCACCCGTCATCAAGGACATGTTTCCCTACCTGCGCGTGCGCAACGCCGAGGCGGCGCTGGCGTATTACCAGAAGGTGTTCGGCGCCACCCTCCGCATGCGGCTGGACGAACCGGGCACCGGCCGCATCGGGCACGCCGAGCTGACGATGGGGCCCTCGGTGCTGATGGTGTCGGACGAATATCCCGAACACGGCATCGTCGGCCCGCAGAGCATCGGCGGCACCAGCGTCTCCATCCATCTGCATGTCGACAATGCCGATGCGGTGCTGGCGCGTGCCGTCGAGGCCGGTGGGTTCCTGGTTCGCCCGGCCACCGATTTCTTCTACGGCGAACGTGGCGGCACCGTGCGCGATCCCTTCGGCCACGAATGGCTGGTGGGCCATCAGATCGAAGAGGTGAGCGCCGAGGAAATGCAGCGACGCTACGACGCCGCGATGGCGGAGACTTGAGTCAGCGCCAGTGTTGCAGCGTGTCGGCTGGTACGCCGACACGCATGCAGGCCCGGCTGCCGATGCCATCCTGCAGCGCCATGCGGAACACCGGTGCCACCGACCACAGCGCACGCGCGGCCAATCGCGATTGCGCGCGCTGCAACGGCGTGCGTTCCAGCAGCGTATCGGCCCAGGCCGGCAGCAGGGCAGCGCCTGCCTGCAGGAACACATCGCGCGACAGGCCTGCCACGGGCACGGGAAGACGCACGCGATACAACACATCCAGCACCGCACGCGAACGTTCGGTGAAGCTCAACTGCGGACGCACCTGCCGGAAATAGGCGGTGATCTGCGCTTCCGATGCAGGCACGTCGCGCGCGCCCAGCGCTTCGGCGATGCGACGGACTTCATCGTAGTAACGATCCGCAGCGCCCGCCGGCATCGCCGTATGGCTATAGCGACGATAGCCCTGCAGGAAACTATAGGCTTCGGTGACGTGGACCCATGTCAGCAGGTCCGGATCATCCGCGGCGTATGGACGTCCATCTTCCGCGACACCTTTCACCTGCGCATGGATGTGCTTCACGCGGTCGATCAGCATCTGTGCCTGCTCGACAGGCGCATACGTGGTGCCGCTCACGAACGAGGTGGTGCGGCGGAGACGGCCAATCAGGTCGTCGCGAAAGTTGGAGTGATCCCACACGCCCGCGAGCGCAAGCGGGTGCAGGGTCTGCAGCATCAGCGCCGCAAGACCGCCCGCGAGCATCGCAGGAAAATCCGCATGCACGCGCCAGGTGGCACTGTCGGGACCGAACAGGCCGGGATCGCCCACCGGATGATCGTAGTCCACGTGTCCGCCGCCACCGCGCGGAAACGCGCTCAGCACCCAGCGTCGAATGGGCTCGCGGGCAGGGCGGGTGAGGAGATTCCACGGCAGCGACATGCGGAGGAGTGTACTGCTTGGTTTCAGATGCATCCTTTGCATGCGCGAAAAGCCTGTGTTATCTCTAACGACCATGACCTCCCACACCGCCCGCCAGTATTTTTGGTTTTACGGCTATCCGATGCCGCTGGCGGAGGGTTGGTCTCGACTGTCGTAACGACAAGACACCATTCCCAAAAAGGCCGCCAGCCACCACTGGCGGCCTTTTTCATGGTCGCGAGTGGATCCCCCCAGGAGACCATCGTGAACCCTTCCACCGACGATTTACGCATCCGCGCCATCACGCCGCTCAGCGCGCCGGCCGAGGTGATGCGCGACTGCGCCGCCAGCGTGCACGCCGTGCATACCGTGAGCGCTTCACGGCAGGCGCTGCATCGCATTCTTGCCGGCGACGACGACCGCCTGGCCGTGGTGATCGGCCCGTGTTCGATCCATGACACCAAGGCCGCGCTGGAATACGCCAGCCGTCTGGCGGAGCAGCGCAAGCAACACGCGGGCGAGCTGGAGATCGTGATGCGCGTGTACTTCGAAAAGCCGCGTACCACGGTGGGTTGGAAAGGGCTCATCAACGATCCGGATCTCGACGGCAGTTTCCGCATCGACAAAGGCCTGCGCATGGCGCGCGGCCTGTTGCGCGACATCAACGAGCTGGGCGTGCCGGCCGGTTGCGAATTCCTCGACATGATCACGCCGCAATACATCGCCGATCTCGTCGCGTGGGGCGCCATCGGTGCGCGCACCACGGAGAGCCAGGTGCATCGCGAACTGGCGTCGGGGTTGTCGTGCCCGGTGGGCTTCAAGAACGGCACCGACGGCAACGTGAAGATCGCGGTGGACGCGGTGAATGCCGCATCGCAGCCGCACCATTTCATGGCCGTGACCAAGGACGGCCACACTGCCATCGCCGCCACCGCCGGCAACGAGGATTGCCACGTGATCCTGCGCGGAGGCACGACGCCCAACTACGACGCGGCAAGCGTGGACGCGGCGTGCACCGCCATCGCCAGGAACGGGCAACCGCCGCGCGTGATGATCGATGCCAGCCACGCCAACAGCCACAAGCTGCCGGAAAACCAGCCGCGCGTGATCGATGACATCGCCGCGCAGCTTTCCGCGGGCGAGCAGCGCATCGTCGGCGTGATGGTGGAAAGCCACCTCGTCGGCGGTCGGCAGGATCTGCGTGAAGGCGAGGCGCTGCGTTACGGCCAGAGCATCACCGATGGCTGCCTCGACTGGGAGGCTTCCGTGCAGGTACTCGACCGCCTCGCTCAGGCCGTGCGCGCGCGCCGCGCCGCGCGACAAGCGGCACAGCGGGCGGCGCGCGTGGGTTGCGCCGGATGATGCGCGGCGTTGCGCTCAGCCTTCGAGCTTGGCGTCGAGATTGATCGTCGCCTTGAGCACCTTCGACACGGGGCAGCCTTCCTTGGTTGCCTTGGCAATCTTGTCGAAGGTGGCGGCGTCCACGCCATCCACTTTCGCGCGACAGGTGAGATCGACCGTGGTGATGGAGAAACCGTCGCCATCCTTGTCCAGCGTCACCACCGCCTTGGTCTCGATGCGCGTGGCGGCGTGGCCTGCCTGTTCCAGGCCCAGCGCGAGCGCCATCGTGTAGCAGCCGGCGTGAGCCGCGCCCAGCAACTCTTCGGGGTTGGTGCCCGGTCCGTCCGCGAAGCGCGACTGGAAGCCGTAACGCGCTTCGTGCAGTACGCCCGAAGCCGTGGATATGGTGCCGGTCCCTTCCTTGAGACCGCCCGACCAGACGGCGGATGCGTTTCGTTTCATGTTCGGCTCCCTGAGAGCGTGGCGAGGGTGTCAAGGAAGCTTGCCGAAAGAATCATCCACGAAATGCGAACGCCGGAGGCTTCGCCCTTCACGCCTGGTTCGCTGCCACCTGCTTTAATCTCCGCGCCCCGAGTCCCTCTGCTTTGCGAGGACGCGTTTCATGTTCGCCGAGATCAATCACAACCCCAGGACGCATCGTTTCGAGACCAAGGTGGATGGCGTGCCTTGCGTGCTCGATTACACGCTGGAAGACGGCGTCATGACCATCACCCACACCATCGTCCCCTCGGCGGTGGGCGGTCGCGGCATTGCGTCCAATCTCGTGCGCACGGCGCTGGATACAGCGCGCGAGGAGCACTGGAAGGTGGATCCCGCCTGTTCGTACTCGGAAATCTGGATGACCCGCCATCCCGAATACCAGGACCTGCACGTCTGACTCGACTCGCCTGGCCGCCAAGATATTGCGATGCTCAGGCTCTAAGATGCGCCATGCCCGCTTCCGGGTCATGGAGAACGCGTTGGTGACGACGAGTAGCCTGAACGCTGCAGGGACCTCCGCATGAGTGCCGCGAACGGTCATGGCCGTCGGCGCTCGCGCGGATTCATTCCTTTTCGGGTACTGCGCGCGCGCCCGCGCCTGATGATTGCCGGCGCGCTCGCCCTGGTGGTGGGCCTGGCGCTCTGGTACCAGTTCCACCTGAGCCCCGCCGAGGCCTTGCTGTTCGGGTTCGACCTTGGCGTCGCGGTTTATCTGACGGCGCTCATCATCCTGTTCTGCAGCACGACCTCGCCGGACCTGATGCGCGGACAGGCGCGCAAGCAGGACACCGGGCGCTGGGGCGTGCTGTGGACTTCGTTGATCCTGACCGGCTTCGTGTCGCTGGCGCTCACCACCGAGGTGGCCGGTGCGAAGGGCGGCGATGCGAAGGCGCTGAGCATCGCGGCGGCGAGCATCGTGCTGTCGTGGCTGTTCTTCAACGTGATGTTCGGCATGCATTACGCGCACGGCTATTACGGCGACTTCGGCAAGAAGCACGAAGGCCTGGATTTCCCCGGCACGGACGAGCCTGATTATTGGGACTTCATGTATTTCTCGATCGTCATCGGCATGACTTTCCAGGTCTCCGACGTGCAGATCAGCAGCCGCTATCTGCGGCGCGTGGCCTTGCTGCACAGCGTGATCGCGTTCTTCTTCAACGTGTTCATCATTGCGATCAGCGTGAATGTTGCGGCGGGGCTGGCGGGGTAGGCGCCTGAGCCGCCGTCTTTCCTGCTCGTCATTCCGGCGCAGGCCGGAATCCAGTCGCGATGCGATCGGATTTCGCGACGGTCTCGCACATCACCCATCTGGATGCCGGTGTTGACGAAGATCGGAAACCGGCGTCACTGGATTCCGGCCTGCGCCGGAATGACGAACAGAAAGCACGGTAGCCGACTCAATCTCGGAAATTGTCGAACTGCAGCGGCAATTCCACCTCGGCCTTGCGCAGCACCGCCATCGCCAGCTGCAGGTCGTCGCGCTTCTTGCCGGTCACGCGCAGCTTGTCGCCATTGATCTGCGCCTCGACCTTGAGCTTGGCCTCCTTCAGCGAAGCCACCAGCTTCTTGGCGACCGGCTGTTCGATGCCTTGCTTCACGGTGATCTTCTGGCGCGAGCCGCCGAGATTGGTTTCGGCATCGCCCACTTCCAGCGCGCGGATGTCGATCTTTCGCGTGGTCAGGCGGCCGCGCAGGATGTCCAGCATCTGCTCCAGCTGGAATTCGCTGGGCGCCGTCTGGGTGATCACGAACTCGTCCAACTGGAACTTCGCATCGGAGCCCTTGAAGTCGAAACGGTTGGCCAGCTCGCGGTTGGCCTGGTCCACGGCATTGGTCAGCTCGTGCTTGTCCACTTCGGAAATGACGTCAAAGGAAGGCATGGTGTCGGTCCGGTACAGGTGAAAAACCCGAGTTTAAGCGATATGGCGCATCCTGACGGATAATGCGCGGCCAGACGAACGGGAGCCAAGGCATGGCAGCGGTGCGCGCGTGAAAGTGGATGTACTCGTCATTGGTGCCGGCGCTGCCGGGCTGATGTGCGCCATCGTGGCCGGCCAGCGGGGACGCAGCGTACTGGTGGTCGACCATGCCAGCAAGGTCGGCAAGAAGATCCTCATGTCGGGCGGCGGGCGCTGCAATTTCACCAACATGGGCGTGACGCCGGCGGCCTACCTGTCCGCCAACCCGCACTTCGCCAAGTCGGCGCTGGCGCGCTACACGCCGTGGGATTTCATCGCGATGGTGGAAAAGCACCGCATCGCGTACCACGAGAAGGAACTGGGCCAGCTGTTCTGCGACGAATCTTCCAAGCTGATCGTGCGCATGCTGCTGGACGAATGCGCGCAGGCCGGCGTTCGCATCGAAACCAGTTGCGGCGTGAAGCGCGTGCGCAGGACGGACGAAGGTTTCAACGTGGTCACCGCGCACGGCGAGGTGCATGCGCAGTCGCTGGTCATCGCCACCGGTGGGCTGTCCATTCCCACCATGGGTGCCACCGGTTTTGGCTACGAGCTGGCAAAACAATTTGGCCACGCGGTGCTGCCCACGCGCGCCGGCCTGGTGCCGCTCACGCTGAGCGGCAAGCATCAGGAGCGCTATCAGGATCTCTCCGGCGTGGCCCTGCCGATGGTGGAAGCGCGCGTGGGCAAGCGTTCGTTCCGCGCCGGCATGCTGTTCACGCATCGCGGCGTGAGCGGACCTTCGATCCTGCAGATTTCCTCGTACTGGCAACCGGGCGATGACCTGCGCATCGATCTGCATCCCGACGAGGATCTCGCCGCGTGGCTGCAGGAGCAGCGTGTCGCGCGTCCCGCGGCGGAACTGAAGAACGTGCTGGGCGACAAGCTGCCGCGACGCCTCGCGCAGCGGTTGTGCGAGCTGTGGTTCGAAAGCCGGCCCATGCGCCAATACCGCGAAGCCGAACTCAAGAGCATCGGCGAACAACTGCATGACTGGCCCATCGTGGCCAGTGGCACGGAAGGTTATCGAACGGCGGAAGTCACCTTGGGCGGCGTGGATACCGATGGCATCTCATCGTCCACGATGCAATCGAAGCTTGTTCCAGGCCTGTATTTCATCGGCGAAGTGGTCGACGTTACCGGCTGGCTGGGTGGCTACAACTTCCAGTGGGCGTGGGCGTCGGGCCATGCCGCAGGCGAAGTGGCCTGATTTCGCACCGGGTGAACGTATCGCGTGGTCCACTGGAACGGTTTTCTTGTTGGGAGTAGTCGCATGAAAGTGGGTTTTATCGGCCTCGGCGCCATGGGCAGCGCCATGGCGAGCAATCTGATCAAGGCCGGGCATGAGGTCACCGTGTGGAATCGTTCGCCTGCCCCCGCGGAGCCGCTGGCATCGCTGGGCGCGAAGGTGGTGAAGACCGCCGATCGCGCGGCGCAGGGCGACGTGCTCTTCAGCATGCTCGCCAACGACCAGGCCGTGCGCAGCGTGTTCATCGACGGCGGTCTGCTCGATGGCATGGACAAGGGCACGGTGCACGTGAATCACGCCACCATTTCGGTGGCGCTGGCGCGCGAGATGGCCGAGGAACATGCGCGCCGTGGTCTCGACTACGTGGCGGCGCCGGTGTTCGGTCGTCCCGACGTGGCCGCCGCGGGCAAGCTCAATATTCTGGTGGCCGGCAAGCCGAACGTGATCGATCGCGTGCGTCCGCTGCTCGAGGCGATGGGCGGACGCATCTGGCCGCTGGGCGAAGCGCCCGAGCGTGCGAACGTGGTGAAGATCGCCGGCAACTTCATGATCGGCGCCGCCATCGAAAGCATGGCCGAAGCGTCCGCATTGACGCGCGCGCATGGCGTGAGTGCCGCCGATTTCCTCGACGTGATGACCAACTCGCTGTTCGCCACGCCCGCCTATCAAGGCTATGCCAAGCTCATCGCCGAATCGCGCTATACGCCGGCCGGTTTTGCCTTGCCGCTGGGCTACAAGGACATTGGTCTCGCGCTGGCCGCGGCAGATGCCACGCGTGTGCCACTGCCGCTCGCGGGGCTGCTGCGCGACAGCCTGCTCGAAGCGCTGGCGGGCGGCGATGAGAACGTCGACTGGTCGATCATGGCGCAGGTCGCTGCGCGTCGCGCGCATCTGGACGAGCGCGACCTCTGAGCGCGCTCAGCGCGTCTGGCGAAATTTCACCAGCCAGCGATCCAGCTGGTTGGCGAAGGCCTGCTTGTCGCGTGCATGGAATGCCGCCGGGCCGCCGGTGTCGACGCCTGAGCCGCGTAATTCATCCATGAAATTGCGCATCGACAGCCGCTGCGCGATGGTGTCGGGCGTGTAGAGCTCGCCGCGCGGATGCACGGCGAGCGCGCCTTTTTCGATCACCAGGGCCGCCAGCGGAATATCCTGCGTCACCACCAGGTCGCCTGCGCTCACGCGCTCCACGATCTCCGCATCGGCGACATCAAAACCACCCGGCACCTGGATGGCGCGCACGAAACGCGACGGCGGCGTGCGCAGCCATTGGTTGGCCACCAACGTGACCTGCACCTGCTCGCGTTCGGCCGCGCGAAACAGCACTTCCTTGATGGCCGCAGGGCAGGCGTCGGCATCGACCCAGATCTGCGGCCGCACGCTCAACGACCGCTCCAGTGCAGGGTGCCGTCGATGATGGTGTTGGTGTGACCGCCAATCCACACGCTATCGCCGTCGATGCGCACGGTGAGGCTGGCGTCGTGACCAATTTCGCGGCCCTGGCTCACCACGTAGCCGCGCGCGAGCGGGCCATGGGGTTCGGCGTGGGCGATATACGCTGCGATCAGGCCATTTGCGGCGCCGGAGGCGGGATCTTCCACCAGGCCCACGCCGGCCGGCAGCGCGCGCACGACGAGTTGATAGTCGGGATGCGAACTGCGCGCGAACACGCACAAGCCCATGCTGTCGGTGGCCTTGGCCAGCGCGCCGATGGCGGCGTGGTCGGGCTTCCACTGGCGCAGCGAGGCCTCGTCGGCGCATTCGGCCAGCCACCAATGCCTGCCGCCCGATACGTATGCTGGCGGCAGCGTGCCGAGCCCTATGCCCGCGAGTGCGGCATCGAGCAGGGGATGTGCATCGCGGCCGGTTTTCTCGACGGTGGATGGCGGTGATTTCAACAGCAACTGTCGTGCGCCGTCGCTGCCTTCGACGCGGATGGGCAACACGCCCGCGCCGCATTCCTGCCAAAGCACGCCATTCACAGGCTCCGCGAGCCCGCAAAGCAGCACGGCGTGCGCGCTGCCGATGCTCGGGTGACCGGCAAAAGGGATTTCCTTGTGCGGCGTGAAGATGCGCACGCGATAGCTGGCGCCAGGTTGAGTGGGCGGCAGCAGGAAGGTGGTTTCGACGAGATTGGTCCAGCGTGCAAAAGCTTGCATGCGGGCATCGGTCCAGCCGGCGGCGTCGGTGACGACGCCCAGATGGTTGCCGCCGCCGGGCGCGGCGGCAAAGACGTCCAGATGCAGGTAACGGATCGACATGGGGAGTGCCTGGGGGCGTGGGGAAACGCGTGAAGTCGCGGATGATAGTCCGGAACGTCGCCCGGTGCTTGGACTTTTCAGCGTTTTCGGAGTCGACAAGCGCCTGCCGCGCCGCCAAGATGGCGATTCTTTGTCACCGCCGCCTGCCTGGTACGGAAGTTCGCATGATCACGCTGATCATCATCGCCATCACCTGTGTCGTCTCCTTCATGGCGTTCAACAACGCCCGCCTGATGAACGATCTGATCCTGTGGCCGCCTGCCATCACCCGCAGCCGCGAATATCACCGGCTGGTGACCTACGGCGTGGTGCACGCCGATTTCGGCCACCTGTTGTTCAACATGATCACGCTGTTCTTCTTCGGCCGGACCATGGAAGGATTTTTCACGGCGTCGCTGGGCACGCTGGGCTTTGCGCTGTTCTACATCCTGGCGCTGGTGGTCTCGATCCTGCCCACGTATCTGAGCAACAAGAACAACCCGAATTATCGCAGCCTGGGTGCATCGGGTGCGGTGTCGGCAGTGCTGTTTTCGTTCGTGCTGCTGGCGCCGTGGTCGCGCATCATCGTGTTCGTGATACCCGTGCCGGCGATCGTGTATGCCGTGCTTTATGTGGCGTATTCGATCTACATGGATCGGCGCGGGCAGGGCAACGTCAATCACAGTGCGCACCTGTGGGGTGCAGCGTTCGGCGTGGCATTCACCGTGGTGGTTCGGCCGGAAGTGATCTCCCACTTCCTCGCGGCGCTCTCGCAGCCGAGGTTCTGAGCGCATCGTCGATGATGAAAAACTGCGGTTTTGCTCACCCCTGATACATCTTGATGGTGTTACTTGTCGGTGCAGCCTGGCGTGATGGGGCGTCGGGCTTTCTCGACCACCGCAGGAGTGAAGACGCATGGCAACGAAGCGCAAGCCGGCCGCGAAGAAATCCTCGGCCAAGAAAGCAGCCACCCGCAAATCCACTGCCAAGAAAACCACTGCCAGGAAAACCACTGCACGCAAGCGTGCCACCGTCAAACGTGCCGTCCGCAAGACCGCTGCCCGCAAGGTAGCCACGCGCAAGACCGCCGCCAAGAAGGCGACCCGCAAGACCGCACGCAAGACCGCGACCCGGAAGTCGCCGGCACGCAAGACCGCCGCCAAGAAGGCAACCCGCAAGACCGCGACGCGCAAGGCCGCCGTTCGCAAGACGGCACGCAAGACCGCCACGAAGAAGGCCGCTCCCCGCAAGACGGCGGCGAAAAAGACCGCGGCCAGGAAGACCGCTCGCAAGCGCGCCACGGCCAAGAAGGCGACCAAGAAAGCGGCCACACGGAAGGCGGCCTCCAAGAGCGCCACACCTCGCAAGACCGCCACGGCAACCCGCAAGGCAGCAACCAAGAAGGCGCCTGCCGCACGGCGCAGCCATACCGCGAAGGCCGCCACTCGGCCACGGCGTCCTGCACGCAAGCGCCTGACGCCGCAGGAAGCGGCCGAGCACATCCAGGCCTTGCTCGAAGCCAAGCAGGAACGCGTGCGGCAGGGGCCCACCTGGCCTGGCGCCGATGAACATCCCAGCGGCAACAACGGCCACTCGGGCATGGGCGCCAGCAACGGTGGTGTTTCCAGCGAGGCGGTGTACGGCCACATCCGCCAACCGCCCGAACGCAGCGGCGAAAACTGAACCGGCAACGTTTTGTCGGTACGGCATGGCTGGCAGGTAAATATCTGCCAGCCATGTCGAAAGCGTTCAGTGCGCACTTACCAGCACAGGTTCAAAGTGAGGTTGTTTTCCCCCCTGAAGGCCTTACGTCATGAAACGCGTGCTTGCCGGTCTTGCCTTGGCGGTCGCCACCGCGGCGCTATCCGGCTGTTATTACGATCCGGGCTACAGCTACGTACGTCCGGTTGCCACTGGCGGCGGCGATGCCTACTACGGCACGGGCGTCACCTATAGCGGCGGCTATTACCCTGGTTACTACTACCCGAGTTACGGCTACTACGGTTACGGCTGCTGCTATGGGCCGGCCGTGAGCATCGGCATCGGTGGTTATTACGGCGGTTACCGTGGCGGCTACTACCGCGGCGGTGGCTACTATCGCGGCGGCGGTTACTACCACGGTGGCGGCGGTTATTACCGTGGCGGCCACGGCAGCTGGAGCGGCGGCCATGGCAATGGCGGCGGTGGCCACGGCGGCTGGAACGGCGGTCACGGCCACTGAAATAGCGGCACAATCGCGGCATGACGTTGCCATGCCGCGTGCCGGAAACCCTTACATTCCTCAGGCCCGTCGTCACTTTGACGATGGGCCTAGCGCTTTCTGCCTGCAGCACCGTCGACTACTACGCGCACGTGGCCAAAGGCCAGGGCGAGCTGGTGATGAGCCGCCGCGACGTGAGCGAGGTGTTGCGCGACCCGTCGACCGACGCCGCGACCCGGCAGCGCCTTGAGCTGGCGCAGGAAGCACGTCATTTCGCCTCCGACCACCTGGATCTGCCGGTCAACCGCAGCTACACCAGCTACGTGAAGCTCGACCGCTCCTACGTGGTGTGGAACGTGTTCGCGACGCCGCGCTTTTCGATTTCGCCGATCCAACACTGTTTTCCGTTTGCCGGCTGCGTGGCCTATCGCGGGTATTTCTCCAAGGACAAAGCCAAGGCCGAAGCGTCGCGGCTGGAGGCCGAGGGCGATGACGTCTACGTGGGCGGCGTGCCGGCGTATTCCACACTGGGATGGTTCTCCGACTCCATCCTCAGCAGCATGATGCGGTGGGATGACGACGAACTGGCCGGCACCATCTTCCACGAGCTCGCGCACCAGCTGATCTACGTGAAGGACGACAGTTCGTTCAACGAATCCTTCGCCAGCTTCGTGCAGGAGGAAGGCCTGCGCCAATGGCGCCAGTCACGCGGGTTGCCGCCGCAGGACGAGCGCGAGAAGACCATGGACGACGGCTTCACCTGGCTGGTGATGGATCTGCGCGACCGCTTGAAGAAACTCTATGCCAGCGGCGTGGACGAGAAGGCCATGGCGGCCGGCAAGCAGCAGACCATCGACGACTTCCGCGTGCGCTATGTGCAATGGCGCGACCTCGATTGGCCGAACGACCATCGCTACGACGCGTGGGTCAACGGCCCGATCAACAACGCGCGTTTGCTGCCGTTCGGCATCTACGATCGGTGGACCCCGGTGTTTCTCGCGCTGTACCGCCATGCGGAAGGGCAGTGGCCGGCGTTCTACGCCAGCGTGCGCGAGTTTGCGCGGCTACCGTACGCGCAGCGACAGCGCTCCTTGCAGCAGTGGCTGGATTCGACCGCGCAGCCTTCCATCGCGCCGTCGCCGTGATCCTGTTTCCTCAGGGCTTCGCCTTGCGCCCGGCCATGTGGCGCAGATAGGCCAGCAGGTCGTCCATATCCTGATCGGTCAGCGCCTTGCGATCGAAACCGGGCATGCGTGCCTGCGGCCAGCGGCGCAATGACTGAGGGTCGCGAATATAGGCGCGGAACAGATCCTCGCGCAGGTATTCGGTGGGGCTATGCGGAATGTTGAGATCCGGCCCCAGCTTGGCGTCGCCCTGGCCGTTGAGCGTGTGACAGGCGAAGCAGGTGCGCTCGAACACTGCCAGGCCGCGCACCACGGGATCGCCGGCCTTCAGGGCGGGATCGGGCTGGATGGCAGGGAAGCGTTCGGCCACGGGCGGCTGGCGACGGATCGAAGCCAACTGGAACGGCCACTGCTCGGGGCCGATCTTCATGGCCGCGGGATTCGTCCACACCACGTAGAACGGGCCGGCATCGCCCTTGATCTCGGCCAGCATCGGCCAGGGATGAGCCGGGTCCTCGACGGCCAGCCATGCTTCCGAGCCGTGGGCGCGAACGATCAGCGCGGCGGGAATCTGAGCGGCAAAGCCGTCGGAGGCGACGAATTGCAAGGTGTCGTCCGGTGATACGCCTTCCAGCAGGGCTTTCAACGGCACGGCGCGGTAGCGCATGGCACGCTTGAAGGCGACGTCGTCGGGAATGGTCACGTCGCGCGCGTCGCTTCGGGCCAGCAGTTGTGCGGTGGTGTACGTCTTCGCGCCGTGGCCCAGATCCACCGTGAGATCGCCGGCATGCAAGGGCAGGGCGACGGCCAGGGCAAGCAGGCACAGGCGGCGTAGCAGGCTGACCATCGGTGACGCTCCAATCCGGGAAGCCGCCGATTGTAAACATCTCGTTGCAGCGGGTGCGCCAGCTTGCCAAAAGCTGAACGAAATCGATGAGGCGCTTGAACTAGATCCGCTCAGGCCGCACTAACGGAGTGTATCGCCGTGACGGCGACAAGAAGTGGTACAGCACCATCGTGCCACTGAGGGGTCGGTCCTTTTCCCCTCTTTGTTATGGACCGGCCTGACAGACCTCGGTAGCCCCTCCCCTGGCTACCGGGGTTTTTTTATGTGTGTCGTTTGTGCCGACTCGCCGCCACAACACGGGGCGAGGATAATTGAGCCATCCCCCGCGCCGCATGAGCGACTGATGATCGTCACCTCCCTGCTCGACACCGATCTCTACAAGTTCTCCATGATGCAGGTTGTGCTGCATCACTATCCGGCGGCGCAGGTCGAATACAAATTCAAGTGTCGCAACCCGGGCATCGACCTGGTTCCGTACATCGCCGAGATCCGCCGCGAGTTGGAAGGTTTGTGCTCATTGCGTTTCACGCCCGAGGAGCTGGATTACCTGCGTACCTGGCGTTTCATCAAGAGCGACTTCATCGATTTCCTCGGGCTGTTCCAGCTCAACGCCAAGTACGTGGAGATAGTGCCGGCGCAGGACGGGCCCGGCGAAATCGAGATCCACATCCGCGGCCCATGGCTGCACACCATCCTGTTCGAAGTGCCGCTGCTGGCGATCATCAACGAGGTGTATTTCCGCAACACGCAACCCGGACTTTCGCTGGACGAGGGGCGCCGCCGCCTGCGCGAGAAGATCGCCTTGCTGCGCGACACGGAAGGTTTCCAGGATTGCCGCATCGCCGACTACGGCACGCGTCGCCGTTTCTCGCGCGCGTGGCATGCGGAAGTGGTCACCACCTTGCGCGATGGGCTGGGTCGCCAGCTCGCCGGCACCAGCAATGTGTGGCTGGCGTGGAAACTCGGCCTGACGCCGCTGGGCACGCTGGCGCACGAATACCTGCAGGCGCATCAGGCGCTGGGCCCCCGCCTGCGCGACTCGCAGGTGGCCGCCTTGGAGACATGGGCGAGGGAATACCGCGGCGATCTCGGCATCGCGCTGTCCGACGTCTACGGACTGAGCGCCTTCCTGCGCGACTTCGACATGTATTTCTGCAAGCTGTTCGACGGCACGCGCCATGATTCGGGCGATCCGTTCGCCTGGGGCGAGCGCGTGCTGGCGCATTACCGCGCCAATCGCGTCGATCCGCGCAGCAAGGTGCTGGTGTTCAGCGATGGCCTGGACATCCCGAAGGTGATGCAGCTGTACGAACACTTCCATGGCCGCTGCCAGCTGGCCTTCGGCGTGGGCACCAACCTCACCAACGACGTGGGACCCGAGCCGCTGCAGATCGTCATCAAGATGATCCGCTGCAACGGCCAGCCGGTGGCGAAGCTCAGCGATACGCCGGGCAAGAACATGTGCGAGGACAGTGCCTACGTGGCATACCTGCGGCAGGTGTTCGAGATTCCGGCCGACCCGGAAGCGGTCACCTGCTGAAAAAAAGGGAGCGCATGCGATGCGCTCCCTCGGCGATGTGCATGGCTGACGCGCTTAGAACGCAGGCAGCACGGCGCCCTGGTACTTCTGTTCGATGAACGCCTTGATCTCCGGGCTGGTCAGCGCCTTGGCCAGCGCCTGCACGCGCGGGTCATCCTTGTTGTCCGGGCGGGCGACCAGGTAGTTCACGTACGGCGAATCCTTGTCTTCGATCAGCAACGCGTCCTTGGTCGGGTTGAGGCCCGCGGCGAGCGCGTAGTTGGTGTTGATGAGGGCCAGATCTACCTCGTCCAGCGTGCGCGGCAGCATGGCGGCTTCCAGCTCGCGCAGCTTGAGGTGCTTCGGGTTGGCCGTGATGTCCTTCTGCGTGGACAGCTCGTTGCTCGGATCCTTCAGCGTGATTAGGCCGTGCTTGGCGAGCAGCAGCAGCGCGCGGCTGTTGTTGCTGGGATCGTTGGGCAGGGTGACCGTGGCGCCGTCGGGCAGTTGGTCGATGGACTTGATCTTGCGCGAGTAGGCGCCGAACGGCTCGATGTGCACGCCGGTGACGATGGCGAGGTTGGTGCCGCGCTCGCGGTTGAACGCATCGAGATAAGGCTTGGTCTGGAAATAGTTGGCATCGACCGACTTCTCCAGCACCTGCACGTTGGGCTGCACGTAGTCGGCAAACACCTTGATTTCCAGCTCGATGCCTTGCTTCGCCAGGATCGGCTTGACCTGCTTGAGTATCTCCGCGTGCGGCACGGCCGTGGCGGCCACCACCAGCTTCTGGCTGTTGGCGTCGCCGCCGCCATTGGATGACGAACAACCCGCCAGCAGGAGCAGGGCGGAAAGAATGGCAATGAGCTTATTCATCTTCGTCATATGGCGGAAACGCTTGATGCGGCGCAACAGAATAGCCGTCCATACCGCCGAATGCAAAAACGTGCAGGCGCAGCCGTCTCAATGCCGCGTATAACGCGCCACGATGCGGTCGCCGCCCATCTGCAGCAGCTGCACCAGCACGATCAGCAACACCACCGTGACCACCATGTAGTCCGACTTGTAGCTGAGATAGCCGTAGCGATAGGCCAGATCGCCCAGGCCGCCCGCGCCAATGGCGCCACCCATGGCGGTGTAACCCACCAGCGCAATGGCGGTGACGGTGGTGCCCGCAATCAGCCCGCCGCGTGCTTCGGGCAGCAGCACATGCCGCACGATCTGCCAGGTGCTGGCGCCCATCGCCTGGCTGGCTTCGATCACGCCGCGCTGCACTTCGCGCAACGCCGTTTCCACCAGGCGCGCGAAGAACGGCGCGGCACCAATCACCAGCGGCGGAATCGCACCGCGAATGCCGAGCTTGGTGCCGACCAATACATAGGTGAGCGGCATCAACACGATCATCAAGATGATGAAGGGAATCGAGCGCAGGATATTCACCAGCAGCGACAGCACTGCATAAAGCTTGGGCATGGCGCGCAACTGGCCCTTGCCGGTGAGATAGAGCAGCACGCCCAGCGGCAGCCCGATCACGACGGTGAGCAGCAGTGAGCCGCCCAGCATCAGCAAGGTATCGATGCAGGCATGGCCGATCTCGCTCCAGTCGTCGATGTTCGGAAAGAGGTTCTGCAGCAGGGCGCTCATGCGCGGTTCTCCGTCGACGGGGTGATTTCCTCGATTTCGATGCCGGCCGCGCGCAGGCAGGTGAGTGCATCGTCCACGCGTTCGCCTTGCATGGCGAGCGTGAGCTGGCCGTAGGGCAGATCCTTGATGCGGTCGATGCGGCCAGCGAGGATGTTGAAATCGACATTGGTTTCGCGCGCCACGCGCCCGAGTGCCGGCGTCCACGTGGCATCGCCACGGAACGAAAGGCGCAGGATGCGTCCGGGCACATGCGCAAACGGCATCTGCTCACCCGCGGCTTCTTCCGGCAGCGCTTCATTGACGAAGCGGCGCGTGGTGGCGTGCTGCGGGTGAAGGAACACGTCGGCGACGGCGCCGCTCTCCACGATGCGGCCCGCATCGAGCACCGCCACGCGATCGCAGACACGGCGCACCACGTCCATCTCGTGCGTGATCAGCACGATGGTGAGCTTGAGCTCGCGGTTGATCTCGGCGAGCAGGTCGAGCACGGACGCCGTGGTCTGCGGATCGAGCGCGCTGGTGGCCTCGTCGCACAGCAGGATGGACGGCCGATTGGCCAGCGCGCGCGCAATGCCCACGCGCTGCTTCTGGCCGCCGGAAAGCTGCGAAGGGTATTTGTCGGCATGCGCGGTCAGGCCCACGCGGGCCAGCAGCTCATCCACCCGCTGGCGGATCGATGCGCTGTCGTGTTCGCCGGCCAGCCGCAGCGGAAACGCCACGTTCTCGGCGACGGTCTGCGAGGAGAGCAGGTTGAAATGCTGGAAGATCATGCCGATGCGCTGCCGCTCCTGGCGAAGCTGCGATTCCGCCAGCGCCGTCATATCGGTATCGCCGATCAGGATGCGTCCGCCGCTGGGACGTTCGAGCAGGTTGATCAGACGTATAAGCGTCGATTTGCCTGCACCCGAATGGCCGATGATGCCGAACACCTCGCCATCGGCAATGTCGAGGCTGAAGGGTTGCAGCGCGGGAACGTCCCGCCCGTCGACACGGTAGGACTTATGAACATCCTGGAATCTGATCACGAGATACCTTCGGAGAACCGGGGAAGCGCGGGCCTGGGCCGCTGCCGGGAGAGCCGGACGTTGGCAAGCATAAGACACCGGAAGGGTGCATGGGGCTAGACTGGCGGCCTTTCAATGAGGAATGACAGCGATGACCTCCGTCTATGACTTCTCCGCGCGCGATATCGACGGCAACGAGCGCTCGCTGGCCGAGTTCCGCGGCAAGACGCTGCTGATCGTCAACGTGGCTTCCAAGTGCGGATTCACGCCGCAGTACACGGGGCTGGAAGCATTGTGGCGTGCCGACCGCGACCAGGGCCTGGTGGTGCTGGGTTTTCCCTGCGATCAGTTCGGCCATCAGGAACCGGGCGACGAGGCGGAAATCCGCAACTTCTGTTCCACCAGCTATGACGTGAGCTTCCCGTTGTTCGCCAAGATCGACGTGAATGGCGACGGCGCGCATCCGCTCTACAAGTGGCTCAAGAGCGAAGGCAAGGGCATCCTTGGCAGCGAGTCGATCAAGTGGAACTTCACCAAGTTCCTGGTCGATCGCGATGGCCAGGTGGTGAAGCGCTACGCGCCCACCGACACGCCGGAAAAGATCGGCAAGGACCTGCGCAATCAGTTGGCCGGGTGAGTTGCCACCGCGGGCGCTGAGCTTGCATTGCTGGCCGGATGCCGCGAGCCGGCCAGCAACACGGCGATCTGGTCGATGTCGCGCGTGGCGCTGGGCGTGCCTGCGGGCGGATCGTAGTTGTTGAGCATGATGGCGAATGCCAGCCGCTCGCCGTCGCCGCTGGTGACGTAACCGGCCAGGCAATGCACGAAACTCATGCTGCCGGTCTTGGCATGCACATTGTTTTCGGCAGGCGTGTTTCGCATGCGCCACTGCAGCGTGCCGTCGACGCCGGCGATGGGCAGCGCCTCCACCAGCGCCGGTCCGTAGGGTTGACTGGCGAGGAAGGCGAGCAGATGCGCCATCGCATTGGGCGTGGCCAGATTGCGCCGCGACAAGCCCGTGCCTTCTTCGATCACGCTGGCAGCGGGCGTGATGCCGATTTGCTCCAGCAGTTGGCGCATGGCGCGGATGCCCCAGCGCTCGCTGGTGATGAAGCCCATGCTGCCTTCGCGCTGTTCGATATCCGCCTGCGCCTTCACGCCGGCCAGCAACAACAGATTCTGCAGATAGAGATTCTGCGAACGCTTGAGGCCGCGTTCGAGGATCTCGCTGATGGGCGGCGACAACACCTCGGCCAACGTGCGCGGCTGCGCTGTCAGGAAGGTATTTCGGCGCGGCCAGTGCACGGCGAGCAGCTTGCCATCGAGCTGGATGCCGTGGCGCAACAGCGCTTCCTTCAATAGCTGACCGGCAAACTGCGCGGGGTCGGGCAGGGCGAGTTTGTAGTTCTGCGCAGGCGATTTGGCGGCGATGTTGCCGAACGCATAGAGCACGCCATCGCCGGGCGCGCGATAGAGGTTCACGTCGTTGTGCGTGCGCTGCGCGGTGGTCACCACCTCATTGGCCACGCTGGGTATCGCGTTGACGGGATCGAAGCGCATCTCCGCCGGCATGCCGGCACCGGGAGCAGGAGTCACCGTGACCTCGACCTGGTTCTCGCCCACGCTCAACGCGCTGGCCGGCACGGCGAACCAGCTCTGCAGGTCGATGGCTTCCCAACCCGTGCCCATGGCAGGACTGGCGAAATAGGTCGAGTCGGCAATCAGGTCGCCATGCACGCGACGCAAACCCTGCGCCGCCAATTGTTCGGCCAGTTGGTCGGCCCAATGCAGCGTGGCTGCGTCGACACCGAGCGTGGGATCGCCCATGCCATAGAGAATCAGCGGGCCGTCCAGCTTGCCGTTGCGTATCTCGCTGCCGGACAGCACGCGCGTGGGGATGCGGTAGTCAGGGCCGAATTCGCTCAGCGTCACCGCCGCCGTGAACAGCTTGGCGGTCGAGGCGGGCTGGAACAGTTGATCCGCGTGATGGCTGTACACGGTGCGGCCGCTGTTGAGCGAAATCACCGAGATGCCCCAGTCGGCGCCGGCGAAGCGCGGCTGGGTGATCAGGGCATCGATTTGCTCGGCCAGCGAGGCCGGCGCCGGTGGCAATGGCGCGGGAATGCCCGGGTTTTGCGCGGCGGCGAGCTCAGGTGTCGCCGTGGACAACCCCACCAGCGCCAGCCCTAAAAGGGCGGCCCAAAAGCGGCGTGGCGCGTGTTTCTCAAGAACCATGGCCACAGGATCGCCAATCCCGTGTGCCCGCGCCTACCCGGCATCGTCACAAGGGGTCTGTTAATCTTGGAGATTCGTACCGGGTTCTGCCGGTGCCATTTCCCCATCAGAGACCATCATGCAGATCGCGAACAATTCCGTCGTTTCCTTCCATTACACGCTGACCGACGACAACGGCCAGGTCCTCGACAGCTCGCAGGGTCGCGAGCCGCTCGTGTACCTCCAGGGCGTGGGCCAGATCGTCCCGGGCCTGGAAAAGGCGATGGAAGGCCGCCAGGTCGGCGACCAGTTCAAGGTCGACGTGGCGCCGGAAGAAGGCTATGGCGTGCATCACGCCGAGCTCGTGCAGGAAGTGCCGCGCGAGGCGTTCCAGGGCGTGGAAGACATCCAGCCGGGCATGCAGTTCCAGGGCCGCGGTCCGCAGGGCGTGATCAACGTCACCGTGACCAAGGTCGAGGACGGCAAGGTGCACATCGACGGCAACCATCCGCTCGCCGGCCAGACGCTGCACTTCGACGTGGAAGTGACCGAAGTGCGTCCGGCCAGCGAAGAAGAGCTGTCGCACGGCCACGTGCACGGTGAAGGCGGCCACCACCACTGAGTGGTGAAGGGCAGCGTCGACGTTGACCGTCGACGCTGCTTGCAGCGCGGCATGAAGCCGCCGCAGAGATCGTGCACACTGCGCGATCAGACAAGGAGTGGTCATGCAGGGGATGTTGCGCATCGCCGTCGTAGGCTACGGCGTGGCGGGGCAGGCAAGCTGCCTGTTGCTGGGCGAGGCCGGGCATTCCCTCACTGTCTTCGAGCAGGCCGCAGCGCCGGGTCCCGTCGGTGCGGGCTTCCTGTTGCAGCCCACGGGCCTTTCCGTGCTGGCTCGCCTGGGCCTTCATGGCCAAGCGCTCGCCAGCGGCCAGCGCATCGAGCGACTGTACGGTTGCAATCTCGCCGGCCGCACGGTGATGGATATGCACTATCGCGACCATGCCGCCGATTGCTTCGGCCTTGGCATGACGCGAGGTGCGCTGTTTTCGCTGCTGAATCGTGCTTACCCGGATCGGGACGCTATTGTTACCGGCACGCGCATCGAGCAATGCTCCGATGACGGCAAATACCTCATCGATGCCGGGGGACAGCGGCATGGGCCGTTCGATCTGGTGATTGCCGCCGATGGCGCACATTCTGCCTTGCGTCGACAAACACGTGTCGTGCGGAGCGAACAGCTTTATCCCTGGGGCGCCATGTGGTGCCTGCTGCCTGCAGCGGATTGGCCGCACGCCACGGTGCTGCATCAACGTTATGCGGGAACGCGGGAAATGATCGGCCTGATGCCGGTCGGCCGCCGCGACGATTCCGACGAGCGTTGGCTCACCTTCTTCTACAGCCTTCCGGGCGAGCAGGTGGATGCGTTCGACGAGACGGCGTTCGAGCGCCTACGCCATCGCGTAGCCGAGCTGTGGCCCGAGGCCGTGCCATGTCTTTCCAGCATTCGCTCATCCGCTCAGCTGCATCGCGCGCGCTATCGCGACGTGTTGCTGCGCTCTACCGTGGAAGGCCGAACGGTGTTCGTCGGCGACGCGGCGCACGCGATGAGCCCGCAGCTGGGACAGGGCGTGAACATGGCGCTGCTCGATGCACAGGCGTTGGCGGACGCCTTGGCATCGAACGACGACGTGGCTGCGGCACTGGATGCGTATCGAAAAGCACGGCGTCGGCACGTGGCCATCTATCAGCGCCTCAGTCGGTGGCTGACGCCGCTGTTCCAATCCGAGCGCGATGCACTGGCCACCGTGCGCGACGGCGTGTTCGGCCCGCTTGGCCGATTGCCGCTGGCCCGCGGACAGATGCTGCGCATCCTCACCGGCACCAAGAACACCTGGTGGTGAAGGTCAGTACCAATCCAGCAGCGACACGCCGATGCCCAGATACGTGGCATTGTGGTTGTAGTCGATCATGCTCTCGCCGTAACCCTTGAACAGCTCCATGTAGCCGCGCAGGTTGCCGGCCACCGGGAACGACCAGGTGAACTGCGCCGCGCCGTGGCTCTCGCTGCCGGCGCGCAACGAATGGCGCAGCATCAGGCCGAATTCCTGGCCCTGCCATTCGTGGATGATCTGCATGTCGGCACGACCCATGTAGTTGTCGATGTCCGGGTTGTTGTCGTCCGGACCGCCCTCGGGAATGCGCCACCACGGGCGAAACATCACCGTCCACGTCGGGCGTTCGAAACCGATGTAGCCCATCACGCGATTCCAGCTGCGCGACAGCGGATCGGATTGTCCGTTCGATTCGTGATCGAGGCCGATGCCGAGCAGTCGCCCGTTCCATCCGGCCAGCTGATAGTTCGTGTTGAACATCAGCATGACTTCGGGTTCGTAGTTGGTCTCGCGGAACGGGCGCGATTCCTTTTCGTTGTAGACCTGCCAGCGGGACGATTGCGTAAACGCCGCCCACACATCGCCCTCATCGCCGAACACGCCCTGCCAGAGTTTGGTCTTCAGGCTGATCTGGAACTTGCTCTCGATGTTGTCCACTTGCTGTGGCGCGGTCACCGTGTTGAGCGGATTGGGGCTGCTCGGTTGCCGGTTCTGGTTGCTGCTGGCGAAGAACGGCAACACGACGATGGGCTTGTAGCCGCGCAGATTGAAAGTGCCGAGCTTGCTTTCCGGCGAAAGCTCCCAGCGACTGTCGAGCAGCGACAGCGGTTTTACGTCCGGCGCGGCTTCTGCTGTCCCGGTACCAGCCGCCTGCGCACTGGAGTTCGTGGTTCTCGGTGTTTCGTGGCCGAAGGCACTGGTCGATGGCGTAGTCGACATGGGCACGGGTGCCTGTGCCGATGCATCGCTCTTCTTTTGCGCAGCCGGCAGGCTGTCGTGTCCGGTGGCGCGGTCGTAGCAGGCCAGTCGCTGCGCATCCGTTTCGATGGCGGTGCATGCGCGAATGTCCATCGGACTGGGATTCTGCGCATGCGCAGCGAGTGAAGGCAGGCCAAGCGTAAGCGAGACGGCTGCCAGGGTAGTGAGTCGCATGGTGAGGCTCCATCCTGGTCGGTCGCGCGATGAAAGCAGGTCATGCCACTGGCCGATTGCACTCGTGGCGACGTTCATCGCATAAAACAACGCGGGCCGCCGTTGCCGGCGACCCGCGTCCGAAGGTACAGCATCTTACTGATTGTGGCTTAACCAAGCCTCGTACTGCGCCTTGGTGACGCGTCCCGCATGACCTTTGTCGACATAGGCCCAGTCATTGGCCAGCAGCGGATACGACGATGCGTCGCTCTCCGAGATGTACTTCTTGCCATTGGCCAGTTGTTCGAAGCTCGGTGCCGGACCTGCGTTCACCGGAGGTACGCTTGAATTGATGGTGACCTGCTGACCTGCGCTGGCCGTTTGCGCCTGCGTGCCGCCCGGAGGTGGCGGAGGCGTGGGTTGCGCTGCGGGCATCACCTGCGTCGGCGGCGGAGGCGTCGCCTGCGTGGACATGCCCTGCGGCGGCGGAGGCGGAGGCGGCGGTGCCGCCGGCATCGTTTGCGCAGGCTGCGGCGGAGGTGGCGGCGTCGGCATGGTCTGTTCCTGTGCCAATACCGAACCTGCCAGCATCATGGAGCCGGCAGTAACAAGAGCGATTAGAGGTGTACGGGATTTCATCGTCGTGACTCCATGCCAGAATGCGTGGCTTGTGGACGGATGCGCGCGATGGGGCAGTGATGGAATGCGTGTCGCGCTGCATATCCTTCGCGCTGTTAAACAAGCTAACAAAACACGGCTAAATGCCGCCTCAATAAGAGCATCGTGATCACGTGAAGCCATCGTTACCGTTGTCGGTTTCTTCATCTGCGCCACACACGGCGTTGAATCGCGTGCAGGCACAGCGTCTTCATCTCGCGGCGCAAGGTCTGCTCAACAAGCCCAGATCGCGTGCGAAACCCGCGGATGTGGTGGCCGCGGTGACGCGCATGCGCTTGCTGCAGATCGACAGCATCCACGTAGTGGCGCGCAGTCCCTATCTCGTATTGCATTCGCGCCTGGGCGATTACGACCCACAATGGCTGGAGGATGCATTGGAGTCAGGACGCATCGCCGAATGCTGGGCGCATGAAGCGTGTTTCGTGCCTGCGGCCGATCTGGCGCTGCACCAGGCCTGGCGCATGCAGCGCGCCATGCATTGGTCATCCAAGCATGCCGATCGCATGCATCGCGAACATCGCGATGGCATGGATACGCTGCTGGCGCGCATTCGCGACAACGGCGCGGCGCGCGCGGCGGATTTCGAAAGCGAGACACGCGGTGGCGGCGGCTGGTGGTCGTGGAAGCCGGAGAAGCGCTGGCTGGAAGCATGGTTCGCGCTTGGCGAATTGATGGTGACGCGGCGCGAGCGGTTCCAGCGCGTGTACGACCTCACGGAGCGCGTGCTGGCGAAACTCGATCCGCCGATGGACCGCAGTTTGCTCGCACTCGATCACGAAGCCTTGCGTCGCCGCTTCATACTCGACAGCGTTCGCGCGTTGGGCATTGCGCAGGCTCGATGGATCGCCGACTACTACCGATTGAAACCCGGGGTGACGGACAAGGAACTGGCGCCCCTGGTCGCCGATGGCGAGTTGCTGATGGTGCAGGTGGCGGACTGGAAAGTGCCCGCCTATGTGCATCGCGATCATGCCGCGTTGCTGACGCAGGCCGCAGCAGGTCAGTTGCGAGCCACCCATACCACCTTGTTGTCGCCGTTCGATCCGGTGGTGTGGGATCGCGCGCGTGCCGAAGCCCTGTTCGGTTTCGAATACACCATCGAGTGCTATGTGCCGGCGCCCAAGCGGCGCTACGGCTATTACGTGCTACCCATTCTTCATCGTGGGCAGCTGGTGGGCAGGCTGGATGCGAAGGCACATCGTCGCGAAGGCATGTTCGAGGTCAAGGCACTGTTTCTCGAACCCGAGATCGAACCGACGACGCGGCTGCTGGAAGAAGTGGCCGGCGCGATACGCGCCAGTGCGCAGTGGCATGGAACGCCCAAGGTGAAGATCGCACGCAGCCGGCCAGCGTCAGTGGCGGCTGCGTTGCGTGCGTTGTTGCGCTGACGCTCAGTGCCCGCTGGTGCTGCCTGCGGGGCTGATCGGCACGCAGGCCTTCCCCTGCAGCGTGTCGCGCATCTGCTTGGCCAGTGACGTGCAGCGGGCGCCCATCAACGGACGCTTGGTGGGGTCCACCGAATCCTGCAGCAGGCTGGTGCGCATCTCCTGATAACGCGACTGCAACTGGTCGGGAGAGTAGACGCCGGCCGCGGCATGGCAGGACATGTAACTGGCCAGGTAATCGTCGCAGGACGGAATGCCGGTGCTGGTGGGCAAGGGCGAGCCGCCGGAACTGGTTACCGAACCAGTGCGCGGTTTGGCTGCCGTGGCGGTGCTGCCGGCTGCCGAGGCGCGCGTGCCCTGTTGGGCGGTGGTCGTGCCGTGGGTCGTCGTGGTCGGACGCGTCTCAGGCTTGTTGGAACATCCGGCCAGGATCACGCCACCGGCAACCAGGGCAAGAAGGGCGAGACGGTGGTGGCGACGGAACATCATGGAAGCTTCTCCTGGCGATCGGACGGGCGAGGCTGGTTCTGCCCATCAAGGGACGGGATGAAATGCGAAGACGGCGTGAAAATCAAACCCGATTGAGTAACGCCTAACGGTTATCCATTCAGCTTTAACCCGCTTGGCCTAGTCGCTTTGCGGGCTGGGAGCGGCTATGATGCGCGTACTGTGTTTGCTGGGGTCACCAGAGTTTTGTGACCCGATGCCGCTGATCTCGATCTAGCCTCATCGCCTCACCCCTAGGGTTTCCTTGCACACCAGTAAGCCGGCCTGCGCATGTCGCGCGGGCTGAGTCTGTTCAAATCCTACGGAGTGATTTACATGTCTGATCGTCAGATCGGTACCGTCAAGTGGTTCAACGATGCCAAGGGCTTCGGCTTCATCAGCCGTGACAACGGCCCGGATGTCTTCGTGCATTTCCGCGCGATCCAGGGCAACGGCTTCAAGAGCCTGCAGGAAGGCCAGAAGGTCTCCTTCAAGGTCGTGCAGGGTCAGAAGGGCCTGCAGGCCGACGAAGTGATCCCGCAGTAAGTAATAAGCGTTTTCAAACGCTGAAGAAAAAGCCAGGCAGCAATGCCTGGCTTTTTTGTTTTTATTCGCAAATGTCGTTGAAATGTGAAAATCATTACTTTGATTAAAGCCATTCACTTGCATTAAAGAAATCCGTTATGCTGGATTCACTGTCGTTGCTCGGTCACGTGCGTGCCCGATGCGCGACCCGAAAGGGTCCACATCGCTACACCCCCGATCCTGCATGCGCAGTAAGCCGTCGGCCAAAGGGGAGGCTGACTTGTCTCAGCATCGAGTTGATCGGAGTGAGTCATGTCGGATCGTGAAGTTGGCACAGTCAAATGGTTCAACGACGCCAAGGGCTTTGGTTTCATCAGCCGCGAAAGTGGCCCGGATGTGTTTGTGCATTTTCGGGCAATCAGCGGCTCGGGTTTCCGCAGCCTGAAAGAGGGGCAAAAGGTGAGCTTCAAGGTGGTGCAGGGGCAGAAGGGTCTGCAAGCCGATGAAGTGGCGCCCGCCTGAGTTCATCAGGGAATTCACTGCATGAAGAAAAGGCCGGCGCAAGCCGGCCTTTTCTTTCCCGGCTTTTTACTCGCGGGTGAATTCGCTAGCCTTCCTGGCTTCCCTGCGACGTGTATCGAGAATGTCCGCTTCCACTTCCGTTCCCGTCACCGTTCCTTCCTGCGACGTGTTGCCGGTAATGGCGGCCGATGGCGCGCGATTCGAATTGCTGTTGCAAAGGCCTGCGACCGAGGCAAGCCAGGTGATTTATTGGTTGCCTGCGCTGGGCGTTGCAGCCAAGCATTATCTGCCACTGGCGCAAGCACTCGCGGAACGGGGTGTTGCAGTGGCCATCCACGAATGGCGTGGCATTGGCTCCAGCGACAAACGCGCCGGGCGGCACGAGGACTGGGGCTACCGTCAACTGCTGGAAGCCGACGTGCCGGCTGGCATCGCGGCCTTGCGTGCCTCCCTGCCACGCGGCCGCCTGGCGCTGGGTGGCCACAGCCTGGGCGGGCAGATCGCGGCCATCTACGCCAGCCTGCATCCACGCGATGTGGTGGGTCTCCTGGTGGTCGCCAGCGGCGCGCCGTATTGGCGCCAATACCCTCAAGGCCGCCTGCTCTGGCTGGCGTATGCACTGGCTCCGTGGCTGGCGCGCCTTTGCGGCCATTTGCCGGGACGCCGCATCGGCTTTGGCGGCAACGAGGCGCGGCAGCTGATCGACGACTGGGCCCGCACCGGCCGCACGGGTCGCTACGCGGCGGCGGGCATGGCCGTCGATTTCGAGGCGTTGCTCGGCGAGCTGGAGCTGCCGATCCTCGGCTTGCGCATGCACGACGACTGGCTGGTGCCGCCGGCGTCGCTGTCATGGCTGCTCGGGAAAATGCCGTATAGCCCACATGTGCAGCAGGTGATGACGGCCACCGATCTTGGCATCGACAAGGCCGATCACTTCGGCTGGATGAAGCTGCCCTCGGCGGTGGCGTCACGCATGGCGGACTGGTTCGACGAACAACCACCCTGAACAGGTACTTGAACCTGGTGCGCGGCGTCGGCATGTGTTGCTGATATTTCCCCAAGGCGGTCCGATGAAACTCTTTACCCCCTTCACCCTGCGCAGCGTGTCCTTGCGCAACCGCATCGTCATTGCGCCGATGTGCGAATACTCCGCCACCGATGGCCTGCCCAACGACTGGCATTTCGTCCATCTCGGCAGCCGAGCGGTGGGCGGCGCCGGACTGCTGATCACCGAGGCCACGGCGATTTCGCCCGAAGGCCGCATTTCAGCCGGCGACGTGGGCCTCTGGAACGAAGCCCAGCAAAAGGCGTGGCAGCCGATCATCGCCTTCATCAAGGCGCAGGGCGCCGCCGCTGGCGTGCAACTGGCCCACGCGGGTCGCAAGGCGAGCGTGACGCGTCCGTGGGAGGGCGGCGGCCCGTTGGCCGCCGATGCAGGTGCCTGGCAAACCGTGGCGCCGTCGGCGCTGCCGTTCGACACGGATTGGCACGTGCCGCAGGCGCTGGACCGCCAGGGCATCGCCAAGGTGGTCGCCGATTTCCGCGCCGCTGCCGAGCGCGCACTCGCGACGGGCTTCCAGCTGATCGAGCTGCACGGCGCACATGGCTATCTGCTGCATCAATTCCTCTCGCCGCTGAGCAACCAGCGCACCGACGAATACGGCGGCAGTTTCGAAAACCGCACGCGACTGGTGCGCGAAGTGATCACCGCCGTGCGCGAAGTGTGGCCCGAGCATCTGCCGCTCTGGCTGCGCGTTTCGGCCACGGACTGGAGCGACGGCGGCTGGGATATCGAGCAGACCGTGCAACTCGCGCGTGAGGTGAAGTCGATGGGCGTGGACCTGGTCGACGTCTCCAGTGGCGGCTTGATTCCGCACGTGAAGATCCCGCTCTCGCCGGGCTACCAGGTACCGTTTGCCGCGCGCGTGCGTCATGACGCCGGCATTGCCACGGGCGCCGTGGGCCTCATCACCGAATCCACACATGCGGCGCGCATCATCGACGAAGGCGCGGCCGACGTAGTGCTGATTGCGCGCGAAAGCCTGCGTGATCCGTACTTCCCGCGCCGTGCCGCGCAGGAACTTGGCGTGACGATCACCGCGCCCGAGCAATACCAGCGCGCCTGGTAACCGAGGAGAGATGATGGAACAGCAACCGATTTTGATCGAAGGACGCGTGCACGACCTAGGCGACGGCTTCAACGTGCGTCGCCTGCTGCCGGTGCTGCAGGCGCGCCACGTGGGACCGTTCGTGTTCTTCGATTACATGGGGCCGGTGACGTTCCTCGACGACAAGGGCATGGACGTGCGGCCGCATCCACACATCGGCCTGGCCACGGTGACGTGGCTGTTCGATGGCGTGATCCGTCATCGCGACAGCCTCGGCAGCATTGCCGATATCCGCGCTGGCGAAGTGAACTGGATGACGGCCGGTCGCGGCATCGTGCATTCGGAGCGCACGCCGCCGGAAGCGCGCGGCGGCGGTCTGCGCACGCATGGCATCCAGGTGTGGGTGGCGTTGCCGCAGAAGGATGCCGAGGTCGAGCCCGAATTCCACCATCACGGTGCCGACGAGCTGCCGCGCGTCTCGTTGCCTGGCGTGGACCTGGTGCTGATCGCCGGCACCGGCTATGGCAAGGAATCGCCGGTGAAAGTGTTTGCGCCGATGTTCTTCATCGACGCCACGCTGGAAGCTGGCGCCGAGCTGCCCTGGCCGGAAGATCACGTGGAGCGCGGCGTGTGCGTGGTGGATGGCGAAGTGGAATGGGATGGCGTCACCGTGGTGCCCATGCACGCGGCGGTGCAGACCGGCCCGCAGTCGCCGCCCTTGCGTGCGCGCAGCAAGAGTCGCGTGATGCTGTTCGGCGGTGCGCCTTTGGATGGCGAGCGCCACCTGTGGTGGAACTTCGTGGCCAGCACGCGCGAGCGCATCGAGCAGGCCAAGGCGGATTGGGCAGCGCAGCGCATGGGCAAGGTGGTGGGCGATGAAGAGGAGTACATCCCGCTGCCGGCGTGAGGCCCTGCATGCTGCATGCGCGCATGCAACGGCCGGCACGGCGAATTACGCTGTGCGCAGGCCAACAGGGTGACGCGCATGTCCGGCTACAGCAGTTTTCGTGAGTTCTATCCGTTCTATCTCCACGAGCACAGCGATGTGCAGTGCCGGCGCATGCACTTCGCCGGCAGCACCCTGGTGTTGGCGGTGATCGTGCTGGCCATCGTCAGCGGCAATGCATGGTGGTTGCTGCTGGCGCCCGTGGCCGGTTATGGCTTTGCCTGGATCGGGCACTTCGTGTTCGAGAAGAACCGACCTGCCACGTTCACCCATCCGCTGTACAGCCTGATGGGTGACTGGGTGATGTACTGGCAGATCCTGCGCGGCAAGGTGAAGATCTAGGTCTTCGCCTTTCGTCGCGGCATCTCAGCGGTATTGTTGGTGGCAGGACTGGCAGGTTTCGCCGATCGGCTTGATGGCCGCCGCCAGCGCGGCGCAATCCGCGGGCGCGGCCTGCAGTGCCGCCTGGGTCTTGTCGTGCAGCTTGGTGATCTCGTCTTGGAACGGTTGATCGACGCCCGGGAAGGCCTCACTTAGATCCGCCTGGGTTTCCAGAAGACGCGAAAGATGCTGCCGGGACTGCACGGTATCGCATTTTTGCGCCTTTACGGCGGCACTGAGTGCGCCGGCGTGATGCGACATCGACGTCATTACGGTATGCGAGAACGGTTCGCGGTCGTGCAGCGCATTCATGGCAAACACGGTGCCGACGATGCCGATGACCAGGCCTAGCACGATCAGTAGAGCGGAACGCATGCCGTGGAACTCCCTGTGGATGCAGCGGAACGCCAAGCATAGCGGGCCGTCTGCAGCGGCGGACAGATCCCGATAAAATGCTCCGTCTTCAAGGTGTTGTTATGGCCTCAACGATGCAAACCGAAAACGCCACCACGGTGGAAGAACCCATCGCGCTGCCCGCCGACGAGGCTGGTCCTGCCTTTCCGCGTGAACGTTTCGCTGGCGTGGAGCGCCTCTATGGCGTCGGCAGTCTCGACCGGCTGATGCAGAGTCACGTCTGCGTGATCGGCATCGGCGGCGTGGGCTCGTGGGCTGCCGAAGCGCTGGCGCGCACTGGCGTGGGTCATCTCACCCTGATCGATGCCGACGAGATCTGCGTGTCGAACACCAATCGGCAGCTGCATGCGCTGGATGGCCAGTTCGGCAAGTCCAAGGTGAAAGTGATCGAAGAGCGCCTGCGTGCGATCAATCCTGCCATCAAGATCGACGCGATCGAGCGTTTCCTCACCACGTCCACGCTGGACGAATTGCTCGACCGCGGTTACGACGTGGTGCTCGATGCCTGCGACGCGTTCCGCGTGAAGCTGGAAGCCATCGCCTGGTGCCGCCGCCGCAAGCTGCCGATGGTAACGGTGGGCTCGGCGGGCGGCCGCACGGATCCCACGCAGATCCGCGTGCGTGATCTCTCGCGCACCGAACACGATGCGATGTTCAGCCTGATCCGCAAGAAGCTCCGGCAGGATTTCCATTTCCCCAAGAACCCGGATCGCTATTTCGGCGTGTCGGCGGTGTATTCGCTGCAGAACGTGCAGTACCCGCAGCCGGATGGCACGGTGTGCGGCATGCGTCCGCCGGTGGCTGATGGTGTTGAAGCGTTGAACCTTGCCTGCGGTGGTGGGTTGGGTGCTGCGACGCATGTCACGGGGGCGTTTGCGTTTGCGGCGGTGGGGAGGGTGATGGAGAGGTTGCTGGGGAGCTGAGGTTTTCTTCGCTCGCGACACTGGGTTCGCCATTCCGGCGTACCCCCACAGGGGGCGAGGGCCGGAGACGCTCTACAAAAGCCGAAGGCTGGTCATCCAGTGCCTCGGTGTTGGGTTGTCGCGTTAGCGTCTGATCGCGCTTTTGTGATGCTGCCGTGACCGGGCCGCCTGCGCGGCGGGCGTTTCGATCGGCTGCCGCCGCTCGAGTCACTTTTCTCTTGCTGGCCCAAGAGAAAAGTAACCCAAAGAGAATGGCCTCAAGAGCTCACACTGACTGCGGTATACGAGCCTGGGGGATTCGGAGTTCGGATGGTCACGATCTCTCTAATCCGCGGTAAGGCTATATCGCGAGTAAGGTGGTGCTGAGGACTTAAAGCGGGGCCCGCTTCGCATCGCGTGGTGTACTGCACGTTGCCCTCTCCCCGACGGGGGACGGCGCCGCGTGGTGAGGGGCGGCTGTTCGTGGCAGGGCTTCGCCGAGCGAGCCTGGGCGCATCCAACCCTCTCTCCGCGTTGATCTTCCAGCTTTCAAACGGAGAGAGGGCGTGGGGCTTACCAACCCATATAGTGGCCACCGTTGATGGACAGGTTGGCGCCCGTGATCCAGCCGGCTTCCTCGCCGGTCAGAAAGGCCACGGCGTGGGCGATTTCCTCGGGGCGGCCGAGGCGGCCCACGGGAATCTGTGCGACGATTTTTTCGCGCACGTCTTCCGGCACGGCCATCACCATGTCGGTGCCCACGTAACCCGGGGACACCGTGTTCACCGTGATGCCGAACTTGGCGTTTTCCTGCGCCAGCGAGATGGTGAAGCCATGCATGCCGGCCTTGGCGGCGGCGTAGTTGGCCTGGCCATACTGGCCCTTCTGGCCGTTGATGGAGCTGATCTGCACGATGCGGCCCCACTTGTGCTGGCGCATGCCTTCGATCACCGGGCGGGTGACGTTGAAGCAGGCGTTGAGGTTGGTGTTCACCACTTCCATCCACTGCGGATAAGTCATCTTGTGGAAGGTGGTGTCGCGGGTGATGCCGGCGTTGTTGACGAGGATTTCCACCGGGCCCATCGCGCCTTCGATGATGCGCACCATGGCTTCGCAGGAATCGGGGTCCTTCACGTCGCCCGGTACCAGCATCACCTCGATGCCTTCCTTCGCCATCATTTCCTTCATCGCTTCCGCTTTGGCCTGGTCACGGTAGTTGGTGGCGACCCGATGTCCCTGGCGCCCGAGGTAGCGAATGATCGCCGTACCGATACCACCCGTGCCGCCAGTGACCAATGCCGTGCGTTGCGTCATGCCTGTTCTCCAAAGATGCGAGTGACCAATCCACCCCGATCGTGCAACCGGGATGCCGCCATGTCTACCACGCGCAACATGGCAAAACGTCTACGCAGGGTACGCCGTCTTGCGCCTCCATGTGGCGGGTGGCGGATGATTGCGTTGAGGGCCGTTTAGGCTGCCGCACGTTCGCCGCAGTGCGGGAGCCGTTCCGGCGCGAAATGCGCAAGGGCATGCGCAAGCAGTCCGGCAGGATCGCGCGCCTTGGTCGAAGCGGGCAGGTCGAGGAAATCCAGCGCGCGGCGCAGCGCGGGGAGCGGATCGGTCGGGTCCACCGGGTGGGCGCGCTCGGATTTCGAGAGTTTGCGGCCGTCGCCATCGAGCGCCAGCGGCAAGTGGAGGTAAGCGGGCGTGGGCAGGCCCAGGCAGCGCTGCAGGAAAATCTGGCGTGGCGTGGAATCGAGCAGGTCGTTGCCGCGCACTACCTGGGTGATGCCCTGAAACGCGTCGTCCACCACGCAGGCCAGCTGATAGGCGTAGTAGCCCTCGACGCGGCGTATCACGAAATCCCCGGCGGCCAGCCGCAGGTTCTGGGTCTGCGGGCCCTGCAACGCGTCGGTGAAGGCGATATCGATGTCCGGCACGCGCAGGCGCCACGCGGGTTCGCGTCCATCGAGCGGGGGCGCCAGGCAGCGGCCGTCCAGATGGAGCCCGCCGGCCAGGTCGTTGCGGCTGCACCAGCAGGGAAAGACCAGGTCGGCGGCCTTGAGCTGCGCGAACGCCGCGTCATACGCCGCCTGGCGCTGGGACTGGAACAGCGCGGGTGCATCTGCCACCAGACCAAAGGCGGGCAGGGCGGCCAGGATGCTTTCGGCGGAGCCCGGCATTTCGCGGGGCGGGTCGATGTCTTCCACCCGCAACAGCCACGCGCCGCCTGCATGCCGGGCGCACAGCCAGCTGCCCACGGCCGCCACGAGGGAACCGAAATGGAGATGGCCGGTCGGAGAAGGGGCGAATCGTCCGCGGTAGTTCATCGGGCCATTTTACGGGTGCGACGGCGCCGTGCAGGAGCGGTCCGGAAAACGGAAACGCCAGCTGACGGGTTGTTGAAACCCGGGGGTGTCACTGAAGATTCCCGGCTCATGGCCCTTGAAACCGCAAGATTTCGCCACGATCCTTTCACAGCGGCTGTAGCCGCATCCCTTTCATGACTGCCCGAGAGACAGCCATGCGTCGCATCGCATTGTTCCTGCTTACCAATATCGCCGTCCTGTTCCTGCTGAGCATCGTCTGCCATCTGTTTGGCATCGATCAGTGGAGCGCCGCCCGTGGTTACGGCGGCATGGGCAACCTGCTGGCCTACGCGGCCGTGATCGGCATGGGTGGCGCCTTCATCTCGCTGGCCATGTCCAAGTGGACGGCGAAGATGTCCACCGGCGCCCGCGTGATCGACCAGCCCCAGAACGAAGCCGAGCGTTGGCTGGTGGAGACCGTCCGCCGCCATGCCCAGAACGCCGGCATTGGCATGCCCGAGGTGGCCATCTACGACGCGCCCGAAATGAACGCGTTCGCCACCGGCATGACCCGCAACAGCTCGCTGGTGGCGGTGAGCACCGGCCTGCTGCAGCAGATGGATCGCGAGCAGGTCTCCGCCGTGCTGGGCCACGAAATCGGCCACGTCGCCAATGGCGACATGGTCACGCTCACGCTTATCCAGGGCGTGCTCAACACGCTGGTGATCCTGGCAGCGCGCGTGGTCGGCCGGCTGGTGGACAGCTGGCTCTCCGGCGGTCGCGACCGCGATGGCGGTGGCGGCATCGGCTACTTCGTCTCGGTGATGGTGCTGCAGCTGATCTTTGGCCTGTTCGCCTCGATGATCGTGATGGCCTTCTCGCGCTGGCGCGAATTCCGCGCCGACGCGGCCGGCGCCAAGCTGGCGGGCCGCGGTTCGATGATCTCGGCCCTGCAACGCCTCCAGGTGCAGCACGGCGAGAGCACGCTGCCGCAGACGATTGCCGCGTTCGGCATCTCCGGCCACCTGGCCACCGGCTTCAAACGGCTCTTCATGAGCCACCCGCCGCTGGAAGAGCGCATTGCCGCCCTGCAGAACGCCTCGGCCAGCGCCTGATCTTCACCCGCTCTCCGACCGGGAGCGGGCATCATAAGGGGCCGATCCGTCGGCCCCTTCGCTTGTCACTCCTTCGACCGACCTTTTGCATGAGTCTTTCCGCATGACGAACACCGCGCCCGAAACCCGCAAATTCGAAGCCGAAGTCGCCCAGGTGCTGCACCTGGTCACGCATTCGCTCTACTCGCACAAGGAAATCTTCCTGCGCGAGCTGATCTCCAACGCCTCCGACGCCTGCGACAAGCTGCGCTTCGAGTCCATTGCCAACCCCGACCTGCTGTCCGGCGACGGCGAGCTGCAGATCGACGTGAGCTGGGACCCGCAGGCGCGCACCGTCACCGTGCGCGACAACGGCATCGGCATGAGCCGCGATGAAGTGGTCGCCAACATCGGCACCATCGCCAGCTCCGGCACGCGCCGCTTCCTGGAAGCGATGAGCGCGGAACAGAAGACCGACGCGCGCCTGATCGGCCAGTTCGGCGTGGGCTTCTACTCGGCCTTCGTGGTCGCCGACCGCGTCACCGTGCTCAGCCGCCGCGCCGACCTGCCGGTGGGCGAGGGCGTGAAATGGGAGAGCGACGGCAAGGGCGAATACAGCCTCGCCCAGGTCGACCTGCCCGAACGCGGCACGGCGGTGATCCTGCACCTGAAGGCCGACGAAGACGAATTCCTCAAGGGCTGGGAACTGCGCTCGCTGATCCGCAAGTATTCCGATCACGTGGCCTTCCCGATCCGCTGTCCGAAGGAAGAAGACGGCAAGCCGACCGGCGAATGGGAAACCGTCAACGACGCCTCGGCGCTGTGGACCAAGCCGCGCAACGAGATTTCCGACGAGGACTACCAGAGCTTCTACAAGTCGCTCGGCCACGACTTCAACGACGCACTGGCGTGGACGCACAACCGCGTCGAAGGCAGCCAGAGCTTCACCACGCTGCTGTACATCCCCGAGCAGCCGCCGTTCGACCTGATGATGGGCGGCCGCGACGAACGCAAGGGCCTCAAGCTCTACATCAAGCGCGTTTTCATCATGGACGCGGCCGAAGAATTGCTGCCCAACTACCTGCGCTTCGTGCGCGGCGTGGTGGACGCGGACGATCTTCCGCTCAACGTGAGTCGCGAAATCCTCCAGCACAACCGCCAGCTGGAACGCATCCGCGCCGCCTGCGTGAAGCGCGTGCTCGATCTGCTGGAAAGGCTGTCGCGCGACGAGCCGGAGAAGTTTGCCACCTTCTACAAGGCCTTCGGCAACACGCTGAAGGAAGGCATTGCGGAAGATCCGGCCAATCGCGAGCGCATCGCCAAACTGCTGCGCTTTGCCTCCACCAAGGGCGATGGTGCCGCGCAGACCGTGTCGCTGGATGATTACATCGGCCGCATGGCCATCGGCCAGGACACCATCTGGTTCATCACCGCCGACAGCTACACCGCGGCGGTCGGCAGCCCGCAGCTGGAAGCGTTCAAGGCCAAGGGCATCGAAGTGCTGCTGATGTCCGACCGCATCGACGAGTGGATGCTCAACAGCCTCACCGAATACAACGGCAAGAAGCTCCGCAACGTGGCCAAGGGCGAACTGCCGCTGGACGAGGCGGACAAGAAGCAGCAGGAAGAGGCGAGCAAGGCCGCCGAACCGCTGGTGCACAAGCTCAAGGAACTGCTGGGCGATCGCGTGGGCGACGTGCGCGTGTCGGCGCGTCTGACCGATTCGCCGTCGTGCCTGGCGCTGTCGGACTATGAGATGGCGCCGCATCTCGCACGTCTGCTGCGCGAGGCAGGCCATGATGTGCCCGCGGCCAAGCCGACGCTGGAAGTGAATCCGCAGCATCCGCTGCTCAAGCGGGTGGAGAGCGAAAGCGATCCGGTCAAATCCGCCGATCTGGCCAATCTGCTGCTCGATCAGGCGGAGATCGCTGCGGGTGCGCAGTTGCCGGACCCGGCCGCGTTCGTGCAGCGGTTGAATCGTTTGATCGCGGGATAGTGCTCGTCATTCCGGCGCGGGCCGGAATGCCCTCAAAAAGAAGGGGCGGAATACGGCGGGCATCCACCGGGCTCGCCAGCAAACGGCCGGTATACTGCGGCCGTTTTGTTTTGCGGGAAGCCCATGAGCGCCTTGCTGCTGTTATTCACCTGTCTTCTGCTCGGCGTGCTGGTCGCACGTTTTGCGAAGCCGCCCGTGGGCATCGTCCATGGCATCAACTGGTGGGTGATCAACGTGGCACTGCCGGCGCTGGTGCTGGCGCTGGTGCCCAAGGTGAAGGTGGACACGCAGCTGTGGTTTCCCGTGGCGTCCATGTGGGTGGTGTTCTTCGGCGCGTGGTTGCTGTTCGCCGTGCTTGGGAAAATGCTGGGCTGGTCGCGCGAACGCATTGGCGCCCTCACGCTGGTTTGTGGCCTGGGCAACACCTCGTTCATGGGTTATCCCATGATGCAAGCCCTGCATGGCAAGGAAGGCCTGGCGCTTGCCGTGGTCGCCGACCAGTTGGGGTGTTTTCCGTTGCTGGCGTCGGCTGGGGTGGCGGTGGCGTCGTTCTATGCGGGGCGATCGCCGCAACCGCGCGTGATTGCGCGCCGCATTCTCACGTTCCCATCGTTCCTTGCCCTGATACTCGCGGCCATCGTGGGCGCACTGGGTGGCTGGCCGCCGGTGCTCGATCAGGTGTTCACACCCATCGGCGCCACGCTCACGCCGCTGGCGCTGTTTTCGGTGGGTTTGCAGTTCAAGTTCCACCTGGGCGTACGCCAATTGCCAGCCTTGCTGCTGGGCCTGGGATGGAAGCTGTTGCTGGCGCCCCTGGCCGCCTTGGTGCTTGGCGTGGCGGCTGGCGTCGGTGGCCTCACGCTGACCGTGGGCGTCTTGCAGGCGGCGATGGCGCCGATGATTTCCGCGGCGATTCTCGCCGATGAATACGAGCTGGAACCGTCGCTGGCCAATACCATTCTGGGCGCCGGCATCGTGTTGTCGCTGATCACCATTCCCTTGGGCAATCTGCTGTTGAGCCGTTGATCATGGATCTTGCCGCGCATCTGTTCGACCTGGAAACGCAGTTGCACCGGCAGGACGTGCGCGCTGATGAGGCCGCGTTGCGGCGGCTGATTGCCGAGGATTTCGTCGAGTTCGGCGTCTCCGGAACGGTGTGGACGCGCGATGCCGTGGTCCAGGCGTTGCGCGGTGAGTCCTTTTCGCAGCGAGAAGTCACCGATTTTCGGATGACCATGCTGGCCGATGACGTGGCGCTGGTGACCTATCGCGGGCATCGTGTCGCCACACCGCAGCGTCCCGCGTCCGACTCGTTGCGCAGCTCGATCTGGCGCCTGCGCGACGGCCGCTGGCAGATGCTGTTCCATCAGGGCACGCTGCTGTAGGTGGCGTGGGTGAGCGACAATAGGTCCATGTCATCGACTTCCCCTGCTTCCCCCGTACGCGCCGATGTGTGGCTTTGGGCCGCGCGTTTCTTCAAGACCCGCAGCCTCGCCAAGCAGGCCATCGACGGCGGCAAGATCGACCTCAACGACGGCACCTGCAAACCCGCCAAGGCTGTGCAGGTGGGCGACGTGTTTCGTATCTCGCGCGGCGAGGAACGGCTGGAAGTGGAAGTGCTGGCGCTTTCGGAAAAACGCGGCCCGGCGAGCGTCGCACAGGCGCTTTATCGCGAAAGCGAGGGCAGCATCGCGGCACGCGACGCTGCGAAGGCTCAGCGTAAGTTACTGGGCGCCATGGCGCCGCCGGGGCGTCCGGACAAGCAGGCACGTCGAGAATTGCGACGGCTTAAGGATTCCATGTGAGTCACCCATCTCAGAACGCATAGCCGTTCTGCGCAAGCATGTCCTCCAGGGAAAGTCGCGCGGGCGCGCGTTTTTCCCCTAAGTACAAGTAGTGGGGAGGACAACATGACGGGTATGGGATTCCTGAAGCGACTGCTTTCGAGCGCAACGCCGGGGCAGGCGGACCAGACGTGGCGCAAGACCACGCACGGTGCGCGGATACTGGTGGTGGACGATTCGGCGACCATTCGCGCCGTGCTCGGCCGCATGCTGGAGGTTGACGGATACGAAGTGGAGCGCGCCGCCGATGGCGAAAGCGCGTTGGAGATGGCGCGTGCCGAACCACCGGCCATGATCTTCCTGGACATCGTGCTGCCGGGCATGAATGGCTTCGCTGTGTTGCGCGCTTTGCGCCACGACCCGGCCACGCAGCACGTGCCCATCGTGATGATCAGCGGCAACCAGCAGGCCACGGAACAGTTCTACGTGCAGCGTTTCGGCGCCGATGACTTCATCAGCAAGCCGTTCGGACAGTCGGAAGTGGCGCGCAGCATCGATCGCCTGGTGGGCTTTGGCCGCCTCTCGGCGCGTGAAGCGGCGAAGGTTGTGTCGCTGCCGGTTTCGGTGCCGGTGGAAACCATTCCGGCCATGCTGGCCAATGCCACGGACGAACCCGCGCCGGTCAGCGTGCCCGAAATGGCGGCCTGAGCTTCCCTGCGCACAGAAAACCAAGGGCGACGCTCTCGCGAGACGTCGCCCTTGGTTTTTGCCCAAACGTCAGAGCGCGATGCCCACCGCCTTGGCGACGCCCTCGCCATAGGCAGCATCAGCCTTGCTGAAGTGGCCAATCTGGCGGCGAATGATCTCTTCCGGCACACCCTGCATGGCCGCAGCGATGTTGCGGAACAATTGCTGCTTCTGATCCGCGCTCATCAGGCGAAACAGGTTGCCCGGTTGCGTGTAATCGTCGTTGCCGTCGCGATGGTTGTAGCGGTCCGCATCGCCGGAAATCGCCAGGGGCGGCTCCTGTACCGACTTGTCTTCCACGGGGCCGTTGAACGAGTTCGGCTCGTAGTTCACGCTGCCGCCGCCGTTGCCGTCGAAACGCATCGCGCCGTCGCGGTAGTAGTTGTGCACCGGGCAGCGCGGGCGATTGATCTCCAGTGAATCATGGTTGGTGCCCAGGCGATAACGCGCGGCATCCGCGTAGGAGAAGATGCGGAACTGCAGCATCTTGTCCGGGCTGTGGCTGATGCCTGGTATCATGTTCGCCGGCGAGAAGCTCGACTGTTCCACTTCAGCGAAGTAGTTGTCCGGATTCCTGTTGAGCTCGAGCACGCCCACTTCGATCAGCGGGTAATCCTTGTGCGGCCACACCTTGGTGAGGTCGAACGGGTTGTACGGCGCGCTTTCTGCATCGGCTTCGGGCATCACCTGCACGTACATCGTCCACTTCGGGAAATCCTTCCGTTCAATGGCCTCGTAGAGATCGCGCTGGTGCGATTCGCGATCCTGGCCGATCACGCCGGCTGCCTTCTCGTTGGACCAGTTCTCGATGCCCTGTTGCGTCTTGAAGTGGAACTTCACCCAGTAACGTTCGCCCAGGTCGTTCCAGAAACTGTAGGTGTGGCTGCCGAAGCCGTGCATGTGGCGCAGCGTGGCGGGCAGGCCGCGATCGCTCATCAGGATGGTCACCTGGTGCAGCGATTCCGGTGAGAGCGACCAGAAATCCCACATGGCCGTGGCGCTGCGCAGGTTGGTGCGCGGATCGCGCTTCTGCGTGTGGATGAAGTCGGGGAATTTGTACGGATCGCGCACGAAGAACACAGGCGTGTTGTTGCCCACCAGATCCCAGTTGCCTTCCTCGGTGTAGAACTTGATGGCGAAGCCGCGCACGTCGCGCTCGGCATCGGCGGCGCCGCGTTCGCCTGCCACCGTGGAAAAGCGCAGGAACAGCGGTGTCTTCGTGCCCGGCTTGAACACCTTGGCGCGGGAATACTTGGTGATGTCGTGCGTGATGGTCAGCGTGCCGTGCGCGGCGGAACCCACCGCGTGCACCACGCGCTCAGGGATGCGTTCGCGATTGAAGTGCGCGTGCTTCTCGAACAGCTGGTGGTCCTGCACCAGCAACGGACCGCGCGGACCGGCGGTCAGGGCGTTCTGGTTGTCGGGCACGGCCGCGCCGGACGAGGTGGTGAGGGTCTTGCGATGGGCGGTCATGCGGAGCTCCTTGCGTGGGGGAATGGCTGGCGTCGGCTGGCTTGTGTTCGACTCTAGGCATCCCGATCCATTTGGGGAATTCGATTGTTTTGATGTGATTCATAGCCAAGGCCTATGAAGAGCGCTCGCTTCTCCTACAGTGGCGTCGATGCATCGCCTTGATTCGTGGGATGGGCTGAAGCGGGCAACCACCGCTTTCACGCACACGCGACTACGCCTGAATGACGATGCCTGCCTCGTAATTCTGCGGAGAGGCGTCGTGGCAGAGAGCATCCAGGAAGGCGACATGGTTTTCGTGGCCGATGGCGAGGACGGCATCGGCTCGGTGCGCCGGCTGCTCTCGGGTGGCCATGCACTCGTGGTCTACATCGAGAACGGTGGCGATTTCGAGATACCGATAAGCGCGGTGCGCGCCGTGCACTCAGGCAAGGTGGTGCTCGATCTCGATCGCCTGCCCACGCCGGTGCTGGAAGCCATCGGCAACGCGCGCAAGTCGGAGTATCCGCACTAGGCTGCGTTTCGCCGGATCAGTTTGCGTCGCTGACACAACATCAGGCTCGTCTGCACGACGAGCCTGCGTTTGCTTGCGATCAGGCCAGCGACTTGAGGCGGTACAGCGCTTCCAGCGCTTCGCGCGGCGTCAGGGCATCGGGATCGATGCCTTCCAGCGCGCGTTCCACCACCGACGGCGCGGCGGCGAACAGGCCCATTTGCGGCGACTCCTGCGCAGGCGTCTTGGTGGCCGCCGCGGAGGCGTGCTGGTACATGCCGCGTTCCAGCTCGGCCAGCGTGCGTCGCGCATCGGCGATCACCGACTTGGGCAGGCCCGCCAGCGCCGCCACCTGGAGGCCGAAGCTGCGATTGGCCGGGCCTTCCTTCACGGCGTGCATGAAGACCAGCTGCTCGCCGTATTCCACCGCGTCCAGGTGCACATTGGCGATGGTGGCGTATTCGTTGGCCAGTTCGGTGAGCTCGAAATAGTGCGTGGCGAACAATGTGTACGAGCGGCTGCTGGCGGCCAGGTGCACCGCTGCCGCGCGTGCCAGCGCCAGGCCGTCGTAGGTGCTGGTGCCGCGGCCCACCTCGTCCATCAGCACCAGGCTGTGCTCGGTGGCGTTGTGCAGGATGTTGGCCGTCTCGCTCATTTCCACCATGAAGGTGGACTGGCCGCGCGACAAGTCATCGCCCGCGCCGATGCGCGTGAACACGCGGTCGATCGTGCCGATCACCGCGCGCGACGCCGGCACGTAGCTGCCGATATGCGCGAGCAGCACGATCAGCGCGTTCTGGCGCATATAGGTGGATTTACCGCCCATGTTCGGACCGGTGATGACCAGCATGCGACGGTTGTCGTCGAGCGTGAGATCGTTCGGCTCGAACGGTTCCTCGCGCACTTTTTCCACGACCGGATGACGGCCGCGTTCGATGGCGATGCCCGGTTCGTCGGTGAGTTCGGGCGCGCTCCAGTCCAGCGTCATGGCGCGCTCGGCCAGCGTGGCCACGACATCGAGTTCCGCCATGGCAGCGGCCGCGTTCTTGAGCGGTTCGAGTTGCGCGGTGAGCGTGTCGAGCAGTTCCTCGTAGAGCGCGCGCTCGCGCATCAGCGAGCGCTCCTTGGCCGAAAGCACCTTGTCTTCGAAGGTCTTCAACTCTTCGGTGATGTAGCGCTCGGCGTTCTTGGTGGTCTGGCGGCGCGTGTAGTGCGTGGGCGCCTTGTCGGCCTGGCCCTTGCTGATTTCGATGTAATAGCCGTGCACGCGGTTGTAGCCAACCTTGAGCGTGGCGATGCCGCTGGCGGCTTTCTCGCGTTCCTCCAGCTCGACCAGATATTGGTCGGCGTTGGTGGCAAGGCGGCGCAGCTCGTCGAGTTCGGCGTCGTAGTTGTCGGCAATGACGCCGCCATCGCGTTGCAGTACCGGCGGCTGTTCCACCACGGCGCGAACGAGCAGGGCGGCCGTGCTTGCGTGATCGCCGATGCGCTCCACCAGCGAATGCAGCAGCGGGCTGTCGAGCGGCGCGATCAGCTCACGCAGCGACGGCGCGGCAGCAAGGCCGTCGCGCAACGTCGACAGATCGCGCGGACGCGCCGAGCGCAGCGCCACGCGCGCCAGGATGCGTTCCAGGTCGCCGATGCCGCGCAGCTGCTCGCGCAGCGCTTCGTGCTGACGATGATCGATCAGCGTGCCGATGGCCTGATGGCGTGCGCGCAACAGATCGCGCGAACGCAGCGGGCGATTGAGCCAGCGGCGCATGAGTCGCGCGCCCATCGGCGTGACGGTTTCGTCCAGCACGCCGAGCAAGGTGTGTTCGGTGCGTCCGCTGGGATGCGTGTCCAGTTCGAGATTGCGGCGCGTGGCGGCGTCGAGGGCGATGGTGTCGCCCGCGCTTTCCACCGACATGCCGGAGATATGCGGCAGCGCGCTCTTCTGCGTTTCTTCCACGTAGCCGAGCAGGCTGCCGGCGGCAGCCACGGCCAGCGGCAGCCGATCGACGCCGAAGCCACCGAGATCGCGCGTGCCGAAGAAGCGGTTGAGCTCGCGCTTGGCTGCATCGGGATCGAAGTGCCACGGCGGGCGGCGACGCAGGCCGGGCAGGGTGCTGACGAACTTGGGCCATGCCACGTCTTCGCCCACCAGCGTTTCCGCCGGCTGCAGGCGTGCCAGTTCCGAGGCCAGCGCTTCGGCGCTCGGCACTTCGCTGAGCAGGAAGCGGCCGCTGGCCAGGTCCACCCACGCCAGGCCGTACGCACCATGCGCGCCGGCGGCGATGGACATCAGCAGGTTGTCGCGACGTTCTTCCAGCAGGGCGGCATCGGTGACCGTGCCCGGCGTGACGATGCGCACCACCTTGCGTTCCACCGGGCCCTTCGACGTGGCCGGGTCCCCGATCTGCTCGCAGATCGCCACCGATTCGCCCAGGCGCACCAGGCGCGCCAGGTAGTTCTCGGCGGCGTGATAGGGCACGCCGGCCATGGGAATGGGTTGGCCGCCCGACTGGCCGCGCTGGGTCAGCGTGATGTCCAGCAGCCGTGCCGCCTTGCGCGCATCGTCGTAGAACAGCTCGTAGAAATCGCCCATGCGGAAGAACAGCAGCACGTCCGGGTGCGCGGCCTTGGCGGCCAGGTACTGGCGCATGAAGGGGGTGTGGTTCTCGAAATCCTGGGCGACCATAACGTGCTGTTCTGTCGGGCCTAATGGTGAAACCGGCCGTGGCGGGACGGCGATGCACGCCGTTCGAAAAAGGCCCGCCAAGATAACCGAATTGGCCCGGCATGTATCCCGAGACGCGCGGCATGGCTTGCGGGCTTGTCCGACTACGCTGCTTTGCCGCGAGCGTCCTTGTGAGGGGCGGAATCCGATGTGTAGGATCGACCGCCATGCATACCCGCCCACGCTCAGCGATTCCACGGGTGACAGCGTTGTTCCTTGCGCTGTCTGTTTCCGCCGCGTTTGCTGCCGGCAAAGAGGCCAAGCCGTCGCCCGCCGATGCACTGACGCTCTATGCCGGAGCCACCGTGATCGATGGCACGGGCGCCGCGCCGCTTGCCGATCAGGACATCCTGGTGCGTGGCGAACGCATCGTGGCGGTGGGGCCGCACGGTTCGTTGGCGGAAGCGAAGGGCGCTTCGGTGAAAACCGTCGACCTGCACAGCCGCTACGTGATCCCCGGCCTGATCGACAGCCACGTGCATATCGCCACGCCGCCGAATGCAAAGCGCGCGCAGGCCATCCTGCGGCGCAACCTCTATGCGGGCGTCACGGCGGTGCGCGACATGGCGGACGATCTGCGCTCGGTCGGCGAGCTGGCCCGCGAGGCGCGTACCGGCGAAATCCCTTCGCCCGATATCTACTACGCCGTGGTGATGGCCGGCCCGGAGTTCTTCGCCGATCCGCGCGTGGCAGCAGCCAGTTACGGCGTCACGCCAGGCAAGAGTCCGTGGATGCAGGCTATCGACGGGAAGACCGATCTGCGCGAGGCGGTGACGCTGGCGCGCGGCACGTCGGCAACGGCCATCAAGGTGTATGCGGACCTGCCGCCCGAGCTGGTGAAGGCCATCACGGCGGAGGCGCATCGCCAGCACATGATGGTGTGGGCGCATAGCGCCGTGTTCCCTACGCGCCCGGCGGATGTCATCGATGCCGGCGTCGACGTGGTCAGTCATGCTTGCTATCAGGCGTATCAGCTCGAACCCGTGATGCTGAAGAACTATGAGGATCACACGCCGTTCCACGACGAGCTGCTCGCCAGGAACGGCGACGATCCGGTGATGGCCGGGCTTTACCGCGACATGCTCAAGCACGGCACCATCCTCGATGCCACCGGCAGCCTGTTCGTTCGCTACGACGCCGAACGCAAGGCGCATCCCGAGCGCAAGCCACTGCGCTGCACGGGGCCGACCACGACGCGGCTGGTGCGCCAGGCGTGGCAAGCCGGCGTGCCGATCTCCACCGGCACCGACAGCGACCCGGGCTTCAAGGAGGTTTGGCCGTCCGTCTTCGATGAGATCTTCTTCCTCACGCGCGACGTGGGCATGCCGCCGCTGCAGGCCATTCGTTCGGCCACGCTGATCGGCGCCGAGGCGGCGGGGCAGGCGAAGGACATGGGTTCCATCGAGGCGGGCAAGCTGGCGAATTTCGCGGTGCTCTCCGCTGATCCGGTGAAGGACATCGGCAACCTGCGCAGCATCCGCATGACGGTGAAGCGCGGTCACGCCTACCCGCGTGCCGACTATCGGCAAGTGACCAAGGACGAGATGGGCGATGACGACGATTGATCGGCGAACCTTCCTGAGCGGGATGACCTGGGCGGCTGCGGCGTCGCTGTTGCCGTGGGATGCGGGTGGCGCGGTGCAACGGAGTGCGGGCGTGAGCGGCAACGGCATCATCATCAACGCACTCGGCGGCCTGGGCGATCCCAACCTAGGCTCCGATGCGCTGGTGCCGGAACTCACGCCGCGCGTGCTGGCCGAAGCGCATGCATCGGGCCTGACGGCGGTGAACATCACGCTTGGCTATGTATCCGGCCCCGAGGATCCGTTCGAGGCCAGCGTGCGCGACGTCGCCGCTACCGACGCCTTGGTGCGCGAGCACACGCACGACGTGACGAAGATCCTCACGGCGGCCGACATTCGCCGGGCGAGGGCCGAGAAGAAGATCGGCCTGATCTACGGTTTTCAGAACGGCGCGATGATGGGCAACGATGCCAAGCGCGTCGACATTTTCGCTGACCTCGGCGTGCGCGTGTTCCAGCTGACCTACAACCCGGCCAACCAGCTGGGCGATGGTTCCATGGCCAAGGAAAATCGCGGGCTCACGCCGTTCGGGCGCGAGGTGGTTGCACGGCTCAATGCGCGGCGCGTGATGGTCGATCTCTCGCACAGCGGCGAACACACTTGCCTGGAAGCGGCACGGGTTTCGACGTCGCCCATCTCGATCAACCACACCGGTTGCCGTGCGGTGACCGATCTGCCGCGCAACAAGACCGATGCCGAGTTGAAGCTGGTGGCCGAGCGCGGCGGTTTCATCGGCATCTACTTCATGCCGTTCCTCAATGCTTCGGGCCATGCGCTCGCCGAGGACGTGGTGGCGCACATCGATCATGCGATGAAGGTATGTGGCGAGGATCACGTGGGCATCGGTACCGATGGTTCGGTGACGCAGATCGATGACCTGCAGGCCTATCAGGCATCATTGGCGAAGGAAATTGCACAGCGTCAGGCCGCCGGTATCAGCGCCGCGGGCGAGCGGCCCGATACCTATCCCTTCGTGGTCGATCTGCGCGGGCCGCAGCAGTTTCACAAGCTGGCGCAGTTGCTCGCGCAGAAGGGTTATTCCAGCAGCCGGATCGAGAAAATCCTCGGGCTGAATTTCCTGCGCTTCGCCCAAACCGTGTGGGGCAGCTGATCGGCGCGATCGGCCCTTGGCGGAACGGCGTCGTCGGGGTAGAACGGTCGCCTTCCGTCCGTGTCCCCAGGAATCCCCATGACTTTGCCTGTCCCCACTGACGCCGATCTCAAGGCCTTGGCCGAGCAGGTGGCCTCCGCCGCCCAGCAGCGCCGCCTGATGCTGGTGACGGCCGAATCGTGCACCGGCGGCTGGATCGCCAAGGCGCTCACCGATCTGCCGGGCAGCTCCGGCTGGTTCGATGCCGGCGTGGTCACTTACAGCTACGAGGCGAAGGAAGCCTTGCTGGGCGTGAACCCACGCACGCTGGAGCGCACCGGCGCCGTCAGCGAGGAGACCGCGCTGGAAATGGTCTCGGGCGCGCTGGCGCGATTTGGCGCCGGCATGGCCGTGGCGGTCACCGGCATCGCCGGACCCAGCGGCGGCACCCCCGAGAAGCCGGTCGGTACCGTGTGGATCGGCTGGAAGCGGCGCGGCGGTTACGCCCACGCCACCCTGTTCCAGTTCGACGGCGATCGCGAAGCGGTGCGCCGCCAGACCGTGGCGGCCGCGCTCAACGGCGTTATCAAGGCGCTGACGGACTGAGTCGAAGGCAGGCCAGTAGGCCGCTTGACCGGTATGGGATACTGATCAACCACAGATCGCAGCCCGTGAGACAAACCGCGGGCATCATGGCTTCATTCACTGCCACCCCAGGATTCAAGACGATGGATGACAACAAGCGCAAGGCGCTCACCTCCGCCCTCGGCCAGATCGAGAAGCAATTCGGCAAGGGCGCGGTCATGCGTCTGGGCGACCGTGCCGACGACGCCATCGAGACCGTCTCCACCGGCTCGCTGGGCCTGGATATCGCGCTGGGCATCGGTGGCTTGCCGCGCGGCCGCGTCGTCGAGATCTACGGTCCGGAATCCTCGGGCAAGACCACGCTGACCCTGCAGGTCATCGCCAACTGCCAGAAGAACGGCGGCACCGCAGCCTTCGTCGACGCCGAGCACGCGCTCGATCCCACCTACGCCGCCAAGCTGGGCGTGAACGTGGACGACCTGCTGGTCTCCCAGCCCGACACCGGCGAACAGGCGCTGGAAATCGCCGACATGCTGGTGCGCTCGGGCGCCGTGGACGTGGTGGTGGTCGACTCGGTGGCCGCGCTCACGCCCAAGGCTGAAATCGAAGGCGAAATGGGCGACTCCCACGTGGGCCTGCACGCCCGCCTGATGAGCCAGGCGCTGCGCAAGCTCACCGCCAACATCAAGAAGTCCAACTGCCTGGTGATCTTCATCAACCAGATCCGCATGAAGATCGGCGTGATGTTCGGCAGCCCGGAAACCACCACCGGCGGCAACGCGCTGAAGTTCTACGCCTCGGTGCGCCTGGACATCCGCCGCATCGGCGCGGTGAAGAAGGGCGAAGAGGTGATCGGCTCGGAAACCCGCGTCAAGGTGGTCAAGAACAAGGTGGCGCCGCCGTTCCGCCAGGCCGAGTTCGAGATCCTCTACGGCGAAGGTTCCTCGCGCGAAGGCGAAATCATCGAGCTGGGCGTGGCGCAGAACCTGATCGACAAGTCGGGCGCCTGGTACAGCTACAAGGGCGATCGCATCGGCCAGGGCAAGGAGAACGTGCGCCAGTTCCTGCGCGACAATCCGGCCATCGCCAACGAAGTGGACGCTGAACTGCGCGCCCGCCTGCTGGTGACCAACGGCAACTCGCCGCTGCCGGCCGTGGAAACCGAAGAAGCCTGATCGGACTTCACGCATCCGCCGGGCCGTGCGCTGCCCGGCGGATGCCGTTCCAGGTCAGGAATAAGGGGCGGCACGCGTCGCCCTGCTGAAGGCAAGGCCATACTTCACTCATGCCTCGAGAACCCGGTGACAAACCCAAGACCTCGGCCTACGACCGGGCCTTGGGTTTGCTTGCGCGCCGCGAGCATTCGCGACGTGAGCTGAAGCTCAAGCTGAAGCAGAAGGGCTACGAAGGCGAGGAGGCCGGCGCGGCGCTCGATCGCCTGGGCGAGCAGCGCTACCAAGACGACGAACGATTCGCCCAGTCGCTGGTTCGCAGCCGGGTGGCGCAAGGCTACGGCCCCATGCGCGTGCGGGCGGAATTGAAGAGCCACGGCCTGTCCGATGCGCGCATCCGGGCCGTGCTGGAAGAGGCTGCGGTGGACTGGGATGCCAGCGCCCTGGCGCAACTGCGGCGGCGTTTTGGTGGTGGATCGGCGCCAGATCGCGACGAAAAGGCCCGTCGAGCCCAATTCCTCTTGCGTCGAGGCTTTCCCGCCGCCACAGTACGGAGTGTTACCCACGCCGACGTGGACGACGCAGCCGACGACGACGCCTGACCTCCCCGCTGCTGGGGCGGGAGAGTGTCGCTTCGGCGGTGCCTTCCAGGCGTGATCACTCCGCCAGGTCTTCCCCAGCCGCATGAAAACCGCCGAAATCCGCTCGACCTTCCTCGACTATTTCCGCTCGAAAGGGCACACCATCGTGCCGTCGAGTTCCCTGGTGCCAGCCAGCGATCCCACGCTGCTGTTCACCAATTCGGGCATGGTGCAGTTCAAGAACGTATTCCTGGGTAGCGAGAAGCTGCCATACGTGCGCGCCGCTGATGTACAGCGCTGCCTGCGCGCGGGCGGCAAGCACAACGACCTCGATTCGGTGGGCTATACCGCGCGCCACCACACCTTCTTCGAAATGCTCGGCAACTGGTCGTTCGGCGACTACTTCAAGCGCGACGCCATCGCCTTCGCGTGGGAGTTGCTGACCGACGTCTTCAAGCTGCCCAAAGACAAGCTGTGGGTCACCGTCTATCACACCGATGACGAAGCCTTCGACATCTGGAACAAGGAAGTGGGCGTGCCGGCCGAGCGCATCGTGCGCATCGGCGACAACAAGGGCGCGCCGTATGCGTCCGATAATTTCTGGCAGATGGCAGACACCGGTCCGTGCGGTCCGTGCACCGAGATCTTCTTCGACCATGGCGAAGAGATTGCCGGTGGCCCGCCGGGCTCGCCCGACGAAGACGGTGACCGTTACATCGAAATCTGGAACCTCGTGTTCATGCAGTTCGACCGCGCGCCTGACGGCACGCTGTCGCCGCTGCCGGCACCGTGCGTGGATACGGGCATGGGCCTGGAGCGTCTTGCCGCCGTGCTGCAGCACGTGCATTCGAACTACGAGATCGACCTGTTCGAGCACCTCATCAAGGTGGCTGCCGGGCTGACCGGCACCAAGGATCTCGCCAACAAGTCGCTGCGCGTGATTGCCGATCACATCCGCGCGTGCTCGTTCCTCATCGTCGATGGCGTGCTCCCGTCCAATGAAGGTCGCGGTTACGTGCTTCGCCGCATCATCCGTCGCGCGTTGCGCCACGGCTGGATGCTCGGCGTGCGCGGCGATTTTTTCTGGAAAATGGTGCAGCCGCTGGTCGAGGAAATGGGCCAGGCCTATCCGGAACTGGCGCAGAAGCAGTCGTTCGTTGAAGACGCGTTGCGCACCGAGGAGCGCCGCTTCGGCGAAACGCTGGAGAATGGCATGCGCCTGTTCGATGCAGTGGCGGCCAAGTCCAGCGGCACCATTCCCGGCGCCGATGCATTCCGCCTGTACGACACCTATGGCTTCCCGGTCGACCTGACTGCCGACATCGCGCGCGAGCGCGGCCTCACGGTGGACATGGACGGCTTCGAGCAGTCCATGAAGGAGCAGCAGGAGCGCAGCCGCGAAGGCGGCAAGTTCGAAGCCAAGGGCCAGATGCCTGCGGAGCTGGCCAGCCAGCTGCAGCCGACGGTGTTCCTCGGCTACGACTCGCTGATGAGCCAGGGCAGCAAGGTGGTGGGCATCGTGCGCGGCGGCAAGCAGTACGACCAGCTTGGCGATGGCGAAGAAGGCCTGGTCATTCTCGATCGCACGCCGTTCTACGCCGAATCCGGTGGTCAGGTGGGCGACACCGGCGTGCTGGTGAATGCGTCGGGCTCGTTCGCCGTGGCGGACACGCTCAAGATGGGCGGCGTGTTCTTCGGCCATGCCGGCCGTTGGAAGGGCAAGCAATCGCTGCGCGTGGGCGAAGTGGTCGACGCAGACGTCGACGGTTCGCGCCGCCAGGCCATCGTGCTCAATCACTCGGCCACGCATCTCCTGCATGCCGCGCTGCGCAAGGTGCTTGGCGAGCACGTGACGCAGAAGGGTTCGCTGGTGGCGCCGGAGCGTTTGCGTTTCGACTTCTCCCACTTCAAGCCGATGAGTGCGGAAGAAGTGCGCGAGATCGAGACGCTGGTGAACGCCGAGGTGCGCCGCAACGCGGCCGCCGAGGTGCATCACATGGGTTACAACGAGGCGATCGAATTCGGCGCCATGGCGCTGTTCGGCGAGAAGTACGGCGATGAAGTGCGCGTGCTCAAGATGGGTGGTTTTTCCACCGAGCTGTGCGGCGGTACCCACGTAGGCCGCACCGGCGACATTGGCCTGTTCAAGATCGTGAGCGAAGCCGGCGTGGCCTCGGGCGTGCGCCGTATCGAAGCGGTGACAGGTGCCGGCGCGCTGGCCTATGTGGCCGACGAGGAACGCCGACTGGGCGAGTTCGCGCAGCTGTTGTCGACCAGTGGTGACGACGCCGTGGAGAAACTGCGACAGCTCTTCGACAAGCAGAAGAAGCTGGAGCGTGAACTGGAATCGCTGCGCGCCAAGGCCGCGGGTTCGGCTACGGCCGACCTGGCCTCCACGGCCCGTGACGTCGATGGCATCAAGGTCGTCGCAGCACGCCTGGAAGGCCTGGACGCCAAGGCCCTGCGCGACGCCATGGACCAGCTCAAGCAGCAGCTGGCCGACTGCGTGGTACTGCTGGCCGGCGCCGCCGATGGGCGCGTTTCGCTGGTGGCGGGTGTGAACGGCAAGGCACTGGGCCGGGTAAAGGCCGGCGACATCGTGGCCCACGTAGCCAGCCAGATCGACGGCAAGGGCGGCGGCCGTCCGGACATGGCACAGGGCGGCGGCGCCGATACGGCGGAATTGCCCGGCATTTTGGAGGGTTTGGCGGGCTGGATCGGTCAGCGTCTGGCTTCCTGAGCAGGTCAACCGCCGAGAGTCCGTTGCCGTTTACGCATTGCGCTGCTATTGGACGCTCGGCTAGTATCCAAGCACTGCCGACACCGAAATAGTTGCGACGGTGTCGCTCGACATGGCATCACAGGGGATGCCTCGTCTGTGTAACCGGGGAAGGCGGTAGGGCCTTCGGCGGTAGCATCGTCGAAATGTTCAGGCGGTGAAGCTCAGGGGTGAGGCATAACCGTCTGTTGGGCCTGTGACCAAAGTATTCATGGAGTGGCAAACATGTTGATTCTGACCCGCAGGGTCGGTGAAACCTTGATGATCGGTGACGAGGTGACCGTTACCGTTCTCGGCGTCAAGGGCAACCAGGTGCGCATCGGTATTAATGCGCCAAAGAACGTTGCCGTGCATCGTGAAGAGATCTATCAACGGATCAAGAACGAGCACGAGCCGGATGGCACTGCCTCTGGCGGTACTGGCGAACACTGACAGGCAAGAAACGCTTTACCTCGAGCGCGCCGGTTAGTATCCTTGCCGGCTCCGCAGGAATGCGGATAAAAAACGGAGAGATGCCCGAGAGGCCGAAGGGGCTCCCCTGCTAAGGGAGTATAGGGTCAAAAGCCTTATCGAGGGTTCGAATCCCTCTCTCTCCGCCAGATACGCAAAAAGCCCCGCGAGGGGCTTTTTGCGTATCTGGCGGAGAGAGAGTTGTGGACGAACCCTCTTGGTTCGACAAATTTGCCAGGAGCAAATTTGGACAGCCGAAGGCTGGCCCCGGAGCGCGCAGCGCGGAGGGATGAGGCCCATGGATGGGCCGAACAATCCCGCCTCCATGTAGCAACGCCGGCGAACAAAGCCGATTGGGCTTTCGCGCGTTCTCGACTGAACCCCACCGAACCCGCCACCCTCAACGCCGTACGACCCTGCACCCTCTCAGGCGTTACCTTTCCCAGAATCCACGACCTGGGAGTAGGCGTTATGGATAGGCTCGCATTGAGCCGCATGGCGTCGCATCACCGCCTGTTTCGCACCATCGTGGCGGTCTTGGCATTCGCAACTGCATCCACGCTTTCCCTCAATGCGAGCGCAGGCGTTTCCGTAGGTGTTGGCGTGTCGGTCGGGGTTGCGCCACCGCCGTTGCCGGTCTATGTGCAGCCACCGATTCCCGCCCCAGGGTACCTGTGGGTGCCGGGTTATTGGGCCTGGGATGGTGATGGTTATTACTGGGTGCCTGGAACGTGGGTGTTACCGCCCTACGTCGGTGCGCTTTGGACGCCGGGGTACTGGGGTTGGGGCGGCGGTGTGTACGTGTTCCATCGTGGCTACTGGGGGCCGCACGTGGGCTTCTACGGTGGCATCAACTATGGCTTTGGCTACACCGGCGTGGGCTATGCGGGCGGTTATTGGAGAAGCGGAGCCTTCTACTACAACCGTTCGGTGAACCACATTGACAACGTGCACATCACCAACGTCTACAACCGCACGGTAGTGAACAACGTCAACATCAATCGGGCCAGCTTCAATGGCGGTCGCGGCGGCATCGCAGCGCGTCCATCGCCACAGGAAATGAATTACGCGCGCGAGCGACACCTGTCGCCGGTCGCCGCGCAGGAGCAGCAGCGCACACTGGCGAGCCAGAGCCAGGCGATGCGGGCCTCGTTCAATCACGGTGCACCGTCCATGGCCGCAACGCCGCGTGCAGGTGTCTTCAATGGCGCAGGTGCCGCTCCTGCGCACGGTCAGGCAGGTCAGCCAGCACCCGCTGCCTTGAATACGCAGCGCACGAATGCGCCCGGCGAAACCACGCACAACACCATCGCCTTGCATTCGGCTGGCTTCGCGCCACACGGCGCGAATGCGCCGGGTGCCGTGCATGCGAGCAGTGCCGCGCCGGCAACCAGCCGTGCCGCGTATACGCGTGGACCGTCAAACCCGGGCGCCGGCTACCATGTTGGCACGCATGCGCAGCCGGCTTACGCCACGCACCCGGCTTCGGCGCCGGCCTATCACACGCAGGCGTTTCATCGTGTCGCCGCGCCGCACGTCCAGCCTCACGCGCAGCCGGCACCGCATTCCGGTGGCGGGACCGAGCATCGTTGATCCGTCGATCCGAGCAAGCGACGTGAGAACGCCGAGGGACTGGTGCCCTCGGCGTTCTTCATTGGAGACGAGCGCTCTGGCGTACTGACCCGTTCCATTACAATGGAGCGTGGTCCGTTTCCGGGCCGCGCGCGGATACGGAAGTAACCGCCCAACCAATCATCGAAACAAGGAGAGGGGGAATCGATGTTTAAGCGTATCGTGTTTGTAGCGCTGCTCGCCGCGTCTGGCAGTGCGATGGCGGCCAAGGACCTGAGCAATATCCCGCTGGAGTGGGCGCCCACGCAGAGTTTCGCCGAGTTCGGTGCGGTTGATCTCAGCGGCCTCGGCAACGCCAAGGTGCAGTTCAACGGCTTCACCGACGTACGCAAGAATCCGGCACTGATCGCCGAGAACCATGAAAAGCAGCCGGTACGCCAGGTGACCACAAGGGACAACGTGGCCGCTTTCGTCACCGATCACGTGAAAGACGGCTTCAGCAAGGCCGGCATCAACGTGGTCGACAGCGGTGGCGACTTTGTCGTGTCGGGTGAAGTGCGCGACTTCTTCGTCAATGAGACCGACCAGTACGTGGGCAACGTCACGGTCTACGTGACGCTGAGCAACGCCTCGGGCAAGGTGCTGTGGCAGGGCATCGCCGGTGGCGGCGCGAACAACTTCGGCCGTTCGTACAAGGCGGACAATTATTATGAGACCTTGTCCAACGCCGTGCTGAAGTTGAGCAACAGCATGCTCAACAGCCCCGGTTTTCATAGCGCGCTGCAATCGCATTGATTGCATGCGGAGGACGATCACTCGCCCTGGGCGGCGAGTGATCTCCTTGCATCAAGAGAGCGCGAGTCCTCGAAGCTCGACGCCTTCTGGCGTCACCTTGAGCACGGAGCCGTGCTCGTACCAGTCACCCAGCACGATGCGTTCAGCCGTCTGTCCATCCAGATCGAATCGATGGACGGCAGGGCGGTGCGTGTGGCCGTGGATCAGCCGGGCGACGTCGGCATTGCGCATGGTGTCCGCCACGGCCCCGGCGTTGACGTCCATGATGGTTTCCATGGTGCTGCCTGTATGCGCCTTGCTGTCGGCGCGCGCCTTGGCGGCAAACGCGCGACGCGCATCGAGCGACATCGCCAGGATCTGCGCCTTCCATTCCGGCGTGCGTACCTGCTTTCGTATCGTCTGGTAGGCGACGTCGTCCGTGCACAGCACATCGCCGTGCATCAGCAGCGTGGGGCGCCCATAGAGCTCGTGGACGGTTCCGTCATCGAGCAGGGTGAAGCCGGCGCGCTCGGCGAAATCCTCGCCGAGCAGGAAGTCGCGGTTGCCCACGATGAAATAGATGGGTACGCCGCTGTCGCTCAACGCCTTGGTGGCGCGCGCAATGCGAGTGGGCAGCTCGGCGTCGTCATCGTCGCCAATCCACGCTTCGACCAGGTCGCCGAGGATGTACAGCGCGTCGGCCGAACGCGCCTCGTCGCTGGCGAGGAATTGCTCGAACAGGTCGGTGATCTGCGGACGGCTATCGTCCAGATGCAGGTCGGCGATGAACAGCGTTGCCATGGTGCGTCAGCCCTTCTTGCCGTTCGCCTTCTTCGCCGGCTCATTGGCCGGAGGCGTGGCCTGGGCAGGCGCGGCGGCGGGCTCTTCGCCCACGACGTTGGCGCTGTCGATCACCACCAGCGGATTGGGCACGTCGCCCGCGAACGGGCCGAGGCCACGCGTGGGCAGGGCCGCCATCTTGTCGACCACGTCCATGCCCTTGATGACCTTGCCGAACACGGCATAGCCCCAGGTCAGGCCGCTCTGGTTGCCCACGAAATCGAGGCGGCGGTTGTCGACCAGGTTGAAGAAGAACTGTGCTGTGCCGGAATTGGGATCCGCACCGCGCGCCACGGCCACCGTGCCGCGCAGGTTGGAGAGGCCGTTGTCCGCCTCGCTCGGGATGGCCGAGCGCGTGCGCTTGGCCTGCAGGTCTCGCGTGTAGAGGCCACCCTGCACCAGGTAACCGGGAATGGCGCGGTGGAATACGGTGCCGCTGTAGAACCCATCGCGCACGTACTGCAGGAAGTTCGCGACGCTCTTGGGCGACTTGTCGGGATACAGCTCCAGCGTGATGTCGCCCTGCGAGGTGTGCAGTACCACTTGCGGATGCGCCGCGGTGGGCGCGGCAGCAGCAGGCTTGGTGGCCTGGGCCAGCAGCACGGAAGAGGGAAGCAGCAGGAGCGCGGCGGCGAGCAGGAGTCGGTGCATGGCGTATCGGGCGGCGTGTGGCATCAGGACATCATACGCGGCGAAGCGGTTCCATGGCCGGGCCGACGGACGGCCCGTACCGTCGAAGGTCAGGATGGGTGGACTTCCAGCAGCAGGCCCAGCTCGTTCAAGGGGGCTTGCTCCTGCTCCAGGTCGGCCTCGCTGAGCGGGTGCTGGTCCAGCCAGGAAGAAGGCACGGTGAGGCGCAGGCGCTGGGTGGTGGCGGCCAGTTGCATCTGCGGTAGCGATTCGGCGCGGCGCGCCCGGCGGAACAGCACGCCCAGGCGGAGCAGGGCCGTGATGTAGCGCGCCAGTTGCCGGTAGCGCTGCGGCAGTGCGGAGAAGGTGGCCTTGTCCGGCTTGCGGCGGTGCGACTCCACGATGGCCGCCAGCAGTTGCTGTTCCTGCCGCGAGAAGCCGGCCAGGTCGGCGTGGCGCAGGATGTACGCGCCGTGATGGTGATGCTGGCTATGCGCGATGGCCAGGCCGATCTCGTGCACGCGAGCGGCCCACGAGAGCCACTCGCGCGCCTCGGAATCCAGCTTCCAGAATCGCGCGATCTGGTCGAAGAACATCAGTGCGGTCGATTCCACGCGACGCGCCTGGGCGCGGTCGACGCCATAGCGGTTCGCCAGCGCATCGATGCTGGCCGTGCGCGGATCGCTACCGCCGGCGCGGCCGAGCAGATCCCACAGCAGGCCTTCGCGCATCGAGCTTTCGCAGACGCGCAGACGCTCGATGCCCAGCGCCTCGAAGGCGGCTTCGAAAATCACCACGCCGCCGGCGATCACCGGCGCGCGGTCATCGGCCAACCCCGGCAGCTTGAGTGTTTCGATCTGGCCCTGTGCGAGCAGCGCATCGCGCAGTTGCGCCAGCGAGGATGGCGTGATGCCGTCGTCAGAGAAGCGCATCGCCTGCACCACCGAGCCGATGGCCTTGGCGGTACCGGACGAACCGAACGCCTCCACCCAGCCCGATTCGCGATAGTCCTCGGCAAACTGCTGCAGCAACACGCCGATCTCGTTGTTGGCGCGCTGCCAGCGCTTGCGATTGAGCTTGCCACCGGGGAAGAAGCGCAGCGTGGAGGCGATGCAGCCGGCTTGCACGCTTTCCGTATGCATCGGCGCGAAACCGCGGCCGATGATGAACTCGGTGCTGCCGCCGCCCACGTCGATCACCAGGCGGCTCTCGCGCGAGGCGGGCAGGTCGTGCGATGCGCCGAGGAAGATCAGGCGGCCTTCTTCGCGGCCGGAGACGATTTCCACCGGATGGCCAAGCGAGGCCTCCGCCGCAGTGAGGAAGGTCTGCGGCGATGCCAGCCGGCGCACGGTGTTGGTGGCCACCGCGCGCACGCGGCTGGAAGGCACGCCGGCAATGCGCTGGCCAAAGCGGGCAAGGCAGTTGAGCGCGCGTGCGCGGTGTTCGGCGTCCAGCGTGCCGTCGGCGCGCAGGCCGGCGGCCATGCGGACGGTTTCGCGCAGGCGATCGATCACGCGGGGCTCGCCGTGTTCCACGCGAGCCACCACCATGTGATAGCTGTTGGAGCCCATGTCGACGGCAGCGATCAGTTCGCCGTCCTTGATCTGGATCTGATCGCCTTGGCTCATGCGGGGCTCGTTCCGGGCTGCTGAGCGTGAATTCTCTCACGCGGGAACCAGTGCGAGTAGCGCGAATTTTTCCGCGTTACACCGTGCCTGGCGTGAGCTTCTCCAGCAGCCACTGCTGCGCGCTGTGCGGCGGCTCGTCGCCGGGCTTGGCGCGGGTGTAGCGGCCGTTGTCGTCCAGCAGCCACGCGTCGGTGTTGTCGGCGAGGTAGTTCGCCAGCGTTTCGTCGTAGACGCGCGCCGCCAGCACCGGGTCGAGGATGGGGAAGGCCACTTCGATGCGGCGCTTGAGGTTGCGTTCCATCCAGTCGGCGCTGGCGCAATAAATCTCGGGCGAACCATCGTTGCCGAACCAGTAGACGCGGCTGTGCTCGAGGAAGCGTCCCACGATCGAGCGCACGCGGATGCGCTCGGAAACACCGGGCACGCCAGGGCGCAAGGTGCACGCGCCGCGCACGATCAGGTCGATCTCCACGCCCGCCTGCGACGCGCGGTACAAGGCCGAGATGACCTGCGCTTCATTGAGTGCGTTGAGCTTGGCCACGATGCGCGCAGGTCGCCCCGCTTCCGCGTGCGCCGTCTCGCGCTCGATCTTGGCCAGCACGCAGCGATACAGCGTGAAGGGCGAATGCAGCAGGTGCTTCAGCTCGATCATCGGCCCAAGGCCGGAGAGCTGCTGGAACACCTTGTGCAGATCCTCGCCGATGCCTGGATGCGAGGTCATCAGGCCGATGTCGGTGTAGCTGCGGCTGTTGCCCTGGTGATAGTTGCCGGTGGACAAATGCACGTAGCGGCGCAGCACGTCGTCTTCGCGGCGCACGATCAGCAGCATCTTGGCGTGCGTCTTGTAGCCCACCACGCCGTAGACCACCTGCACGCCGGCTTCCTGCAGGCGCGTGGCGAGGCGGATATTCGCCTCTTCGTCGAAACGCGCGCGCAGCTCGATCACCACGGTGACGTCCTTGCCGTTGCGCGCCGCTTCCACCAGCAGGTCCACCAGCGGCGTGTCGGCGCCGGCACGATAGAGCGTCTGCTTGATCGCCAGCACCGATGCATCCTGCGACGCCTGGCGCAGCAGGTCGACCACCGCCGCGAACGCTTCATACGGATGGTGCAACAGCACGTCGCGCTGGCGCAGCACCTCGAACTTGCAGCGGCTGCCGTTGAAGGCGGCCGGCAACTGCGGAATGAAGCGCGGAAACTTCAGCTCCGGACGATCCAGGCCGTCATAGATGGTGCCTGCGCGGATGATGTTCACCGGTCCGTCGCAGCGATAGACGTCCGTTTCCTCCAGCTCGAAGTTGGCGATCAGCATGGCGACGATGGCCTTGGGGCAGTCGTTGCCGATCTCCAGACGCACCGGACGCGCATAACCGCGCCCGATCAGTTCTTCGCTCAACGCGCGGGCGAGGTTGTCCACCTCAGCCTCTTCCACCATCAGCTCGCTGTTGCGCGTGACGCGGAACTGGTACGAGCCGGCCACCTTGAAGCCGGGGAACATCAGGTCGACGAAACCTTGCAGCAACTCGGCGAGGAAGATGTAGTGATCGCCGCCGTCGCACACTTCGCTCGGCAGATGGATGATGCGCGGCAGCGAGCGCGGCGCGCGCACCAGCGCCATGTGGCCTTCGCGACCGAACGCGTCGCGGCCCTTCAGCACCACGGCGACGTTGAGCGTCTTGTTGAGGATGCGCGGGAACGGATGCGCCGGGTCCAGTCCCAGCGGCGACAGCACCGGCATCACTTCGTTCTCGAAGTAACCCTGCAGCCATCGGCGCTGACGTGGTGTCCAGCGTTCGCGCGTGAGGAAATGGATGTTCTCGGCATCCAGCGCCGGCCGCAGTTCGTGCTGCCAGGTTTCGTATTGCTGGTCGACCAGGTCGAGCACACGCGTGCGGATGCGCGACAGCAACTCGCCGGAGGACAGCCCGTCCGGGCCTGGCGCGGCCGAGCCGAACATGTGGTGATGCTTGAGCATGGCCACGCGCACCTCGAAGAACTCGTCGAGGTTGTTGGCCACGATGCTCAGGAAGCGCAGTCGTTCCAGCAGCGGAATGCGTTGGTCGCGTGCCTGCGCCAGCACACGGAAATTGAATTCGAGCGCCGCCAGCTCGCGGCTGAGAAACAGCTCGGGAGCGGCTCGGTCGAGGACGGGCGGTGGAGTGGCAGGCTTGCGACGCATCCGCACATTCTGGCGGATACGGCGCTTTGTTACATGGCGCAGTGCCGCGTAGTGTGACGCTCGTTCAGCTGGAATCGCGGGAGCGCGTCAGTGCGCCTCCGTACACCAACTCAATCCGGATCGCTGACGCCCGGCGCGAGCAGGCGCTCGCTGCTGAACCAGCACGAGAAGGTCGAACCCTGGCCCGGCTCGCTCTGGATGTCCAGGCGGGCCTGATGCAGGTTCAGCACGTGCTTGACGATGGAAAGGCCCAGGCCCGTGCCGCCGCTTTCGCGCGAACGGCTGGACGACACGCGGTAAAAGCGCTCGGTGAGACGCGCCAGATGCGAGGCCGGAATGCCATAGCCCGTATCGGTGACCGAGTAGACCGCACCTTCGGACGTGCGACGCCAGCGGATGGAGATGCGGCCGCCCGTGGGCGTGTAGCGCACGGCGTTGCTCACCAGGTTGGAGAACGCGCTGTGCAGGTCTTTCACCGAGCCGAGCAGGTCGGCTTCGGCGGTGGATTCCACGGTGATCTGGTGGCGACCCTGGCTCAGTGCTTCGGCTTCCTTGCGGATCGTGGCGAGCAGCGGCGTCATCTGCACGCGTTCGTCCTGCACGTGCTCCTGGGTTTCCAGGCGCGACAGGGTGAGCAGGTCTTCCACGATCTGGCCCATGCGCTTGGACTGCGCGCGCATTTCGTTGAGCACGGGCGCGAGCTCGGGCACGTCCTCCGGATCGAGCAGTTCGAGGTAGCCGTGGATCACCGTCAGCGGCGTGCGCAATTCGTGCGACACGTTGGCGACGAAGTCGCGGCGAATCTGTTCCAGGCGCGTGAGGTGACTGATGTCGCGCGCGAGCAACAGGCGCTGGCGGCGGCCGAACGGCAGCAGCGTCACGTTGATGTGTCGGTTGGGATGGCCCGGCGCGGCCACGTCGTTGAGCGGTTCGCGCGCGCCTTCCTTCAGCCACGTGGCGAGTTCCGTGGTGCTCAGGCGCTCGTCCAGGTGAGCGCCGCGGTCCTGCGGACGACGCAGGCCCAGCAGGTCTTCGGCGGCGTGGTTGAACCAACGCACGTGCTGTTCGTTGTCGAGCAGCACGACGGCATCCGGCAGACTGCCGGCGGCACTGCGCAGGTCGCGCAAACTGGAAGCGATTCGGCGGGAGCGCGTCATGAAACGGTCATGCTTGAGAGAGGTCTGCGTCGGATCTTGCGCCATCATGAGCTGTGCTTGATGACGGATTCGGGTCACTAAAAAGACGATTTCGACGACGGCGACCAGCGCAAAACCCGTGGCCACGTGACCTCCCGCAAGCCACCCCGCGGCCGCGCCCGCAAGCATTCCGGCAATGAGCGCGGCCGGCAGCTTCCAGGAGCGGTCGAAGGTTGTTGGCATAGGGAGGTAGTCAGTCGTGCCGGGCTGGCGGTTCGCCAGCATCGGCAAAAGCTTTCGTTCCCGCAATAGGAAGGTCAGACGCTGGCGGAGAATCGGTAGCCCGCGCCGCGCACCGTCTGCACCATGTCATCGAGCTTCCATGGTTCGAGCGTCTTGCGCAGTCGACGGATATGGACGTCCACGGTGCGTTCTTCCACGTACACGCTGCCGCCCCACACATGGTCGAGCAGCTGCGCGCGCGAATACACGCGCTCCGGGTGCGTCATGAAGAAATACAGCAGGCGGTATTCGGTGGGACCGATGGTCACCGGCTCGTCGCCGGCGAACACGCGATGGGCCGGACCGTCGATGCGCAGGCCGCCCAGTTCCACCATGCCCGAACCGTCGTCGCCCTGGCTGCGGCGAAGCACGGCCTTGATGCGGGCCACCAGCTCGCGCGTGGAGAACGGCTTGACGACGTAGTCGTCCACGCCGGCTTCCAGGCCGTTCACGCGATCCATTTCCTCGCCGCGTGCCGTGAGCATGATGATGGGGACTTCGCGGCTCAGCTCTTCCTTGCGCAGGCGGCGCGCGAGGTCGAGGCCGCTGGTTCCCGGCAGCATCCAGTCGAGCAGGATGAGGTCGGGCACCTGTTCGGCGATGGCCAGTTGGGCTGCACGCGCGTCAGCGGCGTGGATGGCGTCCATGCCGGCCTTGCGCAGCGCAAAGGCGACCATGTCACGGATCGAAGCTTCGTCTTCGACAATCAGGATGCGCTTGTGCACACGTTGGGTCCGCTGGGGGAGGGGCTGTGACGCATTTATTGCAGCGGCCCAATGTTACGCCCGGATGACATTTCACATAGTTACAACAACTCGGCGTGCTTTTCGTGAAAATCAGCGCACGGCATTGGCGGCGCTGAAGCAGAGTCGCCCCTGGCAGTTCGCGCCGTTCTGCAGCTGCTGGCTGCGGCCGTCCGGGTTGTCGTCGGTCTGGATGCGGCGCTTGCGCAGTTCCATCACCAGCGGCGTTAGGTCGTTGATGCGGGCCTGGATGCGGGCGCGGGAGTAGTAGTCCAGGTCGGGGCGCTTGAGCAGGTTCTTGAGCTGCTCCATGGCATCGAACGGACGGCCCGAGAGGTAGGAGGCATCGGCATAGGCTTCGCCGGAGCGCACCGGGTCGCCTGCCTTCTCGGCGGCGCGCGCATACGTGCGATAGAGCTCCGGCTCGTCATTGTTGTCGAGCATGGGCATCACCATGGTCGCCGCCTGTTTGGCTTCGTCCGGCGAACCGCCCTCGGTGAGGGCCTTGGCGTAGCCCATGGCAATGGCGCGATTCCTGGGCGATTGCTGGTTGAGTTCGGCGTAGAGGGTAAGGGCTTCGGCGCGGCGTCCGGCCTGCAGTTTGGCGTCGGCCATGGCGAGGCGGATGACCTGGCTGTCCGGATGCGCGGCAAGCACGGATTGCAGCTCGTCCACCGCCTTGGCGCCGCGGTTGCTGCGGATCAACGCCAACGCATAGCCGTAACGGTTCGAAGGTGTGTCGAAGCCGCGCTCGTTCTGCAGGTTGGTGGCGTAATAGGTGGCCAGCTGCCCCGGATCGCCGGAGAGCACGCGAACGCGCTCGCGCATGAGCAGGTACACATCGAGCCCGCCCTTGCTGTCGCGGGTGGCGATGGCGGTGGGGTCTTTCACGAAGGCGATCGGCGCGGTGCTCTTTTCCCAGTGGGTCTTGTCGAGCGTGGAGCCGTTGGGACGCTGCTTTTGCTGGGCGAGCAGGGCGCCCGCGCGCGCCTTGGCGTCGCTGATGCGGTCCATGCTGACCGGATGGTCCTGCAGCAGGGCCGGCACGTCGCCGATGTCACCGCCCGAACCCACGCGCAACGTGTCTTCCATGCGGCCGAAGAACGCGGCCATGGCGTTGGGATCGTAGCCGGCGTTGGACAAGGTCTGGATGCCCGCACGGTCGGCTTCGATTTCGTCCTTGCGGGTGAAGTTGATCTGGCGCTGCATCAGCAGGCCCTGGCCGCCCATCATGATGGCGCCGGCCGCGTCGCCTGCACCGGCGCCTGCGCCTGCGGCAATTGCACCCAACAGGATCAGCGCCACCAGCGGGGTGTCTTTCTTCGACGCCTCGAAGGCGCGCTGCAGGTGGTTCTGCGTGATGTGGCCAATTTCGTGGGCGATCACGCCAGCCAGCTCGCTTTCGCTGTTGGTGATGATGATCAGGCCCGAGTTCACCGCGATATAGCCACCGGGCGCGGCAAACGCGTTGATGATGTTGTCCTTGGCGATGAAGAAGGAGAAATGCTCCTTGGGCTTCTCGCTGCCGGAGACCAGGCGATAGCCCAGATCGTTGATGTAGTCGTCCAGCATGGGGTCGTCGACCACCATGTCCAGCGCACGCATCTGGCGCAGCATGGCGGCGCCGTATTCCTGGGCTTCCTGCGGCGAGATCAGGGCGTTCGCCGAGCTGCCCAGGTCGGGCAGGCGCACATCGCGGTCTTGCGCACCGGCGCTGAATGCCAGCCCCGCGCAGAGCAGGGCCGTCAGGAGGCGGGTGGGCGTGAGACGGCTCATGGGCGTCCTGCCCGCAGGCTTTGCGTGGTCATGTGTTCCGTTTTCGTTAGTCCGCACGAGGGGCTTCCGGCCCCATTTGACGGGGAAACGGACTGTCTCCGGGGCGGGGCGTGGTGCCATGCGCATAGGTCAGCGACAATAGCATTAGTGACACCGCTCAACGGTGTCAGTTCACTTGGCTTCACCGTTGTTTACCGCCCTGGCGGCCCCATGTAGGGCTGCCGTAGGGTTCCCAGATTTTCGGAGTGTGTCGTGCCCAAGATTGAGGTTTATTCCACGGCGGTATGCCCGTACTGCGTGTCTGCCAAAAACCTGCTCAAGTCCAAGGGGCTGGAGTGGAGCGAAGTACGCATCGATACCGATCCGGCGCAGCGGGACGTGATGCTGGCGCGCAGCGGCGGTCGTCGCACCGTGCCGCAGATCTTCATCAACGACCACCACGTGGGCGGCTTCGATGATCTGGTCGCCGCCGACCGCAGCGGCAAGCTGGCCGAACTCCTGGAGATCAACGCATGAGCAACCCGACGGATCAGGCCGGCAAGGACCGCGTCGCCGAATTCACCGCGTTTCGCCAGCGCATGAACGAACGCATCCTGTCGGAGGACAACCAGGTCGTGCGCCGTTTCTTCGCGCTCGATACGCAGACCTACAAGCCCGGCGCGCTCGATGTGAAGACCAAGGAGCTGCTGGGCCTGGTCGCCTCCATGGTGCTGCGCTGCGACGACTGCATCAGCTATCACGTGGCCCAGTGCAAGGAAGCGGGCGTCACGCGCGAAGAGTTTTTCGAAACTTTCAGCGTCGGTCTTGTGGTGGGCGGTTCCATCGTGATCCCGCACCTGCGCCGGGCGGTGGATTTCCTCGACCAGCTGGAATCGGGCGAAGGCGCCGCGCCCGCGGCGGACCACGCCAGCCACATCTGAGCCTGAGGGCGGGGCGGCACCCTCCTTGCCGTCCCGTTGACGCATGCGAGTTTATTCAATGCTGCATGCGAGGATTTGCATCGGTGGCCAGGCCTTCCGGTCTGGCCGCGTCGCGCCGCATCGGGGATAATCGACGGGATTTATAGCCCTGTCGTACCCCGCCACAGGGTTGCTCGATTCATATCCCAAGGAGTGTCCCCATGAGCAAGACCATTGCCGTGATTCCGGGCGACGGTATCGGCCCCGAGATCATGAACGCCACGTTGCGCGTGCTCGACGCCCTGGACTGCGGCCTGTCCTACGAGTTCGTCGATGCCGGCATGGTCGCGCTGGAGAAGAGCGGCGACCTGCTGCCGCAACCGACACTCGACGCCATCGCCAAGCACAAGGTGGCGCTGAAGGGCCCGCTGACCACGCCGGTGGGCGGTGGCTTCACCTCCATCAACGTCACGCTGCGCCGTCATTTCGACCTGTATGCCAACGTGCGTCCGGCGATCAGCTTCCCGGGCACCAAGGCGCGCTTCGAGAACATCGACATCATCACGGTGCGCGAGAACACCGAAGGCGCGTACCTCTCGGAAGGCCAGAGCATTTCTGAAGACGGCGAAACCGCCATCTCGATGGTGCGCAACACGCGCAAGGGCTCCAGCCGCATCGTGCGCTACGCCTTTGAGCTGGCCGTGAAAAAGGGCCGCAAGAAGGTCACGGCCGTGCACAAGGCCAACATCATCAAGACCGCGTCGGGCCTGTTCCTCAACGTGGCGCGCGAAATCGCCAAGGAATACCCCCAGATCGAGTTCAACGAGATGATCGTGGACAACGCCTGCATGCAGTTGGTGATGAAGCCCGAACAGTTCGACGTGATCGTCACCACCAACCTGTTCGGCGATATTCTCTCCGACCTGTGCGCTGGTCTGGTGGGTGGTCTGGGTCTCGCACCGGGCGACAACATCGGCACCGAGGCGGCCATCTTCGAAGCCGTGCACGGTTCGGCGCCGGACATCGCCGGCAAGGGCATCGCCAACCCGTGCGCGCTGCTGCTGGCCGCTGCCGACATGCTCGACCACCTGGGCATGGTGGACAAGGGAGACAAGGTGCGCCAGGCCATTCGCGACGTGATGACCAACGACCGCGACAGCGTGACGCCGGACATCGGCGGCAAGGGCAGCACTTCCAGCTTCGGCGACGCCATCGTCAAGCGCGTGAAGGCCTGATAGCTGCACTTCCGTTGAATGAAAAAGCCCCTCGATCGAGGGGCTTTTTTTATGCGGGTCAGGCCGCCTGCTTCGCCGGCTGGTAGCTGCCCGCCGGCGTCTGGAACGCTACGTTGATGCGGTTCCAGGTGTTGATCATGCCGATCACCATGGTGAGGTTCAGCAGTTCTTCTTCGCTGAAGGCAGCACGGGCATGGTCGTACACGTCGTCGGATACGCCATGCTCGCCCAGGCGCGTGACGGCTTCGGCCCAGGCAAGCGCCGCGCGTTCGCGCTCGCTGTAGAACGAGGCTTCGCGCCACCCTGCCAGCACGTAGAGTCGCTGTTCGGTTTCGCCCGCGGCGCGCGCGTCCTTGCTGTGCATGTCCATGCAATACGCGCAGCCGTTGATCTGCGACACGCGCATCAGCACGAGTTCGACCAGCGGGCGCTCGAGGCTGTACTGGTGCATCGCGGCGCTGAAGTCGAGCAGCGGCTTGAGGCTGGGGAAATGCTTCATGATCGAAAGACGCTTGGACATAGCGATTACCTTGGCATGCGGCCACCATTGGCCGTTCAGGACAAGGACGTGCCAGCCAGAGGATTCGTGACAGCTTCCAAGCGTTTTAGCTTTTCCGGATTGCGCAGCGAGTGGATGCTGGTGATCTGCTCGCCGTCGGTATCGATCCAGGCCACGGTCGACAGCGTCGTGTTCACCCAGGTGAGCAGTGCCGGTGCACCGTTGAGCCATTGCAGGCGGTGCACGATGGCGTAGTCGCGATAACGCTGGGCGATGATGGTGTAGAGCCGCACGATGCGTTCTGCGCCGTGGAGGGGGCGCAACGTGGCCCTGGCCTTGCCGCCGCCATCGGCCATGTGCACGGCGTCTTCCGCGAACAGCGCTTGCAGCGACGGAACGCTGGCGTTCTCCAGTGCGTCGCGGAATTTTTCCAGAAGCCGACGTTGCACGTCCGGTGCATGCGTGAAGCGCGGACGTCCCTCTCGTAATCGCTGACGTGCACGATGGACGCGTTGCCGGCAGGCGTCTTCGGCGATCTGCAGCATCTGCGCGGTTTCGGCGTGGCTGTAGTCGAACACCTGTACCAGCAGGAAGGCGGCGCGTTCTTCCGGGCTGAGCCGCTCGAGCAACGCCAGGAAGGAAAGGCTGAGGCTTTCCGTGCGCTCCAGTTCCGCGTCTGGTTGTTCGGTTTCTTCCACCAGCGGTTCGGGCAGCCATGGACCGGTGTAGTGCTGGCGCTCGGTCTTGGCGCGATGCAGGCGGTCGAGTGATAGCCGGGTGGTTACCGTGACCAGCCAGGCCTCGGCGTCATCCAGGGCATCCGCATCCTGCTGGTGCCAGCGCAGCCAGGCATCGTGCAGCACATCCTCGGCGTCGGCCTGGGTGCCCAGCATGCGATAGGCCAGGCCCAGCAGGCGCGGGCGGAAGGTCTGGAAGGTGGCGGTGGCGGCGTCCATGGCGTTCTCCGAGGGGAAGGCTTTTCAAGGACGCACGAGACCTACCGTTCGTGACCGCTCAACGGAAGAACGGCCACGGTGCCAGGAAGATGATCCAGATCAGCACCAACATGCCGATGTATTTCGCCGTGCGGAACAGCTTGGGATGCTTCTTCTTGAAGGCGCGGTTGCGCTCGCGGCTGCGCTGGTTGAGCGCAAACACGCGGTTGACGAAGCCGGTCTTCTCTTCCGGCGACTCGGTGTTGGGTGACGCGGTGATCTTGCCCATGAAGGCACCCACGCGATGATTGATCGAGTTCATGAAACGCGTGCGCAAGGGACGCTCCACGTCGGCGAACAGGATCACGCGCGTCTGGTCGGTGCGGTTCTCCGCCCAGTGCACGTAGGTTTCGTCGAACACCACGTCCTTGCCATCGCCCCAGCTGTGCATCTCGCCGTCAACGAAGATGCGGCAGTCTTCCGAATTGGGCGTGATCAGACCCAGGTGATAGCGCAGCGAGCCGGCGAACGGATCGCGATGCGGATTGAGCTTGCTGCCCGGCGGCAGCAGGGCAAACATCGCCGCCTTTACGCTGGGAATGGAATTGAGCAGTGCCACCGTCTTCGGGCACAGCGTTTCGGCCGAGGCCAGCGGCTCGCCGTACCACTTCAGGTAGAAGCGCTTCCAGCCCTGCTTGAAGAAGCTGTTGAAGCTCGCGTCATTGTTCTTTTCCGCAGCGCGGATGTAGCCCTCGTCGAAGAGGTGCAGGGCTTCCTCGCGAATCGCCTGCCAGTTGGCCTGCAGCAGATCGAGCTGCGGAAAGCCGCGACGATCGAGAATGGGCGTGGCCGGCACGGCGGAGAACGCGTACATCAGCAGGTTGTACGGCGCGAATACCGCCGAGTGATCCACCAGCTGGCGATCGAAGCGCAACCTCGCGCGACCACGCAGATGCACCAGCAGCACGCACAGGGCAAACAGTGCGAACAGGATCAACAGCACGAGGCGCGGGGCAAGGATCATGGAGAGGCATGGCGGGGAGCGGAAAGCCGCATTCTACTCCCTGAATGCGCGGCAGCCCGGGCCTCGATTCAGCGACCGTGCGGATTGGCCGCATCAATGGCCGAGAACGTGTACCTCGCCGCCGCCTGGGCGATAGCTGCGTTCCAGCGCACGCTGCACGTAGGCCACGGCACGGCGCACGGCGGAACGGGGCGCATGGCCCTTGGCCAGTTCGGCCGCGATGGCTGAGGCCAGGGTGCAGCCGGTGCCATGGCCTTCGATGGGAAGGCGGCGGTGCTTCAACTCCATCACGCCGCTTTCGTCGTAGAAACGATCGATCACCTCGCGCTCATCCGAATGGCCGCCTTTGAGCAGCACGGCACGCGCACCCAGCAGGAGCAGTGCCTTGCCGGCACGGTCGAAATCCTGCGCCTTGCGCAACTTGCGGCCCAGCAGCGCTTCCGCCTCGGGCAGGTTGGGCGTGAGCACGTCAGCTAATGGAATGAGTTCTTCCACCATGGCTTGCACGGCGTCCTCGTCGAGCAGACGCGCGCCGCTTGTGGAAATCATCACCGGATCGACCACCAGCCACGCGGGCTTACGTGCGCGCATCTCCTTCGCCACAAGCTTCGTCACCGCGGCACTGCCCAACATGCCGGTTTTCACGGCGCCGATAGGGAAGTCGTCGAACACCGCGTCGAGCTGGCTGCGGATGTGCTTCAGCGGCACGGTGTGCACCGCCGTGACGCCCTGCGTGTTCTGTGACGTGATGGCCGCGGTCACCGAGAGGCCATGCACCTGGCGAGCGTGGAAGGTCTTCAGATCCGCCTGGATGCCGGCGCCACCACCGGAATCGGAGCCGGCGATGGTGAGGGCGATGGGTGGCGTGGCGTGGGGCATGGGGGATTCTGTCGGTCGCGATGGCGCCATTATCCTCGTTCAAGCATCGCCGCGGCTGGGTAAAGGGCGGCGTCCCCGCATCGCTGCCGGAACGCCACCGCGTGCTTACAACGCCTCGGACGCAAAATCCGCCAAGCGAGAGCGTTCACCGCGACGCAGGGTGATGTGCGCCGAATGCTCCCAGTGCTTGAAGCGGTCCACCGCATAGGTGAGGCCGGAGGTGGTTTCGGTGAGGTAGGGCGTGTCGATCTGTTCGACGTTGCCGAGGCACACGATCTTGGTGCCCGGACCCGCGCGCGTGATCAGCGTCTTCATCTGCTTGGGCGTGAGGTTCTGCGCCTCGTCGATGATCAGGTAACGCGAGAGGAAGGTGCGACCACGCATGAAGTTCAGCGAGCGGATCTTGATGCGCGAGGCTAGCAGGTCGTTGGTGGCCTGGCGTCCCCAGCTGCCGCCTTCCTCGGGGTTGGCGAGCACTTCGAGGTTGTCGGTGAGCGCGCCCATCCACGGCGTCATCTTTTCTTCCTCCGTGCCGGGAAGGAAGCCGATGTCTTCGCCCACCGATACCGTGGCGCGCGTCATGATGATCTCGCGGTAACGCTGCTGGTCCATCACCTGCGCCAGGCCGGCGGCTAGCGCGAGCAGCGTCTTGCCCGTGCCTGCGGTGCCGAGCAGGGTGACGAAATCGACGTCCGGATCCATCAGCACGTTGAGCGCGAAATTCTGTTCGCGATTGCGCGCCGCGATACCCCACACGCTGTGGTTGGAATGGCTGTGGTCATCGAGCAGCACCAGCGTGGCCTTGGTGTCGTCCACGCGCAACACGCGCAGTTCCACGCTGTTGTCGCCAGGCAGGAACAGGCACTGGTTGGGATACCAGTCCTCGTCCTTGAGCCGGTCGACCTTGTAGAACGTGCGGCCACGCTCGTTCCACGATTGCACTTCAGGGTGCTTGTCCCAGAAGTCTTCGGTGAGTTCGGTGGAGCCGGTGTAGAGCAGCGCGAAGTCGTCGAGGGCGCGGTCGTTTTCGTAATCCTCTGCATCGATGCCGTAGATCTTGGCCTTGATGCGCAGGTTGATGTCCTTGCTGACCAAGACCACCGAGCGGTCGGGATTCTGGTCGCGCAGTTCGATCACCGCCGACAGGATCAGGTTGTCCGCCTTGCCGTGGCCATTGGTGGTGCGCTGCTGGAAATACAGCCGGCCCACCGCACCGCCACGCTTGAGGTTGACGCCCTCAGGATTGGTCAACTCAAGACCATTGCTGATGCCGTGGCCGTTGCCGCGCACGATCAGTTCATTGAGGAAACGGCTCACCTGGCGGCCGTTGCGCGAAACTTCAGAAGCGCCTTTCTTCTTTTCGTCCAGTTCCTCCAACACCGTCATGGGAATGAAGACATCGTGCTCTTCGAAGCGGAACAGCGAAGTCGGATCGTGCAGCAACACATTGGTGTCGAGAGCGTAGATGCGCTTGCTTCCGGTCATACGGAAGAAACCTCTTGGGCGTGCGAGGTGGAAGAACCGCGGCATGCGGCATGCCGCGGGGATTCGGCCGAAGCGGCCGGGGTGCCATGCACGATAAGGATTCGTCCCGAAGGACGGGCAGCGGCATGGCGAAAGGGGCGATCGCGGGTCACTTGGCGGGAATGGCGTCGAGCACGGCCTGTGCGTGTCCGGTTACTTTCACGTTGCGCCATTCCTGGGCCAGCCTGCCTTCGGGATCGATCAGGAAGGTACTTCGTACGACACCCATGTGACGTTTTCCATACAGCACCTTCTCGTGGATCACGTCGAAGGCGTTGCACCAGGTTTCGTCGGGGTCGGAAACGAGCGGGAACGGCAGTTCCTGCTTGGCGGCGAAGTTCGCATGGGACTTCACCGAATCGCGCGAGACGCCGATGATCTGCGCGTGCCGCTTCTGGAACTTGGCGTACAGGTCGCGGAAGTCTTTCGCTTCGGTGGTGCAACCGGGCGTGCTGTCCTTCGGGTAGAAGTACACCACCACCCATTGACCCTTCAGGCTGTCGAGCTTCAGCTCGCTGCCATCGCCGGTGCTGCCTTTGAGCTTGGGGACTTTCTTGCCAACTTCGGGCATGGGTTCTCCTGCGAAGCCGTGGCCGGCTTCGACTGAATGTCGTCGATCAAGGGGAACGGGGCAGCGGAGGAGGGTGCAAGGGCGATTGGTGCGCGCCCTGGGATCGGTGCGATGAGACCCGCCTGCTGCATGCATGCCACTCCGGTGCTGCCCTCGGGAACAAGACTAGCGCCTGCCACCGAGGGAATGACAGCCCTTGCGGGAGACTCCCTCGAAGCGCATGCTCAAGAGCCCGGCGGCTGTGCCGGCAAATCCGGTTTTTGCGCGACAGGCGCCGCTTAGAATTTCACCGGATCCATGATGGCGTCGAGGTTCAGGCCATCGCAGAATTCCAGGAAGTCATCACGCAGCGCGGCAATGTGTGTGGCTGCCGGAATGCCGATGGTGATCTGGGCCTGGAACATGTCCGCACCTGTCTGCATCGCCTGGTAGCGCAGCGAGCTCAGCTGCTCGATGACGATGTCGCGGCGGTCGAAGAAGTCGATGATCTTCACCAGGATGCCGGGGCGATCCGACGAGATCACTTCGATCAGATAGGGCAACAGGTGCGAGTGATGCTCGCGCGGTCCCGTGCGATAGAAGGAAAGGCGCAAGTCTTCATCGCGCGCCACCTTGGCCAGCGCGGTTTCGAGCTTCGCCACCGCATCCCAGGCGCCGGTCGCGAGCAGCGTCAGCGAGGTGTCGGCGCCGAGGGACGACACCCGCGCATCGGCCAGGTTGCAGCCGGCTTCAGCGATGCGTTTGGCCAGCGTCAGCAGTGGGGCGCTTGTGGAAGGGGTCAGTGTCTGGATCAGCAGCTGATTGTCGCTGCCGGTGCGCGCGGAAGAACGGTTCAAGGAGTCCACCTGTGGCGCTCCCGCACGATGCGGGTCAAGAAAGCACGTCGGTCGAGCTTACTTGCCGCCGCCAGAGGCCCGCAAGTAAGGCTCTTTCCTTCGTCGGCCTGTCCCGCACGGGCCCGCTGCCAGGGATCTCAGCGCCCCCGCAACGGAAGAGGGCCGGGCCGCCAGCGGCGCCGTGAACGAAACTGGCTGGCGGCGGGGTGGTCGGCCTCCGTATTGGCGCGAGAGGCTTTTCCAGTAACATGCATGGTTTGAGTTTCAGCCGGAGCGGAGTCTTGAACATTCGCGGAAGCATCTGTGCGCTGGTGACGCCGTTTTCGGCGGACGGTGCGTTGGATCTTGCGGCTTTCGGCAAGCTGCTGGATTACCAGATCGACGGCGGAACCGAAGGTGTGGTCGTGGCCGGCTCCACCGGCGAAGCCCACATGCTCGAGCATGACGAATACGAGCGGTTGCTCGCGTTCGCGGTGGAACGGGTGGCGGGCCGTATTCCGGTGATCGCCGGCACGGGCGAGGCTGGCACGGCCAAGACCGTGGCGCTCACCCGTCGTGCGAAAGCCCTCGGCGCCGACGCGGCACTGGTGGTGGCTCCTTATTACGTGCGTCCCACGCAGGAAGGCCTGCGTCGTCATTTCCTCGAAGTGGCCGATCACGGTGGCCTGCCGGTGGTGCTGTACAACGTACCTGCCCGCACGGCCTGCGATCTGCTCCCCGAGACGGTGGCGGCGCTGCGCGACCATCCGGCCATCGTGGGCCTGAAGGAAGCGCAAGGTTCCGATGAGCGAATTGCCGCCATTGCGGAACTTGCGCGGCCGGATTTCGTCTATCTGTCCGGTGACGACGGCACGGCCTGCAAGGCCATGCTCGTCGGCGGCGCGGGGACGATCTCGGTGGTAGCCAACCTGGTGCCTCGTGCGTTTCGCATGCTGTGCGATGCTGCGACGGCGGGCGACCGCACCGAGGCGCAGCGTTGCGACGCCGTGCTGGCATCGCTGGTTTCGGCGCTCAACTGCGCGCCGAACCCGATTGCGGTGAAGGCCGGGTTGCCTCCGCTGGGGCTGGGGTTGGCGGCACCGCGCCTGCCTCTGGTTGAATTGGAGGATGGTCCGGACCGCGCGCGACTTCGCGAAGCGCTGGCGGGTCTGGCATCCTTGGCGAATGCGGCCTGACATTTCGGGCTACTGATACTCCTACGGAATCTGCTTACATGAAGAAATCCCCGCTTGTCGTGGCCCTGCCGGTACTGGCCCTGTCTGCCTTGCTGCTCTCCGGCTGCGGCATGTTCCGTTCGCAGAAGGCCTGGGAAACCGCCAAACAGGAGTCGCCGCTGGAAATTCCGCCGGGTCTGGACACGCCTTCCACCAGCGCTGCACTGGTCATTCCGGAGCCGGGTGCCAACACCCCGACCGCCAACGGTGCGACCGCGCGCGTGGGCAAGACCGCCGCTCAGATCGCCGACGGTTTCGTGCTCGCCGACAATGTCGACAACACCTACCGCCGCGTTGGCCAGGCGCTGGAGAACGGCGACATCGGCCAGGTGATCGGGCATGACGACGCTGCGCGCACCTACACGCTGAGCGTGATTGCCTCGGACCAGCCCACCCAGAAAAAGGGCTTCTTCAGCAGCATGTTCAATGGCAAGTCCAAGGAATCGGCTGACGCTCCGGGCGCCACGCCGCATCAGGTGCTGCTCACCATCGGCACCAGTGGCGAAAAGGCCAGCGAAGTGCGCGCGCAGGGCGACGCCGCGGCCGTCGCCAAGGTGGTCGATACGCTCAAGGGTCGTATGGGCGGCGGTTGATCCGCAGCCTTGCGGCCAAGAAAAACGCCGCCCGAGGGCGGCGTTTTTTTATGCTCGAAACCGTGTGCCGCAGGGCTGGCGAAGCGGCCTGGCGAGGCGCTCAGCGTTCCAGCAGGCCGAGCTTGTCGGGCTTGTTTTCCCAGTCCTTGGCGTCGGCCAGGGCATCCTTGCGCTCGGTGATCACCGGCCAGCTCTTGGCCAGCTCCGCGTTCAGCACCGTGAAGTTCTCCTGCCCGGCGGGCACGTCGTCTTCGGGATAGATGGCGTTGATCGGGCACTCGGGTTCGCAGAGGGTGCAGTCGATGCACTCGTCCGGATCAATCACGAGGAAATTGGGACCTTCGTGGAAGGCGTCGACAGGACAAACCTCGACGCAATCGGTGTATTTGCACTTGATGCAGTTGTCGGTGACGACAAAAGTCATACGCTCTCGTGCCTGTCTTGAATGAGCCGGGGCCCGTGCCAGGCCGGAAGTGGCGCTCCCTACGAGGTTCGAACTCGTGTTCCCGCCTTGAGAGGGCGGTGTCCTAGACCACTAGACGAAGGGAGCGAAATGCACCGGAGCGCGGTAGTATAGCGGAATTGTTTCGCCCGGCAATGCCCTTGGGGCGCATGGAACCGGGCTGGGCGGGACAACCGCCGGCTCTGCGGAGCTACGGTGGAAATGGATGCGGTGGTAGCGATGCCGCAAATGATCGCTTTGAATGGCGCAATGCGCGCCCGCAAGGATCCAGACCGCTTGAATCACGACGCAAGGACTAACGCCACGCCTGCATTGCGCATCATTCCGCGCGAGCAGCACGTGATTTCGCGCAAGAACATCAGCAAGGCAGCGCTGCGCGTGCTTTATCGCCTTAATGAGGCGGGATACCAGGCCTATCTCGTCGGGGGCGCTGTGCGCGACCTCTTGCTGGGCGGCCATCCCAAGGATTTCGACGTGGCCACCAATGCCACGCCCGACGAGGTCAAGAAACTCTTCCGCAACTCCCGCCTGATCGGTCGTCGTTTCCGCCTCGCCCACGTGGTGTACGGGCCGGAAATCATCGAAGTGGCCACGTTCCGCGGCACGGGCGAGGAAGAAGGCGAGGGTGACCGTCACATCGTCGACGGACGCATCGTGCGCGACAACGTGTGGGGCTCGATCGAAGAGGACGCCATTCGACGCGACTTCCGCGTCAACGCGCTCTACTACGACATCAGCGATTTCTCGGTGCGCGACTACGTGGGCGGCATGCAGGACGTGGAAGACCGCGTGCTGCATCTCATCGGCGATCCGGCCACGCGCTACCGCGAAGATCCGGTGCGCATGCTGCGCGCGGTGCGCCTGGCCGCCAAGCTCAATTTCCGCATCGATGCGGCCGCTGCCGCACCGTTCGACGAACTCGGGCCGTTGCTGGCGGAAGCCGCGCCTGCGCGCCTGTTCGACGAATCGCTCAAGCTGTTCCTTTCCGGCCATGGCCTGAAGAGCTTCCACATGCTCGAACAGACGGGCCTGCTGAAGTTCATGTTCCCGGCCACGGCGCGTGCGCTCAAGCGTGGCGACAAGGCGCTGCGCGCGTTGATCGAGCAGGGCCTGGCCAATACCGATGCGCGCGTGGCCGAGGGCAAGTCGGTGACGCCGGCTTTCCTGTTTGCCGTGCTGCTGTGGGGCGAGGTGCGCGATCTGGCGCATACCTGGATTACCAAAGGCATGGAGCCGGTGGCCGCCTGGGAACGCGCGGCGACGCACGTGATTGCCGAGCAGTGCCAGCGCGTGGCGATTCCGCGCCGTTTCACGCTCACCATGGAAGAAATCTGGGGCCTGCAGCCGCGCTTCGAGCAGGTGCAGCGCAAGCGCGTGTTCCGCCTGATGGCGCATCCGCGCTTCCGTGCCGCGTTCGATTTCCTGCTGCTGCGTGCCGCGGAATCGTCCGCCGTGCGTGAGCTGGGTGCGTGGTGGCAGCACGCGCAGCAGCTGCCGCACGAAACGCTGGCGGCAGCGTTGACCGGCAGTGCGGCGGGCGGTGCGGCTGAAAGCAGTGCGCCGGCAGCCAAGCCACGCAAGCGTCGTCGTCGCAAGCCGACGTCGAAGGCGGGCAACAAGTCGGATCCGGCGTGACGGTTGCGTTCATTGCGTTGGGCAGCAATCTCGGTGACGCGCGCGGCCAGGTGCTGAGCGCGTTCGATGCGCTGGACGCTTTGCCGCAAACCCGCCTGCTCGACCGCTCGCCGCTGTATCTCACGCCACCGTGGGGCGTGCTGGACCAACCCGCTTTCATCAACGCGGTGGCGCGTATCGACACGCTGCTTTCGCCGCACGACTTGCTCGATGCGCTGCTGGGCATCGAGCGCGCGGCCGGTCGCGTGCGTGATGGCGAACGCTGGGGTCCGCGCACGCTCGATCTCGATGTGCTTCACATGGAGGGCGTGGCGTTGTCGGATGATCGGCTTACGCTGCCACATCCGCGCATTGCCGAGCGAGCCTTCGTGTTGCTGCCGCTGAGCGAGCTTGCACCCGACCTGTTGCTGCAAGGCCAGGGCAAGGTGGCCGACCTGCTGGCGGCCACCGACACCAAAGGCTGTGAGCGTCTGCCTTGAGCCCTTCACGCTCAACGCGGGATAATCCTTGTCTGCCTCCGTTCTAGGGAATTGTCGTGTACGCGCAAAAAGCGAACGCACCCACACGCAAGCCGGTCACCGTGCCGTCGTTGCGTGCGATGAAGGCGGAAGGCCGTCGCATCGTCATGCTTACCTGCTATGACGCGAGCTTCGCGGCGCAACTGGAAATGGCGGGCGTCGACGTGGCGCTCGTTGGCGACTCGCTGGGCATGGTGATCCAGGGCCACAAGAGCACGCTGCCGGTGACGCTGGACCACATGGTCTATCACACCAGCATCGTCTCGCGCGGGCTCGACGCCACGCTGCTCATCGCCGACCTGCCGTTCATGGCCGATCGCGACGTGGCCCACGTGCTGGAAGCGGGCGCGCAGCTGGTTGGCGAGGGCGGCGCTGCGATGGTGAAGATCGAAGGTGCCTCGCCGCATATCCTCGAAGCGATCACAGCGCTGGCCGAGCGCGCCATTCCCGTCTGCGCGCATCTGGGTCTGACGCCGCAGTCCGTGCACAAGTTCGGCGGATTTCGCATCCAGGGTCGCGCGCAGGATGCAGCCGACCGGCTGGTGGAGGATGCCAAGGCGGTGGAAGCCGCCGGTGCCGACCTGCTGGTACTTGAAGGCATTCCAACCCCCTTAGGCGAGCGCATCACGCGCGCTGTTTCCATTCCGACCATCGGCATCGGCGCCGGCCCGCATTGCGATGGGCAGGTGTTGGTGATTCACGACATGCTGGGCGTGACGCCGGGCAAGCGACCGAAATTCAGCAAGGATTTCCTCGCAGGACGCGACTCTGTGGCTGCGGCGATCGCGGCCTATGCCGAGGACGTGCGCAGTGGCGCCTTCCCGGCTCCGGAACATGGCTTCGACTGAAGCGACACAGCAGAGCAAAGCAACCATGCAGACTGTGCAAGACGCCGCGGCGCTCCGCGCCACCATCCGCGGCTGGCGCGGCCAGGGCCTTACCGTGGGCTTCGTGCCGACGATGGGCAACCTTCACGCCGGTCACCATTCGCTGATCAAGCTGGCCCGCGCCCGCGCCGATCGCGTGGTGGCGAGCGTATTCGTCAATCCCACGCAGTTCGGCCCGAACGAGGATTTCGAGCGCTACCCGCGCACGCTGGTGCAGGACCAGGTGGGCCTGGCCGAGCAGGAATGCGATCTGCTGTTTGCGCCCGACGTCACGACCCTTTATCCGTTCGGCGCCGAGAACAGCGTGAGCATCCACGTGCCGCAGCTCACCGAAACGCTGGAGGGCGCCCATCGTCCCGGTCACTTCGATGGCGTGGCGACGGTGGTGTGCAAGCTGTTCAACCTCGTGCAGCCCGATCTGGCGGTGTTCGGCCAGAAGGATTTCCAGCAGCTCAAGGTGATCGAGCGGATGGTCCGTGACCTCTCACTGCCGGTGAAGATCATGGCGGCGCCGACCCTGCGCGCCGACGACGGCCTGGCCCTGAGCTCGCGCAACCAATACCTCTCGGCCGACGACCGGGCGCTGGCGCCGCAGATCTACGCCACCCTGCAGCAGATGCGCGACCTGATCGCCAAGGGCCACGCCTGGCCGGTGGTGGAGCAGGCGGCCGCGTCCAAGCTGGCCCGGGCAGGTTTCGAGCCCGATTACGCCGCCATCCGGCGCTCCGACGACCTGGCCGAGCCGGTCGACGGCGAGACCGACGGCCTGGTGGCCCTCATCGCGGCCCGGCTGGGTTCCACCCGCCTGATCGACAACTTGCCTTTCGACTGAGCGACCCCATCAAGGGGCTGCCGGGGCTCATGTTGCGACGCGGCGTGTCCCGGCTGGATAATGGCGAGCTACGCAGACCGATTTGCCGGAAACTGAAGTCATGAACCTGAACATGCTCAAGGCCAAGATTCACCGTGCCACGGTGACCCATGCCGAGCTCCATTACGAAGGCTCCATCGCCATCGACGGCCTGTTGCTCGATGCCTCCGGCATCCGCGAGTACGAGCAGATCCATGCGTGGAACATCAACAACGGCAAGCGCTTCGTCACGTACGCCCTGCGTGCGGAAGAAGGCTCCGGCATCATCTCGGTGAATGGCAGCGCCGCCCATCGCGCGCAGCCGGGCGACCTGGTCATCATTGCCGCCTTCTGCCAGCTGTCCGAGGCCGAGCTGGAGCAGTTCCAGCCGACGCTGGTGTATGTGGACGCCAACAACGCCATCTCGCACACCAATCGCTCGATTCCCAAGCAGATGGCCGCGGCCTGAAGCCTGCTGCCCCGCTTCCGTGCGGGGCCTGGATGCGGTGCAACAATGTGCTGGCGCACGGTGCGCGAAGCTGCGTAAGATCGACGTCTCCCTTCGCCGAGCATGAGTCCCCATGTCGTCCGAGCGCCGTCCTTCTTTTCTGGCAGCACACCTTGATCGCCTGGCAGGCACCCACCTGCGTGAATTGCTGAAGGACGCCGAGCGCGGCAAGCGCTTGCGACACCGCGTCGGACCGATCCTGCTGGACCTGAGCCGCCAGAAACTCGACGAGGCCGCGCTCGAGGCCCTTGGCGCGCACGTCGAGGCCAGCGGCTGGCAGGCGGCACGCGACGCGATGTTCGCGGGCGAGCCGATCAACACCTCTGAAGACCGCGCGGTGCTGCATACCGCACTGCGTGCGTCCGGCTCGAAGTTGCCTTCGCCGGCACCGCGCGATGCGCTGAAGGAAATCGAGCAGACCCTGCAGCGCATCGACGCGCTGACCAAGGCCGTGGAACTTGGCGATGCCAGCGCATTCGGCGTGGCACCGGGCATTACCGACATCGTCAACATTGGCATCGGCGGTTCGGATCTCGGGCCGCGCCTCGCCGTGCGTGCGCTCACGCCATATCACGTGCCGGGCCTGCGCAGCCATTTCCTCACCAATGTAGATGGCCAGTCGGCGTATGAGCTGATGCACCAGCTCGATCCCAAGCGCACGCTGGTGATCGTGGTTTCCAAGACCTTCACCACGCAGGAGACGCTGCTCAACGGCAACGTCATGCGCGACTGGATCAGCCGCGCGTACAACGGCGACAAGGCGGCCGTGTCGCGCCATTTCCTCGCCGTGAGCGCCAACGTCGCCGAGGCGGAAAAGTGGGGCGTGCCCGCGGCGCAGGTCTACCCCATGTGGGATTTCGTCGGCGGCCGTTTCTCGTTGTGGTCTGCCGTGGGTCTATCGCTGGCGCTGGCCATCGGTTCGTACAACTTCCACGAGCTGCTCAAGGGCGCCGCGCTGGTCGATGATCATTTCCGCAGCGCGGCATGGTCGGAAAACCTGCCGGTATTGCTGAGCCTGGTGGAGTACTGGAATCGCGACGCGCAAGGCCGTGGCAGCCGTGCGGTGATTCCGTACGCGGACTTGCTCACCGATCTCACCTCCTATCTCCAGCAGCTGGAAATGGAGAGCCTGGGCAAGCAGGTGACGAAGCAGGGCCAGCCAGTGGCGCAGCCGACATCTGCAGTGGTGTGGGGCAGTGTCGGCACGAATGCGCAGCACGCCTATTTCCAATCGCTGCATCAGGGCACCGACACCGTGCCGCTGGAGTTCATCGGCGTGGTGAAACCCGCGCACGACCTTGCCGCCAATCACGACGCGCTGTTGTCGAACCTGCTTGCGCAGGCGGCGGCACTCGCGCTCGGCAAGACCTTCGATGAGGCGCTCGCCGAAGCAAAGTCAGGAACCGACGAAGAGCGTCGCGTGCTGGCTGCGCAGCGCACGTTTCCGGGCGATCGCCCCAGCACCGTGATGCTGCTGGATGCGCTGACACCGGAAAGCCTGGGCGCGCTGATCGCGCTGTACGAGCACAAGGTGTTCATGCTCGGCCATCTCTGGGGCATCAACGCGTTCGACCAGTGGGGCGTGGAACTGGGCAAGTCGATTGCGCGGCAGATTCTGCCGGCGCTGGACGAGAGCGGTGCGAAGAGTGTTTCCGGCCTGGACGCGTCCACGCAAGCGTTGATTGAAGTGATTCATCAGCGCCGTACCGCGCAGTAAATTCCTGGGTTCAAGTGGCGAAGCGCATCGTGTGCGCTTCGCCGTAACGTCATGCGTTATGTCGTGCCAGCGCCCACGCCACGTGCTCGCGCACGATCTCCGACGAATGCTCGGCGCGCGCAAGCAAGGCCTGTCGCACTTCCCCTGACGAGGGCGCATTGCCCAGCGCCACCGCGATATTGCGCAACCAGCCCTCGTAACCCGTGCGACGAATGGCCATGCCTTCCGTACGCTGCAGGAATTCCTGCTCGCTCCATCCGAACAGCTCGATGAGCTTCGCGCCATCGAGGCGGTGGCGCGGCGCGAAATCCGGTTCCGTCGCGTCCTGTGCAAACTTGTTCCAGGGACAGATCAGCTGGCAGTCGTCGCAGCCGAAAATGCGGTTGCCCATCGGCGCGCGCAGCTCTTCGGGAATGCTGCCGCGCAATTCGATGGTGAGGTAGGAAATGCAGCGGCGCGCGTCGAGTTTGTAGGGCGCCACAATGGCCTGTGTGGGGCAGATGTCGATGCAGCGGCGACAGCTGCCGCAGTGCGCGCTGGCCGGTGCATCGATCGGCAGCGGCAGGTTCGTGTAGAGCTCACCGAGGAAGAAATACGAGCCGGCGCTGCGGTTGATCAGCACCGTGTGTTTGCCGATCCAGCCCAGGCCGGCATTGCGTGCCAGCGCTTTTTCGAGCACCGGAGCGGAGTCGACGAAGGCGCGATAGCCGAAATCGCCGATGGCGCCATGAATACGTTCCGCGAGTTTCTGCAGGCGATTGCGCATCAGCTTGTGATAATCGCGGCCCAATGCATAGCGCGCCACATAGCCGGCTTCGGCGTCGTGCAGCACGTTCCATGCGTTGCGCGTGCCCGGCGGCACGTAGTCCATACGCACGGAAATCACGCGCAGCGTGCCCGGCTCCAGTTCGGCGGGACGGCTGCGCTTGTCGCCGTGGCGTGCCATGTAATCCATCTCGCCGTGATGGCCGTCGTCGAGCCAGCGCTTCAGGTGCACCTCGTCCTCGCCCAGCTCGGTGCCGGCGATGCCGCAATCGGCGAAGCCAAGTTCCTGCGCCCAGCGCTTGATGTCGAGCGCAAGCGCAGCGTAGTCGGCGGACGGGGCGGAAACGGAAGCCATGGCGCCATTGTAAGCCGTATGCGCGCGAAGCCCGTCGCAGGCATGCCTATAATTCCCGCATGACTGCCCATGCCCATCGTCACGAGCTTTACACCGTCGACCAGGTGCGCGCGCTCGATCGCTGCGCCATCGACCAGCTCGGCATTCCCGGTTACGAACTGATGCAACGCGCCGCTGCCGCCGCGCTGGTATGCCTTCGGCAGCACTGGCCGCAGGCACGACGCATCGCCGTGTACTGTGGTCCCGGCAACAACGGAGGCGATGGATTCCTGCTCGCGGCATTGGCGCGTGAGGCGGGCCTTCATGCCGAGGTGTTCGCCGTAGGCGGAAGTCGTGGTGATGACGCCACGCGTGCGCGCCGCGAGTTCGAGCATGGCGGCGGCACGGTGCTGGCGTGGAACGACGTCGTGGTGCTTCCGGCCGTCGATGTGCACGTCGATGCCTTGTATGGCACTGGCCTGCAGCGCGCACTGGCTGCGGACGTTGCTGCGTTGGTCCGTCGCATTCATGCGACAGGCACGCCGGTGTTGGCGCTGGACGTGCCATCGGGCGTGAACGCCGATACGGGCGATGTGCCGGGCGAGGCCGTGCAGGCCGATGTCACCGTGACGTTCATTGCGCCCAAGCGCGGTCTGTACACAGGTGTGGCGCCGGGCTATGTGGGCGCGGTGCAACTTGAATCACTGGGTCTTCCCGAGACGCTGTGGCAGGACGCCCATGCGGATGCCGAACTGATGCAGCCCTGGACGCTGCCGCCGCGTCCGCGCCAATCGCATAAAGGCAACAACGGCCACGTGCTGGCGATCGGCGGCGATCACGGCACGGCAGGCGCCATTCGCCTGTGTGGCGAGGCGGCGTTGCGTGGTGGCGCGGGACTGGTCAGCGTCGCCACGCGCGCCGAGCATCTGATTGCGCTCAATAGCGCGCGGCCGGAGTTGATGGCGCACGACGTGAATGGTCCGCAGGCGCTGGAAGCCCTGCTGCCACGCGCTACCGTGCTCGCGGTCGGGCCGGGTTTGGGGCAGGGCGCGTGGGGGCACGCGTTGTGGCTGACAGCGCTCGATGCGCATCTGCCGATGGTGCTCGATGCTGATGGTTTGAACCTGTTGGCGAAGGAGCCTCAGCAGTTCTCCGTTCCCGTGGTGATGACGCCGCACCCGGGCGAGGCGGCACGCTTGCTCAGTTGTGATACCGCGACCATCGGTGCCGACCGCTTTGCGGCCGTACGTGAACTGGCCAGGCGATATCACGCGGTGGCGGTGCTGAAGGGCGCGGGCAGCCTCGTCGCCGATCCCGAAGGCCGCGTTGCCGTCTGCCCCTGGGGCAACCCTGGCATGGCCACCGGCGGCATGGGCGACCTGCTGACCGGCATCGTTGCCGCGCTGCTGGCGCAGGGTTGCGACGCATGGCAGGCGGCGACGCTTGGCGTATCGCTGCACGCCCGCGCGGGCGACCTGGCGGCGCGACACGGCGGCGAGCGTGGCCTGATCGCCACAGACCTGCTGGAACCGCTGCGTCTGCTGCTCAACGGACGGGAATCATGACGGAGCCAAACTGGAACCTGCCCGACGAAGCGGCCACCGCTGCGCTCGCCATCCGCATGGCTGGCGCACTCGACAGCGGCCTGGTGGTTTATCTCCACGGCGATCTGGGCGCCGGCAAGACCAGCTTCGCCCGTGCCCTGCTCGGTGCGCTGGGCGTGGGCGAGCGCATAAAGAGCCCGACCTACAGCCTGGTCGAGTCCTATCGCGCCAACGGCCGCGTCGCCTGGCATCTGGATCTCTATCGCATCGCCGATCCCGGCGAGCTGGAATGGCTGGGCCTCGATGCGCTGTCCGATCCCACAGCACTGGTGCTGGTGGAATGGCCCGAGCGTGGCGCCGGTGCGCTTCCGGCCCCCGATCTGGTAGTGCATCTGGGTTATGCCGGTACCGGGCGACACGCCCGGATGGAAGCGCGGACGGCGCGCGGCGAGGCCATCGCCTCCCGCCTCGGCTGATCCTGCCCACAGGTCCCGGCACGCCTAAGTATCGGTAGTTGCTGAGATTTTTCTTGCGTCAGGGATGGGCGACTTAGCCTTCAGTTTGCGTGGCTTGCGGCCGATACCTGGATGTCGCCTAACGAAACTAACGCAGGTTATGGATATTCAAGGGAAAACCTATTGCATTCACGAGGCGGCTGGGCTTCAATTCGGCCCATGAAGGGATATAGGACGCATCCTGCTCTGTTCGGCGCCGTGGCCTTGCTGGCCCTGGCGCCTTTTTGCGTGGTCCGCGCGGCCGATCTGAAGTCGGCTCGTGTCTGGGCCGGGCCCGAATACACGCGCGTCGTCCTGGATGTTTCCGGCCCGGTCACCTACAAGGTCGACCAGGACGGCGATCAGCTCACCGTGGACCTCAACGCCAGCTCGATCTCCGGCAGTTTCAGCTCGCCGGGCGCCACCGGCCTGTACAAGGGCATGAGCGGCGCGAAGCAGGGCAACAATGTACGTCTGACCGCCAAAGTCGACCCGTCCAGCAGCGTCAAAAGCTTCCTGCTCAAGCCGCAGGCCGAGTACGGCTATCGGCTGGTGGTCGACGTTTATCCGGGCAGTGGCTCGGTGGCGAAGACCTCGTCGCCGGCCAAATTGCCGGTGATTGCGGCTGCTGCCCCTGCGCCGTCGGATGACGACGGTGGCGAAGGCAGCTCGACGGCCGCCGCTGCCGTACCCGAAGCCGCTCCGCCGCCGGCTCCCTTGCCGCTGCCGACATCCGCGCCGGAGCCGGTGCGCAGTTCGACCAAGTCTTCCCTGAAACCGACCCAGAGCGGCATGGCTTCCACACGTGCCGCTGCCGCGCTGCTCAATGGCGAACGCAAGGTGGTCATCGCCATTGACGCCGGCCATGGCGGCGAAGATCCGGGTGCTCATGGTCCCGGCGGCACACTTGAGAAAAACGTCACCCTCGCGGTGGCGCGCCAGCTGGCGGACCAGATCAACCAGCAGCCCGGCATGCGAGCCGTGCTGACCCGCAACGCCGATTTCTTCATTCCTCTGGCGCAGCGCTACCAGATCGCCCGCAACAACTCGGCCGACCTGTTCGTTTCGATCCATGCCGACGCATTCATCAACGGCGACGCCAAGGGTTCGTCCGTGTGGGTGCTGTCGCCGCGCGGCAAGACCAGCATGGCGGCGCGATGGCTGGCGGACGGACAGAACCGCGCCGACCTGATTGGCGGTGTCACGCTGGATGACAAGAACGACGGCCTCGCCGCCGTGCTGCTCGACCTGCAGCAGGGTTATTCCATGCAGGCCAGCGAATCGGTTGCCGGCAACGTGCTGAAGGCGCTGGGAAATCTCGGCCCCACGCATCGCGGCTACGTGGAGCGCGCCAACTTCGTGGTGCTGCGTTCGCCGGACGTGCCGTCGATCCTGGTCGAAACCGCCTTCATCAGCAATCCGGACGAAGAGCGCAAGCTGCGCGATCCCTCGCACCAGTCGCGTCTCGCCACGGCCGTGATGACCGGCGTGCGTGGTTATTTCGAAGCCACGCCGCCCCCGGGCAGCTGGTTCGCCGCACAGGCCTCGCGTCGCAACGGCATGGCGAATGTCGCCACCTCGCAGGGTGACGACGATACGTCCGCCAAGGCCACGCGCGCCGTGGCGCAGGCCATGGCTTCCACGCCAGGCGCCGCGCGTGCGGACGATGGCGTTCAGGATCTGCACCGCGTCGAGCGCGGCGAGAGCCTGCGCAGCATCGCCAAGCAGTACGGCGTGAGCGTCAATGCGATCAAGAGCGCCAACAAGCTGGAAAGCGACAGCTCCGTGCGCGTCGGCATGATGCTGGCCATCCCGGCCGGCTAAAGCAGCCTGCTCAAGGAGTGATCAAGGCGCCGCCTTCGGGTGGCGCTTTTGCTTTCGCCCAGGGGCATCACGTTCTAAGCTTTACCGATGCCAGTCATTCGCGCCCTGCCTCCCGAACTCATCAACCAGATCGCTGCCGGTGAAGTGATCGAACGACCGTCTTCCGTAGTGAAGGAATTGGTCGAAAACAGCCTCGATGCCGGCGCCACCCGCATCGAAGTGGATATCGAGCAGGGCGGTGCGCGCCTGATCCGCGTGCGTGACGACGGCTGCGGCATCGCTCCGGATGAACTGCAATTGGCGGTGGCCTCGCATGCCACCAGCAAGATCGGCAGCTTCGACGATCTGGAACACGTGGCCAGCATGGGCTTTCGTGGCGAAGCGCTGGCCTCCGTCTCCTCCGTGGCGCGCTTTGCGTTGACCTCGCGCGCGCAAGGACTGGATACGGCGTTCCGCATCGAAGTGGATGGCGGCAAGATGCAGGCCGCGCGTCCGGCGCAGCATCCGCAGGGCAGCAGCGTGGAAGTGCGCGACCTCTTCTACAACGTGCCGGCGCGACGCAAATTTCTCCGCGCCGAACGCACCGAGTTCGCGCATATCGATGATCTGCTCAAGTCGCTTGCGTTGGCGCGTGGTTCAGTGGAATTTCGCCTGAGCCACAACGGCAAACCGGTGCGCATCCTCAAGGCAGCGCGCGATGAAGGCGCGGCACTGCAGCGCGTGGCCGAAGTGCTCGGCGAAGATTTTCCGGCGCAAAGCCTGCGCATCGATCACGCCGCGGCGGGCTTGCATCTGTCGGGCTGGGTAGGTTTGCCCACTGCCTCGCGTTCGCAGGCCGATTCGCAGTATTTCTACGTCAATGGTCGACTGGTGCGCGATCGCATCGTGGCGCATGCGGTGCGCCAGGCGTATGCGGATGTGCTCTTCCACGGTCGCCATCCGGCGTTCGTGCTGTATCTCGAACTCGATCCCGTCGGCGTGGATGTGAACGTGCATCCGGCCAAGCACGAAGTGCGTTTCCGCGAGCAGCGGCTCGTGCACGACTTCCTGTTCCGCACGCTGCACGAAGCACTCGCGCAGACACGTGCCGGCAACACCGGATTGCCGGCCACGGAGTCGCCGGCGTCGAGCGCGGCACCGTCGTATGGCTACAGCATGGCGCCATCGTCGGTAGGGGCAGCAACGTCTGCGCCTGCATGGCCCAATGCCTTCAGCCAGAGCCGCCTGAGCCTGGGTGTGAGGGATGAGCCCCTGGCCGGATACGCCGCGCTGCTGGGTGAGCCGTCCATGGCTTCCACACCGCTGTCGTTCGCTGCCAATGCGCCCATGCCGGAAGCGTCGGAAGAGGAAGTCCCGCCGCTGGGCTTCGCCATTGCGCAGCTCAAGAGCATCTACATTCTCGCGGAGAATGCGCACGGCTTGATCCTGGTGGACATGCACGCCGCGCACGAGCGCATCACCTACGAAAAGCTCAAGGCCGGTCGCGCCTGCAGCAACCTGCGTTCGCAGATGTTGCTGGTGCCCTTGAATGTGGCCGTGAGCGCGAAAGAAGCGGCAGCGGCAGAAGAACACGCCGATGCGCTGGCGGAGTGGGGCATGGAGCTGTCGCGCAGTGGTCCGTCCGGCGTGGTGGTGCGTCGTATCCCGGCGCTGCTCGAAGGTGCCGATGTGGCGCAGCTGTGCCGCGACGTGCTCGCCGAGCTTGCGCAACACGGCAGCTCACGTCGCCTGCAGGAACTGGAGAACGAATTGCTCTCCACCATGGCCTGTCATGGTTCGGTTCGCGCCGGACGCCGGCTCACCATTCCCGAAATGAATGCCTTGCTGCGCGAGATGGAAGCCACCGAGCGCTCCGGTCAGTGCAACCACGGGCGGCCCACCTGGACCCAGCTGAGCCTGCCCGAGCTCGACAAGCTCTTCCTTCGCGGTCGTTGACGGTTTTCTGTACTGGCGTGCGCTTGCGCCGTCTGCAAATGGACGGCCATACTCGGGCCTCATCCTGACGGGGCCTGCCATGTTGCGTACCGCCGTTCTCGCCTTTGCCCTGAGTCTTGGAGTTGCCGCCGTGCAAGCTCAAACCCCTGCCACCACGGATTTTTCCCAGCAGAACGCCAACTGGCAGAACAAGCGCCTGGCCGGTCTTACCGCGCCCAGTGGCTGGCTGAGCCTGATCGGCCTGGACTGGCTGAAGGAAGGCGCCAACCGCGTGGGCAGCGCCGCGGACAACGACATCGTGTTGAAAGCCGGCCCGGCTCATCTGGGCGTGGTCACCTTGTCGAAGGATGGCAGCACGCACATCGTGTTCGACAAGCACAGCGGCGCCACCGTGGACGGCAAGACGGTGCCGGAAGCGACGCTCGTCGACGATATGCATGCTGGCGATGGCGCGCCGTCCGTCGTGGCGTTCGGTTCGGCGAGTTTCCTGGTGATCGAGCGCGATGGCCGCAAGGCCTTGCGGGTGAAGGACAGCAACGCCGAAACGCGCACGCATTTCCAGGGGCTGGATTACTACCCGGCCGATCCGTCGTGGCGCATCGTGGCCGATTGGGTGCCGTTCGATCCGCCGCATGAGCTGGGGATCGGCTCGGTGCTGGGCACGGTCAACAAGGAAAAGGTGCCGGGTAAGGCGGTGTTCCATCGCGATGGCCACACCTACGAGCTGATGCCGATCCAGGAAGAACCCGATTCGCTGTTCTTCGTGATCGCCGATCGCACCTCCGGCAAGGAAACCTACGGTGCCGCGCGTTTCCTGTATGCCGATCTGCCGAAGGACGGCAAGGTCGTGCTCGATTTCAATCGCGCGTACAACCCGCCGTGCGCGTTCACGCCGTACGCCACCTGCCCGCTGGCGCCGCCGGAAAATCGCATGGATCTGGCGGTGACGGCGGGCGAGAAGAACTACCGCGGCAGTCATCACTGAGCATCCGGCTTATTCGTGCTCGACATGCTCGTCATTCCTGCAAAAGCAGGAATCCAGCGCTTTTCGGCATGTAAAAGCAGAGGCACCGGATTCCCGCTTTCGCGGGAATGACGAATCGGAATGCCTGGCGCACTTCAATGCGCTTTCAACGCCCCTTGAACTCTGCCTTGCGCTTTTCCAGGAATGCGGTGGTGCCTTCGCGCATGTCTTCGGTGGCGAAGGCCAGTGCGAATGCCTGCGTTTCAAACTCCAGGCCTTGGTCGATGCTGGTTTCGCCACCTTGCAGCACTGCATCGAGGATGCCAGCAGCCGCCAGCGGCGCCGCCGCGGCAAGCTGATCGGCCATCGCAGTCACGGTGTCATCCAGTGCTTCCGGCGCAACCACGCGGTTGACCACGCCCAGCTCATACGCGCGCTGTGCGCTGATCGGTGCGCCCAGCAGGCAAAGTTCCAGCGCGGCGCTGCGGCCCGCCAGGCGCAACAGGCGCTGCGTGCCGCCGAAGCCGGGGATCAGGCCAAGGTTGATCTCGGGCTGGCCGAATTTCGCCTTCTCGCTGGCCACGCGCAGATGACAGCACATCGCCAGCTCCATGCCGCCGCCCAAGGCGAAGCCCTGGATGCGCGCGATCACCGGCTTGCCCAGCCGTTCCACCAGGCTCATCAGGCGCTGACCGGTGCGCGAGAAACCCTGTGCCTGCACAGGCGTGTAGCCATTCATCTCGGCGATGTCGGCGCCGGCCACGAAAGCCTTCTCGCCGGCGCCGGCGAGAACGACCACGCGCACGACATCGTCCTGGGCGGCCTGGGTGAAGGCCAGCGTCAGCTCGTTGAGCGTCTCCCGGTTGAGCGCATTGAGCTTGTCCGGGCGATTGACAGTGATGGTGCGCACCGCGCCACGGTTGGCGATTTCCAGGTTGCGATAGGCCATGATTCCACTCCGGCGGGAAAAGGTGTGATGTTAGCAGCGGGAACCTTTGGCGCCCCCCGCGTTCGAAGCCAGGGACGCCGGTTCGACCGGTTACGCTGCACGATTCGCCAAGACCGCTTAGGATGGTGAAGTTGCGGCCGCAATGGAGGAAGGCATGGCACAACTGCGTTGGCTCGCTCTGGGCATCCTGTTATGGGGTGGCTTGGTGCATGCCCAGAACAGTGGCGCCCCGCAGGACCCGTCGAAGGTCAAGCTCGACAAGACCAAGCTGTCCTACGCCATCGGTTATCAAATCGGCAGCCAGTTCGCCAACGGCGATCCGGAAGTGGACATTCCCACGCTGCTGCGCGCGATCCAGGATGCCTATGCCAAGAAGCGTCCCACCGTGCCGATGCGCGACATGCACGACCAGCTGCGCGAACTCGACGAGCAGATGCACGCGCAGGCGCTGGCGCAGTTCAAGCAGGCGGCCGAAACCAATGCGCGCAAGAGCGCCGACTACATGGAGCGCAACCGGAGCAAGCCGGGCGTCATCCAGCTGCCGTCGGGCATCCAGTATGAAGTGGTGAAGAAGGGCACTGGTACCAAGCCCGTGCCGGAAGGCTCCGTGGTCACGGTGAACTTCCGCGCCATGCTGATCGACGGCACCGAATTCGACAGCTCGTGGGCACACGGTTCGCCGGTGAGCTTCGTGGTGAACAACAAGGTCATTCCGGGTTGGCAGGAAGTCATCCAGCGCATGCACGTGGGTGACCTGTGGAAGGTCACGGTGCCGCCGGCGATGGCCTATGGCATCAAGGGCGACCCGCCGCGCATCGGACCGAACGAGGCGCTGGTCTTCGAAATCGAGCTGCTCGAGATCAAGCCCTGAGATAGCGCCAAAGCCCGTGTGCGTTGCGTTTCGCCGACGCAACGCCACCGCCCGGGGACGTCCTCGCATGACAGCCCCGGGCCCCTTGCGATAGCATGCTCGCTTCCCTGGCACGTTCCGTGCCGCGCTTCGACGATACCTCTTGCAGCATGACGGCGGCAGACTGCTCTCCTGGTCCCTCCAGCAACCCTTTGAGTCCTTGCATCGGCATTTGCAGGCTCGATGCGCGTGGCTATTGCATCGGCTGCCTGCGCACAGGTGAGGAGATCGCCCGCTGGCGCGCCATGCCGGACGACGAACGACTCCGCTACATGCGCGACGTGCTGCCCACGCGGAAGAGCCCGTGATGGGCGAACTGCTGACCGACCTGAGTCATGCAGTATTGCCCCTGTCGTCGCCACCGGTCGGGCGCGGCTGGAATCACGCCGACATGGTCCAGCTGATCGGTGATACGCCGCGTCGGCCGGCCGCTGTGCTGGTGGGCGTGCGCGAAGGCGTGCAGCCGCGTCTCGTGCTCACCGTGCGCACCGACCATCTGCAGGATCATGCGGGGCAGGTGGCTTTTCCTGGCGGCCGCACCGACCCAGAAGACGCCGATGCCATTGCCACCGCCCTGCGCGAGAGCGAGGAAGAAATCGGCCTCGAGCGCCGGCTGGTGACGCCGATGGGTTTTCTCGATCGCTTCGAAACGATCAGTGGTTACACCGTGACGCCGGTCGTGGCGCGCATCGATGCCGACGCACGCCTGTATCCCGCGCCGGCGGAAGTGGCGGAAGTGTTCGAGGTGCCGTTGTCGTTCTTTCTCGAGCCGCGCAATCTCAAGCGCTACACCATGGATTTCCGCGGGCATCGCCGCGACATGCTGGAATTCGTGCACGGCGGCCATCGCATCTGGGGCGCCACCGCCGCGATGGTGTTCAACCTCCTGCAGAGGATGGGACGCACATGACACTCAAGACCACGCTAATCGACGTGCAGGAACTGGCGGCGCTAGCACCCTCCGACGTGCTGATCGTCGACTGCCGCTTCGACCTGATGGCGCCCGGCAGCGGCGAACGCGACGTGGGCAAGGGCGAGCGCGACTATCGCGACGGGCATATTCCCGGCGCGGTCTATGCCAGCCTTGATTCCGATCTTTCCGATCTCACGCGCAAGAGCCAGGGCTTGGGTCGGCATCCGTTGCCGCTGGAAGCGGCCTTCTCGGAAGTCCTGTCGCGCTGGGGCTGGCGCGAGGGCACGCAGGTCGTGTGCTACGACGCGGCGAACGGTTCGCTCGCTGCTGCACGTCTTTGGTGGTTGCTGCGGCTCGCAGGCATCCGCGATGTGGCCGTGCTCGACGGTGGCTATCAGGCCTGGGTGGCTGCGGGCATGCCGGTGGAAACGGGTGATGTGAATCGCGAGCCACACGCGGTAAGCGTGTACTTCGACGCGGACCAATACATGGTCGATCACGCCGCGTTGCGCAACGACCCGCAGCGCGTGTTGCTCGATGCACGCGCTGCGCCGCGCTACCGCGGGGAGGTCGAGCCGATCGACCCTGTGAGTGGCCACGTGCCCGGCGCGCTCAACCGTCCTTTCTCCGACAATCTTCGCGAGGATGGCCGTTTCAAACCGGCGGATGTGTTGCGCCGCGAGTTCCAGGCGTTGATCGGCGCGCACGCATCGCAGGAAGTGATGCACATGTGCGGTTCGGGCGTCACCGCCTGCCACAACCTGTTGGCGATGGAGCATGCCGGCCTGACCGGTTCGCGGCTGTACGCACCGTCGTGGAGCGGTTGGGTGAGCGATGCGACGCGGCCGGTGGCGAAAGGCGCTGAGCCAGGCTGAGCTTCGTCGCCCTTCCTACACGCCAAAAAAACGCCGGCATGTGCCGGCGTTTTTCATAAGGTCGATCAATCCTTCTTCTTGAGCCGTGCGACCAGCTTTTCCAGCACGGCCTGCGTTTCCGGATGGAAATACGCGTCGATGAATTCATCGATCGGCAGTTCTTCCGGATGTGCCCACACGTCCGTGAGGTCGGTGCGTGCGATGGCGCGCGTTTTCAGCATGGCATTGGAGGGCAGGGCGATCATGCCTTGCATCCACACCAGGGCGCGCGTTACCACTTGTTCGGCGTTGGTGATTTCATCCACCAGACCCACGGCCAGCGCCTCGGCTGCTTCGACCATCGCGCCCGCCACCATCAGGCGTTCGGCGCGATAGCCACCTACGATGCGGCGCAGCGCCATCTGGATGCTTTCGGGCACGACCAGACCCACCTGCACCTCGTTGAGGCCAATGCGGAACGGCCCTTCGGCCATCACGCGGTAGTCGCAGAACAACGACAGCACGGCGCCGCCTGCCGGACTGTGGCCGGTGATGGCGGCCACGGTGGGCACAGGCGACATCGCCAGCTTCGAGCAGGTGGCGAAGAACTCGCGCCAGAAATCACGCACACCATCGCGGTCGCGGCCCAGCAGCGAGGGCACGTCCACGCCGGCGGAGAACATGCCGGGCAGTCCCGAAAACACGATGCCGCGCGCGCCGCTGGTCACGGCGTTGTCGACCGCATCGCGGATGGCGCGAAGCAGATCGATGTTCAGCGCGTTAACCGGCGGACGCGCCATGTTGATTTCAGTGATGGCGTCGTGCGTGATCAGGTTGAGCATGGCAGTGGGCCGGCATGAGTTGAGAGTGGGCAACGAGATTAGCAAAGACGGCATGCCGCCGCTTTGTATGTCTGCCCACTCGTCTTCACCCGGTCATCACCCTTGCGGCTGGTCGTCCGCGGTCCACTGGTAGCGCACCAGATAGTCCAGCGTGGCCTTGCCGTTGGCGGGCACCGTCACCTTGAATTCCAGCGTGTCGGTGGTTTGTGCGCTTGGCTTGCTGCTGGACGATGCCAGCGTCCACTGCCGCCAGCGCTGGGGATGCTCGCGCACCGTGATCGTGCGTGGCGTGTCGCTGGCATTGGTGAAGGTGATGCGAAAGCCTTCGTCCATGGTGCGCCCGTTCTTGTCCACGGTGAAGGTCGTACGCTCGCGACTGGCGCGAAGATCGAACGCCATGCCCAGCGTGATGCGTGCGTCGCTGCCCTTGGGCGTGTCGTTCACGTGGCCACTGCCGATGAGTTGCGGCGTGCCGCTGCGATCGGCAGCGAGTACGCGCAGGTTGCCGGCCGGCAGACTGTCGAACGCGCGGAATTGCAGCGTGCTGGAGATGCCTTCCGGGCCGCCGCTGTTGATGACGTCCCGCCCGATGATGGGTTGCTGTGGCGTCCAGACGGCGCCGGTTTCATACAGCGACGTGCGTTCGCAGGCGATGCTGCGCGTGTCGTACAGCGGCACCTGGCTCACGCTGCCGTCGGGCAGGTCGACCTGACCCGGCAGCGAATAGGTGCGGTAGTCGGCGAGCGTGGATTGTTCGGGCAGGGCGGCATCCGCGGTCTTCGCTCGCGCATTGAACATCATGGGGCGCGGCCCCGGAGACGGCGCGAGTTGCGGCTCGCCGGCCACCAGCATCAGTTGCACGTTGTTCCAGTCACGACCGCTGCGATTGGCGATGCTTGCCCGCGATTCGAACTGCATCTTGCAGCCGTCGCCCGGGGCCAGCGTAGCCACGTAGGCGGCACGCCAGCCAAGACCCGCGGTGGAATAGCTCAAGGTCGCATTGGCCTTGCCCGCGCGGTTGGCATCGACACGCAATTGCAGGCCCGAGCCAGTCTGGAAGACGCTACGCGCCTTGACCGCGCCGTACTCACGGACCAGTGCCGTACGTTCACTGGGGCCGGACGTGTCGCGCACCATCAAGCCGCTGGCGTCCGCACGCAACAGCGTGCCAGTGGCCAGCGTTTCTCCATTGGTGCCGGTCACATCCACCGGTTGTCCGATCAGGCTGCCCAGTGCGGCGTACTGGCCCTGGCCTAGGCGGAGCCGCTGCGACAGCACCTTGGCGGCGTCGCCGTCGACGCCCAGCGCGATGGTTTCCGGATCGACGTATTGCGGCAGCCCGTCAAGATTGACGTCCTGCGTACCTGCCTTGAGATCGAGCTGGCGCGTTTCGCGCGCCACGGCATGGCCCGACTGCAGGGAGCCGTTGTCACCGGCGCTGTATAGCGCGTTGTCATCGCTGCGATAGAGCGTCAACGAGGTTGCCGCCGGCGCGGCGAAGACGCTCGCGCTGGCAGTGGCGGCGATGGCAAGGGCAAGAGTGCGAAGGGGAAGCGGGATCACGGGCGAACTCCATTCGGGTGTCGCCGCTGATAGTACGGGTACCGCATGAAGCTGCGGCATCCGTCGAACCGAAGGATTAACCCGGAACGTGATCCAGTCCGTTCAACCGCCGTTTTCGGCCGCGTCGCGGATCGACTGCGGCAGCGCCACGGGCTTGCCGGTGGCCGGGTCCATCCACACCATCACGACCTTGCCGTCGCTGTAGAGCGCGTCGTCGTGCGCGTTGACGATGCGGTGGGCAATGGTGACCGAGCTGTTGCCCAGGCGTTCGCAGAACAGTTCAACGTTCAACTGCGCCGGCCATTCGATGGGGCGTCGATAGTTCAGTTCACTCGCGGCAAGCACGGGCATCGAGTGCTCGTTGAACCAGCCCGGCACGTGCTGCAGCCACTGCAGGCGAGCTTCTTCGAGGTAGGTGAGGTAGTTGGCGTTGTTGACGTGATTGAATGCGTCCAGATCACGCCAACGGACGCCGATCGGGGCAACGAACAACGGCGTGTTCGTTGCCTCGGGTGCCTGCGCATCAGTCACGGCCGGGGCGCTTTCCTGCGCCGCGGCCTTGGGTGTGCGCGTTTCAGGCACGGGGTGGGTGGAACTCATGCAGTCTTCTTCCGTAATGCAGGTTTGCTCTTGCCGTTGCTCTCGGCCTTGGCCGCTTTGGCGGGCTTCATGTCGAGATGCGGGGCAAGGAAGTGTCCGGTGTGCGAACCGGGCGTGGCAGCCACCGTTTCCGGCGTGCCGGTGACGAGGATGCGACCACCACCGGCGCCGCCTTCCGGGCCAAGATCGACCAGCCAGTCGGCGGTCTTGATCACGTCGAGATTATGCTCGATCACGACCACGGTGTTGCCCTGGTCCACCAACTGATGCAGCACGTCGAGCAACTGTTCGATGTCGTGGAAGTGCAGGCCGGTGGTGGGCTCGTCGAGGATGTAGAGCGTGCGGCCCGTATCGCGCTTGGACAGTTCCTTCGACAGCTTCACGCGCTGCGCTTCGCCGCCCGAAAGCGTGGTCGCGCTCTGGCCGAGCTTGATGTAATCGAGACCCACGGCGCGCAGCGTTTCGAGTTTGCGCGCGATGGTGGGCACGTTCTCGAACAGCTTCAGCGCATCCTCCACCGTCATGTCGAGCACGTCGGCAATCGTGTGGCCCTTGTAATGGACTTCCAGGGTTTCGCGGTTGTAGCGCTTACCGTGGCACACGTCGCAGGGCACGTAGACATCCGGCAGGAAGTGCATCTCGACCTTGATCATGCCGTCGCCTTCGCAGGCCTCGCAGCGGCCGCCGCGCACGTTGAAGCTGAAGCGACCCGGCGTATAGCCGCGCGCGCGCGCTTCGGGCACCTGCGCGAACAGCTCGCGCAGCGGCGTAAACAGGCCGGTATACGTCGCCGGATTCGAACGCGGCGTACGACCGATCGGCGACTGGTCGATGTCCACCACCTTGTCGAACAGTTCCAGGCCATCGACGGACTTGTACGGCGCAGGCTGCTCGCTCGAACCGTTGAGTTCGGCGGCCGCGAGACGGAACAGCGTGTCGTTCACCAGCGTCGACTTGCCCGAGCCGGAGACGCCCGTGACGCAGGTGAACAGGCCCGCGGGAATCGCGAGATCCACGTTCTTCAGGTTGTTGCCGCTGGCGCCCTTGAGGTGCAGCCAGGAATCGGCGTCCACCTGCTGGCGACGTTCCTCCGGCACCTTGATGCCGCGCTTGCCCGACAGGTATTGGCCGGTGACCGAACGCGGCGACGTGAGCACGTCCTTCAACGAGCCCTGCGCCACGATCTCGCCGCCGTGCACGCCGGCGCCGGGACCGATGTCCAGCACGTGATCGGCCATGCGGATGGCGTCCTCATCGTGCTCGACCACGATCACCGTATTGCCAAGGTCGCGCAGACGCGTAAGCGTGCCGAGCAGGCGCTCGTTGTCGCGCTGGTGCAGGCCGATGGATGGCTCGTCGAGCACGTACATCACGCCCACCAGGCCGGCACCGATCTGCGACGCAAGGCGGATGCGCTGCGCTTCACCGCCCGAGAGCGAATCGGCCTGGCGATCCAGCGTGAGGTAGTTCAGGCCCACGTCGTTGAGGAACGACAGGCGCTCGCGAATCTCCTTCACGATCTTCACGGCGATCTCGCCGCGCCAACCGGTGAGCGTGAGCTTTTCAAAAAAGCCGAGGGCGTCGTCGATGGAGCGCGAGGTGAGCGAGGGCAGCGCGTGATCGGCCACGAACACGTTGCGCGCCGAGCGATTGAGCCGCTGGCCACCGCATTCGGGGCAGGGTTGGTCGCTGATGTACTTGGCCAATTCCTCGCGTACCGCGGGTGACTCGGTTTCCTTGTAGCGGCGATCCATGTTCGGAAGGATGCCTTCGAAGGTGTGCTCGCGCGTCACGCGGCCGCCGCGTTCGGTGATGTACTTGAACGCAATGGTTTCCTTGCCGCTGCCATACAGGATGGCCTTCTGGACGTCCGCTGGCAGCTTGCGCCACGGCGTGTCCACATCGAACTTGTAATGCGCGGCGAGCGACAGGATCAACTGGAAGTAATGCGCGTTGCGGCGATCCCATCCACGAATGGCGCCACCCGCGAGCGACAGCTCCGGATGCGCCACGACGCGCGCGGGATCGAACACCTGCGTCACGCCAAGGCCGTCGCAGGTCGGGCAGGCGCCCACTGGCGAGTTGAACGAGAACAGGCGCGGTTCCAGTTCCGGCAGCGAGTAGTCGCACACCGGGCAGGAGTAACGCGAGGACATCAACTGCTCGGGTGCCTTCGCATCGTCCATGTCGACCACGAGCGCGATGCCATCACCCAGGCGCAATGCCGTCTCGAACGACTCGGCCAGGCGCTGCTTGATGTCGTCGCGCGGACGAAACCGATCGATCACCACTTCGATGGTGTGCTTCTGGCGCAGCGTGAGCGGCGGCACGGCATCGAGGTCGTAGACGGTGCCGTCGACGCGCGCGCGAACGAAACCCTGTGCGCGCAGTTGATCGAATACCTGCACGTGCTCGCCCTTGCGCTCGCGGATCACCGGCGCCAGCAGCATGAAGCGCTTCTCGAGATCGAGCGCGAGCGTGGTGTCCACCATCTGGCTCACCGTCTGGGCTTCCAGCGGGATGCCGTGGTCCGGGCAGCGCGGCGTGCCCACGCGGGCGTACAGCAGGCGCAGGTAGTCGTAGACCTCGGTGATCGTGCCCACGGTGGAGCGCGGATTGTGCGAAGTCGATTTCTGCTCGATGGAAATGGCCGGCGACAGACCTTCGATATGGTCGACGTCCGGTTTCTCCATCATGGAAAGGAATTGCCTGGCGTATGCCGACAGCGATTCGACGTAGCGGCGCTGACCTTCCGCATAGATGGTGTCGAACGCCAGCGACGACTTGCCGGAACCGGACAGGCCGGTGATGACAATCAGCTTGTCACGCGGCAGGTCGAGGTCGATGTTCTTGAGATTGTGCGTGCGCGCGCCGCGAATGCGGATCGTATCCATATCGCCCGGAGAGTCGGAGGGAAGGGGAAAACTGTACTATACCAAACTTGTCAGTACGCTTATTGCGATCTGACGCCCGCCAACAAACTCTTAAGAGAAGATTCGGCCGAGTATGGCTTAATGGAATCTTTGGCCAGTTTCTGGCCGGCATACGAACAGAGAGTGCGGATGGGCAAGTTGACGAGATGGGGTGTAGCCCTTGCGCTTGCAATGGGCATGGGCCAGGCCATGGCGGCATCGGGTCCCGCCACGGAAGATCAGGTTCGCCAGCTGATGGAAGTCGTCGGAGTCGGCAAGATGCTGCTCCAGATGAACACCCAGGCAGTGACCACGCTGCAGCAGTCCATGCCTTGCGTGCCGCCCGACTTCTGGCAGAACTATATGGACGCCAACCAGACCCAGCTGTTCATCGGCCGGCTGGTGCCCATCTATCAGAAGCATTTCACGGCAGATGAGATGCAAGGCCTGTTGAAGTTCTATCGCTCGCCGCTGGGCCAGAAGGTCATCAACGAGATGCCCACCACCATGGCCGAGGCCAACCAGGCCGGCCAGCAGTGGAGCCATGAGCGCAGCGACCAGATGGTCAACGAGCTCAAGCAGATGGGCACGCTGGATGGCTCGGGCCGTTGCCCGGGCAAGGTGTCGACCACGCCGATGTCCGGCACCGCCATGGAAGGCGCTGCGGCGATCAAGGCTGCCGAAAACGGCGAACCGCAGGCGCCCAAGGCGGGCGCCAAGAATGGCGAGGCGCAGGCCACCAAGCCCGCTGCGCATGGCAAGGCACCGGCCAAGAAAACCAGCAAGCCAGCCCCGAAGAAGGCCGCGCCCGCCAAGGCCACAACCAAGCCTGCCGCCAAGGCACCGGCCAAAACCGACGCCAAGGCCGCGCCGGCCAAGACCGACACGAAGCCGGCGGCCTCGACGGGCGGACAAGCTGGTCAGTAATTGACCAGCCCCTTCAGGGTTCGATATACTCCCGAGTTCACCGGTGCCCAATAGCCCGGTGAACCCAAGAGAATAACGACAGAAGGGATATTCCCATGAGTTACGCAGTCATCAAGACCGGCGGCAAGCAGTACCGCGTTCAGCAGGGCGACGTCCTGCGCGTGGAGCTGCTGAACGCCGAAGAAGGCGCCGCCTTCACCTTCGATCAGGTCCTCCTGGTCGGCGCCGGTGAGTCGATCACCGTCGGTGCGCCCATCGTGGCCGGTGCCACCGTCAGCGCCACCGTGCGCAAGCACGGCCGTGCCGACAAGATCCGCATCATCAAGTTCCGTCGCCGCAAGCACCACAAGAAGCAGCAGGGACATCGTCAGCATTTCACCGAAGTCGAGATCACGGGCATCAACGCCTGAGCAACTGGAGCATTGAGTCATGGCACATAAAAAAGGCGTAGGTTCCAGCCGCAACGGTCGCGATTCGAACCCGAAGTACCTCGGCGTGAAGATCTACGGTGGCCAGGCCATCGAAGCCGGCAACATCATCGTTCGCCAGCGCGGCACCAAGTTCCATGCCGGTCAGGGCGTGGGTCTGGGTCGTGACCACACCTTGTTCGCGCTGGTCGACGGCACCGTCGAGTTCAAGGTCCGCGGCGAGAACAATCGTCGTTTCGTCAGCGTCATCAAGGGTTAATTCCTTTTCGACGTTGCAGCGAAGGCCCCGCTTCGGCGGGGCTTTTGTTTTTTGGGTGAATGTTCTGCGCCAGGCGTGGAGAGTGGAGACCGGCATTGTCCGGAGTTCCTGCTCCCTCACGGGCCGGCGACGCTTTCACCCTTTACCATTGATCATCAACTATTGACTCTCCTATGAAATTCGTCGACGAAGCCATCATCAATGTCAAAGCCGGTGACGGCGGCAACGGGTGCATCAGCTTCCGTCGCGAAAAATTCATCCCTTTTGGCGGCCCTGACGGCGGCGACGGCGGCAGCGGCGGCTCGGTGTGGCTGGTGGCCGACGAAGGCCTCAACACGCTGATCGACTTCCGTCACCAGCGGTCGTTCAAGGCCGAGCGTGGCCAGAACGGCATGGGTAGCCAGATGTATGGCAAGGGCGGCGAAGACACCTATATCCGCGTGCCCGTGGGCACCGTGGTGATCAACGTCGACACCGACGAAACCATCGGCGACCTCACCCAGAACGGCCAGCGCCTGCTGGTGGCGCAGGGCGGCAAGGGTGGCCTGGGCAATATCCATTTCAAGAGCTCGGTGAACCGCGCGCCGCGCAAGTCGACGCCGGGCACGCCGGGCGACCTGCGTGAGCTGAAGCTGGAACTGAAGCTGCTGGCGGACGTGGGCCTGCTGGGCTTCCCGAACGCGGGCAAGTCCACCTTCATCCGTGCAGTGTCCGCTGCGACGCCGCGCGTGGCCGATTACCCGTTCACCACCTTGCATCCGAACCTGGGCGTGGTGAGCCTGGGCACGGACCAGAGCTTTGTGATCGCCGATATCCCTGGCCTCATCGAAGGTGCGGCGGATGGCGCGGGTTTGGGCATTCAGTTCCTGCGTCACGTATCGCGCACACGTCTGCTGCTGCACGTGGTGGACATCGCGCCGATCGACGGTTCCGATCCGGTGGAGCAGGTGCGCGCCATCGAGCATGAGCTGGAGAAGTTCGATCCGGAGCTGCTGGATCGTCCCCGCTGGCTGGTGATGAACAAGGCCGACGTGCTGCCGGAGGACGAGCGCCAGGCTGTTGCTGCGGACGTGGTGCAGCGCCTGGGGTGGAAAGAGCCCTGGTTCCTCGTGTCGGCCATTTCGCGCGAAAACACCATGCCGGTGTGTCAGCAGGTGTGGCGCTTCCTTGAGGCGGAGCATATGGCGCGCGAGGAGCGCGACGATATGTTGCCGGGGGACGTGCGGTTGCGCGGTGAGGGGGCGGAGTAAATCCGCTCATAAAAAAGGCGGCCATTGGCCGCCTTTTTTTATGGTCATTCCGGCGCAGGCTGGAATCGAGAGACTCGGTAGTCCGTTTTCGTGTGTCCAGGCTGAGAGCCTTAGGGCGACAACCGCCATGCACAGTCACTGGATTCCGGCCTTCGCCGGAATGACGAGTGGGAGAGGGGCGCCGGTTTTGCAGGCACACAAAAGCCGGCTTGCGCCGGCCTGCTCTCACAGGCACACAAAAAAGCCGGCTTGCGCCGGCCTGCTCTCACAGGCAAACAAAAAAAGCCGGCTTGCGCCGGCTTTTTCGCCAACCCGAGATTCAGAACACGAAGCTGGCTTACGCCAGCTCGTGGATCTTCGCGTTGAGGCGGCTCTTATGACGAGCAGCCTTGTTCTTGTGGATCAGGCCGCGGGCAGCGTAGCGGTCCATGACCGGCTGGGCAGCGGCAAAGGCTTCAACGGCGGCAGCCTTGTCCTTGGCCTCGATGGCCTTGACGACCTTCTTGAGGGCGGTGCGCACCATGGAACGGGCGCTGACGTTGCGCAGGCGGCGCTGCTCGGACTGGCGCGCGCGCTTCTTCGCGGACTTGATGTTGGCCAAGGTAGAACTCCGAAATGAATTGCTGGGTTGGAAAAAGACGGCAAGTATGCGGCCAATGCGCCGCTGCGTCAACAGCTTAGCCGTTTGTCAAGGCGTTCCGCGGAGCGCCATGCCACCCACACGGTGGCCTAGGGAGAACGGACAGCCCGGATTATGCCACGTATGCGCTGTCATCTTTCCATCCGGGGCTGTCAAACTACGCGCCTTTCGCCGCCGGGGCAGAGCGGCCCGGGCAGGCAGCGCGTCCCACCAGCATAGGTACGACCTCAAGGCATGAAGTCTCCCAGCATGTTCCGCGGGCTGCTGTCCTTCAGCAGCATGACCATGATTTCGCGCGTGCTCGGGCTGGTCCGGGACATGTCGATCAACGCCACCTTTGGCGCCAACGCGGCCACGGATGCGTTCTGGGTGGCGTTTCGCATTCCCAACTTCATGCGTCGCCTGTTTGCCGAGGGCTCGTTCTCCACGGCCTTCGTGCCGGTCTTCACGGAAGTGAAGGAGACGCGCAGCCACGATGATCTCAAGCAGCTCATGTCGCGCGTGTCGGGCACGCTGGGCGGCGTGTTGCTGGTCATTACGGCGTTGGGCGTGATCTTTGCGCCGCAGGTGGCAGCGCTGTTTTCGCAGGGCGCTGCCGATACGCCGGAGAAGTTCGCGCTCACGGCGCAACTGCTGCGCCTGACGTTCCCGTTCCTGCTGTTCGTTTCGCTCACCGCGTTGTGCGGCGGCGCGCTCAACAGTTTCCACAAGTTCGCCTTGCCTGCGCTGACGCCGGTGATCCTCAACCTGTGCATGATCGCCGGCGCGTTGTGGTTGTCGAAGTATGTGCACCCACCGATCATGGCGATGGGCTGGGCGATCCTGGTGGCCGGCCTGCTGCAGCTGCTGTTCCAGTTGCCGTCGTTGCGCGGGCTGGATCTCTTGACGTTGCCGCGCTGGGGCTGGAGCCATCCGGATGTGCGCCGCATCCTCACCTTGATGGTGCCCACGCTGTTCGGCTCCTCGATCGCGCAGATCAATCTGCTGCTGGATACGGTGATTGCCGCGTATCTGATGACGGGTTCGCAGAGCTGGCTGTCGCAGGCGGATCGTTTTCTCGAGCTGCCGTTGGGCTTGTTCGGCGTGGCGCTGGGCACGGTGATCCTGCCGTCCCTGTCGCGCCATCACGTGACCACGGATCGCGACGGCTTTTCCAAAGCGCTGGACTGGGGCCTGCGCACCACGCTGCTGATCGCCGTGCCGGCGATGTTCGCACTGATGCTGCTGGCCAAGCCGCTGGTGGCCACTTTGTTCCAGCACGGCCAGTTCACGCCGTTCGACACGCGCATGGCCACGCTGTCGATTACGGCGCTCAGTTTCGGCCTGCCGGCGTTTGCGCTGGTGAAGGTGGCGCTACCGGCGTTCTATGCGCGCCAGGACACGCGCACACCCGTGCGAGCCGGTGTGGCCTCGCTGGTGGCGAACATGGTGCTCAACGTCATCTTCGTCGCGATGCTCTACGTGTTGTGGGCTTCGCCGGAACAGCGGCAGTTGCCCTGGCTGGACGGCATTGCCGCCGTGCCGGGCCTGCACATGGCGCTGGGCATGGCCAGTGCCCTGGCGAGCTACATCAACCTGGGCCTGCTGTGGCACTGGCTGCGCAAGGCGGGCGTGTATCAGCGCCAGCCCGGCTGGACGCGCCACATGCTGCGTCTGGTGCTCGCCTGTGCGGTGATGGTGGCGGTGCTGCTGGTCGGCATGTGGGTGTGGCCCGACTGGACGAATGCGGACAAATGGACGCGCGTGTGGCGTCTGGCCGTGCTGGTCATGGCGGGCGGCGGCGCGTACGTGGTCACGCTGTTCGCAGCGGGATTCCGTTTGCGTGAATTGCGCGGTGTTTGAGGGTTCGGTCGGGCCGAAACACGGCGCTTGAGCCGCTATACTCGCCCGATGATGAGACTTTCCAGGGATGTCGCCGGCACCAGCCTGGCGCCCGGCGGCAGCGTGGTGGCCGTCGGCGCGTTCGATGGCCTGCATCGTGGTCACCAGGCCCTGCTTGCGCAGGTGCACGAACGCGCGGCCAAGCTCGGCCTCACGCCGATCGTGGTGAGCTTCGAACCGTTGCCGCGGGCGTATTTTTCGCCCGAACCGGTGGCCCGGCTTTCCAGCGTTCGCGAAAAGCTGCGCGGGTTCGACGAGGCCGGCATGGAGCAGGTGCTCTTGCTGCGCTTCAATCGCGCCCTCACATCGATGAGTGCCGAGGATTTCATACGCCGCGTGCTGGTGGAGCGGTTGAACGCGCGTGAGGTTTGGGTCGGCGCGGATTTCCGCTTTGGCCACAAGCGCAGCGGCGACGTGGCGATGTTGGAGCGCGTCGGGCCCGAGCTGGGCTTCACCGCCCGCACCATGCCGTCGGTGCTGCTGGATGGCGCGCGGGTATCGGCCACGCGGGTGCGCATGTTGCTGGCTACCGGCGAATTTTCCGGCGCCGCGCCCTTGCTGGGTCGTCCGTTCGTGATCGAGGGCAAGGTGGAGTACGGCCAGCAGCTGGGACGCCAGCTGGGTTACCCCACCGCCAACATCCATCTGCGCGACCGCAGCAGTCCGGTGCATGGCATTTTTGCCGTACGCGTGGGGCTGGGCGAAAGCGAATGCAGCTGGCCGGGCGTGGCGAGCCTCGGCGTGCGGCCCACGGTGAACGAGGTGCCGGAGCCGCTGCTGGAAGTCCATTTGTTCGACTTCGAAGGCGATCTCTACGGCCAGCGCATGGCGGTGGAGTTCGTGGCCAAGCTCCGCGACGAGCAGAAATTCGACAACCTGGACGAGTTGACCGTCCAGATGGCCAAAGACGCCCGCCAGGCCCGCGAATTGCTGGGCATGAATCCGCGTCTCAGCGAGGCGTAACCGGCCCAAATCCGGTAACGTTGGGGCTTTCGCCGTTTCGGTCGAAACGTCGGTCCCACGGGACCTGGCGCCGTGACGGTGACACCGAACAACCTACGATCAGAGCATCCCCAGGCAATGACCCAGGATTACAAGAACACCATCAACCTGCCGCAGACGGAATTCCCGATGCGCGGCGACCTTCCCAAGCGCGAGCCCAAGTGGCTGGCCGATTGGCAGCAGGTGGGCCGCTACCAGCAGATTCAGGAGCGCGCCGCCGGCCGCGACAAGGTGTTTGTGCTGCACGACGGTCCGCCGTACGCCAACGGCGCGATTCACCTGGGTCACGCGGTGAACAAGGTGCTCAAGGACGTGGTGGTGAAGTCGCGCCTGCTGGCCGGTTTCCGCGCGCCCTACGTGCCGGGCTGGGATTGCCACGGCCTGCCGATCGAAGTGGCGGTGGAAAAGAAATTCGGCCGCGTGGGCGACAAGCTCGACGCCACCGCCTTCCGTCAGAAGTGCCGCGAATACGCGCAGCAGCAGATCGACCTGCAGCGCACCGACTTCAAGCGTTTGGGTGTGCTGGGCGATTGGGAAAACCCCTATCGCACGATGGACTTCAAGTACGAAGCCGACATGGTGCGCGCGCTGGCGAAGATCGTCGGCAACGGCCACGTCGTGCGCGGCGCCAAGCCGGTGTACTGGTGTTTCGATTGCGGTTCGGCGCTAGCCGAAGCCGAGATCGAATATGCGGACAAGGTTTCTCCTGCGGTCGATGTCGCGTATGACGCGGTCGAGCCGAAAGCACTCGCGCAGAAGTTCGGCGTGGATGCGGGCGACGCCATCGTCGCCATCCCGATCTGGACCACCACGCCGTGGACGCTGCCGGAAAGCCTGGCGGTGTCGCTGGGTGGCGAACTGGAATACGCGCTGATCGAAGGCCCGGCGCGCGACGGCAAGCGCGTGCTGCTGGTGGTCGCCAGTGCACTCGTTGAGAAGGTCGCTGCGCGCTACGGCATCGACGGCGAGCCGAGCGTGATCGGCCACGTCGTCGGACAGGCGCTGGAAGGCGTGCTGCTCAAGCATCCGTTCTACGCACGCGAAGTGCCCGTGCTGATCGGCGACCACGTGTCCGCCGAAGACGGTACCGGTGCCGTGCACACCTCGCCCGACCACGGCGTGGAAGACTTCGTCGTCTCGCGCAAGTACGGCATCGAAACGCTGAACTACACCGAGGCACGCGGTACGTATCGCGCCGACACGCCGGCCGCACTCGATGGCACCGTGATCGCGGGCAAGCACCTGTGGAAGGCCAACGACGAAATTGTCGATCTGTTGCGCCGTCGCGGTGTGCTGCTGGCGTTCGCCAAGATCGAGCACAGCTACCCGCATTGCTGGCGCCACAAGACGCCGGTGATCTTCCGCACCACGCCGCAGTGGTTCATCAGCATGGAGAAGGAAGGCCTGCGCACGACCGCTCTCGATGCGATCAAGCAGGTGCGCTGGGTGCCGGGCTGGGGCGAAGAACGCATCGCCGGCATGGTCGGCGATCGTCCCGACTGGTGCATCTCGCGTCAGCGCACCTGGGGCGTGCCCATTGCGTTGTTCATCAACAAGAGCACGCAGGAACCGCATCCGGATTCCGTCGCGCTGCTGGAACAGGTGGCCAAGCGCATCGAGCAGGGCGGCATCGACGCGTGGTACGCGCTCGACGCAGCCGAGCTGCTCGGCGACCAGGCGAAGGACTATGAAAAAGTCCTCGACGTGCTCGATGTGTGGTTCGATTCCGGCGCCAGCCACTTCACCGTGGTGGGCCAGCGTCCCGAACTGCAGCAAGGCAACGCATCGAGCTACAAGGTGATGTACCTGGAAGGCTCGGATCAGCATCGCGGCTGGTTCCAGTCGTCCTTGCTCACCTCGTCGGCCATGTTCGCCAAGGCGCCGTACAACGACGTGCTCACCCACGGTTTCACCGTGGATGCGCAGGGCCGCAAGATGTCCAAGTCGCTGGGCAACGGCATCGAGCCGCAGGACATCATGAAGAACCTCGGCGCGGACATCCTGCGCCTGTGGATCTGCTCGACCGACTATCGCAACGAGATGTCCTTGTCGGACGAGATCCTGAAGCGCGTGTCCGATACGTATCGCCGCATCCGCAACACGGCGCGCTTCCTGCTCGGCAACCTCGACGGTTTCGATCCCGCCAAGCACCTAGTGCCGGTGGAAGAAAGCACGCTGCTCGACCAGTGGGTGGTGCAGCAGGCGTACGACGTGCAGCAGGCGGTAACGGCGGCGTACGACCGCTACGACTTCCCGGAAATCGTGCAGCGCGTGCAGAACTTCTGCACCAACGAGCTGGGCGCGTTGTACCTCGACATCACCAAGGATCGCCTCTACACGATGCCGACCGAAAGCCACGGTCGCCGCAGCGCGCAGAGCGCGATGTATCGCGTCGCCGAAGCGCTGGTGCGCTGGCTGGCGCCGGTGCTCACCTTCACGGCCGAGGAAATCTGGCAGCACATGCCGGGCAAGCGCAGCGAAAGCGTGCTGTTCGAAACCTGGTACGACGGCCTCGCTGCCACGCAGGGTTCGCCGGAACAACGTCGTTACTGGTCCGATTTGTTGGCGATCCGCGACACCGCGTCGCGCGTGCTCGAAGGCATGCGCAAGGCGGAGCAGATCGGCGCATCGCTGGAAGCGAAGGTGGCGATCCATGCCGATGCCGCTGTCGTAGCGCGCTATCAGCAGGCGGCCTCCGAGCTGCGCTTCTTCTTCATCAGTTCCGACGTGCGCCTGGATCTGGCCGGTGGCCAGCCTGCCGACGCGGTGCTGACCGAGCTGGAAGGCGCGGACGTGTGGGTGTCGGCGACGGTGAGCGATGCGGCCAAGTGCGTGCGCTGCTGGCAGCGTCGCGATGATGTCGGCACGCATGCGGCGCATCCGGAACTGTGCGATCGCTGCATCAGCAATGTGGAAGGGCCGGGCGAGAATCGCCGCTGGTTCTAAAAGCAGAACGACACTTCTTCCTCTTCCGAAAGGGAGAGGAAGTACCTGCGCAAGATTTGACTACTGATGAAACCCAAACCCAACGCCCTTTCCTGGCTGCTGCTCTCCCTCGTTGTCATCGTGCTCGACCAGTTGAGCAAATGGTGGGCGCTCGCCGCGTTGCAGCCGGCGGGCACGCCGCACCCGGTGATTCCCGGCTTCCTCAACTGGACGCTGGCGTTCAACACGGGCGCGGCCTTCAGCTTCCTCGCTTCCAGCGACGGATGGCAGCGCTGGTTCTTCGTGCTGCTGGCGGTGGTGATCAGCGGCGTGCTGGTGGTGTGGCTGTCGCGTACGCCACGTGGTGACTGGAAAACGGCGATGCCGCTGGGGCTGATCGTTGGCGGCGCCCTGGGCAATCTGATCGACCGCCTGCATGCCTCGCAGGTCACCGACTTCATCCACGTGTACTTCCGCCAGTGGAACTACCCGGTGTTCAATCTCGCCGACTGTGGGATCACGGTGGGTGCGGTGATGTTGGTTGTTTTTGGCCTGTTTCAGGGCAAGGCCAAGGCCTGAATCACGCCCTCACGTGCGGTCACACCAGCCGTGCGATAATGCTTGCCTGTCAGTCGAACCGAAAGGTCCGGAGTTTCCGTGGACATTCTGCTCGCCAATCCCCGTGGCTTCTGCGCCGGTGTGGATCGCGCCATTGCCATCGTCGAGCGCGCGCTCGAATCGTATGGCGCCCCGATCTACGTGCGTCATGAAGTGGTGCACAACCGCTACGTGGTCGACAAGCTGCGCGCCGACGGCGCGGTGTTCGTCGAAGAACTGCACGAAGTGCCGGACGGCGCCACGGTGATCTTCAGCGCCCACGGTGTGTCCAAGGCCGTGCGCGAGGAAGCCGACCAGCGCGGCCTGAAGGTGTTCGACGCCACCTGTCCGCTGGTCACCAAGGTGCACATGGAAGTCGCGCGCCTGGGCCGTCTGGGCCGCAGCGTCGTGCTGATCGGCCACGCCGGCCACCCGGAAGTGGAAGGCACCATGGGTCAGTGGAACCCCGCCAACACAGGCGAAATCCTGCTGGTGGAATCGGTGGAATGCGTGGCCACGCTGGAACCGAAGTTTCCGCACGAACTTTCTTACGTTACGCAGACCACGCTGTCGGTGGACGACACCAAGGCGATCATCGACGCGCTGCGCGCGAAATTCACCGACATCGAAGGCCCGCGCAAGGACGACATCTGCTACGCCACGCAGAACCGCCAGGATGCCGTGCGCCGTCTGGCCGCAGCGGTCGATCTGATGCTGGTGGTGGGCTCGGTCAACAGCTCCAATTCCAATCGCCTGCGTGAGCTGGCGGAGAAGGAAGGCGTGCGCTCCTTCCTCATCGATGGCGCCGAGCACATCGAGCGTAGCTGGCTCGACGGTGTCACCCGCATTGGCCTCACCGCGGGCGCGTCGGCACCGGAAAAGCTCGTGCGCGACGTCATTGCGCGCCTGCAATCGTGGGGCGCTGGCGCCGTACGCGAACTCGATGGCGAGCCGGAGACGATCACCTTCGCATTGCCCAAGGAACTGCGTCTGGTCGGCGGCGTTTCGGCGAGCCTTTGATCGCCGACATCTTGCGCGGCCCGGCTCCGCTCCGTAGAATTCACGGTTCCTCGCCGGAATAGCTCAGTTGGTAGAGCGGCGCATTCGTAATGCGTAGGTCGTAGGTTCGATTCCTATTTCCGGCACCAGATGTCAAGCACCCCGCGAAAACCCTTATCCAAGGCCGTTTCGCGGGGTGTTTCATTTCCGATGTAGGGAAGTGATGTAGGGGACCATTTCAAGCGGCCTCAGCGTTGTTCAGGTTCGCTGGCCGGCGCACTTACGTGAAATCAGCAAAAAAGGCGATCAGGCGCTCCTGGTCGCCTTTTTCTTTGCTCTGGGTATCCTAATAAGGGTCTGCTTTCGACCCACAGCGGACCTTGGCGAGAGGGCCGGATGATGGAGAATATCGAGTGACTTGGACTATCTACGCGCAACTTGCCGATAACTCGCCGGCCATCAATGCGGAGTGGCTGATGAGCGGCTTAAGCGGCCTTTTTGGGGCTCGCCCCGAGTTCGCCGTGAGGCAGACAAGCCTACCGTTCTCCCGCGCTCCATCGGTCGATTTGGTATCAGGAACTTGGCTCGCTCGCCTCACTTACGAGGAGGGTGATGCCGTCCTGGCTGACTCGATCGAGATTCGACGCGTCACGCGGGAAGATCCTAGTGGCCAGGAGGCTTCCACTCGGCGCATTCGTGCGGTTCTCTCCTCAGATGAGGCGGGCGAGTACACGAATCATTCGATATGGGTGACCGACTTTCTTCGATCGATACCTGGCGTGTTGCTCTTTGACGTCACGCGGAATGAATATTTCTAATGTCCGCTTCCGACCCATAGCAGACCTGGCATTTAGAGTGTCGAAGAAGGGGGGGGTATGTTCGTCGACATCTTTAGCGACTTAATGGGCGCGGCCGGCCTGCTCATAGTTGTGCATGGCATGGTGGGTATGGCCCGCAAAGAGATAACAACCACGGGACGCCCCGGCCGAACGCGAACCTATGTCGGTCGCGATGCAGTGGCACAAGGGGCTTTTCGAGTCGTACTCGGGCTTGTATTCGTCGCAGGCGCTTGGTTGAGTGCGATAGCCAGGGTCTAAGGAGCGATCTAATGTCTGCTATCGACCCGAAGCGGACCTAAGCTCGGAGGGAGTGGAGATGCGCCAGTACCAGCGACTAACGCGGCGGCGGGGAGCAAATAGCTATTCAGATAGCGAGCGCGCTGAGCTATTGCAGCTTCTGGCGTCAGCTCCGGGGACGAAGGACGTTGAGGTCTTGGAGCAACATCCCAAAGGCGGGTATCGAGTCCGATTCGACGTGTCGCTGGACGCTTTGGATGATTTCGTTGGCCATCTGGGCAGCCATGATTGGACGCTGGCAATCTAACTGGGCCGCGTTCAAAGCGTCCGCTTCCGACCCATAGCGGGCAGTTATGAGATGGCATGTGGCGGCTTGGCCTTGGTCTGGTGTTCAAGTCCAGCGACTCACTCTTGCAAGGAGGCACTATGTCGACAGAAAGAGTTCAGGCGGTTGCAATACAGCTTGCGGGCCTTGTCTCTCAGCGGAAATTTGCCCAAGCCCTCGGGATGTGCGTCGCATCGCGGCTAACGGCGGAGGACTTGGATTCCGTGATGACAGCCACTGGTCGTTCCTTTTTGCCGAATCAGCTTTCTAAAACCCATTTCGACATCGTAGCGATAGAAGGTCGAGGCAGCCCAACTTGGTCCATTTGGGCACCTCTTTGGACTGAGGAAGAAGGGCGGTCGGATTTGCAGATTGAAATGACTGTCACTGACTCTCCAAGTGGCGTACTCATAGAGTTGGACGATCTGAGGGTTCCATAGCGGCGACGTCCGCTTCCGACCCATAGCGGACGATTTCCCGCTGGGTCTCGCAGTTGGCGAACCAAATGTCGCCGCGTAGCGCCGCTGGCGCCGCCGCTCGGGACAGGCAACCGATGGCGGTTCAAAAAGTACCCTCTACAGAATGACAAACCTCTACGGACTTACTACCCCGTAGAGGTTTTTTATTTTTTGCGTTTTTGGTATCTAATAGGTGTCGGCCGCCGGTCCATCACCGGTATTCGACAGGGAAATCTGATGTTGACCAACGTTGCGAACCTTTCTTCGTTTTACACCGACAAAGCACGCCAAGCTTTTACCCGTGCGACAGGTGTGGATTGGCACATCGAAAAGCTCCTTCCCGGTGAGACTTCGCAAAGGGTCGCAGTCAGGCACTGTGAGCAATACCGCAACTACGCGGTTGCAGCTTTCGACCGCCGCTTCATTCTGTCGATCACCCGCCGAGGCTAAACAGGGGGCACCCAAACCTCATTCGCCCTGCAGGCGATCCATGGGCGCCCCGAAAATCACCTAAGGGTGCCTTCGTTCCAGCAGAAAAAAATAGACGTCTGCCACCGCTTGGGTGATAGACGTCTATTCAACCTGGGATAAATCCAGATACGGGAGCACACATGTTCCGAAATGTCCTCAACCCGATTCACGACCCAGTACTCCGCGCCATTACGTTGATCTGTGTCCTAACGATCACGGGCGTAACAGTGATTTGTTCGCTAACGATTCTGGCGGTTGCTGCGTCTAGGATGTGAAGCCGTCGTCGTCCATTCCGTAGTCACTAGCGAGTGCTTCGATGTACCCCCAGGCTCCGCCTGCGGCGCTCACGCGATTACGTTCGAATGCATCCTCTCGTGCTCGCCGTTCGATCAGCGCATCATGTGTGAGCCGGCCACTGCGTGAGCACGCCGCCGCCCGATCTAGCGCCTTCCGGTAGCCAATACTGCCGATTGCCTCGGCATCCACTAAGGCCACGGTGAGGCGTGCCGCGGCGTCGATGTCAGGATCACGACAGACGCCACCTCCGGCAACGCGAGCGACCATTGGGCAAATGACGTGCTGCTTGTGACGGACCTTTGCGGCGGCCTGCTGGGTCTCTAGGGGATCGACGGGGCAGACGTTGCGGGTGCAGCCGTTGACGCCCCAGGGGCAGACATCGCGGCAACTCATCGAGCCACCGGCGACGTCATGCGCTCATCCCTAACCGTAGACGCTCAGCTTCCAGCCGTGCAACGTTGCGGACGGTGGAAATACTACCCGGCCAAGTGCCCGAGACTCGCTTTATGGGCTTTGTAGTCAACTCTTGCACCTCGACCAGCATCGGTCGCATGCGACCCAACCATTCGGCCGTGGGGGCGTCAATAAGAGCCTCGCGCTCGACGGCCCTAGCGATGGAGGCCACTTTGTCCAGGTTGCCTGCGAAGGTCATCTCAGCGGTACGCATGAGCTGCCCCATTCCATACTTGGGATCGTGCACCGTGCGCAGCAGTGCGACAGCCTCCGTTATGGATTCGACACGCTGCGATAGCACGCGGTCATGTTGTATACGCGTTCGGTTCTGTCCGGTGCTGCCGCGGGGAATGGCGGTCATTTCTACGGGTGCTTTTGCGGCTTTCTCTGTGGTGTTCATGTTGTATGTGTTTCTCAAATGAAAACTCGCGCCAGGATCGGTGAGGGGTGGGTGGGTCTTAGGCGTAGTTGGCATAGGTGCTGGCGTCGGCGCTGGAGATGGGGCCGAGGTCTTTGCCCCGAGGCTTCTCTACGAACGACCCACCCATTGCGGAGTAGGACGACACGCCCGCCTGGAATCCATCCATTGCCATGCCGAGTCCCGTCTTGAAGTGGAGTTGAGACAGGGACGCGTTGAGCTGGGTGTTGTTGGCTTGAATGGAGTCGCTTAGGTTCTTCGACTGCAGGCCCTGTGCCTGGTCAAGCTGCTGATCGTAGGACTGGAGCTGAGCAAGGAAGGAGCCGGAACCGAGGTTGATCCCGGCGCCAGAGGCGGAGACTCGTGCCGAAGCGCGCGCTTGGCGAATCGCTTGAGCACGCTGGTTCATCTCTGCGCTGGCCTGATCGGCGAGCTGTTCGGCGCGCTGGTTGGCCTGCTTCTTGAGAACCTTTTCGGTGTTGTGAGCTGCCTTGTTGGCCTGTACGTCAGAAGCAACGGCAGCCGCAGCTGTCACGGCGGCGATGGCCCACATCGCGGCAGGAGCGAGGATGATGCACATCAGGTGATCCTTTGGAAATGTACGGACGGGGCCTTTGCGGCTCTCTCTGCGGTGCTCATGTTGTGTGTATTTCTCACGGGTAAAAGAAAGAGCCCCCGCCGGGACTCGGCGAGGGCTTCGGGGGTTACTTCAGGGGCGCAGAGGTGATCAGTGAGACCGCGAAGGCGAAGGCGTAACGCAAGACGATCAACATTCGCGGCTCCCGTCGGTGTCGCACTCGGCGGGATAGCGCGTTTCTGTATGGAAGGCCATTAGCGATATTTCTTAGCGCCGACGTTGCATGGCAATCTGGGCTGCGCGCTTGCGGGCCTCGTCTTCGATGTAGAGCTTATTCGCCATCTCGTCGATAGCGGTTTCGTCTTCCACGCGCTGCTGATCTTGCATAGCCGCGTACTCGGTCTTGGCCTGCGCCGCCGCGGCAGCGGTGAGTTGAGCCAAGCGAAGCGACTTCTGGGCGTTGAAAAGGTTGCGTTCGATACCCTCCCGGACCCTTCCGGTATACCGCAGGGCCGGTTTCCCGCTGCGCGGATCGAAGTGAGAGACCTCGGTGAGCATACTGGCGTACTTATCAATGGCAGCAACCTCGGATCGCCCGTACGTGGATAGGTCCAAGTTGAGAAGCATGTCGAGCGTTGCGGACTGGCGCATCTCTTCGACCTCTTCTTTGGAGACACCGGGAATGTCGACAGTGCGCACACCAACGGTGCGCGTGATCACTTCGGCGGTCTCGGGATCGACGCCGGTGGAGATGTTGTAGCGCGTCAGCGTCTCACCATTGTCACCGCCGATCACTTCAACGGTACGCTCGGCTAGCATGTCGCTACACGACTTTGAGATGACGTGTGCGATGGTCTCGCTGGTAGCGTGGGGGCCTAAGGCCATAGCCTCACGACCGCTTTTGACCATGAACTCGCGATGCGCGACAGCGACGGGGTTCTGCGAAGTATCAGGACGATAAGCCGCGCCTTCAGCGCCGCCGGCTTCCCCAGCGGTGACGGCACCGGACTTATAGCCGAACTTGGCGTGCCAATCCTCAATACCTGTGGTGACATTTGAACGGTCGATAAGGTGCTTGACGCTCTCGCGGTGCTTCTGGTGCACCTCCGGCGAAAATCGGCTAGGTAACTGCAACGAGCCGTCCTCGTTGACGAGGAGGCGACACGGGTCGTGCTCGACAGCGACGGCGCTGACGGTCGCGATATTCTTGGGCTTGGTCATGGTTTGTTGTTCCTCGGTATGTAGGTTTGCAGCGCGCCACGTGAGTGTGAGGCGCAGAGGTTTACTGCTGCGATTGGTCCAGCCACGTCGCCGCCGGCATCGCGTAAGGTTTCGAGCACACGACGGACAGCAGATAGACCGGCTTCGAACTGCTCTGAGAGTTCAGAGCGAGTCGGTGCTTGCGGCGCGCCCACGGCGTTTTGAGGTGTCAACTGCGGCTTCACTTCAGTCAGCACAACGTGCGGCCTGTCGTTCGCTGCCCAGGCCGGCCAGGTCGAACGATCTTCGACTGGCTGCGGTGGGCCTGGCCGATAGCCAGAGCGTTTTCGTGACGCCATTTATCGGTGACCCACAGGACGTCGTGCGTATGGGCTTGAGGTCGCCTGCATGCCTAGCTTGGCAGTCGCCGCGTGCCATCCTGTGGATGCGCCTCGACTTGGGACTACGCTCGACGGAGGCTGTGTGACGCGGCGAAGTGGCTGGAGTGGCGTAGCGATACCGACGTCAATGCGGCCGTTTTGAATGACACAGAGTGAACAAAGGTCATCTTCGGGCGGATCGAGCAGGTATGGGTCGATGGTGCTCATGGCAAATCGGCGCCGCCTTGCTTCGCCATGGCGATTAGCCAGTCGTAGAGGCGTTTTTCACCAAGCTTCAGCCAGACCTCTCGGTCGGAGTCGACATGGCTTGGATTCATTTCGCGTGTCTCGCCGATCAATAGAATGACCTCGACGGAATCGGCGCAGAGGGCTTCGCGGCTGCGTTCTTCGCGTTGGGCGTGATCAGGGAAAACGTTGTCTCGGAATCGACTCATGCCAAGTTGTTCCCGTTGTGACTGAGGCAGTCGTTTACATGCATGGATAGCTCCATAGATGGTGAGATGGTTGAAAGGGGAGAAATGCCGCTGTTGCCCGGAGGTGAGCTTCTGTCGCCGGAATACGTCGAACGAGGCGGACGGCCCCGCGGAATGCGGGACGGTGTGAACACGTCGGCACGTTTTGCGCACTCTCCGCGCATGCCCCGGGTAGGGGCTGGGAAGGGTCAAGCCGCGACTGTCTGCGCCTTGGAGTTCCTGAAGTGTTGCTTGGTGCGGCTTGCTGTCCATCCACGGGGGCCGATACGCCAGCCGCGGGAGAGAAGGTCATTCCTCGACAAGCAGCGGTGGCCATCGCCCATGTCGCCCACGCGGTGAGCATCGAAGCCGTGCTCACTGCTAAAGCATTCACGGCATGCGCAGCACTTGCAGACGCCACCGGTCAGCGGGACATGTGCTGTAAGCGATCTGGTGCTCACGCAGCGGCCTCTTGGTCTGCGTACGCGGCGGCGTGAAGCGCGTGACTAGTCACGCTGCAGGGCTGGGGCTCAGGCGGAACCGGTGCGCACTTTAGTGCGTTCAGTCGATCGATTACAGGCTCGAAGTCGAAGCTCACAACGATGCCTTTTACATGCGTTGGGACGAGGGCTTGGATAACGTCGCGGACGTGCGCCGCCATTTCGTCAAGCCATGTCAACACGCGAAACTCTTCGCGGAGCTGGTGCTCGGCCTTGACCATTGCGAGGCGCAGACTCGGCGAGAAGCCGATCAGGCCAGCCTCTTCAGCTTCGCGCGTTGCATCATGCACGCCTGCGCGAGTGGACCAATCAGCCCACGCGAGCGAGCGATTCTCCGCGCTGTATAACCACTTCCATTGACGCAGAGATAGCCGGCGACCGTGGAGCGTTGCAAGATGGATCGCGGCGGAGTCGCAGGCGATGAGGTGACTATCGTCAAGAGTCAGCAGAGAGTGACGCATGGGTTCGGTTCCTGTGGATTTGTTGGGTTAGGTGCGTGCCTCGCGGTCACGTTGTAGCTGGCGCATCAGATCGGGCATGGAGGCGTCGAAGTCGTCGGCCTCGCGAACCGCTGCCTCACGGACGGCTTGTTCTTTCATAGTCTTTGGTGCTTGCGCTTCGATGCGCCTGGCCTCTGCCGCGGCTGCGCCGTCCTGCTTTGCCGTGTCCTCTGCGCGAAGCTGTGCCTCTACCTTCAGGCGCAGCGCTTCGTACTTTTTTCGAGCGACCTTGGTCGGGCGTCCTGCCTTCCGTTTCGGCATGCGCGCTTGCACGCGCTCGTCCCAGGTCGGAGGGCGTTTCTCGCGTTCCTTGCGGGGCAAGTTAGGCATGATCGCGGCCGGAGGGATCGGGAGGCCGTGCGCTTTCGCGTAAGCGACCGCATCGCGCAGAGCTGTCTCCAGGCGCATGCGTTCGACCAAAGCTGACTGCATTGCGTTGACGATCTGCACCAGCGCGAACCCGATCTTTTCGTTGACGGCCTCGCCCATGCCAATGCGTAGCGCTTGAGTTGGGCGCCACGCTTCTGTGCGCGAACCTGAGGCCCATTCGGGGCGTTTGTTACTGCTCGGGACGGTGCGCAGCAGGTGTGAACCTAAGGTGCATTGAAATACCACCTCAGAGCGATGCATGTACCGCGGTTCGCCGTGCCACCGCAGCGAATACAAGGCCAGCAAGCGAACAAGCATCGCCCGGCCAGTAGCGCCGCCATTGCGCAGGCGGGTGTACTGGTGCATGAGGCGCTTAGGTGTCCCGGGGTGTGGGTTGTAAACCATGTTCATTAGCCAGCTTTCACAGCGCTGCACTAACTCAAGATCGCCGAAGCCATGCGCGAGCATGTCCTCGACTAGCTGCCGGTGTGGCTTTACGTGTCGCGACTCCGGCATAAAGCCGTCGGGATCGCCGGTGCGCACACGGCGTTCGTAGTGGAGCCGACAGAGCGTGGAGAAGGGGCGCGCAGCAAGCCCGCAGGCTTCAATGCGGCATTCTTTGATTTGTCCACCGCCGCCCAGGTCGGGCAGACGGGGGAGCCGCACAACATGGGGGGTCTTGATCATGGGGTCGCCTTTCGGTGGTTGTCAGCCACGACGAGGCGACCGGCTACAAGCCGAGTAGTCGTTGCGGGACGTTCAAGGGAGGGGTTTTAGACGCTCGAAGGTGGCGCTTGAGCGGCTGGGGATATGGCTATGACTGACTGAAGCGCCGTCGTGGATTGAGAGCTGCGCTGGTGCTGACCACTCTGCTAACTTGGGAGACACCGTACAGATGAACTTTGCAAGGAAGGCGCCTGTGACAGCGATCCAAGACAATGACGCTCAAAAGACAATCGACGACCTAAGGGAGGAAGTTCGGGAGTATCTGAAAAACTTTCCTGATGTCGACGATTTGGTCGCGACAGGGATACTTCGCGCAGTCGGCGGCGGTTGGTATGAAGCTGTCCGCGGCCCACTACCGGACGGGCTAGGTAAATACATGAACGGCCTTCGTATCAGTCACGGAAAAGCCCAGTTCAAGCCTGCCAAGCTGACCAAAAAATTGAAGGCTCTCAAAGACTCGTTGTGAGTCACCATGAGTCGGATGAGCCAGCGTTTCTCTGAAGGACGGGCAGGCGGTCGACGTACTTAGGGGGGGGCATGTTCCAGTGTTGCCACCTACGGAGGCATCAGCCTAGTGACTGCACGAGTCACCTAAGGGGAACAGCCCGGCCGCCTGCGTCGCCTTGCTTCAATAGAAGGGGTGGAAGCGTGACGGACACGCCCAGGGGATCATTCCCCCGGGGTGCCTTCGCTGGCTTTCGCGCGAGCCAGCCGCTTGCGTTGCCGGTCCTTCTCCCGTGCCGCTGCTAGCTGGTCCGGGGTCTTCTTCGTGCGCTCCTTCTGCTTGCGGTTGGCGGCTTGCTTGCGGGCTCTCTCCTGCTTGGCGTTGAGAGTCCCTTCGGGGTCCATAGCCTCGGCTCGCTTCCGTGCCGCGGTGCGTTCCTTGGTCGCCGTGTCCTTGGCGGCTTTCGCTTTTATCAGGCCAGCTGTTCGGTCGTAGAACGGGTTGCCCGTCGGTTTAGGCCCAGCTTCCAGCTCTGCGAGGAACGCTGCGTTAGATGCCTCTATGGCGGCCTCTTCCGCTTCGATCTGCTCCGGCGTCCGGTCAGCTAGTGCCTGGACACGCGCGCCTTCCCGTTCCATGTCACGCACCGTTGTAAGGGTGACAAAGCGGAAAGGCGTATTCAGGATGTGGCGGTTGTCATCGCGTTCTATGTGGTGGTCTCCGCCGCCATCGTCCCAGACCTTCACGCCTACAACTTGCCCCGTTTCGATGTCCTGAATGGTCTGCAGGCTTCGTGCTACGGCGGCTTCATAGTCTGAGCGGCTCTTCGTGATGTGCATCTGCTGGAAATCCCGGGGCACAGGGTGACGCAGATCCCCAGAAGGCTTGCGGCCGCGGGTCTCTGCCTGCATGCGCGCTTGCCTAAGGGATGACTCGGCGGCGCGCCTGAGGGCTTCCGGTTCCAAGAAAGCGCGGTACAGCCTCAAGCGGTCGTGAGCTTCGAACCAGGCCGCGCGCACGTCTGGGTGATCCAGGCCGGAAGCAGGATAGGCGGGTCGCTTTTGGTGAACTTGAGAAGGGCTTGAGGTGGCCGGGCGAGGCCCAATAGGTTCCTGCAGGGGTTTCGACGGGAGCGGGCGCAGAATGGGTCGAGGGCCACGCTTTAGGGCGGTCCTGAAGGGCAGGGTTTGCCTGCTTTTCTCGTATTCGGTCATCGTTCTTTTGGCGCGGATAATGAACTGGCGGGAGGGTGAAATCGCCACCGGTGTTCCTGGGTGAGGACAAGTGAGGAAGTTTTGATAGGCACGAGCTATGGAAAAGTGGAGAACCATCCTCTCCGTCTGCCAAGAAGATTCTTCCTTCTTTAGGTGAGCCTCAATCGGACCCCTAGGCAGTGCAGCACAGAGGCCTCATGGTGCTCCGCGCGACTTGTCCCTCGCCAACCCCTCAAAACCATCCGTCGGTCACTTAGGCTGTTCTGCGAGGTTTAACGCGAGGAGGGGTTGGGGTGCGCATCACTGGGTCCATAGGCGCCGCGAATGGATCACGACAGCCCCAACATTCGCCGCATGGCCGTGACTTGGTACGGCTTCCCGGTCTCGCTTAGGTGCCCCTGCGCTGCCAGCTCCGCGGCCACCTGAGGCACGCTGCGCCGCTTCCCGTTGACGGGATACCGGTAGAGCTTGCGGGCGAGCGCGACCGTCTCCGGCACTGTGTCAGCGTAGCTCTTGCGACCCTCGCACTTGCCGGTGCGGGCCTTCACTCGCTGGCGAGCCCCGCGCAGCTTGGCGACCGTCATCGCCTTATCGAACTGCGCGACGGCGCCCAGAATCTGGCGGATAAGGACGGCCGTCGGCGTGTCATCGGTGAATGCCTGAGGACTATCAACGGCGATTAGCTCGATGCCCTGCGCCTGTAGGTACTGGTGCCCGGCCTCCTGAGTCATCAAGTCACGAGCGAAGCGGTTTGCCGTCTCGACCAGCACCGTGCGGCACTCGGGGTGCTCCTGCAGGTATGCCAGGAGGTCACAGAAGCCTGGTCGAGATTGGATCGGATCAGCGCCGGACACTGCAGCGTCATAGAACGGCGGTTGCACCACGGCCAGGCCTGCGCGCTTCGCATAGGACGTGATAGCCGCGAGCTGGCGCTTGTCGCTGTCCTTGTCCTCGCCCACGTTGGCGGCGCTTGAGGTGCGCAGATAGGCGACTGCAGGGATCATGCGGGTGGCTCATCAAGGGGCTGTAGGCCAATGATGGCAACGCATTCGGCTGATAGTCAATCACTCAATCTGAAGATTGTGTGTCGATTCGTCGCCTTGGTGCGTCTTAGGTGGCCGCGCAGGTACACCACAGGAGGGAATCAAGGGCCCCAGGACGCCGGCTGGTGCGTTCAATGAGCGGCCTATAGTGGATCTAACAAGCCTTTGCATATGGGCCCATGGGGGGATTCCGCAGCGTTCGATCCGTCGAGACCCCTTCCGATTTTTCTACAGAAAACGGCCGCGCCTCGGACTGTAACGGATCGCCTTTGGGGCCCGTCGGGGCAGCAGTGGGAAAACCCCTAGGGATGTCCTTCGGGGTCACCACGACGCCATCTTTCCAGCGAAGTGCGCGCGTTCTCTCGGGCCTCGATGAACGTGTGCCCCCAGTGCATCGGCGCGCGCCCCAGCCGCTCGGAGAGCAGTCGAAGCCGGTCCATAATCTGCGTCACGTCATTGCGCGCGACGACGGTATCCACGACATGTGTGTCCTCTGCCTTTTCGGGCAATGGGTGTGACCGATGAGCGACCACGTGGATGCGTCGTGCGTAAAGGGGGGCGCGTTGCGGGTGTACGCCTTTGCGCAAGTACTCGCGCTCATCCACTGCACCGTCGGTGCCCTTAATGGCCATCGCCAGTGCTGGCAGCGAGGCAGAGCGTTTGTCATCGTCCCAGATACGACCAAGCGCAACCACCAGGGAATCCCACAGCGCGTTATACACAGTACCAAATAAGAAGTGGTCCCCCAGTAGCTCGGGCCTAGAAGACTTTGCTTCGCGCCAAGCTTCGGCCAGGGCTTCCACTGCGCAGAGGGTGTGAATAGCCTCTACGAGCTGCTCTTCAACGGCTTCGAGTTTGGAGATTACCTTGGGATCTGGAGTGGGTGAGTGGTTAGGCATACACAGCTTCCTCCTGAGTGGCCTAAGATGCCAACGCTGGTTAGCTGACAGTTTGGCCATAAATTTTCCCCGGTTGTTACTTGCAGCTAGCCGTCGGATTGCTCGCTGCTCTGCATGATTCTGTGCGCCAATCCGCTCAGCTTTGGTCCGTGGATCTCATGTGCGAGGCCGGTACTCTTCACGATGCCGAGCGGCGGAATATCAACGTCGATCGCTTGAACCGGGCGGCCGGGTCTGAGGGTCATTTGAGCAACGCCCATAGGTGGCCGGCGAGAGCAGACTCGGATGACGCCTGCTGCATGTATTGCCTGCACCTTATAGGTCCGTCCTCCGTCGGTATCTCGTCCTATCGAGACGGAGATATGCTTTGCGTAGCGGTGGTTTTCGCGAGTCATATAAACCGGAAGTGATTCAACAAGTGCAGGCGCTCCTAAGACAGCGGCTCTCAACTGACCTATAAAAGGACCAACGTTGATCCGTGCAAACGCATCGTCCGTCGACAGATGCGCTCGAAGCAGGCATGTCAGAAAAAACCGTTGCAGCTGTACCGGGTCTGCGCCGCGATACACGAACCACCCGGCCGAACCGCCGAAGGAGAACCGCGGTGCATCGTGCGAGGTCTTATAGAATGCCGTGAAGTAATCGTCCGCTTCCTTGAAACTTTTCTCGCAGGGATCGCACACAATGCGATCTACGAGCCCGAATGCCCGAACCCAGCGTGGGTACGACCTGTTTGTCGTCGGTATTCCCATGAGGCCGGCTTGGTCCCCCTGAAGGATTTCACCTATCGCACGGGGGACTATATGGCTCATTGGCATTTCGCGAGCATCGCCAAGGCACAAGCCGCATAAGCGACCTTCAACTCGTCTAGGACCCATGCGGCACTCCAGTCATGCAAGCAGTCAAGCAGCTCGAAAATGGACGGACGTCATCGAGCAGTAGGGTCGAGGGAGGGTAAATGGTTCAAGTAGGTCTCAATCAACGAAATTGGCTTCTGGCCATGAAAAAGAGACCGAAAGAAGATTCCATCGAGTAGTGGCATCTCGGCGTCTCCCCTGGACAAAAAAACGGGCTTGTCTTCAAAGAGGACAGCTCCCGCCCCTGGCTTCATAAGTTCACCCCGTTCCTTCCTCGTGGCCGGCCTGGTTCCCATGCCGGCTCTCACGCATCTCTCTAGAAAGGCGGGAACCGAAACGCCCATGCACACCTGCATGCGCCCGAACATAATGTCGAACACCGTGTCTGGAGCGAGACCTCGATTGAACAATGGGAGAGCTAGAGGAACTGCCATAGCTTGGATTAGGGTGGAGCGCGGGCTGCGGGCATCGCCGCCGAAGCGGTCAAGCCAGGAGTTGAAAAGCACATGGCCTGCTCGCCGAAAATTTTCTTCCACATAGCATGCAACGAACAAGCCGCCATCAATGACTTGAAGGGCCCAGCCCTTTGAGCGTGCCTCGTCGATAACGGCATTAAGCTCTCCATCCCAAGTCGCAGTTTCAATCTCGTCTTCGGGGATAAAATGCCTATTGCCAGTATCCGGGTCAACCGAGTCGCCTTTGTTCATTATTTCCGCAATATGATCCATTCGACCGTATTGCCTGATGTTTCTTTCAAACTGCTTTGCCACATGCTTGCTTTCGGTGGAGGAAATGATCTCCCTAAATTGTTCGCAACCGGACTCTCTATAGAACCGAACTAGGTCCATGATTCGAGCGTTTTCGCGCCCTTCTTTCACCTCAATGAAAGAAAAGCCTTTCTTGGGGTCGGACAAGAAGATATCTCCGACTTGCACGAAGCTTGTCAAATCGGAGATCAACGGCATCGCATGGGGGCTACTCTTTCGCAGCTGCTCCACAGCTAAGAGGAGGCTCGATAAGTTGTTTTCGGTTAGAGAGGGTTGCTCATGCCCCTTGTACAGCCGGCGCGCATGGCACAACTGGTGGCCAAGGAACTGCCAGGCCATCGCGTCACAGACGGCGCGATATAGGACCTTCGCGCTCTGCTTCACAGGCTCACTACTTGTGAGCTTATTTACGATGATCTGCTGCGCTTCGAACATTCCTTTGTTCGCCAGCGCATAGAACGTATCGCGCAATGCCGGATCTGCGGCCGATATTCCCGACGCAAGAGACGGCCAAAGTTCCCGGCTACCGCAACAGGCGAGTTCAAAGAGGTTTCGTGCCTCAGGCTCCAGCTCCGGATCAAAAAGCATTGGAGCCAACGTCCCTTCAACGGAGTATACGTGCCGTGGCTTCTTGCTCATTTCGTCGTGAACTCCCGAGTCCCGCCGTTCACGATCAAAGATCCAGCACGGCTCTGACTTGCCTTCTGCCTAAAGGTGTTCGATGGCATCTTGGATCATGTCCCTGTCTTTGTAACCATCTACAAAGCTCCAGTGGGCCAGAACTTCCCATAAGAACCGGCCAACGTACTCAGCTTGATCGTGACTGTAGGTGCTGGATCGGTTTAGCCGGTAGATATTTTCTTTGAGCAGCTTGAAAAGTTCGTGCACCTTGGCGTCTTGGATCTTTGCGGTGCTGAGCACGTAGCCAAGCTCATCGGCAAATATTTCGAGTTCAAGGACGAGTTCATGCATTCGAAGTTCGTTGGATTGGAGGCCGTTCAGTGCGGCGTACCAATGCTCTCGGTCATTCGCTTTGAAGAACTCCTGGAACTTTCTGTGATCGCATAGGGTTATCGGCAGTTCTGAGTCATGAGTGCCAATAGACGACCACAGAAGGATTTGTATCGATGCCTGCTTGAAGCTCAAATAGCTTCTACTCAAATTTTCTCTCAACAGCCCTTGCCGCGTACGCTCAGGGAAGTACACGACAAGGAGCCAAAACATCCCACTAACGAGGTAGCCAACCGATAGGTTGAATGCGATGGTGTTCGGATGTCCTAGGAGTAACAGGGGCGCCTCCAAGGAGGTCCCGCGAAGAAAGGAGATGGTAGGTTCGCCGCTAGAAATGAACATTACTAACGTTGCGACAACTGCAAGAAGAGCCAGCAGTATATGGATTCGGCGCGGCATCTCGATCATCCAATGATTTATGTTCGCTCGTGTTATCAGGACGGCTGGCCTTCTTGGTAATCCGCTTAGTTTACTTGTTTATGATTCCTGAGATCGTTTTGGCGACATATTGGTCCACGGTCCCGTAGGTGACGCCTTCAACGGCAGCCCGACAGGTTGCTGGGGTAAACTGGTTGTAGACGCTTAGCGTCACGCCTTCTTGTTCATGGCCTACACATTGCTGAACTACGGGCAATGGCGCGCCTGCATTTAATGCAGCTGAAATGAAGGTTTTTCTCAGCGCATGGAAATCTGCGCGGGAGTCAGTGAGGCCTAGCTTGCGTCGGTCACGCCCAAAGCGCTTTCCGATATGCCACGTGCGCTTGTTGTCAGGGCCGCCAGGCGACAGGCCGTCCAGTAGGTAACCAGCGCCAGCACGTTTTGCGAGAAGTGCGATAAGGGGAGAAATCACCGGGTGCACTGGCACGGCTCGAACCGCGGCTAGGGTCTTACCCTCAGCAACCTGTAGAGTGCCTGCGACCGGATCGAAGTCGACGCCGCGAAGCAATCCGACTTCTTCGCGCCGTTGCCCCCCGTACATGGCTATCACTGACAGTGCCCAGACCGGGTGCTGGTGGTCTAGCCCTTGGACGAGGCGTAAGAGTTCCGCCTCAGTCCAAGCCCTGCGGGCGGCCTGCTTGCCGCGTTTGGACTGTTTGACCGAGGTTGTCATTCGGTCAAACGGATTTGAATCAACGCCACCGCGAGCTAGCAGCCAACCGTAAAAGGTTCGTAGAGCCGACACTTGCTTGATTCGAGTTGACGACGAGACAGCAAGACGCTGGATGACCTCGGTCACATAGCGCCCGGCAGTCTTACGGTCGACCGACGAGCACTCAAGATTAGGTCCTGCCCAATCTATGAACGCGCCCAGGTGTCGCTTTAGATCACCTAACGTCTGAGCACGAACGTCTCTGGCGCGCTCCGCAAGGAAGGCTTCTACCTCATCTTGCAGTGTCGGTCCAAGCTGCCCACGAAGGGCCTTCCGCGCCTGCCTGATTATCTCTGCATCCGCCTCGGTCGTGCTGTCCCGCATGGCATCCACGATGCTGTCTACGGTCTGCTCTGCATCGAACGGGCGGATGCGGCCCGCTTCGACCTCTTTGCGGAGCTTCGGGACGTACCGCAAGAGGTCTTCAGGGGCCTTCACCGCTGCATCGCCTCCCCGGCGAATGGATTCGAACCATTCTTGCCATTCGGCGAGAACGGCCAGCTTGACTTGATTGGCCTTCGCTTTGTCACCGGTGCGGAGCGACTTCTCAAGGACCTTCGTTCCAACGGCCTGCCGAACGTCATCAGGGACGCGCTTTTGTGCGTAATACATGCTGCCGCGAAGCTTGAGATGACTGCTCATGTGGTGCCGGTCGATACCAATGTAGGGAAACAAAGTAGTGTAGCCGACACCCCCGAACCCCTTATGTGGCGCGGTTGAGCCGCTTCGAGGGTGCTCGCGGACACGATCCTATTTCCGGCACCAAATTCAAGTACTTAGCGAAAGGCCTGATGTCAGAAATCAGGCCTTTTTCTTTGTGTCTGCCCCGCCAGGGGCCGTGTGCACGGCTTGCGCGCCGCCCACTCTGTCCCCTTGAGCATCCCTGACGCTGGCAGCGCCGGCAGCTGATCACGAGTGCCGGCCCTGACTATTGGAAGATCCAACTCCTGGCCGGGCGTGTGGGCATCGAAGTCCGTTCAAGGCTGCGTTTCGTCGTTTTCGTTCCCGCGTTGCGAGCAGGCATTCCGTGCAGGCGGGAGTCTCCGCCTGCGGAGCGTTGAAGACATAACCGTGCGACGCGTGGACCACGCTCGCTACGAACGCAATGCCAGTGCGTAATGCGCTATGTCGGCACCAGGCAGGCACCGGCATATCCATGCGGGTTGCTGTTGAACCCATCATCGACGTTTCCTTGATCACGCCTTGCGTGTTCGCCGATGAGCTGCCGTGGATCACAAAGTGGCGAGCCTCGTCTGGAATTTCACGGTGGCTGGGTGCCGTGGCGTGAAGCGAATGCACGCGCATCGGATCCGCATGCCTGACACGCGAGTGTCACATAGCGAGTCGGGAAATTGACTTACGTTGATACACATCACGTTTGCAACGACGTCTAAATTTCCAAAAATCCGAAGACTTCATTCGTCTCGCGAGCGCTCGCGATTTGGACGGCCAAATGTGTAGCGCGTCGCATTTAAATCCTGCGCTTCGTGAGAACGTCCGCGACCGTCGAATCATGCGCGAACGGCTGGCTTGGTATGACCCGTCGGTCGCAAGGTTGCTGTAGGTGTCGTCCGTCTCATGTGTGGACGTCATGCAGAGGCGAAGTGACGGTGATGGCTTGACGACGTGTCGCGCCAAGGCTGTCACCCAAGGGTGGCGGCGGCATTCGGGCTAGCCCGTTTGATCAATACAGGGGATAGAAATGCAACTGGGGTCTGTCGTAGTCGGGAAGTGGCTGCGCAACAGGGCGTGGACCGTCTTCGGTACGTTTTCGCTGGCTGCCATCAGCGTGGCCAGCACCGTCATTCCTTCGATGGTTCCGTTGGACACATCGCAACTGAGTGGCAGCACCAGCCTGATGCCCAAGGTGTTGATGGCGAATGCGTCCTCCGGTTCGCCGGTGACGCTGGCGCCGTCGCAGCGCCTGGAGCTCAATCTGGGTGCGCAACCTTGGAGCTACCTGTCCGAGGACAACGAAACCGATCCGGTCGACAAGAACGCGGCCGCGGCGCAGGTGAATTTCAATGACTCGGCGTGGCAGCAAGTGGGCCTGCCGTACTCGAGCACGCAGTTCAACACCTTCATCAACGAGAAGTCCGGCGGCGGTGATGGCGAGCTGGGTGGAAACATCGCCTGGTATCGCACGCGCCTGACGCATTCGGCCGATTACGTCGGCAAGAAGATCATGGTGGAGTTTGAAGGCGCCCACATGGGCGCGCAGGTGTACGTGAACGGGCAGTTCGTTCCCGGTACCAGCCAGGTGCCGGCCGATGCCAACGCCACGCACGTCAACGGCTTCCTGCCCTTCATCGTGGACCTGACGCCGTACCTGCATTTCGACGGCAACGACGTGCTGGCTGTGAAGGTGGCGCGCGGCGACAACTTCTTCGAAGACCCCTCGTTCTCCGGCGCCTTCCGCTTCGGGCAGTCCGATACCGGCATTTTCCGTCCGGTGCGCCTGCACGTGACGGACAAGGTCTACATTCCCGAGAACGTGTATTCCGGCCAGAAGAGCTGGGGTACGTACGTCGCCACCGAATCGGCCACCGACGCCAGCGCGACGGTGCGCGTGCAGACCAACGTCGCCAATGAGCACGATACGCCGGTGACGGTCACGCTGACCACGCAGGTGGTCGACGCCGATGGCAAGGTGGTCGCCGCAACGCAGGACGAGAAGACGTTGCCTGCGCATTCGGTGCCGGGCGCCGATCCCGCGCCGGTGTTCGACCAGACGCTGACGGTGACCAACCCGCACCTGTGGTATCCGAACAACAGCGTGTGGGGCAAGCCTTATATGTACAAGGTGTTCCACACGGTCAGCGTCGATGGCCAGGTGATCGATGCCAAGGCAAGTCCGCTCGGCATTCGCGTTATCACGTGGGACAAGGACTTCCCGTACATCAACGGCCACAAGCATTACCTGTGGGGCGCCGCCGGGCGCTATGACTATCCCGCGCTCGGTTCCTCCGTGCCCGAAGAGCAGCAGTGGCGCGACCTCGCGCAGCTGGCGGCGGCCGGTGGCAACCTGTGGCGTCCAGGACATTCGTCGGCAAGCCCGGAATTCGTAGCGGCTGCGGATGCATACGGCGTTTTCATCGTGCAGCCTTCGGGCGATGGCGAGAACGGCTTCGCCACACCGTGCAGTTCCCAGGCCACGAATTTCCAGCAATGCCAGGACAAGGAAACGCTGAAGAAGGAACTGCATCGCGACATGATCATCCGCGATCGCAGCCATCCCTCGATCCTCGGCTGGGAAGCCAACAACGGCACGATGTACGAGTCCTACGCGGCCTCGCTGAAGCAGATCGAACTGCAGTGGGATTCGATCAGCAGCCGTCCGCAGACCGACCGCACGCCCGACGTCAACAACGGCGACGTGATCTCGTGCGACGGCGCGGGTTGCGAAATCTATGCGCACACGCATGACATCGCGGGCAAGCCGATGTACGGCGCGGAATACTGGGCCAACTGGGGCACGCAGCGCACCGCTTACGATGCGGAGCTGGCGTTCGCGCTGCAGTATCTCGATCCCTGGACGCGCGGCCGCAAGGCGAACACGTTCGGCATGACGCAGTGGTACTTCGCGGACAGCCCGGGCGAGATCTTCCAGTTTGCCGAAGGCACCGACGCGCAACTGGTGCGTTCGATGGGTCAGTCCATGGTGGACATGAACCGCTTCCCGCGCATGCTCTATTACATCTACCAGGCCAATTGGGTGCCGTACGGCATCAAGCCGGTGGTGAAGCTGGCGCATCACTGGAACCGCTCGGGCAATGTGCGCGTCAATGCGTTCAGTAACTGCCCGGCCGTGCGACTGATGATCAACGGCCAGCTCGCCGGCCCGGACCAGGTGCCCAACAGCTGGGACACCGATTCCTCCGGCGATGCAGGCCTGGTGGAAAAGGGTGTGCAGCAAGGCGACGACATCGTGGCCGATCCCGCCAACATCCAGGCGGGGCAGATGACGACCAAGCTGCCGGGTCAGGTGCATTGGGACGTGACGTGGCAGGCCGGTACGGTGACGGCGCAGTGCCTGAGCCCCACCGGCGAGGTGGCCACGCAGGACAGCATCACCACGGCAGGCCCCGCCGACCACATCGTGCTGGAGAAGGTGGCCGAACTGGTACGCCCGGATCAGACGTCGTTCCAGCTGACGGCGAATGGTTCGGATGCGGCCTTCATCGTGGCCAAGGTGGTGGACGCGAACGGCAACGTCGTGCCGGTGGGCGCGGACGTCAACGTCACGTTTGCGGTCAGCGGTCCCGTGGATTATCACGGCGGCTCGCAGCAGTTGGTGACGCCGGGGCAGGGCCTGCACTATCACGCGCCGGGCGATCACGAGCTGCAGTTCGAAGGCGGCATGACCAAGATCGCGTTGCGCACGCAGTTCACCACGGGCCCTGTGACGGTGACCGCGACATCGCCGGGCCTGGGTGCGGGACAGGTGAGCTTCAACGTGGATGCCGTGGCCAACCCGGTGACGCCGCTGGGGCCGCCGTCGATCATCGCGCAGCCGGTGGCGCAGAACGTCACTGCGGGTCAGTCGGCGCGCTTCACCGTCACCGCGTCCGGCGCCGCGCCGCTCGCGTTCCAGTGGTACAAGAATGGACTGCGCGTGGGTGGCAACAGCGCGGTGCTCGATACGGGTGCGACTTCGCAGGATGACGACGGCGCGGTGTATGCCGTGGACGTCAGCAATGCATCGGGCGACCAGATGTCCGCCCAGGCCGTGTTGCATGTGTTCGCACCGGTACCGGTGTCGATCCAGCAGGCACCGCAGGCGCAGAGCGTGGATGAAGGGCAGAGTGCGCACTTCTCCGTGACGGCCAGCGGTTCGCCCACCGTGACCTACCAGTGGTTGAAGAACAACCAGGCGATCCAGGGCGCCACGGGCAGCACGTACGACACGCCGGTGCTCAACGTCAACGACAACGGCGAAGCCTATGCGGTGCTGGTCACCAACCCGGTGACCAGCGTCACCACCACACCGGTGCTGCTGACGGTGAACGCGGCGCGCGCGCCGACCATCGTGCAGGATCCCAACAGCATCGTGGTCAATCCCGGCCAGCCGGGCGGCTTCACGGTGGTGGCCGGTGGTTCGGCGCCGTTCCACTATCGGTGGACCAAGGACGGCACGGTCGTGGGAGACGATTCGCCCGCATTGGCCATCAACGCCGTGCAGTCCAGCGATGTGGGCACCTATCAGGTGACGGTGACCAACATCATCGGCCAGGCCACCAGCAAGGGCGCGACGCTCAAGCTGGCACCGCCGGGCGCCAACCTCGCGCTCAACAAGCACACGTTCGATTCCAGCGAGGAAAATCCCAACGGTACGCAGGGCGCCAACGCCGTGGATGGCGACACCACGACGCGCTGGGGTTCAAAGTTCACCGATGACGAATGGCTCGATGTCGACATCGGTTCGGTGCGCACGTTCAACCGCGCCGTGCTGCGCTGGGAGAACGCCTACGCAACCGCATACAAGCTGCAGTATTCCAACGACCGCCAGACCTGGACCGACGCCTACGGCGAAAGCACCGGCACCGGCGGCACGGAAGACGTGAGCTTCCCCAGCATCAAGGGGCGCTACGTGCGCATGCAGGGCGTCAAGCGTGCCACCAACTACGGCTACTCGATGTTCGAGTTCGAGGTCTACAACAGCGCCAACTGCGGTACGGCGGGTACGTCCACCGAGCGTTATACGGTGAACGATCCGGACACCGTCACCGACAACCTCAGCAAGCTGGTCTGGACGCGCGTGCCGCACGCATTGACCGACCAGGGTGCGCAGCTCACCCAGGCCAAGGCCATGCAGTACTGCCAGGGCATCACCGCGCGCCTGCCGTCCGCGGCGGAAGCGAAGGCGGTGAGCGGTGCCAGTGCGCCGACCTGCGCCTTCCCGGTGCCGTGGAATACGTGGTCTGCCGACAGTGACCCGAGCGATCCGAGCTTTGGCATCGTGGTGTCGTCCGCGGGCGATGTTTCCCGCCAGGTGGCCAACAACTATCCCGGCCAGGCGATGTGCGTGGCGGGTGCTCAGGTGTTCCCGCCGGCCATCACCACGCAGCCCGTGCCGCAGACGGCGGGCGTGGGCCGCAGCGCGCACTTCACCGTGACCGCGACCGGCGTGGCACCACTGAGTTACGAGTGGTTCCGCAATGGCAAGTCGGTGTACGTCACCAGCGATGCGTTCTACGACACGCCGGCCGCAGCCACCACCAACAACGGCGACAGCTACATCGTGCAGGTCACCAGCGCCGAAGGGCTCATGGTGGCAAGCAACGCGGCCGTGCTCACCGTGGACGACTCCACCAGCGGCAATCCTCCGCAGGGTGGCGATGGCAACAATGGTGGCGGCAACAACGGTGGCACCGGCGGCAACGGTGGCGACAACACCGACAACTCGCCGGGTGATGGCAAGGGCGGCGTGGACATCGCGCTGCACCAGCCCTCGTTCGAAAGCGGCAGTGAGAACGACGGTTATCTCTCGTCCTCGCAGGCGGTGGATGGCGACCTCACGACGCGCTGGTCGTCGCAGTTCACCGATCCGGGCTGGATCTATGTGGACCTTGGATCAGCACGCACGTTTGACCACATGGTGCTGCGCTGGGAGCGGGCGTATTCCACCTCCTACCAGTTGCAGGTTTCCAACGACGCGCAGAACTGGACGACGTTCTACTCGGAAACGGCAGGTGCGGGCGGTACCGAGCGCATCTCCTTCACCGCGCAGACGGCTCGCTACGTGCGGCTCTACAGCACGGCACGCTCGTCCGACTACGGCATCTCGCTGTACGAGTTCGAGGTGTACCCCGTCGCTGGCGGCCCGACCATCACCGCGCAGCCCACGTCGCAGAGCGTGACCGTGGGGCAGGCGGCGCAGTTCGCCGTCACCGTCAATGCCAGTGGTCCGGTGACCTATCAGTGGCGCCGCAACGGAACGCCGATGACCGGCGCGACGCAGGCGACGTACAGCTTCGTCGCGGCACAGATCGATAGCGGGACATCGTTCGATGTCGTGGTGAGCGACAGCAACGGCAACAGCACCACCAGCCAGGCGGCGCTGCTCACCGTGACGGCGGCGACGTCGGGCAACAACGGCAGCAGTGGAAACAACGGCTCGACCGGTGGCGGAACCGTCGGCAGCGGCAACAACGGAAGCGCGGGTACGGTGAATCTCGCACTCGGCAAGCTGGTGAAGGTGTCGGGCACGGAAAACGCCGTGGCTTTCGGTGGGGCCAATGTCAACGATGGCAACGCCAACACGCGCTGGTCCTCGGCCTTCATGGACCCGCAGTGGGTGGAGATCGACCTGGGTGCGACGTACCCGGTCAATCGCGTCGTGCTGAACTGGGAGAATGCGTACGGCAAGACGTATCAGATCCAGGTCTCCACGGATGAGCAGAACTGGAGCACAGTGTTCACCCAGCCGAACGGCAACGGCGGCATCGAGACCGATACGTTCAATGCCACGCCGGCCCGCTATGTGCGCATGTATGGCACGCAGCGGAACACGCAGTACGGCTACTCGCTTTGGGAAATGGAAGTCTATGCGTCCGGCGCGCCGCAGTCGGGCAGTGGCACGCCCGATTACACGGTGACTCCGGGCTTCGTCGGCACGGTGTTCAAGAACAACACGCACGGCGCGTATACCGACGATCAGGTCTACGTGGAAGTGATCGCCCAGGATCCCGCCACCCACGTGTTCTCGTGGGTGAACCCGGACGGCACATTCACGCACCTGTCGGCGGCGGACAACGATGCGAGCGGGCATCTGACCAAGAACGGCCAGAATTACCCGAACCATGCGTTCACGCTGGCCCAGGCCAAGCAGATGGAGCTGCCGAAGATGGATTCGGGTCGCATCTTCGTCTCGCTGGGCGAGCCGCTGTACATCAAGGTGGTGCCGGACGCGAACGGCAACGTGGGCTTTGCCGGCCCCAATCCGCTCAACGGTACCGACCCGAACATCGGCGTGCGTTACGACTGGTATGAATTCACGTACAACGACGCCGGCCTGTGGATCAACACCACACAGGTGGACGACTTCGGGCTGCCGCTGCTGCTGGACGTGTGGGGCGACAGCAAGAACTTCCACCAGCAGACCGGCCTGGCCGAGGCGCATGACGCACTCATGTCCGAGTACACGAACGAAGTGCCGCCGGAATTCCAGGTGCCACAGCAGGGACAGCTGCGCATCATGGCGCCGGGCAAGTCGACGTTCGACGTGGGGCAGGCCAACCAGTACTACTTCGACAACTACGTGAACCAGATCTGGGCGCAGTACACCAGCACGCCGTTGAACGTCACCGTTGGCGGGCGCAACTTCGTCGGACAGGTGACCAACGGCAACCTGCAGTTCACCGAGTTCGATAATGCTGGCAACGTCGTGCCGGGTGGGCCGTACGTGGTGCACAAGCCAACCACGCAGGACATCCTGGAAGGCAAGGGCACGCTGGCCACGGGCAACGCGACGGAGCTGGCGCTGGAAGCGCAGATCTGCGCGGCGTTCAACCGCCACGTGATGCAGGACAGCACGCTGTGGGCTTCCTCGTCCTCGTATTACGCGGCCTCGCCGGCCAACTACTACGCGAAGTTCTGGCATACGCACGGCGTCGGTGGCCTCGCCTACGGCTTTGCGTACGACGACGTGTCCAGCGAAAGCTCGACCATCCACACCGATAAACCGGAGTACATGGAACTCGGCATCGGCTGGTAAACGGTGCGTTGAAAGGCCGGCCCTCAATGAGGGCCGGCCTTTTTTTATGCCGGCGATGCCGGCTGGATAGGCGCATCTGCCGGGCGAGACAAGGGGCCTTGCGATGTTTGGCGCCGCCGAGGCGGCGCCCGGCTTGTTCCACGGCCCGGAAAGGCGTGTCGCTGCGATCAGCAATAAATTACGAAACTAGGCAGCTGCTGTCGTATCGCGATGACTCGCCGCCCCTTGATTAATCGAATGATTTGAAAGGATTTGATCGTCATTCGGTCATCTCCTGCGGCCGCCATCAGCAAGTTCTTGCCGTTTATCGGACAGTTCATACCGCTCGTCGTCGTAAGACTTTGCGATTCGGCCCGCCAGAAATAGCCTGTCCTCGAAGTCAGGGCAGGGGACGGGCAATGTACGTCGAGGCGATGCGGCAACCCGCTTGTGCGGGAGGACGAGGGCGAGGGTTCACTCTGGTCGAGCTGCTGGTGACGCTTGCCGTGCTCGTCGTGCTGATGGCGGTGGCCGTGCCGAGCTTTCGCAGCATCACGCTTTCCAATCGGTTGACCACGAACGCCAACGAGCTGGTCGGTGCGATCCAGACCGCTCGCATGGAAGCCATCAAGCGCAACGCGCGCACGCAGTTCTGCAGCAACTCCGAGACGAGCAACACCACCGACACGCTTGGCGACGCCTGTGCGTCGGCGGCGGGCGCCGTGGTCGCCTTATCCGGTGCGAACGCCGTGTTGGTGCGCGAAAGCAACCTCAGCCTGTCAGGCAACGTGCAGCTTCATGGTGACGTGACAGCGCTGCGCTTCAGTGCCCAAGGCATTGCGCACGCCACCAGCAGTTCTGCGCCTTACACCGGCACGGTGGCGGATCTTTGTACGACTTCGCTCAGCGGCGATAACCATCGCGTGATCAGGATGGCTGCTGGCTCAGTTCTGCAAACGGACACGGAAACATCAAGCGAATGTTCGCCATGAAGACATTCCACTATCCCAAGCGTAGCGCGCATGCGCTCGGTACGTCGCAACGGCAGCGTGGCGTCGGCCTCATCGAAGTGCTGATCGCGGTGCTGCTGTTGTCGGTCGCCTTCCTTGGCATCGCCGCGCTGCAGGCCATGTCGCTTTCGACCAACAACAGTGCGATGGCAAGAAGCATGGCCACCATGGCGAGTTACTCGATCCTCGACGCCATGCGGGCCGATGTGGCCGCGGCCAAGAATGGCAGCTACAACACCACCGCACCCATCAAGGCCAGCGCCTGCCCTGACAAGGGAACCTCGATGGTGAGCACGCAGCAGTACGACTGGTGCGACATGCTGGGCAAGACGTTGGGTGCGGTCGATACCACCACGGGCAGCATCAACTGCGTGGGAACGGAAGGCGATTGCACCATCACCATCCAGTTCGATGACAGCCGCGCCGGCAAGGGCGGCGAGCGCAACCAGACCGTCGTGACGAGGGCCATGCTATGACGCGCGCACGCCCTGGCGCTGCGAATGCGCGCGGCTTCACCCTGATCGAATTGATGGTGGCGATGCTGCTGGGCCTGGTGGTCATTGCGGGCGTCGGCAGCGTGTTTCTCTCCAATCAGCGCGTGTACCGCACGAACCGCGCGCTCAGTGAGGTGCAAGACAATTCGCGCACCGCCTTCGAAATGCTGGCGCGCGATATCCGCAATGCGGGGCTTACCGCGTGCAGCAACAGCAGCCGCGTAAGCAATGTGCTGAACGCCGGCCCGGTCAATGGCGGCACCACCTGGTGGGCCGACTGGAACAACGCCGTGCGCGGCTATGCGGGCAACGACAGCAACGTGCCAACGGGCACGGGTGAGGGCGATCGCGTCGCCGGTACGCCGTCGGTTCAACTGATCGGTGGCGATGAGGCGAGCTTCAGCGTGGCCACGCACACGCCGTCCACGGCGACCTTCACGCTCAACGAAAGCAACCCGGACTTGAATGCGAAAGGCGTCTACATCGTCTGCGATTTCGATCATGCCGCCATCTTCAAGGCCAGCTCCTTCAACAACGGCGCCAAGACGCTTGGCCATGCCACGACGGGGGGGAATTGCTCCGCGGGGCTGGGCTATCCCACCGTGTGCACCGGCACGGCCAATACGTATACGTTCGGCACGAATTCGCTGATCACGCAGCTCAATGCGAGCGATTGGTACGTCGGCAAGAACCCCGCGGGCGGCACATCGCTCTATCGCCTGGCGCGCAACGGCGACATCTTCGAGCGGCAAGAAATGGTGCGCGGCGTGACGTCCATGGCGCTGGCGTATCACCAGCCGGGTCTCGCCGACCAGTTCGTGGCAGCAGGCGATGTCACGAACTGGACGCTTGTCTCGTCCGTGCGGGTCACCTTGACGATGCAGAGCAGTGACGGAACCGCGGGCGCCGCGCCCATCACGCGCTCCTTCACCACCACCACCACCTTGCGCAATCGGGTGCTGTGACATGAAGCCGACATTCCATGCATGTGGCTCGATAAACGCGATGACATCGACAGGGCAACGGCGTTCGAATCGCGTGGCCGTGGCGGGGCCGTCCACGCAACGAGGCGTAGCGTTGGTGGTGGCATTGATCCTGCTGGTGGTGTTGACGCTGGTGGGTTTCGCCGCCATTCGCGGCACGCTCATCCAGCAGAAGATGGCCTCGAACCAATACGACCGGCAGATCGCCTTCCAGAGCGCCGAAGCCGCATTGCGCGCCGCCAGGTTGCGTATCCCGGGTAATCCAGCCGACATCGCACGCAACTGCCGCACCGGTGGAACGGTGTGCCTTTCCAATCCCTTCAACGATGCCAACCTGCCGGCCAACGCCATCCACGAGGTGAGCGAGGGCACGGACGCTGGACAGTTCAGCGCGTCCGCGCTGGCGGCCAGCAAACCGCAGTACGTCATCGAGAACATGGGCAACTGGGCCGATCCCGACTCGGATACGGGCTTCAACCAGAGCGCCAACTCCTACAACTATGGCAATTCCGGCGGCTCGACCACGGCCGTCTATTACCGCATCACGGCGCGCAGCGGCGATCCGGCCCAGGTAGGAGACCGCGCGGTCGTCGTGTTGCAGTCCATCGTCAAGCAGCGCTGATTTCCATAAGGCAGCGCTGGAACACAGCGCGCCATTCACCTCCAGGGGCGAATCGCTATGAACAACCACTTCCGTCTGCGCACGCGTGCGGGTCGTTTCGTGAGCCGACTGGTGTCGGCCAGTTTGACGGTGCTGGCGTTGGGCGTGATCTCCACGCCGTCCATGGCCGACGTGGTCGTCGACCAGCAGCCGCTGATCATCCAGCGCACGCTGCCGCCCAACATCGTGCTGATGTTCGATGACTCGGGCTCCATGGCCAATGACTACATGCCGGACACGCTGAGCGATACCAGCACCGACGGCTTTCGCAATTCGAGCATCAACGGGACGTACTACAACCCCAATACGACCTACAAGGCGCCGCCCAAGGCCGATGGCAAGAGCAGCTACAACACGCCGTCGGACATCGTCTCCGCATACAAGGACGGCTTTCTCGATACGTCCACGGTGGATGTAACCAGCTTCACCGGCAACAAGGACTATTTCACGAAGCGCACGACGACCGAGACCACGACGTATCCCGCCACGCCCACTTGCCCGAACGGCTACACCTGGAACGGAAGCACTTGCGCGTCCGGCAGGCAAACAAGGGATCCGTCGTCTTGGAACTGCCTTTCGGGCGACGGCAACGCGAACACCAATCACGTGTGCTCGACGAACAAGAAGAACTACTTCACCTATAGCGTGACGGTCAGCGGCGCCAATGCGCAGCGCTATGTCGGCAAGAATGGCGATTGCGCCAAATTGTCGGTGGCTTCTGAAAAAGCAGTGTGCGACGACAGCCCGGCAACGCGTATCAACGTAGCCACGTGGTTCTCGTACTACCGCGCGCGCATCCTCATGGCCAAGACCGGCCTGATGAATTCGTTCAGCAACATCGACCCTACGTATCGCGTGGGTTTTGGCTCCATCGACGGCGGCAACGTGTCGGGCCTGGGCGACGGCTATTTCCCGTTCACCACCTCGATCACCAGCAACAACAAGCAGGTCAGTTACTCCTCGGGCCTGGCGAAGGTCAAACCGTTTGGCGATGGCTCCACTGACACCCAGAGGGCGAAGTTCTGGTCCTGGCTGGAAGGCGAGGTGCCCAATGGCGGCACGCCGCTGCAGCAGGCACTGGACTTCGTGGGCCAGTACTACAAGACGGACGATCCGTGGTCGGCGATGAAATCCGATCCCGACTACGACACGGCGGCTTCCCATTCGGAACTGGCCTGCCGGCAGTCGTACACCATCCTCACTACCGACGGTTTCTGGAACGGCAACAATCCGGCCACAGCCATCGGCAACGCCGACAACACCAAGGTGACCAATACCGGCCCGAACCAGAAGACGTATACCTATACGCCGGCGGCGCCTTTCAGTGATACCAACTCGCTGACGCTGGCGGACGTGGCGCAGTACTACTGGGTCAACGATCTTCGTCCCGATACACCCAACGAAGTGCCGGTGAACAAGGACGTGGACCCCGCGTTCTGGCAACACATGACCACCTTCACGCTGGGTCTTGGTTTCGTCCCAACGGGCATCACGCCTTCCACGGCAACTGTCGACGATATCTTCAGCTGGTCGCGCAACGGTCCGGCCATCGCCAATTTCAGCTGGCCCAAGCCAGCGGCAGACAGCCAGAACAACATTGCCGACCTTGCGCACGCTGCCGTCAACGGCCGCGGTGGCTTCTATTCCGCGACCACGCCGCAGGCCTTCACCGACGGCCTGAAGGACGCCCTCAAGCGCGCGGAAGAGCGCGTGGGCACCGGCGCCAGCCTGGCCGCCAATTCCACCCAATTGAAGACCGGCACCAAGGCCTACCAGGCAACCTATGTCACGGCGAAGTGGACGGGCGATCTCAAGGCGTTGTCCATCGATGCGAATACCGGCGCCATTGCCACCGCGTCGGACTGGGTGGCGTCCAAGGTGCTGCCGGCCTTCGGCAGCCGCAAGGTGTACACCTATAACGTGGCCGCCACCGGCACCAATCCCACAGTGTTCCAGTTCAACTCGGCCAACCTGAACCTGCTTTCCACCGCGCAGCAGAATGCGCTGGGTTCAACCGCGGCGGAACAGCAGACGGTGATCGATTACCTGCTGGGCGACAATTCCAAGGAGTCGACCCAGAAGGGTGGCACGTTGCGCAGCCGCGACACGGCGTTGGGCGACATCGTGAACTCGCAGCCGGTCTACGTGGGCGAGCCGACCGCGAACCAGTTCGTGGGCAAGACGTTCAAGGGCTCCACGAGCTTCGCCAGCTATGCAACGAGCAAGAGCGGTCGTACCGGTCGCATCCTGGTGGCTGCCAACGACGGCATGCTGCATGCCTTCAATGCCGCCGACGGCAAGGAGGTCTATGCGTACCTGCCTTCATCCGTCATCACCAGCAATCTCAAGAGCCTCGCCAACACCAACTACGGTGGAACAAGCCTTCCTCACCAGTACTTCAACGACGGCGAACTGACCGTAGCGGACGTGTATTTTGGTCCCAGCGGTTCGGAAAGCTGGCATACCGTGGCCGTGGGTACAACCGGGCGAGGCAAGGCCAAGGCGGTATACGCGCTCGATGTCACTGATCCGGCCACCTTCAAATTGCTGTGGGAACGCTCCGCCGCCGATGGCCTGGCCAACAGCGATTATATCGGCCAGATGACGGGCAAGCCGGTGATTGCGCAAACCGCCAACGGCACCTGGTCGGTGTTGATCGGCAACGGCTACAACAGCGCCAACAATACGGCCGCCCTGCTGCAGTTCGGCGTCACCGATGGCACGTTGACGGTGCACGCGGTCAGCGACACTGGTACGGGCAATGGTCTTGCCGCGCCAGCGGTGTGGATCGGCGAGCCCGCCAATGGCATCAGCACCCTGGCTTATGCCGGCGACGCGAAAGGTCAGGTATGGAAGTTCGTGCTCAACGATGGCACCGATCCCAAGCCCAGCAGCACCGGATCGTTGGTGTTCAAGGCGGTGGACAAGGACGGCAACGCGCAGCCAATCACGGCGGGCATGCTGATGGGGCGCGATCCGACCACGGGCAACTTGTGGCTCTTCTTCGGCACCGGCAAGTACCTCACCTCGTCGGACCTCGATAGCCGGGCCACGCAAACGTGGTACGGCATCATTGCGCAGTCGCCCAGCAGCGACACCGTGGTGAGCAATCTCTCCAACGGCCGCAGTGCGCTGGTGAAGCGCGAGATCCTGGTGGAAACGGCCGGTAGTGCAGCCACCAAGGACACCCCCGCCGTGTCGCCCGGACGCGCCATTACCGCCACGCCGGCGGTCAGCGATATCGACACCAAATCGGGTTGGTACATGGACCTGATCTCGCCGCTCAACGGTGCCGAAGGCGAACGCATCGTCACGCCCAATATCTTCCAGGGCAGCGTCCTGCTGGGTACCACGCGCATTCCGCAGGCGGTGGATGCATGCAACCCGTCCGGCCGCGGCTGGATCATGGCGGTGAACCCGTTCACCGGTACGGCAGCCACGACGAGCTTCTTCGACCTCAACGGCAACGGCGCGATCAACGATGACGATGCGCTCAAGTCGGGCGGCAAGACCTACACCAACAGCGGCATCGGTTTCAGTTCGCTGCCCAACAACCCGATTTTCGTGGGCGGCGTGATGCTGGTGAGCTTCGACAACGGATCCAACAGCAGCATCAATACCGCGGGAACCCAAGGCTCATTCACCCGCGTGTCCTGGCGCGAACTGATCAACCCCTGAGGCATGCCGATCATGCAAACGACCCGCGTCAACGCCATGCCGAACCGCCATTTCCATCGTGGCTTCTCCCTCATCGAGGTGATGGTGGTGGTGGCCATCATCGCCATCCTCGCGGCCATCGCATGGCCTAACTACACGCGCCATGTCGGTCGTACGCACCGCGTGGCCGCGCAGGCGTGCATGGCCGAATACGCCAACTACATGGAGCGGTACTACACCAGCAACCTGCGTTATGACCAGACGCAGGCTGGCGTGGCCAATGCCGATCCGCATCTGGACTGCCAAACGCAGGTGTCCCGCAACTACACCCTGACGCCTGCGACCACGTCAACGTCGTTCACCGTCACCGCGACGCCGACCACGGTGCAGGCGTCGCGCGACACGCTATGCGGCACGTTGACGCTCAACCAGCGCGGCACGCGCGGGCCGACGACCAGCGGCTGTTGGTAGTGATGGGTTTGAAAGCGGCCGCCATTCGCGGCCGCTTTCATGGGACGCCCGCGTCGCCCGATGACCAGCGCTGGTGCAACCCGGAATGGCGGTGCACGGGTTGCCCCACCGATTGGCGCACGATGGCAGTCGGCGCCAATAGGCTGAACCAGCGACGTGCACGCGTAATGCCGGTGTAGAGAAGCTCACGGGTCAATACGGCGCTCGCGTCGGTCGGCAGTACCAGCGCCGCGTGATCGAACTCCGAACCCTGCGACTTGTGCACCGTCATGGCGTAAACAGTTTCCCGTTCGCCGAGTCGTGATGGCAAGACGAAGCGGATGCGCGTGGCACTGTCCTCGGCGCCGCCAGCCACTTCGAAGGCAACACGCAGGTGCAGTGCGCCTTGCTCATCGGGTACGCGCAGCACGATGCCCACATCGCCATTCATGAGTCCGAGGCTGTAGTCGTTGCGCGTGACCAGTACAGGGCGGCCTTCGTACCACTCGTGCGTGGTGTCGATAAGCTGGGCCTGGTGAAGAATGCCAGCGATCTGGCGATTGAGGCCCTCCGCCCCGAACGGTCCGTGCCGCAACGCGCACAGCAACTGGAAACTTCCAAACGCGCGCAGGACGCCGCGAGCCCAGTCGTCCCATGCGTGTGCATCGGCGCGTGGCGACGGGCGTTCGCGCTGCAGCCATTGGAGGTAATGACGATAACCTTGTGGCTGCAGGTCGCCGGCGTGGGGCAGGAATCGCGAAGCACCGCCGTCCAGCACCAGATGGCTTAGCGAGCGCGCATCCGCCGCCGCGTCACTCCACGCGATGTCGGCATGCTGCTCCGAGAGCAATGCATGCACCTGGGCTGCGTGACCTTCGTTCACGCGTTGCGCCAGCGTGCCGATGCCGCTGTCCGCCCCAAAACGATGACTGTGGCGCAGCATCGCGACGTGCTGGTCGAGTGGCCGGGCGTCGCCGCGCACCCACGCGTCGATGCGGTCGCCCGTGGTCTCGCGCAGCCATTGCGCTGTTGCCTCGCTGTAGTGACCGGCCTCGGCGCGTCGACACAGGTCGCCGAGCACGGCGCCGGCTTCCACCGACGACAGCTGGTCCTTGTCGCCGAGCAGGATCAGTCGCGCATCGTCCGGCAGCGCCGCCAATACGGCGGACATCATCTCCAGATCGATCATCGACGCCTCGTCGATCACCAGCACATCCAGATGCAGCGGATGGCTGCTGTCGTGGCGAAAGCGCCGCGTGTCCGGCCGCGCACCAAGCAATCGGTGCAGCGTATCCACCTGGCTGGGAATGCTGGCGCGCACGTCATTATCCACATCGAGCTGGGCAATCTGCGCGCTGATGGACGACTGCAGCCGCGCTGCCGCCTTGCCGGTGGGCGCCGCCAGGCGAATGCGCAGCGATCGCGCCGTTTCCTTGCGATGCAGGGTCTGCAGCAGGCCAAGCAGGCGCACCACCGTGGTGGTCTTGCCTGTGCCTGGGCCGCCCGTGATCACCGTGAAGGCACCACGCACGGCGAGCGCGCAGGCGACGCGTTGCCAGTCGGGATCTTCGGTGGACGAAATGGAAGGGAACAGGCGCGACAGCTGCCCCGAAAGCAGCGGCGACACATCGCTCGCGCGCGCCAGCCGCTGTTCGATCGCCTGCGCCACGCGTTGCTCATGATTCCAGTAGCGGCGCAGATAGATGCGGCTGCCGTCCAGCACCAGCGGCGAGGCCGACGAAGATCCTTCGTCCGACGATGCCATCAAGGCCGATGACAGCAGCGACGACGAAGTGGCCGACGCATCGGCGAGCATGTTGCGCCAGCTGGCGGGCCAGCCGGCATCGTCGGCCAACGCTTCCCATGCGGAGAGATCCAGGCACAGGTGGCCATCGGCCTGCTGCCGACTCACCAGCGCGCCAAGCAAGGGAAGTGCGGGCGGCGCCGTGGGTTCCTGCGCTTCGAGGAATCGTGCAAAGGCGACGTCCAACGGTCGCAGCCACCCGCGTTCGATGGCCAGTTCCGCGGACACGAGGGGGAGGTCATGCGACACGGGCGTGCTCCCCGGTGGCGAACAGGCGATCCATCGCGTCGATCAATGCCTTGGGCAACCGCTCGACATGGACGCCGTGACCGGCGCCATCCACGCCACGCAAATACAGATAGGCCACGCCACCCATGTGTCGCTCGTAATCGTAGCCGGGTAGCCGCGCGCGCAGTTGTCGATGCAGGGCCAGCGTATACAGCGCGTACTGCAGGTCGTAGCGCTCGCGCAGGATCGAATCGCGCATCGCGTCGGCAGTGTATGCACTCGCATCGCTGCCCAGCTTGTTGGACTTGTAGTCAATCACGTAATAGCGACCCTGCCGTTCCACCACCAGGTCGATGAAGCCCTTGAGCAGACCATGGATGCGTTCGGCGAGCAGCGCCACGCGAGGACGCGCTTGCAGGGTGTGCGCCGTAACGAGGCGATCCAGCGCCAGCGTGTCGACGTGTTGCGCCTCGAACCAGAATTCCAGTTCGGCGTAGTGGCTGGTCATCTGCGATAGTGCCGCGCTGTTGCCATCGGGCAGCGCCAGCGGCGTGCGCAGAAAATCCGCCATCCATGCCGTGAGCATGGGGATATGGGCTTGCCAGCCGCGACGCTGGCAGCGGCGCGCAATCTCCTTCTCCAAGGCCTGCGTATTATCCGCCGCTGTGGCGAAGCCTTCATCCGCGGCCCATTCCAGCAGGTCATGCAGGAAGGTGCCCGCTTCCGCACCGGCATGGAATGCATGGATGCCATGTGCGATGGAGGTCGGCGAATCGGACGGCGCGGGTTGCTCGACGCTGGCTTCGATCAGCGTGTCCTGCGTGGCTGTTTCCGGCGCGGGCACGCGTGTCTCTTCGGCTTCGGCATATTTCAGGCCGCTGTAACTGGATACGCGCCAGCGCTCCGCCGAAGGGCCCTGATAGGTGCGCGCTTCCCACAGCGGCGCAACGTCGGATGGATTCCCCGCCAGCGGATGTGTGCCCGGTTCGCCCAACGTGCGGATCGCGATGCCCTCCTGGTCGCCACGCAGTGCTTCCATGCGCAACAGCAGGTCGCCCGGTTCGATTTTGGCGCCGCCGGAAAGCACGTACCCGAATGCCGACCTGTGCAGAGGCGGCGCCTTGTTGTTGCCCTTGCCAGCAGCCACGCAGGCTGCGCCAAGCCAGCAGGCGTACTGGGCACGCGTGAGCGCCACGTAGAGCAACCGAAGCTCCTCTTGCAGGCGTTCGTGATCGGCGCGCGCAAGCGCGGTGCCATCCGCACGCAGGTCGACGCGAAGTTCGCCATCGTCGCCGTGCCACGCGAACTGGTCATTGGATCTCAGTTCGCGCCCAGAGCAAGCGAAGGGCATCAACACCAGCGGGTATTCCAGCCCTTTGGATTTGTGGATGGTGATCACCTTGATCAGCGCCGCCTCGCTTTCAAGGCGCACGATCTGCTCGTCAAGCGTCTGCACGCCGGACTGGCCGGCGGCGGCAATGTGAGCCGCGAGATGACGGATCAGTGCCGCCTCGCCGTCCAGCGTTGCGGCGGAGTGTTGCAATAGTTCGGCAAGATGTAGCAGGTTGGTGAGCGAACGTTCGCCATCAACGCGCGACAGTAGTCGCGCGGGAAGGTTGAAGGCGTGCAGTAGGTCATGGAGCATGGCCAGCACGCCGTGGCGCTGCCAAGTGGCGTGCAGAGTGCGAAAGCGATCGCCGCAGGCTTCCCAATGGTGTTCGTCCAGGTTGAGCCGATCGAGCTCTTCGTCACTCTGCAGCAGCGTCGGCGTGGCTAAAGCAGCGCGCATGGCGCGATCGGAGCTGGGCTCCGCGCAGGCGCGCAACCAGCGCAATAGATCAGCGGCCTCGGGCGAGGCATAGATCGAGTCGCGGTCGGAGAGATAGACGCTCTTTAGACCACGATGCTGCAGTTGGGTACGTACCCGAGCCGCTTCACTGCCGCTGCGGACCAGAATGGCGATATCGCCTGGACGCAGCGGGCGAAGAGAGCCGTCGCCCGTGAGGAAACCGCAGCGCGACTCCCGTGCGGCAGTGAGGAGATCAACCAGCCAAGCCGCCGCATGGCGCGCCATGAAGTCGATATACGCACCCGGGCTGATGGTCTCGTCGCTTGGCTGAACCACCAGTTGCATTGGCGGCAGCGGATGGCCATCGAGCACCAATTGGTCGCGGCGCCCCTGCGCGCCGACTGGTAGGAACGGCAGAGAGTCTGGCCCCCGGCCGAAAGCGAACGCGCCTTGCTCGTGGGCATCGGCAAAAGCGAACACGCGGTTAACCGCATCCACCAGCGGCCCCGTGGAGCGATAGTTGGTGCCCAGCGTCCAAGTAGGCTTTTGCGCGCGCGCTCGCGCGCGCAAGTAGGTATGGATGTCCGCGCCGCGGAAACCGTAGATCGCCTGCTTGGGGTCGCCGATGAGCAGCAGCCCGGTTAGGTCGCTGCGCGCGTAGATGCGGTGGAAAATGCGCCACTGCAGCGGATCTGTGTCCTGGAATTCGTCGATCAGCGCGATGGGGTATTGCGAGGCAATGGTGTCTGCCAGACGCTTTCCAGTATGCCCATGTAGCGCGTCATGAAGTCGCTTGAGCATGTCGTCGAAGCCAAGCTGTGCGCGACGCTGCTTGGTCTCCTCCAGTTTCCGGCTGATCCAACGCGTAGCGTGAGCCAGTACAAGCTCGCGCCAAGTGGCGACGGTTTCCAGTGCCTGCACGCAGGTCGCGATGGCATCAAAGGCAGGATGGCGCAATACCTCGGCCTTTCCTTTTCTGGCTTTCTCCAAGGCGATTTGCGTATAGCGCGACAGCGTTTCGCTGATGTCGCCGTCTTCGCCGCCGGATGCCCATGCTCGCAATACACGCAATTCTTCTTCCACGCGAGGGCGCTTCATGGTCACGCCACTCAGCGCTTGCGCATCCAGTGCCTTGTCGAACATGGCCTCGATGGTGTCGACGTCTTCCAACCAGAGACGCCGCGCATGTGCCTGTGCATCGGATGCATTGGCCGCCAGCGGCAGGAATGCGTTGAATGTGCCGGTAGCGTCCGGCAACGAAAGGCCGGCCAGATACAGGCGTTCTTCCGGATGCTTCATCAGTGGTGCGATGGCTGCCTGCAGGCGCGCTGGCGTCTCCCACCAACTGGATACCAGCGCGGCACCGTCACGTCCCAGCAGAAAGAAGTGCGCGCGCCAGTAGTCGCGTACGGTGTCGGCAAGCAATGCGCCCTCGTCAGCGTCAGTGTCCTGCACGAATGGAAGCCCACTGTCGAACGCGTGCTGGCCGAGCATCCTCTGACACCAGGCATGGATGGTGTGGATCGCCGATTCATCCATCCATTGCGCGGCTAGGTCGAGCTGGCGCGCGGCGCGCGCACGAGCATCTCCCTCGGGATAGCAATCCATCAGGTCACGCAGGAAATCATCGGGTGCTTGTCTCCCGCGGAACGCGTCAGCGGCCTCGGCCAAACGCTCGCGGATGCGCTCGCGCAGTTCAGCAGTGGCCGCCTTGGTGAAGGTGAGCACTAGGATTTGCGCCGGCAGCAGCGGCTTGTCGTCGGGTGTGCCGTGGCCGAGCACCAGGCGCAGGTAAAGCGCGGCGATGGTCCAGGTCTTGCCGGTGCCGGCGCTGGCTTCGATCAACTGGATGCCGCGCAGCGGCAAGTGCAGGGGGCGAAGTGGCGCAGCGGTGGTCACGAGGCCCTCTCCTGCTGAATGGCGCCGCACATTGGCGCATACAGTGACAACCAGTGTTGGAAGCCGCCAGCTTCCAGAGCATCGAAACGCGGCCATGCGCGGGCAAGATAAGGGTCTTCGCCCACCTCACCGCGGTGGCTAGGTTGCCCACTGCCCTCGTAAGCCTGCAACGCCTGCTTATTCGCTTTTTCAGGTTGCTCAATGCCGTGCTGTAGCCACGCGAATGCGGTCTTGCGCGCGATGGGCAGTGCCTTGCTCATGCCTTCGCGAAGGCTGGAAAGCAGTGCATTGAGGCACATGGTCGCGTCGTCGCTATCGAGTGGTTTGATGATGAGCGAAGCGTCGCGCCCTAGGATGCGCGTCTGCATGCGAAGGCCCATGGCATGCGCTACCACATGCAGAATCCAGGCGTTGGTAGCCTTGTCGTAGCGGATAAACTTCTGGTCGCGCAGAAGCCGCCCGGCAGCGAGTTCCAGTCGCATGTAGGGCGCGTCATCGCCTCGGCGCAGATCAGTCAGCCAGTCTTCGAGGCATACACCGTGGGCCTCGTGTAGCACTTCCATCTTCTCGTCGATGCGCGGCCAACGTGCGCAGGCATTGTGCCAACGGGTGGCCAGATCCGCACCCGCATGTGCCAGCATATCGCGGGATAACTCGCCAAAGCCGGCTGGTGGTAGCACCCCCCGCTCGGACAATTGCCGCGCTGCTACGTTCACTGCTGCGCGAGCGTCGCCAGATGTCACGGCTGCGCGCAGCACGGTATCCATGGCGATATGTTCCTGCAAGCCATCAAGCGCGAACGGCTCTTCATCCAACGTTTCCGCATCGAGTTCGTTGAAGTAGACCTTAAGACGATGGTTGAAGAAATGGCGCACCGGCCGCGCGAGAAACCCTTGTAGCAACGCAAAGCTGATGGACGCGTCAGGCTTCCATGGGGTGAGCGGCGCAGTAGCCGCATCAGCCACGTGCCCGCTATGCGCCTGGCGCCATTCGCGCGCATAGGTGAACAGCCGGGCGTCCGCATCCGCGCTGAAGTAGCGACGGCTGAAAGGCTGCAGCGGATGCACCGTGGTCATGGCATCGAGCAATTGTTCGCCAGCGTGGGTGTCGCTGGCATCGTCACCCTGGCGTAGCCAGCCTGCCGCCACATAGTCGCGCAGCTGGCCCACCAGCACCGAAGGCGGCAGCACGCTGTTGTCGCGCACGTTGCGGCCCACCCAGCTGACATAGAGCGTGTCGCGCGCCGAGGCCAGGGCTTCGAGGAACAGGTAGCGGTCGTCCTCGCGGCGTGAGCGGTCACCGGGACGTGCGTGGCCCGGCTGCGCCATGAGGTCGAAATCGGCGGGCGCCTGTCGGCGCGGATAGTCGCCATCGTTCATGCCAAGCAGGCACACCACGCGGAACGGGATGGCGCGCATCGGCATGAGCGTGCCGAAACTAACCGCGCCGCCCATGAAGCGTTGCGACAGGCGGCTTTCGTCCATCGCTGTCAGCCAGTGTTCGCGCACGATATTGAGCGGCAACGGCGAGGTGAAATCCGCTTCCGCGCACGCTTGCTGCCATTCGTCCAGCGCATCGTTCAAGCGGGTGAGGCGATCGCTGTCCGACGGATCGTCTGCATCGAAGAAATCGATCAGGAGCTGCTGCAGCCGTTCGTGCCATGCGTTCGGCGTGGCAGGCTCGCGCATGCGTGTCCACCATTGTTCCAGCCGATCGAGCAGCAGGATGAGTGGCCCGATCAACGCGGCATCGAGTCCGCCGACTTCGCCATATGGCGCGATGCCGTGCCAGGTTTCGCCATCGCCCACCGCATAACCAAGCAGCATGCGGCGCAAGCCGAAGCGCCAGGTGTTCTGTTCGATGCCGGGCAGTTCAAGGCTCTGCTTTTGCTCGCGGTCGAGTCCCCAGCGGATGCCTGCGCCTTCGATCCAGCGGCGTAGCGTGGGCAGGCCGTTGTCGTCGATGTCGAAGCGTGCGCGCAAAGCCGGCACGTCGAGCAGGTCCAGCAGATCGCTCACGGCAAAGCGCGATTCGGGCAGCGACAGCAGATGTTCCAGCGCCACCATCAGCGGCACGGCGCCACGCGAGGGCTGGTCCGCGACGGAAAAGGGCAGGTGGCGCGGGTCGTCCGGCGGCAAACGACCGAACACGGCCTGCACGTGCGGTGCATAGGTCTGGATATCCGGAACCATCACGATGACGTCGCGCGGTGACAGCGGCTCGCCTCGTTGCGCGGCGTTTTCGAACATGGCCAGCAACTGGTCGTGCAGGATTTCCACTTCGCGCTGCGGATTGTGTGCCACGTGGAAACGCAGCGAGCCGTCGTTGTCTCGCCACGGTTTGCGTTGCGCTGGATCGGCAGGCAGCGGTTCGAGATCGAGGATGGCCTGCTGCATCTGTCGCAGCAGCGTGCTGGCGTCGGTATCGGCGAACAGGTCAATGCTGCGGTTCCACGCCGCGAACTGGTTGCGATAGCCCTCGGGTTTGTCGAAGGCATCCAGCAGGCGAATGTAGTCCCGACCTTGTCGTCCCCAGGCGGCCAGCAGGGGATTGGCATGCAGGTGCAGGTCTTCGTAGCGAGGTTCGTCCGGCAGGCCTGGCTTCAGTCCATGGCGGCGCTGGCTGGCCTTGAGCAACTCGCGATCCTCGATGATGTCGGCCCAGTAGTGCCGGCAAGGATTGGCCACCAGCAGCATGACCTGGCTGAAGCGCGACAGTGCGGTGAGCGCTTCCAGCGTCTGCTGCGGCAACGAAGAGATGCCGAACACCACGATGCGGCGCGGCAATGTCGCAGGCCGTGCCGTGAGGCTGGCGATGCGTTTGAGGAAGGCCTGGTGCACGGCGGCGCGATGGTTGTGGCGCTCCTCGCCCACATCGTGCAACAGGAGTTGCCACAGTCGCGCCTGCCAGCGCTGGTCGGCCGGCAACGCGGTGTGCGCGCCGCGCAGGTCGTCGCGCAGTTCGTAGCGCTCGTGTTCCCAGTCGGTCAGCCAGTCCGCGCGATAGACCTGGTACTGGTCGAACAGGTCGGCCACGCGCTCGGCCAACTGGAAGCGCTTGCGCTCGTCCGGGTCGTCGCGAAGAAAGTCGCGCAGCGGCGCGAAATCGGCCTCGTGCAGATGCGCCGGCAACAGGCGCAACAGGCGCCAGCTCAGGCGCGATTTGTCGAACGGCGAGGTGGTGGGCACCGCCTCGCGACCCAGCACGCTGCGATAGGCCGCCCACAGGAAACGGCCGGGCAACTGCACGTCGATGGCGGCGCTGATGCCCAGGCCGCCTTCGCCGGCCGGCCGCGCCAGCGCCCATTTCAGCCACTGCGCGATGCCGTTGCTCTGCACCAGCATCAGCTCGTCTTCCAGCGGCCGCAGCGGCGCGCGGGCCAGCCACGCGGTCAGCAGTTCGCGCAGGTCTTCCATGCGATTGCCATGAATGACCATCAGGCCCGGCTGGATCGGGCCTTCCAGTGGCAGATCGAGGGTGTGGCTCACGTCAGGCAAAAGGGCGATTCGCTCATGGGCACATTCTCGCCGAGCGGGCGGGAGATGTCCCGTATCATCGCGCGGGCCTGTCGCAGATGGCGAGAACATGGCACTGCCGGCAAATGGTTTGTTGCGTCGCGCAAGACTTGGTGCCCATACTCCCGGGCCACGGCCATCCGCGCATATGGACGGCCAAATGTCGAAGGAAGCATGCATGCCCCATGTACGAGTGCCCGCCGCTACGCTGCTGCTGGCCTTGCTGGCCGGTTGCGCGAGCACGGGCAGTGCGCCGACGTCGGTGCTTCAGGGCGACGCGGCACATCCGGCGCGTGCCTCGGGCTGGGTAGAGACGCGGCTGTATTTCGGGCTCGGGCCGGCGGACGACACTTCGCGTGGCGTCAACGAGCAGGCATGGCGGCAATTCCTGGATGCGGAAGTGACCCCGCGTTTTCCTGAAGGCCTCAGCGTGCTCGATGTCTACGGTCAATGGCAGGGCAAGGGGCAGGGCACGCCCGAGCGCCTGCGTTCGAAGATGCTGGTGATCGATTATCCGGATTCGCCTTCCAACCGCGACAAGATCGAAGCCATCCGCGCCGCCTGGAAACAGCGCACGGGTGATCAGTCGGTCATGCGCGTGACCCAACCTGCCGAGGTGTCGTTCTGAAATGAGTGTGACGGTGCGCGAACGCTGGATCTCGCCGGGCGACCTCAATGGTTTCCTTGGGCTGGTGGTGGACAACCTGTCGGTGATGGCGTTTCTCGCCACGGCGCTGATCGGCATCTTCGGTTTTCCCGCCGACATCGTGTTCCTGCGCATGTTTCCCGGCACGACGTTTGGCGTGCTGCTGGGCAATCTGGCGTATACCGCGATGGCGCGGCGACTGGCGCGACAGACGGGGCGCACTGACGTCACCGCCATGCCCCTGGGCCTGGATGCGCCCACCAGCATCGGCATGGCGCTGCTGGTGCTCGGTCCCGCGTTCCTGCAGTTCAAGCAGGCGGGCCTGGATCCGCAGGCGGCCGGGTTGGCCACGTGGCGGCTTGGCATGGCGTCGCTGGTGATCATGGGCGTGCTGAAGTTGGTGCTGTCGTTCTTTGGCGGCATGGTGCAGCGGCACGTGCCGCGCGCGGGCCTGCTGGGTTCCATCGCCGGCATTGCGCTGGTGCTGATGGGTTTTCTGCCGCTGGTGGAAATCCTCAAGCAGCCGCTGGTGGGTTTTGCGGGATTGGGCGTGGTGCTTTATGCGCTGGTGGCGCGCGCACGCATGCCGTGGAACTTGCCGGGCGTGCTGGTCGCGTTCGTGGTGGGTGCCTTGCTCTATTACCTGCTTGGCCCATTGGGCTGGCTCGGCGGTGGCTATCAACCGCCGGCGGCATGGCAGTGGCGTTTTGCGATGCCGCTGCCGACGTTGCAGTGGATCGATGGCCTCGGTGCAGCCGTGCCCTATCTGCCGCTGATCCTGCCGTTTGGCCTGTTGATGGTGGTGGGCGGCATCAACGTCACCGAAAGCGCGCGCGCGGCCGGCGATGAGTACCGCACGCGCGACATCCTGCTGGTGGAGGCGCTGGCCACGCTGGTGGCGGGCTTTTGCGGCGGCGTGGCGCAGACCACGCCCTACATCGGGCAGCCTTCGTACAAAGCGATGGGTGCAGGCACTGGCTACACCTTGCTCACGGGCCTGTTCATCGGGCTGGGCGGCGTGTTCGGTTACCTCTCCAACCTGGTCGAGCTGATTCCGCTCTCGGTGCTCGCGCCGATCCTGGTGTTCGTGGCCATCGGCATCACCGTGCAGGCGTTCGAGGCGACGCCGATGCGCTACGCACCTGCGGTGGTCTTTAGCTTCTTTCCCGCCATTGCGCGCATGGTGACGATCAAGCTCAGCGACCCTACCTACGTGGCGCCCGATCATTTCGCCGCGCTGTATGCGGACCGCGTCCATGGTTTCTCGGAGCTCGCCATCATCACGGTGCTTGGCAACGGCTTCATCATCACTTCGATGGTGTGGGCCAGCTTTGTGGTGGCCTTGATCGACGGCAAGGCCTTGCGCGCGGCGCTGATCCTGCTTGTTGGTGCCGGGTTGAGCGTGTTCGGGGTGATCCACTCCGTGGAGTTGAGCGGCGGCATCTATCTGCCTTGGCAACTCGACGCGGCCTCGCGCGAGCTGGTGTGGCAATTCGCCGGTGCGTACGCGGCGCTTGCTGTGGTGCTGGTGGCACTTTCAGTGAGTGCTTCGTCACGCCAGGCCGATGCCGTGTGACGCGGCACGCGAATTTGCGATTGGACGCAAGGAAGCCATTGCCTGCCACGGACACAATCCGCGCGCCTCGTCGTGATGGTGCGCGGATGTGTGCCTAGGAACTCGTATCTGACATCACGCGACGAGGCGCCGTTGCCTGCAACTTCATGCGGCGCAAAAACGTGCTTCGCCTTGCGCTGCGCTACGCGTGCTCCACGACGTTAGGATAAGCCGCCGATCGGCGCCGCGTATCCACCATCAAGGGCATGACCATGCAGGGACGGCAGAACAAGAGTTGGACGGTTCTACTGGCGCTGGCGATGATGGGCTTGGCGCTGCAGGTGAATGCGCAGACAGGCGCCGCCGATTCCGCTACGCCGCCCACCGACGCCGACCTCGCCAATACGCGTTGCGTTTCCGGCGAAGAGAAGTTCCTTCCCGGCGATTATTTCTACTGCCTCGGTTCGCAGAACTACGGCCTGGGACACTACGAGACGTCGCAGCGCTTCTTCACGACGGCTGCCAGTTGGGCCAGCAAGCCTGCGCAATACGTGCTGGGCGTGATGGCGCTCCATGGCGATCACCAGCCGGTGAATCGCCCACTGGGGCTGGCGTGGTTGACGTTGGCTTCCGAGCGCGCGAACTCCAATTTCCAGCAGGCGCGTGATGTGGCATGGAAGAACGCCACCGATGCGGAGCGCAAGGCTGCCGAACAGGAGTTGGCCAGGCTGCGTCCGGTGTATGCCGATGCCACGGCGGGGCCGCGCGCCGAACGCCGTTATGCCGATGGCATGGCCATGCTCAATCGCTTGACCAATCACGGCGCCAAGTACTGCATGGCCGGCATGAACGATCCATCCAGGCCCACGGCCGATCCGACGAGTTGTCCGCCGGTGCAGATGGTGATGAAGATGGTGGATACCGCGGCCGTCAATGTCTTCGACGGCTGGTCCGGTCACGTCACCGTGGGACCGCTGCAGCAGGCTGCACCGCCGGAAGCCTCCGGCAAGCAGTAGGTTCGACGTGATGCAAAGAAGGCGTGGGCGCGCGTCTTACGTGCGCGCGTCCATCACCCAGGCGTTGGTCAGGCTGGTGATGTCGGCCAGATTCATCGAGTGCTCCGCGCGTTCCAGCGCGCTGCAGGCGGATTCCGCGGCGTAGCGCATCAGGTACGCCAGGTGCGCGCGGTATTGCGAGCCGATGCCGTGCGCGCGAATCATGCCGGCCGCTTCGGCCAGGCATTCCAGATCGCTGTAGGCACGGTCCAGGTCGGTGCTGCTGGAACACTGCACGAAGGCAGATGCGCCATCGGGGTCGCGCGAACGAAGGCTTACCACGTCTTCCACCAAGCGCGCGGCCTGGCGTGCCGCGAACACCAGCACGTCGGCGGCAGCGTGCGACAGCTCGCTGTCGGACACGGCGCGGTCGGTCAGCTCCACGAGGCTGCGAGTGACAACAAGCAGTTGGGCCACGGGACGGCCCGCGGCATCGCTATGAGTCATGGTTCCGGCTCCCCCTTCCGGAGTGGTGATCACGACATTGTCCACGGTGTCGTGACATTTGTGTACACAAGCCGGCTAGGAATTTGTGACCCCTTGCGCAGCCGAGGCAGCGATTTGACCCCGGGCGAAGGCCGCTGTCGTATCAGGCTCGTGCGCTATGCCACTGAAAGCATTGGAGCTTATATAGTCGGCTCGATCGGGGCCGGTGCGAGCTGAGCGGGCAAGGGTGTATCGACGACGGTTGGATATACCCCGTTTGGAATATCCGGCGCACGGCAGGCCTCGACGGCGGCCATCTAGGTGGCTACTTCCTGCGATCTGGTTTGGAAGAGGACGCGATGCACTATTCCCGACTCTGCGCACTGCTCATCGATTGCCAGACGACCGACGTGGACGAGGCTGCCCGTTTCTGGGCCCAGGCCCTGGGGCGACCGGTGGACAACGATCATCCGGGCACCCGTGGGAATTACCGCATGCTGGAGACGCCGCCGGACGAGCCCATCGTTCAAATCCAGCGCGTGACGCATGAGAGCCGCGTGCACCTCGACATCGAGACCGACGACATTCCCGCCGAGGTGGCGCGCCTGGAAAAACTCGGTGCTCATGTGGTGGAGCGCCTTGAACGCTGGGTGGTGATGCAGGCGCCCACGGGGCAACGCTTCTGCGTGGTGCGGGTTCAGCGTCCGGGATTTCCCAGGAATGCGCAGCGCTGGGAATGAATCGCGGGATCGGCCTGCATCACGCACCACCGTGCATCGCTTAGTTCGGCACCATGCCAATGGTCTGCAGCCATGTGTCGACCAGATGGGGCCACTCGGAAATCGGCAGCGGCGTTTTTCGCAGCCCAAACGCATGCCCGCCGTGCGCGTACAGGTGCATCTCCACCGGCACGTCGGCGTTTTTCAGCGCCGTGTAGTAGACCAGCGACTGATTCACGCCATCGACATGATCGTCCTCCGCCTGCAACAGGAAGGTGGGCGGCGTGTCATGCGACACGGTGACGTTCTTGTTCAACGCATCGTTGTCGGTCGCGAGGTGGCCCGGATAAATAGCCACCGCAAAATCCGGACGGCTGCTTTCCTTGTCGACCGCATCCACCGGTGCATAAAGATTCTTTCTGAAGCGCGTACTCGCTTCGGCCACCAGATAGCCGCCCGCGGAAAAGCCGAGCACGCCAACCTTGTGCGGATCGATGTGCCATTCGGCGGCACGGGAACGCACCAGTCGCAACGTTCGTTGCGTGTCTTCCAGCGATGGCACCGATGTGGTCAGGTTGTGCGGACGGCAATCGCACTGCCACACATAAGGCACGCTGGGCACGCGATATTTCAGCAAGACGCAGGTGATGCCTCGGGAGGTGAGCCAGTCGCAAACCTCGGTGCCTTCGAGATCGATGGCCAGTATCTGGAAACCGCCTCCGGGAATCACCACGACCGCGGCACCCGTATTCGTCCCCTTGGGCTCATACACCGTCATCGTCGGGACGGTGACATTGGTGATGGCTCCCTTCGCGAGGATCTCCGGCCCGGGCACCGGCTGCACATCAGGCGCCGCACCGGGCCAGATGGGTATCTGCGTATGGCCGGCGGTCGGTTGCCATACCGGGGCGTCTGCGTAGGCACTTGCACCTGCCATCAGCAGACACGCTGCCATCATCCATCGCTTCATTACGCTTCGTCCTTTGGGCGCTCGGCCACGGTTGCAGGAGGCCGGAAGGGTCTCCAACCACTTCATGCTGCGCACCACATCGGGCGTGCGGCGGCTGTTCCTGTGGATTTTTCCGGGCAACGCCGTGGCGCGTTTGCAGGGTGCGAGCTTACGGTTGGGCGTAGAGCTGAAGAAAGTCTTCGGCGGCGCGTTTCGCGCGTCGGTTGATTTCCGCATCGCTCGGCGCATCGCGCAGGCGAAGCAACAGGCTCAGCATCAGGTCGTCCCAGAGCAGGGCGAGGAAACGGACGTCCAAATCACGTGGCGCGCGTCGAGCGATCAATCCATCCGATCGCGCCTGTTCCACCAGCCGGGCGACTGCATCGCGTACCGACTGTCGCGCGGTTTCGAGCGTCGCCGCTACTTCGGGTGCACGTTGGGCTTCCGCGATGGCGAGTCGGAAGACGGCGATAACTCCGGGTCGGCTGACTTCGCGCAACACGGTGGCGCCAAGTTTGGCGAGCAGGGCCGCCAGCTCGTCGCGATGGCGCGGCAGCGGCAGCGGGGCAGGCAGGTGCATGCGCTGGGCACGGTCGGCGATGCATGCCGCGAGCATCGCCTGCTTGGTGCCGAAGAACGCATACAACTCGCGCTTGGAAACCTGTGCCCGCGTGGCGATCTTTAGTGTGCTCGCTTCGGCGTAGCCCAGCTCCATGAAGGTGTCCATGGCCGCGTGCAGGATGCGCTCACGCACGGGCGGCGAAGCGGAAGCCGGGTCGGACTGCTCTTTCACAACGCGCCTCTTGCATTGGTACCAGTTGGTACCGTAGCATGATTTCGCCGGTACCGGCCGGTACCGTGCGATCGAGGCGCAAGGAGGCTTCACCGTCATCGCTTACGGCGATGCGCACGGCTGCGGCCATCTGCCGGAGGAGATTCCCATGTCACCGTCAACTATCTTCACCCTGCAACTCGTCCTGGGTTACGTGGCCTGGCTGCTTTGCTTTCGCGCGTACATCTGGCCGTGGTTGCGATCGATCCCACGCATCGATGCCCATCGCGCCATGGCCACCTTGCACAGCTTCCGCTTCTTCGGGTTGGTCTTTGCGGTTCCTGGCGTTGTCGGGCTGCATCTTCCAGGCAGTTTCGCTTCGTTCGCGGCATATGCCGATCTGGCCACCGGCGCACTCGCCATGCTCGCGCTCTTCACCGCGAGAATCCGGCCAGTTTTCTGGAGTCTGGTGGTCGCCTTCAATGCCGTGGGCATGGCCGACTTGCTGCTCGATTACTTTCACGCCATTCGGGCCGGTATTCCCACCATGGCCGGCGAACTGGGAGCCGCTTATGCGATTCCGATCATCTATGTGCCGCTGCTGATGATCACGCACGTCACCGCGTTCTACCTGATGATGCGGTCTGCGGCGAACCCTACGCGCGCCGAAACACGTGCGCCAATGCAGACGGCGGATCAAATGCGCTGAGGTCGCTTGCCGCCAGTCGCCATCGATGTCCGCGAACGGAAGCCGCGCGATGGCGCGGCGTGCTTCAGTCGCCGGAAGAGCCGAGTTCCTTGGCGATCCTTGTCGCCACGTCATAGGCGTCGCCGACGGGTTGGTCAGGGTAGCGTTGCGTGCCCTGGTTCCATGCATCGCCCATGGCGAACCAGTCGATGGGCTTGGCGGCGATGCCGCTGCGCAGTTGCTCATCGAGCGCGTTGAAATAAGTGGCCCACCGCAAACGGTAGTAGTCGCGCGTCAAACCGGCCCAATCCTTGTTGCCGTAGTCGTGCAGGCTGGCGCCCTCGCTGGCCTTGCGGTCGCCCCAGGTGGTGAGGATGGAGCGGGCGTCGTAGTCGAGGCGCAGGCGTTCCTCCGGCGTGGAGGCCCATGGATCGATGTCCGCGAGCCAGCGTCCTACCAGGAAGAAACGACTGGTCGACAGCAGCTCGTCCTGCAGATCCATCAGCTGCAGCCAGCGCTGCGTGAGGGCATGGAAACGCGTGCGGTCCTTGCCGTCATAGGCCGCCTTGATCTGCGGCAGCAGCAGGCGACTCTCGTTGGCCAGGGTTTGGCGGGCGATGTCCACCAGGTCGTATTGATAGGTTTCGCTGCTGCGCACACTGGTGGCCACTTTCAACATCTCGGGCAGCGCTTGCTTGAACGCAGCCGCGTTGTAGCGCATGGCTTCGGGTGACCAGTTCGAGGCGCGGTTGGCGGTAAGACTGGGCTGCGCATTGAAGAGGGATTCTTGCGCCGCATCGCGTTCGCTGTTGAACACGACCTGGTCGATGCGTATGTCGTAGGCTGTGCCAAGCAGTACGTTCCATGCGGCGAGTGCATGCGCGTCGGCTGCGCCGTAGCGGCGTTGCACGTATTGGGCCGTCCACTGCGTCGTGTGGACTGGGTCCTTGCGCCAGGCCATTTCCGTAAACAGATCGAAGGCGAACGGATTTGTACCCATGCCCTCGGTAAAGATCGCAGTGCCGGCCATGTTGCGGTTGGTTCGTCCCAACCGTTGCAGTCGCTCGGTGATGTTGCGGGTGTTGGCGCCGAGGGTGGTGCGGCCACCGAATTCCCAGATGCCACCGAACAGGAAGGCGGCATTCTGGAAATCCTTCTGTCGGTTGTCGCGCGGCACGCGATCGTGATCGATGTCGATCACCAGCAAGTGCTGGCGATCAACGCCGTCGAGCAGATCCTGGCGCGGGTTGCCTTGCCAGGCCAGCATCATCCACTGCGCGCCTGGATGCGCCGCCTCCAGTGCGTCTTGCACGTCGCGTGCGGCTTCGGGCACGGGGACGTCGCCGGCATCGCCACCTTCCTGGAACACTTCCATGTCGTAAATGACGCTGTCCCCGACCAGCTCGCGCTGGTGTTTGTAGAACGACGCGGCCAGTTTCGCGAATAAAGGGTCACGTGGATCGAGCCAGCCCGGTCGCGTAAAACCCGCCCATTCGCCCTGAGGCACGACATGAGCCTTGGGGAATTTCTTCTGGAAGTCGGCCGGCACGATGCCGTAGAAGCCCGGCAGCACGGGCGTGATGCCAAGCTCGCGCAGTCGCGCCACGATCTGCTTCGCCGATGCCGCGCGTTGTTCCATTAGGTTCGTGCTGATGGGCCCGTTGAAGCAGCACAGGTTGCCCATCAACTGCCAGTTCTGGTGCGCCGGCTGGGTGATCCATTGGCGGATCTCGGCGTCCGCATAGCCGACATCGCGAAATGTCTGGTACAGCACGCTGTCCATGCCGCGTTCGACCAGCACGGCGTTGATGCCGGAAAGGGCGAGCACGTCGATTTCCCGCTGCCAGCGCGGCCAATCCCAATAGGGCGCGGTATAGCCGTCGACGTTTTCGTTCAGCGCATAGCGGTGAGGGTAGAGCGCTTGTCCCTCGATAGCGTGGTCAGGCAGGGGAAACGGACTGGCTCCAACGCGGTCGCCGTTGGGCGATATCTGTACGTGCGCCACGTATTTCAGATACCAGTTCACGCCGAACAGCAAGGCGCTGGGTGTGCTGCCTTCCACCTTGATGTGCCGGTTGGCGGCACTGATGCGAAAGCGTTCGTGATCGTCTGCTGCGGGTAGCGCAACCAGTTCGAACTGCGCGGCATGTTGCGGCAGCAGGCGTGCGATGACGGCCTGCGCTGGGCGGGTGTCGAAGACTGGCGCGTTGACGGCGCCAACCACGTTCATCCATGCAAGACATGCCAGGCCGGCAAGCCAGATCCGCGAAGCAGCTGGGCGCATGAGGTATCCATGGGTGGCGTCGATCCCGCATCGTATACCGTGCCGGCCATGTTTTTTTTCGAAGCCTACGCGCGGAATCTGCGCTGTGCATCGCGAATGAACACTTTCGACGGGATCGAACGAGATCGTCGTTCGCGCCGCACGTCATGCCAGTGGATCTGGCTCAACCTATCCCGCCGAATCCCCACTCGCATTCCTGCGGAGACAGTCATGACACAACGTACTTTTCTTGTTACCGGCGCCACCAAGGGCATTGGGCGCGCCGTTGCCAATCGCCTTGCACGATCGGGGCATCATGTGGTCGGCCTGGCGCGAGGCGCCGATGACCCGAACTTTCCCGGCACCCTGGTGGCGGCCGACCTGAGCGATCGCCAGGCGACGGATCGCGTGCTCGCCGAGCTGGTGAGCCGGTTCTCCTTCGATGGCGTGGTGAACAACTTCGGCTACGTGAAACTGGCCAATATCGGCGAGGTGGACCTGGACGAACTGGAGTTCTCCATGCGCCTCAACCTGGTTCCGACCGTGCAGACCGTGCAGGCACTGCTGCCGCAGATGCGCGCCAAGGGTTGGGGTCGTGTCGTCAACGTCACCAGCCTGGTCGCGCTCGGCATGACGCAGCGTACGGCCTATGCCGCCGCGAAGAGCGCGATGAACAGCTTCACGCGCACCTGGGGCCTGGAGCTTGCCGAGACGGGCATCACCGTCAATTCGGTGGCGCCGGGTCCCACGGAAACCGAACTGTTTCGTCAAAACACGCCGGAGGGCAGTGCGGCCGAAGCGCGTTTTCTGTCGCTCGTTCCGATGCGGCGCCTGGGCAAGCCGGAAGAACTGGCTGCGACCATCGCGTTCCTGCTCTCGGACGATGCCGCCTACATCACCGGGCAGACCCTGTACGTGGACGGCGGCGCGTCGATCGGCAAAGCCGCGGCCTGAGGCGCGCGAGCCGCATCGTGGCTGGGGCCGCTGCCGAATGGCTGCGATGGATCAATCGCTGGCGAGCCGGTCGATGACCAGGTCGAGCAGGGCACGCAGGCGTCCCAGCCTGCGCAGGTCGCGGTGATAGCCGATCCAGGTGTCGCGAGACGGTGGGTGTTCTTTCAACGGCAAGCGTTCGATGCCATTGGTGGCATCGCCCAAGGGACGTGGCAGCACGGCCAATCCCACGCCGTCCGCGCACAAACGCGCATGCACGTCACGTGCGTTGCTGCGAAAGGCGACGGTGGCGTGGGGAAACTGCGCCTGCAGCCACGCGACATCCGGCATGTCGCCAAAGGCGTGGTCCATGGTGATCAGTGACGCGCCCTTGCCATTGCCCACCCTGGGCCGGCGCGTGCCCTTCTTGAGGTAAACCGCGTAAGGCATGCGCAGCAGTTTTCGCGAAACCACGTCGGGTTCTTCGAAGGGCTTGATGCGGAAGGCGAGATCAGCCTCGCGGCGCGCGAGGCTGAGGAAGCGCGTATCGGTGAGCAATTCCAGGGTGACGCGCGGATGCTCGCGCGAGAACTCCGCCAGCACCGGCGCCAGCACGTGGACGCCGAACCAGTCGGAGGAAGTGATGCGCAGCAGGCCATCGAGTTCCTGTTGCTGGCCGGCCAGCGTCCGCTGGAACGCGAGCACTTCCTGCTCCATGCGCTCGGCGTGCTGGCAAACCACCGTGCCTTCTTCCGTCAGCACGAAGCCGTCGCTGGTGCGCTGGAACAGGGTCTGGCCGAGCGAGCCTTCCAGCGCGCGCAGTCGTCGGCCCATGGTGGGCTGGGTTTGCCCCAGGGCGCGGGCGGCGGCACCCAGCGTGCCTTCGCGGGCGATGGCCAGGAAGATCCTCAGGTCGCTCCATTCCATGGTGATTGCCTTTGTTTGCTGGGCCATTCATGGCATGCAATTTTGCATGGAAAGAATGCATTTTATTTAGTTTTCATGCAATTGGGACTGGCGTACCTTGAGCGCATCCCAATCGCGAGGAAGTCGCCGTGAGCGCTCTACCGTCCATGCAAGCCGCCGTGCTCGAACAGCATGGCAACGTCTTTCGCCGCGCTGCCGTGGCGCGGCCGGTGCCCGCCCAAGGCCAGGTGCTGGTGCGCGTCATGGCCAGTGGTGTGAATCCGCTTGATCTGAAGATCCGCGAGGGCAAGGCCGAACATGCACGGCATCCGTTGCCGGCGATCCTCGGCATCGACATGGCGGGCGTGGTGGAAAGCGTCGGGCCGGGCGTCACCGATTTCCGCGCCGGCGACGAGGTGTACGGCATGACCGGCGGCGTCGGCGGCATCCAGGGCTCGCTTGCCGAAGTCGCCGCGGTGGATGTGCGCCTGTTGGCGCACAAGCCGTCGCACTTCAGCATGCGCGAAGCGGCCTCGCTGCCGCTGGCTTTCATCACGGCATGGGAAGGCCTGGTAGATCGTGCACAGGTGAAGGCAGGTCAGACCGTGCTGGTGCAGGGCGCCGGTGGCGTCGGCAACGCCGTCATCCAATTGGCGAAGGCATTCGATGCCAAGGTGTTTGCGGTGGACTCGGCGGCCAAGGCCCAGGACATTACCCGCTGGGGCGCGACGCCCATCGATCGTGGAACGGCGGTGGAGAACTACGTCGCCGAACACACCGACGGCCGCGGTTTCGAACGGGTTTACGACACGGTGGGCGGCGCGGGACTGGATGCATCGTTCCAGGCAGTCAAGCGCTTCGGCCACGTAGTGAGCGCATTGGGCTGGGGCACGCATGCGCTGGCGCCGTTGTCGTTTCGCGCCGGCACGTATTCGGGCGTGTTCACGCTGTTGCCGCTGTTGACGGGCGAGGGGCGCGAGCACCATGGCGAGATCCTGCGTGAAGTCACCCGCCTGGCGGAAGCAGGAAAGATCACGCCGTTCGTGGATGCACGACGTTTCGACCTGGACAGCGTGGCCGAAGCGCACGGCCTGATCGAACGGCGCGAGGCGCGCGGCAAGGTGGTGATCGACATCGCTGCCTGAAAAACAAAGGCCGGCGAGATGCGCCGGCCTTTGCAGGTGAAGCGGGAAGGACGGGATTACTCCTCGTCTTCTTCTTCCTCTTCCTCGCCTTCGTCCTCGAAGGTTTCCAGCTCTTCGACGCGCAGGAAGTTCGGCGCCGAGTCGGCAAAGCTGATCTGCTTGCCGTTCACCAGCATCGGGCGCACGTCACGGCGCGTGGTGCCGTTCTGCACGGATTCCACCAGCGCGAAGCACACAAGCGCTTCCGCGCTCTCGTCGCCGCTCTCGTCGAACACGGCAACCCAGCCCGTGGCGGGCATGATCTGGATGATGATTTCTTGTGAGGACATGGCACTTCCGGTTTGGCGAAACGCGGAAGCTTGCCGGGTGCCCGCCGGGACTGCAAGCGACGATTTCGTGACGACGCAACGTGATGATGGCGATGGGAACGGCGGTTGCTTTCGCGCCGGATGGAGCCGCCACCTAAGTAATTCGGCGAGCTCAAAGGTTTCAAACGAATATTTCGATAGTCCGGCGGTGGTAGGCCGCGAGCAACGCGATCCTTGCTACGCCCCGGCGGGACGCCGTAAACGCTTTCTGCCCGCCACGCCTTGCGATGGGCGCCGGGCCGCAGGTCAACGCCTGCGTGAAACGAGGCGACGGTTTCCCTTGGGCGCGGACAAACCTTCTCTTTGTCATATGTCGACTGGCGTGCGCAGACTCCGGGAATTGCCCTACTATCAAGCGATGACAAATCCTGAGACTCAGTCCACAAAAGCCACGCACCGCGGCAGCCTTGCCTGCGTGGGCCTGGGCATGACCCTGGGCTCGCACCTCACGCCGCTGGCGCGCAGTCACATCGCGCAGGCGGACGTGGTCTTTGCGGGCCTCTCCGATGGCATCGTGGAGATGTGGTTGCAGCGCATGCATCCGGACGTGCGCAGCCTTCAGTCGTACTACCAGGAAGGTAAGTCGCGGCTCACCACGTATCGCCAGTGGGTCGACCTGATGATGACCGAGGTGCGCGCCGGCAAACGCGTCTGCGGCGTGTTCTACGGGCATCCGGGCATCTTCGCCTGGGCCCCGCACAAGGCCATCGAGGCGGCTCGCGCCGAAGGCTATGCGGCGCATATGGAGCCGGGCATTTCCGCCGAGGACTGCCTCTATGCCGACCTGGGCATCGATCCGGGCCGGTTCGGCTGCCAGCACTTCGAGGCCAGCCAGTTGCTGCTGTTCGAACGCCGCATCGATCCCACTGGCTACCTGGTGCTGTGGCAGGTCGGCCTGGTCGGCGATCGTTCGCTGGCGCGCTTCCAGACGGGCCCGGCCTATCGCCAGGTATTGGTGGAGCTGCTGAGCCAGCACTATCCGCTGGACCACGAGGTGATCGTCTACCGCGCCGCCACGCTGCCGATCCAGCAGCCACGCATGCGGCGCGTGGCGCTGCGGGATCTGCCGAACATCGAATTGCCGGCCGAGGAAACCGTGGTGTTGCCACCGTCGGAAACCTTGCGGCCGAACCTTGCCGTCCAGGCGAAGCTGGCAGCGCTGGATGAGCAGGAAAAGGCCGGTTTGCCGGTATAAAGCAGTACAGTGGCCGCATGCGGCGGGGGAGAGGCCCGCAGCGTTCGGTGCAGGGATTGAACCGTGATGGCGAACGTCATCATGCTTCATCAAGCTGGTGCCGCTAGGCATGGGCACGCAAGAACCGATACACGACATCACCGGAAGACACTTGGGGGAACGTATGACTGACACGATGGATTGGCTGGAGGCCATTGGCCAGGACGCAACGCTGCGTCATTCCTCGGCCGAAGACTTGAACAGCACGCTGGAGGCCGCGGAAGCCTCCGAGGCCCTGATGGCCGCCGTGGCATCGGGCGACAGCTCGTGGCTGGCCCAGGAGTTCGGCAAGCGGGTCATGCACGTGACCCAGAGCTCGCAGACCTTCCCCGAAGGCGACGAGCCCGAGCGCGAAGACGAAGGCGAGCCGCTGGATCCCGCCGAGCCGCAGCACGGCGCGGCTTCGCCGAAAGGCTAGGCAGCCGACATGCCGCATCGGTGGCGTCGTCGTTGGCCATGGCTCGCCTGGGCGGGTCTGGCCTTCTGCGTACTCGCCGAGGCGGCGCTTGCGTCGTCGGAGATCGCCGATCCCGGCGCGTTCCTGGAACAGACCGAACGGGTGCGCACCACCGACCACCCGCGGTTTGTGCTCATGCTGGAACAGATGCGCAGCGAGGCGCCCGAGCTGACGGCCAATCAGCGGTGGTATCTGCGTTATCTCGAAGCCTGGCAGACGGCGTTCGAGGGCGATGCCCCGAAGGCCAACACCATGCTGCGCGACGTCATCGACCATTCCGGCGACATCACGCTGCGGGCCAAGGCGTCGGCCTTGCTCATGCACAACCAGGGCCTGAGCAGCCACTACGAAGAAGCGTTCACGCTGGCCAACCAACTGGCCACCGATTTGCCCGAGATCAAGGACCGGCTAGCCCGATTCACGGTGCTGGCCAATCTTTCCCAGCTGATGGTGTTTGCCGGGCAGACCGATCTGGCGATCAAGTACGCCAGCATGATGGAGGAGACGCTGCCGCCGGGCGAAAGCCTGTGCAATCCGCTCTCCATGGAAATCGGCGCGCTCGACAAGAGCAACCGGCTCACCTCGTCCAGCCCGAAACTCCAGGAAGCCATCGACACCTGCCTGGCCGCGGGACAGCCGGTATTCGCCAACACCTTGCGGCTGATCAAGAGTGCGCTCTACCGGATGGAAGGGCAGCCGGCCAAGGCGCTGGAGCTGCTCAACAGCATCCTTCCCAGCATCAGCGCCAACCGCTATTACCCGCATGTGCGAAGCGTGCAGGTCCAGCTGGCGCTTGCGTACGAAAAGCTCGGCGAGGACAACAATGCCCGCAAGGCGGCGCTGGCCGTGCTGGCCATGAGCGGTCCGGGCGAAATCAGCGAAGTCCAGCGCGAAACCTATAGCCTGCTTTACCGCATCGAGAAGAAGCGCGGCAATCTCAACGCCACGCTGGGCTACTACGAGCAGTACACGGCACAGGACAAGGGTTACCTCGACGACATCAGCGCCAGGTCACTGGCCTATGCGGCCGTGCAGCAGCACGTGCTGGCGCAGAAGCTGGAAACCGAAGGCCTGAGCAAGCAGAACAGCATCCTGCGCCTGCAGCAGGCGCTGGACACCAAGGCCGTCGAAACCAGCCGCCTGTACATCACCTTGCTGTTGGTGGTGCTGGTGTCCATCTTCTTCTGGTTGCTGCGGATCAAGCGCTCGCAGCTTCGCTTCAAGATGCTTTCGCATCACGACGGCCTCACCGGCATCTTCAACCACCAGCATTTCGTGAGCGAGGCCGAACGCACCTTGCGCATGCTGGAGAAGCGCCATGGCAGCGCCTGCCTGATCTCGATCGACCTGGATCACTTCAAGCAGATCAACGACACGCACGGCCACGCCACCGGCGACGTGGTGCTCAAGCACACGGTGGCGTTGTGCCAGCGCCAGCTTCGTCCCACCGATCTGTTTGGACGTCTGGGTGGCGAGGAGTTCGGCATCCTCTTGCCCGACTGCACGCTCGACCAGGGCATGGCCATTGCCGACCGCATCCGCACGGCCATCGAAGGCACGCCGGTCAACGGCGACGGTTGCCTGGTCGCGTTCTCCGCCAGCATCGGCCTGGCGTCCACCGATACCTCCGGCTATGAACTGCAGCGCCTGCGCAAGGACGCGGACGCGGCGCTCTATCGTGCCAAACGCACTGGTCGCAACCGCGTCATGTCGGATGCGGAGAGCCAGGGCCTGGTGAAGGCCTGAGCTTCTTCGTCATGCCGGCCCGTCGTGGACTGGCGCGGGTGCGTTCTCAAGGAACGTCGCGGACGGCACGAAGAACAGCGAACCGGTGACCGCCTTGCTGAAGTCGAGCAGGCGATCGTAGTTGCCGGGCGGTCGGCCCACGAACATGTTGTTGAGCATCTGTTCGATGCGGGCGGGGGAGCGCGCATAGCCAATGAAATAGGTGCCGAATTCGCCCTTGCCGACTTCGCCGAAGGGCATGTTGTCGCGCACGATTTCCAGCGGCTCGCCGTTCTCTTCGATGCTGGTGAGCGCGTTGTGCGCGTAAGCGGGCTTGGCCTCGTCGTCCAGCTCGATGTCCGAGAGCTTCCTGCGGCCGATGATCTTTTCCTGCTGTTCCACCGGCACCGCGTTCCACGCCGTGAGGTCGTGGAGATACTTCTGCACGATCACATAGCTGCCGCCGGTGAAGGCCGGGTCTTCGTCGCCGATGATGGTGGCATCCATCGCACCCTGGTCCACCGGATTCTCGGTGCCGTCCACAAAGCCCAGCAGGTCGCGTTCGTCGAAGTACTTGAAGCCATGCACTTCGTCCACGGCGGTCGCTACGTCGCCGATGCGGCACATGATCTGCGTGGCCAGTTCGAAGCACAGGTCCATGTGCGTGGCGCGAATGTGGAAGAGGATGTCGCCGGGCGTGGACACGGCGTGGTGCACGCCCTTGATCTCGCGGAACGGATGCAGTTCGGCCGGGCGCGGCGTGCCAAAGAGGGTATCCCACGCGTCCGATCCGAAGCCCATCACGCAGGACAGTCGTCGGTCCGGGTTGCGAAAGCCGATGGCGCGCAGCAGCGACGCCATGTCGCCGCAGAGCGCGCGCACGGCATCGCCGCCACGCGTGTCTGGCTTCAGTGTCACCACGAGGAAAATGGCGGCATGGGTCAGCCGCGCGGCAACGGGTTGCGTCACGATGGAAGGCACCATTCGCTCCTTGTCATTGAAGGTTCAAGGCCACGCCATCGCCTGACGAGCCGCTCAACAGACTACGCCTGAAGTATGTCTCTTATGAGGGTCATGTCGATCCATGAGACGCCCGTTCGTCATTCTCTTGAACGACCGTGCCGGCGCATCGTTCCAGGCGCGGTTCCATGGATGGCACCCAAGGCCACCCGCCTTGGCGGCGGCGAGCCGGAAGGCGCTCTGTCCCCATACCGCAGGAGTAACCCACATGCAATTCATTCCCTATCTCGATTTCGACGGCCAGGCGCGGGAGGCGTTCGATTTCTACGCCAAGGTGTTCAACGGCAAGATCACCATGCGCATGACCTACGGTGAATCGCCGATGGCCGCGCAGATGCCGCCGGAGACGCACGCACGCGTGATGCATTCGCAACTGGAAACGCCCAATGGTGGCATCGTGATGGGCGCGGACGGCCCGCCGCATACCGCGCGCAGCACCGGTTGCGTGAACGTGAGCGTGGACGATCCGGCGGAAGCCGAGCGCGTGTTCAAGGCCTTGTCCGAAGGAGGCGAAGTGACGATGCCCATCGACGAGACCTTCTGGGCCCATCGCTTCGGCATGCTCACCGATCGCTACGGCAAGGCATGGATGGTCAATTGCCTGAAGACGCCGGGCCAGTGATCGACGCGGCGGGCCGCTACACTGCGGCCCGTCGTGCGGCGCTCAGGTGCCGTAGTCGAGCTTGGGATACCAGTTGCCGCCGCGGCCTTCGGGTACGCAGTCGAGGATGGTCCAGATCGGCATGAGGTCGGGTGCGCCGCGCGGATCCTGGCCCGGGTCCGCTGTTTCGCCGCCCATTTCGCCGGCCCAGAACAGGCGGATGTGGCCGTCGCGTCGCGTGAATACGCAGAAGGCGGGGATGTCGCTGCCGTCATCGGCAATGGCGTGGTAGTCGCGGCTGAAATTCCCGTTGGCATCCGAATACAGCGGCAGATCGCGCCAGCCGCGTTCCTGTTTGAAGGCGAGCAGGCGCTCGATCGGCGAGCGTGCGATCACGGCCAGCGCCACGCGCTGCTGGATGTCGCGCGCCTCGCCGTTCCATGCGCCCAGCAACGAGGTGCACATGGGGCAGGGGCGTTCGCGCTGCGGGCCGAACATGTAGTTGTAGGTGACCAGCGTCTGCTTGTCGCCAAAGAGGCCAGCGAAATCCACCGGCCCGCGTTCGCCCACGAACCGGTAGTCGCCCTTCGCTTCCGGGCCGGGCGGCAGGTCGCGGCGCTGCTCGGCGACGCGTTCGATGTGGCGGCGCAGTTCGATTTCCTCGGCCAGCAATTCGTCGCGGGCACGACGATAGGCCGGGCTTTCGCCGGCGAACCGCATGCCGTTGCGCTTTACCAGGTCGGCAACGGGAACCAGGGCGGGGGCTTGAGTCATGGTGGACAACCTCGGCGTGGAGAAGGGCGGGACGCATGCTTGGCCGCTGTGGCGAAGTCCGCGTCTACTTTCACGACGAACGGGCACCGGGCATATCGACATCCGGCCAAGAGGCAGGAACGGCGCCAGGGTGCAAGTGGCCACTTTCACCCTGTTGTCACATCCGCCCAGTGCCGTAGGCTTGGGGCTCGTTCACCGCTTCTGCCAGGACGAAAGCCATGGACCATCGGATCGTGTCGTTGCCTGCCTTTACGGTCGTCGGACTGGAACACATCGCTCGCAGCCCCAGCGGTATCGGGACGTTGTGGGAACGCTTCCTCACGCGGGAGCACGAAGTGGCGCCGCTGGCGGAGCCGGGCATTGCCTACGGGGTATGCGCGCCGCTACCCGATGGCATGCTGCGCTACGTGGCGGGCCTGCCCGTGTCGGACGACGCGGCGGTGCCCGAGGGCATGGTGAAGTTCCAGGTGCCGGCGCAGAAGTACGGCGTGTTCACCCATCGCGGCGTGGCCATGCAGATCGGCGAGACCATCCGCACCATCCACACGCGCCTGCTGCCCAAGCTGGGCCTGCGGGCACATGCGGGCGTGGAGTTCGAGCGCTACGACGAACGCTTCGTGGCGCCGGACGATCCGGCGTCGGAAACCGATCTCTACATTCCGGTGGAGTAGCTTTTCAAGCGGCCAACTGCGCGCGCGGGAACGCGGCGAAGGCCTCATTGAGGGTGGCGCTGATCTGTGCGGCCAGTTCGGCGTAGTTCGCCGCACGCGGCATGCGGGCACGCTTGGGCGCGTCTTCCAGCAGATCGACCTGGCCGCTGGCGTCGACCGCGCAGGCGAACAGGCAGGCGCGCGGCGAATCGAGGAACACGCGCATGTCCACGCGCGCGGCCGCGTCCAGCGGCATGGAACCATCGGGCTCGACCAGGATGGACAGCGAGCGGTTGCCGCGACGACGCAGCATGCGCAGGCATTCCTCCAGCTCGATCACCAGCCGATGTCCCTCGGGCAGGCACAGGTCGCGATAGAACACTGCGTCCATCTCGAACACCGCCTTGCGCACTTCGTTCTCGATGCGGCCCAGGAAGCCCACGCGCAGCTCGTGCCGCGTGTAGTGGATGGGCATGGTGGAAACCTGCACGTCGTTCTTGCGCACCAGCGTGGAGTGGTTGATGCGCGTAAAGCTCAGGCCCGCCGCCTCGTAGCTCTGCTGGGCATTGACGCCGCTGATGCCCGCGAACGCGGCCCATGCGGCTTTGAGATACGCGATGTTCGGCGCCGTTTGCAGCATACGTGTTTCGCCTCGAAGGGTTGGTGGCAGCCCGTTGCCGGGGTGCCACGGTGGTTATCGGCGCCTGGCGGGCAAACTTCAGCGGGTTTCGTGCCGGCCGTGCGTTCCTGCGGGAGCGCAGGGACGTGCGCCGGGTCACGCTGGCGACGCATGCCGATAAGCCTTGTCGTGGCCATGCATGACCTTTGTCCTAGACGGCCGCCTGTGGGCACAGGGTATAAGTGCCACGACTGCCTTGAACGTCGCCGCGGCGAACGATCGTCGCGCGCCTTTTTCGTGCCACCGTTGGGGAGACAACGCATGACCCGTTTGACGATACGGCCGCTGCTGGCGGCCTGCCTGCTTGCATCCATGGGCAGCGCACTGGCCGCCGATGACCACGGCCCCGAGCAGGGCATGCTGGGCTTCACCAGCAGCGGCGCGGCCGCGCAGAAGAGCCTGGAGCAGCGCTTCGATGCCTTGCTCGATCCGGCCGACCAGCGCGAATGGCTCAAGCAGATGTCTTCGGAGCCCAACCAGGTCGGCTCGCCGCACGACAAGGCCAATGCGGAGTTCATGCTGGCGAAGTTCAAGGAATGGGGCTGGGACGCCCACATCGAAACCTTCAACGTGCTCTATCCCACGCCCAAGAAAGTGGCGCTGGAACTGAAGGGGCCGCACCCGTATACCGCCAAGCTGCATGAGCCGGCGGTGGCGGGCGATGCGACCTCGTCGATCAAGAACGACGTGTTGCCGCCGTACAACGTCTACGGTGGCGATGGCGACGTCAGCGCACCGCTGGTGTACGTGAACTACGGCATGCCGGACGACTACAAGGATCTCGCACGTCGCGGCATCGACGTGCGCGGCAAGATCGTGATCGCGCGCTACGGCGGCGGTTGGCGTGGCCTCAAGCCCAAGCTGGCGCAGGAACACGGCGCGGTGGGCTGCCTGATCTATTCCGACCCGCACGACGACGGCTACGCGGAAGGCGACACCTATCCGCAGGGCGGCTGGCGTCCGGAGGATGGCGTGCAGCGCGGCTCCGTGGCCGACATGCAGCAGTATCCCGGCGATCCGCTCACGCCCGGCATCGGTTCCACCGCCGATGCGAAACGCCTCGACCTGAAGGATGCCAAGACCATCCTCAAGATTCCGGTGCTGCCGATTTCCTACGCCGATGCCACGCCGCTGCTGAAATCGCTCACGGGACCGGTGGCGCCGGGTGGCTGGCGCGGCTCGCTGCCGATCACCTATCACATCGGACCGAGCACGGCGCCGGTGCACCTGACCGTACAGTCGGACTGGGGCCAGAAGCCGGTGTACGACGTGATCGCCATGCTCAAGGGTTCCACCGAACCCGATCGCTGGATCGTGCGCGGCAACCATCACGATGGCTGGGTGTTCGGCGCGTGGGATCCGCTGGCCGGCAACGTGGCGCTGCTCGCCGAGGCCAAGGCCATCGGCGCGCTCTACAAGCAGGGCTGGCGCCCGCAGCGCACGCTGGTCTACGCGAGCTGGGACGGTGAGGAAGCCGGCCTGCTCGGCTCCACCGAATGGGCCGAAACGCATGCGGACGAGTTGAAGCAGAAGGCGGTGCTCTATCTCAACTCCGATACGAATGGCCGCGGTTTCCTCGAAGCCGGTGGCAGTCACTCCTATCAGCACCTGGTGAATCAGGTCGCCGAGGGCGTGACCGATCCGGAAACCAAGGGCAGCGTGCTCGAACGCATGCGTGCGCACGTGATGGTGAGCGGCAGCGCTAAGGACGCCAAGCCCGAGGCCAGGGAATTCGCCAAGCTCGCCGCCGCCGGTGGCGACGTGCCGATCGCCGCGCTCGGTTCGGGTTCCGATTACAGCGCCTTCCTCGAACACCTGGGCATTGCCTCGCTGGATCTCGGCTTCGGCGGCGAGGACGACAACGGCGGCATCTATCACTCCGCCTACGACTCGTTCGATCACTACGTGCGCTTTGGCGATCCGGATTTCCAGTACGGCGTGGCGCTGTCGAAAGTAGCGGGTCACATCGTGCTGCGCACGGCCGATGCCAGCGTGTTGCCGATGCGCTTCAGTGACTTCAGCGACACCTTCGACCGCTACGTGGAAGAACTGCACAAGCTGGTGGGCGACACGCGCAAGGACACCGAGCAACAGCATCAGCTGCTCGACAAGCACGCGTATGCGCTGGTGTCCGATCCCACCCGTCCCATCCTGCCGCCCGAACGCGATTCGGACGTTCCCGACATCAAGCTCGCACCGCTCGATGACGCCGCCAGGAAATTGAAGAAGAGCGCGCAGGCCTTCGAAGCCGCTTACACCCAACGTGCCGCGGCCAATTTCAACGTGTCTGCCGCGCAACAGCAGCAGATCAACGCGTTGATGGGGCAGATGGAGCAATCGCTCACCAGCGCATCCGGCCTGCCGGGACGCCCGTGGTTCCAACATATGGTCTATGCGCCGGGCATGCTCACCGGCTACGGCGTGAAGACCGTGCCCGGCGTGCGCGAAGCGATCGAGGCACGTCGCTGGGACGAGGCGAGCCAGTTCGCGCAGGCCACGGCCAAGACGCTGGATGGCTATCGCGAGCAGCTGGACAAGCTCACCGCGATGCTGAAGAAGCCCTCGTAAGGCGACGAGTGCGGGAAGCCGTCACTCCGCCGGGGGCGGATTGGCGGCTTCCATCTCCACGCCGCTCAGGTAACCGATCTTCCGATGCTTGGGCAGTCGCTTGATCTCCCACTCCGCGCGCGATGCCGCCGCGCGGTTGTCGTACGCACGTGAACCGATCAAGCGCAGCGGCGGGTGCGAACGCGTGTAGCGCGCACCCTTGCCATTCACGTGCGCCTGGTAGCGTGCATCCAGATCGTTGGTGATGCCGGCGTAATACGAGCCGTCGCGGCATTCGATCAGATACAGGCACCAACCGCTGACGTTGGCCGATTCGGTGGGGAGGGTCATGATGCATGCGCCGGACTATGGCGCGTAGTGTGCCGCAACACGCGGGCTTCCGTGGCTCAGTTCGACAGCTTCGTCCGGACGAAGAAGGCGATGATCCAGCCGAACAGCAGCATCGCCGCCAGGTTGGCGATGAAACTGAAGACGGTGAAGTGCGGCATCTTGCCGAGTGCCGAGAGCGGCACCACCACGTAGTTCATCACCGCGAACACCACCACGCCGTAGGCAACACCCCAGACCGGCCATCGCGACGTGGCAGCCACGCGCCGCCCCACGATGAACACGAAGATCGCCGCGATCACCAGCGACATGGCCCACTGCAGCACCAGGCCCAATGCCGCTTCCGTGGTGCCGCCGACCAGCGCGCCTTTGCCGAGCAATCCAGCGGCGATGTACCTGAGGATCACGAGGGGGCCGAAGCCGCTGATGAGACTGGCCGCGCCGATGTCCAGCGTACCGGCGACGAATCCGCCCCAGAGGATGGCGGCAAGCAGAGGATGACGCGTGCGAGGCATGGTGTTCTCCGTGGCGTCTGGCGTGGTCACTCTAAACGATGCGTGGCGGCTGGCAACATGACTTTCCTCAGGGTAGCCGGATGCCGTCACGCGCGAAGCCGCTAGTATCGACGGCATGTTGTTTTCCGATCCCATCGCAGGACCCGCCGAAACCCTGGTCGCCGACTTGCGCGATTACCCCGAGTGGCATCGGGGGCGCCATCGCTACGGTGTCTGGGTGGCGCCCATCGACGATCCTGTGTTGCTCGACTACATCGGTGCCGTGCGCAGCCAGCTGGCGGACTTGATTCATCCCAGTCCGCGCCGGCAGCCGCATCTCACGATCTTCGTGTGCGGCTTTCATGGTGCCGGCGAATGGGACGACGATTTTCCGTTGCACCGTCTCGATCGACAGATGGCCTTGCTGCAAGCACGTGCCGGAGCCGCCTGCGCGTTACCGTTGGCCAGGCTCGACAGCTTCGCCAGCGCAGCCTTCATCCCCGTGGGCGATCCCATGGGGCGACTGGCGCGGTGGCGCCAGGCGCTGGGTGAGGGCAGTCGCGAGATCAGGCAGGCGCCCTACGTCGCGCACATCACGCTGGGCTTGTATCGCCAGTGCGTGCCGGCGCAGGTGATTCGCCAACGGCTGGGCGAGGTGGCGCCGCCGCCCTCATCGTTGAATGTAACGGAGCTCCAGTATGTCACCTACGACGCACGCGATCAGTTCGGTTCGCTGGACTGCCTTCGACGCGTTGCATTGGAACCGGCATCGGTAACGGTGGATAGCGCGCGATAAAAAAGCGCGACACGATGCCCGTGTCGCGCTGCGCAAGCGTGGCGTTGAATCAGCTGTGCGCTGACGAGGAAGCGCTAGCCGGCATGCCGTTGCTTGCCTTGCCGCCCTTGTGCGGGCCGGCGCCCTTGCCACCCGGATTGCGATACATGGCATCGGCAACCTGCTTCTGCTCGGGCGAGAGCGCGGCATACAGGTCGCTGAAGGCCGAAGAGAGTTTCTTCATGTTGTCCGCATGCGTTTCGGTGAGATCGGCATACGACTTCATGGCATCGTCCGCGCTCATGGTCGGCAGCTTCTGCGCGCGTTCGCGGAAGGCCTGGTCGGCCTTGCGCGCGTTGTCGCGCATGGTCTGCGCAAAGGCGTCCCAGGGCTTGGCCTGCTGATCGGTGATCTTGAGCTTGGCATGCAGGTCGGCGATGCGCTGTTCGACCGCATCGGCGTGTTTCTGGCCATGATCCTGCGCGCCCGGCGGCGTGGTCGTGGGCAGTTTCTGCGCGGCAGGCGCCGTGGTCGGTGCGGCCTGCTGTGCCCAGGCTGGAGCCGCCACGAGCGCAAGTGATATCAGCGCCGGCAGGGTCAGACTACGAAGCGTGGTTTTCATCGTCGGTATTCCCTATGCAGTGAATGGCGGCAACGGCTCAGTAGCCGTCGTTGTAGTAGACGACGCCCGGGGGCGGCGGCGGAGGCGGGGAGGTGTAGACCACCGTCGGCGGCGGTTGCGGCGTGTTGGCATTGGAAATGGCGACGCCCGCGGCGACGCCGAGCAGGGCGCCCGCCACGATGGCACCGCTGTCGTCATGATGATCGTCGTAGTGGTAGTGGTTGTCGTAGTGACCGTGATAATCGTGATGGTCGTAATGTGGCGGCGGCGGACCATGGTGGTACTGCGCCAGCGCGGGCAGCGGCAGCGCCATCCATGCCACGGCCATCGCGGCAGCAGCGAGCTTGTGATGCAGGGCGATAGACGGGTTGTGTTTCATCAACGTTCTCTCCGGCAATGCGGCGACGGTGTCGCACGAAGGGAAGCGTAGGTCTGCCTGTGTGCACGCCAGCACAATGCCATGCCGCATTTTCATGCGACTTTCGGAACGGTTTGCTTATGTCGGTGCCGCGTGACGTTTGCGTTGCCGGCACACCAACGAGGACGCGACGGCGTCCTCATCGGCGATGGAGCAGGTGCCTCAGCGCGATGCCATGAAATCGATCTGCTGCACGCCTTGCCGCTTCGCATCGGCCATCACGCTGGCGACGGTCTGATACGACACGCCATCGGCGGGATCGATGACCAGATGAGGTTGCTCGCTTCGATGCGCGGCGATGGCCAGCTGCGAAGACAACATGGCGGCATCGACAGGTGCTTCGTTCCAGTACATCGACCCGTCGGCATGGATGGACAGTTGCACTGTTTCCGGCGTCGTCGTGGGTTTGACGGTGCCCGGTTGAGGCAGGTCGAGTTTCAGTTTGTGAGTCAGCACAGGCGAAGTGATCATTGTGATCACCAGCAATACCAGTAGGACATCCACCAGTGGAGTGACGTTGATCTGTGCAAGCGGAACACTGGAAGCACGAGCAGAGAAAGCCATGTTCTTCCTCCTGACGGCATGTGTTGTCGATGTGGGCGCCGGGCCTGGGGATGCGCCGGCGGCACCAGATTACTCCCGAACGGGTGGCCTCATGCAAGGGCGTCGATGCGTGGTCTGCGGTATCGTGTAAGGCTCTCTCCGAGTCTTGCCTGCATGAGCCGCTCCCGTTCCCGTCCTTCCGAGCAACAGCCCGACCTGTTGGGTGGCGGGGCACCTGCCCAGATCCATCGCCTGTTCTTCGCGCTGATGCCCGATGATGCGGTGGGTGCGCAGATCGAGGCCGCCGCGACCGGCGCGATGGATACGCGGCAGCTGCATGCCAGGATGATTCGCCCGTCGCGTTACCACGCCACGCTGCATTTCCTTGGCGATCACCCGATGCTGCGCGACGACCTTGCCAGGGCCGCCATGACGGCCGCAGGCAAGCTGCAGGCCGCGCCGTTCGAGGTGGTGCTGGACTCGGCGTCGTCCTTCCATGGTCGCGAACCGCCGTGCGTGTTGCGCTGCTCGCAGGTGCCCGAAGGCCTGCAGGCGCTCTGGGACAGTCTGCGGCGAGAGCTGCTGCTGATGGGGTTGGGGCAGCATCTGTCCCGCCAATTCACGCCGCATGTCACCTTTGCCTATAGCCGAAGCGCATTGCTGGAGCCGATCGCGATCGAGCCGATCACCTGGCGGGTGGAGGATTTTTCGCTGTTGCACAGCGTGGTCGGTGGCGGTGAGTACCGGATACTGGATTCGTGGCGCCTGCAGGCGTCGTAGGCCGGCAACACTTTGGCGCGACGCACGATGTCACGCGGGCGTCCGACACGACATACTCACGGCTCCTTCCGACGCTGGTGAGACGTCCATGCTCAAGCCTTTGCTCGCTTCCCTGCTGACCTGTTCGGTCGCGCTTCCTGCCATGGCGGCGACGCCGGATGCCAACCAGGCGCAGGCGCGTGACATCTTCAGTCACCTCATCGCATTCAAGACGGAGATCGGGCAGGGCCAGGTGCCGGTGATGGCGAAGTACCTCGCCGACCAGTTCCGCGCCGCGGGCTTTCCGGACGCGGACATCCACATCATTCCGCACGGCGAGACCGCGGCCATGGTGGTGCGTTATCGCGGCAACGGCACGGGCGGCAAGCCCATCGCGTTGATGGCGCACATGGACGTGGTCACCGCCAAGCCGGAAGACTGGCAGCGCGATCCGTTCAAGCTGATCGAAGAGAACGGCTATTTCTACGGACGCGGCACCGAGGACATCAAGAGCGGCGTCACCGTGCTTGCGGCCAACTTCATCCAGTTGAAGAAGGCCGGTTTCGTGCCCACGCGCGACCTCATCATCGTCTACACCGGTGACGAGGAAACCTCGCAGGACACGATGGACGACCTGGTGAAGAACCATCGCGATCTGGTCGACGCGGAGTTCGCGCTCAACACCGACGCCGGTGGCGGCGAGCTGGGCGAAGACGGGAAGCCGCTGGTATTCGGCCTGCAGACCGCCGAGAAGGCCTATGCGGATTTCGAACTGACCACGCACAACGCCGGCGGCCACAGTTCGCTGCCGCGCGCCGACAACGCCATCTACGAGCTGGCCGATGCGCTGAAGAAAGTGCAGGGCTACCAGTTCCCGGTGATGTGGAACGACACCACCATCGCCTCGTTCAAGGCCTTGGGCGCGACCACGCAAGGCAAGGTGGGGCAGGCGATGCGCGATTTCGCCAAGGATCCGCACGACGCGGCTGCGGCAGCGGTGCTTGCGGCCGAACCCGCCGAAGTGGGCAAGACGCGCACCACCTGCGTGGCCACCATGTTGCGTGGTGGTCATGCGGACAACGCGTTGCCGCAGTCGGCCACGGCCAACATCAACTGCCGCATTTTTCCCGGCGTGACCATCGAGACCGTGCGCAAGACGCTGGCTGATCTGGTGGGCCCGAAGGTGGATGTCGCCGTGATCGGCAAGGCCATCTCCAGCGATGCCTCGCCGCTGCGCCCCGACGTGGTCGCGGCCGTGACCAAGGCGGTGCATGCCATTCGTCCGGGCGTGGCCATTACGCCGGTGCAGGAATCGGGCGCCACCGATGGCATCTATTTCCGCGCGGCGGGCATTCCCACGTATGGCGTGAACGGCATGTTCATGAAGAACAGCGATGCGTTCGCGCATGGCCTCAACGAGCGCGTGCCGGTGAAGTCGTTCTATGACGACGTGACCTATTGGCACGTGTTGCTCACCACGCTGGCCGGCCCGGGCACAGGCAAATAACGCGACGGGAGACCGTGCCGAAACGCCTGCTGCGGTTTATCCTGATGGGGCGCACAATGGCGCCCCACACCCGCCACACATCACGGAGTTCGTCATGCGTCCGACCGTACTTGCAGTGCTGGTTGCCCTTGCTTTCCCCGTTGCCGCTGCGCTGGCCACACCGCCGGCGCCATCGGATATCCCTTCCTACGTCACGGCGGCGGTCAATGATCCGGCCCGCAAGGACGACACCGCCAACGACGATCGCCGCAAAGTCGCCGAGCTGATGGCGTTTTCGCAGGTGAAGCCCGGCCAGTCGGTGGTGGACCTGATTCCCGGCAGCGGCTACTTCACCCGCGTATTCAGCGGCGTGGTGGGCCCGAAGGGTAGGGTTTATGCCGTATGGCCGAACGAATACGGCAAGGAAGCGCAGTCCGACGTGCAGGCGTCGAAGGCCCTGGTGGCCAACCCGCATTACGCCAACGTCGGCGTGTTGATGGTGCCGGCCAAGGAGTTCAAGACGCCGGAGAAGGTTGATCTCGTCTTCACGTCGCAGAACTACCACGACTATCCGGACAAGTTCATGGGCAACGTCGATCCCGTGGTGTTCGACAAGCAGGTGTTCGATTCGCTCAAGCCCGGCGGCTTGTTCGTGGTGGTCGATCATGTAGCCGAAGCGGGTTCGGGCATGCGCGACACCGACACGCTGCATCGCATCGATCCGGCCATCGTCAAGAAGCAGGTCGAGTCCGTGGGCTTCGTGTTCGATGGCGAGAGCGACGTGCTGCGCAATCCGAAAGACCCGCACAACATCAAGGTATTCGACAAGTCGATACGTGGTCACACTGATCAGTTCGTCTATCGTTTCCGCAAGCCCGGCTGATCTTCGAAGGGTATTTCCGGTTTGACCGAGTCACAGCAAAACACGGCACTGGAGGGTGCGAACGCGCCCTCCAGTGACCCACCGCCCACGCCACCGCAACGCCCCGATGACGAAGACTGCTGCGGCCAGGGCTGCGTGCCCTGCATCTTCGATTTCTACGACGAAGCCATGGGCCGCTATCGCGAAGAACTCGCCGCGTGGAAAGAGCGGCATCCGGGCCAATTGCCCTGAATCCGGGCATGGCAGCGCAGTGGCGCGCTGTCTCTAGGGCGCTGGCGCAGGCATGAACTTGAACGATGGCGTTTCCACGAATTGCGCGGAAACTTCGCCGGCATACACGCGGCCGTTCGCCATGGTGAGTTTCTTCACCGGCGCACCCGGTTTCAAATCGACTTTGTGCAGGTCCACCCAGAACGTGTTGGGCGTGGTGGCGGAGTCGAAGTAGTACGTCAGGTTCTTCTGGTCGGCCACCGTGTGCCAGATGGTGGACGACAGGTTGGGCTGGTCCGGGGTGGAGATGCCCAGCGGCACGCTCACCGCACGCTGCACGCTCAATACTTCGGCCACGGCCTGGAACTGGTAATCCTGGTTGGGCACGCCCTTGATGTAGTTGGGATCGGGCTGCTTGGGCACGGCGTCGAGCAGGAACGATGCACGCGCGAAGCGATCGGCCGCGCGATTGGTGCCGGGCAGGAATTTCAGGCCGCCGATGCCTTCCCAGTATTCGTACAGCGCAAGCTGCTTGTCGTAGATCGGCGAATTGGTCATCACCTTGTACTGGCGGCCGTGATGGATCACCAGCTTGCCGTCGATGTATTCGAAGATGGCCGAATCGCCACTCGCGTCGGAGATCGACATGTGGATGGTGAGCGGTTTTCCGTTCGGCAGCGGCGGCGCGATGATCTGGAACGGCTCTTTCGCCAGCGCCTTCACGGCATCGTCCACGCGGGCGAAATTGTCGAGGATGTACTGGCCCCACAGGCTGATGGCCATGTGCGGACGCTTGGGATCGGGCTTGCCGAAATCCGTCTCGGCCAGGTACAGCGCGTTCATCACCAGGCCTTTCTCGTTGATGCCGTCGACGCTGCCGATGTCGTAGCCCGCGGTGATGACGCTGCCGTAGCGCGATGTCCACTTGGGCGAATTCGGCCCTGCATTGCCGTCGCGCTCAATGCCGGCCGGGAAAATCCACATGTTCGAGGCCATGTCTTCGGACCAGTCCATGTTGCGTCCGGTGATGACCGTGTTGTCCTGGCCCACGTACAGGGTGCGCGTGCATGCGTGCGAAGAAGCGGCAACGACGAAGGTGCAGACGGCGGCAGCGAGTGCGAAAAGGTGGCGACGCATGGGCAGCTCCGGGGCGGCGGCGTGGCAAGGCCATGGCAGCGGAACAAATCACGGAGCACATGAAAGGCCCGTGTAGCGCGAAAACCTCCGTGGGATCGCGACCTTCACCTGACGGAACGCTTGACCCAGCCTCCTGCAGGTGTCTCGCGCGGGGTGTGCTCCCGTGGCCCCGGGCCTTACACTTGTCGCCTGTTTTTTCAGGACGATGCTATGCCTTTCCCGTCGTTCCGCGCCTTGCTGTGCGGGCTCACGCTGCTGGGCGCTTCCAGTGCCTTCGCCCAGGCACCGCATACGGTGCAGCTGCAAGAGCTCACCTGGACCGAAATCCGCGACCAGGTGCAGGCCGGCAAGACCACCATCATCATTCCCATCGGCGGGACCGAGCAGAGCGGCCCGTACATTGCCGTGGGCAAGCACAACGCGCGCGCGGCCTTCCTCTCGCAGAAGATCGCCGAGCGCCTGGGCAACGCCCTGGTGGCGCCCGTGGTGGCCTACGTGCCCGAAGGCGGCACCGCGCCGCCGAGTTCGCACATGCGCTTCCCCGGCACCATCACGGTGCCCGATGCCGTGTTCGAGCAGATGCTGGAATCGGTCGCGCAGAGCTTTGCTGTGCACGGTTTTCGCAACATCGTCTTCCTGGGCGACCACGGCGGTTACCTGAAGGATCTCGACCGCGTGGCGGCCAAGTTGAACAAAGGCTGGGGCGGCAAGGCGCGCGCCATCGTGCCGCCCGAGTACTACGCCACCTCGTCCGACGGCTTCAACCAGATCCTTCGCCAGCACGGCGTCAAGGATGCTGAGATCGGCACGCATGCCGCCCTGGCCGACACCTCGCTGCAGCTAGCCGTCGATCCGAAGATGGTGCGTCTGGGCCAGTTGCAGGACGGCCCCAAGCTGGGCGCCGCCGACGGCGTCTACGGCGGCGATCCACGCCGCTCCTCGGCTGACCTCGGTCAGCTGGGCGTGGATGCTATTGTGGTAAATACCGTGAACGCCTTGCGTCGCGACACGCAAGCGCACTGACTTCCCCTGTATCAACCAGACCAAGTTGTGACCCATGGCCATCGCTAAATCCCTGCGTTCCTCCCGCTTGTTCCGCTTCGCACCGTTGGCGCTTGCCGCTGCGTGCCTGGGCGGCCAGGCCCTCGCGGCTTCGGCCGTGACCACCGTGCCCGGCATGCCGCCGGTGGTGAACCCCGCCAACATGTACAGCGAGGCCGGGCTCAACCACCTGAGCGCCGCGGTGAAGAGCGACCCGGCGCGCATCTACGTGCCCAACCTGCGTTCGAACGATGTGTACGTGATCGATCCGGCCACCTACAAGGTGGTGGACAAGTTCAAGGTGGGCGAGGGCCCGCAGCACGTCGTGCCGTCGTGGGACCTGCGCACGCTGTGGGTCACCAACAATGCCGAGCGCAAGAAGACCGGCAGCCTCACGCCGATCAACGCCGCCACCGGCAAGCCGGGCACGGCCGTGCCGGTGGACGACCCGTACAACATGTACTTCACGCCGGACGGCAAGGAAGCCATCGTGGTCGCCGAAGCGTTCGCGCGACTGGACTTCCGCGATGCGCACACCATGGCGGAGCACTCCAGCCTCAGCGCCCCGGAGTGCAAGGGCATCAACCACGCCGACTTCTCCATCGACGGCAAGTTCGCCATCTTCACCTGCGAGTTCACCGGCAAGCTGGTGAAGATCGACATGGTCAACCGCAAGGTGCTTGGCTACCTCGACCTGTCCAAGAAGGGCATGCCGCAGGACATCCGCTCCTCTCCGGATGGCAAGACCTTCTATGTCGCCGACATGATGGCCGATGGCGTGTACCTGATCGACGGCGACAGCTTCAAGCAGATCGGCTTCATCAAGACCGGCGTGGGCACGCACGGCCTGTACCCGAGCCGCGACGGCACCAAGCTGTACGTGGCCAACCGTGGCTCCAACAAGGTGCATGGTCCGCGCGGTGGCAAGGGCAGCGTATCGGTGATCGACTTTGCCTCGCAGAAGGTCGTGGCCAACTGGCCGATCCCCGGCGGCGGCAGTCCGGACATGGGCAACGTGAGCGCGGACGGCAAGACGCTGTGGCTGTCGGGCCGCTTCGACGACGTGGTGTACGCGTTCGACACCACCACCGGCCAGGTGCGCAAGATCAATGTCGGCCAGGAGCCGCACGGTCTGGCCGTATGGCCGCAGCCGGGCCGCTACTCGCTGGGCCACACCGGCATCATGCGCTGAACCCAGGCGACGGGGCTGGCATTTGCCCGCCCCGTCCCCACATGAAAGGCTTCCGCTGTAAAGGAAGCCCCATGATTCCCTTCTCCGTACTCGACCTGGCGCCCGTCACCGAGGGCAGCGACACCACCCAGGCCTTCGCCAACACGCTGGATCTCGCGCGCCGCGCCGAAACGCTTGGCTACAACCGCTACTGGCTGGCCGAGCACCACAACATGCCGGGCATCGCCAGTGCGGCCACGGCCGTGCTGATCGGCCATGTGGCCGGCGGCACCTCGACCATTCGCGTCGGCGCCGGCGGCATCATGTTGCCCAACCATGCGCCGCTGCAGGTGGCCGAGCAGTTCGGCACGCTGGCCTCGCTGTATCCGGGGCGCATCGATCTGGGCCTGGGGCGAGCGCCGGGCACCGATCAGGCCACGGCGCGCGCCTTGCGCCGCTACTTCGACAGTGCCGATCAATTCCCTCAGGACGTGACGGAACTGCTGGCCTATTTCGAACCCGCCACGCCCGACCAGCCGGTGCGCGCCGTACCCGGCGCAGGCATCGACGTGCCGGTGTGGTTGCTTGGCTCCAGCCTGTTCAGTGCGCGGCTGGCGGCGGCCATGGGCTTGCCGTTCGCGTTCGCCTCGCACTTTGCGCCGGATGCGATGGACGACGCCCTGGCCTTGTACCGCCGTGATTTCCGGCCGTCCCGCCGACTGCAGGCGCCGCACGCCATGCTGGGCGTGAACATCGTCGCGGCGGAAAGCGACGCGGAGGCGAAGCGCCTGTTCACCACGCAGCAGCAGAGTTTCGTCAATCTGCGTCGCGGGCGCCCCGGCCTGATTCCGCCGCCCATCGACAACATCGAGAACTACTGGACGCCCACCGAGAAGTTCGGCGTGGAGCACGCGCTGGCCTGCGCGGTGGTTGGCAGTGCCGACACGGTGAAGGACGGCATCGAGGCCTTCATCCAGCGCCATCGCCCTGACGAGTTGATGATCACCGCCAACGTGTTCGACCACGAGGCGCGCTGCCGTTCGTTCGCCATCGTGGCGGAGGTGAGGGAGCGTCTCGTCGCCGCGCACTAAGGCAACGAAGGCGATGGGTCAGGTCGTGGCGAAGCTCTGGCGCAGGTCCTGCTGGCAACGCGCCAGCAACTGCTGCGGGAAGGTGGCGATCGGGTCGTCGCTGTAACCGGAGTCGCGATCGAGCAAGCCCTGTTCGGCCAGCAGCTGGTTCATCGCCAGCCGCTGCGACACATAGAGCACGCGGCTCATCGGCAGCATGAGCGCGGCATGGCCGTGCTCCAGGTGTTCCACCAGTGCATCCTGCACGGGCGGCGGCAGATCCCAGTGCTGTCCCGCCTGCACGGTGAGCTGCGCCGCGAGCTGTACGCAGCTGTCGATGAAAGCCGTGGAGCTGGCAGGCAGCTCGGTGTTCTGCAACTCGCGATCGAGCAGGCGCGCTACGGCGCCTAGGCCGCTGTAGCCCACCAGGGCCACGAGGTACGCCTCGAAGGCGTCGCACTGTCCCTTGCTGAGATACACCGCCGCGTGCGCGCAGCGTTCGGCGTGATCCCACAGGCGCTGGCCCACGATCTGGCCGTTGGCGCCGGCGCTGGCCATCAGGATGGGTTTCATCACGTACGACGTCACGACGTGGCGCAGGCCAATCTGGCCGAGCAGCACCACGGCGTGCTGCAGGCTGCCGACCGGATGGGCCGTGCGATAAGTGACGCTGCCGGTGACGCGCATCACTTCGCCCACCAGCACGGGATCGCGCTTGATGAGGTCGGCGAGTTGAGCGCCGCTGAGCTTGTCGTTCTTCATCGCACGCATCAGCTGCGGCAGCACGGTGGGCATGCGGGGCAGGCTGCGCACGTCGAAGCGACCGTTTTCGCACTGGTCCTTCAGGCGCTGCAGAATGGTTTGTTCGCTTGCCTTGTCGGGAGCGTCGCCCGCATCGACCGGCTGATTGAGGATGAAGCGGAAGAACCGTTCGGCGAGTTCGTCGCCCGACACCGTGTCCTGCGGCATCGGGGCGTCGGGGAGCACCGGTTCGGGCGCAGACGGGCGCGCCGCTGCTGGTTCCGCTGCGCGCTCACGTCCGAATACTCGCCACCAGTTCCCCATCATCGTGCTGCCAGCTCCCCTGTGTGGCCCCCGCTACGCTGGGTATATCGGCAGCTGGCGGGAAAAATGTAGCGCCACTCTCCCGTGTTGCGACGCTCTGCTCAGTTATCGGCAGCAGGCATCAAATGCTTGATCCAGCCTGCCGCACCGAGGCCGGCGCGGCGCCCGCTGGCAAAGCAGGCGGTGAGCAGGTAGCCGCCGGTGGGGGCTTCCCAGTCCAGCATTTCGCCAGCGCAGAACACGCCGGGCAAGGCGTTGAGCATCAGCTTGGCATCCAATGCCTCCAGCCGCACGCCGCCACCACTGCTGATCGCTTCCTCGATGGGACGGGTTCGTGCAAGCCGCAGCGGCAGGCGCTTGATGGTGCGCGCCAGCGTTTCGGTGTCGTGGAACTGCTCGCGATCGAGCACTTCGTGCATCAGCGCCGCCTTGACGCCGGCAAGGCCGGTCTGGCGACGCAGGTGATCGCTCATGGAATGTTTGCCGCGCGGCTTGGCCAGGTCGGTGCGCAGGCGATCGAGCGTGCGATCGGGGGCAAGATCGAGTTCGATGGTGACGGGGCCATGCGCCGCGATGGCATCGCGGATCAGCACGGAATACGCGTAGATCAGGCTGCCTTCGATGCCGTTGGCGGTGACGACGCACTCGCCCTGGCGCGCATGCTCGCGGCCGTCCTTGTCGCGCAGATGGATCACCACGGGTTTCAGCGGCGCGCCAGCGAAACGGCTGGCGATATGTTCGCTCCAGCCGATGTCGAAGCCGCAGTTGGACGGCACCAGGGGCGATACGTCAACGCCGCGATCCATCAACGTCGATTGCCATGCGCCATCCGAGCCGAGCTCCGGCCAGCTGCCGCCGCCCATGGCGAGCACCACGGCATCGGCGTGGACAGCGCGTTCGCCATCGGGCGAGGCAAAGCGCAGCGAGCCGTCATCGTTCCAGCCCAGCCAGCGGTGATGCACGTGGAAGCGCACGCCATCCTCGCGCAGGCGACGCACCCAGCCACGCAATAGCGGTGCGGCTTTCAGGTCGCTGGGAAACACGCGCCCCGATGTTCCGACAAACGTCTCGACGCCCAGGCCGCGCGCCCAGGCGCGCAAGTCGTCGGCATCGAAATCGTCCAGCCATTCGCCCACTTCGCGCGCACGTGCGCCGTACCGTTGCACGAAATCGGGCTTGGCTTCGCCGTGAGTGAGGTTCATGCCGCCTTTGCCGGCGATGAGGAACTTGCGCCCCACGGAGCCTTTCGTATCGAAAACATCCACGGTCACGCCCGCCGCGCGCGCCGTCTCGGCCGCCATCAAGCCGGCGGGACCGCCGCCGACAACGGCGAGACGAACATGGGCGGGCGAACCTTGCGACATGGCGGGCTTCAGTTCGACGGCACGGCGGTCATGCGCCGCTGCGGGTCGACAGTGATGCTGGCCGTATCGTTCATGACCTCAAGCTGGCCGTCCTGGATCAGGCATTGCAGACGCATGCCGCGCTCGGACATGGCGGCCAGCCGGTTCACCGTTTCGGCGGAAATATCCAGCACGGTGAGGTTGCGGTTGCGGGCGAGCGAACTGCCGATCTTGTCCCACCACACTGACGCGCCGTGGCCGCTGTAGTTGATCACCACCACCTGCTGCGCGCGGCCACAGGCCTTGCGGATGCGCGCCTCGTCCGGCTGGCCCAGCTCGATCCACTGTTCGATCTCGCCGGTGTACGCCTTGCGCCACAGTGCCGGCTCGTCCTCGTCGCTGAGTCCTTTGCCGAATTCCAGCCGGTCATCGGCGAACAGGGCAAACGCCAGCAGGCGCACCATCAGGCGCTCCTCGGTTTCCGAGGGATGGCGCGCCACGGTCAACGCATGGGTGGCGTAGTAGTGCCGGTCCATGTCGCTGACCTGAAGCTCGGCCTTGTAGATGGTGGCGTTGAGGGCCATGGGGCTGCCTGTGAAAGATAGCCGCCCATGTTACGCGCTGCGCCGGTGTCGGTGGGCGATTAACTGCGTGGCAGGCCTTCCAGCAGGGGCTTGAGCAGGTCGATGGGCAGCGGGAACACGATGGTCGATGCCTTGCCGCTGTTGGACATGTCCGACATGGTCTGCATGTAGCGCAACTGCAGTGCCTGCGGTTGTTGCGCGAGCAGGGCAGCCGCGTCGCGCAGTTTTTCGGCGGCCTGCAGTTCGCCGTCGGCATGGATCACCTTGGCGCGGCGCTCGCGTTCGGCTTCAGCCTGGCGGGCGATGGCGCGCACCATCGTCTCGTTGAGATCCACGTCCTTGATTTCGACGTTGCTGACCTTGATGCCCCATGGATCGGTGGCTTCATCCAGGATCTGCTGCAGGCTGCGATTGATCGAATCGCGCTGCGAAAGAATGTCGTCCAGTTCGTGCTGGCCCAGCACGGAACGCAGGCGCGTCTGCGCCAGCTGGCTGGTGGCCTGGAAGAAGTCGGCCACCTGCAGCATCGCCTTGTCCGGTTCCACCACGCGGAAATAGACCACCGCGTTCACACGCACGGAAACGTTGTCGCGCGAGATCACATCCTGCGGCGGCACATCCATCACGGCCACGCGCAGGTCCACGCGCATCATGCGCTGGACGATGGGCACCAGCAGGACCAGGCCGGGTCCTTTCGTGCCGGTATAGCGGCCGAGCGTGAGCACCACGCCGCGCTGGTATTCCGGCAGCACCTTGATCGACATGAACAGCAATGCCACGACCCAGATCACGATCACGCCAACGAAGCCAAACATGAGCCTCTCCTTTGTCGATGTCAGGCGCGCGTGATGCGCAGTAGCAAGCCGTCGCGTCCGATGACGCGGATGCGCGAGCCGGCCGGTATGCTCGCATCGCCATGCACGCGCCATTGTTCGCCGCCAATGCGCGCCCATCCGTCGCCGGCCGCATCGAGTGGCTGCGTGAGTTCGCCGGTGGCCAGCAGCATCTGTTCGTCGCCGTTGAAGGTCCGCACGTGCCGCGTGCGCGCCACCAGGCGCAGCAAAATCATCAACACCGCCACACCGCCCAGTGCGATGCCGGCAATCACGCCGAGGTTCACTGCATAACCCGGCACGCCCGCATCGAACAGCATGATCGAGCCGATGACGAACGCCACCACGCCGCCGATGCCGATGGCGCCCACCGACGGCACCAGTGCTTCGGCCAGCACCAGCCCGACGCCGAGCAGCATCAGGGCGAGGCCTGCATAGTTCACCGGCATCAGTTGCAGGGCGTACAGGCCGACGAGCAGACAGATGGCGCCGGCTACGCCGGGTAGAACCACGCCGGGATGAAACGCTTCGAGCACCAGGCCATAGATGCCCGCGAGCAGAAGCAGGTAGGCGATGGTGGGATGCGTGATGAGCCCGAGCAGATGCGTGCGCCAATTGGGTTCATAGCTGCGCACGGGAAGGTTGGAGAGATGCAGCAGCACCTCCTGTCCGTCGACATGCACGCGCCGCCCTTCCAGGCGCGCAAACAGCGTTGGAAGATCCGCGGCCACCAGATCCACCACATGCTTCTGCACGGCTTCGTCGGCGGTGAGCGTTGCAGCGCCTTGCACGGACTGTGCGGCCCAGTCCGCATTGCGGCCATTGAGCTGCGCCAGCGATCGGATCGATGCGACTGCGTCGTTGATCACCTTGCTGGATTCTGCGTCGGTCGCTGCCGATGGCGCGCCAGGTGATGAGGCCGCGGGCGAGGGCAGGGTGCCGCTGCCTCCAAGCGACACCGGCGTGGCCGCGCCAAGATGCGTGCCGGGTGCCATCGCGGCGATGGGACAGGCGTAGAGAATGTACGTGCCCGCCGATGCCGCCCGTGCGCCACCCGGCGCCACGTATCCGATCACCGGACGAGGCGAGGCGAGGATGCTGGCGATGATCTGTCGCATCGAATCGGACAGGCCGCCCGGTGTATCCAGTTGAAGCACGACAGCGGTGGCGCCATCGCGTGCAGCGTGACGCAGGGAAGCATCCACGTATTCCGCCGCAGCCGGACCGATGGTCCCGGTGAGATCGATGCGCGCCACGAACCCGTCGGAGCGCGGCAAGCCCCCGGCGACATCACCGGCTGCAGTGGTGGCCAGCATCGCGGCGCACAGCACACTGGCCGCTGTCTTGAGCCAAGGCGTCACGCACGGTCTCCCGTTTGGCGATGTCACACTGCGCCAGCGAGTGTTGTCTCGGCGTGAGATAAGAGCGAGGTTTTGCTTTGCCCGGTGCGCGGGCGGTCAGTTGAAAACCGGGTGCCCGTGCGAGTCCAGCAGGCCGTGTTCCACCAGCCAATGGCGGGCATTGGCGGCGTCTTCGCCAAACCATGCTTGGGCGGAGCCCAGCCGGAACGTGTAGCCCCAGGCGTCCATGTCGGCCATCAATCGTTCGCGGCCGACGCCGGGCAGTTCGTCGGCCAGCACAATCTGCAGATAGCAGGTGGCATCTTCCTCGGCGATGGAATCGGTGGCGTCGGTATGTACCTGGCTGCGTCGCTCGGGCGGCAGCACAATGAGATGGCCGGCTTCGTGCAGCAGCGAATGCACCGGCGTGTCGTCGCGTGCATACACCGTGTTGCCGATGATGCCGGCTTCCTCGTCGCCCCAGAAGCTGCCGGGAATCGGCGTGCCCACATCCACGCGTTGCAGCGTGAGCCCGTAACGCGCAAGCAGGCGCGCAGGTGCCTCGAAGCCGATCTCGGCTAGGCGCATCACGCGGGCTTCGTCAGGAGCGGAGTGGGGAGCTGACATGGGAAGAAGGTCGCCGCCCATCGGCGGCGACGCACATCGCGATGTGCGTGGCGCGGCAGTGCCGCGCCACGACCTCAGATGGATTTGGCTGGCGTGTTCTCGGGCAGCGCCACGGAGAGCTCGAGGATCTCGTGTCCGCTGTCGCGCTCGACATTGATGTTGATGGCTTCGAGGTCGACGTGGACGTATTTCTTGATCACTTCGAGCAGCTCGTTGCGCAGCAACGGCAGGTAGTCGGGAGCGCCACGGGTGGAGCGCTCCTGAGCCACGATGATGCGAAGACGCTCCTTGGCGAGTCCAGCGGTGGGTTCCGGCTTGCGCTTCAGGAAATCAAGAATACCCATCGCGATCAGCCTCCGAATACGCGCTGGAAGAAGCCCTTCTTCGGCACCTCGAGGAAGCGCAGGGCACGTTCCTCACCGAGGATGCGGGCGACGGTGTCGCTGTACGCCTGGCCCGCGAACGAGTTGTCGTCCAGAATCACCGGCACGCCTGCGTTGGACGCAGCCAGCACGTTCTCCGATTCCGGAATCACGCCCACCACGTTGATGCCGAGGATTTCCTCGACGTCCTTCACGCTGAGCATTTCGCCCACGGCCACGCGGGCCGGGTTGTAGCGCGTCAGCAGCAGGTGCTGCTTGATGGCGCCGTCGCCACGCTCGGCGCGGCGCGTCTTGCTGGCGAGCAGGCCCAGGATGCGGTCCGAATCGCGCACCGAGGATACTTCCGGGTTCACCACCACCACGGCGTGGTCGGCGAAATACATCGCCAGGTGTGCACCCTTCTCGATGCCGGCGGGCGAGTCGCAAACGACGAAGTCGAAGCCTTCCTTGCCCAGGTCTTCGAGCACCTTCTCCACGCCTTCCTGGGTGAGGGCGTCCTTGTCGCGCGTCTGGCTGGCCGCCAGCACGTAGAGGTTCTCGTAGCGCTTGTCCTTGATCAGCGCCTGCTTGAGCGTGGCTTCGCCGTGCACGACGTTGACGAAGTCGTACACCACGCGCCGCTCGCAGCCCATGATGAGGTCGAGGTTGCGCAGGCCGACGTCGAAATCGATCACCGCGACTTTCTTGCCGGCCATGGCAAGGCCGGTGGCAAGCGAGGCACTGGTCGTGGTCTTGCCCACGCCACCCTTGCCCGAGGTGACAACGATAATCTCAGCAGTCAAGGCTCATCTCCGCATGTTTCTTTGTAGTAGTCATGGCCGATCTTTACAGCTTGGCGATCAGCAATTTTTCCCCTTCGAGCCAGCATCGCACAGACTGGCCTTCGAGGTCCTTTGGAATTTGTTCAAACACGCGATAGTGGCCGGCGATGGCCACCAGTTCCGCGCGGAAGTCTGAAATGTATATGCGTGCTTTCTCATCGCCCTGTGCGCCGGCCATCGCGCGACCGCGCACGGTGCCGTAGACGTGGATGCTGCCGTCGGCAATCACTTCGGCGGCATTGGCGATGGCGCCGTGGACGACGAGATCGCGATCACGCGCGTACACCTGCTGTCCCGAACGCACCGTGCCTTCGTAGTGCTGCGCACCGAGCGTGGCGACCGGCGCCGCGGGCGCGGGTTCCTGTCGCACCGGTTCCGCGCGGCGAGGCGGCTCGGCCGCTGCGGCGGGCGGTGCCGGCGGTGCGATGCTGCCGCCATCGGCCGGCTCGTACGCGGCGCGGAACTTGGCAATCAACGGCAGGCCCATGCGCTGCGACAGCGCATCGACTTCGCTGGTGCCGTAGGCAAGGCCCACGGGCAGCATGCCGGCGCTGCGCACGGCCTCGAGCAAGGCGTCGACCGTACCGTCGTCCGGCAGGTTCAGCAGATGGCTCAAGTCCAGCACCACGGCCGCACGGGAGAACAGTTGGGGAGCGGCACGAACGCGGCGTTCCAGCTCTTCGCAAAGCGCAGCTGCATCCACGCGCTTGATGCGCACGTTGGCTATGCCTACCTGGCCGAAGCGCAGGTCACAGGCGTCTTGTTGATCCATCTTTGCATTCACTGGCGGCGCTCTCCCGTGAGGCGGCGCCGGGTGGTATCGGGGGAGGAGGACGAGTGCTGGCGTTCGGCCAGCCACGGCACATCGGGAAGGCCGTCGTGGTCCAGATAGGTTTCTCGCACGAAGGCGTAGCTGGGCAGGTCCTTGGCGAGCAGGCTCACCTGCGGGCCGTCGCTGCCCATGCGTTGCTGGCCCACTTCCTGGAAGCCGTAGGTGCCGTGGAACAGCACCACCACGTCGTCGCGCGGCTCCAGGAACACCTCGCAGGTCAACAGCGGCACGCGCACTTCCGCATAGCTGGTCACGTCGCAATAGAAAATGCGACCCAGGCCATGGCGGCGATAGGCGTTGGCGATGACGATGCGGTCGATGTAGGCAAACTGCGGGTAGTGCTCCGAGAACCAGTGATAGTTCGGGCTGTCGTAATCGCGACCTTCGCGAAGCGCGATCAGAAACCCGGCGAGATGGCCATCGATCTCGGCCACCCGGAAATAGTCCGCGTGGTCGAAGAAGTAGCGCAGCTGCGCCGTGTCCAGGGCGAGGATGGTGCGGCCGGCGGCGTTGTTGAGCGCCAGTACGGCATCCAGGTCGTGCTCACGCACGTCGCGGATGGCAAGGGCCATTCGTTGCTCCGCTTTGAGTGGTTCGAGGATAAGACCGTTGTTTCGGCCCCGCGTGACGGCGGCATTATGACATGCGTCAGGCAAGCGCACATATCACGGCGCACCATGTAAAACCTTCGTAAAGCGCCAACGGTCGTGCCTTCTGGCAGGGGTGGAGCAATGACTTCTCACGCATTGCACCACGCCTGCGGCTGGCTAATGATGCACGCATGGCCTGGTCAAACATTAATCACATCCGGCTGCTCCGGTACGCTGGTCTGTTCACGTACCTGTGCGTCGCGCTGCCGTTGCTGTCCGGTCCCGGCGGGCTGGCGGAGGTCAGTGCGTGGTGGAGCAACCCGAACATCACGGGCTGGATCCTGTCCTACCTGATCTTCGGAGTGACCTATCTGCTGCTGACGCGCCGCTCGGGCATGACGCGCCAGACCAGCTATCCCTCCGTCGTCCAGCTGTTCGGACTGGTAGTGCTGACGGGCTCGGCGGTGGCCATGGGCTGGTTCAGCCAGAGCGGCCTCTCGGCCATGTTGATGCTGGTGATCGCCGTGGTGCTGCCCTGGCAGCTCCCAGTGGGCGCCGGGCTGGCCTGGATGCTGCTGCAGAACCTGATGCTGATCCCCATCATCGCCAGCTACATGGGCTGGACCATCGTCACCGCGTTCCTGCAGGTGTGCATGTATCTGGGCATTTCGGCGCTGGTCTTCTTCACCTCGATGATCGCCAGCCTGCAGGCCGAGGAGCGCGAGGTGCAGCGGCGGCTCAATTCCGAGCTGCGCGCCACCCGCGCCCTGCTCGCCGAATCCACGCGCATTGCCGAGCGCATGCGCATTGCCCGCGACCTGCACGACCTGGTGGGCCACCACCTGACGGCGCTCAGCCTCAATCTGGAAGTGGCCAGCCACCTGGTCAACGCCCAGGCGGCCGAACACGTGCAGAAGGCGCAGATCACCGCCAAGCACCTGCTGTCGGACGTGCGCGAGGTGGTGAGCGAGCTGCGCCAGGACGATGCCATCGACCTCACGGTCGCGCTGCGCAGCCTCACCGAAGGCGTGCCGGGGCTCAACGTGCACATGGAAACGCCACCCCGGTTCAGCGTGGAGGACCCGCGCCGCGCCCAGGTGCTGTTGCGCTGCGCGCAGGAGATCATCACCAATACCGCCCGCCATGCCGGCGCGCGCAACCTGTGGCTGCGCTTCGACTACGTCAACGCCAACCTGCTGGAACTCTACGCACGCGACGACGGCCGCGGCGCCACGAATTTCCGGCCGGGCAATGGCCTGTCGGGCATGCGCGAGCGACTGGTCGAGTTCGAGGGTAGCGTCATGGTGGACCCGGCGCTTCAACAGGGTTTTGCACTTACCGTGCGCCTGCCGCTGGGGGAGGTCCCGGAGCTCGCGCACACGCCGTCACGGTTCGAGCCGCCCGCGCTGGGCATGCTGTAGCCTTGCTGGGTTGTCGTGTAAAAATGAGTGGCTTGGATAGCCGCATCGTTCTTCTCCGTTGGCCGCGGGCATCGCACGCTGGCCACCTACGTTTCGAGGATCCGCGATGATTTCCGTCTGTCTCGTCGACGACCAGAACCTGGTTCGCCAGGGTGTCCGTTCACTGCTGGACCTGGCGGAGGACATCCGCGTGGTGGCCGAATGCGCCGATGGCGCCCAGGCTGTCCAGGACATTCCCCGGATCAAGCCCGATGTGGTGCTGCTGGACCTGCGCATGCCCAACATGAGCGGACTGGAAGTGCTGCAGGCGCTGTCTGCCCGCAACGAATTGCCGCCCACCATCATCCTCACCACCTTCGATGACGACCAGCTCGTGCTGCAGGGTCTGAAGGCCGGCGCCCGCGGTTACCTGCTCAAGGACGTGTCGCTGGAGCAACTGGTGGAGGCCGTTCGCACCGTGGCCGCCGGTGGCTCACTGGTGGCGCCCATGGTCACCCAGCGCCTGCTGGCCGGCGTCGGCCGCATGCAGAACCAGTTCACCAGCCTGGAACAGCCCGATCCGTTGACCGAGCGCGAGACGGAAATCCTCCGTCTGCTGTCCGGTGGCTACAGCAACAAGGAGATCGCCAACTCGCTGAAGGTGGCGGAGGGAACGGTGAAGAACCACGTTTCCAATATCCTCTCCAAGCTGGGCGTGCGCGACCGCACGCGCGCCGTCCTCAAGGCCCTCGAATTGGGCATCGTCTGAGGCCTTGACTGCACGCGCGGGGCCTTGCCAGACGCCATTCGCGGGCGTCTGGTGGGGATGTGTCAGGCAGTCTTTACGGCCGGATGGCGTTCCTGCGCGCGAGCAAGTAGTATCGGGGACTTCGGCGCTGGCCGACCCCCCGTTCATGCAGTGATTCCTCGGGAATCTCCCGTGGCGGGCCGGTCTCCGGCGACTGCCCTTGTGCCGTATACAGAGAGACGTGCGGAGAACCTTGGAATGATGCGTGTTCTTGAATTTATTGTTGCCCTGATCATCGTCGCCGTCGTGGCGGTGGTAGTGGGCGTGGTGATGCCTGGCAGCGGCCATGTCGAACGGTCGTTGGTCGTCGGCAAGGACATGCGTCAGGTCTACGACGTGCTCAACAACTTCCGTCGCTTCCCGGAGTACTCCGTGCAGCGCGAGTACGATCGCAACATCAAGTTCGACTTCTCGGGCAAGGCCTATGGCCCGGGCGCCGAAATCAGCTGGGCCAGTGACGACGGCAAGGTCGGCACCGGCAAGTTCACCATTGCTTCCGCCGATCCGAGCTTCGACAAGATCGACTCGACGGCCAAGAAGGCTTCCATCGTCTGGAACGTCGACAACGACTGGCGCGGCAACGACAAGCACTTCACGCTCGACCTCGAGCGCAACGGCAGCCGCGGCCAGCTGACCAAGGTGACCTGGTCGTATGACGTCGCCTACGGCTTCAACCTGATCAACCGCTACGCCAACCTCTACATTCACGGCGATCCGGATGCCTTCATCCAGTTCAGCCTGAACAACCTGCAGAACGTGCTGGCCTCGGTCCAGAACGTCGACTACACCAAGCTCATCCCGTACATCGAGCAGACCCAGCCCACGCCGGTGCTGGTGGTGTCCTCGTCGATCGAGCGCAAGGGTGGCCTCGAGGCCCTCAACGACGCGACGGACAAGGCCATCGGCCAGATCCAGGCCGCTGCCAAGAAGCTGGGCGTGACCACCACCGGTCCGCGCATCATCTACACGACCAACTACGGCGACCAGACCTACTCGTTCGACGTGGCCATGCCGATCAGCGCGACCAGCCTGAACGTTGCCGGCCAGACCGTGGAACTGGCTGCCGCCAAGTCGCCCGATCTGAATGCCGCCGCAGCGAGCACCAGCGCTGATGCGAACAGCAATGCCGGTGACAACACCCCGGGTGGTCATGACCGCTTCGGCCGCCTGATCATCGACAACGACGTGCGCGCCTTCCTTGCCTTCGGTGGCCCGGCCCTCAAGGCCGTGTGGAACGGTACCGCCGCCGGCGTGCCGCAGACCCGCGACCTGATGAAGGCTTACGCCCAGACCCACGGCTACAAGTTCGACGAAGTGGTGAACCGCTTCTACGACATCGAAGCCAAGCCGGAAGTGAAGCAGGGCGACGAAGTCACCCAGTACGCCGAGTTCGACGTGTACCTGCCGCTGAGCTGGGCTCCGGACCAGACCCCGGAACAGGCTGCCGGCATCAAGCCGCCGTCGCTCGAGGACACCAGCAGCGAGCAGGCTCCGGCATCGTCCGGCACCGCCGCCGCTCCGGCCAGCGCTGCCAGCGCCGGCAAGTAAGTCGCCTCGGCGGCAAGCATCGAAAAGGCCCTTCCTCGCGAAGGGCCTTTTCATTTCAGGGCTTCGTACGAGCCGGTTCCCGCGAACTTTTCGGTTACAGTGCGGGTCGACGTTGCAGCCACGTTCCGCGACACGCGCGCAGCCCATGCACGCCACTGACTGCACAGGACATGATCGAAACCGAACTGCTCACTCGACGCTACGGTGCCCTCACGGCGGTGGACTCGCTGAGTTTCCGCGCCGAGCCCGGCCAGGTGCTGGGTCTGCTGGGTCCCAACGGTGCCGGCAAGACCACCGCCATGCGCATGATCGCCGGCTTCCTCGAACCGAGCTCGGGCACGGCGCGGGTGTGCGGCTATGACGTGCGCAAGGAGCCGCTGAAGGCCAAGCGCGCGCTGGGCTACCTGCCCGAAGGCGCGCCCAGCTATGGCGAGCTTACCGTTCGCGAATTCCTTACCTTCGTCATGCGCATGCGCGGCCTGCAGCGTGACGAGGCGTATCGCCGTTTCGAACGCGTGGTGGGCGGCCTGCAACTCGAAGGTGTGCTCGACCAATGCATCGATACCTTGTCCAAGGGTTTGAAGCGCCGCGTGGGCCTGGCGCAGGCCATCGTGCACAACCCACAGGTGCTGATGCTGGACGAACCCACCGACGGTCTCGATCCGAACCAGAAGCACACGGTGCGGCAGCTGATTGATCAGATGGCGCGCGATCGCACCATCCTCATTTCCACGCACCTGCTGGAAGAGGTGCACGCGCTGTGCAATCGCGTGGTGATCATCGCCAATGGACGGCTGATGGTCGATGCCACGCCGGCCGAACTCGAATCGCGTTCGCGCTATCACGGCGCGGTGTCGTTCAGTGCGCCGGGCAGTGGCGTGTCGCAGGAAATGCTCGGCCGCCTGCCGCAGGTCGCTTCCATTGAAGTCGACCCGATGGATGGCCGCATCACGGTGTTCCCGCGCCCAGGCGAACGCATCCTTGAACCGGTCGAGACGCTGCTGCGCCAGCAGGGCCTGGAAGTGTCGGAGATCCAGCTCGAACGCGGGCGACTCGATGAAGTGTTCCGCCAGATCACCACCGGCGCGGAGAGCAGGGCATGAGTCCCATCGCAGCGGTGATGCGCCGCGAGCTGCGCAGTTATTTCGTGACGCCGGTGGCGTACGTGTTCCTGGTGATCTTCCTGGTGCTGGCGGGCATCCTCACGTTCTACGCGGGCGATTTCTACGAGCGCAACCAGGCGGACCTGCAACCGTTCTTCGTGATGCACCCGTGGCTTTACCTCGTGCTGGTGCCTGCGGTGTCGATGCGCATGTGGGCGGAAGAGGCCAAAGGCGGCACGCTGGAATTGCTGATGAGCCTGCCGTTGACGCTGGCGCAGGCCATGCTGGGCAAGTTCTTCGCGGCATGGATCTTCATCGGACTGGCGCTGGTGCTGACCTTCCCGATCTGGATCACCGTGAACTATCTCGGTTCGCCGGACAACGGCGTGATCCTCGCCGGCTACATCGGCAGCTGGTTGATGGCCGGCGCGTTCCTCGCCATCGGTGCGAGCCTGTCGGCGGTGACGCAAAGCCAGGTGGTGGCGTTCGTGCTGACGCTGGTGGTGTGCTTCCTGCTGATCCTGGTGGGGCAGCCGCAGGTGATGGAGTTCTTCCAGGGCGCGTTGCCGCGCAAGCTGGTGAATGGCCTGGCGCACCTGAGCATGGTGCGGCACTTCGAGGCTATTTCGCGCGGCGTGCTCGACCTGCGTGACCTGTTGTATTTCGTGCTGAGCATGGCCGCCTGGCTTACGGCTGGCGTGCTGACGCTCGACCTGAAGCGGACGCCATGAGCATGAGGCGCATCCATGTGAGTCGTCGCGCCGTGCTGCTGGTCGCATTGGTATTCCTCGCCGTGCTGTTCGTGGTGTTCGTGCTTGCCAGCAGCCGCTGGCGCATCGGGCGCATGGATCTCACTTCCGACAAGCTCTACACACTCACGCCGGGCACGACGCACATCGTCGATGGGCTGCACGCACCGCTGCGCCTTACGCTGTATTTCTCCAGCCACGCCACGCGCGACTTGCCCCAGCTGCGCAGCTACGAGCAGCGCGTGGCCGAAATGCTGCAGGAGATGGTGGCGCGCTCGCATGGCCGCCTGCGCCTGCAGATCGTCGATCCCGTGCCGTATTCCGACGACGAGACCAGCGCCGAAGGTTATGGCTTGTCGCCGATCAATGGCGGCACCAATGGCGAGCGCGTGTTCTTTGGCTTGGTCGGCAGCACGCTGCCTTCCGATGCGGATGGCGAAGCCGACGATCACCTGCCGAAAAAAGTGCAGGCGATTCCGTTGTTCGATCCGTCGCGCGAAACCTTCCTCGAATACGACATCGCCAAGTTGCTCTACGAGCTGGACCAGCCGTCGAAGCCGCACATCGGCGTGGTGAGCAGCCTGCCGGTGCAGGGCAACCCGGTGATTGGCGAAGAGCCGTGGACGGTGATGCGGCAGCTGGCGCAGCAGTTCGACGTGAAGCCGCTGGATGCCTCCAAGCTCAAGCGCGTCGACGACGACATCAAGGCGCTGCTGGTGATCCATCCCAAGCACCTGCCGGCCGATGCGCTGTACGCGATCGATCAGTACGTGCTCCACGGCGGCCACCTGGTGGTGTTCGTGGACCCGGTTGCCGAGATGGACAACACGCCGTTCATCGACAGCAGTGGCGTCACCGATGACCACAACTCGGATCTGCCGCGCCTGTTCCATGCGTGGGGCGTGCAGTACGACCCGCAGAAAGTCGTGCTCGATCGTTCGCGCGCCCTGCGCATCGAACTGGCCGACAACAGCTCGATGAGCCATCCGGCCATGCTCGGGCTGGGGCAGCAGGAGCTCAATCACGACGACGTGACCACGGCCAGCCTGCAGCGCATCAACGTGTCCAGCGTGGGTTATTTCGACCTGGCGCCCGGTACCACCTCGCGTCTGCAACCATTGATGCAGTCGACCACCGACGCCGAAGTGGTGTCCAGCCAGCGCGTGCGCGAGTCGATCAACAATCCTGCCGGGCTGCTCGACAACTACAAGCCCGACAACCTGCACTACGTGATTGCCGCCCGCGTGCGCGGTCAGTTCCCCAGTGCGTTCCCGGAGCGATCCAACGAGACGGGTCACCTCGGGGCAGCGACGGGCACGGCGGAGGTCATCCTGGTGGCCGATACCGACCTGTTGAGCGATCGCTTGTGGGTGTCCTATGCCCAAAGCCTGCTGGGCCAGCCGCAATTGAGCGCAATTGCCAACAATGGCGACCTGATCACCAATATCGCGGACAACCTCAGCGGTTCCTCGGCCCTGCTTTCCATCCACGGTCGCGTGAGTTCGCAGCGTCCCTTCACCCGTGTCGCGGCACTGCGCAGTGCCGCCGACCAGAAATTCCAGGCGAAGATGCAGGAGCTGCAGCGCGAACTGGCCGTCACGCGCACGCGCCTGAGCGAACTGCAGCCTTCCAAGGCGGCGGGGCGCGGCGATACGGCGACGCCGGAACAGCGCGCGGAGATCGAACAGTTCCTGCAGCGCCAGCTGGCCATCAACAAGGAGCTGCGCGATGTGCAGCACCAGTTCAATGCGGAGATCGACGCGCTCGGCCTGCGCCTGAAGTTCATCAACATCGTACTGATTCCGCTGCTGGTCACCCTGATCGGCCTGCTTTACGGCTGGCGCCGTTCCCGGCGCAGCAGGCGGAACGCATGAGTGTGATCGAGGGCGATGATGTGTCGCAGGTTTATGCCGTGGATGCTGCTGCGGCCGCGCGTATGATGGGCAGTCGCCACTGATTCGGTCCGGGTACGTTCGATGATGGCAAGCGTGCTCAAGTGGATCGTGCCCTGGGAGTTTTCCTGGGTTTTCCTGCTGGGCTTCATCGCCTGTGGCGTGCTGTATGCGCGCGGTTCCCGCCGCTTGCAGGTGAGCTTCGGCCGCCGCCTGTCGTTCTGGATCGGCATGGCGTTGATCTACGTGTCATTGCACACGTACCTGGATTACTTCTTCGAGCATGAGTTCTTCATGCATCGCATCCAGCAGATCGTGCTGCACCATTTGGCGCCTCTGCTGATCATTGCTTCGTATCCCGGCACCGTACTGCACAAGGGCTTGCCGTTCTCGTGGCGGCTGCGCGTGCTGCGGCCGGTTCGCGCGTCGATGCCATGGCGCATGGCGAGCGCGGTGTGGTGCAACCCGGCCGTGGCCACGGTGTTGTTCGTGGCCTTTATCCTGATCTGGCTGGTGCCGGCGATGCAGACGCTGGCGATGCTGGACTGGCGCATCTATCGGTTCATGAACTGGTCGATGCTGGCCAGCGGCTTCACCTACTGGTGGCTGGTGCTCGACCATCGCCCGCGCCCGCCGGGACGCATGACGCCGGGCATCCGCGTGTTGTCGCCCGGCATCACCATGACGCCGCAGATCCTGGCTGGCGCCATCGTCACCTTCTCCAAGACCGATCTGTATCCGATCTTCGAAATTTGCGGTCGCGCCTTCACCTTCAACGTGCTCACGGCGCAACTGGTGGGCGGCGTGATCATGTGGGTGCCGGCAGCGCTCATCGAATCCATCGGCGCTTTGTTGGCCATGCGCCAATGGCTGCGGCTTTCGCGCAGCGGTCGCATACGTCGCAAGCCGTGGCCCACGCGACAAGCGCGCGCCGCGTCGCCTTCTCGCGAAGGTGCTTAGTCGCTGAGGCTGCTGGCGTTGGCGGGACGTGCGACGAAGTCGGTGTCCAGCGTGCTGCCGTCGCCGAAGGTGAGCGTCACCTTGATCTTGTCGCCGATCTTCACCGGCGAAGTGGCTTTCATCAGCATCAGGTGATACCCGCCGGGCGAGAGTTCGACCTTGCCATGCGCGGGAATGGCCAGATCGTCCACCATCGACATGCGGCTGACGCCGCCTTCGCTGCTGCTTTGATGCAGCATGGCGCTCGCATAGCTGGCGCTGTGCGCGCTGCGCAGGCTTGCCGCCTGGTCGCCGGTATTTTCCAGCGTGACGTAGGCGCCGGCGGGAAGGTCGCCAGGCAGCACGCGGATCCAGGCACCGCTGGCGCGAACGTGCTGTGCTTCGGTGGCATGCAGGCCTGCCATCGACAGCAGGCCGGCGACAAGCAGGGGCAGGGTGCGGGTGAAACGCAGGCTCATGAACGGGCTCCCAGGCTCAGCAGCAGATGCAGGTCGTGCACCATCTGGTCCTGCGAGTTGCTCGGCGTCGACAGCAGGCGTGCCTTGCCGTTGCTGTCGAACAGGTAGATGGCCGAACTGTGGCTCACTTCGTACTGGCCGTCAGCGCGATCAGGCTCGCGCGTGAAGGCCGAGCGGTAGCGCTTGCTCAGCGCCTCGATCTCGCGAGCCGGGCCCGACAAGCCAACGGCGCGCGGATCAAACGCGTTGACGTAGGCATGCATGATCTCGGGCGTATCGCGCGCAGGGTCCACGCTGACGAACAGGATGCGCGCGCCATCGGCCAGCGGTCCCAGTCGCTGCATCACCACGTGCAATTGCGCGAGCGTCAGAGGGCAGACGTCGGGACAATGCGTGTAGCCGAAATAGAGCAGCACCACTTTGCCGCGATAGTCCTGGGCGGTCACCTTCGTGCCGTGATCGTCGACCAGCTGGAAATCCAGATCGGGCATGTGACCGGTGACATTGGTCAATTGCCATTCGATGCCGTCGTCGCGATGACAACCGGCCAGCAGCACGGTGCCGAGTGCCAGCATCAGCAGCATCAGCCAGCGGCGGGTGCGACAAAGCTTCGTGCGAGAATCGATGGGAATCATCGCGGCAGCATACGACACTGGCCACCCGGCCGGCGCGTGGCGAATCGAGGAGCAGAGGGCATGCGACAACCTGACCGAGCGACCGGCCTGTTGGTCGGACTGGCCGGCGCCAGCGCTGTCGTGCTCGGCGCCTTTGGCGCGCACGCGTTAAGCAACGTGCTCGACGCCCGCGGCATCGAGCTATGGCACACCGCAGTGAGCTACCACTTCTGGCACGTCCTTGCCCTGGTGTTCGCCGTGATGGCGGCTGCGGGGCGCGCACGACGCATCGCCATCGCTGCGTTCGCCATGGGCATCGTGGTTTTCTGCGGCAGCCTCTACGCGTTGGCGCTGGGCGCGCCGCGCTGGTCCGGTGCGATCACGCCGCTGGGCGGCGTGGCCTTCATCGTGGGCTGGATCGCATTGGGCGTCGCGCTGGCTGCCAAGGCAAGTCGCGACGCTCGCTGATGCAGATCAGGCGCGGTCCACGCGGGCTGCGTAGCAACCGTACCGTGCGTTGTGCACGTGCAGGTAGGCAATTTTCCGGTTGTCGAACAGACGGTCAATCAACGACTCGAGCTCGATGCCCGGCGTCACGTCCGCATCGAGCAGCATGCCTTGGTCGTCGAATCCGCGCACCGAGAGCAGGCGGCGGCGCAGCTGTTCCGGCACGTCGTTGGCGCGGTCGTATTGCTCTTCGCCTTCGCGGACGAAAATGGCATAGGTGGAGCGATACGGCGAATCCGCCGGCTGGTGCTCGTAGTTCACCAGGATCAGCGTCTGGCCGCGTTTGGCGTCGGTCAGGCTGATGCGGCACGGAAAGCCGCTGTCACTGTCGGCCACCATGCGAACGGCGCGACGCTCTGCCAGCGCTTCGTCGGAGAGAGAGAACAGTTCAGCAAACGGTTCGGCGGGCAGGCCGGAAATGCGAAAAGACATGGGATGGGCTCCGTGGACTCGACGGAGTCCAGTTTCGCGCCGGCCACATGGCGGCGACATCCGTTTCTTGCGCCATCGGATCTGGCCGCAAGCGCGCCGCGGCGCGCCATCACCGCCTCAATCGACGCGGAACACCTGCACGGATTCGCATTCCGGGCAGCGGTAGCTCTGCAGTCCCACGTCCTGTTCCTCGGACCATTTCAGGGCTTCCCTGGGCAGCGAGTCGTCGGGCTCCATCTCGATGCTGGCGCCCGTGCGGGAGCAGGCATCGCACAACACGGGGCCGTCGGGCAGCGGGCGATAGGTTGGGCTGTTGGCCATGGCGGTTCTCCGGGACATCGCGGGTCGTGGAGAAGCGAAGCTAGCGCCGGTGTCGTGCAGGTTGCGTCGAAGCGGGATAAACGCGGTGGCCTTGCACGCGTCAATCGGTGTCGTCGTCCTGCACCGGTTCGGAGGTCTCGCGCTTGAGGCGGCCCTGTTTGCGCAAGGCTTCGCGCAGAACGAACTCGATCTGCGCATTGACGCTGCGCAGATCGTCATCGGCCCAGCGCTGCATGGCTTCGAGCACGGCAGCGCTGATTCTCAGCGGATACGCTTTTTTCTCAGCCGCCATAGAGCGTGCCGGCATTCACCACCGGTTGCGTGGCGCGATCGCCGCACAGCACCACCAGCAGGTTGCTGACCATGGCCGCCTTGCGCTCTTCGTCCAGCTCCACCACGCCTTGCTGCTTGAGCTTGTCCAGCGCCATCGCCACCATGCCCACGGCACCTTCGACGATGCGTTCGCGCGCCGCCACGATGGCGCTGGCCTGCTGGCGCTGCAGCATGGCCTGCGCAATTTCCTGGGCGTAGGCGAGGTGACTGATGCGTGCCTCGATGACGCGCACGCCGGCCTTTTCAAGGCGCGCCTGGATTTCGTCGCGCAGGTGGTTGTTGATCACTTCGCCGTGGCTGCGCAAGGCGGGCCTGCCGTCGTCGTGCGCATCATAGGGATAGTTCTGCGCCATCTGGCGCAGCGCCGACTCGCTCTGGATGTTCACGAAATTTTCGTAATCGTCCACGCAGAACACGGCCTCGGCGGTATCGACCACCTCCCACACCACCACGGCGGCGATCTCGATGGGGTTGCCGTCGCTGTCGTTGACCTTGAGCTTGCCGCTTTCGAAGTTGCGCACGCGCAGCGAGACGCGGCGGCGGCTGCAGAACGGGTTGGTCCAGCGCAGGCCTTCCTCGCGCACGGTGCCGTGGTATTTGCCGAACAACTGCAAGACCTGGCCTTCGTTCGGGGCGACCTGGAAGAAACCCTTTGCCATGAACACCGCAAGCACATGGGTGAGGATGCCGAGGGCGAGCGCGCCGAACACCGATGCCTGGTGCACCAGCCCATAGCCTTCCAGGGCCAGGCCGATGAGGCCGAGTAGAAGCACGAAGAAGATGGTGGGGATGCCGGCGGTCGAAAAGCCTTGCTGTTCGTTCATGGGTGGGTCCTCCCTGGGTGTGCTGATTAGATATCAAAATGATATCTATCTCAAGGAGGGCTCAATCCCGGGTCGCGACAGCGCCCCCTGTGACGGTGGCTGCCTGCTCAGACGCCGCGCCGACCTGGGCAATGCGCATCTGGCCGAACAAGCTGGTCAGGTTGAAGAAGTGCCAGGGGTCGCCGTCGCCGCTGTCCAGGGCGATGTGGGCGCTGTCGAAGTGGCCGAGGGCGGCGTCGAAGCTTTGCCAGCGGCCATGGACCCAGGCCTGCACCCAGGCGTGTGGCACGAACACCTGGCGGCTGTCGCCGTAATGGTCGGCGTAGACCATGCCGGTAACCACACGCGCCGGGATGTGCTGCGCCCGCGCCAGGGCGGCCAGCAGCACCGCGTGTTCCTTGCAGTCGCCTGCGCGCATGCGCACGATCTCCACCGCCGAGGCGTAGCCGATGTCGCGGCTATGGGGTTCGATGTAAGCGCTCACGAAGTCGCGCAACTGGATCATCTTCTGCTGGTCGTCCTCGGCACCGACCACGGCCTGTGCGGCCAACACGCGAACCTCCGGCGCGTCGGATTGCACCCAGGCATTGGCCTGGGTGTCCTCTGGCGTCGGCGGTGCCTGTCCACCGGGCACCGCGTTGCCCACGTCCACCAGCCAGTTGCCGCCACCCAGCCGGGTGACGCGCTGTTCGTCGGTGGCGATCACCGGTTGCGCGTCCCCGTCGGCGACGTGGATGACGTAACGCAGGAAGCCCTGGCGCATCGAACTGGACAGGCTTTGCGGCGAATCGACCATCGAGGCGCGCAGCATGTCGATGTTCTCCACCGGTGCGAGCGCGCAGGCCTGGCTGCACGCCAGCATGTCCAGCGGATGGCCGAGCATGTCCAGCGAACCCTTGCGCGTCTCGCCGCGGTCGTTGACCCATAGATCCATACGCTGCGCGCCGCGCGGCGTCTGCAGCACTTCGCGCTGGTGGTTCAACATTTCGGTGCCGTCGGGCAGCGACACGCGTTCGTTGCCCAGCACTTCGATGTCCACGGTGGCCACGTCCTGGCTGGCGGGGTCGAACAGGCTGAGCGCGTAGTGCCCACTGCGGCTGGCGGCGCCGGCCATGGCCTGGCGCTGGCCATCGCTGAGCAGGGCGCCCGTGGGCCATGACAGCGTGGACTGGCTGGCAAGGCCGGCCACCGTGGTGGTGACGGCGTAACGGCCATCGGCCAGGCGCCGCCCATCGACCGTGCTGTCGGAGGTGGAGAGCGTGCTTCGCGAATAGAAACCCAGCGGCTGGCTGTCGAGCGTTTCGATGCTGCGCGTGAGCACGGCCATGGGAATGGTCTTGCCGTTGCGGTTAATCTCGATCTGCAGATCCTGCGTGGTGGTGACGACCTTGCCGTCGTTCACCCGGTCGATGCGCAGGTGGCCAATGCGGCGACCGGCCAGCAGCACGCTCATCCACGTGGTGTCGCTGGACACGCGCGCCACGGTCCCGGCCACGAGGCTGGGTGAGGGAATGAGCGCGAGCGCCATCCATAGCGCGGCAAGCCACTTGCGCATAGGTCGCTCCGTGGGGACGGTGACGCCTACAGTCAATGCCGGTCGATGTGATTCGTCAATGGAATTTGCGTGATGACGAACGATGCGTGGCGCGATCTTCGAAAGGCCCGCTTACAATGGCGCTTTGCCACCTCCGGAGACACCGATGAAGCCGTTTGGCACGCCTTATTCCGATCATGCGCTGCGCGTGCTGCTGCTGGGTTCGGGTGAACTGGGCAAGGAAGTGGCCATCGAGTTGCAGCGCTACGCGGTGGAGGTGATCGCCGTGGATCGCTACGCCCACGCGCCGGCCATGCAGGTGGCGCACCGCAGCCACGTGATCGACATGCTGGACGGCGCCGCGCTGCGTGCGCTCATCGCGCAGGAGAAGCCCGATCTGGTGGTACCGGAGATCGAGGCCATCCACACGCCCACGCTGATCGAACTGGAGAAGGAAGGCTTGCGCGTCATCCCGACCGCGCGCGCCGCCTGGCTCACCATGGACCGTGAGGGCATCCGCCGCCTCGCCGCCGAAGAGCTCAAGCTGCCCACCTCGCGTTACCGCTTCTGCGACACCGAGGCCGAATACCGCGAGGCCGCCGCCAGCATCGGCCTGCCGTTCGTGATCAAGCCGGTGATGAGTTCCTCCGGCAAGGGCCAGAGCGTGGTGCGCCGGGAAAGCGAACTGCAGCACGCCTGGGATTACGCGCAATCGGGTGGCCGTGCCGGCAAGGGGCGGGTGATCGTCGAGGGCTTCGTCGATTTCGACTACGAAATCACCTTGCTCACCGTGCGCCACAAGGACGGCGTCAGCTTTTGCGCGCCGATCGGCCATCGCCAGGAAGACGGCGACTATCGCGAGTCGTGGCAGCCGCAACCGATGAGCGCCGTTGCGCTGGAAGAAGCCCAGCGGCAGGCCGCCGCCATCACCGGCGCACTGGGCGGCTGGGGCGTGTTCGGCGTGGAGTTCTTCGTGAAAGGCGACAGCGTGATCTTCTCGGAAGTGAGCCCGCGTCCGCACGACACCGGCCTGGTGACGCTGATTTCGCAAGACCTTTCGGAATTCGCGCTGCATGCGCGCGCGATCCTCGGCCTGCCGATTCCTGCCATTCGCCAGCTTGGCCCGTCGGCCTCGTGCGCGGTGCTGGTGGAAGGCGACGGTGAGGCGCCGCAGTACCACGACATAGCCGACGCCCTGAAGGAGCCGGACACGCAGCTGCGCATCTTCGGCAAGCCGGCGGTAAAAGGGCGTCGCCGCATGGCAGTGACGCTTGCGCGTGACGAGAACGTGGACGCGGCGAAGGCCAAGGCCATCCGCGCGGCCAGGCGCATTCGCGTCACGTTGTAATGCTCCGCAGAGGAGCATGAAAGGAACGGCGCAGTATCTTTGACCGAGGAGCGGGTGCGCGGAACGGATCGTCCCAGCGCCCGCATCATGTGACCTGCAAGACGCTGCACAAACGGAGAGACCTTGATGCAATCGACAGGCTTTGCTCACTGGCTGGTCGTGGTGGTGGAAACCTTCGCGGCCCTGTTTCTCCTGCTGTTGGTGCTGCTGGTCGTGGTGATTGCCGTGGTCTGGCTGGTGGACCGCAACCAGACCAGCAACTCGGTGCTGCGCAACTTCCCGGTCATCGGCCACTTCCGCTACTGGTTCCTGCACCTGGGCGAGTTCTTCCGCCAGTACCTGTATTCCAGCGACCGCGAGGAACTGCCGTTCAACCGCGCACAACGCATGTGGGTGTATCGCGCGGCCAAGAACGTGGACAACACCAATGCGTTCGGCTCCACCCGCGACCTGCGCGGCGAAGGCGTGCCGTTCTTCGTCAATGCGCCGTTTCCCGCGCTGGGCGAAAAGCACGTTGAGCCGCTGCCGGTGACGCTGGGGCCGTATTCGCGCGAACCGTATTCGCACGCGGCGTTCTTCAACATCTCGGCGATGAGTTTCGGCGCGCTGTCCGCGCAAGCGGTACGCGCGTTGTCGCACGGTGCGAAGAAGGCCGGCATCTGGATGGACACGGGCGAGGGCGGTCTTGCGCCGTATCACCTGGAAGGCGGCTGCGACATCATCTTCGAGATCGGCACGGCCAAGTACGGCGTGCGCACACCCGATGGCAAGCTCGATGACCAGAAGCTGCTCGATATCTGCGCGCACAAGCAGGTGAAGATGGTCAGCATCAAGCTCGGCCAGGGCGCCAAGCCAGGCATGGGCGGTTTGTTGCCGGCGGCCAAGGTCACGCCGGAAATCGCCGCCATCCGTGGCATTCCCGTGGGCCAGGATTCGCAGAGTCCCAATCGTCACCTCGACATCGGCAACGTGCAGGAGCTGATGGATGCCATCCACCACATCCGCGAACTCACCGGCAAACCCGTGGGCTTCAAGGCGGTGTTCGGCGGTGTGGACTGGATTGCCGACCTGTGCGACGAAGTGAGCAAGCGCGGCATCGAAAGCGCGCCGGACTTCATCATCGTCGACGGTTCGGAAGGCGGCACCGGCGCGGCGCCGCAAACGCTGATGGAAGGCGTGGGCCTGCCATTGCACGAAGCCTTGCCGGCGCTGGTTGATCTGCTGGTGGTGAAGGGACTGCGCGAGCGCATCAAGGTGATCTGCTCGGGCAAATGCATCACGGCGTACGACGTGGCGTGGGCGCTGTCGATGGGCGCGGACTTCGTCAATTCCGCACGCGGCTTCATGCTATCGCTGGGTTGCATCCAGTCGTTGCAGTGCAATCGCAACACCTGTCCTACCGGCATCACCACGCAGAACCCCAAGCTGCAACGCGGACTGGTGGTGGCCGACAAGAGCGAGCGCGTGGCGAACTACGCCACCAACGTGATGCATGAGGTCGGCATCATTGCGCACAGCTGCGGCGTGGACGAACCGCGCCAGCTCAACCGCACGCATTGCCGCGTGGTGGGCGACGACGGTATTTCCGTGCCGCTGGTGAAGCTGTATCCGTATCCGGTGGTGCCGAGGGCGACGTCACACGCCTGAGGCGCGGCGCGCCAGCCACGCCGATGCGGGAACTCAGGGCTCCTGCATCTCCGCCCAGCCTTCGCTGGTGCGTATCTGCATCGGGCGGAATTTGCGCTTGTAATCCATCTTCGGATGGCCGGCGATCCAGAAACCGAGATAGATCCACGGCAGGCCACGGCGCTTGGCCAGCGCGACCTGCTGCAGGATCGCGAACGTGCCCAGGCCGCGCGCGGTTTCCTCGGGCTCGTAGAACGTATAGACGGCCGAAAGACCTTGCTGGCAGACATCCGTCACGGCCACGCCGAGCAGGCGCGAACCCTGGCGGAATTCCAGGAACATGGTGGGACTCCAAGGCGCGGTGAGGAAGCGGCGGAAGTCGCTCGCGTCGGCCTCGTCCATGCCGCCGCCCGGATGGCGCTGGCGCAGGTAGCGTTCGTAGAGCGCATGGCGTTCGGCGTTGTAGCCGGCCATCGACTCGATGACCTGCAGATCCTCATTACGCTTGAGGCAGCGGCGCTGGCTGCGATCGGGCGTGAAGCGCTCCACGTCGATGCGGCACGGCGTGCAGGCACGGCAGCTGGTGCAGTAAGGGTAATAGAGGTGTCCACCCGCGCGTCGGAAGCCGCGTTCCAGCGCGGGACCATAGAGCTGGTCCAGCTGCGGGGCGGCGGGATCGATCACGAGGTTCTGTGCCGTGCGCTCGGCAAAGTAGCCGCAGGCGTGCGGCAGGGTTTGGAAGAGGCGGACACGGTCAGAGCGCATGGCCTGATTCTATGTCCGGTCTGCTTCACTGTGTCAGTAGGAAAAACCTGATATAGCGACTGGCCGGCCCTGATTCAGTCAGATGACACCCATGTAACGCAGCATCAGGACCACAAAAGCACCAGCCACGGCCAATATGACAATCCGGCGCACCCGGGTAGCCACGCTCTGGCGCTTCATGTCCGGGGTGGGGTTGCGGGCCAGCGCCAGCTCCTCGCCGTGGCGCACCACCGGCTCGATGCCCAGCTCCTTGAGCAGGGCGCGGGCGCGGGTGTAGTCGTCGGCCCGGGTCACCCATATCTGGGCCCAGTTGTCGCGGTTTTCCTGGCGCTGCGAGTAGCTGAAGCGCTGGTAGGTCTGGCGCTTGTAGTTGGAGCGGTTCTCGATGGTGCACTCGATACCCTGCTCGTTGAGCAGGGCAAAGACGCGATCGATATTTTCCTGGCGGGGCGAGGTATAGAGCTGACGCATAAGGAAACCTTGGTTCGCCGGGCGGGCAGGTGCGGGAGTGGCTGGCCGTCAGGGATCGGCCAGTCCGATATTACTACGCAGGTCCCGCGCCTCAGCCGCGCAGGCGGATCAGGCCTTCCTGGGCGGTCGAGGCAACCAGGCGGCCGTCGCGGGTGAAGATCTGGCCGCGCGCCAGGCCGCGGGAGCCCTGGGCGGTCGGGCTGTCGAACGAGTACAGCAGCCATTCGTCCACGCGGAACGGGCGATGGAACCACAGCGCATGGTCCAGGCTCGCCATCTGCACGTTGTGCGTGTAGTACGAAATGCCGTGGGGCAGGGTGGCGGTGCCGATCAGGTTGAAGTCCGAGGCATAGGCCAGCAGCGAACGCTGCAGCATCGGCGAATCGCTGACCGGCGCGGTCAGGCGGAACCAGATGTGCTGGATCGGCGGCCGCTTGGTGGGATGCAGCTTGTCCTGCGGCCATACGTGGCGGAATTCGAAGGGCGCGTCCACGCCTAGCCAGCGCTGCAGCTTCTCCGGCAGCTTGGCCAACTGCTCCGGCGGCACGGCCTGCATCGGCTCGATGTCCTCGGGCATCGGCACTTCGGGCATCGACGATTGATGCTCGAAGCCCGTTTCCGGCACCTGGAACGAAATCGAGCCGTTGAGGATGGGCTGGCCGTGCTGGATGGCCACCACGCGGCGCGAAGAGAAGGTGCCGCCGTCGCGGGTGCGTTCCACGCTATAGACGATGGGTGCATTGATGTCGCCCGCGCGCAGGAAATAGGCGTGCAGCGAATGGGCTTCGCGATCCGCGTCCACAGTGCGCTGGGCGGCGGACAACGCCTGGCCCAGCACCTGGCCGCCGAACACGAAATGCGTGCCGATGTCCCGGCTCTGGCCGCGGAACAGGTTGTCCTCCAGACGCTCGAGTTCGAGCAGGTCGACGAGTTCGCGGACGTGGTTTTCCGTCATGGACGTACAAAGCTCGGGAGGAGTGGCCGGCAATTATAGCTGGCGCCCCGGTGGCTTCACCGACGGGGCGCGGTGATCCGCTCCAGTCCACTGCCTTCGAGCACTTCCGGCCAGGGAAACAGCGGGCCGGGATCGAGCTTGCGCGGCACGTCCAGCGCCGGATCGTTGCTGGCCGGCAGCCGCGCCGTATCCAGGTCTTCGTGGCCGGCGATCAGGTGCAGGTGCGGGTAGTCCCGTCGCAGCTGGGCCAGAAGGGCGCTCAGGGAGGCGATCTGGGCCGGCGTGTAGGGCTCGGTCATGGTCTGGCGGCGCGAATCCCACCAGTCCGGATAGCGACCGAGGTTCACCAGCTCGATGCCGATGGAGTTGGGGTTGTGGCCACGCACGTGGTTGGCCACGCGGGTGCCCGGCACATACTGGTAAATGCTGCCGTCCCGGTCGATGTAGAAGTGGCCGCTGGCGCCAGCGCCGCTCTCGTACAGCACCCGTTCGCCGTACTCGCGGGCCATGCCTAGGTCCGGCAACTCGGTGCAATGGATCACCACCATTTCCACCGCGCTGGCCGGGCGTTCGGGCAGAAGGGACACGTAGGGTAGGGGCTGGTCGATGATGGCGATGGGCATGGTCGGCAGTCTAACGACCGTGGCGTAGGACGTCGCCTGCTACGATGCGCGGCCTGAGGACGCAGTAGTGGAGACCGCGATGAGCGGCCAGATCATTCTTTCGCACGGCTCGGACTCCGGTCCGGACGCCACCAAGGTCAGCGTGCTGGCCGCCTTCGCCGAATCCCTGGGCTGGAAAACCCAGCGTCCGGACTATCGCAGCGACGACCTGCCGGGCTATGCCGGCTCAGTCGATCCGCGCGTGCAGCGCCTGCTTGCCGCCATCGATGCGGTCGATACGCCGCCGGTGCTGGTCGGCTCCAGCATGGGCGCCTTCGTTTCCGGTCTGGCCTCCTTGCAGCGCCCGGTAGCCGCCCTGTTCCTGCTCGCCACGCCCAGCGAGATCCCTGGCTACCGCCAGGCGTTCGACATGGCGGACGGCGTGCCCGCGCTGCTCTACCACGGCTGGCGCGATGATGTTTGCCCGCCCGAAGGCATCATTGCCTTCGCCTCGCGCCGCCGCCTGCCCCTGGTCGTGGTCGATGACGACCATCGACTGAGCGACAGCGTGGAACGCATCGTCGAACAGTTCGGCCTGTTCCTCACTTCACTGGCAGCCGCATGAGCGCTTTCTTCGCCACCTGTCCCAAGGGGCTCGAATATCTGCTGCGCGACGAACTGGTCGCGCTCGGTGCGGGCGACGTGCGCGAAGCGCTGGCCGGCGTGCATTTCTCCGGCACGCTGGAAACGGCGTACCGCGCCTGCCTGTGGTCGCGCCTCGCCAGCCGCGTGCTGATGCCGCTGGCCGAATTCGATGCCGCCACCGACGACGCGCTTTATGCCGGCGTGCAATCCATCGACTGGTCCGCGCACCTTGCCTCGCATGCCACCCTGGCGGTGGACGCCAACTCGGCGCAGAGCAAGCTGACCCACAGCCAGTTCATCGCGCAGCGCGTGAAGGACGCCGTGGTCGACCAGTTCCGCCAGCGCGATGGTTCGCGTCCCGGCGTGGATACCGACGAGCCGGACGTGCGCATCAACCTGCGCCTGCGTCGCGACCGTGCGACGCTCTCGCTCGACCTGGCCGGCGCGCCGCTGCACCGTCGAGGTTGGCGCGAGGTGCAGGGCGAAGCACCGCTGAAGGAAAACCTCGCCGCGGCCATGCTGTTGCGCGCGCGCTGGCCGGAGACCTATGCCGAGGGCGGCGCGCTGCTTGATCCCATGTGCGGCTCGGGCACGTTGCTGATCGAAGGCGCCTGGATGGCCGCCGACGTCGCGCCGGGCCTGCACCGCGAGTACTACGGTTTCCTCGGCTGGGCGCAGCACGACATTGCCGTGTGGCGCGGCCTGTTGGAAGAAGCACGCCAGCGCGCCGACACCGGCCTGCGCGCATTGCGCAGCTGCTTCTTCGGCAGCGATGCGGACCCGCGCATGGTGCAGACGGCCAAGCGCAATGCGCAGGAAGCGGGCGTGTCCGGTTTCCTCACGCTGGACAAGCACGACGCCACGCATGTGTCGCCGCCGCCCGGTTACACGCGCGGCCTGGTGATCACCAACCCGCCTTATGGCGAGCGTCTTGGTGATCGCGTGGAAATGCCGCGCCTCTATCGCGCCCTGGGCGAAACGTTGCGCGAGCGCTTTGCCGGCTGGCGTGCTGCCGTGCTGGCGGGCGATGCGGAACTGGGCAAGGCCATTCCGCTGCGCGCCGAAAAGAAGTACGCGCTCTACAACGGTGCGTTGGAAACGCAGCTGCTCGTGTTCGAATTGCACGCGCGCAGCGAAACGCCGCGCGAGGTGAAGCCGCTCTCCGAAGGCGCGCAGATGCTGCGCAACCGGCTGGAGAAAAACCTGCGCCACCTGCGCAAGCGACTGGAACGCGAAGACATTCATTGCTGGCGCGCCTACGACCAGGACCTGCCCGAATACGCCGCCGCCATCGACGTCTATGGCGGGGAGGGCGCCGAGCCCTGGCTGCACGTGCAGGAATACCGCGCGCCTGCGGAGATTCCCGTGGAGACCGCGCGCCACCGCCTGCGCGAGATCGTGCGCGTGGCCGGTGAGGTGCTGGGCGTGCCGCGCGACCGCATCGCATTGAAGACGCGCGAACGTGGCAAGGGCGGTTCCAAGTACGGCCAGTTCGACCAGCGCGGCGAGTTCGTCGAAGTGGCCGAAGGCGGCCTGCGCTTCCTGGTGAACCTCACCGATTACCTGGACACCGGCCTGTTCATCGATCACCGCCTGGTGCGCGCCAAGCTGCGCGAGCTGGCCTCGGGCCGGCGCTTCCTGAACCTGTTTGCCTATACCGCCACCGCCAGCGTGTACGCGGCGGCGGGCGAGGCGCGCGACACCACCAGCGTGGATCTCTCGGCCACCTACCTGGACTGGGCCTCTCGCAATCTTGCGCTCAACGGATTCACCGGCGGCAAGCATCGGCTGATGCAGGCGGACGCCATGACGTTCCTCAAGCAGGACAAGGAACGCTATGGACTGATCTATGTCGATCCGCCGACCTTCTCCAACTCCAAGCGCGCGGAAGACTTCGACGTCCAGCGCGATCACGCGGCCTTGTTGCTGGCCTGTGCCGAGCGTCTTTCCAGCGATGGCGTGATCGTGTTTTCGAACAATTTCCGGCGCTTCAAGCTGAACCATGAGGCATTGGCTGAACGGTTCATCATCGAGGACTGGAGCGCTCCCAGCATCCCGTTCGACTTCACCCGCCGTTCGGATATCCACGGCTGCTGGCTGCTGCGCCTGCACCCGCAGGAATCGCCTTGGGGCGACAGTGTGAACTACGTCAGGAACAAGGGGCGTCGTTAAGCATTTTCACGCTTTCTACTCAGTCCGGATTCAGCGCAAAAGTCACAGCATTGATCCCGGCAAAGAGCGATAGAAGGCACGGTCGAATCCTTCTGTCGGAATCAAGCCTCCCTTGGGAGACAAACCTCATGAATAAGACGAAGATTTCCACCATCAAGCGCGTTGCGGTGGCTGCGGCCATGGTCGTTGGCTGTGTCGCCGTTGCCCCGGCGTTCGCAGGCCACGTCAGCTTGAACGTGGGCATCGGTCTGCCGGTCGCGGGCGTGGGTTACTACGCACCGGCCCCGGTGGTGTACGCACCGCCTCCGCCGGTCTACTACGCGCCGGCTCCAGTGGTCTACGGTGGCCCCGTCTACGGTGGCCCGGTGGTTTACCCGGCCGTGGGCGCAGCAGTAGTCGTGGGCGGCCATCCTGGCTACTACCATCGCGGTGGCGGTTACTACTATCGCGGCGGTTACCGTTACTACGGTCACGGTCACTGATCAGCCAGCGTTCGTCGCTACCAAGAGACCCGGCCTTTGTGCCGGGTTTCTTTTTGCAGCGCGGTAACGATGGCGGCAACTCGGCAAGCCGCGTCGTCAACTATCCGCCATCCTCGCATCACACCTTTTGAACGTTCCGTCCGGCATCGTGCGCGAATGTCACGGCGCACTGGTCACGGTATGGGTGTTCAAGGAATGACCGGCACGGCCGGCGTCGGCGTCACCCCATTCGGGAGGTCGCGATGACGTTGGCGCATTCGGCCGCGCAAGCCGAGGCGCTGACGCTGCGGTTCCGGAGAATCCGTTCCCGCAGCATGGCCCTGTGTGCTTCGCTCACGCCGGAAGACATGATGGTGCAATCGATGCCGGACGCCAGTCCGACGAAGTGGCATCTTGCCCATACCACCTGGTTCTTCGAACGGTTCGTGCTTGAGCGCGGTCCCGCGTACCGTTCGCCGCATCCGGAGTGGAACTACCTGTTCAACTCCTACTACCAGTCCGTCGGGCCGATGCATGCGCGTCCGCGTCGGGGCTTGTTGTCGCGTCCGGGTGCCGCGCAGATACGCGACTATCGGGAGCGCGTGGACGAGGCCATCGGCGAATGGCTGTCGCGTGGCATGGACGCCACCACGATGGGCATCATCGAGCTGGGACTGGAGCACGAACAGCAGCATCAGGAGCTGCTGCTCACCGACATCAAGCATGCGTTCTTCATCAACCCGCTGCTGCCTGCGTATACGGCGCCGCTGGCGTCGTCCTCAGCGACCACTTCCGTGCCGATGACCTTCATTGCGGGACGGGAAGGCATTGTGGAGATGGGCCACCCGGGCACCGGGTTTGCCTTCGACAACGAATCGCCCCGCCATCGCACGCTGCTGCAGCCACACGCGCTGGCCAACCGGCCGGTCACCAATGCCGAGTACGCGGCCTTCGTGCGTGACGGCGGCTACAGCGAACCCTCGCTGTGGTTATCCGAAGGGTGGGACACCGTATGCCGCGAACAGTGGCAGCGGCCGTTCTACTGGCAGGAAGATCTCTCCAGCGAATTCACCCTGGCCGGCGTGCAGCCGATCGATCCGGATGCGCCGGTGAGCCATGTCAGCTACTTCGAAGCCGATGCCTTCGCCCACTGGGCCGGCGCACGGTTGCCCACCGAAGCGGAATGGGAAAACGCCGCCGCCGGCATGCCGGTGCAGGGCAACCTGCTCGATACGATGGCGTTCCATCCACAGGCCGCGACGGCCGGCGAAGGGATGCTGCAGATGTTCGGCGACGTGTGGGAGTGGACCGCCTCGCCCTATGTCAGCTATCCCGGCTTCCGTCCGCTGGCGGGTGCGCTGGGCGAATACAACGGCAAGTTCATGAACGGACAGTGGGTGCTGCGCGGCGGCTCGTGCGCAACGCCACGCGAACACCTTCGCGCGACCTACCGGAATTTCTTTCCTCCCCATGCCCGCTGGCAATTCATGGGGATTCGCTTGGGACAGGACCGATGAGTGTGCAAGCTTCTTTCGATATCCGCGACGACGACCGCCGCCCGCCCGTCGATGACCTGCTCGGCATCGTGCAGCGCGGCCTGCGCGCGCGGCCCAAGCGATTGCCGTCGTGGTTGTTCTATGACGAACGCGGTTCGCAGTTGTTCGAGGCAATCTGCGAGCAGCCCGAGTACTACCTGACGCGCAGCGAGATCGCGCTGATGGACGCGCATGCGGGCGATATCGCCGACGTGCTCGGTCCGGACGTGCGCCTGGTGGAATATGGCAGCGGCAATGCCATCAAGACGCGCATGCTGCTCGAGCATCTCCATGCACCGGTGTCGTACGTGCCGGTGGAGATTTCCGCCGAGCCGCTGCGCAACAGCACGCAGGCCTTGAACTCGAGCTTCCCCGGCGTGCCGGTGCAGGCCTTGCATGCGGACTTCACGCGGCCACTGCGCCTGCCGATTCCGCCGCGTGCACCGCGCCGCACGGTGATCTATTTCCCCGGTTCCACCATCGGCAATTTCGAGGCGCGTGACGCCGCCGAGTTGCTGCGCAAGATGCGCGGCGAGATGGGCGACAACGGCGGCATCCTGATCGGTGCGGACCTGAAGAAGGACACCGCGACCATCGAGGCGGCCTACAACGACAAGGCCGGCGTCACCAGCGAGTTCACGCTCAACATGCTGGTGCGCCTGAATCGCGAGATCGGCAGCGACTTCGACCTGTCCAGCTTCCGCCACCGTGCGCACTACAACGCCATGGCCGGGCGCATCGAAACCTTCATCGTCAGCACGCGTGACCAGAAGGTTCGCGTGGGCAAGCAGCAGGTGAGCTTCACCGAGGAAGAGGCGATGCAAGTGGAATACAGCTGCAAATATTCGCCGGAGGATTTCGCCGCGCTCGCCGGCAAGGCGGGGCTGGCCGTGACCCACGAATGGACCGATCCTCAAGGCATGTTCGCCGTCTACTACCTGATGCGCGCCGGCGCGCACGTCGCCTGAGCCGGGCAGGGCGCGCTTGTGCAGGAGCGCGCCCGTTCCGTGCCTTCGCTACGGACTGAACACCAGCACCAGGAACACCGCGAACATCGACAGATGTACCGCGCCTTCCAGCATCGTGGTGCGCCATCCCGAGAACGTCAGCGTGCTCAGTACCAGCGTCGAAGCGAGCAGCACGATGCTGGCCGGCGGCAGGCCCAGCACCACGGGCTTGCCGGTGAACAGGCCGATGGCTAACACCGCGGGCACGGTAAGGCCCACCGTCGATGCCGCGCCACCCAGGCAGAGATTGATCGCTCGGGTGAGCTGGTCGCGTCGAATGGCAATCAGCGCCGAGATGCCTTCGGGCGTGAATACCAGCATGGCGATGATCACGCCACCGAGCGCATGCGGTGCGCCTGTCGCTGCAATGCCGTAATCCAGCACCTTGGCGAGGCTCTTGGACAGGATCACGATCGGCAGGATGTTGACCAGCAGCAACACCAGATGGAAGGCCATCTCACCCTTGCGCGCGCGGCGCGGCGGCGGCGGCGGTTCTTCGGGCACGCTCTGGTCGATATCGGAGCGCGGCGCCACGAAATAGCCCTGGTGACGGCCCGTCTGCAACCACAGGAACAGGCCATAGAGACCGATGGTGAGGATGGAGAAACTCACCGCCTGCACCGTGGTCAGCGAGCCATCCGGCGTGGACGCGGTGAAGTTGGGCAGCACCAGCGCGATGGTGGCCAGTGGGATGATCACGGCGAGAAACGCGGAGGCACCGTGCAGGTTGTAGGCCTGCTCATGGTGACGAATGCCGCCGATCAGCAAGCCCAATCCCACCACGCCGTTCAACACGATCATCAACACCGCGTACATCGTGTCGCGCGCAAGCGTGGCGGTGTCTCCGGCGCCCAGCATCACGGCCGAGATCAGCACCACCTCGATCAGCACGATGGACAAGGTGAGCACCAGCGTGCCCACCGGTTCGCCCAGCAGGCCGGCAAGCTCCTCGGCCTCGTGCACTACGCCGAACGATCCCCACACGATCACCAGGAACAGCCACGCGAACAGCGACAGGCCGATGGCGTGGTTGCTCAGGTGCTGCATCCAGTCCGAACCGAAGATCAGGAACAACGCCACCGTGCCCCACGCGATGGCGGGGCGTATGAGCATCTTCGGGTTGAATATCGGTTGCCCTTCGGGGCGCGTCGAGTCGAGGCTCATGGTTTCTCCGGCTCAGGGTGCATCGCCCGGGATGCCGCCCCAATCGGCGGGGTCGACATCGGCAATGGATTGCGAAAACGTCCAGCGATGGCCGCCTAAGTCCACAAGGGAATACTGGCGCTCGCCATAAAAGTGATCGGTGGGTGGTTGCAGTATGCGTGCGCCGTTGCTGAGAGCGTGCGCGTGATGCTGATCGACATCGGCAACGTGCACCATCACGGCATGCGCCTGGTCTGCTGCGTGCGAGGCATCGTCACGTTCAGTGACCACGATGGATGCGCCTGCATAAATCAGCTGCACGCGGTGATCGCCGACGCGCAGGCGCTCACGGAAACCGAGCACATGGCACAGCCACGTCGCGGCGGCCACGACATCCGGGTAAGCCAGCTCGGGAATGATCACACCCGGCGGCATCGAGCGGTTGGTGATCATGCAACGTTCCCCTGAAGACGACGATGGAAAGAGGGTGGCAGGTTGCACGTCATGGCGTGCTCAGCCGGTGATCTCGATGCCGCGGACCAGCCGCTTGGCCAGTCGCGGCTGGCGCAGCTGCTCCAGCCACCACGACAACGCGCGGCCTTCCTGGTCGCCGCGCCACGCCACGTACAACACATTCGGCTCGCGTGGATCGGCCGTGCGCTTTTCGATCAGTTCGCCACGCTTGAGCAGGCCGGCAACGCGGTGGCGAGGCAGCCATCCCACGCCGAGGTTTTCCCTTTGTGCATGGATCTTCGCGGCCATGCTCGGCACCGCGAGCGTGGCCTGTCCGCCCAGCAGGCCATAGGCGCGCCCAGCCGAATTGCGCGACGAATCAGCCACCACCACGCTGCGATGGCGCATCACCACTTCGCGTTCAAGTGGCTCGGCAGCCTTGGCCAGCGGGTGTCGTGGCGATACGGCGAACACCCACTCCATCACCCCCAATTCGAACCAGCGCAGTTTGGGAATCGCCGGCGGCTCGTTGGTGGCGCCGATGATCAGATCGGCACGGCCATCGCGCAGTGCTTCCCACGTGCCGCCAAGCACTTCATGCGTCATGCGCAGTGCCACGCCCGATTGCAGCGCATCGAAGCTGCGTATGACGGGCGCGAGTATCTCGAATTCGAGGATTTCGTCGGTGACGATCCACAGCCGGTCTTCCCAGCCGCTGGCAATCTGCTTCACGCGCCGGCTGAGGCGCGAGACATCCTGCATCAGCCGCGCGGCTTCCAGCGCCAGCAACTGGCCGGCAGGCGTGAGTTGCAGGCGATAACGGCGGCGATCGAACAGCAGCGCATCGAAGCGCGTTTCCAGCTGGCGGGCCGCATGCGAAATAGTGGAGGGTGCCTTGCCAAGGCGAGCCGCGGCTCGCGAGAGGCTGCCGCTTTCCCGGATGGCTTCCAGCAGTGCCAGTTCATCCTCGGACAACATGTTCGGGCCTTTCGAACGAGTGTGGAGGGGATGGTACGACAAGGTGCTGCGCTGGGTTTGGTTTTCCTTCGATGTTTTATCCGTGGATCGGGCGTGGAAGCCAATCTTGCCTCTCAATGTGGAAGTGCCTCGGTCTTCTTTTGCTCGTCATTCCTGCGGAGGCAGGAGGCGCTTCTCAGCAGCCGAATGACTGGTCATCCAGTGACTTTGCGCTTGGTTGTCGCGGTACGGCGACCTGGTTCGCCTGCGGCGGGCTTCCGAACCGCTGCCGCGGTCCGGGTCACTTTTCTTTGCTTGCCCAAAGAAAAGTAACCACCGAGATGGTGGCAATGCCAAAAGAAAAGGCACCCCGGATGAGGCGCCTTCCGGGCGGAGCCCGGAAGGTACGCGAGCGGGTTACGGGGTTTTTCGACAGGACATCCGTGTCCTGTCGAAAAAATGGCCGGCATCCATGCCGGCCACCCTGCGGGCTTTCCTTCACCCGCACGCCGCTGTCATACGGGGACCCCGAAGGACTCAGAGCCAAAGCAGGAGATAGAAACTTTTTCGCGAGCACCCGCCCCCTCTCCCCAACCCTCTCCCACAAGGGGAGAGGGAGAAGTGCCGTGCACGGAGAGGACGTGAAGAGCGGAGCCAAAAGCAAAGGCCGATGCGCAGCGAGGCTCCGCTTTAAGTCCTCTGCGATTCGGGCGCGTTGCGCAGCGCTGCGGAGTACCCGCTGTGTGGCCTCCCATGGGTGTTCCGCGCCAACCAGCCTCAAGCGTTCGGGCTTATCCCAACACGATGCTGCGAGCCTTTGCTCTGAAGGCCATTCTCTTTGGGTTACTTTTCTCTTGGGCCAGCAAGAGAAAAGTGACTCGAGCGGCGGCAGCCGATCGAAACGCCCGCCGCGTAGGCGGCCAGATCGCGGCAGCGCCGCAAAGGCGCGGGCAGAGGAATCGCGATAACCAAGAGCAAAGTCACTGGATGACCAGCCATTCGGCTGTTGAAAAGCGCCTCCTGCCTTCGCAGGAATGACGAGCTAGGGCGTCTTCGGCCATTGAAACGCGCCTCCTGCTCTCGCCCTTATGCGAGGAGCAGGATCGGCGAGTTGGGTGCAGAGGCGCATGCCTCGCGTCTATGCACGCAGGCAAAAGCAAAGAGAAGCGTCGCCGCTTCAACCCAGCCGCCGCGCCCCCAACTGCACCAACACCTCCTGCGCCGACCGAATACGCTCGGAAGCGCCAGGCAACTCCAGGTTCACCTTCAACTTGTCCTGCCCATCGAGCTTGTACACGCGCGGCTGCCCCTGGATCAGGCGGATGATCGCCATCGGATCCACTTCCGGCTTGTCGCGGAAGGTGATGCGTCCGCCGTTGGCGCCGAAATCGAGTTTGCGGATGCCCAGCGGCGTGGCCATCAGCTTAAGCAGGGCGACGGCGAACAGTTGCTTGGCCGGATCGGGCAGCAGGCCGAAGCGGTCGATCATTTCCACCTGCAGGTCGCGCAGGTGGTCCTCGTTGCGGGCACTGGCGATGCGCTTGTAGAGCGTCAGGCGAGTGTGCACGTCGGGCAGGTAGTCGTCGGGAATCAGGGCCGGCAGATGCAGCTCGACTTCGGTTTCGTGTTCGCTGCTCAGATCGAAGTCGGGCACCTTGCCGGACTTCAGTGCGCGCACGGCACGTTCGAGCAATTCGGTGTAGAGGCCGAAGCCGATTTCCTGGATCTGGCCCGACTGCTCGTCGCCCAGCAGTTCGCCAGCGCCGCGGATTTCCAGGTCGTGCGTGGCGAGCGTGAAGCCCGCACCCAGCTCTTCCAGCGAGGCGATGGCTTCGAGGCGTTTCTCGGCATCGGCCGTCATCGCCTTGCGATCGGGCACCACGAGATACGCATACGCGCGATGGTGCGAACGTCCCACGCGGCCGCGCAGCTGGTGCAGCTGGGCAAGACCAAAACGGTCGGCGCGATTGATGATGATGGTGTTGGCGGTGGGAATGTCGATGCCGGTTTCGATGATGGTGGTGCACACCAGCACGTTGAAGCGCTGGCGATGGAAATCCGCCATCACGCGTTCCAGATCGCGTTCGGCCATCTGGCCGTGGGCGATGCCGACGCGCGCTTCGGGGATCAGTTCCTGCACTTCGCGTGCGGCGCGTTCGATGGTGTCCACTTCGTTGTGCAGGAAATACACCTGGCCGCCGCGTTGCAGCTCGCGCTGGAAGGCCTCGCGCGCCAGCGCCGGTTCCCATTGCGCGATGAAGGTGCGCACCGCCATGCGATGCGCCGGCGGCGTCGCGATCAACGAGAGATCGCGCAAACCGCTCATCGCCATGTTGAGCGTGCGCGGGATCGGCGTGGCCGTCATGGTGAGCAGGTCCACTTCGGCGCGCAGCTTCTTCAGCTGTTCCTTCTGGCGCACGCCAAAGCGCTGTTCCTCGTCGACGATGACGAGGCCCAGGTTCTTGAACTTGATCTCCGGCGCAAGCAGCTTGTGTGTGCCGACGATCACGTCGATCTGGCCGTCCGCAAGGCGCTTCAGCGCCTCGTTCACTTCCTTGCCCGACTTGAAGCGTGACAGCACATCCACCTTCACCGGCCAGTCGGCGAAGCGGTCGGCGAAGTTGCGGTAGTGCTGTTGTGCCAGCAGCGTAGTGGGCACCAGCACGGCGACCTGGCGACCGGCCGTGGCAGCGGCGAAGGCGGCGCGCAAGGCCACTTCGGTCTTGCCGAAGCCCACGTCGCCGCAGATCACGCGATCCATCGCGCGTGGCGCGGCCAGATCGTGCAGCACCGAATCGATGGCCTGCAGCTGGTCCGGCGTTTCCTCGAACGGGAAGGTGGCGCCAAATTCCTCCACCATCTGGCGATCGATCGGCATGGATTCGCCGCCGCGCGCTTCGCGCTGCGCGTAGATGCCGAGCAGTTCGGCGGCCACGTCGCGTACTTTCTCCGCGGCCTTCTTGCGTGCGCGTTCCCACGCGTCGCCGCCCAGCGAATGCAGCGGCGCCAGTTCCGGCGCGGTGCCGGTATAGCGGCTGACGAGGCCGAGCTGCGCCACCGGCACGTAGAGCTTGTCGCCCTTGGCGTATTCGATGGTGAGGAACTCGCCCTCCATGCCGCCCAGTTCCATCGAGACCAGGCCCTGGTAGCGACCCACGCCGTGATCGACGTGGACGATGGGCGCACCGATGGTCAGCTCGGTGAGGTCACGGATGATGCTTTCCGGATCACGCGCGGCGCCGCGGCGGCGCTTGCGTTCCGTGCGCACGCGCTCGCCGAACAGTTCGCGTTCGGTGAGCACGGTGAAAGCGGGCTCGTTGAGCGCGAAACCTTGTTCGAGCCCCGCGATGGTGATGGCTAGGCGCAGCTTGTCGCTGTCGAGGAAGGCCGACCAGTTGTCGATCGTCTCGGGCTTCAGGCCCACACTGGCCAGTTGCTCGATCAACGCTTCACGGCGGCCGGCCGAGTCGGCCGTGATCAACACCCGTCCCGGATAGCTCGACAGGAAATGACGCAGTGACGTGCCCGGTTCTTCGCCCTTGCGATTGAGCGGCAGTTCCGGTGCAGGCTGCGTGCCGGTGGGCAACGCATGCTCGTGGCCGCTTTCCACCACTTCGATGCGCAGGCGCTTGTTGAGTTGTTCGCGCAGCAGTTCGGGCGGCAGATACAGTTCCGCCGGCGGCAGCACCGGACGTTCGATATCGTGCGCGCGCTGGTCGTAACGCTCGCCGGTCTGCGTCCAGAACTGTTCGGCCGATTCCAGCGCGCCTTCGCCCAGCATGAATACAGCATTGTCGGCGAGGTAGTCGAACAGCGTGGCCGTCTGCTCGAAGAACATCGGCAGGTAGTATTCGATGCCGCCGGGCGTCACGCCTTCCTTCATGTCCTGGTAGAGCGGGCAGCGGCGCACGTCGATGGGAAAGCGCTCGCGCAGGCGCGTGCGGAAGTCCTTGGCGGCGTTTTCCGTCAGCGGGAATTCGCGCGCCGGCAGCAGTTCGATGTGTTCCACCTGTTGCTGCGAGCGCTGCGTTTCCGGATCGAAGCTGCGGATCGATTCCACTTCATCGTCGAACAACTCGATGCGGTACGGCTCGGCCGCGCCCATTGGGAAGATGTCGATCAATGCGCCGCGCACGGCGAAATCGCCGGGCTCGCCGACCTGCGGCACGTTGCGATAGCCGGCAGCTTCCAGGCGGCGCTGTTCGGCGGCCAGATCGAGCTTTTGTTTCTTCCTCACCACCAGGCCAGCGCCGGTGATGTGGCTGCGCGGCGCGATGCGCTGCATCAGCGTGGCGATGGGCACCACCAGCACGCCGCGCTGTACGTTGGGCAACTGGTAAAGCGTGGCGATGCGTTGCGAGACGATGTCCGGGTGCGGGCTGAACACGTCGTAGGGCAGCGTTTCCCAGTCGGGGAAATGCAGCACCGGCAGGTTGCCCGCGAACACGCGCAGTTCGTCTTCCAGTGCACTGGCCCGCTGCGTGTCGCGGGTGACGGCGACGAGCAATCCCTGGTGCGTGCGCGCGGCCTCGGCGACCAGGAGCGCGCGCGACGAACCGTGCGGCGACGTCCAGAAACGGCGCTGCTTGGGATTGGTGGGCAGGGAAGGGTGGGGAATCGACTTGGTCATGCGAACCCGACAATCAGAGGCGCGGCACCCGGCCGCGCTGGAAAGCGGGCAAGTGTAACGCGACCGCCCCGGATGAGCCGGGGCGGATGGACTTCTCTATATGGGAACGTACTTCGGCGCGACAAGCCCGGGCAGCGAGAACCCGTGGCTTTGCGCCAGGGTGAGTCAGAGCTGCAGTGAGATCTGCGCGGTGCCCGGCTCGTCCGGCGTCAAGCGGCGCACGAAGCCCAACTCCTTGCACAGCTGCAGCATGGGGCGGTTTTCCAGCAGTACGTAGCCCCAGATCTCGCTCAGGCCGCGGCGACGGCAATCGTCGACCAGGCGCTGCAAGAGCAGGGCGCCCAGGCCCTGGCGTGCCCAGTCGTGCTCGACCAGCACGGAGAACTCGGCGCTGTTGGCGGCCTCGTCCACGAAGATGCGGCCCACGCCACGCAACTCGGCCGGCTGCACGGTTTCGTCCATCAGCACGAGGGCGGTTTCGATGGCCGGATCGATGTTGGTAAGGCGAAAGGCCATCGAATCGGGCAGCTCGCCCATGGAATGCAGGAAGCGGCGGCGGATGTCCTCGGGCGACAGGCGCGAGAACTGGCGCTTCAGCGCGGCCACGTCCGTGGGCTCGATGCCACGCAGGAACAGCTCGCGGCCGTCATGGGTCTGCACTCGCTCACCCTTCGGCTTGCCCACTTCCACCAGGCGAGGGCGTGCGAAGCGCTCGGGGCTGCGCAGCGGTACGAGCGCGCGGCTATTGGAGTAGTAGTCGATGGCAGGAGTCATACCCATACTTTACCGTACTGTGTGCAGTGCAACATGAACAAAAGGCCTTCCAGTCAGTGTTCTTTGTTGACGTCATGTCGCACCGCATTGATCGCCGGGTCGCGATTTCTGGGAGCCTCGCCCTGGCCCGTGCAGAATGCGCCAGCACGTCCGTGCCTGCGTTGAGGGAGAGTGAAATCCATGGCTACTGCGTCCAAAGGCATCACGCCCGCACAGCTCGAAAAGCTCTGCGGTCGCTGGCCCGGTGTCACCAAGGACATCAAATGGGGCGCCGACCTGGTCTTCAGCGTGGGCGGCAAGATGTTCGCGGTCATGCCCGCCGACGGCGGACGGGTGTCCTTCAAGGTGGAGGACGAGCGCTTCCTGGAACTCACCGACCAGCCGGGTATGATCGCCGCCCCCTATCTCGCCCGGGCCCGCTGGGTCTCGGTGGTAGAACCCAAGCAGTTCACCACCGAGGAACTGTCGGCGCTGATCCGCACGGCCTACGGGCTGATCCGCGCCAAGCTCACCAAGAAGCTGCAGGCGGAACTGGGCGAGTGGCCGCCATCCTAAGGAGCATTACCCGTGAAGCAGTACATCGGCAGCATCGCCCTCGTCGTGGCCGACTACGATGAAGCCATCGACTGGTACACCCGCGTGCTCGGCTTCACGCTGATCGAAGACACCGACATGGGCGGCGGCAAGCGCTGGGTAGTGGTGGCACCGCCGGGCGCCACCGAAACGCGCGTGCTGTTGGCGAAGGCCTCCACGCCGGAGCAGTCGGCGCGCGTGGGCGACCAGACCGGTGGCCGCGTGTTCCTGCTGCTGCACACCGACGACTTCTGGCGCGACTACCGGCGCATGGAAGCGGCCGGTGCCACGTTCTGCGAAACACCGCGCGAAGAGGCCTATGGCACCGTGGTGGTGTTCCAGGATCTGTATGGCAACAAGTGGGATCTGTTGCAGCTCAAGCGCTGAGCGCATCGCTCAGTCGGCAATGTCCGGCTCGAAGAAACTCCAGCGGATATCCGGGAACTGCGCCTTCATGGCGCGTTCCACGCTGTTGATGGCTTCGATGAGTGTCGTCTGATCGGGCGCCGGCGACATGCGCGCCTTCACGGCGACCATCACGTCCGGACCCATCTGCAGCGTCAGCAGGTTGAGCACCACATCCACTTCCGGGCGCGCATTGATGAAGGCCATCAGCTCCTCGCGACGCTTGGGTTCCACCCCCTGGCCGATCAGCAGATCCTTCACCTTGTTGGCAATCACCACGGCCACCAGCATCAGCAAGGCGCCGATGGCGATGGTGCCCGCGGCGTCGTAGAGCAGGTCGCCGGTGATCATGGTGGCCAGCACGGCGAGCAGCGCGATGGTCAGGCCGAGCAGGGCGGCGAGATCCTCGCCGAAGATCACCAGCAGCTCGCTCGAGCGCGTTTCACGAAACCAGCGCCACAGGCTGCGACCTTCGCGCGCCTTGTTCACTTCCTGCAGGCAACCGTGCATGGAAATGGATTCGGCAACGACGCCGAAGGCCAGCACGCCGATCGCCAGCCAGGGCCACTTCAGCGGCTCCGGATGGTTGAGCTTGTGGATGCCTTCGTAGATGGAAAACATGCCGCCCACGCTGAAGAGCAGCATGGCCACCAGGAACGACCAGAAATAAAGCGCGCGGCCCCAGCCCAGCGGATATTCCTCCGACGGCGGGCGATCGGCCTGGCGCATGCCCAGCAGCAACAAGCCCTGGTTGCCGCAATCGGCCAGCGAATGCACGGCCTCGGCCAGCATGGCGCCCGAGCCGGTGATCAACGCGGCCACGAGCTTGCTGATGAAAATAGCGAAATTGGCGCCGAGGGCGAGCAGGATCGCCCTCAGTGAGTCTGCCTGACCGGACATCGTGCCTTCCTTTGGACGAAGGCATTGAGTTTAGCCGGCTATGCGTGGTCTCAGTGTATGACGCCGCCCACGCCGATGCCGAAGCTCACGTTCGACTTGCCCGCTTCCATCTCCGAAGCCGTCCACACGTGCGACTGGGCCACGCTCACCGTCGGGAAAACGTAGGCGGCCTGGCCCACATTGCCGGGGCGCGTGCCGGTGATGCGTCCGGTCAGCGTGATCAGTGCGCCGGTCGGGTAATTGAAGGGCTCCACGAAGCCCGGCATCACCGCGACGAAACGGCCCCAGCCGCCGTTGTTGTCCAGCTTGGGTCGCTGCGAGCTGTCCAATGGATAGGCCACGATTTCCACTTCGCTGCGGTCGGGGAAATTGCTCACCTGCACCACCGTGCCACCCCAGATCACATCGGCGTTGGCGTAGCGGTCGGGCGACTGCGCCACGATGTTGGGCGCCGTGGCCACGGTGGCGGTCGAGGGTTTGTAGATCGGGGCGGGTGCGCATGCGGCCAGAGTCAGCATGGCGAGGGCAATGGCACTGCGCAGGAGTGTGCTGGTGACGTGGGTCATGGCCGGATTCCGCGTGGGTTGGTTTGAGCTTAACGGGCTCGCCGCGCGGAGGGTATACAGCCGGTGGAAGTCCGGCGCCGCGTTCAGCTGGCGCTTTCTTCCACCAGCCAGTCGAGCCGCCACTGGGCGGGACGTTCCTGCGACAGCATGGGCGCCATCACGCGTAGCGAGTCGCGCAGGGCCTCGTCCAGCTTCCACGGGGCATTGAGGATCACCATGCCCGACCCATTGAGCCGCAACGGCGAGTCGTCCGGATGCACCAGCAATTCCGCACGCAGTACGCGGCGCACGCCGCAATGTTGCAGCCAGCGATGGAACGGCTGCACCTGGCTGCGCAGCTTGATCGGATACCACACGGCATACACGCCGGTAGGCCAGCGCTCCAGCGCGGCCTTGAGCGCCTTTTCGATCACACGGTATTCCGCTTCCTGCGCTTCGTACGGCGGATCGATCAGCACCAGGCCACGCTTCTCCTTCGGCGGCAGCAGCGCCTTGAGCGCCTCGTAGCCGTTGCGCTGATGCACGTGCACGCGATGGTCGTGATGGAACAGCTCGCGCAAGCGCGTGGCTTCTTCCGGATGCAGTTCGCACAGCTGCGCGCTGTCGCTCTCGCGCATCGCGTTGGCCGCCTGCAATGGCGAGCCCGGGTAGAGCTTCAGGCCATGATCATTGCCCGGCAGGCGCAGGATGGCGTCGAGCCAGCGGCGCAACAGCGGAGGCAGGGCATGGGCCTTGCCGTTGTTCGGATGCAGGTCGGGAAACAGCAGGCGCGAAATGCCGTCCTTGTATTCCCCCGTCTTGCCCGCCTCCGTGCTGTCCAGGGCATAGCAGCCGCTGCCGGCATGCGTATCGATGAAGGCAAACGGCGTGGCTTTCGCCTGCATGGCCTCGATCAGCGCGAACAGCACGCTGTGCTTGAGGACATCGGCGAAGTTGCCGGCGTGGTAGGCGTGGCGATAGTTCATGGTGGGGAGGGGCCGGGTGGTGGGACAGTATAGGGGTAGGGTGTCGCCATGCGCTTTTTGGCTCCCTTTCTATTCTGGAGGGGGGGATTGGGCATTCTTTTGCTCGTCATCCCGGCGCAGGCCGGAGGCGCTTTTCAACAGCCGAAGGGTCATCCAGTGACTTTGCGCTCGGTTGTCGCGTCATCGCGATCTGGCTCGCCTGCGGCGGGCTTCCGACCTCCTGCCGGAGGCCGGGTCACTTTCTCTTGCTTGCCCAAGAGAAAGTAACCAAAGAGAAAGGCACCCCGGATGACGCGCCTTCCGTCCTTTGGACGGAAGGTGCGCGTGCGGGTTACGGGGTTTTTCGACAGGACATCCGTGTCCTGTCGAAAAACTGGCCGGCATCCATGCCGGCCACCCTGCGGGCTTTCCTCCACCCGCCCGCCGCTGTCATACGGGGACCCCAAGAGCGAGAGCCAAAGCTCGTAGTAGTAGTGTTTTCGCGAGCACCCGCCCCTCACCCCGACCCTCTCCCACAAGGGGAGAGGGAGAAGTGCGGTGCTTGGCGAAGATCCAACGATCGCAGCCATGGGGTAGCGCAGCGACATCCTGCTTTAAGCCCTCTTCGCCCCGGCGCGTTGCGGTGTAGCCGCCGCGTCGATTAGAGGGATCGTGACGTTCCGGGCTCCAAAACCTTCAAGGCTCGTATCCCACAGAACGCTATGAGCCTTTGCCTTGAAGGCCATTTTCTTTGGGTTACTTTTCTTTTGGGCCAGCAAAAGAAAAGTGACTCGAGCGGCGGCAGTCGATCGAAACGCCCGCTGCGTAAGCGGCCAGATCGCGGCAGCGCGGCAAAATTGCGAGCTAAGAAATCGCGACAACCAGACGCAAAGTCACTGGATGACCAGCCATTCGGCTGTTGTAAAAGCGCCTCCTGCTTTCGCAGGAATGACGAGCTAGGCGCGCCTCGAAGCATCACGATGACAAACCCCAAAACCACCGCAACCAGTCCACCTCACCCCCCCCAATACCAGCCCCAACCCAACAAGACCCACCTCCAGAGTTGAGCCACCAACCACCCCATCGCTATGCTTGCCCCATGCCCCGCCACCTGTTCCGCCACCTACGCCGCTGCCGCACCTTGCTGGTGCTGGCCCTATGCGCGTGGCTGGCGCTGTCCAGCATGGCCTGGGCGATGCCGCAGCGTGACGATTGCTGCCCCCAGGAAGCGGCGGCGATGGGCGTGATGGGCATGCAACATGCGTCGCCCGATCACATGGCCACGCACACGTCGAACATCATGTCCGACGGCTGTTGCGCGCACGCGCCAGCAAGCGTGCCGGAATCGATGGTGCCGCACGTGCTGCACGTGCAGGCGGACGCGTCGCCGCGGCAGTCGCATCGCGAAGCTGCACCACAACCCGTCTACGATCCGCCGCTGCGGCCACCGGTCGCCTGATTCTCCGTTGAAGGCAACAGGCCGGCACGTGCCGGCCGATTCGATGCGCCTGTATGCAGGCGCGCGACACGGAGCAAGGCAATGAACAAGCAGGAACCGCGCGGAATCCAGATGCCGCGTCGACGTTTCGTACAGGGGCTCGCGCTCGGCGGCGTCGCCGCCGGGCTGGGGCTTTGGCGCGGCAACGCAATGGCGCAGTTGGCGACGCCACGCGCCGAGCTACGCGGCAATCACTTCGAGCTGGAGATCGGCGAACTGCCGGTCGACTTCACCGGGCGCAAGCGCATCGCTACCGTCGTGAACGGCCAATTGCCGGCGCCGCTGCTGCGCTGGCGGCAGGGCGACACGGTGACGTTGCGCGTGCGCAATCGGCTCAAGGTCACCAGTTCCATCCATTGGCACGGCATCGTGTTGCCAGCGGACATGGATGGCGTGCCGGGCCTGAGTTTCGAGGGCATTCCCGCTGGTGGCGAATACACCTATCGGTTCACCGTGAACCAGTCCGGCACGTACTGGTATCACAGTCATTCGCGCTTCCAGGAGCAGACCGGCCTGCTCGGTCCCATCGTGGTCGAACCGCGCGAGGGTGAGCGTTATCCGGCCGACCGCGATTACGTGGTGATGCTCAACGACTGGACCGATCTCGATCCGGAAACGATCTACGCCAACCTGAAAAAACAGGGCGGCTACTACAACGTCGGCAAGCGCACCGTGGGCGACTTCATGCATGACGCCCATGGCGCGGGCATCGCCCAGGCGCTTGACGAACGCCGCATGTGGAACCAGATGCGCATGGATCCCACCGACCTGGCCGACGTCTCTTCCGTCGCCTATACGTATTTGACCAACGGTTGCACGCCGGCTGGCAACTGGACCGGTGTGTTCAACGCCGGCGAGAAAGTGCGGCTGCGCTTCATCAACGGCTCGTCGATGACTTTCTTCGACGTGCGCATTCCCGGCTTGAGCATGACGGTGGTCGCTGCCGATGGCCAGGCGATCGAACCGGTGACCGTGGATGAATTTCGCATCGGCACCGCCGAGACCTACGACGTGATCGTGCAGCCGTCGGCTGATCGCGCGTGGACCATCTTCGCGCAGAGCATGGATCGCACCGGCTTCGCACGCGCCACGCTGGCGCCGCGCGCCGGCATGACGGCCGACGTGCCGGCGCTGGAGCCGCGCCCGCTGCTCAGCATGGGCGACATGATGGGCGCGATGGATCACGGCAGCATGGGGCACGACATGTCCGGCATGGACATGATGGCCATGCCCGGCATGGCGATGTCGCACGCGAATACGCCGACCGAACCACTGAAGACAGGCCCCGAGGTGGACATGCGCGTGGCGACGCCGCGCGGCAACCTCGACGATCCGGGCGTGGGCCTGCGCGACAACGGCCGTCGCGTGCTGACCTATGCCGACCTGCATGCCGTCGATGCGCCCATTTCGTCGCGCGTGGATCGCGAGTTGACGCTGCGTCTCACCGGCAATATGGAACGTTATCTCTGGTCGTTCGACGGCAAGCGCCACTCGAGCGCCGAGCCGTTACGCCTGCGCTACGGCGAGCATGTGCGCATCGTGCTGGTGAACGACACCATGATGACCCACCCCATCCATCTGCATGGCATGTGGAGCGAACTCGAATCGCCGGATGGCGGCTTCCAGGCGCGCAAACACACGGTGATGGTGCAGCCCGCGCAGCGCGTGGCCTATCGCGTGAGTGCGGACGCCGTGGGGCGCTGGGCCTATCACTGTCATCTGCTCTATCACATGGAGGCGGGCATGTTCCGCGAAGTGGTGGTGGCATGAACCGCACGCTTTCACTCTGGATCGCCGCGTGCGTCGCCGTGTTTCCCTTGGCCGCATGGGCACAAAGCATGGACATGCAGGACATGCCGGGCATGTCGATGCCGCCATCGCAAGAAAACCATCAGGCCACGGCACCGCAGGACAGTTCGCAGCACGCCGGACACGACATGACCACCATGGACGCCAACGCGTTGCCGCCGAACGATCATGTGCCGCCATCGCCCCCGCAGACGGTGTTGCACGACATGTCGCCGTCGCAGATGAACGCGATGATGCAGATGGACGACAACGAACCGCTTGGCATGCTGCTGGTCGATCGCCTCGAACGCAGCCGCAGCACCTCCGGCGACTACGCAACGAATTGGGAAGCCGAAGGCTGGTATGGCAACGCCATTGATCGCCTGTGGCTGAAGACGGAAGGCGAGCGCGGCAACGATGGCACGCAGGATGCGCGCTTCGAAGCGCTATGGAGTCACGCGTGGACGAGCTTCTGGGACTGGCAGCTGGGCGCGCGCCAGGATTTTGGCCAGGGCCCGAATCGCCAGTGGCTGGCGCTGGGTGTGGAAGGGCTCGCGCCGTACTGGTTCGAAACGCAGGCCACGTTCTACGTGGGCGAAGAAGGCAGAACCGCGCTTCGCCTGGAAACCAGCTACGACATGCGCTTCACCCAGAAGTTGATCCTCACGCCGAAAGTGGAACTCAATGTCTACGGCAAGGACGATCCGCAGCGGGGCATTTCCTCGGGTCTTTCGAACGTGGAAGCGGGCTTGCGCCTGCGCTACGAGTTCACGCGGAAATTCGCGCCCTACGTTGGCGTGGACTGGACGCGGCGCTTTGGGCAGATCGACGACGTGCCCGGCACGCCACCGGTGCATGCACACGAGACGACTTGGGTGGCCGGCGTGCGGATGTGGTTCTGATCGGCCGCTTCGCGTTGGCATGAAACGAAAGGCGCTGAGATCCAGCGCCTTTGGGCGAGCTGCCATGGCCGCTGACGCGTGAAAGCGCGCCGGCAACGTGGCCTCAGTACGCTACCGTGATCCGCTGCCTGCGCGCATCGTTCTTGTCGACGCGGTCCAGCAGGGCGACGGCGTAATCGGCCACGCTGATGTGGCTCTTGCCATAGCCGTCCACCAGCAACTGATCGCTGCCCACGCGGTATTTGCCCGTGCGCGGTCCGTCTTCGAGCAGCGCCGCCGGACTGATATACGTCCATTGCACGTCGCTCTTGCTGTGGAGGAACACTTCCAGCGCCTTGATCTGTCCCAGCGCTTCTCCCTTCCAGGCTTCCGGAAAGTGCGGGTCGTCGATGACGCGCACCCCGGGCGATGTTTCCAGCGAGGCCGCGCCGCCCACCCACACGAGGCGTTTCACGCCGGCCTTGGGCAGATAGTCCAGCACCGTGGCAGCTTTTGCAGGCACTTCGTCATTGGAGCCATCGCGGCGGGCCGAGATGCTCACGATGAGCACGTCGGCGCCGCGCACGGCATCGAGCCAGCTCTGGGGATCGGCGATGTCGCCGGTGACCACCGTGACACGGGCATCCTTCGTGGCCAGGCGCGACGGGTCGCGCACGATGGCCGTGACCTCGGCGCCACGGGCCAGGGCTTCGTCGAGAATGGCGTGACCGACATGGCCTGTCGCGCCGAACAAGGCGATCTTCATGGATAGGGCTCTCCAGCGGGGATAGGGGGAGTAGGGCAAACGATGGCGCGGCGAACGTGAAGGAAAAGCCGAGCACATGATTGGCCCCGGGGCACGCCGGGTAACGGTGGCCTCAACCCTGGAACATGTAGAACAGGTAGGCCACGAACAGGATCAGGTGCACGGCGCCCTGCAGCACGTTGGTGTGCCCGCTGGAAAACGTCACCAGGCTCACCGTGAGCGTCAGCAGGAACAGCACCAGGTCAGTGCGTTGCAGGCCCAGTTCAATGGGATGCGCTGTGAAGTGGCTGATGATGAGAATGGCCGGAATGGTGAGGCCGATGGTTGACAGCACCGAACCCAGGAAAATGTTCACCGAGCGCTGCATGTGGTTGTGGCGCGCGGCACGCACGGCGCCGATGCCTTCGGGCGTGGCCACCAGCACGGCCATCACCAGTCCCGCCAGCGCGGCGGGTTTGCCCAGCGTTTCCACCACGTAATCCACCGGGTGCGCGAGTTTTTCCGCCAGGTACACCACGGGAATCATGTAGGCCGCCAGGGCCAATGCGTGGAACACGGTGCGCGCGGTACCGCCATGCATCACCGTCGATGCCGCGTCGTCTTCCTCCAAGGTTGCGAAATAGGCGCGGTGTCGGCGCGTCTGCAGGCCAAGGAAGGCGATGTAAAGGCCGGTGCAGACCACCGCCAGGAAAGCCTCCTGCGCGAACGAGAGTGCATGCTGCAGGGGACCGGCGTAGTTCGGCATCACCAGCGCCAGGATGCCGAGCGGAATCACCACGCTGAGGTAGGCATTCGCGCCTTGCAGGTTGTAGTGCTGCTCGCGATGCCGCCAGCCGCCGACCAGCAACGACAAGCCCACCATGCCGTTGAGCACGATCATGGTCACGGCGAACAAGGTGTCGCGTGCCAGTGTGGGGTTGTTCGCCCCGTGCAGCATGATGGCGGTGATGCTGACCACCTCGATGGCGGTGATCGACAGCGTCAGCACCAGCGTGCCGTAGGGCTCGCCCAGGCGTTCGCCCAGATGCTCCGCGTGACGCACCACGGCCAGCGCCGAACCGAGGATCACCGCGAACAGCCATACGAAGATCACCGCCAGCCACAGCGGACGGTCGAGCCCTTCCAACAGGCACGTGCCGAAGCAGATAAAGGCGATGGAGGTGAGGACGCTGATGGAAAGAAACCATTCGCGCCGCAAGAGTTTTGCGTAACCGCCCGTCGTCATCGCAAGCACCTCCCCCGACTGCCGTGAGGCGACGCGAGGCGTCGCGCTGGTCACCAGGTGTCGCAGGAAAGGACCGGCCTCATCGCCGCGACGGCAGCCTATTCAACCACACTGTGGCTTTCGGCAGTGCCCAGCAGCTCGGGCTGCGAGGGCGCCGCCTGCTTGCGCGTCAGCAGCGGGTGCATGAACACGGCGGCCAGGATCACCGCCACGCCCGCATAGAACCAGCCATCCAGCTCGCGCTGCTCGCCCAGCAGCACGATGGCGAGCACGATGGCATAGACCGGTTCGAGGTTGGTCACCATCTGCGTGCCGAAGGCCGTCATGTGGCGCAGCGCCACCAGGGCCAGGGCAAAGGGCAGCAGCGTGCAGCCGAAGGAGAGCACCACCAGCAGCGTGGCGTCGTGCAGGCTCGGCAGCACGAAGGCCGGTCCCGCATGCGGCAGCAGTGGCGCCAACAGGGTGAGGAACAGCGTGCCGGTGCCCAGCTCGATGCAGGTCACCGTGAGTGGGTCGCCGTGTTCCACCAGCCGCTTGTTGAACGCACTGAACAGCGCCACCAGCAGCGCCGACAACGCGCCCACCGCGATGCCCAGGCGCATGTCCGTCGGCACGCCGCCCACCACCATCGCCACGCCGGGCACCACGGCCACGCCAATCAGCAGCTCGCGCGGATCGAACTTGCGACGGGCGATCCACGGTTCCACCAGCGAAAGAAACACCGGACCCAGCGCGATGCAGGTGGCGCCCACCGAGGCATTGGCCAGCTTGATGGCCGCATAGAACGTCAGCCAGTGCAGCGACACCAGCACGCCGATGCCGGCATAGCCCCAGCGCAGTTTCGCGGGCATCGCCTTCAGCCCGCGCCACACCTTGGGCATCAGCAACAGCGCGCCGGACACCAGCAGCATGCGCCACCACACCAGCTGCAGCGCCGGCAAGGTGATCAGTTTGCCGAGGATGGCGGTGAAGCCCCACAGCAGGACGCAGAAATGGATCTGCCAGCGGGCCTTGTTGACCGGTTGCATGCGCGAATGTCGGCGAGGGGAGACCCGGCATTCTAGCGTTGACGAGGTGATTCAGTGCGTGGTCGAGGCCGTCTTGCTCGGCAAAGCCGCCGGGCGTGCCTTGGATGCGCCGCGCATCTGCTCCAGCACGGTGGCGCAGGTGTTGTCCGGCTCGCCCTTGCTGGTGGCCACCAGTGGCAGCAGCGCCGCCACCGGTGCCGCCAGCACGCCCAGCGCCAGCGCGCCGCCGCCGCGCAGGATCAGCGGCCCCGGCTGCACGCCCACGTCCGGATTCTTCAGCGTGCCCTTCACGTACAGCGGCGAACGCAGCGAGAGGATGCGCAACCCCTTCGACTCCGGCCGCACGTCGAGGTCGAGCTTCTCGTTGGCGAAGTTCACGGTGCCTTCCACGCGGATGGTGGCGTCTTCGGTGTCGAACACGAAGAGCTGCGTCTGATAGAGACCGTTCGTGGCCGACAGGTCTGACGCTGCGCAATTGATCTTCACCGTCTTGTCGCCGAACAGCTTGGCGATCACCACGTTGGCCACATTCAGGCCAGCCGTCTCCAGCAGCGTCTTGCTGATGGCGCCATCGTTCATCAATAACTTGAGTTCGCCGGTGGACGTGCCCATCAGCTCGCCCACCGAATTGCCGCGCGCATTCAGCGCGGCATCGCCGTTGATCTCGCCGAAGCTGGTTTGCATCGGCTCGAACTTGGGAAACAGTTCCTTGAGTTTCAGATGCCGCGCCTTGAGCTTGATGTCGCCCTTCATCGGCGTGGTGCTGCCGTCCAGGCGCAGGTTGCTGTCGATTTTCCCGCTGGCGAAATCGAAGCCCAGTGGATTGAGCGTGAGCACGCCGTTGTCCATCACCAGGTGCGTCGACAGCGCGTGGATGGGCAGCGCGGTGTCGCGCACGATCTTGTTGGCGCTGAAGGTGACGTCGGCATCCATGGCGCGCCAGCGATCGGTGCGGAAGGGCTCGATGGGCAACACCTTGTCGGTGGGCTGCGGCGTGGCGTCGCCGCGTTGTTCCTTCTCAGTGTTGGAGTCGGCGCCAATCAGCGGCGCCAGGTCGGAGAAGCGCAGCAGCTGAGAGGTCACCGTGCCGTTGAGTTTCGGGCGCGCGCCGCCAGTGTCGAAGGCCAGGTCGCCTTCCAGATCACTGCCGCCCACGCGCCCACGGAAATGGTCGTACTCGAAATGGCTGGCGCCGCGCTTGAGGTTGGCGCGCAGATGGCCTTCGGTCGCATACGGCGGCGTGTCGGGCAGCGTCACGCCAATCAACGGATACAGCTTGGCCATGCTGCTGCCGGAGAACCACAGGCGGATATCGAGCGCGGCTAGATGCAGCGGATCGGTGAGCGTGCCGACCAGCGCGATATGCGTATCGCCCACGTGCACGTCGCCTTGTATCGGGAAGGGCTCATCGGTCTGCTGCAACGCCAGCACGCCCCCCGTCTTGCCATTGCCATCCACGGCCGCGCCCTGATACTTGCCCAATGCCTGCCAGGCAAACTGGTAGACCGCATTGGTGCGCCCGGGCTCGTTTTCCTGCTTGCCCGCATCCTTGGCCAGCGCCGTCTTGGCGCTGGCGCCGACGGTCTTGCTCGCTTGTTCGCGTGCGTCGGACGATTGTTGCGACACGATGTCGCCATAAGGAATCGCCCGTTGCAGCGCTTCCATGGTGATCTGCAGCTCCGTCTTGCTGATGGCATCGTTGAGCGCGATATGGCCGCGGTCGAAGCCGATGGCGTGCAGGTCGAGCGTCCACGCCGATGGCGCGTCGCCGTTGGCGAACGCGAAGTCCCAGTTGGCCTGGCCTTGCGCATTGCGTTCCAGGTCAATGCTGGGCTGGGTGAGGTAGAGCACCGGAATTTCCACCCGATGCACGATCAACGGCAGCGGCGAGATGCGAAAGCGCAGCGCGTCCAGTTGCGCGAAATGCGGCTGGCCGGTCCAGTCCGGATTGCCGACGCTGATGTTCTGCGCCACGAACTCCGGCCACGGCACCCAGCTCTCCATGCCGCTGGCGCGCTCCTCGCGTCGCCAGCGCACGCTCAAGTCGCCATTGATGGCAAATGGCCGTCCAATCGTTTCACTGACGCGGGCATTGATGGTGGGCTTGAGGCGATTCCAGTCGAACGTGGCGATGACGACCAACAACACCACGACCAGCGCCAGACAGACGCCGATGATCCATGTCACTATTTTCCAGCGCCGCCGCATGCATGACTCCCACCGCGATATTGCAAGGACATCCTGCCGACTTGCCCGGTGAAGGGCATGTCGTCATGCGGTGACGAGCCTGGGGCAGGGTTCATCCATATCAATGCGATGTCTTGGTGTCGCGCACCGGAATGCTCACGCTGCAGATATCCACCTTGCCCACGGGCAGGCGGTAGAAATCGTCGAGGCGGTTGCGTTTGGCATCCACCAGCGCGGCGAAGGTGGCGCTGTCGGTGCGCAGCACTTCGATGGTCGGGCGCTGATTGGCCGGCAGGTCCGCAGCCAGTCGCACGGAGCCGATCGCCACGCGCTGCTCGGGCTTCTCGTAGAAGCCCAGCGGACCGGTGCCGCGCGGCAGGCCGGAGAGATATTCCATGCCCTGCAGCACGCGGCCCACCACGGCGATGTTGCGATCGAGTGCGCGCGGTGCCTGGCCGATCACGGCATAGATCTCGCTGCCGCTGCCGGTTTCCGGATCGATGTCGCGTCCCACGCCCACCATGCCGTAGCAATGGGTGAGCCATTCCTGCTGCTTGGCCTTGTCGCGCGCGGCGGGAAAGCCTTCGGAGAAGCCGACTTCCGGCGCGTAGAAATCGCCATCCTTCAGCGGCGTGAACGGAAGCTTGGCATCGTACGGGCGCGTGTATTCCGGCGGGAGCTTGTCCTTGGCCGATCCCAGCGACTTGAGCTTGCTCTTGTCGCCGTTGTCGTCGCTGGCGGGGTCACCCCATTGGGTGACGAAGTTGTCGTGCACGCGCACGATGGCCAGCCCGTCGTAGTAGTGCTCGTGCGCCATGGTGCGGATGTTGGCGGCGTGCAGCGGCGCGAAATCTGGCGCCAGCTCGATCAGCACACGCCCTTGCGGCAGCTGCATCACCAGCAGGTTCTGCGGATCGGGCGTGCGCCATTCCTGCGGTTGCGACTTGGCCAGCAGTTCCTTGGGCGAGGGCGTGTGCGCAGGCTTGGTTTCGTCGGCTGCCACGGCAGCGGACAGCGAGACGGCAAGCGCAAGGGCAAGGCAGTGGCGCAGCAGCATGGAAACCCCCTGGTCGGAAAGCCTGCAAGGTAGCAGAGCCGGCGCCCCCGTTGTGGTGCACGTTCCGGCGCTCGTGACAAGTCGCGAAACGGCGGCGCAGGTTCTCTACAATGCCGCCCCTTTGCCTGCTCTTGCCCGACCCCATGGACATCGTCGTCAACGAAGAACTCAAGGCCTATATCGACCCGCTTACGCCCGACGAATACGAGGCGCTGGAGCGCAGCCTGCTCGCGGAAGGCTGCCGCGACTCGCTGGTGCTGTGGGGCAATGTGCTGGTGGATGGCCACAACCGCTACGGCATCTGCCGCAAGCACGACCTGCCGTTCAACACGGTGCAGAACACGCGCTTCCAGTCGATGGAAGACGTGCACCTGTGGATGATCGAGCAACACCTGGGCCGGCGCAGCGTGTCCGACTTCCAGCGCGGCGTGCTGGCGCTGCGCAAGCGCGAGATCCTGCAGGAGCGCCGCTCGCGCGCCAAGCCCGTGGAAGAAGACGTGGCCGTCGCGGTGGAGGCGCCGGCATCGGCTCCCGTGGCGGACGTGGCCGAGCCATCCGCCAAGCCCGAACCGCTGCCCAGTCGTCAGGCCATCGCACGCGAGGCGCGGCTCAGCAACAGCCAGGTGGTGATGATCGAGAAGATCCAGAAACAGGCCGCGCCCGAAGTGGTGGCGGCGGTGAAATCTGGCGTGTTGTCGATCAACGCGGCTGCCGCGGTGGCGACCTTGCCCGAGGAAGTGCAGCGCGCCGCCGCCGTGGCCGGCGACGACGAACTCAAGCAGGCGGCCAAGCGCGTGCGTGACGCCAAGCGCAAGCCGAAGAAGGAAGCCGAGGCAGGCGAGGGCGACGATCTGCCGACCTTGCGCCGTCGCGTTGCGGAGCTGACCGCGGAGGTCGCCGAGCTCAAGGCCGACAACGACGCCTTGCGCGAACAGCTCGCCCGGTGGGAACGCTCCACCGGCGAGTGACGTTTTGCGGACGCTGTTCGCAATGAATACGTATGCAACCGCTGGTTGCTGCATTGCGATGCTTTCTACGATGCGCAGCACTGCCGCCCGAACGGCTGCTGCGCGAGGGGAAGACGCGCGGCGAGCCTCGCCTTGCGAACGACAGTGATGTTGCTTGCCCGCCAGCCGCGGCAGGGATGCGCTCCATGGCGTCGATGCTGTTCGACCTGATCGTCAACGAAGCAGGATGGAGGCTGACCCCAATGAAGTGCTCGAAGATCCTCGCCGCGCTGCTGGCCTGCGCGGTGCTCGCCGCCGTGCCCGCCACACCAGTCCACGCGGCCATCAACAGCATGAGTCTTGGCGCGAGCTACAACGCGCAGAAGACCAGCATCACTTTCCGCGTTTATTCCTCCACCGCCACGCGCGTGGTGCTGTACCTGTATTCGGCCGGCTACGGCGTGCAGGAATCGACCACGTATGCGCTCAGTTCGGTGGGTAGCGGCGTATGGGCGGTGACGGTGCCGGTGTCGTCGATCCAGGCCGCGGGCATCACCGGCTCGGTGTATTACGGCTATCGCGCGTGGGGACCCAACTGGCCGTACAACAGCAGCTGGGGCAAGGGCTCGCAGGCGGGCTTTGTTTCTGATGTCGACGCCAGCGGCAACCGTTTCAATCCCAACAAGCTGCTGCTCGATCCGTATGCGCAGGAAGTGAGCCAGGATCCGCAGAACCCGTCGAACCAGAACGGCAACGTGTTCGCCTCCGGCGCCAGCTATCGCACCACCGACAGCGGCATCTACGCGCCCAAGGGCGTGGTGCTGGCGCCCAGCACGCAGGGCACGGGCACCAAGCCCACGCGTGCGCAGAAAGACGACGTGATCTACGAAGTGCACGTACGCGGCTTCACCGAACAGGACAGCTCCATTCCCGCGCAGTATCGCGGCACGTACTACGGCGCGGGATTGAAGGCGAGCTATCTCGCCAGCCTCGGCGTCACCGCGGTGGAATTCCTGCCCGTGCAGGAAACGCAGAACGATGCCAACGACGTGGTGCCCAACTCGGATGCCGACCAGAACTACTGGGGCTACATGACCGAGAACTACTTCTCGCCCGATCGCCGCTACGCGTACAACAAGGCGCCCGGCGGCCCCACGGCGGAATTCCAGGCGATGGTGCAGGCGTTCCACAACGCCGGCATCAAGGTCTACATGGACGTGGTCTACAACCACACCGCCGAAGGCGGCACATGGACGGGCAGCGATCCCACCACGGCCACCATCTATTCGTGGCGCGGCCTCGACAACGGTACCTATTACGAACTCACGTCGGGCAACCAATATTTCTACGACAACACCGGCACGGGCGCGAACTTCAACACGTACAACACGGTGGCGCAGAACCTGATCGTGGACTCGCTCGCGTATTGGGCCAACACGATGGGCGTGGATGGCTTCCGTTTTGATCTCGCCTCGGTGCTGGGCAACAGCTGCCTCAACGGTGCGTACACCGCATCGGCACCCAACTGCCCGAGCGGTGGCTACAACTTCGACGCGGCGGATTCGAACGTTGCCATCAACCGCATCCTGCGCGAATTCACCGTGCGCCCGTCCGGCGGCGGCAGCGGCCTGGATCTGTTTGCGGAGCCCTGGGCCATCGGCGGCAATTCGTATCAGCTTGGCGGTTTCCCGCAAGGCTGGTCCGAATGGAACGGCCTGTTCCGCGACAGCCTGCGCCAGGCGCAGAACGAACTGGGCAGCATGACCATCCACATCACGCAGGATGCGAACGACTTCGCCGGTTCGTCCAACCTGTTCCAGGCCAATGGACGATCGCCGTGGAACTCGGTGAACTTCATCGACGTGCATGACGGCATGACCTTGAAGGACGTCTATTCGTGTAACGGCGCCAACAACAGCCAGGCCTGGCCGTACGGCCCGTCCGACGGCGGCACCAGCACCAACTACAGCTGGGACCAGGGCATGTCCGCGGGCACGGGCACGGCGTTGGATCAGCGACGCGCGGCGCGTACGGGCATGGCGTTCGAGATGCTCTCGGCAGGCACGCCGCTGATGCAGGGCGGCGACGAACACCTGCGCACGCTCCAGTGCAACAACAACGCCTACAACCTCGATTCCAGCGCCAACTGGCTCAGCAGCAGCTGGACCACCGACCAGACGAATTTCTACACCTACGCCCAGCGCCTGATCGCCTTCCGCAAGGCACATCCCGCGCTGCGTCCTGCCAGCTGGTACAGCGGCAGCCAACTGGTGTGGTACCAACCCAGCGGCGCAGCGGCGGACAGCAGCTACTGGAACAACACCAGCAACTACGCGATTGCGTACACCATCAACGGTCCCTCGCTGGGCGACAGCAATTCGATCTACGTCGCGTACAACGGCTGGTCGGGCAGCGTCACCTTCACCTTGCCTGCGCCGCCGTCGGGCACGCAGTGGTATCGCGTCACCGATACGTGCAACTGGAACGATGGCGCAAATACTTTCGTTGCCCCTGGCAGTGAAACGCTGATCGGCGGGGCAGGGACCACGTATGGCCAGTGTGGCCAGTCGCTGCTGCTGCTGATTTCCAAGTAGTGCCGTACGGCGCATGCGCACGCCCCGTTCGGGTGGTGCGCATGCGCCTCTGGTACGAGGCGGGCTGACAAGGTTGTCACGTTGCCGCCGCCATACTCGACGAAACCCGTCGCTGCGTGCGACGCATCTTCTCCTTGCAGGAATCGAGCGATGGCAACGACGAAAGTGGCCGATGTCGTAACGGAAACGCTGCACGTGGCCGGCGTTCGCCGCATCTACGGCGTGGTGGGCGACAGCCTCAACGGCATCACCGATTCGCTGCGCCGGCGCGGCGACATCGACTGGATCCATGTACGCCACGAAGAAAGCGCCGCCTTCGCGGCCGGCGCGGAGGCGCATCTCACCGGCGAGCTGGCCGTATGTGCCGGCAGTTGCGGCCCGGGCAACCTGCACCTCATCAACGGCCTGTTCGATTGCCATCGTTCGCGCGTGCCCGTGCTGGCTATTGCGGCGCATATTCCCAGTGCGGAAATTGGTCGCGGTTATTTCCAGGAAACGCATCCGGAATCGTTGTTCCGCGAGTGCAGCCATTACTGCGAACTCGTGTCCAGCCCGGAGCAATTGCCCGGTGTGCTCGAAAGCGCCATCCGCGCGGCAGTAGGTTTGCGCGGCGTGGCCGTAGTGATCATTCCCGGCGACGTCGCCCTGCGCGAGTTGAATGCGAAGCCGTCGGCAGGGTCGTCCCTGGCGCTGCAGCCGCCGGTGGTAGTGCCGGCGGAAGAGGACGTCAACGCCCTGGCGCAACTGCTCAACAGCGGCAAGCGCGTCACCCTGCTGTGCGGGCGCGGCTGCGCGGGTGCGCACGATGCCGTGGTGAAACTCGCCGAAACGCTGAAGGCGCCGATCGTGCACGCGTTCGGCGGCAAGGAATACGTGGAATACGACAATCCGTACGACGTGGGCATGACCGGGCTGATCGGTTTCAGCTCCGGCTATCACGCCATGTTGAACTGCGACACCTTGCTGATGCTTGGCACCGATTTTCCGTATCGCCAGTTCTATCCCACCGACGCCAAGGTCGCGCAGGTGGATCTGCGCGCGGAAAACCTCGGGCGACGCGTTCGCCTGGACGTCGGCATGGTGGGCGACGTGCAGGCCACCATCGACGCGCTATTGCCCAAGCTGACGCCGAAGCAGGACAGGGCGTATCTCGATGTATGCCTGGCGCACTACCGCAAGGCGCGCGAGGGCCTCGACGAACTGGCCACGGGCGGGCGCAAACCCATCCATCCACAGTACCTCGCCAAGCTGGTGAGCGAAGCGGCGGCGGACGATGCCGTGTTCACCTTCGACGTGGGTACGCCGTCCATCTGGGCGGCGCGCTACCTCACCATGAACGGCAAGCGCCGGCTCATCGGTTCGCTGGTGCACGGCTCGATGGCGAACGCGATGCCGCAGGCCATCGGCGCGCAGGCAACGTATCCGGAGCGGCAGATCATCAGCCTCTCCGGCGATGGCGGTTTCACCATGTTGATGGGCGACTTCCTCACCCTGGTGCAGCAGAAGCTGCCGGTCAAGGTGGTGGTGTTCAACAACCACACGCTCGGCTTCGTGGCACTGGAGATGAAGGCGGGCGGTTATCTCGAAACCGGTACGTCGCTGGTGAATCCCGACTTCGCCGCCATGGCCAGAGCGGTGGGCGTGCATGCGATTCGGGTGGAGGATCCGGCTGATCTTCCCTCCGCGGTGAAGGACATCCTGGCGCATGACGGCCCGGCCCTGCTCGACGTGGTCACCAACACGCAGGAACTCGCCATGCCACCGAGCATCAAGCTGGAACAGGCCAAGGGGTTTGGATTGTGGGCGTTGCGCACCGTGATCAACGGTCGCGGCGACGAGCTGATCGAACTGGCCAAGACCAACCTGTTCCGCTGATCGCCGCGTTCGCTGCATCGTCTCGCGGAAAAGGCAGCCCCCGCCCAGGCGCGGGGGCTGCACAAGCGTCAGCTCTTCAAGAACTCCAGTATGTCCTTGTTGATCACGTCGTGGTGCGTGGTCAGTGCGCCATGCGGGAAGCCGGGATAGATTTTCAGCGTCGCATTCTTCAGCAGCTTCGCCGAGAGCACGCCCGCATCCTTGTACGGCACCACCTGGTCGTCGTCGCCGTGCAGCACCAGCGCGGGCTTGTCGATCTTCTTCAGGTCTTCGGTGAAGTCGGTTTCGGAGAAGGCCTTGATGCAGTCGTAATGGGCCTTGGTGCCGCCCATCATGCCCTGGCGCCACCAGTTGTCGATGATGCCCTGCGACGGCTTGGCGCCCGGTCGATTGAAGCCGTAGAACGGGCCCGAGGCGACGTCAACGTAGAACTGCGCGCGGTTGGCCGCGAGCGCCTCGCGGAAGCCGTCGAACACTTCCAGCGGTGTGCCGTCGGGGTTGTCCTTGGTCTTGACCATGATCGGCGGCACCGCGCTGATCAGCACGATCTTGGCCGTGCGCTTCATGCCGTGCTTGGCCACGTAGTGCACGACTTCGCCGCCGCCGGTGGAGTGGCCGACGTGGATGGCATCGTGCAGGTCGAGCTTCTCGGTGAGCGCAGCCAGGTCGTCGGCATAGTGTTCCATGTCGTTGCCGTCTTCGGTCTGCGTGGAGCGGCCATGGCCGCGACGGTCATGCGCAATGACACGGTAGCCCTTGCTGAGGAAGAACAGCATCTGTGCGTCCCAGTCGTCCGCCGACAGCGGCCAGCCGTGACTGAAGACAATGGGTTGGCCCTTGCCCCAGTCCTTGTAGAAAATCTCGACGCCATCTTTCGTGGTGATCGTGCTGCTGCCCATGTGCTTGCACCTTTGTTGAGTTGCGCGGAACGGAAGCCTGGCGCCAGCGACGCCAATGCTTGGGTGGAGCGATGAAACGAGCGATAGCAAACCAGGCGCGCACGACAACGCGGAGACAGATGGATCTCCCATGCGTGGGTGTCCCTGTGGCTTGCATGTCATCCGGATCGGGCACATCGCGCAGCCAACGCCGGGCGGGTTATTGGCTGCGAAAAGCCGACGTATCGAGCAGGCGCCGATCCGACGTCACACCCAAAAAAGATTCCTCTTTCGGGGGTGAATTCAGCGTCAAGCGAGCAGACCGCCGGCCGCGAGCGGCAAGGTGCCTGCGCCGAGAACGCGAGTGCGCGCGGAGGCCGCGTCGGCGAGTGACGCGGCCTGCAAGGCGAGGGCAAGGAACCCATTCGTGCCAGATTCGTGCATCGGCCCAGGACGAAATGGAATAGAAAGGTGCCGGTGCCACGGTTGGCGACTCAGGCAATGGTACGACGAACGTGCGTTATTCCAGAGAACAACTGGCGACCAAGTTTGCAGAACTGGACGCCGAACTGATCCGCTTGGCCATACTCGATGCTCCCGAGGAAGACCTCTGGGCGGCGTTCGAACATCTGGTGCATGTGCCATCCGCATCCATCGAGCAGGCGGACCGCCGATGGTGGTGGGAACAGGTCTACGCCATGATGGAACGCCATGGACTGACCGAGCTGAGCCGGCAGGCGTCCAGCGGACGCTGAGCTCATCGCGGCGAGCCGGTTGCCATCCGCCGTTGCCGATGGCTCACGCTGATGCGCGCGCGCGCGTCTTCGTCTTTCGTCGAGCCCCGGGATATCCCGGGGCTAAGCAGTCTTGCGAGGCCGGACGGGCCCGCCGTCTCCGTGCATGTGTGCAATCGGGAAGGAGCGCAAGCGGCGCTTCCTCAACCGGCCGGCTGTGCCGTCGCGGTGGCCGGCGTGGCGCTCGCCACGGCTGCGTTGGAGTAGGCGACCGGAGCGGCGATCATGGCACCCAGGGTCAGCACGCAAACCAGCAGGCAGGCAGCGAACAGGCTGTGCAGCATCACGTTCTCGAATTTCATGGTCATTCTCCTTGACGGTGTTGGGTGGCTTTCGCTGTCTATGTGGCAAGCCTCGTGCCAACCTCGGAGATCGCCGGAAACCCGCGTCGTTACGCCATTTTTGGCGGATGCCGTTTTGTGGCGGAAGTGTCCGCGGACGGTGTCCGGACAAGCCGCACGGACGGCGGACACGCCACGCGGACGTTTTTGTGCAAGCGGCGTGAATGGGCCACGGATGATTGCGGCGTGACCGTCGAAGTGCACGCAGAGCGGTGTGCTAGCTTGCGCATCTTTCCCGCCACATGACGCATCGAGGTACACGCGCCGTGCCGCACGTTGACGTTCCCCTGTTGTCCCGCGATCTGTTCGACATGCCGACGGACGTGTTGTGGTTCTCGCATTGCAAGGACGGTCCCTTGCCTCGTGCCTCCGCCGCGGCGATGCACGCGCTGCTGGGCACGGAGCTGCGGCCGTGGGAAGTGCGTTGGAACGAGGATTTCCTCGACGTACAGCGCGCGCTGCGCGAGATCGGCGCCACGCTGCTCGGTGTCGACGCGCAGGACATGAGCCTGGTGACGTGCACCTCGACCGGCCTGGAAGTGGTGGCGCTGGGTTATCCATGGCAGCACGGCGACGAGGTGCTCATTCCCGTGGGCGAATTTCCCAGCAACCGCTTACCTTGGCTGGCGCTGGCGAGCAAGGGTGTGCGCTGCACGGAAGTGGCGCTATGGGATGGCCATGCGGCGCAGTCGCCGTCCGTGCCGCGTGCCGACATCGCCCCCGAGCAACGCTTGCTGGACGCGATCACGCCGCGCACGCGCGTCATCGCGGTGTCGTGGGTGCGCTACCAGGACAGCATCCGTCTCGACCTGGAAAAGCTCGGGCGTGGCTGCCGCGCGCGCGGCGTGCATCTGGTGGTCGATGGCATCCAGGGCGCAGGCACGATGACGACGTCGTTCGAAGGCGTGAGCGCGTTCGCCACCGGCGGCCACAAGGGGCTGCTCGGCTTGCAGGGGCAGGGCTTGTTGTGGACGGATCGCGCGTTTCGCCAACAACTGGTACCGCTGGGCACGTGGTTGTCCGCGCCCGATCATTTCTCGCAGGGCGGCACGCAGGCGCCGAGCGATGCGCTGTGGGCCGAGGATGGACGACGACTGGAAGCGGGCAGCCCATCCATCCTTTCGTGTGCAGCGTTGGCTTCATCCATACGCTTGCTGGTGGAAAGCGGTGGCGCGACGGCGTTGCAGTCGCATATCTCCACGTTGCAGCGCGCGCTGCTGGCGAAGCTGGCGGAACACGCGGCGTGGGCGACGGAAGCGCATCGGCTCGATGCGCTGGTGCAGGCGGGCAGGATCGGTTCGACGCTGTCGTTCGCGATTCCCGATGATCGCTGCGCACGATTGCTGCGCAGCGCCGAGGCGCGCGGCATCAGCATCAGCACGCGCGAAGGCTATCTGCGCATCGCGATTCACGGCTGGCACGCCGCAGGCGATATCGAACGCTGCGCCGAGTGGATGCTCTCGGAACACTGAGGGCCTTCCCCCGGCGAGGTCGACGAACGCCAGCATGCTGACGTTCGTCGACTGCGATCGTCACGCGATGGAACGCACCACGCCGCCATCCACGCGCATCGCCGCACCGTTGGTGGCCGAGGCCTGCTCGGAGGCGAGGTAGACGGAAAGATTGGCGACTTCTTCCACCGTGGCCAGGCGCTTGATCAGCGACGACGGGCGGTGCGTCTGGATGAAATCGCGCTCCACCTGTTCCTGCGAAACGCCCTGGTCCTTGGCGATCTTGGCGAAGAAATCGCCCACGCCTTCCGAGCGCGTCGGGCCCGGCAGGATCGCATTCACCGTCACGCCGGTGCCCGCGAGGGATTCGGCCAGGCCGCGCGACACCGCCAGCTGCGCCGTCTTGGTGGTGCCGTAATGCACCATCTCGGCGGGAATCTGCAGGCCCGATTCGCTCGACACGAACTGGATGCGGCCCCAGCCGCGCTTGGCCATGCCTTGCGCGTAGTGGCGCGATAGGCGCACGCCGCTCAGCACGTTCACTTCGAAGAAGCGCGTCCAGTCTTCGTCGGGAATGTCGAAGAAGGCCTTGGGCTCGAAGATGCCGAGATTGTTGATGAGGATGTCCGCCTCGGGCACCTGCGCGATGAGCTGGCGTGCACCCTCGGCGCTGCCAAGGTCGCCGGCCACGCCGGTGACTTTCGCCGTAGGCACCGCGCTTTTCACCGAGGCGATGGCCTCGTCCACGCGCGCCTGCGTGCGGCCCGTGATGATGACGTGAGCGCCGGTGCCGGCGAGCCCGGTGGCAATGGCCAGGCCGATGCCTGCGGTGGAACCGGTGACGATGGCCGTGCGGCCGGTGAGATCGATATGCATGCGATGACTCCAGGGAGAGGTCGAAAAGGGTGTGATCAAAGGGCGTAGCTAGCGACGTTGAGGCTGGCGGCGCGAAGCTCAAGGCCCGTCGCGCATCGTTCGACGACGTTGCACGTGTTCATCGATGGCGCGGAACGTCTTCGTGGGGCCTTGGCTGGAACATTCATCGCATCCCATGACTTCATCGAACCGAAGATCCGCTTATGAACGAGTCCACCGCTTTCATCGTGCGTCTTCCCGCCAGGCACGAACACGTGCAGCAGCTCGAGCAGGGCATGCTCGGCATCCTCGACGCCATGGCCGAGGAGCCGGACTTCGTTTCCTGCTACCTGCATCAGCCGCCCGACGATCCGGACACCTTCGTGCTGTACGAAGTGTGGGCGTGCAGCCGGGAACATTTTCTTCGGCATCATCTCGGCAAGCCTTACCGTCAGGCGTACGAGGCTTCGCTGGGTCAGTGGCTGCGCGAAGAGCGCAGCATCCAGTTCCTGGATCTCAAGCGCAGCCATCACGCAGCGCCTCGTGTGACGCAGCCACGCGCGCGCCACGCCTGACCGGGACGGACAGGCGTGTGCACCACAACCCGGTGGATGCGCTATTCGAGGGTGAAGCCGACTTTCAGCGTCACCTGCCAGTAGGCCACTTTTCCATCGTCCACGTGGCCGCGCGTTTCGATGACGTGGAACCAGCGGATATTGCGCACGGTCTTGGACGCGTGGGCGATGGCCGTGCGGATGGCGTCATCGCAGCTGGTCTTGGAGGAGCCGGTGAGTTCGATGGACTTGTAGACATGCTCGGACATGCGTGAGGTCTCCGCGGGGGCCGTGCAGGGTCGCAAGGCGTCCGCTCAGTCCATACCCACGCTCGCCAACGAGGTGTGAAGGCAATGGGCACGCCACCCGGCGGGCAGCTTGCGCCCGAGCCACGTCTGCCATGCCTTGGAGTCGGTCGAGACGGCTATTCGCGCCGCTGCTTGCTCGCGAACGCCACGGCGTCGTGGGCGTGCAGGCTTTCCTGGTGTTCCAGGCGAACGTGGAAATCGGCCAGGCGTTCGTCGGCATCGAGTGCACTCTGGATGCGCCGCGCCGCGTCTTCGCAGAACATCAGGTTGCCGCCATTGGCAAGCGCGAAGGCCTGTTCGTCCTCGCGTTTCACGGCCGTCTGCACCGGCGTGCCGAGTGCCGCTTCCACACGATCGATCAGGTCGATGACGTCTAGCGGCGCATCGTGGGCGAGGCGGGCCGATACGTGCGCCACGCTGCGTTGCGCATGCGGCGTGGCGACGATGCCTTGCTCACTGCCCAGCCAGGCGAGCACGTCGGCGTGCTGCACGGGCGTGGTCGTTGGAAAGTCCTGTGCGAAACGCTCCTGGATCAGCTGGCGCGCGAGCGCGGCCGACGCGGGGCAGGTGGAGGAGTAGACGATGTCCGTGGCCAGCGACACCTCGAAGCCGTCGCGGCCCAGCGTGGCTTCGATGGTCACCGGATAACTGCGCCAGCCGTAGTGATCGCTGCGCAGCGCCTTGCGCAGCACCAGCTGATCGAAGCGCAGCTGGATGCGTGCGCGGTCGGCCAGTTCGTGATGCGACTGCAGGAAGGCGCGCAGCAGGCGTTCCAGCGTGAACGGACTGAGCTGCGTCGCGCCGAGGTATTCGTCGATGAGCAGGTACAGGCGCGACATGTGGATGCCGCGCCGGTCGGTGCGCACCAGGTTGACGAAGGCGCCGACGCGCGCCTTGACCTGCTGTGTCGTGCCATTGCCGGCGTCGATGCGCACGGGAGCATCGATACCGTCCATGCCGACCCAGTCGAGCGCGCCACCGAGGTGGGGCTGGACGGCAACGTCGGGCATGCAGGAGGGGGCTTCGGCGATCTGCTTCACGGTGGGGATCCGCGATGGAGTGAAGGGGAATAAAGCGGGGAACTCAACGCCTGGATGAAACGAAATTCTTGCGCAGTGCTGCCACTGCGGCGGCGGCATCCACTTGCCGGATGCCGCCCACCATCTTGCTGGTGCTCAGCAGCAGCTCGTGGATGGTGCGTGCATCGAGGCCGGGCGACAGCGCCAGCAGCAATGCAACGATGCCGCTCACGTGAGCGGCAGCCATCGAGGAGCCGGAGGTGAAGTCGTAACCTCCGCCGGGTTGGGTCGTGAGGATGTCGTTGCCTGGGGCGCTGAGCACGTCGGGCGGCGCGGGCTTCTCGCCGCTCACGCGCACCACCAGAACTCCGGGGGCGCTGTCCGGAAATCCGCGTGTGCTGCCATCGGGTGGCAACGCGGCGACCACGATGCGTCGCTCCTCGAGCAATTGCGAGAGCAGTTTGTTGAGCAATGGATCGGATGGTCCGCCCAGGCTCAGGTTGATCACGCGCGCATCGGTATCGAGGATGGCTGCCAGCGCCTTGGCCAACGTGAACGAATTGCAGCGCGCGCCGGCCTCCACCGTGGTGGGATACCAGCATGCCTTGTAGACGCTGATCTCGGATTTGGGCGCGATGCCCACGATGCCCACATGGTTGTCGCCGATGGCGCCGATGATGCCGGCCACTTCGGTGCCGTGCGGGTCGCGGTTGAACGCGGGGTTGTTGTCGTCCACCTCGTTGCTGGTGTCGTGGATGCGGCCCAGCAGATCGGGGTGCGAGGTATCCACGCCGGTATCGACGATGGCGATGTGCACGCGATCGCCCTGGCTGGTGTTGTGCGCCAGCGCGGCATCGGTTTCCACGAAGCCGCGTTGCAGGTCGGCATACGGGTCGTTGTACTTGTGCGGACCGTTCGCGTCCTGCGTGCCTGCGTCGTTCTGCGCGGAATACACGGCGTAATCCTGCAGCGGCTGCGCCAGCGCCACGCGTTCGTCCTTGGCCAGCGCGGCGAGCAGATCCTCGCGCGTCATGCCGGCCGGCGGTTCGAGCACGATGCAGTAGAGGCTCAGCGCCTTGATCGGCCAGCCGGTGACTTCATGCCAGCCGTAGTGCTCGCGCATCTCGTGCAGCATGGAGATGGCGCGCTGTCCCGCGCCGTAGTTCGACGGCGGCGCATAGCCGAGCATGCTGGAGCCGGCATGCGTCGGCGGCGGCTCCTGCGGATTGGCCACGGCCAGCACGATGTCGCGCGCGCTGTTCATCGTGGCCACGTTGTCGCTGGCCGACGCCACCGGCGTCACGGTGGTGCCTTGCGTGGACGCGGGGCGCGAGGGCGAGCACGCACCCAGCACCGACACGGCCAGCAGAAGCAACAGCGAACCAGGTTTCATGGACACGTGTTCACGGGCTGGTGGTGGCCGGTTCGGCGAGGCGGATGCTGCGCATGGTGCGCAACTGCTGCAGCGCGTCCGGCGTGGCCGCTGCATGCACCGGCACGACGGTATAGGCGCCCACGTCATTGGGGCCGCCCACCACCTGCAGTTGCAGCGAGTGGAGCAGGCTGTTCCAGTCGGCCAGTTTCATGTTCGCATCCGGCACCACGTGAATGGCGCCGGGCATGGCCGCCTGCGATGGATCGCTGAGTGTGCGATACGGTTGCGCCGCACTCTCGGACGAGAGCTTCACGCCGAGCACGCCGATGCCCAGTGCCTGTATCAGCACGGCGGCCACCAGTGCGCGGGTGAACCAGGTGCCGGTACGCACGTGGGTGTGTGTTTCTTCCGCTTCCGCCGCGTCGATGCGACCCAGCAGGCGTTTGAGGCCAGCCTCGGGATCGAGCTGGATGTCGGTGGGTAGTGCGAGTGCAAGCCGCAGCTGGCTCTGCTGCGCAAACTCGTCGCGGCAGGCCTCGCAACGGGCGAGATGTTCGGTGAGCCAGGCGCTCTGTTCCTGCGAGGCACTGTCCTGCAGTACCCACGGCATCGCTTCCCAAGCCTGGGCACAGTCCCTGTCAGTATCCTTCGTCAACTTCATGGCACGCTCTCTTTCTGCGTGAGTTGGTCACCGGCCAAGGCCGGCAGTACGTTTCGTAATTTCACTCGTGCATGGAACAACCGCGCCTTCACCGTGCCCACCGGGCACTGCATGATGGCCGCCACGTCGTCCAGCGTGTGTCCCACGCCATAGACCAGTTCCACCACCACGCGCTGGTCGGCCGAAAGCCGTTCCATGCCCTTGCTCAGCCAGTCGCGCAGTTCGCGATCCTCGCCGGGGTCGTGGGCGGGAATGCGGTCTTCCGGCACGCCTTCGTCATCCACCGGTTCGTCGCCGCGCTGTCGCAGCGCCTTCAGGCCGCAGCGATAAGCGATGCCAATGATCCACGTCGACACGCGCGACTCGCCTTTGAAGGTCGAGGCCTTCTGCCAAACGATCCAGAAGCAGTCGTTGATCACTTCCTCGATCAGGTCGGCACGGCGCGTCAGTCTCGACAGGAATCGACACAATCGCCCGTGGTAGCTGCGGTACAGCGTCGTCAAAGCGGCGCGATCGCCCGTCGCCATGCGCTGGAGCAGCAGGCGGTCTGTCTCGTCGGCATCGATATCGGAGTCTTTCATGGCTAGGACGTAGGCATGGGGGTTACCACGTAAGTGCCCACTGGGTCCGAAATGGTTGCTGCGACCTGAAATCCCTAGAAGGACACGGAAATGGTGGCCACCCAGGGCGAGGCGGCGAGGTTTTCCTGCCGCATGGTGTGGTCGACGATCATCCGGTCGACCTCCACGCGCCACGGTCCCTGGCCCCAGATCAGGCCCAGGTGGCCGTACCCGTAGGAGTTTACGCGGTCGCCGCCGTGATAGCCGTAACTGCCGCCGCCGTTGCCGTAGACGCGGTAGTAGGGTACCTGGGCCTGGGCGTAGCCGGCGCCGGCGGAAAAGGCGAAGCTCCAGGGCAGCGGCCAGTGGAAGGCCACGTCGGCGGCGCCCCGCAACTGACGGCTGGTGCCGCCGGTGGGGTAGATGGCCGACAGGCCCATGGTGAGCACGTCACGGTAGATCCAGTTGACGCTGCCTTCGGTACGGTTGAACGCGCCGCCGCCGCGGCTCGGGTAGTCGTAGTACAAAAGCCCCGCCTGGAGTTGCCAGTCCGGCGCGATGCGCCAGTAGCGGGAGGCTTGCACGAATGCTTCGGCCGGTGGCGAGACGTCGCGCAGTTCGGCACTGGCCGAGGCGCCGAACGCCCAGCCCGACGGCAGCGTCACCGAGACGGCGCCCTGCAGCACGGCGGTGTCCGGCGTGATCGCCAGGCCGCGGTCCACCAGCTGCGAACTGAGCGCCACGGTGCCATTGACGGTGGCGGTCTGGGCCTGGGCCGCCCACGGCAGCCCGCCGCCCGCTGCCAGGGCCGCGAGCGCAATGCGATGGCGAACGTGCCGCGCCATGGCCATGTCAGGCGACCACGCCCGTCCGCCGCGGGCGCTGACTCGCCACGGGTAGAGATGCCCGGCTACCGCTGGCTAAACCATCCACCTGCAACATCGATCCTTTGAGTGAGCCGCGTCGGCGCCTTCCAAGGTTAGTAGCAGGCGAGGGATCGTGTACACGTAAACATGCACCGATACCTCAGTGGTTCGTTTGCAGATAGCTGATCAGGTCATCGAGCTGCTTGGCATTGTCCAGGCCCGAATATTTCATCTTGGTACCCGGGTTGGCCTGTTTTGCAGGCTGTGACAGGTACCAGTGCAGCTTGTCCTCGGTCCACACCCACTTGGCGTTCTTGAGCGCGTCCGAATAGTTGTAGTCGGCAATGCTGCCCGCGTTGCGCCCCACGATGCCGAACAGGCTCGGTCCCTTCTTGTTCTTGCCTTCCTTGGTGGTGTGGCACTCGGCGCATTCCTGCTTGAACACGTCCTTGCCGGCATCCGCGTCGCCGGCCAGCGCGGGCAGGGCACTCGCGCCGTAGCACAACATTCCCGTCATCAAGGCGCAGTGCGCCGCTCTCCCAAATCTTGTTCTGGTCACTTCGGGGCTCCTGGTTCGGTCAGAACGCAACACTCGCGCTCAAGGTGAATGCATCAAGGTCTTTGGCATTGGTGATCAGCGCACCTACCGGCGCACCGAAGATGTTCATGCTGGCGCCATTGAAGCGGGTGTAGCGGTACCACGTGGCGGCGAGCTTCAGGTTGGCGATGGAGGTGAACGAGTCGTCCTTGCCGAATGGCGTCCAGTACAGGCTGATCATGTTGGCCGTGCTGTCAGGCTTGCCGAACGGCGGATAGCGCGCCGGGTCCTGGTTGCCCGTGCTGATCAGGTGCGCCACCTGTAACGCGTAACTCTGCTTGAAGGTGTACGTGACGCTGAGCGTCTGGTCGCGCGCATTGCCGGTGGGCTTGGCCACGACCCCGCCGACCACCGGCGTGCTGCCGTAATCGCGCTGCTCGTAGATATTCACGTAGCTCGCCTGCACGATGTGCTCGCGGTTGCCCAAGAACTGATAGGTCAGGTCGTAGCCAAGGTCCGTGACGTCGTCGCTGGGCGCATTGCGTGGCAGCTGCCGCTTGGTGGTGAGCGCCACCACGCCGGCGGAGAAGAACTGGCTCTTCAAGTCCTTCATGTACGCAAAGCGGAAGTAACCCGTATCGCTCAGATGGCCGGGATCGCTCGCAGGGTTGTAGCCCAGGTGATCCTGCACCGAGGTCGGCATGGTGTTGTACGTGCCGATTTCGCCGTACCAGTCGTTGTCATAAAGCGCGTAGACGCTGCCGCCGATCACGCGGTTGTAAAGCGTGTTGGCACTGGAGAGGTTGAGCAGGGTGCCGGAGACGGCCGGCGGCCCGAGGCCCGATGTATACGGCATCGCGCCGATGGGGTCGTCGAAGCCCGGGCTATTGTTCACGCTCACGCCGATGGTGGTGTCCTTGCCGGCGATCTTCAGGTCCTTCGCCACGAAGCGCAGGTCCACGTTGCTCAGCTTGGTGTTGAAGTGGTCATTGCCCTGGTTGTCCGTCAACACTTTGACGTAGCCGCCGAGGTGATCGCTGATGCGGCCGGCAAGATACACATCCACTTCGTTGAGCTGCGTGGTGTCGTCGCCGCGCGCGGGCACGTTGTGCGTGCCGGTGATCTGCGCGGCCACCGGGATCTTGGTGCCCTGGCCGTCGGTATCGGTATAGCCGTTGAGCTTGAAGCGCATGCCGTACGGCGTGAGCGCCGGGCCATAGGCGCCGGCGTGGCAATCCGCGCAGGCGGAGCCGGTCTGGCGCGCATACGCGGGAATGGCATGCGCGCTGTTGCTGGCGAGCATCAGCACGGCGACGAGCAGCGCCCACGGCGCGTACGCGGCCCGGCGCATCAGGTGTCGGGTCAGTGAGGGCGACATGAAAGCTCCTTGTCTCGATAGGGTTGTCGGCATGCGTAAACTCCGGCACTCATCAGCGACGGCGCTCGGGCAGCATCATGCGAAGCGTCCGGTCGCGTAGCACGAAGTGGTGCCACAGCGCCGCGCCGATGTGCAGGGTGATCAATGCGAGCAGCACCCAGGCTACGTTCTGGTGCCACACGGTGAGGGTGTCGGCGAGGTCTTCGTCGCTGGCCACGAGTGCAGGCAGCGTGATGCCGAAGAAGTGCACGGGCTTGTCTTCGGCGCTGCTCAGCGCCCAGCCCAGCACCGGCTGGATCAACAGCAGGGCGTACAGCGCCATGTGCGTCGTGCCCGCGGCAATGCGGATCAATGCCGAAGTGTTGCCCTCGCTGGGCAGCTTGCCCGCACGGAAGCGGTAAGCGACGCGCGCAAGAAAAAGCAGCAGCACGAACAGGCCGAAATGGCGGTGGCCTTCCAGCAGCCACAGACGCAGGCTGCGCCCGTCCACGTCGTCGCGTATCAGGATGAGGGCGGCGGCGATGGCCAGGAACAGCGCCGTCAGCCAATGCATCACCACCAGGGCGCGCGGCCGCCGCGGCAGCGCCTCAGGCGCCGGGTTGCCGGCGGCGGGCCGGGGCGCCGCGCTGGCATTCGTCGTTGGCGGAGCTTCTTTCTGCCATTCCATGTCGGGGCCTCTGAACTTCACCGCGGGTCGTCCACATCACGCGCACTTCACCCACGAGGACCTGCGGGGGAGGGAAAGGCACGTGGAATGAAACGAGCTTTGTGGCGGTAAGTGCCCCGTGCGCGCGGAAAGGTTGTGGCGAACCTGACGATCCCCATGTGACGCAACCTTTACGGACCGGTCCGGCACTCAGTGACAAGAGCCGTCGTCGACACTCTGAAGACCGGATGAGCACATGGAAATCGAACGCGTTCAATTGCAGAAGCATGGCGATCACGGCGGCATGCTCATAGCCCTCGAGCAGGACCGAAACGTGCCTTTCGAGATTCGTCGCGTGTATTACATCTTCGCGACGCAGCGAGACGTGCATCGCGGCAAGCATGCACACCGCCACCTGCACCAGCTGGCGGTGGCGGTGCGTGGCTCGGTCACCTTCCTGCTCGATGACGGCAGCGGCCCCTTCGAGGTGGTGCTCAACGATCCATCGCAGGGCCTGCTGATGGGCCGCATGGTGTGGCGTGAGCTGTACGACTTCAGCGACGACTGCGTGCTGATGGTGCTGGCCGACCACCTCTACGACCCTGCCGACTACATCACCAACTACGACGACTTCCTGCGCGAAGTGCGTGGCGTCGTCTATCCCACGGAAATGGTGGCATGCCAAAGCGCCTAGTCCTGATCGGCGCAGGGGAAATGGCGCAGATCGCCTGCGAATACTTCGAGCACGACAGTGACTACGAAGTGGCGGGGTTCAGCGTCGAACGGCAATACCTCACGGAGTCCACGCTGGCCGGCAAGCCGGTGGTGCCGTACGAGGAACTGGAAGCGTATTTTCCGCCTTCGGAATTCGAGGCCTTCGTGGCCATTCCGGCGAGCCAGCTCAATCGCCTGCGCACGCGCTTCTATCTCGATGCCAAGCAGCGCGGCTACCGCTTCGCCACCTACGTGAGTTCGCGCGCCTTCGTGTGGCGCAACGCGCAGATCGGCGAGAACAGCTTCATCTTCGAGAACAACGTGATCCAGCCGTTCGTGCGCATCGGCAACAACTGTATCCTGTGGAGCGGCAACCACGTGGGCCACCGCACGGTGGTGCACGATCATGTGTTCGTGGCCTCGCATGCGGTCATTTCCGGTTTCTGCGAAATCGGCGAGAGCAGCTTCGTCGGCGTCAACACCACCTTCAACGACCACGTGAAAGTGGCGGCCGACAATGTCATTGGTTCCGGTGCGCTGGTGCACCGCGATACCGAGCAGGGACGCATCTATGTCGGCTCGCCGGCCAAGGCGGTGCCGGACCGTTCCAGTTTCGACGTGAGGCTCTGAACGCCGTGGCGACATGGCGCAAGCAAGGGCTGGTATTCGATACCGCGCAGCAGGGCGTGGGCGGATGGATGCGCCATTCCGCGCTCACTCCCACGCCGTGGCGGCTCGACGAAGAGACCATCCGCGTCTACGCAGGGTTTCGCGATGACGACGGCGTGAGCCGCATCGGCTACGTCGACGTGCGCTCGGACGATCCGTCGCAGGTCATTCGCGTCAGCGCCGAACCCGTACTCGACGTGGGGCGGGGCGGTTGTTTCGACGACAACGGCATGATTCTCGGCGACGTGGTGCAGGCGCCGGGCGGCCTGCACATGTTCTATGTCGGCTTCCAGCGCGTGGCGCGCGCCAAGTTCCTGGCCTTCACGGGCCTGGCCGTGTCCACCGATGGCGGCGAGCGATTCGAACGCGTGCAGGAAACCCCCATCCTGGATCGCGCGCCGGGCCGAAGCACCATTGCCGCGGTGCATTCGGCGATGTTCCATGGCGGGGAATGGCGCCTCTGGTATGCCGTGGGTGATGACTGGGAAGTCATCGACGGGCGTCCTTTTCCCCGCTACCACATTCGTTGTGTGAGCACGCGCGACCTGGCCGAGATTCCGCGCGACGACCACGTCTGCCTGATGCCGCGCGGCAGCGAATACCGCATCGGTCGCCCGCGCGTGTACCGCATGGACGGACGCTACGCGATGTATTTCACGCGCGGCAACGTGACCGGCGAATACTTTCCCGGCGTCGCCTTCAGCGATGACGGCATCGGTTGGGAGCGCCGCGACGAAGCGCTGGGCCTGGCCTTGTCCGACAGTGGCTGGGACTCGCGCACGATCTGCTATCCCGCGTTGATCCGGCGCGGCGACGACACGCTGATGTTCTACAACGGCAACGACATGGGCATGGATGGTTTTGGCGTGGCCGTGGCGCACGAGCCGCTGTTGGGTGGCGCCCATGGTTAAGGTGCGCCCTTATGATGTATCGGATGCCGCCGCCTGGGACGCCGTGGTCGGGCGGTCGAGGAATGGCAATTTCCTCCATCGCCGCGGCTACATGGACTATCACGCCGACCGCTTCACCGACCGCTCGCTGGTGGTGGAACGCGGCGCGGAAATCGTCGCGGTATTTCCGGCGAGCCTTCGCGAGAATGTGGTCACCAGCCACGGCGGGCTCACCTATGCCGGGCTGATCACCACGCACGACCTGCGCGCCGATTCCACCCTGGCGGTGTTCGAGCTGATGGGCGAGCACTATCGCCAGGCGGGCGTATCGAGCCTGATCTACAAAGCGGTGCCGCATGTATTCCATGCGTATCCATCGGAGGAAGATCTCTACGCCTTGCAGCGCGTGGGTGCGCGGCTGGTGCGCCGCGATATTTCCTCCGTGGTGCCGTTGCGCGAGCGCGTGAGTTTCTCGGAAGCACGTCGCCGGGCCATACGCCGCGCGGATGCTGCCGGCGTGCAAGTGCGGCGCGGTAACGACCTCACCGAATATCACGCCTTGCTGGGCGAGGTGTTGCGCAGGCATGACGTGGCTCCCACCCACAGCCTCGCCGAGCTGCAGCTGCTGCAATCACGTTTTCCCGAGCAGATCGTGCTGCACGAGGCACGCCAGGGCGATGCGCTGCTTGCCGGCGTGCTGGTCTACGACTTTGGCCGGACGGTGCATTCGCAATACATCGCCGCCTCGGAAGAGGGCAGGCGCGTGGATGCGCTCAGCCTGTTGCTGGGCACGCTGGTCAGCGAAACCTATGCGGACCGCAGCTATTTCAGTTTCGGCATCTCCACCGAACAGGCCGGTACGGTGCTCAACAGCGGACTGATCGCGCAGAAGGAATCCTTCGGTGCGCGCGCCGTGGTGCACGATTTCTACGAGTGGGTGTTGTGATGGACGTGCCCTTCCTTTCCCTCAGGGACGTCAACGCCCGTTACGCCGACGAGCTGAAGGCCGCTGCGGCGCGCGTCATCGATTCGGGCTGGTACGTGATGGGCGAAGAACTCGGCGCGTTCGAGCGCGAGTTCGCGGCGTACTGCGGCGTTGCCCACGCCGTGGGCGTGGGCAACGGGCTCGACGCGCTCTCGCTGATCCTGCGCGGTTACAAGGAGTTGGGCGCGCTGCGCGACGGCGACGAGGTGATCGTTCCGGCCAATACCTTCATCGCCACCTTGCTCGCTATCACGGCCAATCAACTGGTGCCTGTGCTGGTGGAGCCGGATGCAGCCACATTCAATCTCGACCCCGAGCGCGTTGAATCGGCCATCGGTCCGCGCACGCGTGCGCTCATGCCCGTGCACCTGTACGGACAGCTGGCGGATATGGACGCGTTGTCCGCCATCGCCCAACGTCACGGCCTGCTGGTGATCGAGGACGCGGCGCAGGCGCACGGCGCGTCGCTGGGCGAACGCCGCGCGGGCGCGCTGGGCGATGCGGCCGGCTTCAGTTTCTTCCCGGCGAAGAACCTGGGCGCCCTGGGTGATGGCGGCGCCGTTGTCACCCGCAATCCCGAACTCGCCGCGCGTGTGCTGGCGCTGCGCAACTATGGCTCGGAAGTGAAGTATCAGCACCTGTATCAGGGCTGCAATTCGCGCCTGGACGAGATCCAGGCCGCCATGCTGCGCGTGAAGCTCGCGCATCTCGATCATGAAGTGGCCATGCGCAGGCAGGTGGCGCGCCGCTATCGCGAGGGCATCCGCCACGCGCATATCGTGCTGCCGCAGGTGGCGGACGAATTGCGGCACGCCTGGCATCTGTTCGTGGTGCGTTGCGGTGCGCGCGATGCGCTTCAGCAACATCTGCGCGCGCACGGCGTGCAGAGCCGGGTGCATTACCCGGTGCCGCCGCATCGCCAGCCGGCATATGCGTCGCTGAGCGGCCTGCAGTTGCCGATCACCGAGCAGTTGCACGACGAAGTGCTGAGCCTGCCGATGGGTCCGGCGATGAACGAGGAAGCCATCCGCCGTGTGATCGACGCCTGCAACGCGTTCGAGCGTGCGCCATGAACATCGTGCGCGCCGGCTTCTATGCCTCCATCGCCACGGCGGCCAAGCTGCTGGCGGGGCTGGTGATACTCAAGCTGGTCGCCTGGATGGCAGGGCCGGAAGGCGTCGGGCGGCTCGGCCAGTTCATGAGCCTGATGTCGGTGCTGGCCGTGCTGGCCGGCGGCGGCATCAGTGCGGGCGTGGTCAAGTACGTGGCCGAATATCGCGAGCATCCGCAGCGCCTGTCGCGCCTGCTCTCGGCGGCGCTGTGGTATGCGCTGTGCGCGTCCTGCCTGATCGGCTGCATCGGTTTGCTGTTGAGCCGGCAGATCGCCGGATGGCTGCTGGGCGACGTGCGCTACCAGGGTCTCATCGCCGTGCTCGCCGCGGTGCAGCTGGGCATTGCGCTGGTCAACTACATACTCGCCGTGATCAACGGCTTCATGGACGTGAAGCGCCTGGCCTTCATCCAGGTGCTCGGTTCGCTGCTCAGCATCGTGGTGGCGCTGGTGCTGGCGCGGTGGCTGCATCTGTATGGCGCGCTGCTTGCGCTGGTAGTGGGGCAATTGCTGGTGCTTGCGGTGGGCCTGCCGGCATGGTGGCGCAGCCCGTACTTCGACCGCGGCATGCTGCGCATGCGCTTCGACCGCGAGATGACGCTGCGCCTGGCCACCTTCTCCGTGATGACGCTGACCTCGGCGCTGCTGCCGCCGCTGGTGAACATCGCCGTGCGCGATCACCTCGCCGCGCAGTTCGGCTGGGAGCAGGTGGGTTACTGGCAGGCGGTGAGCAAGGTGTCGGATGCCTACCTGCTGTTTCTCACCACCGCGATCAACGTGTACTACCTGCCCAAGCTCGCCTCGACGCACGAACGCACGCCGCTGGTGTCGGAGCTGCGCCAGGCCTATCGCTACATCATGCCGGCGGTGGTGGTGCTGGCCGTTGGCGTATACGTATGCCGCGACTGGGTGACGGCGCTGCTGTTCAGCGCGGACTTCACCACCGCGAACCATCTCTATGGCCCTCAACTCGTCGGCGACGTGGTGAAGATCGCCTCGTTCGTCCTCTCCTACGTAATGCTCGCCAAGGCCATGACGCGCTTGTTCGTGGCCTCCGAGCTGGCCTTTGCGATCAGCTACGTGGTGCTGGTCTACCTGTTCACCGCGCGCTACGGCCTGGTCGGCGCGATGTACGCGTTCACCGTGAACTATGTGCTCTACCTCGTCTTCAACGTGATCGTGGTCCGTCGATACCTGGGGGAACTATGAAAATGCACGATGCCCTGCCGTCGGGACCCCACCTGCCGCTGGTCTCCGTCCTGGTGCCTGCCTTCAACCACGAGCGTTTCGTGGAGCGCTGCCTGGACAGCGTGCTGGAGGATCCCTATCCGGTGAAGGAAATCGTCATCATCGACGATGGCTCGACCGACGACACCGGCCGCAGGATCGCCGCCTGGATCGGCCGGCACGGTGACGACATTCCGGTGGAGTACGTGCGGCGCGAGAACAAGGGCGTGGCCGCCACGCTCAACGAACTGGCGGCGCGCGCCCGCGGCGATTTCCTGCGGCTGGGTGCCAGCGACGACTATCTGTTGCCCGGCGGTCTCGATGCGCAGGTGGATTATCTGCAGGCGCATCCGGACAAGTGGGCCGTGATCGGCGATTCCGAAGTGGTGGACCAGGAAGGCAATCGCCTTTACGACAGCGGCATGCGCGACCTGCACCACGCGGACAAGAGCCTCTATGCGACCGACGACGGCATCCGCCGCGCGGTGATTTCGCAGTGGGCCATCGGCGGGCCGGTAACGCTGGTGCGTCGCCGCGCGCTGGAAACGGTGGCGGGCTGGAGCGAAACCCTGCGCATCGACGATTGGGATTTCTTCCTGCGCCTGGCGGCCCATGACGCCATCGGCTTCATCGACCGCAATGTGTGCGCCTATCGCATCCACACCAGCAACCTGAGCCGCACGCGCGACCCGCGCGTCCGCGTGCACAACCTGATGGAGGCGCGCGACGTGGCGATCCGCCGTTCGGCGATGTTCGAGGAACCGTATCGCACGTTGCTGCTGGCGCAGGCGCATTACATCGGCGCCAAGATCGGCTTCCTGGAACGGCGCGTGTGCGCGGTCACGGTGCATCTGGCCGGCTACGCGCTGCTGTCGCTGATGTCGCGCACGCGCCGGCGGATGGCGCATCACGTGCTGGAGCAGGCATGAAACAGCTGCTTCGCCTGCCGTCGTTCTATCTCAGCATGCCGCTGCTGGCGACGTGCGGGCTGACCCTGCTCACCTACGACCTGCCACCGGATTACCTGGAAGGGCTGTTGCTGCTGGTGACGATGGCCTTGGCGATCTTTGCGTTCGACGTGGTGGCTGGCATCCGCCTGCCGACCAGCAGCATGTTCCGTCGACGCGATTACACCGGCACGCGCGATGCGTTCGTCGCGCTGCTGTTCGCCGGGTTGATCGTGCTGTTCTGCCTGCTCGATCTCACGCTGTTTCCCATTCCGCTGTTCTCCACGCCGTCGTCGTACGCGAACATGGAAGGCGGCCGCGACCACATTCGCCACGTGTCGGACATGTGCTGGGTGCTGCCGCCCATCGGCATGCTGTGCGCGCGAAACAAGAGCTTGCGTGCTGCACTCATTGCGATCGGCTTCCTGTTTCCCGTGCTGGTGATCGATCGCAACCGCATCTTCGCGGCCCTGTTCTCCGTCGTGCTGGTGATCCTGCTGCGCCGTGACGATGCGCGCCCGCTGCCGTGGAAGAGCGTGGCGCTGCTGGTGGTGGGCGGCGCCACGTTGTTCTCCGTGCTCGGCATCCTGCGCTCGGGCACGCTCGACTATGTGACGCTGCCTTTCAGCGACATGTACAAGGCCGCGCCGCAGGGCGTGAAGTGGCTGCTGCTGTACGCCAGCGCCGGCCCGTACAACTTCGGCTCCATTCTCGCCAAGCATTACGTGGACAGCCATTTCCTGATCAACCAGCTGGTGCCGATGTCCGGCTCCATCGCCACGGCAGGCACGGGCATTCCGTTGGATGCCGCGAACATCAACGTGGGCACGGAGTTCTTTCCGTTCCTGATGGCGTGGGGACCCCTGGGCGCGGCGGTCTCCATCGTGGCGCTCTACGCCTTGCTGCGGTGGAGCGTGCGTCGGCTGCAGCCGACGGTGCCACTGTTCGGCCTGCTGATCTTCCTGCGCGTGTCCTATACCTGCCTGATGGCGCCGTTCGCACCCCAGGCGTTCACCTGGACCAATGCCGGTTTCATCCTGCTGTGCCTGCTGCTGCAGCTGATCGCTGCGCTGCTGCCGAACCATCGGCCATCGAGCGCGCCAAACCCGAGTGACCACACCTTGCCGACCAATCGCGGCATGGTCCCGCCAACCCTTTCATGAGTGAGCCGATCATGCAACGAGACGAAGTGTACGTATTGGATTTGTGGCACATCCTGGCGCGCGAATGGGCGTGGTTCCTCGCCGGCCTGCTGGCGGTGCTGATCGCGGTGTTCGCGTTCTCGCACTCGGCGCGACGCCAGTGGGAAGCCACGGCGTATATCCAGATCGGCCAGGTACCGGCCCTTCAGGGTACCGATCCCAAGGTCGAACCGTTGGCGCGCGTGCTCGAGCGCCTGCAGTTGGTGCCGTTCCAGAACCACGTGCTGGCGAACCTCGGCATCAAGGACGACGCGCCGGAAGCCCGGTTGTATCGCAAGAGCGTGAAGATCGAACCGTTGCCTTACGCCGGCCCGCTGGTGAAGTTCAGCGTGCGCGCGTGGTCGCCGGAACAGGCGAAGCAATTCGCCGAAGCCACGGTGGCGGAACTGCAGGTGGTGCACCAGGCACTGCTGGCCAAGCCCCTGGCGATGACGCAGGCCCGCCTGGACGACGTGGACGCCGACCTGAAGGCCGCCGAGGCCCAGCGCGACCAGCTCCTGCAGGCGGCCAAGCCGGGCGCAGCGAAGGATGCACAAGGCGAGGGCGTGGCTTCCATGCTGCTGACCGCCACCGACGCGCAGATCCGCGAACTGCGGCAGACGCAAGGCGAGCTCAGCATCCGTCTCACCCGCAACTACACCTACCAAACCTCGCTGATGTGGCCAGTGTATGTGCCGCAGGGGCCGGTTTTCCCGAATCTCACGCTCATCTGGGGCATCGGCATCCTGTTCGGCCTGTCGCTGGGCGCATTCGCCGCCATCGTGCGCAATGCGCTGCGTCGTAAGCAGGTTGTGACGGTTTCATTCAACCAAACGCACGCCTGAGGGCACCTACGGGAAGAGGGCAGACCTGTCATCACCGCGCGGCGTGGCGCCGCATCGATCAACCTGCAAGCGAGCGTTGGAAATCAGTCATGGGATATGCGAACCGGCGCTCGATGGAGGCCTCCTTGAACGAAGCGCAATTGCTCGATACGCAGCGAGCCTTCGACAGCGTGGCCGCCGATTACGACGGTCCGCGCGGCAACAACGAACTGATCCAGCGCATGCGTATCACGATGTGGGACACCGTGCGCAAGGAAGTACCCGCCGGCTCGCAGTTGCTTGATATCGGCTGCGGCACCGGGCATGACGCGCTGGAATTCGCCAGCCGCGGCTATCAGGTGGTGGCCACGGACTGGTCGCCTGAGATGGTCGGACGCACGCGTTCGCGCGCTGCGGTGGCCGGGCTCGAGTCCAACGTGATGGCCTTACACCTTGGTGTGCAGCAGCTGGATCAGTTGAAGGACGAATTCGACGGCATCTATTCCAATTTCGGCCCGCTCAATTGCGCGCCGGACCTGCACGCCGTGGCCGAGCAATGCGCGCGCCTGCTCAAGCCCGGCGGCAAGCTGGTGTTCTCCGTGATCGGTCGCATCTGCCCGTGGGAAATGGGCCACTACGCCATGCGCGGACGTTTCCGCCGCGCCAGCGTGCGCGGTACGCGCGGCCCGGCCGCAGTGGGCATGAACAAGCACACCATCTGGACGTACTACTACCTGCCGCGCGAGTTCTACCGCGCCTTCGGCGAACACTTTTCGCTGGAGAGCTATCGCGCGCTGAGCCTGTTCATGCCGCCGCCGTACCTGGTGGATTACTACCGCCGCCGCCGTCACTGGTACGAACGGCTGGGCCGACTCGACGATCGCCTCGGCGCGCTGCCGTTGCTGCGCGACATGGGCGATCACTTCCTCATCGTGATGCGCAAGCGGTGATGCCATGGATGCCTGGTTCGCCCGAACCCATGCCAGTCTTTGCGGCGCGGCGTGCGTCACGCCCGAGGGCGTCTCGCGCGAACCGCTGCTGATACGCGGCGGACGCATCGATGCATCGCTGCCCGCGTGGGCACACCGCATTGACCTGCGCGATCACCTGATCTTTCCCGGGCTGATCAACGCGCACGAGCATCTGCAGGTGAACACTGTGCCGCCACTGGCGACAGGTGAGGTGTTTCCCAACAGCTATGCATGGATCGAAGCGTTCCAGGCGCATTTCAGCGACGAGGCCGTGACGGCGGCACTGCGCGTGCCCAAGGCACTACGTATGCGGCATGGCGCGCTGAAGAATCTGCTGGCGGGCACCACCTTCGTCGCGCATCACGATCCGTGGCATGAAGCGCTGGATATGCTGGATTTTCCCGTGGCCTTGCTGCGCGACTACGGCTGGAGCTACGCGCTCGGCTGGAGCTCGTACGGGCCGCCGGTACAGCAGAGTTTCGCGCAGACGCCGGTGGACCGGCCGTGGATCATCCACCTGGCCGAAGGCACCGATGCCGTGGCGCAGGCCGAGCTGGCGCACCTGGACGAACTGGGCTGCCTTGCCGCCCACAGCGTGCTGGTGCATGGCGTGGGCCTGCGCGAGCACGATATCGACCGGATCATCGAACGCGGTGCGGGCGTGGTGTGGTGTCCCACCAGCAACGAACGCTTGCTGGGACGCACGCTGCGGCCACGCAAGCTCGCCGATGCGGGACGCCTGGCGCTGGGCACGGACTCGCGTCTGAGTGGTTCGCGCGACCTGCTGGAAGAATTGCGCAGCGTTGCCGTCCGTTGTGAACTGACGCCGCAGCAAGTGCTTGCGCTGGTCTCCACCGATGCGGCGCGCATGCTGCGCATGCCATGGCGTGGTCATCTGGATGCAGGCGCACATGCCGACCTGGTGATCGTGGAAGACCGCGGCGGCCATGAGGAGTGGAGCCTGATCGGCCTCGAGCGCAGCCAGATCCGCGCCGTGGTGCGCGATGGCCTGCCGCGCATCGCCGATCCCGACTTTGCCGACTGGTTTGCGGTGGCCGGTGTGGAAACCGTGCCGGTGCAGCTCGATGGCCGTCCCAAGCTGCTGGCGAAATCGCTGGCCGATCCCGCGCTGCTGGCGCTGGAACCCGGGCTGGAATTTGCAACGGTGCGCGACCACGCGTCGGCACCCGTCCTCACCGCCGAGGCTCGCTGCTGATGCTGCACCACACGCCCATTCTCGATCCTGCCGAAGCGTATGCCTTGTGGGCGCCCAGTTATCCGGCGCGCGCACACAACCCGGTGATGCTGGCCGAGGAGCGTGCGATGCTCGGCCTGCTGCCGCAGGATCTCAGCGGACGCAACGTGCTCGACGCAGGCTGCGGCACCGGGCGCTACATGCGCTATGCGATGCAGCGCGGCGCGGCACGAGTGGCCGGCGTGGATCTCTCGCGCGACATGTTGCTGCGTGCGGAGGCCGAGCTTGACGCCGGCCGCCGGCGCGCATCGATCGAACTGATGCAGGGCAGCCTGGACGATCTTCCCGTGACCGACGCGTGGGCCGATCTCACCCTCTGCGGCCTGGCCGTGGGTCACGTCGAGCAGCTCGAACCGGTGCTGGGCGAACTGTGCCGCGTCACGCAGCCGGGCGGCATGGTGTTGTGCAGCGACGTGCATCCCATCGGCCACGCGCTCGGCTGGCTGCGCGACTTCAAGGCCGACGGGCAGCGCTATGCCGTGCGCCACACGGCGCATCTCTACAGCCACTGGCACGCCGCGTGCGCGCGAGTGGGGCTGGAGATCGGCAGCGTGCTCGAACCCATGCTCGATCCCATCGACATTCCCGCCGGCGCGCACTTCGACCGCGCGGCGCTGGAAGTGCCCGTGGCCCTCGTTTTCCAGCTGTGGCGCAAGCCATGATCCACCACCGATACGCAATGTCATGAACCGCACGCCGCACACGCTGCTGATCAATCCGACCATCACGTCGCGCTCCAGCGCGCGCTTCCCGCTGGCGCTGCTGCACCTGTCGACCACGCTCGATCGCGACGGCAGCAGCCGCATCATCGACGGCAACATGGATCGCGACTTCGTCGACAAGACGCTGCACGCGCTGGACGAGCGCGAGTGCACGGCGGTCGGCATCAGCGTGATGGGCGGCCCGCAGATCGAACCGGCCATCGCCGTGTCGCAGGCGATCCGCGCGCACCGGCCTGACGTGCCCATCGTGTGGGGCGGCTATTTCCCCACGCTGTATACCGAGACCGCGCTCAAGGCGCCGTACGTGGACTATGCGATCCGCGGGCAGGGCGAAGACACCATGCCGGAACTCATCGCCGCGCTGCATGCGGGCGATGCGGCCAAACTTTCCACCATCAACGGACTGTCGTGGCTCAACGGTGGCGAGCTGGTGCACAACACCAGCCGTCCCTTTTCGCGCAACGGGCCGCCGGTGGTGTTGCCGTACGACAAGCTGGGCGATCCGCGCCGTTACCTGGCGCGCACCTTCCTCGGCCGTCGCACAGCCGCGCACCAGGCCTCGGTGGGTTGCCGTTTCCGCTGCACGTTCTGCGGCGTGGCGGCGATGTTCGGCGGCGCCACGGCGCTGCCGCCGATACCGCGCCTGGAACGCGACCTGAAATACCTGAAGTACGACCTGGGCGCCGATTCCATCCAGTACTTCGACCACAACTTCTTCGACCGCGAACAGGACATGATTCCGCTGCTGGAAATCATGGCGCGCTACGAGCTGCCGTGGTGGTGCTATGCACGCGCGGACGCGTTGCTCAATCTGTCGGAAAGCACGTGGAAGCTGGTGCGCAAGAGCAAGCTGCGCATGGCCTATATCGGCGCCGAATCGGCCAGCCCCACGATGCTCAAGGAAATCCGCAAGGGCACGCGCCCGGACCAGACGCTGGCGGTGGCCGAGCTGTGCCGTCGTCATGGCGTGATCCCGGAGCTGTCGTTCATGGTGGCGCCGCCGGAGAACACGGAAGAGGAAACCGAGCACACGTTCGAGTTCATCCGCGAGCTCAAGCGCGTCAACCCGCAGTCGGAGATCATCGTCTACGTCTACACGCCGCTGCCCGAAAGCAGCAAGCACGAGAAGGATCGCGGCAAGCGCGCCTCCACGCCGCTGCGCGATGCCAACGGCGAGCCACTGGTATTTCCTTCGACGCCGGAAGAGTGGACGCAGAAGCGTTGGGTGGATTACGCCTGCCACGCCGATGCGCCGTGGGTGAACGACAAGCTGCGCCGGCGCATCCACGATTTCGTCACCGTGCTGCGCTGTCGCTATCCCACCGTGCAGGACCTGCGCTCGCCCACCTGGGCCAAGCGCACGTTGTCGGCGGCGGCATCATGGCGTTATCGCATGCGCCGGTACGACAGTCCGTGGGAACTGAATCTCGCCAACCGGCTGGTACGCCTGCGCATGCCTCAAGTGTCGGGGCTCTGATCCGTGCCGCCGTTGCATGTCGCGCAGGTCAACTTTTTTCCCGCACCGGAAGGGCTGATGCTGGCCCAGGCGCTGGAGGCATGGCCATCACTGGTGGACATCGCCGAATCGGCCGCGAGCGCGGGCACGCGCGTCAGCGTGATCCAGGTCGCCGCGCGCTCGGAACAGCTCACGCGCAACGGCGTGGACTACCACTTCGTGGCGGCCCACGATGCGAGCGCCACGGAGCGCGCGCGTCGCGTGGCGCGGCTGGTGGACGAGATCAAGGCCGATGTGGTGCATGTGCACAGCCTTGGCGCTGCCAGCGATGCGCACGCGTTGTCGCTTGAACTGCCACATCTGCCGATGTTGCTGCAGGACCACGCCGACCGGCTGCCGCCACGCTGGCGCCGGTCGCGTTGGCGGCGCTGGTATGCCGCCGCGCATGGCGTGGCGTTCACCGCGCCGGAACTCGCGCGTCCATTCGTGACGGCGGGCTTGCTGGATCCGTCGACGCGGCTGTTCGTGATACCCGAATCCACCAGCCGCTTCACGCCGGGCAGCCGCTCGCATGCATGGGAAGAAACCGGCCTGTATGGCGATCCCTGCGTGGTCTGGGTGGGACATCTGCAGTCAGGCAAGGATCCGATGACCGTGCTCGATGGCATTGCCGAGGCATCCACACGGCTGCCCAACCTGCAGCTGTGGTGTGCCTTCGGCAGTGCGCCGCTGCTGGCTCAGGTGAAGCAGCGCATCGATGGTGATCCGCGTCTGGCAGGCCGCGTGCATCTGCTCGGCAAGGTATCGCATGAGCGCGTGCAGTCGCTGATGCGCGCGGCCGACATCTTCGTTTCGGGCAGTCACGCGGAGAGCTGCGGCTACGCCGTGCTGGAAGCGCTGGCCTGCGGCGCGATGCCGGTAGTCACCAATATCCCTTCGTTCCGCGCGCTGGTCGGCGACGTTGGCCGGCTGTGGCCGCGCGGCGATGCCAAGGCGCTGGCCGATGCGCTGGTGCACAGCGCCGTGCAACGTCCTTCGCCGGCCGAAGTGCGCGCGCATTTCGATACGGCCTTGTCGCTGCAGGCGGTGGGCCGGCGCTGGGCCGACGCCTATGGGCAACTGCTGCACGCGCGTCGTGGAGGCACGCCATGAAGCTGGCGCTCGTGGTGCCTGGCGGCGTCGACCGCACGGGCGAATTCCGCGTCATTCCCGTGCTGCTCGCGTTGATTCGCCGGCTCGCGCGCGAGCATGAAGTGCATGTGTTCGCGCTGCGGCAGGAAGCGGCTGCCGATAGCTGGCAGCTGGCCGGTGCGCGCATCCACAACATCGGCGATGGCTGGTCGCGCCTGCGTGCGATCCGGGCCATCCGCGACGAACATCGCCGGGCGCCGTTCGACCTGGTGCATGCGATCTTCTCCGGTTCGTGCAGCATGGTGGCCGTGGCCGCGGCGATCTTGCTGCGCCTGCCCAGCTTCGTGCACATCGCCGGCGGCGAACTGGTGGCGCTGCACGAGATCGATTACGGCGGCCGCCGTCGCTGGAAAGGACGATTGCGCGAAGCACTCGTGCTGCGCAGTGCCGACGCGGTGACCGCCGCCAGCGTGCCCATCATCGATTCGCTGCAGGAACTTGGGCTCAAGGCCCGCCGCATTCCGCTGGGCGTGGATCTGCGCGCATGGCCGCCGCTGCCGCCGCGCTGCCGCCGCACCGGTCGTGCGCGCCTGATCCATGTGGCCAGCCTCAACCGCGTGAAGGACCAGGCCACCTTGTTGCGCTCGCTCACCGTGCTGGCCGAAGCGGGCGTGGATTTCCAGATGGACATCGTCGGCGTGGATACGCTGGACGGTGAGATCCAGCGCATGGCGCACGAGCTCGGCCTCGACGGCCACGTGAACTTCCACGGCTTCAAGACGCAGCGCGAACTGCGGCCGATGATGGAAGCGGCGGATCTGCTGGTGATGTCATCGCGCCACGAAGCCGGTCCGCTGGTGCTGCTTGAGGCGGCGGTGATGGGTCTTCCCACCGTGGGCACGGCCGTGGGCCACATCGCGGAATGGTCACCAACGGCAGCACTCGCCGTGCCCGTGGGTGATTGGGCGGCGTTGGCCGGAGCGATCGGGCGTGTGCTGGAAGATGACGAATTGCGCCTGCGCCTGGCTGTTGCCGCGCAGCGACGCGCCGTGATGGAAGATGCGGACTACACGGCCCGCACCTTCGAAGCGCTCTACCTGCAGGTGCTGACGGCCGGTTCCGGACGCTGAGTGCGCGGTGCGGGTGCTTGCGCCAATGCGGCGCGCACCACGTAGAGGGTATCCATGCGCGGCACCGAGCGCGTCAGCATGGCGAAGATGCGCAACCACTGGCGCGACTTGACCCAGGGCGAGCCCTGCAGCCACAGCTGCGTGCGGATCATGTCCTCGCGTTCCTCGCGCGCTTCCTTCGAAGGGCGCAAGCGTTGCAGCACGTAGTGGCCGAGCTCGCGCGCGGAGCGTGTCCATTCCACGCCTTGCCAGGTATGAATCCACAGCTCCGAACACGATACCTGCGTCAGCGTCTGGTGCCGCGATACGCTGCGGAGCAGGGCATGGCAGTCGAGTTCCAGTTCGTACAGCAGGGCAGGCGGCACGGCCTTGTCGTAGTAGCGCGACACCAGCCGCAACGGCGGCAGTGCCCACCATGGCGATTCGCCGGTGTCGTGGTTCCACAGCACATGCCAGTCGCTGCGAACCATGCGCGAGGCCAGCAGCGAGATATCGTTGAGATGGATAAGGCGCAGCGTGCGGCTGCACACATTGCCGGCCGCATGCAGCAGCAGATGACACATCAACGCGCCCAGTGACGGATAGGCGTTGATGCCCGGCACCGGATGGCTGGGATAGATGCGATCGGTGATGTCGACGGTCGCTACCGGCAACCGTTCCTGGATGCGTGTATGCAGTTCGATGTTCACCGGCGTATCGCGATGCTCGCCAAGCCCGAACACCGGTTTGCCGGAAACGGGCTTGAACACGCGGTGCTTCCAGGAAGCGAACGATTGCACGTAGCCGAGGTGTTCCAGCAGGCGTCCCGTACGTTCGGCGTCGGCATCGCTGACCAGTAGGTCGATGTCCGCCATTGGCCGTTCGCCCGGCGAATAGATGCCCAGCGCGTGCAGCGCCGATCCCTTCAACGCCACCAGCGCGATGCCCGCGGCACGGGCGTCGGCATCGATGCGTTCAAGCAACGAGGCGATGCGCTGATGACGCTGCGCCACGTGTTCGTACTGGCTGTCGATGAAGCGCGACCACGCCGGGTTCTGCCAGCGCGGATACACGGAAAGCAGCGGCGCCACGCCGTGCGCCGTGGCCACCGCGGTGGCCAGTTGCCATTCGAGTTCCGTCCAGCCGGGTGTTTCGCCGCTGGGGCGGGCAAGCTCCGCCGCCAGCGTTTCCGTGGTGTGCTCCAGGCCGGACTTGATGATGCCCAGCGGCGGGAGCGCAGCAGCCACGTCGAAACCATCACACATGGCAGGATGTCCTGGATCGCAACGTCACCTCCGCCGCGCCCGTGCGATGCACCGCCTCGGTGGCGATCAGCGCATCCCAGCGCGCATCGAGCGCATGCGAGGCCTTGCGATGGCGATCCGTCTGGCCGACCACCTTCCATTGCTGCACGATCACCTGCTCGTGCAAGAGGTCGCGCACGTGGCGATAGAACTCGGAATCGTAGGCACCCTGGAACATCATGGCCAGGTCGCCGCTGTCCTGCCAATGCGTCTTCTCGCCGAGCTGTGCCTTCACTTGTTCGTAGAAGCGCGTGCCGGGCAGCGGATAGGAAACGCTGACGCCGATGTCGTCGGGTGCGGCGCGGGTGATGAGATCCCGCGTGGCCATCAGGTCTTCGAGATCCTCGCCCAGGTAGCCGAGCTGGATGAAATAGCCCACACGAATGCGTGCCGCGCCCAGTCGTTCGCGCGCAATGATCAGGTCTTCGACCTGCGTGCCCTTGTTCATGTGGTCGAGCACGCGCTGGCTGCCGCTTTCCGCGCCGATCCATGCTTCGGCGCAACCGGCGTGGCTCAGCGCGGTGGCCATGCGCTCGCTGATCAGGTCGGCGCGCGTCTGGATGGTGAACGGAATAGAGCCGTTGGATTCGTTGACATGCGCGGCGAACGCTTCCACCCATTCCACGTGGAAACCGAAAATATCGTCGGCCAGCCAGATGTGATCGGCCCCGAAAGTGCGCTTGAGGTACGTCATTTCCGCGGCCACGTCTTCCGCCGTGCGGCGGTTGTAGTGGTTGCCCCAGATCGGCTTGGCGCACCAGTTGCAGCGGAACGGGCAGCCGCGCGACGCCGCCATGTTGAGGCTGAAATAACCGTGGCGTTCGCGCCACAGCGTGCGGTAGCGCTCGATGTCCACCAGGTCCCACGCGGGATGGCCGACGATGCGCGGATCGGGCGGCACCGCGCCCACGCGCGTCAATTGCATCTGTCCGCCCACCATCGCGGCGACGCCGGATAGATCGGCCACCCACTCGCGCGTGCGGATGGTCGGGTTCTCCGTGATGCGGCGGATCAGTTCCACCAGCGGCGCAATGCCTTCGCCGATCAGCACGGCATCGGCGCCTGCGGCAAGGAACGCATCGGGCTGATCGGACGCATCGGAGCCCGCCACGATCACGCGCGCGCCCCTGGCGTGCGCCATGGCGATCATCTCGCAGGCCGCGTCGCGCATGCGCCCAAGGCACATCTTGGTGAGGTAGTTGAAGTTGTCTTCGTAGATGACAACCACATCGGGCGACGCGGCGCGCAATGACGTGCCGTATTCTTCCACGCCCTCGGCGAGCATGGCATCGAACAGCGAAACCTCATGGCCCATGCGCCGCAGCAACGCGGCCACCTGCATGGTGGCAAGCGGCGGATAAGGCTTGCCGCGTTCCCACTGTTTACGGTCGAACCTCAGGAAGTAGGAGTGGCCGACCTGAATCGTTAGCATCTTAGACGTGCCTCAATCGTAGCCGTAGGGCGAACTGCGCCGGCGCGTATCCATGGCAGACCGGCGATTCGGCCTCCAGCGTTCCACGCTCGTCGGACGTGAGTGCCAGGCAAAGTGGGCACGGTTGCGGCCCGTTACGAAAATATTTCGATGTCGCCGCGTGAAACGTTGTGCTATCACAGCGCCGCACCTTGCCGAACGAAGCCTATGGCGCAGACCTTGGACCTCATGACGGGCGACCTGAGCCCCGATCCCTTTCTCGAACGGACGTCCGCAGGGCGTTCGATGGACGTCCATGTGCTGGGCGCTCACGTTCGCTTCACCAGTGACAGCACCGCTTTGCTGAATGTGGCGGCGATGGCCTATGCGGGCCTGCCGCCGCACGTGCTGCCGATGACGCCGCCGAGCCTGCACGTGGAGCTGCGGCTGGCGCCTGCGCGAGATGTTGCGGCGGGGCAGGAACCGCCCCTGGTCAGCATGCAATCGGGTGCGGGTTTCCTGTGCGGCGTGATGGACGCCTCCAATTACGCGGTGCTGTTTCCCGAGCAGCACCGCGCGCTGGTGGTGGCCTCGCCGGACATGCTGGAGAACCCGTATTACCTGCGTTACGAGCTGATCGAGTTCAGCGTGTTCACGCTGGCCACGCGCGCGCTCGGCCTCGCGCCCTTGCATGGCGCCTGTGTCGGTCGGGAAGGGCGTGGCGCGCTGGTGATGGGCTCCAGCGGCGCGGGCAAGTCCACGCTGGCCTTGCACAGCCTGCTGCGCGGCATGGATTTCCTCTCCGAAGACGCGGTATTCGTGCATCCGCAAAGCGGCATGGCCACGGGCGTGGCCAATTATCTTCACGTGCAGGCCGATGCGCTGCGTTTCGTCGAGGATGCCGGTTTGCGTCGATGGATCGAGCAGTCACCCATGATCCGTCGCCGCAGCGGCGTGGAGAAGCACGAAGTGGATCTGCGCGACGGCCATGGCCGCCTGGCGCAGACGCCGCTGGCGCTGGCCTGCGTGGTCTTCGTTTCGCGCCAGCCTGCGGACGATCCGGACGAGTTGATCCATCCGATTCCCGAGCACCAAATTATCGAGCGGCTGGTTGCCGAGCAGCCGTACGCCGCGTCGCAGCCCGGCTGGGATGCCCTCGTGCAGGCGGTGAAGCGCGGCGGAGCCTACGAGCTTCGCCGTGGGCGCGATCCGGCCGCGTCGGTGGACGCGCTGTTGCGGCTGCTGGGCTGAAAAAGCCGGCGCAGGCTGCAACCTTCCATGCCCCGTGCAGCACCTACGGGCATGGGAGCTGAAGCGGATCGAGGTGTTCTTCTGCACTGTCATCAGGTGCCAACTGTGCCGCGACGGGCGCGTGTAAAAAACCGAGTGGTTCCGTAGTCATGCAGAACGGAAGCACGCGGTCGCAAGAGCAGTTGCGTGGCCTGTCGCGGCCCTTTTTTGACACGCTGGCGAACCTCGGGTTCGGCGGCGTGGCTTGGTACGTCGCGTTGTCGCTGGGCAGTGCGCTCACGGGAAACCTGGCTGCCATCTGCCTCGTGCCGCTGGTGGAACGGGGTCAGCTGATGCCGTCCGGACTGGGCTGGCTGATGAGCGGCACGGCGGACATGCAGGTTCTTGCGTTCGTCATCGCCTCGGCCGTGTTCGCCATGCTGCGCTGGCAGGCCGCGCGCGTTGGTGCGCGTTTGGCGAGCCGCTACGGCATGTACATGCGCCAGACGGTGCACGCGCGGCGCATCGATGCGCCGCTGTCCTCGTTGTCGGATGCCACCTCGGCGGAAATCGCCCACGTGCTCACCTACAACGTCGAGATCGTCACGCAAGGCTTCAACGCGCTGTTGCAGTTGCTGGTGGCCGCCCTGACCACGGTGGTCAGCCTTGCCATGGCGTTGTGGCTGTCGCCGCAGCTGTTGCTGGCGGTGCCGTTCGTGGTGGGTTTCGCACTCATCGCCTCGCGCATCAGCAGTCGCGAGCAGGTTGCGGTGAATCGGCAATACGTGGCCGACCTCACGCGCCTGTTCTGGATGAGCGAAGACTTTCCGCGACGCTGGCGGCACATCCGCTCGTTCGGCCGCGAGGATGCGGAGAAGGCGCATTACGCCGATATCTCGCAACGACTGGGCAAGGGCTATCGTCGCCAGCTGGACTTGATCGCCTCGGGCCGGCTGGTGCTGGAGATGCTCGCCGCGCTCGGCATCGCCGCCATCTTCTTCATCGCCAACCGTTGGCACGGCGTGGATCGCGCCGCCCTCATCGCCGTGTGCCTGCTGTTGGCGCGCCTGCTGCCTTACCTGGTTTCCATGCGGCAGTATTTCCAGCAGCTGCGCACGTCGATTCCCGCGTTCGAGCTGTGGCATCGTCATGTCGACCTCGCTGCGGCCGGTCGGAGCAAGGCGGCGTCGTCCTCGCTCATGAGCGAAGCGCTGCACATCCGTCACCTGCGGCTGGATGCGCCCACACCGCTCGATGTGAGCGACCTCACGCTGGTGCCCGGCGAGCTCACCCTGATCTGCGGCGACTCTGGGATTGGCAAGAGCAGTCTCGTCGACGTGCTGGCCGGCATGGTGGCGCCGGCGCAATTCCGCGCACGCCTGGGCGACAACGCCATCGACTTCGCGGCCTATGCCGCGCTGGTGGGCAAGGGCGCCTATGTCAGCCAGAGCGTGCGTCCCTGGCAGATCACCGTGCGCGAGTGCCTGCGCTGGGCTGCGCCCGATGCGACCGATGCCGCCATGCTGCAGGCCCTGGTCGATGTGGGCCTGGACAAGCGGCTGGCCGATGCATCGTCGGCACTCGATACCACCTTGAGCAGTTCATCGAGCCGGCTTTCCGGCGGTGAATTGCAGCGCTTGCTGTTGGCACAGGTGCTGCTGCATCGCCCGGCCATCGCGTTGCTGGACGAGGCCACCAGTGCGCTGGATCCGGATGCGGAGCTTGCCGTGCTGTCCACGCTGAAGCGTCGCCTGCCGCAGACCATCATCATCGCCGTGTCGCATCGTGCGGGCGTGGCGTCGGTGGCGGATCAATGCCTGGCGATCAGCGCCGGCCGCGGCATCGTGACGACGCCCGATGCGCGAGAAACGGATCGGGCCGCCGCGCTCTGAAGGCGGTTTATCTGGCGGAACTTCGCGTGGCTTCCAGGTTGGCCGGGATGGGGCCGAGGAACATCGCGCGCAGTCGCTCCACGCCGATCAGGCGCGCCAGCTCGGCAAACACGCAGTAGTTGAAGATCAGCACCAGCAGCAGGATCTGGATGGCCCAGAAATGCGGCCAGATCATCGAGGCAAACAGCTGATGCTGTGCCGCGCCAAGGTCGTGGGTGTCCTTCCAGGCTTCGTGCAACCGTTCGAGATAGTGGATGAACGTGGCGATCAGGTTGTAGATCACGGTTTTCCACAGCACGTTCCACAGCAGCGGCTTCTCGGGAAAGCGGTTGATGAAGGGCAGCATGTTGGCCAGCAACACGGCCTTGCCCAGAATCAGCGCCGAGATCGTCACCGTGGCGAACGTGGGCAGCGAGAGCCCGCTGCCCCGCGTCAGCAGCGCGCGAACAAGCAGCACGAGATTGAGCATGACGAAGAAGAAGATGGTCGGCGGCAGCATCTTCAACAGTTCGTGCTTGATTTTTGCCAGCGCACTCATGGGCGTGTCCCCGGAATGTCGGTCGCCAGGCTATGGAGAACGGGTTTGACCTGCGCTTGGCGAAAGGTGTCCCGTGGCGATTGGCCATTGCCCATGGTGAGGACGGCCTGCGCCCGCGTATTTCATCCGCTTGCGCAGCGTCGGACCAGCGAAGATCTACGGGGCGTGGGTTAGGTAATTTCCCCTAGGTAGGGGCTGCAGCCTGGCTTGCCGGCTAAGGACGTTGGTACGTCCACCAGCATCGACCGCCCACCATTCGGCAGGGACGCGTGGGAGCATCAATGCAGCCGGTGCTTTCCCTGCTGCGAGGCGCGGATGGCGCGGTCGACATCCGTACGATTGCCCATGCCTTCATCGGGCCAAAGCAACGCATCATCTTCCTTCAATGATTCGCCGGGCAGAACATGCACGTCGATTGCCTCCAGTGCGCGCATCACCGCAATCACTTCCTCGATCGAGTTGTCGTCGTCGATCTCCACGGTGAGCACGGCGAAGCCGATCTCCATGGGAGGCGGCAGCACGTCGGGCGCGCGGAGATGGTGTTTCTCGCCTTCGCGTTCACCGCGATGGCTGACGCGCGATACCACTGTGGTCGGTGCGCTGGCGCTGGCGGCGGACAAGCCCACGCTTTCATCGCATTGCACGACGCCCTTGCGGCGTGGCAGGCCACGGGACATCAGCTTGTCGAAGGCGGAGGCTGCAGCGAACTGGTTGTCGAACTTGGCGACGATCAGATTGCTCATGGTGTTTCCCTCGTGGACGTCCGGATCAACGCGGTGAGGTGGCGGAATGCGCCTGTATGGCGTTTGCAGCCTTGCATGGCTGGCGTTAACGCAGCGACGTCGTCCTGTTACCGGCGTGGCCGGAAGCATGAGTCTCCACTGAACGTCGTGTGCCGTTGTGCGAAAGGATGACGCTCGCTGCACATACGGTGGCTTAGATGATTGAGACATCCGAACGGGAGGTCATCATGCCCGAAGCAAAAACACGCAAAGCGGTCGCACGCGACAAGCGGCAAGGCAAATCGGCAAGCACGCAGGCCGGCGAATTCGTGCGTGAAGAAATCGAGCACGTGCGCGAAGGCAAGCACGGTGTGCGTTCCACCAAGCAGGCCATTGCCATTGGCCTTTCCAAGGCAAGGCGCGCAGGCGTCAAGGCGCCGGTGAGCAAGACGGCGAGCAAGGCGACGCGCAAGAAGGCTGCGCAGGATGAAACGGCATCGAAGCATCGCCGCAAGACATCCGCCACGCGTTCGCGCGCCACCACGCGTGCGCTGAAGAAGGAGGGACATGTGGCGGGTTCGCACGCGGCCGTGTCCAAGCAGGCCAAGCGCAGCGCGAGTAAACGAACCAGCGCGTCACGTTCGGGTGCGGCCAGGAAAGCGGCAAGCACCAAGGGCGCGGCGGGCCGTTCCGCCGCTGCAAAGAAGGCCGCGCGCACCCGCAAGGCGCGTGCATAGCGGTGCGAGCCAACGAGGCTTTCATCGATCCACGCTAGATCAACCCGATTCCATTGATCCACGCCCACGGAGGTAAGACATGGTTTTTCCGACACGCAAGCTCTGCGCACCGCTGGTATTGGCTCTGGCAGCTGTTGCCGGTTGCAGTCACCAGGGTGACGACAACGCCAGCACGCCGCCGCCGGCGCCGGTCAGTTCTACGGCCGCGCCGTCGCCAGCGACTCCCGCCACCACGCCGGCTCCCGGTCAGAGCAGCATGACGCCGGCTCCCGCCTATCCACAAAGTTCGCCGGCTCCGGCGACGACCACGCATTGATAGCCGTGCGTGACCAGGCCTCGCGATCCTTTCCGGGATCGTGAGGCCTGGCGCGTTCCTGCACTCGCAACATCAAGGCGTGCCCAATGGCTTGCTGGACGACAGCGCCTGCGCCATCTCCAGGTGATGCTTGAGCGTCGGCAGGGTCTTGCTGGCGAATGCCTGCACGTCCGGATCGCTGCTGTGTGAGGCGGAGTCGAACAGCGCAACGGCTTTCTCGTGGCCGCCCACCATGGCCGAGGCATAGGCCTTGTCGAAATCGTTGCCACTCAACGACTGCAGCTTGTCCATTACATCGGACGGCTGCGGTTGCAATACCACGTTGGCGTGTTTGCGAGCGGCCAGCGCGGCGAGCTGCTTGTTGGCGGCCGTGTGATCCTTCACCAGTTGCTGCGCGAGCGCCTTGGTCTGCGACGAAGCAGCCTTCTGCTCGGCCAGTTGGCCCAGCTGTATTTCGGTGGCGCCGTCGCTCGATGCCTTGGTGAAGAAATCCTGGTCGGAGACGGGACTCTTCGCCGGCGCTGAATCTCCCGAACTGGCGGCCTGTGCCCATAGTTCACTGCACACGGGCACGGAGATGAACAGCGCCGTGGCGATAATGAGAGATGATCGTTTCATGCTTGCCACCTTGTTCCGCAGGAAGAGGTGGCATGGACCGTAGTGCGCGGGCAATCCCTGCCGTGTGACACCGGTGTGTTCATCGCGTTGGTGCCATGCGGCTGTTGCCGAAACGATGGTTTTACGCGTGCCGCACACCATGCGGTGGCGTTTGAACATATCCAAACGGCAACGTGTTACTGACGCCGTGAAGACCTATGCATACGCCCCGATGATTACGCTTGCACTCTCTGTCGACGGAGACCTGCCATGCCGACCGGCTTTCAATGCGCGTACCCGCCATGCCAATGCTACGTGGCGAAACAGGGCGAGTTCTGCAGCGCCCACTGCCGCCAGGCACAGGCTTCCGGTCATCTGGAAGCGCAGTGCCAGTGCGGCCATCCCGCGTGCATGGGACGATCCGAGGAAGACCAGGACGGCTCGATGGGATGACACCACCGGGCCGCGATGTGCATCGCGGCCCGGCGTCCCGCATTACGCGGCCTTCGGGAAATCGAGCACCGTGTCGTTGACGCGGTTGACCATGTTGGTGAACAGGATGGCGCTGATGGCGAGGATGGCTTCCAGGATCTGGCGATCGCTGTAACCGGCCGCCTTCACATTGGCCACGGCTTCCGCAGAGAGCGTGTTGCTGGTGGTCACCAGCGTCAGCGCGAACTTCACCAGTGCGTCGATCTTCGCGTTGCCTTCCAGGCCACCCTTGCGGACCTGCTGGATCTGCTCGGCGGTGAAGCCGGCCATCTTGCCGGTCATGCTGTGGGCGGCAAGACAGTAGTCACACTGCGAGGCTTCGCTCACGGCGAGGTTGATCGCTTCGAGTTCCAGCGCCGACAGCTCACCCTGCTTCAGCACGGCGCCGGTGTGCAGCACATGCGCAAGAACATTCGGAGCGCTGCTGCCGATGGCGGCGTACGCGTTGGGAACCTTGCCCACCGCCTTCTTGATGGCGGCGAACAGGGCGGCGGATTCTTCCGGTGCATCGGCGACGTTGATGGTGGCGAGACGGTTCATGACGTGTGCTCCTCGATGAGATAGGGAAAGCGGTGTGGGGAAACCTTGACCGTGTGAAAATGATAGGAAGGGAGGGCGGTTCGTTCCGCACACGCGCGTCTCAATCCTTTGCCCGGGAGTCTCAACCGATGGATGGCCTCGATCGACTGGTTCACGCCATCGCGCCCACCGGTTCGGTGGAGCTGCAATGCCATTTCGCGGGCGAATGGACGCTGGACCATCCGTCGACACCGCCCAACCACTTGCCGTACCACGTGATCCTGGCGGGCCGCGCCGAGCTTGAGGTGGACGGCAAGACCAGCGCGCTGGAGCCTGGCGACGTGCTGCTGTTTCCCTATGGCGACGCGCACATCCTGCGCAGCGTCGCCGCTGGCATCGACGGGCAGCGCCCGATGCTGGAAAACCGGCGCCGGCCGCATGGTCGCGTGACCCTGATCGAACATGGCGGCGACGGTCCGGCGCTGGACATGTTGTGCGGCGCATTCCAGCTGTCCGGCGCCACCGACGCCTTATGGACCGGCTTGCCCAAGGTGCTGCACGTAAGAACCGAACATCGCGATGCGTTGCTTGGACTCATCCAGGTCTTGCGGGATGAAGCGGCGCGTCCCTTGCCAGGCGGCAGTGCCGTGATCGAAATGGTCACCGGCGCGATGTTCACGCTCGTGCTTCGCAGCATGACGGCGAGCGGGCAGCTGCAACTGGGCATCCTCGGCATGCTCGCCCATCCGAAGATGGCGCAGGTGGTGGATGCCGTGCTGAAAGATCCTGCGCATGCGTGGACGCTGCAAAGCCTGGCGGACGTGGCGCACACCTCGCGCGCCAGTTTTGCGCGGCATTTCGGCGAGATCAGCGGCATGACGCCGATGGACTGGGTCAACGGCGTGCGCCTGGCTGTGGCGGCGCAATCGCTGCGCGCGGGCAAGTTGTCGGCGGGCAGGGCGGCGGAGCTTGCCGGCTATGCGTCGGAAGCGGCCTTTGCGCGCGCGTTCAAGACACGCTACGGCACGCCGCCGGCCGCTTACGGGCGTTTGCACGCGGCGCGTTGAGCGCGCACGTTACGCGGTCGCCAGATCATCCGGTTCGTGCATCGGCGATTGTCGCCGGATGGCCTGCGGCGGTTGGCCGAATGCGCGAAGGAACGCGCGGCGCATGCGTTCGCGATCCGCGAATCCCGTTTCGCGCGCCACCACCTCCACTGGATGGCGCGTCTGCTCCATCATCAGGCGTGCTGCTTCGATGCGCAGATGCTCCACCGCTTTCGCGGGCGACTGGCCGGTTTCCGCACGAAACGCACGGCTGAACTGGCGCGCGCTCAGGTTGGCCGCCGTCGCGAGTTCTTCCACCGATAGCGTCGAACGCAAATGGCTCTTCGCGTAAGTGAGCGCGCTCTGGATGCGATCGGACTTCGGTTCCAGTTCCAGCAATGCGGAGAACTGCGACTGTCCGCCCGCGCGACGGTGATAGAGCACGAGCTTGCGCGCCACTTTGCGCGCCACCTCGGCGCCGAGGTCTTTCTCCACCATCGCCAGCGCGAGGTCGATGCCGGCGCTCATGCCGGCCGAGGTCCAGATGGCGCCGTCGATGATGAAGATGCGGTCTTCTTCCACATCCACTTTTGGATAGCGCTCGCTGAGTTCGCGCGCCAGCAGCCAGTGCGTGGTGGCGCGGCGCCCGTCGAGCAGGCCGGTTTCGGCCAGCAGGAAGGCGCCGGTGCAGATGGCCGCCAGGCGGCGGCATCGGGCGGGCGCCGAGCGGATGAAATCCAGCAGGGCAGGCGTGGCCTCGGGAATACCCGCGCCGCCGCCGATCAGCAAGGTGTCGAACGGTTCGTCGGAGAAGGCTTCGCTCTGCGCGGTCATGCCGAAGGAGCTGGGAATGGAGGCGCCGGTTTCGGAGAGGTAACGGACCTCATAGACGGTCTTCTCCACCTCAAGATTGGCGAACTCGAAGGCCGAGGCGGCGGCTAGGCTCATTGCCTGGAAGCCAGGAAAGATAATAAAACCAATGCGTTGCATGGCTCGGCCTCGCTGTGTCCTAAAAGGTGGCATATACGACATTTAAGTCTTTATGGGGCCGGTTTACAACGTTCTCCAGACACCGGCATCCCGCCGGCACATGTGGAGAAACGACATGACCATTCAGAACAAGGGCACCGCCCTCATCACCGGCGCTTCGTCCGGCATCGGCGCCATCTATGCGGAACGCCTGGCCCGCCGCGGCTACGACCTGATCCTGGTGGCGCGCAACCGTGAGCGACTGAGCGACCTGGCCCGCCGCCTGACCGACGCCACCGGGCGTTCGGTGCAGGTGTTCCCGGCCGACCTGAGCGACGCCGCCGAACTGGCCAGCGTGGAAGCGCTGCTGCGCACCGACCGCAGCATCTCGATGCTGGTGAACAACGCCGGCTTCGGCGCCGCGACGCCGCTGTTGCAGTCGGACGTGGCGCGCATGTCGGAAATGATTTCGCTCAACGTGAACGCGCTCACGCGCCTTGCCTATGCGGCGGCGCCGGGCTTCGTCGAACGCGGGCAGGGCACGGTGATCAACATCGCCTCCATCGTGGCGGTGGCGCCGGAACTGCTCAACGGCGTATACGGCGGCAGCAAGGCGTACGTGCTGGCGTTCTCCCGCTCGCTGCATCACGAGCTGGCCGACAAGGGCGTGAAAGTGCAGGCCGTGTTGCCGGGCGCCACGGCCACGGAATTCTGGGACGTGTTGGGACATCCGGTAAGCAACCTGCCGCCGGCATGGGTGATGTCGGCTGCCGACATGGTGGACGCCGCGCTGGCGGGCCTCGACCAAGGCGAGCTGATCACCATCCCCGCCTTGCCCGATGCAGGCGACTGGGCCAGCTATGAAGCGGCGCGCCAGAAACTGATGCCCAACCTGTCGCACACCAAGCCCGCCTCGCGTTACGGCCTGGCGGTGGCCTGAGGTCGACGGCACGGCGCATCGCGCGGCAGCATTCTTTCACGCCGCGGAAGACTGATTGCCGCGACTCGTGGTTTCGATGGGGCATGGCAGGCGGGTAAAGTCCCAGCCATCCCCATCGAGCCAGGAGTCCTCCGCCATGGCCAATGCCGCGTCGTCATCACTGCTCAGTGCCATCGGCATGAGCGTGCCGATCATCCAGGCCCCCATGGCGGGTACGTCGTCGCCCGCGCTTGCCGCCGCGGTCAGCAACAGCGGCGGGCTGGGTTCGCTGGGCGTGGGCGCCATGACGGCAAGCAAGGCGCGCGAGGCTATCCATGCGTTTCGCCAGCTGAGCAACGGCCCGCTCAACATCAACCTGTTCGTGCACCAGCCCGCGCACGCCGATGCAGCGAAAGAGGCCGCGTGGATCGCGCGACTCGCGCCGGAGTTCAAGCGTTTCGGCGCCACGCCGCCATCCTCGCTCAAGGAGATCTACATCTCCTTCCTGGACGATGACGACATGCTCGCCATGCTGGTGGCGGAAAAGCCCCGCGTGGTGAGTTTCCATTTCGGCTTGCCCCGGCCCGAGCAGTTGAAGGCCCTGCGCGACGCGGGCGTGTTCCTCATGGCCACGGCCACCAACGTGCAGGAAGCCAAGGCCATCGAGGCCGCCGGCATCGACGCGGTGGTGGCGCAGGGTTACGAAGCGGGCGGCCATCGCGGCATGTTCGACCCCGATGCCGAAGACACGCGACTGGGCACGTTCGCGTTGACGCGGTTGCTGGTGGAGAACGTGCGCATACCGGTGATTGCCGCCGGCGGCATCATGGATGGCGCAGGCATCGCCGCCGCGCTCGAACTGGGTGCCGCAGCGGCGCAACTGGGCACCGCCTTCGTGGTGGCGGACGAATCGCTGGCCGATGCCGGCTATCGCAAGGCCATGGCCAGCGATGCCGCGTACGCCACGGTGATGACGCGCGCTGTCTCCGGTCGTCCCGCACGCAGCCTCGCCAGCCTGTTCACTCGTCTGGGCGCTACCGTGACGGATACGGACATTCCCGACTATCCCACGGCGTACGACGCCGGCAAGGCATTGAACGCGGCCGGGCGCGCCACCGGTGAAGCTGGCTACGGCGCGCACTGGGCCGGGCAGGGTGCGCCGCTGGCGCGACCCATGTCGGCACAGGCGCTGATGCAGACCTTGATCAGCGAATGGCGACAAGCGACGGCCTGAGCTGGGCCGACGCCGTCATCACGTTCTGCAACTGGCTGCGATCCGAACAGTTGTAGGACACTTTCCCCAACCCGGCTCCCATGCCGGCAGGCAAGGCAAGTCCTATGGATCGCATCGATGCCATGAAGGTGTTCGTCGCCGCGCTGGACGAGGGCAGCCTCGCCGGTGCGAGCCGCAAGACCGGGCGCTCCGCTGCCGCGGTGAGCCGCGCCATCGCCTTTCTCGAAGCGCACGTGGGCGTGCCGCTGCTGCATCGGACCACGCGCTCCATCAAATTGAGCGAAGCCGGCGAACGCTACGCCATCGCCTGCCGCAAGCTGCTGCTGGAACTGGAGGAAGCCGACCGCAACGCGGCGGGCGAACGCTCGGTGCCGCGCGGCACGCTCACCATCACCGCTACGGTGTTTGCAGGCGTGGAAATCCTGCGTCCCATCGTCGACGCCTATATGGATGAATTTCCCACCGTCAACGTGCGGCTGCATCTGCTCGAACGCCCGGTCAACCTGGTGGAAGAGGGCATGGATCTGGCGCTGCGCATCACCCATCTGGCGGACTCCACGCTGGTGGCGCATCCCATTGGCGAAGTGCGTCGCGTGATCGTGGCGTCGCCGCGCTATCTCGCCACGCATCCGCGCATCGCGGAGCCGGCGGACCTGGGCAAGCAGCAGATCGTTGCCATGGCGCACATGGGCATGGACTCGTGGAGCTTTCCGCCGCTGGAAGGTTCGTCCGTGTCGCGCTCCGTGTCATTCACGCCGCGACTGGTGGTCAACAATATTCGCGCCGCCATCGAATCGGCGGTGGACGGCCACGGCGTGACGCGCCTGTTGTCGTATCACGTGGCCCCGGAAATCAGGGCCGGCAAGCTGCAGGTGCTGCTGGCCAATGACGAGCCCGCGCCGCTGCCGGTGAACATCGTGTCGCCGTATGGACGTCTTTCCGTGCCCAAGGTGCGGGCTTTCGTCGACTTTGCCCTGCCGCGTCTGCGTTCGCGCTTCGCCTGCCTGGCGAAGGATGCCTCGTTCGTGTCGGATGCCGCGATTCAACCGCCACGCGGAAGAGTGTCTGCCGAATAGCAGGAATTCTCTAACGCACAGCACGCTCCTAAATTGTGGGTGTCGGCAAAGCACAGCCGATCAGCATTGAGCTGAACCTCTTCCCCACATCTGGAGCAAACCATCTCATGAACAGTCAGCAGAAAGTCGCCATCATCACCGGTGCCTCGCAAGGCATCGGCGCCGGCCTGGTCAAGGCCTTCCGTGACCGCAACTATCGCGTGATCGCCAACTCGCGTTCGATCAAGGCGTCGAGCGACCCGGACGTGATCGCCGTGCCGGGCGACATCAGCGACCGCGCCGTGGCCCAGCGCGTGGTGGCTGAAGCCATCGCCCGTTTCGGTCGCATCGACACGCTGGTGAACAACGCCGGCATCTTCACCGCCAAGCCGTTCACCGCGTTCACCGCGCAGGACTACGCCGACAACATCTCGGTCAATCTCACCGGCTTCTTCCACATCACCCAGCTGGCCATCGCCGAGATGGAGAAGCAGGGCAGCGGCCACGTCGTCAACATCACCACCAGCCTGGTCGATCATGCGGTCGATGGCGTGCCGTCGGTGCTCGCGTCGCTGACCAAGGGCGGCCTCAACGCCGCCACCAAGTCGCTTGCCATCGAATACGCCAAGCGCGGCATCCGCGTGAACGCGGTGGCACCTGGCGTGATCAAGACGCCGATGCACGCGCCTGAAACGCACGGTGCGCTGGCCGGCCTGCATCCGGTGGGTCGCATGGGCGAGATCTCCGATATTGCCGACGCCGTGATCTACCTCGACACCGCGGGCTTCGTCACGGGCGAGATCCTGCACGTCGACGGCGGCCAGAGCGCCGGTCACTGAGTCATCACGAGGGGTGGACAATCGTCCGCCCCTCTCACCTGGAGGTTACGACCATGCCTATCGTCAACATCAAGGTCACGCGTGAAGGTTCCGCTCCCGGGCGCAGCGCGGTGACGGCAGAGGAAAAGGCGCTGCTCATCAAGGGCGTCAGCCAATTGTTGCTCGACGTATTGCACAAGCCACTGGACTCCACCTTCGTGGTGATCGACGAAGTGGAAATGGAGAACTGGGGCTGGGGCGGTTTGCCCGCCGAAGCTTTCCGCGCGCAGCGCGCCGCCGAAAAGAAATGACCTAGTCGACGACGCGATTGAATCGCGTCGTCGGATCCCGTTGGTGGCCCGGCGCGCAAGCGCGTGCCGCGCGCCACGCCAACCAAAGTGAATCCATGTCCACACAGATAGACACCATCAGGTCGCCTGGCGCGGCGCCGCTTGCGGTTGCCAGTTATTCGGATCGCAATGCGGCGTACTGGAAGCGCAATCTTGCCATTGCGGTGTTCGGCTCGTTCACCACGCTGGTGAGCCTGAGCATGCTGTTGCCGTTCCTGCCGTTGTACGTCGAGCAGTTGGGCGTCACTTCGTCCGCCTCGATCGTGCAGTGGTCGGGCATTGCATTCGGCGCCACCTTCTTCGGGACCGCGTTGACCGCGCCGCTGTGGGGCCACCTGGCCGATCGCTATGGCCGCAAGCCGATGCTGGTGCGCGCTGCCATCGGCATGGCCATCGTGATGTCGCTGATCGGCACCGCGCATAGCGTGACGGAACTCGTTTTATTGCGATTGCTGGCAGGCCTGGTGGGCGGTTATGCCTCGGCGGCGACCGTGATGGTCGGCACGCAGGCGCCGCGCAACCGCGCGGGCTGGGCACTGGGCGTACTTTCCATCGGCGCGCTTTCGGGCAGCCTGGTGGGCCCGCTGGTCGGCGGGTTTTTGCCCGATCTCGTCGGCATACGCGGCACCTTCTTCGTCGGCGGTGGCGTGATTGCGGTGGCTGCACTGATCACGATTTTCTTCGTGCGCGAAGACTTCAATCGCGCACTCGATACGCGCGCACCGCCGGGCAACGGCGGCGATGCAAAGGCCGGCATGGCACACAAGCCGCTCATCATCACCCTGCTGGTGACGGCGATGATGGTGCTGCTGGCCAACATGTCCATCGAACCCATCATCACGGTGTATATCGGCGAACTTGGCGTGCCGCGCGATCATCTCGCGCGCATGGCGGGCATCGTGATGGCGGCGTCGGCGTTCGGCAGCATGCTTACCTCGGCGCGGTTGGGTGCGTTCGCCGACCGCGTGGGCAGCAACAAGGTCATCATCGGTTGCCTGCTGGTCACGGCACTGGTGATGGTTCCGCAGGCCTTCGTCACGCAATGGTGGCAGCTGGCGGTGTTGCGCGGGCTCATGGGCATGTCGATGGCGGGGCTGCTGCCTGCGGTGGCCAAGGGCGTGCGTGCCCTGGTGGAAGATCACCAGACGGGCAAGACGCTCGGTTACCTGCAGTCCTCGCAATTCGCCGGCCAGGTGGTCGGTCCGCTGATCGGCGGACAGATCGGCGCGTGGGTGGGCCTGCGCGAAGTCTTCTTCGTCACCGCCGTGCTGCTGGTGCTCTGCGCGGCGTTGAACCGCTGGGCCCATCGACAGGACGCCAGCCTGGTCGCGTTGCATCGCCCTGCGTAGGTGCTTGACCAACGCGTGTTGCTGCGATGGGGATGAAGGCCAGGTCTCCGCAGATGTGTGGAGACTGCGCTGCCGACGACGCGGCGCAGCCGAGCAGATCAGGGAATCCGGGTGAACTCCGGGCGTTTCCAGCGGTGGTTGAGTACTGCCTCGTCCGGATCGTAGTTGCGCAACACCGCGAAGAATGGCCCGTTCGGCGTGGGCAGCCAGTTGCCCTCCTTGTCCTTGCCGGGCGAGTCATGCTGCACGTACAGCGTGAGGCCACCATCGGCATCGCGCTTGAGGCTGGGCAACATGGGGGAATTGATCAGGTAGCGATTGAGCGGATTGTCCACCAGCAACTGGCTCTTGCCGTCGTACATCGTGAGCGACCAGAACGCCTTGGTCGGCGGCAACTGATCCTTGCCGAAATGCAGGACGTAGGCGTGTTTGGAGCCATCCAGTGGTTGATGGTCGGCGTCGGTGAAATAGCCCTCGTAATTCGCCTCGGCTCCTGAGTTGCCGAAGATGCCCATCTTTGCGCCGGCAAACCGGTAGAGATAGTTGTTCTTGAGAAAGGCACGCGTGCCGAACAGATCCGCGCTGCTGATGAGCTGGCCGTCCACCTTGGTCTTCTTGAAATTGGCGAACTCCTCGTCGGCATCCTTGATGCCGTCGAGCAAGGCGTGGCGCATGTCGGGCGAAAGCTTGTCGGCATCGAAAGGCTTGCCGGGAGCGATGCCGATTTTCGCGAACTTCTGCCGCAGCGCGACTTCCGATGGATCGACGGGCGCGAACTGCAGCAGGAAATTCAGGTACGAAAAGAATCCGAGGTCGTGGGCGCGCGTGGCGTCGTAGGGCGGAAATTCGATCCTGGGCGGTGCGGCCGGTGGCGGCTGCTTGAGATAGGCGCTGAGCGGCTGGACGAGATAGCCGGCCTGGACCTTGCGCACCGCGTCGATGTCCTTGTCGTTGAACAGCTGCGTGCGATAAATGGCGTACACGATATTCGTCTCGGCATGGAACACCTTGTTCACGCCCGGCGGTGTCGCGCCTTTCCATCCCGGCCCGGCAACCAGGTAGATGCCGCCGTCGTTGCCCGTGGTGCGCGAGCCGATGTAGTCGAAATTCTGCGTATACAGGTCGATCAGCTGCACCGAGTAGTAGCGGCCCTTGTCGATCCTGGGAATGGTGAGCACCAGCGGCTCAGCGCGCAGGTCCATCCACACCGCCGAGTAGGGTGTATCCGAATTGGGCGTGACGATGGCCGTGTCCTTGGGCGTGAACACGTTGGCCGAGCCGCCGATGTGATTGAGCGGTGCGCGATAGTTCGAGCCGCCGGTGTCGATCGCCTGCGCGTAGAGCGTCTTGTACGACTCGACCATGGGAAAGCCCCAGACATAGGCCTCCTTCGCAATGGCGCGGGCTTCGGCGGGCGTGACGGTGCCGGGGTCTTGCGGAGCGGCAGCGAGTGCCGTCGCTGAGGCCGTTGCCGTAGCAAGAAGAAACGTCATCAATCGACGCAGCATGGTCGTCACTCCGAGTCGTGGAAGAACAATCTTCATCATCGATGTCTTGACGCGCCGATGTGTCAATCGATGGGCGCCGGCGACGGAGACCGCGGCATGCGCGACGGATGCCAGCAACGTCACGATGGCGATCACCCTCATGCGTCGTTCGAACATGGTGCTGAACACGGCGCGCTCCTTCACCCGGTGATACCGAAGAGGCAGAGCGATGCCACGGTGGGCGGCGCTCGCGTGGCTGGCCAACGGTCGTTCGCCAGCTTCCATGCGGCGGAATCGGGTCACAAGCGACGAACTACGGGAGATGCCTGCGTAGTTTTACGTAGAGGGCGCAAAGCATTGCCTGCGCGTACGGCAGGCACGTGGGCAAGGCGATCTGTCAGACGTCCTGCAGTACGGCCATGCCCTTGATCACGGCCGGCCGTTCGGCGAGCGTGGCCATCCAGCGGTCCATCGACGGACGCCGTTCGCGCGCATCACCGAGCAGCGTCGGGTTGGCGGTGATCACCGCGACCACCCAAGGATAGATGGCGATGTCGGCAATGCTGTAATCGTCGTTGCCGGCATAGGCGGATTGGGCAAGGCGATGTTCCAGCACGTCGAGCAGGCGGTTGGATTCGGTGAGGTAACGATCGATCGCCAGAGGAAGTTTTTCCCTGGCGCGATTGGCGAAGAAACCGAGCTGCCCGAACATCGGGCCCACGCCGCCCACCTGCCAGTTCAGCCATTGCAGGGTGCTGTAGCGCGCTTTGCCGCTGGCAGGCAGCAGCTTGCCGGTCGTCTCGGCCAGGTACTGCAGGATGGCGCCGCTCTCGAACAGCGTCACCGCCGCTTCCCGGTCGACCATGGCGGGGATCTTGCTGTTGGGCGACACCGCCACGAAGCCGGGCAGAAACTGTTCGTCGCGACCGATGTCCACGGGATGGACCACGTAATCGAGGTGCAGCTCTTCCAGCGCAATGACGGGCTTGCGGCCGTTGGGGGTCTTCCACGTGTAGAGATCAATCATGGCATTCTCGTTCGAACGGTTGGGCGTAGCGCGTGCGGATGGTAAGGGCTGCGCCATCGCGCCACCATCCCGCATGCGTCATTTCAGTTGATACGTGGCGTAACAAGTACCGCCGATGCGCGCGGATGGCGCCGAACATCAGGACACCTTGTCCACCAGAAAGTCGATGAAGCTGCGCACGCGCAATGGCACGTGGCGGCTGTGTGGGTAGAGCAGGCTGAAGGGGCGCGAGCGTCCGCCGAACGCCGGCAGCACCGTCACCAGCCGGCCCGAGCGCAAGTCATCTTCCACGATGAAGCGATACGTCTGGAACAGGCCCGCACCGTGGCGCGCGAGCGTGACGCCGCCGAGTACGTCTTCCGACAGCACGTAGCCACCATCGCCGGTGAAGTCGATGTCCTTGCCCTGGTCCTGGAAGAGCCAGGGAATGCGTCGGCCACTGCTGGGCAGGTCGAACTGGATGCACTCGTGCCGGTTCAGGTCGTCCAGCGTCGCGGGCGTGCCACGCCGCGCCAGGTATTCGGGTGTGGCAACCATCACCAGTTCCGCGTCTTCCAGATGGCGAACGATCAAGGTGGAGTCGGCCGGTGTGCGCACGCGGATGGCCAGGTCAAACCCTTCGTCGGAGAAGTCGACGTTGCGGTTGCTTACATGGATGTCCAGCTGCACCTCTGGATGCCGCTCGCGAAACTCCGGAAGCCAGGGAAGCAGTCGATAGTGGGCGTACGTCGTGGGCACGCTGATGCGCAGCGTGCCGATGGGCCGAACTTGCTGGCCCGTGGCCATGCGCTCGGCCTCGATCAGCTGGGTGAGGGCCTGCTGGCATTCCTCGAAATAGGCACGGCCCACGTCCGTAAGACGGATCTGCCGCGTGGTGCGAACGAATAGCCGAACGCCCATGCGTTCTTCCAGTCGCGCCACCGAGCGGCTGACCGCCGCTGGCGTGACACCGGCCGCGGTGGCGGCCGCCGTGAAGCTGCCGAGTTCGGCGGCCAGGCAGAACAGCTCAATGCTTCCGAGCAGCACGTCATCAAACTGGCGACGCATGATTCATTACGCCACGTATCAAATGAAATGCATTGAACCATATTTATCGCGCCGGAACGCAGGCCTAGAGTCCGTGTGGAGTTGAAGTGAAACGCCTGGTGCTGAAGCGACTGACGCCGCGCCGGAGATGAATCGAAACACTTTCCACGAGGTTGTTGAGCATGAAACTGATCCTGATCGCCGATCCGATGTGTTCCTGGTGTTATGGCTTCGGCAAGGAAGTCACCGAGCTGCGCAACGCCTTTCCCGCGCTTGCGTTGGATGTGGTCATGGGCGGCCTGCGCCCCGGTGAAACCGCCGTGATGCCGCGGTCACAGCGCGAGGCTCGCCTGGCGCATTGGTCGCGGGTGGAGCAGGCGAGTGGCCTGCCGTTCAATCGCGACGCGTTCCTCGCCAACGATCATCTGGTTTACGACACCGAGCCGGCCTGCCGCGCCGTGGTGACCGCGCGGCGCCTGGCTCCCGCGGTGGATCAGCTCGCCGTGCTGCGCGCCATCCAGCGTGCGTTCTATGTCGACGGCCAGGACATCACCAAGGGCGATGTGTTGGCCAAAGTCGCAACCGATGCGCTGGCGACGCTGGGCTTCACCATCACATCGGACGAATTCCTTCAGGATTGGCAATCGGCCGAAGCCATTGGCCAGACACGCGACGATTTCCTGCAGGCGCGCCGCTGGGGCATCTCCAGTTTCCCTTCGCTGCTGCTGGAGGATGGCGACAAGCTTTACAGTGTGGCGCCGGGCTATGTCGACGCTGGCCAGCTCATTTCCCGCGTGCGTACCGTGGCCGGTTCATCTGCCCATACAGCCATGAATTAGGAGATTGGCTCCATGACTGACCATCAGGCCGTACTCGATCTGGCGTATCGCTACCTGCGCGGCGTGTACACCGGCGACACGCAAGCGCTGCACGAAGTGTTTCATGCCACTGCACGCGTGGAAGACACGGTGACCGGCAGCTTCCGCTCGCGCACTGCCGACGAATACATCCAGGCCGTGGGTTCGCGGCAGAGCCCGTCCGCCGCAGGCGAGCCATTCACCATGGCGCCGCTGAACATCCAGGTGCTGGGCGACATGGCCACGGTGACAGCGGAGCTGCGCTTCCTGGGCAACCACTTCTACAACCTGCTTTCGCTGCTGCGTTGCGATGGGCGCTGGCGCATCATGCACAAGCTGTTCGGCCCAGCGAACTAGCTCGCTCGGCGCTGCACTCAGCTAACGCCGTGGATCGCCTTCAACACTTCAGGCGTGAACCGTGGGTCGTCCAATGAAAGGTCACCCGACAAACGTGCGGTGATCTCCTGCAGCAGCCAGCCGTTGCCATCGGGATCATTGAACGCAGCAAACGTGGCGTAGCTGTGCCGGCGGGGATTCAGGCCGCGAACCAGCTTCGCCGCGTCCGCGTGATGGAATACGCCACCAGCATCGTGGAAGGGCTCGCCCACGGCGACGCCACGGCGCAGCAGCTCTTTGCGGGCCATCTCGATGTCGCTGACGATGAGATACAGCCCCTGCATGGAACCGGGCGCCGATAGCGTGATGTTCTTGCCGAAGATCACCGAGCAGCCCGAACCCGGCGGCGTGAACTGGATGACGCGATAGTCGTCGCCGCGCTTGAAGTCCAGATCGAGTCGCCAACCCAGGCTGGCGTAGAAACGCTTGGCGCGGTCCGCGTTCGCCACGGGGAGCACGGCGATCTCCAGCTTCATGTCGAACGCCAGCGCGCCCAGGCCGTCGCTGGCCGATGCGTTCTGCGTTTGCTCGATGTCCATGGTCGTCTCCTTGGAGATGACAATGATCAGCTCACTGCGCGCCGCCTCGCGTGCGCGAAAGACCTTCTTCTGGTTCGCGTAATGCTAGGTAGCCCGTCGAGCGTTCGCCAATTGCACCAAGGTGTCGGCCGCGGGGCGCGTCTGGATGAGATCGACAACGCGCTTGCGGCGATACCATCGTCTACTGGTGCGCTTCGGACGGCCGAGGGACATTCAAGTGGTTCCCCGCAGCCGCAGCGAAAGGAGCCGCCATGCAAGCGAAGACGTCCGCGCAGATCAAGGTTGCCAAGCGCTCTCCGGCTTATTGGCGCGTCACCTTCGACAATCCGCCGCTCAACCTCATGGGGCCGGACATGGTCCGGGAGTTCCAGAACCTCATCAACGCACTGGAGGCGGATGAAGAAGTGAGGGTAGTGGTGTTCGACAGCGCGGTGGATATGTATTTCCTCAACCATTCCGATTTCACGGCGCGGCTCGAAGACCTCACCGGCATGCCGGCAGGTCCCACCGGCTTGCCGCCGTGGCCGGATTTCCTGGTGCGGCTGACGCGTGCGCCGTTTGCTTCCATCGCTCTCATTCGCGGACGCGCCACCGGCAACGGCAGCGAGATCACGCTGTCGTGCGACATGAGTTTCTGCAGCCGCGAGAAAGCCATTTTCTCGCAATGGGAAGTGGGTGTCGGCATGGTGGCCGGTGGTGGACCGATGGCGCGTCTGCCGTTGTTGATGGGTCGAAATCGCGCGATGGAGGTGCTGCTGAGTTCGGACGATATACGCGGCGCCCAGGCCGAGATGTATGGCTATGTAAATCGCGCACTCCCCGACGCGGAACTCGATGCCTTCGTGGACGCGCTGGCCAACCGCATCGCCGGCTTCGACAAATGGGCCATTGCCAACACCAAGCGACTCGTCAACACCAGCTTGTCGCCCGATGTGGAAATTGGCGCCGGATGGGATGCATGCATCGCATCGCTGGGGCGCACCGCCGCGCAGACGAACATCAAGGCGCTGATGGAGCAGGGATTCCACAAACCCGGCGATGTCGAGGAACGGCTGGGCTACTACGTGGGAAAACTCGCGCGTTAGGCCGCTGCGCGCACGATCGCGGATGGAGGCGCCCATGGACCTGCTGAGCACGGCCAAGGCGCTGGCCGAGCGCGTGGAAGCCGAGGCGAGCAAGGCCAAGGTGCCGGTGGCCGTGTGCATCATCGATGTGCATGGCAACCTGGTATTGCAGCATCGCATGAAGGGTGCGCCTGCGTTTTCGCTGGAAATATCCCAGCGCAAGGCCTACACCTCGGCGCTGGTGCGCGTGCGCACGGCCGATCTCGCACCGATGGTGCAGCCTGGCCACGAGCTTTTTTCCCTGCTTGCGATCGGCGGCGGGCGCTTTACTTCCATGGGCGGCGGCATACCGCTCACGCAGGATGGGGAGGTGTTCGCGGGCGCGGGCGTAAGTGGCGGCAGCACCGAGCAGGACATGGCCATTGTGGAGGCGGCGGTTCGCTGAGGGCCGATTCGTCGCGCGCAAGATCGGCTCTGGCGAGGGCATGGAACGAGTGCATCACGCCGCGGGTATTGCTGTCCTCGCGGGATCGATGCCGCGCCATCCGCTGGACAGGAAAGCCGGAGCCATCATCATCATGGACAGCCGACCTTGCACATGGACGTCCATACGCCGCAGCGTCCGATCCGATGGGTCGACCATCCATGGCTCGGTGCCGCTCACAGCGCGACATGCGCCGTTCGTCACTTCCGTCGCGCCAGTCGGCACAGAAGCTTGGACCGCGGCGCGTCTGCATCATAGCGTCGGCGAAACTTTCCAACGGCCTGACACCATGCGCTGCCTAACCCTCTTTGCGTTCCTTCTGGCTGTGGGCGTTGCTTACGCCGCCGAGCCGTGGCAGCAGCCCAGCGATGCGTCGCCGGTGTTTTCGCCCGATGAGCGCATCACGGTGTTCTCGCGTGGAGAAGGTGTCGACCGCCACCTTTACATCTCCGAGCGCACGAGCAAGGACTGGACGGCGGCAGCGCCCGCGCCGTTCTCCGGGCACTGGATGGACCTGGAGCCGGCCATGGCGCCGGACGGTTCCTACCTGGTGTTTGTCTCCAATCGACCTGCGCACGATGGTGGTGCGGCACTCGATGGCTACTTCAATGGCAAGCCGAGGCCGGGGCGTGGCGGCAATCTATGGCGCGTGAGCCGCATGGCGCACGGCTGGGGCGCGCCTCAGCGGTTGCCTGATGTCATCAACGACGGCACGTCGGTGTTCTCGCCGGCTGTGGCTGCGGATGGCAGCGTGTATTTCATGAAGCCCGATCCGGTCAGCGGCAAATTCCGGCTCTATCTCAGCCGTCGGAAAGAGGGCCAATACCAGGCAGCATCGCCATTGAGTTTCAGCGATGGCACGGCGGGCGACTACGATCCTGCGGTGGCGCCCGATCAATCGTTCGTGGTGTTCAGCTCGTCGCGGCCGCCGTCGACCACGAGCGGCAGCGCGTTGTTCATCGCCTTTGCCACGGCGCAGGGCTGGGGCCCGCCGCAGCCTTTGGGGATACTCGGTATCGAGGCGCGCCTGTCGCCGGATCTGGCCACGCTCTACTACAGCGGCAGCGATCAACGCATCCACCGCTTCGCGCTGGCCGATTGGCGTGCCGGTGTGCAGGGCCATGGCGCGCAAGCAACGACGGCGACAGCTTCGCTAGGACAATGAGCCATCGGAAGCGTGACGACCACCCACGCGACGTCGCGCGTGAAATGAACGGTCACCACCGGGCATGAAAATGGGGCAGTGGGTCCAATGGGAGTAAGGACGCTGCCCCGGTGCGCTTACCTGAGTTTTCCCTGCAGCCATGCGGTTGCTGCGGAGGTCTCCTGGCGAATGCGCAAATTAACTCTACTCCTCATGTGTGATGCGCGGGATGCAAAACGTGTCGATTCGCTGTTAACGCACGCGCAAAGTGCAAACCTCAGCCGCGCTGTGCCGCCGTGCCCGATACGTAGCGGCTGCCCGGCACGCTCCAGCGCCAGGGGTGATCCTTGCCCACGCTGATGCCGATGCGTGGCCCGCCCACTGCATCCCTGGGCGGCGGCGTGCCATCGTCCACGATGGTGAAGCCTTCCAGGCCTTCAACCAGATCGATGCCGTTCTGCGTGCCGCTGATATCCATCGCCTGCGTCAGGCGCGCCGGTCCACGGCACAGGTCGAGGTCGCGCGCAGTCCGTGGACGTGCGGCGCGCATCTGCGCGATGCCGTGCAGCGGCTCCAGCGCACGGATGAGCACGCCGCAGCCGGCGCCTTCCGGGCCGCTCACGCAGTTGGCGCACCAGTGCATGCCGTAGGTGAAATAGACATACATGTGCCCGGGCGGCCCAAACATCACGGCGTTGCGCGCGGTCTTTCCGCGATAGGTGTGCGCCGCGGGATCAATGGCGCCGACATAGGCTTCCACTTCCACGATGCGGCCTGCGCGGCCGTCCGCTGACGCCAGCACTTTGTTGAGCAGCCGGGGCGCCACCGTAGTGGCGGCTCGACGGAAAAAGGCGCGCGACAGCGGCTTGCCTGGCCAGATGATCGACGACGATTTCTTTTCAATCACCCGCAGTCTCCGGTTATGCCGCGCCGAACGTGTCGCACGCGCTCATGGTGAATGTCGCTTCGTCGTCGCCCCGATCGTCGCCAGATAAAGCGGGCGATACGCAGCGACCAGCGCGTCAAGCGTGAAGGCGCGATTGCGCCCGCTGGGATTGGGAACAACCCAGATGGCGGCGCCTTCCAGTTGGCCCGGCTGTTCGCCCCACACGATGTCGCGTTGCCCGGAAAGCGCTGCGTACGCCGGCTTGCCAAGAAAGGCCACGAAACGTGGCGCGCGGCGTGCGATCTTCTGCGTGAACTCCGCGGCGGCCGCGGTGAACTCGTCTCGTGACAACTGATCCGCGCGTGCGGTGGCGCGTCTCACCACCGCCGTCAGGCCATAGCCGTAGTCGAGGATGGTGCGGTCCTGCTCCGGTGGAATTTCCCTGGGCGTGAAACCGGCGAGATGAAGCACGCGCCAGAAACGATTGCTCCGGTTCACAAAATGGTGGCCTGCCGTGGCTGCCGTCATGCCCGGATTGATGCCGCAGAACAGCAGGGTCAGGTGGTCACCGATGATGTCGGGTAGTTCGTTCGTCACCGCGCGCGTCTCGATCCGGGCATGAACCCGGGCGTTGGCCATTTTCCGAAGTCCCATCGCGTGAAGGCGTCAGCCGCACATCACCGACACCGCCTTCTGCGCGAGCTTCCTCAGTTCGGTGCGTGGACTGCCGGCGCGTGCGCGCACAGCAAGACTGTGCATCGTGGCGGAAGCGAGCAGGGCGAGTGCCTTGGGATCGGCGTCCGGTTTCAGTTCACCGCGCGTGCGCGCCAGCTTGAAGCGGGCCTCGAAATCGCCATCGAGCTTGCGAAAGCCGTCGGCAGCAATGCGCTGGATCTCGGCATCGCCCGGCGCTTCGGTAATGGCGGTGCCCACCACGAAACATCCCAGCACCTGGTCGTCGCCCGAGAAATAGATCGACAACGCTGCGTCGTAGACCTTCATCAAGGTCTCGGCCAGGGTGCCGCCGCTCGCCAATGCCTTGTGCATCGCCTCGAACTTGCGCGCCCAGTAGTCGTGCAGCGCCTTGACGTAGATGTCGTGCTTGTCGCCGAACGCCGCGCGAAGGCTGGGCCGGTTCATGCCGGTGGCGGCGGAGATGTCGTCGAGCGAGGTGCCCGAATAGCCCGTCTTCCAGAACGCTTCCGCGGCCTGTCGCAGCGCGGTTTCGGGTTCGTAGGCACGTGGCCGGCCACGAGGCCTTTTCTCGGTGCCGTCTATTTTTGTTCCTGATCGCATAAAAAACTTGACCTCTCGTCTGTGGCGGGATTATTATCCTGATCAGTACAAAATTCAACTGGCGCGAAGGAAGGTCTCCGCGCCGTAGCTAAAGTGGCAGGAAGCGGTCATGCGCAAATCATTCGATGAAGTCCCCGAAGGCCTTGGCTCGGGCAGCCCCGAGACGGCCGGGCGAAGCAGGAGGGAACGGCTCCGCTGGCCGCTGATGGCGGCCTTGCCGCTGTTGTTGCTGATCGGCGGTGGCGCGACCTATCTGCATGGCGCGGGCACCGTGGAAACGGACGACGCCTTCGTGCGCGCGGCCAAGGTGTCGATCAATGCCAGGGTGCCCGGCCAGGTGGTGAAGGTGGCGGTGACGGACAACCAGCCCGTCCGCGCGGGGCAGTTGCTGTTCCAGATCGATCCCGATCCGTATCGCATTGCGGTGGAGCAGGCCGAGGCACGGCTCAACAGCGCGCGGCTGCAGGTGGAAGCACTGAAGGCGACATACCGCCGCCAGTTGGCGGATCTCGAATCGGCCAAGGCATCCGCTGATTTCGATGGGCGCGAATACGAGCGCAAGAAGGCCTTGCTTGCTTCCGACTTCGCCTCGCGTGCTTCCTATGAACAAGCCGAAACGAACCTGCGGGTGGCACGCCAACACATTGTCTCGGCGCAGCAGGACGTGGCCAACAGCATCGCCGGGTTGAACGGCGACCCCAACATCGAGATCGATCGTCATCCTACGGTGCGCGAAGCCAAGGCGCAGCTCGATCGCGCGCGGCTCGATCTTTCCTATACCCGCGTGATCGCACCGGACGATGGCGTGGTGACCAAGGTGGACGATCTTCAGGTGGGCGACTTCGTCAGCAGCGGCGCGACCGTGTTCTCGATGATGTCGAGCCGGCATGTGTGGGTCGAGGCGAATTTCCGCGAAACCGGCCTGACGCACATGCGTGCGGGGCAGGCGGCCACGGTCGATGTGGATACCTATCCCGGGCATGGTTTCAAGGCGCACGTGGTGAGCATCAGTCCGGGAACGGGCTCGGAATTCGCGCTGCTGCCGCCGGAGAACGCCACGGGCAACTGGGTGAAGGTGGTTCAGCGTCTCCCCGTGCGGCTGGAGCTGGACGAGATGGATCCGAAGTGGCCACTGTATTCGGGCATGAGCGTGACGGCGCAGGTCGACACGCGTCAGGAACGTGGTTCGGCGCATGGAGCCCAGCGGTGAACACGGCGCTCGAACACCAGGCCGAAGCGAGGGCTCACTGGAGTCTCGTCGCCGCGGCGCTGCTGGCGACTTACATGCAGGCGGTGAACATCTCCATCCCGAACGCGGCCGTGCTGCACGTGCAGGGTGGGTTGTCGATGACCGACGATGAAATCGGCTGGGTGTTTTCCTCGTATATCGCGGCGGGCGCCATCGTCATGCCGTTGACGCACTGGCTCGCGGGCCGGTTCGGCAGGAAGAAGGTGTTCCTGGTGTCGCTGGCGATCTTCAGTGTTGGGCTGATACTCGACACGCTCGCTAAGACGCCGCTGCAGTTCGTCTCCGCACGCATCCTGCAGGGCGCGGCGAGCGGCACGCTGGCGCCGTTGTCGATGGCGATCCTGCTGCATGAGTTGCCGCCGCTGCGCCATGGCCGCATCGGCGTGGCGTGGAGCGTAACGTCGCTGCTTGGCATCCTGAGCGGGCCAGCGATGGGTGGCTGGCTTGGCGAATACCTGGGCTGGCATGCCATTTTCTACGTGAGTTTCCCCATGGCCGCTTTCATCGCCGTGGCCATGGGTTGCTATCTGAAAGAAAAGAAGCTGCACAAGCGCGAGCATTTCGACTTCTTTGGATGGATGACGTTCTCCATCGGCATCGCGGGGCTGCAGATGATGCTCGATCGCGGCGAACGCATGGAATGGTTTGCCTCGCCGGAAATCTGGGTCGAGGCCATCGCGTCCATCATCGGCTTCTATCTCTTCATCGTGCATGTGTGCACGAGGAGCGAGCATTTCCTGCACAAGGCCCTGTTCACCAATCGCAATTACGGCGTGGCCACGGTGATGTTCTTTGCCTTTGGCATCGTGCTGCTGCCGACGCTGGCGCTGACCTCGCCGATGCTGGAGGAATTGCTCGGCTATCCGGCCGACACGGCGGGCTACATCACCATTCCGCGCGGCGTTGCCTTGCTGGCGGCGTTGCTGCTGACGTGGCGAGCGCCTACGAAGTTCGACAACCGCCTATTGATCATCGTTGGCCTGACGCTAGTGGCGTATGGGAACTGGCGCATGCTGGGCTACTCGCCGCTGATGGACTGGTGGCCGGTGGTTGCCGCCGGTGCCATCCAGGGCGCGGGCCTGGGCATGCTGATGCCGGCGCTCACGCGCGCCGCCTTCAGCACGCTGGAACCGCAGTTTCGCGCGGAAGGCACCGTACTTTTCAATCTCTCGCGGCTCTACGGCAGCACCATCGGCATCGCCGTCGTGCAGATCTACTTCTACAGCAACACCCAGAGCATGCATCTGGCGCTCGCCAATAACTTGAGGCCCTACCGCATCGGCGGTGACGCGCTCTCGGGGCAAGCGCTGGCGCTGATGAATGAGCTGGTCACCGGTCAGGCGGCGGTGGTCGCGGTGATCGGTCAGTTCAAGCTCTTGATGATCGCCATGTTGATCGTCAGCCCGCTGGTTCTTCTTCTACGCAAGCCGCGTCCCGGCCTGGTTCCTGGAGTCGCAAAATGAAAGTGTTCAGACCGCATCCGTCGAGGCATTCAACTCGAACGGTCATGCTCGCCACCGCCATGCCTCTGCTGTTGTCGGCATGCATGGTAGGCCCGAATTTCGAAAGGCCCGCCGCGCCGGCCACCAAGCATTACGACGCGCAGGCGGAAAACGCGCTCGATGGCAGCAACAAAAGCAACGGTGCACCGCGCGTCGACCTCGGCAAGAAGGCACAGGGCGACTGGTGGTCGTCGCTGGGTTCTGCGAAGCTCGACGAAGTGATGCGCAAGGCCATCGTCGGCAACCTGGATCTGGAAGCCGCCGATGCCACCATTGCCCAGGCCAACGAAGCCGTGGCATCCGTGGCGGGAGGGTTGAGTCCGCAGGTGGGCTTTGGCGTGCAGGGCGGCCGTCAGCATGCAAGCAACGGTGCAGGCGCCTCCAACTTCTACGCGGTCGGTCCGCAGGTGAGTTTCGATTTCGATCTTTTCGGCGGCACCAAACGGAAGATCGAGGAGCGCACGGCGCTCGCCGAACTCGAACAGCATCGGTTCGACGCGGCCTATCTCACCGTGACCGGCGATGTCGCCAGCCAGGCCATCCTGCTTGCCTCGGCTCGCGAACAGATCAAGGCGGTGCAGGTGCTGATTGCCGACGACCAGAAGAACCTGGATCTCGTTCGCAAGGCTCACGAGTACGGTACGGCCACGCAAGTAGATATCGCGCTGGCCACCACGCAGCTTGCGCAGGATGAAACCCTGCTGCCGCCGCTGGCGCAGCAGCGCGACGTGGCAAGGCATGCGTTGTCGATCCTGGTGGGCAAGAGTCCTGGTGACTGGACGGCGCCGGATTTTGATCTGGGCGATTTCACGCTGCCGGAAAACCTGCCGGTGAGCCTGCCGTCGGAACTCGCGCACGAGCGGCCCGACATTCTCGAAGCCGAAGCGCAGCTGCATGCCGCGAGCGCGGAGATCGGCGTGGCCACGGCGGATCTGTATCCGCACCTGACGCTGTCGGCGTCGCTCACCCAGGCTGGCCCTGGCATCGGAACGCTGTGGGGTCTTGCGGCTGGTTTGACCGGGCCGCTCTTCGACGGCGGCACACGGCAGGCGAATCGCCGCGCCTCAGAGGATGGCTACAAGGCATCGCTCGCAGGCTACCGGCAGACCGTCATCAAATCGCTGGGGCAGGTGGCGGATGTGCTGCAGGCCATTCGTCACGACAGCGAGGAGTACGCCGCGCAGGAGCGCGCCTTGAACGCCGCTGAAGCGAGCCTGCGCTTGAACCAGCAAGGTTATCGCGTGGGCGAGATCGGCGTGCTCCAGGTGCTGGATGCCGAGCGTGGCTACCAGCGTGCGTTGATAGGCCAGATCCAGGCAAGCACGGCGCGCCATCTCGATACGGTGCAACTCTCCATCGCCCTCGGCGGCAATGCGAACGGTGCCTTCGAGCAGCGCGTGGCGTTCCGCGAGAAACCGTAAGCCATCCATTTCCACGCCACGTTCGACATGCCGCATGGCGTTGTCGGTGTGGCTTTCCACGAGAGAACACGAACATGAGTACGTCGGAACACCTGCGCGACAAGACCCTTCGCCTTGCGCACGGTAGCGGTGCGATGCCGGCCGTTGGCTTTGGCACGCTGATACCCGATCGCATCAAGGCCAAGCAGGCCATCACGCTGGCGCTGGAAACGGGCTTCCGTCACCTTGATGGCGCCGAGCGCTATCTCAACGAAGACGTGGTCGGCGAGGCGATGAAGGAAGCGTTCGACGCCGGCACGTTGACGCGCGACGAACTCTTCGTCACCACCAAGCTATGGAACACCAATCACCGGCCCGAACGGGTACGGCCTGCCTTCGAAGCCAGCCTTCGTCGTCTTCAGCTCGACTACCTCGACCTGTATCTGGTGCACACGCCGTTTGCGTTTCAGCCGGGCGACGAGATGGACCCGAGGGACGAACACGACAAGCCCATCTACGATACCGGCGTCACCCTGGCCGACACATGGCGCGCCATGGAACAGCTGGTGGACGACGGACGCTGCCGTGCGATCGGGCTCTCCGACATCACGCTGCCCAAGCTGAAGGAGATAGTCGCGATCGCACGCATCAAGCCTGCCGTGGTGCAGGTGGAATGCCATCCCTATCTTCCGGAATGGGAACTGCTGGAATTCTGCCGGCAGCACGGCATCGTCCTGCTCGCCTTTGCACCGCTGGGCCACGGCATGGAACCGAGAATCACGGACGATGCGGTGATCAAGGCCATTGCGCAACGCGTGGACATGACGCAGGCGCAAGTCGCCTTGTCGTGGGCGGCGCAACGCGGAACGGCGTTCCTGACTACGTCGACCAATCCAGCGCATATCCGGGAAAATCTCGACATTGCCCCATTGCCCGACGAGGCCATGCACGAGATGCGGCACGCCATCACCACCAGCATTCGCCTGAACGCCGTGGTGGAGACCGGCGTGCCGGGGTTTGTGCCGCGACGCGTGTAAGCGGTCAGAGATCGAGTTCGATATCGCCCTCGGGCCGCGCGCAGCAGATGAGCACGTTGCCGCTGGCCGGCGCGTCGATGGGCTCGGGGTCGTAGCGAACGCGGCCGGCGATGAGCGCGGTTTCGCAGGTATGGCAGACGCCCGTGCGGCACGACCACCGCACCGGAACATCGCAGGCTTCCGCGAAATCCAGCAGGCTTGCATAGCTGTCGGACCACGGCAGGGCCAATCCACTTCGACTGAAGGAAACGGTTGGCCCATGCCCTTGCACGCCCGCCGGTGCATGCGGTTGCCGTGCAGGCGTGGCGGCGATGCCGGGCGTGATGGAGGCTTCGCTGCCAAAAGTCTCGGTGTGGATGTTCCCGTTCGGCACGCCGATGCCGTTGAGGTCGGCGATGAGCGCGGACATGAAGCCGGCTGGGCCGCACAGGTAGAACTGGGCCGTGGTCGGCACGCCCAGTCGCTGGATGGTGGAAGCGCTGATGCGCTCCGCTGCATCGAAGTCGCGGCCGAATTGATCTTCGGGGCGCGGCTGGCTGTAGGCGACGAGCGTGTGGACACGCGGCAACGCGCTCAGCAGACGGCGTACCTCCGCCGCGAAGGGATGTTCGCTGCCGTTGCGCGCGCCATAGATCCAGTACACCTCGCGATGGGCGGCATTGCCTTCGGTCACCAACTGGTGAAGCATGCCGAGCACCGGCGTGATGCCGATGCCCGCGCTGAGGAAGACTGTCGGCTGGTCGCCGGCTTGCAGGTGGAAGTTTCCGCGCGGCGCGCTGACGTCGAGCACGTCTCCCGCTTGCACATTGTCGTGGATGTATCGGCTTCCATCGCCGGTGCCCCGTTTGACGCTGACGCGATACATGCCGTCTTCGCCGACGTTGGAGATGGAATAGCTGCGGGTGAGTGGTGCGTCAGTACCCGTGCGCGCTAGGCGCAACACCACGAACGACCCCGCCAACGGCGGTGCAAGATTCGGCGGCTCCATCGCGGCCAGCAGCAACGAGGTCACCTCGTCGCTTTCCTTGATCACCTTCGCCACCTTGAGGCGACGAAAGCCGGGCCACGCAACATCGGGAAGCACTGGCGCAAGCCCCGCGTTGCCGGGGAGTTTACCGGTGTTCGCCAGCATCGCATCGAAGGACTGCTTCCAGCCCGGGCTGAGCGAAGGTTCGCTTGAGGCCAGCCGAAGCCGATCTTCCGGATGACCGGGCAAGTAGAGCAGGGCATCGACTTCAGCGACGGTGAGTTTCTCGCGGCCCTGCTCGACGCGCACGATCTCGTCGCCGGCGCCGATCTCGCCTTCCTCGATCACGCGGAAATAGAAGCCGGGACGCCGATGCGACACGAGCAGCGACGGCATGCGCGGTTCGTCCATGCGTATGCCCACGCGATAGCAGGTGACGCGCGGCTGCGATACCTCGAATAACGCGCCGCCGATGCGATAGCGGTCGCCGATGCACACTTCGTCGTCGGGCAGTCCATCGATGGTGAGATTCTCGCCGAACATGCCGTACTCGGTCAGCTGGCGATCCAGAACCTGTTCCCAGTATCGGTACGAGGCGATCTGGTAAACCATGACCGCACGATGCACGCCGCCATGGCCGGCGAGGTCGCCTTGCCCGTCGCCATCGAGATTGAGGCGGCGCGCCATCACGCGACTGTTCACGGGGCGCTTCCATACCGCCGTGCGCACGACCTTGCCTCGCCATGCCACATCCGCGGGAAGGCCGACATTGATGGAAACGACGTGGCTCATCGCTAGGCTCCCGGCACGCTTCCAGGCAGGCTGCACATGCTACGCGGTTTCGTTGCTGCCGTCGGTCAGGCTCACGTCGCCGGGCTCACTGAGGAGACAATAATCGCCCATGCAGCAGCAGGCGAAGAGTCGCCAGCGTCATCAGCACAATGATGATGTTGCCGCCCACGAACAGGTACGGCGCCATGATGGCCAGCGGTCCGGTTTCGCCATGTTCGATGAGACGCAGTGGTGCCGTCGTGAGTGAGGTCACGCCGAAGGTGAAGCCCCAGTAGCCGACGGAGAAGGGTTGCTCGCGTATCCACGGCCACAGGCGCAGCAGCACCACGCTGATCATCAAGCCGTAGGCGAGCATCGCATGGATGAACATGTCGGGCGGCCCGTGACTCAGGTTGATGTATGCCAGCGCGCCCACGGTGGGCGGTGCCAGCTGGATACCAAGGGTGGGACGAATCATCGGTGGCATGGGTTCGGCGGTGTAGAGCCGATGAAGCAGGACCGCGTCGATCGCCAGCCAGGTAAAGGCGCCGGCACCAAACGCCAGTTCGCCCCAGTCGCCATAGCCAAGATTCGCGGCGACCGATGCCGCGACGAAGGAGCCGCCCACCACCGGCAGATACAGCGCGGCGGTGGTGTGCGCCTTGTCGCGCCCGCCTTCCCAAAGCATGCCGGTGAGCCATACGGCGAAACTCACCGTGTGGAGAAAGCCGAGCACGAACAGAATCGAGGCGGCCGTGTGCGAATAAGGCAATACCGCCGCGGCAATCACCATGGTCGTGAGGCCGGCCAGGCCGGCGAAACACGACTGGATCGGATGGTTGAGTTCCGCGAGCGCGGCAGGCCGCGCATAGATCCACTTGGCGGTGGTCAGCACCAGCAGCGTAATCCAGATCAGCGCCGCTGCTGCGAGCAGAACTTCGCCCACCGCGCGAGGCAGATGCCACACCTCGTGCGCTGCGCGCCAGGCGTTACCCAAACCGCCGATGCCGAGCACGATGCCAAAGAAGCTCGCAGGAACAATCGGCAACTTGCCCAGTGCCATGGTGGAGCGCCTCGTTGGTTGCGTTGCCGCCAGTGGTTGGAATGGCACCGTGAAGACGCACTTTCCCGCTTGCAAACCTAGTCAGCCGGCATGGGCGCCGCCATTGCACCAAGGTGTCTCCGATACTTTGGTATCGCTGGCGACGGACGAGGCCGAGGCATTCGTCGAACGTCGATGAGAAATCCGCGTTCTTTTGACACAGTCGGCACGGGAAGGCCCTTAGGTTCTTGCGGGCCCAACGCGCTACGATCGCTACACGATGCCGCCGTGCCACGCGTTTGCGAGCGGCGGTTTTTGCACGAGGAGCCATTCCATGATCTTCGCCGTATTCCTTGTCGCTCCCCATGACGTGAAAACCGAGCACGTCGAAGAGGCCCCCGAATTGCTGGAGCGCGATGGGCGCTGGTATTCGCTGCGTGGCGGCCCTCGCCAACCGCGGAAGACCGACCGCGAATGGGATCCGGTGGCCGTCTATGCTCCGGACGAATTCACGGAGGAGGAGTTCCAGGAGCTGTACGAACTCCATCGACCGAACGTGCCGGAACTCAATTTGAAGTATTGATGACGGAGCGTCGATGGCGCGCGTGGCAAACGGTACGCGCGCCATGATGATCTGGCAGGGCAGGCCAACGGGTGTCGATCACGCCGCTGACTGTGCGCTGCATCAGGCAGCCATGCTTAGAGCTGCGACTCCGCTGACACGGGCAGCTGCGCCACCGCGTTCGCGACGCGGGAGGATTGCACGGGTTGTGGGGCCAGTTGCGAAGGGTAATCCACGTCCCAGTCCGAGCGGCCGTTGATGCGGCTGCTGGAGACGTCATTTGCCTGCTCATTGCGCGAGGTGTTCAGCGTATGTGATCGCTGCGCACCATTCGCGGGCGAGGTCGCGGCGGTATTTTCTTCTGCCCACAAGGGGCTGGAAATGAACGCCAACGCCAGTATCAGGTTGCTGGCGAGAAGGCGTCTGGATTGGGTGGAAGAGCGTTTGGTGGTCATGGCATGAGGTCCGGTGGTAGTGGCGACGAATCGCCCTGAAGTTGGCTCCCTGCGTGAAGAGATGCACCTTCAATCGACAGTGCATAATTTTGTACGCTTTCGAATAATATTCTTCGAAAGCGCGGCCGTCAAGCTTTTTGTTCGTGATTGAACAAAAATAAGCCTTGTGCGGGAGAGTTGCCACCCAAGGCGGGGCGGTGGCCTCAAGCCGCGGCTGGGTGAAGGGCGTGCACTTGCCGCCCAGCGGGCTGAAGCGCAGCCTTGCATGTGGTGGAAGCGCTGCCGCTCTGCCGGGCGCTTCGATCAAGCCGCATGCCTGTCTGGCGTCGGGCGTCGCGAACACACGGACTCAGCCGGAGACCGATGATGGAAGCGCAAAGCATTCGGACGGCCCTCGATCGACACTGGGCGGCATCCGCCGCGGGCGATCTGGTGGCCGAGCATGAGATCTATCACGATGACGCGATCTGCGAGTACCCGCAGTCGGGCGAGATCATCCACGGCAGGCACAACCTGCAGGCACTTCGCGGCCATCATCCCGGCAAGCCCTCGGGATTTGCGGTGCGGCGCATCGCAGGCGAGGGCAACCTCTGGGTCACCGAATACACGATCAACTACGGTGACAAGCGTGCGTTCACCGTGAGCATCATGGAGTTCCGGGACGGCAGGGTGGCGCACGAAAGCCAGTACTTTGCCGACCCCTTCGACGCGCCGGCGTGGCGCGCGCAATGGGTCGAACAAGGTGCCTGATGGAAGGCATCGGGCACTAACGTGCGGACGGCCGACGTACCGATCGATCCTGCCGAAGCGACATCGAAGTGCGCACCGGCGTGGCTGCCACGTCGGTGCTGCATCGTGCGCCTTGGGTGATGGGCGCTACAGGTTTACAGCCGCGCAGGGTGAGCCGCCCTGTTGCATCGCATGGAATTCGATGGACAGGCCAAGATCGTCCTGGGTGGGAGCGAGAACGGATTCGCCTGAGAGGCCGCGATAGGTCGCGAGCTTGCGCTCGTAGCCACGCTCCGCCCAGCGCTGCGCACGCGCGAGATCACTCACGGCAAAGCTCACGCCAAGAATGCGGGGGCCGCCGCTGGCTATGGTCTGCTCGGCAAGGCCGGCACCGTCGGGTTGAAGCGCCAACAGCGCCGTCGGGCCGACGGGCACGCAGAATCCTTTCGCACCGAGCGCGGCCAGCTTCACCGGCACGGCGTGGCCAAAGCCCATCTTCTCCAGCTGCTTGCGATCGGCCTCCGCGTCGCCCGAGACCAGCCATATCGAGGAGAGTTCGCGCGCGCCGTTGGGATGCTCGCGCGTGACGCGATAGTCCTCGGCATTGCCGGGATCGAATTGGTCGGGCGCGTAATCGGCGGCATAGTCGATGAAGAAGGTGTTGCTCGACAACGGCGCACGATCGAACGCGAACAGTCGCCAGCCCGGCTTGGCACTGTCGGGGCCGGAGAAGAACGGCGTGACCGCGTAGTGCAGCGCCTGCAGCGATTGATGGAGCGCATCGAGCGACGAGGAGCGGAAGCCAAACGTGCGCGAACCCGGTCCACCCTTCAGCGCCTGCTGGTCTTCCTTCATGCCCGGATCGAACGCGGGGTTGGGGCGCGTGATGCCGAGCAGCTCGATGAAGCTGGTGTCCGAGAAGCGGATGTAGCGATTGGCAACGCCATCGGGATCGCGCCCGGGCCGGACCTGGAAGCCCAGCTTGACCGCCATGACCGAGGTGACCTGATCGATGCCGCGTCCCCACAGCAGGATGTGATCGAGTCGCGTGGTGGGCGCTGCAGGCGCAGGCGCGGCCGCCGCGGCTTGCGCGGTAGCCAGAGACAGAAGACCTGCCGAAACAAGGGAAATAAGGCGCATGCGTATCCTCACGGGAAAGACGGTGACGGTTCCATCGTGCAAGCCGCGGATGTCATGACACGCGCGGAGGAGGTGCTACAAGGCGCTCTTTTTAGGCGTTGCCCGGCCGTACCGGCAAGGACAATTTCCGCGCAAAAACGGCCAAACGCGAGGGCATGCCGGCGCGCCGATCCGTTTCCATCACGCGCTCGCGCTTCGACGCAACGACTGCGGCGACATGCCGAAGGCGCGGACGAAAGCACGTCGCATGCGGCTGGTATCGCCAAAACCCGTCGATGCTGCGATGTGGTCCAGGTTGACGTGGCTGGTCTCCACCGCGATGCGGGCGGCTTCCAGCCGCAGGCCTTCCACGACCTTCGCCGGGGTGGCACCGATTTCCGCCGCGAACGCACGCGCAAAGTTCCGGGGACTCATCGCCGCGCGCTCAGCCAAACGTTCGACCGTCATCGGCTCGGCAAGGCGCGAGCGCATCCAGCCGATGAGATCGCCGAACCTTCCCGTCTTGCCACCTTGTTCCACCAGCACGGAGTACTGCGATTGCCCACCATGCCGACGCTGGTGCACCACCAGTTGCTGGGCCGTGCGTCGTGCGATGCCGGGGCCTAGATCGTCTTCGACGAGCGCGAGCGCAAGGTCGATGCCTGCGGAGATGCCTGCCGACGTCCACACATTGCCGTCCCTCACGAACATCCGGTCGGCATCCAGCCGCACCTGCGGATAGCGCTGCTGGAAGCGCTCGGCCACCGCCCAATGCGTGGTCGCGCGCCGGCCATCGAGCAGGCCGGCGTGCGCGAGGAAGAACGCACCGGAGCAGACGCCCGCGGCGCGGCGCCATGCATCGTCGCCGAGCCAGGCCACGATATCGTCCTGGCTCTCTTCGACTTGCGCCATGTTGCCGCCGGATACGATCACCGTGTCGAACCGTTTCTTTTCGATGGGCGACGCCGCCAGGCACACGCCCGATGAACTGCGCACCACGCCACCACCCGGGGCGAGCACGTCGATCGCATAGCTCTCGGGCCGGAAGCGTTCCGCCATTTCGAAGACGGCGACGGGGCCGGCGGCATCCAGCAGTTGAAACCCCGGAAAAACGACGATGGCGATCTCGCGTCGCATGGCGGCAGTCGCATGGCCCGATCCAGTGCCGGAAGGTGGCGTAACTGCACCGCGGGCGTCAAGTTGGCAGGTCGGCGTCACGTCGGCTTGACGTGGCCACGCTCGAACATGGGGAGAGGAATCGGGCGCAGTCCTGGACATGGAAAGGCGTCGCCCATCCATGTCGGCGAGACGGCGATCAACCCGTTGCTTCTTTTTCGGGACTCACCGCAGATTGGCTCCCGCGTTGTATGTCCGTTTGCGATCCATGACGGACACGACGAATCCCCCCATGCAGAACGTCATCGAGGACAAGCCCATGAAGAAAATATCCGCCATCGCATGGACAGCGACTGTTTTCCTGCTTTTCGCCGGCACAAGGGCGGCGCAGGCGGAAGACGCGGTGCCGGCTGCGCTGCAACCGCCTGCCGGCTACACCGTCGCGTTCACTGCTAAGGCGACGGGCGTTCAGATCTACATGAGCACCGCCGAGGCCGGCGCGGCGCCGAAGTGGACCTTCGAAGCGCCACTGGCCGAGCTCAAGGGCCATGACGAGGTGATCCATCACTATGCCGGCCCCTCGTGGGAAGCGGCCGATGGCAGCAAGATCACCCGTGACACGAACACACCGGTAACCACGGTGCCTGCGAAGCAGCCGGCGTCCGATATCCCGTGGTTGCTCATCAAGGTCACGGCCGACGCTGCGCCCGGTGCCTTGAGCAAGGTCGTCTACGTTCAGCGGGTTGCTACCGCAGGCGGCGTTGCACCCGTCACGCCGCCCACGCGCGCCGGTACGAAAGTCGGCGTTCCGTATACGGCCACCTATGTGTTCTACGCGAAGTCGAACTGATGCTGCGCCACACGTGATTGGTGCTGGCTCCCTCGTTTTGGCGAGAGGAGCCTTGCGCAGCCGCCGTCAGAAGTTCGCGCGAACCGTCACGCCCACCATGCGCGGATCGCTGGGTTGTCCCAGGATCAGGCCGGAATTTCCCGTCTGGATGGTGAGGGCGGTGATGTAGTTGCTGTCGAACAGGTTGCGCACAAAGACGTCGGCTTCCCAATGGTCGTTGAAGCGATAGCCGACGCTTGCATTGGTGACGTTGTAGCCGGCAATCCGCGTATAGATGGAGTTGCTCGTATCGCTGTTGTAGCCGCTGCGCGCACTCGAATCGAGGTGGAAGAGGAAGGCACCCGTGCGGAACGGTAGCTCGTAATCGAAGCCCAGCGTGCCTGCCCATTTGGACAGGCCGGCAAGCGGCAGTCCCGTGAGCACATACGCGCCCGGTACATTCGGGTTACCGCGAGGATTGGACGTCTTGTTCGCCAGCGATGCGGGCGGCTTGAACGGTTGGCAACCACCCGCGGCATTGGGGTTCTGCCATTCCAGCGGGCAAGGTCCGAGCGGATAGTCGGTGTACTTGCCATCGGCATAGGCAAGCGACGCGTGCACTACGAAGCCCTGGAACACCTGCGCGGCGAAATCCGCTTCGAGGCCTTTGACGGTGACTTCGGGAATGTTCGCCGGATACGTGCGCAACGCCGCCGTCTCGACGCTGGAGGTGATGTTGGCCTGGTAGTTGTCGACCACCGTGTGGTACGCGGCAAGGTTCAAGGTGGCGCGACCGCCCCACCACGCCGATTTCAAGCCCAGTTCCCAGGTCTTGTTCGTTTCGTCCTTGATCACCGCGGTTCCCAGCGCGGGATTGTTCAAGGCATCCAGCGGCAGGCCCGACATGTTGAGTCCGCCCGACTTGTAACCGCGCGCATAACTCAGGTAGCTCATCAGCGAGTCGGTGAACTGATAGGCGAGGTTGGTGCGACCCGACACATTGCCGCCGCTGTCGGATGCGGAATAACTCTGCGGCCGGAACAACGAGAGCTTGGCGTTGTCCTGGATGCTGCCCGGCGTGGTCGGCAAGCCGCCCGACACGGTGGTCGAATAGTCGCCGTTCTTGTCTTCGTAGGTGTAGCGCAGGCCTAGCGTCGCGGTCAGCTTGTCGCTGATGCGGTAGTTGGCTTCGCCAAACGCGGCATAGCTCTTCATTTCGAAGTGCGAGTTGCCGTATTGGCCATAGCCGTCGGCGAGATTGTCCGGCATGCGCGGAAAATTCGTGGTGCTCACCAGCCAGTACGTGGCCGCTGGACCGTACACGCTGATCGGCTTGCCGTTGATCTCCTGCGTGTAGAAATAAACACCGCCCACGTAGCTGAAAGGTCCATCGCCGTTGGAGGCCACGCGGAATTCCTGGCTGTACTGATCCTGCCGCGACGGTATGCGTTGCACGGTCTGGATCGGCAGGCCGATGTAGTCGCGATCGTTGGCGACGTCCCACTTCCAGTAGCGCCATGCGGTGATCGACGTCAGCGTGACAGCGCCCAGGTTCCAGTCCGCATTGAGCGATACGCCGCCGTCCTGTGTGTCGATGTGCAGCGGTGCGTCGATGTCGGTGAGGCGGTCGTAGACGTTGCGGCTCGGCGGCACATACACCGGAAAGCCGTGCGCAGGGAGATTGAGGGATAGCCCTTCGAATTGCCGCGCCGCGCTTTTCAGGCTGGTGCCGACGCGCAGATAGTTCTGCGTGCAGCAGTCCGAATCAAGATTGGACACGTCGGCGATCAGGCGCACGTTGAGATCGTCATTCGGCTTGAACAGCAACTGGCCGCGCAGGGCGTAGTTGTCCAGTCCGTTCTCGTCCTTGCCGGTGGTGACGTTGTGCAGCACGCCATCGCGTTCGGTGAACTGCGCGGCGAAGCGGCCGGCCACGGTGTCGCTGAGTGGGCCGGAAACGTTCGCCTTGGCCTGCACGAATCCGTTCTCGCCCAGTGAGAGCTCACCGCTGCCTTCCGGCACGAAGGTGGGTTCGCGGCTGGTGATGTTGATCGCGCCCGCCGTGGTGTTCTTGCCGTACAGCGTGCCCTGCGGGCCGCGCAATACTTCGATGCGCTCGATGTCGGTGAAGTCGAACGCAGCCGTCGCCGGGCGACCGTGGTAGACGCCATCCACATAGAAACCCACGCCCGGCTCTATGCCGTCATTCGCGGCGCTGACCGACAAGGTGTTGGAGCCCAATCCGCGGATGGTGTAGGCGGTGTTCCGCGGGTTCGCGGAGTTGTAGTAGAGCGAGGGAACCAGCAGGCTGAGCTGCTGCGTGTTGACCGTGTAGGAGCGGTCGAGCCATTCGCCGCTCACCACCGACACGGCCACCGGAACCTTCTGCAGTTCTTCTTCGCGCTGGCGAGCGGTGACGGTGATCTTGTCGAGCGTGGTGGCGTTGCTTTGATCGGCAGGTGGTGGCGTTGGCGCGGGTGAATCGGAAGCTTGTGCGGTGACGACGAAAAAGGTCGAACCCGCCAACATGGCGGCAAACAGAGGTGCACGACGCATGGGTGTTGAGTCCTTCGGTCGACACGGCAGTGGATTTGGGCAAAGCGGGTAGGCGGTGCTGCCTTCGCTATGAAGTTAACTATATAGCGAAGAATCGACCGAGGGCATCTTTTTGCGACGGCTTTTTGCGATGGCTGGGCGCTGTAAGTTGACTGTCACGACAGTCTTTCGGCCTGTGGAGTGTCGTCGGCAACGAAGCCGGCGAGCCGTCCGCACGGCCGAGTGCAAGCCATTCGGCCGTGCCAGATGTAGGCTAGGGAAAGTGGCCGCTGAGCCGCCAACGCAAGGGCACGAGCCAGGCATGACGAAGAAGCTACGCCCCACGCTGGCCATCAAGGGCACGCTCGGACTGGAAGCCGACGGCCGCAACTTCGGCGGGCGCGAGCGCATCGCCTTGCTGCTGAAGATCGGCGAGCTGGGTTCCATCTCCGCCGCCGCGCGCGACGTGGGCATGAGCTATAAGGGAGCCTGGGAAGCCGTCGACGCCATGAACACCCTGGCGGGCGAACCACTGGTGCATCGCGCGGTGGGTGGGCGCAGCGGCGGCAGCGCGACCTTGACCGTACGCGCGCAGCGCCTTATCGACGTCTTCCAACGCATGGAAGCCATCCATCAACGCTTCCTCAAACATCTGTCCGCCGTGGCAGACAATCCGCTTTCCGACATCGACCTGGTGAGGCGCTTCACGATGAAGACAAGTGCACGGAATCAAATCGCGGGCACCGTTTCCACAGTGCAGTCCGGTGCCGTCAACGACGTCGTCCAGATCGATATCCAGGGCGGCCAACGCTTGGTCGCCACGGTGACGCACGAGAGCGCGCAGAGCCTTGGTCTTGCACCTGGCCGCAGCGCCTTCGTGCTGATCAAGGCATCGTCTGTGATCATCGGCTTGCCCGATGGTTTGTCGCGCCTGTCCGCACGCAATCAGCTGAAAGGGCAGGTGTCCTACGTCAAGCGCGGCGCGGTGAATGCCGAAGTCGGTATTCAACTGGACGGCGGCAGCGCCATCGTCTCCATCATCACCACCGCAAGCCTCGATGCCCTCGCGCTGAGCGAAGGCATGCCCGTCGTCGCGATCATCAAGGCATCGAGCCTGATCGTGGGAACCTTCGACAGCTAGGCGTTCGAACCGCGCGGCGAAGGGCATGCGCGGTTCGCCGCGAGCCGCGTACTTGGTGCCGCTTGACTGGACCCGGGTCCAGCTGCGTTATGCTTGGCAAGTCATGCGCATGCGCCTTCACATCAGCCGCCGTCGCCGGGTCCTGTGGACAGGCGTGGTGCTGTTTTGCCTGCTGTTCCAGCAGTTGGCCATGGCCGCTTATGTCTGCACCTTGCCAACGAGGCCTGCCGATACCGTCATGACGGGCGATTGCGCGTCGATGGGCATGACTGCTGCGGCGAAGACATCGTTTCAGCACCAGAATCCGGATGCGCGTTGCGCCGAGCACTGTGCCGGAGACGCCGCGTCTGCGCATGACGTTCGCCTGCCCTCGGTTCCACCGCTGCTGTTGCCGCCCGCGTCTCCCACCTTGATGGGGACGATCATGCATGCGCCCGATCAGGCCCCGTTGCCTGATGTCGCGTTGCATCGCCCGGAGCCACCGCCCACGTTGCGGTTCTGCTCTCTGTTGATCTAGCCCCTGATCGCTGACCACTCGGTGGCTGCGCCTGCGTGCGCGGCCTGTACGGTTTTGTGATCGGAGCTACTCATGTTTTCGCATCGAATCTGGTGGCGTGCCTTGCAGGCGCGCCGTCGGCTGTGCCTTTGGACGGCCCTATGTCTGGTTGTGTCTCCCGCGTGGGCGGACGATTCCGCGCCCCTTTCACTGGAAGCCGCGACGCGGCAGGTCGCAGACCAAACACCTCTGCTCGCGGCACGCCTTGCCCAGCAGGACGCCGCGCGCGAAGAAGCGGGCCGCGCGGGCGCCTTGCCAGACCCTCAACTCACCGTTGGCATCGATAACCTGGCCATACAGGGCCCAGGCGCATTCACCGCCGGCGGTGACACCATGACCATGCGCACCCTTGGCCTTACCCAGGTGCTGCCGTCGCGGGCCAAGCGACAGGCGCAGCGCGACGCGGCGGGGGCAAACGTCGAGCAAGCCGCATCGACAACGGAGATGACTCGCCTCGCGATCGAGCAGCAAGTGGCCGCTGCCTGGGTCGGCGCGTGGGGCGCGCACCATGAAGTCCTGATGCTGCAGGCGATGCGGCGCGAATGGGCAGTCGACGTCACCGTCGCCGAAGCGCGATTGCGCGGCGGCACTGGCACGGCGGCTGACGTGCTGGCCATGCGGATGGAAGCGCTCGACCTGGAAAACCGCATCGACGAGGCGACCTCGCGCGAAGTGCAGGCTCGCGCGGCGTTGGGCCGGTGGCTCGGTGCACCGGTCAACCAGCCGCTGGCCGATGCGCCAGACTTCGCCGTGCTCCCGCATGACGAATCCTCGCTGCTGTCGAGCGTGGACCAGCAAGGGAATCTGCTCGACTGGCCCGCTCGTGAACATGCCGCCGAAGCGGCGCTGGCGGTCGCCAAGGCGGACAAGCATCCCGAGTGGAGCGTGGGCATGAGCTACGGCTCCCGTGTTCGCGGTCTGTCCGACATGGTGTCGCTGCAAGTTGGCGTGAGCCTGCCATTGTTCACGCGCAATCGGCAGGACCGAGGCATCAGTGCGCGCGCCGCCGATCTCGATGCGGTTCGTGCCGAGCACGACGACGCACGCCGGCAGCAGGTTGAAGCGGTGCAGGCGGCCTGGGTGCAATGGGTTGCGCTGGGGCGCCAGGTGCGCCGGCATCTCGATCAATTGCTGCCGCAAGCCAACGACCGCGCAGCATTGGCCTTGGCGACGTACCGCGGCGGCGGCGACATCCAGCCATTGCTGGACGCACGCCGCGATGAAATCTCTCACCACACCGACTTCGCCCGCATGCTCACCGACTACGGTCGCGCCTGGGCAGCCCTGGCCTATCTGCTTCCCGAGGGGAATGTCCGATGAAACGCGCACGATGGATTGCTTTCATGCTCGCGGGGCTTCTCGTTACTGCGATGGCCGCCTACTGGGCGGGTCGTCACGTCGAGGGTTCCACGGCATCTTCCGATGTCCATGCCGCCATGACGGGAACGGCGGCACCGGCCGCCAGCGCCAAGGTCTTGTACTGGTACGACCCGATGACGCCCGAGCAGCATTCGGCCAAGCCGGGACTGTCGTCGATGGGCATGCAGATGGTGCCCAGGTATGCCGACGCAGGCGGCGATGCGAGCACGATCCACATCGACGCGGCGACCGTGCAGAACCTGGGCGTCCGCACGGCAACGGTGGAACGCCGCGTGTTGCCGGCAACAGTGGAAGTGCCCGCAACGATAAGTTGGGACTTGCGCCAGGCGATTGTCGTCAGTGCGCGCGTGGACGCCGTCATCAGCAAGCTGTATGCGCGTGCTCCCTATACCAACGTCGCCGAGGGCGCACCGCTCGCCGATCTACTCGCGCCGCAGTGGAGCAGCGCCGTTGCCGAAACGCAGGCGCTGCAGCATGTGCAATCGGCAGAAGCCAAGGCCTTGCGCGGCGCGGCGCAACAACGCCTGCAGGTGCTCGGTCTGTCGCCCGCGGATGGTCGCTCGATCGGAAGTGGTGGCCAGCTCACCTTGCATGCACCACAGGCTGGCGTGATCAGCACGCTGGACGTGCGCGAGGGGCAGCGCGTCAATGCCGGACAGACCTTGATGACGATCAACGGGCTTTCCACCGTGTGGGTCGAAGCGGCGCTGCCACAGGCCGTCGCGGGTACGGTGCAGGCGAACACGCCAGTCACGGTTCGAGTCGATGCGTTGCCTGGACAGCGGTTCCATGGTCACGTGGAAACACTGCTGCCCGATATCGACATGGCCACCCGGACGCAACGCGCACGCATCGTGCTTGCCAACCCGGAAGGCAGGTTGAGCCCGGGCATGTTTGCCACGGTGCAACTCGATCCGGCACCAGGTGCCGCGGTGCCCGTCGTTCCCGACGAGGCCCTGATTGCCACGGGCGATCACACGCGGCTGATCGTTGCCGAAGACGCGGGACACTTCCGGGTCGTGGCCGTGCGCACGGGGCATGCAGCCGGTGGCTACACGGAGATTCTCGATGGCGTGGGCGGTGGCGAGAAGGTCGTTGTATCGGGCCAGTTCCTGATCGATTCGGAAGCGAGTCTGTCGGGCGCGCTGGATCGCTTGAATGATCCAGCGGCAAGACCAGCACCTGCCACCAGTGCGCCCATGACGATGCCGGGAGAACGCCCATGATCGCCGCCGTCATACGTGCCGCGATCGCGCATCGCGTGTTGGTGCTGCTTGCCGCGTTGGCGTTGGCTGTGGCTGGCGTGCTCGCTGCGATGCACACCCCGGTCGACGCGCTGCCGGACCTGTCGGATACCCAGGTGATCATCCGCACCAACTGGGCCGGCCAGTCGCCGCAGGTCGTCGAGGATCAAGTCACCTATCCGCTGGCCACCACCATGCTGTCGGTTCCTGGCGCCAGGACGGTGCGAGGCTATTCGTTCTTTGGCGACTCCTATGTCTACGTGTTGTTCGACGACAACACCGACCCTTACTGGGCGCGTTCCCGCGTGCTGGAATACCTGAGCCAGGTGCGCGACCGCCTGCCGTCGGAGGTGAGCCCGTCGCTGGGCCCTGACGCCACCGGTCTTGGATGGATCTACGAATACGCGCTCATCGATCGCACGGGCCAACACGATCTTGGCCAGCTGCGCGCATTGCAGGACTGGTTTCTGCGCTACCAGCTGAAGACCGTGCCGGACGTTGCGGAAGTGGCCAGCCTCGGTGGCATGGAGCAGGCATGGCAAGTGGTTCCCGATCCGCAGGCATTGGCCGCCCGCAACATCACGGTGACACAGTTGGTGGAGGCCATTCGCGCTGCCAACGGTGCCAACGGCGGCTCCGTCATCGAACAGGGCGAAGCCGAATTCATGGTGCGCAGCGAAGGCTACTTGCGGAATCGCGAGGATTTCGAGCGCGTACCCATCGTGACCCAAGGCGATGGCGTACCCGTGCTGCTGCGCGACGTCGCCAAGGTACAGCGCGGCCCGGGATTCCGGCGCGGCATCACCGAGCTTGATGGGCAGGGCGAAGTCGCGGGCGGCGTGATCGTGTTGCGCACGGGCAAGAACGCCAAGGCGGCGATTGCGGCAGTGAAGACGAAACTCGCGGACCTGAAGCACAGCCTGCCGCCGGGTGTGGAGATTGTGCCGACCTATGATCGATCCCACCTGATCGACGCCGCCGTGGAGAATCTCTGGGGCAAACTGCTGGAGGAGTTCATTGTCGTAGCGTTGGTCTGCGCGCTGTTCCTCGGTCACCTGCGATCGGCGCTCGTTGCCGTCATCACGCTGCCGCTCGGCGTGTTGGCTGCCTTCATCGTGATGCACCTGCAAGGGGTGTCGGCCAATCTGATGTCACTGGGCGGCATCGCCATTGCCATCGGCGCCATGGTCGACGCGGCCGTGGTGATGATCGAAAACACCCACAAACATCTGGAACATTGGCGCGATGCGCACGAAGGCGCCGAGCCTCAAGGTACGGCGCGTTGGACGCTGATCGCCGAGTCGGCTGCCGAAGTGGGGCCGGCATTGTTCGTGAGCCTGTTGATCATCGCGCTATCGTTTGTGCCGGTGTTCGCACTCGAAGGCCAGGAAGGGAAGCTGTTCAAGCCGCTCGCCTTCACCAAGACCTATGCCATGGCGGCAGCTGCGGGCCTTGCCGTTACGCTGGTGCCGGTATTGATGGGTTATCTCGTGCGCGGGCGCATTCGCGCTGAAGCCGACAACCCGCTCAATCGCGGCTTGATCGCGTTGTACCGGCCCATTCTGGAAGCCGTGTTGCGCCATCCCAGGGCGACCCTGGTGCTGGCCGGCGTATTGCTGATCAGCGCAACCATTCCCTTCGCTCGATTGGGCAGCGAATTCATGCCGTCGATGGACGAAGGTACGCTGCTGTACATGCCGACCGCGTTGCCGAGCCTCTCCGCGGGCAAGGCATCGCAACTGCTGCAGCTCACCGATCGCATGATCAAGACCGTGCCGGAGGTGGATCACGTATTCGGCAAAGCCGGACGCGCCGAGACCGCGACCGATCCCGCGCCGCTGGAAATGTTCGAGACCACCATCACCTTCAAGCCGAAGGACCAGTGGCGGCAAGGCATGACCATGGACAAGCTCAAGCTTGAGCTGGACAAGGCCGTGTATGTACCGGGATTGACGAACCTGTTCGTTCCGCCGATCCGCAATCGCATCGACATGCTCGCGACGGGCATCAAGAGTCCGATCGGCATCAAGGTGCTTGGCACCGATCCCGCCACCTTGCAAACGGTGGCCGATCGCATCGAAGCCGTCGCCAGGAGCGTGCCCGGCGTCGGCTCGGCGATTGCCGAGCGCGCGCAGGGCGGACGTTACGTCGATGTGCGTATTCGTCCCGACGATGCGGCCCGCTATGGCCTGACCCAGCAGCAAATCCAGGTGCTGATGGCGACGGTGGTGGGCGGCGATCCCATTGGGCAGACGGTGCAGGGCCGGGAACGTTATCCGATCGTGTTGCGCTACCCACGCGTCGATCGCGACTCGGTGGCGGCCCTGCGGCAATTGCCCATCGTCTCCTCCCATGGCGCGCAACTGGTCCTCGGCCAGGTGGCGGACATTTCGCTGACCATGGGCCCGCCGATGCTCAAGAGCGAGAACGGCCAACTGGCCACCTACGTCTACGTGGACACGAGTGGCCGGGATCTCGGCGCTGTCGTTGCGGATCTGCAGCAAGCGGTCGCCCGGCAAGTGACGTTGCCGCCCGGTATCACCCTGGCGTGGTCGGGACAGTTCGAATATCTCGCCAGCGCCATGGCTCGTATCAAGATCGTGGTGCCGATTGCGTTGCTGATCATCTTCGGGCTGATCTACGCGGTGTTTCGCCGTGCCAGCGAAGCGACGCTGATCATGGCCAGCGTGCCACTCGCCCTGGTTGGTGGGCTATGGCTGATCTGGTTGCTGGGGCATGCGGTATCGGTGGCGACGATGATCGGCTTCATCGCCTTGGCGGGTGTCGCGGCCGAGTTCGGTGTGGTGATGCTGTTGTATCTGCGCCACGCCTGGGAACATCGGCTCGCGCTCAATCCGCATGCTGGAATGATTGAATTGGACGATGCGATTCGCGAAGGTGCCGTGCAGCGCGTGCGCCCGAAGGCTATGACCGTGGCCGTGATCCTCGCCGGTCTCTTTCCCATCATGCTCGGCCATGGCGCCGGCGCCGAGGTCATGCAGCGCATCGCCGCGCCGATGGTGGGCGGCATGCTCACCGCGCCGCTGCTGTCGATGCTGGTCATCCCGGCCGCATTTCGTCTACTTGTCGCGCACCGGTTGCGCAGGATGAGCGAAGCGATGCCACAAGTCTCCGTGCCGATTCGACAGCAGCAGGAATGATCCTGCTGCTGCGGTCGAGCCCACCGTCACGCGTCGCGTGAGGCCTGTTTTGGGCAAGGCTTTGGCCTCGCTCAAATCAGCACGCCGGCTCGGGTTGGCTCTTAGGCCGTGCGCTTGCGCGAGCGCACGGCGCTGGCCGTGGCCTTTTTCGCCGAAGAAGGAGCGCAGGACTTGCCGGTCGCGGAACAGCAATTCTCGGTGAGATAACCGACCAATTCGTCCATCACGTCAAGAACCGGAGAGTAGTAGATGAATCGCCCATCCTGCCGGCTCGTGATCAACCCCGCGTGCACGAGTTCCTTCAGATGGAAGGAGAGCGTGGCATTGGCCAACCCCAACGCTTCAGCAATCGCGCTTGCCGCCAAGCCATCGGGTGCGTGCTCCACCAGCAGGCGATACACGGCCAGCCGCGACTCCTGGGCGAGCGCGGAGAGGACGGCAATGGCTTGTTTGGTCTGCATAAGCGGAGTCGACAGCGTGGGTCGGTGAACGAGCGGGTTCAGCAAGTATGCCAAGTATCGCGGCGGATCAGGGCGATCCCCACTCAGGCCGTGCGTATTTCGTACCAATGCTTGCTCACGGTGACGATGCGAACCACGGAGAGCATCACAGGCACCTCGATGAGCACGCCCACCACAGTGGCCAAGGCGGCCCCCGAGTGAACGCCGAACAGGCCCACGGCCGTAGCCACGGCAAGCTCGAAGAAATTGCTCGCACCGATCAGCGCCGAAGGTGCAGCAACGCAGTGAGGCACGCCGAGTTGGCGATTGAGCAGGTAGGCAAGGCCGGAGTTGAAATACACCTGGATCAGGATCGGCACGGCCAGCATCGCGATGATCAGCGGCTGAGCAAGGATCTGTTGCCCCTGGAAGCCGAACAGCAGCACCAGCGTCAGGAGCAGGGCGCCGAGCGAGATCGGACCTAGTCGGGCCAGCAGGCGCCCGAGTGCAATCTGGCCACCATGGCTAAGAACGAGCCGGCGCACGATGACGCTGATCAGCACCGGCACCACGATATAGAGCACGACGGAGAGGACCAGCGTGTTCCACGGAACCGTGATGGCCGAGATACCCAGGAGCAATCCCACGATAGGTGCGAAAGCCACCACCATGATGGCATCGTTCACCGCCACCTGGCTCAACGTGAAGTTGGGTTCGCCGCCGCACAGGTTGCTCCACACGAACACCATGGCCGTGCATGGCGCGGCGGCAAGCAGGATCAATCCGGCCACGTAGGAGTCGAGTTGATCAGCAGGCAGCCATGCCGCAAACACATGGCGAATGAACATCCATCCCAGCAAAGCCATCGAGAACGGCTTGACGGCCCAGTTGATGACGAGCGTGACGCCGATGCCCTTCCACTGGCGCCGTACGCCTGCCATCGCACCGAAGTCGATCTTCAGCAGCATGGGGATGATCATCAGCCAGATCAGTCCTGCGACAGGCAGGTTGACCTTGGCGATCTCCATCTGGCCCATCGCCTCGAACCTGCCGGGCAACGCGTGGCCGAGCAGGGTGCCGGCTACGATACAGAGCGCCACCCACAAGGTGAGGTAGCGTTCGAAGAATCCGATGCGAGCCGTCTTAGGTGGAGGCGTGGCATCGATGGCGGTCGTCACCTCGCTCATGCGAGACCCTCGTTGTCGTGTTCACCGGTGAGCGCGCCGATGCCATCGAGTGCCCGCTTGAGTTCTTCCGCACCCATCGTTTCGACCGGCAGGTTCAGCAGCGCCATCAGGCGATGGGTGATCAGCATGTGCGCCTTGCGGAAGGCTTCATTGATGACAACGGAACTGCCAGTGACCGCCGCGGGATCCGGCAGGCCCCAATGTGCGCGCACGAAATCACCGAACAACACTGGGCACGGTTCGTTGGCCGCGCTGTCGCAGACGGTGATCACGATATCCAGCGATGGTGCGCCTTCATCGACGAAGCGATCCCACGACTTGCTGCTCAGTCCGACGATGGGGATGCCCGCCGTTGCCAGCGCTTCCAGCGCATAAGGGTTGACCTGGCCGGTTGGCTTGCTGCCGGCGCTATAGGCCTCGAACCGCCCTTTGCCAAGGTGATTGAGCGTCGCTTCCGACAGGATGCTGCGAGCCGAATTGCCCGTGCAGATAAAGAGAACGCGACAAGGGTGCATGGCGGTTTGGGTCCGTATGGGCTGGGTTGACTATAATTCTATATTTCCATAATGATAGAATCGTTACCTCGAAGCAACCGGTTGGACACCCGCCATGACGCTGCACAACTTGCCCCATATCACAGCCGATGTGTTCGACAAGCCCAGCCTGGAGAAGCTGGCATTGCCAGCGCATTCAAGCCATCCGCCGCGCATCCTGATCCTTTACGGCTCGTTGCGGCCACAGTCCTTCAGCCGCAAGCTGGCGCTGGAAGCCGAACGAATTCTTCAGCAACTTGGCGCAGAAACCCGCGTGTTCGATCCCCACGATCTGCCCTTGCTGGACAGCGTGCCGGCCAGCCATCCCAAGGTGCAGGAACTTCGACAGCTATCGCTGTGGTCGGAAGGGCAGGTGTGGGTCAGTCCGGAACGCCATGGCGCCGTGACCGGCGTCTTCAAGAATCAGATCGACTGGCTGCCGCTGGAAGAAGGCAGCGTGCGACCCACCCAGGGCCGTACGCTGGCGGTCATGCAGGTCTGCGGTGGCTCGCAGTCGTTCAACGTGGTCAATGCACTTCGCGTGCTCGGTCGTTGGATGCGCATGGTGGTCATCCCGAACCAATCCTCGGTTGCCAAGGCCTGGCAGGAGTTCGACGACAACGGCCGGATGAGGCCCTCGCCGTTCTACGACCGCGTCGTTGACGTGATGGAAGAACTATTCAAGTTCACCTTGATGGTGCGTGACCGGAGCGACTATTTGGTCGATCGCTACAGTGAGCGCAAGGGCGCCGCCGAAGCACGCGCGCTGGCCGAAGCGGCGCAGGTCGTGGAGGTTGCGTCTGCATCCATGCCTCAGGCGGCGGCAGCCACGCAGGCAGAGACGCGCAGCTGCTGTGCAAGTGGCGCCTGCTGAGCAATCACGCACTGGCAATGCATGCGGGCTATCCACGAGGGATTTCTCCCGATTGCCGAAGGAGATCGTCACGCTCCGCAACAATCTGCTCCAATCCTTGCAAGACGAATGACGCGAGGCTCGTTCGCGAGCATCGCCGCGGCTACTGCGACTGCGGCTGTCACAAGGGCAGCTCCTGGCCCGCCTGTTCGCGAGTGATGTACTCGGCGTACCAGTCCGGCCAGTTCTCGTCGTGCTTGCCGCCCATGCGCTTCTCGTGTTCGCCGTGCGCGGCCGCCGCCCGCCGCATCGCGGCGGCGAGGTCGCTCGATGAGCTGAATGTCGTAACGCTTGGGTCCACGCGTCCGGGAAGTCGTTGGGTGATTTCCTGGAACAGCCAGCCATTGCCGTCCGGATCGCTGAATGAGGCGAACGAGCGGTAGCTGCCGTGCTCGGGATCCGGGCCGCTGACGCGGGTTCGCCCGAACAGGTAGGGCTCGTCGGGACCGGCGTAGACACCGGCACTGTGGAACACCTCGCTGATCTTCACGCCGCGGTTGATCAGTTCGCTACGGGTTGCCTCGATGTCGGAGATGATCAAGTACAGCCCCTGCGCGGAACCCGGCGCGGCCGCGGTCACGTTCTTGCCGAAAATGACGGAGCACCCGGAACCGGGCGGCGTGAACTGGATGACGCGAAAATAGCCATCGTCCGAAGCAAAGTCCGCGTCCAGCCTCCAGCCCAGGCTGGCGTAAAAGGCTTTGGCGCGGTCGACGTCCGACACGGGGATGACGACGATTTCGAACTTCATGTCGACGCCCCGCGCGTGCGGGGTCTCGGCGGCAGTGCTGCTCATGTGAACCTCCGGTTGCTTGGGCCGCAACGTGGTTCTTGAGATGGTCCACGGCAACGCATGCGAGCGGCGCCGGTGCGCTTACCTCAAGAACGCTACTGTGCCGCGATCCAGATGAAGCAGCCGTCGTCATGGGGCGGGGCAGGCCTGACGCTGTTTCACGCATGAGACAGTGCGCGTTGATGGCCGGTGCGGCCGCCAGGCTCACGCCCTCGTTCCCATCCGCGCAAATGGAAGGTTCGACGGTTCCGATTCATGGCATGTCGACGTGGTCGATGGTGGGACGGCCCATCCAACCATCTCAGGTTTCCTTGACGACATAGGTGTAGAAGCGGACCTTGCCGTCCTCGGGAACCTGGTAGACGCCTTGCACTTCATACGAAAAGCCGGGGAAGCGATTGCAGCTTTCCTCGAACGCAAGGAAGTAGTCGATCATGGGTTTGGCGCGCTCGTCGTAGCGCTCGCCCGGAACCACGATGCCGATGCCTGGTGGATAGATCAGGGCCAGCGTGGCGGCGATCCGTCCTGACACCTGGTTCATGGGAACGAAGTCGACGTGTCCGCCAACCAGCGCCTCGTTGGCCTCGCGCGCGGACATGGCCTGCTCCGGAAACGACTCATGCCGGAAACTCAGCCGCTGCAATTCCTTGACGTTCCTTGATGCATAGAAGTCGTGCATCTCCTGCGCGATCTGGCGCACCGTGTAGCCGCGATAGCGCTCCGGATATTTCCGCGACACACCGGGCAGGACCTCGGTGAGCGGGTTGTCCGCATCGTAGTGGTCCCTGAAACGCTCCAATGCCGCCAGTAGCATCGCCATCTTGCCTTCGCCCACCGCTGGCGTCATGAGGAACAGGATGCTGTTGAGATCGTTCTTCTCCGGAATGACGTGATTTTCACGCAGGTAATTGGCAAGTATCGTCGCGGGTATGCCGGTGCCCGCATACCCACCGGTTATCGGATCGATGCCTGGGGTGGTCAGCATGAGCTTGGTGGGATCCACCATCGCCGCGTCGGGTCCAAGGTGGCTGTAGCCATGCCATGTCTCATTCGGATCGAGTTGCCAATACGCCTGCTCGGTGGCGAGCACGTCGGTGGGCACGTCCTCCCACTTGGTGCGTTCGCCCTGGTACATCACGGCGTCGGGCACGAACGGATTGAGAAAGCCGGCAAATCGGCGGCGAATCGCTTTGCGCGCTTCGATGCCAAGCTTCACCATGTCATCCCAAAGCACGCGGCCGGCCTTGTCGGCGTGCATCTGCGCGTTGACGTCGAGGCTAGAGAACAGCGGGTAGAACGGTGATGTCGATGCCTGCAGCATGAACATCTCGTTGAACCGTTTGTGGTTCACGCGGAAGGGCTTGTCGCGGATGTGGGTGTCCCGGACGTGGATCTGCGATGCCTGCGAGAAACCCGCCAGCTGCTTGTGCGTCGACTGCGTGGCGATGATGCCGGGATCCTTCCCGGTCAAGGACAGGCTCATGCCGAAGTGATCCTTCATCAACGGATGGAACGCGCCGAAGCCTGCCCATGCCTCGTCGAAATGAATGTATTGGCAAAGGTGGCCGATCTTCTCCAAAACCTTTTTCGCGTTGTACACCGTGCCGTCGTAGGTGCACTGCTCGATGATGGCGACACGGATGGGGCGCTCGCGTTTCCACGCATCGGTGTCCTTCAGGCGTGGGTGGTGCTTGATCTTGTTGCGTATCGCGTCCTCGTCGAAGGCCGACCAGTCGATCGGTCCCACCATGCCAAAGCCGTTGCGATCCGCTTCCAGATAGATCGGTATGGCACCGGCAAAGACCAGCGCGCCATGGTGGTTCGACTTGTGATTGTTGCGATCGAACAGCACGATGTCCCTGCTGGTGAGCAGCGCGGTGTTGACCACCTTGTTGGACGACGACGTGCCATTGAGCACGAAGTACGTCCTGTCGGCCTGGAACACGCGGGCCGCTGCCTGCTGGGCGGCGAGCGCGGGTCCCTCGTGGATCAGCAGGTCGCCCAGCGAAACCATCGCGTTGCAGATGTCGTCGCGAAAAACGTTCTCGCCCATGTGCTCATAAAAAAGACGGCCCACCGGATGCCGCATGAACATCTGGCCGCCCTGGTGTCCCGGACAGGCCCATGTGCGATTGGCGTCGAAGTCGTATTGCATCAGCGTACCGAAGAACGGCGTCAGCAGGCTCGATACATACTGCTCCACCGATGCCACCAGGCGTTTCTCATAGAAGTCGCGGCTCTCCAGATCGGCAATGACAATGCCATCGAGCGATTTGAGGAAGGGATCGTCGAAGGTTTCGTCATCGCGGCCGCTGATCATGAAGATCGGCATGCGCAGGCCGCGCTGGTCCCGCGCGGTGATCGCCGCTTGCGCGAGCTCGCGCGACACCACGATGGCGCCCAGGTCGGCGCCGGAGTGGATGGCTTCGGCAAGGCCTGATGGCGGCACCACGACGGTCGGAAAATGCAGGTCGTGCTCGATGATGCTGCTGGCTTGTTCGCTCTGTTCGCCGGCCACCAGAATGCGGAAATAGTGAATGAACGGGATGCTCATCGTTGCCACTCCCATGGAAAACGTACGAGTCAATTTCCGCCGGCGGCAACGGCAGTGGCTTGGGAGGGGGCGTTGCCGGCGATGGTCAACCTTGTGGAAACACGGGACAACGGATCGCGATGGCTAGCGTTCCTTGCCTCAGGTTTCGAACCCGCGAGAAAACCCGTCCACAACGCCTCACTCCGTTGGCTGCACTTCCTGCCAGCCGCTGTCCGGATCGAATCGCTTCATCGCCTGTGCCTGGGCTGCGCCATGCTCGCCGAGATCGCGCTCGAAGATCTCGCCATCGTGGCTGATCATGAAAGTCATCACGCCGGTGTCACCGTAGCGCACGGGCCAGGCCACCAGGGCGAATCCGTTGGTCATCCGGTTGCCGGCCATGTAGTTGTACGCGCCGCCCGGTGCCGAGGGGCCCTGGGCGGTGAGAATGCGAAAGTGGTAGCCGTGATACCCATCGCCTGGTGCCGAACTGGCAAAGTTCGGTCCGAGAGGGCTCTCGGGTTCGTTTCCGGTCGTTGGCCAGTAGAGCCCGTCATGCTTGCCCGGGCTGCTGATCAATCGCTGCGCGTATTGCAGCACCTTGTCGCCGTCGCGATCCTCGGTGGCGTAATCGCGCTGCGCATCGTAGTAGGCGAGCATGGCTTGTTCGGCGGCCAGTTCGTTGGCGCCGATGTGGCGCGTGCGAACTTCTTCCTTGGCGCCTGCCATGTCGAAATGCCAGCCCGCCGCGTTTTTCACGATGGGCATGGGCAGTATCCAGTTGTCCTTGCCGACTTCGAGATGCGCCTTGCCTTTTTCGTCGTCGATGCGATGGCTCTCGTCGTAGCGCTTGAGGAAGAGGTCGACGTCTTCGCGCTGGATGCCTTCGACCGGTATGAAATCCTTCCAGTTGGCGCCGAGCACTTTTGCCATGGCGGCCTGGTCGCCATCGCGCACAGCCTTCACCAGGGCGCTGGCTGCATCATCGGCGCTGGGATAGTTGGCTTGCTGCGCGAACACGGCAGTGGAAAGGAGCCATCCCATCCATAGCACCAGGTTGAGGCCAATGGTGCGTGCCTTGGGGCTGCTCATCATGGTCAATCTCCGACCCGACGGCGCCCACCACCGCCGCCTCGGCTGGGCGCAGGGCGAGACATCTGGCGACCGGAGCTTCCCGCGCCGCGACCATGATTGCTATTCATGGTTCTCTGACTCGATTGCCCACGGTTCGATTGGGTTCTCGCGTTGCCGGGCGATTGCCCGCCGCTGAAGGCGTTGTTACGCGCAGAAGGCGCCTGGCGCGAGCCGCCTTGGCCACCGATGTTGCCGCGATTGGCGCCACCACCCGCGCCAGCCTCCCGGTTGCCGCCTGCCATGCCTTGTCCACCACGGTCCCCACGATTGCCCGTCGCGCCGCCACCACCGGGGCGATTCGCCGCTGCGCCTGACTGACCCGCCGAACGTCGCGCTGCGGCTGATGAACCGTTGTTGGTGGCGCGGTCGAAACTTTCCAGGGAGCGCTGGCGGCTGGCATCGCCGGCGGCATCGCGGCCGCGGAATTGCTGCCGTTGCTGGGAACCGCCGACGCCTTGACCGAATTTTTCGCGGCTTGCGCTATCGCGATACGGCGTGCCTCGGCGATTGGATGCGTTGTGGTTCCACCTGGTGTTGCCGTTGCCGCTGATGCGGTTGTTGGTGTTGATGTTGTTGTAGCGGTTGACGTTGATGTCGACGTTGCCGCCGCCCCAGTTGCAGCCGCCCCACATCGAATTGATCGCCGCCACGCCGATGCCGAACGCCAGGCCGGCAGCGAGGCCAGAAGCCACGGGATAATAGCCATACGGTGGTGGCCAATACGTCGGCGGGTAGGCCGGATACGCCCAGGTGCCGTAAACCACCGACGGGTTGTACGACGGCACGTAGACCACTTCGGGATTGGTGGGCTGTATCTCGATGTACGTGGTGCTGGGCGCGGCAGAGCCAGCGGGTGCCTGCTGCACGACCACCTTCTGCTGCTCGGTGGACTTGAGGTTGCCCGCCTTCTGCGCCTGCGCGCGCAAGCGCTGCACCGAGGCCATGACATCTTCGGGTTGCGCAAGAAACGCGTCGCCAAGGTTCTGCACCCAGTCGGGATGTTGCTTCAACTGCGCCATGAGCTGCGGGAACGCCACCAGCGATTGCACGCTCGGATCCCACGGCTGGTTTGCCACTTGCTTGACCGCCGCATCGCCCTGCGCCTTCGGGTTGGCGGCGGACCAGTTCGCGGCATCGGCGACATCGCTGGGATAGGTCGAGGCCATGAATATCTGCGACAGCAACGCATCGGGATAGAGCGCCACCGGCGCCAGCATCTGGTCGAGCTGCTGGTTGTCGTAAATCTTCTGGCTGCCCTGTGCTGGGGGCGCGCTCTGTGCGTGGACCGCACCAAGCATGAAGATGGGGCAGAGGGCTGCGCAGAGCAGCCAGGATCGCCAGAATCGGTAGCGCCTTGTGGTTGTCATGAGCTGCTCCCGTAGCGACCGCGCCGCGATCAGCTTGCTCCCACCGAAGGCGGCCTGACTAGGGCTCTTATGCGGAAATCGCACTGGGTAAAACGGCGTATACGAGGCCGTGAATGTGTGCAGCAGATGAAGTTTCGAGACGGGCTACGCAACATTTCTGCGTAGATCGTCACCGGGCGACGGATGGCGATCGTCCCGCCCATGCCTCAGCGTTCAACGATTCAATGGCGACGGCGGTACGTCGCATTGACGTCTTGCGTTCTTCCTACCCATGCGGCCCGCGTGTTCCCTCATGGAAGTTGATCATCGGGCCCACTCCATCGCTGAAAATACCGACTTGCGCTCAGTATTTTCAACGAAGTACCAAGGGATTCCCCTTCGCTCCAGTCACTCGGCCCTGCATGCATCCAGGGCTCAGAGGCTGCTGGCCGGTCCCTCGCCGATGATCTTGCGCTGCATGCTGTCGAGATACTCGTCGAGTTCCCGCGCGTTGGCGAACACCTCGTTCACCGGCACCGCTTTGACGATGTCGAACACCTTGCGTACCTGCGGCTGGGGATTGAGCAGCAGCGTGTGTCCGTTGCGTGCGCGCATATGCCGGCGGATCTTGGCGATGCTGCGCAGGCCGGCGCTGCTGATGTACTCGAGGTGGGAAAGATCCAGCACCACCGTGCCGTCCTCAGGTATGCGCGGGAGTACGTCCAGCATGGCGAGATCGAAGTCGTTGAAGGTCTGTGCGTCGAGCCGGCCATGCAGATGGAAGACCGTTCGGTTGGGCGACTCGTTTTCAATGTTCAGGCTGAACGTCATGGTCTGGCTCCGGTCGTGCGGGGTGGAGGAAGCGTAGCTGCAGGTGATTGCCATGCTCGTCATGGCTGTAGCTCAGTTCGCTGGCCATGGCACGCACCAGGTGGATGCCCAGGCCGCCGACCTCGTCAGCGTCTGCCAGGTCGCCGGTGAGTGCCGGCACGGGCGCCTGCAGTGGATCGAAGGGATGCCCATCATGATGGAGCTCGATCAGCACGGCGTCGTCGCCCAGGCGCATATGCAGTTCGATCTTGCGGTCCGCGCCGCCTGCGTGGCCGTGCTGCACCATGTTGACCATGAGTTCCTCCAGCACCAGCCGGACGTCGTCCCGCACCACCGGCGACACGTCTTGTTCGCGCAGCGATGCGTCGCAGCGATCAAGGGTATCGAAGACATCGTCCATGGATGCGTGGATGGTCAGGTCGAGCATGAGCGCATTCCCGTCGGCAAGGGCATGATGCCAGTTCAGGGCGAGCACGGTGATGTCGTCGGCTTGTCCCGCGCCTTCAGCGAAGCGATCGACCTCGGCCAGCAGGCCAGCGGCAAGATCGGCGACGGAGCCCGACGAGGAACGCTCCAGGCACGCGAGCATGCGCTCGGTGCCGAAAAGTTGCTGGTCGGTGTCGGTGGCCTCGGTGATGCCATCCGTATAAAGCAGCAGCGTCTGGCCGGGGCGAAGCCGCAGTGTGCGCGGTGGATAGCGGGCCTCGTCGTCCAGCCCGAGCGCGGCGCCGGTGTCCAGCTCGATCAGGCGCACGCCATCTGCGTCGCAGAGCACGGGCGGCTCGTGCCCCGCGCTCGCCATCACCAGTTCGCCGGTCGCCGTATCGAGCATGCCGCACAGCAGGCTCACGAACATGCAGCTGTCGTTGTTGCGGCAGAGTTCGAGGTTGAGCATCGAGAGCAGATGCTGCGGCGATCGTGCCCTTGGCGCCAGCGCCTTGGCCAGCGTGATAGTGCGCGCCATGAACAGCGCCGCGGGAATGCCCTTGTCGGACACGTCGCCCACCATCACGCAGAAGCGCCGCTCGTTGAGCATGAAGTAACTGTAGAGATCGCCGCCGACTGCACGCGCCGGTCGAAGCAGTGCGTGCAGTTCGAAGTTCTCGCAATGCGCGTCCAGGTAATGCTCGCCGGGCAACAGTGCCGTCTGGATCTGGTGCGCGATATCCAGTTCGCTGGCCAGGCGCTGCTGTTCCTTCGCATTGCGCGTCAACTCGGCGATGTGCAGCGCCAGCTCGGTGCGCATGCGGTCGAAGGCCTGGGTGAGGCGGCCGACTTCGTCGGGGAAGCGGGGCGGGGGCAATTCGAAAGCCAGCGCGCCGCGTGCCACCTGCTCGGCACGCGAGGCGAGCATGCCCAGTGGCGTCAAGATGCGGCGCGTCACCGCCAGCGTGATCACTGCCAGTGCCAGCAGGGCGAGCAACCCCAACAGCAGCGCTTGAACGAACGCTTGCCGCACGCCGGCGTAAATCCTGGCCTCCGGAATGGCGAGGCCGAAGCGCCAGTGCGTGCCTTCGACGGGAACGAAATAGATCCACACCGGCTTGCCGTGAGCCTGCGGATTCTGCGAGATGGCCAACCGTACGCGGCTGGCCTGGTGACTGGCCAGCGCCTGCAGCAACGTGTCCTGGCCGCGCTTGCCGACCAGGGCAGGGTTGTCGTGGGCAAGATACGCGCCGCTTTCGTCCAGCACGAAGGCATAGGCGCCTGCCGGCTTGCCGAGTTCCTTCAACATGCGGCTCAGCCAGTCCAGGGAGACGTCGGCGTTGATCAGACCAGTCGGATGGCCATCCGTACTGAAGGCGACCGAGTAGTTGATCATTTCGCGCTGGCGCGACTGCGAATAGAAATGGCGTTGCCAGCAACCCTGCGAGCAACTCAGGCCCGCCAGAAACCAGGTCTTGTCCCAGTACGGGTTGTCGTCCTTGCGCAGGTCGCGCCAAGCGAGCGAACCATCGTCCTGGCGACTGATGAAGGGCGACACCGGCGGGTTGCCCGCCGCGGGCACGAAGGCCACGGCCAATCCGGAAAGGTCTGCATTCCGCGCGAGCGCGCCGCGCAGCGTGCCCTCGACGCCATCGGGGCGCGCGCCCACCACCACGGCCAGGGTCTGGGCCGTGTCGGCCACGCGAGCGAGGCGCTGTTCGATCCGGTTGCCCGCCTCATTCGCGAGCGCCGTCGCCTCGCCGTGCGCTTTCTCGAGGATTTGCCCGCTCACCCGGTAGAACAGCACGCCGCCGGCAACGGCAAGGACCAGCACGGAACCGGCCAGCACCCATAGAGACAGCCGCGAAGCGATGCTGCGCAAAAACATGGCGAAACCCCTGTAGACCCAGCCATTCAGCCATGCCGGATGCTGTTTGGGCAAGACAGCGGCACGATCGTTTGTGCGCTGTGCCGCACTTGGTCTCAACCGATAGATGCAGGGGTGTCATGTCCGCAGCCGGGCATGACGTCAAAGTCCGTGCGCTGCTTGCCGTCCGGAGGTTCGGGCGATGTGCGGATGGGCGTCGTGCAGGGCGTAGCCGCACCGCGCCCTCATCATCTCAATGACACACGAGAACAGGCACTTCCGTACTCAGCAGCAGCTTGTGGGTTTCGCTGCCCAGCAAGAGGCGATCGATACCCAAGCGGCCATGGGAACCCATCACGATGAGGTCGCACTTTTGCTCGCGTGCGATGCGCTCGATGGCCTCATGCGGACGATGCGAGTACTCGAACGATCCTTCCCAGGGCACCTTCGCGGCATCCGCTCGTTGCCTTGTCTGTTCGAGGAAGTAGCCTGCCTTCTCGTTGACTTCGTTCTCGTAGGCGTCCTGCGGAAAAGTCATCATCTCCGAGAAATAGGGCACTGAACCGAAAGGTTCCATGGCGTGAAATACGAAGACACTGGCGCCAAGCTGCTTTGCCAGATCGATGCCGATATCGACGGCGCGCAGGGAAAGATCGGAACCGTCGATGGGTAGCAGGATACGTTTGAACATGATGGATGCTCCAAGGCGGTAATCAGGAAGCGCTTGTTCCCACGGCAAGCCAGTGGCGGCATCTGGTGCGCGCAGGTCACGCGCACACTGTGTCCCCTGGTGCCCACCGGGTTTTTGACGGCGGTCAATTGCGGCAACGTCGTGGTGCGGATGCCCCAAACTGCCTTCAGATCGTCATAAAAGCGCGCTGGCCGCCCGCGTCCATGGCCCGTGCTAGCATCGACTCACATGCCCTAGCCTTGGGGGACGGGTCATATGCCGCCTGTCGCCGATCTGATCGATATCAGACAGCTCCGCCGAAGTTGCGCCAGCTGCGGACTGCAGGAACTCTGTCTACCTGCAGGCATCAGCGGCGATGATCTCGCCCGCCTGGACGCCGCCGTACGAGACAAGCGCGTTCTTGAACGCGGGCGCGCGCTGTACAGGGCAGGCGATGCCTTTCACTCGCTGTTTGTGGTCCGTTCCGGCGCGCTCAAGACCTTCGTGACGGACGAGAATGCCGCGCAACAGGTCATCGGCTTTCATCTGCCGGGCGAAATCGTCGGCATCGATGCGCTGGCCTCCGGTCGCCACGCGAGCCAGGCCGAGGCCCTGGAGAGAACAAGCATCTGCGAGCTGCCTTTCGCGCAGTTGGAGCACGTCACCAGCGAGATTCCGGCCCTGCAGCGGCAGTTGCTTCGCGTGATCAGCCGCGAGGTGGTTCAAGAGCACGAGCATTTGGTGACCATGGGCCAGCAGCAGGCACAAGTGCGCCTCGCGATCTTCCTGAAAAGCCTGGCAGACCGGTACAACACGCTGCATCGCGATGGGAACCATCTGGTGCTTCCCATGTCCCGGCATGACATTGCCAGTTACCTGGGTTTGGTCGTCGAGACGGTCAGCCGTTGGTTCACGCGGTTTGAAGACGCGGGCATCCTGGAAGTGCGTCGGAAGGCCGTAACGATTCTCCGGCCAGACCTGCTCGCCCAGATGTGCCGCCCTGCCGAGAGCGATTCCGGTTCGAAGAAGGCACGCCATCCGGCAGCCAATTGACGTCAGTCAATTTTCGCCTCGGCGCGAGCGCGTAAAACGATGTTGCGCTGGACGCCAAAGACGCAACGATCGTGAAGGTCAACGGGACGGGCTGGACGATCTCCATCACCGGGGTGATCGTCATGCCTGCCCAGACTCATTCGATGGCGGATATCGCAAAGCCATTCCTGCCATTTCTCGAAGCGCTCGAAGGTGACCACTGGATCGAGCCATTGCGAGACGGAACGCCCGTGCTCATCCGGCCGCTCGGCCAGGAAGACAGGGATCGCGAGATCGCCTTCATCCATCGCCTCTCGCACAAGGCGCGAAGGATGCGCTTCCTGGGGGACTTCCAGCAGGTGGATAAAGCAACCATTGATCGCCTGATGGACATCGACTACCAGGATCGGATGGCCTTTGTGGCGCTCGTCCATGAAGACGGCCAGTTGCGTGAGATCGGCGTGAGCCGCTACAGCGCAACCGGCGATGCCAGGCATTGCGAGTGTGCCGTCACCGTCGCCGACGATTGGCAGGGAAGGGGCCTGGGTGTCCTGCTGATGCGCCATCTGATCGATATCGCGCGCAGGAAGGGGTTCAAGCACATGTTTTCCGTGGACGCATCCAATAACGATGCGATGCGTGATCTTGCGTCGTACCTGGGATTCTCACGTCACCCGGATCCGAACGACAGCACGCTGGTCATCCATTCGATCAGTCTGGTGTGAATCCACGGAGACGAACGATGAACATGCCTGTGAGCGACGACCAGCGCCATGCGTCAAGCCCGATAGCAGCCGCGGGAAGAGGCTATGCAGACGTTTTGGCGCTGGTGACGTCCGCCGGACCGTGGAGCCCGGCGGCCTTTGCCGGCGTAGATATCGCGGCGAAGTTCAATGCCCATCTGACGGGCTGCTACATCGATCCTTCGCTTCGATCGTTGCGCGGTATCGATGACGAACCCACCGTCATGGCGTTGCTGATGGATGCCCGCCGTATCGAGCGCGATGACTACGATTCCTTTGCGGCCTTCGCCCACGCGCGTGGCGTCAGGCATGTGTCCTGGCAGAGCACGGACGTTGCACCTGCAAAGACCATGCGGGCACTGGGCGCGTGGCACGACCTCATCGTTCTCGAGCGCGATCTTGCAGACGAATCGAGCATGCTTGAAGTGCTCGGCGAGGCCTTGCTGGCATGTCGGGTTCCGTGTCTGCTGCTCCCACCTCATTGGGACAAACCATTGAATTTCAGCCGGATGGTGGTGGGCTGGAACGGTGGCATCGAGTCGATTCGCGCTGTGCACGCCGCACTTCCGCTGGCCGTCGCGGCGGATCAGGTGATTGTCCTCAAGGACGGCGCGCTGGCCCTGGAAAAGGAGGACCGTCAACCGTCATTCGATCCGACGATCTACCTGCGCTCGCATGGCGTGAGCGTCAGCGAGATTCCGCTATACGCCAGTCCGCTCAACTCGGGTCCTGAGTTGATGCGAACAGCGAGAAGGCTGTCTGCCGATTGCCTGGTCATGGGTGCCTATGGACACGCCCGCACGAGGGAGCGCGTACTGGGAGGCGCGACCCGCCACGTGTTGCAGCACGCGGACATACCTGTACTGATGCAGCACTGAGGTGATTTCGCGCAAGCCCCGCTTTCGGCGACGGACACAGCCCATGGGACGCTTCGCATGGGTGCCGCAAGCAAAAGGAAACGATGCAAACGCCTTTGGGATTTCAACGGGCGACGCTACAAACGATAACGATGCGCATACGCGGCATGGGTACAAGCGACCGGTGTATGGTTGGCGCTCCGTTTTCATATGTAGTGCAGAGCAATGCCTACTACCCATGATTCGCGATATCTCGCGTTCTCTTGCACGCGGCATGACACGGACATATCGGCCTTTGGCCGACTGGCTCTGGCCGCCGCGCTTTGCGTCATGTTCACATGGTTTCCAGCACTTGCCATGGCGGGACAATCACCCGCGCCAGCCACCACCACGATATCGACGGCCGCAGCACCTTCCACGGCCCTCTGTGCGAGCTGCCACGGCGAACACGGGGCAGGCTCCGACGTGCTGGGTACGCCTCGACTCGCCGGCATGAATCCGGAGTACCTGGCGCACGCTTTGTCGATGTTCAAGGACGGGACTCGCGCCAGCGTCATCATGCAACCGGTGGCACAACGCCTTTCCCCCGATGATATGCATGCGCTTGCAACGTACTTTTCAGCGCAGCATGCACCGCTTGCTCAGGCACAGCATGTTCCTTCGGCGGACCTGATTTCAGCAGGAAAGCGGCTTGCCGAAAGCGGCGGCGCGCATGATGTTCCCGCCTGTTTCAGCTGCCACGGCTCTTCCGGACAAGGCAATGGCGCTCGTTTCCCGGCCATTGCGGGCCAGCCAATGACATTTTCGATCGCACGGATGCGCGAATTCCAGGCGAGGGCCAAAGCCGCGCCGCCGAAGCCGGGATCGATGACCGAAGTCGCATCGCGAATGGACGATGCACAGATCGAGGCGTCTGCTGCGTTCTTTTCCGTGACCATGCCTTGACCATGCGTGGGTTCAAAATGCGCTTGGCCACGCTTCGATCGCGCGAGTACGTTCTCCATCACTGCTCATCGACATGTTGCAGATGCTCGAATCCGCTGTCCGGGATGTCATGGCGCAAACGCTTGGCCCAAGCGTTGGTTTGGCCATCGGGCTTTTGATCGGGATCGAACGGGAGCGCAGCAAAGGCAAAGGACCTGCGCGAGCGTCTGCCGGTGTGCGCACCTTTGCCATTCTCGGCCTGACCGGCGCCGTTGCTGCGATGATTGGAAATGCCGCGCTATATATCTCGGGCATCTTCCTGTCGCTGGCGATGGTCGTCAGCTATGTGCGCACCCGCCGGGATGATCCCGGCCTCACCACGGAAATAGCGATGCTGCTGACCTTCCTGCTGGGAGGGCTGGCGTTGTCGTCTCCCGCCATGGCCGCCTCGATCGGCGTTGTGGTTGCCATACTCCTTGCCAGCAAGCACACGTTGCATGCCATTTGCCGTCAATGGCTCAGTGAGGCTGAGCTCCAGGATTTGTTGACACTTCTTGCAGCCGCGTTCGTCGTGCTTCCGCTGCTTCCCAACCATGCCGTCGATCCATGGGAGGCGATCAATCCCCGCCGTCTTTGGGTGCTCGCCGTCGCCATCATGGCCATTGCCACACTTGGCTACCTGGCGCTGAAAGTGTTCGGCACCCGATTTGGCCTCGCCATCGCTGGCCTCGCGGGTGGCTTTGTTTCCAGCACGGCAACCGTCCTGACCATGGCGGAGCGGGCCAAATTGAACCCTGCGGGCACGCCCTCTGTGGCTAGCGCGGCCATCATGTCCAACGTCGGGACGATGATCCAGCTCGCGGTCGTCGTGGGTTCCTTCTCGCTTCCGTTGCTGCGCGAGATGGCTGCGCCGTTGATGGCGGCCGGTGTCATTACCATGCTGTCGAGCCTCGTTGTCAGTTGGAAGTCCTTCATGACGCCGGGCGGCGACAGCCCGCTCATGGAGACGCATCCTTTCCAGCCGGTATCCGTTCTACGTCTTGTGGTTTTGTTGGCGGCCGTCATGTTCGTCATTGCGCTGATCAGGGCCAACCTTGGCGCGGCGAGCCTTCCGTGGATGATGGTGTTCTCGGGCCTGGCGGATGTACACGCCGCTGCCGCGGCGGTAGCCCAGGCGGTATCCACCGATCAGATCGTCATGCGGCAGGCGGTCTTTTGCGTGACCATTGCGGTCGTCGTCAACGGCTTCTGGAAATGCGCCGTGGCATTCGTGAAAGGGCAACCGTCGTATGGAATTCGAGTGGCGCTTGCGCTGACGTTTGCCAATGCGGGGTTTGCCATTGCCGCGTGGATAGCGGCTTGAGACCGTAGGTCTTCATCACCTGCGGCGGAGGTATGGACGTGGCGGGCCGAGGCGTTCCTGCGCTTGGTCGCATCCAGCGTTTCCTGACGAAGAAAAAGGCCCCTGATGGGGCCTTCTTCATGTTCCATGGGTCATGCCCGTGGACGCCTTTGGGGCAGTGCTGCCAAAAAAGCGAAGGCTGGCCGCCATAGCAGACGTGGCAGCTGGCACGCTCAGTGAAGAATCAACGCCGGCGGCGGCTTGCTGCCAGGTCGCGCGATCGCGTACATCTGCCAGCTGATGTCCTTCAGCAGTGCGTAGTGGTCGTCGCCCAGCGTGTAAAGATCGAAGTGGCCCTTGTCGGGCAAGAAGCGGAAGTCCGACTTGGCGCCCAGGCCATCCAGCACTGCTTTCAATTTATGCGCGGGACCCTCCAAATAGGCGCTGTCGACGCTGCCCACATAGAGGTGGATCTTGCCGTCCAGTTCGCCCTTGTGTTGCGGCCATTGCTGCTGCAAGCGATAGGCGATGTCGTAGTGGTCATGCCAGTAGCTCATCACCTTGGGATCGACCGCGCCGGTGTCGCGATCGTACATCGGCATCGGTCGACCGTCCTTGCCGCGCGGCGAGAACACCCACTCGAACGAGGCCATCTGGCCGCCGTATTCGCCGAATACGCGCTCCTGCTTGGAAAATTCTTCAAGCGTGGCGAGCACCTTGCCCTGATCGCGAAGAAACGGCCGCGGCTTGCCCTGCGCATCGCGATAGAGGTTGGCGTTTGACGCGTACAGATCCACGCCAATGAAATCGTGGAAATCGCTTGGGTCCGGCGAGGTCGACCAGGTGCCGCCGAAGATCGACGGGTAGTTCGTCTGCAGCCATAGCGTGGCCCAGCCGCCGGACGAATGGCCGTTGAGGAAACGCCCGTTCGGCGTGGCGTCCATGTGGTACTTCGCTTCCAGTGCTGGAATCAGTTCGGCGGTCAGCGCCTGCCCCCAGGGGCCATTGTTGACCGAGTCGGCGAACTCCACGGTGCCGGTGTAGCCGGACTCATCCAGAAACACCCAGATCATCGGCGGCATCTCGCCCTTGCTCATCGCCGCATAGACACTGGCCAGCACGGGAATCATGCGGTCGTTGTTGCCACTGAAACCATGCGTGTAATACACCGTCGGGTAGCGCGTGGCGGCATGGGCGTCGTAGCCCGGTGGCAACAGTACGCGGCCACGCATGGTGATCGGGTGGCCCCAGAAAGCACTCAACGCAGGGCTGGTGAAATCGATCGCCTGCGTATGCGCGCGCGCCTGCGTCAGCAGTTGGCGCACCGTGGCCGGAGTCTGGGCCGACAGCGTCCACGGATCGCTCGCCGGCAACGCGCGCGTGAGCTTCAACAACGGAGCGGAGGTGGCCGGCAGATGCACCGGCACCACGTCGCTGACCAGATCGCCGGCGCGACGACCGTCTACCACGTCATAGCCGTGATCCACATCGAGCACCGCCTGCATCAGGTAGTCGCCCGGCGGAAGCTTGGAAAAAGCCGCCGGAAAGGCCAGTTGATCGGCATCGAGCGTCACTGGCTGGCCTGGCAGCAGATGGGTCACCTCGCGCGCCGCCACCGACGTCTGCGCGGGGAAAAACGGACTGGCGTCGACCGCGTCGACCTTGCCATCCTTGGCCTCCGCCTGCGCCGCCTTTGCGTCGCGCGCGAACAGCAGCAGGCGACCGCTGGCCGGCTGCTGGGAAGCGCCATCCAATTCGATCTGGAAGAGGCTCTGCGCCGGTGCGGCCTGTTCGGCTCGTGCCAGCTCCGTCCACGCCATTCCGGCGCCAGTGACGCATACCGTTAGTAGCGCGGTGGCGATCTTGGTTTGATATTGACCCACAAACTCTCCTAAGCGGCCGTATGCACCGCCGATGAAAACATCGCTGATTCAGTAAGCCAGTACGAGCCGGCGCCCCGGACATTTTTATTTGGCGTTGACGGGCGCCAATGGCTTCGGTCGCAAGTCCCCAATGTTTGCTTGCGCGTGCGCCGCAGTCACCATGACGGCAACAGACACCCGACCAACCATCGGTCGTAAGTACTTGTTCAAGATTTGTCTCCGGGGAAGGCCATTGGGGAGATGGCCCTTTTCTACTTCGTTGGCGGCACGCACTCGGTTACGTATTTTTCTTGCCGGCTGAAATATGAGCTGCTCCCAACACTTCCTGTTTGTGACGAGGCCGGAACTTCCTGCCTCACACAGCTACGGGGTAACCAAGCGACGCCTGAGGCTAGCCCGCGCCAAGGTCAACGGAGCGCGAGAATTTGCTTGTCTTGTGGTGCGCATGCGCAAGCCTCGCAGCGGTGTGATGTCGTTGGCCGGAATCGACCATCAGACCAAGACGAGATTTCTTAAGGAATGCCAGTCATGAGTCTTCAATGCAGCGTGCGTCGCGGCGATCGGTCACTAAGCAGGCGGCCGTTGCGATCATCCTGCCAAGATAGCGCACGACAAACGGGACGGACGTAGTTAAGTCCTACTGTCATTGTTCGAACTAACTTCCACCGTCCCGTTTGCTCCGGTCACCTCTGGGTTAGCGCACCTCACCGCGAACCAGCATCGGCTGGCGCTTTCCATAAGTCAGCGAACGCCATACCCATTCCACCGGGCCAAACTGGAAATAGCGTAGCCACAGCGGACTCACGGCCAGGTTGAGCGCCCAAACTCCGAACACCACGTACATCAACTGGTAGTACTGCAAGGTGCCGAACAGCTTCCACGGCCCCCATATGAAAATGAACTGACACAGCAGGCTGGTCAGCAGGTAATTGCTCAGCGCAGTCTTGCCTACCGCAGCAAGTAACCGCTGCATCCGCTTGAAGGCTCCCAGCTTGATCAAAATCATTACCACCGAGACGATGGCGAACATGCCCGCCTCGCGCGTCAGGTAGTAAGGGAGAAACAACCATTCCTCCGCAGTAAGAAAGAAGAAGTGGCCGTTTCCATACGTGCGCGCCACGCCCATCGCCAGCAACGGCAACGAAATGCCAAAGCCGATCAGCGCGGTCCACAGGTAGGTTGCCAACGATACTTCAGCTGTCAAGAAACCCAGCTGAAACAAGCCCATTCCCATCAGCATGGGAGCCAATTCATCCCCCATCAGAACGACGTGGTTGGATACACCCGGCCCAAAATAGCCCTGCATCCTATCCAGGACGCCATCCCAATAACCCTGCTGGCGAGCTTCTGCGACCTTCTGTTGCACCTGCGCCGGGGCTGCTCGCTTGGCAAAGGTATCGACACGCGCCTGCCAGGCCACCTGCTCGGCGCGCTCGGACGCGCTGAGCGGCTGGTGCTGCTGCACTTTGGTCGCAATCACCGCGGCTTCGCGCGACAGGCTGAAATCATGCTCGCTGTGTAGGACGACATTGATGGCGAACGTGCTCAACAACGACATCACGGTTCCGGCCAGCAACAGCTTCTTGGGGTTGGCTTTGCGGAACGGATAGAGAAAGAGCAGCGCCACCAGGCCGTAATCGAAAAGAATATCGCCACCCCAAATCAAGCAGGCGTGGATCAACCCAAACAGCACCAGCAGCATATTGCGGCGCAGATAAATATCCGCAATGGCACCGCCCGCACCGCGCTTCTCGGCGCGACTCGTCAACAAGACAACGCCAGCGCCGAACAGCATGGAGAAGATGCCGCGCATCTTGCCTTCGAAGAACAACCACTTGATGTAAAACAGCGCCAAGCTCCAATGCGCATGCGGGCCGGAGAAGGCATCCAACGAGGTGCCGCTAGGGATGTCGTGGTACATCGCATGCACATCGCCGAATGAGTCGATATTCAGCACCAAGATGCCGAGCAGCGCGAATCCGCGGAGCACATCGATGCTGGATATCCGTTCGGCGCGCTTCACCGGCGCTGCCGCCACCGGCGATGGATCGCTATGCTCATGGGTCGCGGACGCCGCCTCCGGCGCAAAGCCGACTGGCACTGCGGTAGTCGAAATCATCATGGGTTCCTACGGTGTCAAGTGATTAGAGGGTGCAGCGGGTAACCGGCAGCGGCACATCCGTTCGAAGTGCCAATCTGCAGCGCACTCATCGATCAGGAGGAAACCCATGGCGAACACGGTCGACAATGCGACTTGAGCCAGCGTCGAGGGGTCTCTGGCTTCTCAATCCCTTGTTGCTTCCATGGCTCGATCTCAAGCTGATAGCTGGCAGCGGCAGCTTGCGTGACTTCACTCATCGCACAGGCTGATGCCGATGCAATTAAATACGGCGAAAACATACGTTTTAGTTTCACGAGCACTTACCCTGCTGATGGTGACAACACCGACGTATCAGCTAGTCCTTCAGCCTCCACGGAGAGGCGCAGCCGACTTTGCGGCTTGGCCTTATGGCGTAGAATCCAGCGCACCCCAAGAAGGTGCAGTCCTTGTTGCTCACGCCATAAAGAGCGTTAGTTCGATCCTGGGGTCGATTGGTTATCCGATAGGCTCGAAGTGCTCAGTCATCATTCATTTGTTGGCAGTCGCGAGAGAAATTCTTGCCTCCCACTTTTGGATGAGGGATCGCCACCATGTCTGCTTTCGACCCATGGCGGACATCGCAGGGAAGCCACGGGGAGAGATCGATGAATCGGCAGTGGGAGACTTGCCCCAAATGCACCGCTCACTTTGAGGGGCGAGGGGCTCTGCTGTGGGGCGGGATTGCCACGTCCCACGGATTCGCGCTGCCCGCTGCGTCCTCAAAAGTACGGTGCCCCAGTTGCGGGTGCGTTTTCGCAGCGAAGAATGTTCGGTTCTTCGGTTTTCTGTCTGCCCCTGCACTCTGCTTCGTTCTTCTTGCAGGCGTGGTCCTTGGCCTGCTCGTCGTTATGCTTTCATCGCTTCTGTGAGATGAGCGATTCGATCACCAGGATGTTCGTTTCCGACCCACGCAACGTAGCCATGGCACTTGGCTGCTTCAAGCAGTAGCTAGGCTGCAACTCTAAGGAGAAGTCGATGGCGTCGCGGCTATGGAGTGCAGTTCTCTGGCTATCCGTCTCGTTAGTCGTTTCATGGCCAGCGGCCGCTAAGAAGGCCGATCGCCTGCAGCCGATCAATACCACGGCAAAATCGACAAGCGCTTACAACCTTCCCAATTCGGTGACCACACTAATCGGAGCGGTGAAGGTGACACAGGGCACTATGGTCGTTACAGGGGACGTCGCGAGGCTCTATTTCGACGCTGACCAGCAGATATCGCATATTGTCGTGAAAGGACATCCCGCTCACTTCCAAGAGTTGGACGAGCAAGACCGCTTGGTTAGCGGCGATGCGGATTCCCTGGATTACGACAACGTCAATCACATCGCGGCACTGACGACGGGGGCCATCGTGACCATTGAAGGCCAAGGCAATGTGCATGGCGATAGGTTGACGTATAACCTCGACACCACCGCCATGCATGCTGAGAGCACCGACGAAGGATTCGTAACGGGAACAATCCTTCCCAAGCAAAAGAACACTGCTCCAAACCGGCTGCCATCAACGAATCACCCGTGAAGTCAGAGCATTGCCCAGTTTGAGCGCTGTGTGGCGCGAAAGCCGAGTGGCGCACCAATGGAGCGCGCCACTCGAATTGCCTGGTTCTGGTTTGGGCCGATGTCTCGTCAGGATTTGATGAACGCGAGAAGGTCGGGGTTGAGAACGTCCGCGTGGGTGGTCAGCATGCCGTGCGGGAAGCCAGGGTATGTCTTCAGCTTACCGTTCGTGAGCAGGTTGACCGCGCGCGGCACCGCACTGGCGAACGGGACGATCTGGTCGTCTTCGCCATGCATGACCAGGACCGGCACAGTGATTTTCTTCAGGTCCTCGGTGTAGTCCTCCAGCCAGGAGGATACGGTCTCGTAATGGGCCTGGGCGCTGCCAGCCATGCCCTGGCGCCACCAGTTCGCGATCACCGGCTCAGACGGTTTGGCGCCCGGACGGTTGAATCCGTAGAACGGGCCCTCCGGGACTGCCCGGTAAAACTCCGACCTGTTGCCAAGCATGCCTGCCCTGACCCCGTCGAAAAACTCCTGCGGCTGACCGGCAGGGTTCGCGTCGGTTTTCACCATGTTCGGCGTCAACGACGCCACCAGCACTGCCTTGGCGACACGCTCCTGATGGCGAGCAACGTAGCGGGCCACCTCGCCGCCGCCGGTGGAATGCCCGATGTGGATCGCGTCGCGGAGGCCGAGGTGTTCGGTCAGTGCAGCGAGATCGGCGACCCAGTGATCCATGTCGTTGCCGGTGCCGACCTGGTCGGATCGACCGTGCCCGCGTCGGTCATGGGCGATCACCCGATAGCCGTGCTGGAGGAAAAACGTCATCTGGGCATCCCAGTCGTCGGCCGAGAGGGGCCAGCCATGGCTGAAGACGATCGGCTGGCCGGAGCCCCAATCCTTGTAGAAGATCTTTACGCCGTCCGGAGTGGTGATCGTAGGCATTGCGGGTACCTCCAATGAGAGATGGATGGAAGCGTTGGTGCTCCGCGAGGCATCGAGCGTGCTGCCAGCGGCTTCTTTCGAAGTCTTGTTTCACAATGCGGATCTGAAAACGTGCGAGCGGAATGCACTCCGACAATGCTGCGATGAATCTCTAGATATCCCTCGGCGCGACGCCCTTGCTCCTGGCGCTCGAACGCATCGAGTACAAGAATCGACCGATGATTGAGCACTCCGAATGCGGCGACCACGCCAGCGAGAACTCCACCTGGGCGCTTGGCTCGTCGATGGCACGGAAGGCCACGCCTGGAAAGCTCACTTCTGCCTGGCTTTGTTGCGCGAGCGTCACGCCGAATCCCGCGGCCACCAGGCTGAAGATGGTTTGCTTTCCAGCAGGAACGGGGTTGAGCGGCATGCCTGGTCCCATCATCCTGGCGTAGAACTCCCGCATGGCGTGGCTTTGAGCCCAGTCTTGGACGTAGATGTTTTCACCTAGCAAATCGCTCCAGCGCAGCGATGTGCGTTGAGCGAGCGCATGGTCTTGGGGCACCGCCGCCACCATTCGCTCGCTATAGAGTGGTTCCATGACGATGCGCGGCCATGGCGCGTAGCTTGGTATCAGCGCGACGTCGATACGTCGCGCCACGAGCTCGGAGAACAATTCCAGATCCGGTAGTTCATGGACGACCAGGCGCACGGCGGAATGACCCTCGCGCCAGTGCGCGAGCATGTCGCGCAGGGGCTCGCCCAATGGAGGCGATCGAACGCCCAGGCGAAGCTCCCCTGCAGTGCCTCGCGCCACTCCCGCGGCGACATCCGTCACCGTCTGCAGACTGGCCAGCATTCGCCTGGTTTCAGTAAGTACCGGTCCGGCCGCAGGAGTAAGCGCAACGCCTTGCTTGCTTCTCTCGAACAGGCTCAGGCCCAGATCTTCTTCCAGTGTTGTCACGCTTCGGGTCAACGTCGAAACCGAAACGCCCAGCCATTCACCAGCGGCTGAAAAGCTGCCGTGTTCGGCGACGGCGACGAAATACTTGAGGCCAGTGAGTTGCATGAGTCCAATGGGTCTAGTCTTCAAGGAGGCTACGTCCGACGCCGGGGCTCCAGATGCCGCCCCGGCCTGCGCAATGAAAGATCCGATGGGCCGAAGTACTGTCAATGTGCTCCGTAACAGCTTGGCAACAGACCTGTGCGGTGCAGGTGCGTGTCGGCCCACGCAACGTTTCACCAGACTCTAGCGGAGGATATGACCGGCCACATCTCGTCTCTTGAGCAACTCGTATTGCTTCGTGAGCAACGATCAGTTCGAACCAAGGCGCCCGGGGCAGGGATGAGGTATCTGAGCTGACGTCCGAAAGACGGTGCCTCCGCCATGGACATCTCGTAACTTCTTCTTGGAAGTCATAGGAGACACCCGGGCGGGTGGATTCCGCGTGTAATTTGGGCCTGTCTTTGGATGGCCAGGGAGCAGATGTGCCATAGCCCATCGCGCCGCACTCGAAGGGTGATGCTGCGTTACAAAAAAACGTATCAGGAAGGTCTGCGAGCTGAGGCCGACTCCAGTGCGCGTTTCAAGCCAGCGCGACTCACGCCTGCCTCGAATGACTAGGTGAACAGTGCACGTTGGCCGAACGGGCTGTGGTGCCAATTCCACGGGGCCATCCTGGCTCCATGTCCGCTCTTGGGCCGAAAGCGGTCATGGGATCCCGCAGCGCGGCCGAACTGGTGCTAACGTCCGCTTCGGACCCAGAGCGGACCTTCAACGGAGCAACGGTTTATGGGACGGGGGACCGAGTGAAGAAGCGGACGCCAATGGCGGTTGTTGTTCTCGCTGCGATGGTTGCTGGTGGGTGTTCTTCGTCAAGCCGTCACCACCTTGATGACGCTGCCGGCGATTTCTGTGTGCCTGAAGGTCAGACGGTGGCTGATGTTTGGTGGGTTCCAGCTGATCCTCCGGGAGCGCCTCATGGGTTCGCTTTTGCCGGCTGCGATGGCGTAAGGGGCTCCGACGCTGCGCAGTGCCCGTTTCCCAGTTCGATCAGTGGTGGAGTCGTCGAACAGCGGTCGGCATTTCGTTCGCAGAGGTGGGCCGATTTCGGTGCCGAGTCGACACTGAAGTCTGAGATCCTCTCTTCTACTACGGTGATAAAGACCTCCGAACGCGATGGCACACTCACAGTTCACCGTGGAAGGAACTGGGATGTTTGGAGTCACGTGGTGACGCCGGACACACAGCGAGAATCTCCACAACTCGCTGACGACGATGTCCTGCTAGCCAGTTGCCATGCCAATAGTGAACCGTTGGCAGGCGACAACTCTTGGGCAGCCGGCTTGGAGTGCAGGCGTGCAGTACTTGCTAGCGATTACTCGCTCGAGTATTCGTTCCGGTCGGAAAGCATGTCCCATGAATCAATGCGCCACCTAGACGGGTTAGTCATCGGGGCTATCAATCAATGGCAATGCGGAGGTCGGCGTTAGAAGCGCCTCACCGCTGCAATACTGCATGTGTTATCGGTAAGGTCAGCTTTCGACCCACAGCAGACATTGCCGAGATACCAAGTCAGGGGACGTATGCGTTCATTGCTTTTGATCGGATTGCTCTTGGTGAGCGGGGCTACCGCAGCTTCACCATGTGACTTGGTTAGCCGTGACTTGTCGGAATCGCAGAGGACCGAATGGGCCACTGCAATCGCAAGGCAGCTCAACGTACCCAGTGTGACCGTTCTCCAAGCCTTCGAGCTGAGCGACTGGAAGATCGTTTACGTCGATACTCAAAGCTCTGATCCACCTTTCATCTTCTTCCATGGCTCCCCCGATAAGGTGCATTACGTCACTCTGTGGAGTGGCGGAGCCCGGGCCGATGAGGAGGCTAGTATTCTTGCTTGGGCGATCAAAAGTGCCCCGGGCATACCACCGGGTCTAGCGGAATGCTTTGCTTGGCACGTAACCAAGGCTCGCGATCTTTAGACTAGAGATTGGGTCCGCTTTCGACCCGAAGCGGACCTATCCAAGACGGGTAAGAGTGGAATTTCTGGGGAGATAGTTAACTTTCGCTCAGGAGTAAAAATTTAGGGACAGGGGGACATTGCAGTGCATCGAAGACTTTTCACGATAGAGATGATCTTGGCAGCCACGCTGTGGATCAGCTCTCCCACAGCTGGATTCACTCAAGTTGCAGAAACTATTTCGACCCAGTACCCGATAGCCATTTCCACGGTTATCCAGCAGCAGTGGGAGCCAGATTCTTACAGTGCCTTGCTGGAACCTGGTTCAAGTTGCGCTGTGCGGATCATTCAACTGCGTGGGGGCGACATTCTGAATATCGACATTTTGCCCGAATGTGAATTTCCCAGAATCAGTCAAGCTGCTGTTATCGCCGCCGTACGCCGGGCCAGTCCTCTCCCTTACAACGGATTTCAAAGTGTTTACCAACGCGAGATCCGAGTCGTCGTGCATGCGGCCAGCGCCAGCGATCGGCAAGCGTGGGCTGACCTTCAGGCTAAAAATGCTCAGGTGAAGAAGGACTCTGAAGAGTCAGATCGGCGGTGGCAGGCCAAGGTAGGGATGCCGACGCGTCGGACTGAGTACACCAAGCAATGCTCATTTCATCTCCTGCTTGAGATGCCTAGGGTCAAACTACGGCAACCAACCGCGGTGATCGTTACAGTCGACAAGTCTGGCAAAGTAGTTGGTGCGACAGGTGCCAATGCTGCACAGATAGACGAACAGTTGATGGCAGCACTTCGCGCAACCTCGCCCTGCGAGCGCGTCCCCGCAGACCTGATCGCTGGGCAAGACACGATCAATATTGGCCCGATGACTGTTCAAAGCTTTAGTGACTGATTGAGTTATACGGTGACGTCTGCTTCCGACCCAGAGCGGACGTCGCAGAGGTGGCAGGAGGCAAGGATGGTCCGCGTTGATTTCAGCATCTTCTACACGGGTGGCTCGTACGGTCATGCCAATGGCGATATCGACATAGCCATTCCCAGTGGACCGGGGGTGACCATCGACTTGTCCGAAATCGTCCTGGAAATTCCCCCGGCAGGTTTCTCTGGCCAGCTAGTAGTCGATTCAATCCTCCAAGTTGATGGAATCGGAAGCTCGTATTCCTGTGGAGACGTGTGCGTCGCATCCAGGGCTGAGGCGCAGGTATTGGGTAGGTGGCTGGAAAACGTGCCGGGGCTGTCTGTTTGGCCCAATGACTTGGGCGATCCTTTGTACGATGGTCCCAAATAAATAACGTCCGCTATCGACTCGAAGCAGGCAAATGAGAGGGGTTCAAATGGGCGCCGAACGAAGGCCATCGCCTTACCGGTGGCGGACCGTCATGCGACGGCATCTGCCCTGGTTCCTGATTGATCTTGGCATTGCTGGAAAGGGCCCAGATTGCGAAAAGGCGGGCGGTACGCACGCTTGGTACAACCAGGATGGCGTCAGTAGTGGCTGCTATCACTGTAAAGTCGTTCGTGAGGGCCGCCTATGGGAAGAGAAGCTGGTTTCTTAGGTCCGCTTCCGACCCATAGCAGACCTTTCGCCGGCCACTAAGGCGAGGCCCAACTGCGCCCACCGCCCGGCGCGCGAAATGACCCTTGAGTGCTCAGTTGCCGCGTGTCCCTCCACCGGCTAAGCCCGAACGAGTACATACATTGGCCACACGCGCCATCTCACGCGGTCCATGACTTCATACCCATGCGCTAGTGTTAACTCCACACTATTGTTGACTCCAAGATGAGTAGCAGTGCGGGTGGGGCGTGGAAGACAACAGCAGCCATCTGAAGAAATTCCAGAAGGAGCTGTCGGCGGGCACCGTATCGCTGGTGTTGCTGGCGGTGCTGGGGCAGTCGCGGCAGCCGATGTATGGCTATCAGATCGCCAAGCGTCTGGAAGAGGTGGGCGAGGGCGTGCTCGCGGGCAAGCAGAGTGCGCTGTATCCCGTATTGCGCAATCTCGAAGGGGCAGGCTTGTTGGCGAGCGAGGTGGAGCCCTCGGTCAGTGGGCCGCCGCGGCGCTACTACCGCATGACGAAGCAAGGGCGCGAGGTGTTGCGTGACTGGGTGGAAGCCTGGACAGCCACACGCGATTCCGTCGATGGCGTTTTGCAAGGAGGGGTGTAATGAACGCACCACGCACGATTGCCGAATACCTGAATCAGCTGCGTGCTGCGCTCAAGGGCGCGGACCCGGCGTTGATCCAGGATGCGTTGTACGACGCGGAAGAACATCTTCGCGCGGAATTGGCGGACAACCCCCAGCGCAGCGAAGCGGACATGCTGGCTCACGTGGTCAGCACGTATGGTGCGCCGGAGGAAGTGGCGGACATCTACCGCGACCAGGAGATCAAGATCCAGCGCGCACTGCGTCCGCCGCCGATGCCGCGGCGACGTTCGGCCTTGGGCCGCTTCTTTGGCGTAGCCGCCGATTCCCACACCTGGGGCGCGCTGTTCTACATGATCCTGGCGCTCGCCACGGGCATCTTCTATTTCACCTGGGCCGTGACGGGCATTTCGTTGTCACTGAGCCTGTCGGTGCTGATCATCGGTGTTCCATTCGCCATTCTTTTCCTTGGCACCGTGCGTGCGCTGTCGTTGATCGAAGGGCGCATCGTCGAGACCATGCTTGGCGTGCGCATGCCGCGTCGGCCGCCTTATCCGTCGAATGCAGGCATGTCGTTCTGGCAACGCGTGGGCGCGATCTTCACCGACGCGCGCACCTGGACCACGGTGTTCTACATGATGTTGATGCTGCCCCTGGGCATTATCTACTTCACGCTGACCATCACGTTCCTGAGCATTTCGCTGGCCTTTATCGGCACGCCGATCATGAAGGCGTTGAGCGCGTATGACGTGATCTATCTGCAATGCGGCATCCCGCACTGGTTGTGCGACAACAACTATTGGCCGCTGGCCGTGCTCACCTGCATCGGCGGCGTGTTCCTGTTGTTCGCCACGCTGCACATGGTGCGTGGCCTGGGCAAGCTGCACGGCGCCATCGCCAAGGGACTCTTGGTACGCCTCGTGGGCGAGGGAGCCTGAGCCATGTCGGCGAACGTATTGGCGCAATGGGTCGGCCAGTGGCATGGCGAGGAAACCATCGCCACTACGCGATGGGGACAGGGTGGCCCCGCGACCGCTGAGTTCATCGCACACATGGAACTCAATGGTCGCGTGCTCGTGCAGGACTATCGCCAGGAGTGCGATGGCAAGCCGTCCTTGCAGGTGCACGCCGTGTTCGTGGCGGAACCCGACCATGACCAATACAGCCTGTACTGGTTCGATAGCTACGGCTTCGTGCCGGGTGTGCCAGCGCCGGGTTTGTGGAATGGCGAACGCCTCACCTTCGTACGCAGTTCGCCGCGTGGGCAGACGCGTCACATGTACGCGTTCGATGGGGATGACGTGTTGACGTTGCGCCTGGAGAGTTCGTTCGATGGCGGCGTGAGCTGGGAGCTTGTGATGACGGGCCGCTACGCCCGCAAGCACTGAAGATCAGCACATGGATGCGCACACTGGGCGTCCTGCGTGTGGCGCAACCATTAGACGAGTTGCAGGTCCTTTGCGCGCGCGCCAGGAAATACTGACTGCAATTGGGTGTTGGATAAGCCCCACATGCGTCCCATCAGGCCGCCAAGCACATCGCGGTAGTTGTTGAGCACGGGATAGTCGCGGTTCTGCAGCAGGCTCTGCGCATTCACCGCCACTTGCTGGCCGGCGATGCGCCGGCCGTTCACTTTGCCGCCGAGCACCCAATACACCGTGCCGTGGCCGTGGTCGGTTCCTTTGTTGCCGTTCTCGCGGAAGGTACGTCCGAATTCGGACACGACGACGACGACGGTGTTGTTCCATTCCTCGCCCAGGGCATCGGCATACGCTGCGATGCCCTTGCCGAGATTGGCGAGGTTGTTGGCGAGCTGGCCGGTCGTGCTGCCCTGGTTGACGTGCGTATCCCAGCCGCCGACATCCACGAAGCCCAGGCGGTATTGATCGCGCATCATGGTGGCGATGCGTTGTGTTTCGTCGGCAAAGTTCTTTGCATTGGGCGCGCCGCGATTGGCCTTCACCATTTCGTCCTGCAATTCCTTGGACACGGTCTGGCGCAGCTCCAATCCATCCGCGGCGGCGGAGGCCAGCGAGGTGTCGCGATACATGCCGGCGAGAATGCCTGCCTGCCGTTCGTCGTACACCGGCTTGGGGTTGCCGCGCAGCGAAATATTGGGAACGTCACGGCCACTGCCCTGGAACGAAAGCGGCAAGGCATCGGTGAAGGCGATGGATGGCGCCGTACTCATTTGGCCTGACAGCCGCGCCATGAAACCCGAACGATAGTTGCTGCGCTTTTCCGAGGGCTCGCCCGACTCGATGTTGTCCTGCGTTTCGAAATGGCTGCGCGACATGTCGTCCGTGCCGGCAAACGGGATGAAGGCGACCTGTCGCCTTTGCCATAGCGGATAGATGGAATCGCGCAACACCGGGTTGAGTCCCCAGTTGCTGTCCAGGCCAATGGCGGCGTTGGTGTTGTACGGATCGGGACGGGCGATGGCCAGCGTGGGACGCGACTCGTAATAGAAATCGCTGCTGTACGGCACCAGCAGGTTGTTGCAGTCGTAGCCTCCGCGCAGGAACACCAGCAGGAAGCGCGGGCTGTTGGCTGGCGCGGCAAACAGCTTGCCGGAGAAGGAGAGGGCTGGTGCGGCAACGGCAGCGGTGGCGGCAGCAAGCAGGAACTCGCGGCGATTCATGGCAGTGCCTCAGCGGTAGTTGAAGTCGGGCGAAGAGAGCAGGAAGGTGTTCCACTCCTGCTGCGTCGTGGCCTTTGCAAGCGCATCGCGCGTGGGCGCGCTGAGCTTCGCGTCGAACGTGTCGTAGTAGAGGCGCGTGGTGAGCATGGGGAAATCGCCGCCCATCTTGGGCTGGCCTTCGGGTGTCAGCAGGCGATTGTTCCCTGTGCCGATGGCACCCGCGATCTCAAACCGTTTGGCCATCTGTCCGGAGCTGGACCAGCCAGCGCTGTCCAGCGGCCAGCCGTCCGGCGTCAGCCGGCCGAACACGGGCTCACCCAGCTGGTTGAGCCAATTGAGCAGCGGCTTGGCGTTGGCGATGGGCTTGCCGTCGTATGCCATGCGCACCGAGGACACCACGAATTGCATGGGGGCCTTGAATTTCTTGCCGTAGCTGGCGGCCAGTTCCTTCGACTCGAACATCGTGCGCAGCACCTCGGCGATGTCCCCGTCGGTGCGCTGGAACGTGTGCGCCATCTTCGCCACCAGTTCGGGCGACGGGTTATCGGAGACGAAGTATTCGGCGATCTTCTTCGACACGAACTGCGCGCATGCCGGCTGCTTGGTGATCAGCGCTACCGCCTCGCTGATTTCATCGAAGCCGCTGCCCTTGATGGTGTGGCCAAGCAGCACTTTGTCGCTGAAGTCGTGGCGCCGCGGATTGAATTCGAACATGCCGTTGCGCACGACCATCTCGGCCACGCGCGGATGCATGGCGCCGGGTTCGCGCAGCCGGGCCACGCCCGCGCCGGTAAGAATCAACGCGAGCTGTTGAACATCCTGCTGCGTGTAGCCGGAACCCACGCCGAGCGTGTGCAGCTCCATCAGTTCGCGGGCGTAGTTTTCGTTGACGTGGTCCTTGGCGTTCTGCGCATTGTCCAGAAACTCCATCATGGCCGGGCTTTCCAGCGTGGCCATCACCAGGTCGCGGAACTTGCCCAATGCATGCGGACGAATGGTGTTCTGGACGTAGTCGGCGGCGACCCAGCGCACGCGGCCCTTGGCGCCGTACACGCTGAAGTGGTTGAGCCAGAACCACACCATCTGTTCCTTGAGCTGGTTGGGCCCATAGATGGCGTGCAGCATCTCGATCTGCTGCGCCTGTTGCAGCAAGTCGTTGGCGTGTTGCTGCTGGGCTTTCTTGGCGGCGTTCTTGTCGTCGCCATCGGGCATGTTCTTGATCTTCTCCTGCTCGTCGCGCAGGTTGGTCAGCAATTGCTCGGTGGGTGTGCTGCCCGCCTCGTAGGAATGGATAAGCGCGGTGATGGGGGCGGGCAGGTCATCGCCGATGCGCCCATCGAGTTGCCGATCGAGCAGATGCGAGCGACCCAGGTCGCGATACATGGCAACGGTGGCGCTGTCGAGTTCGAAGCTGTCGCGGCGCAGCCAGTCCACGTCGTCTTGCGAGAGTGTGCTGGCGTCGCGCGCCGCTGCCGTTCCGGAGGCAAGCACCAGCAACATGCTCCATGCAGCGATCCAGGCACGAATGCCGAAGGCCGGGCGGTACGAGGTGTCATGCATGCGTCGGGATTCCTGGTGACGAAGGTAAGCGACGGTCAGGCATGGGAACGCGGTCGGGGCTCGACGGATTACCGGACAAGGCTCCGCCGACGCGATTTTGTTCGGCGCGGATTCATGCGGCACACCTCCGCGCGAACCTATGGCGGTCACTCCTTGGATTTTCGTCATTCTGGCGAAAGCCCTGCGTTGACGGTGCTTGACGACCTCATGGTCGGCGCACGGCCAGCCTTGCTGCTGTGATGGGCTGCGGATTTCGCCCCGCAAGTCCTTGGCGGAGCGGGGTCGAATGCAGTTTCTAGAACTCGTCCACGAACTCGACGACGGCGCCGAGCAGGGAGGCTTCCACTTCGGTAACCGCGCGCACGGCGTCGCCGTGCAATCGATCGGCGGCGAGCACTTCGATCATGAAAAGCTCGCTGCCGTTGTCATCGGTCAGTTCATTGGAGCTGGAGTCGTCACGCGCATAAGCGGTTTCGTCGTCGATTTCCTCGACGTGTTCGATGCCATCGATGCCATGAAGGATCGTAAGCAACGTATCGGCATCTTCGCGGCTGCCGGTCATGCGAATGCGGATCGTGGGCATAAGGGGCGGCTCCCAGGTTCCTGCATACCTATGCTGCTGCAAGCGATGTTGAGACCAGGTGATCGCCATCGCTACGCTACTATTCGTGTCTACGCCGGAGACTGCCTGTGCCCAAGATTTACGACCGCGCCTATTTCGACAAGTGGTATCGCCACCCGGATCACACGGTGGCATCACCGGCGGAGTTGCGCCGCAAGGTGGCAATGGTCGTGGCCCAGGCCGAGTACTACCTCGGCCGCCCGGTGCGCTCGGTGCTCGACGTGGGTTGCGGCGAAGGCGTGTGGCGCGCGCCGTTGCTCAAGCTTCGGCCGGGCCTGCTTTACCAGGGCCTTGATGCCAGCGAGTACGCGGTGGCGCGCTACGGTCGCGCCCGGAACATCGGCCTCGCACGCTTCGGGCAACTGGAATACCTGCGGTTCGACCAGCGCTTCGACGTCATCGTCTGCACCGACGTGCTGCATTACCTCAAGCCCGCGGAAATCCGTGCCGGCCTCAGCGGTATCAGCGACATGCTCGAAGGTGTCGCCTTCCTTGAAGTGTTCACCAGCAAGGACGGCGTGGATGGCGACATGGACGGCTTCCACTCGCGCGCGCCGTCCTGGTACCTGAAAGCCTTCAACGACGCCGGCCTGATGCCGTGCGGTTCGCATTGCTATCTCGGCCCGCGATTGGAGCGACGGGTGGCGGCGCTGGAGCGTGCGCAGCTGGTTTGAGGTTTGCGTGTGGCGCGCGGTTTTGGCCTTGGCGCGGGCATCGGGACTTCCCACGACTTTCCAGCACAAAAAAAGGCCGCCTTTCGGCGGCCTTTTTCGTGCTTTCAATCAACCGGCAGATCAGGCCACGCCGCGCGAAGCCTTCTTGCGGTCGTTTTCCGTCAGGTGCTTCTTGCGCATGCGGATTTCCTTCGGCGTGACTTCGACCAGCTCGTCGTCGTCGATGAAGTCCAGCGCCTGTTCCAGCGAGAACTTGGTCGCCGGGGTGAGCTGGATCGCATCGTCCTTGCCGGAGGCGCGCATGTTGGTCAGCGGCTTGGGCTTGATGGCGTTGACGGTGAGGTCGTTGTCCTTGGCGTGGATGCCGATCAGCTGGCCTTCGTATACCGAGTCGCCTTCGGCCGCGAACAGCTTGCCGCGCTCCTGCAGCGGTCCAAGCGAGTAGGCCGGAGTGGTGCCGCCGGCGTTGGCGATCATCACGCCGTTGAGGCGCTTGGCGATGGCCACCGGCGTGTACGGACCGTAATGGTCGAACACGTGGAACAGCAGGCCCGAACCCTGGGTGAGGGTCTTGAACTGGTTCTGGAAGCCGATCAGGCCACGGGCCGGGATCAGGTACTCAAGGCGCACGCGGCCCTTGCCGTCCGACACCATGTTCTTCAGGTCACCCTTGCGGATGCCCAGGCGCTCCATCACGCCGCCCTGGTGCTGTTCTTCGATGTCGACCACCAGCTGCTCGATCGGCTCCATCTTCTGGCCGTCGATTTCCTTGATGATCACTTCCGGGCGCGACACGGCCAGCTCGTAGCCTTCGCGACGCATGTTTTCGATCAGCACCGACAGGTGCAGCTCGCCGCGGCCCGAGACCAGGAACTTGTCGGCGTCGGAACCGTCTTCCACGCGCAGTGCCACGTTGTGCACCTTTTCGCGGTCCAGGCGCTCACGCAGCTGGCGGCTGGTAAGGAACTTGCCGCCGGAGAGATCCTTGTTGCCGACGAACGGCGAGTTGTTGACCTGGAAGGTCATGCTGATCATCGGCTCGTCCACGCTCAGCGCCGGCAGCGCTTCGGGCGTGTCGATCGAGGTCACCGTATCGGAAATGGTCAGGTCGGGCAGACCCGAGATGGCGACGATGTCGCCGGCTTCGGCCGAGTCCTGCTCGATGCGCTCGAGGCCGAGGAAGCCCAGCACCTGGCCGATCTTGCCCTGGCGCTTCTTGCCTTCACGGTCGATCACGGCAACCGGCATGCCCTTCTTCAGGGTGCCGCGCTGGATGCGGCCGATGCCGATGACGCCGACGAAGTTGTTGTAGTCGAGCTGGCTGATGCGCATCTGGAAGGCGCCTTCCGGATCCACGTCCGGCTTGGGCGCGTGCTGCATGATCGCTTCGTACAGCGGGGTCATGTCGCCTTCGCGGGCGTTCTCGTCCAGCGAGGCGTAACCGTTCAGCGCCGAGGCGTAGACGATCGGGAATTCCATCTGCTCATCGGTGGCGCCGAGCTTTTCGAACAGATCCCACACCTGCTCGACCACCCACTCCGGACGGGCGCCCGGACGGTCAACCTTGTTGACCACGACGATCGGCTTGAAGCCCATGGCGAACGCCTTCTGGGTCACGAAGCGCGTCTGCGGCATCGGGCCGTCCATCGCGTCAACCAGGATCAGCACCGTGTCCACCATCGACAGCACGCGCTCCACCTCGCCGCCGAAGTCGGCATGGCCTGGGGTGTCGACGATGTTGATGCGGTTCTTGGCGCCGGTCTTCTTGTTTTCCCAGGTGATGGCCGTGTTCTTGGCCAGGATCGTGATGCCACGCTCCTTTTCCTGGTCGTTGCTGTCCATCACGCGCTCGGCCAGCACGGTGCGCTCATTGAGCGTGCCGGACTGCTTGAGCAGCTGGTCGACGAGCGTGGTCTTGCCATGGTCGACGTGGGCGACGATGGCGATATTGCGCAGATTTTCGATGGACATGAGGTCGGCTCGGGCGGCACGTGGCCGTCGCGTGAGGTTTCTGGAGGGATAACCCGAGAATTATACGGGGTTATGTGACAGCTTGCTTGAAAAGTCTTAGTAAATTCGTTCAGGCACGGGCGGCACTGCGATTTTTGGGCTCCCGGGCGGCTTTTCCAGCGGGTTTCATCACCCGGGAGCGACCAACGCTGTGCTGGACTGGTGGGCAGGGCGGTTGCCGCCCGAGAGGGATGGAGGGCATGGGCCATCGCCTTGTTCGCTGGATATGCTTGGTCGCACCGCTGCTGGCGTCGTGCGCGGCACCCACTGTGACCAAGGAAACCGGCATGCATGCCCCCGATTTCGTGCGCGGCGAGGTGCGCGAGACCGAACACCGCCAGGGCGACGATCTGCTGAGCGCGGGGCTGGGGCTCGATGGCCTGGCCGGTGCGCCCTCACCGGTCGCTCACGCCTTGCACCCCACGCCGGCGGAGTTGCGCCGCCGCGCCATCCAGGCGAGTTGGAAAGGCATCGCCGATCTGGGTCCGCTGGGCGGTTATGGGCGCGTGTATGGCGGCGTGCCCGATGTGCCGGGACGCGAATATCAGGCGTTTGCCTGGATTCCCGAGGCGCATGCACCGCATCGCGTGTTGTTGCAGGTGCCGGACAATTTCGACCGCGCGCGCCGCTGCTTGGTGGTGACGGCGTCATCGGGCTCCCGTGGCATTTACGGCGCCATCGCGCTGGCCGGTGCCTGGGGGCTGCCGCGTGGCTGCGCGGTGGCCTATACGGACAAGGGAGCCGGCAGCGGTTATTTCGATCTGTCCGACGACAGCGGTGTGGCGCTCGATGGCACGCGCGCAAAGCGTGGCTCGACCACCCTGGAGTTCGAGCCGGCCGCTGATACGGGCGGCTCCAACGTCGCGGTCAAACATGCGCACTCGGGTGACAACCCCGAAGCCGACTGGGGCCGTCACGTGCTGCAGGCCGCGCAGTTCGGCCTGGCCATGCTCGATCGTGCCTTCCCCGATCAGGCGCCTTTCACGGCGCAGAACACACGCATCATCGCCACCGGTCTTTCCAATGGCGGTGGCGCGGTGTTGCAGGCGGCGGGACTGGACGACGGTCACCTGCTGGCCGGCGTGGTGGCGCTGGAACCCAATGTGCGCGTGCCGGAGCTGGGACGTGCCTTGTTCGATTACGCCACCGATGCGTCGATCTGGTTGCCGTGCGCGCTGGCCGACGCGCGCTTTCATGCGGCGCCGATGGCGCGCACGCCGCAAGGCGACGTGCCGCCGCGATGGGCGCAGCGATGCCACCAATTGCATGAGCGCAAGCTGGTGAACGGCACGCGCGTCGCCGCGCAAGCCGCAGAGGCTTACGAACATCTGCACGCAAGCGGTTGGACGGATGAGGCGATGGCCACGGCAGCCTCCACTACGTCGCTGGATCTGTGGCGTGCGATCACGGTGGCTTATGCCTCTGCGTACATGCGTCGCGGGCCTGACGATATGCCCTGCGGTTTTCGCTACGGCGGGGTGAGCGACGCCGGCATTTCGGTCCCCGTCGACGGGGCGGCGCGCGCCAGCTGGTGGGCCGACGCATCGGGCATTCCGCCAGGAAGCGGCGTAGGTTTGTTCGGTGGCGCGGATCGTCATTCCGCCGATCCCACGCTGCCCGGGGTGCTGTGTCTTCGCTCGCTTTGGGAGGACACGGAAGCTAGCACGCAGCCGTTGCGCGACAGCGTCGCCGCCACCGCGGTGAAGCCGCCGCGTCCCAGCCTGCCGCTGTGGGTCGTGCATGGTGCATCCGACGGCCTATTGCCCACGTCGTTCACGTCCGAGCCGTATGTCACCTGGTTGCGCAGCAAGGGCGGTCATCCGCTGTACTGGAAGGTGCCGTACGCGCAGCACTTCGACGCCTTCCTGGCCATTCCCGGCTTCGGCGATCAGCACGTACCCTTGCTGCCGTATGGCTACGCGGCGCTGGATCGTCTGTGGTCGCACATTTATGAAGGGGCGCCATGGCCGGCACTGGTGCCCACGCCATCGCCCCGTCCGCGCGGTTCGTCGGCGCTGGCTCGCGAGGCGCTGGACCTGCCCCCCGCCTGGACCCAGGCGCCACGCTGAAAGGCGGTGATGTTGCAGGGGGCGTCCGTCACGCCGGCTGCGGTATCCTTGCGCGCTTGCAGGGCGCCTGTGGTTGCGCGCTGCCTTTAAAACCAAGGATTTCCGATGACCATCAACGTCACCATGAGCACCAACCGCGGCCCCATCCACCTGCGTCTGCATGAGGACAAGACCCCAGTGACCGTGGCCAGCTTCGTCAACCTCGCGCGTCGCGGCTACTACGATGGCCTGGCTTTCCACCGCGTGATTGCCGATTTCATGATCCAGGGCGGCTGCCCGGAAGGCAGCGGCCGCGGCGGTCCGGGTTACCGTTTCGAAGACGAGTTCGACGCCTCGCTGCGTCATGACAAGCCGGGCGTGCTGTCGATGGCCAACGCCGGTCCGCGCACCAATGGCAGCCAGTTCTTCATCACGCATGGCGCCACGCCGTGGCTCGACGGCAAGCACAGCGTGTTCGGCGAAATCGTGGGCCCGGAAGACCAGGCCGTGGTCGACGCCATCCGCCAGGGCGACGTGATCGAGAAGGTCACCGTGGAAGGCGACGTCGACGCGCTGCTGGCCGCACAGGCCGACCGCGTGAAGGAATGGAACGCGGTGCTCGACGAGCGCGGCTGAGCCGGTTTGTGGTGATCGCGTGAAGAAGCCGCCGTCAGCGATGACGGCGGCTTTTTTTTCAGGGTTCGCTGTCATGGCGATGCACATGGGAGAGGCCTAGAATCGAAAGGCTCCACGTGTCAGACGATGTGTGTCATTCCCATTCCCTAGGAGATGCAGCCATGTCTTTTCTCAATGATCTGCTCGGCGGTGGTCAGGGTAACGCGGCCGGCGGTTCGTCCCTCGTAGCGATCGCGGGCCAGTTGATCGACAAGGCTGGCGGCGTACAGGGTCTGGTCGCCATGTTGCAGCAGCATGGCCTGGGCGACGCGGTGCAGTCGTGGGTGGGTACCGGCGGCAACCAGCAGGTGTCAGGCGACCAGCTTGGCCAGGCGTTGCAGAACGGAGGCCTTGGCTCGGTGCTGCAGGATGCTGCCGGCAAGCTCGGGGTTGATCAGAATCAGCTGCTCGGCCAGCTCTCCCAGGTGTTGCCGCATGCGGTCGATCACCTCACGCCCGACGGCCAGGTGCCGGCGCAAGGGCAGGGTGGTTTCGATCTGGGGTCGCTCGCCTCGCTGGCGGGCAAGCTGTTTGGCGGGGCCAACAGGGTCTGATGCCGCGCGGCATATAAACGTACCGGCGACGCGCAAGGCGTCGCCGGTTTCGCTTGCCTGCGTCAGGCGGTGGTCTTGCGCTTGAACAACAAGTGGTAGATGAGCAGCAGCACGATGGCGCCGCCGATCGACCCGAGAAAATGCACCAGGCCGGTTTCGCCCCACAGCCCCAGCTTTTCGCCAAGCCAGGTGGAAATGACCGAGCCGAGGATGCCGAGGAAGGCCGTGATGATGAAACCGCCCGGGTCCTTGCCCGGCATCAGCATCTTGGCAATCACGCCAACGACAAGACCCACGATGAATACCCAAAGCCAATGCATGGACGTTCCTTGGTTGTCATTCGTGCGTGGAATGTAGGCCGGCCTTGCGGCCCAATCCATAGGCGGATCAGCCAGTTGACGGCACGTTTTGCAAGTGACGAACGTCACCAGAGCGAGCCCGGCGACTTTAGACCATCCGTTAATGCCGGGCCGACGGATGGCCCGCCGCCACATGCTAAAATTCCCAAGTTTGCTGTCTTCGTCCCCTATTACGAGGAAGTCATGCCCCAGCTCGCCCAGCGTGTCGGTCGCGCCAAGCCCAGCGCGATCATGGTCATTGCCGAAAAGGCCAAGCAGCTCAAGGCTGCCGGTCGCGACATCATCAGCTTCTCCATCGGCGTTCCCAATTTTCTTCCCGGCGAGCATGTGTACGCCGCCGCACGCGAGGCGCTCCAGCACGACTCGGGCCAGTACGGCAGCAACCGCGGCGCGGACGTGCTGCTCGATGCATTCCTGGTCCACATCGAAAAGCTGGGCTTCAAGGGTTATGGCCGCGCCAATCTTTCCATTGGCATCGGCGCCAAGCAGTTGCTGTACAACCTGGGCGAGGCGCTGTTGAACGAGGGCGAGGAAATCTGCTTCGCGGCGCCGTTCTGGACCACGTACCGCGACATCGCCGACATCCTCGGCGCCAGGGCCAACATCCTGCATTGCGGTCCCGAGCAGAACTACAAGCTCACGCCGGCGCAGTTGGATGCCGCGCTCGCGCGCAAGCCCAAGGTGTTCCTGTTCAACAACCCGTCCAACCCCACGGGCATGGTCTATACGCGCGATGAAATCGCTGCGCTGGCCGAGGTGCTGGTGAAGTATCCCGAGACGTGGATCATCACCGACGACATCTACAACTCGATGGTGTTCGACGGCATCGGCTACCACAACTTCGTGCACGTGAAGCCGGAGCTGAAGGATCGCCTGATTTTCGTCGACTCGGTATCCAAGACTTACGGCATGCCGGGTTGGCGCGTGGGCGTCATCGCGGCGCCCGAGAACGTGGCCAAGGCCATCACCACGCTCAACTCCAATCACATCACCAGCCTGCCGGAAGTGATCACGGCAGCAGCGGTGGCGGCATTCTCCGGCCCGCAGGACATTCCCGAGGCCAAGTGCAAGGAATTCGCCGGCAAGCGCGACATCGTGGTGAACGCGCTGCGTGCGATTCCCGGCGTGGTGTGCCCGTATCCGCAAGGCGCGTTCTACGCATTTCCCGATATCTCCGTCGCCTTCGGCAAGAGCTACCAGGGCGTGAAGATCAACGACGACGTCGAGCTGTGCGCCGTGCTGCTCGAAGCCGTGGGCGTGGCCTGCGTACCGGGCTCGGCCTTCGGCGAACCGCGCGCCATGCGCATTTCCTATACCTGCCCAACGGCACAATTGCAGCCCGGGCTGGAACGCATCCAGGCGTTCTTTGCAGCATTGACCTGATCAACTTGGGCCCGTGTCCACTGGCGTGGGCCTTTGTCTTTTTGTACGTCACCTGAGTTGAAGGAGTTTCTCCGATGAAAGCACCCGTTCGTGTTGCCGTTACCGGCGCTGCCGGCCAGATCGGTTACGCCCTGCTGTTCCGCATTGCCGCGGGCGACATGCTGGGTCCGGACCAGCCGGTGATCCTGCACCTGCTGGAAATCACCCCGGCACTGCCCGCGCTGCAGGGCGTGGTGATGGAACTCAACGATTGCGCGTTCCCGACGCTGGCCGGCGTGGTTGCCACCGACGACCTCAACGTCGCCTTCAAGGACGTCGATTACGCGCTGCTCGTCGGCGCGCGTCCGCGCGGCCCGGGCATGGAGCGCAAGGATCTGCTGGAAGCCAACGGCGCCATCTTCGGCCCGCAGGGCAAGGCGCTGAACGATCACGCCAAGCGCGACGTGCGCGTGCTGGTGGTCGGCAACCCGGCCAACACGAATGCGCTGATTGCGCAGCAGAACGCACCGGATCTCGATCCGAAGTGCTTCACCGCCATGGTGCGCCTGGACCACAACCGCGCGCTGTCGCAGCTCGCCGAGAAGACCGGCAAGCACAGCACCGACATCAAGAAGATGACCATCTGGGGCAACCACAGTTCCACGCAGTACCCGGACCTGCACCACGCCACCGTGGGCGGCAAGCCAGCGCTGTCGCTGGTCGACCAAGCCTGGTACGAGAGCGATTTCATCCCGACCGTGCAGCAGCGCGGCGCCGCCATCATCAAGGCGCGTGGCGCTTCCTCGGCCGCGTCGGCTGCGTCGGCTGCCGTCGATCACATGCGCACCTGGGCGATGGGCACCGCAGAAGGCGACTGGGCCTCGATGGGTATTCCGTCCGATGGTTCGTACGGTATCGAGCCGGGCGTGATCTACGGTTACCCGGTGACGGTGAAGGATGGCAAGTACGCCATTGTGCAGGGCCTGGAAATCAATGATTTCTCGCGCGCCCGCATGGACGCCACCAACAAGGAACTGCGCGAAGAGCGCGCCGGCGTCGAGCACCTGTTCGCGAAGAAGTAAGTCGCGCGCTCAGGTGCCGAAGAAGGGCGGCCTCGGCCGCCCTTTTTCTTTGCTGGCTCGTTACCGCTCGGCCTGCGAATCCGTCGGCGAGATCGATCCGGCCAAGCCCGCCAGACGCACGAACTCCGCGCGATAGCCGGCCGCATCACGTCCCTTGGCGGCGGCGGCCCAGTCGGCGATGGACGTCCATGAGGTGGATGCCAACGCCGGGTTGTCGCGCAGTTTCTGCCCGTAGGCGGCCACGGCGGCCAGGAATCGCGTCTCGTTGGAAGCCTCATTGAACGAGGCACGCATCGCCGATTTCTCCAGCGCCATCGATGCCAGTTCGCTCTGCTTGCCTTCCGGGTTTTTCCAGCGCAGCTTGAGGTACGCCAGCTCGGTGCCGCGTTGCATGGGTTCGGCTTTGGCAGGCTGATAGCGCGACGGATCCACGCTCGGCTCCTGGCCCTTGAGGGTCAGCTCGTAAAGCACGGTGACCCGCTTGCCAGCGCCAATGTCGCCCGCATCGACCTTGTCGTCGTTGAAGTCCTCGTTGTGCAGCTGGCGTTTCTCATAGCCGATCTGGCGGTATTCGAGAACCTGCGCCGGATTGAATTCGATCTGCGCTTTCACATCCTTCGCCACGGTCACCAGGGTGGACTGCATTTCATCGTGCAGCACCTTGTTCGCTTCGGACAGCGAATCGAGATAGCTGTAGTTGCCGTTACCGGCATCGGCGATCTGCACCATCATGGCATCGTTGAAGTTGTTGTCGCCCACGCTCAGCGTGGATAGCGTGATGTTCGAATCGCGCTCGCGCTTGATCATGTCCTTCAGTGCTTCGGTGCTGGTGACGCCCACATTGAAATCGCCGTCCGTGGCCAGCAGCACGCGGTTCACGCCGTGGCTGATGAAGCCTTGCCGCGCCATCTGGTACGCCAACTGCAGACCCGATGCACCCGCCGTGGAGCCACCGGGCTGCAGTTGATCGATGGCGGCCTCGATGGTGGCCTTGTCGGCGCCCGACGTGGGCTCAAGCACCACCTGCGTACCGCTGGCATACGTGACCAGCGACACCTTGTCCTGCGCGCGCAGCTGTCGCGTGAGCATCTTCAGCGAGGACTTGATCAGCGGAAGCCGCTCCGGCGAATCCATGGAGCCGGATACATCCACCAGGAACACCAGGTTGGACGCGGGCGCGGCGACGTTTTCGCCCACGGCCTCCAGGTTGACGCGCAGCAGCGTCTTGTTCGGATTCCAGGGGCTGGGCGCGAGCTCGTAGTTCACCGCGAAGGGCGAGCGTTCCAGGCGTTTCCCAACGTTGCCTTCGGCAGGGAAATAGTTAATCAGTTCTTCGACACGCACCGCGTCGGCCGGCGGCAGGCGACCCTGGTTGAGAAAACGCCGCACGTTGGCGTAGCTACCGGTGTCCATGTCCAGGCTGAAGGTGGTCAGCGGTTGCGCGGCTACCTGCTGGATGGCGTTATCGTCGTAGTGCTTGTATTGCGCCGTTTCCTGCGCTGCCGGGAGTCCGCCGTAGACGCCGGTGTAAGTACTCTTCGATTGCGCCACGGCCGCCCTATCGAAGTCAACCTGAGCCATCGGCGCCGATGCATAGGCGGGAGGTGTCGGCGGTGATGGCGGAGGCGGCGGCACGACCTCTGCGGGCGGGTCGGCGGATGCGACCGCTGCGCGGTCCCGCGCGTTTCGCGCTTCGGGCAGGTTCGAACTGCATGCCGTGAGCAACAGGCCGCCGATGCATGCGAGGCAGCCATAGACGATGAGTTTGCGCATGAGCTTTCCTTGATGGGGTGATCGTGTGAGGAACACGTACGGGGTCGTCTTCCGTGAAAACGTCTCGGCGAGCGTAGGTCGGGGCGCGGGCAGCAGAAACCGGATAGCGCTGAATCGGTTGTGCGCCTCCAACGATGGGCTCCCTTGCTTGAACGGGGTAGCGTCGCGAACGGGGTTAACTGCCGTGGCGCGCCTCGGCGGGCGGGCTATTCGGTCACGGCCCAATCACCGCTAGAATCGGGGGACTGCCGACCCGAGTCCTCATTCCATGAAACAACTTATTGCGATTGCCACCTGCTGCGCCCTGTTGACCGCCTGTGGCGGCACCCATGGCCTGCGCGACACCACGCCGAAGATGAGCAGCCGTACCAACAAGGACATTCCGACCTATCTCGAATGCGTGCGCGCGAAGTGGGCCGAAACCGCCGAGGTGAGCGCGTCGCACATGGACCAGTCGGGCACGCTGTCGGGTAACGACAAGCAGGGCGCGCATGAACTGATCAGCGTGACGGCCGATGGCACGGGCGCGCAGGTGATGATGTACGAGACCCAGAACATCAAGAAGGACTACAACCCCGCCTATCGCGACGCGGCAGTATCCTGCTTGTGATGACTTTGCATGGACGATCGCCGTGTTCGGCGATCGTCCATGCACGCGACTCGACCAAGGTCGCAAAGCCCGTATGGCACGGCTGATCTAGGCTAGGGCGATCAGCCGCTGAAACGAGGGTGATCGCGATGCGTTACGAGGAGTTCTATCAGCGTTCGGTGGAGCAGCCCGAGGCCTTCTGGGCCGAACAGGCGCAGCGCATCCACTGGCATACGCCGCCCGAACGCATTCTCGACGTTTCCCGTCCGCCGTTTCGACGCTGGTTCGTCGGTGGCACCACCAATCTTTGCTACAACGCGGTCGACCGGCATCTCGATGCGCGCGGCGGCCAGCTGGCGCTGGTGGCGATTTCTGCGGAAACGCACATCACGCGCGAACTCACGTACCGCGATCTCTATCGCGAAGTGAATACCTTTGCCGCCGTGCTCGCATCGCTCGGCGTAGGTGTGGGCGATCGCGTGGTGATCTACCTGCCCAACATCGCCGAGGCGGCGTTCGCCATGCTGGCGTGCGCGCGCCTTGGCGCCATCCACTCCGTGGTGTTCGGTGGCTTCGCGGCGCACAACCTTGCGCTGCGCATCGATGATGCAAGGCCGACCGTGCTCATTGCCGCGGATGCTGGCATGCGCGGCGGCAAAGTCATTCCCTACAAACCGCTGGTCGACGCGGCATTGGAAGAAGCCGCGCATGGTCCGGCGCATGTGCTTATCGTCGATCGTGGCCTCGATCCGCAGATGACGCGCGTGGCCGAACGCGATCTGGATTACGCCAGCCTCCGCGCAGCCTATGAAGGTGCTGAAGTACCGGTCGAATGGCTGGAGTCGAACGAGCCCAGCTATCTGCTCTACACCTCGGGCACCACCGGCAGGCCCAAAGGCATCCAGCGCGATGTCGGCGGCTATGCCGTGGCCATGGCGATGTCGATGGAGGCGATCTTCGACATCAAGCCCGGGCAGGTGATGTTCTCCACGTCGGATGTGGGGTGGGCCGTAGGTCATTCGTACAACGTGTACGGGCCGTTGATCGGCGGCGCCACCTCACTGTTGTACGAAGGACTGCCGACGCATCCCGATCCCGGCATCTGGTGGCGCCTGTGCGAGCGCTATGGCGTGCGCACCATGTTCTCGTCACCCACGGCCATCCGCGTGCTGAAAAAGCAGGATCCCGCGTGGCTGAAGAAATACGATTTGTCGCGGCTCCACTGGCTGTTCCTTGCCGGCGAACCGTTGGACGAACCCACGGCGCGCTGGATCACCGATGGCCTGGGCGTGCCGGTGATCGACAACTACTGGCAAACCGAAACCGGCTGGCCGGCGATCACCTTGATGCCGGGTCTCGATCTGAAGCAGGTGAAATTCGGCTCGCCGGGATTGCCCAGCCCTGGCTATCGCATGAAAGTGATCGACGAAATCACCGGCGAGGAACTGCCTGCGAACCAGAAGGGCGTACTCGTATTCGCGCCCCCGTTGCCGCCCGGATGCCTCACCACCATATGGGGCGATGACGAACGCTACGTCACCAGCTATTTCAGCCATTTCAACGAACTGTTGTATAGCTCGCTGGACTGGGCGATCCGCGACGAGAACGGTTACACCACCATCCTTGGCCGCACCGACGATGTGATCAATGTGGCCGGTCATCGCCTGGGCACACGCGAGATCGAGGAATCGATCGCCACGCATCCGGCGTGTGCCGAAGCCGCAGTGGTGGGCGTTCACGACGAAGTGAAAGGACAGGTGCCGGTGGTATTCGCCACGCTCAGGCAAGGTGTGAGCGAGGGCGCTGTGGACGTGGCGAAAGGCATGCAGCAACGCGTGATCGATCAACTCGGTCGCGTGGCGAAACCGGCGCGCATCTACGTGGTCAACGCGTTGCCCAAGACACGTTCCGGCAAGCTGCTGCGGCGTTCGCTGCAGGCGTTGGTGCAGCACACGGATCCGGGGGATTTGTCGACGTTGGATGATCCGGGGGCGTTGGAGGAGGTGAGGAGGGCGTTGGAGAGGGGGCCGGATCAAGGGGGATAAAGCGGGCGAGTGTTTTCCCCCTTTTCCCTTTGAGGGCTGAGGCATTGTCAACTTTATGATGGCATTGGCACCTTCGTGGTGGTGAAGGGGCAACCTTGCCTCATGGTATGCAAGTGCCGCGGTTTTTTGCTCGTCATTCCTGCGAAAGCAGGAGGCGCTTTTCAACAGCCGAATGGCTGGTCATCCAGTGACTTCGCGTTCGGTTGTCGCGATATCGCGACCTGGCTCGCCTGCAGCAGGCTTCCGAATCGCTGCCGTGGTCCGGGTCACTTTTCTTTGCTTGCCCAAAGAAAAGTAACCACCGAGATGGTGGCAATGCCAAAAGAACGAGCACCCCGGATGACACGCCTTCCGTCCGTTGGACGGAAGGTACGCGTGCGGGTTACGGGGTTTTTCGACAGGACGTCCCTGTCCTGTCGAAAAACTGGCCGCCTCCCTGCGGCCACCCTGCGGGCTTTCCTTCACCCGCCCGCCGCTGTCATACGGGGACCCCAAGAGCTGGAGCCAAAGCTCGGGGTAGAAACACATTCGCGAGCACCCGCCCCCTCTCCACCGTAAAGGTGGCAATGCCCCAGCCCTCTCCCACAAGGGGAGAGGGGGAAGTGCAGTGCTTAGCGAAGACCCAACGATCGCAGCCATGGGGTAGCGCAGCGACCTCCTGCCTTAAGCCCTCTTCGCATCGGCGCGTGGCGGTGTAGCCGTACCGTTGATTAGAGAGATCGCGACGTTCCGAACTTCTCGCACTTCAGGGCTCGTATCCCACAGAACGCTATGAGCCTTTGCCTTGAAGGCCATTTTCTTTGGGTTACTTTTCTTTGACTCCGGGCATCCTGCCCTCCGCCCTTCGGGCCGGCTTCGCCGTTCGCACGCGCTCCTGCGCGTGCGTGGGCCAGCAAAAGAAAAGTGACTCGAGCGGCGGCAGCCGATCGAAACGCCCGCCGCGCAGGCGGCCAGGTCGCCGGAACATGACAACGAAGACCGAGCAACGTCGCCATCGGATCCCAACCTCTGCCAGGTAAAAGCAGGCGAAAACCCAGCAACATCCAAAAAACGGCGCCCCGCGCCCACCACCCACTTCCACTACACGCTCCCTTCGAAACCATTCATGCTGCCGCGCAACAGCCCACTTACAAAGCGTGCGCTAAAATCTCCCCTTTAAGCGGAGGTTTCATGGCCCAGATCGCATCCCCCGGCGCGAAGTTCCGCGCCGCCCTCGCGGCCGAGCACCCCTTGCAGGTGATCGGTGCCATCAACGCGAACCATGCCTTGCTCGCCAAGCGCGCCGGTTACCGCGCCATCTATCTGTCGGGCGGCGGCGTGGCGGCAGGGTCGCTGGGTCTGCCGGATCTGGGCATCAATACGCTGGACGACGTGCTCACCGACGTGCGCCGCATCACCGACGTGTGCGATCTGCCGCTGATGGTGGACATCGACACCGGATTCGGCCCGAGCGCATTCAATATTTCCCGCACGGTGAAGAGCCTGATCAAGTTCGGCGCCGCGGCCTGCCATATCGAAGACCAAGTGGGCGCCAAGCGCTGCGGCCATCGTCCGGGTAAGGAAATCGTGTCGACCGGCGAGATGGCCGATCGCGTCAAGGCTGCGGCCGATGCGAAGACCGACGCCGACTTCTTCCTCATTGCCCGCACGGATGCGATTGCCGTCGACGGCGTGGATGCGGCCATCGAGCGTGCCATTGCCTGCGTCGAAGCCGGTGCCGACGGCATCTTTGCTGAAGCCGCGTATGACTTGCCGACGTATCGCCGCTTCGTCGAAGCGGTGAAGGTGCCGGTGTTGGCCAACATCACGGAGTTCGGCCAGACGCCGCTGTTCAGCGTGGAAGAGCTCGCCAGCGCGGGCGTCGGCATCGTGCTGTATCCGCTTTCCGCGTTCCGCGCCATGAACAAGGCAGCGGAAAACGTCTACCAGGCCATCCGCCGCGATGGCCACCAGCGCAACGTGATCGACACCATGCAGACGCGCGAGGAACTTTACGACCGCATTGGCTATCACGACTACGAGCGCCGTCTCGATGAGCTCTTCTCCAAGAAGAGCTGATCATTCTCACCGTTATACACGGCACGCCGTGCCGCCCCACGTTTGTCGCAAGCATGTCTTCAGGAGATGTACCGAATGACTGAGCAAACCCTTCCCAAGCCCAAGAAATCCGTCGCGCTGTCGGGCGTGGCCGCCGGCAATACCGCGCTGTGCACGGTGGGCCGCAGCGGTAACGACCTGCATTACCGCGGTTACGACATCCATGACCTGGCGGCCAAGGGTTGCTTCGAGGAAGTGGCCTATCTGCTCGTCCACGGCGTGTTGCCGAACTGGGCGGAGTTGAACGCGTATCGCGCCAAGCTCAAGCGCCTGCGCGGCCTGCCGGCGCCGGTGAAGAGCGCGCTGGAACTGCTGCCCGCCGCCACGCATCCGATGGACGTGATGCGCACCGGTTGCTCGGTATTGGGCACCGTGCTGCCGGAGAAGGACGATCACAACGTCACCGGTGCGCGCGACATCGCCGACCGCCTGATGGCGAGCTTTGGTTCGATCCTCCTGTACTGGTTCCACTTCAGCCACAACGGCAAGCGCATCGAAACGGAGACGGAAGACGAGTCCATCGCCGGCCACTTCCTGCACCTGCTGCATGGCAAGAAGCCGAGCGAGCTGTGCACGCATTCGCTGGACAAGTCGCTGATTCTCTACGCCGAGCACGAGTTCAACGCATCCACCTTCACCGCACGCGTCATCGCCGGCACCGGCTCGGACATGTACTCGGCAATCACTGGCGCCATCGGTGCGCTGCGCGGTCCCAAGCACGGTGGCGCGAACGAAGTGGCGATGGAAATCATCGCGCGCTACCGCAATGCGGCCGAGGCGGAAGCGGATATCCGCGCCCGCGTCGAGCGCAAGGAAATCATTATCGGTTTCGGTCACCCGGTGTACACCGTGTCCGATCCGCGCAACGAGATCATCAAGGAGATCTCGCGCAAGCTCTGCACGGACGGTGGCAACCCGACGCTGTTCGACGTGTCGGAGAAGATCGAGAAGCTGATGTGGGACCAGAAGAAGATGTTCCCCAACCTCGACTGGTACTCGGCCAGCGCCTACCACATGATGGGCGTGCCGACGGCCATGTTCACGCCGCTGTTCGTGATCGCCCGCACTTCCGGCTGGAGCGCGCATGTGATCGAGCAGCGCGAGGACGGCAAGATCATTCGCCCCAGCGCCAACTACACCGGCCCGGAAGATCTGGCGTACGTGCCGATCGAAAAACGCTGAGTTCCACCTACGTACTTCAAAAGGAGGCGCCGAAAGGCGCCTTCTTTTTTCTGTAAGTTTCGTTAGGGTTCAGGACCCTGTACGACATTGCTATGGTTTCGTATGCGTCGGTGTAAACCACCTGATACATGTGTTCCACAGCGATATGAGAAGAGAGCAATACGCACTAAACCGCTGAAATATCGCCTCATACACGACCGTTTATGACCCAGGCGCAACGCCTGCGTGGCGACGTGGTGTAACAGCCCTGATGCACTCGCGCTTTCCAGCTCCCTGACCGTAGTCAAACTCATCGGCCATGAGTCTCTTCAAGTGGCTGATTTCATGGTCTTCATCTTTGTGAGCAAAAGTCCATGCGAGGTGGCACGCATGTTGCGACAAGTCCGTGCTGGATTTGCAACTCCGGCAACACAGGGGGTCACCGCATCGTTCCAGGAGAAAGACTATGCGCAAGACTCTAATAGCGACCGCGATTGTGTTGGGTCTGGGGCTTACGCTCCCTGCATTTGCAGACGACAACAACACGTCGAAAGGTTCAAGCACGCTTACTAATACCGATTCGAGCACCCACACCCGGACTGATACCAGCACCTACACCACATCGGCAGCTGGTGCGAACGGTTCAGCCGCTAGCAGCGGTGGCATTGCGAGTTCCTTCAACACCAGCAAGGCAGTAGCCAATAGCACTCTCAACGGCGAAGTGACCAAGGTCGCCGTGTGGGGTATTGGTAATTCGTCGTACAACGACGGCAACGCCAATGGCGGTCGTGGCGGTAGCGGCGGTGACGGCGGCAAGGGCTACGGCGGCCGGGCTTCGGGCGCGAGCGGTGGCGACGGTGGTAATGGCGGTCGCGCCAGTGCCCACAGTGGTCGCGCCGGTGGTTCGGGCGCAGATTCGGGCGACGCCGGTGGTTGGGGTGCTTCGTTGGCTGGCGGCGGTGACGGCGGCGACGGCGGCAACGCCGGTGGCATCCGTAACCACAATCGTGCGGGCGGCGGCGGTGGCACGGCCGGTGGCGGCGCGAACACCGGTGGTACCGGTGGCGCAGGCGGCGCAGGCGCAGGTGGCACGGCAGGTGCGGCATCACCGACCGGAACCAGCGGCTCAGCCAGCGCGACGGGCGGCACCAGTGGTGCTGATACCGCTACGGCAGGCACGGGCGGTGCGGGCGGCGCAGGCGGTAGCAATACCGGTGGCGCAGGCTCGGGCGGCGCAGGTGCTGCTGGTGGCGCAGGCGGTGCCGGTGGTACGGCATCGTCGACGACCGGTGCGTTCGACATGTCGAACCAGATGAACGGCTCGGCAGCGGCGGCAGCCGGTGTGTCGATTCTTGCGCAGAACAGCGGCGCGGCAGCGCTGGTACAGCAGAGCGTCAACGTTCAGGCCAACCTGAACTTCGCGCACTGAGTGATAGGGCGGCTGACACGAGGGAACGCTTGCGTTCCCTCGTGTCGGTTTTCAAAAGGAATGGCTTCGCCGGCATCGGCGTCGGTCATACGTTGGCTCACCCTTAGTGGGAGACAGTGCCGTGCAATCGTGCAAATGGTTACTGGGCATGATCGCGCTCAGCGCGTGCGCCCTTCCTGCGGCGGTCCTCGCAGAGAACGCCAGCATTCCTCCCGCCTACATGGTGCAGGGCGCGGATTCTCCCATCGCGATCTACAACGCCGCGGTCGAGGTGGATCATCAGGGCGTAGCCGCCGACCTTGGCGATAGCGTGGACACCGAGACGCTGGCAAAACTCAGTGGCGGCACGATCATCACGCAGAACACCACGCTGACCGGCACGGTTGCCGACAACAGCGCCGATCACCTGACCACGGGTGACAACATCATCACCGGTGGCTCAGTCGCCGGAGCAACCGGTTTCCCGACCGTCATCCAGAATTCCGGCAACAACGTTCTGATCCAGAACGCGACGGTACTCAACGTCGAATTCAAGCAATGAACAAGTTCGCGGCGCTGCTGGTACTGATTGCGGCGCTGCCGCCGGGGAGTCATGCGACCACGCCCGTGAGCGTGGTCAGCAACGGCCCCGGCAACTACACCGTGCACCTGACGAGCCTCAAGGAGGCCCGTTACAAGAGCACCATTCACCAGAAGTACGACTTCAGCTGCGGATCGGCTGCGGTAGCGACATTACTGACCTACCAATACGGCTATCCGGTCAACGAGCAGGTTGCCTTCGAACAGATGTACACGCACGGCGACCAAGCCAAGATCAGCAAGGAAGGCTTCTCGCTGTTGGACATCAAGCGCTTTCTCGCCGCGAATGGCTTCGAAGCCGATGGCTTCAAGGTGCCCATCGAAAAGCTGGCGCAGGAAAACCTGCCGGCGATCGTGCTGATCGATGAGAAGGGCTATCACCATTTCGTCGTCGTCAAAGGCATGCGCAACGACCGCATGCTGGTGGGCGATCCCGCACGCGGTACGCGCGTGATGTCGACGGCAAAGTTCATGACGCTGTGGAAGAACGACTTGGTGTTCGTCATTCACAACCGTCGAAACCTGGCCGTGTTCAACAGCCCCAACGATTGGAGGGTGGCGCCACAGGCGCCCGTCAGCAGTGCGATCGATCGCAACGGTCTCTATAACACCGTGATGCCCAAGCACGGGCCGGACGACATTTGAGGACGGATAATGAAACCGCTCGCACACATCGCTGGTTTCGGCATCCTCTGCGTCACATGCGTGGCGGGCGTGGTGGCCGCCCAGGCGCAGGAAGGCGCGTCAGCCCCTGCGACCGCGCCGGCCATGGCCAGTGCGACCGCTGCACCCACTGCAGCGCTGGAGACCGCGGTCGCCGGCATCCCCACCTCAAAGGACATGCCGGGCTGGACGCCGGTGGGCGAGGACACGCTCGACCAGACGCGCGGCGGCTTCGACCTCGGCAATGGCCTGGTGGCGTCCTTTGGCATCGATCGCGCGGTCTACGTCAACGGCAACCTGGTGTCGTCGACCAGTTTTTATGTGCCGGACATCGGGCACATGACCACGGCGCAGGCACAGAGCATGCAATCCGCGCTCAACACCGTGCAGGTGACACAGATCGGTCCCAACAACAGTTTCGATCCGTCCGCACTGGCTGGAAAGATGGGCGGCACGGTGATCCAGAACACGTTGAACAATCAGAACATCCAGAACATCACCACGATCAACGCATCGACCAATTCGCTCAACGCATTCCGGGAAGGAAGTCTCCAGGAAGCGTTGCAACAGGCGCAGCTGCAGTCCCTGGGGCACTGACATGGGACGCGCACCGCCAAGGTTTGGCTCCTACCGCGAATGCGCCGTGGCCCTCGCCGCGGCGCGTTCATCTGCGCGATTCGAACAGCGAGCATGAGGAAGCATGATGCGACACTCAGCGTGGCGATACGTATGGTCGGCAGGATGTGCGGGGCTGGTGGCGCTCGGCTTGCCTGTCGCGGCACAACAAGAGTCGCCGTCCCAACAAGCGAGTACAGGGACGACGCCAGCGGCAGCGGCTAACACCATCGCCGCGGCACCGTCTGCGAAACCTGCGCCGATCGATCCAGCCGACTTGCGCAAGCAAGTGGCCGAGCAGGGCGATCGCATCGATGCCATGCGCAGCCAGATCAGCGCGCAGATCGCGCAGCTCGATGCGATGAAGCGTGCGCTGGCCGAGCAGGAGGCGGACTATCAATCGCTGCGGCACGCCGTGGGCATGGACGTGCTGGACAAGCAGCGTGCCGGCAGCATCGCCGCTGGCGGCCCGCTGGCGTCCGCGCAACCGATGCCGGCCGGCGATGCGGTGGCGGCCAATGCACCGCAGCAGCAACAGCAGCCGGTGGGCGAGGCACCCAAGGCCGATACACGCCCGCCCGAAGTGGCGCCCATCTTCCAGCAGCCCGGCGTGCTTACGCCCAAAGGCAAGTTCATCATCGAGCCGGCGTATCAATTCGGCTATTCGAACGTTGAACGTGTGGCGCTGGTGGGATACACGGTGATCCCGGCCATCCTCATCGGCCTCATCGACGCGCGGCAGGTCAGGATCACCACGCAAGTCGGCTGGCTGACCGCCCGTTACGGCATCACCAACCGGATGGAAGTGGAAGTTCGCGTGCCTTATGTCTACGCGCATGAGGACGTGACCAGCCGCGAGGTTTTCACAGGCAGCGCTACCGACAAGGCGTTTGGCAACAGCGGACATGGCCTTGGCGACGTCGAAGCCACCATGCGCTATCAGCTCAATGTCGGTGGCCCGGACAAGGCTTATTACGTGGGCTGGCTGCGCGTGAAGTCGAACACGGGCAGGGACCCGTTCCAGGTCACCACCGATTGCGTGCAGCGTTGCGTGGAAAATGTGATCGACCAGGTGGACCTGTCGGCCACCGGCACGGGCCTGCCGTTGTCGCAGCCGGTGGGTACCGGCTTCTGGGCTATCCAGCCGGGCGTGACGTGGCTGTATCCGACCGATCCGGTGGTGTTCTTCGGCAACCTCAGCTATCTGTACAACGTGCCGCGCGACAACGTGACACGCAAGATACTTCTGGGTGGCACGGAAGACCTGGGCAAGGTCAAGCTGGGCGACATCGTCGACGTGAGCATCGGCATGGGCCTTTCGCTCAACGAGAAGGCGTCGATCAGTATTGGTTATGACCAGAGCTTCGTGGGCGCGACCAAGCAGAACAACCACAATGTGCCCGGGTCCACCAAGACCGTGCTTGGCACGCTGCTGATCGGCGGCTCCTGGCGCTTTAGCGACAAGCGCACGGTCAACTTCACCTTGGGCGTCGGCGTGACGCGCGATACACCGGACGCGACGGTGACCGTGCGCGTGCCGATGATGTTCTAAGAAACGGCAGGCACGCACGCCAACCGTGTGATTGGCGTGCTCGTGCTCAGAGACCTTCCTGCTGCATCGCCGCCTTCACGCCGGCATCGTCCAGCATGCGCTGATGGAAGCGGGCGAGGTTGTGCAGGTCAGACAGGTCCACGCCTTTGCCCATGGCCCAGCGCAGCACCACGAACAGATACGGGTCGGCGAATGAACGTGTGCCGGTCAGCCAATCACGGCCCTGCAACTGGGCATCGAGGCGCTCGTAATAGTTGCGCAGACGTTCGATGGCCCGGCAACGCAGCGCGTCCTGCGCCTCTTCGCCGTCGATGAAGCGGTCGGGGCGGAACACGGGTTTGTACATCGGATGAAGATCGGAATTGATGTAAGCCAGCCAGCGATTCACTTCCGCACGGCCTCGCGCACCTTCGCCGCCGAGGCCGGCCAGCGGAAATTTGTCCGCCAGGTAATTGAGGATGGCAGCGTTCTCGGTCAACACCCAGCCGTCCGGTTCCTGCAAGGCGGGGACGACGCCCGATGGATTGATGCGCAGGTAGGCCGGCGTGCCGAGTTCCTCGCGAGCGACGCGATGCGCTTCGTACGGTTGGCCGATCCATTCGAGAACGATGTGATCGGCGAGCGAGCAGGCGCCCGGCAGGTAATACAACTTCATGGAAATCATCCTGGAGTGACGTTATCCGTGAAGTGTCGCCTGCCGGGCGCGCATGACTCAAGCCGAGGCTTGCGCACGAACGCGGCGGCGCTGCATCCACCAGCCACCAAAGCACACGCCGATCACCAGCACGGCATCGAGCAGATACGTCGCCCAGCCGTGCGCATCGAACCAAGGCGACACCCAATGGTCGTGCGCGATCATGCGCGCGGCCGTCCACGCGATGGCGCCTGCGCCGATATAGATGATCACTGGGAAGCGTTCGATCAGTCGCAGGATCAGCGACGAGCCCCACACCACCAGCGGCACGCTGATCGCCAGGCCGATGACCACCAGCACCATGTGTCCCTTGGCGGCGCCGGCAATGGCGAGCACGTTGTCCATGCCCATGAGCGCATCGGCGACGATGATGGTACGCATGGCCGCCCAGAAATTGCTGGCGGCGCTGACTTCATGCGCGGCATGGTCGTCCGGCTTCAGCAGCTTCCACGCGATGGGAAGCAACAGCAGGCCGCCGATCAGCATCAATCCTGGCAGCTTGAGCAGGTAGACCACGACGCCGGTCAGCAGCAGGCGCACGGCGATGGCGCCCACGGTACCCCACAGCACGGCCTTCTTCTGGATCTGTCGGGGAAGTTTGCGCGCGGCCAGCGCAATCACGATGGCGTTGTCGCCCGCGAGCACGAGGTCAAGCAGCACGATGGCCAGCAGGCCGGAGAGGAATTCGGTAACGACAAGGTCCATGAAGGGGTCTCTGCGCGTTTCGACAAATGCAGTAACGACGGACACGCGCGGCCCGTCATGACTGCAAAAGTCTCGTTCGCGGCAGAGCCGCTGCAGTGACCGGAGCGTGGCGACGCTCGTGATGACGACCACTGCAAGAACACCGATGAAGCAGGTGTCCGGAACTACTCCCTTTTGGGATCAGTATGGGAACATTGTCGAGGTCGGTGTGCGCCTGCGTCAAGCTGGGCACGACGAAGGAAAGGCTACATCTGTTGCTCTTCTGCAGCCGCGAGATCTCTCCATGAGTGCGCACGACATCCGTTCCGCCAAGCGTCCCCAACCCGACCAGCCGATGGTGGACATCGCCGATTACGTCGTCGACTACACGATCGATTCCGCCGAGGCATATGACACGGCGCGCTACATGCTGCTCGACTCGCTGACCACGGCGATGATGGCCATGAAGTTTCCCGAGTGCGTGAAGCACCTCGGCCCGATCGTGCCAGGCGCGAACCTGCCGGGCGGGGCGCGCGTGCCAGGAACCAGCCATGAGCTGGACCCGGCGCAGGCCGCCTTCGCCATCGGCACCCAGATCCGCTGGCTGGACTTCAATGACACCTGGCTGGCCGCCGAGTGGGGTCATCCGTCGGACAACCTGGGGACCATCCTGGCCATCGCCGACTACCTCAGTCGGAAGGCCGAGCGGGAGGGCGGCACGCCGATGACCGTCCGCGACGTGCTCGCGTACGCCATCAAGGCTCACGAGATCCAGGGCTGCTACGCCCTCAAGAACAGCTTCAACCGCGTTGGCCAGGACCACGTCATCCTGGTGCGGCTGGCCTCCACGGCGGTCGCCACAGCCATGCTGGGTGGCTCCAGGGAGCAGATCGTCACGGCGGTCTCCCATAGCTGGATCGACAACGGTGCGCTACGCACCTATCGCCACGCACCGAACGCCGGCCCAAGGAAGAGCTGGGCGGCTGGCGACGCCTGCCGCCGTGCCGTCATCCACGCTATTAATGCGGTCTACCGCGGCGTGGTGGGCTATCCGTCGGCCCTGAGCGCCACGACCTGGGGTTATTACGATGTGGCCTTTCAGGGCAAGGCGTTCCAGTTCGAGCGCCCATTCGGCAGCTACGTGATGGAGAACGTGTTGTTCAAAATCAGCTTCCCGGCCGAGTTCCATGCCCAGACGGCGGTGGAGTGCGCCATGCAGCTGCACGCGGCCGTGGCCGGCAGGATCGACCAGATCGAGAAGGTGGTGATCGAGACCCAGGAGGCGGGCGCGCGCATCATCGACAAGACCGGCCCCTTGGCGAACTACGCCGACCGCGACCACTGCATTCAGTACATGGTGGCCGTGCCCTTGATCTTCGGCCGCCTGGTCGCCGATGACTATAACGATGACGTGGCCGCCGACCCGCGCATCGACGCCCTGCGCGACAAGATGGTGGTCACCGAGAACCCGCAATTCACCAGGGACTATTTCGACCCGGAAAAACGTTATATAGGCAACTCGGTTCAGGTCTTCTTTAAGGACGGCACCCGCACCGAAAAGGTATCCATCGACTACCCGATCGGCCACCGTAGGCGGCGCGCCGAGGGTATTCCCCTATTGCTCAAGAAGTTTGAGGCCGCCATGCGGGGGCACCTCCCATCGCACCGGGTCAAAACGATCCTGAACGCCACGGCGGACCCCGTTAAGCTGGATGCCATGCCAATCCAGCAGTTCCTTGGTTTCTTCACGCTGTAAAGACGGCGTGAGCTGAAAATGAACGGGCGTTTGGGGTCGATTTGCAATTGCTTAACTTTTGCTAAGCTACTCCGCGCCCGTTTCGGGTAAACAAGCACTAGGTTCGAAGTCAGGTTCGGGGTTCACTAGGAGTAGGAATCACGGCTTGATGGCTTTTCCCGTCTGGGGTGAACGGACGCGTACACCAATAAACGAGGAGACACCTGATGAAACGTAAGGGCTTGTACATCCTGATTGCCCTCGCCCTGGGCGGCGCAGGCGCCGTTCACGCGCAGGACAACACCGGCACTGCGGCACCGGCCACCACCGAAATGTCGAGCTACGACGACCGCTGGTACATCGCACCGACCGTGGGCGGTTACTACAACGACACCGATCGCAACACCAACAGCCGCCAGTTCTATTACGGCATCGGCTTTGGTCGTTACTTCTCGCCCAACTTCTCGCTGGATTTCTTCGGTGACCGCACCAAGCGCACCGTGGACACCGATGCCGGCGGCGGTCGTTGGTCGAACAACACCTATGGCGTGGCTGCCCGCTATTACTTCCTCGACTGGAATGCATGGCGCCCGTACCTGTTGGGCGGCGTGATGGGCAGCCAGCACATCAGCGACTTCGAGCACGGCTGGTCGCCGGCGGCCGAAGTGGGCGTGGGTGTGTCCAAGACCGTTACCGACAGCTCCGACATTCGCGTCGAAGGTGGCTATCGCTACGACTGGGACGACAAGACCCAGCCGAACAAGAGCGGTTACGGCGACTGGTTCTTGGGCTTCAGCATCGTGTCGCGCATCGGCGCCCCGCCGGCCCCGCCGGCTCCTCCGGCGCCACCGCCGGCTCCGGACTGCTCCAAGCAGTTCCGCAACGGCGTGAACCTGTGCGACAACAAGTGCCCGGATCTGCCGGAAGGCACGATCGTGGGTCCGGATGGTTGCCCGCAGAAGGTCGTGATCGACCTGCGCGGCGTCAACTTCAAGTTCGATCGTCCGAAGAAGGGCGAGAAGGACATTTCGAAGGCGTTGGCCGAACCGACGAAGGATTCGTTGGCTGTGCTCGACCAGGCCGTCGACACCCTGCAGCGTTATCCGCAGGTGCACGTCACCGTTGCCGGTTACACCGACAGCGTGGGCACGGCGGAGTACAACCAGGGCCTGTCGGAACGTCGTGCGAAGATCGTGTACGACTACCTGACCTCGCATGGCATCGACGCAAGCCGTCTGGAAGGTCCGATCGGTCACGGCAAGAACGATCCGATCGACACGAACGATACGGATGCCGGTCGTGCCCGCAATCGTCGTACGGAGTTGCAGGTTCAGCAGTAATCCAACAACTCTCGGAAATGTCCGAAAAGCCCGGCGAAAGCCGGGCTTTTCTTTTTTGCAACCACGCACACTGAGGTAACGCGTTGTTTTGTTGTGACACGTTGTCGCAGCTCGTCGGCTTTGTCGCTGGGCCCGGAATAGCTGCCTGAACAGGGGCTCACCAGCAGCGTCTTGCTCCGCGTGCGATCGTCTTAACGGTTTTGCTACACTCCGCCGCGCTTGTGGTCTTGTGACACTTTTTCTCTTGATCGGGACGCAAAGCACGGGACAGGAAAAGTCCCGGAGTAGAAGTCAGTTATGACGCGCGTTTTCCGTCTGGGGTGGAACGGACGCGAATACCAATAATATGAGGAGACACCTGATGAATCGTAAGGGCCTGTATTTCCTGATTGCCCTGGCTCTGGGCGGCGTAGGTGCCGCTCACGCGCAAGACAGCACCACCGCGACGACGTCGAGCTACGACGGCCGTTGGTATATCGCTCCGACCGTGGGCGGCTACTACAACGACACCGATCGCAACACCAACAGCCGCCAGGTCTATTACGGCCTGGGCTTTGGTCGCTTCATTGCGCCGAACACCTCGATCGACGTGTTCTTCGACCGCACCAAGCGCACCATCGACGGCGGTAACTCGGATCGTTGGGCCAACAACAATGTCGGCGTCGCTGCTCGCTTCTACTACGGTGACTGGAACGCATGGCGTCCGTACGCCCTCGTCGGCGTGATGGGCAGCTTCCACATGGATCCGGCTGACCACGCCTGGTCGCCGGCCGCTGAGGTTGGCGTTGGCGTGTCCAAGACCATCACCGACAGCACCGACTTCCGCGTGGAAGGTGGCTACCGTTACGACTGGGATGACAAGTCTCAGCCGGAGAAGAACGGTTACGGCGACTGGTTCCTCGGCTTCAGCATCGTGTCGCGCTTCGGCGAACCGGCTGCTGCTCCGGTGGCTGCCGCTCCGGTGGCCCCGGCCGCTCCGGACTGCTCCAAGCAGTTCCGCAACGGCGTGAACCTGTGCGACAACAAGTGCCCGGATCTGCCGGAAGGCACGATCGTCGGTCCGGACGGCTGCCCGCAGAAGGTCGTGATCGACCTGCGCGGCGTCAACTTCAAGTTCGACCGCCCGAAGAAGGGCGAGACGGACATCAAGAAGGCGCTGGCTGAGCCGACCGCTGACTCGGTTGCCATCCTCGACCAGGCTGTCGACACCCTGCAGCGTTACCCGCAGGTCAAGGTCACGGTTGCCGGCTACACCGACTCGGTCGGTAAGGACGCCTACAACCAGGATCTGTCCGAGCGTCGCGCTGCGATCGTGTACAAGTACCTGACGGCTCACGGCATCGCCGCTGATCGCCTGATTGGTCCGTTCGGCCATGGCAAGAACGATCCGATCGGCAGCAACGACACGGACGCTGGCCGCGCCCAGAACCGTCGTACGGAGCTGCAGGTCCAGCAGTAATCGGATCTGTTCAAGTAGTACGGAGAAGCCCGGCGCAAGCCGGGCTTTTCTTTTGTGTGCATGCAGGGATCGCTACCATGCATGGCGTTGCCTTCTGATTGCGAGTTTCTCTCCATGCGTCCGTCCCGTCCTGCTGCACGCCAATCCAAACCATCGGCGCCTCGCCATGGTCTGGCGCGCGTGCTCAGCAAGATGGGTGTGTGCTCGCGAAGTCAGGCCGAGAAAGCTATCCGCGAGGGCAGGGTCAGTGTGGATGGCAAGGTGGTGCTCGATCCGGAGCGTCCCGCCGATCCGGATCGGCAGCGCATTCTCTTCGACAACGAACCGATAGCGGCCAGCACGCGCGTCTATATCGTGCTCAACAAGCCCCGCGGCATCGTGGTGAGTGCTGCCGACGAGCGCGGCCGCGACACCGTCTACGACTTGCTGAAGGATGCCGGGCTGCCATGGCTAGGGCCGGTAGGGCGACTGGACAAGGCCAGCGAAGGTTTGCTGTTGTTGAGCAACGACAGCGTTTGGGCCGCGCGATTGACCGAGCCCAGGCATCACGTGGACAAGACGTATCACGTGCAGGTCAACGACATTCCCGATCAGGCCTTGCTCGATCGGCTGCTCGAAGGCGTAGTGGAAGAGGGCGAGCGTCTTGCGGCGCGTCGAGCCACCTTGCTAAGGCATGGCGAGAAGAATGCGTGGCTGGAGATCGTGCTCGATGAAGGGCGCAATCGCCACATCCGGCGTTTGTTGGCGGCGCATGGCATCGAGGTGCTGCGGCTCATTCGCGTGGCGATCGGTTCGATGCCATTGGGCGAATTGCCGAAAGGGCAGTGGCGCCATCTCACGGATGCGGAAGTGCAGGCGTTGGCCGCAGCTTCGAGCGCAGGCGCGGCTTCGAAATAAGCGCCTTGCAGCGCTTGTGATATCCCGACGAAACAACGGCGGCTTCCGCCCTCTCCGCGAAGGAAGAGGGCGGCGTAATGCCGTCGTCAGATGACGCCTAGCTTTTTGCCCACCTTGGTGAAAGCGGCAATGGCCTGGTCGAGATGCTCGCGCGTGTGCGCAGCGCTCATCTGCGTGCGAATGCGCGCCTGGCCTTGCGGCACCACCGGGTAGAAGAAGCCGGTGACGTAGATGCCTTCGTCAAGCAGCTCGGTCGCCATGGCCTGTGCTTTCTTCGCGTCGTAGATCATCACCGGCACGATGGGATGCACGCCCGGCTTGATGTCGAAGCCGGCCTTGGTCATCGCTTCGCGGAAATAGCGGGTGTTCTCCTTGACCTTGTCGCGCAAATCGCCCGCGGCAGCAAGCATCTCGAACACCTTGATGCCGGCGGCTACCACATGCGGCGGCAGCGAGTTGGAGAACAGGTAAGGGCGCGAGCGCTGGCGCAACATCTCGATCACTTCGCGCGGACCGGTGGTGAAACCGCCCAGCGCGCCGCCGAGTGCCTTGCCCAGCGTGCCTGTGATGATGTTGATCTTATCGAGCACGCCGTTGACTTCGGCCGAGCCGCGTCCGGTGTCGCCCAGGAAGCCAGTGCAATGGCATTCGTCGATGTGCACCAGTGCGTTGTACTTTTCGGCCAGCGCGGTGATCTTGTCCAGCGGTGCAATGAAGCCGTCCATCGAGAACGCACCGTCGGTGGTGATCAGCTTGGTGCGCGCGCCAGCGGCGTCGGCGGCCTGGAGCTGCTTCTCCAGATCGGCCATGTCGCAGTTGGCGTAGCGGAAGCGCTTGGCCTTGCACAGGCGGATGCCGTCGATGATGGACGCGTGGTTGAGCGCATCGGAGATGATCGCGTCTTCTTCGCCCAGCAGCGGTTCGAACAAGCCGCCGTTGGCGTCGAAGCAGGCGGCGTAGAGGATGGTGTCCTCAGTGCCGAAGAACTCGGCGATCTTCTTTTCCAGTTCCTTGTGCAGATCCTGCGTGCCGCAGATGAAGCGCACGGACGCCATGCCGAAACCGTGCGTGTCCAGCGCGTCCTTCGCGGCCTGGATCACCTCGGGATGGTCGGCAAGGCCGAGGTAGTTGTTGGCGCAGAAGTTGAGCACTTCCTTGCCGCTGTCGAGGCGGATCTTTGCCGACTGCGGCGAGGTGATGATGCGCTCGGCCTTGAACAGGCCCTGCTCACGGATCGATTCGAGTTCGCTGGCGAAGCGCGACTGGCCGGGGTAGCTCATGGGGGAATTCCAGCTGGGTCAAAAGGCTATTTTGAGCCTTTGGGGGCGGGCTGGGAAGGCAAGCATTTTGCTTCGTCTCCCCTCGCGGGAGAGGGTCGGGGTGAGGGGGCGACCTAGCTTCATACCCTCTAGATTCGTTCGTTACCCTTGGCCCCTCAAGAGCGACCCAGGCTAAGGAAGAAATGCCGTCGCGAGCACCCGCCCCTCACCCCAGCCCTCTCCCCGTCGGAGAGAGGGAGCAGAGCGGAGCCCTCATCCCTGATGCAAACCGAACTCCACCCTCGTGGTCTTGCCCTTGTCGTCGATGTCCTTCGTATCGAGCTTGGGGTCCTTGATCGCGACGCGCTTGTCGTCGATCTTGCCCTTCAGCCACGCCTGCACGGCGGTGGCGCGGCGTTGGGCGAGGTCGCGCATGGCCGCGTCGTCGACGGCAACATTGGTTTCCATCAGGCTGCGCATTTCGTCCGGCTCCAGCGATTTCTTGAGGCCGATGATGTTCTTGGGCTTGCCCTTGAAGTCGTCGTCCTTGTAGGCGCGCTTGAGGTACTTCTCGTACTCGTCGGGCGTGACGTTGACGGCAGCGAGCGCGGCATCGGAGGTGTCGGCGTTCTTGCCATCCTGGTCGAGCGCCTTCTGGCGGCGGACCAAGTTGTCGACCGTGACCTTGCGCAGGCCGTCCTGGTCCTTTGACGGATCGATGCGGCCGATGATGTCCAAGTTCAGCGTGTTCTTCTGGCCGAGCATGGCGACCACTTTGCCAAGGCGCTCCTGCGCGTTCTTGTCGAGCACGGCCGAACCCGGGTCGAACTCGACGTAGCCCAGATCCTCGTGATTGCCGCCGGCGAATGCTGCGCCGAGCAGGCGGAAGGGCGCGGTGGCCGCCTTGGCGATCAGGTTGCCGATGGCACGCCAGATAAGCCCGCCCATGCTGAATTGCGGATCGTCCAGCGAGCCGGACACCGGCACGCTCACGTCGATGTTGCCCTGCGTGTCCTTCAGCAGCGCCACGGCAAGTTTCACCGGCAGGTGCTTGATGCCAGGGCTTTCGTCGCGGTCGCCGAAGGTGAGTTGGGTGATGAAGATGTGGTTGTCGGCGTTGAGCTTGCGCTGGTCCAGTTGGTAATGGACGTCCATCGTCAGCTTGCCGGCCGTGATGGGATAACCGGTGTACTTGGTGGAGTACGCGCTCAATCCGGTCAACTCGACCTCGTTTGCCTTGCCCTTGATGTCGAGGAAGGCCACCGGCTGCAGCGGATTGATGGTGCCGTCGATGTCGACGGGCGAGTTGTCGTTCAACGCCGCCTGGACCGCTAGGTCGGCCGGCGGATCGCCCGGTTTCGTGCCGAACGCACCGATCTTGCCGGTGACCTTGGTCAGGTTGGCCGTGTAGTTCGGTTTGATGAAGTTGTCGGTGTAGTTGAGCTGGCCATTGACGAGCGTGATGCCGCCCAGGTGGATATCGGTTTCAGTCGCCGGCGTCGTGGCGGCGGTTTCGGCAGCTGGCACGGTCTTGGTCTGCGGACCGGGCGTGCGGATCGGCGGCGGTGGCGGTGCCGACGCAGCCGCAGCGGGTTTGGCGGAGGTGCTTGGCTGCTCATTGTCGGCGCGCGTCACCGAGACGGGCGCCGCTTCGGGATTGGCCACCACTTCCGACAAATTCAACGTGCCGTTGGCGTTGACGATCACGCGTGCATAGAACGAACTGAGCACCAGGCCGCCGACATGCATGCGCGTGGCGCCGTAGCCGTAGGAGACATCGAGGTTGCTGCCGCTGAGCGTGCGCCAGCGGAGGAAATCGTCGCCGGTGAGTTTGTCCTGCACGCGCACCTGTTCGAGAGCCGCATTGCCCTTGTAGGTGAGCTTGGGTTCGGCGCCGCGTCCGTCGTAGTGCAGCTTGCCAGTGCTGGTGACGCGCGCGCTGGAAATGGTGACATTCAATGGCACGCTGATGTATGGCTGGAACGTGGCGATGTCCAGCCGCTTCGTGTCGAGCTGGATATCGGCCAGTGACGGCAGCGGCTGCACCTTGCCGTTCGCCGTGAACGTGCCCTTGTCGATGGCGCCCGCCAGTTTCATCTCGCGCGGCTCGTTGAGCTTGTCACTCAGGCCGTCCATGCCGCCGCTGAGCGAATCGATCTTGATCTTCACCGGCTTGTCGCCGGCCGCCATGTCGGTGAAGACGATGGCAGCGTTGTCGAAGGCTAGATGCGTGATGCTCCAGTGCCACGGCGGCCCGGATGCTGCGGGTTTCTTTGCCGGCGCGTTCTTGGCGGCGAACAGATCGGTTAGGCTGATGTACTTGCGACTGTCGCGCTGTACGTCCAGCGCCAGTCCAGTCGCCTTGACCGTACCCAGCTGCGCCTGTTGCGAGGCCAGATCGATCTGCGTGATCTCGGCCTCCATCGTGTTCCATGCGACCGGCGAGGCATGGCCCTTGAACTGCGGCTCCATCGCGAAGTCGCTGACCGTTGCCTTGGCATTTGTCAGGCGCACGTTGAACGGCGTGCCCCAATCGATTTCGAGCTGACCGGTCTGGTCGAGCTTGCCCTTGGTCACGCGTGCAGCCAGGCCCTGGTAGGTCGCGGCCTGCATGGGCGCCATGTCCACCTGCTTCACGTTCAGTGCGGCGACGAGCTTGTTCTTCGCCAAATCCACCGTGCCTTTCAGGCCGATCTCGCCACCGAAGAACTGCGCCGTCAGGTCGAGGTTTGCCGCCGGTGCCGCCAGCATGCTCAGGCCGCGCATGTTGCCGCGCAGATTGCCCAGGTCGATCTTGCTGCCCCCCGCATCGGTGTAGTGAATGGCGCTGTTGGTCAGCGTCATCGAGGCGATGCGCACGTCGGTGGGCTCGGTTTTCTTTTTCGCATCCGCTTTTGCGGAAGGCGCTGTCAATGCATCGAAGTTGCTGTGGCCATCGGGCCCGGCGGTGTAATAGAGCTGCGCACGATCGAGCACAAGCGCGCCCAGCGCATAACGCGACAGCAGCGGCTGCACGTCGGACAGATCCGCCGTGCCCTTGCCAAGACCGAGAATCGCCTGGCCGTTGCTGCTGTTGAGCGCGAAGTCATCCAGTTCCAGCCGACCGGTAAGTTGCAGCTGCGGCGTGGGCTTGGCCTGCACGAAGTGCAGCACGAGATCGCCGCTGAGCAGGCCCTTGGGAATCGCCACCGGCAACGTGGTCGGCGCGTAGACGATGTAGCGCGCCAGATCGAGATGATCGAGCCGGAAGTTGATGGTCGATTCGCGGCTGTCGGCAAAGGGCTTGGCGTGGCCTTCGACATGCAGCGGGCTGCCATCCACCTTCATCGACAGCAACGGTTGCACGAACACGTCGGTGTCGCTGGGCAGGTTGGCGATGAACGGAATGCCCAGCTCCAATTGCTCCACGCGATGGCTGGCCTTCAACGCTTCGTCGTCGAACTGGATGTCGCCGTTGTGCACGCTGATGTTGGAAAGCGCAAAGCGCGTGGGCGATGCCTTCGGGTCCGGCGGCGTGGCATTGAAGCGATCGATGATGTCGCTGAAATTGAAGCGCTGGTCGCCCGTGCGCACGATGCGGATGCGCGGGCCTTGCACGGTCAGTTGATCCAGCACCGGCGCCATGCGAAACACCGACGCCCAGGACGCATTGATCACGGCCTGGTCCACGTCGACGAACGCGGACTTGCCATCGCGATCAGCGATGTGCAACTGGTCCAGTTCCAGCCGCAACGTGTACGGATTCAGATGCACGGCGCCCAGTGTCACGGGGCGTTGCAGCGCGGCGGTGGCGCGCTTTTCGATCTGGCTGCGGATGATGGACGGTGCGGCGAGGAAGCCGAGGATGCCGAATATCACCAGCACGATGGCGACGATCAAGACGATCTTGCGTGTGCGGCGTGACTTGTAGACGGCAACGGCGCGGTCGCGTCCCGCGGCCAGATGACGATTGCTGAATAGATCAGCCATGCGGACGATGCTCCCATGCCATCGCGCGCCGACCGTACCAGACCATCGAGTCGGGTACCTTCACAATCCCAGCGATTAGTCGGCCGCCCTGCCAGGGAGTGTACTAGGGCGGCCGAACCTTCAGGACGGATTTCCCGCAGGAAATTCCGTTCTGTGACAGCTGTCGCTCAGCTCCAGGAGCAGACGACCTTGCCGCACTTGCCGGCATCCATCAGGTCGAAGCCCTTCTGGAAATCGTCGATGTGGATCTGATGCGTGAGCACCTTCTGCAGCGGGAAGCCGGTGAGCACCATCTGGGTCATCTTGTACCAGGTCTCGTACATGCGGCGGCCGTAGATGCCCTGCATGGTGAGGCCCTTGAAGATCACCTTGTCCCAGTCGATGCCGGCGCCCTTGGGCAGGATGCCGAGCAGGGCGATCTTGCCGCCGTGGTACATGCACTCGAGCATGTCGTTGAAGGCGCGCGGGTTGCCGCTCATTTCCAGGCCCACGTCGAAGCCCTCCATGTGCAGGTCTTTCATCACGTCCTTCAGCGACTGGTTGGCCACGTTCACCACGCGCGTGGCGCCCATGTCGGCAGCGAGCTTCAGGCGGTAGTCGTTGACGTCGGTGACCACCACGTTGCGGGCGCCCACGTGCTTGGCGATGCCAGCGGCAATGATGCCGATCGGGCCGGCGCCGGTGATCAGCACGTCCTCGCCGATCAGGTCGAACTCCAGCGCGCAATGTGCGGCGTTGCCGTAGGGGTCGAAGAACGCGGCCAGCTCGGACGGGATCTGATCCGGAATCGGCCACAGGTTCGAGGCCGGCATGGTCATGTATTCGGCGAACGCGCCGTTGCGGTTCACGCCGATGCCCACGGTGTTCGGGCACAGGTGCTGGCGGCCGGCGCGGCAGTTGCGGCAATGGCCGCACACGATGTGGCCTTCCGCGGAAACGCGGTCGCCGATCTTGTAGCCGGTCACGCCCGGGCCGATCTCCACGATGCGGCCCACGAATTCATGGCCGATGGTAAGGCCGGGCTTGATGGTGCGCTGGGACCACTCGTCCCACTTGTAGATGTGCAGGTCGGTGCCGCAGATCGCGGTCTTTTCCAGCTTGATCAGCACCTCATTGGGGCCAACCTCGGGAACGGGCACTTCTTCCATCCAGATGCCCTGTTCGGGTTTGCGCTTGACCAGGGCTTTCATCATCTGAGGCATGGGATTTCCGTGGGGGAAGGGCGGGAAAACGGACATTATAGAAGGCGGGGCACCGCGGCTGCTTCGTGCAGTGCAGCGTTGCTCCCAGGGCCGGGCAGGGCTAAGGTCGCAATTTTTTGCGGAACCCGGGCTCGGGACAGGCATGAAACGACCGACATTCGCGCTGCTGGCCGCAGCATTGGGGCTTGCCATGGCCATTCCAAGCCACGCCGATGAAGGCATGTGGATGCCCTCGCAGCTGCCTTCCATTGGCAAGTCGCTGCGGGAGGCCGGCTTCCAGGGCAACCCGGCCGACCTGGCCGATCTCACCAAGGCGCCGCTCAATGCGGTGGTGAAGGTGGGCGGCGCCACCGGTTCGTTCATCAGCGACGATGGCCTGGTGCTGACCAACCATCACGTCGCCTTCGGCATCATCCAATACAATAGCAACGCGCAGCGCGACCTGATCCAGAACGGTTTCGTATCCCACCAGCGCACGGAAGAACTGCCGGCCAATCCCGATTTCCGCCTGCGGGTGACCACGGGTTTCGACAAGGTCAGCGACCAGGTGCTCGCGGCGGCCAAGGGCAAGACGGGGCGTGCCTATTTCGATGCCGTCGATGCGGTGACCAAATCGATGGTTGCCGAGTGCGAACGCGAACCTGGCACGCGCTGCAGCGTGGTCACCATGTTCTACGGCCGCGACTTCTATCTGGTGAAGCAGCTCGAACTGCGCGACGTGCGCCTGGTGTATGCGCCGCCTCGCGCCATCGGCAATTACGGCGATGAAGTGGACAATTTCGTGTGGCCGCGCCACGCGGGCGATTTCACGTTGTTGCGCGCCTATGTGAGTCCCGATGGCAAGCCGGCGGATTACGCCAAGGACAACGTTCCCTATCACTCGCCCGCGCATCTTCAGGTGGCGGGCGATGGTGTGAAGGAAGGCGATTTCGTGATGCTGGCCGGTTATCCCGGCATCACCTATCGGCATCGCACGGCCGCCGAATTCGCCGATCAGGTGCAATGGCGCCTGCCGACCACGGTGCAGGTGATGCAGCAACTCCAGCACGTCATCGAGGACACCGGGCGCGAGGATCGACAAGCCGCCATTCGTTACGCCTCGCAGCTGCAGTCGCTGAAGAACAACATCAAGCGCTTCGAGGGCGAGCTGGACGGACTCAAGCGCAGCGATGCGGTCACCGTTCGGCGCAAGGACGAAGACGCCATGATGGCGTGGCTGGCATCTCAGCCGCAGGCGGGCGTGCTGCGTCCGCAGATCGACGAGGTCAACCATCTCATCGCCGCCGGCAATGCCATGCGCGAGCGCGATCTCCTCATAGGTTTGATGCAATCGCAGACGCAGTTGCTGCGCTCGGCCATCATGCTTCAGCGTTTGGCCCATGAGCGAGGCCGGCCCGACGCGCAGCGCGAGGCAGGCTACCAGTTGAGAGACGAAGACCTGATCGCGGGCACGCTGCGGCAAGTGCAGCGGCGCTACGATCCCGCCGTCGAGAAACGCTTGTTGACGGCCTTGCTCACGCGTTACCAGCAGCTGCCCGATGCGCAGCGCCTGCTGGAGTTCGATGCCGCGTTCGGGCGCACGCCGGAAGCGCTTGCGCGGAAGCTCGATCAGGTCTACGGCGCCACCCATCTTGGCGACGAAGCCACCCGACTGGCCTGGCTGAAAGCCGATCCATCCTCGCTGGACAAAACGGATGACGTCTTGCTGGCCGTCGCCGCGCAGTTGCAGCCGGCGCTGCTGCACATGGAAGACGAGAGAAAATCGCGCGAGGGCGATTTGCTGCGTCTTCGACCCGCCTATATGGACGCGCTCATCGCCTATCGCGAGAAGCAGGGCCGGGCAGTGTATCCCGATGCCAACGCCACGCTGCGCGTGAGTTACGGCAAGGTGACGCCGCTCATGGCGCGCGACGCGGTCTCCTACGAGCCTGTCACCACCACCGCGGGCATCGTCGAGAAGAACACCAACGCGCCGCCGTTCGACGCGCCCAGGCCCTTGCTCGATGCCATTGCCAAGGGTGATTACGAGGGCTACGCCGACGAGAAAACCAAGCTGATGCCCGTCGATTTCCTCAGCAACCTGGATACCACGGGTGGCAACTCCGGTTCGCCCGTGCTGAATGCGAAGGGCGAGCTGGTGGGGCTCAACTTCGACAGCAACTGGGAAGCGGTCAGCGCGAGCTGGATGTTTGACCCGCGTTACAAGCGCGCCATCCACGTCGACCTGCGCTACATGCGCTGGCTGATGGACAAGGTCTACCCCGCGCCGGAGCTGCTCAAGGAATTGGGCGTGCCTGCGCGTTGAGGCTCTTGCAGGAGTGCTGGCCGGTCTGGCAAGGGGCCGGCCCGATAGTCCCGCTGCTTTCGAATGGCGGGGTTCACACCGGTTTCATCGCTGCGGGCGTGCAGTACGTTTCTCCTTGAAGGCTTGGGGGCGTTATGCATCGTCACGATGAAACCTGTTACGCGGGCGCCGCGGACGGTACGCGCCGCTCGCTGCTGAAATCGACCATGGGAGTGGCAGCGTTTGCCGCGGTCGGTGGCGTGCCATGGCTGCTGCCCGGTCTTGCGCAGGCCGCGGCATTGACTAAGGCGCAGCGCGATGCGATGACGCCGGATCAGGTCATCGCGATGCTCAAGGAAGGCAACGAGCGCTTCCGCGCCGGCAAGATGCAGGGGCACGACTATCTGGCACAGAAGCGGGCCAGCGCGAGCGGGCAGTATCCGGCCGCGGTCATCCTCAGCTGCATCGATTCGCGCGCGCCGGCCGAAATTATTCTGGATGCCGGCATCGGCGACACCTTCAACGCGCGAGTGGCCGGCAACATCGCCAATGACGACCTGTTGGGAAGCCTGGAATTCGCCTGCGCTGTTGCTGGTGCCAAGCTCGCGTTGGTGATGGGGCACACCGCCTGCGGTGCCATCAAGGGCGCCATCGATGGCGCCAAGCTCGGCAACCTCACCGGCCTGCTCGACAAGATCAAGCCGGCCGTGGCCGCCACGCAGTTCAACGGCGAGCGCACGAGCAAGAACGACGCCTTCGTGGACGCCGTGGCCGCGACCAACGTGCGCCAGACGGTGGAAGAGATACGTCGACGCAGCGACGTGCTTGCCGGTCTGGAGAAGGACGGCAAGATCAAGATCGTCGGTGCGATGTATCAGCTCGTCGGCGGCAAGGTGGAGTTCTACGCCTGACGCTTCGACTTTTGCGAGAGCGCGCGCATTCGCCACTACAATGCGCGGATGCCGATCGATCAGCGCCCGCTCGCCGTGTTCCTGATGGGCCCGACCGCGTCGGGCAAGACTGCGCTCGCCTGCGCCTTGAGCGACCGCTTTCCCGTCGACTTGGTGAGCGTGGATTCGGCACTGGTTTATCGCGGCTTGAATATCGGTGCGGCCAAGCCCGATGCACCCACGTTGGCGCGTTATCCGCATCGGCTCATCGATATTCGCGATCCGGCCGAACCTTATTCGGCCGCCGATTTTCGCGGCGACGCGATGGCCGCCATGCAGGAAATCACGGCGCAGGGTCGCGTGCCGCTATTGGTGGGCGGTACGGGGCTTTATTTCCGTGCGCTCCAGCAAGGTCTTTCGCAACTGCCCGAGGCCGACCCGGCACTTCGCGAGCAACTTACGGCGCAAGCGTCGGTTGAAGGATGGCCAGCGCTGCACGCGCGTTTGCAACAGTTGGACCCGTCCGCGGCCGAACGCATCGGGCCGAACGATGCGCAGCGCGTCCAGCGCGCGCTGGAGGTGATCGAACTCACCGGCCGGCCGTTGTCCGAGCAGCAGCGCGGCGGCAGTGGAGAGCGCTTTCCCTGGCGCGTGCTCAAGCTGGCGCTGGTGCCGACGGATCGCGCGCCGCTGCATGAACGCATCGCCCAGCGCTTCGACGCCATGCTGAGGGACGGCTTCCTCGATGAAGTCCGCGCCTTGCGTGCCCGCGGCGACCTGCATGCCGACCTGCCCGCCATTCGCGCCGTGGGCTATCGACAGGCGTGGGAATATCTGGACGGCCAAACGAGTGCAGCGGAATTTCGCGATCGCGGCGTCTTTGCGACACGCCAGCTCGCGAAGCGCCAGATCACCTGGTTGCGCAGCGTGCTCGATGCGCGGGTGCTTGATCCGGAGCGCGCTGAGACGCGGAATCTTGCCGAAGATGCCCTGCGACTCTTTCTCGGTGGCTAATAATGTGCCGAGCAGTTCTCTAAACGTCTTTTTCACACCTGATGAAAGCGTGCATTTACTCTTTCATCAACGATTTAAAAGTGGTTAATATTCCTCGGCCTTGGACCGGGGCGCGTTATGCGTCTTTTATCCCGGTCCGTCCGTTGCGAGGGGAGAACAAAAATGTCCAAAGGGCAATCGTTGCAAGATCCATTTCTCAATGCACTGCGCCGTGAACGCGTTCCGGTCGCCATTTACCTGGTCAACGGCATCAAGCTGCAGGGCACGATCGAGTCGTTCGATCAGTTCGTGGTGCTGCTGCGCAACCAGGTGAGCCAGATGGTGTACAAGCACGCCATCTCCACCGTAGTGCCCAGCCGCAACGTCCGCGTGGGCAATGGCCATGACGGCCACGGCGATGCGCCGGGCGGTGCGCCTGAAGCGGAAGGTTGATTCCGCCGGGCGGTCGACCCATCTGAGTAGGGTAGGCGCCGCGCAACCGACACATTCGGTCGGCGGCGTATCCACATACACTTCCCACTCCGATTCGTGCCGTGGACCGTTCCCGGTCTGCGGCACCGCGTCTCCATAAAGGTCCTCCCGCCCTCGTGTTTGATCGTCAAAAGAAAGGCGAACGCGCTCTCCTCGTGCTCCCGCACTCCCGCGGCGAAGGCGACTCGGCGCGGCGCGCCGAAGAATTCGCCGAGCTCGTGCGCTCGGCCGGCGCCGAGATCCTCGGCAGCATTCCGGCACGCGTCGACGTGCCCAACCCCCGCTATTACATCGGCACCGGCAAGGCGGACGAGGTGGCCGAGGCCGCCCGCGCGCTGGGCGCCGACCTGGTGCTGATCGATCACCTGCTGTCGCCCGTGCAGGAGCGCAACCTCGAAAAGCAGCTCAACGTGCGCGTGGTGGACCGTGCTGGCCTGATCCTGGACATCTTTGCCCAGCGGGCACGCTCCCACGAAGGCAAGCTCGAAGTGGAGCTGGCCCAGCTCAAGCACCTCGCCACCCGACTGGTGCGCGGCTGGACCCACCTGGACGCCCAGCGCGGCGGTGCCATCGGCAACCGCGGCCCGGGCGAAACCCAGCTGGAAACCGACCGCCGCCTGCTCGCCGAGCGCGTGAAGATGCTCAGCAAGCGGCTGGAGAAAGTGCAGACCCAGCGCGTCCAGCAGCGCCGTGCGCGACTGCGCAACACCGTGCCGAGGGTGGCGCTGGTGGGCTATACCAATGCCGGCAAGTCGACATTGTTCAACGTGCTGACCGAAGGCGAAGTCTTCGCGGCGGACCTGCTGTTTGCCACGCTGGACCCGACCGTGCGCAAGCTCGACGGCCTGTCCTGCGGCCCGGCCGTGCTGGCCGATACCGTGGGTTTCATCCGCGAACTGCCGCATGACCTGGTGGCTGCGTTCCGCGGCACGCTGGCCGAGGCGCGCGACGCCGACCTGCTGTTGCACGTGAGCGATGCCGCCGACGAGGAGCGCGAGCGCCTCGCCCGCGTGGTGGACAACGTGCTCGAGGAAATCGATGCCGGCGATCTGCCCCAGCTGCGGGTGATGAACAAGATCGACCTCGCAGGCGTCGAGCCCCGCATCGATCGCGACGCCGAGGGCCGGCCCACCACCGTATGGCTGTCGGCCGCGAGCGGGCAGGGCCTGGATCTGCTCAGGCAGGCCCTGGGCGAACTGCTCGGCGGCGAACGCGTGCAGTCCGAACTGCGCCTGCCGCATTCGGCCGGTCGCCTGCATGCCCGTTTGAAGGCCGCGGGTGCCATCGTCGGCGAGGAAGTCGACGAGGAGGGCTGGCGCCTGAACATCGATGCGCCGCGCAGCGTCATTGCGCCGCTCAGCGGTGGCAGTGCAGCGGACGCGGCCTTGCTGAAAGACATCCTCGGTACTGCCGAAGAATCGTTCTAGGGACGGCCCTGCGCGCAGGCCGGGCGCGGGCTGTCCTGAAAAACCAGCGGATTGTCGCGGAGGGTGGCCTTCGGGTGCTCTTGCGATGGCCCGTGGGGAGGGAATCCCCGGCCGGCTCTGATAGAATGAATGCCGTTTGTGCGGCCATCCGTGCCCGGGCACACAGCCACATCAAGCAGCCGACACTATGTCAAAACCCGTTCAACGCGTTTTCCGGCCAATGCAGCCGGCCTCCCAGCGGCCTTAAGGAGACTGACCATGGCCTGGAACGAACCCGGTAACGGGCAGCGTGATCCCTGGAACAGGAATCGCCCGCCTGGCAACAAGCCGGGGCTGGAAGACACCCTCAGGCAACTGCGCAACCGCTTCGGCAAACTGGGCGGCGGCGCCGGCGGCATCTTCACCATCCTGCTGGCCTTCCTGATCGTCTGGATCGCCATGAGCAGCTTCACCATCGTGGATGCGCGCCAGGCCGGCGTGGTGCTGCGCTTCGGTCAGTTCTCGCGCACGCTGCAGCCCGGCTTCCACCTGAAGTTCCCCAGCCCCATCGAAACGGTGACCAAGGTCGGCACCACGGAAATCCGCTCCGTGTCCGACAAGGTGCGCATGCTGACCAGCGACGAGAACATCATCTCGGTCGATTTCAACGTGCAGTACCAGGTGTCGGACGCGCGCAAGTTCCTCTTCTCGCTGAGCGGTCCGCCGGAAGACACGCTGCGCCAGGCGGCCGAAGCTGCCGTGCGCACGGTGGTGGGCGCCAACGTGATGGACAACATCCTCACCAGCCAGGGCGAGGGCGAAGCCATCGCGCCTGCGCCTGCCAGCAGCGCAGCCGTCGCCTCGTCCGTGACCACGCCGGCGCCCGTGCCGGCTGCCGTCAAGGCGCAGACGCGCGACACTCTGCAGCAGCAGACGCGCGAAATCCTGCAGGCCACGCTGGATGAATACGACGCAGGTCTCGTCGTCACCGACGTGAGCTTCCAGAACGTGGCCCCACCGCAGGAAGTGAAGGATGCCTTCGACGACGTCAACGCCGCACGCGAAGACAAGCAGGGCACCGAGAACAACGCGCGTGCCTACGCCAGCCAGGTCGTGCCGGTGGCGCGCGGTGACGCGGCGCGCATTTCCGCCGAAGCCCAGGGTTATGCCGCCGCACGCGTGGCCACCGCCACCGGCGATGCCTCGCGCTTCAACCTCATCCTCAAGGAATACAAGGCCGCGCCGGACGTCACCCGCCGCCGCCTGTGGCTGGAAACCGTCGAGGACGTGATGTCGAACAATCCCAAGGTGCTCGATGGCTCCGGCGGCCGCAACATGATCTACCTGCCGCTCGACCGCGCGTCCGGCAAGGACATCCAGGGCGTGGGCTCGGTGATGCAATCGGCCGGCAGCGACAGCAACCTCGGCGGCAAGGAGAAGCAGCCATGAAGTTCGGCGCAGCCATCATTGCCCTGCTGATCGTCCTGCTCGGCTTCAACAGCCTGTTCGTGGTGCGCGAGGGGCAGACCGCACTCGTGCTGCAGTTCGGCCGCATCGTGCGCACCGGCGACCAGCCCGGCCTGCACGCCAAGCTGCCGTTCATCCAGCAGGTGATGACGTTCGACAACCGCGTCCTCACGCTGGAAGCGCCGCCCGAGCGTTACTTCACTTCGGAAAAGAAGAGCGTCAACGTCGACTTCTACGTGAAGTGGCGCATTGCCGACAACGCCGCGTATTACCGCGCCACCGCCGGCGACGAACTGCAGGCGGCCAACCGCCTCACGCCCATCGTGAAGGACGCGCTGCGTTTCGAGTTCAACGGCCGCACCTTGCAGGAACTGGTGTCCGCCGGCCGCAAGGACGTCACCGAGCGCGTGCGCAAGCAGACCGACGTGGCGGCCCGCAAGAACCTGGGCATTGCCGTGGTCGACGTGCGCATCAAGCGCATCGACCTGCCGGACGAGGTGAGCGAGTCGGTCTACAAGCGCATGCGCGCGGAACGTTCGCAGCTCGCCAACGAATTGCGTTACACCGGCCAGCAGGCCGCCGAAACCATCAAGGCCGACGCCGATCGTCAGGCGCAGGTGGTCAAGGCCGAAGCCGAGCGCGATGCCGCCAAGGTGAAGGGCGAGGGCGACGCGCAGGCCGCGGCGATCTACGCGCAGGCTTACGGTCAGGATCCCGAATTCTTCGCGTTTTATCGAAGCCTCGCCGCGTACCGTACGTCGTTCAAGGACGGCAAGGGCGTGCTGATGCTCAAGCCGGACTCGGAATTCCTGAAGTATTTCAACGACGGCGCATCGTCCAGGCATTGAGTGGTAAGGGGCGATGTCGAGTGAATTGGCAGGCGCGCTGTGCCTGGTGCTGGTGATCGAAGGGCTGGTGCTGTTTGCCGCGCCGCGCGGGTGGCAAGCCACCATGCGCGAGGCAGCCAACATGAGCCCGCGCACGCTGCGCCTGTTTGGCGCAGCGGCGATCGGCATCGGGCTTGTGGCCTTGCGGTTGGTGCATTGAATTAACGCGGCGATGGGCCGTTCAACCCATCGGGAACCGCCACGGTTTCCTCACCGTCGTCCCGGCAAACGCCGGGATCCAGTGACTTTGAAGACGCTGGATTCCAGCGTTCGCTGGAATGACGAGCTGGGGTTTTGCCGAACTGATTTCGCGCCCCTCGGGGCACCTCATTCTTCAAATTGACGAGAGCAACATCATCATGGGCAAGTCAGTAGTCATCCTTGGTGCTCAGTGGGGCGACGAAGGCAAGGGCAAGATCGTCGACCTGCTGACCGAACAGGTCAGCGCCGTCGCTCGCTTCCAGGGCGGTCACAACGCCGGCCACACGCTGGTCATCGGCGGCAAGAAGACCGTGCTGCATCTGATCCCGTCCGGCATTCTGCGCGACGACGCGCTGTGCCTCATCGGCAACGGCGTGGTGCTGTCGCCGCAGGCGCTCAAGCAGGAAATCGAAGAACTCGAAGCGCAGGGCGTGGAAGTGCGTTCGCGCCTGAAGATCAGCCCGGCCACGCCGCTGATCATGCCGTACCACATTGCCGTCGATAAGGCGCGCGAAATCGCCGCCGGCAAGAGCGCCATCGGCACCACCGGTCGCGGCATCGGCCCGGCATACGAAGACAAGGTGGCACGCCGCAGCGTGCGCGTTGCCGACCTGATGTACCCGCACGAGCTGCCCGAGAAGATCAAGGCGGCGGTGGAATACCACAACTTCATCCTCACCCAGTGGCTGAAGGCCGAGCCGGTCGATTTCCAGACCGTGCTGGACGATGCGCTGGCCTATGGCGAATTCATCCGCCCGATGGTCGACGACGTTGCCACCATCCTGCACGACGTGCGCAAGGAAGGCGGTCACATCCTGTATGAAGGCGCGCAGGGCGCGCTGCTCGACATCGATCACGGCACCTATCCGTACGTAACCTCGTCCAACACCACCGTGGGTGGCGCACTCGCCGGCACCGGCGTTGGCGCGGGCGACATCGACTACGTGCTGGGCATCTGCAAGGCGTACGCCACGCGCGTGGGCGGCGGTCCGTTCCCGACCGAACTCGAAGACGAGATGGGCGAGCGCCTGCGCAAGGTCGGCAACGAGTTCGGCGCAAGCACCGGTCGTCCGCGTCGCTGCGGCTGGATCGACCTCGTTGCGCTCAAGCGCGCCGTGCAGATCAACGGCATCAACGGCCTGGCTATCACCAAGCTCGACGTGCTCGACGGCCTGCCGACCATCAAGGTCTGTATCGCGTACGAATACCGCGGTAAGCGCCGCGAACTGGCCCCGCTCGATGCGGACGGCTGGGCCGAGTGCAAGCCCGTGTACTTGGAATTCCCGGGTTGGGACGAATCCACCGCCGGCATCCGCGAGTGGGACAAGCTGCCCGCCGCCGCCCGCGCCTACCTGCGCGCGGTGGAAGAACTCTCCGGCTGCAAGCTGTCGCTCGTCGCCACCGGCGCCGACCGTGACGACACCATCGTGCTGGACGATCCGTTCGCCTGATCGATCCGGTGTGCGATTAAAAAAAGCCCCGCCATGTGCGGGGCTTTTTTGTGTCGATGCTATGCGCGGAAGTTCGGCAGGAGACGGTGCTATCCAGGAAAGCGGCTCATCGGCCTGGACAGCCCGTTTCCCCGTTCGTCGTGTCCTCGTCTTCTTCATCGTCCGCTGCCTTGAGCGTGAACACCCGGCCGTCGTCCATCTTCAACTCGCCCTCGTCGATCTGCTCGTTGTCGGCATCGACGGTGGTGAACACGGCGGTGACCACGCCGGAGCCTGAGTGCCCCTTGATGCGGAAGGCGAAGGAGTTCTCGCGCGGATCATTGTTGGTGCCCACGAAATCGAGCGAGGCGCTTTCGATGGTGCCGATGCAACGCTGGATGATCGGCTGCTCGTTCATCGCCGTGGTCGCCTGCTCCGAAAACGCCTTCCAGCCGAAGTGATAGATCAGGTACATCCCCGCGCCGATCAGCAATGCGAGCGTGACCATCACGCCGATGAGAATACCCGCCCACAAGGGAAGTCGACGCTTGCGCGTTGGCAACGGCGGCGTTCGCTGCGGAATGGGCGGCGGTTGGGGGAAGGGCGCGGGTCCGTGCATGGCGAGGCTGTCTTTGCTGGGCATGGGAAGGGATGGTGAGCGAACGGCGCAGACCGAGCGTCGTTGGCTACTGTCGCCTTAGCGTAGCCGTGCATGCCATGCGCGGGCAGGGGCGTCGTCTCAAAGTGTCGTCGGGGCTTCACGGCGCGCTGCGGTGCCGGAAGAGTGTCGAAGCGCCGAGCGAGTCATCAGGCGCCGAGGTGATGCAAAGGCGGCGGGCCTGCACGGCCCGCCGCAGATCGGATTACCGACCCAGATCGCTAAGGAAGCGCTTCGTGTACTGCAGCGGCGTGCTGGACGGCACGGAGTTGCAGGTGGCCGAGGCGTAGCTCTGGTTGCACGGTGTGTCGCGGTCGAGCGACCAGAAGTGGATGCCGGCAAGACCGTTCGCCACGGCATAGGTGGTGATGGTGTCGGCATTGGCGATGCTGAAGTTTTCACTGGTGGCATCGTTCATGCCGATCATTGGCGTGATCTCGATCTTGTTCGGCGAGATGCCGTACGTGTGTTCGAGGTTCTTCACTGCCTGGATGGCCGACTGGCCCATGTCGCAGCTGCTGCCCGACACCACGCACAGATACGAGGCGGCGGACGAGCCGTAGTCCATCGTCATCAGGTTGATGGTGTAGTTGGTGAGCGAGGAGGCCTTGATGGCCCTCACCACCATGTCGCCCAGGCTGTTCACGCCGCCATAGCTGCCATCCGATGCACCCAGCGTGGCGAGCGTGAAGGAGAAGCGCAGGTTGGGATACAGCGACTGGCCGTACACGGCAGCGGCGACGAGGTTGTTGATCGTTGTCTGCGACTGGCCGCCTTCGATATCGAAGTCCACGCCCACCATTTTTGGCGACATGTAGCGCGAGAGGAAGGTGGCGAAGTTCGCCGTACTGCCGCAGGTGAAGCTGCCTGCCTGGCCGCCGGTGGAGACAATGTAGGACACGCCGGCGTTGGAGAGCGCAGAGATATTCGCGCTGGCGAAACTCGCGCCCGGGATGCCGCCCCAGTTTTCGCTGCCGCATTCGCCGGTGGCGAAGGCAAGCGTGATCGCGCCGAGGTTGGTCACGTAGTTGGACTTGAGGCTGCCGCTGCCCACCACCGGAATCGACGAGCCGGTGGCCGCCGCGGTTTGCATGACATTGGTGTTCCAGTTGAGGTTGATGGTCACGTCCTTGTAGGGACTGAACACCAGGTTCGAGCCGGTGCCGGGCGGGTTGGTCGGGCCCGTGCCACCACCGCCTGTACCACCGCCGCCGGTACCACCACCGCCGGTGCCGCCACCACCCGTGCCGCCGCCACCGGAAGAACCGCCCGTACAGGCACCTTGCGACGTCCATGGCTGGCCCGAGCCGGCGCCACCGTTGTTGGTGGCCGGGTCATTGCCTTGCGTCCACCAGTTGGCGACGTAGTTGGTGCCGTTCTCGCTGGCGGTCATGCCGCCGGTATAGACGGCCGTGGCGCTCCACGCCGCCGCGCAGGTGGCTTGAGCGTGAACCGCCTGCACCGGGGCCAGCGTCATCAGGCTCATGGCCATGGCGCCACCTGCGGTGGTGCCAATCGCGTTGAGTGCCGTGCGTAACCAAACAACCGACTTCTTCAAGTGCATGGAAGCGTCTCCTGGTTGTGTTGCATCACTGAGGCGGAATGGTTCCCTGGCGACTGGCCGGTATCCGTACGGCAGCGGGCGTCCCCTTGCATCCGTGCATGCGATGACTTGCCGGAGTCATCACGAGGTCATTTCGTGTCCACTCTTGACAACGTTGTCCTCAAAGAGCGAGGCAAACTGTGATCGCCGTTGTGAAAACGGAACGCCAATGACGTCGATATGGACGGATGGCTATATGCCGCCACGTCACGTGTTTTTCGTGCATTGCAGCGAATCGAAGAGGGATCTTCCCGCGGAATATGGCCGTATCGAATGGTGCGATGCGACTAGACCGATTCAGACGTCTGGATGTCCTCGTAAAATTAGCGAGACTTTCCTGACAACGTTGTCTATCAGTGAAGGCGGCAGGCGATGGCGCAAAAAAAGGCCCCTTGCGGGGCCTTTTTTTCCAAACGGGGCGGAGCGTGTTACGCCACGTTCGGCTCACTGAACGCTTCGATCTCGCCCTTGAACGCTTCCACCGGTACGCAGCTGCAGAACACGTTCTTGTCGCCGTAGACATTGTCCACGCGCGCCACCGGCGACCAGTACTTCTGGAACTTCAGGCTGGGCAGCGGGAAGGCGGCGAGTTCACGCGAGTAGGCGTGGGTCCACTCGGAAGCCGACACCATCACGGCGGTGTGCGGCGCGTGCTTGAGCGGGTTGTCCTCACGGTCGAGCTTGCCTTCGTCCACGGCGCGGATTTCGTCGCGGATCTGGATCATCGCGTCGATGAAGCGATCCAGCTCGTACTGCGATTCGCTTTCGGTCGGCTCGACCATCAGCGTGCCGGCCACCGGGAAGCTCAGCGTGGGTGCGTGGAAGCCGAAGTCGATGAGACGCTTGGCCACGTCTTCCGCACCGATGCCGGTGGCGTCCTTGAGCGGGCGCAGGTCGAGAATGCACTCGTGCGCCACCAGGCCGTTGCGGCCGGTGTAGAGCGTCTCGTAATGCGGCGCCAGGCGCTTGGCGATGTAATTGGCGTTGAGCAGTGCCACCTGCGTGGCGCGACGCAGGCCGGCGTTGCCCATCATGGTGATGTACATCCAGCTGATCGGCAGGATCGAAGCCGAGCCGTAGCTAGCCGCGGAAACCATGCCTACGGAGCCGGCGCTCTTGTGAGGAGTGCTGCCATGGATGGCAGCTTCTTGATCTTCGCCGACAGGGATGTCGGCATAAGTACGCGGCAGGAACGGGGCGAGATGCGACTTCACTGCGCACGGGCCCACGCCCGGGCCGCCGCCGCCGTGCGGGATGCAGAAGGTCTTGTGCAGGTTCAGATGCGAGACGTCCGAACCCCACTTGCCCGGCTTGGCCACGCCGACCAGCGCATTCATGTTGGCGCCGTCGGTGTACACCTGGCCGCCGTGCTCGTGCACGATCTCGCAGATCTTGACGATGTCTTCCTCGAACACGCCATGCGTGGACGGGTAGGTGATCATCAGCGCGGCAAGGCGGTCGCTGAACTTCTCGGCGGCGCGCTTGATGTCTTCCACGTCCACGTTGCCGTTCGCGTCGCACTTGGTCACCACCACCTGCATGCCGCACATCTGCGCGGACGCGGGGTTGGTGCCGTGCGCGGATTCCGGAATCAGGCAGATGTCGCGATGGCCTTCGCCGCGCGAGCGGTGATAGGCGCGAATGGCCAGCAGGCCGGCGTATTCGCCCTGCGCACCGGAGTTCGGCTGCAGGCTCACGGCGTCATAGCCGGTGCATTCCACCAGCATTGCTTCCAGCTCATCGATGAGCTGCTTGTAGCCGGTGGCCTGATCGGCCGGGGCCAGCGGATGGATGTTGCCGAATTCCGGCCACGTCACCGGGATCATTTCCGCGGTGGCGTTGAGCTTCATGGTGCAGCTGCCCAGCGGGATCATGGTGCGATCCATCGCCAGATCCTTGTCGGCCAGCGAACGCATGTAGCGCAGCAGCTCGTGCTCGCTGTGGTGCGTGTTGAACGCCGGGTGCGTCATGAACTTGGTGGCGCGGGCGAGGCCGGCGGGCATGGCGTCGTTGGTCTTCGCATCCAGCGCGTCGATGTCGGCGATGTTCGCGCCGAACAGTGCGGCCACGGCGATGACGTCCGCGCGCGTGGTGGTTTCGTCGAGGCTGATGCCCAGGCTCTTGCCATCGATCTGGCGCAGGTTGATGCCGGCAGCCTTGGCCTTCGCGTGGATGGCGGCGGCGTCGACGTTGACCACGTGCAGCGTGTCGAAGAAATCCGGACCGACAGTGACGCCCGCATCACGCAGTGCGCTCGCGAGGATCGCAGCGAGGCGATGCGTACGGCGCGCGATGCGCACCAGGCCTTCCGGGCCGTGATACACGGCGTACATGCTCGCCATCACGGCCAGCAGCACCTGCGCGGTACAGATGTTGGAAGTGGCCTTCTCGCGGCGGATATGCTGTTCGCGCGTCTGCAGCGTGAGGCGATAAGCCGGCTTGCCTTCGGCATCGATGGAGACGCCGATCAGGCGACCCGGCATCGAGCGCTTGTAGCTGTCGCGGCAAGCCATGAAGGCGGCATGCGGGCCGCCGAAGCCGAACGGCACGCCGAAGCGCTGCGTGTTGCCGACCACGATGTCGGCACCCCATTCGCCCGGCGAGGCGATCACGGTGAGGGCGAGCAGATCGGTGGCCACGCACACCACGCCATGGCGCTTGTGCACGGCATCGGCCAGCGCCTTGTAGTCGTTGATCTGGCCGAAGGTGTTGGGGTATTGCAGCAGCACGCCGTAGCTGTCGACGCTGATGGCTTCGCTGTCGTCGCCGATATGCAGGTCGATGCCCATCGCCTCGGCGCGGGTCTTGATCACTTCCAGCGTCTGCGGATGCACGGCGTTGGACACGAAGAACACGTTGCTCTTGGACTTGGCCGAACGCTTCGCCAGCGTCATCGCTTCGGCGGCGGCCGTGCCTTCATCGAGCAGGGAGGCGTTGGCGATCTCCATGCCGGTGAGGTCGGCGCACATGGTCTGGAAGTTGATCAGCGCTTCCATGCGACCCTGCGAGATTTCCGCCTGGTACGGCGTATAGGCCGTGTACCACGCCGGGTTCTCCAGGATGTTGCGCAGGATGACGTTCGGCGTGTGCGTGCCGTAGTAGCCCTGGCCGATGAAGCTCTTGAACACCTGGTTCTTGTCGGCGATGGCGCGGATCTTGGCCAGCGCTTCCACTTCGGTGATCGGCGCGGGTAGCGCGAGCGGCGCCGGCGACTTGATCTTGCCCGGCACGATGGCGTCGGTCATCGCTTCCAGCGAGTCGTAGCCGACGACGCCCAGCATGGTGGCGATTTCCGCGTCGTTGGGGCCGATGTGACGCTCGATGAAGGCGTCGTGGTGCTCGAGATCGCGCAGGGAAGGGTTGGCGTTCTGACTCATGGCAGGGGCGTCCGAAAGAAACGTGCAAGCCGCACGCGAAGCGCCCCTCTGTCCTTTTGCCTGAGAGTTTGGAAGCGGCGGCTCAACGAGCCTTGGCTTCGTGCCCCTTCGGCGCCGGATTCAACCGGTCTCTCCAGAGTGTTCGTGCGGGTGATGGTCTGGGGCCTGAGCGATTACGGGCGTTGCGCCTTCGGCAGCGGCTTGCGCCGCTTCTCCCACCACACGCTAAACGGTGATTATAAGGTGCCTTGGCCGGGAATGCCTCCCCCATCGCCGGGCGCGTCAGGCCCGCTGCGGCGCATGTCTCAAACCGCCTAAGATGAAAGGTCGCCCCACGGAGTCCCGCCATGTCCCAACCCCCATTCCAACTGGCCCGGATCGACCACGTAGTGCTGCGCGTGCGCGACCCCGAGGCCATGCAGCGCTTCTATTGCGAGGTGCTGGGCTGTCGCCAGGAGCGCCGCCAGGACGAGATCGGCCTGATCCAGCTGCGCGCCGGCGATTCGCTGATCGACCTGGTGGGCGTGGACGGCAAGCTGGGCCGCCTGGGCGGCGCTGGCCCGGGCGAGGAGGGCCACAACATGGATCACCTGTGCCTGCAGGTGGAGAACTACGACGAGGCCGCCATCGTGGCGCACCTCAAGGCGCACGGCGTGCGCGTGGGCGACATCGGCTCGCGCTACGGGGCGAAGGGTGAGGGGCCATCGATCTACCTGTACGACCCGCAGGGGAACATGGTGGAGTTGAAGGGACCGCCGCAGGGCGTGGCCGGTTGAGGGCTATCGCTTCGCGGTTGGCGTTTCTTCGTCTCGAACGCAAGGCACTGGATTCCGGCTTTCGCCGGAATGACGTGAGGGAAAGGCAGCGCCGTCTCTCGTAAAACGCTGCATCCAAAGTCGCCGCAAACTTCCTACCCGTCATTCCGGCGAAAGCCGGAATCCAGCGCCTTTGCTCACCGCACGAAGCAACCACCTAGCCTTGCGGCACGCCCGTCATATCCGGCAGGTGATGCGCAATGCCCTTGTGGCAATCGATGCAGGTCTTCTCTCCCGTGCCCAGCCAGCGTTTGTGGATTTCCGCCGCGCGCGCGGATTGGCGCGTCAGATCCATCGACACGTAGTTGTGGCAGTTGCGGCATTCGAGCGAATCGTTGGCTTTCAGTCGCGCCCATTCGTGCTCGGCCAGTTCCAGCCGGTGGTCGAGAAATTTTTCGCGGGTATTCACCGTGCCGAAAAGCTTGCCCCAGACTTCCTTGGACGCCTGCATTTTGCGCGCGATCTTGTCGGTCCACTGGTGCGGCACGTGGCAGTCGGGGCAGGTGGCGCGCACGCCGGAACGATTGGTGTAGTGGATGGTGGTCTTCAGTTCCTGGAACACGTTGTCGCGCATCTCGTGGCAACCCGTGCAGAACGCTTCGGTGTTGGTCATCTCCAGGCCCGTATTGAACGCGCCCCAGAACAGTACGCCGGCGATGAAGCCGCCCAGCGTGAGAAAGCCCAGGCTGTAGTGGATGCTCGGGCGGCGGATCGTCCGCCACAACGCGACGAGCCACTGCTTGAGTCGTGGCCACATGGTCAGTTCGCCTTCTTCTCGGACGACTCGGCTTGCTCGGACAGGATGGTGTCGATGTCCTTGAAGGTGTTGGCGACGAGCGGCTTGGCGTCGGTCTGCACCACGTGGCACTGGTTGCAGAAATAGCGGCGCGGCGAAATGGTGGCGAGGAACTGGTCGTTGCGATCCATGTAATGGGTGACGCTCACTGGCGGCGCCTGGAACTTGTCCGCATTGGCGCGCGCGTGGCAGAGCAGGCAGCGGTTGGAGTTCTTGTCGATCTGGTAGTTGTCGATGGAATGCGGAATCGTCGGCGGCTGCATGGGATACGCGCGATTGCGCTTGATATCCGCGTTCTCCACATGCGCCATCAATGGTGGAGCGATCTCCTGATTCACCGGTGCGCCACGACGGATGCCGTCGATCTGGTCGCCCGCAGGCACGGGCTCCGCTGTACTGGCGATGGCCGCTGGCGTGCTTGCCTGCGAGGTAACCGCGAGTGGCTCGGGTGCGGGCGATGACTTCCTGCCCACGGCAAACCCAACAGCCACCGCGACCAGCACCACCAGCACAAGGATGAGGTTGAGCGGCTTGTCTCGCATCGCTGTCTCTCCTAGACGGCCACGACTTTGACCGCGCACTTCTTGTAGTCGGTCTGCTTGGAGATCGGATCGGTGGCGTCCAGCGTCACCTTGTTGATGAGCTGGCCGGCGTCGAACCACGGCACGAACACCAGTCCTTGCGGCGGACTGTTGCGGCCACGCGTTTCCACGCGCGAACGCATTTCGCCACGACGCGAGATCACCTTCACTTCGTCGCCGCGCTTGAGTCCGCGCGAGCGGGCGTCGTCCGGGTTCATGAAGACCACGGCCTCCGGCACGGCGCGATACAACTCCGGCACGCGCATGGTCATCGAGCCCGAATGCCAGTGCTCAAGCACGCGACCGGTGGACAACCACAGGTCGTATTCCTTGTCCGGCATCTCGGGCGGTGCCTCATAGGGCAGGGCCCAGATCACCGCGCGCCCGTCGGGATTGCCGTAGAACTGGAACTCCGTGCCGGCCTTCACGTACGGGTCGGAACCTTCGCGATAACGCCAGCGCGTTTCCTTGCCGTCGACCACGGGCCAGCGTAAGCCGCGTGCCTGGTGATAGGCATCGAACGGCGCAAGATCGTGTCCATGGCCGCGCCCGAACGCGGCGTATTCCTCGAACAAGCCTTTCTGCACGTAGAACCCGAAGGCGGCGGCTTCGTCGTTGTCGTAGCCTGCTTCCATCTCTGTGGTGGGGAACTTGTCCACGTTGCCGTTGCGGTACAGCACGTCGAACAGCGTCTTGCCCTTGAACTGCGGATTGGCGGCGAGGATGTCTGCGGGCCAGCATTCGTCGGTGGTGAAGCGCTTGGAAAATTCCATCAGCTGCCACAGGTCCGAACGCGCCTGTCCCGGCGCCTTCACCAGCTGGTGCCAGAACTGCGTGCGCCGCTCGGCATTGCCATAGGCGCCTTCCTTCTCCACCCACATGGCGGCAGGAAGAATGAGGTCCGCCGATTGCGCGGTGACGGTGGGATAGGCATCGGACACCACGATGAAATTGCGCGGATCGCGATAACCGAGGTACGTCTCCTGCATCAGGTTCGCGCCGGCCTGCACGTTGTTGTTCACCTGCACCCAATACGCGTTGAGCAGGCCATCGCGCAGCTTGCGGTTCTGTTCCACCGCGTGGAAGCCGGGCTTGGGCTGGATGATGCCGTGCGGAATCTTCCAGATCTCCTCGGCATGTTTGCGATGCTCGGGATTGGTCACCACCATGTCGGCAGGCAGGCGATGGCTGAAGGTGCCCACTTCGCGCGCCGTGCCGCAGGCCGAGGGCTGGCCCGTCAGCGAGAACGGGCTGTTGCCGGGCGTGGAGATCTTTCCGGTCAGCAGGTGCAGGTTGTAGACCATGTTGTTGGCCCACACGCCGCGCGTGTGCTGGTTGAAGCCCATGGTCCAGAACGACACCACCTTGGTGTTCGGGTTGGCGTAGAGCTCGGCCAGCTGTTCCAGCCAGCCTTTCTCCACGCCGGTCATTTCCACGGCTTTTTCCAGCGTGTACGGCGCCACGAACGCCGCGAACTGCTCGAAGTCGATCGGCTCGCTGGCGTTGGGGTCCTTGGCGTTCTTGGCTTTTTCTTCCAGCGGGTTGTCCGGGCGCAGGCCGTAGCCGATGTCGGTGACGCCGCGCTTGAACGTGGTGTGTTTGTTGACGAAATCCTTGTTGACGCGGCCGGTCTTGATGATGTGGTTGGCGATGTAGTTGAGGATCACCAGATCCGTCTGCGGCGTGAACACGATGGGAATGTCGGCCAGCTCGAAACTGCGGTGTTCGAAGGTCGACAGCACGGCCACCTTGACGTTGGGGTTGGACAGGCGCCGGTCGGTCACGCGCGTCCACAGGATGGGATGCATCTCCGCCATGTTCGATCCCCACAGCACGAACGCATCGGTGGCTTCGATGTCGTCGTAGCAGCCCATGGGTTCGTCCATGCCGAACGTGCGCATGAAGCCCATCACCGCGGAAGCCATGCAGTGGCGCGCGTTGGGATCGAGGTTGTTGCTGCGGAAGCCGCCCTTGAACAGCTTGTTGGCGGCGTAGCCTTCCCACACCGTCCATTGCCCAGAACCGAACATGCCGATGGCTTGCGGTCCTTTCTCTTTGAGCACGCGCTTGAACTGCGCGGCCATCACGTCGAAGGCCTCGTCCCACGAGACTTCGGTGAACGTGCCGTCCTTCGCGTATACGCCGTTCTTCTTGCGCAGCATGGGCGCGGTGAGGCGGTCCGCGCCGTACATGATCTTGGAAAGGAAATAGCCCTTCACGCAGTTGATGCCGCGATTCACTTCGGCCAGCTGATCGCCGTGCGTCGCCACCACGCGGCCATCCTTCACCGCCACGTTGACGCCGCAACCCGTGCCGCAGAAGCGGCAGGGTGCCTTGCTCCACTTCAGCTGGACCATGTCGCCTTCCAGCAGGATGTTGGTGGCGCTGGCCGGCAGGGCCAGCCCGGCGACGTTCGCGGCGACCGCCACGGCCGTGTTGCGGATGAAATCCCTACGCGTCATGGACAAGCTCATACGCCGGCTCCCTGCGCTGCTGCACCCAAAGCCACCCGCTCGTTCATCACGGCGTGAGGCTCCACGTGGTGGTAGATCAACGACACGTTGATGACGCCGGGCAGCGCTTCCATCGCCTCGATGTGATCCATCACCGCGTGCTGGCTGTCCGTTTCGCACACCATCACGCAGCGGCAGTCGCCCTGGATGGCGATGTCCAGCGTGTCGAGACTTTCGGCGAAGGCTTTCAGCACGTCGACGGCATCGGGCCGATGCAACACGACCAGGCTGGAGATGTGATGTTCGTCCTTCATGACGTTCCCCCGCAGATGGGTCGCTCAGACGTGAGGCGGCCCGCTGACGAACATTTGCCAGAACCACACGGCGAAACCGTAGGCGGCCACAAACATGACCGATAGCACCGGGAACAGCACGAGCAACAGCAGGAAGGTGGTCCGTTCCTGTTTGCGGGTGTCGACGCCAGTTGTGGGTTCCACGCGCACCTCCTTCAGGCAGGACGGCTATATCCACATCTGCGCGTTAAGCTAGAACGGTCTTTCCCCGTGATGGCTGATCTGGATCAGCTGGGTGTTGCGACAGACGATGGTTCGCGAAACAACCCGGATCAAAGCATTGGCAGTGTACGCTTCATGTTTTTCCGCAGCGGTGAAAGCCGCGTGAATTTGCGAAAAAGGAACTTGGCATGGCAAACCGGACGTGGAAACCATATGCCCTGCGTAGCGTTCTGCTCGGCGCATGCATGGCCTTTGCAGCTCATGCCGCGGATGCTCCCGTCGCTGCCAACCCGGCAACCGTGCAATTGATTGCCGCGGGCAAGCCGGCGCTGTCATTGGATGCCAAGGCGCTGGCCGCCATGCCGCACGAAGAGGTGATGGCATCGGCGCACGACGAACCGGCCAGTCAATGGCGCGGCGTGAAACTGGAAGATGTGTTGGCGCAGGCCGGCGTGTCGCTCGACAAGCCGCTGCGTGGCAGGGCGCTCGCTTCGTTCGTACGCGTGACGGCGTCCGACAAATATCAGGTGGTGTTTGCGCTGTCCGATCTCGATCCCACGCTGGGCCACACGCAGGTGCTGCTGGTGGATGCGCGCGACGGCAAGGTGCTGGACAAGGACGGCCCGTTCCGTCTTCTCGTGCCGGGCGACAAGCGGCCGGCACGCTGGGTGCGCAGCGTCACCTCGATCGAAATCGTCGACGGCGGGACGACCGACCGTCCCTGAGGATCAGTGCACGTCCGCGGGCGGTACGTCGAGTTCGCGGACGGCTTCCTGCGCGAGTGGAACCAGGCCTTCGCCACCTTCGGCAAGGTAGCTCTTCAGTTGGCGGCGCATGGCCGGATCCCAGAATCGCTTGAGGTGATCGCGCACGCTCGTCACCGCTGCCGCGTGATCGGGCTCGACGGTGAAATAGGTGGCGATGTCGTTCGCCATGGTGATGAGTCGTTCGATTCTCATGGGTTTTCGCGTGACTCTTCGGCTCGCAGGCGTGCCGGGTGCGTATAGACGTTGTGGCTGCCGGGGCGGGCAAAGCCGACCAGCGTGATGCCTGCGCTGCGCGCCAGTTCGATGGCCAGCGCGGTGGGCGCGGAAATGGCGGCGAGCAGTGCGATGCCGGCGCTGGCCGCCTTGGTGACCATTTCGTAACTGGCGCGGCTGGTGACCAAAGCAAAGCCGTCGTTGACGTCGATGCCGGCGCGATGGATGGCGCCGATGAGTTTATCCAGCGCATTGTGGCGGCCCACGTCTTCGCGAACGTGGAGGATGCGTCCCGTCGCATCCGCCCACGCCGCCGCGTGCACGGCACCGGTGGCCAGGTTCATCGGCTGGCGCTGCTTCAGCTCCTGCAGCGCGTATTCCAGCGCATCGCGCGACACGGTGGCGCCTTCGCCCACCGCGCCATCGTGGCGCACCGCGTTTTCCAGTTCCCGCGTGCCGCAGATGCCGCAACCGCTGCGCCCGGGCAGCAGGCGTTGCCGTTCCTTTTCCAGATGCGCGCCGGGCGCGTTGTCGGTCACTTGCATCGATAGCTCGATGCCTTCGATCAGCGCGTGCGTTTCCAACTGCAACAACTGCGATGGATCGTCGATCAGGCGTTCGGTCAGCGAAAAGCCCAGCGCGAAATCGTCCAGGTCGTGCGGCGAAGCCATCATCACCGCGAAGGTGGCGCCGTTGTAGACCATCGCCACGGGCACTTCCTCGGCCACGAAATCGTCTTCGTGCGTAGAGGCGCCGTGCCGCCAGCGATCCACGGCGCGTACGGCATAGCCGCGCGATTCCTCTTCGTGTTCGACGGTGCTCAAGCAGGCTTCGCCGACTGTTCCAGCAGCGCCTCCTGGGCTTGGGTGAACGCACGATAGCGTTTCTGCCATTCGGACGGCTGCGTGACGCGCGTCACCTGCACGGCCGTCACCTTGTATTCGGGGCAGTTGGTGGCCCAGTCTGAATTCTCGGTGGTGATGACGTTGGCGCCCGAACCCGGGAAGTGGAAGGTGGTGTAGACCACGCCCGGCTGCATGCGCTCGGAGACGACCGCGCGCAGCACGGTTTCGCCGGAACGACTGACGATGCCAACCCAGTCGTCGTCGGTGATGCCGCGTTCTTCGGCGTCGTGCGGATGGATCTCCAAACGGTCTTCGTCGTGCCACATCACGTTGGCCGTGCGACGCGTCTGCGCACCCACGTTGTACTGGCTGAGGATGCGGCCGGTGGTGAGAATCAGCGGATGCTCGCTGCTCACCTTCTCGGTGGTGGGCACGTATTCGGTCAACGTGAAGCGGCCCTTGCCGCGCACGAATTCGTCCACATGCATCACCGGCGTGCCGAGTGGATGCTCGTCGTTGCAGGGCCATTGCACGGAGCCGAGCGCTTCGATCTTCTCGAAGCTCACGCCGTGGAACGTCGGCGTCAGCCGGGCGATTTCATCCAGGATCTGCGAGGCGTGCGTGTAGTTCATGGGATAGCCCATGGCGTTGGCCAGCAACTGGGTGATTTCCCAGTCCGCGTAGCCGCCCTTGGGTTCCATCACCTTGCGCACCAGCGACATGCGGCGCTCGGCGTTGGTGAAGGTGCCGTCCTTTTCCAGGAACGAGCTGCCGGGCAGGAACACGTGCGCGAACTTGGCCGTCTCGTTGAGGAACAGGTCCTGCACGACGATGCATTCCATTGCCGTCAGCGCGGCGGTCACGTGCTGCGTATCGGGGTCGGATTGCGCGATGTCTTCGCCCTCGATGTACAGGCCCTTGAAGCTGCCATCCAATGCGGCCTCGAACATGTTGGGAATGCGCAGGCCGGGCTCGCCCAGCAGCGGCACGCCCCAGGCTTCCTCGAACGACTGGCGCACGGTGGTGTCGCTCACGTGGCGATAGCCCGGGAACTCGTGCGGGAACGAGCCCATGTCGCACGAACCCTGCACGTTGTTCTGGCCGCGCAGCGGATTCACGCCCACGCCTTCGCGTCCGATGTTGCCGGTGGCCATGGCGAGGTTGGCAATCGCCATCACCGAGGTGGAACCTTGCGCGTGCTCGGTGACGCCGAGGCCGTAATAGATGGCGCCGTTGCCGCCGGTGGCGTAGAGGCGTGCGGCACCACGCACCACGTCGGCGGGAACGCCGGTGACGCTTTCCATCGCCTCGGGGCTGTACTTTTCCTGCGAGACGAAGGCCCGCCACTTGGCGAAGGCCTCGGGTTCGCAGCGCTGGGCGACAAAGGCCTCGTCGACCAGACCTTCGGTGACGATGACGTGGGCCAGCGTATCGAGCACTGCCACGTTGGTGCCTGGGCGCAGGCGCAGGTGGTAGTCGGCCTTGATGTGCGGCGTGCGCACCAGGTCGATGCGGCGCGGGTCGATCACGATGAGCTTGGCGCCCGCACGCAGCCGCTGCTTCATCTGCGAGCCGAACACGGGATGCGCATCGGTGGGGTTGGCGCCGATCACCAGCACCACGTCGGTGGCGCGGATGGAGTCGAAATCTTGCGTGCCGGCTGATTCGCCCAGCGTCGCCTTGAGGCCGTAGCCAGTGGGCGAATGGCAGACGCGTGCGCAGGTATCCACGTTGTTGTTGCCGAAGCCAGCGCGCACCAGCTTCTGCACGAGATAGGTTTCCTCGTTGGTGCAGCGCGACGAGGTGATGCCGCCAATGGCGTGCTTGCCGTACTTGCCCTGCAGGCGCTTGAACTCGCTGGCGACGTGCGCGACGGCTTCGTCCCAGCTCACCACGCGCCACGGATCGGAAATCTTCGCGCGGATCATCGGCGTGGTGATGCGATCCGGATGCGTGGCGTAGCCGATGGCGAAGCGTCCCTTCACGCAGGAGTGGCCGTGGTTCGCGTGGCCGTCCTTGTTCGGCACCATGCGCACGATGTCCTGGCCCTTCATCTCCGCCCGGAAACTGCAGCCCACGCCGCAATAGGCGCAAGTGGTGACCACGCTGTGCTCGGCCTGGCCTTTGTCGATCAACGATTTTTCGGACAGCGTAGCGGTGGGGCAGGCCTGCACGCAGGCGCCGCAGGAGACGCATTCGGAATCGAGGAAGCGGTTGTTCTGGCTGGCCGCCACCTTGGACTCGAAGCCGCGGCCCTGGATGGTAAGCGCGAACGTGCCCTGCACTTCATCGCAGGCGCGTACGCAGCGCGAGCAGGCGATGCACTTGGAGGGATCGAAGGTGAAGTACGGGTTCGATTCGTCCTTCGGCGAATACAGCGGATTCGGCTTTGTTTGAAGAGTGCGGCCATGGATGGCCGCTTCTTGATCTTCGCGCGCAGGGATGCGCGCATAAACATGATTGGCGCCATCGTAGCCGTATCGCACGTCGCGCAGACCGACCACGCCGGCCATGTCCTGCAGTTCGCAGTGTCCATTGGCGGGGCAGGTGAGGCAGTCGAGCGGGTGATCGGAGATGTAGAGCTCCATCACGCCGCGACGGATGTCCGCCAGCTTGGGCGTTTGCGTGGTCACCTTCATGCCTTCGCTCACCGGCGTGGTGCACGAGGCGGGGTAGCCCTTGCGTCCTTCGATCTCGACCAGGCACAGGCGGCACGAACCGAACGCATCGAGCATCTCGGTGGCGCACAGCTTGGGAATGCTGATGCCTGCCTGCGCGGCGGCACGCATCACCGAGGTGCCTTCGGGCACCTCGATGCGCCGTCCGTCGATGTCCAGTGACACCATGGTTTGCGACGTCGATTGGGGTGTGCCGAGATCGATTTCGACGATGGAAAGCATGTGGTGTCTCCTTGGAACCTAAATCTTGTTCGCCGGCTCATTCCCCTCACCGTCATTCCGGCGGAGGCCGGAATCCAGTGCCTTTTTCGCCACGGCAAAGGAGCGGGAAAGCGCTGGATTCCAGCTTTCGCTGCAATGACGGTGAGAAATAGGGGCGTTTGCGCGGGACATTGAGCAGGCTCTCACTGCACGGGTTCGGCCGTGCCCGCGAAATCTTCATGGAAATGATCCAGCGCACTCAGCACCGGAAACGGCGCCATGCCGCCGAGCGCGCACAGCGAGCCGGCCACCATGGTCTGGCAGAGGTCGCGCAGCAGCACTTCGTCGCGCTGGCGTCCGGCGTTGTCGCTGGCCAGCATTCGGTCGATCACTTCCACGCCGCGCGTGGAGCCGATGCGGCACGGCGTGCACTTGCCGCACGATTCGATGGCACAGAACTCCATCGCATAGCGCGCCTGCGCCGCCATGTTCACCGTGTCGTCGAACACCACCACGCCGCCGTGGCCGAGCATGCCGCCGATGGCGGCGAAGCCTTCGTAGTCGATGGGTGCATCAAGCTGCGAGGCGGGAATATAGGCGCCCAGCGGTCCGCCGACTTGCACCGCGCGAACGGGACGCCCGCTGGCCGTGCCGCCGCCATAGCCTTCGATGAGTTCGCGCAAGGTGAGCCCGAACGCGCGCTCCACCAGGCCCGGCCGCTTGAGGTTGCCGGCGAGTTGGATGGGCAAGGTGCCACGGGAGCGGCCGCTGCCGTAGTCGCGATAGAACGCCGCGCCCTTGTCGAGAATGATGGGCACCGATGCAAAGGTGACCACGTTGTTGATCACCGTCGGTTTGCCGAACAGGCCGTGGATGGCTGGCAGCGGCGGCTTCACGCGCACTTGTCCGCGCTTGCCCTCCAGCGATTCCAGCATCGAGGTTTCTTCGCCACAGATGTACGCGCCGCCGCCCAGCCGCACTTCCAGATGGAAGGCCTTGCCGCTGCCGCGCACGTCGTCGCCGAGATAGCCGTTCGCTTCGGCGGTGGCGATGGCGGCCTTGAGCGCGCGATGCGCGTGGGGATATTCCACGCGTAGATAGATGTAGCCGCGCGTGGCGCCCGCCGCGATGCCGGCGATGGTCATGCCTTCGATCAGCACGAACGGATCGCCTTCCATGATCATGCGGTCGGCATAGGTGCCCGAATCGCCTTCGTCGGCATTGCAGGCCACGTACTTCTGCACGGCCTTCGCGTCGAGGCAGGTCTTCCATTTGACGCCGGTGGGGAAGGCCGCGCCACCGCGGCCACGCAGGCCGGAATCGGTCACGGTCTGCACGATGTCCGCACCGCTCATGCGCAAGGCGGCTTCCAGCCCGCGATAGCCGCCGTGTGCGAGGTAATCGTCAAGGCTGCGTGGGTCGATGATGCCGACGCGCGCGAAAGTGAGGCGCTGCTGGCTCTTGAGATACGCGATGGATTCGGTGGGGCCGAGCGCCAGCGCGTGGGCGCCGCCGTGCAGGAAGTCGGCGTCGAACAGCGCTGCTACCTCGTCGGGCTGCACGGGGCCGTAGGCGATGCGCCCTTCGGGCGCGTCTACTTCGATCAGCGGTTCCAGCCAGAACATGCCGCGCGAACCATTGCGCACGATGGTGACGTCCAGGCCACGCCTTGCGGCTTCCGCGGCGATGGTTTCGGCCACGGCTTCGGCGCCCAGCGAAAGGGCGCTTGCATCGCATGGCACGTAGACAGTGACGCTCATGAAGCCTCCGCAGCGAGCCAGGCATCGAAGCGCTCGGGCGTGACGCGCCCCTTCAACTCGCCATCCACCATCATGGCCGGCGAACACGCGCAGTTGCCGAGGCAATAGACCGGCTCCAGCGTGTATTGGCCGTCCTTGGTCGTCTCGTGAAAGTCTACGCCCAGGCGCTGTTTGACGTGTTTTTCCAGCGTGACGGCGCCCATCGCCTGGCAGGACTCGGCGCGGCACAGATAAATCACATGTTTCCCGGCCGGCTTCTGGCGGAAGTAGTGATAGAAGCTGATCACGCCATGCACATCGGCCCGCGAGAGATTCATCTCGCGGGCGATGAGTGGGACGGCGTCTTCAGGCACATGGCCAAGCGCATCCTGAATGCCATGGAGCACGGGAAGCAGGGCGCCCGGCACATCCTTCAGGCGCCCGGTGACTTCGAGAACCACGAGGCGCACGGACTCGGGAATGTCCGGAAGCGACGAACCAGTTACCGCGCGTTTCATGTTTCCACCATCGTCACTCGTGTCAGAACAAGGCCGCGGCCTTGGTGATCGCTATCCATACGCCGATCAGGAAGGGTATGCCAACCAGCGCCCAGGCGGCGAGGCCCATCGTGCCAAAACCACCGCGCGCCGCTTCCTGTGCGCGGGCGGACATGGCCGCAGGTTCGTGCTGCAGCGATTTCTCGCGCTCCAGCTCGGCATCGCTCATCAACGCACTTTCCTTCACCGGCTTGATCAGCGCGTTGCAGATCATGCCCACCAGCAGCAGCACGGCGAGGATGTAGAGCGTGCGATCGTAGACGAGGTTCTTCGCCACGCCGGCATCCAGCTGCGCCTGTCGCACGGCGGCGATCAGGAACGGCCCGGCGATGCCCGCCACCGACCATGCGGTGAGCAGGCGGCCATGGATCGCGCCAACCATCTGTGTGCCGAAGATGTCCGACAGATACGCCGGCACCGTCGCAAAGCCGCCGCCGTACATCGACAGGATCACGCACACGGCGATCACGAACACGCCGGCCAGGCCCATGTGGCCTAGCGTGGGCAGCGAGCAATACAGCACGATGCCGAGCGCGAAGAAGATGAAGTAGGTGGTCTTGCGGCCGATGAAATCGGAAGTCGACGCCCAGGCGATGCGCCCGAGGCTGTTGAACAGGCTGATGAGGCCGACCAGTCCCGCCGCCGATGCCGCGATGGCTGCCTTCTGCGCATCGCTGAGCGTCACGCTGGCATCGAGGCCGAGCAGCTTGCCGCCGAACACATCCTGGAACATGGGGCTGGCCATCGACAGCACGCCGATGCCGGCCGTGACGTTCATGCACAACACCATCCAGATCAACCAGAACTGCGGCGTTTTCCAGGCGCGACTGAGGTGCACGTGCCGATGCGTGATCAGCTTGTTGGCCGAACCTGCCGGCGGCGTCCAGCCCAGCGGTCGCCACCCCGACGGCGGCACGCGGAAGCCGAAGGCGCCGGCGACCATCGCGACCAGGTAGATCACGCCCATGCACATCAGCGCGGACGACACGCCCGGCACGTCGCCGCTGGAAAACTTCTTCATCAGCGCCACGGCCAGCGGCGCGCCGATCATCGCGCCGCCGCCATAACCCATGATGGCAAAGCCGGTAGCCAGGCCGCGCCGGTCGGGGAACCATTTGATCAGCGTCGATACGGGCGTGATGTAACCCAGGCCTTGCCCTATGCCTCCGAGCACGCCGGCACCTAGATAGACCAGCCAGAGTTGATGCATCGATACGCCGATGCCACCCACCAGCAGGCCGCCGCCCCAGCACAGTGCCGCGATGAAGCCTGCCTTGCGCGGGCCGGCATGTTCCAGCCACGCGCCCCAGATCGCCGCCGAAATGCCGAGCATGGCGATGAAGGTTTCAAAGATGTGGTTGACCGCGGGCACGGTCCAGTTGCAGGCCGTGGTGAACAGTTGCGCCAGGAAACCCAGCTTGGCGCAGGTGGCCGGATCGGCCTCCGTCAGCAGCTTGGTCATCGGCAACCAGAACACGGAGAAGCCGTAAGCCATGCCGATGCTGAGATGGATGGCCAGCGCGGCTGGCGGTACCAGCCAGCGGTTGAAGCGCGGCCCGGCAATGGTGCTTTCTCTGGACAGTGCGGACGGCTTTTCCCCGGCCGCATTCAGGACATCGGTTTCCGATACACCCACCATGAGCAATCTCCCCCCGGTTGTCGCCCGGCCGCATGGCCAGGTGTGCCGCGCGATGTGTAGAGCTCCCGGGCCGGGCGCGCTACCCGACCATGGTCGAACGCGATGCTTTAAACCTGAACTATGCCAAGGTGGAACAGACCTTGTTGCTGCGACGCAACGGATTGTGACAATGGACGCGCACGGAACCCTTGCAATGTCACCTTGCTCACACCGAGCATGTGATGACGTCACCCATCCGTGTCCCAGGCCAGGCCGAGTATCTGCATGATTGGTTACAACGACGCCCTGCTTGCGCTGCTCCGGCATGCCCCACGACTGGAGGCGGTCCGCTGCGCCACGGCCGATGCCCTGGGCAAGGTGCTGGCTGCCGACGTCGTGAGCCCCATGGACCTGCCGTCGTTCGACCACTCGGCGATGGACGGCTATGCCTTGCATGCCCACGGCACGCTGGCCGCCGGTTCCGAACACGCGGTGCACGGCTCTCAGGCAGCGGGCGATGCGTGGCGCGCGTCGAAGGGCATGGCCTGGGAAATCATGACGGGCGCGCGGATGCCCGACGGACTCGACACCGTTGTTCCTGTGGAACGCACCGAGCTGCTGGCGCGACACGACGATGGTTCGCCCGCGCGCATCCGGCTGCTCGACGCGCTGGGCCCCAAGGCCAATGTGCGCTACGCCGGCAGCGACGTGGCCAAGGGCGCGGTGGTGATGCGCGCGGGCACGCGCATCGAGCCCAATCACGTGATGCTGCTGGCAGCGCTTGGCATGGCACAGGTGGAGGTGATTCGCGCACCGCGTGTCGCCATCATCTGCACCGGCAAGGAACTGCAGGCCGACCTGGCGCAGCCGTTGGCGGACGGCCAGATCTACGGCTCCAATGGTCCATACCTCGTCGCCGCGTTTGCCTCGTTGGGCGCACACGTGTGTTCCTGCGAAACCGTCGACGACAGCAGCCACACCTTTGTGGCCGCGGTGAGGCGCGCACAAACTGCCGGCGCCGATGTGATCGTCAGCACCGGCGCCGTGTCCATGGGGCGTTACGACTTCGTGCCCGATGCGCTGAGCGAGCTCGGTGCGCGGGTGTTGTTCCACAAGGTGGCCATTCGTCCCGGCAAGCCGCAATTGGCGGCCGTGCTCGGCGATGCGATGGTCTTCGCGTTGCCGGGAACGCCCATGGCAGTCGCCGTGGGTTTGCGCTTTTTCATCGCGCCGGTGTTGCGTGCCATGCGTGGGCAGGGTCCGGAGCCGATGGGGCAGGCGGTGCTCGATACGCCGCAGCAACCGAAGGCCGGCCTGCTTCATTTCCTGCGCGCCACCGTGATGCCGGGCGATGACGGCCGCCTGCACGCGCAGGTGCTTGCGCAGCAGCAACCGTTTCGGATCCAGCCGTTTGCGCAGGCGAACGCATGGGTACTGTTGTCTGACGACGCGGTGCAGGGTGCATGGGTGACGATCGCCGGCCTGCAACCGGAGACATCGCCGTTCGACCGAATCTATCCATCGGGAGCGTGATCATGAAACTGCAGATCGAAGGCCAGAGCCTGCGCGTGCGCGTCAACGAGGACGAACTGGCCCTGCTGTTGACCGAGCGGCTAGTGACGGGGCGCACGCGCTTCACCCACGACCTGTCGTTGTCCTGCACGCTGCGGGCTGTTCCGGGTGCCGCCGCCCGCTTCGGCGGAGCGCCGGACGCCTGGACCATCGACCTGCCGCTGGACGACGTGCGGGCGCATGCAGCTCGTTTGCCCACGCGCGAAGGCCTGTTGTTCGAGCTGGAGAGCGGCGAGGGCGAGCCGCTGGAACTGCTGTTCGACGTGGACGTGCGTGACAGCGTGCGCCACCGTCGCGACAAAAAATAATCACGAACGTTGACATGGGTTGGGCTACGCTCGGCCCCTCCCGATCGAACGGCATGAAAGGAGTGACTCGATGGTGCGTCGGCTACTGCAAGGCCTGCTGGTGCTGGGTTCGGTGTTTGCCTCGGTAGCGATGGCGGCGCCGGCCGAGCAGCGCATCACGGTGGCTGCGGCGGCGGATCTGCACCAGGCGCTGGACGCGGTGGTGGCGACGTATCGCCACGATCATCCCGACAGCCGCATCGATGTCACCTATGGTTCCTCCGGCAACCTGCTCACCCAGATCGAACAGGGCGCGCCGTTCGAGATCTTCTTCTCGGCCGACAGCAGCTATCCGCAGCAACTGGTGGAGCATGGCAAGGCCAGTGGAACACCCGTGCCTTATGCGTTCGGCCACCTGGTGATGTGGAGCGCGAGCATCGACATGAAAGGCGTGCAGGTGGCCGATCTGGCGCAGGCGAAGTTCGGCCGCATCGCGATCGCCAATCCGCAGCACGCGCCGTACGGCAAGCGCGCCGAGCAGGCGTTGCGCGCGGCTGGCATCTGGGATCAGGTGCAGTCGCGGCTGGTGTTTGGCGACAACATCGCGCAGACCGCGCAGTTCGCGCAGAGCGGCAACGCACAGGTGGGCCTGGTCGCCGAATCGCTGGTGATCGACTCGGCCGGAAAGGGCAGCTACGTCGCGGTGCCGCCCTCGCTGTACGAACCGCTCAAGCAAAGCTTCGTGATCACGCAGCGCGGCGCGACCAACGCGCTGGCCCAGGATTTTGCGCGTTACGTGCAGAGCGCGCCGGCCAAGGCCATCCTCTCCCGCTACGGCTTCAACCTTCCGGACGACGCAGCCCGCTGAGCGCAGCCATGACCCTGCTGACGGAAGCGGACATCGAAGCGCTGGGATTGACGCTGCGACTGGCGTGCACGGTCACGTTCTTGTTGCTGCTGTTGGGCCTGCCGCTGGCGTGGTGGCTGGCGCATACGCGTTCGCGCTGGCGCCGCCCCATTGCTGCGGTGGTGGCCTTGCCCCTGGTGCTGCCGCCGACGGTACTGGGTTTCTATCTGCTGATGTTGCTGGGGCCGGACGGCGTGGTGGGGCGCGCGTTCGCCGCACTGGGCCTCGCGGCGCTGCCGTTCACCTTCAAGGGCCTGGTGGTGGCGTCCATGCTCTATTCGCTGCCGTTCGTGGTGCAGCCGCTGCACAACGCATTCGATGCTGTGGGAAACAGGCCGCTGGAAGTGGCGGCGACCTTGCGTGCCGGTCCGCTTGATCGATTCTTCAGCGTGGCGTTGCCGCTGGCATGGCCTGGCGTGATCACGGCGGCCGTGCTCGGCTTTGCGCATACGGTGGGCGAGTTCGGCGTGGTGCTGATGATCGGCGGCAATATTCCCGGACAGACGCGCGTGCTCTCCATGCGCATCTACGATCACGTGCAGGCCGGCGAATACCACCAGGCGAACGTGCTTTCGCTATGCCTGCTGGTGGTTTCCTTCGCGGCCCTGCTCGCCATGTCGCTGTTGCGCACGCGCAGGCCGACGCGTGACTGAGCCCCGGAACGATTCTCCGCATGGCCTCGATGCCAAGCTCGCGTGGCGCCGCGGTGCGCTCGCCTTCGATATCGATCTGACCTTGCCGCCGCAGGGCGTCACCGCCCTGTTCGGCCCCTCGGGCGCGGGCAAGAGCAGTTGTCTGCGCGCCATTGCCGGCCTCGAGCGCGACGCCGTGGGGCGCGTGAGTTTTGGACAGACCGCCTGGCAGGACAGTGCGCATCGCGTGTTCGTGCCCACGCATCGGCGGCGCATCGGTTACGTGTTCCAGGAACCGAGCCTGTTCACGCATCGCACCGTGGCCGGCAACCTCGATTTTGGTTATCGCCGCGCGGGTCGGCCATCGCATCTGGACCGCGACGGCCTGATCGACCGCTTCGGCCTGCGGCCACTGCTGGAACGCCGCGTTGGCGCGCTGTCCGGCGGCGAGCGGCAGCGGGTGGCGATGGTGCGTGCGCTGCTTTCCGATCCGGCCCTGCTGATGTTCGACGAACCGCTGTCGGCACTCGATGGCGCCGCCCGCGCCGATCTGCTCGAATGCCTGGAATCGCTGCATGGCACGCTGCAGATACCGATGATCTACGTGAGCCACAACGTGGACGAAGTGGCGCGGCTGGCGGACCATTTGGTGCTGATGGAAGCGGGCCACGTGGTGGCGCAGGGCGCGCTGCAGGACACGCTGGCGCGGCTGGATCTGCCGCCGGCGCTGGGCGAGGCCCTGGGCGCGGTCATCGAAGGGCAAGTGGTGGGCTATGACGCCCATGATCAGCTGATCGAGTTGGATTTCCCCGGGGGGCGGCTGTGGCTGCCTTATCGCCACGAAAGCGTGGGGCAGTGGCTGCGATGCCGCATCGGCGCCCGTGACGTGGTGTTGACGACCCTGCCGCAAACCGGCACCAGCGCCCTGAACCAGCTGCCTTGCCGGATCATCGCCGTGGCCGACGCGGACCATCCGGCGCAGGTTCTTGTGCAACTGGATGCGGGTGGCTGCGTGCTGCTGGCGCGCATCACGCGGCGCTCGTGGCATGCGCTGGGGCTGTCGCCGGGCAACCAGGCGTGGGCGCAGGTGAAAGCCGTTGCGCTCGGTGTTTGATCGACGCGGTATGCTCAACCCCATGCGGTCGCCATTCTTTGCATGATCAAAACCATGAGCGAATTGACCAGCGTCAGCCAAGCCGAAGCCTTGATCGCCGAACACATGCCTTCGTTCGGCAGCGAGCGCGTGCCTCTGGACGTGGCGACAGGAAGGGTGCTGAGGCAATCGGTGCGCGCCGAGCACGATCATCCGCCGTTCGATCGCGTGATGATGGACGGCATCGCCACGCGCTGGTCGGAGGCCATGCCGCGCCGACTGCACATCGCGGGCGCGCAGATGGCGGGCATGCGCCGGCAGGCGCTGCCGGCTGGCGATGCCTGCCTGGAAGTCACCACGGGTGCGATGCTCCCCGAGGGATGCGACTGCGTGATTCCCATCGAGCAGTTGCAGCGAGACGGTGAGGACTATGTGCTGTCCGTCGACTGCCAGCCGCTCGCCGGACAGTTCATTCATCGCCGTGCTTCCGATTGCGCGGAAGGCACCTTGTTGCTTTCTTCGGGTATGCGTTTGGGCCCGGCCGAAATGGCGCTGCTGGCGGCGAACGGCGTGGCGAACGTGGAAGTGGCCGTGATGCCGTCGGTTGCCATTGTGTCCACCGGTGATGAACTGGTGAATGTGGACGAGCCGCTGGGCGAGGGACAGATCCGCCGTTCCAACGACACCGCCGTGCGCTCCGCACTGCAGCTGGACGGGCTGGCGCGCGTGGCGATGGAACACATCGTCGACGACGAAGCGGCCACGCGCGATCGCATCGCCGACCTGCTGGATCGCCACGACGTGCTGTTGCTCTCCGGCGGCGTGTCGATGGGACAACGGGACTACGTGCCCGCGGCGCTGGCGGCGCAGGGTGTGCAGAAAGTGTTTCACCGCATCGCGCAGAAACCCGGCAAGCCAATGTGGTTCGGCATCGGGCCGCGGGGACAGGTAGTGTTCGCCTTGCCCGGCAATCCGGTGTCGGCGCTGGTGTGCGCCACGCGCTATGCGCGGCCCGCGTTGCTGATGGCGCAGGGCATGCTCGCTCCCGCGCGGGAGTACGTGGTGCTCGATGCCGAGGTCGACATCCACCCCATGCTGGTGAGTTTCATGCCGGCGCGCGTGCAGACGGATGCGCAGGGACGGTTGATGGCCTATCCGGTGCCTTCGAAAACCTCAGGCGATTTTTCATCCCTGCCTCGCACGCAGGGATTCGTGCAGCTGCCGCCGGGCAAGGGCAAGGCCCCCGCCGGCAGCGTGGCGGCGTTTTACCGGTGGTGAGATGAGCGCGATCAACACTCTCGACGAAAGCACTGCATTGCCGGTCGACCAACTGGGCCGGCCATTGCACGACCTGCGCATCTCGGTCATGGATCGCTGCAATTTCCGTTGCCCGTACTGCATGCCCGAGTCGACCTATGGCGAGCACTTCACCTTCCTGCGCAATGACGAGCGCCTGAGCTTCGACGAGATCGAGCGCCTGTGCCGGCTGGCCGCGACGCTGGGCGTGAGCAAGCTGCGCCTCACGGGTGGCGAACCCTTGTTGCGTCCGCACCTGGCCGAGCTCGTCGCGCGTTTGCGCCGGCTCGATGGCATTACCGATCTGGCACTGACTACCAACGGCGTGCTGCTGGCACGACACGCCAGCGAGCTGCGCGATGCCGGGCTCGATCGCGTCACCGTCAGCCTCGATACGCTCGATCCCGCGCTGTTCCATCGCATGAGCGGCGGCCGCGGCGCGCTGGACGATGTGCTGGCCGGCATCGACGCCGCGCAGGCCGCAGGCTTTCCGCATGGCGTGAAACTCAATACGGTCGTGCAGCGCGGCGTAAACGAGCATACGGTGATCGATCTGGTCGACCGCTTTCGCGACAGCGGCATCGTGGTGCGCTTCATCGAGTACATGGACGTAGGCAACCGCAACGACTGGCGCCCGGGCGCGGTGGTGCCGTCTGCGGAACTCGTTCAGCGCATACACGCGCAATGGCCGTTGCGGGCGGTGCCGCCCAAATATGCCGGCGAAGTGGCGACGCGTTATCGCTTCGAGGACGGCCGCGGGGAAATCGGCATGATCTCCTCCATCAGCCAGCCGTTCTGCGGCGGTTGCTCGCGGGCGCGGCTTTCCTCCGAAGGCATGTTGTACACCTGCCTGTTCGCCACGCAGGGCACCGATCTGCGCCAGCCGCTGCGCGATGGCGCCAGCGATCAGGTCTTGACCGACCTGCTGCGCGATGTGTGGCTGCGCCGCGTCGACCGCTACAGCGAAGAGCGGGCGGAGCACCATGGCAAGGCGCCGCGCAAGATCGAAATGCATTACATCGGGGGATGAGGTGCTGCAGGCCATGCAACGAACCTCTTCCTGCCCGTCATTCCGGCCTGCGCCGGAATGACGATGAGGAATATCCGACCTGCGCCGCAAAAGGCCCGCGCCAACACAATTTCTTCATCCTTGCCGTCGCCGCCGGACCGATAATCAGGCCATGCCCCCGGAGTTTGCCGTGACCGCGATGCCCACCCAGCTTTCCCACGTCGGCGACGACCAGCAGCCGCGCATGGTCGACGTCGGCGCCAAGGCGATCACCCGCCGCACCGCAAAGGCGCGTGCAACCGTCACGTTTCCCGCGGACGTTGCGCAGCGCCTGCACGATGCAGGCTACGTCACGCCAAAAGGCGCGGTGCTCACCGTGGCGCAGATCGCCGGCGTGATGGGCGCCAAGGCCACGCCGCAACTTATTCCGTTGTGCCATCCGCTGAGCATCGACAAGTGCGACATCGCCATCCGCATGGAAGGCGTGGATGCGCTGATCGATTGCACGGTGTCGTGCAGCGGCCGCACCGGCGTGGAAATGGAAGCGCTCACCGGCGCCACCGTGGCCGCGTTGACCATCTATGACATGTGCAAGGCGATGTCGCACGACATGGTGATCGGCGACGTGCGCCTGGTCTCCAAGACCGGCGGCAAGCACGACGTCGGCAACACGGAGACGGTATGAGCAACTCACTGGCTCCGCTTTATGGCTTGTTGTTGAGCGGCGGCGCGAGCCAGCGCATGCGCCAGGACAAGGCCGCGCTCGCCTACCGTGGCGAACCGCAGTTGCTGCGCGCCTGGCGCCTGCTCGAAGCCGTGACCGAGCGCACCTTCCTGTCGGTGCGTGACAGCCAGCGCGAGGATGCCTTGCGCGCAGGCCTGCCGCAGATCGTCGACACTTACGATGCCATCGGCCCCGCGGCCGGCATCCTGTCCGCACAGGATCGCCATCCGGATGCCGCCTGGCTGGTGCTGGCATGCGACCTGCCGTTGCTGGACCACGACACGCTGCGCCGGCTGATCGATGCGCGCGATCCACACGCCGACGCCACCGTGTTCGCCAGCAGCCACGACGGCCTGCCCGAGCCGCTGTGCGCCATCTGGGAACCGGGCAGCCACGCGCTGCTCAGGCAACGCTACGAGGACGGCAGCTATTGCCCGCGCAAAGCCCTGATGCAATCGAAGATTGTCCTGTTGCCGGCGCCCGGCGACGCGCTGGACAACGTCAACACACCCGAGGAACGGGCAGCCATGCAACAGCGTCTGGAGTCTTTGGCATGACGGTGGTGAACCTCCAGTACTACGCGCAATTGCGCGAACAGGCCGGCACCAGTGGCGAGCAGGTCACCACCACGGCAACGTCATTGCGCGATCTCTATGAGGAACTGCGCACGGCGCGCGGCTTCTCTCTGGCGGCGGACGCGCTCAAGGTGGCGGTGAACGCCCAGTTCAGCGCGTGGGATCGCCCGCTGCGCGATGGCGACACCATTGTTTTCATTCCACCGGTGGCGGGCGGATGAGTCGTTTCGAACTTTCCAATGCAGTCGTCGATACCGAAGGTCAGCGTGATCGGCTTCGCCATCCGCAGAGCGGCGGCTATTGCGCGTTCGAAGGCTGGGTGCGCAACAGCAACGAAGGGCGCGAGGTCGACGGGTTGTCGTACGAGGCCTATGCAGAACTCGCCGTCGCGGAAGGCGAGCGCATCGTCGCCGAAGCCATCGAGCGCTACAGCGTGACCGATGCGCGCTGCGTGCATCGCACCGGCGATTTGAAGATCGGCGACATGGCGGTGTGGGTCGGCGCGTCGTCGCCGCATCGCGACGAGGCATTCCGCGCCTGCCGCTACATCATCGACGAGATCAAGCACAGGCTGCCGATCTGGAAGAAGGAACACTACGTCACCGGCGAATCGGACTGGGTGGCATGCACGCATGTGTATCGCGAGCACGAGCACGAAGATCACCATAGCCATCACCACCACGCGCATGCCGCGCCGTTCGTTCCCGACTACTCGCGCCAGACACGCCTGCGCGAGGTGGGCGAGGCGGGGCAGGCGAAGCTGGCGGCCGCGCGCGTGCTCGTGATCGGCGCAGGTGGACTCGGTTGCCCGGTGATCAGTTATCTCGCCGGCGCCGGCATCGGCACGCTCGGCATCGTCGATGGCGACCGCCTGGACGCCAGCAACCTGCATCGCCAGACGATGTACGACGCGCGCGACATCGGCGAGTACAAGGCCGAGTTGGCCGCGCGTCGCGTGGCTGCGCTCAACCCCACGGTGAAGGTGCAGGCCTGGAAGGAACCGTTGACCGCGTCCAACGTGGTCGATGTGTTCAATCAGTTCGACCTGGTGGTGGAATGCACGGACGACATGCGCAGCCGCTATCTCAGCAGCGACGCCGCCGTCGTCACGGGCACGCCGTTGATCCTCGCCAGCATCTATCAGTACGAAGGCCAGCTGCAAATCGTCTCCGGCCAGCCCGGCACGCTATGCCTGCGCTGCCTGTGGCCGCACGAGCCGGCACCGGAATCGGTCGGTAGTTGCGTGCTCTCGGGCGTGCTCGGCCCCGTGCCCGGCGTGTTGGGCGCCATGCAGGCCACCGAGGCGTTGAAGTATCTGCTTGGCCTGCCGCAACCGAACGCGGGTGTGTTGTCGCTGGTGAACCTGATCGATCTCAGCATCCAGCACCTGCCCATCGACGCGGCCAGCGGTTGCGCTATGCATGGCGGATGCATCGAGGTGGCGCGTCGTGCGCTTGCCCGTTCGGTAAATGAGGAAGACGTCGACCTGGCCTTCGATCGACTGGACGATGCCATCGCTGCCGGCTTCCGGCTGGTGGATGTGCGCGAGGCCGACGAGTGGATCAGCGATCCGATGCCGGTCGTTGCCGCGCTGCAGGTACCCTCCGCGCAGGTGGGCGAGCGGGCAGGCGAGTTCGTCGATGGTCGTTATCTGCTCGTGTGCGCCAGCGGCCGGCGCAGCGGTCATGCGGCGCGCCTGCTCCGCGGCGAAGGCGTGCAGAACGTGTATTCGCTGGCGGGAGGACTGCACGCGCTGCGCGTTGCGGGCTGAATGCGCGCGGCGCGAAAGCGTGAACACCGAAAACGAAAAAGCCCGCATCGCTGCGGGCTTCGTCTACAATTGGTGCCCAGGAGAGGACTCGAACCTCCACGGTTTTACCCGCTAGTACCTGAAACTAGTGCGTCTACCAATTCCGCCACCTGGGCAGGTGTCACGCGTGCTTTGTCAGCTGCGTGAGCCGCGTAGATTAGGCATGTGTCGGTGGGTTGTCAACTATCCTTTCACGGATTTTTTTTCGGACCGCGTCTCCTCCGGTCCGCAAGCCCCTTAAAACAACTAAAAAGGCATAGGAAGTGACCAGAAAAAAAGAACCGCGCGACAGCAAGCAGGAAGCCAAACGGGGCCCCAAGGCGCCGAAGAGCAACAGCGGTCGTGCACGTCGTTCGGCCGTCGATCCCAGCCGGCCGCGCGAAGGTGTGGTGGGCGATCCGCACGCGGAACGCGAGGCGCAGCGCTATGAGCGGCCCATTCCCAGCCGCGAGGCGATCCTCGCGCTGCTCGAAGAACGCGGCGAACTGCTGACCGAGGCGCGCATCGCCGAGGCGCTGTCGCTGTCCGACGAATACGAACTCAATGCGCTGCGCAAACGCCTGGGTGCCATGGTGCGCGACGGCCAACTGTTGCTGGGGCGTCGTGGCGGCTATGCACCGGCCAACAAGCTGGACCTGATCCAGGGCGTGGTGCTCGCCAACGCGGAAGGCTATGGCTTCCTGCGTCCCGATGGCGGCGGAGACGATCTCTATCTGTCGCCCCAGCAGATGCGCACGGTGCTGCATGGCGACCGTGTGTTGGCCAGCGTGGTTGGCATCGACCGTCGCGGTCGCAAGCAGGGCGCCATCGTCGAGGTGTTGCAGCGCCGTTCGCCGCGACTGGTCGGTCGCGTGGTGATCGAGAACGGAGTCACCCTGGTAGCGCCGGATGATCGCCGCGTGCACCAGGACGTGATGATCGTGCCCGGGCAGGACATGGGCGCGCGTTCCGGCCAGATCGTGGTGGCCGAGATCACCGATCCGCCGACGCCGCATCGCGGCCCGCTGGGTGCCATCCGCGCCGTGCTGGGCGAACGCCTGCAGCCGTCGCTGCTGGTGGAGATGGCCATCGCCAGCCACGACCTGCCGCACGACTGGCCCGATGCGGTGATACGCGATGCGGCCCAGGTGGAGCCGCAGGTGACCGCCGCCGAACGCGAAGGCCGCGTGGATCTGCGCTCGCTGCCGCTGGTGACGATTGATGGCGCCGACGCACGCGACTTCGACGACGCGGTGTTTGCCGAGCCCAGGCGTGGCGGCGGTTATCGCCTGGTGGTTGCCATCGCCGACGTGTCGCACTACGTGAAGGTGGGTTCGGCGCTCGACAAGGAAGCCTACGAGCGCAGCACTTCCACCTATTTCCCCGGCTTCGTGGTGCCGATGCTGCCGGAGACGCTGTCCAACGGCATCTGTTCGTTGAACCCCAAGGTCGAACGCCTGTGCATGGTGTGCGACATGCTGGTCAACGAAGAAGGCGAGGTGGTCCGCTCGAAGTTCTACAACGCGGTGATGCGATCGCACGCACGCCTCACCTACGACCGTGTTTGGCAGGCCATCGGCCTCAATGATGCCGATGCGCGGCACGAACTTGCCGACGTGCTGCCGCAGGTCGAACACCTGCACGGCCTCTACAAATTGATGGCGGCGCAGCGCAAACGCCGTGGCGCGATCGACTTCGAAACGCCCGAGGTGAAATTCCGCCTCGACCAGCGTGGCGAAGTGGAGTCGATGGGCGCCACCGAGCGCAACGATGCGCACAAGCTGATCGAGGAATGCATGATTGCCGCCAACGTGCAGGCGGCGCTGTTCCTCGAAAAGAAGAAGATTCCCGCGCTGTTCCGCGCACACGAGCCGCCGCCGGCCGAGAAGTACGAAGACCTGCAGCAGTTCCTGCGCGAGTTCAAGCTGCGCATGCCGCCGGTGGAGGACGTGACGCCGGGCGACTTCGCCGACGTGCTGCGCCTCGTGCATGACCGACCGGAGCGTGAGCTGATCCAGTCCGTGCTGCTGCGCTCGCAGAGCATGGCGGCGTACCAGCCCGACAATCGCGGTCACTTCGGCCTCGCATTGGAGGCGTATGCGCATTTCACCTCGCCGATCCGTCGCTATCCGGATCTGCTGGTGCACCGCGCGATCCGCTATGCCATCGCCGGCGGCAAGCCTTCCGCCTACTACTACAGCCCGAGCGAAATGGCCGCGATGGCCGTGCATTGCTCGCAACGCGAGCGTCGTGCGGAAGAAGCCGAGCGCGACGTGGACGAGCGCTTCAAGTGCGCCTGGATGTCCAAGCACGTGGGCAGCGAGTTCGACGGCACCGTCACCGGCGTTACGTCGTTCGGCCTGTTCGTGGAGCTGGACGAGTCGAAGGTGTCTGGCCTGGTGCACATCAGCCAGCTTTCCAACGACTACTACCACTTCGATCCCGTGCGTCACTTGCTGAAGGGCGAGCGCAGCGGCGCGCAGTTCCGCCTGGGCGATCACGTGCGCGTGCAGGTGCTGCGGGCCAGCCTGGAAGACCGCAAGATCGACTTCCGCCTGGTCACGCCGCGCAAGGAAGGCTTCGTGCCGCCCAGCAGCGAGCGCCGCTACAACTACGCCGCGGCAGGCGAGCGTTATTCGCTGCCCAAGGGCGGCAAGGGGACATCGCGCCCGGCCACGCGCGATAATGACGCTCCCCCGGCATCGCGCCCGTCGGCTCGCGCCGACGCGCCCGCGGCCGGGAAGAAACCGGATGGCGGCAAGAGCATGCTGGCCAAGGCCAAATCGGCCGCCAAGGGCAAGTTCAATGCGGCCAAGGCTGCCGCGTCCAAGGCAGTCACCAAGGCCCGCGGGGCCGGCAAGAACAAAGGCAAAAAATGAGTGATAGCTGGATCGTCGGGATCAACCCGGTCGAAGGTGCCCTGAGCAACGACGCCTCGCGCGTGCGCGAAGTGTTGGTGGAGCAGGGCCAGCGCAATGCGCGCGTGCAGGAACTGGCGGCGCGCGCCAAGACGTTGAACATTCCCGTGCACCATCGTTCGCGCGAGGAGCTTGATCGCGTGTCGGGTGAGGCACGCCATCAGGGCGTGGTGGCGCGTTACGAAGCGCCGCCGATGGGTTCGGAGAACGACATTGAACGCCTGCTCGCCGAAGCAGGCCAGGGCGCGCTGGTGCTGGTGCTCGATGGCGTCACCGATCCACACAACCTGGGCGCGTGCCTGCGCAGCGCGGCGGCTGCTGGCGCAACCATGGTGATCGTGCCGAAGGATCGCGCCGTGGGTCTCACGCCCGTGGTGCGGCGTGCGTCGGCCGGTGGTGCCGATCGCGTGCCGCTGATCGCCGCGACCAATCTTGCCCGCGCGCTGCGCACGCTCAAGGATGCCGGCGTGTGGATCACCGGCCTGGCCGGCGATACGGACACCTCGGTCTACAGCATCGACATGCGTGGCCCGGTAGCGCTGGTGCTGGGCAGCGAAGGCGAGGGCATGCGTCGCCTCACGCGCGAAACCTGCGATTTCGTGGCACAGATTCCGATGCCCGGCGTGATGGAAAGCCTGAATGTGTCCGTGGCAACGGGCATCGTGTTGTTCGAGGCATTGCGACAAAGGAGTGAAAAGCGATGACGTTCTTCTGGTATGACTGGGCCGGCTATATCGGCGTGGTACTGGTGCTGTCGTCCTTCCTGTTGCTGCAGGCACGCAAGCTGCACGGCACGGGCCTGGTCTATCAGCTCATGAACGTGTTTGGCGCGCTGGGCGTGGTGCTGTCGCTGGTGTTCGGCGTGGCGATCAACTGGCCTGCGCTGCTGATGGAGCTGGCCTGGATCATCATCGGCGTGTACGGCATCATGCATTCGGCGCGCGTGCGACGCGAAGCCCGCGAGCTGGGCAGCAAGTTCACGTCCTGACGCGGGTTCAGGCGTCGCCGGTAAAATGCGTGGACCGGTTCTGCAAGGGAACCGGTCTGCGGGGACGGCCCCGCACGCAAGTCTTTTCGGCAGGGACGGCCCTGCTCTCATCCAGAGGAGCGCTTCATGCCCTGGATCTATCTCGCGTTCGCCGGCCTGCTCGAAGTGGTGTGGGCGGTAGGACTCAAATACACCGAAGGCTTCACACGACTTTGGCCCAGCGTGATCACGGGTTCGGCGATGGTCGCCAGCATCGTGTTGCTGGCCATGGCGGTGAAGACCTTGCCCATCGGCACGGCCTACGCCATCTGGACCGGTATCGGTGCCGTGGGCGCCGTGATTCTCGGCATCGTGTTGTTTGGCGATTCGGCCTCGCCGCTGCGGCTGGCCTGCGTGGCCCTGGTGGTGCTTGGCATGGTTGGCCTGAAGCTCACCGGCAACGCGCACTGAGCGTGCATCACCGAGGGTTCAACTCCCTCACTGTCATTCCCGCGAAAGCGGGAATCCAGCGCCTTTCTGCCGTCTAAAGGAACGACACTGGATGACCAGCTTCGCTGTTGTAGATCGTCTCCCGCTTTCGCGGGAATGACGATGAGGGAAAGTGATGTGATTGCGCCCGGACAACGCGGTTAGCGGTTACTCGGGCTTGTTGCCCAGCTTCGTCAACTCGGGGTTCGACGTGAAGTCGCGCTTGGCACGCTGTGCCGTGAGCGGTTCGCCGTTCACCTGGTACCAGATGCTTTCGGCGATGTTGGTGGCGTGGTCGCCGATGCGCTCGATGTTCTTGGCCATGAACAGCAGGTGCGTGCACGGCGTGATGTTGCGCGGGTCTTCCATCATGTAGGTGAGCAACTGGCGGAAGTAGCCGGTATAGGCTTCGTCCAGCTCCGCATCGTCCTTCCACACCTGATAGGCGCGCTCGGCATCGCGGTCGCGGTAGGCGATCAGCACGTCGCGCACTTCCTGCGCGGCCAGTTCGGCGAGGTAGCCCAGGCCGCTGGTCGGCGCGATCGGCGCAACCATCGAAAGCGGAATGGAACGCTTGGCCACGTTGGCGGCGTAATCACCGATGCGCTCGATGTCGGCGGCGATGCGCAGCGCGGCGAACACGTTGCGCAGGTCGCCGGCGATGGGCGCGCGCAGCGCGAGCAGGCGCACCACGTCGTGGCTGATTTCCTGTTCGAGCAGGTCGATGGCGTCGTCGTTGTTGACCACGTGCTGCGCGGCGCGCTCATCACGGCGGTCGATCACGTCGATGGCTGCTTCCAGCTGGCTCACCGCAAGCTCGCCCATGCGCACGATCTCGCCGGTGAGGCGCGTCAGCTCGTCGTCGTAGCTCTTGATGATGTGTTCTTTGCTGCTGCCGCTCATGGGAGATTCCCTATCAGTAAACGGTGAGGCGGCGTGGCCCCTCACCCCGCCCTCTCCTCGAAGGGGAGAGGGAGTGGCGTATCGCTTTAGCCGAAGCGACCGGTGATGTAATCCTCGGTCTGCTTCTTGCCCGGCTTGGTGAAGATCTGTTCGGTGCGGTCGAATTCGATCAGCTCGCCCAGGTACATGAACGCGGTGAGGTCCGAGCAACGGGCCGCCTGCTGCATGTTGTGGGTGACGATGACGATGGTGTACTCGCTCTTGAGTTCTTCCACCAGCTGCTCGATGCGGCCGGTGGCGATCGGGTCGAGCGCCGAGGTCGGTTCGTCGAGCAACAGCACTTCGGGCTTCAGCGCGATGCCACGCGCAATGCACAGGCGCTGCTGCTGGCCGCCGGAGAGGCCGAGCGCGCTCTGCTTGAGCTTGTCCTTCACCTCGTCCCACAGCGCGGCGCTGCGCAGCGCCTGTTCCACGCGGATGTCCATGTCGGCGCGCGACAGCTTCTCGTGATGGCGGATGCCGTAGGCCACGTTCTCGAAGATGGTCATCGGGAACGGCACCGGCTTCTGGAAGACCATGCCGACCTTGCTGCGCAGGCGGTTCATGGAATAGCGCGAATCGAGGATGTTCTCGTCGTCCAGCACGATCTCGCCCTTTGCTTCGAGCTTGGGGTAGATCGCATAGATGCGGTTGAAGATGCGCAGCAGCGTGGACTTGCCGCAACCGGACGGACCGATGATGGCCGTGACCTTCTTCTCCGGAATGTCCATGTTGATGCCTTTCAGCGCATGGAACCCGTTGTAGTAGAAGTGCAGGTCGCGCACCTTCAACTTGGTGGGCGCGATGGGGGCAGGCGTTGCCGCGGACTGCGGGTGGATGCCGGCGGCGGCGGACTCAGTCATGGGACACCTTGGAGCGTGAAAGGACCAGACGGGAAGCGAGGCTCAGCAACAGCACGAACATGGTCAGCACAAAGGCACCGGCCCACGCGATGGCGTGCAGGCCTTCGCCCGGATCGTTGGCGTACTGGTAGATCATCTGCGGCAGGCTGGACATCTTGTCCGCCGGATTGAACGTCATATAGTTGTTGCCGAATGCGGTGAACAGCAGCGGTGCGGTTTCGCCACTGATGCGCGCCAGCGCCAGCAGCACGCCGGTGATGATGCCCGAGCGCGCGGCTCGGATCAGGATCTGCGTGGTCAGCTTCCACTGCGGAATGCCCAGCGACAGCGATGCTTCGCGCAGCGTGGAAGGCACCAGGCGCAGCATTTCGTCGGAGGTGCGCACGATGACGGGCAGGGCGATCAGCGCCAGCGCCACGCCGCCGGCCCAGCCGGAGAACGTGGTGTTGCCGTTGGTCAGCGAGGTGCTCGGCAACACGATGATGGTGTAGACGAACAGGCCCAGCACGATCGACGGCGCCGACAGCAGGATGTCGTTGAGGAAGCGGATCGACTCGCCCAGCTTGGTGCCGTTGGCGTATTCGGCCAGCCACGTACCGGCGAGGACGCCAATGGGCGTGGCGATCAGGATGCCGATGAGGTTGACGATGAAGCTGCCGACCATGGCGTTGGCCAGGCCGCCGTCTTCGCCATACGCGGTGATCTTGGTAAACAGCTGCGGCTTGAGCGCAGCGATGCCCTGCTGCAGCGTCTCCCACAGGATCCACGCGAGAAAGAGCAGGCCGATCAGCGTTGCCACCACGCTCAAGCTGAGCGCGATGATGTTCTTGATGCGACGCGTGGAATACAGCATCGAGTTGCCGGCCATCAGCGACCCTCCTTGTGGGCAAGCTGGCGCAGCATCCAGCGTGCGATCAGCAGCACGATGAAGGTCACCACGAACAGCAGGAAGGCCAGCGCCATCAGCGTGGACTTCTGCAGGCCGGCGGCCTCGGAGAACTGGTTGGCGATGGTGGAGGCGATGGAGGCGCCCGGATCGAGGATCGACGGCGACAGCGTCATCGCATTGCCGAGCACGAAGGTCACGGCCATCGTTTCGCCGAGTGCGCGGCCCAGGCCCAGGAAGATGCCGCCGATCACCGCCGAACGCGTGTAGGGCAGCACGATGTCCCAGGACACTTCCCAGGTGCTCGAGCCCAGCGCATACGCCGATTCCTTCAGGCGCGAGGGCACCGTCTGGAACACTTCGCGCATCACCGAGGAGATGAAGGGGATGATCATCACCGCCAGCACGATGCCGGCGGTGAGGATGCTGGCGCCGAACGGATAGTCGCTGCCGAACAGCTTGCCGACGAAGGGCACGTGCTGAGCCACCCACGACAGCTTGCCATCGTCGGGCTTGTTGCCGAGGTAGTTGGTCATCCACGGCTTGATGTGATCAGCGAAAAAGGGCGCGAAGATGAAAAGGCCCCACATGCCGTAGATGATCGAAGGGATGCCGGCCAACAGTTCGATGGCCGAGGCCACCGGCGTGCGCAGCCACGGCGGCGCCACTTCGGAAAGATAGAGCGCGATGCCGAAACTCACTGGCACGGCAATGACGAGCGCAATCAGCGAGGTGGCGATGGTGCCGTACACTGGCACGAGCGCGCCGTAGGTGTCCGAGCCCGGATCCCATGCGTCGCTGACGAGGAAGTGCCAGCCGAACGTGCCGAACGCGTGGCGGCCACCCCACAGCGTGGCACCGGCGGCACCGAGCAGGCAGGCCAGCACCAGCAGGGCGCAGCCCTTGAGCAGCCAACTGAACAGGCGGTCGTGCCGGGCGTCGCGACGAGCGCGCTCTTCCTGGGGCACGGAGGAGGCGATGGCGCCTACGTTCGCTTGCATGTGCGGAGGATTCCTCGGCATTCAGGCCAAAAACCGGTGGGTGCCGGCTGGTCGATGGATGGCGCTTCCGGGCGCCTTTCAGCAACAGGCCGCCCGAGGTTAGTCGGGCGGCCGTTGTCGTGCAGTCAAGCCATCAGGATAAGCGTTGCCGGTTGCCGTAGCGTGACCGGCGAGACGCCGATCTTAGTGCTTGTATTCCGAAGCCCAGTAGGCCTCGATCTTCTTGACCAGGGTGTCCGGCAGCGCGACGTAGTCGAGCGAGGCGGCATCCTTCTGGCCGTTCTCGAGCGCCCACTTGAAGAACTCGAAGGCCACCTTGGTGTGCTCGGCATTCTTCGGCTTCTTGTACATCACCACCCAGGTGGTCGCGGTGATCGGCCATGCCTGCGCACCGGAGGCGTTGGTCATGATCACGTTGAAGTCCTTGGCGCTGGCCCAGTCCGCGGTCGCGGCGGCAGCGGCGAAGGCGTCGGCGCTCGGTGCTACGACCTGGCCGGCGGCGTTCTTCAGGTTCACCCAGCTGATCTTGTTCTTCACGGCATAGGCGTATTCGACGTAGCCGATCGAACCGGTGATCTGCTTCACGTACTGCGACACGCCTTCGTTGCCCTTGCCGCCCACGCCGGTCGGCCACTCGACGGCCGTGCCGAACTTGACCTTGGAAGCCCAATCCGGGCTGACCTTGGACAGGTAGTTGGTGAAGTTGAACGAGGTGCCCGAACCATCCGAGCGATGCACCACGGTGATCTTCTTGGACGGCAGGTTCACGCCGGCGTTCATCGCGGCGATGCGCGGGTCGTTCCACATGGTGATCTTGCCGAGGAAGATGTCGGCGAGGGTGGCGCCGTCCAGCTTGACCTGGCCGGCTTCGACGCCCGGGATGTTCACCACCGGCACGATGCCGCCCACCACGACCGGGAACTGGCCCAGGCCGAACTGTGCGAGGTCTTCAGCCTTCACCGGTGCATCGGTGGCGCCGAAGTCGATGGTGCCTTCCTTGATCTGCGCCACGCCGGCGCCCGAGCCGACGGACTGATAGTTGAGCTTGTTGCCGGTCTTTTCGGCGTAGCCCGCGGACCACTTCGACAGCACCGGGTAGACGAAGCTCGAGCCTGCGCCGGTGATATCGGTCGCCTGCGCGCCCATGGCAAACAGCGACGCCGCGGCGAACACAGCGGTCGTGCCGATGCGAGACAGAGATTTGGTTGAGATCAACACGGTTGCTCCAGTAAGGGTCACGGGGGATTCCGCCCGCCGTTATTTCATGCGCGCCGTGTTGCAATGAAATGAGTTCAATGTTTCAGCGATATGACAGTCCGTCACGAACTGTCATATGGCACTGATAAAGAAGGGATTAAATCGATCGGCCAAGATGGGCGGGAAGCTGCCCGCGGCCGTTACAGCGATTCGATGCCGATCTGGTCGCGCTCGAATTCTTCCAGCCGGCGCCAGCGGTTGATGATGGTGCAGAACAGCTCGGCCGTGCGCTCGGCGTCATAGATGGCCGAATGCGCCTCGCGCGTATCGAACGGAATGCCGGCGGCCTGCACGGCCTTGCTCAGCACGGTCTGTCCATAGGCCAAGCCGCTCAGCGTGGCGGTGTCGAAGCAACTGAAGGGGTGGAAGGGGTTGCGCTTGTGGCCCACGCGGCGCACGGCTGCATTGAGAAAACCCAGGTCGAACGCGGCGTTGTGGCCCACCAGCACCGCACGCTGGCAATCCATGTCGCGCATGGCATCGCGGATGGGCTTGAACACATGGTCCAGCGCCACGCGCTCATCCAGCGCGCCGCGCAGCGGGTTGTCCGGGTCGATGCCGGTGATCTCCAGCGCACGCGGGTCGATATTGGCGCCGGGGAAAGGGTGCACGTGGGCAGACACGGCCGGCATCGGCTGCAGATAGCCTTCGGGCGTCATCCGCAATATGACAGCGGCGATTTCCAGCAGCGCATCGCGCTCGGCATCGAAACCGCCGGTTTCCACGTCCACGATGACCGGCAGAAAGCCTCGGAATCGCTCGGCCATGCGGCCGGCCATGCTGTTGTTGAGGTTGTCCATTCGCAAATCATATCAGCCGGGGCCGCTGGCCCGGTTTGGGCATGTGCCGGGAGGCGAGTTGTCCGTACGTGCGCGAACGCATGTCTCCGTTCTGTCACATAACGTCCATGTAACGGTAAACCCCGAAGCCCATCCTGCGCTCCGAACCTGCTTGGACGGCCGGAGAGAGAAGGGGGCGGTCCAGGTGATTCTTACCTACATGCGGAGATATTCCATGCGTTCCAAGTTGCTCGCGGTGGCGATTGCTGCCGGTTTGGGCGTTACCAGCTTCCACGTCATGGCCGACCCGGCCCAGGCGAAGTCGACCTCGAAGACCACCACGCAGTCTTCGCAGTCTGCTGAAATCGAAGCGCTGAAGGCCCAGTTGCAGGCCCTGCAGGCGAAGGTCGTCGAGCTCGAGCAGCGCACCGATGCGCAGTCCGATATCAACGTGTCCACCGGCCAGGCCGTGGAGCAGGTGCAGAAGCAGGTCGCCACCACCGACGCGACGGTCAAGAAGTCGCAGGACAAGATTGCCTACAAGGGCGTGAACATCACGCTCGGCGGCTTCCTCGCTGCCGAATCGATCTACCGTTCGGCCCAGGAAGGCGCGGACATCGCCTCGAACTACAGCGCGATTCCGTACAAGAACGTGCAGACCGCGCACATGAACGAGTTCCGCATGACCGCCCGCCAGAGCCGCATCTCGGCCCTGGCCCAGGGTGACGTGGATCCGACCACGCATCTGTCCGGCTACATCGAACTGGACTTCCTGGGCGGCGCCCAGACCGCGAACTCGAACGAGTCGAACTCGTTCAACCCGCGCATCCGCAACGTGTACCTGGCCTCCGATTGGGATACCTCCGGCCTGCACCTGCTGGCCGGCCAGAACTGGTCGCTGCTGACGCTCAACAGCAAGGGCATCATGCCGCGTGGCGAGCAGATGCCGCCGCAGATCGACGCGCAGTACATCCCGGGCTTCACCTGGGCGCGTCAGGCGCAGATCCGCCTGGTCAAGGATTGGGACAAGAAGTACTGGCTGGGCATCTCGCTCGAGAATCCGCAGACCACGTTCTACTCCAGCCCGAACCAGGCCAAGGCGCCGGTGCAGCAGACGGCTTACAACATGACCGCGGGTTCGGGTTTCGACTCGGCCAACACGCTGTCGCTCAACCACATCCCGGACGTGATCGTGAAGTTCGCTGCTGACCCGGGCTACGGTCACTACGAACTGTTCGGCCTCGGCCGCGCCTTCTACAACCGCTATGCGGTGAACGGCAGCTACCAGAACCACAACACCTACGGCGGCGGCTGGGGTCTGGGCGTGATCCTGCCGCTGATCGACAAGACCCTCGACTGGCAGTTCTCCGGCATGTCGGGCAAGGGTATTGGCCGTTACGGCAGCGCCCAGCTCTCCGACGTGACCTTCAGCCCGAACGGCAACCTGGCTCCGATCAAGGAGAACATGATGCTGACCGGCCTGACCTGGCACACCAACCCCGATCTGGACATCTATCTGTTCGGCGGTCGCGAAGCTGCCAGCAAGAAGGACTTCACCGCTTACAACGGCGGCAACGTGGCCCTCGGTTACGGCAACCCGGCTTACAACAACAGCGGTTGCGACATTGCCGGCAATAGCAACTGCGTGGGCAACGCTCGCGAGATCTGGCAGGGCACGGCCGGCTTCTGGTGGAAGTTCTACCAGGGCAAGTTCGGCAAGATGCAGTTCGGTGCACAGTACTCGTACACCCAGAAGGAAGCGTTCCCGGGCCAGGGCTTCATCAATGGCGTGAGCGGTCCGGTTGCCAACGGTCTTGCTTCGCCGAAGGCCACCGAGAACATGTTCTTCACCTCCTTCCGCTACTACCCGTTCTAATCGGATCGGCGGTACGGCTATCGCAACGGAGTTCCACCCAAGGACGGATAAAACGGCGAGCCCCTGGCTCGCCGTTTTTTTTTGCGTTGCGTGTTTGTTCGCGATGACACCTCATCGCCAACATGAATGTCTGCTGGCGTGTTTCAGAAAATGCGACATCGATGTGACGCAAAGTCTTGCGATCGTCGTGCGCTTTCCGATAACGTCAGCGGTATGGCTTCGCGTCTCCACCGTTCTCGTTTCGCCGCGTTTCTGGCGTGTTTGTTCGGCCTGCTTCTGCTGGTCGGCACGCCGGTACGCCCGGTGCAACTGTCTTCCGCTTCGTTGGGCGACAAGGCCGTGGCCACGCAGGTCATGGCCGACGATGTCGCCGACATCGCCGCCGACGACGGCGAGCGCGGCGAACTGGAAGACACCTCCACGAGCGGCGGCATGGACGACATTCTCCATCCGTTCGACGTAGCCTGCCTGTGGGCGCCGATGCCCCACCACGCGCCGCGGTCGCTGCATGACGACCCGAGCCCGCACGACCCCGCACGCCTGCTGCGTCCACCCGAAGTCGCCTGATGCGCGGCCGCTGAAGCGGCACGCGTTCCCTATGCGTGCACGCCTTCGGGCCTGCCGCCTCCGATGGTCTTGTCAGTGAGCTGATCCGCCTCCGCGGTGCGCTTCGCGTGCCTGCGCGCGGCGCTGGCCATCCGTTCCTCTTTCCGATGACGCCTCTTGTCTGGCGCGCGTTGCGCCGTGGGCGTCGTACCCGAATCTTGTCTGGAGTATTCGCATGAAGCGTTTGATCGAAGGTTTCGAACAGTTCCGCAATGAGGTTTTTCCCGCGCAGCGCGACGTGTTCCGCAAGCTGGCGGCGGGGCAGAGCCCCAGCACCATGTTCATCACCTGCGCCGACTCGCGCGTGATGCCGGAACTGATGTTCTCGGCACAGCCGGGCGAGCTGTTCGTGTATCGCAACATCGGCAACATCGTGCCGCCGTATGCGCAGCACGTGAGTGGCGTGGTCGCCGCCATCGAGTACGCGGTGAAGGTGCTCAAGGTCAGGCACATCGTCATCTGCGGCCATTCCGACTGTGGTGCGATGAAGGCGCTGCAACATCCCGAACGGGTGCATGACATGCCGTCCGTGGCGGCGTGGATGAAGCACGCGGATGTCGCGCGCTACGTGGTCGATCAGAATGGACCCGGTCTGCAAGGTACCGAGGGCCTGCGTCGACTCACCGAAGAGAATGTGGTGGGTCAGCTAGAACACCTGCGCACGCTGCCCACCGTGGCTGCCGCGCTGGCCAGCGGCCAGTTGCGCATCCATGGCTGGGTCTATGACATCGAGCATGCCGGACTGAAAGCCTTCGACGCGCAGCACGGCCGCTTCGTGCCGGTTGAACCCGGCAACGGCGACTTGCCGGAAGCCACGCCGCATGCGCGTTTCTCCGTGCCTGCTGCGTCCGCGGCATGAGGGGCGGTGTCGTGATCAGCAACTACTTCAAACAAGGATTGTTCGGCCGCGACCTGCTCGGCTCGATCGTGGTGTTCCTGGTGGCGCTGCCTTTGTGCATGGGCATCGCCATCGCCTCGGGCATGCCGCCGGCAGCGGGACTCATCACCGGCATCGTCGGCGGCATCATCGTCGGTGCCGTGGCCGGTTCGCCGTTGCAGGTGAGCGGTCCGGCAGCGGGCTTGGCCGTGCTCGTGTTCGAGCTGGTGCGCGAGCATGGCGTGGTCGCGCTGGGTCCGGTGGTGTTGCTTGCCGGCTTGATCCAGATCGCGGCGGGCCTGTGTCGCGTCGGCCTGTGGTTCCGCATGTGTTCGCCGGCCGTGGTGGCGGGCATGTTGTCCGGCATCGGCGTGTTGATCGTGGCCTCGCAGCTGCACGTGCTGATGGACGCCTTGCCCAAGGCGCGTGGTCTGGAGAACTTCGCGGCGTTGCCCGGCGCGTTGATCGATGCGGTGCAGGGCGAGGCAGGCAGTCTCTCGGCATTGGGTGTTGGCATGGCGACCATCGCCATCATGCTGGGCTGGGAGAAATTGCGCCCGGCGACACTGCGCTTCGTGCCCGGTGCATTGCTGGCGGTGATCGCGTTGACGGCGACCGTACAGTTCACGGGCCTCGCCGTGAAAACGGTGGACGTGCCATCGAACCTGATGGCCGCCGTGTCGATGCCGACGCTGGGCAGTCTTTCCAGCCTGCTGGAACCCTCGTTGCTCATCGCCGCGTTGACGTTCGCCTTCATCGCGAGTGCCGAGACGCTGTTGTCCGCGGCAGCGGTCGACCGCATGCATGACGGCGTGCGCACCCGGTACGACCGCGAGCTCACCGCGCAAGGCATCGGCAACACCATTTGCGGTCTGTTCGGCGCGCTGCCGATGACGGGCGTGATCGTGCGCAGTGCGGCGAATGTGCAAGCCGGTTCGGCCACGCGCATGGCCACCATCATGCACGGCAGCTGGCTTCTCGTCTTTGCCATGCTGCTGCCATGGTTGATGCGCATGACGCCGGTAGCCTGCCTGGCCGGCATCCTGGTCTATACCGGCATCAAGATGGTGAACTTCAAGCAGGTGAAAGCGCTGGCGCAGTACGGCAAGGGCACCGCATGGATTTACGTCGCAACTACCGTGGCCATCGTTGCAACGGATCTGCTGGCCGGCGTGCTGATCGGTTTCGCCTTGTCGCTGTTCCGCCTGGCCTTGCATTCGTCGCGATTGAAGGTGGGTCTGCATCATCACGACGAACCGGGCACGGCATCGCTGCGCCTGGAAGGTTCAGCCACGTTCCTGCGCGTGCCTTCGGTGGCGCGTACCTTGGAAAGCGTGCCGCCAAACACGCGGCTGCAACTTCAGGTGGATCGCCTGCATCACGTCGACCAGGCCTGCCTTGAGTTGCTGCGCGAATGGAGCAGGAATGCCTCTGCGCGCGGTTGCGAGCTGATTGTGGACTGGCAGCAGCTCAACCTGCGTGTCGAAGGTGTGCGACGGGCGGCATAGGCTCGCTCGTCATCATAGGAGTCCTCTTGCCTCCCCTCTCTCTCCGTGGGAGGACTCCTTGGGTCCCCGGGCGGTCGCAGCGGAGTAGGTACCGTTGCGTCAGTGGGCCTGGGTCGTGCTGTCGGCCACCGCGTTGGCGGTGGTCGACAGCTGGGCGGAATCCCAGCCGCCACCAAGTGCGCGGATCAGGTTCACGCTTGCCTGCAAACGTCGCGTGCGCACTTCTTCAGCGCTTCGTTCGGCCTGCAGTTCGGCCGTTTGCGCGCTCACCACGTCGAGATAGTTCACGGCACCTTCGCGATAGCGATTGGTGGCGATGGTCTGCGAATCTCGCGCGGCGCTCGCCGCATCGTCCTGCTGATGTGCTTCCTTGCCGAGTTGCTGCAGCAGCGTGAGGTTGTCTTCCACCTGCTGGAAGGCATCGAGCACCACGCCGCGATAGAGCCCTGCGGACGCATCCAGGTTGGCCTGCGCCTCCTGCACCTTCGAACGTCGCAGGCCACCATCAAACAGCGTCATCGCCAGCTCCGGCCCCAGGGCCCAATAGCGGTTGCTGGCGCTCAGCAGATTGCCCATGCCGGTATCCTGCCAACCCAGCGCGGCGAAAAGACTCAGCCGCGGGAAGAACGCCGCGCGCGCCACGCCGATCTCGGCGTTGGCGGCGAACACGCGGCGCTCGGCGGCGGCAATGTCCGGGCGACGTTCCAGCAATTGCGATGGCACGCCGAGCGGAATGGCGGGCACGTTCATCGGTGCGTTGTCCACCGGCAAAGCGAAGCGCGACGCCGATTCGCCCACCAGCGTGGCGATGGCGTGTTCGGTCAACGCACGCTGCGCTTCCACTTCGGACACCTGTGCCTGCGCATCGGACAGCTGCGTCTTCGCACGACTCACGTCGAGACCAGATGCCACGCCGCCCTGGAAGCGACGCTGCGTGAGGTCCAGCCCTTGCTGGTATGCATCCAGCGTGTCCTTGAGGATGCGCTCCTGCACGTCGTAGCCGCGCAGGGTGACGTAGAGATTGGCAAGCTGTGCCTCCAGGCTCAGCTTCACCGAGGCGAGATCGGCTTGCGCCGCATTGGCATTCGCCTTGCCGGCGGCGACCTCATTGCGCACGCGGCCCCACAGATCCAGCTCATAGCCCAGGCCAACACCGAGGGTTTCCGCGCTGTACTCGTTGGGCTGGCCGCTGCCGCGCAGGGGCCGGTTGTTCGACTGGCGATTGCGGGAGTCGCTCGCACCTACGCCCAGCGTGGGATAGAGATCGGAGCGTGCTTCGCCCAGCAAGGCACGTGCGGCGTCGTAGCGCGCCAGCGCCACGGCGAGGCTGGGATTGGAAACGTCGAGCTGCTTTTCCAAACGGTCGAGCGTGGGGTTGGCATACACCGACCACCACGGGCCGCGCATGGCCATGTCCGCCGGATGCGCGGGTGACCACAATCCGTTTGCCGTCTGCCCGGCGTAATTGTCCGGCAGCGGGCCAACATCCGGCGTCTTGTACGCGGGCGCAAGCGAGCATGCCGGCAACACCGCCACGCATGCCAATGGCAGCAGCCGACGCAGGAAGGTGAGCTTGCGTGTCATGGCGTCACTCCGCCTTGCCGGCGTCATCGTCTGCGAGCGCGATCTGCACCGCGTCACCCTGGGCCAGCGAATCGGACGGATGGTTGATCACGCGGTCGCCCGCCTGCAGGCCCTTGTCGATGCGCAGGCGATCGCCGAGATCCATTGCGATGTGCACGTTGCGCAGCACGACCTTGTTGTGTGCGTCCACCACGGCCACCTGGGGACCTTGCGCGCGGAAGATCAGCGTGGTGGCCGGCACCGTCAGCGTGTGATTGTTGGCTGCCATCGGCAGATGCACTTCGGCATACGCGCCCGGAAGCAGTTCGCCGCGGGGATTGTCCACTTCGAACTGCGCCAGCAGCGAACCGGACGCCTGGTTCACCGCACCCGAATTGCCGATGAGATGCCCGGTGAACTGCTCGCCCGGATGATCGGGCACGTCCAGCTGCACGCTCATGTCGGGGCGGATGGCATCGGCATAACCCTGCGGCACTTCCACGTACAGGCGCATGCGCGTGGTGTCGGACACGGTGAAGAGCGCGGGCGAACTTTCGTTGTTGGCGCTGATGAGATCGCCGATATCGGTGCTGCGCGCCGTTACGGTGCCGGCGAAGGGCGCCGTGATGTGCTTGAACGCTTCCAGGGCGGCGATGCGGTCCACGTCCGCCTGTGCACCCAGCACGTTGGCTTGCGCGGCTTCCGCTTCGCCTGCTTTTTCATCGGCCTCCTGCTTGGACACCGAATTGGAGGCGAGCAGGTTCTTCCAGCGCTTGTCGGTGAGCACGGCCAGTCGCGCATTCGCCTGCGCGCGCACCAGGCTGGCCTTGGCCTGCTCGAATTGCTGGTCGAGCTCGGGCGTGTCGATTTCCGCGAGCGATTGACCCGCAGCGACCTGGCTGCCGATATCGCGACTCCAGCTCTTGAGATAGCCGCTGACGCGCGCATGGATGGGCGCGCTGATCCACGCATCCAGGTGGCCGGGCAGCGTCATCGCCTGCAGGCCGTGGCCGCTTTCGGGCGTCACCAGTTGCACGCTGGGCGTCACCTGCGCATGGGTCCAGGCGACCACGTGGTGATAGTCATAGGCGCGCACGGAAACGCCGGCGACGGTGGCGATCACGGCCAAGGCGAGGCCGATGCGCACGGCGCGGCCGAGCTTCGGCGTTCGCGTGATGATGCTGGCGTCATGCGACATGGACAGGTTCTCCGGAAGCGGAATCGGATACGGGCTGCGTCTGCTCGCGGCCATGCACGATGCTGAAGATCACCGGCACGAAGAGCAGGGTGGCAAAAGTGGCGAACAGCAGGCCGCCGATCACGGCGCGGCCCAGCGGCGAGTTCTGTTCGTGCGTCAGCGCCATCGGCAGCATGCCGATGATCATCGCCAGCGCGGTCATGCATACCGGGCGGAAGCGTGTGAAGCCCGCTTCGAGCGCGGCCTTCATCGCGTCGCCATGTTCGGCAAGACGCTCGCGGCAGAAGCTCACCACCAGGATGGAATTCGCCGTGGCCACGCCCATGCACATGATGGCGCCGGTCAAGGCGGGCACGGACAGCGTGGTGTGCGAGAGGAACAGCATCCACACGATGCCGGCCAGCGCAGCGGGCAGGGCAGTGATGATCACGAACGGATCGAGCCAGGACTGGAAGTTCACCACGATCAACAGATAGATCAGCACGATGGCGCCGACCAGCCCGAAGATCAGGCCGCCAAAGGCTTCGTTCATCGTGCCCACCTGGCCATGCAGGCTCACCAGCGTGCCCCGGGGGCGCGACGCGGCGAACTGGTCCAGCACCTTCTGCACGTCGCTCGATACGGCGCCGAGATCGCGATCCTGCACGGCGGCGTAGATGTCGAACGACGGCAGGATGTTGTAGTGCGACACCACGGCAGGACTGGGCACGCGCGTGAAGGTGGCAATGCCGCCAAGCACCTGGCTGGCGCCCTTGGTGGCCGGCGTCACCGGCAGGCTCGCGATATCGGCCATGCTGTCCATCTTGTATTGCGGCGTGGCCGCGACGATGGGATAGGACACGCCATTCCTCGGATTGAGCCAGAACGTGGGCGCCACCTGCGAGCTGCCGGCCAGCGACGCCACCATGCTGTTGGTGACGTCGCGTTCCGTCACGCCCAGGAGGTCGGCGCGCGTGCGGTTCACCGTCACGTTGAGCTGGGGATAGCTGTTGCTCTGCTGCAGGCGAACGTCCGCGATGCCAGGCACTTCGCGCAGGCGCTTCATGATTTCGGTGGCATAAGCTTCGTTGGCCTTCAGGTCGCGACCGGCGATGGAAACGTCCAGCGGCGCCGGTGCACCAAAATTGAGGATCTGCGAACTCATGTCCGCCGGCAGGAAAGCGAATTGCGTACCGGGAAACTCGCGCGGCAGGCGCGCACGCAGCTCGCGCACGAAATCGGCCGTGGGCGCGTGGTCCTCTTTCAGTACGACTTGGATGTCGCCATCCTGCGGGCCGATGGTGCCGCTGGAGTTGTAGACCATGTTCACGCCGGACAGCGGCAAGCCGATGTTGTCGATCACCGTATCGAGCTGGTTGGGCGGGATCACCTGGCGTATCGAGTTTTCGATGCGATCGAACTCGGCTGCGGTTTCCTCCACGCGGGTGCCCATCGGCGCACGCACGTGCAGGGCTATGGCGCCGGCATCCACGTCGGGAAAGAAGTCGCGGCCCAGCAGCGGCACCAGCGCGAACGAAGCCAGTACGAAGCCAAGGAAGCCCACGATGAAACGGCGCCGATGAGTCAGCGCCACGGCGAGCGTCGCGTGATACACGTCGCGCACCTGCGCAAAGCGATGTTCGAAACGTTGCTGGAACGTCACCATCGCCACGAGGAAAACACTGCGCTTGCGCCGTGCCGGTTGATCGCCCTCGTGATGATTGAGGTAGGCGTCCTCCGGATGATCGCCCAAGCCCTTCTCAAGGTGATGCGGCTTGAGCAGGAACATCGCCAGCGTCGGCACCAGCGTGCGCGACAGCAGGAACGACGAAGCCATCGCAAAGATCACCGCCAACGCCATCGGGCGGAACAGGAAGCCGGCGATGCCATCGAGCAGGAACATCGGTACGAATACGATGCAGATGCACAGCAGCGAGACGAAGGCCGGCGTCACGATCTGCTTGGCGCCATCCATGATCGCCGAATGCACGTCCTTGCCCTGTTCGAGATGCCAGTTGATGTTCTCGATGGTCACCGTGGCGTCGTCCACCAGGATGCCTACGGCCAGCGCCAGGCCGCCCAGTGTCATCACGTTGAGCGTCTGTCCTGTTGCCGCAAGCAATGCGATGGCCGAAAGAATGGCCAGCGGGATGGACACCGCGATGATCACCGTGGAACGCCAGCTACCCAGGAAGATCAGGATCATCACCGAGGTGAGCAGGGCCGCGATGATGCCTTCGCGCGCCACCGAGGAAATCGCCGCCTTCACGAAGGTCGACTGGTCGCTCAGCAGCGACACCTTGAGGCTGGAAGGCAACGACTCCTTCACCAGCGGCATCAGCTGCTTGATGCCGGAGACCACCGCCAGCGTCGATGCGTCGCCCACCTTCAGTGCCGGCATCAACACCGCGCGCTTGCCATCCACGCGCACCACGTTGGTCTGCGGCGCGGCGCCGTCGCGCACGTGCGCCACGTCGCCAATGGTGATGGTGGCGCCGCGCACGGTCTTCACCGGCAGCTGATTGAGTTCGTCGACGGCATCGGGGCTATTGTTGAGCTGCACGTGATATTCGTACGTGCCGATCTTTGCCGTGCCCACCGGAATGATCTGGTTCTGCGCTGCCAGCGCGTTGCTCACGTCCTGCGCGGAGAGCCCATTCGCGGCGAGTGCGCGCGGGTCGAGATCCAGCGTCACTTGACGGGCCGCACCGCCGTACGGCGTGGGCACCGCCACGCCGGGCACGGAAGTGAGCATGGGGCGCATCACATTGAGGCCCTGGTCGAGGATCTTCGCCTCCGACATGCTCTTGCTCGACAGCGCCATCTGCAGGATCGGCACGGTCGAGGCGTTGTAGTTGAGGATCAGCGGCGGCGTGATGCCCGGCGGCATCTGCTTGAGCACGGTCTGCGAAATCGACGTGACCTGCGCCGTGGCCGTGCGGATGTCCACGCCCGGCTGGAAGAAGATCTTGACGATGCCCATGCCGGGCAGCGACTGCGATTCAATGTGCTCGATGTTGTTGACCGAAGTGCTCAGCTGGCGCTCGTAGTAATACACCACGCGGCCGGACATCTGGTCGGGCGGCAGGCCGTTGTAGCTCCACACCACGCTGATCACCGGAATGCCGATGTTCGGGAAGATATCCGTGGGCGTGCGCAAGGCCGCCAAGGGCCCTGCGATGAGGATGAGCACCGCCAGCACGATGAAGGTGAGCGGTCGCGACAGGGCGATTCGGACAAGACCAAGCATGAGCGTCGCAGCGTTTGGGCCAAGGACCCGACGCAGGACATGATGACGATGCAGTCTTGTGGAAACCTTTTGGAAGGCTGAAAGGTGGCTGCGCGGCCTTCCGCTCGTCGTTCTGGCGCAGACCGGTGGCCGATCGGCCTTTGCGACCAGACCAAGGGAGCACGTTTGCGACCATCCGATGTGGTCGCCTCTGGATTCCGGCCTGCGCCGGAATGACGCGCAAAAACCGCGTTGCGTTTGAGGCGTGCGGCCTTATCGGGGTGCTGCAGCCATGCGGATACGGACCAGCAATCCGCGCCCCAGCGGCGATTCGAGCAGCTCGATGGAAGCATCGTGCAGCTCGATCGCGCGCTGCACGATGCTTAAGCCCAGGCCATAGCCGCGCGTGGCGCTTTCCACCTCGCGATGGAAGCGCTGAAAGACGGCTTGTCGCCGGTCGGGCGGAATGCCGGGGCCGTTGTCGCAGATGTCGACGATCGCCTGGTTGCCTTCGCGTCGCAGGGAAACGTCCACCTGGCCTGCGGTTTCCGTGTAGCGCAGGGCGTTCTCGATCAGGTTGCGGAACATGGCGGTGAGCGCCACCTCGTGGCCGAGCACCACGACCATGTCGTCGTGCGCTAGGCTGAGTTCGATGTCTTTCTCAGCGATGAGCGGCGCCAGCTCCTCGATCACTTCGGTGGCGATCCGCGCCAGATCCATCGGCGTGCGCTGCTGCGAGGCGGCACCGGCTTCGAGTCGAGCCATGGCCAGGATCTGCTCGATGCGTCGCCCCAGTCGCGCCATGCTTTGCTGCGCGTGGCGGACGGTGAATTCGACTTCGGTGGGGTCGTCGGCGATCATCGCGCTTTCGAGGTGGATCATGGTGGCGGCCAGCGGCGTGCGCAGTTCGTGCGCCACGTCGGTGGCGAAGCGATGCTCGCGATCGAGCGCGTCTTCCAGGCGTTCCAGTTGTTGATTGAGCGCCACGATCAGCGGCTTGATCTCGCCGGGCGCGACATCGGCAGGCATCGGCTTGCGGCTGCCCGGCGTGCGGCGGTCGAGCATCTCGGTGAGCACGGCGACGGGGCGCAGGCCGCGTTTCACCGCGAGGCTCACCAGCAGCGCAAGCAAGGGCAGGCCGATCAGCAGCGGCAGCGTGTGTTCGATCACGAGCCCGCGCGCGATGTCCACGCGGTTGCTGGAACTCTCGCCAATGCGGATCACCAGGTTGGCGCGGTTCTGCAGCGTGAAGGTGCGCCACAGCTTGCCCTCGCGCTGGATGTCGCGAAAGCCGCGCTCTTCGCTGGTGGGCGGCGGCAGGTCGGCGAAGTTGGAGGTGGCGGCGATCAGTTCGCCTTGCGGATCGTAGGCCTGGAAACCGACCTCGGGCTCGTAGTTGCGCGGATGCACCGAGACCACCACGCCGTGGTGATGGCTGTCGACGCTCTGCGTGATGGAAGGCAGATCCGCATCGCCGCGCATCGGCAGCTGGCCGTGGGCGATCAAGGTGCCCAGCGTGCGGCCGGCCTGGGCGAGTCGCCCATCGAGCAACTCGTTCATCTCGCGCAGTTCGCGGCGATAGCTGATCCAGCCAAGCGGAATGAGCACGGCAACCATCACGGCGATGATCAGCCAGGTCAGTCGCGTGCGAAGACTGGCGGGATGGGCGCCTGTAGTCATGATGGCGACTTCACTGCGGCTCGCGCGGAATCATGTAGCCGATGCCGCGCACGGTGTGGATCACCTCCGGACTCAGCTTGCGGCGCAACCAGTGCACCTGCACCTCGATGGCGTTGCGTTCCACCACGGTGTCCAGGCCGTACACGGAGTTCTCCAGCGCTTCGCGGCGCACGATGCGTCCGGCGCGTTCCATCAGCACGCGGAGCAGGGCGAACTCGCGACGCGTGAGCGTGACGCGTTCGCCGCGAAACTCGACCTCGGCCGTGGCCAGATTGAGGCGCAGGCCGCCGACTTCCACGAGGTTGTCGGCCAGGCCCGCCGTGCGACGGGTGAGCGAGCGGATGCGCGCGGCAAGTTCGCCCAGATGGAACGGCTTCACGAGATAGTCGTCGGCACCCAGGTCCAACCCGCGGATGCGCATCTCCAGCGCGTCGCGCGCGGTCATCACGAGGACGGGTGTCTTCACGCCCGAGCGGCGGGCTTCGGCGAGCACTTCCAGGCCGTCCTTGCCGGGCAGGCCAAGATCGAGCAGCACCAGATCCACGGGATCGCCACGCAATGCCTCCATCGCCTCGCGCCCGTCACGCAGCCAGGTCACCGCGTACGACTGGTGCTCGAGCGCGTGCTTGATCGCACCGCCCAGTTCGGCATCGTCTTCGACCAGCAGAATATGCATGCCATGGCACCCGTATCGGACTTGGCGTAGGCATCGACCATACGATGCCCTGCCGCATGATCCGTCATCTACCTTTTGCGGATCTTTTGCCCGTTCTCGCGGATCGAGCGGGTGTCACGTTGGCAAGCGCGGTGGGTCGCGTCAATGGGAGAGACAAAAAGGAAGACGGCGGGCCTGCTCGCCCGCCGTCTTCCTTCCTGTTCGGCACCCTGGGGATGGCGCCGTCAAAAGCGTGAAGAGGGTGTGTTCAAGGAGTCTTGGCGAGGGCAGCCTGCACGATGGCTTCGCGCAACTGCGTCTGGTTGAGGGCGACGCCCTGGGATTGGTCGATGGCCACGGCCTTGATCGACTGCGGTTTGAGCATCAGGTGACGCTGCGTTTCCCAACCGTTCGCCAGTTGCTGGGCGCGTGCATAGTCCGCCGGAGAGTTTCCAACGAAACCAATCACGGCGTAGCCGTTCATGTCGACCGTATAGCTTTCGACGGCGGCGTGGGCGGCACCGATACATGCGAAACCAAATGCAGCCACGACAGCGGGGAGAATCATGCGCTTCATGGTGAGGCCTCCTAACGGGGAGTGGTCCGGGGGAGGTTCAACGTTAGGTCCGCAGCGTTCGCCAAGCTTGAGGAACTTGCGCGAAACACTGAGGAATTTATGAGGTTTTGCGAGCTTCACCGCACGTCATAGGCCACTAGTAACAGTGTGATGCAGCGAATTGGCAGGAAAGCACCGCTTGCGTGTGACGAGTGGCGTGCCGTCACCGAGGCGCCACATGTCGACGCGATGACACGCGTGCATCGCGGCATGCACGCATCATGTTCGCGGATGCACCAGAAACACATCGCCGATGTGCTCGCGATGTCGATACGACCACATCATGAAAGAGCGCGCGCAAAAACATCCGTGATGATCGCGTCATCGTCGATCGAGTTGCTGCTCGGTACTTTCGCGTGACTGACGCTTGCGCCATCAGCGCGATGGTCGTTGCCGATGCAACCGTCGTGCGCTCATGCAATGGAGTGCGCCTATGCAACGGAGTGCGCGCTCCATGCTGTCGCAAACGTCGTGCGAGGCGCGATCAAGCCGCGGTCTTGTCCTTGTAGCGACACAGATCGCGGATCACGCATTGTGGACAATCGGGTTTGCGCGCCTTGCACACGTAGCGACCATGCAGGATCAGCCAGTGGTGAGCGTCCTGCTTGAATTCGGCGGGCACCACTTTCTCCAGCTTGTCTTCCACCGCGCGCACGTCCTTGCCAGGCGCAAGGCCGGTGCGATTGGAAACACGGAAGATGTGCGTATCCACCGCAATGGTGGGCTGCCCGAAGGCCGTGTTGAGCACCACGTTCGCCGTCTTGCGCCCCACGCCGGGCAGAGCCTCCAGCGCCTCGCGCGTGCGTGGCACGTCACCGTCGTACTGTTCCACGAGAATGCGCGACAGGGCGATCACGTTCTTCGCCTTGCCGTTGAACAGGCCGATCGTGCTGATGTATTGCTTGAGCTTCTCCTCGCCCAGGTCGAGGATTGCCTGCGGCGTGTTGGCGACGGGATAGAGCTTCTTCGTCGCCTTGTTCACGCCCACGTCGGTGGCCTGTGCCGAAAGCACGACGGCAACGAGCAGTTCGAACGGTGTGGTGTAGGTGAGTTCGGTGGTGGGATGCGGATCGAGTTCGCGCAGGCGGGTGAACAGCTCGACGACGTCGGCTTTCTTCACTGGGGCTTTCCTTGCTGTTTGGCCTTGGCCCGGGCGAGTGCGGCCAGCACCGGGTTGGTTGGCGTGGCCATGGCGGCCACTTCCGCCTTGCGTGCGGCCAGCTCGGCGTCGCGCCGCGCGTGCTCCCGCGCGAGTCGTGCCTCTCGGCGCTGGAAGTGTGCACGCGATGCATCGGCATGCAACGGATCATTCACCTGCGCCAACGGCATCGGCTCGAGCACGATGCAGTCGACCGGGCAGGCCGGCACGCACAGTTCGCAACCGGTGCAGTCGTCGCTCATCACCGTGTGCATGACCTTCGACGCACCCACGATGGCGTCCACTGGACACACCTGGATGCATTTGGTGCAACCGATGCAATCGGCCTCGACGATGCGCGCAAGCGTGCGCGGCTTTTCGATGCCGTGCTCCGGATCAAGCGGCAGCACGGGAACGTCGAGCAATGCCGCGAGCCTCGCAATGCCTGCGGCACCGCCGGGCGGACACTGGTTGATCTTCGCCTCGCCGCCGGCAATCGCCTCCGCATACGGCCGGCAGCCGTGGTAACCACATTGCTCACATTGCGTCTGCGGCAGCAGGGCGTCGATGCGGTCGCTGAGGGAGAGTGGAGCGAAAGTCATGGGCGTAGTTTAAGCAGCGACGACGCAAAGCGCGAAACCGTGAGCGGCGCTCCAGCGGCCAATGGCCTGCCAACACGCCTGAGGCTTGGCCTGAAGCAGAAGATGCGGACCATCGATCCATGCGACAGTGGCTTGGGGCACGGTCGACATGACGGCGTGGACGGCGCGCCCGCTCAACAAGCGCTCTCGGCCAGCCTGCAGCAGAAGAATCGGTGCAGCCACGTTTTTGAGGGCTGCCCTGACATCCAGATCAACCAGCATCGCCAAACGTCGCTTGAGCATGACGCTTTCGACCTCGCCAAGCGTGCTCGAGAGTTCTTCAATGAGCGAAGCAGCGGCATCACTGCCCATGCAATAGTGGCGTAGAAGCAGCGGCTCGCGCTTGGCGTATTCGATTAGCGAGGAAGGGCAGTAGTGCGCCAGAGCGACCAGCGGATGAGGCGTGGTGGCAAAGCTCGCACACAATACGAGACCGGCAAGTCGTGGCCCCAGCCTCGCGGCGAGAAGAACGGCGACGGGACCGGAAAACGACTCGGCAACCAGCACCACGCGATCCAGCGCGGCGACCTGATGCACTACGTGCTCCACATAGCTATCCAGCCTCGTGGGCACCGAGGCTGGGTAGTTAACGCACAAAAAGGGAGCGTCGAATTGCCAGTGTGAAGTCAGCGACGAGAACATTCTGCCCGTGCCGTCTAGCCCGGGCATCAGTACCCACGTTAGGTCACTGACGGGCGGCACTCAGCGAACAGTGGCGCCGGGCTGCGCGCCCTGGTCGGCGTCGAGCAGGAACAGGTCGCTACCGCCGTCACCGGCCGAGAGGATCATGCCTTCGGACAGGCCGAAGCGCATCTTGCGCGGCGCGAGGTTGGCGATGAACACCACCTTGCGGCCCACCAGTTTTTCGGGCTCGCCGTAGGCAGCGCGGATGCCGGAGAAGATCTGGCGCGTGCCCAGCGGGCCGGCGTCCAGTTCGAAGCGCAACAGCTTGTCCGAGCCGTCCACGAATTCGCACGCCGTGACCTTGCCGATGCGTAGGTCGAGCTTGGCGAAATCGTCGATGCTGATCACGGCGGGTTCGGTGGTGGCGGCTGGGGTGCTGGTTTCGGTCATGGGTTTGGCGTGTTCTTTGGTTTTCTTGGGGGCGGGTTTGGTTTCGGTGGGCGCCAGAGAGTCTTTGGACGCTTCCACCATGGCCTCGACCTGCTTGGGATCGATGCGGCCGAGTAGCGGCTCGAACGCGTTGATGGTGTGGTTGTGCAGTTCGGCGCGTGCATCGTCGAAGCCGTTGATCGGCGCGGCGAGGAAACGCTCGGCGGCTTCCACCGTGGCCGGCACCACCGGCTTCAGCAAGCCGGCGAGCAGGCGGAACGCGGCCAGCGCGAAGGAGCACACCTGGTGCAGTTCCGCGCGGCGTGCTTCGTCCTTGGCCATGGCCCACGGCGCCTTAGCGGCGATGTAGCCATTGACCATGTCGGCCATGGTCACGAAGCGGCGCGCCACTTCGGCGAACTCGCCGGTGTTGTAGAGCGCGGGGATATCGCCATAGAGCGACAGCAGTTCGCGCCACAGTTCCTGTTCTTCCGCGCTGAAGGCGGGAGCGAGACGACCGTCGAAATACTTGTGCACGAAACCGGCCGTGCGGCTGGCGATGTTCACCCACTTGCCGACCAGGTGCGAGTTGACGCGTTCCTCGAAGGTCTTGAGGTCGAGGTCCACGTCCACCGGTGCATCGCTCAGCATGGTGGTGAAGTAGTAGCGCAGGAATTCCGGATGCAGGCCGGCATCGAGATACGTGCGCGCCTTGATGAAGGTGCCACGCGATTTGGACATCTTCGCGCCGTTGACGGTGAGGTAACCGTTGACGTGCAGCGCCGTCGGCGTGCGGAAGTTCGCGCCGTGAAGCATCGCCGGCCAGAACAGGCCGTGGAAATTGATGATGTCCTTGCCGATGAAGTGGTGCATCTCGGCGCGGCTGTCGGCTGCGAGGAAATCCTCGAACTTCAGATCGGTGCGATCGCACAGCGCCTTGAAGCTGGCGAGATAACCCACGGGTGCGTCCAGCCACACGTAGAAGAACTTGCCCGGCTCGTCGGGAATGGGGAAGCCGAAGTAGGGCGCATCGCGCGAGATGTCCCAATCCTTCAGGCCGCCATCCAGCCACTCGCGCAGCTTCGCCGTCACGCCGCTGTTGGCCACCGGCTGGCCGTGGGTGAACTTGCCGGCGAACCAGTCGCGCAACAGTTGTTCGAACTTGCCCAGTTCGAAGAAGAAGTGTTCCGAGTCGCGCAGCACGGGCGTGGCGCCGGACATCACCGAGTACGGGTTGATCAGGTCGGTGGGCGCGTAGGTGGCGCCGCAGTTCTCGCAGTTGTCGCCGTACTGGTCGGGCGTCTTGCAGTTGGGGCAGGTGCCCTTGATGTAGCGATCGGGCAGGAACATGTCCTTTTCCGGATCGAACAACTGCTGGATGCTGCGACGTGCAATGAAGCCACCGTCGCGCAGGCGTGTGTAGATCAGCGAGGCGAGTTCGCGGTTCTCTTCCGAATGGGTGGAGTGGTAATGGTCGAACGCCACGCCAAAGGCCGCGAAGTCGGCTTCATGGCCCACGCGGATGCCTTCGATATAGGTTTCCGGCGACAGGCCGGCCTTTTCGGCAGCCAGCATGATGGGCGTGCCGTGGGCGTCATCCGCGCATACGTAGACGGCCTCGTTGCCCTGCATCCGCTGCGCGCGTACCCAGACGTCGGCCTGGATGTAGCCCAGCAGGTGGCCGAGATGGAGCGGGCCATTGGCATAGGGCAGCGCGTTGGTGACGAGGAGGCGTCGGCTCATGGGCGGCGAACTTAGGGAGTGGGTCAGGCATTATGACACGCGGCTCCCCAGGCACCGCATCACGGCCGTTTGGACGCCCGTTGCCAGAGCGCGATGCCTGCGGCGACCACGGCCGCGGGCAGCCACACCCAGCACAGCTCCGACGCGATCACGTGCAGGCCGCGTTCGCTGAAGAAGCGCGCGCCGATGGGCGAGACGGCAATGGGGTGGAAGGGCGCGAACCAGCGGGCATCCGTGAGCGGCCAGGCGAGCGCCACGCCGAGTCCGCCATCGGTGCAGGCATCGAGCAGGGGATGCGATAGCGTGGACAGTCCCACGAAAAGAGCAGCTACGCGACGCGTGCTGGCCAACCATCGATGGCTCAGCGCAGCCAGCGTCGCGAGCAGGGCGGCGAAAGCGAGGGAATGCGTGGCGCCTCGATGTCCGAACGCATCGGCATAGGGAATGTGCAGCCGGAAGGCGAGCACGTCCATATCAGGCAACATGGCGGCGATGGCGCCGGCCGCGAGCAGTTGGCCGCTGACGGTGCGTCGGCCAAGGGCGGCGCCGATCATCAACGGGACCGCGGCGTGGGTGAAGATGGTGGTCATGGGGCAATCCTTGCTCCGAAGCTGCTTCAGCCTGTCACGTAAAAAGGGAAGGCGTGTGGCGAAACGCAGCGTTTGCTGGCCTGCGCGAGTGCCTGTTGCACGTTTTTGCACATTTCAATACATTTGTACCTGTTCTCCTGATGAAGAGGCTCGCCCTTGAATGCCATTGCCGACCGTTCGGATGGTTCGTCTGCCGTTGACGTCCGGGCGGCCCGGCGGGCCACGCGCCTGATCTTCCTGGTCTCCGGCATTGGCATGTCCGCATGGGCGCCCATGGTGCCGTATGCCAAGGCGCGACTGAGCCTGGATGACGCTCAGCTCGGCCTGGCGCTGCTCGCCTTCGGCGGCGGTTCGATGCTGTCCATGCCGTTCGTGGGCTGGCTGGCGCACAAGCTGGGCAACCGCACGCTCATCGTCGCCTCGGGCCTGCTGATGTGCGTGGCGCTGCCCGTGCTCGCGATGGCTTCCAGCACCGCGATGCTCATCGCGGTCCTGCTCTACTTCGGCGTGGTGCTGGGCGCGGTGGACGTGGCCATGAATGCGCACGCGGTGGACGTGGAACGGCTGGATGGCGGTCGCCTCATGTCGGGCTTCCATGGCCTGTTCAGCGTGGGAGGCCTGACGGGTGCGGCGTTGATGAGCGCATTGCTGGCCGTTGGCGTGCCGCTGACTTTTGCCGCCACCGTGATGGCACTCGTCCTGGCGGTGATGGTGATGTGGTTGCGCAGCGATCTGCTCGATGACGCGCCGACAGCCGATACCCCGCGCAAGGAACCCTTGAGCATGCCGCATGCGCTGGCGTGGCTTCTTGGCTTGTTGTGCTTCGTGAGCTTTCTCGCCGAAGGCGCCATGCTCGACTGGAGCGCGGTGTTCCTGCGCGATTTCCGCGGTGTGTCGGAGGCGTCCGCAGGCTTCGGTTATGCGTTCTTCTCCGCGGCCATGGTGCTGGGGCGTCTTACCGGCGATCGTTTCGTGGGTCGCTACGGCCCCGTGTTCGCCATGCGCGTTGGCGCGGCATTGGCAGCGGCAGGTTTCCTGCTGGTGGCCTGCGTGTCGGGCGCGGTGATGTCGCTGGTGGGCTTCGTGCTTATCGGCCTGGGCGCGTCCAACATCGTGCCGGTCATGTTCAGCGCGGCAGGGCGCTTGCCCAACACGCCGCCGGCCATCGCCATCGCCACGGTGACCACGCTCGGTTACGTGGGCCTGCTCAGTGGCCCGGCACTGATCGGCCTGGTGGCGCACGTGAGCAACCTGCCGATGGCCTTTGCCGGCGTGGCTGGCCTGCTGGTGTTGGTGTCGTTTTCCGCCAGGATCGTGAAGTGATGAACCAATCCGTCGACACCGTGATCTTCGACCTGGGCAACGTGCTGATTGCCTGGGACCCGCGCCGACTCTATCGGCAACTGATCGATGACGAAACGCAGCTGGAATGGTTCCTGAGCGACGTCTGCAACAGCGCATGGAACGAGCAGCAGGATGCGGGCCGTTCGTGGACGGAAGCCACGGCGCTATTGCGCGGCAAGTTTCCCGAACACGCCGAACTCATCGACGCCTACCATCTGCGCTGGGAAGAAACCCTGGTGGGTGCGATGGAAGACAGCGTCGCGCTGTTGGCCGAACTACGCGCGCGCGGCGTGCGGTTGCTGGCGCTCACCAACTGGTCGCAGGAGACGTTTCCCATTGCGCGCGAGCGCTTCGAATTCCTGCAGTGGTTCGAAGGCATCGTGGTGTCCGGCGAGGAGCGCCTGATCAAGCCCGATCCGCGCATCTACCAGCGATTGCTGGAGCGCTACGCGGTCGATCCGTCGAAAGCGCTTTACATCGACGACTCGGCGCGCAACGTGGCCGCCGCCGAGGCGCTGGGCATGCATGGTTGGTGGTTCCGTGGTGCGGACGGCCTGCGCCAGCGGCTGGTCGAACTGGCACTGCTGGACTCGACCGCCCGAGAGGCATCGCATGGTTAAGTCATCCGTTTCCAACGTGGACAGCAACGCGCTGCCGGAAGAACGCCAGCAACGCATTCTGGAGCGCCTGCGCGCGGAAGGGCGCGTGGTGGCGGCGGAGCTCGCGCTCGCCTTCGAGGTATCGGAAGACTCCATTCGCCGCGACCTGCGCGAGCTGGCGGCGCTGGGATTGTGCAAACGTGTCTACGGCGGCGCGCTATTGCCTGCCGTCACGCTCACGCCGCTGAAGCAGCGACGCGGCGAACACTCGGCGCGCAAGGAAGCGCTCGCACGCAAGGCGGCCAGTCTGGTGCAGACAGGGCAAACGCTGTTGATCGATGCGGGCAGCACCAACGCCGCCATTGCCGCGGCTTTGCCACGCGACGCGCGACTCACCGTGATCACCAATGCGCCGCATATCGCTCAGGTGCTGCTTGATCGCGAAGGTTTCGACGTGCTGCTCATCGGCGGACGCATCGATACCACCATTGGCGGCGCCACCGGCGCGCAGGCGGTGGATCAGGTGCGCCGCGTGCGCGCGGACCTGTGCTTTCCCGGCGCCTGCGCCATCGATGCGGCGCATGGCCTGTGGGGATTCGACAGCGAGGAATCGCTGTTCAAGCGCGCGATGATCGAAGCGAGCGATGAAACGGTGGTGGTGGCCACGGACGACAAACTTGGCGCTGTGGCTGCCCATCAGGTGGCCGAGCTGGCGCGTGTGCAGCATCTGGTGGTGGAGCATTCGGCCGACAAGGCGACCCGTGCGGCGTTTACGGCGCGTGGCATGGCGGTGCATCGGGCCGAAGCCACGGCAAGCTGAGGAATTACTTCTGAGGGAGCGCACTGCTGCGCTCCCTCGAGACCAGCGCCGTGCTTACGGCTGGCGCTGCCACTCCTGGCTGCGACCGAGCAGGGAGAAGCCGATGTAGCCTCGCACGGTGAGCTTGCTGCCATCTTCGCTGGGCTGCAGCTTCACCTTGTAGACCTTGCCGGTCTTGGGATCGAGGATTTTGCCGCCGTCCCAGATGTCGCCGTCCTTGTGTACGCCCCACATGATGTTCATGCCCTCGATCGGCTTGTCCTTGCGTTCGCCGTCGCAGTTCTTGCAGGTCGGGTGCGGGCCTTCATCGGACTGCAGCACTTCCACCACGGTGGCCTTCAGTTCGCCGCCTTCGTCGGTAATCTTCACGATGGACTTGGGCTTGCCGGTTTCATCGTCGATGGTCTTCCAGGTGCCGACCGGCGTGACCTCGGCGGCAAACGCGGCGCTGGTACCCAGCAGCAGTCCAGCGACGACGGCGATGCGAAGCAATGACTTCATGGATGATCCCTCCCGTACGAAAGCGTATGTTCGGAGCCTGACCGACCTGCCGCGAGGGCGTCAAGTTGCACTGCGAAAGCGCCGTACCCGGCTCGCGGCGCTGGACTGGCATAATGGGTAATCCCCACGACATTCCGCAGATCCCGATATGACGCAGGCGAGTGAAGCGCTGGTCCGCCGCATTCTTGGCGACCTTGTTGATTCCCATACTGGCGCGCCGCTGGCCGATGCCGTGCGCGCCGTTGGCGTGGACGGCGATCGCGTGTCGGTGGACATCCAGCTGGGTTATCCGGCCAGGAGCGTGGCCGATGCGCTGGCGGCACGCGTGAAGCAGGCGCTGGAAGCCGATCCGGCCATTGCTGTCGCGACGGTGTCGATCGGCACGCGCGTGCACTCGCACAAGGTGCAGGGCACGCTGGCGCCGCAGCCGGGCGTGAAAAACGTCATCGTGGTCGCTTCGGGCAAGGGTGGCGTGGGCAAGTCCACGGTGTCGGCCAACCTCGCGCTGGCGCTGGCCGCCGAAGGCGCCAAGGTGGGCGTGCTCGATGCGGACATCTACGGCCCCAGCCAGCCGCGCATGCTCGGCGCCAGCGGCAAGCCGCAGTCGCCGGACGGCAAGTCGATCCTGCCGCTGGAAGCGCACGGTCTGCAGGTGATGTCGATCGGTTTCCTGATCGAAGAGGAAACCCCGATGATCTGGCGCGGCCCGATGGTCACCCAGGCCATGATGCAGATGCTCAACGACAGCCGCTGGGAACAGCTCGACTACCTCATCATCGACCTGCCGCCGGGCACCGGCGATATCCAGCTCACGCTGTCGCAGAAGGTGCCGGTGGCTGGCGCCGTCATCGTCACCACGCCGCAGGACATCGCGCTGCTCGATGCACGCAAGGCGCTGAAGATGTTCGAGAAGGTCGAAGTGCCGGTGCTCGGCGTGGTGGAGAACATGGCCACGCACGTGTGCTCGAACTGCGGCCACGAGGAACACATCTTCGGTGAAGGCGGCGGTGCGCGCATGGCCGAGCAGTACAACGTGGCGTACCTGGGTTCGTTGCCGCTGGATATCCGCATTCGCGAACAGGCGGACGGCGGCACGCCGACGGTAGCGGCGATACCGGAGTCGGACCTGGCCGCGCGCTATCGCGAAATCGCCCGCAATGCGGCGGGGCGGTTGTCGCGGATGCCGCGGAACAAGTCGTTGGGGTTGGGGAAGATCATGGTGCAGGGGGCGCCGTAGGAGGCGTTTCTGTGGCCGGCTGATTTTGGCATCGCTCAGTTGTCGCGTTGCCGCGACCTGGCTCGCCTGCGGGTTGCGGGGTTTTTCGACGGGACATCTTTGTCCTGTCGAAAAACTGGCCGCGTCCCTGCGGCCACCCTGCGGGCTTTCCTCCACCCGTCCGCCGCTGTCATACGGGGACCCGAAGAGCCAAGAGCAAAGCACGAAGTAGCAACGCTTCCGCAAGCACCCGCCCCCCTCTCCCCAACCCTCTCCCACAAGGGGAGAGGGAGAAGTGCGATGCATCGCGGATCAACTTAAAAAGCGAAGCCAAAGCAAGAGCCGATGCGAAGCGAGGACCCGCTTTAAGTCCTCTGCGATTCGGGCGCGTTGCGCAGCGCTTGGGAGTACCCGCTGTGTAGCCTCCCATGGGTGTCCGGCGCCAACCATCCTCAACCGCTCGGGCTTATCCCAGCACGATGCTGCGAGCCCTTTGCTCTGAAGGCCATTTTCTTTGGGTTACTTTTCTTTTGGGCCAACAAAAGAAAAGTGACTCGAGCGGCGGCAGCCGATCGAAACGCCCGCCGCGCAGGCGGCCCGGTCGCGGCAGCGCCACAAAGGCGCGATCAGACGTTATCGCGAGAACCCGAAACCGAGGCGCTGGATGACCAGCCATTCGGCTGTTGTAAAGCGCCTCCGGCCTGCGCCGGAATGACGAGCAAAGGCTAGCGCCTCCGGCCCTCGCCCGCTTTTGGGGTGCGCCAGAATGATTTGGGGTGCGCCAGAATGATGAGCAGAAGCGCCTAAAGCCCCCGATTCCAGGACAACCGGCTGGCCCCCAGCCCACAACCACCCCCGGCCCCCTACAAGACAGCAAAGCGAACCCCAAACCCCGTCTCATCCAGCCTCGACTGGCGGCCACCCCTCACTTTCCGCTATTTTCCCATCCTTTACGCCGTCCGGCGCGACACAGCAGTCCTTCGGGAGCCCGAGTGAGCATCAAATCCGACAAGTGGATCCGCCGCATGGCCGAGTCGCACGGCATGATCGAGCCGTTCGAGCCGGGCCAGATCAAGACGCGCAACGACACCAAGCTGGTGTCGTACGGCACGTCCAGCTACGGCTACGACGTGCGCTGCGCGCGCGAGTTCAAGATCTTCACCAACATCAATTCCACCATCGTCGATCCGAAGGCGTTCGATCCCACCAGCTTCGTCGACGTGGAAGCGGACGTGTGCATCATTCCGCCCAACTCGTTCGCGCTGGCGCGCACGGTCGAATACTTCCGCATTCCGCGCAGCGTGCTCACCATCTGCCTGGGCAAGAGCACGTACGCGCGCTGCGGCATCATCGTCAACGTGACGCCGCTGGAGCCGGAGTGGGAAGGCCACGTGACGCTGGAGTTCTCCAACACCACGCCGCTGCCCGCGAAGATCTACGCCAACGAAGGCGTGGCCCAGATGCTGTTTCTCGAATCCGACGAGGAATGCGAGACCAGCTACAAGGATCGCGGCGGCAAATACCAGGGGCAGCAGGGCGTTACGCTCCCGCGCACCTGAAGGCGCCGTTCGCAGTCCCTTGCGACTGGCGTCACATTCACCTGAATGGTTGCCTTCCGGCCTCGGTGCATGAGACCGGGGCGGCGCTAAACTCCTTTCGTTCACTTCGATGCATTGCAGGAGATCCCGCATGACCCGTTTTTCCACGCTGCTGACCCGCGCCGGCGCAGCCATCCTGCTGGGCAGCATGCTGGTGCTGGCCGGCTGCCACCGCGGTAGCGCCAAGGATGAAGTGCGCACCTCGGACATGAAGAGCCAGTTCGATGCGGTGATCCAGGCCTATAAGAGCGGCCAGTTCATCGTTGACGGCGCCGTGCTCTCGGCGCTCGATACCGGCAGCCACTTCGCCTACCTGAAGGACCAGGGCAAGCTGCCCAAGACGGTCCTGCTCGAACCCAGCGACGACTCGAAGGTTCGCAAGCAGCACCTGCAGTACATGGCGCGCCTGCAGATCGACTACGGCTTCACCGTGTACTACGACGACGGTGGCACGCTGAAGAAGATCAGTGTGGTCGATACCAAGGCACGCGATCTGGAAGACTACAAGGCACCGCCGAAGGCGGCCGACGCTCCGCCGCCGACGCAGCAGCACTACTGATCGATCGTTTCGTCGAAAAGCCCGCGCATGCCGCGGGCTTTTTTTATGACTCGGTCGTGGTCAACGCCACGCGCAAGCGTTCGCGCAGCGCAGCCAGCGCCTGCTCGTCGTAGGGCAGGGCGGCACCGCTGCCCCAGACCGGACCAGGCCACGCGGCGTCGCCTTCGCGGCGTCCCACCACATGCACATGCAACTGGCGCACGATGTTGCCCAGCGCGCCGAGGTTGAGCTTGTCGAACGGCGCAAGCGAACGAAGCGCCTGCGATGCATGGCTCACTTCGCGCCACAGCATGGTTTGCTGCTCGATGGGGAGATCGCAGATTTCCACCATGCCGGCCACGCGCGGAACCAGCACCAGCCAGGGAAATCGCGCGTCGTTCATCAGCAGCACATCGCACAACTCCAGCGAGGCGACGTGGCGCGTGTCGTTCCGCAGGCGGGCGTCGAGCGCGAACGATGCGTCGCTCATGCGCCCTGCGCCAGATGCTTGTCGAAAAAGGCCAGCGTGCGTTGGTAGGCGAGCGTCGCGCTGGCTTCGTCGTATTGCGGGCCCACGTCGCGGTTGAAGGCGTGGTTGGCGGGATAGGTGAAGACGTCCATTTGCGGCAGCATGTCGCGATGCTTCTGCACGGCTTCGGGTGGAATGGACTTGTCCATCTCGCCGAAGTGGAACATCACCGGCGCCTTGGGCGTCTCGCCCAGGAACGGCACGTTGCGTGCACCGTAGTAACTGACCGACGGCAGGCCCAGGCGCAGCGCTGCCAGCAAGGCCACCGTGCCACCCCAGCAATAACCCACGGTGCCGATGCGTCCGGCCGAGCTGATGGCCTCCGCGGCGCTCGCCACGTCTTCCACGGCGCGCTCCAGGCCCAGTTCGGTGACCAGCTCACGACCGCGTTGCATGCCTTCGTCGTCGTACTTCAGCTCAACGCCGGTCTCCAGATGGTCGAAGAACGCAGGGGCAATCGCCGTGTAGCCGGCCCGCGCGAAACCGTCCGCCACGTGCCGGATATGCTCGGTGACGCCGAAGATCTCCTGGATCACCACGATGCCGCCCTTGGGTTTTCCCTCCGGCTGGGCGAGATAGGCGCCGATGCACTGCATGCGCGTGGTGTTGAGGTTGATGGTCTGGCCCATGGCTGGCGTTCCTGCGGCGGCAAAACGCCATTTTAGCCATTCAGGAAGTCAAGTCGGTGTGGCGGCCGGGTGTGCGATACAATCGCCCGTTTTCCGCATAGTTACGGTCCCCACGCCATGTCGCAGGTTTCGCCCAAAGTCGGTTTCGTCAGCCTTGGCTGCCCCAAGGCGCTGGTGGACTCCGAGCGCATCCTCACGCAGCTCAAGGTCGAGGGCTACGAGATCGTGCCCAGCTACGGCGCGGCCGATGCCGTGGTGGTGAACACCTGCGGCTTCATCGATGCAGCCGTGCAGGAATCGCTGGATGCCATTGGCGAAGCGCTGCACGAGAACGGCAAGGTGATCGTGACCGGCTGCCTGGGCAAGCGCTCGGAGCTGATCCGCGAAGCTTACCCGGACGTGCTCGCCATCACCGGCCCGCAGGACTATGCGAGCGTGATGCAGGCCGTGCATTCGGCGCTGCCGCCCAAGCGCAATCCGCTGCTCGACATCATTCCGGATACCGGCGTGAAGTTGACGCCGAAGCACTACGCCTACCTGAAGATTTCCGAAGGCTGCAATCACCGCTGCAGCTTCTGCATCATCCCGTCGATGCGCGGCGACCTGGTGTCGCGCCCGGTCGACGAAGTGCTGCTGGAAGCCGAGCGTCTGGTGAAGGGCGGCGTGAAGGAACTGCTGGTGATCTCGCAGGACACCAGCGCCTACGGCGTGGACGTGAAGTACGCCGAACGCCAGTGGCGCGACAAGAGCTACCGCACGCGCATGACGGAACTGTGCGAAGGCCTGTCGGAACTGGGCGTGTGGACGCGCCTGCACTACGTCTACCCGTACCCGCACGTGGACGAAGTGATGCCGTTAATGGCGGAAGGGAAGATCCTTCCGTACCTCGACATCCCGTTCCAGCACGCCAGCCCGCGCATCCTCAAGCTGATGAAGCGCCCCGGCAATATCGACAAGACGCTGGAGCGCATACGCAACTGGCGCAAGCTCGTGCCCGACCTCACCATCCGCAGCACCTTCATCGTCGGCTTCCCCGGCGAGACGGATGCGGAGTTCAACGAGCTGCTCGACTTCCTGCGTGAAGCCGAACTCGACCGCGTCGGCGCGTTCGCCTATTCGCCGGTGGACGGTGCGAAGGCCAACGAACTGCCGGGCGCCGTGTCCGAGGAATTGAAGGAAGATCGCCTCGAACAATTCATGGCAGTGCAGGCGGAAATCTCCGCGGCCAAGCTGCAGCGCAAGATTGGTCGCACCATGAAGGTGCTGGTCGACGAGGCGGGCGCCGAGGGCGCCGTCGCGCGCTCGGCGGCCGATGCGCCGGAAATCGACGGCGTGGTGCACATCGCCAACGGCCAGTTGCTCAAGGCGGGCCAGTTCGTGGACGTGGTGATCGAAGACGCCGACGAGCACGACCTGCACGCGCGCCTGGCCGGCTGATCGCGGTGGCGTGATGCGCTACATCGCGCCGTCTCGCGAAAGCGTCGATCCGGTGGTTTTCTCGCGCTGGCCGCTGAGCGGCTGGCGCGAACATGGTGCCTGGATCCAGGGCACGCACTGGCCTTCCATCGACGAACTCAATGCCGCCAGGCCTGCCGGTCAGCGCGAACGTTTCGTCGCGCAGACGCAAGCCTTGCTGGACGACGGCCTGCACTACGAGCAGCGCATCGCCGAACGCGGTGACATCGCCACGCGCGAGGCGAACTGGCACGACCTGTTCAACGCCATGGCTTGGCTGCGTTATCCCTCGCTCAAGCGCGCGCTCAATGCGCAGCAGATGGTCGAGATTGCAAGTATGGGTACACGCGAACGATCGCGCGCCCAGTACGCCATGACGCATTTCGACGAAGCTGGCGTGATCGTGCAGTTGCAGGATCGCTCGCTGCTCGATCTCTGGGATGCACACGACTGGTACGGCCTGTTCTGGCGCGAACGAAAGGCATGGCTGGACGGGCGGGCCGCCATCCATGTCTTTGGCCATGCCTTGCTCGAACATGCCTTGACCCCGGCCAAGCTGCTGGTCGGCAAGGCGTTGGTGTTCGTCGGCTCCGGCGAGGAGGGTGACATCATCGCGGCCTGTGCCGATGGCATCGCCGCCGGACGCCTGCTGCGCGACCCCTTGGACCTGCGCCCCTTGCCGTTGTCCGGCCTGCCGGGATGGCATGCCCGGAGCGACTCCGAGCCGTTCCACCAGCAAGCCGCGTGCTACCAGCCGCGCCGCGAAGGGCGTGCGTATCCGCCGCCTGTCGCGCTTTGATCTTCACCGTTACGTCACTGCAACAAATTGCGGCGGCGTGGCAATCGCGCTACAAGGAATGCAGCGGGGCTGGGGAGCGGGCATGGAAAAGGCTTGTCGAGTGCGCCGTGATCAGGGGCATGGGTGGTGGTTCCGGGCCGTGTGGATGGCCTGCCTGCTGGTGCCTGCCGTTTCGATCCGCGCCGACGAAGTGGTGAAGGGCGGAGCTGATCCGGCGATCCATTTCGGCATCCTTCCCATCGGCAGCGCCGCCGAATCGCGCGAGCAATGGCGCCCGTTGCTGGAAGACCTGGAGCACAAGCTCGGTCACACCGTCACCACCGTTTCGGTCAGCAGCTACGCGGGTCTCTCCGGTGCCATCGGCGACCAGCGTGTCGACATTGCCTTTCTCTCCGGCCGGCTCGCGATCGAGGCGGTGGAACATCAGCACATGAGCGTGGTGGCGCAGTTCGTGCGCGACGACGGCGCCAGGGGCAACACGGCCATGCTCATCGTGCGCGCCGACAGCCCCATTCATTCGCTCAAGGACATGCTCGCCAAGCCAGGGCGCTGGCGCTATGCGCGCGGCGAAACCTTGTCGGTCACCGGTTATGTCGCGCCGGAAGCCGAAGTGTTCGCGCCCAAGGGACTCAACTCCGATACGTTCTTCGCCAACGTGCGCGTGGGCAATCACCAGAACAACGCGCTTGCCGTGGCCAACGGCGAAGTGGACGTGGCGACCTGCAACAACCCCGACCTGGATCTGTTTCGCCGCAATTTCCCTGCGGAGGCCACGCAGTTGCGCGTGATCTGGCGGTCCACGCTGATTCCTTCCGGCGTGCTGGTCGTACGCAATGGCATGGCCGAGCCGTTGCGCGGCCAGCTCATCGATTTCATGCGCAGCTACGGGCAGGCACCTGGCGCGGCGGGTGAACGCGAGCGCACGAATCTGGCGCGCATTCCCGATCTCGCCGGCTTCGCCAAGGCCGACAACAGTGTGCTGCGCCCCTTCATCGACCTGGAATTCCGCCTGATGCGCGAACAGGTCGAGCACGGCCGCTGGGTGAACGATCAGGCCAAGACGACGCGGCTCAAGCAGATCGACGTGGATTACCAGCACGCGTTGAAGCAACTTCTGCAGAACTGAGATGTCATTGAAGCACCCGATGTCGGGGTGATGCCTTGCCAGCCCTGCTGGTTCTTCCGGAGATTTCCATGCCTGTTCTTGATCGTGTCCTGTCCGCGTGCCGCATGGCCGTGATTGCCCTGGTGCTGGGCGCCGTGCCGCTGGTGCATGCACAGATGTCGCCCGCCTCGTTGCCGGATGCGGACAAGCAGCAGATCAAGAAATACACGCTCACCGACGATGTGTTCGGCCGCCTCGCCGCTGCCACGCGCGAAGCGCGCGCCACCGGCATTCCGCCGCAGGCGGCGCCCGATGCCAGCAAGGTGCACAGCCTGGACGATCTGGCCAACCAGGCGATGTCGGCGGACCCGCGCATTCCGGCCCTGGTCAAGAAATATGGTTTCACGCCGCGCGAATTCATGCTGGCCAATATCGCGCTGATGAATGCGGTGATGGCCGTGCAGGCGCGCAACGATCCCGCGCTGTCCGGCAACCTCAATCAGGTATGGATCAACCCTGACAACATCCGCTTCGTCGAGTCGCATCAGTCCGACGTGCAGGCGCTGCTGCGGGGGCAGTGAGAGCCCGTGGCGGTCAGTAGCTGACCGCCACGATCGCGAAGCGCGTGCGGCCGCTGGGCAGCTCCGCTTCGAATTCGTCATCCAGTCGTTTCTTCAGCACCGCGCGGGCCAGCGGCGAATCGATGCTGATCCAGCCCTGCCGGGCGTCGGTTTCGTCGGGACCCACGATGCGATACAGCACACTTTCGCCGGTATCGACGTTTTCCAGCTCGATGCTCGCGCCGAAGAACACCATCGCCTGATCCGCCGGCGCGCCTTCGGCCACCTTGAGCGACGGAATACGCTTGCTCAGGTAGCGCACGCGGCGATCGATCTCGCCAAGCTGCTTCTTGCGATAGGTGTACTCGGCGTTCTCCGAGCGGTCGCCCTCGGCCGCGGCGGCGGCCAGTGCCTTTACCACTTCCGGGCGCAGCGTATGCCACAGGTGATCCAGTTCGGCCTTGAGCTTCTCGAAGCCTTCGCGAGTGATGATGGCGGTGGAAGAAGGCGAGGGTGGGCGCCAGCGACTCATGCGTGGATCATTCCGTTGCGTTGCTCGTGCTGTCGATGTTAGCCGGCTTGCGTGCGCAGCGGTGGCGGGAGTGGCATCCGTGCGCTCCCGCTGCGCGTTTTACGGCGTATTGATGAGCGTGACCATGTCGCTCACGCTCATCGGTCCAAAGGCGACCGTATCGGTATGCGAGGCGATGAACTGGCGGAATTCGATCGACGACTTGGCACCCGTGGTGAGCCCCTTGGCTTTCGCCGCATCGTCTTCCTTCTTCTGCTGTGCAGCGCTGAGCTCGGGGGCGATGGCGACGTAGTCCCACGAATCGCCCTGGAAATGCGCGTACCACTGCGCGCGCGGCAGGCCCAGCTGCTTGTCGATGGCGTCGCGATCGGCCATCCATTTGAGAAAGGCTTCGTGCTTGCCGGGAGCGACGCGATAAAGGGAAATGACCGCGCGAGGCGGCTCCTTGGCGGCCGATGTGCTTTGGGCAAAAGCGACGGGTGTCGCCAGCATCAGGCCGAGCCATACGAACTTGCCGATAACGTGACGCATGGAATTCTCCTCGTGCACCAGGGTGAGCCGGCTGGGTCGACGGCCGCGGAGCGCCGGAATCGCTCACGGACGGGGCGATGCACCAAAAGGAGATGGCGTGCGCACGCTACACCCGGCTTGGGGCGGGCCGCAACACGAAAAAACGCTAGTCCACGGCAGGTGTGTGCGGGATGCCAATGGCGCGTTGCAACTGCGACGCCTGGGCAACCAGCGTCGGATGCAGCGGGTGTTCCTTCCACGTGGCCGCGAGCTTGCCGAGCAGCACGGCGGCCTCGGCGTCCTGCCCGTGTCGTTCGGTCATCTGCCTGGCGGCGAGCAATCCGATGCGGGGACACTCGGGCGAGCGCGGCCAACGAGCGAGAAAGCCGCGGCACAGTTTCAGCGACAAGCGCGTCATGCCCGAGCTGGCGGCCAGCTCGGCAAGGATGGCGGCTTGCTCGGGCGAGTCGGGCAGGAACGTGCCATCGATCTCCACGCATTCCTGGGTCAAGGCGAGGGCGCGGCGCGCTTCGCCATGGGCCATCAACGCGGCGATCCACAGTTGCCCATGTTCGATCAGTCCTTCGTTGAGCCCTTCCTGCTTCAACAGTTGGCGATACGCCTGATGCAACGAGGTGGGAGCGCTGCGTCCCTGCATGCGTTCCACCAGCATGCCGATCGCTGCGCGGCGATCCACGGCGGCCGTTTCACGGACCACGACGAGCAGGCGCTCGTCCTCGTCCTGGCCGCTCTCGCGCATCAGTGTTTCGGCCTCCGGTTCCATGTCGAAGCGTTCGTGATGGCGATGGATCATCACGCCCATCAGGTGCAGGTTGAAGATGATCAGGTAGGTGTAGCCGAAGGCGAACAACGGCTGCGCGAGCGCATGGCCGATGCCCGGGCGCATCAGCGATGGCAGCATGATCAACACGCCAGTGGCGACGTTGATCACCACTGGGATGAAATAGCTCGCGCCCAGTCGGCCGATGACGGCTTGCCACTTGAACGGATTGAAGGCAGCGCCACCATCGCCGTCGAAAGCCAGCGACATGTCGATGGCCGGCAGCGTCAAGGCGAAGAACAGCAGCAGCGGCCATAGCATGGACGGATACAGCAGCGCGCACGCCACGCACAGTGCGACCACCAGCATGTGCACTAGCGTCAGCCATCGTCCGGCACCTGGGCTTTCCTCGACGCCGATATCGGGTGGTTCCGCAAAGCCGTTGGCGGTATGCACCAGGCACGTCGCGGCGTAACGCCAGCGCGCCAGCCAGAGCGCGAAACCGAAACCAAGGCCGACGAAGCTGGGCAGGATGGTCAGGCACTGGCCCAGGGCCAGCATCACGCAGACGGGGAGCGCGCCGCCGCGCAGCGGATAGGTCAGTCCGGCGGCAAAGCGTTCGGCGAGCGGCGTCTCGGGCGAAATGGTCTTGATGGGTGGCATGGCGACGTCGTCACGGCCCGCGCGGATAACAGGCGATGAAGCCGTGGCTTTCCAGCCAGCCATGGCTGAAGCGGCGACAGAGGAACCGACCCATCGAGCCATTGGCAAAGAGCACCATCAGCACCACCAGCACGACGACCAGCATCATCGCCACCACGCGCACGTTCGACATCGTCAGCGCTTCCCACCGAAGATGCCGCCCAGCACGCCGCGTACGATCTGCTGGCCCAGGCGCGAACCCGCGGCGCGCACGGCCGACTTGGCCATCGCCTCGATCATGCCCTGGCGACGGTTGGTGCCAAGCAGGATTTCCTTCGCGGCATCCGTCCAGCCGGCGCCTTGCTGAGTGGCCGCGCCTGCGGGCGCCTGCTTGGCGATCACCTGTGGGTCGGCCGCTTTTTCCGCCGCGCGCTTGGCCAGGATTTCCGCGGCCGATTCGCGATTCACGGCCGTGTCGTACTTGCCGCCCACCGGTGAGCGTTGGCGCACCGTGGCGCGCTCCGTGTCGGTGATCGCGCCGATGCGTGCCGTGGGGGCGGTCACCATCACGCGCTCCACGGGCGAAGGCACGCCACCGTCGCGCAGCGTCGATGCCAATGCCTCGCCCACGGCAAGCTGCGTGATGGCTTCGCTCACGTTGATCTTCGGATTGGCCACGAAGGTTTCGGCAGCGGCGCGCACCGCTTTCTGGTCGCGTGGCGTGAACGCACGCAACGCATGCTGCACACGATTGCCGAGCTGGCCGAGGATATTGCCCGGCACGTCGTCGGGATTCTGCGAGCAGAAGTACACGCCCACGCCCTTGGAGCGGATCAGGCGCACCACCTGCTCCACGCGCTGCAGCAACGCCGGCGGCGCGTCGTCGAACAACAGGTGCGCCTCGTCGAAGAAGAACACCAGCTTCGGCTGATCGAGGTCGCCCACTTCGGGCAATTGTTCGAACAGTTCCGACAGCAGCCACAACAGGAAGGTGGAATACAGGCGCGGCTTGAGGATGAGCTGGTCGGCCGCGAGCACGTTGATCACGCCGCGTCCGCTCATGTCCTGGCGCATCAGGTCGGCCAGCTCCAGCGCGGGCTCGCCGAAGAACTGGTCGGCGCCATCCTGTTCCAGCTTGAGCACCGCGCGCTGGATCGCGGCAATGCTCTGCGTGCTGATCAGGCCGTAATGCGTGGAGATGTCCTTGGCGTTTTCGCTGGCGAAGCCGAGCAGGGCGCGCAGGTCGGGCAGATCGAGCAACAGCCAGCCCTGGTCGTCGGCCACCTTGAAGATCACTTCGAGCACGCCTTCCTGCGTGTCGTTGAGTTCCAGGATGCGGCCGAGCAGCGTCGGGCCCATCTCGCTGATGGTGGCGCGCACGGGATGGCCGAGCTTGCCGTAGATGTCCCAGAAAATGACCGGGTTCGCCTGCGGCTTCCAGTCGTTGAGATGGAGCTTGTCCAGGCGCGCCTTGAGCTTGTCGCCCGGTTCGGCCGCGGCCATCGACAGGCCGGCCAGGTCGCCCTTGGCGTCGGCGAGGAAGCAGGGCACGCCGAGTTTCGAGAAGCCTTCGGCCAACACCATCAGCGAGACCGATTTGCCGGTGCCGGTGGCGCCCGCGATCATGCCGTGGCGATTGCCGTAGCGCGGGTCTAGGCTCACGCTGGTGTCGTCGTTGCGGCCGATCAGAATCTCAGTCATGGCGTTCCATCCGTTGGGTGCGGAACGATTGTAGCGAGCCGGCACGATCTTGCGCCTTCACGCGAACACGACGGCATGCGCCCGCGCACCACGGCGTTCTTTTCGGTTGAGTCGACACCGCTGCGCGCAGTAAGGTCGCGCTTTCGGTCTGGCAGTGACGTCGTCCATGGTTTTTCCCGCCTTTTCCCGTTCGCTGCGCGTGGCGCCTCTGGCTGGCGCCATGATGTTGCTCGCCGCCTGTTCCAGTAGTGGTGGTACCAAACCCGCCGCCCCCACGCCCCAGGCCAATCAGCTCTACGCGCAGCTGGACCAGGCAAGCAAGGGCTACGAGACGGCGCTTACCCAGGCGCGCGCAGGCAACGCGCAGGCCTCGCAGCAAACGCTCACCACGGCGCTGGATCAACTCCAGAACGCTTCCGCGCATTGCCCTTCGACGCCCGGCTGCGATCCGCAACGCTTCTTCTCGGCCTTTGATCGTCTGTTGCGCTTGAAGGATGGCAACTTCGACCTGGGCGACGACATGGGCAGCATGGGCGACGATCTGCCCGAAGGCAGCGATGCTGGCAAGACCGGTGCCGCGAGCCTGCCCGAGGCCCAGCGCAGCGTGACCTTGCTGCGCGGCCAGCAGCTCTCGCAGCTCATCGCGATGAACGGCCCCGTGAAGGCGGCGCTGGAGATGTGGCTCACACAGTGGCGCGGCAACCTGATGGATGCCTACGTCAACTATCAGTTCCTGCGTTACCAGATGTGGCCCGAATACCAGAAGCAGGATCTGCCCGAAGCGTTGCTGTTCGGCATCCTGGCCAAGGAATCGGGTGGCAAGGTGCACGCGGTGTCGCGCTCTGGTGCGGCGGGCCCGCTGCAATTCATGTATGCCACGGGCATTCGCTTTGGCCTCAATACCGAAGACGGTTTCGACTCGCGCTTCGATCCTGCCGAGTCCGCGCGCGCCAACGCGGAGTACATGGACGAGCAGCTCAAGGCCTTCAACAACAATCTCGAACTCACCCTGGCCGCGTACAACGGCGGCGAGGGCCGCATGCGCCGCCTAGTGGGCGACAACACCACGGTGAGCCTGTACGACCCGACCATCTACAACCAGCTCTCGCAGGAAACGCGTGACTACGTGCCCTCCGTGCTGGCAGCCGCGTGGCTGTTCCTGCATCCGGAGAGCTACAACCTGCGCTTCCCGCACGTGGACGGCGCGCAGGGCAGCATCGTGCTGAAGCGTCCTGCGTCGCTCACCGAGCTCACCGTTTGCCTCGGTTCCGCCGGTGGCATGCAGGACGGCTGGTTCCGCACGCTGCGCAATCTCAATCCGCGACTCGACCCGCAGGTGAGCCAGTCGACGGGCGTGCGCATCATGGTGCCCAAGGTGCTGGAGAAGCCGTACGAAGCGCGTTGCACCAGTGGCCCCTGGCCGATCCTTGCGAACGACCTGCACACGGCGGTGATCCCCGTGGTGCCGTCGTCGCCATCACCGCCGCCGGCCGCGTCGTCGCGCGGCGCCAGCACGTCGCGCACGCGCAATTACACCGTCAGGCGTGGCGATACGCTGACCAGCATCGTCAGCAAGGTGGGTTGTTCCTCCGTGCAGGAGGTGTCGGAGATGAATGACCTCAAGCATCACCAGATCAAGCCGGGGCAGGTGCTCAGGTTGCCGACCTGTCGCTGAGTTTGATGCCGTAACGAAAAAACGCCGCCTTTCAAAGGGCGGCGTTTTTTTTGCTCGTCATTCCGGCGCAGGCCGGAATCCAATAGCGGCGATTTCGAGTTTTCGCGTCCCCAAAAAGCGTGACCCGCTATCGCGACACGCTAACGTCGCCGCCGCTGGATTCCGGCCTGCGCCGGAATGACGAGCGGCGGGTGTCGAGGGCTCCGGTGACTCAGGCGGCTGCGGGCGTCTGCATCCACGACTGCATCGGGTCTTCGCGATGGTCTTCCTTCAGCCCACGCAGAAGGCGCATCAGGTCGCGGTGATGCGGCTGCATGCTCGGATGCGGGGTGTTCTTGGTTTCGTGGTAGGCCACGGCCAGCCAGAGCGCGATGCCGCGCATGGCGATCTCGGCGTTGTCCGAGCGGGCGCGGGCCAGGCCGATGTCGGTGCCCTGGCCCCAGGGCAGGTAGCGTTCTTCCGGCGGCGTGCCGTAGAGGTGCGGGAAGTCGCTGCGCGATGCCTGGCCGATTTCACGCAATGCCATGGTGCCCAGGCGCGCGCGGCTGCGCTTGGGCAGGGCGTGGATCTGGCGCTCGATCTCGCGAAGCTGCTTGGCGAGCTGGCGGCTGCGGTTCATGGCGATGAGTCGGGTGACGATGCGCATCGGCGGTCCTCGGTCGGGGGATGGCGCTCGCGCAGGGCGTCGCCGAGCGGGGAGCTTACCCGCGCCCGGCAAAGGCAATGAGCCAAAAAGGTCACAAAACGACGAAATGCGTCACTCGTCGCGTCAAATCCTTGACGCGACCGCTCACCCCTTGAGCTGCGTGCCCAGGCGCTGGCCGACCTGCACGGGCTGCTGTGAGGCCAACGTGTCCAACTCGGCCATGCCTTCGGGGAACAGCATGATCACCGTGGAACCCATGTTGAAGCGGGCCATTTCGGCAAAGCGTTCCAGCGTAATGTTCTGGCCCACGAAGGACTTGCGGCGGATCGACGAGGCATACGGCGGAATCACCAGCCCGTCCCACACGGTGGCCACGCTGGACACCAGGATGGCTCCCACCATCACCACCACGAACGGACCGTGCTCGCCCTCGAAGTGGCAGACCAGTCGCTCGTTGCGCGCGAACAGGCGCGGAATCGCTTCCACCGCGAACGGCGCCACGCTGAAGATGCGGCCGGGCACATGCACGGTTTCCTTCAGCGTGCCTTTGAGCGGCATGTGCACGCGGTGATAGTCACGCGGCGATAGATAGATGGTGGCGAAACGACCATTGCGATAAGGCACGGCGCTGGCGTCGTCACCCAGCAGTTCGGCAGCGGTGTATTCCTGTCCCTTGGCCTGGAAAATGCGGCCGTCCATGATCTTGCCCGTCTGGCTGATCTTGCCGTCGGCCGGCGAGAGCAGCGCCTTCGGGTCGGCATCCGCACGGCGCGCATCGGGTCGCAGCTTGCGCGTGAAGAACGCATTGAAGTGCTGGTAGGCCAGCGCATCGGGCTGCGCGGCCTCGGCCATGTTCACCTGATAGTTGCGCACGATGGTGCTGATCAGGAAGTTCTTCCACGGCTTGAACGTCCAGCGCGTGGCCCAGTAGACCACTCGCGACAACGCGCGGTGGGGCAGGATGTATTGCAGGAGTACGTTGAAGGTCATCGCGCAAGTATGAACGATGACGGCGGCGAATACGCACCGGCCGCCCATCCCGTGCTCGTCATTCCCGCGAAGGCGGGAATCCAGCGTCGTTGCTTGGGCGTGGAAGAGGCACTGGATTCCCGCCTTCGCGGGAATGGCGAGCTAAGCCTCGGGCAGGGTTCTTCCGGGCGAACCAGGGCACACCCGCTATACTGTGCGACCCCTTCACGCCCATGTGCCCGCCGTGACCCACGAACTCGCCTCCATCATCGACTTCATCCGCTACGGCGCCAGCCGGTTTTCGGCGGCCGGGCTCACCTTTGGGCACAGCCACGACAACCCCATCGACGAGGCGACCCATCTGGTGCTGGCCAGCCTGCATTTGCCGCCGGACATCCCGCCGGCCTATGGCGCCGGCCGCTTGACCACGGAAGAGCGCGAGCGCGTGCTGGCGCTGATCGAGCGCCGCGTCAACGAGCGCCTGCCGGTGGCGTATCTGGTGGGCGAAACCTGGTTCGCCGGCCTGAAGTTCAAGAGCGACCGCCGCGCCCTGGTGCCGCGCTCGCCCATCGCCGAACTGATCGAGTCGGGCTTCCAGCCGTGGCTGGATCATCGCCACGTGGAGCGCGCGCTGGACCTTTGCACGGGTTCGGGCTGCATCGGCATCGCCATGGCCGAGTACAACCCGGAATGGCAGGTCGACATCGTCGACATCAGCGACGATGCGCTGTCGCTGGCGCGCGAGAACATTGCGTTCCAGCACGTGGAAGGCCGCGTCGAGGCGGTGAAGTCGGATCTGTTCAACGGCCTGAAGGGTCGCCGCTACGACCTCATCGTGTCGAACCCGCCGTACGTCACCGAGGACGAATACGCCGCACTGCCGGGCGAGTACAGCCACGAGCCCAAGCTTGGCCTGACCTCGGGCGAGGACGGCCTGGACATCTGCGTGCGCATGCTCGACGAAGCGGCCGACTACCTCACCGAAGACGGCCTGCTGATCGTGGAAGTGGGTGAGAGCGAGCGCCAGTTGGTGGAGCTGCTGCCGGAAGTCCCGTTCGTGTGGATCGAGTTCAAGGTGGGCGCGATGGGTGTGTTTGCGCTGGAGCGTCGCGACCTGATCGAGCACGCCGATGCGATTCGCGCGGCGGCCAAGGCGCGTCAGGGGCGCTAAGGCGCGTGGAGCTGACGACGGCGCGACTGAGGCTCGATGCCCTGCATCTCGATGATGCGGCGGCGTTGTTCGCCTATCGGGCCGATCCTGAGGTGGCGCGTTACCAGGGCTGGCACCCGGAAACATTGGTCGAGGCCGAGAATTTCGTTCGGACACAATTGACCTTGACCGAGCCGCCCCAGTGCCGCTGGTTCCAGCGCGGCATTCGTCGGATCGATGATGGTGCGTTGATCGGCGACGTGGGTTTTTGTTTGAGCGACGGGCAGGCGGAACTGGGCATCACGCTGGCGCCACCCGCGCAGGGCAAAGGCTTTGCCCGCGAGGCTCTGCAGGGCTTGTTCGGCGAACTGTTCGGCAGGCTAGACGTCCATCGGGTGCATGCTTCCGTCGACCCGCGAAACACGGCCAGCATGAACCTGCTCAAGGCCGTCGGCATGCGCCAGGAAGCCCATTTCCGCGAAAGCCTGTGGTTCCGTGGCGAATGGGTGGACGACGTGGTGTTCGGGCTGCTGGCCCGTGAGTGGGCCGATATGGCGGAAAAGAGCGCAGGGATTGCTGCATCGCGGTAAGCTGGGCGAGTTATCCCGCAGACGACCCCGCCTCGTGTCCAGCAACTCCTTCGGCAAACTGTTCACCGTTACCACGTTCGGCGAAAGCCATGGCCCGGCCATCGGTTGCGTGATCGATGGATGCCCGCCGGGCCTGTCCATCAACGCGGAAGAGTTCCGCACCGATCTTGATCGTCGCGCCACCGGCAAGAGTCGCCACACCTCGCAGCGCCGCGAGGCGGACGAGGTGGAAATCCTCTCCGGCGTGTACGAGGGCAAGACCACCGGCACGCCCATCGCCTTGCTGATTCGCAATACGGATCAACGCAGCAAGGACTATGGCGACATTGCCCAGACGTTTCGTCCGGGCCACGCCGATTACACCTACTGGCAGAAATACGGCATCCGCGATCCGCGCGGTGGCGGCCGTTCGTCGGCGCGCGAAACCACCATGCGCGTCGCAGCAGCGGTCATCGCGAAGAAATGGCTGGCAGAACGCTACGGCGTGCGCGTGCGCGGTTATCTCGCGCAGATCGGCGAGATCACGCCGGGCTCGTTCGATTGGAACGTGGTCGAGCAGAATCCGTTCTTCTGGCCGGACGCGCATGAAGTGTCCACGCTGGAGTCGTACATGGATGCGCTGCGCAAGTCGGGCGATTCCGTCGGCGCGCGCGTGAACGTGGTGGCCGACGGCGTGCCGCCGGGTTGGGGCGAGCCGATCTACGGCAAGCTCGATGGCGATCTGGCCTCCGCGCTGATGTCGATCAACGCGGTGAAGGGCGTGGAGATCGGCGATGGTTTCAGTGTCGTGTCCCAACACGGCAGCCAGCATCGCGACGAAATGGCGATGGACGGCTTTGCGTCCAATCACGCGGGCGGCATTCTCGGCGGCATCAGCACGGGGCAGGAAGTGGTGGCCTCGATTGCGCTCAAGCCCACGTCGAGCATCCTCATTCCCGGCCACAGCGTGAACCTGGCCGGCGAGTCGGTCGACGTGGTGACCAAGGGCCGTCACGACCCCTGCGTCGGCATCCGCGCCACGCCGATCGCTGAGGCGATGATGGCGCTGGTGTTGATGGACCACGCGCTCCGGCATCGTGCCCAGTGCGGCGACGTGGGTGAGGTTCTTCCCCGCATTCCCTGATATCGGCCGGTCCGCTCGCGGCCGGCCCGGAACGACGAAGTAGACGTTGATGACTGCCAAACCGAAAGTCTGGGTATCGCGCCCACTGTTTCCCGATGTACTGGCCCGCCTGGCCGAACACTTCGACGTCGACGCGGAAGCGGTGGAGCATCGCCATTCGGCGGACGAGCTCAAGCACAAGCTGGCCGGCGTCGATGGCGCGGTGGTGGGCCTGGCCGATCGCATCGATGCGGCCGTGCTGGAGGGCAACACGCGTCTCAAGGTGGTCGCGAACCTTGGCGTGGGCTACAACAACCTCGACCTGGACGCGCTGACCCGCGCCGGCATCGTGGCCAGCAATACGCCGGACGTGCTCAACGAGAGTGTGGCCGATTACGCCTGGGCGCTGATGCTCGCGGCCGCTCGTCGCGTCAGCGCCGCCGAGCGCTGGCTGCGGGCAGGGCAGTGGCCTGGCAGCAACATGCGTTTCGACGACTGGCTGGGCTTGCCCGTGCACGGCCGCACGCTCGGCATCCTTGGCATGGGTCGCATCGGACAGGGCATTGCGCGTCGCGCAGCCGGCTTTGACATGCGCGTGCTGTATCACAACCGCTCGCGCCTGCCCGAAATGGTGGAGCGCGAGTGCCAGGCCACGCTGGTGAGCAAGTCCGAACTGCTGCGCCAGGTCGATTACCTCGTGCTGGTGCTGCCGTTCACGCCGGAGAACCGCCACGCCATCGGCGCGCCCGAGCTGGCCCAGATGAAGCCCTCCGCGGTGCTGGTGAACATCGCCCGTGGCGGCATCGTCGACGATGCCGCGCTCGCGCTTGCCCTGCGTGAAGGTAAGCTGGCCGCGGCGGGGCTGGACGTGTTCGAGGGCGAGCCGATGGTTCATCCGGACCTGCTCACGCTCGACAACGCCGTGCTCAGCCCGCATATCGCCAGCGCCAGCGAAGAAACCCGCCGGGCGATGGCTAACCTGGCGGCAGACAATGTGATCGCAGCACTCGGGTTTGGCGAGGCGGCGGGAAAACCGCCCACGGCGCTCAATCCGGCGGTTCTGATACGCGGCTCCGCACATAAAGCGTGATGACATTCACGCCCAGGCGTGTCGCAGGTTGTTTTGCGCGCTGCCCCGGCTAGATTTCCGCTTGATGCGGAGGCCGGAGCGGTTTTCCGATTCCTCCTACCTGATTACGGGACATGAGCAAGAAGAGCAGCTACAAGGTGGCAATGGTCGGCGCAACGGGCGCCGTGGGTGAGACCCTGCTGGCGATTCTTGCCGAGCGCGAATTCCCCGTCAGCGAACTGGTGCCGCTGGCGAGCGAGCGTTCCGCCGGCGAGAAAATCACCTTCGACGGCAAACAGATCACCGTGCAGAACCTTGCGGACTACGATTTCGACGGCGTCGACATCGCATTCTTCTCGGCCGGCGGTTCGGTGAGCCGCGAGCATGCGCCGCGTGCCGCAGCGGCGGGCGCGGTGGTGATCGACAACACCTCCGAATACCGCTACCAGGACGACATCCCGCTGGTGGTGAGCGAAGTAAACCCGCACGCCATCGCCGAATACACCACGCGCGGCATCATCGCCAACCCGAACTGCTCGACCATGCAGATGCTGGTGGCGCTGGCGCCCATCCATCGCGCGGCGGGCATCGAGCGCATCAACGTGGCCACGTATCAGTCGGTGTCCGGCGCTGGCCGCAGCGGCATGGAAGAACTGGGCAAGCAGACCTCCGCGCTGCTCAGCTTCCAGGACGTGGAAGTGAAGAAATTCTCCAAGCAGATCGCGTTCAACGTGATTCCGCACATCGACGACTTCCAGCCCAACGGCTACACCAAGGAAGAAATGAAGATGGTGTGGGAGACGCGCAAGATTCTGGAAGACCCCACCATCCAGGTGAATCCCACGGCGGTGCGCGTGCCGGTGTTCTACGGCCACGCTGAAGCGGTGCACGTGGAGACGCGCGAGAAGATCAGCGCCGAGCAGGCGCGCGAGCTGCTGGAAAACGCCGAAGGCGTGGTGGTGATGGACGAGCGCAAGGCGGGCGGCTACCCGACGCCGGTGGGCGATGCCGCAGGGCAGGACCCGGTGTTCGTGGGGCGCATCCGCGAGGACATCTCGCACGAGCGCGGCCTGGATATGTGGATCGTCGCGGACAACATCCGCAAGGGTGCGGCGCTCAACGCCGTTCAAATCGCAGAACTTCTGATCAAGGACTATCTGTAATGAAGCATGTGCTGACCGGGTTGGTGATGTGTGCATTGGTGTTCGCGGTACCTGCCCGGGCGGCACAGCCGTCGACGTCGCCTGCCGGCCAGGCGGCCGACCAGAAGCAGCTCGACCAGGCCATCGAGAAGCAGCAGGCGCAGCTCAAGCAGCTACAGGGCGACGTGGCGCGCGAGGAATCGAAGTCGCACGACACCGATGCCAAGCTCAAGCAGCAGGACCAGACCATCGCCGAACTGCAGGCCCAGCTGAAGGCCGCGAAAGCCACGCCTCAGCCAACCGGGCACTGAGGGCAGGCGGCGGCCCCCGGGTCCGCCGTCCAACGAGAACAAACGCCAGCAAAGTGCTGTAAATACTGATCAACGCTATTGTTGATTGGCTTGTATCTAACTAAAGTGACGCCTCGTTGCAGGCGCTGCCGTTTCGCGGCGTGCCATAAGAAAACGTCACGGGGTCGTTCGGGGGAAACACGATGAATCGTTCGTTGAAGCTGTCGATGCTGCTGGCGCTTGCCCTCGGCAGCAGCCAGGCAGCCGCGCTGGAACTGGGGCAGATCCAGGTGAAATCGGCCCTCGGGCAGCCGCTGCTGGCCGAAATTCCGCTCAATCCCGCCAATGCGGCCGAGCTGGAGAATCTCACGGCCCGGCTGGCTTCCTCCGAGGACGCGGCCCAGGCCGGCGTCGCGGCCGGTCCCACGATTCCCCTTTCGTTCGCCGTGGTGGACGGCGCCAACGGCAAGAAGGTGATCCGCATCACCAGCGCCGCCCCGGTCAACGATCCCTATCTCGACCTGCTGGTCGAAGTGAACAACGCATCGGGCAAGAGCCTGCGCGAATTCACCATCCTGCTCGACCCGCCGGGCAGCGCTGTGGCCAGCGTGCCGGCCACCCGCGCGCCGACGCAGTCCTCGGGCAAGTCCTCCCGTCGCGCCGCGGCCACCCCGCCGGCCGCGACCAGCACCGAATCGACGGCTGCCGCCCCGGCTCCGGCCCCCGAAGCCAAGCCTGCCAGGCCCGCGCCGGCACCGCGCGTGGCCGCCAATGGCAGCATCACGGTGGAGCAGGGCCAGACCCTTTCGGCCATCGCCCATGAGACCGCGCCGGCCGGCGTGGACATGAACCAGATGCTGGTGGCCCTGAAGACCGCCAACCCGGACGCCTTCTACCGCGACAACATCAACGCCCTGAAGAGCGGCGCCGTGCTGCGCGTGCCGTCCAAGGAAGACGCCCAGGCCATGACCGCCGCCGCTGCCGTGGCCGAAGTCCGCCGCCAGAACAGCGACTGGCGCTCGGGTGCCGCCCGCACGCCGACCACGGTCGCCGACGCCGGCACACGTGCCAACGCCAGCTCGGCGCCGGCCACCGGCGGTGCCGCCGGCGATCACCTGGCCCTGGTTCCCGCGAAGGAAGGCTCGGACAATGCCGCCGGTCGTGGTGGCAAGGGCGACAAGGCCGCTGCCGAGAAGGGCATGGCCGCGTTGCACCAGGACCTCCTGCGCAGCCAGGAAGCCCTCACCTCGCTCACCAAGCAGGGTGACGAGCTGAAGTCGCGCCTGAAGGACCTGGAAGACATCAACAGCAAGAACGAGCGCCTCCTGTCCCTCAAGGACAACGAGATCGCCGAGTTGCAGCACAAGCTGGCCGACGCCCGCAAGGCAAGCGGACAGCCGGCTGCGGCGGCCTCCGCGCCCGCCAAGGCGGCGTCGGTGAAGTCCGCCGAAGCCGAGACGGTGGTCAAGGCCAGCGAGCCGTCCACGCCTGCCGCCGCGTCCAGTGCGCCGGCCACGGCCGCCGCCACCCCGGCTGTCAGCAGCAGCGCCCCGGCACACGCCAGCTCCGCGCCGGTGGCCGCCGCCAAGCCCACGCCTGCCAAGCCGGTGGCCGCAAAGCCCGCGCCGGTGGCCGAAGAAGAACCGTGGTTCATGCAGACCTGGGCATGGGGTGCCGGCGCCGCCGTCATCGTGCTCGGCCTGCTGGCCGCCCTGCGTGGCCGTAGCCGCAAGTCGGCAGAGCCGGCCGCGGCGAGTGCATCGTCGCTGGCCGACCGCTTCGGCACGGTGCCCCATGGCGGTGCCGGCAGCGCCGACCCGGACCAGGACGAACTGCTCGATCAGCTCGCCGAGCACCCGGACGACATCGGCCTGCACCTGGAGTTGGTGAGCCTGTATTACAGCCGTCGCGACGTCGATCATTTCGAAGCCGCGGCCGAAGCCATGCACGCCCACATCAGCGACGAGCAGCAGCCGGAGTGGGTGGATGTGCTGCACATGGGCGAAGACCTGGTACCGGAACACCCGCTGTTCGCCCACGGCTATGTGGCGCCCCGCCATGACGAGGACGAACACGAGGCGCTGGACCAGTTCGACCTCGGCAACTACGCCAAGGATCACGAGGACATCCCGCCCATTCCCACGCCCTCGGTGCAGCACGCGCCGAAGGTCAGCGGCTACCACTTCGACTTCGACCTGACCCCGCGTCCGTCGCAGGCATCGGCCAGTGCGCCGGCCTCGACCGCCAAGGAAGAAGAGCTCGATGCGTCGGCGTCCAGCTGGCACTTCGAGGAGCCCGAAGCCGAGGCGGTGACGGAAGGACAGCACGCGCACGGCCTGGACCACGGCCTGGAGCACGAAGTTGACCATGGCCTCAGCCACGAGCTGGGCGGCCACTTCACCGACGATCCGGTGGACACCAAGCTCGATCTGGCCCGCGCCTACCTCGATATGGGCGATCCGGACGGCGCCCAGGCGATGCTGGAAGAAGTGATGCACGAAGGCACGCAGATGCAGAAGGACGTGGCCAAGCGCCTGCTCGAAAGCATCCGCTGATCCTCGTTCCCTGAGCGATATCCCACACGGGCCGGCCTTTGCCGGCCCGTGTGCGTTTGGGCCTGCTAACCTTTGCGCTTCTGTTGGCTGCTTTACTGGTTTTCATGCGCATTGCCCTGGGTATCGAATACGACGGCACCGAATTTTCCGGCTGGCAGCGGCTGACCCACGGCGAGACCGTGCAGGGCGCGCTGGAACGCGCGCTGTCGTTCGTTGCGGCGCACCCGGTGGAAGTGACCTGCGCCGGGCGCACCGATGCCGGCGTGCACGGCCGTTGCCAGGTGGTGCATTTCGATACCGAGGTGGAGCGCGACATGCGCGGCTGGACGCTCGGCGCATCGTCCAACCTGCCGAGTACGGTCGCCGTGCTGTGGGCGCAGCGGGTCGATCCGACCTTCCATGCGCGGTTCTCCGCGCGCAGTCGTCGTTATCGCTACCGCATCCTCAATCGCCAGGTGCGTGCTGCACTGGATGCGCGCTACGTCACCTGGGAGCGCCTGCCGCTCGACGCCGAGCGCATGCACGCTGCTGCGCAAGCGCTGATGGGTGAGCACGACTTCAGCGCATTCCGCGCCATTTCCTGCCAGGCCGCCCATGCGCGTCGCGAAGTGCTCGCGGTGAGCGTGCGGCGCGAAGACGAGCAGGTCATCATCGAGATCGAGGCCAACGCCTTCCTGCACCACATGGTGCGCAACATCGTCGGTTCGTTGCTGCCGATCGGTCGAGGCGAACAGCCGGTGCACTGGATGCACGAGCTGCTCGAAGGGCGCAGTCGCGAGGTGGCCGGTCCTACCGCGCCGGCTTCGGGCCTCACCTTTCTTGGTCCACGCTACGAAGCGCAATGGGGATTGCCGGCGGAGGTGACGCGATGACGCGCATCAAGTGCTGCGGCATGACCCGCATCGAGGACGCCTTGCTCGCCGCACGTCTCGGCGCCGACGCCATCGGCGTGGTGCTGACGGCGCGCAGCAAGCGGCGCGTCACCATCGCGCAGGCGCAAGCCATCGTGCGGGCGTTGCCACCGTTCGTCAGTTCCGTCGTGCTCCTGATGGACGACGATGCCGCGTTCGTTCGCGAAGCCATCGACGCGATCCAGCCGGACCTGCTGCAATTCCACGGCGCCGAATCCGACGACTGGTGCGCGCAGTTCGGTCGCCGCTATCTCAAGGCTATTGCCATGGGCGAAGGCGCTGCCGCCTTGCCGAGCCTCCGCCGTTACCCGGGAGCGGCGGGACTTCTGCTGGATGGTCACGGCCTCGGCGAAGCCGGTGGCAGCGGCAAGGCGTTCGATTGGTCGCTGATGCCGCGCGATGTCACGCAGCCCTTGATTCTCGCCGGTGGCCTTACGCCGGCCAATGTCGCCGAGGCCATTCGCATCGCCACGCCATGGGGCGTGGATGTGGCCAGTGGCATCGAGTCGGCACCGGGCATCAAGGACTCGCAGAAGCTGGCGGACTTCATCGCAGCCGTTCGCCGAACGGACGGCCAGGGTCTGTAGACGTCGGCCCGCTGCTAGCATGGCTACTGGTCTGTCCGCCCAGGTTTCGCATGCCCGCCCCGATCGAAACATTCCACTATGAAGGTCAGCCCGATGCGCTGGACACCATCGTTGGAGGCGACAGGCCGCTGGTCATTCGCGGATTGGTCAATCACTGGCCGCTGGTCAAGGCGGCGCGCGAGTCGGACCAGTCCTTTGCTGCGCAATTGATGGCGGCCGACAACGGGGCGCCGGTCGACGCGCTGCTGATGCCGCCGGAAGCGGAAGGCGTGGTGGGTTACCGCGGCGAGGCGGAGGCGTTCAATTTTGAGCATCACCGCGCGTCGGTCACGCAGGCGCTGCAGCGACTGCTGCAATTTGCCGATGCCGCGAACGCGCCCGGCATTGCGTTGCAGAGCGCACCCATCGCCAACTGCCTGCCGGGACTGCTCGGGCATCACGCCTTGCCGCTGCTCGATGCGTCGGTGCCGCCGCGTCTGTGGATCGGCAACCGCGTCACCACACCGGCGCATTTCGACGAGTACCACAACATCGCCTGCGTGGTGTGCGGCGTGCGCCGTTTCACGCTGTTTCCGCCGGAACAGGTGCGCAACCTCTATATCGGTCCGCTGGACTTCGCGCCCACCGGCGCCGCCATCAGCATGGCGCGTCTCGATCGCCTCGACGATCCGCGCTATCCGCGTTTGCAGGAAGCCATGGCGCATGCGCAGGTGGCGGAGCTCGAACCGGGCGATGCCATCTATATCCCGCCGATGTGGTGGCATCACGTGGCCTCGCTCGGCAGGCTCAACGCGCTGGTGAACTACTGGTGGAAGAAGGCGTGCGGCGCTGGGCTGGCGCCGAATACGCGCCTGGGCGGCCTGCTGCATTGCATCCTGCTGTTCAAGTCGTTGCCGCCGGCAGAGCGCGCGGCCTGGCGCGAGCTGCTCGACTACTACGTGTTCAACGACGAAGACCCGGCGGCGCACATTCCCGAGGGCCGTCGCGGCTGGCTGGGCGAGCTCGACGAGGAACAATCGCGCAAGTTGCTCGAACGCATTCGCCAGTATCTGTGAGTTCGAGTTCGAGTTCGCGTTCTCGCGCGATTCGCGCGCTGCGCGCGGTGTTGTCCACAGTGAATGTGGATGCATCCGGTAAAAGCTTGTGGATAGGTGTGCTATCTGCCTGATGGCAAACACATCCTGACGCACTGCTGCAGAAATGCGCAGTGCGTCGACATGCATGCGCCGTCGATGCACGCGTGTTTTCCACAGCGAATGTGGATGCAGGCAGGCAAAGCTTGTGGACAAGTGTCCTATCTGCTTGACCGCAAAGAGGTCGCGACGCGTTGATGCGCGATTGCTCAATGTCGTGCATCGCTTTCGCCTATCCGCATGCGTGCCGCGCGCAAGTTTTCCACAACGCATGTGGATGCCTGCGGGAGAAGCTTGTGGATAGGTGTGCTATCCCACTGACGCGAAAGAAGTCGCTACGCGTTGATGCGCAAATGCACAGCGCCGATCAGCTGCCTTGTTCGGCGAAGGCGGCCTTCAGCCATTCGGCGAGCGGCTCGACCCGCGCATCGGCGGCGCGTGCGGACGTCGCCAACACCCATTGCGGGCGTACATCGTGGAATCCCCACGGCGCCACCAGGCGTCCGGATGCAAGGTCACCCGCCACCAGTTGCGCCGGGGCGATGGCGAGCCCACGTCCCGCCACGGCGGCTTCGATCATGTGATAGAGGTGCGGGTAACCCTGTCCCAGTGTCAGTCGCTTGGCGGGCAGGCCGACGCTCTCTGCCCAAAGGCCCCATGCATCCGGACGCGATTGCGTGTGCAGCAGGGTTTGCTCTTCGATGTCCTGTGGCCGGCTGCCGGCGAATCGATGGGCCTTGGCAAAACCCGGGCTGGCCACGGGGCCGATGCGTTCGCTCGCCAGCGGATACACCCGCCAACCGTTTGGCCACGGTGGCTCGCCCGCCATGATCGCTGCATCGAGTCCGCCCAGCGATTCATCGAAGGCGGTTTCCTGCGGGCGCAGATGCAGATCGAGGTCCGGCAGTTCTTCCATCAGGCGTTCGAGGCGGGGAATCATCCAGCGGGCGAGCAGGCTCACTGGACATCCCAGTACGAATGGTGCGTGCGCGGTTCCGACGCGCAGCTCGTCGCAGGTGTCGCGCAATTGGGCGAACGCGGCCGTGCTGGTGTCGCGCAGGCGCTGGCCCGCGGGCGTGAGCACGAGGCCGCGCCCCTGGCGCTGGAACAGCGAGGTGCGCAGGTCTTCTTCCAGTGCGCGAATGTGCCGGCTCACGGCGCCGTGGGTGACATGCAACTCGCTCGCTGCCCGGCTCACGCTGCCCAGGCGGGCAGCCGCTTCGAAGGCCAGCAGGGCGTTCAGCGAGGGCAGGGCACGGGGCATGGCGCCTGTGAGTTTTACTGACGAGTCGCGGCCATCATATCGCTTTTTGCGAAGGGTGCTTTCGGGTAGGTTGGGCGGTGTCCTTCCGTGACTTTCCCGAGTGCCTTCCATGAGCAAGATCGACTTCAGCGCCTACCCCGACGAACACGGGCGCTTCGGCAATTACGGCGGCAGCTACGTTGCCGAAACCCTGATGGCGCCGCTGGCCGAACTCACCGAGGCCTACCTGCGCCTGCGCAAGGATCCCGAGTTCATCGCCGAGCTGGATCGTGACCTGAAGTACTACGTGGGCCGCCCCAGCCCCGTGTATTACGCCGAGCGGTTGAGCCAGCACGTGGGCGGCGCGCGCATCCTGCTCAAGCGCGAGGACCTGAACCACACCGGCGCGCACAAGATCAACAACACCATCGGCCAGGCGCTGGTGGCCAAGCGCATGGGCAAGCCGCGCATCATCGCGGAGACCGGCGCCGGCCAGCACGGCGTGGCCAGCGCCACGGTGGCGGCGCGCTTCGGCCTCAAGTGCGTGGTGTACATGGGCGCGGTGGACATCGAGCGCCAGAAGATCAACGTCTACCGCATGAAGCTACTCGGCGCGGACGTGGTACCGGTGACATCGGGTTCGAAGACCCTCAAGGACGCGCTCAACGAAGCGATGCGCGACTGGGTCACCAACGTGGCCGATACGTTCTACATCATCGGCACCGTGGCCGGCCCGCATCCGTATCCGCTGATGGTGCGCGACTTCAACGCCATCGTGGGTCGTGAAGCGCGCGCGCAGGTGCTGGAACAATTTGGTCGACTGCCGGACGTGCTCACCGCTTGCGTGGGCGGTGGTTCCAACGCCATCGGCCTGTTCCATGCGTTCCTCAATGACGAAGGCGTGCGCATCGTTGGCGCGGAAGCGGCGGGCGAGGGCATGGCGACCGGACATCACGCCGCGTCGCTGGCGGCCGGTCGACCTGGCGTATTGCACGGCAATCGCACCTACGTGTTGTGCGACGACGACGGGCAGATCACCGAAACGCACTCGGTCTCCGCCGGACTCGACTATCCCGGCGTGGGCCCCGAGCACGCGTTCCTGAAAGATGCCGGTCGCGCGGAATACGTGGGCGTCACCGACGACGAGGCACTCGAAGCATTCCATCTGCTGGCGCGCACCGAAGGCATACTCGCCGCGCTGGAATCGAGCCATGCCGTGGCGCAGGCGATCAAACTGGCGCGCGAATACCCGAAGGACGGCCTGGTGCTGTGCAACCTGTCCGGTCGAGGCGACAAGGACGTGCACACCATCGCCGCACGTGAAGGAGTGCAGGTATGAGCCGCATCGATCGCCGCTTTGCCCAGTTGAAGGCCGATGGCCGAACGGGCCTCATTCCCTTCGTGACTGCGGGTGATCCGTCGCCCGAACATGCCGTGGCGCTGATGCATGCGCTGGTGGATGCCGGCGCCGACGTGATCGAACTGGGCGTGCCGTTCTCCGATCCCATGGCCGATGGCCCGGTGATCCAGCACGCCAGCGAGCGCGCCATTGAAAAAGGCGTGGGCCTCACCGATGTACTGGATTGGGTCGCCGCGTTCCGCCAACGCGACAACGACACGCCCATCGTGTTGATGGGCTATCTCAACCCGATCGAAATCCACGGTTACGAGCGCTTCGCCAGCGAGGCCGTGAAGGCCGGCGTGGATGGCGTACTCGTGGTGGATTGCCCGCTGGAGGAATCGGCCGTGCTGGCGCCTCTGCGAGCGGCCGGCTTGCAGCAGATCCTGCTGGCGGCACCCACCACCGCACCCGCGCGTATGGTGCAGCTGTGCGGGTCCGCCCAGGGTTTCCTGTACTATGTCTCGTTCGCCGGCATCACGGGCGCGGCACGATTGAGCACTGGCGACATCGCTGCCCGCGTGGCCGAGATCCGGTCGAAGTCGAAGGCGCCGGTGGCCGTGGGTTTTGGCGTGCGCGATGCGCAGTCGGCCAAGGCCATCGCCGGCTTCGCGGATGCGGTGGTGATCGGCAGTGCGCTGGTAGAGAGGCTGGCCGGTGCGGAAGGTGTCGATGACATCACCGTGCGGGCGAAGGATTTCCTGGCGCCCATCCGCGCCGCGCTGGATGCGCATTGAGGACACGCTGCGTTCGTGACGCGGCGTCGCGTCATGAACGTTTGAGGTGTTGCGATGAACTGGCTCCAGAAAATCATGACCCCCCGTGCTCGCACGGAAGCCACCGGCAACGCCGGCAAGGGCAAGGTGCCGGAAGGCGTGTGGGAGAAGTGCGGTGGCTGCGGCACGGTGCTGTACCGTCCGGAGCTGGAACGCAACCTGATGGTCTGCCCCAAGTGTGGACATCACCACACCATCGAGGCGCGCGCTCGCCTTGATGCCTTCCTCGATCCGGGCTCGATGCAGGAGCACTGGGCCAGCATGGAGCCGAGCGACCCGCTCAAGTTCCGTGATTCCAAGAAGTACCGCGACCGCATCATCGCGGCGCAGAAGTCCACCGGCGAGAAGGACGCGCTGATCGCCATGAGCGGTCGCCTCAAGGGCCGTCCGCTGATGGCCGTGGCCTTCGAGTTCAGCTACATGGGCGGTTCAATGGGCTCGGTGGTGGGCGAGAAGTTCACCCGCGCCGCCGAACGCGCGCTGGCCGAGCGCAGCGCTCTCGTGTGCTTCTCCGCCACGGGTGGCGCGCGCATGCAGGAGTCGCTGTTCTCGCTGATGCAGATGGCCAAGACCTCGGCCGCGCTGGCGCGCATGCGCGATGCCGGCGTGCCCTACATCAGCGTGCTCACGCATCCCACCACCGGCGGCGTGTCGGCGAGCTTAGGCATGCTGGGCGACATCAACGTGGCCGAGCCCAAGGCGCTGATCGGTTTCGCCGGCCCGCGCGTGATCGAGCAGACCGTGCGCGAAACGCTGCCGGAAGGCTTCCAGCGTTCGGAGTTCCTGGTGGAGCACGGCGCCATCGACCTCATCGTCGATCGCCGCGAGATGCGCGACAAGCTGGCCGATCTGCTGGGCATCATGATGAAGGCGCCGCGCGTCGCATAAGCGGTGCGTTGCGTCGCTCAAGAAAAACAGCGCCCGCGTGGCGCTGTTTTTTTGTGCGCGATACGCTCCATTGCGCCATGTATCACGCGCAAGAGTGCTGGCGGCGTAATCAGGCTCCCTGTTTTCCACAGCTCGCGTGGATAGCTGCTGCATAAGCCTGTGGACAACCCTGCGAACCGTGTTTGCCGACAACGGTTTGCGACATCGTGCTGATGTTTTGCCCAGTGGCAGCGATGTTTTCCACAGCGTTTGTGGATGTATGTGGAGCAAACCTGTGGACAAGCATCGCAACTGCTTGCTGCGCAAGGCGATCGCTACGCCGTGACGAAGAAATGATCAGCGCGCGTCGCGCGCCGCGTGATGGTTTTCCACAGCCAATGTGGATGCATGCGGGAAAAGCTTGTGGATAGGTTGCCTATCTCACTGATGCCAAAGCGATGGTGACGCATTGCTGCACAAATGCGCAGCGATTCGACAGCGCGTTGCGGTGCGCGATTCGTCCTGCGTTACGCCACCAGCACGTGCAGCGGCAACACCCACAGCGACAACGCACCCAGCGCGCTGCCGATCACCGTGGCGGCGATCACATCGCTCGGATAATGCAGCCCAAGAATCACGCGCGACGCGCCCACCAGTGCCGTGAACGTGAGCAGCAGCGGCGCGAGCAACGGATACCAGGCGAGAGCGACGATGGTGAAGCTAACGGCCTGCAGCGTATGCCCCGAGGGGAAGCTGAACTCGTCCAGCGGCGGCACGTGGGCAATCACGCCGGGGCAGGCGCGGAACGGGCGGGGGCGGCGCGTCCAGCGCTTGAGCAGGCGATAGAGCAGCAGCGCGGTGAGGCCGGTAAGAGCCATCTGCGCGGCGGCCAGCAGGCCGCGGCGTCCGTCGACCAGGGCGAGCACGGCCATCAATGAATACCAGAACACGCCATCGCCGAGCCGGCTGATGATGCCGAAGAACACGCCGACGGCGCGTCGCGTGCCCCAGCGGTTGGCGGCGACGCACATGCGCCGGTCGATGGCGAAGCGAGGGCCTGCAGGCAGTTCAGGCGTGTGCAGTGGCGGCATGGTGCTCATGCGCATTCTCCTTGGTGAGGGCGGGATGACACCAACGAAATGGTCCGCGTTGCCTCTCCCGTAGCCACAGGCGGTAGCGCGGCGCGCAGTGCAGGCTTGGGCGCCTGTTCAAGCGTCGCGCTACCGCCTGTGGCTACGGGAGAGGCAACCCGAAGGGCCGAATCTGTTTGCGCGCATGCCCGCGTCATCACTCGGTTGTGTATCGACATACACGCCCTCGTTCTTCCTTGGCCTGCGCGCAAACAGATTCGGCGCGGGCCATTTCGTTGGTGCCATCCCGCCCTAGTTCACGCAACAGGTGCTCGAACTCGTTGATGACGGCGTCGGGTGAGAGATTGGCGATGCTCGCGTGCGCGGCACGGCCCATGTGGCGGATCAGGCTGGCGTTGGAAGCGAGCATGACGGTGGATTCGATGAAGCTCCGTTCGTCGCCGGCATCGATGCGATAGCCGTTCTGCCCGGTGTGCAGATGCTCGCGTGCGGCGCCTTCTTCATAGGCGATTACCGGCAGGCCGGAAGCCAGCGCTTCGAGAATCACGTTGCCGAAGGTTTCGCTCAGGCTCGGGAACGGAAACAGATCGGCACTGGCGTAGTGCTGGGCCAAGGCATCGCCGCGCAGCATGCCGGCAAAGATGAAATCGGGATTGGCTTCCTGCAGCGCTGCACGCGCCGGGCCATCGCCCACCCACACATATTTCGCTTTCGGTACCTGTTTCTGCACGGCGCGGAAGGCGCGCACGGCAAGGTCGAGATTCTTTTCCGGTGCGATGCGGCCCACATACAACACGACGGGCGTGTTGCCGTCCACGTTCCAGGAATCGCGTAGCGCGGCAGTGCGATGGCGCGGATGGAACAGCTGCGTATCCACGGCGCGTCGCAGCAGGCGCGCGGTGTCTACGCCCAGTGCAGTGAGTTCGTTGGCGAGCGCTTCCGTCGGCACCAGCGTGGCGGCGGCGCGGCGATGGAAGTTGCGCAGGTAGTTGCGCACGATGGGCGTGAGGAAGCCCACGCCGTAGTGATCGGCGTAGGTATCGAAGCGCGTGTGGAAGCCGGTGGCGGTGGGAATACCCAGGCGTTTGGCGGCGCGTACCGCGGACCAACCCAGCGGGCCTTCCGTCGCCACGTAGATCGCGTCGGGGCGCAGGCGCGTCCAGCGGTCGCGCAGCGTGCCGCCCGCAGGCAGGCCGAAGCGCAGGCCGGGATAGCGGGGCAGGGAGGCGCCGCGCACTTCCAGCGCGACGATGCCGGGCTCGTCCTTGAAGGGTTGCTGCTGGCGGGGACGGATCAGGTCGACCGTATGCCCTTGCGACGCCAGTCCGGCGGCGAGGCTGTGCACGGTCAATGCCACGCCGTTGATTTCGGGTGGATAGGTTTCGCTGACAATGCCGATGCGCACTGGGAGTTACCGTTGGCTGGCCCGGTGCAGATTCCTCTGGCGGCGTTGCGGGGTCGTGGCGTATGTATGACGCCCGCATGACGGCAACCACGGCGTGCCATGCCATGCTGACGCTTCCACTACGTCTCCCGCGGGTACACTCGCGGGACTTGTCATTGCGGAGCCACATCGATGAAACGCTTTCTGCTTGCTGTTGCGCTTGCCGGCCTTGCCGGTGGAGCTGTTGCTGCCGATGCTCCCGGGCTTCCCGTGACGAAGGCGCCCGCGGGTGCCGAGGTCTACATCATTTCGCCCAAGGACGGCGCCGTCGTCGGCCAGGAAGTGACCGTGCTGTTCGGTCTCAAGGGCATGGGCGTGGCGCCCGCCGGCGTGAAGAAGGAAGGCACCGGTCACCATCACCTGCTGGTGGATGTGAAGGATCTGCCAGCGGCCGGCCAGCCGATTCCGAAGGACGACCAGCACATCCACTTCGGCAACGGCCAGACCGAGACGACGCTCAAGCTTGCACCGGGCAAGCACACGCTGCAGCTGGAATTGGCCGACGAAAACCATATTCCGTTCGATCCGGCGATCGTGTCCAAGCCGATCACCATCACGGTGAAGTAAGCGCCGGGGCGCTGAGCCTCAGTGCCCCAGGAAGACCGACACGCCCATGCTGACCATCCACAGCTGGGCGTGTCCGGCAATGCGGGCGCGCAGGCCGCCATCGATCTGCACGCGGCGCGTCAGCTGCCACGCCACGCCCGTGCCCGCCTCGGTGCCGCTGTGTTCGCCGCGTTCGTGCACCTGCGCGAGTTCGACGTAGCCCACCATCGACTTGTTGAGCACGTGGCTTTCGTTGAGCGCGAACGTGCTTTGGCCGTCGCTGCCGGTGGTCGTCTGTTCCACATAGGCGCCAATGCCGTCGTTGTCGCCCACCTGCCAGTTCACGTCTACGCCGAGCAGGTATTGCCGGTGATCGTTGCGCACCTGGCGATCGCCGTCGGTGAATTCCACGCTGCCCAGGAAACCCCAGGTCCACGTCGCATCGGCCTTGTTGGGGGCGAACTTGAGCGCAAGCGTCGTGTCGCCGCGGCCGTGGCTCCAAGTGTCGAGGCCGGGGCCGGTGGTATGGATGGCATTGAAGGGCGAGGTGCCAAGCTGTGCCTCGAACGGGCCGCCCAGCCCCACACGCACCAGGCTGTCGGTGGTGTATTGGGACTGGATCTGGCCGCCGCCCAGGTTGTCCCGGGTCCAGGTGGGCAGGCCTTGCTCGATGGTGACGTCGCCCGCATTGAGCACCACGGCCGTGAAACCCAGGCCGGGGCGGTCGTAACCGGGATTGTTGTCGTCCGCGCGGACAGGGCATGCCACCGCGGCGCCGGCCAGCGCCGTCGCAAAAAGCGCAGCGTTGACGGTTGTGACCGCCATGGATCGGTTCTTGCCCCCGTATCGGCTAAAATTCCGCACTTCTTTATCGTCCTTGCCCAAGCAGCCCATGACCGTCCGCACCCGCTTTGCCCCCAGTCCCACCGGTTTCCTGCATATCGGCGGCGCCCGCACGGCCCTGTACTGCTGGCTGGAGGCCCGTCGCCGCGGTGGCGAATTCGTGCTTCGCATCGAAGACACCGACCGCGAGCGCTCCACCGACGAAGCCGTGCAGGCCATCCTCGATGGCATGAACTGGCTGGGCCTGAACGCCGACGCCGCCCCCGTTTACCAGACCGCGCGTCTACAGCGCTACAAGGAAGTGGCGGACGAGCTGCTGAAGGCCGGGCTGGCCTACTACGCCTACGAGTCCAAGGAAGAGATCGAGGCCATGCGCGAGGCGGCGTACGCCAGGGGCGAGAAGCCGCGCTACAACGGCTATTACCGTGACCGCAACGAGCCGTACCGCGACGATCCGAACCGCGTCATGCGCTTCAAGAATCCGCTGGAAGGCACGGTGGTGTTCGACGACAAGGTGAAGGGTCGCATCGAGTGGGCCAATGCCGAGCTCGACGACCTGGTGATCTTCCGTTCCGATGGCTGGCCGACGTACAACTTCGCCGTGGTGGTCGACGACATCGACATGGGCATCACCGAGGTGATCCGCGGCGACGATCACGTGAACAACACGCCTCGCCAGATCAACATCTACAAGGCGCTTGGCAAGCCGGCACCGGAATTCGCGCACCTGCCGATGATCCTCGGCCCCGATGGCCAGAAGCTGAGCAAGCGCCACGGCGCGGTGAGCGTGATGCAGTACCGCGACGACGGTTTCCTGCCGCACGCGCTGCTCAACTATCTCGTGCGCCTGGGTTGGTCGCATGGCGACCAGGAAATCTTCTCCGAGGAGGAGATGGTCAAGCTGTTCGACGTGGCCGACGTCAACAAGGCCGCGTCGCGCTTCGACGTGACCAAGCTGTCGTGGCTCAACCAGCATTACCTGAAGACGGAAGAGCCCTCGGTGATCGCGCCGGAATTCGAATGGCACCTCACGCAGGCAGGCATCGATTTCAGCAAAGGCCCCAATCCCGCCGACGTCATCGTCGCCTTGCGTGATCGCGTGCAGACGCTGAAGGAAATGGCCGAGCGCGCCAAGATCTGGTACGGCCCCATCACCGAATGGGACGAGAAGGCCGTGGCCAAGCATCTGCAGAACGACAGCGCCGTGGCCGTGCTCACCGAGGCGAAGAGCCTGATCGCGAATGTCGAGTGGAAGCCCGAGCCGATCCACGGCGTGATCGAGCAGATCGCTGCCAAGCTGGAGCTGGGCATGGGCAAGATCGCGCAGCCGCTGCGCGTGGCGATGACGGGCACGCAGGTGTCGCCGTCGATCGATCACACCATTTACCTTGCAGGTCGCGAGGTGGCGCTGCAGCGCATCGACGACGCCATCGCCAAGGCGAAGGGCTGATTGCCTCGCACCAGCGCTGTCGCTCCTGTTTAGGGGAACGGCAGCGACAGGTCGCGATCAACCCGATACTTGACCTCGGCCTGACGCCTCGGCGGCCTGCCAGCCGCCGCCCAGGGCCTGTATCAGCGCTGCCGTATCGCTCAGTCGTGCGGCCTGCGCCTGGATGCGCGTGATGCGTGCCTGCTGATAGCTCTCCTGGGCATTGATCAGCACCAGCACGTTCACGTAGCCGAGCTGCTGCTGCTTCTGGGTGAGTTCCAGCGTGTGCGCCGCCGCGTGTTCGGCATCGGTGGCGGCGCTCAGGGCACGTGCATCGCTGTCGATGGCGTAGAGTGCGTCGGCCACGTTCTGGAAAGCGCCGAACACCACGCTTCGATACTCGGCCGCCGATTGCTGCAAGGCCGCTTCGGCGGCGCGCTGCTTGTGTTTCAGTGCACCGAAATCGAACACGGTCTGGCTCACGCTGCCAGCGAGCACCCAGAACACATTGTCGTCGGCGAACATGCGGCTGAACGAAGTCGCGCTGCCGCCATAGGCACCAGAAAGGGTGAACTGCGGCAGGCGGTTGGCCAGCGCCACGCCAACCTGGGCGCTGGCCGCGTGGACGTTTTCCTCGGCCGCGCGTACATCCGGACGCTGTTGCACCAAGTGCGCAGGCACACCTTGTGGCAAGGTCGCCGGCAGCACGAGGTTCTCGAGATCGAACGGTGTGGCATCCGCATGGTCTGGCGTGTCGCCGCACAGCACGGCGAGCAGATCGCGATTCTGCTCCAGTTGCTTCAGCAATCCGGGTAGCGCCTGCTTTGCCTGGGCCAGGGCGCTTTCCTGGGCGGCGACATCAAGCCCGGAGGCGTAACCGAGTTTTGCCTGCTTGTGCAGGATATCCAGCGCGCGCGTTTCTTCGGTAATCACTTCCTCGGTCGCATCGATCTGCGCGCGCAGCGAAGCTTCCGTGATTGCCGCATTGACCACGTTGGAGGCCAGGCTCAGGCGTGCGGCCTCGAGTTGATAGCGTTGGTTGTCCGCTTGCGCCTGCAGCGACTCCACCGTGCGTCGGTTGAGCCCGAATACATCGGGCGCATAACTGATGTTGAGCTGCGCCGTGTGCAGCGTGTAGTACGTCGCGTTGGAGGTGAGCGTGGGCGACAGCGTGCCCACGGCATCGCGCTGGCGTGATGGCGTGTAGTTGAGCTGGGCAGAGGGAAAGTACGTGGCGTGCTGCGCGGCGACGCTTTCCTGCGCCTGATGCAAGGCGGCAGCGGCGGCATCGATATCCGGATTACGGGCCAGCGCTCGCTGCACACGATCGTTCAAGGCATCCGATCCGAATACCTGCCACCAGGTTTGCGCGATGGTCTGCCCGGGAACGAATTGCTGCGGCGTGGCGGTAGCCTCGCCAGCCGTCGTCGTCAGCGTGTCACGTGTGAACCGGGTGGGCGAGGGCGTGTCCGGGCGCTGATAGTTTGGTCCTAGGGCACAACCTGCGCAGCATGCCGCCAAAGTGATGGCCAGCAAGGTCCGAGGCAGGGGCACGGGCAAACGCAACGCGTATCGTCGCAGGCTCCGGTTTGCCCCGTGGTCATCTCGGCGAACGCCTGACGACGAGAGCTTTGAAGCAGATTCGATCAGTGACGTCATGCTGCCTCTCCACTCACGCGACGCTGCCTGCGCTTGTGCGACCACTCGACCACCAGTACCTGCAGTGCAGGCGCAACAATCAACAGCATCACCGGGCCCAGCAGCATGCCGCCAACCACCACGGTGGCGAGCGGGCGTTGCACCTGGCTGCCGATACCGTGGGACATCGCCGCGGGCAGCAGGCCAATGCAGGCAGACAATGCGGTCATCAGCATGGGGCGCATGCGCTGCTCGGCGGCCTGCGTCATCGCCTCCAGGGGCGTGTGGCCGGCGAACACCAGGTGGTTGAAGTAGGTGATGACCAGGATGCCGTTCATCACCGACACGCCGAACAACGACACAAAGCCGATTGCCGCCGAGATACTGAAATCCAGCCCGGAGCAATACAGGGCGATGATGCCGCCGGCAATGGAGAACGGAATCGCTGCCAGCGTGAGCAGGCTGTCTCGCCACGAATTGAACAGGGCGAACAGCAGCGCCAGGATCAAGCCCATCGCGATGGGCAGCACTACGGTCAGTCGCTGCTTGGCCTGTTGCAGGTCATTGAACTCGCCGGCCCACGCCAGGTGATAACCGGAGGGCAAGGTCACCTGTTCGGCGATGCGTTTCTGCGCGTCGGCCACCGTCCCGCCCAGGTCGCGACCGCGTACGCTGAACTTCACTGGCACGAAGCGTTCGTTACGGTCGTGATAGATGTACGACGCACCTGTGTCGAGCGTGATGCTGGCCACGTCGCGCAGTGCCACGTAGCCGGTGCCGCCGTTGGGCAGGCTGTAGCCCACCTGGATGCGGCCGATGTCCTCGATGCTCTGGCGATACTTCGGTGCCAGCCGCACCACCAGATCGAACTGGCGGTCGCCCTCCAGCACGGTCGTGGCCGATGTACCGCCGGCTGCCGCCTGCACCACGGTATTGATGTCGCCCGTGTTGAGCCCGTAACGCGCCGCCCTGGCGCGGTCGATGGTGATGTTGAGGTTGGGCTGGCCCAGCACGTGAAACACGCCAAGGTCCTGCACGCCCGGCACCTGCTGCATCACGTGCATCACCTGGTCGGCGAGGCGTTCGAGTTCCGGCAATTCGGGTCCCACGATCTTCACCGAGTTGGCGCCTTTCACGCCGGACAGGCCTTCCTCGATGTTGTCCTGGATGTACTGCGAGAAATTGAACTCCACGCCCGGCATGGCGTTTTCGAATTCATTTTGCAGGTCCGCCACCAGTTTTTCCTTGGTGTGGCCGGCCGGCCATTCGTCCTGCGACTTCAACGGTACGAACAGCTCCACGTTGTAGAAGCCCGAGGCATCGCTGCCGTCATCGGGGCGGCCATGCTGCGATACCACCGTGACCACTTCCGGATGCTTCAGCAGAATGCGCCGCAACTGGCCAACCTTGTCCTCGCCCGCTTCCAGCGAAATCGTGGACGGCATGGAGGCACGAATCCACAGATTGCCTTCTTCCAGCGCCGGCAGGAATTCCGTACCCACGCGCGTAAGCAGCAAACCGGCGAGCAACAGAAAACCCACGCCCAGGCCCACCGTGATTCGCCGACGACGCAACGCCCAACGCAGCACCGGCCTATAGACGTAGCGGATGCCACGCACGAACCACGTCTCGGTTTCCTTGACGTGCTTGGGTAGCAGCAGCGACGCCAGCACGGGCGAAACGGTGAAGGTGGCGATCAGTGCGCCAGACAACGCATAGGCGTAGGTGCGCGCCATCGGATTGAAGATCTGGCCTTCCACGCCCTGCATGGTGAACAACGGAATGAAGGCGGCCACGGTGATGGCCGAAGAGAACAGCACGGCGCGATCTACTTGCATGGCGCTGATGAACAGCAGGCGCAGGCGATCGTTCCAGCCGTGCGTGGCGCCGCCGCGCATATAGGTGCCAAGCTCGCCCTGTGCCGAATCGTGGAGCAACTCCTTCTGTTCGTTGGCAGTCTTCTGGAAGTTGCGGAAAATGTTCTCGATCAGGATCACGGCCGAGTCGACGATGATGCCGAAGTCCACCGCACCCAGGGACAGCAGGTTGGCCGAATCGCCCATCATCACCAGGATGATCACGCTGAAGAACAACGCCACTGGGATGTTGGCGCTCACGATGATGGCGCTGCGCAGATCGCCCAGGAAGATCCACTGGATCAGGAACACCAGCAAGCAACCGAAAATCAGGTTGTGCAGCACCGTGTGCGTGGTCACGGCGACCAGCGTCGAGCGGTCGTAGAACGGCACCAGTTTCACGCCGGCCGGCAGCGTGCCATCGCTGTTGAGCCTGGCGACTTCGGCCTTGACGCGCGCCACCACTTCGTTGGTCTGCAGTGTGCGGTTCATCACCACGATGCCGGTGACCACGTCGTCCTGCATGTCGCGGCCGGCGCGTCCCAGGCGAGGCACGGCGCCCACATCGACCTTGGCCACATCCTTCACCAGCACCGGTGTCCCGCTGGATTGCGCGAGCACGGTGTTGCCGATGTCGTCGACGTCCTTGATCAGGCCCACGCCGCGGACATTGACCGACTGTTGGCCAATATTGATCGTGCGGCCGCCAACGTTCGTGTTGACATTGCCAATGGCGGCCACCAGCTGGGGCAGGGTGATGCCATAGCCTTGCAGCGTGTTGAGGTCGGCCTCGACGTCGTATTCCTTGGTGGTGCCACCCCATGTAACGACTTGCGCCGTGCCCGGCACGGAGAGCAATCGCCGCGTCACCACCCAGTCCTGCAGGGTGCGCAGTTCCGTCAGGCTCATCGACGGCGGCCCCACCAGCTGATAGCGGAATATCTCGCCGACCAGGCTGGAAGCCTGGATCTGAGGCTGCACGTTGTTGGGCAGGCTCACGTTCTGCTGCAGCGCCAGCGCGGCCTGCGTGTAGTCGAAGTAGTAATCGGTGCCGTACTTGAAGGTGACGCGAACGAACGACAACCCGTAGAACGACGTGGAGCGAATGCTTTCCACGCCGGGCGTGGTGGCCAGGCCCACTTCCATCGGGCGCGTGTAGTTGCGCTCCATTTCCTCTGCCGACAACCCTGGCGCCTGTGCGGTGATCTCCAGGATCACCGGTGCCGGGTTGGGATACGCCTCAATATTGAGCCTGGCGTAGGCAATCATTCCGGCAATGAAGAACCCGGCGAGCGCCATCAACACGATGGCACGGCGGGTCAGCGCGAACGCGACAAGGCCTCGAAACACGATCAATCCTTATGAAAAGCGCGAGGCGCTAGCGTTCACTGCGATTGCAGCGCGAGCGCGTTGCTCAGGAATAGCGCGCCTTCGGCGGCAATGCGCTGATGCGGGGGGAGTCCAGCCAGCACCGGGTAATAGCCATCCCGGATGGCGCCCAGCTGCACGGCATGACGCGTGAAGTGCAGACCGTCCGCCGTGGTGAACACCACCATCGCGCCGGTGCCCTCGCGTACCACGGCATCGGCGGGCACGGCATCGTGGCGCGACGCCGCGGCAGTGGTGATGCTGTAGTCAGCGAGCATCTGTGGACGCAGGCCCGCCGGCGGCGCGTGCAGCACCGCGTGCAGCATCACGCGGTGCGTGGCTGGATCGGAACTGCCACTGACGTAGTCGACCTGCGCATGGATCAGCTGCCCCGGCAGCGAAGAAAGGCTGGCCGTCATGGGCTCGCCGACGCGCACCTGTGCGGCATCCGCGTCGGAGACATTCGCTACCAGCCACAGGCTGTCGGCATCGGAGATCGTGAAGGGCGATGGCGTGCTGCCCGGCTGCATCAAGTCGCCCGGTGCGACGTTGCGTGCATTCACCGTGCCGCTGATGGGGCTGGCGATGCGCCATTCGCCATCGACACGGCCCGTGGCGGCGATGCGATCGATCTCCGCGTCACTTTTGTCGAAGATCCGCAGCGCGCGCCGCGCGGCCTGATAATTGCCTTCGGCCGTCTGTTGATCGGAGATGGCCTGTTCCAGGTCGCGCGGTGCATTGGCCTGCACCTGTGCCATGCCCTTGGCGCGCTCCAGTGCGAGTGCGGTTTGTGCCCGCGCGGCGGCGGCGCTTACCAAGGTCCCTTCGGCCTGCGCCAGATCGGGGCTGTCGACGGAGAACAGCACCTGGCCGCGATGGACCTTGTCGCCCGCCTTGGCGAACACATCGCGCACGCGGCCGGCATAGGGCGACCCGACCTGGGCCACGTGGTCCTGGTCGAAATCCACGTAACCGACGGCATCGACACGCGGCGCAAAGTCGCGCTGAATCACGTCGGAGATGCGAACCTGCCTGGCCTGTTGCGCATTGATGGCCACCGTCTGAGGGTCGAGCGGCCTGACTGGAGCTGGCGCGGCTTGCGCCATGGCCGGGGAGCCATGGTGGATGGCGATCGCCAGCAGCAACGCTCCCAGCATGCTGCCGCCCGCGACCAGTCGTCCTTGATGCTTTCTCATGTTCTGTTGTCGTTGCTGGCCGGCGCCGGGGACGCGCACGAAATCAGCCAGGCGCTGTGCCTGGTCACCGCGACGTTTTCCAGCGCCTGCCAACGTATCGCGACGTCCGCAGGCTAGGCAGAAAAGTCGCGTGAAACTTAGTCCGATCGCATCGGCAGCAACAGTTACGATTTGGAAAGGTTGGCCGCGGGCAGCGTGATACCGACCATCAGGCCGGGCGAGGTGTCTTCCAGCGTGAGCTGGCCACGGTGCAGCGCCACGACGGCCGCCACGATGCTCAGTCCCAGCCCATTGCCGTGCTGGTGCCGGCTTGCATCCACGCGAAAAAAGCGTTCGGTGGCGCGCGACAACGCCGCCGATGGAATACCCGGTCCGTCGTCACGTACGCTGATGGTCACCTGGTCGCCCGCCTGCAGGGCGCGTAGTTCCACATGCGCCCCGTTGCCTGCGTACTTGAATGCATTGTCGAGCAGGTTTGCCAGCACGCCCGCAAGCAAATGCCGATCGGCCAGCACCGATGGTTCGCCTTCGATCACGCACTGCAGATCGATGGACAGCGATTCCGCAGCGGGCCGGTAAAGTTCCACGATGTCGTCGAGCAGTTCGCGCAGCGCCAATGGCTCGAAGCTTTGTCGACGCACGCCGGACTCGGCCTCGGCGATCAGCAGCAGCTTATCCAGCACGGTGATCAGGCTGTCGATCTCGTCGATGGCGTATTGCGCACCCTGAGGCAGCCTCTGCTCGTTGGGATGGGCGCGCAGGGCCTGTTCCAGCGCTCCGCGCACCCGGCCGAGTGGCGTGCGCAGGTCGTGCGCAATCGCGTTGGAAACGCTGCGCGATGTTTCCATCAGGCGTTCGATTTCGTCCAGCATGTCGTTGATGTCGCCCGCCACCACGGCAAATTCGTCGCGCGACTTGCCCACCATGACGCGGCGATCCAGGCGGCCCGCCGCTATCTCGGTCGTCGTGCGATGAATGGCCTTGAGCTGGCGTTGCAGCTGCGAACGAAAGAGCACGGCACCGCCGCCGGCGAACATCAACGCCAAGATGCCGCCCAGGCTCAGGGCCACCAGGATCATGTGCTCGAGCTCGCGTACGTCGCGTATGTCGCGTCCCACCAGCAGCACGCTGCCATCGGGAAAGCGATGGCTCAGCACGCGGCTCAACGAGCGGACGCCCAGGCGTTGCACTTCCATCTGGCGCAGGCCGTCGTGATTGACGGCAGAGGGCGGCCACGCCGTCAGGTTGCCGATCAGTGGATGGCCTGCCGCGTCGAGCAGTAGATAGATTTCGGTATCGCTGTCCTGGTTGTCGGTGAGCAGTCCGTGCACCTGCAGGGTGAGCACGCCGATACCCTGTTGCTGATCCACTTGGATGAGATGGCGCGAGGCGCTGCGGAGCTGTTCGTCGATATTCCGGCGAAACAGCCCGGCCGTACCGACGTAGAACACGGTGGAGACCATGGCCACTGACAGCAGCAGCAACAGGCCGTAACCTGCGGCCATGCGAAACACCACGGAGTGCCGAAAACTAGCCATCGGAGTTGGGGTGGCCGATGGTGAAGCCCACGCCGCGTACTGTGCGGATCAGCGCTGGTGTTCCTTCCTGGTCGATCTTGTTGCGCAGGCGACTCATCTGCACGTCGATCACCTTCGTCTCTGGATCGAAGTGATAGCCCCAGACCGCCACCAGCAGCATCTTGCGGGTCACCACTTCGCCCTGGTGGCGCATCAGGTATTCCAGCAGCTGGTATTCGCGTGGCTGCAGCGGTATCGGCTGGCCGTTGCGGAAGGCGCGGCGCGTGCGCGGCTCCAGAATGAGATCTTCCACGCGCAGCGTTTCGGTTTCGGCGCGCTGGCCGGCCCGCCGGGCCAGGGCTTCGATGCGGGCCAGCAGCTCATCAAGGGCGAAGGGCTTGGTCAGGTAGTCGTCGCCACCGCTGCGCAGGCCGCGTATGCGCTCATCCAGGCTGCTCAGTGCGCTCAGTACCAGTACCGGCGTGCGGTCGTCGCACAGGCGAATGGCGGCCAGAATGTCCAGCCCGTCCAGGCCGCCGGGCAGCATGCGGTCCAGCAGCACTACGTCCCATCGTTCGTCTGCGGCGCGCGCCATGCCGCTCGCGCCATCATGGCAGACCGCCACCTCGTGGCCCGCCTCGGCGAGGCTCTCGCGAATCAAGGCGGCGGTTTGGGTGTCGTCTTCGATCAGGAGGCAACGCATGGTTCGTATCCGGTAACGAAACGGCGGTGGCGATGGTGCAAGCCACGCTCGGACATCGCATCATCCGCCTATCGTAGTGAGTTGACGGGGTGGGCGTGGAAGAGCTGCTGGACAAAGCGATGCAGGGCGTCGACCCCGACGCGCCCGACGCCTTTATGCACATCTTCCTGAACCTGATGGGTCTGGTTCCGTGGGTGGCGTTGTTCTGGTGGAGCGTGTTGTTCGTGGTGGTGGGCGCGTTGCTGGGATGGTGGCGCGGTCGCACGGTGGAAGGCATTGTGCTGGCGGCGGTACTGGGGCCGATCGGCTGGATCATCGTGCTGCTGAGGCCGCGGCCCAAGCCCAGGGCCGTGCCGCCGCCGCTGCCAAGGCGGCGTTGAGCAGCCACTTGCGATATCGCGCCTCAAGCTCCACGTAAGTGACGGTGTATGATGGCTTCCGAGGTGAATCCATTGAGTCATGCCGTCGACAAACCGCACACGCATCACCACCATCACCACGACGACGCGCAAAGCTTCGTTCGTGCGGTGGAGCATGCCAGTGAGGAACGTGGCCTAAGGCTCACGCCGTTGCGCAAGGAAGTGCTGGAGCTGGTCGCTGCCGCCGGCAAGCCGGTGAAGGCGTACGACCTGCTGGACCAGTTGCGCGAACGTCATGGCAACGCGGCGCCGCCCACGGTGTATCGCGCGCTCGATTTCCTGCTCGAGCATGGCTTCATCCACAAGCTGGAATCCATCAACGCGTTCGTCTCCTGCCATCATCCGGCCGAGGCGCACCAGGTGCCGTTCCTCATCTGCGACAACTGCTCCAGCGCGCAGGAAGTGTGCGACGAGCGTGTGGCCGAACTGATCGAGGCGCAGGCCAAGGCCTTCGGATTCCGCCCGCAAGCGCAGACGCTGGAAGTGCACGGCCTCTGCAAGCACTGCCGCAAGGGCTGACGCTCCCTCCCGTGCCTGCCTGAACGGGCCGGTGGGAGGGGTTTGCGTTTAAGGCGTTATAATGTAACATTGCGTCATCGGGTCACCCACGACCCCTCTGTGCTCCGCTCCGGTCCCCGATCCGATGGAAGCTCCCCAGCAGAACAAGAGTCGCTTTTGGTCCGTGGCTGACAGGGTTGGCGCGACCGCGTCGTTCCTGTGCGCCATCCATTGCGCGGCGCTGCCGTTTGTGCTCGCCGTGTTGCCGTTCGTCGGCCTCGGTTTCCTGGCCGACCACGCGTTCGAACGCGGCTTCGTGATGTTCGCCAGCGCGCTCGCGTTGATCAGCCTCATCAGCGGCTATCGGCATCATCACCGTCCGCTGCCGCTGTTGCTGGCGCTGCCGGGCCTGGCGTTGCTGATCATGGGCGTCACCTTTGCCGAGCATTACGGCATTGCGCTGCACAGCGTGATGGTGACCTGCGGCGGCTTGCTGGTGGCGGGCGCGCACTTCGTGAACCTGCGTACGCACCGTGCCTTTCACGTGCACGACGCCCAGTGCGCTCACTGAGCATGGCGGCAGATCGCGTCGTGATTGTGTAACGGGGCCGCTGATTCCTAGCATTTGCCCATGAGTTCCGCGCACGCGCACACCCACGATCATCACGACCATGACCACGCTCACGGCCATGCGCATGGTCATGCGCACGCCCACGGCGGCGTCACCGGTCGCGAAAAGAAACTGATCCTCGCCTTCGTGCTCACCACCGTGATGATGGTGGTGGAGATGGTGGGCGGTTTCTGGTCCGGCTCGCTGGCACTGGTAGCCGATGCCGGCCACATGCTGATCGACGCGCTGGCGCTGCTGCTTGCCGTGGTCGGCGCATGGTTTGCGCGTCGGCCGGCGGATGCTCGCCGAAGCTATGGTTATGGCCGCCTTGAAGTGCTTGCCGGCTTCGTCAACGCGCTCACCCAGTTCGTGCTGGTAGCGTTCATTGCGTACGAAGCGATCACTCGATTGTTCGAACCCGCGCATATCCTGTCCGGGATGATGCTGGTGGTCGCGTTGATCGGCCTGGTGGTGAACGTGCTGGTGCTGAGCACGCTGCATGGCCACGCGCATGACGACGTGAACCTTGCCGGCGCAACGCTGCACGTGCTGGGCGATCTGCTCGGTTCGGTAGCGGCCGTGATCGCGGCGCTGCTTGTGCGCTGGATGGGCTGGAACTGGGCCGATCCGGTGCTGTCGCTGCTGGTGTCGCTGCTGATCCTCCATAGCGCGTGGCGGCTGCTGCGTCGTTCCTCGCACATCCTGTTGGAAGGCGTGCCCGAAGGCATGAACACGGGTGACGTGGAAGAGGCATTGCGTGGCGCCGATGTTTCCATCCGCGACGTGCACCATCTTCACGTGTGGCAGCTGGCCTCCGGCTCGCGCATGGCGACGCTGCATGCCGAACTGCATGACGGCGCGAGCAGCACGCCGGCCATTGTGGCCATCAACCGGGTGCTGGCCGAGCGCTTCAGCATCCAGCATGTGACGGTGCAGATCGACGCCGGGGACTGTCCCGACGAAAAGCGCGGCTGCGCCGGCCCCGGTTGCCGCTGACTATTGCGCTTTGGACGGTCGCTGATACGATGGTCGGCCGTATTCACCCTAACGAATCAAGGAGTTCCCCATGGGCAAGGGCGATCGCAGGACCCGTCGTGGCAAGACCTACCGTGGCAGCTACGGCAACAGCCGCGCTCATTCGCTGCAGCCGGCCGTGGCCGGTGCCAAGGCGACCGTGACCAAGCCGGCAGCCGCCAAGAAGGCCGCGCCGAAGAAGAAGTCGGCCTAAGCGCCTGGCTTCACAAAAAAAGCCTCCGCCTGGCGGGGGCTTTTTTTATGGGCGGAGCGAAGGCTCAGGAGGCGGGAGACGGTTCCTCGCCGCCCACATAGAGCTTCCGCAGCACGTGGCTCCCGCCGATCCAGTAGCAGAGCTCGGCCGGCTGGTTGACGTTCCAGACGGCCAGGTCCGCACGTCGGCCGACTTCCAGCGTGCCACGGTCGCTGAGACCGAGGGCCAGCGCCGCATGCACGGTGACGCCGCGCAACGCTTCCTCCGGCGTGAGCCGGAACAGCGTGCAGGCCATGCCGGCGGCGAGCCGCAGCGAGAGCAGGGGGGACGTGCCGGGGTTGCAGTCGGTGGCGACGGCCATGGCGACGCCGTGTTCTCGCAGGCCGGCGATGGGCGGCAGCCTGGTTTCGCGCAGCGCGTAGAACGCGCCTGGCAGCAGCACGGCAACCGTGCCCGCATCGGCCATGGCGCGGATGCCGCTTTCGCTCAGGTATTCCAGATGATCGGCGGAGAGGCCGCGATAGCGCGCCACCAAGGCGGCGCCGTCGAGGTCCGACAACTGCTCGGCATGCAGCTTCACCGGCAAGCCCAACTGCGTGGCGCGATCGAATACGCGACGCGTCTCCTCAAGCGTGAAACCGATGTTCTCGCAGAACGCATCGACGGCATCGACCAGGCCTTCGGCCGCAAGCGCAGGGAGCATGTCGTCGCATACCAGCGACACATAGCCGGCGCGGTTCTCGCGATATTCGGGTGGCAACGCATGCAGGCCGAGGAAACTCGTGCGCACCGTGATGCCCAGCGCCTTGCCGATGCGGCGCGCGACGCGCAGCATGCGGCGCTCGCTGTCCACGTCCAGCCCGTAGCCGGATTTGATTTCCAGCGTGGTGACGCCATCGGCCATCAGGGCGTGGGCGCGCGGCAATGCTTGTGCGAACAGCGCGTCTTCGCTTGCCTCGCGCGTGGCTTTCACGGTCGACACGATGCCGCCACCCGCGCGCGCGATCTCTTCGTAGGTGGCGCCGTTGAGGCGCAGGTCGAATTCATGCGCGCGATTGCCGCCGAACACGAGATGTGTGTGGCAATCGACCAGGCCGGGCGTGACCACCGCGCCGTCGAGATCCTCCACGTGCGCGGCGAGCGACAGCGCGTCGCCCGGCAGCGCATCCATCGGGCCTATCCATGCGATGCGTCCTTCGTGCATGGCGATGGCGCCGCGCTCGATCAGTCCATACGGCGCGTCGCCCGCGAAGGTCGCCAGCGTGGCGTTGATCAGCAAATGGTCCCAGCGTGGCGTCATGACGGTCGTTGATCGGTCGGGGAAGCGGTGTCGGTGGGAAGCGGCGGCGTGGCGGGGTCTTCTATCAAGACTTGTCCGTCGTTGTCCTCGGGCACCGCTTCGGCGGCACGACGCGCCAGTTCCAGTTCATAGCCGCGGATAAGCTTGTCGGCCAGCGCGCGGTACACGGGCTGGCGCGAGAACAGTGATGAAGCAGCGCGCGCGATCAGGCAGGTGGCCATGATCGGCAGCACCATCTGCTGATTGTCGGTGAGCTCCATCGTGATCACCGTGGCGGTGAGCGGTGCCTGCGTCACGCCGGAAAGATAGGCCGCCATGGCGAGCAGCGCCACGGCGGAAGGATCGACGCCCGGCAGGATGGCGCTGAGGTTGTTGCCAAGTCCTGCGCCCACCGCGAGCGCCGGCGAGAAGATGCCGCCCGGAATGCCCGCCCAGTAGGAAGCGACGTTGCCCAGGAATTTCAGCACGCCAAAACTCGTCACGATGTCCGAGTGGCCTTCCAGTATGCTCTTGGCTTGTGCGTAACCGGTGCCGTAGAGGCCGGTGTTGGTCAGCTGGCTGAGCAGCACGAGCGCGAGGCCGCAGGCCGCGGCGAACACCACCGGCTGGCGCGCGCGCAGCCTGCCGATGACGCCGCGAAAACCGGTATCGCTCGGCAGGATCAAGCGCGCGAACAAGCCACCCGCAAGACCGCACACGATGCCCGTGGCCAACACCGCCCACCATGCCTCGCCCAACGGCAGGCCAATGTTGAAGTGGCCGAAATAGGCGTAGTTGCCAAGCATGCCCAGCGACACGAGGCCGGCGATGAACACCGCCGTGAGCAGGATGCCACTCATGCGATGTTCGAACGAACCGCTCATTTCCTCGATGGCGAACACGATGCCGGCGAGCGGCGTATTGAACGCCGCGGCGAGGCCCGCTGCGGAACCGGCGAGAATGAAACGGCCCGCGGCGGCAGGTTCATCAAAGCCGAAACGTCGACCCAGCGTGTAGAGCAAGCCGGCGCCCACGTGCACGGTGGGTCCTTCGCGTCCCACTGATGCGCCGCCGAGCAGGGCGGCAAGCGTCAGCGCCATCTTGCCGATGGCCACGCGCAGCGACAACAGGCCTTGTCGGAAACCTTCGTCTTCGACTTTGAGTGCCGCAATGGCTTGCGGAATGCCCGAGCCACGTGTGGGCCTGAGTGCGCCTTCGGTGAGCCACGCGAGCAGCGCGAACGTCACCGGCGTGATCAGGAATGCCCAGAAGCGGTTGCGCGTTACGATGCCGTGGAAGACGTTGAATGCCCAGTCCGCCGCTTGCGCAAAACCGATGGCCGCCAAGCCCACCAGCACGGCGCCGCCCCAGAACAGCACGCGTCGACGCCACTGCACTGGCGAAAACAGTTCCGATCCGGCGAGTTGCTGAAAGCGTCCAGTGACGGACGACGTCCGCGCGTGTTCGTCGTCAGGCCCGGTCACGATGTCGGCTCGGATTTGCGGGTCCAGCGTGTTTCGTAGAGATCAAAGCGACGGTCCTTGAGGTTTTGCACGGCGCCTGCATTGCGCGCACGCGCCAGGCTTTCCAGATGAAGATCGGCGAAGAGCACGGTTTCGATGTTGGGCGTGGAGTCGGCCGCAATGCCGTCGCGCGCGAACGGGAAATCGCTCGGCGTGAGAATGCAGCTCTGGCCGTACTGGATGTCGAAGTTGTTCACGCCCGGCAGGTTGCCGACGTTGCCGGAGAGCACCACGTAGCACTGGTTCTCGATGGCGCGGGCCTGCGAGCAATAGCGCACGCGCAGGTAGCCTTCGCGCACGTCCGTGCAGAACGGCACGAACAGGATCAATGCGCCCTGGTCGGTGAGGTGCCGCGCGACTTCGGGGAACTCCGAGTCGTAGCAGATCATCACGCCGATGGGGCCGCAATCGGTCTGGATGGTGGCCGCCGTGTCGCCGCCGGTGATGTTCCACACCGTGCGCTCGCTCGGCGTGGGATGAATCTTTTCCTGCTCGTGGATCGAACCGTCGCGCAGGCACACATAGCAGACATTGTGGATGTCGCCGTTGGCCTGTTCGGTGGGGTGCGAGCCGGCCACGATGTTGATGTTGTAGTGCACGGCCAGCCGGCTGAAGAGTTCCTTCACCTGGGGCGTGTACTGGCTGAGCTTGCGGATGGATTCGACCGGTGAAAGTTCTTCGTTCTCGATCGACAGAAGTTGCAACGTGATCAGCTCGGGGAAGGTCACGAAGTCAGCGCTGTAGTCGGCGGCGATGTCGGTGAAATACTCCACCTGCGTCGCGAACTCCTCGAACGAACGGATGCGCCGCTGCTGATATTGCACAGACGCCACGCGAACCATGTCGGGCAGGCGCTGCGTCGAGGGGATGGACGGAATGTCTGGGTGATCCATCAACTGCGGATTGCGCCATACCAGATGCGCCGCATAGCCCAGCGATTCATAGTCTGAAGGCACGTAGCCGCGCAGCAGGCCGATGACTTCGAACTCGTTGCTCAGCTGGAAGCTCAGCGTCTGGTCGCGTCGCTTGCCTTCGACCACGGCCTGCACATAGGCATCGGCGCTGCCGTAGCGCTGCAGGTTGCGCGCCAGGCCGGGGATGCGTCCGCCAAACACGATGCCGCGCAGTTTCAGATCGGTGCACAGGCGCTTGCGTGCCTGATACAGGCGTTGGCCGATGCGCATGTTGCGGTAATCGGGATGCACCACCACTTCCATGCCGTACAGCCAGTTGCCATCGCGGCGATGGCGCGAGGCCATGCCGCCACCGGTGATCTGCATCCACGTATGCGCCGCGAGAGCGGTGGCTTCGTCGATGCGGAAGGTGGCGCAATAACCGACGATCTTGCCTTCGTACTCCACCACGAACTGGCCTTCGGGAAAGTGCGTCTGCTGTGAGCGCAGCATTTCCGCCGAATGACCCCATTCGGGTGTGTATACGCGGGCGGTGAGGTCGACCAGTGCGGGCACGTCGGCGGGCTTGGCCTGCCTGACCAGCAGCTTCGGAGTGTGTTCCTGGGATTTCTTGGCCATTTCCCCATTATGCCGCACCGATGTGAACGAGGCGCCGTAGCCAGCGGTTACACTGGATGCTCTGTTCCCGAGGAGCCTGCTCATGGCAGCCACCGTCCCGACCCGCTACGCCGCCGACCGACTCTGGACACCGCAGGGCTGGGTGTCGGATGCGGCGCTGGCCATCGACGATGGCGGCATGCTGGCGGACATCGGCACCGGCGAAGGCGAGCGCCTGGGGCGCTGGGTGTTGCCGGGCATGCCCAACCTGCATTCGCACGCGTTTCAGCGCGCCATGGCTGGCCTTGCCGAACGCAAGGGCAAGAGCGACGACAGTTTCTGGACCTGGCGCGAAACCATGTATGCGTTCGCGGCCACCATCGGGCCGGACGAGCTGCAGGCCATCGCCGCGCAGCTGTACATGGAGATGGTGAAAAGCGGTTACACGCAGGTGTGCGAATTCCACTACCTGCATCACCAGCCCGACGGCACGCCCTACGCGCAGCCCGAAGCGATGTCGCTGGCGTTGATCGAGGCCGCACGCGAGGCCGGCATGGCGCTCACCTTGTTGCCGGTGCTGTACATGAGTGGTGGTTTCGACGGTCGCCCGCTGGCGCCGCGCCAGCGCCGCTTCGGCCACGATGTGCCCGGCTACCTGCGTCTGCTCGAAAGCCTGCGCAAGCACGAGAGCGAACGTGTGCGCGTGGGCATCGCGTTGCATTCGCTGCGTGCCGTGCCCGAAGAGGCATTGCAGGCCGTGCTCGCCGATAACGTCGCCAAGGCCTGCCCGATCCACATCCACATCGCCGAACAGATTGGCGAAGTGCAGGATTGTCTCGCCACGCGTGGCGCACGCCCGGTCGAATGGTTGTTCGATCATGCGGCGGTGGACGCACGCTGGACGCTGATCCACGCCACGCACCTGAGCGACAAGGAAACCGTGCAGATCGCACGCAGCGGCGCGGTGGCGGGCCTATGTCCCACCACCGAGGCGAACCTGGGCGATGGCCTGTTTCCGTTGGCGTCGTTCATCGATGCAGGCGGCACGCTGGGCATCGGTTCCGATTCGCACATCTCGGTGTCGCCCGTGGAAGAGCTGCGCTGGCTGGAATATGGCCAGCGTCTTGCCACGCGTCATCGCAACATCGCCGCGCGTCGTCAGGATGACAGCGTGGGCGAGACGCTCTGGAAGGCCGCCCTGCGCGGCGGTGCAGTGGCCTCGGGCCTGCCCATCGGCGAGTTGCGTGCGAAGGCGCGCGCCGATCTGCTGGTGCTCGACGATCGCGCGCCGTTGCTTGCCGCACGCGACGAGCGCTCGGTGATCGACAGCTTCCTCTTTGCCGGCAACACACCGCTGGTGCGCGACGTGATGGTGGGCGGCGAATGGATAGTGCGCGGTTTCACCCATCGCGATGAAGACCGCATCGCCGCGCGCTACCGCTCGGTGATGCAACGCCTCGCCCAGCAGCACTGAGGCGCAAGTCCAAGGTCAGCATGAACGGTGGCTGCGATTTCCATGAATCGCAGCCATCGGTTTCAAGCGTTCCCGTCATCGGGTCATTCGAGGCCGGCGTTTTCCGCATCGAACCCACCCGAAGGAGAACCCCATGCGTCGACTCTTGCTGATCGGTCTCGGCCTCGCCGTCATGTTCAGCGCGAGCCTCTCACTCACCGGTTGCGTGGTGGTGGCGCCACGGCCGCACTATGCGGCACGCGTCTGGGTGCCGGCGTACTACGCGCCGGGTAGCGTGTACGTGTCGGGCCACTGGCGTTGAAGATGATTCGTCATGTGTTTGAAGCGGATACGGTGATGGTGCACAGGCATAGCGCCTGACGTTCACCTTGGCTCACGGCATGGGCTCGCGCCAGCGGGGGCGAGCCCCATCGCCGGATCAGTGAGCCGCCATGTGCGCACGCAGGTGATCGATGAACGCGCGCAATTTCGGCGGCACCTGCAATCGGCTGGGATAGTAGAGATAGAAGCCATCGAACGGCGGCAGCCAGTCGTCGAGCACGCTTTCCAATCGTCCGTCGGCCAGCGCCGCGCGCACCGACGGTTCCACCATGTGCGTCAGCGCGATGCCGTCGATGGCGGCGCGTATCGCCATGCTGGGATCGTTGGTGGTGATCGGCCCGTCCACATCGAGCTCGAACCATTGGCCTTTGGACGCGCCCGACGGATGCGCAAATTCCCAGCGGTAGATCGCGTTGCTGCTGAAGCGGAAACGCACGCAGTCGTGCGCCGCCAGCTCGCGTGGATGCGCGGGGCGACCACGCGCCGCGAAATAGGCCGGCGAACCCACCACCACCGCGCGCTGCGGGCCGCCTAGCGGCAGCGCCACCATGTCGCGTTCCAGGCGTTCGCCCAAACGGATGCCGGCATCGAAGCCTTCCGCAATCAGGTCGGTGAGGCGGTTCTCTACCTGGATATCGAGTTTCACCTCCGGCCATGCGCGCATGAAGCTGGCGACGCTGGGCGCGATCAGATGGTCCAGCACCATCTGCGGCACCGCGATGCGCAGCGTACCGGCGGGTTTGTCGCCATGCTGGCGCAGCGCGTCGATGGCGTCGTCGATTTCGCTCAGCGCCGGAGAAATGCGTTCGAGGAAGGTGCGGCCGGCTTCGGTGAGCCCCACACGACGGGTGCTCCGGTGCAGCAGGCGCACGCCCACGTGATCCTCCAGTTGGCGCAGCGTCTGGCTGAGCGCGGAAGCGGTGACCTCCAGTTCGGCGGCGGCGCGGGTGAAGCTCCCGTGCCGGGCGATCAGGCGGAAAGCGCGCAGGGCGGTGGCGTGGTCCAGGGCCATTGATTAGCCTTGCTTAATAAAGCATCCACAAGATGCGGATTTTTCCCCGTAATGGCAAGGCGCATGCTTCGCCCATCCGTTCCACCCACCATCACGGGAGTTCGCCATGTCGCTCGATGCCTACTACACCCTCGGCCGGTCCGGCCTGCGCGTCAGCCGCCTTGCCCTGGGCACCATGACCTTCGGGGACAACTGGGGCTGGGGCGCCGCGGAAGACGCTGCCCGCGCCATGTTCGACCGCTATCTGGCTGCAGGCGGCAATTTCATCGATACGGCCGACCTGTATACCGATGGCGCGAGCGAAGAACTGCTGGGCAAGTTCGTGGCCGATAGCGGCACGCGCGACCGCGTGGTGCTCTCTACCAAGTTCACCTACAACGCCCAGCCTGGCAACCCGAATGCGGGCGGCAACGGCCGGAAGAACATCCTGCGCGCAGTGGAAGGTTCGCTGCGCCGCCTGCGCACCGATTACATCGACCTCTACCTCCTGCACACCTGGGATCGCCTGACGCCCGCCGAGGAAGTGGTGCGCACGCTGGACGACCTGGTGCGCGCCGGCAAGATCCGCTACGCCGGCCTGTCGGACGTGCCCGCCTGGTACGCCTCGCGCGCGCAGACCTACGCCGAGGCACACGCGCTGACGCCGCTGGTGAACCTGCAGTTGGAGTACTCGCTGATCGAGCGCCACATCGAACACGAGTTCGTACCGATGGCCGGTGAACTCGGCATGGGCATCACCGCGTGGAGTCCGCTGGGCATGGGCCTGCTGTCGGGCAAGTACAAGTCGAGCCAGTCTGGCGGCGCGGGCGATGGTCGCCTCTCGAAGATTTCCGGCGCGCCTGGTTTTGATCGCTTCACTGAGCGCAACTGGGCCATCGTCGGTGCGCTCGAAGAAGTCGCCGCGAAGATGCACAAACCGATGGCGCAGGTGGCGCTCAACTGGGTGGCGACGCAGCCGGGCATTGCTTCGGTGATCATTGGCGCGACCAAGCTTGCTCAGCTCGATGACAACCTTGCTGCGTTGTCATTCGACATTCCCGCCGACCTGCGCGCCCGCTTGAACGAAGCCAGCGCGCTGGAACCCACGTTCCCGTACTGGTTCTTCGGCGACGTGCAGCAGTCGCGCATCCATGGCGGTGTGTCGGTGGGCAGCAAACCCGATGGCTATGGGCCGCCCATCTTCGTGCCGGCGCAGCAGCAGGCTGGCTTCAAGGCCGACTGATCGCCGTCGGAAGGGAGCGCACCCTGTGCGTTACTGGCGATAACGGGGGCGTGCGTTCGCGCACAGGGTGTGCTCTTGGAAAGCCAAAAAAACGGCGCCAGCATGCAGGCTGGCGCCGAGTTTTCTTGCTGGCGCGAGGACGCGCCGGTGGTTCTTATGACGTCGTCCGAACCGTTACTGGGCCGAGGACGAACCCGTGGTCGGGTGCTGGGCCTTGAACTGTTCCCACTGCTGGTGACGTGCTTCGCGCTGGGCCTTGAAGCTGGCCAGCTGGGCCTGCTGGGCGGGGCTGAGGATGGCGTAGACCTGGGCGCGAATGGCGGCGCGCTGCTGCACGCGAGCCGTGGTGGCGGCGCCTTCGGCCTGGGCCAGGGCGGTAGCCGCAGCCTGGTAACCGGAAGCATTCGGCGCCATCTGCTCGAAGGCTTCGCGCTGCTGGCGCAGTGCCTGGCGCTGCGCCTTACCCTGCGAGAAGGCGCCCTGCATGATCTGCTTGATGCTGGCCTTCTGGGCGTCCGTCAGGTTCAGCTTGCTGTACGCCTCAAACGCGCCGTGACCACGGCCATGGAAGCCGCCCTGCGGGCCACCGTCCTGTGCGGACGCCATGGCAAACGGAGCGAGGGCAACAGCCGAAGCGAGCACCAGAGCGAGAGAGATGTTCTTGCGCATGGGGATTACCTGTGTCGTGGTGGGTGGGTCTTGCGTGGTGCCTATTTGACGACAGCGCTATGTGTATGTTCTTTGCGGGAAGGTAAAGAACGGTAAAGCCGGTGGAGCAAGTTCCTTCGCCCCGCTTGAATGGTCACCCGGCAAGATAGAAATCCCGACATGCCCCGTATCCTCATCGTTGACGACGACCGCGCCCTGGCCGAGCTGCTGGCCGAATACCTGCGGCGCGAAGGTTTCGTCGTGGACGTGGCGCACGACAGCGAGACGGGCCTGGCCCAGCTTCACCAACCATCGACGCGGCCGGACCTGTTGATCCTCGACGTGATGATGCCGGGCCGCGATGGCCTGGATACGTTGCGCGAGTTGCGCCTCAAGCATCGCCTGCCGGTGATCATGCTGTCGGCGCGCGGCGAGCCGGTGGATCGCGTGATCGGCCTGGAACTGGGCGCGGACGATTACCTCACCAAGCCCTGCCTGCCGCGTGAACTGCTGGCGCGCGTGCGCGCCCAGTTGCGCCGCAACACGCCAGCCACCGCAGGCACGTTGCAGGTGGGCGTGCTCAGGCTCGAGCCCGGCGAACGCCGCGCTTACGTGGGCGAGCAGGAGCTGTCGCTCACCGGCGCGGAATTCCAGTTGCTGCTGGCGCTGGCGCAACGCACCGGTGAACTGGTGGACAAGGCCACGCTCACGCGCATGGCGTTGGGGCGCGAGCTGGAGCGTTTCGATCGCAGCATCGATGTGCATGTAAGCCGCTTGCGCCACAAGCTGGCGGAAGCCTCGCCGCAGGCGCCGCGCATCGACTCCGTGCGTGGCGCGGGCTACAGCCTTGTGGCGGGTGGCGCGTGAGTCCGTTCAAGAGTTCGCTCTACTGGCGCGTGCTGATCAGCTTCTGCGCCGCGAACCTGCTGGCGCTGGGGCTTGGCATTTTTCTCACGCAGAGCTTCATCGAATACAGCACGGCGGTGGAGATCAACTGGTCCGCCGTGGCGCAGGGTGCGGACCAGGCTTACGAACGCGGCGGTGCCACGGCACTCACGGAATGGTCGCTGCAGCAGCGGCGCGAAGGCATCGAGGCCACGCTGTTCGAGAACGGCCAGGCGCTATCGCCCATCCGCATGCCTCCTTCGGTGCAGGAATCGCTGAAGACCTGGCTGGATGAGAAACGCGACGTGGTGCTGCAGCCATGGCCGAATCTCTATCTCGCCGTGCAGCAGGTGCAGGGCAGCGATGGACACGTGCGCCAGCTGGTGGCGCTGAGCCGCACGCATTCGCGCCTGCGCCAGCAAACGCGGCAGACGATTTTCCTCGCGATTCAAGGCGGCCTTTCGCTGCTCTTCATCGGCTTGGTGGGCTGGTGGGTTGCGCGCAGCGTGGCCAAGCCGGTGGATGCCATCAGCAAGGCGACGCGGCGCATGGCGGCGGGTGAATTGTCGGCGCGGGTGGAAGGGCAGGGGCGCCGCGCACCCGAGGAACTCAGGCAACTCGCCAACGATTTCGACGCCATGGCCGAACGCATCGAGGCCTTGGTGGCGCACGATCGCAGCGTGCTGCAGGATCTCTCGCATGAACTGCGTTCGCCCCTGGCGCGCCTGCACCTGATACTCGACCTGGCCCAGCGCAGCAGCACGCCCGAGGAAGCCGCGCGCTACTTCCTGCAGGCGGAACAGGAAATCAGCCGCCTCGACGACATGACTGGCGAGATGCTCGCGTTGTCACGGCTGGAAGGCGGCATCCCCGGCGTCAATCGCGAACCTGTGGATGTGGTGGCCCTGTTGCGCGAAAGCGCGCGGCGCGCCGGCCTGGAAGCGCAGGCACGCAACATCACGCTGGAGTTGATCGAGAGTGCGCCGGCGGTGGTGTCAGGCAACGAGCTGTTGCTCGAGCGCGCATTCGACAACCTCATCGCCAACGCCATCAAGTTCAGTCCGCGCGGCGGGCACGTGGAGCTGAAGGCGCAAGCCGTAGGCGGCCGCGTCGACGTATCCGTGCGCGACAACGGGCCCGGCGTGCCCGAGGCGGAAATCGGCTCGCTGTTCCGTCCGCTGTTCCGCGGCAGCAACGCCTCGCGCGCTCACGGGCATGGCCTTGGGCTGGCCATCGTGCAACGCGTGGTGAAGGCGCACGGCGGCGACATCCATGCCGCGAATGTCGACGGCGGCGGGCTGCTGGTGAGGCTGCAGTTGCCGCTGGCACCCAGCGCGGGCTGAGTCGCAGCAACTGCCGGCCTTCGAAAACGTGCGCAGGTCTGCGACACTCGTGGTTTTCAACCACGGCCCGTCGATGCGCTCCAACGCTGTCGCCGCGGTGGGACTGGCGCTGTGCGCGGCGCTGTTCTTCACCATGACCTATGTACTCAACCGCAGCCTCGTCGCGGGCGGCGGGCATTGGGCGTGGGCCGTGATCCTGCGTTATCTCATCACGCTGCCACTGCTGGCCATTGCACTTCCCTGGCAAGGCGGTCTCGGCGAACTGCCCAGTGAGTTGAAGCGCCATCCGCGCACCTGGCTGTTGTGGAGCGCGGTTGGCTTTGTGCTGTTCGGCCTGCCGTTGACATGGGCGGCCAATAGCGGCCCTTCCTGGCTCGTTGCCGGCAGTTTCCAGACCACGGTGTTGGCGGGGCCACTGCTCGCGCCTTTCATCTATCGCGACGCACGCAGGCATCTGGCATGGCGCAGTGTGGCCATCGGCGTGTTGATCGTGGCGGGCGTGTTCGCGCTGCAGTGGGGACATGCGCAGGGCCAGTTGCGCGCCAGCGATTGGCTGGCGATGGCGGCGGTGGTGTTCTCGGCCTTCATGTATCCGCTGGGCAATCGCATGGTGCTGTTGCACCTGGAGCAGAGCGGTTCGCACATCGGCGCCACGCAGCGCGTGTTCGCCATGACGCTGTGCAGTTGGCCGCTGTGGTTGGTTCTCGCTGTCGCGACGTGGATGCTGGTGGGACCGCCGACGATGCGCGAAGTGCTGCTTGCCGGGGGCGTGGCGTTGTCTTCGGGCGTGATCGCCACGGTGCTGTTCTTCCGCGCCACCGACATGGTGCGCACCGAACCGACGGCACTGGCCGCCGTGGAAGCCATGCAGGCAGCGGAGCTGCTGTTCGCCACGGTGATTGGTGCGACGTTTCTTGGCGAGGCCTGGCCGCACGGTTACTCGGCGTTTGGCGCGGTGATGATCGTGACGGGCATCGCCTTGTTCGGCTGGGTCAGCGGGCGTGCGGCGGCGGGCCACGTGGAAGACGTACGCACCTTGCGCACGGACCGCGGCGCGTAAAGCGCTTCCGGAACTTGCCCCGTTCCACTCCCTCGGGTTAAACACGTCGCTCCGGTGTCGCGATCCACGCACCGGCTCTTTGGCTGCCAGGGGTGGACATGGGATATCGACGTAGTGCCTCGATCGTGGCGTGTGCGCTGCTGGCCATGGCCGGCACGGTGTACGCGCAGGCGCCGGTGACGCAGCAACCCTTGCGCTGGAACGCCGATGCGCTGGGCAATCATCGTTACCTGGTGCAGGTCGACAAGCCCGCGGATGCGGTACGCGCGACGATCCCCTGGCGCCGCCGCGATGCACACCCGGAGGACGTCGCCGTGATCGTCACGGCACCCGATGGATCCACCGTTGCCAACACCTTGCGTGGGCCCGTCGACCAGGCCAGCGGTGAGCTGGTGTTCCAGGCGAAGACAGCCGGCGTCTACGCCGTCTACTACCAGCCCTATGTGGGCAAGGGACGCAGCAACTACCCGACGGTCACGTACGCGGCACCGGTATCCACCGCCGACGCCGCGTGGGCGAAGAAAAGCGGCGACACCAAGCGTTGGCCGCGCCTGCCGCAGGCAAAGGTTTTGCGCTACGAGGCCGTCGATGATTTCGATGCCTACACCGCGATGGAGCGCACCGCATCGCCTGCACAGGTGGACGCCTTGTTGAAACAGCATGCTGCCGCCAGGTTGTTGTTGTTCCCGGAAACCCGCGCCAACCCCATCCGCATGTTTGACGCCTTGCCCGAGGCCTGGGCTACGCGAGGCGCGGGAGGCGCGTTGAGCGACACGGCCTTGCGCGGCGAATACCTGAGCTTCCAGCTCGGCGCCTGGGCACCAGGCTCGGCGGTGAATGACCTGCGGGTTCGTTTTGGCGCACTGAAGGCTGCTGATGGCTCGACCATTCCGGCGAGCGCGCTGACTTGCTTCAACCTCGGCGGCATCGGCTACGACGGCAAGCCTTTCAGCGCGCGCGTGGACGTGGCCCGTGGACGCGTGCAGCCGCTGTGGATGGGCCTGGATGTTCCCGCATCGGCCAAGCCCGGGGTTTATCGCGGTGAAGTCGTCGTGTCGGCGGATGGCGTGGCGCCGCAATCGGTTCCGCTGGAAATCACCGTGGCGGAAGGCGAGGCGGTCGCGCACGGCGACGACGATCCATTCAAGCTGAGCCGCCTGCGCTGGCTCGATTCCACGCTGGCGCAGGACGACTCGGTGGTGAAGCCTTTCACGCCAGTCACCGTGGACGGCAGCGTGCTGGGCATTCTGGGCAGGGAAATCGTTCTCAACGGCGACGGCCTGCCGCGCCAGATATCGACGCGCTTCAATGACCGCATGACGGGTTGGTCGAGCGTGCCGACGAGCTTGCTCGCGCGTCCCATCACGCTCACGGTGCAGGAAGCGGAGGGCGATCACGTCATGGCGCGTGCCCTCGGCGATGACGCCATCGAGCAGGCAAGAAAGGCATCGGCCAAACCGTCGGACGCCGTCTTCGAGCTGATCAACCGCAGCCGCAATGAAGCGACATCCAGTGGCTATACGGCGTATCCGCCCGCCGTCAATGTCGACGGGCCGGGCCGCGTGCACTGGACGGTGCATGGCAGCGCGGGTCCGCTCGACAGTGTGCTCGAAGGTGCGTTGGAAGCCGATGGCACGCTGACGTTCCGCATCGCCTTGACGGCCGAGCACGACATCGCCATCAAGGACATCCGCCTCAACATGCCGCTCAGCGAGCAGGTGGCCAAATACGAGTTGGGCCTGGGACGCCAGGGTGATCGTGCGCCCGATACGTTCGAATGGACGTGGAACGAACAGAACAACCAGGATGGCGCATGGATAGGATCGGTGAATGCCGGCCTGGAGTTCCATCTGCGCGACGACAATTATCGCCGGCCGCTGAATACCAACTTCTATCACCAGCAACCGCTGCGCATGCCCTTGTCGTGGGATAACCACGGGCAAGGTGGCATCCGTTTTCAACGCGTCGCCAGCACGGGAAAGGATGCCGCCTCCAGCTATCAGGTGATCGCCTTCAGCGGCCCGCGCCAGATGAAAGCCGGCGACACGCTGCACTACGACATCGTCATGCGCGTGACGCCGTTCAAGACCATCGATCCGGCGAAGCATTTCGCCGAACGCTTCTTCCACAAGTACGGCGACCTCGATGCCATCAAGGCCGATGGTGCGAACGTGGTGAACATTCACCATGCCACGCCGATCAATCCCTGGATCAATTATCCCTTCCTCGAACCCGAGGCCATGCGTGCATATATCGACGCGGCTCATCGACGCGGCATGCGGGTGAAGATCTACGACACGGTGCGCGAGCTTTCCGATCGCGCGCCGGAACTGCCGATGCTCGAAAGCCTCGGCCACGAGGTGATCAGCGCCGGCAAGAGCGGCGGATTCCCGTGGCTGCAGGAACATCTGGATGGCGACTACATCGCTGCGTGGCACGTGCCCGAGAATCGCGACGCGGCCGTGATCAACGCCGGCCAGAGCCGCTGGCACAACTACTACATCGAAGGGCTGGACTGGCTCGCGCGCAACGAAGGCATCGATGGCTTGTACCTGGACGACGTGGCCTATGACCGCACCACCATGAAGCGTGTGCGCAAGGTGTTGCAGGCGCATCGTCCCGACCCGTTGATCGACCTGCATTCGGCCAGCCAGTACAACCCGCGCGACGGCTACATCAACAGCGCCTTGCTGTACATGGAATTGTTTCCGTACATCGACCGCTTGTGGTTCGGTGAAGAGTTCGACTACGAGAAAACCTCGCCCAGCTACTGGCTCACCGAACTCTCCGGCATTCCCTATGGCCTGATGGGCGAGATGCTGCAGAACGACGGCAATCCATGGCGTGGCATGCTGTTCGGCATGACGAACCGTTTGGGCTGGTCGCCGGGCAGCGATCCGCGGGGCTTGTGGAAGCTGTGGGATTCGGTAGGCATCGAGCAGTCCGAGATGATCGGCTGGTGGGCGCACGACACGCCGGTGAAAACGAACCGCGACGACGTGCTCGTCACCAGCTATGTGCGCAAGGGAAGCAAGACGTTGATCGCCATTGCATCGTGGGCGCCGCAAAAAGTGGACGTGCGTCTGGCCATCGACTGGAAGGCGCTGGGCCTGTCGGCCCGGCGCGTAAGATGGACGGCGCCGGAGATCGCCGGCTTTCAGCCCAAGGCTTCGTTCAAGCCGGGCGATGTCATTTCCGTGGAGCCCGGCAAGGGCTGGTTGATCGTGGTGGAGTGATGGTGATGCATAGAGGTTGGAAGCCGTTTGCTGCGTGCCTGTTGGTCGGGGCGCTGCTCGTATCGTCATTGGTTCGCGCGGGCGATGACACGTCCGCACAGCCCATCAAGCTTGCGCTCGGTGCCAAGGCGTTCGCGCCCGAGCAGATCAAGGTCAGCATCTATCTTCCGCCCGATTACGCCACGTCGGGTCGCCGCTATCCGGTGCTCTATGCGAATGATGGCCAGGACATGGAGGCGGTCGGCCTGCAGCAGACGCTCGCGACGCTGTATGCGCAGCACGCCATCGAGCCGGTGATCGTGGTCGCCGTCGACATGCTGAAGGATCGCGCGTCGGGCTATGGGCTGTTTGATCGGTCACGCAGGCAGAGCATCGTGGGCGGCTCGCGCATCGGCCCCATCGGTGCACGCGCCTACGATTACTCGGCGTGGCTGGCCAGCGAGCTGGTGCCGTACGTGGATGCGCACTACCGCACGCAGGCCTCCGCGCAAGGTCGCACCATGCTTGGATGGTCGCTGGGCGCGCTCAACGCGTTTTCCATCGGTTGGGAATACCCGGAAATCTTCGGCCAGGTCGGTGCATTTTCTCCCTCGTTCTGGCTCGCCGCCGACCGCAGCGACGCCAACGCGGTGGAAGGCACGCGACTCGCGCAGGCGATGGTAGATCGCGCCGGGCAGCGCAAGCCGTTGCGCTTCTGGTTTGCCGTGGGCGGTCGCGAGGAGACCAATGACCGCAACCACAACGGCACCATCGACGCGGTGGAAGACCTGCAGGATCTGATCAACGGTTTCCAGGCGCCCGATGGAACGCATCGTCGCGGGCTGCGCGATCTGGGTTATCGCGTCGACATGGATGTCGCCGATCACCCGTCGCCTAAGGATGATGTCGTCTACGACCTGTTTGCCGATGGCGAGCACAACCAGGCCACATGGAAACGCATGTTGCCGGTGTTCCTCGCGTGGGCGTACGGCACGAACACGGCAACATCAGCGCGTTGATGCTCAGCCCGCCATCGCCGTGAGCGGTGAGTGGGCGACAACGCAGTTGCGGCCCTGGGTCTTGGCGCGATAGAGCGCGGCGTCGGCACGCGCGATCAAGTCGTCCGCCGTGTCGTTTGCACCCATCAGGCTGGCCACGCCCATGCTCACGGTGGTCTGGAACGTATTGCCACGCGCATGCACCTGCAGTGTTTCGATGCTGCGGCGAATGCGCTCGCCCACCGCCATCGCATGCTCATGCGTGGTCCCAGGCAGCAAGGCGACAAACTCTTCACCGCCGTAGCGACCAAGGCTGTCGGATGGACGCAGTTCGTCGGCGATGGCTTCGGCCACGGCGCGCAGGCAGGCGTCGCCGCTCTGGTGTCCGAAGCGATCGTTCACCGACTTGAAGTGATCCATGTCGAGGAAGATCAGTGCGAGCGGCTGGTGCTGGGGACGCACCTGCGCCACGGCTTCGTGCAGGCGCGCGACCAGGGCGCGTCGATTGAGCAGGCCGGTGAGCGCGTCGTGATCGGCCAGATGGTGGGCCACGTCGCGTTCGCGTCGTGCGCGCAGCGACAGATCCGCCAGCCCGATGGTGACCACCACGCTGCAGAACGCCGTGGCAAAAGGCAGGCTGTATTCCAACCAGCGGGGAAGATCCAGCGCGAGCAGTATCTGGCCAAGCCGCAGGACCGTGAGCAGCACTTGCGGCAACCACGCCACGAGGAAGAATCGCGCCTGCCGTCCATGCCGGGACGCGGCGAGGATGACCGTGCTCAATGCCCACAGAGAAGTGATGATGAACCACAGGTTGTACGCACTGGCCAGCAGATGCATGCGTTCCGCGAACGGGAAGCACAGCAGCGCGGCGATGACGAAGTACGGCCAGCGCATGTGGCCCAGCACGCGGGCAGAGCGGGGCGTGATGACGCGCAGTTCGCAGAATTCCAGGATGAAGGACAGCAGCAGCGGCGCGCTGAGCGCGATGAACAGCCATGGCGCGTGCGTGCCCAGCGGTACCAGCAGTGCGCCGCCGGGCAGTTCGTACATCTCGCCGCTGGTCAGCAACTGGTTCATCAGCTGGCAGCCGGTGTAGCCGATGAAATACAGCAGCACGCGATCGCGCAGCACCAGCCACAGGCAGAACGCGGCGAGGATCATGGTGAACTGCACGCTGGAGAACAGCGTGATGAGCCGCACGTGCGTCAGGTCCTGTGCCTGATACGACGCCATGTCGGTGATGTCGGCGCGGATCTGCCGCGTGAAATTGTCTGCGGCGATCTGTACGTAGATCGGCTGGCCTGCGCGCAGATCGTGTGGTAGTTCCAGCGCCAGATGGTGGCGCGAGTAGCGCGCCAGCTCTTCGGTTTGCGCGAACCACAGTTCGTGCGGGCGGTAGTCCGGCGGCGCGTAGACGGTGATGCGTATGTAGGTAGCACCGGTGAAATTGAGCACCGGTGAACTTGCCTCGTGCCAGTCGCGGTCGATGGTGAGGCGATACCAGCGCTGGGTTTCCACCGCGTTGGGCGTGTGCGTGGAAAGGCTGCGCGTGAAGCGGTCGTCCATGCCGCCGTGGATGACTTGCGCGGGATCGGGCGCGGGCTTCAACGGCGCCAGCGCGGCCACCTGCAGTACCGGAAGACTCGCACGCGCAGGCGTTGCCTCCGCGGCCAGCGCGAAGAACAGGGCGCACATCCATGCAAGAACAATCACGATGGGCTCGCGAAAACGCATATCCCCCCTTGTCCGCCGGTCTCCCGTTACCGGCATGCGAGGGTGGTCCTTCCTTCGGACGTCTCCCCGGCGGCCTCTATGTATCACGTTCCCCTCGTGATATGGACGTTTTGCCAGCCCCGGGCGCAGAAGCCCTTCGGTCCGGATCTGTGTCTGAGTGGCGGGTCGAACACGATCTCAGCAAGTCTTATGCTTACGGCCTTTGCAGTATCGAGGCGGCAGCAGCATGGCAAGGCGGGAAAGCGCGGAACCGGTGTCTCGGTCAAAACATCGGCCGGAAGCGGGCGAACTTGAATCGCACGGCTTCACCCGCCACGGAACGCCTGCTTTTCGACGCACCAACATGGCGCTGTTTGCCGCCGGTCTGGCCACCTTCGGCCTGCTGTACTGCACCCAGCCGCTGATGCCCGAGTTCAGCAAGGACTATGGCGTGAGCGCGGCCACCGCGGCGCTGTCGCTCTCGCTGACCACGGGCGTGCTCGCGTTCGCCATGCTGTTTGCCGGCGGCGTGTCGGACGCCTGGGGGCGCAAGACCATCATGACGGCCTCGCTGGTGTCATCGGCCATCCTGGTGCTGCTGACCGCGCTCGTGCCGGACTGGCACATGCTGCTGATCCTGCGCGCGCTGCTGGGGCTCACGCTGAGCGGCCTGCCCGCCGTGGCGATGACGTATCTCAGCGAGGAAATGCATCCGGATTCGATCGGCCTGGGCATGGGCCTCTACATCAGCGGCAATGCCATCGGCGGCATGGGCGGGCGACTGGTGGCCGGCGTGCTCGCGGAATTCTTCGGATGGCGCATCGGCGTCGCCACCGTCGGCGTGATCGGCCTGGCCTCGGGCCTGGTGTTCTGGCGCAGCCTGCCGCCATCGCGTCACCACGTGCGCCAGCCTTTCCATGTTGGCGCGTTGATGGGGCGCTTCGCTTCCGCATTCCGCGATGCCGGTTTGCCATGGCTGTTCGCCGAAGGCTTCCTGCTGCTCGGCGCGTTCGTCACGCTGTACAACTACATCGGTTATCGCCTGCTGGCGCCGCCGTACGGGCTGAACCAGGCTGTGGTCGGCGCGATCTTCAGCGTGTACCTGATCGGCACCTTCAGCTCGGCCTGGATGGGCCATCTCGCCGGCAAGCTCGGACGCCGCAAGGTGCTGTGGACGGCCTTCGCACTGATGCTGTTGGGGCTGGCGCTCACCGTGACCCAGCCGTTGGTGCTCGTGGTGCTTGGCATCGTCGCGGTGACGTTCGGTTTCTTCGGCGGGCACTCCATCGCCAGCAGTTGGGTGGGGCGTCGCGCGGGCAACAACAAGGCGCAGGCGTCCTCGCTTTACCTGTTCTCGTATTACATGGGTTCGAGCCTGGCCGGCGCCAGTGGCGGCCTGTTCTACGCATCGCATGGCTGGAACGGTGTGGCCGTGTTCGTCGGCGCGCTCATCGTGGCCGGCTTGCTGATCGCCTTGCGCCTGTATCGCCTGCCGCTGGTCAGTCCTTACAGGCCGGAAACCGAGCCGCCGATTCCCCAGTGAACCAGTAATCTCCACGGCAAGAGCGCGTTGCGAGCTCTTGCCGTGGAATGCCGGGCGCTTACTGCGCGTCCGGCTTCAGCATGTCCTTGACGGCCTCGTAGTCGCCATCGTTCGCGGCGGCCGGAAGGTCGAGCAGGTGCGTCATCAGCGGGTAGACGTCGACGTTCGGGAACGACGGCACCAACGTGCCCTCGCGGAACGCCGGGCCGTGTGCCACGAACAGCGCCTGCATCTGCGGCGCGGCGTTGTCGTAGCCGTGGTCACCCTGCGTCGGCTTCTTTTTCTTCGCGAGGTATTCGGTGGTGGAGATGCGCCAGCCCACGTCCGCCAGGCACAGCAACTGCGGCACGCGCGGATTGCTGCCATAGGCGAAGCGCGTCGGCACGCGCGTCTTGTCCCAGCACGTCATATGATGCTGCGGCTTCTCCAGTTGCGCTTCGATCTTTGCAAAATCGAAACCCGGCTTCGGATTGAAACCCGCGAGCACACCCACGCTCACCAGCTCCACGTGCTTGAGCGGGATGAGCTTGTCGATGAGGACGGCGTTGCGCTGCGGTGCGGACGCCATGCCGTGATCGGCGAGCACGATCATGTTGATGCGATCGAGCAGGCCGCGCTGCTGAAGCCCCTGCACGAGGCGGCCGAGCGCTGCGTCAGTCTGCGCAATCGCCTCGTTGACCTGAGGCGAGTCGGGGCCGAAGTCGTGACCGGCGTGATCCACCGCATCGAAGTAAAGCGTGAGGAAGGCAGGACGCTCGGCGGTGGGCTGATCCAGCCATGCCAGCACTTGGTCCACGCGCTGGTCGGGCGTCACGTTGCCGTCGTACGGCTTCCAGAAATTCGGATGCTCGCCGTGGATGTCGGCCTCGGAACCGGGCCAGAACATGGTGGCGGTCTTCATGCCATGCATCTGCGCGGTTTCCCACAGCGGCGTGCCTTCCGCCCACCATTGGCCGTTGCTCACCGCATCGCGATTGCTCAGCGAGAACTTGCCGAGCGACGCATCGGTCATCGTGTTGTTGATGATGCCGTGGTGATCGGGTCGCAGGCCGGTGACGATGGTGTAGTGATTGGGAAACGTCAGCGACGGAAACGACGGCTGCATGCCGTCGGCAGCGCGCACGCCCCGTTTTGCCAGCGATGCGAGCGTGGGGCTGAGTCCGCGTTCGATGTAGTCGGTGCGATAACCGTCGATCGAAATCAGCAGCAGCGGCGCGGGCGCGGGCTTGGCTTTCGCTGCGCTCTGCGGCGCGGTGACGGCGGGTGCGGCGGCTTGCGGGTGAGGCGTGGCGCAACCGGCTCCGAGCGCGATCAGCGAACAGAGCAACGGGCGAAACAGGATCTTCATATGCAATGACTTAGAATCGATACAAAGGCCGTATGATCGCCCAGGCGTATGACCATTACACGTCTTTTCTTTTACGCAACATTCGCCACTTGCCCTCTGTGGGCAACGGTGGCGGTGGCGCATCCGTCACCGCAAGACGCACCGGCGGCGGCTGCCAGCGTGAGTGCGCCGGCTGCACCGTTCGCATCGAAAAAGCCGGCATCGCATGTTGCAACGAAGTCGTCGCAGGTTGATGCGAAACCCGCGGGCGGCACGGGCAAGATGGCGTCGTCGCCGGAAGCTTCCGCCAACGCGCCGTATCATCTTTCGCACACGCCGCATCGGCTCGATTCGTACCAGAACGCGGTGACGCCACCGCCGTCCACGAACGAGCGCTGATCGACGCGTCTAGCGCTTGCCCACCTGCAGCATGGCGCCAAACAGGTCGCCCTCGGCAACGCGGCTTTCCATCGACAGCAGGAACTGCTTGGTGGGAAGGCCGCCACCAAAACCGGTGAGGCTGCCGTTGGCGCCGATCACGCGATGGCAAGGCAGCACGATGGGCAGCGGATTGCGACCGTTCGCGGCACCCACCGCGCGCACGGCCTGCGGATGGTCGATGCGTCGCGCGAGTTCGCCGTAGCTGATCGTCGTGCCGTACGGAATGTGCGCGAGTTCCCACCACACTGCCTGCTGGAACGATGTACCCAGCGGATGCAGCGGCAGATCGAACTGCTGGCGCACACCGGCGAAGTATTCCTCAAGCTGTTGCCTCGCCTGTGCCAGCGGCTCGCGCGCATGCACCCAGCCCGGTTGCGGCGAGCGCTGATGACGGCCGGTGGAAAACCACACTTCGCGCAAACCGATCTCGTCCGCCACCAGCCGCAAGCTGCCGATGGGCGTGTCCATGGTGTCGAACCAGATGGCGTCGTGGGACATCACGCGGCCTTCTTCTTCGTGGGTGGTGCTGCGTCGCTCGCGCTTCGCCACAGGTGCATGACGGAGTAGGCGCGCCATGGACGCCACGCTTCCGCGAGTGAGGTCAACGCCTTCGTCGAAAGCTCCGGTCCGTTGCCGGCGGCTGCGCGACGAAGAATCAGGTCGGCGGCCGGAAACGCATCGGGATGGCTGAGCGCACGCATCGCCATGTAGTGCGCGGTCCATTCGCCGATGCCGGGCAACGCCACCCAGCGTTCGACGAATTCATCCAGCGGTTGCTCGCTGCGAAAATCGATGCGCCCATCCAGCAGCGCCTGCGCCACGCCACGCACTGTGGCGGCGCGCGCGGTGGTGAGGCCGATGGCGCGCAGGTCCGCATCCACGAGCAATTCCGGTCCGGGAAACAGGCGCTCCAGTCCGGCAACCGGTGACGTCACCGGCGTGCCGAAGCGCTGCACGATGCGTGTGGCCAAGGTGCGCGCTGCAGCCACGCTTACCTGCTGCCCGAGAATCGCGCGCACCGCAATCTCGAAACCGTCCCAGCCGCCGGGCAGGCGCAGGCCTGGGCGCTTGCGCAGCAGCGGACGCAGGACGGGACTTTCCTTCAGCGCATCGCCGATCGATTGCGGGCTCGCATCCAGGTCGAACATGCGACGCAACTTGTTCACCACGCCGAGCATCTGCGCCGGTTGCGGGCAGTGCAGTTCCAGACGCAGCGCGTGATCGTGGCCGGGCCATGCGCTCAGGCGCAGCCAGCCCGGCGCATCGGGCGTGCCGAACACGCGCGCGTAGCTGTGCTCATCCACGAGTTCGACGCCGGGCAGGGCGCGTCCGCGCAGGAACGCGAGGATCGCTTCGAAATCGTAGGGCGGTCGATAGCCGAGCCGCAGCGTGATCGCGTCGCCCGTCGTCGCGCTCGGATGGCGGCGCAGGTCGCGCGGCGCCATGCGGTTCGCTTGCAGGAAAGCCGCATTGAAACGACGCAGGCTGCCAAAGCCGGAGGCGAGTGCCACTTCCGTCACGGGCATGGTGGTTTCGGTGAGCAACTGCTTTGCAAACAGCAGTCGACGTGTGGTGTGCACGCTGATCGGTGGCGCGCCCAGCCGTTCCACGAACAGGCGGCGCAGCTGCCGCGCGCCGAGGCCGACGCGTTCAGCCATGTCGTCCACCGACCATTCGTCGAATGCGCCGCTGTCCATCAGTTTCAGCGTGCGTGCGATGACGTGATCGCCGCGCTGCCACGCATCATTGCCGGGCGCCAGTTCCGGCCGGCAACGCAGGCAGGGACGAAAGCCGGCCGCTTCGGCTGCGGCGGCGCTGCCGTAGTAGCGCACGTTCTGCGGCTTCGGCGATGGTGCCGGGCACACGGGGCGGCAATAGATGCGCGTGCTGGTGACGGCCGTGAAGAACAGGCCGTCGAAGCGAGCGTCGCGGCTCAGTCGTGCCTGTTCGCACGTCTTGTCGTCCGGAATCGGGTGATCGGGGAGGGAGGCCATGACGCAAGGCTAACACCGCCATGCCGGGGTGACTCGCCGTTTTCGGACATCAATGATGGACGTGCCGCCCTCAGCGGGATATCGCAAGCGATACGAGATCGGGCGCGCATTCGGTGCGGCGTCCGGCTTCGAAATTCGCCACGTCCTGTGCGGTGGCGGCGCGGCCTTCGTCGCCGCCGTCGAACATCACGCGCCACACGCCGTCGTTGCCGCGATGCCATACGGTGCTGAACGCGATCAGTGTGTAGCGCGGGTTCGCATTCGGCGCGAGGTTTTCCAGCAGGGCCGGTCCGCTGGACAGCAGCACGGAAGGATCGCCTGCCTGCACCACCCAGGCCGGATACCAGCGCACGCGCATGCTCTTGCCCTCCAGCAGCACCTTCCAGTGCTTGAGGATCGTCGCGCGGCCGCGCTGCGGATGCGCGGTGTTCGCGGCGAACACGGCGTCGTTCTCGATGTGTTCGGCAAATGCTTTCTCGTCGTGCCGATCCACCGAGGCGGCGAACGACAATTCCCGTTGCCATACCGTGCAACGCGGCGTTTCCGCCGCCTGCGCATGAACGGCGGATGCAACCAGGCCAAGCACGGCAACAACCAGGAAACGCACCATGAGCGCAACCTCCAGGAGAGTGCCCCAAGCATGATTTCGCCATGCGCGACGCGACAGTGCCGGATGGCAGATGGGGCGGCTTTTTTGCCGCAGTGCGGTTTGCGGGCACGGGCGCGCCTCGCCACAATGGCGTTTTCCCCTTGGCTGCGACGCTTCCCATGAACGCTCCCACCCGAATCGACACCTCCCGCACCATCCGTGCGCCGCGCGGCACCGAACTGAGCTGCAAGAGCTGGCTCACCGAAGCGCCTTACCGCATGCTCCAGAACAATCTGGACCCGGAAGTGGCCGAGAATCCGGCCGAGCTGGTGGTTTACGGCGGCATTGGTCGCGCGGCGCGCAATTGGGAATGCTTCGACGCGATCCTGCGTGCGCTGCGCGAACTCAACGACAACGAGACGCTGCTGATCCAGTCCGGCAAGCCGGTGGGTGTGTTTCCCACGCATGCGGATGCACCGCGCGTGCTGCTGGCCAATTCCAACCTCGTGCCGGCGTGGGCGAACTGGGAACACTTCAACGAGCTCGATAAGAAGGGCTTGATGATGTACGGCCAGATGACGGCCGGCTCGTGGATCTACATCGGTTCGCAAGGCATCGTGCAGGGCACCTACGAGACGTTCGTAGAGATGGGCCGCCAGCATTACGGCGGCAGCCTCAAGGGCAAGTGGATACTTACCGCGGGCCTGGGCGGCATGGGTGGCGCGCAGCCGCTGGCCGCGACGCTGGCGGGCGCGTGCTCGCTCAATATCGAGTGCCAGCAGAAGAGCATCGATTTCCGCCTGAAGACGCGTTACGTCGACGAGCAGGCGAGCGATCTGGACGACGCACTCGCACGCATTGCCAAGTACACCGCGGCGGGCGAAGCGAAGTCGATCGCGCTGCTCGGCAACGCGGCCGACGTGCTGCCGGAACTCGTGCGCCGCGGCGTGCGCCCGGATGCCGTCACCGACCAGACCAGCGCGCACGATCCGGTGAACGGCTACCTGCCGCAAGGCTGGACGGTCGATGAGTGGTTCGAACGTCGCAAGAGCGACCCGGCGGGCACGTCCAAGGCGGCCAAGCAGTCGATGAAAAAACATGTGGAAGCGATGCTCGCGTTCCACGCCCAAGGCATTCCCACCTTCGACTACGGCAACAACATTCGCCAGATGGCGAAGGACGAAGGCTGCGCGGATGCGTTCGCGTTCCCGGGTTTCGTGCCGGCGTTCGTGCGTCCGCTGTTCTGCCGCGGCGTGGGTCCGTTCCGCTGGGTGGCGCTGTCGGGCGATCCGGAAGACATCTACAAGACGGACCAGAAGGTGAAGGAACTGATCCCTGATGATCCGCACTTGCACCGCTGGCTCGACATGGCGAAGGAGCGCATCAACTTCCAGGGTTTGCCGGCGCGCATCTGCTGGGTGGGACTGGGCCTGCGCCACAAACTCGGCCTGGCCTTCAACGAGATGGTGCGCAAGGGCGAGCTGAAGGCGCCGGTGGTGATCGGTCGTGATCATCTCGATTCCGGTTCGGTGGCCAGCCCCAATCGCGAAACCGAAGCGATGCGTGACGGCTCCGACGCGGTGAGCGACTGGCCGCTGCTCAACGCCATGCTCAACGTGGCCGGTGGCGCAACGTGGGTGTCGCTGCATCACGGCGGTGGCGTGGGCATGGGTTATTCGCAGCACTCGGGCGTGGTGATCGTGTGCGACGGCAGCGAGGCGGCGGACCAGCGCATTGCGCGCGTGCTGTGGAACGATCCGGGCACGGGCGTGATGCGTCATGCCGATGCGGGTTATGACATCGCCATCGAGTGCGCGAAGGAGCAGGGCCTCAACCTGCCGATGATCTGATCGTCGGACGTGCCTTGCGCGCAGCGCAGCGCACGTGGCGTGCTGCGCGCAGGCAAGGCACCTGGCGTCTATTCGCTGATCCCTCACGCAGCCTGGTGAGCGCCAACCATCCTTGACTCGGCACGGTGGTGCGGGACCGTTGGCGGGCGCATCATGTCGTCACATCCAACGAGGAGGTGCGACATGTCGGTCGAGCTGCAGATGTTGGGGTGGTCGATCCTGCTTGGCGTGGTCTACGTATTGTTGGCGGTGACACTGGCCACGCAGCAGCGGGGCCTGTCCTGGAACACGGGCAATCGGACCGGCGAGGGCGCGCTCACCGGTGCTGCCGATCGCGCGGGGCGCGCCAGCCGCAACTTCCTCGAAACGTTCCCGTTCTTTGCGGCGGCGGTGCTGGCCGTGCTGGTGGGACAGTGCGCCAGCGCTACGACCGCGCTCGGTGCGGAACTCTACTTCTGGGCACGCGTGGTCTATCTGCCGGTGTACGTGATCGGCATTCCCTACCTGCGCACGCTGGTGTGGGTGGTGTCGATGGCGGGGTTGCTCATGGTCCTGTCCGGCGTGTTCTGTTCGCGCTAACGCAATCGTCGCCCTGAGCGGCGACGTGCCATTCCAACGATGAACCCAAGGCGCTCCCATCGCGGGAGCGTCTTCGTCTGCGCGTGCCTGGTGGCGTCGCCGCCGGGGTGTGGCGCGAGCCTTGTGTGTCAATAAATCGACGTTCGTCGACATTTTGACGTCATTTTTTCGTCGACCTTTCCCATGGCGTTCGCTTTTGGGCGTGGTGTTTTTCAATGTTTGTCAATCATTTGCGGGTGTTTCGCCGAGCGGCCTGTAGGAGGGCGGTGCAAGCCATTCATGGCGTGACCACACTGGTGGTCCGGCACGGTACGTGTCGGGCCGCCGGCAGGGTCCGGCGGTATTCCCTGATTGACGACTGGAGAAACTGCATGAACACCAACACTGTACGCACCGGCTCGCTGACCGAACTGTCCAGCTACCCGAAATGGGCACGCGACATGGTGGAAGCCTGCGAACCCGCCCGCCGGAGCGTCCGCGACCACGTGATGTGGGACATGATGAGCGAGGGTCATATCGACCTGTCCACCGTGCGCAACTTCATGGTCGGCACCTGGTCGCTGATCGAGCGCTTCCCGTCCTTCATGGCGCTGAGCCTGCTCAAGACGCGTTATGGCCGCAGTGCCGGCGACAACATGGCACGACGCTGGTTGGTTCGTAACATCCGCGTGGAGCAGAACCACGCGGAGTATTGGCTCGACTGGGCCGAGGGATCGGGCGTGTCGCGTGAAGAGGTCCTTGACGGGTTGCCGCCGCGCGGCACGCAGACGGCTGCCGAGTGGTGCCACGACGTTTGCGGTCGCGACACGCTGGCCGCCGGCATCGCTGCCACCAACTACGCCATCGAAGGCGTGACGGGCGAGTGGTCCCAGAAGGTGTATGACAGCGTGGCGTATGCCAACAGCCTGCCTGCGGCCGGCCGCAAGTCGACCCTGCGTTGGCTTCAGCTACACGCTGCCTATGACGATACTCATCCATGGGAGGCGCTGGAGATCGTCTGTACCCTTATGGGCAGCCAGCCAGCCGACGAGGAAGTGGAGCACCTGCGGGAATGCATCGAGCGCAGCTACGTGAGTCTGCACTACGGGCTGGAGCGTTGCCTGATGCAGCACACCGTGGGTGAAGTGGAAGAGCAGGCGGCGTAACGGGGATCTCGTCGTCGACAGCGTGACGGGACGAGATGTAGCTTTATGAAGTGGTCGTGTAAAAGGACGCCATGGATTTGATCCGTAGCACCTCTCCAAGACCGCTGTCCCGGCGCTTGAGGCCACTGGCCTATGGGCTGGTGGCCGTCATCGGCCTGATTCTCATGCTTACCTGGGGAGCCCTCCAGGTCCAGGTCACTCTCGCCGGTTTCCTCAACGGCGAGAGTGTCTGGAGCAAGGCGCAGAAGCAGGCGGTGGTGGACCTGCTTGGCTATGCCCAGTCGGGCGATGCGGCCCGGCTGGCCGCCTTCCGCAAGAACTACGAGTTGTTGTCGTCCGACGGCTGGGCGCGCGACGCCATCGCATCGGGCCACTACGACCGCACCCTCATTCACCAGGCCTTCCAGCGGGGCAAGATCCTGCCGCAGGCCGAGCCGGGCATGATCTTCATGCTGCGCTGCTGCACGGCCGCGCCGCACATGGGCGAGGCGGTGGCGCTCTGGCGCGCGGCCGACGGCCCGCTCAGGCAACTGGACGGCGTGGCCAAGGAGTTGAGCGACGCTTACTCGCGCGGCCAGCCCGATCAGGCGTGGCTGCACTGGCAGCTCGATCGCATCAACGGGCTCAACAACGATCTCGAGCCACTCACCAACGGCTTTTCGCTGGAAGTGGCGCAGGGCGCCATCTGGCTGGGACGCGTGTTGTTCCTCGCGGTGTTCCTCACCGCGTGCGTGGCATCGTTGCTGTGGCTGCGCATGGCGCAGCGCATTCTTTCGCGCATTCGCGGCACCGAGGAGCGCTACAGCCTGCTGTTCAACAGCGCGGCCGACGCCATCCTGATGGTGGACGAAGAAACCGGCCGCATCCTCGAAGCGAACCGCACGGCATTGCAGTGGACCGGGCGCGACGTGGACAACCTCACCGGCGAGGAACTCTCCACCTTCTTCACGCCGCTGCTGCATCGCGCGGACGGCGCCATTACCGGCGAGTTGCGCACGGCGGACGGCGAGCTGCGTCCGGTCGAGATGCGCAGCAGCGTCACGGACTGGGGCACGCGGAGCGTGCGCCAGTCCATCCTGCGCGACATCACCGAGCGCGTGAACCTGGAGCAGCAGCGGCGCATCGCCTCCGAAGCGCTGGCGAGCATTGCCGAAGGCGTGATCATCGCCGAGGCGGACCGCCGCGTGGCGCGCGTGAACGCCGCGCACATCCGCATGACCGGCTTCACCGTGCAAGCCTTGCAAGGTCTGCGCTTCGACGACCTGCGTTGCCTTCCGGACGGCTCGCCGCTGCCCAACTCGGTGTGGGACGTGATCGAGGCCGAAGGCAACTGGGTGGGCGAAGTGCGCAGCCGTCGCATGGACGGCACCAGTTATCCGGAGCTGCTCAGCATCAGTGCCATCCGTAACCCGGAAGGCGACGTGCAGCACTACGTGGCGGTGATCAACAACATCAGCGCGGCGAAGGCGAACGAACAGCGCCTGCAGTACATGGCTGCGCACGACACGCTCACGGGCCTCGCCAACCGGGCGGAGTTCGAGCGTCGCTGCGTGCAGGCGATAACCACTGCCGAGCGCGAGCGCGGCATGGCCGCCGTGGTCTTCATCGACCTGGATGCCTTCAAGGCCGTGAACGACAGCTACACGCACGCCATCGGCGACCACCTGCTGGTCAAGGTGGCCGAACGCATCGTCTACGAGTTGGGCGACCGCGGCGTGGCCGGGCGCATCGGCGGCGACGAGTTCACCGTGCTGCTGTCGGACCTGCACTCGCGCGAACAGGCCAGCGCGCTGGCGGGGCGATTGCTCACCGTGCTGTCGGCGCCGTTTGCCGTGGGCGATTACGAACTCGCACTCAGCGCCAGTATCGGCATCGCCTGTTTTCCGCTGGACGGCACCGACGTGCCCACGCTCATCACCAATGCCGATGCCGCCATGTATGCCGCGAAGACGGAAGAGCGCAACGCCTTCCGCTTCTATTCGCCGCGCATGCAGGCTGATGCAAGGCGCCGCATCGCGCTCGCCTCGGAATTGCGCAAGGCGCTGTCGGAGAGCGAGTTCCGCCTGATGTACCAGCCCACCGTGGAAATGCGCACCGGACGCATCGTGGCGGTGGAAGCGCTGCTGCGCTGGTATCACCCGCAGCGCGGCTTGATCGCGCCGGGCGAGTTCATTCCCATGGCGGAGAAACTCGGACTGATCCGCCGCATCGACCAGTGGGTGCTGCAGGCTGCGTGCGAGCAGATGTCGGCCTGGGACAAGGCGGGCCTGCCGCCCTTGCGCATGGCCGTGAACGTGTCCGCCAACTGGTTCGGCCAGGCGAACTTCGTCGACGAGATTCGCATGCTGCTCGAATCGCGGCGCCTCGCGCCCGAGCGCCTGATGCTGGAAATCACCGAGGGCGCCATCCTTCGCCTGGGCGAAGAGATGGAGCGCACACTGCACGCGCTGCATTCGCTGGGCGTGGGCGTGGCCATTGACGACTTCGGTACCGGGTATTCGTCGATGAGCTACCTGAAGCTGCGTGCCATCGACTACCTGAAGATCGACCAGAGTTTCGTCGCCGGCCTGCCGGACGACGCCAGCGACGGCGCCATCGTGGAATCCATGCTCACGCTATGCCGGCGCCTGGACATCAGCCCGATTGCCGAGGGCATCGAAACCGAAGAACAGCATCGCTTCCTGTTGCGCGCCGGTTGCGTGGAAGGGCAGGGCTTCCTGTATTCGCGCCCGGTCGAACCCGATGTCATCGCGCAATTGCTGAGTCCCGGGCGGCGCCAGAACAATTCACATCTTCGTCTGGTGCCGCCCGAAGCCGGTTGACGTCTCAGTGTAGCGTCACGCTGACCACTTCACCGCGATCGGGCACATAGAGCGTCGGGAACTGCTGCTGCAGGTGCACCACCTTGGGCGCGTCGTTGAACACGATGTACGGCTCGTTGGGATGCCGCTTCGCATAGTCCTGGTGATAGGACTCGGCCACGTAGAAACCCTTGAGAGGCGTTACCTGCGTCACGATCGGATCGGCAAACGCATGGGCCGCCTTCAACTGCGCGATGTACGCCGTGGCGATGCGCTGCTGTTCGTCGTTGCCGTAGAAGATCGCTGAGCGGTATTGCGTGCCTACGTCCGGGCCCTGGCGATTGAGCTGCGTCGGGTCGGTGGCGACGGAGAAGTAGATCTTCAACAACTGGCCGTAGCTCACCTTGGTGGGGTCGTAGACGATCTTCACGGACTCGGCGTGGCCGGTGTCGCCGTCGCTGACGCGGTCGTAGTCCGCGGTGCTGGCGGCGCCGCCGGAATAGCCGGCCCACACTTTCTTCACGCCTTTGACGTGCTGGAACACCGCCTGCAGACCCCAGAAGCAACCGCCGGCGAGAACGGCTGTCTGGTCGCCCTGGGCCGGGCTGGCATCCACGGTGGGATCGGGAAGCGGGGCGTTGTCGCTGCCGGCCGTGGCCAGCGTGCAGGCGCCCAGTCCGCCCATCAGCAACACGCTGGCGAGGACGGGGAACAACTTGAATCGGCGGATGCTCATGAAGGAACGCTCCATCGAAGAGTGGGGACATGCCCGCCTGGGGAGTGGCGGGCCTTGCTTCCTTATTCGTCGCCTGGGTGCTTCCGGTTACCTCCATCGTGCCAGCTCCGGCCGGGCGGTATGCGAAGGCGCCGCCAAGGCGGTGTTATGGTTCGGCTCCGGCCTCCCTGGACCTTCCCATGTCGCATCCGCTGGATCTCGAGGGCTACCTGCAACGCATCGGCTTCGTCGGCGAGCCACGCGCCGACGCGGCGACCTTGCGCGCGCTCGCCACGGCGCACATTGCGGCCATCCCGTTCGAGAACCTCGACCCGCTGCTGGGCACGCCGGTATCGCTGGATCTGGCGGCCATCGAAACCAAGCTGGTGAAGGACCATCGCGGCGGCTACTGCTTCGAGCAGAACGGCCTGTTCCAGGCGGCGCTGAAGGCCATTGGATTCGACGTGACCGGGCTCATCGCCCGCGTGTTGTGGAACCAGCCCGAGGATGCCGAGTCGGCGCAAACGCATATGCTGCTGCGCGTGGAAGTGGAAGGCGAGAGCTGGCTGGCCGATGTCGGCTTCGGCAGCATGGCGCTGGGTGGCGCGTTGCGGCTGGTGGTCGACGAGGCGCAGCCCACGTCACTGGAGCCGTTCCGGCTGATCACGGATGGCACGCAATGGCGCACGCAGGCACTGGTTCGCGATGAATGGCGCACGCTCTACCGATTCCGGCTGCAAACGGCCGAAGCCATCGACTATGTGGTGGGAAACCATTTCACGTCGACGTATCCGTCTTCGCATTTTCGCCACGGCTTGATCGTGGCGCGCACGCTGGCGGATCGCCGGCTCGGCTTGCGCAATCGCGAATTCGTGGTGCATACGCTGGGGCAGGACTCCGAGCGCCGCACCTTGCAAGGCACGGACGAGATCAAGCGGGTCATCGAGGAACAGTTCGGCATCCGCCTGCCGGCGTCGCCGCTGCTGGATGCGAAACTCGCCGCGCTGCCGATGCCGGATGCCTGATCAGTCCAACGCGTTCACGCGGATGACGAAGTCTTCCACCTGCACTACCTGGCCCGCGTGGATCTTGCAGGTCTTGCGCAGTTCCTGTTCGCCATCCACATACACCGCGCCGGTGGCCACGATGGCCTTGCCGGCGCCGCCGCTGTCGCACAGGCCGACCAGCTTGAGCAGCTGGTTGAGTTCCACGTAGTCGCGGTCCAGTTCGAAATCGAGTTCTTGCATGGTGGTGTGGTGCTCAGGCGTCGGTGTCGTCGAAGGCGCTTTCGGGTAGCGCGAAGAATACGAAGAACGGCGTGTCGGCTTCCTGCCAGTAGTCGACAGCCTCTTCGACAATGTCGAGCAGCGTGTCGAAGTCGTCTTCGTTGTGGTTGCGCATCTGTTCGGCGTGATCGAACAGCAGGATGTAGCCGCTGGCCTTGAGCCAGGAGAGGTCGCGCATGCTGTCGGCCAGCGCGTCCCAGTTGCGGCCGAAGTCGGCTGGCAGGTGCAGTGCCCGAGTGAGTCGATCGAACAGCGCGTCCTCGTCGGTGTAGTCGGCGAGGCTGATGCGGCATACGCGTAGGCCCTGCATGCCGGCCGCCTCGGCCAAGGGCTCCAGATCCTCGCTGGTGACGAAGAAGATGCCGCCGTGTTCGGCGTCGCCGAAATCGAGATCGAATTGCGCACTCATCGGGATACCTCGAACGGGCGAAATGTGCGGTAGTGGTCGTCGGTGTAGTAGTAATACTGCGGCGGCGTGCCGCCGGTGATGATGCGTCGGGCGCCACGGTAATCGAGCCCGGGCGTGTCCACGGTGTACTCGTGATAGTAGCCCTCGGGCTTCGCGGGCAAGCGCCCCTCGCGGTTCTGGAACACCACGCCGTCCTGCCGATGTTCGAACGGGCCGCCAGTGGCGATGCGTCGCAGCGTGTCAGCGGCTTCCGGCGGCAGGAACGACGGCAGCGAGTCGCTGCGCGTCGGCGTTGCATTGGGCGCCGCGGCGTTTGGTGGCACTGCGTTTTGCGGTGCCGCGCTTTCCGGCACCGTGTTGCCTTGCGGCGCAGGCTCGGAAGTGTGGCGGCCCCACAGCAGCGCCGCCACGGCCAGCACGGCCAGCAAAAGCAACGGTTTGATTGTGCGCATCACGGGACGCCCGGTCGGAGTGGCGCGAGTGTAGACCCTCCGGCGCGGCCAGGCACGCGGGTGTCAGCCCGCGGCGTCCACCCGCTGCTGCAGCGCCATGGCGGCGGCCGGGTTGCGTTCCTTGGCGCTGCTGATGAAGTAGATGAACACGTCGCGCGGTGCCTGCGGCTTGATTGGCGTCGACACGTGCGGCAGCTCCGCCAGGTCGTTGCCTTCGGCCCAGGCGCGTGCGCGCGTGGCCCAGTCGTCCAGGTCGCCCGGCGCATAGCCGGTATCCAGGTGCGATTCGCTGCGCATCAGCCGTGCATAGGCAAAGTCGCCGGTCAGATCGGCCAGCGACGGATACTGCGGCGAATCGGTGAACACGGTAGGGATGCGATACGAACGCGCCAACTCCACATAGCGTTCGTCGAGAAAACTGCGGTGGCGCACTTCCAGCACATGGCGCATCGGCTGGCCGTTGAGTTCGCGCGGCAACATGTCGAGGAACGAGGCCAGGTCGTTGGCGTCGAAGGCGCGCGACGGCGGGAATTGCCACAGCACCGGACCCAGGCGACGGCCGAATTCCGCCAGACCGCCGAACACGAAACCATCGATGCCGCGACCGGCATCGGCCAGTCGCTTGCCTTCGGTGACGTAACGGGGCGCCTTCAGCGAGAACACGAAACCATCCGGCGTTTCGGCCGCCCATTTCGCGTAGGTCGCAGGCTTCTGCGCACCGTAGTACGTGCCGTTGATCTCGATGGCGCGCAGGTGGTTGCTGGCGTATTCCAGCTCGCGCCGTTGCACCAGTCCGGACGGATAGAAGTTGTTGCGCCACGGCGCGAAGTTCCAGCCGCCGATGCCGACGCGGATGCGCGATGCAGGACCCTGCGCGGGTGCGGGCGAGAACAGGTCGGCAGGCATGGCAGTGAACTCGTTGGGGACGACAAATCATGCCACGGCGAAAGTGAAGGAAAGCCTCCACACCTGCGGCTTCAGGGCGCCGACCTCAGTCCAGCGGCAGGTGATTGGGATAGGGCCCGCGCGCCGCCATGAACGCGGTGGGCGTCATGCCCGCGAAGGCGCGGAACTCGTGCACGAGATGCGCCTGGTCGCCGTAGCCGCCGTCGATGGCCACGCCGCTCCAGTCCACCGCCTGCGACCGATACACCGCATCCACCACGCGGCGGAAGCGCATCAGCCTCGCATAGCGCTTCGGCCCCATGCCGACCTGTCGGCGGAACAGACGGCCAAAACGGTATTCCGACAGGCCCGTATCCCGTACCAACGGAGCAATGCGCGCCAGTTGCGGTTGCGCGCCGATGCTGTTCAACGCATGCAACACTTCGGGCGCGAGCCGCGGCATGCGCATGTGTGCCAGCAGCCACTGTTGGAGGATGGCCAGGCGAGCATGCGGGCAGGGCGTATCCAGCAGTTGCTCGCGCAGGCGATGCGCGCTGTGGCCGAAGATGTCCTCCAGACCGATGTCCTGGCCGACCAGCGCTTCGTGATCCTCGCCGGTGAACGCATGCGCGCCACCGGGATGAAACACCGCGCCCATCACGCGCACCTGTTCGGCGGTGTCGATGATCTGGCTGCGCAGACAGGGGCCGCCGATGACGGAGGCCGCGGCGCGCAGGCAACGCCGGTCGGCGTCGTCGCTGTAGACGCGCGTTTCGTTCTCGTGGAGGTTGATGATCAGCGCCGCGCCGGGCACCGGCAGCACGCGTTCGAAGTGGTGGGCGGCCGGCGGCATGTCCCAGTCCCACAGGCGCGAGACCAGGGCATCGAGCGGTGGCGAGGGCACGACAACGTGGTGTCCCATCGGCTGACTCCAGGCAACACCTGAAGTCTAGGCCGATGGGTGAGCCTTGTCAGGTCGACTTGCCCGGGAACACCGGCCCGCTCGGGTTCGGCGCGGTGGCCGAATCGTGCTGCATGGTGCGTACCACCATGTCCTGTGGCGTGGTGAGCGGCAGGTCGGCCTTGCGCAGGCGGTCGAGAATCTCGAACAGCAGGTCGCTCTTCACCGTGCCCGCGTCGCGCGGATTATTCACGTAGGCCGTGCACACGAACATCATCGAACCCGAGTCGATGCTGTCCAGCTGCACACTGGGTGCGGGCGTGTTGAGCGTGACGGAATGATTGCGCAGGATGTCGAAGATGATCTGCCGCACCTTGGACGCGTCGCTGCTCAACGGCATCGGCAGGCGAATCTGCACGCGGCCCTGCGCATTGGCCAGCGTCACGTTGCGCACGTTCTGCGTGATCAACTGCGAGTTGGGCACGATCACGATGGAGCGGTCACCCTGCTGGATCTCGGTGGCGCGCACGTTGATGCGCTTGATGTCGCCCTCGACGCCGCTGAGGCTGACCCAGTCGCCCACCTTCACCGGCCGCTCCGCCAGCAGGATCAGGCCCGAGATGAAGTTCTGCACGATGGCCTGCAGGCCGAAACCGATACCTACCGACAGCGCACTGGCCACCCACGCGATGCTCTGCACATCCACGTCCAGCGCGCCAAGCACCAGCACGAACACCAGGATGCCGCCGACGTAGCCCAGCAGCGTCACGATGGACATCTGCATGCCTTTGTCGAGCGCTGTCTTGGGCAGCAGCTTGTTGCCCAGCCACAGCTTGATCTGGCGGACGATCAGGCCACCCACCAGCAGTGCCATCAAGGCACGCGCAATGCTGGTCGGGTTGATCTTCAGCGAGCCCAGCGATGCGCCGCTGAAGAAATGCGCGCCGCGATCCACCAACTCGTTCGGCCCGGCGCCGTAGGGCGCGAGAATCAGCGGAATGGCAAACAACAGCAGGAAGGCGCGGCCAACGCCTGAAAGGATGGTGGCCGTCTGTTCGAGACGTGCGGGCTCGAAGCCGAAATTCTGCTGCATGCGCAGCCCGGTGCGCGACTCCGGATCGAACAACGATTCGCAGAGATCGTTGATCAGGTGCATCAGCACATAGAGCGCACAGATCAGGAAGCCGGCGCGAATCATCTGGCGCGCGACGTAGAAGCCCGCGGCCACGTAACCGGTAAGCACCGCCAGCAGGGTCACCAGCATGCCCAGGAACGCGCACAACACCAGCACGCCCACCCAGAGTGGACGCTTGGCGGGCTTTTCGCCGCTGGCCAGCAGGGCGCGGCGTGCACGGCTCATGAGGACGAGCGCGTAGGCCAGCAGCACGCCGATCAGCGTGGCCGCGAATGCGTTCGCCGCCATGATGGCGGCAAGGCTGGCGCCGATGCTGTTGGTGACGCGCTCGATGATGCTCAACAACAGTGCGCTGTAGGCCATCAGCATGGGGAACGGCCACAGGCGATTGGCGAGGTCGTCGGAAATCGGCGGCAGGCGCCACGACGGATGCTTCACCATCAGCAGCGCACGTCCCAGTCCCGCCATGGTGGCGATGTAGAACATCAGGCGCACCAGCGGACGCACGAGGTCGTCGAGGTTCTGATCGAACACGCCGTTCCAGTTCACGGCGAGATAGATGAGCCACGCGGCAACGCCGTAGATCAACGTCGTGCCCACGGTGACCAGCACGGCCATCACGCTGCGGCGCAAATGGCCTGAAGGCAGGTAGCGCGCTGCCTTGTCCAGCATCTGGTGTTCCAGCACGCGACGTCCCGCCGCCATCAGCGCGATGGCGCTGAGCAGGCAGGCGATGAATGGCACGCGATTGTCGGGCTGCCATGCCTGCACGACGGCGCCCTTGATTGATTGCGAGAGATCGTGGAAGGCGGCGCGATCGGCCGGTGCGTTCTGCGCAATGCGGCTCCAGAAGGCGGGGCTCAGCGGCGACGCACTGCGTTCGCTGACCTGGGTCTGGAACAGGTTGCGGCGCATCGCGCTGATGCTGGTCACCAGCTGCTGGGCTTCCTTGCTGATCAGCTTGGCCTGGGTGACCTGGCCGGTCAGGTCCGTCTGGTCCTTGAGCAGTTGCTTGCGCTGGCTTGCCACTTCGGGTGCTTCGGCGGGCGCGCCTTTCTCGGGAGCCGGGCCGAGCACGTCGATCTTGGCCTTGAGCGCATCGGCCTGCGGGGCGAGGCTGGCTGCCAGCGCATCGGCCTGCTGCTGCACCGACTGCGCCTTGGTGCGCGCGGTGGACAGGGTCTCGTCCGTCACCTGCTTGTCGGCCAGCGTCTGCTTGATCTGGTCGAGCTGCGCATTGAGCTGGTCGGGCGTGGCCAGCGGCGCCTGCTGGTTCTGGCTCGTATTCTGCGCGTCCTGCGCAAGCACGGTGGTGGTGCCGCCGATGGCGACGATGAGGATCAGCAGCAAGCGGGAAAGGATAGGCATGCGGGCATGATCCGGACCGGTCCTGAACCGGTCAATGAATAAATGCCTTTGACAGTGCGTTCAGCACGCCACGTTCACGCTTGCGCGATGACCTCCATCGACATCACCCACGCCGTGCCGCCCTGGGATGGCAACGTGGCCAAGGCACGGCAGTTGCAAAGCGAACTGGCCGCACGGGTGCATCTGGAAGACGACTATCCGCCACTGCGCCACGTGGCGGGCGTCGATGTGGGCTTCGAGGAGGGCGGTGCGGTCACGCGTGCTGCCGCCGTGCTGCTGGATTCGCAGACGCTGGCACCCATCGCCGAAGTCGTTGCGCGACAACTGACGCGCATGCCCTACATCCCCGGGTTGCTCTCCTTCCGCGAGTTGCCCGCGTTGTTGCAGGCCTTGTCGGAGCTGCCGCAAACACCGGACCTGGTCTTCGTCGACGGACAAGGCGTGGCCCATCCGCGACGACTCGGCATTGCCGCTCACCTGGGCGTGGTCACCGGTTTGCCGACCATCGGCGTGGCGAAATCGATCCTGGTGGGCACGCATGAGGAAGTGGGCCCGCATCGCGGCGATCGTCAGCCGCTGGAATACAAGGGCGAGGTGATCGGTTGTGTCGTGCGCAGCAAGGATGGCATCCGCCCGCTGATCGTCTCGCCGGGACACCGTGTGAGCATGGCCACGGCACCGGAACTGGTGCTGGCGTTCGGTCGCAAGTACCGCTTGCCCGAGCCGACGCGGCTGGCCGATCGATTGGCGTCGCGGCGTGGAACGCTGCGACGCTGATGCTCAGGTCGCGCGGACCAGCCGATAGCCGAAAGCCGCTGCCAGGCGTGCCACGGCCGCCATGGCCTGGGGCTGCGCAGGCGTCGACTCGCTCGGTGAACCCAGTCGCCAGCGTGAGCGCTCGTGCGCCACGGCACGCGAACTGGCCAGCCCGTGCTGTTCCAGTTCGCGCAGGAAGCGATACACCGTGCCGAGGCTGGTGCGAGCTTCGATAACCTGCGCCCGGCGCAGCAAGGCTACGGCGTCGAGTTCATCGCTCGACTCGTTCAACACCTGCCAGATCGCCACGCGCGGCGGCGTGGCGCGCATGCCCACCTGCGCCAGCAGCTGGTGGATATCGGCTGGCGCGGGGGACATGGCCTCACGCATCCTTGCGCCCCTTGGCGATCTCTTCGGCGGCTTTGCGGATGATGTCGCCGATGCGCTTCACTTCCTCGGCATTCCACGGACCGCCGTGCATGAACAGCGCGCGCTTGAGGCTGTGCATGGCTTCGCGCAAGGCCATCGGTGCGGCGGCGCGGGCGAACATCTTGGCCGTCTGTTGCATGCGCGACATCACCGCGTCCACCGCTTCCTTGTTCTCGGCCAGGAAGGCCTTGCCTTCGGCTGTGATGGTGTAGAGCTTCTTGCCATCGTCGCTCTGCACGCTGACGTGGCCGATTTCTTCCAGCAGCGTGAGGGTGGGGTAGACCGCGCCGGGGCTGGGTGCGTAGGCGCCGTCGAACATCTCCTCGATGGTGCGGATCAGTTCGTAGCCGTGACGCGGTTGCTCGGCGATCAGGGCCAGCAGAATGAGCTTGAGGTCGCCGTGGCCGAACACGCGGCCGCCGCGGAAACGCCCGCCCATGCCACCCCAGCCGCCTTCACCCTCGTCGTCGCCGAAGCCGCGGCCAAGGCCCCGTCCTCGGCCACGCCCGATGGCCTCGCGAATCCATGCCTCGCGGCCTTCGAGACCCTCGCGGCAGTGGCCGTGGCGGCCGTGATGCTGATGGTGGTGATCAAAGAAATGACGAAATCCCATGACTAACTCCGATATATCGTAAGTAACAGTCTTAAGATATATCGTAAGTTTTCAGGAATGCAAGTATCCCCTGTGCTGCCGGGACTTTATCCGCGGGAATGCGCCCGGGCGCTCTCCCGGGGCGGAAGGCTTTCGGGTGTCACGTGACTTGAAACTTCTCCCCCACGCCTTCACCCAGTAGCTATCGCGCGCGCCTTGAGCGCTGCCGCCCCCGCCAAGGACGAACTCCCCATGCTGTTGCGCTGGTTCGAATCGCTGATCGACGCGTTCAAGGAACCCGTCGACGGCATGCCGCCGTCGTCGGTAGGGCGTTTCTACGTGTTCTATCTGCGCCAGGTGTGGCCGGTGTTCGCCGCCGCGCTGGTGGTGGGCTTTGGCGTGGCCCTGGTCGAGGTATCGCTGTTCGGCTTCATCGGCAGCATCGTGGACATGGCCAAGGGTGCGCCCGTGGCGGACTTCTTCCGCCTGCACGGCAACGAGTTGCTGTGGATGGGATTCGTGGCGCTTATTGCGCGTCCGATCCTGATCGGCCTGCACGACCTGCTGGTGAACCAGGCCATCGTGCCCAACCTCACCAACCGCATCCGCTGGCAGAACCATCGCTACGTGATTCGCCAGAGTCTGGGCTTTTTCCAGAACGATTATGCAGGCCGCATCGCCAACCGCATCATGCAGACCTCTGGCGCCCTGCGCGAATCGGCGGTGCAGATCGTGGATGCGATCTGGTACGTGGCCATCTACACCGGCAGCGCCATCTTCATGTTCGCCAAGGCCGATGTGTGGCTAGCCGTGCCGCTGGTGGTGTGGCTGGCGGCGTACGTGGCCACGCTTCGCTACTTCGTGCCGCGCACGAAGGAGCGTTCGTGGAAGCAGTCCGAGGCACGTTCGCGCCTGATGGGCCGCATCGTCGACGGCTACAGCAACATCCTCACGCTCAAGCTGTTCGCGCATACGCAGCGCGAGGAAGCCTACGTCGCCGATGCGATGGGCGAGCAGATCAAGCGCATGCGCGCCATGACCCGCCTGACCACGGCGATGGACGCCACCATCACCACCTTGAACGGTTTCCTCATCGTGGGCACCTCGGCGCTGGCGTTGTGGCTGTGGAGCCAGGGCAAGGTCACGGTGGGCGCGATCGCGCTGAGCACGGGCCTGGTCATCCGCATCAACAACATGTCCGGCTGGATCATGTGGGTGATCAACGGCATCTTCGAGAACGTGGGCACCGTGCAGGACGGCATCGAGACCATTTCCAGGCCGCGCGCCGTGCAGGACCGCGACGGCGCCATGCCGCTGGAGGTGACCGAAGGCAGCGTGCACTTCGAGGACATCCACTTCCACTACGGCAAGAAGGGCGGCGTGATCTCCGGCCTCGACCTCAACGTGCGCGGGGGCGAGAAGATCGGCGTGGTGGGGCCTTCCGGCGCGGGCAAGTCCACGCTGGTGAACGTGCTGCTGAGGCTGTACGACCTGGAAGACGGCCGCATCCTCATCGATGGCCAGGACATTGCCCAGGTGGCGCAGGAAAGCCTGCGCGCGCAGATCGGCGTGGTCACGCAGGACACCTCGCTGCTGCATCGCTCCATCCGCGACAACCTGCTGTACGGCCGCCCGGACGCCAGCGAGGCGCAGGTGATCGAGGCGGTGCGCAAGGCGCGCGCGGAAGAGTTCATTCCGCAACTGGTCGATGGCGAAGGCCGCGTGGGCTACGACGCACACGTCGGCGAGCGTGGCGTGAAACTCAGCGGCGGCCAGCGCCAGCGCATCGCCATCGCGCGCGTGCTGCTGAAGGATGCACCGATCCTGATCCTCGACGAAGCCACCTCGGCGCTCGATTCGGATGCCGAGGCAGCCATCCAGGACAGCCTGGAAGTGTTGATGCGCGGCAAGACGGTGATCGCCATCGCCCATCGCCTCTCCACCATCGCGCGCATGGATCGGCTGGTGGTGATGGACAAGGGCGAGATCGTGGAAACCGGCACGCATGCGGAGCTCATTGCGCGAGGCGGTCTCTACGCAAGGCTGTGGCAGCGTCAGACCGGCGGTTTTGTGGCGGCGGAAGATCCCGCGGAAGACAGCGCGCTTGCCTGATCGCCGGCGGGCACCGGTCGACTGTCGCACCGACCGTTGCTACACGTGATCGGCGCGTAGCACGCGTGTCGATCGCTTGAGCTTTATTTGTTCCGCATTTCACGGCGGTCACGGCAGCATGTTTCTCCGCCCTCACCGGAGTCGCGACATGCCCACAGAACGAGCCCTGGCACGCGCGCAAAAGGACAAGCGCCAAGGCAAGTCGGCCAGCACCCAGGCCGGCGAATTCGTGCGCGAGGAAATCGAGCGCATCCGCGAGGGCGTGCACGGCGCGCGTTCGCCGGAGCAGGCCATTGCCATCGGACTCTCGCAGGCGCGTCGTGCCGGCATCGACGTGCCGGAACAGAAGGGCGCCAGGGCTACGCGGAAGAAACCGGTGGCGAAGAAGCGCCCGGCGACGAAGGCGACTTCGGCCAAGCGCAGCCGCGACGCGTTGAATGCGCTCAAGCGTGAAAGTACCGGGTCCGCTTCGAAGGAAGCGCTATCACGACACGCGCGCAAGGCGGCCGCGGAACACACGCCGGCCGAACGTTCGGCGGCTGCGCGCAAGGCGGCGCGAACCAAGGGGCCAGCCGCACGCAAGGCGGCGGCGAAGAAGGCAGCCAATACGCGAGCCAGTGGCCGTGCAGCCGGTGCGGTACGTGCGGCGCGCACGCGTGCCATGCGCGCGCGAGCTCGTTGACGGTCTTAGCGGTCGAACACCAGCAACGTCGACGTCGCGCTGCCGTACAAACGGCCTTCGCCATCGATCAGGCTCGCTTCGGCAAACGCCACGCGCCGCCCGATGCTACGCACGCGCCCTTCGGCGCGAACGCGACCGGTGTCACGCGTCATGGCCTTGTGGAAGGCGACCTTCAGTTCGAGCGAGGTGTATGCCTGTTCCGCGCTGAGTCGCGAGTGCACTGCGCAGCCGCAGGCCGAGTCGAGCAGGGTGGCGAAATAACCGCCGTGCACGATGCCCATGGGGTTGTATGCGTGCGGACCCGGCATGCCTTCGAACGCGGCGAACCCTTCGGCCACCTCGACCAGGTCGAAATCCAGCGAGTCGCCAATGCCCGGACGCTGGCCCGAGGCGATGAACGCGCGCAGTTGCTCCAGCCCGTTCAAGCCCCGGCCGATCTCGGTGATCATGCTCACGCGGCGGACTCCAGGCCCAGGCGCTTTTTCAACAGCTGGCGCGAATCGGCGAGGATGGCGTCGGAGCGCTTCGGGTCGGTTTCCGCGCGCGCCAGCGACAAGGCACCCACCAATTCCGACACGGTGGAGCGCGCCAACGCCTGCGGTTCGGCATAGCCCAGCGCCGTGAGCTTTTCCGTCATGGACTCGACCAGGTGACGTGCGCCTTCGGCAAACAGCGTGCGGGTCTGCTCGGGAAGACGCGGCAGATCGGACGACAGCGCCGCCATGGGGCAGCCCGCACCGCGTGCATCGCGATGCTTCTTCGACAGGTAGAAGTCGATGTAGTTGGACAGCCCTTCGGCCGGCGAGCGGCCATCCATCTCGTGATGCACGCGCGCGCGCGACTCGTCGAACATCTGCTCGACGGCGGCGGCGACGAGGTCGTCCTTCGACTTGAAGTGCGCATAGAAGCCGCCGTGGGTGAGGCCGGCTTCGGCCATCACACTGGCGACGCCAATGCGGTCAGGACCCTCCGTACGGATGGCCTTGGCGGCCACTTCCAGCACCTTGGTGCGCGTTTTCTGTTTGTGTTCGGCGTCGTAACGCATGGCCGCTCCACGTAATTTGTATGACACGAATCATACTATTGACAGCTCGCGACGCAAGTGGCAGTGCGGCACGCGATGGGAGCGGTTCATCGCGTGCCGCAGCTGGCGTCGTCTCACGAATGCCGCGAAGACGGCCCCGATGGCGTACGAGCAGGCGCGACGTCCTTCGACGGGAAGGTCATGCTCGGCAACACGTCGTCACGGCGAATCAGCCCGTGATAAAGCGCGGCGCCCATATGGCCCAGCACCGTGAAGAACAGCAGGTAGGCGAGATAGCGATGCGCCTCGCGCAGCCACGCGAACACCTCGCCGTTGAACGGCAACAGCGGCGGCAGATGCAGCGAACCGCCCAGCGAGATCGGATAGCCGCCCGCCGAGAGCATCGCCCATCCCACCAGTGGCAAGGCCAGCATCAGCGTGTAGAGCAACCAGTGCGACGCATGCGCCACGAACTTCATGATCGCCGGCATGTCGGCCGGCAGTGGCGGCGGGGTAAAACGCAGGCGCACGCCAAGACGGATCAATGCCTGTACAAAGATCGCCGCGCCCAGCGGCTTGTGGATGGCCAGCAACCATTGGTGCTTGTCGGAGACGGTGGACACCATGCCCACGCCCACGAACAGCATGGTGAGAATCAGCACCGCCATCAGCCAGTGCAACAGGCGCGCGATGGGATGGAAGGCGCCAGGATAGGAAGCGTTGCGGGCGTTCATTGCGGATGCTCCGAGGAGGGGGTCGGGGCGCCGGGGAAATGCGCTTCCTCACGCGTGCGGCGCAGATAGGAGACCGCATAGGCGGAAGAACGCGCCGGCAACAGCGGGTCGTCGGAGATCTCGATGCCCGAGGGGAGCACGGTCGGGTCGTAGTTGATGTCGCGACACGGTCCGCTGTCCTGCGCTTGTTCGCTTTCGATCACCAGCGTGCCGGCATCGATGGACGGACGATCGGCGGGCCACGTCTTGGTCGCATCGTTGGTCGGGTCGCCCGGTTCGGCCAGCGTCACGCGCAGATGCCAGCGCAGTGGTCCTTGCGCGATGCGCTTCTGCAGATCCTGCGCGAGATAGTCGGGATCGCCGGCCTGCGGTCCGGTGCCTGCGTCATCGTTCGCTTCCGGCGTCACTTCCCAACGCACGGCATGGCGCTTGCCATCGGCGTCGACGAAGTAGAACGCGTTGAGCGCTTCGTACGTTTCGGTGACGTAGCTGGCCGACGGTTTGGCCGTCTTCACCCAGGCGAGGAAGGCGCCGGTTTCCGGATGCGCAGCGAAGAACGCGCCCGCGCGCTTGGGATCGGGCTTGCCCGTGGCCGGGTCAGGCTGCGTGGCCACCATTTGATCGTAGAAGGCCTGCGGCGTGGCCACCGGGAACACCGGCATGCTGTTCATGCCGGTGCGCCATTGCTCGCCATTGGGCAGCGTAAAACGCAGGGCAAAGCTGCGGATCGGCACGCTGCTGTCCGGTGCATACGGATTGCCGCCGGGTAGGGCGAAGCGACCAACCACGGGTGTGCGGCCTGGTGCAAACACGCTGGCCTTGGAATAGGTGGCAGCCGAGCCACTGCTCTCGAAATAGCCCGCCACGCACACGCCCTTGGCATGGTTGCGCCGGAAGCTGGGATGCACGCCGCCGGCCTGCAACTGGTTCACGATCTGGCGCGAGGAAAGCCGTTGCGGCGTCAGCCAGCCGCCGACATAGGCGAAGGCCGCCGCAAGCACCCCCACGGCAAGGGCGATGACGGCCCACCTCCAGGGTTGGCGTGACGGCTGGAGCGAAGGGTCGGTCATGCGGTACTCCCGGTGAGCGGTTGGATGTCCTGATGACTTCGTCACGCGCCGGTGAAGGGTTACCTCGGGTCGCGCCGGCATGTCCGTGCCGGTGGAGAGCATGGGCCGGAAACCGGTGAAGGCTGTCGTAGTACCTTAACTCTGGCACTGCACGTTAGTGATTGATTTGGAAAAAATTCTTTGGACGACCGGCCTGAGCTAAGTATCTTAGTGTCATTGCCAAGGGCAAATATCGGGCCAGTGACGAGGCTACCGACCAATTTCACGCACGCTGGCCAGCCCGCATTGATCTGCAGGCATCGCCCAGTGGGAGGATGTCCGGCGGCAGTACGAGCGCTTCTCACAACGTCGATGTCGGCCGTGTGTACAGCTGCACTCGTCGCGATCAAGTACGCCATCGGCTAGGCGCCACGCGATCGTACAGGCCGGAGCCGAGTTCGAGTCAGCACGTTCAAAGTGAACATTGAACATGATGAATTTGGCGTGTGGTACCGGGTTGCCTATCGCATGAGGCATAGCATGGAGGGGGCTATGGGGAGCGTACAAGCCAGCAGATTGACGAAACGTTCGAGCGTTATGAGCGCGGCTTGTGTGACTACTACTGATATTGCGATAGACGGAGAATTGATAAGCGAACGTGCACCATAGCGCGCCATCGGTTTGCCATAGGCCTCGCGGGACACGTTGGGAGGAAGCCCTTTCATTTCGTGCGCAACGGCACAGGTGCGAGGGCATCGGTGACTGCTTCTGGCATGACTGCGGACTCTGGTCACCCCGGACCCTGCTTGGCCCGGACCTTTCTCTTTGGCTCGTGCCCGGGGCGACGCGTTGCCCGTGCCGCCCATGGCCGGGTGATGAGGCGTCTGCCTTCCGAGGGCACTTGGGTTGCGCTTCAATTCGGAGGCTTATGGGACTCTGGCATGACGGCCATTGAGCAGAACGCGTAGCGGGCATACGCTATGGGCAGCGTCGAGTTTGCTCCTGTCGCCACCAGCACTGCCAATCATGCAAGAGGAGTTCGTATGGCTCTTCAGTCACCCGGGCAGAACAAGCTTCGGCCCTTCGTCGTAATCGGACTCATTGTCCTCGTGGCGGCTGGGCTCTTCGGTTACACCGGCTGGTGGGCACCGCGCCACGTGACTTCCAAGAAGCTGGTGGAAGTATTTGCGCCACCCGGCGGCCCAGCCCTTGGTCATCGACGCAACCACGCAAAGGGCATCTGCTTTACAGGGACCTTCGAGGCCAATGGCAACGGTCAGGCGCTGTCCAGTGCGCCGATGTTCCAGCGCGGTGAGTACCCCATTATTGGGCGATTCAATCTGGGGTCTCCCGAATTGAGCGCTACCGACGCGAGCGTTCGTGTGAGAGGCATGGGCTTGCAGATCGCGGCATCGAATGGCCAGCTGTGGCGCACAGCGATGATCAATGCGCCCGTGTTTGCCGCCGCAAACCCCGACGCGTTCTATGACCTGCTGGTGGCGTCTAAGAGCAAGGAGGCGGATGCCATGAAGAACTACATAGCAGCGCATCCAGAGTTCGGGGCATTCCTGGCCTGGGCGAAGAGCGCGCCGTGGACAGGAAGCTATGCGGAGGAGACCTACAACAGTCTCAACAGCTTTGAATTCACGGCGAGCAACGGCACCAAGCACATCGTGCGTTGGTCGCTTCTGCCGCAGTCTCCCGTCACCAACCTCTCCACAGCCGATCTGGCGCAGCGCCCTGCGGACTTTCTGGAGCAGGAAATCACCGAGCGCATCAACCGAGGTCCAGCCCGATGGACCATGCAGGTCACGGTGGCGACTCAGGAGGATCCAGTCAACGATCCCACCAAGGCCTGGCCCAAGGACCGGCAGACCATCGACGTGGGCACGCTGGTCGTGCAGCAGATTGAGCCCGAACAGAACGGCCCTTGCCGCGACTTGAACTACGATCCCACGGTCCTTCCCACTGGCATGGCGGTCTCCAGTGATCCTTTCCCGGCGGCCCGCTCCGCCGTGTACCGGCGTTCATACGATCTGCGCGCTTCGGAAGAAAAGTACTATCCGGAAGGGAAGTCGGGGGTGCAGCCATGAACAGCCTGAGTCCGATGTTTCGTCCCGTCCAAAGGGTACTTCACTGGGTCATGGCTGCCTGCATCATCGCGATGTTCTTCATCGGCGTGGGGATGGTTGCCACCATTGCGCCGGGTTATCTGGGCCTGATTGCTACGCACCAGTCGCTGGGAATCATCATCCTGCTACTGGTGATCGTGCGCCTCATGGTGCGATGGCGCTATGGAGCGCCGGCGTTGCCGGTGGACCTGCCCGTACCCATGAAGCTGGCGGCTTCGCTATCCCACTATCTTCTGTACGGATTAATGATCGCCATGCCGCTGCTTGGCTGGGCCATGTTGTCTGCGGCTGGATACCCGGTCGTCATTTTTGGGAATCTGCATCTACCGTCCATCGCCCCGCGCAGCTTGGCCCTGCATACCGCGCTGTGGAATGCACACCACTACCTGGCCTTCGCGTTCTTCGCGCTGGTTCTGCTGCATTTGGCTGCTGCGCTCTTTCACGCACTCGTTCGCCGCGATGGCGTCTTTCAGGCCATGGCACCGTGGTTTGGAAGACGAAAGTGAGGCGAGAGGGCCGGAGTGCAACCTACACGTCGACTCGTTCGTCATCGTGCAAGAGCTACCCGGGCAGCGGCAGGGGTTTTGAAGGAGGCGCGAGCCACATTAGTCGTCTTCGCTCTAGTTGGGCAGTGCGGGGGAGGCATCACGCTGTCCATTTTTAGCCATTGAACGGTTAGTGGCAGCGTGATCCGTCAGGGGTTTGCTCGTGTCATCAACCGCCTATATCGAGATTACGAAGGTAGACCACGGGACCTTTCGCCAATGCCTATCTTCGATGCCATCCTCCTCGCACGGATCCAGTTCGCCTTTACCATTTCGGCGCACATCATTTTCCCGGCGACGAGCATCGGGCTGGCTGGGTTTCTTGCTGTGCTTGAGGCAATGTGGCTTAGAACAGGAGATGCGATCTATAAGCAAATGTATTTCTTCTGGTCCAAGATCTTTGCCATTGCCTTCGGCATGGGTGTGGTCTCCGGGGTCGTCATGGCCTACGAGTTTGGTGCGAACTGGGCCGGATTCTCTCGCATTGCTGGCCCCATCACCGGCGTCCTACTGACCTACGAAGTGATGACTGCCTTTTTCCTTGAGGCGGGTTTCCTTGGGGTCATGTTGTTTGGCTGGGAGAAAGTGGGAGCCCGAGGGCATTTTTTTGCAACGTTGATGGTTGCCACCGGGACGCTGGTGTCCACCTTCTGGATTCTTGCATCCAACAGCTTCATGCAAACGCCGCAAGGCTTTGCTATGGAGAACGGTCAGCTCGTACCGATAGATTGGTGGAAGGTGATCTTCAATCCATCCTTCCCCTATCGGCTGGCACATATGACCATCGCGGCATACATCGTGGCCGCGTTCCTGGTCGTTGCATGCAGTGCCTATCATTTGCTGGCCGGGCGTCGCGATCTCGCGGTCAAGCGTAGTTTTTCGATGGCGCTATGGATCTTGCTGATGCTGGTGCCCATTCAGATGATCGTGGGCGACGCCCACGGGCTGAATACCCGTCAATATCAGCCTGCAAAGATTGCAGCCATCGAAGGGCTGTGGGAAACCGAGCGCGGCGGTACATCGCTCAATCTAATTGGGTTTCCTGATATGCAGGAAGAGCAAACCAAGCACGCCGTCAAGGTGCCGCATCTTGGTAGCTTGATCCTGACCCACTCGTGGGACGGCGAGATCAGAGGACTGAAAAGCTTTCCACCCGAAGACCGTCCTTACTCTCCGATCCTGTTCTGGACGTTCCGCATCATGGTCGGCCTTGGCTTGCTGATGCTTTTGCTCTCCCTGGTCGCTTTGGCGTTGCGACGGGGAGGACGTATCTACGAGACACGCTGGTTCCAGCGTTGGGCGCTCTACATGGGGCCGACAGGACTTCTGGCGCTCCTGGCTGGCTGGGTCACGACCGAAGTAGGGCGCCAACCCTGGACCGTCTACGGTGTCTTACGCACGGCCGACTCTGCGTCACCGCTCGATGCGCAGCAAGTGGGGACCTCGCTCTTGACCTTCGTAGTCGTTTATTTCCTCGTCTTTGGTCTAGGCATTTACTACATCCTCAAGTTGATGAAGAAAGGCCCTGGTAGCGAGACGCAATCATCTGTTCAAACGGCCGCGCACCCCGCGCTCGTCAACAACCCTCTATATCGTCCCGAAGATCCCATCGACAGGTAGAGCTATGAATCTAGACCTCGCCACTGTTTGGGCTGCGATCATCGGGCTGGGACTATTTCTTTACGTCGTGCTTGATGGCTTTGATCTCGGTATCGGTTTGTTGTTTCCGTTCCTAGAGAAAAGCGCCGACCGGGAAGTAATGCTCAATACCGTTGCGCCGGTATGGGACGGCAACGAAACGTTTCTGGTATTTGGTGGAGCGGCGCTCTACGCCGTTTTTCCCGTCGCCTACGCCACGCTGCTGCCAGCCAATTACCTCCCAGTCGTCTTGATGTTGGCAGGCTTGATCTTTCGAGGCGCGGCATTTGAATTGCGGGCTAAGGCCACACGCACGCGACATATGTGGGATCTGGCGTTTATCGCGGGCTCCGTACAGGCCGCCTTCTGTCAGGGCGTTATTCTGGGTTCGCTACTGCAGGGCATCAAAATTGTAGACGGTCGATTTGCAGGAGGCAGCTTTGACTGGCTTTCTCCCTTCAGCGTGTTTTGCGGACTTGGGCTTCTCGTGACCTATGCGACGTTGGGTTGCGGCTGGCTGATCATCAAGACCGACGGTAAGCTCCAAGAGAATATGTACGCGCTCATGAGGCCGATCAGCGCGGTCCTTCTGTCCACCATTTTCATTGCGAGCGCCTGGACGGTTCTAGGTAACCCGGCGGTGGCCGAGCGGTGGTTCGGCGGTCATCGCCTCGTCTACTTTGCCCCGGTACCGGTCCTTGTCGTTGCCAGCATTTGGGGAATATGGCGCGCGGTCAATCGCCGGAACGAGCGGCTACCTTTTCCCCTGGCGCTCTTCGTTCTGTTTATGGGCTACACCGGGCTCATCATTAGCATCTGGCCTTACATCATCCCGCCGTCGCTGACGATCTGGGAGGCGGCGGCCAATCATTCGAGCCAGCTCTTTATGCTCGTGGGCGCGGCGATCATCCTTCCCATCATCCTTTGCTACAGCTTCATGCAGTACCGCGTGTTTCGCGGCAAAGTCCGCGAATCGGACGCAGGGTATCACTGATGCGGAGCTCAGTACCCGCAGGCTCCAGGCCGCGCTGGTGGCATAAACTCAGTTGGTTCGTCTTTCTGTGGCTTAGCGCCGTTCTGGTTACATCGTTGATCGCTGGCATCTTCAAGCTGCTCATATGGGAGGCGACAAGGCATTAGTGCCGTCCATCCCAAAACTCAGTGCAATGCCTGCACTCAACGAGACGTCACGCAGTCGTTCAGAGCCTGTGATCGGTCCCATGCTGAAAACGTGAAGGGGGCTAGCTGCTCGTCGGCTCCTCTGTGGCCTCGTTCCGGCCAAGGCGCGGCTGGACCGACTCTGGGCTCGGAACCAACAATCCTCCGGTGGACCGGCGACCATTGGGTGGGACACGGCCCGCTCCATTAGTCGATTGAATTCATGATCCTGCAAAAGCGTCGCAAAAAAGCGGTTGACTTCACCGCATGCGATAACGCTCATAAGCCTGTGCATAGTCATTCTGGGATAGCTTCTTGGCCGCCGGGCGACAGTGCCACCCGTGGTAAACATCGCTGCCTACAAGTGTGTTCATCCAATTTCGCCTTTCCATGCAAAACACCGAGGCTTCGCCCCCATCCAAGTGGTCAGGGGGAGTGCCGATTAGCCCGTGTTATCAGGGGTAGCGTCGCATTCGGACTGCCCAGTGCCATCGTTAAGAGTGAGTGCCAAGGTAATGGGCTTGAGTGCCAAGGTTAAGGACTCTCGACAGAAGGCGATGCCATGAAAAAAGGGCTTGACTCTAGACCTGGATCAAAGGTCTAGACTTGATCCATGAACACATCCAGCGCTTCCATGACCATCGGGGCCGTCGCGCGTCGCGTCGGCGTGGCTATCGACACCATCCGCTACTACGAGCGCGAAGGGCTGCTGCCTGAGCCGTTGCGCCGCGCCTCCGGATATCGAAGTTACGACGAAGGCGCGGTGCGCCAGCTTCGTTTCATTCGTCGCGCGAAGGATCTTGGCTTCACGCTTGAGGAAATCCGCGATCTGCTGGCGCTCTCCGCTGATCGCCAGCGCGGCGTGAAGGCGGTGAAGAAGCGTGCTGAGGAGCGGCTCGCCGCCATCGACGAACGCATTGCCGAACTTACCCGCGTGCGCGATGGACTGGAGCAGCTCATCGACGCATGCCCGGGACACGGCTCGCCCGACCAATGTCCCATCCTGAAGGCGCTGACCGATCAGGAGGACGAGGCATGAGCGTGGAGAAGCAGGCCTGCTGCAGCGCCAAGTCCGAGCCCGCTCCGTTGACGACGCCGTCGTGTTGCGGCGGGCATCCGGAAGCACCAGCGCATCATCACCATGATCACGGCGCTCATCGTGACCACGCAGCGCATACGGTGAAGGATCCCGTGTGCGGCATGACGGTGGATCCTGCCCATGCCAGGCATCAGGCGGAACATCACGGCGAGACGTTTTACTTCTGCGCCCAGCGCTGCAAGGAGAAGTTTCTTGCCGAGCCCGCGCGCTATCTTCAGCCCTCGGCGGAACCCGCGCCCGTGATCGACGGCGCCGTCTATACCTGTCCCATGCATCCGGAAGTGCAGCAGATCGGTCCCGGTCATTGCCCCAAGTGCGGCATGGCGCTGGAGCCGATGATGCCAAGCCTCGACGATGATGATCATGAATTGCGCGCCATGTCGCGTCGCTTCTGGACGCTGGCTGCCTTGACGCTGCCGGTGTTCCTGCTGGCGATGGGGCCTCATTTGTTCGGTTGGCATGTGCCCTCGCCATGGGATGGCATCGCGGCGTGGAGCGAGGCCTTGCTGTCGACCGTGGTGGTGCTGTGGGGCGGTGCGCCGTTCTTTGCGCGTGGCTGGCATTCGCTCAAGCCATGGTCGCCGAACATGTACACGTTGATCGCGCTCGGCACGGGCGTGGCATGGCTTTACAGCGTCGTGGCATTCGTCGCGCCGTCGCTGTTTCCCGCCGGGTTCCACGACATGCACGGCCGCGTGGGCGCGTATTTCGAATCGGCGGCGGTGATCGTCACGCTGGTGACACTGGGCGATTTCCTCGAACTGCGTGCGCGTCGCCGCACGGGCGCGGCGCTCAAGGCCTTGCTGGGGCTGGCGCCCAAGACAGCGCGTCGCGTCGAGGTAGATGGCACCGAACACGACGTGCCGCTCGAGGCGGTGCATGCGGGCGATACGTTGCGTGTGCGTCCCGGCGAAAAAGTGCCGGTGGATGGCGTGGTGCTCGACGGCAGCAGCCACGTGGACGAAGCCATGCTCACTGGCGAACCCATTCCCGTCAGCAAGTTCAGCGGCGAGCGCGTGACCGGCGGTACCGTGAACCAGGATGGCGCGTTGCTGATGCGCGCAGAACGGGTGGGCGCCAACACCATGCTCTCGCAGATCGTTGCGCTGGTGGCGCAGGCGCAACGCAGCAAGGCGCCGCTGCAACGCGTGGCCGATCGCGTGGCGGCGTGGTTCGTGCCCGCCGTGGTCGCCGTTGCGGTGCTCGCCTTTGCGCTGTGGGCAAGGCTTGGCCCCGAGCCGCGGCTGGCCTATGCGCTGGTTGCGGCGGTGTCGGTGCTGATCATCGCCTGCCCGTGCGCGCTTGGCTTGGCCACGCCGATTTCCATCATGGTGGCGAGTGGCCGCGCCGCTCAGAATGGCGTGCTGTTTCGCGATGCGGCGGCCATCGAGTCACTGCGCGCCATCGACACGCTGGTCGTCGACAAGACCGGCACGCTGACGGAAGGAAAGCCCGTTTTGAAGGCGGTCGTAAGCCTTGGTGAGATGCCTCGCCCCGCATTGCTGGGAATGGCGGCGGCACTGGAGCGACTCAGCGAACATCCGCTGGCGCGGGCCATCGTTCAGGGCGCGGAAGCGGAGGGCATCGCGGTGCCACAGGCATCGCAATTCCGCACCGTGACCGGCGCCGGCGTGGAAGGCGAGGTCGACGGGCACGCGGTCACGCTCGGCAATCACCGTCTCCTGTCCAATGCGTGCGTGTCGCTCGACGACGAGGTGATGGCGCGTGCGGACGCGATGCGCGGCGAGGGCGCCACGGTGATGTTTCTCACGGTCGATGGCGCACTGGAGGGCTTGATCGCCGTGGCGGACCGCATCAAGCCCAGCACACCGCAAGCGCTTTCCGATCTGCGTGCGCAAGGCTTGCGCATTGTCATGCTCACGGGTGACAACCTCGCTGCGGCGGGAGCCGTCGCCAGCGCGCTGGACATCGACGAGGTGCACGCGGATGTATCGCCTGCCGAGAAGGCAGAGGTGATCCAGCGCCTGCAGGCACAGGGCCATCGCGTGGCCATGGCGGGCGACGGCATCAACGACGCCCCCGCGCTGGCCGTCGCGAACGTCGGCATCGCCATGGGTGGTGGCACGGACATCGCCATGGAGAGCGCGCAAGTGACACTGGTGAAGGGCGAATTGAGCGCCATCGTGCGTGCGCTGACGCTATCGCGCGCCACGGTGCGCAATATCCGCCAGAACCTGTTCTTCGCCTTCGTCTACAACGCCGTGGGCGTGCCGCTGGCGGCGGGCCTGCTGTATCCGTGGCTGGGCGTGATGCTGTCGCCCATGGTGGCGGCGCTGGCGATGAGCCTGTCGTCGGTGTCGGTGGTGGGCAACGCGCTCCGGCTGCGCGGCGCGTGATGCTTGTCACCTGCGATGCCTGACGTCGCTCCCTGCCTCCGAAACCAGGCGGGACGGATGATGTCTCCCGCACCGATGGGGTGCGGGGAGGACTTCATCATGAACATCATCAACGACACGCGCAGCACGCTCGAAAAACACATGCCCCTGCTGGTTGGCCTGCTCGCGGCGTGGCTGGCCGGCCGGGCACTCAAGAAAATGTTCTGGACCGCGTTCGGCATGTACTGGGCGCTGCGCGCCACCGGCGTGCACTTCTGAGAAAGCGGTTGGACAAGGGCGGGGCGTGATCAAGCGGGTGGCACATGCTTTAAGCTGTGCGCCCCTTGTCCCCGCAGGATGCCGCCATGTCCCCCAGCATCGCCCTGATCGCACGCTATTACGACGCGTTCAATCGCGGGGACTGGGAGGCCATGCTCGATTGCCTGACGGACGACGTGGTGCACGACATCAACCAGGGGCACCGCGAAAAGGGCCGCGACACGTTTCGCCACTTCCTGGAACGCATGAACCGCTGCTACCGCGAACAGTTGCGCGACATCGTGCCTATGGCGAGCGCCAATGGCAGCCATGCCGCTGCCGAGTATGTGGTGCACGGCGAATATCTCGCCGACGATGACGGGCTGCCGCCTGCGCATGGCCAGCGCTACGTGCTGCCGGGCGGCGCGTTCTTCGATATCCGCGACGGCCGCATCGCGCGCATCAGCAACTACTACAACCTGCAGGACTGGATCGCGCAGGTGTCAGGCGGCTAAGCGATGAGCGTGCGCATCCTCACCAGCGTCGGCGAGGCGGTAAGGCCGCATCTGGAGGCATTGGCGCGTTTGCGCATCGCGGTGTTTCGCGACTATCCGTACCTGTACGACGGCGACATGGCGTACGAGCGGCGTTATCTCGAAGCGTACGCACGCTCGCGTCGCAGTGTGTTCGTGCTGGCGCTGGACGGCGACGAGGTCGTTGGCTGTTCCACCGGCATCCCGCTGGCCGACGAAACGCCTGCCATCCAGCAGCCTTTCATCGAGCGTGGCATGGTGCTTGGTGACGTTTTCTATTTCGGCGAGTCGGTGTTGCTGCCTGCGTATCGCGGGCAGGGCATCGGCCATCGCTTCTTCGATGCGCGTGAACGTCACGCGCGCTCTCTCGACGGTTATCGCTGGACAGCGTTCTGCGCGGTGGAGCGCGCCGGCAACGACTCGCGCCAGCCCACCGGCTATCGTCCCAACGACGCGTTCTGGAACAAGCGCGGCTACCAGCGGCAGGACGACATGTTCTGCGAGCTGGAATGGACCGAACTCGACGCCTTTGCGCCTTCTGCCCATCGCCTGCGCTTCTGGCTTCGCCCACTGGATGCATGAACACTGTGCCCATGACCCGCACTCTCGACGAATGGCTGTCCTACCAGGAACGCGTGAACGTGCGCAGCATCGAGCTGGGCCTCGATCGCGTGCGCGCCGTATGGGAACGGATGGGTGCGCCCGCACCGGCGCGGCGCGTGATCACCGTGGGTGGCACCAACGGCAAGGGTTCCACCGTTGCCATGCTGGAAGCCATGCTGAGCGCGGCCGGCCAGCGCGTGGGCTGCTACACCTCGCCGCATCTGCTGCGCTACAACGAACGCATTCGCATCGATGGGCATGACGCGGACGACGATGCCCTGGTGGCCAGCTTCGAGCGCATCGAGGCGGCGCGCGGCGAGATCCCGCTGACCTATTTCGAGTTCGGCACGCTCGCTGCGCTGGATCTGTTCGCGCGTGCCGGGCTGGATATCGCCGTGCTCGAGGTGGGCCTGGGCGGCCGGCTGGATGCGGTGAACATCATCGATGCCGATATCGCTGTGATCACCACCATCGATCTGGACCATATGGACTGGCTGGGGCCGGACCGCGACACCATTGGCGTGGAAAAGGCCGGCATCGCGCGGGCAGGGCGCCTGGCGGTGGTCGGCGAACGGGAACCGCCTTCGGGACTTTTGCTGGCGCTGGAACGCATCGGCGCGGTGATCGAGCGGGCCGGCGCGGATTTCTCGGTGGCACGCGAATCCTCGGGCTGGCAGTGGCGCCATCGCGACGGCACCGTGTTGACGCTGCCGGATCCGGCACTGACCGCACCCGTTCAGTACGCCAACGCCGCGGCCTCCATCGCCGCCCTTCACGGACTGCAACGTGTGGACGCCGTGTTGGCGACGAAGGATCTCGCCGCGGCGGCAGCGACCGGCGTGCGCACGGCACGCGTGGCGGCGCGATTGCAGGTGCTGGGTGGCGATCCTTCGCTCGTGGTCGACGTGGGCCACAACCCACAGGCGGCGCGTGCGCTGGCCGAGTGGCTGGACGCGCGCCCCGATGTTCGCGTGCATGCCGTGTACGGCGCGCTGTCGGACAAGGATGTGGCCGGCGTGATCCAGGCGCTGGGCACGCGCATCGCGCACTGGCACCTGGCCGGGCTGGAGCGCGACACGCCGCGCGGGCTCTCGGCCGCCGCACTCGCCGAGCAGCTCACCTCCGTGTTGCCCGGGGCCGCTTGCGACGCACATCCCGACGTCGGCAGTGCGTTGAAAGCGGCGCGATCTTCAGCCAGGCCCGGCGAATGCGTGCTCGCTTTTGGCTCGTTTTTCGTCGCCGCAGCGGTGCTTGCTGAATCAGCGGGTGCGGATTCGGCCTGAGTGGCAGCTGGGCCGGCTATAATCGCCCCCGTTCTCGCACCCCCGCCCGTTTGGAGCCCGTCTTGAAAACACGTCTGCTGGGAGCTGCCGTTCTCATCGCGCTGGCTGTGCTGTTCGTGCCGATGTTCATCTCCAGCAATCCGCCGACCACGAGTGGCGATGAAACGGTGAGCCTGGCGATCCCGCCGGCACCGGATCGCGACTTGCAGACCAAGACCATGAGCCTGACGCCCGGTGCGGCGCCGGCCACCTCTGCGGCGCCCGCACCCAAGCCGGCCGTGCCCACGCCGGCAGCGACCGCCGCGCCGGTGGGTTCGACCGATCAGCTGGCGACCGTGAACATCGGCTCCAACCGTCCCAAGGATGTGGAAACCGACCCGACCGCCAGCCAGAAGCCCGAGCCGACCACGGTGACGCGCCCCGGCTCCAGCGCCGCCCAGCCGCTGATCCCGGTGCAGGGCAAGGCAGCCGCTGGCGCGACGGCCACGACCTCCGCGACCAGGCCGACCAACACGCCGGCCGTTCCGGCGCAGCAGGAACCGGCCACGCCGCCGGCAACCGCCGCGCACGGTTCGTATTCGCTCAATCTCAGCGCCTATGCGTCCAGCGCCAGCGCGCAGAGCCTGATCCAGCGCGTGCGCGGCCTGGGTTATCCCGCCGCGGGTCGCACCATCAACCAGGGCGGCAAGTCGCTGACCCTGGTGACGGCCGGTCCGTTCGAGTCGCGCGCGGCCGCCGAAGCGGCACGCCTGAAGATCACCCAGACCATCCCGGGCGCGCCTGCGCGTCTGGAAGGCAGCGCTTCCACGCCATCGCAGGACGATGCGCCTGCCGCCAAGCCGGCAGCGAATACGGCGGCCGCGCCCACGACGTCCCGCGCCGGCGGCTGGGCCGTGCAGGTGGCCGCCATGGGCAGCCAGAACGACGCCAATGCGCTGCGCGACAAGCTGCGCGCGAACGGCTTCGACGGCTATGTGGATACGGTCAATGCCAACGGCAAGCAGCTGTGGCGCGTGCGCGCGGGCCCGCAAACGCAGCGCGCCGACGCCGTGCGCATCCGCGACCAGATCAAGACCAAGCTTGGCGTGGACGGCAACGTCGTCACCGCCCCGTGATTTTCAACCTGAACGTGAACCCGCCACGGTGAGGTGACCCGGTGAATTGGGCCGACTACATCATTCTTGCCGTACTGGGCGTCTCGGTCTTGATCGGCCTGTGGCGTGGCCTCATTTCAGAGGTGCTGGCCCTGGGCATCTGGATCGCCGCGTTCTGGGTGGCCTGGACGTTCGGGCCGAGCGTGGCAGGTTATTTCGAACACAGCATCCAGCTGCCGTCGGCGCGGATACTGGTGGGTTACGGCCTTTGCTTCATCGCCGTGCTGGTCCTGGGGGCGCTGCTGCGCTTCCTGGTGAGCAAGCTGGTGGAAGGCACCGGGTTGTCCGGTACCGACCGCCTGCTGGGCATGGTGTTCGGTTTCGTGCGCGGCGTGCTGCTGGTGACGCTTGCCGTGTTCCTGCTCGGGTTCACCGCGTTCACGCGCGACCCGTGGTGGCACGATTCGGCCTTATTGCCGCAGTTCAAGGGAATGGCTGCGTGGCTGGGTGAGCGCGTGCCGGACAATGTCCGCCACTACCTCAATCCGCAGCCTCTGCTGGACCATTTACCCGCCTTGCCGGCGGGCATGCCAGGCGCTTCGCCAGCGACTGCGCATGAAACCCATCCCGCGACCGCCACCACGGTCGCCCCGGCAACGAATTACTAATTACAGGCTTTCAACCATGTGCGGAATCATCGGCATCGTCGGCACCAGTGAGGTCGCCGCGTCACTCTATGACGGTCTGACCGTGTTGCAGCACCGTGGCCAGGACGCCGCCGGCATCGCCACGGTGGACGGCGCGCGCCTGCGCCTGCACAAGGGCAACGGCCTGGTGCGCGACGTGTTCAACCAGACCTCGATGAGCGGGCTGCGCGGGCGCATCGGCATCGGCCATTGCCGTTATCCCACGGCCGGTTCGGAAGGCTCCGCCGAGGCGCAGCCGTTCTACGTGAACTCGCCCTACGGTATCGCCTTCGCGCACAACGGCAATCTGGTGAACACTGAACAGCTCCGCCGCGAGATGTTCGAAGACGACCGTCGCCACATCAACACCGATTCGGATTCCGAAGTGCTGCTCAACGTGCTGGCGCACGAGCTGCAGATCCAGGACCGCATGGCGCTCACGCCCGATCACATCTTCAAGGCCGTGGCCGGCGTGCATCAGCGCGCGGCCGGCGGCTATGCGTGCATCGCGCTGGTGCTGGGCTACGGCCTGCTGGCGTTCCGCGATCCCAACGGCATCCGCCCGCTGGTGCTGGGCGAGCGTGTGACGCCGGAAGGCCGCGAATACGCCGTAGCGTCCGAGTCGGTGGCACTGGATATCCTCGGCTTCAAGCGTCTGCGCGACCTGGACCCGGGTGAAGCCGTGATCATCACCGACGACGGTCAGCTGTTTGCACGCCACTGCGCCGAAGGCGCGGTGCATGCGCCGTGCATTTTCGAATACGTGTACCTCGCCCGCCCAGACTCGATGATCGAGAACGTGTCGGTGTACAAGGCGCGCCTGCGCATGGGCCAGAAGCTGGCCGAGAAGATCCTGCGCGAGCGTCCGGACCATGGCATCGATGCGGTGATTCCGATTCCCGACACCGCGCGCACGGCGGCTTCCGCGCTGGCCGAAGCGCTGGGCGTGCCGTTCCGCGAGGGCTTCGTCAAGAATCGCTACATCGGCCGCACCTTCATCATGCCGGGGCAGGGCGAGCGCGTGAAATCCGTGCGCCGCAAGCTCAATCCGGTGGAGCTGGAATTCCGCAAGAAGAACGTGCTGCTGGTGGACGACTCCATCGTGCGCGGCACCACCTCGCGCCAGATCATCCAGATGGCGCGCGAAGCCGGTGCGCGCAACGTGTACTTCGCCTCCGCCGCGCCGCCGGTGCGCTACCCGAACGTGTACGGCATCGACATGCCGGCCGCGTCCGAGCTGGTCGCCTCCGGCCACTCCGAGAAGGAAGTGGAGAAGGTGCTCGGCGCCGACTGGCTGATCTACCAGGACCTCAAGGACCTGGTATGGGCGGTGCAGGACGGCAATGAAGCGCTCAAGCACTTCGACACCTCGTGCTTCTCCGGCGAATACGTCACGGGCCTCGACAAGCAATACCTGCAGCAGATCGAAATGCTGCGCTCGGACGACGCCAAGGCGGCTCGCCGCAGCGCATAACGGTCGACTTGCGCGCGGGAGCGCATCGCTTGCGCTCCCGCCATCCCTTGGGACTTTCCGCGATCATCGCGCCATGACCGCCGATCTCCACGCCGCCGCCAAGCGTTGCCTCGACGCCACGGATCCTGCCGAAAAACTGCGCCTCACGCATGAGGCGTGGGCGGCATTCCAGGCTGGCCAACTGCGTCCCGAAAGCGCGTCACCCACGCCCGAGCCCATCGGCGCGCCAGGCCGTCCCGAGCGTCCGAACCTGGTGCCGCAGCGACAAGTACCGCATCGCGGCCTGGGTTCCGCCGAAGGCCGCGCCGCACTCGTGCATGCCGTGGCGCATATCGAGTTCAACGCCATCAATCTCGCCTGGGATGCGGTCTACCGTTTTCGCGACAAACCGCTCGAATACTACCGCGACTGGGCCAGCTGCGCGAACGACGAAGCTCGCCACTTCGCCATGCTCTCGGAACGACTCGCCGAGCTGGGCCACGCCTACGGCGATTTCGACGCGCACAACGGCCTGTGGGAAATGGCCGAGAAAACCGCCCACCACGACACCGCGCGCATGGCGCTGGTGCCGCGCGTATTGGAAGCGCGCGGCCTGGACGTGACGCCAGGCATGATCGAGCGCCTGCTGTCGGTAGGCGATGATCGCACCGTGGCCATCCTCGAAGTGATCCTGCGCGAGGAAGTGGCGCACGTCGCCGCGGGAACCCGCTGGTTCCGTCACTGCTGCGAGCGCGACGGCCTCGATCCCCGCGACACCTTCCTCGACCTGCTGCGCGACTACATGGGCCGCAACCTGCGTGGGCCGTTCAACCGGCCAGCGCGTTTGGAAGCAGGTTTCGATGAGGAAGAGCTGGATCGTCTGACCGACCTTGCGTTCCCATCCTGAGCGTGGCCCTCGTGGAGGTCGGCGGCACGGCTGGCCGAGCGAGGCGCTGCGAAAACAGCCAATAAAAAAGCCGGCACTAGGCCGGCTTTTTCATCGAATTTTGGTCGGGGTGACATGATTCGAACATGCGACTTCTACGTCCCGAACGTAGCGCTCTACCAGGCTGAGCTACACCCCGTGGGAGCCGCGTATCTTAATGACACCTCCAAAGCTTGGCAACACTTGGGCGAAAAATTTTCTTCACAAAGTTGCCGGGCCCTGTCGCAGCGCGTTTGAGGAGGGCCTGGGGGCGGCCTTCTGCTAACCTATAGGGCTCTGTCGGACAGGCTGCCAACCAGCGTTGGCCGACGCTTTTCATACCGCTAAGCAGAGGACTTCATGGCGCTTACCCAGGCCCGTACCATGCCCGGCGTGCTCGAGCTGTTGCCGCTCGACCAGATCGCGTTCCAGCGCATGCTCGACGTGATCCGCCGCAACTATGAGCGCTTCGGTTTTCTGCCGGTGGAAACGCCGGTGATGGAATTCTCCGACGTGCTGCTCACCAAGACGGGCGGTGAAACCGAGCGCCAGGTGTATTTCGTGCAGTCCACCGGCGCGCTGGCCAACGCCGAGAAGAACGACGGCGTGCCCGAGCTGGCGCTGCGCTTCGACCTCACCGTGCCACTGGCCCGCTACGTGGCCGAGCACGAGCACGATCTCTCGTTTCCGTTCCGCCGCTACCAGATGCAGCGCGTGTACCGCGGCGAGCGCGCCCAGCGCGGCCGCTTCCGCGAGTTCTATCAGTGCGACATCGACGTGATCGGCAAGGACAGCCTGTCGGTGCGTTACGACGCCGAGCTGCCTGCGGTGATCTACAGCGTGTTCCGCGAACTGAACATCGGCGCGTTCACCATCCAGCTCAACAACCGCAAGCTGATGCGCGGCTTTTTCGAAAGCCTCGGCGTGACGGATGGCGAGCAGCAGACGCTGGTGCTGCGCGAGGTGGACAAGCTCGATAAGCGCGGCGCCGATTACGTGCGGGACACGCTCACCGGCGAACCGTTCGGCCTGAGCGCGGCAACGGCGCAGAAGATCCTCGACTTCGTGCAGGTGCGTTCCACCTCGCTGCGGGATGCGCTGGACAAGCTCGACGCGCTTGGCTCCGGTCCGGAAACGATGGAGCAGGGCCGCGCGGAATTGAAGGAAGTGCTGAACCTGATCCACGCGTTCGGCGTGCCCGAATCGCACTACGCGCTGAACCTGTCGATCGCGCGCGGCCTGGACTACTACACCGGCACCGTTTACGAGACCACGCTCAACGACCATCTGCAGATTGGTTCCATCTGCTCTGGCGGCCGCTACGAGAATCTCGCCGGCCAGTACACCAAGTCGCACCTGCCGGGCGTGGGCATTTCCATTGGCCTCACGCGCCTGTACTGGCAGTTGCGCGACGCGGGCCTGATCGGCACGGCGCGCAGTACGGTCGACGTGCTGGTCACTCAGATGGACCCGGCGCAGTTGCCGGCCTATCTGGCGGTGGCCAGCGAATTGCGTGGCGCCGGCATTGCCACCGAAGTGGTGCTCGATGGCGGCAAGCTCGGCAAGCAGTTCAAGTACGCCGACCGCGCGGGCATCCGCTTCGTGATCGTGCTGGGCGAAGACGAACTGGCCAAGGGCGTGGTGACCGTGAAAGACCTGCGTCGCGAAGACCAGTTCGAAGTGTCGCGCGCCGACCTCATCAAGACGTTGCGCGTGGAACTGGCGCAGGCCGACATCGGCGCCTGAGCGCTGCGCGTTTGATCATCCGCCGCTGCAGCCGTGAGGCGCGGCGGCTGCAACAGACAACCCAATCCGAGATGGCCCGTCCGGGCTGGAGCCAAGCATGACTGCAAAGACAATACTCCTGGACGGCAACAGCCTCACGCGCGAACAGCTGGTGGCGGTGGCCCGCCAGGGACTGCGCGTGGAGCTCGACGAGGTCCAACTCAAGCGCGTGCAGCGCGCGGCCGATTTCCTCGCCGACAAGGTGAGCTGCGGCGAACCCACGTATGGCGTCACCACCGGTTTCGGCAGCAATGCCGACAAGTTGCTGGGTGCGCATCGACTGCGTGATGAGCTGCCCGGTGGCAACCCGGACAAGCCCGAAGGCACGCTGCTTGAAGAACTGCAGCACAACCTCATCACCACGCATGCCGTGTGCGTGGGCAAGCCGTTTGCGCCGGACGTGGTGCGCGCGATGCTGGTGATCCGCATCAACACACTGATGCGCGGCCACTCGGGTATTCGCGTGGAAACGCTGAAGGCGCTGACCGCGATGCTCAACGCCGGCATCGTGCCGGTGGTGCCGGAGAAGGGCTCGGTAGGCGCCAGTGGCGATCTTGCGCCGCTCTCGCATCTGGCCATCGTGCTGCTCGGTGGCGGCGAAGCGTTCTATCAGGGCGAGCGCCTGCCGGGCGCGGAAGCGCTCAAGCGCGCTGGCCTCGCGCCGATCCGCCTGTCCTTCAAGGAAGGCCTGGCGCTCAACAACGGCACGGCGCAGATGCTTGCCACGGCCGCGCTGGCGCTGGACGAACTCGAACACCTGCTGGAGCTGGCCGATCTTGCTGCTGCGATGACGCTCGATGCCTTCGCCGGACGCAGCGGCGCGCTGCGTCCGGAAGTGCACGCGTTGCGTCCGCATCCGGGACAGGTCGAGGCCGCCGCGCACGTGCGCGAACTGCTGGCAGGCAGCACACTGGTCGACATTCCCTATCACCTGGTGCCGCGCTTCAAGCAGTGGTCGGCCGAGGCCTGGGCCGATCCTTCCGATCAGGCACTCACCTTCGACATCGGCTGGGACTGGGTGCCGGCCAATCAGCGCCACGGTCGTGAAGCGTTCTATGCGCGCTTCCTGCCGTTCAAGGGCGGCAAGAAACATCAGCCGCAGGACGCCTACTGCCTGCGTTGCATGCCGCAGGTACACGGCGCCGTGCGCGATGCATGGGCGCAGGCGTGCCGCGTGATCGACGTGGAGCTCAATGCGGTCACCGACAATCCGCTGATCTTCCCGGATGCGGAAGATGCGCAGTTCATCGAAGAGCAGGTGATTTCGGCCGGCCACTTCCATGGCATGCCGCTGGCGCTGGCCATGAGCTACGTGAAGGCCGCCATTCCCGTGCTTGCCTCCATCTCCGAGCGTCGCCTCAACAAGCTGGTGGACCCGGCGACCAACGATGGTTTGCCAGCCTTCCTCACCGGCAATGAGGACGGCACCGATTCCGGTTTCATGATCGTGCAGTACACGGCCGCCGCGCTGGTCAACGACCTGGCCACGCGCGCACATCCGGCCAGCGTTTACTCTGTGCCGACGAGTGCCAATGCCGAAGACCACGTGTCGATGGGCGCCAACGAGGCGCGTCACGTGCTGGAGATGATGGAAGACCTCAGCCACGTGCTGGCGCTGGAGCTGTACACCGCCGCGCAGGCGCTGGATTTCCGCCAGGCCATGCTCAACGCCGCATGCCGCCTTGCTTCGAAGGGCGACTGGCAGACTTTGGCTGGCAAGGTGTCCAACGCGCCGCGCGAAGGTCATGCGCACTACGCGCAGTTCGTTGAGGAAGTGCAGCAGTTGACCGCGGCGCTGGCGAACGTGGGCGATTTCCACGCGGGCGAGGCGGTGCGCAAGGCGCACGATGCGCTGCGCAAGCGCATCGGTTTCATGGCGCGCGACCGCGCCATGGATGGCGATGTGCGCACGGTGTGCGAGCTGGTACGGCAGCGAGCCTTCGCCAAATAAGGAACGCAGGAAAGGGTCGCCGAGGCGGCCCTTTTTCTTGTGCGACTCAATCTGGCTGAGCGCTCGCGCGCCACAATTGCCGCGTGACCCACGCAAGCCACAGCAGGATCAGCACGATCAGCGTTTTCTGCGTGACTCCGGGCGGCAGGCCTTTCCAAAGCGCGAGCACCCACATCTGCACGAAGGCGAGCCACGCCAGCAAGACGCCGATGGTGCCGCCGGACTGCATGCGCCCATCGAGCCGCCACCGCGACGAGAGCAGCAACATGCCCATCACCAGGCACAGGAACGTCGTCTGCGCGGCTTCGCCGTGGATCAGGCGTGCGAGATCTTCCTGCGGCGTGTGTTCGTACAACACCGTGACGGCCACGATGGGTAGCGCGAGTGCGGCGACAACAAACAGGGCGCTCGCCAGTCCGCTGCGCAGGGCGGCGCGCGTTGCGCGAAAACTCGCCCAGGCGAGAACGGCCAGGGCACTGGCCATCAGGTAGTACGCGCTTCGCAGCCAGGCACCGCCGGCGCCGCGCAGATACGCGCTGAGCGGCATGGCGATCGGATCCAGATCAGTTCGTGTCCATTGCAGCGCGCCGGCTGTCAGCGCGAACGCCACCACGACGAAGGCCATCCAGCTTGCACACAGCGCGAGCGATCCGTTTCGTCGCGGGGCGATCATCCGTGTCTCTCAGTCGGCAGCCGGAGCGGGTGCGGTGTGGTGATGATCGCTCAGCGGCACTTCGGGCAGCAGCAGGATCAGCACGAACGCGCAGGCCACGATGCAGGCGCCGACGGTGAAGGTGGAGGCGATGGCGTGGCGATACACCATCACCGCCGCGTCCGTTACCTGATGCAGCAAGGCGTGGTTCGTCATGCCGCCGCCTTCGGGCGTCATGGTGACGGCAGGCATGGCGGTATCGCCACGACTGCGCAGCTGCCACGCGAGGATGGCGCCGGAACCGGCGACGCCAACCAATCCGCCCAGCGAACGGAAGAACGTGAGCGTGGCCGTGCCTACGCCGCGATGAATCGGCGCCAGCGCGCTCTGCACGGCAATGGTCACGTTGGGCATCACCAAGCCAAGGCCCAGACCGAGCACGAAGATCGAAGGCTCGATGATGTGGAGGCTCTGCGACGTCGCCGCACTCCATGCGAGCACGCCGAAGGCCAGCGTGGCCACGGCAAGGCCTGCCACCACGGTGGGCTTGTAGCGTCCGGCGCGCATCAGCACGCGTCCGTTGAACAGCGCGGACAGCGCGATGCCCATCATCATCGGGCCGGTCAGCACGCCGGAGCGAGCAGGGCTCACGCCCATCACCAGCTGGAAGAACAGCGGGAAGAACAGGCTTGCGCCCATCAAGCCCATGAAGGTCAGCGCCATGACGATGCTCGCAACCACGAACAGGCGGTTGTGGAACAGGTCGAGCGGCAGCACGGGTTCGGGTTCGTGTTTCACGTGCCGCACGAACATCACGCCGGTGACGAGGGCGAATGCGCTCAGTGACACGATGGGCATCGACATCCATGGCCATTCGCCGCCGCCGGGCGTCAGCACCAGCAACAAGGCAATCGTGCAGGTGGTCATCAGCAGCGAGCCGAGATAGTCGATGCGCCGCGTGTGCAGTGGCGTGTATTGCCGCAGCGTGCGGCTGATGATCACGAATGCGACAGCGCCCACCGGCAGGTTGACGAAGAAGATCCAGTGCCAGGACAGGAGATCCGTAATGACGCCGCCGAGCACCGGACCCACCACGCTGCATAGCGCGAAGATACCGGCCACCACGCCTTGCCGCTTGCCGCGCTGCGTGGGCGGCACCATGTCGCCGATGATGATCTGCGCCAACGGCAACAGCCCGCCCGCGCCGATGCCCTGGATGGCGCGGAACACGATCAGCTCGAACAGGTTGCGCGCGGCGCCACACAGCACCGAGCCCAGCAGGAAGGTGAAGATGGCGAAGTAGAGCACCGGCTTGCGGCCGTACTGGTCGCTCAGCTTGCCGTACAGCGGCATGGTGGCGGTGGAAGCCAGCACGTACGACGTCACCACCCACGACAAGTGGGTGATGCCGCCTAGGTCGCTCACGATACGGGGAAGGGCGGTGGCGACGATGCTCTGATCGATGGCGCCGAGTGCGAGCACGATCACCAGCCCGGCGAAGACGCGGCGGATTTCGTGTTCGGTGGGCAGATGGTTCGCCTGCGCGGCGGCAGTGACGGTGGCGCTGGGGGTGCTCATGCGTCGATGTCGTTGAGTTCGATGTCGTTCAAGGCGGGAACCGCGGCCCACAGGGCGGCGCGCGATGAAGGCGAAAGTTGCAGCAGCGCTTGGACCAGTTGATCGGTGCGGCGCTTGCGCTTGGCGTCGATGAGTGCGCGACCATGCGGCGTGGCCACGAGTCCGACGCGTCGCCGATCGCCTTTGGCGGGTTCGGTGCGTTTCACCAGGCCGGCCGCCACCATGCTGTTGATGTGCCCGGTCATGGTGGGGCTGCGCAGGTTTTCCAGCTGTGCCAGTTCGCCCACGCCGATGCCCGGGTTTTCGACGATGTTGACCAGCAGCGGCAAGTGCAGCGGCGACATGTCCTGATCGACCGCGTGCCGGCGCAGCTGGCGATAGAGGCGCCGCAGCGCCGACCGCAGCTGTTCGGCCAGTTCTCGCGCGTCGCTGTCGGCAGACGGGGTGGGACTCATGTTCGGGCTGGGTCATTAAATAGGTAGGCTACCTATCTAATTTAACCCGGTTGATCCGGGTTGGCGAGCACGACGCTCAGCTGGGTTTGCGCAACGGGTCGAGCCGGTCGCCATGGAGATGGCCCAGCCGGACAGCCCGGGCGGCGTCCAGCAGGTGCCGGTCGACTTCCTGCAGGCGAAGCAACTCGCCTTCGCGGGCGATGCCGTCGAGCAGGGTGGAAAGGGCCAGGACATAGATGGCCTGCAGAGGGGCGTCGCCGCGGAATGATTCCAGCCGAACGGCCTCGGCCAGGGCGATGGCCGCCACGGCCAGTGGGTGTGGCCTTGGGCCTTCGCGACCATCGAACAGGGCTGGGCGCAGCGCCCACGCATGGGTGACCAGTTCCCAGGCCAGGGCGCCTGGCGCGGCTTCCAGGAAGCCCTGGTCGATCAACCGCTGCAATCGGCGTGTGACCAGCGAAATCGCAGGCAGGCGGTCTGCGTCCAACGTCGCCTCGAACGAGTCCATCAAGCTTCCTGTGCTCCTGCTCACGTAAGACATGCATGTTCGCAAGAAATTGCTTCGCGGCGAATACACCAAAGGGCAGAGCGGGCAACGATGGAGCCTTCAGTCCCCGGTTGCCGCCGGCGCCTTGCTTGCGTATGATGCGATCCACTGTATTAACGCATTAGTACATTATGAAGCGCCGATCGATCGATCCCGAGACGCCTGCCGAGTCCGCCGAGCTGAGCTTGTGCGAGGCCTTGCTCTCGCTGAAGAACGCCGAGGAGATGTCGGCGTTCCTGCACGACCTGTGCACGCCCGCCGAGCTGGAAGTGATGGTGGACCGCTGGCGGGTGGTGCCTTACCTGCTCGACGGGGTGTCGTATCGCGAGATCCACGAACGCACCGCTGTGAGCATCACCACCATCGGGCGCGTGGCGCGCTATCTCAATCAGGGCAGTGGCGGCTATCTCGCCGCGGCCGCCCGCGCCGCGCGTCGTCGTGCGGCCACTAAAAAGGCAAAGGCATGAAACCGCGCGACCGACTGCGTATCGCGATGCAGAAATCCGGCCGGCTCACCGAGCCCGCCCTGGAGTTGCTCAATCGTTGTGGACTCACGTTCCGCCAAAGCCGCGACAAGCTGTTCTGCTTCGGCGAAGGCGAGCCCGTCGACCTGTTGCTGGTACGCGACGACGACATTCCCGGCCTGATCTCGCAGGGCGTGTGCGATCTGGGCATCGTCGGCCGCAACGTGCTCAGCGAATACCGCCTCACCGGCGGCCTCGATGGTCCCGCGCTGGCCGAGTGGCGTCCGCTGGGTTTCGGCCGTTGCCGCCTGTCGGTGGCCGTGCCGCAGGAGCTCGATTACCGCGACGCATCGCAACTGCAGGGTCAACGCATCGCCACCTCGTATCCCGGCCTGCTCGGCGAGTGGCTGCGCGAACGCGGTGTCGATGCCAGCGTGGTCACGCTGGCGGGATCGGTGGAGATTGCGCCGCGCCTGGGCACGGCCGACGCCATCTGCGATCTGGTGCAAAGCGGCGGCACGCTGGTCGCCAACCAGTTGCGCGAAGCGGACGTGCTGCTGGAAAGCGAAGCCGTGCTGGCCGGTCCGCAGGTGCTGCCCACGGACGAACGCGGCGACATGATCGATCTGTTGCTCAAGCGCCTGGACGGTGTCATCCAGGTGCGCGAGTCGCGGCTGCTGTTGCTGCAGACCTCGCGCGGCGCGCTCGATGCGGTCATCCGCCTGCTGCCCGGCGGCCCGCAACCCACGTTGCTGCCCGTGGCTGGCCAGCCTGACCAGCTGATGTTGCAGGCGCTGTGCGCGGGCGAAGTCAGCTGGCGCCAGCTGGAAGAGATCAAGAAAGCCGGAGCGCGCGAGATGTTCGTGCTGCCGGTCGAGAAGATGCTTGCGTGATGCAGGCCGAATGAACGAGTACAGCGTATGAACCGCCTAGACTGGAACGCATTGGATACACAGGGGCAGCGCGCCGCGTTGTCGCGTCCGGCGCAATCGCGCGCCGAAAGCCTGCGCAGCGGCGTCGAGCAGATCGTGGCGCGCGTGCGCGCCGATGGCGACGTGGCCCTGCGCGAACTCACCGCCACGTTCGATCGCTGCGCACTGCATGCCATCGAAGTCAGCGAGAAGGAATGGCGCGAGGCAGAACTGCGGCTCGCGCCCGAGCTGAAGGCAGCCATCGAAGAGGCCGCCTCGCGCATCGACGCCTTCCATCGCGCTGCCGCACCGCAGCCGGTGACGCTGGACACCGCCCGTGGCGTGCGGGTGGAACGCATGCTTCGCCCGGTTCATCGCGTGGGCTTGTATGTGCCGGCCGGTAGCGCACCGTTGCCTTCCACTGCGCTGATGCTCGGTGTGCCCGCCCGCATCGCCGGCTGCGCTGAAGTGGTGCTGTGCTCGCCGGCTCGTCCCGATGGCCGCTGCGACGATGCCGTGTTGTATGCGGCGCGCATCACCGGCGTGCATCGCGTATTCAAGCTGGGCGGCGCGCAGGCGATTGCCGCCATGGCCTATGGCACGGAATCGGTGCCCAAGTGCGACAAGTTGTTTGGCCCCGGCAATTCGTGGGTGACCGAGGCGAAGCTGCAGGTGTCGTCCGATCCGGAGGGTGCTGCCATCGACATGCCGGCGGGCCCCTCCGAAGTGCTGGTGATTGCCGATGAAAACGCCAACCCGGCCTTCGTGGCGGCCGATCTGCTATCGCAGGCAGAACACGGCCCGGATTCGCAGGTGATCCTGCTCAGCCCGTCGTCTTCCATGCTCGACGCCGTCGAGGCCGAAGTGAGCGCGCAGTGCGCTGCGTTGCCGCGTGCCGGGATCGCCGAGAAGGCGCTGTCGCAGAGCCGCCTTATCGCCGTGGCGTCGCTGGCGCAGGCGGTGGACGTCAGCAACCGTTACGCGCCGGAACATCTGATTCTGCAGGTCGACGAGCCGCGCTCGTTGCTCGACGCCATCCAGAGTGCCGGTTCCGTGTTTCTCGGCGCGTGGACGCCCGAATCCGTGGGCGACTACTGCAGCGGCAGCAACCACGTGTTGCCTACCTACGGTTACGCACGCAGTTACAGCGGCGTCTCCGTAGCCAGCTTCCAGAAGCAGATCACCGTGCAGGAGCTGTCGCCGGAAGGTCTGCGCACCATCGGCCCGTGCACGGCCACGCTCGCCGCGGCCGAACAACTGGAGGCGCATCGCCGCGCCGTGACGCTGCGTCTGGCGGCGTTGGAGGATGCGGCATGAGCGTGCTCGATCTCGCGCGCCCCGATATTCGCGCGCTGCAGCCGTATTCGTCGGCGCGGATGGAAGCGAGCGGCGGTCGCGTGTTGCTCAACGCCAACGAGTCGGCATGGGCGCCGCCGGGCGATCACGATCTGGCGTGCAACCGCTATCCCGATCCGCAGCCCGCGCCGCTCATCGACGCCCTGGCGCGTCTGTATGGCGTAAGGGCTTCGCAGGTCTTGGTTGGGCGCGGCAGCGACGAAGCCATTGACCTTCTGGTGCGCGCATTCTGCCGCGCCGGCGAGGACGCCATCGCCATCCAGCCGCCCACGTTCGGCATGTATGCGGTGAGTGCGCATATCCAGAATGCGGCTGTCATCACGGTGCCGCTGGCGGCGGATTTCACGCTGGACATGGACGCCGTGCTCGCGGCCATCACGCCTGCGGTGAAGCTGGTGTTCGTGTGCACGCCGAACAATCCCACCGGGCAGCTGGTGCCTTTGCGCGAGGTGACGCGTCTTGCGCAGGCGCTGGCCGATCGCGCGCTGCTGGTGGTCGACGAAGCATATATCGAGTTTTCCGACGCGCCGAGTGCGACATCCTTGTTGACACAGTTCGACAACCTCGCCGTGCTTCGCACGCTTTCCAAGGCCTGGGCGCTGGCAGGTGCGCGCATCGGGACGTTGCTCGCGAATGAAGAGGTGATCGCCTTGCTTCGACGCATCATGGCGCCGTATCCATTGCCGCGCCCCTGCGTGGCCTTGGCGCTGGAAGCGTTGTCAGAGAGTGGGCAGGCCGCCGCGCGCGGCCACATTGCCATCGTGCGCGAGCAGCGTGGCCGCATGGCTCGCGCATTGGCAGACGTGCCGGGCGTGCGCGAGGTGCTTCCCTCGCAGGCCAACTTTCTTGCCGTGCGCTTTGACGATGCGAGCGCCGTCTATCGACGCCTGCTGGGTGCGGGCATCGTGGTGCGCGACATCCAGCGCTATCCGCAACTTGGCGACGCGTTGCGCATCACCGTCGGCCTGCCGGAGGAGAACGAACGCGTGCTCGATGTATTGCAGAACCAGACGCAGGACAGCTGCGCGCTGGCCGATGGTGAGGCCGCAGGACAACCCTCATGAGCCGCAAGATTCTCTTCATCGACCGCGATGGCTGCCTGATCGAGGAGCCGGAAGATTTCCAGATCGACAGCTACGAGAAATTCGCGCTGCTGCCGGGCGTCATCGCGGCGTTGCAGCGCTGCGTGGCCGCGGGCTACGAGCTGGTGATGGTCACCAACCAGGATGGCCTCGGCACGGGCAGTTTTCCCGAGACGGACTTCATCGGCCCGCATGAGTTGCTGATGCGCATCCTGGCCTCGCAAGGCATCAGGATCGGCGAGGTGCTGATCGACCGCAGCTTCCTGCATGAGCGCAAGGACACGCGCAAGCCGGGCATCGGCATGATGCGCCACTACCTGGCGGACGATGGCTGGAGTCGTGCGGCATCGGCCATGGTGGGCGATCGCGAGACCGATCTGCAGTTCGCCGCCAACATGGGCGTGCGCGGCTTCCGCGTGGGTCCGCACGGGCTCGGTTGGGACGAGATTGCCCATCAACTGCTCGATGGGCCTCGCATGGCCACGGTAGAGCGCAACACGCGCGAAACGCGCATCACCGTGAGCGTGAACCTCGACAAGTCCGCCGAGCCGCAGGTACACACCGGGCTGGGTTTCTTCGACCATATGCTGGAGCAGATCGGCAAGCACGGCGGTTTCGCGCTGGCGCTGCGCTGCGATGGCGACACGCAGATCGACGAACACCACACCATCGAAGATTGCGCGCTGGCCTTGGGCCAGGCGCTGCGGCAGGCGCTGGGCGACAAACGCGGCATCGGCCGTTACGGCTTCGTGCTGCCGATGGACGAATCGCAGGCGAGCGCGGCGCTGGACCTTTCCGGTCGCCCGTACTTCGTCTTCGAGGGTCAGTTCCCGCGTGAGCGCGTGGGCGATGTGCCCACCGAACTGGTTCCGCATTTCTTCCGTTCGTTGTGCGAGACGCTGGGCGCCAACCTGCACCTGAGCGTGCGTGGCGAGAATGCGCACCACATGGTGGAGGCGTGTTTCAAGGTGGTGGCACGCACGTTGCGCCAGGCGATCCGGCGCGAAGGCAGCGAGCTGCCGAGCACCAAGGGGGCGCTCTGATGAGCGTCGTATTGGTCGACGCCGGTGGCACCAACATCGGCTCGGTGCGCTATGCGCTGCAGCGCCTGGGTGTCGATGCGTCGCTCACCTCCGATGCCGAGGCGATTCGCGCGGCGGACAAGGTGATCCTGCCCGGCGTGGGCGCGGCCGGTCCGGGCATGGCGCGCCTGCACGAACTTGGCCTGGTGGAGCTCATGCGCTCGTTGACGCAACCTGTGCTCGGCGTGTGCCTGGGCATGCAGCTGTTGTGCGAGCGTTCGGAAGAAGGCGGCACGACCTGTCTCGGCGTGATTCCTGCCACGGTGCACCGCTTTGTCGAGCAGCCGGAGCTGCGCGTGCCGCACATGGGTTGGAACCGTCTTCAGCGCCAGCGCGACCATCGTTTGTTGGACGGGTTGTCGGATGGTGACTGGGCGTACTTCGTGCACAGCTACGCAGTACCCGTGGGCGATCACGCGCTGGTCACCACGGATTTTGGCGGACCGTTCGCCGCGGTCATCGCACGCGGCAACTTCCACGGCATGCAGTTTCACCCCGAGCGCTCGGCCAAGGTCGGCGCCCGCCTGCTGAAGAATTTCCTCGAACTATGAGTTTCACTGTCATTCCCGCCATCGACCTGCGCGCCGGTCGCGTCGTGCGCCTCAAGCAGGGCGACTATGCGCAACAGACGACTTACGATGTCGATCCTCGCTCGCTTGCCCGCGATTACGCGCAGGCCGGTGCCGAATGGTTGCACCTGGTCGATCTCGATGGTGCGCGCGGCGGCAGCCTGGAGAATCTCGCGGTGATCGAAGCGATTGCCAGCGACGGCATGCGCATCCAGGCCGGCGGTGGCGTGCGCTCCGAAGCGGACGTGCAGCGATTGCTCGATGCCGGCGTCTCGCGCGTGGTGCTGGGCAGTTTGGCCATACGCGAGCCGGTGATGGTGGAAGGCTGGCTCGCTTCGCGCGGCGCGCAGCGTTTCACGCTGGCCCTGGACACGCTGTATCGCGATGGCGCGTGGACCTTGCCCAGCGCGGGCTGGACGGAGGCGGAATCGGCCACGCTGGACGATCTGGCGCCGTGGTATGCCGAACGCGGCGCCAAACACCTGCTGTGCACGGATATCGATCGCGACGGCATGCTAGGCGGTTTCAATCTCGATCTTTACCGCTACCTCGCCACGCTCGTGCCGTCGATGGCGGTGCAGGCATCGGGCGGCGTGCGTTCGCTCGACGATATCCGGGCCGCGCGCGACGCGGGCGCGCAGGGCGTGATCCTCGGTCGCGCCTTGCTCGAAGGCCGTCTCACGGTGAAGGAAGCCCTCGCATGTTGAGCCGCCGCCTGATTCCCTGCCTGGACGTGCGCGACGGCAAGGTGGTGAAGGGTGTGCGTTTTCGCGATCACGTGGTGATGGGCGAAATCGTGGATCTCGCGCTGCGCTATCGCGACGAAGGCGCGGACGAACTCGTGTTCTACGACATCACCGCCAGCCCGGAAGGGCGCAGCGTGGATCGCGGCTGGGTAGAGCGCGTGGCCAGCGTCATCGATATTCCGTTTTGCGTGGCCGGTGGCATCCGCAGCGTGGAAGAGGCGCGTGCCGTGTTGCATGCCGGCGCGGACAAGATCTCAGTAAATTCTCCCGCACTCGAGCGCCCCGAGCTGATCGATGAACTGGCAGCGGCGTTCGGCGTGCAGTGCGTGGTGGTGGGCGTGGATAGCCTGCGCGATGCCGACGGCGAATGGCGCGTGCGCCAATACACCGGCGATCCGTCGCGTACGCAAGCGCTGCCCCGGCGCACGCTGGACTGGATCGTGGAAGCGCAGCAGCGCGGCGCCGGCGAGATCGTGCTCAATTGCATGGGTAGCGATGGCGTGCGACAGGGCTACGACCTGGAACAACTGAGCGTCGTGCGCAGCCTCTGCCACGTGCCCTTGATTGCCTCCGGCGGCGCGGGCGCAGCGGAACATTTTCGTGACGCCTTCGTGGCGGCTGACGTCGACGGCGCGCTGGCAGCCAGCGTCTTCCACTCCGGCGCCATCGCCATTCCCGCGCTCAAGCAATCGCTGAGTGCGTGGGGCGTGGCGGTAAGAATCTAAACATCGGCAACGCGGTTGGTATCCACGATGAACTCCACACTCGATTCCTCCCGACTCGACTGGTCCAAGGGCGATGGCCTGCTGCCGGTCATCGTCCAGCACTGGCTTACGGGCGAGGTCTTGATGCTGGGCTACATGAATGCCGAGGCGCTGGCCGCCACGCAAAATAGCGGGCACGTCACCTTCTTCAGCCGCAGCAAGCAACGCCTGTGGATGAAGGGAGAAACGTCGGGGCATGTGCTGGCGCTGAAGTCCGTGCGCATGGATTGCGATGCGGACACCTTGCTGGTGCAGGCCGAACCGCATGGCCCGACCTGTCACCAGGGCACCCATAGTTGTTTCGGCAACGAGGTGCAGCCGCCCCTGGGTTTCCTCGCGGAACTCGATGCGCTGATTGCACAGCGGCATGCCGAACGACCGGCCGGCAGCTACACCACCAGCCTGTTCGAAGGCGGCATACGCCGCATGGCACAGAAGGTGGGCGAGGAAGGCGTGGAAACAGCGCTGGCGGCCGTGGCGCAGGACGATGAAGCGCTGTTGGGCGAAGCTGCCGATCTCGTCTATCACCTCACGGTGGCATTACGCGCACGCGGCCTGGGGCTTTCCGACGTGGCCGCCGTGCTGGCCAAGCGGCATGCGGTGAGCCGTCCGTCATAACCTCCCGGGAATGAGCCGCGCCACAAGTGCACGGACGGCTAGCGCGGCCTTAACGGCGCCTGTGATTTCTTGTTTGCCAGACGGGCCGACATGCCGGGGAAACACCATGCCGAACGGTGACACGCAAAGACACGCAAGCGGTACACGCCCGAAGGACGGGCGCTGAGCCAACCGAGTCGTACGGCTGCCGTCGGATGTGAAGGCAGTTTTCACCTGGGGTTTCTTTCAAGGGGACACAACGCGCCGTGACCTGCCATTGGCAGATCGCAAGGGCTTCGTGTCCCATTCGAGGATCGCGTTATGGCTGATGTGGCGGTGATCGGTGGTGGAGCGGCGGGTGCTGCTGCGTTCGGTGAACTGCTCGCGCGGTTCGACGGCGGCACCGTGCATTGGATCGTGGGACAGCATGCACCAGGACGTGGCGTGGCCTACGCCACTAGCGACGATCAGCATCTGTTGAACGTGCGCGCCGCCGCCATGGGCGTATTCCAGGAGCACGCCGAGGACTTCCTGCAGCACGCGTCGCGCCAGCTGGGCCAGGTGAAGGGCACGGATTTCCTGCCGCGACGACTGTTCGGCGATTTCATCCAGGCGCAGGTGGGCGCGCGCATCGACACTGCGCGTCGCGCCGGGCGCAGTTTTCGCATTCATCCGGAAAGCGCGCGCGAAATCGTCTCGCGCGGCAAGGATGGCTATGCCGTTCGCGTCGGTGCCGATCGCTGGCTGGAAGTAGGGCACGTGGTTCTGGCGGTGGGTGCGCTGGCGCAGCGACCGTTGCGCACGGTGTCCACCACGGCCTTGGCAAGCGGCGCGTACGAACTCGATCCATGGCGGCTGGACCGGCATCCGCAGGCGCCGCGCCGCGTCGTGGTGATTGGCACGGGTCTGACGGCCGTGGACACCTTGTTGTCGGCCGCGGCGAAGTGGCCGCACGCGGAGTTGATCGCCGTATCGCGCCATGGGTTGTTGCCGTTCAATCATGCGGCGTTGCCATTGGCGCCGTATGCGCGGCAGGAGACGCTCAATCAGGCGTTGTTGGCCAGCGATGGCCCCGCCGCCATGTTCCGCCTGGTGCGGCGCGCGCTGGACGACGCCGGCGATACGGATTGGCGCAGCATCATCGATGGCATGCGTCCCATCAACGCCACGCTTTGGCAGCGACTGACGCATGCGCGTCGCCGGCAGTTCCTGCGCCATGCGCGTTGGGTGTGGGAGGCGGCGCGTCATCGCATGGCGCCGGCTACGGGCGAGGCGATCTATCAGCTGCACGAAGAAGGACGCCTGCAGGTGCTGGCGGCGCGCGTGCTTGACGTCGACGGTTCGGCGCCGCTGCAGGTGACGCTGCGCGAGCGCGCCACCCAGTTGGTCAGTGCGCTCGAAGCCGATCTGGTGATCCAGGCAACCGGCCTGGATACGGCCGTGGCCTACGGCGCACACGACCTCTTGTCGCAGTTGTTGCGCGATGGCCTGGCCACCGCCGATCCGCTGCAATTGGGCGTGCTGGCGCAGCCGGACGGACAGCTCACGCATGCCGACGGCCGGGTACAGCACGGGCTATATGCCATCGGCTCGCTGTTGCGCGGCAATCTGTGGGAATGCACGGCCATGCCGGAGATCCGCGCGGCGGCGCACCGTCTGGCCGTCCATTTGTCGCAGGCCTCGTCGGTGGCCCGCGAGAGCGCAAGCGAGTTGCCCTGAAGCGCAAATGGGCCCGCTGCGTGCTGATGCTGCGCAAGGCCGCGACATGAGGTTATGCCATATTGCGATTTCGCCTGTCCGCCGGCCAACGCTAGTCTGCCGTTTCATCGTTCCGCAGGAGGCCTCATGAAGAAGTCCATCCTCGTACTGCTTGCCGCCGCCAGCGTGCTGCTGGCGGCCGCCGTGGGCGCCAAGGATGTCTCGCTGCTCAACGTCTCCTACGACCCGACGCGCGAGCTGTACCGGCAGATCAACACCGCATTCACCGCGCAATGGAAGGCGCAGCACGGCGACAGCGTCACCATCCAGATGTCGCACGGCGGTTCGGGCAAGCAGGCGCGCTCGGTGGTGGATGGTTTGTCCGCCGACGTGGTGACGCTGGCGCTTGCCTACGATATCGACGCCATCGCCGATCACGGCCTGCTGGCGAAGGACTGGCAGAAGAAGTTGCCGAACAACGCCACGCCGTACACCTCGACCATCGTGTTCCTGGTGCGCAAGGGCAATCCCAAGGGCATCAAGGACTGGGCCGACCTGGTGCGACCGGGCGTGCAGGTGGTGACGCCCAACCCGAAATCCTCCGGCGGCGCGCGCTGGAATTTCCTGGCGGCCTGGGGCTATGCACTCAAGCAACCCGGCGGCAGCGATGCCACCGCCACCGCGTACGTGAAGGAACTCTTCAAGCACGTGCCCGTGCTCGATACCGGTGCGCGCGGCGCCACCAACACCTTTGTGCAGCGGGGCATCGGCGATGTGCTGATCGCCTGGGAGAACGAAGCCTTGCTCGCGCAGCGCCAGCTGGGCAACAACGGATTCGAGATCGTGGTGCCTTCCATCACTATCGTGGCCGAGCCGCCGGTGGCCGTGGTGGACAGCAATGTCGACAAGCACGGCACGCGCGCCGTTGCGCAGGCGTATGTGGAATTCCTCTATTCGCCGCAGGGGCAGGATATCGCCGCGAAGAACTTCTACCGTCCGCGTGCGCCGGACGTAGCGGCGCGTTACGCCAGCCAGTTCCCTGCCGTGCGCACCTTCACGCTCGACGAATTGTTCGGCGACTGGCGCAAGGCCCAGGCGAAGTTCTTCAACGATGGCGGTGTGTTCGACCAACTGGGCGCGGGAAGCTGACGCCATGCGCAGGCGCGTGCTACCGGGATTTGGACTCAGCCTCGGTGTCGCGCTGGCCTACCTCAGCCTGATCGTATTGCTGCCATTGGCAGCACTCGCGTGGAAAGCGTCCGGCATCGGCTTCGAAGGGTTGATCCGGCTGCTGTCGGCGCCGCGCACGCTGGCCGCGTTGCGCTTGAGCGTCGGCGGCGCCGTGGTGGCGGCGCTGGTCAATGTGGTGATCGGCCTGCTGGTCGGTTGGGTGCTGGTGCGCTATCGCTTTCCCGGACGTCGCCTGTTCGATGCGTTGGTGGATCTTCCGTTCGCCTTGCCCACGGCCGTGGCTGGCATTGCGCTCACCACGCTGTATGCGCCGAACGGTTGGCTGGGGCAGTGGCTGGAACCGATGGGCATCAAGGTGGCGTATACGCCACTGGGCGTGTTCGTGGCGATGGTGTTCGTGGGTTTCCCGTTCGTCGTGCGCACCTTGCAGCCGGTGCTGTCGTCGCTGGAACAGGATGTGGAAGAGGCGGCCGAGAGCCTGGGCGCGCAACGCTGGCAGACCTTTTTCCGCGTGATCCTTCCCATGCTGGCGCCGACGCTGCTCACCGGTTTTGCGCTGGCGCTTGCACGCGCGGTGGGCGAATACGGTTCGGTGATTTTCATCGCGGGCAATATCCCCATGCGTTCGGAAATTGCGCCGCTGCTCATCGTGCAGAAGCTGGAACAGTTCGATTACGCGGGTGCGGCGGCATTGGGCGTGGCGATGCTCTCGATATCGTTCGTGTTGCTGGTGCTGGTGGCGTTCCTGCAGCGCTGGAGCCATCGATGGCAGGAGCGCTCGGCATGAGCCGTTCTTCGCCATCACGGTCATTCCTGTTGTCGCGTCGCGCTGGGTTGATCGCGTCGATTTCGGTGACTTTGCTGGTGCTGGCACTCTCCATCGTGATGTCGTCGACAACCATTCGTCATTTGGCCTTGTTCTTGGCCGCCCTTACGGTGGTACTCAACGTCTTGAGTCGCGATGACTCGCGGCGGTCGGTGAGTTGGCGACGTCGCCTGGTGCGTGTTGCGTTGATCTTGGTGGCACTGTTCTTTCTGGCCTTGTTTCTGCTCTTGCCGCTAATCGCGGTTTTCGTGGAAGCCTTTCGCCAAGGCGTGGCCCCCTATCTTGATTCCATCAAGCAGCCCGAAGCGCTGTCGGCCATCAAGCTCACCTTGCTGGTCGCCGTACTTGCCGTGCCATTGAACGTGCTGTTCGGCATCGCCGCAGCCTGGGCGATGACGCGCTTCCAGTTTCGCGGCAAGGCGCTGCTTGGCGCCATCATCGACCTGCCGTTCTCGGTGTCGCCGGTGGTATCGGGCCTGGTGTATGTGCTGCTGTTTGGCGCGCAGGGCTGGTTCGGGCCGTGGCTGGACAGTCACGGCATCAAGATCATTTTCGCCGCGCCCGCGCTGGTGCTGGCCACCATCTTCGTGACGCTGCCGTTCGTCGCCCGCGAACTGATTCCGCTGATGCAGGCGCAGGGCAGCGAGGAGGAGGAAGCCGCTCGCGTACTCGGCGCCAGCGGCTGGCAGATGTTTTTCCGCGTGACGCTACCCAACATTCGCTGGGCGCTGTTGTATGGCGTGCTGCTGTGCAATGCGCGAGCGATGGGCGAGTTCGGCGCCGTTTCCGTGGTGTCCGGGCATATCCGCGGGCTGACCACCACCATGCCGCTGGAAGTGGAAATGCGCTACAACGAATACGAATACGTCGGCGCCTTCGCGGTGGCGTCGTTGCTCGCGCTGCTGGCGCTGGTGACGCTGGCGGTGAAGTCCTTGCTGGAATGGCGCTATGGCGACGAGATCGCCGCGCATGCGCCGGGTGGTCATTGAGGGTGCGGCATGACGCTTGAACTGTCCCGACTCCATCGTCGCTTCGCCGGCTTCCAGGCACTGGACGATGTGAGCCTGAGCATCGCGCCGGGCGAGTTCCTCGCCTTGCTCGGGCCGTCCGGCTCGGGCAAGACGACGCTGCTGCGCATACTCGCGGGGCTGGACTATCCCGACAGCGGCAGCGTACTCAACGACGGTGAGAACTTTCTTGCGCAGCCGGCGCGCGAGCGGCGCATCGGCATGGTGTTCCAGCACTACGCGCTGTTTCGTCACCTCACCGTGATCGAGAACATTGCGTTTGGCCTGCGCGTGCGGCCGTGGAGGTCGCGTCCGTCGCGCGGCGAGATTCGCGCACGCGTGGATCGTCTCCTGCGCCGCGTGCAGTTGGAAGGCATGGGCGCGCGCTTTCCGGCGCAGCTCTCGGGTGGTCAGCGCCAGCGCGTCGCGCTGGCTCGTGCGCTCGCGGTGGAGCCGGAGATGCTGCTGCTGGACGAGCCGTTCGGTGCACTCGATGCGCAGGTGCGCGTCACGCTGCGCCGCTGGTTGCGCGAGCTGCACGAGGAGCTGGAGTTGACCACGGTGTTTGTCACGCACGATCAGGAAGAGGCGCTCGAACTGGCCGATCGCGTGGCCGTGATGAACAACGGGCGCATCGAGCAGGTCGGCACGCCCGAGGTTATTTACCAGCAACCGGCGACACCGTTCGTGTGCGAGTTCATCGGCAAGGTGAACCGGTTCAACGTGAAGCTCGCCCACCATGGTTTTGCGGCCGGCGGTTGGATGCCGCAGACCGATCCCTGGCAAGGCCGCTTCACCGAGGCGATCGTCTATGTGCGGCCGGAGCAGTTGCGCCTCGCCGCTCCGGCCTCGCAGCCGGGGTGGGAAGCACGCTTGCGCCATATCTACCTCGCCGGCAGCGTGGCGCACCTGGATCTGCATGTCGCCTCGCTCGACCTGTCGCTGGAAGCCGACGTGGCCAGCGAAGACCTGTCGCGGCTGGGCTTGCAGGCAGGCATGGAGCTGCGCGTGGCGCCGCGTGGCGCCGTGCTGTTTCCGCTGGATCGCGATGGCCGGCCGCTCAGCGCGGAACGCTGGATCTGGCAGGCACGCAGCCCGGTGCCGGCGTGAGTCCGCGTCTTAGCGCGAGCCGGTCGGGCGATCGAGCACGGCGGCGGGCGATGCCGGCTTGAACGCCACTGCCGGACCGGGCGTAACGTGTTTGCGCCACTGGGCGAGCTGCGCGGCGATGCCGGCGCCGACGTTCATCTGCGGCTCTGACGGCGTCAGCTTGTCCTTCGCTTCCCACTGGGCGATTTCAGCGGACGCCTGGCGGAAGGCTTCCATGAAGTCCGGCGTGCGGTTGAGTCCATCGACCAGCCAGGCGCGGCCGAAGTAGGTGATGTCCGAATCCGTGCCGCAGCCGAACGAGCTGCGATCTGACCTCGCTGCCGTGATGACCAGGGTGCCCGCGCCTTGCAGCGACGGAACGAAACCGCCGGAATAACACGCGTTGACCACCACCACCTTCCACTTGAAGGGGCGCTTGCCGAGGATGTCGGAGAGATCGGTGGCGCCGATCTGGTCCAGCGGCAGCGGGTCCATGTCCACCAGCAGGTTGTGGTCTTCGTCGCCGTGCGTGGTGAGGTAGAGCAGCAGGATGTCCTCGTCCGGCTTCATCACGTTGGCGAGGCCGTCGAGCGCGCTTTCCAGATTGGTCCACGATGCCAGCGGATGGCGTTCCAGTGAGCCCGGATTGTTTTCCAGCACCATCACGTGCGTGTCGCTGCCGAAGCGCTGTGGGAACATCTTCGCGGCGTATTCGGCTTCGTTGCGGAACACGTCTTCGCCGCCATCGGCGCCGAACGCAACGACGTACAGGTTGGGACGTCCGGCCGTACGCGGCCCCAGTTCGGCCAGAGCCTTCTGCACCATGCCGCGCTGCGAATACATCACCTGTTCGGGCGAGGGCGCTTGCTGCGGCCAGTTATCGCTGGTGGCGTCGTCTTCGTCGGTGGTGGCCGTGCTCGCCGGTGCCGGCGCCGTGTCGGCCGCCGCGACCGGGTGACTCGGCTCGACGGCAAGCGGAGCCGACGCATGGCGGGATACCGCCACCATGAGCAATACGCCGGCTGCGAAGGCGAGCAGGGCGATCAGGGCTATACGCATGGCGGGAACCCGAGAAGGTCAGAGAACGATGTCGTCGAACGTGCGATACGCCGGGTGGCGCGGCGCGTCGGGAACGTCCAGCGGCTCGCGCAACAGCCAGCCCGTGCGTAATCCGGCCTCGCGGGCAGCATCGAGTTCTTCGACGATGTCCGAGAGGAACAGGATGTGTGCCGGCTGTTCGCCGATGGCCTCGGCAATGAGCTCGTAGGAACGACGCTCGCGCTTGGGGCCGGTTTCCGTATCGAAATAGCCGGAGAACATGGGCGTGAGATCGCCCGCGTCGCTGTAGCGGAAGAACAACTTCTGCGCCGGCACCGAGCCGGAGGAATACACGTACAGGTGCAGGCCGTCGGCGCGCCATGCATGCAGCGCCGCGGATACTTCCGGATAGACGTGCGCCTGGTAGTCGCCGCCTTCGTAGCCTTCCTGCCAGATCATGCCCTGCAGCGCCTTGAGCGCGGTGGACTTGCGGTCTTCCCGGATCCAGCGCAGCAGCAGTTCGATCACGTCCTGGCGCGGCGCCTCGACGATGCCTTCTTCCTTGGCCGCTTCGTGCAGCCAGTGCTGCACTTCGGGCGTGTCGCCGTGCGTTTCGATGAAGGCGGGCAGCCGCTTGTAGGCGTACGGAAAAAGCACGTCCTTGACGAAGCTGATCGAGCTGGTGGTGCCCTCGATATCGGTGACGATGGCGCGGATGACGGTCATGCGGAAAAGCCGGGTTGCAGGGGCCACAAGCTTACCGGGCGCCGCTCCCCCGGGCGAGGGGCGGCCTGCCGGTTCATGATCCTGTTCACCCGTCCGGCCGTAGGCGACCGGCGCGCCGGACTCAGGCGACCGCGGCGGACTCGTGCGGCGTCATGCGGGGAAACTGCTGGGCGATGTCCTCGCCGGTGAACTGCGCCACCCAGCCTTCCTTGTTGGTGAACAGGCGAATGGCCACGAAGTAGGGCGCCTCGCTCATGTCGAACCAGTGGCGGGTGCCGTCGGGCACGCCGATCAGGTCGCCCTGTTCGCACAGCACGTCGTAGACCTTGCCGTCCACGTGCAGGGTGAACTGGCCGGCACCGGCAACGAAGAAGCGCACCTCGTCCTCGCTGTGCGTGTGTTCGCTGAGGAATTTCTGGCGCAGCGTGGCGCGATCCGGATGGTCGGGCTTGAGGCTGATCACGTCGACGGCCTGGTAGCCCTGTTCGGACATGAGGCGATCGATGTCGCTGCGGTAGGCGGCTATCACCTCGTCCTGGCTCGCGCCAGGCGCGATCGGCTGGTTCGCTTCCCATTGCTCGAAGCGCACGCCGATCTTCGACAGCTCGTGCGAGATGTCGGCGTGGTCGTGGTGCACCGAGAGCGGTGTCTGGGGTTGGGTGTCGCTGAAAATGCGCAGGCGGCTCATGCGGAGAGTCTCCTCAGGTCGAGTTCGCAGCCGAGCAGGAATTCCAACGCCTCCAGATGGCGGCGCGTCTCGGCCATGTCGCGGCCCCAGGTGTAGATGCCGTGACCGTTGATGAGATAGGCGTGCAGCGGACGGCCGCTGTCCAGCCACGCTTCGACCTGCGCGACCAGTTCCGGCATGTGCTGCGTGTTCGGGAACACCGGGATGGCGAGTTCGGCATCGTGCGTGGTCTGGCCGGCGATGGCCTTCTGCAGTTCCCAGCCCTCCAGCTTCACCACGCCTTCGGCGGCGAACAGGCGCGAGGCCACGCTCTGCGTGCGCGAGTGCGTGTGCAGCACCACGTTGATCTCGGGGAAGCGGCGGTAGACCTGCGTGTGCAGATCCGTTTCGGCGCTGGGGCGCGCACTGGTGCCCACGGCCTTGCCCTGCATGTCGATCAGCATGATGTCGTCGCGACCGAGCTTGCCCTTGTCGCGGCCGGAGATGGTGATCGCGGCGTGATCGCCATCCACGCGCATGGAGAAATTGCTGCTGGTGGCGGGCGTCCACCCGGCGGCGGCGAGCTCGCGCGCGGCGTCGGCGATGGCGTCGGAACGCTCGGCGAACAGTGCGGGCGAAATGGTGTCGGGAAGAACCTGGCTCATGATGTATGGACGTCCAAATGAGTTGACACTATACCACGCCGGTTTCAGGCATATGCCGAAAATGCGATCCATTCTCACGACTTATCGCTGGGCCGAGTAGCATTCCCGGAGGTTCGTCGCGGGTGCGGCGAATATGAATGTTCCAGACGGAGGTTGGACCTATGTCGCAAGAAAAAGATATTGAATCGCGTCGCCGTTTTCTCAAGGCCGCAGCCGGGACGGCTGTCGCTGCCGCCGTGATCGGCACGCTGCCGCGCGTGTCGCGCGCTGCCGATTTGCCGCACCTGGCTGATTCCGATCCGACCGCCAAGGCGCTCGGTTACGTGGAAGATGCCAACAAGTCGACCGATGCGAAGCGCAAGGCCGGCGACGTGTGTTCCAACTGCCAATTCTATTCCGGTGCGCCGACGGGTTACGGCCCGTGCCAGTTGTTCCCCGGCAAGGCGGTGAATGCGAAGGGCTGGTGCGTGTCGCACGCGCCGAAGAAAGCCTGATCGCTGCGCGCATCGCGTGATGAAAGGCCGGCATCGATGCCGGCTTTTCTTTTTTTCATGACGTCATCGTCACGCACGCGATCACGCGCGATGCATCGAACGTTTGCGTACACACGGAGAGAAACTCGAACCGAAGAACTCGGTGAGAGAGAAGATGCTGCCCAGACGCGTCAGGCCGAGGAGCTGACCCGCCTGACGCGCCGGGCGGCAATCCGGGGCCCACTGCCAAGTGATCAACCCACGGAGCACAGATGATACTCCGGGCGGGGCATTTTGGGGCCCGCAGGCCTCAAAATTTTCTTGAAAAAGTCTCGTTAAAGCTTTTAAAAACAATCACTTGCTTAATTATTAAAGACCAGGCCTCACGAATGATCGCCAAGGGAGGAGGATTCCTTCCCCAGGCGTGTGGTGTGCCTTTCCGCATTTTCGGCGACGTTGGCGGCAGATCGCCGCCAAAGCCGTTTGACCCTTCAGGAACGGGTGTGAAGGCGGCTGTGGCGGATGCCGTAGCCGAAGTAGATGGCCAGGCCGATGACGGTCCATATGATCATCAACAGCCAATTGAACCAGGCCATGGCGCCCAGCAGGGCCAGGCAGCTGAGCACGCCGGCGGGGCAGATTACCCAGGCCCACGGCACGCGGAAGCCGCGGTGCAGTTCCGGCGAGGTGTAGCGAAGAATCAGCACGCCCGCGCACACCGCGACGAACGCGATCAGCGTACCCATCGACGTGAGGTCGGCCAGCAGATCCAGCGGAAACACCGCCGCGAGCACGGCGATGCCGATGCCGGTGATCACCGTGTTGATGTGCGGTGTGCGGTGCTTGGGATGGATGCGATTGAACACCGGCGGCAACAGACCGTCGCGCGACATGATCATGAAGATGCGCGGCTGCGCGATGATCATCACCAGGATCACCGACGACAGGCCGATCATCGCGCCGATCTCCACCACCCAGCGCAGCCAGCCCAGCTCCGGATGATTCTTGATCGCCGTGACCACCGGCTCACTGGTGCCCAGCTCGGTGTACGAGATCAGGCCAGTGAGCACGGCCGCCATGGCCAGATAAAGGATGGTGCAGATCACCAGCGACACCAGTGTGCCGAATGGCAAATCGCGCTGCGGGTTCTTGCATTCCTGCGCCGCGGTGGAGGTGGCTTCAAAACCGATATAGGCGAAGAACACCATCGCCGCGCCGCGCATGATGCCGGACCAGCCGTACTTGCCCGGCCCCTCGTTGGCGGGAATGAACGGGTGCCAGTTGGCCGGATCGATGTAGCGATAACCGGCCACCACCACCACGATGATCAGGCCCACCTTGAGCGCCACCATCAGCACGTTGAGGCCGGCCGATTCGCGAATGCCGACGTAGCACAGCCACGTGAGCGCGAGCACGATGGCCACGGCCGGCAGGTTCATCAGGTGCCCGGTGGTGACCAGGTGTCCGTCGGTGAAGGCGAGCGGCGCTTCGGTCAGCGACGTGGGCAGATGGATGCCCACCTGGTCGAGCATGCTGGTGAAATAACCGGTCCAGCTGGCCGCCACGGCGGAGGCGGAGATGCCGTACTCCAGCACCATGTTCCAGCCGATGAACCAGGCCAGCAACTCGCCCAGCGTGGCGTACGCATAGGAATAAGAGCTGCCCGAGACGGGGATCAGGGTGGCGAACTCGGCGTAGCACAGCGCCGTGAAGCCGCTGCAGACTGCCGCGAGCATGAAAGAGATCAGTACCGCCGGACCGGCGTGTTCGGCCGCAGCCTGTCCGGTGACCACGAAGATGCCGGTGCCGATGACCGCACCGATGCCCAGCGCGGTGATGCCCCAGGGACCGAGCGTGCGGCGCAGGGTAGGGCCATGCGACGCGTCGTCGGCGTCGGAGAAATCGGTTTTACGTGCGAAGAGCTGTTTGAGCATGCGACGGCCTGGTGCCACGGGGTCAAAACGAGAGGGCCGGCGTGCAGCCGGCCCTTCGTGTCGGATCAGGAGTTTTGCTTGCGCAGTTTGCTATGGGAATACCCATAGAGGAAATAGATCAGCATGCCGATGGTGGTCCAGCCCAGCATGAGCGGCCAGTTGGCGCGGAACGACTGCCAGAACAGATACAGGCAGATCACCGAACCCAGAACGCTCACCACCCAGATGCCCGGTACGCGGAACGAGCGCGGCAGGTCAGGGCGGGTGTAGCGCAGGATCAGCACGCCGATGCACACGGTGGTGAAGGCCAGCAGCGTGCCCATGGACACCAGCTCGCCAAGGATGCTCACCGGGAACAGGCCGGCGATCACCAGCGCGGCCACGCCGGCGATGATGGTGGCCACGTGCGGCGTGCGGTGCTTGGCGTGGACGCTCGACATGCCTTTGGGCAGCAGGCCGTCCTTCGCCATGCTGAAGAAGATGCGCGAGGTGCCCAGCAACATCACCAGGATCACCGACGAAAGACCCGCCAGCGCGCCAAACGACACGATGGCCTTCAGCCAGTTCAGTTCCGGATGGATGCTCAGTGCAGTGGCCACGGGCTCCGGCGTGCCCAGCATGCGGTACGGCGCAATGCCGGTCAGCGTCAACGCCATGGCGATGTACAGCACGGTGCAGATGGCGAGCGAACCGAGGATGCCGATCGGCATGTCGCGCTGCGGGTTCTTCGCTTCGCCGGCCGCCGTGGAGACGGCGTCGAAGCCGACGTACGAGAAGAACACCAGCACCGCGGCGCGGAAGATGCCGCTCGTGCCGAAACGGCCCGGGGCTTCTTCCTTAGGAATGAACGGATGCCAGTTGGCCGGATCGATGTAGCGGAACGCGAAGATCAGGAACAGCGCGATCACCAGCACCTTGATCGTCACGATGAGCGAATTGACGAAGGTCGACTGCGTGATGCCCACGTAGCACAGCCAGGTGAGTCCGCTCACGATGAGCACGGCCGGCAGGTTGATCAGCGCACCGGTGGTCACGATCTGGTGCGTGTCGGTGAACTTCAGCGGCGCGCTCGACAGGTAGTCGGGCAGGGCCATCGAAATCCCGGTCCAATGGCCGAGGATGGAGAGGCACTCGTTGAAGTAGCCGGACCAGCCCGCCGCGACCGTGGCCACGGCGAACAGGTATTCCAGAACGAGGTTCCAGCCGATGAACCAGGCGACGATCTCGCCGAGCGTGGCGTAGGAGTAGGCGTAGGCGCTGCCCGACACCGGAATCATCGCGGCGAACTCGGCGTAGCACAGGCCGGCGAAGGCGCAGGCGATACCGGCGACGATGAAGCTGATGATCAGTGCGGGGCCGGCGTGTTCGGCGGCAGCCTGGCCGGTGATGACGAAGATACCGGCGCCGATCACCGCGCCGATGCCCAGCATCACCAGGTGGCGCGCGGTCAGTACGCGCTTGAGGCTGGCTTCGCCCTGGAGGCTGTCGTGCGGCAGTTCGCCCGCGTCGACGTGTGGCGACGCCTGAATCGGGTGCGTCGCGAACAGGTTTTTCAGCATGTTTCTCCCCTACCGCCGGATTTTTCGTTTCTTATGAAAAAGCGCGCTACCGTGACTTTCGCCATGGCTTTTACGTCGCTTCCCCTGCGACGACACGGAACCATAGCCCAGCGGGCCGGGAGGGGACAAGCTGCACTGCGGGCGGCCCCCGGGCCGTGCCAGTCTCGGCGGCGTCTGGAATAATGCGGCCCCGCCGCGTGCCCCGCGCGGCCTGTTTTCGACTGTCACGGATCGCCGATGAGCGCCTTGCTCGCCCAGTTTCAGCAATACCGCCAGCAATGGCCTCACGAAAACGACGCCGCGCATTTCGAGGTGTTCCTGGCGCAAGGCCCGCGGGTTTTCTTTCGCGACGCGCTGGAAGGGCATTTCACCGGGTCGGCCTGGCTGGTGAGTGCCGACGGCGAACGCGTGTTGCTGACGCATCACCGGAAGCTGCAACGCTGGTTGCAGTTGGGCGGTCATGCGGACGGCGATGCCGAACTGTCGCGCGTCGCCTTGCGCGAGGCGGAAGAAGAATCCGGTCTGACCGGCCTGAGCGTTGAGCCCGAACCCTTCGACCTGGATCGCCATCGCATTCCCGCGCGCGGCCATGAGCCGGAACACTGGCACTACGACGTGCGCTATGTGGTGCGCGCGGGGGCGAACGAGGCATTCGAGATCAACGAGGAATCGCTGGCGCTCGCGTGGCGTTCCATTCGCGAGATCGCCGACGATCCAGCCAGCGATGTCTCGCTTCGCCGGATGGCCATCAAGTGGTTGCAGCGCGCCTGATGCGGCCCACCGCGCAATGATTCAGGCGTACTTGGCGGGCGCAGGATTCAAGTGCCCGCATTCGACGCAGGTGCGCGCGTCGATCGAGCGGTAGAAGCGTTCGAACACCGGCGGAAAATCGCGCTCGATGCTGTCGAGGGTGAAGTACTCCTCGTACAGCTTGTGGTTGCAGCGCTGGCAGTACCACATCAGGCCATCTTTTTCGCCCGCGAGTCGGCGTCGTTCGATCACCAGCCCGATGGAGTCGGGCATGCGTTGCGGCGAATGCGGCACGCAGGGCGGCAGGTAGAACATCTGGCCGGCGCGAATGGGAATGTCGCGCGCCGCGCCTTCGTCCTGCACCTTCAGCACCATCTCGCCTTCGATCTGGTAGAAGAACTCCGGGCCTTCGTCGTAGTGATAGTCGGTGCGCGAATTCGGGCCGCCGACGATCATCACGATGAAGTCGCCGTCGACGATGCACTTGTTGCCCACGGGCGGCTTGAGCAGATGCCGGTGCTCGTCGATCCAGCGTTGCAGGTCGATGGGCGGCGTGAGGGCCATGACACGTTTCCGTGATGTTGGGGATGCCGGGAGCGGCACGGACCAGTGTAAGCACGCGGGCGCAGGCGATCCAGCGATCACCTTGCGCCCGCGCAGGAGATTACGGCGTCCAGCCCAAACTTTGGGCCAGCGCGCGGCCCGTGCGACGGTAGCCGTCGGGGCTGAGATGGATCAGGTCGCGGCCCATCAGGCTCGGCTGCGCGTGCGCCCAGCCGTAACTGCCGCCCTGGCCGCCCATCAGCCCCTGCCAGCTCCACGCGACGCAGCCGAAACGACTGCCGACCTCGCGCTGCGTGTTCTCGATCTGCTGGTGCACGCGACTGTAGGCGAGCAGCGGCAGCGGCGCGCCCTTGCCCTGGCGCAGCACGCCGCGATCGGGCGGCCCCACCAGCACGCATGAGGCGGAAGGAAACACCGTGCGCATGTTGGTGAGCGCCTTGCTGAGCATGGCGGCGTACTTGTCCCTGTCGAAATCCGGATCGGCGCCTTCGTTGGTGCCGTACTCCAACACCACGCCGTCGTAGCTCACGCCGTGCAGCGCCTGCGCGATGAGCTGGGGATTGGCATTGGCCCAGCCCTTCACGGTGGCGGAGGGCAGGCCGAACACGTCGAAGGTGACGGCGGGCGGCTGCACCGGATCGAGCACGAAACCGTAGAGCACCAGCTTGCCTTGCGACACGCGCAGCTTGAGCGTGGCGATGGGGCGGTCGCTGCGCACAGTCAGCGTTTGGCTGGTGCCGCTGGATGTCAGCGATGCGCTATGCAACGCGCCATCGTCGATGGCGTAGTCGACGGTGGCTCCATTGGGCGCGTCGTACACCACCTGCACTTGCTGCACGTCAGGCTGGCGCGATGCGTTGCGCAGATCCAGCCATAGGTAGCTTTCCGGCCCTGCCGCGGCCACGCGATTGGCCAGCGCCGGACCGATGTCGATGGGATTGGGCGAGGTGTATGCGATATCCGTGTTCCAGCCCGAGCCGATGCAATACGCACGCAGTCCCGGAAGATTGACGTTTGCGCGTCCCATCGTCGGCGGCAAGAAACGCGGGGCGACGCTCAGGCCCTTGTCGCGCAGCACGCTGATGAGCGTGGGCATGAATGGGCCGCCAGCGATGTGGCTGTCGCCCCAGAAGGCGATGCGCCGCGGCGTGCCGTTGCCAACCGCGAATCCGGCGATGGCTTGCGGATCGAGCGCAGGTTGGTCGCGCACGGTGGTGCGCACCAGCGGACCCAGTTCCGCGTCGCTGGGCATCTGGTTGCCAGTCATGGACACGCTTGCGGCCGGGCGCGTGGTGACTGCCTTGGGCGCAGGCGCTGCGTGTGGGCACACGAGATCGTCCACCGGGCTCGCCAGCCTGGCGTCCTGCGCCTGCGCGGGATGAGGCAACGAGAGGGCGAGAAGTCCAGCGCACCAGGCACTGATGATCAGTAAGCGCGAAACAGGTGCCATGCGCCGTGTTCTCCGTTCATTCAAGGATCCGATCCTGCCAGTTCTTCCGCCAGGCCGTTTTGCTTCAAGTAGGCGAGATGCTTCTTGCGCAGCTTCTTGCTGTAGATGCCGTCGGGCGTTTCGCCAAGGATAAGCTGCAGGTCGCGCACCACGTCGCCGCGCTCACCGAGGTGAAACGTCTGGGCGATCACACTTTCCTGCGTGTAGATATTGGGCGAGGTCGAGTGCGGGCGTCCGAGCGCCACCACGCAACGCCAGCGGGCGAAGCCTGCCGGTTTAACGGTAACGCCGTCCGCCTTGGTCCAGCCCTCGGTGGCGATGCGATTGGCCACGTCGATCTGCTGCGCAGGCGTGGCTTCCGCTGGCGTGGGCGCGAACTCGGCGCCGCCCCAGGTTTTCCAGTCTTCGATGGATATGCCCAGGCCACCCGAATGCCGACCCGCATTGCGCCAGTTGGCGTCGGTCTCGCACTGCGCCAGTTTTCGCCAGTAGGCCTCGCTGGCAGCGGGCTGCGGCGCGAGCACCAACGTGGTGGAAAGGTCGCCCGCCGTCGTCGTACCGGTTGAATCGTCGTTGGCGGATGCTATCTGCGTCGCTTCGTCGTCGCGCACCAGATGCCCGGTGCGCATGATGCCGGTGATGAAGACACGCTGCCCGATGGTCGTCAGGTGCACGCCGTCGGAAACGAAATAGTCGGGCTGATCGTCCGATGCATCGCTCCAGCGCACGACCACCACGTTCGGAAAATCCGGTGCGACGCGATCGATGAGCGCATTGTTCGCCTCCATCCAGCGACGCGGCACATGGGTGTTCACCAGCACCACGCGTTTGCAATCGGCCAGCATGGAAAGAATCTCGCGCAACTGGTCTTCGGTCACGTAGCCGTTGGTGCCGAGGTGAATGAGCGCCACCGAGCGCAACATGTCCGCGCTCTTGAGCGCCTTGAGCTGGCGGATCACGTCGGCCGCTTGCCAGCCCATGGTGGCATGCACGTCCACGCCCGGCAGCGTGGCCTTCAGCAGGCGGCTCGAACCGAGCAGCACCGAGTCGCCGATGGCAGTGACGTCGTTGCCCGTAAAACTCGCCGTGCCAGGTTCGTCGGACGGTGCCGATGCATCCGTTGGCGTCACCGGATCGACGTGGTCTTCGACCGACGCCGCAGGAATGGGTGTGAGCTTGTCATCGACCGTGAGCGCTGCAACCGGTTCGGTGACTTCCGGCAACGCGTTCGTGGCCACTGGCGTATCGACGCTCAAGGCGTCCCGCACGTCTTGCGCCGGACTGGCCGTTGCCGGCGCCTGCCAGAGGATCGCGCCCACCGCACCGAAAGCCAGCACGACCGTGCACGCCATCGCCAACCCTCGCCACCACGCATGGCGACGACGAGAGGCGGCGCGTGCATCGCGGAAGATGCGCTCGATCGCGCCGTGGCGTATCGGCATTTCCACGTAGCGATAGGACAGCGCCGCCAGCAGGAGCGTCAGCGCGATACGCAATGCCAGCACGGCAGTGCCATCCAGTGCACGCAGATCGATGCCCGGGCGCGCCAGCATGAACACCGGCCAGTGCCACACATAGATGCCATAGGAGCGCTCGCCGATCCATCGCAATGGCCGCACGTCGAGCCAGCGACCCAGCGGCAATCCCGGGTGAGTGGCGGTCACGATCAACAGGCTGCTCGCCGCGGCAGCCAGCAGGAAACCCCAGGGATAGAGCGTGGACGTGTCTTCACCCATCGCGGTGAACAGCGTCACCATGCCGGCCAGCGCCATGACGCCGAACATCACGCCCACACTGCGGCGTGCGAGGCGAAGCAGTTGCGTGCGCTGTGCCGGCTGCCACAACAGGCCCAGCGCCGCGCCGAACAGCAGGGCAAAGCCGTGGGTGTCGGTACCGAAATAGAGACGCGAAGGGTCGCCTTGGCCGGGATAACCCATGGTGTGCGCCAGCACCGCCATCCATGCCACTGACGCCACGCCGATCACGATGGCAAGAACGCCCAGCGCGCGACGCCCGAGGCGCGGCAACAACAGCGCGGCGAACGGCGCCCACAGGAGATAGAACTGCTCTTCGATGGCGAGCGACCACAGGTGTTGCAGCAGCGGTGGCCGGCCGGTGGACTCGAAGTAGGAGGTGTTGGAATGCAACAGCTCCCAGTTCGTCACGTAAAGGAGCGAGGCGACAACATCCCGGCGCAGATGAGGCAGGGCATCGCTGGCCATCCAGGCAGCGGCGATGACCACCACTGCCATCATCAGCCAGGACGCCGGCAGCAACCGCTTGGCGCGTCGCCAGTAGAAGTCGCGCAAGTCGACCCGCGCGGTGCTGTCCCATTCGCGAGCGAGCAATCCCGTGATCAGGAAGCCCGAGATGACGAAGAACAGGTCGACGCCGAGGTAGCCACCGCGGGCCCAGTAGACGTCGGCATGGAACAGCACGACAGCCGTAACGGCGATGGCGCGCAGGCCATCGAGTCCCGAGAGGCGTACAGGTAGTGGGGAAGGTGGAGGTTCATCCGTGACAGCGACAGCCATGTCGGAGGGAGATTCCACGTCCTGTGGATAGTCTGCGAGTAGCATGTTGCCGCTCTTGGTTGGAGGTCCGTTTCCATAAGCATGGCCGCCGATTGTGTTGAAGCGGCGGCCAATGCTGGCAAATCCATAGCAATTCGGCGGTGGCTTGCGGTCAAACCTCCAGCGTTGCGAGGTCGCCCTTTTCCTCGAGCCATGCCTTGCGGTCGCTGGCGCGCTTCTTGGCCAGCAGCATGTCCATCAACTTCGTGGTGCCGTCGTCGCCATCCACGGTGAGCTGCACCAGTCGGCGCGTGTCCGGATGGATGGTCGATTCGCGCAGCTGCGACGGATTCATCTCGCCCAGACCCTTGAAGCGCGTGGTGCTGACGGCGCCCTTCATTTTCTCTCGTTGCACGCGTTCGAGCATCGCGTTTTTTTCGCTTTCGTCGAGGCAGTAGAACACCTGCTTGCCCACGTCCACGCGGAACAGCGGCGGCATGGCGACGAACACGTGACCCTCGCGCACCAGCGCCGGGAAGTGGCGCAGGAACAGCGCGCTCAGCAGCGTGGCGATGTGCAGGCCGTCGGAATCGGCGTCGGCGAGGATCACCACCTTGCCGTAGCGCAGGCCAGACAGATCGTCCTTGCCCGGATCGCAGCCAATCGCCACGGCCAGGTTGTGCACTTCTTCCGAAGCGAGCACGGAACCGGATTCGACTTCCCACGTGTTCAAGATCTTGCCGCGCAGCGGGAGGATCGCCTGGAATTCCTTGTCGCGCGCCTGCTTGGCGCTGCCGCCGGCCGAATCGCCTTCCACCAGGAACAGCTCGGTGCGGCTGAGGTCGGTGGCGGTGCAGTCGGCCAGCTTGCCGGGCAGGGCGGGGCCTTGCGTGATCTTCTTGCGCACCACCTGCTTGGCGGCCTTCAGGCGTGCGCTGGCACGCTCGATGGCGAGCTGCGCGATGCGTTCGCCCAGGTCCACGTGCTGGTTGAGCCACAGGCTGAAAGCGTCGTGGATGACGTTCTCGACCATGCCCGCGGCGTTGCGCGAAGAGAGGCGTTCCTTGGTCTGGCCGGCGAACTGCGGATCCTGCAGCTTGGTCGACAGCACGAAGGCGAGGCGTTCCCACACGTCTTCCGGCGCCAGCTTCACGCCGCGCGGCAGCAGGTTGCGGATGTCGCAGAATTCGCGGATGGCATTGGTGAGGCCCGAACGCAGGCCATTCACGTGCGTGCCGCCCTGCGCGGTGGGAATGAGGTTGACGTAGCTTTCCTGCACCAGCTCGCCTTCCGGCACCCAGGCGAGAGCGACATCGAGTCCATCGGCTTCGCGCTGCACGTGGTGCACGAACAGTTCGGTGGGAATGGCTTCGGCACCGGCGAGTTCGTCGCGCAGGTAGTCGCGCAGGCCGTCCTCGTAATGCCATTCGTTGACTTCGCCGGTGGCTTCGTCGAGCAGCTTCACGTTGAGGCCGGCGCACAGCACGGCCTTGGCGCGCAGCAGGTGGCGCAGCTTGCCCAGCGAGATTTTCGGCGAGTCGAAGTATTTGGGATCGGCCCAGAAACGCACGGTGGTGCCGGTCTTTTTCTTCGGCACCGAGCCGATGATTTCCAGCTCGCTGGCGCGGTCGCCGTTCTCGAACGCCATGCGGTATTCGTTGCCGTCGCGGCGGATGGTGACTTCCACCCGGTTGGACAGCGCATTCACCACCGACACGCCCACGCCGTGCAAGCCGCCCGAGAAGTTGTAGTTCTTGCCCGAGAACTTGCCGCCCGCATGCAGGCGCGTGAGGATCAGCTCGACACCCGGCACGCCTTCTTCCGGATGGATGTCCACCGGCATGCCGCGGCCGTCATCGCTTACCTCGACCGAGCCGTCCGTATGGACGATCACTTCCAGCGTCTTGGCGTGGCCCGAAATGGCCTCGTCCACCGAGTTGTCGATGACTTCCTGCGCCAGGTGGTTCGGGCGCGAGGTGTCGGTATACATGCCCGGGCGGCGCTTGACGGGGTCAAGGCCAGAGAGGACTTCAATGTCGGCGGCGTTGTAGCGACTGCTCATGGGTGCGGGGTCGAAGCTCGGGAATCGGGGGAGAATGGCGGGGCGCGGGGAAGGGGTCAAGATGGCTGGGCCTGCGTGCCGACGAAGCCAGTGTTTTGCCCGTCATCCCGGCCTGCGCCGGGATGACGGGCAAAAAAAGCGTAAATCCGCCTTCGTGCGTTCGGTCGCCTGACTGCACGTGCGCCCACCTATCTATAGGTGACACATCTACAAAGGTGCGCAATGCCGCTCCAGCCACGCCAGGTCGGCATCTTCCAGCAGGGGCGCCAGCGCGGCGCGCACGGTGGCGTGGTAGTCGTCCAGCCAGGCGCGTTCCTCGGGATTGAGCAAGCCCGGTTCCAGGGCGCGGCGGTCGAACGGGCAGAGCGTGAGCGTCTCGAACGCGTAGAACTCGCCGAACTCGGTCTTGTCCGCCTCGATCACCACCGCGAGGTTCTCGTGGCGGATGCCGTGGCGGCCAGGCTTATATAAGCCTGGCTCGATCGACGTGATCATGCCCGGGTCGAGCGGCACTAGCGTGGCGCCGGAAGCGGGCGGGCGGATGCCGTGCGGGCCTTCGTGCACGTTGAGGAAGTAGCCCACGCCGTGGCCGGTGCCGTGACCGTAGTCCATGCCGCTGGCCCAGAGCGGTGCGCGCGCCAGTGCGTCCAGCTGCGGACCGCTGGCGCCCTTGGGAAAGCGGGCGCGGCTGAGCGCGATCAGGCCTTTCATCACCAAGGTGGCGTCGCGCCGCTGCTCGGCGGTGGTTTCACCCAGCGCGAGCACGCGCGTGATGTCGGTGGTGCCGCCCAGGTATTGGCCGCCGGAGTCGACCAGCAGCAGGCCCTGCGCCTTCAGCGTGCTGTGCGCCTCGGGCGTGGCGCGGTAGTGCGGCAGCGCGCCGTTGGCCATATAGCCGGCGATGGTCGAGAAGCTCTCGCCGACGAAGTTCGGTTGCGCGGAGCGCGCCTCGCGCACCAGTGCATCCACATCCAGCTCGGTCTGCGTCATGCCGGCGGTGACGCGCTCTTCCAGTCGGCGGAACGCGCGCACCAAGGCCGCGCCGTCGCGGCGCATCGCATCGCGGATGTGTTCCAGCTCCGCTTCCGTCTTGCGCGCCTTGAACAGCGTCGAGGGATTGGCGGCTTCGATCGTGGCGGTGGTCCCGGGTATGGCGGACGCAATCGCGACCACCACGCGATTGCCATCGAGCAGCAGTCGATCCTGCGCGCCGAGTTCGGACAGCGCGTCGGTCACCGTGGCGTAATCGGCGATGCGCACCTGGTCGGCGGTCAGCGCCTGCACCAGCGCGTCGCTGAGCTTGCCGCGGTCCACGAACAGCGTGGCGTGCCCCTCGGCCTGCACCAGCAGGTGGGCGAGGAACACCGGATTGCATTCCACATCGCTGCCGCGCAGGTTGGTCAGCCAGGCGATGTCGTCGAGGCTGGACAGCAGATGATGCGTGGCACCCAGCTTGCGCATGGCGGTGCGCAGGCGGCCGAACTTGTCGCTGCGCGGCTGGGTGGCGTAGCGCGCGGGATGTTCGACGATGGCGGCGTGCGGCAGGGCGGGACGATCCGGCCAGATCAGGGCAGGGAGGTCCAGGTCGGTACGCAGGCGCGCGCCGATGCGTTCCAGGCGGCGCTCCAATTGGCGCGCGGCGCTCAACGGGAAGCTGTCGCCAGCGACAGCCAACACCTGGCCTTCGCCCAGGTTGTCCAGCAGCCAGTCGATATGTTCGGGCGCGTGAGCCACGCGCTGCTTCATCAGCTCGATGCCGCTGCCGGCCAGTTCCTTGGCGGCCTGGGCGAAATAGCGGCCATCGGTCCACAAGCCCGCGTGTTTCGTGGTGACCACCAGGGTGCCGGCGGAACCGGTGAAGCCAGAAAGCCATTCACGGGCCTGCCAGTGCGCGGGCAGGTATTCGGAAAGATGCGGGTCGGCACTGGGAACGAGGCAGGCAGCGATGCCGTCTTGCTGCATGGCTTGCCGCAGGGCGGCCAGTTTCGTCGGCGTGGTGAGGTCCATCGGCGCATGGTAGCAGGGGCGCCGCAGCCTCGATTTTCTTTGTTTTTCGATCAGGTTCGACGGTGGAATGCGGGTGCGCGCGCTTGCTTTTTTTAGTCAAGTGGTCGCGGCGCCGTGCGCAAAATGTTGCACGTGCGGCATTGTGTCTCAAAGAGGCGAAAACGCGCGGACAAGTCGCTACCATGCCGCCCGTCCCCACGCTGTACCCCAGGTAGTCAGTGAACATGCATGCCCTTATTTCGCGCTTGCGCTACGCAGGCGTTGGCGCCGCTGTGTTGCTCAGCGGTTGCAACTTGGAAGTCCTCACGCCCAAGGGCGACGTGGGTTCTCAGGAGAAGTCCCTCATCCTGATCGCGCTGGGCCTGATGGCCATCGTGGCGATTCCGGTGATCGCGATGACGCTGTGGTTTCCCTGGCGCTACCGCAAGGCCAACAAGAAGGCCACCTACGCGCCGACGTGGTCGCACTCCACCAAGATCGAAGTGGTGGTGTGGACCATTCCCGCGATCATCGTGGCGATTCTTGCCGTGATCACCTGGACCAGCTCGCACGCGCTCGATCCGTACAAGCCGCTGGAATCGGAAGCCAAGCCGATCACCGTGCAAGTGGTGTCGATGGATTGGAAGTGGCTGTTCGTCTATCCGGAATACGGCGTGGCTTCGGTCAACGAGCTGGCGTTCCCGACCGATCGCCCAGTGAATTTCCAGATCACCTCCGATTCGGTGATGAATGCGTTCTTCATTCCGCAGCTGGGTAGCCAGGTCTATGCGATGGCGGGCATGGAAACCAAGCTGCACCTGATCGCTCGCGAGCCGGGTGCGTACGACGGCCTGTCGACCAACTTCAGTGGCGAAGGCTTCTCGGACATGCACTTCAAGGCCATCGCCACCTCGGAAGATGGCTTCAAGGACTGGATCGCCAAGGCCAAGACCGCGCCGTCCACGCTGGACATCAACAGCTACAAGACGCTGGCCAAGCCCAGCGAGAAAACGCCGGTCGCCTACTACGGCAGCGTGGCCGACGGCCTGTTCGCGAGCGTCGTCAACCAACACATGGACGGCATGTCGCATGACGCCGCCGCGCATGAGGGCATGTCGATGGACATGCATCACGACGCGCCGGAAGAAAGCATGCAGATGGACATGCACGAACACCAGGACGGGGGCGCTCCGATCTCAAAAAGCGTGTCCTCGAACATCACCCCGGCCAAGGCAGAGAAGTAAGCCATGTTTGGAAAGCTCACCCTTGACGCGATTCCCTATCACGAACCCATCGTGATGGTGACGCTCGCCGCCGTTCTCCTTGGCGGCGTGGCGATGCTCGCGGCTCTCACCAAGTTCCGTCTGTGGGGTTACCTGTGGAAGGAATGGTTCACCTCGGTGGACCACAAGAAGATCGGCATCATGTACATCATCGTGGCGATGGTGATGCTGCTGCGCGGCTTTGCCGATGCGCTGATGATGCGCCTGCAGCAGGCCACGGCCGCGGCCGATTCGGCCGGCTACTTGCCGCCGCACCACTTCGATCAGGTGTTCACCGCTCACGGCGTGATCATGATCTTTTTCGTGGCCATGCCGCTGATCACCGGCCTGATGAACCTGGTGGTGCCGCTGCAGATCGGCGCGCGCGACGTGGCCTATCCGTTCCTCAACTCGCTCAGCTTCTGGCTGTTCCTGTCGGGCGTGTTCCTGGTGATGGTGTCGCTGTTCGTGGGCGACTTTGCCGCGACCGGCTGGCTGGCCTATCCGCCGTTGTCCGGGCTTGATTACAGTCCAACGGTCGGCGTGGATTACTACATCTGGGCGCTGCAGTTGTCCGGTCTCGGCACCACGCTGAGCGGCATCAACTTCATCGTGACCATCATGAAGATGCGCACGCCCGGCATGACGCTGATGAAGATGCCGGTGTTCACCTGGACGGCGCTGGTCACCAACATCCTGATCGTGGCCGCGTTCCCGATCCTCACGGTGACGCTGGCGCTGCTCACGGCCGACCGCTATCTCGGCATGCACTTCTTCACCAACGATCTTGGCGGCAACGCCATGATGTACGTGAACCTGATCTGGATCTGGGGCCACCCCGAGGTCTACATCCTCGTGCTGCCGTGCTTTGGCGCGTTCTCGGAAATCGTCGCCACGTTCTCGAAGAAGCCGCTGTTCGGCTACAAGTCGATGGTGTACGCCACCTCGGCGATCGGCGTGCTCTCGTTCCTGGTGTGGCTGCACCACTTCTTCACCATGGGCTCGGGCGCGAACGTCAATGCCTTCTTTGGCATCATGACGATGATCATCTCCGTACCTACCGGCGCGAAGTTGTTCAACTGGTTGTTCACCATGTACCGCGGCCGCGTGGAATTCACCGTGCCGATGCTGTGGACGATTGGCTTCATGGTCACCTTCGTGGTGGGCGGCGTCACCGGCGTGCTGATGGCGGTGCCGGGTGCGGACTTCGTGCTGCACAACAGCGTGTTCCTGATCGCGCACTTCCACAACGTGATCATCGGCGGCGTGGTGTTCGGCTGCTTTGCGGCCATCAACTACTGGTTCCCGAAGGCGTTCGGCTTCCGCTTGAACGAAGCCTGGGGCAAGGCGTCGTTCTGGTGCTGGCTGGTGGGTTTCTACGTGGCGTTTGTGCCGCTGTACATCCTTGGCCTCAAGGGCATGACGCGTCGCATGAACCACTACGCGAACCCCGAGTGGCAGCCGTACCTGATCGTGGCCGCCATCGGCGCGGCGATCATCGCCGCCGGCATCTTCTGCATCCTCATGCAGTTCTACGTGAGCGTGCGTGACCGCAAGAAGCTCACCGATCCCAGCGGCGACCCGTGGGGTGGCCGCACCCTGGAATGGTCGATCAGCTCGCCCGCACCGTTCTACAACTTCGCAACGCTGCCCCAGGTCCGTGAACTGGACCAGTTCTGGGAAGACAAACAAAACGGAGTCGCCTACGTGCAACCTGCCAAGTACGAAGACATTCACATGCCCCGCAACACCGGCGTCGGTGTGGTCATGGGCGCGTTCGGTACGGTCCTGGGCTTCGCCCTCGTGTGGCACATCTGGTGGATGGCGGCTGTCGGCCTGCTGGGCATGATCGCCTCGTTCATCGTCCGCGCCTACGACCGCGACGTCGATTACTGGGTGCCGGCGGCCGAGGTCGAGCGCATCGAGCGTTCGCGTCACGCGCAGCTCAAGCAGTTCCAGACCACGCAGGTGGCTCCGGTGGCGGCGCCGCAGCGTCAGAAGGTGGCGTAAGTCATGAGCAGTCCTGCAGTAAGCGCCACCCACGGCGCGTTCGACGGCGTCTCCCATGGTGGAGACGCCCATCACCACGACGACGGATCCAAGACCCTGCTGGGGTTTTGGATCTATCTGATGAGCGACTGCCTGATCTTCTCGGGCCTGTTCGCCACCTTCGCCGTGCTGGCCAACGCCACCGCCGGCGGCCCGACCGGCAAGGAGCTGTTCGAGCTGCCGTACGTGCTCGGCGAGACCATGCTGCTGCTGATCTCGTCGGTCACCTTCGGCATGGCCATGCTCGCCATGCACGCCGGCAAGAAGAACCAGCTGTTGGCGTGGCTGGCGGTGACCTTCGTGTTCGGCGCCGGCTTCATCGGCATGGAAGTGCACGAGTTCGCCAAGCTGATCGCCGACGGCGCCGGCCCGAGCCGCAGCGCGTTCCTGTCCAGCTATTTCACCCTGGTGGGCACGCACGGCCTGCACGTGACCTGCGGCCTGATCTGGCTGGCGGTGATGATGGACCAGATGCGCCGCTACGGCCTGACCGACGCGACCCGTCGCCGCCTGTCCTGCCTGAGCCTGTTCTGGCACTTCCTGGACATCGTCTGGATCTGCGTCTTCACCTTTGTCTACCTGCGGGGGGCCATCTGATGTCCGGCAACCACTCTTCCCATGACGCGGCCCACCACGGCGCCGACCATGCCGACCACGGCAGCACCAAGTCCTACCTCGTCGGCTTCATGCTGTCGGTGGTGCTCACGCTCGCCTCGTTCGGCGTGGTGATGAGCGGCAAGGTGCCGCACGACCTGATGATGCCGGGCATCATCGTGTTCGGCGTGGCCCAGCTGGTGGTGCAGCTGGTGTACTTCCTGCACATGGGCACCTCGCCGTCGCAGCGAGGCAACCTCGCCATCATGCTGTTCACCCTGCTGATCCTGGCCATCGTGGTGGTGGGCTCGCTGTGGGTGCTGCACAACATGAATGTGAACATGATGCATCCGACCTCGCAGATGGTGCCGGTGGAGTAAGCCGGTTTCTGCTTGATGACAAAGGCGCCTATGGGCGCCTTTGTTGTTTCTGGGGGAACTCCGACCTTCATTCCCGTTTGGTGCCGCTCACCCTCATTCCGGCGGAAGCCGGAATCCAGCGCCTTTGAGACCGGGCGGAACTCACTGGATTCCGGCTTTCGCCGGAATGACTGTGAGGGTCGTGGGGCGGTGCCGGGAGGCCCCAACTTGAACGCCTCAGTCATTTAGACCCCGCAAACCCTCGCGGTGAAACCGTTCTTCCCCTAAAATACAAATTTCCAGCACGGCTGCATCCCATGACCCCCCTGATTTTCGTCACCGGCGGTGTGGTGTCCTCTCTTGGCAAGGGCATCGCCGCGGCGTCGCTGGCTTCCATCCTGGAAGCGCGTGGCCTCTCGGTCACCATGATGAAGCTGGATCCCTATATCAATGTGGATCCCGGCACCATGAGCCCCTTCCAGCACGGCGAGGTCTATGTGACCGACGACGGCGCCGAGACCGACCTCGACCTCGGTCACTACGAGCGCTTCGTCAACACGCGGCTTACCGGCAAGAATTCGATTACGACCGGCAAGATCTACGAGTCGGTGATCCGCAAGGAGCGCCGCGGCGACTACCTCGGCGCCACCGTGCAGGTGATTCCGCATATCACCGACGAGATCAAGCACTGCATCCACGAAGCCACCCGTGGCTACGACGTGGCCATGGTCGAGATCGGCGGCACGGTGGGCGACATCGAGTCGCTGCCGTTCCTGGAGGCCATCCGCCAGCTGCGCATCGAGCACGGCCCGGAAAAGGTGATGTTCATGCACCTGACCCTGGTGCCGTACATCAAGGCCGCCGGCGAGATCAAAACCAAGCCCACCCAGCATTCGGTGAAGGAGCTGCGCTCCATCGGTATCCAGCCCGACGTACTGCTGTGCCGTTGCGAACAGCCGCTGCCCGATGGCGAGCGCCGCAAGATCGCCCTGTTCACCAACGTGCCCGAAAACGCCGTGATCAGCGCGGCCGACGTGGACATCATCTACAAGCAGCCGCTGTGGCTGCACAAGCAGGGCCTCGACGAAATCGTGGTCAAGCGCCTGGGCCTGCAGGCCGGTCCGGCGGATCTTTCCTCGTGGCAGCGCACGGTCGACGCGGTCGAGCATCCGAAGGACGAGGTCAACGTCGCCATCGTCGGCAAGTACGTCGAGCACAAGGACGCCTACAAGTCCCTGGGCGAGGCGCTGCGTCACGGCGGCATCAAGCAGCTCACCCGCGTGAATCTCAACTGGGTTGATTCGGAGCAGGTCGAGGCCGAGGGCGCCGCCAAGGTGCTGGGCAACGCCGACGCCATCCTGGTGCCGGGCGGTTTCGGCAAGCGCGGCTTCGAAGGCAAGGTGCTGGCGGCCAAGTACGCCCGCGAGAAGGGCGTGCCGTACTTCGGCATCTGCTACGGCATGCACGCCGCGGTGGTGGACTTCGCCCGCAACGTGGCCGGTCTTCCCGAAGCCGATTCCAGCGAGAACGACCGCAACAGTCCCGATCCGGTGATCGCGCTGATCACCGAGTGGACCACGGCCACCGGCGAAGTCGAGCAGCGCAGCGAGCGTTCGGACCTGGGCGGCACCATGCGCCTGGGTGCGCAGGAATGCCGCCTCAAGGCCGGCACGCTGGCGCGCGAGCTGTACGGCCAGGACGTGGTGCGCGAGCGCCATCGTCACCGCTACGAATTCAACAATCGCTATCGCCAGACCTTCGAAGACCTCGGCCTGGTGATCTCGGGCAAGTCGATGGATGACCTGCTGGTCGAAATCGTCGAGCTGCCGCAGCAGAAGCATCCGTGGTTCCTCGGCTGCCAGGCGCATCCGGAATTCACCTCCACCCCGCGCGACGGCCATCCGCTGTTCATCGGCTTCGTGCAGGCGGCTCGCGAGTTCAAGGCGGTGCGCGAAGGCGAGCGTCTGGCCAAGGAGTCCGTGGCATGAAGTTGTGTGGCTTCGATGTCGGCCTCGACCAGCCGTTGTTCCTGATCGCCGGCCCCTGCGTGGTCGAGTCCGAACAACTGCAGATGGACACGGCCGGCAAGCTCAAGGAAATCACTGCCAAGCTGGGCATCAACTTCATCTTCAAGTCGAGCTTCGACAAGGCCAACCGCTCCTCGGGCACCAGCTTCCGCGGTCCCGGCATGGAAGCGGGCCTGAAGATCCTCGGCGAAGTGAAGCGCCAGCTCGGCGTGCCCGTGCTCACCGACGTGCACGAATACACGCCGATGAACGAAGTGGCTGCCGTGGTCGACGTGCTGCAGACGCCGGCCTTCCTGTGCCGCCAGACCGACTTCATCCAGAACGTGGCGCGCGCTGGCAAACCGGTGAACATCAAGAAGGGCCAGTTCCTCGCGCCGTGGGACATGAAGAACGTGGTCGAGAAGGCCAGGGCCGTCGGCAACGGCGACATCATGGTGTGCGAGCGCGGCGCCAGCTTTGGCTACAACAACCTCGTGTCGGACATGCGCTCGCTGAGCGTGATGCGCGACACCGGCTGCCCGGTGGTGTTCGACGCTACGCACTCGGTGCAGCTGCCGGGCGGGCAGGGCACCAGTTCGGGTGGCCAGCGCGAATTCGTGCCGGTGCTGGCGCGTGCGGCGGTGGCCGTGGGCGTGGCCGGCCTGTTTGCGGAAACGCATCCCGATCCCTCCAAGGCGCTCAGCGACGGCCCCAATGCGTGGCCGCTGGACAAGATGGAGGCGCTGCTGGAAACCCTGCTCGAACTCGACCAGGTCACCAAGCGACATCCGTTCCTCGAACATACGCTGTGATTCGTCTTGGGGGAGGCGAGTGAAGCGCATCCCCCGCAAATCAGGCAGGATGTTTCCCCCTCGCTTCATTCACCTCACAAGCTACGGACCCCATGAGCACTGAAATCACCCGCATCCACGCACGTGAAATCCTCGATTCCCGCGGCAACCCCACGCTTGAAGCGGAAGTGACCCTTGCCGGCGGCGGCTTTGGCCGCGCGGCCGTGCCGAGCGGTGCGTCGACGGGTTCGCGCGAAGCGGTGGAACTGCGCGACGGTGACAAGGCGCGTTATCTGGGCAAGGGCGTGAAGAACGCCGTGGGCAACGTCAACGGTGCCATCGCCAGCGCGCTGAAGGGTTTCGACGCCGCCAACCAGGGCGGCCTCGATGCCAAGCTGATCAATCTCGACGGCACGCCGAACAAGGGCAAGCTGGGCGCCAACGCGCTGCTGGGCGTCTCCATGGCTGCCGCACATGCCGTGGCCGCGCAGAACCGCCAGCCGCTGTGGCAGTACCTCGCCAGCATCAACGGCACCACCGGCAAGCCCGGTTCGCTGCCGGTGCCGATGATGAACATCATCAACGGCGGCGCGCATGCCGACAACAATGTCGACGTGCAGGAATTCATGGTGCTGCCGGTGGGCGTGTCGAGTTTCAGCGAGGCGCTGCGCGCCGGTGCCGAAATCTTCCACGCGCTCAAGAGCGTGCTCAAGGGCAAGGGCCTGAACACCGCCGTGGGCGATGAAGGCGGCTTCGCGCCGGACCTGCGCTCCAACATCGAAGCGCTCGACACCATCCTCGAAGCCGTGAACAAGGCCGGCTACAAGGTGGGCAGCGAGATCCTGCTTGGCCTTGACGTGGCCAGCTCGGAGTTCTTCAAGAACGGCAAGTACGACCTGGAAGGCGAAGGCAAGGTCTACACGCCGGAACAGTGGGTCGATGTGCTGGCCAGCTGGGCCAAGCAGTACCCCATCGTCACCATCGAAGACGGCATGGGCGAAGGCGACTGGGACGGCTGGAAGCACCTTACCGACAAGCTCGGCCAGAACATCCAGCTGGTGGGCGACGACCTGTTCGTCACCAACCCGACCATCTTCAAGGAAGGCATCGACAAGAAGATTGCCAACGCCATCCTGATCAAGGTCAACCAGATCGGCACGCTGTCCGAAACGCTGGAAGCCATCGCCATGGCCGACGCCGCCAAGTACGCGGCCATCGTGTCGCACCGCTCGGGCGAGACGGAAGACACCACCATTTCCGACATCGCCGTGGCCACCACCGCGACGCAGATCAAGACCGGCTCGCTGTGCCGTACCGATCGCGTGGCCAAGTACAACCAGTTGCTGCGCATCGAAGAAGCCCTGGGCTCGGCGGCACGTTACGCTGGTCGTGACGCGTTCCCGAATCTGGCCAAGCTGCCGGGCTGATAGGAGCGCGTCTCGCCCATGCTGCGTTGGGTCGCCCTGGTCCTGGTCCTCGTCCTGATCGCCCTGCAGGTGAAACTGTGGAGCGGCACCGGTGGCGTGCATGGCGTGGAAACGCTGCGCGCCGCAGTGAAGAAACAGGGTGAGGACAACGACAAGCTGACCCAGCGCAACCAGGCCCTCGGCGCGGATGTAAGTGACCTCAAGCACGGCGAACAGGCCGTCGAGGCACGCGCCCGTGCCGAGCTTGGCCTGATCAAGCCGGGCGAAACGTTCTACCAGGTGGTCGAAAAGCCGGGCGCCACGCAGGCGCCCGCGTCCGCAGCCTCTACCAACGGCAACCCATGAGCGCGCCGCTCTGGTGCGTGGTGCCGGCGGCGGGGCGCGGCACGCGCGTAGGTGGCAGCATCCCCAAGCAATACCTGCCGCTCGCAGGTCGTCCGCTCATCGTGCATACACTGGAGCGACTGGCCACGCACCCGCGCATTGCCGGCCTGATGGTGGTGCTGGGCGACAACGATGCGCACTGGCCTGGTATAGACCATCTGTATGGAAAACCCGTGCTCACCACGTTGGGTGGTGCCGAGCGTTGCGACTCGGTGCTGGCAGGCGTGCGTGCCTTGCCGGATACCCTCGGCGACGACGGATTCGTGCTGGTACATGACGCCGCGCGTCCCTGCGTGCGCGAAGGCGACATCACGCGGCTGATCGATCTTGGCGTGCCCGCTGGCGGCGGTTTGCTCGGTGCGCCGCTGCGCGACACGCTCAAGCGCGCGGACGCTGCCGGTCGCAGCGAAGTCACGGAACCGCGCGATCATCGCTGGCGGGCCTTCACGCCGCAGATGTTCCGTCGTGGCGAACTGTCGACAGCGCTGCAGGCCGCCCACGCGGCGGGCGTCACCGTAAGCGACGAGGCGATGGCGATGGAGCGCGCGGGTTTCGCGCCGCTGCTCGTCGAAGGCGCCGAAGACAATATCAAGGTCACCACGGCAACGGATTTCGCGCTCGCGGAATTCCTGTTGTCGCGTATGAGATGAGCCGCCACGGCTCCAAGGAGTACCCCATGATGCGGATCGGACAGGGCTTCGACGTCCACACGTTCGGCGAAGGCGACCACGTGATGCTGGGCGGCGTGCGCGTGCCGCACACGCACGGCGTGGTGGCGCACTCCGATGGCGACGTGGTGATCCATGCCTTGTGCGATGCCATCTTCGGTGCGCTGGCGCTGGGCGACATCGGCCGTCATTTTCCGCCGAGCCAGGAACAGTGGCGCAACGCCGACAGCCGCGTGTTCCTTCATCATGCCGCCAAGCTGATGCGCGAACAGGGCTATGCGCTGGGCAACGCCGACGTCACCGTGATCTGCGAGGCGCCGAAGGTCGGTCCGCACTCGCTGGCCATGCGCGAAGCGGTGGCCGAAGAACTGGGCTGCGAACTGGACCGCATCAGCATCAAGGCCACCACCACCGAAAAGCTCGGCTTTACCGGCCGCGGCGAGGGCATTGCGGCGCAAGCCTGCGTGCTGCTGGTACTGGCATGAGCGAGACAGGAGGCCGCTCTTCGGCCTCGCGTCTACACGATCAGCTGGAAGACATCGCCGAGTTGCTGCGGCGATTGCGTGGTCTTGGCCAGTTGCCCGAGCCCGATCTTGACCAGGGTTTTCGCGAAGTGCAGGTCGAACTGCAAAGCCTGCTCGACGCCCTGCATCCGGCCGACATCGCTTATGTGCTCGAGGCCTTGCCGCTCACCGACCGCCTGGCGATCTGGCAGCGCGTCAAGGCTGATCGCGACGGCGAGATTCTGCTGGAAGTCTCCGACGCGGTGCGCGAGTCGCTCATCGCGGACATGGACGAGCACGAGATCCTCGCCGCCGTCGAACCGCTGGATGCCGATGAGCTGGCCGATCTTGTCGACGACCTGCCCACCGAAGTGCTGCCCGAACTCATGGCCAGCCTCGATGCGCAGCAACGCGAGCGCGTGCAGGCGGCATTGTCGTACGAAGACGATCAGGTCGGCGCGCTGATGGACTTCGAGATGGTCACCATCCGCGACGACATCAGCCTCGAAACCGTGCTGCGCTACCTGCGCCGTTTCGAGGAACTCCCTGCGCAAACCGACAAGCTGTTCGTGATCAATCACGACAACCTGCTCACCGGTGTACTGCCGCTGCACTGGCTGCTGGTCAATTCGCCCGAGAAGCGCGTGAGCGAGGTGATGGCACCGGACGTGAACACGTTCCATCCCACGGACGATGCCTACGAAGTGGCCCAGGCCTTCGAACGCTACGACCTCGTCACGGCGCCGGTGGTGGATGGCAACGGGCATCTCATCGGCCGACTCACCATCGACTCCATGGTCGACGTGCTGCGCGAAGAAAGCGAAAGCGAAGCGCTGAGTCGCGGCGGCCTGCGCGAAGAGGAAGATGTCTTCGCCTCCGTCTGGAAATCGATCCGAAATCGTTGGGCGTGGCTGGCAATCAACCTGGTGACGGCCTTCATCGCCTCGCGCGTGATCGGCCTGTTCGAAGGCTCGATCCAGCATCTGGTGGCGCTGGCCACGTTGATGCCCATCGTCGCGGGCATCGGCGGCAATTCGGGCAACCAGACCATCACCATGATCGTGCGCGCACTCGCGCTGGACCAGATCACGCCGGCCAGCGCGCGTCGCCTGTGGCGCAAGGAGATCGCCGTGGCGCTGATCAACGGCGTGGTGTGGGGCAGCGTGATTGGCGTGGTGGCGTGGCTGCTCTACGACAACTTCCCCCTGGGCGTGGTGATGACCGCGGCGATGACCTTGAACCTCGTGCTTGCGGCGTTCTGCGGCGTCGGCATTCCGCTCATGATGATGCGGATGGGGCGCGATCCGGCGCTGGGCTCCAGCGTCATGATCACCGCCATGACCGACTCGGGCGGCTTCTTCATCTTTCTCGGTCTCGCCACGCTGTTCCTGATGTAATGCGCCCCGGCGCTTTTCTTCTTTTGTTGCCGGCACGCCGGTGGAGTCTCATGTCTGATCTTGAATTGCCCTATGCCTACGGCAACCCGCCGCTGTCCGCCGTACTGCGCAGCACTCCAGAGGATTTCCAGGTCGAGGAAATCCTCGGCTACGACGCCGATGGCGAAGGCGAGCACGCGCTGTTGTGGGTGGAGAAGCGCGGCGCCAACACCGATTGGGTGGCACGCGAGTTGGCGAAGTTCGCCGGCATTCCGCCGCTCAACGTGGGCTATGCGGGACTCAAGGATCGCCATGCCGTCACGCGCCAGACCTTCTCCGTGCAGCTGGCAGGCAAGACCGATCCCGATTGGTCGGCGTTGACCGCCGAGGGCGTGAAGGTGCTGGCGGTGACGCGTCACAAGCGCAAGCTCAAGCGTGGCGCGTTGCGCGGCAATCGCTTCGTGCTGGTGTTGCGCCAGGTCGATGGCGATCGCGTGGTGGCGGACCAGATCCTCAAGCAGATCGCACAGCGCGGCGTGCCCAACTATTTCGGCGAGCAGCGTTTCGGTCGCGAGGGCGGCAACGTGGCGCAGGCGCGCGCAATGTTCGCGGGGCGCCGCGTGGATCGCGACAAGCGTCACTTCCTGTTGTCGGCCGCGCGTTCGCACATCTTCAACGCCGTGCTGGCGGCACGCGTGGAGCGCGATGCATGGGATTCGCCGATGGAAGGCGAGATCTGGTCGCTGGCGGGTTCGCGTTCGTGGTTTGGACCGGAGCCGTTCGATGCCACGTTGTCGCAGCGGTTGGCGACGGGAGACATTCATCCGTCAGGTCCGTTGTGGGGCCGTGGCGAGACGCCGGCTCAGGCTGAGGTGGCGTTGTTGGAGAACGCCATCGCTGCGGACAATGCCGATCTCGCCGAAGGCCTTGTAGCCGCGAAGATGGACCAGGAGCGTCGCGCCTTGCGGATGATTCCTCAGGACCTGACGTGGCGTTGGCTCGATGGCGGCACGCTGGAGCTGAGCTTCGGGTTACCCGCGGGGGCGTACGCCACTACTGTGGTAAGAGAGTTGGCGATTACGGGCTAAATAGGCCGTCATATACACTCGGGCCGAATCGAATGCCTTTCCGCGAAGCTGCGCGGTCGTTACTGCTGTGCACATGTACGAAGAAGCGTTAGACCTGCGCTTAGGCTTGAGGAGTTAGTTCCGCCCATGGAATGGCACGCTCGACGAGAGGGATGCATTTTTTGCCTGTTGCTTGGTACGGCGGCCGTGGTTGCTGAAAATGACTTCGCATTTGCGCTGTATGACAAATATCCAGTCAGGCCTCTGCATACGCTCGTCCTTCCCAAACGACATATCACGGATGTGTTCTTTTCGACCGCGCAGGAACGAGAAGCAATGCATGAGCTTATCTTGTCGTGCCGCGAAACTATCCTGCGCGAAGACGCCACCGTCCTAGGTTTCAATCTCGGGTCCAATATCGGTCACGCCGCTGGGCAGAAGATATTTCACGCGCATGTCCATCTGATACCGAGACGGGACGGTGAAGCCGAACTTCCCGGCGCGACGAGCGGCTGATTTGTTCGGCAACACGTCCTAGTGCCCCTTCAGCAGCACGACAACCGCTCCGGTTCCGCCTTGCATTGGCCTGGCCGAAGCAAACGCCACCACATCGTCACGGCGTCGCAGCATGCGATCGGTCAGCACTTTCAGTACGGGGCCGGCGGCGCGGGAGCGTAGCCCTTTGCCGTGCACGATACGTACGCAGCGGATGCCGCGGTGTTTGGCTTCGGCGAGGAAATCCGTGATGCATGCCTGCGCGGTGGCGGCGTTCATCTGGTGCAGGTCGATCTCGTCCTGGATGCTGTACTGGCCGCGCTTGAGCTGGCGCAGCAGTTTGGGCGGATAGCCGTCACGCAGGTAGCTCAGTTCTTCGCCGACTTCGAGCAGGCCGGGGTCGAAGGCCATGTCCAGCAGTTCGCCGGGCACGGCGGCTTCGTCCGCCTCGAACATGAGCGGGAGCGGCTCGGGCTTGGGCGCCGACGGCGCGGGTTCGACCGGGTCGATGGGTTTCACGTCGCCAATCGCCTCGCGGAACAGGCGGGCATCGTCGTCGGTTACCGGAGTGGGCGGGCGCGGTTTCATGCATGGAATCCTAATGCACCTGCGTTACGGCGGCGTCGCGTCGCGGTTGAGCCGGCGACCACGAATGGCGGCACATCGGCGGCTGGAAACGTGAGACAGGCTGATGTGAAACCGCTGCGCCGGTCCGGTAGACTTCAGGCTTCACCCGGCGTGCGCCGTCCAACCCGCGCCGCCGCGATTGGCTTTGAACGGATCATCATGCGAGTTCTTGTTTCCAACGACGACGGCGTGGATGCACCGGGCATCCGCGTGCTCGCCGAACGCCTCGGCGCGGTCGGCCAGGTGACCGTAGTGGCACCCGACCGCGACCGCTCGGGCGCCAGCAACTCCCTCACGCTCGACGCGCCCATTCGCGCGCTGCGCATGGACAACGGGTACTACCGCGTGGCGGGCACGCCCACCGACTGCGTCCATCTGGCCCTCGCCGGCATGCTGGACGAAGAGCCGGACATGGTCGTCTCGGGCATCAACAATTCGGCCAACCTCGGCGACGACGTGATCTATTCGGGCACGGTATCGGCCGCGATGGAAGGTCGTTTCCTTGGCCTGCCTGCCATCGCCGTGTCGCTGGTCAGCAAGGACCATAAGGGCGAGCACTACGCTTCCGCGGCCAATGCCGTGCTGCTGTTGATGCAGCAGTTGCTGGTCGATCCGCTGCCGGCGGACACCATTCTCAACGTCAACGTGCCCGACCTGCCGTGGGATGAGATCCGCGGCTTCGAAGTCACGCGATTGGGCAAGCGCCACCGTTCGGAACCGTGCATCAAGCAGACCGATCCGCGCGGCAAGGAAATCTGGTGGATCGGCCCGGCAGGCGATGTCGACGACGCCGGCCCGGGCACGGACTTCAACGCCGTGCGCCGTGGCTACGTGTCGGTTACGCCCATCCACGTGGACCTCACGCGCTTCCAGGCGCTGGAAAAGGTCAGCAGCTGGATCGGTGGTTTGAACAAGGGCGTGGCCGGCGGCAAGCCCGCCGATGAGGCAGCGTGAGGGCATGAACGTGCATCCTTTGCCGCCATCCGCGTTGAAAGGCGAGGGCATGACCTCGCAGCGCGCGCGTGACCGCCTGGCCATGAAGCTCAAGGACGAAGGCATTCGCGACCAGCGCGTGATCGACGTGATCCGCAACACGCCGCGTCACCATTTCATCGACCAGGCGCTTCATTCGCGCGCCTACGAAAACACCGCGCTGCCCATCGGCCATGGACAGACCATCTCCCAGCCGTGGGTGGTGGCGCGCATGACCGAGGCCTTGCTCGAGCGCCCTGACGGCAAGCAGGGCGTGCCGCAGAAAGTGCTCGAAATCGGCACCGGCTCGGGCTACCAGGCCGTGGTGCTCGCACAACTGGTGCCGCAGGTCTTCACGGTGGAACGCATCGAGGAACTGCTGCGCCAGGCGCGTCGCCGTTTCCGCCAGCTCGGCCTCAACAACATCCGCTCGCGACACGACGACGGCAAGCTGGGTTGGCCGGACGAGGCGCCGTTCGACGCCATCATTCTTACCGCCGCAGGCGATGCGATTCCGCACGCCGTGCTCGATCAGCTCAGCCCCACGGGCGTGCTGGTGGCGCCGGTGGGTTCGCCGAGCAACCAGACCCTGATCCGCATGCGTGGCGACGGGCAGGGCGATTTCATCCAGGAAGAACTGGCCGCCGTCAGTTTCGTGCCCCTGCTTGGCGGCATCGGCTGATGACACGCGGCCCACAAGGAAGCCACCACTGATGCGTCTGTTCGGACCGCTTTACGCGCGTGCACTCACGTGGGCGCGCCACCCCAGGGCTGTGTATTACCTCTGTGGCCTGAGCTTCATCGAAGCCTTCATCTTCCCGATCATGCCGGAAGTGATGCTTGCGCCGATGATGCTCGGCAAGCGTCACAAGGCATTCTTCTACGCCAACATCAGCCTGCTGTTCTCGCTGCTCGGTTCGCTGGTCGGCTACGCGCTGGGTCACTGGGCGTTCCACGCGCTGTCGCCGCTGCTGGACAGCCTGCACCTGCTCGCGCCCATCGAGAAGGGCGTCGACAACCTGCGTCTGCAGATGAACGAGCATTGGCTGGGCCTGATGCTGGTGCTTGCACTGGCCGCGTTGCAGCCGGTGGTGCCGATGAAGTTCGTCACCTGGGCATCGGGCATCGTGGGCGTGCCGGTGATTCCGTTCCTGGTGTGCATGGCGGTGGGCCGTGGCAAGCGTGTGTGGTTGCTGGCCCTGCTTATCCGCATCTTTGGCGAGCGTGCCGAGCGCATCCTGCACAAGCACATCGAGCGGATCGGCTGGGCCGCGCTGCTGATTCTGGCTGCATTGGCAGCCTGGTGGTTCCTGTCGCGCTGAACGCCGGCCGGCAGAACGATGCGTCTGTCGGCAATGTCCGCATGAAAATGACGCGGCGCCTCGTTATGCTGCTCACATGAATGGATATCTCCGGTCACTGATCCTGACCTCCACCGTCCTGCTGGTTGCCTGCGGCACCCAGCGTTCCGTCGTTGTCGAACCTGCATCCAGCGGGTCGTCGCGCGTCGTCACGCCGGCGCCGCGCCCAACGTCGAGCGGCACTTACAAGGTGGCGAAGGGCGACACGCTGTATTCGATTGCCTTCCGCAATGGCGTGGACTTCCGCGATCTGGCCAGCTGGAACCACATCGATTCGCCGTACACCATCTGGCCGGGGCAGGAACTGAAGCTGGCTCCCGCCGATGGCAAGCCGCCCGCAGCGTCGGCCATGCACACGGCGCCGGTGGTGGCGACCGCCGTCAAACCGCCTGCGTCGACCTCACATGTCGTGACGCCCGCACCAGAATCGCAGCCAGGTGTTCAGTCGGCACCAGCTTCGACCACTAATCCTGCGGTGGTTGCAGCGCCGGCCGCGGCGACGCCGGCACACGCGTCCACGCCTGCGCCGGCCGCCAGCACCACGCCGGTGGTTCCCGTCGCCGGTGCGCCTGCCGCCACGGCCGCGAACACGCCGCCGCCGGCTCCGCCCGTGCCGGCAGCGCCCGGTGCCACGCGCAGCAACGGTGGTGTGAGCTGGCGTTGGCCGGCCGACGGCACGCTGATCAAGCGCTTCCAGTCGGGCGATGCCATTCCCGGCATCGAGATCGGCGGCAAGTCAGGCGATCCCGTGCGCGCGGCGGCCGATGGCGTGGTCGTCTACAGCGGCAACGGTTTGGTCGGCTATGGCGAGCTCGTCATCGTCAAGCACAACGACAGCTACCTGTCGGCCTATGGGCACAACAGCAAGCGACTCGTGAAGGAAGGTCAGCGCGTCACCGCTGGGCAGCAGATTGCGGAAATGGGTTCGACAGGCGCGTCGCGCGACGAACTGCAGTTCCAGATCCGCAAGGACGGCAATCCGGTGGACCCACTGGGGTATCTGCCGTCGCGTTGAGTGCGAGAAAACAGGCGAGAAAGCAGGGAAGAGGAGTGAGAAGTGAGAGCGGGTGGCGGTGCTCTCACTTCTCACTCCTCTCCGCTCACTCCTGCCTTTCAGCCGGCAAGATGAAAGCAGCGACCACGCGGCGGCTTTCTCCGGCCAGCAGGTCGTAGGTGCGGGCGGCGGCGGCGTTGTCCATCACTTCTACGCCGACGCCTTTCTTCAGCAGGCCGGCCATGAAGGCCTGAGCTGGGAATACCTGGCGTTCGCCGGTGCCCAGCAGGACCACTTCCGGTTTCAGCGCGAGGATGGCGTCGATATGGCCGGCATCCAGTTCGGCGGCTGTCGCAACGGGCCAGTTTTCCACCAGCTGCTCGGGCGACAGCAGGAAGCTGCGAGTGAATTCGCGGTCGACCACGGTAATGCCTCGTGCGCCTACCCGGCGCACGAAGAGGTAGCCCTCGGGTCGGTCAAGCGACAAGTCCATCGCGGTATGCCTCTTAGCGGGGCAGGGCGAGCTTGGGCTCGTCCTCGTTGCGACGGAACAGCACCACGATGTGGCCGATCTGCTGCACGCTTTCGGACTGCGTGCCCTCGGCCAGGAAATCGATCTGCTGCTGGCGCTCTTCCTTGTCGCCACCGGAGAGCTTCACCTTGACCAGTTCGTGCTGGGACAGCGCCAGGTCCAGTTCCTTGCGCACAGCCTCGGTTGCACCCTTGGCGCCCAGCAGGATGACCGGGTGAAGATCATGCGCAAGGCTACGCAGGTAGCGGCGCTGCGAAGGGGAAAGTGCCATGCGTTCAGTCTCGGATTCACTGCGATAGGACCGGTAAGGGTATCATGCAGCCATCTCCCCCGTATCCGTGGCAGTCGCCGACCCATGTCTCGCAGCAAAAGTAGTTCCCGCTGGCTGCGGGAGCACTTCGATGATCCTTATGTGAAGAAAGCCCAGGCCGAAGGCCTGCGGTCGCGCGCCGTCTTCAAGCTGGAAGAGCTGGTCGACAAGGATCGCCTGCTCAAGCCCAACATGCGCGTGGTGGACCTTGGCGCCGCGCCGGGCGGCTGGTCGCAGCTGGTGCGCCAGCGTCTGGGCGACACCGGCCACGTGGTGGCCATGGACATCCTTCCCATGCAGGGCATTGGCGGGGTGGACTTCCTTCAGGGCGACTTCCGCGAGGAATCGGTGCTGCGCGAGCTGGAAAGCCGCCTGCAAGGCCAGCAGGTCGATCTTGTGCTGTCTGATATGGCCCCCAATATGAGTGGTGTGGCCCTGGCCGATCAGATTCGGGCGATGGACCTGGCCGAGCTGGCGCTGGATTTCAGCCGCCAGTGGCTCAAGCCCGGGGGCTCGTTTCTGATCAAGTTGTTCCAGGGGACAGGTTTTGACGAATACATCCGCAGCTTGCGCGCAGACTTCACCCGCGTAACGATGCGTAAACCCAAGGCCTCCCGCGCGCGTTCGCGGGAGGTGTATGCATTGGCCGTGGGACGAAAGGTCCCTGGCAGGCAATCTGGCGAGAACCGTGCATGAATGAAATGGCGAAAAACCTGCTGCTCTGGCTGATCATCGCGGTGGTGCTGCTCACCGTGTTCCAGAGCTTCAACCCGCATGGCGCCTCCTCGTCGGACCTGCCTTACAGCAGCTTCGTGCAGAGCGTGGACAACGGGAACGTGGCCTCGGCCAACATCAGTGCCGACCAGCCCGCCGCCATCAGCGGCAAGCTGAAGGATGGCAGCTCGTTCCGCACCGTCGCGCCGGTCCTGGGCTGGTCCACCAACTCGGTGGTCAAGCAGATGCAGGACAAGGGCGTGGAGGTCCGCCAGGAGCCCTCGAACAACGGCTTCTCGCTGCTGGGCCTGCTGCTCAACTGGCTGCCCATCATCCTTATCGTGGGCGTGTTCATCTGGTTCATGCGCCAGATGCAGGCTGGTGCCGGCGGTCGCGGCGCCATGAGCTTCGGCCGCTCGCGCGCCAAGCTGCAGGGCGAAGACCAGATCAAGGTGAACTTCAGCGACGTCGCCGGTTGCGACGAAGCGAAGGAAGAAGTGGGCGAGCTGGTTGAGTTCCTGCGCGATCCGGGCAAGTTCCAGAAGCTGGGCGGCAAGATTCCGCGTGGCGTGCTCATGGTTGGGCCGCCGGGCACCGGCAAGACGCTGCTGGCCAAGGCCATCGCCGGCGAAGCCAAGGTGCCGTTCTTCTCGATCTCCGGTTCGGACTTCGTCGAAATGTTCGTGGGCGTGGGCGCCAGCCGCGTGCGCGACATGTTCGAGCAGGCCAAGAAGCACGCGCCGTGCATCATCTTCATCGACGAAATCGACGCTGTCGGTCGCCATCGCGGTGCCGGCCTGGGCGGCGGTCATGACGAGCGCGAGCAGACGCTCAACCAGTTGCTGGTGGAAATGGACGGTTTCGAAGGCACCGAAGGTGTCATCGTGATCGCCGCCACCAATCGTCCCGACGTGCTTGATCCGGCGCTGCTGCGTCCGGGCCGTTTCGATCGCCAGGTGGTGGTCGGCCTGCCCGACGTGAAGGGTCGCGAGCAGATCCTCAAGGTGCACATGCGCCGCGTGCCGACCGCGCCGGACGTCGATCCGATGACCATCGCACGCGGCACGCCGGGCTTCTCCGGTGCCGATCTCGCCAACCTGGTGAACGAGGCTGCGCTGTTCGCCGCGCGCGAGAACGCCCGCGACGTGCGCATGAGCCATCTGGACAAGGCGCGCGACAAGATCCTCATGGGTGCCGAGCGCCGCTCGATGGCCATGAGCGAGGACGAGAAGAAGCTGACGGCGTATCACGAAGCCGGCCATGCCATCGTCGGTCGCCTCGTGCCCGAGCACGATCCGGTCTACAAGGTCACCATCATTCCGCGCGGTCGCGCGCTGGGCGTGACGATGTACCTGCCGGAAGGCGACAAGTACAGCATGAACCGCGTGGCGATCGAGTCGCAGCTGTGCTCGCTCTACGGCGGTCGCGTGGCCGAGGCGCTCATCTTCGGCGAAGACAAGGTCACCACCGGCGCATCGAACGACATCGAGCGCGCCACCAAGATGGCCCGCAACATGGCCACCAAGTGGGGCCTGTCCGACAAGCTCGGTCCGGTGACCTACGGCGAGGAAGAGGACGAAGTGTTCCTCGGCCGCGCCGTGACGCAGCACAAGAACGTCTCCAACGAGACCGCGCGCAAGATCGACGAAGAGGTGCGAGCCATCCTCGATCGCAACTACGCGCGCACCAAGCAGCTGCTGACCGACAACATCGACAAGCTGCATGTCATGGCTGATGCGCTGCTGCAGTACGAGACCATCGACGCGCGCCAGATCGACGACATCATGGCTGGCCGCGTGCCGGGCCCGCCGGCGGATTGGTCGAAGAACTCCAGCACCGGTTCCACGCCGCCGCCTCCGCCGCCGCGTGGCGACACCGGCGCCAAGGTGGGTGATCCGGCCACGCAGAGCCGTATCGCCGATCGCTGATCGCGCACTGCATGCATCGAGAAAAGGCGGCCATGTGCCGCCTTTTCTTTTGATGCATCCGAACCATGCGGCGCGCAGACGATGGCCGCGAGTGCCCGTCAATTCAGCGCGGGCGGCGTATCAGGAAGGGCAGTTCGGTGTCGTCGGCGATGTTTCGACGCGTGCGATTTTTTTTTGTGAAGGTGTAGCCGAAAGTGAAACAGAAGGCTAAAATAAGAGGCTCGACGGAAGTGCAGTTGTCGCCGAACGTGAAGATTCTCAGACGGCGATGCAAAAAATCTGAAAAAAAGTGTTGACGCACTGCCCTCGAATCTGAATAATTCCGCTTCTCGCTTCGGCGCTTTCCACTCCGGTGGTTAAGCGACAAGGCAAAGGTTAAAAACGCGCCCGTAGCTCAGTTGGATAGAGTACCAGGCTACGAACTTGGTGGTCGGGAGTTCGAATCTCTCCGGGCGCGCCATTTGAGAGCAGGTTGTGATGTTCGCATCACGGCTTGCACCGCAAGGCAATCCATCGCCACGCGGACCGAGCGTAACATTGGAAGTTCGGTTGCTTTGATACGGATTGACTAGGCTAGGCGTCACCCGTAGCATTTCAAAGCTTCAGCCCGAAAAGGTTGAGGGTTTCGAAATCGGGGTATAGCTCAGCCTGGTAGAGCGCCAGCTTTGGGAGCTGGATGTCGGGGGTTCGAATCCCTCTGCCCCGACCATGCAGATGCTATGCACAATGTGCACAAGCGCCTGTAGCTCAACCGGATAGAGCATCGGCCTTCTAAGCCGACGGTTGCAGGTTCGATTCCTGTCGGGCGCGCCAGTTCAAGATTTGCGGTGGATGTAGCTCAGCTGGTTAGAGCATCGGATTGTGATTCCGAGGGTCGTGGGTTCGAGTCCCATCTTCCACCCCAGTTGATCGAGTAAGTACAAACAGTTTCAGGGCCGTTAGCTCAGTTGGTAGAGCAGTTGACTCTTAATCAATTGGTCGAAAGTTCGAATCTTTCACGGCCCACCAATTCGAAAGGTACCTAGAGAAATCTAGGTGCCTTTTGTTTTGCGTGCTCTTCAGTGATGCGCGATGGTGCGTGACATCGTGTTCGAGAGTGCAGGGGGTGCGCACCGCGCACGACGCGTCACGTGACTATACATACTGCATCTTCACCGTCATCCCGCCATCAACGACGAAGTGCTGTCCGGTGACGAACGACGATTGGGCCGATAGCAAATAGACGGCCAAAGCACCGATGTCTTCCAGCGTGCCGACGCGGCCGGCGGGATGTTGCGCGTGATCGCGGCGACTGAGCTTCGGAGCACTGCGTTCGGATGGCGCACGCCATGCGTCGGTGGCTATCCAGCCCGGAAGAATGGCATTGGCACGCACGTCGGGACCCGCGCTGATGGCCAGGGCGTGGGTGAAAGCGAGCAGGCCGCCCTTGGTGGCTGCATAGGCTTCGGAATCCGGCTCGGACTGCAAGGCGCGGGTGGAGGCGATGTTCACGATGGCGCCGCCGTGGCGGCGCAATTCCGGAAGCGCGTGCTTCGCGCAGAGAAATGCTCCCGTGAGGTTCGTGGCCAAATAACGGTTCCATAGCTCGAGCGACAGGTCCGTGAGCGGGCCGGTATGCGGGTTGGCAATGCCCGCGTTGTTCACCAGCCCGTCGACGTGGCCGAAATGCTTGAGTGCTGCGGCCGTCCATCGCTTGACGATGGATTCGCGCGACACATCCAGCATCGCGAAGCCGGCGCGCTTGCCAACCTTCCATTCGTCGAGGCAGGCCTTGCCGGCATCGACATTCAAGTCACCGATGAAAACGTTGCCGCCCGCGCCAAGCACCGCTTGCGCCATGCCGCGGCCGATGCCCTGTGCGCCTCCAGTGATGAGAACGGTCTTGCCTTTCAGTGGCTGGGCGTCGAAGGGCGCGATGTCAGGCGTTTTCGTCATGGACGTGTCCTGGCGGATGGGGACGAAAGCTTGGCGAATGTCGTGCATAGGCGGGGTGGACGACGTTTCCTGATGCCTTCCCAGCGACTGCTGCTCGCGCATCGTCTGCCGGGCTATCGGCCAAACGGCCTAAACCCGGAAGGCGTGGTTTTGCGGAGCGCGCTGCAAGGGTTTGCCGTTCCCTTGAGCCGGGCCGGTGTTGCCGTGGCCGCCACTTTTTCGGTGGCCGTTGCGCGAGCGTGTTTTCCTGGAATCCATGTGCGTCAAGACATAGAACGAATGGCTTTGTCAAGTTTTCTTGGGCCGTGGATATACTCGTAAGTGACGCAGTTCACATTTTGTACGCAGGGGGCCCGCCATGAAAGTTCTCTCGCTGTTCTTTGCTGTTTGCGTTGCTGCCGTGCTTTCCGGCTGCGCCACGGGGCGCGGTTCCACCGAGGCACCCAAGATCGATCCGGCCGCGCAAGCGGTATCCACGTACAAGATCGGCGTGGACGACCAGTTGCAGGTCACCGTTTGGCAGAACCCCGATCTCAGCGTCAGCGTTCCGGTGAGGCCGGACGGCAAGATCACCGTGCCGTTGATCGGCGACGTGATGGCCGGCGGCAAGACGCCGGAAGAAGTAGCGGCCGAGATCAAGGAAAAGCTGCAGTCGTACGTACGTGACCCGCAGGTGGCGGTGATCCTCACGGCGCTGCGCAGCCATGAATACCTCTCGCGCGTGCGCGTTACCGGCGCCGTGCGCACGCCTGTCTCCATTCCGTATCGACAGGGCATGACCGTGCTGGATGCGGTGCTGGCGGCCGGTGGCACCACCGAGTTCGCGGCGCCCGATCGCACGGAGCTGTATCGCGAAGACAAGAACGGCGTGACCACGCCTTATGCGGTGCGTCTGGACAACGTGCTGCAGAAGGGCGACCTGGCCACCAATTACCCGGTGCAACCGGGGGATGTTGTCACCGTACCGATGCGTGCGTTCTGACGCCGCTCGCAGGGGAAGAGGGAGGACGTCGCCATGAGTGGAGAACTCAGGCCGATGGCAAGCCTTGTGCCGGCATTGATCAACGAGGCGCGTCGACGCCGCCTCGCGCTCGGTATCGCGTTTGCCTTGATCGCCTTGGCCGCACTGACGGCCGGCATGCTGTGGCCGCGCAAGTACGTCGCATCGACGACGATTCTTGCGCAGGAAAGCAGCATCATCACGCCACTGATGGAAGGCGCTGCCGCGCCCACGGCGAACAAGAATCGCGCCAACATGGCGCGCGATGTGATCTTCAGCCGCAAGGTGATGGCGAAGATCCTCGAAGCGGGCGGCTGGATGGCCACGAATCCTTCGCCGGTGGAGCAGGATCGCCTGGCCGAAGGCATCAAGTCGCGCACGCAGGTGCAGATCACGCGCGACAACCTGATCACCATCGCCTACAGCGACAACAACGCCAAGCGCACCTTTGAAGTGGCGCGTGCGTTTGCACAGCTGTTCATCAGCGAAAGCCTGGCATCGAAGCAGCGCGAAAGCCGCGAGGCCTACGAGTTCATCAATAGCCAGGTCGAGGCTTATCGCACCAAGCTTACCGATGCCGAGGACAAGCTGAAGGCGTATCGCGATGCCAACGCGGATGCGCGTCCCGGCAGCGAAGCCGACACCGCCGCGCGCATCAGCCAGCTGCGCACGCAGATCGAATCGGCGCGCATGGACATGATGGAACGCCGCTCGCAGGAAGGCTCGCTCGCCGCGCAGCTCAACGGCGAATCCGAAGTGAGCACCGTGCAGACCGCCGATGGCGTGCTGCAGATGCAGCTGGGCGAACTGCAGTCGCAGCTCAACAAGTTGCTGCTGACCTATACGGATTCCTACCCGGACGTGGTGCGCATCCGCCATCAGATCGAAGACCTGAAGAAGCAGCTTGCAGCCTCCGACCAGCGCCAGCAGGCGGCGCAACTGGCCGGCACGCCCACCACGTTGGACAACAACGTGACCTTCAATCCGGCGTACCAGCAGATCAAGACGCAGCTGGCCTCCGCCCGCGCCGCCAGTGCGGCGGCGGCCGCCCGCATGGGCGCAAGTGAATCGATGCTGCAGGCCGAGTTGCAGCGTAGCGCGCGCATCGCCAACTCGGAGAACGTCACCGCCGAACTCACGCGCGACTACAACGTCAACCGCGACGTCTACCAGGATCTGCTCAAGCGCCGCGAAAACGCACGCGTGTCGATGAACCTGGACGCCGAGCAGCGCGGCCTGAACTTCCTGGTGCAGAACCCGGCCGTGATGCCGCTGTCACCGACCGGCCTGCGCTTCTTGCATTTCGGCCTCGCGGGCATGGGGCTTTCGGTGGCGCTTCCGCTGGGCCTGTTGCTTGCGCTGGTGTGGTTCGACCCGCGCGTGCGCTCCGTGTGGCAACTGGAACAGGCCATCGGAACGCCGGTGCTGGCCACGATTCCGTTCTATCCGACGCCAGGTGATCGCCGCCGCGATCGCATGCGCAACACGATCGTGGGGTTGATCGTGATCGGTGTGGGCGCCGTCTATCTCATTGCCGTCTGGATACGGCTGAAGGGATGACCATGAAGAACCTAGAAGACGACAACATGTCCGAACGCATCAGCGAAGTGCTGGAAGCGGCCGCGCACAACCTGGAACTGCGCAAGACCTCGAGCCAGTCCATCGCGCGCATGCACGAGGCGGGCGGAGCGCTGGCACCTATCCAGCTCGAACAGCGGCGCATGATTCACCGCGAGGAATCGGTGCGGCAACAATCCGATGCCTTCCGCGAGATCCGCACGCGCCTGCTCGCTATGGGCGGCAACCACAACTTCGTGACCTTGGTGGTGGCCGTGAGCCCACGCTCGGGCAGCAGTTTCGTGGCGCGTAACCTGGCCGCGGCGTTCGCGTTCGACGAAGCCAAGACCAGCCTGCTGATCGACTGCAACGTGCGCTACCCGAACCAGCACAAGGTGATGGGCGTCGAGCCGGCACGTGGCGGCTTGATCGACCTGATGGACCATCCGGCCATCGGCATCGAATCGATCATCTACCACACCGGCGTGCCGCATCTTCGCCTGATTCCCGCCGGCAAATCGCGCGAGAGCAGTAGCGAGTACTTCACCTCGCATCGCATGCGCGCGGTCATCGACTCGCTGCGTTCGCGCTATGCGGACCGCTACATCTTCCTCGATGGGCCTTCCATCAAGGGTGCGCCGGACGCGCGGATCCTCGCGGACCTCGCCGATTTCGTGGTGGTGGTGGCCGGCTATGGGAAAGACACGCCGGGCGCGATCAGCCAGGCATTGAGTCATTTCGAACCGAGCAAGCTCGCAGGAGTCGTGTTCAACCAAGCGCCCTAGCCAGTTAGGGAGGGAGGCGCCATCACAGGGTGGGATGGTGCCTCAGGGAAACGGTCAGAGGAAAGGATATGCCGGCTTACAACAGGCTCGCCCGCGCCACCATGATTGCGCTCGTCGTCGTGCCTGGCAGTGCGTGGGCTGGCGACTTCGCATATTCGGTGTTCGGCAGCGTGGAACACAGCGACAACATTGCGCTTTCCACGGAAAACCCGCAAAGCACGAACGTCTTCGTGCCCGGCGTGAACTTCGCCTACCGGCAGTTCGGCTCCACACTCCAGGCGAACGTGGTCGGTACGGTGGAGTATCTCGACTACAGCAACAAGAATTTCGACAGCCAGTTGCTGGGCACGCTCAGTGCGCAGGCCAATTGGTCGGTGATCCCGCAACGGCTGGATTTCACCATCGAGGATGATGCCGGCGTGCAGCCGGTGGACACCCTGGCCAGCAATGCGCCCGACAACCAGCAGCAGACCAACGTGCTTTCGCTGGGGCCAGTACTGCACTTCCAGTTCAACGAAGCCACGCGCGGCCAGGCGGAGTTGAAGTACCTCAACAGCTACGCATCGAAGGTGGACGATTTCGATTCCTCCCGCGGGCTGGGTGCGTTTCGCGTGATTCGCGACGTGAACCCGACCACGCAGGTGTCGCTGAATGTGGAAGCGCAGCGCGTCGACCTGAAGAACAACGACGCCGGACCGGACTACACCCGCAACGAGTTCTATGCGCACTACGTCCACACCTTGCGCGATTTCGACGTGGACGCCTCGCTGGGTTGGGCATATATCGATTTCACCCACGAGCCGAGCGCTTCCAAGCCGATGGCGAACGTCACGCTGGGTTGGCGGCCAAGCGTAGACAACAGCTTCAGTCTCACCGGGCGCTACGAGTATTCGGACGCCGCGCAGGACATGTTGCTGCAGCCGGGCCAGACCATCGTGGACAGCATGACCAATGTCCCGACCAATCCATTGGACCTGATCAGCGATCCCACGCGCGGCGGTATCAATACCGGGACCATGGTGGTGGATTCGCAGGTGTACCTGGACCAGAGCGTCGAGGGTACCTACAGCTACCGCGGTGATCGTCTGTCGATCACCGTACAGCCGCTTTATCGAAAGCTGTCCTACCTCAACGACACCACCTTCAACCAGAAAGAGAAGAGTGGTGCCGTCAGCGTCGAGTACAAACTGCAGCCGACGTACTTTCTCACCGCGTTCGCCAACTACCAGCACCTCGACTACACCAATATCGATCGCACGGACAAGACGAGCCGCTTCGGCTTGACGCTCAGCCACGATTTCACGCAGCGCTGGAGCTGGCGCGTCGCCTATACCAGGCAAATACGCAACAGCACCGCCGTCCAGCAGAGCTATCACGAGAACGAATTCCTCGTTTCGCTGGTGTATCACCGATGAAGGCGCGCATCGAAGCCGAACTGCCGTTCTACTTCGGCCCCGGAAGGGAGCTGTTCGGTTTCTATCATCCAGCCGCTGCGGTCACGGGCACGGCCGTGTTGCTGTGTCCTCCGTTCGGCGTGGAGCACATCCGCTGCCACCGTTTGTACCGGCAATTGGCGCACGGCCTGGCGGAGAGCGGCTTTCCGGTGCTGCGTTTCGATTACTTCGGCACAGGCGATTCCGCGGGCGACAGCAGCTCGTTCGAATGGCCGCGTTGCCTGGCGGACGTGGCGACCGCCGCGGCCGAACTGCGCAACCGTTACGGCGGCAGCCGCATGCTGGCCTTTGGTGCGCGACTGGGTGCCAATGCCGCGCTGGCCGCGGCGCAGGCGGCGCGACTGGATGGCGTGGTGGCGTGGGATGCGATTACCGATGGCGCTGCACTGGTCCGGCAGTACGACCGGATGCAGGAGGCGCTGAAGGTTGACCTGAATCGTTTCGAGGTCGCGCGACCCGATCTCGATGTAAGCACGCAATGGCCCGGCTTCGAGACCAGCGAGCGCCTGCGCTCGCAGCTGTTGGGGCTACGTCTGCTGGATCCGGGCATTTCCTCGGCATGGCTGACGTCGTCGTCGCCGGATGAGGCGTCGCGCCTGGACGAGCCCTACGCCAGTAAGCAGATCCGTGTCGACGTATCGCCGCGCTGGGACGACGTTGACAGCCTGGAGTTGGCGATTCTTTCGCATCCATTGCTGGAATCCGCCAGGCGCCACCTGAAGGAGATGGCGTGATGCACGAACAGGCCTTTCGCTTCGGTGGCGCTCGGCATCTTGTCGGGGTGGTGGGCTTGCCTGCGGTGATCGAGCATGGCGTGGGCGTGATCCTTCTCAACGCGGGCATGGTGTATCGCGTGGGTCCGTTCCGTTTGCACGTGGAACTCGCACGACGATTGAACGGCCTGGGCTATCCGACGCTGCGCTTCGATCAGTCCACCATCGGCGACAGCGGTGCAAGCGGCCAGCGCCTGTCGCGGCCAGAGCAAGTGGTTGCCGATGTGCGCGATGCGATGGAGCTGCTGAAACAGCAATCGGGTTGCACGCGTTTCGTGCTGTTCGGCCTGTGTTCCGGCGCGCAGAATGCGCACTCCACCGCCTACGTTGATTCGCGCGTGGCGGGTGCGTTCTTCCTCGACGGGTACGGCCATCGCACCTTCGGCCAGCGCTTGCGCCATTACCTGCCGCGCCTGCTGAGCCTTTCCGTCTGGCGCCAACGGTTCACGCGTCAGCGCATACCGGTGGCGCTGCGGCCGGTCGAACCTGCCTTCGTGGTGGAGCCGCTGCCGCCGAAAGTGGTGCGCGCGCAACTGGCCGACATGCTCCAGCGTGGGCTCAAGCTCGATTTCATCTACAGCGGCGGCGTGGCGCGCTACTTCAACCATATCCGGCAGTTTCGCGAGTGCTTCGGCCGTCTCGCCGATCACCCATGCATCAGCGTCAGTTACTTCAAGGAAGCAGACCACACCTACGTTCTCAGCAGTGACCGCCAGCGCCTGCTCGATCATGTCGCGCAGTGGATGGGTCACCACTTTCCCATCACTCGGCCAGGGTCGTGAGCATGAACAAGGTACTCGTCACCGGTGGCGCCGGATACATCGGCAGCCACGTCGTACAGCAGCTCACGTCACGCGGCGAGCACGTGGTCGTGATCGACAACCTCAGTTCCGGTTACCGCGAAGCGGTGCAGGGCGCCGAACTGGTGGTGGGCAACGTGGGCGACACCGCGCTGGTGGCATCGGTGCTGCAGCACCACGGCATCGATGCCGTGATGCATTTTGCGGCGCATACGGTGGTGCCCGAATCGGTGAGCGACCCGCTCAAGTACTACGGCAACAACACCTGCAACACGCGCAACCTGTTGGCTGCGTGCGCCGAGGCAGGCGTCGACAAGTTCATCTTTTCGTCCACGGCGGCGGTATATGGCCTGACCGAGCATGGCGTGGCGGACGAAGATACGCCCACACAGCCGGCCAACCCCTATGGCCGTTCCAAGCTGATGTCGGAAATGATGTTGTGCGACTACTGCGCGGCTGGCGCGATGCGCCACGTGATCCTGCGCTATTTCAACGTGGCCGGCTGTGACCCGAAGGGCCGCATTGGACATTCCGCACCGTCGGCCACGCTGCTGATCAAGGCGGCGTGCGAGCACGCGGTGGGCAAGCGCGAATCCCTCGCCATCTACGGCACGGATTACGACACGCCCGATGGTACCGGCATCCGCGACTATATCCACGTGGAAGATCTCGCCACCGCACACCTGCGCGCGCTCGATCACCTGCGCGAGGATGGTTCATCGCTCAAGCTCAATTGCGGCTATGGCCATGGCTACAGCGTGCGCGAGGTGCTCGATTCGGTGGCTCGTGTGGGTGGTCATCCGCTGAATATCGTGGAGCTGCCGCGGCGTGAAGGCGACCTGGGCATGCTCATCGCCTGCAGCGACCGCCTGAAGCAGGTGCTCGACTGGCAACCACAGTACGACGACCTGGATTTCATCGTGCGCACCGCCCTGTTGTGGGAGCGAAAGATGGTGAGCAAGCGCGCGCCGCTATCGTCGGTGGCGTGATGACGTGGATGGTGCCAGCGGCGGGTCCTGGCTCTCAGCGGGTACCGCGACGCCCGGCAATCGTTTTTTCGTGTCTGGTTCTCCTGTTGTTTCCCATGGTTTCCTGGTCGGCTCCACATTCACATCGCACCAAGCCGGAGTCCCCCAAGGCACCGGCCGCAGCGACCGTGCAGGCGCCGACCGATAGTGCCGCGGCGCAACGCATCGTGGTGCACCAGAATGTCGGGGATGCCACGGACGTGCGTGTGACGGTCGGCATCCCCTTTCCGCCATCCGCACTACATGACGTGCACCAGCTGCGCATCCTCGATGCCGCTGGCAACGAAGTGCCGTCGCACGTCGACGTCACGCTGCTCTGGTACGCGCGGGACCGCAGCATTCGTGCCGTGCGTGCACAGTTCCAGGCGCAACTCGTGAAGGGCGAGGGCACCTACTACTTCTCGACCGGCAAGCCACGCACGCGCGAGGCGCCCGGCTGGCCGTATGCGCAGGAACTAGTTGCCGATTCGCATGGCGTGCGCGTGGCGGCAGCCCTGGCCACGCTCGATCCTGCGTGGTTGTGCGCGTCGCTGATCGCCGGTCCCCAGACGCCTGCCACCAAGGGCGAGGCGTACGCAAACTACGTGTCGACGCAATTCGAGTGGGCGAAGAAGTTGCCGGTGGACGATCACACGGCGTGGCTATTCGATCGCCCCACCACCTTGTTCAAGGCGTATGTGCGCACCGGCCGTTTCGACTACCTGCAGGCTGCCGACCAGAGTTATCACTTCTACATGAAGTACATCAAACGGGACGGACTGCCGTTCAGTCCCTTTTGCGGTGGCGGCTGGACGTACGGCAAGGAACCGTGCGACGTGAAGTACGTCTACGTCGAGCCGATCCTGCTGGCGCTGGCGCTCACCGGCGATGACAGCGAACATGATGCGTTGACCGTCGACAAGATGGTCACGCTCTGGCAGCACGGCGGCTGGAGCGGCACGCCAGGACCTTACACCGGCCCTGGCGAGCGCTTTACCGAACGACTCGCGGGCCTGGGGCTGCTGGCCACCATCAATGCCTACGAACTGACCGGCGACGCGCGCTATCTCGGCTACGCGCGCGAGCGCGTGGGCTGGTTGTACGACCATCAGCGCAGCAATCCCGACAAACTCGGCGACGATGGCTCGTGGCGCAACAGCTGGAATCTCCACGAGGACGATTCCTGGAAACCCGAGACCGACGTGCGCGGATCGTCGCCGTGGATGAGCGAGAACATCATCGACGGCCTGTGGCACACGTGGCTGGTGACGGGCGACCGCCGCATTCCGGAGATGATCACGGCGTTCGGACGCTACATGGAGCGCTACGGCTGGATCGACGTGAACACCATCGTCCAGGGCCACGAATGGCGCAATCCTTGCTCGGGTGACAAGGGACAGATCGCCTGGTACTGGGCATCGTCGAAGGCCACTCGCAGCAAGCTGGCGGATATCGAGGATTCCGACGGTTGGTACAGCGATTCGCACAACGTTGAACTGGTCATGCCGGTGGCGGCGGCCTACTACTTCGAACGCGATCCTCAGGAAAGCGAGGCATTGAAACGGCGTCTCGATGCACTGGCCTCGTCGTACAACACCGAGTGCGCGCAGATCGGCGACACGTTGCGCCGCTTCAACTGGAACAACCGCGGCAGCGGCGTGGCGATGTGGCTGCAGCAGCAACCGCCCGGGAGCGGATCGACGTCGCCGCTGGCGGCACACACCTCACCGTAGCGCTGAGTGGAAGGCAAGGGCATGAGCAGGGGCAGGTCGAGATGAATCGTCGGATGGCAGCACTACGGAGCGTGGCGCTGGTGTCGGCCTCCACCTATGTGGAGTACGCACTGGGCCTGTTCATCAGCGTGTGGATCGCTCGTGCGCTGGGTCCGGCGGATTTCGGCCGCTACGCGTTCACCGTGTGGCTGTGCGGCTGGCTGATGACGTGCAGCAACCACGCGCTTACCACATCGTCGACCAAGTTCATCGCCGAGGCGTATGGCGCAGGCCAGCCCGAGGTTGCCTCGCACCTTTCCTATCGGCTGATGCGCAACCAGTTGTGGAGCTGCGCCATCGTCGTCGCGCTGTTCTTTGCCGGCGTGGCCATCATCCAGCCGCAGGAGTGGATGGGCGTCATCATGCCCATTTCGGTGCTGGTCGCCATCGGTGTGGTGGCGAAGGCCAACTACAGCCTGCTGGTGGCGATATCGAAAGGCCAGGAGCATTTCGAGCCGGTGTCGATCGCCACGGTGATCTCCGGCGTGATCATGCTCGCACTGGTGGGACTGGCGACCTGGTTCCGCGCGGGGCTGCTCGCCTTCGTCGGCATCTTCGCCATTTCCTGCCTCACGCTGAATCTGATCAACCGCATGGCGTACCGGCGCTACTGTCTGCCGTTCGGTCCCGGCGAAGTGCCCGACGAGATGTCGCGGCGCATGACGCGCCACCTACGTCTTACCGCGGTACTCATCCTGCTGATTGGGCTCAAGACCAACACCATCGAGGTGTTCCTGCTCAACACCTATGCCAATTCCACGGCGGTGGGTTTCTTCGCCATCGCGGGTACGCTCACGCGCGGCGCAGTGGAACTGTTCTCCGTGGGCCTTACCAGTACGTTGCTGCCGTACATGGCGCGCGCGTTCGGCCAAAGCGGGCAATCGCAGGCGACGCGAGTGCTCTCGGAGGCCACGCGTTTCTATTGGGCGACCGGACTGATGATCGCCGGCCTGGGCTTCGTCACCACGCCTGGCCTGGTCACGCTGATGTACGGCAACAAATACGTGGACGCGATTCCGGCCATCGAAGTGACACTGGTGCTGGCCGGCCTGCTGCTCATCACCAACAGCATCGCTGCGTTTCAGGTGGTAACCGATCGCCAGGGCGATCGCCTGCGCATCTCGGGCTCGGCGCTGATCATCAACGTCATCCTGGGTTTCAGCCTGATTCCGCATTTTGGCTTGCTGGGTGCGGTGCTCTGCTATGCGGGAACGCGCCTGGCCGAACTGGCGATCTGTACGTTCTATATCCGTCGCGTGGCCAGCGCGGGTTTGCCGGTGGCCGTGATGATGCGCTTGCTCGCGGTGGGATTGGTGGCGACGGGCGCGGGTTGGCTGGTGGCCGATGTGACGCCTGGGCATTTCGCCTTCATCACGGGGGCGATCACGTTTGTTGCGATCTTCTTGCCGGCGAGTTTCCTCGTGCGTTATTGGAGCGAGGAGGATTTCCGGTTGATGGGGATGATTACGGACAAGTTGGGGCCGGTGGGGAGAGTGGCGAAGAGGGTGTTGGGGGTGTTGCAGGGGCCGGTGCCGAGGGTGCCTTGATGGTGTGGTTTTTGTCGGGAGGCCCGGGCGTTGCGGAACTTTGGGTTGCAGGCCAACCCAGGTTCGTCATCCCGGCGTAGGCCGGGATCCAGTGACTTTGCGCTTCGGTTGTCGCGATTCCGCCAGCGTGCCGCCTACGCAGCGGGCGTTTCGATCGGCTGCCGCCGCTCGAGTCACTTTTCTTTTGCTGGCCCAAAAGAAAAGTAACCCAAAGAAAATGACCTTTAGAGCGAAGGGCTCGCAGCATCGTGTTGGGATAAGCCCGAATGCTTGAGGATGGTTTTGGCGGGACACCCATGGGAGGCCACACAGCGGATACTCCGCAGCGCTGCGCAACGCGCCCGAATCGCAGAGGACTTAAAGCGGCCTCGCTTCGCATCGGCCTTTGCTTTGGCTTCGCTCTTACGTCCTCTCCATGCACCGCACCTCTCCTTCCCCCCAGGTGGGGAGAAGGCCGGGGCATTGCCAGCTTTACGGTGGTGACGGGCGGGTGCTCGCTAAAGACTTTCAGTTTGCCGCTCTAAAGGCGAGTCATCGCATTGCGTATCGCAGAAGGCGCAAGAAACGTATGGCTGCTTAAGCCATCCTCTTCCTCACCGCCTCCCACGCGTAATGGCACATATGCTGTGACGAGGAGAGCCAGCTAAGTTGTGCAATGTCGCGGTAGATGCGCCATTGCCAGCAGGCGGCGCGCCATTTGTCGGCGGAGACGGAGCCGTCGCGTACGCAGTAGTAGGCGAGGGGTTGGTCCCCGGGTACGCAGGAGGCTGCGCCGGCGCGGCGTACCATTTCCAGCCAGAACACATAGTCTTCGTGGCCCACGGCGCGGAAGGCGGCGTCGCCCAGGCTGCGGTCGTAGAGGCCGGTGAGGTTGCCGATGTGGTTGCTGCGCAGCATCTGGGCGTAGCTGACGGTAGCCGGCGGGCGCACGCACGAGAGCAGGTGGCCTTGCTCGGTGACGCGATCGTACGGCGTATAGGAAACGCGGGCGCGCGTTTCCTCCATGTGTTCCATTTGCCATTCGAGCTTGCGCGGATGCCAGCCATCGTCGCTGTCGAGGAAGGCGATATGGCTGCCGTTGGCCGCATCGATGGCAGCGTTGCGTGCGGCCGCCACGCCGCCGTTTTGCTTGGCGTGGATCACGCGCACGCGGTCGTCCACATCGGCGAGCGAATCGAGCAGCGCCGGCGTGTCGTCGGTGGAGCAGTCGTCGACGATCACCAGTTCCCAGGACGCATAGGTTTGCGACAACACCGACGCTACGGCGCCGCGGATGTATTTTGCCGCGTTGTAGGCAGGCATCACCACGCTGACCAGGGCGGAGGTCATGGCGATGCCTCTGCGGAACGCTTTCGACCGATGAAGTCGATCGACGTCACGCACAGCCGTTCGGGCGGAATGTGCGCAAATTGCGGGTGCACCTGCATCGCGGCCAGTTCGGCCAGACGTTTCTCGCGCGGGCACTCGGTGTTGAGCACGATGTCGAAACCCACCGCCGTCGCGCGATCCACGAACTCGTAGGCACGCATGCGGTTCTGGTAGAGGAATTCGTTGTCCCAGCGCCGCCATTCGCGGTCGGAGTACTTCAGGTAGTTGAGCTGGTTGATCTTGCCGTCGACGTACGCGTAGTGATCGCCGCAGTTCACCGAGTGGAACATGATGCCGCCGGGAGCGAGGATGCGCATGGCCTCGCGGAAGATGCCATCCACCGCTTCGGGAATCACATGTTCGAGCACGCTGTTGGAAAACACGCAATCGAGTTCATGCGCAGGAATGGTCGTGCGCGAGGCATCCGCCGGTGCCTCGTAGATCACCACGCCGTCGGTGGCAGCGGTGACGTCGTCGCTTCGTTGCAGCCGTTCGACCAGTTGCTGTTGGCGTCGACGGACATCGTCCTCGGCCAGGCCGCACGCCTCGGCGATGAGTGCCGTGTGGCGCCCGAGATTCGCCGCGCATTCCCTCACCAGGTCCAGCTTGATATGGCGATTCAAATCCACCGTGATGACCTGCCGTGCACCGCCGAGATAGCAGGCAAACGGAAACGTGGGATACCAGCCGCTGCCGATCTCGAACAGCCGCGCGCCCTTGATGGGAACACCCGCCTCGCGCAGGTGGCCGGCCATCAGGCGCCAGTCGTCCATCTTGATGTCGAACTCGCGCGTGAAGCCGCGCAAGCCGCCGAATCGGCGTTGCAGCACGTAATGCGCGTGCTCGCCGCCCGGCACGTGGCCCAGCACTTTCTGCAGCACGCCTTTGGCTCGCCAATGCATCGTGATTACTCCATGCCGGGGACGTTCGCGACGGCTTCGGTGGCGTGGTCAGGCGACCGTGCCGGCGATGTCCACCGGGTGACGCCGGGCGGTGGGGGAAGTTCGAAGTCGCGATAGCGCACAGGATTGCCTTCCATCCCGGCCTCCGCAGCCTTGATGATGTTGTACATCTCGCGTGAGGTGACGTAGTGCAGCACGTGGCGCTGCCCGTCGTTGTATGTCTTTTCCAGATGTTCGTGCATGGCGTGCATGGGCTCGCCAAGCAGCGTGTCCATGTCGCGTTCCTGCGTGCCGTGCGTGTGGATCTTGATGAAGATCCATTCGGGGCGACCTTCCACATGGATGCCCGTGCGCACCCAGGCGTCGACACGTTCCGGCGTGGGCGGACAACTGTGGCGCACATCCGAATTCTCGATGCGCGGCATGATCAGCTTGCGTCGACGCTTCCAGTCCAGACCCAGCGGCCCCTGCACGATCATCAGGTCGCCCGTGGGCGTGCCATTCACCCGCACCGGTGTGCCGGTGTCGTGGGATTTCGGACAGCAGGGATCGTCCGTGGCGTAGTAGATCGCGTTGATGGTGCGCGTCTGTGTTTCGCTGGGCGCGGAGGGCAGGGTGAAGTCGGCATAGCAGCCAAGTTCGCGCAGCAGGATCAGCTCATTGTTGATGCCGCACCAGCGGCCGTCGGCGCGCGAGTTGTCCAGCGACCAGTTGCCGTGGATGAAGCCGAAGCGCAACTGGCCCGAGCGCGGGTCGCGTGGCAGCGCGCCATGGCGCGCGTGCAGCAGTTCGTTGAAGCGCGAGATGGTGGCGCAGAAATTCTCGGGCGTGTCGTTGTCGTGGTGCAGGTGGATTTCGATTTCGCCGTAACCCTGCGCGCAAAGCCCGGCGATCTTGTCCAGGTGCTCGGGCAGGTATTCTTCTTCGGGATAGAAAAAGGTGTGCTGCGGCGGACGGCCATCGGCGTCGCGATGCCGCGATGCCATGGCGGGGTAGCCCGTGTGCCAGCGATCCACACGGCGTCGCTGGGTGTCGAGATCCACGCGACCCCAGGCCGGTTCGTAGTGATCCACGAAACAGAACATGATGTGCGTGGGCCCCTTCACCGCGGGGCGCGGACGCCGCCTCAGGTAGCTGCCCAGCCACACCTGCATGTTGCGCGAGCGGATGGCCATCCATGCCACGGCGCACAACGCGGCCGCGAGGACGATCAATACCAGCAATGCCATGGCCACCCAATTCATTGCACATCCCCTGTCAGCGACCGCGGTGCCCTGGCACGCGCGCGTCGCAAGGTGCGTTGCCTGGCGTCATGCAGGCAACGCGCGAAACGTGAATCCGCGCCGCTTCCACTCGGGCAGCAATTGTTCGAGCATGCGGCGCGAGCAATCGCTGTCGTCGTGCATCAACATCACGTCGCCGGCGCGGGGCGGTTGCGCGCGCAGGCGTTCGGTCAATTCATCGGGCTCGCGCTTCTGGTAGTCCAGCGAGTCGTACGACCAATAGGCCAGCTTGCGCCGGCTGAAGGCGAAACGCAGCGTGAGCAGCAGCGAGAACACACCGCGCGGCGGACGGAAGCCATGGTGGCTGCGTCCGTCGAAATGCGAGAGCACCTGATCGGTGCGTTCCACCTCCACCCATTGCTCGGTATGCGTGAGCGCATCGAACATCGGATGGCTGTACGAATGATTGCCCAGCGCGTGCCCCTCTTCGACGATGCGCTCCACCAGTTGCGGATAGCGCTCCGCTTCCCGTCCGATCAGGAAGAAGGTGGCCTTGGCGCCGTGCGTGCGGAGCAGCTCGAGCAACGCAGGCGTGTGGTCCGGATTGGGGCCGTCGTCGAACGTGAGGTACAGCGCCTTGTCCGCGTCGGGCGCGCGGGTGAACACCACGGCGTGTGGCATCCATTGCAGCAGTTGCATCTTTTTCGGTCGGAGCGTCATGAAGACAGTTCGCACGGAAAGGATGTGGAAGGGCCGGTCCCCGGGAGTGCCCCGGAAAGGCCGGTCGGCGGCGAACACACGGTCCAGCCGATAAGAGCACTTTGTCGCTAAGCCGCCTCGATATCCATTGGGCACATAGTCAATGGGGCATGCGACCGAAAGGCTATGACGAACGGCCGATGGACCCGCTGCGCACACGGCGGGACCGCAGGGAAACGGCTAAAACAGGCGCTTTTCCCGCCTCCGCCTTGGCAATTCGACTTATGGGAGCACCAGAGGCGTTGCGTTAGGCTCGTGCTGTCGACATCGGGCTCAGCAGCGTGCCCGACAGACCCGAGGGCGCGTCGTGTTCCATGCGCCGTCTTCACATCTCGTGATCAACCTGGACAGGGGACAGGTCATGGTGGCTACACGCCCGACCCTCGCGTGGGAGGGGGCATGCTAGAGCGTTACGGCGTCGTCTATTTCGGCAACGACTGGTTTGCCGAGAACCGCACCAGCAGCCATCACGTGGCCACGCGATTGGCGGCTCACATGCCGGTGCTCTACGTGGATTCACCGGGCATGCGCGCGCCACAGGCCAGCGGTCGCGACCTGCGCCGCGCCTTCCGCAAGTTGCGCGAGGCTTTGCGTGCGCCGCAGCGCGTGGACACCAATTTCTGGCACTGCACCGTGCCGCAGCTGCCGTTTCGTCGCATTCCGGGTGTGCCGTTGTTCAACCGCCTGTTCAGCCAGTGGGCGCTGCGCCGCGCCATGCGTGTGCTGGGCACGCGCCAGCGCATCTCCTGGTTCGTGACGCCGCATCCTGGTTTTCTCGCGCGACGGCTGGGTGAGAGCTTCTGCGTGTACTACTGCATCGACGACTACGCTGCGCATCCCGGCGTGGATGCCGAAGTCATCGCCGCCAGCGACCTTGCCCTGACGCAGTGCGCGGACATCGTGTTCGTCGCGCCACCGGCCTTGCTGGCCACCAAGCAGGCGCAGAACCCGCAGACGCGGTTCTCGCCGCATGGCGTGGATGCGCAGCTCTTCGCGCGCGCGTCCGATCCGGCAACGAAGGTTCCCGAACTCGCGCGCAGCCTGCGTGGTCCGGTAGTGGGTTACTTCGGTTCCATCCACGAGTGGATCGATGTGGAGCTGATTGCCTTTCTGGCGCGTTCGCGTCCGCAGTGGACCTTCCTGCTGGTGGGCTATGCCGCCATCAAGCTGCCCGAACTCGAGGCGCTTCCCAACGTGGTGTTGGCCGGCGCGCAGCCGTACGGCAGCCTGCCCGCGTGGGCCAAGGCGTTCGACGCGGCCATCATTCCGTATCGCCGAAACCGCCAGGTGGAAAACGCCAATCCGCTGAAGCTGCGCGAATACCTCGCCACCGGAAAACCCGTGGTGGCGGTAAGCAATCCGGAGATTGCGCGCTTCGCCCACGTGGTGCGCATTGCCGATGGGCACGAGGACTTCCTCGCCGGCCTTGAGCAAGTGCTTGCCGACGGGCCGGAAAAGGGCGCGGCCGAGCGCATGGCGTCGGTGGCCGATCAAACCTGGGATCGCCGTGTGGAGGATGTGTTGCGCGAAGTCGCCACCACGCTCGCCGCGGCGGACATGACTTTTGCTGACCGTCGGGTACCTGGATGAATGCTTCCGTCGACCATCGTCTGCGCATCGGCATCGTCGGTGCCGGCTACGTGGCGCGCTATCACATCGAGGCGCTGAAGCGGCTCGACTATGTGGAGATCATAGGCATCTGCGATCTCGACCGCGAGGCCGCGGGCAAGCTTGCGCAGGCGTTCGGTATCGAGCACGTGGTGTCCGATCTTGCCGAACTGGCCAATTGCCGCCCGCATGCCGTCTACGTGCTCACACCGCCGTCCAGCCACTGCGCGTTGACCTTGCGCGCGCTCGACATGGGCTGCCACGTATTCGTGGAAAAGCCGATGGCCGATTCGGTGGCCGAGTGCGACGCCATGATCGCGAAAGCGTGCGAAAAAGGCCTGGTGCTCTCGGTCGATCATTCCGACCTGTTCGATCCGATGGTCGTGCGCGCACGCGAACTGGTGGCCTCGGGTGCCTGTGGCGACCTGGTCGCGGTCGACGTTTGGCGAAGCTCCGACTATCCGCCCTACGGCGGCGGACCACTGCCCGGCATGGTGGCGCAGGGCTCCTATCCGTTCCGCGACCTCGGCGTGCACGGCCTGTACACGCTGGAAGCGTTCCTGGGGAATATCGAGCAGCTCGACATCCGTTACCGCTCCACCGGCAAGTCGACCACGCTGAAGTTCGACGAGTGGCATGCCACGGCCGAGTGCGCGCGCGGCACGGGGCGCGTGATGCTGTCATGGAACATCCGTCCCATGCTCAATCGCATCGTGGTGCAGGGCACACGCGGCGTGATCGAGATCGATCGCTTCCTGCAGGTGTGTCATGTGCGCCGCGTGCTGCCGGGCCCGAAATTCATTGGCATCGTGCTGGGCGCGTTCTTCGACGCCGTGCGCGATGTGTTCCGCATTCCCTGGAACGTGCTTCGCTTCGCCACAGGACAGTTGAAATCCTCGCCCGGCATCCAGGCCGGCGCACAAGCGTTTGCACAGGCCTTGCATGACGGCAAGGCGCCGCCTGTCAGCGCCGAAGATGGACGACGTCCCATCGCCTTGATGGAAGCGGCCTGTCGTCGCGCCGACGAGGAACGCAAACAGGAACTGGAAGCGCGTTACGAAACCCTGGCACCGGTCGATGCGCTGGTGACCGGCGCATCCGGTTTCCTCGGCCGAACGCTGCTCCATGCGCTGAGGCGGAATGGCCAGAGCGTGCGTGTGCTGGTGCGTCGCGCCGATCCGCGCATCAGCGCATTGGCCGACCAGGTGGTGGTGGGCGATCTTGGCGATCCGCGCATCGTGGAACATGCGGTGCAGGGCGCGGGCACGGTCTATCACGTGGGCGCGGCCATGGGCGGCGGTCCGCGCGATTTTGAGGCGGGCACCGTGTGGGGCACGCGCAATATCGTCAACGCCTGTCTCCGTCATGAGACGAAGAGGCTCGTCTACGTCAGCTCCATGAGCGTGCTCGATCACGCAGGACGCGATCCGGCGGTGGCCATCCACGAAGGTTCACCGCTGGAGCCGCATCCCGACTGGCGCGGCAGCTACACGCAGACCAAGTTGATTGCCGAAACGCTGGTTCGCGATGCGGTTCGCGAGCATGGGCTTCCTGCCGTGATTCTTCGTCCGGGTCAGATCGTTGGGCCGGGATCGGAGCACACCACGCCGAACGGAACGCTGGCCATCGCGGGTCGCTGGATCGCGGTTGGCTCGCCAACGCAGACGCTTCCACTGGTTTATGTCGATGACGTGGTCGACGCGTTGCTGCTTGCGGCGAATGCGCAAGCGGCGCAAGGGCAGGTGATTCACGTGGTCGATCCGGCCATCGTGACGCAGGGCGAGTATCTCGATCGCGTGCGTCGCAAGCGGGGCGGCGAATTGAGGCTGATGCGTTGGCCCACAGCGTTGTTGATGACCTTGGCAGTGGGCGTTGAAGGTCTGGGCAAGCTGCTGCACCGGAACGTACCGTTGACGCGGTATCGCGTGAGGTCGCTGCGGCCGTTGGCGAATTTCGATCAGCGGGTGGCGCGCGACGTGCTGGGATGGGCGCCGCGCGTGGGGTTGAGGCGGGGGATGGATGTGATGTTTGGGAATGAGGTGGTGGCGCAGGGGAGTGCTGTGCCCGTGGGTGACAAGTAGATCTTTCTTGCCGTTTGCTCGTCATTCCTGCGGAGGCAGGAGGTGCTTTTCAACAGCCGAAGGCGGGTCATCCAGTGACTTTGGATCCTATTGTCCGGTGATCGCGAGCTGGCTCGCCTGCGGCGGGCTTCCGAACCGCTGCCGCGGTCCGGGTCACTTTTCTTTGCTTGCCCAAAGAAAAGTAACCAAAAGAAACGGCACCCCGGATGACGCGCCTTCCGTCCGTAGGACGGAAGGTACGCGTGCGGGTTACGGGGTTTTTCGACAGGACATCCGTGTCCTGTCGAAAAACTGGCCGCATCCCTGCGGCCACCCTACGGGCTTTCCTCCACCCGCCCGCCGCTGTCATACGGGGACCCCGAAGAGCCAAGAGCCAAGAGCCAAGAGCCAAGAGCCAAAGCACGAAGTAGATACCTGATCGCGAGCACCCGCCCCTCTCCACCGTAAAGGTGGCAATGCCCCAACCCTCTCACCGTAGGGGAGAAGGAGAAGTGCAGTGCTTCGCGAGAATCCAACGCCGGCAGTCATGAGGCAGCGCAGCGACGTTGCGCTTTAAGTCCTCTCCGTTTCGGCGCGTGGCGGTGTAGCCGTACCGTTGATTAGGGAGATCGTGACGTTCCAGGCTTCGAAGGCCCCAAGGCTCGTATCCAACAGAACGCTATGAGCCTTTGCCCTGAAGGCCATTTTCTTTGGGTTACTTTTCTTTTGGGCCAGCAAAAGAAAAGTGACTCGAGCGGCGGCAGCCGATCGAAACGCCCGCCGCGTAGGCGGCACGCTGGCGGCAGCACCACAAAAGCGCGACCAAAGTTATCGCGATAACCTAAACCAGAGGCGCTGGATGACCAGCCTTCGGCTGTTGAGAAGCGCCTCCGGCCTGCGCCGGAATGACGAGCAAAATCGTCCTGCGTCAGGATGACGAGCAAAAGCGTTCGCCCAAGGAACGTCGCCCACAGAATGCTGTTTCTTTAGTTGTCTCACCTTGAGGAAGGCTGCAGCCTTCAACAGGCGAAAGCTTCCTCACGACGCCGAATAATTCACCTGTCCCGCCCGACTCATCGCCGCCCCCTGCAAGATATCCCCCAGCCGCTGGATGTTCTCATCCCAACGAAACCGGCTGGCATACGCAGCGATGCGTTCACCGTCCCACGCCTTGCCCAACGCATCGACCAATGCACCTTCAAGGCCAATGCGGTCATGCGCATCCACCAGAATCCCCGCCTGCTCGGGCAGCACTTCGGGAATGCCGCCCACGCGCGTCGCAACCACCGGCGTTCCGCAGGCCATCGCTTCGAGCACCACGTTGGGTACGCCCTCGTTGTGGCTGGGCAGGCACAGGAGATCCGCAGCGCGGAACCAGTCGCCGAGGGCGTAGTGTTCCACCGCGCCAACCAGTCGCACGCGCTCCTGGCAACCCAACGCGGCGGCACGTTGCAGCAGGGCTTCGCGAGCAGGGCCCGAGCCGACGAACACGAGGTTTGCATCCGGATGCGTGGACAGCACGCGCGGGAATGCTTCAAGCAAATCCAGGCAGCCCTTGGTGTCCTTGAGGTTGCCCACGTAGAGCAGGATGCGTTCGTCCTGCGGCAGCGAGAGTTTGCTGCGCGCATCACTGAGCGAGCCGCGCGTGAACAGGTTGGGTTCCACGCCGTTGTAGAGCACGTGCACACGCGATGGATCGACGCCCATCGCCACCGCCTTGTCGGCGAGCGCCTGGCTCACCGCCACCACGCCTTGCGCACCACGCAACGCCTGTCGTATCTGCGGACGGATCAACCCTTGTTCGGCTTTCACGTTGAGGTCGGTGCCATGTACCTTGACCACGTAGGGAATGCCCAGGTGGCGCGCCACCCAACTGGCAGCGGCGGCATCGGGATAGCCCCAGCTCAGCAGCATGCAGTCGTAATGCGCGCGGCGCAGACGGCGTAGTTTCTGGCTCAGCAGGGAAGCCAGCCAGCAGGCGGCGTGCAGCGAGCGGCCGATCACCGGCGGATAGAAGAACACGAATTGTTCGGTGTTGAGGTTGTTCACGCGGAAGGGCGCACGCTTGCGGCCGAAGCGCTCGCGGAAGTCCACCGCCGTGATCACGTCCACGTCGTGGTGCTGGCCCAGCCGTTCGAACTGCTGGCGATTGAACGGGCTGCGCAGCGGATCCCACGGCGACGGGAACAGGTTGGTCAGCACGAGCACCTTCAATCGCACGTGACACACTCCATGGCCTGGTAAAGGCGCTCGTAGCGATCGGCCATGGTTTCCAGCGAGCCATGCTTCTCCACCCAGTCGCGCGCTGCGCGGCCATAGGCGGAAGCGCGGTGCGGATCGCGCAGTAGCATCAACATGGCTTCGGCCAATGCATCCGCATCGCCGGCCGGTACCAGTTGACCGGTGCGTCCGCTGTGGACGATCTCGCCATTGCCACCCACATCGGTGGCGATGATGGGCAACGCCACCGCGCAGGCTTCCAGCAAGGCCATCGAGTAGCCCTCGCTGGTCGAGGACAGCACGAACAGGTCCAGTCCCTGCAGCAGGTCGCGCACGTCGTTGCGATCGCCAAGGAAACGCACGGCGTCATGCACACCTTCGTGCTCGGCGCAGCGTTCGAGCTCCGCGCGCAGCTCGCCATCGCCGATCAGCAACAGCATCGCCTGGGGATGTTGTTGGTGCACCTGGCGGAAAGCTCGGATCAACCCGGCCTGGTCCTTGGTCCAGTTCAATCGCCCCACGTTGCCGATAAGAAAGGCGTCTTCGTCCAGCTCGAGCAGCTCAAGCACGTGCCGGCGCATGTCGTTGGAAGCAGGCACGAAACGATCCACCGCAATGCCGTTGGGCACCACGCGTGTCATGGTGTGCGGAAGCATGCCGCGTGATACGCCGTTGCGCCGCGCCGCTTCGCACACCGTGACCACGATGTCCGTGCGTGCCAGCGCGCGGCGATAAAGCCATTCCTTGCGCCCGGTGCGTTGCCCCGCGCCCATGCCATGGCGCGTGTTGAGTACGCGCAGCACGTCCAGTCCGCACGAGGCCAGCACGGCCTGGTAGTGGGCTACCGCGTTGTGGGTGTGGAGCACGTCGGTATCGTGGCGATCGATAGCCCAGCGGGCACGGGCCAGCGCGCGCAGATCGAAACCGCGGCCCTTGTTGCAGGCCACCACGGGGATGCCGGCCGCATCCAGTTCGTGCGCCAGTGCGCCGGTTTCATACAGGCACACCACCTGGCATTGATGGCCTTGCTGCTGTTGCAACTGCACCAGGTCGAGCACCATGCGCTCCAGGCCGCCGCGGTTGAGGTTTTCGACCACGTGCGTGATGTTCATGCCAGCTCCGACAAGGTGACGCGCCGCTTGCCGCTGCGCGTGAGCGGAATGTCGTCGACGAACCGGTAATCCAGCGCCACACTGTCACCGAGCACCTTGGCCGTCTCGCGCTGGATGTATGCGATGGAGGCGTCATCGAACGCATCGCTGCGCACGATCGAAAGCTCAAGGCGGTCGAGCTGCCGTTGAATCAGTTGGAACCGCACCAGGCCAGGCACGTCCTTGAGCATGTGCGGGAAGAATTCGCCCGGCAGGATGCGGCCGTCCGGCGTGCGGATGGCGTCCAGCACGCGCCCATCGATGCGTTCCAGCAAGGGCAGGCCGCGTCCGCAGGGGCAATCGTGCGAGCTCGATGCGGAGGCCAGGTCACCGTTGACGTAACGTATGAACGGCATGCCGTAGTTCGAGAGGTCGGTGATGGCCACTTCGCCGGGGCCGTGCGCTGCGGGCTTGCCGTCGGCGCCCAGCAGTTCCACCACGAGGTGATCGGCGTTCGCGTGCAGACCGTGGTGGTGCGCGCATTCGGAGGCGATCAGCATGAATTCGCGGCAGCCGTAGGTGTTGTAGACGGGACTGCCGAACGCCTGCCGTATCGTCTCGCGCTGGTGCGGATGCAAGGCCTCGGCGGCACCGATCACGCTCTCCGGGCGATGCACCTTGCGGCCGGTCTCCACCATCCATTGCGCCAGCTGCGCCAGTGGATTCACGTAGCCCACGATGATGGATGGCCGGTACTGATCGATGGCGTCGGCGTACGCGGCCAGGTTCGACTCGGTCATCTCGAAGCTGTTGAGCACGCGACGAGCGAACAGCGCGTTGTAGAGGTTGTCCTTGAGCTGGTGCGCGCGGCCCGGTGTGCCCACCGTGCCGGCCCACAGGTACAGCGTGCGCCGCCCCGGGCGTGCACCGGCCCAGCCGTAGCCGCGCCACATCACGGCGATGCGGCGGTCGTAGCTTTCGCGCGTATAACCCAGTTCCAGCGGTTCGCCGGTGGAGCCGCCGGTGCGCTTGAACAGCAGGCGGCCACGCCACGACGACGCCTGCAGATCGGCGAAGTTCTCGCGGATGTCCGCCTTGGTGAGCACCGGCAGCCGCGCGTAGTCGTCCAGGCTGCGGATGTCTTCCGGCGTGATGCCCAACTCGCGCCAGCGGCGGCGATAGTAGGGCACCTCGCGATAGCAATGCTCGATCAGCGTCTTCAGCCGCTGGAACTGCAGCGCCTTGATCGCCTCGGGCGAATACCACTGGTCGCGCTCGTAGGACGCCAGCCAGGACAGCGTGCTGCGGCGGCGAAGGCCGCTCTCGTATGCAGGATAGAGCACGCGGCGGAAAGCCTGCTCGTACCAACCACTCATGGCGAACACTCCCTCACGCTTTGCAGGAAGACAGGTCGGGGCGTCTTCATCCCGTGGTCCTCAGCAGGATGGTCACCAGCACGAACAAGCCCGCGATGCTGCCGACGGCGGCGGGAATCCATCGCCCACCGCTCTCGCTCATGCTGAAGGTGGGCAGGCCCTCCACGCGCTGGCGTGCGCCGAGGTAAAAGCCGGTAACGATGGCCAGCACGACGTACAGCACGATCATGTAGCTGCGGCTGAGGAAGAACGCACACATGAACATGCCGCACAGCGAGAGCAGCAAGGTGAGCGCCAGCGGCCGCTCGGTATTCCACGCGGCAAAGCGCTCGGGCTCGGCCTGCGCGTCGGGCTTCAGGCGAAGTACGGCGGCCATCATCCAGAAGCTGTAGCCGATCAGCGCCAGCCACAGCACGTAACCCACGAAGCCGGTCTCGGCCAGCACCAGCACGAACGAGTTGTGCGCGGTGAGCTGGTTGTAGTCGGTGAAGTTGCCGGGCCCCACGCCGAATACCGGATGCGACTTGAACATCTGCAGGCCTTCGTACCAGGCATCCACGCGACCGTTGGCCGATTCCTCGCCGGCGTCGAGTTCCTGCATGCGCGAGGACAGCATCTTCATCGCGGCCAGCCCCACCGCACCGAGCACGCCGGCCACCACCAGTCCGCGGCGATACCAGATGTACGCGCCGATCACCACCAGCACGCCCAGCATGGCGCCGCGCGAATTGGTGAGATACACGCCGTAGAGCAGGGTGAGGATGCAGCCCAGCCAGAACAGCTTGCCGACGAAGCCTGCGCGCTTGCACAGCAGGGCGGCCATGGGGAACACGGAGACGAACAGCATGCCAAGATCGTTCGGATCGTTGAAGATGCCCACGTACTGGATGCGCCCATCCTCGCCGATGGGAATACCCGTCCAGCCGATGCCGGCATGCTTCTGCCCGATGCCATGCAAGGCGAGCAGCGTGGCGCACATCACCATTACGCCCATCAGGGTGAGGATGCGCCGGTGCGTGGTGCAGGCGGTGGCGATCATGAAGAAGGTCAGCACGATGGGACCGAACTTGCCCAGTTCCTCCTTCACGCCGCCCAGCCAGCCGTTGGCCACTTCGGAAACCATCAGCACCACGAAGAACGCGATCAGTATCAGGAACTGCGGTGCGCGCGGCGCCCGCGTGCCCGAAGCCAGCCACGCCGCGAACGCCAGCACCAGCACCACGGGCAGCACCGGCAGGCCGATCAGCGCGGTGATGTATTCCTGCGGTCGGACGATGGTCAGTACGACGTAGATGAGGATCAGTGGGAACATGATCAGTCGGTCGAAGCCAGATGAGCGGGCGTGGGATAACCGATGAGGCCTGGCAGCGTCAGCAACGCGGCGAACCAGGCCTTGCCGTAGTAGCGCTCCACCGCGATGCGATAGAGCGAATAGCGATTGTTGGCCGGCTCCAGATTGGTGCCGCTGATGTAGCTGCAGGCCAGGTCGAAGCCGGCATCGCGCGTCACCTCGATCACCTGCTGGTCAAACGCACGGTTGCTGCCAACGGGATAGGACATGAGCAGCGCCATCGGGCCGAGTTCGCGCAGCAGGGCGTTGCGGGAATCGAACACTTCGCGCTCCAGGTCTTCGCGCGGCAGCTTGGACAGCATCCAGTGGTTCACGCCATGCGAGCCGATCTCCAGGCCGGCCGCGCGCATCTCGCGCAGCTGGTCCCAGTTCATGGGCCGGCAATCGGCGGGATAGGCATGATCGGACGGCATGTTCCACGCGCTTTCCAGGCGGCGGATCATGGCGGCCTGCTCGAGCGCGCTGATCTCCTTCATGTGGTCCAGCACGCTGGTGGCCAGCGCGCGACGCTCGGCGCGCCAGGCTGGCATGGGCACGTCCATGTTCAACTCGGGCAACACAAGACGCTCCGCGTTGGTCAGCAGGATCATGTGCACCAGCCAGTCGTAGGCGTACGGCCGCCCGCTGTCGATGTGCCCGGTCGAAATGAAGAAGGTGGCCGGCACGCCCAGCTCCTTGAGGATCGGGAAGACGATGCGGTAGTTGTCGTCGTAGCCGTCGTCGAAGGTGATCACCACCGCGTCCGGCGGCAGCGCCTGGCCGGCGTTGATCGCAGCGGCGACATCGGTGAGGCGCATGGGCAGATAGCGTTCCTTCACCAGCAGCATCTGTTCGCGGAATTCCTCCGGCGTGGTGCTGATCAGCTCCATGTCGAACGGATAGTGATCCGGGTCCGGCACCGGCATCACGCGGTGATAGGCCAGGATGCGCAGATCCTTCTGCCACCACGCGCGCATCTTCTGCAGCGGGCTGAGCAGGCCGGTGTTGTAGCAAAGCTCACCCAAGCGTTCGCGGATGCCGGGGCCCTTCGCTTCGTTCGATGTCGGGCTCACCATAAGTGCTCACCTCGGCTCCGGGCGTAGGCGATGGAAGCCTGCGCGGCATAAAGATTGAGATAGAAGAACGCCACCACCAGCTGCACCGGCAACCAGCGTCCCGCGTGCGGGCGTGCCCGCTCGATCGGCACCAGCCCGATGCACAACAGCAGCAACACGAGCAAGGCGCCATAGGCCATGTGGTGGCGTGCGAGATAGGCCGTCGACAGCAGCAGCGAAAGGAAGAGCCAGGGCGCCAGCAGGCGCAAGAGCTTGTGGCTCATGAACCGGAACCACAGCGGATTGCGTGCCGGGGAAAGCAGCCACGGCGCCACGTCCATCAGTTGGAAACAGCCCACCATGGCGCGCATGCGGCGAGGTTGTTCGTCGAGTGGTACCTGAGCGGTTTCGCCCCAAACGACGGCGCGCGGTTCGAACACCACGCGCCGGCCGGAGGCCGCGACATCCATGGGAATGAGCACGTCATCCAGCAGCGTATCGGGTGGCAGCGGCTTGAACAGTTCGCTGCGAACGGCATACAGCGCCGCGCACACGCCGATGGAAGAACCACAACGACTCTCCTGAAGCCGCAGGAACTTCTCGTAGTGCCAGTACCCATTCACGCCATGCGCGAAGGTGCTGCTCACGTTCTCCAGCTCCAGGCTGCCGCTCACGGCGCCCACGCGCGGGTCGCCGAGGTTGCCCACCAGTTCGCGCAGGGCGAGCGGCGAAAGCTTGTGCTGCACGTCGGTCATCAGCAGCACTTCGCCGCGCGCCGTGGCCACGGCGTCGTTGAGGCAAAGCGCCTTACCGCGCGACACGGGAAAATCCAGCACGCGCACGCGCGCATCGTGCGCATGGCGCACCAGGGCGGCGGTGCGATCGGTGCAACCGTCGCAGGCCACGATGATCTCGATGTACTCGGCCGGATAATCCAGCGCGCGCAGGTTCTTCAGCTTGGCGCGGATGTGTCGCACGCCGTCGCGCACCACGATGATGATGGACACCGTGGGCAGGATCGGTTGCTTGCGTACCGGGCGGTGCATCACCTTGCTCCACAGCCACATGATCAGCGGATAGCCGACGAAGATGTAGAGCAGCAGCCAGAAGCTGACCCTGCACACCAGAATCGCTAGCGTCGTCATGTCGGTTCCCCTTGCACCGATATGGTCCTCTCACCGCCTGCCGAACAATTGCCGCAACCGCCCGCCCAGCGATGCCGTCTTGCCCGCCTCCGTCAAATCGCCTTCGGGCAGGGCGGCGGCCAGCGATGCGAGCGGACTCGTCGCGACGTCCAGCAGGTTGAGCTTCACGCCGATTTCCTTGCGCACCTGCGTGACCATCTCGATGGCCAGCAGCGAATGGCCGCCGATGTCGAAGAAGTTGTCGCTGGCGCGCACGTCGTCCGTGCCCACCAACCGGCACCAAAGCTGGCCCAGGTAGCGTTCGCGCGGATCGTCGCTGGCACTCACGCCAGGCTCCGCATCCACTGGCGCGGCAACATTGAGCACGGGCGGTGGCAGCGCCTTGCGATCGGTCTTGCCGTTAGGCGTGCGCGGCAACGCGGCCAGGCGCACCAGGTGTTGCGGCTGCATGTAGGCAGGCAGGCGCGCGGCGAGTTGCGCGCGCAGCTTCGGCCACACGTGTTCTTCGTCGTCGCTGCACACGGCGTACAGCACCAGGCGGTCATCGTTAGGCGCCACTTCGCGCACTACCACCACGCAATCGAGCACGCTGGGTTCGGTGCGCGCCACGGCCTCGATCTCGCCGGGCTCGATGCGGTAACCGCGAAGCTTGACCTGGAAATCGATGCGACCCAGATGCTCCAGCGTGCCGTTGGCCAGCCAGCGCGCACGATCGCCGGTGCGATAGAAGCGCGCGCCCGGAGCGAACGGATCCGCCGGAAAGCGTTCCGCCGTCAGTTCGTCGCGATGCAGATAGCCAAGCGCCACGCCATCGCCACCGATGCACAGCTCGCCCGGCACGCCGATGGGGCAGTGCTGGCCGTGCTCGTCCAGGATGTGGATGGTGGTGTTGGCAATCGGCGTGCCGATGGAAATGCCGCGCTCGGGATGCTCCACGCGCCAGCAGGTGGACCACACGGTGGTTTCCGTAGGGCCGTACATGTTCCACAGTTCGCAGCCGCGCGCGAGCAACTGCTGCGCCAGGTCGGCGGACAGCGGCTCGCCACCGCACAGCGCATGGAACCCATGCGGCGGCTGCCACGGCGTTTGCAGCAACAGGCGCCAGGTGACCGGCGTGGCCTGCATCATGGAGGCCGACTGCGTCGTCAGCAGTTGTTCCAGCGCATCGCCATCCGTCGCTTCTTCGCGCGTGGCGAGCAGGATTTCGCCGCCCACGCTGAGCGGGCCGAACAACTCCAGCACGGCGATGTCGAACGACAAGGTGGTGACTGCCAGCAGGCGATCATCCGCGCAAAGACCCGGACGCTGCGCCATGGCGGCAAGGAAGTTGACCACGGCATGATGCGGAATCGCCACGCCCTTGGGACGGCCGGTGGAGCCGGAGGTGTAGATCACGTAGGCGACCGACGTGCCATCGAAGGCTGCATCGCTGGTGAGTCGCGTGGTGGGCAGCGCATCGAGTTCATCGGTGGCTTCATCCAGCAGCAGGCGCGCGGTGCCTTCGCTGTCGATGCGCGTCGTCAGCGCCGATTCGGTCACCAGTACACTGAGGTTCGCATCCTGCGCCATGTACGAAAGACGATCGGCCGGGAACTCCGGATCGAGCGGCACGTAGCCCGCACCCGTCTTGAGCACGGCAAGCATGGTAGCCACCATGTCGATGTCGCGCGTGAGCGAGATGCCCACCAGCGCGCCACGCCCTGCACCGCGCGCACGCAGGGCATGCGCGATGCGATTGGCGCGTTCGTCGAGCTGGCGATAACTGAGCGTGACGTCGCGACAGCGGATGGATGCACGTTCCGGCGAACGATCGCACTGCTGCTCGAACAGAACATGCACAGGCACGTTGGGAACGTCCAGCTGCGTCTGGTTCCAATCGGCCAGCAAGGTGCTTTCATGCGCCGGAAGCAGATCCAGGCGAGCCACGCTGCGTGCCGGTTCGGCCAGCGCCGAGGCGAGCAGGGTTTCGTAGCAATCGCGGAAGCGCGCGGCCGTTTGCGCATCGAAAATATCGGTGTTGTAGGTAATGCCACCCAGCAGGCCGTGTTCCTGTTCCAGGAACCACAGGCCGATGTCGTCGGCAGCGCCGCGCTGGAACACCGGCAGGTGTTCGTGCGCCAGCTCGCCCCACGACACGATGCGGCGGCGCGCATCCTGGAAGGAGAACATCGCCTGCGAGATCGGCGGACGGCTTTCATCGCGCGCCAGCCCCAGCGAGAACACCAACTGCTCGAACGGCACGTCGGGATGCGCAAAGGCATCCAGCACCACCTGCCGCACCTCGCGCAGCACGTCGCGGAACGGCGAGTCAGGATTGATCTGCACGCGCAGGGGCAGCGCGTTGACGAACAGCCCCATGATGCCTTCGGTCTCGACGCGATTGCGTCCGCGCACGGGCGTGCCCACGATCAGGTCGCGTTGTCCGCCAAGACGATGCAGCAGCACGTAGTAGGTGGCCAAGAGCACCATGAACGGTGTGGCTTGCTCGCGTTGCGCCAGCGCATGCACGGCGGCCACGCGATCGGCGGGAATGCGCACCCACTCGGTGGCGCCCGCGCCGGACATGCGTGCCGGCCGCGGACGATCGGCGGGGAGTTCCAGCGGTTCCAGTGCGCCGTCGAGCGTCTTCATCCAGTGCGCCAGTTGCTCCTGCACGCTGTCGCTGCGCATCCAGTCGCGATGCCAGGCGGAGAAGTCGGCGTATTCCACGGCGAGCGAGGGCAGACCTTCACTGCCACCGGCACAGCGGGACACATAGGCGCGCGAGAGATCTTCGTACAGCAGGTCGAACGACCAGCCGTCCCACACGATGTGGTGGGCCATGAAATAGAACACGTGGTCGTGTTCGTCGATGCGGAACAGGCGCGCGCGATACAGCGGCGGCTGCGGCAGGTCGAACGGTATCGCGATATCCGTGTCGAGCGCCTGGCGAATCGCATCCAGGCGCGCGTCGGCGGGAAGATCGGAGAGATCTTCCAAGGGAAGTGCCGGAAGCAGGCCGGCATGGATGCGCTGCACGCCGCCGTTGTCGCCCGCCTCGATCGAGGTGCGCAGCGCCGGTTGGCGTTGCACCACGTCACGCAACGCGTCGCGAAATGCGTCCACGTTCATGGGGCCGCGCAGGCGATGTGCGGATGGCGTGTTGTATACCACGCGTCCCGGGTGCAGTTGCTCCATGTACCAAAGGCGCTGCTGCATCGACGACAGGGGCGCCACGCTGCGATCGGCCAGGCGCGGGATATCGATGGCCGCGGCGGCATGCCCGGGCACGCGATGGCTATCGATGGTGTCGGCCAGGCCTTCGATGGTCGGTGCGTCGAACAGCGTGCGGAACGACAGCGCGATGCCGAACTCACGGTTCAGTCGCGCGGTGAGCTGCGCGGCGAGCAGCGAGTGGCCGCCCAGCGCGAAGAAGTTGTCGCGTACGTCGAGATCGGGCAATGCGAGCACGGCTTCCATCGCGGCGGCCACGCGGCGTTCCGTGTCCGTTTGCGGAGCACGGCGGTCGCGCCGAGTTTCGGCGGTGGGCTGTGCGGGCGCCGGCAGCGACTTGCGGTCGATCTTGCCGTTCGGCAGCAATGGAATGGCGGCCATCGCCACGAAGTGCTGCGGAATCATGTAGTCGGGCAGGCGCTGGCGCAGGCGCGGGCACAGGTCCACGGTGTCCAGGTCCACGCCTTCGGCGGGCACCACATAGGCGACCAGTCGCACGTCGCCGGGGCGATCCTCGCGCGCCATCACCACGGCGCGCGCCACTTCCGGCAGATCCGCGAGCGCGGTTTCGATTTCGCCCAGTTCGATGCGATAGCCGCGAATCTTCACCTGGAAATCGAGGCGGCCCAGGTGTTCCAGTTCGCCCTTGGCGAGCCAGCGGCCGCGATCGCCGGTGCGATACATCTTCGCCTGCGCCTCGCCGCTGAAGGGATCGGGCAGGAAGCGTTCGGCATTGAGTTCGGGACGGTTGAGATAACCCAGCGTGACGCCATCGCCGCCAATGTAGATTTCGCCGGGCATGCCGAGCGGACAGGGCGCGCCATGTTCATCGAGCACGTGAACGGTGGTGTTGGCGATGGGCCGGCCGATGGTGATGCCGGCGCGCGGATGCTGCACGCGCCACAGCGTGGACCACACGGTGGTTTCGGTGGGGCCATAGGCATTCCACACTTCGCCGCAACGGGCGAGCAAAGCCTCGGCCAGGTCCAGCGGCAACGGTTCACCACCGGCAATCGCCTTGAAGCCGCGGGAGCCTTCCCAGCCCGATTCCAGCAGCACGCGCCAACCGGCGGGCGTGGCCTGCATCATCGTCGCGTGGTGGCGTTCCACCAACTGGCGCAGGGCCGTGCCGTCGCGCACGTCGTCGGCGTTGGCCAGAACGATGGCCGCTCCCACGCTGAGCGGGAGCATCAGTTCAAGGAAGGCGATATCGAACGACAGCGTGGTGACCGCGACGAGGCGATCATCCTCGCGGATGCCCGGTTCGCGCTGCATGCTGCTGATGAAATTGGAGGTGGCGCGATGCGGCACGCGCACGCCCTTGGGCTTGCCCGTGGAACCGGATGTGTAGATCACATAGGCGATGGAATCAGGCGTGGCCGAGCGTTCGTCGCGCGGCAGGCGCGCGTCGCTGGTGGCATCGATGAGCGCGGCATCGCGCTGCAGGGACAGCACCTGCGAGGCAGGGAACCCGAAGATGTCAGACGCCTCGTCATCCACGATGAGTGCGGCAAGCGCGGCATCCTGCGCCATGAAGGCGAGGCGTTCGGCGGGGAAGCTCGGGTCCAGCGGTACATAGCCCGCGCCCGATTTCAGCACGGCCAGCAAGGCGGCCATCATGTCGCTGCTGCGCGCCACGGACAGGCCGACCTGGTTGCCCTGGCCCACGCCACGTTCGCGTAGCACGCGCGCGATGCGGTTGGCGCGCTCGTCGAGCTGCGCATAGGTGAGCGGTGCGTCGCCGGCCATGGCGATGCGCGCGGGCGCGCGATCCACCTGTTTCTCGACGTATTCGTGCGCAAGCTGCTGCGCGGGATAGGCCGTGCGCATCGGCTGCAGCGCCATCAAGCTCGCCTGCGCCGAAGGGGACACCAGTCCCAGCGTGTTGCCGGCGGCTTCGGGGCTGCCCACGGCCTGGCGCAACAGCGTGGCATACGCATCCAACCACGACTGCACCGTGGCTGGTTCGAACAGGTCGCGGTTGTACTGGCATTCCAGGCGAATGCCGTTGGGCAACTGCACGGCGTTGACGAACAGCTCGAAGTTCTCAAACACGCGCGGATTGCCGGCGAATTCGAACGACAAGCCTGGGAAGCTCACGGTGCGCTCGTCCAGCGCCTGGTCGAGGTTGAACAGCACGCTGGCCAGCGGCAGGCGTGCGGGGTCGCGCGGCAGCGCCAGGCGTGCCAGCAGGCTGCCAAGCGTGTACTGCGAGTGATCGAAGGCGTCGAGCAGATCGCCACGCACCTGCTTGAGGCTGTCGGCGAACGGCGCGTTGGTGTCCATCATCACGCGCAAGGGCAGCACGTTGACGCAGTGGCCCACGAGGTCATGATGACCGCCTGCGGCCTGGCCGGCGGAGGGAATGCCGATCACGACATCGTCCTGCCCGGTGAGTCGCTGCAGCAGCAGGCCGAACGCGGCGAGCAAGGTGGCGTAGAGACTGGCACCGCGTTGCGCGCCCATGCGCTTCACGTCGGCGATGAGTGCGGCGTCCAGCAACAAGTCTTCGCGCAGCGAATGAAAGCTGCGCTGGCGCGGACGCGGATGATCGGTCGGCAGGTCGAGCGAGGGCGTGGCGTTGGCGAAGCGATTCAGCCAATACGCTTCGGATGCCTTGCCTTCCGCACTCTGCGCATGTTCGGCTTCGGCCAATGCGTATTCGGCGAAGGTGTCGGCGGGCGGCAGGTCCTGGCCCTGGCCGATCTGCTGCGCATACAGCGCGGCGAGATCGCGCACGATCACGCCGAACGACCAGCCATCGCACACGATGTGGTGCGCGGTGAACACCAGCAGGTGTTCCTGCGACGAGATGCGCAGCAGTTCGGCGCGTACCAGCGGGCCGGTGTCGAGGTTGAACGGTTCGCTCACCACGCGCACGAGCGTTGCTTCGATTTCGGCCTGTTGTTCGTCGGGTCCCAGCCACGACAGTTCGCGCAGCGGGCAGGGAAGATCCTGTTGCGCGGCGATGCACAGTTCGCTGCCGTCATTGGCGAAGGTGGCGCGCAACGCTTCATGCCGCTCCATCAGCTGCTGCAGCGCGGTCTGCAGTGCGTCGACATTGAGTTCGCCATGCAGGCGCAGCGAAACGGATTCGTTGTAGGCAAGCGAGGCTTCCGGCTCCAGCGTGGAAGCCAGCCATACCTCGCGCTGCGGTGCGGTGGCCGGTGCAACGCGTGCCAGCACCGCACCGGCAAACGGGTCGTAGTCGACCGCGATGGCGTCGGCATCCGGCAACTGGGACGGATCATTCGGGTTCATGCGTTCACCCTCATGAACTTGCCCGGCACGTCGGGATTGGGCACGAACCAGGCCGGATTGCCGTCCTGGTCCTTGCCGAGTCGCGCGCCGACCACCGGCGGACGATTGGCATCGATGGCCAGCGCTTCCACCTTCTTGTTGCGCGGCAGGAATTCGGCTTCCTGCATTTCCAGCACGGATTCCTTGTACGCCTTGGCCACGGCCTGGAAATCCTGCTCGCTGTGCGCGGTGGTGAAGAAGCAGGGGAAGTTGTCCAGCATGTGGATGCCGCGGCTGCGGATCATGGCGAACAGCAGATCCTGCAGCGGATGGTCTTCGGTGAAGTTGGTCTTCCACACCGAGGCGAAGTGCACCAACTGGATAGGAGCGCCCACGCTGGCGCAGAACGCATTGAGTTCGTCCATCAGCAGGCTGGTACGCGCGTTGAGGCGTTCCTGCAGCGCGGGGCCGTTCTGCTTGAGATGATTGAGCACCGCGTGCGCCGCGGCGAGCGCGAGCGGATGGCGCACGAAGGTACCCGCGAAATAAGTGACGCCCACAGTCGGGATGGAGGCATCGCCGTACTGCCAGCCACCGCCGTCCAGGGCGTCCATGTACTGGCGCTTGCCGGCGATCACGCCGATGGGGAAGCCGCCACCCACTACCTTGCCGTACGAGGCGAGGTCGGCGTCGATGCCGAGCACGTGCTGCGCGCCGCGCGGATGCGAGCGGAAGCCGGTGACCACTTCGTCGAAGATCAGCAGCGCACCGGCATCGGCGGTGATGGCGCGCAGTTCCTTGAGGAAGTCGCGCGGCTGGAAATCGGGACGGCGGCTCTGCACCGGCTCCACCAGCACGGCGGCGATGGTCGATGCACGCTCGCGGATGATCTGCAGCGTCTCGGGCGTGCCGTATTCCAGCACCAGCACGTTTTCCGAGGTGTTGCGCAGGATGCCCGGTGCCGCTGGCACCGAGCGCAGCTTCTTGGTGCCGCGCACGATCACTTCGTCGAAGATGCCGTGGTACGAACCGGTGAAGATCACCAGCGTGTCGCGTCCCGTGACGGTGCGCGCGATGCGCACGGTGCCCATCACCGCTTCCGAACCCGTATTGCACAGCGCGGCGCGGTCGAAGCCGGTGAGCTCGCAGACCTGCTCGGCCACTTCGCCGGCCAGCGGATGCTGCGGGCCGATTTCATAGCCCGCATCGAGCTGGCGACGCACCGCGTCGAGCACGAAGTCCGGCTGCCAGCCGAACAGGTTCATGCCGAAGCCGTTGAGGATGTCGACGTATTCGTTGCCATCCAGGTCCCACACCTTGGAACCCTTGGAGCGGTTCACCACCACCTGGTAGATCATTTCCTTGAGCAGCGGACGGAAGCCGTTCACCACGCGCGGATCGGCAAGGTGTTTGCGGTGACGCTGCGTGTATTCCTTGGATGCGCGCGTGCGATCGATGTAGCGGCGCATGAAGGCTTCGAGTCGCGCGTGCTGGCGATCGCTCAGTTCCGTCTGGTTGTTGTGGATGCGCGCAATGGCGCCGAAGGCCTTCTTGACGTCATAGGTGGTGTGCGCCAGCGCAGCTTCCTCGTCTTGCGTCTGCGGTTGGTTCGGCGCCGCCTGTGCCGTGACGGTGGCAGGTGCGGCGGGCGCGGCAGCTTGCACGGGCGTTGCAGCCACAGGTGGTACGGCTGCGGCGACGGCAGGCGCGGCGGCGAGGCTTGCACCGGCGAGCAGCGCGAGTTGTTGCTGCATGATCTGCATCTGTTGCTGGATCAGGTCCTGCACGACGTTGCCGGTCGCTGCCATCTGCATGACCGGCGCGACGATGGCGGCGGGAGCCACGGTCGCGCCGGTTGCAGCGGGAGGGACGGGAGCGGCCGGCGCGGAGGCATCCGGCGGAAGCATCTGGTCGATATGCATGGCGAGGCGCTCGAAGGAGGAGAACGACTCCATCAGTTCACGGAAGGTGATCTTCAGCGCGAAGGTCTTCTGCAACTGCAGCGCGACCTGCGTGAGGGACAGCGAATCCAGGCCCAGCTCGACAAAGCCGGCACCGGGATCGACGCCTTGCAATTCCGTGCCCGAGACGTCTTCGAACAGCTCGGTGAGCTGGGCGAGCAGGCGGGTTTGACGGGCGGAACCGGCATTGGCGCCGGAGACGTTGACATCCATGGTGGGCTCCACGACGGGTGCAGGCGAAGGGGTGAACAACGGAACGACGTTGTCGGTGATGGCGGCGGGTGCGATGGCGGCCAATGCAGCGGCCTCGACCCAATAGCGTTTGCGTTCGAACGGATAGGTGGGCAGGCGCACGCGGCGACGATTCGCGCGGCGATCCAGTGCGCACACGGCCACCGGCAAACCGGCGCACCACAGCTCGCCCATGGCCGCGACCCACGCGCCGCGCTCCACCGGCTCGCCGTCCGCGATGCTGGAAACCACATGATGCTTGCGGCTTTGCGCATGCTGGCGCGCGAGCGTAGTCAGCGCATTGCGCGGGCCAACTTCGAGGAATACGCGCGGCTGTTCGCCCAGCTGACTCAGCAAGGCCGGCGAGAAACGCACGGTGCCGCGCAGGTGGCTGGTCCAGTAATCGGGCGAGGTGGCTTCGGTATCGCGCAGTGGCTCGCCGGTGAGTGTGGAGATGATGGCGATGCTCGGCGCCGACAGCGCCACGCGCATCACTTCGGCGCGGAACGGTTCGAGCACCGGGTCCATCATGGAGGAGTGGAAGGCATGGGAGGTCTGCAGCACGCGGCAGGCCACGCCATCGGCCTCCAGTTGCAGGCGGAACGCATCAATTCGTGTGGAGTCGCCGCTGACCACGCTGGCATTCGAGCTGTTTTCCGCCGCGAGCTGCAGGCCATCGGGCAGGCGAGCGCGCACCGCATCGGCGGCCAGTCGCACCGACAGCATCGAACCGGCGGGCATGGACTGCATCAGGCGGCCGCGACGTGCGATCAGGCGCGCACCGTCATCCAGACTCATCACGCCGGCGATCACGGCCGCGACGAACTCGCCCACGCTGTGGCCGATCATGGCGGCCGGCACGATATCCATCGACAGCCACAGTTTCGCCAACGCGTATTCCATGGCGAAGGTGGCCGGCTGGGTCAGCGAGGTTTCACGCAGCGCCGCCGCGTCGCTGTCGAACATGCGCTCGCGCAGATCGAAGCCCAGTTCGCCCCGCAGCGCTTCGGCGCAATCGTCGAGCGCGGCGCGGAAGGCCGGCTCGCTTTCGTACAGGGCCTTGCCCATGCCCGCGTACTGCGAGCCCTGGCCCGGGAAAAGGAACACGACTTCCGGTGCGGGCTTGGCCGACTCGCGCACGTTGGATGACGAGAACTCGCGCAAGCGCGCGATGGCTTCATCGGCGCTCGCCGCCACCACGCATGCGCGATGGTTGAATGCCTTGCGCCCGTGCAGCAGCGTGCTGCCGACATCGGCGAGGTTGATCTGGGGATTCGCGGCGAGATGATCGGCGAGCCTGGCCGCGTACGTCGTGACGGCGGCGGGCGTGCGGCCGGAGAGGAACAGCAGCTGCGGGCCTTCGGCGGCATCCGAGGGCGGCATGTCCGGCGCCTGTTCGAGGATCACATGCGCATTGGTGCCGCCCACGCCGAACGAACTCACGCCGGCACGCAGCGGTTGCTCGCTTTGCGGCCACGGGCGCAGCGTGTCGTTGACGACGAAGGGCGAGTTCGCGAAGTCGATCTTCGGATTCGTCGCCTGCACGTGTAGCGACGGCGGTAGTACACGCTCATGCAGCGATAGCGCGGTCTTGATGACGCCGGTGGCGCCCGCGGCAATCACGGTGTGGCCGATATTGCTCTTCACCGAACCGATGGCGCAGTAGCCGCAGTCGTCGGTGTGCTGGCGATAGGCGGTGGTGAGGCCTTCGATCTCGATGGGATCGCCCAGCGGCGTGGCGGTGCCATGGGCTTCCACGTAGGAGATGGAACGCGCGTCGACGCCGGCATCGGCCAGGGCCATGGTGATCACTGCCGCCTGGCCTTCGGTACTCGGCGCAGTGAAGCTGGCCTTGCCGCCGCCGTCGTTGTTGATGCCGATGCCGCGGATGAGCGCGAGCACGTTATCGCCATCGCGCTGCGCATCCGACCAGCGCTTGAGCAGCACCACGGCGGCGCCATCACTGAACACGGTGCCTTGCGCGTTCGCGTCGAAGGTGCGCGTGTGGCCGTCAGGCGACAGCATCGAGCCTTCCTGCGCGATGTAGCCGCTGCGCGGCGGGCAGGTGACCGAGACGCCGCCGGCAATCGCCATCTCGCATTGCCCGGCGCGCAGCGCGGCCACGGCCTGGCAAATGGCGACGAGCGAGGTGGAACACGCCGAGCTCACGTTCACCGCCGGGCCGGTGAGGTTGAGCTTGTGCGCCACGCGCGTGGCGAAGAAATCCTTCTCGTTGGCCAGCGACACCAGGAACGCGCCCAGTTTCTCGATGAGATCGGGGCGATGCGTCAGGTGATGCTGGAAGTAGGTGGCGTGGTACATGCCGCCAAACACGCCGACCGGTGCTTCGTGGCGGTCCGGCGTGTAGCCGCCGCGTTCCAGGCACTCCCAGCATAGCTCCAGGAAGATGCGTTGCTGCGGGTCCATCAGTTCGGCTTCGCGCGGGGAGATGCCGAAGAACGCCGCGTCGAAATCCTCCACGCCATCGATGATGCCGCGCGCAGCCACGTAGTCGGGATCGTTGCGCAACGAGGCAGGAACGGATGCGTCCAGTTCCTCGGTGGCGAAGTGCGTGATGGTGTCGCGCCCTTCGCAGAGGTTGGTCCAGAACGCTTCCACGTCCGCAGCGCCGGGGAAGCGGCCCGCTGCCGCGATGATGGCCACGGGTTCGCCCGCATCGCCCTGGCGGCCACGCGCGATGCGCGAAGACAAGGCCGACTTGGCGCCGCGTCCTTCGATCAGCGATGCCAATGCAGCAGGCGTGGGTTCGGCGAAGAAGGCGGGAATCGTCGGCGTGGTCGACACCGTGGCGTGCACGCGTTCCATCAGGCGCACGGCGAGCAGCGAGTTGCCGCCGAGGTCGAAGAAGTGGTCGACGCGGCCGACCTGGTCGATCTCCAGCACGTCGGAGAACAGCGCGCACAGTTGTTGTTCGAGTTGGCCGGACGGCGGTACGTAGTTGTCTGCCAGCTCCGGACGGCCGCGGCCCGGTGCGGGTAGTGCGCGTCGATCGAGCTTGCCATTGGTGGTGACGGGCAGGCTGTCCATGCGCACATAGGCCACCGGGACCATGTAGTCGGGCAGTGTCTGCGCCAACTGGGCGCGCAGTGCGCGAGCCGTCACCGCAGCGTCTTCGGCCACGAAATAGGCCACGAGCCGCTTCTGTCCGGGCTGGTCTTCCCGCGCCAGCACGGCGCTGGCGCGTACGCCCGGCAACGCCTGTAGTGCGGCTTCGATCTCGCCGATTTCGATGCGATAGCCGCGGATCTTCACCTGGCCGTCGATGCGGCCGATGAAATCAATCACGCCTTCCGGCAGCCAGCGCACGAGATCACCGGTGCGATAGAGGCGATGGTCATTGCCGGCGAACGGATCGGGAACGAAGCGCGCGGCGGTGAGTTCCTCGCGCGCCATGTAGCCGCGCGCCACGCCCGCACCGCCGATGTACAGCTCGCCGATCACGCCCGGAGGCACCGGTTCGCCGCGTGCGTTGACCACATAGAGCGTGGTGTCGGCGATCGGGCGGCCGATGGGAATGGAGCGCAGCGATGCATCCAACGCAGGCGGGATGCGGAAGGTGGTGGCGAACGTGGTGCATTCGGTGGGGCCGTAGCCGTTGATCAGCGTGGTCCCAGGCAGCAGCGCCTGCGCCTTGCGCACGTGCGCGACGGACAGCGCCTCGCCACCGGTGAGTAATTGCTCAAGGCCGCGCAGATGACTGCCGTCCTCGTCGATGATGGCGTTGAACAGCGCGGCGGTGAGCCACGCGATGCGCGCATCGTGGTGGCGGATGGTGGCGGCGAGACCCGCGCCGCTGGGCACGCGTTCGCCATGCACGATGCAGGTGCCGTCGTTGAGTAGCGCACCCCAGATTTCGAACGTGGCCGCATCGAAACCCAGCGGCGCGGCGTGCAGCACGCGCGGGCTGTCGCCGAAGTCCACGTAGCGCACGTCGCGCACCAGCCGGATGATGGAGCGGTGGCGAATTTCCACGCCCTTCGGCGTGCCGGTGGAACCGGAGGTGTACATCACGTACGCCAGTGCCTGGCCATCCACCGCGGGAAGTTCGGCATCACCCGCCGTGCGCATCAGCGCGCCGATATTCAAGACCGGAGCGGCGATGTCTTCAGGCGGCGCCATGCCGTCGCCGACGATGATGGCGGCGGCCTGCGCATCTTTGAGCACGAACGCCAGGCGTTCTGCGGGAATGGTGCGATCCAGCGGCAGATAGGCTGCACCTGCCTTGAGAATGCCGAGGATGGCGACGATGGCGTCGGGTGAACGATCCAGCAGCAGGCCGACCGTGCTGCCCGGCGTCACGCCGACGCGAATGAGGCCCACGGCAACGCGACGGCTGCTGGCGTCGAGCTCGGCATAGCTGAGCTTCCCAAGCGGACCATCGAGCGCGATGGCTGCCGGACATTTGGCGGCGACGCTGGCGAACAGGCCGTGCACGGTGTCGCCGGCATGGCGCGGCATCGCCGTGTCGTTCCAGCTATGAAGCAGGCGCGTGCGGGTTTCCTCGTCCAGCACGCTGACGGATTCGAGCGCGTCGTCGTGCACGAGCGCATGCAGCACATGCGACAGGGCGTGGGCGAGGGTGAGCAGCATCGACTCGTCGAACACGGCGGTGTCGTAGTCGAGTGCGAGATGCGAGCCCTCCGCAGAGAGCGACCAGCGCAGCGGCAAGGCGACCGGTGCATCGTCGACCCAGGCGCCGATGGCGCTCGCTGCCTCCGCGTCCGCCGATGCGGGCGTGGCGTGCGTGAGCAGCCATGCGTCCACCGTGCCTTCGTCCGGCACCTTGTGGAAGATGTTGCCCGATGCGGTGGCGAGCACGATTTCCTCGCGGCCGGTGAAGCGCGATTCCAGCATGGCTAGTGCGGCGCGACGCAGCACCGATGGCGCGACGCCCAGGCGTTCCGCGCGTGCGTCGATGGCGCGCACCACGCTGGCATCGATGGCCATTTCCAGCCGTTGCATCGATCCCGTGACCGGCGCCGGCGTCTGGCGAACCAGCACGTCGAGCAGCGACAGCTCAGTGCCGCTCGGTGACGTTTGCGCGATGTAGTGTTGAGTCATGGGCATTCACCTGCACGCGACGTGTGGTCGCGCGATCAATCAACCGGCGATGGCGTAGGCCGCGCCATCCGTATAGGGCTGCTTGCCGAGCGAGCGACGCAGCCATTCGCGCGAGTCGATGGCGGTGCGGAAACCCGCGTGCAACAGGAAATCGAGCAGGGCGTTCTGTCCCACCGCAGGTGGATGCATGCCCCATCCGCGCATGCGCTCGTGCGCTGCGTGCAGCAGGCTGTCGCGGCGCGTGGCGTGCGTGTAGTAGGTGAAGCTGATGGTGACGGAGGCGTTGTCGCCGTTCTCCACCATGTGCGGGCTGGTGGAGGGCATGTACGCGCCCTGGCCCGGTTCGAGATGGAACACGGTGGCGCGTGCGCGCAGGCTTTCGTCCCAGTGCAGGCGGTCGCGTTCGTGGCAGGCGTGGAAGCGGTCGCGCGCTTCTTCGCTGGCGGCGACGGTGTCGCGGTGGTCCCACACGTAGATGGTCTTGCGACCGCTCACCTGCAGGATGAAGTTGTGTTCCTTGTCGAAATGGAACGGCGTGACGGTGTTCGGCGAGGTGATGAAGATCCAGCCGCCGCGATAGCACATGCCGGGGTCCACGCGGTCGACGCCTGGCTTCACGTCGTCGAGCACGTCGTCGACGAGGGTGCGATAGGTGTCATCCGTCTGCACGTTCAACAGCGACATCCACGCCTTGGCCTGCTCGATCTGCTGCAGCGTGCTCGCGGCCGTCATGTGGTTGGGGTGCAGTTTGGGCGCGGTGTTGAACGGCGTGCCCGGCGTGGCGTCGCTGCTGTGCGTGCGCACGCGGCCGCGCGATTCCAGGCGCTTGCTCAGTTCCACCAGCGAAGGAAGTTGCAGCAGCGGGTGATCCATCAGGCGGTGACGTACCGCTTGGATACGCCATGGATCAAAGGTGCCCCAGTCCACCTCAATCAGCCGGTCGGCATCGGCGCTCATGGTTTTCTCCCCCTGAACAAGCGTGGTTCGCGTGGCAGCGACGTCTCATCCATCCGGTGGCCGACGATCGCTGTTTCTGCAGCGCGGACCGTAAGCCGATCCGATCATGTCTCGATGTCGTTCCCCCGGGCCGTGTTCCGACGTGTTGTCATGCAACTGCGGTGATACATCGGAACGCGCTTAGTCTCCGTCGCAGGCGTTTTTGTGTGAATACGCCCTAAGCAGCAGGGGAACGCAACGAATTGCGTTGCACAGGCCCGACCGGAATAGGCTGTTAGGGATAGCCACGGCGCGATGCAGCGACACTGCATGCCAGGGCAGCAGAAGGCACGGCGATGGTTGCGTCGCAAAGTGATACACACCTGTTACAGGTGCGCCTGTTGCGATGGTGTTAGGGTGCCTGGAAGGCGAACAGCCAGAGGATCGCGCCCTGTGCCGGCGAACCGTTCCAGGTGACGGAATAGGTGCCGGCCTTGTCCACCTGTTTGATGGCCACGGCGCATTGCACGCCGCTGTTGGGCGGCAGGTGCAGATAGCTGTCGATCACCTTGAAGCCGTCGCCCGGCACGGCGCTCATGTTGTAGATGTACGCCTCACCCAGCCACACCGCCACGAGCGTGGCTGGGCCGGTGGTGGTGACGGTGCCGCTGGTAAGCAGCGTGCTGGTGGTGTCGCTGCCGCCCATCATGCCTTGCCAGGCACGCGACAGCTTGTTGGCGGCGCGTGCCGTCACGCCGGGTGTGGGGTAGTTCTGCGCCACGTCCTGCAGCTTGCCGGCATGCGCAATTTCGATGAACGGAATGGTGATTTCGCCATTCGGCGAACCGGCCTTGAGCACCTGCACGGTGTGACGCTTGCCACCGTGGGCGCCGATGGCGATATAGGCACGCGCGTTGAAGCGGCCGTCGTAGCCGTTATAGGTGACCGGATCGCCCACGCGTTTCCACGTGTTGCCGTAGCTGTCGGTGGGTTCCGCATCGTTGTCCGCATGGCCGGCCACCAGCACCAGCAGCGAACTGCCGTTGTCCTGCGTATGGATGCCGGAGGTGACGGCGGGCGAGCTGCCATCTCCCTCGGACTGGTTGAGCATGGTGTGCGCGCCGAGCGCAGGCGGGGTCTGCATGGGCGGCACCCCATCGTCGATGGCGGCGGATGCGCTGGCGGGCAGGGCCATCGCAAGCAACAGGGCGAGCAAGCTCCGGCGTGCGCGGGGCGAACGAACGGATAACAAGGAGAAACCGGCGTGCATGCGTGCATTCTCCTGTCGCAATAGGTCGATATTGTGATTAGGCATATGTCGTGTCAAGCTCGGATAGCCGTTGAATGGACGGCCAAACGGTGTAGCAAGGCGATGGACGAGATCCACGTGCCAGCCTTGTTTTCAAGCGGTTCGACGCCATGGTTTGGGGGACGGTGGTGACGCACGAGACCGATTTTCTCGACCTGTACCGGCGTCTCGGCCTGAATCCCGGCTGCGGGCTGGACGAACTCAAGCAGGCGTATCGGCGTCACGTTGCCGCGCTTCATCCCGATCGCCAGCAGGGACGTCCCGTCGACGCACGCGCGGCATCGCGCCTGCAACGGCTCAATGCGCAGTACGGCGCGGCCATGGAGTTTCATCGGCGTTACGGGCGCTTGCCCGGTGCAGCGCAAACCGCTTCGCCTGGTGCAAACGCGGGTGGCCGTCACCTGTCCGGCACGGTGCGCGAGATGCCCGATCCTTTTGCTGCACGCCGCGGCGCGCCGTTCTCCGCGTCGGCAGGACACGAACCTTCGCACGTTGCGCATCGTCCGCACGCTCGCGTCGCCGTGCTGTTGGTGATCGTGGCGCTCGGTGCGCTGGGTTGGGCCATGCATACGGCATCGGTGACGTCGTCGAGTGGCACCGCGGATGACGACACGTCCATCCAGGCGGGCGCTGGCAGCGTGTCGCATGAGGGCGTTGTCGATGGCGTGGTGCTGCACGTGGGCATGTCGGCCGACGACGTGCGCGCGCTCGAAGGCGAGCCGCTGGTCATGCATGGCGATCTCTGGGAGTACGGCCCATCGTGGATTCGCTTCGATCATGAGGAAGTGGTGGAGTGGCACAGTTCACCGCTGCGTCCCCTGCATACCGAAGCACATGCCGTGGCCGACCCCGCGCGATAACGCGAGACCGCACTGGTCGCCAGGCGGCTGCCACAAAGGGATCTGTTGGTAGGCCAGATCGCATCGTGCGCTTCCACCACCCGGCGGCCAGTGCGGTCAATGACGTTCAGCGCGCCCCACGGCCGAACAGCACCACTTCCACGGTCTGGATAAGGATGAGCAGATCCAGCAGCAGGTTGTGGTTCTTTACGTAGAACAGGTCGTACTTCAGTTTTTCCGCGGCTTCTTCCACCGTGGCGCCATACGGATAGCTCAGCTGCGCCCAGCCGGCGAGGCCGGGCTTCAGGCAATGGCGAAGGCTGTAGTAGCGAATCTGCGTGGCCAGGTCCGCCACGAACTGCGGGCGTTCCGGGCGCGGGCCGACGATGCTCATGTCGCCCTTCAACACGTTCCACAGTTGCGGCAGTTCATCGACGCGCAGCTTGCGGCTGATGCGTCCCACGCGGGTGACGCGATCATCGTTCTTGGCGGCCCAGCGAGCGATGCCATCGCGCTCGGCATCGGTGCGCATGCTGCGGAATTTCAGCAACAGGAAGGTGCGGCCGTGCGCGCCCACGCGTTCCTGGCGATAGAGGATGGGCTGGCCAACGCCGGACTCGATCATGATGGCCAGCGCTTCGAGCAGCATCAGCGGCCAGCACAGAATCAGGAGCAATGCCGCGGCGCCCAGGTCGAAGCAGCGCTTGCTCAACTGGCGCAGCGGCGTGGCGTTGAAGCCGCCGGAGAACACCAGCCACGACGGGTCGAGAATGGTGAGCTGCAGGCGGCCGGATTCGCGTTCGAAGAACGAGGTAAGGTCGGTGATGGTGATGCCCATCTGGCGGCATTCGAGCAGGTCATCCATCGGCATGTGGCCGCGGCGGTCGTCCACGCCCACTACCACTTCGTCGATCTGTTGGCGCTGCACCAGTACGTGCAGGGGCAGGTTGGTACGAATGAGGTGATCTTCCGGTACGGCCACCGTTTCGTCGATGCGCGGCACGTAACCGACCACGCAGAAGCCGCGGCGATCGGTGCGGCGACGCATCTGGTTGTGGATCTGCGCGGCGCGATGGCCTGCGCCGAGGATCAGCACGCGACGCTTCAGCGCTTCGACTTCCACCAGCTGCAGGAACAGCAGGCGAATCCCAAGCACGAGGATGAAGCCCAGCAGCAGGGCGATGGCCAGCACGCCGCGGCCGACATAGGCCTGCGGCACCACGTAATAGCCGATCGCCAGCAGGATGCCGCCCAGCACAAAGGCGACGACCTGACGAGCAACCAGCCCGAACCGCGTCATGCGGATATGCGCCTGGTACTGGCCGAGCGCGATCATGCCGATCACGATGATCGAGGCAAACACCATCGAGCGCTCGGGCAGGTGTACGGTGAACTCGGCGAGTTCGTCCGCGTTGTGCGCGTAGCGAATATAGGTGGCAAGCGTCAGCGACATGGCCAGCAACATCAGCTCGCAGATGCCGAGCAGGGCTAGCCAACGCATCGATTGCCGGCGCAGAAAACGAAGCATCCGATCCCCCTACTTCCCCGAGTGTGGCCACGGTCCTGTGGCGCAATGAGGCTATCGCGGCGCGTTCGCGCATGTCGATGCAACTTACGGCGGACCGACGGCACAGCCTGTTCGGCTGTCTCAGGGGTGTTACAAGTCGATGTGCATGCGCATCGATGCATGCGCGATGGCGCGCATGCACGTCGCGTCAGACGTGATGCAGCGAATGCCCTTTGATGTCTTGCGCTACCGCCAGCGCACCCAGCCAGCCGACTGGCATAGCCAGAGTGGCAAGGCGACAGGCCGTTGCGCCCGCCGTGTTGGCGGGAGGCTCAATGGCGACGTCGATGTTTGCATCGATGGTGGACGGTGCCACCCGCAGGCCGACGCCAAAGGCCTTGAGCAAGGCCTCCTTGCGCGTCCACAGTTCGAGCAAGAAGCGCGTACGTGCCTCTCCATCCAGCGTTGCCATGGCCTGCGCTTCCGCGGCGGAGCAGAGCACGCTGGCAATGTCCTGCAGGTTCGTGCGCGGCGGAAAGCCTTCGATGTCCACGCCTACGGCCGCACCCCGGGCAATCGCCACGGCCACCATGGTGCCGCTGTGGCTGAGGCTGGTGGCGAAGCCGGTGCCGGGAAGCTGCGGCTGTCCATCGGGTGCGCGCGACAACGCCACCAGCGCCGGGTCGATGTTCATGGCGATGCCGAGCGCGACGCGCCAGAACGCGTGCGCGATGGTGTAGGTGTCTTGGTCGAGCGCATGGCGAAAGCGCGCTGCGCGCGCTGCTTCGTGCGGCGAAAGCAGGCTGGCCGCATCGCCGCGCAATGGCCACCAGGGCGCGCTGTCGAACACGATCACGCGTGCGTCGTCGGCAGTCGGTGGCGCAAAGCCGCAGGCGCGCAGCGATGCCGCCACGCGGTGCGTAAAACGGGAAAAGGTTGCCTTGTGGAGCATGGCCGCTTGCATTCCGTTGTCTCGTCGGCAGGGTTAGAGGAAGCCGGCCATCAGCAGTCCGCGCAGTTCGTCGGCGAGCCTGAGGCTGAGGGCCACGATGGTGAACGTGGGAAACGCCCAGCCTCCCGTGGGAAAGACCGAACTGCCGGCGATGTGCAGGTTGGCCATGCCGTGCACGCGGCAGTCGCGGTCGACCACGCCTTGGGCAGGATCGTCGGACATGCGCGTCGTACCCATGTGATGCGCTGTGCCGTGGACCTCGGGCCTGGTGCCGCTTTCATCGGCCAGCCACTCGGCCAGTTCGAATTGGCCGTTGCACGATCGCGCCAGCTCGTTGCCGAACAGCGTGGCCGAGGTGCGATAGGTGTGACGGTCCAGCGGCGTGAGCTGCCAGTCGACACGGACCATGCGCTGGCCGAGCGCATCGGTTTCATCGCCGAGCGTGATGCGGCTGTCGGGATTGGGCGCCTGCTCGAAATAACCTACCAGTTCGACGTGGCTGTTGCTCACGGTGGGACGGTCGGTGAGTTTGTAGACCATCGCCTTGGCGATGTCACCGATGCCCAGGCCGAGCTTCAACGCCGTGAGGCCGATGCTGTTGGGTGCCGCGATGGCTTCGCCCGCAGGCGCGTTGCGTAGCGCCTCGGAGAGCCGGGCCTCCAGCAGGGCGTTTTCGTCCCGCACGGTCTTGCGCATGACGGTGCGCAGTTCACGCAGGGCTCGGATGCCGCGAGGAAGCGGCCCCTCCACGCCGAACGGATGCACGCGGCCATTCAACACGCGTTGCGAGCGCTGGTAGTCAGGCGACAGCGCAATCTCCGGAAACGACTGCGGCGCGTTCTTGCCACGCACGCGTTCATAGGGACGCGTGACGCGCTCGGGATCGTCGGTGGTCAGCGTGCCGATGGTGCCGCTGGGGTGATCCATGAAGTAACGGCCGACCATGTCGCGCTGGTTGCCCAGTCCCTGCGGGATCACCGAGTTGGAGAGCAACAGCAGGCGCGCGTTCTCGATGCCGCCGGAAGCCAGCACGTACTGGCGGGCGCGCACCTTGCTGCGGTGTCCGCCGAGCGAGCCGATCACCGCTTCCTGCACGTGCACGCCATCGGGCGAGGGCATGAGTTCCAGCAGGTTCGCGTGCAGCAGCACGGTGATGTTCGGCGCGCGATCCAGGATGTCGCGATAGGCTTCGCCAAACAGGATGCCGCAGCGCGCGAACAACTGGTTCACCAGCTTGTCGTCGTCGAAGGGCAGCACCGGCCGCGCGGTGGGCGCGGTGAAGCTGCCTTCGGTGAAGCCGATATCACCCAGCTGGCAGAACGAACGGGCGCGTGCGTAGTAGGGCTCCAGTTCCTCGTAGTCGATAGGCCAGCCGCTGTGCGGCACCCAGTCGCGCTGCTTGAAATCGTCGCTGCTTAGCGGAATGCAGCCGCCGCCCCACAGGTTGCAACTGCCGCCGAACACGCGCATGCGCGACGTGCCCGGATCGAATTCCATCTGGCCGGCCGAGCTGCCTTCGTACAACGCCTGGCTGCGCTGCTCGCCGCTCAGGCCGCCGCTTTCGAGCAGGCACACGCGCACGGACGTGCCGATGAAACTGTGAGCAATGGCGATGCCCGCGGCACCGGCGCCGACGATACACAGATCGGCTTCCACATCCGCGGGATGCGCACCACTCAAGTAGTCGATGATCACACCAACCCCCTTCGGGATCCACGTTCTTCACAACGGTGTTATTCGTGGATCAGGTCCGTGGCGCAACGCGCAGTCGCTCCGGACTGGTGGTGGCCTTAGTCGATCACACGCGGTAGTACTCCCGGTACCAGCGTACAAAGTTGGCTACCCCGGTTTCTACCGACACCTGCGGCCTATAGCCAACGGTCTGTATCAGGTCCGTTACATCGGCTTCGGTGTCGGGAACATCGCCCGGCTGCAGCGGCAGCATCTCCATGATGGCCTTGCGGCCGAGGCACGATTCGAGCACTTCGATGTATTGCAGCAACTCCACGGGACGTTCGTTGCCGATGTTGAACAGGCGATAGGGCGCCACGCCGCTGGTTGCAGGATCGGGTTGGTTGCTGTCCCAGCGTTCGTCGATGGGCGGCACCTTGTCGAGCGTGCGGATGACGCCTTCGACGATGTCGTCCACGTAGGTGAAGCTGCGCTTGTGCTTGCCATGGTTGAACACGCGGATCGGTTCGCCGGCGAGGATGGCGCGCGTGAAAAGAAACAGCGCCATGTCCGGGCGGCCCCACGGACCGTACACCGTGAAAAAGCGCAGGCCCGTGCTGGGAATGCCGTACAGGTGCGCATAGCTGTGCGCCATCTGCTCGTTCGCCTTCTTGGTGGCGGCGTAGAGCGTGAGCGGATGCTCGGCAGACTTGTGTTCGGAGAACGGCATCGACGTGTTGGCGCCGTACACCGAGCTGGTGGAGGCGAACACGAGATGCTCCACGCCGTGGTGGCGGCAACCCTCCAGGATATGCAGGAATCCGGTGACGTTGCTGCTGGTGTAGACGTGCGGGTTCTGGGCGGCGTAACGCACGCCGGCCTGCGCGGCGAGATGGACGACGCGTTGCGGCCGGTGTTCGGCAAACGTTTTCTCCATCGCCGCGCGATCGGCCAGGTCGGCGTGGATGTGCGTGTAGCCGGGCTTGTCGGCGAAGCGCGCGAGGCGTGCCTTCTTCAGCGTGACGTCGTAGTAGTCGTTGAGGTTGTCCAGGCCCACCACTTCGTCGCCGCGTTCCAGCAGACGCTGGGCCACGTGAGAGCCGATGAAACCCGCGGTACCGGTAACCAGCACTTTCATGATGCGTATTCCTTAAAGGCGCCCGTCGACCGCTTCGCGCGGAAGGACATATTTCACGTCATAGACTACCGACGAGGGCTTGCCGAACGCGCGGATGCCCGTGGCGCCCAGTGCCGTGAACTGACGATGGCCTACAGCAATGATTACCGCGTCATAGTCGCCGTTATTCGGCGTGTCGATAGGCCTCAATGCATATTCGTGTTCGGCCTCGGCCACGTTGACCCAGGGGTCGTGCACATCGACCTCGGCGTTGTAGCCACGCAGCGCATGCACGATGTCGACCACGCGCGTGTTGCGCAGGTCGGGGCAGTTTTCCTTGAAGGCCAGGCCGAGCACCAGGATGCGCGCGCGCACCGGGTTGATGCCCTTGCGCACCATCAGGCGGATGACTTCGCTGGCTACGTACGGACCCATGCTGTCGTTGGTGCGGCGGCCGGCGAGGATCACGTCCGGATGGTGGCCCACTTCCTGCGCCTTGTGCGTCAGGTAGTAGGGGTCGACGCTGATGCAGTGGCCACCCACCAGGCCCGGCCGGAACGGCAGGAAGTTCCACTTGGTGCCAGCGGCCTGCAGCACTTCCAGGGTATCGATGCCGAGCTTGTTGAATAGGATGGACAAGTCGTTGACCAGTGCGATGTTGAGGTCGCGCTGGGTGTTCTCGATGACTTTCGCCGCTTCGGCCACTTTCAGCGAACTGGCCTTGTGCGTGCCGGCGGTGATGATCGAGCCGTACAGGCGGTCCACGAAATCGGCGGTGTCCGGCGTGGAGCCCGAGGTGACCTTGAGAATGCTGGTGACGCGGTGCTGCCTGTCGCCCGGGTTGATGCGCTCCGGGCTGTAGCCCGCGAAGAAGTCGCGGTTGAACACCAAGCCCGAGCCTTTCTCCAGCAGCGGCACGCACACTTCCTCGGTGCAGCCGGGATACACCGTGGATTCGTACACCACGATGTCGCCGCGCTTGAGCACCTTGGCCAGCGTTTCGCTCGCGCGGATGAGCGGCGTGAGGTCGGGGCGCTTGGCCGAGTCGATGGGCGTGGGCACCGTGACGATGTACACGTTGCGGTCGGCCAGGTCCGCCAGCTGCGAGCTGAAGCGCAGCCGCTTGGCTTCGGCCAACTCGTCGCTGTTCACTTCCAGCGTGTGGTCCACGCCGGTGCTCAACTCGTCGATGCGACGCTGGTTGATGTCGAAGCCGACGGTGTCGTAGTGCTTGCCGAATTCCACGGCCAGGGGCAGGCCGACGTAGCCGAGTCCAATGATGGCGAGCTTGGTGTCTTCCAGATTTTGCATGCCGTTCTTCCGCTGTCCGTGGGCGAGGCGTGGATTCGACTCGCAGGGTATCCGATGGATCACCTGTTGGAGAACGAACGTGCAGCCCCTGTTGATGCATGCGCGCGGCGATTCGCGTGAATCGGTTGAACCGTTGCAGCGGGCAAAAGGCTAGCAGGGTCGCCCTGGTTTTCCGCTAGGCCAGAGGATGCTTATCGGATGGCGTAGGTAGCGATGTGACCGGGCTCACCGCTTGCGCGGCGACCGATGGAAAACGGGCGAGGGTGCGAGGGCAGCGCGAGCATGCCGCGGCCGCCGAGCCGCGGTTGTGGCGAGCGTGCCTGTCTTGTTCCTGCGGGATATTGCGAATCGTTCTCAATATTGTCAATGTCGCGCCATGCAGAACATGACCTTGGCCTGGACTCTGTTTTTGACCGCTATCGGCGAGCGGGTCAGAGGTCGTTTTCATGCGGGCCGGCTGGCATTGGTCCGCGAGGGGGCCACACGGCCGGCCCGCCCGCCTATCCGCCGGATGGCCAGTGCGCAGGCCTCGGGCGGGCGGGGATCCACGCCAGACACGTCCGCGCCAGGACGTGCCCCGGCCTTCTCACCACCAGCTCCGGTTTCTGATAGGGTCGCGGCGATGTTGATCGGGGCGCGTACCGCCAGCGCGCGCTTCCGGTAGGTACCGATCAGGCAACCATGACGCACGCATCCGCCAAGAACAACGACGACTTTCCGCAACTGCTGCGACGCGATCCCTCACGTGCGTTCGGCATGGTGCAGGTACAGGCGCTGTCCGGCGACCGTGCATCGCAGCTGGCCTTGGGCCAGATGTTCCTGGAGGGCATTGGTTGCGAGCGCGACGCGGCGGAAGCGCGCTATTGGTTCCAGCACGCGGCGCACCAGGGCGAATCGCTCGCCATGAACATGCTGGGTCGCTGCCTGGAAAACGGCTGGGGTGGTGTTGTCGATCACGCACTCGCCGCCGTGTGGTATCGGGAATCGGCGGAGCATGGTTCGGAGTGGGGCATGTACAACTACGCGCATGCGCTTGCCAACGGGCGCGGCGTGAGCGCCGATCGCGCGGCGGCATTCCACTGGTTCACGCGCGCGGCGGAAGCCGGGCACGGCCGCGCCATGCATTTCCTCGGGCAATACCACGAGCACGGCTGGGAAACGGAGCCCAACGCGGAGCGCGCCCGCGAGCTGTATCGCCGTTCCGCGGAAAAGGGCGACTACCGAGGCCAGTGCAGTTGGGCCTCCGTACTTACCGAGCAGGGGCGCATCGAGGAAGCCTGCGATCTGCTGCGCCACGTGCTTGCCACGGCGCCGGCGTATTTCGTCGAGGCGTTGCGGGAAGAATTGCGCCACTCGCAGCATGCGGAACTGCGAACGCTGGCGGCAACCACGTCCACGTCGGCATAAAAAAACGCACCCCGTCCTTGGACCGGGTGCGCTTCGCGGGTGGGGCGTGAATTCAACGCTCTGCGTTATGCCCAGCCGTTGTCGTCGAATCCGCCATCGTTGCTGTCGTCGAAATCACTGGATGACGAGAAGTCGTTGTTGGAGGCGAAGTCATCGCGATCGCGATGGTCGCTGAGGCGGTCGTTGTTGTCGTCGTTGTAGGTGTTGTTCTCGGTGATGTTCTCGATCACCGTCGGCTGGCCACCGCCGCCGAAGAAGCCGCCACCATGGTGGCCGCCCAGCAGGTTCTCGATGCCATCGAACAGGAACATGCCGCCCGCGACGCCCGCGGCGGTCGTTGCCGCTTGCGAGAGAAAGCTCGGCGCGGCCGCCGCAGGTTGTGCCGGTGCGCTGCCGAAGAGGCGGTCACGCCAGCCCGGCGCGGCCTGTTGGGGCATGGGCTGCTGCGGCGGAACGGGCGGAGGTACAGCGCCCCAGGCCGAGGGCTGGCCGCCGAGGAAGCTGCCGCCGCCCTGCTGCGACGCGAGCTGGGCCTGCAATTGCGCGATCTGCGCCTTGGCGGCATCGAGCGCCTGCTGCTGCAACAGGCTGCGCTGCACCAGCAGATAGAGCGCGTCTGGCTGGGTTGCCAGTCGCTGGCGGATCAGTGCGTTGGCCTGCGGGTCCTTCATCACGCTTCCGGCGGCGGCAAGGCGCTGGAGAAAATCATCGAGTAGCTGTTGTTCTTGCGGTGTCATGACGAGCAAATCTCCAAGGGACGGCGGATGACGAGCACTGTGGCGGTCGTTTTCTTCGGCGTGCAGTGCCGAAAGTGTGCCCGCCTCGCGTGACATCAAGGGCCATGCCGCTGTCGTTTTCCTTGCAGTCAGCGAATGCGCAAGCTCTTTCGATGGCCACATGCCACGCGGGCCGCGCCACTGCTGACGGGTGCTGTCAGCAATCATGCGGATAGCCCGCTTTGCATGGTGGGCATCGCAAGAGCCTGCAGGCATCATGTGGCCACTGTTCCATTGCGATGGCCCCATGTCCCCACGTTCCACGATTGGCCCGGTCGCACTGGCGATTGTCGTGCTGTTGATCAGCATGGTGTCGTATCAGTGCGGTGCCTCATTGGCCAAGCATCTGTTTCCGGCGGTCGGCGCGCAGGGCGCGACGGCGTATCGACTGGGACTCAGTGCGCTGATCCTGCTGCTATGGCGTCGTCCGTGGCGCCGGCTGGGCGATCGGCCGCATTGGCGTGCGCTATGGGCGTACGGGCTTTCCATGGGCGCGATGAACCTGGTGTTCTACATGTCGCTGCGGACGATCCCGCTCGGCATCGCCGTGGCACTGGAATTCACCGGCCCACTGGCCCTGGCGGTGTTCAGTTCGCGACGCCTGGTCGATTTTGTGTGGATTGCGCTGGTTATCGTGGGTCTTGCGCTATTGCTGCCCTTGCGCGGAACGGCGCAGGCACTCGATCCGGTTGGCGTGATGTATGCGCTGGCGGCCGGGCTGGGCTGGGCGCTCTACATCGTGTTCGGCAGGCGGGCAGGTGATGCGCATGGCGCAGACGCGGTGACCTGGGGCACATCCATCGGCGCCTTGCTGGCGATTCCCTTCGGTGTGGCACACGCTGGCACTACATTGTTGTCGCCCGCCTTGCTGCCTTACGCGCTGGGTGTGGCGCTGCTCAGTTCGGCGCTGCCTTATTCGCTGGAGATGATGGCGCTCACGCGCTTGCCTGCACGCACCTTCAGCACTTTGTTGAGCCTGGAGCCTGCCGTGGCGGCGGTTGCCGGTGTCGCGTTGCTGGGTGAGCGACTGAGCGCGCTGCAATGGCTCGCGATCGTCGCCATCATCGTGGCGGCAGCGGGCACGGCGTTGAGCGTGCGACGACCCGAAGTGGTCGAACCGCCGCTGGCGAATTGAATCGCGCAAACGTTGCGAGGCGTGGCGTATGCACCTCGTGGCCATTGCGCTGACTCCATCTCAATGCCCTTGATCGGAACAGACCCGTCACATTTGCCCCGTAACAATGGTGTAGCATCGCGTTGCAAGTACTTTCTCGCCTCGCGCGTGATGTGTGGTCACGGCAGCCACACGCTTCGCTCCCTTTCACATGTGCCCCGGTGTTTCGGGGACGCCCCTGGGAGCATCCATGCCAGGTTATTCCACTCGTCACGAACGTGTTCCCGTTGGGGGGCACGTGTATCGCTTGCGCGTTCTCAGCGACAAGCAACAGTTTTCCGACCAGGACGGCCATAGCGCACGACTGGGCATTTCTTCCGCGCAATGGAGCCTGTTCGGCCAGATCTGGCCGTCCGGACGGCTGCTTGCGCAGGCGATGCATCGCTTCGACATCGCTGGCAAGCGCATCCTCGAACTGGGTTGCGGGATCGGGCTGGCCAGCCTCGTGCTGCAGCGTCGAGGCGCGGATGTGGTGGCTTCGGACATGCATCCGCTTTCCGAACCATTTCTCGCATACAACTCCGCGCTCAACGAATTGCCTTCGGTGCACTATCGCCAGCTGCGCTGGGATATTCCGCTGCCGACGCTGGGCCACTTCGAGTTGATCATCGCCAGCGATGTTCTCTACGAGCCCGCGCATTCGCCGTTGCTCGCCGCCGTTGTGGAGCGCCACGCGGCGTCCAATGCCGAGATTATCGTCACCGATCCGGGGCGCGGCCATAGCGCGCGCTTCAGTCGTCTGCTGGCGGAGCAGGGCTTTGAACTGACGGAAACGCGTTGTCCGATGGACGACCAGGACGCGCCGCCATATCGCGGCCATCTGCTTTATTACTCCCGCGCCAGCAAACCGGTGGTGTCATGACAGAGCTGCGTACTGCTGCGAAGAAGGCTTCCGGCTGCGCCACGTGCGACGCCGTGTGCTGTCGCCTTACCGTGGTTCTGCAACCGGAAGACAAGATTCCTTCCCATCTCACCACGCATTTGCCCAACGGGCTGCACGTGATGAAACACGATGAGGATGGCTGGTGCGTGGCCATCAACAGCACGCGCATGAACTGCGGCATTTACGAAAGCCGGCCTTCGGTGTGTCGCCGCTTCGTGATGAATGGCCCGTATTGCAAGGCGGTGCGTGCCGACTATGTCGAAGAACGCGCTTCCGCAGCTCGGTAGCGATAGTGCTGAGTGTGCGCCTGCATGCTCGACGAGACCCAAGGCAACCGTCAGGTTTGACCTTCCCACCAACGACGCTGTCGACGTTGCCTAGTGCTTTCGTCGCCGGCGATTCACTCCACGAGGACTCCCTTGGCAAAGCCGAACTATTCATTCGAAAAGCGACAGCGCGAGATCGCGAAGAAGAAACAGCAGGACGAGAAGCAGGCAAAGAAGAAAGCGGCGCGCGACGTGCCTGAGCCGGTCAAGCGCTGACGTTCTTCCAGGCATTCGTGCGCAGCGTTGCCTGGGGCTTGCCGTTTCCGGCAGGCGCCGACCCTCATGGTGCGGCCATGGGGCGTGCGACAGGCCAAAAAAAACCCGGCTCAAGGCCGGGTTTTTCGTCAGGCTGAAACGGCGATCAGACGATCTGCACGTTCTCGGCCTGCAGGCCACGCTGGCCCTGGGTCACGATGAAGGACACGTTCTGGCCTTCCTGCAGGCTCTTGAAGCCCTGCGACTGGATCGCGCGGAAGTGGACGAACACGTCCTCACCGCTCGAACGGCTGATGAAGCCAAAGCCCTTGGCGTCATTGAACCACTTCACGGTACCGGTTTCGACTTGAGACATGATTTGCTCCTTGGAACGAATAAAGCCGCTTAGCGGCGAAAAAGCTGGTCACAAGGAGGAAACGGGTGCAACGGTGTAGGTAACTTCAATCTACAGCATCGGGCCACAATTCGTGGTGACCCTTGAAACTCAGCTCGTGCACAGTAGAGGTCGCCGTCCTAAAAAGCAAATGATTAATGTCTGGCCATTCATTTCGGTCGAGGAATGGATGGTTTGATCAGGCCGCGCGATGCGACTCATCGTTCCTCGTCACGCATGACGTAACTTGACCATGTTTGTTTGGTCGAGAGCGACGAGAGAGGAAGGGGGCGGCGGCAGTCGAAGGAGATGCGGCGGAGGCGCTTCAGCGGTGCAATGCCAGCCTGCCGGAAAACCTAACAATCGAGCAGGGAATAGAGAGTATGGTGGTTTGAAGTGTTGGATATCCGAAGCGCTTCAGGGTGCTTCAGGCGTGGGTGGTCAGCACATTCCAGTGAGGGATGGATTCACCAGCCCTCACGAGGTTCCCGCATCCAGGCAATGAGTGATGTTGCCGTTGTTTGTGCCTTGCCTTTGAAAGCGGCGGGTTGTCGTTTCGATCTTCGTCGCTTCTTCAAGAAGGGTTTGTCTCCGTCAGGGACGCGAAAGTGTGTGCCACACGGACGGGCATTGAGGCTCTTTGGTATCACTGTCTGCACTAAGTCGTTCTGCTCGGTTTTTGCAGTCACCGTTGTGTCCGGCCTCGGCTGGGCACGCATCTGCCACTTTCCAAGGAATTCTCATGAAGCAACCTACTGAGCCCCTTTCTCTGGCACGCATCCACGACGTCTACAGTGGAACTTCCGTCAAGCGGGAGTCGAGTGACAAGAAGCTCAGCTATCAGACGACGCAGCGGTTTGCGAGAGAGGCCGGTCATACCGGTGCGGCTCCCAGTCGCCCGCTCGCACCGAATACGCGGCATCGTCGATAACGACAACGCACCGAGCCGGCAGCGCGCATCACGCGCTTTGCGGCTCATGGCGATGGGGTATGTGCTGTCGTGAGTCCCACGACATGTCGCATGCCCCTTCGTTTTTTTGGGGCAGGCGTGATGCGTGAGGAAAACGCGCTATGGCCAGGAAAAGAATGATCTGGATGAGGTCGGCTTCCTGATCGCCCAAAACAAAACAGCGCTTTAGGCCGCGAGGCTCAAAGCGCTGTTCGTTTTTGTAGATTGGTGGAGCGGAGGAGGATCGAACTCCCGACCTTCGCATTGCGAACGCGACGCTCTCCCAGCTGAGCTACCGCCCCACACGAGCCGCTGATGTTACCAGCGACCTTTGGCCTTCGCCAAGCCCCCGGCATGGCCTCAGGGGAGCAGGCGGCTCAACGGCTCGAACAGGATCTCGCGACGCCAGCCTTCGAGGAATTCCGGCCACTGGGCGGTGACCACGTATTCCTCCAACACCTTGCGTGGGCAGAGCAGGCCGGCGGGAAGATCCAGTTCGCCGGCGAGTTTGTCCACGCAATCCTTCATGGCGGGCAGGGCGCGCTTCGCCTCACCTTGCGGCGATTCGGGAATGGTCTGGGTGATGGCGATTTCGTCGGCATCGATCGGGCGCTGCAATACAGCCAGGAGTTCGCTGCGCTGTGGTGAACGCAGCGCACGTTGGCCGCGCGTGCGGCTGTCGAGCTCGGCAGCCGTGCGCGGCAGTTGCTGCACCAGGCTCATCACGGCGGCATCTTCGAGCAGCCAGGGGCGCGGTCGGTCGAGCGTGCGTGCGGATTGGTCGCGCCACAGCAGCACGCGACGGAGCAGGGCGCGCTGCTCGGGCCGCCATTCGGACGCGCTGCGGAACGTGCGCTGCGGTTGCGGATCGCCTTCGCGGTAGCAGGCGCGCTGCTTGAGTCGCTCGCAGTCTTCCGCATGCCATGCCATGCGATTGCGTTGCACCAGTCGCTCGGCCAACTGCTCGTGCACGGGTTTCAGATAGACGACGTCCAGGGTGGCGTAGGCGCGTTGTGAATCGGTGAGCGGTCGCTGCAGCCAGTCCGAGCGTGTTTCGCCTTTGTCCAGCTCGGCACCAGTCAGTTCCGCCACCAGTGCGCGATAGCTGATTCCCAGGCCCATGCCCACGAAGGCGGCGGCGATCTGCGTATCGAACAGCTGGCGCGGTCCGTGGGGCAGAAAGGGGGACAAGGCTTCCAGGTCTTCGCTGGCGCTGTGCATGACGGTGACGGCAGCACCTTCGCCGATGAGTGGCTGCAGCGCGTCGCCGATGTCGAACGCCACGGGATCGACCAGCGCGTAGCGGCCGTTCCAGCCCATCTGAATGAGCGCCAGCTGTGGATAGAACGTGTTTCGGCGCATGAACTCGGTATCGAAACCCAGCGCGGCATCGGCCGGGAGTTCCGCCAGCCAGGCCTGCAGGTCGTCGCGCCGCTGGATCCAGACGGCGTCAGGCGCCAGGGAAGATTCTTGATGCATCAGTGATCCTGAGCCAGGACGTGCACGCACGCATTGTCCTGACATCGGTTTGTGCCTATGGTTTAGATCGCCCACCATAGCAGGCTGCCCAGGGACGCCCAACATGCCGAGCAAGGAAACCGTACGACGACAGCGAGCCTTCGGTGGCACCTTGGGTGTCGTCGTGCTGGGGCTTGCGCTCGTCTACCATTTCTTTCCGCGCGTGTTTCATGTCGAGCCGTCGATGAATCCCGCGCATCGCGCGATGAACCTCGGGCCGGCAGCTTCGTTGGCGCCTGCGTCCACGGTGCGATTGCCTGAACCCTCGGAAGTGGATGCGGGCCCGCCGCTCACCCTTGCGCCCACCGACGTGGTGGTGGCGCGGCTCAGCAAGAAGAACACCAACCTTCCCGAGCAGCTGAGTGCGGATACGCCGGAGGTGGAAGCCCTGATCGCACGCGCCGACAAGGCGCTCAAGGCAGGGCAGCTCGCTGGCGACGACGGCAGTGCCGTGGCGTTGTACGAGCAGGCACTCAAGCTCAAGCCCGATAGCCGTCGCGCTGCACAGGGGCTGTTTGAAGTGCGCGTGCGACTGGTCGCGGAGATCAACCAAAGCCTGGCCGTGGGCGATGCCGATGCCGCCAGCGATCTGCTCGGCACACTCAAGCTCATTCCCGATGCCACCGACGACGTGAACCAGTTGCAGGTCAAGCTGAAGACGCTGTCGCAGGTTCGACCCTTGCTCGCCAAGGCGGCCACCTTGCTGCAGCAAGGCAATGTCGATCAGCCGGCCGGCAACAACGCGCTGGAACTCTATCGGCAGGTGCAGCAGCTGGACCCCGACAACGCCGTCGCGGCACAGGGCACCTTGCAAGTGCAGCGTGCCGTGCTCGACCGTGCCTTGGCTGCCGTGGCGCAGAACGATTTCAAGGCTGCCGATGAAGCGCTAACGGAAGCTTCGCAGATCGCGCCCGATTCTCCGGCGCTGCGTGACGTGCATGGTCGCGTCGACAGCATGCGGCAGGCGCGCGCCAACGGCCTGCTTGGCCAGGCCCGCTCCGCCCTGGACTCGGGCAACCTCACCCTGGCTCAGCAGCTGGCCGAGCAGGCCAAGGCGATCAGTCCCGACCTGGCCGGGCTCACCGAATTCGGCGAGCGCCTTACCAACGCGCGTTTGTATGCCAGCTACAAGCCGGGCCAAGTGTTTACCGACCGGTTCGTGGACATTCCGGGCCAGACGCCGTCCATGGTGGTCATTCCCACCGGCAGCTTCCAGATGGGTGCGCCCGACAATGAAGTGGGACGGGAAGACGACGAGATGCCTCAGCACGAAGTGACCATTGGCAAGGGCTTCGCGCTGTCGCGCACTTCCGTCACGGTGGGGCAGTTCCGCGAATTTGTTCGTGCCAGCGGCTACCAGCCCGATTCGGTGAAGTTGGGCGGCGCCAGCGTGTATGACGAAGCCACCGGCGCGATGCGCGACGACACCAGCGCCGGGTGGCAGGACGACTATGCCGGTAAGAATGCGGACGGCCGGATGCCCGTGGTCAATGTCTCTTGGAACGACGCCAAGGCCTATGTGGACTGGCTGAACCAGCGCACCGGCAAAACCTATCGGCTGCCCAGCGAGGCGGAGTTCGAATACGCCCTGCGTGCCGGCACCACCTCGCGCTATTGGTGGGGTGACGGCACGCCGAGCAGCAAGGTGGAGAATCTCACGGGTTCTGGGGACCGTTCGCCCAGCGGACGACGCTGGAGCAATGCCTTCCAGGGCTATCGCGATGGCTACTGGGGGCCGGCACCGGCCGGAAGCTTCGCGCCCAACGCCTTTGGCCTCTACGACATTGACGGCAACGTGTCCGAGTGGGTGCAGGACTGCTGGCACGACAGCTACCTGCGGGCGCCTCGTGACGGCAGCGCCTGGGTCAATCCTGGTTGCGGTTCACGCGTCGTCCGTGGTGGTTCGTGGGGCAGCTCGCCGGAGCAGGTGCGCTCGGCGTATCGCCAAGGCGCCGATGCCAGCGTGCGTAGTGGACGCGTGGGTTTCCGCGTGCTTCGTGAGTTGTAAGTCGCTCACCTTCAAGTGAGATGCCGCGCGTCGCAAGCGGGTCGATATCCTCCGCACGCTCTTGGTTGCCCCGCTTGTGCTGCGCCCCGCGCGAACCGTAAAATGGCCCGCTTTCGTGTAAGGGAATCATCGACTTAGGGGCGGAGCGCCCGGAAGCTGGCGGGGCGGGGCGTAAGGGTTTTTCGACCTGACTATTCCCTTGGGAATCCGACGCTTACGGACACTTCCTCTTAGTAGTTCTGATGCGAAAGTGGCGGAATTGGTAGACGCACTGGATTTAGGTTCCAGCGGGTAACCCCGTGAGGGTTCGAGTCCCTCCTTTCGCACCATCCCTTTGGTTTTTTCTTTTTTGCAGGCGGCCCGGAGCCGCCAGGCGCCTTTGACGGGCGCCCTTACCGGTACACCAGGAGACGTCATGCAGGTTTCGGTTGAAAACGTCGGCAAGCTCGAGCGCAAGCTCACGGTGAAGTTCCCCGCGGAGCGTTTCGAGTCGCAGGTGAATGCTCGCATCGCCGAAATGGGTCGCACCGTGCGTCTCAAGGGCTTCCGTCCGGGCAAGGTGCCGACCGCAGTGATCCAGCAGCGCTTCGGCGACCAGGTCCGCGGTGAGGTGCTCTCCGATCTGATCGGCAGCACGCTGCGCGAAGCCGTCACCCAGGAGAACCTGCGTCCGATCGCCAATCCGTCAATCGACACCACGGGTCGTCCGGTTGAGGGCGAAATCGCCTATACGGCCACCTTCGAAGTGATGCCGGAATTCCCGGAAATCGACGTTTCCACGCTCGCCGTGACCCGCCCGGTGGCCGAAGTGACCGACGCCGACATCGAGAAGATGATCGAAACCCTGCGCCTGCAGCGCCGCAGCTTCGAAGAAGTGGCTCGCGTCTCCGCCGAAGGCGACTTCGTGATGTTCGAATACTCGGCGCAGGCTGGTGACTACCGTTTCCCGGCCGAAGGCCTGGAGCGTGCAGGCAGCGTGCTGGGCTCGGGCAATCTGTTCAAGGCACTGGACGAGGTGCTGACCGGCCGCAAGGCTGACGATGAATTCGAGGCCGACGTCGAGTTCCCGGCTGACTTCCGCAACGAAGGCTTGGCCGGCAAGACCGCCCAATGCCACTTCAAGATCATCAAGGTGCAGGAGCCGAAGCTGCCGGAAGTGAACGGCGAATTCGCCGAACTGTTCGGTATCGTCGATGGCGACCTTGAGAAGTTCCGCAAGGAAGTGCGCGCCAACCTCGAGCGCGAGCTGAAGGCCACCCTGATGGCCCGCCTGAAGTCCGAAGTTGCCGAAAAGCTGGCCGATTCGCACCCGGATCTGGACGTGCCGAACGTGATGGTGCAGTCCGAGGCCCAGGCCTTGGCCCAGAACAGCATCCCGCGCGGCCAGCAGGTTCCGCCGCAGCTGATCGAGGCCGCCACGCCGGTCGCCCGCAAGCGCGTCATCGCCGGTCTGCTGATGGGTGAGATTGCCCGCAAGCAGGCTCTGGTGATCGACCGCAGCCGCGTGGCCGAGCAGCTGGCCGCCATCGCCTCGACCTACGAGGAGCCGGAGAAGGTCATTGAACTCTACAATCGCGATCCCCAATTGATGTCTGGGCTGCAGAACCGCGTGATGGAAGACCAGGTGGCAGAGTGGGTGGCAGATCACGCCTCCACCACTGTCCAGAACCTGGGTTTCGACGAGGTGATGCGCCCGGTCAACGCCTGAGGCATTCTTCAGGCCAATACACCGGAGAGCGACACGCATGGCTATGGATCCGATCCAAAACCTCAACCTGGTACCGATCGTCGTTGAGCAAACCGCTCGCGGCGAGCGCTCGTACGACATCTATTCGCGCCTCCTCAAGGAGCGCGTGATCTTCCTTGTCGGCGAGGTGAACGATCAGGTGGCCAACCTGCTGGTCGCGCAGATGCTGTTCCTGGAGTCCGAGAATCCGGACAAGGACATTCATCTCTATATCAACAGCCCGGGCGGTGCCGTCACCGCCGGGTTGGCGATCTACGACACCATGCAGTTCATCAAGCCCGACGTCAGCACCATGTGCATCGGCCAGGCCTGCAGCGCCGCGTCGCTGCTGCTGATGGCCGGCGCCAAGGGCAAGCGTTACTCGCTGCCCAACTCGCGCGTGATGATCCACCAGCCGTCGGGCGGCGCCCGCGGCCAGGCGACCGACATCGAGATCCAGGCCCAGGAAATCCTGTACCTGCGTCGCCGCCTGAACGACATCTACGTTCAGCATACGGGCCAGCCGCTGGACAAGATCGAGCGGGACATGGAGCGTGACCGCTTCATGAGCGCCGAGGCTGCCATGGAATATGGTCTTATTGACCAGGTCCTCGACCGCCGCGCCGTCGAAACGGTGAAATCGGCCTGATTTCAGCCACCTGGTACCAGGTTTGCAAGCTGTTCCGCGTCTCGCTGCAGACGCGGAACGCTGTGCTATTCTCAAACCGCAATCGATTTATCAGCAGGATCCAGGCATGAGCGACGATCGGCAGGGCCGTTCCAACGACAGCGGTAAGATTCTCTACTGCTCCTTCTGCGGCAAGAGCCAGCATGAAGTGCGCAAGCTGATCGCGGGCCCGTCCGTGTTCATTTGCGACGAGTGCGTAGAGCTGTGCAACGACATCATTCGCGAAGAGCTTGAGGAAAAGGCCGCCTCCGGGCGCAGCCAGCTGCCCAAGCCCCGCGAGATCATGGAAACGCTTGACCAGTACGTGGTCGGCCAGACGCGCGCCAAGAAGGCGCTCGCTGTTGCCGTGTACAACCACTACAAGCGCATGGAGTCGCGTCAGAAGAGCGACGACGTCGAGCTGGGCAAGTCCAACATCCTCCTGATCGGCCCGACCGGCTCGGGCAAGACGCTGCTGGCCGAAACGCTGGCGCGCCTGCTCAACGTGCCGTTCACCATCGCCGACGCCACCACGCTGACCGAAGCCGGTTACGTGGGCGAGGACGTGGAAAACATCATCCAGAAGCTGCTGCAGAAGTGCGACTACGACGTCGACAAGGCGCAGTCGGGCATCGTGTACATTGACGAAATCGACAAGATTTCGCGCAAGAGCGAAAACCCGTCCATCACGCGTGACGTGTCCGGCGAAGGCGTGCAGCAGGCGCTGCTGAAGCTCATCGAAGGCACGCTGGCGTCGGTGCCGCCGCAGGGCGGTCGCAAGCATCCGCAGCAGGAATTCCTGCAGGTGGACACCAAGAACATCCTCTTCATCTGCGGTGGTGCATTCGCAGGCCTGGAGAAGGTGATCCAGCAGCGCTCCGAGACAACGGGCATCGGCTTCTCGGCCGAGGTTCGCAGCAAGGAGCGCAGGGAAAATCTTGGCAAGGTGCTGTCCGACGTGGAGCCGTCCGATCTGGTGCGCTATGGCCTGATCCCGGAATTCGTCGGTCGCCTGCCGGTGGTCGCCACGCTCGACGAGCTCGACGAGCCGGCGCTGGTGAAGATCCTCACCGAGCCGAAGAACGCGGTCACCAAGCAGTTCAAGAAGTTGTTCGAAATGGAAGGCGTGGAGCTCGAGTTCCGCCCGGAAGCACTGCAGGCGATTGCCCGCAAGGCGCTCAAGCGCAAGACCGGCGCACGCGGCCTGCGCACCATTCTTGAACAGGTACTGCTGGACACCATGTACGAGCTGCCGTCGCTGGAGCACGTGAGCAAGGTGGTGGTGGACGATGCCGTCATTGAAGGCCAGGCCGAGCCGTATCTGATCTATCGCGGCAACCTCAAGCAGCCGCGCGCAGCGGGTGAGGGTGGCGACGCCGCCTGAGCAGTTCAAGCGCGACAGTGACTTGAATGGCCCTGGCAGAAATGCCGGGGCCATTTTGTTTTTGTGGTCCGTCATGCACTTGAGTGCATGGCCAAAAGCCACCACTTGACGTACAGATGCACCCGGCGCAGTGTCGGTGCAAAGACGAATTCATCACGAGAGATTCTCTTCGATGGCAAAGACCGCCCCCAACCCCCAAGCCACCGGTGCCACGCTGGATGCTCTTCCAGTGTTGCCGTTGCGTGACGTGGTGGTTTATCCCCACATGGTCATTCCGTTGTTCGTTGGACGCGATAAATCCATGCGTGCGCTGGAGCGCGCGATGGAGGGCGAGCGCCAGATCTTGCTGGTGGCGCAGAAGAGCCCGGACATCGACGACCCGAAGATCAGCGACCTCCACGAAATCGGCACGCTCGCCGGCGTGTTGCAGCTGCTGAAGCTTCCCGATGGCACCGTGAAGGTGCTGGTCGAGGGGCAGTCGCGCGTGGAAATCGAGAACTACAACGAAGACGGCGGCATGCTCACCGCCACGTCGCGCGTCATCGAGCCGGTGTACAGCTCCAAGGAGCGCGAGCTCGACGTCGTGTCGCGCACGCTCATTTCGCTGTTCGAGCAGTTGGTCAAGCAGAGTCGCAAGCTTCCGCCGGAAGTATTGGCGACGCTGTCGGGCATCGATGATCCCTCGCGTGTTGCCGACTCGATTGCGGCGCACCTGTCCGTGCGCATGGCCGACAAGCAGAAGGTGCTGGAGACGTCGGACGTCGGTCAGCGTCTTGAACTCCTCATCGGCCTGGTCGATGGCGAGATGGATTTGCAGCAGGTGGAAAAGCGCATCCGCGGCCGCGTGAAGTCGCAGATGGAAAAGAGCCAGCGCGAGTACTACCTCAACGAACAGATGAAGGCCATCCAGAAGGAGCTCGGCGAGAGCGAGGAAGGCCCGAACGAAATCGAAGAGCTGCAGAAGAAGATCGAAGCGGCCGGCATGCCCAAGCCGGTGCTGGCCAAGGCGCGGGCGGAATTCGGCAAGCTGCGCCAGATGTCGCCGATGTCGGCCGAAGCCACGGTGGTGCGCAACTACCTGGACTGGCTGGTGGGCGTGCCGTGGAAAAAGCGCAGCAAGGTCCGCAAGGATCTCCAGCTTGCGCAGGACGTGCTCGATGCCGATCACTTCGGCCTGGAGAAGGTCAAGGAGCGCATCCTCGAGTATCTCGCCGTGCAGCAGCGCGTGAACACCATGAAGGGCCCGATCCTGTGCCTCGTTGGTCCGCCGGGCGTGGGCAAGACCTCGCTGGGTCAGTCGATCGCCAAGGCCACCAACCGCAAATTCGTTCGCATGAGCCTGGGTGGCGTGCGTGACGAGGCCGAGATTCGTGGCCATCGCCGTACCTACATCGGTTCGATGCCGGGCCGTATCGTGCAGAACTTGAACAAGGTGGGTTCGAAGAATCCGCTGTTCGTGCTGGACGAGATCGACAAGATGTCCATGGATTTCCGTGGCGATCCGTCGTCTGCGCTGCTGGAAGTGCTCGATCCCGAGCAGAACCACGCCTTCAACGACCACTACCTTGAGGTCGATCTCGACCTGTCCGAGGTGATGTGGATCGCTACCGCGAACTCGCTCAATATCCCGGGCCCGCTGCTGGACCGCATGGAAGTCATTCGCATTCCGGGTTACACCGAGGACGAGAAGCTCGGCATCGCGCAGAAATACCTGCTGCCCAAGCAGCTCAAGGCCAACGGCCTCAAGCCGGAGGAGTTGAGTGTCGACGAAGAGGCCGTGCGTGACATCGTGCGTTACTACACGCGCGAATCGGGCGTGCGTAACCTCGAGCGCGAGATCTCCAAGATCTGCCGCAAGGTGGTGAAGGAGCTCACCCTGGGCCAGGTCAAGAAGGCGGCAGCCAAGAGCACTGCGGTCAAGTCGGCATCGGCCGTAAAGACGGCCAAATCGAAAGCCAAGACGCCGGGTCGTGTCGCGGTCAATTCGGCGAATCTCGAGCAGTACCTGGGCGTGCGTCGCTTCGACTTCGGCCGCAAGGAATTGCAGAACGAAGTGGGCCTGGTGACGGGCCTGGCCTGGACCCAGGTGGGCGGCGACCTGCTCAGCATCGAAGCCTCGATAGTCCCGGGCAAGGGCCGTCTGGTGCACACGGGCCAACTTGGCGACGTGATGAAGGAGTCGATCCAGGCAGCGCTCTCAGTGGTGCGCGCACGGGCCGATCGCCTCGGTATCGAGCCGGATTTCCACGAGAAATACGACATCCACATCCACGTGCCGGAAGGTGCCACGCCGAAGGATGGACCGAGTGCAGGCATCGCCATGGGAACTGCGTTGGTATCGGCCCTGACCAAGGTGCCGGTGCGTTCCGAAGTGGCCATGACCGGCGAGATCACGCTGCGCGGTCGCGTGCTCCCGATTGGCGGTCTCAAGGAGAAGTTGCTCGCGGCGCATCGCGGCGGCATCACCACTGTGATCATCCCGGACGAGAACAAGAAGGACCTGGCCGACATCCCGGACAACATCACCGCGTCGCTGGACATCCATCCGGTGCGCTGGATCGATGAGGTGTTGGATATCGCACTGGAACGTCCCCTGCACCCGCGTCAGGCCAACGAAGGCGACAAGCCGAAGGTGGAGGCGCCGCACGAAGAGACGCAGGACCAGGAGTCGTACACGCGGCCTCACTGATCCGTGATGAGTGTCACCGAAGACGGGCGGGCAACCGCCCGTTTTCGTATCTGGATCACGTCAGAAAATACCGCGGCCGCATAACGTTTCAGCACATACTTTGCAAGCGTTCGCGAACCATGCTGAACCGCGCGAACCCTTGGTATTGCTTGTCATTGCGGACCCTGGGGGCCACTGGTATAAAGGCGACACCGCAGCCTGACGCCGAGCACGATGCGCAGTGATGCGGGGTTGCTTGGTGATGTCCCGGTGCCTTTGTCGCGAGGTGACGTCGCCTGGTCCCAGAATGACCATGCGGGCTGCATAACCGTTTAAGGGAGTGTCTCAATGAATAAAACCGATCTGATCAATGCCATTGCCGAGAAGGCCGAACTCACCAAGGCTGACGCCGGCCGTGCTCTCGAAGCGTTCTTCGAGACCGTGCAGAAGGCGCTGAAGAAGGGTGACGACGTGTCGGTGGTCGGCTTTGGTACCTTCACCGTGCGCAAGCGCGCTGCCCGTACCGGTCGCAACCCGCGCACCAATGAGACGATCAAGATCAAGGCCTCGAAGGTTCCGGCGTTCAAGGCTGGCAAGACCCTCAAGGATGCCCTAAACTAAGCGGCTACTTGCTTAGTTTCGGGTGCTTAGCTCAGCGGTAGAGCGTCGCCCTTACAAGGCGAGGGTCGTAGGTTCGATCCCTACAGCACCCACCAGAAATAAGTGGAGCGGTAGTTCAGTCGGTTAGAATGCTGGCCTGTCACGCCGGAGGTCGCGGGTTCGAGTCCCGTCCGCTCCGCCACAGTTCGCAAGGGCGCCCGTGTGGCGCCCTTGTCATTTCAATACCCCGCACTTCGGTGCGCCGAACAACGAGAGCCCGGGAACATTTCCATGCTGCAGGCATTGCGTACCAAGCTTCACGGATGGCCTTCCATTGTCATTCTGGGTATCTGCGTCTTCGCCATCTCGTTCTTCGGCATCGAATCGTATTTCGCATCGCGCACCGATACGTACGTCGCGATGGTCGGCAAGCACGAGATCAGCCAGCGCGATTTCCAGGACCGCATCAACGAGGCGCGCCGCGATGCCATGGCTCGCATGGGCGACCAGTTCGATGCCGCCGAATTCGAGAAGCCGGAAACCAAGCGCCAGATCCTCGACCAGCTGATCAACGAACAGCTGCTGCGCCAGACCAACGACACGCTGGGCCTGAAGGTTTCCAGCACCGAGCTGCGCGATCGCATTGCCACCCAACAGGCGTTCCAGGTCAATGGCCAGTTTGACCCCGCCACGTACCGCGCCATTCTCGCTGCGCAGAACATGACGCCGGCGATGTTCGAGAACAGCCAGCGCGCATCGCTCGAGCCGAGCCTGCTGCCGCGCGCCATCATTGCCAGCACCATCGTCACCGATGCCGACATGGATCGTTACCTCGGCCTGCTGTACCAGCGCCGCGACCTGCGCTGGTTCGCGGTGCCGCGCCCGACGCTGACCGATACCGACGTGACCGATGCGCAGCTTGATGCCTTCTACAAGGAGCATCAGGCCGATTTCATGAATCCGGAGCAGGTCTCGGTGAAGTACATCGAGGTCAATGGCGCCGACCTGAAGATCGACGCGCAGCCGAGCGAAGACGAGCTGAAGAAGCGTTATGAAGAGCAGAAGCAGCGCTTCGTGCAGCCGGAGCAGCGCCTGGTCTCGCACATCCTGGTGAACGTGCCCAAGAACGCGACGCCGGACCAGCAGAAGGCTGCGCTCGCCAAGGCAGAGAAGATCGCCTCGGAAGCGACGACCGACAATTTCGCCAAGCTGGCCGAGCAGGACTCGGACGACTTGGGCTCCAAGCGTTCGGGCGGCGACCTGGGTTGGCTGGAGAAGGGCGTGACCAACGCGGCCTTCGACTCTGCTCTGTTCGCCCTGCAGAAGGGCCAGATTTCCAAGCCCGTGCTGTCCGACGAGGGCTACCACGTGCTGTGGCTGCGCGAAGTGCGCAGCGGCGATGCCAAGCCGTTCGCCGAAGTGCGCGACCAGATCGCCAAGGACTATCTCTCGACCGAGCGTGACCGTCAGTACAACGAACTGGCCGGCAAGCTCACCGACCAGACGTATCAGAATCCATCCACGCTCGATCCCGCCGCGCAGGCACTGAACCTGCCGGTGAAGACCACGGAGCTGTTCTCCCGCAAGGGTGGCCAGGGCATCACTGCCGATCCGAAGCTGGTGCAGGCTGCCTTCTCCGACGACGTGCTGCTCCAGGGCAACAACTCCGGCCTGATCGACCTGGGCTCGGATCACGCTGTGGTGGTGCGCATGGACAAGCACGTGCCGGCCGCGGCGCGTCCGCTGGCGGAAGTGCGCGACCAGGTGCGCCAGAAGATCCTCGCGGAGCGTACCGCGGCCGAAGAGCAGAAGCGTGCGGACGCATTGCTGGCTCGCATGCAGAAGGGCGAAGACATGCAAGCCGTCGCGGCATCCTCGGGTGCGACCGTGCAGGTCGTGGCCGATGCCGTGCGCATGCAGCAGGGCGTGGCGCCGGAAGTGCTGCAGCAGGCCTTCTTGTTGCCGCATCCTGCTGCTGGCAAGGCCCAGTTCGCCCGTGTCGCCCTCCAGGACGGCAACTATGCGCTGGTGGGTGTCGACAAGGTGCAGGACGGCGACCTGAGCAAGATTTCTGCCGAGCAGCGCAGCACGCTGCGCGACCAGATGGGCCAGGCGTACGGCATTCTTGCCACGCAGGCGTACATCGATTCGTTGAAGGCGAAGACCGAGATCAAGATCGCTGCCGATCGCATGTAAGCGGCGCTTCCGCTGCAAAAGAAAAAGGGCGACCGTCGGGTCGCCCTTTTTTTGTGCTCGATGGCTTCAGCGTTTCATCAGCGTCCGCCGCCCATTCGCATGGTGCACGTCAGCCCGGTGCGCTGATCTTCAGCACCTGTCCCGGCTTGACCACCGCTCCGGCCAGGTGATTCCACTGCTGCAGTTGCTTGATGTCGACGGAGTAGCGCTTCGCGATGGACCACAGGCTCTCGCCGGGTTTCACCGTATGCGTGCGATTTGGCGTCGATGCGCCGCGCTGATTCGACGTCGCGCTGTCGTCGCCATCGCCGTTGGCTGCGCTGAGTGCCGCACCGAGGGGCGGCAGTGTCGCCGTGCCGGGCACGCTCTGGATATTGCCGTTGTTCTCGGCGAGCAACGCGTTGCGGAATTGCTGCACCTTGTTGCTGGGAAGCATCAGATAGGGCGAGGCGTTCGTATCGATCACGCCATTGCGGAACGCGGCATTCATGTCCTTAAGATCGTCCTGCGACATGCCGGCGTGGCTGGCGGCGCGCGCCATCGGCATCGAGTTGTCGATGTCCACCTTCACCAGGCGTTGTTCGGACGGCAGCGTGGGCAGGCTGACGTTGAAGCGATCGGGTTCGCGGATGACGCATGCGATGGCGAGCAGCTTGACCAAGTGCTCGCGCGTCACCGGCTTCACGGGCATCTTCGGGATCACCGGCTCGTCCGGCGGCGTGCCATGTTGGCTGACGACGCGCTTGATGCCGAACTCGCCTGCGTTGAACGCATAGTCCACCAGGCGCCAGTCGCCGAGATCATCGTGATAGCGGCTGAGCAGCGTCATGATGGCGTCCGTCGCCGCCGGCACGTCCAGGCGTCCATCGAAATTCTTGTCGACGCGTATGCCCATGGCGTTGGCTGTCGACGGCATGATCTGCCACATGCCCGACGGCATGCCCTTCGCGCCGTAGACCGGGCGATATTGGCTTTCGACCCAGGGAACGAGCGCGAATTCGCCGGCCACGTTGTGTCGTGCGGCGACCTGCTGCACATAGGCCAGTCGTGGCGCGGCGGCGGCGATCTGGTCTTCGAAGCGCTGGGGATTGCTGGTGTAGCGGCGCGCCCAGGCGAGGATATTCGGGTCGGCGTCGCAGTCGGCCATGGCAAAGCTGTTGCGCAGGTTCTGCCAGATGTTGCCGTCGTCGACTGCGTTGGATGCTACCGGGGCGGGACGCGACGGCACCACCGTGTGGGACGCCGGGCTTTGCGGAGCCGGTACGGGCGCCGGGGCCTGCGCAGGCTTTTGTGCAGGGCCGGATGCGCACGCGGCAAGGAATACCGACGTGGCCAAGGGCAGGGGGCGAAGGCGTCGTGTGGTCTTCATCCGGTGAAAACGTCCTTGTTGGCCCGCAACGCCGCGAAACGCGCCACGCGATCACCGGCCACGCCTTGGCGTTGGCTCCAGGCGATCACGGCATCGTTGTCCGTGCGAAGGAACGGGTTGGTCGCCTGCTCGGTCGCCAGGGCGACCGGAAGGCTGGGTTTGTCGTTCGCGCGCAACGCGGCAACTTCCTGTTGGCGTGCGGCAAGCGCGGTGTTGGTCGGCTCGATGGTTTGCGCGAAGCGTCCATTGGCCGCGGTGTATTCGTGGGCGCAGCACACCAGGGTATTGCCCGGCAATGCAGCCAGGCGATCAAGCGATGCCAGCATCTGCGCCGGCGTACCTTCGAACAGGCGCCCGCACCCCATGCTGAAAAGCGTGTCGCCACAAAGCAGGATGCCTTCGCCGGTATAGGCGATGTGCGTCGTCGTGTGCCCAGGCACTTCGATGACTTCAAAACGCGCCGCCGGTGACACGAGTTCCACGACGTTGCCATCGCTGACGCGATGCGTTGCCTGGGTGATGCGCTCGTCATGAGGCGCGTAGACAGGCACGTCATGTCTCGCCAGCAACGCAGCCACGCCGCCGATATGATCGTGATGATGATGCGTGAGCAGGATGGCGCGAAGCTGCAGCTGCCTCTGTGTGAGGGCAGCCTCGACCGGCTGGGCCTCGCCCGGATCCACGACAATGGCCTGGCCATCGTCGTCGTGCAGCACCCAGATATAGTTGTCGGCAAGCGCCGGTAACGGTACGACGTGCAAGGAGTCGTCCTCCGCGGTTTCGTATCGACTGACGCAGGCCCTCCTGGCTTGCGCGAAGTGCCCGACTATAAAGCTCCCCTTTCGCTCGCTCGTTAGTGAGACGTTAACTCTCTGTGGGGCAGTTCAGACTTGTGGGGCCGGCCCCGGTCTAGCTGTCGACCAGGACACGTTGTCGGCGGGCTGCCGGTACACTGTGGCCTATCGATACGACCGGTCGGCCCTTCATGTCTCAGCGTGATCAAGACATCTACAGCAGTGCCCCGTTGCGCCATCTACTGGCTGAGGAGACCGTGGCGCTGACGCCTGGCCTGCAGCGTTGCAGCGGCAACCACGCGCTGCTGGTGAGCGCCACTCTGGACGACAAGCCACCCGTGCTGCCCCTGCTGGGCAGCTGGACCCGACTCAGCGTGAGTGGTCAACATTACGCTGGCGATCTCACGGCGCGCACGGACGAGCCGCTGCCGTTCCTCGACGATGCGTTCGACCTGGTGCTGCTGCGACACGCACTGGAGGTCTCCAGCACGCCGCAGGAGATGCTCGAAGAAGCCTCGCGCGTGCTCGCGCCAGGCGGCGTGCTTGCACTCACCGGACTGCACCCCTTCAGCGCATGGCTGCCCTGGATGATGTGGCGCACGCGCGGGCATTCGCCCACCATGCATTCACCACTGCTGCTGGAGCGCTGGGTGCGCCGTCGTGAGCTGGAAATCGAGCGTATCGAGCGCGTGGGACGCTTGTGGCCAAGCAGTCGCGCCGGCATCGAATCGACGCATGCCCTGGGCGGCGGCTATCTGCTGATCGCGCGCAAGCGTCGTCGCATGGCGACGCCCATTCGACTCAAACCCAAGACCTTGCCGGCCACGGTCAACGTAGGCCTGGCACCGGGTGCCCGACGCAATGCGGCATCCTGATTTTTCGCACATCGATGGTGACAATGACTGAAGTAGAAGCTTTTACCGACGGCGCATGCCTCGGCAATCCAGGGCCGGGTGGCTGGGCCGCACTGCTGCGCGCCAAAGGCACGGAACGCATGCTCTCAGGTGGTGAGCCAGCCACCACCAATAATCGGATGGAACTCATGGCCGCCATCGCGGCGCTCGAGGCGTTGACGCGTCCCTGCAAGGTCGCGCTCACCACCGATTCGCGCTACGTGATGCAGGGCATCGAAGAGTGGGTACCCAAGTGGCGCGCCAACGGCTGGAAAACTGCCGACAAGAAACCGGTGAAGAACCAGGATTTGTGGGAACGTTTGTCCAACGCGACCCAGATGCATCAGGTGCGCTGGCAATGGGTCAAGGGTCACAACGGCCATGCTGAAAACGAGCGCGTCGATGTGGCGGCGCGCGAACAGGCCGAACAATTCAGGAGCAAGGCATGAGGCAGATCGTTCTGGATACCGAGACCACAGGTCTCGAAGTCCGTCAGGGCCATCGCCTGATCGAAATCGCCTGCGTGGAGATGATCGAGCGTCGTCCCACCGGCAAGCACTACCAGACTTACCTCAATCCCGACCGCGCCATCGATGAAGGTGCACGGCAGGTCACGGGCATCGAGGACGAATTCCTGCTCGACAAGCCGCGTTTCGGGGACGTGGTGGAAGAATTTCTGGCGTTTATCGACGGCGCGGAACTGATCATCCACAACGCAACGTTCGACGTCGGCTTCATCAACGCCGAGCTTGCGCGCCTGGGTGAATCGTACGGGCGCCTGGAAGATCGTTGCAGCGTTCTCGACACGCTGATGATGGCGCGCGAGCGTTATCCCGGCCAGCGCAACAGCCTCGATGCCTTGTGCAAGCGCCTGGGCGTCGATAATTCCGCGCGCGACTTGCATGGCGGCCTGATCGACGCGCAGTTGCTGGCGGACGTCTATATCGCCATGACGTCGGGCCAGGTCGTGCTGGATCTGGGCTTTGAAGGCGCACACGAGCAGGGTGTTTCGGTGACGCTGGCGCCGATGGTGCTCGATCGCCGTCCGCGCGTGTTGCGCGCCAACGCGGATGAAATGGCCGCGCACGAAAAGCGCCTCGATGCGCTGGACAAGAGTGCGGGCGGTGTTTCCGTGTGGCGCCGAGAAGAAGCGCCTGCCGTCAATTGACGCCGAACGCCCGCGTCAATTGATGCGGGCGAGGATGATGGTGACGTTGTCGCTGCCGCCGCCATCGAGCGCGGCGAGCAGCAGATGCTCCGCACTCTCCTGGGCCGAGAGATCCTGGCGCGAGACGATGTTCGCGATGATGGCATCGTCCACTTCTTCGGTAAGCCCGTCGCTGCAAAGCAGGAAGCACATGCCGTGTTCCAGCTTCCCGCGCGCCATGCCGATGTGCAACTGCTCGGCGGCCGTGATGCCCAGGGCCTGGGTGATCACGTTGCGTTGAGGATGTCGGGCCGCCTGCGCTGCATCGAGCGTTCCGGCCGCCACCAGTTCTTGCACCAGCGAATGGTCGTGGCTCACCTGGCGCAATGTCTTCTGCCAGAGATAGACGCGGCTATCGCCCACCCACACCACTTCGTAACTGTCGGCATGCAGGCGAATGGCGGCAATCGTCGTGCCCATAGGGCGCGGATCGCGAAAGCTGCGGCTGTGCTGGATCAATCGTTCGTCCGCGGCCCGCACCGCTTCCACCAGGCTGTGTCCGCGAGTGACGAGATCGGCAACGGCGTCGCGCACGATCGCAGAAGCCACTTCGCCATGCTGATGCCCGCCCATGCCATCGGCCACGAGAAAAAGACCGAGCGACGCGTCGGCGTAGTAGGTGTCTTCGTTCCGCGTGCGGCGCAGGCCGACGTGGGTTCCGTGTCCAAACTCGATCATGGGATGCCTGGTGTGGCGATGCGCTGGGAGCATGACGGATTGGGGATGAATGCGTAAAGAAGTATGTGGGGTTTGTGATGCGCTGATGCTTCTCGAGCAGAGGCGTCGCAACGTGATGGGGTGTGATTGTCAGGGCCATCCATGGCCCTGACCCCTTCGCGCTATGCGCTACGGGGCCAGCCTGCGGCTGTCCAAATTTGCTCCTGGCAAATTTGTCGAACCGGTGGGTTCTCATCCCCGCCATCACCTTCAGAAAAGCAAAACGCCCCACGAGGGGGCGTTTTGCTTTTCTGGCGGAGAGGGTGGGATTCGAACCCACGGTACGCTTACACGTACGCCTGATTTCGAGTGCGCCATCCGGGCGACCGCAACCCCTTGAATGGCAAGGCTTTCGACGCCTCAATTCACTCGCAACTCATTGATCACGTTGTATAATTGCGCACATGGACGGTACGGTCGTGGTGCATCCGCGTAGCATTGGCGGGGCACAAAAAACCGTACATAGACCGTACACAGCGGGCGTCCATATGGCCAAGATCAAGCTCACCGAACCCTTCATTAAGACACTGCCGCTGCCGGCAGCACACCACGCGCTGTACCACGATGAGGTGGCACGCGGCCTGGCTGTGCGCATCACCCGGACAGGGGCGCGCTCCTTCCTCTTCTGCTATTCCCATGATGGACAGGAGCGCCGCCTGTCCCTCGGGCCATGGTCGCCCCCTGTGTCCAACCGCCTGGGCACGCCTGCCACTCGCAAGGCTGGCGGCTCGTTGGACTGGGCGCGGCAAGAGGTGGCCCGCCTGCGACTGCTGGTGCAGGCCGGCACCGACCCGATGGCGCAGAAGCAGGACGCCCGCGCTGAGCGCGAGGCCGCCCGGCAGCAGGCTGCCCGCGAAATTGCCATCGACACCCTGGCCAGCCGCTATATCGCCGAGTGGGCCAAGCCGCGCAAGCGCACCTGGCAGGAGGACGAGCGCCGGCTGAATGCCATCGTGGTGCCGGCGTGGGGCAAGCGCAAAGTGAAGTCCATAACGCGGGCGGACGTCAGCGCGCTGCTGGCGCCTGTGGCCACAGGGGAAGGAATGCGGCCTGCGGAGGCCGGCGCTCGCCTGGCGCTGGTGCGCAAACTGTTCTCCTTCGCCCTCGACCAGGGAATCATCGACAACCACCCCTGCCTGCGCATGCAGTTGCCTTGTGGCAAGCCCGCCCCTCGCACACGAGCGCTGACCACGGCACGCGATCTGCGGGTGCTATGGCGCGTCACGGAGCCTGGCAGCGTATGGACGCGTGCACCAGCCAACCACGCCCTACGCCAGCGCCGTTTCATTGAGGCGGAAGCCGATGCCTTGCGGCTGCTGTTGCTGACCGGCGCGCGCGCCAGCGAGGTCACCGACATGTCGTGGAGCGAAGTGGACTTGGACGCTGCCACCTGGGTGCTTCCCGCTGCGCGCAGCAAGAACAAGCGAGCGCACCTTGTCCCGCTGGTGCCTGCTGCCGTGGAGCTGCTACGTAGGCGCCGCGAAACGGCGGACAGTGAGTTTGTGTTTCCCGCTACGCGACGTGACCACATCACTGACCGGAACTTAAGTCGGCCGTTGAAAGAGATATGCCTGCGCCTAGCTGCCTATGGTGTGGACATGGCGTCCTTCACCCCGCACGACCTGCGCCGTACGGTGGAAACCGGCATGGCGGCGTCTCGCGTACCAAAGGAGTACCGCGACCGCGTGCTGAACCACGTGGACAGCAGCGTCGGTGGCCAGCACTACAACCAGTACGACTTTCTCGACGAGAAGCGCGAAGCACTGGAAAAGTGGGCGCGTCGTCTTGAGGGCCTTCTCACCGATACTTTGGCCACAGTGGTGCCGATGCGCGAGAGGAAGCGGGCATGAGCGTTGACTTAAGCTGGTTCGATCCTATGGGATGGACGTTGCAGCGGGCCGACATGGAACGTGCGCTATATGTCGCTGCCTGCACTGGCGACGGCGGTGCAGCGACAGAGCTGCAGTTCTGGCAGGCCAAGTTCGGCTCATTGGAGGCCAAAGACGTTGAGGCCTCGCTGCGTGAAGGTCAGCTGCATGAGCAACTTCGGTCAACAGCGATTGCTACAACGCCTAACCAGCGACACGGGGCGGAATGGCACCAGTTACAAGCATTTGGAGTTTCCGAACGTAAGACAGGCCCTAAATCCTCGGCCAAAATCCTGGAGCTTCACCATGCCTTTGGCCAGCGACTAACAATCGTTGATCTACGAGCGGCCGCTACAACTGAATTTGCCACTAAGACAAAAAAGAAGGAGAAGCCGAGGCTCGCGCGCAAGGACTGGCCAGAAACGGTGGAAGAAGTTGAGTGCGAACTCGTCGCCTACGTTTGTCATCACTTCAAGGGCACCGAGCCACAAGCTGCGCGTGCTTATGTACGAGACTCTTTTCCAGGCATGCCATGGAACCAGCCTGACGAGCTTGTCGATTATCCGCCGCACTGGTAATTACCCGCGCAATCGCGAGGCTAGCGTTGTAACCAAATAGTGCACCCCTAAGCAAAAGAGGTGCACCCATGCAACAGACAGACCTGCTGACCGATTACCTATCGGTCGCATCGGCCGCCAAGGCTCTGCACGTACATCCGCACACGTTGAAGCGCTGGCGCTGGAACAACTATGGCCCGCAGCCCGTCAAAGTGGGCGGTCGCATGTACTACCGCGCGACCGAGATTCAGCGCTGGCTTGAATCACTCGGCGAGCATGACGTTGCGGCGCGCGTATGAGCGAGCCAAAAGAAAAGTCCTCGGTTGCCGCCAGGGACTTGGAAAACAGCACTGCTGACATTTGCCTACAGGGCAGCGATGCTGCTGCCGCGTCTCAACCGTCGCCTATGAGATTTTGGGCAGATGACGAGACAACGGAACCGCAACCACTTCCAGAACCCTCGGCTGCAAAACAGTTCGATCTTTCACTGCCTCCCGGACTCATAGGAGATCTTGCAAACTACTTTGTGGCAAGCGCGGATTATCCGATGAGAGAAGGCGCTCTCGTGGCCGCGCTAGGATTGGTCGCAGGTATTGCCGCCCGCCATTTCAACTTCAACGGCTCGGGTCTAAATCTATATCTATTGTTGCTGGCCGAGTCGGGGCGCGGCAAAGAAAGTATGGCCAAGGGTATTGATCGCATGGTGGCTGCGGTACACAAGAACATGCCGGGGGTCATGGACTTTATTGGTCCTAGCGCCTTCGCTAGCGGTCAGGGGCTTATTCGGCTGCTGGATAAGCAGCCCAGCTTCGTCAGCATCTTGGGGGAGTTCGGTGCGACGCTACAAAGAATGAACGGCCCTCGCGCCCAGGATTCCCTCTTAAGGCTTAAGCAGGCGATGCTCGACCTGTATGGCAAAAGTGGATGGGAAAGCAAGCTGGGAAGCACGGCGTACAGCGACATGGAGAAAAACACCTTAGTGGTGTCCGCACCGGCGCTGACTCTCATTGCGGAATCAGTGCCAAGCAAGGTGCTCGATCATTTGTCATATGACGACATAGAGGACGGATTTCTTCCCAGATTTCTGTCGTTCGAATGCAGGAGCGCGCGCGGCCACGCCAACGAACCATCGGGCTATCCGCCACCAAGTGAACTTATCAGCAAATTTGCCAATCTGGTGGAGGCTAGCCTTACCCTGCGAAGAAACGATCGATGTGTGAATGTGCTGGCCACAGATGAAGCAAGGCAGGCCCTGCGAAGCTATCAATATAAAATTGATGACTTGTTCGATGACAAGGGCAGAGAACCTCACGAGCGTGTCCTGTTCAATCGCGCTCCGCTCAACGTCATGCGTGTTGCCGCTCTGATTGCCATTGGTTGCATCGACGTTCGTACAAACACACCACAAATTGAAAAGGGGCACGTCGAGTGGGCAATCAAGCTCGTCGAATATTGTGTTGATGTTTTAGCGTCCCGATTCCGTGCCGGCGAAGTCGGAACCGGCGGCGCACGGCAGGAGGCTGAGTTAAAAAAGTACGTGATCGAATACATGAGGATGTCGTACAGCGGTCGGCTCACCTACAAAGTACCCAAGAAGCTCATCACAGATAAAGTACATGTTGGCTTTGACTACTTACGGCGACGCGCACGGCGCTGCAAGGCATTTAACCAAGATGTCAGGGGTCTTGACCGTGCTCTTTCTGATGCGATTGCTGTTTTGGTTCGGACAGGCGCGCTCGGCAAAGGGGATTCAAAAAAATTTGGTATGCGCGGCGAGGTGTATCACGTGCACGACCTTGATGCCTTGCTGCCTTGATGGACGGTGGCATCATCATCGCAAGCCGCAACAGCGAGGTGGCCACAATAGGCCAAGTCGTCTCGGCAAGGCGTCCAGCAGCCTCCTAGCCGGGCGTGGCAGTAGGGGTTACTGCGGTTGCAGAGGGCCAGGGTTCTTGGCGGCCCATGAGCCGCATAGAGCGCCGGCGAGATGGGCGCCCAGCATGGGTAACGGGTAACGCCTGGTGTAACAGGCGTCGTTACCCCGTCAAACGTATACACGCCAAGGGCTAAGGCCGAGTGGGTAACAGGGTAACGAGTTCCAGCTATACCCACCCCTGATAAGCCAAGACTGCTATACCCCTAGTTACCTTGTTACCCCGTTACCCAATCTCTCTCAAACCCTTACTACGTATAGGTTTGACGGGGTAACAAACAGGGTAACGATTGGGGTAACGGGTAACGAACTGGCAGCCTGTGGCTAACCTGATTACCCGCGCAATTGCGTTGCCACGTGTGCACAAAACTGCCACCAGTTCACACGAGTGGCATAGCGATGCACAAGACACCTCTTACTATCCAGCAGGTGGTTCAGCGCACAGGCGTTAGCGCTTCCACTATCCGTCGGCATTCGCGCCTTGGCAACTGCCCGGCGCCGCGTCAGTACGGCCCACGCTCGCTGCGCTGGGACGCGGAGGAAGTTGAAACCTGGCTACGCGATCCGGCTGCCTGGCGCGCTGCGCAGAAGGCGAAGCAGGCATGAGCAGGCATCCTTCCGGTCGCCATCCATGGAAGCAGGAAACGACACGCATGCGCCTGGGCCTGCGTCCGCATCACTGGACGCGCGCAGCCTATTGCTCGACGTGCGGACCTGTGTGGCTACCCACATGGTTTGTCATCCGCGGCTGGTGTTTGAGCTGGTGCCCGTGGTGTCACGACGCGACCGCGCGCGGCGTGGAGATTGTGGAGCGCCCGTTTGTCACCTGCGGCGGATGCCAGTACTTCTTGCAGCATCCACGTGGGCTAGGCGAGCGCGGCGGCTGTTCCATCGGCCATGGTGCATGGCGGCCCAATCGCCCTCACGAGTGCGCATGGTGGCGCCCGTGACCGAGCAGCAGCTTTGCCCGCAGTGTGGCCAGCCCATGCCGCTGTCGCACGCGGAGGCCGTCGAAGCACGGATGGTTGCCTGGCGGCGCTGGTGTATCGAAAACAGGAAGTGGGTCAGCCCTGATGATCGGGTGGACGAGAACACTGCTGCGGAGTTGTTGGGCGTATCGCCATTCACGATGCGCAACTGGCGCTCGGCGGGCCAGCCCTTGCAGTTCTTCCGCGTCCGCGGGCGCATTTCCTATCGGCTGCGCGACCTGGCTTTGATGATTGAGGAGGGCCAATAGTGCCTGGCACAAGATTGAGTGCCACGTGCACCTGTATTCGCTCGGCGCACGTGGCGGGTCCATTCGGCATTGCCACCCACGTTAGATGCAGTAGATTTTTCCAACTCGCGTTCATGCGAAAAAAACTTCACGCGCGTTGTTTAGGGAGTGCGTCGCGAATCTTTTTCGCTCCCCCCGGTGCTCGGCACGAGTGAAAGCATTGGCAGCGGCGGTACGGTCGGAGCTAGAAAGGTCATGTTCAACGGCTCGTCGCCAGCACCATCCAGAACAAGGTCTGTGCTGGCGATGACCTCCAACGTTTCTATACCGTTGAGCACAACCACATGAGCAACGAAGGGGGCGACGTATGCATTGGACGCAGCGCGCACTTCGGCCACCCCTGACTCGATGATGCGCCATGCGGCTGGGTACTTTGCCTTCGCCGTGTTGACGTCCATCACTGCTAAGTTCATGGCTTGCCTCCTCGGGATTCCAGTTGTTCGACGCGGCGGCGCAATGCTGTCACCTCGCTGCGCATGGCGTTGAACTCCAACGACACGCGCTTAAGCAAGTCGATGAACTGGCTTTGCACGACCGGCGCATCCTGTCGCTGACGTTCTGCATGCGTGCGTGTGCCGTTGAGCTCATCCATGGCCGCGTCCTTTCTCGCCGACCTGCTGCTCAAGCTGCTTGACGCGACGCTGAAGTTCCTTGTGCGACTTGACGATAGGCGCCAGCAGGTCATAGAAGCGGCCGATGGTGAGCGGATTGCTGCGTACCTGCTCGGGTATGAGTGCAGCTATTTCTTCCCACGACTTGGTTGCGTTGGTCTTTTCCCTCGACATAGCGCACCTCACCATGTTGCGCCGGACAGCACGGCAACGCCGTTGCTGCGGATCAACTCGAAGCCGAACCAGCGCGTAGCGAGCAATGCCGTGCTGTTGGTCTGGAACATGGATACCAGCGATTGCGCACCACTGGCCGGATTGCTGGCGAGCTGCAATGCGGCATTCTCCGATGCGTCCACCGCGACCGTGTCGCTGTCACCCACAATGGCCGAGCCGTCGATCAGCACCGCACTGTGGCCACTGCTGTCGGTAGGCGCCTGGCTGCTTACCAGCACCGGCACGCCGGCGATTTCTCCGCCCTGGGGCGTCATGCCAGGGAATGCCTGCTCGCCGCCCGTGGTGGCCTTGGTGGCCAGCCGGTTGGCTGTGCGTGGCGCGACGACCAGGTAAGGCTTGCCGGTGCCGGTGGTGTTGACCACATCAAGCAGGTTGCCAAGGTCAGCCAGCGGCGACGCGCTACCGTTGATGGTTGGCGCACCCGTCAGCAGGCTGGCCAGGAATGCGGCATCCGTGGCGCTAGCCACGCCGCCGCGCAGTTCGGTGGACAGCAGTGCGGCGCCGGCCGAGGTTGTCCCGTCCAACACCTCGTTGGTCACGGCGATCAGCGCCTGCACCTTGCGCGAATCAAGACCCGACGCAGCGAATGCCATGCTGTTGACGGGAATGTTCGCGCCTTCGCCAACCTCGCTGCCCACAGTGGCAACGGTAGACACAGCCAGACGGGTGTGCAGCGGGATACGTCGAATGGCGCCGTCGGAAAACATGCGGTCAAATACCGACAGGCTGCGCAGGGATTCGATGAACCCAGCGGCGATGCTGTTGTAACCAGCGACGTTGCCGGCCCATGCGGCATCTGCCAGGGTGCCGGCAGACACGGCGGAACGAATCACCTGCGCGGCACGCTCGCCACCTGGTGTGGCTTCGGCGAAATGGACGGCATAGGCGAGTTTGCCGCGAGCACGGCCGATGAGTCGGGCGATGCGGACAAACTCAGCACCGCCAGCGGATTGGTCTAGGGACATGATGAAGCTCCTTGCAGTAAGGCCGTCGCACAACGCGATGGCGTACCGCAAGGGTGTTTTCCTGCTGGGGCTGTGCCCAGTTGCCCACGTGATGTTACGTGACATCGTGATCTAGCAAACTCGCCTCGCACGCCAAGTGAAAGTCGGTACGTGACACCGAATTGGTTGTGCTACCGTTTGCGGCCGCTTATGCGCTATATAAGCGTGACTGTGGGTGCATATATTTAGTAGTCGAGTGCACGAGTCATTTGATAATGACATCAGAGGCTTATCAATGAAGGATACATGGCCATCGCTACTCATCGCGTTGCTAACCGGTGGTCTAACGGTAAAGTTCGTGGATCTCCTGTTTACGTGGATTAAGACGAGTCGAGGCGAGAAGAAGGCCGCAAAGGCGCTAGTAGATGCGCACTTGGACCCTTTGTTGAAAGCAGCCGATGCGATCGTTGGAAAAACGACTTCCTTGGCAGAGCGTGATTTTCTGCTGTTAATGCCCAAGGACAAATTAACTCCAGCGGACTCCCTCAATACAGACCTTATCGGCCTCGCCTATTTGTACGCGAAATTTTGGGGGCGCATAGAGATTCTCACGGCGGAAAGCTTGGGAATGTCGCTCGCGTCGGATAAGCGAGGCGAAAAACTGCAACAGTTTATCGCTTGCCTTGGCTCGCAGCGGGTACGACTCGTCAATCGAACAAGCCAGAATGCGATTGGCGAAATAACCACGGAAGTGACGTCCGCAGGCGGGCGAAGGACAATCGGGGTTGTCGAGTTCGAGAAGAAAGTTGGCGGAGATGCCTCGGCTCGCGCATGGTGCGAACCGCTTTTGCAACTGCTCTCAAAAGCACACATAAAGGCGGTGCGACAGCAGTTGCTTGTGTATGGGGTGGTCTTGCACGCCCTCGTGGACACGCTCGATCCGGAGCATCAGTCCACACATCCACGCCCGTCTTACCCCAACAAACTGTCAAAGGCTTCGAAGGCGGAAATTCAGCGCCTTGCGTTTGATGAGTATCTAAACAAAGTTGGTGCGGTTAACAAATACACATAGCGCCCATAAAAAAAGAGTGCCCGCCGAACGCACTGCCGAGGCAGAGGAGGGACATTGGGCACCCTTTGCATCTTCAACGTATCACGCTGCGGACAGAGAGGCAATACGGGCGATCAGAATTCCATCGCTGGTGAAGCCGTCGTGTAGCCTGAAGAAATTTTGCCTCTGTTGCTGTCTCTCCATCGTTCTATTTGTAACCCGCCTGCTCCAGACGACGGATCAACAATGAAACGAATGCAAGGTGATCCAAACACGTGTCCACATCGTCCAGCTGGTCGACTTCATGACCGCGCGGATTTCTAATTGCGATTACGCCACCGGAAAACAGGAACTTGTAGCCGCGTTGTTCATCTTGCTCACTTTGATTGCTTAACGGCGTTAGCTTCAGCGTGGGCGACGCCTCGTTGAATACGTCCATCATCAGCTTTTCGCCAGATTTATTGCTGCCTGCAAATCCTTGCACAACCTTGTCCAAATACTTAAACGCCTCAAATGTTGACTCGGCATAGTGACCGTCATCGAAGAAGGTGCGTACCTTCTTCGGCAAGCCGGGGTGGATATTCCGTTTATCGAAAGGATGAAGCTGCTGTTCTGAAACAGCTTCCCTCACTTCATCCGGCTCGTCGCGCTCGGGAGCATCTGAGAACTCAATTGCTAACCGAACTATTGCTTCGAAGCGATCAAGAGACTTTGCCATTCAACAAGTTCTCTCGAATGCTCTTAAAGATGTTGTCGTAGGTTTGTTTGTCGCCGCCAGCGGGCAAATTAATTTCTATGCGCACTGTGAGTGCCATGTCGCCCGAACCACTGCCGCCACTGACTCTGGTGCCGGTTTCCGTGCTGCCAGGGGCCGGCGTTCCGGTTGGAATGCTCGGTTTAGTCGGTGCGGATTTCGCTGCCTGTTTTTTTGGAGCTGCAGCGTCCGCTTTCTTCGCTTTGACTGTGGCGGGCTTTGGCAGTTGCCCGTCTAGCTTTCCAGCAATGGTTGCCAGCGTCTGGAACGTTGATGCCTGACGGCGACCAACGATGTCGCTGGTGTGGTCGGTGTTGCGGAAGAACGAGATCAATTTATCCAGTGAGGCAGTCCATGCTTCAACTCCGTGCAAGACAAAAAGGTCTGCATATGCCGCCTGCACAATTTCCGCGAAGCCTTTCTGAAACTCGGACTCGTCGTGCTGCACCAAGACGGAAGCCGCCTTCGCGTTCTTGTTTCCTTCGACGTCGATAACGTCCAAGAATCGCAGGATATTAATGATGTAGGTTTCGTTGTTCGGGGCAATGCCTAGCTTCTTTAGGACATCCGCGTTCACTTTGGGCGGAAAGGATTTGCGAAGCTGAGCAATAACTGCGACTACGCCGTTTGCGCCGGATGTATATGGATGCTTGTCTGTCACGTGATCCCCCTGTCAGGTCCTTGACTAAATTAAGTCTACGACAATGAGAGGCAAGGGCCGTGCCATCCAAAGGCTTATATCGCGCGGCCAATACGTGGAAAGGCGCGGGATTGATCGCAGGTAGGCCCAACATGGGATGCCGCAAAACCGTACACAGGTCGTACACGGAAAAAATGGGCTGGTGCTTTGGGCAAGAAAAAAGGGCTACGCATTGCGGCGTAACCCTTTGTATTCATTGGCGGAGAGGGTGGGATTCGAACCCACGGTACGCTTACACGTACGCCTGATTTCGAGTCAGGTACATTCGACCACTCTGCCACCTCTCCAAAGATGTGCGTGTGGTCCACGCGAGCCGGCGATTTTACGTGGTGACGGGGTGGCTGGCAATGGGTTTGGAGGGATTTCTCCACGCGAACGTCATCGACTAGCGCAGCGCGGCGCCCCAGCGGTCGCTTCGGGGCAGGTAATGATTGCCCGGATCCAATGAGAGTGCGACGCGGGTGGCGCGGCCAGTGATCTCGTTGCGAGGGAAAAAGCCGAAATAACGCGAGTCAGCGCTGTTGTCGCGGTTGTCGCCCAGGAGCAGGTACTGGCCGGTGGGCACGGTGACGGGGCCGAAATCACGCGTGTGCCCTTGTGCTGCCATCGACCAGCGCACGACGTGAGGCCGGCTGCCCGAGTCTTCCACGGCGTAAAGGGCAGGGTCTTCGCGATCGTCGCGGATGCCGTTGACTTGGGTGAGGTGGTAATCGGCCGCTTTGCCATTCACATACAGGTGGTTCTGCACCAGGGCGATCTGGTCGCCGGGCACGCCAATGACACGTTTGACGAGACGCTCGCCCGCCGCGCTGGAATCCAGCACCACGATGTCGCCACGCTGCGGGTCGGCGCGATGGACCAGCGAGAGGTGCGTGAACGGCACGCGGAGGTCGTAGGCGGCCTTGTCGACCACGATGCGGTCGCCGATTTCGATGGTCGGCTGCATGGAGCCGGTGGGAACCACGTTCCAGTCCGCGACGGCGCTGCGGAACATGAACATGCAGAGCATGAAGGTCAGGAAGCCCTTGTTGTTCGCCAGCAGCCTGGTGAGTCGTTGCATGGACGTGCCCCTCTGGTCGCGATGCTCTGTGGACCTCGTCCCGGGCCTTTAGTTTCCCGTCTGCGTGAGCAGGCAAGGGCGCGCATGAGGCTGTGGCCCGCAGAAAAAGAAAGGGCGGTGCTGCCACCGCCCTTCGGGTCACGCATGCGTCGACGGATTTACGCGGCCTTGCGCTTGGCCAGGCGCAGCCAGGTATCCACCACGGTGTCCGGATTGAGCGACACAGACTCGATGCCCTGATCCATCAGCCACTCGGCAAGGTCCGGGTGATCGGACGGGCCTTGGCCGCAGATGCCAACGTACTTGCCCTTCTCGCGTGCTGTCTTGATGGCCAGTGCCAGCAGCTTCTTCACCGCCGGATCGCGCTCGTCGAACAGGTTGGCGACGATGCTCGAGTCGCGGTCCAGGCCCAGCGTGAGCTGGGTGAGATCGTTGGAGCCGATGGAGAAGCCGTCGAAGATGTCGAGGAACTCATCGGCGAGCAGCGCGTTGGACGGAACCTCGCACATCATGATGACCTTGAGGTCGTTTTCGCGCTGCTTGAGGCCATTCTTCGCCAGCACCTCGATGACCTTGCGGCCTTCGCCGAGCGTGCGCACGAACGGGATCATCACCCACACGTTGTCCAGGCCCATCACTTCGCGCACGCGCTTGACCGCCTTGCACTCCAGGCCAAACGATTCGGCGAAGCCCGGGTCGACGTAACGGCTGGCGCCGCGATAGCCGATCATCGGGTTCTCTTCATGCGGCTCGTAACGCGAGCCACCGATGAGACCGGCGTATTCGTTCGACTTGAAGTCGGACAGGCGCACGATCACCGGCTTGGGATACACCGATGCCGCGATGGTAGCGATGCCTTCCGCCAGGCGATCGACGTAGAACGACACCGGGTCGGCATAGCCGGCCATGCGCTCGTCGATCTTCTTCTTGGTCTCGGCGTCTTGCTTGGCATATTCCAGCAGCGCTTTCGGATGCACGCCGATGTGGCTGGCGATGATCATTTCGAGACGCGCCAGGCCGATGCCGGCGTTCGGCAGCATGCCGAAGTCGAACGCGCGCTCAGGGTTGGCCACGTTCATCATGATCTTGAGCGGTGCCTCGGGCATGTCGCCCAGGTCGGCGGTCACGCGATCGAATTTCAGCAGGCCCTGGTAGATAGTGCCGGTGTCGCCTTCGGCGCAGGAGACGGTGACTTCGGTGCCATCGGGAATGGTGTCGAGCGCGTTGCCCGTGCCGACGACAGCCGGGACGCCCAGCTCACGCGCGATGATGGCCGCATGGCAAGTGCGGCCGCCGCGGTTGGTGACGATGGCGGCGGCGCGCTTCATCACCGGCTCCCAATCGGGATCGGTCATGTCGGCGATGAGTACATCACCCGGCTGCACCTTGTTCATGTCGGCCAGCGAGCGGATCACGCGCGCCTTGCCGGAACCGATCTTCTGGCCGATGGCGCGACCCTCGGCCAGCACCTTGCCTTTCTCGTTGAGATGGAAGCGCTCAAGCTGCGTGGCGTGTGCGCGCGACTTCACCGTTTCCGGACGGGCCTGCACGATGTAGAGCTTGCCGGTGTTGCCGTCCTTCGCCCACTCGATGTCCATGGGGCGGTCGTAGTGGTTCTCGATGACCAGCGCCTGCTTGGCCAGTTCCTGCACGTCCTCGTCGGTGATGCAGAACTTGTTGCGCAGTTGGGCGGGCGTTTCTTCGATGCGCACGCGCTCGCCGGGTTTGTCCGAATACACCATGCGCTGCTGCTTGGCGCCGAGGCTGCGGCGCAGCACGGCCGGCTTGCCTGCCTTCAGCGTGGGCTTGAACACGTAGAACTCATCGGGATTGACCGCACCCTGCACGACCATTTCGCCCAGGCCGTACGAGCCGGTGACGAACACCACGTCGCGGAAACCCGATTCGGTGTCCAGCGTGAACAGCACGCCCGACGCACCCACGTCCGAGCGCACCATCAATTGCACGCCAGCGGAAAGGAACACGTCTTCGTGCTTGAAGCCCTGGTGCACGCGATAGGCGATGGCGCGGTCGTTGTAGAGCGAGGCGAAGACTTCCTTCACCTTGTGCAGCACGTCCTCGATGCCGACCACGTTGAGGAAGGTTTCCTGCTGGCCGGCGAACGAAGCGTCGGGAAGGTCTTCGGCGGTGGCGGAAGAGCGCACGGCGACGGCAATGTTCTCGGCGCCGGCGTCTTTGCAGAGCTTGGCGTAGGCGTCGCGGATGGCGTTGTCGAGATCGGCCGGCAGCGGCGTCTCGGTGACCCATTCGCGTATTTCCTTGCCGGCGGCGGTGAGCGCCATCACGTCATCCACGTCGAGCGAGGCCAGGCGCTGCTGGATGCGCTTGGCCACGCCGCTCTTGTCGAGGTACTGCTGGAACGCGTCAGCGGTGGTGGCGAAACCACCGGGCACGGACACGCCGAGTTTGGCGAGATTGCCGATCATCTCGCCGAGCGACGCATTCTTGCCGCCGACCTTGCCCAGGTCGGTCATGCGCAGCGTGTCGAGCCAAAGCACCAGATCGTTCAAGGGAGTCTCCTCGAGAGCTCGTAGGTTTCAGAAGCAGGCTTGCCCCGGTTTCGGATGAAATCGGGTTACAAAGAACTGGTATTGTCCGCTGCCGATGGTGCGAAGCACAAGAAGACCATTCCGGCGAAAACCAGCGCCAGCTGCATACCAGTCAGCTGTGAGTCAAGCAAAGACAGGCTTTTCACGTTGCGCTAAGGTGGTGGCCAAGAACCACCAGGGACTTTGGATTAGCCATGCAGCGAACCGTTTTTTATATCTCCGATTCCACTGGTATTACGGCGGAAACCATCGGCAACAGTATTTTGGCCCAGTTTGAAGGGGTGCAGTTCGACAAGCACCGCTTGCCCTTCATCGACGACGCCCAAAAAGCCGAGGCGGCGGCGCTGCGCATCAAGACCCGCTATGCGCAAACCGGCGAGCGTCCCATCGTGGTCAACACCATGGCCTCGCGCGAGCTGTGCGAGATCGTGGCCGAAAGCGGCGGCTTGATGCTGGACGTGTTCGCCCCGTTCATTGGGCCGCTGGAAGACGAGCTGGGCGCCAAACGTTCGGGCGCGGTGAATCGCTCGCACGGCCTGGTGGACTTCGACAAATACGAGGCGCGCATCAACGCTACGAACTACGCGCTGTCACATGATGACGGTATCGATGTGGACTATGCGCAAGCCGACCTGATCCTGGTGGGCGTGTCGCGTTCCGGCAAGACGCCCACCTGCCTCTACATGGCCTTGCATTACGGCGTGAGTGCCGCCAATTACCCTCTGACCGACGACGACCTGGACAAACTAGAACTGCCGGCGCGACTGCGCCCTTACAAGGATCGGCTGTTCGGTCTCACCATCGATCCGATGCGGCTGGCGCAGATCCGTGAACAGCGGCGCGCCGGCAGCCGTTATGCGACGCTGGAGCAGTGCCGCTGGGAATTGGCGCAGGCCGAGAAGCTGATGCGTCGGGAGAGCATTCCCAGCCTCAACACCACGCATGTCTCCATCGAGGAGATTGCGAGCAAGATCTTCGACCGCTTCGGTATCGAGCGGACCATGTTCTAAGTACTGGTTAGTAGCAGGAGTGCCCACCGCCCATGAGTGCCGTACTGGATAGCCGCCAGGCTTTGCTGCCGGGACGCTTCGGCTTCCTGATGGGGCTCTATGCCGAGAACTACCACCGGCTGGTCCGGTTGTTTGCGCCGCAGGAGTTGCCGCCGGGGTTCTATCTGTCCAGCGTGGACGATGGTCTTGATGTACGGCTGCAGGTGCAGGAACGTCATCCATACACGCTGGAGCTGGAGCTCACCTACAACTTCGTGGATGCGCACACCGGCCAGCCATCGCCATCGGCACAGTTGCGCATGTACACCGATGCGCATGTGGCCGAAGCCTTGCACTGCCATCCGGGACGGCACCTCTGGCAGGTGCTCGGGCCGTTTCCGCCAGCCAATACGGTGCTGCAGCACCGGCTGCGCATGAACGGGTTTCTCTCCCGCTGGCTGGAATACCTGGCGGAGCAGGGACACTCGAAAGGGACGCTGGAGCGGGTGGGGAATTCGTCGCCAGACGCTGCCTTGCCGGGGCTTTCCACGGAAGTGTGAAGGCGCGTTCAGGTGGTGGCAGAGGCCGCCTCGACGAGGCCGTGTCTTTTCCCAAGGCAACAAAAAACCCGCCAAAGGGCGGGCTCTTCGTAAAGTGGCGGAGCGGACGGGACTCGAACCCGCGACCTCCGGCGTGACAGGCCAGCATTCTAACCGACTGAACTACCGCTCCACATTTTTACTGCTTCCAGTACTACACCAACAGATTTCATCCTTGACCACTCTTACCGCTGCGCCGGAATCCGGTTTGCCGTTAGAGTGGCGTCCCCACGGGGATTCGAACCCCGGTCGCCACCGTGAAAGGGTGATGTCCTAGGCCTCTAGACGATGGGGACGTATCTAATTTTGGTGGAGCCAGGCGGGATCGAACCGCCGACCTCCTGCATGCCATGCAGGCGCTCTCCCAGCTGAGCTATGGCCCCGTTGTGCCTCTGGAAGCCCGAAAGAATAGATAGGGTTGGCGATTTCGTCAAGCGTTCGTTGCGAAAATTTTTCAACTTTTCTTCACGAATGAATCACAACAAGCAGTTACGTGAACGCGGCTTTCTAGCGGCTGCGGTGCAAACGCGCTTCGTGCTGTGCAAACGACCGTCTTCGCGACGTGGGGCTGTGTATCGCGTGTGCGATTGTTAGTCTTGCGAGACGCTCCGACGGATTTCATTGATGCACGATTTGCACTTCATCCAGGACCTCGCGACCGTCATGTTGATCGCGGGCCTGACGACGGTGATCTTTCAGCGGCTGCGTCAGCCAGTCGTACTCGGATACATCATCGCCGGCGTGCTGGTCGGCCCTTATACGTTTCCCGTGGTGTTCATCCACGACGAGCAGACCATCCGCACCTTGTCCGAGCTCGGCATGATCCTTCTGCTGTTTGCCCTGGGCCTGGAATTCAGCCTGAAAAAGCTGCGCGAGGTGGGCGGCGCCGCGCTGGTGGCGGCGGTGTGCGAAATCGTGTTGATGCTGTGGCTCGGCTACGAAATCGGTCGCTTCTTTGGCTGGACGTCGATGGATGCGCTCTTCCTCGGCGCCATGCTTTCGATGTCTTCGACCACCATCATCATGAAGGCGCTGGACGATCTGGATCTGAAGCGCGAGCGCTTCGCGCAGCTGATGTTCGGCATCCTGATCATCGAGGACGTGATCGCCATTGTGCTAATGGCGTTGCTGACGGGCATCGCGAGTACCGGCGGCCTGGAGGCGAGCGAGGCGATGGCGGCGGTGGGAAGGCTCACGCTTTTCATGGCGGTGTCGCTGGTGGTGGGGCTTTTGCTGGTGCCGCGCGTGGTGGACTACATCGCGCGCGTGAGCCGTGACGACGTGCTGCTCGTTGCCGTGCTGGGCCTGTGTTTCGGCTTCTGCCTGCTGGTGACCGAGATGGGTTACAGCGTGGCGCTGGGCGCCTTCATGATTGGCGCTATCGTGGGCGAATCGCAGAGTGTGGAGCGGATCGAGCGCATCATTGGACCCGTGCGGGACATGTTCAGCGCGATCTTCTTCGTCGCCATCGGCATGCTGATCGACCCGGCGATGCTCAAGGAATATTGGCTGCCTATCATCGTGGTGACGACGGTGGTGGTGTTGGGCAAGGTCATTACCTGCAGCTTCGGCACGTTCGTGGCGGGCAATGACGGTCGTACGTCGTTGCGCGTGGGCATGGGCCTGGCGCAGATCGGCGAGTTCTCTTTCGTGATCGCCTCGCTCGGCCTCACGCTCAAGGTGACCAGCGGCTTCCTCTATCCCGTGGCGGTGGCTGTGTCGGCCATTACCACCTTCCTCACGCCGTACCTCATTCGCGCCTCGGATCCGCTGGCGAGCACACTTTCGCGCCGCATGCCCAAAAGCCTGATTGGATTGCTGGGTGCCTATACGGAGTGGATGGGTAATCTCAGTCTGAGCGGGCAGGGCGCGGTAGTGGCGAAGATGATCCGGCGCCTGGTGTGGCACGTCATCATCAACATGATGCTGGTTGTCGCCGCGTTCCTGATCATGTCGTATCTCTATCGCCGCGGCTTCTTCCATTGGGATTTCCTGGCCGAGAGCCCGCAGGTGAAACGCAGCCTGGCGTGGTCGATCGCGGCCCTCATCTCATTGCCGATGATCGTGGCGGCGTACCGCAAAGCCTCGGCGCTCGGCATGTTGCTGGCGGAGCTGAGCATTCCCGAGCGCATCGGCGGTGCCTACAACATGCACATCCGCAGCATCCTGGCGCGCTTCATCCCGCTGGTCACTATGTGGGTGCTCGGACTGCTGGTGGCGGCATTGGCCTCGACCATCCTCCCGCCGCGCGAGGTGGCGATCGTCCTGGTGCTGGTCTTGTTGCTGCTGGCGTGGCTGCTGTGGCGTGGCCTGGTGCAGGTGCATGCGCGCCTGCAGGCGGCCTTGCGCGACACGCTGGACAAGCCGGGGCGCTCCGACGACGGACATGGGTGACCGCTACGGAGCGTAGGTGAAGCGGATCGGATGTGGAAAATTCGTAAAAAACCGCGGTTTTTGCCGAAATGTGAACTTTTAATCACGACTGACGGTCATAGGCCCACTATCGTTGCCAAGACTTAGCAAGCACCGCACAATGCGGGGCCTGCCTCCATCGGGGGGGCTTAAGTCCGGTAGCGCCGGCACATCCAAATACGAGGGAGTTCTACATGAAGCATTTTCTGCGTCCCACGCTGACGGCGGCCGCGCTCGCTGTTGCTCTGGGCATGACCGCTGGCGTGCACGCACAGGCCGCGAAGCCCGCAGCCGCCCCCGCTGCGGCTCCGGCTGCGGTCGACAAGACCAAGGCCAGCTACGTGGTCGGTTGGGACCTGGCCAGCTCGCTGCCGCCGCTGGTCCGCGAGGAAGTGGATCCGGCCACCGTGGCTCGCGCCCTGCAGTCCGCCCTGTCGGGCCAGAAGCCGACCATGAGCGAAGCCGAAGCCAAGCAGGTCCGCGACGCGTTCGTGGCCAACCTGCAGGCCAAGGCCAAGGCTGAGTACACCCAGGTCGCCACCAAGAACCAGACCGAAGGCGCTGCGTTCCTGGCCAAGAACAAGACCGCCGCTGGCGTGAAGACCACCGCTTCGGGTCTGCAGTACCAGGTGATCAGCCAGGGTACTGGTGCTCGTCCGGGTCCGAGCGACACCGTGCAGGTCAACTACGTCGGTTCGTTCGTGAACGGCGAAGTGTTCGACGATTCGGCCAAGCATGAAGGCGGCGGCGCCGCTTCCATCCCGCTCGCCGGCGTGATCCCGGGCTTCCGCGAAGGCATGCAGCTGATGCAGGTCGGCGGTCACTACAAGTTCTTCATCCCGTCGAACATCGCCTACGGCGCCCAGCCGCAGAACGGCTTCCCGCCGAATGCGACGATTATCTTCGACGTCACCCTGGTCAAGACCGGCCCGACGCCGGCTGGCGAGCAGGCTGGCGGCGCGAAGTAATCGCGGCGAGAGCTGGTTGAAATACCCACGGGGCGCGAAGCAATTCGCGCCCCGTATCTTTTGTGGCAGGCGGTGATTCGTCGCGGCGAGGGCTTTCCCTTGCATCCCCGGTCACTGTCGGGCTGTTAGAATCCGGCCTCTTGTCTTCCGGAGTTTTCACGACAATGAAGGTCACGATCTTCGGCACCGGCTATGTGGGTTTGGTCACCGGCGCCTGCTTGGCTGAAATGGGCAACCATGTGGTCTGCGTCGATATCGACGCGGGCAAGGTCGAGCGGCTGAAAAATGGCGACATCCCCATTTATGAGCCGGGCCTGGAGCCCATCGTCAAGCGCAACCACGCGAGCGGACAGTTGGATTTCACCACTGACCCTGCACCGGGCATCGCGCATGGGCAGGTGGTGTTCATTGCCGTGGGCACGCCGCCGGACGAAGACGGCAGCGCGGACCTGAAATACGTGCTCGGCGTGGCCCGCACCATTGGCCAGCATATGGACCGCTACACGGTGGTCGTGAACAAGTCGACGGTGCCCGTGGGCACGGCCGATCGCGTGCGCGATGCCGTCGCAGGCGAACTCGCCAAGCGTGGCGTGTCGGTGGAATTCGATGTGGTGTCCAATCCCGAATTCCTGAAGGAAGGCGACGCGGTGGAAGACTGCCTGCGCCCCGATCGCATCATCATCGGCAGCTCCAGCGAGCGCGCCATCGGCGTGCTGCGCAAGCTGTATGCACCGTTCAATCGCAACCACGACCGCACCGTGGTGATGGACGAGCGTTCCGCCGAGCTGACCAAGTACGCGGCCAACGCGATGCTCGCCACCAAGATCAGCTTCATGAACGAGATCGCCAACATCGCCGAGCGCGTGGGTGCGGACGTGGAACTGGTGCGCCAGGGCATCGGCTCGGATCCGCGCATCGGCTATCACTTCATCTATCCGGGCGCGGGCTACGGCGGTTCGTGCTTCCCCAAGGACGTGCAGGCGCTGGAACGCACGGCGCGTGGTGTCGGCTACAACGCCCGTTTGCTGGGTGCGGTGGAGTCGGTCAACCACGATCAGAAGACCAAGCTGTTCGACCTGATTTCGCGGCACTTCAACGGCGAACTCGCGGGCAAGACCATTGCGTTGTGGGGCCTGGCCTTCAAGCCGAACACCGACGACATGCGCGAGGCCTCGAGCCGCAACCTGATGGAAGCCTTGTGGAAAGCAGGCGCCAAGGTGCGCGCGTTCGATCCCGAGGCACGCCACGAAACGCATCGCATCTACGGCGACCGCGATGATCTGGCGCTGTGCGATAGCGCCTATAAAGCGTTGGAAGGTGCCGACGTGCTCGCCATCGTGACCGAATGGAAAGCCTTCCGCAGCCCGGATTTCGCGCGCATCCGCAGCATGCTCACGGAGCCGGCGGTGTTCGATGGCCGCAACCTCTACGACCCGGTGGCGGTGGAAGAAGCGGGCCTGGCGTACTACGGTATCGGTCGCGGCCGCAGCCTGAGGCAGTGAGCATGGCGGACGAATCCTTGCAGCAGCGATTGACGGAGCTCGAAGTGCGACTCACCTTTGTCGATGACACGGTGAACGCACTGGCCTCCGCCGATGCGGAGCTGTCGATGCGTCTGGCTGTGCTGGAGGATGTCATTCGCGGATTGCGCAGCGAGTTGTCTTCGTTGCGCAGCTCGCAAGGACACGATCCGCACAGCGAGCCGCCGCCGCCGCATTATTGATCGACGCCCACTTTTCGTAACAGCAGCACAGCAAGCGAGTTTCAACCATGGCCGATTCCCTGCGCGATCAGCTGCTCAAGAGTGGCATCGTCAAACAGGTCCGCGAAGAAAAGCGCCTTTCGGCGCCGCCCAGTGCCAAGCCGTTCCAGCAACGCCACGGCGGTTCGCCGTCCAAGGGCGGCAAGCCGGGCCAGCACAAGCCGCATGGCAAACCTTCGGCGCCCAAGAGCCAGGAGGAAATCGACCTGGCCAAGGCTTACGCCATTCGTGCGCAAACCGAGGCGAACGAGCGCAAGCGTGCCGAGCAGGCAGCAGCCGAAGAGGCGCGTGTTCGTCGCGAGCGCAAGCTCAAGATCCAGCAGTTGCTGGAAGGCAAGACGTTGAACAAGCCCGACGTCGACCATGTTCGCCACTTCGAATATGGCGGAAAGATTCGTCGCGTGCATGTCGACGCCGATCAGCTCAAGGCCATCAATGCCGGCGAGTTGGGCGTGGTGCAGCAGCAGGGGCGTTACCTGGTGGTGACGCGCGAGCTCGCCGAGCAGGTGAAGGCCATCGATGCGAACCAGATCGGGTTGCTGGTGGAGCCGGGCAGTGCGGGCGGTGTCGGCGAAGACGGCGTGCCGGACGACTTGATGTGGTGATGTGATCGGTTTCGTCGTCGCCAAAGAAAACGCCCGGCTCAGGCCGGGCGTTTTGCGTTGCGAAGGCGAGTGCCGATCAGGCGTCGTCGTTGGAGCCTTGTGACGGTGCGTCACTCGTAGGCAGTTCGAAACCGCTCTTGGCGAGGGTCGGCAGGTCCCAGCCGTTCTTGGGCGTAAAGCGCTCCCCGTAACGCTGCGCGAGTCGCTCCAGCTTGCCTTTCACCACGGTCGCGCCTTCGCTGCGCACGTATTGGATCGGGCCGCCACGGAACGGCGCGAAGCCGGTGCCGAAGATCACGCCGGCGTCGAGCAGGTCGGCATCGTCGACGACCTGATCCGCCAGGCAAGCCACGGCTTCGTTGACCATGGGAAGAATCATGCGGTCCTGCAGGTCGGCCGGCACCGCGTAGTCCGGATCGACTTCCGGTTTCTGCGGCTTGCCGTCCTGCCACACATAGATGCCCTGGCCGTCCTTCTTGCCGCGCTTGCCGGCGGCGAGTTTGTCTTCAAGGCCGGGCGGCAATTCCAGGCCGAGGAAGGGCGCGAGCTCCTTGCCGACCGAGGCGCACACATCCAGGCCCACCGTATCGGCCAGCTCGATTGGCCCCATGGGCATGCCGAACTTCTTCGCTTCCTTGTCGAGCACCGGTCCCGGCACGCCTTCGCTGTACAGGCGCATCGATTCGAGCAGGTAAGGCATGAGGATGCGATTGACCAGAAAGCCTGGCGTGCCCTTCACGGCCACCGGCAATTTGCCGATGGCCTTGCAGAAGGCGAGCGCGCGCTTTTCGGCATCGGCGTCGAGCTGGTCGTGGCGCACCACTTCCACCAGCGGCATCTGCGCGACCGGATTGAAAAAGTGCAGGCCGAGGAATCGCTGCGGCGCCTTCAGGCCCACGCGAAGTTCATCCAGCGGAATGCTAGAGGTGTTGGTGGCGAGCAGCTCGTTGGATTGGAACTGCGGCTCGATGGTCGTGTACAGCGCTTTCTTCGCGTCGGCATTCTCATAGATCGCCTCGATGGCGAGGTCGGCCGTGGCCACGCCCTTGCCTTCGACATCGGCACGCAGGCGGCGAACGGTGGCTTCCACCTTGTCGGCCGTCTTGAGCTTCTTTTCATACAGCTGGCGGGCACGATCCAGCGCAGGCTGGATGAACTTCATCTCGCGGTCCTGCAGCGTGACCTCGAAGCCTTTGAAGGCGGCCCACGCCGCGATGTCGCCACCCATGACGCCGGCACCGACAACGTGCACATGCTTGATGCCGTGATCGATCCCGCTGCCCTGGCTCTTCATGCGCTCCTGCAGGAAGAAGATGCGGATGAGGTTCTGCGCGGTCGGCGTTTCGGCCAGCTTGGCTACCGAGCGCGCTTCCAGGCGGAGACGTTGCTGGATGCTGGCGCCGCCGCGTTTCCACACATCGATCAGCGCGAATGGTGCGGGGTAATGTTCCTTGCGCACCTTCGCGGCCGTCTGTTTGATGACCATCGGCGCGAGGAATTGCCGGGCCAGCCAGGTGTTGGTGGCCCAGGCCTTGGCGCGCAACGCGAACGGCCGCACATGCGGGCGACGCAACAGGGCGCGCGCCTCGGCCAGCAATTCGGCGGGAGGCGCAAGCCGGTCGACCACGCCCAGTGCCAACGCACGCTTGGCCGACAAGGCCTTGCCAGTAAGCATGACGGGCAGGGCATCGGTGGCGCCGATCAGCCGCGGCAGCCGTGCCGTGCCGCCCCAGCCCGGATGGATGCCGAGCATCACTTCGGGAAGGCCGATGCGGGTCTTGTCATCGTCGGCGGCGATGCGCTGGCGACAGGCCAGGATCAATTCGGTGCCGCCGCCCATGCAGGCGCCATGGATGGCCGCCACGGTGGGACAGGGCAGGCGGGCCAGCGACTCATAGACGCGCTGGCCGTTCTCGATGTTCTCCAGCACCGTGCCCTGCTGGGCATAGGTAACGAACTCCTTGATGTCCGCGCCCACCGCAAAACCGAACGGCTTGGCCGAATGGATCAGCACGCCGGCCGGTTTCTCGATGGCCAGGCGTTCCACGATCTGGCCTAGTTCATCCAGCACATCGCGCGAGATGGCGTTGACGTTGCTGCCGGCGCGGTCGAGGGACAGGGTCACGATGCCGCTGTCGTCCAGGCTCGTCTTCCAATGATTGAAGCGCAATCCTTCGAACATGGGGATAAAGAGGGTGGCCACGAAGCGCTCCACCATACCCTCCCGTAGCGAGGATTGCGAGACAAGCACGGGTCGCCCGCGAGCGGATGAACACCCCGTAAAAACCCGAGCTGTGCGCTGCCGCATGAAACGGGCCGCGGTTTCCGGCGAGGCTTGGTTCCTCCCTATGCGAATCGCCGCAGAACACGTAATTTAGGTCGGAATGAATACGTCCATCGCCACCCCCGCCAGCCCTGCCCAGGACGGCGCTGAGATCCTCGAGCGCATCCTGGCGGCTCGAGGCAATTTGATTGCGCTCGATGGCGGCGAGGAGGTTGGCCTGCTCGCCCAACTTCGCCCGCTGGTACGTCGGAGCGGGCAGGCGGTGTATCTGTGGAATCCGGAACTGGGGCTGGGCAACCTGCGCGAAGAGCATGTCAGCCTGCCCGGATCGCAACGCCTCAATATCGCCCTGCGCTACATGTTGCAGAGCAATCACTTCGGCATCTACCTGCTGCAGCGGCTGCCGCTGCCATTGCCCATGGCTGATGCCACGCTGCTGCGCCAGCTGGCGCGCGCCACGGCAAGCCATGTCCGGCGCGTGGTGGTGCTCGATCCGCCGGAGTCACTCGTGTCCAGTTTCAACGATGTGCTGGTGCGCCTGAGCTGCCAGCCCAAGCCGGCGCAACGTCCGCGTCTGCGCGACGGCCGCTGGATGCTCTGACATGGCGAGTCCTGCTGGCATTCTCGTCGTCGCGGCGCAGCGTGAGCTGCGCCGGTCCCTATTCGACACGTTCGACCGTGACGGGCATTTCGTCGTCCATTCCGCGCGCGACGCCACGCACGCGGGCATCCTGCTGGAAGGTCGCCCGCCGCTGGCCCTTATCGTCATCGTGTTCGAAGGCGACGGCCGCGAAGGCATGGCGGGCATCGAGGTGCTGCGTGGCGTGCCGGCATGCATCGGCGCTCCCATTCTTGCAGTGCTTGACGACAACGCCGTGCTCAAGCCCAACGTGCTGCCCGCGGGCATTGCCGACTGGCTGTATGCCTCGCAGATCGAACACGAGCTGCTTTCGCGCTGGCAGCGCGTGCACCGCATGGCCGTGCGATCGGAGGGCCTGGAAGGTCAGGCACCAACGAGTGGCGGCGACTACCGTTTTGCCTTCGACGAAGTGGATAGCGAGTGGTTGATCGTGGACCCGGCCCGCGGCCAGCTGGTCGATTACAGCCCCGCCGTAGCGCGCAACAGCGGTCTGGGTGATCACGAACTGCGCGGCCGTCCGATCAAGGACATCCTGGCTTTCACCGAATCGACCGTCGAACAGGTGATTGCCGAAGGTTCGCGCCAGTGGCATCCGGGACGCCGACGCTCGTCGCGCGGCGGTGACTCCGGCGAGGCGAGTGCGCGGGCGGTCAATCACGCCGGTCGCGATGCCGTGGCGCTGATGTTCCGCAGCGACCGGGCCAGTGCGCGCGCCGAAGTGGCGCTGGCGTTGCTGGCGCGCATGTTCGGTTCGGGTAGCGGCGACGAAGGCATCGCCGAGGCCGCGCGCCTGTTGTTCGAAGACATGGGTCTGGATTACGTCGCTGTGTGGTCGGCTCGTCCCGACGAGGGTGGCGCACCCGTGCAGCTCGTGCAGTACTGGCGCGGCGACGAACAGCTTTGGCCGGGTCCGCATCTGCAAAGTTCGTTGCGTCTGGTGCTGTCGGGCCAGGCGATGCTGCATCAATCCGACGCGGGTCGGTTGGCGCCGATGGATCCCTTGCTGGCGCAGCTGGGCCTGGCGGGTTTCGCGGGATGGCCGTTGCAGGACGAGCGGCGCACCGTGTTGGGTGCCTTGCTGGTCGGTACCCGTCAACCGCTGCCGTCGCTCGCCATCGTGCAACCGGTGCTGCGTTGTGCGGCGTCGCGCTTCGCGCACGCCATCGAGTTGCGGCACACGCGTGAGCAAGGCCGTGCCGAAGGTTTGCTCGACGCGCTTACCGGCTTGCCCAATCGGCTGCTGTTCAACGACCGACTCGATACGGTCATTCGCGAAGCCAACCGCACCGGCGAATGCTTCGCGCTGCTGTTCGTCGACCTGGATCGCTTCAAGACCATCAATGACACGCTGGGCCATGCCGTGGGCGACCAGGTGCTGCTCACCACCACGCAGCGCCTGCGCGGCAGCGTGCGGGCCTCCGATACCGTGGCCCGTTATGCCGGCGACGAATTCGTAGTGATCCTGCGCCACATCGTGAAGAACGAAGACGTGCTGCGCATCGCCGAAAAGATCGTGCAGGTGATGGGCGCGCCGCTGCGCATCGACGACGGCACGGAGTTGCAGGTCACCGCATCCATCGGCGTGAGCTTCTTCCCCGATGACGCGCCCGACGCCGACACGCTGCTCAAGCACGCCGACGAGGCGATGTACGCCGCCAAGAGCCTGGGCCGCAACAACTATCAGATCTTCGAGGGCAGTGCCGAGCAGTCCCAGCAGCAGAACCTCGCGCTGAAGTCCGGCCTGCGCCACGCGGAGCACAAGGGCGAACTGCGCGTGTTCTATCAACCGCAGGTGGATGCCGTCACCGAAGACATCGTTGGCATGGAGGCGTTGGTTCGCTGGGAGCATCCCGAACTCGGCTTCATCGGCCCCGGCTTCTTCATTCCGCTGGCGGAGGAAACAGGCCTGATCGTTTCCATCGGCGAATGGGTGCTGCGCGCCGCTTGCCGGCATGCGCAGGAATGGGAGCGCCGCTTCGGCCTGGGCCTGCGGCTGGGCGTGAATCTCTCTGCGGTGCAGTTGATGCAGCCCAATCTGCTGGAGATTGTGTCCGCCGCGCTCGACGAGAGCGGGCTGGAGGCCAACCTGCTGGAAATGGAGATCACCGAAAGCATCAGCATCAAGGCGGCGCCCAACCTGGTGGAGAACCTGCAGGGCCTGCATCGACTGGGCGTGCGCATCGCCATCGACGACTTCGGCACCGGTGCTGCCTCGCTCGACTACCTGCGCAAGTTGCCGGCGGACCGCATCAAGATCGACCAGAGCTTCGTCAAGAATATCGGCGTGGACCCCGACGACGAGGCCATCGTGCGCGCCACCATCGAGATGGCCCATCGCCTCAAGCGTGGCGTGGTGGCCGAAGGCGTGGAGACGGAACAGCACATGGAGTTCCTGCGCGCCAACCACTGCGACGAGCTGCAGGGCTTCCTGTTCTGCCGCCCGCTGCCCCAGCCGGTGTTCGAAAAGCTGCTGCTGGAGCGCCAACGCCTGCTCGCCGGCATCAGCGACACGGCGGCGTGACTTGCATGGGCCGCGAAGGGCCCCATACTTCACGATAGGGCGCCTGAAGCGCCCGTGGGCCGCACTGCCGGGGCGGTGGTGGTCCTTTCGTCATGACTGGTGCTCCGCTGGGGTGCCCATGCGTTTCCACCATCGGTGTCGCTACGTAGGCGCACTTGTCGTCCCGGGATGGGGGCATGCTGAACTAGAACGTACAGTTCTTGTCTGAGCAACTCGCATCCATTCAAAGGCATCCCAGGGCGCGTGGCAGCATCGACGAAGGAGATGGCCCGGATGGGCGAAAATGAACTGGACAGTGCGCTGGTCGAGCGCGTCCAACAGGGGGACAAACGGGCCTTCGATCTGCTGGTGCGCAAGTACCAGCACAAGGTCGTTGGCCTGGTCACCCGTTATGTGAAGAACCACGCCGAATGTGAAGACGTGGCGCAGGAGGCTTTTATCCGTGCCTGGAGGGCCATTGGCTCCTTCCGTGGCGAGAGTGCTTTCTATACTTGGCTGTACAAGATTGCGGTGAACACGGCCAAGAACCACCTGGTGGCCATGGGCCGCCGTCCGCCTGCCGACGATATCGCCATCGACGATGCCGCCTTCGTGCCCGGCGCGGACCGCATGCACGAGAGCGCCACGCCCGAGCGCGAACTCATGCGACAGGAAATTGAACAAACCGTATTTTCCACTGTCCAAGCCCTGCCTGAGGAATTGCGGACCGCGATCACCCTGCGTGAAGTGGACGGCCTCAGCTACGAAGAAATCGCCGAGGCGATGGGCTGTCCGATCGGTACGGTACGTTCACGTATTTTTCGGGCGCGCGAAGCTATCGATGAAAAATTGCGGCCACTGCTCTCAGACCGCGAGGTCAAAAAACCATGACTGATCATCAACGCGAAAACCTCTCTGCCGGCATGGACGGCGAGCTGTCGAAGGAAGAGCTGCGCTTTCTGTTGCGCCGCCTCGACCATGACGCTTCGCTCCAGCAGGACTGGTCGCGCTACCACGTGGTCCGTGACGGCCTGCGTCGCGAGCTCTCCCCGCTCGCTTCGGAAGGCTTCGCTTCCCGTGTCATGCAGGCCATCGAGCGCGAAGGCGCGTCGGTCCAGCAGGGCAAGCGCAGGCACTGGCTGCACTGGTCCGCGGGTGGCGCCATTGCCGCCGGTGTGGCGGTGGCGGCATTGATGGTGGCCCAGCCGGCCGGGCAGGGCGCTGATCGTCTCTCGGCGCAGGTGGCCACGCCGTCGGTGCCTGCGGCACAGAATGCCCTGGTCGCTCAGTCGGAAACGCCCGCCGTGGCGCCGCCGGGGCTCAATGTCTATTCCGAAGTACCGTACAAGATGAGCCAGCAGGCCTCGGCCACGCTGGAAGGCGATAGCGGCACGCCGTTGTATTCGCGCAACAGCCTTACCCCGTACCGGGTTGCGCGCTACCCCGTGGTCAGCAATGGCGATGGCCGGTACCTGCTGCTGATTCATCCGGACCAGCAGCCCGCGCAGGCCGCCGCCGGGCCGCAATGATCGAAGGCCGTGTGTCCGTTGCCGCGGCCTGATCGTTCCCTTTCAACCTCTCCATGCCTGTCTGAACTGCGGGCCGGCATGGTGTGCCTGAAACGCAGAAGGAGAAGTGCATGAATCGACTTGCCTTGCGTACGCTGTCGTGCGCCGTCGTGATGAGTTTGGCGCTGGCCGGTGGTGTGCAGGCCCAGAGTGCGGCGCCGACCTTGTCCGGCCTCCCCGACTTCACCGGCATCGTGCAGAAGAACGCCCCGGCCGTGGTGCATGTCGAGGCGAAGTACAGCGGCAAGAAGCAATCGAAAGCCCGTTCGGGCGCGCGCGGCATGCCCGATGCGCCGGACGATGATGACGATCCGCAGATGGAAATGTTCCGCCGCTTCTTCGGCATGCCGATGATGCCTTCGCCCGAGGAGCAGCAGCATACGTCGCTGGGTTCGGGCTTCATCATCTCTGCCGACGGCTATGTGCTTACCAACAATCATGTGGTGGACGGCGCCGATACGGTGACCGTGCGCCTGCAGGATCGCCGCGTGCTCACCGCGAAGGTGGTGGGCAGCGACCCGCAATACGACATCGCCTTGCTCAAGGTCGACGCCAAGGGCGGCTTGCCGGCCGTTTCCGTGGGCGACTCGCGCACGCTCAAGCCCGGGCAGTGGGTGCTGGCGATCGGTTCGCCGTTCGGCTTCGACTACACGGTGACGCAAGGCATCGTCAGTGCGGTGGGACGCAACCTGGGCAGCCAGGACCAGCCGTATACCTCCTTCATCCAGACCGACGTGCCGATCAATCGCGGCAATTCCGGCGGCCCGCTGTTCGACTTGCAGGGACGCGTGGTCGGCGTCAATTCGCAGATCTATTCCAACACCGGCGGTTACCAGGGCGTGGCGTTCTCCATCCCGATCGATGTGGCCATGAATGTGGTCAAGCAGATCAAGGAGAAGGGCTATGTCTCGCGCGGCCAGCTTGGCGTGATGGTGCAGCAGGTCAGCGACGACATGGTCAAGGCGTTGAAGCTGGACAACGCGAACGGCGCGGCCGTGACCCAGGTGAACAAGGGCAGTGCCGCCGACAAGGCGGGCATTCGTCCGGGTGACGTGATCCTTGCGTACAACGGCCAGAGCATCAACCAGAGTGCGGATCTGCCGCCACTGGTCGGTCAGACGCCGCCGGGCACCAAGGCCACCATCGAGATCCTGCGCGACGGCAAGAAGGAAAGCGTGCCGGTCACCGTGGCCGAAATGCCTCGCGACAAGAATGCCGTGATGGCGTCGACCGATGTCGGGCAGCCTGCCGCCAAGGCCGGGGCCAGTGCGTTGGGCCTGTCCGTTCAGGACCTGGATGGCGACACGCGCCAGCAACTGGGCCTCAAGGCGGGAGAGGGCGTGGGCATCAGCAATATTTCCGGTTCGGTGGCGGCGCGAGCGGGACTGCAGCCGGGCGACGTGATCCTGATGGTCAACCAGAAAAAGGTCGGTAGCGCGGCCGCTTTCCATGAGGCCACGAAGGATGCGAAGCCGGGCGAGACGGTGCTGCTGCTGGTCCGCCATGGCGACCAGAGCGGTTTCATCGGGCTGACTGTGCCCGGTGGCAAGGACGACTGAGGCCACGGTTCGCGGCCCGATGGCAGTGTCGCGAACGGTGACTTCGTCGTATTCCGGCGTGGTATAGCCGGAATGACCGGGACGATGGGCGCTTGGGCCACCGTCGTCCCGGAGGCAGGGAGGGATCGCGCGACGCCCCGCAACGGGGCGTGCCGATCTCGCCAATCCCTTTGAGAATGCCGGCTTTTTGCGGTGCACGAAGCGGCATGGTTCCATGCGATAATGCCGGGTTCGTGTGACCATCCCGGTCATGCGCTGCCTGCGCGTACCGCAGATCAGTGAACGCCGCTAGCGTGCTCCATGGAACTGATTCGAAACTTCTCCATCATTGCCCATATCGATCACGGTAAGTCCACCTTGGCGGACCGCATCATCCAGATCTGCGGCGGCTTGACCGAACGCGAGATGGAAGCGCAGGTGCTCGACAACAATCCCATCGAGCGCGAGCGCGGCATCACCATCAAGGCGCAGTCGGTGTCGCTGCCGTACAAGGCGCGCGACGGCAAGACCTATCAGCTGAACTTCATCGACACGCCGGGCCACGTCGACTTCTCCTATGAAGTCAGCCGTTCGCTGGCCGCGTGCGAAGGCGCGCTCCTTGTGGTGGATGCGGCGCAGGGCGTCGAAGCGCAGTCCGTCGCCAACTGCTACACGGCGGTGGAGATGGGCCTGGAAGTGGTGCCGGTGCTCAACAAGATCGACCTGCCCACGGCCGATCCGGAAAAGGTCAAAGGCGAAATCGAGGCCGTCATCGGCATCGACGCCGATGACGCCGTTGCCGTGAGTGCGAAGACCGGCCAGAACGTGGTGGAAGTGCTCGAAGCCATCGTGGCGCGCATTCCGCCGCCGAAGGTGGGCGACACCGATCGCCTACAGGCGCTGATCATCGACTCGTGGTTCGACAACTACCTCGGCGTGGTGTCGCTGGTGCGCGTGGTGCAGGGCGAGATCAAGCCCGGCGACAAGCTGCTGGTGATGTCCACCGGCCGCGCGCACGAAGTGAGCGAAGTGGGCGTGTTCACGCCCAAGCGCAAGAAGCTGGCCAAGCTGTCGCCGGGCGAAGTGGGCTGGATCACGGCGTCGATCAAGGACGTGCACGGCGCACCCGTGGGCGACACGCTCACGCTGGCGGCCAAGCCGGCCGAGAAGCCGCTGGCGGGTTTCCAGACCATGCAGCCGCGCGTGTTCGCGGGCCTGTTCCCGGTCTCGGCCGACGATTATCCGGCGCTGCGCGAAGCGCTCGACAAGCTGCGCTTGAACGATGCGGCGCTGTTCTTCGAGCCGGAAAGCTCGGAGGCGATGGGTTTCGGTTTCCGCTGCGGCTTCCTCGGCATGCTGCACATGGAAATCGTGCAGGAGCGCCTGGAACGCGAATACGATCTGGACCTGATCACCACGGCACCCACGGTGGTGTACGAAGTGCTCAAGAGCGACGGTTCGATCCTGATGCTGGACAACCCGGCCAAGCTGCCGGCGCCGCATCTGATGACGGAAATCCGCGAGCCGATCATCGTCGCCAGCATCCTCACGCCGCCGGACTACATCGGCAACATCATCACGCTGTGCGAAGAGAAGCGCGGCGTGCAGCGCTCCATCCAGTACCTGGCCACGCAGGTGCAGATCACCTACGAAATGCCGCTGGCCGAAGTGGTGCTCGACTTCTTCGATCGCCTGAAGTCGGTGTCACGCGGTTATGCGTCGATGGACTATCACTTCGAGCGCTTCGAGGCAGGCCCGTTCGTGCGCGTGGACGTGCTGATCAATGGCGATCGCGTGGATGCGCTGAGCCTGATCGTGCATCGCGTCCACGCCGAGCGTCGCGGTCGCGACCTGGTGGAGCGCATGAAGGACCTGATTCCGCGCCAGCAGTTCGACGTGGCCATCCAGGCCGCCATCGGCGCGCAGATCGTCGCCCGTTCCACCGTGAAGGCCCTGCGAAAGAACGTGCTGGCCAAATGCTATGGCGGCGACGTGAGCCGAAAGAAGAAGCTGCTGGAGAAGCAGAAGGAAGGCAAGAAGCGCATGAAGCAGGTGGGACGCGTGGAAATCCCACAGGAAGCGTTCCTTGCCGTATTGAAGGTGGATAAGTAAAGCTGGGCCCGGAACATGGATGGCGATAGCGGCTTGCTGCCGCCTTGCCTGTCGATGATTCCTGCAACACCCTCGTTCCCATGCTCCCGAGGAGCTTTCAATGGATTTTGATTTTTCGGCGATTCTGCTTGGCCTGACCGTGCTGTTCGGTGTGGTGTGGGGCCTGGACCGCCTGTTGTTCTACAAGTCGCGCAAGGCCAAGGCCGAGGCGGCGGGCAAGGAGCTGCACGAGCCGGTGGCGGTGGACTGGGCCCGCTCCTTGTTCCCGGTGGTGCTGGTGGTGCTGGTGCTGCGCTCGTTCGTGGCCGAGCCGTTCCGCATTCCGTCGGGTTCGATGATGCCGACGCTGGACGTGGGCGACTTCATCCTGGTGAACAAGTTCTCCTACGGCCTGCGCATGCCGGCGTTCAACAACAAGTTCGTGAGCCTGGGCGAGCCCAAGCGCGGCGACGTGGTGGTGTTCCGTTTCCCGGGATACCTGTGCGAAGACGGCGGCAAGCTGGTGCGCAGCGGCGACCAGAGTTGCGCCGATCCGCACGCTCCGGTGCCCAGCCAGAACTGGATCAAGCGCGTCATCGGCGTACCCGGCGATCGCGTGGAAATGCATGGCGATCAGCTGATCGTGAACGGCGAGCCGGTGGCTGCCGATCTCATCGGGCCCTATGAAGGCGATCCCAAGCGCGCCGAGTCGCGCCTGATGCTGGAAATGGGCGCCACCGTGTGGAACGAGCACCTGCCCAACGGCGAGGGCGGCGTGGTCAATCACCTGACGGCCCGCATGCCCAACTACGCGGTGCCGCCGCCGCTTCCCAATCCGCACGTGCCGCTGGTGGTGCCGCAGGGCTGCTACCTGGCGATGGGCGACAACCGCTACAACAGCACCGACAGCCGTTGGTGGGGCTGCCTGCCGGAGCAGAACCTGGCCGGCAAGGCCTTCCTGATCTGGCTGAGCTGGACCGGCTCGGGCGTGGCCATCCATCGCATGGGCACGATCATTCACTAAAAGCGTGACGGGCATAGGTGTGCGCCCGGTGACGTTCACGACGGCTTGGCGCGACAATGTACACGCCAGGCCGCATCCGGAGCGTCGTGGTGGCGCATGCCAGCAAACCGGGTTTCGCCGCAAGGCGGCATAGCGAGGGGACTATGAAATCGAAGCAAACAGGCATCACCCTGATCGGGTTTCTCATCATGCTGATGGTCGTGGGCTTTTTTGGCTTCATGGCGATGAAGCTGGTGCCGGCGTATACCGAATACATGGGCGTGACCAAGGCCATGAACCAGATGGCCACCGAGGGTGGCGGCAAGTCGGTGACGCAGGTCCGCAATGACCTGATCAAGAAGCTGGATTTCCAGTACGTAAGTGACGACACCATCACGCCCCAGGACATCACCATCAAGCGCAACGGCAATGCGGCCGAGCTCAGCGTGAGCTACGACAAGCGCATTCCCTTCATGTACAACATCGACTTCCTGCTGCACTTCGAAAAGAGCGTTGCGCTGCAGGGCAATGTCGACGGCTAAGCAAGGCCCGGAATTTGACCAAGCTCGCTTATTGTTTTCGTGATCCTGCCCTGGCGCAGCTGGCGCTGACTCACCGCAGCGCCGGACGGCCAAACAATGAGCGGCTGGAATTCCTTGGCGATGCGCTGCTCGGCGTGATGGTGGCCGAAGTGCTCTACGAGGCCCATCCCAATGCCAGCGAAGGCGAACTGTCGCGCTTGAGGGCGCAGCTGGTGAACGGCCAGGCGCTGGCCGTCATCGCCCGGGAGCTGGCGCTGGGCGATGAGCTCAAGCTGGGGTCGGGCGAACTGAAGAGCGGTGGTTTCCGCCGCGACTCCATCCTTGCCGATGCCTTCGAGGCGCTGGTGGCGGCGGTCTATCTCGACGCCGGTTTCGAAGCCTGTCGCGCCGTGGTGCGCGCCCTGTTCGAACCGCTGGTGGCGGCCATTCCACGCTCATCCAAAGATGCCAAGACCCGCCTGCAGGAGCATTTGCAGGCGCGCGGTTGGCCCTTGCCGCAGTACGATCTGATCGACAGCCATGGCGAGGACCACGCCAAGACCTTCGACGTCTCCTGCGAAATTACCGAACCGGCCCCGATCCGGGCCGATGGTCGTGGCTCCAGCCGCCGCGCCGCCGAACAGGACGCCGCTGAAACCGTGCTGCGCCGATTGCAGGAACTGAACTCATGAACGATAACGACGAACTCGATCTCGGCACGCCGGCCGAACTTCCCCACGACGATTTCCGCTGCGGCACCGTCGCGCTCGCGGGGCGTCCCAACGTGGGCAAGTCCACCTTGCTCAACGCGCTGATCGGATTCCGACTGTCCATCGTCAGCCCGCGCCCGCAGACCACGCGCCATCGCATTCTCGGCATCGCCACCAGCGAAGCTGGGCAGATCATGTACGTGGATACGCCGGGTCTGCATCGCGGCGCCAAGCGTGCGATGAATCGCAGCCTCAACCGTGCCGCTCGCTCGGCGATCAGCGAGGTGGATCTGGTCGTGCAGGTGATCGAGGCCGGACGCTGGACCGACGAAGACGAGGCGCTGTACGACGCGCTGGTCGAGCAAAAAGTGCCGCGCCTGCTGGTGATCAACAAGGTCGACCTGACCAAGGACAAGTCCACCATGTTGCCGTTCGTGGCCGAGCTGATGGCCCGCCACAGTTTCGATGACGTGTATTACGTCAGCGCCCTCAAGGAAAAAGGGCTGAAGGAACTGGAGAAGGGCATCCTCAAGCGTCTGCCGGTGCAGCCGCCGGTGTTCGGCGAGGATGAAGTCACCGACCGCAGCGAGCGTTTCCTAGCCGCTGAAATGGTGCGCGAGCAGCTGATGCTGCGGCTCGACCAGGAACTCCCGTATGCCACCACCGTGGAGATCGAGCAGTTCAGCGATCGCCCGGACGGCGTTGCCGAAATTCATGCGGTGATCTGGGTGGAGCGCGATGGCCAGAAGGCCATCGTGATCGGCAACGGCGGTGCGCAGCTCAAGGCCATCGGCACGTCGGCACGCCGCCACATGGAACGCACCTTCGAGCGCAAGGTGTTCCTGCGTCTCTGGGTGAAGGTGCGTGAGGGCTGGGTCGACGACGAGACCATGCTCAAGAAGTTCGGGTACACCGATTGATGTCGCCGCGCGCGCTGATCGCCGGCGCGCGAGTCGCGGGGTGACGTTCGCGGCGGCGAGGGAAGCATTGCCGTCACGCGTTGCTTCCAGCCTGTAACCTTCACCTTCATGCGCATCGAACAGCAGCCGGCTTATGTGCTTCATTCGCGGCCCTATCGGGAGACCTCGCTGCTGCTCGAATGTCTGACCCGTGACCATGGGCGCCTGGGTGTGGTCGCCCGCGGTGTCCGGCGTGAGCGCGCGCGGGTGCAGCGGGCGCAGTTGGAACCCTTCCAGGCGTTGTCGCTCGATCTCTTGCTGCGCGGCGAACTGGCCACGTTGCAGTCGGCGGAGAACGTGGCGCCGCCCTTGCGCCTGACCGGCGATGCCGGCCTTGCCGGGCTCTATCTCAATGAGCTGTCGGTGCGCCTTACCGGTCGGCAGGATCCCTTGCCCGAGCTGTTCGATGCCTATGCGCGCACACTGCCTCGACTGGCGGCCAGCGAGCCACTGGCGTGGAGCCTGCGACGCTTCGAGCGCGATCTGCTCGAAGCCGTGGGCTATGGCCTCCAGCTCGAATTCGAGGCGGAATCGGGCGAGCCGGTGGAGCCGGCCCAGCTCTATCGCTATGCGGTGGAGCAGGGGCCTTCGCCCTGCCGTCCCGGAACGGCGCACGCCTTGCGCGGTGCCGACCTGCTCGCGTTCTCCGAAGATGTGATGCCTGATGCGGCAGGCCTGTCGGCGCTGCGCGTCATGATGCGCGAGGTAATCCGCTTCCACCTTGGAGGCGGCGAACTGCGCGCCTGGCACGTGCTGGGCGCCGCCATGTCGCGCCGCTGAGGTCAGGCCTCGGCTTCGTGCCCGAGCGCCTCGATGGTGGCGAGCAGGGCGCGTCGGAAGCGCGACAGCGGAGCCAATGAACCGGAATGCCCCAGCTTCAGGTGACGCTGCAGCACCGTTGCTTGCACGCCCAGCGCCGCCGCGCCGCAAAAGCCGCAGGACGAGCGAAGCCGATGCAGGCGTTCGGCCAGCCCCGGGGTGTCGTCCAGCAGTTCATCGAGATCCTGATAGAGCGTCGCCAGTTCCGTGCGCAGCAGGGTTCGCATGGCTTTCACGACGTCCGCGTCGCCCATGGTCGCCAGTGCCTGGGCATCATCCAGCAAGGGGGCGGCGGTCGCGCCCGCCTGGACCAGCGCAAGAATGCGGCGCAGGTCGGCCAGGTTGCAGGGCTTTTGCAGCACTTCGCTGAATTCGGCCGCGAGCAGGCGTTGGCGCTCCACCACATCCATCTCGGCGCTGGTGGCCACCGCGGTGCAGTCGGTCGAACGAGCGTCCGGATCGCTGCGCAAGGCCGTCAACACGGCCTCCGCGCCCGCACCGGGCATGCGGCAGTCCAGCAAGAGCAGATCAAAGGCCTCGTGGCGGGCCATCGCGATGGCCGAAGGGCCGTCATGACAGGCCTGGGCGTCCAGACCCAGGCTGCGCAAGGCTTCCACCAGGAAAAGGCGGCTGCTCGGGTCATCGTCGGCGACGAGGGCGCGAACGCCATCGGGCGCTCCCCGTTGGCTTGAAGGGTCGCTGGAAAGCGTGTGTTGCATGACTAGTCCGTGTCGTTCAGCTGATTTTGGCAGAATGGCGCGTCATGCGTGCCACATCAAGCCATCTCTTTCTCGGTCTTTGCCTCCTGCTATGGGCGAGCTTGGCGCTGCCGGCGCGCGCCGATGTGGCGTTGGGTGCCAAGGTGGTCAGCGTGCCCGGCCTGAAGATGCAGGGCGTGCAGTCCCAGATTGGCGAAGACGGACAGGGCGGCCTCAAGCTCAGCCTGCGTGCCGCCAAGGCCGACGTGCCTGCCATGGGATGGAAGCGCGTCGGCGTGGACCTCCAGGGCGTCCTGCAACGCGACACGCACATGCGTTGGTTGTTCGACGGCACCGCGCAGCTGGCGGGCGCCCCCGGTGGCGCTCTCGGCAACGCCAAGGTCTCCATGGTCATCGACGAGGCGGCCAATACGCTGGAGATCGACCTGACGCAGGGCGCGATCCAGGCCAGCACCGCCTTGCCGCTGGATCAGCCCACGCACGCCCAGATCAGCCTCAAGGGTGTGCCGCTCGCGTGGCTGCAAGGCTTGTTGAGCACGGTGTGGTCCGGACGCGCGACCGGCGGCAAGCTCGACGCTGACATGGCGCTCGACTTGCAGGACAAGGGCCTGCAGGCATCGGGGCAATTTGCCTTGAACGGCGGTGGCTTCGACACGCCCGGCGGCGCGCTCGCCGGTCAGGCGGTCAACGGAAACGGTCGGGTCAACATCGACACCACCAGTGGACCGTCGCGCATCGATCTGGACGCGAGCCTGCGAGGCGGCGAAGTGCTGCTCGGTCCGATTTTTGCGCGTCTGCCCGATCATCCGGTGCAATTGAGCCTGTCGGCCGCCACGCGCAATGGCGCCGTGGAGTTCAGCCGCCTGCGCGTCGCGGATGCGGATGCGCTGCAGCTGGAAGGTGCGATGGCCTTCAACGCCAAGGGCGATCTGCAGCAGCTGAAGCTCGATCGCCTGCAGTCGCGTTTCCCGGCGGCTTACCAGCGTTATGGCCAGGCATGGCTGGCCACGTTGGGCTTGCGCGACATGCGCATCGAAGGCCAGCTCAGCGGCAACCTGGACCTGGGTGCCGACGGCTTGCGCAGTTTCGCCTTCGACACCGATGGTCTCGATGCCGCCGATGCCGAGGGGCGTCTTGCCGTGAAAGGATTGCGCGGCGGCCTCGACTGGAACGCGAACACCGACCGGCCGGCCACCACGCTGGGATGGCAGGCCTTGCAGGTGTATCGCATGCCCAACGGTGCCGCGCAGATGCGCTGGCAGAGTCGTGGCGGCGCCTTGAGCCTGCAGCATGCGGTGGATGTTCCGCTGCTCAACGGCCGTGTGCACGTGGGCGATCTGGCGTGGCGTCCCGCCGCGTCCAAGGGGCGTCGTCTCGAAACCTCGCTGGCTTTCGCCGGCATCGACATGGCAGCGTTTTCGCGCGCCATGGGGTGGCCCGAATTTCCGGGCACGCTCGGCGGCGCCATTCCCGCCTTGCGCTGGGTGGACGACCGCTTCGAACTCGAAGGCGGTCTTTCGGTGAATGTGTTCGACGGCTTCGTCGACATCACCCAGTTGAGCCTGCAGGGTCCGTTCGGGCCGAGCCCCGTGCTGACGGGCGACGTGCAGCTGCGTCAACTGGATCTCGCCGCGATGACCAGCGTGTTCGACTTCGGCAGCATCACCGGCCGCATGGACGGTTCCGTCGACGATTTGCGCCTGGTGAACTGGAATCCCGTGGCATTCAAGGCCAGCCTGCTTGCCGGCGGCGGTGGACGCATCAGCCAGCGCGCCGTGAACAATCTCACCGCCGTTGGTGGCGGCGGCATGGCAGCCGGCTTGCAGGGCGCCGTGCTCAAGTTGTTCAAGACCTTCGGTTACAAGCGCATCGGCCTCAACTGCACGCTGCAGGCGTCCGTGTGCCACATGGGTGGCCTCGACAACGACGCCGATGGCTACACTATCGTCGAAGGCAGCGGCTTGCCGCGCCTGCAGGTAATCGGCCATCAGACGCAAGTGGACTGGCCGACCCTGCTTCGCCGATTGAAGGTCGCCATCGAAGGCAATGGACCGGAAGTCCACTAGCAATACCCCATCCCCGAAGGAGTCGAACATGCGCAAGCTCGTCTATGGATTGCTGACCACGCTGCTGGTCGCGCTGGTGGGGTGCGTCACCATCAATGTCTATTTCCCCGAGGCCGCGGCGCAGAAGGCGGCTGACCAGTTCATCGGTACCGTGCTCGACAACTCGGCGCCCGCGCAGCCGGCCAAGAGCGATCAACCCGCGCCGCCGCCGAAGAAGGGCAGCCAGCCCTCGGCGATGCTGCTGGACCTGTTGATTCCCGCGGCCTATGCAGCCGATACGCCGAACCTGCGCATCCAGACCGCAACCACGGAGGCCATCCATGGCCGCATGCAGGCCCGCTTCCGCGACACGCTTACGCCACTCTTCAACAGCGGCGCGGTAGGTTTCACGCAGGACGGCCTCGTGGCCGTACGCGACGCGGGCAAGGTGCCGCTGGACCAGCGCGCGGGCGTGAGTGCCGCCGTGGCCGACGAGAACCGGGATCGCAATGCGCTGTACCGCGAGGTGGCCAATGCCAACAATCACCCGGAGTGGGAAGCGCAGATTCGCGCCACCTTCGCCAAGGGCTGGATCGAGCGGGCGCGGCCAGGCTGGTATTATCAGGACCCCTCGGGCGCCTGGAAGCAGAAATAGCCTCCTCGCCCTTTTAGCCCGATAACCGCGCCCGGGTCTAGCTGATCCGGGCGCGCGCGTTTTGGAAGACAGTTCCCACGATGAAAGAATTCGAAGCCACCATCACCGACCTCAGCCACGACGGCAAGGGCGTCACCCGCATCGACGGCAAGGCCGTGTTCGTCAGCGGCGCGCTGCTGGGCGAAGAGGTCAAGCTGCGCATCCGCAAGCGTCATCGTCACTACGACGAGGCGGAGGTGGTGGAGCTGCTTACGCGCTCGCCGCATCGCGTGGAGCCGCGTTGCCGTCACTTTGGCCAGTGCGGTGGCTGTTCGCTGCAGCATCTGGATGCGGTCTCGCAAATCGAAGTGAAGCAGCGCGTGCTGAAGGACAACTTCGAGCGCATCGGCAAAGTGATGCCGGATACCTGGCTGCCGCCGTTGACCGACGAGCCGTGGGGTTATCGTCGCAAGGGTCGCCTGTCGGTGCGCTCGGTGGCGAAGAAGGGGCGCGTGCTGGTGGGCTTCCGTGAGGAAAGCAATCCGCGTTTCGTGGCGGACATCACGCAGTGCGAAGTCGTGCATCCGTCGCTGGGCCCGAAGATCGGCCTGCTCGCCGAACTGGTCAGCGGCATGGACGCGGCGGCGGATATTCCGCAGATCGAGTTTGCCGCCGGCGACGACGTGGTGGCCTTGGTGTTCCGTCACATGGTGCCGCTGAGCGAGCGCGACCAGGCGGCCTTGATCGCCTTCGGCAAGCAGCATGGTTTCGCCATCTACCTGCAACCCGGTGGCGTCACCAGCGTGCATCCGCTGTGGCCCGAGGCGCCGCGCCTTGCGTTCAACATTCCCAGTGGCGATGCCGCGTTTGCGGATGTGGAGCTGGAATTCCGCCCGCTCGATTTCGTGCAGGTCAATGCCGGCATGAATCGCCGCATGATGGCGCGCGCCATGGAACTGCTCGACCCGCAGCCGACCGATCGCGTGCTCGATCTGTTCTGCGGCCTGGGCAACTTCACGCTGCCCATCGGTCGACGCGTGGCCGAAGTGGTGGGCGTGGAAGGCGAGCATGGCCTGGTGGAGCGCGCGGCCGAGAACGCGGCGCGCAACGGCATCACCCACGCACGCTTCGAAGTGGCCAACCTGTTCGAGGACCAGCGCCACGCGCACTGGGCCAAGCAATCGTGGGACAAGCTGCTGCTCGATCCACCGCGTGCGGGCGCGGACAAGGTGCTCGAATACCTGCCGCACAAGGAAACCCAGCGCATCGTCTACGTGTCCTGTCACCCGGGATCGTTGGCGCGCGACGCCGGCATCCTCGTGCAGAAGCACGGGTTTCGCTTGAGCGCAGCGGGCGTGATGGATATGTTCCCCCATACCGCGCACGTGGAGTCCATCGCACTGTTCGAGCGCTGAGCCATCGCAAGGAAGGCTGCGGCCTTCACCGCTCCGTCACATATCTCCCCAATCATCGGACGCAGCATGGGCATCGAGATCGAACGCAAATTCCTCCTGGGCGACGACAGCTGGCGTGACGGCGTCACCGAAAGCGAGCGCATCGCCCAGGGTTATCTCGTCAGTGCGCAGGCATTGCATGACGGCACGGCGCGCGCTTCCGTGCGCGTGCGCCGTACGGGTGAGCGCGCCTGGCTCAACATCAAGTCCGCGCAGCTGGGCATCGAGCGTGCCGAGTTCGAATATCCGGTGCCCATAGCGGACGCCGAGCAGATGCTCGCCGATTTGTGCGATGGCGTGGTGGAGAAGATCCGCCATCACGTGATCGTGGATGGCGTGCTGTTCGAGATCGACGAGTTCTTCGGTGAGAACGCCGGGCTCGTGGTGGCCGAGGTGGAACTGCCCACGACCGATGCATCGTTTCCGCGCCCTGCGTGGCTGGGCCGCGAGGTGAGTCATCTGGCGCGCTATTACAACGTCAACCTGATCGCTCACCCGTATGCGCGCTGGACGTCCGATGAGCGTCAGGCGGCTGGAGAATCCACCTCATGCTGATGATCGGCCTGGCTGGCACGGCGCTGGCTGCATCGGAACATGCATGGCTCACGGCGCCGGGTGTGTCCGGTGTCGTGCTGTTCTCGCGCAATTTCAGTTCGCGCGACCAGTTGATAACGCTGATTGACGATATTCGCAACGTCGGCGGTGAAGACATGCTCATCGCCGTCGATCAGGAAGGCGGCCCCGTGCAGCGCTTTCGCGAGGGCTACACGCGCCTGCCGCCGTTGTCCGCCATCGGTGCCGTGTACGATCGCGATCCGGACGATGCCATTCGCCTGGCCGAAGAGCACGCCTGGGTGATGTCGAGCGAACTGCGCGCCACTGGCGTGGATTTCAGCTTTGCACCGGTGGTGGATCTGGCACGCGGCAACGCCGCCATCGGCCTGCGCGCCTTCCATGCCGATCCTGCCGTCGCTGCTGAACTCGGGCAGGCGTATGTGCGCGGCATGCATCTGGGCGGCATGGCTGCCGTGCTCAAGCATTTTCCGGGTCACGGTTCGGTGGCGGTGGATACGCACAAGGCCACGGCAGTCGATCCGCGCACGCTCGACGTGATCCGTCGCGACGATCTGGTGCCCTTCGTGGAAGCGATGGCCGCCCATGCCGAGGCGGTGATGGTGGCGCATGTGATCTATCCGGAAGTCGATGCGCAGCCGGCGGGATTCTCCTCGCGCTGGATCAAGGACATCCTGCGCAGCGAACTGGGCTTCAATGGCGCCGTGATCAGCGACGACATCAGCATGGCCGCCGCTGGCGCGGCCGGTGGCGTGGCGGCACGCGTGAGCGCGCACCTGGATGCCGGCTGCGATCTCGTGCTCGCCTGTTTTCCTGACGTGGTGGACGCCGCCATTGCCGCCGTGCAGGGCCGGGCCGCTTCCGCACCCGAACGCCTCGCTGCATTGCGCGGCGACGTGGCTTCCACCTGGGAAGGCCTCCTCGACAACCCACAGCGCGATCGTTTCATCGCGCGCATCGCGGCGCTGCACGCCGTGGAAGGACAAGCTTCCGCATGACCACCTCCACTCCTTCACTGGCCGCCGCACTCGCCGGGGCCGACCTGTTGTTCGATCGTGCGGCGCTGGAGTCGGTGATCGTCGACATGGGGCGCGGCATCGACGCGGCGCTCGATGGCGAACGCGCGGTGTTCCTCACCGTGATGAATGGCGCGCTGATCTTTGCGGGCCATCTCGCGCTGGCTATCCGCACCGACGTCGAGTTCGACTACGTGCATGCCACGCGTTATCGCGGCGCCACCTCGGGCAGCGAATTGCATTGGCTGCGCGAGCCGGCGGTGGATCTCACCGATCGCACCGTGCTGCTGGTGGACGACATCCTTGACGAAGGCCATACCTTGAAGGCCGTGCGCGATGACTGCCTGCGTCGCGGTGCGCGCAAGGTGCTGGTGGTGAGCCTTTGCACCAAGCAACACGATCGCCTCGTCGACGGCATCAAGGCCGACTTCAACGGCGTCGAGCTGCCGGATCGCTACGTGTTCGGTTTTGGCATGGATTATCACGAGCAGGGTCGCAACCTGCCGGGCATCTACGCGCTCAAGTAAGACGCGTGCGGGCCGCAACGACCATGGAGTAGTGCATGAACATTTTGGGGGTTTCCGGCAGCCTGCGGCAGGCATCGTTCAACACCGCCTTGCTGCATGCGGCGAAAGAGCTTGCACCCGACGGCATGAACATCGCGCTCCATCGGCTGCATGACCTGCCGCTGTTCGACCAGGACGTGGAAGAGCAGGGCGATCCCGCCCCGGTAGCCGAGTTCAAGGATGCCATCGAGCGTGCGGACGGCCTGCTGTTGGCGTGCCCGGAATACAACGGCGGCATCACTGGCGTGCTGAAGAATGCAATCGACTGGGCGTCGCGCGTCGGCAAGACACGCAAGGTGTCGGTGCTCGCCGGCAAGACCATCTGCATCATCGGCGCGAGCCCGGGTGTGACCGGCACGGTGCGGGCGCAGGACCAGCTTCGCCTGATCCTGCGTCGGGCGGGTGCCCGCACCGAGCCGCAGGGCGACGTGCTGGTGTTCCAGGCGCACACCAAGATTGTCGACGGGCGGCTGGCAGACGAACGGACGCGGGAGGCGCTGGGTCGCCATCTCGCGGGATTCGCCGAGCGGCTGGCGGCCACCTCGTAATACCTTTGAACGGAATACAGGAACGCATTGTGAGCATCGATCTGGCTGTCATCGGCGGCAGCGGTTTGTACAACTTCCCCGGGCTCGAGAACGCCTCGCGCCATCGCATCGATACGCCGTTCGGCGCCGCCTCTGGCGATGTGGTCACGGGCGACTTCGCCGGCCGCAAGCTGGCCTTCCTCGCCCGCCACGGCGAGAGCCACACGGTGCCGCCGCATCGGGTGAACTACCGAGCCAACCTCTGGGCGCTGCATTCGCTCGGTGCGCGCAAGGTGATTGGCGTCAATGCGGTGGGTGGCATTCGCGCCGACATGGGGCCGCGCGTGATCGTGGTGCCCGACCAGATCATCGATTACACCCATGGTCGCTACACGAGTTTTTGCGACGTCGAAGGGGGCGAGGTGCGCCACATCGATTTCAGCGAGCCGTACACCGAGTCGCTGCGTCGCGAGCTGATCGTGGCGGCGGGCAAGGCTGACATCGCTGTCATCGATGGCGGTTGCTACGGCGCCACGCAGGGGCCGCGCCTGGAGACCCGCGCGGAGATCGCCCGCATGAAGCGCGATGGCTGCGATCTGGTCGGCATGACCGGTATGCCCGAGGCCGTGCTCGCCCGCGAACTGGACCTGCCTTACGCCTGCCTCGCGCTGGTGGCGAACTTCGCCGCCGGTTGCGGCGACGAGGCGGAGATCAGCATCGAGGAAATCTTCGCCCACCTGGCCGCGGCCACGGCCGAGGTACCCCGTATCCTGGATGTTTTGCTCAAAAGCTGAGCAGCCGGTGGAGTTTTGATCGTGTCAAAGCTTCCACCATATTGCGCTTTGCCATAAAACATGTTGATACTTCCGTTGTGCCAGGGGCGGCGGACCAAGGGGTCAAGGTGGTTCAGCGCTATACCGTGGTGCATCCAGTCCATGATTCAGAGGTTCACGCAATGCGTTTCGGTACGGTCAAGTGGTTCAACGACGCCAAGGGTTTCGGCTTCATCGCGCCTGAGGACGGTGGGGAGGACGTGTTCGTCCACTTTTCGGCGATCAACGCCAAGGGCTTTCGCAGCCTGCAGGAAGGTCAGCGCGTGAAGTTCGAAGTCACCACGGGTCCGAAGGGCGCCCAGGCTTCGGGCGTCGAGATCGCTGGTTGATTTCGGCGAACCGGCGCTTGCGCCGGTCATCGATATAAGGAAGCCCCGCGTCGCAAGGCGCGGGGCTTCTTTTTTGGAGAGCGTAAAAGCATGACGGATCGTAGAGGGTTTCTGAAAGCCTCCGTGCTGGGGGCATCGGCCGTGGCACTGGCCGGTGGCGCGCATGCGCTGGCCGGATCGAACGGCACCAAGAAAGGCAGCGCGGGTCCGCGCGTGATTTCCACCTGGGACTTCGGCGTGGCCGCCAACCAGGCCGCGTGGGGCGTGCTGTCCAAGGGCGGCAATGCGCTGGATGCGGTCGAGGCCGGCGTGATGATTCCCGAGGCGGACCTCAAGAATCACAGCGTGGGCCGCGCCGGCTATCCGGACCGCGACGGCCACGTGTCGCTGGACGCCAGCATCATGGATGCCGATGGCAGCTGCGGTGCGGTGGCCGCGCTCGAGCACATCGCCCATCCCATCCAGGTGGCGCGCCGCGTCATGGAACGCACGCCGCACGTGCTACTGGTGGGTGATGGCGCCCTGCAGTTCGCGCTGGAGCAGGGCTTCAAGAAAGAAGAGCTGCTGACGCCCGAATCGGAAGCGGCTTGGAAAGAGTGGCTGAAGACGGCGCACTACCAGCCTTCGGCCAACAGCGAAGTGCGCGACTACGGCAAGACCGGCATGCCCGGCGGCAAGGACAACCACGACACCATCGGCATGCTGGCCATCGACGCCAACGGCCGCCTGGCCGGTGCGTGCACCACCAGCGGCATGGCGTGGAAGATGCGCGGTCGCGTAGGCGACAGTCCCATCATCGGTGCCGGCCTCTATGTCGACGGCGACGTCGGCGCCGCCACCTCCACCGGCGTGGGTGAGGAAGTGATCCGTAACGTCGGCAGCTTCCTGGTAGTGGAGTTGATGCGCCAGGGTCGCTCGCCGCAGGACGCATGCCGCGAGGCGGTGATGCGCATCGTCAAGCGCCGTCCTTCCGCCTCGAAGGATCTGCAGGTGGGTTTCCTGGCCATGAATCGCCATGGCGAAGTGGGCGCGTTCGCGATCCAGTCCGGCTTCTCGTATGCCGTGTGCGATGCCGGCAAGCAGGATGGCCTGGTGCCATCCAAGAGCGTGTACTGATGGCAAGACGTCTGCTCGAAGTGGCCGCCAATTCACTGGCCTCCGCGCTGGCCGCGCAGGCGGGCGGGGCGGACCGGGTGGAGTTGTGCACCGGGCTCGAGCTGGGCGGGCTCACGCCATCGGTGGCGCAGATCGCCCAGGTGCGCGAGCGGTTGAGCATTCCGCTTTACGTGCTCATCCGCCCGCGTGCCGGCGACTTTCTCTACAACGATGACGAGCTGGAGCTGATGCAGCACGACATCGAAAGCTGCCTGTCGCTGGGTTGCGACGGCGTGGTGTTCGGCGTGCTCGATGCCGAGGCGCGCGTCGATGTGCCCCGCTGCAAGTTGCTGCTGTCGTCGGCCGGCGGCATGGGCGTGACCTTCCATCGCGCGTTCGACATGGCGCGCGATCTGCCACAGGCCTTGGAAGATGTCGTGGCGCTGGGCGCGGAGCGCGTGCTCACCTCGGGCGGCGCGGTATCCGCCATCACCGGTGCAGGTACGATTCGCGCGCTGATCGAACAGGCCGCCGGACGCATCGTCGTCATGCCCGGTGCAGGCGTGCGGGCAGGAAATATCGCCGGGCTTGCGCAGGCGACCGGTGCGGCCGAAATCCATGCATCCGCGAAGGCCAGTCTGCCATCGGGCATGCATTGGGCCAACGCCGCATTGACGGATATGGCCACCGGCGAGATCCGCACCGATGTGGACGAAGTGCACGCGCTCGTCGCAGCACTTCACTCGCGAGCCTGATGCGGCGAGATGGTCATCGCCGTCATGCCAGCAGACATCGCCCACGCTCCGACTTGGACATCAACAACATGATGGGCACATTCCAACCCAGCTGCGCGAGCGTGCCCTTGAGTGATGCAGTGGCATGCGTCTGACACGGCGATGGAACATCGCCGCTAGTCCCGAACAAACGAGTGATGCTTCCATGGGCACGAATTTCACCAGGCCAAAGGACGGTGTTTCCATGCTGCATATTCGTTTGTTCGTCGCTGCGTTTTCCTGCCTGGCTATACCGTTATGGTCGCCTGTGCAGGCGGCTGAACCGCCTTCATCACAAGCCTGTGCTCAGACGAGTGCACTGCGGACTATTAAAGATGCGGCGCAGCGTATCGGCTGTATTGGCGCCTCGCGGCAACTTTGGATCGTTGGAGAGATACACGGTACGCGCGAGATTCCGCAGCTGGTGGAGGCGCTGGTCGCTCAGGAAGCCGCAACGGGCAAGGTGACGCTCGCGTTGGAAATACCTTCCTTTGAGCAACCCGCGCTGGATACTTACCTCGCGTCGCCAGGTTCGTTGGCGGATGTGCAGCGATGGCTCGCTACGCCGTTCTGGAGTGCCGGAGTGAGGGATGGCCGTAGTAGCCAGGCCATGCTGCAGCTTATCGATCAGGTTAGGCGCTGGCGTGAACGGGGGCGGCGGATCGATATCGTCCTGACGGAGCCCGATTACGATCAGAAGGCCATAGAAAAGGCAGGCGGTCCGTTGGCGCTGAAGGAGCAGGGTATGGCGCAGGCGATTCGACGTGCCTTGACTCAAGATGGACGGGTGGTCGCGTTGATGGGCAACTTCCATGCGCGGTATGGCGATCTCGGGACGATCACCGGCATGAACATCACATCACCTTCGGCCGTCGAGCAGCTGTCCGAATTGTCGCCGCTATTGGTCTGGATGTCGGCAGCGAAAGGGCAGGCCTGGACCTGCCAAGGTGACGATGACTGTCGTGCGCACAAGGCTGGCGAAGGCGACGCCATCTCTCATCCACAACTGGACGTCGCTGTATCGCCGTCTTCCCAGATAGAAATAGTCAAGCTGCGTCTTCCCACCTTTACGCCATCACTGCCCGCGACGAAGACGAAGTGAGTCGGCGTCAAGCCGTGAACTGCAACCTCGCCAGCTCCGCATAGAGACCGCCTTCGGCGAGCAGGCTTTGATGGGTGCCTTGCGCCACGATGCGGCCGCCGTCCATCACCACGATGCGGTCCGCGCGTTGCACGGTGGCAAGGCGATGCGCGATGACGAGGGTGGTGCGGCCTTTTTCGAGACGTTCCAGCGCCTGCTGGATGGCGGCTTCGGATTGCGCGTCCAGTGCGGAGGTGGCTTCGTCGAGCAACAGCAGCGGCGCGTCGCGCAGGATGGCGCGGGCGATGGCGATGCGTTGGCGTTGTCCGCCGGAAAGGCGCACGCCGCGTTCGCCGAGTTCCTCGTGGTAGCCCTTGCTCATCGCGGTGATGAACTCGTTCGCTTCGGCGGCGCGCGCGGCGTCGCGCACCTCGTCGTCGTCGGCATCCTGGCGGCCGAAGCGGATGTTGTCGGCCGCGCTGCCGCCGAAGATCACCGTTTCCTGCGGTACCAACGCGATGGCGCCGCGCAACTCGGGCAGGGCGAGCGCGCGTAGATCGATGCCGTCCAGCGTGATGCGGCCGGTCTGCGGATCGTAGAAGCGCAGCAGCAGGGCAAACACGGTGCTCTTGCCTGCGCCCGATGGCCCCACCAGCGCCACGGTTTCGCCGGGGCGAATGGCGAGGTTGAAATCGTGGAGCGCCGGTGCGTCCGGCCGCGACGGATAGTGGAACTGCACGTTGTCGAAGCGAAGCGCGCCTTCCATCGGGCGAGGCAGGGCGGTGGGCCGCGCCGGGCTGGTGATCTCGGCGCGTTCTTCGAACAGTTCGCCGATGCGTTCCATGGCACCGGCCGCGCGCAGCACGTCGCCCCAAACTTCGGAGAGTCCCGCGAGCGAGCCGGCGGCGAGAAACGCGTAGATCACGAACTGCGCGAGCACGCCGACGTCGAGCGTGCCGGCCAGTACATCGCGAGCGCCTGCCCACAACACCAGCGCAATGGCGCCGAAGAACAGCACGATCACGGTGGCGGTGAGTATCGATCGCATGCCGATGCGGCTACGTGCGGTGGCCAGCGCACGCGCGATGGCGCCGCCGTAACGCGCGCTTTCGATGTCTTCGCGCGCATAGGCTTTCACCGCTGGTGCGGCGTTGAGCGTTTCGTTGGCGATGGCGGCGGCGTCGGCAAGACGATCCTGGCTGGCGCGCGAGAGTTTCTGTACGCGACGGCCGAACACGAGGATGGGCAGCATCACGGCGGGAATGACCAGCGCGGTGAGGCCGGCCAGACGCGGGCTGGTCCATACCATCATGGCGGTGGCGCCCAGCAACATCACGGCGCTGCGTAGTGCCACGGAAATGCCCGAGCCGATCAACGCCTGGATCACTTCGGTGTCGGTGCCCAGGCGCGAGATGAGTTCGCCCACGCGGCTGCGTTCGAAGAAGCCCACGTCGAGCCGGATCACATGCGCATAAAGCTCGGAGCGCAGCGAAGCCAGCGAGCGTTCGCCCAGCAGCGCGATGCAGTAGTAACGGGCGGCCGTGGCAAACGCCAGCACCAGCGCCACGCCGAACAGGCCGAGGAAAGTGGCGTTGATGGTCGCCAGGCTGGAATGGCCAAAGCCCTGGTCGATCATGTGGCGCACCGCCATGGGCAGCACCAGCGTGGCACTCGACGAGATGGCGAGGAACACCAGCCAGCCGACGGCCAGTGCGCGATGCGGCCGCACGAAGGGCCACAGCCGCAGCAGGCTGCCAAGGCGGCGTGAGGGGCGCTGGGTGTCGGCGGTATCGCTCATGGGTTCTCGTCGTCGGCATCCGCGCCGGATCGGCGCATCCTGTTCAAGGTGGGGCGGCTGAGCCCCGATTCAATCCAGGCGGCGCGCGTGGTAGCGGCCGCGGCTGATATCCGTGATGCGCGCCTGCGCCTCTTCTGCACGTAGGGCGGGCAACTGGATATCCAGCTCGACGCCATCGGCGCCGAAGGTCTCGTGCATCACCTCGGCATCGAACTCGCGCAGGCGCGCCTTGAGCAAGGCCAGTTCGGCAAAGTCGCAGTGCACGCCCAGTCGCGCCATGGCGACAATGGGAAGCCGCTCCGCGCGGCGCAGGCATTCCGCGGCCGTGCCGCCATAGGCTCTCACCAATCCGCCAGCGCCGAGCTTGATGCCGCCGTACCAGCGCGTCACCACGACCACCGCGCGATCGATGCCCTGGCCCTCGATGGCTTGCAGGATCGGACGCCCCGCGGTGCCGCCGGGTTCGCCGTCGTCGTTGAAGCGATAGTCCTGGCCGATGCGATAGGCCCAGCAATTGTGCGTAGCCGCCGGGTCGCCCACCTCGCGTACGAAGGCGAGCGCCTGCTCGGCCGTTTGCACGGGTGCGGCTTGCGCGAGGAAGCGGCTCTTCTTGATGTCCTCGCTGTGCTGGCAGGTGCCGGCGAGGGTGTACAGCGTGTCACTCATGATCGGGCAGTTGCGCTCGCAGGTCGTCGGGCAGGGCGACGTCTGGATGCGCCTGCCGGAAGGCGAGCAGCCGTTGCACGGCTTCGCCGTGACGTTGCAGCGCGAAGAGCCGGCGGATCTTCGCCAGCTCCTGCGCGGGTGTATCCGAGGATTGGGCTGCGGTGGCGTCCGGCGCAGTCACGGTCGCGGGCGCGGCCATGGTCTTCATGGCCATCGTGGCCCGCTCGCCTTGGTTGCCGGCCATGATGGTCGGCGGTGCAGCGGGCGAGGGGGCGTAAGCCGATGCCGTGCTCTCCGCCACGGGTGCGGGCGGAGCCGGGGCGGGCGGTGGGGCCGGAGCCGCCAAGGTCGCGTCCGACACGCGGTCTTCGCTCAAGCCGGCCATCGGTGCGGCTTCCGTCGCGGCGGTCGGTGGCTGCTGCGCCACCACGGCAGGCGCCACGAGCCTGGGCTTGATGGCGGAGCGAATGTTCTCCTGCTTCCGCATGGTGGACGCTGCCATGCGGGCAGCGGGTGCGGAGACAACCGGTGCAGTCTCGTGGGTGGCGGCATCGATGGCGCTTTCCGCCGGCGCCGGCTTGGCGGGCTCGTTCGACGGCGCCGCACTCATCACCACATCGCGGGTAGCGGGTATCTGCGGCACGCTCGATGGCTGCTGCATCATGCGCCAGCCCAATCCGCCCGCCACCACGATCACCGCGACGCTCGCCACGGCCACTGGCCAGCGCATCACCTTGCGTTGCTGCTGCGCGCGCACGGCATCGGCGGCCGCGCGCTTGATGGCGGCGTCCAGTGCAGGCGACGGCTCCTTGCGCGGCAGGCTGCGATAGAGCGCCTTGAGCTCGTCGTCGCCGGGCAGTTCGTCTTGGTCGTGGTCGTGCGTATTCATTCGGCCAACTGTTCGCGCAAGTGGTTCATGGCGTAGCGCAGTCGCGATTTGGCGGTTTCGCGTCCCACGCCGGTGACTTCGGCGATCTCCTCCACGCTCAGGTCGTTCTCCAGTCGCAGCAGCACGGCGGTGCGCTGCTCGTCCGGCAATTGCTCGATGGCCAACTGCAGGCGACGCCTGCGCTCGAACTCGGACAACACATGTTCGGGCTGCTCGTGCTCCGGCGAGGCCGTGAGCTCGAACACGCGCTCCGCTTCGTCGCCGGTGACCACCGGCCGTTTGCGGCGGTGGCTGTCGATCAGCAGGTTATGCGCGATCTGCAGTAGCCATGTGGTGAATTTGGCCTGCGGCACATAGCGGGCGCGCGAGGCGATGACGCGGCTCCAGGTGTCCTGGAAAAGCTCTTCGGCCAGCTGCGGATCGCGGGCGGTGCGCAGCAGGAAGCGATACAGCGCACCGCGGTGCCGCGTGTAGAGGACGTCGAACGCCGCCGTCTCGCCTCGTGCATAGGCAAGCATCAGCGTAGCGTCGTCGTCCACAGGGGCATCCATGGGCGGCGAGGTTAAGGCAAACCGGCGTTCCGGGTAAGCAGGCGCGCGTGGGTGGCGCGCCCGTGACGACGTCCGGTTCAGGAAGGGAGGCTGCATACCGGTGTAACGCGCGCCGCGGCAACTCGGGGTTGGCCGTGCGCAGCGTGGCTCACGGGATCACGTCGCCCGGCGCCGGATGCGAGAAATCCTCCGGCTCGCGCTTCTGCGTCAGCCGGAACACGCCCTCGCGCACATGGCGCGGAAGCACCACGTCCAGAATGGTGGTCTGGTGTGGCGCGACGACGAGGAAGAGGTCGTCCTGCGCGGCCGTGGCGGCGATGGCGTGATGCACGAGCCCGGCCAGGTCGTTGGGCTCGATGGTCGCGCTGTAGGGCCGGTGACCGTCCATGGCGGCGCGCAGCGTGCGGCGACTGTTGGCCGGGTCGGCGACGCGAGGCGTGCCGGCCAGCAGCGCATGGTTGAGGAAGAAAGTGATCACGTTGCCGTGGTGACTGTTCGCCTGCCGGTCGAGCATGAAGCCCTGCGGCATCCAATCCGGGTTAGGCGGCGTGCCCGCCTTGAGCAGCAGGCGGGCGCCGAACAGCGGTTCATCGCCCTCGTCGGTGAGGCGAACGATCAGCATGCTGCGTGGATCGTGGATGTGCACGCGCGCGGGGAAAGGCCCCACCGATTCCAGCTCCACGCGGTCGGCATCGCGTTGCGCGTTCTCCGCGTCGAAGGCATCGCACAATTGGTGGTAGCCGGCGACGTCGCGCACATGCAGGCAGCGCAGCAGGGCATCCACGGTGGCGGGTGGCGCCGATGCCATCACGCCCTGGCCGTCGCCGGAGTGCGAGGCGCCTGGTATCAGCTTGAACGCCGTGCGCGGCGCGTTGACGACATTGAGCGAGAGCGTGTCGCCGGTGCTGCCGCTCTGGCGCGCAAGTACGGCATGGCGCGCGTTGAGATTGGCGGCCGCGATGCGCACGACGCCATCGGAACCGTCTTCGCCCGTGTAACTGTTGATGTGATCGTAGAGCGAGCGATCAGGGCGATCGCCCGTCAGCACGAACAGGAACTGGCCGCGCTCGGCAAGATCGTCGCCATGGATGTGGTCGATGTTGAGCGACAGCGATTCGCCGCTGCCCAGTTCGAGCCAGTCGAGGATGCGTTGGCCCGGTTCCACGCCGCCGGCCCAGGCACGCAGCCTTCCCAGCACGCCCTTGCCGAGCTGGGCCAGCGCGGAGCCGAAATTCGCCGGTGCGAGCATCATCAGATGCGTGAGGCGAATGGTGCTGAAGGCGCGCGGGCGATCGCGCTGTGCACGCAGCCATTCGCGCACCACCGGGCCGCCGGTGGAATGGGTGATGCAGGCGAAGCTCGCGTCCTGCAGATGCAGGTCGCGCAGCGCATGATCGAACGCGCGCACCACGTCGGGCATGGTCACCACATCGTCGAAGCTCACGTACTCGGACAGCCAGATGTCGGCCACGTCGAGCGCGATGCCCGCCGCCGCTGCCTGCGCCTGCAGCCGTTGCGGCAGCAGGCCATAGGTCGAGGTGTTGGTCACGCTCCAGCCGTGCACGAAAACGAGTGTGGTCATGAACCGGTCCCCGCGGTGTTCCGTTGTCCGCTCGCCACTGTGCTGGCGCGTGCCTGGCAGAGTGCGCTCACTATCGCCTCGCCATGTCCTGAGGCCCTAAGATGCCATGCCTTTCCATGGAGCGGGGAATCCGCATGCTGGCCGTCCTGTTCGTGCTGCTGTTGTTGATCGTGTGGCTGTATCGCCTGCGCTGGCGCAAGACGGCACGCACGTTGTTGATCGTGGGCCTGCTGGTGTTCTTCGGCATTGGTTGCGGAGCGCTGCCGCGCCTGCTTTCCGACGATCTGCAGTCCGGCTACGAAGTGGATCCGGCCATCGCCTGGGCGCCGCGCAATGCCATCGTGGTGCTGGGCGCCGGCACGGCTGTGGTAGAAGGGCACGCGTTGCAGCCGTCCTACTTTGTCAACGGGCGCCTGCTGCGTGCCGCGCAGCTCTACGACGCGTGCAAGGCCGCAGGAAAAGAATGCCGCCTCGTCGTCAGCGGTGGCGATTCGCAAAGCCATGGCGAAGCGGAGGCCACGGTGTACGGTCGCGCGCTGGCAGCGCTTGGCATTCCCGCGGCGGACATGGCCATCGAATCGCGCAGCATGAGCACCTGGCAGAACGCGCAATTCAGCCGTCCCATCCTCGCCGAGTACGCGCCGCAGCACGTGGTGCTGGTGACCTCGGGCATCCATCTGCGCCGCTCGCTGTTGTACTTCGCGCACTTCGGCATCGTGCCGCAGCCGGTAGCGGGCGACTGGGTGAATGCACGCAGGGAAGTGGCGCCCGATACCTGGAATTTCATGCTGATGGATGCATCGCTGCATGAGTACCTGGGCATCCTGCGCTATCGCGTCTACAACATGCTGGGCTGGAACGCGCCGAAGGCACCGCCGCTGGGCGCCTGAGGCGCGCATTTGCCGTTCATTTTCCAGCCAGCTACTGGGCGCGTATCCGCGTAACCTTGCGCGGCTTACCCTCTCCGGTCACCTCATGTCCTCCGAACCTTCTTGCGATCCGCACTCGCGTGCGGCGCTTCCGCTCGCCCCTTCGCTGGACCCGACGCTGGCCGCCGCGCATATGCCGCGCCATTTTCGGCCGCTGGGTCGCCGTGTGCTGTGGATCTCGTTCCTCGCCATGCTGCTGGGTTCGGCCGTGGCGCTGGTGGCGCGGTTGCTCACGGCGTTGATTGGCCTGGTGACCAATCTGGCCTTCTACGGCCGCATCAGCACCGAGTTCAGCAGCCCCGCGGGTAATCATCTCGGTTGGTGGGTGATCGTGGTGCCGGTGATCGGCGGCCTGATCGTCGGCGCGATGGCGCGCTGGGGGTCGCGCGCCATTCGCGGTCACGGCATTCCCGAGGCGATGGAGCAGGTGCTGCTCAATGAGAGCCGGATCCCGCCGCGCATCACTTGGCTCAAGCCGGTGTCGTCGGCCATCGCCATCGGTACGGGCGGTCCGTTCGGTGCGGAAGGACCGATCATTGCGACCGGCGGCGCGTTGGGTTCGCTGATCGGTCAGTTGCTGCGCGTGACCGCCGACGAGCGCAAGACGCTGCTGGCTGCGGGCGCTGCAGCGGGCATGGCGGCGGTGTTCTCCGCGCCGATTTCTTCCGTGCTGCTGGCGATCGAGCTGCTGCTGTTCGAACGCCGCGCGCGTTCGCTGATTCCGGTCGCGCTCGCTGCGGTCATGGGCACGGCGGTGCGCTATCTGCTGGAAGGCAACGCGCCCATGTTTCCAATGCCGGCCATCGCCACGCCAGCACTCGGTGCGGTGGTGGCGTACATCGTCATGGGCATCGCCACCGGCGTGATCAGCGTGGGCATCACCAAGCTCACCTATGCCATCGAGGACGGCTTCGAAAAACTGCCGATCCACTGGATGTGGTGGCCTGCCATCGGCGGCGTGGTGGTGGGCGTGGTGGGTTACTTCATGCCGGCGACGCTGGGCGTGGGCTATACCAATATCGCCACGCTGCTTGCCGGACAGATCGGTTTCGCGGGCATGCTCGCGCTGTGCCTGATGAAGCTGCTGTCCTGGTCGGTGGCCCTGGGCAGTGGTACGTCGGGTGGCACGCTTGCGCCGCTGTTCACCATCGGCAGCGCGATGGGTGGCGTGTTCGGGTTGCTGTGCGTGAAGGCGTTGCCGTGGTTGCAGGTGGATCCGCGCGTGGCTGCGCTGGTGTGTATGGCGGCCATCTTTGCCGGTGCGTCGCGCGCCTTCCTCACCTCGGTGGTGTTCGCCTTCGAGACCACGCAGCAGCCGCATGGCCTGCTGCCGTTGCTGGGTGCGTGTGCGGCGGCCTATCTGGTGTCGGGCCTGATGATGCGCAACACCATCATGACGGAGAAGATCGTTCGTCGCGGCGTGCGCGTGCCGGCCGAATACACGGCCGACTATCTGGAGCGCATCGCGGTGGGCGAGGCCTGCAGTCGGCAGGTGGCGAGCCTGCGCGCTACGGAAACCGTCGGCGACGTACGAGCATGGTTGTCGACGGAGCACGCACCGGCCAAGCATCAGGGTTTTCCGGTGCTCGATGACCAGGGCCGTCTGCTCGGCGTGGTGACGCGTCGCGACCTGCTGCGCGCCGGCTTGTCTCCCGATGCGAGCGTGCAGTCGCTGCTGCGTCGTCCGCCCATCGTCGTGCGTGAGGATCACACCCTGCGCGAAGCCGCCGATCACATGGTGGAAGCGGACGTGGGCCGCCTGGTGGTGATGGCGCGCGATGGTCGTCGCGTGGTGGGCATCGTCACCCGTGGTGACTTGCTCAAAGCGCATGCGCAGCGTCTGCGCGAAGCGCGCGAGCCAACGCGGCATCTTGGCGGCAAAACAAAACCGGCCGTGTGAGGGCCGGTTTTGTCGTGTTCAACCGGGCGGCTTGCGCGGCCCGGGCGAGTTCATCAGGCGGCCTTGAGCGACGCCATGTCGATCACGAAGCGATAGCGCACGTCGCTGGTGATCACACGCTCATAGGCGGCGTTGATGTTCTTGATGTCGATCACTTCGATATCGCTGACGATGTTGTGTTCGGCACAGAAGTCCAGCATTTCCTGCGTTTCGGCGATGCCACCGATGGCCGAACCCGAGATCGAGCGGCGACCCAGCAGCACCTGCGCGGCGTTCACTGGCGGGTCCAGCGGCTGCAGCTGGCCGACCAGGCAGATCACGCCGTTCACGGCGAGCGTGGTCAGGTACGGGTTAAGATCGTGCGGGTTGGGCACCGTGTCGAGGATGAACTCGAACTGGCGCGACACCGCGGCCATCTGCTTCTCGTCAGTGGACAGCACCACGTGGTCGGCGCCCAGGCGACGTGCTTCCGCTTCCTTGCCCGGCGAGCGGGTGAACAGGGTGACATCGGCGCCCATCGCCTTGGCGAACTTCAGGCCCATGTGGCCCAGGCCGCCCAGGCCGATCACGGCGATCTTGCTGCCCTTGCCGATGTTCCAGTGGCGCAGCGGCGACCAGGTGGTGATGCCGGCGCACAGCAGCGGCGCGGCAGCCTTCAGGTCCAGCTTGTCGGAGATCGACACCACGAACTTGTCCGACACCACGATGCGCTCGGAGTAGCCGCCGAAGGTGGGCATCTTGTCGTGGCGATCGACGCCGTTATAGGTCCAGGTGGCACCTTCCACGCAATACGGCTCAAGGCCGGCGTTGCACGAAGAGCAGTGCTGGCACGAGTCGACCATGCAGCCCACGCCCACGGTGTCGCCCACCTTGAACTTGGTGACCTCGGGACCGACCGAGCTCACGCGGCCCACGATCTCGTGGCCCGGCACCATCGGGTACAGGCTGCCGCCCCACTCGTCGCGCGCCTGGTGGATGTCCGAATGGCAGACGCCGCAATAAAGAATGTCGATCACCACATCGTTGGCGCGCGGGTCGCGTCGTTCGAACTGGTGCGCGGCCAGCGGCGTGGTGGGGGACTGGGCGGCGTAGCCGCGAATGGACATCGTCATGGCATGACTCCTTAGGGGGAGGGAACAGCGAAGCGCCGCAGTATGGGCGTGCCGCGCGGATGCCGGGTAGCCGATTCCTGCGAGATGATTGCCTGATCCTGCAATGTCGCCGGTGGTAGGCTCGCCAACGGGCGGAGGAACGGGCAATCTCGCACGGTAGAATTCGGTCATAAGTCCATGAATGAAAAACTTTCCCCATCCCAGGCTTCGACGCGGCTTGCGCAGGATGGCGAGGAATTGACAGCACGCGTTGAACGATTGGCCTCGTTCCAAGGCTTGCACACCACGGCGTGGCCGGCGCTCACGCTGTTCCGCGCCGACTCGGTGGGCGCGCCGACCTGCGCCATGTATGGCCCCGGCCTCGGGCTCGCCTTGCAGGGCGCCAAGCAGATCCTGCTCGGGCAGCAGTCGTTCCTGCATGAGCCGGCCTCGTACATGGTCAACGCGGTGGATGTGCCGGTGTCCTCGCAGGTCGTGCGGGCATCGAACGAAGCGCCTTGCCTGTGCCTCACCTTCCGCCTGGACCTGCAGTGCATCCGCGAGCTGTTGCCCGGCGTGCAGCTGCGGCGTGGCGCGTCGGTGTCGGCGTCGGGGCTGTCGATCAGTCCGCTCGATGGCGGCCTGCTCGATCCGCTGCTGCGGCTGGTGCGCCTGCTCGATGCGCCGCGCGACCTGGAAGTGCTGGGGCCGCTGATCGAACGCGAGCTGTTGTACCGCCTCCTGTCGGGCGAGCAGGGTGCCTTGCTGGCGCAGATCGCCACGTCCGGCAGCCAGGGCCACCAGGTGTCGCGCGCCATCGACTGGTTACGGCAGCACTACGACGAACCGCTGCGCATCGATGATCTCGCCGCGCGCGTGAACATGAGTGCGTCGTCGCTGCATCATCATTTTCGTGCCATCACGGCGATGAGTCCGCTGCAGTACCAGAAGCAGCTGCGGCTGCACGAAGCGCGTCGCCTTCTGCTTGCCGACCAGTGCGACGTGGCCACGGCGGCGCATCGCGTGGGCTACGAAAGCCCATCGCAATTCAGTCGCGAATACAGCCGCGCGTTTGGTGCGCCGCCCTTGCGTGACGTGGCCCGGTTGCGCACGGCGGATGCGGGCGCCATCGCCTGAGGACACTTGACGCGCATCGTGCGTGTGCCGAGCATGAGCGGCGCGCAGGCGAAGCCTCGTTACCGTTGCGGCCAGGGAGTGCCATGAATCTCGCGTTGTTCGATTTCGACGGAACCATCACCACGCGGGAAATGTTCCGCCCTTTCATCGAGTTTGCGGTATCGCCGCGCCGTCGCGCACTGGGTGGCGCCGTGCTCGCGCCGATGGTGGCGGGTTACAAGCTTGGCTGGGTGTCACCCAACCTGATGCGAAGCAGCGCCGTCTGCGCCGGTTTTCGTGGTGTATCCGAAGCGCAGGTGTTCGAGCGCGGTGCTGCGTTTGCGCGCGAGGTGCTCCCTGGCGTGCTGCGCGATGAGGCGCTCGAACGCATCGCCTGGCACAAGGCGCAGGGCGATCGGGTCGTGGTGGTATCGGGCGCGCTGGACGTCTATCTGTCGCACTGGTGCCGTACGCACGACCTGGAATTGCTCTGTTCGCGGCTCGAATCCCGCAATGGCGTGCTGACCGGCCGCTATCGCGGCAAGCAATGCGTGAGTGCCGAGAAGGCCCGCCGTGTGCGTGCGGTCTACGACCTGTCCGCCTACCCGGTGGTCTATGCATACGGCGATACACCGGAAGACCGCGATCTGCTGCGCGTGGCCCATCGTCGTTACTTTCAGTGGCAAGAAGTGACGTGAGATATTAGGGCGGCAGCCTCCTTCACGCGCTCTCGATGGTTGCAGTCATGAAATGCGCGGAAAGGGCCGTGCATGCGGCAAGGAGGTCATCGTGAAGGCGATATGGATCGGCATGGTCATCGCGGCTCTGCTTCCGCTCATGCCCAACGCGGCCCATGCGGCATCGATGGAAGACAAGGCCTCGCAGGAAGTGCTGGCAGCGATGGAGCGCACGTCCACCTGGGGTCACCCGGACGAATTCAATGAATTCGCCGGCATGAAGTACTACGCCGCCGGCAACTACGCGAAAGCCATGGAGTACTTCCTGCAGGGCGCACGCTATGCCGACAAGCTGTCCCAGCTCAGCATTGGCCTGATGTACCTGCATGGCGAGGGCGTGGCCAAGGATCCGGTAACGGCTTATGCATGGTTTGCGCTCGCCGCGGAACGCCACTATCCGCGTTTCGTCGCCACGCGCGATGAGGTGTGGAAGAGCCTGGACGAGGGGCAGCGCCAGCAGGCGAGCGCATTGCTGGAGCAGCTGTCCGCCGAATACGGCGATACGGTGGCCAAGGTGCGCATGGAGCGCGCATTGCGCGAGGGGCGCAGCAAGATGTCCGGTTCGTTCCTGGGCTTTGGCGAATCGAGCGTCAGCTCGGTCACGCTTGCCCAGTTCGCCGCAGGCATTCCCGTTCTTGCGGGAAAGACCGGTGCGTTTCCACCGTGCGGCGCACGTTCGATCGATGGCGGCCCGATCGCCGGCTGCGGCGGCCTTTTCGTGGCGTGGCGATGGGACTCCAAAGAGTACTTCCGGATCCGCGACGCGGCCTGGACCGGTACCGTGACGGTGGGCGATCTGGAAAAGGCGCAGGGCTCCACGCACTGAGTCTGCACCGTTCGAGGCACGCCAGCAGTGTGGTGCGTTCATCACGCACGTCGCCTCTGCCCCAAAGGTCATTCTTGCAGCCGGCCTTGCAGGCGGGTGACAGTAGGGCGTTCGTCCCACGTAACCACAGGTTTGCCAGGAGGGCGCATGCAGACGTCGAGTCGACGGGTGGTGTTCGTCAAGGCAGTCGTCGTGATCGCGGTGTTGTTCGCCGCGCTGTCGGTGCGTGACCTGGCCCTGATGGTGGGCGTGAAGATTCCCGGCCTGCCCATGTCGTCGTACGCGGGATCGAGCATGGACAACCTGCTGGCTGTCGTGTTCGCGCTGCTTGCCCTGCTTTGCCTCAGGTCGCGCGACGAGCGCACGTCCGTGCCGCGACTGCTCGGGCTGGGTGCGCCGGGATGGAAAGCGCCGTTGTGCGTGCTCGCGGCCACGCTGCCGTTCTGGGTGGGCTGCGCGGTGACGGGCAAGCTGCAGACGACCATTGACTGGCGGGACATTCTTTTCACCGCATTACTCTTCCCGTTGGCCGAGGAGCTGGTGTTTCGCGGCTTCGGTTTCATCTTCACCCGTCGCGCGCTGGGTTGGCGCATGGCGCCGGCGGTACTCGTGCAGGCGCTGGTATTCGGCTGGGTGCACTGGGTGGGCATGAAGGACAGCGGGCTGGCGATGCAGGTGTTCGCCATCACCTTCCTGGGCGGCATCGTGTTCGCCGTGCTCGATGCGATGAACGGCTATACGTTGTGGTGCGGCCTGGTGTTCCATGTCTCGCTCAATGCGGCGTGGGATGTGTTCGACGTGGCGCCTTCGGCAGCCACCGGCTGGCTGGGCAATGGATTGCGCGTGCTGAGTGCCGCGCTGGCGATCGGGCTGGTGTGGTTGGTGAGCCGCCGATCCCGTGGCGTTTCCATGCAAGGATGGGACGATGGTGCCGTGCCGGCTCGCACGTCGCGGTCGGGCAGATGAGATTTTCAACGCCGTTCCGGGGAGAGGCCGACCATGACTACGCTCAAGCGCGACGCACGCATCGCCGGACTGATCTATCTGGCGCTGACCCTGGTGGCGCCGTTCCGTCTCATCTACATTCCCGGCGCGCTGTTCGTCCACGGTGATGCGGCAGCCACGGCGCACAACATCGCCACGCACGAGTTGATGTTCCGGCTGGGCATCTTCGGCGACCTGGTGACGGGCGTGGTCAGCCTGTTCCTCACCTTCACGCTGTATCACTTCTTCAAGGACGTGGACAAGAAGCTCGCCGCGCTGATGTTCGTGCTTGGCTTCATGGACACGCCGCTGTACTTCTTCAATACGCTCAACGACGTGGCCGCCCTGCTGCTGGTGAACGGCGCCGATTTCCTGGGAGCGTTCGACCAGGCGCAACGCGAAGGGCTGATGGCGTTGTTCCTGCGCATGCACGGCCAGGCGATCTCGTGCGCGGAGATGTTCTGGGGGCTGTGGCTGTTTCCGCTGGCGCTGCTCATCATCAAGTCGCGCTTCGTGCCGCGCCTGCTGGGGTATTGGTTGATCCTCAATGGACTGGCCTATCTCGCGCTGTGCGTGTCCGGCGTGGTGTTTCCCGCCTACGAGGACACCGTCAGCCAGATCGCTTTCCCGCTGCAGCTTGGCGAAGTGGCCTTCGTGCTGTGGATGGTGATCATGGGCGCGAAGCCCCGCGCTGACGGCTTCGCCATGCCCGCGCAGGGGTAGGCGGCTTTTCCTTCGAATCCCGTCGCAAAGTCTTGACCCTGTCTTACGGCACTGGTCACGCGGGTGCCCGTTGCCTCATCAATGGAGTTTTCGCCCGCGCGTGCTGCCGGGCGATTCCCGTGGGTCTTTGCGTGAGAGTACCGATGAATCCTGATCTGCCTGTTCGAGGTCGTTTCGCCCGCATGGGGCGTGGAGCTGCGTGGTGTGCGGCCGTATTTGCGCTGGGCGTGACCCTGTCGCCGTGGGCTGCCATGGCGGCCGAAGGCAAGGATGCCAAGCCGGCGGCCGAGGCTGCCGACAAGAAATCCGACGGCGACCTGCCGCCGCTGCCTGCCGACAAGACCATCAAGCAGAGCGTGCGCGTGGGCGGCCGTACCGTGTCGTACGAGGCGACGGTCGGCACCATCACCGTACGCAACGACAAGGGCAAGAAGATTGCCGACGTGGTGTACACCTCGTACGTGGTGCCGGGCAACGATCCGCATCGCCCGGTGACCTTCGCGTTCAACGGCGGCCCGGGTGCGTCGTCGGTGTATCTCAACATGGGTGCCATCGGTCCCAAGCGCATCCAGTTCGGCGTGGATGGCGATGCGCCGTCGGATGCGGCGGTGACCAAGGACAACCCCAACACCTGGCTCGACATGAGCGACCTGGTGTTCATCGACCCGGTCGGCACCGGCTTCTCGCGTTCGCTGGAAGACGACGAGCAGACCAAGAAGGATTTCTACTCCACCGAGGCGGACATCAAGTACCTCTCGCGCGTGGTGTACGACTGGCTGGTCAAGCATGGGCGCCTGCGCGCACCCAAGTATGTGATGGGCGAAAGCTACGGTGGCTACCGTGCGCCGCGCATCGGCTATGAGCTGCAGACGCGCATGGGCGTGGGCGTGAATGGCCTGGTGATGGTGTCGCCGTATCTCGACCCGGCCGCCATCGGCGATGGCGATGCGCTGTCGCCGCTGCCGTGGATGATCAACCTGCCGTCGATGACGGCTGCGCACCTGGAAAACCAGGGCAAGCTCACGCCGGCCGCGATGGCCGACGTCGAAACCTATGTGCGCACGCAGTTCGTCACCGACTTCCTCGCGGGCCGTTCCGACCCGGGCGCCATCGGTCGCATGGTGCAGAAGGTGTCGGCGTATACGGGTCTCGATCCGGCGGTGGTGTCGCGTCTTGATGGCCGCGTGGACATCGGCACCTACCTGCGCGAGATCCATCGCAACGAGAAGAAGATCGGCAGCGTCTACGACTCCAACGTCACCGCGTTCGATCCGTTCCCGGGTTCGGCCGATCGCCAGTCGGGCGATCCGATCCTCGAAGCGCTGCTCGCTCCCACCACCAGCGCGATGGTGGATTTCGTGACGCGCGAAGTGGGCTGGAAGACAGACGCGCATTACGAAGCCCTGTCGTATGCCGTGAACAAGGCGTGGGACCGCGGCAACGCCGACGACAAGCCGGTGGCCGACCTGCGCAAGGCGATCGGCAACGATCCGAACATGAAGGTGCTGATCGTGCATGGCTACAACGACTTGTCGTGCCCGTTCTTCACCTCGCGCCTGATCATCGACCAGATGCCGACGTTCGGTCAGCAGCAGCGCGTGAAGCTCGCGGTGTATCCGGGTGGCCACATGTTCTACAGCCGCTCGGGTAGTGCCGAGTCGTTCAAGGCGGATGCGGCTGCGCTGTATAACAGCAGCAAGTAAGCAGCGTTTGTCGCTGAAAGAAAGGCTGCGCCCTGCGAGGGGTGCAGCCTTTTTTGCTTCTGCGAATCATCGACGATGCCCTGGCTCGTCATTCCGGCGCAGGCCGGAATCCAGCAGCGTCGGTGCAGGGTTTTCGGCGTTCGCTGGAGCGTTCGGCCTGTGGCGATAACCCCGCGCGCCCGCTACTGGATTCCGGCCTGCGCCGGAATGACGGCCAAGGGCGAACCTGCACGCAGGATTCGAAAAGTCCTAGAGATCCACATCCTCCGGCGAACGCACGATGAAACCGCGTTCCTTCAGCTTGGCGAGATAGCCGTCGGACGAGAGCAACTGGTCCAGCGACAGCACGGCGACCGTGCTGCGATTGCGGACAAGCGCCGCCTCGGCGGCATCCATCCAGGCCTTCTCGATGCGCTGGGGCAGGTCGGGGATATTGAGCTGCTTCTCGAAATCGCCATTGATGGCCGAGACGATGCACGGTTCGTAGCTTCGCTGCGGCATCAGGCTCTGCAGCGTCGCCATGTCGCCGGTCGCCCAGGCATTGGCGCGCTGGGTGAGCTTGGGCATGTCCTGTTCAACCAGGTGCATGGTTTCGTCGAGGCAGGCGATGCCTTTCTGCTGGTCCTGGTCGATGGTGGTACTGGGTGGTGCACGCGTGACGAGCAGTTCGTAGCGCACGCCGATGATGCGATTGCCGTGCCGGCGCGCCAGCTTCTCCACCATGTCGGCGACATCGATGTCGTTGGTCAGGTCATCGGCCGCCAGCGCCTTTTCGTAGAGCTGCTGGGCCACGATCATGGGGCGCATGAATTCGAGCGCGTCGTCGTCACGCAGGTACTGGTGGCGCAGCGCCAGCCAGCGCGTGTACGTCTCCGGCGGCAACAGGCTTTGCAGCGTGGCGCCGCCTGGATTGAGCTTGGCGGACGGTTGCAGGGCGAGGCGGGAAAACAGGCTGGGCGGCATCCTGAGGCGTGCCGATGGTGCTTCGAGCAGCTCGCTGGAACGGCTCAGCGCCCGCTCGAGTTTCGTCCATTGCCATTCGGCATGCTTGGGCAAGGGCGACAAGGTGCCGACGATCCACAGCACATGGGTGCCGCGGCGCACTTCCCATAGCGCGGGGCCCGGTTGTTCGCCGCGAACGGTGACGGTTTGAAGTTCGACGGCATTGGCCGGTGGCAATGGTGCAGGGGCCGTGCTGGCGGGTGCGGGCGTGTTCTGCGCCCATGCGCTGGTGGCCAGCAGCAGCGTGCCGAGGCATAAGACGGTCTTGGCGTGCATCCGGCAAGCTCCTTGAAAGGACGCGACGGCTAAAGCCCGCCGAGGCGGGCTCCCTTGGGGGAATGATAGCCGTGGTTGCGACGCCAGACGCGGTGTGTGACGACGGCCATGCCGGATCCGGCGTGGCCGTTCGCTTCCACCTCCGGACGGGCGCAGGCGCGCCCTGGAGCTAGTAACGCTCAGAAGATCTGGCGGAAGACAACGTACAGGCCACCGGCCAGCAGGATGGAGGCAGGCAGGGTCAGCACCCAGGCCATCAGCAGGTTGCGCACGGTGGACCACTGCAGGCCCGAGCCGTTGGCGGCCATGGTGCCGGCCACGCCCGAGGTGAGCACGTGGGTGGTGCTGACCGGCAGGTGGTACATGTCGGCGGCCTGGATCAGGGTCATGGCCACCAGCTCGGCAGACGCACCCTGCGCATAGGTCAGGTGTTCCTTGCCGATCTTCTCGCCCACCGTCACCACGATGCGCTTCCAGCCCACCATCGTGCCCAGGCCCAGCGCGAGTGCCACGGCCACCTTCACCCACGGCGGGATGAACTGGATAGCCTGCGTGCCCAGCCCGCGCCAGCTGGTGAGCGTGGCCGTCTGCTCCTTGCCGAGTCCGGGCTGGGACAGCAGCAGCGGGATGGCCGCGTTGGCGAGATAGATGTCGTTGCGCACGTTGCCCATCTGTTCCGGCGGCACCGACTTCAGCGACGAGCGATTGCCCACCTGATGGTCGATCTGCCCGATCAGCTGGGCCAGCGCCGACGCCGTGCTCGGCTGCGCTGCACGTTGCTGCACGGCGGCGGTGAGCGTGGCGCGCGGGTCGCCGTCGAATGTGATGCTGCCGGCGATGCCACTCAGCACCTGCTGCGTGTCCACCGACACCTGGTGGAAGGTCTTCACCTCGCCGCCGGAGACCGCGCCATTCAACGCATACGCCGTGGGCACGGTGCCGATCAGGATCAGCATGATCAGGCCCATGCCTTTCTGGCCGTCGTTGGAGCCATGGCTGAAGCTCACGCCGGTGCAGGTGAGCACCAGCAGCGCGCGGATCGGCCACGGCGGTGGCTTCTTGCCTTCGGGCGCGCGATACAGCGCCGGAATCTTCACCAGCGTCTTGAGCAGCAACATCAGCAGGCCGGCCAGAAGAAAACCGGCGATGGGCGAGAACACCAGGCCGCGGAACACGCCCATGGCCGCATCCCAGTTCACGCCGCTGGTACCGCTGTGCGCCGAGATGAGTTGATTGGCAAGGCCGACACCGATGATCGAGCCGATCAGCGTATGCGACGAGGAATTGGGCAGGCCGAAATACCAGGTGCCGAGGTTCCACAGGATCGCCGCGATCAGCAGCGCGAACACCATGGCAAAACCCGCCTGGCCGCCGACCTGCAGGATCAGCTCCACCGGCAGCAGCGAGACCACGGTAAAGGCCACTGCGCCGGAGGAAAGCAGCACGCCAAGAAAATTGAATGCGCCCGACCAGATCACCGCCATGTTGGCCGGCATCGAGTTGGTGTAGATCACGGTAGCCACCGCGTTGGCGGTGTCGTGGAAACCGTTGACGAATTCAAAGCCCAGCGCAATCAGCAGCGCGACGCCGAGCAGGAGGAATGGGGCGATGGAATGCGAGCGGACCGCCGAGAGATCCTGCACCAGATGAAGCCCGGCATAGCCCGCGCCGATCAGCAGGATCACGCCGAAGATCAGGGCAAAGATGCGACCGGATCCCGGGCGTGGCGGCGCGGCGGAGACGACTGCGGCTTCGGTCTGCATGACATGCCCTCGTGGTCGGTCTCTCGCAAGCTAAGCACCCGCGCAAGACAGATACGTGACAGTCAAGGGACGGTGCGCCACGTCCACGCCGAGGTTCGGCATGTCGTGGCGGGCCATCTGCAGAAGGGAAAACTCAGCGCTCGCGCATCACCATCAGGCGCACTTCCGTCATGTCCTCGATGGCCCAGCGGATGCCCTCGCGACCGATGCCCGACAGCTTCACGCCCCCATACGGCATGTTGTCGACGCGGAAGCTCGGCACGTCGTTGACCACCACGCCGCCCTGGTCGAGTTCGTTCCACGCGCGCATCGCGTTGGCGAGGCTGTCGGTAAAGATGCCGGCCTGCAGGCCGTACTCCGAATCATTGACCAGTTCGACGACTTCATCGAACGTGCGGAACGGCGCAAGCAGGGCGAACGGGCCGAACGCTTCATTGCGATACGCCTTCGCGCTGGTGGGCACGTTCTCCATCAAGGTGGCGTCGAGCATCGCGCCAACGCGCTTGCCGCCGCAAAGGATCTTGCCGCCGGCCTTGCGCGCTTCTTCGATCCAGCTTTGCAGGCGCTCGGCGGCGACATCGTCGATCATGGGGCCGAGGAAGGTGTCCTTCTTTTTCGGATCGCCCGCTTTGAGTTTCTTCACCGCGGCGATCAGCCGCTTCTTCACTTCCTCATACAACGACTCGTGCACGTAGATGCGTTGCACGCTGATGCAGCTCTGGCCGGACTGGTAGAACGCGCCGAAAATCATCCGGTCGATCACGTAATCGAGGTTGGGCCCCTGGTCCGCATCGATGATGCAGGCTGCATTGCCGCCCAGTTCCAGCGTCACCTTCTTGTGGCCGGCGCGCGTTTTCAGATCCCAGCCGATCTGGCTGCCGGTGAACGAGAGCAGCTTGAAGCGCGGATCCTCCACCAGCGGATTGGCATGCTTGCCATCCAGCGTGAGCACGGAGAACGCGCCCTTGGGCAGATCGGTTTCGGCCAGCACCTCGCCGATGATCAGCGCGCCGATGGGCGTGCGTTCGGCGGGCTTCAACACGAACGGACAGCCGGCGGCGATGGCTGGCGCCACCTTGTGCGCCACCAGGTTCAACGGGAAGTTGAATGGCGTGATGAACGACACCGGCCCCAGCGGCACGCGCTTGGTGTAGCCGTGGTAACCGTTGAGCCGCTTGGCGATTTCCAGGTTGATCGTCTCGCCATTGGTGCGCACCGCCTCTTCGGCCGCGATGGTGAAGGTTTCAATCAGGCGCGTGACTTCGCCATCGGAATCCTTGATCGGCTTGCCTGCTTCCACGCACAACGCATAGGCCAGTTCTTCGCGTCGCTCGGTGAAGCGCTGCGCGCAATGCTGCAGCACCTGCTGTCGCGCCCACGGCTTGAAATCGCGCATCGGGATGGTGGCCTTCACGGCCGCGGCAATGGCTTTTTCGGTGGCCTTGGCGTCGGGCACGGCCACGCGCGTGGCGACCTTGCCGCTGTATTTGTCCAGCACATCCATCATTTCCTTAGATGTCTGCGGCTGGTTGGCGAGGTAGTACGGATAACTCTTGGCAAGCATGGATGACTCCGAAACGTAGACGCTCAGACGGCTGCGCTGAGCCGCGGGATTTCTTCGTTGAGAATGCGGTGATTGTCCGAATAGTCGATGGTCAGGTCGATCAGGTGCACGCCGCCCGCGTTGAACGCGCGCTCCAGCGTGGGCAGGAATTCGGCGGCGCTGCCGGGACGATGGCCGCGTGCGCCGTGCGCTTCGGCGAAGGCGACGAAGTCGGGATTGCCGAACACCATGCCGTAATCGGCGTAGCCCATCTCGGCCTGTTTCCAGCGGATCATGCCGTAGGCGTCGTCGCGCAGCAGCAGGATGACCAGGTCCAGTTTCAGGCGCACGCAGGTTTCCAGCTCCTGCGCATTCATCATGAAGCCGCCGTCGCCGCAGATCGCCAGCACCTTGCGCTCGGGATACACCATCTTCGCTGCCATGGCTGAAGGCAGGCCTGCGCCCATGGTGGCGAGTGCGTTGTCGAGCAGCACGGTGTTGGGTTCGCGGGCGCGGTAATAGCGTGCGTACCAGATCTTGTACATGCCGTTGTCCAGGCACAGCACGCCGTCGTCGGGCATGAATCGCCGCGTGTCGTCGACCACGCGCACCGGATGCATGGGGAAGCGATCGTCGCGTGCGTGATCTTCCAGCTGCTTGTGGAACGCGTCTCGCACGCGATCGAAGAAGCTGAAGTTCCAGTGTTCCTGCGGCTGCAGCGCATCGGTGAGGCGTTCCACCGTGTGGGCGATGTCGCCGACCACTTCGATCTGCGGGAAGTAGACCGCATCCACCTCCGCGCTGGAGAAGTTGATGTGGATGACGGTGCGCCGCCCCTTGCGCATGAAGAACGGCGGCTTCTCCACCACGTCGTGGCCGACGTTGATGATCACGTCGGCCGCGTCGATGGCGCGATGCACGAAGTCGCCGTCCGACAGCGCGGCATTGCCAAGCCAGAGAGGATGATCCTCATCGATCACGCCCTTGCCCATCTGCGTGGTGAAGAAGGGCAGGCCGAGCTTGTCGATGAAATCGCGCAAGGCAATGGTGGTGCGCTGGCGATTGGCGGCCGCGCCGATCATCAGCACGGGATGCCTGGCGCTGGTGATGGCTTCGGCGGCCTGCACCAGCGCCGCGTCGTCGGGTGCAGGACGGCGCGCGTATTCAGTGGGCAGCAGGATGGCGTCTTCCACCGTGTCGCGCGCGATGTCTTCGGGCAGTTCCAGGTGCACGGCGCCGGGTCGTTCTTCTTCGGCGCGACGGAAGGCTTCGCGGACCCGTGCCGGAATGGTGGGCGCCGACACGATCTGCCGCGTGTACTTGGTCAGCGGCTGCATCATGTCCACCACGTCCACCAACTGGAACAGGCCCTGCTTGTGTTCGCGGATGGGTTTCTGCCCCGTGATCATCAACATCGGCATGGCGCCGAGCTGCGCATACGCGGCAGCGGTGACCAGGTTGGTGGCGCCCGGCCCGAGCGTGGACAGCGCCACGCCTGCTTCGCCAGTGAGGCGTCCCCAGGTGGCGGCCATGAAACCGGCGGCTTGTTCGTGGCGGGTGACGATCAGGCGGATGGAGGAGTCGCGCAGTGCCTCGACAAAATCCAGATTCTCTTCGCCCGGCACGCCGAAGATGCTGTGCACGCCTTCGGCTTCAAGTGCTTTCACGAACAGTTGTGCGCCAATCATGCGTTGCTCCTCATGCCGAAGCGTGAAGGATGCGACACGGGTCGTTCATGCCGCGTGAGCTGACGGCGCTACTGCTCGCTTGGTGGCTCGTTTTTGCGCACGATCAGCGGCAGTTCGCCATCGGCAAGTCGCGCACGCAGCGGCGTGCCTTCGTCGATACCTTTGGATGATCGAACGACCTTGCCATTGGCATCGAAAATAATGGAATAACCGCGCTCCAGCGTGGCAAGCGGGCTGATGGCGTGCAGCGCGCGGCCGCTGTGCCGCAACGTGGCGCGATCACGTTCCAGCTTGCGTTCGATGCTGCTGAGCAGCCGCTGCCGCAGTTCGGCCAGTCGGCGCTGCAGCAGCATCAGGCGCAGGCGCGGATGCTGGGCAAGCAATCGCGCATGCGCGCGTTCCAATGCATTGAGCCGACGCTGCGATTGCTCGCGCTGCACGCCGAGCAGTCGTCGCTGCAGATGCATGAGCCGCTCGCGATCGCGCGCCAGGCGTGCCTGCGGCCGTTGGGCCTGCAGGCGTGCGAGAAGATGATCCACGCGCTGGATGCGCGCCTGCAGCTTGCGGTGCTCCAGCGTGGCCAATCGCTGCTGGAGTTGATGGAGGTGGCGACGCAGTGCAAACGCATCGGGCACCAGCAACTCGGCGGCGGCCGACGGCGTGGGCGCGCGCAGGTCGGCCACGAAGTCGGCGATGCTGAAGTCGATCTCATGACCCACCGCCGACACCACCGGTACGGCGCTGGCGTGGATGGCGCGCGCGACCTGCTCGTCGTTGAAGGCCCAGAGGTCTTCCAGCGATCCGCCGCCGCGCGTCAGCAGCAGCACGTCGTAGCGTCCGCTGGCCGATGCCTTGCGCAACATCTGCACGATGGCGGGCGGCGCTTCGCGGCCCTGCACCGGCACGGGCAGCACGTCCACCTCGGCCAACGGCCAACGTCGCGACATCACGCTCAGCACGTCGCGGATGGCTGCGCCGGTGGCCGAGGTGATGACGCCGATGCGTCGCGCATAACGGGGCAGGGCACGCTTGCGGGCGGGGTCGAACAGCCCTTCGGCATCCAGTCGCGCCTTGAGCTGTTCGAACTCGCGTTGCAGGGCACCTTCGCCAGCCGGCTCCATCTGCTCGGCCACCAACTGGAATTCGCCGCGAGGCTCGTACAGCCCGACTCGGGCGCGCACCAGCACGTGCATGCCGTCGGCGGGGCGGAATTTCAGCCAGGTGCTCTTGGGCCGGAACATGGCGCAACGCACCTGGGCGTTGGCGTCCTTCAGCGTGAAATAGATATGTCCCGATGCCGGCCGAGCGACGTTGGACAGCTCGCCTTCGATCCAGACCAGCGGCAGGGCATCTTCCAGCAGGTCCCGCACCAGCCGGTTGAGCGAGCTGGGCGTCAGGATCTGGCGCGGCGGCGGGCCGGCCTGGTCGTGGGTGTCATCGGGCGAGCGCATGAAGGCGTGAGCCTAGCATGAGAATCATCCATCGAATGCTGCGATTACATCCGCTTGGCCCACTAAGCGCAGCCTTGGCCTAAGGCATGGCGGCTATCTGTTTGGATTCACGGGTGATTCATGGCTCGAGCGAATCGTCCAGCTCGGCCGCGCGTTGCCTGAGGCGGCGACGCAGACGCCACGCCCGGACGCCGAAGTTGAGCGCGAACCAGGCAGCCACCACGGCCAGCGGCCAGCCGATCACGGCGGGCCACAGGACGGCGACCACCGCCACCACGATCAGCGCGACGGTGCCGATCATCAGTGGCCCGGTGGTCGTGTCGCCCAGCACGCGGCGATCGGTCAGCGCCGCGCCCACGGTGTTGGCGATGCGCAGCGCCCCGGCGGCGGCACGCCCCGAACTTCCGCCGACATGCCGCACACGCGGACGCGGGGCATGGCTTTGCACGTGATCGGTGGTCCGCCGCCAGCGACTGGGTGCGAGCACGATCTCGGTGGCGTTTTCCAGGTCGCGCTCGTACTGATCGGCCAACTGCTGCGCGAAGCCGGTGTCTTCCACCGCCACGTCGATCTCGCGATTGTTCAGCCAACTGGCGATGTTGAGATTGGAGGAACCCACGCGCGCCCACAGGCCATCGGCCACGGCCGTCTTGGCGTGCAGCATCGAGCCATTCCATTCGAACACGCGAACGCCGGCCTTGAGCAGCGGCCGATAGCCCGAGCGCGACATGCCGGCGACCAGGGGAATGTCACTGCTGCCCGGCACCAGCAGGCGCACATCCACGCCATCGCGCGCGGCGGCGGCGAGCGCCTGCACGTACGGCACGACGCCGACGAAATAGGCGTCGGTGAGCCACAGCGTGTTGCGTGCCATGGCGGCAATCAGCTGGTCGAGCCGGTACATGCCGGCGGTGGCAGGCTGTGTCGCGATGACGCGCAGCGCCACCGTGCCGGCGTCTTCCATCGCCGCGGATTGCTCGAACGGCGGCAGTGGCGTGCCGATGCTCGACCAGCTTTCGAGAAAAGCCGTCTCCAGTTCGGCCACGGCAGGCCCGTGCAAGGCCACGCCTGTATCGCGCCACGGCGCCACCTGCTTCGACGGATTGCCCAGCCATGTTCCGCTGATGCATACGCCCGAAAGAAAGCCGTGCACGCCGTCGACCACCAGCAGCTTGCGATGATCGCGGCTGACCCATCCGAACGGATGGCCGAACTGCGGCGGATTGAACGCACGAACCTGGCCGCCCGCCGCGCGCAGCGGCGCCCAGAAGCGATCGCGCGACTGCCCCTTGCAGCCCAGCCAGTCGTACACCACCGCCACGAACACGCCGCGTTGCGCGCATTCCACCAGCGCCTGGCGGAAGCTGCGCCCGATGTCATCGTCACGGATGATGTAGTTCTCCAGCAGCACGCGTTCCCGTGCGCCGCGGATGGCCGCCAGCCACGCCTCGAAATGGACGGCCGCATCGATCAGCAGTTCGACGCGATTGCCGGCCAGCAGCGGTGCGCCCGCGGCACGGCTCAGCGCTTGTTCGGCCAGCAGGCGTGCATGGGCGGATGCGGTAGGTCGGTTCATGGCTGGAGTGTAGGGCATCCGTTCGGACCTTCTTCAACCCGTATTCACTTGGTGCATGCCACCAATACGCCTCGTCCATCCGGTCATGTCGCTCCCATGAACTTTCTGTCATGTTCGCTCCATGTCGCCTGAGCAATGCCATACCGACACCGATGCGTGCGCGCAGCAGCTAGCCGAACGAATCGGCCCGGACCTGCGCGTGGCCGCGCCGCTGGGATTGGGCAAGCCGCATGAGTTGTTGAATGCGCTGTACCGGCTGACCAAGGCGGATACATCGCGTTCGATGGCGCTCTACACCGCGTTGTCGCTGACGCGTCCGCAGCCGGCGCCAGGGCTGGAGGCGCGTTTCGTCGGTCCCTTCGTGGAACGGCATTTCGGCGCGGACGCGGTGGATCCGGAATACGCCGTCGATCAGGCGCGCAACCAGTTGCCGTCGAACGTGGCGGTGCACGAGTTCTACATGCAGTCGGGCGCGCTGCTGCATTCGGGCGGCGCGCAGCGCAACTACATCAGCCAGAACTACACGCACGTGGCGCGCGACCTCGCCGTGCAGGACATCAACCTGCTCGTGCAGCTGGTGGCGCGACGCGAAACGCCCGAAGGCGTGCGCTACAGCCTGTCGTGCAATCCGGACCTGACCTTCGACTTCATCGACCGCGTCGTGCAATCGGGGAAGCCGCGCCCGTTGTGCGTGGCGGTGGTGCATCCGGACCTGCCGTACATTTCCGGACATGCCGAAGTGCAGCGCGATTATTTCGACGTGGAGCTGCGCACCGACACCGCGCCGCCGCTGTTCTCCGTGCCGCGCCAGCCGATCGACACGATCGAATACGCGCTCGGCATCCACGCCAGCGCCCTGGTGCGCGATGGCGGATGCCTGCAGATCGGCATCGGTGCGTTGTCCGACGCGCTGGTCTACGGATTGCGCTGGCGACAGGAAGACAACACGCAGTGGCGTCGCGCGCTGGTGGCGTTGGATCCGCGCGGCGGCACGCATGCACTGGCCGCGCGCATCGGCGGTCTCGCACCGTTGCGCGCCGGTTTGTACGGCGCGAGCGAAATGGTGATGGATGGTTTCATGCATCTGCAGCGCGCCGGCATCCTCAAGCGTCGCGCGTGGGACAACATGGCGATGGAGCGCGCCGCCGCCTGCGGCCGACTGTCACCGGAGACGCCGGGCGGCCACTATCTGCGCGGCGCATTCTTCCTCGGCACGCGCGAGCTCTATCGCTGGCTGGCCGAGTTGGATGCGAGCGATCCGGATGCGCTGGACATGTGCCGCGTGTCCAACGTCAACCAGCTGTACGGCGACCACCAGATGCTGGCGTCGCTGCAGCGGCGCGGCGCGCGCTTCTTCAACACCTGCATGATGGCGACGCTGCTGGGTTCGGCCGTGTCCGATGGCCTGGAGGACGGCGAAGTGGTGAGCGGCGTCGGCGGGCAGTACAACTTCGTGGCGATGGCGCACGAACTGGCCGATGGCCGCTCCATCCTGCTGCTGCGCTCCACGCGCCAGGGCCGCAGCGGCGTGGAAACCAATATCCGCTGGAATTACGGACACACGACGATTCCGCGCCACCTGCGCGACCTGTTCGTGACCGAATACGGCGTGGCCGACCTGCGCGGCAAGACCGACAGCGAGTGCATCGAAGCCATGCTTTCGATTACCGATGCGCGCTTCATCGATGCGCTGTGTGCGGAGGCGAAATCGCACGGCAAGCTCGCGGCGGATTTCCAGATCCCCGAGCGTTGGCGCAACAACCGGCCCGAGGTGCTCAAGGAGGCGCTGGTGCCGTGGCAGACGAAGGATCTGCTGCCGCCGTTTCCCTTCGGCAGTGATTTCACCGAGGTGGAGCAACGCCTGTTGCCGGCACTTGGCTGGCTGAAGGCGCGCGGTTCCACCTGGCGAGGCAAGTGGGAGCTGCTTCGCGCTGCCGCGTCGCCGGGCGATCCCGTGGGCGGCGAAGACGAAGCGATGGATCGCATGGGACTCGCGCAACCCCGCCGCTTCGGCGACCGCATGCAACAGCGCCTGCTCAAGGCCGCCCTGCGCAGGACGGCCGGTTGAGCGTCAGGCGTTCAGTGCATCAGCAGCGACAGGCCCTGTTCGCGCAAGGCGGGCAGGTTGAGGATGTGCAGGCCGGTGCGATCGGCGCGAACCCATTCGCGCTGGCGCAAGCGGCCGAGCAGGCGGCTCACGGTTTCCGTGGTCAGGCGCAGGTGGTTGCCGATATCCGCACGCGACATGGGCAGCGGCAGGTAGTCGGACGGCAGGCCGAGCATGGCGCGCCGGTCGCGCAGGTCCACCAGGAACGCAGCGAAGCGCTCTTCTGCCATGTGGTTGCCGCTGGTCAGTTGCAGGCGCGAGATGCGCCGGCTCGCCGACTGCACCAAGTGCCACGGCACTTCCGGCTGCTCGGTCGAGACATGGCGCACGGCCGGGTAGGGAAAGCGGCAGAACTGCGTCTTGCCCAGCGCCATCACGGCGTTGTCGTGCACTTCGCGCTCCATGGCGTCCAGGCCGATCATCTCGCCGGGAAGATGGAACGCCAGCACCTGCTCGCGTCCGGCCACGTCCACCGCCACCGTCTTGGCCATGCCCGTCTGCACCGCGTAGAGCGCGCGAAACGGCGACATGGGCCGATACAGGTACTCGCCAGTGCGCAGAGGGCCGACGCGTTCGGCGATATGACGCAGTCCTGACAGTTCGGGCCGGTCGTAGCCGCTGGCCTGGCAGACGGCGGCGTGGCCGCAGCCGGCGCAAGAGGGCGAGGGCGTCATACGCGAGACGCCATCCTGGCGGGAAGTCTGAAGCATGGGCATGCACTCCTTATGACAATGCCGCGTGGGCAGCGCCTATGATCCTCGTTCAAGCGGTAGGCGTGGCTCCATTGCGCGGTTTTGCCGCATCGCGCATGGCGCTGCGACGCTTGCTAGGGCGCATCCGGCCGTTCGGGTATCCTTTGCCTGTTGCCGTCCCAGAACCGCGATCCCACACATGAGCGACTCGACTTCTTCCCCGCGTCCCGCCCAGCCCGCTTCGCGCCGTCCCAGCGTCGGCGTCAAGATCGGCAAGATCACGGTGGGCGGCGGTGCGCCCATCGTGGTGCAGTCGATGACCAACACCGACACCGAAGATCCGGCCAGCACCGCGAAGCAGATCGCCGAGCTGGCGCGTGCGGGCTCGGAACTGGTGCGCATCACGGTCAATACGCCGGCCGCCGCCGCCGCGGTGCCGCGCATCCGCGACAAGCTGGCCATGATGGGCGTGGACGTGCCGATCATCGGCGACTTCCACTACAACGGCCATCAGCTGCTGGAAGCGGAACCCGCCTGCGCGGAAGCGCTGGCCAAGTACCGCATCAATCCAGGCAACGTGGGCTTCGGCAAGAAGAAGGACACGCAGTTCGCCTCCATCATCGAGATGGCGCTGCGCTACCACAAGCCGGTGCGCATCGGCGCCAACTGGGGTTCGCTGGACCAGAGCATGGTGGCCACCCTGATGGATGAAAACCATCAGCGTGCGCAGCCGTGGGATGCGGCGCACGTGGCGCGCGAGGCGCTGATCCGCTCGGCGCTGGATTCGGCCAAGCGTGCCGAGGAAATCGGCCTGCCGCGCGATCGCATCATCCTTTCGTGCAAGGTCTCCGGCGTGCAGGAATTGATCGCGGTGTACCGCGACATTGCCGACCGCTGCGATTACGCCCTGCACCTGGGCCTTACCGAAGCGGGCATGGGCTCCAAGGGCATCACGGCATCGTCGGCTGCGCTGGCGGTGCTGCTGCAGGAAGGCATCGGCGACACCATCCGCATTTCGCTCACGCCCGAACCCGGCGCCTCGCGCACGGGCGAAGTCATCGTGGCGCAGGAGCTGCTGCAGACCATGGGCCTGCGCGCGTTCACGCCGCTGGTCACGGCCTGCCCGGGTTGCGGACGCACCACCAGCGAATTCTTCCAAGTGCTGGCGCGCACCGTGCAGGATCACGTGCGCGAACAGATGCCGTTGTGGCGCGTCAAGTACGACGGCGTGGAGAACCTCACGCTGGCCGTGATGGGCTGCGTGGTGAACGGCCCGGGCGAGTCCAAGCACGCCAACATCGGCATCTCGTTGCCGGGCAATGGCGAGGCACCATCGGCTCCCGTCTTCATTGACGGCCAGAAGGCCATGACGCTGCGCGGTGACAACATCGCCAGCGAGTTCATCGGCATTCTCGACAACTACGTCGCCAGCAAGTACGTCAGTCGCGCAAGTTGATTCACCCGTGGGCGACGGCACCAGCGAAGCCCTGATTCTCGACGCCTGGCATGCCAATGCGCAGGCATGGGAAACCGCGGTTCGCGAAGGCCGCATCGAAAGCCGCAGGCTGGTGACCGACCAGGCCATCGTCGACACCGTGCTCTCGCAGTCGCCGCGCACGGTGATCGATGTTGGCTGCGGCGAAGGCTGGCTGGCGCGGGCGCTCGCCGCACAAGGCATCGACGTGCTTGGCGTCGACGCCATTCCATCGCTGGTGGAAGCGGCACGCGCGAAGGGCGGCGGCGAGTTTCGCGTCGTTTCCTATGAGGACATGGCGACCGGTGCGCTGACGGAGCGTGCGGACGTGGTGGTGTGCAACTTCTCGCTGCTGGGCGGGGCGTCGGTGGATGTCCTGTTGGCCGCCGTACCCTCGCTGCTCGAGCCCGGTGGCGTGCTGGCCATCCAGACGCTGCATCCGCTGATGGCGGGCGTCGAGCCGTATGTCGACGGCTGGCGCGAAGGCTCCTGGGTGGGTTGCGGGGAGGGCTTCAGCCAGCCGGCGCCCTGGTATTTCCGCACGCTTGGCAGTTGGGTTACAGCCATCCAGATGGCCGGTTTGACCCTCCTGGCCATCAAAGAGCCGATTCATCCTCACACCGGACGCCCCGCGTCCGCTATCTTCGTGGCCGGGGCACGCCAGGGGAACGGGGATGAACAGACATCGCGCCGTAGCGTTTCGCGCCACCGTACAGAGTGATCAGCGACCGTGGCTGGTGCCACTGCCGTTCGATCCGGTCAGTCAATGGTCGACACCTGCCAGGCCGCTATGGAAATGCGGCCACGGGCATCGCGTTCGCGGCAGCGTCAACGGACGTGATTTCCGTGGTGCCGTAGTGGAGCGCTCCGGCACGTTCTGGTTGCAACTGGAGGAATCCTCGGCAGCCGCCGTGGGTCTTGGCGTTGGCCAGTTCATCGACGTGCTGATCGAGCCCGAGGAAGCCTGACGATGCACGTCGGTCGACCACGCCGCTGCCATCTTGGGCGTATGCTCGGGCTGGTCGCGTGCTGGCCGGACGGCCGATAGCGAAGGCGGCAGGGAGATGCGGTGACGGTCAAGCCCCAATTTCGCATCGTGGCCATCTATGTGTCGGTGGCGCTGCTGTGGGTGCTCTTTTCCGATCACCTGTTGCTTACGCTCGACATCGACGAGCGCACGCTGAGCCTGCTGCACTCGATCAAGGGCAGCCTGTATGTGGTGGTGACGGGCGCGTTGCTCTATTGGTTGATCGGCCGCGACATGCGTCGCATGGATCGCCTCAATCACCTGCTGCTGAGTGGCAACGAACAATCGCTGCGCGCGCTGGTATCGGCGATGGACGCGCGTCACAAGGAGACGCGTGACCATTCCGAGCGCGTGATGCGCATGACGGTGGCGCTGGCCCGGCGCGTGGGGCTGGAGGGCGATGCGCTACGGCACCTGCGCTTTGGCGCCTTGCTGCATGACATCGGCAAGCTGGCGCTGCCCGATGCCGTGCTGATCAAGCCCGGCCCGCTGACGCCCGAGGAAATGACGCTGATGCGCACGCACACGGTGCTGGGGCGGGATTTGCTCCTGCGCACCGCCTTCCTGCGGCCGGCCATCGACATTCCCTATTCGCATCATGAGCGCTGGGATGGCACGGGCTATCCACGCGGCCTGCAGGGCGAGGACATTCCACTCGCCGCCCGTATCTTCAGCGTCGTCGACGTATGGGATGCCTTGAGTTTTCCACGCGTGTACAAGCCCGCTTGGCCGGAGCCGGAAGTGATCGATTACCTGCGCAACGCGGCCGGCGGGCAGCTCGATCCGGGCATCGTGGCGCTCTTCCTGGAGCACTACGACGAACTCAAGGCGATCGGCCTGGAGCAATTGTCGCTGGACTGATGCGTTGCGCCTGCCGCGATCGTCTACGGTTTCCGGCGGTCCGGGGGGGGGGAGCAGGCTATGCGCGCGGCACGCTGAAGGTGCGTCGATAGCTGACCGGCGAGGTGCGATAGGCGCGCTGGAAGTGCTGTCGCAATGTTACGGGCGAACCCAGGCCGATGTCCGCGGCGATGCGTTCCAGCGGACGTTGCGTGGTCTCCAGCAATCGCTGCCCTTCGGCGAGCCGTTGCGACAGCAGCCAGTCGCCGAAGCTGCTGCCGGTCAACTGGCGAAAATGGCGCGTAAACGTGCGTCGGCTCATGGCAGCTTTTTTCGCCATCGTGTCGAGGCTGTGATCTTCGTGCAGATGCCGTTGCACGTGCTCGAGCAGGCGCGCCATGCGCTTGTCGGCAGGCGCCTCGGCCACGGGCTTTTCGATGAATTGCGCCTGCCCGCCGCGACGCACGGGCGGTACCACCATGCGACGCGCGATGCGGTTGGCAACCTCGGCGCCCAGCATCTGGCGAACGAGGTGCAGGCAACAGTCAATGCCTGCGGCGGCACCGGCGGAGGTCACGATGTTGCCCTCATCCACGAACAGTACGTCGGCATCCACCTCGATATCGGGAAACTGCGCCATCAAGGGTTCAGCCCAGGCCCAGTGCGTGGTGGCGCGACGACCGCTCAGCAATCCCGCGTGGGCCAGCACATACGCGCCCATGCACAGGCCAACCACGTACTTGCCGCGCGCGGCGGCCTTGCGAAGCTGGTGGAGCAGGGCGGCGGGAGGCACTTCATCCGCATCGCGCCACGACGGCACGATGATCACGTCCGAACGAGACAGTTCATCCAGCCCATAAGGCGTGCCAATGGTGAAGCCTGCCGCGCTGGTCAACCGCTTGCCTTCGGCGGAGCACACGCGCAGGCGGAAGGGCGATGGGCCCTCCGGCGTCGGCGACTGGAATACCGCGCAAGGCACGGAGAGATGGAAGGGCAGGATGCCCTCGAAGGCGACCACGGCAACACGAATCGCGCGCATGACCCGACATACCTCGTTGGCCCGATATCATCGATGGTTGTCCTTCAGGCCACTCGCTGGCAAGTGCCGACCGGCGCACCATGACCGGCATCTCAACGAGGAGTCGTGCCATGTCCGTTCATCCGCGCCGTGCCGTCATCGTGGTCGATGTGCAGAACGAATATTTCACCGGCGAGCTGCAGATCGAATATCCGCCGTCGTCGCAGTCGCTGCCGCGCATCGGCCGCATCATGGATGCCGCCACGGCGGCCGGTGTCCCGGTGATCGTGATCCAGCAGGATTCGCCCGCCGATGCGCCAGCGTTCGCGTCCGGCAGCGATGGCTGGCAATTGCATCCGGACATTGCCCGCCGCCATCGCGATGCCTTGTTCCTCAAGCCGCTGCCCAGCGCCTTCAGCGATACGGGCCTGGGCGATTGGCTGGCGCAGCGCGGCATCGATACGGTGACGGTGCTGGGCTACATGACGCACAACTGCGACGACACCACCATCAAGCACGCGTTCGATCGCGGCATGGAAGTGGAATTCGTGCATGACGCTTCCGGCGCCGTGTCCTACGCCAATCGCGCTGGTTATGCGAGCGCCGAGGAAATCCACCGTGTGTTCAGCGTGGTGCAGCAGTCGCGATTTGCGGCAGTGCTCAGCACGGAGGAATGGCTGCAGGTGCTGGCCTCCGGCGAGAAGCCGGTGCGTGAGAACATCCTCGGTTCGTATCGTGCCGCGCGGGCACGTCAGTCGGCGGCGGCCTGATCCACCAGCTGCGCCAATGCAGTGAACGAGGCCCAGCTGCCGGGCTGACCCGGCAAATGGGACAGATGCGCCACGGTGCGCAGGAACTGGGCGCGCGGGTATTCCACGGCGCCCAGTTGCAGCAGGTGCGCGTTGGTCACCTGCGCGTCGATCCACGGAAAATCCCAGCCTCGCAGCAGTTTCGCCAGCGCCACCAGCGCCACGCGCGAACCGCCGCTTTCGCGGCTGAACATCGATTCGCCGCAGAACAAGCGGCCCACGGCGATGCCGTAGATACCGCCGACCAGGCGCTCCTGCTCCCACACTTCGACACTGTGCGCGTGGCCCATCTCGTGCAGGCGTTCATAGGCGTCGGCCATGGCAGGCACGATCCAGGTGCCGCTCTGGCCCGGGCGTGGTGCGGCGCAGGCTTCCACCACGTCGCGAAAGGCGTGATCCACCGTGACGCGCCAGTCGACCTGTGCCAGCCGGCGCCGCAACGTACGGTTCGGCAGCAGGCTGTTCGTATGGAAGACGCAACGCGGATCGGGCGACCACCACAGCAGCGGCTCGTCCTCGTTGAACCACGGGAAGATGCCCTGCGCGTAGGCCGCCAGCAGCCGTCGCGGCGAAAGGTCGCCACCGAAGGCCAGCAGGCCGTTCGGGTCGTTCAACGCCTTGCGCGGATCAGGAAAGTGTTCCGGCCTGGTCGCGTCGAGCAGGGGCAGTCGAATCATGGGGCGTGGGCGGTTGGGGGTGCCGTGCGGGTAGTCCGGTACATGCTACCGGCATGACGTTGTGGTTAGCATGCCCCACCTTCACAACTCCATGGATTGGGTATGCGCGGTCGCTTCATGTGGTGCCTGGCCCTGTTCGCGCCAATGGCCACGGCGTCGTCTCCCGGGTTGGATCCCGTACTGGCCAAGCGCATCGACGGCGACGTGCAAACGGTGCTGCAACGCACGGGCACGCCGGGCGCCACCCTTGCGATCTATCGGGATGGCGTGGCCATCTACCGTCACGCCTATGGGCTGAGCGACCGCGAGCACAAGACGCCCGCCACGGTATCGACGCACTACGAAATCGGCTCGATCACCAAGCAGTTCACGGCGGCGGCCATTCTCCAGCTGCAGGAGGCGGGAAAGCTCGATATCAACGCCACGCTGGCGACCTACCTGCCGGATGCGCCGCACGCGAAGGAAGTGACGCTCAAGCAGTTGCTGTCGCACACCAGCGGCATGCCGGAATACCTGGATGGGCCGGACGTGGAGGCGTGGGCCGTCAAGCCGGCCACGTTCGATCAGATCATGGCGCGCATCAAGGGCAAGCCGCTGGATTTTCCGCCGGGCCGCCGCTGGTCGTATTCCAACAGCGGCTACGCGATGCTGGGCAGGGTGATCGAAGTGACCTCGCATGAGTCGTACGAACACTATGTGAAGACGCACTTGTTGACGACCGCCGGCATGACGCACACGACCACGGTGGCGGACGAGTCGCGCGTGCCGGGCATGGCAAAAGGCTACCGGCACACCGACGGAAAGCTGGAGCCGGCGCCCACCATCCATGACACGGTCGGCTGGGCCGCGGGCAATCTGGTCTCCACCGTCGACGAGCTGGAGCGCTGGAATGTGGCGCTCGGCAGCGGAAAGATCGTGCGTCCGGCCGACTACGCCTTGATGACGACGCCCGTGCCGGGCAGCACCGACTACGGCCTCGGCCTCTTCATCGACACGCTCGACGAGCAGCCGCGCATCGGCCATACCGGTGGTTCGTTCGGTTTCACCACGTCCAATCAATATTTCCCGAAGCAGGGGATCCAGGTCATCGCGTTCACCAACGTGGGCGACAACCCGGAGCCGGGGCAGATGCTGGTGACGGCTGCGTTCGAAGCGCTGTATCCGGATATCGCCGCCGCAGCGCGAAAGCCTGCCGATGGCGAAAACGCGGCAACGACCAGCGTGGTACGCCAGGCTTTCGAACAGTTGCAGAAGGGGAGCAAGGATCCGTCGATGTTCGGCGACAAGCTGAAAGCAAAACTGGCCGCGGGCTTGGCCGAGCGCATGGCGAAGCAGTTGTCCGTCTTCGGCGAGCCGTCGTCGTTCATCTTCAAGGGGCAGCGCCACGACCACGACGACGTCTGGAACGACTACCGGATCGAGTTCGGCCCCGGCAACAGCCTGCCGTTCGGCGTGCGGCTGGGTGCCGGCGGCAAGGTGGTCGGCATTTCCATCGGCTAGGGAATCAAGTCTGCGGGATGTGCGCATAGGGGCTGTGTTGCATCAGCTCCTGCGCGTAGTCGTCCATCGCTTCGGCTTCGCGTTCCAGTGCCTGATGCACGGCGTCGCGGAAACTCTTGTTGACCAGGTAGTGGCGCGAGTGCGTGCGCACCGGCAAAAAGCCGCGAGCGAGTTTGTGCTCGCCCTGCGCACCCGGTTCGAAGCGTTGCAGTCCGCTGCGAATCGCATGCTCGATGCCCCGGTAGTAGCACAGCTCGAAATGCAGCCCGGGCACATCGACTTCCGCGCCCCAGTAGCGCCCGTACAACGTGTCGTTGCCCTGCAGGAACAAGGCCATTGCCACGATGCGCTTGCCATGGCGTGCCAGCGCCAGTTGCACATGGGCGCCTAGCGTTTCGCCGAGACCGAGGAACATCGCGCGCGTCAACGCGGCGTGGTTGCCCTTGGCGTCGAAAGTGGACTCGTACAGCCCGTGGATGTGTCGCCACTCCTCGACGCTCAGGCTGTCGCCGCCGCGCATCTCGATGGTCAGTCCGCTGCCGGCGACGTGCGCGCGTTCCTGCCGGATGTTCTTCCGCTTCTTGTGATTGAGCGTGGCGAGGAATTGGGCGAAGTCGGCGTAGCCGTGGTTGTGCCAATGGAACTGCACGTCGGAGCGCGCCAGCCACGTGGTTTCGAATGCGGCCAGCTCATCGTCGCGCAGAAAGTTGGCGTGCACGGAAGAAAGGTTCATGCGCTCGGCGAACGCGCGCATGGCGGCGGTCAAGGCCTGCTGCCGTTCCGCCGTGCGTACATCGTTGCCGGCGAGCAAGCGTGGCCCGGGAACGGGCGAGTAGGGCACGGCATTGAGCAGCTTGGGATAGTAGTCGCCGCCCGCGCGTTCCCATGCGCTGGCCCAGCTCCAGTCAAACACGAACTCGCCGTGCGAATTGCCCTTGAGGTACAGCGGTGCCGCGGCGACGAGTTGGCCGTCTTCGTATAGACCAAGATGGTGCGCCTGCCAGCCCCAGTCGGGGCGGATGCAACCGGTGCGCTCAAGCAGGGCGAGAAAAGCATGCGAGGCGAAGGGATTGTCGTCGGGCCGAAGCGCATCCCAGGCGTGTGCCGGGATGCGTTCGATGCTGTCGTGGAAGCGTGCTTCGATCACGGCGCTCCAAAGGTTACGGCAAAGACATCGTCATCCTGACGTTACCGCAGTCTTCCATTTCGTCATTCCGGCGCAGGCCGGAATCCAGTTTCCGTGTGATGAGTTGTCGCGATAACCCAACGCAGCCGCTGCTGGATTCCGGCGTGCGCCGGAATGACGATCAAAGGCTGACGAGCAAAAAACCTCAGCTCGCCGGACCCTGCTGATCCAGCCAACGCTCCGCATCCAGCGCCGCCATGCAACCAAAGCCCGCCGACGTCACCGCCTGGCGATACACGTGGTCGGCCACGTCGCCGGCGGCGAACACGCCCTGCACCGAGGTCATGGTGGCCATGCCGCCCAGGCCGCTGCGGATCTTGATGTAGCCGTCGTGCATGTCGAGCTGGCCGTCGAAGATGCCGGTGTTCGGCTGGTGGCCGATGGCGACGAAGAAGCCGGTCACCGGGATCTCGCGGGTGGCACCGGTGTTGATGTCCTTCACGCGCACGCCGTTGACGCCGGAGTTGTCGCCCAGCACTTCGTCCACGGTGTGGTTCCAGATCAATTCGATCTTGCCGGCGGCGGCCTTCTCGAACAGCTTGTCCTGCATGATCTTCTCGGCGCGCAGCTTGTCGCGGCGATGCACGAGATAGACCTTGCTGGCGATGTTGGAGAGGTACAGCGCTTCTTCGACGGCGGTGTTGCCGCCGCCGATCACCGCCACTTCCTGCTCGCGGAAGAAGAAGCCGTCGCAGGTGGCGCAGGCGGACACGCCGCGGCCCTTGTAGTGCTCTTCGCTGGCTATCCCTAAGTACTTGGCGGTGGCGCCGGTGGTGATGATCAATGCATCGCAGGTGTACTCGCCCGAGTCGCCCTTCAGGCGGAACGGGCGCTGCTTCAGATCCACGCTGTGGATGTGGTCGAACACCATCTGCGTCTCGAAACGCTCGGCGTGCTGCGCCATGCGGTGCATCAGTTCCGGACCCTGCACGCCCTTGTCGTCGCCCGGCCAGTTGTCCACCTCGGTGGTGGTCATCAGCTGGCCGCCCTGCTGCAGGCCGGTGATCATCATCGGCTTGAGGTTGGCGCGGGCAGCGTAGACGGCGGCGGTGTAACCGGCGGGACCGCTGCCCAGGATCAGCAGGCGGCTGTGCTTGGTGGATGCGTTCATGCGTTCCTTCTATCCGCCTTCGGTCGGCGGTGACGTTCGTGGATGGTGAGAGGGCTGGAATGATGCCGGCTGCACCATGCTTGTGCGCATGGTTCCCCGGCGATCCGCCCTATATATGGGCTGTCAGCTGGTTTTCAGCAGGATGGGCTGTATCCCTTTGACTTTGCTGCAACTGCGCAAAGGTGGTCTGCTCGCGCGGCGTTGCGGAAATGTGAAAACGGCCTGCCCATCATGGTTATAATCCTTCGGGTTTGCTGGCGACTTGAACAGTCATTCGCTCCATCGTCTGCCGCGGTTTCATCCGGCTGCACGGCATCAAGGAACGACGCGTCCGAACCCGGAAGCATGGGGAAGACGCGGGAGCGATTCAAGGCTGCCGGCGCGGGTTTTGTCAGGCCGGCATCGGCCTGGCGTGTTGCCACCTTAGCCATCCCCACAGGATCCACTCCCCATGCGTATCGGTATTCCTTCCGAAACCAAGACCCTCGAAGGTCGCGTTGCCCTCATTCCCGCCGCTGCTGCCGACCTGGTGCGTCGCGGCCACGAGGTGTTCATCCAGGCTGGTGCCGGTGAGAAGAGCGGCTTCTCCGACGAGGCCTACTCCAAGGTCGGCGTGAAGATCGTTCCGGATGCCGCCGCCCTGTACGAGGCCGGCGAGCTGATCGTGAAGGTGAAGGAGCCGATCGCCGGCGACCTCGCCCTGCTCAAGAAGCATCACCTGCTGTTCTGCTACCTGCACCTGGCCGCCGAGCCGGCGCTGACCAAGAGCCTGCTGGACATCGGCCTCACCGGCGTGGCGTTCGAGTCGGTGGAAGAGAACGGCGGCCTGCCGCTGCTGCTGCCGATGTCGGTCATTGCCGGCCGCATCGCCACGCAGATCGGCACCACGCTGCTGCACCGTCCGCAGGGCGGCAAGGGCAAGCTGCTGGGCGGCATGGCGTCCACGCCGCGCGGCAAGGTGGTGGTGCTGGGTGCCGGCGCTGCCGGTGGCAACGCCGCTGCGCTGGCCGCCGCTGCCGGCGCCAACGTGGTGGTGTTCGACAAGCGCCAGGATCGCCTGGCCGAAATGATGGCCATGGGCCCGAACGTCACCGCGCTGTACGCCTATGAGTCGACCGTGGCCGAAGAAGTCGCCACCGCCGACATCGTGGTCGGCGCCGTGCTGATCCCCAGCGCCAAGGCGCCGCGCGTGGTCACCGAAGACATGGTCAAGACCATGGAGAAGGGCAGCGTGCTGGTGGACATCTCCATCGACCAGGGCGGCTGCTTCGAGACCTCGCGTCCGACCACCTGGAAGGAGCCGACGTACGACGTGCACGGCGTAACCCACTTCTGCGTCACGAATATGCCGGGTGCCGTGCCGCAGACCTCGTCGGTGGCGATTTCTGCCGCTATCCTGCCGTATGTGCAGCGTCTGGCCGCCGGCAACGAATGGCGCCAGTTCGAACCGCTGCGTGGGGGCATCAACGTCGACGGCGGCGAGCTGGTTCATCCGGCGCTCAAGGGCATGATCTAAGGTCTTGCCTGCCGCTTCGGCGGATGTTGTACCGTCCGGCCGCCCTTTCTGGCGGCCGGACTGACGCTTGAAGACAGGATAAGGACCACGGTGCCGCGTACCGCGAACGTCAAGAAAGACAAGAAAGAGCGCGAAGGCCTCAGTGAAGAACTGAAGCGCCGCCTGCGCGAGGCCGGTGCGCTGCTGTTGCTGCCGCTGGCGCTCTACCTATTGGTCTGCCTGTTCAGCTACAACGACCAGGATCCGAGTTGGGGTCATGCCGGCACGGTCGAGCATGCGCGCAACTTCGGTGGCGAAGTGGGCGCGAATATCGCCAACGTCCTGCGCTACATCTTCGGGCTGGTCTCCTACTGTTTTCCGCTGCTGCTGCTGTTCCTGGGCGTGCAGGTGCTGCGCCATCGCGGCGAACGCACCGTGCAGCCGTGGGAGCCTTCGCTGCGGCTGATCGGTTCGGTGTTCTTCTTCATCACCGCACCGGCGCTGCTCTATCTCAATTTCAGTGACGAACCGATCCTGCCGCAGGGCGCGGGCGGCATCATCGGCATGTGGGTGGGTCGCGGCCTGTTGCAGGCGCTGGGCGACAAGGGTGCGCCGCTGCTGCTGCTTGCCATGTTCCTGGTGGCGGTGACGTTGGCCACTGGCCTGTCGTGGTTCAAGGTGGCCGATCTCACCGGGCAGGGCGTGCTGAAGCTGGCCGGCTGGTTCGGCGGCAAGCTGCGCGAAGCGCCCGAAGTGATGGCTGCCCGCCAGGCGCGCGCCGAGCGCGAGGTGGTCAAGAAGACCGAGGCCGTGAAGCAGGCCAAGCGCGAACCCGTGCGCATCGAAACCGCGCCCGCGCCGGTAGTGAAGAGCGAACGCGCCAAGCTGGAAACGCAGATTCCGCTGTTCACCGGTGCGTCCGCGCCAGGCGAACTGCCGCCGCTGTCGCTGCTGGATGAGGCGCCGGAGCAGGGTCCGGGTTACTCGGAAGAAACGCTCGAGGTGCTGTCGCGCCAGGTCGAGCTGAAGCTCAAGGATTTCCGCATCGAGGCCAAGGTGGTCGGCGTGTACCCCGGCCCGGTGATCACGCGCTTCGAACTGGAACCCGCCGCCGGCGTGCGCGGCTCGCAGGTGTCGAGCCTGGACAAGGACATTGCGCGCGGCCTGTCCGTGGTCAGCGTGCGCGTGGTCGACGTGATTCCCGGCAAGAACGTCATCGGCCTGGAAATTCCCAATACGCGCAAGCAGATCGTCTATCTCTCCGAGATCCTGCGTTCCGACAAGTACGACGCCATGAAGTCGCCGCTGGCGCTCGCGCTGGGCAAGGACATCGGCGGTCGGCCGGTGGTGGCCGATCTGGCGAAGATGCCGCACCTGCTGGTGGCCGGTACCACGGGCTCGGGCAAGTCCGTCGCCGTGAACGCCATGGTGCTGAGTCTGCTGTACAAGGCCAGTGCGAAAGACGTGCGCATGATCATGATCGACCCGAAGATGCTGGAGCTTTCGGTCTACGAAGGCATTCCGCATCTGCTCGCGCCGGTCGTCACCGACATGAAGGAAGCCGCCAACGCGCTGCGCTGGTGCGTCGCCGAAATGGAGCGCCGCTACAAGCTCATGGCGGCCGTGGGCGTGCGCAACCTCGCCGGCTTCAACAAGAAGGTGAAGGACGCCGAGAACGCCGGCCAGCCGTTGCTCGATCCGTTGTTCCGCCCGAACCCGGAGATGCCGAATCTCGCGGCCGAACCGCTGGAGCCGCTGCCGTACATCGTCATCATCATCGACGAGTTCGCCGACATGATGATGATCGTCGGCAAGAAGGTGGAGGAGCTGATCGCGCGTCTTGCGCAGAAGGCGCGCGCCGCGGGCGTGCACCTGGTGCTGGCCACGCAGCGCCCGTCGGTGGACGTGATCACCGGCTTGATCAAGGCCAATATCCCCACGCGCATCGCCTTCCAGGTGTCGAGCAAGATCGATTCGCGCACGATTCTTGATCAGTCCGGCGCCGAGGCGCTGCTCGGCCACGGCGACATGCTCTACCTGCCGCCGGGCACTGCCACGCCCGAGCGCGTGCACGGCGCCTTCGTGGATGACCATGAAGTGCATGGCGTGGTGAACTGGCTCCGCTCGCAGGGCGCGCCGCAATACATCGAAGGCGTGCTGGAGGAGGTGCAAGCCACCTCCGACGGCAAGTTCATCAACGACTCGGGTCTGCCGCAGGAAGGCGAAGAGGGTGGCGATGCCGACGCGCAGCTGTACGATCGCGCCGTGCGCATCGTCACCGAGACGCGCCGCGCTTCGATCTCCGGCGTGCAGCGTCACCTGCGCATCGGCTACAACCGTGCCGCGCGCCTGATCGAACAGATGGAGCAGGATGGCGTGGTAAGTGCGCCCCAGCACAACGGCAACCGCGAAGTGCTGGCGCCTCCGCCGCCGAAGAATTGAGCTTTGAAAGTGCAGTCTTGTTGCTCGTCATTCCTGCGAAAGCAGGAATCCAGTGCCTTTAGAACGTGCCAGGCGCCTCCAAAGTCGCTGGATTCCTGCTTTCGCAGGAATGGCGGCAGGTAAATTGGCGGCGCATCATTAAGCCCTCTCCCTGCACAATTTCCTTTCCAGCATTACCCACAAGGCACCCATGAAACGCCTGCTACTCGTCGCCTCTGCGGCCCTTGCACTCTCCGTCAGCAGCCTCGCCATGGCCGCCGGTCCGGCCCGCACCAGGCTCGATGCCTTCGCCAACGGCCTGCACTCGCTCTCCGGCAAGTTTTCGCAGACGCTGAAGGATGCGAATGGCAACAGCGGCAAGCCCAGCAACGGCACGCTGGCGCTGCAGGCGCCGCGCCAGTTCCGCTGGGAAACGTTGGCGCCGTCCAAGCAGACCATCGTGGCCGATGGCAGTCGCGTGTGGTTGTACGATCCCGACCTCGAGCAGGTCACGGTGCGCGTGCAGAGCTCCGAGGAATCCCACAGTCCGCTCACCGTGCTCACCGACGTGAAGCAGATGGACAAGGACTTCAATGTCGCGGAACAGGGCGATCACGACGGCCTGAGCTGGCTGCGCCTTACCTCCAAGGCCAAGGACCCGCAGTTCGACTACGCGGACCTCGGTTTCGATGCGAATGGCCTGGCGCGCATGCTTTTCCGTGACCAGCTGGGCGCCGTCACGGATATTCGTTTCTCGGACTGGCAGCGCAACGTGCCGATTCCGCCGGAAACGTTCAACTTCGTGCCGCCGCCGGGCGCCGACGTCATCGGCGACCTGCCGGTGATCCAGACGCAGCCGATCAAGAACTGACCGCGACATGCTGCGCCAGCTTCCGCGCTGGGCATGGGTGGGTGGCGGCCTGCTTGCGCTCGGCGCGGGCTGCATCAACGTGGTTGGCTATCTCTGTTTTCGCCACCAGCCGATCACGCACCTCACCGGCACCAGCACGGAATTCGGGCTGGCGGTAGCGCGAGGCGATGCTGGTGAAATCGCGCATTGGGGTTTGGTCATCCTGGCCTTCCTGCTGGGTGCGATGCTCAGTGGGTTCATCGTGCAACAGGGCGCGCTGCGACTTGGGCGTCGCTACGGCGTGGTGTTGATGCTGGAGTCGGCGCTGCTGTTCGCCGCCACGCCGCTGATCCATGGCGGCCATGATCTGGGCTTGTACTTCGCGTCGGCGGCGTGCGGATTGCAGAACGCCATGGTGAGCACGTATAGCGGCGCAACCATACGCACCACGCATCTCTCGGGCATCTTCACCGACCTGGGGATTTATCTTGGCCATCGGCTGCGCGGCCTCGAAGTGGATTCGCTGCGCATCAACATCTGCCTGCTGGTGGCGAGCCATTTCATTGCGGGCGCCACGCTGGGCGCGCTCGGCTTCATGCTCTGGCAGGAGCGTGTGCTGCTGGTGCCGGCCACGCTCACCGGTGCGGTAGGCCTGGGCTATGCCATCTACCGGCATCGGCACTTCGGCTGAGCGCTATTGCGCGGCGACGACCTGGTTGCGCCCGCCGTTCTTGGCCTCGTAGAGCGCGCCATCCGCGCGCGTCAACCACTGCGATAGCGTTTCGCCCGCGTGATAGGCGGCCACGCCGACGCTGACGGTGACGGGAATCGGTTGCCCCTCATAGATCAACGGTTGTTCGGCCACGGCGCTGCGAATGCGCTCGGCCACCACCATGCCTTGCTCCAGTGAACTCTCGGACAGGCAGGCCACCAGTTCCTCGCCACCATATCGGCCGACGCAGTCGGAATCACGGCAGTGCGCCTGCATGATCTGGCTGACGTGGCGGATCACCGCGTCGCCGGCGAGATGGCCGTGCGTGTCGTTGATGCGCTTGAAGCGGTCCAGGTCCAGCAGGGCGATGCAGGCATGGCCGTCGCTGCTCTGTGCACGCATTTCCTCGACCAGTTCCAGCAGGCGGCGACGGTTGCATGCCCCGGTGAGTGCATCGGTGTTGGCGAGTTCGTCCAGCCGCTTGTTGGCGACGACGAGATCGCGCGTACGCAGGTCGATCTGGTGCTGCAGTTGCTTGGCCTGGCGCCGCAGATACATCGTGCGAAGCTGGATGATGCCGAAGATCGCCGCCAGTATCAGGATGCCGGCCGCGACCATGGCGGCCACGGTTTCGTACCAGCGCGGCTCGGCGCTCACGTCGATGGTCGATTCGATCTGGCGCAGCTGCATGCCGTGCGTTTGCGCGCGCAGGCGCAGCTTGTAATCGCCGTGCGGGAGATTGGTGTAGATGGCGGTCGGCAGGCCGCCGCGCGGCACCTCGATCCAGCCCTCGTCGAAGCCTTCCATGCGATAGCTGTAGCTGGTTTCGTTGGGTGCCTCGTAGTCGAGCAGGGCGAAGTCCACGCGCAGGCTGCGGTTGCGCGAGTTGATCTTCAGCGATTCGCCGGCGCGCGGCAGTTGGCCGTAGGGCAGCGGCACGCCATTGACGGCGGCAAAGGTGATGGCGAGCGGCGCGTCGGGCTGATCGGGCGGCTGCCACTCCGGACGCACCACGGTGAGGCCGCCCAGTCCGCCGAACAGCAGCTCGCCTCCCGGTGCGCGCGCCGCGGCCGCGTAGATGTAGCTGGAAATGCGCAAGCCATCGCGCACGCCGAGGTTGTGCACGGCATGCGTGTTGGCGTCGATCATCGAGAGGCCGTTGGGCAGGCTGACCCACGGATTGCCCAGGTCGTCCGGCTGCACCGCATTGATGTTGTCGCTGGGCAGTCCGTTGGCCGTGCCGATGGTGGCGAAGCGATACGGCTCGCCGGCACTTCGTGGTTGCAGCATGGCCACGCCGCCGTAAGTGCCGATCCACAGCGTGCCCTGCGCATCCATGGCAATCGAGCTGGCCAGGTTGTTCGGCAGGCTGGTGTTGTCGCCGGGGCGATTGAGCAGGTTCTCAAAGCCCTTGTTCTGCATCGCGCTGGTGGCGATGCTGATGCCGCGCCCGGTCACGTACCAGAGATCGGCGCCGATATGCGCAATGCGGCGCACCGTGTCGCTGGCCAGGCTGGTGGATCGTTGGCGTCGTGGCTGAAATGCGAAAGCGCGCGTGTTTTCGTGTCGTAGCGATAAACGCCATCGTACGTGGCGATCAGCAGCCGCTGCCCGTCCGGCAGCAGATGCAGCACCGGCTTGTCGTCCAGTTCGGGAATCGCCGAATCGAGGATGGCGAAGGTGTTGGGGTCCACGCTTGCCACGCCCTGCGTGCCGACCCAGATGGTGCCGTCGGGCATTTCGGCGAAGGCCTGCACGTCGCGCCGCGTCTGCACGCCGCCCAGTTCGAGATGGCGAATGCTTGCGCCGGACAGATCGATCACGTCCACGCGTCCAGCACTCATGCCCAGCCAGATGCGTTGATGGCTGTCGACGAAGATGCCGCGCACATTGGTGTTCGCCAGCGAGCGGTGATCGCTGTTCGATGGCAGCAGGGCGAACGCCTTGCGCGCGTTGGGGTCGTAGCGCGCCACGCCCAGATCGGTCGCCACCCACACGTTGCCCGTGCTGTCCTGAAGCAGTCCGCGCACGGAATCGCCGGGCAGCGACGAGGGCATGGCCGTGTCGTGGGCCACCGCATGCACGGTGCCGCTGACCACGTCGTACGACAGCACGCCGCCGCCATCGGTACCCATCCAGATGGTGTCGCCGGCCAGCTCGGTGAAGGCGCGCACGGTGGCGCGGCGCGAACGGTCGCGCTGGTAACCGCTGAAGCCCGGGACGGCGTGCCAGTGGCCGGCCTCGTCGCGATACACCGCGCCCGATTGCGTGCTTCCCACCCACAGGCGTCCCTGGCGATCTTCCAGCAGCGCCCAGATGCCGTCGTTAAGCACCACGTCGATGCCGCCGCCATCGGCAGGGCGCTCCGGGCGCGTGAAGCTGGTTTCGCCCTTGCGGCGAACGAACAGGCCGCTGTTGTTGCCCACCCACAGGTTGCCGGCGCGATCCTGCAACACGCTGAAGCTGCGCGGGGACATGCCTTCGCTCAGCGCTATCGACTGGATGCGATTGCTGCGCAGGTCCAGGTAGTCGAGCCCGCGCTCCGTCACGATCCAGATGCCGCGATTGCCATCGGCGGCCAGCGCGTAGATCTTCCGATCGCTGGTGCCGCCCTTGCCCACGGGGTAGGTGCGAAACGTGTTGTTGAGCGGATTGAAACGGCTGAGGCCGCCGGCGTTGGTGCCCACCAGCAGGCTGCCGTCGGGCAGGGTGAGCAGGCAGCGGACGTAGGCGTCCGGAATATCGGTCTTGCTGCCGCTGTTGCCGGTGAACACCTGCATGCGGTAACCGTCGTAGCGCACCAGGCCCGAGAGCGTGCCGATCCAGATGAGGCCGCGCGTGTCCTGTTCGACGGTGGTGGTGATCGAATGCGGAAGGCCATCGGCCACGCCCAGGCGATCGAACCAGGGAATGTCGAACGGCGCCCAGGGGTCGCTGTCGCGGGCCGTGCCCAGCGCCGGGAGGATGAGCAGGCAGAGCAGGGCAAATACGCGCCAGCCAAAGTGGCGCCGCAACGCACCGCCGACAGGCCGTGACACATTCCCCCAGACGTCCCGCTTGCTTGCTCGTCCTGGCCCTTGCGCCACGTGCCGACTCCGTCCTGCCGTAGGGGCACCATCATAGCCATGCGGGCGACCGTCGTAGCGATGAGGGTTGCGTATTTTCGGCATGGTGCAGGCGTCGGGTGTCACAAAGCCGCGGTCGCCCCTCGATGAAATTGTCTAACAGCGGCCGGCCCGTCTAGCATGCCGGCCATGCCATCGTCCTCCGTGCCACTGCTCAAGCGCCTGCGCCGCCATCGCGGCCTGTGGGTGTTGGTGATGGCCGTGCTGCTGATCAAGCTGGTCAGCGGCTCCATATGCCTGGCCGATGGCGGCGCGCGGGACGGCTATGCCGACCGCGCTTCCGTGGCCGCGACGATGACCGTGGACGCCACGTCGCAATCCCCGGCTGGCGATGGGGATTGCCTGCTGGGCGAGGGCGGCTCCTGCCATTGCGCCTGCCCGCATGCGGCCACCTTGCCGACCTCGGTGGTGCTGGCGGTCGGTACGCCGGACGCGCCCTTGCTCGTTTCCTCCGTCGATGCCGGCCGTGTGCCGGCCGTGACGGCATCCCTGTTGCGTCCACCCATCGCCTGACAACGAACGCCTTGCCGCGCCCCTGAGGGCGCGTTCGTCGTGATCGTTGTCCAGGAGATGGTTCCATGCCCGTTTTACGTGCGGCCCTTATCGGGGCTGCCTGTGTGTTTCATGTCGCCCGCGCCATGGCTTTGCCGGGCGAGGCAGAAGCGGCGCCCGTCGCCGCGTCCCCCATCCGAAGTGCCGTGCAGCGCGTATGGGAGGCGAGCCCCGAGGTTCAGGCCGCTCGCGCCGACGTTGATGCGGCCCGTGCGCGGGTGCGCGCGGCGGCGCAGCCCGTGTACAACCCGTCGCTGTCGCTCGATGCCGAGAATGCCGACGTCGATCGTCGTACCGCCTCGCTATCGCTACCGCTCGACATGTCCGGCAAGCGACGCGCACGCACCTCCCTGGCCGAGGCCGAGCAACGCAGCCGCGAGGCGTCGTACGAACTGCAACGCCGCGATGTCGCCTCGCGCTGGTTGAAGGCCTGGTCGTCGGCTGCGCTCGCGGCGCGTCAGTGCGAACTTGGCGAGCATCGCGTGACCTTGATGCGTCGCTTCGATGCGCTTGCCGCCGAACGCCTGGCCGTGGGCGATATCAGCAGCCCGGAGCGCGACCTTGCGGCACTGGCCCTGGGCGAATCGCAGATTCAACAGGCCTCGTTGGCGGGAGGCGAAGCTGCGGCACGCGCTGCGCTCGAAGCAGTCGCTGGCGATGAGGCGACCATGCCGCCATTGCCGACGGGACTTCCGCCTGCATCGACCGGCATCGTGCCGGTGGCGATCGACGATCGGCCCGAACTGCTCAAGGTGCGCGCCGATGAGTCGGCCGCACAGGCGGGCATCGACGTGGCGCGGCGCGCACGCTCGCCCGATCCCACCGTGAGCTTGACTGGCGGCCGCGTGAACACCGGCGTCAGGACCGATCAGGTGATTGGCCTCAGCGTGTCTATTCCGTTGCCCGTGCTCAACAATGGCCGTGCGGAAATCGATGCGGCGCTCGCCGAGGCGGGCGCGGCTTCCGCCATGGTGCGTACCCGGCAGCAAGTGACTCGCGCTTCCCTGCGCGAGGCGCAATCACGTTACGACGCCTTGCTCGCGGCGGGGCAGGCGTTCCGTGCCGGTCGCGCGGCGGCTTTCGAAGATCGTGCCGCCTTGCTCGAAAAACTCTGGCGTGCCGGCGAAATCAGCACCTCCGATTATCTCGTGCAGCTCAAGCAGAGTCTCGATACGGCGCTCTCCGCCCTCGCGCTCGAAAGCCAGGCCTGGCAGGCCTGGTTCGACTATCTCGCCGCCGCCGGTCGCCTCACCGACTGGCTGGATGGCCGCACCCAGGAAGCTTCCCCATGAGCACGTTTCTTCAGCGCGCCGCTTGCGCGCTCGTGTTGTTGTTGGCGGTCAGTGCCGCCTTCGCTCAGCAGACGGCGAATCCCCTGGCGCTCGATGCGCGCGCCATGCAGGACGCAGGCATTGTCGTTTCCAAACTCGCGACGCGCGAACTCGCCGAGGAAATCAAGGCGCCCGGTGAAGTGAAAGTGGATGCCTATTCCACCGTGCTGGTGTCGCCGCGCATCGAATCGATGGTGTTGTCGCGCCAGGTAAAACTTGGCGACGTGGTAAAGGCCGGGCAGCCACTGGTGACGCTGTCGAGCGTGCAGGTGGCCGAAACGCAAGGCGCGCTCATCGTGGCTGAACAGGAGTGGCGGCGCGTTGCCGCGCTGGGATCGCAAGCCGTGTCCGGGCGTCGCTATACGGAAGTGCAGGTGCAACGCGACCAGGCGCGCGCACGCTTGCGCGCCTATGGCTTGTCGGATGCGCAGATACAGGGCGTATTGCGTGCCGGTTCCGCGCGCGCGGACGGAAGCTACGCGCTACTCGCGCCCACCGATGGACGCATCACCAGCGACGCGTTCCTGGTCGGCGAACGCGTCGATGCGGGACGCACCTTGTTCACGCTGGTGAAGGAGGATTCCGTGTGGGTCGAGGCGCGGATGCCGCCGTCCGACGCCGAGCGCGTGATGCCCGGTGCGGCCGCGCGCGTGCTTATCCTCGAGCAAAGCCTGCCCGGCAAGGTCGTTCAACGTTCGCACCAGACCGATGAAAAGACGCGCACGGTCGCCGTACGCATGGCCGTGGACAACACGCGCGACCTGCTGCATCCCGGCGAACTGGTCGATGCGCGCATCACCGTGGGCGGGCGCAGCGCGCTTGCCGTGCCTGCGGAAGCGGTCGTGTTGTTGCAGAACCAGTCCACGGTATTCGTTGCCATGGGCAACGGGACATTCGAGCCGGTGGCCGTGCAGGTTGGCGAAACTCGTGACGGTTGGGTCGAAATACGCCAGGGCCTGAAGCCTGGCGCGTCGTATGTCAGCAAGGGCGCGTTCGCGCTCAAGGCGCGCCTGCTGCGCTCGCAACTGGGAGAAGACTGATGCTTGCGCGTCTCGTCGAACTCTCGTTGCGCTACAAGCTGCTGGTGTTGATCGCCTTCGTGGTGATTGGCGCGCTCGGCTTTCAGGCAGCACGCAGCCTGCCCATCGATGCCTTCCCCGATGTCACGCCCGTGCAGGTCAATGTGTATACCGAGGCGCCGGGGCTGGCGGCCGAGGACGTGGAGTCCTTGCTCACCACGCCGGTGGAATCCGCGCTCGCCGGCCTGCCGAAGGTGGAGGAGGTGCGTTCGGTCAGCCTATTTGGCTTGTCCTATGTCTCGGTGTATTTCAGCGACGACATGGACATCTACTTCGCGCGCCAGCTCGTCAACGAACGACTGCAGCAGGTGGGCGACCGTTTGCCCGAAGGCTATGGCAAGCCGGAAATGGGGCCCAACACCTCGGGCCTTGGCCAGGTGTTCTGGTACACCGTGGAGCGCGCCGATGACACGCTGAAAGACTCGCCCAGCGACAGCGACCTGCGCACGCTGCAGGATTGGACCATCCGCCTGATGCTGCGCACCGCGCCCGGCGTTGACGATGTGACCTCGTGGGGCGGGCAGGAGAAGCAGTACCAGGTGCGCATCGATCCGATGAAGCTCATCGCGCACGGTCTCGGTTTCAAGGACGTGATCCAGGCATTGCAGGCGAACAATGCGCAGGTCGGCGGCAACTTCATCGACGTCGGACGCGAGCAATACCTCGTGCGCGGCCTGGGCCTGGTGCAGAGTGCGCGCGACATCGGACAGATCGTGCTGAAGTCCGAGGACGGCACGCCGGTGTACGTGCGTGACGTGGCTGCCGTGGAGGAATCGGGCGCGCCGCGTACGGGTGCCGTCACGCGCGATGGCAAGGAAGTGGTGATGGGGCAGGCGCTGTCGCGCATCGGCGAGAACGCCAAGAGCGTGGTGTATGCCGTGAAAGGAAAGCTGGCGACCGTGCAGCAGGCCTTGCCCGATGGCGTGACGATCAAGCCGGTCTACGAGCGCACCGACCTGGTGAACAAGGCCGTGGGCACGGCGGTGCGCGCGCTGGTGGAGGGTTCGATTCTCGTGGCAATCGTGCTGTTCCTGTTCCTTGGCGAGTTGCGCAGTGCGCTGGTGGTGGTCGTCACGCTGCCGCTGGCCATGCTGATCGCCTTCATCTGCATGGAGCAGGCGGGTTTGTCGGCCAACTTGATGTCGCTGGCGGGGCTGGCCATCGGCATCGGCATGATGGTCGATGGCGCCGTGGTGATGGTGGAAAACGCCTTCCGCCTCATGGCCGAACGCAAGGCGCACGGCATACCGGTGGATCGCACTGCCGCCGTGCTTGCGGCGGCGAAGGAAGTGGCGAGTCCCATCGCGTTCGCCATCGCCATCATCATCGTGGTGTTCCTGCCGCTGTTCAGCCTGCAAGGACTGGAAGGCAAGATGTTCAAGCCGATGGCGTTCAACATCAGCTTCGCCATGGCCGGCTCGTTGCTGCTCGCGTTGACCCTAGTGCCCGTGCTCGCAGCCATTGCACTGAAGCCCAAGGATGAGCGCGACACGCGCCTGGTGGCTTTCCTGAAGAAACGCTACGGCGTCGTGCTCGCCTGGGCATTGCGTCGTCGTTGCTGGGTACTGGGCATGGCGGGCGGTGCGCTGCTGGGCAGCCTTGCGCTGTTCCCGTTCCTCGGCAAGGAGTTCATGCCGAACCTGAAAGAGGGTGCGATCATGTGGCGCATCACCTCGATTCCGTCGGCGTCGCTGGAGGAATCCATCGAGGTGTCGCGCCAGGTGGCTGCACGCGTCAAGGCATCGTTTCCCGAGGTGGAGACCACGCTGGCAATGATCGGCCGTGCGGAGAAGGGCGAAACGGCCGACGTGAACTACATGGAGGTGTACACGCCGCTCAAGCCGCGCGAGCAGTGGCGCAAGGGCCAGACATTGGAAAGCATCGAGGCGGACATGCAGCGCGAGTTGTCCGAGGCGTTGCCCACGGCCGTGGTGAGCTACACGCAGCCGATCCAGATGCGCATTGAAGAGTTGATCTCCGGTGTGCGCGCCACGCTCGCCTTGAAACTCTACGGCGACGACCTGGGCGAACTGGATCGCCTCAGCGCTCGCATCAAGGGCGTGCTCGGCGAAGTGCCTGGCGTGGCGGATCTTGCGCTGGAACCCAATATGGGCAAGCCGCAGATACGCGTGCGCGTGGATCGCGATGCGCTCGCGCGCTACGGCCTCAACGCGGATGACGTGCTCGCGGTGGTGCGCAACGGCATCGGGGGCGACGCGGTGAGCACGCTGATCGATGGCGTGAAACGCTTCGACATCGCCGTGCGACTGGACGACAACGACAAGCGCTCCCTGCAGGCCATCCAGCGCATTCCGATCCAGGCGCCGGGCGGTGCCATCGTGCAACTCTCGCAAGTGGCCGACGTCAGTGAGGCGGAGGGTTATTCGTTTATCCGGCGCGAGCAGCTGCAACGTTACGCGGTGATCCAGATGGATGTGCGCGGCCGTGACATCGACGGCTTCGTGCAGGAAGCGAGCGCGGCCATCGCTCAGAAAATAAAACTTCCGACGGGCTACTACATCGAATGGGGCGGCGCATTCGAGAACCAGCAACGCGCCTTGAAACGATTGGCGTTGATCGTGCCCGCCACGATCTTCTTCATCTTCGTCCTGCTCTACACCGCGTTCAATTCGATGAAGTATGCGGGCCTCATCCTCGCCAACGTCCCGTTCGCCACCATCGGCGGCATCGTGGCGCTGGCGGTGACCGGGCAATACCTGTCGGTGCCATCGGCCATCGGTTTCATTGCCGTGTTCGGCGTGGCGATGTTGAACGGCATCGTGCTGGTGAGCTTCCTCAACGAGCAGCGCGCCAAAGGCATGGGCGTGCGCGAAGCCGTGGTTCGCGGCACGGCGTTGCGGTTGAGACCGGTGCTGATGACGGCCAGCGTGGCGATACTCGGCTTGGTGCCCATGCTGCTTTCCAGCGGCGTGGGTGCGGAAACGCAGCGGCCGTTGGCGACGGTAGTGGTGGGTGGGCTGATCACCTCCACGCTGCTCACGCTGTTGCTGTTGCCCGTACTTTACGACTGGATGGAGCAGCGGGCGGAAGCGCGCCGCTCGGAGGCTCGGTAGGAGTTCTCCGAACGCCGCGATGGACACGGCGGTCTTCGGGCCGTCCGTGTCACACTGTTGCCATGACAACCCGGCACGGCTGGAGATGGATGGTCATGGTTTTTCTATGGATAGTGATTGGCGCAATCGTGGGCGGCCTGGCCACGGAAGGCGGCCTGGCCGGCATCGTCGGTGGCGCCGCCCTGGGGTTGCTGTGGGGCAGGCAGGCGGCGTTGTCCCGCGAGCTGAAGGATCTTCGTGCACAACTGACGAAGACCGCACCGGCGCAACCCGCCGTTGTTGAACAGCCTTGGGTGGGCGCCAACGACGCGCGAGAGGCTTTGCAGGAGTCTCCGCCGCCAGCCGCCGCGCCTGCAATGGCTACGCCGCCGCCCATCGCAAAAGAGGCCGTCGCGCCGCCATCGCCCACGCGTTCCGAGCCCGCGGCTTGGCCTGCCTCCGAAACCGTGCCTCGCGCGCCAGCGGCGCCCTCGTTGGTCGATCGCCTGATCAAGCGCGTGTGGCACTGGTTCACCGAAGGCAACGTGCCGGTGAAGATCGGCATGCTGGTGTTGTTTGCCGGCGTGGCGGCCCTGCTCAAATACGCTTCCGATGCCGGCATGTTGCGCGTGCCGATCGGTTTGCGCGTGGCGCTGGTGGCGTTGGCGGCCATTGCCGGCCTGGCATTCGGCTGGCGCCAGCGCAACACGCAGCGCGTGTTCGCCTTGTCGCTGCAGGGCGGCGCCATCGGCGTGCTGGTGATGACCGTGTTCGCCGCGTTCCGTCTCTACGATCTGCTGCCCGCGGGCGCGGCGTTCGCCCTGCTGGTGGTGTTGGTGGCCGGCGTCGGCGTGCTCGCGGTGATGCAGGATGCGCTGGCGCTGGCGGTGCTTGGGCTGCTCGCCGGTTTCGCCGCACCCATCCTGGTGTCCACCGGCAACGGCAGCCACGTGGCGCTCTTCAGTTATTACGCCGTGTTGAATCTGGCCATTCTCGGCATCGCCTGGAAGCGTTCGTGGCGCGTGCTGAACCTGCTGGGTTTCATCGCAACCTTCGCCGTCGGCAGTGCGTGGGGCGTGCTTCGCTACGAGCCTGCGTTGTTCGCCAGCACCGAGCCATTCCTCGTGCTGAATTTCCTGTTCTACCTGGCCATTCCCTGGCTGCACGTGGTGCGTGCGCCGGTGGATCGGCGACTGGTGATCGACGGCTGCCTGATGTTCGGCAATCCGCTGATTAGCCTGTTGCTGCAGGGCGCACTGCTGCACTGGGATGGGAAGGGCCTGGCCATCTCCACGCTGGTCGCGGCGGTGATTTATCTGGGTGTTGCCTACGTCTCTCGCCATCAGCCGGCCATGCGTCTGCTGCGCGATACCTGGGCCGTGCTCGCCGTGGCGCTGGCGACGCTTACGGTGCCGTTGGCGTTGCGTGCGGATGTGACCGGCAGCATCTTTGCTCTCGAAGGCGCGGGCCTGATCTGGCTGGGTTTACGCCAACAGCGTTGGCTGGCGACGTGGAGCGGCGTGGCGTTGCAGCTCTTTGCGGGTTGTGCGTTGCTGATCGACAAGTCCATGCATGGAACGTATGGCGCATGGCCCGTGCTCAACCGCGAATGCATCAGCGCATTGATGATCGTGATCGCCGGCTTGGCGAGCAGCGGCCTGTTCTCGCGCTGGAGCGCGGGGCGCGTGCTGTATCGCGTGTTCTCGGTCGTGCTGTTTGGCTGGGCGATGCTGTGGTGGCTGGCGGCCAGCGCGCAGGAGATCGCGCATTTCGTGCCGTATGTGAGCCGGTTCGCGGCGTGGCTGGCGTGGCTTGCATTCACCGCGTGGGGCGTGGCGGAAGCGGCCCGTTACCGTTCGTCCCCCGAGCTTGGCGCGGCGCTGGTGTGGACGCCCGTGGCATGCATGGCGCTCATGCTTGCGTGGGTCCTGTTGGCGGGTGGCTATCACCGACAGCCATGGCAGGGATGGAATTTGTTTGCCGTGCTGTTCGCGGCCGGCCTTGGTTGGCGCACGCTGCTGAATGTTCGCGACGCGTCGTGGGCTGGCGCAACGGCGCACTGGCTATGGTTGTGGCGATGGATCTTGCTGGCCGCGGTGGGCGTGGCCGTGTCGCTCGACCGGCTGCGCTGGTTGTCCGATAGCTGGGTCGTGTTGCTGAGCTTTGCGCCGTTGCTGATCGCGTTTGCGGTGGCGCACGCGCGGCCTCGTCTTTTCGCTGCACCGATGGAACAGGCCATGTCCCTGTGGCTGGCGCCGCTGAAGTATTCGCTGCTCGCGGTGCTTGGGCTGGTTGGCGTTGCCGCCTTGTTCCATGCGGGCGATGCCGCGCCGTTGCGCTACGTGCCGCTGATCAATCCGCTGGAACTGCTGCTGTTGCTGATCGCCATGGCCTATGTTGCCTGGCTGGGCGCGCCCTCATTGCCCGCGATACTTCAGCGAAGTCGTGGCCCCATGCTCGGCGGCATCGTGCTGGCGCTGGCCACCAGCTTCACCTTGCGTGCGGTCCATCAACTGGGTGGCGTGTCGTGGGGTTGGGATCTTGCCGATTCCAGCCTCGCGCAGATGTCGCTTACCGTGGTGTGGAGCGTACTGGGCCTGTTTGCCTGGGTGTGGGGATCGCGGCATGGGCATCGCCTGTTCTGGCTGGCGGGCGCGATCCTCATGGGCGTGGTGCTGGCCAAGCTGATCCTGGTCGACCGTCGCCAGTTGGGCAACCTGTTCGGCATTGGTTCGTTCATCGCCTTTGGCTTGTTGTGCAGTGTCATTGGATACCTGGCGCCGGCTCCGCCGCGCCGTTCATCGTCTATGGAGGAGACCGGGCATGCGCCTTGATGTTCGCTGGATTGCGCTCGCTTTGATGTTGCCCGCGGCTGCGGCCCAGGCCGATAGCAACGCGGATTACGCGTACGCGTTTGCACTCGATGCGAAAACGTCCGATGAGGCCTATCGCGTGGTGTTGACGCCGGAGGTGTACGCCTCGGTCAACCCGAGTGCAGAGTTGCGCGACCTGATCGTGGTCAATGCGCTGGGCAGGCCCGTGCCGTTCGCGCCGCTGCCGCCGTCGCCGCCGATCAGCCACGACTTCGAGACGACGGCGCGCCTGCTGCCCTTGCCGGTGCCGGCCGCGTCGGCCGATAGCGTGAAGGTGGAGCGCAATACGGCAGGCGGCATCGTCATCAGCCAGACCGATCACGGCCCCGCCGTGCAACGCCCGGATGCGTGGCTGATCGATGCAGGCCGCGAGATGGGGCTGGATCGGCTTGCGCTCGATCCATCGTCGCTGGCGCGGGATTTCCAGGTGCATGTGGTGGTGGAGGGCAGCAACGATCTGCGGCAGTGGAACCCGCTCGCTTCGGACCTCAGTCTCACCCGCGTGCATGGCGAGCAGGACGAGGTCGAACAGTTGAACGCCGATATCTCCAGCAGCGATGCGTACCGCTATTTCCGAGTGCGTCTCACCGATGGCGACGTGGACTGGAGTGCGGGTCACGCACCTACTGCGAAGCTCTCCGGCAGCTACACCGATGCCGCAGCCGAACACGCATCGCAGTTGCAGTGGTTGGCGGCCACGAAAAGCGGGCAGGCGAACGGCGATGTCGACTACGACTTGCCGGCGGCCTTGCCGGTGGAGTCGGTGACTGTTGCGTTGCCTGCCGCCAACAACGCGGCGCGCGTGCACGTGTTGGCGCAGGGCGCGGAAGCATCGCCATGGATGGAGGTCGCCGCGCTCGACCTGGTGCGCACGGGTGGCAAGAACGGCGAAGCCACCGCGGCCTTCGACATTCGCAACGTGAAACATCTTCGTGTGCACAGCGACACGCCGCTCGCGGACGCACCCACGTTGCGCGTGGGCTGGGTGCCGCCGCAGTTTGTCTTTCTTTCCGAAGGCAGCGCGCCTTATCGATTGCTGGCCGGCAGCTACGCGGCGCGACGCGGCGACTATCCGGTGGACGAAGCGCTGAGCCGCTTGCGCAGCGAACATGGCGAGCCATGGCTGCCGCCCTTGGCGGCGTTGGGTCCGCGCACGGATGAGGCTGGCCCTTCGGCACTGGACGCGCCCAAAGTGCCCTACGACTGGACCAAGCCCTTGCTGTGGGCGGTGCTGGCGCTGGGCGCACTGGTGGTGGGCGGCATGGCCTTCAGCCTGCTGCGGCAAGGGCGCGAGGGCGAACCGAAGCCCTGACGATGGTGGACATGGGCGCCTCCACCGGCCCGATGTCCTATCATGCCCGGCATGTCACGCAGCGATATGTTCGACGCGCCGGGCCTGTTCGCGGAGCCCGACGATCTCAAGCCCCTGGCCGAGCGCATGCGGCCGCGCACCCTGGATGAAATCGTGGGCCAGCAGCGCGTGCTGGCTCCCGGCAAGGCCCTGCGCCGTGCGTTGGAAGCCGGGCGGGTGCATTCCATGATCCTGTGGGGGCCGCCCGGTTGCGGCAAGACCACGCTGGCCTTGCTGGTGGCGCGCTATGCGGACGCGGATTTCCGCGCCATTTCGGCCGTGATGTCGGGCCTGCCCGATGTGCGCAAGGCGCTGGCCGAAGCCGAAGTGAATTTTGCGCAGGGTCGCCGCACCGTGTTGTTCGTGGACGAGGTGCATCGCTTCAACAAGGCGCAGCAGGATGCGTTCCTGCCGCATATCGAACGCGGCGTGATCATCTTCGTGGGCGCCACCACGGAAAACCCTTCGTTCGAACTCAACTCCGCCTTGCTCTCGCGCTGCCGCGTGCACGTGCTGGAAGCGGTTACGGTGGACGACATCGTGATGGCGCTCAAGCGCGCGCTGGAAGACAACGAGCGCGGCCTGGGCAGCATGCAGCTGGACGTGGCCGACGAATCGCTCAGGCTCATCGCCCAGGCGGCCGATGGCGACGTGCGCCGCGCGCTCACGCTGTTGGAAATCGCCTCCGAACTGGCCGAAGACCATCGCATCGACGAGGCCACGCTCACCCAGGTGCTGGCCGATCGCACGCGCCGCTTCGACAAGGGCGGCGAACAGTTCTACGACCAGATCTCGGCGTTGCACAAATCCGTGCGCTCGTCCGATCCAGATGCCGCCGTGTACTGGCTCACGCGCATGCTCGACGGCGGCGTCGATCCGCTCTACCTCGCGCGGCGCATGACGCGCATGGCCGTGGAAGACGTGGGCCTCGCCGAGCCGCGCGCCTGGCGTATGGCGCTGGATGCGTGGGATACCTACGAACGCCTCGGCAGTCCCGAGGGTGAACTTGGCCTGGCGCAGCTCGCCATCTGGCTGGCCATCGCGCCCAAGAGCAACGCGGCCTACAAGGCGTACAACGCAGCGCGCGCCGTGGTGCAGCAAACCGGCACGCTCGAAGTGCCGATGCATCTGCGCAACGCGCCCACCAAGCTCATGAAGGGGCTGGGTTACGGGCAGGGCTATCAGTACGACCACGACAGCGAAGGCGGCGTGGCGCTCGATCAGCAATGCCTGCCCGATGCGCTGGACGGCACGGTGTTCTACGAGCCCGTGGAACGCGGCCTGGAACTGAAGCTGCGCGAGAAACTGCTGAGCCTGCGCGAAGCGCGGCGCAAGGCGCGCGGCGAGTAATCGCCTGGTCGTACCCAACTGCTTCGTGAGGTGATGCGATGTCCGTGACCTGGTATTTCGACTTCATCTCGCCGTTCGCCTGGCTGCAATGGCCCAAGGTGAAAGCGCTGGCCGCTACCCGTGCGGTCACATTGCGGCCCATCGTGTTCGCCGGCCTGCTTGATCGCCTCGGCCAGAAAGGCCCGGCCGAGATTCCGGGCAAGCGCGAATTCACCTATCGCCATGCGCTGTGGCGTGCGCGCCAGAATGGCCAGTCGCTGCGATTTCCGCCGACGCATCCGTTCAACCCGCTGGCCGCGCTGCGCCTGTGCATCGCGGCCGGCAGCACGGTGGCGGCGACGGATGCGATCTTCGACTGGATATGGGCGCAGGGAAACGCCGGCGACACCATCGCCGCATTGGCGCCCGTGGCCGAACGCCTGGGCCTCGTCGACCCGGCTGCCGCCATTGCCGATGCCGCCGTGAAGGCGCAACTGCGCGCCAATTTCGATGCAGCCATTGCCGAGGGCGTATTCGGCGTGCCCACGCTCTCGCTGGATGGCCGCCTGTTCTGGGGCGACGACGCGCACGCGTTCGCGTTGGCGTACCTGGAAAATCCCGCCCTGTGGGACGAGGCGGAAATGCATCGCCTCGACACGCTGCCCATCGGGGTTGAGCGCACGAGCTGATCCAGCCGCTGTCGCTGCTGCGCAGGACCTTGCGGTGCCCCGCAGAGCCGGCATAGATTCGCCGCACCACCACCGTAGGTATCGAGGGAGAGCGAGCCATGCGAGTACTGGTAGCAGCACTGATGGGCGGCATCGTGATGTTCATCTGGGGCGCCGTGGCGCACATGGCGCTGGGGCTGGGCGATATCGGCATGCGGCAACCCGTGGCCGAAGACGCCGTGCTCGCCAGCCTGCGTCCGGGCCTGGGCGATCAGGCGGGCGTCTACATCGTTCCCACGGTCGACCCGGCCAAGATGCACGACAAGGCCACCATGGATGCCTATTCGGCCAAGACCAAGGTGTCGCCGTACGCCTTCATGGTCTACATGCCGCAAGGCGACGACCTCTCCGACATGAGCGGCCAGCTGCCGCGCCAATGGGCGTCGGACACCTTGTCCGCACTCGCGCTGGCTTTCGTGATGGGCCTGGCCGCCTTCAGCTTCATGACGCGCCTGAGCATTGCGCTGGCCGCCGCCGTGTTCGCCTGGCTCAGCACCATGGTTCCCTATTGGAACTGGTACCGCTTCCCCACCAACTTCACCCTGGCCGCGCTGATCGAGCAGGCCGTCGGCTGGCTGCTGGCCGGCGCGGTGATGGCCTGGTGGTTGGGGAGGAATGGAAGGCAGGGGCGCGTGTAGCTGCTGGCGGGGTGCTGGCTTTTTCGCCCGTCATCCCGGCGCACGCCGGGATGACGAGCAAAAACCGGCCGCGATGCCATCGGTGTCGCACCCCAATCCCCAACATTGCCCCCCAGCCAGCCCCGCAGCGATAATCCAAGGTTCCAAGCCCTTCATCTGGATTGATCATGCTGGACCCCGCACTGCTGCGTTCGCGCCTGGCCGACACCGCCGCGCGCCTCAAGGAGACCCGTGGCTACGAACTCGACGTGGCCGCCATCGAGGCGCTGGAGAGCCAGCGCAAGCAGCTCTCTACGGAGACGCAGGAACTGCAGAACCTGCGCAACACGCGGTCCAAGGCCATTGGCCAGGCCAAGGCCAAGGGTGAAGACGTCGCCCCGTTGATGGCCGAAGTCGCCGGCATCGGCGACAAGCTCAAGGCCAACGAGCACGCGCTGACCGAAGTGCAGGCCAAGCTGGCCGATATCGCGCTGGGCATTCCCAACATCCCGCACGAATCCGTGCCGCTGGGCAACGACGAAACCGAGAACGCCGAACAGTTGCGCTGGGGCACGCCGCGCACGTTCGATTTCGCGGTGAAGGATCACGTGGACCTCGGCGCCCGCCACGGTTGGCTCGATGCCGATGCCGGTTCCAAGCTTTCCGGCGCGCGCTTCACCGTGCTGCGCGGCCAGCTTGCGCACCTGCATCGCGCGCTCGCGCAGTTCATGCTCGACCTGCAGACCGGCGAGCATGGCTACCTCGAATGCAACGTGCCGCTGATCGTCAACGCCGAAACCATGAAGGGCACCGGCCAGCTGCCGAAGTTCGAAGAAGACCTGTTCTCCACCGAGGTCAACGAAACCAAGCGCTACCTGATTCCCACGGCCGAAGTCGCGCTCACCAACCTCGTCGCCGACAGCATCGTCGAAGCGGACGCGCTGCCCATGCGCCTCACCGCGCACAGCATGTGCTTCCGCGCCGAAGCGGGCAGCTACGGCCGCGACACGCGCGGCATGATCCGCCAGCACCAGTTCGAGAAAGTCGAAATGGTGCAGATCGCCACGCCCGAGCAGTCGCATGCGCAGCTCGAGGAAATGGTGAGCCACGCGGAGAAAGTGCTGCAGCTGCTGCAACTGCCGTACCGCAAGGTGCTGCTGTGCACCGGCGACATGGGCTTCTCGGCCATCAAGACCTACGACCTGGAAGTGTGGCTGCCCAGCCAGAACACCTATCGCGAAATTTCCTCGTGCTCCAACTGCGGCGACTTCCAGGCCCGCCGCATGCAGGCCCGCTGGCGCAACCCCGCCACCGGCAAGCCGGAGCTGGTGCACACGTTGAACGGCTCCGGCCTGGCCGTGGGCCGCACGCTGGTCGCCGTGATGGAGAACTACCAGAACGCCGACGGCTCCATCACCGTGCCCGACGCGCTGCGCCCGTACCTGCGCAACCTCCAGCAGATCGCGTGAGGCAGCCGGCATGAGCGCCCAGCGCTGGGACAAGGTGGAACTCGCCGCCAGCTACACCTTGCTGGTGATCCTGGCCACCGAACTGCTCACGCGCCTGGGCCTGGTCACCATGTTCCCCGTGCCCACGGTGGACCTGGTGCTCAGCGTCATCGCCACCGTGCTGGTGGTGGGCTCCTTCTGGTTCGCCCGCCACAGCCGCCGCCTGCGCTTCGCCATCATCGCCTTCGCCTCTGCGACGCAACTGGTACCCATGGTGATCCGCCAGCCCATCCTGCTGCTCCCGCTGCTGGGCGCCGCCATTCCCGTCGCCATCATGCTGTGGGCCATGATTGCCTTGTCGAAAAAAGGGCAGGGCACCGCACCCCATTCCTGATAGGATGACGACCCCTCTCGTCATTCCAGCGAAAGCTGGAATCCAGCGCCTTAAGGCACGACGCGAGCACAAAACACGGAGAGATGGCCGAGCGGTTTAAGGCAGCAGTCTTGAAAACTGCCGTAGGTGTAAGCCTACCGTGGGTTCGAATCCCACTCTCTCCGCCAGAAATGCAAACGCCCCCGCCTGGGGGCGTTTGCATTTCTGATGGAAAGACTGGGTGAGAACCCACTGGTTCGACGGATTTGCTAGGAGCAAATCCGGACAGCCGCAGGCTGGCCCTGGAGCGCGAAGCGCGGAAGGGTTGGGTGCATGGATGCACCCAACAATCCCGCCCTCAATCTAGCAATTCCCAATAAGCCCTTTCAATTTCCTAAAGCCCCCTAATGCCGATTACTACCTTTGACAGGTATGCAATTGCACAGGCTTTCACTTACCTTGCCGAGATAGCAATAAGAGACAGGGGGTCTCATGAAACGTCTATTTCTGGCTGCTGCTGCGGCCAGTTTGGTTGTTGCCTGCTCGGTCCCACGACAAGCCAAAGAGGGCGGCGCTCTTCCCGGCCAACATGTCGATCCGACACAGCGCGTACTCGTCCTCGCCATCAAGGATGGGCAGGAGCAAGGTGAGCCAGTAGCAGCGGGTAGCGGGCAAGGTCTGGTTGACGCACTGCGTCGCGCATTGGCCGCTCATCAGGTGCCTTTATCGGCAACGCCGGATATGGCGCTTGAGCAGGGATTTGCAGACGCAGAGCGTGGCGGATTCACCTATGTGCTCAAAGGAACCATAACGCATTGGGAAGACAACGCCACGGCATGGTCGGGCAAGGGCGACAAGCTCAATATTTCCGCCGAACTCTATGACGTGCGCAGCAGAACGCTGGTTGCTGCTGCGACGGACAAGCGCACAGCCACGGGCTTTACTTTGGTATCCGGAACGCCTGATCGATTCATGGATGAAGTGGCGAATGGTGCGCTCAATCAAATCTATGGTTGGCCGATAAAGAACTAATTGAGCGCATAAATCGTCATGAACGGATTTGAGCTTGCGGATACTGCAATAAAGATTGGCTTGGGCGCTGCGATATCGGGAATCGCCACATTTCAGGTAGCAAGGCTCAATCACGATAGAGACATCGAGAAGCAGGCCCTCACAAGGCGTCTGGATTCTCTCGAGAAAGCTTCGATGGCGTTCCAGCAGTACGCCCATGTTTGGAGGCGTTGGCGTGGACGGCTTGCAGGGGTCCTTCAAGAGAAGATCCCTCCCGTAGACAAATACACGCCGGAGCAACGCAAGCGAATCCTTGAAATTGATGCGGAGTTTCAAAAAGCTCGGGAGCATCTAATTGTTGCGGTGGCGGGGTTACACCTCCTTGGTGCGGACGAGGCGCTTAAGCGTCTAAACCTGTTTGTTGAGGAGGTGACGGCACTTCGCGATAAAGTCGTTTTCCGCAAAGAGGTGCCTACGCTCGAATACTACCAAGAGGTCGTTGATCGAGTTATTGATAAGAAAGGAGCCTTTGAGAAGTCGCTGAGCGCCTTGTACTTGAAGAAGGGCTAGGCGGCTCTCGCTAATTTTTCCCTGGCACTTTTTCACGGCTGATTGCGTGGATACTGAGGCCCATCCGTCAGATCCTGGCAACTCCACTCCGACCCCTGCTTTGGATTGGATCTCAACCGATTAAACGTGCTGAGCTTCCGCGTTCTTTCTGAATTATGGGCTTGGAAATGCAGGCGATATGGTAGTGGTTTTTAGGTGCGGGTTTGCGGCATCCTCGCACATAAGAGAATTCCTAGAGTCGGCACCTAGTCGTCCGAGGACATTAACAGGGGGAAGTATGCTTAAACTGAAAGACATCCCACTTGGTAGTACGGATGCTAAGAACGAGCTTCTTAGCAGTGCGCCCGATGAAATTGATCGTTTTATGAGCTCGTTTGTGGCGCCACCGGCTCTAACTATCGAGAGATTCTTGAATCGTCAGAAATATTACATTTCTGGCCTCAAGGGCACTGGGAAAACTGCTCTTTTGAGATACATCTCGCTAAAGCTTGAGGAGGAGCAAGACTCTACGTCGAGTTTTGTACTTTTTAAGTCAGAGGTCGATGAGGACCTTCGCTCGAACTTCTCTAGGGCGGCTCGAGTGCAGGTGGTAGAGGAAAACAGCGAAAATTACGACGGGGACGATTATGAGGCTGTATGGCGGTGGTTCATTTACCGAAAAATATCTTCCGTAATCCAAGAGCAGGCTGCGAAGCCATTTCAGGATAATATAAATCTTTCTTCATTCTTAGCCCTTGTCAATTCTGAGGCTCTTGCGAAGCCGGACCAGCGCTGGCTTACGAAGCTGGTCCCTAATATAAAGAAGGGGCGTGTTGAAATTAGTAAGTCACCAAAACTGGCTCTTGACCTTGATTGGGATAATGAAGGTAGGGCAAAGGTAAGCTTTAACGAGTTGGTTAGGCAGGCGGACCACGCTTTCCAAGCTCTGCAGCCATCTGCAGGCCGCCTGAACATCTTCTTCGACGAGTTGGAGCTAAGTTATTCAAACAATAAAAAGTATCAGCGTGACGCTCGACTAATTAGAGACTTGATCGTATCGGTCGAGGGTATTAACGCCGTAATAAAAAAGTTCGGCTTTCCTATATGCCTCTATGCTGCTGTGCGTTCAGAGGTTCTGGGTGCTGTAGATTCGCTTGGCAAGGAAATTAATAAGCCAATGGCGGACTTCGGTCTTCAGATACTTTGGAACCGTCCGGGACTAGATGCGACGCAGCAGCCGCTGCTGAGCATTATCGAGCAGCGCATCAATAACGCACGTAAGGAGTCAGGCCTCCCTGTTATGGAGTCGGAAAAGATATGGTCAGACTATTTTCCTGGACAGATAGATAACAAACGACCGCAGGTCTACATACTGCATAATTCGTGGTATCGGCCTCGAGATGTGGTTCGCCTATTGCTAACCGTCCAGGATCAGTACCCGGATGAAACAAGCTTCCATTTGCAGGGATTGGAGGCGGTAAGAAAAGCCTATTCGTCAGCTTCTTGGGGTGAGTTAACTGAGGAGCTAAAAGCGAAGTACAAGTCAGTCGAAATTGATGGAATCAAATATGTGTTTTATGGGTATCGACAAATTTCGAGCCTTGCGGACCTTTCGATGCGTGCCGAGATGGTTGCAAAGGAGAGAGACGAGACTAAGGTGCTTTTAGAGCGCAATTCCATGCGAAATATAATCAAAGATCTATTTCGTGCTGGCGTTGTGGGGAACATCAACGAGCGACGGCATCTCAGATTTTCATTTCGAGGAGATGACGAGGTGCTTTTCGATCAAGATATCTTTGTTCATAATGCCCTCAGATCACATCTTTCCATAACCTAATAGGGCGAGAGACTGGGGTTGGGTCGATATCTTCGGGTCGATTGCTGAATCAGTTCTGGTTGTGGGGGTTTATGAAATCCGATTAACGCTTCAAGTGCTATCACCGTGTGATCCAGGCAACCAAATCAATGGCGATTGCCGAGAGTTGGTGTTAAGTGACCACCCGTCAACCTCTCGAGTTCGGAGTCCATGTGAATTTGGACTGGACGGAACGATATTGAATTGTATCCAGGCGAGCCAGGGTTTTTTGAGTAAGTTCTACATTTAATATCCACTAATCAGCGATCGATCTTGAGATCTTTGACGAGGCTCTCATGATCGATCGCATCTTGATGATGCAACCACATGGAAAAGCGGTACCAAGTATTCATCAGTAGTACCTATACCGATCTAATTGAAGAGCGGCAGGCTGTGTTACGCGCGTTAATGCAGATGAAATGCATGCCTGCAGGGATGGAGTTCTTTCCCGCGCAAGACACAGGGCAGATAGAGTTTATTAAAAAAGTAATTGCGGACTGTGATTATTACATTCTCATTATGGGGGGCAGGTACGGTAGCCTTTCTCCTGAAGGTATCAGTTACACAGAGGCAGAGTTCGACTATGCACTTTCCATAGGTCTGAAGCCGCTAGTTTTTCTTCACGGAAATCCAGATAGTATTCCACGGGGTAAAACGGACAAAAACGACGAGCTGGCTTCGAAGCTCGAAGCATTTCGAGCGAAAGTTTCCGTTGGTAGGCTCGTCAAGGCCTGGAATTCGGCCGATCAACTTCAAAGTGCGGTGATAGTCAGCCTCGTTGAAACTATTACTCAATACCCGGCCGTTGGATGGGTTCGCGCAAATTCTCTACCATCGACAACGGTGCTCACGCAAGTTAGTGAACTTGCGGCGCAAAACGAGGAGTTACGAGCGAAAGTGCAACAGTTGTATCGCACAGAGCCAACTCTATCAAACCTCGCGCCTCTCGAAGAGCGCGTCCGTATCAATATGTCGGTTGAAATATCACGGGGTATATTGTCGGAATATGCTTTGGAAACTTCCTGGAGTGAAATTTTTGGTGCGGTCGCGCCTTACCTCCTCGAGACACCAGCGGACGAGTCCGTCAAAAATCGACTATCTGAGCATCTGGCAACCAAGTTGGGTCGCGGATACAGGAGTACACAAATTGCGGAACACGATTTTCAAACCGTAAAAATTCAGTTCATGGCCCTGGGCCTAGTGGAAATAAAGCACCTCCAATCCACTGCTGGGACGATGGTCCTTTATTGGTTCATCACTGCAAAGGGCCGTGAAACCATGTTCGAAGTTCGAGCAGTTCGCGCATAACCGGAAGAATGGTGCTCGGGACAATTTTCGGGAGCCGAAATTGTCCCTGGCGCCTTTTTGAAGATTTGAAGCGGCAAGCGCTTCCAGAAATTGCCCTCCGAAAATTGTCCCTGGCGCCTTTTCGCTGGCACCTTTTCAACTGATCACTGGCACTCCGACGCCAATGCTCTCGCACCTGCGCGGGTTCTTGTTGCCCTAACTCGTTAATCAACGAGAGGCCGATAAGCGCGCACCACAGGCTTCGCCCTCTCCAAGTCGTACCGCGCCTGAAGCGCCAGCCAGTAGAAGGCGGTGGTGTCGAAGGCGAGGGAGAGGCGGAGGGCGATCTTGGGGGTGATGGGGTGGGTGTCGGCGATGAAGGCTTTGATGTGGGTGGCGGGTATGCCGGTGCGGCGGGCGAGGCGGGCGGGGTTGAGGGCGTTGGGGATCAGGTAGGCGTGCAGCAGGATGTCGCCGGGGGCTCGCAGCGGTTGCGAGGGGTCGACGTCGGAATGCGGGGTGAGCTGGATCAGTTCCATGGGGGTCTTCCCTTGTCGGGCACGGCCGCGCAGCGGATAGGCGCTTACAGCGCTCCGTGTCAGTGAATGCTTGGCAGCGTCGTCGGTGATTGCCCGAATGCGGCGCATCGCCATGCCGGCCGATGCGCCGCCACGGCGATCATCGGAGGCGTGTGGTGGTCACTCGTGGCTCGTCACCGAGCTGGCGGGCGACCCACTGAAGACAGCGGATGGCCGTGCCCAGACTGCCCGTGACGGTCACGGGAAGCGGCCATGGCAGCGGTCTGCCGCGGAATCCCCGGGCCTGCGCGTGGCGGCACTGCTCGCTATCGACACGCAAGCGCGTGAGCGCGAGCGCCGCCAGCACGATGTCATCGCGCGTGCTTGGCGTGCGTAAACGCGGGATTTCAGGCCACACCGCACGCGTGCGCGCTGCGTCGCCAAGTGGCGGAGTGAAGGTGTCGTTAGGGGGAACGGACGAGCGAATGCGTACCGTATGATCGTGGGTAGCCATGATCAACTTCCTATCAGTTGGTGATGGTTAGCGGGTCGTGGGTGGTTCCAAGCACTCACGGCCCGCGCTTCATGACTTGGTGGTCATGGTCACTCGCGAGGCCCTGCCATATGACAGCGCGAGTGACATACCGACCCTAACGAGCAGGCTTGTCATCGTCTGCCAGTGTTGGGCGAGATGAGTGTCAGCCGGGCTGCGGGTGAGCGTGACGGCGCCATGCTTGCCGAATGTCAGCACCATCCCCTTGGATGGCACGAAGGCAGTGCGCTCTATCAAGAGCGTGCACGACTCGCGAAATCGCGGATTCCGGACGAACTGAGCCCCCATTCCGTTGACCACTGAACACCCCGCTGGTGCTGGCCATCAGTACCCAGGGTCGCTTGCGGCTATATTCTGGGAAGATCCGCTATCGACCCGAGGCGGACATGGACGTTGTACAAGCGGTCGGCCTAAAGATACCCAGCGGCATATCAATCCATGAATGATTCGAACCCGGGTGGTCCCGTTGCCGCCACACCAGTCGTGACAGCGGCGGAGTCCAGTCCTCGTAATGGGGTTATGCGACTGTATGCCGTGCTGTTCGGTCTACTGCTTACGTTCTTCTCGGTGCTCATCTCGGGAGACTGCTACTTCAACTTCTCGACCTTCTGCGTCTCGATAGCCTTGTTTGTCGCCTCAGCGCTCGTATGCGCGATCAAGTGGTTCCAGGTGCTTCGCCGTAACGGATACCTGGTTCCCGATAAGAAAGGTGTGCGTCGCCGTTTGCATCCTGTTGAGGTTCCCTTGGTCGCAGGGTTGGTGGGCTTGGCGTTTGGCGGGTGGCTATGGGTGTGCCTGTTCGCGGTGCTTAACCTGGCAGTTTTTATAGGTGCGCAGAGAACTGAGCAAACAACATCGGTGCTTGAAGTGAGCTATTGGGATGAAGGCCGGTGCAGGGTGGACTACGCGTTCTTTGATCCCACCATTCAGCGCCGGGTGTCCAATTGCGGGTTGCCATACTCTGGCGCGTCATCCGGTGATGAGGTAACGGTGAAGAAGTTGGCCGGACCTCTCGGGATGCGTCTTCTCTCCATTCGGCCCAAACATCGCTCAAGCTGACTGGTATCTTCATGTCTCCTTTCGACCCGTGGCGGACATCATGGTGTGTACGTATACACACCTGGCGGAACTGCGGCGCTTAATTTTTCTATGAAAGGAGAGCTTGGTGAATTTTATTCTTGGTTGCCTGGGGATGCTTGCCTTTACGGCGCTACGCAATAGGCAACTCGGCTGGTCATCTGTCGCGAAATACTGGCTTGGGTGGATTGTGGGCACCCTTATTTTTGCCTTCGTATTACGCACTGAAATAGGTGCAGGAGTTTACTGTTGGTGTTTTGTTCTCTACGCCTTCATGCGTGGCTAGTGGCTGTCGTAGCACTAGTCTGCATTCGACCACTCAGCGGCATTTGGAGTGGCGTAAGCAGCAAGTGCCTGATGCGCAACAGGTGTGAGCGCGCTTTCGATGTCCTCGTGCCGCACGGCGCGCTGATGGATCTTCACCCGCCGGGCCGCTCCGGCAACTTGGAAAATAAAGGGCACGTCATGCGTTTTGTTAGTCGCACTATCACCAATGAGAAGCACGCGAAGAATCGACGATTCGAATGGTTGAACTGGGTCGTCCTGTGTGCCATCACACTCTCCTGGCCGATGGCCGCTGCGGCACGCGACTCTTCACTGATCGCATCGGATGCGCCAATGGCGCCGGTCCTCATCGTCGCGAACTACTCGAACGGTCTGTGCTCGCAAAGCCTCAGCGGGAATCTGCTCACTAAACTGGTTTCCCGTCCCGGGCCGATGCCCGAAGCAATGCTTTCGATGCCGGAATACATCGTTTGCAGGACGCTTCCCGAAGCGATTGCCCTGAACTTGAGGGCGCGCAACGTCGACGCCGTCGTGCGGGAATTTGTGCTACCCGGACGAGTATCTTCGTCTGACTACTCCCCGCAGGAAAAGGCATTCCAGGAGAAGGAGCTGGCTGCACCGGAAAACGCGGCTCGGTATGCGCTCGTGTACACGGGCGTGGCAATCGAGCGCAATCTGCACTTCTTCGGCTTTATTGAGGTTTTCGGCCCTGCGGATTTCGCATCCGGTAACCGCCCGCTTCTGGGGCGGTTCCTTCTGGATGAGAATACGTTGTTGGTAACCGACGCCGGCAAGACCGCGCTTTCAGTCGCGCCAGGCATTGTCTATCACCTGCGCTCCCCTATCGGGGCAGGTGCGATCATCGCCAACTCCCTTCAGGCGCGCTGCACGAAGAGCGGCTTGTTCGGTCTCGACAAGTGCGATGATCGCCTGCATCTTGTGGCGCCGAATTGACGGATGACCGACGGCGGCGGACACGCAAGGCCGTGTCCGCTTTCAACTCCCTGGGCGAATGCGATGGGTGCTGGTCAAACGAAGAGGACGTTGCCAGTAGCGGGTCAGTCAAGAACGGCGCCTGCGGTGATGCCCAACTGAGGCGTCGATTGGCTGAAGTCGCAACCCAAAGCGACAGATTTCAAAGGAAGTGAGATGACTGAGCGCGATACCAGCTGGCTGACGGACCATGCGGACCACCTGTTGGGCGCAACGCTCATACGTCGGGAGTGGGTGCCGGCGCATGTCGATGAGGATCACGACCATTGCGCGCTTTGCTGGGCCAAGTTTTCGAAGCTCGGTATTCCTGGCGAGCTCGGGGCTGGCTTTTGCACGTTGGATGACAGGCACTGGGTTTGTCAGCAATGCGTCGACGATTTCAAGTCCCGCTTTCAGTGGCTACTGATCGATGACCTGAATGTTGGTCACCCCTAAACTGTCTGCTATCGACCCGAACAGACATCCAGCCATCTCGAACTGCAGACGCAGGGAACGTCCGTGATCGCCCGCCTGGCCCAGTCCGCATTAACCCTGCTGATGATCGTTTCGTCCGAAGTCTGGGGGGCAACGATTGATGTTTGCGGCGGGCAGCACACCGATGCCCGCCGTTCCCGAGGGACTTATCGCCTTGGGGGTGCGCCCCCATAACAGCCTTGGCGGGCTGACGCCCGCCGAATTTCGGATGCAAAACGATACGGCGGCTTCTGGTTATTCGCGGCGTTGAACTAATGGGAGTCGACACCAAGAGCGGGCCAATCAGGGCACGAACGGGCAGCCTGCCGGGGCGTACTTGGCGCCAATGGTTGCATCCACCGTGCAGCTCCAGCTGCCGTTGGTATCGCGAATCCAGGTAATCTTGCCCCCGCTTATACGGGTTGGGACGTGATTGCCAAGTTGGGCTTCGACTGTGCCTCGGCCCGCTGCGTCCTGCGGAAGCTGGATTTGCGGTACGCCCATGCCGGCCGGTAGCGCCGGCCCACTCTGTGACGCTCCTTGAAGAATGTCCGAACCAACGATGGGGGACGTGTCGCACTGCCCCTGGGAGGTTCCCAACTGGACTTTGCCACTGGTTGCGCAGTCTTCCACAAGTACCCTGGCGTCGCTGGCTTCGCTCATGGCTCGTGTTACCTGCGACCTGATGACGTAGGTCTGGTATTGCGGTATGGCGATGGCGGCAAGGATCGCAATGATCGCAACCACAATCATCAACTCGATTAACGTAAAACCCTTCTGCAAGTTCTTCATGGTGGCCCCCTGTAGACCAGCAAACGAAAACTAATGCGTAGAACCGTAAGTTTGCACTCATGGACCAAATGAAATGAAGATGCCGCGCACAACTTTCGGTGATATGTGGCTGATCTTATGTCTAAAAGTCGCCTTCTAGATGACGATGGGCGGCGGCAGAACCAGGGTTTTCAAGCTGGCCTGCCAACCGCGAAGCATGGCGGCTCAACCCCTGCTGACAGGCCTCCCGAGTTGGCTGAGGCTACCGTGCGATTTCCGGCAGGAGGGCCACCGAACGGGGTGAGCGCGGTGCGGCGAGTAGCCTGTTAAGACCGCGGGATGGCCGCCTGCGGATGGTGCTGGACGACTTCAGGAAACCAAGGCCCGGTGACTCGGGGTCGTGGCAGCACGAAGCCTTCGTGACGTTCAAATATTACAAGCGAATGACGCTCTCCTCGCTGGTTATACCCGAGGATGAATTGGAGGCTTCTCGTCACTACGTTTTGGCGCGTTTGCTCGCGACATGGCTTGCTAACGTCGGAACCGAAAGGTCCGCTTTCGACTGCGACTTCAGCCGGTCAACGCAACACACTATAGACGCGCAAGCGGAAGGAGTGTTGCATGGCACCCAGACTTCGGCGGCACCTTACTGATAGCGAGAAGACCCTGCTGTGGGAGCGATGGCGGCGC